>Ga0209794_1000001_pt1 | contig 1643145 bp, 1505 predicted proteins | sample EBPBio232013_DNA_FD_185869 | JGI IMG/M metagenome (GOLD analysis project Ga0209794, IMG submission 185869) | Wastewater treatment Type I Accumulibacter community from EBPR Bioreactor in Madison, WI, USA - Reactor 1_5/23/2013_ DNA (SPAdes)... | ecosystem: Engineered > Bioreactor > EBPR >...
CACCAACGACAACCTGATCGCCATCGCCTACCTGCTGTGCGCCAAGCTCAAGCACCTGCCGCGCAATCCATGGTTGGCGCAGACGGCGGCATGATCAGGGCAATTCCACAGGAATCGCGAGAGAGCCGAATGAAGCCATAGCAGTTCACGGCCCAAGCTCACTGCTTCTTTCCACAAATCCGGGTCGGTGGTTAACGGCACACGTGGCCCAGGATTCTTTAGTCCCTCTGCAAATCTTTGTTGGTAACGGCCTGACGACAACAAGGCGTAAACATAGGCGGCGATATCCTCGGGACTCGGCTGTTCAATACCCAACGTCTTGCACAAGTGCTTAGGAAGCCCCTCAGTTACATTCGCAAATCGCGCCTCTTTGTCCCGATAGAGAGGAATAATATCCTTCCCACCACGACCGTTATAATAGTGGAGATCAGGCACGTCAAAGGACACGGTGAGGATAGGCCCTTCCGATGGTCGTGCCGTCATGGGTGCGGCAAAATATACTTGTGACTTGGATCTAGTGCTCCAAAGAGAAGGGCTCTCCGTCTTCGCCAATCTTGGGTCAACATAGGTCCACTGCCGATCAAAGCTGCGGTATGCATATCGAATGACAGGCTGCGCCTCAGCGCCAGCAGTGAGTGTATTCAATACCGCATAGCCGGGAACCTTGGTTGTTACATTCCGCCCAGTCTTAGCCGTCACGAATAGCGCCGGCTTGCTGACAACGGGTGCGGACACAAAGGCTTCCCAGCGTAAAGTCAAAGTCTCTGCCGTAGTTGCAATTGGCCATGTTCGACCGTATTTGCACCCTGGTTGTTGCCAAGGGAATAGATCAGCCAGCTTCGGCATGTCCATCCATTCTGTGCCACCAGTCAGCGGAACGAACGGCGCATATGGATCGAATGGAGCAGTGTCCCAAGCCCCTCCAAGGGGATTGTCGCTGTCTGCGATCGTCTGCATCGCTGCGAGCTTTTCATCCCGCGTCCCGTGAACACGTCGATAGTGGACAATTGCTGCCTGCTTTCGCTCCTTGGTTGAGCGGCGCGAAAGAATTACAACCGAAACGGGGGTTTCGATGGCGAACACATTCTCCTCGGGGTTGGCGCCATAGTTGTCGCCACCCAAATCGAGCACCCACGCTTCGTCACAGACTTCTCGCACTAGTTGGCGCAAACCAAGAAACCCAGGGCCGGTCAACCAACTACTACCGGTAATGAATGCGACAACACCAGGACCTTCACCGTGTGCCTCAAATGCCTTCCAAATAGCCCAACGCCAGAAGTAGACATAGAGATTGTATAGACTCGCGTGGTGAGCAAAGTTCGTTTCAGATTTAGCCACATCCAGAATGTCATCGAATAGACTCTTATCCTGACGCTTGCCCTTCCTGCCTGGCACCTTCCCTTCAACTACCCAGCCACCCGACCCGCGCCCCACTATCTCGCGCTCAACCCGGCGATAGGGCGGATTGCCAATCACAACTGTTACAGGTTGTTCCAGCTTGATGCGTTTTGCTCGACTCTGCTCGGCAGCCAGCACTTCAGCGTCACCGAAGAGCGACATTGTTTGTTGCGGCGCGAGCGGCGACTCCAATGTATCGGTCAATACGATATGCGCAGACAGGATACTGCTGGACTGCAGATCACGAAGGCGCTGATTAATACGAAGCTGCGCTACGGCGTAAGGTCCGGGTAGTAACTCGAATGCGTATAGATTGTGAGAAAGACTGTTAGCTGCTTGTGCGCGGCCTGCTGGTCCTCGTTCGGACGCGGCCCGGTCAGCTCCCCGATCGATCACTGCCAGTGGAAATGTGCCTGTGCCTGTTGCTGGATCGAGCGTGACCACCTTCTTGTCGGCGAACCCGAGCCGGATCCCAAAGTGGTCTACCAGCAACTGGTCCACGATCTTGACCATCGCTTGAACGATAGCAGTGGGCGTGTAATAGACGCCTGCCTGCTTTCGCTCCTCCGGATCATATTGGCTCAGGAAGTCTTCGTAGAAATAGAGCCAAGGTTCACCGCGACGATCGGCACTGCGGTTAACCCGCTTCACGTCGATTGCGCTAATAAGGGTTTCCAGTGCCGAGAGTTCCACTTCTACGGCAGCAAATAGGGCCGGCTTATCTACCAGCGGCGCGAAGGCTGCAGCCATGACCGGGCTAATGCTACGGATGGCATTCCGTGCCTCGGCAACGCTGATATAGCCGTCGCGATCGGCGTCAGCGCCGGTGACAGACAGCGCGGCCAGCACCATGCCATAGGCGACGACCTGCGATACGCCATCGGCAAAGTCGCGTGGCGCGGACTCTGGGTGGACATGCTGCTTCCAGGCTTCGAACCCGCCACGCGCTGTCGCACCCGCTTCATTTGTTTGATCGAGCAGCCATAGCAAGCGGTCGCGCAAATCGGCGGTGCGGAATGCTAACCGCTTGGAGAGGTCGAGAACACTGCCCACCGGAGTTGGACGCGCATCCAGAAACCGACGCAGCAGGCGCACCAGCGGCTCGCCATTCCATGCGCGCCCGCTGTTGAAAGGCAATTCGGCGTCATCGCCGACCACCTCGCCGTCCTGATAAAGCCTCGCCTGCTGCCCGTTACACACGATCAGGATTTCCGCCTCAGCAGACATAGTCTGCCATTGCGTAGCATTCCGTCCCGTCCATGTGCTCGCGTCTACCGATACTCCCGGAGCCTTGAGTTCGATAAAGCCCTTTTGGCGAGTCTTGGCGCCAACGCTATGCAGCGCCGCGAAATCAGGTCGAGTGCGACCAGTGCGGCTTTCTCGTATCAGCTTCAGCGTTCCCAGACCAGCATCGGCGACTAGAGCACTGAACAGATTGCTGACAGGTGTCGTCAGCTGGGCTTCTGGTTCCCCTGCTACAGCGGCCGTGCTGGCGGCATGAACGACCGTCTGATATGCGATAGCCAGCTTGTCCCAGTCAGGCTTGTTCCCATGTGGCTGCGCAACCATGCCTCTACAGCTCCGATCCCCAGATGTCCGCGATCTTAACTCGGAGCAGGAGCATTAGCTCCGGGTGACGAAAGAGGCTCGCAGCGATCGAGGCTAGGACCTGTAGAAAAAGAAAAACCCCGCCTTTGGGGCAGGGTCTTCATGGTATTTGGTGCCGCATGTCTGATTCGAACAGACGACCTATCGCTTACGAAGCGATTGCACTACCACTGTGCTAATGCGGCAAAGGGCAAATCTTCAAAAATTTCCATCAAAAGCCGTGTCACACGATCAGGGAAATTTTCGTAATCGCGTGACAACTTGGTGGCGAGACCCTCAGATTCAACCAGATTTTAAGAGCTAATCCGGCGCGAATGCGAAGCTCATCCAAGAATTCAATCCTTTTGAATCAATACCTTACCACAATCTCTGGGTAGGGCGGCAAATTACGAATCGCTGCGCGCGCAGTTTGCCATGATTTGGCATCAGATGGCCTAAGTGCGCTTACAGCAAGGGAAAACCGCGACCTAATGAGGCTTCAGGGGCACTTACGGCGCGTCTGAACACGGCACCTTGTGGTGCGAAACCGTGTCCGTGCCGTGGCCCCGCCACCCACGGAGCCAGCATGAAGTCGAAGATCACCCAGTCCCTCGTCGAGAGGGCGCCCCGTCCCGAGCCGGGCAAGTCGGCCCTGTACGCCGACACCGAGATGAGGGGGTTCTACCTCATCGTCACCCCCACCAAGCGCAGCTTCTACGTGCAGTCCCTCGTCAACGGCCGTCAGGTCAGGACGAAGCTGGGCGACCACCCGGCGATGGACGCCAAGCAGGCCCGCGACGCCGCCCGACAGACGCTGGTCGGTATGCGCGGCGGCACCAACCCGAACGAGGAGCGTCGCAAGGCCAGGGCGCGCGGCATCACCCTGCGCGAGGCGCTCGACCTCCACCTGGCGGCCAAGCCGCTGTCCCCGAGGACCAAGGACGACTACCGCTACAACTGCGAGCAGTACCTGTCCGACTGGCTCGACCGCCCGCTGGCCGAGCTCGGTGCGGACCGTTCGGGCGTGCGCGACAGGCACCGCCGGATCACCGATCGGCACGGCGCACCCTCGGCGGACAACGCCTTCCGCATCTTCCGGGCCGTGTACAACCGGGGCCTGCGGGAGCACCCGGACCTGCCGCCGAACCCCTGCGGGAACGTTGACTACCACGGGCTGCGGCGGCGCAAGGTGGACGCGCCGACGGACAGGCTCAGGGCGTGGGGCAAGGCGGTGCTCGGCCTCCACCCGGTGCGGCGCGACCTGCACCTGTTCATGGTGCTCACCGGCATGCGGCGCACGTCTGCCTGCGAGGCGCGCGCCTCGGACCTGGACCTCGCCTCCGGGCGCCTGCACGTGCCAAAGCCCAAGGGCGGATCGGCCCGAGCGTTCGACCTGCCGCTATCCGGGCCGCTCGCGGACCTGCTCGGCCACCGCGTCGAGGAGAACCCCCGCCTCCACCGAAAGACGCCGTGGCTGTTCCCCGCAGAGTCGAAGTCGGGGCACGTCGCCGAGGTCGCGCAGCACGAGCTGGACGGACTGACGGGGCACGCCCTGCGGCACACGTTCGCAACGCTGGCGGTGCAGGCGGGCGTCCCGCTGCTGGAGCTGAAGTACCTGCTCAACCACGCGGCGAGCAACGTCACGATGGGCTACATCCACGTCGGACCCGAGCACCTGCGCAAGCACCAGAAGACGGCGTCGCGCTACATCCTCGAACAGCTCGGCCTCGCGTGGACCGAGGGCGAGTGGCCGCCACGCCTCGCAACCACGCCTGATGACGCACAGTCAACAAACGAATGCGAGGTCGCGTAGAGCCCGCAAATAATGATGTTTTTTCTGTTGACGGGGCACGAAACTCCTACCCACACCGCGCGGTGTTGATCCGGAGTGCGACGGGAACTGATCCCTCTCGTCGGCTCCTTCAACCTAAGGAGTTTCAAATGAACATCAGCGACATCTACGGCGACGACTTGCTCGAGAGCACTTTCTTGTTTGGCGGGGAGATCGTCTCGAGCAGCGGCGTGCGCGCCGTGGCGGCGTCCATCGTGCTGCGTACGCGGGGGGACGCCTACGACCTCGAAGATCCGGAGGCGCCCTACGAACTGAGGGGCGACATCGGCAAGATCATCGGCAACGAGGAATTGATGAGCGGGCTCTTCGGCGGGGAGGACATCCCCCGCTACTGGGACTACCTGATCCTGCACGCCGCCCACGGCAGCGACTGGCCGACGCTGGCGCTGACCGACTACATGAAGCGCCACGGGCGGTTGAGTCACAAGAAGGCCGAGTCCACCGCAATGGCGGCGTGGAGGAACGCGATGGAGCGATATTCCGAGCTGCGCGCAACCATGGCCCGCGAAGCGAAGGAAGCCGAGAGGGCAGCGAGGAAGGCAGCATGAGCGTCGATCCCCGCGTCCGGATGCGACGTCGCGTCGAGCAGCGCCTGACCCAGCAGTTCGGGAAGAGCGTCCGCGTCAGCGGTGAGGCAAACGACCTGATCGGCACCATCCGCGACCACGTGGTCTACCGGCAGGACGAGGCGGCGAGACTGGAGCTGCGGCTCCTGCTGGAGGAGTGCCTGACCGAGCTGGACGAGCTCGAAAAGGCTGCCTGATCCACCGTCAGTACGCGATCGCGCACAAGCGCATGAAAGGAAAGGGCCACCGTGACGGTGGCCCTTTTTCGTACACGACGGGAGAACGGCGTCAGCCGTCGGACGGCGCGGGCTCGACCACCCGAACGGTGAACAGCGCCTCGGCCGACTGCTCCTCGTCCATGTCTGCCGGGTGGTGCTTCTGACGCGGCGGCACCTCGACGCCCTTCTTGCGCATGTCGTTGGCGTACCAGCGCACCGACTTGGCCGTCGCCGCCGCGCCGTCCACCTGCGTGTTGACCATGTCGGCCACCAGCGCGTGCGGGTAGCCCGCAGGGTCCATCAGGATTGCGCGGGCCAGCGCGCCGACGCCGAGGCCGCGCGGCTTCTTCTCGGTCGCTTCCGGCGCTTCGGCGGCTTCAGCCTTCGGCTGTGCGCGCTTCGCGGTCGCCTTGGGCTTCTTCGGCTGCCCGGACGAGCTCAGGTCTACGTTCTTGTCGGCCGCGACCTGCTCGATCCGCGCGACGAGCTTCGCACGCGTCGCGAAGGTCTTGGGGCCTGCGGGCTTGTCGGCGATCCGGTTGTGTAGGGCCAGCAGTTCCTTGGTGGGCATTTCTTCCAGCTTCATAGCGTTCTCCTACGTGTTAGTGGACACGTAGGCATTAGGTCGCGGTTCGCTGGAGTCGGGAGCCCCCCCCCCTATTGATTGGCTGCCATAGCAAGGGTGTCCTGCTCTTCAAGCTCCTCTTCGGCAGTCGGACTAGGCGCAGCGGGCCGATTCGCGATCAACGCAGTGACATCACTCCACTCTTCCATACGGAACACGTGCACCCTGTTTACGTGGGCACAGAAGTTTGGAGCCTGAGTTTGCAGAACTCCTTGCAAGGTCATCAGCGCCGTAATTGGATCCTGGTCGCTAACGGTGTGATACAGCGAGCCTTGCGGGTGTGCAGTGAAGCCACAGGCCGCCAGTGCCTGCGGGATTTCCACTTGGTACACACGAGTGATTTGAGCGTTCGTGAACCCGGCGGCACGCATGCCGACCGTATTCAAGTCAAACGCGATCGCGTAGTTCGCCATATGTCCTCCATCCACTTGTTAATAGGCGTATGACGATATACCTCCACAAGATGGGCGGCAAACTAAGCGGGCCGATTTGAGAGAATCGGCTCTCCAACTGGCTGTCGGGGCGTGGAGGTCCACAAGCGCATGAAAAAGAAGGGATGCCCGTCAGGACATCCCTCCGAAACACGGCCGGACCACCATGTCTTCCGGGCACCCTGGCCCGACCGGGTTTGCTCTGGTCAGGCGGGGAGGAAGGCCAGGTGTGCCATGCCCGCTCCCAGCCGGTCGGCCCGGCGCTTGGTCTCGCGGTCCACGTACAGGTCCAGAGCGCGGCAGTACGGCAGGCCCGCCAGGCGCGCCGCGTCGTCGAAGTAGTCGGAGTACGGGCGGACGCCCGCGGCCTCTGCCCGCTCGGCCAGGGCCACCAGGAGGTCGCCGCCAGTGCGCAGGGCGCAGACCATCCCGGACAGCGCGATGGCCACCGGGTGGTCGATCGAGTAGTGGGCCTGCTTACGCATCGTCGCCCCCGATCAGGTCGTGGTCGATGTCGCGCTCGCGCATCGCGAGCTGCACCGAGCCGAGGGGGTTGCTCTTGCCGGCGTTCCAGGCGCGGATGGCGACCAGGATGCCCTGGAGGCGCGCGTCGCCCAGCTTGATGTACTCCTGCACCTTCAGGAAGTCGTCCTGCCGCATCGCCGCCGCGAGCTCGACCGGTCCGACCGGGCGGTCCTTGGTGGGCATGCGGTCGATCAGGGACAGCACGGCCGAGCCCAGGGCCACGTTCTTGGTGCCGACGGCGACCTGGGCCATGTGGCCGAGCTCGGCCGGGCCTGCGTGCTGGAGCTGCTGGAGGTACTCGGTGCGCCTGGGGTCGCCCAGGGCGGCGCGTGCCAGGACCTTCGCCGGGGAGTCGTAGAACTGGCGCTGGCCGATGAGCTGCGCGTGCGGCGCGCCGGCGTCCTTGATGATCTTGTCCAGCTCGGCCTTGGAGTTGTCCTTGATCTCTCGGACGGTGGCGAGCGTCTCGTGCTCGGCGAAGCGCGCGAGGTCGCCGCCCGACAGGCCGGGGGCATTCTTCCAGCGCGACGCGATCTGCTGCTTGCGGGTCGCGATGTCCTTGTTCAGCCGCTCGATGGCGGTGATGGCGCGCTTGTGCAGCAGGTCCAGGGTCGAGGCGAGCTCGCCGATCTGCTGGGTGCTGAGGAGGGGGGTGTCGCTGAGGGTGATCTTCATGGCTCGTGTGCTCCGGTGGGTTGTGGTCCTCCGGTCGCCTGTCACGAGCGCGTGCACCGAGCCGAGGTGCTGGTCACGCGCGCCTGTGCGCTGACCGGATGCCTGCAATGTGTCGCGGAGCGTTGGGCCTGAACGCCATCGTTCTCCGGGCGTGTTTCCCTCGTGGCTGCCGCCGTCTCGGTGGCTTGCGTTTCATGGGCTTGGCGTCGCGCCGCCCACTGATGGAGTGTCGGGCGCTCTACAGCACGCGTGCGCCCTGGCGTGCGTCGGAGCCGTCCGTCTTGCACTCCCAGCACAGCCGGACCCGCGCCACGTCGGGGCTGAAGTGCTGGCGCCCGCAGCACAGGCAGCGCAGCCAGCCGACCCGGCGCACCAGCCGCGGGGGATCGAAGTTCGTGTCCATCACCGGGGCGCGCCGCGCGCCGCCGTCGTCCGGCCAGCGTTCGGGCTCGGCGATCTCCCGCCCGATGCGCCTGTCCTCGGGCCTCAGCTCGCGCCTGCCCGGCGTCGCGCCGAGCCATCGGTAGCGGGGCCACCCGTCGGAGTGGCAGCGTCCCGACACGCCGTTGGGGCTGAGGCCGAGCGCCTGGGCCGCCGACCTGGCGGAGGGGTATCGCACCCCGTCCACCTCGACGGCGACCGCGTGCCCGTTAGTGCCCGCGGTTGACGCTGCCATGCTCGCGCCGCCCCTCGTACTCCTGCGACATGCGCTCCCACTCGTCCGCGCCCAGGCGCGGCACCGGGCCGATGCAGGTCATCTCGCTGCGGCGGGCCAGGGCGTCGCGCCCGCCCATCGCCTCGACCGCTTCGGGCGCGGTGCCCTGGATCGCGCCCAGCATGGCGTCGATCTGCTCGGCCTTGTGCAGCGCCTCGGCTACCGTCAGCTTGTCACTCATCGTCCTGGTCCTTGTCGTGCGGCCGCGCCGCGTTGTACTTGGAGAGCAGCGCCACGAGCTGCACGCGCTCGTCGGCGGGCATGGCCAGCAGGGCGTCGGCCGACAGGCCTGTGTCCTCGACCCTGACGCGTAGCCTGTCGGCCATCTGGTCGCCGTAGCGGAACTTGAGCAGCACCTCCAGGAGCCTGTCGCTGTGCTTCCTGACGGTGAGCGGCCGCTCCTCGCCGGTCGCTGCGTCGGCCACGGTGGCGAGGCGTCCTTGGTGGATCACGGGCTCGTCGTAGCCGATCGCGGCGCGCCTGTACGCCTCGTCGAGCAGCGAGTCGAGCGCGACCTCGATGGCCTTCTCCCACCGGGTGCGGAACTCGATGTCGTTGGCCTTGTGGTAGAAGGCCGTCTGCCTGCTGATGCCAGCCGCCGCCGCGGCCTGCTTGGGCGAGCACGTGTCCTCCAGGACCTGGAAGAACAGCTCGCGCCGCTCGGGCGTGAAGGTGTGCGGGATGGAAAGCACGGTCGCCTCCGGGGTGAAAAGTGGCTTACGGCGTGATCGTGTCGTGCTTACGCGCGCAGGCACGCCATCGTTCAAGCAGCCGGATCAACGGCTTGGATGGTGGCGACCATCCGATGCTTGATTAGATGGCGTGCATCGGCGGGATTGGCCGGGCTGTTCGCCTCGCGCGCGAGGGACACGGCACGCAAGGTCGGACGCATCCGTCCACGCGCTCGCCGTTTGTGGGGTAATTCAAGAATCAGACTCCGGGCAGACTTCGCTTTCACTTTCTTAAGAAAGTGAAAGCTGCGAAGTCTCGTCTGCCGTAGCCGAAGTCTCGTCCGAAGTCTGCGAATCGAGTGGGCGCATAAGCTGCTGATCCGGAACAGACTTCAGACTTCAGGACGCCGCGAAGTCTCCGAAGTCTCGAGACTTCAGAATCAGACTTCAGGAGACTTCGCGGGCGTTCATGGCGCGACCTCGACCCGCACCACCTTCGGCGCCGTGGAGTGCTTGCCGACGCGCTCGCACCACAGCCAGAAGTGGCGACCTTCCCAGCTTGCGCGCACGGCGTCGATGCGACCCTCGGGGATCCTTTCCGTCACCGCGCGCTGCGCCGAGCTCTTGCTCATGCCCAGGCGCTTGGTGGCGGCGTCGAGCAGCTCGGACGCCTTCACCGTCCCGCCCGATGCGCCCAGCTCGCACGCCAGGGCAGTCAGCCCATCGTCCCTCGTCGCCTCGCCCCCGAAGTCGGAGGCCGCGTCGACCATCACGGTCGGACGGAGCACGAGCGACGACGGCGGCCTGCCGTTCCAGTCGGGTTCCCCCGGAAGATCAACGCGCTCCAGGTTGAATCGCATCGGTGGCTCGCGCTCCGCGTCCTTCTGCTTGTGCACGGTCACGGTGATGGCGCGTACTTCCTTGTCGCGGCTCACCTCGACCGTGGTGTCCATCGCCCCGAGGAGCGACGAGCTGCCGCGCATGCCCTTGCCGGGGTCCTTGCCGGAGTGGTGCACGACCATGACGGTCGCGCCCGTCTCGTCGCGGATGCGCTTCATGCTGGCGATGTAGCGCCCCATGTCCTTCGCCGAGTTCTCGTCGGCGCCAGCGGCCGTCTGGTTAAGGGTGTCGATGACGACTAGGCGCAGCGGCCCGAGCTCCTCGACCACGTCGCTAACGAAAGCGCGGACGCCGCCGTCGCGCTCGGCTGCGAGGTTGATCTCGCCGTGGTCAAGCCAGAGCGGGAACTTGCCCACGTCGATGCCGCGGTCGATTTCCCACGCGCGGACGCGCTTGCCGAGGCCAGACGCGCCCTCAGCCGCGACGTACAGGACGCCGCCGTCGGTGACCCTGCGGCCGTGCCAGTCCACACCGCCCGCGACGGCCATCGCGATGTCTAGCGCAAGGAACGACTTGCCCGATTCGGGCGCGCCATAGATGGCCGCGACGCTGTCCTCCACCAGCAGGCCGGGCACGAGCCACCGCGGTGGCGGCAGCGCCTTCAGGTCGTTCACGTTGAGGAAGCGCCTGCGGGTGTGCGGCTCGATCGGCTCGACCTCGTCCCACACGTCGAAGTCTTCGGCAGCGTCGGGCGGCGCGATGCCACCACCTACCTCCCGCAGGAACATCTGGAGGGTTGCGGTGCCGATGGCCTCGTCCCTGTCGGCGTGAAGCGAATCCCAGCGGCGGCCGACGGTCCACTCTTGCCCGCTGTAGTGGCCGTCGCGCATGCACCAGTCGATGAATTCCTGCCGCCCGCTTCCTTCGGTGGCGAAGTGACAGGCCATCATCAGGTCCTGCCAGCGCCTGTGCTGGTTTTCTCCGAAGTCGTGCGGGTCGAGTTGCTCCAAGGTCATGGCAAGCTGCTCGGGCGTCAGTTCTCCCGCGCCCGCCATCTGCTTGGTGGGGCGATCCGGCCTGCGCGCTGCCTCGACCAGCCGCGCGGGCAGGTCCGGCGTCTTGTGCAGCGGCGGCGAGTCGGGCGCCCAGCGGTACAGGCCGCCGGTCGGGTGGACCGAGCCGGCCGCGACGACCTGGCGGCCCAGCGACTTGAACTCCACGCCCTCGAAGCCGTCCATGCTGTCCAGCAGCACGGCGCCCGCGGGCTTGCGAAAGTAGAAGTGGTGGCCGGGGTGCTCCAGGTTGCCGGTGAGTACGTGCGGCGCCGATGAGAGCGGCAGGCCGAACGCCGCGACCAACTCGGCCAGGCTGTCGCGACCAGCGGGGAAATTGCGCGGGTCCACGTCCACCACGACCACGTCGGCGGGCAGGCGCACGCCCAGGTTCAGGCCGTCGCGCCTCGCGCGCTCCAGCACCTCCGCCTGGTCGTAGCTGCGTTCCTGCCAGCGCTTGTCGGCGGGCATCTTGTCGCGGCGGCGCAGTGGGATCAGGTCCAGGCGGGCGCCGCGGTATTCGGCCGCGGCCTCAAATGATGGCGTCGCGGCTGCGTGCCCCGCGGCATCATTGATCCCGTGAGTCCTGGACAGCTCACTCTCCCGGTCGGTTGTACCCCTGCGCCCACGGTCTCGCACGCCGTGGGCGTTTTCATGTGCGGCCATCGGTCAGCCCTCCGCGTTGGCGGTGCGGGCGGCGAGCATCGCCGTCGCGGCGCGCCGGACGCCTTCGCCCATCGGCTGGCCCTTCGCGTAGTCGCGCAGGTCGCCCAGCTTGTAGCGGATCAGCTTCGGCCCGACTCGGGTGAACGCCGGGCCGCCGCCCTGGCAGCGATACCAGGCCAACGTGCCGTACTTCAGGCGCAGGAAGGCCGCCGCCTCCTGGGCGGTCAGCAGCGAGTCGTCGGGGAGTGCGTGGAGCTCGGCGAGCTCCGCGGGGGAGAACTTCTTGGGTTCGTAGGCCATCTTCTGGACTCCGTGCAGGTGCGATCCCCGCGCGGCGACGTGCCGTGCGGGGACTGCCTGCTTTGCGTCGCAGAGATGGGCCCGTTTGCTCCCCTCAGTCGGCGGGGCGGGTCTCGGCTCATGTAGGCCACCGAAAGCCTGGCGTCGGCGGCTGGTGGCGCCGACGAATCAAATACTGCCAGAGGTGTTTGCGCGTTGATACCAGCATTGCACCCGGACTCCCCGGTGAGTCCGGGTCGTCCGGTTTCGTCCGGGCTGCTCGGTATCAGGCCTCGCGGCCCCGGACGCGACACGCGCCGTCTGGTAAGACCGTGCGGCCGCCCGGGTCACATAAATGAAAGCTGAACATAAGTTCGCCAATAGCATGACTCCGTCACGCAGTTCTGGCAGCCTGCAACTGTCGTGACGGGGATCATCCTTGCACGTTGTGGGCCGAAAGGCTCGAGGGGCGAAAGCCCCACAGGCTCCTGCGGCGACGTCGGTCCGAGGTCGATGATCGAAGGGTCGAGGGTCGTGGGATTCAGGTGGCGTCGGCAAGGAGCGACGCCAGTGGGCTATAGGAGGGCAAAAGCTGGCGCTTCCCCGTCTCAGGTGTCGCAAGGGGTGCAATTTCGCACCACACCGAGACAAGACCATGAGTAGCAAGCAGAACGGTCGGAAGCACGACAAGCGTCAGCAGTTGGTCGGTTACCTCAAGCGTTTTCTGAGGAAGCCTTGGTTCATGCGTTTGGTGATTGGGGTGATCTGGAAGTTGATGGATCGCTATCTCTGATTTCAGCCAATAGCCAGCAAGCACGATACGACAAGATCAGCACCCTCCCTTAGAACAGACCTAAGCACTCCTTGCAGAAACTGGAGTAGACATGTTGAACAAAGCCCTCAAGATCGTCCGAGAAGTGCATCGGATGAAACAGGGCGAACTCGCTGACGCACTAGGAATCTCCAAGTCCTATTTGTCAGAACTGGAGCGAGGCGAAAAGAAGGTGAGCCTCGAGGTCTTGAACAAGTACGCGCACACCTTCGACGTACCAGCCTCCACCTTCCTCAGCTTCATGGAAGCGCTTGAAGGTGAGTCCGATGCACGGCGCGCTCGCGCCCGCAAACTGCTGAGCGTTCTCTCATGGACTGTCGGGAATGAACACACCGAGGACGAAGAAGGCGACATCCACGCGAAAGCGAACTGAGCGCTACGCGATCGATTCGTCCCCGCTGTACGGAATGACGAGCCATACCAGGCTCGCCGTGATTTTGCGGTGGGCCGGGACAACCGGCCAGTTGAGAGAGTTCTGCCGCAGACCCACCAACTTCAGCCGCTACATCGACAGGTCGAAGCCAGGCAAGGAGCGGCTGATCGAAGCTCCTGCGAAAAGTGCCAAGGCGTTCCAGACTCGCTTCCTGGAACTCCTCCGCCGCATTGAGCTTCCGGACTACCTGCATTCCGCGCGATCTGGCCGTTCCTACCTGAGCAACTCTGCCACTCATTGCGAGGCGGATGGATGCACGATCACGATGGACATCGACTCGTTCTATCAGTCGGCGACCCGCGAGCGCGTCATCCATTTCTTCGAGGTCCACTTGAAGCAGCCGAGGGACGTAGCTGAGACGTTGGCCAGCCTACTCTGCTGCGATGGGCACCTAGCCACTGGCAGCCCCGCAAGCCCTCTCGTGTCCTTCTGGGCGTACCGGAAGGTATTCGATGCCATTGATGAGCGCGTCCGCTCTCGCGGCGGAGTGTTTACGCTCTACATCGACGACATGGGGATAACTGGGAAAGGATTCGGGCATACCGATGTCCGCTGGATCAGTCGACTATTGCGCAAAGCGGGTCTGACCGTGAAGGAAACCAAGACCCGCGTGTTCCATGCGGATGCACCCAAGCTCGTGACAGGCAGGGCATGCAGGAATGGAGTAAGCCGCGCGCCGAACAAGCAGCATCGAAAGATGCGGGCTGCGCAATCGCAGCTCGAGTTGAATCCCCACGACCCTAGCCTTAGGGCAAGTGTCGCGGGACAAAAGCGCCATCTCGCACTGTTGGACGACGCGAACCGCGACAGGCATCGCGCGGAAGCCGCGCGGTTGACGAAGGGGCATTAGAGACACGCCCCGACCCATGCGTCGGCGACGTTGTCCCTTCCCTCAAGGATCACGCTCCTGCCGCCCGACACGAAACGCCGGAAGCCCGTGTACCCGCCGAACTCGTTCTTGGCGTTGACCCGGCCGCACGCGACCACGCCGAACTCCTCGGTGTAGTTGGCACGGACGTCCCTGAACTGCGCGGCATCGGGGTCCTTCAGCTCGCCCCTCACTGCGCGCTCGGCCGCCACGATCGTCTCGGCGCCGAACCACTTCTCCTGCTGCGCCTTCTTCTCCGCGGCCGTCATGACGCGCTCCGGCTCGGGCTTTGGCGCCTCTGGCTGCTGGGCCTGCTTCCGCGGGGCATCGGCCACCGCTGCGGGCGCGGCGGCGGCGACCGCGGGCTCGCTGCGCGGCACCAGCTTCGACCCGATCCAGGCCAGCACCACCAGGACGACCAGAAGAACCCCTATCCGCTTCATGCACTCCCCCTAAGCCAGCGCTAGTAAATAGTCTATTTTGGACTAATCCAATACGGACTCTAGCGTGCGGTGACCAGCCTGTCACCGCGCGATGGCCCAATCGACCCACAACCCCGACTACCGACTCCTGCTGACCGTCCTGAAGGCGGCCCGCAAGCGGGCTGGTGTGTCGCAGGTCGATCTGGCCGAGCGGCTCGGGAACACGCAGACCTTCGTGTCCAAGTGCGAGAGAGGTGAGCGGCGCATCGACGCCGTGGAGCTGGTCGAGTTCGCCGAGGCGCTCGGCGTGCCGCCGCTCGGACTGCTGACGGAGTACCTGGAGCGACGCAGCGCGGGGAGCTTCCCCAAGGCCCGAAAGACGAAGGGCCGCGGCTGACGCAAAGCAAGAAGGGCAGCCTTGTAGGCTGCCCTTCTCACCTTTAGGTGGTGCCGGAGATAGGAATCGAACCTACGACCCCATCATTACGAATGACGTGCTCTACCAACTGAGCTACTCCGGCGGAAACCTGAAACTTGTTCAAACCGTGTCCGTACAACCTTGCCATCGGACCGCTGGCGGCCCTAAGGCCATGAATCGTAAGCCATCTGCCGCCGACACCGCGACAGCCGCGTCGCGATTACGAATGCGCCGCTCTACCAACTGAGCTATTCCGGCGATGGCCGGCCGCGCAAGCGCGTCCGGGGGCGGGATTCTAACGGTTCGGACGCGGGCAGGCCAGCGGGCCGGCGAGAAAGCGGCAATACGCCGGCCGGCCCGGGCCTCACGCGATATGGTGCTGGCACGCGGGAGATCCCGGCTGCCCGCACCCCCGCCGAGGCCGCGTCACCTCGCGCCGGCCCGGGCGCGCGCTCCGATCCTGGTCCGGGGCGCCGGCGCCTCACGGCACCCAGCGTGCGACCAGGTCCCCCTCCTCCGCCACAACCGCCTGCTCGACTGCCCGCAGGAATCCGCAGAACTCCGCAACCGCCATGTTCAACTGCGGCCTGCTCCTGAGGGTGACGATGCCATAGTTGAGCTGCATCCATGGCTCCGCGCCCAGCACCACCATTTCCCTGCGCTCCAATGCCTGCGCGACGCAGGGCAGGCTGGCGGCGAGGACCACGTTGGATGCGTAGACGACCTGCCTGACCAGCGAGAAGTCACTGCACGACAGCGCCGGGAACACATTGACGTCGCGCACGCTCGTCGGCGAACGCGGGATCGCCGCCAGTGCCGGTTCCAGCAGGCGCGGTGGGATCCGCGCCATCGCGGCGAGCGGATAGCGCAATATCTCGCCCAGTCCGATCCCGGACTGCCCCGCAAGCGGATGGCCGGCGCGCGCGACCAGGTAGAGGGGATGCCTGGAGAGCGGTTCGACCTGCAGGTCGACCTCCTGCTCCAGCGTGCTGGTCTCGGCCACGAACAGGTCCAGCTCCTGATTCCTCAACCGGGGCAGCAGTTCGTCCCAGTTGCGGATTTCGATGCGCAGCCTGAAATGCGGATGCGCTTCGATGAAGCCTGCCACCGCGCGACCGACGATGGTCTCCGCGGGGAAGGGGCCGGCGCCGACCATCAGTTCGCGACGGGCTATCGCGGGGCCGCCGAGCAACTGGTCGTGCATTTCGTCGGCCATGCGCGTGATCTGGCGGGCGCGTTCGATCAGCACCCTGCCCAGGTCCGTGGGCACCACGCCATGGCCTTCGCGCAGGAACAGCGGCGCTCCGATCTGGGCTTCCAGGCCCTGGATGCTGCGCGACAGCGCCGGCTGGCTGATGTGCAGGGACGCGGCCGCCCGGCTGAAGTTGCCGTGTTCGTCAAGCGCAAGAAGATGGCTGAGTTGCCGGAGCTTTATCGACATGTGCTTTAGGTATCGCGCCCATGACCAGAACGCATTGGACGGGTTTTCCGGGCCGGTTCCACAATCCTAGACCTAGCATCCTCCCGCGTCATCCGACGCTCGCCCGCCTTCGAGCCCTCCCCAGGAGCAGCCATGCGCAGTCCGTCGTCCAGAGTCCTGTCGTGTTTCATCGCGGCCGTCGTCGCCGGCCTTGCGGGTGGCCCCGCGGCCGCGGCCGATTCCGGCGCAGGCGCCGCCGACGTCCACTTCCATCCCGAGGGAAAGCCGCCGTCCAAATTCACCGTCGAACTGCGCAACGGCGTGAAGAAGGCGCTGCCGTTCGAAGACGTGCGCGACTTCGAGGAAAGCCGGCGCGGCCTGCTCGCCGTGCCGAATTTCAAGAAGATCATGGCCGACGCAGGCAACGTGGCCTGGGACATGGAGAGCTACAGCTTCCTGCTGCAAGGCAAGGACTTCGACAGCATCAATCCGTCGCTGCAGCGCCAGGCGATCCTCAACATGGGCTATGGCCTGTACGAGGTGCTGCCCGGCAAGATCTACCAGGTACGCGGCTTCGACCTGGCCAACGTGACTTTCATCCAGGGCGATACCGGTTGGATAGTGTTCGACCCGGCGACGGCCGCGGAGACGGCGCGCGCCGCCCTGGCGCTGATCAACGGGAAGCTCGGCACCCGGCCAGTGGTGGCCGTGGTCTATTCGCACTCGCACGTGGACCACTTCGGCGGCGTGCGCGGCGTGGTCGACGAGGCCGACGTGCGTTCGGGCAAGGTCAAGGTGATCGCGCCCGAGGGTTTCCTGCACGAGGCGATCTCCGAGAACGTCTTCGCCGGTACCGCCATGAGCCGGCGCAGCCGCGTGCAGTACGGGACCCTGCTGGCGCGCAGTCCCTTTGGCCACGTGGACCAGTCGATCGGCAAGAACGTGGCGGCGGGCGCCACCGGCCTGATCGCGCCGAACGTGACCATCACCGGGGATTTCGAGGAACTCACCGTCGATGGCGTGAAGATGGTGTTCCAGAACACCCCCGACACCGAGGCGCCGTCGGGGATGAACACCTGGTTCCCCGACTGGAAGGCGTTCTGGGCGGGCGAGAACGTGACCGGCACCATCCACAACATCTACACCCTGCGCGGCGCGCCGGTGCGCAATGCCCTCAACTGGTCCAAGCAGATCAACGCCGCGCTGTACCACTTCGCGGGGATGGAGGTCTTGTTCGCCTCGCACAGCTGGCCGCGCTGGGGCAACGACCGCATCCAGGAAGTGCTGCGCGCGCAGCGCGACCTGTACGCCAACATGAACAACGGCGTGCTGCGCCTGGCCAACCAGGGCGTGACCATCAACGAAGTCCACAACGTCTACCACTCGCCGCCGAGCCTGCAGCGGCAGTGGGCCGCACGCAGCTACCATGGGTCGGAGGCGATCAACAGCCGCGGCATCATCAACCGCTTCATCGGTTTCTGGGACGGCAACCCGGTCAACCTCGAGCCGCTGCCGCAACAAGAGAGCGGCCGGCTGTACGTGGAAATGATGGGCGGCTCGGCCAGGATCCTGGCCAAGGGCCACGAGCTGATCGGCCAGGGCAAGTACCTGCACGCGGCCGAACTGCTCAACCGGCTGGTGTTCGCCGAACCGGCCAACCAGCCCGCGCGCAACCTGCTCGCGGATGCCTTCGAGCAACTCGGCTACCAGCGCGAGTCGCCCAGCCTGCGCAACAGCTACCTCAACATGGCCTATGAGCTGCGCTCCGGCATGCAGGCCGGCGTGGCGCCCAACTCGACCGGGCCGGACGTGATCCGGGCCATGGCCACCGATCAGTGGCTGGACTTCATCGGCATCAGCGTGGACAGCGCCAAGGCCGATGGCATGCGCTTCACCATCAACCTGGTCACTCCCGACAACGGCGAGAAGTTCCTGATCGAGATGAGCAATGCCACGCTCACCAACATCAAGGGTTTCAGCGCCCCGCAGCCGGACCTGACCATCACCCTGGACCGCGCCGATCTGGACCGGATCATGATGGGCACCGCCAGCTTCGAATCGCTGGAACGCGAGGGCAAGGCCCGCCTCGACGGCACGCGCGGCGTGCTGGCGCAGCTGGCCGGCACCCTGACCCCGTTCACCCCCGACTTCGAGGTGTTCCCGGGCACGCGCAACGCCCGCCAGGTACCAGCGACGACCAAACCGTTCCAGATGCCCATCCAGCCGGCGATGTCGTTCGCGGACTAGGCCGCATGCCGATGAAACGCACCCTACGATCGGCATTGGCCATCGGCCTGGCATGCTGGGCCTCGGGGCTGGCGCTCTCGATCGCCAATCCCAAGGTCCTGCTGTTGGCGATCGCCGGGGGCCTGGCGATCGGCGCCACGGGAGAGGGTGGGCTGCACGACCTGGCCAAGATATCGGCCTTCACCTTGCTGGCTTCCACCACCGTGGCCGCCCCGTGGCTTGCCTTCCTGCTGGCGCCGGACCGTGCGATGCCCCTGCTGGAAAAACTGCGGCTGTGGCTGGAGGCCCGTGCCAATGCGCTCATGGCCGTGGTGTTCATCGCCCTCGGCCTGCTGCTGCTCGCCAAGGGCATGTCCTGACCGTGAGCCCGGATCGCGGCCTGTGAGCACCGGGAATGGGTGCTAAGTTAGCGCCCTGTCATTCCGCGCCCCCATACCGCATGCCGCGTCACCGCTTGCTTCCGTCTTCGCTGCCCCTCCGCATGCTGGCCCTGTTGCTGGCCCTGACCAGCGCGCACTCCGCCCTGGCACAGGCACCGTCGCTGGACAAGGGGCGGCAACAGCTGGAGCGGATCGGCGCGCTACTGGACACACCGCAGGACGATGCGGCGCTGCAGGACGCGCGCAACACGGTGCTGAAGATCCAGACCCAGGCCGAACAGGCCAGTGCCGAGCGGGCGCCGCAACTGCAGGCGCTGGACGCGCGCCTGGCCGAACTGGGCGAGGCCGCGTCCGGCCAGGGCCAGGAAGCGGCCGACATCACCCGCGAGCGGCGCAGCCTGCAGCAGCAGCGCAGCGAGCTGGATGCGGAGCTGCGCCAGGCCAAGCTGGCCTCGGTGGAAAGCGCCCAGTTGCTCGACCGGATCGCGGCGGCCCGGCAGCAGACCTTCCATGACCAGTTGTTCGAGCGCACCACGCCGCCCTGGAGCCTGCGCTTCTGGCGCGGCCTGGCCGAGAACGGCGACCGCGACGAGCAGCGCGTGGACAGCTTGTGGCATGACACCCGCGACGCGGTCGCCGCACGCTGGCGCTCCGGACCGGTGCGTTCGGCCGCCTACCTCGGCCTGGCCTTGCTGGTGGCGGTGGTGGTCGGCTGGTTCGGCGCGCGCAAGGTGCCGAAGCTGGTCGGCCGCCACATCCCGCCGGGCCGGTTGCGGCGCTCGGCGCCGGCGGTGGCGCGGGTGCTGCTGTCGACCCTGGCGGCCTGGTGGATCGTGGTCCTGCTGGACCTGGCGCTGCTGCCGTCCAGTCCACCTGCCGCGGTGGCCCAACTGGCCGCCCTGGCCGGGGGACTGTTGGTGTTCGCGGTCTTCGTCACCGCCCTGGGCACGGTCCTGCTGGCGGTGCGCAGCCCCTCCTGGCGCCTGCCGGCAATCTCCGACGAGGGCGCACGCGCGCTGAGCTGGTTGCCGCTGGCGGCGGCGCTGGCGATGGTGGTCGCCACCCTGCCGCAGCGGATCGGCGCCCTGGTCAACGTCAGCCTGCCGCTGGCGATGGCGCTCACCGCGCTGGCGGCGCTGGTGCCGGCGCTGGTGGTGCTGTGGACGCTGCTGCGGATCCACCGGCTGCTGCGCGCGACCGGCGCGGCGCAGGACGCGGCCGGGACCGACACCCAGCCGCACTTCAAGCCCTGGATCAACATCGTCCTGGGCATCGGCTGGACCGGCGTGGCGGTCTGCCTGCTGGGACTGCTGACGGGGTACGTGGCGTTGGCCGGCTTCGTGGCGATGCAGATGCTGTGGACGCTGGTGGTCCTGGCCACGCTCTACCTGGGCATGCGCTTCGTCGACGACCTGGCCTGTGCGGTGTTCGGCGCCCAGGGCCTGGCCGGGCGCCGGATCGAACACCGCTTCGGCCTGAATCCGCGCCATGCCGACCGGGTGGCGGTGGTGCTGTCGGCAGTGCTGCGCCTGGTGCTGGCACTGCTGGGTCTGATCGCACTGGCCATGCCCTACGGCGCCGGGGGCGAGGACCTGATCGCCCGCGCGCTGGGCCTGGCCCGCGGCATCAGCATCGGTCAACTGGTGCTCAGCCCGGCCGGGGTGGTCCGGGCGGTCGCGGTGTTCCTGCTGGCGCTGGGCATGTTCCACCTGGCCAAGCGCTGGCTGGACCGGCGCTACCTGCCGACCACCGCGCTGGACCCCGGCATGCGCGCCTCGGTGGTCGCCCTGTTCGGCTATGCCGGGGTGGTCGCCGCGGTGGCGATGGCGCTGGCTGCCATCGGCGTCGGCCTGGAGCGGATCGCGTGGATCGCCAGCGCGCTGTCGGTCGGCATCGGCTTCGGCCTGCAGGCGATCGTGCAGAACTTCGTCTCCGGCCTGATCCTGCTGGCCGAGCGGCCGGTCAAGGTCGGCGACTGGGTGTCGGTCGGCGACGCGGAAGGCGACATCCGCCGGATCAACGTGCGTGCCACCGAGATCCAGACCGGCGACCGCACCACGGTGCTGGTGCCCAACTCCGAGCTGATCACCAAGGCGGTACGCAACCGCACCTACTCCAACGCCGAGGGACTGGTGAAGATCGTGCTGCCGATGCCGCTGGCCACCGATGCGGACCTGGTCCGCGAACTGCTGCTGCAGGCGTTCCGCGAGCACCCCGGGATCCTGGAGGCACCGGCGCCGAGCGTGCTGATCGACGGCATCAGCGACAAGGGCCAGGTGGTGTTCAATGCCAGCGGCTTCGTCGCCACTCCACGGCAGGCGGCTGGCGTGCGCAGCGCGCTGCTGTTCGAGATCCTGCGCCGGCTGCGCCAATTCGACATCAGGATGGTGTAGGAGCCGCTTCAGCCCACCAGGCGCAGGCGCAGTTCCTTCGGCAGGGCGAACACCATGTCCTCGGGCTCGCCGTCCAGTTCGCCGACCTGGCCGGCGCCCAGTTCGCGCAGGCGCTCGATCACCCCGTCCACCAGTACCTGCGGCGCCGAGGCGCCGGCGGTGAGGCCGATGTGGCGTTTGCCGGCGATCCAGGCCGGGTCGATCTCGTGGGCACCGTCGATCAGGTAGGACTCCACGCCCTCGCGTCGCGCCAGTTCGGCCAGGCGGTTGGAGTTGGAGCTGTTGGGCGAACCGACCACCAGCACCAGGTCGCAGCGCCCGGCCAGTTCGCGCACCGCGTCCTGGCGGTTCTGGGTGGCGTAGCAGATGTCGTCGTGACGCGGACCCTGGATCGCCGGAAAGCGTTGCTGCAATGCCTCGATGATGCCGCGGGTGTCGTCCACCGACAGCGTGGTCTGCGTCGTGTAGGCCAGGTTGTCCGGCTGGCCGACCTGCAGGGTCGCCACGTCATCGATGTCCTCGACCAAGTGGATCGCACCGCCGCCATTCTCGCGGTTCCACTGCCCCATCGTGCCCTCGACCTCAGGATGCCCGGCGTGGCCGATCAGCACCACGTCACGCCCGGCACGGCAATGGCGGGCCACCTCGAAGTGCACCTTGGTCACCAGCGGGCACGTCGCGTCGAATATCTTCAGACCGCGGCGCTCGGCCTCGTTCCACACCGCGCGCGACACCCCGTGGGCGCTGAAGATCACCGTGGCGCCATCCGGCACCTCGTCCAGTTCCTCGACGAACACCGCGCCGCGCTCCTTGAGGTCCTCGACTACGAAACGGTTGTGCACGACCTCGTGGCGCACGTAGATCGGCGCGCCCAGGGTCTCGATCGCGCGCTTGACGATCTCGATCGCGCGATCGACGCCGGCGCAGAAACCGCGGGGATTGGCCAGGATCACGTCCATGGTGCGCAGTCTACTCCCCGGCCTTGCGCTTGCCGTCGAACAGGCCGAACACGGCGATGCCGATGGCGCCGCCCACGATCGCCGCATCGGCCAGGTTGAACGCGGGCCAGTAGTGCCCGCGCCAGTGCCACTGGATGAAATCGATCACGTGGCCGTGCACGAGGCGGTCGATCACGTTGCCCAGCGCGCCGCCGATCACCAGCGCGTACGGCAGTGCCTGGCGCCATTCGCCGCGCGGGGTGCGCCACAGCCACCATGTCAGCAGGCCGCAGATGGCGAAGGCCAGCACGGTGAAGAACCAGGCCTGCCAGCCGCCGGCATTGGCCAGGAAGCTGAAGGCCGCGCCGGTGTTGTAGGTGCGGTACCAGTTCCAGAAACCATCGATTACCGGCACGGCGGTGTGCTCGGGCAGGCTGGACAGCACCCAGGCCTTGCTCCACTGATCGAGGACGATGACCGCCGCCGAGAGCAGCAGCCATGCCATCGCATTGGGGCTGGGACGCGTCGTGTCCATGCTCAGAACCACCTGCGCGCTTCGCCCGGGCCTTCGATGTTCGACACGCAGCGGCCGCACAGTTCCGGATGCCGCGCATCGCTGCCCACGTCGGCGCGATGGTGCCAGCAGCGCACGCACTTGGCCTTGGTCGTGGGCTGGGCGCTGACGAAGATGTCGTCGGTCTGCGCCGGCACCACGGTCACGTCACCGCTGATGAACAGGAAACGCAGTTCCTCGGCCAGCGGCTGCAGGCGCGCGGCGGTTTCGGGGCCAGCGGTCACGGTGATCTCGGCCTCCAGCGCCGCACCGATCTGGCTGTTGGCGCGCATCGGTTCGAGCACCTTGGCCACCTGCTCGCGCAGGGCCAGCAACCGGTCGAACTCGGCCGCACCCAGTTCGGCGCCGGCCGGGAGCGGCGCCAGGCCGTCGTACCAGGTGGCGAACAGCACGTTGTCCTTGCGCTCGCCGGGGAGATAGCCCCACAGCTCGTCGGCGGTGAAACTGAGCACCGGCGCGATCCAGCGCACGAACGCCTCGGCGATGCGGAACATCGCGCTCTGCGCGCTGCGCCGCCCGCGCGAATCCTCGCCCATGGTGTACAGCCGGTCCTTGGTCACGTCCAGGTACAGCGAACCCAGGTCCACGCTGCAGAAGTTCAGCAGCGCCTGCACGATGGCGGCGAAATCGTAGTCCTCGTAGGCGGCCTTGACCTTCTCCTGCACCTCCCAGGCGCGGTGCACGATCCAGCGGTCCAGCGCGACCATGTCCTCCAGCGGCAGCAGGTCGCGCGCCGGCTCGAAGCCGTGCAGGTTGGCCAGCAGGAAGCGCGCGGTGTTGCGCAGGCGGCGATAGGCATCGGCATTGCGCTTGAGGATCTCCTGCGACAGCGACATCTCGTTGCTGTAGTCGGCCGAGGCGATCCAAAGGCGCAGGATGTCCGCGCCCAGGGTCTTCATGATGTCCTGCGGCTCGATGCCGTTGCCGAGCGACTTGGACATCTTGCGGCCGTGCTCGTCCACGGTGAAGCCGTGGGTCAGGCACTGCCGGTACGGCGCGGCCTTGTCGATCGCCACGCCGGTGAGCAGCGAGGACTGGAACCAGCCGCGGTGCTGGTCCGAGCCTTCCAGGTACAGGTCGGCCGGCTTGCCCAGGCCGCGCTCCAGCAGCACGCATTCGTGGGTGACGCCCGAATCGAACCAGACGTCGAGGATGTCAGTGATCTTGTCGTAGTCGACCGCCTCGGCGCCGAGCAGTTCGGCCGGATCCAGGGTGTACCAGACGTCCACGCCACCCTGCTCCACGCGTTCCGCGACCTGGCGCATCAGTTCGCTGCTGCGCGGATGCGGCTCGCCGGTCTCGCGGTGCACGAACAGCGCGATCGGCACGCCCCAGGTGCGCTGGCGCGAGATCGTCCAGTCCGGGCGGCCCTCGACCATCCCGGCGATGCGCGCCTTGCCCCATTCCGGGTACCACTTCACTGTGTCGATGGCGGCCAGTGCGTCGGCGCGTAGGTTGGCCTGCTGCATCGAGATGAACCACTGCGGCGTGGCGCGGAACGCGATCGGGGTCTTGTGCCGCCAGCAGTGCGGGTAGCTGTGCTCGAGCTTGACCGCCGCCAGCAGCGCGCCGCTGGCGCGCAGCACCTCGACGATGACGTCGTTGGCCTTCCAGATGTGCAGCCCGGCCAGCTCCACCCCGTGCGCGGCCGGGGTGGATGGCAGGTACACGCCGCGGCCGTCGACCGGATTGATCTGCGCGGCGGTGTACCTGTCGAGCAGGCCGTAGGCCTTGCCGGCCACGTAGTCGTCCTGGCCGTGTCCGGGCGCGGTGTGCACCGCGCCGGTGCCATCCTCGGCCGACACGTGGTCACCCAGGATCACGGGGATGTCGCGCTCGTCGTAGAACGGATGGGCGAGCAGCAGGCCCTCCAGCGCCGCACCCTTCGCCTGGCCGTGCACCGCGACGCCGGCGACGCCGTAGCGCTGCAGCGCGCGTTCGGTCAGCGCGTCGGCCAGCACCAGCCAGCGGCGGCGGCCATCGTGGGCCGGGCCTTCGACCAGGGCGTACTCCAGTTCCGGTCCGAGCGACACCGCCAGCGAGGCCGGCAACGTCCACGGCGTGGTGGTCCAGATCGGCACCGCGATCTCGACATCGGTCGGCACCTCGACGCCGAACGCCTTGCCCACCGCCTGCGGATCGCGCGCGGCATAGGCCACGTCCACCGCCGGCGAGACCTTGTCCTGGTACTCGATCTCGGCCTCGGCCAGCGCCGAGCCGCAGTCGAAGCACCAATGCACCGGCTTGACTCCGCGGGTCAGGTGGCCGTTCTCGATCACCTTGGCCAGCGCGCGGATCCCGTTGGCCTCGAAGCGGAAGTCCAGGGTCCGGTAGGGATGTTCCCAGTCGCCGATCACGCCCAGGCGCTTGAAGTCCTTGCGCTGCAGTTCGATCTGCGACAGCGCATATTCGCGGCACTTGGCGCGGAACTCGGTGGCGTCGAGCTTGACCCCGACCTTGCCCCACTTCTTCTCGATCGCGATCTCGATCGGCAGGCCATGGCAGTCCCAGCCCGGGATGTAGGGCGCGTCGAAGCCGGCCAGGTAGCGCGACTTGACGATGATGTCCTTGAGGATCTTGTTGACCGCATGGCCGAGGTGGATCGCACCGTTGGCGTACGGCGGGCCGTCGTGCAGCACGAACAGCGGCCGCCCCTTGGCGTTCTCGCGCAACTGCACGTACAGGTCCTGCGCCTCCCAGCGCGCCAGGGTGTCCGGCTCGCGCTTGGGCAGGTCGCCGCGCATCGGGAAATCCGTGGCGGGCAGGTGGAGGGTGGCTTTGTAGTCCTGGGTCACGGTGCTACCGTCGTGTGGCGGTTTGTGGGATGGAGGTCTGGTGCGCGGCATCGGCGAGCACCTGCCGCGCCTGGTCGGCATCGCGATGCATCTGCGCCGTCAGCGTCGCTAGGTCGGGGAATTTCTCCTCGTCGCGCAGCTTGGCGACGAACTCCACTTCGATATGGCGCCCGTACAGGTCGCCGTCGAAGTCGAACAGGTGCGCTTCCAGCAACGGCTCCACGCCATCGACCGTGGGCCGGGTGCCGAAGCTGGACACCGACGGCCAGCGCCCGTCACCGTTCGGACCCGCGCCTGCCCCATGCACCCAGGTGGCGTAGATGCCCGACAGCGCTGGCGTCTTCGGAAAGCGCAGGTTCGCAGTGGGGAACCCCAGGGTGCGGCCGAGCTGGCGCCCGCGCACCACCCGCCCGCCGATGGCGTAGGGCCGCCCCAGCAGCGTGGCCGCCTGCCCGAACTCGCCGGCGCGCAGCGCCTCGCGGATGCGCGTGCTCGACACCCGCTCGCCCTGCCCATTCATCGGCACGGTCACCGGCTCGATCTCGCCAGCCTCGAAACCCAGCTCCGCGCCCAGCGCCTGCAGCAGGGCAAGGTCGCCGCCGCGGCGGTTGCCGAAGCGGAACTCCGGCCCGATCCACACCTCGCGCGCACCCAGCCGTCCGGCCAGCACCCGGCGCACGAACTCCTGCGCCGGCATCGCCGCCAGCGCCGGATCGAAACGCAGCAGGCCGAGCCTGTCCACGCCCAGCGCCAGCAGGCCGCCGATGCGGTCGCGCGGCAGGGTCAGCCGCGGCGGCGGGTTGTCGCGGGCGAAGAACTCGCGCGGCAACGGCTCGAAGCTCAGCGCCACCGCGGGCAGCCCCAGCGCCTGCGCGCGCGCGACCGCATGGCGCAGCAGCGCCCGGTGGCCCAGGTGGAGGCCGTCGAAGGCGCCGATGCAGACCACGCTGCCGCGCGGGCACAGCGACCCGCCATCGACGTCACGGAACAGCCTGTTCATCAGGCGCCAAGTATAGCCGGCCGCATCGACCTCAAGGCCCGCGCAGGTGGCGCAGGCGCAGGCCGGTGGCCAGCATCACCCCGCCATAGGCCAGCGCGCCGGCGGCCACCGCGGCCAGCAGCCAGATCCAGCGCCATTGCACGCTCAGCGCGGTCCACTGGCCGACCCATTCGCGCACCACCAGCACCGCCGCGGCCATCGCCGCCAGCCCCAGCGCGATCCGCCCCAGCCAGCGCCACCAGCCCGGCTCGGCCACGTACAGCCCGCGCCGGCGCAGGATTCGCCACAGCAGCAGCGCGTTGAGGATGCCGGCGGCGGCGGTGGCCGCGGCGATGCCGACGTGGGCGGCCTCGACCCCGCGCATCCACAGGGGCGTGACCAGCGAGACCGTCAGCAGCACGTTCGCCGCCACCGTGGCGATGGCCACCCACATCGGCGTGCGCGTGTCCTGGCGGGCGAAGAACGCCGACAGCAGCACCCGGCTGAGCATGAACGCCGGGATACCGAAGCTCATCGCGGTCAGGCTGGCGCCGACCATGCGCGTGTCGTGCTCGGTGAAGCGGCCGTAGCGGAACAGCGAGGCGGTCAACGGCTCGGCCAGCAGCGCCAGGCCCAGCGCGGCCGGCAGCCCGACCAGCAGGATCATGCGCAGGCCCCAGTCCAGCGACTTCGAGTACCCGCGCGCATCGGCCTCGGCGTAGTTGCGCGAGAGCTGCGGCAGGATCACCGTGCCGATGGCCGCGCCGAACAGGCCCAGCGGCAGTTCGGTCAGGCGGTCGGAGTAGTACAGCCAGGACTGCGCCTGCACCACCAGCAGCGAGGCAAACACGGTGCCCACCAGCAGGTTGATCTGCGCCACCGAGGAGGAAAAGATCGTCGGCAGCATCAGCCTGAACACCTTGCGCACGCCCGGGTGGCCGAAGCCGAGCCGGAACCGCGGGCGCAGCCCCAGCCGCCCCATCGCCGGCCACAGCAGCAGCATCTGCGCCGCGCCGCCGGCGAACACGCCCCAGGCCAGCGCCTTCTCCGGCGGCGCCACCCGGTCGGCCAGCAGCAGCATCGCCGCGATCACCGCCACGTTGTGCAGCACCGGGGTGAACGCCGGCAGGCCGAAGCGCCGGTAGGTGTTGAGCACCCCGCCGGCCAACGCGGTCATCGAGATGAACGCCAGGTAGGGAAAGGTGATCCGCAGCATCTGCGCGGTCAGCGCCACCAGCTCGGATTCGCGCCCGGCAAACAGCAGGAACAGCCGCGCGATCCACGGCGCCAGCAGCATGCCCAGTCCGGTCACCACCAGCACGGCGGCCAGCAGGGCGCCGGCGATGTGGTCGAGGAAGTCCTGGACCGCCTTGTCGTCGCCCTGCTGCCTGAGCTCGGTCAGCACCGGCACGAACGCCGCCGAGAACGAGCCCTCGGCGAAGATCCGGCGCAGGTAGTTGGGGATCCGGTAGGCCACCACGAAGGCGCTGACCGCCGGTCCGGCGCCGAACAGGCTGGCCTGCAGCCAGTCGCGCAGGTAGCCGGCCAGCCGGGACAGGAAGGTCATCCCGCTGAAAACCGCGGTCGAGCGCAGCAATCGGTTGTCGCTCATCGGCCCGGCTCCGGGCCCCTGCAGGGGGAGTTGACCCAAGTGCTTGAATCCGCCATAATTTCGCGTTCGCTGTACCCAACCGCACCTATTACACAGTATTTCGGGAATTCACCGTCGTGGCCAACATCAAGTCCGCCAAGAAGCGCGCCAAGCAGACCGTCGTGCGCAACCAGCGCAACTCTGCCCAGCGTTCGCAGCTCCGCACCGCCGTCAAGAAGGTCCTCAAGGCCCTGGACGCCAACGACGCTGCCGGCGCCGAGGCTGCCTTCGCCACCGCCCAGCCGATCCTGGACCGGTTCAGCTCGCGCGGCCTGATCCACAAGAACAAGGCTGCTCGCCACAAGGCCCGCCTGAACGCCCGGATCAAGGCGCTCAAGGCCGCCTGACCGCAACGGTCCGGGCAAGCCGGCGCCCGCGCCGGCTTCCTGCCAGGCAGTGGCACTTACAAGAAACCCGGCTCCGGCCGGGTTTCTTGCGTTCCACTGCCGTGCCTCAACCGGCGGCATCTTCGCCCGCCTCGGCCGCGGCCTGGCGCTGCCGGTCCAGGAACGCCATCACTTCCAGCATGATCGGCCAGGTGCCCTCGCGGCCCAGCGCCGAAACCAGGAACCAGGGCTGCTCCCAGCCGAGTTCGGCCACCACCTGGGCGGCACGCGCGGCAGCCTCGTCCGCGAACATCAGGTCGGCCTTGTTCAGCACCAGCCAGCGCGGCTTGGCCAGCAGTTCCGGATCGTGCTTGCCCAACTCGTGCTCGATGGCGCGCACCTGCTCGGCCGGGGATACGCCCTCCACCCCGCCCTCCATGGGCGCCAGGTCCACCAGGTGCAGCAGCAGCCCGGTGCGCTGCAGGTGACGCAGGAACTGCGCGCCCAGCCCGGCGCCCTCGGCCGCGCCCTCGATCAGGCCGGGAATGTCGGCGATCACGAAGCTGCGGTGCGGCTCGACGCTGACCACGCCCAGGTTGGGGTACAGGGTGGTGAAGGGGTAGTCGGCCACCTTCGGCGTGGCCGCCGATACCGCGCGGATGAAGGTGCTCTTGCCGGCATTGGGGAAGCCCAGCAGGCCCACGTCGGCCAGCAGCTTCAGCTCCAGGCGCAGGGTGCGCTGCTCGCCCGGTTCGCCCGACGTGGCTTGGCGCGGGGCGCGGTTGACCGAGCTCTTGAAGTGCATGTTGCCCAGCCCGCCCTTGCCGCCGCGGGCCACCAGCAGGCGGTCGCCGTGGCGGGTGAGGTCGCCGATCACCTCGTCGGTATCGACGTTGGCGACCACGGTGCCGACCGGCACGGTGACCACCTTGTCCTCGCCGCCCTTGCCGTACATCTGCCGGCCCATGCCGTTCTCGCCACGCTGGGCGCGGAAGCTGCGCTCGTGGCGGAAGTCGACCAGGGTGTTGAGGTTCTCGTCGGCCTGCAGCCACACGCTGCCGCCGTTGCCACCGTCGCCACCGTCCGGCCCGCCCATCGGGATGAACTTCTCGCGGCGGAAACCAACGCAGCCGTTGCCGCCGTTGCCGGCGGTCACTTCGATTTCTGCTTCGTCGACGAGTTTCATGGGATGGGGGCGGTACCGGTGGAGGGGTATCGGGGAGCAGTGGAAGCGTAACCGCTTTATGGCCGCCGCATGGCTGCCGCATGAAACGGAAAGCCCCGCCGAAGCGGGGCTTTCGCTGCGACACCGGGAGCCGGAAGCGGGCCGCGCCAGGGGCGCGGCGGCGCGATCAGGCTTCGCCGACGACGCTGACGGTACGGCGCTTGGCCGCGCCCTTGGTGGAGAACTCCACCTTGCCGTCGACCAGCGCGAACAGCGTGTGGTCGCGGCCCAGGCCCACGCCGGCACCCGGATGGAACTGGGTGCCGCGCTGGCGGATGATGATGTTGCCGGCCTCGACGGCCTGGCCGCCGAAGATCTTGACGCCCAGGTACTTCGGGTTGGAATCGCGGCCGTTGCGCGAGGAGCCTACGCCCTTTTTATGTGCCATGACGAATTCTCCTTGTGCTTAGCCGGCGATGCCGGTGATTTCGATTTCGGTGTAGTGCTGGCGATGGCCCTGCCGCTTCATGTGGTGCTTGCGGCGGCGGAACTTGATGATCCGGACCTTGTCGGCGCGGCCGTGGCCGACCACCTTGGCGGTCACGCTGGCGCCCTTGAGCGCGTCGCCGACCTTGATGCCGTCGCTGTCGCCCAGCAGCAGGACGTTGTCGAACTTGATCTCGCTGCCGGCCTCGGCCTCGAGCTTCTCGACGCGGAGCGTTTCGCCCTGCGCCACGCGGTATTGCTTACCGCCGGTTACCAGTACTGCGTACATGTCTTGGGTCTCTCGGTTCTGTAGTTATTCTTGGACCTGGCCGCCATCGAGGGCGGACAGAAGCGGAATTGTAAGGCATTCAAGCGGTTACTCGCAAGTTGCCGGACAGGCCGTTCAGCCTCCGGCACCCCGGGGCGGAACGCCCCGGCCCGGCTTTGCGTCCTGGCCGATATGATCCCGCCCCGCCCCCCCCCCTTTCCGGCACCTTCGCGTGACCCTCCCGCCCCTGTTCCCCCGCCGTCTGGCCAAGCTGCTGGTCGGCCTGTTCCTGTTCGGCATCGGCATGAGCCTGATGGTGCGCGCCAACCTGGGGCTGGCGCCGTGGGACGTGCTCGCCCAGGGCCTGGCCCGGGCCACCGGGTGGTCGTTCGGCACCGTGGTGGTGGTGGTCGGCGCCGGGGTGCTGCTGCTGTGGTGGCCGTTGCGGCAGATGCCGGGACTGGGCACGGTACTCAACACCCTGCTGATCGGGCCCAGCGCGGAGATCGGGCTGTGGCTGCTGCCGGACGTCCACGTCCTCTGGCAGCAGGTGCTGGCGTTCGCCGCCGGGCTGGTGCTGCTGGCGCTGGCCACCGGGCTGTACATCGGCGCCCGCTTCGGCGCCGGGCCGCGCGACGGGCTGATGACCGGCCTGCACCGGCGCCTGGGCTGGCCGATCTGGCTGGTGCGCACCCTGCTGGAAGGCTCGGCGCTGGTGGCCGGCTGGCTGCTGGGCGGCGCCGTCGGCGTGGGCACGGTGGCCTTCGCGCTGCTGGTCGGGCCGCTGGTCGGGAAGGCGCTGCCGTGGCTGGACACCCCGTTGCCCGCAACGGCGGCGGTCGCGTCCACCTGAACGCCTGGTCCCTTCCGGGCCGTTGGCCACGTGCGTGCGGCTTGCCGGGACCGCGCATTGCCCCCAAATCGTCTGGCCGGTAGGCTGATTGATTGGCCGTTGCCGGCCTTCCCCACAGCCCCAGACGGACCCCCTGCCCGATGGCGATGGACACGATCCGCATCCGCGGCGCGCGGACGCACAACCTCAAGAACATCGACCTCGACCTGCCGCGCGACAAGCTGATCGTGATCACCGGCCTGTCCGGTTCCGGCAAGTCCTCGCTGGCCTTCGACACCATCTACGCCGAGGGCCAGCGCCGCTACGTCGAGTCGCTGTCGGCCTACGCCCGGCAGTTCCTGAGCGTGATGGAGAAACCCGATGTGGACCACATCGAGGGCCTGTCGCCGGCGATCTCGATCGAGCAGAAGTCCACCTCGCACAACCCGCGCTCGACCGTGGGCACGATCACCGAAATCTACGACTACCTGCGCCTGCTGTACGCGCGCGTGGGCATCCCGCGCTGCCCGGACCACGGCTATCCGCTGCAGGCGCAGACCGTGGGCCAGATGGTGGACCAGGTGCTGGCGCTGGACCCGGAACAACGCTGGGTGCTGCTGGCGCCGGTGGTGCGCGAGCGCAAGGGCGAGCATGCCCAGGTGTTCGAGCAGCTGCGCGCGCAGGGCTACGTGCGGGTGCGGGTGAACGGCGAGATTCACGAGATCGACGCGGTGCCGGCGCTGGCGCTGCGCCAGAAGCACACCATCGAGGCGGTGATCGACCGCTTCCGCCCGCGCGATGACATCAAGCAGCGCCTGGCCGAATCGTTCGAGACCGCGCTCAAGCTGGGCGACGGCATGGCCATGGTGATGTCGCTGGACGACCCGTCTGCCGCACCGCAGTTGTTCTCGTCCAAGTACTCCTGCCCGGTGTGCGACTACTCGCTGCCCGAGCTGGAACCGCGCCTGTTCTCGTTCAACGCGCCGATGGGCGCCTGCCCGTCCTGCGACGGCCTCGGCGTGGCCCAGTTCTTCGACCCGGCCCGGGTGGTCGCGCATCCCGAGTTGTCGCTGGCCGCCGGCGCGGTGCGCGGCTGGGACCGGCGCAATGCCTACTACTTCCAACTGGTCAATTCATTGGCGAAGCATTACCGCTTCGACGTGGACGCACCCTGGCAGACATTGCCGGAGGCGGCGCGGCAGGCGGTGCTGTACGGCAGCGGCGAGGAGGTGATCACCTTCACCTACCTCACCGAAAGCGGCGGACGCACCCAGCGCAAGCACCGCTTCGAGGGCATCGTCAACAACCTGGAGCGCCGCTACCGCGAGACCGAGTCGCCGGCGGTGCGCGAGGAGCTGTCCAAGTACATCAGCGAGCGACCCTGCCCCGATTGCGGCGGCGCGCGCCTGAACCGCGCCGCGCGGAATGTCTTCGTCGCGGACAAACCGCTGCCCGCGCTGGTGGTGCTGCCGGTGGACGAGGCGCTGGCGTTCTTCCGCGGCCTGGAACTGCCGGGCTGGCGCGGCGAGATCGCGGCCAAGATCGTCAAGGAGATCAACGAGCGGCTGGGCTTCCTGGTCGACGTCGGACTGGACTACCTGACCCTGGAGCGCAAGGCCGACACCCTGTCCGGCGGCGAGGCCCAGCGCATCCGCCTGGCCAGCCAGATCGGCGCCGGCCTGGTGGGAGTGATGTACGTGCTCGACGAGCCGTCCATTGGCCTGCACCAGCGCGACAACGAGCGCCTGCTCGGCACCCTCACCCGGCTGCGCGACCTGGGCAACACCGTGATCGTGGTCGAGCACGACGAGGACGCCATCCGCGCTGCCGACCACATCCTCGACATCGGCCCGGGCGCCGGCGTGCACGGCGGCGAGATCGTCGGCGAGGGCCAGCTGGCCGACATCCTGAAGTCGCCGCGCTCGGTCACCGGCCAGTACCTGTCGGGCAAGCGCAGCATCGAGGTGCCGGACAAGCGCCACAAGCCCAATCCGAAGATGACCCTGCACCTGCGTGGCGCGTCGGGCAACAACCTCAAGGACGTGGACCTGGAGATCGCCGCCGGGTTGATGACCTGCATCACCGGGGTGTCCGGCTCGGGCAAGTCCACCCTGGTCAACGACACCCTGTACGCGCTGGCGGCCAACGAGATCAACGGCGCCTCGCATTCGCCCGCGCCCTACCGCGAGATCGAGGGCCTGGACCTGTTCGACAAGGTGGTCGACATCGACCAGTCGCCGATCGGGCGCACGCCGCGCTCCAACCCGGCCACCTATACCGGCCTGTTCACGCCATTGCGCGAGCTGTACGCGCAGGTGCCCGAGGCACGCGCACGCGGCTATTCGCCCGGGCGCTTCAGCTTCAACGTGCGCGGCGGTCGCTGCGAGGCCTGCCAGGGCGACGGCCTGATCAAGGTGGAGATGCACTTCCTGCCGGACGTGTACGTGCCCTGCGACGTGTGCCACGGCAAGCGCTACAACCGCGAGACCCTGGACATCCTGTACAAGGGCTACAGCATCCACGACGTGCTGGAGATGACGGTCGAGGACGCGCTCGCCCTGTTCCAGCCCGTGCCGGCGATCGCACGCAAGCTCGAGACCCTAGTCGACGTGGGCCTGAGCTACGTCAAGCTCGGCCAGAGCGCGACCACCCTGTCCGGGGGCGAGGCGCAGCGGGTGAAGCTGTCCAAGGAGCTGTCGCGGCGCGACACCGGCCGGACCCTGTACATCCTCGACGAGCCGACCACCGGCCTGCACTTCCACGACATCGAGCACCTGCTCGGCGTGCTGCACCGGCTGCGCGACGAGGGCAACACGGTGGTGGTGATCGAACACAACCTGGACGTGATCAAGACCGCCGACCAGGTGGTGGACCTGGGGCCCGAAGGCGGACATCGTGGCGGGCAGATCATCGCCACCGGCACGCCGGAGCAGATCGCCGCCAATCCCGACTCGCACACGGGCCGCTTCCTGGCCAAGCTGCTGCCGGCCTCGAAGGGCGCCCGGGGCAGCAAGCCGGCGGCCGTGGCTAAACCCGACGTGCTGCCGCCGCGCAAGAATCCCCGCAAGAAGGCCTCCGCATGAATGCCACCCCCTCCCATACCCCGCTGGCCCGGGTGCCGATCAGCGTGCGCTGGCGCGACATGGACAGCATGGGCCACGTCAACAACGCCAAGTACGTCTCCTACCTGGAGGAGGCGCGGGTGCGCTGGCTGGCCGCCGTGCCGGGCGTGTCGTTCTCGATGCAGGAGACCGTCATGCCGGTGGTGGCCGCGACCAACGTCAACTACCGCATGCCGATCGTGTGGCCGGGCGACGTCGTGGTCGAGCTGTTCGTCGAGAAGCTGGGCAACAGCAGCGTGACCATCGGCCACCGCATCCTCGACCAGAAGGACGAGCGGGTGCTGTATTCGGACGGCAACGTGGTCGTGGTCTGGATGGATACCCGGACCGGCAGGAGCGTGCCGCTCCCCGAAGCGATCCGCGCCGCCTGCACCTGACCCGGTCAGGCCGTGCGCGGGTCGCGCACCACCAGGGTATCCACCGGGGAGTCCTCGATCAGGCGCTGGGCCACGCTGCCGAGCAGCATGTCGAACAGCGCGCTACGCCCATGGGTCGCGACCACCGCCAGGTCGACCGGGAACTGGCCGGCATACAGCCGCATCAGCAACGACGGATCCCCGCGCTCGACCACCAGGCTGACGTTGCCGGAACCGCCCGGCAGCCGGCAACGGTCGATGAACCGGCGACCGTCGGCCAGGGCCTGGTCGCGCGCCGCCTGCAGCATCCCGTCGCGCGCGGCGTCCATCAGCCCGGCCATCGGCACCTCGTAGCCGTGCAGGACGGTGATCGCCGCATCCGGGAACAGCGTGGCCGCGGTCCACAGCGCGTGCTCGGACGAAGCCGACCAGTCGCTGGCCACCAGCATGCGCCGGTAGGGCGCGTGCACGCGCCCGCGTACCACCAGCACCGGCACCTGCGAGCGCCGCGCCAGCCGGTCCACGGTCGAACCGAGCACCGAGCGCCCGAGCGATTCGTGCCGCGCCACGCCGGTCACCACCAGGCCGCAGCCTTCCTCGTCCGCCACCTCCAGCAGCCGTTCGTCCGGGGTGCCCCGCTCCACCCGCAACGCGGCGCGCACCCCGCGCGCCGAGGCATCTTCCAGCAGGCGCCGTTCGGCGGCGTGCACCGGATCTTCGCCGCGGTACCAGTCGGGCGGATCGCGCACCACCATCGCCTCGGCCTGGCCTGCGTTCGCCTCGATCACCGTGGCCACCACCAGGCGCGCATCCCAGGCCCGGGCCAACTGCACGGCGCGATCGAATGCGCGGTCGCTGCGCGCGCCGAGGTCGCTTGCCAACAGGATGCCTCGCGGCGGCGCCCCGCTTCGATTCGCCCGGTCCGCCCCGTTCATGCCTGTCTCCCTCGTGGCCACATGCCACTCAGTTCGTTGCTTGCGATCAGGGGCTGGGTGCAGCCCTGGCCACCACCAGCTCGGCGCCGATCTCGCGCCCGTCATCCAGCATCAGCACCAGCGGCACCCGTTCGCCTTCGGCCAGCACCGCATCCGGCTCCATCAACATCAGGTGCAGTCCGCCCGGTTGCAGCACGGCCTGCCCGCCGGCGGGGACCGGCAGCCGTTCCAGCTCGCGCATCCGGCTGACGCCGTCGACCATGCGGGTCTCGTGCAGCGATACCTCGCCGAATCGCGGGCTGCGCACCGCCACCACCGCCTGCCCTTCCTTGCAGCGATTGGCGATGCGGCCGAAGCCGGCGAGCATCGGCCGTGGCGTCGGCGGCAGACGGATCCAGCCGTCCTCGACCACCAGGCAGGCGGGCGCCTGCGCCGGCTTGTCGCCGGGGTGTGCCGACGTGGCCAGGGGCATCGCGGCGACGGCCAGCGACAACCAGAAAGGAAGGATCCATTGCGTGCGCATCCGCCTATGATACCGACACTCCCGCCCGCCACCACGGACGCTCCATGACCCACCACGTGCAGACCTTCGACCACGGCCGCATCCGCGAGCTGCGCCTGGCGCGGCCGCCGGTGAATGCGCTGGACCCGGCGCTGTGCCGCGCATTGATCGCCGCGCTGGACGCAGCGGTGGCCGGCGACGCCGAGGCGGTGGTGCTGTCCGGCGCGACCGGGATCTTCTCCGCCGGCCTGGACGTGCCGCACCTGATGTCGCTGGGCCAGGACCGGCAGGCGCTGCACGCGGCCTGGGGCGCGTTCTTCGGCGCGGCGCGCGCGCTGGCGGGCCTGCGCATCCCGGTGGCGGCGGCGATCGCCGGCCACGCCCCCGCCGGCGGCTGCGTGCTGTCGCTGTGCTGCGACTACCGGGTGATGGCGCGCTCGCCGAACCCGGCCAAGCCCTACATGATCGGCATGAACGAGACCCAGGTCGGCCTGGCCGTGCCCGACGGTGCCCAGCGGCTGATGCGGCGCGTGATCGGCCGCTACCGCGCCGAGCGGCTGCTGGTCGGCGGCAGCATGGTGCCGGCCGAGGAGGCGCTGCGGATCGGGCTGGTCGACGAACTGGCCGACGCCGGGCAGGTGCTGCCGCGCGCGCTGGAGTGGCTGGGTACGCTGCTGACCTTGCCGCGCGCGCCGATGCTGCTCACCCGTTCACGGGCGCGCGCCGACCTGGTGGAGGCGCTGGCGCCGGAAAACCTGGATCTGGACCGCTTCGTCGATGGCTGGTACGAGCCGGACACCCAGGCCGGCCTGCACGCACTGCTGGCCAAGCTGGGGAAATAGGCCGGCGCCGCGCTACGGCCCGCTCGCCACCGGGCGCGCCGGATCGGCGATCCAGCCGCTCCAGGAACCGGCGTACACCTGCGCGCCGGGCAGGCCGGCGTATTCCATCGCCAGCAACAAGTGGCAGGCGGTCACCCCGGAACCGCACATCAGCACCGCCTGTGCAGGCGGGCGGCCGTGCAGCAGCGGCTCGAGTTCCGCGCGCAATTCGTCCGCGGGACGGAAACTTCCATCGCGCAGGTTCAGCGCGAACGGCCGGTTGAGGGCGCCGGGCACGTGGCCGGCCACCGGGTCGATCGGTTCGGCCTCGCCGCGGAAGCGTTCCCCGGCGCGCGCGTCGAGCAGCCAGCCTGGCGCCTCGCCGAGGCGCGACAGCACATCGGCCGCCTCGGCGATCCGCGAACGGTCGAAACCGGCGGCCGGATACGGCGGCAACGCCACCGGCGCGTCGGGGGAGGCGGTTTCCGGCAATCCCGCCGCGCGCCACGCCGCCAGTCCGCCATCGAGGACGGCCACGCGGGTGTGGCCGAGCACTGTCAGCAGCCACCAGGCGCGCGCGGCGGCCATGCTGCCATCGCCGGCATCGTAGACCACCACCTGCTGTGCAGGTCCGATGCCCCACGCGCCGGCCCGGCGCGCGAACGCGGCGGGATCGGGCAGCGGGTGCCGCCCCTGCCCGGCGGCCGCATGCTCGGAAAGATCGCGGTCCAGGTCGGCGTGGATTGCGCCGGGCAGGTGCGAGGCCGCGTATGCGGCGCGGCCCGCGGCCGGATCGGCCAGGACCGCGCGCGCATCGAGCAGGCGCAACGCGGGGTCGCCCAGCCTCGCCGCCAGCGCATCCACTGCCACCAGCGTGGTCCAGTCCGCTTCGCTCATGCGCCCTCCTCCAGCCTGCGCCGCAGGTTGTACAGGATCGCTGCGGTCGCGCCCCAGATGCGCTGGCCCGGCCAGTCGTATTCGAGCAGGCTGCGCGGGCGTCCGTTGTACTCGACCTCGATCTGGCGCAGGTTCGCCGCCGCCATCAGGAACCCGAACGGCACCTCGAACACGTCGGCGACCTCGCCCGGATCCGGGCGCGGCACGTAGGCCGGATCGATCGCGGCCACCACCGGAGTAACCCGGAAGCCGCTGACGGTGAGCAGCGGATCCAGGTAGCCCAGGGGCGCCACCTGCGCGGCATCCAGCGCGATTTCCTCACCGCTCTCGCGCAACGCCGCAGCCAGCACTCCGGCGTCGTGCGCCTCGACCCGGCCGCCCGGAAAGCTCACCTGGCCACCGTGGTGGCGCAGTGCGTCGGTGCGCCGGGTCAGCAGCACCTGGGTGCCCGCGTCGCCACGCGGCACCAGGCCGACCAGCACCGCGGCCTCGGCCGGCACCGCCGCCGGCGGGAACAGGTCTTCCAGTTCGGAACGGTTCCAGCCCTCGCCCGCCGGCGGTTGGCGCAACGGATACAGTGCCGCGCGCAGGCGTGCCCGCTCGGGCAGGCACGCCAGGAAAGCGAAGCGCTCGCGCTCGCGGTCGGCCAGTTCGCCGTCCATCATCCGCCGCCGCTCGCCTTCGTCCATCCGCGACCAGCGCGCGATCTCGTCGCGGCTGCGCAGGCAGCCGCCGCACAGCCCGTCCACGCCGATACGGCAGGCCCGCACGCACGGGCTGGAGGATGCCTGCGCGGGCGCCGGATCGACGGAGGGCGGGAAATGGAGCGGAAGCACGGTCGGCCGCACATGGTCCGGGCAAGCGTAGCGCGGAAACGCGCCCTGCCGAAACGACAGCGCCGGCACGAGGCCGGCGCGATCGCGGAACCCTTGGCGGCATCCCCGGAGGCTGGATTTACTTGACCGAAACCAGCTTGATCTCGAACACCACCGCCACGTTCGGCGGGAACGGGGTGCGCGGATCGGCGCCGTAGGCCTTGTCCGGCGGCAGCGCCACTTCCCACTTGGAGCCGGCCGGCATCAGCAGCAGCACCTCGCGCATGGCGGCCATCTCGACTTCGCTGACCTTGATGTTGGGGATCTGCTGCGCCGGGCGCGCCTGTTCCGGGTGCTGGCCGAACGGGAACGGACCGGCCACTTCCAACTGCACGGTGCTGGCCTGGGTCGGCTTGGCGCCCTTGCCCTGTTCCAGGACGCGGTACTGCACGCCGCTGGGCAGGGTCTGCACGCCCGGCTTGGCCTTGTTCTGGGCCATGAACTGGTCGGAGCGGGTCTTGTTCTCGGCAGCGGCCTTGTCGTACTGCGCCTTGGCCTGCTGGGCGCGGGCCTGTTCACGCTTCTGGAAGGCCTCCACCGCCGGCTTCAGCTGTTCGGCGCTGACCGCCGGCTGCTTCTTGGCCAGGGCATCCTGCAGACCCTTGACCACGGAGTTCACGTCGAGCGGCTCGCCGCGCTCCTGCAGCTCGGCCAGGTTGCTGCCGTAGTCGTAGCCGAAGTAATAGCTCAGCTTGCCCTTCTCGGACGCGGTGTCCTGGGCGAAAGCACTGCCGGCCAGGGCCAGGGCGGCAACGGCGACAGCGATCGGACGCAACTTCATCTAATTCTTCTCCGGAAGGGTGGCGCCGGGCGGGAGCCCGGCGGTAGCGGACGCGCTAGGATAGCCGCCGCACCGGCGGCCCGCCAGCGCGGACGGCCTTGGGACCGCCGCCCCGGCGGGAAGTTCCCGCCCCCGCCTTCACATTGCCGACCAGGAGTCCCCCCATGACGGCCAGCCCCGTCCTCAGCCGCGACACCGATGGCGTCCGCATCCTCACCGTCGATCGCCCGGACAAGCTGAATGCATTGAACCGGGCGACTCTGGAGGCGCTGGATGCGGCTTTCGCCGCGGCTGCCGAGGATGCGGCGGTGCGGACGCTGGTCCTGACCGGCAGCGGCCCCAAGGCCTTCGTGGCCGGTGCCGACATCGCCGAGATGAACGGGTTGAGCGCGATCGAGGGCCGCGAGTTCTCGCTGGTCGGCCAGCGCCTGATGCGCCGGATCGAGCGCCTGCCCAAGCCGGTCGTCGCAATGCTGAACGGATACGCACTGGGCGGTGGCCTGGAACTGGCCATGGCCTGCCACCTGCGGATCGCTGCCGACACCGCGAGGCTGGGCCAGCCGGAGGTGAACCTGGGCCTGGTCCCCGGTTTCGGGGGCACCCAACGCCTGCTGCGCCTGGCCGGCCGCGCCGCGGCGCTGGAGCTGTGCCTGACCGGGGCACCGATCGATGCGGCGCGGGCACTGCAACTGGGCCTGGTCAACCGGGTGGTCCCGGCCGCCGAACTGGAGGCACAGACGATGCAGCTCGCCGCGCAACTGGCCAGCGCCGCGCCGCTGGCCCTGCGCGGCGTACTCGACGCGGTGGTACTGGGCGGGGAATGCGCGATCGAGGAAGGCCTGCAGTTCGAGACCGCGCAGTTCGCCCTGCTGTTCGCCAGCGAGGACATGCGCGAGGGCACCGGCGCCTTCCTCGAGAAGCGCAAGCCGCAGTTCCGCAACCGCTGAGGCACGGCGATGGCGGGCCAGTACGACGCCGGCACCAGCGCCAAGGCCTTGCGCCGGCAGTTGCTGGCGCTGCTCGGGGTCGGTGACGTCGATGCGGCGCTGGACGCCGGCCTGATGCAGTTCGCGACGGGCGACGCGGCGGAAGATGCGCCGCTGCGCGCAGCCCAGGATCAGCTGCGAACCGCGTGGGCGGCGCGCGCGCGCCATCGCGCGCGCGCCGAACGGCTGGACCGGCAAGCCCGCGAACGTGCCGCGCGCCGCGCTGCAGGCTCCCAGCCTGCGGCGGCCACGGCGAGTGCGGCCCCGGTGGCACTGCCGCCGGCCGCAGCCGCGGCCCTGGCCCGCGCCCGCGCCAAGGCCAGCGGCGGGCAGTCCAGCTGATGGCGGCGCGCGCGCGCATGATGACCCGCGAGCAGATCCGCGAGATGTTCTCGCGCCTGCGCGAACTCAATCCGCATCCGACCACCGAACTGGAGTACTCCACCCCGTTCGAACTGCTGGTCGCGGTGATCCTCTCGGCCCAGGCCACCGACGTCGGCGTGAACAAGGCCACCCGCCGGCTGTACCCGGTGGCCAACACCCCGCAGGCGATCCTGGCCCTCGGCGAGGAAGGGCTGAAGAAACACATCGCCACCATCGGCCTGTACAACGCCAAGGCCAAGAACGTGATCGCCACCTGCGCGATCCTGGTGGCCGAACACGGCGGTGAAGTGCCGCGCGAACGCGCTGCGCTGGAAGCCCTGCCCGGGGTCGGCCGCAAGACCGCCAACGTGGTGCTCAACACCGCCTTCGGCGAACCGACCATGGCGGTGGACACCCACATCTTCCGCGTCGCCAACCGCACCGGCCTGGCCCCGGGCAAGGACGTGCGCGCGGTCGAGGACGGGCTGCTCAGGCGGGTGCCGGCCGAGTTCATGCACGACGCGCACCACTGGTTGATCCTGCACGGGCGCTACGTGTGCAAGGCGCGCAAGCCCGACTGCCCGCAGTGCGTGATCCGCGACCTGTGCCGCTGGCCGGACAAGACGCCCGGCTGAGCGCCCCGGCCGACCGCGGGCGGCCCGGATTCAGAACTGAACGTCGCCCCAGACGCCGAGTTCCCGGGTCCGGGTCTCCTTGGCGGCCTTGGCCGTGGTGTCCTTGTACACCGCCGAAAGCTTGACGCCCTTGACCACCGGGAATTCCACGCCCAGGTGCCAGTAGGCGTTGTTGTAGGACGGGTTCAACTTCTTGCTGGTATCGGCGTCGTCGTAACGGCCGAAGGCGGTGATCCCGCTCTTGGTCAGGGCATAGCTGGCCCATGCCGACCAGCCCGAGGCGGTGTCGTCGAGCGTGTTGGTGACCGCCCAGTTGTCGGCGGTGAACCATTCCGCGCCCAGACGCATCTTGGTGTCGGCATAGGCGGCCATGGCGCTCAGACGCCGCGCGGTGTGCGGCGGATCGACCGTGGCGGTGTTGTTGCCGCGCTGCCCGGTATAGGCACCCACGGCGACCACGGTGTACGGCGTCGGCGCCCAGCCGACGCGCCCTTCGAAATCCACCCGCTGGCTGCGCGACGGATTGCGGTAGCCGCGGCCGTTGATGATCGCGGCGGCGTAGTTGAAGCCGCCGGCGGTTTCGCCGCCGATGTGCAGGCCCCAGTCCGCCGAGGTGCCGTACGACAGCCGGTCGTACAGCACGCCGTTCACGTAGCGCATGCCGTAGTACTTCTCGACGAACGGAACCCACGGCGTGTCGGCGGCGCCGACCCGCATGAACAGTGCATCGCTCCACTTGGCCTGCACGTAGGCCTTCTTGATGAAGACCTCGACGCTGTGCGCCTGGTTGGCGCCCGCGCCCGAGCCGAACGAGAGGTATTGCGCATCGGACGTCAGGTTGGCCGACCAGACGTTGTCGAATTTGTGGTCCACGCTCAGGTACATCCGGGTCACGTCGAAACCGGTGCCGGTGTTGTTGGTCCTGACCCCGTTGACCTCTTCGGTACGGCTGGTGACGTCGAAGAAGATGCGCCCGCCGACCTTGGTGTCGTTGACCAGCTTCTTCAGCGAGTCGACCGCCGGCACCACCGATTCGTTGGTCTTAGCCTGTTCGATGTTGACGTCGGACTGCGCATCGGTGCGCGTCTCCAGTTCCGCCACCCTGGCCACCAGTTCGGCCTGCTGGGCCTGCAACTGGGCCAGCGCGGCCTTGAGCGCCGCCACTTCGGCGGTGTCGGCCGCGGCGGCCTCGAAGGAAACCGTGCCGCCCAGGCCCATGGCGATTGCGACGGCAAGAAGGGAATGGCGCATGCGGCTCTCCTGAGGATCGTACGCGTGGGTGGGGGCGGGAAGTCGAGGGCCCGATGGACGCCGCTCAGGTTGCGGCCCCGATTTGACAGCCCCGCGAATCAAGGGTGACGGAACGGTTACATCGCCCGGCGCGCCGGAGCGGCGCCGGTCGGCCACCCCCTCCCCCGGGGCGTCACATTCCGGTCATCTCGGCTACGCGCCGCTGTCATCGGACAACGGTCCAATGGCGCGAAATGACGCGGCCGTTGCCGCCTCCCGACCCGTCCACCGCCAGGAGCCCCCCGTGAACTTCAGGTTCAAGTCCCGCGTCGCCGCCGCACTGCTCGCGGCCGCCTCGTTCGTCCCGTTCGCCCACGCCAACGACGTGACCGGCGCGGGTGCGTCCTTCATCTATCCGGTGATGACCAAGTGGTCCACCGACTACAAGGCCGCCACCGGCAAGCAGGTGAACTACCAGTCGATCGGCTCCGGCGGCGGCATCGCCCAGATCAAGGCCGCCACCGTGGACTTCGGTTCCTCCGACGCGCCGCTCAAGCCGGAGGAACTGTCCAGGTTCGGCCTGGCCCAGTTCCCCTCGGTGATCGGCGGCGTGGTGCCGATTCTCAACGTCGCTGGCATCGCCCCGGGCCAGCTCAAGCTCGACGGCAATACCCTGGCCGACATCTTCCTGGGCAAGATCGCCAAGTGGAACGACCCGGCGATCGCCGCGCTCAACCCTGGCCTGGCGCTGCCGGACCAGAAGATCACCGTGGTCCACCGCTCCGACGGTTCGGGCACCACCTTCAACTTCGTCAACTACCTGTCCAAGGTCAGCCCCGAGTGGAAGGACAAGGTCGGCGAAGGCACCTCGGTGCAGTGGCCGGCCGGGATCGGCGGCAAGGGCAACGAGGGCGTGGCGGCCTATGTCAAGCAGGTCAAGGGCGGCATCGGCTACGTCGAACTGTCCTATGCGCTGCAGAACAAGCTGGCCCATGCTTCGTTGAAGAACGCCGCCGGCCGCTTCGTGCAGCCCAGCCAGGAGAGCTTCGCCGCCGCCGCGGCCAACGCCGACTGGGCCAAGGCCAAGGACTTCTACCTGGTGATGACCAACGCCCCGGGCGCGGAATCCTGGCCGATCACCGCCACCAACTTCATCCTGATGTACCGGCAGCCCAAGAACCTGGCCGGCGCCAAGAACGCCCGCGAATTCTTCCGCTGGGTGTACGCCAACGGCGACGAGCAGGCCCGCCAGCTCGACTACGTGCCGCTGCCGGATGCGCTGGTCAAGCAGATCGAGGCCTATTGGGCGCAGACCATGAAGTTTTGAACGACGGGTTCTCTCCCCCCGCCGTTCGCCGGAGCGCGTGCCGTTGGCACGCGCTCCTTTTTTCTTTCATGCGCCGGGCCGCCCGCCGTCACGAGGCTGTAACAAAAACAGCATTCCATATGGCAACCCGCCGCCCCGCCGGCCCAGACCCCGCACGCGCCATGAAGCCCACTCCGGTCCGTCTCCTCGTCCTGTCCCTGGCTGTCGGCCTCGCCGTTTCCGGCTGCAAACCGTCCAGCGACGCCGCTTCCACCGCCACCGGCGGGCCGCAGGCCGACGCATCCCCGGCCGCCGGCGAGCGCGTGGCCGCGGAGATCTCCGGCGCCGGCGCCTCGTTCATCTACCCGCTGATGTCCAAGTGGTCGGCGGACTACAACGCCGCCACCGGCCGCAAGCTCAACTACCAGTCCATCGGCTCGGGCGGCGGCATCGCCCAGGTCAAGGCCGGCACCGTGGACTTCGGCTCCACCGACAAGCCGCTGCCCAGCGAAGAACTGGCGCAGGCCGGCCTGGCCCAGTTCCCCTCCGCCGTCGGCGGCGTGGTCCCGGTATTCAACCTGCCGGGCATCGAGCCGGGCCGGTTGCGCCTGACCGGCCCGCTGCTGGCCGACATCTTCCGCGGCAACATCGCCACCTGGAACGATCCGGCCATCGCCGCGCTCAACCCGGGCCTGGCGCTGCCGTCCGACAAGATCACCGTGGTCCACCGCTCCGACGGCTCCGGCACCACCTTCAACTTCAGCAACTACCTGTCCAAGGTCAGCCCCGAGTGGAAGGACCAGGTCGGCGAAGGCACCTCGCTGCAGTGGCCCACCGGCGTGGGCGGCAAGGGCAACGAGGGCGTGGCCGGCTACGTGCAGCAGATCAAGGGCGGCATCGGCTACGTCGAACTGGCCTACGCACTGCAGAACGCGATGGCCTACGCCTCGCTGCAGAACGCCGCCGGACAGTGGGTGCAGCCCAGCGCCGAGAGCTTCGCCGCCGCCGCGGCCAGTGCCGACTGGGCCAATGCCCGGGACTTCAACCTGGTAATCACCAATGCCCCCGGCGAGCAGGCCTGGCCGATCACCGCCACCAACTTCATGCTGATGCCGAAGCAGCCGAAGGATGCCGCACGCAGCCGGGCCGTGCGCGAGTTCTTCAAGTGGGCCTTCGAGCAGGGCCAGGCGCAGGCGCAGGACCTGCACTACGTGCCGCTGCCGCCGGAGCTGGTGCGGCAGGTCGAGGCGTACTGGGCGAACGCATTCGAATGAAGACGGCTCTCAGGCCAGCCCCCGGCCGGAATCGCAGGATTCCGGCTTGCGCCGGAACGGCGGGAGGGACGACCCCATGAACGCTACCGCCCTTCCCGTTCCGTCCGACAGCCGGGGCCTGCGCGACGCACGGGCCGACCGGCTGTTCCGCTACGCGCTGGTCGCCTGCGTGGCCTTCGTCCTGGTCGCGCTGGCCGGTGCGGCGCTGTCGATGCTGTGGGGCGGTCGCCATGCGCTGCAGACCCAGGGCCTGAGCTTCTTCTACTCGGCCGAATGGAATCCGGTGGAGTACAAGTTCGGTGCGCTGGCGCCGATCTACGGCACCCTAGTCACCGCGCTGATCGCGATGGTGATCGCGGTCCCGGTCAGTTTCGGCATCGCCTTCTTCCTCACCGAGGTCGCGCCGCGCTGGCTGCGCGGGCCGGTGGGCACGGCGATCGAACTGCTCGCCGGCATCCCCTCGATCATCTACGGCATGTGGGGCCTGTTCGTGCTGGTGCCGGTGATGACCGAATACGTCACGCCCTGGCTCAACGACAACCTCGGCACCTTGCCGCTGATCGGCCCGCTGTTCCAGGGCCCGCCGCTGGGCATCGGCATGCTCACCGCCGGCTTCGTGCTGGCAATCATGGTGATCCCGTTCATCTCATCGGTGATGCGCGAGGTGTTCCTCACCGTGCCGACACGGCTGAAGGAATCGGCCTATGCGCTGGGGTCGACCCGCTGGGAAGTGAGCTGGGACATCGTCCTGCCCTATACCCGCTCGGCGGTGATCGGCGGCATCTTCCTCGGCCTGGGCCGGGCCCTGGGCGAGACCATGGCCGTGGCCTTCGTGATCGGCAACTCGGTGCGGCTGTCGCCTTCGCTGCTGGAGCCGGGCACCACCATCGCCGCGCTGATCGCCAACGACTTCGGCGAGGCCACCGAGACCTACCGTTCGGCGCTGCTGCTGCTGGGCTTCGTGCTGTTCATCGTGACCTTCGTGGTGTTGGCCATCGCCCGACTGATGCTGGCCCAACTGGCACGCAGGGAGGGCAACTGATGGCCGCCTCCGCTTCCTCGGCACTTTACACGCGGCGCCGGATCATCAACGCAGTGGCCGTGGTACTGGCCTGCGCCACCGCGCTGTTCGGCCTGTTCTTCCTCGGCTGGATCCTGTGGACCCTGATCGCCAAGGGCATCTCCGGGATCAACTGGGACCTGTTCACGAAGATGACCCCGCCGCCGATGGAACAGGGCGGCCTGGCCAACGCCTTCTTCGGCAGCATGGTGATGTGCGCGCTGGCGATCGCCATCGGCACCCCGCTGGGGATCGCCGCCGGCACCTGGCTGGCGGAGTACGGCAACGCGCGCAGGTTCGGCACGATGGTGCGCTTCGTCAACGACATCCTGCTGTCGGCCCCGTCGATCGTGCTGGGCCTGTTCGTGTACACCCTGTTCGTGATGCAGACCGGCGGCAACTTCTCGGCCCTGGCCGGCGCGCTGGCGCTGGCCTTCATCGTGCTGCCGGTGGTGGTGCGCACCACCGACGAGATGCTGCGCCTGGTGCCGGTGCAGATGCGCGAGGCCGCACTGTCGCTGGGCATCCCGCAGTGGAAGATGATCGTGCAGGTGCTGTACCGCAGCGCCGCCGCCGGCATCGTCACCGGCATCATGCTGGCCCTGGCACGCATCTCCGGCGAGACCGCACCGCTGCTGTTCACCGCCTTCGGCAACCAGTACTGGAACGCCAACATCTTCCGGCCGATGGCCTCGGTGCCGGTGGTCATGTACCAGTTCGCCGGCAGCCCCTACGAATCCTGGCAGGTGCTGGCCTGGGCCGGCGCGCTGGTGCTGACCGTGTTCGTGCTGCTGGTCAGCCTGGCCGCCCGCGGCATGCTCCTGCGCAACAGGATTTCCCATGATTGATCCCGTCCGGAACCTCGCCATGAACGATCCACAACCCGCCGCGCAGGCGACCGGGATGCCGCGCATCGCGGTCGCCTCCCATGCCGGCGCCGATGTCGCAACGCCAGTCAAGCTGGCCGCGCGTGGCCTGGACTTCTATTACGACAAGTTCCATGCGCTGAAGAACATCCACCTGGAAATCCCGGAAAAGCGCGTGACCGCGCTGATCGGTCCCTCCGGCTGCGGCAAGTCCACCTTGCTGCGCGTCTTCAACCGCATCTACGCGCTCTATCCAAAACTGGAAGCGCGCGGCGAGGTGCTGCTCGACGGCGAGAACATCCTTGCGCCCAAGTATCCGATGAACCGGCTGCGCAGCAAGGTCGGCATGGTGTTCCAGAAGCCGGTGCCGTTCCCGATGACCATCTTCGAGAACGTGGCCTACGGCATCCGCCACCACGAGAAGCTGTCGAAGGCCGAAATGAACGTGCGCGTGGAACAGGCCCTGCGCCAGGCCGCGCTGTGGGACGAGGTCAAGGACAAGCTCGGCCAGAGCGCGCTGGGCCTGTCCGGTGGCCAGCAGCAGCGCCTGTGCATCGCCCGTGCCGTGGCCCTGCGCCCGGACGTGCTGCTGCTGGACGAGCCGACCTCGGCGCTGGACCCGATCTCCACCAGCCGCATCGAGCAACTGGTCGAGGAACTGAAGGCGGACTACACCATCGCCATCGTCACCCACAACATGCAACAGGCCGCACGCGTGTCCGACTACACCGCCTTCATGTACCTGGGCGACCTGGTCGAGCACGACCGCACCCAGGTCATCTTCTCCAGCCCCTCGAAGCGCCAGACCGAGGACTACATCACCGGGAGGTTCGGCTGATGAGCACCGTGCAACCCCATGAGCACATCGTGAAAAGCTACGACGAAGAACAGCGCCGCCTGGCCGATGAGGTCGTGCGCATGGGCCTGACCGCCGTGGCCCAGCTCGAGGCCGCGCTGGACGTGGTCGAGCGCCGCGACGACAACGCCGCGCGCAGGATCGTGGCCAATGACGAATCCATCGACGAGGCCGAGCGCCGGATCAGCCACGACGTGATGCTGCTGGCGCTGCGCGGGCCGATGGCGCGGGACCTGCGCGAGATCCTGGCCGCCCTGCGGATCCCGGCCGACATCGAGCGGATCGGCGACTATGCCGCCAACGTGGCCAAGCGCTCGATCGCACTCAACGCCGCCCCGCCGCTGCCGCACGTGGCCGGACTGCGCGCGCTGGGCCTGCTGGCCGCCGGCCAGGTGCGCCAGGCGCTGCGCGCCTACCGCGAGGGCGACGACGAACTGGCGCTGCAGGTGCGCGACAACGATGCGCGCCTGGACCAGCAGTACACCGCACTGTTCCGCGAGCTGCTGACCTACATGATGGAGGATCCGCGCAACATCACCCCGTGCACACACCTGCTGTTCATGGCCAAGAACCTGGAACGAATCGGCGACCACGCCACCAACATCGCCGAGAACGTGTGGTTCCTGCACCACGGCGAGCAGCCGCTGCCCCCGCGCGACAAGCGCGACGACACCAGCACCACCGGCACGACCTGATCGCGCCGGAACGCGGGGAGCGGATCCGGTCCGCAGGCGCGGTTGTAACGGGGCGGTAACGAACGATCGCGAGAATCCCGGCCCGCAAGGCCGAAAGCCGATCCAGCCGCATGGGCAGCCCGCCGCGGCGCCCCTCCGAGGAAACCCGCATGTCCCCCAAACCCCTCGTTGCCGCCATTGCGGCAACTCTCGTCATGATGTCCGCCGCCCGGGCCGCCGAGCAGGCGCCGGCCGGCGACAAGGCCGTAGACCTGGACAAGATGCAGGTCATCGGCCACCGCCAGTCGCGCCAGGTCCAGACCCTGCTGCCTGAAAACATGGTGGCATTGCCACCCGGCGCCAGCGTGCAGAAGGCGCTGAACATGATGCCCGGCGTCAACATGCAATCGGTGGACGCACTGGGCGTGAACGAGCAGTCGCTGTCGCTGAGCGTGCGCGGCTTCAACACCACGCGCCTGGGCTACACGCTCGACGGCATGCCGCTCGGCGACGGGGCATACAACAACTACAACGGACTGTCGATCAGCCGCGCGCTGATCCCGGAAAACCTGTCACGCGCCGACCTGTCGATGGGCATCGCCAACCTGGGCATCGCCTCGACCAGCAACCTGGGTGGCGCAGTCACCTACTTCAGCGGCCATCCGGCCCACGACCTTTCCGTGCGCGCGAGCCAGAGCTTCGGCAGCAACGGCAATCGCCGCACGTTCGCGCGCCTCGATACCGGCCAGTTCGGCGGCTTCTCGGCCTATGTCTCGGGCATGGACAGCCGCTCCGAACTGTACGTGGATCAGCGGGCCTACAACACCTCTTATGGCAGGCAGTTCAACGGCAAGCTGGTGTACGACTTCGATCGCGGCTCCATCTCGGCGTTCGGCGACTACTCGCGTACCTCGCAGGCCAACGACTTCTACATGTCCAAGGACGCGCTGGCTCGGCTGGGCTGGGATTGGGGCGGCTACGCGCCGGACTGGGACAAGGCGCTCAGCCGCGCCTACTGCAATCCGGGCACGCTGGTGGCCGCGCTTTGCGACAAGTCCGGCCCGGACACCTACGCCGACGGCGCCTTCACCGGCGGCCAGGTGCTGCGTGACGACGACCTCTACTACGTCGCCGCCGACTACTCGCCGACGGACAGCGTGGACTTGCACGCGCAGGTCTACCACCACGAGAACAAGGGTGCCGGCAACAACTGGAACTACGGGTGGTCCAATCGCAACACGCCGGAACAATTGCCACTGCTGCTGCGCGATACACGTTATTCCATCGACCGTTCCGGCGCCCTGTTCTCCGCCGGATGGGAAATCGGCATCCACCACCTGCAGGTCGGCTACTGGCAGGAAGACAACACCAGCAGTGCCGAGCGCTACAGCTTCACCAACGTGACGGGGCCGCGCAGCCTCAACGGATACCTGGCAGGCCAGCCAAATACGGGCACCTTTGCCCAGGAGACCACTTGGCGGACCCGCCAGTACTACGTGCAGGACACGCTGCATCTGATGGAAGAACGGCTTCTGGTCGATTTCGGCTTCAAGAGCACGGACTCCCGATCCGATGCCGCGGCGATGCCGGGTATCGCGAAGACTCCGATTTCGCCGACCTCCAGTGGTCAGTTCGCGACCGGCTCGCTGCGCGCCAGGGACCGCTTCCTGCCCCAGGTGGGCGTGCGCTTCGAGGTAAGCCCGGACCAGGAGCTGTTCGCCAGCTATGCCGAGAACATCGCGATGTTCCAGGGTGGCTTCAAGCTCGGCCCCCAGGCCGTCAGCCAGGCCGTGTGGGATTCGCAGGGCGAGCCGCTGAAGCCGGAGCGCTCGACCAGCCTGGAGGGCGGCTATCGCGTGCGGATGGGCGACATGCAGGCGTCGGTCGCCGCGTACACGGTGAAATTCGAGGACCGCCTGCTGCAGTACAACCCCTGCAATTCCCGCGAGCCCAACGGCCCGGGTTGCGGCAACCGCTTCTACAACGTGGGGGGCGTCGACAGCAAGGGCCTGGAACTCGCCCTGATGTGGCAACCGGCGCATTGGCTGGACTGGTACAACTCGCTCTCGTTGAATCACTCGACCTACAACGACGACTACATCCAGGATGGCGTGCTGCGTCCCACGGCGGGCAAGCGCCAGGTGGATACGCCCGACAAGATGTTCGCCAGCGCGCTGACCTTGCGGGACAACCACTGGTTCGCCTCGCTGCAGGGCAAGTACACCGGCAGGCGCTACTACACCTACACCAACGACCAGGGCTTCGGCGGATTCACCGTCTTCGACCTGGGCGCCGGCTACGACTTCGGCGCGGTGGGAAGGCTGAGCGGGATGAAGGTGTCGATGAACGTCGCCAACGTGACCAACAAGCGCTATGTGGCCAATCTCGACACCAGCGTGTTCGCACCCGTGGATCCGAACGGCACCGTCGTCGTCGCGCACAGCTCGGCGCCGCGCCAGGTGTTCATGACGCTGGGGCTCGCATTTTGACCCCGCGCAGCCTGGCGGTCGCACTGTGCCTGTCCATCCCGCTCGGCGCGGGCATGCCACTGACCGCCCCCGCCGCGGAAAGCGACGGGTTGGTCGGCACCGGCAGGCTCGATGCAGGCACGGTGGATTTCCTCGGCGACACGCTGGGCTCGTTTTCCTCGCTGCAGGTGCGCGACTGGCGTCGTGTCGGCGATGGCTACGAGGGCGTGCTGTGGACGTTGCCGGACCGGGGCCGCAACGATCCCGAAGCCCGGCTGTTCTACGACTACAGCGCACGCCTGCACCGCTTCCGTGTGCGCTTCACGCCAGCCGACGGACGCGTGACCCTCGAACCGGACGGCGGCCTGGTGTTGCGGGATTTCGACGGCCAGCCCTTCACCGGGGCCGACCCGGGCAAGGGCACCCAGGTCCAGCAAGGGCTGCTGTTGCCCTCCCCGCATGAGGGCATCGGTGCCGGCAAGGTTTCGCTGGATGCCGAATCGCTGCAATTCACCGCCGACGGCGGTTTCTATGTGGGCGACGAGTACGCCACCAACGTCTATTACTTCGATCCGCAAGGGCGGCTCCGTGGCGTGATCCAGCCGCCACCCGCGGTTGCGCCGCGCAGCGATGGGCGGCCGGACTTCGGCTCGCTGCAGCCCCCGCAGACCGGCAGGCGCAACAACCAGGGCGTCGAAGGCATGTCGCTCTCGCCGGATGGCCGCACGCTGTTCGTGGTGTTGCAGAGCGCGCTGATGCAGGACAGCGCGGACGATGGCCACAAGGGCCGCCGCAGCACGCGCGTGCTCGTCTACGACGTGAGCCAGGATCCGATGCCCACCGCTCCCGTGCGCCATCACGTGGTGCAATTGCCGGTGTACCGCGATGCCGGCGACGCGGGCAAACCCGACCGCACGGCGGCGCAAAGCGAGATTCGGGCGCTCGACGGCCACCGTTTCCTGATGCTCTCCCGCGACGGCGCCGGGCTGGGAAGCGAGAGCAATGTCCCCGTCGTCTACAAGCGCATCCTGCTGGTCGACACGCACGAGGCCACCAACCTGGCCGGCACCGTGTACGAGACGGGCACCGAGTCGGTGCTGCAACGGCGGAAGGACACGGCACTGCGCCCGGGCATCCGGCCCGCCGCATGGACGGAAATGGTGGACATGCTCGACCCGGTGGAACTGGCGCGCGTGGATCTCGTTCCGGAGCAACTGTCGGAGAAATGGGAGGCGATGGACCTGGTGTCCGTGCTCGATCCGGCGGCACCCGAAGACTACTTCCTGTTCGTCGGCAACGACAACGATTTCATCGCCCGCCAATGCACCATGGCGGGACAGCGCTGCGACTCGCCGCTGGACAACGACAGCCGTGTACTGGTTTACCGACTGACGCTCCCGGGATATTCGCCTGGCCCATGAATCAGGCATGGGAGTAGACTGGCCGCCCCAAGCGGCCGGCGCACCGCCCCTTGCGCCCCGACCCCGGAGTACCCGCCATGTCCAAGCAGAAGCCCGTCGTCGTCGCCCTGGGCACCGCCCTGGCCGGCCTGACCCTCAGCGGTGCCACCTTCGCCATGCAGCCGCTGGCGCAGGGTTACATGCTCGCCGCCGCAGAGCCGGCCCAGGACACCGCCAAGGCCGGGGAGGGCAAGTGCGGCGAAGGCAAGTGCGGGGCCGGGATGGTCGCACCGGCAGCCAGCGCCAAGGGTATTCAGGAAGCCGGCGTGAAGCGTGCCGACGACGCCGCAGCCGGCAAGGCCGCGCTCAACGGCAAGGTGTACGACGACGTTCAAGCACCGCTAAACGGGCCCACCGCAGCCGGCAAGGCTGGCCGCGAAGGAAGCTGCGGCATGGCGAGGATGGACACCGACAAGGACGGCCGCATCTCACACGCCGAGTTCGCAACCGCGCACGGCACCAAAGTCCCGACGCTGTCCGGCGACAGCAAGGACGCCGCGTTTGCTGCCATCGACACCGACGGCGACGGTTTCATCAGCCAGGCCGAAATGGATGCCCACCACGCCGCCATGCACAAGCCGGCGGACGGCAAGACCACTTCCGAAGGCAAGTGCGGGGAAGGCAAGTGCGGCGAAGGCAAGTGCGGCGAAGGCAAGTGCGGCGGGATGGTGTAAGCGCCGGGCTGGGCCTGCGGCGCGCACTGCTCGACGAGCTGCGCGCCGCGCCGGCCGGCGCCTTCGATTTCCTCGAATGCGCGCCGGACAACTGGATCGGCGTCGGCGGCCGGCTGGGCGAGGTGCTGGACGAGCTGGCGGCCCGCCACCCCCTGAGCTGCCATGGCCTGTCGCTCTCGCTCGGCGGCACCGAGCCGCTGGACGAGACCTTCCTGGCGCGCACCCGGCGCTTCCTCGACCGCCATCGTGTCTCGCTGTACAGCGAGCACCTGAGCTACTGCAGCGATGACGGCCACCTGTACGACCTGATGCCGATTCCGTTCACCGGCGAGGCGGTGCGCCACGTCGCCGCGCGCATCCGTCGCGTGCAGGACGTGCTCGGCCGGCGCATCGCGGTGGAAAACGTCTCCTACTACGCCGCGCATCCGCCCGCCGGCGACGGCCATGACCTGGACGAGGCGCAGTTCGTCCGGGCGGTGCTGGAGGAGGCCGACTGCGACCTCCTGCTGGACGTCAACAACGTCTACGTCAACGCGATCAACCACGGCTATGACGCGCATGCCTTCCTGGCATCCATGCCGGGCGCGCGGATCGCGTCCTACCACGTCGCCGGCCACTACGACGAAGCCGAGGACCTGAAGGTCGACACCCACGGTGCGCCGGTGAAGACCGGCGTATGGGAGTTGCTGGCCGAGGCCTACCGCCTGCATGGCGTGCACCCCACCCTGCTGGAGCGCGACTTCAACTTGCCGTCGCTGGCCGAGCTGCTGGCGGAAGTGGCGCGGATCCGCGACCTGCAGCGCGCCGCGGTGCCGGCATCGGCTGCCGCCGGCTCCGTGCATGCCTGACTTCCGCGAACGCCAGGCCGCCTTCGCCGCCCACCTGCGCGACCCGGAAACCCATCCGCCGCCGCCCGGGATCGAGCCGCGGCGGATGGCGGTGTACCGCGAACTGTTCTTCAACAACATCGCCGGGCTGCTGGGCGGCAATTTCCCGGTGATCCGCCGCACCCTGGACGAGGCAGGATGGATGGCGCTGGTTCGGCGCTTCTATGCCGAGCATCGCAGCCGCACGCCGCTGTTCCCGGAGATCGCACGCGAATTCATCCGCTTCCTTGAAGCCCGCGATGACACTTCCGGCGATCCGCCGTGGCTGGCCGAGCTGGCGCACTACGAATGGATCGAACTGGCGGTGCAGGTCGACGACAGCCCGCTGCCCGCGCACGATCCGGATGGCGACCTGCTTGAAGGCGTGCCCGTGGTTTCGCCCTGGATCCGCACGCAGGCCTATCGCTGGCCGGTGCATACGCTCGGACCGTCGCACCGGCCCATGACTCCGCCCGCCGAGCCGACCCTGCTGCTGGTGCGCCGCGACGCCGACGGCCGCGCACGCTTCGCCGCGATCTCCCCGCTGGTGTACCGCCTGCTGGAGCTGGCGGGCGCCGGCGGGCGCAGCGGTCGCGCCTGCCTGCAGGCTTTGGCCAGCGAGGCGGGCATCCCCGCCACCGACGCATTCCTCGCCGAAGGCACCGCCATGCTCCGGCGCATGCGCGAGGAAGGCACCCTGCTGGGCACCCAACCACCCTAGCGCCGTACCCGCGGCCGCACTGTCGCTCGTCGCATGTACCGGCTGCGGTACGCGCCGACTGTCGGCCGGCACCTCCGGCAGACGCCGTGTCCCCGAAGCGGAGAGTGGCCGACCGCACCTGGCTCCATGCGCACCCCATCCAGGCGCGTGCGGGACGGCGGCTCTGCTACCCTTTGCCCATGAGCGGAAACGATCCGGACACCCCCTCCGAAGCCGAACACGAAACCCCTGCCGCGCCTCCGGGCGCGATGGCCCGCCGCTTCCGCGGCTTCCTGCCGGTGGTGGTGGACGTGGAGACCGGCGGCTTCGACTGGAACCGCCACGCCTTGCTGGAAATGGCCGCCATTCCCATCGAGCTGGACGAACAAGGCCTGTTCGTCCCCGGCCAGACCGCCAGCGCGCACTTCATCCCCGCCCCCGGCACCGAGATCGATCCCAAGTCGCTGGAAGTCACCGGCATCGACCTGGACCACCCGTTCCGCCTGGCCAAGCCCGAGCGCGACGCCCTGGGCCACATCTTCAACCAGGTCCGCGCCGCGGTTCGCCGCCAAGGCTGCCAGCGCGCGATCCTGGTCGGGCACAACGCCCACTTCGACCTGAACTTCGTCAACGCCGCGGTCGCCCGCAGCGGCCACAAGCGCAACCCGTTCCACCCCTTCAGCGTGTTCGACACCGTGACCCTGGCCGGCGTCGCCTACGGCCAGACCGTGCTGGCCCGCGCCATGCAGGCCGCCGGCTTCGACTGGAACGCCGAGGACGCCCACTCGGCCGTCTACGACGCCGAGCAGACCGCCAAGCTGTTCTGCCGCATCGCCAACGCCTGGCCGTCGCCGCTGCCGGGCTGACGGCTCATCCCCGCTGCCGCACCACTTCGAACAGGCATACGCCGGCGGCGACGGAGACATTGAGGCTTTCGATCTCGCCGGGCATGGGAATGCGGACGAGTGCGTCGCAGTGTTCGCGTGTGAGCCGGCGCAGGCCTTCGGCTTCGCCGCCCAGCACCAGGGCCACATTGCCCTTGAGATCAAGCGAGTACAGGGTCGGATCGACTTCGCCGGCCAGGCCGTAGATCCACACGCCCAGCTTTTGCAGCTCGCGCAGGGTGCGCGAGAGGTTGGTGACGGAGACCACCGGCAGGCGGTCGGCCGCACCGGCCGAGGTCTTGCGCACCGTGGCGTTCACCGGCGCGGACTTGTCCTTGGGGATCACCACCGCGGTGGCGCCGGCAGCAGCCGCGCTGCGCAGGCAGGCACCGAGGTTGTGCGGGTCCTGCACGCCGTCCAGCACCAGCAGCAGCGCCTTGCCTTCGGCGGCTTCGACCAGCCCGGTCAGTTCATGTTCGTCCCAGGTCTTCACCGCCGCGTAGCGCGCGGCCACGCCCTGGTGGCGGACGTTGCCGCCGATCCCGTCCAGCGCCTGCGCGGCGACCTTGCGCACCTCGATGCCGCGGCGCCGCGCCTGTTCCTCGATTTCGACCAGGCGCGGGTTGCGTGCGCCGGATTCGACCAGCACTTCGCGCACGTGCTCGGCATCGTGCTCGACCGCCGAGGCCACGGCGTTCACGCCGACAATCCACTGGTTCTGCTTGCTGCTCATGCGTGGCGCGCCTCAATACTTCTGCTTGGTCCGCTTGGCCGGCTGGCCGCGCGGCGGCGGTGGCGGCGGGCCGCCGTCCATTTCCTTGTCCTCGACCAGGCGGAAGTCGATCTTGCGATCCTCCATGCTGGCCTTGAGCACCACGATCCGCACCCGGTCGCCGAGCCGGTATTCCATGCCGCGTCGTTCGCCGCCTAGGGTCTTGCGCACCGGGTCGAAGTGGTAGTAGTCGTGCGGTAGCTGGGTGACGTGGACCAGGCCGTTGACCTTGGACTGGTCCAGTTCCACGAACAGGCCGAAGCTGGTCACCCCGCTGATCACGCCGTCGAACTGGCCGCCGACGTGCTGCTCCATCCACGCGGCGCGGTAGCGTTCGTCCACCTCGCGCTCGGCTTCGTCGGCACGGCGCTCGCGCTCGGAGCACTGCAGCGCCAGCGCGGCCATGTCGCGGGCCGAATACTGGAAGCCGTCGGGATTCTTCTTCGTCAGCCCGTACTTGATCGCGCGGTGCACCAGCAGGTCCGGGTAGCGCCGGATCGGCGAGGTGAAGTGCGCATAGGCATCCAGCGCCAGGCCGAAGTGTCCCAGGTTGTCCGGCGAGTACACCGCCAGGCTCTGGCTGCGCAGCAGCACCGACTCCAGCAGCGCCGCATCGGGCCGGTCGCGCACCTTCTTCAGCAGCCGGGTGAAGTCGCCCGGCACCACTTTGCCCCAGGCCGGCAGGCTCAGCTTGAACTCCTTGAGGAACTCCAGCAGGTCGGCGTACTTGGACTCGGGCGGCTTGTCGTGGATGCGGTACGGGGCCGGGATCCCGGCCTTGAGCAGGAACCGCGCCGCCTCGACGTTGGCGGCGATCATGCATTCCTCGATCAGCTTGTGCGCGTCGTTGCGCAGCAGCATGCCGGCCTGGGTGACCTCGCCGCGGTTGTCCAGCACGAAGCGCACTTCCGAACTCTCGAACTCGATCGCCCCGCGCCGCGCGCGCGCCTTGGCCAGTACCTGGTAGAGCTGGTGCAGGCGTTGCACGTTCGGCAACAGCGCACCGACCTGCGCCCTGGCCTCGGCATCGTCCTCGCCCACCGCCTTCCACACCTGGGTATAGGTCAGGCGCGCGTGCGAGTTCATCACCGCTTCGTAGAACTTCGAGCGCACCACCTCGCCCTCATGGTCCACCTGCATGTCGCAGACGAAGCACATGCGGTCGACCTTCGGGTTCAGCGAGCAGATGCCGTTGGACAGCGTCTCCGGCAGCATCGGCACCACGAAGCCGGGGAAGTACACCGAGGTGGCGCGTTTCTGCGCCTCCTCGTCCAGCGGCGTGCCGGGACGCACGTAGTGCGATACGTCGGCGATCGCCACCACCAGGCGGAAGCCCTGGCGGTTGGGTTCGCAATAGACGGCGTCGTCGAAGTCCTTCGCATCCTCGCCGTCGATGGTCACCAGCGGGGTGGCGCGCAGGTCGACGCGCTCGCCGATCATCGAAGGCTCGACGGTGAGCGGCACCGCGGTGGCCTCGTCCAGCACCGCCGGCGGGAATTCGTGCGGCAGGTCGTGGCCGTGGATCGCCGCCTCCACCACCAGCGACGGGGTCAGGCCGTCGCCCAGCACCGCCACCACCTTGCCGATGGGCGGACGCCGCGCGTCGGGGGCCTGCACCAGCTCGCACACCACCAGTTGGCCTTCGCGCGCACCGCCGGTGCCGTCCGGCGGTACCTGCACGTTGCGCTGCATGCGGCGGTCGTCGGGGACCACGAAACTGATCCCGGCCTCGGTGCCGAAGCGTCCGATCAGCCGGTTGACCCGGCGCTCGAGCACGCGGGCGATGCTGCCCTCACGGCGGCCGCGGCGGTCGATGCCGGTGACATTGGCCAGCACGCGATCGCCGTGCATGACCTTGCGCATCTCGGCCGGCGGCAGGAACAGGTCGTCGCCGCCACCGGCCTCAGGGCGCAGGAAGCCGAAGCCCTCGGGATTGGCGATCACCGTGCCCGGGATCAGGTCGGTGGCCTCCACCGGAGCGAAGCCGCCACGGCGGTTCTGGATCAACTGGCCGTCGCGCACCATCGCGCCCAGGCGCTTGCCCAGCGCGTCCAGCGCTTCATCCTGCGCCAGGCCCAGCAGCCGCGACAGTTCCTCGGCCGTCTGCGGCCCTTCGGCCGCTTCCAGCACGCCCAGGATCGCCTCGCGGCTGGGGATGGGGTTGGCATAGCGGTTGGCCTCGCGCGCGGCGAAGGGGTCGTGGAGGCGCGGCCTGGCCGGCGCAGGCGCGCGCGGCGGAGCGGCGGCCTTCGACGGCGCCCGGCGCGCGTCCTGCGGCGGCTCCGGCATCCACGGCGGCAGTTTCGGCGCAGCCTGCCGCTTGCCCCCCGCAGCCTTGCCCGGCTTGCCAGGCTTGCCCGTAGCCGCCTTGCCCTTGCGCGCAGCGTCCGCACCGGACTTGCCGCCCGTACCGGCGCCCTTGCCGCCCGCGCCACCGGCGGCCTTGCCGCCGCGATTGCCGTTGTTGCTCATGGTTGGTGTGACTCCGGCACCGGATCGCGCATTCCGGCGCTCTCGACTAAATGGAATGTGGGCGCCCTCGCCCGGACGCCAGGCCAGGCCGCGACCCGGCGTTGCTGGCCCAAGACTACCGCATCGCCCCGGGCAGCCACCGCCTGGCGCCGGTATTGCGACGGGGAGCAGGCCATGATCCGCTTGAACGCGGTGCCGAAGGAACTCTCCGACTCGCAGCCGGGCGACCAGGCAATTGCCGCCACGCTATCGAACAGCACCGCCGCGTGGCTGCCGGAGAACCCGACCCCGCCACCGGACCAGGAACACCTCGCCGCCGCCGTTGTAGACCATCACAGGATCGCCGCTGGCGGCGGGAGCCAGCTCCGTGAACCGCCCCTGAGGGGGACGCCAAGCGGGGCCACGACTCGGGCCGGCGGGCGTTGACAAGGTACCGGCCGGCCCGCACAATGCGCGGCCTCACCTGCCCAGGTGGCGGAATTGGTAGACGCACTAGTTTCAGGTACTAGCGGGTAAAACCGTGGAGGTTCGAGTCCTCTTCTGGGCACCAGACACAGGGTCGCAAGACCCAGGAAACCCCGCTCCGGCGGGGTTTTTTCGTTGCGGCGGACGGCCGGGCGCCGCGCACGGGGAAGCGGACGGCAGCGCATCGGGCTAGGATGCCCTTCCCCCGGCTGCCCGGCTCCGACCCCGCTGCATGGAACCGCAACAGATCGTTTTCCTGGTGATCCTCGGCACCGCGCTGGCGTTGTTCGTCAGCGGCCGGTTGCGGGTGGACCTGGTGGCGATGCTGGCCCTGCTGGCCCTGGCCCTGACCGGGATCCTGGACGCGAAGCAGGCCCTGGCCGGCTTCTCCAGCGAACCGGCGATCATCGTGGCCGCCGTGTTCGTGCTCTCGGCCGGGTTGCAGGCCACCGGCATCAACGACCGCATCGGCGCCGGGATCGGTCGCGCCGCCGGCGGCAGCGAGTGGCGCACGATCGCGGTGGTGATGCCGGCCACCGCGCTGCTGGCCGCATTCTCGCATCACGTGATGGTCACCGCGATGATGCTGCCGATCCTGATGCGGCTGGCGCGCGAGCAGAAGCTGGCGGCCTCGCGGCTGCTGATGCCGATGTCGCTGGCGGCCTCGCTCGGCACCACCCTGACCCTGTTTAGTGCCCCGGCCTTCCTGCTCGCCGGCGACTTGCTCAAGCGCGCCGACGGCACCGGCCTGGACATCTTCGCCATCACCCCGATCGGCCTGGTGCTGGTGGCGCTGGGCACCACCTACATGCTGCTCGGCCGCTGGCTGCTGCCGCGGCGCATGGGCGAGGCGCAGCCGAGCGACTACCTGCGCCTGGAGCGCTACTACACCGAATTGCTGGTGGAGCGTGGCTCGCCCTGGATCGGCCGCACCCGCGAGGAGTTCGAGGCCGCCTTCGCCGAACGCCTGCAGGTGGTGGACTGGCTGCGCCAGGGCGTGCGCCGGCGCCGCCAGGCCGGCGACAGCCCGCTCGGCGCCGGCGACGTGCTGCTGGTGCGCGCCTCGCCCGACGAGATCGCCTCGATCCGCAACGAACCCGGACTGGTCCTGCATGCGGTGGCCAAGTATGGCGACAAGCCGCGCGATGACCGCCAGGCCGAGTTGTTGGGCGAGGAACAACTGGTCCAGGCGGTGGTCGGCCCGCACTCGGAATTCATCGGCCGCAGCGTGGCCGACATCGACTTCCTGGGCACCCTGGGCGTGGTCGTGGTCGGCCTGTGGCGGCGCGAGGGCTGGCTGCACGGGGAGCTTTCGGAAATGCGCCTGGAGGAAGGCGACCTGCTGGTGCTGTGGGGCCGGCAGCACGAGTTCGGGCAACTGGCCGCGCACCACGGCTTCCTGATGCTGATACCGTTCGAGGGCCGGCAGAAGTCGCGCCGGCGCGCGCCGCTGGCACTGGCGATCATGGCCGCCACCGTCGTTGCGGCGGCCACCGAGCTGCTGCCGCCGCAGATCGCCTTCCTCGCGGGCGCGGTGGCGATGGTGCTGTCGCGCTGCGTGGCCATCGACGAGGCCTACCGGCAGATCGACGTGCGCATCTTCGTGATGATCGCCGGGGTGATCCCGCTGGGCATCGCCATGGAGCAGACCGGCACCGCGCGGCTGGTGGCCGAGCTGCTGCTGGTGCACACCTCGCACTGGCCGGTGTTCACCCTGTTGCTGGTGATGTTCACCGTCGCCGCGCTGCTGACCCAGATCCTGTCCGACGCGGCCACCACGGTGCTGCTGGCGCCCATCGCCATGGCCCTGGCGCTGGGCCTGGGCCTGCCGCCGACTCCGTTCGTGGTCTGCACCGCGATGGGCGCGGTGGCCTCGTTCCTGACCCCGATCGGCCACCACGGCAACCTGCTGATCCTCAACCCCGGCCAGTACACCTTCGGCGACTTCCTGCGAGTGGGTGCGCCGCTGACGATTGCCATTGCCCTGGCCACCGCCTGGATGGCGCGCTGGCTGTGGCTGGATGGGCCGCTGCTGCCGGGCCTGGGCGGCTGATCCGCGCAGCGCCGGTGCGGCGATGCCGTCGCGTCCCCGCGAAGCCTCACCCGCCCAGTTCGGCGTCCAGCAGCAGCAGTGCCGCCGCCGCGGCGGCGAGGTAGACGCGCTGGTCGTCGTCGAGCGTGGGGGCCAGGTGCACGCGGCCGCTGTTGAGCACGTCCACGACGGCCAGCGTGCGGCCGCCATCGTCGATGGCGTAGCCGGTCGGTTCCATCGATGCGATCGGTGATCCCTGGAAGGCATTGATGCCACGCACGGCGTATTCGCGTCCCCACGGCGACTGCAACCGGCCCTGCATGCGACTGCCCTGGCGGTTGATCTCCAGCAACTGCATCCCGTAGTCGTCCATCCACAGGCCGCAGGCCAGCAGCGGCCCGGCCAGTGCGGTCAGGTCCACCGTGGTGCGCCGCGACTCCGGCCCGGTGCCGGCCGTCCATGCCCGCGAGCGGCACTGCACCTTCACCGGCGGCAAGCCCCGCGCCACCATCGTGTAGGCATATGGCTTGGAGGTGCGGCCCACGTCGATCGTGGCGATCGGCGCGCCCCACGAGACGGTCGAACCTTCGTGCATCTCCAGCGCGCTGTAGGGCCCGAACCGCACCGGTTCGTTGAACCTGCGCGGCGAATGGCCACTTACCCCATAGGCCACCGCATCGGCGGCGAAACCTTCCGGCATCCTCATCTCCGCGGTGGTGCAGGCCGGCAACGTGAACACGAGCAACAGCGAGGCCACGGCAAGTAGGGGCGTACGCATGGGGGCATCCGTCGGGCGATGGGGGCAATCGATACTAGGCGCGCCCACCGCACGACCCACCCTGCCATTGGTTGGCTAACCAGTGTCTCGTTCAGGAGGGGTTCCGCCAGGCCGACCCGGCCCGACACGGGCCGTGCCACCCCTGCGGACGGGTAGAATCGGAGACTCATCAACATCGCTGCGCCTCCGATGACCGAGACCCTCCGCCCCACCTTCCACGGCTTCGAACAGATCCCGCTGCGCGAGTATGCCGAACGCGCCTACCTGGACTACTCGATGTACGTGGTTCTGGACCGCGCCCTGCCTTTCGTCGGCGACGGGCTCAAGCCGGTGCAGCGGCGAATCGTCTACGCGATGAGCGAACTGGGGCTGGGCGCGGCGGCCAAGCCCAAGAAGTCCGCGCGCACCGTGGGCGACGTGATCGGCAAGTACCACCCGCACGGCGACAGCGCCTGCTACGAGGCGCTGGTGCTGATGGCCCAGCCGTTCTCCTACCGCTACCCGCTGATCGAGGGCCAGGGCAACTTCGGCTCCACCGACGACCCCAAATCGTTCGCGGCCATGCGCTACACCGAGTCCAAGCTCACCCCGATCGCCGAGGTGCTGCTGGGCGAGCTGGGCCAGGGCACGGTGGACTGGGTGCCCAATTTCGACGGCACCCTGGAGGAGCCGAGCTGGCTGCCGGCGCGGCTGCCGCACCTGCTGCTCAACGGCACCACCGGCATCGCGGTCGGCATGGCCACCGACGTGCCGCCGCACAACCTCGGCGAGGTGGTCAGCGCCTGCGTGCGCCTGCTCGACGATCCGGACGCCAGCGTCGCCGACCTGTGCGAACACGTGCGCGGCCCGGACTATCCGACCAGTGCGGAGATCATCACCCCCGCCGCCGACCTGCGCGCGATGTACGAGACCGGCACCGGCAGCGTGCGCGCCCGTGCGACCTGGACCAAGGAGGCCTCCGGCAACTTCGTGGTCACCGCCCTGCCCTACCAGGTTTCGCCGTCGAAGGTGATCGAGCAGATCGCCGCGCAGATGCGGGCCAAGAAGCTGCCGTGGCTGGAGGACATCCGCGACGAGTCCGACCACGCCAACCCGGTGCGGGTGGTGCTGGTGCCGCGCTCCAACCGGGTCGATGCCGAACAGTTGATGGGCCACCTGTCCGCCACCACCGACCTGGAGAAGAGCTACCGGGTCAACCTGAACGTGATCGGCCTGGACGGCAAGCCGGCGGTGAAGAACCTGCGCACGCTGCTGCAGGAATGGCTGGCGTTCCGCACCGACACCGTGATCCGCCGGCTCAAGCACCGCCAGGAGAAGGTCGAACGTCGCCTGCACCTGCTGCAGGGCCTGTTGATCGCCTTCCTCAACCTGGACGAGGTGATCCGCATCATCCGCACCGAGGACGAACCGAAGGCGGCGCTGGTCGCACGCTTCGGCCTGTCCGAGGAGCAGGCCGACTACATCCTCGACACCAAGCTGAAGCAACTGGCGCGGCTGGAGGAGATGAAGATCCGCGGCGAGCAGGACGAACTGGCGCAGGAACTGGAGCGCATCGTCGGCGTGCTCGGCAGCCGGGCGAAGCTGAAGAAGCTGGTCAAGGACGAACTGCTGGCGGACGCAAAGAAGTTCGGCGACGCGCGCCGCTCGCCGCTGGTCCGGCGCGAGGCGGCACAGGCCATCGACGAGACCGAACTGGTGCCGAGCGAGCCGATGACCGTGGTCCTGTCGGAGAAGGGCTGGATCCGCGCGGCCAAGAGCCACGATGTCGACGCGGCGGGCCTGTCCTACCGCGAGGGCGATGGCCTGCTGGCGGCGGTGAAGACCCGCAGCACCCAGCAGGTGGCGTTCCTGGACTCGCAGGGGCGCAGCTACTCCACCGCGGTGCACGGCCTGCCCTCGGCGCGCGGCAACGGCGAACCGCTGACCGGCCGCTTCTCGCCGGCCGCCGGCGCCGGGTTCCAGGCCATGGCCAGCGGCGACAACGACACACGCTTCGTGCTGGCCTCCTCGCACGGCTACGGTTTCGTCACCCGCTTCGAGAACCTCACCGGCCGCAACAAGGCCGGCAAGGCCTTGCTCAACCTCACCCCGAGTGCCAGGGTGCTGCAGCCGGCGGCGGTGGCCAATCCCGACACCGACCGGATCGTGGCGGTGACCAGCGCCGGCCACCTGCTGGCGATCCCGGCCGGCGAGTTGCCGGAACTGGACAAGGGCAAGGGCAACAAGCTGATCGACATCCCCAAGGCCAAGCTCGGCACCGAACGCGTGGTCGCTGTGGCGGCGGTGGCCCCGGGCCAGTCGCTGCAGGTGCGCAGTGGTCAGCGCACGATGTCGCTCTCGTTCAAGGACCTGGACGAGTACCTGGGCTCGCGGGCGACACGGGGTGGGCTGTTGCCGAGGGGATGGCAGAAGGTGGACGGGCTCGATGTCCAGTAGCCTCCCTCCCCCCGCCGCGGCGGGTGCATCGTCGCCCCGGCCAGTTGTTGCCGGGACCCGGCGGACGATGGGCGTCGAGTAACCTGGAGAGGCATGCATGGACCCCGTTTTCTGGCTGCAGCGCTGGAACGAAGGCAGGATCGGCTTCCACCGCGGCGAGGTGATGCCGCTGCTGGAAAAGCACTGGCCCGCGCTCGGCGTACCCGCCGGCGGCCGCGTGTTCGTGCCCCTGGCCGGCAAGACCCTCGACATGCACTGGCTCGCCGCGCAGGGCCATGCCGTGCTCGGCGCCGAACTGTCGCCGCTGGCGGTCCGGGCGTTCTTCGCCGAGGCCGGGCTGGAGCCGGCCGTCGCCGAGGATGGCGACGGCTGCCACCACCGCGCCGGCCCGGTCGACCTGGTGCAGGGCGATGTGTTCGCACTGGCCGACTCGACCCTGGGCGCGATGGACGCGGTCTACGATCGCGCCGCGATCATCGCCCTGCCCCAGGATATGCGCCGTCGCTATGTGTCCGGGGTGTACGCCCGGCTGCCGCGCGGTTGCCGCGGGCTACTGATCACCCTGGAATACCCGCAGGCGGAAAAGGCCGGCCCGCCGTTCTCGGTGGAGGAAGCCGAGGTGCGCGGATTGTTCGAGCCCGACTGGCAGGTGGACCTGCTGGAACGGCGCGACATCCTGGACCAGGAACCCGGCTTCCGGGCCGAAGGCGTCACCGCCCTGGCCACCGCCGTCTACCGCCTGCAGCGCCTGTAGCAAGCCGCCACTGTTGCTCCGGCACCCGCGCCCACCCGTGGCGCCGATCGTCGGGCGGCACCAGTCGCGCCACCGGCAAGGCAACGCCCCGCACTACGCGGCCGCGCTCAGCCCCCGTCGATCTTCGACAACTGGTAGTTCTCCAGGCCGATGCGCCGGATCAATCCCAGTTGCTGCTCCAGCCACCAGGTGTGGTCTTCCTCGGTATCCTTGAGCTGGGCCAGCAGGATGTCGCGACTGACGTAATCCTGCTTCTCCTCGCACAGCCGCATCGCCGCGGCCAGGTCGGCGCGTACCCGGTACTCGACCTGCAGGTCCGCCTCCAGCATCTCCACCACCGTCTTCCCAGGAGTGAACGGATGCGGACGCATGTCCGGGTCGCCCTCCAGGAACAGGATCCGGCGCAGGATCGCATCCGCGTGCCCGGTCTCCTCCTCCATCTCATGGGACATGCGCTCGTGCAGCGCCTTCAGGCCCTGGTCCTCGTAGCGGCGCGAGTGCAGGAAATACTGGTCGCGCGCGGCCAACTCGCCGCGCAGCAGTTCCTTGAGGCATTCGACGACTTCGGGGTTGCCCTTCATGGTGGCCGCTCCGGTGGAAACAGGGTGCAAGTGTGCCGCAAGCGCGCGACCGGCGTTCCAATCGGAATCAATCGCAATTGGAAGATGGAATAATCCCCACGGCGGCCGACCGGACCGTACCGTGCCCGAAGGGGGAAGCATGCTTCGCTGGATCCGACGCATCATCGTGCTGCTGTTGCTGCTGGCCCTGGCCGCCGCATTGCTGGGCTGGTGGCTGCTGCGCGGCAGCCTGCCCGCCCTCGACGGCGAACTGGCCCCGGCCCTGGCCGGCCTGACGGCCCCGGTGACGATCCAGCGCGACGCACTGGGCACCGTCACCATCGATGCCGCCAGCGAAGCCGATGCGCTGCGTGCGCTCGGCCTGGTCCATGCCCAGGAACGCTACTTCGAGATGGACCTGATGCGGCGCAGCGCGGCCGGCGAGCTGGCCGAGCTGTTCGGCCCGGTCGCGGCGAAGCTGGACCGCGAACGGCGCGTGCACCGCATCCGGGCCCGCGTGAGCGCGCACCTGGACGCCTTCGCCGGCGGGCGCATGCCGCAACTGCAGGCCTACGCCGATGGCGTGAACGCCGGCCTGGACGGCCTGCGGGTGCGGCCCTGGCCGTACCTGCTGCTGCGCCAGCCACCGCGGCGCTGGGACGTGGCCGATTCGGCGCTGACCGGCTATGCCATGTACTTCGACCTGCAGGACGCGGACAACGCCCGCGAACTGGGGATGTGGAACCTGCGCCGGCACCTGCCGCCGGCGCTTTACGAATTGCTCGCGCACGACGGCAGCGAATGGGATGCGCCGCTGTTCGGCCAGGCACGCGGCAATCCCCCGCTGCCCGGCGCCGCCCAGGTCGACCTGCGCAGTCTGCCGGCGCCCGACAGCGGCCGCCCCGGCCGGCTCGCCGACAAGGGCACGCCCGGCAGCAACAACTGGGCCGTGGCCGGCGCGCTGACCGCCGACGGCCGCGCCATCGTCGCCGACGACATGCACCTGGGCCTGCGCGCGCCCAACATCTGGTTCCGGGTGCGCCTGCGCTATCCCGATCCGCGCGCACCGGGCGGCCGGGTGGACGTGGCCGGCTTCAGCCTGCCCGGCCTGCCGGCGATCGTGGCCGGCAGCAACGGCCACGTGGCCTGGGGCTTCACCAACAGCTACGCCGATGCCGCCGACTGGTTCCCGGTGCGTCCGTGCGCGGCCGATGCGTCGGCTTCGCCGGATTGCGATCCGGTGACCCGGCATCGGGAAACGATCCGGGTGGCCGGCGGCGAACCGGTCGCGCTCGACGTGGAGGAAACCGCGTACGGCCCGATCCTGCATCCGGCGCACGGCGAGACGCCGGCGCTGGCCCTGCGCTGGGTCGCGCACCTGCCCGGCGCGCTCGACACCGGCCTGGCGGAAATGGCCCATGCCGGCGACCTCGACCAGGCCCTCGCCATCGCTGGAAAGGCCGCGATGCCGGCGCAGAACCTGGTCGTCGGCGACCGCGACGGCAGGATCGCCTGGCGCCTCATCGGTCCGTTGCCGATGCGTGCTCCCGGTTGCGGCGGCAACCTGGTATGGCCAGACGCATCCGGCCCGGCGCCCTCCGTGCCAGCGCCTTCGGCGGTCGCCGCCGTGCGTGACGCCGGCGACGCCGGGCCCGCATGCCACCCCTGGCCCATCGCCACCGGCGCCGGCCCGGTCCTCGCCGATCCGCCCGACCACCGCCTGTGGACCGCCAACGCGCGCGTGCTCGACGGCGAAGCACTGACCGAAGTCGGCGACGGCGGCTACGCCCTCGGCGCGCGCGCCCACCAGATCCGCGACAACCTGTTCGCGCGCGACCGCTTCGCCGAAGCGGACCTGCTCGCCATCCAGCTCGACGATCGCGCGCTGTTCCTGCAGCGCTGGTGGCACGTGTTGCAGGACGAAGCGCAGCGCCAGCCGGCAGGTTCGTCGCTGCGCGCCCTGGCCGACGCCGGACGGGACTGGACCGGTCACGCCTCGGTGGATTCGGCCAGTTACCGGCTAGTGCGCGCCTGGCGCCTGGCCGTCCACGCGCGGATCGCCGATGGGCTGACCGCACCGGCCCAGGCCGCGCTCGGCGACGACTTCGCCATGCCCGACTTCCCGCAACTGGAAGGCGTGGCCTGGCCGCTGCTGCAGGAGCGCCCGATGCACCTGCTGCCGCGCCGCTATGACAGTTGGGACGCACTGCTCGAAGACGCCGCGCGCGAGGTGCGCGACGACCTGGGCCGGGACCGTCCCCTGGCCGGGCGCACCTGGGGCGAGCGCAACGTCGCCCGCATCTGTCATCCGCTGGCGCGCGCCCTGCCCGGCGTCCTGGCCACACGACTGTGCATGCCGGCCGAGCCGCTGCCCGGCGACGGCGCCATGCCGCGCGTGCAGGGACCATCGTTCGGCGCGTCCGAGCGCATGGTGGTGTCGCCCGGCCATGAAGCCGACGGCATCGTGCACATGCCCGGTGGCCAGAGCGGCCATCCGCTGTCGCCGTTCTGGGGCGCCGGACACGACGACTGGGTACAGGGTCGGCCGACGCCGTTCCTTCCCGGGGATGCGCGGCATATCCTGACCCTGGAACCGCAACCCGCCACCCGCCCCTGAGCCCGCACCGCCCGGCCGACGCCCGGCAACTGCCGCACGCCTGCCGCTGCACGCCAACGCATGTCCCCGGAGAATTCGCAATGACCGCACGCGCCCTAGCCCCCGCCGCGTTCCTGTGCACCGTCCTGCTGGCCGCCTGCAGTTCGGTCCAGCCCGATCCGGGCGCACCTGGCCGCGCCGGTGCTGCAGCAGGTGCCTGCAACGCCGACGCGGTGAGGTGGGCGGTCGGCCAGCCGGCCGACGAGAACGTGATGGCCAGAGTCTGGCGCGAAAGCGGCGCCGGCCTGATCCGCCCGATCGGCCCAGGCCAGGCGGTGACCCGCGACCTCCGCCCGGACCGGGTGAACGTGCACATCGACCGCGCCAACGCCATCACCGCCGTGGATTGCGGCTGAGTGCGCATCGACGCCGCGGCACCGACCATGTCCGCGCCATCCGCCGGCAGGTACGCGGGCAACCGCTACAATCGCCATGCACTCAGGGGCCAACAGGATTCGCATGAGCAATGCAGGGCACCCGCGCGGCGAGGGGATGTTCGGTAGGTTCGAACTCGTCTCGCTGCTCGGCGAAGGTAGCCAAGGCATGGTCTGGCTGGCACGCCAGGCATCGCCGCAACGCAGCATCGCGCTGAAGGTCCTCAATGGCAGCCTGGCCGGTCAGGATCTGGGCGCACGCTTCCGCCGCGAAGTCGAACTGCTGGCCATGCTCGAGCACCCGGGCATCGCCCGGCTCTACGAATCCGGCACCGTGGACGGACCCTCCGGCGCGGTGCCATGGCTGGCGATGGAATACGTCGAAGGCCGCCCCCTGCACCGGTGGGCCGCGGACGCACCGTCGCTGCGCAGCCGGGTGGTGGTGCTCGAGGCGCTGTGCCGGGCGATCCACTTCGCCCATACCCGCGGCGTGATCCATCGCGACCTCAAGCCCTCCAACATCCTGGTCGACAGCGACGACCAGCCGCACGTGATCGACTTCGGCGTCGCCGCCGCGCTGGAGCGCAGCGACCTGACCCGGATGACGGCCGCCGGCGCCGTGCTCGGCACCCTGCCGTACATGAGCCCGGAGCAGCTCGACGGCAGCGCGCCGACCGACCCGCGCTGGGACGTGTACGCCCTCGGCGCGATCGCCTACGAACTGCTCGGCGGTGCCCTGCCACACCCGGAACTGGCCGAGTCGATCTCGGTGGTGGCCGCGATGCGGATCGTGGCCGCACGTGCGCCCGTGCCGCTGGGCCGGATCGCCCCGGCCACCCGCGGCGAACTGGAAACGGTGGTGATGAAAGCCATCGCCCACGAGCCGGACGACCGCTACGGCTCGGCCGCCGAACTGGCCGACGACCTGCTGCGCTGGCTCGAAGGCCGCCCGGTGGAGGCCGCGCCGCCCGGCGCCTGGCGGGTGCTGCGCCTGTTCGTGCGCCGCCACCGCGCCCTGTCCTGGGCCGTGGCCGCAGTGGCCGTGACCCTGGTGGCGGCCACTACCGTCTCCATCCGCATGGCCCTGGCCGAAGCCGAAGCGCGCCGCAGCGCCGAGCTGCGCTTGGCCGAACGTGACAGCGTCAACGCCTTTCTCAGCGAGATGCTGCTGTCGGCCGACCCCGAACTCGGGGCCGGCGGCGACATCCGCGTGCGCGAATGGCTGGCCACCACCGATGCCGGCTACCAGAGCAAGGCCGCGACCCTGCCGGCGGAAGTGCGGCAATCGCTGGCCCGCACCCTCGGCACCGCGCTGCTGCACCTGGGCGAACCGGAACGGGCTCGGCCACGCCTGGAGGAAGCGCAGGCACTGGCCACGCAGTTGTACGGCGCGCAAGCCGCTCCGACCCTGGCCGTGGCCATCGAGGCCGCGCGCGCCGCGGCCGACACCGACCCCGACGCCACCGCCGCGGCCCTCGGCGCGCTGCAGGAGCGCGCCCGCGCCGCCGGCGAAGCCACCCAGGAAGTGGAAGCAGGCATCGCCCTGGGCTCGCATCTGGAGAGCCAGGGCCGGATCGACGAAGCCTTCGCCACCTCCACCCGCACCGTGGCGCGCGCGCGCGAAGCGCTGCCGGCCGACGCACCGGCCACGCTGTCGGCACTGCACAACCATGCCGCCCTGCTCAAGTACCGCGGCGACCTTGACCAGGCCGAACCGCTGGCCCGCGACGTGTACCAGCGCCGGCTGGCCAGCCTCGGCCCGCGCCATCCGATGACCCTGTATTCCTACAACCAGCTTGGCGGCATCCTCGATCGCCTCGGCCGCATCGACGAGGCCGAAGCGATCTATCGCCAGGTGTGGGAGGCACGCCGCGAACAACTCGGCGCGCGCCATCCGGCGACCCTGGTGACCCTGAACAACCTCAGCGCGCTGCTGATCCAGCGCGGTGCGCTGGAAGAGGCCGGACCGCTGCTGGACACACTGGTCGAGGCGACCCGCGAGCGCTTCGGCGCCGACGCGCCGCGCACGTTGATGGCGATGAACCAGCGCGCCTACGCGCTCGAGGACCTGGGCCGACTGGAAGAGGCCGAAGCGCAGTTGCGCACGATCGTGGCGACGATGCAGGCCCAGGGCGGGCCGGTGCACCCGGAACGCCTGGCCCCGCGCAGCAACCTGGCCATGCTGCTTTCCAAGCGCGGCGCCCATGCCGAGGCGGTCGCCACCCTGCAGTCGGTGGTCGACGACGCCACCGGCACGCTGGGCGCCGACCATCCCTACGTCGGCATCTTCCGCAGCAACCTCGGCGAGGTACTGGATCGCGCGGGTCGCCGCGCCGAGGCGCTGCGCGAACTGAACGCCGCCCAGGCGATACTGGAAGCGCGCCTCGGCAGCGGGCATGCGCGCACGCAGAAAAACCGGGAACGCCTGCGGGCCGCCGGAGCGCCGGCATGAAGCGCTGGCTGCGTCGACTGCGCGCGCCCCGCGCCCCGGACGCAGCTGCCACGGACGAGGCGCAACTGGCCTCGCTGCAACGCCAGCTCGACCTGGCCCAGGCCCTGGAACAGGAACGCCGGCGCATCTACGACGACCTGCACGACGACATCGGCGGACGCCTGCTCACCCTGCTCCATCGCGTGCAGGATCCCGAACAGCGCCAACTGGTGCGCGAAGTCCTCCAGGACCTGCGCGCGATCCTCGCCCGCGAGCGTGGGGTCGAAGGCAGCCTGCTGGAGGTGCTGGCGCAGTTGCGCGAAGAAGCCGAGCAGCGCCTGCAGACCCGCGGCACCGGGCTGGAGTGGCAGCAGGACGCGAACCTGCCCGATCCGCCGCTGGATCCGGCCCAGGCCATGCACCTGTTCCGGATCGGCCGCGAAGCGATGACCAACGCGCTGCGCCATGCCGCACCCAGCCGCCTGCGGGTGGTGGTCGCAGCGGTGGGCCGCGACCTGGTGTTCGAAGTCACCGACGACGGCCTGTTCGACCCGGCGCGGATCGGCAGCGGCCGCGGTACCCGCAGCATGCAGTCGCGCGCCGGCGAACTGCACGGCGACATCGTGTGGCAGGCCGGCACCCTCGGCGGCACCAAGGTGCGCCTGCGCTTCCCGCTGCCGGCACCGGACCCCGCATCGACGGGATGGCCACCACCGGCGTCCGGCCCGAGCATGTCCCCGTGAACCCGATGCCCCGCCACGCCCTGGTACTGGAAGACCTGCCGGAAGTGGCCGCCTGGCTGCAGGCGCTGCTCGCGCAACGCTTCAGCGGGATCCAGGTCGAACGCGCCGGCACCCTGGCCGAGGCCCGCCGCCGGCTGCAGGACACCGTGCCGCCGGACCTGGCCCTGGTCGACCTGGGCCTGCCCGACGGCGACGGCACCGGACTGATCCGCGAACTGGCACAGCGCCACCCGGACTGCACCATCGTGGTCACCACCCTGTTCGCCGACGACGCGCACGTGTTCCCGGCGCTGCGGGCCGGCGCGCATGGCTATCTGCTCAAGGACCAGCCGGAGGAGCGGCTGGGTGCCGCGCTCGACGGCATCCTGCGCGGCGAACCGCCGCTGTCGCCGTCCATCGCCCAGCGCCTGCTGCGCAGCTTCGCCGAACCGCAGGACGCACTCCACGCCGACGCCGAATGCCTCACCGCGCGCGAACGCGAAGTACTGGTCCTGCTCAGCAAGGGCTGTCGCCTGCCGGAACTGGCGGAAAGGCTGCAGATCAGCCGACACACCGTGTCCGACCACCTGAAGAACATCTACCGCAAGCTCAACGTCAACAGCCGCGCCGAGGCCGCACTCGAGGCCGCGCGGCTGGGACTGGTCGTGGCACAGGGCTGAATCCATCCCGCATCTGCGGGATGGGCGCCCCGGATGCGCCTGCGCACCATGCCAGGCAACGGCGACGGCCTTCGCACGCGCCGTTCCCGCCCCTTCCAGAGTGCCCGGACCATGCGCCTGCCCACCCGCTGCCTGCTTGCGTTGCTGCTTTCCACCGCCATCGCCGCGCCGACCCTGGCCGCCGCGCCGGTCGAACTGCCCGGCTTCGATCCGTCCGGCAAGGCGCGCACGGTCATGGCCGGCGAGAAGAAGTCGCAGAACATCTACATCCCCTCATACCGTGTTGCCTTCCAGGTCGCCGGCAAGGTCACCGCCTCCACCCGCGAGAGCTACGCCCTGGGCAGCAACCGCTCGGGCACCAGCGTCACCCAGAACACCGCGCTGGACGGCATCGACTTCGCGCGCATGCAGGCGATCGCCGACCAGGCCCACGCCGACCTGGTGGCGCGGCTGCAGGCCGCCGGCTTCAACGTGCTCGACGACGCGCAGTGGCGCGCGGCACCCTCGGCGGCGAAGCTGGACTGGGCCAAGGCCAGCACCGCCGCATCGCCGATGACCGTGGAAGGCAAGTCCGGCACCACCGAGACCGCCTACGTGCTGGTCACGCCGACCGGAATGCAGAACTGGCCCGAGACGGTGATGCCAGCCAACCTCGGCGCCTCGCGCGCGCTGCGCAAGGAGCTGGACGCGGTGATGCTGGTGCCGCGGCTGGTGGTGAACTACGCGACGATGGAATCCAGCGGCAAGGGCAAGAGTGGATTCTTCTCGCGTGGCTCCAGCACCAGCGTTACCCCGCTGGTCCACGGCGGCGCCTATGCAGGCGGCTTCGGCTTCGACAACTGGAAGGCGCGGGTCGGCCAGCATGGCGGCTTCATCGAGTTCAAGCCCGAGACCGTGCTGGATGCGCCGGGCGAGTTCGCCAGCGTCGAAAAGAGCGAGGGCGACCGCGCCTCGCGCGCCGGCAACCTCGCCAACGCGATCACCTGGGCCCTGGCCGGCGTGGGCACTTTCCGCGACGTGCACTACCTGTACTACGACGCCGACCCGGATGCCTACGCACGCCTGGCGGGGGAAGCGCTGGCCAAGCAGAACGCGGTGCTGGTGCACGAACTGTCGAAGGCGAAGTGAGCATGGCCATGCACGCGCACCGCGCTTCCCTGTTCGCGTTCGTCCTCGCCGCCCTCGCCTGCCCGGCCGGCCATGCACAGGATGCGCCGGGCACCCCGCAGCCCACGCTGTCGCAAGCCCTCGCCCGCGGGGACGTGGAGACGCTGGCCCGCATCGGGAAGGCCATCGTCGATTCGACTCCGCCCCTGCTGCTCCAGGCTTCAGGGGCCATCTGCGCCCGGGTCCTGGACGAGGGGATCGACTTCCAGGGCGCTGCGGAAACCGCCGCCCGTGACATGGACCTGGGCAAGGAGATCCCCTCCACGCTCCCGGGGATGCGCCACGCATGGGCGCAGAACGGCCAGGAGTACATTCCGCCGGCGACTGCGGGGGCCTTCGGCACCTACCGGGATACCGGCACCTATGCCGTGCTGCATGCCGGCATGCGCGCCGACGGCGTGTGCACGGTGGCGTGGGAGAGCACCGACACCGATGCAGCCGGCGACCCGCACGACGAAGCCAAGCGGCTGTACGAATGGATCGACGAGTTGCCGGGGTTCACCGTGACCGAGCAAAGCCGTGACGGCGCCCGCTGGGAAAACACCAGGAAAGGCGTCTTCGTGGCTATGACCTCGAACGAAGACGACGTGATCTTCCTGCATTACGGCCACTTGTAGGCATGTGCGCACCGGCCTGCGGCAGCTCGGGCTCGGGCAAGCACATGGGCGCTTTCCAGGGCACTGCGACCGGAATCGTCGCAACTGCCTTCGTGCGCACCGGCATCGGCGATGGCAAGTAGGCAGGCTGCCAGCCACGGCTCTTTCGCCGGCAGCCGCCTGCCCGACATGCTCGCCTTCGCCGCCGGCATTGCGTGGGCGTGGTGGACGGGCTGGGATACGCGCACGCTGGTATGGAGCCTGTGGCTGTCGAGCCTGGCGGTGGGCGCGGTCTCCATCGCGATCGGCATCGTCGCCACCGTCCGCACCAGCCGCAACGCGATGCGCGCCGGCATCCTGGACACGGGCCCATGGAGCCCGACCCTGGTGTCGCGCTTCGCCACGCAGATCGCGTGCCTCCATGGTGCGTTCCTGCTGTTGTTCTTCACCCTGCATTTCGGCGGCTTCCACTGGGGCCACTCCATTTTCCTCAACATGTTCTTCCCGCTCGACGGTGGCGACCCGGCCACGCGCCAGCCATTGATGCAGCCTCGCGAATACCTGCAGGCGATCGCGCTGGGCGGGTGGTTCGTCCCGCTTGCGCTGGTCGCGGAGCGCCGCCGGCTGTTCGGCCCGGCGGCGGATGCCACCGCCAGCGGCACGGCTCCGGATCCACGCATGAGTGCGCCGTATCGCAATGTCATCCGCCTGCACCTGCTGATCTTCGTCTTCTCCTTCGCGATGTTCGCCGGCGTCGGCGGCGCGTGGATCTACCTGATCGTCTACGCGGCCTATTTCTTCCCATGGCGCCGGGACCAGAGGCGCACGCCGGCGTCCGGGAATGTGGCATGAAACGGCAATGCCGGCCATGAGCGCAGTCATGCATGCGGAACCAGGTGCGGGGCGCCTGCTGCTTGCCGCCGCGGCCCTGTTCGTAGTGTGGGCCTGGGTGCCGGAACAGCGCGATCCGCTCCCGGCACATGTCGCCGAACCGGCCGATGCCGACGCACTGGCGGCACTGCCGGCGGACACGGCGTTCCTGCTTGCCGGCACGCTCGAGGTCTCCGGTGACGCCACGGCCCCGCCATGGCAGGGCCGCGACGTCTATGTGCACCGTGCCCGCCGCGACCATGGCGGCCACGGCAGTAGCCGGCACCTCCAGGTGGACGTGGTGGCGCAGCGCCGGCCCGCGGTGCGCTTCCACTGGGCCGGCGGAACCGTCGACATCGCCGCCGACAGCTATCGCCTGGAGCACGCGCCACGCATCGAACCGGCCGACCGCGGCGACCGCTGGGACCGCAGCAGCCGCGGTTTCCGCGACGGCGACACCGCACTGGCTTTGGGCCGCACCGGCGACGACGGACGCTACTGGGTCGAATCGTTGCTGCAATGGCCGCTGTATGCAGTCCAGGGCGACATCGCCAGCGAGCACCGCAAGCGCATGTGCCTGGTCATTGCCGCGAAGATCGTCGCCACGCTGTTCGTGCTTGCGCTGCTGTCGCCTCAACGGGGTGCGGACAAGCGTCGGCGCGCGCCGACCGTGTCACGCTGATCGCCCCGGACCCGGTCGCACCGCTGCCGCACCCACGGGTCGCAGCCATCGTCGCCCGCTGCAAGCCGGTTTCAGGGCATGGCCGGCTGCTTCGATGCCAGCGCCCACAGCGCGTTCTGGAAGTCGGCGGCGGCCTGGCGCCATGCCTCGGCGTAGGCCACGTAGGCCTTGTCCGCAGCGGGTACCGCCGGACAGGTGCCGGCGGCATACATGAGTCCTGCCTTCCAGTCGCGGCACAGCAGCAGCATCCAGCGGCTGGCATCGGCCAGCGCCTGGTCCTGCGCGCGCTCGACCATGCCCTCGGGCACCTGCTGGCGCAACGCGCTGACGGCCGGCTCGATCTCCCCCGACACCAGCGTGTCGACGCCATGGAACCACTCCGGCCTCTTGAGTCGCGAGACCCGGTAGCTGGCCTGCAGGGCCTGCGCACGGATCAGCCATTCGGCACCCAGTTCCCAGGCGGCGCGTTGCACCTGCTGTCGCACCGGGTCGCCCTGCGGTCCCGCGCAGGGCACGTTCGCCACCCCGGCATCGATGTCCCTGGCCACGAGCTCGGCGGCGAGGATGCGGCCGCTGGCCTCCAGCCAGGCCCGGCGCTCATTGCGCGAGGACCAGAGCGCGGCGCGCTCCAGGCTCTCGGGCGGCAACCACGCGCAGCGGCGATCCAACGCCAGCATCTGTTCGATCTGCCTGTACTGCTCGACCGCGCCATCGCCGGCCTGGGCCATCGCCTGCCAGGACATCAACGGCAGCATCGCAATCGCGCATGCCATGAATATGGACTTCGCCTTCATCTTCACCGCCCCATTTTCGACTCGCGCCGATGGTGCCGTGCACACGGAGCCTGGACCATCCCGCACCTGCGGGATGGCGGGGAACGCGCATCGCGCCATGCTGGCGGCATGCATCGCCGCGATCCACCGCCCTCGTCCCTGCGCACCTGGAGTTCGCGCGTCGCCGCGACCTTGGCCACGGCCCTGTTCACGACGCCGATCGCCGGCAGCGTGGGCGGCGCGGTGTTCTGGCTGGCGTTGCGCCTGCAACAGCCGGAGGCATCCCTCCTGCTGCTGCTCGCCTTCCTGTTCTATGGCGCGCTGATCGGCAGCCTGATCGCGGCGCCGGTGACGCTGCTCGTCCTGCCCGCGGCCACCCTGCTGCTGCATGCCCGCCCGCGGCTGTCGCGCTGGCTGCTGCCGCTGCTCGGGCTGATCGCAGGCGCCTTGCGCTTCGGCGACTCCATCGCAGCGCCGCCCGGAAGCGGACGTGCCCCGGATCCGCGCGACGCAGACCTCACCCTGCTGCTGGCCGGCGCAATCGCCGGCATGGCCGCCGGCCTGCTGTCCGCCTGGCTGCCGCGCGCGTTGTCGCCGCGCGGCTTTCCTCGCCCATCGACCGGAACCAACGCATGCGCTCCTTCGTCCTGACTTCGGCCATCCTGCTCGCCACAACCAGTCCTCTCGCGGTCGCCGCGAAGCCGGGCACCGCGCAACCGGATGGCTCGCGCTTCGTCGCCGGCGACCTGCACGCCGCAGCCAGCGATGCGCGCGAACCGATGACCTGGCAGGACGCCGCCGCCCACTGCGAGGCGCTGCAGGCGCACGGGAACGAAGACTGGCGGCTGCCCGACGCCAGGGAGCTGGCCCTGTTGCACAGGCACCGCGCAGCGATCGGCGGTTTCCCGAAGACGCCCGACGAGGAACTGGATACCGGCAACGCCCTCGGCTACATGACCGCGCAACAAAACCAGGCCCACGGTCGGCTGGCCTACTGGTCCTCCGCACGCGAAGGCAGCCAGGCGCAGGGACTGGATTTCACCACCGGCACCCCCTTCGAGCTGGCAATCGAAGACACCCCGCTGGTCTCCAGCCGCGCGGTCCGCTGCGTACGCACGGCGAAGTGAGTTCGCCCGGCGCCATCGTCGTCCAGCCGGCCATGCTGGCGGCTGTCATGACCCTGATGCTGCCCGGTCCTGGGCTGCTGGCGATGCTGTTTCCCGATGCGCTGCTGCGCGGCATTGCAGGCGTCCGCGATCCGGTAGCGGTGTGGATGCTGCGCCTTGCCCTGCGCGACTGGCGCCCGGCCCCTGTCCCGTCCCGGAGACGCAAGCGATGACCCGGTTACCACGCCTCGCCCCCTGTGTTATGGGCGCATTCCTGGCAACGGTTGCCGCCAGCGCGGTGCGTGCCGACGACACCCGGCCCGCCGACGTTGCCTGCAACGCTTCCGGTGCCGACTACGCACTGCTCCCCGATCCGCGCTACCGCATCGTGCTCGAACCTGCCGACGCGCCCAACACCGCCTCGGACCTGCAACTGCGCCTGCGCACGCCCCGAGGCGAGCATGTATTCGCCTTCGCGTTGTCGAACGGTTACGCCACGATCCACCTGCTGGAAGTCGTCGATGAAGACCCTGGCGATGACCAGGACGACCCGGACGCTCCACCGCCACCGGCGTTCCACGCCTTCGATGCCGCCATGAACGCGCGCATCGATCCGCCGCAATCGGATACGCCCGCGCCGGCATGGCTGTTCGTGCCGGAGCTGGGACCGATGCTCTGGTACGGGCTGCTGCACGGCGCTGCGGGCGCGGCACCGGAACCCGAATCGATGCCTGCGGGTTTGTTCAGACGGGTGGCCTGCACGCCCTGAAACCGGTGCAAGCCCGCACCGATCTCAGAGCGACGCCACCGCCTGCTCGTGCACCCCGGCCACCGCGCGCCCGGAGGGGTCGGCCATCTTCGCGAAGCTCGCATCCCAGGCGATCGCCGCCGGCGAGGAGCAGGCGATCGACTTGCCACCCGGCACCGTTTCGGCCGCCGCCGGGGTCGGATAGAAGCGTTCGAACAGCGAGCGGTAGAAGTACGCCTCCTTGGTCTGCGGCGGGTTCACCGGGAACCGCTTGTCGGCCGCGGCCAGTTCGCGGTCGCTCACCTGCGCCTCGGCGTGCGCCTTCAGCCCATCGATCCAGCCATAGCCGACGCCGTCGCTGAACTGCTCCTTCTGCCGCCACAGGATCTGCTCGGGCAGGTAGCCGTCGAAGGCATGGCGCAGCACGCCCTTCTCCATCCGCTGCGGGCCGGCGCTGCCCTTGCGCACCATCTTGTGGCTGGCGTCCATGCGCATGGCCACGTCCAGGAACTCGCGGTCCAGGAACGGCACCCGCGGCTCCACGCCCCAGGCCATCATCGACTTGTTAGCACGCAGGCAGTCGAAGTTGTTGAGCGCGTCGAGCTTGCGGATCAGTTCCTCGTGGAATTCGCGCGCGTTGGGCGCCTTGTGGAAGTATAGGTAGCCGCCGAACACCTCGTCGCTGCCCTCGCCCGACAGCACCATCTTCACGCCCATCGCCTTGATCCGGCGTGCCAGCAGGAACATCGGCGTGGAGGCCCGGATGGTGGTGACGTCGTAGGTCTCGATATGGCGGATCACCTCCGGCAACGCGTCCAGGCCTTCCTCGAAGGTGTATTCGAAGCCGTGGTGCACGGTGCCCAGCGCCTCGGCGGCGACCTGGGCGGCAGCCAGGTCGGGCGAACCCTTCAGGCCGATGGCAAACGAATGCAGGCGCGGCCACCACGCCTCGCTGCGGTCGCCGTCCTCGATCCGGTGGCGGGCATAGCGCGCGGCGACCGCGGCCACCAGCGAGGAATCCAGCCCCCCGGAGAGCAGCACGCCATAGGGCACGTCGGTCATCAGCTGGCGGTGCACCGCAGCCTCGAAGGCCACACGCAGTTCGTCCGGAGAGACGTCCACGCCCTCCACGGCGGCGTAGTCGCGCCATGGGCGCTGGTAGTACTTGGTCAATTCACCGGTGGCGCTGTCGTACCAATGGCCCGGCGGAAACTGGGCCACGTCCGCGCACTCGTCCACCAGCGACTTCATCTCCGATGCCACGCGCAGCCTGCCCTCGCGGTCGTGGCCCCAGTACAGCGGCACCACCCCGATCGGGTCGCGGGCGATGATCGTCCGCCTCTGCCCGCGGTCCCACAGGGCGAAGGCGAAGATGCCGTTGATCCGTTCCAGGAACGAGGCCGGCTGGTCCTCCAGGTACAGGGCGTTGATCACCTCGCAATCCGAGGCGGTCTGGAAGGCGTACGGCTGCTGCAGTTCGCGCTTGAGTTCGACGTGGTTGTAGATCTCGCCGTTCACGGCCAGGGCCAGGCAACCATCCTCCGAGAGCAGCGGCTGCGAGCCGCCGGCCGGATCGACGATGGCCAGGCGCTCGTGGACCAGGATCGCACCGTCGTCCACGTACACGCCGGACCAGTCCGGGCCACGGTGGCGCTGGCGCTGGGACAGGTCCAGGGCCTGCCGGCGCAACGCTTGCAGGTCGTCGCCCGGTTGCAGGCCGAAGATGCCGAAGATCGAACACATGGGGAAAACTCCTGGGTCTGGTGGGGTGATACGGATTGGGTCCTGCTTTCCGGCCAACGGCACCGGCCATCCGGGCACAAAAAAACCCGCATCGGGCGGATGCGGGTTCTGGTGTGACCGGGCTGGTGTCGCTTTAGGCCGGGTCGCGCTCCCGCATCGGTCGCGCACGGTTATTCGCCGCAGTATTGCGGTTGGAATTGGCCGGATTGGCGACGCGGAAGGAAGGCATGGAGACGACGATAGCCGGCCTTGCTGCGACGCGCAACGGTTGCGTGAGCAACGATGGACCGGGGCACCAGCACTGCCTTCGGTCGGGGGACCGCTGCTGCAAGAGTGTCCTGAAAAGCGCGTCTTCGGCCGCAGTCAACGCTTTACCGCTCTCCGAGCAGCAGGCGCTCGACCAGTTGCTGGTACAAGCCAGGCAGGGCTTCCAGGTCGGCGACGGAGACGTGTTCGTCGACCTGGTGGATGCTGGCGTTCACCGGGCCGACTTCGATGCACTGCGCGCCCAGCGGGGCGATGAAACGTGCGTCGGAAGTGCCGCCGCCCGTGCTCTCCGCCGGTGGCGCGCCGGCGAATCCAGCCAGTACTTCACGAGCCACCCGGCGCAGCCGCCCGTCGGGGGTATGGAACGGCTCGCCGCTGCGGTGCCAGCGCAGCTCATAGTCCAGGCCATGCCGGTCCAGCAGTGCGGCGACCTCCGCCTCCAGCATCGGCGCATCCCAGTTCGGGTTGTAGCGCAGGTTGAACCGCACCTGCAGTTCGCCCGGGATGACGTTGTTTGCGCCGGTACCGGCGTGCACGTCGGAGATCTGCAGCGAAGTCGGCGGGAAGCTCTCGCAACCCTCGTCCCAGCGGCGCGCCACCAGTTCCGCCAGCGCCGGGGCGGCCTGGTGGATCGGATTGCGTGCCTTGTCCGGATACGCGACGTGGCCCTGCACACCGTTCACCCGCAGTCTCGCCGACAGGCTGCCGCGTCGCCCCACGCGCAGCAGGTCGCCCAGCCGCGCGGTCGATGACGGCTCGCCGGTGATGCACCAATCGATGCGCTGGCCGCGTTCGCGGAAGGTCGCCGCGACCCGGCGCACGCCGTCGATCGCCTCGCCCTCCTCGTCCGACGTCAGTAGGATCGCCAGCGTGCCCGGATGCTGCGGGTGCGCGCCGACGAAGCGCTCGGCGGCGACCACGAACGCGGCCACGCTGCCCTTCATGTCCGCCGCACCGCGCCCGTGCAGCACGCCGTCGCGCACCTCCGGCACGAACGGATCGCTGCGCCATGCCTCGCGCGGCCCCGGCGGAACCACGTCGGTGTGGCCGAGCAGCGCCAGCACCGGCGCACCGCAGCCGTGGGTGGCCCAGAGATTGTCCACCTCGCCGAAGCGCAGCGACTCGCAAGCGAAGCCGGCACGGGCCAGTCGCGCACCGAGCAGGGCCTGGCAGCCGGCATCGTCCGGCGTCACCGAGGGACGCGAGATCAGTTCGCGCGCCAGGTCCAGCACCTCGCTCATCTTCAGGGTTTCCTCAGGCCTTGCCGAACAGCTTCTTGAAACCGTTGTCTGAGAAGCCCTGGCTGAAGCCGCCGCCATCCGTCACCACCAGCGGGCGCCGCACCAGTTGCGGATGCTCGCGCAGCAGCAGCTTCCACTCCGCCTCGCTGCCGGGCGCCTTGCGGTTCTCCGGCAACTGCCGCCAGGTGGTGGAGGACTTGTTGACCAGCGCGTCGAAGCCACCGGCCTTGCCCGCCCATTCCACCAGGGTCTCCGGCGCGGGCTTGTGCTCGCGGTAGTCGATGAACGCATGCGGCACGCCGAAGCGGTCCAGCCACTTGAGCGCCTTCTTGCAGGTATCGCAGTTCTTCAGGCCGTAAATCGTGGTCGCCATGTCCTCACCCGCGCAGCAGTTCGTTGATGCTGGTCTTGGCCCGGGTCTTCGCGTCGACCCGCTTGACGATCACCGCGCAGTACAGCGAATGGCTGCCGTCGGCCGCGGGAAGCGAACCGGACACCACCACGCTGCCCGGCGGCACGTAGCCGTAGGAGACCTCGCCGCTGGCGCGGTCGTAGATGCGGGTGGACTGGCCGATGAACACGCCCATGCCGATCACGCTGTGGTGGCCCACCACCACGCCCTCCACCACCTCAGAGCGCGCGCCGATGAAGCAGTGGTCCTCGACGATGGTCGGGCTGGCCTGCAGCGGCTCGAGCACGCCGCCGATGCCGGCACCGCCGGAGATGTGGCAATGCCTGCCGACCTGGGCGCAGGAACCGACCGTGGCCCAGGTATCGACCATGCTGCCCTCGCCCACATGTGCGCCGATGTTGATGAAGCTGGGCATCAGCACCACATCCTTGCCCAGGTGCGCGCCACGGCGGGCGACGGTGCCGGGCACCACGCGCACGCCGAGTTTGCGGAACTCGGCCTCGCCGTAGTTGCCAAAGCGCGCCGGCACCTTGTCCCAGAACGGCGCCGGCTGCCCTTCCATCACCGCCATGTCGTTGACCCGGAAGTACAGCAGCACCGCCTTCTTCAGCCATTCGTTGACCTGCCAGCCGCCCGTGCCGTCCGGCTCGGCGACGCGGAACTCGCCGCTTTCCAGGCCGCCGATCACCCGCTCCACCAGCGGCCGGGTCGAGCCGTCGATCTCGTCCAGGGTCAGCGCGGCGCGGCGCGCGAATGCGCTCTCGATCGAGAACCTCAGTTCCTCCGGCCCCGGACCCACGGGGCGCGCGGCGGGGGGGCGCTTGCGCGCCGGCGGCGGCTTCGGGGGCTGCGCGGCCATCAGCGGGGGGCTCCGGTCGTGGTCGGGTCGTCGGGATCCAGGCGCGCGCGCAACTCGGCGCGCAGGGTGTCCTGCGCGGCGGCGTCCAGCGGCCGGTCGTGTTCGTCGGTGATCTGGAACAAGTCCTCGACCCGTTCGCCGAACGTGGCGATGCGCGCGTCGTGCACCCGCAGGCCGCTGGCGCGCAGGGCCTGGGCCACGTCGGCCAGCAGGCCGGGCCGGTCCGGGCAGACCAGGCCGAACAGGCTGCGCCGGCCGTCGGCGCTGGCGCTGAATTCGACCCGCGGCGGGAAGCGGAAATGGCGCAATTGCCGCGGCGCGGCGCGGCGCGGCGCCCGCACCCGCTCCAGCGCGCCGGACAGCGCCTGGCCCAGCGCCTGCTCCAGTTGCCCGGGATCGCCGCTGGCATAGCTGTCGGCAGGCAGCACCTCGAAGGTGTCGAACACCGCACCGTGCGGCCCCATCAGGATCCGCGCCTGGTGCACGCCATAGCCATGGCGGTCGAGGGTGGCCACGATCGCCGCGAACAGGCCGTCGCGGTCGGGGGAGTGCACGAACACCTCCAGCGCCGCGCCCTGCCCGCCAGCTCCGGTGCCGATCCGCCGCACCGCCACCCGGGTGTCGCCCGGATTCACGTCCACCAGCGCGGCAGCCTGCCACGCCAGTTGCTCGGGGCGGAAGCGCAGGAAACTCTCGTCCGGCATCTGTGCGAGCTGGCGGCCGATGGTCGCATCGTCGTGGCCGCGCTCGCGCAGCAGCTCGCCAATGGCATCGCGCGCCTCGGCCACCCGCGCCTCGACGTCGACCGGCGCCTCCAGCCCTTCGCGCAGCGCGCGCCGGGTCGCCAGGTACAGGTCGGCCAGCAGCCGGTCCTTCCAGGCGTTCCACAGTTTCGGGCTGGTCCCGGCGATGTCGGCGCAGGTCAGCAGATACAGGTAATCCAGGCGCTCGCGATCGCCGACCAGGGTGGCGAAGGCCCGGATCACTCCCGGGTCGGAGATGTCCTGCTTCTGCGAAGTGGTCGACATGCGCAGGTGCTGCTCCACCAGCCATGCCACCAGGCCGGTGTCGGCCTCGCTCAGTCCGTGCGCGGCGCAGAACTCGCGCGCATCGACCGCGCCCAGCTCGGAATGGTCGCCGCCGCGGCCCTTGGCGATGTCGTGGAACAGCCCGGCCAGGAGCAGCAATTCGGGCTTGCGCAGGCGCGGCCATACTTCGTGTGCGATCGAGAAGCGCTCATCGGCTTCGCCCGCGGAGAAACCGGCGATGTTCCTCAGCACCATCAGCGTGTGCTGGTCGACGGTGTAGACGTGGAACAGGTCGAATTGCATGCGCCCGGACACCTGCGCGAACGCCGGCAGATACTTGCCGAGCACGCCCAGCCGCGCCATCCGGGTCAGGGTCTCCACCGGTCGCGGCCCGCGCAGCAGGGCCATGAAGCGCGCACGCGCGGCCGGACCGACCCCGGTGTAGGCCGGCAGCCAACGCAACGATTCGGCCAGCGCGCGCGCGGTCTGCGAGTGCAGTCCGCGAATCTGCCCATGCGCGGCCCAGACGGCGAACAGCGCCAGCACCTCGCGCAGGTCGCCCTCGGGCCAGGACGGCGCGGCGGCGGCCAGGTAACCACGGCGCAGCACGAAGTCGCCCTCCAGCGGCTCGGGCGCGGCCTCGCCGTCGAAGGCCTCCTCGAACCGCTGCAGCAGGCGGTCGCCGATCCGGCGCACGATCGCCGCGCTGCGGTAGAAGCCTTGCATCATCTTCTCGACGCCCAGGCTGTGCGCGTCGTCCGCATAGCCCAGGCGCTGGGCCAGCGCCTTCTGGTAGTCGAAGCGCAGGCGCTCCTCGGCGCGCCCGGCGACCAGGTGCAGGCCGAAGCGCAGCCGCGCCAGCGAGCGCCGCTCACGCACCAGCGCGGCGGCCTCGTCCGGACCCAGCTGGCCGAGATCGACCAGCGCCTCCAGGTCGCGCACCCCGAACGCGCGCAACGCCATCCAGCCCAGGGTATGCAGGTCGCGCAGGCCGCCGGGGCCGTCCTTGAGATCCGGTTCCAGGTTGTCGGAGGTGTCGCCGAAGCGGCGATGGCGCCGCTCGAGCTCCTCGCGCTTGGCCAGGAAGTACGCGCGCGGCGGCCAGATCCGTTGCGGCGCGATCGCCGCCTCCAGCGCCGCCATCGCCTCCGGTCCCGCGGCCACCGGGCGCGCCTCCAGCAGCGCGGTCATCACCGTCTGGTCGGCCGCCGCCGCCGTGCATTCGGCGACCGAGCGCACCGCGTGGCCGACCGCCAGGCCGGTATCCCACAACAAGGCGAAGAACGCCGCCAGTTCGCCGGCATGCGCCTCCTGCGCCACCGGTTCGGCCAGCACCAGCAGGTCGATGTCCGAGCGCGGGAACAGTTCGCCGCGACCGTAGCCGCCCACTGCCAGCAGCGACAGCGGAGCGCCCTCGGGGATGCATTCATGCCAGGCCCGGCGCAGCAGGTCGTCGACCAGCCGCGCGCGCAGCGCCAGCAGCCGGTCGATGTCCACGTCGCGGCCGTAGCGCTTGAGCAGGCGGGCGTCGCCCTGCGCCAGCAATTCGCGGGCCCGTGCGATCCACTGCGCGCGCAGCGCGCCGGCAGGTGCGGCGTCGGCCGGAACGGTGCCCATGCGCGCGCCCGCCCCTGCCCCGGTCACGCCGGGGGCGGCCGCTGGCCGGAGGCCAGGGTCAGCACGTCCACGCCGTCCTCGGTCACCGCGACCATGTGCTCCCATTGCGCCGAGAGCTTGCGGTCCTTGGTCACCACGGTCCAGCCATCGGGCAGCACCTTGGCGTGGCGGGTACCCTCGTTGATCATCGGCTCGATGGTGAAGGTCATCCCCGGCCGCAGCACCAGGCCCTCGCCCGGGCGGCCGTAGTGCAGCACCTGCGGTTCGTCGTGGTAGACCTTGCCGATGCCGTGGCCGCAGTACTCGCGCACCACCGAGAAGCGCTGGCCTTCGGCGTAGGACTGGATCGCGTGGCCGACGTCGCCCAGGGTCGCTCCCGGCCTGACCGCCCGGATCCCGCGCCACATCGCCTCGAAGGTGACTTCAACCAGGCGCCGGGCCATCACCGAGGGGTTGCCGACGTAGTACATGCGGCTGGTGTCGCCGTGCCAGCCGTCCTTGATCACGGTGACGTCGATGTTGACGATGTCGCCGTCCTTGAGCACCTTGCCCACGCTGGGGATGCCGTGGCAGATCACGTTGTTGACCGAGGTGCAGACCGTCTTCGGATAGCCGCGGTAGCCCACGTTGGCCGGGATCGCGCCCTGCACGTTGACGATGTGGTCATGGCAGATCCGGTCCAGGTCCTCGGTGCTCACCCCGGGCTTAACGTGCGGGGCGATCAACTCCAGCACCTCGGCGGCCAGGCGGCCGGCGACGCGCATCTGCTCGATTTCCTCGGGGGTCTTCAGGTGTAGGGTCATGAGCGGGATTATCGCCGATCCGGCCGCGATCCTGAACGTGGCGGCCTGCCGCCGGATCCGGCGCGCGCGCGGGCGGTTCAGCCAGGGGGAGGGCCGGTTTGCCCCGGAACCGCGACCCGGGCTATACTTTTCCGGCTAACCCTCCGCCCGACCCCGTCGGGCCGCCCACGCCGGGCGGGGTGGCGCCGGCCCCGCCGGCCCCGGCGAATACACACCTGACGCCACCCTCCGTGCCGGGGTGCCCATAAACGCCTGGAGCTAAGGTTCCAGTACGTAATGTGGGTTCGGACGCGGAAGCGCCAGGGAGGCCCAACCCCGGAATCGCCGCTGCCGCCGCCATGGCCGCAGCCTCCCGCACTTGCCGGACATGCCGGCCGCGGGCGCGGTTCCACCATCAGGAGTCACGAGCAATGCCCCAGATCACCATGCGCCAGATGCTGGAAGCCGGCGTCCACTTCGGCCACCAGACCCGCTACTGGAACCCGAAGATGGCCCCGTACATCTTCGGTGCCCGCGGCAAGATCCACATCATCAACCTCGAGAAGACCGTCCCGCTCTTCTCCGACGCGATGAACTTCATCTCCGCCATCGCCCAGAAGCGCGGCACCCTCCTGTTCGTCGGCACCAAGCGCAGCGCGCGCGAGGCGATCAAGGAAGAGGCCGAGCGTTGCGGCATGCCGTACATGACCCAGCGCTGGCTGGGCGGCACCCTGACCAACTTCCGCACCGTCAAGCAGTCGGTGTCGCGCCTGAAGGAGCTGGAGTCCGCCGAGACCGACGGCACCTTCGACAAGCTGGTCAAGCACGAAGTGCTGGGCCTGCGCCGCGAGCGCGACAAGCTGGAAGCCTCGCTGGGCGGCATCAAGGACATGAACCGCCTGCCCGACGCGCTGTTCGTGATCGACATCGGCCACGAGGACATCGCGATCAAGGAAGCCAAGAAGCTCGGCATCCCGGTGATCGCGGTGGTCGACACCAACTACGACCCGGCCCTGGTCGACTACGCCATCCCGGGCAACGACGACGCCATCCGCGCCGTGCAGCTGTACGCCCGTGCCGCCGCCGACGCCGTGCTGGAAGGCAAGGCCGCCGCGCCGAACGCCGCCAACGTGACCGAAGGCGACTTCGCCGAAGCCGATGGCGACGGCAAGGCCCCGCGCCGCGCCCCGGCCAAGAAGGCCGCACCGCGCCGCGCCAAGGCCGAGGACGGCGAGGCCGCCGCGGCGGAGTAACCGCACCGCAATGCGGCCGCGCGATCCCGCGCGACCGCAGCTTCACCCGTCGTTCCCGCCCGACCGGGCGTCCGCCCGTGGAAAGTGGCGGGGACGGCGCATCGCATTCACAGATAAAGGTATCCCCCAATGGCTGAAATCACCGCTTCCCTGGTCAAGGAACTGCGCGAGCGCACCGGCGCCGGCATGATGGAGTGCAAGAAGGCGCTCACCGAAAGCAACGGCGACATCGACGCCGCGGCCGAGGCCCTGCGCAAGTCCGGCGCCGCCAAGGCCGACAAGAAGGCCGACCGCGTCACCGCCGAGGGCCGCATTGGTGTTGCCCAGGCCGGCGGCAAGGCCGTGCTGGTCGAAGTGAACTCCGAGACCGACTTCGTCGCCAAGGACGCCAACTTCATCGCCTTCGTGGACGCCGTCGCCCAGGCCGCGCTGGCCTCCGGCGCCGCCGACGTGGAAGCGCTCAAGGGCGCCAAGCTGGCGTCCGGCGAGACCGTCGAGGAAGCCCGTGCCGCGGCGATCCAGAAGCTCGGCGAGAACATCCAGATCCGCCGCCTGGCCAAGGTCGACGGCGCCAACACCGTCGGCGCCTACGTTCACACCAACGGCAAGATCGGCGTGCTGGTGGACCTGGCCGGCGGCAACGCCGAGCTGGCCGGTGGCCTGGCGATGCACGTGGCGGCGATGAACCCGCCGTACAACAAGGCCGCCGACGTGCCGGCCGAGTTCGTGGCCAAGGAGAAGGAAATCGAGCTGGCCAAGATGAGCGAGAAGGACAAGGCCAAGCCGGCCGAGATCCTGGAGAAGATCATCAGCGGCAAGATCAACAAGATCGTCAGCGAAGTGACCCTGTACGGCCAGAACTACGTGCTGGACGGCGACAAGACCGTCGAACAGGCGCTCAAGGCCGCCGGCGGCGACGTGGTCGGCTTCCAGCGCCTGGTGGTCGGCGAAGGCATCGAGAAGGTGGTCGAGGACTATGCCGCCGAAGTCGCCAAGGCGATGCAGGTCTGATCCATCGCTCCATCTCGAGGTTGTCAGCAGAAACCCGCCAGAAATGGCGGGTTTCTGCTTTGAAGTACTGCCTTCGGTGAGGAGGCGTTGCCTGGACGAAGATCAAGGGCGCTTGCTTCGGCCAGGGGCCGCCGCTGCAAGCGGTGTCCCGTTCGTCGCATGGTTTCGCTGTCCCTGCTCCAACACGCGGGCGTGGTACATCCATGTACCACTCGAACGGGACACCCTTGCATCGACGTCCTCTGCGAGTGTGAGGATTCCCGCTTCTAGTAGAACTAGTAGAAGCGGTGATCTTGACTCTCGCGGAGGACGTCGTGCCTTGGGGGTTTGGCGCGAGCGGCACATGGATGTGCCGCGCTCGCCCGTTGGAGCAGGACGCGGAACCGGGCGACGCGCCAAACCCCCGAGGTACGGCGGCCCCGTCCGAAGGAGATGCTTTTTCCGCTAGAATTCCCGCGCCCCCTCCTGCCCCCGAGACCGCCATGTCCGAGCTCGCCTACCGCCGCGTCCTGCTGAAACTGTCGGGGGAGGCGCTGATGGGGGCCGAGGACTACGGCATCGACCCGGTGATGATCGGCCGCATCGCCCGCGAGATCATCGAGGTCCACGACGCCGGCGCCGAGGTCGGCCTGGTGATCGGCGGCGGCAACATCTTCCGCGGCGCCGGCCTGGCCGCCAGCGGCATGGACCGGGTCACCGGCGACCAGATGGGCATGCTGGCCACCGTGATCAACGCCCTGGCGATGCAGGACGCCCTGGAGAAGCTCGGCGGCAAGGTCCGGGTGATGAGCGCGATCAAGATCAATGACGTGTGCGAGGACTATATCCGCCGCCGCGCCGTGCGCCACCTGGAGAAAGGCCGGATCGCGATCTTCGCCGCCGGTACCGGCAATCCCTTCTTCACCACCGACTCGGCCGCCGCCCTGCGCGCGATCGAGATCAACGCCGACCTGCTGCTCAAGGCCACCAAGGTCGACGGCGTCTACGACCGCGACCCGAAGAAGTACCCGGATGCCGTCCGCTTCGAGGAACTGGACCACGACGAGGTCATCGCCCGCGGCCTGCAGGTGATGGACACCGCCGCCTTCGCCCTGTGCCGCGACCACGGCATCCCGTTGCGGGTCTACGACATCTCCGTGCCCGGCAACCTGATGCGGATCCTCAAGGGCGACAGCGTCGGCACCCTGGTCCGCGCCCGCCACTGAGGCATGCCCGGTCGCGCCAGGCCCCGGTTCCGGCCCGCCCGGGTGAGCGATCCCCTATAATCGCCGGATTCAGTTTTTCCACGGATTACGGCGATGATCAACCAGCTCAAGCAAGACGCGCAGGCCCGCATGGCGAAGAGCATCGACGCCCTGCGCCACAACCTGGTCAAGGTCCGCACCGGCCGCGCCTCCACCGGCCTGGTCGACACCATCAAGGTCAGCGCCTACGGCAGCGACGTGCCGCTGTCGCAGGTGGCCGCGGTGTCGGTCTCCGACGCCCGTTCGCTGGTGATCAACCCGTGGGACAAGGCCATGGTCGGCGCGATCGAGAAGGCGATCCTGGCCTCTGACCTGGGCCTGACCCCGAACACCGCCGGCACCACCATCCGCCTCAACCTCCCGGCCCTGACCGAGGAGCGCCGCCGCGAACTGACCAAGGTCGTGCACGGCGAGGGCGAGGACACCAAGGTGGCGATCCGCAACATCCGCCGCGACGCCAACCAGCACGTCAAGGACCTGCTCAAGGACAAGCAGGTGACCGAGGACGAAGTGCGCCGCGCCGAGGAAGACATCCAGAAGATCACCGACAAGGCGATCAAGGACGTGGACGAAGTGGTCAAGGCCAAGGAACAGGAACTGATGGCGGTCTGAGCGGCCTGATCGCTCCGTATCGGGCATGACTGCCGTTCCCGCCACCGCCGCGCCGGTTCCCCGCCACCTGGCGATCATCATGGACGGCAACGGCCGCTGGGCCCAGCGCCGGCGCCGTCCGCGCATCATCGGCCACCGCGCCGGCGCGCGGGCGGTCAACCTGGCGATCGATTTCTGCCTGCAGCGCGGGGTCGGTGCACTGACCCTGTTCGCCTTCTCCAGCGAGAACTGGGGCCGTCCGGAGGAAGAAGTCGGGGCGCTGATGAAGCTGTTCCTCAATGCCCTGGAACGCGAGGTCGACGAACTGGACCGGCGCGGGGTGCGGGTGCGCTTCATCGGCGAACGCAGCCTGTTCTCCGACGGGATCCGCGCGCGCATGGACGCGGCCGAAGCCCAGACCGCGCGCAACGTATGCCTGCAGCTGGCTGTCGCCGCCAGCTATGGCGGTCGCCAGGACATCGCCGCGGCCGCGCGCGCGCTGGCCGCGGACGTGGCCGCCGGCCGCCTGCGCGCCGAGGACATCGACGCGGCCGCGGTGGGCGCACGCATGGCCCTGGCCGACCTGCCGCCGCCGGACCTGTTCATCCGCACCGGCGGCGACCAGCGGATCAGCAACTTCCTGCTCTGGCAGCTGGCCTATACCGAACTGTGGTTCACCGACACCCTGTGGCCGGACGTGGATGCCGGCGTGCTGCAGCAGGCCCTGGACGACTATGCCGGGCGCGAACGCCGCTTCGGCCTGACCAGCGCCCAGGTCGGCGCGGAGACACCCGCATGACCCGTACCCGCGTCCTTGCCGCCCTGGTCATGGCCCCGGCCGCGATCGCGGCGATCCTGTTCCTGCCCACCCCGTGGCTGGCCGCGCTGGCCGCGCTGGTCCTGCTCGGCGGCCTGTGGGAGTGGCTGAAGCTGGCCGGGGTCGACGACACCCTGCCGCGGATCGTGCTGGTCGGCCTGAACCTGGCGCTGATGGTGCTGCTGGTATGGGCCTCGCGCGGCGACGCCCGGCTGTCGCCGGCGCTGTTCCAGACCATCGCCCTGGCCGGCGCGCTGGCCTGGCTGCTGCTGGCGCCGCTGTGGCTGTGGCGCCCGGCCTTCACCGCCGGCGAGCGGCCGCTGGCGCGCGCATTCAAGCTCGCCGCCGGCACCCTGGCCGTGGTTCCGGCGTGGTGCGCGCTGTGCCTGATCCACTCCGGCAATTTCGCCGCCCTGTCCGGCCTGCCGGAAGCGACCGGCGGCAACGGCCATCGCTGGCTGCTGGCGGCGCTGGCCCTGGTATGGGCGGCCGACTCCGGCGCCTATTTCGCCGGTCGCCGCTTCGGCAAGCGCAAGCTGGCGCCGACCATCAGCCCGAACAAGACCGTGGAAGGCGCCGTCGGCGGCCTGGCCGCGGGCGTGGCCGTCGCCCTGGGCCTGGGCCTGTTCGCCAGCATCCCCGCCGCGCAGGTGCCGATGCTGGCGCTGGTCGCGGCATTGGCGGTGATCGCCTCGATCGTGGGCGACCTGGTCGAGAGCCTGCTCAAGCGCCAGGCCGGGGTGAAGGATTCCGGCCACCTGATCCCGGGCCACGGCGGCATCCTCGACCGCATCGACGGCGTGCTGGCGGCCCTGCCGGTGTTCGCGATCGGCAAGGAAATCCTCGGTTTCTGAGCCAGGACGCGCCGCACATGCCCGCCACCGCGAACCTGCGCCAGGTCGCCGTACTCGGCGCCACGGGCTCGATCGGCGCCTCGGCGCTGGACGTGATCGCGCGTCACTCCGGCCACATGCGCGCCAGCGTGCTGGCCGCCGGCAGCCAGGTGGACGCGCTGCTCGCCCTGTGCGCCATCCACCGCCCCGACCATGCGGTGATCGCCGACCCGGCCGGCCATGCCGCGCTGCGCGAAGGCCTGGCCGCGGCCGGACTGGCCACCCGCGCGCACGCCGGCACCGGGGCGCTGGAGGCGCTGGCCGCCGGTCCGGAGTGCGACACCGTGGTCGCGGCGATCGTCGGCGCCGCCGGACTGGGCTCGACCCTGGCCGCCGCCCGTGCCGGCAAGCGCCTGCTGCTGGCCAACAAGGAATCGCTGGTCCTGGCCGGCGAGTTGCTGATCGCCGCCGCGCGCGGCTCCGGCGCGGAGATCGTGCCGATCGACAGCGAACACAGCGCGGTATTCCAGTGCCTGCGCTCGTGCCGCGCCGAGGGCGTGCGCCGGATCGTGCTGACCGCCTCCGGCGGCCCGTTCCGCGGCTGGGACCGCGCGCGCCTGGCCACGGTCACCCCGGCGCAGGCGGTGGCGCACCCGAAGTGGTCGATGGGCCCGAAGATCTCGGTCGATTCGGCCACCCTGATGAACAAGGGCCTGGAGGTGATCGAGGCCCACCACCTGTTCGGCCTGCCGGCCGGACGGATCGACGTGCTGGTGCATCCGCAGAGCCTGGTCCATGCCCTGGTCGAATACGTCGACGGCTCGACCCTGGCCCAACTCGGCCTGCCGGACATGCGCACCGCGCTGGCGGTGGGCCTGGGCTGGCCGCAGCGGATCGAGTCGGGCGTGCCCGGGCTGGACCTGCTGGCCCAGGGCCGGCTCGATTTCGAGGCGCCGGACCTGGCCGCCTTCCCCTGCCTGCGCCTGGCCGGCGAGGCGATGGCCGCCGGCGGCACCGCGCCGGCGGTGCTCAATGCCGCCAACGAAGAAGCGGTTTCAGCCTTTCTTCAGGGCCGGATCGGTTTCCTAGGCATTCCCGCGCTGGTCGAGGACGCCCTCGCCGCGCTGCCCGCCGCGCCGGCCGGTTCGCTGGAGGCGCTGCTGGCGGCGGACGCGGACGCGCGTCGCCTCGCCCGCCACCTGATCGACCACCGCCACGGAACCGCCACCGCATGAGCGCCACCGCCCGCACGAGCGTTCCACGACAGGGCGGCCCCCATGGGTGACGTCCTCGGCTCCATCTGGTGGCTGCTGGTCAGCCTCGGCGTGCTGGTCACCTTCCACGAGTTCGGCCACTACTGGGTCGCGCGCCGCTGCGGGGTGGACGTGCTGCGCTTCTCGGTGGGCTTCGGCAAGCCGCTGTGGTCGCGCTTCGACCGCCACGGCACCGAGTTCGCCATCGCCGCGATCCCGCTCGGCGGCTACGTGAAGTTCCTCGACGAGCGCGAGGGCGAGGTGCCGGTCGATCGCCAGGCCCACGCCTTCAACCGCCAGGACGTGTGGCGGCGGATCGCGATCGTGGCCGCCGGCCCGGCCGCCAACCTGCTGCTGTGCGTGGCCCTGCTTTGGGCGATGTTCATGGTCGGCCGCCAGGACTATGCCGCCGTGGTCGGCCAGGCCGGCGGCGTCGCCGCCGCGGCCGGGTTCCAGCCCGGCGACCGCCTGCGCACGGTGGACGGGCGCCGGATCGAGACCTGGAGCGAGGCGGCGATGGCCCTGGCCGCCCCGGCCCTGGACCGGCGCGACATCGAGGTCCAGGTCGAGGACGCGGCCGGCGAGGCGCTGGTGCGCACCCTGCGCCTGTCGCAGTTGCCGCCGGCGCTGGACGAACGCCGGATCCCCGAGCAGGCCGGCTTCACCTGGCGCTTCATGCAGGCCCCGGCGCGGATCGACGCGGTGGCCGCGGATGGCCCCGCCGCCGGCGTGCTGCTGCCGGGCGACCTGGTCCTGGCCGTGGACGGCAACCGGGTGGACGCGGCCGGGCAGGTCGCGCCGCTGGTCCAGGCCCTGGGCGAGCAGGGCGGCACCGGCATGATCGAGGTCGAACGCGATGGCGAGCGCCTGGCGCTGGAACTGGCCCCGCGCCGCAGCAGCGACCCGCAGCGCGCCGGACGCTGGGAACTGGGGATCGCCCTGGCCCGGCCCCAGGCGCCGGCCTACGACGCCGTGCAGCGCCATGGCCCGCTGGCCGCCGTTCCCATGGCCCTGCGCGAAACCGGCCGGCTGGCCTCCGATTCGCTGGGAATGATGGGGCGGATGCTGACCGGCCAGGCCTCGGCCCAGAACGTCTCCGGCCCGATCACGATCGCCCGGGCGGCCAACGCCTCGGCCCAGCGCGGAGTCGACTGGTTCCTGTACTTCCTCGCCCTGCTCTCGCTGAGCCTGGCGATCATCAACCTGCTGCCGATCCCGATCTTGGACGGCGGTCACCTCCTGTACTACCTTATAGAGTTGGTCAAAGGCAGCCCGTTGAGCGAACGCACAATGGCTGCCGGCCAGTACGTGGGCCTGGCGCTGCTCGCCGGGCTGATGGGGCTGGCGTTCTACAACGACATTCTGGGCCTGGTGCCGCGATGACCGACCGCAGTCCCGGCCCTCTGCGCCGTTCCCGACCCGTTTTTTTTCACCGAATGCTCCCCACCGGATGTGACATGACGCGATACCCCGTGCGCCGCCTGCTCGCCCTTGCCCTCGCCGCTTCCCTGAGCCTTCCGGCGATGGCGCAACCAGTCGAGCCGTTCACCGTGCGCGACATCCGCATCGACGGCCTGCAGCGCATCGCCGCCGGCACCGTGTTCACCTACCTTCCGGTCGAGCGCGGCGGGGTCATGGACCAGTCCGCCGCCGGCGAGACCATCCGCGCGCTGTACCGCACCGGGTTCTTCGAGGACGTGCGCCTGGATCGCCAGGGCGACATCCTGGTGATCACCGTGGCCGAGCGCCCGGCGATCAACAAGCTGACCCTGCAGGGCAACAAGGACATCAAGACCGAGGACCTGACCAAGGGCCTGCGCGACATCGGCCTGTCCGAGGGCGAGACCTTCGACCGTCTGGCCCTGGACCGGGTGACCCAGGAGCTGGTCCGGCAGTACAACAACCGTGGCAAGTACAACGTGCAGATCACACCCACCGTGGCCCAACTGGACCGCAACCGGGTGGACATCACCATCGACGTCAAGGAAGGCAAGGCGGCCAAGATCCGCCACGTCAACCTGATCGGCACCGACAGTTACGACAACGAGGAGATCCTCGGCGCCTGGGAGTCGCACGAGAGCAGCTGGCTGTCCTGGTACCGCCGCGACGACCAGTACTCGCGCGAGAAGCTCTCAGGCGACATGGAGAAGCTCAACTCCTGGTACCTGGACCGCGGCTACATCGACTTCAGCATCGACTCCACCCAGGTGTCGATCAGCCCGGACAAGCGCGACATGTACCTCACCGCCAGCGTGAGCGAGGGCGAGGTCTACACCATCTCCGAGATCAAGGTCACCGGTGACACGGTGTTGCCGCAGGAGAACATCGAGCGGCTGCTGATCTCCAAGCAAGGCCAGGTCTTCTCGCGCGTGCTGCTGGAACGTTCCTCGGACCTGATCACCAACACCCTGGGCAACATCGGCTACGCCTTCGCCCGGGTGAACCCGGTGCCGACCGTCAACCGCGAAGACCGCACCGTGGCGATCAACATGCAGGTGGTGCCCGGTCCGCGCGTGAACGTGCGCCGGATCGTGTTCAAGGGCAACACCCGCACTTCCGACGAAGTGCTGCGCCGCGAGATGCGCCAGTTCGAGAACAGCTGGTACTCGCAGGCGGCGATCGACCGCTCCAAGGTCCGCCTGCAGCGCCTGGGCTTCTTCGAGACGGTCGAGGTGGAGACCCCCGCCGTGCCGGGCACGCAGGACCAGGTTGACGTGGTGTTCAAGGTCAAGGAAACCAATTCCGGCAGCTTCGTGTTCGGAATCGGCTATTCGCAGCTGGCTGGCATGACCATGTCGGTCCAGTTGTCGCAGAACAACTTCCTGGGCAGCGGCAACCGGGTTTCGGTGGAGGCCCAGCGCAGCGACTACATGCAGCGCTATTCGTTCTCCTACCTCAATCCGTTCTTCACCGATGAAGGCCTGTCACTCGGCTACAACCTGTGGTGGCGCGAGCTGGACTACTCGGACTTCAACACCGCCCAGTACAACAGCACCAACGCCGCCGCGCAGGTGGTCCTGGGCGTGCCGATCACCGAGCACAGCTCGGTGTCGGTGCTGTTCGGCCTGGACAGCAACCAGATCCAGACGTATGCCGGCTATACGCCGCAGTCGATCATCGACTACGTCGATGCGATCGGCCGGCACACCTTCCACTCCTGGCGCAGCGAGCTGGGCTGGGCCCGCGACACCCGCAACGACTTCTTCATGCCCACCCAGGGCACGTACCAGCGCGTGGGCCTGGAAACCACCCTGCCCGGGTCGACCGTGGAGTACTACAAGCTCAGCTACGAGTTCTCCCGCTACTGGCCACTGAGCCAGGCACTGGTGCTGCGCACCGGCCTCGACCTGGGCTACGGCGACAGCTACGGCAAGGACCAGGTCCGCAGCATCTGCTGGACCCTGCCTACCGAGCAGGTCCCGAACCCGGGCGCCAGCGAGCCGTGCCTGACCACCTCGCCCGACTACGTCAAGACCGTCACCGCCACCGGCCTGCCGTTCTTCGAGAACTTCTACGCCGGCGGCACCCGCTCCGTGCGCGGCTTCCGCGACAACACCCTGGGCCCGCGCTCGGAGAACATCGCCGGCTACCGCGGCCAGCCGCTGGGCGGATCGCTCAAGACCGTCGGCCAGATCGAGATGGTGTTCCCCAAGCTGTTCGACAGCAAGGCGGCCCGGGTGTCGGCCTTCGTCGACTTCGGCAACGTCTACAACGGCACCAACAGCTTCGACGCAGGCGAGCTGCGCGCCTCGGCCGGCGTGGCGTTGCTGTGGCGCGCGCCGGTCGGCCCGATCTCGATCAGCTACGCCTATCCGTTCAAGAAGAAGGACGGAGACGAGATCGAACGCCTGCAGTTCACCTTCGGCGGCGGGTTCTGATCCGGCGCGCCTGACGCGCAAAGCGCTGGCTCCGGACGGGGCCGCCGCACCTTCGCGGGAGTCGTCGTTGCCGCTTCCATGACAAAGGCACCGGGTCCCGGCTTTCGCCGGGACGACGATTGATCAGGTGGCCGCGTCTTCGATCGCACCCAACTGGGCCAGCACGGCGGTCGCATAACTGCCCGGTGGCAGCGAGAACGACAGCCGCAGGCTGGATGCATCCGGCCAGTCCCAGCGCAGCCCTTCCGGCAACACTCGCAGCGCACGGCGCTCCTGCTCGAGCCCGGCGCGCTCCAGGCCGGCGCGCAGCGCCAGCGATTCCGCGTCCTCCAGTACCGCCAGTTCCAGCGCGCGGCAGCTTGCTTCGCTGCGCAACGTCCCCCGTCCCCACAGCGGCCCGCTGGGATGGATGTCGAACCCGGCCAGCCGCTGCGCCAGCGCCTCGCCCCATGGCTCCGGGCCGAACACGCTGCGGCTGCCGGCCAGCATCCAGACCTCGCCCTCCATCCCGCGGTCCCAGTCGCCGGCGGCCACGCGCGCGTCCAGCACCCGGTTGAACAAGGCCGAACGCGCCGACGACAGCAGCATCGAGCGCTGCTCGCGGCCCATCCGTGCGCCACGCGCGCCCTGGGCGAACATCGCCAGCGCCTTGCGGACGTTGCCGCCCCCATGGCCGAAGCGCTGCTCGCCGAAGGCGTTGGGCACGCCACGGGCGGCGACCTGCGCCAGCCGTGACTCGATCCCGTCGCGGCCACCGGCCACCTCGCGCAGCACCAGCACGAAGCGATTGCCGGCCAGCGCTCCGCGCGGCAGCTTGCGCCGGTGCCGTGCCTGCGCGAGCACCCGCAGTCCGTCGCGCTCCAACAGTGCCGGATCCGGCGCCTCGCGCCCGGGCAACTGCACACTGAAGCGCTGCACGGTGACCGCGTGGCGGTCCTTCTGCCCGGCATAGCCGACCGCGTGCTCGGGCACCCCGGCCCAGCGCGCCAGTTCGCGGGCGACGGAACCGGTGTTCATGCCTCGCTTCTCGATGGTCAACAACAGGTGTTCGCCCTCGCCGCTGGCCTCGAAGCCATCCAGTTCCTCGACCCGAAAGTCCTCCGGGCAGCACCGGATCCGCGCCGCCAGCACCGGCGCGCCGAAGGCCCCAGCCTGCCCCGGTTCGCCCTCGCCCACGCTCATGCGCGGACCAGCAAGGCCACCGCCTGCGCGGCGATGCCCTCCTCGCGTCCGGTGAAGCCCAGCGTCTCGCTGGTGGTGGCCTTGACGCTGACCGCATCGATCTCGACGCCGCAGGCCGCAGCAATCCGCTCGCGCATCAGCTGAGCGTGCGGACCGACCTTCGGACGCTCGCAGACGATGGTGACGTCGGCATTGCCCAGCCGCCAGCCGCGCTCGCCGGCCAAGGCCACGCAGCGGCGCAGCAGCGCCAGGCTGTCGGCATCGCGCCAGCGCTCGTCCGAAGGCGGGAAATGCACGCCGATGTCGCCCAGCGCCAGCGCACCCAGGATCGCGTCGCACAGCGCGTGCAAGGCCACGTCGCCGTCGCTGTGCGCGACCACGCCGCGCCCGTGCGGCACCCGCACCCCGCCGAGCATGACGTGGTCGCCCGCGCCGAAGGCATGCACGTCGTAGCCCTGGCCGATGCGGAAGGAAGGAATGTCTGCCATGGCGGTCCTAGCGGCGCGAAAGCTCGAACTCGAAGCGGGCCAGGTCGGCCGGGGTGGTGACCTTGAAGTTGTCCTCGCGGCCCTCCACCAGCAACGGACGCAGGCCCTGGCACTCCAGCGCCATCGCCTCGTCGGTGACTTCCACTCCGGCCTCGGCCGCGGCCTGCAGCGCACGGGTCAATTGCAGGCGGCGGAACAACTGCGGGGTCAGCGCGCGCCACAGGCGCTGGCGCGGTTCGGTACGATCGATGCCGCCGTCATCGCCGGCGCGCTTGAGGGTGTCGCGCACCGGCGCGGCCAGGATCGCCCCGACCGGGTCGGCGCGGCCGCGTTCGAGCAGTTGTTCCAGGTCGGACAGGGCCAGATTCGGCCGCGCCGCATCGTGGACCAGGACGAAATCGTCGCCCCGCACCGACTCGGGCAGCGCCTGCAGCGCAGCCAGTACCGAGGCGGCGCGGTTGTCGCCGCCGATGCAGGTCAGCAGCGGGCGGCCACCATACTCGGTCCAGCCCGGCCACCACGGATCGTCCGCGGCCAGCGCCACCATCACTCCGGCCACGCCGGAGTGGGCCAGCAACGCATCGAGCGCATGCGCCATCAGCGGCCGGCCGGCCACTTCGAGGTACTGCTTGGGCCGTTCGCCGCCGAAGCGCGCGCCGCGGCCCGCGGCGGGCAGCACCGCCCAGATCGCGGCCATCAGTCCCCGCTCCTGTCCACGCCTGTCGCGGCGGCGTCGCCCTCTTCGGCGGCGGGCGGCGGCGGGCGCTGCGCCGGATCCTCCACCACCCGGTAGAACACCTCACCCGGCTTGATCATCCCCAGCTCGCTGCGCGCGCGCTCCTCGGCGGCGGCCACGCCTTCCTTGAGATCGCGCACCTCCGCGGCCAGCGCCGCATTGCGCTCCTGCAAGCCGCCGTTCTCGCGACGCTGGTGCTGCACCTGCGCCTCCAGCGCCGAGACCTCCCCGGCGCTGCCGATGCCGAACCAGAGCCGGTACTGCAGCCATCCCAGCAACAGCGCCAGCCCCAGCAGCAGTACCCAGCGCGGCACGCGCATCGCCGGCTCGTCCCGGTCAGCGCTTCAGCGAGACGAACGCATTGCGGCCGGCATAGCGGGCCGAGGCGCCCAGCGCCTCCTCGATGCGCAGCAGCTGGTTGTACTTGGCCACCCGGTCGCTGCGGCACAGCGAGCCGGTCTTGATCTGGGTGGCGGTGGTGGCCACGGCGATGTCGGAGATCGTGGTGTCCTCGGTCTCGCCGGAGCGGTGCGAGACGATCGCCGCATAACGGGCATGGTGGGCGATGGCGATGGCTTCCAGGGTCTCGGTCAGGGTGCCGATCTGGTTGACCTTGATCAGGATAGCGTTGGCGGTGCCCGACTCGATGCCCTGCCTGAGGATCTTCGGGTTGGTCACGAACAGGTCGTCGCCGACCAGTTGTACCCGGTCGCCGATCCTGTCGGTGAGCAGCTTCCAGCCGGCCCAGTCGTCCTCGGCCAGGCCATCCTCGATGGTGATGATCGGGTACTGCGCGGCCCAGTCGGCGAGGAAATCGACGAACTGCTCGGACGACAGGCGCTTGCCCTCGCCCACCAGGTGGTACTTGCCGTTGTCGTGGAACTCCGAGGAAGCCACGTCAAGGCCCAGCAGCACGTCCTCGCCGGCGGTGTAGCCGGCGCGGCCAATGGCCTCGAGGATGGTATCCAGCGCCTCGACGTTGCTGCGGAAGTCCGGGGCGAAGCCGCCCTCGTCGCCGACCGCGGTGCTCAAGCCCTGGCCCTTGAGCACGGACTTGAGCGAATGGAATATCTCGGTGCCGGCGCGCAGCGCCTCGGAGAACGACTCGAATCCGACCGGCAGGACCATGAACTCCTGGAAATCGACGTTGTTGTCCGCATGCGCGCCGCCGTTGATGATGTTCATCATCGGCACCGGCAGCGACACGTCCGATTCGGCCGAACCGAGCATCGTGGCCAGGTACTGCCACAGCGCCTGCCGGCGCGAGGCCGCCACCGCATGGGCGGCCGCCAGCGACACGCCCAGCAGCGCATTGGCGCCCAGCCGGCCCTTGTTCTCGGTGCCGTCCAGATCGATCAGGCGCCGGTCCAGGCCGCGCTGGTCGGCCGCGTCGAAACCCAGCAGCGAATCGGCGATCGTGCCGTTGACGTTGGCGACCGCATCCTTCACGCCCTTGCCCAGGTAGCGGGTCTTGTCGCCGTCGCGCAGCTCGACCGCCTCCTTGGTGCCGGTCGAGGCGCCGGACGGCACCGCGGCGCGGCCAAGCGCGCCGTCGCCGAGCACGACTTCGGCTTCGAGGGTCGGGTTGCCGCGGCTGTCTAGGATCTCGCGGGCGTGGATCTTGGCGATGCTGGTCATGTTCGGAACGGGTATCGGCTATTGAAGGGGAGTGGGATGCGGTACGACAACCGGCCGGGTCAGGCCCGTGCTTCCTTGAGCAGCTTGCCGCCTGCTTTCTTTTCGCGCGCGGCGCGGATGAAGCCTACGAACAGCGGATGGCCGTCGCGCGGGGTGGAGAGGAACTCCGGATGCGCCTGGCAGGCCAGGAACCACGGATGCACCGCGCGCGGCAGTTCGATCATCTCCACCAGCAGATCGTCCATCGACTTGGCCGAAATCACCAGGCCCGCGTCCTCGAGCTGGGTGCGGTAGCGGTTGTTGAACTCGTAGCGGTGGCGGTGGCGCTCGGCGACCACGTCCTTGCCGTACAACTCGCGCGCCAGGGTGCCGGGCTTGAGCCGTTGCTCCTGCAGACCCAGGCGCATGCTGCCGCCCAGGTCGGACTTCTCGTCGCGCTTCTCGATCTCGCCGCTGTTGGTGCGCCACTCGGTGATCAGGCCGATCACCGGATGCGCGCACTGCTTGTCGTTCTCGGTGCTGTTGGCGCCTTCCAGGCCGGCCTTGTGCCTTGCATAGTCGACCACCGCCGCCTGCATGCCGTAGCAGATGCCGAAGTACGGCACGCCGTGCTCGCGGGCGTACCTGGCGGTCAGCACCTTGCCCTCGAAGCCGCGATCGCCGAAGCCGCCGGGCACCAGCACCCCGTCCACGTCGGCCAGCGCGTCCAGGCCGCCCTCGGTCTCCAGGTCCTGCGCCTCCAGCCACTTCAGGTTCACCCGGGTGCGCTGGCGCAAGCCACCGTGCTTGAGCGCCTCGCCTACCGACTTGTAGGCGTCCTTGTGGTCCACGTACTTGCCGACCACCGCGATCGTGACCTCGTCCACCGGGTGCAGGGTCGCATCGACCGCCGCCTCCCACTCGGACAGGTCGGCCGGGCGCGCCACCGGCAGGCGCAGGCGCTCGGCCACCAGCGCGTCCAGGCCCTGCGCGTGCAGTTCGATTGGCAGCTTGTACAGCACGTCCACGTCCTCCACCGAGATCACGGCGCGCTCGGGGACGTTGGTGAACAGGGCGATCTTGCGCCGCTCGCCTTCCGGCAGCGGCTGCTCGCTGCGGCACAGCAACACGTCGGGCTGGATGCCGATCGAGCGCAGCTCCTTGACCGAGTGCTGGGTCGGCTTGGTCTTCAGCTCGCCGGCGGCGGCGATGTACGGCACCAGGGTCAGATGCATGAACAGCGCCTTGTCCGGGCCACGCTCGGCTCGGACCTGGCGGATCGCCTCCAGGAACGGCAGCGACTCGATGTCGCCGACCGTGCCGCCGATCTCGACCAGGCCCACGTCGTAGCCCGCGGTGGCCTCGTCGATGCAGCGCTTGATCTCGTCGGTGATGTGCGGGATCACCTGCACGGTGGCGCCCAGGTAGTCGCCGCGGCGCTCCTTGCGGATCACCGCCTCGTAGATCCGGCCGGTGGTGACCGAATTGCGGCGGCTCAGGCGGGTACGGACGAAACGCTCGTAATGGCCCAGGTCCAGGTCGGTCTCGGCGCCGTCGTCGGTGACGTACACCTCGCCGTGCTGGAACGGGCTCATCGTCCCGGGATCGACATTGATGTACGGGTCCAGCTTCATCATCGTGACCTTCAGGCCACGCGCTTCGAGGATGGACGCGAGCGAGGCGGCCGCGATGCCCTTGCCGAGCGAGGACACGACGCCGCCGGTTACGAAGATGAGGGGAGTCATGGCGGGGCTCCGGAAAGCCGTAGTCTACCGGCTCGGCCGCCATCGCCCAAGCCGGTGCGCCGCCCGGCCCCGCGCCCGGCGAGGCCGGAAAGGCCCGCCGGCCCGGGCCGGCGGGCCTTCATGCGGAGGAGCAGCAGGCTTCAGCGCGGGTCGCGCTTGTCCTTCTCTTCTTCCTCTTCCTTCGGCGGAGCGGCCTTCTGGCGCGGATCCTGGCCGGTGCGGGCGGCCTCGCGGCGCTTGGCGCGCTCGGCGGCGGCCGCGCGCTCGCGCTCTTCCTGGGCCTTGTGTTCGGCCAGCGCCGCCTTCTCGGCGGCCGCAGCCTGTGCGGACTGCCCGGACTGCCCGGACTGGCCGCCCTGGCGCTCCTGCGCCAGCAGCGGCACGCTCGCGGCCACGGCCACGGCCGCCATCACCGCACCCCAGAACAGACGTCGATTCATGTCGCAGTACCTCCTTCACCGACGGGGACGCCCCCGTCGTCAGGCCCCTTATACGACGGGCACGCCTGCGCCCCCCTGAACGGGGCCCGCGGGCTCGGCGAGGGGTGCAAAAAACCAGCCCAGGCCGCACACTTCCGGGCTGCACCCGCGCTTCCTCAAGGTTCCATGAGCAGCCGCTACAACGCCGCCGACATCGAAGTCCTCTCCGGCCTGGATCCAGTCAAGCGCCGCCCGGGCATGTACACCGACACCACCCGGCCCAACCACCTGGCCCAGGAAGTGATCGACAACGCGGTCGACGAGGCGCTGGCCGGGCACGCGCAGGAAATCGCCGTCACTCTGTACCGGGACGGCAGCTGCGAAGTAGCCGACGACGGCCGCGGCATGCCGGTGGACATCCATCCCGAGGAGAAGATCCCCGGGGTGGAACTGATCCTTACCCGTCTGCATGCCGGCGGCAAGTTCAACAACCGCAACTACACCTTCAGCGGCGGCCTGCACGGGGTGGGCGTCAGCGTGGTCAACGCGCTGTCGCAGCGGGTGGAAGTGCACATCAAGCGCGACGGCAGCGAGCACCGGATCAGCTTCAAGGATGGCGACCGTGCCACCGCGCTCGAAGTCGTCGGTACGGTCGGGAAAAAGAATACCGGCACCCGGGTGCGCTTCTGGCCGGATCCGAAGTATTTCGACAGCCCGAAGATCAACCTGCGCGCCCTGCGCCACCTGCTGCGCGCCAAGGCGGTCCTATGCCCGGGCCTGACCGTGACCCTGCTGGACGAGGCCAGCGGCGAGCGTGACCGCTGGCACTACGAGGACGGCCTGCGCGACTACCTGAAAGGCGAACTGGCCGGGCGCGAACTGCTGCCGCCGGACCTGTTCGCCGGCGCGCTGAACAAGGACACCGAGGTGGTGGACTGGGCGGTGGCCTGGATCCCCGAGGGCGAACTGGTCCAGGAGAGCTACGTCAACCTGATCCCCACCGCCCAGCACGGCACCCACGTCAACGGCCTGCGTTCGGGCCTGACCGACGCGCTGCGCGAGTTCTGCGACTTCCGCAACCTGCTCCCGCGCGGGGTCAAGCTGGCGCCGGAGGACGTGTGGGACCGGGTCGCCTTCGTGTTGTCGCTGAAAATGACCGACCCGCAATTCAGCGGCCAGACCAAGGAGCGGCTGAGTTCGCGCCAGGCGGCGGGATTCATCGAGGGTGCCGCCCACGACGCCTTCAGCCTGTGGTTGAACCAGCACGTGGAGCTGGGCGAGAGGATCGCCCAGCTGGCGATCGAGCGCGCCAGCGCCCGGCTCAAGACCGAAAAGCAGGTGGTGCGCAAGAAGGTCACCCAGGGCCCTGCCCTGCCAGGCAAGCTGGCCGACTGCATCAGTCAGGACCTCTCGCGCACCGAGCTGTTCCTGGTCGAGGGCGACTCGGCCGGCGGCAGCGCGCGACAGGCGCGCGACAAGGATTTCCAGGCGATCCTGCCGTTGCGCGGCAAGATCCTCAACACCTGGGAAGTAGCCAGCACCACCGTGCTCGCCTCCGAGGAAGTGCACAACCTGGCCGTGGCCATCGGCTGCGACCCGGGCAAGGACGACATTTCCGGCCTGCGCTACGGCAAGATCGTGGTGCTGGCCGACGCCGACTCCGACGGGCTGCACATCGCCACCCTGCTCAGCGCGCTGTTCCTGCGCCACTTCCCGGCGCTGGTGGAGGCCGGCCATGTGTTCGTGGCGATGCCGCCGCTGTTCCGGGTGGACGTGGGCAAGCAGGTGTTCTACGCCCTGGACGAGGAGGAAAAGCGCCTGCTGCTGGAAAAGATCGCGCGCGACAAGATCAAGGGCCAGGTGAACGTCACCCGCTTCAAGGGCCTGGGCGAGATGAACCCGGTGCAGCTGCGCGAATCGGCGATCCACCCGGACACCCGCCGCCTGGTGCAACTGACCGTGGACGACGGCGAGCAGACCCGTTCGCTGATGGACATGCTGCTGGCGAAGAAGCGCGCGCCGGATCGGAAGGCGTGGCTGGAAACCAAGGGCGACCTGGCTTCCTTGGAAGTTTGATCCCGGCGATTCACCGTCATCAGCCGTGGCGATGGCGCAAGCATCTCCGCGCCGGACAAACCTGTCTGGCGCGGCTTCGCTGGAGGTCTGGGCCAGGAAACGAAAAACCCGGCACGCTGGCCGGGTTTGTCCTGTTCCACGAAAACGCCTGGGATCCAGGGTTCTGCGTGGTGGGCGGTACAGGGTTCGAACCTGTGACCCCTACCATGTCAAGGTAGTGCTCTACCGCTGAGCTAACCGCCCGGTGATGCCGCCTGCCACGGCTGGCCCGCGGCAGGGGCGCGCATTCTACCGTGCCGGCCGGCCGGGCCGCAAACGGGCCGCCGGCACGGCGTCAGCCGGCCAGGGCGGCCTCCTTGAGGCGGCGGATCTGGTCGCGCACCTGCGCGGCGTCCTCGAACTCCAGATCGCGGGCGTGCTGGTACATGCGCTGCTCCAGCTCCTGGATCTTCCGCGCCGCCTGCACCGGATCCATCGCGGCGTACTCCGCACCCGGCTCGGCCACTTGCCGGGCCGCCTTGCCCCGGGCGGACCTGCCCCCCCTGGCCTCGCCCGGCTCGGACCGCGCGCCCTCCATTACGTCCATGACCGGCCGCACCACCTGCCGCGGGACGATGCCGTGGGCGAGGTTGTACTCCTCCTGCCTCTCGCGACGGCGGTTGGTCTCCTCGATCGCCGCCTGAATCGACTTGGTCACCTTGTCCGCATACAGGATCGCGGTACCGCGCAGGTTGCGCGCGGCGCGGCCGATGGTCTGGATCAACGAGCCGGTCGAGCGCAGGAAGCCCTCCTTGTCCGCGTCCAGGATCGCCACCAGCGATACCTCCGGCATGTCCAGCCCCTCGCGCAGCAGGTTGATCCCCACCAGCACGTCGAATTTGCCCAGGCGCAGGTCGCGGATGATCTCCACCCGCTCCACCGTCTCCACGTCCGAGTGCAGGTAGCGCACCTTGATCCCGTGCTCGGACAGGTAGTCGGTGAGGTTCTCGGCCATGCGCTTGGTCAGGGTGGTGACCAGCACCCGGTCGCCGTCGGCCACGCGCTTGTTGATCTCCGACATCAGGTCGTCGACCTGGGTGGCGACCGGGCGGACTTCCACCTGCGGATCGACCAGGCCGGTCGGGCGCACCACCAGTTCCACCACCTGGCCCTCGCCCTCGCGTTGCTCGTATGGCCCCGGCGTGGCCGAGACGTAGATCGCGCGCGGCGAGCGCGCCTCCCATTCCTCGAACTTCAAGGGCCGGTTGTCCAGCGCCGACGGCAGGCGGAAGCCGAACTCCACCAGGGTCTCCTTGCGCGAACGGTCGCCCTTGTACATCGCCCCGATCTGCGGGATGGTCACGTGCGATTCGTCGATCACCAGCAGCGCGTCGGCCGGCAGGTAGTCGAACAGGGTCGGCGGCGGTTCCCCCGGCGCATGCCCGGTCAGGTGCCGCGAGTAGTTCTCGATGCCCGAGCAGTAGCCGACCTCGGCCATCATCTCCAGGTCGAACTGGGTGCGCTGGGCCAGGCGCTGCGCCTCGACCAGCTTGTTCTGCGCGTAAAGTTGTTCCAGCCGCTCCTTCAGCTCGACCTTGATGGTCTCGATCGCCGCCAGCACCCGCTCGCGCGTGGTCGCGTAGTGGGTCTTGGGATAGATCGTGTAGCGCGGCAGCTTGCGCAGCACCTCGCCGGTGAGCGGGTCGAACAGCGAGATGTTCTCGATCTCGCCGTCGAACAGCTCGATCCGCACCGCCTCGGCATCGCTCTCGGCCGGGTGCACGTCCACCACTTCGCCGCGCACGCGGAAGGTACCGCGCTGCAGTTCGTACTCGTTGCGGGTGTACTGCAGCTGGGTGAGATGGCGCAACAACTCGCGCTGATCGATGCGCTCGCCGCGCGAGAGGATCAAGCGCAGCGACAGGTAGTCCTCCGGCGCGCCCAGGCCGTAGATCGCCGAGACCGTGCCCACCACCAGCGCGTCCGGGCGCGACAGCAGCGCTTTGGTCGCCGCCAACCGCATCTGCTCGATGTGGTCGTTGATCGAGCTGTCCTTCTCGATGAAGGTATCGGTCGAGGGAACGTAGGCTTCCGGCTGGTAGTAGTCGTAGTAGCTGACGAAGTATTCGACCGCGTTGTGCGGGAAGAACGCCTTGAACTCGCCGTACAGCTGCGCGGCCAGGGTCTTGTTCGGCGCCATCACCAGGGTCGGCTTCTGCACCTGCTGGACCACGTTGGCGATGGTGTAGGTCTTGCCCGAACCGGTCACGCCCAGCAGCACCTGCTTGGCCAGCCCCGCCTCGAAGCCGGCGACCAGCTTGCCGATGGCCTGCGGCTGGTCGCCGGCGGGCGCATAGGGGGAAACCAGTTCGAAACGCTCGCTCATGCGCAGGCCGCGTCGGCGTGGGGACCGTCCAGTATAGACAGGCCGGCTGTATCGGCCATGTGCGGTCCGCCCGCAGCCTGCGATAGTCGGGCTGGCAAGGACGCCCCCCCAACCCGCCCGCGGGCAGGCGATCGCCGGTTGGAGCCCGCCCTCACGGCAGCCGCGGGCAATTCCTACAGGTCGGCTGGATGGTCGCCGATGACCACGCTCACCGGGAACGCCGATGCTGAGCTTCCCGAGCGAAAAGGAATTCGCCCATGCGCAAGGATGCGCCGGGACATGCACCGGGATTCAGCCTGGTCGAGGCCACGGCCGTGCTGGCCGTGGTTTCGATCCTGCTGGGCCTGGCCTTGCCGGGCTTGCAGGACGTTGTCCGACGGCAGCGTGGCGCCACCGCCCTGCATCTCATCAGTACGCAATTGGCCCAGGCGCGCACTACGGCCATCGCCCGACGCACGCCGGTGACCGTCTGCCCATCGCTGGGTGATGGCCGATGCCGCGCCGAGCCGGACTGGAGCGCCGGCTGGCTGGTCTACCGGGATGTCCGCCGCCGCGACCAGCCGCAATCGTCCGGAGACATCCTGTACGAGGCGCGCCGGCCCCTGCACGGTTCCGTCCAGGCACGTGCCTCCGTCGGCCGGGTGCGGGTCCGCTACCAGCCCGACGGACGCAGTGGCGGCAACAACCTGACCATCCGGGTATGCGTCGGCGCATCGGCCGGGGGCGAAGTCATCGTCAACAACGTGGGCCGGGTGCGGTCGAAGCGAAGTCCTGCGGGCACTCCCTGCCCCCCACCCTGAACGGTCCCTTGCCCGGATGCGACTTGCCTGCAGCCGCGACCAGCCCCTACAATACGCGCCCCGCCCGAATAGCTCAGCCGGTTAGAGCACTTGACTGTTAATCAGGGGGTCGTTGGTTCGAGTCCAACTTCGGGCGCCAGAGAATTCAAGCATTTAGGGCCGCGAAAGCGGCCCTTTTTGCTGCCCCACGTAAAATGCCACGTAAATTAGAACGGCAGATGGGCGTCTAACTCGACATCATGCCGGGCAGCGAGGCCTCGGAACCTGGCTGCCTGCGATCGCAGCCTGGCCGCCGCCGCGCGCCGCCGCTGGGCGGCCCTCCAGTTGCCGTCGCGGACGCCATCGATCGATGCGGCCTGCTGCTCGAGCTCGGCCGCGCGGCGGGCCGCCCAGCGGCCGGTGCGGGGATTCTTGACCATGGGGTCAGTCTGCCTCCCTCGCGTCGCACCGCCCGCGACGCGGGGACCAGCCGCCCCGCCTTCAGCAAGCGGGGCCCGCGCGGGGTGGGGGTGCCTGGGCCTGGGGCCGGCGCCGCGCGGTGCTGGCGGGAACAGGATCCGACGGCCGCGCGCGGGGCGCCATCAGGCCAGGCGCCGGGCCGGCGTAGGAATTCCCCTTGTGCCCGGCTAGGACGCGAGGACAGCCTCCCAGGCCGCCCGGTGCCCGACCAGGCAACCGGCGGGCAACAAGCACTTTCGATGTCGCACCGCGACATTGCCCGGGCTCACAGCAGCTGCGCCTGACTGTCGTCCCAGCTCTTGATGATCAGCTCGCCGGCGGCGTCGCCGCGGCCTTCGCGCCCGACGGTGTACCGGATCTGCAGCGGGATCGTGGGGAAGCCGGCGAAGACGCGGCGGATCTCCGGATGGTCGTTGATCGACAGGACCACCTTGCCCTGCGCCGATCGCATGAGGGTGGCCATCCGCTCGTACTCGGCGAACGGGAAGTCGACCCCGTAGCCCTCGGTTTCCCAGTACGGCGGGTCAAGGTAGTGCAGCGTGCCCGGGCGATCGTAGCGCTGCAGGCAGTCGTGCCAGGGCAGATGCTCGACGATCACGTTGGCCAGGCGGATATGCACCGCGCTGAGCTCCTCCTCGATGCGCATCAGGTTCAGGCGCGGCCCGTTGCCGGTGGCCACGTAGCCGAAGCTCTGGCCGGCCACCTTGCCGCCGAAGGCCAGCTTCTGCAGGTAGTAGAACCGTGCGGCGCGCTGGATGTCGGTCAGGGTTTCCGGCCGCTCCATCTGCGCCCACTCGAACATCTGCCGCGAGACCAGCGACCAGCGGAACTGGCGCACGAACTCGTCCAGGTGGTGGCGCACGCAGCGGTACAGCCGCACCAGGTCGCCGTTGATGTCGTTGAGCACCTCCACCGGAGCCGGCACCGGGCGCATCAGCAGCGCGGCCGCGCCGCCGGCGAAGGCCTCGACGTAGCACTCATGCTGCGGGAAGTGGGGATAGAGGTGCTTCAGTAGCCGGCGCTTGCCGCCTGGCCAGGGGATGATCGGGTTGGGCATGTCTCACCTTCTGCGATTGTGATCGCCGAGAGTTGCGCTGCTCCCGCGGGGGCGCAGGGCCTCGGCCAATGCCAGGTGGTGGACTCACCTGTGTTGCGGCGGCTGGCCAGCACTTGCCGGTGCTGGCCAGCCGCCCTGTTCTTTAGGTCACGATGACGTGTTCGACCTTCGAGCGGAGCGCCTGCTGGTCGTCTGCGACCACCAGGAAGTAATAGCCGAGCGGAAGGCCGACGAAGCTATAGGTGCCGCCTGCCTCGGTGCGGCGAAACCCCATCAGCATCCCGCTTTCCTGGTACAGCCACACCTTGCACGGGCTGGTGATGGTCAGTTCCTTGGTGGTACCGGAGATGACGCCAGCACCGCGCTCGGGCACCCGCATCACGCCACCGCAGTCACTCGGGCCGATGATAGGCGTGAGGTATTGAGCTGGCTTGGCCACTACAGCGCCCCATCGGTATCAGTGATCTCCAGCAGCACCGCGTCGGTCGAGTAGCCGTCCGCTGGCGCATCCTGCGAATACTGAGCGAAACACTTGAACGTGCGGCCGCCAATCGTGAACTCCTCCAGGTCGATGATCGCGGAGTTGGCGTTGGCGACGGATCGGACGGGACCGAACACCTGATGCAGGTTGGGGAATCGGCAGCGAGGATAAGCAGCGCTGTCGCCCGTCTGCGCGTTGTTGCTCATGCCGATAAGGGAACCGAAGTGGAGGCGACCACTTTTCCCTATCGTGGCCTCCTGGGCTGCGGACATGTTGTAGGTGAAAGGCACGCACGCCCCGAATCCGGGAGACAGAATGGACCCGTCCGGCGATCCACTGACAGCACCGTAGACCGGAGGTCCGCCCAAGCTACGAGCGCCATGGATGCTGTCGAAGACCTGGTTGAACAGGGCCGGGTACTGCGAGTCGACGCCGGGAAAGCAGACCAGGGCAGTCGAATGCGCATCGGCTTCGCACAGCGAAGGCGTGTCGCCGAAGACGAACAGTTCGCGGTAATTGATTTCGACCGAGGGGTCGCTGTACGCCCCATATTCCAAGATGACAACGACGTAGCGGTTGGTGCGGATGCCCCAATAGCGACGCGGCACCGTGCTGGGGGTTTGATAGGTCTTGGCGATCCCCCACGTGTTGATATTGCTGGCTTGCGCGTTGGTCGGGAATTGGTTGGTGCCCGTGCCGATGGCCGTCATCGCGCGATAGGCGCGCAGGCGCGCATAGCGCGCCTGCGTGTCATCCAGGCGCAGGTAGAACCGGTTTCCGGTGCCGCTACGGTACGCGCGCAGGTTCGTGCCGGTGAACTCGATTGCCCATCCACCCATGCCCGGCAGCAGCCAGTCCAGCAGCTGCGCCCAGCGGCCGGCCACGCCCCACACACCGGGAGCGCCGACATCATCGGAAGTGAAGTATTGAAAGCCAGCAGCCATAAGTCAGCTCACAGGTGCGCAGAGATCGGTTTCAACAGCGGTTGGCGTCTGGTACACACGCGCCGCGGTCAAGTCGGTCACCACGGCCACAGGAGAGGGCCGGGTGTATGGATCGCAGTCGCCGCCTGGACCTGGCCCCAGGGTCGGACGACGCTGCGTGTAAACGGCGGCGCTCGTATAGCTCATAGGTCCGCCAACGGGCCCACGAGCATCCACGTGTCGGTGGCGATCATCTTCAGCAGCGCCACCGCCTTGGCGTGGTGCAGCTGCGGCGCGAACAACGCGGTGTTGTAGTCCAGCGTCACGCCGGTATCAGCGACAAAATTGAACGTTGGGCCGCTGTTCCAGCGCACCTCGACGATGTCGTTCACAGCGAAGCCGGAGCCGGATGTAGTCGGGCACGTGACGTTCCCGCCGGAGTGCATCAACAGCTTGCCCTTATGCGACGCTGCCGACAGCGTGATGGCGCCGCTGGTCGTCAGCACTTCCGTCGGGCCGCCGGCAGGCCCTGGTGGTCCAGGATCACCATCGGCACCAGCTGGACCCTCATCGCCCACCAGCGACTCCAGCCACTCTTCCTCGGTGCCGACGAATCCATTGTCGAGCGCGACCTGATACGCGCTGCGGCCGTCGGCACCATCCGCACCATCCGCACCGGGCGTGCCGGGCGTACCAGGTGTCCCGGGGGTGCCCGGCGGGCCCTCGAGCTCCGACAGCTCGATCAGGTTTTCCCAGGTCACCTCGCCGTCGGAGCTGTATTGGATCCATCCGCTGTCGACACGCATGGCGACGGGCTCGGCCCCCGTGCCGACCGCGTAGTCCAGATCGTTCCAGGCGGTGGCGCCGTCGCCGAACTTGAATCGCCGGGTATCGGTCTCGAGGCCGAGCTCGCGCTCGAGCAGGATCTCGTTGAGCGTCGTCCAGTCGGCGGCCGGCCGGCCGCGGACGCGAAACCGGATGTGGCGGACGTCGAGGTTCATGGATCGTTCCCGTCGATGACCGTCACGGTCGGCGTCCAGGTCGGCGCGTCGATCGAACTCTCCGTGATCCCAGGCGGTGGCGTGTAGTCGAAGACGCGTCGGTGCCGCTGCAGGCTGGCCCCGTTGTCGGTGATGCTGTAGATCTCCATCGTCACCGTGCCGGTGTAGTTGAGGGCCACGTCCGCCGTGGCACCATCGACGTCCTGGCGCTCGACCAGCACGTCGTCCGATGCGTCGAGGAACCGCATCGCGTAGCGCGTGGACAGCTCGGGGCCGATGCTGTCCTGCTCGGTGTCGATCACCTGGTCGGCCTGCAGCAGGCGATCGCGGTGCGCCCAGGTCACCGTGAGGACGCCGCTGATCGATGCCGGCTCGGCAGCGCCATTCAGGCGGATCTTGCCGGGCGGATACGGCAGGGCCTGGCGGGCCTGGATCTCCAGGGTCAGCGTGGCCGCGTCATCCGGATCCAGGGACCCCCGGCTGGTGCGGGTGAGCAGCTTGGCGTCCACTTCCTCGCCCTGCAGGTACTCCGTCGGATCGGCCGCGAAGCCGGCGTCCAGGAACCACACGCGGCTGCCGGCGGCATGCTCCACGTCGACCGTGTCCACGCAGCCGCGCGCCACGCCGACCTCGCCGGTGCCCACGTCGATCGACGTGATGCGCAGCTGTTCGTCGTCGATGAGGACCGCGTCGCCGACCGCCACCTCGTCCAGCCCGACGCCGTCCTCGACGATGAAGCTATCGCCGCCCCGGGTCAGCAGGCCGGACAGCGTTCCGGTCGGGCAGAACTCGCCGCTGCCACGCACCTGGAAGTCGGTCGCGCCCGTGCGCGTGGCCAGGTCGATGCCGAACGCCACGCCGCTGGCGCGCGCGCCGAGCGCGATCAGGTACCCGGACGTGCTGGCCAGCGCCTGCAGGTCGGCCGTGGAGAGGTAGCCGGCCAGGTCGCGGTAGCTGGATTCGAGCAGCCGCTGGTGCGGCACCGGCACCGGCGCCGTCGGCGGCGGCACCCAGGCCGACTCGCCCGGCGCGACGTAGCTGGCCTGGGCCATGCCGTTCACGTCCTCGATCAGGGTCAGGCTGATCACCGAGTCGGTCGCAGTGCCCTCGTCGACCTCCTCGACCCGCACCGCCAGCTTGGCCACGCCGCGCGGCGCCCACGTCAGCGCCCGCACGTCGCCGCGCTTGATGCCCCACAGGTCGCGCGAGACCCGCAGCTTCATGCGCTGCGGCAGGCTGCTCACCGCGAGGCATTCCCGCGCCGCCACCCGGTGCAGCAGGTCCTTGTTCCAGAGGCCCGGCATCTGCCGCTTGTCGCTGATCACGCGCCCCTGGGCCTGGATGTTGGCCAGGTTCTGGTAGGTGACCGAGATCTCCTTGTTCGTGAAGCAGTCCAGCCCCACGACGGTGATTTCGTTGATGCTCCCGTCCAGCTGCGGGGTCACCCAGCTGTCCACGCCCAGGATGTTGCTGCCGTCCAACACGGGCAGTTCGTCGACGTCGTAGCCGCCGCGGAACAGCGCCAGGCCGAACTTGCCGGTGCGCGGATCCTCGTACCACTGGCCACCCACGTGGTCGCAGAGCGTGGCGATGAAGGCGCGCAGGCTGGTCGACCGCGACCAGGCCAGGCACAGGCCGAAGCCCTCGTCATAGAGCTGCTGCGCGACGGGCAACAAGCCAGCGGTGTCGATCTGGGAAGGATCGAAGCCACCGCCGGCATCAGTGTCGGTCAGAGCGTCGTAGAAGATGTGCGCGGCGTTCATGCCCTCGCCGACCTTGCACAGGTCCGGTTCCCAGACCGACACCTTCCAGCCGGCGAACCAGCGCCCCCAGCATTTCGACCACAGCTTCACGTAGGGATTCATCGCGCCGACGATCCCGTCGAACACGGTGGTCACCAGGCCGCGGGCGGCGGGCCACGGACCCGGCACCTGCGCCTGCAGGTACGGATCCGGCAGCTGCGTGGATTCGCCCATGCGCACGTTGAGCGTGCCGACGATGCCGCCCTCCTTCTTCTCACCGCCGAACAGGTTGGGCTTGTCGATCGTGATCGATCCGCTGCCCCACTGTTCGCCCTGCCAGGCGATCTCGCCGCCGGCCTCCACCGTGAAGAGCACGTCGGCCGGACCGGCGCACTCGCCGGTGTAGAGCCCCATGAAGTGCCAGTAGCCGATGACGGGCTTGGAGTTCTTACCCATTCGCCCGCTCCATGATCCGGAGGAATATCAGGTTGACGAGCGCGCCGGCGGCCGCGGCGGCCGCCAGGACGTACCGGTCCGACGACACGCAGGCGAGATAGAGGCCGGCCTGGATAACGGTCGACACCACCAGCGGGTTCACTCGCATGCCGAGGCCTCCTGCAGCGCGAGCTGCACGACGCGGCGTGCGAACGCATCGTCGATGCGCCGCGCCTCGTCGATCGACATGCCGTCGCGCAGGAAGCCGCGCAGATCCACGCCGTGCCGCTGGCACCAGCCACGGATGCCGGGCGCGCAGGCCACGCCGTGGCCGTCCAGGCGAGCGGCGCGGGCGTGGGCGATCGTGATGCGCACCGGGCTCACTTGCCCCCCGAGGCCCGGATCGGGCGGGTGCGCAGGTTGCCGAACCACAGTACGTTCGGGTCATCGACCCAGACCCGGCCGAAGATCTTCTTGACCTCGCGGCCCTCCTGGACGGTGGGCATGTCGAAGTCGGTCAGGCCGGGCGGCTTGGCGTTCTGGTTCTTCGGGCGGTTGGCCAGGCTCATGGCCAGGCTGACCACCAGCATGATGACGTAGACCCAGGTCATCGGATCCATGGGCAGCTCCTAGAAAACAGGGTTGGATCCCCACGGGTTCTCCGTGGGGATCGTGTGCTGGCCGCCGTAGTTGACGGCGTTGCCGAACTTGTCGTGGCAGACCTGCAGCGTGTGCGCGCAGCCGGGGTAGGCCTTGACCGCAAGGCCGGCCGACAGCGGCGCCGGCCGGTGCAGCTTCAGCTGCTGCTCGTCGTGATGCAGGATGAAGGCCGTCTCGGTGTAGCCGTTGGCCTCCCAGCGCAGGAAGCCGCCGTCGAAGTAGCCCTCCAGGTAAGGCGCGAAAGCGGGCGACTCCACGGTCAGGCCGAACACGTCGGTGAGGGTCGCGTCGACGCGGAAGTCCTCGATCGGCACGTTGCACAGGCCTTCGCCCACGCTGCCCCACACGTGCGGGCAGTTGACCTGCCAGTTGCGGCGCAGGCCCATCGCTTCCATCGCCGCCATCGCCGACTGGCACTTGATCTTCGAAGTACGCTCGCCGGTGTCGTCCACCTCCGACACCAGCCCGAGCCAGCTGGAGGTGACCAGGTTGTCGCTCAGGCGCACCCGGCTGAGCCGGATACCCACGCGATCGAGCCGGACGTACGGCCGCCACAGCTCGAGCACCGGCAGGTTGGCCGGCACCGTCAACTCCAGGGCGGCCTTGCCCTGTTCCATGCTCTGGACGATGCGGCCGCGGCGGATGGCATGGGCGGTGTAGCTCTGCCCCGCCACGGTGCGGGCGCGATCGCCGGTGGTGTAGCGATACACGCGGGTGCCGCGCGTGAACTCGTAGATCTCCGCAGTGGGCGAGAAGACGCTCAAGGCTCCTCTCCCGCGGCCAGCACGAAGCCGGTCTCCACGAGCGCGGCGCCCTCGGAGTCGGCGTAGTGCGCGATCTCCACCTCGTCGCCGGATTGCCTGGCCAGCATCATCCAGCTGATGCGGGTCACGTCGGACGGGCGCAGTTCCACGCCGAACGGCTCGTCGATCGTCATCTGCTCGGTGTCGGCGTCGATCTCGGTCGCGCCGTTGACCTGGCAGAACAGCGGCGCGCCGGCGCGGCGCTCGATGCACAGGTGCCGGCGGCCCGGCTGCGCGGCGAGGAACTGGGCGACGCCGGCCCACCCGACGTTGAGCACGATCGAGCTCGGCGGCACCAACTCCAGCAGGTCCAGGTCGTCCGTGCCGGTCGGCACCCAGACGGCGGACGCGCGGCCGTTGAGCCAGTACAGCAGGCTGCGATTGGCGGCGCGCTGTGCGCGGCCATGCAAGAGCCAGGCGTGCGACTGCCGCGGCCGGCTGCGGTCGCTCTCGTCGACCAGCAGCATCGGCCCGATCGCGCCGTCGATGACCTCGATGTCGCGCGGGTACGCCGCGGTCGGGTCGCTGCTCTCCTGACGATGGTCGAGCAGGACCGGGTAGCCCAGGTAGGTGGTGGCCGGCGCGATCGCCGGCCAATCGCAGGGCTCGGCCGCGATGAAGCGGACCCGCGAGGTCACCACGCGATCGCTCTTGCGGGTGATCGTCGGCGGATCGGTGAGCCAGGCCGTGCGCACCGGGTAGAGGCGCGCGCCCCGCGGCCAGGCCGCCTGCAGCGGCCGGACCAGCTCCAGCGCGGCCGGCTCGACCGCGGCGATCTCGCACAGCTCGTAGCGGTTGATGTCGGTCCACACCAGCGCCAGGCCGCCGGCCCGGAAGTCCAGGCCATCGGTGCTGGCGGCCACGACGCCGGCGCCGGCAGCCGCCGGCGCGCTCAGCAGCGTGCGGTCGGTCCACACCGGCAACGCCCACACGCGCGAGGACCAGTCGTACAGCAACGCCTCGAGCAGGCGGCGGGCGCGGTTGCCCTCCACCAGCGAGAACTCCCAGGTGCGCCTCGGCGCCTCCCGCAGCGGGATCCGCAGCTCCTCGCCGGCGACCGGCTCCTGGACCTCGGTCAGCCAGGCCAGCGACTCGTCCAGGGATCGCCCCCAGTCCGGGGGAATCGGCCAGGCCAGCATGCGGTTGCCGGTGATGGCCACCGCGATGGTGCCCACGTCCTCGAACGTGAACGACAGCACCGCATTGATGACCGGCGGACCGGAGGCCTCGATGCCGACCTCCCAGATCCGCTCCTGCAGGGGCGCGAACAGCAGCGGCTCCTCGCCGGGCGCCTCGATCCAGATCCCGTCGCCGTTGACCAGGTCGGTCTCGGTCAGCGTCTGCGCGCGGTCGCGCCAGGCGTTCCACACGCTCACCTGACGCGTCTGCTCGCCCGCCAGGTTGCCCAGCGCCAACTCCGTCGGCACCACGTGGATCCGGTCGTAGAAGTCCAGCAGGAAGGACGGCACGACCTCGCCGACGATCCCGTAGCCGTTGCCCGGCACGGCGCGCTCGGCCGTGTAGCGAGCCTGCACCGCATGGTCGCGGGGCGCGTAGAGCGTCGGCGCGTACTCGGCCGGCGTGAGGCTCTCCAGGCCGACGGCCAGGGCCGGATTGGCGTCGCCGAAAACGACCCCCGCCAGCAGGACACCCACAATCCCTGCCATCGGTCAGGCTCCCGTATACCGGATGGCCACGGCATAGGTGCCGGTGTGATCGGCGCCGATCGGCCAGCCCACGCCGTTCCGGGCGGCCGTGTTCTTGCAGTAGACCGGGTACAGCTTCCAATCGTCGGGGCCGTAGCTGACCACCGCGCCGGGCACGTAGTGGTCGATCCGGCAGTACCGCGCGTGCGCGAAGGCCGCCACCATCGTCTGACCCTGAGAGCCGCGCACGAGCAGGGGCGTGATCGGCAGCAGCACCGTGGCCTGGTTGGCCAGCGACGGCAGCGCGTGGATCAGCGAGGCCAGGTGCTCCGGGCCCTTCAGCATGCCGGGCGAGTTGCCGTAGTCCGTCGACCAGCCCGCCCCTTCGAGCCCGCAGTGGATGAACGAGGCCTGCTGGCTGCCCAGGCCTGCCGGCGAGAAGAAGAAGCCGCCCACCAGGCTCACCCCCCACAGGCCGACGCTGCTCTGAGAGGCGGCGCTGTAGGCCAGGTTGTTGCTCCACTCCGGATCCGCGTCCGCATTCCAGGATCCGGTGAACCACGCGCCGGTGCCGCCGATGCCGGGCAGGTTGGACTGGCCGAAGTTCAGGTGCTGGTACTTGTCGACGCTGTAGTTCAGGACGACGTACACCTCGTCCGGATCGACCAGGACGTGGATGTCATAGGTGGCCGGCCACGCCATCGGCGAGACGGCGAAGTCCATCATCTTCACGGCGCGCGGGCACGCACCGGTCAGCGCGCCGCCGGAGGCGCCGGTGCCGGCGGCCAAGGTCAGGCTTCCGGCGTCGGCCTGCAGCTCGAAGTAGAGGTCGCCCTTGCTGGCGATGCCGCCGCTCACCGACCAGCCGTTCAGCGACAGCGCGCTCTCGATCTGCGACTTGAGGTCGGCGAAGGACGCGGCGCTCCCCGTGTAGAACATCAACTCATCTCCAGTGCGACGAAGTCGCGCCACGAGGTACGCACCCAGTCCTGGATGACGACGAAGGCGCGGCCGCCGACGCCGAGGACCGCATCCACGGCCTCGGCAACGGTCATGCCCGTCTGGTCGATCACGCTGGAGCCGCCCACCTGCAGGACGTTCTCCGAGGTGTTGTTGAAGCCGGAACAGAACACGACGCCGTCCAGCTCGCCGTAGACGTTGCCGGTGGGCATCCCGCCACCGAAGGCCGCCTCGTGCAGGATGATCGGCACCGGCTGGTAGTGGACGCCCGCCGGCACCAGGCACGACCATTCCGCGCTGGTGCCACCCACGTAGGTCTCCGCGAGCGCGGAGATGGAGGAGCCGTTGTCGGTCGAGTTGGCGAAGGGGAACAGGCGGGCCTTCTTCCAGTTGCCGGCCTGGTCGCGGAAGTGCAGGTGGCCGTCGTTGTAGCCGGGGTCCTGGCTGCCGCGGATGCCCTTGTAGGGGAACCACTGCGTCTCGCTGAAACGCACCGGCGCCCGGCCATCCAGCATGCCGGCGCTGACCAGCGGCGAGGGGTACTCGCCGGGCCGCATGTACGGCAGGAACTTGCCCTGGTAGAAGTGCGAGAACACCGGCGTGCCGACCTTGAACGCGCCGGTGATGCGCTGCGCGTTGGCGGTCAGGAAGTAGGTGGCGGCGTTGTTGTGGCAGGCAACGCCGGAGCCCTGGTATCCCGGCTGGCCCTCGAACGTGTTCCCGTCGACGTAGCCGACGAAGGTCGCGCTCAGCAGGTTGTAGAAGTCGGCCGGCACCGACTGGTAGGCCTTGAAGCCGATGAACACGTCCTCCGTGCCGGACAGGCCGGTCGAGTGCAGGATCAGCTCGCGCTCCTCGATGCCCGTCTCGTAACGCAAGGTGGTCCAGCCGGCGTCCTCCGCCAGGTCCTTGATGACGCCGAGCATCTGGTAGTGCACGTCGTCGCCGCCGCCCTTGGTCAGGGTCCCGATCGCGTAGCTCATCCGACCACCTGTTTGACCGCGCTGGCGTTGCGCGAGATCCAGTTCATCATTGCGCCGTCGCCGTCGGCGGTATCCAGAAACTGGCCGAACAGCGCCGGATCCAGGAGGTTGTAGTTGCGGAGGTTGACGGTCGGCCGGCCCATGCCTTCGCTGCGGACCAGGCCGCCATCCGCATAGCTCAGGCGCGACCGCACGGGCGCACGCACCGAGGGGCTGCCGAGATGGTTCAGCGCCGCGGAGCGGGCATGGATGGCGCGCATCGCGTCCAGGCCGTAGTAGTGGACCGTCTCCTTCGGCATGACGTACTCGTCGGCGTGGACGATGCCGCGCGGCGTGTACTTCCCGCCGGGCCCGGTCCAGCCGCCCTCGGCGAAGCCGCCGAAGGCGCTCATGCTGTTGGCGATCAGCAGCGTGTCCGCGGCGGCCTGCAGCTGCGCCGCGCCAAGCGCGATCGCGCCGCCGGCGGCGACGGTGGCGCCCGCCGCCACGGTCAGCTCGGCCGCGCCCTGCTGCACGTCCGTGGCGCCACTGGCCTTCTGCAGCGCCTGCATCAGCTTGGCGCGGGCGATCGCCGCCAGCTGCTCGGAGGCGTACCGGGCCATGCCGGTGGCCAGGTCGGACAGGAAGCCGCGCACCGCCTCGCCGAGAGAAGCGGTGCTGGTGGCGACCTTCTGCAGCGCGCTGCTGAAGGCGCCCTCGAACGTGTTGCCGATCGACTGCTGGAGCAGGTCGACGTTGGCCCGCATGCCCTCCAGCTCGGCCTTGATCCGCTGGACGCCGGCCAAGGCCTCCGGCGAGCCCAGCGCCTGCGCGGCGGCCTCCATGCGGGGCACCAGCTCGTCCAGCACCACGAGCTTGTCGCGGTAGAGCTGGGCGATCTCCCGCTGGGCCTGGGCTTCGGTCTTCAGTCCGGCCTGCACGCCCAGCTGGATGCGATCCTGGGCGATCTGGATCTCGCCCATCACCTGCTGGTACTCGCGCTGCAACGCCTCCATGTCGGTGGCGGCCTGGCGCATGTTCAACAGGCGCGTGATGTCCGCCGCCTCGCCCGTCTTGCCGATGTTCTCCAGCTCCTGGCGGAGCCGAGTCAGGCGCAACGTCGTCTCGTCCAGCTCCGGCGGCACCGGCTGCCCGCTAAGGCGAGCGATCTCCAGACGGACCTGCACCATCTGCTTGGCGGCGTCGATGCGGCGCTGCTCGCTGTCCAGCAGCTGCGCGTTGTCGACCAGCTGTTGCTTCAGCGCCGGGCTGGCGTTCTTGTAGGCGCCTTCCTCGATCTCGTACCGGATCCGCGCCGCCGCGCTGGCCTTGGTCTCCCCATCCTCCAGATCGCCGAGCAGGGCGATCTGCCGCTGCAGGTTGAGGACCTCGCGGGCGGCCTGCTCGTTCGGATCCGAACCGCTCGACGCCGCCTTGCGGGTCGGTTTCTCGGCGTACTTCTCATCGATCGCCTTCTTCAACTTCTCATACGAGCCATCGAAAAGACGCGCGTCGCCAGGGTTTGCCACGGCGATCTGGTTGTAGAGCTGGATCAGGTCGTTCAGTTCGCGCTGCTTGGCGACGGCCTTGTCGACCGAGGCGACTCGATCATCGATCGCCTTGGCTGCCTCAACCGCGGCCTTCTGCTCACCCTCCCGCGCAGCCTGGGCCTTGGCATCTTCCTCGTTCGAGGCCTTAGTCAGCTCCAGTTGCTCGCGCCGCGTCTTCAGGTAGGCCAGCATCTCCTGGCGGTGGGCCCGGATATAGAGCCCACCGGCCAGGCCGCCGGGCGCACCAAACGCGCCGAGCAGATTGCGGCCTTCGACGATCTCGGTCATCCGGTCGATGCTGCGCAGGCTGGCGTCGGTGCCCTCCTTGCCGACATCCTTCAGGGCCTCGATGACCTCGAGCACTTCTTCCTTGACGAACCGCCAGGCCCGCTCCAGCGTGCCGGCCTGCTCGCGCATCTGCGCGACGCGATCGGAGGTCGTCCGCTCGAGCGCCTCCATGGCCACGCGCACTGCTTCCTGTTCGCGACCCTGGTCCTGCAGGGCGCGCACCTGGTTGTAGACCTCCAGCGTGAGGAAGTTGTACTGCTTGTTCAGCTCCACCAGCGCCGGGACCGGCTCCCGCGCCAGGCGCAGGACCTGGGCGGAGGTCTGCTCGATGCTCTGGCCGGTGAGCTGCGCCAGGTTCACGGCCGTGCGGATCATTTCCTGCAGGGTGTCGCCGACCGCCTCCCCCGACTGCAGGAAGATCGCCGCGGCCTTGTCCGCGTCGCCGTAGGCGCCGGTCGCGGCGCCGACGTCCTGCGTCATCTGGTCGACCTGGCCAGCCGTGACGCCGGCGGCGTTGCCGGTGGCGATGATCGCCGTCTCCAGGGCGCGCATCTCCAGGTAGCCCTTGGCCGCCATCACCCCCAGTGCCAGCACGCTGCCGGCGACGACGCCGGCAGTGAGGCCCAGTCCGCTGAGCAGCACCGTGGCGGTGCCGGCCTGGTTGCCGAGCTGCAGGATCTGGTTGCCGGCCAGCTGCCAGTTGCCCGTGGCCGTGTAGGTCAGCAGCTGAGTCAGGTTGCGCTGGACCCCGACGGACTCGAGGTTCAGGCGGCGCATGTTGCGGACCTGCTGGTCCGCCATGCTCAGCGACTGGCGCTGGGCCGCGATGTTGGCGATGGATCGGTTGTACTGGTCGCGGCTGATCCGACCCTCGTCGACGGCCTTCTTCAGCGCCGCCTCGTCCTTGGCCAGGCGCTGCAGCTGGCTGGCGGTCTTGTCGTAACGCTGGACGGTGCCGTCGAGGGACTTCTGGTGTGCGGCCTCGGCGCGCGACAGCTCGCCGTGCGACTTGTCGAGCGACTTCAGCGCCTCGTCGTACTCCTCGGCCGTGACCAGGTTCTTGGACATGGCCTTGTCCAGCATCGCCTCGGTATCGGCCAGCTCCTCCCAGCTGGAGGCGCCCCGGTCGAGGCGCTCCTGCAGTTCGCCGATCATGCCGATCTCTTCGGCGATCGCCGCCTGGGTCGCCCGTGCGGCCTGGGCGTAGCTGCGCTGCGCCGCCTCCGCGTTCTCGATCGCGCCGCTGTCGGTCACCTCCGACATGGCGTCGGCAGCGGCCTGCGCCGATGCCGCCATGTCGTCGAGGCCGGACTGCATTTCGCCAACGGACTTCTGCGCCTGCTCGAACGAGGCGTTCATCCGCAGGTCCATGATGAAGTCGCGATTGGTGTTCATTCGTCCTTTCGCAGTTCGTCGATCAGCTTCTTCGCTTCACGGACGGATTTCTTTGTTCCCGCCGCGGCCAGCACACCGTCCTCGAGCTGGTCCGCGCGCGCCAGGCGCTGCTGGCGCTGCACGCGGTCGTACAACAGGGTCAGCTGGCGCCGGGTCCTGCGGACGAGGGCGTCGTACCCTCCGAAGCCGGCGCCGGCGAGGCAGACGAAGATGTCGGCCCAGTCGATCGGTTCGCCAGACGACGGTCTTCCAGCAAAATGACCGCCGCCTCGTGGACGAAAAAACCGCAGTTCACCGCGAACCAGGTGTTCTGCAGCAGCTCGCCCTGCGCCCGCGGCAGCCCGCCGATCCATTCCTGGTCGGTTCCGGTCGCCAAGGCGATCAGCGCCACCACCGCGCGGCGGTGCTTGGCGAACAGGGGGCGGACCCGGTCGTAGCGCACCTGCGCACCGGCCAGCGTCACGGCGATGTCGGCAATGAGGGCGGCACCCAGCGAGGCCGCTTCCAGGCTCTCGGCATAGTTGTATTCGCGCACCACCACCGACCGACCCGAGATCACCAGCGGCGCGTCGGGCGAGAGGATCTGCTCGGCCGAGGCCGCCGGCTCGAAGGCCGGCGGCTCGGACGTGGCGCGAGTGGCAGAACCCGTCACGGCGTCAGCGCCTTGCGGGTCATGCGGTAGTACCCACCCTTGCCGTTGCCGTCCAGGTTGAGGACGTCGATCAGGATGTCGGCGCCGAAGTTCAGCTGGCCGTAGCCCTCGTGGATCAGGCCGACCTGCTCGAACAGGTCGAACTTGGTCCGGTACAGGTCGTAGGTCACCGGCTGGCCGGTACGGGTGTTGATACCATCGAAGATCACGTAGATCTCGCGCGGCTGGGTGCTGAAGACCTCGATGCCTTCAGCGGCGGCATACGTGTACGCAGCCACCAGCGGCTCGGTGTACGTGGCCAGGCTGCCGACGATCTCGTAGGTGCGCGCATTGTGGCCCGCGGCCTTGTAGTTCTCGGCGTCCACGGTCACCGGCGAGCCGGCCGAGTCCGTGATCACCAGCGAGGAGGCGTAGGGATGGCGCAGCGAGAAGTAGTCGCCGACCAGCAGACCTTCCGGCAGCTCCTCGCCGGTCACCGACGCACCCGCGATATCCAGCGGCGTGGCATACAGGCCGAGCGCCAGGTTCTTCGGCTTCCACTCGTCGAAGATGCCGGTGAGCCGGCCGCGCGACTGCGTGCTCAGCGTGTCGTACAGGGCACGGCCGCCGCTGAAGGATTCGTTCTTCTCCTCCTTCTCTTCCGACAGCTCCAGCTGCGCCTCGGGCACGTTGCCGGCCCACCACATGCGGCCCGGGGCGCCGGTGGGCGTCCGCTCGGCCAGGAACAGGTAACCCTGCAGGGAGACCAGCTGACTCATTTCGCACCGTCCTGCGGCTTGGCCGCCGCGTTGATGACCTTGTGGGCCGCCAGCCAGGCCCGGTCGGCCTCACGGACGGTGATCTTTGCGCCCGCGGGGTAGTCCACGCCGGCATGGGTGTGCGGACGGGTCAAGGTGACCTCGACCATCGGCACTTCCGGTTTCTTGTCGCTCATCGCTTTCAGCTCCGGTGGTGGGGCCGGCTTGCCGGCATAGGGGTGGTTCATCGCTTGCTGCGCCGGGTGCTGCCCATGTAGCTGGCGACCTGGCGCTTCACTTCGCCGCCCACGTAGCGCGTGGCCCATTCGGCCAACCGCTCGGGACGACGGCCGCGCGCGAGCATCTGCGCCACGGTCGATCGGTAGACCGTGGCGATCCGCTGGCGCTTCTTGCCCTTGTAGCGACCGGCCTTCATCTCGACCCGCGGGCCGTAGCGCATGGCCACGTGCTGGTTCTCGCTGAGCCGGTGACCGGCCAGCAGGCGCGCGATGAAGGCCCCTTCCTCGACCTTCCGCACGCCGTGGTAGACGCTGTAGCTCACGCCGCGCGGCGTCTCGCGCGTGCCCGGGTACTGCATCATTCCGATGCCGCGCTTCCACTGGCCGTACAGACGGACACCGCCCAGGCGGGCGCCGTCTCCGTCCAGGTACCGGACGGCCAGGTGCTCACGCACGCGGCCGGCGCGGATGTTGTATTCGGCCTGGATGTCCCGGCGCGCCTCCACCGGCAGGGCGCGATAGAGCGACTGGATCGCCCGCTCCTGGAACCAGGGCATGCGGTCGAGCAGCAGGCTCGGCGCACGGCGCGCCTCCTCGAAGCCGCGGATATCGAAACCCACGCCCGTGACCTGGCCGCCACGGCGGGCAGCGCGCTGCAGACGGGTGCTGGTCACGCTCACCGCCGGTACCCCGTCGACCAGTGGACCTCGGCCGCGATGACCGGGAACCCTTCGGGCCGGTCGAGGAAGATGGTCTCGTCGAACTCCACCAGCAGCGCATCCGGCATCTGCGTGTAGACGTCGGTGAGCAGGCGGTCGATGTCCTCTTCCGCCGCCAGCACCTGCGCCATCGCATCGGTGAAGCTGGCCGGCACCTCGAACTCGATGACGCCGCGGACGCTGCGCCCCTTGGAGGGGCGCTGCTGCCCGTTCGGTACTTTGCCCTTCCCGGTCACCGCCACCGTGCAGCGCGGCGCCGCCGGCAGGCCGCTCTCGGTCCGCTCGGTCCGCACATCCAGGCCGAGGTCGGTGCGATAGCCGTTGGCGACCGTGATCGTGCGCAGGGCGCCGGCCAGCGCCTCGAGGATCGCCTTCGTCGGTGCGTCAGCCATGCAGCACCGCCACGGCCTCGAGGCCATCATCGCCGCGCGCGGCCGACTCCACCGGCTTGGAATGCGAGCCGAAGCGGTCGGTCCAGGCCACGAGGTCGCCCTGCGCGGGCATCCACTGCGCGCATTGGAAGCGCACCTCCGTCACGCGGCCGACCACCTGGCCGTACTCGCCGTAGACCTCCTGGCCGTAGTTCACGATGATCCGGGCCGGCGCCGGCGCCGCGACGCCGCGCTGCACCGTCGCGTCGACGCCGAACTCGGCGTACAGATCGACCAGGGCGTCGGCGGCGAAGGCATCGTCGAAGCTCACGGCTTGACCTCCGTGCCCTGGATCGCCTCGATCTGCTCCATCCGGCTGTTGAGCCGCTCGATAGCGGCGCGGCGCTTCGCGGCCACGTCGTAGCACATGGGGATGGGGCCTTCCGCCACCGCCTCGCGACGGGTGAGCTTTCGGTCGATCGGCACGTAGACGCGCCGCTCGACCAGCACCGGCTCCGGACGCACCGCCACGCCCGGATCGGGCGTCTCGGGCTTGCGCTGGCAGGTCGCGCCGGTCAGGACGAGCGCCAGCAGCAGCGCGATCAGTACCCCTCGAATGCCGGACATACGGCCTCCACGTGCTGAAGTGCCTGGGCACAGGTCGGCTCCCGAGCTTGCGCCCCGGCCTGGTCCATGAAACGGGCGAGCGTGCGATCGGCATCGGCGGCCTTGGCTTCCGCCGCGGCGACGGCTTCAGCGTTCTGGGCCTTCAGCTGGACCAGCTGGTCCTGCGCGACCTTGAGCTCGCTCTGCAGGAGGCCCGCGGTCTTCTCCCAGCCGCGGTTCGCCACGGTCAGCTCGCCGACACGGGTGCGCGCGGCCTCCCACGCCGCCAAGGCCGACGAGGCGTTCGCCTCGGACACCGAGAGCGCGGCCGAGGAGCGCGCCGCGGTCACCGCCCAGATGCCGGCCATCGCGGCGATGACCAGCAGCAACGCTCCGACGACGTAGAGCAGCGGCTTGACGGCGAACTTGTCGACCAGGCTCATCGGGCGCGCTCCGTCAGCCGGGCTTCGCTCTCGCGGCGGCCGCACAGGCCGTCCTCCAGCGCCGTACCGCGCCACAGCCGGCACTGGCTGCGCAACTGCAGAGCGATGCATGTCAGGTCGCCGACCGGGACGCAGGTGTCGCGGATCACCCGCTTCTCCCGGTTGCGTTCGCCGACCATCGAGCCGCCGCGGTTGTAGGTGTTGCCGACCAGGGCGCCGCGGGCGTCCGCCGGCAGCGCCAGCACGCCGTCGCCGTAGGCGCGGACGGTCGTGCGGTGGTAGACCGGCAGGGACACGTCGACGAACACCCGCTCGGCCTGGCCGAACGGCACGGTGATGTCACGGAACTGCGGCAGGGCCGCGTGCGCCGCCGCGCCGGTGATGCCGGCCGATCCGGCCAGGCGCGCCACATCCCGGTGAACGGCCCAGTCCTGGGCGATGGTGCGGGCGCTCTGGTGGCCACCGTCGTAGCCGATCCCCCAGGTGATGCCGCTGGCGCCGCCCGGCCAGATCGGCCACTGCAGGCGGCGGGCGTAGTACGCCGGGCTGGTGACCTCCCAGCGCACGATGTCGGCGACGGCCGCCGGCGAGACGAGCGGCGGCTCGTCTGCGACCGGCGCCGGCACCGCGACCTGCACGGCCTCGCGGACGGCGGCGATCGCCGGCGCGGTGTGCTGGGCCGCCGCGGAACGAGCCCCTTCGATCACCGCGTCCGCGCGCACGGTGTCGACAGCCGGCGCCCCCACGACGCGCGGCTGTGCAGCTGCTGCTGGGCTCTGGGCACAGGCGGCCAGCAGCAGGATGAAGGCGATGGCGAATGCGCGCATGGTGGTCACCGCGCCGGCCAGAAGAATGCGAGCGAGAGCAGGAGCGCGCCGAAGGTCTCCAGGCGGTCCTTGACCAGCAGCCAGCGGGCCGCCTGGTCGCCTGCGAGCACGCGGCTCTGCAGGTCGCGCTCCGTTGGCCGGTCGATGTCGTGCATGTAGACGGCCTTGATCGCCCAGCTGAAGGCCAGCCATGCGGCCGCGTAGGCGCACAGCGCCGGCAGCTCGGCGAGCCATGCCAGTGCGTCGGGCCCGACGCGCACGATCGCGCCGAGGACCACGTAGCCGACGACCGCCAGCACCACCAGGCCAGGCAGCCAGAGCGTGAACTCCTGCGACGCGTAGAAGAACGCGGTCAGGCGGGTGCGGATGCGGGTCAGGATGTTCATGGAACCTTCTGGGCCTGTTCGACTTGGTTGAGGCGGCGCTCGAGCTCGGTGAGTCGCCAGATGACGCCGGTGTCCAGCTTTGCGTTGAGCACCTGCACGTCGCTGGTGACCTGCCGGAGCTTTTCCCCCTGCTCAACCTGGAGGTGCTTGATCTCGCCCAACTGCATCGAGACGACCCAGCCCAGACCGGCGAAGACGAACGGCATGAGCCATACGAAGATCTGGACGGCGATCTTCGCGAGCTTGTTGGTCATGGCGTCTTCGACGTGCATGTTGTTTCCGCTCATCGCCCCTGCTCGACAACGGGTGGTAAGACTCGCCGCCGCACGCGCCACCCGGGCTTTTGCGTGCGGCGGCGATCGGTCAGGTGCGCTTGCCCTTCATCAGCACCTTCGGGCGGGTGCAGTAGTTCAGGGCGTTCATCTGCACTTCGAGGTGGCGGCCCTTGCCGTTGGCCGACGGGTACTGCTTGGCGTAGCGCGGCAGGCCCGGGGTGTTGACCGTTTCCTCGTAGTCGGCCGGCGCGAAGATCGTCCGCCACAGGCCGGGGACACCGATCGGGAAGATGTGGCAGGCGTCGGTGCCGATGAACGGGGTACCGCCCACGCCGCCGCGGTAGTTCTCCCAGACGATGCCGCCGAACTCGAACACGCCGTAGATCGTGCCGTTCGGGGTGACATACCCTTCGCGCAGCACCGAGGCCATGTCGGTGTTCTTGTACGATTCGCGCACTTCCGGGTGCGCCAGCAGGTCGTCGAAGAACGCGTCGCCGCACTCGGCGAAGATCGGGCCGGTGGCCACGCCACCGAGGTTGCCGGCGATCTTGCGGACGATGCCGGCGCACTTCTTCCGCAGCACGCCATCCGTCGGCGTCGCGTTGTCCAGGTCGAAGTCGACCTCCGCTTCCTGCGTCACGCCGAACTCGGTGAACAGGTTGTAGAGCGTGCTGCCGTCGGCGTTGAGGATGATGCCCTTGATCGCGCCGACACGCTGGTGCTCCAGGGTCGGATCCAGGCGCCAGCTGACCAGGTTGCGCAGGCGCGTATTGACCCGCTCCTGCAGGACTTCCAGGGTGCTTGTCTGGCCGAACGCGCGCACGTTCTGCACGCTGTCGGCCATGATGAAGTCGTCCACCTGGTAGTGCGGGATGACCAGGCTGCGGGCGTTGCGCTTCTCACCGGCGCCGGGCTGGCCGGGACCACCGCGCGGGGTCGGGTCGACCAGCTTCAGCTCGCCGCCGATCTCCTCGATCATGATCTGGGTGGTGGCGACCGGCTCTTCCTCCCAGCCGGCGACCTGGCCGGCGCGACCCGGGACGAAGGGAACCTTGTTGATGGCGTCGGTCAGCGACAGCGTGCTGAAGGCATCGCCGTTGAAGACGTCGAGAGTGATGTCAGACATGGTGTGGGTTTCCTCGGGTCAGCGCAGGACGATGCCGAGCGCAGCCAGCTGCGCGATCGCGGCGTTCTTGTCGTTGGTGGTGATGCCTTCCGGCCAGACCAGCTGGTCGGCCTTGACTTCGGCATCGCGGACCACCACGACGACGGCGGTGTCGGCGGTGGCGTTGATGGTGGCCAGCAGGATGCCGGCGGCGTCCTCGGAGCCGTCCGAGGCGGCGGGCGCCAGGACGGTGAACTTGCCGCTGGCGGTGATCTGGCCCAGCACCGCGCCGGCCTGCAGGTCGTTGCCGGTGGCGAGGATCTCGTTCTCGCGGGAGTAGGTGCCGTTCGCTTCCGACAGGAGGAAGTCGCCGGCACGGTTGTTCTCGGTGATGGTGGTCATCGGCGTGGGTCCTTACTTGGTCGCGCCGCCGGCCATCGCCTTGCGGCGGCCGTCGAACACGGAGCTGGCGGAAAGGGTCGGCTTCCGGTCGGCGTCGTTGTCGTCGCCGGGCTTGGCGTGGGCCGCGGGCTTGGACGCGTCCTTGCGCATCGCCTCGAGGGTGATGCCGCGATCGGCGGCGGTGCGCACCAGCGTCAGTGCGAACTTCTCCGCGGAGTCACCGCCTTCGATCGCCGCTTTCAGCTCGGCGTCGAAGCCGGGACGGGAAAGCGCCTGGAGATCGGCGATGCGGGTGCGCTCGGCCTTGACGGCCTCGTCGGTGGAGGCCTTGCGGCCGGAATCCTCGCCCTCGCGGCGAGCCTGGGCGATGGCCGCATCGCTGGACGCGATGCTGATCTGGTCGGCGGTGTGGCCGGCGGCCAGCGCGTTGCGCAGGTCTTCGGTGGTCGAAACCGTGACCTGTCCCTTGTTGCCAGTGGACATGGAGGTGTTCCTCGTCTTGGAATTGCTTGCGGAGCCGGCAAGCTCGGCGATCACGGATTCGAGCGATCCGATGCGGTCGGCCATGCCGGCCTTCACCGCCTCGGCGCCGATCAGGACGCCGCCGCGGCCGAAGTCGGCCAGTACGTTCTCCACGCTGACGCCGCGGTAGTCGGCGACCGCGGCCACGAACACCGAGGCCAGCGAGTCCACGATGGCCTGGACCTTCGCGCGGCCCTCGTCCGTGGCGGGGTCGACACGCTTGTCCGGCGACTGGCTGCTGACGATCTCGATGCGGCGCACCTCGGCCTTCGCGTCGCGGGCCGAGGTATCCAGGAGCGACATGACCACACCGATCGAGCCCAGCTGCGCGGTCTCGTCGATGACGATCTCGTCGGCCGCCGCGCCGAGCCAATAGCCGCCGGACGCCACCATGCCACCGCCGTAGGCCTTGATCGGCTTGCGGGCAGCGCCGGCGCGGATGAGCTTGGCCAGCTCGTTGATGCCGGTCGCCTCGCCGCCTGGCGAGTTGATCTCGAGCACGATGCCCTTGACGTACGGGTTGTCGAGCGCGGACTGGATGTCGGTGGCCAGCACCTGGGTGCTGGTCGCGCCGGAGATCTCGGTGAACAGGTTCGCGTAGCGGAAGATCGGGCCGGTGACCGGGATCACGGCGACGCCGTCGCGCATGCGCACCGTGCGGGTGTTGTCCAGCGGACGGCCCAGGCGCGCCTGCAGCGCCTCGGGGTCCCCGTAGCGCTGGGCGATCGCGAGGATGGATTCCAGCGCGTCCTGCTGGATGAGCCACGGCCGCGAGGCGGCCAGGTGGAAGGCGTCGATCACGGGTCCGCTCCTTCGCTGCCAGGCTCCCCGCCCGGGCCTTCCCGGGCGGGGTCTTGCGGGCTCGCGGTCATGGGTGTCGGGGGCGTCCAGATGCCGTCCGCCTGTCGCTGCCGGATCTCGCGCAGGCGCTGGGCGTAGACGGTGTTCCAGTCCTCGCCCGACATGGCCGCCGTCTCGGTGGCTTCATTGCTCACGCCGATCTCGATGCGCGTCTTGGCCGCGCCGGCTTCCTTCTGCTCGTCCATCGAGCCGCGCGCCGGCCCGATCCACAGCGCACGCGTCCAGGCATGCCGACGCGCCGGGTCGCCATAGCCCGGCAGGACGATGCGGCCGCTGGCCACTTCCTCGTCCAGGAACAGGCCATACACCGGCTGGCAGAACTGGGTGGTCAGCATCCAGCGCCGGCACATGAACATGCGCCAGGCCTCGAGCATGGCGGCGCGGGCGGCGGAGTAGCTGCTGTTGAACTGCAGGAGCAGGACGTCGAGCGGGATCTCCAGGGCGGCGCCGATCTGCTTGAGGATCGCCATGAAGAACGGATCAAAGTTCGCGTTCGGCCGCGACGGGTTGACCGGGTTGGCCTTCTCGCCAGGCGCCAGATCGACGATGGCGCCGTTTCCCAGCGCGATGTTTCCGCTGGGCTCGGCGTTGGCGAACAGCGGAACCGGGTTGCCGTTCTCGTCGGTTTCTTCCTCGGGGCGCCGCTCGATGAACACGGTGAGCATCGCCGAGAGCACGGCGGCCATCAGCTCGGCACCGCTGAAGCGCTCCAGCTGCTTCAGCGGCTCCAGGATCGGGGCGAGGAACGGGACGCCGCGGACCTGGCCGGGGCGCTCCTTGTCGTTCCACACGTGGATCGCGCGGCGGCGGCCGGTCTCGGCGCCGAACGCGGGGTGGAAGTCCCAGCGCGCCTGCCGCATGTCGATGCGATCGCCGGGATGGATGTTGCGCACCCAGTAGCCGAACGGCATCGCCCCGTCGAATTGGACGCCGTCGATGCAGGTGGGCGTGTCGCCGGCGTCGTTGGGATTGCTGATCCGGTCGGCCTCGACCAGCTGGATCTTCAGTTCGGACGTGCAGCCCGGGCGCCGCGTCATCGGCGTCAGTGCGAGCACGTCGCCGCTGGACATCGCCGACAGCAGCGCCAGGCCCTGCAGGCCGTAGATGTCGAACGTGGCCTCGTAGTCGCACTCCAGCGGGTTCTCGGCGTACCGCTCCCAGGCGGCGCGGAGGATCGCGTTGTACTGCGCACCCTCGTCGGCCGTGATCCCGAGCGCCTCGTGGTCAACCGAGGGCCGGCAGACCAGGCCGGTGCCCACGATGCTGGTCCGGCTGCGCATGAGCGCGGCGCGCGCCGGCATGTAGTTCCGGCCGGCGTCGCGCGACCGGGCGCGAAGCGTGCGCTGCTCGGAGGCAGGCAGGTCGCTGGTGGCGCTGCCGACGGTGGCGAACCAGTTCTGCAGGCTGCGCAGGGTGCGCGAAGCACCGCGCCAGCGCGTTCCCTGGACTTCCGTCGGGCCGGAGGCCTGCGGCGTGGGCGAGTCGGCCGCCGCGGCGCGCTGCGCGCGGTCGATGGACACGACCGCGGCGAGGCGGTCGGCGGCGACGGCAGCGGAGGCGCGCGGCGCCATCAGTCCGGCACCGCGTAGGTGACGCGGGCGCGGCCGGTCTGCACGCCGCTGATCTGCCGGCGCAGCTGGGCGATGTAGCTGTCCAGCTGCTTCATGCCTTCGACGGAGTACTCGATCGTCCGGTCGCCATGCCGGAACGTGGTCCGTGCCTTGCCCGTCTTCCAGGCATGGCGGGCGGCGATCGCCTCGTCGAGTTGTTCCTGCAGTGTGGCCATGCGTCCCATCGGTGGGCCGGGGCCAACAAAAAGCCCCGCGCGATGGCGGGGCTTCGTGTAGCGGCTAACCCTGCCGCTGACTGATTGTTCGCACATTACGTCCGGACGCAACACATTTCTTTTTACAAGCTCAACTTTTTTTTACAAGGTGTTTTACAAGCCCCGGCGGCCGCGGAAGAGCCCTGCAAGCACATACCACCGGCGCGGCGTAGGCGAACTCGATGCGTGCTTTTCCATCGGACGGCTTGAGCGGTCGAAGCGTGCTGATCTCTTTCCACCCGCTCGCACGACCCTGGGCGTGCACGATGCGCCACGCGATGGCGCCGGCCGGCGCCCGTTCCCTAGGCATTGGCGGCCCGACGCGACTTGATTCGATACAGCGCTTCCGGCCGGCCACGACGCCCGGGTTCCGACACCAGGGTGCGCTCCAGGTGGCCGCTGCGATAGAGCTGACTCAGCACCGCGGCAGCGTTGGCGCTGGAGATGCCGATGGCATCGGCGATGTCACGCGAGGTCGCCGGCGTCTTCTCGACCTCCTGCAGGATCATGGCGCGGCGGCTGGGCATGGTCAGTTCTCCCTGGAAAGGGCGCCCTCGACGAACGCGAGGGCGGAGTTGAGGTAGGCGTAGTAGGACGTGCGGCTGACCTGCAGGCCCAGGCGCGACAGGCGGCGCAGCCGCTCCTGTTCCGGCTGTGTGCCGAGGGCGGACTCGACGCGCAGCACGCGCGCCTCCTTCCAGCGCCCCAGCTGGCGCATCCGCCGGACCACCGCCTCGACGCGGTCCGCGTCCTGGTCGCCGCTGGCCAGCGGCATGCCGTCGGGAGCGTCTTGCGGATAGACGCGGACCCACCGCTGCAGCTGCAGCTTGAGGTCGCGAACGGTCTCGGGCGCCGCCATCACCGCACCCCCGCACTGCGCGTCCCGCGCACGAAGCGCCGCGGCGCCGGCGGCACGGGACCGCGCAACACCTCGCGGGCGCGATCGCACAGCTCGCGCGGTAACAGGGCCACGATCGGCGTCTGGGGCTCGCCTCCGAGCTGGTCGACCAGGGCGCCGAGCACGGCATCCTCGGCTGGCGTGCCGGCCGCCGCGTGCCGCCAGTCGGCCAGCTCGGCGAGCGTCACGCGGGACATTGGATCGCGCTCGATCTTGCAGAGGATCGCGTCCAGGGCGACGCGGGCCGGCAGCGCTGGCACTGCCGCGGGCGCATCCTCCGGCGCCGCAGGCCTGGACGATGTTTCACGGGAATCCACGTCGGGCTGGTACGCCGTGGCGGACCCGGGCGGCGTCGTGCGCGTTCCACGGGAAACGACGGTCCAGTCGCCCTTGGCCAGGTCGATGATCCGCTGCTCGCGCGCATCCCAGTCCGCGGCGGTGGCGCGGTGCAGCCGCAGGTCGTGGTGATGGGTCGCGGCGTAGGCGTAGACGAACGTGTCGAGCGGTTCGTTGCGGACGCCGCCACGCACCTTCTCGTAGCGGTTCTTGCGCGGGTTGTAGGTCTCGCTGACCAGACCGTCGATGTAGAACTCATCCAGGTCCTCGCTCAGGTGGATCAGGCGGGCCTCGACCGAGCGGTCTGCGTCGGCGCCCAGGCGTGGGAACAGCCACTGCTTGATGCCCACCGTGCCCACTTGGTAGATGTGCACGCCCTTCTTGTCGCGCTGGCCCTTGTAGGTGACGTCCTCGAGTTTCGGGCGGCCCAGCACCGGGGCGTTGTTGGGCTTGGCGCCGAAGATGCACATGGCGCGGCGGATGCGTCGCTGGCGGCAGAAGTGCTTCACCGCCTCGGTGCGGTGGCCGCCGGCGTCGATGGCGGTGGCCTCGACCTGGACGTAGCCGCCGCGGGCATGCGCGATGGGCCGTCCCAGCAGGTCGACCAGGCGCGCCCACACTTCCTCCTCGGCCGGGTCGCCCGAGAGCTCGACGTAGTCCAACACCCAACAGGTCATGCCGCGTCCCCAACCGAGGATCTGCACGGCGAGGCGATCGTCCTGGGTGTCGACGCCGGCGGTGACTGCCAGCACGCCGATCGGCGCAACCCGCAGCCGGTACGGCTCCAAGCGATCCTTGATGATGTTCGGCTTGGCCTTCTTCGTGGACCCGTCTTCCCACGGCTCGGCCAGGCGATCGTTGATGAAGGTCTTGAGCTTGGCCGGGTCGCCTTGGGCGGCGAGCCACATCTGCACCAGGTCGAGCCAGCGCGGACCCAGCCCCATCGGGTAGTACAGCGCGTTGGCGTGATAGCCACGGATCTTCGCGCCGGGATTGCCGGCCACCCAGCGCCCGGCGGCGATGAGGCGCGTCTTCTGGTGCTCCTCGATGACCACGCCGCACTCGCGGCAGGCGTACCAGCAGCGCTGGCCATCCGGCGTCCAGTGCAGGCCGCTCCACTCGAACGGCTGCTCGTGACCGCAGTCGGGGCACGGCCAGTGCCAGCGGCGCTGGTCGGATTCGGCGTACAGCGCCGACACGCGGCACAGGCCGGCGATCTCCGGCGTGCCGACCTTGAACCGCTTGTAGTTCGGGAACGCCGAGGTGCGGCCGTTGAGCATCTCGTCCGGGTCGTCGCCGGACTTGAGCTGGGTGGCGAAGCTGGAGAACTCGTCGACCAGGATCAGACCGGCGGAGGTGCCCTTCAGGCGGACCGGGTTGCCGGCGTGCTCGATGTAGAGCTGGCCGCCCTCGAAGTCCTTGAACGATCGGCGGTTAGACGACTCGCGGCTGTTGGTGCTGGTGAGCACGCGCTGGATCGTGGGCGTCTCATCGATCAGCGGGTTGAGTTTCTGGTCGATCCACTTGTTAGCAGACACCTCGCCCGGCAGTACGACCATGATCGGTTGCGGGTTCTCGCACATGGTGTAGCCGAGGATGTTGGCTTCCATCTCCGACTTTCCGAACTGGATCGGCAGCATCGCCACCACGTCGTGCACGGGGCTGCGCGCACTGAAGCAGTCCATGATTTCGACCAGGAGCGGGTTGCGCTCGTTGCGCCACTCGCCCGGGATCGAGCTGCCCTTGCGCGACAAGCGACGATTGCTGGCCGACCACTCACTGACGCGCATCGGCTTGCGTGGGGCGATCGCGCGCGAGAAGGCGCGCGAGATCTCGATCCTGGCGTTGGCGTAGGCCGGGTTCATGCAGTGGCCCGCCCGATCACGGCGAACTTCCTGGACAGGTCGCCGAGCATCTGCTCGAACGCATCGCGCATCTGGACGCGGACCTCGTCCTCGTCGTCGAGGGCGGCCAGCGTCGCCGGCAACGTCGATACGAGCAGCTCAAGGCCGGCGCGCAGCTGCACCACGCCGTCGGCGACTGCGGCCACCACCTCGTCCTTCACGAGCAGTTGGCCCATCTCGACCAGTTCTTCGCGCTGCGCCTTGCGGGCCAGGGCCTCCTCCTTGTCGGCCAGGGCCTTGGCGCGGCGCAGCTGGTGAGGGCTGTTGAACGGCATGTCGCCGTCGTCGTCGCCACCACCGGCCGACACAGGCGGTTCCTGCCCAGCGCTGGCCTGGCCCACCTCGTTGCCCGGGTCGCCGGCTTCCGGCGCCACCTGGCCGCGCCCGGCGGCATGCCGCGCCCGCACCCCGGCTTTGGAGGGGTCGCGGGTCGCCGCGATCCGGGCAATCGACTCGGCCGCCAGCACACGACGGCCGTCGGCTGTCAGCACCAGGCGGCCGTCCTTCCGCAGCTGGGTGACGTAGCTGGGCTTCCAGTTGTGGCGCCTGGCGAACTCGCTGAACGACAGCGTTTCCGGCAGTGGGGCGGCTTCAGCCATGCAGGAAGCCCTCTTCCAGTTTTTTTCGGGAACCGGGGGCTGAGCCCCCTGCGCGCGCACGCGCGAGCGCTCTGCGGCTTCGCCCGCGTCTTGCGGGCAGGCCTGCGCCCAACGCACGGGCGCCCAGGCCCGCCACGCCTACGTCTCTGCGGCATTGCGGCGTCTGCGGGGACGCGCCTCGTGTGCGCGCGCCTACGCACGCGTGTGGGCGCAGGCTCGGGGTGCTACCCCCTCGCGTGCGCGGGCGCGCAGACGCCGCAATGCCGCAGACAGCGCGCAACGGCGGGCTTTCTGGCCGCAAACGTGGCGGCAGGTTTGCCGGCAAACGCCGCAGAGTCATGGGAGCGGGCATCAGGGTTCGCCCTCCCACTGCCCGTTACGGGGTGCCCACGAGTCCGCGTCCTGGCGGTTGCCGTGCACGTAGTCGTTCTTGCGGTTGCGCATGGCGATGATCTCCTCGCCCAACCATGTGGACTCGACCATGCCTTCGGGCGCCGTGTGGCCGAACAGAAGCGTGGACAGCGGGTTGGTGATCCGGTCGGCCTGCAGGTGGCCCTTGCGCTGGGTGCGGATCCCGCGGCGCTTCTCGATCGTGCTGACGAAGCGCTTGATCGATGCCGGCTTCACGCCTGTGTTGGCGCACCACTTCTGATACACCTGGTACCAGTCCTCGGTGAGGCCCGGCATCGGCTTCATCGGCGGCACCTCCCAGTTGGTCAGCGCGTCGATGAAATCGACCGGGCTGTCCTGGGCCAGGCGGATCAGGTCGCGCTTGGCCTCGGTGTCGGGCGGCAGCGTGCCGGGACCGAAGTCGCCGAGATCCACGTTGAGTAAGTAGTCGTGCAGCGCGGCGATACCGCCGTTGGCCAGCTCATCCATGATCGCCTTGTAGTAGGCGGGGTCCTTCTTGGGTGGCGTCCAGATGACGCAGTGGCGGCGATCGTCTTCCTCGAGCACGACCGGCATCTGCTCGTTCGACAGGAAGACCAGGTTGACGTGGTTGACCTCGTCGTAGGCTGCGATGTGCTTCGGGTTGATCCGGATCCGCTGGCCAGTGACCAGGACCTTGAGCAGGTTCTTCTGCTCGAAGCGGTGGGCTTGCGCGACCACCTCGTCGGCGATCAGGAACAGCTTCCGCGAGGCCCAGTCGTTGTGCTTGTCGACCAGGGCGTTCTGGTCGAGGATGCTGCCGTACTGGCCGTAGATGGCCATGACCGCCTCGAAGAACAGGTTCTTGCCGGCGCCCTGGCCACCGTGCACCACCACGGTCGACTTCATCTTCGCGCCCGGGTGCTGCACCGGGTACGCGCACCACCGCAGTACCCACTGAAAGAGCTCGCGGCTGTTGCGTTCCTCGCTGCACAGATAGTGCAGCAGGTCGATCACCTTGTCGCACTTGCCTGGCGCCGGCGTCGTCGGCCAGCCACCCCACAGGTTGCAGGTCACCGCCGGATCCTCGCCGGCGGGATCGAATCCGACTTCGCTCGACCGAACGATGTCGCGGTCGGCGTGTTCCATCCACGCCTTATGCAGCTCCGGCCGCACGCAGGCGTTCTTCATGTCGCCCAGCGGCAGCAGGATGTGCTCGCGGTGATCGAATACCGCGCCGCCGCCGCCATAGATCAGTGAGTACCGCTCGAGCAGTTCGTCGAGGTGCTGGATCGGGCGCAGCTTCGCGCCCCGCCCCCCCGGTTCGGAGGAAGGAACGGCGCGCAGGGCCGGTGGGGCCCACTTGAGTTCCGAGAGTCGGGAACCGACCTGGTTGCCGACCGCGGCCAGGCCCTCCAAGGCGTGGAGGTCGTTGAAGTCGGTGATCTTGTGGCCGTTGGCCGCGTGCTTCGCCTGGCGCCCGTCCTCGTCGGAGAAGATCGGGCGGATCCACTCGCCGCCCACGGCCATCGCCGCAGCGCTGGCCGCCGTGACGCCGGGATTGCCCTCGGTGAAGCAGTCGTCGTCCGCGCAGACCAGAATCTTCGCGCGCTTGTACCGCTTGCGCAGCGCGTCGGCGACGGGCTGCAGGTTGCCGGCGTCGAATGCGCACGCGACCGGGTAGCCCGTCGCGGCATGCAGCGACGCGGCCGTGGCATAGCCCTCAGCCACCAGGACGATCCAGTGCGGGGTGTGGCCGAGCAGGTGGAAGTGGCCCTTCTTGGCCACGCCGGCGGGCCAGAACTCCTTTTCCGGCCGGCGGCCTTCCTTGGCCTGCGCCGCGGTGCGCAGGAACTGCAGGCCATGGATCTTGCCGCCGGTGTCGGTCAGCGGCACGACGGCGGTGCCGTTCTTGGTGAACTTCAGCCCGTAGCCCAGGACACCCTTGCGCTGCAGGTATGGCGATTCGCTCTCGGGCAGCAGCCGACCCCAGGCCTTGGTGGCGGTGTTGCCCGCGGCCTCGGCTTCGCGCTTGCGCTGCTGCTCGGCCGCCTTCGCGTCCGCGGCCCAGGCGCGCTTGAGCGCGTCGCGCTGGTCCGGCGTGAGGCGGCCGGTGTCGTCCTTCGGCAGCGCCACCTTCTGGTGCCCGCTGCTGTTGCCGCGGAACACGCCGTAGGAGCCGACGATCAGCAGCCGGTCGACGCTGGGCGACCACTCCTTGAGCCAGTACCAGCCGCGCTTCTCGCGCCCGCCATCCTGGACGAACACGCGCTGCGGGCGATGGGTGCCGATGCGCAGGCCTTCGCCGGGCGGGATGATCAGGCCGGCATCGAGCAGCTGGCCGAGGACGTCATCGTAGTTCGAGGCCCCGGTGCTCATTTCACTAACTCCGGGGGCCACTGACTACCCACAAAATGCGGCTGTGCTACCCGCATGGGGGCGGACCAGGGGGAGGACCCGCTCCGGAATGAGAGTGGTTCGCATCGAGGCGGGGTCACTGAAATCGCGCCCGCCGCGGCGCAGCGCTCTCCACCCCTACCCGGGGTGCGGGGTTCGACGAGGGCGGAGGGCGGCGTCATGGGGCCGGCCTGCCCAACCAGGTGGCGCGCGCACGCCACTGCGCGCGCATGTCCGCGCGCAGCTGATCCGCCGCGTGGCGCCCGCGGCGCGCAGCAACAATCTCGGTCAACTGATTCACCTTCGAGTCGGTGGTGTACCCCTGGCGCAGGTAGTGCCTGGCCTCACATTCGCGCCGGCGCTGCTCGACGGCAGCCCCGGCCACCGAGGCCACGTAGGCGCGGCAGCCGGTGCCGGTCGTGCAATCGGTCGCGGGGCAGCGCTCGGGCAGCTGCTGGATCTCGGCGTCGCGGTCCTCGAGCGCCAGCTTCGACAGGCGCGCGAGCGCAGCGCCCAAGCATCGGCTGATCGTCAACGCGCACCTCGCAGCAGCAGTTCGCCCTGCCGGCGTGTGGCTGCCTCGGCCTCGACGCGCAGCCGCTCTTGTTCGGCCAGCGCGGCATCACCCTCGAGACCGGGCTCGCTCGAGTAGAGCGCGCGCATGGCCTCCAGCACGCCATTGCGCGATGCCTGGTTGGCCGGCCCATGGCGCTGGTTGCGATAGCCGTGAGGCGGTCGGTTGTGCGGCATGTCAGGACTCCCGCCGCTTCCTCTTCAGCCACTGCCGCACTAGGCGTTCAGCGCGGTGCGACTCGGCGCGCGACGCACGCAACACGGCCACCATGGCGTCGGCCTCGGCCAGCGACAGATCGCCGTCGGCGAGAGCCTCGGCCGTGACGCTGGCCAGCTGGCCGGCATGGGCGGCCACCTGCAGCACCTTGCCCTGCAGGGCCTCCACGCCGCCGCGGCACAGCGCGGACGAAGCGGGCACGGGGTCAGCGGCCACGCCGAACTGCGCGGCCAGCGACTGGATCCAGACGACGGCATGGTCCTGGCCTTCGACCAGCTCCTGCATCCATTCGGTCAGCAGTTCCGCGATCTCCAGCGAAACCGACTCGCCTTCCACGCCGCGCAGCTTCTTGCGCAGGCTCTCGCCCGTGATCGCGCGCCCGCGGCGTTCCGTGAGATGCGACGCGGCGGCATTGACGCCGCCTGGCATCTGCCGCACCGCGTTGTACAGCGCATCGCGCCAGTGGATGTCCGAAGGCCGGCAGGTCACGGCGCACCCTGAAACGCCGCGCGTTTCATCGTGGTGGCCGGGGTGTGGCGGGTTGCACCATGCAGCCCATGAAGCCGACTCGCTACTTCCACCTCGCCGTCGCCCGCATCTTCGACGCACGCACGGGCGCCGGCGCCGTCGCGGCCGTGTTCTTCATCCATCGAGGCGCCGGCCTGCCGGTAGGATGGGAGTGCGACCCCACCACCACTACCGGAGACCGGCATGAGCGAGCTCAGCACCGAGGAACAGGCGATCGCCAAGGGATTGGCCATGGAGGTCGTGCTGCTGGCGCTGATGCGCGAACGGCGGGACGACCCCACGTTCTGGGACAGGATCGAGCGCGTCATGGCCGAGGTCCTCGCGAGGACCGCTTCGCAGCCTTATCGGAACGTGCCCCTAATGGCGGATGCGGCACAGGACTTCCTGGACGCGTGGCGCGACATCGCGGGGTCGGATCCGGCGAAGCCAGCACCGCCCGGAACTCCTCCTTCCGCTCCGCGATGAATCGGAGCGCGGCGAGTTGCGCGGAAGGCATCTCAGCCGACCTCCACGAAGTGCAGCGGCCGGCCGGCGCGGGCGCGCTGGGCCAGCAGGGAAACCCACTCGTCGCTGGTCAGTACCAGGTCGAGCTCGGGCGGGCTTTCGAGCAGGGGCGCATCGAGCAGGCAGGCGATTTCGCTGTTGCCGAGCCGGGCGTCGAGCGGGACGATCATGCGGCGCGGTGATCGGCGGCTACGCGACATGGCTGACCCTCGGGCGTACCGGCACGGTGTAATGGGTGACGCGGCCGTCCTCGCCCCTCGACCAGGCGACATCGGGGCAGAGGTCATCCGCGCGAACTCGGCCGTGGACTGCGTGCTCGATCGCGGGTGCGTACTCACGCAGCGCACGAGGCGGAACGCCAGTCGAGCGCCACTGACGCCGCATCTTGTTGATGAACTGACGGCTAGTGCCGCAGGCCTGGGCGATATGGCCGATGCCGCTGTCGATCTCCGGCAGGGCCGCCGCCGCTTCGATCGCTTCGTCGAGAGGTGTCGTGTTCACGGCGGCGATTCTGAAACCGATTGTTTCCGTTTGTCAACAACCCATAGTTTCGCCGAAGGGCGATAGCCTAGAAACCTATGGTTTCCAAGACAGACATACGCCACCGGTTCGCCGCTTGGCTGGGTGAAGCCCTGGCGGCCAATGGCTTACCCGACGAGCGCGGGCGCTTGAGGGCAGTGGCCAAGCGCTACCACGTGTCGCCGCAAATGGCAGGCAAATGGCTTCGCGGGGAGTCCATGCCCGATGCTGCGCAGATCGGCGTGATTGCCGAGGATCTGACCGGCCCTCTTCCAGGCGAAGCTCCGGTGGAGGTCGAGGCCGCCCAGCGCTACCTTGCGCCCGTGAAGGTGGCCGACCGCACCTTCTCAGTCAGCGAGACGGCGGCCGACTACGTTCGCCTCCCGAGGCTGGCTATGGAGGGGGGCATGGGCTATGGAACTGAGATCGACGGACCGCCGGCGATCGTCGACTACATCGACATCGCCCGCTGGTGGGCTGAAGCGAACCTGCCGAAGCCAATCTCGCGCATCAAGATCATCACCGGCACGGGTGACAGCAACGCGCCGCTCATCAACCACGAAGACATCGTGTTCGTGGATGAGGGCTGCAATGCATTCACCGGCCCCGACCTCTATGTGTTCAACTGGCAAGGTCGAGCGTTGATCAAGCGGCTCGCACCAGACCTGCGTGGAAACTCGCTTCAGATCGTTTCGGCGAACCCCGCCTACCCCCCTGAGACGATAAGCCTGCAGGAGATCGACCAGTTGCACATCGCAGGAAGGGTCGTTGCGTGGTACACGTTGCGCCGGCATTGATACGGCGATTTAGCTGGATTCCAACGACACCTCAGCGATTTCTTCCATCGTGACTTGCGGGCAATCATGGTCGCGGTCACCAGGCTTTTGGAGCCCGACGCAGCTGGCCGGGCATTTCTCCAGGAACGCCTGCCATTGATCCTCGAATCCAGTCAGGTCGAACGTCTCCTCGCGCCGATCACCTATCGTCTGGTGGATCGTCAGAAGCAGGCGATCGCGCTTTCTCATTGAGCTCAAGAACTGGGCAGCCTGATCGAGTGGCACCGTGGCGGCGTAGCGGCTGCCATCCCAGCGTTCCATGATGCGAGCCTTGTCATGATCGAAGCGGGTCGAGACGTAGATGGCATCGTCGCTCTCGGTGTACAGGTTGCCTCGCGTGGGGAAGAAGTGAACCGGCAACAGAAGGCGAGGCGTCAGCCTGCCGCGAACAGGACAGTCGATAGACACGGTAAGTTGATCAGCGATGCCGGTCGCCTCGAGACGATGATGGGTCTTGTCCGTCATCCGATCGACCGTGGCCTGGACACTCCACGCTGACTCGACCTGCACAGGCTCAGGCAAGGGCTGTGGATCCGTTGCTATGCCTCCATCCGGGCCCCCTTGACCGCAGGACGCAAGAAAGCCAGCCAACGCCAGCGCTACCACCTGCTCCCTGCGCATCACGCCCCTCCTATTCGAGCTCGAAAGCCAGGCCGTCAGGATGCCCGGACAAAGCGAAACTATTGGTTGTTGACAGAAGGGAAACTTTAGGTTTCTAATCCGCTCGCCAGCCCACCAGCTGGCGGGCGACCGGCGGGTCGCCACCCGCCGGGCCCCTAGACCCGGTCGCGGAAACCAGCCCTCCCCAGCTGGCCCGCACGGCGACCCGCCGGCGCTCTCACCTACCAGGAGAGCGCAAATGCAGGACCCCCGGATCATCGTTCCGGACGCCACGATCCCCCTGAAGGTTCTGGCGGACGGCTACCAGGCAGACTCCCGCGACACCGCGGTCACCGACCACGTCGCGGTGCTGTACCCCGACACCGGGTGGACGGTCGCCCGCCACGCGCTGGCCAAGGCCGGCAAGCCGCACCCGACGGCCGACGCGGTCGACAAGGCCGCCAAGCAGCTGCAGCTGCTCGACTTCGACGACTGGTTCAACGCCCCGCTGGACGAGGTGTGGCTGCGGCACGTGCTCAAGCACGACCGCTACAACCCGGCGGTCGACACGAACCTGTTCCCCGACCTTCCGCGCACCGACTGGTTCTGGACCGGCACGACCACGCCGTGGTCTGCGGCGTCCGCGTTCTACGTCCACCTCTACTTCGGCTACGTCAGCGACGGCCGCCGCAACGACAGCGGGTTCGGGTTGGCGTGCCGTCGTGCCCGTCAGTAATTGGCCCTTTGCCTAGGAGCTCGTCATGTTCAGCATGATCGATCCTGTCGGCATCGGCCTCGATGCCTGCGAATCCGAATCGCTCCCGCCTGCTGCCGTGCGCTGCCTGCGCGCGGCCGCCGGCCACGAGCACCAGCGCGCCTCCGCGCTGAACCTGCGCGGCAGGGATGCCCGCAAGCCCAGCCTGCGCCGCATGGGCCACCTGTGCGCCATGAGTGCGCGCTTCGAGGCCACCGCGGCCGACCTCGCCATGGAGGCCCGGTGATGGACACGCTCAAGCTTCCGATGGGCGACCGCGGCATTGCTGTCGAGATCTCCATCCACGATCGCAACCGCGTGCTGGCCCGCATCGTCGACACGGTGAGCGACAAGCACCACGCCCTGGCCTTCGCCGGATGCGGCAGCGACGAGGTCTGGGTGTACGACGACAGCCTCGTGGCCGGCGTGCATGTCCAGCTCCCGCCGAACCGCGTCGAAGAGGCGGCCAGGTGGTTCGCGGCCCGCGGCATCGAGGTCATCGATGAGCGCACCGTGGCCGAGCCGGCGGTGCACTGATGGGCGCCGTCATCCACCTCCCGACCGACGTGCCGCGTTTCCGTGCCGGCATAGCCGCCGTCCGCGCGCGGGCACGCGGCTTGGGGTGCACGGCCGAGGCGCGCAAGCGGGCCCTGCAGACGCTCCTGGACGAGATGCAGGCCGGTCGGTCCTCCGGTGCAGCGGTGGCGCTGGCCAACAGCACGCTGCTGCCCTGGCGTGCCTCGGCCCGTGGCGGTGCCGCATGAGCGGCTACTTCGACCCGTTCGCCTTCCTCCTGGGGGGCATGGTCGGCGGCCGCGGACCGGAGCCGATGACCAACGCCGGGCGCTACCTGCGTCAGCTCGAGCGCGCCGACCTATGCTTCCAGCGGAACGACGAAGCCGTCTCGGACGAGATGACCTGCGCGCTGCGCCGGATCCAGCTCACCAGCGCCAGGGACGGCTCCGCGTGAGCGTGCCCCTCGTCCACATCCCGACCGGCCACGGCGAAGCGGTGCTCTGCCTGCAGATCCACCGCGGCACCGTCTGGGCCGGCCTCTACCCGTCGCTCGCGGCCGAGGCACCGCTGCAGATCGGCGTGGCCTCGCGCCGCACACCCGCGCGCCGCGTGGGCCGCAACCTGGTGATCGGCGGCGAGCATTTTCCCTTCCACAGCACCCAGCTGCGGCGGGCGATCGTCTGGCTCGACCACCACGGCGTGCGCACCAGGGAGGCCGCCGAGACGGCCCGGGCGGTGGCGCGATGAACACCTGGACGCTGCTCACGGCGGACAACGCCCGCCTGCACCAGCTGATCGACGCGCGCACCGCCGCCCAGACGCGAGGCGATGCCGCCGAGGCGCAGCGCCTGGAGCCCGAGATCGAGCGGCGAATCCAGATGATCGGAGCGCGGCCATGAGCCTGCTCGCGCGCCTGGGCCGCCGGCCCTCCGACTGGCACGGATCGCTCGCGTTCCTCTCGATCGTCCACTGCCCATTGCGCACGGACGTGCCTTCGCCCCTGGACAACGTCGAGCGCTACCACGAGTTCCGCAAGCGCTGGCGATCGCCCATCGGCAACACCTGGTCGTGGCCGCAGGACACGACCCCCGAATCCCGGCCGGCACGCGCCGGCGATCCTCCCGGAGCCTGACCCATGCAAGCCCAGACCTACACGCCCACCATCCGGGCGGCGCTGCTGGCCGCCCTCGACACCCCGACCCGCACGCTGCGGCGCTGTCAAAACGGCTTCATTGCCGTCGGTAGCCGCAGCATCACCACCAGCGCACCGAAGCTGTTCCAGGCCTTCACCAAGCGCGCGGTCAACCAGCTCGAGCGCGAAGGCCTCGCCCGGTTGGACGACCCGGATTCGCCCAGCACTGCCACGTTGACCGACGCCGGTGTCGCGGCGGCTGAGCAACTGAAGGCCCAGCAGCAGGGCAAGGCGGTGCGCTCGTGAGCGGCCGCTCTTTCACCGTATACCGCGAAGTCGAAGTCGATGTGGATCTCGATCTCGACGAACTGGCCGAAGGATTGGAGCCGGCCGACGTCGCGCACTTGATCAGCAAATGCGGAATGCCTGCCCACGGGGTTGTTTGCCCCATGGGCCTTGGCGATGGCGACGAATCGCGGATCAGTCGAATCGTTGACGAAGCCGAACGCGCGGTTCGGCGCATTCCCCACATCCCGCGTGAGCTTGCCGACATGTTCTGGCACGTCCACGGGAGGGCGCTGGCATGAGCGACATCACCGTAGACGCCGTGCGCGCGCTTGTGCGCGACAAGGCCGCCATCACGCAGGCCGAGCTGGCCTTCTACCTCTTCGGGCTCGATATCGAGGTCCTGTCGCGTGGAGGTCGCATGGTGATCCACCACACCATGCTTGCGGATGGTTGGAGAGCCCGGCGCATCCGGGGTGCCGACGGCGCTGATGTTGCCGAAACCCCGACCTATCACTACGACCGACCGGATCACCCGCAGTCGTGTCCAGCCAGCTTCACCCAGGTCTACAGCTTCAGCGGCGACCCGGATGCCATCCCTGCCGACGGCCGCCGCTACACGCTCGTCGAGTCGACGCCTACGGCGATCACGATCCTGCAGGACGCTCGCCAGGCCATCCTTGATCGCGCTGCCACGCGCGACCTGCAGGCCGAGCGCAGCATGGCCCGGGCCGTGGCCGCCTTCAATGCGATCACCGGCCAGCAGCTCACCGAGACGCAGGGCTGGCTGTTCATGGTGCAGCTGAAGGCGGCGCGCGCCACTGCCGGCGCGCACAACCTGGACGACTACGTCGACGGCGCAGGCTACTTCGGCCTGGCGGGCGAATCCGCGGCGCGCGAGGCCTCGACGGCGGCGGAGGGCCAGCCGGCATGAACAGCCCGGACCAGGACCTCATCCAGCGCGGCAATGCCGGTATCGCGGAAGGCACGGAATGGTCGCCGACGCCCAGCGCCGCACCGGCGCCGGCGCCGCTGCCCGGCTATCCGACCGCCGCGGACCTGCCCGACACGCCGGCCAGGCCGGCGACCTTCGAGGACATCCTGCGCCGCGCGCAACGTGCCGCGCTGGTCGACACCGGCGCGGCCCTGGTGCTGGGCGTGGTGATCGGCCGCCTCTGGCCGGTGGTGTTCCCGTGAGCCGCGCCATCCCCAGCCTGGGCATCAACTACGCGATGCCGGCGCAGGACCGCGCCTCGCTGCAGGTGTGGCGCACGGACCGGTTGCCGACCAGCACCGGTACGGCGACCGCACACAAGGAGCCCGAGCGCCAGCGCATCGCGGCCGACATCGAGGCATTCCTCGCTCGCGGCGGGCAGATCGAACGCCTGCCGACGACGCCCGTCGGGGAAGGGTTCCAGGACCTCGAGCTGGAGCGCTACCGCGAGAAACGCGCGAAGGGACGCCGCCGCCAAGCCCTCGACCGCATGTCGCTGGACGAGGACGAGTGAGCATCAAGCCCCTTCCGGCGCCACAGGACTACGCCCGCCAGTTGCGCCTGGCGCGACGCGCCCTGCGCAAGGCCCGCGACCTGCTCGACCAGGCCGAGCGCGTCCTCCACGACCTTCCCGACAGCCAGTGCCCGACCGGGCTGCTGGAGCACATCCGCCGTTTCAACCGAGCCCCAGGAGGCCAATCATGAGCGACCCCACCGACCAGGCGCAGACCCTGGAATCCACGGCCACGCCGCCGAGCGTGTTCATCCACATCGCCGGCGACGTGAACGTCCACGCTGGCGCCAAGCGCGACCCCTCGTTGTCGATCCTCGGCGCGCTTCCGCTCGGCGGCGCACTTGCCCAGGCGCTGCGCGGCGCGCTGGATGGCCAGCCGCTCGAGAAGAACCAGCCGCCGGCGGCCGCGCCGTCGATCATCGTCCGCGACCCGGCCCAGCCGCTGAAGGTCATGGCTGACGGCCACCAGGTTGACGCGCGCGAGAAGGTCACCGACCACGTCGCCCTGATCTTCCCCGAGACCGGGATCTGGGTGCACCCGAACACGCTGGCGCGCGATGGCGGCAAGGCCTTCGAGAACCAGCCGGACACCGAGACGGCGGCGAAGGCGCTGCGCGTGCTGGACTATGACGACTGGTTCCTGGCGCCGGACACGGTCTACGACCGCCACGTGATCGACCGCCGCTTCCACAAGCCGGCCGCCGATTCGAATCTCTATCCGAACCTGCTGCTGACCGACACCTACTGGACCAGCACGGTGACGCCGTGGTCTGCGGCGTCCGCGTTCTACGTCCTCCTCGGCAACGGCTACGTCGGCGGCGGCCTCCGCAGCAGCAGCGGGTTCGGGTTGGCGTGCCGTCGTGCCCGTCAGTAATTTGACCTCTGTCGCCTGACATGGCCTCGCGCTTCCAGCCGCCGCCGATGGTCGATGCCGCGCGCCGTCTATGCGCGGAGGTCGAGCAGATCGTGCGTGACTTCCCGCAGTACCACCGCTACCGCACGGGCGACAAGTTGCGCGACCTGGCGGACGAGGTGCTCATCTGCGCGATGCGCACGTGGCGCAAGAAAGACAATCGGCTTCGCCGTGCCGAGGACCTGGTCGACGCCGTCGATCGGTTCAAGGAGCGCCTGCAGGTGTGCAAGCAGGCGCATGCCTTCAAGCGCTTCGCCCAGTTCGAGCGGCTGTCAAAGGCCGCGCACGAACTGGGGGCGCAGGCCGGCGGCTGGAAGAAAAGCGTCGAGCAGCACCCCAACACCCAGAATGCGCAAGCCGATGGCGTAGCGCAGCGTGGTGAGAGACTGAGTACCCGCGCCGCCCGATCGAGGGCCAACGCATGACGACGCCACGCTATCCCTCCGGGGCCTGCGTGGCCGGGTCTCAAGTGCGCGGGGAGACGCCGTGGTCTGCGGCGTCCGCGTTCAACGTCAACCTCAACAACGGCAACGTCAACAACAACCACCGCAACAACAGCGGGTTCGGGTTGGCGTGCCGTCGTGCCCGTGAGTCTCAGGGTGCCGGGGGCGTGCAGTACCGCGCCCTCTACAACGCCTACCAGGATGCGCGACGCGGCAAGCAGCCCAGCTACGACAAGCTCCGCTTCGACGCCCACTTCATCGATGGCCTGCTGTACCTGCAGCGGGAGCTCAACGCCGGCACCTGGGCGCCGGCGCCTTCCACCTGCTTCGTGGCCACCCGGCCGAAGGCGCGAGAGATCCATGCGCCGGCGTTTCGGGACCGCGTGGTGCATCACTGGCTCGTGCCCCAGCTGGAAGCCATCTACGAGCCGCGCTTCATCGCCCACAGCTACGCCAACCGCGCCAGCAAGGGCAGCCACGCCGCCGTGCGCTACGCGCAGGCCTGCGTGCGCCAGGTGCACTCCGGCCAGGGCGGCGGCTGGTACCTGCAGCTGGACATCGCCAACTTCTTCAACAGCATCAGGCGCGACAAGCTCTGGGCGATGCTGAAGCCGGTCCTGCTGCGGGCGCGCCTGCCGCTGGAGGCCCAGATGGCGACCCACGCGCTACTGCGAGGCTCGGCCCTGCAGGCCGGTGTTCGGCTGCGCGCCACGCCCGAACAGCTGCAGCTGGTCCCCGCACACAAGCGCCTGGAGAACGCGCCGCGCCGATGCGGCCTGCCGATCGGCAACCTGTCCAGCCAGTTCTTCGCCAACGTGTTCCTCGATGCGCTCGACCAGTTCGTCAAGCACGAGCTCAAGGCACAGCGCTACCTGCGCTACGTGGACGACTTCGTTCTCTTCCACCACGACCGGGCGCAGCTGGTGGAGTGGCAGCGCCAGATCGAGGCTTTCCTCACCGACACTCTGGACCTGCGCCTGAAGGACGAGGTGAAGCTGCGCCGCCTCGACGACGGCCTCGACTTCCTGGGCTACGTCATCTATCCGACTCACACCCGCGTGCGCCGGCGGGTGGTGGCGCACCTGCAGGAGGCGCTCGCCGCGTGGGAGGCCGCCCACGTCCGCGGCCAGGCCCTGCGCGGCACCCCGGCCGACTTCGACCACATCCGCACGGTGCTGGCCAGCTACGCCGGTCACCTGCAGCACGCCGCCACCCGGCGCCTCTGGCGCCGCCTGGAGCGGCGCTTCCCCTGGATTCCGACCGCGGCACGGCCGCGGCGCTTCTCCCATCGCCTGCAGGGCAGGCACATCACGATCAGGAGCTTCCGATGAAAGAACCCCGCCGGTGCCGCGACTGCGGCTGCACCGATCTGCAGGCCTGCCCGGGCAGTTGCCACTGGGTCAGCGAAGACCAGTGCAGCGCGTGCGCCCAGTCGATCGCCACCATCGACCGGTTGAAGCGCGCCGCCAAGCGCATCAAGAAGGACCACGGCATCCAGCACATGAAGGCGCTGGACGTGGCCGCCCGGGAGCATGGCTTCAGCAACTACGTCCACGCCCGCCGGGTCATCGAACGGAGGGCGCAGGCATGAATCGATCGATCATCGTGCATGGCCCCCAGGCCTGCGGTAAGACCCGCAACCGCGTCGCGCTGGCACGTCACTACGGCCTCTCGCAGATCCTCGACGACCAGGATCCGCATGCGCTCCCGCCCGGCGTGTCGATCGACGCGCTGATCCTCACGAACGTCGACCTCACCGGAACCGCATATGTCGGTTCGATCCGCTGCGTCCCCTACACGCAGGCGGCCCGCGAGGCCGGCGTCTTCAACCCCGTCAACCAGACTGATACGGAGTGACGCCGCCCATGCAGACCGAACAGACCATCATCGCCGTTCCGCTCAACCGCCTCAGCCTCTCGCCCGACAACTCGCGCAAGCGCCGCTCCCCGGCGCACATTGCCGCCACCCTGGAATCGCTCAAGGTCCACGGCCAGCTGCAGAACGTGGTCGTGACGCCGGGCCCCGACCCCGAGCACTACCTGGTGGACGCCGGCGGCACGCGCCTGCTCGCGCTCCAGTTGGGTGTCGAGCGCGGCGAGATCGCCGCCGACTACTCGGTGCTGTGCCGCCTGATCCCGGCGGCCAGTGCGCTGGCGGCCAGCACTGCGGAGAACGTCATCCGCGAGGACATGCATCCGGCAGACCAGTTCCGGGCGTTCCACCGCATGGTCGAAGCCGGCCAGTCCACGATCGAGATCGCGGCGCACTTCAGCGTGGCCGAGTCCGTCGTAGTCGGCCGTCTGAAGCTGGCCAACGCCGCTCCCGAGCTGTTCCAGCTCTACGAGCAGGGCGACATGAAGCTCGAGCAGCTGCAGGCGCTGGCGCTCACGGATGACCACGACGCCCAGCGTCGCGCCTGGTTCGGCCAGAAGGGCGCGAAGATCGAGCACGACTGGCAGCGTCGCCCGGACGAGATCCGCAAGCGCATCACCTCGCGGGAGATCGGACCGGACAACCCGCTAGTCAAGTTCGTCGGCGTCGAGCGCTACGAGGCCGCCGGCGGCGGCATCCGCCGCGACATGTTCTCGCCGGCGGTGTACTTCAGCGATGCCAAGTTGCTGGAGAAGCTGGCCGCCGAACGGCTGGAGGCGATCGCCGAGGCCGAACGCGCCGCCGGCTGGGCTTGGGTCGATACTCACCTCGAGCTCGACTACAGCGGCCAGTCCCGCTATGGCAGCGGGCCGTTCCACGCCACCCGCCGAGATCTCAGTCCCGCCGAGAAGAAACGGGTTGCCGCGATCCAGAAGCGCCTGGATGAGATCGGCCGCCTGCAGGGTGACGACGACGCCGATGGCGACGCGTACGACGCGCTGGAAGCGGAGTCCGATGAACTGAGCGCCGAGCGTAAGCAGCTGCAGGAAGCCCGGGAAACGTGGACCTCGGAGGCCAAGGCCAAGACCGGCGTCCTGATCTACATCCATCAGCACTACGGCCTGCAGGTCGAACGCGGCCGCCTCAAGCCTGGCCAGAAGATCAGCGGCGGCAAGGTGCAGGGCGGCAAGGACGCCGGCCCGAAGAAGCCCGTGCTCAGCCAGGACATGCTCGCCCGCCTGGAGATGCAGCGGGCAGCGGCCATCCGCGAGCACATCGCGGCCCGACCGGCGGACGCGATCACGTTGCTCCTGCAGGTCCTGCTGGCCGAACTGCTGCCCGGCCGCGGCTCCAGCCCCCTGTCCGTCAACGCCACCAACCAGCACCTGGAAGACGCCCGCGGCAAGTTCGAGGAGATCAAGGGCGCGCCGGCGCGCAAGGCGCTGGAGGTGCGCGCGGCGAAGTGGCTGCAGGCGATTCCGAAGAAGGCCGACGAGCTGGTGCCATGGCTGGACAAGCTGCCCCTGGAACAGCGGCACGAGCTGCTGGCCTTCCTGGTCGCGCTCTCGCTTCCGGTCGCCCAGCACCGAGGCAAAGAGCTCGCCGCCCGGTTCGGCGTCGACATGGCCACGTGGTGGCAGCCGACCGCAGAGACCTACATCGGCCTTGTGCCGAAGTCCCTGCTGGCCGAGGCCGTCGCCGACGTCGCCGGCAAGCCCGCCGGCGAGGCACTGCTGGCCAAGAAGAAGGACGCCGCGATGGCCGAGACCGCCAAGCAGCTGGCCGGCACAGGCTGGCTGCCGAAGCCGCTGCGCGGCGACGGGTATGGCCAAACCAAGGCGGCGCCCACGGGTGCTGCGCCCGCGAAGGCCTCGACCAAGAAGCCTGCTGGCAAGGCGACGGCAAAGAAGGTGGCCGCCAAGAAGACGCCACCGCCCAGGACATTCAAGACGGCCAAGAAGAGTCCGGCGAAGAAGGCCGCGAAGGGTGGTGCCCGGTGATCGCCGCGACCGCGCCGTCGGCACACGCGGCCGAGCACCTGCCTGCACTGTGGAAGGCCGAGGCGTCTGAGCTGCGCAGGAACGCACGCGAGGCCCGCGCGCACGAGAGTGCGACCGTGGACGATTTTGCCCGCGCCGATCGCCTGGACATGAAAGCCGACGGCAAGCACGAGTGCGCCGACGAGCTGGCCGCCTCCTTGGCGCGGCCAGCCTCTCAACCGGCTGCGACGCCTGCGGCGACACCAGTTCGGTATTTCGCCTATGACGGCGACAACGGGGATTACACCGCACCCATCGACGGGTGGCAGACGATGGAGTCCTGCCCGATCAACACCCCCGTGCTTCTCTGGAGCAACGACACCTCAGAAAAGGTAATCGGCTACAAGCCCGGGGACGCTCCGCATCCGGAGTGCGTCATCGTGGCCAGCACCGCCGCGTATGCCGACGCCTGGCATCCCATGCCGCCCGATCCCGAGGCCGAGCAGGAGGAACCTGCATGACTCCGGCCGACGATCGTACCCGTGAGCTTCTGGCCTTAGCCCAGAAGCTGGCCGACCGCTGGAACAATGCCGAGATGGCGCCGGTGGTGGGACACGTCGGAATCACCAAGGACGAGATCGACAGGCTGTACTCGCTTGCTTGTAGCCTTCCGCTGGATACCCCGACCACCGTCGGGGAGGCGGCACGCAATCCGAACCATCCATTCGTGGAGCGCATTGACGAGGCCGGCGTGAGGAACATCTCCTTGCGCGTGGGTGGCAAGGCAGAAAGCTTCGGCCGCCTGCGATTGATGTTGATGCTGTCCACCGTGGCCCTACGCGAATGCCTGCGTCACCTTGGCGTGTCGCCACATATGGGCCCCGCAGCCGTAGTCGTGAAGATGCTGGAACGCGACTTCATCGCCATGCGCGACGCGCTGGTCGCCGAGGGTGATTCCGGTGCATACCTTTTCCGGAAGCGCGGCCGCAAGCGGATCGACCCGCACCTGCGCCGGTTCATGCTCAGCGGGATTCTGTTCGTTGCCGACGACGAGCCGCGGGAACACAGCTTCGCGTGTCCCATGTCATCGACCCGCACGCGGAAAGGTGCCACCGATGCGCTCTGACCGCAGCCAGCTCGACATCATCCTCGACCGCCCGCCGACTGCGGCCGACTATCGCGCCGCCGCCGAGGCTGCCCTCTCCAATCCACTGGAGTCGCAGGAACAGCGGCAGCGCCGGCACGACCACTACTTGGCCGAAGCCAAGCGCCTTGAGGCGACCGCGCCATGAGCGCCCAGCCCAGCACCAGGTGCCGGCTCTGTACCTGCCTGCTCGACCCGGCCAGCAGCGGCGACGACCTCGTCCGCGGCGTCTGCGGCGACTGCCGCAAGCACCCGGCGGCAAAGAGTCTGGGCCCGTTAGCGGCCGCTCCGAAGGCATCCTCCGGCCCGCTCGAGTTCACCGCGGCCGAGAAGGCACTGATCCGCCGGGTACACGGCTACATGCCCGCAGCGCAGCTGCTCTCGCTGCTCAACGAACGCCTGCAGGCGGACGGCCGCGCGGGCACCCAGCTCCACACGATCGAGCAGTTGCACGCCGAAACGCAGGCGCTGCCTGCCGCCGCCGCCGGCGCCGACTGGACGAGCCTGCGCAAGCTGCTGGCGAAGGCCCGGCGCGATGGCCTGCTGGAGCGGATCACGGCCCAGGTGATCGACGACTTCGCCGTGGTGTTCGCCCTGTCCCCGGCGCAGGTCCTGCGCCTGAAGGACGTCGTCCTGACCGCCAAGGAGGCCGACCATGGCCGATAACCGCAAGACGCCAGCCGTGCCCGGCAACCGCCGCGGCGTGATCCAGCGCACCGAGCTGGTCGAGGCCTACCTCGACCTCGGCGGCCAGCTGATCGACCTCGAGGACTACGCCACCACCGGCCTGCGCATCGTCGCCGTGGGCCCCAGCGGCGTCGGCAAGACGAACGCCGGCCTTTACATCGGCGAGCAGCTCGCCGACCAGGGCTGGCTCAGCGTGCTGGTGGATCCGGAGGGCGAGATCGAATCCATGTACGGCGAAGCGGTCTCGCCGGCCGAGCTGGAATCGATCCTCGAGAAGCGCGATCGCAAGACCGTCGTGGTCGCCGCCCGCGACGCCACCGAGTTCATTCCGTTCGGACAGGTCATCCTCGAAGCCGCGGACACGCACCGTAAACCGCTGTTCGTGATGCTCGACGAAGGCCAGGTGTTCAGCGCCAGCCGCAAGCGCAAGAACGATGTCGGCGTGGCCTCCGACCTGGTGAACGAGTTCGCCCAGCGCGGCCGCAAGCGCGCCCTGGACCTGTTCCTGACCGCGACCAGCTTCACCGGCTCGCTGCATCGGCATATCTTCGCCAATAAGAACCTCAGCCTGATCGGCTGCCAGGAGGATCCCGCCGCATGGGCGGCGCTGGCGCCCCAGTTCCGGTCGTCGAAGATCGAGTTCAGCCACCTGGCCGCGCTGGGCCCGGGCGAGTTCTTCTGCTTCAGCCGCCGCGGCGTCGAGAAGGTCTCCATGCCGATGGCTGAGGCCATGCGTCAGGTGGCCCTGCAGGCTCCGAAGATCCGGCCGGCGTTACCAGCGACTTTCAGCCAGTGGGACCGCGCCATGCGTGACATCCAGACACTGCGCCTGCAGGCGCTGTCTGAGCCGGTGGTGGACCTTCTGGCTACCGTCGCCGGCCTCTCGCCACAGCAGGTGCTGTCGGGCCGGCGAGCACTGGAGGACGAGTTGGAATGCAGGTGAACTGGCAGCGGTTCGTGGCCACCGCCGGCGCCGGCGTGCCGCGCGCCTACCTGGCCGCGGTCGTCGGACAGCCGGTTGAGGCGGTGCGCCGGGTGCACAGCACTGGCCGCGCGGTGAAGGGTGCCGGCCGGGGCGCGACGTTCGCCGACCTGTTCTCCCGCTGGAACGGCCGCGCACCGCGGCCCGAGGAATGGCCGGTACCGACCTTGGCGGGCCGCGGCGCCTACCAGTGGCTGCCGCCCGAGGAGGAGCTGCTGGCCAGCCTGGTGGGGCGCATGGACAAGGCCGAGATCGCCCGGATCCTGACCGTGCGGCTGCGCGATATCACCGGCGACAGGAACGCCCGCCGCGACACGCAGGCGGTGCAAGCCCGGATGAACAAGCTGGGTCTGCAGACCACCGACGTGGTGGGCGGCCTCACCATCAACCAGGCGGCAACGGAGGTCGGCTCGACCGAGATCGTGCGCAATGCGATCCGGACCGGCGGCTTGAAGCCAATTCGCATGGGCCGCCTGCTCGTCATCCCGCACGCCGAGTGGAAGCGCTGGAAGGAGGGTCGCATCCTGGCGCCGCCCGGCTACGTGACGCTGGCCAGCCTGCGTGTGCCGCTGGGCATCAGCAGCGACTCGAAACTGCCGGAGTTCGCCTCGATGGGCTACATCCCCACGGCGATCCGCTGCAACCCGGCGCGGCCAGGCGTGCACTCCACGAAGTTCGGCACCTGGTACGTGGACCCGAAGGTCGCCCGCAAGCTGGTCGCCGATCGCCACGCCGGCCGGCCGATGCCGTGGCACGGCAAGCCGCTGCGAGACAACCTGAAGATCACGTTCGCACTCTGGCAGGAGCGCAAGCACCCCGCGAGCTGCAGCACCTGCAGGACGATCTGGGGCGATGCCGGCGCACCGCGCACGTTCGAGGAGTACTGCCGGCGGTATCCGTCGCTGGCGCACGGCGCCAAGCGCCATCTCACCCTGCAGCAACACGCCGGCCTGACCATTGCCGAGCTGGCCAGCCAGGCCCGTTGCCGCCCGGACCAGGTGAGGGCAGCCATCCAGTCCGGCGCGCTGCGCGCGACCAGGATCGGCCGGCTCTACCGCATCACCCGGACCGACGGCACGCGCTGGATCGCCCGCCGGAAGCCCAGCGGCACCGGCAAACGCAGCTGGATCTCGCTTGCCATGGCGAAGCACTGGTACGGCTTCACGCAGCGCGAGGTCGCGGCGTTCGTCGCCGAGGGCCGCGTGCGGTCGCGGACGGTCGACGGCAAGCGACTGGTAATGCGGCAGCAACTGGCCGACCTGCGCCGCGCGATCGGATTCACCGAACGCCAGGCCGCGGCGCGGCTGAAGGTCACCGTGGCCGTGCTGCGCACGCTCCTGGAAGGTGTGAACTGGCGGGGCACCGGCGCCATTCCGCTCGACACCGTGCAGGCCGTGGCCAAGCGCATGCAGTCGCAGAACGGCTACACCCTCGAGGAGGCGGCCGAGGCCGCAGGCCGGCCCATCGCCTGGGTGCGCGATCGGATCAAGGACGGAACGGTCCGGGCCACGCGAACCGCATGGGACCGCCGCCGGCTCTATCTCACCGCCCCGATGCTTCAGCGGCTGAAGCGCGCGGCGCGGCGCAAGGTCACCACGGCAAAACCGTTGCCGGCCACGTGGATCAACCTGGCCAGCGCCGCCCGGCTCGCCGGCGTCAACCCCGGAACCATCAACCGGTGGCGCGTCGACGGCGAGGTCCGGACCAGGCCGGCCACCCATGGGCAGGGCGTGCGCTTCGCCCGTCTCTCGATCATGGTCCGGGCACGGCGCTACTGGCCCACCTGCCGCTTTCACCGCGCCCAGCCGCCGGAATGGCTGCAGGCCGAGCTGGCGGCCAAGGAGCGGCGCTCGTGATCGGCGGCCACATCCTCCAGTTCGAGGACCTGCAGGAGCTCTGCAAGAAGGGCGAGAAGCCGCGCCTGTCCACGGTCGAGAAGTGGGCCCGCGACAACGGGATCAGGTACAAATACGACGGCGAGGGCGGGATCTGGACCACCCTGGAGGCCCTGAACGCCGCCCTTGGCGTGGCCGCTGCCAACGATAATCAGCCGTACGATGCCGACGAACTGTTCGGAAGGAAGTGATCATGGCGCTGATGCTCAAAGCCGGGTCGAAGATCCGATGGATGACGCGCAAGCACCACGTACTCGGCTTCGTTACGGATGCCGGTGAGGAACTCATCGTGACCAAGTACTGGCGCGGCGAGAAGTGGGGGTATGACGTGATCCCGGTGTGGCTGTACCTGGAAGTTCGCAAGCGCGACCGCCAGCAGCGCGCTGTGAGTGACGCAAAGGATCGAACGGCATGACACCCCCGGGCCGCAAACGCAAGGTCGATCCGACCATTCCGGGACACATCGACCAGTCGAAGATCCCGACCGGCCTCTACTGGGACGGCCGCTGGGGTGGCACCTGGTACGTGCTCGATCGCAAGCCGGGCGAGCGTGCCAAACGCAAGAACGTCGCCGGCAAGACCGCCACGCTCGCCGATCTGCACACGATCGCCGAAGCCCGCGCAGGCCAGGTGAGCAGCAAGGTCCTGCGCGGACTGTGCGAGGCCTTTGGCAACAGCCCTCAGTTCAAGGCCCTGGCCATCAGTACCCAGGACGACTACACGTACTGCAGCGGGGCTGTCTGTGAGTTCAAGCTGTCCAACGGCAGCCTCGCCGGCGACCTGGTCACCAAGCGCATCACGCAGCCCATCATCCAGGGCCTCGTCGACGCGATCGCAGCCGGTACCGAGCGCGACAAGGAAACCGGCAAGCTCATCCCCACCCCCAGCAAGGCGGCGCACGTGCAACGCTATCTGCGCCGTCTGTTTCGCTGGGGCGCCAACCGCGGTTACAACGAAAGCAATCCGGCCGACGGCATCGAGCTGCCGCGCGAGCGCCGCCGCCGCCGCCTCCCGGAGAAGGACGTCCTGCAGGCGCTCATCACCTTCGCGCGCGAGCGCGCCGGCACCCGCGGCAAGGAGGGCAGTGTCGCGCCCTATCTGTGGGCCGCGATTGTCATCGGCTACCGCTGTCGCTTGCGCCCCATCGAGGTCCGCACCCTGACCGATGCCAACTACACCAAGGAGGGCATCCACACCAACCGGCGCAAGGGCAGCCGCGACAACATCACCGAGTGGTCGGACGATCTGCGCGAGGCATGGACCTACCTGGTCGAACGCCGCAGGGTGATCTGGAGCAACGAGAAGCGGCCGAAGCCCTGGCCGCTCCGCGCCCAGGACCGGCCGATCCTGGTCAACCATAGCGGCGACACCATCGGCAAGAGCACCTTCAGCTCGGCCTGGCGCCGGCTGCTGGCCACCGCGATCGAGGCTGGCATCCTGGTCGAGGACCAGAAGTTCGGCGCGCACGATCTGAAGCGCCGCGGCATCACCGACACGCCCGGCACGCGCCAGGAGAAGCAGCTGGCCAGCGGCCACACCAACGAAAGCATGCTCGAGGTGTACGATTTCAGCGTGCCCGTGGTCCGCCCGGCGGGCGACGGGAATTGAGGCCCTGACCATGATCCGAACCGGCACCTATGGCAAGACCGAGCTTCGCTACGGCTCCCATCGCACCATCAACGGGGTCACGGTCGTCCCGGTCATGGTCCAGCTCGGCGAGTTCGATCATCGGCTGGTGGCGGACCACTTCCTCATCGTGAGCATGCTCGAAGCTGACCTCAGCGGCGGCGCCCACGAATGGCTTGCCAACGTCGTGAACGATTACCTCTCGGCGAACTGCCGCGGTATGTCAGAGGCCGAATGGGCCAACCATGAAATTCCGGACCTGCTCAACTGATACCCGGCCCCCGCTCACCAACCAGACCACGTAAAACCAGCCATCGCCGGCCTTTCGGTTCAAAGACTTGCAAAATCGGCCCACGTACGCCTACGAGACCTAAGCCATTGAATTGCAAGCGTTGAATGCTCGCCTGTTAATCAGGGGGTCGTTGGTTCGAGTCCAACTTCGGGCGCCATGGATTCAAGCACTTAGGGCCGCGAAAGCGGCCCTTTTCTGTTCGGATCTCGACCGGCTTCCGATCGCCTGCCTTGCCTCCTGGCTACCGGGTCGGGCCGGAGATGGCGACAGGATTGCCGCCAAGGAACAAGGGCCGCCTTGCGGCGGCCCCCTCTCCATCACCAGCATTCCTCGAGCGATGCCGAGCCGGTTTCGCCCTTCTGCCCGGTATTGGTGATCGACAGGTCCCCGCAGCGGTCGCTGGCCTGCGCCCCGGTGGCATTGGCGGTCAGGGTGAAGGTCGTGGCGGTAGTCGTCGGCGCCGGCAGGTTGTAGCGTGCGGTGGCGCCGGCTTCGCGTGGAGACTGACTCGTAGGCAGGGTAAAGCCCACATAGGTGTTGTTGACCGTGAAGTAGCGCTCGGCCAACTGCGCGTACTCCACCAGGTCAGCCTTGGCCTGTGCCCGCCGCGACTTGCGGATCTGCTCCTGGTAGGCGGGCAGCGCGATCGAAGCGAGGATGGCGATTATCGCCACCGCGATCATCAGTTCGATGAGGGTAAAGCCCGTTATCCAGGCTCCGGACCCTCCGGAATGCCGCATCCCCGACATGGTGCTCCGTCCGTGCATGCCTTTCTCCCGGTTCATCGCACCTGCCTCCAGGACTGCCTGCCACAGGGACGCGGCAGGTACATCGGCGGCGCGCCGGCGACGCGGACCACCATCGAGCACTGGGCATCCAGCGCATCCTTGATGTCGTCATCCGTAGCGCTCGCATCCAGCATGCCGACCCGAGGTGCGGTCATGACCGCCACGTCCTTGACCGGTGCCGTGCCGCCCGTGATCAGGGCCACCGCGCCGGTCGCGGCACCGGGCTGCGGGCCAGTGGGCGAGCCCATGCGCACGTTGGTGAGTCCGGCGGCACCACTGAGCGTATTGAGGCCGTACAGCCAGTTCTGGCCCGTGACGGAGCAGTCATCGGCGGCGGTGGCGCTTGGCTCGTAGGTCGGGAAGAACACCACGCCACCCTCGATCCGCGGATGGCCGACGAAACGCTCGCCTGCGGGCAGGTCGATGTACCAGCCCGACTTGCCTGCGGCCATCGCATGGGTGGAAGTCTCGCGGAAACCGCCCGTGTCCACGCCGATGGTCTGCTGCAGCAGGTTCGCACGCCCGGCCACCGTGACGCCCTTGTCGAGGACGCCATACATCGTCTGTACGTTGGTATCCAGCGGGTCGCCGGTGAAGCTGAAGCTGCCGGTTCCGAAATAGACCATCACTCCGCCGGCCGGACCGGTGGCCAGGGTAAGGCCGCCGGTGATCGTCTGCCGGGCGCCTCCGGAATCCTTGGCCACGAACAACGGCTGCCCGCCCAGGGCGACGCTGTTGGCCAGCAGGTCGAACTTCCAGACCGCGCCGTTCTGGTCGGCGGCATAAGCCGTGTCGGCGTAGCCATCGCGTCCGCCGATCCAGGCGGTATTGTCGATGTTGCGTCGCTTCAGGTCGACGACCGAGACGTTGCCGAGCCCGTTGTACGCGGGAGCCGGCGATTCCGAGGCCACGATGACGCTATTGCTGCCAGTGGCCACGTCCACCACGAACAGGCTGGCCTGCTGGCTGGTGCTGTTGTAGCCATTGCCGAAAATCGCCTTCCACTTGACGTTGCCGGAGTTGTCCTTGATCGGCACGATCACCGGCTTGCCGAGGACATAGCCGATGTTGTTGGAGATCGTCGGCGCACCCGTGATCAGGTTGTTGATCTCCCACAGCACGCTGGGCGAGCTGGGATTGGTGATGTCCAGGGCGAACACGCTGCGGCCACCGGCGCCCGAGGTCGCGACCGCGATCGTCTTCCAGCTTCCCCCCATGTACACGTCGGAAACCGCGACCGGGCCATCAACGAAATAGCGGTGTTCGAACTTCTGGTTGTTCTTGTCGGCCGCGACGTACGGGAACACCAGGTTGCCCATGTGGCCCACGGACGTCGCCGGGACATAGGCGAAGGTCTCCTGGCCGCCGCTGGTGTCGTGCCCGTCGATCACGTGGAACATGCCGTCGTTCGCGCCGACCAGGATCGCCGACTTGCCACCGGCCTTCTTCGTGGCCAGGTACGTCGCATACGAAGTGGCGAGGCTGCCACCCAGGGTGCGGTAGCCGTAGTCGTCGGTGGATGCGGAAACCACCGGCGACGAGTTGACGATGTCGCCCAGCACGGTCGTGCGGGTGCGCAGCTTGCCTTCGTCGGTGCGGCTACCCCTGAGGTAGTCCACCACCCGGCCAAGGGTCATGTTGCCGCCATCCAGCGCCAAAATCGCCGTCGGCGTGCAGGAAATCGTCTTCAGCGGATCGGATCCGGCGCAGAGGCCGGCCAGGGTCAGGTGGGCGGCATCGAAATCCTGCACCGTCGGCACCACGCTGGCAGCGGTGGTGCCGTACTTGATCGTGCGGCTACCCGCTCCCTGGGCTTCGATCTTGGCGCTGGCTTCCCAGGCCTGGCTGAACGAGGTGGCGCCGGTCAACGGGTTGGCGGTGACGTTGTAAGCGGTCAGCTTGCCGTACCAGTCGGTGCCGTTGTTGGTGGACTCGTAGCGCGGCTCGACGGTCAGCGAGCCGGTGCCGATGCGGGCGCCGGTGACGCCGATCGTGCCGGAGGGGGTCGCGCCCTCGTTGACCAGGGCGAGGATGCGCCGCATCGCCTCGGTGATGTCGGCGGGCGAACTGGCATTGACGAATTCGCCACGCGAGTTCAGCGCCGCGTGCCAGATGTCGTCGACGTTCCTGGGATCCAGATTCATCGTGCCGCTCGCGCCCCAGTTGGGCGGGTTCGCGTACGGATTGGCCGTGGCCGTCGCGTTCACGTCGTAGACGGCACCGCGCGCACCCAGGGTGACGCCGTAGAAGTTCACGTGCAGGTTCTTGTTGCAATCCATGCCGTCGGGCGGCGCACCCGCGCAGGCGTGCGGCACCGGCACCTTGCCGGTGGGCAGGTCCGGGCGCGGATTGGTGATGTAGCCGTACATCGCATAGTCGGCGATGGTGTCGGACGAGGCCGTGCCGCCGCCGTAGGGCGCGGGATAGCCGCCATCGACGTTGCCCACGCTCCAGTAGCTCGTGGCGGCGCCGGCGGGGCTCTCGTTCGTATAGCCGTCGGTGAACAGCATGGCGGCGTTCTTCTGGCACTGCAGCTTGATCGGCGCGCCGGCGTCCGTGCGGCTGAACTGCCGGATCATGCGGGCGGTGGCGCGCCGGGTCGGCGTGTTCCCGGACGCATTCAGCGCGCGCATGGCCGCATACAGTGCATCGCGATCGGCCTGGACGCCCATGTCGCGCATCACGACGTTGGGATCGTTGGCGTCGCCCTGCGCCGTCGGCGGCGTGTTGATCTGGGTGTAGCCGATCCGCATCTTGGTGAAATCGGACACCGCGTGCGTCATCGCGCCGATCATCGCGCGGTTGCGGTTGCCGTAGTAGGTCCACCAGTTGGCGAAGTTCTGCACCGCATCGGCGCCGCCGGTGGTGAAATTCGAGGCGACGTAGTCGTAGCGGTACATGTCCGCGCCCAGCGGGCCGACGCCCTTGACCAGCACGCGCTTGCTCAGGTCGAAACCAGGCGGCGGGGCGGCGGCGGTGTCCAGGTACACGCGCGAGGGTTGGTAGCGGAACTGGATGCTGCAGTCGGATGCCAGGGTCTTGTCGGATGCGTACTGCACCCATGCGTTGGCGATGACCGAACTGCCCGGTGCGAGATCACAGGTCTCGTCGTTGTAGACCCAGGTTCCCTCCGGAACCACCTTGCCGCTGGGCCAGGACTCGGTCGCGGTCAGGTAGGTGGTGAAATTGGTGACGGGCGTGGCGTTGCGGGGATCCTTCCGGGCCGACGCCACGTTGGAATTCGCCTCCATTCCGCCCGTGGACGTGCGCCAGGGCAGGTAGACCGTGTGCGGATTGAAAAATGCCCGGTTGTATGCGGGATTGCGCAAGGCGCCATAGAAGTCGGCGTTGTAGCCGCCATCGAGGTGCTTCGTGATCGTGGTGCCGCCGGATGGGTTGACCACGCCAGAGGAGTTGAAAAAACTGCCGTTCACGAAATAGCCGGGGCCGGTGGCGGTCCTGAACAGGGTCTCGTCCGAGCTCATCGAGCCGGAGTTGTCCACGCCCATGATGAAGGCCGGCGGGATCACGTTGGTGATGTTCATCGGCGACTGCGCCAGTTCCGGCGCCGCCATCTGCGCCGTGGCCATGTACAGGCCATAGCTGCCCAGGACGGCGACCACGGCGGCGGAAATCGAGATCAATCGGATGCGACGGGGCGCCATGATCGGCTCCTCAGGGTCGGAAGATGGTGTCGACCGCCGCGTTGGCGGTGGCGGCGGCATTGGTGGCGTAGACGGTCACCTGGTAGACCGGATTCGGGTCCTCGTTGATCGGCCCGATGCCCATGTCCAGGCCGGAATTGCCGGAAATGCAGGGACCGATGGCGCGGAGGCTGACCCGATCCACCTGCGGGACGTCCGCGGCCATCTGCGCGGCCCAGTCGGTGGAGTCGAAGCCGTCATCGCAGATCTGCACGATGTCCGCGGTGCCGGCGGCGCAGGCGCCGGTGCGGTTGACCATGCCCTCGATGAAGCATTCGCGCAGCCGCACGTCGGCCTCCGCGGCCTGGAACGCCTCGTTGACGCCGAGATAGTTGGCCGCCATGCGCTCCTGCAGGCCGGCCACCTGCATGCCGACGATGCCCAGCAGCGCGAGCAGGATCAACATCATCAGTGCGACATAAAGCACCGCGCCGCGCTGGGCGACGGGGCTGGCCGGCAACGGCCTGGACCTGCGGCGTGAAGATCGGACGGTGTGCATGCGGTCAGTTCCCGTAGAGGCGGTTGCGCAGGGCGATCGTGCCCTGGTAGACGGTGCGGTAGCGGCCATCCGCTGGCAGGGCCGGAGTTACCCCCAGCAAGGTCGGCGTCACCGCGCTCGCCTGCGCGGAGGCGGCGCGATCCGGGCTGGCGGCGAGCAGCGCAACCTGCACCTGGCCCACCCGGCGCCACGCGGCTTCCGTGGTGCCCACGTCGGTCGCCGTGCCCTGCGAGGCGATGTAGCCGCTGGGCAGGGTGCCGACGGCATTCCGGTCCATGCCATAGCGGAACTGCATGTTCTCGATCCCTTCCACCAGCTCCTCGCTGTTGGAAGATCCGTCCGCGTTGATGCGCGCGCGCCACAGCGAGGGCTGCCCACCCGCGCCCAGGCCGATGTAGTAGACGACCGCCTCTCCGCGATAGAGCATGGTCGGGCCGCCTTCGTCGCTCGCAACGCCATAGCGCCCCAGGTCCACGGTGTTCGGCGCAACCACGCGACCGGCACCGGGGTTGGTGCTGTCGGCGATGAACACATCGGCGAACGCGCAATCGGAGAGGCCGAAGATCGCGGGTGCGGCGACTCCACCATCGGTCAGGACCGACCATTTGGACGGGTCGACGTCGACGGAGGAGCCGGCGATGTCGATCGAGGTGACCGGCACGCCATTGCCGGTCATGAACCTCAGCACGATCGAATCGGTGCCGGCCACCCGCGTCGGCGAGAGGGTGATGCCCGGGGGAGAGGCGTTTTCATAGCCGCGCACCGAGAAGCCGAAATCCATGGGCCCGTTGGCCGCGAAATGCGAGTTCAGCGCGCCATTGATCTGGCCTCGCGCTTGGTCGTTGACGCAGCCGAAGTGGCCCGCCATGCGGATGTCGCGCTGCAGGTAGTCCAGGGCGAACCGCCCGTTCTCCTGGACCCGCGACATGCCTTCGGACAGCTGATAGGCGGTCCGCGATGCGGCGAACACCTGGACCACGCCGATCATCAAGATGCTGCCGATCAGCAGCGCGATCATCAGCTCGATCAGGGACAGACCGCGGATACTGCGCTTGGAGTTCGCTTTCACAGCCGGGTCACCGTGGTGAATGTCTGGTTGCCTTCGGCGGCATCGACCGTGCCGTCGCCATCCGCATCGTTCCAGCGCTGGTCGCCCCAGGTGATGGCGACCGTCACCTCGCCGTCGTCGAGCCCGACCGTGGCCGTCGACCCGGCGCCCAGCGCCATGCCCAGCCGGCATTCCCACACGCTGGCGAACTTCGCCGGGGAAACCTCGGCGTCGGGGCCGCAACCGGTCGTCTTCCCGGTGTAGTTGCGGACATACCGACCCACTGCCACCCGGTGGACCCGGATCTGGTCGAGCATGTCGTAGGCCAGGTTGGTCGCCTGGGTACGCTGGTTGGCGCTCTGGGTGAAGCGCACGCTCATGGTCTGCAGCAGGGCGAACCCGAGCAGCCCGAGCCCCAGCACCAGCACGGCCACCATGACTTCGATCAGGCTGAAGCCCGCCATGTGGCCGGCGCCGATCGCCCTCCCCCTGCGCTGCCTGCTGGACGGGCTCATGCGCAGGCTCCCTGGCTGACACGGGCCTGTCCGGTGGGATTCACCCGGACGCAGCGGGCCGGGGTTGCCACATCGATCGGATTCACGTCGAAGGTCTCCGCGGCACCGTCGAGGCGCCCCTGGGTGGTGAACTCCACTCCCGCATCCGGACCGGTGACCACCATGCGTTGCTTGGGCTGGACGTAGCGCACCACCGTGCGCTCGACGACCCCGCCTGCGAGCCGGTCCTCGCGCCAGACCGTCCAGCCCGCGGCCCAGTCGGTGGTGGTGGCGCAACTGGTGCCGTCCGCGCTGGGGCAAACGCCGGCCGGGCCCAGGCCGCGTATGGCCTCGGTCCTGGCCAGGGACAGCGACGCCAGGAGCTCGTTGCTGGTGGTGGCGACCCGGTTCGAGCGCAGGCTCGCCTGGAAGCTGGGCAGCGCCAGGGCTGCCAGGATGGCGACCACGGCGATGGTCACCATCAACTCGATCATGGTGAAGCCGGATTGGCGGGCGGGCGACATGCGGTTGTTCCCCAGCGTGATGCCGCAAGCCTAGCCGGACCGCCCCCCTGGGCGGCAAGTGGCGGCGGGACGAGCGGTCGTTCTGGGGGGAGGGGCGGAGGCGGGGACTGCCGGTGGGGAGGCGCCGGCGCCCCGGCCCCTGGGACGAGGAGCCGGCATCGCATCACTGGCGGCCGGCCTTGCGTGTCCTCAGGCCACTACCCGGTAGCACGGCCGGTATTCCCCGGCGATCTTCATCCGCCGCTGCGCGACGAACGCCCGCAGCAGCCCGTCCAGGGCCTGCATCATGTCCGGGGCGCCGTGGATCTCGAACGGACCGTGCGCCTCGATCCGGCGCATGCCGTCCTCCTTGACGTTGCCGGCCACGATCCCGGAGAACGCACGGCGCAGGTCCGCGGCCAGGGCCGAGGCCGGGCGGCCGTGGTGCAGGTCCAGCGCGGCCATGGCCTCGTGGGTGGGCACGAACGGGCGCTGGAAGTCCAGCGGGATGTCCAGGTGCCAATTGAAGTAGAAAGAATCCTTGTGCGCGATCCGCGCCTCGCGCACCTTGCGGATGCCGGCGCTCATCTTCCTGGCCACCGCGGCCGGGTCGCCGACCACGATCTCGTAGCGCGAGGTCGCCGCCTCGCCCAGGGTCAGGCGCAGGAAGCGGTCGATCTGCTCGAAGTACGGCGCGGCCACGTGCGGCCCGGTGAAGATCAGCGGCAGCGGCAGGTCGGCGTTCTCCTCGCGCAGCAGCAGGCCGAGCAGGTACAGGATCTCCTCGGCGGTGCCCACCCCGCCGGGGAACACGATGATGCCGTGGCCCAGGCGCACGAACGCCTCCAGCCGCTTCTCGATGTCCGGCATGATGATCAGCTGGTTGACGATCGGGTTGGGCGACTCGGCGGCGATGATCCCCGGCTCGGTGATGCCGATGTAGCGCGGGCGGCGCTGGCGCTGCTTGGCGTGGGCGATGTTGGCACCCTTCATCGGTCCCTTCATCGCCCCCGGGCCGCAGCCGGTGCAGATATCCAGCGCGCGCAAGCCCAACTCGTAGCCAACCTGCTTGGTATAGAGGTATTCCTCGCGCGAGATCGAATGGCCGCCCCAGCACACCACCAGGTTGGGATCGCCCGGCTTGAGCGTGCGCGCGTTGCGCAGCAGGCCGAACACCGCGTCGGTGATCCCGGCCGAACTGTTCAGGTCGGCACCGCAGCGCTCGCCCAGTTCGATCGCGGTCCAGGCCAGGTCGCGCACGGTGGCGAACAGCAATTCGGCCACGCCGCGGATGACCTCGCCGTCGACGAAGGCCATCGCCGGGGCGTTGACCAGATCGATGCGCACGCCGCGGTCGCGCTGGACGACCTGGATGTCGAAGTCCGGGTACAGGTCGCGCGCCGCGCGTGGGTCGTCGCTGGCGCTGCCGCTGGTCAGCACCGCCAGCGCGCAGCGGCGCAGCAACTCGTGCATGCCGCCGGCCGAGGCGTCGCGCAACCGCGCCACCTCGGCGCGGGAGAGGATGTCCAGACCGCCGCGCGGGTAGATGCGTGCGTCCTGCACGTGCAGCGTGGTGGAGGCGGTTTCGCTCATGTGTGCTTGCCGAATCGTTGGAGCCGGGCAGCGACTCTAGCGCATTTGCCATCAGGCCGAAGCCCGACCCACGCCACTGGTCTACCGGAAGCCACGCCACACAAAAGGAAACGGCCGGGTCGCCCCGGCCGTTTCGCGTACAGCGTTTTCCGGATTGCCCGGATCAGAACGAGTAGCGGAGGGTCAGCTGCGCCGACCAGCGCGACACGCCGGTGTTCACGCCGTCGCCGTTGACTTCCTGGATCGACACATCCTGCGCACCGGTGAACCGGTACACGTACTTGCCCGCCGAGCCGGCCGGGCAGATGCCACTGGCGATCGCCGCCGCGTTGCAGATGCCGGAGAAGTTGGCCACCGCCAGGTTGGAGTTGAAGCCGGCATCCTTGATCAGGCCCCACTTCTTGTTCAGCAGGTTGCCGATGTTCATGACATCCAGGCTGAGCGAGCTCTTATGGCCCTTCATGAAGCCGGGGAAGTCCTGGTTCACGCGAACGTCGAAGCTGTTCACCCAGCCGGCGCGGAAAGCGTTGGCCGGGGCCACCTGACCGGCGAAGCGGGCAAGCTCCGGATGCGCGGACAGCCACTGGAAGAACGCAGTTTCCTCGGCCGGGTTCTTGAAGACCACGTCGCCCGGGCCAGTCGGCACATAGAACAGGTCGTTGAACGTGCGGCTGTCGCCGTTGGCGTCGTTCCAGAACACGTAGCTGAACGGACGGCCGGAACGGCCCTCGTAGAACATCGAGACCGTGGTCTTGTTGTCGCCGAACAGCGCCTTCTGCCAGGTCACCGCGCCGGTGAAGCGGTCACGGATCGCGTAGCGCGAGTTCTCCAGGCGGTCCTCGTTGGCGTTGAACACGAAGTTGTTGTTCCAGTTCGAGGTGTTCTGCGAACTGGTCAGCGGATTCACTTCCTTGGCCGTAGTGAAGGTGTAGGCCGCCAGCCAGGACCAATTCTCGGCCATCGGCTTCTCGAGGCTGATGGTGAACTGCTCGCTGCTGCCCTTGACGTCGGTGTTGCGGACCAGGATCGCGTCGCCGACGTAGTTGGGACGGTTGTAGCGCTGGGTACCACCACTCGGCGAGGACAGCGAGGTGCCCCAGGCGACCGGATTCAAGCCGGCGGCGTTCCAGTACATCACGCGCCCATCCGGACCGACGACCGGGTTGGCCGCACCCAGGTCAAGACGATCCATGGTGATGCCGTCCTTGACCTTGGTCAGCAACAGCTCAGCCGACAGCACCAGACCCTGCCACGGCAGTTCCTGATCGAACGCTAGGTTGGCCTTCCATACCGACGGCTGTTTCAGGTCCGGATGCATGATGTCGATGTTCTGGCGAGCAGCCGCACCCACGACCGGCTGCTTGTCCGGATCCGGGTTGAACATGCCGGTCCGACAGCGGTTGGAACCGGTGCCCGAGCACGAGTACTCCGCGTAGGCCATACCGGTGTTCTGGTAGGCGCCCGACAACCAGACGTTCGGTGCCGCCCCCATGAACAGGCCCACGCCACCACGCAACTGGCTCTGGCGGTCGCCGTCGAAGGTGTAGTTGAAGCCGATGCGCGGCTGCCACAGCACGCCGTCGATGGTGGCGGTATTGTCGTAGCCGAAGCCGCCGTAGGCGCAGCCCGTAGCACCAGTCCCGGCCAGGTTCGGCGCCGAGGATAGGCAGGGGTTGTAGGTCGGGGTGCTGCCGAAGGACGGCTTGTCGGCACGCAGGCCGAACAGCAGGCTCAGGTTGTAGTTGACCGACCAGGTGTCCTGCAGGAAGAAGCCGGTGTTCTTGATCGTGAACTGGGCCGGGATGTCGTCGTAGCTGGCGCCGGGCAGCGGCTTGCGATACGCGTACTCCAGCGGGGTGCCGGCGATGAAGTCCTGAAGGTTGGCAAAACGATAGAAACCGTTCTGGTTGCGGCCGTAGTAGTTGAAGATATCGTTGCTGGCGTAGTCGATGCCGAACTTGAAGGCATGGTCGCCCTTGAACCAGGTACCGGCAGCGAACACGCTGGTCTCGTCAGTATTGACGACGTTGACGTGACGGTTCTGCTCGGTGCCGAAATGCACGGTCTGGTTGCCGAAATCGACGCGCATGTGCGGCAGGTGCGAGGACGGCTGCGCCACGGCGTCGTACTTGCGCTGCGAAATCTTGATCTCGGTCGAGAAATCCTCGGTCCAGTCGCTGAAGACCTGGGCGACGGTGCTCTCGAAGGTCTTGTTCTGGTTGTACCAGTGGCTGCTCAACGAGATGGCGCTGCTCCAGCTGCTGGGCGGCAGCTTGGCGACGTCCTGCGACATCTTGCTATAGCGCACGCTGGCGCGATGGCTGTCGTTGATGTTCCAGTCCAGCTTGACCGCATATTCCTCGATATCGGTATCGGCCGCCTCGGCGCCGACCAGCGAGCCGGCGTCGAAACCCCAGGTCTTCGCGGCCGCCTGGATAGCGGCGATGTTGGCGTCGGTGATCTGGCCACGCCCGTACGGGGTATTGACGAGATCCGGACCCGGCGCGCCGCGCTTGAACTTCTCATAGTTGGCGAAGAAGAACAGCTTGTCCTTGACGATCGGGCCGCCGAAGGTGGCGCCGAAGGTCTCTTCCTTGTTGAAGCCGGTGAAAGGATTGCCGTTCTGATCGTCGCCAACCATGTCGTTGCTGCGGTAAACGCCATAGAGCGAACCGTGGAACTCGTTGGTGCCCGAACGGGTCACAGCGTTGACCACCGCGCCGGTACCGCCGGTGGTGGTGACGTCGTAGTTGGCCAGGTCGATCTTCACTTCCTCGATCGCGTCGAGCGAAACCGGCTGGCGCTCGGTCGGCAGGTTGTTGGACTCCAGGCCGAACGGGTCGTTAGTGCTCACGCCATCGATGCGGATGGCGTTGTAACGGGTGTTCTGGCCACCGGCGGTGATGCCGCCATCGGCCTTGCTGACCTGTGACACGCGCGGATCCATGCGCATGAAGTCCTGGATGTTGCGGCCAATCGACGGCATCGCGTCGATGGTCTGACGAGTCACGTTGGTACCCGTACCCATGTTGGTGGCACTGAACACTTCCGAGCCGCCAGCGACGCCGATCGCGGTCACTGTCTCCAGCGTGGTCACGTCCGGCAGCAGCGCAGCGTTGACGGTATTGACCTGGTTCAGGTTGAGGTACACGCCGTCTTCGGTACGCACGCCATCGGCGGACTTGAAGGTGAGGGTGTACGGACCACCCACGCGCAGACCGCGCGCGTTGAAGCGGCCGCTGCCGTCGGTGGTGACCCGCGAGACCGTGCCCGATTCGACGTGGACGATGGTGACCTCGACGCCGGCGGCCGGCTGGCCGCTCGGGTTGGTGACGAGGCCGCCGACACCGGCGGAGGTGCTTTGGGCGAAGGCGGGCGCGGTGGCGAGCGCGACGACCAGGCCCAGGGTGAGTTTGGACATCCGGAGTCGACGGGAGTCAGTCATTGGGAAGCCTCTGAAGGTAGGTTGGCGTACGGCGGATGGACCGCCCTGGCGGAATGGCACGAAACGGTGAAATGAGCCACGTCCCCGCGAACGCGGGTACGAAATAGGGGTTAACAGCAGATTAACATGCTAGGCAGGCCGTGTGACGCTCGGATGACAAATTTCCAGTGCATCGCAGCATGGTTCCATACGAAACAATATAGCCCCGTATGTTCCACCACCGCAGGGCGCTTACCCGCCGCGGCCCAGGTAGACCGCCAGCCCATCCAGCAGCATCTGCACCGAGATCGCCACCAGCAACATGCCCATCAGCCGCTCCACCGCGGACAGGGCGCGCCGGCCCAGCAGGCGGTACAGCAGCGGCGAGCACAGCAGGATCGCGGCGGTGGCCGCCCAGGCCAGGAACAGGGCCAGGCTCCACTCGCCCAGGCGGTGGGGCTCGTTGCTGCCCAGCAGCATCACCGCGGCCATGCCCGAAGGGCCGGCGATCAGCGGGATGGCCAGCGGCACGATGAAGGGCTCGCCCTCGGGCAGTTCGCCCAGCAGCCCCTCCGGGCGCGGGAACACCATGCGGATGCCGATCAGGAACAGGACGATGCCGCCGGCGATCGACACCGACTCCTGGCGCAAGTGCATCAGTTCCAGCGCGTACTTGCCGCACCACAGGAACAGCATCAGCACCGCCAGGGCGATCAGCAGCTCGCGCACCAGCACGACCCGCTGGCGGTGCGACGGCAGCGGCCTGAGCACGCTCAGGAACACCGGGACGTTGCCCAGCGGGTCCAGGATCAGGAACAGCAGCAGCGCGGCGGACAGGACGGTCATGCCGGCAGCTCCTCCGCAGCGGGCGTCCAGACCGTGCCCCGGTGGGCGGCGCCGGCCGGCGACAGCAGGGTGACGCAGGCGCTGGCGTAGGCGGCCGCATCCTGCAGGCGCGGATCCAGGTCGTCGGCATAGGCGCGGGCACGCAAGGGGGTGCGCATTGGCCCGGGCTGCAGGCCGGCCACGCGCACCGGAGTACCGGCCAGCTCCGCGGCCAGCATTCCCAGCAGCGCGCGCAGGCCATGCTGGGCAACGCCGTAACCGCCCCAGTAGGCCTGGCCGACCCGTTCCAGTTCGTCCACCGCCACCACCACCGCCGCATCCCCGGCCCGGCGCAGCAGCGGCAGGCAGGCCTGGACCAGCCACCAGGGCGCGGTCAGGTTGACGTGGACGGCGCGGGCGAAGGCAGCCGGGTCGGTATGTTCCAGCGGCGTCAGGCCACGGAATTCGGCGGCGCAATGGAGGATGCCGTCGAGCCGGCCGAGTTCTCCCTGGATGCGCTCGGCCAGTTCCAGGTAGTCGTCGGGGCTGGCGCCTTCCAGGTCCAGCGGGTACAGCAGCGGCTCGGGGCCGGCCTGGGCGACGGCGTCGTAGACCCGGTTGAGCTTGGGCAGCTTGCGCCCGAGCAGGACCAGGGTGGCACCGGCCGCCGCGCAGGCCTGCGCGGCGGCGGCGCCGAGGCCGCCATGGGCGCCGGCGATCAGGACCGTGCGGCCGGCCAGCGGGCGCGGCGCGGCGGAAGGCAGGCCGAGCAGGCTCACTGTGCGCGCGCCTCGCTGACCATGCGCTGCAGCTCGCCCGATTCCAGCAGCTCCAGGGTGATGTCGCAGCCGCCGATCAGTTCCCCGTGCAGGAACAGCTGCGGGAAGGTGGGCCAATTGGAGTAGCGCGGCAGGTTGGCGCGTACCTCCGGCTCCTCGAGCACGTTGACCGTATGCAGGTCCGCGGCGCCGGCGGCCAGCAACGCCTGTACCGCGCGCGCGGAAAAGCCGCACATCGGGTATTGCGGGGTGCCCTTCATGAACAGCACGATCGGATGGCTCTCGACCTCGGCCTGGATGCGCTCCATCACCGCCATTGCGAATCTCCATGGACGGCGGGGACCGGCCCCGGCGTCGGCTAGACTGAAACGGTGATTGTAATCGCTGCGCCGGCGCGCGAGCCGGCACGCGCCCGCCCCTCCAGCACCGCACCCCCATGGCCATCGAACTCCCCGCCCTGCCCTACGCCCCCTCCGCGCTGGCGCCGCACCTGTCCGCGGCGACCCTGGAACTGCACCACGGCGGGCACCACCGCGGCTACGTGGAGCAGACCAACCGGCTGCTGGAAGGCAGCGGGCTGGAGGACCTGCCGCTGGAGCAGATCGTGCGCCGTGCGCGCGGGCGCCTGGCCGAGCAGGCCGCCCAGGCCTGGAACCACGGTTTCTACTGGACCTGCCTGGCGCCGCGCGGCGGTGGCGAGCCCGACGGCAGGCTCGGCGAACTGCTGGCCCGCCAGTACGGCGACTTCGCCCATTTCCGCGAGGAGTTCACCCGCATGGCGCTGGGCCTGTTCGGCTCCGGCTGGGTGTGGCTGGTGGAGCGGCCCGACGGCACGCCGGGGATCGTCGCCACCCGCGGTGCGGCCACTCCCCTGACCGGTCCCGACCTGCCGCTGCTGGCCTGCGACGTGTGGGAGCACGCCTATTACCTGGACCGGCAGAATGCCCGCGCCGACTACCTGGAGGCGTTCTGGAAGGTGGTGGACTGGGAGGCGGCGGGCAAGCGCCTGCGCTGAGGGCGCACGGGCGAACGAAAGCGCTGGTTCCGGCCGGGGCGACGCAGACTAGCGCTCGGCGCGCAGGGCGGCGATGGGCGGGGCGACCTGGGATTGGCGGTCCAGGACCCGGCCCACGTGTTCCAGGCTGGCGGCCAGCGCGGCTGGATCGTCGCGGCGCAGGGTGGCGTGGCCGACCTTGCGCCCGGCGCGCGGCGCCTTGCCGTAGTCGTGCCAATGGCCAGCCGGTTCGGCCAGCACCGCGCCGGCCGCCGGCATCGCACCGATCCAGTTGAGCATGCAGGCATGGCCGAGCATCGCGGTCGAACCCAGCGGCAGGCCCAGCACCGCGCGCAGGTGGTTCTGGAACTGCGAGGTCTCGGCCCCTTCCAGGGTCCAGTGGCCGGAGTTGTGCACCCGCGGCGCCAGTTCGTTGGCCAGCAGCGCGCCATCGCGGCAGAACAACTCCAGCGCGAACACACCGACATAGTCCAGCCGCTCGGCCAGGCGCTGCGCGTATGCAACCGCCTTCCCTGCCAATGCCGGATCGGCCTGCGCCGGCGCCAGGCTGGCCGAGAGCACGCCGTCGACATGCCAGTTCTCGGTCAGCGGCCAGGTACGGAACTCGCCGCCGCGGCCGCGCACGGCGACCACGCTGAGTTCGCGTTCGAACGGCACGAACGCCTCGACGATCAGGCCCACCGTCTCCGCCTGCGCGCCGAGCGCGCCCCAGGCGGGGTCGGCATCGGCCAGGCTGCGGATCCGGAACTGGCCCTTGCCGTCGTAGCCCAGCCGGCGGGCCTTGAGGATGCAGGGCACACCCACCGTCGCCAATGCCGCATCCAGTTCGGCACGGGTGGAGACCGCGGCGAATGCGGGCACCGGGATGTCGAGTTCGCGGAACAGGGTCTTTTCCGCCAAGCGGTCCTGGGCCACGGCCAGCGCGCGCGGGTTCGGGAACACCGGCACCCGCGCCGACAGCCACTCGGCGCTCTCGGCCGGCACGTTCTCGAAATCGAAGGTGGCCACGTCCACCCTGGAGGCGAACTCTGCCAGCGCGGCCTGGTCGCGGTAGTCGCCGACCAGCAGCGGTGCGAACTGGCCGGCGCAGGCGTCGGCCACGGTGTCCATGACCAGGAAGCGCAGGCCCAGCGGCGCGCCGGAAAGCGCCAGCATGCGGGCCAGTTGCCCGCCGCCGAGGATCCCGACCCTCATTGCCGCGGGTCGTCGTGGGCGACGACGTCGTCGGTCTGGCGCTGGCGGAACTCGTCCAGCGCACGGGCGATGTGCGGGTGCCCGTCGGCCAGCAGCGCAGCGGCGAACAGGCCGGCATTGGCCGCACCCGCGTTGCCGATGGCGAAGGTGGCGACCGGGATGCCGGCCGGCATCTGCACGATCGACAACAGCGAGTCCATGCCGTTGAGCGCCTTGCTCTGCACCGGCACCCCCAGCACCGGCACCGCGGTCTTGGCCGCGAGCATGCCCGGCAGGTGCGCCGCGCCGCCGGCGCCGGCGATGATCGCGCGCAGGCCGCGCGCCTGCGCGCTGGCGGCGTACTCGAACAGCACGTCCGGGGTGCGGTGCGCGGACACCACCTTCACCTCGTAGGGGACGCCCAGGGCGTCGAGCTTCTGCACGGCGTGCTGCAGGGTCTCCCAGTCGGAACGGGAACCCATCACCACCCCGACCAGCGGAGCGGCGGACTGGGCCGAGGGCTGAGCGGACTGAGCGGGCTGGGCTGGCATGGCCGTCCTCGGTGGCGAGGACGTATTCTAGCCGTCTTCCACGCGACCCGACCCAACCGGACCCGATACGCCCCATGGACCGCAAGCTGCTCGACCTGTTGTGCTCGCCCGATACCCGCCAGCCGCTGGCGTTGCTGGAACCACGCGGGCTGGAGGCGCTGAACCGGGCGATTGCCTCAGGCCAGGTCCGGCGCGGCGACGGCGGCGTCCAGGCCGAACCGCTGCGCGAGGCGCTGGTCAGCCGCGACCGCAAGCAGGTGTTCCGGGTCGACGACGGCATCCCGGTGCTGCTGGTCGAGGAAGCGCTGGCCACCGCCCAGGTCGCCGACTTCCCGGCGGGCTGAAGGTGGCCGGGTCCGCAGCCGCGCCCCTGCCGCCGCCGCAGGCGAGCATCCTGGCCGACGTGCGCCGCGCCCTGGCCGAAGACCTGGGCAGCGGCGACGTCACCGCCGCGCTGCTGCCTGACGTGCCCGAGCACGCCTACCTGTTGTGCAAGGAGAATGCGGTCGTCGCCGGCCGGCCCTGGTTCGACGCCTGCCACCGCGAACTGGACCCGCAGGTGCGGATCGAATGGTGGGTGGCGGAAGGCGAGCACGTGGCCGCAGGCACCGTGCTGGCGCTGCTGCACGGCCGCAGCCGGGCACTGGTGAGCGCCGAGCGCACCGCGCTCAACTTCATGCAAACCCTGTCCGGCACCGCAACCGCCACCGCCGCGCACGTGGCCGCGGTGAGCGGTACCGGCGCGACCCTCCTGGATACCCGCAAGACCCTGCCCGGCCTGCGCCTGGCGCAGAAGTACGCGGTCCGCGCCGGTGGTGGCGGCAACCATCGCATCGGCCTGTACGACGCGGTGATGCTCAAGGAGAACCACATCCGCGTGGCCGGCTCGGTCGCCGGGGCGATCGCCGCCGCGCGCGCGGCGCAGCCGGCCTTGCCGCTGATCGTCGAGGTCGAGACCCTGGCGCAGTTGCGCGAAGCGCTGGTCGCCGGCTGCGACCGGGTGCTGATCGACGACTTCGGCGCGGAGGACCGGCGCCAGGCGGTGCGCATCGCCCGTTCGCCGCCGCACGACGGCCGCATCCCGCTGGAAGTCTCCGGCGGGGTCGACCTGGACGGGTTGCGTGCGATCGCCGCCGACGGCGTGGATTTCATTTCCATCGGCGCATTGACCAAGCATGTGCGCGCGGTGGACCTGTCGATGAAGCTGGGGCCGCCGCCGCGATGAGCCATGCGATCCGTCGCCTGCTGCTGGGGCTGGCCTTCCTCGCCATGCCGGTCGCGCACGCGGCGGAGCCGCGCACGGAAGCATGCGACCGGCCCCTGCCCGCGGGCACCGAACCTACCGCCGCGGCGATCGTGCGCACCGCCTGCCTGGAGCACAAGGCCTGGTTCCAGCCCTTCATCGACGCGAACGGACGCCTGGCCTCGCTGGAGGTGACCGAGGCCGAACGCACGCGCCTGCGCGACGACACCCCGGCCTGGCAGCGGGTGGCGCGCTACTGGCGCGAGAGCGGCACCCTGTCGTCGATGGTCCACATCGCCGGCGCCCGCAGTTGCCTGTATCCCGGCGAGGGCCGCGAGGCCGACAACGATTGCCGCGCCTACCTGGTCGACAATCCCTGGTCGGCGGCGTTCGTGTCCTGGGTGATGGCACGCGCGCCGGTGCCCGGCTTCGCCGGCTCGCCCCGGCACGTGGACTACATCACCCGCGCCTGGCGCGATCCCGAAGGCAGCCCCTACGCCTATGCCGATCCGTTCGCCGACAGGGCCGCGCCCGGCGACCTGCTGTGCTTCCTGCGCGACGGCAGCGAGGCGCTGGGCCCGGAAGGCATGCGCCAGGCACTGGCCAGCAAATGGCAACGGACCCCGCAACGCTCGCATTGCGACATCGTGGTCGCCGCCGATGTCGATGGCGACCGCATGCTCTACCTGGTCGGCGGCAACGTGTTCGACGCGGTGACGATGCGCATGCTGCCCCTGGATGCGGAGGGCCGGCTGCTGGCCAGCGAAGTGGGGCTGCCCGTCCACCGCGTGGCGGCCGCCGACGAACCCGCTCCCCGGACCACGAACAGGAAGGGCAAGGCCGGCAAGGCCCGCAAGCCGGCCAGGACGAAGGCGGACCGGAAGGCCAGGACGCCCGGCACGGCGAAGGCGGTGGCGGTACCGGCCATTGCCGCGGCAACGCCGGGTGCGGACGCCGGTACCGCCGCGGATACCGGGATGCCCGCTTCCGCCGGGATCGCGGGCACGGGCGAAGAGGCCTCCGTCGCCCCCCTGCCCGGCAACTGCCGCCCGGCCGATCCGGGCGCCTGCAGCTTCAACCGCCGCGACTGGGTGGTGTTGCTCAAGCTCAAGCCGCAGGCCCAGCTCGGCGGCTGGCTCCCGGCACCCATCGCGACCGACTAGAGTGCTTCCATGCCCAGCGTGATCCTGCTGATGATCGCCGGCGCCGCCGTAGTCGCGTGGTGGAATGCCTCACGCGCCGCGGCCGAACGCGCCGAGGCCCTGGGCCGCGATGCCTGCGCCGCGGCGGACGTGCAGTGGCTGGACCAGAGCGTGCACGCCACCGGCCTGCGCGTATACCGGCGCGCGGACGGCTGGCTGGGCCTGGAGCGCAGCTTCCGCTTCGACTATTCGTACGACGGCGTCGAGCGCCACCACGGCCGCATGGTGCTGCGCGGGGACCGGCTGGTGGAGTTCGTCGGCCCCTCGCGTGATACGCGCGTCATCCCCATGCGGGGCGAGTGAATCCCTACTTCACCACCCGCAGGTGGGGGCGTTTGCCTGGCGATGGGTCGACCGGATCGTCGGGTGGCGACTCCGGCGCATCGGGAGCCGGCACCGCCGGGACCGGTGCATCGGCGGCGGACGGCGAGGCGCCCGCGGCCTCCTCCGGCAGGACCATGCCCTGCCCGGTCTCGCGCGCGTAGACCGCCAGCACCGCGTCCACCGGCACGCTCACCGGCTGGCTGATCCCGCCGAAGCGGGCAGTGAAGCCGATCCATTCGTTGTCCATGTGCAGCCCGGCCACGGCACGTTCGGCGATGTTGAGCACCACCTTGCCCTCGCGCACCGCGCCGGGCGGCACCCGCACCCCGGGCACGCCCGCATCCACCAGGATGTGCGGGGTCATGCCGTTGTCGTTGATCCACTCGGTCAGCGCCCGCAGCAGGTACGGGCGGTAACTGGTCATGCGCGGGGCGTCATCGCTCATGCGCGCAGTCTACGCCGTCGCCGCACGGCACGGTGCGCCCGCCGGCCTCAGGCCGGCAGGTCGCGCAGCTTCCTTTCCTGGTCGGTGAGGCTGCGGGTGAAGCCGGGGTTGCGGAAAATGCGGTTGCCGTAGTCCTCGATCGCCTTGCCGTCCTTGGGCAGCGGCACGTCCAGGGCATGCAGGCGCCAGACGATCGGCGCCATCGCGCAGTCGGCCAGGCTCATCTCGGGGTTGAGGAAGAACTTGCTGGCCTTGAACAACGGCAGCGACTCGGTCAACAGTTCCTTCAGCCGCTTGCGCCCGGCCTCGGCCTGCTGCTTGTTGCCCAGCTGGATCGCCTGCACCTGCGGCACCCAGTCGTGCTCGATGCGCAGCATCGCCAGGCGCAGGCGGGCGCGCGACAGCGGATCCACCGGCATCAGCGGCGGGTGCGGGTAACGCTCGTCCAGGTACTCGCTGACCACCGAGGCCGCGTACAGCACCAGCTCGCGCTCGACCAAGGTCGGCACCGAATGGTAGGGGTTGAGGTGGATCAGGTCCTCGGGCGGATTCTGCGCGTCCACCGGGACCAGGTCATAGGTCACGCCCTTGGCCGCCAGGACCAGGCGCACGCGATGACACAGCACGTCATCGACGGAGGAGAACAACGTCAGGGTATTGCGCATGCGCACGCTCGCTGCCATCTAGGCCTCCGACGACCGGAATCCGCCGGCCGCACCGGCGCTGCCCGGCCCCTCGCCGGCAGTCGCCACATTCCCCCGAGTGTGCAGTTCCGCGCCGGCAAAGCGCAAGACCGGAAAGCCCCTCCCCTCGCAGCCCGCCGGGGCGGGCCGCGTGGCCTCAGTGCACGTCCGTCCAGTATTCCTGCTTGAGCAGGTAGGCCAGGAAGGACAGCACGACCAGGAACAGGATCACCCACACGCCCAGCGCCTGCCGCTTCAGCGCGGCCGGCTCGCCCGCGTACTCGAGGAAATTGGTGATGTCGCGCACCGTCTGGTCGAAGTCGGCCGCCGACAGGCGGCCCGCCGAGGTGACCACCAGCCGTTCGGGATGGCGTTCACCGGCCGCGTCGGGTGCGCCGAACTCGGCATGCTGCAGGCCCTGCAGGTCCCACAGCGGGTTGGGCATGGACACGTTCTTGAACAGCTGGTTGTTCCAGCCCAGCGCGCGCGTATCGTCCAGGTAGAACGACTTGAGGTAGGTGTAGATCCAGTCGCTGCCGCGCACCCGCGAGATCAGGCTCAGGTCCGGCGGGGCGTTGCCGAACCATTCCTTGCCGTCGGCGTTGTGCATGGTCACCTGGATCTGCTCGCCGTACTTGGCGCCGGTGAAGTTCAGGTTGCCCATCACTTCCTCCTCGGTCAGCCCGAGGTCCTCGGCCATGCGCTGGTAGCGCAGGAACTTCAGCGAATGGCAGCCGGAGCAGTAGTTCATGTACAACGCCGCGCCGCGCTGCAGCGAGGCCTTGTCGGACAGGTCGTTGCCGGCCTGCAGCAGGTGGCCGCCGGAAGAGGCCAGCGCGGCGGCGGAAAACAGCAGGCCGGCGGCGGCGGAAGCCAGCAGGGCGATCCAGTTCTTAGTCATGCGTCGTCACCCGTTCCGGCACCGGCTTGGTCGAATCCAGCTTGGTCCACAGCGGCATGGTCAGGAAGAAAAGGAAGTAGTACGCGGTCAGGAACCGGCCGACGATCGTCTCCACCGGATCCGTGCCCGGGCCGGCGCCGATCTTGCCCAGCCAGACGAAGCTGATGGCGAACAGGCCCAGCAGCACCTTCGAGAGCAGGCCGCGGTAGCGGTACGACTTGACCTTGGCCCGGTCCAGCCACGGCAGGAAGAACAGCACGATGATCGCGCCGCCCATCACCAGCACGCCGCTGAGCTTGTGCGGCACCACCCGCAGCATCGCGTAGAACGGCGTGTAGTACCACACCGGCTTGATGTGCTCGGGCGTCACCAGGCGATTGGCCTCGACGAAGTTGTCGTGCTCGAGGAACCAGCCACCGAACGCCGGGGCATAGAAGATGATGAAGGCTGCGATGACCATCATCGCGAACACGTAGAAGGCGTCCTTGACCGTGTAGTACGGGTGGAACGGCACGCCGTCGGCCGGGGCGGTGGGCGACCAGCGGTTGCCCTTCGGGCCCTTCTTGATCTCCACCCCGTCCGGGTTGTTGGAACCGACCTCGTGCAGCGCGCCCAGGTGCAGCACCACCAGCAGCAGCAGCACCAGCGGCAGGGCGACCACGTGCAGGGCGAAGAACCGGCCCAGGGTGGCATCGGACGGCAGGTAGTCGCCCATGATCCACTCGGTCAGGCCCGGGCCGATCACCGGGATCGCGCCGAACAGCGAGACGATCACCTTGGCGCCCCAGAACGACATCTGGCCCCACGGCAGCACGTAGCCCATGAAGGCCTCGGCCATCAGCACCAGGTAGATCAGCATGCCCAGGATCCAGACCAGCTCGCGCGGCTTCTGGTAGGAGCCGTACATCAGGCCGCGGAACATGTGCAGGTAGACGACGATGAAGAACAGCGAGGCGCCGGTGCTGTGCATGTAGCGGATCAGCCAGCCCCACTCCACGTCGCGCATGATGTACTCGACCGAGGCGAAGGCTTCCGCCGCGCTCGGCTTGTAGTGCATCGTCAGGAAGATGCCGGTGACGATCTGGTTGACCAGCACCACCGTGGCGAGGATGCCGAAGATGTACCAGATGTTGAAGTTCTTCGGCGCGTAGTACTCGGTCATGTGCTTGCGGTACATCGGCATGAGCGCCGGTGCCCGGGCGTTGACCCAGTCCATCACGTTGTCCGCGGTACGGGTGAAGATGTTCGCCATCGCTTACGCCCCCTGCGGATCGACGCCGATGACGATGGTGTTGTCGTCGGCGTAATGGTGCGGCGGCACGACCAGGTTGGTCGGCGCCGGCACGCCCTGGAACACGCGCCCGGCCATGTCGAAGCGGGACTTGTGGCACGGGCAGAAGTAGCCGCCCTTCCACTCCGGGTCGAACGGCTCGGGGCGGATCTCGGCGGCCATCTGCGGCGAGCAGCCCAGGTGGGTGCACAGCCCGACCAGGACCGAGATCTCCGGCTTGATCGAGCGCAGCTCCGGGTTGGCGGCCAGCACGTAGGCCGGCTGCTGGTCGGCGTTCTTGGACAGCGGGTCGCGCAGGTGGCCGTCCAGGGTCGGCAAGGCCTCGAGCACCGCCTTGGAGCGCTTGACGATCCAGATCGGCTGGCCGCGCCACTCGAAGCTCAGGCGCTGGCCCTCCTGCAGGGCGGTGATGTCGGCCACCACCGGGGCGCCGGCCAGACGGGCCCGGGCGCTGGGGTTCCACGACTTGATGAACGGGACTGCGGCGAAGCCGGCTCCGACGGCGCCCACCGCAACGGTGGTGGCGGTCAGGAACCGGCGTCGGCCCGCATTCACGGGCTTGTGGACCTCATCGTTGGCCATCCGGCACTCCGAAAATCTTCTGCTGGTAGCGTTGGCTGCCTGCGCCCGGTCCCCCAGGCAAGCGGGAACCCGGACGCGAAAGACGAGGAAGTGTAACGGAACGCTTAACGAGCCGACAATGGCGCCCCACCACCGGACCCTGCCGTCAGCGCGACGCCAGCACCCCGCGGTAGCGCTCGGCCAGCACCCCGACCCGCTGCACGTAGCGCTGGGTCTCGCTGTAGGGCGGCACGCCGTTGTGGCGGTCCACCGCCCCTTCCCCGGCGTTGTAGCCGGCCGCGGCCAGGGTCAGGTTGCCGTTGTAGCGCTTGAGCAGCCAGGCCAGGTACTGGACCCCGCCACGGATGTTCTGGCCCGCGTCGTAGCTGTCCGATACCCCGAACCGGCGGGCGGTGGCCGGCATCAGCTGCATCAGGCCCTGCGCCCCGACATGGGACAGGGCCGTGGGGTTGAACGCGGACTCGGCATGGATGATGGCCCGAACGATCGCTTCCTCGACCCCGAACTCGCGGGCCGCCGCGGCGATCTCAGCCTGATAGGAGATCGTGTTCAGGCGCACCGTCGCGAAGCTCACCCCGGGATTGACCGCGCAGGCGTAGCAGGTCTCGATGTAGCTGTAGGCGATGGTGCGCACGTCGCCGGCGCCCGAGCCGCCTGCAGGCCGGCGGCTGCTGAAGTGGCGCACGCCATCCCGCACGTAGGAATAGACCTGGCCGTTGACCCGCCGTTGCGGCCCGCGCGCGGCGGCCGGGGCCGGGGCCGGGACGATGGCGTCGCCGCGGTTGGCCGCCGGGACCAGCACCGGCATCTGCTCGGGGACAGGCGCACGGGCCGGAGTCGCAGCAGAGGCCGCCGCAGGCCGCCTGGCCGGGCGGTGGTCCGGCACGTAACGCTTGAAGACCTTGCACTCGGCCCCCGGGATGCGCGCGTTCACGTAGTTGGAGACGCCGTCGGCGTCCACGCACCGGTACAGGGTGCCGGCGCTGGCCGGCAAAGCGGTCAGCGCGAGCAGCACCGCGCCCGCTGGCACCAGCATCCCCTTCATCGGGCGGAGTATCCCGGCTTCGCCGACGCTTGCCAAGCCATTGGCCGACAAGCGGAAAACGTGCGCACCGGCACCAATTCCGGTCCCGGGAACCCCGCACCCGCCGTACAATGCGCTCCCGCCCGCCTGGACTAACCGCCATGACCGGGATGACCGCCACGCCGGACACCGCTCCGGACGCCGCCATCGCGCCCACCGATTCCCCTGCCCCCGCCCTGGTCCCGCTGCCGGGCGTCGCCCCGCGCGCGATCCCCGGAGGGGCGAGAGGGAAGCTCTACATCAAGACCCACGGGTGCCAGATGAACGAGTACGACTCGGCACGCATGGCCGACGTGCTGGCCGAGCACGAGGGTCTGGAGCTGACCGACGACCCGGCGCAGGCCGACGTGGTCCTGGTCAACACCTGCTCGATCCGCGAGAAGGCGCAGGAGAAGGTGTTCAGCCAACTCGGCCGCTGGAAGGCACTGAAGGCGGGGGGGCGCGACGTCATCATCGGGGTGGGCGGCTGCGTGGCCTCGCAGGAGGGCGAAGCGATCGTCAGGCGCGCGCCCTACGTGGACCTGGTGTTCGGTCCGCAAACCCTGCACCGGCTGCCGGAGCTGATCCGCGCCCGCCGCGAGCAGAACCGGCCACAGGTGGACATCAGCTTCCCGGAGATCGAGAAGTTCGACCGCCTGCCCGAGCCGCGCGCCGAGGGCCCCAGCGCGTTCGTCTCGATCATGGAGGGCTGCTCGAAGTACTGCTCGTTCTGCGTGGTGCCCTACACCCGCGGCACCGAGATCAGCCGCCCGTTCGAGGACGTGCTGGTGGAGGTGGCGCAACTGGCCGCGCAGGGCGTGCGCGAGGTCAACCTGCTCGGGCAGAACGTCAACGCGTACCGGGGGCCCATGGGCGATGGGGGCGACGTCGCCGACCTGGGCCTGCTGATCCGGACCCTCGCCCAGATCGAGGGCATCGGCCGGATCCGCTTCACCACCTCGCACCCGCTGGAGTTCTCCGACTCGCTGGTGGAGGCCTATCGGGACGTGCCGCAGCTGGCCGACTATCTGCACCTGCCGGTGCAGTCCGGCAGCGACCGCGTGCTCGGGGCGATGAAGCGCGGCTACACCGTGCTGGAGTTCAAGCAGAAGCTCCGCAAGCTGCGCGCGGTGCGCCCCGGGATCTCGATCAGCTCGGACTTCATCGTCGGCTTCCCCGGCGAGACCGACGCCGATTTCGAAAGGACGATGAAGCTGATCGAGGACGTGGGCTTCGACCAGAGCTTCTCCTTCATCTACTCGCGCCGCCCCGGCACCCCCGCCGCGGACCTGGAAGACGACACTCCCGACACGGTCAAGCATGCCCGCCTGGAACGGCTGCAGGCGGCGATCAACGCCAATGCGGCGAAAATCTCGCAGGCGATGATCGGCAGCGTGCAGCGGGTGCTGGTCGAGGGCCCGTCGAAGAAGAACCCCAGCGAGCTGACCGGCAAGACCGAGAACATGCGCTCGGTGAACTTCCCCGGCCATCCGCGCCTGGTCGGCCAGTTCGTCGATGTGGTCGTCACCGAGGCCCTGACCAACTCCCTGCGCGGCCGGGTCGCCACGGCCGCCTGATTTCCCGGCTGCGGGATGGGGCTTCCGCTGCCTGGGCGGGGATCAAAGGCGCTAGTCCAGCCGCTTGCGGAAGCGCAGGATCGCCGCACTCATCATCACCGCGGTGAAGGCGCACAGCGCCAGCACGTCCGGCCACAGCTCCCACAGGCTGGCGCCGCGCAACATGATCCCGCGCACCAGGCGCAGGAAGTGGGTCAACGGCAGCAGTTCGGCGAACCATTGCGCCGCCACCGGCATGCCCGCGAACGGGAACATGAAGCCCGACAGCAGGATCGAGGGCAGGAACACGAAGAACGTCACCTGCATCGCCTGGAATTGCGACCTGGCCGCCGTGGAGATCAGCAGACCCAGGGCCAGGTTGGCCACGATCAGCAGCGAAGCAGCCAGGTAGACGTGCAGCACGCTGCCGCTGATCGGCACCCGGAACAGCCACAGCCCCAGCAGCAGCACCAGGGTGGTCTGGACCAGGCCGATGGCGATGTAGGGCAGCACCTTGCCGGTCATCAGCTCGGTGCGGCTGACCGGCGTGGCGATCAGCAATTCCATGTTGCCGCGTTCGCGCTCGCGCACGATCGACACCCCGGTGAACAGGACCATGGTCATGGTCAGGATCACCCCCACCAGGCCGGGCACGATGTTCACCGCCGAACGTCGCTCGGGATTGAACAGGGGCAGCACCGCGACCGGCGGCGCGGCCAGCGCCCGGGTCGCCGGCGAAGCGGTCCGCACCACGTCTTCCAGCGGCATCCGCACCAGTTGCCCGGCGGCGGCTTGCACCGCGTTGTCGCTGCCGTCGACCAGGATCTGCACCTGCTCGCGGCCATCGGCGCGACGGCGTTCGAAATCGGCCGGGATCACGATGCCGATGCCGTATTCGCCGCGGCGGATCGCGTCCATCGCCTGCTGGGGCGTGCGTTCGAAGCGCACCGGCGCGACCACGGTGCTGGCGACGATGTCCATCGCCAGCGCGCGCGAAGCCGAGGTACCGGCCTGGTCCACGATCCCGGCGGGCAGGTCGCGCAGGTTGGTGTTGATCGCATAGCCGAACAGCAGCAGCTGCATCACCGGGATCATGCCGATCATCGCCAGGGTGATCCGGTCGCGACGCATCTGCCGCAACTCCTTGAGCATCACCGCCCACAGCCGGCGCCCGTTCATGCGGCCTCCCGCCCGTGCGCGTCCCGGCTGCGCGTGGCCGAGACGAACACGTCCTCCAGGCCGGGCGCGACCGCAACCACTTCCGCCGCCACCCCGGCCTGGCGCAACGCGGCCTCCACCCCAGCGCCGGCGCCGGCGCCGGCAGCACCGTCCAGCAGCACCCGCAGGCCATTGCCGATCTGGGCCACGCTGACCACCCCGGGGGCGGCCGCGAGCACCTGCCTGGCCCTGCGTGGCTCCGCGGCGGCGACCGCCAGGGTGCGGCCGGCCAGGGCGCCGGTCAGTTCGGCGGGCGAGCCGTCGGCCACCAGCACGCCGCGATCGAGGATCGCCAGCCGGTGGCAGCGTTCGGCCTCGTCCATGTAATGGGTGGACACCAACAGGGTCGTGCCGGCATCGGCCAGATCGAACAGCTTCTCCCAGAAATCGCGGCGCGACTCCGGGTCGACCGCGCTGGTCGGCTCGTCCAGGAACAGCAGCTCGGGCTCGTGCACCACCGCGCCGGCCAGCGCCAGGCGCTGCTTCTGGCCGCCGCTGAGGGTGCCGGCCAGCTGCTTCTGCCGGTCCTCGAAGCGATACTGGACGAGCAACTGGTCGATCCGCCGCTTCGCCGCGGCGCGGGACAGCCCCTGCACCGCGGCCAGGAACTCCAGGTTCTCGCGCACGCCCAGGTCCTCGAACAGCGAGAACTTCTGGGTCATATAGCCGATCCGCCCGCGCAACACCTCGGCCTGCTCGGGGATGGGCAGGCCCAGCACCTCGGCTTCGCCCTCGCTGGGCACGAGCAACCCGCACAGCATGCGGATGGTGGTCGACTTGCCCGAGCCGTTCGGTCCGAGGAAGCCATAGACGTGGCCGCGCGGCACCTGGAGATCGACGTGGTCGACCGCGGTCAGGGCGCCGAAACGCTTGGTCAGGCCGCGGGCGCGGATCGCGACCGGGCCGGCGTCGCGGACGGCCGGCGGCACGGCGGTTTCAGCGTGCATCGAACTCGACCCGCAGCGGCAGGCCGGCCGGCAACTCGCCGGCACCCTCGCCTTCCAGCTGCACCTCGGCCAGGTAGCTCAGCCGTGCGGCATCCCTGCCGGTCAGCGCGTAGTACGGGGTGAACGCCGGCTCGCTGCGGACCATGCGCACCCGGCCCGGCCACGAACGCCCGCCATCGGCACCCAGCTTCACCGTCACCCGGTCGCCGACCCGCACCTCCATGCGCAATGCCTCGGGCAGGTAGATGCGCGCGTAGGGAGCGTCCCCGACCAGCAGCACCGCCAACGGAGCACCGACCGGGGCCTCGTCGCCGAGCCGGTACGGCAGGCTGTCGATGCGGCCGGCGCGCGGCGCGAGCAGGTCGAGCCGGCCGGTGGTCGCGGCCTGGCCCCGGGCCTGGGCCCGGGCCACCTCCAGTGCAGCTTCGGCCTGGGCAACCTGCTCGGGGCGCACGCCGTTGCGCAACTCGGCCAGGGCCGCCTGGGCCACCGCCGCCTGGGCTTCGGCATTGCCGGCGGCGGCGCGGGCGCGATCGACTTCGGCCGCGGCCACCAACTGCTTTTCGCCCAACGGGCGCACGCGCGCGTAGTAGGCGCGCGCGTCGCGCGCCTGCGCCATGGCCGCGGCCAGGCGCGCGCGGGCCTGCTCGAGGTCCTCGGCACGGGCACCGTTGCGCAGTTCGGCCAGCGCCTGCCGGCGCAACCCGACCTCGGCCTGCGCGGCGTCCAGCTGCGCATCGCCGCGCACCTGCTCCAGGGTCAGCACCCGCGCACCCGCCTCCACCCGCTCGCCTTCGCGCACGGCGATGTCGACGATGCGCTCGGCGGCCGGAGCCGGCAGGGCGATGCGGTCGTATTCCAGCGTGCCCAGCGCCTGCGGCGGCGGCTCGCTGCAGGCGGCCAGCAGCATGACGAGCACGCAGGCGATGGCGGAACGGTTCATGCGGGCAGCTCCAGGCCGCGCTCGAGCAGGGCGAGCGCATGGGTACGGATGGCGTCGACACCGAGTTCCTCGGCGGCGAACAACTGCCGCCAGATCGGCATCCCGGCGGCGGGAAGCAGGGTCAGGCCGACCAGCGAGACCAGCAACAGGCGCGGCTCCAGGCCGGAGTTGAGCCGCCCCGCCGCCTGCTCGGCGGCGAAACGCGCGGCCACCAGCGAAGCCAGTTCCGGCATCAGCCGGGTGGTCAGCAATTCGCGCAGGCCGCCACCCTCGCTGACCACTTCGCGGATCCACAGCGGCGGCAGCCAGGGATGGCGCGCGACCAGGTCGCAGATGCACCCTACGAAGGCCTCCAGCGACCCGCGCAACGGCGCGTCCTGCATGCCCAGCAAGGTGGCACGCACTTCGCCGAACACCGGCAACACCCGCTCGGCCACGACCGCGTCGCGCAGGCCGGCGGCATCGCCGAAGTAATAGTGCAGCAGTGCGGGCGTGACCCCGGCCTGGCGGGAAATGTCGCGCAGCGAAGTGGCCGCGATGCCGCGCTGCACGTAACAGGCGATCGCCGCGTCCAGCACATGCCCGCGGCGATCGCCCTCGCCAGCGGCCGGGCGACCCGGCGGCCGCGGCCGGCGTCGCGAAGGCGCCGCCGCAACGGGCGACGCGGCGGGATGCGCCAGAGGGGGCTGCGCTGGCCGGGGCTTGCTCATTGGCCAATAATTAATTTAATAGTCAATTAATTGCAAGCCCGCCGACCCTGCACCCGCCGGTTTCCAGCGGTGCGGTACCCTTCCGCAATGTCCAGCATCCACCGCGACTTCACCCTGGAACCGTCCGACACCGAGCGCCTGGCCAATCTGGCCGGACCGTTCGACGGCCATCTGCGCCAGATCGAACTGCGCCTGGGCGTGGAGATCGCCAACCGCGGCAACGTGTTCCGGGTCAGCGGGCCGGAGGAAGCGGTCGCCAGTGCCGAGCGCCTGCTGCGCACGCTCTATGCCGAGGCCGGCGACACAGCGTTCGACAGCCAGGCCATCCACCTGCGCCTGAACCCGGCCAACGTGGCGCACCTGGACCAGGACTTCCAGCCGCAGGACGTGTCGGTGCGGGTGCGCCGCGGCACCATCCGCGGGCGCGGCGCCAACCAGGCGCGCTACCTGCACGCGATCGCCGCGAACGACATCAACTTCGGCATCGGCCCGGCGGGCACCGGCAAGACCTTCCTGGCCGTGGCCATGGCGGTGGATGCACTCAATGAATCGCGGGTGCAACGCCTGGTGCTGGTGCGCCCGGCGGTGGAGGCCGGCGAGAAGCTCGGCTTCCTGCCCGGCGACCTGACCCAGAAGGTCGATCCCTACCTGCGCCCGCTGTACGACGCGCTGTACGAGATGCTCGGCGTGGAGAAGGTGGCCAAGCTGCTGGAGAAGAACGTCATCGAGATCGCGCCGCTGGCCTACATGCGCGGGCGCACCCTCAACGACGCCTTCGTGATCCTGGACGAGGCGCAGAACACCACCATCGAGCAGATGAAGATGTTCCTGACCCGCCTGGGCTTCGGCTCCACCGCGGTGGTCACCGGCGACATGACCCAGGTCGACCTGCCCAAGCACGTGAAGTCCGGGCTGAAGGACGCGACCGAGGTGCTGCGCGGCGTGGAGGGCGTGAGCTTCACGTTCTTCGAGGCCCGCGACGTGGTCCGCCATCCGCTGGTGGCGCGAATCGTGTCCGCCTACGAACGCCGCGACGCGCAGGACCGAGACACGGGATCGACGCCATGACCAAGGGCCCCGTCCATCTCGACGTTTCCGTCAGCTATGCCGCGCCGCGCGCCGGGGTCCCGGCATCGGCCAGCTTCCGCAAGTGGGTGGCCGCCGCACTCAAGGGCCGGATCCGCGAGGCCGACCTGGCGATCCGGATCGTCGACGAGCGCGAGGGCTGCGCGCTCAATCGCCACTATCGGGGCAAGGACTATGCGACCAACGTGCTCAGCTTCCCCGCCGAACTGCCGGAAGGGGTGAAGCTGCCGCTGCTGGGCGACCTGGTGCTCTGCGCGCCGGTGGTGGCGCGCGAAGCCGCCGAACAGGGCAAGCCGGTGGCGGCGCACTACGCCCACCTCACCGTGCATGGCGTCCTGCACCTGCTTGGCTGGGACCACGAGGACGACAAGGATGCCGAGGCCATGGAACAACTCGAACGCGAAGTGCTGGCCGAGCTGGGCCTGCCCGATCCGTACGCCGGGGAGTGAGCCGGCCATGACCCGCACCGTCCCGGCAACCGCGGTGTTCGCCCTGGCGCTGGTCCTGGCGCCATGCGCCGCGTTCGCTGCGCAAGAGCGGCCGGATCCGGCGCCCACCGCCACCGCCATGCCCGACCTCGCCGCGCTGCTCGAATGCCGGCTCGGCTACCGCGACTTCATGGCCTACATGCCGGTCCTGCAGGATCCGCTGCGCGCGGTGGCCCTGGGCTGGCGCCCGCAACCCCAGGCCAACCCGTTCATGCTCGAGTACCGGCTCAACGCACCGGTGAGCGTGTTCGGGCGGCAGGCCGACAGAATCGCCTTCGCCGGCGACGGCGTGGTCGCCGTGCTGGACCTGGCCGACCCGCGGGTGCTGGCGCGCGAACTGAACCTGGAAACCGGCGTGGACACGCCGCAGAAGGCGATCTTCGGCCGCGAGGCGCGTGCCATGGAGGTCGCCGGTCCGGACGGCGCACCGGGCTGGATCGAATCGGCGGTGATCAACGTGTCCAACGTGGACTCGCACCCGGGCAAGACCCTGGCCGGGTGCAGCTACAGCCTGGACCCGCCCGATACGGAGCAGGCACCGGCTCCCGCGCCCTCGCCCGCGGCCACCCATCCGCGCTAGACTGCCGGCACCTCCCGGAATCCTTGGCGCTCCGCATCCCGGCGCCCTTTCCACCCCGAATGTCCGAAGACGACAGTAGTCGCCCCGCGCCGGAGCCCCACGAACGCCGTCGCACCTGGCTGGAGCGGATCGGTTCCGCGTTCTCCGGCGAACCCGATACCCGCGAAGAGCTGGTCGCGGTCCTGCGCGACGCGCAGGGCAACGGCCTGATCGACGCCGATTCCCTGCGGATGATGGAAGGCGCGCTCTCGGTGTCCGAGCTAAGCGTGGGCGACGTGATGGTCGCGCGGGCGCAGATGGTTTCGCTGCCGGCCGCCGCGCGCTTCCTCGACCTGATGAAACAGGTGGTCGAATCCGGCCACTCGCGCTTCCCGGTGCACGGCGAGGACCGCGACGAGATCCTGGGCATCCTGCTGGCCAAGGATCTGCTGCGCGGCGTGGTGGCCGACAACGGCCCCGGCGACATCCATGCGCTGCTGCGCCCGGCGGTGCTGATCCCCGAGTCGAAGAAGCTCAACCTGCTGCTCAAGGAGTTCCGGCTTTCGCGCAACCACATGGCGATCGTGGTCGACGAGTACGGCGGGGTCGCCGGGCTGGTCACCATCGAGGACGTGCTCGAACAGATCGTGGGCAAGATCGACGACGAACACGACGACGCCGAGGACGGCAGCGCGCTGATCGACGCACAGGCCGACGGCCAGTTCGTGGTCGACGCGCTGACCCCGATCGGCGACTTCAACGAACGCTTCGGCGCGCAGTTCCCCGACGACGAGTACGACACCATCGGCGGACTGGTCACCGAAGCCATCGGCCACCTGCCGGAGACCGGCGAGGAGCTGACCCTGGACCGCTTCCAGTTCCGGGTGATCCGCGCCGACGCGCGGCGTGTACGCGCCTTCCAGGTCGCGGTGCTGGCGGCGGACGCGGAGGGCCGGGACTGATGTTCGCCCCGCCCCGCCGGTCGCTGCGGCCGGCCGCGCTGCGGTGCGGGCTGCTGGCCCTGGTGCTGTGGCTGCTGGCCGTGCCGGCGCTGGCCGCAGAACCCGCACCACCGCGGATCGGGGTGCTGACCATGCAGCCTGGCGAGGTGTTCTTCGAACGCTTCGGCCACGACGCCATCGTGGTGGTCGATCCTGAAAGTGGCCAGGCCATCTCCTACAACTTCGGCTACTTCGATCCATCGGAACCGGATTTCCTCGCACGCTTCGTGCGCGGCGAAATGCTGTATCACCTGGTCGCGCTGCCGGCGGAACAGGACCTGGCGCAGTACCGCGACGCCGGCCGCGGGGTGAACGTGCAGTGGCTGGACCTGGAGCCGGGCCAGGCGCGCGCGCTGGCCGCGGCGCTGGCCGAGCGCGCGCTGCCGGAGAACTCGCGCTATCGCTACGACTACTTCACCGCCAACTGCGCGACCCAGGTGCGAGACGCGCTCGACGATGCGCTGGGTGGCGCGTTGAAGTCGCAGCTGTCCGGGCGCTCGCGTGGCAACACCTACCGCAGCGAGGCGGTGCGGCTGGCGCGTCCGGCGCCATGGATGTGGCTGGGCTTCGACCTGGGCCTGGGGCCGTACGCCGACCGCGCACTGTCGCGCTGGGAGGAGGCTTTCGTGCCGATGCGCCTGGCCGACGGCCTGCGCGAGGCGCACAACGGCACCGGCCGGCCGCTGGTGGTGGCCGAGGAGCAACTGCTGCCGCACCGCATCGCCCCGGAGCCGGCGGATTCGCCGCGCCGCTGGTGGCCCTGGGCGCTGGCGGGACTGGGTCTGGCGGCGGGCATCCTCGCCCTGCGCCGGCATCCGCGCCTGCTCGCCGGGTTCGCGCTTCCCCTGTGGCTGCTGTGCGGCCTGGCCGGGTTGCTGATCGTCTACATCTGGGGCTTCACCGCGCACCAGGCCGGCTGGGCCAACCGCAACCTGTTCCTGCTCAATCCACTTTGCCTGCTGCTGCTCCCGGGCGCGTTGGCACTGCTGCGCGGACGGACGCCGGGACGTCTGTTCCGGATCGTGCTCCGGGCAGTGGCCGCACTGGCGATGCTGGGTTGGATCCTGCAGTGGCTGAGCCTGCAGCCGCAGTACAACCTGCCCTGGATCGGGCTGCTGCTGCCGCTGCATGCCGCGCTGGCCATGGCCCTCGGCCGCAGGCCGGCATAGCCGAAGCCTTGCCGCGCGCGGCGGCGCAGCGCAGGATGCGGCGCATGGACCAGCCCGCCGCGACCGCCAACCCCGCCTGCGTCATCAACTGCGTCTGGTACGACGGCGAGGGGGTGCGCCATGACCTGCCGCTGGACCAGCTGAGCGAGAAGCTGGCCGAGGAGGTGCCCGGTTTCGCCTGGGTCGGCCTGTACGAGCCGTCCGAGGCGGTGTTGCTGCAACTGCAGGAGGAACTGGGCCTGCATCCGCTGGCGGTCGAGGATGCGCGCAACGCGCACCAGCGGCCCAAGGTGGAGGCCTACGGCGACACCCTGTTCCTGGCCGTGCATACCGCGCAGATGGTGGACGGGCAGATCCGCTACGGCGAGACCCATGCCTTCCTCGGCAACCGCTTCCTGCTGACCGTGCGCCACGGCGCCTCGCTGTCCTACGCCCCGGCGCGGGCACGGATGGAGCGCGAATCGGAGCTGCTGCGACTGGGGCCATCGATGGCGTTGTACGCGGTGCTGGACCTGGTGGTGGACAACTACGTGCCGATCGTGGACGAGCACCGCGACACCCTGCGCGTGCTGGAGCGCGACATCTTTTCCGACACCTACCGCCGCGCGATCGTGGTGCGCCTGTACAACCTCAAGCGCGACCTAACCTACATGCGCCTGGCGGTGTCGCCGCTGCTGGACGTGCTGGCCCAGCTCAGGCGCGGCCAGACCGCCCAGGCCCAGCCGATCCGCGACGAGGTTCGGGTCTACCTGCGCGACGTGCACGACCACGTGCTGCGGATCAACGACGCCATCGACGGCATGCGCGACATGCTCGGCACCGCGCTGAGCGTGAACCTGTCGCTGGTCACCCTGGCCCAGGGCGAGACGGTCAAGCGCCTGGGCGCCTGGGCCGCGCTGCTGGCCGCACCGACCCTGGTCACCAGCTGGTACGGCATGAATTTCGCGCACATGCCCGAGCTGGAACCGCGCTGGGCCTATCCGCTGCTGATCCTGGTGGTGGCCGCGGTCTGCTTCGGCCTCTATCGCCTGTTCAAGCGCGCCCGCTGGCTGTAGCGGATGCGCGGGCGCGCATGTTGCACCTGCACATACAACCAAAGTCGTAGCGACGCGTCCCCGTGCGCGATTGACCAATCGCGCCGGGAGGACGAACCTGTAGCGACTGCGCGGAGGGTAGTAACCGATGAAAACATTCTCCAAGGTCGGTTGGGCGGCGCTGGCGCTGCTCGGTGCGTTCTGCCTGGGCACCGTGGCGCTGCGCCGCGGCGAGCAGATCAGCGCGCTATGGATCGTGGTCGCGGCGGTGTCGATCTATCTGGTCGCCTATCGCTACTACAGCCTGTACATCGCCAGGAACGTGATGGGGCTGGACCCGCGTCGGGCCACGCCCGCGCACATCCACAACGACGGCCTGGACTACGTGCCGACCAACAAGCACGTGCTGTTCGGCCACCACTTCGCCGCCATCGCCGGCGCCGGTCCGCTGGTCGGCCCGGTGCTCGCCGCGCAGATGGGCTACCTGCCCGGCATGATCTGGCTGATCGCCGGCGTGGTCCTGGCCGGCGCGGTGCAGGACTTCATGGTCCTGTTCATCTCCAGCCGCCGCGACGGCCGCTCGCTGGGTGACCTGGTGCGCGAGGAGATGGGACCGGTGGCCGGCACCATCGCCCTGTTCGGCGCGTTCATGATCATGATCATCATCCTGGCGGTGCTGGCGATGATCGTGGTCAAGGCGCTGGCCGAAAGCCCGTGGGGCATGTTCACGGTGATCGCGACGATGCCACTGGCGATCTTCATGGGCATCTACATGCGCTACATCCGCCCGGGCAGGATCGGCGAGATCTCGGTGATCGGGATCGCGCTGCTGCTGCTGGCGATCTGGTTCGGCGGCCGGGTCGGCGCGCATCCGACCTGGGGCCCGGCCTTCACCTTCACCGGCACCCAGATCACCTGGATGCTGATCGGCTACGGCTTCGTCGCTGCGGTGCTGCCGGTGTGGCTGCTGCTGGCGCCGCGCGACTACCTGTCCACCTTCCTCAAGATCGGCGTGATCGTGGCCCTGGCCATCGGCATCGTGATCGCCAGCCCGGAGGTGACCACGCTGAAGATGCCGGCGCTGACCCAGTTTGCCAGCAGCGGCGACGGCCCGGTCTGGAAGGGCAACCTGTTCCCGTTCCTGTTCATCACCATCGCCTGCGGCGCGGTATCGGGCTTCCACGCGCTGATCGCCTCGGGGACGACCCCGAAACTGCTGGCCAACGAGGTCCATGCCCGCTACATCGGCTACGGCGGCATGCTGATGGAATCGTTCGTGGCGATCATGGCCCTGGTGGCGGCCTCGATCATCGATCCGGGCGTGTACTTCGCCATGAACAGCCCCGCGGCGGCGATCGGCACCGATGCGGTCGAGGCGGCGGCCAAGATCAGCAGCTGGGGCTTCACGGTGAGCCCGGACGTGCTGGTCCAGACCGCCAAGGACGTGGGCGAACACACCATCATCTCGCGCGCCGGCGGCGCCCCGACCCTGGCGGTGGGCATCGCGGTGATCCTGCACGACGCCCTGCCCGGCGGCGACGGGATGATGGCGTTCTGGTACCACTTCGCGATCCTGTTCGAAGCGCTGTTCATCCTCACCGCGGTGGACGCGGGCACCCGTGCCGGCCGCTTCATGCTCCAGGACCTGCTCGGCAGCTTCGTGCCGGTGCTGCGCCGCACCGATTCCTGGGGCCCGAACGTGATCGGCACCGCCGGCTGCGTGCTGATGTGGGGCTACTTCCTCTACCAGGGCGTGACCGATCCGCTGGGTGGCATCAATATGCTGTGGCCGCTGTTCGGCATCGCCAACCAGATGCTTGCCGGCATCGCCTTGATGTTGTGCACGGTGGTGCTGTTCAAGATGAAGCGCGACCGCTATGCCTGGGTCACCATCGTGCCGACGGTATGGCTGCTGGTCTGCACCACCTATGCGGGCTGGATCAAGATCTTCGATGCCAACCCGGCGCTCGGCTTCCTTGCCCAGGCGCGCAAGTACCAGGCGGCGATCGCCGACGGGCAAATGCTGGGCACGGCCAAGAGCGTAGGCCAGATGCAGCAGGTGATGGTCAACAGCTACATCAACGCGACCCTGACCGCGCTGTTCCTGCTGGTGGTGCTCAGCGTGCTGGCGTACTCGATCAAGACGATCCTGGTGGCGCGGCGCAACCCGCAGCGCACGGACCGCGAGACGCCGTTCGTCGCCCTCAGCGACGAACAGGTCAAGGCCTGGCTGTAAGGGGGCACGGGCCATGGGCACGCAACTCGTCCCGCTGGAGCACTTCGCCACCCACAAGCGTGCGTGGCGCAGGCTGGTCCAGACCGCGCGGCTGTGCTGCGGCATCCCCGACTACGACACCTACGTCCGCCACGTGCTGGAGAAGCACCCGGACCGCGAGCCGATGGACTACAAGACCTTCTTCAGGGAACGCCAGGAAGCCCGCTTCGGCGGGCGCAACGGGTTCCGCTGCTGCTGACGCCCCTAAGGGGGCGGCATCAGCCCTGGCCCGCCATCGAGCGCAGCACGACGCCCACGATGTAGGCCGCCACCGTGCCCGTGGCGTAGCCCAGTGCGCCGAGCAACGCCCCGACCGGGGCCAGCGAAGGATGGAACACCGAGGCCACCACCGGCGCCGAAGCCGGCCCGCCGATGTTGCTCTGCGAGCCCATCGCGAAATAGAAGAACGGCACCCGCAGCAGCTTGCCCAGCAGCGCCAGCAGCACGATGTGGACCGCGATCCAGATCACGCCCAACGCCAGCAGCCAGGGCTTGTCGGCCAACGAGCCGATGTCCATCTGCATGCCGATGCAGGCGATGAGGATGTACAGGAACAACGAACCGATCTTCGACGCGCCGGCGCCATCCAGCCTGCGTGCCCGGGTCAGGCTCAGGCCCAGGCCGATGAAGGTGGAAAGCACCACCACCCACACGAACGGCTCGTGCAGGCTCACCTGCCGCGCCCAGGACACGTTCTGGGCGAACCAGGCCGAAGCCGGCCCCGCGATCGCGTGGCACAACCCGACGGCACCGAAGGCGATGCCCATGATCACCATCAGGTCGGTCAGCGAGGCCACGCGCTCGTGCTCCTTCTGGTAGCTGGCCAGGCGTTCCTGCAATTCCTCGATCGCCCGGGTGTCGGCGCCGGTATGCGCGTCGATGGCCGCCGCCCGGTTGGCCAGGAAAATCAGCACCGCCATCCATACGTAGCCCACGCCGACGTCGACCACCACGAACTGGCCGAAGGTGGTCTCGTCGACGGCGAAGATCTCCTTCATCGCCAGCATGTTGGCGCCCCCGCCGATCCAGCTGCCGGCCAGCGCGGCCATGCCGCCCCAGGTGTCACCGGCCACGGTCGCAGGGTGCAGCAGGTCCATCACCCAGAACGCGACGAAAGCGCCGAGCATGATGCTGACCGAGGCCGCCGCGTACATCGCCAGCAGCTTCGGTCCCAGCCGCAGCACGCCCTTCAGGTCGATGGTCAGGGTCAGCAGCACCAGCGCCGCCGGCAGCAGCACGCGACTGGCGATCGGGTTGTATAGCCTGCTGGCGTTGCCGTCGATCAGGCCGATGCTGTTGTAGATCCCGGGGATGAAGTAGCACAGCAGCAACGCCGGCACCCAGGTGAAGAATTTCCTCCAGAATGGGGTCGGGCCGCTGGACAGCCAGAAGATCAGGCCCAGGGTGGCCGCGATCAGCCCGAACAGGACGATGTCGTTCTGGATCAGCGCGGTGGACGGTTCGGTGGCTTCGATCGCCATCGGCGGCGTCTCCTTCGTTGCCTGCGGCATGATTGCGGGAACGCGATGGCCGGCTTGGAGCCGGCCATCGGGGTGCATCACTGGCCGATATGCTGCCTCAGCCAGGCGTTGACGGTGTCGTGCCAGAGCACGCTGTTGGCCGGCTTGAGCACCCAATGGTTCTCGTCCGGGAAATACAGCAGCTTCGATTCGATCCCGGCGCGCTGCAGCGCCGTGAACGCCGACAGGCTCTGGTCGATCGGCACGCGGAAATCGTTCTGCCCGGACACCACCAGCATCGGCGTCTTCCACTGCTGGATGTGGCGGGCCGGGTTGTATTTCTCGTAGCCTTTGGGGTTGTCAGCCACGGTGCCGCCGAACTCCCATTCGCTGAACCACAGCTCCTCGGTCACCAGGCCCATCGAGCGGGTGTCGAACACGCCGTTGTGGGTGACCAGGCACTTGAACGGCGCGCTGCCGTCGGCCTCGAACCAGTTGCCGGCGATCCAGTTGGTCATGTAGCCGCCGTAGCTGGCGCCCAGCGCGCAGGCGCGGCCGCCGTCGAGGAACGGATAGCGCTGCTGCGCCGCGGCCCAACCCTTCTGCAGGTCCACCAGCGGCTTGCTGCCCCAGTTGCCGGTGATCGCGTCGGTGAAGGCCTGGCCGTAGCCGGTGGAGCCGTGGAAGTCGATCATCACCACCGCGTAGCCCTGGCCGGCATAGGTCTGCGGGTTCCAGCGGTAGCTCCAGCCATCGCCGAAGCTGCCCTGCGGGCCGCCATGGATCAGGAACGCGACCGGGTAGCGCCTGCCTTCCTGGTAGTTCCAGGGCTTGACCACGTAGCCGTGCACGGTTTCGCCGTTCCAGCCCGGGAAACTGAACTGCTCGTAGTCGCCGAAGGCCACATCGGGCAGCGCGTCGCCCGCGGACGGCGTGAGCGCACGAACCGCGGACGGATCGGACAAGGTGGTGGCGAACAGCTGGTCACCGCTCTTGAGCGTGTTGCGGGCGAACACCAGGGTATCGCCGGCGACCTCGAACGCCGAGACGCTGCCGTCGCCGACCAGCTTGCGCACCTGGCCGCTGGCCACGTCCACCGCGAACAGCGGGTGCTGGCCGAGGTCCTGCGCAGTGGTGTAGATCGTGCGCCCGTCTGCGGACAGGACGATGCCGTCGGCGCTGCGGTCCCAGTCCGGGGCGATCTCGCGGGTGGCGCCGGTGGCCAGGTCGCGCTCCATCAGCGCGAAGCGGTCGGCCTCGAAGCCCGGGCGCCGCATCGCGCGGTAGTAGAGCTTGCCGCCGTCGGCGCTGAACACCGGACCGGTGTCCCAGGCGCGGTTCTGGCCCTGCGGGCCCGGCGACGGCGCGTCGGTCGCGGTGCGGTCGTCGAAAGTCAGGTTCTTCAGCGGCTGGCCGGCACGGTACTCGAACAGGTCGAAGTTGGTCGACCAGGCCTCCTTGCGGTCGGCCGGGCGCATCGCGAACACGATCGACTGCCCGTCCGGGGACCAGGCGTACTCGTCGTTGCCGCCGAACGGCTTGGACGGCACGTTGCCGGGCCCGAACGAACCGATCGCCGAATCGACCAGGAAGGTGGTCGGCGGGTTCTTGCCGGTGGAAGGCGCGGTCACGAACAGGCGGCTGTGGCGCCCGTCCTGCCAGGTATCCCAATGGCGCACGAACAACTGGTCGTGGATCACGCCGCTGGACCTGGCCTGCTTGCGCTGCTCCAGCCGCTTGACGGTGCAGTCGATGTCGGCACCGCAATCCGGGAACACTTCCATGCTCACCGCCAGGCGGCGGCCATCGGGCGAGACCTTGAAGCTGCCGATGTCCAGCGGATAGTGGGTGGCCTGCCGCGGCGCGCCGCCGGTGGCCGGCATCACGTACACCTGTTGGGTACCGGACTGGGCACCGAGGAAGTACAACCATTTGCCGTCGGCCGAGAGCGCCGGCGAGTTCACGTTCCAGCCCACCGGAGTCAACCGCTTCGGCGCGGCATCGCCGGCACCGAGACCGCGTGCCCACAGCGAAGTCGAGGCCTTGCCCGGATCGTCGCCGTTGCCGCCGGACATCTCGCGCCGGGCGAACACCACGAAGGCTCCATCCGGCGACAGCAGCGGCGAGGACACCCGCGCGAGGTGCTGCATGTCGCGCACGTCGAAGCCGCGGGCGGCCTCGGCTTGCGGCGCGGCCGCCCCCAGCGCGGCGCCTACGGCCAGCGACAGGCCCAGTGAGGTGGACAGGAAAGCAGGTTTCATCCGCGGCTCCAATGCAGGCAGGACAGGCAAGCTGCGGATGTTAGGCGCAGGCTGCCGGCCGGGCAAAGGCGGAAGGTCATGCCCCCGCCCTTCCATGCGGGGTCAACCGCCCTGCTCGCCACGCTTGCCGGTGCGGTACAGCAGCCAGCCGACCCACGCCAGCGCCGCCAGGCCGATCCACTGCGCGGCCGCGCCGAAGCCGAACGGCAGCGCCAGCACCTCCGGGTCGCGCGCGATCACGATCGGGATGGCGATGGCGATGCCCATCAGCGCCTCGCCGGTGATCAGGCCGGCGGAGAACAGCACGCCGGGACGATGAACCCGGTCCAGCGCGGCCTCGTCGTCGGCGCGGACCTGGTGGAAGCGCTCCACCAGGTGTGCCAGCAGGCCGCCGAGGAAGATCGGCACCATCAACTCCAGCGGCAGGTAGATGCCGATGGCCGCGGCCAGCACCGGCACGCGGAAGCGCGAGCCGCGCGACTTCAGCCAGCCGTCGAGGGCGATCACCAGTGCGCCGACCACACCGCCGATGGCGATCATCGTCCACGGCAGCTGGCCGCCGAACAGGCCCTTGGCCACCGAGGCCATCAGGTTGGCCTGCGGCGCCGGCAGGGTCTTGGAACCGATCCCGTAGGCCTCCTGCAGCAGATTCAGCACCGGGGCCATGATCAGCGCGCAGGAGAACGCGCCGATGCCCAGCATCAGCTGCTGCTTCCACGGGGTGGCGCCGACCAGGTAGCCGGTCTTCAGGTCCTGCAGGTTGTCGCCGCCGACCGCCGCCGCGCAGCACACGACCGCGCCGATCATGATCGCGGCCACCGCGCCCAGCGGCGCGCCGTTGACCTGGATCTTGCCGTCGTCGCCGAGCAGCAGCAACAGCACCACCGAGGCGAACAGGATGGTGGCGATGGTGATGCCCGAGACCGGGTTGTTCGACGAGCCCACCAGGCCGGCCAGGTAGCCGGACACCGACACGAACAGGAAGCCGGCGACGATCATGATGATCGTCATCGGCACACTGACGTGCCACTGGCCGACGATGGCCTGGTACAGCGCCAGCAGCGGCAGCACGAAGAGCAACAGCGCCACCAGCATCCACTTCATCGGCAGGTCGCGGTCGGTCTCGTTCACGCCCTGGGCGGCGCCCTTGCGCGCGGCGGCAAAGCCGCTCCTGATCCCGGCCAGCAGCGACTTGCGCAGCGAGAACAGGGTCCACACCCCGCCGACCAGCATCGCACCGACGCCGAGGAAGCGGATCTTGGCCGACCAGATCGCGAAAGCCGCATCGGCCGCCGGCGCACCGGCGATGGACGCGGCCAGTTGCGGATCGCTGCCGAGGAAGAAGGCGTGGTAGACCGGGATGGCGATGTGCCAGGACAGGATCGCGCCGGACAGCACGACGATACCCACGTTCAGGCCCACGATGTAGCCCACGCCCAGCAGCGCCGGCGACAGGCCGGTGCCGAGGTAGCCGATGACCTTGTTGTTGGCGAAGTAGCCGGCCACTGCCCAGCTGTCGGGAATCAGGCGCAGGCCGTTGGCCGCGGCCAGCTTCACCGCCCCGCCGATGACCGCCGAGATGCCGAGGATCTTCAGCCCCGGACCCGGGTTCTCGCCGGCCTTGAGCACCTCGGCCGCGGCCTTGCCCTCGGGGAACGGCAGCGGATCCTCGACGATCATGGTCCGCCGCAGCGGCACCGAGAACAGCACCCCGAGCAGGCCGCCGAGACCGGCGATGCCCAGCACCCACCAGTACTTGAAGTCGGGCCAGTAGCCCATCAGCACCAGCGCCGGGATGGTGAAGATCACGCCGGCGGCAATCGAGGAGCCGGCCGAGGCGCCGGTCTGGACGATGTTGTTCTCCAGGATCGTGCCGCCGCCCAGCAGCCGCAGCACGCCCATCGATACCACCGCCGCCGGGATCGCGGTGGCCACGGTCAGGCCGGCGAACAGGCCCAGGTAGGCGTTGGCGGCGGCCAGGACCACGGCCAGAACGACGGCCAGCACGACCGCGCGGAAGGTGAGTTGCGGAGTTCCAGCCGAACCGGCCATCGCGTTGATCCCCTTGGCGTGAAGCCGGACACGCTATCGGCCACAGGCGGGCAAGTCCAGCCCCTCGGCCGGTGCCGGGTTTCAGCGCGCCGCGCCGGGTCCGATGTGGCGGCCCAGGAAGTCCAGCAGCCTGGCGTAGTACTCCTGGAGATGCGGCTGGGTATAGAACCCGTGGCCCTCGTTGGAGTAATACAGGGTCTCGACCGGGACGCCGGCCCGCTTCAGCGCCGCCTCCATCATCCGCGTGTGCTCGATCGGGGTGATCTCGTCCTCGCCGCCGGCGGCCAGGAATACGGGTACCTTGATCCGGTCGGCAAACAGGTTCGGAGACACCGCGGCCAGCGCATCGCGGTCGGTGCCCATCCAGTCCTCGGACCAGGTTTCCAGCGAACGGGCGCCCTTGGCCAGTGCCCGGGTACGGGTGACCAGGTCGTACAGGCCTACATAACCGGCCGCACAGCGGTACAGCGACGGCTCCTTGGCCGCGCCCATCAATGCGGCATAGGCGCCATAGCTGGCGCCGTAGATGCAGATCCGCTGCGGATCGGCGATGCCCTCGGCGATCGCCCAGCGGGTCGCATCGGTCAGGTCGTCCTGCATGGCCAGGCCCCACTGGCGGGCGCCGGCGGCCTGGAATGCATGGCCGTAGCCGCCCGAACCCCGGTAGTTGACCTGCAGCACCGCGTAACCGGCGGCGGCCAGCATCTGTGCTTCCTCGCCGAATTCCCAGGTGTCCTGCACGCCGTAGGGACCGCCATGCGGCAGCAGCACCATCGGCAGGCCCTTGGCGGCGGCTCCCCTGGGCACGGTCAGGTATCCGTGCAGCGGCGTGCCATCGCGCGCCTTCAGCGCCACGGGGCGCATCTCGGCCATCTGCAGCGGATCCAGCCAGTTGCGGCGGCTGATCAGGTGTTCGGCCTTTTTGGTCTCCGTGTCGAAGCTGAAATAGTCGCCGCTGTTGCGATCCGAGGTGACCAGCAGCAAGGCATGGCGGCCGTCCGTGGTGCGCGAGACGATCCGGACCGTCTCCTCCTCGAAGGCGGCCTCGAGGCTGCGCTGCAGGCGGGCATCGGGGTGATCGGGCTTGAAGAACGCGGTGCGCGGCTTGCCGTCCATGAACAGCGCGCCGATCGGTTCGCGCGGTCCGCGGGTGGCATAGATGATTTCATGCGGATCGGCCTGGTCGTCGCGCAGGACCTCGCGCCGTCCTCCGCTGGCCACGTCCCAGGCGATGATGGCGTCCGGCCCCTCCGGGGCGCTGCTTTGCAGGTAGACGGTCGTGGCGTCGGCGGAGAAGCCCAGCGGCACCTCGCGGCGCTTGGTCTGGCCTTCGTCGTTGATCACCCGCCAGTCGGCGCCGTCGCCATCGCGATAGTAGACCCGGCTGAGGTTGTCACCGTCGGCGCCCACCGCCAGCCGGACCACGCCCTGGTGGTCGGTGGTGAAGCGCGCGTTGCGCACCGGAACCTTCGCGGCCACGACGCGTCGGCCGCTGCGCACGTCCATGCGCTCGGCGCGGGTATACGCATCCTCGCCGAAGTTGGCGACGGTGAGGATCACGTTGCGGTCGTCCTCCGGCAGCGGGTCGGTCAGCAGCGCCCAGACCTGCTCGGCCTGCTTGGGCTTGATCCGGGTGCCGGCGCCCCCATCCTGCACGCGCTGTCCGACCAGCACTTCCGCACCGCGGCCGTCGGCGTCGAGACCGACGACCTCCCCGGTGGACTGCGGCCGCGCGAGCATGCCGTACTTGTCCGCAACGCCCAGAAGCACCCGCTGGTCGTTGACCCATTCGAACCAGGCGATGTCGGTATTGCGCCCGAGCGAGAACTTGGCGGTGACCGCGTGGTCGGACAGGCGCAGGATCACCAGGCCGGTGCGGTCCTCCATCGGCAGCGTGGCCGCCAGATAGGCACCACTGGGCGAGAGCTTCACGTCGCGGAACTGCTCGCGCCGGACGAACTGCTCGACCTCCGCCGGAACCGTCGCCGCGTGGGCAACGCCCGCCTCGCAAGCCAGTGCCGCGCACAATGCCAGTGCTGCGCCCAAACCCCGGTTCCGGAGCATCTGCATCCTCCCGTCTGGATGGATCGGAGCGTCCGCCCCAGGCGGACCCCGGAAGACTAGCGGAGTACGACCACCCTGGCCATGCAGGCCATCGCGGATTCAGGGCCGCCGGTCGGGCCCCAAAAGGGGCGTATTAGAACGGGATGTCGTCGTCGGCGAAGTCGTCGAAGCCACCGCCGGCCTGCGAGGCGGCCGGAGCCGGGGCACGCTGGGCCGGAGCGGACTCGCGCCGCGGCGGCGCGCTGCGCTGCGGGCGCTCGCCCCGCTCGGCATAGCCGCCACCCTCGCCGCTGCCGCCGGCACGCCCGCCGAGCATCTGCATCTCGTTGGCGACGATGTCGGTGGTGTATTTCTCCACCCCGTCCTGGCCGGTGTACTTGTCGTAGCGGATTTCGCCCTCGACGTACACCTGCGAACCCTTGCGCAGGTACTCGCCGGCGATCTCACCGAGCTTGCCGAAGAACACCACCCGGTGCCATTCGGTGCGCTCCTGGCTGTTGCCGTCGCGGTCCTTGCGCACGCTGGTGGTGGCCAGGCTGATGCGGGTCACGGCCATGCCGCCCTGGGTGTATTTCACGTCCGGGTCGTTGCCGAGGTTGCCGACCAGGATCACCTTGTTGATGCCGCGCGCCATAGTTGTGGATTCCGTAGTTCTGCCCCGGCCCAGCCCGGACGCAATCCATTGCAGTATAGCCGCCCCGCCCCGCGCCAGTCCCCGGACTCCCGTGGCGATGTAGGGAAACCACGCGGGTTCGCCTTATAATTCAGTGACTTTCCCAGGCGACACGCATGGCCGACCTCCCCGCCCCCCCCACCCATGCCGGCCTGCCGCGGATTCAGGCCCTGGCCGCCGCCGACATGGCCGCGGTCGATGCACTGATCCGCACCCGCCTGGCCTCGGACGTGGTCCTGATCAACCAGGTCGCCGAGCACATCGTCTCGGCCGGAGGCAAACGCCTGCGGCCGATGCTGGTAGTGCTGGCCGGACAAGCCACCGCCGGTGCCGCCGGTGCGGACCATCACCAGCTGGCGGCGATCGTCGAGTTCATCCACACCTCCACCCTGCTCCACGACGATGTGGTGGACGAATCCGACCTGCGTCGCGGCCGCAGCACCGCCAACGCGATCTGGGGCAACGCCGCCAGCGTGCTGGTCGGCGACTTCCTGTATTCGCGCAGTTTCCAGCTGATGGTCGAGCTGGACCGGATGGAAGTGATGCGGATCCTGGCCGACACCACCAACCGGATCGCCGAGGGCGAGGTGCTGCAACTGCTGCACGTGCGCAACCCGGATACCGACGAGGCCGCCTACCTGCGCGTGATCGAGCGCAAGACCGCGGTGCTGTTCGCCGCCGGCACCCACCTGGGCGCGCTGGCCTCCGGCGCCGACGCGGCCACCCAGCAGGCGCTGCACGCCTACGGCATGGCCCTGGGCTACGCCTTCCAGATCGCCGACGACGTGCTCGACTACGCCGCCGACGCCGCCGACCTGGGCAAGAACCTGGGCGACGACCTGGCCGAAGGCAAGGCCACCCTGCCGCTGATCCACGCCATCGCGCATTCCGACGCGACCACCCGCCAGCGCCTGCGCGCGATCGTGCAGCAAGGCGACGGCGCGGCGATGCCCGAGGTGCTGGCGGCGATCCGCGCCACCGGCGGGCTGGACTACAGCCGCCGCCGGGCACTGGACTACGCCGTCGCCGCCGAGGCGGCGCTGGCAGGATTGCCCGAGTCCGAGGCCCTGGCCGCGCTGCGCGGACTGGCCCGGTACGCGGTGGAGCGCACGTACTGAGCGCGCGGTGCGCCGGCTTCAGCCCCCGAAGCGCTCCTCGAAGAAGTTGCCGAGCATGCGATAGGCGCGGCGCGCGGCGCGCTCGTCGTAGCGGCAGTTGCTGGCCGGGTCGTTGCCGGCACCGGCCTCGGCGAAGCAGTGCACCGCGCCGCTGAAGTTCACGAACTGCCAGTCGGCGCCGGCCGCGTCCATCTCGGCGGCGAAACCGACGATGTCCGCGTTGCTCACCGCCTTGTCGGCCGCGCCATTGAGTACCAGGACCGGCGCCTTGACCGTGGTGCCGGCAGCAACGGGCATCGGCGTGCCCAGGCCGCCATGCAGGCTGACCACGCCGGCCAGGTCCGCGCCGCTGCGCGCCATCTCCAGCACCGTGGTGCCACCGAAGCAGAAGCCGAGTGCGCCGATCTTCGCCGGGTCCACCGGGGCCTGTCCGGCCCGGGCCCGCAACACTTCCACCGCCTTGAGCGCGCGCTGGCGCAGCAAGGCCGGATCGTCGCGCAGGGCTCCGGCGATCTTGCCGGCTTCGGCCGGACCGGTCGGCCGGTTGTCGCTGCCGTAGACGTCGGCCACCAGCACCACGTAGTCGTCGCCGGCGATCCGCTTCGCGTTCTCGACCGCGGCCTCGGTCACGCCCATCCAGTTGGGCACCATCACCAGGCCCGGACGCTTGCCGCCTTCATCGTCATAGACGAGCACGCCGCTGAAGCGGTCCTGGCCGATGGTCCATTCCACCTTGTCGGCGCGTTGCTTGGCGGCGGCGGGTGCAGCGGCCAGGGCGAGGGCGATCAGGCCGCCGATGGCGATCAGGGAAGTACGCATGGCGAGTCCTCCTGGGTGTGAGGACGCGAGTGTAGTCCCTGAACCCGCATGGAGCCGTCGTCCCGGCGAGCGCCGGGCGCCGGTGGCGTGGTTCCTGGCTCAAAGCCCAAAGCGCTGGCTCGGGATGGTGCTGCGGGAAGCCTCTTCTTCGGATGGGACCACGAGAAGCGCCTTCTGCAGACAAGGCCGTGGGAAGCGCAGGCTCAGGACGGGTTCTCCGTACCTTTCTGGCTTTCCCTTCCCACACCGAAATCGACACTTTTTGATCTCCGCCCAGGCAGCAGCGGCCCCAAGCCGAAAAAGGCGCTTCACGACAGCCGCTGCTTGACTGCTCGCTCGGCGCCCTGGCCCTCCATACCTCGCAATGGCAATCCCCGGCCGCGGCAAACGCGGAAGGGCTTCCGATCCATCCCGGCTACGCGATGCCCAGCCCCGGGATCGTACTGATCGAATCCGGATCGAAGCCGGCGAGCGCGGCGAAATGACGGCCGCGCTCGGTGTAATCGCGATACGCGCCGAAACTGGGAGCACCCGGTGAAAGCAGGACGATGCCACCGGCAGTGCCGAGCAGGCGGCGCGCGCGCGCCACCGCATCGGGCAGGTCGACCGCCGCTTCCAGGGCGAATCCTGCCCGCCGCGCCAACGGCTCCAGCAAGGCATGGATGCGCGGACCATTGCCGCCCAGGGTCACCACCGCCACCGGCGTTTCCCCGCGCAGGTGCGCGGCGAAGTCCGTCCAGTCCAGGCCGCGATCATGCCCGCCGAGCAGGATCGCCACGCGCCTGCCCCGGTGGCAATCCAGCGCGGCCAGGCTCGCGTGCGGCGTGGTGCTGATCGAGTCGTTGACCCAGCCGATGCCATCGCGCTCGCCCAGCCATTGCAGCCGGTGCGGCAATGGCCGGAAGTCCAGCGCCGCCGGTGCCAGCGGTGCGGCGTCCACGCCTGCCGCTTCGATCGCCGCCAGCACCGCGCACAGGTTGCCGCGGTTGTGCCGGCCCGGCAGCGGCACCGGCGCGGTATCGAACACGCACTCGTCGCCGCGGTACAACACGTCGCCGCGCAGGTGCCAGCCGTCCTCGCGGTTGAACCAGACCACGCGGCTGTCCGGCAACTGCAACTGCGCCAGCCGCGGGTCGGCCGCATTGAGCACCGCCGTGCGCGGTCGTGCCGCCGTCGCCAGCGCCAGCTTGTCCTCGACGTAGCGTGTCTCGCTGCCGTGCCAGTCCAGGTGCTCGGGAAACAGGTTCAGCACCACCGCCACTTCCGGGCGAACGCCGCTGGCGGCCACGTCGCCGGTCTGGTAACTGGACAACTCGATCGCGAAGAACTCGGGAAGCCGCCCATCCGCCGCGGCCTCCGGCAACTCCAGCAGCGGCAGGCCGATGTTGCCGGCCAGTGCGGTGCAGTGGCCGCCGGCGCGCAGCAGGTGCGCCAGCAGCGCGGTTGTGGTGCTCTTGCCCTTGGTCCCGGTCACGCACAGAGTGCGCGCCTGCGGATGCGCGGCGAACCACAGCGCAGTGCCGCCGACGAAGCGGGTGCCGCGCGCGGCCGCGGCCTGGGCTTCGGGCCGGTACGGGCTGATGCCGGGCGACTTCACCACCACGTCGAAGTTCGCCAGCGCCTCGGCGCTGGGGTCGGTGCGGGCCTGCAGCAGCGCGTCGCCCAGGGCGGCGGCCTCCGCCGCCTCGGCCTCGTTGCAGAACAGGGTCAGCGGCAGCGCCGGCGCCTGCGCGCGCAGCGCGCGCCAGGCCGCACGGCCCTCGCGACCCCAGCCCCACAGCGCGACCCGCTTGCCTTCAAGCTGCGAAACGCGCACGCAGCCGCTCCCACACCGCTGCCGGCACCCGGTGCTCGCCGGCGATTTCGAGCAGCGGCTCGATCCGCAATTCCGCCGGATCCAGCTGCGGCAGGATCTCGCGGGCGAAGCGTGCCACCAACGCATCCTCGCGCCAGTCCGCGCGTGCGGCCAGCGCGGCCATCGCCGCGCGCGATTCGCGGCCCTCGCCCACGCACTCGAACGGCTTGTGGTCCCGGTACTCCAGAAGCGCGTCGAAACCCGGCGCCTGCGCATCCTCGTCCAGCAGGTTGCGGCCGAAGATCCGCACCAGCCGCGCCTTGGACATGAACGGCGCCAGCGCCAGGAACACGAAGTGGCACTTCGGGCACAGCCCGCACCAGCGCTGCGCCGGCTTCTCGCCGAGGATGTGGAAGTTGCGGTTGCAGCTGGAGAAGTGCTCGTCGTAGTGGTCGCTCTTCGCGAACTGCCGGGCCACCGCCAGTTCCGACAGCGGCCGCAGCAACGAGCAGTAGTGCAGGTCGGCGGCCACCGTGCGCTCGACCTGTTCGCCGAACATGTGCTCGAAGGCCCAGCCCTTGGACCACTGGTGGTTGACCTCGCCGGCACCCGGGATCAGGCTGCCGTAGCTGGCCGAGCGCTCGTTGGAGAACACCACCTGGCCGGCGCCGGTGAGCAGCGCGGCCAGCACCAGGATCGCCGAGTTCACCGCGGTCACCGGGATATGGCCGTTGTAGGCGCCCTGGCGGTTGATCTCGAACAGTTCAGGCGCCAGGGCGCGGCCGATGTTGAGGGTGGCCAGGCCGGTGTGTTCGGCGCAGGTGCGGATCAGCTGCGAATTCCCGATCCAGGTCACGACCTGCTCCACGCCCGCCGCGCGCAACGCCTCGATGCTGACCAACGAGTCCTTGCCGCCGCCGATCGCCACCAGCGCGCGTTCCGGTAGGCCCAGCGCGGGCGCATCGGCCTCGGGCGCGGAAGCATCGAACGGGAACCGGATCCGCCCGCGCAGGTCCAGCCCGTTGCGGTAGGCGAACTCGCCCAGCCCGTTGAGATAGACCTGTTCCAGCATCGCCGCGGTGCCCGCGTCGATGGCGTAGCCGTCGATCCGGATCTCGCCCGGCACCGCGGCCTTGTAGTAGCTCACCCCGGCGATCAGGTGCAGCAGGCGCAGCGCGCGCTCGACCGCGGCGGCACGCGCCGGTTCCAGGTCGAACGGCGCGCCGGGCACGGTGACGGTCTCCACCAGCTCGGGGCCGTCGTCGAAGGCGTAGACCAGTTCGGCCACGCCGGTGGCGGCGCTGAAGCGGCAGCGCACGAAGCGGAACGTGCGGATGGCGTCGCGGTCGAAAATGCTCATGCGATCCCCGCGACCGGGCCACCCGACCGGCGCAGGTAGCGGCGGCCGAGCGCGAACACGATGGCGAACGCCGGCAGCGCGCCGACCACCAGCGCCGACACCGAGGCGACGAAGACCATGGACGGCAGCCAGTTCACGAACTCCCGCAGCGGCATCCCGGCGGCGGCGAAGCGCTGGTCGAGCCAGGCGGTGAACAACAGCCAGGCCCCGATCGCCAGGGGGTAGACCAGCACTGCCAGCACGGTGGTGCGCAACGCCAGGCCGGCCGCGCCCCAGCGACGGCCGTTGCCGACGGCGCGCCGGTGCCAGCCACTGGCGATCCACGAGGCGGCGAATGCGGCCAGCACGCCGCCGGGGCTCCACAGCAGGGCCGAGCGCATCTCGTCTGCGCCCGGAGCCGATCCGGACAGATAACCGAGTACCAGCAGAAAACCCAGCACCGACAGCAGGCCCCCGGCCAGGGTCGCCAGCAGCACGAACTCAGCGCGCGGCGTCATCGATCACATCCTCGGCGGGCATGCCGCGCAGGTTGTAGTGGCTGGCCATCGCGTAGCCGTAGGCGCCGGCGTCGGCGACCAGCATCACATCATCCGGCGCGGTGGTGGACGGCAGCGGGCGACCCCGGCCGAGCACATCGCTGGACTCGCAGATCGGGCCGACCACGTCGAACGAGCCATCGGCCTCCTCCTCCAGTCGCTGCAGGTTGACCACGTCGTGCCAGGCGTCGTACAGCGCCGGCCGCGCCAGGGTGTGCATGCCCGCATCCAGGCCCACCCGCAGCACCCCGTCCTTCTCCACCACCTGGGTGGCGCGGGCCAGCAGCACGCCGCATTCGGCGACCATGTAACGGCCCGGCTCGATCACCAGCTCGAACTCCGGGTGCACCGCGCGGACCTCGTCCAGGCTGGCCGCCCAGGCGTCCAGGTCGAACGGCTCGTCGTCGGCGCTGTAGGGGATCGGCAGGCCGCCACCGATGTCCAGCGAGGCCACGGTGCCGATGCGGCGGGCGAAGCCGGCCATCTCGTCGCACATCAGCCGCCAGTGGCCGGTGTCGTCCACGCCGGAACCCATGTGCGAATGCAGGCCGGTGATGACCATGCCCAGCGCGTGCGCAACATCGACGAACTCGTCGAAGCGCCGCAACGACAGTCCGAACTTGGAATCCTTGCCCCCGGTGGTGACCTTCTGGTGGTGGCCGGCGCCATGACCCAGGTCCAGTCGCAGCCACACCTTGCGGCCACGGAACACCTCCGGCCAGCGGCGCAGCACCTCGACGTTGTCCACGGTCACGTTGGCGCCCAGGGCGAAGGCCTGCTCGTATTCGTTCACCGGGGCGAAGCTGGGGGTGAACTGCACCCGCGCCGGGGCAATACCCGGCACCGAGGCGAAGATGTGGCGCAACTCGCCCAGCGACACGCACTCCAGGCCGAAGCCCTCCGCGGCCAGGGTGCGCAGGATCGCCGGATGCGGGTTGGCCTTGATCGCGAAGAAGCGCCGGTCCACCGCCTTGACCGCCTTGAGCCGGCGCGCACGCTCGCGCACCGTCGGCAGGTGGTAGACATAGCGCGGCGTGCCCTGTTCGGCGAGCGCCAGCAGGCGGTTGCGCTCCCCGCGCCACCACGGCACCTCGCGCGGGCGTACCGTGCCGTTGATCTCGCGCCAGCCGGGCCCGAATACGTCCTTCTCGCCCACCGGCATCGCGCCGCTGTCGATCAGCGCCGCGTGCAGGTCAGGCAGCAAGCCATCGGCATCGGCCTCGTCGATCACGAAAGTCAGGTTCAGGTCGTTGGACGACTGCGAGATCATGTGCACGCGCTCGTGGCCGAAGCTCGAGAACACCTCCGACAGCTTGTGCAGCAGCGAACGCATGCCGCGCCCGACCAGGGTGATCGCCGCGCAGGGCACGATCACCTTGACCCGGCCGACCTTCTCCAGGTCGGCAGCCAGTGCGGCCAGCACGTCCGGCGCGAGCAGGTTCTCGCTGGGATCCAGCGACACGGTCACGTTGGTCTGCGAGGTACCGATCATGTCCACCGACAGGCCGTGCTTGCGGAACAGCGCGAACACCTCGGCCAGGTAGCCGACCTGCTGCCACATGCCGATGTCCTCCACCGACACCAGCACCACGCCGTTGCGGCGGCTGATCGCCTTCACCCCCTCCACCGTCGCGGCGCTGCGGTCGATCAGGGTCCCGTGTTCGTCGGGGCGTTCGGTATCGAGGATGGCCATGGGTACTCCGGCGTCGCGGCAGGGTTTGATCGAGCGCGGGTGCAGGACCTTGGCGCCGGTGGTGGTGATTTCCTGCGCCTCGGCGTAGCCGAGGCGGTTGAGCAGGCGCGCTTCGGGCACTTCGCGCGGATTGGCGCTGAACATGCCCGGCACGTCGGTCCAGATCTCCACCTTCGAGGCACCCAGCAGCGCCCCGAAATACGCGGCCGAGGTGTCGGAACCGCCGCGGCCGAGGACGGCAGTGCCGCCATCGGCATGGCGGGCGATGAAGCCCTGGGTGATGAGCGCCTGCCCGGGCTGGGCGGCGAAGCGCGCGCGCCAGGCATCGTCGGCCTGCCACTGGCAGTTCACCGACAATCGCTGCGACCATTCGCTCTGGTTGGGCCTCGGCGGCGACGCATCGAGCCAGTCGCGCGCGTCTAGCCAGCCGATGTCCAGGCCCTGCATGCGCAGGTAGGCGGCGCCGAGCGTGGACGCGAGCAACTCGCCCTGCGCCAGCACTTCGGCCCGCCAGTCCAGCGGCCGGGCGGCGGCGCGTGCGTCGGCGAGTAGGCCGCGCAGCGCGGCCAGGCGCTCGCCCAGCACCGCCTCGGCATCCAGGCCCAGTTCGGCGGCGAAATCGCGGTGCCGCCGCTCGATCGCGGCTGCGTCGATGGATTCGCCGTTGGCGATCGCGGTCAGCCGGTCGGTAGTGCCCGACAGCGCGGACACCACGATCAGGACGCGCCCGCCCGTCTGCCCGGCGCGCTGCCTGGACAGTTTGCCGATCGTGTCCCAACGGTGGCGCTGCGACACCGAGGTGCCGCCGAACTTGAGGACGATCCAGTCGCCGTGGGGGGCGTCTTGCGCGTGCGGGACTGCGGGCATGGGCGTATTCGGGGGAACCACCCGACCATCGGGCATGAGCGGCCGATTCTAAGCCGAATCGCGCCACCCCAATGCGGGAATCCGGCCGCTCGGCGGTGGCGCGCGGATGGTCACGCCGGAAACGGACCGCTGGTAACCTCGGCCACGTCCCCGACCGCAGCAGGATCGCCGCCATGGCCCTTCGCCCCTTCGTCCAGGCCGACGTCTTCGCCGACCGCCCCGGTGCCGGCAACCCGCTGGCGGTAGTACTCGACGCCGGCGGCCTGGACGACGCGGCGATGCAGGCCATCGCCCGCTGGACCCGGCTGCCGGAGACCACCTTCGTGCTGGCGCCGACCCGGCCCGGCGCCAGCTACGCGATCCGGATGTTCAGCCCGAAGAAGGAAGTGCCGTTCGCCGGCCATCCCAGCGTCGGCACTGCGCACGTGGCGCTCGAGGCCGGGTTGGCCGAGCCACGCGACGGCCTGTTGCTGCAGGAAGGCGTGGCCGGCCTGCTGCCGCTGCGGGTGGACGGAACAGGAGGAGCGCGCCGGATCGCGATCCGCACCCCGCGCGCGCGGCTGGTCGAGACCGCCGATGCGCGCGGTGCACGCATGGCCGAGGCGCTGGACTGGCTGCCGTCGGGCGAGCTGCCGCCGGCGCTGATGGACGGCGGACGCCGTTGGTGGCTGGCCGAGGCGCGCGACGAAGCCAGCCTGCGCGACGCCCGGCCCGATTGGGACGCGATCGCGGCGCTGGCGCACGCGACCGACAGCATGGGCGTGCTGGCGTTCGCGCGCTGCCATGGCGAGGACTACCAGGTGGCGGCGCGCGCCTTCGTCGGCGGGCCGGCGATGTTCGAGGACGCCGCCTCCGGGGCGGCGAATGCGGCGTTGGCGGCATGGCTGGCGCTGCGCGGTGCGCTGCCGGGCACGGATGGCCGCTATCGCGTCAGCCAGGGCCGCGAGGTCGGCCATGATGCGCTGCTGGAGATGGCCGTGGATGCCGACGGCGAGGTCTGGTCCGGCGGCCGGGTGGTCAGCGTGATCCACGGGACCATCGACTGGCCTTGACCTGTGGGGAAAGCGCGGGCGGGCAGCCATACGGCTGCGGTGAAGCGTTTCGGCTTGGAGCCGCTGCTGCACGGGGCGACCTGGTGCGCTGCCTGCCGATGGGAAGTCAAGGAGGAGGTCCTGGCCGCAGGCCAGGGCCGGGGGACATGCGTGGCGGCAGGCAGCGTGCCGGGGCGCAGGCGGCCAACGGTCCTGCGCCTTCCAAGCACCCGAACCCCCACGGATGCAAAAGCCAACGGCCCGCCGGGGCGGGCCGTTGGCTTCGTGCGGGAGTGGGGCTCAGCGCTCGTTCTTGAAGTACTGCATGAACGGATCGTCCTTGTCGAGGACGATCACGCCCTGGCCGTCGGCGAAGGCCCCACGGTAGGCCTCCAGGCTGCGGTGGAACGAGAAGAACGCCTGGTCCTGGTTGGCCGCCTCGGCGAACAGCCGCGCCGCCTGGGCATCGCCCTCGCCGCGCAAGCGCTGGGCGTCGCGCTCGGCCTCGGCCACGATCACCGCCTGGTCGCGGTCGGCCTGGGCGCGGATGGTGCGCGCCTGCTCCTCGCCCTCGGCGCGCAACGCGCTGGCCACCTGCTTGCGCTCGGCACGCATGCGGTCGTAGACCTGCTTGATCACGTCGCTGTCGGTGGGCAGGTCGATCTGCTTGAGGCGGATGTCGACGATGCGCATGCCCAGGGTCTCGGCACCCTTGTTGATGCCGTCGAGCTGCTTGGCGATCACCTCGCTGCGGTCGCCGGACACCAGCTGGGTCAGGGTGCGCGAGTTGATCTCGTTGCGCAGCGAGTCCTTGATGATGGGGGCCAGGCGGTCGGCCGCGGCCGACTCGTCGCCGCCGGTGGCGCGGTAGAAGGCGCGCGCGTCGTTGATGTAGCCGATCGCCACGAAGTCCACGCTCACGTCCTTGCGCTCGGAGGTCAGGTAGCGCTCGGGCGAGAAGTCGACCAGGGTGAAGCGGCTGTCGAAGGTACGCACGCTCTCCACCAGCGGCACCTTGAAATGCAGGCCTGGGCCGATATCGGTGCGGGCCACCCGGCCCAGGTTCAGGACCAGTGCGACCTGGCCCTCGCGGACCACGTACACCGAGCCGAGCAGGCCCAGCACGGCAGCCGCCACCAGGGCGATCCAGAGGGAATACTTCATCGGTCAGGCTCCTGGCGACCGCCGCGCTGCGGATCGCGGGTACCGCTGCGCAGCGGCTCGGGCACGCTCTCGATCGCCGGCAGCACCGCCTCGGCACCGACCGCGGGCGGCACGGCCTGGGCGGCACCGGCCGCGGCGCCGGGCATCGGCACGTAGATCAGCTGGCGGCTGTCGGCGCCGATCACCTTGCGGTTGCGCGCGAGCACGTCCTGAAGCGTCTCCAGCCACAGGCGCTTGCGGGTGACCTCCGGCGCGTTGCGGTATTCGTCGCGCAGCAGGGAGAAGCGGGCGGTGTCGCCCTCGGCGCGGGCGATCTTGGACACCTTGTAGCCCTCGGCCTCGGTGCGCCGGCGCGCCGCCTCGCCGCGCGCCTCGGGCACCACCCGGGCGGCGTAGGCGCGCGCTTCGTTGACCAGCTGGTCCTTGATCTGCTGGGCGCTGTTGACCTCGTCGAAGGCCGGCTTGACCTCCTCCGGAGGACGCGCGTCCTGCAGGTTGAGTTCGGTCACCACCAGGCCGGTGCGGTAGGCGTCCAGCGAGGCCTGCAGTTGCTGCGAGGCGCTGACCGACAACGGGCCGCGCGCGCCGAGCACGGTGTCCAGGTCGGAGCGGCCGACCTGTTCGCGGACCACGCTCTGCGCCACCTGCTCGAGCATCCGGTCCGGGTCGCGCGAACCGAACAGGTACATGCGCGGGTCGCCGACCCGGTACTGCACGTTCATCGCCACGTTGACGATGTTCTCGTCGCGGGTGAGGACCGGCACGGTATTGCTGAAGGTCTTGATCTGGGTGGCGTTGACCTTGACCACCCGCTCCACCGGCCACGGCCACTTCAGGTTCGGGCCCGGCTGCATCACCCGCGAGAACTGGCCGAAGCGCAGGACCACGCCGCGCTGTTGCTCGCCGATCAGCTGGAAGCTGCTCAGCAGCACCAACAGGGCCACGCCCAGCAGGATCCAGCGGCCAAGGCCGCCGCCGTTGCCGCCGAAGAACCCGCGCAACTGGTCCATCAAACCATCCAGGCCGCCCCCCCCGTTGCCGCGGTCGGGGCGGCGCGGCGGCCACGGGTTCTGGCGGTTGTCGGGCGAGTCGCCGCCTTTACCTGGGGTGTTCCAGACCATGCAAACTCCAAATCGAGGGTCCCGGCGGCGCTGAGGCCACGGTGGGTCTGGGGACGATTCTAGCAAGACCGCGGGGACGGGCCCGGGTTCCCGGGGAGGACGCGACGATCGGCTGGGCCCGTCCGCGCCACCAACGGCCCGCGCACGCGCCCGCAAAGGCCATCCGGCCTCAATCCCCGTCGCGCGGGGGCAACAGCGCCCGCAACGGTTCGCCGTCGGCGCGTGCAGCCAGGCGCTCGGCCTCGGACCGCGGCAAGTCCACCTGCAGCAGCCAGCCCTGCTCGTCGGCCTGCTCCGAGCGTACCGCCTCGAGCTGGTGCAGGCGCGCGCGCAAGCGCCCGGCCTGCGGCGGCAGTCGCAGTTCGCCGAACACGCGCTGCAGGTCCAGGCGCCGCGCCAGGGCGGCCTGCAGCAGTTCCATGCCGCGGCCGTCGCGCGCCGACAGCCACACCCGCTCGCGGTGGCCGGGGTCGTCGGCCTCGCCGCCGCTATGGTCGTGGCGCGGCTGCGCGCCCTCGATCCGGTCGATCTTGTTGAACACCAGCAGCTGCGGCAGGTCGCCGGCGCCGATCTCGGCCAGCACTGCGTCGACCTGGGCGATGCGCTCCTCGCGATGCGGATCGGCCGCGTCGATCACGTGCAGCAGCAGATCGGCCTCGCGCGCTTCGCTCAGGGTGGAGCGAAACGCGGCCACCAGTTCGTGCGGCAAGTCGCGGACGAAGCCGACCGTATCGGCCAGGACCACGCTGCCGCCGGGCAGCGTCACCCTGCGCACGGTCGGGTCCAGGGTCGCGAACAACTGGTCGGCGGCGTAGGCGTCGGCGCCGGTGAGCGCATTGAACAGGGTCGACTTGCCGGCATTGGTGTAACCCACCAGCGCCACCCGCGGCAGCTCGCTGCGCACCCGCGCCCGGCGCATTTGCGCATGCTGCACTTCCACCTTGTCCAACCGCCGCTGCAATTGCTCCAGGCGCTTCTGCAGCAGTCGGCGGTCGGTTTCCAGCTGGGTCTCGCCGGGCCCTCGCAGGCCGATGGCGCCGCCGCGCTGGCGCTCCAGGTGGGTCCAGCCGCGCACCAGGCGGGTGGCCATGTGCTTGAGCTGGGCCAGTTCGACCTGCAGCTTGCCCTCGTGGCTGCGCGCGCGCTGGGCGAAGATGTCCAGGATCAGGCCGGTGCGGTCGACCACGCGCCGCTGCAGCGCCTTCTCCAGGTTGCGCTCCTGCACCGGACTGAGCGGATGGTTGACCAGGACCAGGTCGGCGCCGGTGGCGTCGGCCGCCGCCAGCACCTCCTCCAGCTTGCCGCTGCCGATCAGGGTGGCCGGACTGGGCCGGTCGATGCGCGCGGTGAGGGTGGCGGCCACGCTGGCACCGGCCGACCGGGCCAGGTCGGCGAACTCCTCCAGCACGTCCTCGGCCACGGCGCCGCCGGCGTGGGGCTGGATCAACAGCGCATGCTCGCCCTTGCGGGATCTTTCGAACAATGGGAACTCCGGGAAGAACTACTCGGCCTCGTCGCCGCCTTCCTCGTCCCCGGAATCACCCGGTTGCTGCACGTAGCCGCCGCCCGGCCCGACCTTGACGTTGCGCGACGGCACGACGGTGGAAATGGCATGCTTGTAGACCATCTGGCTGACGGTGCTGCGCAGCAGCACCACGAACTGGTCGAAGGACTCGATGGTACCCTGCAGCTTGATCCCGTTCACCAGGTACACCGATACCGGCACGCGTTCGCGCCGCAGTGCGTTCAGGAACGGGTCCTGCAGCGATTGCCCCTTGGACATTGGCGACTCCCCTCAGCTCTTCGTGCGAGCGTTCTTCTTATGTGGGTGTTGCACGGGCCTCCCCGGCCCGTCCGGGCATGTTACACAAGCCGGCCGCCGTGGCGAGGCCCGTCAGCGGCCCAGGAAGCGCGAAACCGCCTCCCGAAGTTGACCGCCGTCACGTTCCGGGTCGAACCAGCACCCGTCCAGTTCGCCGCGCAACCAGGTGAGCTGGCGCTTGGCCAGCTGGCGGGTGGCGAAGATGCCGCGGTCGCGGAATTCCTCGGCCGAGGTGGCACCATCCAGGTGTTCCCAGGCCTGGCGATAGCCGACCGCGCGCAACGCCGGCAGGTCCAGCGGCGCGGGATGGTCGCGCAACCGCGGCAATGCGCGCAGGCCACGGACCTCGTCGAGGAAACCGGCTTCGAGCATGCGTTCGAAGCGCAGGGCGATGCGTGCGTGCAGCGTCGCGCGACCGGCCGGTGCCAACACCAGCTTGAGCACACGCAGCGGCAACCGCGGCGGCCGCGGATCACGCTGCCATTCGCTGATCGGCCGGCCGCTGAGCCGGAACACCTCCAGCGCGCGCTGGATCCGCTGCGCGTCGCCGGGGCGGATGCACGCGGCGGCGGCTGGATCGACCCGTGCCAGTTCGGCGTGCAACACCGGCCATCCGCGTGCGGCGGCCTCGGCGGCGATGACCTCGCGCAAGGCCGGATCGGCCTCCGGCATCGGCGCCAACCCGTGCAGCAGCGCGCGGAAATACAGCCCGGTGCCGCCGGCCAGCACCGGCAGGCGGCCGCGGGCGAGAATGCCGGCGATGACGCTGCGCGCATCCTGCGCGAACTCGGCGGCCGAATATGGCTGCCACGGCTCGCGCACGTCGATCAGGTGGTGCGGCACCCCGGCCCGCTCGGTCGCATCCGGCTTGGCCGCACCGATGTCCAGCCCGCGATAGACCAGCGCCGAATCGACGCTGACGATCTCGCCGCCGCATCGCTGTGCCAGCTCGATGGCGAAGGCAGTCTTGCCCGAGGCGGTCGGGCCCATGACGGCGATGGCGAGGGGGCGGGTGTCGACGGGCATGTCGGGATTGGTTGCCGTGCGCTTCGCGGCACGAAAGCGGAAAGCTTACTTGAGCGATGGCATGCCCTGGCCCCTGCAGCGTTCCCATGCCTGAATATCAGGGCTTTCTTACATTCCACGACGTTGATGGCACGGTGCTCCAGGGAATTCGTTCCCGTAGCCTCGACCTGTCTTGATTTATGTATCGTTTTCGATACGCTTCACGATCGCCGAAGTACGGCAAACCGAAGCTTTCCTGAAGTGGATCATCGGCCTGCACGACAAGATTGCCGCCGGTATCGTCCTGCGCCGGATCGACCGCATGCGCAGTGGCCTGTTCGGCGACGTGAAGTATTTCGACGGCATCGGCGAGTTGCGCATGAACCATGGCCCTGGCTGCCAGATCTACTTCGCAAGTCATGGGGACGCCTCCGTCATGCTGCTTTGCAGAGGCGACAGGTCCACTCAGGAAAGGGACACCAGAAAAGCCCGCCAACTCGCATCCGACCTCTGAGCCTCGTCGGCCCCGCACACATCATGCGATGCCCAACATGCACGGAAATCCATCATGGCCAAGACCAAGACCCTTCCCTTCGATTCGGCAGAGTACCTGGACACGCCGGAGGCCATCGCCGCCTACTTGGGGGGCGCGCTGGCATCCGGCAGTGCCGCCGAATTCCAGGACGCTCTCAGTGTCGTGGCGCGCGCACGCGGCATGACCGAGATCGCCCGGGCTTCCGGCCTGGGTCGCGAAAACCTCTACAACGCCCTGCGCGCCGACGCACATCCCCGCTTCGATACGATCCAGCGCGTCCTGGCGGCGCTCGGCGTCGAGTTGCACGTGCGACCGGCCTGATCCAGGCCCCGTATCTCGGAGATCTGTCAGAGTCGCGTTGAGACGGGGACGACGAAAACGCGAATACCTGAAACGGAAACGCTCTAGCGTCGGCGCGCGCCGAGCCGGCCGAAGGCCAGCAGCACGAAACCCAATACCATGGCAATGCCGACATCGCGCAATTCGCGGGCATTGACGCTGGCGAGCAGCCATGCGATCACGACCAGCGCCACCGCGACGGTAAGCATGCCGCCGGGTGCGTGGAACAGCGCCGGCGGCGCGTCCGGGCGCCGTCGCAGCACCGGCAGCGCGACACAGGTGGCGGCGTAGGTCAGCAGCCGCGTCAAGGTACTGATCGCCACCGCGCCCGTGGACGCGGGTCCGGACTGGGAATACAAGCGGATCCGCAACATCGGGATCTCCGGCACGCGCAACCTCGCCACGGGCATCAAGGCCTTCAACCTGTACTGCGAAGGCAACTTGCTTTCACTGCGCAATGCCGGTGCCGCCGGCAAGTCCGCGCTGGCCCGGGGCTACAAGTACTGATGCATGGTTGATGCCGGCCGCGCGGCCAGGCCCGTGGACCGACGGCCTCACTCCCGCTCGAACCGGGCGATCTCGTCGAGCACCTGCTGCATCTTGCGGATGCTGCCGCCGGCTGCGCCATCGTCCAGCCGGCGACCCAGGTCGGCACGCGCCGGACTGCGCGACCAGCGGTGGAAGACCCAGGTGCCGAACAGGCCCGCGATACCGACGGCCAGCCCGCCCCAGACCATCTGCGGTGCCTGCGCCATCAGGTCGTTTCCGCCCAGGGCGGCCAGCACTACCAGTACTGCGACCCACATCAACCACCACGGCAGGCCGCAGATCATGCCGTTGACCAGATACAGCCGGCGCAGCGAGGCCAGTTGTTTCTGGATGGTGACGACCGGGGCGGTGTAGTCGATCCTGCCGATGGCAGCCAAGGTCATGCCGGCCAGCACGATGACGGCAATGCCGTAGGCGTGCACGAACACGCCGGCCGCGACCGCGTGGGCCGGATGCGGGCCTACGCTCCAGAGCAGGGTTGCCAGCGCCAGGAACGGCAGGCCGAACAGGATCTGCGCCAACTGCCCCCAGAACAGCGGGCGCAGGCTGGCGCGCGCGCGCTCCAGCTTCCGGTCGCGGAACAGTTGCAGGTTGATGACGTCGTGCCGTTCCAGTTGCCGGCCCAGGGCCTGCCAAGCGTGCTTGAGGTCGTCGGATTCCATGGTGTGTTCCATTGCGTCGAGTCCGTGAGTGCGTGTCGATGGATCAGAGTTCGTTGCGGATGCGTTGCTTGAGCCGGCCGATCTTGGTGGCGACGTTGGTTTCGCTGATGCCCAGGATGTCGGCGATCTCGCGGTAAGCGTGGTCTTCCAGGTAGAGCAGCATCAGCGCACGATCCAGGGGCTTGAGCGCGGCGATGAACGCCTGCAGCGCCCTGACCTGGAGCTGCAGGCCGGGATCGGCGGCGCCGGCATCGGCCAGGTCGTGCACGGTCTCGTCCAGCGGCACGGCGTGGCGGCGGCGCAGGCCGTCGCCGCGAGCGAAGGAAATGGAAACGTTCAGCGCGACCCGGTACAACCAGGTGGAGAAACGGCGATCGGGATCGTAGGCGGGGAAGGCACGCCAGGCCTGGGCGGCGATTTCCTGCGCCAGGTCGGCGCGGTCGTCCGGAGTCCAGGCGTAGCTGTGCACCACCTTGAGCACGATGCCCCGGTGCCGCTCCAGCAGCAGGGAGAATTGCCGTTGCGTATCGGCTTGCATGGCGGCGGCGAGTTCCATCCGGGGTGCGGTCCCGAGTGTGGGGTCGGGAGAGTGATTCGCACCAGCGGCGGGATAATCACATCGCCCGCTTCCGGGCCGCGCCGGATGCCGGGGTCAATCCTCGTCCGGCCAGCGGATCGCCGGCGCGGCATCCTTGCGCGGTGCCGGCACCGCGGCCACCGCTTCCCACACCTTCAGCGCATCGACCGTGGCGGCCACGTCGTGCACGCGCACGATGCGCGCGCCGCGCTGGGCGGCGACGAGATGCGCGGCGACCGAACCGGCGGCGCGCTCGGCCGGATCCCGGCGCCCGGTCAGCTCGCCGATGCTGCGCTTGCGCGACAGGCCGGCCAGCACCGGCACGCCCAGTTCGACAAAGCGTTCCAGGCGGGCGAGCAGTTCGACATTGTGCACGGTGGTCTTGCCGAAGCCGAAGCCGGGATCGGCAACGAGGTTCTTCTTGGGGATGCCGGCCAGTTCGGCGGCGAAGATGCGCTCGGCCAGGAAGCGGTGCACTTCGGCCACCACGTCGTCGTAGCGCGGGTCGTCCTGCATCGAGCGCGGATCGCCGAGCATGTGCATCAGCACCACCGGCACGCCGAGCGCCGCGGCGGTTTCCAGTGCGCCTTCGCGGCGCAGGGCGCAGACGTCGTTGACCATGCCGGCGCCGGCTTCCACCGCCGCGCGCATGACCCCGGGCTTGCAGGTGTCCACGCTGATCGGCAGCGCGGTTTCCCGCGCCAGGCGCTCGATCACCGGAATCACGCGGCGCAGCTCCTCCTCCAGCGGCACTTCCCCGGCCCCCGGGCGGGTGGACTCGCCGCCGACGTCGAGGACGTCGGCGCCCTCCTCCGCCAGCTTCAGCGCGTGCGCCACCGCCGCGTCGGTGGTGGCGTGGTCGCCGCCATCGGAGAACGAGTCTGGGGTGACGTTGACGATGCCCATGACCCGGGTGCGGTCCAGCTTGAGCGGGCGACCGGCGCAATCGAGCGTGGGGGTGATGTCGAACATCGGCGAGGCGCCCGGAAGGAGTCGCAGCCAGTCTGACCGCTGCGGGGTGCGGCAGACAATCCCGGCGTAGCCGCCGGACTCGCGCCGGCGCGGGAACGACGGAACGCCTAGGCAGTACCGGCGTCGAAGCGCTCGGCGCGGCGGCGGGCGTAGAGGCCGAAGGCGAATGCGGCGGCGGCCAGCAACACCGAGATGCCCACCAGCGGCAGCGGCAGCCTGCCCAGCGCGTAGAACACCGCGGTCGCGGTCAATATGCTCGAGGCACCAGCGAAGGCGCCCGAAACCCACGGGCGCCACGGGTTGCGGACGTAATAGCTCGATCGCGGCGCGGTGCCGTCCTGCCGGTCCGGCTCCTGCCCGGAGGACGTCCCGGGTACCTGCCTGTCCATGCCGATGCGGTGCCCGCCCCGGTCAGGTCTGCGTGGCCGGGCCGCCCACGGGCGGCAGCGGACGCGCATCGCCACCCTTGTCGTCGCCCCGGCCGGACTTGCCCCAGCCCATCGGCGGCGGCGGCTCGCGGCCCTCCATGATCGCGTCGATCTGCGGTGCGTCGATGGTCTCGTACTGCAGCAGCAGCTGCGACATCGCATGCAGCTTGTCGATGTTCTCGGTCAGCAGGGCCTTGGTCTTGGCGTAGGCCTTGTCCAGGATCGAACGCACCACTTCGTCGATCCGGCGCGCGGTCTCGTTGGAGACGTTCTTGTGCTGGGTCACCGAACGGCCGAGGAACACCTCGTCCTCCTCCTCGCCGTAGGCGATCGGGCCCATCTCGTCGCTCAGGCCCCACTTGGTGACCATGTTGCGCGCCATCTTGGTCGCGCGCTCGATGTCGTTGGACGCGCCGGTGGTGACCTTGTCCTCGCCGAAGATCAGCTCCTCGGCCACGCGCCCGCCATACAGCGAACACAGCTGCGATTCGATCGCAGTGCGGTTGTAACTGTACTTGTCGCCCTCGGGCAGGTACATGGTCACGCCCAGGGCCCTGCCTCTGGGAATGATGGTGACCTTGTAGACCGGATCGTGCTCCGGCACCAGGCGACCGACGATGGCGTGGCCGGCCTCGTGGTAGGCAGTGAGCGTCTTCTCGTCCTCGCTCATCGCCATCGAGCGGCGCTCGGCGCCCATCAGGATCTTGTCGCGGGCGCGGTCGAAGTGGTCCATGCGGACCTCCTTCGCGTTCTCGCGCGCGGCGAACAGCGCGGCCTCGTTGGCCAGGTTGGCCAGGTCGGCGCCGGAGAAGCCCGGGGTGCCGCGCGCGATCACCATCGGCTCGACGTCGTCGGCCAGCGGCAACTTGCGCATGTGCACCTTGAGGATCTGCTCGCGGCCCTTCACGTCGGGCAGGCCGACCACCACCTGGCGGTCGAAGCGGCCGGGGCGCAGCAGTGCCGGGTCGAGCACGTCCGGGCGGTTGGTCGCGGCGATCACGATCACGCCCTCGCCGCCCTCGAAGCCGTCCATCTCCACCAGCAACTGGTTGAGGGTCTGCTCGCGCTCGTCGTGGCCGCCGCCCAGGCCGGCGCCGCGATGGCGGCCGACCGCGTCGATCTCGTCGATGAAGATGATGCACGGCGCGTGCTTCTTGGCCTGCTCGAACATGTCGCGCACGCGGCTGGCGCCCACGCCGACGAACATCTCCACGAAATCCGAGCCGGAGATCGAGAAGAACGGCACCTTGGCCTCGCCGGCGATGGCGCGGGCCAGCAGGGTCTTGCCGGTGCCGGGCGGGCCGACCATCAGCACGCCGCGCGGGATCTTGCCGCCGAGCTTGGTGAACTTGGACGGATCGCGCAGGAAGTCGACCAGTTCGCCGACCTCCTCCTTGGCCTCCTCGCAGCCGGCCACGTCGGCGAAGGTGACCTTGATCTGGTCCTCGCCCTGCAGCTTGGCGCGCGACTTGCCGAACGACATCGCGCCCTTGGCGCCGCCGCCGCCACCCTGCATCTGGCGCATGATGAAGATCCAGAAGCCGATGATCAGCAGAATCGGCAGGAAGGTCAGCACGATGTTCCAGAAGCCGGGGCTGGTCCTGGGTTTCTCGCGGACCACGTCCACGTTCTTGCTGACCAGCTGGTCGATCAGCTTGCCGTCCATCGGCCCGACCACCTGACCCTCGGTGCCGTCGGCACGGCGGTAGCGGATCGCATTGGCGGTGAAGGTGCTCTCGTCGGTGAACACCACCGAGCGGATCTTGCCGGCGTCCACGTCCTGCAGGAAGCGGGTGTAGCTGGGGCTTTCGGCAACGGTGGCGCCGGGGCCGCCGTCGCGGGGCGAGAAGCTCTGGAACACGACCATCAGCACCACGGCGACGACCACCCAGAGCAGCAGGTTCTTGGTCAGGTCGTTCATCTTCATCGGCTCCGCGGTTCCTGTAGGGCGTGTCGCGCTGGCGGCTGGGGGGATGGGGCGGGTTGGCTTGCAGGTCGAGCTTACTTGATCGCGGCGCGCTTTCCCTGCGCCAGGGCATAGACTTCCGGCGAACGCTTGCGCGAGGCCGCCGGCTTCCGGATCGCCACCTTCTCGTAGCGGCGGCGCAGCTGGCGCACGTAATCGTCGAAGCCCACCCCTTGGAACAGCTTGATCAGGAAGGCCCCGCCGGGACGCAGGTGGCCGTCGGCGAACTCCATCGCCAACTCCGCCAGGTGCATGGCGCGCGGCAGGTCCACCGCATCCACACCACTGAAGTTGGGGGCCATGTCCGACAACACAAGGTCCACGCGCTGGCCGTCCAGCAGCGTCTCCAGCTGCGATAAGACCGCTTCTTCCCTGAAGTCGCCATGAAGGAATTCGACCCCGGCCAGCGGCGGCATCTCCAGGATGTCCAGGGCCAGCACCCGGCCGCCGTCGCCCATGGCCTGGCGCACGTACTGCGACCAGCCGCCGGGGGCGGCGCCCAGGTCGACCACGACCATGCCCGGCTTGAGCAGGCGGTCGCGCTCGATCAGCTCCTCCAGTTTATAGGCGGCGCGCGAGCGCAGGCCCTCGGCCTGGGCCTTCTTCACGTAGGGATCGGAGAAGTGCTCGCGCAGCCAGCGCTGGCTGCTCTTGCTGCGGGACATGCGGGGAAGGCCGGGCAGATGCCCGCGGCGACATGGGCCGCCATGATACCCTGAACCACTCCCCGACCCCGCACCGCCGCCCGATGCCGCCCGTCCTGACCGCCGCCCAGAACCGATTCCTCCGCGGCCAGGCACACGGGCTCAAGGCCTTGATCCAGGTCGGCGGCAAGGGCGTCACCCCCGCCCTGCTGGCCGAGCTGGACGCGGTGCTGGAGCGCCACGAACTGGTCAAGGTCAAGGTCGGCGCCGAGGACCGCGAGGCCCGGGACGCGATGATCGCCGAAATCGCCGCGCAGACCGGCGCGGCCCTGGTGCAGCGGATCGGCCATACCGCCACCCTGTACCGCCCGGCCCGGGAACGGCCGCAGATCGTCCTGCCCCGGTCCTGAGCGGGCCAGCGGGGCACGGATGCAACTGAGCCACGAACGTCCCGACTACGCCTGGGTGCTGCGCGGCGCCGACGGCCACCGCGCACGGGTCAACGACCGGGTGCTCGAACGCAGCTTTGCCCTGGCCCCGGACCGGCTGCTGGAGGACTGGGACGCGCCGGCCGCCGCCGTCGCGCTGGAACCCGCCCACCTGGAGCCACTGCTGGCGCTGGCCCCGGAGCTGGTCGTGCTCGGCACCGGCGAACGCCAAGTATTCCCGTCCCCGGCGGCGATGGCCGCCTGCCTGACCCGCGGCATCGGCATCGAAGTCATGGACAACGCCGCCGCCGCGCGCACCTACAACGTGCTGGCCGGCGAAGGCCGCAAGGTCGTCGTCGCCCTGCTGCTGGGCTGAGCGGCCAGCAGCGGAATTGAGGGGCCTTGCCTCTGGCATCTCGCCCACCCGCGCAGCGGCGGCCCCCCCGGCCGAAGCCGGCCTCATGCTCTTTGCACAGAGTCCCTACCGCTTCGGCAGGTACAGCAGCGGATCCACCGGCTTGCCGTTGTAGCGGATTTCGAAGTGCAGCTTCTCGCGGTCGGTGCCGCTGCGGCCCATCTCGGCGATCTGCTGGCCGGCCTTCACCTTCTGGCCCTCGACAACCAGGCGCGTGCGGTTGTGGCCATAGGCCGACAGCCACTGTTCGTTGTGCTTGACGATGATCAGCTCGCCATAGCCGACCAGGCCTGCGCCCGAATACACCACCACCCCGTCGGCCGCGGCGACCACCGGCTGGCCGCTGCTGCCGCCGATGTCGATGCCCTGGCGGGTGGCGTTGCCGTCCACGTAACTGCTCAGCAGCACGCCCTGCGCCGGCCAGCGCCAGCTGAAGCCACTGCTGACGGGGGCCTTCTGCGCCGGTGCCGGCGCCGGGGTGCCGGTCGACGACTTGGGCGCGACCACGGTCCGGGTCGGCGCGGTGGCGGTACCGCGGCCGGCGCCGGACTGGCCCAGCCACAGGCGCTGCCCGGGATAGATGGTGTAGGGCTCGGGCAGGTTGTTCCAGCGCGCCAGCTCGCCCACCGCCACGTTGTTGCGGCGGGCGATCGAGTACAGGGTATCGCCCTTCTGCACCACCACGCTGGCACCGCTGCGGCCGCCGGTGACGGAGGCGGACTTGCCGGCCTCTGGCTGCTGCGTGCGCACCACGTTGCTCCGGCACGCCGCCAGCGCGGCGACGGCCAGCAGCAGGAAGACGATCCTCGCGTTGCCGCGCCACCCATCGGCTCTCATGCGCTTGTAGCCCTCCATACCAGCCACGCCACCAACCCGGCCACCAGCACGGTGGCGATCCAGCCCAGCGGTTCGATCCAGCGCCGCAACACCGCCGCGGCGCGCGGCCCGCCGAACCGGATCGCCCCGGCCAGCAGGAACACGCGCTTGGCGCGACCGACCAACATGCTCAACGCATAGGGAAGCAGAGGCACGCCCACGATACCCGAAGCCCAGGTGAACACCTTCATCGGGATCGGCATGAAGCCGCCCACCACCAGGAACCAGAACACGGCCCATGGCGATTGCGCCATCTTCGCCTGCACGGTGGCGATGCCCGCCTCGATGCCCGGCAGCATGCCGATGGTCGCCAGCAGCGGCTTCACCGCCTGGAAGGCGTAGTGGCCCAGGGCATATCCCACCATCGCCCCGACCATGGAACCGAGCAGGCTCAGGGTGGCGAACCGCCAGCCCCGCTTCGGCTGGGCCACGCACATCGGCGCGAGCATCACCTCCGGCATCACCGGGAAGATGATTGCCTCGGCGAAACTCAGCCCGGTCAGGTACGCCGGCGCATGCGGATGGCCGGCCCAGCGCAGGGCGCGATCGTAGAGCGGGCCGAAGACCTTCATCCGCGCGCCCTCAGTCCATCGTCCCCGACAGCAGCGGCACGAAGGCCACCGCAGCCAGCCGGGTCTCGTCCACGCCGCCGTCCTCGCGCCGGACCAGGCGCACCAGCGCCTGGGTGGCGCTGCCGCCGACCGGGGCCACCAGCACCCCGCCCACGCGCAACTGCTCCACCAGCGCCGGCACCAGCGCGGGTGCGGCGGCGGTGACGATGATCGCGTCGTAGGGACCGTGCTCGGGCCAACCGATGCGGCCGTCGTCGTGCTTGCTGCGGACGTTCATGCCCAGGGTGCGCAAGCGCTTGCGCGCCTGGCGCAGCAGTTCGCCGATGCGCTCGACCGTGTACACCTCCAGGCCCAGCGCGGCCAGCACCGCGGCCTGGTAGCCGGAGCCGGTGCCGATCTCCAGCACCCTCGACGGTGCGTCCTCCAGCAGCACTTCGGTCATCCGCGCCACCACCCAGGGCTGGGAGATGGTCTGGCCGTGGCCGATCGGCAACGCGGTGTCCTCGTAGGCGCGGCTGGCCAGCACCTCGTCCACGAACAGGTGCCGCGGCAGGGTGCGGATCACGTTGAGCACGCGTTCGTCGGCGATGCCCTGGCCGGTGGCCGAGCCTTCGCGCAGGCGCTCGACCAGGCGGTCGCGCACGCGCTGCGACGTCATGCCCAGGCCCACCGCCTCCGGCTGCAGGCGCATCCGCGGGGTCACGCGGCCGCTCCCTTGCCGGGTGCAGTGGCGCCGTTGCCGTTGGCCAGCGCCTCGCTCAGGCCGCCCACCCAGCCGGCGACCTTCTCCAGCGCCTGGTAGCGGGTCAGGTCGACGTGGATCGGGGTGATCGAGATGTGACCGGTGCGCACGGCGTGGAAATCGGTTCCCGGGCCGGCATCCTGTTCCGGGCCGGCCGGGCCGATCCAGTACACGGTGCGGCCGCGCGGATCCTCCTGCGCCACGCAGGGCTCGGCCCGATGGCGGTTGCCCAGGCGGGTGACCTCGAAACCGCGGACCTCGCCCCAGGCCAGGTCCGGCACGTTGACGTTGAGGATGGTGTCGGCCGGCAGCGGGTCGGTGAGCAGCCGCGCCACGATCTCCACCGCCGCGCGCGCGGCCGTGTCGTAGTGCCTGGCGTCGTGGTTGCGGGTCGCCAGCGACATCGCCACCGCCGGCAGGCCGAGGAAACGTCCCTCCATCGCCGCCGACACCGTGCCCGAATAGATCACGTCGTCGCCGAGGTTGGCGGTGGTGTTGATCCCGGACACGACGATGTCCGGCTCGAACTCGAACATGCCGGTCAGGGCCAGGTGCACGCAGTCGGTGGGCGTGCCGGCGACCGAGCAGGTGTAGTGGTCCAGGCGCTTGACCCGGATCGGCAGGTCCAGGGTCAGCGAGTTGCTGGCACCGGAGCGGTCGCGGTCGGGGGCCACCACGTAGACCTCGTGGCCGGCGTCGCGCAGGCCCTGGGCCAGGGCATGGATGCCGGGCGCGTCCACGCCATCGTCGTTGCTTACCAGTACGCGCATGGGCTTCCTCGAAAACACCGGCATGATACCGGAAGCCCTCGCCGCGGTTGCGCTAACCTGCGCCCATGCACGAGGACGAGGAAGATCCCGCCGCCCTGTTCCGCGCCGCCGTGGGCAAGGTCGCGCCGCTGCGCAAGCCGGCGCAGGACCCGCCGGCGGCAGCGCGACCGCGGCCGGCCAGGCGTCCGCAGCCGGATACCCGTGATACCGGCCCGCGCGCGCGCTGCGCCGACGATCCGGACGCGGTGCTGCTGCGCGGTGACGCCAGCGCGTTCCGCCGCGAGCGGGTGACCGCGCGCGACTGGCAGCGCCTGCGCCGCGGCCAGTTCTCCGCCCAGGACGAACTGGACCTGCACGGCGCCAACGCGCTGCAGGCCGAGACCCTGCTCGCCCGCTTCCTGGCCGAGGCCACCGGCGCGGGCCTGGGCTGCGTGCGCATCGTCCACGGCAAGGGCGGCGCCACCGGCGAGGGCGTGCCGGTGCTGAAGAATCTGGTCGACCGCCTGCTGCGCCAGCGCGGCGAAGTGCTCGCCTTCCATACTGCCCCGCCGGCCCAGGGCGGCACCGGGGCGTTGCTGGTCCTGCTCGCCCGGCGCTGAGGCCGGCGGGTGACGGTCCCGGGGGCCGGTCCGGCTAGAATGCGCCGGATGGACACTCCCGCCTTCACCGCCGCCGAACTGGCCGAGCGCTTCGCCTTGCAGCTGCACGGCGACGGCACTGTCCGCGTGCGCGGGGTGGCCACCCTGGCCAATGCCGGACCGGAACAGCTGGCGTTCCTGGCCAACCCGCGCTACCGCGCGCAACTGGCCGAGTCCGGTGCCGGCGTGGTGGTGCTGCGCACCGGCGACGCCGAAGCCGCGCCGGGCACGGCCCTGGTGGCCAAGGACCCCTACGTCGCCTTCGCCCGGATCTCGGCGCTGTTCGAACGGCTGCCGGCGCGCGACCCCGGGATCCACCCCAGCGCCGCGATCGACCCGTCGGCCGAGGTCTCGGCCGACGCCCACGTCGGCCCGTTCGTCAGCATCGGCGCACGCTCCCGGATCGGCCCCGGCTGCGTGATCGGCCCCGGCTGCGTGATCGGCGAGGACTGCGAACTCGGCGCCGGCTGCGAACTGCAGGCGCGGGTGACCCTGGTGGCGCGGGTGCGCCTGGGCAAGCGGGTTCGGATCCTGCCCGGCGCGGTACTGGGCGCGGCCGGCTTCGGCCTGGCGATGGACGCCGGGCGCTGGGTCAACGTGCCGCAGCTGGGCGGGGTGGCGGTCGGCGACGACTGCGAGATCGGCGCCAACAGTTGCATCGACCGTGGCGCGCTGGACGACACCGTGCTGGAAGAGGACGTGCGGATCGACAACCTGGTCCAGATCGGCCACAACGTGCGCATCGGCGCGCACACCGCCATGGCCGGCTGCTCGGCCGCTGCCGGCAGCGCCAGGATCGGCCGCTATTGCCTGGTCGGCGGCGGCGCCGGCGTGCTCGGCCACCTGGAAGTCTGCGACAAGGTGCTGATTACCGCGATGTCGCTGGTCACCCATTCGATCCGCGAGCCGGGCGAGTATTCTTCCGGCACCCCGCTCACCGACAATCGCACCTGGCGGAAGAACGCCGCCCGGTTCAAGCAACTGGATGCACTGGCGCGTCGCGTCAACGCTTCCTCCCAGGAACCCAGCGAATGAACGAAACCGTCACCCTGCCCGTCGACGTCCGCACCATCCAGTCGCTGATCCCGCACCGCTACCCGTTCCTGCTGGTCGACAGGATCGTCGACGTGGACATCGAGGCCAAGCGCATCGTCGGGGTCAAGAACGTGACCTTCAACGAGCCGTTCTTCCAGGGCCACTTCCCGGGCGCGCCGATCATGCCCGGGGTGCTGATCATCGAGGCGCTGGCGCAGGCCGGCGGCGTGCTGACCCAGCTTTCGCTCGGCCGCGACGCGCAATCCAAGCTCTTCTACATGGTCAAGGTCGACAACGCCCGCTTCAACCGCCAGGTGGTGCCGGGCGACGTGCTGGAACTGCACGTGCAGATCAAACGCGTGATCCGCAACATGGCGGTGTACTACGGCGAGGCCAAGGTCGGTGGCGAGATCGTCGCCAGCGCCGAGGTGCTGTGCGCCGGCACCCGCGAATAAGCCCCCATCCCACCCGAGCCAATACCCGACCGCCGGGGATACCGATGACCGATACCGCCCGCATCCACCCCACCGCCGTCGTCGACCCGCGCGCCCACCTGGGCACGAACGTGAGCGTGGGCGCCTTCACCCTGATCGGGCCCGAGGTGGAGATCGGCGACGATTGCGAGATCGGGCCGCACTGCAGCGTCCACGGCCCGACCCGGATCGGGCGCGGCAACCGCTTCATCGGCCATGCCGCCGTCGGCGGCGAGCCGCAGGACAAGAAGTTCGCCGGCGAACGCACCGAACTGGTGATCGGCGACCGCAACGTGTTCCGCGAGTTCGTCACCCTCAACCGCGGCACCGGCGGCGGCGGCGGGACCACCCGCATCGGCGACGACAACTGGATGCTGGCCTACACCCACGTCGCCCACGACTGCGTGATCGGCAACCACTGCATCTTCTCCAACAACACCACCCTGGCCGGGCACGTGACCGTGGGCGACTGGGTGATCATCAGCGGCTTCGCCGGCTCGCACCAGTTCTGCCGGATCGGCGACCACGCCTTCATCGCGATGGGCGCGCTGGCCAACGGCGACGTGACCCCCTACACCACCATCGGCGGCAACTCGATCGGCCGCCCGCGCGGGATCAACAGCGAGGGCCTCAAGCGTCGCGGCTTCAGCCCCGAGCGGATCACGGCGATCAAGCGCGCCTACCGCACCCTGTTCGTGTCCGGGATGCCGCTGGCCGAGGCGCGCGAGGAGCTGGCCCGCCAGGCCGAGGGCAACGACGACGTGCGCCTGTTCCTGGACTTCATCGACAGCGGCGAGCGGCCGCTGTTGCGTTGACCGCAGGGACCTTGCCGCGGTGAACGAACAGGTCCGCGGCCACGAAGCCGCACGCCGCAGCGGGGAGGGCTGGCCACGCTTCGTGCTGGTGGCCGGCGAGGCGTCGGGCGATGCGCTCGGCGCCGGCCTGGTGGAGGAGTTGCGCAAGCGCTTCCCCAAGGCGCGCTTCGCCGGGATCGGCGGCGATGCCATGCGCAGCGCCGGGGTGGAGACCTGGCACGACGCCAGCGAACTGGCGGTGATGGGCCTGTTCGAAGTGCTGCGCCACTTGCCGCGGCTGCTGCGGCTGCGCCGCGAGTTCCGCGAGCGCGCGCTGGCCTGGGCGCCGGACGTGCTGGTCGGCATCGACGCACCGGACTTCAACCTCGGGGTGGAGCGCTGGTTCAAGCGGCGCGGGGTGGCCACGGTGCATTACGTCAGCCCCTCGGTATGGGCCTGGCGCGAGAAGCGGGCCGAGAAGATCGGCGCCAGCGCGGACCGGGTGCTGTGCCTGTTCCCGATGGAGCCGGGGATCTACGCCCGCCATGGCGTGGACGCGCGCTTCGTCGGCCATCCGATGGCCGATGCGATGCCGCTGGATCCGGACCGCGCGGCCGCGCGCGCGCAGCTGGGCCTGCCCGCAGGCGCGCCGGTGCTGGCCGTGCTGCCCGGCAGCCGGCTGGGCGAGGTCGAGCGCCTGGGCGAGGTGTTCTTCGAGGCCGCCTGGCGCGTGTCCGAGGCGATGCCGACCCTGCACGTGGCGGTACCGGCGGCCAATGCACGCTGCCGCGCGCTGCTGGAGGCGCAACTCGCGGGGGCGGCGTTGCCCGCGGCGCAGACGCATGTGTTCGATGGCCAGGCGCGCGCCGCGCTGGCCGCCGCCGACGTGGTCCTGCTGGCCTCCGGCACCGCCACCCTGGAGGCGATGCTGTCGAAGCGGCCGATGGTGGTCGGCTACCGGATCTCGCCGCTGACCTACCGCATCGTGCGCATGCTGGGCCTGATCAAGGTGGACCGTTATGCCTTGCCCAACGTGCTCGCCGGCAGGGACCTGGCCCCGGAGCTGATCCAGGATGACTGTACTCCCGGCCAGTTGGCCGAGGCGGTGCTGCGCTGGTTCCAGTCGCCGCGCGCAGTGGCGGCGCTGCAGCCCGAGTACCTGGCGCTGCACGAGAGCCTGCGCCGCGACGCTTCGGCCTCGGCGGCCGAGGCGATCGCCACCCTGCCCGGACTGGCCGGCACAGGCCAGCCGCAGCCGTGAGCCGGCGGGCGTCGCGCCGGGCGCTGGCGAGCGGCTCGGACCTGTTCGCGATCGACCGCGTCCTGCTGCGCGTGGCCGGGGTGGACGAGGCCGGTCGCGGCCCGCTGGCCGGGCCGGTGGCGGTGGCCGCGGTGATCCTGGACCCGGCACGCCCGGTCCAGGGCCTGGACGACTCCAAGAAACTCAGCCCCGCCAGGCGCGAAGCGCTGTACCCGCTGATCGTGGAACGCGCGCTGGCCTGGCACGTGGAGATGGTGGCGGTGGAGGAAATCGACCGGCTCAACATCCTGCACGCGACCCTGGAAGGCATGCGCCGCTGCGTGGCCGCGCTGGGCCCGCGGGTGGAGCTGGCGCGGATCGACGGCAACGCGGTGCCCAAGGGGATGCCGTGCATGGCCGAGGCGATCGTCGGCGGCGACGCGCTGGAGCCGGCGATCATGGCCGCCTCGATCCTGGCCAAGGTGTCCCGCGACCGCCTGATGGTCGAACTGCATGCCCGGCACCCGCAGTACGGCTTCGACCTGCACAAGGGTTATCCCACGCCATCGCACCTGGCCGCGCTGGCGCAGCACGGTCCCTGCCCCCATCACCGCCGCAGCTTCGCCCCGGTGCGCGAGGCTGCCGCGCAGTTCGGGCTCGCCGGCTAGGCGCGAACCTCGACCGCAACGACGACAAGCGCGGGAAAGCGAACGGCCCGCCGAAGCGGGCCGTCGCGGCAATGCAGCGGACCGGCCGAGCAGCCGGCCAGGCGTCGGTGTCAGTGATGGTGCCCGCCGTCGCCGTGCACGTGGCCGTGCTCGATCTCCTCGGCGCTGGCCTCGCGGACCTCGACGATCTCCACGTCGAAGTGCAGGTCCTTGCCGGCCATCGGGTGGTTCAGGTCCACGTCGACCACGCTGTGGCCGACCTTCTCCACCGTGACCGCGCGCGGGCCGAAGTTGGTCTGCAGCACCACCTGCATGCCCGGCTGCAGCCGCGCGTTGCCGAAATGCTTCTTCGGGACGCGCTGGCCCAGGCCCTCGCGGCGCTCGCCGTAGGCCTGCGCCGCCGGCACGTCGACGCCGAAGCTCTCGCCCGCCTGCCTGTCCTGCATCGCCGACTCCAGACCCGGGATGATGTTGCCGTGGCCGATCAGGATCGCGATCGGCTCGCGGTCCTTCGAACTCTCCAGCGGCTCCTGGCCGACCTCGGACACGGTGTAATGGAAACGGACGACGCGGTCTTTTTCGATCTTCATGCGCAACTCGGTCTGGCTGCCTGCGGCGGCAGCGGATGGGCGGCTTGTCGGCCGCGGGGGAATGCGGCCATGATGGCCGCCGTGAGGAAAGACCGGCATTATCCTGCCCCGCTCCCGGCCATGCCAGCGCCGAGCGCCACCGCCGGCCGCGCCACGCTCCTGGCCGCCGTCGCCGCGCTGTTGCTGGCCGCCTGCGGACACCCGGCCACCCGACCCACCGCCCCGGCCACCGGCCACTGGCCGCAGGTGGCCCCGGCCGACCCGGCGCGGGCCAACGCGGTCACCCTGCGCGCCCTGAGTCTGGTCGGCACGCCCTATCGCTACGGCGGCAACACGCCTGACTCGGGCTTCGACTGCAGCGGCCTGGTCAACTACGTCTACCGCGACATGCTCGACCTGCGGCTGCCGCGCAGCTCGCGCGAACTGGCCCAGGTGCAGGGTCCGCGGCTGGCCCAGGAACGGCTGGCCAGCGGCGACCTGGTGTTCTTCGGTAGCGGCCGCGAGGTCAGCCACGTCGGCATCTACGTCGGCGAAGGCCGTTTCGTGCATGCCCCCAGCAGCGGCGGCACGGTACGCCTGGACCGCCTGGACGGCCCGTACTGGCGCGACCACTACAGCGGGGCGAAACGGGTCCTGGACTGAAAACGGGACACGCGGCACACGGACTTTACGGAAATTTAACTATTTGTGAACACCGCTTCACGGTGAAGCCGGCATCATCGCGACTCTGCCCGCTTCCATGACCGCCGCGTGACGACCGACGACCTGCCTCCAGGCCAGCCTGCCGCCACTCCCGCCGCCCGCGTGCGCCGGGCGCTGCGTCCATTCCTCTTCCTGGTCCTGGTCGTACCGGCCCTGCCGGTGCTGGCGTCGCCCCGGCCCGAGCCGGCCACGATCGAACCCGAAGCCATCGCCCCGGCCGCCCCGGCCACGATCGCACCCGAACTGGAACGACCGGAACCCGCGGTGGCCGTGCCCGCCCCCCCGGTCCCCACCCGCACCATGGCCAAGGCCAGCGCCGCCGCCAAGCCGGCGCCGACCACCGGCAGCCTGCGCCAGAAGGCTGATGCCGCCGCCGACGCCACCCTGGCGGCGCTGCTGCCGCATCTGGCCGGCAATGACAGCCTGCCGCTGCTGGACCGCTCGGCGATGTTCGCCGGCGACATCAGCCGCCTGCTCGCCGCCTACGACCTGACCCGGGCCGTCCCCCAGCAGGAGCCGGCCAAGCCCCAGGGCGGCGGCGTGCAACAGGTGCTCAAGGCAGCCATGTCGCTGGTCGGCACGCCCTACCGCTGGGGCGGCACCTCCACCGACGGCTTCGACTGCAGCGGCCTGGTCGGCTACGTGTTCCGCAATGCCCTGGGCATCGAGTTGCCGCGCGTCTCCCGCGAAATGGCGGCCAAGTCCGACGCCAAGCTGATCCGCAACCGCGACGACCTCAGCCCCGGCGACCTAGTGTTCTTCGGCCTGCGCGGCCGGGTCAACCACGTCGGCATCTATGTCGGCGACGGCCAGTTCCTGCACGCCCCCAGCCGCGGCAAGGACGTGCGCGTGGACCGCCTGGACTCCGGCTACTGGAGCAACCGCTTCATGCAGGCGCGCCGGGTCGAGATCTGACCCCCCCGCGGGACGGCGCACGAATGGACGTACGCGGCCGCCCCCGGGGCGGCCTTTTCGCTTGCGTGCCGCACAGGGCGCGCGCCGGGACGCGGCCTCAGTCGCCGGCGTCCGCTTCCTCCAGGCCGACGTTGCTGGAGGCCCGTTCGTAGGCTCCCCGGTCCAGCAGCCCGGTTTCCTTGGCCACCAGCACCGGCACCAGCATCTGCCCGGTCACATTCGTCATGGTCCGCATCATGTCGAGGATGCGGTCGATCGCCACCAGCAGGGCGATGCCTTCCAGCGGCAGCTTGGCCGCGCTCAGCACCAGGGTCACCATCACGATCGCCGTGCCCGGCACCCCGGCGGTGCCGAAGCTGCCCAGCACCGAGGCCAGCAGGATCACGAAGTACTGGTTCAGCGACAGGTCGATGCCGAAGTACTGGGCCACGAACACACTGGTGAGCGCCGGGTAGATCGCGCCGCAGCCATCCATCTTGATGCTCGCCCCCAGCGGCACCGCGAATGCGGCGTAGTCCTTGTCCACCCCCAGGTTGTGGGTGACCGCGCGCAATGCCACAGGCATCGAGGCGAAGCTCGAGGAACTGACGAACGCCACCTGCATGCCCGGCGCCGCGCCGCGGAAGAAGCGCAGCGGGTTGAGCCCGTGCGCCAGCAGCAGGCTGCCGTACACGAACACGATGTGCAGGGCGCAGGCCAGGTACAGGGCGAACACGAAGCTGCCCAGCGGCAGCAGCTTCTCGAAGCCGTAGCTGCCGACCAGCCCGGCGATCAGGCCGAAGGTTCCCAGCGGGGTCATCTCCAGCACGAAGCGGGTGACCTGGATCATCATCTCGCTGGCCTCGCCGGCCAGCGCGCGCAACCGGGCGGTGCGCTCGCCGAGCCTGACCAGGGCGAAGCCGACCAGGCCAGCAAAGAAGATCACCTGCAGGATCTTGCCCTCGGCCAGCGCGGCGAACGGATTGGCCGGGACCACGTCCAGCAGCACCTGCACCGGAGTGGGCACCTCGCGCGGAGTGTAGTCGGCGGCCATGTCGAGCCCGGTCAGCCCCTGGCCCGGCTTGAGCACCAGCCCGACCACCAGGCCCACGCACACCGCCAGCGCGGCGGTGACGGCGAACCACAGGAAGGTTCGCCCGCCCAGCTCGGCCATCGACTTCTGCCCGTGCAGCGACGCCACCGCGTTGATCACCGCGAACAGCACCAGCGGCACCGCGATCATCCGGATCAGGGTGACGTAAACCGTGCCCAGCGGCCCGAACCAGGTCTGCGCCGCCGGTCCCATCAGCCAGCCGGCCAGCGCGCCGAGGACGAAGCCTGCCAGCACGCGCTGCCAGAAGGGAATGGCCAGCCAGGCCGAGACCAGTTTCATCGGGGAGGCAATCCGCGGATCGTGGGAACCGGCACGATAGCCCAAGGCGCCGGCACTGGCGACGCCGGGGATGGAACGCCGGCATGTCACCGGCACGCCATCGGCTGCCGGCATAATGGCCGCCCCCATCGCGTCGCCCGGCGCGGGTGCGGCACCGCCATGCGGTCCGCGATGCCTGCAGCCGGTGCGCGCCCGCCACCGGATTCCGGATGATGACCCGTTCCCGCCTGCCGCTCGCCCTGACCGCCTCCTTGGCCCTGTTGCTGGGTGCCTGCGCCACCACCGGCGGCGGTGCCGCACCGGCAACCGTGGCGACGGCGACGGACGCACCGGCCGTGGCGGTGGACGTGCCCGCGGTCGCGCACCCGGCCGGCGAGACGGCGACCTGGTGGTACCGCAGCGGCGCCTCCCAGGCTGCCGCCCGCGGGGCGATGTCCGGGCGTGCGAAGAACGTGATCCTGTTCCTCGGCGACGGCATGAGCCTGACCACCGTGGCCGCCGCGCGGATCCTCGACGGCCAGCGCCGCGGCGGCGCCGGCGAGGAGAACCTGCTGAGCTGGGAGCGCTTCCCGCACACCGGCTTCAGCAAGACCTACAACACCGATTCGCAGACCCCCGACTCGGCCGGCACCATGAGCGCGATCACCACCGGGGTGAAGACCCACATGGGTGCGATCGGCGTGTCCGCCGGGAACCGCCGCGACTGCGCCGACAGCCTCGGCAAGCACCGCCTGACCTGGCTGCAACTGGCCGACAGCGCCGGCATGGCCACCGGCATCGTCAGCACCGCCCGGCTCACCCATGCCACCCCGGCGGCGACCTGGACCCATGTGCCCGACCGCAACTGGGAACACGACGGCAACCTGCCGCAGCAAGCCGTCGCCCAGGGCTGCATCGACATCGCCCGGCAAATGGTCGCCACCCCCTATGGCCGCGGGCCGCGGGTGATGTTCGGAGGCGGTCGGGCCAAGTTCATGCCCGAGACGCAGGCCGATCCCGAGTACCCCGGCAGGACCGGCCAGCGCCGCGACGGACGCGACCTGATCGCACAGTGGGAATCCGCGCACCCGGACGGCGCCTACGTCTGGAACCGCGAACAGCTGCAGGCGGCGAAGGATGCGCCGGCGGTGCTGGGCCTGTTCGAGCCCGACCACATGCAGTACGAGCACGACCGCGACCCTGCCGCCGAACCCTCCCTGGCCGAACTGACCGCCGAGGCGATCCGGCGCCTGTCGCAGGATCCCAACGGCTTCGTGCTGATGGTCGAAGGCGGCCGCATCGATCACGCCAACCACGACGGCAACGCATTTCGCGCGCTCGACGAGACCGTGTCCCTGTCCGAAGCGGTGCGCGTCGCGGCGGAGCTGACCTCCGCGGAGGACACCCTGATCCTGGTCACCGCCGACCACTCGCACACGCTCAACTTCATCGGCTACCCGGTGCGCGGCAACCCGATCCTGGGCAAGGTGCGCGGCGGTGGCCTGGACGGCGGCACCGGCGATCTCTCCCGCGACCTGACCGGCCTGCCCTACACCACCCTGAGCTACGCCAACGGTCCCGGCAACGCCGGCGCCAGCGATCGGCAACCGGCCGGTCCCAAGCGCTTCCCGCATGCGCCGCGCAAGATGGAGCCGGTCCAGGGCCGCCCCGACCTGACCGCGATCGACACCGAGACACCGGACTACATGCAGGAAGCCCTGGTGCCGCTGAAGAGCGAGACCCACGGCGGCGAGGATGTCGGCATCTGGGCGCGCGGCCCGGGCAGCGCCGCGGTGCGCGGCACCCTGGAGCAGAACGCGATCTACCACGTGATCGTGCAGGCCACCCCGAGGCTGCGCCAGCGCCTGTGCGCCGCCCGCACCTGCGACGGCAACGGCGTGCCGGTGGAACTGCCGCAACCGGAGGATTTCCAGCCGGCGCATTGAACTCCGCCGGGCCCGTGCCGCGGATGCGGCGCCCGCCCGGCAGCCGGCGCGGCCGGGATCAGAACGGCTTGGCCAGCACCAGCCAGATCACCGGCACCAGCGCCAGCAGCGGCAACTCGTTGAACAGGCGCAGCCTGAATCCGGACGCCAGCGTGCCCCCCCGGTCCAGGCGCTTGAGCCAGCGCCCGCCGACGATGTAGTGGGCGAACATCAACGCGACCAGCGCCAGCTTGGCGTGCATCCAGCCGCTGCCGGGACCGACCATGGTCGGGAATCCGTCGATGACCCGGTACCCCAGCCACAGCACCAGGCCGAGCACGAACGCCGCGCCGAACATCACGTGCCCGAACCGGTACAGGCGGCGCCCCATCAGCTTCAGCCGCGCCGCCACCTCCACCTGCCCTTCGGTCTCGGCCAGGTTCACCAGGATCCGCGGCAGGTAGAACACCGCCGCCATCCAGGAAATGACGAACAACAGGTGGGCGGTCTTCACCCAGAGATAGGTGGCATGCATGGGTGGCGCCTGCGGCTAGTAGGATGTGCCGATTCTCGGCCATCGCCCCCGCACTGTCGAACCCGGCGCCGGCCGCGGCAGTCCCGTCCCTCCGCCTCCCGCATCGATGACCAAGACCTACGACCGCCGCTATTTCGAGCACTGGTACCGCGACCGCGCCATCCGCGACCCGAAGCGGCTGGCGCGCAAGGTCGCACTGGCGGTCGCGGTGGCCGAGCACTACCTGGAGCGCCCGCTGCGCAGCGTGCTGGACATCGGCTGCGGCGAGGGCGCCTGGCGTGCGCCGCTGCTGAAGCTGCGGCCGAAGCTGCGCTATCTCGGCTTCGACTCCAGCGAATACGCGATCGCCCGCCACGGCGCGCGCCGCAACCTGCATCCGGCCCGCTTCGGCGACTTCGAATGGCTGCGCCCGTGCGCACCGGTGGACCTGCTGGTGTGCGCCGACGTCATGCACTATCTGCCCGCCCGCGAACTGCTGCGCGGCCTGCCCGGCCTGGCCGAACTGTGCGACGGCGTGGCCTTCCTCGAAACCTTCGCCGCCGAGGACGCGTTCGAAGGCGACACCGAAGGCTTCCAGCCGCGCAAGGCCGCGTGGTACCGGCGCCATCTCGAAGCCGAAGGCTTCACCGCCGTCGGCTCGCATTGCTGGCTCGGCCCGGCCCTCTCCGCCAGTGCCTCCGCCTTGGAGCGCCTGTAGGCCGGCAGGAATTCCCTGCCGCAGGCCGGCGGCGACTTGGGCTCCGGACAGGGCCGCCGGGCCTTGGGGGTCTGGCGCATCGCCAGGCTCCAGGGGGAAAGCGCTTGCGGGGGCGGTTGGCTGCACGCGCCCCCACCGCACCGAAGCCGGGAAACCACGCTGCGGTTGAAGTTGCGGTTGCGGCTACCGCTACCGCAACACCTCATGCCGCGCCGCCCAGCCGTGGATCACGCTGGCGATCGCCTGCACCCCGTCGGTCAGCGCCGCCGGCCCCGGCTGCAGGATCAGCGGCGACTTGATCTCGTGCAGCTCGCCGTCGCGTACCGCCGGGATCGCCTCCCAGCCCGGGCGGGCGGCCACCTGCTCCGGCCGGAACTTCTTGCCGCACCAGGAACCGAGAATGATGTCCGGCGCGCGCGCCACCACCGCATCACCATCGGCCAGGATCCGCGCCTTCGCCAGCGGTTGCGCCGACAGCTCCGGGAACACATCCTCGCCCCCGGCGATCCGCACCAGTTCCCCCACCCAGCGGATCCCGGTGATGATCGGCTCGTCCCACTCCTCGAAATAGACCTTCGGCCGCACCGGCAGCAAGGCCGCACGGCGCTCGATGGCATCGAGTCCGCGCCGCAGCACATCGGCGTAATCCGACGCCCGCTGCGCGGCGCCGACCAGCGCCCCCAGCCGGCGCACGTAGTCGAGGATGCCTTCCACGCTGCGGTGGTTGGCGATCCACACCTCCACCCCGCGTCGCACCAGTTCGGCGGCGATGTCGGCCTGGATGTCGGAGAAGCCGATCGCCAGGTCGGGTTCGAGCGCCAGGATCGCCTCGATCTTCGCGCTGGTGAACGCACTGACCTTGGGCTTCTCGCGCCGCGCCTGCGGCGGACGCACGGTGAAGCCGCTGATGCCGACGATGCGGTCCTGCTCGCCGAGTGCATACAGGGTCTCGGTCGGCTCCTCGGTGAGGCAGACGATGCGCCGCGGACCGCTCATCGCTGCCGTGCCGGCAGGCTCACGGGTACAGCATCCGCTTGCTCCAGCCGCCGTCGTCGGCGCGATCGTAGCGCCAGCGCTCGTGCAGGCGGAAACCGGCGCCGTACCAGAACTCGAACGCGGACGGCACCACCCGGAATCCGCTCCAGCCGGCGGGCCGCGGCACCTCGCGCCCGGCATATTCGGCTTCGGCCTGCGCCAGCCGCGCCTCGAACGCCTCGCGCGACTGCAGCGTCTGCGACTGCCGCGACGCCCACGCGCCCACCTGGCTCATGCGCGCACGGCTGGCGAAGTAGGCGTCGGCCTCCACGTCGTCCACCTGCTCGACATCGCCGGAAACGCGCACCTGGATGCCCGCCTCGCCCAGCTGCCGCCACAGGAACAGCAGCGCCGCGCGCGGGTTGGCGCGCAGGTCGCGGCCCTTGGCACTGTCCAGGTGGGTGTAGAACACGAAGCCGTGCGCGTCGAACGACTTCAGCAGCACCGTGCGCACCGCCGGCATGCCATCGGCATCGGCGGTCGCCAGCGCCATCGCATTCGGGTCGGCCATGCCGCTGGCCGTGGCCTCGGCGAGCAGCCTGCCGAAGGTATCCAGTGCCTCGGCGTGCAGCGGGTCGATCATCGCGGTCTCCACAGGCGCGGCGGGGACACGTATTGTGGCCCGATGTCGAAGCAGGCGCACGCCGGTTTCCCGCCATGGCTGGTGCACGCGGCGCTGGCCGCCGCCGGCGCCCGCAGCGGTGGCGGCCTGCGCGTGTTCGGCATCTCCGGCCTGCAGGGCAGCGGCAAGAGCACCCTGGCCGCGCAGCTGGCCGCCGCGGCGCGCGCAGCGGGGTTGGCCGCCGCCTGCGCATCGCTCGACGACTTCTATCTGACCGCCGCCCAGCGCCGGGCGCTGGCCCGGGACGTGCATCCGCTGCTGGCCACGCGCGGTCCGCCCGGCACCCACGACCTGGCCCTGGCCCTGGCGACCCTCGACGCCCTGCGCCACGGCGGCACGCCGCCGCTGCCGCGCTTCGACAAGCTGGGCGACGACCGCATCGCGCCGGAACTCTGGACGCGTCCCGCCGGGCCGCTCGACCTGCTGGTGTTCGAAGGCTGGTGCCTGGGGGTACCGGCGGAAACGGAGGATGCCGTGCGCGAACCGCTCAACGCGCTGGAACGCGAGGAGGACCGCGACGGTCGCTGGCGACGCCGGTGCAACGCCGCCCTGGCGCGCGGCTACCCGCCGTTGTGGGCACGGATCGACGTGCTCTGGTTCCTGCAGCCGTCCGGCTTCGAAACCGTGCGCGACTGGCGCGCCGAGCAGGAGCGCGCGCTGCAGGCCGCCGAACCCGGACGCGCGGGAATGGACCGCGCGACCCTGGAACGCTTCATCCAGCACTACGAACGGATCAGCCGCCAGGCCCTGCGCATCCTGCCGGGGATCGCCGACGCCCGGGTGCCGCTGGACGCCCGGCGCACGCCGCTGGCCGTGTTCGCGCGCGACCGACGCTGATGCCGGCCGCGGGCCATCGCAGCGCCCGGCTTCAGCCGGCGCACCGTGAATACGGCGAGCCCTGCAGCCAGGGCTGGTAGCGGGCCGGCATCGGCGGTCCGCCCTTCCAGCCGTAGTCGTGCCCTTCCACCACCAGCGTGCCCGGCTTCTGGCCCGGATCGACGATCAGCAGGAACGGGGCCGCGCCGTTGGCATCGTCCCAATACGGGAAGAACGCATGGGCGCTGCCCTCGTACTCCGGCCCGAAAAAGCTGATCGCGTACTCGGGCCGGTTGGCGCGCTCGATCCGGCCCTGGCCCTGGTCCAGGGCGAAACCGGCGGCATCGATCACCACCTGCGGGTATGTCGTGCAATCGCCCTTGGACGCATAGCGGCCGTGGAGCGATTCGAGGCCCTTCATGTCCGTGAGCGACACCGCCCCCGCGGGGGCGGCACCGCCGAGCGAGGCAAGGGCGGCCAGTGCCAGCATGACCGGGAAGGTTCTGTGCATGGGCATGTCTCCTGGGGAGGTCCGTGCTGCGGAAAGCTGTACCTGGGCAGCCCGACATCCCCGTGCCGCCCTGCCTTTCCCAACGGCGGCAAGCCATCGCAACGGCCACGGTTTCCCGTTTGCGGCGGCGATGGCGCGCCCCCGATGGCATCCCCGCCGGCGCCGGACCGGCCGGCTACTGGACGATGAAGGTCACCCGCATGTTGACCCGCCACTCGACCACGTTGCCCTCGCCGTCGGTATCGACCTTGATGTCGTTGACCCAGGCGCCCTGGATCCCCTGCACGGTTTCGGCGACCTTCTTCAATCCGCTCTTGACCGCATCCTCGACGCTGCCCTTGGACGAAGCGCTGACCTCGATGACCTTGGCGACCGACATGGCCTTCTCCTGCTGCATGGCGCACGCGCGCCGGGAGCCCGCAGTGTGGCCGCCGCCGCGTTAACGCCGCGGCACGGGCATGTCCGTGGCCGCGGCGGCCCGTGCCGTGGTGCTAGCATCGCCAGCCATGAATCCCGCCCCGAACCTCGTCCTGGTCGGCCCGATGGGCGCCGGCAAGACCTCGATCGGACGACGCCTCGCCGACCGCTTCGGCCTGCGCTTCGTCGATGCCGACCATCACGTCGAGCGCCGCACCGGCGCCAGCATCGCCGCGATCTTCGAACACGTGGGCGAGGCCGGGTTCCGCGAGCGCGAAGCGGCGGCCCTGGCCGAGCTGCTGGCCGGCGAAGGCCTGCTGCTCGCCACCGGCGGCGGCGCGGTGCTGGGCGAGGCCAACCGCCGGCTCATGCACGCGCGCGGCTTCGTGGTCTACCTGCGCGCCGGACTGGAATCGCAACTCAAGCGCCTGCAGCGCGACCGCGCCCGGCCGCTGCTGCAGCGCCCCGACCGCGAGCAGGTGCTGCGCGAGCTGGCGCGGGTGCGCGAGCCGCTGTACCGCGAGGTCGCCGACCTGGTCCTGGACACCGATGGCCTGACCGCGGCCGAAGCGGCCGGCCGCCTGGGCCTGCAGCTGGCCGATCGCTGGTCGATGAAGGGAGTGGCGGCGTGAACGCGATGCGCACGGTCAGGGTCGCCGGCGACCCGCCCTACCCGATCGACATCGGCCCGGGCCTGCTGCGCGACGGCGCGCGGCTGGCAGGCCATGCGCGCGGACGCCACGCGCTGCTGCTCAGCGACGACCACGTCGCCCCGCTGTATGCCGAAGCCGTGGCCGCAGCGCTGCGCCAGGCACGCCCCGACCTGCGCCTGGCCGTCCACGTGATGCCCGCGGGCGAATCGCACAAGACCCTGGCCAGCTTCGCCGCGGCGATCGACGCGTTGGCCGCGCTGGGCGCCACCCGCGACGCCACCGTGTACGCGCTCGGCGGCGGCGTGGTCGGCGACCTGGCCGGTTTCGCCGCGGCCTGCTGGATGCGCGGCATCGATTGCGTGCAGTTGCCCACCACCCTGCTGGCGATGGTCGATTCCTCGGTCGGCGGCAAGACCGCGGTGGACATCCCCCGGGGCAAGAACCTGGTCGGCGCCTTCCATCCGCCGCGCGCGGTGATCGCCGATACCACCACCCTGCACACCCTGCCCGCGCGCGAACTGCGTGCCGGCCTGGCCGAGGTGGTCAAGTACGGCGCGCTCGGCGACCCGCTGTTCTTCGCCTGGCTGGAAGCCGAACGCGACGCCCTGCTGGCCGGCGAAGACCGCGCCCTGGCCGAGGCCATCGCCCGCAGCTGCGAGCACAAGGCCGCGATCGTCGGGCGCGACCCGCTGGAACAGGGCGAGCGCGCCCTGCTGAACCTCGGCCACACCTTCGGCCACGCCATCGAGGCCGAGCAGGGTTACGCCGGCGACGGCCGCGATGCCCTCGTCCACGGCGAAGCGGTCGCGGTGGGCATGGTCCTGGCCGCGCGTTTGTCCACCACCCTGGGCCTGGCTCCCGCAGCGGACACCGCGCGCCTGGAGCGCCTGCTGCACGCCTTCGACCTGCCCACCCGGATCCCCGCGGGCCTGGACCCCGAGGCCCTGCTCGCGCGCATGCGCCTGGACAAGAAGAACCTCGCCGGCCGCCTGCGCCTGGTCCTGTGGCGCGGCATCGGTCAGGCCGAAATCGTCCCCGACGCCGACGAATCCCGGGTCCTCGATCTCCTCCGCGACGCCTGAGCCACGGCGCCACCGGCTACAATCACGCCCCATGCGCATCCTGCTCCAGCAGCGCCCGGCCCCGGGCGAAGCCCCCCGCTACCTGCAACTGACCCTGCACCCGGACCTGTTCGGCGGCTGGGAGTTGCTGCGCGAGAGCGGCCAGGTCGGCGGCAAGTCGCAACTGCGGCGCGAGCAGTACCTGCTCCAGGCCGAGGCCACCAGCGCCTTCGAGAAGGCCCGCGACAGCCAGCTCAAGCGCGGCTACCAGCTGATGTTCGTGGCCGGCGCCGAACCGCCGAAGTAACCGCCCCCCGCCGCCGGCGCGTCCGGCGCACCCCCCGTTCCCGCTTCCGAGGTTTCCCCTTGACCCACGCCCCCGCCAACGACCGCCTGCTGCGCGCCCTGCGCCGGCAGCCCGTGGACCGCACCCCCGTGTGGCTGATGCGCCAGGCCGGCCGCTACCTGCCCGAGTACCGCGCCACCCGCGCCGCGGCCGGCAGCTTCCTGGGCATGGCCAAGAATCCGGACCTCGCCTGCGAAGTCACCCTGCAGCCGCTGCGGCGCTTCCCGCTGGACGCGGCGATCCTGTTCTCCGACATCCTCACCGTGCCCGATGCGATGGGCCTGGGCCTGTACTTCGTCGAGGGCGAAGGCCCGAAGTTCGAGCGCCCGGTGCGCGACGAAGCCGACGTGGCCCGGCTGGCGGTGCCGGACATGGAGACCGAACTGCGCTACGTGATGGACGCAGTGCGCACGATCCGCCGCGAACTGGACGGCCGCGTGCCGCTGATCGGCTTCTCCGGCAGTCCGTGGACCCTGGCCTGCTACATGGTCGAGGGCGGCGGCAGCGACAACTACGCCAGGATCAAGGCGATGGCCTTCAACCGCCCCGAGTTGCTGCACCGCATGCTCGGTACGGTCACCGATGCGGTGATCGCCTACCTGGCCGCGCAGCGCGCCGCCGGGGCGCAGGCGCTGCAGGTGTTCGACACCTGGGGTGGGGTGCTGTCGCCGGCGCTGTACCGCGAGTTCTCGCTGCCCTACCTGGAGCGCATCGCCCGCGAGCTGGATCGCGGCGAAGGCGCCGGACGCGCGCCGCTGATCCTGTTCGGCAAGGGCAACGCCCCGCACCTGGAAGCGCTGGCGGCCACCGGCACCGACGCGGTCGGGGTGGACTGGCTGGTCGGCATGGACGAAGCCGCGCGCCGCACCGGCGGCCGGGTGGCGCTGCAGGGCAACCTCGATCCGGCCACCCTGTACGCCAGCCCGCAGGCCATCGCTGGCGAGGTCGCGCGGGTGCTCGACGACTATGCCGCCGGCAACGGTGGCTCGCGCGAAGGCCACGTGTTCAACCTGGGCCATGGGATGTCGCCGGACATGGATCCCGAGCACGTCGCGGCGCTGGTGGAGGCCGTGCACGCGCACAGCGCGCGCTGACCCCCGCGAGCCCGGCGCTCGGACCATCCCGTGGGCCCCGGCCGCGGGTCGGTACGTGTCGTCAGGTGGGGTCGGCCTTCGGCAACACCGTTTCGATCGCCGCCGCCAGCAGTTCGCCGGTGACCGGCTTGCGCAGGAAGCCATCGAAACCGGCCTCGCGCGCCTGCTGCTCGGCCTCGGCATCGGTGCGCGCGGTCACCGCCAGCAACGGCTGGGCGAAGCCTTGCGCGCGCAGCTGCCGGGCCAGCGCCAGGCCGTCCATGCCGGGCAGGTCCAGGTCGAGCAGGCCCAGGTCGAAGCGCGCCACCGACACGTCGGCCAGCGCCGCGAGTCCGTGCGCGGCATGCGCCACCCGGTGGCCCTGCGCGCGCAGCAGGCTGGACAACACTTCGGCCACGGTCGGGTCGTCCTCCACCAGCAGCAGGTCCAGTTCCCGCCCGGGCTGGCCCGCCGGCGCGGCGCGCGGGGCGACCGCCGCCGTGGCCGGTATCGCCGCCGGCAGCGGCAACCGCACCCGGAAGGCGGTGCCTTCCCCGGGCGTGCTGTCCACTTCGATGCGCCCGTCCATCGCCACCGCCAGTTCCTGGGAGATCGCCAGGCCCAGGCCGCTGCCGCCGTAGCGCGCGGCGGTGCGCGCGCCGTCGGCCTGCTCGAAACGGCGGAACAGGCGCTGCTTCTGTTCCTCGTTCAGGCCCGGCCCGGTGTCCCGGACCACGAAGTCGACCGCGTCCCGGCCGGCCGCCGATACTTCCAGCGCCACCTCGCCACGATCGGTGAACTTGACCGCGTTGCCGAGCAGGTTGAGCAGGATCTGGCGCAATCGCACCGGATCGCCGCGCAGTCCGCGCGGCGCGGCCTCGTCCATGCGCACCTGGAAGGCCAGGCCGCGCTGCTCGGCCACCGGCGCCATCAGCGCGGCGACTTCCGCGACCAGCGCGCGCAGGTCGAAGTCCTGTGCCTCCAGCTCCAGCTTGCCGGATTCGATCCGAGCCAGGTCCAGGGCGTCGTTGACTAGCCGCATCAGGTGTTCGCCGGCGCGGCGGATGGACTCGACGTGGCCGCGCTGGCGCGCCTCCAGCGAGGTGCCCAGGAGCAGTTCGCTCATGCCCAGCACGCCGGTCATCGGGGTGCGGATCTCGTGCGCCAGGGTGGCCAGGAAGCGGCTCTTGGCCTGCGATGCCTGCTCGGCCAGTTCGCGCTTGTGCACGTCCAGCTGCCACTGGTTGCGGCGGCGCAGGCGGCGGCGATAGACCCAGCCCAGCCACAGCAATCCCATCGCACCCAGCACAGCCAGCGTCCCCAGGCCCCAGGCGCTGCGCCACCACGGCGGCGTGACCCGGAACGCCAGTTCCTGGACCTGCGACCAGGGTTGGTCCGCGCCTGCCGCGGCCTGCATCTGCAGGCGATAGTCGCCCGGCGGCAACTGCGAGAACATGCGCTCGCCGCGGCCCTGCAGGTCGAACCATTCCCGGTCGAAACCGGCCAGGCGGAAGCGATAGCGGTTGGACTCGGGATCGTCGTAGGCGAGCAGGCGCGCCACCACCTGCAAGTCGTGGTCGCCCGGTTGCAGCTGGAAACCGCCGGCCGTGGGCAGTTCGGCCTGGCCCTCGCCGCGCTTCACCCGCACCGCATCCACCACCAGTGGCGGCGGTGGACGCACCGGATCGGGCATGGTCGTGTCCAGCAGCAACAGGGAACCGTCGCCGGTGCTGGCCACCAGCACGCCGTCGCGGCCCAGGACCAGGCTGTGCTTGGTGAACTCCTGGCTGGGCAGGCCTTCGCGCACGCCGAAGCGGCGGACCGCGACGTCGCCGTCGTCGCCAGCCTCGACCCGGAACAGGCCGCGGCGGGTGGCCAGCCAGGCACGGCGCTGGCCGTCCACCACCAGTCCGGTCGCTTCCGTCGCCGGGATGCCCTGGGCCATGCCCAGGTGCAGGCTGCGCCGCCACTGGCCATCGTCCAGGGCCCAGGCCTCCAGCCCGGTCAGGCGGTGCAGCCAGATCCGCTCCGGGCCGTCGAAGGCGAACGCGAGCACGGGCCGCGCATCCATCCCCGGCGGCACGACGAAACTCCGTGCGTCCGGATCCCAGCGCCGCAGCCCGTCCTCGGCGGCGATCCACGGCTGCCCTTCCGGTCCGATCCCGATCATGGCCAGGCCAGGCGTGGTCACTTCCAGGAAATCGAGCACGCGGCCGTTGTCGGGTTCGCGGCGCTGCAGCCCCGAACCGGGCGCACCCAGCCACAGGCTGCCGTCCGGCGCGGGCAGGATCCACTTGATGGCGGTCTTCGGGGTCGGATCGACTTCCGAGTCGGCGCCCCAGCGCAGCGTTTCCCCGCTGGCCGGGTCGAGCCGGATCAGGCCGGTGCCGTGGTCGGTCCAGATCCGGCCATTGCGATCCTCCAGCACCGTGGTGGGTCGCGTCCCCAGCGGCTCGTGCAAGGGTTCGGCCCGCTTGCCGGTGGCGGTATCCAGCCACTCGATCACGCCCGTGCTGCCGACCAGCCATACCCCCCCGCGCGCCGCCGGCGCACCGCCGCGGTAGACGCCGCCGCGCAGGCCGTGGCGTTCGTCCATCACTGCGGTGCGACGCCAATCCGAGCGCAGGTAACCCAGGCCCCGGGACGGCAGCGCGACCCACAGCGCGCCATCGTCCTGGCGCAACAACGCCTGCACCTGGCTGCTGCCGCCCAGCATCCTGGACTGGCCGGGGATGGCCACCGGTTCGCCATTGCCGCCACGCACGCGCCACAGGCCGTCGGTGGTGGCCACCCAGTAGCCACCCTGGCCGTCGCCGCTCATCGCGGTCACGGTCCGCCCGCCCCTGAAGTCGGCGGCCCAGGCCGGCGTGCGCCAGCGCCCGTCGTCGCCGAGCAGGAACAGGCCGCGCGGGGACCCGACCCAGGTGGCCTCGCCCTCGCGCCACAGCGATACCACCGTCGCCCACGGGTAGGCACCCGGCAGCGGCAACCGCTGCATCCGCTCGCCGGCCTGGCGCACCAGACCCTGCAGGGTGCCGATCAGGGCGTCGCCGCGGTCGTCGAACGACAGCGCCAGGATCGCCCGGTCCAGCACCGCGTCCACCTCCGGATCGGACGAACGCAGGCGCTCGATCCGGTCCTGCGCATCGACCCGGTACAGTCCGCCGCCATAGGTGCCGAGCCAGACCTCGTCGCCGCGGCCGGCGATGGCGAACACCTCGTCGCTTTCCAATTGCGGATGCTGCGTCTTGCGGAAGTGGCGGAAACCGCCGCGATCGGCATCCATCACGCTGGCGCCACCGCCTTCGCTGGCCACCCAGACGCGATTGCGTGCATCCACGTACAACGCCTGCAGCACGTTGCCGGGCAGCGACGCCGGATCGTCCGGATCGTGCCGCCACACCCGGAAGCCGACGCCGTCGTAGCGCGCCAGCCCGTCCCAGGTGGCCGCCCACAGGAAGCCGTCGTGATCGCGCGCCAGCGCCGGTACCGTGGTGGCGGGCAGGCCCTCGGCCGGGCCCAGTTCGCGGAAGCGGGGAATCTCGGGCACGGCGGCGGCGGCGGTCGCCGCGACCGCCAACTGCACGCACAGCCACGCCAGCCGCAGCCAGAACACCCGAAGCATCCGCGCCTCCCCTTCCCCGACCAGACCCCGACCAGACCCCGGCACCACCCTGCCGCGGATCGTCGCAACGCATCGTTGCACACGCAAGCCGCGGCTCGCGCCGGCCGGGCCTAGAATGCCCCCATGACCCCGCGCTTCCCGCTCCGCCCTCCGTCCGGCCGCACCCGTCTTCCGCTCGCCGTGCTGCTGGCAGCGGCATCGGCCGGCCTGCCGGCGGCGCCGGCACCGGCACGCTACGAACTGGACCCGGTGCATACGCGGGTGCTGTTCGCCGTGTCCCATGCCGGCTTCTCGCAAGCGCTGGGCACCGTGTCCGGTAGCCGCGGCACCCTGGAATTCGACCCGCAGGACTGGAGCGGCGCGCGCCTGGAGGTCAGCGTGCCGCTGCAGCGGCTGGACCTGGGTGACGCGGACTGGAACCGCGCCGCACTCGCCGGCCGCCTGCTGGATGCGCAGCGCTGGCCGGAGGCGCACTTCGTCTCCACCCGGGTGGAGCCGCTGGGCCCGGACCGCTTCCTCGTGCACGGCCAGTTGACCCTGCGCGGAGTGACCCGCGACGTGCCGCTGGCGGTGACCTTCAACCAGCTCCGGCGCCATCCGCTGCCGCCGTTCCGTCCCACCGCGGGCTTCTCCGCCACCGCCAGCCTCAGCCGCGCCGAGTTCGGCATCGACGCCTGGCCGTCGGCCATCGGCGACCGGGTCGAATTGCGGATCGAGGCCGAAGCCACGCGCAGCGGCGAACGCCACGCGCGCGGCGATGGCGCGGCGCCGTCCGGCGACCTCCCCGCGCCCGCCGCGCACGACGGCGACCGGGACGATGCGCCTTCTTCTCCGCCCAACCGCCAGGAGCCCGCCACGCCATGAGCCTGAAGAACACCGTCGACCGCTGGGGCGGCGTGAGCCAGTGCCTGCACTGGACCATCGCCGCGCTGATCCTGCTGATCGGCCTCGTCGGCCTGGTGATGGGCGAACTGCCGCGTTCGCCGAAGTACTTCTGGGTGTACACCGCGCACAAGTCGCTGGGCCTGGCCGTGCTGGCGCTGGTGGTGGTGCGCATCGGCTGGCGCGTGTACGCCGGCGCGCCGCGACCGGTGCCCGGCACGCCGCGCTGGCAGGCGCTGCTGGCCGCGGCCACCCACGGCGCGATCTACCTGTTGATCCTGGCCATCCCGATGTCGGGCTGGATGCTCGACTCGGCCAGCGGCCTGCGGCCCTTGCGCTGGTTCGGCCTGGTCGAAGTACCCAAGCTCGTCGCCCCGGACGAGGCCCTGGCCGCGAACGCGCACGGCGCCCACGAATGGCTGTTCTGGCTGCTGATGGCGCTGGTCGTGGCACATGCCGGTGCCGCGCTCTACCACCACTTCATCCAGCGCGATCAGACCCTGGCGCGGATGCTGCCACGCGGCTGGATCGCCGTTCCCCCGAAGCAGGATTCCCGATGACGATCAAACTCACCACTCCCGCCGCAGTTGCCGCGGCGCTCGCCGCCCTGCTCTCCGCCCCGCTCGCCGCGGCCGCCGACTACGTGCAGGCACCCGGCTCCACCCTGGCCTTCGCCAGCCGCTACGACGGCGAACTGTTCACGGGCCGCTTCGGCGATTTCCATACCGTCCTGAGCTTCGACCCGGCCAGGCCGGAAGCGGGCAAGCTGGACGTGAGCATCGGCCTGGCCAGTGCCGATACCGGCAACGGCGAGCGCGATTCGACCCTGAAGGGCACCGACTTCTTCGACATCGGCAAGTTCGCCCAGGCCCGCTACCGCGCCGAAGGCTTCCGCAAGCTGGACGACGGCCGCTACGCCGCCGACGGCACCCTGGAACTGCACGGGGTGCGCAAGCCGGTGACCCTGACCTTCACCTGGAGCGGAGGCGCGCAGCCAGTGCTGCAGGGCAAGGCCACGGTCAAGCGCCTGGACTTCGGGGTCGGCGACGGCGACTGGGCGGACACCAAGACCATTCCGGACGAAGTCGCGATCAGCACCAAGGTCCTGTTCAAGTCGCCCTGAACCTGCCGCCACCGCGCTCCACCCGTGGCGCCGGTCGTCGGCCGGCGCCACAACAGGCAAGTGCGGATCAATCCATCCACGTCCTGACCGCCGCCACGTCGAACGGCCAGTCCAGTTCGGCGCCGCTGCCGAGCTCGCGCAGCACCGGCACGCGCACGCCGTAGCGCCGCTCCAGGGCGTCGTCGCCGTCGATGAACACGCTTTCCGGCTCGGGCAGGCGCGCGGCGGCCAACACCTCCAGCGCCTGGTCGCACAGGTGGCAGTCGTCGCGCTGGTAGAGGACGTAGCGGACCATCGGCGGGCACAAGGCTGGGGCGGGCATACAGGGTACCCCCCGCCGCCGCGACCCGACGCACCCGCAGTGCGTCGTGCCCGCTCCGGGCGCGACCCCATACAATGCCGCTTTCCCTCCGCGTCCCGGCATCCGCATGGCCGTCAGCACCTTCGACCTGTTCAAGATCGGCATCGGCCCCAGCTCCTCGCACACGGTCGGACCGATGCGCGCGGCCGCGCGCTTCGTCCAGCGCTGGCTGGCCGAGCCGGGGCAACTGGACCGGGTCGCGCGGATCCGCGCCGAGGTGTTCGGTTCACTGGCCCTGACCGGCCGCGGCCACGGCACCGACAAGGCGGTGCTGCTGGGCCTGGAGGGTCACCTGCCCAACCGGGTCGACCCGGACATCATCCCGGCCACGCTCGAACGCATCCGCAGGGAAAAGACGCTGCACCTGCCCGGCGGCCCCACCGTCGCCTTCGACGAGAAGCGCGACCTGGTGATGAACAAACGCCAGAAGCTGCCGTTCCACACCAACGGCATGCGCTTCACCGCCTACGACGCCGACGGCGCGGAAATCGCCACCCGCGACTACTACTCGGTCGGCGGCGGCTTCGTGGTCAACCAGGACGAGGCGGCCGAGGACCGCATCGTCGCCGACGACACCGCGCTGCCGCATCCGTTCTCCAGCGGCGAGCAGTTGCTGGCGCGCTGCCGCGAGACCGGCCTGTCCATCGCCCAGCTGATGTTCGCCAACGAGCGCGCCTGGCGCAGCGACGAGCAGATCCGCGATGGCCTGCGTGAACTGTGGCAGGCGATGCAGTCCTGCGTGGCCCGCGGCATCCGCAACGACGGCACCCTGCCCGGCGGCCTGCACGTGGTCCGCCGCGCCCCGGCACTGCACCGCGAACTGGCCTCCAAGCCCGAGGCGGCGATGCGCGACCCGCTGACCACCCTGGACTGGGTCAACCTCTACGCACTGGCGGTGAACGAGGAGAACGCCGCCGGCGGCCGCGTGGTCACCGCCCCGACCAACGGCGCGGCCGGGATCATCCCGGCGGTGCTGCACTACTACGACCGTTTCTGCCCCGGCAGCAACGAACAGGGCGTGTTCGACTTCCTGCTCACCGCCGCCGCCATCGGCATCCTCTACAAGGAAAACGCCTCGATCTCCGGCGCCGAGGTCGGCTGCCAGGGCGAAGTGGGCGTGGCCTGCTCGATGGCCGCCGCCGGCCTGGCCGCGGCGCTGGGCGGCAACCCCGGCCAGATCGAGAACGCCGCCGAGATCGGCATGGAGCACAACCTGGGCCTGACCTGCGACCCGATCGGCGGCCTGGTCCAGATCCCCTGCATCGAGCGCAACGCGATGGGCTCGGTCAAGGCGATCAACGCCGTGCGCATGGCCATGCGCGGCGACGGCCAGCACAAGGTCAGCCTGGACAAGGTGATCAAGACCATGCGCGATACCGGCCGCGACATGCAGGACAAGTACAAGGAAACCAGCCGCGGCGGCCTGGCGGTGAACGTCATCGAGTGCTGAGGCGCGACTGGCCTGCGGCGGCCACGGCCGCGCGCAGCAGCGCCGCGACAGCGGCTTGCATGCCGGTATCGGGCTGCGGCCGCAGCCCGGCCACCGCGTTCACGCGTCGACGACCTTCTGTGCCTGCACGGCGCAGACGCGCGCCGCCGCGTCCAGCGCACCGGCCAGGTCGGCGAGCAGGTCCTCGCTGGCCTCGATCCCGACCGACAGCCGCAGCAATCCGTCGGAGATGCCGGCCTTGGCCCGCGCCTCCGGGGTCATCGCCGCATGGGTCATGGTCGCCGGATGCGCGACCAGGCTCTCCACCCCGCCCAGCGATTCGGCCAGGGTGAACCAGCGCAGCGCCTCGACGAAGGCGCGCACCGCCGGCTCGCCCCCGTGCAACTCGAAGCTGAGCATTGCGCCGAAGCCGGCCTGCTGGCGCGCGGCAAGCCCGTGGCCCGGATGCGAGGTCAGGCCGGGGAAATACACCTTCTCTACCGCCGCATGGCCATCGAGCAGCGCGGCGATGGCCGCGGCATTCTCCTGGTGCACCCGCAGGCGCGCGTCCAGCGTGCGCAGCCCGCGCAGGGTCAGGAAACTGTCGAACGGCGAGCCGGTCAGGCCCAGCGCATTGGCCCACCACGCCAGTTGCTGGTGCAGTTCCGGGTCGCGCGCCACCACCGCGCCGCCGACCACGTCGCTGTGGCCGTTGATGTACTTGGTGGTCGAATGCAGCACCAGGTCGGCGCCGAATGCCAGCGGCTTCTGCAGCGCCGGCGAGAGGAAGGTGTTGTCCACCGCCACCAGTGCGCCGGCCTTGTGCGCGGCCTCGATCACGAAGCGCAGGTCGGTGATCCGCAGCAACGGGTTGGAAGGGGTCTCGACCAGCACCAGTTTCGGCGACTGCGCCAGCGCATCGGCCAGCGAACGCGGATCGGTCAAGTCGGCGGTGACCAGTTCGAAGTGGCCCTTGGCCGCCAGCGCGTTGAACAGGCGCCAGCTGCCGCCGTAGGCATCGTGCGGCACCACCAGGCGCTCGCCCGGTTGCAGCAGCGCGTTGAGCACCAGGGTGATCGCACCCATGCCGGTGGCGGTGACCACCCCGCCGGCGCCGCCTTCCAGTTCGGCCAGCGCCTCGCCGAGCAGGTCGCGGGTCGGGTTGCCGCTGCGGGTGTAGTCGTACTGGCGCTTGTTGCCGAAGCCGTCGAAGCTGAAGTTGCTCGACAACACGATCGGCGGGGTGACCGCGCCGTAGGCGGTGTCGCGGTCGATCCCGGCGCGTACCGCCGAGGTGGCCGGGCGACAGGCGGTGCGGTCGGTGGCGGGGGAGGAATCCTGGGTCACGGTTGGGCTCCGGTATCGCCGAGCACGGCGGCGAGGATGAGGTCGATGCGGTCGGTTTCCTTGAGGAAGGCGTCGTGGCCGTACGGCGAGCGCAGCACGCGCAACTGGCCGCGGCCGTGCAGGGCCTCGACCAGGGCCACCGAATCGGCCAACGGCACCAGGCGGTCGCCTTCCACCGCCACCACGTTCACCGGCACCGCGACGGCGGCCGGATCGATCCGGTGCAGGTCGATGGACTCGGACAGGCGCAGGTACGCGGTCACCGGGGTGCGGGCCACGTACTGCGCGCCGGCCGCGTCCAGATAGTCCTCGGCAGCGCAGCGCACCCGGCCGTTGACGATTTCCGGCACGCTGTCGAAGCGCTCGCCGAATTCCTCCGGGGTGCGGTAGCTGAGCATGGCGAACTGCCGGGCCAGGGCCAGCCCTTGCGCGTCGGCGCACTGCAGCTGGCCCAGCGCCACCGCGCGGCGCTGCAGCGCACGCCAGGCCGAGGCGTAGGGATGCGGCTTGTGCGCGCCGCTGACCGCGACCAGCCGCTGCAGGCGCGAAGGATGGCGCGCGGCGAACTGCAGGCCGACCATGGCCCCGTAGGAATAGCCGACGAAGGCGCGCAGGCGGTCGATCTCCAGCGCGTCCAGCAGCAGGGCGATGGCGTCGGCCTGGTCGCTGGTGTCGATCGGCGCATCCAGCTTGCCATCGGCGCCGACGTAGTCGAAGGCGAGGATGCGGTGGCGCGCAGGGTCCAGCGCGCGCCCGGCGGCGACCAGGGCATTGGCCCAGCCGGCCTCGGCGAAGGCCGCGCTGGCCGAGGCGTGGCGGTGGGCGGAGATGCCGCCGGCGAGGAACACCACCGGCGCGCCGGCCGGGCCCTGCAACTCGTAGCGCAGGGCCGTGGTGCGCACGCCGGCATGGCGCATCGGCAGCGCCACCGCGATCTCGCCGCGCTGCGCGGTCGGCGCGGCGGCATCGGCGGTCGTGGCGCCGGTGCAGGTTTCGGGATGTTCGGGTGGCGGGGCGACGTTCACGAGGCTCATGGCGGGGTTCCGAGGGGAAAACCGCCATCGAGCCTTCGCGGGGCCCGCGTTCGCCGTGCGCTGGCACGGGTCGAACCATCTTCCGGCAGACCGCAGGGGTCCCCGCAGGATTTGGCACCAACGCGGAACGCTTGCGCGCCCGCTGGCTGCCCCGGCATCAAAGGGCCTGTCCCTCCGCCGGTCTCGATGGCCGGTCCAGACTGCCATCCGTTTCGGCGCCTGTCAATCGTTTCATCCGGATGGAAGGATGGATACTTCTTTCCTGCGACGCCCGTCCCGTCGATAATTGCCTCCATGCTCCCCCGTTACCGCCCCTTGTTTTGCGCGGCAGCGCTGCTCGTCGCCTGCCTGCTTCCCGCCTCGCTCCCGGCCGCCACTCCGGCCCGCATCGCCGAGGCCTGGACCTCGGCGGCCAGCGCCGGCGAGGAAATGGATTCACTGGCGGTCTGGCATCGTCCCGACGGCGGGCGCTGGCTGATCGCCACCGCCAAGGACGGCCAGCGCCTGCTGGTGTTCGATGCCGACACCGGCGCGCGGATCGGCGCCAGCGGCGGCCCGGGTACCGGCCCGGGCCAGTTCCGCCGCCCCAACGGGATCGCCGTGGCCGGCGACCTGCTGTTCGTGGTCGAACGCGACGGCGCCCGGGTGCAGGTGCTGCGCCTGCCTGGATTCGAGCCGGTCGGCCAGTTCGGCCAGGACCAACTGCTCACGCCCTACGGGATCTGGCTGGACACGCGCGAGGCCGGCGCGGTCACCGCCTACGTCACCGACAGCTTCATGGCCGATTTCGCCAACCGCGTGCTGCCCCCGCGCGAACGGCTGGCCGAGCGGGTCAAGCGCTACCGGGTGGCCGTGCGCGACGGCCGGCTGGAGGCGCGCTACCTCGGTGCGTTCGGCGACACCGGCGAGGCCGGCGCCCTGCGCATGGTCGAGTCGATCGCCGGCGACGTGGCCCGGGGCCGCCTGCTGGTCGCCGACGAGGACTACCGGACCGGATCGACCCTGCGCGAGTATTCGCTGCAGGGCCAGTACCTGGGACGCAGCCTGCCGGCGTTTACCGGCGATGCCGAGGGCGTGGTGTTGTGGCCGTGCGGCGAAGGTGGCTACTGGATCGCCGCCGACCAGGTCGATCCGACCCGGTTCCGGGTGTTCGAGCGCGACACCCTGGCCCCGGCCGGCGAGTTCAGCGGCGAACGCACCGCGATGACCGACGGGGTGGCCCTGGCCGGCCCCAGCGCCCGCTTCCCGCACGGCGTGCTGTACGCGCTGCACGCGGACAGTGCGGTGTCCGCCTTCGACCTGGGCGCAGTGGCGCAAACCCTGCAACTGGCACCCGCCTGCCGGCCATGAACCGGCGCCGCGCCCTCACGACCGGCGCTGCCCTCCTGCTGTTGCAGCTTGCCCTGCTGCCGGTCGCGCCGGCGGCGGCGCGTTTCTGGCCGCTGAAGCGCGAATCCGTGCCGGCCGCGCCAGCCCCGCTGCCTGCGCACGCCGCCGCGGGCCTGGCGCCTGCACCACCCGCTGCGTCGGTACGCCTGCAGGTGCACGACCGCGGCAGCCACTACGACGTCGAGGTGTCCAATCCGCTGCCCGGACCGGTGCAGGTGCGCCTGGCGCTGACCGGCGGCGAAGGCCTGCGCCCGGCCCCCAGGCTGCCGGCCGAGGCGGTGCTGCCCGCCCATGCCGCACGCATCCTGGCGCGGTTGTACCGGGACGGTGCGCAGGCCGTGGACGGTTTCACCCTGGACCTGGTCCAGGTACCGGGCGACCCGCGGGCGCGGGCGCTCGACGCCCCCTACCGGCTGCCGTTCGAGGGCGCGCCGGTACGCCTGGACCAGGGCTTCGGCGGCCACTACAGCCACGCCGACCCGGCCAACTACTACGCCGTGGATTTCGCCCTGCCCGAGGGTACGCCGGTACTGGCCGCGCGCGACGGGGTGGTGCTGGAGATCGTGGCCGGCGACCCGCGCACCGGCCATGCCGTCCGCATCCTCCACGACGACGGCAGCATGGCGGTCTATGCGCACCTACAGGCCGGAAGCGCGGCCGTACGGATCGGCGAGCGGGCGCGCCAGGGCCAGCGCATCGCCCGCTCCGGCAACACCGGCTTCAGCACCGCCCCGCACCTGCACTTCGCGGTGCAGGCCAACGCCGGCATGCAGTTGCGTTCGATCCCGTTCCGCATGTTCGCCGACGCCGGCGAGCTGAAGTTCGCGCGCGACGAGACCACGGCGCAGGGCGCTTCCGTCCCCTCCCGCTGAACGGCGGCCCGCTCCACTCGCGCGGTCCCGGCCGCAGCGCACCACGACCTCACGCCCGCCCGGGCGCCGGCCCGGCCCCTCGGCAGGGCTTGACATCGTCCCAAGTGTATTGTTGTATTGATACACATGGATGCACGGATCCTCCACGTCGACCCCGCCTCGCCCGAGCCGATCTACCGCCAGATCGCCGAGCAGTTGCGGCGCCTGGTCGCCGCCGGCCAGTTGCGGCCCGGCGACGGCCTGCCCTCGGTGCGCGAGGTGGCCGCCGCGCATGCGATCAACCCGATGACCGTGTCCCGCGCCTACAGCCAACTCGAAGCCGAGGGCGTGCTGGAACGGCTGCGCGGCAAGGGCATGGCGGTGGCCGCGCGCGACAACCGCGGCGGCAGCGTGGCCGCGCGCATGCAACTGCTGGAACCGGCGCTGCGCGAGGCCGCCCGCCACAGCCGCGAACTGGAACTTCCCGCCGACCGCGTGCTGGCGCGGCTGCGGCAACTGCTTGGAGAGGACGAACGATGAACGCACGGGCCGTACCGACGATCGAACACGCCGCCGTGGACCTGCGGATCCCGCTGTCCGCCGACGGCCTGCGCCTGGCCTACGGCTCGCGCGAAATCCTGCGCGGGGTGGACCTGGAATTGCGCCAGGGCGAGGTGCTGGGCCTGATCGGCCGCAACGGCGCCGGCAAGAGCACCCTGATCGGCTGCCTGCTGGGCCTGCTGCGTCCGCAGGACGGACAGGCGCGGGTGATGGGCGCACCGGCGCTGCATCTGGACGATGCGCGCAAGGCGCGACTGGGCTACGTGCCACAGCAGCCGCAGGCGTTCGGCTGGATGAAGATCGGACAATTGTTCTCCTACCTGGGCCAGCTCTATCCGGACTGGGATCCCGCCCACGCGGCGGCGCTGCTGCGGCGCTGGGACCTGGATCCATCCCGCGCGATCGGCAAGCTCTCCCCCGGCGAAGCGCAGCGCCTGGCCCTGGCGCGCGCACTGGCGCCGCGTCCGGCGCTGCTGGTGCTGGACGAACCGGCCTCGGCGCTGGATCCGGTGGCACGGCGCGAACTGCTGCGCGGGATCGTCGAACAGGCCCTCGACAGCGGCACCACCGTGCTGTTCTCCAGCCACATCGTCAGCGACCTGGAACGGGTCGCCTCACGGGTGGCGTTCCTGCACGAAGGCCGCCTGCTGCTGGACCGCGCGCTGGACGACCTCAAGGACGACGTGGTGCGGGCGGTGGTGCCCGCGGCAGCCAGCGGACACGTGCCCGCCGCGCTGCCGGGCGAACTGGCGCGGCACCGGCTCGACGACGGCGGCCTGGTCCTGGTGCTGGCCTCGCCCGCCGGGCGGGCCGAACTGCAGCGGATCGAAGGCGTGCGCATGGACGGGCTCGGCCTGGAGGACCTGTTCGTGGAGGTGGCCGGATGAATGCCGCAATCCTTCCCTCGCATCAGCCACTGCCGTTCGCCACCGCCTTGCGCCTGGTCGCCGCCGCGGGTGGCTGGGCCAACGCACTGGTCGTGGTGGGCATCGCGGCCGGCCCCGCGCTGGCCCTGCTCGGCGGCACGGATCCCGGGCCGGCGTACCTGGCCCTGACGTTGGCGGCGATGCTCACCATGTTCTGGGCGATGCTCGCAGGTGGCCGGCTGCTGGGGATATGCGTGACCGCCTCGGCGCTGCGCCTGCCGCATTGGCGCCGCCCGCTGCTGGCGTGCGCCTGCGTGGCGATGGGTGGCGTGGTGCTGCTGCCGGCGCTGGTGCATGCGCTGTCGTCACACATCGACCTCGCGCTGGCCGTGTCCGCACTGGCGGCGGGCATGGCGGCCGGGTTGCTGTGGACGAGCATGCCGCCGTGGACGATGTTCGCGCTCATCGCCGCGGGCGTCCCGGCCAGCCGGCTGCTGGTCGGGATCGACGACGATGCCGTGGCCGCGGTGCTGCTGTCTCCCGCGCTGCTTCCCGGCCTCACCGTGCTGCTGCTGGCGGCCGCCGCCCTGTGCTGGGCCTGGATCGGCAAGCGGCGCGGCGCCATGGGCACCTGGTCGACCCCGATGGCGGTGGCATTCGCCCGCAGCGGCTTCGCCTCGCTCGATCAGGCACAGCAGGACAGCTACAACTCCCGGTTGTTCATGCAGGACACGCCCGTGGGCAGTGAGTTGCGCCGCCATCCGCAGCAGGCGCTGGCGATCGCGCTGGGCCCGGGGTTCGGCCGCAGCACGTTCAAGAGCATGCTCGGCACCCAGGGCCCGATCGTGGCCGTGGCGCTGTTCTGGTTGTTGCTCGGCACCGGCGACGGCAAGGTTCACGTCGGCCTGCAGTTCGCGCCGATCATGGTGATGAGCGTGGCCTTCGCCCCGATGATCCGCCTGCAATCGCTGTTCGCCCGGCCCGCCATGGGCCTGCACGAGCTGGCCCTGTTGCCCGGCCTGCCCCGCAACGCGGCGGCCTCCCTGTCCGGGCACATGCTGCGACAGGCCATCGGCCGCGGCCTGCCGGCGCTGGCGGTGATGACCGGTTTCGGCCTGGCCGTGGGAGCGCCGCGTCCCTATTACCACCTGCTGCTCTGGATCTTCGCCGCCGGCATGTTGCTGCTGGCCGGCTCGACACTGCTCTCACTGCATTCGCGGGTGGCGCGCTGGGGCTGCGGGGCACTGATGGTGGCCCTGATCCTGGCGGTGCTGGCCAGCATGATGGTGGCCACCGGCAGCAAGTTCACCGCGCCGGCCTGGCTGCTCCCGGCGTGGAGCGCCGCGACGCTCGCCGGTGCCGTGCTGCATGGATGGGCGCTGGCCCGGCTCAAGGCCCTGCCGCATCCGTGGCTGGCGAACTGAACCCCATCGCGCTGGGGAGCCTCCGGTCAAACTGGCCTTTGCATGTCACTCCCGCGCAGGCGGGAGTCCAGTGCCCTTGATATCGATGGCTTGGAGTGGCTGGATGCCCGGCCCCGTATAATCGCCGGCCTTTCCCAACCCGAGCGCGCCCTGCGGCGCCCGCCCCATGTCCGAAGTCTCCACCGAAGCCGCGCGCCGGCGTACCTTCGCGATCATCTCGCACCCCGACGCCGGCAAGACCACGCTGACCGAGAAGCTGCTGCTGTTCGGCGGGGCGATCCAGATGGCCGGTTCGGTGAAGGGCCGCAAGGCCGCGCGCCACGCCACCTCGGACTGGATGGCGCTGGAGAAGGAGCGCGGCATCTCGGTGACCTCCTCGGTGATGCAGTTCCCCTACGAAGGGCGGATCGTCAACCTGCTCGACACGCCCGGCCACGCCGACTTCGGCGAGGACACCTACCGCGTGCTCACCGCGGTGGACTCGGCGCTGATGGTGATCGACGTGGCCAAGGGCGTGGAGGAGCGCACGATCAAGCTGATGGAGGTGTGCCGGCTGAGCACCACCCCGATCATGACCTTCGTCAACAAGCTCGACCGCGAGGGCAAGGACCCGATCGACCTGCTCGACGAGGTCGAGACCGTGCTGGGCATCCAGTGCGCGCCGGTGACCTGGCCGATCGGCATGGGCCAGCGCCTCAAGGGCGTGGTCCACCTGGTCAGCGGCGAGGTGCATCTGTACGAGCCGGGGCGCAACTTCACCCGCCAGGATTCGACCATCTTCCCCTCGCTCGATGCGCCGGGACTGGAGGAGAAGATCGGCGCGCAGATGCTGGCGCAGCTGCGCGAGGAACTGGAACTGGTGCAGGGCGCCAGCCATCCGTTCGACAAGGACGCCTACCTGCGCGGCGAGCAGACCCCGGTGTTCTTCGGCTCCGGCGTGAACAACTTCGGCGTGCAGCCGCTGCTGGACTTCTTCGTCGAGCACGCGCCGCCGCCGCAGCCGCACGCCACCACCGGGCGCGAGGTCGCGCCGCAGGAGGAAAAGCTGACCGGCTTCGTGTTCAAGATCCAGGCGAACATGGATCCGCAGCACCGCGACCGGGTGGCGTTCATGCGCGTGTGCTCGGGCAGGTTCAGCGCCGGGATGAAGGCCTTCCACGTGCGCAGCGGCAAGGAAGTGAAGCTGGCCAACGCGCTGACCTTCATGGCTTCCGACCGCGAGATCGCCGCCGAGGCGTATTCCGGGGATGTGATCGGCATCCACAACCACGGCACCATCTCCATCGGCGACACCTTCACCGAGGGCGAGGCGCTGTCGTTCACCGGGATCCCCAACTTCGCCCCGGAACTGTTCCGGCGCGCGCGCCTGCGCGATCCGCTCAAGCTCAAGCAGCTGCAGAAGGGCCTGGCCCAGCTGTCCGAGGAAGGCGCCACCCAGTTCTTCCGCCCGCTGATGAGCAACGACCTGATCCTGGGCGCGGTGGGCGTGCTCCAGTTCGAAGTGGTCGCCTACCGGCTCAAGGACGAGTACGGGGTCGATGCCAGCTTCGAGCAGGTGGGCGTGGCCACCGCGCGCTGGATCCGCTGCGAGGACGCGAAGAAGCTGGAGGAGTTCCGCGAGAAGAACGCGATGAACCTGGCCATCGACGCGGCCGGGGAACTGGTCTACCTGGCCCCGACCCGGGTCAACCTGCAACTGGCCGAGGAACGCGCCCCCGGGGTCCGCTTCCTGGCCACCCGCGAGCACGCGCACGCGGTGGGGGTCGACTGAGGCGCGGCGGCGGGCGGCCGTTCATCCCAGCCGATGCTGCGTTGCGGTAAATTGCCGCCATGAGCACCCCGACCCCGAACTTCCGCGCCCTGCGCGCCTGGCGCCGCGGCGACCACCTGGCCGAGATCCGCGACGAGATCGCCAACGCCCTGACCCATGGCGTGGGCGCCGCCGCGGCGCTGGCCGGCGGCGCGGTCCTGATCACCCTGGCCGCGATCGGCGGCGACGGCTGGCAACTGGCCGGGGCGATCGTGTTCGGGATCACCCTGCTGCTGCTGTACACCGCCTCCACCCTGTACCACGCGATCCAGCATCCGATCGCCAAGGGCCGGCTCAAGGTGTTCGACCATTGCGCGATCTACCTGCTGATCGCCGGTACCTACACCCCGTTCACCCTGGTCGGCCTGCGCGGGCCGTGGGGCTGGGGCCTGTTCGCGGCGATCTGGACCCTGGCCCTGGCCGGGGTGGTGTTCAAGCTCTTCTACACCGGCCGCTATCCGCGCCTGTCCACCGCGATCTACGTGGCGATGGGCTGGCTGGTGGTGGTGGCGATGAAGCCGATGCTGGCCTCGATCGACGCCTGGACCCTGGGCTGGCTGCTCGCCGGCGGCGTGTTCTACACCCTGGGCACCTACTTCTACCACCGCGAGTCGATTCCCTATGCGCACGCGATCTGGCACCTGTTCGTGATCGCCGGCAGCGTCTGCCACTTCGTGGCGGTGGCCGCACAGGTGGCATGAGGCCTTGCGGCCGCTGGCCCCCTCCCCGCGGCCTTCGCCGGACGGGGTCCGGTCATCCGGGGGCAACGGGGGCTGCGCTCACCCGGCGATGTAGCGCTGCAACTGCTCCAGTTGTTCCTGCTGGTCGGCCATCACCGCCTTGACCAGGTCGCCGATGGAAATGACCCCGACCACGCGCCCGTCTTCCACCACCGGCAGGTGGCGGATGCGACGCTCGGTCATCTTGCGCATGCAGGCCGGCACCGAGGTGTCCGGCGCCACCGTCAACACCTCGGCGGTCATGATCGCGCTCACCGGGGTGTCGGCCGAGGACCGGCCCTGCAGCACCACCTTGCGTGCGTAGTCGCGTTCGGAGAGGATCCCTGCGAGCGCCCCGCCGCGCAGCACCACCAGCGCGCCGACCGACTTGTCCGCCATCAGCCGGATCGCCTCGATCACCGGCGCCTCGGGCGCCACCGCGTGGACCTCAGCCGGCTTGTCCGCCAGCAGTTGACGCACCGTGCGCATGCCCGCCTCCTTCGCTGGGTTGGCCAGGGCAGGATACTCCGGCCGCCGCCGGTTGCCACGCGTCGACCAGGTAGATCGGCCGTCGCTTGGCTTCGTCGTACAGCCGCCCCAGGTATTCGCCGATCATGCCCAGCGCGATCAGCTGCACCCCGCCCAGGAACAGGATCACCACCATCATCGTCGGCCAGCCGGCGACGGGGTCGCCCCAGAGCAGGGTCTTGGCCACCACCGTCATGCCGCCGACGAACGCGGCCAGGGCCGTGAACAGGCCGACGTAGGTGGCCACCCGCAACGGCGCGGTGGAGAAACTGGTGATGCCCTCCAGGGCGAGGTTCCACAACCGCCACAAGCCGAACTTGCTGCGCCCGGCCAGCCGCGGCGCGCGCCGGTACGGCAGGGCGATGCGATTGAAGCCGACCCAGCCGAACAACCCCTTCATGAACCGGTGCCGCTCGCGCAGTTCGCGCAGCGCGGCCAGCAGCCGCGGCGACAGCAGCCGGTAGTCGCCGGTGTCGGCCGGCACCGGGGTGTGCGAGAGCCTGCGCATCACCCGGTAGAAGGCCGCGGCGGTGGCACGCTTCAGCCAGCCCTCGCCCTCGCGCGCGACGCGGGTGCCGTAGACGTCGTCCCAGCCCTCGCGCCAGCGGGCGACGAATTCCTGGATCAGTTCGGGCGGATCCTGGCCATCGGCGTCGAGGATCATCGCCGCACCCTCGGTCACCCGGTCCAGGCCGGCAGTCAGCGCCGCCTCCTTGCCGAAGTTGCGCGACAGCCGCAGCAGCGCCACCTGCGGATCGGCCACGGCGATCCCCCGCAGCACCTCCCAGGTGCCGTCGCCGCTGCCGTCGTCCACGTACAGCACCCGCGTGCGCAGGCCATCCACGCGCGCCAGCGCGTCGCGGATGCGCGGATGCAGCAGCGGCAGCGCCTCGACCTCGTCGTGGGCAGCCACCACCACCGTCAGCAGGTCGTGGCGTGATCCTGGGTCCATAGGCCGCCGATGGTAGGCAACCGCGGCGGCCACGGCCACTGCGGGGGGCCGGACCATCGCGCCGCCGCCGCAGGTGGCGGGCGGGGACCGGCCTTGCTCAGTCGAGTTCGTCCAGGTATTCGCGCCCGCCCAACTGGCGCATCTGCCGCTGGATCCACGCCGCGCGGCGCTGCACGTACGGGCCGGGCCTGGCCGCGCTGTAGCGCCGCGGCGCCGGCAGCACCGCGGCCAGGCGCGCACTCTGTTCGGCGCTCAGTGCGGAGGCATCCCTGTCCCAGTAACTGCGCGCGGCGGCCTGGGCGCCGTAGATGCCGTCGCCGAACTCGGCCACGTTCACGTATACCTCCAGGATCCGGGTCTTCGGCCACAGGGCCTCGATCAGCAGCGTGTACCAGGCCTCCAGGCCCTTGCGCAGCCAGCTGCGGCCCTGCCACAGGAACAGGTTCTTGGCCACCTGCTGGCTGATCGTGCTGCCGCCGCGCACCCGCTTGCCGCGCGCGTTGTGGTCGATCGCCTTCTCGATCGCCTCCACATCGAAACCCGGATGGGTGGCGAAACGCTGATCCTCGGCGGCGATCACCGCCAGCGGCAGGTACGCCGAGATCTGGTCGAGGTCGCGCCAGTCGTGGGCCACGCGGAAGCCCCAGTCGCCCTGGCGCCAGGCTTCGCCCTGCCGCGCCAGCATGAACGCCGAGGTCGGCGGGTCGAGGAAGCGCAGCGTCGCCACCTGCAGCGCGGTCGCCAGCACGAACAGCAGCGGCAGCCACAGCAGCCATCGCCAGCGCCGCCGCCATCCCTTCCTGTCCGCATCGTCCGAAATGGCCCGCCCCCCCTGTCTGTGCGCCTTCGCCGGAATGATAATGCGCCGGCCACTCCCGCACGGCCTCCCGCATGGACACCCACCCTTCCCCGCACCTGGCGGCCCTGGTCGCCGAGGCCGAAACCCTCACCCGCCACGGGCGCCCGCAGGAAGCCCGCGGCCTGTGGGAAAAGGTCGTGGCGCTGGACCCGGCCCATTCCACTGCGCTGAACCAGTTGGGGACCCAGGCCCTGGGACGCGGCGACCTGGCGCTGGCACGGTCCTACCTGGAACGCGCGGTGGCCTCCGACCCGCGCCTGGCCATGGCCCATGCCAGCCTGTCGCGGCTGCACGCCATCGGCGGCGATCTGGAACGGGCGCTGGCTTCGATCGACACCGCCATCCAGATCGATCCGAGCGCCTGGGTACCCCAGATGGAGAAGGCGCGCCTGCTGGAGCAGACCGGCCAGGCGCGCGCGGCCGGCCTGCACTGGGGCAACACGCTGACCTACATGCCGGAGGCGCTGCAGCAGCAGGCGCACATGCAGCAACTGGTCCTGCACGCGCAGGCCGCGGTGAAACGTACCCGGGACGAACTGGCCGCGCACCTGGAAGACAGCGTGGCCACGCTGCTGCAAGGCCACGACCGGCGCGAAACCGAGCGCATGCGCCACAGCCTGGACATCCTGTCCGGGCGCCGCAGCTTCGTCGTCGCCAAACCACTGACCCTGCCGATCCCGCGCCTGCCCGCGATCCCGATCTTCCATCGCGAGGACTTCGACTGGGCGCCTGAGGTCGAGGCCGCCTTTCCCGACGTGCTTGCCGAACTGCACGCCCTGCTCGAGCGGGACGAGGGTTTCGAACCCTACGTGCAGACCCCGGAGGGCGAGCCGCAGGGCCAGTTCGCCCCGCTGGAACGCAACCTCGACTGGGGCGCCTACTTCCTGTGGAAGCACGGCCGCCGCATCGGGCACCAGGCCGACCGCTGCCCGAAGACCGAGGCCGCGCTCGCCCGGGCGCCACAGATGAAGGTGCCGGGCCGCGCGCCGGTGTCGTTCTTCTCGGCGCTCAAGCCGGGCGTGCACATCCCGCCGCACCATGGCGCCACCAATGCGCGCCTGACCGTGCACCTGCCGCTGATCGTTCCGCCCGACTGCGCCTTGCGGGTGGGCGAGGAGATCCATGTCTGGGAACCGGGCAAGCTGGTGATGTTCGACGACACCATCCGCCACGAGGCGTGGAACCACAGCGACCGCCTGCGCGTGGTCCTGATCTTCGACGTCTGGCATCCGCTGCTCACGCCGCTCGAACGCGACCTGGTCGTCCGCATCACCGCCGGACTGACGGGTTTCTACGGCGACAGCGCCGACCTGGGGGAACTGTGAACGAAAGCGACTCGCTGCTGCGCTTCCTGCTGCCCCGCGCCGGCGTGCGCGGCGTGCACGTGCGCCTGCACCACAGCTGGCTGGAACTGCTCGCGCATGCCAGCTACCCGCCCGGCGCGCAGCGGCTGCTGGGCCAGGCCTGCGCCGCCGCCGCGCTGCTGACCGCGCACGCCAAGGTCGACGGCCGCCTGTCGCTGCAGCTACGCGCCGCCGCCGGGCTGAGGCTGCTGTTCGCCGAATGCACCGCCGCCGGCAGCCTGCGCGGCATCGTCCAGCTCGACGAAGGTGCCGACGCGCCCGCCGACCTGGGCCTGCTGCCGCAGCCGACGCTGGCGGTCACCATCGAGAACCCGGGCCTGGATCCACGCGAACCGCTGCGCTACCAGAGCCTGGTGGAACTGTCCTCGGCCACCCTGGACGAGGTGCTGGAGGATTACTTCCGCCAGTCCGAACAGTTGCCCAGCCGCCTGCTGCTGGCCGCCGATGGCGGGCATGCCTGCGGGCTGATGCTGCAGAAGCTGCCTGGCGACGAGGGCGACCTGGACGGCTGGGCCCGCGCCGGCGCCCTGTTCGACACCCTCGGCAGCGCCGAACTGCTCGCCACCCCGGGACCGGAACTGCTGCATCGCCTGTTCCACGAGGAGGCGCCGCAGCAACTGGCGGAGAAGGCGCTGGCCTTCGGTTGTACCTGCTCGCGCGAGCGGGTGGGGGCGATGCTGCAGTCGCTGGGAGAGACCGAAGCACGGGCCGCCGCCGAGTCCGGGCAGGCCGAGATCCGCTGCGGTTTCTGCGGTCGCAGCTATCGCTTCCCTTTGGCCGAAATCAGCGTATTGTTCGAGCAGCCATCGGCGAATTCGCCGACGCCGGACCGGCTGCAATAAAGCCGGAACCGGGGGTCCAGAGGGGGGACGGCACTTGTTAATCAAACGTAAATCCCATACGATCCAGATGCCGCACGTCCGGGAACTGTCCCGCCACCTGCGGGTCTGAGAGACCGCCATGTCCCTGCGCCGCCTGCCATTGCTGGCCGTACTGCTGACCGCGTTCTGCGCGGCCCCGGCCGTGCATGCCCAGAACCGGGCGACCGGGAACGACAAGGCCAAGCAGACCGTGCTGCCGGTGTGGAACAAGGGCAGCGGCAAGGTCGAGGCAGTCCTGCTGCTGGAGCCCACCGGCCAGACCGGACCGGGGGCGCGCTGGCGCTTCGGCAACAATTCCCTGGATGCCGCCTTCGGCCTGGGTGCGGGCGATTCGCTCGGCCTGCTCTGCAACGGCCCCGGCGGCGGCGACATCAATAGCCTGGCCAGCCATTGCCTGCTGGCCAGCCTGGGCGACGATTCCCATGCCACCGGGGCCGCGCGGCGCCTGTCGGCCACCACGGCCATCAGCCGCCAGGGCAACCGCTTCGGCCTGTCCGCCGGTACCACCCAGGGCGGCGGGCTGCCGGCCTGGCTGGGCGGCGAAGGCAGCGCCCTGGCCCGCGCCGACCGGGTCGAACAGAACGACCTGCAGGTGTTCGGACAGAAGAGTCTGGGTTCCGAGGCCTACGTTTCCATCGCCGGCACCTACGCCCGCGCGCGCCTGGTGCCGCTGGCCGAGGCCGCCCCGGCCGTGGTCGACCACTGGGACAGCAAGAGCCTGAGCGTGGGCGGCGGCTATGGCCCCTTCAGCGCCAGCATCATCGGCCGGGTGGTCGACGTACCCGGCCAGCCGGACGGCAAGTGGGAAGGCCTGGGTCTGGGCCTGACCTGGCGCACCCCGTGGAGCGGCCAGCTCACCGTGGGGGCGGAGAACGTGGTCACCCGCGGCAAGAACCCGTTCTCGCCGAGCAACGGCAACGCCGACGAAGGCACCGTGCCCTACGTGCGTTACGAGCAGGGGCTCTGAGGCCCCGCTCATCCGCGCGCCGCACCGCGCGCGCGCAAGCCATCGACTCCGTGCCTTCCCGCCCGTCGCCGGCACAAGGCGGCGACCGTGCGTGCCTGTCCCCGGGCGATAATGGGCACCCTCCGCCGCACCTGCCCTCGACCCGCCGATGACGGCCTCTGCTTCGCCACCCGGATCCCTGCTGCAGCACGCGGCCAGCCTCGAGCGCGAAGGCCGGCGCGAGCCGGCGCTGGACGCGTTGCGCGCGGCCATGGCCGCCGCCGGCGCCGATCCGCAGCCACAGCTGGCCATAGCCCAGGCGGCGATGCGCCTGGGCGAGCCGGGCCTGGCCCTGGCGGCCATGCAGCGCGCGCTGGAACTGGTCCCTGGCGATCCCGCGCTGCACTTCCAGTTCGCCTGCCTGCTCGCGCATGAAGGGCGGCCTGGCGAGGCGGTCGGGCATTTCCAGGCCACGCTCGCCGCGCAGCCCGGACACGCCCAGGCGTGGTACCTGCTGGGCCTGGCCCTGCAGCGCTCGGGCCGCCACGGCGATGCGCTGGCGGCGCTGCGCCGCACCCACGCGCTGGCACCGGACCATCCGCGCCTGCCGGCGGCCCTGGCCGAAGCCGAGTTCCACGCCGGCTACCCGGACGACGCGCTGCCGCTGTGGCAGGCACAACTGCAGGCGCGGCCTGACGACCTGCACGCGCTCCTGCGTACCGCCGAGACCTGCAACCGCCTCGGCCGCCACGACGAAGCCCTGGCCCTGCTGGGCGAGGCGGCCGCGCGGCAACCGCACGGCGACCTGTGGATGGCGCTGGCCCAGACCGCGGAGGACGTCGGCGACCGCGACGCGGCACGCCGGGCCTATCGCGCCGCGCTGGACGGCCAGCCCGGATGGGCCTTCCCGATCAGCGGCCTGCTCGGGCTGGATCGCGGCAAGGCCGACGACGCGCTGGTCACCCAGGCGCAAGTGCTGATGGCCGATTCGGCCCTGCCCGACCCGGACCGCGCCCTGATCGGCTACGAGCTGGGCAAGGTCCTCGACGGCCGCGGCCGCTACGACGACGCGATCGAGTGCTGGCACCAGGCCAACGCGGCGCGCCGGCGCATGATCGGGCCCGGCGACCCGCGAGGATTCGCCCGGGCCGTGGACCGGATCATCGCCACCCTGGACCGGCCGCGTCTGCAGGCCCGCAGCGCGCGCTGGCCGGGCAACCCGGATCGACGCCCGCTGCTGGTGGTCGGAATGCCCCGCAGCGGCACCACCCTCACCGAACAGATCCTTGCCGCGCATCCGGCCGGCCACGGCTGCGGCGAACTGCCGGACATCGCCCTGGCCGCACGCAACCTGGCGACCGCGGCCGGACCGGGCCGGGATTGGCCCGAATGCATCGACGCCGTGCCGGATGCGGCCCTGGAGACGGCTGCGCGGCGCTACCTGGCGGCTGCGTCCCGGCATGCCCCGGCCGCGGCGCTGCGCCTGGTCGACAAGGCGCCGCTGAATTTCGTCCACCTCGGCCTGGTCGCCCTGCTGTTCCCGCACGCACGGGTGGTCTGGTGCCGGCGCGACCCGCGCGACATCGCCGTGTCGGTCTACGGAGAGAACTTCGCCCTGGAGGAGAAGCTGGCCTCGGACCTGGGCGACATCGGCCACTACATCAACCAGCAGACCCGGCTGATGCGCCACTGGCAGGCCCAGCTGCCGCTGCCGGTGCTCGAGCTGCATTACGAGGAACTGGCCACCGATCCGGAAGCACAGGCGCGTCGACTGGTGGAGTTCGCCGGACTCGAGTGGGATCCGGCCTGCCTCGACTTCCATCGCAGCGACCGTGGCGTGCAGACGCCCAGCCGCTGGCAGGTGAAACAGCCGATCTACACCCGCTCCATCGGCCGCTGGCGCCACTACGAGCGCCACCTCGGTCCGCTGCTGGAAGCGCTGGACGCGGATGCCTATCCGCTGCCGACCGGCGCGGCGACCAGCGACCAGGCCAGCACGCCCTCGGCCTGAGCCAGCTCCCCGGAACGCACCTCCATGTCCGGACGGGCCTGGCGCAACCGTTCCACGAGCTCCAGCAGGTGCTCCGGGGCCAGCGCGTGGGTGACCATCTCCGCCGTACGCAGGCGCGCACCTTCCAGTTCCCCGCGGTAGGCGTCCAGCGCAGCAATCGCCTCGCCGGCGTGGTCGGCAACCACGCCGGCCAGCAGGTGGTGCACCGCCTCGCGCACCTCCAGCAGCAGGTCGGGCGCGGGTGAAGCCCGGGCCACGGTGACCAGGTCCTGGAGCGCACGGTTGTAGCGCTCGCGCGCGGCGCCGGCAGCGGCCATGTCGTCGATCACCCGGTCCGAGCGGGCACGGGCGATCCACGGGATCGCAGCGCGCGCCGCCTGCAACAGGCCATCGTCGTCGAGCAGCTGCGCATGATGGGCCAGTTCCTCGCGCCCGACCCGTACCAGCACCGAATCGCGATGGTGCATCACCAGCGCAAGCAGGGCGCCGGGCCGCGACACCCGCAGACATTCGCCCAGGGCCGGCCAGCGGTCGGCGTACTCGAATCCGAACTGGCTGACCACGCCGTCGAACGTGGCGTCGGCGAACGGAAGCGCCTCCATGCGCACGCCTGCATGGAATCTCACCCTGGGATGCACGTCCGGCCGGTACCAGGCGGGCGCGAGCGCCGCCAGGTCCACCGCGTCGATCCTCAGCGCGTCCCCGCGCGACTCCCACAGCAGCAGCGGCAGCGGCCCGTTGCCGGTGGCCAGGTCCAGGACCCGCGCCTGCGCGGGCAGGCCGGCGGCCAGATCGCGCCAGAATGCGCCGATCGCCCCGCCGTAGTTGCCGGCATAGCTGCCCGCGCAGGAATGCAGGCGGCCGCTGGACCAGTACCGGCTCCAGGCCCTGCTGCGCTCGTTGCCGCCGTCCCGGTCCATCCATCCTCCGTGCGCCGGACCACAGGATGGCGGGCAAATGGCGCCGTGCCAAGCCTCGCCGCCGGGCCAGGCCGGGCAAAAAAAAGAAGGCCCCGTTTCCGGGGCCTTCCAGGTACCGCAATCCAACCGCTATCAGAACGACTGCGTGTAACGCAGGTACACGGTACGGCCGTAGGCGTCGTACAGGTAGAAGTTCCACGGACGGCCATCGAACGCGACCAGTTCCGGGTAACGGTTGCCGACGTTCATCGCACCGATCGCGACCTTGCCGTTCCACGGAGCCTGCCAGGCGACCTGCATGTCGTTGGTCGCATAGCCGCCCACGCGAGCGCCCGGCGCACCGGAAGAGCTCCGCGGGTTCTGCTGGCCGTCGATGTAGTTCACGTTCCAGGTGAAGGTCCAGTCCCCGAACGACCAGTCGTTGGACAGGTTGGCGCGCAGGTCCGGGCTGCCGAGGCGGCCGGCGTAGTCGACAACTTCGCCATTGATCGTGGTCACTTCGTACTTGTTGATCCACGACACGGTCAGGCGGTTCTGCAGGCGACCGGCGCCACCGAAGTCGAAGTCGGTGTTGGCGCGGAAGTCGACACCATTGGTCTGCAGGTCGCCCTCGTTGGCGTAGCCGGCGGTGATCTCGCGGATGCTGCCGTCGGCGCGGCGGGTGATGCTCAGGCCCGCCGGGATCGAACCCCATTCAGCCGGGTCCAGGTCCATGTTGATGATGTCCTGGGCGCTGATCTGCGAGATCGTGTCGGCCACTTCGATGTGGTAGTAGTCGAGGCTCAGGTCCAGCCAATCGGTCGGGTCGTACACGAAGCCGACGGAGTACTGGTCCGACTGCTCCGAACTCAGGCTCGGGTTGGCGATGAAGTACGTATCGACCTGCAGCTGGCAGGTGGACGGCTGGGCCTGCGCGGCGCAGGACTTCGGGTCGTTGACCGGCTCGGCCGAGAACGAACGCGCCTGGGTCAGGATGTCCAGGCCCGGGGCGCGGAAGCCCTGGCCCCACGAAGCGCGGACCGTCAGGTTGTCCAGCGGCTGCCAGCGCGCGGCGATCTTCGGCGAGAAGTCGTTGCCGTAGTCGCTGTACTTGTCGTAACGGCCGGCCAAGGTGATGTCGAAGCTGCTGGTGAACGGCAGCAGCCACTCGAAGTAGGCCGAGGTCACGTCGCGACCGCCGCCCGAGGAGCCACCCGAGGAGCCCAGCACCACGCCGGCCTGCGACAGCGAGTCGTAGACGTCGCTGAAGCGGTCTTCGCGGTATTCGGCGCCGACCACGGCGTTGGAGATGCCGCCACCCATTTCGAACAGGTCGAAGCTGACGTTGCCGTACACCTCGGCACTCTTGTAGAACGAGTTGCGGCCGATGGTCGCGGTGAAGCCCTTCAGCACTTCCGGCGCGGCACCGAACGGATTGGTGATCATGTAGTCGCCGGCGTTGGCAGCAGCGTTCGCCAGGCTGGAGATCACATAGCCGTTGCCGACTTCGATGTACTTGTACTGGGTGCGGCGGGCGCCGAAGTCGACCGAGACGGTGTCGGTCAGCTGGCCCTGGAAGCCGAGCAGGAAGTCGCTGTTGGTGGTGTCGGTGGTGTTGTCGCGGTTACCGGCCGCGGCGAAGCGGTGGTAGAAGTAGGTCGGGCGGCCGTCGCCGGTGCACTTGGCACCGCACATGACCCCGCCATTGATGTCGTTCGGGGTGCCGTCATCGACCCGGATCACGCCCGGGACCGGCGCGTAACGGCCGAAGGTCTCGACCTTGGTGGTGGTGGCGGTCATGTAGACCGTCCAGTCGTCGTTGATCTGGTAGTCGCCGCGGACGAACACCGAGGTGTTCTGGACCGAGGCTTCGTTGGCTGCCACCGAGTTGAAGTTGAACGAGCAACGGCCGTTCGGCAGGGTCCAGAAGCCATTCTTGGTGCAGTCGAAGCCCGGGACGGCCTTGATGCTGCCAGCGCCACCGGTGGGGTTGGTCCAGGCGTAGTAGTTGTTGCCGTAGGTCGAAACGCCCAGGGTCTGGCCGCCGATCTGGTCGCGGGTGTAGACCATGCCGCGGCTGGAGTACGACGCGCCGCCGATCAGGCGGCCACGGTCGCTCGAGGTGCCGAACACGGCCGAGACGTCTTCCAGGTCGCCGCCGGTGACGTTGGTGGCGCCATAGCCGTAGCGCAGCTCGGCGCCGTTGAAGTCCTTGCGCAGGATGATGTTGACCACGCCGCCGATCGCATCGGAGCCGTACACGGCCGAAGCGCCGTCGGACAGGATTTCAATGCGCTCGACCGCGGCCAGCGGGATGGCGTTGAGGTCGGAGCCCGAGGAGGCCGACATCGGGTTGGTCGGGGCGCGGCGGCCGTCGATCAGCACCAGGGTGCGGCCCGAGCCCAGGCCGCGCAGGTCGACGGTCGCGAGCGACTGGGCCGAGCTGCCCGACTGCGGGCGGAAGTTGCCGAAGGAGGCGAAGGTGCTGTCGCGCAGCACGTCGGCAACCGACACGTCGCCGGTGGCGTCGATGCTCGCGCGGTCGATCACGATGACCGGCACGGCGCCTTCGATCTCGGCGCGCTTCAGGCGCGAACCGGTGACCTCAATGCGGTCGAGGGTCTTGGCGTCTTCCTTATCCTTGTCGGACTCCTGGGCGAACACGGACACCGGAGCCACAACGGCGCCAACCAGGCCGGCCATAAGGCCGTAGCGGACCGCATCGCTCAGGAGATTATGGGTCAACTTCATCATTCTCTCTCCAGCTTCAAAAGGGGTCTTGGCGCCAGTGCCAGCGACCAAGTATCGGATTGCCGGACGGCACGAGACAGTCCATCCAGCTGTGGCGGAATTTATCAATTCCTTAACGTCGTCGCAAGAGCGCCTTGATGGAATCCCGTGAAACCATTCGGGTCTCGGGCATTTTTTCTTTTCTTTCAAATAGATGGAAACAATTCATGGCCGCCGGTCGGTTGGGCCGTGCGCGCCGGGACCGGCCACGGCGGTGCGCCCGGCCCGGAACCGCGACCCTGCCGCCAGCCTCGCCGCCGTTCGCACCCGTGCTGGATCCCGCCCCGGAACAGGGATTCCGGCAGTCCGTGGAGGCGCGATGCCCGCCGCCCTCGGCCGGGAGGGTCGTCGGCGCGTATCCGGGCCGCGTGCCGGTTACTGTCGCAACGCCTCGATCGGATCCAGCTTCGAGGCCTTGCGCGCTGGGTAGTAGCCGAAGAACAGGCCGGTGGCCACCGAGAACGCCGCCGCCAGGGTGACTACCTTGCCGTTGAGTTGGATCGGCAGCTCGCTGTTGAAATGGCCGACCAGCAATGCGCCGGCGACGCCGAACAGGATCCCGAGCACGCCGCCGCCCAACGACAGCAGCATCGCCTCGGCCAGGAACTGGCGACGCACGTCCGAGGGTCCGGCGCCCACCGCCAGGCGCAGGCCGATCTCCTTGATCCGCTCGGTCACCGAGACCAGCATGATGTTCATGATCCCGATGCCGCCGACGATCAGCGAGATCGTCGCCACCGCGCCCAGCAGCCAGGACATCTGCCGGGTGGTCTGGGTCCGGGTCGCGACCATCTGGGAGACGTTGCGGACCTGGAAATCGTCGGCCGCGCCGGGCTCGATCTTGTGCCGCTGGCGCAGCAGCAACTCGACCTCGCCCTGCACGTAGCCGAGGTCGTCGGCATTGGTCACGGTGAGCGAGGCGTCCATCACCGCGCCCGGCGGCAGTCCCATCGCGCCCAGCAACCGGCGCCGCGCGGTGTCCATCGGTACCATCACCACATCGTCCTGGTCGCGGCCGGAGCCGCTCATGCCCTTCGGTCCCAGGGTGCCGGTCACGGTGAAGTTGGTGCGGCCGATGCGCACGGTCTCGCCGATGCCGGTGCCGCTGCCGAACAGTTCCCGGCGCACGGTCTCGCCCAGCAGCACCACCTTCTCGCCGTGGTAGTGCTGCGGTTCGAAGGCCGTGCCGTTGACGACCTCCCAGCCGTTGATCTGCAGGAAGTCGGGCTGGATGCCCTGCCAGCTGGTCGACCAGTTGGTCTCGGCATAGACCACCTGGCTGCCGCCGCGCAGTGCACCGGAGATCAACTGGACTTCGGGGATCTCCTCGCGGATCGCCTCGATGTCGCCCTCGTTGAGGGTGAAGAAGCTGCTCGCGCTCATCCGCACGCCGCCCATGCCGCGCGGTCCCTGCGGACCGATGTCGAGCTTCTGCGCGCCCAGGCCGGCGAGCTGGCGGTCGATCTCCGCCTGGGTGCCCTGCCCGACCGAGACCATCACGATCACCGCCGCAATGCCGATGATCACGCCCAGCGAGGTCAGCGCGCTGCGCATCCAGTTGCCGCGCAGGGCGAAGATCGCGGTGCGCAGGACGTCGATGAAGCTCATGCCGCCACCTCCTTGTGGCTGGCCTCGTGCAGCTCGCCGTCGCGCATCACGCAGATGCGATCGGCGTACGCGGCGACATGGGCGTCGTGGGTGATCAGGATCACCGTATGGCCCTCGTCGCGCAGGCTCTTGAACAGGGCCAGGATTTCCTCGCCGGTGCGGCTGTCGAGGGCGCCGGTCGGCTCGTCGGCCAGCAGCACCGGCGGACGGTTGATCAGCGCGCGGGCGATCGCCACCCGCTGCTGCTGGCCGCCGGACAGCGCGTTGGGGCGATGATCCACGCGCGCGCCCAGGCCCACCGCCTCCAGCATCTCGCGGGCGCGTTTGCGGCGCTCGGCCGGCGATACCCGCGCGTAACCCAGGGGCATGGCCACGTTGTCCAGCGCGCTCATCCGCGGCAGCAAGTGGAAGCCCTGGAACACGAAGCCGATCTTGTCGCGGCGCAGCGCGGCCAGGTCCTCGGCGTCGAGGGTCGCCACGTCGACGCCGTCGCACAGGTAGCGGCCGCTGCTGGGCGTGTCCAGGCAGCCGATCAGGTTCATCAGGGTGGACTTGCCCGACCCGGACGGCCCCATGATCGCGATGAACTCGCCGGGCATCACCACCAGGTCCACATCGCGCAGGGCCACCACCTCGGCCTCGGTGCCGGCCGAGTAGACCTTGCTCAGGCCCTGGGTGCGGATGATCGGCATGCAGTCGCGCGTGGTTCCGGGCGTGGCGGGATCCGCCGGCGCGACTGCGGCGGGGTTCGCGTTCATCGCGCGGCCGCCCGCTCGCCGGTGACCAGCAGGTCGCCTTCCTTCACGTTGCCGGAGATCTCGGTGCTGGAGCCGTCGCTGGCGCCCAGCCGCACCAGCACCGGGACCGGCTTGCCGTCCTCCAGGCGATACACGGTCACCCGGCGCGCACCGGCCAGGTCGGCCAGCTCGTGCGCGACCGCCTGCCGTTGCGCCTCGTCCAGGGTGCCAAGGAAGCCGGCGAAGCTCTGCTGGAAGCGCTCCAGCATGCGCTGGCGCATCTGCCCGCTGGGCCCGGCGCCACCGCCCTGGCCCGGCCCGCCGCGCACCACCATCGCGCCCGGCGGCATGCCGCCGGGCGCGGCACCGGCACGCTGGGCGTTCTGGACAGCCGCCTCCATCGCCTTGCGCGTCTCTTCCTGGCGCTGGCGCGAAGCGGCCGCGTCGGCGTCGAACGCGGCCTTCTGCACCGGGCTCAGGTCCATCCCGGCCACGAATGCGGCCAGGTCGTCGATCATCCCGGTGCCGCCGCCGCGCATCGCGCCGGCGATGGCCGCGGCCGGGCCGCTGCCGCCGGGTGGCTCGGCCGGCTTGAAACGCAGCGCCGCGTTCGAGGCCTTGAGCACGTTGTCGCGGCGGCTCACCTCGATCTCGGCATTGACGGTCAGGCCCGGCAGCAGGGTGCCGTCGCTGTTGTCGACCGTGACCACCACCGGATAGGTCACCACGTTGTTGGTGGTGGTCGCCGCCAGACGCACCTGCGACACGCTGCCGCGGAACTGGCGGTCGGGGAAGGCGTCGACGGTGAAGGACACGCCCTGCCCCGGCTGGACCTGGCCGATGTCGGCTTCATCCACCGCCAGTTCGATCTTCATCTGCGCCAGGTCTTCGGCGATCTTGAACAACTCGGGCGCCTGCAGGCTGGCGGCCACGGTCTGGCCCGGCTCGATGCTGCGGGTCAGGACCACGCCGTCGACCGGCGAGCGGATCACAGTGCGCTCCAGGTTGACCCGGGTGGTCTCGGTGGAGGCGGTCTGCTGGCGGATCAGCGCCTGGGCCGAGGCGACCTGGGCATTGGCTTGGTCGAGCGCGGCCCGGGCCAGGTCGAGGTCGCTGCGCGCCACCAGCTGGCGCCCCACCAGCTCGGACTTGCGCTGGTAGTCGAGCTGCGCGTTACGCTGGGTCGCCAAGGCCTGTTCCAGGCTGGCCTGGGCACTGGCGATCTGGGCGCCGCCCTGCTCGATCTGCGCCTCGTAGGTCCGCGGGTCGATCCGGGCCAGCACCTGGCCCTTGGTCACCCGGTCGTTGTAATCGACCGGCACTTCCAGCACCTGGCCGGAGATCTGGCTGCCGACGGTGACGGTGGAGGTGGCGCTGAGGGTGCCGGTGGAGGAGATCGCCACGCGGATGTTGCCGCGTTCGACCGCCGCGGTCCGGAATGCGCTTTCGTTCGCCGCCGAGCGCCGGTTGTTCCAGTACCAGGCAGCGGTGCCGAGCAGGGCGACGACGGCAACGGCAACGGCGATTCGGGACAGGGTGGAACGGGAGCGGGGGGCGTGCGAACGGGACGGACGGCTCATGCGCGCATCTGGTGAAGGGGGGCGCACACTTTAACGCCTGCGATGCTGTCCGGTTGACAGCCCCCCCCGCGCCGGCGTCCTAGACGCCGCTTCCCGCCTGTGCCGGGAAGCGCACCGCGACCCGGGTTCCCCGGTCCGGAATGCTGTCCAGGACCACGGTCCAGCCAAAGCGGTCGCACAGGCGGCGCACGATCGACAGCCCCAGCCCGGTCCCCATTGGCCGCTCCGGCGCGGCGCGGTAGAACGGCTCGAACGCCCGCGCCAGCGCCTCGGCGGACATGCCGATGCCGGTGTCCTCCACCACCACCGCGTCCGCCTCGATGGTCACCGCGATGCGGCCGCGGTCGGTGTAGTTGCAGGCGTTGCGCAACAGGTTGCCGACCACCACGTGGAGTACCCGCGGCGGCGCGTACAACTGCGGTTGGGCATCGCACTGCACCTCCAGCACCACCGGCTTGGCGCCGAGCAGGACGCGGGCGCTCTCGGCCTCGGCCTGCACCACCTCGCACACGTCGAACCATTCGCGCTGCGGCTCGATGTCCGCGTCGCGCGCCAGGATCAGGAATGCGTCGATCACCGCCTCCATGTCGCGGCCGGAGCGCTGGATCCGCTGCAGGCTGCGCTCCATCCGCGGCGACAGTGCCGGCTCCTGCAACGCCAGGTCGCTGGCCACCCGGATCACGGTCAGCGGCGTGCGCAATTCATGGCTGGTGTCGCGGGTGAAGGCATGCTCGCGCCCGATCTGGGCCTCGACCCGTTCGCCCAGGGTGTACAGGGCACCGGCCAGTTGCCGGGCCTCGCCCTGGATGTCCGGCGGCAGCCGTTCCGGCGCCAGCGCGGCAATATCCGGATGACGCGGATCCCAGCGTGAAACCACCCGTGCCAGCCAGGCCACCGGCGAGACCAGCCGCTTTGAGGCCTTGTAGGTCAGCCAGGTCACGCCATAGATGGTGAACAGGGCCAGCATGGCCGGCAGCACCGCGAACCACAGCGCCAGCCGGGTGGCCTGTTCGCGCAGGTAGACCAGGTACAGGGTGCCGGCCGGCTGCTGCTCGACCCAGACCAGTTGGCCCTCCTCCATCAGGTCGTGGAAGCCCGGCGTCAGCGGGCGCAAATGCGGCGGCAGCGACAGCTTGGAATAGCCGGCCTCGACCAGATAGCCGCGCAGGGCGAAGTTGTTGGGCGGCGGCTGCGCGGACGAGGCCTGGTGCAGCTCCCAGAAATGCCGCGCCTCGTCCTTGAGGGTGGTCTGGATGAAGCTGTACTTGAACAGCGTGGTCACCACGTAGAACGCCAGCAGGATCGCCAGGCTCGCCAGCGCCATCTGCACGATGAAGGCGATCCGGATCTTCCTGGACAGACCGTAGGGCATCGGGGGCGCCGACTGCGGGATTGCGCCTAGTGTAGGCAAGCGCGGGTCGGGCCGGCGTGAGCGGCGGCCCGCGACCGCGTGCGCCCGGCCCGGATCAGTCCGCGGCCGCCACCGGCTGGCCGATGTCGGCCACCCGGTAGCCGGCGCTCTGCACGGTGTGCAGCAGCGGCCGGTCGAACGGCTTGTCGATCGCCTTGCGCAGGTTGTACAGGTGGCTGCGCAAGGTGTCCGAGTCGGGCAGGCTGTTGCCCCAGATCTCGCGCTCGATCTCCTGGCGGCCAACCACGCGCGGGGATTCGCGCATCAGGATGGTCAACAGCTTCAGGCCGATCGGCGACAGCTGCAACTCCGTGCCGCCGCGGGTGACGCGCATGCTCACCGGGTCGAGCACCAGGTCGGCCACGGCCAGCACTTCCGAGCCGACCTGGCGGCGTTCGCGGCGGATCAGCGCGCGCAGGCGCGCCTCCAGTTCCTGGATCGCGAACGGCTTGGTCAGGTAGTCGTCTGCGCCCTGGCTGAGCCCGTTGAGCTTGTCGTCGAGGGTGTCGCGCGCGGTCAGCATCAGCACCGGGGTGGACTTGCGGGCGTCGCTGCGCAGGCGCCGGCAGACCTCGACCCCGTCCAGGCGCGGCAGCATCAGGTCCAGGACCACCGCGTCGTAGCTGTTCTCGGCGGCCAGACGGTAGCCGTCCAGGCCATCGGCGGCGTAGTCCACCTCGAAGCCGCGGCTTTCCAGGTACTCCCCGATCATCTCGGAGATGTTGCGGTTGTCCTCGACCACCAGGACCAGTCCGGCGGTCTCCTTGCCCTGTCGCATGTGGCCGCTCCTCAGGCTTTCAGCTTTGTGAAGAGTGCCCCGGAGAGGGTGGATGGCGTGTGAAGGCGGGGGGCGATGCCCTATGCTGCGCGCCGTCCCCGCCACAGTCCCATCACCATGCCCGCCCAACCCCTGAACGCCTTCCTGGTCCCGGTCCTGCTGCTGCTCGGCAGCAACATCTTCATGACCTTCGCCTGGTACGGGCACCTGAAATACAAGCATGCGCCGCTGCTGACCGTGATCCTGGTCAGCTGGGGCATCGCCTTCTTCGAGTACCTGCTGATGGTGCCGGCCAACCGCATGGGCAGTGCGGTCTACTCGGTGGTCCAGCTCAAGACGATCCAGGAGATCATCACCCTGGTGGTGTTCGCCGGCTTCTCGGCCTGGTACCTGGGGCAGCCGCTGAAGTGGAACCACTACGCCGCCTTCGCCCTGATCGTCGGGGCGGCATTCCTGATGTTCTACGAAGGCCCGGCCGCGGCGTCCTGACCCGCGGCAGCGCGGCGGCTCAGCCGGGCTGGCCGCGCTCGATGCGCTTGGCGCGCTCCCAGTAGCCGTCCTGCTGCTCGAGCGACAGCGTCGGCAGCGGCGTGCCGTCGGCCTCGGCCAATGCCTCCATCGCGCGGAAACGACGCTCGAACTTCAGATTGGCGTGGCGCAGCGCGGCGCCCACGTCCACCCGGGCGTGGCGGGCCAGGTTGGCGGCGACGAACAGCAGGTCGCCGATCTCGTCCTGCAGGCGCTCGCGGTTGGCCTCGACCGCACCGCGGGCGAATTCGGCGCGGACCTCCCCGATCTCCTCGTGCAGCTTGGCGATCACCGGCTCCGGACCGGGCCAGTCGAAGCCGGTGCGCGCCGCGCGCGACTGCAGCTTCAGCGCGCGCTGCCACTCCGGCAACCCGCGCGAGATCCCGGCCAGCGCCGAACCATCCTGCTCCCCGGCGGCCTCCCGCTCGGCGCGCTTGATCTCCTCCCAGTTGGCGGTCTGCTCCTCGGCGTCGGCGAAGCTGGCGTCGGCGAACACGTGCGGATGCCGGCGCACCATCTTGTCGGAAATCGCGGTGGCCACGTCGTCGAAACCGAAGGCACCCTGCTCGGTCGCCATCTGGGCATGGAACACGACCTGCAGCAGCAGGTCGCCGAGTTCGTCCTTCAGCGCGGCCAGGTCGTTGCGGTCGATCGCGTCGGCGACCTCGTAGGCCTCCTCGATGGTGTACGGAGCGATCGTCGAGAAGTCCTGCTCCAGGTCCCAGGGACAGCCACCCTGCGGATCGCGCAGGCGGGACATGATCTCCAGCAGCCGGTCGATGGGTCTTGGGGTGTCGGGCATGTGCTTCAGAGCCAGTCGCGCCAGGGCAGTTCGGAGTCGCCCAGGGCGATGAAATCGCCGTTGAGCAGCGACTCGCGGCGGTTGTAGCGGAACGGCTTGCCGGTATCCGCGGCCAGCAGCGCGCCGCCGGCAGCGTGCAGCACGCATTGCCCCGCGGCGGTGTCCCATTCGGAGGTCGGGCCGAAGCGCGGATACACGTCCAGCCCGCCTTCGGCGATCCGGCAGAATTTCAGCGAAGAACCCAGGGCCACCTCCTCGATCGCGCCCATCCGGTCGAGCACGCCCTGGGTGCGGGCATCGCGATGGGAACGGCTGGCCGCGACCCGCAGCGGCGCGGTGGCCGGGGTCCGGGAGTGCAACTGGGTGTCGCGGTGGCCGTCGCGGCGATAAGCATGCTCGCCGCGCACCGCGTGCCAGACCTGCCCGCCCACTGGCGCCTGGACCACGCCGAAGATCGGCGCGCCCTGGTGGATCAGGGCGATGTTCACGCTGAACTCGCCGTTGCGCTTGACGAACTCGCGGGTACCGTCGAGCGGATCCACCAGCCAGTAGCCCGGCCAGTGCCGGCGGGTTTCCCAGGCCACGCTGGCGGACTCCTCGGACAGCACCGGCAGGTCCGGGGTCAGCCGCTCCAGTCCTTCGACGATGACCCGGTTCGCGACCAGGTCGGCGGCGGTGAGCGGGCTGGCATCGTCCTTGTGCGAAACCTCGAATCCGCCCGCGTACACATCCATGATCGCCGCGCCGGCCTGGCGCGAGAGGGCGATCACCGTTTCGCGCAGGTCGACAGTGACGCGGATCATCGCCCGGCCAGCCAGGCGCGGGCGATGAACAGGGCGGCCAGCGAACGGCCTTCGGAGAAATCGTCTCGCAACATCAGTTTTTCCAGATCCTGCATTTTCCAGGGAACGACTTCGAGTTCCTCCGGCTCGTCGCCGGGGAGCTTCTCGGGATAGAGGTCCCGCGCCAGCACCAGCCACGAGACGTGGCTCATGTAGGTCGGCGCCAGGGTCAGCCCGCGCAGCACCTCGACCCGACGCGCGCCGTAGCCGGCTTCTTCCTTGAGTTCGCGGTCGGCGGCCTGCTCGGGGGTCTCGCCCGCGTCGATCCGGCCCTTGACCAGGCCCAGTTCGTAGCGATGCACGCCGGCGGCGTACTCGCGCACCAGCAACACGGTCGCGTCGTCCAGCATCGGCACTACCACCACCGCGCCGTGGCCGCGGCTGACCATGCGCTCGAACCGGCGGCGTTCGCCGTTGGAGAACTCCAGGTCCAGGTGTTCCAGGCGGTAGGGGCCGGCTTCCTGGGCGCTGGTGCCGTGGACCAGGGGCAGCTTGCGGCTCATCGGGGGCTCCCGCGGCGCGGCCGGGATGCGGCCGATATGATGGCGGGATGCACGAACGTACTCATGAACTGCGAATGCTAGCAGACCGGGCCAAGGCGCAGGTATCGCGCCCGTGCCCCGCGCCGCCGCGGCACGGCCTGCGGCCGCGGCAACCGCAACCGGGCAGCCCGGCGGAGGAATGCGCATGCGCATGACCCGCTGCCACGTCGACTTGCCCCTGCGCGTCGGCGACGAGCCGGTCCTGCCCGAGCGCGCCGCTTCGCACCTGGCGCGGGTGCTGCGCCTGCGCGAGGGCGATCCCTGCGTGCTGTTCAACGGCGACGGCCACGACTACGCGGCGCGGCTGCTGGCGGCCGGCAAGCGCGAGCTGCGGGTACGGATCCTGGCGTCCGCCGCGGTCGACAACGAGTCGCCACTGCGGATCGTGCTGCTGCAAGGCATCGCCCGGGGCGAGAGGATGGACCTGATCCTGCAAAAGGCCACCGAACTGGGCGTGGCCGCGATCGTGCCGGTGTCGGGCGAACGTACCGAAGTGCGCCTGGACGCCGAGCGGGCCGAAAAACGCGTGGCGCACTGGCGCAGCGTGGTCGAATCGGCCTGCGAGCAATCGGGGCGGGCGCGGGTGCCGGAACTCTGCGCACCGGCCGCGCTCGACGCGGCGGCGCATGCCCTGCACGGCGACGGTCTGCGCCTGGTGCTGGACCCGCAGGGCGAACACCGGCTCGATGCGCTGCCTCGCCCGCCCGGCGACCGGGCCTGGATCGCGATCGGGCCGGAGGGCGGCTGGTCGCCACGCGATCGCCGGATCCTGGAGGCGGCGGGGTTCAGCGGATTGCGGCTGGGGCCGCGGGTGCTGCGAACCGAGACCGCGGGGTTGGCGGCCATCGCCGCGTTGCAGGGGCGCTTCGGGGACTTGTGAACGAAGCGCGCCGACACCGCCGGTCGGCGCACCCGCAGCAAACGCTGCGCGCGCTGGAGGCAGCCGCGGTCAGGCCACCGCGGCCAGCGCCTCGCCGACCATCCGCTCGACCCCTTCCAGGTCGGGCAGCATCGCGCTCTGCTCGCCCAGCAGCACGCGCATCTGCACGCCGCGCGGCAGGTCTTCTTCCGACGCGTCGGCCAGCAGGCTGTCGCGGGGCACCGAAGCCAGTTGCGGGAACGATGCGGTCAGCAGGCCGAAGTACGGCAGCGCCTCGTTCCCGCCCAGGGCCTTGAGCACGATCACGCGGTTGTTGCGCGCGGCCGCCTCCTCGCCCATCCCGGCCAGGCGCCCGAACGCGACCAGCGGCACGTTCCATCCATGCCATTCGATCCGGCCCGGCAGCCAGTCCGGCGCACCCTCGACCGGCTCCACCGTCACCCGCGCCAGTACTTCGGCCACGGTCGCGTTGGGCAGCAGCAGGCGCTCCTCGCCGACCTGGATCAGTACTCCGCGGATTTCGTCGCTGTTGTAAGCCATCGTCCCTTGTTCCTCAGGCGGCGCGCGCCGCTCAGTTCCAGCGCGCGACCAGTTGTTCGGCCAGGCGCGCCGGCGTGCCCAGTTCCACTCCACCGGCGGCCAGCAGCGTGACCGCCGCGGCGTCGTAGCAGCCTTCCAGTGCCTGGCCGGCGACGTATCCGCCACGCGCGGCCAGGGCCAGCACCGCATCGACCCGGCCGGTATCGGCACCGCTGAGCACGATCGCCGCGGACTCGGCCGGCGGCAACGCCTCGATCGGCTCGCCGCCCTCCACGAATCCCAGTCCCCGCTCGCCCACCGCGACGCCCACGCCCTCGGGCAACACATAGGCCGTGGCCGGGTTCACCAGATCGCCCGGCATCGCCATGGAGACCGGCAGTTTCGAGACCCGCGCCAGTTGCTTGACCAGGTTGTCGTAGCGGCCGCCATCGAGCTTGAGCTGGACCAGCAAGGCACGCCCGAACTCCGCGGGCAGCGCGCCGAGCAGCTTGCGCACCGCGTCCGGACCGCCGACCCCGGCCATCACCAGCACCACCCCGACCAGCGGCGGCCGGTCCTCCTCGAGCGCGACCAGCTCCAGGCCGGAAAAATCGATGTCCGGCCCCGGCGCCTCCGGAGCCCGCGCCGGCACGCCGGCCGGCCCGTCCTCGGCCAGCGCCCATTCGTGCGCCGCCGGCAACTGCGGCGATGCGGCTGCCTCGGCGGTCGCCCTCAGGGCATCGTCCAGTCCCATTGCCGGCGCATCGCCCGGGCGGTCCTGCGGCAAGCGGCCCGCCAGCGCGGCCGCTTCGTTCAGATAGGCATCGAACGGGTCCTCGGCGTGCAGTTGCTGCGGCGTGGTCGGACGCCCCGGTTGCAGGTCGACGACCATTTCCTCCTCGCAGCCGGGCGGCAACACCTGGCCGTGGCCATGCAGCTTGGCCGCCAGGTGGCGGATCCAGCGCTGCGCCTCCCAGCCGTCGCGGCGGGCGGCCAGCTCGGCCTCGTCGAAGATCACCAACAGGCCGGGAGCTTCCAGCGCCGGCTCCAGTTCCGCCAGCGCGTCCTCCACCGCCGGTTCCAGCGCCACCAGCACCGCCTGCGGTGCCGCCGCGGCGAGGGCGCCGGCATCGAGCGCGACCGGATCCTCCTCCAGCACCACCCGTGCGCCGGCCGCGTCCAGCGCTTCGCGCAGGCGATCGCGGGCGGCACCGGCGCGCGCCAACAGGGCCACCGGCTTGGCCGGGTCAGCCGCGGACACGGGCGATCCCCAGCAGGTCGTAGACGTTGCGCATCAGGTCCAGCTCCTGGTACGGCTTGCCCAGGTAGCGCTGGACGCCGATCTCGAACGCCCGCTGGCGGTGCTTCTCGCCGGTGCGCGAGGTGATCATCACGATCGGGACGTCGCGGAAACGGTCGTCGGCACGCATCACCGTGGCCAGCTCGTAGCCATCCATGCGCGGCATCTCGATGTCCAGCAGCATCAGGTCCGGCACCCGCTCCTCCAGCCGCTCCAGCGCCTCCACGCCGTCGCGTGCCACCACCACCTCGAAGTTGTGGCGCTCCAGCACGCGGCCGGTGACCTTGCGCATGGTCAGCGAGTCGTCGACCACCATCACCAGCGGCACGTGGCGGGCCTGCGGCGCCTCGACCGCGGCCGGGCGATCCGGCTGGGCGAGGTGGCGGCGGACCAGCGGAGCCACGTCGAGGATCACCACCACCTGGCCGTCGCCGGTGATGGTCGCACCGTAGATGCCCGGCACCGAGGCGATCTGCAGGCCGACCGGCTTGACCACGATCTCGCGGTTGCCGACCACCTGGTCGATCGCCACCGCCGCGCGCAGGTCGCCGGCGCGGACCAACAGCAGCGGCACCTGCGCCTGGCCTTCGGCCTTGGCCGGGCCCTGCCCGACCAGCTGGCCCAGGTCGTGCAGCGCGTACTCCTCGCCGGCATAGCGGTAGACGCCGCCACCGGCCTCGAAGCGCTCGCGGGCGATCCGGCCGATGCCGCCGACCGAGGCCACCGGCACCGCGTAGGTGGTGTCGCCGATGCGCACGAACACCGCCTGGGTGACCGCCAGGGTCTGCGGCAGGCGCAGGGTGAAGGTGGCGCCCTTGCCGGCGAGCGAGTCGATGTCCACCGTGCCGCCGAGCTGGCGGACCTCGTTGCGGACCACGTCCATGCCCACGCCGCGGCCGGCCAGCTGGCTGACTTTCTCCGAGGTGCTGAAACCGGACTCGAAGATCACCGAGTCCAGCTCGGCATCGGACAGTTCGGCGCCGGCCTTGATCAGGCCGCGCTGCTCGGCGCGGCGACGGATGGCGTCGCGGTCCAGGCCGCGGCCGTCGTCGGCCACCTGCAGCACGATCTCCGAGCCTTCGCGGCGCAGCGCGATCGTGATCGTGCCCTCCTCGCCCTTGCCCGCGGCGCGGCGATCCTTCGGCGATTCCAGGCCGTGCGCGACCGAGTTGCGCAGCATGTGTTCCAGCGGCGCGACCATGCGGTCGAGCACGTTGCGGTCGAGTTCGCCGTGGGTGCCGTCGAGACTGAGCTGGACCTGCTTCTTGGTGTCGTGCGCGGCCTGGCGGACCACCCGGCGCAGGCGCGGGACGATGCTGTCGAACGGCACCATGCGCGCACTCATCAGCCCGTCCTGCAGCTCGGAGCTGACCCGCGACTGCTGCTGCAGCAGCACGTCGTACTGGCGCGCCAGGTCGTCGAGCACGCCCTGCAGGCCGGTCAAGTCGGCCGCGGATTCGTTGAGCGCGCGGCTGAGCTGCTGCAGGGTGGAGAAGCGGTCCAGTTCCAGCGGATCGAAGGTCGGGTCGGCGCTGTCCTGCTCGCGCTGGTAGCGGGCGACGATCTGGGCTTCGGTTTCCAGGTCCAGGCGCCGCAGCTGGTCGCGAAGACGGGCGTTGGTGCGGTCCAGCTCGGCCATGGCGCTGCGGAACGCGCCCAGCTGCTGTTCCAGGCGCGAACGGTAGATCGCCACTTCGCCGGCGTGGTTGACCAGGTTGTCGAGCAGGTCGGCGCGCACGCGCACCTGTTCCTGCGCGGTGCGCGGCACGCCCTCCTCGACCGCGGGCGCGGGCAGGTCCTCGTCCTCGATCGGCGCGGACAGCGGCGCCTGCGGCAGACGCACCGTGGCCGGCGCGGAACCGGCCTTCGCCTGCGCGGCACCGGCCGCGTCGCCGGCGGGCAAGCCGTCGTCTTCGCTCGCCGTCGTCGCCACTTCACCGCGGATCCGCGCCTCGAACTCGTCGATCAGCGCCTGCGGCATCTCGGTGACGCGATGCGCGCGGGTCAGCTGCAACAAGCGGTGCAGGGTGTCGAAGCCGCGCTCGAGCAGGTGGATGTCGCCCCGGTCGAGCTCGGTGCGATGCTCGGCGGCCGCCTCCAGCAGCGACTCGATGACATGGCCGAGGTCGCCGATGGTGGCGATGCCCGCCATCCGCGCACCGCCCTTGATGGTATGCAGGTCGCGTTGCAGGCCGATGATCGGCTCGCGTGCGGCCGGGTCGGAGCGCAGCTCCTGGAGCAGGCCATCGACGTGGTCGAGCAGATCGACGCCCTCTTCGACGAAGATGTCGACGAGATCGCGATCCAGTTCGTTGAAATCGAGCATCGGACCGTCGGCCACGATCTCCTCCGCGGGGCGGAACTCCGGCACGGGTTCGCCCAGTGCCGGCAGTTCGATGGTTTCCTTGGTGGCCGTGACGGCATCCTCGCCGCGCTCCGGTACCGGGATCGACTCGACGCCATCGGCGTCGGCCAGGAACGAGCCGGCCACGACGACGCCAGCCACGGCGGCGATGGACGCAGCCTCGGACTCGGGCGCCGCCTCGGCGGCTTCGGTGAACGTTGCGGCGGTCTCGGCCCCGCCTGCTTCCATTGCGTCGACAATCGCGTCCGGCACCGCCCCCTCGGCGGCGTCCTCGGTCGCGGTGTCGGCAGCATCGGCATCCAGCGTATCGGCGATCGCCGTCACGGCTGCGATCGCGCCAGGATCGATTGCCTCGGCTTCGTCTGCTTCAGCGGCGCCTGTCCCGGCGCCCGCCACTTCCGTGCCGACTGCTTCGACTTCGGTCGCTTCGGCCTCGATCGCTTCGACTTCGGTCGCTTCGGCCTCGATCGCTTCGACCTCGATCGTTTCGGCCTCGATCGTTTCGGCCTCGATCGTTTCGGCCTCGATCGTTTCGGCCTCGATCGTTTCGGCCTCGATCGTTTCGGCCTCGATCGTTTCGGCCTCGATCGTTTCGGCCTCGATCGTTTCGGCCTCGATCGTTTCGGCCTCGATCGTTTCGGCCTCGATCGTTTCGGCCTCGATCGTTTCGGCCTCGATCGTTTCGGCGTCGGTGGCCACGGCTTCGATCGCCCCGATCCCCTCCGCATCGGGTGCGGCGGGCTCCCCATCCACCGCTCCGGCCGCGACGACCGGCTCGGCTGCGGCTTCCGGCGCCGGTGCATCGGCCACCAGTATCGGGGCATCGCTGCCCATGGCAACCGAACCGGCGGCCACCACGCCCAGCGCCGCCGCGGCGAACGCCGGAGCGGCCGCATCGTCCGCGCCGGCGCCGGCGCTGCCGGCCGCCAGAACGTCCGCATCCGCCAGGTACGGACTCAGGTCCTCGACCCCGGTGAGTTCGATCTCCTCCGTCGCAGCCGGCTCGACCTCGGCGAGCGGCTGCGGCCAGCGCCCCTCCGGCAGGCTTCCGGCCAGTCCGCGCAGGCGCGCGGCCAGCGGCGCGAAGCCCGGGATGCGCGGCGATTCGGCGCGCAGCGCGCGCACGCAGGCGCGGATCGCCACCGCCATCCCGGCCAGCGCCTCGACCCCGTCCGCGGCCGGCGCCTGGGCGGCGGCGAGCGAACGCCTGACATAGGTTTCGGCCGGCTCGGTGACCGTGGTGATCTCCGGCACGTCGGTCATCGCGAACGCGCCGTTCATGGTGTGGATCGCGCGCAGCAATGCGTCGCTTGCCAACTCCGGCGCCTGGCGCGCCGCGGCGACCCAGGCATCGACGGTTTCCAGATGCTGGTCGACCTCGGCCTCGAGGATCTCGCGCAGCACGCTGTCCACCGAGGCGGGCGTACCCTCGCCCGCTTCGATCACGTCCTCCCCGGACACGGTTTCGACGGCCGGAACGGTGGCGACCGCGGCCACAGGAGCCACCGCGGCGGCGGGCGCGTAGAACGCTTCCTCGCCGGCGGCGATGCGCTCGGCCACCGACTCCATCGCGTACAGGTCGGCGACGACGCTGCCCTGCCCGCGCAGCGCCGCATCGAACTGCGGCAGCACCTCGCAAGCCTGCCGCACCATCGCCAGCACCGCCGGGCTCGGCGCCCGGGTGCCGTCGAGCACGCGGTTGAGCATCCCTTCGATCTTCCAGCTGAATTCGCCCAGCGCGCGCGCGCCGACCAGGCGGCCACTGCCCTTGAGGGTGTGGAACACGCGGCGGATCGGACGCAACCGCTCCAGGTCCTCCGGCGCTTCCTGCCAGTGCGGGACCATCCGCTCCAGGTTGGCGCGCTCTTCCTCGAATTCCTCCAGGAACACTTCGCGGATGTCCGCGTCGATGTCGGCGGCGGCATCGAAGCCGCCCACCGTCGGCACCTGCGCGGCCCCTGCCGCGGCACCCAGGCCGGCGGCGGCGGCGGAGATCTCGGCGATGACCGAACTCGACGCCGGGTCCAGTTCGATATGGCTGACCCGGCTCTCGTAGACCTGGGCCGGACGCACGTCGGGCTCGACCTTCATGCTGAGGTCGATCCATTGCCCGGTATCGCCGACCGCGGTCACCTGCAACGCCGGATCCGCATCGGCACTGGCCTGGCCGTCCCGTGCGGCATCGCCGGATTCGGCGCCCACCGGGTCGAGCCCGATCCAGCCGGCGGCAGCCGACGCTGCCGGCGCCGCGACGGTTTCCGGTTCGATCGCCACCGGCTCGACCTGCAGGCCAGGCACTGCCAGGGCCTCCGGCTCCGGCGGAGTCGCTTCGAACGCCCCGGCCGGGACATCGTGCTCGGCGGCGACCGGATCCCACTGCATGGCGGCCGAAGCCGCGGGTGCGATCACGACCGCCACGGCCGCGGCGGATGCACCGTTCCCGGCATCCCGCGGCAGCGCCGGCTGCACATCGGGCAGCGGCCAGTAGTGCAGGCTTTCCAGGCTGTTGCGCGCGATCTCCAGGATCTCGTCGCGGTTGGGCCGGCGGTCGCGCAGCGCCTCCAGGTAGTACTCCAGACTGGCCATTGCATCGGCCAGGGTGTCGAGCTGGCGACCGCTGGGCACGCGCCGGCGCTGCAGCAGCTCGGTGGCGACGTAGCAACGCACGCCTTCCAGGTAATCGGCCGGCTGGGTCAGATCGAGGATGCGCAGCGCACCGGACACTTCCGCCAGCAGGCGCGGCACGTCGGCCAGGCGGCTGTGGTCCCAGTTGGTCTCGATGAAGGCGACGAAGTGCTCGCGGGCGGCGGCGAAATTGGCGATCGCCTCGTGCGCCAGCACCTCCATCGTGCGCCGGGTCTCGGCGGCGGAGGTTTCGTCCCCTGCATCCTCGCCGGGCGCGCCCAGACGCGAGACCTGGTCGTCCAGCGAGGCGTCCACGTAGAGCAGCGCGCCGGCGATGTCCAGCAGCGCGCTCTCGCTTGCCGGCTGCTCGCCGCGGGCGATGGCGTCGAGCGCGTCGCGCTGCTGGAGCACGACTTCGCGCGCCACCCCCAGGCCAAGCATGCCGAGGGTGTCGGCCACGTTGGCCAGTTCGCCCGCCTGCGGTTGCAGCGCGGCGGCATCGCCGCCGGTACGCAGGTGCAGGTCGAGCGCGTCCTTCACCCGCAGCAGCTCTTCCTTGACCACCCCGCCGACGGTATTGAGCAGGTCGCGATTGCGCCCGGACAGGCTGCCGCGGGCATGGTCGAGTTCGGCTTCGCTGGGCGCGTGCGCGTCCAGTTCGAACGCCTGGCGCAGCGCTTCCAGCGCCGGATGCGGCGCGTGCGCCTGCGCGACCAGGTACAGCAGTTGGCGGGTCGGCTCCTGGCTGGCCACGCCCTGGTCGGTGTCGGCGGCCGACTCGTCCCCGTGCGCCTGGCGCACCGCCCGGGCGATGCCCGTGAAGGCGCCACGCAGGGATTCGTTCGCAGCGAGCGCGCCGTCGCGCAGGGCCTCGGCGGCCGAGGCCAGCACCCACAGCATGCGCCGGGTGGTGTCGTGACCGGCATTCTCCAGCAGCGCGGCGGCGGCAGCGGCCAGCCCCACCGGATCCTGCGGTGCCTCGTGTTCCGGCCACGCCGCCAGCGCCTGGTCGAACTGTGCCTGCGCCGAGGCCAGCCGGTCGTGGCGCTGGGTCCAGGGCAGCGGCGAGGCTTCCGGTACCTGCTCGGGCAGGGGCCGGCTCAGATCCGGGGCGAACAGCACGCTCTCGTTGAGCCCGGCCGCGCCGCGCGCGGCGCGCAGATCGTTGAGCAGCGGCAACAGCACGATCGGGATGTCGCGGTGGCCGTTCTGCAGCCGTTCCAGGTAGTCGGGCAGCAGCACGGTGCCGCGCATCAGGGTGGCGCAGGCCTCGTCGCGATCGCCGGCCCCGCCCTGCTGCAGCACCTGGGCCAGCAACTCCATTTCCTCGGCGACCATCGCCGGCGCATACAGCTCGACCATGCGCAGGCTGCCCTGCACCTGGTGCAGGTAGCCGGCGCAGAAGCGCATGCGGCTGGTATCGGCCGGATCCTCGACGAAGGCTTCGATCTCGTTGCGCGCCTGGCGCAAGGTCTCGTCCAGCTCCGGCTTGATCCAGCCCAGCACCGCATGGCTCATCGCGTCGCGCAATGCGCTCATCGACGCCCCCCGAGCGGGCGAACCAGCGTGCGCATGTAGCAAACCGTCCTCATCGGTCCTTTCCCCCGTCGCCCGATCAGGCCGGCAGCTTGAAGTCGGCCACCGAGCGGCGCAGGTCCGCCGCCAGTTGCGCCAGGTGTCCGATCGAATCGGCGGTCTGCCCGGCGCCGCGCGAGGTCTGGCCGGAGATCTGCCGGACCACGTCCATGGTCTGGGTGATGTCGGCCGCCGCGCCGGCCTGCTGCTGCGCGGCCACGGAGATGTTCTTGATGAGGTCGTTGAGGGCGTTGGACACGCGCTCGATCTCGGTCAGCGCGGTGCCGGCGTCCTCGGCCAGGCGCGCGCCGGACACCACCTCGGCGGTGGTCTGCTCCATCGAGCTGACCGCCTCGTTGGTGTCGGCCTGAATCGCCTGGACCAGGCCTTCGATGCGCCGGGTCGCGTTGGAGGTGCGTTCGGCCAGCCGCTGCACTTCGTCGGCCACCACCGCGAAGCCGCGGCCGGTTTCGCCCGCCGCCGCGGCCTGCACCGCCGCGTTGAGCGCAAGGATGTTCGTCTGCTCGGAAATGTCGTTGATCAGTTCCACGATCGAGCCGATCTCCTGCGAGGATTCGCCCAGGCGCTTGATGCGCTTGGAGGTCTCCTGGATCTGGTCGCGGATCTGGTCCATGCCCTGGATCGTCTCGCGCACCACGCCGGCGCCCTCGGCGGCGATCACCACCGAGCGCTGGGCCACTTCCGCCGACTCGGTGGAGTTGCGCGACACCTGCTCGATGCTGGCGGCGATTTCGTTGATGCGCTCGGAGGCGGCGGTGATCTGCTCGGCCTGGTGGTTGGAAGCCTCGGCCAGTTGCAGCGCGGTGGCCTGGGTTTCCTGCGAGGAGGCGGCGACCTGCACCGAGGTGTCGGTGATCGTGGTCACCAGGTTGCGCAGCTCGTCCACGGCGTAGTTGATGGCGTCCGCGATCGCGCCGGTCATGTCCTCGGTCACCGAGGCCTTCACCGTCAGGTCGCCTTCGCCGAGCGAGCTGATTTCGTCCAGCAGCCGCATGATCGCCTGCTGGTTGCGGCTGTTGAACTCCACCTGGGCCTGGTAGCGCACTTCCTGCTCGCGCTGGCGGCTGCGTACCGAGCTCCACACGAAGGCGATCAGCGAGATCAGCGCCAGCACGCCGGAGACGATGCCGAGCCAGAAGTTGGGGAACAGGCGCGTGTCGCGCACCGAGCCGAACGCCGAGAACGCGTCGAACAGCTTCTTGCTGGAGTCGAGCATACGCTCCGAACCGCCGGTCAGGTTGGCGGCCGCGGCTTGCGCGCCGAACAGGTTGCCGGAGGTGGCCAGGATCGCCTCGACGTCCTTGCGCATCTCGTCCCAAAGCTGCTGCGACTGGCGCAACGCTTCCAGCGCGGCGGCATTGCGCACCGGTGCGATGCCGAGTTCCTCGTTGCCCTTGGCCAGGCCTTCGAGCACCTGGCCGAACACCACCGCGTCGCGCGCCAGCGCGTCGCCCGCGGCGGCCGCGCCCGGGCCGCCGGCGCGGATCTCGGTCACGCGCCGGGCCATCGTGCCGGCCACCACCACCTGCTGCAGCGCGTTGAACACCTGCGCGGCCGGGGCGCCGCCGAGGGTCATCGCGCGCACCACCTCGTTGAGCTGCGCCTGCAGCTGCGGCACGCGGCCGGTGAACCTTTCCGCATTGCCGGCCAGGGCCAGCACCGCCTCCTCGGAAGCGACGATCTGCGCGGCGCTCTCGCCCAGCGGCGCCCACACCTTGGCCAGGTCGCCCAGCGGGCCGGACACGCCAGGCTCGTCGCCGAAGCGGCCTTGCAGACCGCTCACCGTGCCCTCGATCTGCGCCTTGGTCTCGCGGAAGGCCTTGAACGCCTCGGCGTTGCCGGCCACCGCGTCGCGGCCCTGGTTGGCCAGCTGCTGCGACAGCACCTGCAAGTCGGCGGCGCCGGTGCTGGCGCCGGACAGGCGGCTGCCCTGCCAGGTGGCCACGCCGGTGTTCAGGCCGAAAACCAGCACCGACAGGGCGAGCAGTACCAGCCAGAAGCCAGTGCTGACGCCACCGAGGCGGCTGGTCTTGGGGGAGTCCGGTGTAGTGCTCATGCTTGCTGAACCTCGGTGCGTTGCGGGGCCGGCGCCTCAGGCGGCGGCTTGACGGAATTCGGGAGTACGAGCCAGGCGCGATAGCGAGAACACGCCCCAGTCGGCGCCGTCGCTGTGGAAGGCGCGATCGATGAAGTGCGCGTAACGGCCCTGTGCCAGCGGCGCCGGATCGATCGCCTGCTCCTCGCCGAAACTGCGCTGGCCGTAGAGTTCGTCGATGGTCAGGGCCACGTCGCCGCCCTGCTGGCGCATGACCAGCACCCGCTGGCCTTCGTGCAGCACGGTGCGCTCGCCTTCCAGGAACAGCTTCAGGTCGACCACCGGGAACAGGTTGCCGCGCAGGTTGCCGATGCCGAGCAGCCAGGGCTGCGCGCCTGGCAACGGGGTAACCGGGGGCATCGACAGGATCTCGACCACCTCGCCGAACGAGGAAACCAGGCGATGGTCGCCGATGCGGTAGCCGACGCCGCGCCAGGTTTCCGGCCCCAGCTCGCGCGCCGGAAGGCGCACGGCGTGACCGAGGCTGCGCTGCTCGTAGTCGGCGAGGATGTCGAACGGGGTACGCATGTCAGGCGGTTACCAGTTGGTTGATGCGCTCCAGCAGGTCTTCCTCGCGCGGCGGCTTGACCACGTAGTCGACCGCGCCCTGGCGCATGCCCCAGGCGCGGTCGGTTTCCATGTGCTTGGTGCTGACGATCAGCACCGGGATCTTGCTCGTGGCCGCGTCGCGGGTCAGCGCGCGGGTGGCCTGGAACCCGCTCATGCCGGGCAGGACCACGTCCATCAGCACCAGGTCCGGCAGCTGCCTGCGGGCGATCTCGATGCCATCCTCGGCGTTGCTCGCCGGGATGACCTCGTGGCCCCCGCGCTCCAGCCACTGGGTGAAGACCGCGCGATCGGTCGGCGAGTCTTCGATAAGGAGAATTCGTGCCATGTGCTTGCCTGCCCCCCGGTCAGGCAGTGACGTAGGTGCGGATGGCGCCCAGCAGTTCCTCGCGCGTGAACGGCTTGGTCAGGTACTGCTCGGAGCCGACGATGCGCCCGCGCGCCTTGTCGAACAGGCCATCCTTGGAGGACAGCATGATCACCGGCGTGGACTTGAACTTCTGGTTGCTCTTGATCAGCGCGCAGGTCTGGTAGCCGTCCAGGCGCGGCATCATGATGTCCACGAAGATGATCTGCGGCTGCTGGTCGGCGATCTTGGCCAGGGCCTCGAAGCCGTCGCTGGCGGTGACCACTTCGCAACCTTCGCGCTTCAGGAGCGTCTCGGCGGTCCGGCGGATGGTCTTGGAGTCATCGATCACCATGACCCGCAAGCCGCCCAATGCCCCGGCAGGGGCCATCTCTTCAGTCATTACTGCATTCCCCATGCGCGCGGCGCTTCTGCTGGCGCCACTGCGAGGCTACCTATATCCCAGCCCCGCCGGAGACTGTCAAGACCGCGATCCCGCAGAATCCACGCTGAATGGGCCATATGCGAACCCGGTCTCATTCTGGGGCCCGCCCCGGGGGGCCGGCGGGGGCGGCCGGATCGGATACCATCGGCCGTCCCCCCTCCGCACTTCCCCGACCAATGGCCGTTCCGCTGGACGTCGTCGTGGTGATGGACCCGATCGGGTCGATCAAGATCGCCAAGGACACCACCTTCGCCATGCTGCTGGAAGCGCAGCGCCGCGGCCATCGCCTGCACTACGTGCGCCCGGGCGGGCTGTCGATCCGCGACGGCCGCGCCGTGGCGATGGCCGCCCCGCTGGCGGTACGCGACGACCCGGGCGGCTGGTTCGAACTGGGACCGTGGGTGGAGCTGGAGTTCGGTCCCGGCCAGGTCGTGCTGATGCGCAAGGATCCGCCGGTGGACGCCGAGTTCATCTACGACACCCAGGTCCTGGACCTGGCCCGGCTGGCCGGGGCGCAGGTGGTCAACGACCCGCGCGGGCTGCGCGACTTCAACGAGAAGCTGGCGGCGATGCTGTTCCCGCAGTGCTGCCCACCGACCCGGATCAGCCGCGACGCCGCCGCGCTCAAGGCCTTCGTGGCCGAACAGGGCACGGCCGTGCTCAAGCCGCTGGATGGCATGGGCGGGCGCTCGATCTTCCTCACCCGGGCCGGCGACCCCAACCTCAACGTGATCCTGGAGACGCTGACCGAGGGCGGCCGCAAACTGGCCCTGGCCCAGCGCTACCTGCCGGAGATCGTGCACGGCGACAAGCGGATCCTGCTGGTCGACGGCGAACCGGTGGACTACTGCCTGGCGCGGATCCCGCAGGGCGACGAATTCCGCGGCAACCTGGCCGCCGGCGGCCGCGGCGAGGGCCGCCCGCTGGGCGAGCGCGACCGCTGGATCGCGGCCCAGGTGGGACCGGAAATGCGCCGCCGCGGCATGCGCTTCGTCGGCCTGGACGTGATCGGCGATTACCTCACCGAGGTCAACGTCACCAGCCCCACCTGCGTGCGCGAACTGGATGCGCAGTTCGGGCTCAACATCGCCGGCAGGCTGTTCGATGCGATCGAGGCCGGCCCGGCTGGCGACCCCGGGCGGGCATGAGCGCCACTGCCGCCCCGCCACCGGCCGCGATCGGGCCACGCCAGCGGCTCAATGCCACGGCGGCGCTGTCGCTGCTGGTCCACGCCGTGCTGATCCTGGGCTTGGGCTTCGCGCTCAAGGGCGAGGCACCCCTGGTCCCGACCCTGGACGTGATCTTCAGCCAGACCCAGACCCCGCTCACCCCGGAACAGGCCGACTTCCTGGCCCAGGCCAACAACCGCGGCGGCGGCGACCACGATCAGGCGCAACGCCCGCGCGAAACCCAGGCCGGGACGATGCCGCTGGCCGAGCCGGGGGACGCGCCGCGGCCCGAGCGCCGAAGCGCGGCGGCGGAAACGCCGCCGCCGCAGGCGCGGGTGGTGGCCAGCCGCCGTGGCGAGCAATCGGTCGCGGAGGCGCAGCCGCGGGAGCCGCTGCCGGAGCCGGAACTGCCGCCGGTCAGCGAGGCCCGGGCCGCGCGCGACGCGGAGATGGCGCGGCTGGCGGCGGAGGTGTACCTGCGCTCGGAGTTGTATGCGAAGCGGCCGACGCGCAAGTTCGTCTCGGCCAGCACCCGCGAGTACGCCTATGCGAACTACCTGCGCGCATGGGTGGATCGGGCCGAGCGTATCGGCAACCTGAACTACCCGGACGAAGCACGGCAGCGCCGGCTGGGCGGCCAGGTGGTGGTAAGCGTGGGCGTGCGCCGCGACGGCACGGTGGAAAGCACCCGGATCCTGCGCTCCAGCGGCACCCCGCTGCTGGACGCAAGCGTGCTGCGCATGGTCGAACTGGCCGAGCCCTTCCCGCCGCTGCCCGACGCGAAGGACGGCGTCGACATCCTGCACGTGACCCGCACCTGGGTGTTCGTGCCGGCCGGCAGGATGCGCACCGAGTAGGGTCGGAGTGCCGGCGGCGGGCGGCCCGCGCCGCCCGCGCCCCGGGCCTCGCCTACAGCGCCCTGGCCGCCTCGACCACCTTGTCGGCGGTGATGCCGAAATGCCGGTACAGCTCGCCGGCCGGTGCCGAGGCGCCGAAGCGGTCCAGGCCGACCACCGCACCGTCCAGGCCCACGTACTTGCGCCAGAAATCGGTCACGCCCGCTTCCACCGCAACCCGCCGGCGCACCGCCGTCGGCAGCACCGCTTCGCGCCAGGCCGCGTCCTGGCGATCGAACACGTCGGTCGAAGGCATCGACACCACCCGCGTCTTCAGGCCCGCCGCATCGAGCACCTGCTTGGCCTCCATCGCCAGCGCCACCTCCGAGCCGGTGCCGATCAGGATCAGGTCCGGGCTGCCGCCCGGCGCATCGGCCAACACGTAGCCGCCGCGCTCGATCTGCGCGACCTGCGCCGCGCTGCGCGCCTGGTGCGGCAGGTTCTGGCGGCTGAACACCAGGCAGCTCGGCTTGCCCGCGCGCTGGAGCGCCGCCTTCCATGCCACCGCGGACTCGACCGCATCGCACGGTCGCCACACGTCGTTGCCGGGGATGTAGCGCAGCGCGGCCAGGTGCTCGACCGGCTGGTGGGTCGGTCCGTCCTCGCCCAGGCCGATCGAATCGTGGGTGTAGACGTGGATCACCTGCGCCGGGATCAGCGCGCTCATCCGCAGCGCGTTGCGTGCGTAGTCGCTGAACACCAGGAAGGTCGCATCGAACGGCAGGAAGCCGCCGTGCAGCGCCAGACCGTTGGCGATCGCGCTCATGCTGAACTCGCGCACGCCGTAGTGGATGTAGTTGGCGCCCGGATCGGCCCGGGTGACCGATGTGCTGGCCTTCCACTGGGTCAGGTTGGACGGTGCCAGGTCGGCCGAGCCGCCGACCAGCTCCGGCAGCAGCGGGGCGAAGGCGCCGATCGCATTCTGCGAGGCCTTGCGCGAGGCGATGGCCGGACCCTCGGCCTGGACCTGGGCGATGAACGCATCGGCGTGCGCGGCGAAGTCCGCCGGCAACTCACCGCGCGCGCGCCGGGTGAACTCGGCCGCCGCGTCCGGATGCTGCTGCGCGTAGCGGTCGAACAGCTCCCGCCACTGCGCCTGGCGCTGCTGGCCGGTTGCGTTGGCGCGCCAGCCGGCGTAGATCTCCTGCGGCACTTCGAACGGCGCGTAGGGCCAGTCCAGCTGCCTGCGCATGCCCTCGATCTCGTCCTTGCCCAGCGGCGCGCCGTGCGACTCTTCCTTGCCGGCCTTGTTCGGCGCGCCGAAGCCGATCACGGTCCTGCAGCAGAGCAGGCTGGGCTTGTCGGTCACCGCCAGCGCCGCGTCGATGGCGGCCTTGATCGCCGCCGGATCGTGGCCGTCGACATCGCGCACCACGTGCCAGCCGTAGGCCTCGAAGCGCGCCGGGGTGTCGTCGGTGAACCAGTCGTGGACCTCGCCGTCGATGGAGATGCCGTTGTCGTCCCAGAACGCGGTCAGCTTGCCCAGGCCCCAGGTGCCGGCCAGCGAGGCAGCCTCGTGGGAGATGCCTTCCATCATGCAGCCGTCGCCCATGAACACCCAGGTGCGGTGGTCGACGAGGTCGAAGTCTTCACGGTTGTAGCGCTGGGCCAGCAGCTTCTCGGCCAGGGCGAAGCCCACGGCGTTGGCGAAGCCCTGACCCAGCGGGCCGGTGGTGGTCTCCACGCCCGGCGTCTCGTGGCGCTCGGGGTGGCCCGCGGTGCGGCTGTGCAGTTGGCGGAAGCGCTTGAGTTCGTCCAGTGGCAGGTCGTAGCCGCTCAGGTGCAGCAGCGCGTAGTGCAGCATCGAGCCATGACCGTTGGACAGCACGAAGCGGTCGCGGTCGACCCAGTGCGGGTCGGACGGATCGTGGCGCAGGTAGTCGTTCCACAGCACTTCGGCGATGTCGGCCATGCCCATCGGCATGCCCGGGTGGCCGGAGTTGGCGGCCTGGACCGCATCGGCGGCGAGGAAACGGATGGCGTTGGCGAGCTGGCGGCGGGTCGGCGTCGTCATGTCGGGGCTGGGCGGGGTCCGCAGGGCACCCGCGGCGCTGCGGGCCGCCCATTGTCCCATTCCGGACCGCTGCTGTCCCGGACCGGATATCCCGGAAGCACAGGCTCCGGATGCGGGCGCGGGAAGCGCCCGCTTCAGGCAAGGCCGTGGGACGCGCGGGCTCCGGCCGGCGCCGCCGTACCTTGGGGGCCTGGCGCGTTGCCCGGTTCCGCGCCTTGCCGCAAGGTCCCCGGCCCCCAACGGGGCGCAGGCCAATGGCTACCAGTGCCATTGCGGCTGCAGAGGCGACTGTCGTTCGGCTGCTTCTGGCGGGCGGGTCTCCAAAGGCAGCCGACCAACAGGCGGCTCCACCGCAGGTCTTCTGGCCGACATGGGGCTCCCGCAGCTCGCCGAGGACGTCGCTGCAAGGCGCTCGCGTTCGAGCGGTACAGGGATGTACCGCGCCCGCGTGTTGGAGCAGAGCGCGGAACCACGCGGCGAACACGCGCCCCTTGCAGCGGCGGTTCCGTGCCCGGGACGATGCCTAGGGCCCGCGGATCACGACGGCGCGGAAACCGCACCCTCCGGCAGGGAGGCGTCGGTCTCGCCGTGCGCCACCAGGGTCGCCAGGGTCAGATCGCCGCTCACGTTGAGCGTGGTGCGGCACATGTCGAGGAAGTGGTTCACGCCCAGGATCAGGCCGATGCCCATCGGGTTCACCCCGACCATCGCGCAGATCAGCGCCACCACCGGCAGCGAGCCGGAGGGCACGCCGGCAGTGCCGATGCCGCCGAGGATGCACACCACCATCACCATGAATTGCTGGCCCAGGCTCAGGTCCACGCCGAAGAACTGGGCCAGGAAGATCACCGTCACGCCCTCGAACAGCGCGGTGCCGTTCTGGTTGGCGGTGGCGCCCACGGTCAGCACGAAGCGCGAGATCCGCCGCGGCAGGCCCATCCGGTCGGCCACCTGCAGCGCGGTCGGCAGGGTGGCGTTGCTGGAGGCGGTGGAGAACGCCATCACCGCCGCCTCCTGGATGTCGCGGAAGAACTTCAGCGGCGAGCGCCCCGTCATCCGTACCGCGATCGAATAGGTGCCGAACATGTGCAACGCCAGCCCCAGCACCACCACCGCGACATAGGCGCCCAGCCGCAGCAGCAGGTCGAAGCCGAAGATCGCCGCCAGGTTGAACATGAAGCAGAACACCGCGTACGGCGCCAGCCGGATCACCAGCCCGATCAGGACCATGGAGACCTCGAAGACGCCCTCGATGCCGCGCCTGAGCGTGGCCACCTTCTCGGCCGGCGCAAGCACCATGCCCACGCCGAACATCACCGCGAAGAACATCAGCGCCAGGATCGAGGCGTTGCTCGAGGCGGCGTCGACCACGTTGCTCGGCACGATCGACAGCAGCATGTCGAGGCCGCGCGGCTGGCTGTCGATGCTGGCGACGATCTCGCGGCTGCGCTCGGCGTTCTGCGCCAGCAGATCCTGCGCCAGCGCCGGATCGACGCCGGTACCGGGCTGCAGCCAGTTCACCAGCACCAGGCCGATCAGCACCGCCACGCCCGACAGCACCACGGTGTAGGCCAGGGTCTTCCAGCCGATCCGGCCCAGGGCGCGGATGTCGCCCATCTCGGAGATGCCCATCACCAGCGCCGAGAACAGCAGCGGCACGATCAGCATGAAGATCAGGTTGAGGAACAGGCGCGAGGCGGGGGTGGTGATCCAGTCGGTGAACGCCCGCACCCAGCCGGCGTCGGCGCCGGCGGTCAGGTGCACGGCCAGGCCCAGCACCAGGCCCAGACCGAAGCCCAGGCCCATCTTCCACGGCATCGGCCAGCGCCTGCGTGCGTTCGAGTCCATGCCCATCCCCGGAGAAAGCAGCCGGCAGCTTAGCAAACCGCCGCCGGCGGTCGTGGCCTGCGCGTTGGCGCCAGGCGGCGCCGGCGAGGCGGTTCCGGCGAAGTCCGATCAGTGGCGCGGATACAGTGGCGGCAACGGCGCAGCCTCGACCGGCGACGCAGCGCGCCAGCGCGGCCCCTCGCGGAACGCGATGCGCAAGGCGGCGCGGGCGGCGGACGGATCGCCTTCCCCGGCCCACAGCGCGCGCCGCATCGCCGCCAGCGCATCGCGCTGGCGCGGATCGTCCAGGCGCGCGATCGCCTCGTCGAGGTCCGCCGCCGGCGGGTCGGCCATCCGCTGCACTATCCCCGCGACCTGGTCGAACGCACCGCCATCGAGCGCACGGCGCAACTCGGCCAGTGCCGGCCTGCCCCCCGGCACGCCGGCCGGTGCCGGCGCGGTATGGACAGCGGCCCGGCCCTTTCGCCGCGAATGCAACAGCCAGCCCAGGGTCGCCAGCCACAGCGCGGCGAACGCCAGCGCCAGCCACGGCCACACCCGGCCAGCGGCGGCAACCGCGAACGGGGCCGCGGCCGAGGAAGGGTCGATTGCGGCATCGTCCGGCGCGTGCGCAGGCGATACCGGCAAGGCATCCGCCGGCGGTACCAGCGCGCCGCCCACGCCCGCGGCGACCTGCAGTTCCAGATCGGGCAGTTCCGCCACCCGCGCCTGGCCGGCGACGGTGTCCCACCACGCCATGCGCGGACCGGGCACGTGCAGCGGACCGGGCTGCAGCGGTACCACCGAGTAGCGCCGCACCACGGTCAACTGCGGGCCGCCGTCGACGAAGCGCTCGCTGGCCTCGGCACGCTCGGGGAACACCTGGGCGCCCTCCACCCGCGGCACCGGGATCTCCGGAAACTGGGCCGCGGTGGCGCCCTGGGCCACCGCCTCGACCGCGATCTCCACCGCTTCCCCGGCCCGGGCCTCGGCGGGCGCGGCCAGGTAGCGCAGGCGCAGGCTGCGCAAGGGCAGCCACGGCTGTGGCGCGCCGTCCGGCTGGGCACGCACCTGCAGGGCCAGCGGCGCGGCCTGCGCGGTCAGCCGGCGCCCGGAACCGAACAGGTCGTCGAAGAAGCCCCCGGCGCCCTGCCCGCTGAAGCGTGCCGGCGGCAGGTCCAGCACGCCGCTGCGCTCGGGCACCAGCAGGTAGCGGCGCTCGAGCACCCGATAGCGGCGGCCACCGACCTCGCGGCTGCTCTGCACGTCGTCGCCGACGCGCTGCAGCGAGGCGCCTTCGGGCGCATCCTGGACCAGTTCGCCGGACAGCAGCGACGTAGCGTAGTACAGGCGCAGGGTCAGGCCCACGCTCTGCTGCACGTACGGCGCCTGATCGTCAACGCGGGTCTCGACGAACACGTCGCCCTGCGGCTCGGGCGCACGCGCGCCGGACACCACCAGTTTCAGCGGCGCGGTGCGCTCGCCACCGAGGTCCAGCGCCGGGATTTCCAGGGTGCCCTCGCGCAGCGGGACCAGGGCCAGGCCGAACAGGGTGCGGTCGCCGGTGGCGGTGCTGCGGTAGGGCTGTCCCAGGTCGAAATCGGTGCGCAGCGGACGATAATCGGGGGCCGCGCCGGGCTGGTCGGTCTCGATGTTGAGGGTCACCGATTCCCCGACCGCGACGGTGGTGCGGTCCAGCCATGCGCGCGTCTCCGCCTGCGCCGGCGCGATCGCGGCCAGGCACGCGAACAACCACCACAACGCGCGCGCCGCGCCAACGCGGACGGCGGGCGCGACGCCATGCGGCCGGCCGTTTGGGGAGGAACGGAGAATGCGGTTCGCGGTCATCGCCCTTCCTGCTGGCGGCGTTCGTATTCGAGGCGGAACTTGGCACGGAGCAGGCCGCCGGGTTCGTCTGGCACGCGGCGCAGCCAGGCTTCGCGCGCCTGCCGCTGCTCGCGCGCCTGTGCATCCTCCTGCGCCCGCTCCCCGTGCTCCTGCTCCTGCGCGGACGATCGCCCTGTTTGCTGGCCCTGCTCCAGCGCGCGCTGCATGCGCTCGCGCTGCTCGCGGTCGGCCTGTTCCTGGCGCTGGCGCGCTTGTTCGTCCTCGGACTGCGGCGATTCTCCGCCCTTGCCGGAAGACTGTCCGGGTTGTTGGCCGGCCCGCTGCTGACCCTGCTGACCCTTCTGGTCTTGTCGCTCCTGCTGCTGATCCTGCTGATCCTGCTGATCCTGCTGATCCTGCTGATCCTGCTGATCCTGCTGATCCTGCTGATCCTGCTGATCCTGCTGATCCTGCTGATCCTGCTGATCCTGCTGATCCTGCTGGTTCTGCTGGTTCTGCTGGTTCTGCTGGTTCTGCTGGTTCTGCTGGTTCTGTTGCTTCTGGTTCTGTTGCTGCTGGTCCTGCGGCTGGCCCTGCCCGCCCTGCGGGGGCTGTCGCTTGCGGGCGTCCTCGACCACCGCGCGGTTGGCAGCCGCATCCTCCATGCCCGGCGCCTGCGCCAGCGCCCGGTCGTATGCGGCGATGGCCTCGTCGAAACGGCCTTGACGGGCCAGTGCATTGCCGAGGTTGTACTCGGCATCGGCGCCGCGCGCGCCGGCCGCGGCGAAGGCCTGTTCGGCCGTGGCGAAATCGCCCTGGCGATAGGCATCCACGCCGCGCTCGATCTTCCGCTGGGCCTGCTGGTCGGCGCGCCGCCACCAGCCGCCGCTGCCGTCGGCCGCGTGTGCCTGCCCCGGCAGCGCCAGCAGCAGTGCCAGCGGCAGCGCCGCCAGTATTCCGGCACCGCGACGGAACGCCAGCACGGCGAGCAGCAGCAGCGGCGGCAGCAGCCAGTAGCCCTGGTCCAGCCAGACGCGCTGGCCGCCACCGCGTTCGTTGGCCACTTCCTCTGCCGGTGCGAGCACGTCGAGCGCGCGCAGGTCGGCATCGTCCACGCCCAGGGTCGCGTAACGACCGCCACCCGCCGCGGCCAGCGCGCGCAGCGAATCCTCGTCCAGGCGTACCGTCCGCATCGCGCCCGAGGCGGGATCGCGGTACATCGCTCCGCCGGCGCTGCCCAGCCCAAGCACCGAGATCCGGTAACCCTGCGCGGCTACTGCCGGGGCGATGTCGCGCACCGCCGCGTCGGCTTCGCCGGTCACCAACAGGATGTCGCCGCGCTCGAACCCGGCCTGGTGCAGCAGAGTGGCCGCGTGGGTGATCGCGCGCTCGGGCCGGCGCCCGTCCACCGGCATCACGTCAGGCGCCAGCGCGTCGAGGAACAGGGCGATGTTGGCCGCATCGGCCGTGAGCGGTGCCACCGTGTAGGCGTCCTCGGCCCAGGCGACCAGGCCAACCTCGCCGCCCTGGCGTTCGCGCAGCAGGGTGTCGATCTTGGCCCGCGCCTGGGCCAAGCGGGTCGGCTGCAGGTCGGTGGCGAGCATGGAGGACGAAAGGTCGAGGGCGACCACCAGCGGCGCCCGCGACTCCCAGTGCGGTCGCTCCTCCTGGCGCCAGCCGGGTCCGGCCATGGCGCCCATCGCCAGTACCCAGGCCAGCGACACCCCGGCCAGCTGCAGCCGCGCGCGTCCGCGCCCGGGTTCGAGCAGGTGCGGCAGCAAGTGCGCATCCACCGCGTCGCGCCAACCCTCGCGGCGGCGGCGGCGCCACAGCAGCCACAGCAGCGGCAGCGCCAGCAGCGCCCACAGCCATAGCGGGCGCTGGAAATGCACCTGCGGCAGTTGCATCCAGCCCTCGGGCCACCACGCGCTCATGCGCCGCGCCTCCGCAACGGCCAGGCCATGAGGGCCAGCAGCAGCGCCGCGCCCAATGGCCAGGGATAGCGCTCGATCCGCGGCCGCACCGGCGCAGCCGCCACTGCCACCGGCTCCAGCCGGTCCAGCTCGGCATAGATGCCGGCCAGCTCGCGGGTATCGCGCGCGCGGAAGAAATGGCCGCCGGTCATGTCGGCGACGCGGCGCAGGGTGTCCTCGTCGACCTCCTCGCCACCCTGGATCGGCAGCGGCACGCCCATGAAGGAGAAGCTGCCGCTGCCGCCAAAGGCGATGGTGTGCACGCGCACGCCTTCGGCGCTGGCCAGTTCGGCGGCCTTGACCGGATCCAGCACCCCGGCGGTGTTGACCCCGTCGGTGAGCAGGATCAGCACCCGCTGTCCCTCCGGCTGCTCGCGCAGGCGCTTGACCGCCAGGCCGATGGCATCGCCCAGCGCGGTCTCGCGCCCGGCCAGGCCGGCCACGCTGTCGCGCAGTTGCATGCGCACCGAATCGCGGTCCAGGGTCAGTGGGGTGAGCATGTAGGCGCGCTGGCCGAATACCAGCAGGCCGACGCGGTCGCCGGCGCGGCGGTCGAGGAAGTCGGCGATCACCGCCTTGGCCGCGGTCAGCCGGTCGACCCCCTGGCCGCCGAGTTCCATGTCCGTCTCGCTCATGCTGCCGGACAGGTCGACCGCGAGCATCATCTGCCGCGCCTGCCGCGGCGGCACCTGCGCCTCGCCGAGCTGTTGCGGGCGTGCGGCGGCGGCGCACAACAGCGCCCAGGCCAGCAGTGGCAATAGCCACGCGCCGCGCACGCCGGCCGCGCCGACGCCGGCAACCTCGTCCAGGCGCCCGCGCCAGGGCACGCGCAACGCCGCCGCACTGCTCTGCCGCGGCGGCAGCAACAAGTACGCCAGCAGCGGCAGCGGCAACAAGGCCCAGGCCCATGGCCAGGCGAACCCGGCGAAGCCCTCCTGCCAGGCCGACCACCATGCGCTCATCGGCGGCCTTCCATCAGTTCGAGGAAGCGCGTGCGCGCCAGGGCGCGCACCGCGGCGAATTCGTCCGCGCCCAGTTGCGGGCGAAAGCCGCCGTCGAGCAGCACCCGCCCGGCGCCGGCGCTGAAATCGCGGCGCTGCGGTCCATCGAGGAACCGCAGCCAGGCCTCGCCCTGCAGCAGTTCGGTACCGGGGCTGCGGCGGCGCGCGGCGCGGCGCAGCAGCGAGGAGATCTCGGCCAGACGCTCGGGCAAGGTACCGCGCTCGCTGCCGGCATCGAACCAGCGCAGCCAGCGGCGGCGGCGCGCCGCACGCCAGGCGGTCCAGCCCGCCCAGGCCAGCAGCGCCAACGCAACCGCGGCGCCCAGCCACCACCAGCCCGGCGCCGGCGGCCACCAGGATGGCGATGCCGGCAGGTGCACGTCGCGCAACGGCAGTTGGGCGGGGGCCACGATGCGTGCTCCTCAGCCGGCCTGCGTCGCCGCCAGGACGGCCGCACTGTCGGCGATGGCATCCGCCGGATCCTGCGGACGCAACCAGTCGGAACTGCCGGCATCGGTGGCCAGCAGGCGTACCTGCCAACCCAGCGCGGGCAGGGTGCGCGAAAGCTCCCGGGCAGGGTCCATGAAGGCATGCTCCCAGCGCTCGCGCACCCCGCTCCGGTCCAGCGCCAGTTGCAGGCGACGGCCGGCGGCGAGGAACGCGAGTTCGCGCTTCGGCGGCGTGGTTTCCAGCGGATCCTGCAACAGCACCAGGGTCGCCTGATGGTGGCGGGCCAGCGCGGTCCAGCGCAGCACCGGCACCCGCGCGGCACTCCCGGCATCGGCCAGCACCACCAGCTGCGCCCCGGGACGCAGCAGGCGCTGGGCGTGTTCGAGCGCCTCGGTCAGCCCGGCATCCTCCTGCGGCGGTTGCGCGTACCAGCGCACCAGCGCATCGAGCACGCGCATCGCGCCGCGCAGGCCGGTGGCCGGGGGGATCGCCGGTTCGCCGCCGCGCAATGCGGCGATGCGGTCGCCGGACTGCAGCGCTGCCCACACCGCCACTGCCCCGGCGCGTGCGGCCTGCACCGACTTGAACCGCACCCGGGTGCCGAAGTACAGCTCCGGCGCGGTGTCGGCGACCAGCAGGGTCAGGCGCTCGCGTTCGGCCTGGAACAGCTTGGTGTGGGGGCGGCCGCTGCGTGCGGTCAGGCGCCAGTCCATGCGGCGCACGTCGTCGCCGATGGTGTATTCGCGCGATTCGGCGTATTCCATGCCGCGGCCGCGCAGGTTCGAGGGCGCCGGGCCGTGCACGCCGTGGCGGCCGCGCCGCGGCTGCGGTGCGCGCAGCACCCGGGCGCGCAGCGCGACCAGTTCGGCCAGTGTCGGCACGATGCCTTCCCGTGCGGCATCGGCCACGGCGGGTGCCGGGCCGTGGGTCGTCACGGCACCGGCACCTTGTCGAGGAGCGCAGCGACCAGGCGCTCGCCGTCCCAGCCCTCGGCCAACGCCTCGTAGCTGGGCAGCACGCGGTGGCGGAGCACGTCGGGTGCGACCGCGCGCACGTCTTCCGGAGTCACGTAGTCGCGCCCGGCCAGCCAGGCGCGCGCACGCGCGCAGCGTTCCAGCGCGATCGAGCCGCGCGGGCTGGCGCCCCAGGCGATGCGGCGGCCGAGTGCGGCGTCGTAGCGGCCCGCGTCGCGCGAGGCCAGCACCAGTTCGACCAGGTAGCGCTCCAGCGCCGGAGCCACATGCAGGTCCAGCACCTGCTGCCGCGCGTCGAATACCTGCGCCTGCGACATGCGCTCGGCCGGCGCCGCCGGCGCCTGCAGGGTCTGCCGCGCGCGCTCGCGGGCCAGGCGCAGGATCTCGGTCTCCACGCCGGCATCCGGGTAGCCGATCCGCACATGCATCAGGAAGCGGTCCAGCTGCGCCTCCGGCAGCGGGAAGGTGCCTTCCTGCTCGATCGGGTTCTGGGTGGCCATCACCAGGAACAGCTGCGGCAGCGCATAGGTGTGGCGACCCACGGTCACCTGGCGCTCGCCCATCGCCTCCAGCAACGCCGACTGGACCTTGGCCGGGGCGCGGTTGATCTCGTCGGCCAGCAGCAACGGATGGAACACCGGACCGGGCTGGAACTCGAAGCGGCCTTCCTGCGGACGCCAGACCTCAGTGCCGGTCAGGTCGGCCGGGAGCAGGTCCGGAGTGAACTGGACCCGGGCGAAGTCCGCCTCCAGGTGCGCGGCCAGGGTGCGGATGGCGGTGGTCTTGGCCAGCCCGGGGGCGCCTTCGACCAGCAGATGGCCATCGGCCAGCAGGGCGATCAGCAGGCGTTCGACCAGGGCGGACTGGCCGACGATGGCCGCCGCGAGGTTCTCGCGCAGGGTGGTGAAGGCGGCATGCAGGCCGGCGGGGGGGAGGTGGGGAGTCTGGGTATCCATGGCGGCCTTCAGACCGGCGGGCGGGCTCCGAGTTCCCGACCGGAGCGGTTCCTCCCGAAAAAAAGCGACGGGGCCCGCGGGCCCCGTCGTCCATCGTTCGATATCTGCCGTCCGTCGGCTGGCCCGGACTCAGGTCCGCTTCTCGACCCGCATCACCTTCGGGGTCAGGAAGATCAGCAGCTCGGCCTTGTCCTTGCTGCGGCTCTTCTTCTTGAACAGGTTGCCGAGGAACGGCACGTCGCCCAGGAACGGCACCTTGGCCACGCTGTTGGCGTCGGTGAACTCGTACACGCCGCCGATCACCACGGTCTGGCCGTCGTCGACCAGCACCGCGGTATTGATCTCGCGGGTGGCGATCTCGGGCACCTGGCCGATGCTGGTGTCGATGAAGCGCAACACCTCGTCCTTGGTCACGTGGACGGCCATGAACACGCGGTCATCGCTGGTGATGGTCGGGGTGACCTTCAACTCCAGGACCACGTCCTTGAACTCCACGGTCGGGGTCGGGAACGCCTGGTTGCCGCCGCCGGTCAGGGTCACGTAGCCGACCTGGCGACCCTGGCGGATGATCGCCTCGCGCTGGTTGGAGGTGACCACGCGCGGGTTGGACAGCACCTCGCCCCGCCCTTCCTGCTGCAGTGCCGACAGCTCGACGTCGATGGCGAAATTGGCCCCCAGCAGGGTATAGGCGATGGCACCCACGTTGGCGCCGTTGGTGGTGACCGCCGGCAAGTTGAAGTTCAGGCCGCCCGGGATGTTGTATTTGCCCTCGTTGATGATGGTGGCGTTGTTGTCCAGCGAGCCGCTGATCACCCGGGTGTTGTTGCCCAGATCACGGCCCTGGACGCCGAAGCGCGCACCCAGGTCGCGGGCGAAGGTGTCGGTGGCGATGACGATCCGGCTCTCGATCAGCACCTGGTCGACCGGGCGATCGATCACGTTGATCAGCTCGCGCATCTGCGCGACCTTCTTCGGGATGTCGCTGATCATCAGGGTGTTGGTGCGCTCGTCGGCGACGATCCGGCCGCGCTGCGAGAGGAAGCCGTTCTCCTGGTTGTCACCGCCACCACCACCACCCCCCTGGCCGGAGTTGCCGATGCCCTTGGCTTCGGTCAGCGACTTGAAGATCGCCGCGGCGCTGTGGTAGTTGATCTGGATGTAGTCGGTGACCAGGTCGACGCGGTTCTCCAGGTCGATGCGCGCGTCCTCCTTGGCCTTCTCGAACGCGGCCAATTCCGGCTGCGGCGCCACCCAGATCACGTTGCCGTCCTTGCGCTTGTCCAGGCCTTTGGCGCGCAGGACGATGTCCATCGCCTGGTCCCAGGGCACGTTGTCCAGGCGCAGGGTCACATTGCCGGCCACCGTGTCGGACGCGACGATGTTCAGGTTGGACTCTTCGGCGATCAGCTGCAGGACGGTGCGCACCGGCACGTCCTGGAAGTTGAAGGTCACCGGCTTGCCGGAATAGCCCTGCTTGGCGATCCGGGCGTTGACCCCGGTCGCACCGCTGCCGGTGGCACCGACCGCGGCGGCGGCCCGCGGCGAAACCTCGACCACGTACTCGTTGCCGGTCTGGTAGGCCAGCGACTCGTAGGCGCCGCGCGTGCTCAGCACCAGCTGGGCGCCACCGCCGTGGGGCTTGGCCTCGATCCGCTGCACCGGGGTGGCGAAGTCGGTGACGTTGAGCGGGCGCTGCAGCTCCGCCGGCAGGATGGCGTTGGACACGTCCACCACCACGCTGCCATCGCGGTTGCGCAGGTCCGGCGCCGCGCCTTCGCCGTCGAAGCGCAGGATCAGCCGGCCCGCGCCGCCATCGCCGCGCTTGAAGTCGATCTGCGACACCTTGGGCTTGGCCACCGCGCCCTGCACCGCCGGGTTGGCCGCGTTCGCCGCCAGGGCGGGAACCGCCAGGGCCAGCGCGAGGCCCAGGCCGCAGGCCCGGATGATCGCCGGGCGCCGGCGGGCGCGCAGGCTCTGGGCATTGGAAAAGGTCATCGTGCTATCCCCTAATCATTGATCTTCGAGCGCAATGGCGGCCGGGCGTTCCAGCCAGCCACCCGCGCCATCCGGCACCAGTTCAACCAGTTCGATCCTGTCTTCGTGCACCGCGGTGACGCGGCCGTCGCTCTGCCCCAGATAGGCGCCGGGACGGATCCGGTGGGTTACCCGGTCCGGAGCCATCACCAGCGCGATCATCCCGCCGCCGGCGCCAAGCGTGCCGACCATGTCCAGGCTGTCCAGCGGGTATTGCTCGAGCGGCTCCTTGCGACGATTGGGGTCGGGGCGCAGGCCCGTGCCGCCATCCTGGTTGCTCCAGGCGTCGCTGAACGGATCGCGCAAGTCCTGCGCGGCATACTCGAAAGTCTCGAACTGCTGCATCACCGGCAACGGGTCCAGCGGCGGCGCCGGACGCGCACGCACGTCGGCGACCCATTTTTCCAGGTTGGGCGCGTCGCCGGGGGTGCTGGTAACGCTGCGGCCGCAGGCCGCCAGCGCCAGCATCAGCGCCGCTGCGCCCAACCAGCGCAGCCCGACGGCGCGATGGTCCCGATCCATGCTCATCATTGAGCGCCCCCCTGGTTGGCATCGCCCTGCTGCGCAGCCTGTTCCTGCGCGGCGATTTCCTGCTCGTCCAGATAACGGTAGGTCTTCACCGTACCGGACAGTTCCAGCGGGCCGCCACGGGTGATGGCCTTGCCATCCTTCGGCTTGAGCGAGATGTCGTGCATGGTCAGGATGACCACGCGCGGCAGCGAGGCCACGCCGCTCACGAAGGCGCCGAACTGGTGGTAGTTGCCCAGCATGCGCAGCGCGATCGGCTTCTCGGCGTAGAACTCCTTAGGCGTCTCCGGGCCAGGCTGGAACAGCTCGTTGGCCAGCCCGCTGGAGAGCGCGGTCTGCGAAATGTCGATGATCAGGTCCGGCATTTCGGTCTTGCTGGGCAACTGGCGCAGCATCTGCTGCAGGACCTGTTCCATCTGCGCCAGTTGCTGGCGCAGCGGCTCCAGGTTGGCCGCCTTGCCCTGCTCGTCCTCGAACTGCTTGCGCAGCGTGGACTCCTGGCCCTCCAGCCCGCGCAGCTCGTCCACCTTGCCGCGGATCAGCAGCAGGTAGGCCATGATCAGGATGAACGCCGCCAGCAGCACGCAGAAGACGATCTTCGCCTGCTGCGGCCAGCCGCCGATGTTGTTGAAATCGAGGTCGCTGAGTTTGATTTTCTTCTTCTGGCTCATGACGCCGGCCTCCCCTCGGTCTGCACGGCCGGTTCCGGCGGCTGCGATTCGGCGCCAGCGGGCGCCGGCGAGGCGGCGGGCCCAGCGGGCGGCGGCGATGTGCCCTGGACCGGGGCGGCCGCATCGGCCGGCGGCGGTGCCGCGGCGGGATCGATCGTTGCCGGCGCCCCCGCTTCCCCGGCCCCGACCGCTGCGTTGGGATTGGCCAGCAGCACCTTCAGGCTGAAGCTGTACGGCAGGGTCCTGTTGCCCGCGGTGACCGGCGCGCTCTCGTCCTTCTTGACCTCGATGATCGACAGGTCGGGCTTGGTCATCCAGCCGGAGACCTCGAGGTTGCGCATGTAGGCGCTGACCCGGGCGTTGGACTGGGCGTTGCCCTCCAGGGTCAGCATGTCGCCTTCCTGCTTGATCGAAGCCAGGGTGACGCCGTCGGGGATGGTCCGCACCAGCGAATCGAACAGGTGGACCATCTGCGAGCGGTTGGCCTGCAATTCCTCGATCACCTTCTTGCGCGCCAGCAGGCGGTCCTTCTTGGCATCGAGTTCCTTGATCTCCTCGTTCTGCTGCTGGACCTTGGTGATCTCCGCCTGCAGGAAGCTGTTGCGCTCGTTCTGGCCGGCGATCTGCCGGTCGAAGTAGAACCAGATCAGCAAGGAAAGCAGGACGCCGGCCAGGGCCGCCAGCCCCAGCATCCCCTGGAATTCGCGCTGACGCTGCTTGCGGCGCTCGGCGCGCCACGGCAGAAGATTGATCCGTGCCATCAGTCGAAGCTCCTCAGGGCCAGGCCGGTGGCGATCATCAGCGCCGGAGCGTCCTGGGCCAGGGCGTGCGCCTGCACGCGCGGGCCGAGGGTCATCTGCGCCAACGGGTTGGCCACCTGGGTGGGCACGCCCAGTTGCTCCTCGACCATCTCCGACAGGCCGGCGATGGAGGCGCAACCGCCGGCCAGGACGATCTGGTCGACCCGGTTGAACTCACTGCCGGCGTAGAAAAACTGCAGCAGGCGGCTGATCTGCTGGACCGTGGCCTCCTTGAACGGCTCCAGCACCTCGACCTCGTAGGTCTCCGGCAGGCCGCCCTGGCGCTTGGCCTGCCCGGCCTCCTCGTAGGTGAGGCCATAGCGGCGCATGACCTCGTCGGTCAGCTGCTTCCCGCCGAACACCTGCTCGCGGCTGTACAGGCTGCGGCCGCCGCGCAATACGTTGAGGGTGGTCATGGTCGCGCCGATGTCGACCAGAGCGACCACGCCGTCGCGCCCGACCGGCAACTCGTCGGCGATCAGGGCGAAGGCGTTCTCGACCGCGAAGGCCTCCACGTCCATCACCTTGGCGGCCAGCCCGCCCAGTTCCAGCGCCGACTCGCGCAGTTCCACGTTCTCCGAGCGCGACGCCGCCAGCAGCACCTGGACCATCTCCGGGTTGCTGGGCATCGGCCCGAGCACCTCGAAATCGAGGTTCACTTCCTCGATCGGGTACGGGATGTAGTTGACCGCTTCGAACTCGACCTGGGCCTCCAGATCGTTCTCGTCCAGTTCGGCGGGCATCGGGATGATCTTGGTGATCACCGCCGACCCGGCCACCGCGGCAGCGGCGTTCTTGGCCTTGGTCCCGGAACGGTTCACGGCGCGGCGGATGGCCTCGCCCACCGCCTCGACCTCGACGATGTTCTTCTCGACCACGGCGTTGGGCGGCAACGGCTCCACCGCGTAGTGCTCCACGCGATAGCGATTGCCGCTGCGCGAAAGCTGCAGCAACTTGACCGCGGTCGAACTGATGTCGACGCCGATGAGCGGCGCCTGGCTTTTCGGGATGAGCCCCACGGTTTCTCCCCTGCCGACGGGCACTTGGCTGAACGCAAGCAATGCCCATTCATTAGATAACGTTTTTTTCAGGCTTGGCAACACCCCCCTGTGCAGGCTGGGATGCCTGTCACGACTGGGATCCGGCCGCGGCCATGTTTCCTGTCCCCGGGCACCCCCTGCCCGCGCCCATGGACCCTCTATACTCTGCGGCCGCGAATTCTGCAATTGGATCCCCTCCCAGATGTCCCGTCTCCGCCGCCTGCTGCGCTGGGCGCTGATCGCATCCGCCGGCCTGGTCCTGCTGGCCGCGATCGGCCTGGGAACCCTGTACTTCATGGTGTCCTCGCACCTGCCCGAGGTCGAGTCCCTGCGCGAGGTGGAGCTGCAGGAGCCGCTCTACGTGCATGCCGCCGACGGCAAGCTGATGGCCGTTTTCGGCGAGAACCGCCGTTATCCGGTCTCCATCGACGACGTGCCCGAGCGCTTGCGCCAGGCCTTCATCGCCACCGAGGACGCGCGCTTCTACGAGCACGGCGGCGTGGACTACAAAGGCACCGGGCGCGCGATCTGGCTGGCCCTGACCACCGGCAGCCTCAAGGTTCCCGGCGGCTCCACCATCACCCAGCAGGTGGCGCGGCAGTTCTACCTCAGCCCGGAGGTCAAGCTGCAGCGCAAGGCCGCCGAGATGCTGCTGGCCATGCGCATGGAGCAGGAACTGAGCAAGGACGAGATCCTGGCCCTGTACCTGAACAAGAGTTTCTTCGGCAACCGCGCCTACGGCGTGGCCGCGGCGGCCGAGTATTACTACGGCAAGAAGCTGGACCAGCTGAGCCTGGACGAGATGGCCTCGCTGGCCGGCATCCCCAAGTTCCCTTCCAGCGGCAACCCGATCAGCAACCCCGAACGCGCCCGCGTGCGCCGCGACTACATCCTCGACCGCATGGCCGAGCTGGGTTTCGCCAGTGCGGCCGAGGCCGCCGCCGCCAAGGCCGTGCCGATGCACGCCACCCCGCACGAACCGCCGGTGGAAGTGTCCGCTCCGTACGTGGCCGAGATGGTCCGCCAGGAAATGATCGCCCGCTACGGCCCGGAGGCGGTCACCCGCGGCTACCGGGTGACCACCACCATCCAGCCGGAACTGCAGGCCGCGGCCGAGCAGGCCGTGCGCGACGGCCTGCACCTGTACGACCACCGCCATGGCTGGCACGGGATCGAGCGCCAGGTCGAGGTCGCCGCCGACGCCGACGATGCCATCCTGGCCAAGGCCCTGGCCGGGACCCCGGCCCAGGCCGGGCTGCTGCCGGCGATCGTCGCCGGCACCGACCGCGACGGCAGCGCTCGGGTGGTGCTGGCCGATGGCGCCAGCGTGGTCCTGCCGGTCGCGGCCTCGCGCTGGACCGGCAAGCCGCCGGCCGCCCTGCTCAAGCGCGGCGATGTGGTCCGGGTCCGCCGCGGGGAAAAGGAAGGCGAGTTCCTGCTCGACCAGGTGCCGCGCGGCCAGTCGGCGCTGGTCTCGCTGGATGCCAACGACGGCGCCCTGCGCGCCCTGGTCGGCGGCTACAGTTTTGCCGGGAACAAGTTCAACCGCGCCACCCAGGCCCGGCGCCAGCCCGGCTCCAGCTTCAAGCCGTTCCTGTACGCGGCCGCGTTCGACAAGGGCTTCAATCCGGCCTCGATCGTGCTCGACGCCCCGGTGGTGTTCCGCGACCGCCGCGGCCGCACCTGGCAACCGCAGAACGACGGCGGCGGCTTCAAGGGACCGATGCGCCTGCGCGAGGCGCTGGTTCAGTCGCGCAACCTGGTCTCGGTACGCCTGCTCGACGCGATCGGCGTGGATTTCGCCCGTCCCTACATCGCCCAGTTCGGTTTCGACGAGGCCGAACTGCCGCCGAACCTGTCGATGTCGCTGGGCACCGCGTCGCTGACCCCGTTGTCGGTGGCGCGCGGCTACGCGGTATTCGCCAACGGCGGTTCGCGGGTGGACCCCTGGTTCATCGACGAGGTGCGCGACCGCGAAGGCCAGGTGCTGTCCAAGGAGAATCCGACGGTGGCCTGCCGCGGCTGTGGTGCAATTGCCGGCGCGGCCGGTTCCGCGGGTGCGGCGCAGGTGGTGGACGGCTTCAATTTCGGCGCACCGGCCCCGACCCCCGCGGCCACGGCCGCCGCCCCCGCAACCGGCGATCGGCCGGCCTCGGCCGCCGTCGCTCCCGCCGCCAAGGTCGCCCCGCGCGCGATCGACGAGCGCACCGCCTACCAGTTGGTGTCGATGATGCGCGACGTGGTCCAGCGCGGCACCGGCACCGCGGCCAAGGTGCTCGGGCGCGAGGACGTGGGCGGCAAGACCGGCTCGACCAACGACCACCGCGACGCGTGGTTCTCCGGCTTCGGCGGCCCCTACGTCACCACCGTCTGGGTCGGCCGCGACGACTTCCAGTCGCTGGGCTACCGCGAGTACGGTGGCAAGGCGGCGCTGCCGATCTGGATCGAGTACATGCGCGCGGCGCTCGAAGGCCAGCCGATCGCCTCCAACGAACCGCCTCCGGGCATGGTCAAGGTCTACGTCGACGGCAGCGGGCGCATGTCCACGGAGGGCGGTGGGCTGGCCGAATACGTGAAGGTCGAGGACCTGGAGCGGATGCGCGACAACCTCGACTTCCTCGGCGACGACCAGGCCGACGAGGAGGCGTTCGACATTTTCTGAGGCGCGCGGCGCGGAGCGCGTGCTCGGAGCGCGCGGCGCATGCCGGCGGCTGCACCGGGCGGCGATGCGCTACAGTCGGCGCAGGCCTCGCCCGGAAGTGCCGCCATGCACCGCGCCCGCCAGCACGCCGAGACCCGCACCCGCGAACGCCGTCACCGGCTGGCCCACGAGGCCGCGCGGCTGATGGCCGAAGGCGGCGTGCGCGACTTCCACCAGGCCAAGCTCAAGGCCGCCGCGCGCCTGGGCATCCACGACGACGCCTCGTTGCCGCGCAACCGCGAGATCGAGCAGGCACTGCGCGAATACCAGCGGATCTTCCTCGGCGACCTCCAGGCCGAAGCGCTGCGCCAACGGCGCGAGGCGGCCATCCGCGCACTGGAGTTCCTGGCCGGGTTCGAGCCGCGCCTGGTCGGCCCGGTGCTGGACGGCACCGCCGACGCGCAGGCGCCGGTGCTGTTGCACGTGCATGCCGACGACCCGGACGCGGTGGCGCGCTTCCTGCTCGAGCACGGCATCCCCGCGCAGGCGCGCATGCGCCGGTTGCGCCTGGACCGCGAGCGCAGCGCCGACCTGCCGGTATGGCTGTTCGGCGCCGAGGACCTCGCCTTCGACCTGACCGTACTGCCGCCGCAGGCGCTGCGCCAGGCGCCACTGTCCGCCACGGACGGGCGGCCGATCCGGCGCGCCTCGCTGGCGCAGCTGCGCACCCTGTTGGCCGAGGAGGAAATCGCCGCCCACCCGCACCAACCGTAGCGCCGGCCGAACGCCAACGGCCATGGCGACGGCCCCGTTCAGTTCCCGGTCGCGGGCAGGGCCTGCAATGCGGCCAGCGCGCGGCGCGCGCGCGCCGACAGCGGCTGCTCGCGCAGCAGTACCCGCACGCCGTGCGCGGGTACCTCGAGCCTGGCGTTCCGGCCGAGTTCGACCGTGCCGCCGAAGGCATCGAGCCACGTCCCCTCCTCGATCGCGTCGCCGATCGCGACCGAGCGCTTCCAGTCGCTCTTGTTCAGCACCACCAGAGCGGTCTGCGCGCGCCCGCCATGCTCGTAGACCCGGTAGAACACCGCATCGTCGCCCTGCAGGCGGACGTTCGCCTGCAATCCGCGCTGCAGGGCGACGTGCTCGCGGCGCAGGCGGGCGATGCGGCGCAGTTCGCGATGAATGCGATGGCCGGGCGCGGCGGCGATCCGCTCCCGGCCGAAATAGTTGCGGTTGCCGGCATGCTCGCCGCGGCCGCGCATGAACCCGGTCTCGGAGCCGTAGTAGACCACCGGGATCCCGCGCGCGGTGAACAGCCAGTTGTGCGCATCGACGAAGCCGTCGTCGCTGGCGTCCATGCGCGGCATGTCGTGGTTGTCGTAGAAGGTCATCAGTTCGTAGGGGTTCGCGTACGGCCCGCCGAGCAGGTGCAGCGGCTCGGCCAGGCGCTCGTAGCCGGCACCGCGGGCGAACACCTCGTCCATCGCCGCCTTCAGCGGGAAGTCCAGCACGCTCACCTGGCCGTGGCCCGGCCGGGTATGCACGGCGATGTTGCTCGCGTCGTAGTCGAAGGCCTCGCCGAACATGAAGAAACCCGGGTGCGCGGCGCGGATGCGGTCGCTGAAAGCCTGCCAGAAGCGACCCGGCATCCAGCCGATGGTGTCGATCCGGAAGGCGTCGGCGCCCTGTTCGATCCACTGTTCGTAGGCACCGGCCAGGTAGTCGAGCACGTCCGGGTTGTCCGGGTCGAAGTCGGCCAGTTGGGCCAGGTTGCCGTCGAAGATCGAACCCTGCGCCGCATCCACCGGCCCGGTGGCGTTGTAGAAACGGTGCAGCGGGTTGTGCTTCGGGTCGAGTTTCTGCGGCGGCAGGTTCTCGTGGTCGGCGACCAGCGTCCCGTCCGCATCGAACACCTGGCCGAACATCGGCTGGCGCACCGGCATGGTCCACGCCGGCGAACCGTGGTTGCCGACGATGTCCAGCACGGTGAGCAGCCCGGCCTGGCGCATGCCGGCGGTGAACGCGCGGAAATCGAGGTCCGGGCTGGGCAGGTGCTCGTCCAGGCGGTAGAAGTTGACCCCCCAGTAGCCGTGGTAGCCGGTCTTGCCGCGGTCGGTGAGCGAACTGCCGCAGGACACCGGGTCGCCGCCGGTGAAGGCCTCGTCCGGGTTGTCCACGATCGGGGTGATCCAGACCGCGCCGAAGCCCAGGTCGCGGATGTAGCCGGCATTCTCCAGCACGCCGCGGAAGTCCCCGCCCAGGTAGCCGATGTTGCCGTCGATCCCGTCCCGGCAATGCACCGGCAGGTCGAAGGTCGGATGCCGGCCGCCCTGGTCGCGGTGGTCGTTGCCCGGATCGCCGTTGACGAAACGATCGGTGACCACGAAGTACACCGCGTGCGCGGCGAACGGCTCCAGGGTTCCGTACAGGTCGCCGCCGGGAACCTCTGCCGCGCCGGCATTCGTACCGGCCAGGCAGAGCAATGCCGCGGCGAGCGGGCCAAGGCGATGACGCATGTCTCACTCTCCTTCGGGAACGGATCCGCCGGCTGCCGGGCCGGGCAAGGTCACCCACAGCGCACAGGCGCCGGCGACGATGAAGCAGGCGCCGCCGAGCATCAGCACCCGCATCGGCTCGCCGTCGAACGCCCGCGACAGCAGCACGCCCAGGGTGCTCACCGCGACCAGTTGCGGGATGACGATGAAGAAATTGAAGATGCCCATGTACACGCCCATCTTCGCCGCCGGCAGGCTGTCGGACAGCATCGCGTAGGGCAGCGACAGGATCGAGGCCCAGGCGAAGCCCACCCCGACCATCGACAGCAGCAGCCATTGCGGGTCGCGGATGAAGGCCATCGACAGCAACCCGGCGCCGCCCAGCCACAGGTTGAGCAGGTGGCTGCCGCGCAGGCCCAGGCGGCGCGCCATCGCCGGGATCGCGATGGCCGCCAGCGCGGCGAAACCGTTGTAGGCGGCGAACAGCACCCCGACCCAGTTGGCGCCGTCGTTCCACGCCGCCGAGGCGGTGTCGGTGGTGCCGTAGTGGACCCGGGTCACCGCAGCGGTGGCATAGATCCACATGCAGAACAAGCCGAACCAGGAGAAGAATTGCACCACCGCCAGCCGGCGCATGGTCTTGGGCATCGCATGCAGGTCGGCGGCGACCGCGGCGAGCATCCCGCTCCCGCCGCGGGCGGCCAGCAGGCGCAGCAGGCCGTAGCCCAGCGGCAGGGCCGCCAGCACGTACAGCAGCCGGTCCCAGCCCGAGTAGCGCACCGCCAGCAGGCCGGCCGCGCCCGCCAGCAGCCACGGCAGCCCGCCGCCGGCGGGTGGCGCCGCCACAGCGGCCGGGCGCGCCTGCACCGGTTCGGCGTCGTCGAAGGCGTGCAGCACCTCCGGCGGGTATTCGCGCGTGCGCGCTACCGTCCACACGATCGCCGCGAGCAGGACCGCGCCGCCCGCATAGAAGGCGAACCGCACCGTGTCGGGCACCTGGCCCGGGGCGGCGGTGTTGGCCACGCCCCACTTGGCCAGCAACCACGGCAGCAGGCTGGCGACCACCGAACCCACGCCGATGAAGAAGCTCTGCATCGCGTAGCCGGTGGGGCGCTGGCCCGGCGGCAACTGGTCGCCGACCAGGGCGCGGAATGGTTCCATCGACACGTTGAGCGAGGCGTCCAGGATCCACAGGGTGCCGGCCGCGACCCACAGCTGCGGCGAGTTGGGCATCACCAGCAGCGCCGCGGTGGAGAAGATCGCGCCCCACAGGAAGTAGGGCCGGCGCCGGCCCAGGCGGGTCCAGGTGCGGTCGGAGAAGTAGCCGATCACCGGCTGCACCAGCAGCCCGGTCAACGGCGCGGCGATCCACAGCCCGGGCACCTGGTCCATGTCCGCGCCCAGGGTCTGGAAGATGCGGCTGACGTTGGCGTTCTGCAGCGCGAAGCCGAACTGGATGCCGAGGAACCCGAAACACATGTTCCAGATCTGCCAGAAGGACAACTGCGGCTTCGGGTTCATTCCGGTGACATCCTCGCGTGCCGCCGGAAAGCGGCGCTCCGGTGCGGTGGCACATGGTGCCTGTTGGCGCAGGCCGACCACATGCTGCGACGCAAAAACGGCGGGCCGCGGGCAATGCCGGAGCGGCGCTCGCAAACCCCCACCCGTGGCGATCGAAAACCGCTTGTTTTCCGCATCCGAGCGCTGCCGCCGCCCGCCGCCGCCGGGCCCGCGCCGGGGCGACGCCCCGGCGTCCGCCGCGGACGCCCGCATACGTATTCATCGCGCCATGCACGGCCGCGCGCGCACCGATTCCGGCGGCGCTGTGGAATAGTGGCGACGCCGCCGGCATCGGCTAAGGGCGGCCTTTTCGTTTCCGGGTGGGGATGGGGATGTCGAACGATCGGTGGTGGCGTGGCGCGGTGATCTACCAGATCTACCCGCGCAGCTTCCTGGACACCAACGCGGACGGAGTCGGCGACCTGCCGGGAATCGTCGACAAGCTGGACTACGTCGCCGGGCTGGGCGTGGACGCGATCTGGGTCTCGCCCTTCTTCAAGTCGCCGATGGCCGATTTCGGCTACGACATCGCCGACTACCGCGACGTCGATCCGCTGTTCGGCACCCTGGCCGATTTCGACCGCCTGCTGGACAAGGCCCACTCGCTCGGACTGCGGGTGATGATCGACCAGGTGCTCAGCCACACCTCCGACCAGCACGAATGGTTCCGCGAAAGCCGCCAGGGCCGCGACAACCCCAGGGCCGACTGGTATGTCTGGGCCGATCCGCGCGAGGACGGCTCCCCGCCCAACAACTGGATGTCGATCTTCGGCGGCGTGGCCTGGCGCTGGGAGCCGCGGCGCGAGCAGTACTACCTGCACAACTTCCTGACCTCGCAGCCCGACCTGAATTTCCACAACCCGGAAGTGCAGCAGGCCGCGCTGGACAATCTGCAATTCTGGCTCGACCGCGGCGTGGACGGGTTCCGCCTGGACGCGATCAACTTCTGCTTCCACGACCGCGCGCTGCGCGACAACCCGCCCAAGCCCAAGGCACTGCGCACCGGGCGCGGCTTCAGCGCGGACAACCCGTACGCCTACCAGTACCACTGGTACAACAACACCCAGGCCGAGAACCTGCCGTTCCTGGAGCGGGTGCGCGCGCTGCTGGACCGCTATCCGGGCGCGACCACCCTCGGCGAGATCTCCGCGGAGGATTCGCTGGCGACCATGGCCGAGTACGTCACCGACACGCGGCTGCACATGGGCTACAGCTTCGAACTGCTGGTGGACGACTTCAGCGCAGCCTACATCCGCGGCACCGTGCAGCGGCTCGAGCAACAGATGACCGGGGGCTGGCCGTGCTGGGCCATCTCCAACCACGATGTGGAGCGCGCGGTGAGCCGCTGGGGCGGGCCGAACCCGCCGCCACAGCTGGGCCCGATGCTGGTGGCCCTGGTCGGCTCGCTGCGCGGCTCGGTATGCCTGTACCAGGGCGAGGAGCTGGGGCTGCCGGAAGCCGATGTGCCTTACGCCGACCTCCAGGATCCCTACGGCGTCACCTTCTGGCCGAACTACAAGGGCCGCGACGGCTGCCGCACGCCGATGCCGTGGTCGTCCGCGGCGGACGCCGGATTCTCCCCGGCCAGGCCTTGGCTGCCGATCCCGGCAGCGCATCGCGAGCTGGACGTCGCCCGCCAGGCCGCGCGCGCCGACTCCACCCTGTCGCTCGCCCGCCGGTTCCTGGCCTGGCGGCGCGCGCAACCGGCGCTGGTCGAGGGCGATATCCGTTTCCTCGACGCACCCGAGCCCGTGCTGGCCTTCGTCCGCGAAGGCGCCGGACAACGCTTGCTGGTGGCATTCAACCTGTCCGACGCGGCCGTCCACTGGCGCACGGACGCCCTCGCCGGGACCGTGGCCGCGACCGGGCACGGCCTGCCGGGCGGACAGGTCGACGGCGGGGGACTCTCGCTGCCGCCGTACGGGGCGTACTACGCGACCTGGTCGTGACCTGCGGATTCCGGATTGCCGCTGCCGTGGCCCAGCCCCGGCATCCGCTACCGTAGAGCCGAATCTCAGTCGGCTTCCACCGTCGCCGTTTCCAGGACCAGCGGTCCGGCTGCGTCGAGGACGCGCGGATCGCGCGCACCGTCGCCGCCGCTGAAGCCGAAGCCGGTCGGTTGCGGTGCCAGCGGCCTGAAGCCGTCGTCGTAATCCCAGGTCGTCACGTGCACCCGTGCCCCTTGCAGGGAAGCCGGGTTGCCTAGCGCCGTGGCGGGCAGGGTGAAGCGGATCGTGCGCGCATGCCGGTCCACCTCCAGCCGGGCCGCCACCGGCTGGCGGGCACCTTCGGAATCCGGGCCGGCACCTTCGGCCGAGAACAACGCATTGCTCCAGCCGTTGGCGCGGATCCGGTAGTGCCAGCGCATGCCGCCGGGCAGTTGCGCATTCTGGCCCGGCATCGCCCGCGCGCCATCCACCCGTTCCGGCAGTTCGATGAACACCACCGGCGCGACCCGGTCGAAGCCATTGGGCGGGTTCCAGCCGTCGCTGATCTCGGCCATGCGCAGGGTGATCCGCAGCGCCCCGCCACTGGTCTCGACCTCGACCGCTTGCAAGTCGCCGGGATGATGCCAGCCCGGACCCGCGGGATAGCGGTAGCGCCCGTCCGGACCGCGGTCGTCGCCGGCGGGGTCGTCGGTCCGCGCCGCCAGCGACCATTGCCGCTGCACCGTGAACGCCTGCGCCGGCGAGGCCGCCGCATCGGCAGGTCGCCATGCCACCAGCCGGTGCGTGCGCGAAGGATCGGCAAAGCCGTCGGTACGCAGCACCGCCTCCCAGCGGCCGTCGGCAGCCGCCTGCACCGGCACCGCCGACGCCAGGTCGCCGTCGACCACGATCTGCAGCGCATCGCCCGGGCGGGCCCGGCCGGAGACGCGCGCGTCCCCGGTCCAGGGCAGTCGCGACACCGGATCGATCGTCGGCGCCGGGCCGGCGCCGGCACGCGCAACGCTCCGGCCCTCGCCCTGCTCCACCCGCCACACCTGGCCGGCCCGCGGCGGCAGCAACAGGTGCAGCGGACTGCCGTCCGTGCACAGCGGTGCGGGCACGCCGTCGATGCCGAACACGCCGCGCAGGCAAGCCCCCGCCTGCCAACCGCCGTCGAGCCCATCCACCAGCACGGGGCCGTCGCCGGTATTGAACGCCACCAGCATCTCCGTGCCTGCGTGCCGCGTCCTCCACACCAGCGCGCCGGGCCCGCCCGAGTCCACCCGCAGCAGTTGCGGCCGTCCACGGCTGAACCCGGGATGGCTGCGACGCAGTGCCACGACTTCGGACACGTAGCGGTACAGCGGCGCGCCGGTGTCGAAGTGGCCGTGCGCTCCGGCCCGGTATCCGCCGGCGAACATCGCGCCGCGGCGCCCGGTGAAGCCCTGCTCGGTGCCGTAGTACAGGGTCGGGATCCCGGGCAGGGTCATCAGCGCCAGCAGCGCCTGGCGCAGGGCGCGCTCGCCCGCCCCGGCGAGGAAGCGATCCACGTCATGGTTGTCGATGAAGCTCGGCATCCAGTGCAACCGCGGATGCAGGCGCAGCATCGTGTCGATGCGGTGGCCGAGCACGGCGGTTGGCTGGCCGCGCGCGAACACGTCGCCCAGGCTGCCGTACAGCGGGAAGTTGATCATCGACGGCAGCACCGGCGCGCCGGCGGCATCGTGCATGTACGACTCGACCTTGCGCGCGCCGGCATCGGCGAACGGCGGGTCTATCGCGAAGCCTTCGCCGAACACCAGGAAATCGTCGCGGCCGGTACCCATCGCCACCTCGCGCACGCCCGGTGCATCGTCGCCGTCGCCGTCCAGGAAATCCGGGAACACGTCCGGCGGCACGTGGAATGCGGTATCCACCCGGAACGCGTCCACTCCCGCCTGCTCGATCCAGTGGCCGTAGCTGCGCCGCAGCGCGGCCCGCACCACCGGGTTGGACGTGTCCAGGTCGTCCAGGCCCGAGAGCTGGAAGGTCAGTTCCTGGACCCGGTCGCCGGCGTCGTACATGTCCGGCGTCCAGTGGTAGATGCGGGCATCGCGCTGTGCCGGGTCGGTGGCGTCGTTCATCGAGAACGGGAACTGGCGCGGCGCAAGCCGGCCGGTGGAGTCGGCGATCCGCGCGAATCCATGCGCCGGCTCTCCCTCCCGCCAGCGGTCGGCGTAGTCGAAGAAGTCCGCGGTGTGGTTGAGCACCACGTCCTGGATCAGGTACATGCCGTCGGCGTGGAGCGCGCGCGACAGCGACCGGTAGTCGTCCAGCGAACCGAAGTGCGCATCGACCCGGGAGAAGTCCTCGGCCCAGTAGCCGTGGTAGCCGCCATGGCCGACCCGGTGGTTCCACCACTGGTTCGCCACCGGCGGCGTGATCCAGACGGCGGTTGCGCCGAGCCCGCGGATATAACCGATCCTGCGTTCGACCCCGCGCAGGTCTCCGCCGCTGAACTTCGCCGGATCGCGCGGATCGTACTCGCCCGCGCCCTGGTCGTTGTTGCTGGGATCCCCGTCGTCGAAGCGGTCGATCATCAGGAAATACACCACCTGATCGCGCCAGTCCGGAGAAGGAACGTGCAATGCCCGCTCCGCCGCGGCAGCGCCATCCGGATATGCGGCACCCGCGGCCAGCAACGCCAGCGCGAGGCTCCATCCCGATCCTGAAACCCTCATTCCATTCCCCTTGGGCCAAGGCCAAACCGACGTCCGATATTGCTGCGTTGCAGCAGGCGAACTGCACGAACGTGCCGACCGCAAGCACGCTAACCGCTGTCGCAGCGCGCCATCCATGCAGTCACGATGCATGCGCCATGAATACGTATGCAGCGCATCTTGCACGGCCATTGCCGCGACTACTATGGCGCTGCGTTGCAGGCGCGTTAATCGAGGGGCGGCGCGCATGCCGACAAGAAGGGCCGGATCCATCCGCAACTCCGGAACCGGGCTCCGGCCACTGCAGCAATCACTACGTATTACCTGAGGAGAGGGGACAATGTTGAAACTCAAGCGCAATCTGCTGAGCGTGGCACTGGCATCGGCCACCCTGCTGATCGCCATGGGCGCGCAGGCGCAGTCAACCGACAGCACCGACGACGCATCCGAGAAAGCGAAGGCCAAGCAGGGCGACGAAGCCGTCGACCTGGACCGCGTCAACGTGCGCGGCTTCCGCCGCGGCATCGAGAACGCGATCGAGACCAAGCGCGACTCCACCTCGATCGTCGAGGCCATCTCCTCCGAGGACATCGGCAAGCTGCCCGACTCCAGCATCGCCGAGTCCATCGCCCGCCTGCCCGGCCTGACCGCGCAGCGCGAGCGTGGCCGCGCCACCCAGATCAACATCCGCGGTTTCGCCGGCGACTTCTCCACCGCCACCCTCAACGGGCGCGAGCAGGCCAGCACCGGCGACAACCGCGGGGTCGAGTTCGACCAGTACCCCTCCGAACTGCTCAGCCAGGTGGTGGTGTACAAGACCCCGGACGCCGGGCTCGTCGGTCAGGGCCTGTCCGGCACCGTGGACCTGCAGACCGTGCGGCCGCTCTCGTTCTCCGAGCGGGTCATGGCCGTCAATGCGCGCTACGACCAGAACAAGATCCGGGACAAGAGCGAGAGCGGCTACCGCTTCAGCGCCACCTACCTCGACCAGTTCATGGACAACCGCCTGGGCCTGATGCTCGCGGTGTCGAAGATGGACAGTCCGCAGCCCGGCTTCCAGAACGAAGTATGGGGCTGGACCGGCGGCCCCTCCGGCACCACCGTGCTCGGCGGCGGCAAGCTCTACAAGTTCGACAACACCCACGAGCGCACCGGCGTGGCCGCGACCGTGCAGTTCAAGCCCAACGACGTGTACGAGGGCACCCTGGACTGGTTCCACTCCGACTTCGACAAGACCGAGATCAAGACCGGCATGGAGTTCGGCACGGTCTGGGGCACCGGCGTGCTGCGGCCCGGCTACACCGTCGCCGGCAACAACACCATCGTCAAGAGCACCTGGGACAACGTCCATCCGGTCATCCGCATGGACAGCAACCCGATCGACGACACGCTCGATTCGGTCGGCTTCAACAACAAGTTCAAGATCAACGACAACTGGACCCTCAACGCCGACCTGTCCGCCTCCAGGGTGAAGCGCAAGTTCAGGGTGCTCGAGACCTATGCCGGCGTGGCGACCAATGGCGGCGCCACCACCCTGGAAGCCTCGCTCGATCCCAGCGGCAACTACTACAACTACGTGCTGGGCCAGACCTTCGACAACCCGTCCAAGTTGGTGCTCACCGATGCCGGCGGCTGGGGCCAGGATGGCTACCTCAAGGACTTCGAGATCAAGGATGACCTGAAGGCATTCCGCCTCAATGCCATCCGCTCGTTCGACAGCGGCTTCATCAGCAACGTGGACTTCGGCGTCAACTACACCGAGCGCAGCAAGAGCAGGCAGTCCATCGAGGCGATGCTGTGCCTGAAGGACTGCACCGGCGGCATGCATGGGGTGACCGCGCCGTTCCCGGGCAACATCCAGGACTTCGATTTCGGCGGCATCGGCAAGCTGGGCGTGTTCGACGCCGACCAGCAACTGGCCGCAGGCACCTGGAACCGGGTCTACAAGTACCACCAGGACATCGCCGCCAAGAACTGGTCGGTGGACGAGGAACTGACCACGGTCTACTTCAAGGCATCGGTAGACACCGACTGGCACGGCATGCCGCTGCGCGGCAACTTCGGCGCGCAGTACGTGGGCGTGGACCAGAGTTCGGAAGGCCTGAGTACCTTCTCAGGCAACCCGGCCGGCTCGCTCACCCACGACGGCATCAGTTACTCGGAATTCCTGCCCAGCATGAACCTGGGGCTGGAGGTCATCGACGACATGGTGGCCCGCGTGGCCCTGGCCAGGCAGATGGCGCGTCCGCGCATGGACCAGATGAGGGCCGGCATGGACGTGGGCATCAACCAGGAGAACCAGTGGTCGGCCGGCGGCGGCAATCCGCGGCTGCGCCCGTGGCTGGCCAATGCCTACGACATCGCGCTGGAGAAGTACTTCAGCACCGAGGCCGGCAACCGTGGCTACTTCGGCGCGGCCTGGTTCTACAAGGACCTGCTGAGCTACATCTACAACCAGGACGTGGAGTTCGACTTCACCGGCTTCCCGCTGCCGCCGAAGCAGCCCGGGCAGACCAACTACCCGACCTCCACCGTCGGCAGGATCAATCAGCCGCTCAACGGCGAGGGCGGCAGGATCATGGGCCTGGAGCTGACCGCCTCGGTGCCGCTGGACATCCTCTGGAGCGGCCTGAACGGGTTCGGCGTCGTCGCGACCTACTCGGATACCAGCAGCAACATCGAGCCCTACGGCCCCGGCTCGTCCGAGCCGATCAGCGGCCTGTCCAAGTACGTGTCCAACGTGACCGCCTACTACGAGCGCGGCGGGTTCTCGGCCCGCTACAGCCGCCGCTCGCGTTCGGCGTTCCGCGGCGAGACCCGCGGCTACGGCGCGGACCTGCGGACGATCAACATCGCGGCCGAGGTGATCCAGGACGCGCAGATCAACTACAGCTTCACCGACGGCATGCTCGAAGGCCTGTCGCTGTACCTGCAGGTAAGCAACATCGGCGACAAGCCGTTCGCCACCTACGATGCGGCCGATCCGTCGAACCGCCCGGTAAGCTACTTCGAGTACGGCCGCACCACCCTGCTGGGCTTCAGTTACCGCTTCTGACCGGCCAGCGCACCATGCCATCCCTGCCGCACCCTCTCCAGCGGCAGGGATGGCAGGCCGGCCAGGCCCTAGAAAGCAAACGCCCCGCAATGCGGGGCGTTTGCTTTCGGGGAGGCCGCGCGCCGCTCAGCGCTGGTCGATGCCCGTGTAGTCGCGCACGCCGTAGCCGGTGTAGAGCTGGCGGGGACGGCCGATCTTGGCCTCCGGATCGACCTGCTGTTCCAGCCAGTGCGCCACCCAGCCGGCGGTGCGGCCGATGGCGAACATCACCGTGAACATCTCGGTCGGGATCTTCAGCGCCTTGTAGATGATGCCGCTGTAGAAGTCGACGTTCGGGTAGAGCTTGCGCTGGATGAAGTACTCGTCCTTCAACGCGGCCTCTTCCAGCTTCATCGCCACTTCCAGCAACGGATCGTTCACGCCCAGCTCGCCCAGCACCTTGTGGGTCATCTCGCGGATGATCTTGGCGCGCGGGTCGAAGTTCTTGTAGACGCGATGACCAAAGCCCATCAGGCGGAAGCCCGATTCCTTGTCCTTGGCCTTGGCCACGGCGCTCTCGACCTTGTCCGGGGTGCCGATCTCCTCGAGCATCTTCAGCACCGCCTCGTTGGCGCCGCCGTGCGCCGGGCCCCACAGCGCGGTGATGCCGGCGGCGACCGAGGCGTACGGGTTGGCGCCGGTGGAGCCGACCAGGCGCACGGTCGAGGTGGACGCGTTCTGCTCGTGGTCGGCGTGCAGGATGAACAACAGGTCCAGCGCCTTGGCGACCACCGGGTTCAGTTCCAGCGGCTCGCTCGGCACCTCGAACATCATGTGCAGGAAACGGTCCACGTACTCCAGGTTGTTGCGCGGGTAGCGGATCGGCCAGCCGATCGAGTAGCGATAGGCGGCGGCGGCCAGGGTCGGCATCTTCGCCAACAGGCGGATCGCGGCCAGGCGGCGCTGCTCCGGATCCTCCAGGTCGAGGGTGTCGTGGTAGAACGCCGACAGCGAGGCGACGCTGGCGGCCAGCATCGCCATCGGGTGGGCGTCGTAGTGGAAGCCGTTGAGGAAGTTCTTCAACGACTCGTGCATCATCGTGTGGTGGGTGACCTCGTCCTCGAACTTGGCGAACTCGGCCTGCGTCGGCAGCTCGCCGTTCATCAGCAGATAGGCCACTTCGAGGAAGGTGGACTGCTGGGATAGCTGTTCGATCGGGTAGCCGCGGTACAGCAGTACGCCGTTGTCGCCGTCGATGTAGGTGATGGCCGACTTGCAGGCGGCGGTGGCGGTGAACCCGGCGTCGTAGGTGAACAGGCCGGTTTCCCTGGTCAGCTTCGAGATGTCGATGCAGTCGTTGCCCAGGGTCGGCTTGAGCACCGGCAGGGCTACCGACTTGTCGCCGGCATTCAAGGTGACCTGGTCGGGATTGGACACGGTGTGCGCTCCTCTGTGGGGGTGGCGAGGCACCGCGCGCAGGCGCTCCTGGTGCGATCGCGTGAGGGGTGTCCGCGGCAGTCGTCGCGAATCGCGCGAATTATCGCACAGCCCCGTACGGCGACATACTTGGACGGAAGTCGGATGCCGCCGGCGCGGGCATGGCGCGCGCACGGCAAAACGGCCGCGCGAGCGCGGCCGTCCTGGACTCGCCGCCCGCGGGCGGCGTACCGGTCAACCCGGGATCAGCGGGCGTAGCGGCGCTGGAACTTGTCGATGCGGCCGCTGGTATCCATGACCTTGTGCTTGCCGGTATAGAACGGGTGCGAGGCCGAGGAGATTTCGATCTTGACCAGCGGATACTCGTTGCCGTCTTCCCACTTCACGGTGTCCTTGGCGGTGGTGGCCAGGGTCGAGCGGGTCAGGAACTTGAAATCCGAGGTGACGTCGTGGAAGACGACTTCGCGGTATTCGGGATGGATGCCGGCCTTCATGGCGTACACCGTAAGTGATTGACTGGACAGAGCCGAGCATTGTAGCCGGCTTCCGCCCCCTGGCGCAAGACCGGGGGTGTGCCGCCGTCAGGCAGCGGCCAGCGCGGCCCGGACCCGGGCCTCGAAGCGGGCCTGGTCGTAGCGCAGCAGGATCCGGGCGTTGTCGGCGGCCCCGGTCTGCCGGTTCCAGTCCACTGCGGTCAGGCCCCGGGCCAGGCCCATGCCCGTTTCCACCGTCAGCGGCCGCTCGACCTGCTCCAGCGCCCCGTCCGGCTCCAGTGCCCAGGCCATGGCCAGCGAGTCGGCGGAGTGCCAGTGGTCGCCGCGGCGATCCTCGGACCAGAGCCGGGTCTGGCGCGAAATCGCCTCGTAGAAGGCCGCACGCGGCGAGGCGGCCGCCAGCCATTGCTCGACCTCGCGGTGGTGGAAGCCATGGGCCAGGGTCGCCTCCCAGTCGGCCAGGTCGTAGCGCGGGAAGCCGGACAGGACCACGTGCGCGGCTTCAGGGTCGAAGCCGATGTTGAACTCGGCCACCGGGGTGATGTTGCCGTGGGCGGTGACCGCCCCACCCATCACCACCAGCCGGGCCACGCGCTGCGGCAGGGTCGGGTCCAGGCGCAGGGCCAGGGCCAGGTTGGTCAGCGGGCCCAGCGCGACCAGCAACAGGCGGCCGGCGTGCTCGTGGGACAGGCGCAGGATCGCCAACGCGGCGTGTTCGGCGGCGGCGGCGCCGGCCGGATCCGGGTAGCCGATGTCGCCGAAGCCGTCGCGGCCATGGACGTGGGCGGCATCCTCGCGCGGGACGTGGACCAGCGGGCCGCCGCAGCCCGGGAACACGGGCACATCGGCACGGCCGACCACTTCGCGCAGCTTGAGCGCATTGCGCACGGTGTGGTCCAGGCCGACGTTGCCGGCGGCGATGGTCAGGCCGACGACCTGGTGGGCGTCGGAATCGAAGGCCATCAACAGGGCCAGCGCGTCGTCGACGCCGGGATCGGTGTCGATCAGCAGCGGGATCTTCTCGCTCATGCGTCGCTCTTGCTTTCTCGGCCGGCCAGTGTGCCACTACCGATGGCGCAAAGCATCGACTCCGCACGGGCCCAGCACCCGGCGCCGGCACTCGCCAGTCCGATCAAGCGGCGGCATAGCGGACGGCGCCGCCCACCCAGCGGGCGACGAGGCGGTCGGCGGTTTCGGGAGCATGGGCGAGCAGGTGGTCGGCCAGCGCATGCACCTGCGGCAGCAGGCCGGCGTCGCGCGCGAGGTCGGCGATGCGGAAGCCGGCCAGGCCGGTCTGGCGCGTGCCCAGCAGTTCGCCCGGACCGCGCAGTTCCAGGTCCTTCTCGGCGATGACGAAACCGTCGGCGGTGTTGCGCAGCACGTCCAATCGCTGGCGCGCCATCTGCGACAGCGGCGGCTGGTACAGCAGCACGCAGTTGGATGCCTCCGTCCCGCGCCCCACCCGGCCGCGCAACTGGTGCAACTGGGCCAGGCCCAGGCGTTCGGCGTTCTCCACGATCATCAGCGAAGCGCGTGGCACGTCCACGCCGACCTCGATGACCGTGGTCGCCACCAGCAGGTCGAGCTCGCCGTCCTTGAATGCGCGCATCGTGGCCTGCTTCTGCGACGCCTTCATCCGGCCATGGACCAGGCCCACCCGCAGTCCGTCCAACTGCTGCGACAACTGCTCGAAGGTACGCTCGGCCGCCTGCGCCTGCAGCTTCATCCCCTGTCCCGGCTTGTCCCCTGCTTCGTCCTGCTCCTCGATCAGCGTGCACACCCAGTACGCTTGCCGTCCCTCGGCGCAGGCCGTGCGGATGCGCTCGACCAGGTCCGGCCGGCGTTCGCCGCTGAGCACCACCGTGGTCACCGGCGTGCGCCCCGGCGGCAGTTCGTCGATCGCCGACACGTCGAGGTCGGCGTAGGCGGTCATCGCCAGGGTGCGCGGGATCGGCGTGGCGGTCATCACCAGCTGGTGCGGCACGTGGCCGTGGGCGGGGCCCTTGTCGCGCAGTGCCAGGCGCTGCTGGACGCCGAAACGGTGTTGCTCGTCGACCACGACCAGAGCCAGGTCGTGGAAGGCCACCCCTTCCTGCATCAGCGCATGGGTGCCGACCACCACCTGCGCCTCGCCCGAAGCGACGTCCGCCAGCGCCGCCGCGCGGGCCTTGCCGGTGACCTTGCCGGCCAGCCAGGCCACGCGGATACCCAGTGGTTCCAGCCACGCGCGCAGGTTGGCCAGGTGCTGCTCGGCCAGCAGTTCGGTGGGTGCGGCCAGCGCGACCTGGCAGCCGCGCTCCACCGCCAGCGTCGCCGCCAGCGCGGCGACCACGGTCTTGCCGGAACCGACATCGCCCTGCACCAGGCGCTGCATGGGCGTGGCTTGCGCCAGGTCGCCGCGGACCTGCTCGAACACGCGCCACTGTGCGCCGGTCAGGGCAAAGGGTAGTGCTTCCTGCAACCGCCGCGCCAGCACGCCGGGACCGTCCAGCGCACGCGCGACCAGCCGCTGCTGGGCCAGGCGCTGCCGACGCAGGCTCAGGTGATGGGCGAGCAATTCCTCCAGCGCCAGCCGCCGCTGCGCCGGATGGGTGCCGGCCGCCAGCGCGGCGAGGTCTTCGCCGGGTGCCGGGCGATGCAGGGTGAGCAGCGATTCGCGCAAGCCCGGCAGGTCCTTCAGGCCCGGCGTGGAGGGCGGCAGCAGTTCCAGCGCCGCCGCGTCGGGCAGCCGGTCCAGCGCCTGCCCGATCAGCCGGCGCAGCGTGGCCGGGCCGACGCCCTCCACCGCCGGATACACCGGATCGAGCGAGTCGCCCAGCGCCGCCTCCTCGTCCTCGGCGAGCAGGCGATAACTGGGATGCACGATCTCCAGCCCGTGCTGTCCCGGGCGCGGCGTGCCGTAGCAGCGCAGGCGCGCGCCGGGCCGGAACTGCGCCGCCTGCGCGGCGCGGAAATGGAAGAAGCGCAGGACCACGGTCGCGCGCGAATCGTCGCCGACCGCCACCCGCAACACCGGCCGGTAACGGAAGCCGCGCTCGACCGCCTCGACCGTGCCTTCCACCTGGGCCGGCACGCCCGGCTGCAGGCCGCGGATCGGCGTCAGCCGGGTGCGGTCCTCGTAGCGCAGCGGCAGGTGCAGCCACAGGTCCTGGATTGCGGACAACCCGCGCGCGGCGAATTTCTCGGCGATGCCGGCACCGACGCCGCGCAGCGAAGACAATGGCGCGGCACCGCCCGCCAGGGCCGGCGCCGCCGGCCGCACCGTGTTCATGACCCTGCCCCGGTCGCGGGCTTGCGGTGCCTGCTGCTCAGTGGAGCGTCCTCAGTCGAGCACCATCACCGCGTCGGCCTCGAACGCCACGCCCCGCGGCAGTGCCGACACGCCGATGGTGGAGCGCGCCGGGAACGGCGCGGCGAAGTATTCCTGCATCACCGCGTTGACCGCGGCGAACTGCGACAGGTCGGTCAGGTACAGGCCCAGGCGCACGATCCGGTCCAGCGAACCGCCGGCGGCTTCGGCCACCGCCTTGAGGTTGTCGAACACCTGCCGCGCCTGCGCGGCGATGTCGCCCTGCACCACTTCGCCGGTGGCCGGCACCAGCGGGATCGCGCCGGAGAAGTACACCGTGTTGCCGCTGCGCACGGCCTGCGAATACGGGCCGATGGCGGCCGGGGCCTTGTCGGTCTGGACGATCTGGAGCATGGGGCTTCCTGTGCTGTTTTCGAGAACCGGGATTCTAACTCCACCGATGACTTTCGCGATCTTGGAACGCTTCCGGCAAGAAGGCCCACGGCATGTCCGTCTTTCCCTCAGCCACTGACTTCGGCCGGGAGATGCCGCTGCCTGGGTGAAGATCCATCAACAGCGCCCTTTCGGCCTGGGGCCGCCGCTGCACGGGGCGCGCGTTCGCCGCGTGATTCCGCCTCGTGCTCCAACACGCGGGCGCAGTACATCCATGTACTGCTCGAACGCGAGCCCCGTGCAGCGACGTCCTCCGCGAACTGCAGGATCCCCTCTCCCGATGGAACGGCCAGTCCAGCCTGGACGGCCTGACGCGATGCCGGCCGCCGGGAAGTCAAGGAGGCGGGCCTGGCCGCAGGCCAGGGCCGGGGGACGGGAGCGGCGGCCGGCATCGCACCGGGGCGCGTGCAGCCAACCGTCCCCACAAGCACCTTTCCCATACAAGCGACGAGGGTGGCGCGTGCGAAGGACGTCGAACCTGGAACCCGGCCCTCTCCTGCTCCTACTGCCTGCGCACACCCTGCACGACATTGAGCCGGCGCATCCTGCGGATGACCTCGGCCAGATGGGTGCGATCGCGCACCTGGATGGCGAAGCGCAGCTGCGCCGCGTTCACGTCGCGGTCCAGGTAGTCCACCCGGTCGATGTTGGACTGGCTCTGCGCCACCGCCGCGGCCACCTGCGCCAGCACCCCGGTGTGGTTCTCCACGTCCACGATCAGCGAAGTGTCGTAGTCGCCCGACACGTTCGGATCCCAGTCGATCGGCACCCAGCGCTCGGGCGACTTGCGGAACTCGGCCAGGTTCGGGCAGTCCAGTCGGTGCACGACCACGCCCTTGCCGGCGGTGTGGTAGCCCATGATCTCGTCGCCGGGAATCGGTTGGCAGCAGTTGGCGAAGCTCACCACCCCGCCCTCGGTGCCGTTGATCAGGATCTTCTCCTGCGAATGCTTCGAGTGCGCGCCGCCGCGCAGCTCGGCATGCGCCATCAGCGCCTGCGCAGCCTGGCTGGGCATCCAGTTGCCCAGCGCCACCTCGGCCAGCAGCGATTCCAGGCGTGGGAAACGGTGTTCGGCCAGGAACGACTCCAGCCGCTGCGCCGGCAACTTCTCCAGCGAACTGCCCATCTCCTCCAGCGCGCGGTCGAGCATGCGATGGCCGAGTTGCACCGCGTCCTCGTGTTCGAGCTGCTTGAGCTGGTGGCGGATGGCAGTGCGCGCCTTGCTGGTGACCACGAACTCCAGCCACTGCGGCTTGGGCGCGGCCGACCGGGCAGTGATGATCTCCACCGTCTGCCCGCTGGACAGCCGGGTCTTCAGCGGCACCAGCATGCGGTCCACCCGCGCGGCCACCGCCCGGTTGCCCACGTCGGTATGCACCGCATAGGCGAAATCCAGCGCGGTGGAGTTCTTCGGCAGCGACAGGATCATGCCCTTGGGCGTGAACAGGTAGACCTCGTCCGGGAACAGGTCGACCTTGACGTTGTCCAGGAACTCCAGCGAGGAACCGGCCGCGCGCTGCGATTCGATCAGGTCCACGATCCAGGCATGGGCCCGGCTCTGCGCGCTGTTGGGGCTCTGCCCGCCATGCTTGTAGGTCCAGTGCGCGGCGACCCCGCGCTCGGCGACCAAGTCCATTTCCTCGGTGCGGATCTGGACCTCGATCGGCGAGCCGTAGGGACCGAACAGTACCGTGTGCAGCGACTGGTAGCCGTTGGCCTTGGGGATGGCGATGAAGTCGCGGAAGCGCCCGTCCAGCGGCTTGAACTGTGCGTGCACCGAGCCCAGCGCGCGGTAGCAGTCCGGCACGCTGCGCACCACCAGACGGAAGCCGAACACGTCCATCACCTGGTCGAACGTCTTCCCCTCCGATTGCATCTTGTTGTAGATGCTCCAGGGCGTCTTGATCCGGCTGAACAGCCGGTGCTCCAACCCATCGCGGGCCAGGCCCTGCGACAACTGCACCTCGACCTGGGCCATCGCCTCGCGCCGCACCACCGGCTGGCTGCGGATGTGCTTCTCGATGATCGCGTGGCGCCACGGGTACAGGGCGCGGAAGCCCAGGTTCTGCAGCTCGGACTTGACCAGGTTCATGCCCAGGCGCTGGGCGATCGGGGCGTAGATCTCCAGGGTCTCGCGGGCGATGCGGGTACGCGCCTCGACGCTCTGCGCGCCGAGCGTGCGCATGTTGTGCAGGCGGTCGGCCAGCTTGATCATGATCACGCGCAGGTCGCGCGACATGGCCAGCAGCATCTTGCGGAAGCTCTCGGCCGCCGCTTCCTGGCGGTCGCGGAACTTGAGCTTGTCCAGCTTGGTGACGCCATCGACCAGTTCGGCCACCGCCTCGCCGAACTGCGCGGCGATGTCCTCGCGGCGCAGCGGCGTATCCTCGATGGTGTCGTGCAGGATCGCCGCGATCAGGGTCTCCAGGTCCAGGCCCAGTTCGGCCAGCACTCCGGCCACCGCGACTGGATGGGTGATGTAGGGCTCGCCCGACTTGCGGGTCTGCCCGGCATGGGCGGCGGCACCGACGCGCCAGGCCTCGCGCAGCAGCGGCAGTTGTTCCGGCGGCAGGTAGGTGGCGATCCGTTCCAGCTCGAGGACGTAGCCGGGGATCGCCTCGCCGGTGGCCGGCGTGGCGGGCGCGACTGCCTGGGCGGAAGGGCCTGGGTTCATGCCTGAAGACTATGCCACCGGCCGGCGGCGGTAAACGGGAACGCCGGCATCGCGATCATCCCAGGCGCTGCGCACGCTCGACCCCGGGCAGCGCGTCGAGCTTGCCGAGCAGGGTCGCGAGCTGGCCGTAGTCGGAGACCCGCAGGCGCATGCGCAACTGGACCCGCCCGTCGCCGTGCACGTCGCTGCGGATGTCGGCCACGTGGGCGTCCTCCTGCGCGACCAGGGTGGTCAGGTCCTTGAGCAGCCACTTGCGGTCCACCGCGCTGACCGCCACGTCGACCTCGTAACCGCCGCCGGACGCGCCCCACTCCACCGGCAGCACCCGCTGCGGCTGGGCCGCGGCCAGGCGCGCGAACGACGCGCAACCGGCGCGGTGCACGGTGACCCCGCGCATCCGGGTCAGGTAGCCGGCGATGGGCTCGCCCGGCACCGGCTGGCAGCAGCGCGCCAGTTGCACCAGCAGGTTGCCGACGCCCTGCACGGTGAAACCGGCGGCGTCCTTTCTGCGCGCGTGGCGCGGCGCCGGGCGCGGCGCGGGGTGCGCCGCGGCGGCCTGTTCGGCCGCGCGCTCCAGTTCGTGCAGCGCGCGGCCGACCTGGTTGGGGCCGACGTCGCCGAGCGCCACCTGGATGTACAGGTCGTCCACCGTCTCGGCATGGAACCTGCGCGCCACCGGCGCCAGGTCGGCCTGGTGCATGCCCACCCGCTTGAGTTCCCGTTCCAGCATCTCGCGGCCGGCCGAGACATTCCGCGCGCGGTCCAGCCGGTGGAACCAGGCCCGCACCTTGTCGCGCGAGCGGCCGCTGGCGAGGTAGCCGTTGGCAGGCAGCAGCCAGTCGCGCTTCGGGTCCGGTTCCTTGCCGGTCATGATCTCGACCCGGTCGCCGCTGCGCAGGCGGTGGCCGAGCGGCACGATCCGGCCGTTGACCTTGGCGCCCTTGTAGCGGTGCCCGACCATGGTGTGCACGTGGTAGGCGAAATCCAGCGGGGTGGCGCCCTGCGGCAGGTCGACGACCTCGCCCTTCGGGGTCAGCGCGTAGACCCGCTCCTCGACCAGTTCGGCGTCCAGCGCGCCGGCCAGGCCTTCGTCGCGGCCTTCGCCGGCCTGTTCGAGCAACTGCCGCATCCAGGCGATCTTGCGTTCGAACGCACGTCCGGCGCCCTTGCCCGCGGCGCTGCCGCCGGTCTCCTTGTAGCGCCAGTGCGCGGCCACGCCCAGCTCGGCCTGTTCATGCATCTCGCGGGTGCGGATCTGCACCTCCAGGGTGCGGCCTTCCGGCCCCACCACCGCCGTATGCAGTGAGCTGTAGCCGTTCGGCTTGGGCCGGGCGATGTAGTCGTCGAACTCGCCCGGGACCGGCGCCCACAGCGCGTGGACCACGCCCAGGGCGGCGTAGCAGGCGGCGACGTCGCCGACCATCACCCGCACCGCGCGCAGGTCGTAGAGCCGGTCCAGCGACAACTGCTTCTTCTGCATCTTCCGCCAGATGCTGTAGATGTGCTTGGGCCGGCCGCTGATCTCGGCTGCAAGGCCCTGCCCGGCCAGAGCCTTGCCCAGTTGCCGCTTCACCGTCTCGATGTAGCGTTCACGCGCAGCGCGGCTCTCGTCCAGCTCGCGCGCCAGGTGCCGGTAGGTATCCGGTTCCAGATAGCGGAACGCCAGATCCTCCAGCTCCCATTTCAGCTGCCAGATGCCCAGGCGATTGGCCAGCGGCGCGTGGATGTCGCGGGTGAGCTGGGCCAGGGCGCGGCGCTCGGGCTCGGCCAGGCGGTCGGCGGCGCGCATCTTCGCCAGTTGCCGCGCCAGCAGGATCGGCACCACCCGCAGGTCCTGGACGATGGCCAGCAGCAGCCGGCGCAGGCCTTCGCCGTTGCGCCCGGCCTCGCGACCGGCGTGCAGGGCCCAGACCGGATCGGCCGCGTCCTGGCCGTCGAGCAGGCCCGGCACGGCCGGGTGGCTGGCGGCGACCTGGCCGGCCACCGCCGCGCGCAGCCCGGGCAGGTCGAACAGCAGCGCCGCGAGCAGCGCGGAGTCGTCGGCGTCCAGCACGGACAAGGCCTGCAGGGTGTCGGCGAGCATCGGCCAGGGCGCGCGCCGGGAATGGTCGGCGCCATCCGCATCCCAGGCCCGCAACAGGTCCTGGCGCAAGGCGGCCGGCAACAGGCCCGCGGCCGGGCCCCGCAACAGGGCATGCAGACCGTCGATGGCAGGGCGCGACAAGGCCGTTCCGGCGTGTGGGGATGGCGACTACACTAGCGGCCAACCTGCCGGAGGAACAAGCATGAATCGCCGTCCGCTGCCGATGTGGTCCGTCCTGGTGCTGGCGCTTGCGCTGGCCGTTTCCGCCCCTGCCGCGCTGGCGCAGTCCAAGGACGAGGCCGGGCTCGAACGGCAGATGACGCCCGAGGAATTCAAGGCCGCCGGCCTGCACAAGCTGAGCCAGGAGGAGCTGGCGGCACTGCGCGGCTGGATCGACCGGCAAAAAGCCGGAGCGGCTGCCCAGGCCGCTGGCACCACGGCGTCCACGGCCGCCGGTGCCGCGCTGAGCGCGACCGAGATCGAGCGCATCCGCGAACAGGGGCGCGAGGAAGGCCGGCGCGAGGTGAAGGACGAAAGCCGCGGCTTCTTCGACTTCGGCTCGGACGAGCCGATCAAGAGCACCCTGGTCGGCGAGTTCCGCGGCTTCGCCAAGGGCAGCCGCTACACCCTGGCCAACGGCCAGGTATGGGAGCAGGTCGAACCGGCCCGCCTGGATGGCGTGAAGCGCACCAATCCGGCGGTCACCATCAAGCCGGGCCTGCTGAACTCCTGGTTCCTGCGCATCGACGGCTACAACACGCCGGCCAAGGTGCGGCGGATCAAGTAAGCGCCGCCAGGCGCTGGGCCAGCTTCTTCGGCGACACGGCGCCGCGCGCGCCGAGTTCCTGTGCGAACAGCGACACGCGCAGTTCCTCCAGGTCCCAGCGCAGGGCCTGCCATCCCGGGGCCGCGTCCTCGCCGCGCCGCCGTGCGCCAGCCAGGGCGTCGACGAAGGGCTTGAGCTCGAGCATGCGCGCCTGGTCGCGGGCCGGGTCGCGCAGCGCGCGCTCGGCCCGCAGGTGCATGCCCCTGAGCCAGCGCGGGAACTGTGCCAGCGCCTCGGCAGGCGTGTGGCGCAGGAACCCCGGATGCACCAGGCCCTCCAGCTGTGCGCGCAGGTCGTCGAGGTTGGCCCCGGCCCAGCCCATCAGCGGAGCTTCCAGCTTCGGTTTCAACTCCGCCACCGCCGCCAGGATCTGCTCGGCCAGCTGCAGCCGCGCCATCGATTCGGCGAACAGCTGGCGCGCCGCATCCCCGGCCCGGCGCTGGAATACACCCGGGTCGCGGATCCCCTCCAGGCCGTCGGCGAGCACCGCGTTGAGCGCCGCCTCGACCAGGTCGGCGCGCAGTTGCTCCTTCTCCTGCGCGCGTGCCTCCGGGCCGCTGCCGAAGCGCTCGATCGCCGCATAGAGCAGGCCCAGCTGCGGCGCGACCGGCAATTGCCGGTGCGCTTGCCTTGCCTTGTCGGCCAGGGCAAGGCGCAGCAGGCGGCCGACCCCGCGGGGGTGTGCGGCACGGGCCTCGGCGCGATCGGCGAACACGCGCAGCACGGCATGGTCGCCCGCGTCCACCAGCGCCGGCCAGCCCGGCACGCCGGCTTCACCGGGCACCTGCTCGGGCACGCCGGCCTCAGGAAAAGCGCGCAGCTCCTGCGCCTGATCGCTCGCCAGCGCGCGCCCGGCACGCGCGGCGAAAGCATGACTGGCGTGCTCGCCGAACTGCGCACGCAAGGCCTCCAGGTCGCGCGATTCGGCCAGTATCCGGCCGCCACGGTCCTTGCCCTCGTGCAGCATTCCTTCGGGCGTCTTGCCTTCGCGTGCAGGCACGTCGCGCAAACGCAGGTTCATGCGCAGGTGCGGCTCCAGCGCGGTTTCGTCGAAGTCCAGCGCCGACACCGGCACCCCGGTGGCGCGCGCGAGGAAACGTGCCAGTTCGCCGGCCAGGGAATCGGCCGACGGTTTCGCGAATGCCTCGCAGAAAGCGCGGCCGAAATCCGGCGCCGGCACATAGTTGCGGCGCTGGGCCTTGGGCAGGGTGCGGATCAGGCCGGCGGCCTTGTCGGCGACGAAGCCCGGTGCCAGCCACGACAGCCGCGCCGGATCGAGCGCGTTGAGCAGCGACAGCGGGACGTCCAGGGTGACGCCGTCATCGGCCGCACCGGGCTCGAAGCGATAGTGCAGCGGCAGGCGCACGTCGCCCATCGGGAAATACTTCGGGAAGAGGTCGTCCTGGCTGCCCTCGCCCGGCAACAGGTCGGCGGTGGACCAGCGCAGCGCCTGCCTGGCCTGCGGCGGCAGGCCGCGGTACCAGGCATCGAGGCCGGCGGCGGAGTGGATTTGGCCCGGGATTCGGTCCAGGTACCAGCGCCCCTGCCAGTGTTCGTCGGCGACCAGGCCGGCGCGGCGCAGCTTGGCCTCCTCTTCGCGCGCCTGTTCCAGGGTCTTCAGGTTGGCGGCCAGGAACGATGCCCGGGTGTCGATCTCGCCAGGGACCAGTGCCTGGCGCACGAACAGGTCATGGGCGCCGGCCGGGTCGATGCGGCCGTAGTGGACCGGACGCTTCGGCGCCAGCACCAGTCCGAACAAGCCGATCTGTTCGGAAGCCAGCACGTTGCCCTGGGCGCGCGACCAGCGTGGGTCGAAGTGCTTGCGCGCCAGCAGGTGCGGCAGTTCGTCGATGGCCCAGTCCGGCTCGATCGCCGCGGCGGTCAGGCCCCAGACCTTCTGCGTGTCCAGCAGGGTCGACACCAGCACCCACGGCGGTGGCTTCTTCGCCAGTGGCGATGCCGGGAACAGCTGGAAGCGGCGCTGGCGCGGCGCCTGGTAGTCGCCCTTCTCGGTGCGGTGGCCCAGTTGGGTCGGCAAGCCGGCGATCAGGGCGCGATGCAACGACTGGTAGGCACCGGCGCGTTGGCGGGGAGAGAAAAGGGCGGCAGGTTCACTTTGGCCTCGATCTGCCAGCCCCCCTCTGTCATCCATGGGCAACCGTGAACCTGACCCCTTTTCCTCGCGCGCCAGGCGCGCGGCACGGTGCAGCTCGCCGCGGGTCGGCCGGTTCGATGCGGCGGCCTTCTCGCCGACGGCTGTCGCGCCGGCCAGCAGCGGCAGCAGCGCCTGCTCCGGCGGTTCCTCGCGCCAGCCCAGTTCGGCGCACAGCAGCTTCAACTGCCGATGCAGCTCGCGCCACTCGCGCATGCGCAGGTAGCCGAGGAAGCGCTTGCCGCACCAGTCGCGCAGCTTCGACTGGGTCAGTTCCTCGGAGGCTGCTTCGTAGGCCTGCCACAGGCGCGCGATGCCGACGAATTCCGAACGCGGGTCGGCGAACAGCGCGTGCGCGTTGTCGGCCGCCTCGCGCGCTTCCGGCGGACGCTCGCGCGGGTCCTGCACGCCCAGGAAGGCGGCGATCGGCAGCATCGCCCGCAGGCAGCCGTGCGCCTGTGCGGCGACCAGCATGCGCGCGAGCTTCACGTCCACCGGCAACCGCGCCATCTGCCGGCCGATGGCGGTGAGCCGACGCCGGCCATCGTCGCCGTCCTCGATCGCACCCAGTTCCAGCAACTGCTGCCAGCCGTCGGCGATGGCACGCTCATCGGGCGGTTCCAGGAACGGGAAGTCCTCAACCTGCCCCAGCCCCAGGTGCAACATCCGCAGGATCACCCCGGCCAGGCTGGCGCGGCGGATCTCCGGATCGGTGAACTCCGGTCGCGAGAGGAAGTCGCCCTCGGCGTAGAGCCGGTAGCACACGCCCTCGGCGATGCGGCCGCAGCGGCCCTTGCGCTGGTTGGCGCTGGCCTGGCTGATCGGCTCCACGTGCAGGCGGTCGATCTTCGAACGCGGGCTGTAGCGCTTGACCCGCGCATCGCCCGGATCGACCACGTAGCGGATCCGCGGCACGGTCAGCGAGGTCTCGGCGACGTTGGTGGCCAGCACGATGCGCCGCTGCGGGCCGGGGTTGAACACCCGGTCCTGGTCGCGCGCCGACAGCCGCGCGTACAGCGGCAGCACTTCGGTGGAACGGTACTGGCGCTTCTCCAGCGCGCGGTGCGCGTCGCGGATCTCGCGTTCGCCGGGCAGGAACACCAGCACGTCGCCGCGCGGGTCCTCGGCGCTGATCTCGTCCATGGCGGCGGTGATCGCCGACAGCGGGTCCAGCTCGCGCCCTGCGCGCGCCGGGCGCGCATTGGAAGCCGCCTGCGCGTCGCCCCCATCGCCCTCCCCGCCCGCAGGCCGGTATCGCACTTCGACCGGGTAGGTGCGCCCGGCCACCTCGACCACGGGCGCGTCGCCGAAATGCCTGGCGAAGCGCGCGGTATCGATCGTGGCCGAGGTCACGATCAGCTTCAGGTCGCGGCGCTTGTGCAGAAGCTGCTTGAGGTAGCCCAGCAGGAAATCGATATTGAGACTGCGCTCGTGGGCCTCGTCGACGATGATCGTGTCGTAGGCCGACAGCCAGCGGTCGGAGGCGATCTCGGCCAGCAGGATGCCGTCGGTCATGAACTTGATCCGGGTATCCGGTCCGACGTTGTCGGTGAAGCGCACCTGGTAACCGACCGTCCCGCCCAGCGGTGCCTTCAGCTCCTCGGCCACGCGCGCGGCCACCGCGCGGGCCGCGATCCGGCGCGGCTGGGTGCAGCCGATCGTCCCGGCCACGCCACGGCCGGCGGCCAGGCACAGCTTGGGCAGCTGGGTGGTCTTGCCCGAGCCGGTCTCGCCGGCCACCACCACCACCGGATGCGCCCGGATCAGGGCAACGATGCGCTCGGCCTCGGCGGCGATGGGCAGGGATGCATCCACGCTCACCGCCGGCACGCTGGCCGCCCGCGCCTGGCAGGCGGCCAGCGAGGCGTCCAGTGCCTGCTCGAAGCGCTCGCGCAGCGCCGCGTCGGCCGGTTTGCCGCGCCAGCGCGACCACAGGCCATGCAAGCGGCCACGGTCGCGACCCAGCGCCTGGTCCATCCCGCGCCGGCCGGCCTCCAGCGCCTTGCGCAGTTCGGCGGGAATCGGTTCCATCAATGGGTCCGTGTGAAGTCTTCGATAACGACCAAGGGTTTATTGTCCATTGTCTCGGCCCCATACACGATGGGTGCCCCCCACCCAAGGAGCGAACCATGGCCAAGACCAAGACCGCCAAGAGCAAGAAGTCGCCTGCCGCCGGGACCAAGACCAAGCCGCTGACCCAGGCCGCCTCGCCTTCCCGGATCGACATCGGCATCGCCAACGCCGACCGCAAGGAGATCGCCGAGGGCCTGGCGCACTACCTGTCCGATGCCTTCACCCTGTACCTGAAGACCCACAACTTCCACTGGAACGTGACCGGGCCGATGTTCAACTCGCTGCACGTCATGTTCGAAGGCCAGTACACCGAGCAATGGAACGCGCTGGACGAGGTCGCCGAGCGCATCCGTGCGCTGGGCTACAACGCACCCGGTTCCTACGCCGAATTCATCCGCCTGACCTCGATCCGCGAGGAGGAAGGCGCCGACGGCGTGCCGGACTGGAAGGGCATGGTCCAGCAGCTGGTGTCCGGCAACGAGGCGGTGTGCCGCACCGCGCGCAAGGTGCTCAAGACCGCCGACGACGCCGGCGACGATCCGTCCGTGGACCTGCTGACCCAGCGCCTGCAGACCCACGAGAAGTACGCCTGGATGCTGCGCTCGCTGCTGGAGTGACTGTCACTGGAGCAGCCGATTGATCGCGGTCGGCTGTTCTGTTCCAGTCGTGACCGGTGTTTCCTTCTTCGGCCAGGGCCGCCGCTGCGCGGGGTTCCCGTTCGCCGCATGGTTCCGCGTCCTGCTCCAACACGCGGGCGCGGCACATCCCTGTGCCGCTCGAACGGGAACCCCGCGCAGCGACGTCCTCCGCGAGCGTGTGGATTCCCGCTTCTGCGGACAGGCTGGTGATCAGCCCTTGGCGAACACCAGGTGGCCGCCCTCGGCATCCACGCGCACGGTGTCGCCGTTGCCGAATTCGCCCGACAGGATCTTCTGCGCCAGCGGATTCTCGACCTGGGCCTGGATCGCGCGCTTCAAGGGCCGCGCCCCGTACACCGGATCGAATCCGACGTTGCCGAGCAGTTCGAACGCCTTGTCCGACAGCTCCAGCTTCAATCCGCGTTCGGCCAGCCGCTTCTCCAGCCCGCGCAGCTGGATCCGCGCGATCTGCCGGATCTGCTGCTTGTCCAGCGGGTGGAACACCACGATGTCGTCCAGCCGGTTGATGAACTCGGGTCGGAAGTGGGCCTGGACCACGCCCATCACCGCCGCCTTCATCTGGGTATAGGCCTCCGCGCTGCCGTCGCCCGACAGTTCCTGGATCTGGTGCGAGCCCAGGTTGGACGTCATCACGATCACGGTGTTGCGGAAGTCCACGGTGCGGCCCTGGCCGTCGGTCAGGCGACCGTCGTCGAGCACCTGCAACAGGATGTTGAACACGTCCGGGTGCGCCTTCTCGACCTCGTCGAGCAGGATCAGCGAGTACGGCCGCCGGCGCACCGCCTCGGTCAGGTAGCCGCCCTCCTCGTAGCCGACGTAGCCCGGCGGGGCACCGATCAGGCGCGCGACCGAATGCTTCTCCATGAATTCGCTCATGTCGATCCGCACCATCGCGTCGGCGCTGTCGAACAGGAACTGCGCCAGCGACTTGCACAGCTCGGTCTTGCCCACACCGGTCGGGCCCAGGAACAGGAACGAGCCGATCGGCCGGTTCGGGTCGGACAGGCCGGCGCGCGAGCGCCGCACCGCGTCCGACACCACCCGGATCGCCTCTTCCTGGCCGACCACGCGCGCGCCCAGCTCGCCCTCCATGCGCAACAGCTTCTCGCGCTCGCCCTCCAGCATCCGGTTGACCGGGATCCCGGTCCAGCGCGACACGACCTCGGCGATCTCCTCGTCGGTGACCCGGTCCTGGACCAGCTTGAACTCGGTCTGCTCGGCCTCCTGCGCGGCGGCCAGCTGCTTCTCCAGTTGCGGGATGCGCCCGTACTGGATCTCGCTCATCGTCGCGTAGTCCTGCGCGCGCTGCGCCGCCTCCAGCTCGAACCGGGCCTGTTCGAGTTGTTCCTTGACCTTGGTCGCACCCTGCAGCGCGGCCTTCTCCGACTTCCACACCTCGTCCAGGTCGGAGAACTCGCGCTCCAGCGCGTCGATGTCGCTCTCCAGGTCGGCCAGGCGCTGCCTGGACGCCTCGTCCTTCTCCTTCTTCAGCATCTCGCGCTGGATCTTGAGCTGGATCAGGCGCCGTTCGAGGCGATCCAGTTCCTCCGGCTTGGAGTCGATCTCCATGCGGATCCGCGAGGCGGCCTCGTCCATCAGGTCGATGGCCTTGTCCGGCAACTGGCGGTCGGTGATGTAGCGGTTGGACAGCGTGGCCGCGGCGACGATCGCCGGGTCGGTGATCTCCACCCCGTGGTGCACCGCGTAGCGCTCCTTGAGCCCGCGCAGGATGGCGATGGTGTCCTCGACCGAAGGCTCGCCCACGTACACCTTCTGGAAGCGGCGCTCCAGTGCGGCATCCTTCTCGATGTACTGGCGGTACTCGTCCAGGGTGGTGGCACCGATGCAGTGCAGTTCGCCGCGCGCCAGCGCCGGCTTGAGCATGTTGCCCGCGTCCATCGCCCCGTCGGCCTTGCCCGCACCGACCATGGTGTGCAGCTCGTCGATGAACAGGATGATCTGGCCTTCGTTCTTGGACAGGTCGTTGAGCACGCCCTTCAGGCGTTCCTCGAACTCGCCGCGGAACTTGGCGCCGGCGATCAGCGCACCCATGTCCAGCGACAGCACGCGCTTGCCGCGCAGCCCTTCCGGCACCTCGCCATTGACGATGCGCTGGGCCAGGCCCTCGACGATCGCGGTCTTGCCCACGCCCGGCTCGCCGATCAGCACCGGGTTGTTCTTGGTCCGGCGCTGCAGCACCTGGATGGTGCGGCGGATCTCCTCGTCGCGGCCGATGACCGGGTCGAGCTTGCCGCTCTCCGCACGCGCGGTCAGGTCGATGGTGAACTTCTCCAGCGCCTGGCGCTGGTCCTCGGCATTCTCGGATTGCACGGTCTCGCCTCCGCGGATCTTGTCGATGGCCGCCTGCACGGCCTGCTTGTTGGCGCCGGCGGCCTTTAACGCACGGCCGACCTCGCCGCCGTCCTCCAGCGCGGCCAGCACGAACCACTCGCTGGCGATGAACTGGTCGCCCTGCTGCTGGGCCAGCTTGTCGGTCAGGTTCAGCAGCCGGGTCAGGTCGTTGCCGACCGACAGGTTGCCGGCCTGGCCGGTCACCTTGGGCAGTTTGTCCAGGATCTCGCCCAGGCGCTCGCGCAACAACGGCACGTTGACCCCGGCCTGGGCCAGCAGCGGCCGGGTGCTGCCACCGGACTGGTCGAGCAGCGCCACCAGCACGTGTGCCGGTTCGAGCAGGTTGTGGTCGCGACCCACGGCCAGCGATTGCGCGTCGGCCAGCGCCTGCTGGAAACGCGAGGTGAGCTTGTCCATCCGCATGGGGGGTGCCTCTGCAAGGGGGGCCGGAAACGGGGCCGGCGATGCATCCCAAATGCGGCTCGTTGCGGCGGATTTCAAGGCGGCTAGCAGGCTCCGGCACGGCCTGCAGGGCCCCGTGGACAGTCACCCGGTGGTCGCCACACACTTGCCATCCATCCCCCTCCATTGTCCGCCCGCGCCCATGAGCCCTTCCGACCCGGATGCCGCAGATGCCCCGCTCCCGTCCGACGCCCGGGCGGCCTACGCCCAGCGGCACTCCGACCGGCTGGAGATGCTGTTCACCCTGATCATGGCGATGGCCGCCATCGCCACCGCCTGGGCCGGGTTCGAAAGCTCCAAGTGGGGCGGCGTGCAGTCGCAGCTCAACACCCAGGCAGGCGCGCAACGGGTGCAGGCCAACCGCCTGTTCGCCGAAGCGGGGCAACTGCGCTCGCTGGACGCGATCGTGTTCACCCAGTGGCTGAGCGCGCTGAACATCGAGATCCAGGCCGACCCGGGCGCCTTCCCGGCACAGGGCTACGTCCCCCGCGAGGGCACCGCCTCGGCATTCCTGTACGCGCGCTTCCGCCAGGAGTTCCGCCCGGCCTTCGACGCCTGGCTGGCGCAACGGCCGCTGCGCAACCCCGATGCGGCGCGTACCCCGCTGGAAGTGCCCGAATACCGCCTGGCCTCGCAGGCCGAGGCCGAGCGCCTGCTTGCCGAGGCCGAAGCGAAGGCCGCACGGGCCCTGGAACTGAGCCAGGTATCGGAGAACTACACCCTGGTGAGCGTGATGTTCGCGCTGGTGCTGTTTTTCGTGGCGGTCGGCAACAAGTCCAGCGGGCGCTTCGCCCGGCGCCTGTTGTTCGGGCTGAGCCTGATCACCTTCGTGGCCACGCTGGGAGTGATGCTGTCGTTCCCGGTTGCCCCCTGACCGCGGCGCCGACCGGGTCAGGGTGCGGTCGCGAACACCAGGGTCGCCATCCGCCCGGTGCGCTGGTCGCGGCGATGCGAATAGAAGCGCGCCGGGTCGCCGATCGTGCACAAGCCACCGCCATGGATGGCGGCGGCGGCCATTCCCGCCGCCTGCAGGCGCTGGCGCGCCAGTGCATACAGGTCCACCCGCCAGTGTCCGGGACGGGTGGCGAAGAACGCCGCTTCGGCCGCCGGATCGGCGGCGGTGAAGGCGTCGCGCACCTCGGCGCCGATCTCGTAGCGCAGCGGCCCGGCCGCCGGCCCCAACCAGGCCTCCAGCCGCGCCGGTGGCGTGCGCATCGCCGCGACGGTAGCTTCGAGCACGCCGCCGGCCAGTCCTCGCCAGCCGGCATGGGCCACGCCGACCTCGCCGCCTCCGGCCGCCGCGAACACCACCGGCAGGCAGTCGGCGGTGAGCACGGCCAGGACCACGCCTGCCACCGAAGTCACCGCCGCATCGGCTTCCGGCTCCCTGTCCGCGGCCAGCTGCGGACCGGCCAATGCGTCGCAACGCACCACGCCCCGGCCATGCACCTGGCGCAGCCAGTGCGGCGCGGACGGCAGCGCGGCCAGTTCGGCCAGGGCCCCCCGATTGGCCGCCACCGCGACCGGATCGTCGCCGCAGCGCATGCCCAGGTTGAAACGGTCGAAGGGGGGCGCCGAGTAGCCCGCGCCATGACGCAGGGTGGTGAACGCGACCACCCCGGGGGGGGCGGGCCAGTCCGCCGCCAGCAGCGCAGGTCCGGTGGAGGCGGCGGTCGCAGTCATGCGCGGGCCGGCGCCTCAGCGCCGCTGTGCCTGTTCCCAGGCATGGCTGTCCTCGCGCAATACCCGCAGCAGTTCGAGCATGTCCGCCGGCACCGGCGCGGACACCCGGACCGGCTCGCCCGCGACCGGATGCACGAACTCCAGGGTCTCGGCATGCAGCGCCTGGCGGCCGAATCCGCGCAGCGCGGCGGCCAGTTCCTCGCTGGCGCCCTTGGGCAGCTTCAGCGGCCCGCCGTACAGCGGATCGCCGACGATGGGGTGGCGCAGGTGCTGCATGTGGACCCGGATCTGATGGGTGCGCCCGGTCTCCAGTCGGCACTCCAGCGCGGTATGCGCACGGAAGCGCTCGCGCAGGCGGAAATGGGTGACCGCCTCGCGCCCGTCGGCACGCACCGCCATGCGCAGGCGATCGCGCGGGTGGCGGTCGATCGCCGCGTCGGCGGTGCCGCCGGACACCAGCGCCCCGACCACTACCGCCAGGTACTGCCGGTGAACCTGCCGCGCGGCCAGTTGCGCGACCAGGCCGGTGTGCGCGGGGAGGGTCCGGGCCACCACCATCACTCCGCTGGTGTCCTTGTCCAGGCGGTGCACGATCCCGGCCCGCGGCAGCGCGGCCAGCTCCGGGTCACGGTGCAGCAGCGCGTTGACCAGGGTGCCGGCCGGGTTGCCGGCGCCGGGATGGACCACCAGCCCGGCCGGCTTGTCCAGCACGAACAGGTCGGCGTCCTCGTACAACACCTGCAGCGGGATGTCCTCGGCCACCGCCTCGGTCCGGACCTCGGCCACCGCGGCCAGGGTCACCGTCTCTCCGCCGCGGACCGGGTCGCGCGGGCGCGCCGGTTCGCCGCCAAGCAAGGCGTCGCCGGACTTGATCCAGGCGGCCAGGCGCGAGCGCGAATACTCCGGGAACAACTCGGCCAGGACCGCATCGAAGCGGCGGCCGGCGGCCTCGTCGGGGATGGTGGCCTGGCGGGGGGGGGCGGAATGCTGGGACATCGGAAGGTCGGCGCCGGAACGGTCCGGCGGCCGGGAGTCAGTTGCCGGACAGGCCACTAGGCTATCATCGGCCCTTCCGTTTCCGCGCCGCATGCCCCCGATGGCCCATCGCCCCCGCTTCGCCCTCCCTGCCCCCCTGCGCCTGGCCGCCCTGCTGCTGGTGACCGCTTTCGTGGCCACCGGTTGCGGCCGCAACAGCAAGAAGGATGCCGAGGAGGGCCTTCCGGTCACCGTGCTCTACGACAAGGGCCACGGCCAGATGCAGGGAGGCAACTGGTCGGGCGCCGAAACCACCTTCCGCCGCCTGATCGCGCAGTACCCGTACGGTCCGTACACCGAGCAGGCGCTGATGGAAACCGCCTACGCCCAGTACAAGGCGGGCAAGCACGAGGACGCGGTCTCGACCATCGACCGCTTCATCCGCACCTATCCGACCCACCGCAACATCGCCTACTTCTACTACCTGCGCGGCCTGGCCAACTCCAACCGCGACGCGGTGCTGCTGCAGCGGGTCTGGTCGCTGGACCCCAGCCGCCGCGACCTGGCCGCACCGCAGCAGGCCTACGACGACTTCTCGCGCGTCGTCCAGCGCTATCCGAACAGCCGCTACGCCGAGGAATCGCGCCAGCGCATGGTCGAACTGCGCAACATGTTCGCCCGCCACGAGATGGACACCGCGCTGTACTACATGCGCCGCGGCGCCTGGCTGTCGGCGGTGAGCCGCGCCCAGTACGTGCTGGAAACCTATCCGCAGAGCGAGTTCCAGAACGACGCGGTGGCGGTGCTGGCCGCCTCCTACCGCGAACTGGGCAACACCGCGCTCGCCGACGACGCCCTGCGCGTGCTGCAGCTCAACGATCCGCAGCATCCGCTCCTGCGCGGCGACTGGCCGGACTATCCCTGGGCGGTCCGCAGGCTCAATCCGTTCGCCGGCGAGAAATCGCCGACCGGCGAGCGCAACGCCACGCGCAGCCGCTGATCCGGCCCGCCCTCAACCGCCGAAGCCGTTGCTGATCGGATAGCGGCGCTCGCGGCCGAACGCGCGCCGCGACACCTTCGGTCCGGGCGCGGCCTGGTGCCGCTTCCATTCACCGGCGCGCACCAGGCGCAGGATCCGGTCCACCACCTCCGCCGCATAACCGGCGCCGACGATGTCCTCGCGCGACTGCTCCTGGTCGATGTAGCGGTAGAGGATGCCGTCGAGCACGTCGTAGGCCGGCAACGAGTCCTGGTCGGTCTGGTCCGGGCGCAGTTCGGCCGACGGAGCCCGGGCGATCACGCCCGGCGGGATCACCGGCGAACCGCCCACCGTATTCCGCCACTTGGCCAGGCCGTACACCTCGGTCTTGTACAGGTCCTTCAGCGGCGCGTAGCCGCCGCACATGTCGCCGTAGATGGTGGCGTAGCCGACCGCATACTCGCTCTTGTTGCCGGTGGTCAGCAGCAGCCCGCCGAACTTGTTGGCCAGCGCCATCATGATCGCGCCGCGGGCGCGCGACTGCAGGTTCTCTTCGGCGATGCCGGCCCCGGTGCCCTCGAACAGCGGGCCGAGCGCGGCCAGGAAGCCCTCGAACGCGGGCTCGATCGGCACCGTCTCCAGCCTCACCCCGAGCGCGGCGCACTGCTCGGCCGCCAGGTCGTTGGACAGTTTGCCGGTGTAGCGCGAAGGCAAGCGCACCGCGACCACGTTGTCCGCGCCCAGCGCGTCCACCGCCAGGGCCAGCACCAGCGCCGAATCGATGCCGCCGGACAGGCCCAGCCAGACCTTCGAGAAACCGTTCTTGGCGCAGTAGTCCTGGATCCCGCGCACCACTGCGCGCCACGCCAGCCCATCCATGCTCTCGTCGCCATCGTCCATCCATTGCACCGGCAGGAAGCGGCGGCTGGCGGGGTCGTAGTCCACCAGCAGCCACTGGTCGGTGAAGGCGGCCGCGGCCGGATGCACGGTGCCGTCGCCGTCGGCCACGAGAGAGGCGCCGTCGAACACCACCGAATCCTGGCCGCCGACCAGGTTGAGGTAGACCAGCGCGGCGCCGGACTCGCGGGTGCGCTGGGCCAGCAGCGCATCGCGCTGGGCATGCTTGCCGCGTTCGAACGGCGAGGCGTTCGGCGCCAGGACCAGTTGCGCGCCGGCGGCCACGGTATCGGCCAGCGGCTCGGGATGCCACAGGTCCTCGCACACCACCACCCCCACCGGCACGCCCCCGACCTCGAACACGCAGGGGCCGCCGTCAGGATCGGCCTGGAAATAGCGGCGCTCGTCGAACACGGCGTAGTTGGGCAGTTCGCGCTTGCGGTACCTGGCCTCGATCCGCCCGTCGCGCAGCACGCCGACCGAGTTGTAGAGCACGCTGCCGGCCGACTCCGGCCAGCCGACCAAGGCCACGATCCCCTCCACCCCGGCGGCGATGCGCTGCAGCGCGGCCTCGCACTCGGCCAGGAACGCCGGCCGCAGCAGCAGATCCTCGGGCGGATAGCCGCACACCGCCAGTTCCGGGAACAGGACGATGTCGGCGCCGTATTCGTCGCGGGCGTCGGCGATCAGTTCCACGATCCGCTCCGCATTGGCGGCCAGCGCGCCGACCGGGAAGTCGAACTGGGCCAGGGCGATGCGCAGGGAATCCTTCATGGCGTCCTACCTGTCTGCGGGTGCGCCCCATGATACCGGCGCCGGGCGAACGCGCCGCGGCCGCAGCCATGCCGGGTTCCCGCTCCGCCTAGCTATGGGGTTTTCTGTCCGACCCGCTCCGGGGCCCCGACCTCGACCTTGCCCCGCGGCGGCTCGGTCCAGACCGCATCGGTCCAGGCCTCGTAGTACTTCGGCTCCCAGAACTTGTTGGCGTAGAAATCGTGGCCGCGGATCGTGGTCCACAACCCGCCCTTGCCGGGTATCCGCACCACCGCCGACCTGTTCGGTCGCCCGGCGATCATCTGCCGGCGTGCCTTGCGCAATTCCCCGGCCATGCGCGGCCTGGCCACTTCGTCGGCATACTCGGCCAGCAACGACTGGCCCCGTTCGATCGCATGCTCGCGCTCGGCCGGATCCAGCGCGCTCCAGTAGCTTTCGCGCAGGACCACGAACTGCGGGTAGCCGCGCTCGGCCGCAAGGTCGGCCCAGGCATAGCCCAGCGGCCGGTCGACCGGCTGCCCGCGCCCCGTCCAGGCCATCTCCGCGAGCATCGCCTGGGAAAGCTTGTCGGCGAAGCCGGCGGACGCGAGGAAGTGCGTGCGCGCCTGTTCGAAATCGCCCTCTTCGTAGGCCAGCCAGCCTTCGCGCCGGAACTTGAGGTCGGGGTGCGCATTGAGGAATGCCCAGGAACTCATCACCTGCTGGTCTTCACGGTCCGGCTGCACGCCGTCGCTCGCGGCGACGGGCAGCACCAGCCAGCAGGCGAGCAGGAGCAGCAGGTATCGGAAAACGCCGCCGGCCACGCATCCCCCGCCACATCCGTCGATGCCGCAGCCTAGCATCCGCGACCACCGCGCCCGCGCGGGTCCGGACGGACCCGCCGCCAGGACCGCCATGGATTGGCCCATCCCCGAAAGCAGGGAAGCCGCCCGAAGGCGGCTTCCCGAGATGGGCCGGCAGGCGACCGCTCAGCCGCCCAGCCGCTTCTTCATCGCCGCGCCCAGGTCGCCCGGCGAGCGCACCGTGGTCACGCCCGCCGCTTCCATCGCCGCGAACTTGCCCTCGGCCGTGCCCTGTCCGCCCGAGGCGATCGCGCCGGCGTGGCCCATGCGCTTGCCCGGGGGGGCCGAGGCGCCGGCGATGAAGCCGACGACCGGCTTCTTCACGTGGTTCTTGATGTATTCGGCGCCCTCTTCCTCGGCGCTGCCGCCGATCTCGCCGACCATGATGATGCCCTCGGTCTGCGGGTCCTCGTTGAACAGCTTCAGGCAGTCGACGAAGTTCAGGCCGTTGATCGGGTCGCCGCCAATACCAATACAGGTCGACTGGCCCAGGCCCGCGTCGGTGGTCTGCTTCACCGCCTCGTAGGTCAGGGTACCCGAGCGCGAGACGATGCCGACCTTGCCCGGCTTGTGGATGTGGCCGGGCATGATCCCGATCTTGCACTGCCCCGGCGTGATCACGCCGGGGCAGTTCGGGCCGATCAGGACAACGTCCGGATGGCCCTTGAGCACGTTCTTGACCCGCAGCATGTCCAGCACCGGGATGCCCTCGGTGATGCACACGATGACCTTGATCCCGGCCGCGGCCGCCTCCAGGATCGCGTCGGCCGCGAACGGCGGCGGCACGTAGATGACCGAGGCGTCGGCGCCGGTGGCCTTGACCGCATCGGCGACGGTGTTGAACACCGGCAGGCCGATGTGGGTCTGGCCGCCCTTGCCCGGGGTGACGCCGCCGACCACCTGGGTCCCGTACTCGACCATCTGTTCGGCGTGGAAGGTGCCTTGCTGGCCGGTGAAGCCCTGCACGATCACCTTGGTGTTCTTGTCGATGAGAACGGACATGCGTTCGAATCCTTTGGGTTCAGGCCGCAACCGCGGCAACGGCCTTCTTGGCGCCGTCGTTGATGTCGTCGGCGGGGATGATGGCCAGGCCGCTTTCCTTCAGCAGCTTCTTGCCTTCCTCCACGTTGGTGCCTTCCAGGCGCACGATCACCGGGATCTTCACGCCCACGTCCTTGACCGCGGCGATGATGCCCTCGGCGATCATGTCGCAGCGGACGATGCCGCCGAAGATGTTGACGAAGATCGCCTTGACCTTGTCCGAGGACAGGATCAGCTTGAACGCGGTGGTCACCCGGTCCTTGGTCGCGCCGCCGCCGACGTCGAGGAAGTTCGCCGGCTCGCCGCCGTTGAGCTTGATCACGTCCATGGTCGCCATCGCCAGGCCGGCGCCGTTGACCATGCAGCCGATGTTGCCGTCCATGGTCACGTAGTTGAGGTCGTGCTGGCTGGCCAGCACCTCGGTCTCGTCCTCCTGGCTCTTGTCGCGCATGGCGACCAGGTCCGGATGGCGGAAGCTGGCGTTGTCGTCGGAGTTGACCTTGCCGTCCAGCGCGTACAGGTCGCCGCTGTCCAGGATCGCCAGCGGGTTCAGCTCGACCAGCGACAGGTCCTTGTCGTTGAACAGGCGGTACAGCCCGGTCATGATCTTGACCAGCTGGTTGACCTGCTTGGCGTTCAGGCCCAGGGCGAAGCCGACGTCGCGCGCCTGGTACGGCTGCAGGCCCTCGACGAAGTTCACGTTGAGGGTCTGGATCAGGTGCGGGGTCTCGGCGGCGACCTTCTCGATCTCCACCCCGCCCTCGGACGAGGCGATGTAGGTGATCGACTTGCTGCCGCGGTCCACCAGCACCGACAGGTAGAGTTCCTTGGCGATCTCGCCGGCCTCGGTGACCAGCACCTGGTTCACCGGCAGGGCCACGCCGCCGGACTGGTAGGTGGCCATCTTCGTGCCGAGCATGCCGATGGCGGCATTGAACACGTCGTCGGGGGTCTTGCAGAACTTGACGCCGCCGGCCTTGCCGCGGCCGCCGGCATGGATCTGGGCCTTGACCATCCAGGGGCCGCTGCCGAGGGCCTTGGCCGCGTCGACCGCTTCGGCCGGGGTGGACGCGACGCGTCCGGCCGGAACCGGAATGCCGTATCCGGCAAACAGCTGTTTCGCCTGGTACTCGTGGAAATTCATGCTTCACCAGTGGGGTGGGGAACGACCGCCGGGCCGGCCGCGGATCCGGGCCGGAGTGGCCGGGGGCGTGCGGGGCGGGGCCGGTATTGTCGCCGACAAGGGCGCGGCGGTGCAAAACGCCCGCCATCCGGCCCCCCGCGGCCCCGGCAGGCGCGCAGCCCTATACTGGCCATGGCCGCGCACAGGGAGTCCCGGGCTTGCACCACGCATCGATCATCGACCGCTTCGAATCGATCCCCAGGCGCGAGCTGTATTTCTTCGGCCTGTTCCGGGTGCTGGAAGCCGGGATCATGGCCGCGCTGGTATTCAGCCCGCTTTCGGATCTGATCGGCGCACCGCGCAACGCCGCCCTCGGCGGTACGGTGGCGGTGGCCTACCTGGTCGCCGCGCTGGTCCTGCTGCTGGCCAGCCGCAGGGAGCGCTGGCTGCTGCCGCTGGTGTTCGGCGGCGCCTGCATCGACATCCTCGCCGCGACCCTGGCCACCCACGCCCTGCCCTCGGTGGCCGCCGGCATCGCGATGATGCTGCTGTTCAACGTCGCCGCCGCGGCGATGCTGCTGCCGTTGCGCTACGGCATGACGGTGGCCCTGCTGGCCAGCATGGCGCTGGTGTCCGAGTACGTGTGGAGTGTGTTCACCGACGGCAGCCAGCCGCGCTCGCTGGCCGAGTTGTGCATGTTCGTCACCAGCTACCTGGCGCTGGGCTGGCTGGCCTGGCAGATCGGCCAGCGCGCCCGCTCCAGCCAGGAACTGGCCGAGAAGCGCACCGCCGAGGTCGCCAACCTGGTGGAGATCAACGAACTGATCATCCGCCGCATGCGCACCGGGGTCCTGGTGGTGGATGCCGACAACCGGGTCACCCTGGCCAACGAGGCCGCCTCGCTGCTGCTGGGCGACGGCAACGAGGCGCTGGCGGTGGAACTGAACCGGGTCGTGCCCGAACTGGCCCGGCGCCTGCAGCGCTGGCGCAACGGCTGGCAGGTCGACGACACCCCGATGCAGTTGTTCCCCGACCAGTCCGAGGTGCAGCCGCGCTTCGCCCGGCTGCTGGCCGACAGCGACCTGACCCTGGTGTTCCTCGACGACAGCACCGTGGTCTCGCGCCGCGCCGAATCGCTGACCCTGGCCGCGCTGGGCCGCTTCTCCGCCAGCCTGGCCCACGAGATCCGCAACCCGCTGGCCGCGATCAACTATGCGGTGCAGTTGCTTGAAGAGTCGCGCAACGTCGACGAGGCCGACCGGCGCCTGCTGCAGATCATCCACCAGCAGTGCCAGCGCACCAACGGCATCGTCGAAAGCGTGCTGGGACTGGCCCGGCGCGAGCGGGCCAATCCGGAGAATACCGACCTGGTCCCGTTCGTGCGCCGTTTCGTCGACGACTACCGCCAGACCCTGTCGATCGAGACCGACAGCCTGGAGGCGATCCTGCCGGCGCATCCGGTCGCGGCCATGGTCGACCCGCGGCACCTGCAGCAAGTCCTCACCGCGCTGGTCCACAACGCGCTCAAGTACGGGCGCCTGATGGACGAACCGGCGCGGGTGCGGCTGCGGGTGTTCCAGGACGGCCGCAACGCCTATGTCGACGTGCTCGACCGCGGACCGGGGATCCCCGAGGGCGTGGCCGCGCAGCTGTTCCGGCCCTTTTTCACCACCTCCGAGCACGGCACCGGCCTGGGCCTGTACATCGCCCGCGAGCTGTGCCGCGCCAACCAGGCCAATCTGGAGTACGTGCCGGTGCCCGGCGGCGGCGCCTGCTTCCGCGTGGCCATGCCCGGGCCGCATGCGATCCTGCCGCCCTGACCGCGGCCGGCTTGGCCGCTCCCCCCTGCTTCGGCTATCGTTCCGCATATGAGTGCCAACCGCAGCGCCCTGATCGTCGACGACGAACGCGATATCCGCGAATTGCTGGTGCTCACCCTGGGGCGGATGGGACTGCGGGTGGATACCGCGGCCAACCTGACCGAAGCGCGCGAGTTGCTGGCCGCCAACCGCTACGACCTGTGCTTCACCGACATGCGCCTGCCCGACGGCAACGGCATCGAGCTGGTCGGCGAGATCTCCCGCCAGTTCCCGCAGACCCCGGTCGCGATGATCACCGCCTTCGGCAACATGGACCTGGCGGTGGAGGCGCTGAAAGCCGGCGCCTTCGACTTCGTCAGCAAGCCGGTGGACATCAACGTGCTGCGCGGCCTGGTCCGGCATGCGCTGGAACTGAACAACAGCGAGCGGCCCAAGCCGCCGCCACCGCCGCCGGAAGCCAACCGCCTGCTCGGCGATTCCCCGGCCATGGCCACCCTGCGCGCCACCATCGCCAAGGTCGCGCGCAGCCAGGCGCCGATCTACATCCTCGGCGAGTCGGGCGTGGGCAAGGAACTGGTCGCGCGCACCATCCACGAGCAGGGCGCGCGCGGCGCCGGGCCGTTCGTGCCGGTCAACTGCGGCGCGATCCCGGCCGAACTGATGGAAAGCGAGTTCTTCGGCCACAAGAAGGGCAGCTTCACCGGCGCCCACGCCGACAAGCCCGGCCTGTTCCAGGCCGCCAACGGCGGCACCCTGTTCCTGGACGAGGTCGCCGAGCTGCCGCTGCCGATGCAGGTCAAGCTGCTGCGCGCGATCCAGGAGAAGTCGGTGCGCCCGGTCGGCGCCGCCGGCGAGGTGGCGGTGGACGTGCGGATCCTCTCGGCCACCCACAAGGACCTGTCCCATCTGGTCGCCGACGGCCGCTTCCGCCACGACCTGTACTACCGGATCAACGTGATCGAGCTGCGGGTGCCGCCGCTGCGCGAGCGCACCGGCGACCTGGCGCAGCTGGCCGACGCGATCCTGCAGCGCCTGGCGGCCGGCCAGGGCCGGGCCACGCCCGAGCTGACCGCCGCCGCGCACGCGGCGCTGGCCGGCTACGCCTTCCCCGGCAACGTGCGCGAACTGGAAAACATCCTCGAGCGCGCCCTCGCCCTGGCCGAGGGCGACAGCATCGACGCGGCCGACCTGCACCTGCCGCAGGCGCCGACCGCCGGCGCGACGGCGGGCGCGGCCATGACCGCCGAGGCGGTCATCGACCTGGACCCGGGCACCGGCGCGCTGCCCTCGTACATCGAGCAGCTCGAACGCGCCGCGATCCAGAAGGCGCTCGAAGAAAATCGCTGGAACAAGACCCGCGCCGCCGCGCAGCTGGGCATCACCTTCCGGGCGTTGCGCTACAAGCTGAAAAAGCTTGGCATGGACTGAGGCGGAAAGCCGGTTGCCCCGTGGCGACCGGCGATACTGGCGCATGAGCACCCCGTCGCCGCCACCGAAGAAGTCGCTGGGCCAGCATTTCCTGCACGAGCGCGCCTACATCGAGCGCATCGTCCAGGCGGTGGACCCGAAGCCGGGTGACCGCGTGGTCGAGATCGGCCCCGGGCAGGGTGCCATCACCCTGCCCCTGCTGCGTCGGCACGGCGCGCTGACCGTGGTCGAATTCGACCGCGACCTGGTCGGCCCGCTGGCGGCGATGGCCGAGGGCGTGGGCGAACTGGCCATCGTCCACCGCGACGTGCTGCAGGTGGACTTCACCGCGCTGGCCGCCGGGACCCCGGTGCGCCTGGTCGGCAACCTGCCCTACAACATTTCTTCGCCGATCCTGTTCCACGCACTGGACCACGCTGCGGTCATCCGCGACATGGTGTTCATGCTGCAGAAGGAAGTCGTGGACCGGATGGCGGCCGCGCCGGGAAGCAAGGTCTATGGCCGGCTGAGCGTGATGCTGCAGGCGTACTGCCAGGTGCAACCGCTGTTCGTGGTCCCACCCGGCGCGTTCCGGCCGCCGCCGAAGGTGGACTCGGCGGTGGTGCGGCTGGTCCCGCGCGACCCGGCCACGGTCGGCATCGACGACCGCGTCCGCTTCGCCGAGGTGGTCCGCGCTGCCTTCGGCCAGCGCCGCAAGACCCTGCGCAACGCACTCGACGGCGTCTGCGGGCCGGCGCAGTTCGAAGCGGCCGGCGTTGCCGCCAGCGCACGCGCCGAACAGATCGAGGTGGCTGCCTTCATCCGCCTGGCCAACGCTCCCGCATAGGCATTCGCGCGCCGGTGGCCGGGAATCCCGGGGTTCGGCGTTGGCCTGCAGGCATGGGCACGTCGTCCCGGCCGTCACGGGGCTTCGCTTACACTGTGGCCATGCCGCATCCCTTCACGTCCCGCGCGATCGACATGGAAGTCGCACCCCCGCTTCGAAGCACGCCTCGCCGCCCGGTCGCTCCCCGCTGCCCATTCCCAGCCCGGGGCCTGCGGCCATGAGCGTGTGGGCCATCGGCGACCTGCAGGGCTGCTACGACGCCACCCGGCGCCTGCTGGACAGGATCCGTTTCGATCCGGCGGCCGATACCCTCTGGTTCTGCGGCGACCTGGTCAACCGCGGCGGCCAGTCGCTGGAGACCCTGCGCCTGGTGCATTCGCTGCGCGAGCGCAGCATCGTGGTCCTGGGCAACCACGACCTGTCGCTGCTGGCGGTCGGCGAGCGTGCGCCAGCCGAGCGGCGCAAGGTCAATCCCGACCTGCAGCGGGTCGTGTTCGCCGACGACAGCGCCGAGCTGCTGGGCTGGCTGCGCATGCAGAAGCTGGTGCACGTCGATCGCGCGCTGGGCTGGATGATGGTCCATGCCGGGCTCGCGCCGCAGTGGACCACCCAGGATGCCGAGCAGCACGCCGCCGAGGTCGAGCGCCAGCTGCGCGGCGACGGCTACCGCAGCCTGTTGCGCAACATGTACGGCGACCGGCCGAACTGGTCGCCGGGCCTGCGCGGCCACGACCGCTGGCGCGCAACCATCAACTGGCTCACCCGCGCCCGCTACTGCACCCCGCGCGGCCGCATCGCGATCGAGGAGAAGGGTCCGCCGGGAACCCAGGCGGCCGGCCTGTATCCCTGGTACGAGGCGCCGGGCCGGGTCGAGCGCGACCTGAAGATCGTGTGCGGACACTGGTCCACGCTCGGCCTGACGCTCACCCAGGGCGTGTACGCGATCGACACCGGCGCGGTGTGGGGCGGCAAGCTCACCGCGCTGCAGCTGGACAGCGAGGACCTGCGCGTGGTGCAGGTGCCCGGCCGCGACGTGGCCGCACTGCCGCCACACCTGCGCAAGGAATAGGCGCCCGTTGTCCCGGCGGACGCCGGAGCCCCGTGCAGCGGTGGCCCCAGGCCGAAGTCGACGCGCTCGATCCTCGTCCAGGCGGCACCCCCGACCGAAGCCAGCCCGCTTTCCGGTCAACCGATCCTGCGGTATTCCACGAACTCGAACGGATGCGGATGCCTGGAGTCGGCCGGATGCGGCTCGCGCGCGGCCACGTGCCAGCGCGCGGGATCCCATGCCGGGAAGAACGCATCGGCATCGGCGACGACGGTGTCGACGTGGGTGAGGCGCAGCACGGCGGCATGCGGCAGGGTCAGGGCGTAGATTTCGCCGCCGCCGATCACGCACAGCTCGCTGGCGCCTTCGGCGGCGGCCACTGCGATCGCTTCGTCCAGCGAAGCCACTGCGCGCATGCCGTCGAACGGAACCCGGCCGCCGCGGGTCAGGACCAGATTGGCGCGTCCGGGCAGCGCGCGCCCCAGCGATTCGGCGGTCCTGCGGCCCATCAGCACCGGCTTGCCCAGGGTCAGCGCCTTGAATCGTTTCAGGTCGTCGGGCAGCCGCCACGGCAGGTCGTTGCCACGGCCGATGCCGCGCCGGCGGTCCAGCGCCGCAAGCAGCACCAGGCGGACCGGCGCCGGCGGCTGCGCGATCGCGCTCACGCGGTGCGGCCCATCCGCCGGCCCGGACCGGCGCTCAGACCGCCACCGGCGCCTTGATCGCCGGCGCCGGGTCGTAGCCTTCGATGACGATGTCCTCGTAGCCGAAGGCGAACAGGTCGGAGACCTCGGGGTTCAGGCGCAAGCGCGGCAATGCGCGCGGCGTACGCGCCAGCTGCTCGCACGCCTGCTGGTAGTGGTTCGAATACAGGTGCGCATCGCCCAGCGTGTGGACGAAATCGCCCGGCCGCAGCCCGGTCGCCTGCGCCACCATGTGGGTCAGCAACGCATAGCTGGCGATGTTGAACGGCACCCCCAGGAAGATGTCTCCGCTGCGCTGGTACAGCTGGCAACTCAGTTTCCCGTCGGCGACGTAGAACTGGAACATCGTGTGGCACGGCATCAGCGCCATCTTCGGCAGGTCGGCCACGTTCCAGGCCGAGACGATCAGTCGGCGCGAATCCGGGTTGCGCCGGATTTCGTCCACCACCCAGCGGATCTGGTCGATCTCGCCGCCGTCGCCACCGGTCCAGCGCCGCCACTGCTTGCCGTAGACCGGGCCCAGCTCGCCGTTGGCATCGGCCCATTCGTCCCAGATGCTGACCTTGTTGTCCTTCAGGTAGGCGATGTTGGTCTCGCCCTTCAGGAACCACAGCAGTTCGTGCACGATCGAGCGCAGGTGCAGCTTCTTGGTGGTGACCAGGGGGAAGCCCTGGGCCAGGTCGAAGCGCATCTGCCAGCCGAACACGCTGCGGGTGCCGGTGCCGGTGCGGTCGGATTTCTCGCTGCCGTGTTCGAGCACGTGGCCGAGCAGGTCCAGGTATGGCTTCACTTCTTCGCGTCCTCCGCCGGTTGTGGCCGCAGCACCGGCGCACGGTGCGAACGCCACAGCAGGAACAGGCCGAGCAGGATCAGCGGCAGGCTCAGCACCTGGCCCATGGTCAGCCAGCCGAACGCCAGGTAGCCCAACTGCGCGTCGGGTACCCGCACGAATTCCACCAGGAAGCGGAAGCCGCCGTACAGCAGCGCGAACAGGCCCGACACCGCGTAGCGCGGCCGCGGCTTCGCGGAGAACCACCACAGCACGCCGAACAGCGCCAGCCCTTCGAGCAGGGCCTGGTACAGCTGCGAGGGATGGCGCGCGAACGCGTCCAGCGCGCCGGTGTCGAACTGCGCCTTGAGCGCCGCCGGGTCCATGCTCCGGTACGGCTCGGGCAGGCCGCCGGGGAACACCACGCCCCAGCCGCCCTCGGTGTACTTGCCCCACAACTCGCCGCCGATGTAGTTGCCGATGCGGCCGAAGCCCAGCCCCGGCGGCACCAGCGGGGCGACGAAGTCCATGGTGTCGAAGAAATGCTGGCGCTGGCGCCGCGACCACAGCCAGGACGCGACCAGCACGCCGACCAGGCCACCGTGGAAGCTCATCCCGCCTTCCCAAACCTTGAACACCTGCAGCGGATGCTCGAGGTAGGTGCCCAGGTCGTAGAACAGCACGCTGCCGAGCCGGCCACCGACGATCACGCCGATCAGGCCGTAGAACAGCAGGTCGCCGAACCCGTCGTCGTCGACCCCGGGCAGGCGCCCGGCGCGGATCCGGCGCCGGCCCAGCCACCACGCCACCAGGAAGCCGAGCAGGTACATCAATCCGTACCAGTGCACGCGCAGCGGCCCGAGCGAGACGGCGACCGGATCGATCTGGTGCAGGAAGATCATCGGGAATCCCGGGAATTGACCGGCCTATTGTGCCCGAGCGGCGGTCGTTCCTGCATGCAACCACCCCGGGCGGAACACCGCTGCCCGCCCCCATGCCGGCATGCGCCGGCCATCGGCCGGCGCTACAGCAGGACGGGCCGGTCCGGGATCTCGTCCAACGCCCGCGCCGCGGCCGGGCAATGCACGGCCAGCAAGGCCGAAATCCTGCGGATGCCGTCGATCACCGCGTGCTCCATGTCGGCGCCGCGGATGCCGGCCTCGACCGCCGCGCACACCGACTCCCATTCCGCGTCGGATACCCGCGCGTGCAAGCCCCGATCGGCGACGATCTCGATCGCCTGGTCGGCCAGCAACAGGTACAGCAGCACGCCGTTGTTGGCCCGCGTATCCCAGACCCGCAACCCGGCGAACACCTCGTGCGCGCGGGCACGCGGGGCCATGTCCGCCCGCAGCGCACGCCAGGGCAATCCGGCCTCGACCGCGAATACCACCTCGCCGTCGTGCAGCCTCTCGCCTTCGCCGATCGCCGCGGCGATCCGCTCCAGGCGCGCATCCGGGAAGCGGTGCCGGGCCGAGGGCGCGAACAGGTGGCGCAGCCAGCGCATCGCCATGGTCATCACCAGCGTCCCGAGGCGCCGCCGCCACCGGAACGGCCCCCGCCCCCGGACCAGCCGCCGCCACCGCCGAAACCACCACTGCGCGCACTTCCGCCGCTGCCGCCACTGGAGCCGCCGCCCCAGCCGCCGCCAAGCCCGCCCCCGCCCCAGCCACCTCCGCCGCCCCGCCAGGCGTAACCGCCGCCGCCGAGCCCAACCAGGCCGACCACCAGTCCGATCACGGCACCGGCCAGGCCGGTCAGGACCGCGGCCGACACCAGCCATGCCACGCCACCGGAAGCGCCGGCCACCAGCGGCGCGCGCACCGGCGCCGGCAGGCGGCCGAAGATCCCGCGCGCCACCTGGGCAACGACGAAGGCGACGAACAGCGCCGGCAGCCACCGCCCGCCCCCACCGGGCTCGCGCGCCGCGTTGCGGCTGACCGGCGCCGGCAAAGGCTCGCCTTCGACCAGCCCGGCCAGCACCGCGGTGGCGTCCTCGATCCCGCCGGCGTAGTCGCCGGCGCGGAACTTCGGCACCAGGTACTCCTGGATCACCCGGTTGGCGACCGCGTCGGGAATCGCGCCCTCCAGGCCGTAGCCGGTCTCGATCCGCACTGCGCGGTCGTCCTTGGCCACCACCAGCAGCACCCCGTCGTCCACGCCGCCGCGGCCCAGCCGCCACGCCTCGAACACGCGCAGCGCGTACTGCTCGATCGATTCCGGCTGGGTGCTCGGCACCACCAGCACCTGCAGCTGACTGCCCTTGCGCTGCTGCAGCGCGCGCGCCTGCGCCTCCAGGCGCTGCCGGGTGGCCGCATCCAGGGTGCCGGTGGTATCGACCACCGCCGCGTCGAGCGCGGGGATGGCCGCTTCCGGCATCGGTTGCGCCCAGGCCGCGGGCAGCGCCGCAGCCAGCGCGCAGGCCAGCCAGAGCCAGGCCAGCCAGCGTGGCGGGGGCCGCCGCGGAAGCGCGCGCATGGCGCCGGGTCAGTTCGTGGGCGCGGGTTGCGGCGCGGGCTGCGGCGGCGCCGGCGTGTTGCCGAAGTCGACCGCCGGCGCACGCTGGATCTGCGCCTCGTTCTCCACGCTGAAGTTCGGCTTCTGCTTGTGGCCGAAGAGCTTGGCGGTGACCAGCTGCGGGAACGAGCGGATGTAGGTGTTGTAGTCCTGCACGCTGGCGATGTAGCGGCCGCGCGCCACCGTGATCCGGTTCTCGGTGCCCTCCAGTTGCGCCTGCAGGTCGCGGAAGGACTGATCGGCCTTGAGCGTGGGATAGTTCTCGCTCACCACCAGCAACCGCGACAGCGCCGAGGACAGTTCGCCCTGCGCGGCCTGGAACTGCTGCAACGAGGCCGGATTGTCGGCATCCACCTGGACCTGGCCGACGCGCGCGCGCGCCTCGGTGACGTCGGTCAGCACCTGGCTCTCATGCGCGGCATAGCCCTTGACCGTATTGACCAGGTTGGGCACCAGGTCGGCCCGGCGCTGGTACTGGTTGAGCACCTCGGACCAGCCGGCCTTGACCGCTTCGTCCTTCTGCTGGATGGCGTTGTAACCGCAGCCGGACAGCAGCATGGCCATCGCCAGCACCGCCGCGACCCACGCCCGCTTGCCGAAGATCGTTTGCATGCCACTGCTCCCTGCGCGGAGCCGGCCGGCGGCCGGCGGACCGGGGCATTGCAGCACCGCCGCGGAGGTGGCGCAAGCGGCGCCCGGATCCGGCGTCAGGGCTGGATCCGGGCGGCGGTCACCACTCGCCGGCGCCGGGAACGTGCCGGTTCGCCGCGTGCCGGCGCATCGCCAGGTTCAGCACCTCCACCAGCACCGAGAAGGCCATGGCGAAATAGATGTACGGCTTGGGCACGTGCACGTCGAAGCCGTCCAGGATCAGGACCACGCCGATCAGCAGGATGAAGGCCAGGGCCAGCATCTTGACCGTCGGGTTGGCGTCGATGAAGCGGCCCAGCGGGTTGGCCGCCAGCAGCATCACCGTCACCGCCAGCAGGATCGCGAAGATCATCACCGGGATGTGGTCGGCGATGCCGACCGCGGTGATCACCGAGTCCAGCGAGAACACGATGTCGATCACCGCGATCTGCGCAATCACCATCCAGAACGCCTGCGAACTGGGCGTGGTGCGCGGATCTTCGTCCTCGCCGCCGGAGATCAGCTCGCGGATCTCCATCGACCCCTTCACCAGCAGGAACGCGCCGCCGAGGATCAGGATCAGGTCGCGGATCGAGATGCCCATCCCGCCGACGTGGAACAGGTCGTTCTGCATCCGCGCCAGGAACGCCAGCGAGACCAGCAACGCAATGCGGGTGATGCAGGCCACCGCGATGCCGAAGCGGCGGGCGAAGGCGCGCTGCTCGGGCGGCAGCCGGCCCACCGCGATGGAGATGAACACCAGGTTGTCGATGCCCAGCACGATTTCCAGCGCGCTCAGGGTCACCAGGGTCAGCCAGACGTTCGGGTCGGCCAGGAACTCGAAACTCATCGGATCAATCCTTCACGGCATGGTTCACAGCAGGCGCGGGCCCAGGACCAGTCCCCAGGCCAGCACCACGTTCAACATCAGCACGAACACCGCGGCCGAACCCATGTCCTTGGCGCGGCCGGCCAGTTCGTGGTGTTCGGCGCCGTAGCGCTCGATCACCGCCTCGACGGCCGAGTTCAGCAGCTCGGCCGCCAGCACCAGGATCATCGAGCCGACCAGCAGCGCCCGCTCCAGCCCGCCTTCGCCCAGCCACAGCGCCAGCGGGGCCAGTACCACGAACAGGTAGACCTCCAGCCGGAACGAGGACTCGTGCAGCCAGGCCGCGCGCAACCCCTGCAGCGACCACTGGGTCGCCTTGAGGATGCGGCCTGGCCGGCGCGGCAGGTGGCCGGTCTCGTCGGCCACGGGTCAGGCGCCTGCGGCCGCGTGCATGCGGCAGGAGCGCCCGCGGGGCATCGACGGGAAAAGGGACAACGGGGGAAGCGGCATCGGGTCGGTCGTGGCGACGGCGAGCCGCGATTCTGCCACATCGGGCCTCGCGGTCGGCCCGGGGGCGCTCGCGGCGGCGGCCGACCCGCGCAGGCTTGCATCGGCGGGCCACCGGCCACACGCTGTCGGCCCGCGCCCGGCCTGAGCAATCCGATGCCTGCAAGCCTGTCCCCGCGTTGCCGCCCGTTGCGGTCCATCTGCCGGGCGACCCTGATCCTGGTCCTGGCGCTGGCGGCACCGGCCATCGCCCGCACGCCGGCGACACCGGCCGATCCGCCACCGGGCGCGGTTTCCTCGCCGGCCTGGGAACAGGACATGCGCCGCTTCGCCGAGGCCGAGGCCGCCGACCCACCCCCGCGCAATGCCGTGCTGTTCGTCGGCAGTTCCTCGATCCGGCTATGGGACGGCCTGGCCCAGGACTTCGCCGGCACCCCGGTGATCAACCGCGGCTTCGGCGGCTCGGAGATCCGCGACAGCACCTGGTACGCCGACCGCATCGTGATCCCCCACGCGCCGCGCACCGTGGTCCTCTACGCCGGCGAGAACGACCTCGCCAGCGGCCGCTCGCCGGCGCAGGTGCAGGCGGACTTCCGCGCCTTCGTCGAACGGGTGCGCCGCGACCTGCCCGACACCCGGATCGCCTTCATCGCGATCAAGCCCAGCCCGTCGCGGGCGCACCTGCTGCAGGCGGTGCAGGAGGCCAACGCCCGGGTCCGCGCCGAAGCGGCGCGCTGGGATAGGGTCGACTTCATCGACGTGTTCACGCCGATGCTCGGCGCCGACGGACAGGGGCGTGCGGAACTGTTCGGGCCGGACCTGCTGCACATGAATGCCGAAGGCTATGACCTGTGGCGCGAGGCCATCGCGCCCTACCTGCGGCCCTGAGCGGGAACCGCCTCCGCGCCGGCCGGGCTCCGCGCCGGCGTGCTGCGGCCGCCGCCCCCCCGGGCCTGGACGCGGGCCGGGCCGGCAACCCATGCCAGTGCCGGGACCCGTATCGACAGCCGCCTCATCCCGGGTCGCCCGGGGCCGCGCGCAGGGCCTGCTGCTGCTCCAGGGTCAGGGCGACGTTGTCGCGCAGGTAGGCCGGCTCCACCCGTTCCGGGGCCAGTGCCTGGCCGCGGGCGAATGCGGCCGCGGCCAGGCGCGCCAGGTCGGCCGCGCGCGGCAACGCGGTCGCATCGACGCACTCCAGCGATGCGCCCAGGCGTTCGCCAAGCAGGCCGCCCGCGGCGGCGAAGCCGGTACCCAGGCCCTGCCAGGCGCCATCGGGCGCGACCGGCAGGACCACCGCCCCCGGCGCCAGCACCCGCTCGTCGTCGAGCGCGGCCAGCGTCTCGCCGTCGCGGACGAAGGCACCGGCATAGACCTCGCCCATGCGTGCGTCGATGCACGCCAGGATGTTGGCGGGACCGCCCGCCGCAGCGGCCGCCAGCACCGCCAGGGTCGAGACCGGCACCACCGGCCGGTCCAGCGCCAGTGCGATCCCCTGGGCCAGGGCGATGGCCAGGCGCACGCCGGTGAACGCACCGGGGCCGCGCCCGACCGCCACCGCATCCAGTTGCGCGCGCGCGATGCCGGCCTCGGCCAGCAATGCGTCGGCCCACGGCAACGCCAGTTCGGCATGGCGCCGCGGCGCGATCTCGAAGCGCTCGCGCACCTGCCCGTCCAGGTACAGCGCGACCGAACAGGCCTCGGTGGCGGTTTCGAAGGCGAGCAGCTTCATCGGCGTTGCACCGGGACCGGACGGACGCAGAGGTTAAACGATGACGGGCTGCGCGCGGGCGAAGAACGCCTGCACGTCCTCCAGCCGGCGGGTCCGCGCGAACCCCGGCAGCGAGTCCATGAACACCCGGCCGTAGGGCTTGCCGGTCAGGCGCGGATCGCACAGCACCAGCACCCCGCGGTCGGTCTCGGTGCGGATCAGCCGGCCCACCGCCTGCTTGAGCGCGATCACCGCCTGCGGCAATTGTTCGTCGCGGAACGGATTGCCGCCGTTGCGCCGCACCGCGTCCAGGCGCGCTTCGAACACCGGGTCGTCGGGAGCGGCGAACGGCAGCTTGTCCACCACCACCACGCTCAGCGCGTCGCCGGCCACGTCCACGCCCTCGCGGAACGTGGCCGAGCCCAGCAGCACCCCGTTGCCCGACGCGCGGAAGCGCTGCAGCAGCTCGGCCTTCGGCGCCTCGCCCTGCACGAACAGCGGCCATGGCGCGCCGCGCAGCGCCTGCGCCGCCTCGCGCAGCGCGCGGTGCGAGGCGAACAGCAGGAAGGCACGGCCGCCGGAAGCCTCCAGCACCGGCCGCACCGCATCGAGCATGGCCGCGCCGAAACCACGCGTGTTCGGTTCGGGCAATCCCTGCGGCAGGTAGCACAGCGCCTGCCGCGGCCAGTCGAACGGGCTGGGTTCCAGCAACGTGTCGGGATCGAACAGGCCGAGCTTGCGGCCCACGTGCTGGAAGCCGCCGCCCACCGCCAGGGTGGCCGAGGTGAACACCCAGGCCGCGTGCGAGCCCTCGCGGTGCGCGCGCAGCGGCGCGGACACGTCCAGCGGCGTGCGCTGGCAGCGGAAACCACGCGGACTCAACTCGTACCAGTAGACTTCGCCGCCGCGCGCGGCGGCGCGGGCCAGCGCCGCCGGATCCAGCGGCGCACCCGGCGCGGCATCGCCCGCACCGGCCTCCCCGGCTTCTTCGGATGCGTCCGCGAACGCGTCCGAAGCCGCGCCGCCGTCGCGCCAGCGGCCCAGCCGCTCGCCCAGGTCGCGCGCCCGCGCCACGCAGGCGTCGAAGCCCGGCGAGGTTTCGGCCAGCGGCACCAGTGCCTGCTCCAGCGCGGCCAGCGTGTCGGCGAGCACGTCGAAGCCGTCGGCCACCGCCGGCAGGGCCAGGGCCCGGTAGCGGGTACCCCGCGGCGGCAACGGTTCCAGCGCCGCGCGCAACTCGCGCAGCGCCTGCTCCAGCGCGCGTACCGGCCCCTGCACCACGGCCAGCGCGCCGGTGGTCTGCTTGCATTCGGCCAGGCTGTCGCGCGCCAGTTCCTGCACCTGGCGCATGCCGAAGCCTTCGCCGAAGAAACCGGCGGCCAGTTCCGGCAACTGGTGCGCCTCGTCGATCACGAACGCCTGCGCGCCCGGCAGGATCTCGCCGAAGCCCTCCTGCTTGAGCGCCAGGTCGGCCAGCAGCAGGTGGTGGTTGACCACCACCAGGTCGGCCGCCTGCGCGCGCTGCCGCGCCTGGACCACGAAGCACTCGTCCCAGAAGGGGCACTCGCTGCCCAGGCAGTTGTCGACGGTGGAGGTGACCAGCGGCAGCAGCGGCGAGTCCTCGGCCAGCCCTTCCAGTTCGGCCATGTCGCCGGCGCGGGTGCGCCCGGCCCAGGCGACGATGCGCTGGAACTGGCTGGCCTGCTCCGGGCTGGAGAAGTGCGCGTCGCCCTTGGCCTGGTTCATCCGGTACAGGCACAGGTAGTTGGCACGGCCCTTCAGCAGCGCCGAACGCAGGCTGGCGCCCAGCGCCTCGCGCACCCGCGGCAGGTCGCGGTGGTAGAGCTGGTCCTGCAGCGCACGGGTGCCGGTGCTGACGATGGTCTTCAGTCCCGACAGCAGCGCCGGCACCAGGTAGGCGTAGGTCTTGCCGGTGCCGGTGCCGGCCTCGGCCAGCAACGCCTCGCGCTGCTCGAACGCCTCGGCCACCGCCGCGGTCAGGCGCAACTGCGCCGCGCGCACGGCGAAGCCGTCGAGGCGCGAGGCGAGCGCGCCGCCTTCGTCGAGCGCTTCGCGGCTGGCATGGGCAAGACGTGACATCGGACGCACCGGAGGCGTGGCATGCGGGAACCCGGCGCCGCGGACGGCGCCTCCCCGCCGCGCCTCACATCCGCTTCAAGCCCGGCACCGTGCAGGCGCCGATCTGGTCCCGCGCCGAGGCGGCATCCGCCGCCCGTCCGCCGGCCAGCGCGGCCTGCTCGATCGTGGCCCAGTGGCGCCGGCACAACGGCCCGACCCGGGAGCCGAGTTCGTAGGCGCGCCGCGCCAGGACTCCGGCCTGGGCAGGGTCGCCCTGCAGCAACGCCGCTTCGGCGCGCTCCTGCAGCAGCGTCGGATCGTCCGGGGCGATCCGCAGGGCGAGGTCCAGCGCCGCGGCCGCGGCCGCGGCGTCGCCACGGGCGCGCACGCGCGCGGCCTGTTCGCGCAGGTCGGCGACCTGCGGGTCGCGCAGCGGCTGCACGTCCAGCTCGGTGTCGTCCACGCCTGCGGCGGCCTCGATCGCGGCCAGGCGTTCCTGCGCGGTGGGACCGGGCGGGGGCGGCGACGGAATCTGGACCTGGGCTGCAGGCTTGCACCCGGACAGCCACAGGCCCATCGCGGCGACGGCCGCGCAGCGGAGGATCGGAGTCATGCCGGCATTATGGCGCAGGCGGCTGGGCCGGTTGCGGCCGGTCCGGCGTGGCCGGCGCCGGTTCGGCCGGACGATCGCGGCGGAACAGCCGCTGCCAGAAGCCTTCCTTGTCCTGGGTCTGGCCATCGCTGGCCGCCGGATCGGCATCGCCCGCCGGCACGCAGGGCGCGTACGCCGGCACCGCCCCGGCCACGAACGGCAGGTGCCGCGCGCCGGGGCAATCGGCATCGGTGACCGCGGAGCCCTGTGCCTGCACCCACTGCCAGTCCAGGCCCTTGCCGGGCACCCGCAGCGGTGCGCTGGGCAGGCGCGAGAACAGCCCGGACCAGATCCGCATCGCCCCGGTGGCGCCATACAGGCCGGTCTGTTCGTTCTGGTCGTTGCCCATCCACACCACCGCCAAGTGGTCGCCGGTATAGCCGGCAAACCAGCTGTCGCGGCTGTCGTTGCTGGTGCCGGTCTTGCCCGCCGCTGCCAGCCGACCCAGGCCATCGCCGACCAAGCGCCGGCCGGTGCCGTCGCTGACCGCCTGCTGCAGGGCCACGCCGACCAGGTGGGCGGCAATCGAATCGCCCTCTTGCGCCGGCGCCGGAGCGTCGTCGTAGCGCTTGAGCAGGCGTCCGTCCGGATCGAGCACGCCGCGCACCGCGCGCAGCGGCTGCACCTGGCCGCCCGAGGCCAGGAACTGGTACAGCTGCGCCATCGCGTACGGGCTCTGGTCGGTGGAGCCGAGGATCAGCGACGGATTGGGTTGCGCCTCCAGCCCGGCCAGCACCTTGATCAGGTGCGCCAGCCGTTCCGGCCCGACCTGCATGCCCACCCGCACCGTGGCCTGGTTGTAGGAATGGGCCAGCGCGTCGATCGCGCGCACGGTGCCGTGGCTGGTGTTGTCGGAGTTGTCCGGGCTCCAGGTCTTGCCGCGCGCCAGCTGCACCGTTACCGGCGTGTCCTCGACGAAGCTGGCCAGCGAGAAGCGCTGCGGCTGGGTCAGCGCCAGCAGGTAGACGTAGGGCTTGAGCAGCGAACCGACCGGACGCCTGGCCTCGATCGCGCGGTTGAAGCCGTGCTCGGCCACGTCGCGGCCGCCGACCACCGCCAGTACCTCGCCGCCGTGCACGTCGGTGACCACCATGCCGGCCTGCAGCGGCGGCCGCTTGCCGGTCTGCAGCGCGTCCAGCGCCGCAGTCACCGCACCCTCGGCATAGGCCTGGGCCGAGGGCGACATGCCGGTGAGCACGCTCAGGCCGGCGCCCTGCAGCGCGCTCTCCGGATAGTCGGCGGCCAGCTGGCGGCGGACCAGGTCGATGTAGGCCGGGAAGCGGTTGGCCGCGGCCACGCCGGGCTGCGCGGTCACTCCCAGCGGCGCCTGGCGCGCGCGCTGGTATTCGGCGTCGTCGATCAGGCCGGTGTCGCGCAGCATCGACAGGGCGACGTTGCGCCGTTCCAGCGCGCGCTCCGGGTGCTTGCGCGGATCGTAGTAGGACGGCCCCTTCACCAGGCCGATCAGCAGCGCCATCTGCTCGGTGCCCAACTCCGACAGGTCGCGGCCGAACCAGAACTCCGCGCCGGAGGCCATGCCATGGATCGCCTGGCCGCCGCGCTGGCCGAGGTAGACCTGGTTGAGGTAGGTCTCCAGGATCGTGCGCTTGTCGTAGCGCGCCTCCAGCACGATCGCGTACAGGATCTCGTTGAACTTGCGCGACCAGGTCTGCTCCTTGCCGATCCCGAGCAGGCCGCTGCGCGCCAGCTGCTGGGTCAGGGTACTGGCACCCTGGCGCTTCTCGCCGGCGAGCAGGTTGACCCACGCCGCGCGCGCCATGCCCGACAGGTCGATGCCGTGGTGGTGGGCGAAATCGCGGTCCTCCACCGCCTGCAGGCCGGTGACCAGCAGTTCGGGCACCTCCTCGATCCGGACCAGGCGCCGCTCCTCCTGGCGCTGGCCGTAGAGGGTGGCGATCCGCGCCGGGTCCAGGCGCGCGGCCTTGATCGGCTTGTCCGCGCCGGCATCGCGCACTCCGGCCACCCGGCCACCGGCCAGGGACACTTCGATTCGCCGCGCCGGCACTTCGCCGTCCACGTCCATGTAGCCGCGGCTGGCGATGGTGAAGCGACCCTCGTCGACGTGGTAGCTGCCGGGGCGCTGGCCCGCTTCGTCCTCGAGATAGCCGGCCGCGTCCAGTTCGGTCCTGAGCGTGCGCGCATCCATCGCCAGCTGCGGGGCGAGGCGCAGCGGGCGGGCGTAGACCCGGGTGGGGATCTGCCATTGCAGCGCGCCGAAGCGTTCGCCGACCTGGTGGTTCAGGTACAGCAGGTACGGGATCAGGAAGCCGGCCGCCAGCGCGGCGCCGGCCAGCACCGCCGTCAGCAGGTGCCGGCGCCAGGCCGGCGCGCCTTCGAGGTCTTCGATGTCGTCCGGCTCGTGGCGTCGGGGCACGGGGATGCGAGAATGCGGCGGTCGGCCGAGTCTAGCGCAGGCGCCCGCCCGCGCCGCGCCCGCGCCGCGCCGTCCTTCAGTCGGAGTTGCCCACCGGAATGCCGTCCCCGCCGCGTGCCCGCGACTGGCTGTCCCTCCCCCGCTACTGGCTGGCGCACCTGCGCGGCCTGCTGCGCCGTGGCCTGTCGAGCCTGCGCAGCCGCGGCTGGCGGGCGACCTGGCAGCGGGCCTGGCTGCAGCTGCGCCCGCCACCGCCGCCGCCGCGGACTCCCCTGTACCGCCCGGAGCCGGCGCCGTTCGCACCGTTCGCGGTACCCGCGGTGGCCGCTGGCGTCGTGCCGCGGGCCAGCATCGTCATCCCGGTCTACAACCATTGCCAGGCCACCCTGGCCTGCCTGCGCGCGCTGGCCGCGCACCCGCCGGCCGCCGCCTGCGAAGTGATCGTGGTCGACGACGGCAGCGGCGACGCCACTGCCGCCTGGATGGCGCGGGTCGACGGCCTGCGCTATCACCGCCGCACCGCCAACGGCGGCTTCATCGCCGCCTGCAACGACGGCGCCGCGCTGGCCCGCGGCGACTGCCTGGTATTCCTCAACAACGACACGATCCCGCAACCGGGCTGGCTGGACGCGTTGCTGGCCACCTTCGACGCCGAACCGGACACCGGCCTGGCGGTCGCCCGGCTGCTGTATCCGGACGGGCGCCTGCAGGAAGCCGGCGGGGTGGTGTTCGCCGACGGCAGCGCCTGGAGCTATGGCCGCTTCGAAGCCGCCGACGACCCGCGCTACACCTACCTGCGCGAGGCCGACTACGGTTCCGGCGCGGCGCTGGCGATCCCGCGCGCGCTGTTCGCTCAGGCCGGTGGTTTCGACCCGCGCTACGCCCCGGCCTACTACGAAGACACCGACCTGGCCTTCGCGGTGCGCGCGCTCGGGCGCAAGGTCCGCTACCAACCGGCCAGCCGGGTGCTGCATGACGAGGGCACCACCGCCGGCACCGACCCGGGCCGCGGGGTGAAGGCATACCAGGCGCGCAACCGGAGGGTGTTCGCGGCGAAGTGGGCCGATGCGCTGCGCGCGCGGCCGGTGGCCGGCACCGTGCCCGGCCCGGTGCTGCTGCATGCCGGGCAACGCCGGATCCTGATCGTGGACGAAGCGGTCCCGACCCCGGACCGCGACTCGGCCTCGCTGCGCCAGTTCAACCTGCTGCGCATGCTGCGGGGGCATGGCGCGCACGTGGCCTTCCTGCCGACCGGGCTGGCCCATGGCGGCGCGGCCACCCTCGCGCTGCAGCAGCTGGGCGTGGAGACCTGGTACGCGCCGTTCGTCCGCTCGACGGCGGCCTGGCTGCGCGCGAACGCCGCGCGTTTCGACGTCATCGTCGTCACCCGCCACCACCTCGCCGCGGCGCTGCTGCCGCTGCTGCGCCAGCATGCGCCGCAGGCGCGCCGGGTGCTGGACACGGTGGACCTGCACTACCTGCGCGAAGGCCGCGGCGCGCGCCTGTCGGGAGACGCCGCGGCGCTGCGCGCGGCCGAAGCGACCCGTGACCGCGAACTGGCGGCGATGGCGGCCGCCGACCTGGTCCTGGTGGTCAGCGACGAGGAGCGCGCACAGCTGGCGCAGGATGCGCCGGGGGTGCGCGTGGACGTGCTCTCGAACCTGCACGAGGTCGCCGGCCCCGGGGCGGATTTCGGCATCCGCCGCGACCTGGTGTTCGTCGGCGGCTTCCGCCATCCGCCCAACGCCGACGCGGTGCTGTGGTTCGCGCAGGACGTGTTCCCGACGATCCGCGAACGACTGCCGCAAGTGCGCTTCCATTGCATCGGCTCCGATCCGCCGGCGCAGGTCCGCGCGCTGGCCGCCCTGCCGGGGATCGAGGTACACGGCCACCTGCCCGACATCACCGCGTACATGGATGGCGCCCGCGTGGCGGTGGCGCCGCTGCGCTTCGGTGCCGGGGTCAAGGGCAAGGTCAACCTGAGCATGGCCCACGGACAACCGGTGGTGGCCACTTCGTGCGCGGTGGAAGGCATGCACCTGCACGACGGCGTGGACGTGGCGGTGGCCGACGATCCGGCCGCGTTCGCCGACGCGGTGGTCGCGCTGTACACCGACCGCGGGCGCTGGGAACGGCAGGCGCGGGCCGGACTGGAGAGCGTGGCCCGGCACTTCTCCCTGGAGGCGGCCGAAGCCGCCGTGCAGCGCGTGTTCCTGTCCGGATAGAACCGGTTGCCATGGCGCCGGCCCTGCCGCGCACGGCCGGCGCTACATCGGCGGGACGCCGCCGCGGGCGCGGTCCAGGCGCGCGGCGAAGTCCGCCAGTCCCGGGGTTGCCGGGTCCAGCGCACGCGCGGCGTCCAGCGCGCGGACGGCCACTTCCAGTTCGCCGGCACGCAGGCGCTCCTCGCCCACCGCCAGCCAGCGTTGCGCCAGGCGCTGGCTTACGCCGGCCAGCACCGGATCGGCCGGAACCAGCGTTCGCCATGCATCGTGGCAACCCTGCGCCATACGCAGACGGTTGTCGCGCAACGCCGCCTCCACGCAGTCAGCCACCGCACCGCGCATCCGTGCGGCGGCGGAATGCACCGCAGGATCGGCGGGCGCCAGCGCCTCGGCCACGCGCAGGCGATCGTAGGCGCTGGCGCCGGGCGGATCGATCCATTCCCCGCGCCGCAGGGCTTGGTCGAATTCTTCCAGCGTGCGTTGCAGCGCGAGCGTCCGCGGCGTGAGCGGGGATGCGGGCGGGGGATGCAGGCGTGCCTCGGCCGCGCGGGCGCGTTCGAGGTCGCGGGCGACGCCTTCCAGCTCCACGCCATCCGGCGCCAGCCCACGCGCCAGCCGCAACAGGCGCCCGGCCTCGTCGAAGCGGAAATCCGCCGCCGCCAGCCGTGCCTGGCCGGACAGTGCCGTGGCGGCGCGGGCGGCCCCCTGGGCCACCGCCGGATCCTCCGGCGCCACATCACGCAAGCGGGCGAACGCCGCGGCCGCCTGTTCCAGGTGTCCACGCTGCAACCGGCGCTGGGCGATCCCCAACTGCGCGGCCAAGGCACGCGCATATGCGGCCTGCAAGCCCGGCAGCGACACGTGTCCGGGATCATGCCCGCGGGCCAGCGCCAGGCGCCACGCCGCGCCCGCCAGGTCGCCGGCCTGCAAAGCCTGCGGCACCGGCTCCAGCAGCAGCGACAGCGCATCCTCGCGGCCTTCGAGCGCGGCCATCTCGCCCGGCTCCAGCGCCAGCCATTGCGCGTACAGCGGCAACGCCGCTTCGACATCGCCGGATTCCAGCGCGGCGGCCGCGCGCGCGCGCAGCGCCGGCAGGTCGGTGGCCGCCGCCTCGGCCCGGCGCAGCGATGCCGCAACCGGTTCCAGATGCGCCCGCGGCAACTGCAGTTCCGCGGCCAGGGCCAGCCAGCGCCGGGCCGGGTCCAGGCGCGAGGCTTCGATCTCCCGGTCCGCCCGCGCCAACGCCGCCCGGCCCACCCGCAGCAAGCCGGCGCGACCTTCGCCGCGGTCACTGTCCAGCGCCTGGGCGGCCTCGAACTTCTGCCGCGCTCCCTGGCCGTCGGCCTGGTCCAGCCGGCCCGCCGCCAGCGCCGCCTCGCCCTCGGCCAGCAGACGGTCGATCCGCGCCTGCGGCCACCACCCCTCGGTCAGCGGCTGGCGCAGTGCGACCAGCAGCAGCGCCAGCAGCGCCAGTCCACCCAGCGCCCATGGCCAACGCGGCCGGCGGCCGGCGGCGAAGGGCCGCCCGGGCCGCGGGGGGGCACCGGCGGGCATCGGCTTCAACCAGGCCAGGAGGGAATCACCGGCGCAGCTTAGCGCGGGCGCGTGCTGGCGCCGCCAGCCCGCCCGGCCAGCGGCGCGCGGCAGCCGGCCGAAACGCAGACGGCCCGCGCAAGGCGGGCCGTCCCGGGAGCCATCGCGGCGCTACCGGCCGCGCTCAGTCGTCGCCCTTGGACAGATCGTCGTCGGCAACCACCTCGGCGGCGGCCCACTCCAGCGCCTCGCGTTCGGCGCGCTCGCGCTCGGCCTTCTCGACTTCGTCGATCAAGGCATTGTCGATGGTGCGGGCGGCGATCTCGCGCAGGGCCAGCACGGTCGGCTTGTCGTCACTCTCGCTGTTGTCGAGGGTGGCGGGGACGCCGTTGGCGAGCTGGCGGGCGCGCTTGGAGGCCATCATGACCAGTTCGAAGCGGTTGTCGACCACTTCCAGGCAATCTTCGACGGTGATACGGGCCATAGGGTTCCAGGCGACTGCGGTCGCCGCTCGTTGAGTAGGGGATCGGGCGCGGGAGTTTACGCGGGTGTCCGCGGCCGGGCAAGCACGGCAGCTGAACGCGCCTTTGCAATCAACCAGTTAGGTCACGAATCCGGGGCCAGCAGGGTCTCGATCAGGGCCGCGTGGCGCTGCTGCTGCTGGGCTCGCCGCAGGCGGCTGGCGGTGAACACCGCGCACATCTCGTCCACCGCGGTGTCGAACACCTCGTTGACGATCACGTAGTCGAACTCGGCGTAGTGCGACATCTCCTCGCGCGCGGCGGCCAGGCGCCGGGCGATGACCTCCTCGCTGTCCTGTCCGCGCGAGCGCATGCGCTGCTCCAGCGCCTGCCGCGACGGCGGCAGGATGAACACGCCGACCGCGTCGGGCACCTGCGCCCGCACCTGCAACGCGCCCTGCCAGTCGATCTCCAGCAGCACGTCGCGGCCGGCGGCCAGCTGCGGCTCCACCGACTGCCGGGCGGTGCCTTTCCAGTCGCCGTGCACCCGGGCATGTTCGAAGAAGTCGCCGGCGTCGATCATCCGCTGGAATTCCCCGGCGGAGACGAAGTGGTAGTGCTGCGCATGGCGCTCGCCCGGCCGCGGCGCGCGCGAGGTGAACGAGATCGACAGGCACACCTGCGGATCGCGCGCCAGCACCGCGTTGACGATGCTGCTCTTGCCTGCCCCGGAGGGCGCGGCGACGACGAAGAGGGTGCCGCGCATGCTCATTCGATGTTCTGCACCTGTTCGCGGACCTGGTCGATCAGCACCTTCAGCTCGACCGCGGCGGCCGAGGTGCGCGCGTCCACCGACTTGGAGCCCAGGGTGTTGGCCTCGCGGTTGAACTCCTGCAGCAGGAAGTCCAGGCGCCGGCCCACCGGCTCGCGCTGGCCCAGTATGCGGCGGATCTCGGCGACGTGGCTGGCCAGCCGGTCCAGTTCCTCGTCCACGTCGAGCTTCTGCAGCCACAGCACCAGTTCCTGCTCGGCGCGGCCCGGATCGACCGGGTGCGGCAGGTCGGCCAGGCGCGCGGCCAGCTTGACGCGCTGGCCCTCGCGGATCGCCGGGACCAGCTCGCGCACCTGCCCGGCGATGCGCTCGATCGCGTCCACCCGTTCGGCAATCGCTACCGCCAGCTTGGCACCCTCGCGTTCGCGCGCGGCGACGAACTCGTCCAGCACCTGGTCCAGCAGTTCCAGCGCCTGCGCCTGCAGCGCCTCGCCGTCGGCGCTCGGCGCCTGCAGCACGCCGGGCAGTTGCAGCAGTTCGGCGAACTCCACCTGCAGCCGCGGGAAGCGCGCGTCCAGGCGCTGCGCCAGCTCGCCCAGGCGCTCCAGCAGCGGTTCGTTGACCGCCAGCGACACCGCCGCTTCGGGCGCGCGCAGGCGCAGCGCCAGGTCCAGCTTGCCGCGCTGGATCCGCGCAGCCACCCGCTCGCGCAGCACCGGCTCCAGCGCGCGCAGGTCGTCGGCCAGGCGCAGGCCGGTCTCCAGGAAGCGATGGTTGACCGAGCGCAGTTCGCAGCCCAGCACGCCCCAGGGGGTGACGCGTTCGCCGCTGGCGAAGGCGGTCATGCTACGGATCATGCGGAGTCCTTCTGGCTCGGTGCGCGCGTGGCGGGCACGGGTGGCGAGGGGCGAATGTTAGTCTAGCCGGCCTCCCGCGGCATCCCACCGCCCGGTCCGCGCCGCGGGCCCGCCACCCCCCGCTCCTTCCCTCGCCCTTGCCTACGGAACCCGCACATGACCGTCGTCCGCCCCAGTGGCCGCGCCCCCGACCAGTTGCGCGACGTGCGCATCGAACGCGGCTACACCCGCCACGCCGAGGGCTCGGTGCTGGTCAGCTTCGGCGACACCCGCGTGCTGTGCACCGCCAGCGTCGAGAACAAGGTGCCGCCGTTCCTGCGCGGCAAGGGCGAAGGCTGGGTCACCGCCGAGTACGGCATGCTGCCGCGCTCCACCCACACCCGTTCCGACCGCGAGGCCGCGCGCGGCAAGCAGGGCGGGCGCACCCTGGAGATCCAGCGCCTGATCGGCCGCGCCCTGCGCGCCTGCATCGACCGCGCCGCGCTGGGCGAGCGCACGGTGGTCATCGATTGCGACGTGCTCCAGGCCGACGGCGGCACCCGCACCGCCGCCATCACCGGCGCCTACGTGGCCCTGGTCGACGCGATGCGCTGGCTGCAGGCGCGGCGCGAGATCACCCGCGACCCGGTGTTCGGCGCGGTGGCGGCGATCTCGGTCGGCGTGTACCAGGGCGTGCCGGTGCTGGACCTGGACTATGCCGAGGACAGCGCCTGCGACACCGACATGAACGTGGTGATGAACGACGGCGGCGGCTTCATCGAGCTGCAGGGCACCGCCGAGGGCCACGCCTTCCGCCGCACCGAGCTCGACACGCTGCTGGCGCTGGCCGAACAGGGCATCGGCGAACTGCTGGCCGCGCAGCAGGCTGCCTTGTCGCAAGCCGGACCGGCGCGGTCGTGACCCGCCTGGTGCTGGCCAGCGGCAACCCCGGCAAGCTGGCCGAACTGCGCGCCCTGCTCGCCGACGCCGGGGTGGAGCTGGTGGCGCAGTCGGACCTGGGCGTGGACGACGCCGAGGAGACCGGCCTGAGCTTCGTCGAGAACGCACTGCTCAAGGCGCGCCACGCCGCGCGCGCCACCGGCCTGCCGGCGCTGGCCGACGACTCGGGCCTGTGCGTGGATGCGCTGGGCGGCGCACCCGGGCTGTATTCGGCGCGCTACGCCGGCGGCCACGGCGACAGCGCGGCCAACAACGCCAAGCTGCTGCGCGAACTGGAGGGGCTGCAGCCGGAGCGGCGCGGCGCGCACTTCCATGCGGTGATCGTGCTGCTGCGCCATCCCGAAGACCCGCAACCGCTGGTCGCCGAGGGCGTGTGGCCTGGCAGCATCCTCGATGCGCCCCGCGGCGAGGGCGGCTTCGGCTACGACCCGCTGTTCCTGGACCCCGAGCACGGCCACTCGGCCGCCGAAATGGAGCCGGCGCTGAAGAACCGGATCAGCCACCGCGGCCGCGCCCTGGCGCAATTGCGCCAGCGGCTGCCGGACGCACTGGCGGCCCTGCGCTGACGCCGCGCCCGCATCGCGCCAGCCGCACCCGCACGCCGCATGACCCCCGCGCTGATTCCGCCGCCACTGTCGCTCTACGTGCACCTGCCCTGGTGCGTGCGCAAGTGTCCGTACTGCGACTTCAACTCGCACGCGGCCAAAGGCGAACTGCCGTTCGACGCCTACGTCGATGCGCTGGTCCGCGACCTCGAGCACGACCTGCCGCTGGCCTGGGGCCGCACCGTGCACAGCGTGTTCTTCGGCGGCGGCACCCCGAGCCTGTTCCCGGCGCGGGCCGTCGAGCGGATCCTGCAGGCCGCCAGTGCCCGGCTGCGCTTCGCCCCGGACGCGGAGATCACCCTGGAAGCCAATCCCGGCACCGCCGAGCACGACCGCTTCGACGGTTACCGCGCCGCCGGGGTGAACCGGATCAGCTTCGGCGTCCAGAGCTTCGACGACGGCTGCCTGCAGCGACTCGGCCGCATCCACGACAGCGCCGAAGCCGAGGCGGCGGTGAAGTTGGCCCAGGACGCCGGCTTCGACAACCTCAACCTGGACCTGATGTACGCCCTGCCCGGCCAGGACCTGGCCATGGCGCAGCGCGACCTGGAACACGCCTTCGCCCTGCAGCCGGCGCACATCAGCCACTACCAGCTCACCCTGGAACCGAACACCGTGTTCTTCGCCCGGCCGCCGCAGGGCCTGCCCGACGACGACGCCGCCTGGGACATCCAGGAACGCTGCCAGGCGCTGCTGGCCGAGGCCGGCTACGGCCACTACGAGACCAGCGCCTACGCCCGCCCCGGGCGCCAATGCGCGCACAACCTCAACTACTGGCGCTACGGCGACTACCTGGGGATCGGCGCCGGCGCCCACGGCAAGCTCACCCTGGGCGCCGAACAGGCGATCGTGCGCCGCTGGAAGCACAGGCATCCGGCCGCCTGGATGGAAACGGCCGGCACCGCGCAGGCCATCGGTGGCGACGAACGGATCGGGCCGGAGCGGCGCCCGTTCGAGTACATGCTCAACGCCCTGCGCCTGCACGAAGGCTTCGACCTGGTCGATTTCGAGGCGCGTACCGGCCTGGACCGGGAACGGATCATGCCGCAACTGCGGGAGGCGCAGGAACGGGAATGGCTGGAGGTTGCGGCCAGCCGGGTGACCCCGACCGCGCTGGGACGACGCTTCGCCAACGACGTGATCGCCCTGTTCCTGTAGGGCTCCGCCCTCCGGCACCCGATCCGGGGACGCGGCCTGCGGTCGCGCCCGCCGGATCGGCCGCGACCCCACCGCCACGGTGGCCGGTCCGGCGCAAACGTGCTAAATACCGCGGTCGTATAGGGGGAAAGCCGGGACACCGGATGTCGGGAACCGTTCGTCCAGCATCGACCGCCGCAGGCGGGCCGCGCACGCTTGCGGCCGCGTCGCTGCCGCCGCGCGTGCGGCACGTGCTTGGAGCGGTGAATACCCTGGCCGGGCAGGCGCTGACCACCTCGATCAACCTGGCCCTCAACGAGCTCGAGCGGCAGTTGTTCATGCAGGCCGAACGCTCGCGCAGCAACCAGCGCCAGTCCGAGCACTTCATGGAGCTGCAGCACCTGCGCCAGCATCGCGCCGACCTGGTGCCGCAGTACCTGGCCGGGCTGGAGGCGTCGCTGGCACGCCTGCGCGAACTCCCGGAAGCCGAGCCGCAGGAGGCGCCACGGCAGGACCCGCTGGCGTTCCAGCACCTGACCCTGGTCGAGGACACCGACCTGGACCGCGACATCGTCCTGCGCGAGATCGCCCGCCGCGAGACCCAGCGCGGCGGCACCCCCCTGCTGCTGCTCGGCCAGCGCTTCGGCGTGCTTGCCGCGCGCCCGGCCCTGGATGCGGACCGGCTTCCGATCGGCCCGCACGCCCTGTGCCAGATACTGCGCGATGCCGGCGAGTCGCTGCACCTGAACCTCGATTCGCAGCTGATGCTGTACCGGGTGTTCGAGCGCCAGGTGATGGAGCGCTACGGCGAACTGGTCGAACGCCTGAACGTGTTGCTCACCCACGAGGGCGTATTGCCCGGGCTGGTCTACTTGCCCTACCGCCCGCGCACCCAGGGCCAGAGCCGTGCGCGCGGACCCGCGCCGGGCTCGGCCGGCGCGGTGAGCCAGCGTCCGCTCACCGGCTGGCATGGCCAGGCCCAGCCCTCGGCCTGGAGTGGCGCGCTGATGGCCGGCCTCGCCGCGCGCCAGTCGCCATCCGACGGCGACGGCGAGGTCGCGGCCACGCCCCGGGAGATGCCGGAAAAGGCGGTGTTCAACGCCTTGCAGAACATGCTGTCCGACTACCGCGGGCATGGCCCGGACGCCGCCCCGGCGCCACAACCCGGGCTGATCCTGCCGGTGGACGCGGTGGTCAACGTGCTCGGCGCGATGCAGTCCGCACCGCCGCCGACGCGCGCGCCGGGCCGGCCGCGGCGGACCGTGGACGACCTGCGCCAGGCGATGCTGGCGCGCATGCGCGAATCGCATGGACCCGAGGCCGGGCTGTCGCAGGAGCACCACGACACTTTCGACCTGCTGGGCATGCTCTATCGCGAGATCGGCCGCGAGGTGCACGACGACGCGCCGGCGCAAAACCTGCTCGAACGCCTGCAGGTGCCGGTGGTGCGCGCGGCGGTGCAGGACCGCAGCTTCTTCGTCCGCGACCAGCACCCGGCGCGCGAGCTGCTCAATTCGGTGGCCGAATCCGGCGCCACCTGGCTGGCGGACGAAGACGGCGACTCGCAGCTGGTCCTGCGCCTGGAACAGGCCGTGGACCGCGTGGTCGAGGAATACGACGGCGACGAGGCGGTATTCGAGCGTGCCAACCGCGAGGTGCAGGAACACTACCGGTCGCAGGCGCACAAGGCCGAGGTCAGCGAGCGCCGCCAGGTCGAAGCCGCCCGCGGCCGCGACCGGATGGAGACCGCCAAGCGCAGCGCCGCCGACACCATCGCCGCGCGCCTGGGCGAGCGCAAGCCGCCGCAGTTCGTGCAGGCGCTGCTCAACCAGGCCTGGGCCGACGTGCTGACCCTTACCGCACTGCGCCACGGCGAGGAATCGGAGGAGTGGCGCGAGCGCGAACAGGTCACCGAACGGATCATCGACATCACCTGCGCCGCCGACGCGCCGGCGGATCCGGAGCTGACCGGGCAGATCGACACGGCCCTGCGCCAGGTCGGCTACCACGAGGACGAGGCCGGCGCGATCGCGCGCAGGCTCTCGCGCAGCGACGAGGATGAAGGCACCTCGCGCACCGAACTGACCGCCAAGCTCAAGGCACGCGCGCGGCTGGGCCAGGACGGTCAGGCCGAGACCAAAAAGGCCAAGCCGCCGCCGCGCACCGCCGAGGAACAGGCCTGCTACGAGCACCTGCGCACCCTGCCGTTCGGCACCTGGTTCGAATTCGTGCACAACCAGCAGGGCGATGTGCGCCGCCAGCGGCTGTCCTGGTACAGCCCGGTCACCGACAACGCGCTGTTCGTCAACGCGCGCGGGCAACGGGTCGGCGAACAGTCGCTGGACAGCCTGGCCAGGCTGATGGCCAGGAACCAGGCGCGGGTGGTGACCGAGGAGCGCGGCCGCCTGATCGACCGCGCCTGGCACGCCACCCTGCGCGCATTGCGCGGCCTGGCCGGGCGCGGCACCGGCGACGGCGGCGAACTGGGGACGGTCCCCGCATGATCCACGACGCCCGCCGCGCACCGCGCCGCCATGTCACCGATATCACGCCGGTGATCGACACCATGACCGACGAGGTGATCGGCCAGCTCGGCAACCTGTCCGAGACCGGGATGCTGCTGATCGCCTCGGCGCCGCTGCAGGAGGATGCGCTCTACCAACTGCGCTTCCATCTGGCGGGCCGCAGCCAGGCGATGAACATCGGCGTGCACCTGCTGTGGTCGGTGGCCGCCAACACGCCCGGGCAGAGCTGGTGCGGCTTCCGTTTCCTGACCATCGCCGACGACCAGCGCTCCTTCATCCGCGACTGGGTGCGTGCCGGCGAGGAAAGCACCGGCTGAGTGGCGCGCATCCCTGACCGAATCGCGCGATAGGGCACAATGGCGGTCTTCCCCATGGCCGCCACGCCGATGAACGCCGCCGACCCCGCCTCGCTCTACCCGCAACACCTGGCCACGCTGCAGGCGCGCGCCGACGAGGCGCTGGCGCGCAGCGGCCACGACCACCTGCTCGTCCCCAGCGGCCGGCGCCACTACCAGGTATTCGACGACCGCGACTACCCGTTCGCGGTGAACCCGCATTTCAAGCACTGGCTGCCGCTGACCACGGTCGCCGACAGCTGGCTGGCGTACACCCCCGGGCAGCGACCGAAGGTGATCTACCTGCAGCCGTTCGACTACTGGCACGTGGTGCCGCAGGCACCTGGCGGCTGGTGGGTCGAGCATGTGGACGTGCACGTGATCCGCACCCCGGAGGAGGCGCTGGCACTGCTGCCCGGTCCGGCCGCGCGCTGCGCGATCCTGGGCGAGGCCAACAGCGCGCTGGGCGACTACGTGCCGAACAACCCGGCCGCGGCGCTGGACTACCTGCACTACCAGCGCTCGTACAAGACGCCCTACGAACTTGCGCTGATGCGCCTGGCGCAGCGCAGGGCCGCGCGTGCGCACCGGGCCGCCGAACGCGCCTTCCGCGCCGGCGCCGGCGAGTTCGATATCCACATCGCCTACTGCGAGGCGGTGCGCCAGGACGCGACCGAGGTACCGTACCAGAACATCGTCGCCCTGAACGCACACGGCGCGGTACTGCACTACACCGAACTGGACCGCGACCCGCCGGCCGAATCGCTGAGCTTCCTGATCGATGCCGGCGCCAGCCACTGCGGCTACGCCGCCGACATCACCCGCACCCACGCGGCGGACCGCGGCAGCGAGTTCCAGGCGATGATCGAGGCGGTGGATGCGGCGCAACTGGCCATGTGCGCCGCGGTCCGCGCCGGCACCGACTACCGGCAGCTGCACGTGGACGCGCACCTGGCGCTGATGGGCATCCTGCGCGAATTCGGGGTGCTGAAGGTTTCGCCGGAAGCGGCGCTGGCCAGCGGGGTCAGCGCGGCGTTCTTCCCGCACGGACTGGGCCATCCGATCGGACTGCAGGTGCACGACGTGGCCGGCTTCGCCGCCAGCGACCGCGGCGGCACGATTCCGCGCCCGGACGGCCACCCCTACCTGCGCATGACCCGGATGCTGGAGCCGGGCATGGTCCTGACCATCGAACCGGGCCTGTACTTCATCGACATGCTGCTGGACGAGGTCAAGCGCAACGGCCACGCGGCCAGCCTCGACTGGGCACGGGTGGACGCGTTCCGCCCCTATGGCGGGATCCGGATCGAGGACGATGTGCTGTGCACCGCCGACGCGGCCGAGAACCTGACCCGCCCCGCTTTCGCCGAATGACGGATGCCGGCCCGGCGGGGCCGACCGCGGATACCGGCACGCTCGCAGCGGACGCCGGAGCCGACGGATGACGCACGGCCTTATGTGGCAGCACCCGGAACCGGCGCCGGCCGGCGGTGTGCGGCCAGGCAGGCCAGCACGCTGAGCACCACGAAGGCCAGCGCGGCGATCTCCAGCGGCGCCGGCGCGCGCCACTCCCACAACCACCCGTAGACCAGCGCGAACAGGGTCTCGAACAGGATCATCTGCCCCACCAGGGTCAGCGGCAGCAGCCGGCTCATGCGGTTCCACAGCGCATTGCCCCCGATCGAGGCCAGCACCGCCACGCCCACCGACACCGCGCCCAGGCGCACCCAGGCCTCCGCGCCGTGCGCGCCCATTCCCATCGCCACCGCCAACGGCAGCAACAGCAGGCATTGCGCGCCGGTGACCACGCCCAGCAACAGGTTCCAGTCATGGGAAGAGAGGTGCGGCATGCGCACCAGGCTGCGCGCGTTGCCGATGGCGAACGCGGTCCAGCAGGCCAGCGCGCCGACCGCACACAGCAGCCCGAACAGTTGCCGCCCGGCCGAACCCTGGCCCGGCCCGGCCAGCGCCTGCCAGCCGATGCATACCGCGCCGGCCGCGCACAGCAGCAGCGACGGCAGCAACCGGCGCAGCGGCACCGCGCCGTGCTCGCGGCTGCCGACCACGGTCACCGCCACCGGCAGGAAACCGATCACCAGCGAGGTCATGGCGATGCCGCCGGCCTGCACTGCGCTGGACAGCAGCAGGTAATAGAGGGTGTTGCCGGCCAGGGCGAGCCAGGCCAGGGTCCACCATTGCCGCCGCGCCAGGCCGGCGGCAAGCGCGCGCCAGCGCGGCGCCACCAGCAGCCCGGCGATCAACCCGTAGGCCAGATGGCGCCCGACCGTCAGTTGCAGCGGGCCGAACTCGCGCACCAGCTCCGGGGCCAGGAACACCAGGCCCCACAGGGCGCCGGCGCCCATCCCGCAGGCGATCCCGGCCAGGGTCCGGGAAGCGGGAGCGGTGGCGGGTGCGGTGAGCGTGTCCATGCGCGCAATCTACTCGTGCAATGGCGATTATCGTGCTTAATATCCCGGCACCCCGCGCAACATCTACTCGATCATGCCCCGGAAAACGCGCAATCCGCTCGCCACCCCTTTCCACCTGGACCGCTACGACCGCGCGATCCTGGACATCGTCCAGCGCGACAACACGGCCCCGCAACGGGCCATCGCCGAAGCGGTGAACCTGTCCACCGCCGCGGTGCAGCGGCGGATCGCGGCGATGGAGAAATCCGGGGTGATCGCCGCCAACGTGGCGATCGTCGACCCGGAGGCGGTGTCGGCCACGATCACCGCCATCGTCGAGGTGCAGATGAAGGACGAGCGCGCCTCCACTTCGGACCGCGGCAAGGCGCTGTTCCTGGCCACGCCGGAAGTGCAGCAGTGCTACTACGTCACCGGCGGGATCAGCTTCGTGCTGGTGATCGTCGCGCCGAACATGCCGACCTACGAGGTGCTGACCCGGCGCCTGTTCGCCGAGAACGACCTGGTCGTGGGCTTCCGCTCGCTGATCGCGCTGAACCGGGTCAAAGCCGGCACCGCCATCGTCATCCCCTGACCGCGGCGCGCCGGGCGCAGGGCCTAAACCGGGATCAGGGTATTGATCACGTGTTCGAGGTATTCCTCGAATTCCTCGTGGGTCATCTTCGGCTGGTGCGGGCGCAGTTGCAGGAAGCCGACATAGGCGGCGTAGGTCAGGCGCGCGCGGTTCTGCGATTCGCCGCGGCCCAGCCCGGCCTGGCGGAACGAGGCGGTGAGGTAGTCCAGGCGCCGCTGCGACACGCGCAGGATCACCGGCGCCACCGCCGGATGCTCCAGCGCCTTGAGCAGCTCGCTGTAGATCGCGTGCGGCTTGGTCTCGTGGCCCACCAGCTGGAACAGCCGGCGCAGCCGCTCGCGCGGGTCGGGTTCGTCTTCCAGGCTGCCGAAGACCTGTTGCTGCTCGACCTCCTCCCAGCGTTCCAGCGCCGCCTGCAGCAACGCATCGCGCGACGGGAAATGCCAGTAGAAGCTGCCTTTGGTGACCCCCAGCCGGCGCGCCAGCGGCTCGACCGCCACCGCGGACACGCCCTGCTCGGCGATCACGTCCAGGGCCACCTGGGCCCAGTCGGCCGCGCTCAGGCGCGGGCCGCGCGCGGGCGCAGGAGAGAGGGAAACCGGGGCCGGGAGGGTGTTCATGTTCCTGATTTAACCATACGCAGAAGCGCGTCGCAGTATGTCGTTACGCCGGAAACAGCCATCCGGCAGGGCCTGGTCCGGGATTCGGCCTCGCCGCGGGGCTCGCCATACGCAATCGTATTGACTTTGCTGGCCGCGTGTCCATACCATTTCGTATGGATCAAGCTGCCCGGCCTGCCCCGATGGTCACCGACCTGCGCCTCGACGGCGCCGGCCTGGCCTTGGCCGGCAGCCACCATGGGCGCCGTGCGCCCGCCGAGGCTCCGCCTGCGGTGCTGTACGCGCACGGCTTCGGCCAGACCCGCCGCGCCTGGTCGGCCACCGCGGCGGCACTTGCCAGCCGCGGCCATGCCGGCCTGGCCTATGACGCCCGTGGCCACGGCGGTTCCGCGCGCAACCCTGCGCACGATCCCTACACCGGGCACCAGTTCACCGACGACCTGATCGTGCTGGCCGGCGGCCTGCCGCACCCGCCGCTGCTGGTGGCTGCCTCAATGGGCGGGCTGTTCGGCCTGCTGGCCGAGTCGCGCTGGCCCGGCCTGTTCCGGGCGATGGTGCTGGTCGACATCACCCCACGCTGGGAGAGCGCCGGCCTGGAACGCATCCTCGGCTTCATGACCGCCTTCCCCGACGGCTTCGCCTCGCTGGAGCACGCGGCCGAGGCGATCGCCGCCTACCTGCCGCATCGCCGCCGCGAACCCGGCCCGGCGCGCGCGTCCGGGTCGCTGCGCGAACTCCTGCACCAAGGCGCCGACGGCCGCTGGCGCTGGCACTGGGATCCACGCCTGGTCGACGAACTGGCCCGCGACGGCCACCGCCACCAGGACGACATCGCCCAGGCCACCCGCGCGGTGCGCTGCCCGCTGCTGCTGGTCAGCGGCGGCCGCAGCGACCTGGTATCCGGCCGCACCGTGGCCGAATTCCTGGAACTGGCCCCGCACGCCCGCCACGTGCAGCTGGCCGACGCCACGCATATGCTGGCCGGCGACGACAACGACCGTTTTACCGCCACCGTGCTGGAATACCTGGCGGAACTGGACCGGGCTGCAACGCCCGCCCGTTCCGCCGCGCACCGGGCGCCCGCGCCCGTCACCGGAGCTGAGTCATGAGTATCGCCGTGCCCATCCTGGCTTTCGTGCTGATCGGAGCCTTCGCCGCCTATCATCGACTGCGCCTGGCCACGTGGGCCGCATTGCTGGCGGCGGCCCTGGTCGCCTGCTGGCTGCTCGGCGCGCATCGCGCCAGCACCGCCACGGTGGCCATCGTCTCGGCGCTGATCGCCGTGCCGCTGCTGATCCCGGCGATCCGCAAGCCGTTGATCGTCTCGCCGCTGCTGGACGTGTTCCGCAGGATCCTGCCGCCGCTGTCGCAGACCGAGCGCATCGCCCTGGAGACCGGTTCGGTCGGCTTCGAGGGCGAGTTGTTCACCGGCGACCCGGACTGGCAGATGCTGCTCGACTATCCCAAGCCGCAGCTCACCGCCGAGGAGCAGGCCTTCCTCGAAGGCCCGACCGAGGAGCTGTGCCGGATGATCGACGACTGGTCGATCACCCACGTCCACGCCGACCTGCCGCCGGAACTGTGGGACTTCATCAAGAAGCACCGTTTCTTCGGCATGGTCATCCCCAAGCAGTACGGCGGCCTGGGCTTCTCGGCGCTGGCCCACCACAAGGTGATCCAGAAGATCGCCTCGGCCTCCAGCGTGGTCAGTTCCACCGTCGGCGTGCCCAACTCGCTGGGCCCGGGCGAACTGCTCAACCACTACGGTACCCCGGAGCAGAAGGACTACTACCTGCCGCGCCTGGCGGTCGGCCAGGAAGTGCCCTGCTTCGGCCTGACCGGCCCGTTCGCCGGCTCCGACGCCACCTCGATCCCGGACTACGGCATCGTCTGCAAGGGCGAGTGGAACGGCGCCAACGTGCTGGGCGTGCGCCTGACCTTCGACAAGCGCTACATCACCCTGGCCCCGGTGGCCACGCTCATCGGCCTGGCCTTCCGCATGTACGACCCGGACGGGCTGCTCGGCGACACCCAGGACATCGGCATCACCCTGGCCCTGCTGCCGCGCGACACGCCCGGCGTCGAGGTCGGCCGCCGCCACTTCCCGCTGAATTCTCCGTTCCAGAACGGCCCGGTGCGCGGCAAGGACGTGTTCATCCCGCTGAGCCAGCTGATCGGCGGTGCGGACATGGCCGGCAAGGGCTGGAACATGCTCAACGAATGCCTGGCCGTGGGCCGTTCGATCACCCTGCCCTCGACCGCCTCCGGTGGCGCCAAGGCCGGGGCGCGGGTGACCGGCGCCTATGCCCGGATCCGCAAGCAGTTCGGCCTGTCGGTCGGCCGTTTCGAGGGCGTGGAGGAAGCGCTGGCCCGGATCGGCGGCAAGGCCTATGCCATCAGCGCGCTGTCGCAGGCCACCGCCGCGGCGGTGGACCGCGGCGACGTGCCCTCGGTGCCCTCGGCGATCGCCAAGTACCACTGCACCACGATGGGCCGCGAGGTCGTGTCCGACGTGATGGACGTGATCGGCGGCAAGGGCATTATTTTGGGCCCACGCAACTTCGCCGGGCGCAACTGGCAGGCCGCGCCGATCAGCATCACGGTGGAGGGCGCCAACATCATGACCCGCAGCCTGCTGATCTTCGGCCAGGGCGCGATCCTGTGCCATCCGTGGGTGATGAAGGAGATGAAGGCCGCACAGGAGCCGGACCGCAAGGCCGCGCTGGAGGCGTTCGACGAGAGCCTGGCCGGGCACGTGCGCTACGGCATCTCCAACGCGTTCCGCTCGTTCTGGTTCGGCATCACCGGCTCGACGATTGGCTCGGCGCCGGGCGATGACTACACCCGCCCGTTTTTCCGCAAGCTCGACCGCTACGCCGCCAACCTGGCGCTGATGGCCGACGTGTCGATGCTGCTGCTGGGCGGCAAGCTCAAGTTCAAGGAATCGCTGTCCGGACGCCTGGGCGACGTGCTCAGCCACCTGTACATGGCCGGCGCGGTGCTCAAGCGCCACCACGACGAGGGCGCGCCGGAGGCCGACAAGCCGCTGCTGGCGTGGACCATGTACAACAGCTTCCACAGGATCGAGCTGGCCCTGTCCGACGCCCTGCGCAACTTCCCGATCCGCCCGGTCGGCTGGCTGCTGTGGGCGCTGGTGTTCCCGCTCGGCCGCCGCGCCGAGGCCCCGGGCGACCGCCTCAACCACCGCGTCGCCTCGCTGCTGATGACCCCGTGCGAGGCCCGCGATCGCCTCGGCGCCGGCGTGTTCCTGACCCCGTGCGAGAACAACCCGGGCGGGCGCATCGACAGCTACCTGGCCAAGGCGGTGCAGGCCGAGCCGGTGGAGCGCAAGTTCCTCAAGGCGCTCAAGGCCAAGGGCATCGAGGCGCTGGAGTTCCCGGCGCAGCTGGACGAGGCGGTGGCGGAAGGCGTGATCAGCGCCGAGGAGCGGGCATTGCTGGAGGAACTGCGCCAGATCACCCTGGAGACGATCACCGTGGACGACTTCGACAGCCACGAGCTGCGCGCGGCCAGCTACTACGACCCGCCGCTGCCGGGCAAACGCGAGGCGGCGTAGGCATCGCGTTCGCCACCGCGGCAGAACCGGGAACGGCGGGCCATCCAGGCCCGCCGTTTTCGTTTCCGGGCAGGCCGCCGGCAGGCGGCGCTTTTGCCCCGGCAGGGCCGTACAATCCCAAGCCTGCCAATCCCCATCGCCAGGAGCCGCCGATGTACCCCCGCGACGCCCGCATCGAGACCTACGACCCCGAACTGGCCCAGGCCATCGCCGCCGAGAACCAGCGCCAGGAGGACCATGTCGAGCTGATCGCGAGCGAGAACTACGCCAGCCCGCGGGTGATGGAGGCGCAGGGCAGCCAGCTCACCAACAAGTACGCCGAGGGCTACCCGGGCAAGCGCTACTACGGCGGCTGCGAATACGTGGATATCGCCGAGCAGCTGGCGATCGACCGGGTGAAGCAGCTGTTCGGAGCCGACTACGCCAACGTCCAGCCGCATTCCGGCTCCCAGGCCAACCAGGCCGTGTACTTCGCCCTGCTGCAGCCGGGCGACACCATCCTGGGCATGTCCCTGGCCCATGGCGGCCACCTCACCCACGGCGCCAAGGTCAACGCCTCCGGCAAGCTGTTCCACGCCGTGCAGTACGGGGTGAACGAACAGGGCCGGATCGACTACGACGAGGTCGAGCGCCTGGCCCTGGAGCACAAGCCGAAGATGGTCGTGGCCGGCTTCTCGGCCTACTCGCAGGTGATCGACTGGGCACGCTTCCGCGCCATCGCCGACAAGGTCGGCGCGTACCTGTTCGTGGACATGGCCCACGTCGCCGGCCTGGTCGCCGCCGGCGTCTATCCGAACCCGCTGCCGCATGCGCACGTGGTGACCTCCACCACCCACAAGACCCTGCGCGGCCCGCGCGGCGGCATCATCCTGGCCAAGGGCGCCGACGAGGACCTGGTCAAGAAGCTGCAGTCGATCGTATTCCCCGGCATCCAGGGCGGCCCGCTGATGCACGTGATCGCGGCCAAGGCGGTGGCGTTCAAGGAAGCGCTGGAGCCGGAGTTCCAGGCCTACCAGCAGCAGGTGGTGAAGAACGCGCAGGCGATGGCGAACACGCTGATCGCGCGCGGCTACAACATTGTCTCCGGGGGCACCTGCAACCACTTGATGCTGGTGGACATGATCGGCAAGGACGTGTCCGGCAAGGACGCGGAAGCGGCGCTGGGCAAGGCCCACATCACCGTCAACAAGAACGCGGTGCCCAACGACCCGCGTTCGCCGTTCGTGACCTCGGGCCTGCGCCTGGGCACCCCGGCGGTGACCACCCGCGGTTACCTGGAGCAGGACTGCATCGACCTGGCCAACTGGATCGCCGACGTGCTCGACGCGCCGTCCGACGAGGCGGTGATTGCCGCCGTGCGCGACAAGGTCGCCGCGCAGTGCCGCAAGTACCCTGTCTACGGCTGAGGGGAGACGCGCGATGAGGGCATGGATACTCACGCTGCTGGCGTTGGCGCTGGTTACCGGCCAGGCGCGCGCCGATGACGAGGCCACCTGGGCCAACAAGCTCGACTACACACTGAACGAATCGCGCGACCGCCCCATCGTCTGCAAGCAGGGGGACCTCGAACGCTTCCCCGGCCGGAGCCTGGCCCAGGTGTTCGGCGATGCGTGGCCGCTGCAGCCGGAGCCCGAAGCGGACAGCGAGCGCGTGCGCGCGCAGATGACCCAGTTCGTGAACAGCGTCAAGAACAAGAAGGGCATGCCCGCGCAGCCGGGGCTGGTGGTGTATGCGGTGCTCGTGGATGCCTCGGGCAAGCCGCTGCAGGCCGAGGTGATCTGCGCCACCACCGGCGGCTACGACAAGGTGGCCAAGCGCTCGGCGATGCAATCGGCTTACCGCCCGGCGGTCATCAACGGCCAGCCGGTGACCAGCGTGTTCGTGCACGTGATGACCTTTGGTGGCGGCCGGTCCTGAGCCATGCATTGTCCGTACTGCCAGCACACCGACACCCGGGTGATCGACTCGCGGGTGTCCGAGGACGGCGCCACCATCCGCCGGCGGCGCGAGTGCGAGGCCTGCGGCGAGCGCTTCAGCACCCTGGAGACGGTGGAGCTGAAGCTGCCGGCAATCATCAAGAGCGACGGCCGCCGCGAGCAGTTCGACGCCAAGAAGCTGCGCCTGGGCTTCGACCGCGCGCTGCAGAAGCGGCCGGTATCCGAGGAGCGGATCGAGGCGGCGGTACGCGCGGTGGTCCACGACGTGCGCATGAGCGGTGAGCGCGAGCTGGCTTCGCGCAGGATCGGCGAGTTCGTGATGGAGGAACTGCGCAAGCTCGACCACGTCGGCTATGTGCGCTTCGCCTCGGTGTACCGCAGCTTCGAGGACGTGGCCGATTTCCGCGAGGAGATCGAGCGGCTCGAACGCGACCTGCCGCCGGGCAGCGGCCAGCTGCCGCTGCTGCAGGGCGGCGAGGCGGCGCCCGTCGACAAGCACGCCGACAAGGTCGCCGAGCGGCAGAAGAAGCGTTGAGCGCGGATCGCGGGCCAGAACGGGCGCTGATGGCGCGGGCGCTGCGCCTGGCCGAGCGCGGCCTGTGGACCGCACGCCCGAACCCGGTGGTCGGCTGCGTGATCGCGCGCGACGGCGAAATCGTGGGCGAAGGCTGGCATGCGCGGGCCGGCGAGCCGCATGCGGAGGTGTTCGCGCTGCGCCAGGCTGGAGCACGCGCCCGCGGTGCCAGCGCCTACGTCACCCTGGAACCCTGCGCCCACCACGGGCGCACGCCGCCATGCGCCGACGCGCTGGCGGAAGCGGGCGTGGCCCGGGTGGTGGCGGCCATGCGCGATCCGTTCCCGCAGGTGGACGGGGCCGGCTTCGCCCGCCTGCGGGCGGCGGGGATCGAGGTCGCCTCCGGGCTGCTGGAAGCGCAGGCGCGGGAACTCAACCGCGGCTTCCTGTCGCGCGTGGAGCGCGGCCGGCCGTGGCTGCGGATCAAGCTGGCCGCCAGCCTGGACGGGCGCACGGCGATGGCCAGCGGCGAATCGAAGTGGATCACCGGCGCGGAGGCGCGCGCCGACGTGCAGTGCTGGCGCGCACGCAGCGGGGCGATCCTCACCGGCGCCGGCACGGTGCTGGCCGACGATCCGGCGCTGACCGCGCGCCCGGACGGGGACCAGGCGTTCCTGCCGCCGTTGCGGGTGGTGATCGACCCGCGCCTGCGCAGCCTGGCCGCCGGCCGGATCCGCGACGGCGCGGCGCCCACGCTCTACCTGCACGAACCCGACGCCGCGCCGCCGCCCGGCCTGCAGGCGGAATTCGCCGCGCTGCCGCTGCGCGAAGGCCGTCCCGACCTGCACGCGGCGTTGCGCCTGCTCGGCGAGCGCGGCATCAACGAGGTCCAGGTCGAGGCCGGCCCGGTGCTGTGCGGGGCGCTGCTGCGCGAAGGCCTGGTCGACGAGCTGCTGCTGTACCAGGCGCCGCTGCTGCTGGGCGACGCCGCCCGCCCACTGTTCGCCGGGCTCGGGATCGAAGCGATGGCGCAGCGATTGCGCTTCGAGTGGGTCGACGACACCCGCATCGGCGAGGATCGCAGGCTGCTGCTGCGCCCGGCGGCCGGGCCGGACCCCGCGCCCGCCATGGGATAATGCGCGCATGTTCACCGGAATCATCGAGGGCGTCGGCCGCCTGGCCGCACGCGAAACGCGCGGCGGCGATGCCCGCTTCACTTTCAACGCCGGCACGTTGCCGTTCGCCGGGGTGCGCCCGGGCGAGAGCATCGCGGTCAACGGCGTGTGCCTGACCGTGGTCGCCTTCGACCCGACCTCGTTCCAGGCCGATGCCTCCACCGAGACCCTGGCACTGACCACGCTCGGTGCGTTGCCGGTCGGCGCGGTGCTGAACCTGGAACGGGCGATGCGCCCGGACGACCGCCTCGGCGGGCACCTGGTCAGCGGCCATGTCGACGGTGTCGGCCGGGTGCTGTCGGTGCACGCCGATGCGCGCGCGCAGCGCTGGCGTTTCGCCGCGCCCCCGCAACTGCTGAAGTACATCGCGAAGAAGGGCTCGATCTGCGTGGACGGCGTCAGTCTCACCGTCAACGAGGTCGACGGCGAGGGCTTCGAGGTCGCCTTGATCCCGCATACCGTCGCCCACACCCGCTTCGCCGGAACCGGGGTGGGCGAGGCGGTGAACCTGGAAGTGGACCTGGTCGCGCGCTACGTCGAGCGCCTGCTCGGCGCGGGCACGGGAGAGGCGGCATGAGCTTCGCCACCGTCCCCGAACTGCTGGAGGAGATCCGCGCCGGCCGCATGGTGGTAGTGGTCGACGACGAGGACCGCGAGAACGAAGGCGACCTGATCATGGCCGCCGAGCTGGTGCGCCCGGCCGACATCAATTTCATGGTTACCCACGCCCGCGGCCTGGTGTGCCTGTCGCTGACCCGCGAGCGCTGCGCGCAGCTGGGGCTGGCGCCGATGGTCCAGGCCAACACCGCGCAGTTCCACACCAACTTCACCGTCAGCATCGAAGCGGCCGAGGGCGTGACCACCGGCATTTCCGCCTACGACCGCGCCCACACCATCCGCACCGCGGTGCGCGCGGACGCGAAGCCGTCGGACCTGAGCCAGCCCGGCCACATCTTCCCGCTCGCTGCCCAGCCCGGCGGCGTGCTGACCCGCGCCGGCCACACCGAGGCGGCCAGCGACCTGCCGCGGCTGGCCGGCCTGGAGCCCGCCGGCGTGCTGGTGGAAGTGATGGACGCCGACGGCGGCATGGCCCGGCGCCCGCAACTGGAGGTGTTCGCCCGCGAGCACGGCCTGAAGATGGGCTCCATCGCCGACCTGATCGCCTGGCGGCTGGCGACCGAGCACACCGTCGAGCGGGTGGACGAGCGCGCCATCGACACCGAGTTCGGCCCATTCACCCTGGTCACCTACCGCGACCGCATCGCCCACGAACTGCACTTCGCCCTGGTTCGCGGCCTCCCCGACCGGGCCCGGCCGACCCTGGTCCGGGTCCAGGTGGAGAACCCGCTCAGCGACCTGCTGCACTGGCGCCGCGAGGATTTCGGGGTGGCCGCCACCGACGCGCTGCGCGCGATCGCCGCCGAGGGCCAGGGGGTGATGGTGGTGCTGTCCGAGCCGCGCAATGCCGAGGTGCTGCTGGCGCGGCTGCGCGCCGGGGCGCCGCCGGACGGGGCCGGACGCGGCACCCATGCCAAGGATGCAGGGCAGTGGCGCCGCAACGGCGCCGGCGCCCAGATCCTGGCCGACCTGGGCCTGGGCCGGTTGCGCGTGCTCGGCACCCCGCGCCGCCAGGCCGGCCTCGCCGGCTATGGCCTGGAAGTGGTCGAGTACCTGCCCCCGCAGGCGGTTAAACTGTCAGACCCTCAGCAGTCCTCCCGCCCATGACCCTGTACGAAGGCGACCTCCGGCTCCCGGACGGCGCCCGCTTCGCGATCGTGGCCAGCCGCTGGAACGCGCGCATCACCGATGCCCTGGTCACCGGCGCGCGGCAGTGCCTGGCCGACAACGGCGTGCCGGACACGGCGGTGGACGTGGTCCGCCTGCCCGGCGCCTGGGAATTGCCGGTGGCCGCACAGAGGCTGGCCACGGATGGCGCCCACCAGGCGGTCATCGTGCTGGGCTGCGTGGTCCGCGGCGACACCCGCCACTACGAGCACGTCGCCGACCTGTGCGCGCAGGGCCTGATGCGGGTGGCGCTGGACACCGGAGTGCCGGTCCTCAACGGCGTGCTGGCGGTGGAGAAGTTCGAGGACGCGCAGGCGCGCGCCGGCGGCAGCCACGGCAACAAGGGCGAGGAGGCGGCACTGGCCGCGCTGGAAATGGTCAACCTGCTGGAGCGCCTGCAATGAGCCGTGGCCACCCCCGTTCCCGTTCCGGCGTCGACCCGGTGCTGCGCTCGCGCGCCCGCCGCCGCGCGCTGCAGGCGGTCTACGCCTGGCAGATCTCCGGCGGCAACGCGCAGCAGGTGATCGCCCAGTTCGCCCATGAGCAGGCGCACGAAGTGGCCGACCTGGAGTACTTCGAGGACCTGGTCCGCGGAGTGACCGCCGAGCACGCGGACCTCGACGCGGCGCTGGCACCGTACCTGGACCGCGGGGTGCAGGAAGTCGATGCGATCGAGCGCGCGGTGCTGCGCCTGGCCGCCTACGAACTGCTGCATCGGCCGGACGTGCCCTACCGCGTGGTCCTGAACGAGGCCATCGAAATCGCCAAGCGCTTCGGCTCCGAGCACGGCCACACCTACGTCAACGGGGTGCTCGACCACGCCAGCGCGCAGTGGCGCACGGCTGAGGTCCAGGCCTCCGGTCGCGCCCGCCACTAGGCCGGGCACGGGCCGGAGCACCCGGTTTTTCATTCGACAACCCGCAGGAGCAAGCGCATGCATTACGTGGAGTTGGTGGCCATCCTGGCAGTGCTCCAGTTCATCGCGTTCGGCGCGCTCACCGGGCGGGCGCGGGCACGCTCCGGGCTGAAGGCCCCGGCGGTGTCCGGCGACGAGGGTTTCGAGCGCATGTACCGGGTGCAGATGAACACCCTCGAGGTCATGATCGCGTTCCTGCCGGCACTGTTCCTGGCGGCGAAGTACTGGTCGCCAACCTGGGCCGCGGGGCTGGGCGCCGTCTATCTGGTCGGCCGCCTGCTGTACTGGCGCGCCTACGTCGCCAATCCGGCCAAGCGTGGCCTCGGCTTCCTGTTGTCGATGCTGCCGACGATGGTGCTGGCCATCGGTGCGCTGGTCGGGATCTGCCGGGCGCTGGCCGGCGCCGGGGCCTGACCCCCGCCCGGATCGGCGGCATGGCCGAGTTCGACCTGATCGAATCGATCCGTGCACGCGCCGCCGCGCGCGAGGGCGTGCTGCTGGGCATCGGCGACGATGCCGCGCTGCTGCAGGTGCCGCCCGGCCACGCGCTGGTGGTCACCGCCGACACGCTCAACGCGGGCGTGCATTTCCCGGCCGACGCGACGCCGGCCGACATCGGCTGGAAGGCGCTGGCGGCCAGTCTTTCCGACCTCGCGGCGATGGGTGCGCTTCCGGCGTGGTGCACGCTGTCGCTGTCGTTGCCCGAAGACGATGCGCGCTGGCTCGAAGCCTTCCTCGACGGCTTCCTGGCACTGGCCGATGCACATGCCGTCGCCCTGGTCGGCGGAGACACCACGCGCGGGCCGCTGTCGATCGCGGTGACCGCGATGGGCTGGGCGGAGTCGGGCGCGGCCCTGCGCCGCGACGGCGCCCGCGTGGGCGACGAGGTGTGGGTCACCGGCACCCTGGGCGACGCCGCCGCCGCGCTGCTGCTGGACGGACACCTGCCGCCCGTGGCTGGTGCGCCGGTGCCGGCCGCCGGCATCGGCATCGACATCGCCGTGGCGTTGCGCACTAGGCTGGCACGGCCGACGCCTCGGGTCGCTGCCGGGCGCGGCCTGGCCGGCCTGGCCCATGCCTGCGTCGACGTGTCCGATGGCCTGCTCGCCGACCTGGGCCATGTGTGCCAACGCAGCGGCGTCGGCGCCGAAGTGGAGTTGGCGCGGCTGCCGGCATCGCCGGCGTTGCGGGCCGCGTTCGCCGACGACGGCCTGCGCGCTGCGCTCCAGGCCGGCGGCGGCGACGACTACGAACTGTGCTTCACCGCGCCACGGGCCGCGCGCGAGGCCGTGGCCCGGGCCTTGCAGCAAGCCGGCATCGCCGGTACCCGGATCGGCCGCATCGTTCCTGGCGGTGGCGTGCGCGCACTGTCCGCCGATGGGGGCGAATGGCATCCGCCACGCACCGGCTACGTCCACTTCGGCTGAGCGCGTCCGGCGCGCGCCCGGCGCTCCCTATTCCCCGCGCCCCCGGCGCGACGAGACGGCATCGGCGATGCGCTCGACGGTTTCGACCAGCAGCGGCCGCGGCATGGCGAAATTCAGGCGCACGTGGCCTTCGCCGCCCAGGCCGCATTCGCCGCCATCGGTGAGCGCCACCTGCGCATGGCGGCGGAAGAACATGTCCGGGCGCAGGTCCAGCGCCAGTCCGCGGCAATCCAGCCAGGCCAGGTAGGTGCCCTGCGGCTCGATGTAACCGACGTGCGGCAGGCGTTCGCACAGCAACCGGCCGAGCAACTCGCGGTTGCCGTGCAGGTAACCGAGCACGCCACGCAGCCATTCGTCGCCTTCGTTCCAGGCGACGGTGTGCGCCAGCACGCCCAGGGTGGCCGTGCTGTGGCCGGCGAAGTGGTCCAGTTCGCGCCAGCGGTCCAGGTCCTCGCGGCGGGTGAAGACCAGTTGCGCGCATTTCAGCCCGGCCAGGTTCCAGGCCTTGGACGCCGACACCGCGGTGATCGCCTGCCACGCCGCCGCGTCCGAAACCGTGGCATAGGGAACGTGGCGCTGGCCCGGGTACACCAGCGGCGCATGGATCTCGTCGGCGAATACGCGCGCGCCGTGGCGCGCGGCGATCGCGGCGATGCGCTGCAGTTCGTCGCGCGAATAGACCTTGCCGATCGGGTTGTGCGGATTGCACAGCACCAGCAGCCGCGCTCCGCCGGCGAAGGCCGCGTCCAGCGCGTCCTCGTCCAGGGCCCAGCCGTCGCCGCCGCGGTGCATGGGCACCTGCACCACCGGGTGCCCGAGCAGCCCCAGCAGCGGCAGGAACGGCATGTAGCACGGCACCGGCAGCACCACTGCCGCGCCGGGCGGCAGGTAGTAGCGCGACACCACCTCCAGCGCGCCGAGCACGTCGGGCACGGCCTTGATGGCGTCCGGCGACACGTCCCAGCCGTGGTGGGCCGCCTGCCAGCGCGCGCAGGCCTCGGCCAGCGCATGCAGCGGCGCGGCGGACAGATAGCCGACCTGGGCGCGCTCGACCGCCTCGCGCAGGGCCGCGCGGATCGGCGGCGCGATGCCGAAGTCCATCTCGGCGACGAAGGCGCCGATGCAGTCGGGGAAGGCGCGCCATTTCAGCCCGCCGCCGGCACGCAGGTCTTCGAGGGTGATGCGGTCGAAGCTCGAGGTGTCCAATCAGGTCTCCGTGGATCCGCTCACAATCGGCTGCGAGGGGCTTCAGAAACAGCGGGCCCCACGCTCGCGGAGGACGTCGCTGCACGGAGGCCGGGGCCGAGCGGCACAGGGACGTGCCGCTTCACGGCGGCAGCACCTTGCCCGGATTGAGGATGCCATCGGGATCGAGCGCGGCCTTCACCGCTCGCATCGCCGCCAGGGTGGGCGCGTCGAATGCGCGATCCATCCAGTCACGCTTGGCCACGCCGATGCCGTGTTCGCCCGAGAGCGTGCCGCCCAGCGCCAGCACCAGCCCGAACACGCGCGGCAGCACCGCTCCGGCACGCGCGGATTCGTCCCCGTCGTCCGGGTGGTACAGGATGTTGACGTGCAGGTTGCCGTTGCCGGCGTGGCCGAACACCACGATCGGCAACGCCGATTCCGCCGCCAGTGCCTCGACCCCGGCGACCAGTTCGGGAATGCGCGAGACCGGCACCACCACGTCCTCGTTGATCTTTCCCGGCGCGATCGTGCGCAGCGCGGGCGACAGCGCGCGCCGCGCCGCCCACAGCCGGTCGCGCGCGGCGCCGTCGGCGGCCACGTCCAGCGCCAGCAGGCCATCGCCCTCGGCGGCATCGGCCAGCGCCTGCAGGGCCAGCGGCAGGGTGTCGTGGTCGCCGTCGGCCTCGACCAGCAGCATCGCGCCGGCCTCGGGCACATCGCTGCCGTTGCGGCGCAGCAGCGCCAGCGCGCTGGCGTCCATGAACTCGAGCATCGCCGGCACCTGCGGCTGGCGCATCAGCCGCGATACCGCCGCGGCCGCAGCCGCGGCATCGCGGTAGAACGCGCGCAGGCCGGCCTGCGCCAGGGGCCGCGGCACCAGACGCAGGGTCGCTTCCACGATCAGCGCCAGCGTGCCCTCGCTGCCGACCAGCAGGTGGGTCAGATCGTAGCCGGTGGCGTCCTTGGTCCAGGGACCGCCGCAGCGGACGATGTCGCCGGTGCCGGTCACCGCCACCAGGCCGAGCACGTTGTCGCGGCTGGCGCCGTACTTCACCGCGCGCGGACCACCGGCGTTGCAAGCCAGGTTGCCGCCGATGGTGCAGCGTTCGAAGCTGGTCGGATCCGGCGGCCAGAACAGTCCGTGGGGCTGCAGCGCCTGCTGCAGGTCGCCGTTGCGCACGCCCGGTTCGACTACTGCGCAGCGATCGCCGGGGCGGACCTCCAGGATCGCGTCCATGCGCGCGAACGACACCACCACACCGCCGGCGAACGGCACCGCCGCGCCGGTGGTCCCGGTACCCGCGCCGCGCGCCACCACCGGCACCCGATGCCGACGGCAGGCGCGCACGAGCGCGGCGACCTGGTCGCGGTCGCGCGGCAGCGCCACCGCATCGGGCAGCGCGGACATGCGCGAGTCGTCCTCGCCGTGCGCGCGCCGCAGCGGTTCGCCGGTGAGCCAGCCGTCGGGACCGAGCAGCGCGGCCAATTCGGCGGCGAGCGCGGCGGGAAGTGCCTGGGTCATGGCGGGATTGTATGCCCGGCGTGCCGATCTTCGCTGCGGCCACCTGCCGCACTCGCGTTCGCCATGGAGCCGACGGTCAGCAGGCGCCACGGCAGACCGGACTATCGACGGCTCAGACGTCGTCCAGGCGGAAGGCGTCCTTCATCCATTCGATCCGCGGCGCGGCGGGATTGCCGGAAGCCTCGACCACGTCGAAGCGGCAGGGCAGCCGCGCCAGGCGCGGGCGCGAACCCAGGTACAACTGCGCGGCGCGCACCAGCCTGCGGCGCTTGCCGCGGTCGACCGAGGCGAAGCCGCCGCCGAAGGCCGCGCTTGCGCGGTAGCGCACTTCCACGAACACCAGGGTCTCTCCGCCGGACCCAGGATCGATCATCACCAGGTCGAGTTCGCCGCCGCGGTAGCCGACGTTGGCCGCCAGCGTGCGCAGGCCGGCCTGTTCCAGCCGCAGGCGCGCGGCGGCCTCGACCTGCGCCCCGCGCGCACGGCGATCCGGGGCGGGCTCAGTCGCCACCGCCGGCCAGCGGCTGGACCACGCCGCCGCTGAAGGTCGACCACTGCGGCTGCCGGACCACGTTGCCGAAACCGTCCAGGCGCAGGTTGCCGGTGGCGCCGTGCAACTCGCCGTCGCTGCGCTTGACCAGGCGCTCGAGGAACGCCCCGATCAGCCAGGCGTCGTGGCCGAAGGCGAACAGGCGCGCCGCGCCGCCGCGCGCGGTCGGCAGCATCTCCGCCACCTGGCTGTAGGGCGGCAGCCCGGGCACGCCACGCGCGGCCCAGGCCTCGCCGGGAAACACGATCCCGTCCAGGGCCATGTCCTCCTCGGGCTTGCCGGTGCCGGTCACCAACTGCGAGCTGGCCACCCGGGTGCGCGAGGCCAGCCCGGCCAGCGCCAGTTGCGGTGCCAGCGCCCGCGCCTGCGGGCCGCGCACGGCCATGAACACCGAATCGGCGCCGGCGGCGGCCTGGACCAGTTGCGCCGACACGTCGCCCGGCGCGTCGCCCACGCCGACGAAGCCGGCGACTTCGCCGCCGCGCTCGCCCAGGCGCGCGCGGAACGCATCCACCGCGCGCTTGCCGTTCTCGTCGGTGCCGCCGATCACCAGCACCCTGCGGTGCTCGCGCGCCAGCAGGTAGTCGGCCGCGGCGATGCCGTCGTCCTCCGGTGCCAGGGAGAAGGCCAGGTGTCCCGGCGGCGGCGCGGCGGCGGCGCGGTTGAGCGCCAGGCTGGGCACGCTGGCCTCGCTCTGCGCGAACACTGCGGCGACCTCGTCCCGGCCCAGCGGCCCGATCACGAAATCGTTGCCGTCGGATACCGCCTTCGCATACGCCGCCACCGCACCGGCGGGCGTGCCGAGGGTGTCGTAGAAGGTCACCGGTGGCCGCGCGCGTTTCTCGGCGTAGTAGCCGGCGAGCAGCCCATCGCGGACCGGGCCGGCGGCGGTGGCCAGCTGGCCCGACAACGGCAGCAGCACGGCCAGCTTGAGCGGCGGCCGGAAGCCGTCGGCGGCGGCCGGCGCGCGCGAGTCGAAGTTCCAGGCCTGGGTGTCGAACGGGCGCGGCAGCGGCAGGCCGCGGCGGACCAGGGCCCGGCCGGCGAAGTTGTACAGCGGATCACCGGCGGGCAGCGCGGCGGCGCGCGCGGCGAGCTGGGCGTCGTCCAGGCCGGACAGCAGGCGCTCGATCGCGCGGCGGTTGGCTTCGCGCGGTTCGCCATGCAGGCCGGCGTCGGCGCGCGCACGCGCGCCGGCGGCGGCGGCGACATCGCCGCCGGCCTCCAGGCCCTGCGCCGAGGCCAGGTACCAGCGCGCCTGCAGCGGCACGGCCAGGGTGGCCGGGTCGCTGCCGGCCAGCGCCGCCTGCACGCCGCCGGGCTGCTGCGCAGCCAGGGCCAATTCGGCGTTCAGCACGGCCAGGCGCGCGCGACTGGCGCCGGTCACCCGGCGCGGGTCGACCTGCGCGGCCAGGCTGCGCGCGCGCGCCTGGTCATCGGCCTCGTGCCAGGCGAAGGCGGCATCGGCCAGCAGCGCATGGCGCTGGGCACCGCGGGCCACATCGGCCAGTGCCTCCAGCCGCTGCGCCGCTGCGCGCGCCTGGCCCTGGTCCAGCTGGGCCAGGGCCGCGGCATATTCGGGGGCAGCGGTCGGCGCGGTGGGCGTGCTGGCGCAGCCGGCGGCCAGCAGCAGGGCCAGGCACGGCGCCAGCCAGCGCAGGCGGTGGATGGGCGTGGCATGGGGCGCGTGGGGCTGGATGTCCATCCGTCGGGCCGGGCCTGTCGGGGAAAGGGCTTAGGATTCTACCTTCCAGCCGCCTTCCGGACCCGTGATGCCCGCCGCCACCCTGCACGTCGTCGCCACCCCCATCGGCAACCTCGGCGACCTCTCGCCGCGGGCCCAGCAGGTGCTGCGCGAGGTGGCGGCGGTCTGCGCCGAGGACACCCGCCGCAGCGGGCAGCTGCTGGCCCATTTCGGCATCGGCACCCCGCTGCTGGCCCTGCACGAGCACAACGAGCAGCAGCTGGCGGAGCGCCTGGTGGCACGGCTGCTGGCCGGAGAATCGCTGGCCCTGGTCAGCGATGCCGGCACCCCGCTGGTCAGCGACCCGGGCTACCGCCTGGTCCGCGCCGCACGCGCGGCGGGAGTGAAGGTCAGCCCGGTGCCGGGGCCGTCGGCGCTGGTCGCGGCACTGAGCGTGGCCGGCCTGCCCAGCGACCGCTTCGCCTTCGAGGGGTTCCTCCCGGCCAGGGCCTCGGCGCGGCGCGAGCGCCTGGGCGAGCTGGCCGGCGAGTCGCGCACCCTGGTGTTCTACGAATCGGCGCACCGGATCGGGGAATCGCTGGCCGACCTGCGCGCGGTCTTCGGCGACGGGCGCCCGGCGGTGCTGGCGCGCGAACTGACCAAGCTGTTCGAGACCGTGCTCGACGGCAGTCTCGCCGACCTGCACGCGCGCGTGGAAGCCGACGCCGACCAGCGCAAAGGCGAGTTCGTGCTGCTGGTGCAAGGCACGACCGAGGACGCCGACGCGAAGCTGGCCGAGGGCCGTCGCGTGCATGCGATCCTGGCCAGGCAACTGCCGCCCTCGGCCGCGGCGAAACTGGCGGCGGAAATCACCGGCGCACCGCGCAAGGCGCTGTACGGCGCGGGATAGCCGACTGCGTTCGCGGCGCATCATCGCCGGCGGGCAACGCGTTGCCACCGGTACCGGGCATCGGCCAGATCCGCGCAAGGCTCGCGGCCGGGTGCCAAGACGCCTTAGAATGGCCACGGCGGAGCCGGCCAGACAGTCGCGTCATGCGCAAGCATGCCGAGGAAAGTCCGGGCTCCACAGGGCACGGTGCCAGGTAACGCCTGGGCGGCGCGAGCCGACGGAAAGTGCAACAGAAAGATACCGCCCAAGACTGCTTCGGCAGGACGGCAAGGGTGAAATGGTGCGGTAAGAGCGCACCGCGAGCCTGGCAACAGGCCGGCACGGCAAACCCCACCGGGAGCAAGGCCAAATAGGGACCTCATGACGCGGCCCGCGTCGGGTCCGGGTAGGCTGCTCGAGCGCAACGGTGACGTTGCGCCTAGAGGAATGACTGTCCACGACAGAACCCGGCTTATCGGCCGGCTCCGCCACCTCCCCCCGCCCGTCCCGGCCCTCCACCCGAGCCCGGAGCGGCCGGGGATCCCGGTATAATCGGCGTTTTCCCTCCCCTTTCCTGCCTGTCCGCCCGGCGGACCGGGCCGGGCGCGCGCCAGGAGCCGGCATGTCCTCGCAATACATCTACACCATGAACCGCGTGTCCAAGATGGTCCCGCCCAAGCGGCAGATCATCAAGGACATCTCGCTGAGCTTCTTCCCCGGCGCCAAGATCGGCCTGCTGGGCCTGAACGGCGCCGGCAAGTCCACCGTGCTCAAGATCATGGCGGGCGTGGATACCGACTTCGATGGCGAGGCCCGCCCGCAGGCCGGGATCAAGGTCGGCTACCTGGCCCAGGAGCCGGAACTGAACCCCGAGCACACCGTGCGCCAGGCGGTGGAGGAAGGCGTGGGCGAAGTGCTGCAGGCCCAGGCCGCGCTGGAGGCGGTGTATGCCGCCTATGCCGAGGAAGGCGCCGATTTCGACGCCCTGGCCAAGGAGCAGGAACGCCTGGAGGCGATCCTCGCCGCCGGCGACGCGCATACCCTGGAGAACCAGCTCGACGTGGCCGCCGACGCCCTGCGCCTGCCGCCCTGGGACGCGATCGTCGGCAAGCTGTCCGGCGGCGAGAAGCGCCGCGTGGCCCTGTGCCGGCTGCTGCTGCAGAAGCCGGACATGCTGTTGCTGGACGAGCCGACCAACCATCTCGACGCCGAATCGGTGGAGTGGCTGGAGCAGTTCCTCGCCCGCTACACCGGCACCGTGGTGGCCGTCACCCACGACCGCTACTTCCTCGACAACGCCGCCGAATGGATCCTGGAACTGGATCGCGGCCGCGGCATCCCGTGGAAGGGCAACTACACCCAGTGGCTGGAACAGAAGGAAGAGCGCCTCAAGCAGGAAGACAACCAGGAGAAGGCACGGCAGAAGGCCATCCAGAAGGAACTGGAGTGGTCGCGGCAGAACGCCAAGGGCGGCCGCTCCAAGGGCAAGGCACGCCTGGCCCGGCTGGAGGAACTGCAGGCGGTCGACTACCAGAAGCGCAACGAGACCAACGAGATCTTCATCCCGCCGGGCGAGCGCCTGGGCAATTCGGTGATCGAGTTCAAGAACGTCTCCAAGAAGTTCGGCGACCGCCTGCTGATCGACGACCTGAGCTTCCTGGTCCCGCCGGGCGCGATCGTGGGCATCATCGGCCCCAACGGCGCCGGCAAGTCGACCCTGTTCAAGATGATCACCGGGCAGGAGAAGCCGGATTCGGGCCAGATCGCGATCGGACCGACGGTGAACCTGGCCTACGTGGACCAGAGCCGTGGCGCGCTGGAAGGCAACCACAACGTGTTCCAGGAGGTCTCCGGCGGCCTGGACATCCTCAACATCAACGGCGTGGAGATCCAGTCGCGCGCCTACATCGGCCGCTTCAATTTCAAGGGCCAGGACCAGCAGAAACTGGTCGGCAGCCTGTCCGGCGGCGAGCGCGGCCGCCTGCACATGGCCAAGACCCTGCTCCAGGGTGGCAACGTGCTGCTGCTGGACGAACCGTCCAACGACCTCGACATCGAGACCCTGCGCGCGCTGGAAGACGCGCTGCTGGAGTTCCCGGGCAATACCTTCGTGATCTCCCACGACCGCTGGTTCCTGGACCGCATCGCCACCCACATCCTCGCCTTCGAGGGCGACTCGCACGTGGAGTTCTTCCAGGGCAACTACCGCGAGTACGAAGAGGACAAGAAGCGGCGCATGGGCGAGGACGCCGCACCGAAGCGGCTGCGGTTCAAGGCGCTGAAGTAAGGACGGCGGCGCGCCTGCGCCTGGGGCATACTGCGGCCACCCGCCGGCGCGGCCGGCCACGAGTTGGAACCTGCCATGTCCCGTGCCTGCCGGATCCGCCGAGTGCCCCTGCTGGCAACGCTGCTGGCGCTGTTGCCCTTCGCCGGCGCCTTCGCCCAGGCGCCCGCCGCGGACAACGAACTGCTGTTCCGCGACGTGCGCGTGCTGGATACGGCGCGCGGCAAACTGGGCGCCCCGACCGACGTGCTGGTGCGCGGCAACCTGATCGCCGCCATCGGTGCCGATGCGCGGCCTTCATCGGCGGCCACCATCGTCGAGGGTCGCGGACGCACCCTGATGCCGGGCCTGATCGACGCGCATTGGCACAGCACCTTCACCGCGCTGTCGCAGGCCGACATGCTCGCCCCGGACGCCACGCCCGAGAAGCTCGCGGCCACGGTGGCGGCCGAATCCCGGAGCACCCTGATGCGCGGCTTCACCAGCGTGCGCGACGCCGGCGGGCCGGTGTTCGAGCTGAAGGCCGCCATCGACGCCGGCAAGCTGTCCGGCCCGCGCATCTGGCCGTCCGGCGCCTTCGTCAGCCAGACCTCCGGTCACGGCGACCTGCGCCAGCCGCACGAGCGTTCGCGCCGGTTCTTCGGCAAGCCGTCGCTGGCCGAGGAGATGGGCGCGACCTTCATCGCCGACGGCCGCGACGAGGTGCTGACCGCGGTGCGCGAGAACCTGCGCATGGGCGCCAGCCAGATCAAGCTGATGGCCGGCGGCGGCACCTCCTCGGCCTACGATCCGGTCGACGTCACCCAGTACACCTTCGACGAGATGCGCGCGGCGGTGGAAGCGGCCGAGGACTGGGGCACCTACGTCATGGTCCACGCCTACACCACGCGCGCGGTGCGCCGCGCCATCGAAGCCGGGGTGAAGTGCATCGAGCACGGCCAACTGCTCGACGAAGACACCCTTAACCTGATGGCCGAGCGCGGTATCTGGCTGTCCACCCAGACCCTGCGTGCGAGCACCGAGGCGATGGACCCGATGCGCAAGGAGAAGCGCCGGCCGGTGATCGAGGGCCAGGCGCGCACGATCGCCGCGGCCAAGCGCGCGGGCGTGCGCATCGCCTGGGGTACCGACTTCCTGTTCGAGCCGGCGCTCAACCACGAACAGAACGAATTCATCCTCGGCCTGCGCGAATGGTTCACCGCGGCCGAGATCCTGAAGATGGTGACCCACGACAACGCCGAACTGCTGGCCCTGTCGGGCCTGCGCAGCCCCTATCCCGGCCGTCTCGGGGTGGTGGAGCCGGGCGCCCTGGCCGACCTGCTGCTGGTCGACGGCGACCCGCTGCAGGATCTCGAAGTCCTGGCCGATCCCGAACGCAGGTTCGCGGTGATCGTGAAGGACGGCCGCATCGTCAAACGCGCCGACTGACGCGCGGCGCGGCACCGGACCGCCCGATGCCAGGCGTCCGGGCGGGTGCGACTCAGGACTTCGCGGCGAGCCGCCGCCGCTTCTCGCCCACCAGCCGCTCGAGGTTGCGCTGCGAAGCCAGCAGCAGATGGACGGCCTCCAGCCGGCCCGTGCGATGCAGGTGCGACAGCGAGACCGCATCCAGCGCCGCCAACCGCTCGCGGTCGATGCCGTACAGGCCTGCCAGGTTCACCCCGTGGCCGTCGTCGAAGCGTACGTCGATGGTCAGCGGCTGGATCAGTTCCATTTCATCCAGCGCCGCGTACAGGACCCTGCCGGCCTCGACGCCTTCATGGATGCCGCGCAGCACGCCGACGATGTGGTCCAGGTACGGACTGTGGCCCCCGTCGGCCAGGAACACCGGCTCGCCGCCCGCCGCGACCACCCGCGGATGGGCCATGTCGACGTGGATGACCGGCTGGTTGCGCGGCCCGTCCCCGTCGTCGCCCGGCGGGTCCCGGAATCCGATCAGGAACGGCCCGCGCGCCACCGTCGCCGGCAGGCTGGCGGCGTTCCAGCGCTCGTGGTGCAGGAACAGGTTCTCGTGATGGTCGAAGCCCAACAGCGCCACCGCCTGGAAACCGCCGGCCGGATCCTTGCGGAAGAAAATCGGGTATTCGCGCTGCAGGTCCGGGTACTCGCCCGGGAACACCGGCACCATCGCCACGTTGTCGCCGAAGTGCGCGCCGAAACCGGTGGCCACGCGCAGATTCCTGTGCGCGACGCTGTCGAGTTGCTCGTATCGGGCCATCTGCGTCCCGGGGGCCTCCATCCCCGGTGCGTTGCGCCCGGGAACCCAGCGCGGACGATTCCAGAAACCGGCGCTGGCCGCAAGGACCGCCGCCCGCGGCGCCACCCTCAGCGCAGCAGTGCGCGCGACAGGGCCACGGCAAAATGCGCCCAGATCGCCGCGAACACCGCCGCGCGGGTGGCGAGGCCATGGCGCGGCGCCTCGAACTTGCCGAAGTAGCGCCACAATCCGCGGTGCTTGTGCCATTCGACGAACACCGGGCGCGAGCGGCTGGACACGCCGCGCACATGGACCACGGTCACGTCGTTGGCCACCGCCACCACCGCCCCGGCCGCACGCGCGCGCCGGCACAGGTCCAGGTCCTCGGCATGCAGGCGGTAGCCCCGGTCGAAACCGCCGATGCCTTCGAACAGGGGGCGCGGCACCAGCATCAGCGCGCCGGATATCGCGTCCACCGGCTGCACCGCCCGCGCTGCATCCATCGCCACGTCCAGCCGCGCGGCGAGCGAAGGCGAACGCAGCATCGCGGCGAGCATTGCCGAAAAATCGGGGTCGCGGCGCCGCGCCGCGCCGTCGCGCACGCCGTCCTCGCCGAGCAGGTCGGCGCCGAGCAGCACCGGACCGGGCCGCGCCAGCGCATGCGCGAGCAGGCGCTGCAGCGAGTCGGGCCTCACCCGCAGGTCGGGATTGACGAAGGCCAGCCAGGGGGCGTCGCAGGCGGCCGCGCCCTGGTTGCAGGCCACCGCGAAGCCGGGATTGTCCGGGTTGGCGATGAAGCGCAGGCGTGGATCGGCCAGCGCATGCCGCTGCACGATCTCCAGGCTGTCGTCGTCGGACGCATTGTCGACCACCCGGATCTGGGTCACGCCACGGGCGGCGCGCAACCGCAGCAGGCAGTCGTCCAGGGTCGAGGCGCTGCGATGGCTCACCACCACCGCAGCGATCCCGTCGCCGCGCGCGTTGCCGCCGGCCGCGGGTACGGCGCCGGCCGGCACCAGGTCCGCCGGTCCGCCGGTCATGCCTCCGGCTCCCCCGCCGCCGTGGCCGTGGCCCCGAACAGGTCGTGCTGCGGCGTGTGCCGCAACTGCGCGTGCAGCGCCTGCAGCCGTTCGCGCGTGGCGCGCAGCGGATCGTGCATCAGGAACCCGGCCAGCCGTGCATGCCAGGCCGGCCAGCGCGCTGCCAACGCGTCCATGTCGCCGTCGGCCGGACCGCCCTCGCCGCCGCGCGCCACGAATCCCGTCTCGCACAGCGCGTTGCGCCAGCCCAGCCCGGACAGGCGCAGCGACAGGTCGATCAGGGCCGCGTAGCGGGAACCGAAGCTGGCCGTGTCGAGTCCGCCGGCGCGCTGCCGCGCACTGCCGCGCAAGGCCAGCGCATGGTCCACCGCCGCGGGCAGCTCCGGATGCAACGGCGGCATCGCCGCGCAGGCCTGCGCGGTCAGCGCCGGCTCGGCCGGGATCGGCGAGATCTCGCCCAGGTTGGGCCAGCCGGCGGTCTCGCCGGCATTGCACCAGGGCGTGGCGGTGGCGATCGAGGCGTCGCGCGCCAGGCACGCGGCGAGCTGGGCCAACCAGCCCGGCAGCGGCTGCGCGTCCGGCGCCAGCACGACCACGTCGGCATCGCCGCAGGCCTGCAGCATTTCCTGCAGGTGCGCCACTTCGCCGATCGGATGCGCGCGCCGGGTGTACTCGGCACGCAGGCCGGTACGCTGCAGCCAGCGCTCCACCAGAGCGACGCCGCGCGGCCCGGCCTGGGCGTCGTCGGCGAGCCAGACGGGGGTGCCGGCCGGGGTGTTCGCGTCCAGCGCGGCCAGACAGGCGTCGAGCGCGTCCTCGTCGGCAGCGAGCGGCAGCAGGACGATGGGCAGGCCGCTCACGGTCCGTCTCAGCCCAGCCACACCCGCGCGTTGCGGAACATGCGCATCCACGGCGATTCATCGCCCCATCCGGCCGGGTGCCAGCTGAGGTTGAGCGTGCGCACCACCCGCTCCGGGTGCGGCATCAGGATGGTGGCGCGGCCGTCGTCGCTGCACAGGCCCGCGATGCCGTCGGGCGAGCCGTTCGGGTTCAACGGATACACCGTCGCGGGGTTGCCGTCGCCATCGACGTAGCGCAGCGCCACCCGCGCGGCGGCCCGGTCTGCCGCGCTGTCGAACTCGGCGCGGCCCTCGCCGTGCGCCACCGCCACCGGGATCCGCGATCCGGCCATCCCGCGCAGCAGGACCGACGGCGATTCGGCCACTTCCAGCAGGCTGGTGCGTGCCTCGAACTGCTCGCTGCGGTTGCGCAGGAACTTCGGCCAGTGCTGCGCACCGGGGATCAGGTCGCGCAACTGGCTCAGCATCTGGCAGCCGTTGCACACGCCCAGCGAGAAGGTATCCGGGCGGGCGAAGAACGCGGCGAAGGCTTCGCGCAGCGCGGTCCGCTCCAGGATCGAGGTGGCCCAGCCGCGGCCTGCGCCGAGCACGTCGCCATAGCTGAAGCCGCCGCAGGCGGCCAGGCCGGCGAAGCCGTCCAGGGCGATGCGCCCGGCGACCAGGTCGCTCATGTGCACGTCCACCGCGGCGAAGCCGGCGCGGTCGAATGCACGCGCCATCTCGATCTGGCCGTTGACGCCCTGCTCGCGCAGGATCGCTACCCGCGGCCTGGCTCCGCTCGCAATGAACGGCGCCGCCACATCCTCGGCGGGATCGAACGCCAGCTTCGGCTTCAGTCCGGACGCGGCGAAATCGCGCGCGACCCCGCGCTCCTCGTCGGCGCAATCCGGGTTGTCGCGCAACCGCTGCATGGCGTGGGTGGTCGCCCACCAGGCGTCGAACAGCTCTTCCCAGCGCCACTCGGCCAGCAACCCGCCGTCCAGGCTCACCCGCACCCGCGCGGCCGTGGTCGGCCTGGCGATGCGCTGGGCGCATTCGGTCAGCGCATGGCGTTCGACCAGGTCGGCGAACGCGGCGCGATCCTCGTCGGCGACCTGGACCACCGCGCCCAGTTCCTCGTTGAACAAGGTGCGGAACGGATCATCGCCCCAGGCATCGAGCACGATGTCCAGGCCGCGGCGCGAGGCGAAGGCCATCTCGCACATCGCGGCGAAGGCGCCACCGTCGCTGCGATCGTGATAGGCCTGCAGCAGCCCGGCCTCGCGCGCATCGCGGACCAGGGCGAAGAAGTTGCGCAGGCGCTCCGGGTCGTCCAGGTCCGGCGCTTCGCCGCCGAACGCCGGCAGCGCGCTGGCGTCCGCATGCACCTGGGCCAGCACCGAACCGCCCATCCGCTGGCGGCCGCCGCCCAGGCCGATCAACCACAGTTCACTGTCATCGCCCTCGGCCAGCAGCGGGACCCGCTGGCCGCGCACGTCGGCCACCGGCGCGAACGCGGTAACGACGAGCGACACCGGCGACACCGACTTGTGCGCCCGGCCGTCGGCCTGCCACTGCGCCTGCATCGACAGCGAGTCCTTGCCCACCGGGATGCTCAGCTCCAGTTCCGGGCACAGCTCCATGCCCACCGCACGCACCGCGTCGTACAGCAGTGCGTCCTCGCCCGGGTGGCCGCAGGCGGCCATCCAGTTGGCCGACAGCTTCACCTGCTCCAGCGCCTCCACCGGCGCCGCGCACAGGTTGGTGATCGCCTCGCCCACCGCCATGCGCGCGGCGGCGGCCGAATCCAGCAGCGCCAGCGGGGTGCGCTCGCCGATCGCCATCGCCTCGCCGGCCACGCCGTCGTAGTCGGCCAGGGTGATCGCGCAGTCGGCCAGCGGCAGCTGCCAGGGTCCGATCATCTGCTCGCGCGCGGTCAGCCCGCCGACGCTGCGGTCGCCGATGGTGACCAGGAAGTTCTTCGCGGCCACGGTCGGATGCGCGAGCACCCGCAGGCCGGCCTCGCGCAGGTCGAGTGCCGCGGTGTCCAGCGCCGGCCACGGCGCAGCCGGCGGACGGATCGCGTCGCGGTGCATCTTCGGCGGCTTGCCGAACAGCACGTCCATCGGCAGGTCGATCGCCGCGTCGGCGGGAATGTGACCCGGACGCGCGCCATACGCCACCACCAGCCGTTCCTCGACGGTGGCCACGCCCACGGCGGCGAACGGACAGCGCTCGCGCGTGCAGATCGCGGCGAATTCGTCCAGCCGGTCCGCCGGCACGCCGAGCACGTAGCGCTCCTGCGATTCGTTGCACCACAGTTCCAGCGGCGACAGCGACGGATCGTCGGTCGGCACCTTGCCCAGGTCGATGATCCCGCCCACGCCCGAATCGTGCAGCAGTTCGGGGATGGCGTTGGACAGGCCACCGGCACCGACGTCGTGGAAGAAGTGGATCGGATTGCGCTCGCCAAGCGCCACGCAGCGGTCGATGACCTCCTGGCAGCGGCGCTCCATCTCCGGGTTGTCGCGTTGCACGCTGGCGAAGTCCAGGTCCTCGGCGCTCTCGCCGGAGGCCACCGAACTGGCCGCGCCGCCGCCCAGGCCGATCAGCATCGCCGGACCGCCGAGCACGATCACCGCGTCGCCCGGCTGCAGCCGGATCTTGTCCACCTGCACCCGGTCGATCGCACCCAGGCCGCCGGCGAGCATGATCGGCTTGTCGTAGGCGCGGGCGAGGTCGCCCTCGGCCAGCTCGAAGCTGCGGAAATAGCCCAGCAGGTTCGGCCGCCCGAACTCGTTGTTGAACGCAGCTCCACCCAGCGGACCGTCGGTCATGATCTCCAGCGCCGGGGCCATGCGCGGGTTCAGCGCACGCGGCGCCTCCCACGGCTGCGGCAGCGAGGGAATGCGAAGGTGCGAGACCGAGAACCCGGTCAGGCCGGCCTTGGGCTTGCCGCCGCGGCCGGTGGCGCCCTCGTCGCGGATCTCGCCGCCGGCGCCGGTGGAGGCGCCCGGGAACGGCGAGATCGCGGTCGGGTGGTTGTGGGTCTCCACCTTGATCTGGAACGCCGAGGGTACCGCCGCCTCGGTGCGGTATTCGCCGCTGGCCGGGTCCGGGCGATAGCGCGAGGCCACGTGCCCGGCGATCACCGCGGCATTGTCGCTGTACGCGCTGAGTGTGTGCTGCGGGGTCTTCTGGTGGGTGTTGCGGATCATCCGGAACAGCGAGCGCTCCTGCGCCTGCCCGTCGACGGTCCAGCTGGCGTTGAAGATCTTGTGCCGGCAGTGTTCCGAGTTCGCCTGGGCGAACATCATCAGTTCCACGTCCGAAGGGTCGCGGCCCAACTCCGCGTAGCGCGCACGCAGGTATTCGATCTCGTCCTCGGCCAGGGCCAGGCCCAGGCGCCGGTTGGCGTCTTCCAGGCCGGCCAGCGCGATCCGCTCCAGCCCGCCGCGCGGCTGCGCGGCGAACAGCGCCCGGGCGCGCTCGCTCGAGGCCAGCAGCGACTGGGTCATCGGATCGTGCAGCCGCCGCGCCAGCGCGATTTCGACCTCCGAGCGGCAAGAGCTGTCATCCTGGCCCGGCCAGCCGGCCAGGTCCAGGCGCATCCCGCGCTCCACCCGCGCCACCGGCAAGCCGGCGCCCTGCAGCAGTTCGGTGGCCTTGCTCGACCACGGCGAGCGCGTGCCCAGCCGCGGCACCACGAAGCGCGAGGTCGCGCCGGCGGCCAGCGGCGCCTGCACGTCGCCGGCCTGGAGGATGCGGTGGAGCGCGGCCGGGTCCGGCGAGCCATCGCCGGGCTGGACGAAATAGACGTGCCAGGCGCCTTCGATGCCCAGGCCCGGGACCACGGCCTGCAGGCGGGCTTGGAGACGCTGCCGGCGGAACGGCGAAAGGGCGGGCCCGCCCTCGAGGACGATCATGTCCGGGGAAGTCGCAGGGGATGGCCCGCCATTGTACCGGAGCGGGCCGGCCGGGACCGGGCGGTCCCGCCCCGGCCGATTCCGGACGCCGGGGCGCTCAGCGTGCCCCGCCGGCGGCCTCCGCCGCCTTGTTGCCGTCCAGCACCTGCAGCATCTGCTGCGGCGGCAGGTAACCGCCCAGTTGGCTGCCATCGGCGGCGAACACCGCCGGGGTGCCGGTCACGCCCGCCCGCTGGCCGACCTGGTACTGCATCTCCACCGGGTTGTCGCAGCGCTTCTTCGACACCGGCTTGCCGGCCTTGGCGTTGGACAACGCGCCCTTGCGATCGTCCGCGCACCACACCGACTCCATGTCGACCCAGTCCTGGCTGGCCGGGCCCATGCGCGGGAACGCCACGTATTCCACCGCGATCCCGAGCTTGTTGTACTCGGCGATCTGCTGGTGCATGCGCCGGCAATAGCCGCACTCGATGTCGGTGAACACGGTGACGGTGTGCCTGGGGTTGGGCGGTGCGAACACGATCCGGTCCTGCTCCGGGATGCTGGCGACCAGGCTGGCCCGGTATTCCATCAGCCCGTCGCTGGACGCCGGCTTGCGCTCCTGCAGGTCGAACGGCTGCGACTGGATCAGGTAGCGGCCATCGTCGGACACGTACAGCACCTGGCCGCCGAGCAGCACCTCGCGGAACCCGGGGAACGGCGCGGCGCCGATATAGTCCGGGGCCTCCGGGACGATCAGGCGCAGCGCATCGCGGACCTTCGCCTCGGGGCTGCCGGCGGCGGACGCCTGCCCGGACTGGGCCGCCGCGGCGCCCGCGGCGGGCTTCGCGGCACCCGGCTGCGCCTGCGCGGCCGGCGAAGCGGGCTGGGCACAGGCACCCAGGCTGATCGCGCACAGCAGCGCGGCGGCGATGATTCGGAACATGCGGGGGCACCGATGGCGGGACGATCCGCGATTTTCGCACATCGGGACCCGGGGAACCTGCCGCCGGAACCGTTTCCCGGGCACCCGCACCGCGATCCCGGCCGGAGGCCGCGCCCTCACCCCCTGGGGTGATGCCGGGCGTGGAGCTGCTGCAGGTGCTCGCGCGCGACCAGGGTGTAGATCTGGGTGGTGGACAGGCTGGCGTGGCCCAGCAGCAGCTGCAGCGCGCGCAGGTCGGCGCCGTGGTTGAGCAGGTGGGTGGCGAAGCTGTGGCGCAATCCGTGCGGGCTCACCCGGCGCGGGTCGATCCCGGCCACGGCCGCATGGCCCTTGAGCGCGGACCAGAACGCCTGCCGGGTCGGCGCGCGCCGCCCGGCGGTCAGGAACAGCGGCACCTGGCCGCCGGCGTCGGCGGGCACCGGCTTGCCGGCCGCCAGTTTCGGCCGGGCCTGGGCCAGGTAGCGTTCCAGCCAGTGCTGGGACTCCTCGCCCAGCGGCACCAGTCGCTCCTTGCCGCCCTTGCCCAGCACCCGGACCACGCCCTGGCGCAGGTTGACCGCATTGGCCGGCAGGTTCACCAGCTCGCTCACGCGCAGGCCGGCGGCGTACATCAGCTCCAGCATCGCCCGGTCGCGCAAGCCTTCGGGACCCTCCAGGTCCGGCGCCGCCAGCAGCGCTTCGACCTGGGATTCGGTCAGCGCCTTGGGCAGCGGGCGCGGCAGCCGCGGCGGGTCGAGCAGCGCGGCCGGATCGTCGCCGCGCAGGCCCAGGCGGACCAGATGGGCGTAGAAGGCGCGCAGGCTGGCGCGCAGGCGCGCGTTGCTGCGCGGCACGTAGCCATGCGCTGCGCGCCAGCGCAGGTAGTCGAACAGAGCGGCGCGATCCATGCCCTGCAGTCCGCCGCCGGTGCCGTTGCGCCAGCGCGCCAACTGCTCCAGGTCGCGGCGGTAGGCGTCCTGGGTCTGCCGGGCCAGGCCGTGCTCGGCCCAGGCCGCCTCGATGAAGCGCGAGATCGCGCGCGCGTCGGCCTCGCGCAGCGGCGGCAGCGCACGGGCCAGGCGACGACGGTCGGCGGCGGTTTGCGAGACAGTGGCACCCATCCGCCACAGGATAGCCGGCGGCAGCCGCTATCCTGTGCGCCGATGGAAGACACCGCGCCGCCCGACCCCGCACCGGGGACCCCCGAAGTCGCTTCCGCCCCGCCACGCCCGCGCGCGCTGGTCGGCTGGCGGCTGCTGTCCCTGTTCTACGACCTGTGGCCGGTGCTGGCGCTGTGGATGCTGGTGGCGCTGCCGTTCGTCGTGCTGGATGCGGTGCTGGCCGGGGACGTCCGCCACAACATCGCCCCAGGCAGCGTGCTCAGCCACCTGCAATTCCTGGCCAGCCTGGGCGTGGCCGGGCTATACGCGACCCTGAGCTGGCGCCGCGGCGGCCAGACCCTGGGCATGCGCCCGTGGCGACTGAAGCTGATCGCGACCCACGGTGGCGCGCCGGGACGGAAGGCTCTATGGCTGCGCTTTGCGGTCGGCCTGCTGTCGCTGCTGGCCGGCGGACTGGGGTTCTGGTGGGCGTGGTTCGACCGCGACCGCCTGGCCTGGCACGACCGCGCCAGCGGCACCCGCCTGGTCCGGGTTCCCAAGCGCTAGGTTCGGGCGCGCGGCGGATCAGCCCGACTTGCGCCGGAACAGCAGCCACGAGATCAGCAGCATCAGGATCGGCGGCAGCGCGTAGGCGATGCGGTAGTCGAAGCGCGTCGCCCCGGCCATGCGGCCGAACAGCATCTGCAGGAGCATGAAGCCCAGCGCGAACAGGATGCCCAGGAACAGGCGCTTGCCCATGCCGCCGCTGCGCAGGCTGCCGAACGCGAACGGGATCGCGGCCAGGCACAGGGCCAGCACGTTGAGCGGATAGAACCAGCGGCTCCAGTAGGTGTCCTCGTACTCGCGCGCATCGAGCTTGTTGCGATGCCGGTAGTCGATGCTGGCGCGCAGGTCGGCCCCGGACAGGTTGCGCGGGCGGGTCACCCCGGCGGCCAGCGCGTTCGGATCCAGTTGCGATTCCCAGCGGTCCTCGGCCAGCCGCTCCTCGCTGGCCCGGCCCGGGGCGAAGGAGAAGACGATCCGGCGCACGTCGCGCAGGCGCCAGCCGCCGCGGTCGTACTCGGCCGACGCCGCACGGGTCAGGGACTGCAGGCCGCCATCCTGGGCCAGTCGGTACAGGCGCACGTCGCGCAGTTCCAGGGTGCGGCGGCCATCGATCGCCCGCTCCTCGCCATCCACGGCATTGAGGAAGGTGTCGCCCTCGCGCGCCCACAGGCCCTGGTAGCGGGCCATGGCCACGTTGTTGGTCTTGGCGGCGAGCTTGAGCTGGTCGGCCTGGAGCTGGGCCCACGGCGCCAGGGTCTCGCCATTGATCACCATCAACGTGGTGAGGATCGCCAGCGCGGCGGCCACCGAGGCGCTCAGCCGCCGTCGCGACAGACCCAGCGCGCGCAGTGCGGTCAACTCCGAAGTCGAGGCCAGCTGGCCCAGTCCCATCAGCGAGCCGATCACCGCCGCATACGGAAAGATGGTGTAGGCCCGGCGCGGCGCGCTGTAGGCCACCACCGCCAGCGCGGTCGGGAAGTCGTAGCTGCCCTTGCCCAGGTCGCCGAGCTGGCCGGACAGCGCCATCATCAGGTCGAAACCGAGCAGGACCGCCCAGGTCAGCAGCACCGACGCCAGCACCACCCGGCCGACGTAGAGATCGTGCAGGCGAGGACGCAGGGTCATGCCGCCGCCCTCCGCGGACGCGGCAGGCGTCCGTCGCGCAGGTACAGCCACACCGCCAGGCCGAGCACCGGCAGGGTCAGCCACCACAGGCCCAGCAGCCCGGGCAGGCGCCCGTCGGCCAGCATCCGGGTGCCGATGAACATCAGGTTGACGCACACCAGGTAGGCGAGGAAGCCCAGCATCAGCCGCCCGTAGCGCTGCTGCCGCGGCGAGCTGCGCGCCAGCGGCAGGGTCAGCAGGGCGAAAGCCAGCGCCAGCAGCGGCGGCGCCAGCCGGGCGTGCAGCTCGGCGGTGGCGGCGGGCCGTCCGTCGCCCAGCAGCGCGGCGGTGGGCAGCAGCGCCGGATCGTCGCGCTCGCGGGTCTCGGCGCGTTCGGGCAGGGCCACCTCGTTGGTCGCGAAGCGCATCATGCGGAAGTCCAGGCCGCCGTCGAGCGGACCCTCGCTGTGCTGGCCATCGCGCAACTGCAGGTAGCGGTCGCGCTCGCCTTCGAACTGCAGCGCGCCCTCGTGCGCGGTCATCACGTCGATCCGCCCCTCGCGATCCCGGTACAGGAACACGCCGCGCAGGGTAGTGCTGTCTTCGTTCATCCCGTCGATGTAGACGATGCCGCCACGGTTGGGCAACGAGGTGAAGCGACCCGGCTCCAGCCCGGCCACGATCAGGCTGCGGTTGGCCTGTTCGATCATCCCCGTGGCGGTGCGCTGCGCCCATGGCCCCAGCCACAGCGAGCAGGTGCCCACCGCCAGCACCACCGGCACCGCCACCCAGAGCAGCGGCCGCAGCAGCCGGCGCGGGCCGACCCCGACCGCGTTGATCACCGCCATTTCCGAATCGCGGTACAGCCGCACCACCGCCAGCATCAGGCCCAGCATCAGCGCCAGCGGCAGCACCAGGGGCAGGTAGACCAGCAACTGCAGGCCCAGCTGCGACAGCATCAGCCGCGCCGGCAGGCCGCCGTCGGCGATCTCGCCGAGCACGTCCACCAGCACCCCGCCCAGGCTCACCACCAGCAGCACGATCAGCGTGGCCAGGAAGCTCTGGAGGAAGTCGCCCATCAGATATCGGTCGAGCTTCGGCATCGGGCGGGGCAGTCCTATAAAATCCCGGGTTCGCTTGCGGGTGACACCGGCCCGGGTCCTTGCAGGACAAGGGCCGGCTTGGGCGATCCGCGATTGTACTTAACCTGTCATCGGAATCCGGGAATCTGCCCAATGGCCCTGCAATTCGTCCTGAACCGCGAATCCGCCGCCGCGGCCGCCTTCGACTGCGTCGTGGTCGGCGTGTTCGCCGACAAGACCCTGACGCCTGCCGGCCAGGCCGTCGACGCGGCCAGCGGCGGCCGCCTGGGCGCCCTGCTCGAACGCGGCGACCTCAGCGGCCGCACCGGCCGCAGCCTGCTGCTGCACGACCTGCCCGGCGTGGCCGCGCCGCGGGTGCTGGTGGTCGGCCTGGGTGAAACCGCCAAGTTCGGCGTGCCGCAGTACCTCAAGGCGGTGGCCGACGCGGTCCGCGCGCTGAAGACCGGCCCGGTGGCCAAGGCCCTGTTCACCCTGTCCGAAGTGGCCGTGGCCGGCCGCGACGCCGCCTGGAACATCCGCCAGGCCGCCATCGCCGCCGACCACGCCGCCTACCGCTACACCGCCACCCTGGGCAAGCCAAAGGACGAGCCGGGCCTGCGCGAGCTGGCGATTTCCGGCGAGGACGCCACCGCCCTGGCCCAGGGCGAGGCGATCGCCGCCGGCGTGGCCTTCACCCGCGAGCTGGGCAACCTGCCGCCGAACGTGTGCACCCCGGCCTACCTGGCCGCGCAGGCCCGGGCCTTCGCCGAGGCGCACGCGCACGAGGGCGCCAGCGCCGAGATCCTGGACGAAGGGCAGATGGAGGCGCTGGGCATGGGCTCGCTGCTGGCCGTCGCGCGCGGCTCGGCCAACCGGCCGCGGCTGATCGTGCTGAAGTGGTCCGGCGGCGGCGAGGCCAAGCCCTACGTGCTGGTCGGCAAGGGCATCACCTTCGACACCGGCGGCGTCAACCTCAAGACCCAGGGCGGCATCGAGGAGATGAAGTACGACATGCTCGGCGCCGGCAGCGTGCTGGGCACCTTCGTCGCCGCGGTGACGATGAAGCTGCCGCTGAACCTGGTCGTGATCGCCCCGGCGGTGGAGAACGCGATCGACGGCAACGCCTACCGTCCCTCGGACGTGATCACCTCCATGTCCGGCAAGACCATCGAGGTCGGCAACACCGACGCCGAGGGCCGCCTGATCCTGTGCGACGCGCTGACCTACGCGCAGCGCTTCGAGCCGGCCGCGCTGGTCGACGTGGCCACCCTCACCGGCGCCTGCATGGTCGCCCTGGGCAAGTACGCCTCCGGCCTGATGAGCAAGCACGACGACCTGGCCGGCGAACTGCTGGCCGCCGGCGAGCAGGTGTTCGACCGCGCCTGGCGCCTGCCGCTGTGGGACGAATACCAGACCCTGCTCGAATCGACCTTCGCCGACGTCTACAACATCGGCGGCCGCTGGGGCGGCGCGATCACCGCCGGCTGCTTCCTGGCGCGCTTTGCCGAGGGCCAGCGCTGGGCGCACCTGGACATCGCCGGCAGCGCCAGCGACGAAGGCAAGCGCGGCATGGCCACCGGCCGCCCGGTGGGCCTGCTCAGCCAGTGGCTGCTGGACCGGGTCGGCTGAGCATGCCCCGCGCCGACTTCTACCTGATCGCCAAGCCACGCTTCGCCGCGCAGCCGCTATTGCTGGTGTGCGAACTGGCGCGGCGCGCCTGCGACGGCAACCAGTTCGCCGTGGTGCTGGCGCGCGACGCGGCCCAGGCCGAGGAACTGGACGACCTGCTGTGGGCGTTCGATCCGGACGCCTATGTCCCGCATCAGATCGCCGGCAGCGACGACGAGGACGAAGTCACCCCGGTGCTGATCGTGGCCCCCGGCACCGAGGCGCCGCCGCGGCCGCTGGCGATCAATCTGCGTGATGCAGCCTGGACCGCGCCCTGCGAGCGCGTGCTGGAAGTGGTGCCCGCCGACCCGTCCGCGCGCGGCCCGCTGCGCGAGCGCTGGAAGCAGTACCAGGCGCTGGGCTACGACCTGAACAAACACGACATGTGATGCATCCCGACCCTTCCCCCGCCCGCCGACCGGAGTCCTTGCCGTGCGCCTGCTGATCGCCCTGCTGCTGCCCTGGCTGGTGTTCTTCACCATCGGCCGCCCGTTCGCCGGCATCCTTTGCCTGATCCTGCAGGTCACCTGCGTCGGCTGGATCCCGGCGGCGATCTGGGCGGTGTACGCGCTCAGCCAGTACAAGACCGACCAGAAGATCCGGCAGGCGCTCGGCCCCGACGGCCGCGTGCCCTGATCGCCCCCTCTCCTTCCGCTTCGAACCAAGCCCCGCGATGACCACCCTGCCCTCCGGCTACGAACCCAAGACCTTCGAATCGCGCCTGTACGCCGAATGGGAGGCCAGCGGCTGCTTCAAGCCCAGCGGCCGGGGCGTGCCCTACTCGATCCTGCTGCCGCCGCCCAACGTCACCGGCACCCTGCACATGGGCCACGCCTTCCAGCACACCCTGATGGATGCGCTGGTCCGTTATCACCGCATGCGCGGCTTCGACGTGCTGTGGCAAATGGGCACCGACCACGCCGGCATCGCCACCGAGATGGTGGTCGGCCGCAACCTGGCGCTGGAAGGCAACGGCGAGACCCGCGACTCGCTCGGCCGCGACGGCTTCATCGCCAAGGTCTGGGAATGGAAGGCGCAGTCCGGCGACACCATCGAGCGGCAGATGCGCCGGCTGGGCGCCTCCGGCGACTGGTCGCGCAGCACCTTCACCATGGACCCGCAGGCGTCGGCGGCGGTGACCGAAGCCTTCGTGCGCTGGCACGAGGACGGCCTGGTCTACCGCGGCCAGCGCCTGGTCAACTGGGATCCGGTGCTGAAGACCGCGATCTCCGACCTGGAGGTGGAGAACGTCGAGGAGGACGGCTTCCTGTGGTCGATCCGCTACCCGCTGGCCGACGGCGCCCGCTACGAGCACGTCGAGCTGGACGCCGACGGCAACGAAGTCCTGCGCGAGGTCCGCGACTACCTGGTGGTGGCCACCACCCGCCCGGAAACCATGCTCGGCGACGTGGCGGCGATGGTGCACCCCGACGACCCGCGCTATGCGGCGCTGGTCGGCAAGCAGGTGGAACTGCCGCTGGCCGACCGCCGCATCCCGGTGATCGCGGACGACTACGTGGACCGCGGCTTCGGCACCGGCGTGGTCAAGGTGACCCCGGCGCACGACTTCAACGACTACCAGGTCGGCGTGCGCCACGACCTGCCGGTGATCAACCTGTTCACCCCGGTGGCCGCACTCAACGACAACGCGCCCGAGAAGTACCGTGGCCTGGACCGCTATGACGCGCGCAAGGCGGTGCTGGCGGACCTCGAGGACCTTGGCCTGCTGGTCGAGACCCGGCCGCACAAGCTGCAGGTGCCCCGCGGCGACCGCACCGGCCAGGTGATCGAACCGTACCTGACCGACCAATGGTTCGTGAAGATGGACACGCTGGCCAGGCGCGGCATGGCGCTGGTCGAATCGGGCGAGGTGAAATTCGTCCCGCCGAACTGGATCAACACCTACCGCCACTGGATGGAGAACATCCAGGACTGGTGCATCAGCCGCCAGCTGTGGTGGGGGCATCGCATCCCGGCGTGGTACGACCAGGCCGGCAACTGCTATGTCGGCCGCGACGAAGCGGAAGTGCGCGCCAAGCACGGCCTCGGCGCCGACGTGGCGCTGCGCCAGGACAGCGACGTGCTGGAGACTTGGTTCTCCTCGCAGCTATGGCCGTTCTCGACCATGGGCTGGCCGGACGAGCACGCGATGGCGCTGCGCGGCTTCGACCGCTACCTGCCCTCCTCGGTGCTGGTCACCGGCTTCGACATCATCTTCTTCTGGGTGGCCCGGATGATCATGGCCACCGACTGGTTCACCGGCCAGGTGCCGTTCCGCGACGTCTACATCACCGGCCTGATCCGCGACGCCCAGGGCCAGAAGATGTCCAAGTCCAAGGGCAATGTCCTCGACCCGCTTGACATCATCGACGGCATCGCCCTGGAGGACCTGGTCGCCAAGCGCACCGGCGGACTGATGCAGCCCAAGCTGGCCGAGAAGATCGAGCGTGCCACCCGCAAGGAGTTCCCCGACGGGATCATCGCCCATGGCGCCGACGCGCTGCGCTTCACCATCGCCGCACTGGCCGGCCACGGCCGCGACATCAAGTTCGACCTCGGCCGCGCCGAGGGCTACAAGAACTTCTGCAACAAGCTGTGGAATGCCAGCCGCTTCGTGCTGATGAACACCGAGGGCGCCAGCTTCGCCGGCGCGCCGCAGCCGCGCACCGACGCGGAGAAGTGGATCCTCGCCCGCCTGGCCGCGGTGACCACCGAGGCGCAGGCGCAGTTCGCCGCCTACCGCTTCGACCTGCTGGCGCAGGCGCTGTACGAGTTCGCCTGGAACGAGTTCTGCGACTGGTTCGTGGAACTGGCCAAGCCGGCGCTCAACGGCGACGATGCGCGGGCCGCGGCCAGCACCCGCCATACCCTGCTGCATGTGCTCGAATCGCTGCTGCGCCTGCTGCACCCGCTGGTGCCGTTCGTGACCGAGGAACTGTGGCGCCAGGTCGCCCCGCGCCTGGGCATCGAGGACGGCTCGATCTCGCTGCAGCCCTATCCGCAACCGGAGGACTTCGCCGGCCAGGACCACGCCGCCGCCGAGGCCGACGTGGAATGGCTGAAGGCAATGGTCTCCGCGCTGCGCCGGGTGCGCAGCGAACTGGGCGTGTCGCCGGGCAAGGCGGTGCGCCTGCTGCTGGCCGGCGGCAACGACCAGGATCGTGCGCGCGCCGAACGCTTCGCCTCGCAACTGCGGTTCCTGCTGCGCCTGGAGGCGATCGAATGGCTGCACGCAGGCGCCGAAGCGCCCGCCGCGGCCACAGCGATCGTGGGTGAACTGAAACTGCTGGTGCCGCTGGAAGGCCTGGTCGACCTCGACGCCGAGCGCGCGCGCCTGGACAAGGAGCTTGTCCGGGTCTCGGCGGAGAAGGACAAGAGCGAGGCCAAGCTGGCCAGGTTCACCGACAAGGTGCCGGCATCGGTGGTCGAACAGGAGCGCCAGCGCCTGGCCGACTGGAGCGCCCAGCTCTCCGGCCTGCAAACCCAGCGCGCGCGGCTGTAACTCCCCCCATCGCTGAGACGGGATAGTTGGCTGCGTGCGACCTGATGTGATGCCTGCTTGCGCTCATGTCCCCCGGTTCCGGCTATAGCCGGAACCTCCTCCTTTACTTCGCTCCAGCAGGCATCACATCAGGTCGCCCATGGCGAACTGGCCTTTCCATCAGAAGCGGGAGACATGACGCTCGCGAAGGACGTCGATGCGTGGGTGTGCTGCGCGAACGGCACATGGAGAGTCGATCGCCACGCCGGCGGTGCGCGCGTTTGGGGGCGCTGCCCGAGCGGCACATGGATGTGACGCACCCCAGTCACCCCTACAGCGGCGGCATCCGCTCCATGTCGCCGTCCACCAGTTCCATCGCCATCACCAGCGCATCCTCGCGCCCCTGCATGGCCGGGTAGTAGCGCGGCCGGCGCCCGATCTCGTTGAAGCCCTCGCTGTGGTACAGGGCGATGGCCTGGGGATTGGAAGGACGCACCTCGAGGAAGACGCGCTGCACCCGGTGGTCGCGCGCGGTGCGCAGCAGCGCGCGCAGCAGGTGCCGGCCCAGGCCCCGCCCCTGCCGCTCCGGTGCGGTGCACAGGTTGAGCACGTGTGCCTCGTCGGCGGCGATGCTCATCACCGCATAGCCGGCCGGGCGGTCGTCCTCGAGCGCCAGCAGCGCCTGGTGCCCGGCCAGCAGGCAGTCGCGGAAGATGCCGCGGGTCCAGGGAAAGGGATAGGCGCGGCCCTCGATCGCCATCACCGCATCCAGGTCGCCCTCGCGCATCGCGCGCAGGCGCCAGGCCGGAGCGGCATCGCGCCAGGCCGCACTCATGCCGGGCGCTTCCGCAGTGCCCGCAACCGCGGCCAGAACGCGCGCTTGGCCGCGGCATCGCCGCGCAGTTCCTCGACCGGCCATTGCGCCATCGCCGCCATCGCCGCCGGGTCGGCCGGATCCAGGCCGGAGGCGCGCAACAGCGCCAGGCGCAAGCGGTCGGGCATCTGCACCGGGCGAGGCATTGAGCCAGTCCGCGCAGGCGCCGGCACCGCCGGCTCGCCCGCGGCATCCGTCGCAGGCGGTGGCGCCCGCCGCGGCACCGCCGCCACCGACGCGGCGACGGGCACGGGCGGCTGCGTCGCTGGCATCGGTGCGGATTCCGCTTCGGCATCGCCCGCGCCGGCCCGCCACACGACATGACCCAGCGCCTGCAGCCAGCGTCGCTGCTGCGGACTCCAGGGCGAGGGCGTGACGGGGCTCATGCCCGTGCCGATGGGCGCATCCGCTGCCACAGCTCCAGCGCCGGGCCGGACAGCGCGTAGACCACGCCCACCGCCAGCAACACCCGTGGCAGGTCGATCACCAGCACCGCGATGACCACCGGCAGCACCAGCAGCACCGCGAACGGCACCCGGTCGGCGCGCGCCCCGCCCTCGCCGCTGCCCTTGAAGCTCCAGTAGCGGATCCGGCTGACCATCAGCAGGCCAGCGGCCAGGGTCACCCCCAGGGCGACGTAGCGCAGCTCCTCGCCGCTCCAGCCCAACGCACCGTCGGCGAAGGCCCAGACGAAGGCCATCATCAACCCTGCCGCCGCCGGGCTGGCCAGGCCGACGAACCAGCGCTTGTCGACCGTCCCGACCTGGGTATTGAACCGGGCCAGGCGCAGCGCCGCGCAGGCGGCATAGATGAACGCGACTGCCCAGCCCACCCGGCCCATGGTGCTGCCGTCGAACTTCAGCGCCGACAGCGACCAGTGGTACATCACCAGCGCCGGCGCCAGGCCGAAGCTGACCAGGTCGGCCAGCGAGTCGTACTGCACGCCGAAGGCGCTGCTGGTGCCGGTCAGGCGCGCCACCCGGCCGTCGATGCCGTCGGCCAGCGCGGCCACGAACACGGCGATGGCGGCCGCGGTGAACTCGCTGTTGGCCGCGGCGATGATCGCGTAGAAGCCCGCGAACAACCCGCAGGTCGTGAACAGGTTGGGCAGCAGGTAGATCCCGCGCGAGCGCGGCGGCGGTCGGTCATGTTCCATCCCGCCAGTGTACGGGCCGCCCGCCCGCCTGCGAACCGCCCCGACTTGCCAGGCCGGCGGCCGGGTGCTGGAATCGCGGGATCGCCCCCGGAGACACGCCGATGCGCTTCCTGTCCCGCTCCTGCCTGCTGCTCCTGGCCGCCGGCCTGTGCGCCAGCGCCTCCGCCACCAATGTCTACCAGTGGCGGGATGCCAAGGGCGTGGTCCATTCGTCGGACAAGCCGCCGCCGGGGCAGAAGTACGAGACCCGGCGGATCGACAACCGCGGCCAGACCGTGGAGACGGCGCCGGCCGCCGCGGCCAAGCCCGACCCGCAGTGCGCCACCGCCCAGAAGAACCTGACCCTGCTCGCCGGGGCTGCCCCGGTGCGGCAGGACACCGATGGCGACGGCAAGGCCGACAAGACCCTGAGCCCGGAGGAGCGCGCTGCGCAGAAGGGCCTGGCCGAGGCCGCGGTCAAGGCCTACTGCCCCCCCGCCAACTGAGCCATGCGCGCCGCCTGGGCGATCCTGGCCGGGCTGGCCGCTGGCGCGGGCCTGGCCTGGGGGATGGGCCGCGACCAGGCTCCGCACCGTTCGCCCGACGCCCGCCTGCGCGCCGAACGGGCCGCCGCCGCGCAGGCCGAGGACACCCTGCGCCCGCTGTTCCGCTGGCGCGATGACGCCGGCGTCCTGCAGGTCACCGACCAGCCGCCCAAGGGCCGCCCCTACGAGCGCATCGCCCGCGAACCGGCGCCGGGGATCCGGGTCGAAAACGCCCCCTGAGCGCTCCGCTCCTGGCCGATCGCTGGCAAAATGCCGGGTTCCCGCCACGGAACTCCTGCCGCGATGCGCCTTTCCCGCTTCCACCTGCACACCACCAAGGAAACCCCGGCCGACGCCGAACTGGCCAGCCACCGGCTGATGCTGCGCGCCGGCATGATCCGCAAGCTCGCCGCCGGCCTCTACACCTGGTCGCCGCTGGGCCTGCGCGTGCTGCGCAAGGTCGAGAACGTGGTGCGCGAGGAAATGGACCGTGCCGGCGCCCTGGAGTTGCAGCTGCCGACCATCCAACCGCGGGAGCTGTGGGAGGAAACCGGGCGCTGGGAGAAGTTCGGCGGCCAGCTGCTGAAGATCCGCGACCGCAAGGAGCAGGAGTACTGCTACAGCCCCACCGCCGAGGAAGCGGTCACCGACTACGCGCGCCAGGAACTGAGCAGCTACAAGCAGCTGCCGGTGAACTTCTACCAGATCCAGAGCAAGTTCCGCGACGAGATCCGCCCGCGCTTCGGCCTGATGCGCGCGCGCGAGTTCCTGATGAAGGACGCCTACTCGTTCCATATCGACGACGCCGACCTGGCGCGCGAGTACGAGAACATGAAGGCCGCCTACACCCGCGTGTTCACCCGCCTGGGGCTGCGCTTCCGCGCGGTCCAGGCCGACTCCGGCGCGATCGGCGGCGACGCCTCGCAGGAATTCCACGTCCTGGCCGACTCGGGCGAGGATGCGCTGGCGTTCTCCAGCGGCTCGGACTATGCGGCGAACGTGGAGGCCGCGCAGGCCGCTGCGCCCGGCCCGCGTCCGGCCGCGGCCGAGACGCTGCGCAAGGTCGAAACCCCCGTGCAGAAGACCTGCGAGGACGTCGCCGCACTGCTGGGCGTCCCGCTGCAGCGCACGGTCAAGTCGGTGGCCGTGGCCGGACCGGACGGCTTCGTGCTGGCCCTGGTGCGCGGCGACCACATGGTCAACGAGATCAAGCTGGGCAAGGTCGCCGGCCTGGCCGGGTACCGCGCGGCCACCGAGGAGGAGATCGCCGAATACCTGGGCAGCGAGCCGGGTTTCCTCGGCCCGGTCGCTCCGGCCAAGGCCATTCGCGTGGTGGCCGACCGCGAAGTCGCGGCGATGGCCGATTTCGTGGTCGGCGCCAACCAGGCCGGCTTCCATCTCGCCGGCGTGAACTGGGGCCGCGACCTGGCCGAGCCGGACGTGGTGGCCGATATCCGCAACGTGGTCGCAGGCGACCGTGCCGCCGACGGCGGCGAGATCCAGCTCGCGCGCGGCATCGAGGTCGGGCACGTGTTCCAGCTCGGCCGCACCTATTCGCAGGCGATGGGCTTCACCGTGCTCGACGAGAACGGCAAGGCCGTGGTGCCGGCGATGGGCTGCTACGGCATCGGCGTGTCGCGGATCGTGGCCGCCGCAATCGAGCAGAACCATGACGCGGCCGGCATCGCCTGGCCGGTGCCGATGGCGCCGTGGGCGGTGGCCATCTGCGTGATCAACCCGAAGCAGGACCCGGCGGTCGACGCCGCGGCCGAGGCGCTGCTGGCCGAACTGCAGGCCGCCGGCTTGGAGGCAGTGCTGGACGACCGCGGCCTGCGCCCGGGCGCGATGTTCGCCGACATCGAACTGATCGGCATCCCGCACCGGGTGGTGGTGTCCGAGCGCGGCCTGGCCGCCGGCACCTTCGAATACAAGGCGCGCAGCGGCGGCGAGGCCGAGGCGCTGGACCGGGCACGGTTGCTGGAACGGTTGCGCGCGGCCTGATACCCGCAAAACCCGCGGATCCGGGCAGCACGATGCGATGCGATTATCCCGGGATAATCGCCGGATTTTGAATGGTTCGATTTGCCCGGATTATCCGCCTGCATTATCCTGCGCCCGAATGTCCATCGCTTGGGCATGCCTGTCCTGGAATCGGAGAACCTGATGTCGATCGACCTGAAGAAACTTTCCTCGAAGGAACTCGAGGCGCTGATCGCCACCGCGAAGAAGCGCCAGGCGCAGCTGAACAAGCGCGCACCGGTGGCGCAGGTGCGCAGCAAGCTGACCCGCCTGGCCAAGGCCGAGGGTTACACCATCGAGGAACTGTTCGGCGGGTCGGCTCCGGCGCGTACGGCGGGCAAGACGACCGGCACCCGCGGCAAGCGCAAGCTCGGCAAGGTCGCGCCGAAATACCGCAACCCGGAAAACCCGAAGGAAACCTGGACCGGCCGCGGCAAGCAGCCGCGCTGGCTGGCCGCCTATACCGCGAAGGGCCGCGATCTGGGCGAGTTCCTGATCCCGGGCACCGCGAAGCTGACCCCCAAGCCCAGGAGCAGCGGCAAGAAGCGGGTGGTCAAGCAGGCGAAGAAATAATCCGCCGAAGAAATAATCCGCGCCGGGATCCGGCACCGAACGCCGGCCCTGCGCCAGCCTTCCGCATCGCCGGTCACAGGTTCTTGCGCGCCGGCACCAGCAGATTGCCGAACAGCAGTCCGGCCACCAGCGCCAGCACGATGTTGGTCACCAGCAGCAATGCACTCTGGCCGGCGTCCACGTCCTGCTGCTGGACCAGGGTCAGCAGCCCGCGCAGGCTGGCGCTGCCGGGCACCAGCATGATGATGCCCGGCAGCCGCACCAGCGCCCCGGGCCGCTGCTTCCAGCGGCCGAAGGCGTTGCCCGCCGCGGTCAGGGCCAGCGCCGAGAGGAAGATTCCCGCCGGGCTGCCCCACGCCAGCCCGCCGTAGCGCGCGATCATGTAGCTGGCGACCGCCGCGCCCATCACCCACGGGTAATCGCGCAGGGGTGCCTTGAACAGCAGCGCGAAGGAGAACGCGGCCGCCACCAGCGCCGACCACTCCACCCAGTCCGGCTGCGGCCGCCAGGCGCGCACCTGCGGATGCATGCCCAGCTTGTCCAGGATCTGGATCGCGATGATCGCCCCGACCGTGAGCTTCATCACCGTCATCAGCGCCCCGGCGAAGCGCACCGTGCCCGAGACCCAGTGCTGGCTGCTGAGTTCGTTCATCGCATTGGTGATCGACATGCCGGGCAGCAGCACCACCAGCGAGGCGATCACCACCGTGTTGAGGTTGAGCGGAGCGACCAGCACCGCGACCAGGGTGGCCAGGACACCGGCAAGCAGGCCGGCCAGGGCTTCGGACGCTTCCTTCCAGGCCGGACGCGGACTGGCATACAGGTCGAGCAGGCCGATCGCCAGGCCGGCGACGCCTGCCGTGGCGATGTCCAGCCACGGCAACCGCCACAGCCCGGCCACCCCCGCCGCGGCCAGGCCGAACGCCAGCACCTGCATCACCCGCGCACGCCGCCGCGGCGCGCGATCGAGCGTGCGCAGCGCGGTGTGGCCCTGGGCCACGCTCATGTGGCCGTTGGCCACCGCCTCGGCGATGCGGTCGGCCTCGCACAGCTTGTGCAGGTCGTTCTCGCCGGGGGACAGGCGGATCACCCGGGTGATGTCGGTGCTGCCGGGCGGCTTGGACGGATCGCTGAAGCTGAGGATCAGGCCGGTCGGGTTGGACCAGGGCTCGCACTCCAGGTCCAGGCGCTGGGCCAGGGCGACGATCGCCGCCTCCAGCCGCTGCGCGGTGGTCCCGTAGCGGTGCAGGCGCGCCGCCATCTCCGCGACGAAGGCCATGCGCTGCGCGTAGCTGGCGGCGGGTCGGGGAGCGGGATCCATCGCCCATTATCGCCGGGATCGCCGGCCCGGGGCCGCACCGGCTTCCGGAACCCGCTTCCGGGTATGCTCGCGCTGCGGAAACGTCCCCGATGATCCACGAACCCCGAACCCTGCCGAGCTGGAACCACGACCCCGGCGATCCGGATCGCATCATCCTGTCCGGGGAATGGACCCTGGACCACGCCAAGGCGGTGGTCGAGGGCCTGCGCGCGATTCCCGAGTCGGTCCTGCTGCTCGATGCCACCGGGATCACGCGGGTGGATTCGGCCGGCGTGGCCCAGCTGATCCGCTTCGCCCACCGGCACGGCATCGACGACGACCACCTGCTGTTCCGCGAGGAGCACCAACCGCTGGCCCAACTGATCGGCGACGTGCCCGACGATCGCCCCGCGCACCGTCGCGACTACGGTTTTGTCGCCGCGCTGGAGCGCATGGGCCGGGTCACCACCTCGGCCGCGCGCGACATCGTCCAGCTGGTCGGCTTCACCGGCGAGAACCTGTCCAAGCTGGCGCGCATGGTCCGCGAGCCGCGCCGCTTCCGCCTCACCGCCACGGTCGCGCACATGGAATCGGTCGGCCTGGACGCGGTGCCGCTGGTGGCGCTGCTGTCCTACCTGATCGGCGCGGTGATCGCCTTCCTCGGCGCGACCATCCTGCGCGACTTCGGCGCCGAGATCTTCGTGGTCGAACTGGTCGCCATCGCCACCTTGCGCGAACTGGCGGTGCTGATGACCGCGATCGTGGTTGCCGGCCGTACCGCCTCGGCCTTCACCGCGCAGATCGGCACGATGAAGGCGCGCGAGGAGATCGACGCGATCCGGACCCTGGGCCTGGACCCGATCGACCTGCTGGTGATCCCGCGGGTGCTGGCGCTGCTGGTGATGCTGCCGCTGCTGACCTTCATCGCCATGCTCGCCGGCCTGGCCGGGGGCGTGACCGTGGGCGCGTTCGACCTCGACATTCCGCCGCAGATGTACATCGCGCGGATGAACGAGACCGTGCGCGTGCAGCACTTCCTGGTCGGCATGTCCAAGGCGCCGGTGTTCGCCATGGTGATCGCCCTGATCGGCTGCCTGGAGGGACTGAAGGTCACCGGCACCGCGCAGTCGGTCGGCGAGCGCACCACCTCGGCGGTGGTGCAGACGATCTCGCTGGTCATCGTCCTCGACGCGTTCTTCGCGTTGTGGTTCATGCACATGGACTGGTAGGCGGCGCATGGCGAACGGCGATCCGCACATCCCTGCAGCCCCCGACCCGACCGCGGCGATCTCGGTGCGCGGCCTGGTCAACCGCTTCGGCACCCAGACCGTGCACGACGGCCTGGACCTGGACGTGCGCCGCGGCGAGATCCTCGGCGTGGTCGGCGGCTCGGGCACCGGCAAGTCGGTACTGATGCGCGCCATCCTCGGCCTGCGCCGGCCCGAAGGCGGCCGGATCGAGGTGCTGGGCGTGGACGCGCTGGCCGACGACCCGGCCGCGCGCCTGCACGTGGAGCGCAACAGCGGCGTGCTGTTCCAGGACGGCGCCCTGTTCTCCTCGCTGAGCGTCGGCGAGAACGTGCAGGTACCGCTCAAGGAGCACCACCCGGAACTGCCCGAGTCCTGGCGCTACGAACTGGCCCTGCTCAAGGTCAAGCTGGCCGGCCTGCCGGCCGACGCCACCGACAAGCTGCCCTCGCAACTGTCCGGCGGCATGCGCAAGCGCGCCGGCCTGGCCCGGGCGCTGGCGCTGGACCCGCCGCTGCTGTTCCTGGACGAGCCCACCGCCGGCCTGGACCCGATCGGCGCGGCCGCCTTCGACCGGCTGCTGCGCACCCTGCGCGACGCCCTGGGCCTGACCGTGTTCCTCATCACCCACGACCTGGACACCCTGTACGCTATCTGCGACCGGGTGGCGGTGCTGGCCGAGCGCAAGGTCGTCGTCGTCGCTCCCCTGGACGAAGTCGAGCAGTTCGACCACCCCTGGGTACAGGAGTATTTCCACGGCCCGCGCGCCCGCGCCGCGCGTCGGGCGCGCCCGGGCCACGAAGGCGGCATCGCGATGGAGGCTGGCTGAACCATGGAAACCCGTGCCAACTATGTGCTGATCGGCGCCTTCACCCTGCTCACCGCGATCGGCCTGCTGCTGTTCGGGCTGTGGGCGGCGAAATTCTCGTCCGAGCGCAGCTGGCAGCAATACAAGATCGTGTTCGACGAATCGGTCTCGGGCCTGTCGGTGGGCAGCCCGGTGCAGTTCAACGGCATCCTGGTCGGCTCGATCCAGCAGTTGTCGCTGGACCCGAACGACCCACGGCGGGTGGTCGCGATCATTCGCGCCGACGCCGGTGCCCCGGTCAAGACCGACACCCGCGCGCGCATGGCCATCACCAGCGTCACCGGTCCGACGATCATCCAGCTCACCGGCGGCACCCCCGGCGCACCGCGGCTGGTGGACGTGGACAAGCGCGATCCACCGGTGATCCTGACCTCGCCCTCGGCCCTGCAGAACATCGCCGACACCGCCAACCGCCTGGTCGAACGGCTCGACGTGGTGCTCAGCGAGGCCAACGTCGACCACATCTCCGCCACCCTGGAGAACCTGGAACGGATCAGCGGCGCGCTGGCGCAGCAGGACAAGGGCGTGGAGGCGCTGCTGGTCAGCGCGCGCGATGCCGCGCGCAGCCTCGATACCACCTTGCAGACCACCAACGGCACCATGCAGCGGCTGGACCAGAACCTGGTGCAGCAACTGCCCGAGGTGATCTCCAAGCTCGAATCGACCCTGGCGCGGCTGGACTCGGCCGCCGGGAATGCCGACGCGATCCTCGGCGAGAACCGCGCCGCCATCCACAGCTTCGCCAACGACGGCCTGGGCCAGCTCGGCCCGACCCTGGTCGAACTGCGCGGTCTGATCGGCGACCTGCGCCAGATCAGCGACCGGATCTCCGGCAGCCCGCCGCGCTTCCTGCTCGGCCGCGACGCACCGAAGGAGTACGAACCCGAATGAACCGCCCCTCCTTCACGACCGTGGCCCACCCGGCACCGACCCGGCAGGCACTACGGGCCGCGTCCGCGTCGCGCACCTTCGCCTGCGCCGCGTTGCTGCCGACGCTGGCCCTCGCCCTGGCCGGCTGCTCGGTCCTGTCCGGCCCGCAGCGCGACCCGGTGACCCTCTATGCCCCGCAACTGGTCGCCCAGCCCGATCCGTCCTGGCCGCAGGCGGACTGGCAACTGGCCATCGCACCGGCCTCCGGCGCACGCCTGGTCGACAGCGCGCGCATCGGTGTCCGGCCGGTGCCGGGCGAACTGCAGGTCTACCGCGGCGCGGCCTGGGCGCAGCCGGCCACCGACATGGTCGAAACCAGCGTGCTGCGGGTGCTGGAGGAATCCGGCAAGCTCGCCGGCGTCGGTCGCCTGGCCACCGGCCTGCGCGCCGATTACCGGTTGCTGCTGGACGTGCGCCGCTTCGAGTCCGACTACCGCGGCGGCGGCGTACCGGCGGCGACCATCGAGATCAGCGCCACCCTGTTGAGCAACAACGACCAGCGCAGCGTCGCCCGGCATACCTTCACCCAGTTGCAGCCGGCCACCGCCACCGATGTGGCCAGCGTCGCCCATGCCTTCGACCAGGCCCTGGCCGCGGTCTCGGCTGACATCGCAGGGTGGACCCTGGCCCGGGGACAGGCGGACCGGAAGGCAAGAGCGGCCGACTGAGAGTCGGCTCCACAACCTGGCGCCGGGCTCCCTCGATACAGAACCGGCTGTCGGTCGACTCCACGCTTGGCCATCCCCGCGTCCGCCCCGATTTGCCCCAACCGCCCCCACCCACGAAAATGTCCAGCCAGCCATCCAGCCAGCCGGAGCCGGGAATGACGCAACATGCAACCAGCGCGATCGCCGCCGACGCCGTCGAGCGCGACGTGATGGAGTACGACGTGGTCGTCGTCGGCGCCGGCCCGGCCGGCCTGGCCCTCGCCATCCGCCTCAAGCAACTCGACCCGGGCGTTTCGGTCTGCGTGATCGAGAAGGCCAGCACCGTCGGCGCGCACATCCTCTCCGGCGCGGTGATCGAGCCCGGCCCGCTGGATGCGCTGTTGCCAGGCTGGCGCGACAACCCGCCGCCGGTGTGCGTGCCGGCCGGCGAGGACGAGCTCTGGATGCTGTCGAAGGACGGCGGCTGGAAGTTCCCGGTCGTGCCGCCGGGCATGCGCAACCATGGCAACTTCATCGTGTCGCTGGGCGCGATGTGCGCCTGGATGGCGCCGCAGGCCGAGGCGCTGGGCGTGGAGATCTACGCCGGCTTCGCCGCCGCCGAGACCCTGCATGCCGAGGATGGCACCGTGCTGGGCGTGCGCATCGGCGACATGGGCGTGGCCCGCGACGGCACGCACAAGCCCGGCTACACCGCCGGCATCGACATCAAGGCCAAAGTCACCGTGCTGGCCGAAGGCGCGCGCGGCCACCTGACCAAGCGCCTGGTCAAGCGCTTCGCCCTGGACGCCGGCAGCGACCCGCAGGCCTACTCGATCGGGATCAAGGAGCTGTGGCAACTGCCGCCCGGGCGGACCACGCCCGGCAGGATCGTGCACAGTCTGGGCTGGCCGGCCGACAGCCATACCTACGGCGGCAGCTTCCTCTACCACCTGGACAACGACCAGGTCGCGCTGGGCTACGTCAGCGGCCTCGACTACCGCGATCCGGAATACAAGCCGTGGGAAGCGTTCCAGCAATGGAAGAACCATCCCACGCTGAAGCCGCTGCTCGATGGCGGCAGCATCCTCTCGGCCGGCGCGCGCGCGATCGTCACCGGTGGCTTCCAGTCGCTGCCGAAGGTGGAGATGCCCGGCGCGCTGCTGATCGGCGACACCGCCGGCCTGCTCAACGTGCCCAAGGTCAAGGGCACCCACCAGGCGATCCGCAGCGGCATGCTCGCCGCCGAGCACCTGGCCGGAAACGCGCTGGATCCGGCCGGCTTCGACGCCAAGCTGCGCGCCTCCGCGGCGGTGGCCGAGCTGAAGCAGGTGCGCAACATCAAGCCCGGGTTCAAGAAGGGCCTGTGGTTCGGCCTGGCCAATGCCGCCTGGGAAACCTTGCTGAAGGGCGCCTCGCCGTGGACGCTGAAGATGCATGCGGACTGGTCCTCGCTGGACAAGGTCGGTGCGCACGAACAGCCCAGGCGCGACTACGTCGAGCGCTCGCTGATACCGCGCGATCGCCTGCAGGCCGTGTACTTCGCCGCCACCGAGCACGACGAGGACCAACCGGTGCACCTGAAGGTGGCCGACACCTCGATCTGCGTGGACCGCTGCACCGCCGAGTACGCCAACCCCTGCACCCGGTTCTGCCCGGCCGGCGTGTACGAGATGGTCGAGGACACCGGGCCCGACGGGAGCCGCAGCCGCCGCCTGCAGATCAACGCCGCCAACTGCGTGCACTGCAAGACCTGCGACATCAAGGATCCCTACGAGATCATCACCTGGGTGACGCCGGAGGGTGGCTCGGGGCCGAATTACCAGAACCTGTGATGGCCTGGAACGACGAAGGCCGGCGAATCTGCCGCCGGCCCCGTCGTCGTCCTTCCGGATGCCCGACCCGCGCAGCGGCTCAGGCCGCGAACGGCACTCCGGTCTTTTCCTTCAGCTCGTCGATGCCCACGCCCGGCGCGGCTTCCACCAGCTTCAATCCGCTTTCGGTCACGTCGAACACCGCCAGCTCGGTGATGATCCGGTCGACCACGCCCACGCCGGTCAGCGGCAGGGTGCATTCGGCCAGGATCTTGTGCTCGCCACTCTTGGCGGTGTGCTCCATCAGCACGACGACGCGCTTGACCCCGGCCACCAGGTCCATCGCCCCGCCCATGCCCTTGACCATCTTGCCCGGCACCATCCAGTTGGCCAGGTCGCCCGTGTCGGTGACCTGCATCGCGCCCAGGATCGCCAGGTCGATGTGGCCGCCGCGGATCATTGCGAACGAATCGTGGCTGCCGAAATAACTGGCGCCGGCGCGCGCGGTCACGGTCTGCTTGCCGGCGTTGATCAGGTCGGCGTCGACTTCGTCCTCGGTCGGGAACGGGCCGATGCCGAGCAGGCCGTTCTCCGACTGCAGCCACACGTCCATCCCCTCGGGAATGTGGTTGGCGACCAGGGTCGGCAGGCCGATGCCCAGGTTCACGTAGGCGCCGTCGGTCAATTCGCGGGCGGCGCGCTGCGCCATCTCGTCGCGGGTCCAGGCCATCACTTGTTCTCCTGACGGACGGTGCGCTGCTCGATGCGCTTCTCGGGGGCGGCATTGAGAACGATCCGGTCGACATAGATGCCCGGCAGGTGCACCTGGTCCGGGTCGATCGCACCGATCTCCACCACCTCTTCCACCTCGGCCACGCACACCTTGCCGGCCATCGCGCAGGCTGGGTTGAAGTTGCGCGCGGTCTTGCGGAACACCAGGTTGCCGGCCTTGTCGGCCTTCCACGCCTTGACCAGCGACAGGTCGGCCACCAACGCGGTCTCCAGCACGTAGTGCTTGCCGTTGAACTCGCGGGTCTCCTTGCCCTCGGCCACCACCGTGCCGTAGCCGGTGGCGGTGAAGAAGGCCGGGATGCCCGCGCCGCCGGCGCGCAGGCGCTCGGCCAGCGTTCCCTGCGGGTTGAACTCCAGTTCCAGTTCGCCGCCCAGGTACTGGCGCTCGAACTCCTTGTTCTCGCCGACGTAGGACGAAACCATCTTCCTGATCTGGCGCGTGCTCAGCAGCTGGCCCAGGCCGAAGCCGTCCACGCCGGCGTTGTTGGAGATCGCGGTCAGGTCCTTGACGCCGGAGTCGCGCAGCGCCGCGATCAGCGCCTCGGGGATGCCGCACAGGCCGAAGCCGCCCACCGCCAGGGTCTGGCCGTCGGCGACCAGGTCGGCCAGCGCGGACTTCGCGTCCGGATACAGTTTGGAAGCAGCCATGCCCGCCCTCGTCAGATAGCCCAGGCCCGCGATTTTAGCGGCATGGACCGCAGGTGGACACGTACCTTTGGGCAATGGGCCCGGCGCGGCTCAATCCAGGCCACGGATCCAGCGGTACAGGGGCGCCAGGCCGGGCACGCGCCGCAGCGCGTCCTTCAGCCCTCGAGGCAACGGCAGCGGTCGCGGCATGGGCGCTTGCTGCGGTTCCGGCTCCACCTTCCGCACTGCCTCCCGCGGCGTCATTCCCGGCGCGCAGGCGCACTCACCCGGCTCGTTCTGGAACCTGGCCAGCAGGTGGGTCGGCTTGAGCGTGCCCGCGGCGATCGCGGCGCTGTCGATGGCGTGGATGCGATCGATGAAGCGCAGATCCCACTCGCCCAGGGCACGGAAATTGTGGCCGAACCCGCGGTCGATGAACACGTCGATGATGTTGCCCCAGGCCAGGAACACACGCGGCGAGAAATGCTCCAGCAGCAGCGGTAGCACTTCCTGGGCGCGTATTCCCTCGAATCCCTCCTGCGAGCAGTCCCAGTCCATGAACTGCTGTTCCTGGCGTTGCAACTGCCAGTTGAAGCGGTAGCGGTCCGGTAGCCACTCCCAGGCGGCGTCGACCAGGCGTCGCGCTTCGGGCCAGCGCATGTGCCCGTTGCGCCCGATCATGTCCGAGACCAGGAAGCGGCCGCCGGGCGCGAGCTGCGAGCGGATTGCCGCATACAGCCGCTCCAGCGCCACTACGTGATGCAGGGACTGGTTGGCCATCACCAGGTCGAAAACGCCGGCAGGCAGGCCCTGGTTGAAGTCGTGGGCAACCATCTCGAAGCGTTCCGACAGCCCCGCATCGCGCGCATGGTCACGACCCCGCTCCAGCGCGCCATCGCTGATGTCCAGGCACAGGACGCTGAAGTCGGACACGCCCATTGCCACCAGGGCCCCGGCTATGCGGACTTCGGTGGCGCAGTCGCCGCAACCCACGCTGGCGATGCGCAATGGCTTTCCGGCGCGGCGCGGCGCGGACGCGATCTCCTGCACGAAGAAGTCGTCGATGCCGTCATAGCCCAGGCCGTTGATGAACGGGCGCAGATAGGTGTTCGACCAGTAGTGGAAGATCTCGGGCAGGTCATGGACGCAGATCTCGGCGTCGAACCGCTGCTTCTCCTGCGCCAGACGGTCGTCGTACTGGAACATATCGGCTCTTATGCGATCCGCTTCCGGGTGTGGAACGTCATGCATCGGCATGGACAACGGGGATGCTAGCAGGTGGATTCCGGCACCCGGGCACGACTAGGCCAGTCGCCGTTGGATCAATTCGTCGACGACGCCGCCGAGGCCCCGTTCCCATGCCGGAAGGACGACCCCGAAATCGTGGCGCAGGCGCGAGGTGTCCAGGCACGAGTAGGCCGGCCGCCTTGCCGGCGTGGGGTAATCGGCAGTACCGATCGGCAGCACCCGCGGGGCACGCGACAGCAGGCCGGCGGCGGTCGCCTCGGCGAAGATCGCCTCGGCGAAACCATGCCAGGTAGTCTGGCCATCGGCCACCAGGTGCCACAGGCCGGCCATGGGTGCATTGCCCGCCAGCGCTTTTGCCAGTGCCACGGCGGTGACATCCGCGATCAACGCCGCCGGCGTCGGCGCGCCCGTCTGGTCGGCGACCACGCGCAGTTCTTCACGTTCGGCGCCCAGACGCAGCATCGTGCGCAGGAAGTTGTGGCCATGCGCGGCGTAGACCCAAGCCGTGCGGAAGATGAGATGCCTCCCGCCCGCGTCGCGTACGGCCTGCTCGCCGGCTAACTTGCTGGCGCCATATACGCCCAATGGCGCGACCGGATCATCCTCGCGGTACGGGCGCGTGCCTTCCCCGTCGAAAACGTAGTCGGTCGAATAGTGGACGAAGGGAATGCCCAGGCCGGCACAGGCGTGCGCCAGCGCGCCGGGCGCCTCCGCATTGGCCTGGAAGGCGACCTCGCGTTCGCTCTCGGCCCTGTCCACCGCGGTATAGGCGGCGGCATTGACCACCGCCGACGGCGCGGTCTCGCGGACCAGGTGGATCAGTGCCTGCCGATCGGCCAGGTCAACGGCCCGGCAGGCGTCTTCGTCAAGCCTCCCGTCACGGGTGGCCGCGACCACCTCGCCCAGCCGGGCCAGACTGCGGCGCAACTCGCGGCCTACCTGGCCATTGGCGCCGACCAGCAGCAGCCGGGTCATGGCGCATAGGCCGGCAGCCTGTCCGCTGCAATATCGGCCAGGAGCGGTGCCTTTTCGTCCTTGGCCGAGAGCACTGGATCGGAGACCGGCCAGTCCACGTCGATGTCGCCATCGTTCCAGCGCACGCCGGAATCGGCGTCCTTCACGTACACGTCGGTGCACAGGTAGCTGAAAACCGCGTGCCCGGACAATACCGCGAACCCGTGGGCGAAGCCTTCCGGGATCCAGAACTGGCGCCGGTTCTCGCCACTGAGGACCACCGCCTCCCAGCGGCCGAAGGTCGGCGAGCCGCGGCGGATGTCCACCGCCACGTCGTAGACCTCCCCCTCCAGCACGCTGACCAGCTTGCCCTGCGGGCGCGGCCACTGGTAGTGCAGGCCGCGCAGCACGCCCCTGACCGAGGTGGAGACGTTGCTCTGCACGAACTTCGTCGGCAGACCATGCTGGCCGAAGCGCTCCGCGTTCCAGGTTTCGAAGAACACGCCGCGCTCGTCCCCGAACACGGCCGGCTCCAGGACGACGCATCCGGGCAGGGACGTTTCGATGATCCTCAACGCACGACCCCTCGCTTGAGCAGGCTCAACAGATACTGGCCATACCCGTTCTTGGCCAATGGCGCGGCGAGCTTCTCCAACCGCTCCGCATCGATCCAGCCGTTGCCGTAGGCGATCTCCTCGGGGCAGCTGACCTGCAAACCCTGCCGATCCTGGATGGTCTGGATGAAGTTGGCCGCCTCGTGCAGCGACTGGTGGGTGCCGGTATCCAGCCAGGCAAACCCCCGGCCGAGCTGTTCGAGATACAGCGCCCCATCTTCCAGGTAGCGCTTGTTGAGATCGGTGATCTCCAACTCGCCGCGCGGCGAAGGCTTCAGCTCGGCAGCGTAGTCGCTGGCCCGGCCGTCGTAGAAATACAGGCCGGTGACCGCGTAATGGGAACGCGGCTGTGCCGGCTTCTCTTCGATCCCGACGACCTTGCCGGCGGCGTCGAACTCGGCCACCCCATAGCGCTCCGGGTCGTTGACCCAATAGCCGAATACGGTGGCGCCTGCATCGCGCGCGTCGGCGCGCTTGAGCGTGTCGGTCAGGCCGTGGCCGTGGAAGATGTTGTCCCCCAGCACCAGGCAGCTGGGCCGGCCGGCGACGAAGTCGCGACCGATCAGATAGGCCTGGGCCAACCCGTCCGGGCTCGGCTGCACCGCGTAGCGGATGTGCATGCCCCACTGCGAGCCGTCGCCCAGCAGGTTCTGGAACAGCGACTGTTCGTGCGGGGTGTTGATCACCAGCACTTCGCGAATCCCCGCCAGCATCAGCACGCTGAGCGGATAGTAGATCATCGGCTTGTCATACACCGGCAACAGCTGCTTGCTGACGCCCTTGGTGATCGGGTACAGCCGGGTGCCGGAGCCACCAGCCAGGATGATGCCCTTGCGCGGATCCCGCGCAACGGTCCGTACATCCGCGCGCGGACTCTCCGATGGCGCGGTCATGGCACGCTCCCGATCCGTTCCAGTCTGTAGCTGCCGTCGAGCACCCGCTTGACCCAGTCCTGGTTGTCCAGGTACCAGTCGACGGTGAAGGCGATGCCCTGCTCGAACGTGTACCGCGGCTCCCAGCCCAGCTCGTCCTTCAGCTTGGAGGCATCGATCGCATAGCGGCGGTCATGGCCGGGGCGGTCGGCCACATACGTGATCTGGCGCTCGCGCGGCACTCCGTCCGCACGCGGGCGGCGCTGATCGAGCAGTGCGCAGATCGCCCGCACCACCTCGATGTTCTGCTTTTCCGAGTTGCCGCCGACGTTGTAGGTCTCGCCCGCCCGGCCCCTGGCCAGCACGGTGCGGATCGCCTCGCAGTGATCGGCCACGAACAGCCAGTCGCGCACCTGCCTCCCATCGCCGTAGACCGGCAGCGGTTCGCCGGCCAGCGCCTTGGCGATCACCAACGGGATCAGCTTCTCGGGGAAGTGGTAGGGCCCATAGTTGTTCGAGCAGTTGGTGGTCAGGGCCGGCAGCCCGTAGGTGTGGTGGAAGGCGCGGACCAGGTGGTCGGAGGCGGCCTTCGAAGCCGAGTACGGGGAATTGGGCGCGTAGGGCGTGGCCTCGGTGAACTTGCCGGTTTCGCCCAGGGTGCCGTAGACCTCGTCGGTGGACACGTGCAGGAAACGGAACGCTTCCTTCGCCGCGCCTTCCAGCCCCCGCCAATGGTCGCGCACCGCCTCCAGCAGGCCCAGGGTACCGACCACGTTGGTCTGGATGAAGGCCGCCGGACCGTCGATCGAACGGTCCACGTGGCTCTCGGCGGCGAAGTTGAGCACCGCCTCGGGCCTGTATTCGGCCAGCAACCGCGCCACCAGGCGACGGTCGCCGATGTCGCCGTGCACGAACACATGGTCCGGATTCCCGTCCAGCGCAGCCAGGGTATCCAGGTTGCCCGCATAGGTCAGGGCATCCAGATTGACCACCCGGATCCCGCGGGCGACGGCCTCCAGCACGAAGTTGCCGCCGATGAAGCCGGCTCCGCCGGTCACAAGCCAAGTCGCCAAGTCGAGAACTCCTGATCCGCCCGGAGCGGGATGCTGCTGGAGGCGCCTAGGATACTGGCTTCCCTCCCCGCGGACCTGACCGCCAGGCGGCTGGAGGGGGGCCTTGACAACCACCATACCCGATCGCATGGGGCACGTCGGCGCAGTAGAATACAGGGTCAACTCCAATCCGGCCGGTCCGGCCCGGTCACCGCCCACCAGTTGAAGGACCCCCTACACCGATGAAGATCCTCGTCGCCTACAAGCGCGTGGTGGACTTCAATGTCCGCATCCAGGTCAAGCCGGACGGCTCCGGCGTGGTCACCGAGGGCGTCAAGCTCTCGCCCAACCCCTTCGACGAGATCGCCCTGGAAGAGGCCCTGCGCCTGCGCGACAAGGGCATCGCCACCGAGGTGGTGGTCGCCACGATCGCCCCCGCCGACGCCCAGGCCCACCTGCGCAACGGCTTGGCGATGGGCGCCAACCGCGCCATCCACGTGGTCAGCGACCAGCCGGTGCAGCCGCTGGCCGCCGCCCGCACCCTGCTCAAGCTGGTCGAGAAGGAACAGCCCGACCTGGTGATCCTGGGCAAGCAGGCCATCGACGACGACGCCAACCAGACCGGGCAGATGCTGGCCACCCTGTGGGGCCGGCCGCAGGCGACCTTCGCCTCGAAGCTGGACATGTCTTATGAAAGCGGAGCCGGCGGCAAGGCCACGGTGACCCGCGAGGTCGATGCCGGCCTGGAGACGCTGGAGGTGGACCTGCCGGCAGTGGTCACCACCGACCTGCGCCTGAACGAGCCACGCTTCATCAAGCTGCCCGACATCATGAAGGCCAAGAGCAAACCGCTGGAGACCCTGCAGCTGGCCGACCTGGGCGTGGACGCAGGGCCCGGACTGAAGGCCACGGCCTACGCAGCGCCGGCCAAACGCAGCAAGGGCATGATGGTCAGGGATGCGGCCGAACTGGTCGCCGTACTCAAGCAGAAGGGGCTGCTGTGATGAGCAAGGTTCTGATCGTCGCCGAACACCTGGACGGCAAGCTCAATGCCTCCACTGCCCGCACCGTGAGCGCGGCGCAGGCACTATCGCCGGAATCCATCGACATCCTGGTACTGGCCGCCGACCCGGCGGGCGTGGCCGCCGAAGCGGCGCAGATCGCCGGGATTTCGCGCGTGCTTGCCGTCGCCAACCCGGCCAATGCCCATGCCATCGCCCAGGTGCTCGGCCCGCAGGTCGCACAGCTGGCGGCCGGCTACAGCCACGTCTTCGGCCCTTCCACCACCTTCGGCAAGGACCTGATGCCGGTGGTGGCCGCACTGCTGGGCGTGAACCAGGTATCCGATCTGATGGCGGTGGAAGGCAGCCATGCCTTCAAGCGCCCGATCTATGCCGGCAACGCGATCGTCACCGTCGAGGCACCGGCCGGGCAGGCCGTGGTCGCCACCGTGCGCATCGCCTCGTGGCCGGAAGCGTCCCGGGGCGGCAACGCCGCCGTCGAGACCGTAGCGGCCGACGCCGCCCTGCCCGCACATACCCGCTACGTCGGCCTGGCCACGGGCAAGTCGGATCGGCCCGACCTGCAGAGCGCCCGGCGCGTCGTCTCCGGCGGCCGCGGGGTGGGCTCGCAGGAGAATTTCCGCATCGTCTACGGGCTGGCCGACAAGCTGGGCGCGGCCGTGGGCGCCTCGCGCGCGGCAGTGGATGCCGGCTACTGCCCCAGCGACATGCAGGTCGGCCAGACCGGCAAGATCATCGCCCCTGAGCTGTACCTGGCGATCGGCATCTCCGGCGCGATCCAGCACCTGACCGGAATCAAGGACGCCGGCACGATCGTGGCGATCAACAAGGATCCTGAAGCACCGATCTTCGAGGTGGCGGACATCGGCCTGGTCGGTGACCTGTTCGCGTTGTTGCCCGAACTCGAGGCCGCGCTCTGACGATGGCGCCCGCAGGCCGCCCCGCGGCCGCCGGGCGGATCGAGCACATGGACATGCCGTACATGGACAAGCGATCGCCCCTGGTTTCCATCGTAGTTCCCTGCTTCAACGAAGAGGAAACGATCGCCGAAACCCATCGCCGGCTCGATGCGCTGGCGACGGAAAGGCCCGGCGAACGCTTCGAGTTCCTGTTCGTGAACGACGGCAGCCGCGACCGGACCCTGGAACTGCTGCGGGGGATCGCGGCTTCGGACCGTCGCGTGCGCGTGGTTTCCTTCGCCCGCAACTTCGGCCACCAGCTGGCGGTCACCGCGGGCATCGATCACGCCCGCGGCGATGCGGTGGTGCTGATCGATGCCGACCTGCAGGATCCGCCCGAAGTGGTCAAGGAGATGATCGACCGCTGGAAGGACGGCTACGAGGTGGTGTACGGCGTGCGCACGGACCGCCCCGGCGAGTCCCGTTTCAAGCTGCTCACCGCCCACTTCTTCTACCGTCTGCTCAACTGGCTTTCCGATACCCCGATCCCGCTGGACACCGGCGACTTCCGCCTGATGGACCGCACCGTGGCCGACGTGCTGCGTGCGATGCCGGAGCGGGACCGGTTCGTCCGTGGCCTGGTGAGCTGGGTCGGCTTCAGGCAGCTGGCGTTGCCTTATCGCAGGGCGGAGCGTTACGCCGGCTCCACCAAGTACCCGCTGCGGAAAATGCTCCGCTTCGCCTCCGATGGCATGGTCTCGTTCTCGGTCAAGCCACTGAAGCTGGCGATGATGACCGGCCTGGCAAGCGCAGTCGTCGCCTCCCTGGGCATCCTGTGGGTGCTCGGCGCGCGGCTCCTCACCGATGCCTGGGTGGTGCCGGGCTGGAGCGCGACCATCATCGCGATCCTGTTCCTGGGCGGCATGCAGCTGTTGTGCACCGGCATCCTGGGCGAGTACATCGGCCGGATCTACATGCAGGCCAAGGGCCGCCCGCTGTACGTGGTCGGTGAAGTCATCGGCCCCGGGTCAAATGCGGCCGCGGACGACATAGCCGAACGAAAGTAGCGGGAAACAGCGCTCGACCATGCGGATGCAGCCCTGCACCAGGCGCACGAACCATCGCCTGGCCCCCGATGACGCCAGGATCATCTCGGTGGCATAGAACCGGTAGGGGACGATTTCCCAGGCCTGGAACCCGGCCCGCAGGCACATCGTGTTCAGGGTCTTGTAGGTGAAATTGTGCAGATGGTCCGGATGCTGGACCTCCCTGCCGATCGTGCCCATCAGGGTGTTGGCGAAGCACGCGCCATTGGGCGTGGACAGGACGAACTCGCGCCCCGGGAGCGTGCGCTTGAGCTCCCGGAAGAACTGCAATGGATGCTCCAGGTGCTCGATGAACTCACCTGCGACGATCACCTCGATAGCATCGGCGTCGATTCCGTGCAGCTCCACGAGCGCGGCATCGCGGCGCAGGATGCGGCCGTTGGCACCGGTCTCCAGACCCTGCTCAGGCAATTTGTCGGAGATGTCTATGCCGGTCACCTGGACAGCCTTCTCCAGGATCCGGCCATGCAGCCAGTGCTCGGTACCGCGCTTCTCCAGCGCGGTCTCGTCGAAGCAGCCGATGTCCAGCACCGTCCTGCCGACGCAGCAACCGGCGATGTAGTCGAGGCGGTCCACCGGCCGGGGCACGTGCAGCTTCTCCAGCGACTCGTATTCCAGGTGAGCTTGCATTCCTCGTTCCTTCCGGCGCGCCCGCCGACGCGGGATCCATCTGCAATCACATGCGCCGCCGCAGCCAGACATAGGCGGCGCGACGGGCCAACCCCAGCGCCGTGGCACGCATGTTACCGATCGCGACGTCGCCCGCGGACAGCAGGCCGGAATGGGCCTGCCGCAGCCAGCGGTGGAATTCCATCGACTGCCGGGCATGCTGGCCCGCCAGGCGCACGCTCCACTGGCCAGCGCTGACGCGGAAGCTCGCCAATGGCCGGCGCAGGGCGACCATGTCCCCGTGCAACAGGATCCTGGCATAAGTAGCCTGGTCGATCAGATAGGGCCAGGTGCTGTCCCAGCCGCCCTCGCGCTGCAGCAGCTCGCGGCGGAACAGGACGCAAGCCGGCTCTCCGAAAATATTGGTGCCGGCGCGCACGGTTGCCCGCAACGCCTCCTCGCCCCGCACCCGTCCATCCAGCGCCGCCAGGCCGCGTCCACGGATGAGGATGCCACCGGCGGCATCGATCACGTCGCGCGAGCAAGCCACCAGCACCGTGCCCGGATGCGCATCCAGCGCCTCCACCTGCTCGCGAAGCAGGCTGGGCGCGATCAGGTCGTCGCCGCACACCAGCTTCAGCAGCTCGCCGCGCGCGTGGCCGCTCACCCGGTTCCAGTTGGCCAACGCGCCGCCGCCACGCGGCGTCGGCGACAGCACCCGTACCTTGGGGTGCGAGACGTAGCGCTCCAGCACCCCTGCCGTATCGTCCGTCGACGAGTGGTCGGCCACGACCAGTTCGTAGTCCGGGTAGTCCTGGGCCAGGATCGAGTCCAGGGTCGCCGCCAGGTACCGTGCGTTGTTGTAGGCGGGCACGACCACCGATACCCGGGGGTTCATGGTCCGACCTTCCGCTTGCATGCCCGGTTCATGCCTTGCGCCTGAAGGAGAAATGCTTGTGGCCGACATAGGTGAACACCACCACGATCGCCACGATGGCGATCTGGACCGGGATCGGCGGCAGGCCCAGCATGTCCGAAAGCAGGAACAGCGCGCCGGCATTGATCAGCAGCGAGAGGTAATTGACGCTGGCGTAGCGCAACAGGTCGACCAGCATGTTGCCGCTGACCCGGAACACCAGCATGCGGTGGGCGAAAAATCCGGTCATCAGCGAGGCCAGCCATGCGATCCCCAGGCTGACGACCGATGGCACGCCGGGTCCGAACAGCAGCACCAGGCAGATGAACAGCAAGGTGGAGAACAGGGTGTTCAACATGCCCACGATCAGGAACAGGCTGCGCTGGTCCAGGAGCAACCGTTTCAGCCTGCCCGCGCTGGCACGCCACGCGGCGGAGCGCGGCTCCCGGTCCTGATCGCCTGGCGGTCCGCTGGTCATCGAGCGTTGAATATGTCCACGGACTGCAGCAGCACCTGCGTGTCCTCGCCATCGTGGAGATTTGCATATACCACGCCCTTCACCGCCCCGGCAGGCGCGGTCATGAGCATTGGATGGTTGCTGCTGGCGATGCCGACCTCGACCGTCTGGATCTGGGTGCCGAGGTAGGCGTCCCCGGGACCGACCCAGTTCACCTGCAGGCGCAGGTTCGACGTCCTGCCCGGTTCCAGCGTGCGTGCGCGATAGACGAGTACACGGCCGTTGAGCGTCCGTGCGTCCAGCGCCTGGGTTCCGACCAGTTCCGACGCCCGCCCGAGCACCACGCCCTCGCCATCGACGAAGCGCGGCGTTCCGGTCCAGTGCCAGTCGCCCCAGTCGTCAGCCGATCCCAAGCCGATCATCGCCGGGGCGCGCAAGGAGATCGATTCGAGCACCACTGGGCGGTCTTCGCCATCGTGCAGGTTGGCGTAGACCAAGCCCTGGATGGCGCCGAACGGGGCCGCGAGCATGGCGCGGTGGTCGTGCGTTGCGGGATCCACCTCCACGACCCTGATCATGGTGGAAATGAATACGCCGTCGGCACCCAGCCAGTTGACCTGCAGGCGCATTCGCGAGGCCGGCCCGGCGTCGCGCAGGCGCGCGCGATAGGAGATTTCGCGTCCGTCCAGATCGGCAGCCGGCATTGCCAGGAATCCGGAAACGCGGTCGGCCGCTTCCAGCACTACCCCATCGGGCAGTTGTTCCGGCGGCCGCGTCCATTGCCAGCCGTCGCCCCAGTCCGCGCCCTCGCCAAGCACGACTGCATCGCCGACGCGGCCTCGGTACGCCTGCGCGGTTTCAGGTGCCATCAGGATCCGGAGCGGAATGCCGTTCACCGAGGCGAACTGGGCGCCCTTGCCGTAGTCGACCGGAGTCAGGCGGACGAAGCCGACCTCGGCCCGCGCCAGTTGCCGTTCATCGCCAGGCTCGAAGAACTCCAGCAGCAACTGGCCACCCAGGTTGCGCCGCGAGAACTCGGCCACGGCATCAGGGCTGTCGCCGAACGTCCAGCGGCTGTAGTCCATGCCGAAGACCACGCCGTAATTCGCCTGCGGGCGCAGGCGATTGATGCCCTGCGAGATGTTGCGCGCGTTGCGCGATTCGATCAGGTTGTAGATCGTATCCAGGGAACCGGTCGTCCAATGCAGCAGCGATACCGCGATGAACAGCGAGAGCAGCAGGTAACGCACCGCGACCTGGCGTGCGCACAGGACCAGCAGGCCGGACAGGGTGGCCATCGGATGCAGCCAGCGCCCTTCCTGGCGCGACTCGCCCGGCAGGCTGGCCATCACGCCCAACGCACCCACTATCGCCAGCAAGGCCAGTGCGCGGCCAAGCATCCCGCGGTCATGGCGGATCGACCAGGCATGCAGTCCCCACGCCACCAGGAACGCGGCGGCGAACGCGATCGACCATGAGCGCCCCCCGGGCGAAGCCATGTTGAGCGAACCGACCAGCCACTCGTTGCCGAAGTTCGTGCCCAGCAGCACGTTGGCCATGTAGGTCAGGAATACCTTGGCCGTGCCCAGATCGATGCTGACCTCCTGGCCGGCGGTGCCGGTGGCGAGCGAACGCGCCGCCAGCAGGTGGTGCAGGACCAGGTAGGCGGCAACCGGCAGCAGCGCCAGCGCTCCCGCGAACAGCATCGCCCGCGAGCGGCTACCCCGCGGCAACTCGACCAGCGCCCAGGCCACGACGACCACACCCATCGCGAACGTGGCGGCCACGTAGCGCTCGTGGACCAGCGCCGTGGCGACGGCGAGCGATACCGCCAGCAGCATCGGCGCCATGCCGCGCGTGCGCAGGGCCGCGACCGATACCCACATCGTTGCCAGGAACAGCATCAGGCTCATCGACTCGATGAGCCCGGCGATGTAGTCGAAGTACAGCATCGCCGCGAAGCGGGATACCAGGATGCCCGCCACCAACACCCAGACCAGCAGCCGGCTGGCAGCGAACCAGCGCACCGCCATCTGCGCCACCAGCGAACACACCGCGGCCATGCACGCCGCACTCGCCACGGCGAACTGCCAGCGCGCCCAGTCCCCCGTCACGCCCCATGCCCACAGCGAGTTGTAGACAAGGCGCGGCTTGTATTCCGACATTCGCCGCAAGGCTTCCACGAATCCCTGGGCACCCATGAGGTCGCGGAACTGGATGATCTCGTCGCCGAAGAAATACGGGTGGTAGGCCCAGGCGGTAGCCAGCGCCACAAGCGCCCAGCACAGGACATGGTCCAGCCAGCCGAACGACTGGCCGGCCGCCGGGCGGACCGCATATGCGTCTTCCATGATCGCGGACATCCGTATCGCTCCTTGTCGTCAGTCCCGGGCACCGCCGAACAGCTGCGCCAGCCCGGCCACCCGTGCCGGGTCGCGGCAGAGGATCGCCAACCGCACGCCCGCCGCGTCGGCCGCCTCGACGTCGGAGGGCGAATCGCCGAGCAGAAGCGAGGCACCCAGGTCGATGTCCAGGTCAGCCGCCGCGCGCAGCAGCAGGCCCGGCCTCGGCTTGCGGCAATCGCAATCCACGCCGAACTCGCCGATGCCGGCGACCGGGTGATGCGGGCAGTAATAGGTGGCCGCCAGCGGCGCGCCTTCGGCCACGAATCGCGCGTGCACCCAGCGCGTGTAGTCCTCGAACTGCGCGCGGGTGTAGTAGCCGCGCGCAATCCCGGCCTGGTTGGTCGCCACCACCAACAGGTAGCCGGCACGATGCGCGGCACGGGCCAGGTCGAACACGCCAGGCACCCATTCGGTGGCCGCGGCCGTATGCACGTAGCCGTGGTTGACATTGACGATGCCGTCACGGTCCAGGAACAGCGCGCGTCGCGTGCCGTCCGGCGACGCGGCCAGGATCGCGGAGTCGCCGGCGACCGGCTTGGCGATCGCCGCCTTCATGCGAACAGCTCCTGCGCGCGCGCATAGTCCGCAGGCACGCCGATGTCGATGAAGCCCGAGGTTGCGGTGAACGCCGCCAGCCGTCCGGCTTCGGCCTGCGGATGCAGGAAGCCGGTCTCCAGCGAGAACGCGGGCTGCGCAGGCAGACCAGCCAGGGCCTCGGCGGTGAGGAAATAGCTGCCGGCGTTGATCAGCCCCGGCCCCTGCCCGCCCTTCTCCCGGAATGCCGAGACCCTGCCGGCGGCGACTTCCACCGAGCCGTAGCGCGCCACATCGCCGACCTCGGCCAGGGCCACGCCGGCCAGTGCGCCCAAGCCACGGGTTGCCTGTTCCAGGCCTGCCGGCGAATAGCGCAGGAAGGTATCGCCATTGAGTACGTGGGCGCAGTCGCCACCCAGCCTCGCCGCCGCCAGGCGCACTGCGCCGCCAGTGCCCAAGGGCTGGTCCTCGACCGAGTACGCGACCTCCATGCCGGACCATGTGTGGCCGATCGCCGCCTCGACCGCACCCGCCATGTGTCCGGTCGCCAGCAGCACCCGGCGCATGCCGTTCTCCGCCAGGTGGTCCAGGACCCAGGCCAGGAACGGGCGCCCGGCGACCTGCGCCAGCGGCTTCGGCACGTCGCTCACCACCGCGCGCAGGCGCGTACCCAGTCCGCCGACCAGGACGATGGCTTCCTCAGTCGGCATGCTGCGGGAAGACTTCCGATTCGATCAGCGAGCACAGCAGGTGGCCGATGAACTCGTGGCCTTCCTGGATCCGCGGCGTTTCCGTGGACGGCACCCTGAAGCAGACCTCGCAACGCCCGGCCATGTCGCCGCCACCCATGCCGGTGAAGCCGATCACCTTCACGCCCTTCGCCTCGGCAGCATCGAGCGCGCGCAGGATGTTCCTGGAACGGCCGGAAGTGGAGATGGCAACGAACACGTCGCCTTCCTGGCCCAGCGCCTCGACCTGGCGGGCGAAGGTGTAGTCGTAGCCATAGTCGTTGCCGATGGCAGTCAGGATCGAGGTATCGGTGGTCAGGGCGATCGCCGGCAGTCCCGGGCGGTCGTAGTAGAAGCGGCTGACCAGTTCGCCCGCCCAATGCTGGGCGTCGGCGGCGCTGCCGCCGTTGCCGGCGAACAGGATCTTGCGGCCGGCACGCAACGCATCCACGCACAGTGCCACCGCCTGCACGATCTGCGCACGCAGGCCATGGTCGGCCGCCATGGCATTGAAATTGGCCAAGCTCTTGTCGAACTCGCCCTGGACGAAACGGTTTATCCGATTTTCCATGACGCGGCTCCGTGTGGGGTGAAATGGGTGTCGTAGATGCTGCCACCGGCACCGGAAAGCGCGCGCACCAGGCGCACCCGTTCCGCCGGGTCGCAGACGAACATCATGAAACCGCCGCCCCCGGCGCCGGAGACCTTCGCCGCATGCGCGCCGTTGGCGAAGGCCAGCGCCTCGAGCTCGTCGATCATCGGATTGGCGATGCTGGACGCCGTCTGCTTCTTGGCCTGCCAGCCGGACTGCATGACGCTGGCGAAGCGCGCCAGGTCGCCGCGCAGCAGCGCCTCCTTCATCTGGACTGCCTCCTGCTTGAGCCGGTGCATGGCATCGAGGGAATCGGTGCGTCCCTCGCGGATGTTGCGTGACTGCTCGTCGATGATCTTCGCCGAGGCGCGGGATACCCCGGTGAAGTACAGCACCAGGCTGGCCTCCAGCTCGTTCCAGACCCATTCCTTGATCCGCAACGGGTTCACGATGACCCGGTCGGCGGCGTAGAACTCCATGAAATTGAAGCCGCCGAACGCCGCCGCGTACTGGTCCTGCCGGCCTCCGGCCAGGCCGAGGTCCTTGCGTTCGATCTCGTAAGCCAGTTGCGCGATCTCGTACTCGCCCAGGGCCAGGCCGAAATATTCGTTGAACGCGGTCACCAGCGCGACCACCATGGTCGAGGACGAGCCGAGGCCGGAACCGGGCGGTGCGTCCGAATGGGCGCGGACGCGCAGCGGTGGACGCTCGCCGCCCAGCAACTGGTCGCAGACCCGCAGGTAAACGCCGCGCATCAACTGCTGCGGCCCGGGAGCGGTATCGACATGCCGCGGCTCGACCGACTGCACCGACCCGGCGTCAAGCGCATGGAATTCGGCCTGCCCCGCCGACGGCTCGTCCAGGGTGGCGTAGGCGAACTTGTCGATGGTCACGTTCATCACGAAACCGCCGTGCTGCTCGCTGAACGGCGACACGTCGGTGCCGCCCCCGGCCAGTCCCAGGCGCAGCGGCGCGCGCGACCTGACGATCATGAGGCACCTCCGTCCATCGCCTTCTCCATCTGTTCGCGCAGGGCTGCACGCGAGAACCGCGCCGCTGCATAATGCGCACCTTCGTGCGACTGCCGGCGCCAGACCCCGTCATCCTCGAGCAAGCGCACGATCGCATCGGCCATCCGCTCCGGATCGTCCTGCACTTCGGCGACCATTTCCAAGCCTTCCAGGCCCTGGGCACCGACCGTGGTGGTCGCCAGCGGCACGCCCTGTTGCAGCGCCTCCACTACCTTGCCCTTGATCCCCGCACCATAGCGCAGGGGGACGGCCGCCACGCGCGCATGCGCATAGCGCCGCTCAAGCTCGGCATCGTCCACGTATCCGGTCACCTCGACCCGCTCGCCAGCGAGCGCACGCACTTCGTCGGTCGGCCTCGAACCGACCAGCGACAGCCGCACCTGCGGATACCGTGCCCACACCCGTGGCATCACCTCGGCCACCAGCCAGGTGGCCGCGTCCACGTTCGGCGGATGGGCGAACCCGGCGACGAACAGGATCCCGGTGCGACCCTCGACGCCTTCCGCCTCCCGGAATCCGTCAAAGGCGTATGGCAGCAACGCGCGCGCCTCCACCCCGGGCTCCAGCGCACGCACCTCGGCCGCTTCCTCGGCCGAGGGATACAGCACCAGATCGACCCCACGCCAGATCGCGCGCTCCTGGCGCTCGCAGCGACGCGCCTCGCGCTCCAGTTGCGCACGGCCGGTGGCGGCCGCCTCGCGCTCCAGGCGACGGAAATGCAGGTCATGACCGTAGTAGACGATGCGCGCCTGCGGCGCCTTGCGATGCAATGCCCCCATATGCAGCGCGGCCACCTGCGGGCGCGACAGCAGCACCGCGTCGATCTCGGCACCGGCCTCGTCCAGATAGCGCTCGAAGCCCCCGCTCCTGCGGGAGCCGTAGATGACCTCCACCCCACGCGCCTGCAACCGGGGCGCGTACTCCGGATCGAACCAGAGATTGTCCGGCCAGAACTTCACCACCCAGCCCGCCGCCAGCAACGCATCGATGAACGCCATCATCGAGCGCGAGCCGGCATCGCGGTCGGGTTGCGGCACGTAGTGGTCCATCACCAGCGCGATCTTGCGGTCCCAGGCGCGTTCGCGCGCACGCAGCACGCGCTCGGCGTTGGGATAGTGCATGGCCAGCGCCTCGGCCCAGCGCTCGCGGAACTTGCCCTGGTTCACCACCTGCCATGCCTTCACCCCCGCACCGGTGTCGGTGCCGTGGGAGATGCCCTCATGGTGCACCACCGTCGAGAACGGCGTGTAATAGACCTGCAGGCCATGTTTGCGCACGCGGAAGGCCAGGTCCGAGTCCTCGCAGTACGCGGGCAGGTAATGCTCGTCGAACCCTCCCAGCTCGCGGAACAACGCCGCCGGCAACAGCAGGCTGGCCCCTGAGCAGTAGTCGACCGGGCGCACGTAGTTGAACTCGTGGTTGCGCGGATCCTGCAGGCGGCCATAGTTCCATGCCGAGCCGTCACGCCAAACGATGCCTCCGGCTTCCTGCAGGCGCCCATCCGGATACACCAGCCGCGAACCCGCCATTCCGGCGCCGGGCATGCGCACGAATACGTCGAGCAACCCTTCCAGCCAGCCCGGGGTGACTTCGGTGTCGTTGTTGAGGAAGCACAGGTACTCGCCGCGGGCCAGGGTTGCGGCGTGGTTGCAGGAGCGCAGGAAGCCCAGGTTCTCCGGATTCTCGTGGTAGCGCAGGCCGGGAACAGCGGCCAGCGCCGCCATCGCCGCATCCCCCGAGGCGTCTTCGGCGACGATCACCTCGTAGGGCATCGACGGGGGGTGGGAAGCGATCGAGCGCAGGCAGGCGGTGGTGTACGCCAGGTTGCCATAGGTCGGCACGATCACCGAAACGACCGGCGCCGCATGGATGGGGAAGGCCAGTCCGGTCAGGTCCGCCGGCTCGGGCACCCCGGCCGATGCAGGCGACGGCGCGGCGTGCGCGATCGCCTCGGCCCGTTCGACCTTCCGCATCAGCCAGCGCCGTGCGAATGGACGCAGCGGTGCCATCCAGGCCGAGCGGGCCAGGCGCGAACCGCGCAGGGAATCGGCGACCTCCCGCCATTCGCCGCGCGCCAACCTGGCGGCCAGGCGCAATGGCCGGGTCAGCCTCCAGGAACGCGAGGCGACCATAGCGTCCAGGGCATGCTGGAGCCGCTCGCGCTCCGCGCGCAGGTGCAGGGCTTCGGCATTGAGTTGCAGCGCCCAGCGCGTGCGCTCCTCGAACTCCCCTTGCAGCGCACCGATCCTGGCTTCGGCATCGAGGCGCTCCTGGTCCAGTTGCAACGCCCAGCGGGTGCGCTCGGCATACTCCTCCTGCAACTGGCGATGCAGGCCGTCCAGATGCACCAGTTCTGAGTCCAGGCGTGCCAGTTCGGCGTCCAGGTGTGCCAGCTCGGCGACATGGGCGGCCTCGCGCGCTTCGGCCTGGCCGAGCGCCTGCTGCACGGATAGCAGCGCCATCCGCGAGCGCGCCTCCACCGCCACGCATTCCTCGAAGGCGTCGTGGAACAACGCTTCCGCCTGCGCGAACTCCTCACGCAGGGGCGCGAGCCGCTGCCATGGATCGGCGGAGCGCAACGCGGCGAACATGCGCCGGGCCAGGTCGGCGCCGGGGCCTTGGTCCTGGGCGATCGCATGATGACGGTCGCCGGTGGAAATGAAGCCGGCAAGCGCCTCGCGCAAGGCGGGGCCCTGCACCGGCAACTCGGCCGATATCGCCGCGGACGATTCCTGGAGCGCCGCGGGCGCATCCTCGAGCAGCCGCGCGTACGCCAGCACGGTACGCGATACCTCGCGGCTGGCCGCCTCGGCCTCCAGCAGGTGCTGGATCCACAGCAACCGCGACAGGCCCGGCGGCCAGTCGTTGCGTGCGGCAAGCGAGGCGGCCACCTCATCGGGATGGCGCACCACGAACAATGCCGCCGGCCGCACGCCCATGCGCCCGAGGATCGGCCACCACAACGGCAGCAGGCGGCACATGCGTGGATCCTTGACCGCCCATAGCGCCGAACCGGCGAACTCCGCGCGCAGCAATGCCTCCAGCGCAACCGAGGCCTCCGCTGCCGCGGGCGTATCCAGCCAGCCGTCGGGCAGCGGTCGCGGGTCGTTCCAGGCCCGCTCGAGCGCGTGCAGCAGACGGTCGTGGACCGCCACCACGCCGGCATGCTCGAAGAAGCCCTTCGGGTTGTCCGATCCCGGCGCCATCAGGTCAGTGCCCAAGTCCACTCCGGCCAGGCACAGCGCGCCGGCAACCGCCGACGTGCCGCTGCGATGCATGCCCAGCACCAGCAACGCAACCGGCGCGGCGCGGCCTGGCGATACGATCCGCTCCTCCGTGCTCGCCGTGGTGGCAGTCATGCTCATCAAGGACGCGGCTCAGACACGTTCGAAGGCCATCATCGCCTGCGCGCGCGGATGCCCCCAGTCGCCAATGCAATGGGCCCGCCAGGGCGCGCCCACGGCCGCCTGCACCAGGTCTTCCTGGCGGTAGTGATAGGGATCCTTGTGCCCATGGGTGGTGATCCCTCCCCGCTCGCGCACATATTCCTGGCTGGCGGGCCGGCGCGCCGGCAGCTCGAAGAACGTTGCATATAGCACTGCGCCCTGCCTGAACTTCGGTGCCACGCTTTCCAGGCAACGGCGGATCGAATTGAAGGTCATGTGGGTGAACACCGACTGGGCGATGCCGGCATCGAAAAACCCGTCCTCGACCGGCAACAGGAAGTCCGGATTGCAGAACAGGTGACTGGCCGGAACCCGGTCCTGCAGTCCGGCCGCGGCCAGCTCGATCCCATGGCCGGCGTCCAGCAGGCTCTGGTTGTGGTCGAGCCCATAGTAGTTTCCGGGGTCCAGATAGCGCACGAAATGCACCCCGCCACGCAGCGATCCGCATCCGATATCGACCAGGCGGTGCTGCGGCAGCAAGCCACGCGAACGCATGAACTCCATCTGCAGTTCGCCCATCTCGTCCCACAAGCCACCGACCAGCTCCCGGTGTTGGCCCGCCTTGACCTGCCCGGAGACGAACTCGGGATCGTCGTAACCGCTTTCCAGCTGCCTCATCCTGCCGACTCCCCGGTCCGGCTCGCGCTGACGGGCGCGGCCTGGACCATGTCCAAGGCCATGTCGGCCATGCCGAAAAAGTCCGCTCCCCCGACCTGGAAGTGGATGCTGTCGTAGCGCCTGTCGTGCGGCACCACGTCCTTCTCGTTCCGGCTGGCGATGCCGACCGAAACGAAATAGTCGCCATCGGCGAGGCGGCACTCGAACTCCAGCGTCACGTCGATCGTTTCGCCCGCCGCGCCGCTGGCGGTGAAATCCGGCAGCGGCTTGTACTCGGTATTGCTGGCGTAGACCACCACGCCTTCCTTGGTCTTGACCAGGAATCCGAGGATGGGACGCACCACATCCCGTTCGAACGCGATCCGCAGCGTCAGCCGAAGCTTCGTGCCCGATTCCAGCGTGGCCGGATACAACTGGGTATCCGAACGCAACTCGAAATCGACGATTTTCGCCGCGCCGTCGCCCCAGCGGTATTCATGCGGGTTGTAGCTGGGTCGTGCCTCGAAGCCGCCGTCGACCCCCGAAAACGGCGCGGCCGGCAGCGGATCCACCGCCTGCGCCCCGCCGGACGGCTGCGGGCCGTCCTTGCCGAACAGGAGGTCGAGGTAGCGGTTGACCACGTCCCGGGGCCTGCCCGCGCACACCGCCTTGCCGCCATCGAGCAGCAACGCGTGGTCGCAATGCTGCACGATCTGGTCCGTGGAATGGCTGACCAGCAGGATTGCGACCCCGTCCTGCTTCAGCTGCTTCAGCCGGGCGAAGCACTTGGCCTGGAACCTGGCGTCGCCGACCGCGAGCGCTTCGTCCACGATCAGCACCTGCGGTTGCACCTGCGCCTGCACGGCGAAGGCCAGCCGCACCACCATGCCGCTAGAGTAGCTGCGGATCGGCTGGTCGATGAACTCGCCGATATCGGCGAACGACAGGATGTCGTCCAGGCGCGCGTCCAGCTCGTCACGGCCCAGGCCAAGGATGGCCGCATTCAGATAGACATTCTCGCGTCCGGTGAAGTCCGGATTGAAGCCGCTGCCCAGTTCCAGCAGCGCGGCGATGCGACCCTGCACCCGGACGCTGCCCTCGGTGGGCGCGAGCGTGCCGGCCAGCATCTGCAGCAAGGTGGACTTGCCCGAACCATTGCGACCCACGATGCCCACGGTCTGTCCCGGGCCGACCTGCAAGTCGACTCCGCGCAAGGCCCAGAACTCGCGGAAATAGCGCTTCCTCCCGCGCGCCAGGCCTTGCAGCAGGCGATGCGAAGGGCGCTCGTAGATGTGGTAGCACTTGCCCAGGCCGCGAACGTCGATCACCAGGTCGTCGCGCGTCTCCAGCAACGTCGCGGGATCAGAGGACATCCGCGAACCCCCGGCGCGTCTTCTGGAACACCGCATAGCCCAGGTAGGCGAACAGCGTCGCACCGGCGGCGTACAGGCACAACCCGGCCCAGTCGGGCATCCGCCCCCAGAACGCGACTTCGCGCGCCTGGTCGATGATGAAGGTCAGCGGATTGAGCCGGAACACCCACTGGAAGTGTTCGGGCAGGGTCTCCACCGGCACGATGGCGGAGGAGAGGAACAGCATGGCGGTGGCCAGCAGGCCCGTGACCTGGCTGATGTCGCGCAGGAACACGCTCAGCGACGACAACAGCCAACCCACGCCAAGCGCGGCGATCGCCAGCGGCAGCATGACCAGCGGCAGCAGCAACGCCGTGGGCATGATTTCGCCACGCAACGCCAGGTTCAACGCGATATAGACCAGGAAGTTGGCGAACGCATGGAACAGCGCCGACAGCACCATGGTCCATGGCAGCACCTGCAGCGGGAACACGATGCGCTTGACCAGATTGGGGTTGCTCACCACCAGCACCGGCGCACGATTCAGGCACTCTGCGAAGAAGCCGTGGACGATCAGGCCGACCGACAGCAGCATGGCGAAGTCGGCCATGTTGCCGCTGGTCCCGGGCCAGCGCGACTTGAGCAGGTAGCCGAACGCCACCGTGTAGATCAACAGCATGAAGAACGGGCTGAGCAGCGACCACAGCAGGCCGAAGCTGGCCCCGCGATAGCGCCCCAGGATGTCGCGCTTGGCCATCTCCAGGGTCAGGCTGCGATGGTGCAGCCACGCATCGAACGGCCCGGCCAGGCGGATGGCCGCCGACGGGTGCTGCACGGGAACGGTCATTCGCGCTCCAGCGCCTGCCGCAGGTCCTGGCGCAGGTCTTCCACGTCCTCGATGCCCACGCTCAAGCGCACCAGCGCATCGGACAACCCCAGCCGCTCGCGCCGCTCCACCGGCACCGAGGCATGGGTCATCACCGCCGGATGGTTGACCAGGCTTTCCACCCCGCCGAGCGATTCGGCCAGGGTGAACAGTTCGGTCCGCTCGCAGAAGCGTCTGGCACCCTCGAACCCGCCCTTGAGCACGATCGAGACGATGCCGCCGAAACCCCGCATCTGCCGTGCCGCCAGGGCATGCTGCGGATGCGAAGCCAGTCCGGGGTAGATCGTCTTCTCTACCGCCGGATGCGTTTCCAGCCATTGCGCCAGGGCCATTGCATTGGCGCAGTGCGCGCGCATGCGCAACGGCAGGGTCTTGGCCCCGCGCAGTGCCAGGAAGCTGTCGAACGGTCCCTGCACCGCGCCGACGGAGTTCTGCAGGAACGCCATCCTGTCGGCCAGTTCCGCATCGGCTCCAACCACCACGATCCCGCCCACCATGTCCGAGTGGCCGTTGAGGTACTTGGTCGCCGAATGCATCACCAGATGCGCGCCAAGTTCCAGTGGACGCTGCACGACGGGCGAGGCGAAGGTGTTGTCGACCGCCACCAGCAGACCGCGCCTGCGCGCGATCTCCGCCACCGCGGCGATGTCCACGATCTTGAGCATCGGGTTGGTCGGGGTCTCGATCCAGACCATCCGCGTCTTCGGCGTGATCGCGGCCTCGAACGCGGCCAGGTCTCCGAGGTCGACGAAGCTGAAGTCCAGTCCCGCGCTGCGCCGGCGCACGCGCTCGAACAGGCGGTAGCTGCCGCCGTACAGGTCGTCCATGGCGACCACGTGGTCGCCGCTGTCCAGCAGGTCCAGCACGGTGGCCGTCGCCGCCAGGCCCGAGGCGAAGGCGAAGCCGCGGCTGCCGCCCTCCAGCGCCGCCACGCAGCGCTCCCAGGCGAACCGGGTGGGGTTGTGGGTGCGCGAGTACTCGAAGCCCTGGTGGACGCCCGGGCTGGCCTGGGCATAGGTCGAGGTGGCATAGATCGGCTGCATCACCGCCCCGGTACTCGGGTCGGGCACCTGTCCGGCATGGATGGCAATCGTGTCGAGGCGATGCGTCATGGCAATCAGCCGCAAACGGAAACCTCCATGATAGCGGAACCGTGTCCCGCCCCCGTCCGCGTGCGTTCACATTCCGCCCCCGCCGTTGGCCCAGGGCGGGGAGGACGGGTCACGGTCGGGGTTTCGACAGGCGGATCTCGCGCCACGGCCGTTCGAAGACCAGGAACGAAATGGCGGCGACGGCCAGGGTCAGGCCCAGCACCAGCCCCGCCGCCGGCCAGCCCTCGCTTCCCAGCGCACGGACCGCATCCAGCACCGGCATGTGCCACAGGTAGGCACTGAAACTGACCACCCCCACCCACCGCATCGGCGCCCAGGAGAACGGCCGGCGTAGCCATGCCGGACCATGCAGGATCCCCAGCAGCAGCAGCGACCACGCCACCCCATAGGCCAGGAACCAGCGGTGGCTGACCGCCGAATCGAACGGCCGCGACCAGAGCCAGGCCCACACCACCGGCGCCATCGCCAGACAAGCGCCCAGGCCCACGAGCCCCACCACGCCCCAACCCCGCGTCCACGCCGCCCCCAGTCCCCGCCGCTCCAGTTCGACATCGACCCGTGCGGCATAGGCGCCGCACAGGAAAATCACCAGGTACGGCCCCAGTCGCACGTCGTTCTCCCTGGATTCTCCAGGCGGCCAGGCCAGCAGGGCTGCCGCCACCAGGGCCAGGCCCAGCAACGCTTGCGCCCACAGTGGCCAGCGCACGGCGGTCCAGGCCATGACCACCACCAGCAACGGCAGCCATAGGTAGAAGGTGAATTCCACCGGGATGCTCCACAGCACGCTCTGCCCCTCGCGCAACAGCACGTGGCCCAGCAGCGCGGCATCGTCCATCTGGTAGTGCCAGCCGGCCATGCCCTGCCGGGTGAGGAACCAGCTCAGCAGCAGCACGAACAAGTACAGGGGCCAGATCCGCAGCACCCGGCGCAGTGCATAGTCAGCCCAGTGCCGCCCGTCGGCCAGCGCCGGCAAGGGTCGTTGCAACTGCAGCCGGGTCAGCAGGTAGGCGCTGAGCACGAAAAACAGATACACCCCGCATTTGCCGATGCCCGACAGCCCGGGCCGCGGCAGTATCCCGGCATTGGACAGGTGCGAACCGATCACCACCAGCACCGCCAGCCCGCGCAAGCCGTCCAGCGCGTCCAGGTGCCGCTCACGGGTACGGGGCCGGCCGAGGAACAGCTGTCGCAGCCAGGCCATCGTCCCGTCCCCTGCATGTTCCATTCTGCTCGCTCCCGCCGCTGATCGCCCACGTCGCACGGGGCCGGGCACATGGTACGCGTTGGCCGGAGTCGGGCGCTGGGCGCGGCGACCACCTGCCCGGCACCGCGCATGCGGCCGCCGCGGAAAAGAAGAAGGCCCGCCGAAGCGGGCCTTCCCATGTTGCTTGCAACCCAACGATGGATCAGTTGGTGCCCGGGCGGACCAGGACGTGGTTGCTGATCGAGCCCTTGTCCGGGTTGACGATCTGGTACAGGCCCTGGATCTGGTTGTTCGGACCAGCCACGGTCACGATCAGGGTGGCGCGCGGGTTGCCGGTGACGGCGCCCAGCAGGTTCTTGGAGATGTCGTCGATCACCACGGTCTTGCCGGCCGGGATGACGCCGGTCAGCTTGTTGTCGGCCGCGGCCGGACCGGCGAAGCTGGTGCCCACCTCGGTCTGCACCGTGACCTCGTAGCCACGATCGGTGCCACCGGTGTTGGTCAGGACCAGACGGCTCAGCCAGCCACCCGGAACCTGCGCCAGCGGAGCCTGCAGCTCGGTGCCGTTGCGGACGATCTCACCCGCGAGCACGTTGGTGATCGCCGTCGGCGCGTACGCCGCGCTGGCAGCCACCGGGTTCAGGGTCAGCGTGTAGGCCGACTCGGACATCACGTGGCCCAGCTGGTTCCACAGGTACAGATACAAACCGCCGAAGGCGGCGTTGCCGACCGGGAAGCGGGCGCTGGTGGCGGTCAGCAGGTTGGCATTGCCATTCAGCCACGCACGGCCCAGCGCGGCGCCGGTGTAGGTGCCGTTGGCGTTGCGGGTCGGGGTGAAGTCGCCGGCAGCGGTGATCGTGGTGGTCGCCGCGAACAGGTCGGCCATGGTGATGTAGTTGCCGTCGATGCGGAACGTGGCGGTCTGCGCACCGGCGCCGTCCGGATCACGCAGGCCGAACGTCACGCCCGTGCCGCCGTCCCAGCCGATGTCAGCCCAGTCCAGGCCGGTGTTGCCGTTCGGCACGAACTCGCTGAACGAAGGGTCGGACTCGACGTCGGCGGTGTGCACGGTCGGGTTGGTCGTCAGCTGGTAGCTCTGCGCGAACGTCAGGTACGGACCGCTGAAGTAGGAGCCGGCGATCAAGCCCGTGGTGCCACCGGCCTGGGCCTGCGACGGCTGGTCGTACAGCGCCACCGAGCAGTTCACCGGGGTCGCGGTGCTGGTCACGGTGTGGGCGCCGGTCACCAACAGGGTGTCGGTGTTGATGACGTTGTTGGCCGGACCGCCAACGGAGGTGATCGAGAAGGTCACCGTGTTGGTGTTCAGACCGTTCAGCGAACCCACGTTGCCGGCGGCCGGATCGCTCAGGGTCACCGCCGTGCCGGCGGCGAACTTGATCGTGTTCGAGCACTCCAGGCGGGCGTAGCGCACTTCGCCGGCCGAGAAGTTGTAGCCCACGTTCCAGGTCAGGTCCGCAGCCGGGTTGCCCGAGCTGTTCAGCACGATGCCGGCGGACGGAACCACGATTTCCTTGGCGAAGATCGCCGGGATCGCGCCGCCCGAGGCCGACAGGTTGGCCGCGGCCGCATTGCCTGCCACCAGCGTGCCCACGATGGCCACGGCGAGAAGCTTCTTGTTCAACATAATTGGTGTATCCCCTGGGGCAAGTGGAAAGGTTGGCGGGTTGTCCCCTATCCCGGTCCTGCGCATGCAGCCGGACCAACGGTGGCGTCGGTCGGGGCCACTATAGGCACGCCCATTTCCGCCGTCAATCCCTCCAAAACGTGTTTTTCACGCGGCCGCCGCGGAAAAGAAGAAGGCCCGCCGAAGCGGGCCTTCCCATGTTGCTTGCAACCCAACGATGGATCAGTTGGTGCCCGGGCGGACCAGGACGTGGTTGCTGATCGAGCCCTTGTCCGGGTTGACGATCTGGTACAGGCCCTGGATCTGGTTGTTCGGACCAGCCACGGTCACGATCAGGGTGGCGCGCGGGTTGCCGGTGACGGCGCCCAGCAGGTTCTTGGAGATGTCGTCGATCACCACGGTCTTGCCGGCCGGGATGACGCCGGTCAGCTTGTTGTCGGCCGCGGCCGGACCGGCGAAGCTGGTGCCCACCTCGGTCTGCACCGTGACCTCGTAGCCACGATCGGTGCCACCGGTGTTGGTCAGGACCAGACGGCTCAGCCAGCCACCCGGAACCTGCGCCAGCGGAGCCTGCAGCTCGGTGCCGTTGCGGACGATCTCACCCGCGAGCACGTTGGTGATCGCCGTCGGCGCGTACGCCGCGCTGGCAGCCACCGGGTTCAGGGTCAGCGTGTAGGCCGACTCGGACATCACGTGGCCCAGCTGGTTCCACAGGTACAGATACAAACCGCCGAAGGCGGCGTTGCCGACCGGGAAGCGGGCGCTGGTGGCGGTCAGCAGGTTGGCATTGCCATTCAGCCACGCACGGCCCAGCGCGGCGCCGGTGTAGGTGCCGTTGGCGTTGCGGGTCGGGGTGAAGTCGCCGGCAGCGGTGATCGTGGTGGTCGCCGCGAACAGGTCGGCCATGGTGATGTAGTTGCCGTCGATGCGGAACGTGGCGGTCTGCGCACCGGTGCCGTCCGGATCACGCAGGCCATACCCCACGGAATACGCGCCGAGCAGGGCGACGTCCGTACCGGTGACGGAATCCGGCACGAACTCGCTGAACGACGGGTCGGACTCGACGTCGGCGGTGTGCACGGTCGGGTCGGCCGTCAGCTGGTAGCTCTGCGCGAACGTCAGGTACGGACCGCTGAAGTAGGAGCCGGCGATCAAGCCCGTGGTGCCACCGGCCTGGGCCTGCGAGGGCTGGTCGTACAGACCCACCGAGCAGTTCACCGGGGTCGCGGTGCTGGTCACGGTGTGGGCGCCGGTCACCAGCAGGGTGTCGGCGCTCAGCACGTTGTTGGCCGGGCCGCCAACGGAGGTGATCGAGAAGGTCACCGTGTTGGTGTTCAGACCGTTCAGCGAACCCACGTTGCCGGCGGCCGGATCGCTCAGGGTCACCGCCGTGCCGGCGGCGAACTTGATCGTGTTCGAGCACTCCAGGCGGGCGTAGCGCACTTCGCCGGCCGAGAAGTTGTAGCCCACGTTCCAGGTCAGGTCCGCAGCCGGGTTGCCCGAGCTGTTCAGCACGATGCCGGCGGACGGAACCACGATTTCCTTGGCGAAGATCGCCGGGATCGCGCCGCCCGAGGCCGACAGGTTGGCCGCGGCCGCATTGCCTGCCACCAGCGTGCCCACGATGGCCACGGCGAGAAGCTTCTTGTTCAACATGATTGGATTACTCCTCAAGCTTGAGATTGAAATATTCGATTGCGACAACACATCTGGACGCCACTCGCCGCATGCACAGTCTCGCCGGCGCCGGCACCGGGTCGGGCCGCGTTGCGGAAGGATATCAGTTTCCCCTTCCGTGGCACGGCCTGGAACCCATCCTGCGCATGCTAAAACGGCAGCGCAGCCCCCAGTTGCAGTGGCGACTATAAGACCGGGGTAACAAGCCGTCAATGATTTGTTTACAACTCCGGGAACGGCGGCACGCTTCTTGAATCGTCACACCGAGGCGCCCCGCGGCGCGCTCAAGGCAGCGGTTGCCCCCGGGCCTCCGGCACCTCCTGCGGTGCGCTCGCCGGTGGCTGTCCGGCGGGGGCCGGGAGCGGGTCCTGTCGCGGCCGCAGCGGCTGCGCATCCAGCTCCGGCTTCAGGCCGTCCTGCAGCAGCAAGCCACCGTTCCAGGCGGGCTGGGGGGCGAAGCGGGCACGCAGGGTGTCGGTGATGGCCTTGGCCTGGACCGCATCCTCCAGCACGTAGGGGGTGATCAGCATCAGCAGTTCGGTGCGCACGCCCTCGGCCTTGCGGCTCTGGAAGGCCACGCCCAGCACCGGGATGTCGCCCAGCAGCGGCACCTTGGTCTTGCCGGCCGAATGGGTACGCGAGATCAGGCCGCCAAGCAGGGTGCTCTCGCCGTCCTGCAGGCTCAGGCTGGTCTGCAGCTTGCGGCTGAAGATGCTGGGCGAGGAAATGTCGCTGGTGTCGGTCTTGGCCGCCTCGCTGACCTCCTGGGTCAGCTTGATGTCTACCCGCTGCCCGGAATGGACCACCGCCTGGATGTCCAGCAGCATGCCGGTCTTGCGGTACTGCACCGACTGCAGGATGGAACTGTTGCCGCCGCTGCTGGGCAGGTCCGCCGCGGTCGCCTGGCTGGTGATGATCGGCACCTCGGTGCCTACGTCAATGCTCGCCGTTTCGCCGCTCTTCACCAGGATGCGCGGGGTGGACAGGATCGAGACCCGGCTGTCGCGGGCGAACAGGTTGAGCAGCGCCTTGACCTGGCCGGACGAGGAAATGCCCTGCCAAGCCACGGTGCCGCTGCTGCCGGCCAGGCCGGTGAGCAGGCCCAGTGGGCCCTCCACGCCGTTTATGCCGACGTTCTGGAACGCCCACTCCACGCCGTTGGCGAACTCGTCGGTGAGGGTGACCTCGGCCACGGTGACCTCGATCACCACCTGCCGCGCCGGCTGGTCGAGCCGTGCCAGCACACCCTGGATCGCGCGCCAGCGCTCGGCCTCGCCCTGGAACACGATGACGTTGCGGATCGGGTCGATCGCCGCCTGGCCGTGGGTACCGGAGATGGTGGATACCATGCTGGCCGCGCGCGAAGCCGAGGCCCGGCCCTGGCGGTCGGTACCCGTGCCGGCATTGCCCATGCCCCCCCCGGCGGAGGCCGCCGGCGCGTTGGTGGCCGCGGCCGCCGTGGCCCCGCCCTGCTGGCCGCCGCTGACCTCACCGCCTATCAACGCGCCCAGCACCGGCAGCAGCGTCTCCACCGTGGTATGCCGGGCCGAATACATGAACACGCCGCCGCCGGCGCCGTCCTCGGCGGGCTGGTCCAGACGATGCGCCCATTCGGTCACCAGATTGAGGATGTCCTCGGATTCGGCGAACACGATCAGCGCGTTGGCAGAGGCCACCGGCACCAGCGCGACCGCACCTTCGCTTCCGCCCTGCGCCTGGGTGGCGCGCACGCTCACGCCTTGGGCGGTCAACATGTCGCGCAACTCGCTGGCCATCAACTCGGGCGGCAGGTACAGCGGGTTGATCCGGATCGAACGCCGGTTGGCCAGCGCGGCACGGTCGAGCACGCTCACCGCCTGCATGGTCGCGCGCACCGCGTCGCCGGGGCCGGAGATCATGATCGCGTTGGCCTGCGGCAGCTCGCTCAGGGTGATGCCGGAATTGCCGAACACATTGCGCATCTGCGCGGCCACCGCGCCCGGCTGGCTGGCCTCCAGGGGCATGGCCACGAACACCGTGCGCTGACCGGCCGGCACGTCCGGCAGCGAGCGGGTAGCCAGCACCTTGGGCAGTTCGCCGGCCCCGCCACCCGCCGGGGTGAAGCGCAGCACGCCGCCCAGCTCGTTCACCTGCACGCCGTAGGCGGATAGCACCTCGCGCGCGATCTCGTAGGTCTTCTCCGGCGACTGCGGCGACGTGATGCGCAGGCTGACCAGGTCCGGGCGACTGCGCAGGGAACTGTCCACCTGCACGGCGAAACCCAGCTCCATGCCGTAAACGACGTTGATGAAGGTCTCCAGGGGTACCCCGTCGAGAACCACCGACACCGGCTTGCGGATCGGCGCCTGCGGGGTGGAGGCGGCCGGCTGGCCGGTCGCCTTCTCGCTGAGCGCGACCCGTGGCTGCTGCTCCACCAGCGGCCGGCTGCGCTCGCGGTTTTCCTCGCGCAGCACGTCGTCGACCGCAGTCGCCGGCTTGGGCTCCCGGATCGGCGGCGGGAATTTCGGCGGATGGAAGGTGCCGCAACCGGCCAGCAGGCCGGCGGCCAGGCCCAGCACCAGGCCACGGACGGGAATGACGCCACCCTGGCGCCGGGCCTTGGGGCTGGAATCTGGCGTGGCTTTGCTCTGCATCGTCATCTTCAATCGCTTTGAGTGCGGGCCGATCGGGTCGCCCTTCCCTTTGTACCGTGTCGATCCCGCCCGGGTCTAACGGACAGCACCGCCATCCGAAAGTTGCCCGGGATCATCCGGCCCGGCCACGCCGCTGCCCGGCCGGGCCGGGGGGCATCCCGCTGGACGGCGGTGCGCCGCCGGGGACGGCCTGTGTCCCCTGCGGGAAGCTTGCCGGGCTCTGGGATCCGGCCGGAGCCGTGCCGGCCGGCAGTTCCACCGGATCCAGGAACATGCGCCGTTCGTGGCGGGTGCCATCGCCATCCACCCAGGCGACGATCATTGCCGAGATCTCCAGCACCCGGCCGCCATCGGGCAGCACGCCACCCACGCCCAGGCGCAATTCACCGCTGTCGTGGACCAGGAAGATCGCCTGCCTGGCGGCACCGGTGCCCACGATGCCCACCGGTACCGGCGGCGGCGGCGGCGGAGCGGGAGGCGGCTCCACCGGCTTGGGCACCGCACCCCAGGGCGCGCGCGCCTCCCAGGTCGTGTCCAGCATGGCCAGGTCGGGGACGCGCATGGCCACCGGCTGCCAGTCCTGGTTGGCTGCCGCCAGTGGCTTGACCTTGCCCGGCGATGCGCCGAACACCAGGTTGGCCAGGACGCCCAGCAGCAGGGCGCCCCCCAGGAGCCAGGCTTGACGGCGTGCATCCGGGCTCATGACGATCCCCCGCGCCGTTGGGAGGGCGACTGCGCGGGCGTAGACGACCCCGCAGGCATCGGTCCCGATGGCATCGGCCCGGATGGCATCGGCCCGGATGGCATCGGCCCGGATGGCATCGGCCCGGATGGCATCGGCCCGGATGGCATCGGCCCGGATGGCATCGGCCCGGATGGCATCGGCCCGGATGGCATCGGCCCGGATGGCGTCTGTCCAGATGGCGTCGATCTAGAGGGTGTGGCTCCGGAGGGTGTCGATACGGAGGGTGTCGATACGGAGGGTGTCGATACGGAGGGCGCCGGGCCTGTCGGGCCCGGAGTGGAGGTGATGGCCTCTTGCGTCGGCGCCGGCACGACGGCAGCCTCGGGACCGCCCTGCGTGTCGGGCGAGTCACCGGCAACGGCCGCCGGCTCTTCGTCGCCCGCGCGCCGGTAGTAGCCACGTACCACCAGCATCATCCGCGCCTGGTCAGCCTCGGCGATCTCCAGGCGCTCGGCCTGGATCCAGGGCAACGCCTCGGACAACTCGCGCAGGAAGGCGGCCTGGCCGTATTGGGGGAGCAGCCCGTCCAACCGCGCCATGACTTGCCACATGTCGGGATAGCCGGGTACGTCCAGCGTGTCCTCGACCTTGACCTTGGGCTCGGCCAAGCCGGTGCGGCCGGCCAGTTCGGTCAGCCAGGCCTGCATCTCGGCCTGGGCCAGGCCAGCGCTGGTGACCGCTGGAACCCGGGCGCGCATTTCCGCCAGCCCGGCTTCGGCCTGCGCGGCCCGCTCGGGCCAGTCCTTTTGCGCCTGCATGCCGGCAAAGCGGGCCTGCAGCTCCACGTCGCGGCCGTAGCGCGCGGCCAGCACCTCCCGCCGGTCGCCCATCGCCAGCAGCAGATGAATGCCCAGAAAGGCCAGCGCGGCCATGCCGGCCAGGCGCAGGCGCCGGTTGGCCCGCCATTCGTCGCGGGCTCGCTGCCATTGGGCGCGGATCATGGCTTGGCCTCGCCCTTGGGCAACTTGAAGTTCAGCTCCATGCCGCTACCCAGCGGCGTGGCGCTGACGTCGGCCAGGTCGGGCTGGCCGGCATAGGCAGCCACGTATTTGCGCGGGTCGGCACCGCCGCCGCCCAGCAACACCCCCAGGTTGCCGGAATCGCGCTTCCAGGCGTGGACGCGGATACCCTCCGGCTGCGCGGCCACGATCCGCGCGGCCAGTTCGTAATCGCTGGTGCCGGCCTGCAGACCCCGCAGGCGCTCGGCCTCGGCCTGCGCGGCCTCGGCACGTTCGCGGGCGGCGAGCACGGGGGCCATCTCGGCGCGGGTACGGTCCAGCTCGGCGGCGAGGCCGGCACTGGCCAGGCCCCAGCGTGCCAGGCCGGCCAGCTGCCAGCCCAGGGCCACGGCGAACAGCGCACCCAGCGCCAGCCAGGCCAGCCGTTCGCGCCCGTTGGCCGAGCCGGGCAGCCAGTCGCGGCCACCCTCGCCCCAGGATGCCGACCAGGGCAGGGATTCGGGGTGCGGCGGTACCGCCGCACCGGACTCGAGGCCTCCTGCACGCAGGAAGCGCTGCCAGGCATCGGCATCCGGGGGCGCCGGCCACCATTGGCTCTGGAGCAGCTGCCCGCCTTCCCAGATCTGGCCCTCGCAGCCACGCACGAGCTGCAGCAGGCGGGGGCCGTCGGTTTCCGGCGGCGCGCGCAGCAGGCTCTCCGGGATCCAGCGTTGCTCGCCGCTGGCCACGGCGGCGGGCGGCATGGTCCAGATCCACAGATGGGCGATGCCGCGGCGCCAGGCGATATGCACGGCAGCCTCGGGCGAAGGCTGGTAACGGGTGGCGGCCAAGCGCGCCGCGGCGGCGCGCTGGCGTTGCGGCACGGCCGACAGATCGGCCTGACGGTACTGGCACTCCGCGCGTGGCACCACCCACTGCTGACCGCCCAGTGCCCCGCCCTGCTGGACCAGCGCGGCGGGCAGTTCGGGGTCAGTGCCGGTCAGGCGCCGGGTCGGCAAGAAGAGCGCTGCCAGTTGCTTCCGCAGATTCATCGAAGGGAGGGCGCAATACCGGATGGGCGGCCAGGATCGACCAGGGACCCCGCTTGTCCGCAAGGGGCGTCAATCGTACATGCATCCGCCATGCCGCGCCCGCCCTGCCCCACCAGGTGATGCGCAGGTTTTCGTCGGCGAGGAAACGGTAATCCACGCCGACTTCGCCCGGCAGCGCGATGCCCAGCCGCGCCTGCACGTCATAGCCGGAACGGAACGGCCGTTCCTTGCGCATCGCCACCAGCCGGTCACAAGTTTCCGGGCAACCGGGGATCCAGAGGGGCAGCAACGCGGGGGGGGCTGTGTTCAGGTTCACGGCACCGGCGTAATAGGGCGTGATCCGCTCGGGCAGCTCGGCCAGCAACGCCGGCTCCAGCGCATCCCAGCCCAGCACCCGGCCGATCTCGGCGGGGGTGAGCAGGCGTCGGTTGGGCGGCGGCGGACGACCTTCGCGCTCGTACTCGCGGCGTTCGGCGCCGTTCAGCCTGGTCAGGTTGTCCGAGTCGATGTAGTCCAGCAATGCGTCGCGCAGGCGCGGGACCTGTTCGGGATCCGCGCCCTGCATGGTCAGGAAGCCGTCCAGATCGAGGTCGCGCGGCATCACTACGGCGAACAGGCCGGACTCGTCCTGGATCGCGAAGCGCGTGTCGCGCAGGCCCCGGTAGACCGTGCCGTCCAGGCGCAGTTCGCCGCCGATGGGATCGCGCACCAGGCTGCCCATCTCGTCCAGCCGCCGGGTCGCGCGCAACGCCTCCGACATCACCTCCACCGGGAGGCCGGCCAGGGTCAGTTCGCGGGTGGAGGCGAAATACAGCAGCGTGTCGCGGGTGCCGTTGGCGGCCAGCTCGTCATCCAGGCGCTCGTGGCCCACCCGCGCCTGTTCGACCTGCTGCAGCGACCACAATGTCATCAGGCCGACCGCGATCGCGATGCCGGCCAGGATCCACAGGGTTACCGCGAGCACGAAGCCCGGTGCCGGGTGCCGGGTGCGGATGCGGGCGCGCTCAAATGCCATTGTTGCCGCCCATGAGCTGGTCCGGACGCATCATCTCCTCCGGGATCGGATCGGCCAGCAGCGGCACCAGCCAGAACAGTTCGCCCTTGCCGGTGCGGGCCTGGAAACGCACCAGTTTCGGCAGGCGCTGGCGATCGTCCGGCGCCGGATTCCACTGTTCGTGCCACTGGCCCTCATGGTCCAGGTAGGCGAAGGAGGCCTCCTGGAGCGGGCCGCGCACCATGACCAGGTCCGGCGTGTCCGGATCGGAATAGTGCAGCGCCATGCCGCGGCCCTCGCTCTGCAGCCACCAGCGCACCCGCGACATGCCGTTGGCCACCAGCGGCATCGGCGTGGCGTAGGCCAGTTCGGTGCGGCTGCCCCGCATGCCGCCCATGGCGTCTTCCAGGTCGGCCTGGGCGGTGGACACCGCCTCGCGGAACCAGGCCTCCTGCAGGAAGTCGGTGCGCGCTTCGGCCTGCACCCGGGCGATCCGCGTGCGCAGCGACAACGCATGGCTGAGTGCCTGCATCAGCATCGCCACCAGCATCGACACCACCACCAGGGTCACCACGGTTTCCAGCAGGGTGAATCCACCCTGGCGGCGGGTGCTGCGACGGGGAAGGAATGCGCTCACAACTGCGCCGGCTCCCGCACCTGGCGGTAGCCGACCCGGCGCAACACGGTGTCGGCCAGCAGCCGGCCATCCTGCCGCAGTTCCAGGCGCACGTCGTACAGGCCTAGGCGGTACAGCCCCGGCTGCAGGTAGCCGGTCATCGCGTCGCGTTCGGGCTCCACCAGGTGCGCGCTCCAGCGCAGGGTGACGTCGCCGAGCTGCTGCTCGCCCTGCGGGGTTTCCATCGGGTTGACCGTCTCCATCCACGCCGCCGCGTTGCGCACGGCCGAGTCGGCCAGGCGCGCATCCTCGGCCCGCGCGACCATCTGCACCGACTGGCTCATCGCCGCGAACAGGGCAAGTCCGGCGGTGGCCAGGATGGTCAGGGCGACGATCGCCTCCAGCAACGAGAAGCCTCGGGGGACGCGCAGCGGCTTCATGGCGCCTGGTCCACCCGGCAGTCCGGCGCGAGCAGCGCCCACTCTTCGACCGTGCCGCCGCCCTCCACCCGCAGGCGCGCCGGATGGCAGATGCCGTTGGCGGCCACCCGCAGCGGGTCCAGCGCGGTGGCGCTCCAGCCGTCCGGGAACGCCAGACCCTCGGCGACCAGCGGCTGGTCGGCGCCGGCCAGGATCGCATGGCCATTGCCGCGTGCCAGCAGTGGCAAGCGCTCGAGCTGGCGCGCGGTTTCCGCACGCTCGCCGCTGGTGGCGATTGCGCGCACGGTGCCGGCGAGCCTGGGTGCCACCAGGGCCACCATGATCGAGATCAGGGCCAGCACCACCAGCATCTCCAGCAGCGAGAAACCGGATGCCGCGCAGCGCCTACTGCGGAGGCAGGAACCCGACGTCCGCATCATTGCCCTCGCCTCCGGGCTTGCCATCGGCACCCCAGGAATAGATCGCGAACGGCAACCCGTCGCGGCCCGGGATCGAGTACTGGTAGGGATTGCCCCAGGGATCGGCCGGCACCGCCTCGTCCAGGTACGGGCCGCGCCAGCGGGCGCGGGCGCGCTCGTCGCTCGGCGCGGTATAGAGCACGGCCAGGCCCTCCTCGGCGCTGGGGATGCGGCCCACTTCCAGGCGGAAGGTCTCCACCGCGCCGCGCAGCAGCCGGCTCTGGGTCTCGGCGACCTGGACCTTGGACGTGTCCACCCGGCTGAACAGCCGCGGCCCGACCAGGCTGGCGATCAGGCCGATGATGACCAGGACGACCAACATCTCGAGCAGGGTGAAGCCTGCGCTGTGGCGGGGGGCACGCATGGGGGCTCCGGGAATCGTGTGACGCATGGGGAATGCCTAGAGGGGGACGTCGTTGACGCTGGTGATGGCCAGGATGATGGCGGTCATGATCGTGCCGACGACGATGCCGATGACGATGATCGCCAGCGGCTCGATCAATTGTAGCGCACGCTTCATCCGGTCCCGGCCGGTGGTTTCGTACAGCCGCGCCAGCGCCGAGAGCAGCTTGGGCAGCTCGCCGCTGGCCTCGCCGACGGCCACCAGGTCGTAGCCGGTGGGATTGAGCGAGCGATGCTCGCGCAACGCCGCCGACAGGGTCGAGCCGGCCTTGACCGAGCGCGCCACCGCCAGCAGGCGCACGCGCAGGAACTTCAGCCGCACCGCCTGCGCCGACAGGTTGAGCGCGCGGATCAGTTCGACCCGCCCGTGCAGCAGCGCCGACAGGGTGCTGGCCCAGCGCCCGACCTCGGCCTCGACCAGCCAGTCGCCGACCACCGGCAGGCGCGCGGCGCGTTCGGCCAGGCCGTCGACGAAGCCCGGCGCCTTCCACAGCGCGCGCAGGCCCAGCGCCAGCGCCAGCACCGCCAGCAGCACCCACCAGGCATGCGTGCTCAGCCATACCCCGGTGGCGATGGTCCAGCGCGAGATCGCCGGCATGGTCTCCTCGTGCTGGGTCAGCAAGCCGCCGAAACGCGGCACCACCCACATGAAGATGATCCCGACCGCGGCGATGCCGGAGGCGACCAGCACCGCCGGGTAGATCATCGCGCCGATCATTTCCTGGCGCACGCGCTGGTCATATTCGAACTGGTCCACGCCGCTGCGGATCGATTCGGCCAGGCGGCCGGTCGCTTCGCCGGCGTGGACCAGCTGGTGGAAGTATTCCGGCACCGGCAGCTTCGATTCGCGCAGCGCGGCGCTGAAGCTCTCGCCGCGGCGCACCGCCTTCTCGATTTCGCTGAAGGCGCCGGTCAGGGTCGGGTGGTGGCTCGACTTGGCCAGCGAGGACAGCGCGGTGACCAGGCCGACGCCGGCCTCCAGCAGGGTGGTGAATTCATGCAGCACCAGCTGCATCTCGCGCGCCGACGCGTGCTTGCGCCGCGGACCGCTCCAGGCCGAACCGCGCGCACGCTTGAGCGCATAGGGCGTGAGTCCCTGCTGGGCGAGCTGGCGCGCCGCCTCGCCGTCGGACCCGGCCTCCAGCGAACCGGTGACCTTGTTGCCGGAACGGTCCAGCGCCTCGTAGCTGAACAGCGTGCGCTCAGCCATCGCCGCCGGCCCCGCCGGTCACCCGCACCACTTCCTCGATCGTGGTCAGCCCGGCCATCGCCTTGAGCAGGCCGTCCTCGCGCAGGGTGCGGCCGCCCTGGGCATTGGCCAGCGCGCGCATCTTCTCGGCCGTGGCCGAGGCGATGACCAGCTCCTGCATCTCCGGGGTGACATCGACCAGCTCGTAGATGCCCAGGCGGCCGCGGTAGCCGGTGCCCTGGCAATGCGGGCAGCCGACCGCGACGCGCCAGTCGGCCACCGCGCCGGGCGCGGCCAGCGGCTCGACCAGGCGCCGCACCGCCGGCAGCACCTCGGCGGCCGGGCGGCTGCAGTTCGGGCACAGCCGCCGCACCAGGCGCTGGGCCTGCACCGCGCGCACGCTGGTGGCGACCAGGAACGGCTCCACGCCCATGTCGACCAGGCGGGTGAAGGCGCTGACCGCATCGTTGGTATGCAGAGTGGACAGCACCAGATGGCCGGTGAGCGCGGACTGGACCGCGATCTCGGCGGTCTCCAGGTCGCGGATCTCGCCGATCATGATCACGTCCGGATCCTGGCGCAGGATCGCGCGCAGGGCCCGGGCGAAGGTGTAGCCGATGTCGGCGTTGGCCTGGATCTGGGTCACGCCGTCGACCTCGTACTCGACCGGGTCCTCGACCGTGATCATCTTGCGGTCGCGCTGGTTCATCTCCTCCAGCGTGGCGTACAGAGTGGTGGACTTGCCCGAGCCGGTGGGCCCGGTGACCAGGACGATGCCATGCGGCTCGCGCGCCCAGGTACGGAACATCGACAGGTCGCGGGGCGAGAAGCCCAGCCGCTCCAGGCTCAGGTCCTGGCGCTCCTTGGGCAGCAGGCGCAGGACGATGGATTCGCCATGCACCGCCGGTACCGCCGAGGCGCGCACGTCGATCTCCTGGCCGCTGACCCGCGCGCTCAGGCGGCCGTCCTGTGGCAGGCGGCGCTCGGCGATGTCCATGCCCGAGATCAGCTTCACCCGCGAGGCCACCGCCGGATAGCGGCTGGCCGGCAGGGTCATGCGCGTATGCAGGATGCCGTCGGTGCGCATGCGCACGTGGAACACCAGTTCCTCAGGTTCGATGTGGATGTCCGAGGCGCGCTGATCCATGGCCTGGGCAAGGATGTTGTTCACCAGTTCTATGACCGGCGCCTCCTCCGCCAGTTCCCGCAGGTGGCTGACGTCATCCTCGAGGTCGCCGGCGGCGCGGCTGCGGCCGGCCATGTCCAGCAGCCGGTCCAGGTCCTGGGTGCGGGTCAGTCGCCACTGCCAGGCACTGCCGGCCAGGCAACGGTCCAGCGACTCGTTGACCAGTGCGTCCAGGGGGTCGCGCGCGACCGCCAGCACCTGGCCGTCCGGCGCGGTCCAGGCGGCCACCCCGTTGTCCAGCCACCAGTCCAGGCTGTAGCCGCTGCCGGCGAGCAGTTCCCGGATCGCGTCGGGCTGCTCGGGCCATTCGCTGCCGGCCAGCAGCGGCACCCCGAGCTGGTCGGACAGGACCGGCAGCAATGTCTCCTCGGACACCGCCCCCAGCCGCACCAGGATGCTGCCGATGCGGCCGCTGAACTGTTCCTGGAAGGCGAGCGCCTTGTGGATGTCGGCAGCGGACACGATCCCGCGCTCGACCAGCAACTCGCCGAGCAGGCGTGCGCGTGGCGGCCTGGGGGCGTGGTCGGGCGTGATTGCAAGGTTGGAGGACATGGAGGGCGGCCTCACGATACTCGACGGCGCAGGTAGTTGAGCAGGTCGATCCGGGTGATCAGCCCCAGGAACCTCTCCCCGTCCATCACGATCGCCACCTGGCCGCGGTCGAACACCGGCAGCAGCGCCTCGATCGGCGACTTCACGTCCAGCTTCTCCAGCTTGCTGACCATCGCCACCGACACCGGGTCGCGGAACCGCGCCTCGTCGCCGTACACGTGCAGCAGCACGTCGCTCTCGTCGATGATCCCGGCCAGTTGCTCTCCCTCCATCACCGGCAGCTGCGAGACGTCATACAGCTTCATCCGCTGGTAGGCGATGGTGAGCTGGTCGGTCGGCGCCACCACCACGGTGTCGCGCTGGCTGTACGGGCGCAGGATCAGGTCGCGCAGGTCGCCGTACTGCGGGCGCTCGAGGAAGCCGTTGTCCAGCATCCAGTAGTCGTTGTACATCTTCGACAGGTACTTGTTGCCGGTGTCCGGCACCAGCACCACCACTTTCTTCGGCACGGTCTGCTCGCGGCAGTACTTCAGCGCGGCGGCCAGCAGGGTGCCGGTGGAGGAGCCGCCGAGCACGCCTTCCTTCGCCAGCAGTTCGCGCGCAGTGTGGAAGCTCTCCGCATCGGGGATGGCGTAGGCCTTCTTCACCCGGCTGAAATCGGCGATCGAAAACAGGTGGTCCCCGCCGATGCCCTCCACCATGTAGCTGCCGGACTTGTCGCTGAGCACGCCTTCGTTGACGTACTGGGCCAGGACCGAGCCGACGGGGTCGGCCAGCACCAGCTCCACCTCCGGCGCGAGCCTGGCCAGGCTGCGCGACAGGCCGGTCATCGTGCCCGTGCTGCCGCAGCCGAACACGATGGCGTCGAACCCGCCGACCGACGCCATCTGCTCGACGATCTCCGGGCCGGTGGAAGCCTCGTGCGCGGCCGGGTTGTCCGGGTTGCCGAACTGGTTGATGAAGTAGGCGCCCGGGGTGTCGGCGGCGATCTTCGCGGCCAGGTTCTGGTAGAACTCGGGATGGTCGTGGCCCACATCCGAGCGGGTCAGCACCACCTCGGCGCCCATCGCCTTGAGGTTGAAGATCTTCTCCCGGCTCATCTTGTCCGGGATCACCAGGATCAGCTTGTAGCCCTTCTGCTGTGCGACCAGGGCCAGGCCCAGGCCGGTGTTGCCGGCGGTGCCCTCGACCAGGGTGGCGCCGGGACGGATGTCGCCGCGCGCCTCGGCCGCCTCGATCATCCACAGGCCGATGCGGTCCTTGATCGAGCCGCCGGGATTGGCGTTCTCCAGCTTCAGGTACAACTCGCACACGCCGGCGTCCAGGCGCCGGGCCTTGACCATGGGCGTGCGCCCGATCAATTCGAGCACGGAATCGTGCGGGGCCATTCGATCCGCTCCGGGGCGGGCCGCGTCGTGCGGCGGAACCGGGATTATCGACCGGAAACGGCATGGCCGGGAACGGCGGCCGCCCGCCGGCGATGCGGGATTCAGCGGAACCGGTACCGGTCGGCGGATTGCGTGGGCGGTGGCGACCGACGAGGATGGCCGCCACCGCCCACGGCAGGAACTGTCGGCCGGCACCAGCCGGCCGGATGCCCGGTCAGTGCGCCCGGGCGGCGTAGATCTGCAGCAGCTTCTCCTTGGCGTGCAGCTTCTCGCGCTTCATCTGGCCGAGCGTGGCATCGTCGATCGGCAGGACCCCGAGCTCGGCGTCCGTGACCTTCTTGTCCAGCGTGCGATGGCGCTGGTAGAGCTGCTTGAACTCCGGGTCGCTCTTGATCAATGCGTCGATTTCGGCCTGCGGTTGCCCTTCGAACATGTCTGCACCTCCTGGGATCGTCATGCGTCCGTGCCGGGGATGCCGGCCCGCCTGGCCGGCCCTGGAAAACAAACGCCCCGGGCCTGCAGGGTCCGGGGCGTGGGGTATTCGGAGCTGTCCTGGAGCACGGGAGCCACCGCGCCGCCGGTCACTCCCGGCCGGACCCGCTGCGGCCCGTCGGCGATCTCCGGTGGAACTGGCAACGACTGCATCGGCAGGGTGCTCCGGTCGCCCAGGCAGCGGAAACACCGCCTGGGTATCCGACCCTACTCCTCGACCCCGAAGGGGGCAAGCCTGCGGACAAGTGATTGATCTTGCTAGGGATCACTCAGCCGACCGGCTCCGGGGTGCGCACGCCGGAAAGCCCCGGGATATCATGCAAATCGCTGATTCAAAATACTTTTTTACTGCGCAACCACGACCTCGGCGGCCACCTGCGGGGTTGCAGCCGCCCTGCGCCCGGCGGCCTGGATCCGTGCCGCCGGCATTCCGCCGGCGACCAGCGCGGCCTTCACCGCATCGGCCCGGGCCTGGGCGCGCTTGGCGTCCTGGTCGAAAGCCTGCACCCGCACGTTGCCGCGCTTGCCGATCTGCAGGTAGGCGGCCAGCGCGCTCGCCGCAGCCTTGCCTTCTGGCGTCAACGCACCCTTGCCGGAGGCGAATCCGGCGGCCGGCAACGCGAACACTTCGCCGCGCGATTCGAAGCTCGATGGCGGCAGCTTGGCCCCGGACACCAGTTCGGCCTCCTGGCGCGCCAACGCCGCCTCCTTGCGCCGCGCCGCGCTCAATTGCGCGGTCTGCTTGCCAGCCACCGTACTCAGCGCCTGCTCGGCGTCCGAGCGCGCCGCCGCTTCGGCCTCGGCCTCCAGACGCAGGCGCTCGGTCTCCTCGGCCTGGATCTGCGACTGGATGCGCAGGCGTTCGGCTTCCTGGCGGGCGCGCTCGGCATCGCGGCGCGCGGCGCGCAGCAGCAACGCATTGTGCTGCCGGTCCAGGCTGTCCAGTTCGCGGCGTGCGGCTTCTGCGACGGCCGCGTTCTCCGCGATCTCCACCCGGCGCTCGGCCAGGTACAGCGCGCCGGCCCGCTCGCTGCGACGGGCATCGGCCAATGCGGCGATGGCCTGCTGCGCCTCCATCTGCTCGAACGCGGCCATCCGCCCCAGCGACGGATCGCCGCGAAGCACGCCCATCCGCGCCTGCAGGCGCAGCGCGTCCGGGTCATCGGCGGCACGGGCGGCCGTGGCCGCCAGCAGCAAGCATGCGATCAGCACGGTCTTGTTCATGGCGCGCCCTCCTCCAGCGACTGCTGCAGCGCCGCGATCTCCGCGCGCCGCTGGCGCAATGCAGCCTCGGCCTGGGCCCGTTCGCTGCGGGCCCGCGCGAGGTCGGCGTCGGCCGCCACCTCGCGGGCCAACTGCTCCGCTTCGCGCCGCTCGCCGCGACTGCGCGACATCGCCCCGGCCTGGGCCTGGATCAGGCGCTGCCGCGCCGACTCGAGCAGGTCCGGCGCGTACTGGTCGGCATCGGCATCCCGGGCCTGCTGCACCGCCTGCTGCGCGCGCTGCAGGTCGGGCGAGGAGACCACCTGGGCCTGGGCTGTGACCGCCAGCCCGGTTGCGGCAACCAATGCATACAGGCATCGGCGGAAGTGTGCGAAGCTAGGCCTGTTCAGATGGGCATTCATCGGGGAAGTGTCGTGTCGGGTCGGCACGGCCATTGTCTGAAGCCTGCGGCGCCCGTGCAACGGGCGCGCCGCGGGGACAACGAATTCGAGCATTGGGGATCGTCGCACCATGGATATCGGCTACTTCCTGAAGCTGATGACCGAGAAGAACGCCTCGGACATGTTCCTGACCACCGGGGCGCCGGTCTACATCAAGATCGAGGGCAAGCTCTATCCCCTGGGCAATACCGGCCTGCCGCCGGGCATGGTCAAGAAGATCGCCTATTCGCTGATGGACGAGGGCCAGGTGCCGCAGTTCGAGCGCGAGCTGGAACTGAACATGGCCATCGCCCTGCCCGACGCCGGTCGCTTCCGGGTCAACGTGTTCAAGCAGCGCGGCGAGGTCGGCATGGTGATCCGCGCGATCCGCAGCGTGATCCCCAGCATCGAGGACCTGAACCTGCCGCAGGTGCTCAAGGACATCATCATGACCCCGCGCGGGCTGGTCCTGCTGGTGGGCTCCACCGGCTCGGGCAAGTCGACCGCGCTGGCCTCGATGATCGACCACCGCAACAGCAGCACCACCGGGCACATCCTCACCATCGAGGATCCGATCGAGTACCTGCACCGGCACAAGAAGTCGATCGTCAACCAGCGCGAGGTCGGCCTGGACACCCACGCCTTCCACAACGCGCTGAAGAACGCGATGCGCGAGGCGCCGGACGTGATCCTGATCGGCGAGATCCTGGACGCGACCACGATGGAGGCGGCGATCGCCTTCGCCGAGACCGGCCACCTGTGCCTGGCCACCCTGCACTCCAACAATGCCGACCAGACCATCGAGCGCATCCTCAACTTCTTCCCCGAGAGCGCGCACAAGAACGTGCTGATGAACCTGGCCCTGAACCTGCGCGCGGTGGTTTCGCTGCGCCTGGTCAAGGGCCTGGACGAGCGCCGCCTGCCGGCCACCGAAGTGCTGATCAACACCCCGATGATCCGCGACCTGCTGCGCCGTGGCCAGGTGCACGAGATCAAGGCGGCGATGGAAGGCTCGCTGGAGGAAGGCATGCACAGCTTCGACCAGTGCCTGTTCCGGATGGTCAAGCAGGGTCGGATCGAGCAGGAGGAGGCGCTGCGCGCGGCCGACTCGCGCGATGGCCTGGCGCTGAAGTTCCGCCTGTCCGAAGGCGCAAGCGAGGAACACGATCCCTACGCGGACGTGACCGCGATGCCGGCCTCGCCGACCATCACCCACGGCTTCATCTGATCGCTCAGGGCGCGTCCGGCTGGGCGTCGGGAGCGGAATCCCGGAACGCCGGCAGGGCCAGGCAGGCCTGCTCGATCCGCGCCAGGGTCGGCCACTGCGCCACGTCCATGCCGAAGCGGCGCGCGTTGTAGAGCTGCGGCACCAGGCAGCAGTCGGCCAGCCCGGGCAGGTCGCCATGGCAATGGGCCCCGGTGGCCGGATTCTCGGCGACCAGTGCCTCGAACGCGCCCAGCCCCTCGCCGATCCAGTGCCGCACCCAGGCCTCGCGCCCGTCCTGCGGCACGTTCCATTCGCGCTCCAGGTATTGCAGCACGCGCAGGTTGTTGAGCGGATGGATGTCGCAGGCCACCAGCTGCGCCAGCGCCCGCACCCGGGCGCGTTCACGGGCGGTGGCCGGCAGCAGCGGCGCGGCGTGCGGCCAGACCTCCTCCAGGTACTCGAGGATCGCCAGCGACTGGCTCACGGCGCGATGGCCGTGCAGCAGCAGCGGCACCAACTGCTGCGGATTGAGTTCGGCATAGGCGGCCGCATGCTGCTCGCCGCCATCGCGCAGCAGGTGCACCGGCTCGATCGTGCAGGCCAGGCCCTTCAGGCGCAGTCCGATGCGGACCCGCCAGGCGGCGCTGGAGCGCCAATAGGAATACAGGTGCAGCCCTTCGTCGCCGGTCCTGTCCATCGCCATCCTCCCGGGGAGCCCGGACACGATACTCCGGTCACGCCGGCAAGGGCTGGCGCTCGATGCGCTGCTCGATGGCGCCGAACAGACTGCGGCCCTCGCGGTCGAGCATCTCGATCCGCACGCTGTCGCCGAACTTCATGAACGGAGTGCTCGGCTTGCCGTCGCGCAGGGTTTCCACGGTGCGCTGCTCGGCGAAGCAGGAGGCGCCGCGGGCGACGTCCTGGTTGGCGATCGTGCCCGAGCCGACGATCGTGCCGGCCGCCAGCGGCCGGGTCCTGGCCGCGTGCGCGACCAACTGGGCGAAGTCGAACTGCATGTCCTCGCCGGCTTCCGGGGCGCCGAACCACTGGCCGTTAATGTGGGTCAGCAGCGGCAGGTGCAGCTTGTTGCCGCGCCAGTCCGCGCCCAGTTCGTCCGGGGTGGCCAGCACCGGCGACAGCGCCGAGCGCGGCTTGGACTGGAGGAAGCCGAAGCCCTTGGCCAGCTCCGGCGGGATCAGGTTGCGCAGGGAGACGTCGTTGACCAGGCCCACCAGTTGGATGTGGCCGGCGGCCTGCTCCGGGGTGACGGCCATCGGCACGTCGTCGGTGACCACCACGATCTCCGCCTCCAGGTCGATGCCGTAGTCCTCGCTGACCACGCGCACCGGGTCGCGCGGGCCGTAGAAGCCGGAACTGGTGGCCTGGTACATCAGCGGGTCGGTATAGAAGCTCTCCGGCACTTCGGCCCCGCGCGCGCGGCGCACCCGCTCCACGTGCGGGAGGTAGGCGCTGCCGTCGACGAATTCGTAGGCGCGCGGCAGCGGCGCGGCCAGCGCATCCATCTCCAGGGCAAAGGCCCCGGCGGCCTGGCCGGCTTCCAGCGCCTGCGCCAGCGCGACCAGGCGCGGCGCGGCGCGCTGCCAGTCGTCCAGGGCCTGCTGCAGGGTGGTGGCGATGCCGCTGGCGCGCACGGCGCGGGCCAGGTCGCGCGACACGACCACGAGGGTGCCGTCACGGCCGCCTTCCTTGAGGGTTCCTAGCTTCATCGCGGCGCACTCCTGCGGGCCTGGGGAGCGGAATTGTAGCGGTCCGGGACAATCGTTTCATTGGAAACATTGCCCTGGCCCGGCCGGCCGGCCGGCCCGGGTTTGTGCGCCGCAGCATGCCAGGGCGTAGAATGTGCGCCCTCTTCCACGCTCTCCACGGAGCCGCAGATGGCCCTGCACCAGGTCGATTCCGGCCGCAATCCGCCGGACGAAATCAATGTCGTCATCGAGATCCCCAAGGACTCCGAGCCGGTCAAGTACGAAGTGGACAAGGCCACTGGCGCGATCTTCGTCGACCGCATCCTCTCCACCCCGATGCGCTATCCGTGCAACTACGGCTACGTGCCCGACACCCTGTGCGGCGACGGCGACCCGGCCGACGTGCTGGTGGTGCTGCCGCTGCCGCTGATCCCCGGCTCGGTGGTGCGCTGCCGCCCGGTGGGCGTGCTGAAGATGACCGACGAGGCCGGCGGCGACGAGAAGATCCTGGCGGTGCCGATCTCCAAGGTGTTCTCGGGCTATGGCCACGTGGAGGACATCGAACAGGTCTCGCCGCACTGGCTGGAACGCATCGGCCACTTCTTCGAGCACTACAAGGACCTGGAGCAGGGCAAGTGGGTCAAGCTCGATGGCTGGGGCAATGCCGCCGAGGCCAAGCGGATCCTGCGCGAGTCCATGCAGCGCGCCAGCGGGCGGGACTGAGCTCGCACGCCGCGCCCCGGGCAACGGTCCGGAGCCGGCGTCTCCGCCCCTGGAACCGGACAGGTCGAGTCCTCCGCCTGTCCGCTTTCGCGGCATCGCAGCAAGGCGGTTCCCGGCCGGGCCCCTAGACTTGGGGATTGTTCCGCTTCCCGCCCGGAGATCCGAATGAATGCTGTCCCCCGCCGGCATCCGCAGGCCGCCGACGGCAGCACGCTGCCCGAACTGAACCGCTGGGTGGCCGAGATGGCCGCCCTGACCCGGCCCGACGCGATCCACTGGTGCGACGGCAGCGACGGCGAATACCGGGCCCTGCTCGCCGCCATGACCGCTGACGGCACCCTGCTCCCGCTCAACCCCGCCACCCACCCCGGCTGCTATCTGCACCGCTCGCACCCGGACGATGTGGCCCGGGTCGAACACCTGACCTTCGTCTGCACCTCGCAACGGGAGGATGCCGGGCCCAACAACCATTGGATGGCGCCGCAGGAAGCCGACGCCAAGATCGATGCGCTGTTCGACGGCTGCATGCGCGGGCGCACGATGTACGTGATCCCCTACTGCATGGGCCCGATCGACTCGCCGCTGGCGCGCTGCGGAGTGGAGCTCACCGACTCGCCCTACGTGGTGGCGAACATGCGGATCATGACCCGGATGGGCGCGGCGGCGCTGGCCCGGATCGAGCGCGAAGGCCACGAGGAAACCGCCCGCGGCGAACGGACGCATCCCGAGAAAGCCGCTTGCGGCGAACGGACGCATCCCGAGGGAGCCGCTTGCGGCGAACGGACGCATACGTTCGTCCGCGGCCTGCACTCGACGGGCGAACTGGATCCGCAGCGCCGCTACATCATGCACTTCCCCGAATCGCTGACCATCAAGTCCTACGGCTCGGGCTACGGCGGCAACGCGCTGCTGGGCAAGAAGTGCCACGCCCTGCGCATCGCCTCCTGGCAGGCGCGGCAGGAGGGCTGGCTGGCCGAGCACATGCTGGTGCTCGGCCTGGAGAACCCGCAGGGCGAGACCCACTACATCGCCGCGGCCTTCCCCAGCGCCTGCGGCAAGACCAACCTGGCGATGCTGATCCCGCCGCAGGGCTACCGGGAGGCCGGCTGGAAGATCTGGACCGTGGGCGACGACATCTGCTGGATGCGCCCTGGCGCGGACGGTCGCCTGTGGGCGATCAACCCGGAGGCCGGCTTCTTCGGCGTGGCGCCGGGCACCTCGGGCAAATCCAATCCGAACGCGCTGGCCTCGATCCAGCACGACACCCTTTTCACCAACGTGGCGGTGACCGCCGACAACCAGCCGTGGTGGGAAGGCCTGGACGGGCGCACCCCGGCCAGCGACTGGCAGGGCCGCCCCTACGACCCGGCCAACGGCCCGGCCGCGCATCCGAATTCACGCTTCACCGTAGGCGCGAAGCAATGCCCCACCGCCTCGCCGCACATGGAGGACGCGCAGGGCGTGCCGATCTCCGCGATCATGTTCGGCGGCCGCCGCGCCGGCCTGGTGCCGCTGGTGTTCGAGGCCCGCGACTGGACCCATGGCGTACTGGTCGGTGCGGCGATGGCCTCGGAAACCACCGCCGCGGCCACCGGTGCGGTCGGGGTGGTCCGCCGCGACCCGATGGCGATGAAGCCGTTCTGCGGCTACCACTTCGGCGACTACTTCGCCCACTGGCTGTCGTTCGACCGCCCTGGTGCGAGGCTGCCGAAGGTGTTCCACGTCAATTGGTTCCGCAAGGCCGAGGACGGCAGGTTCCTGTGGCCGGGCTTCGGCGAGAACCTGCGGGTGCTGGAATGGATCCTCGGCCGGGTTCAGGGCACCGCCGCCGCGCGCGAGACCGCCATCGGCCTGCTGCCGGAACGCGAGGCGCTCGCCCTGCATGACCTGGGACTGCCCGAGGCCACGCTCGATGCGCTGCTGGACATCGATACGGACGCCTGGAAGGCGGAGATGGACAGCGTGCAGCAGAGCCTGGCCGAACTGGGCGAGCGTACGCCGCAAGCCTTGCGCGAGAACTGCGCGCGGATCCGCGCGGCGCTGGGCTGAAGCCCCGGCGCGCCGGGCGCGGGGTGGCGGCCGTGCGCTCCCGCCCGATCAGCCGGCACTCCGGCTCAGCAACTGCTCCGCGCGCACCGCCACCGGCATCCACACCGCGCGCTGCGCCTCGATGCCCGCTTCGTGCCGGCGCCACTTCTCCGCATCCGGCGGGGTGAGCGTATAGCGGGACAGCGGCAGGCTCGCGCCCAGCCTGCGATCCCAGCCCAGCCCGGCCCAGGCGCACAGCCGCTCGATCTCGCCCTGCGGATCGCCCAGGAACCGGGTGTACTGGATCCCCGTCCAGGCATCGGCCGGCAACGATTCCAGGTCGTCCAGCAGCGTGCCCACGGCGCTCGCCCATTGCCGGGCGACCACCTCTTCGAGCGGCCTGCCGCGGCCCTCCCTCCAGCCGGGCGTCAGCAGGAACGACCAGGTCGGTCCTTCCCACCCGGGCAACTGCGGATACATGGCGAAATCGCCCGAGCGCCAGCCGTCGATCATGCTGCCTATGGCCTGGCGGGGATCGCGGTACAGGAACACGAACCCGGCCCCGGGGAATACCGTGCGCAGGAACGGGACGCGCAAGGCATTCTTGGGGGTCTTCTCCAGCATCCGCACCGGCGCGCCGGCGGGCGGCCTGCGATCGCGATCGCGCAACTGGTGGAAGAACCGCTCGCGCAATGCCCGGGCCGTTTCCTCGGTGGCGTCGGCGGCAAGCAGCCGGTTGGAATCGTAGCCGCGTGCGGACGGCGCCAGGCCGGGGACGCCTTCGATCAGGGCGTGGCTTTCGTCGCCCGGGGAATACAGGCCCGGCGCGGTGGCCAGGGTCTCGAACAGCAGGGTCGACCCGGAGCGCGGCGCACTGAGGATGAACAGCGGTCGTTCGAACAGCGGATCGCCCGCCTGCTGCGTCGCCCGGGGCGTTGCCGGCCGGTCGGGCACGACCGCTGCGCCTGCATGCACGCCGGCCGGGGCCACGCCATGCCGGTCCATCCGCGATTCGTCGCCGGCCACGGCGGCGGCGGTGGCCAAGGCCATGTCCAGCACGTGCGCATGCAGCGCCTGGAAGAAGCCGAGTTCGTTCTTCAGGCCGATCTGCCCCGCGCCCAGCGCTTCGAGTTCGGCGGTGACGTCGTCCAGCAATCGCCGGTAGCGCGGCAATCCTTCCCCGCCGTCGCCATGGCAGGCCCACAGCCCCTGCCAGCGCCGGGCGAAGCGCAGCAATGCCTGCTGGATCGGCCCCATGCGCGGGTCGGCAACGGCTTCGCCCAGCAGGAACACGATGTGCTCGCGCAATTCCCATGGCGACATCACCGCCGGCGCGTTCCAGGCCTCGAAATCCAGCGCCACCGGCCGGCCGGGCGCGGGCGCGACGCGCACCGGCCGCCAGTCCTGGCCGCGCGGTCCGGGGGGCCGCGCCTGCCCCAGCAAGTCCCAGAAGCGTTCGCCGCCGACCGTGTCCGCAACCAGGTGGATGCGGGTATCGCTGCCCTCGTTGAGCACGCGATGGCGCCGCCAGGTGTCGAAGATCCAGCACTCGCCGGCGGCCATGTTGACCTCGCCCTCGCCGCACTGGAATCGCACCGACGGGGTGGTCACGATCGGCACGTGCACGCGCATGCGCTCGCGCCAGTAGTAGTTGATGTCGACGTGCGCACGCACTTCGGCCTGGCCGGACAGGCGCATCAACCGCGCGCGCCCCCAGGTGGCCCCGAGCGCTTCCAGCGCCTGCATCAGGTAGGGACACTGCTCCAGCGCCGGAGTCGGCCGCATCGGCCCGTTCAACTCGTCGCTGTCCGGATCGCCGTGGGTGGTGATCAGGGTCAGGGCGGTGTTGCCGTCATCGCGCTCGGTCCGGCCGCGCCACCAGCGCTCGTCCACTGCCGCCACCTCCCTGGCCATGGCCTGGGCATCGAACAGGATGGGGAGTTGGAGGAACGGTACCTGCAGCTTCATGGCGGGAGCGGGCGCGGATGCGGGAAACGGTCAGTGTGCCGCGACCATCGGCTGCGGCAAGTGCCGTTCGGCACGGGCGGCAACCGGAGACTACCCGGGCCGGTACACCTGCGCGCCCTGCTCGCGGAACTGCGCCGACTTCTCGGCCATGCCGGCTTCCAGCGCCCGGGCCTCGTCCACCCCGTGCTCGGCGGCGTAATCGCGCACGTCCTGGGTGATCTTCATCGAGCAGAAGTGCGGGCCGCACATCGAGCAGAAGTGGGCCAGCTTGTGCGCGTCCTTGGGCAGGGTCTCGTCGTGGAATTCCTTTGCCTTCTCCGGGTCCAGGCAGAGGTGGAATTGGTCCTCCCAGCGGAACTCGAAGCGCGCCTTGCTCAGCGCGTTGTCGCGCACCTGCGCGCCCGGGTGGCCCTTGGCCAGGTCGGCGGCGTGGGCGGCGATGCGGTAGGCCATGATTCCGTCGCGCACGTCCTGGCGGTTGGGCAGGCCCAGATGTTCCTTGGGCGTGACGTAGCACAGCATCGCGGTGCCGAACCAGCCGATCATGGCCGCGCCGATGGCGCTGGTGATGTGGTCGTAGCCGGGCGCGATGTCGGTGGTCAGCGGGCCGAGGGTGTAGAACGGTGCCTCGCCGCACTCGCGCAGCTGCTTGTCCATGTTCTCCTTGATCAGCTGCATCGGCACATGGCCGGGGCCTTCGATCATGGTCTGCACGTCGTGCTTCCAGGCGATCTTGGTCAGCTCGCCCAGGGTTTCCAGTTCGCCGAATTGCGCGGCATCGTTGGCATCGGCGATGCAACCGGGGCGCAGGCCGTCGCCCAGCGAGAAGGCCACGTCGTAGGCCTTCATGATCTCGCAGATGTCCTCGAAGTGGGTGTAGAGGAAGTTCTCCCTGTGGTGCGCCAGGCACCACTTGGCCAGGATCGAGCCGCCGCGACTGACAATACCGGTGGTGCGCCTGGCGGTCAGCGGCACGTAGCGCAGCAGCACGCCGGCGTGGATGGTGAAGTAGTCCACGCCCTGTTCGGCCTGCTCGATCAGGGTGTCGCGGAAGATCTCCCAGGTCAGCTCCTCGGCGCGGCCGTCCACCTTCTCAAGCGCCTGGTAGATCGGCACCGTGCCGATCGGCACCGGCGAGTTGCGCACGATCCACTCGCGGGTCTCGTGGATGTGCTTGCCGGTGGACAGGTCCATTACCGTGTCGCCGCCCCAGCGGATCGACCAGACCAGCTTCTCCACTTCCTCGGCGATGCCCGAGCTGACCGCGCTGTTGCCGATGTTGGCGTTGATCTTGGTCAGGAAGTTGCGGCCGATGATCATCGGCTCGCTTTCCGGATGGTTGATGTTGTTGGGCAGGATCGCGCGGCCGCGGGCGATCTCCTCGCGCACGAACTCGGGGGTGATGAGTTTGGGGATGCTGGCGCCGAAGCTCTCGCCCGGGTGCTGGGCCAGCAGATGCGCCTCGCGCACCGCCTCCAGCCGCTGGTTCTCGCGAATGGCGACGTATTCCATCTCCGGGGTGACGATGCCGCGGCGTGCGTAGTGCATCTGGGTGACGTTGGCACCGGCCCTGGCCCGGCGCGGCAACGCACGGTTGGGGAAACGCACCGCCGCCAGCTTCGGATCGTGCTCGCGGGCGCGGCCGAATTCGGAGGACAGCGCCGGCAGCGCCTCGGTGTCGCCGCGCTCGGCGATCCACTGCGCGCGCAGCGCCGGCAGGCCGGTGGCCAGGTCGATGCGCGCCTGCGGGTCGGTATAGGGACCGGAGGTGTCGTACACCGTGACCGGGGGGTTGTCCTCGCCACCGAAAATGGTCGGCGTGCGGGTCAGCACGATCTCGCGCATCGGCACGCGGATGTCCGGGCGTGAACCTTCGACGTGGATCTTGTGCGAGCCGGGGATCGGCCGGGTCACCGACTCGGACAGCTGCTCGGCCTGCTGGGCCAGGGTGGCGGGAATGGCGTTCATGGATGGCTCCGCTCGATGCAGGGATCGCCGCACTCGCGTGCGGACCATGGGCGGTGGCGATGCCGGGAGTTCGGATTCCGGCCCGCACCACCCGGAGCGGGCGGACACGGGACGGCCAGGCCATCCCGCGAAAGCTTCCCTACGCCGGTATCAACCGGATCAGGTTCCAAGGGACTGTCTCAACCGCGGCCCTTCCCGGCGCCGGCGGTACCCCCGCTTCGGCCGCCATTAGACCATAGCCGGCCTCCGGCTTCAGGCCCGGCGGGAGCTGGGCGCACGCAACTCAGTATCCGGCCGCGTGGCCGTCCTTGCGGCTTTCCGAGGCGCCGAAGTACACCCCGCTGTCCGGGTCGCGCAGGATCGCCTGGTAGCCGCCGAACGGACCGTCGGCGAACACGATGCGGTGGCCCTTGCGCATCAGCGCGCGGATCGTCTCGTAGGGAAAGCCGGTTTCCAGGTTGACCTCGCCGCCGTCGCTCATCGCCGTGCCGCGGCCGGTCGGTTCGGTCGAGCCCTCGTGCTGGATCCGCGGCGCGTCGCCGGCCTCCTGCAGGTTCATGCCGAAGTCGACCAGGTTCATCACGATCTGCACGTGGCCCTGCGGCTGCATCGCCCCGCCCATCACCCCGAAGCTCACCCAGGGTTTGCCGTTTCGGGTGATGAAGGCCGGGATGATGGTCTGGAACGGGCGCTTGCCCGGCGCGTAGCAGTTGGGGTGGCGCGGCTGCACGTCGCAGCCGGCCAGCACGAACATCTCGCCGCGGTCCTGGAGGATGAAGCCCAGCCCCGGCGGGGCCATGCCGCTGCCCATGCCGCGGTAGTTGGACTGGATCAGCGAGACCATCATCCCGTCGGCGTCGGCGGTGGTCAGGTAGATGGTGTCGCCTTCCTCCAGTTGCCTGGGCGTGCCCGGCTGCACCTCGCGCAGCGCCTTGTCCATCGATACCAGCTTGCGCCGCTGCGCCGCGTATTCCTTGGATACCAGCTTCGCCACCGGCGCCGGCTGGAACGCCGGGTCGGCGTAGAACCGCGCGCGGTCGGCGAAGGCCAGCTTCTTGGCTTCCACGAACAGGTGCACGTGCTCGGGCGAGCCGAACGCGATCTTGGAGAAGTCGTAGCCCTCCAGCACGTTGAGCATCTGCAGCGCGGCGATGCCCTGGCTATTGGGCGGCAGTTCCCACACGTCCACGCCGCGGTAGTTGGTGGACACCGGCTCGACCCATTCGCCGTGGTGCGCGGCCAGGTCCTCGTAGGAGAGGTAGCCACCGTTGGCCTTGAAGTAGGCATCGACGGTGTGCGCGATCTCGCCCTTGTAGAACGCGTCGCGGCCGCCATCGGCGATCTTCTGCAGGGTGTCGGCCAGGTTCGGGTTCCTCCACATCTCGCCCTTGCGCGGGGCGCGGCCGTCGATGGTGAACTGCTCCTTGAAGCCGGGATATTGCGCCAGCCGCGGCACCGAGCGCTCCCAGTAATACGCGATCACCTCGTGCACCGGATGGCCTTCGCGCGCGTAGCGGATGGCCGGCGCCAGGTTGTCGGCCATCGGCCGCCGGCCGAAGCGCTCGTGCAGCGCGAACCAGCCGTCCACCGCGCCGGGCACCGAGACCGGCAGCGGGCCGGTGGCGGGGATCTCCTCCAGTCCTCGGCGCCCGAACTCGGCCAGGGTCAACGATTGCGGCGAGCGACCCGAACCGTTGTAGCCGTACAGTTTTCCGGTCTTCGGATCCCAGACGATGGCGAACAGGTCGCCGCCTATTCCATTCCCGGTCGGCTCCATCAGCCCGAGCGCGGCATTGGCGGCGATGGCCGCGTCCATCGCCGAACCGCCCTGGCGCATCGTGTCCAGCGCGATCTGGGTGGCCAGCGGGTGCGAAGTGGCCGCCATCGCGTGCGGGGCGATCACTTCCGAACGGGTGGCGAACAGCTCGCCGGTGATCCGGTCGGCGGCGGGCGCGACGGACGGCACGAGGGCAAGCGACAGGAAGGCGGCGACAAGAATGCGCATGGCGGTGCTTCGAGGCGGCGGCTGGCAGCGAAGATAGCCCAGCGCCGGCGCGGCTACTACGGGATGCCGGCGGCGACGCTCAAGGATCGAGCAATGCCTTGTCCCGCACCGCGCCCTTGTCGGCGCTGGTGGCCAGCAGCGCATAGGCCTTCAACGCGGTGCTGACCTGGCGTGGGCGCGGCTGCGCCGGCTTCCAGCCCCGGGCGTCCTGTTCGGCACGGCGTGCGGCCAGTTCGACTTCCGGCACCCGCAGGTCGATGCTGCGCGCCGGGATGTCGATGCGGATGCGGTCGCCGTCGCGGACCAGGCCGATGGCGCCGCCGGCCGCCGCCTCCGGCGAGGCGTGGCCGATGGACAAGCCCGACGTGCCGCCGGAAAAGCGCCCGTCGGTGAGCAGGGCGCAGTGCTTGCCGAGGCCCTTGGATTTCAGGTACGAGGTCGGGTACAGCATTTCCTGCATGCCCGGGCCGCCCTTGGGGCCTTCGTAGCGGATCACCACCACGTCGCCGGCCTGCACCTCGTCGCCGAGGATACCCTGCACCGCCGCGTCCTGGCTTTCGTAGACGCGGGCGCTGCCTTCGAACACGTGGATCGATTCGTCCACGCCGGCGGTCTTCACCACGCAGCCATCGACGGCGATGTTGCCATGGAGCACGGCCAGGCCGCCCTCCTTCGAGAACGCGTGCTGCACATCACGGATGCAGCCTTCGGCACGGTCGACGTCCAGCGACGGCCAGCGCGTGGCCTGGCTGAAGGCGACCTGGGTGGGGATGCCGGCCGGGCCGGCCTTGAAGAAGGCATGGACCGCCTCGTCCTGCGTGGCGATCACGTCCCACGTCTCCAGCGCCTCGCCCAGGGTGCGGGCATGCACGGTGGAGGCACCGGTGTGGAGCAGGCCGCCCCGCGCCAGCTCGGCCAGGATGGCCATGACTCCGCCGGCACGATGGACGTCCTCGATGTGATACTTCTGGGTATTCGGCGCGACCTTGCACAACTGTGGCACGCGCTTCGACAGCCGGTCGATGTCGCGCATCCCGAACGCCACCTCACCCTCCTGCGCGGCGGCCAGCAGGTGCAGGATGGTATTGGTCGAGCCGCCCATCGCGATGTCCAGGGTCATCGCGTTCTCGAATGCCTCGAACGTGGCAATCCCGCGGGGCAGCGCACTGGCATCCTCGGCGCCGTACCAGCGATGGCACAGTTCCACCGCGGTGACGCCGGCGCGCTTGAACAATGCCTCGCGATCGGCATGGGTCGCCAGCAGGGTGCCGTTGCCCGGCAGCGACAGGCCCAGCGCCTCGGTCAGGCAGTTCATCGAGTTGGCGGTGAACATGCCCGAACACGAGCCGCAGGTCGGGCAGGCGCTGCGCTCCACCGCGGCCACCTGCTCGTCGGAAGCGGCCGGGTCGGCGGCCATCACCATCGCATCGATCAGGTCGAGCTTGTGGTCCGCCAGCCGGGTCTTGCCCGCCTCCATCGGCCCGCCGGACACGAACACCGTGGGGATGTTCAGCCGCAGCGCGGCCATCAGCATGCCCGGGGTGATCTTGTCGCAGTTGGAGATGCACACCAGCGCGTCGGCGCAGTGCGCGTTGACCATGTATTCGACCGCATCGGCGATCAGTTCGCGGCTGGGCAGCGAATACAGCATGCCGTCGTGGCCCATGGCGATGCCGTCGTCGACGGCGATCGTGTTGAATTCCTTGGCCACCCCGCCGACGCGCTCGACCTCGCGTGCGACCAGTTGCCCCAGGTCCTTCAGGTGCACGTGGCCGGGCACGAACTGGGTGAAGGAGTTGGCGATGGCGACGATGGGCTTGTGGAAGTCCTCGTCGCGCATGCCGGTGGCGCGCCACAGGGCGCGGGCGCCGGCCATGTTGCGGCCGTGGGTGGAGGTGCGGGAGCGGTATTCGGGCATGGGGCGGAACGCTGGCGGACGCTGGCGCGTGGGGGGGATGACCTGGCGCCGTGGGGGCCGGTCGCGGATGCTCGGGCGATGCGGGATTGTGCGGCGATTGTGCGGCCTGCGCACGGTTGCAACTGCAACCGTAGCGCGGGCGTCCGGATCGCTTGACAAGCTGCGAAACGGCGTGTTTCCCTACGGTCCATGTTGCACTGCCACACGCCCTCGACGAACGCCACCCGCGCGCCCCACGGCCCCGAGTCGCTCCTCGTCCTCGTCCTTATTACCTCGCCCACGGGTGCGGGACGAACCGGCGCGTAAGCAGAAACACCACGCCAGATTCGCAAAACCCCGCACCGCAAGGCGCGGGGTTTTTTGTTGACCGCTCCTCCCTCCCCGATCCCGCAACGCACAGGACTCCGCCATGACCCGTTCCACCACTCCCGCCCTCATCAAGCGCATCGCGATCGTCGGCTATGGCAGCCAGGGCCGCGCGCATGCGCTGAACCTGCGCGACTCCGGCTTCGACGTGGTCGTCGGCCTGCGCCCGGGCGGCCCGACCGAGGCCAAGGCCCAGGCCGACGGCTTCGTGGTCAAGGCGCCGGCCGAGGCGGTGAAGGACGCCGACCTGGTCGCGATCCTGACCCCGGACATGGTCCAGAAGAAGGTCTACGAGGAGGCGGTCGGCCCGAACATGAAGCCCGGCGCCTGCCTGCTGTTCGCCCACGGCCTCAACGTCCACTTCGGCATGATCGCCCCGCGCGAGGACCTGGACGTGGTCCTGGTCGCGCCCAAGGGCCCGGGCGCACTGGTGCGCCGCGAGTACGAGATCGGCCGCGGCGTGCCGTGCATCTACGCCGTCCACCAGGACCGCTCGGGCAAGGCCGAAGGGTTCGCGCTGGAATATGCCGCTGGCCTGGGCGGCGCCCGCGCCAACATCATCAAGACCACCTTCAAGGAAGAGACCGAGACCGACCTGTTCGGCGAGCAGGCGGTGCTGTGCGGCGGCGCGTCCTCGCTGGTCCAGGCCGGCTTCGAGACCCTGGTCGAGGCCGGCTACCAGCCGGAGATCGCCTACTACGAGGTGCTGCACGAACTGAAGCTGATCGTGGACCTGTTCTACGAAGGCGGGATCACCCGCATGCTCGAGTTCATCTCCGAGACCGCGCAGTACGGCGATTTCGTCAGCGGCCCGCGGGTGATCGACGCCGGGGTCAAGGCCCGGATGAAGGACGTGCTGACCGACATCCAGAACGGCACCTTCACCCGCAACTGGCAGGCCGAGTACGACGCCGGCCTGCCGAACTACCGGAAGTTCCAGCAGGCCGACAAGGACCACCCGATCGAGCAGGTCGGCAAGCAGCTGCGGGCGAAGATGGTCTGGCTGCAGGCCGGCGGAGCCCAGGCCGACGCCGACGACGCCTCCGCGCAAGGGACCGCCGCCGCATGAACGCCGCCTCCCCCACCGCGGCGGCCGGACTGCGCAACGGCGCGGCCTGGGTCGCGCACGCGCTGGAGGCCGAGGGGGTGGACACGATCTTCGGCTATCCGGGCGGCGCGATCATGCCGTTCTACGACGCGCTGGTGGATTCCGCGCTGCGCCACGTGCTGGTCCGCCACGAGCAGGGTGCGGCGCTGGCGGCGAACGGCTACGCCCGCGCCAGCGGCCGGGTCGGCGTGTGCGTGGCCACCTCCGGCCCGGGCGCGTCGAACCTGGTGACCGGGATCGCCGACGGACTGCTGGATTCGGTGCCGATGGTCTGCATCACCGGCCAGGTCGGCACGCCGCTGCTGGGCACCGACGCGTTCCAGGAACTGGACGTGTTCGGCATGACCATGCCGATCGTCAAGCACAGCTTCCTGGTGCGCAGGGTCGAGGATCTGCCGCACGTGCTGCGCGAGGCCTTCCGCCTGGCCCGCGAGGGCCGGCCCGGGCCGGTGCTGATCGACCTGCCCAAGGACGTCCAGGTCGGCGCCGCCGCGCACCTGCCGGCGCACGTGCCGGCACCGGTCGAGCCCGAGCCGGCCCCGGCCGATGCGGCGCTGGCGCAGGCCATCGCCGCGATTGCGGCCGCCGAAAAGCCCGTCATCTACGGCGGTGGCGGCATCGGCATCGCCGATGCGGTGGACGAGTTCCGCCAGTTCGTCGAAGTCACCGGCATCCCCACCGTGCTGACCCTGCGCGGCCTGGGCGCACTGCCCGGCAACCATCCGCAGTTGCTGGGCATGCTCGGCATGCATGGTTCGCGCGCGGCGAACATCGCGGTGCAGGAGGCGGACCTGCTGGTGGTGGTCGGCGCCCGCTTCGACGACCGCGCCACCGGCAAGCTGGCCGAGTTCGCCCCGTTCGCGCGGGTGATCCACCTGGACGCCGACGCCTACGAGATCTCCAAGCTGCGCACCGCCGACATCGCCCTGCCCGGCGACGTCGGCGCCGGCCTGCGCGAACTGGCCGCCGGCGCACTCGACCATCCGGGCAACGGCGCCCAGGACGGCTGGCGCCAGCGCTGCGCGCGCAACCGCCAGCGCCATGCCGCCCGCTACGACGCGCCCGGCCAGGACATCTACGCGCCGGCGCTGCTCAAGCGCCTGAGCGAACTGGCTCCGGACGCGATCGTGTCCTGCGACGTCGGCCAGCACCAGATGTGGGTGGCCCAGCACTGCCGCTTCGCCCATCCGCGCAACCACCTGACCTCCGGCGCGCTGGGCACGATGGGCTTCGGCCTGCCGGCGGCGATGGGCGCGCAGTTCGCCTGCCCGGACCGGCGCGTGGTCCTGGTCAACGGCGATGGCGGCTTCATGATGAACGTGCAGGAGCTGGTGACCATCGCCCGCTGCCAGCTGCCGATCAAGATGATCCTGCTGGACAACAGTTCGCTGGGCATGGTCCGGCAGTGGCAGGAGTTGTTCTTCGATCGCCGCTACAGCGAGATCGACCTGTCCGACAACCCGGACTTCGCCGCCCTGGCCCGGGTCTGCGGCATCCCCGCCAGCCGGATCGAGCACCGCGGCGAGGTCGAGGGCGCGCTGGCCGCGCTGCTGGCGGCGCCGGGACCGGGTCTGCTGCACGTGAAGATCGACGCGCGCGCCAACGTCTGGCCGCTGGTGCCGCCGAACACGGCCAACAGCCAGATGCTCGATTCCAACCCCAACGACAAGAAGGCGGAGCCCGCGCATGCGCTACCGGCTTGACCTGGTGCTGAAGCCCGTGGAGGGCGCGCTGGTGCGGGTGATCGGGATGACCGAGCGCCGCGGCTTCGCGCCGCGCGCGATCCAGGGCGGCGCGGACGCCGTGGACGGCCGCTGGCGGCTGCAGCTGGTGGTCGAGGGCAGCCGCCCGGCCGAGACCCTCAGGCGCCAGTTGCTGAAGGTGTACGACTGCGAGTCGGTGGCGATCGTCGCCCTGGACGACGCCGCGCAGGCAGCGGCGTGATGCGCGCGCCGGCAGCTCCGCAGCACTGCGCCACGACCGCCCCTGCGGAGGTCGTGGTGCGGAGGCGCCTTCTTCGCCATCGCCCGTGGTCCGGCGGCCATGCCTGAGCACGGCCGCGCCAGCGCCGGGTCGAAGGAGGCGGACGTCGGCGACGTCGGCGGCATGGATGCGGCCGCCGTCGAGGTCGGCGTCGCCGAGGTGCTGGCCGCGCAATCGCGGCTGCGCCGCTACCTGCCGGTCACCCCGATGCACCGCGCCGAGCGTTTCGGGGTGATGCTCAAGCTGGAGAACCTGCAGCGCACCGGCTCGTACAAGGTGCGCGGCGCGCTCAACGCGATGCTGGCCGCGCGCGAGCGCGGCGACCAGCGCCCGGTGATCTGCGCCTCGGCCGGCAACCACGCCCAGGGCGTGGCCTGGGCCGCCTATCGCCTGGGCGTGCAGGCGATCACGGTGATGCCGCACGGCGCGCCCGAGAACAAGATCGCCGGCGTGGCCCACTGGGGCGCCACCGTGCGCCAGCACGGCGACAGCTACGACGAAGCCCATGCCTTCGCCCGCCTGCTGGCCGAGCAGAACGGCTACCGCTTCCTGTCCGCGTTCGACGACCCGGACGTGATCGCCGGCCAGGGCACCCTCGGCATCGAGATCGCCCCGTACACGCCGGACGTGGTCATCGTCCCCATCGGCGGCGGCGGCCTGGCCTCGGGCGTGGCCCTGGCACTCAAGTCCCAGGGCGTGCGCGTGGTCGGCGCCCAGGTCGAGGGCGTGGACTCCATGGCCCGCGCGCTCAAGGGCGACCTGCGCCCGCTGGACCCGGCGCGGACCCTGGCCGACGGCGTGCGGGTCAAGGTGCCCGGCTTCATCACCCGGCGCCTGTGCGCGCGCCTGCTCGACGATGTGGTCGTGGTGCGCGAGGCCGAACTGCGCGAGACCCTGGTGCGGCTGGCGCTGGAGGAGAACCTGATCGCCGAGGGCGCCGGCGCCCTGGCCCTGGCCGCCGGCCGGCGCGTGGCCGGCCGACGCAAGTGCGCGGTGGTCTCCGGCGGCAACATCGACGCACTGACCCTGGCCGCGCTGCTGTCCGAAGTGCGCCCGCGGCCGCCGCGCAAGCCGCGCCGGCGCGGCGTCGAAACGGCCGCGGGCGACCGCGCCGACACCGCCGATCCGGCCCTCGCAGGCACGGCCGACGTGGCAAAAGCACGCCCAGCCGCTAACCTTCCACCTGTCCCCACCATTCCCGTCCCATCGGCGCCCGGCGCGCCGCAGCACGTCAGCGAAGAGGAATTCACCTGGTGAACGCGCCCCAGTCACAAGCCCAGACCCAGGCCTCCCCGGCCCGAATCCGGGTATTCGACACCACCCTGCGCGACGGCGAGCAATCGCCCGGCTGCAGCATGACCCCGCAGCAGAAGCTGGTGATGGCCCGTGCCCTGGCCGAGCTGGGCGTGGACGTCATCGAGACCGGCTTCCCCGCCAGCTCCCAGTCCGACCGCGAAGCCATGGCCCTGATCGGCCGCGAGCTGCGCGAACCGACCCTGGCGGTACTCTCGCGCTGCCTGCGCGCCGACATCGACACCTCGCTGCAGGCGCTGGAGGCGGCCGCGCGCCCGCGCCTGCACCTGTTCCTGTCCACCAGCCCGCTGCATCGCGAGCACAAGCTGCGCATGAGCCGGCAACAGGTGCTGGACATGGCCGCGGACAGCATCGCCTACGCCAGGCGCTTCATCGACGACGTCGAATTCTCCACCGAGGACGGCACCCGCACCGAGGAGGACTTCCTGCACCAGGCCGTGGCCGCGGCGATCGCCGCCGGCGCCGGCACCATCAACGTGCCCGACACGGTCGGTTTCACCACCCCGGAGGAGATTCGCGGCCTGTTCCAGCGCCTGCTCGCGCAGGTGCCGGGCGCCGGCAACGTGGTTTTCAGCGCGCACTGCCACAACGACCTGGGCCTGGCCGTGGCCAATACCCTGGCCGCGATCGAAGGCGGCGCGCGCCAGGTGGAATGCACCATCAACGGCATCGGCGAGCGCGCCGGCAACTGCGCGCTGGAGGAGATCGTGATGGCGCTGAAGGTGCGCGGCGCGTTCTTCGAGGCCGACACCGGCATCGACACCCGCCGCCTGGTCCCGACCTCGCAGCTGCTGCAGCGGCTGGTGGGCATGCACGTGCAGCGCAACAAGGCGGTGGTCGGGGCCAACGCCTTCGCCCACGAGTCGGGCATCCACCAGCACGGCATGCTGCGCCACCGCGGCACCTACGAGATCATGCGCCCGCAGGACGTGGGCTGGCCGGACACGCAGATGGTGCTGGGCCGGCACAGCGGCCGCGCCGCGGTCGAACAGCGCCTGCGCGCGCTGGGCTACTACCTCGAGGACACCGAACTGGACCTGGTGTTCGCCGACTTCAAGGCGCTGTGCGAACAGCAGCGCGTGGTCACCGACGCCGACCTGCAGGCGCTGATGCAGGACACCGGCGACGGCGAGGGCTACCGCCTGGCCTCGATGACGGTCAGCGACCGCGGCCACCGCGCCATCGCCACCGTGGAACTGTCCGACCCGGACGGCCGGCGGGTGCTCGAGACCGCCGAGGGCGACGGCCCGGTCGATGCGCTGTTCGCCGCGCTGGCCTCGGCCACCGGGGTGCAACTGAGCCTGGAGAGCTACCAGGTGCACAGCGTCGGCCTGGGCGCCGACGCGCGTGGCGAGGCCAACCTGAGCGTGCGCCAGGGCGAGGTCGAGTACGGCGGCACCGGTACCAGCCGCGACATCATCGAGGCCAGCGCGCTGGCCTGGCTGGACGTGGCCAACCGCCTGCTGCGCCAGCGCCGCATCGCCGCCGGCAGCGAACAGCTCGCCACCGCCTGACCCCGACGGAACCCCACCCCACATGCAAGCCAACATCGTCGTCCTGCCCGGCGACGGCATCGGGCCGGAGATCGTCTCCGCGACCCTGCCGGTGCTCGAAGCCATCGCGACCCGCCACGGCCATCGCTTCCAGTTCCACGAACACGACATCGGCGGCATCGCCATCGACCGCCACGGCGTGCCGCTGCCGGAGTCCACCCTGGCCGCCGCGCAGCGGGCCGATGCGATCCTGCTGGGCGCGGTCGGCGGCCCGAAGTGGTCCGACCCGAACGCCAGGGTGCGCCCCGAACAGGGCCTGCTCGCGATCCGCAAGGGCCTGGGCCTGTTCGCCAACCTGCGCCCGACCCGGCCACACCCGGCCGCGCTGGGCGCCTCGCCGGTCAAGTCGCACCTGCTCGAGGGCGTGGACATCCTGGTCGTGCGCGAACTGACCGGCGGCATCTACTTCGGCGACAAGACCCGCAGCGACACCGACGCCACCGACCTGTGCCGCTACAGCGTGGCCGAGGTCGAGCGGGTGGTGCGGATGGCCGCCGGCCTGGCCCGCGCGCGCCGCGGCCACCTCACCTCGGTGGACAAGGCCAACGTGCTGGAGACCTCGCGGCTGTGGCGCGACGTCGCCAGCCGGGTGGTGCGCGAGGAATTCCCCGACGTGACCCTGGAGCACCAGTTGGTGGACTCGATGGCCATGCACCTGCTGTCGCGCCCGCGCGCCTACGACGTGGTGGTGACCGAGAACATGTTCGGCGACATCCTCACCGACGAGGCCTCGATGCTGGCCGGTTCGCTGGGCCTGCTGCCCTCCGCCTCGCTGGGGAGCTCCAGGGTCGGCATCTACGAGCCGATCCACGGTTCGGCCCCGGACATCGCCGGCCAGGGCATCGCCAATCCGTACGCCACGATCCTCAGCGCCGCGCTGCTGCTGCGCCACTCCCTGGGGCTGGAAGCCGAAGCCGCGGCGATCGAGGCCGCCGTGTCCGACGCGCTGGACGCGCAGGTGTTCACCGCCGACCTGGCCGATCCCGGCCGGGCCGTGTCCACGGCCCAGGCCGCGCAGGCGGTGCTCGAACGCCTGGCCTGAACCGCCGCGCCGCGTGCGGCCGGCGCCCCGCTGCTAGAATCGCCGCCTGCCGTACGGACCCCCACGGATGCACTCTCCGACCCTGCGCCTGGCCGCGATCGCCGGCCTCTTCCTCCTTGCCGCCTGCTCGAAGCCCGAAGCCCCGGAAGCCGCGCCGAGCCTGACCGTATCGGTGGCCATACCGCAGCGGGACACGATCGTGCGCGACGTGGTCGCCTCCGGCGCGGTGGCCGCCTGGGAGGAGGTGTCGGTCGGGGTGGAACTGTCCGGGCTGCGCGTGTCCGCGGTGGAGGTGGAAGTCGGCAGCGTGGTGGAGCGGGGCGACGTGCTGCTGCGGCTGGATACGCGTACCCAGGATGCCCGCCTGGCCGAAGCCGAGGCGGCGGTCGCCGAGGCGCGCGCGAACCTGGAAGTGGCCGAACGCAAGGCCCGTCGCGTCGGCGAACTGGCCGCGCAGAAACTGGTGTCGCAACAGGACGCCGACGAGGCCGACGCGGCGCGCACCAGCGCCCGCTCGCGCCTGGACACCGCCGTTGCCAGCCGCGACTCGGCCCGGGTGCAGCGCGACTTCGCCGTGGTCCGCGCGCCGGTGGCCGGGGTCATCTCCGCGCGCAGCGTGCAGCCGGGCCAGGTGGTGGCCGCCGGCACCGAGCTGCTGCGCCTGATCCGCGACGGCCGCCTGGAGTGGCGCGCCGAACTGGCCGAGGCCGACCTGTTGCGGGTCGGCGAGGGAGCTGGCGTCTTCGTGCAGTCGCCCGCAGGCGGCGAAGTCCCGGGCACGGTCCGCCGGGTCTCGCCGGCGCTCGACGCGCAGCGGCGCATCGGCACGATCTACGCCGACCTGCCCGAACCGGGCGTGCTGCGCGCCGGCATGTTCGCCCAGGGCCGGGTCGCGCTCGGCGAGGCCAGCGCCCTGCTGGTGCCGGCGGATGCGGTGGTGCGCCGCGATGGCCGCGCCCACGTGTTCGTGGTCGGCGACGACGGCCGCGTGCAGGAGCGCGGGGTGGAAACCGGCGCCATCTTCGGCGAGCGGATCGAGGTGCGCGGCGGCCTGGACGGAAGCGAGCGCGTGGTCGCCCGCGGCGCCGGCTTCCTCGGCGACGGCGACCTGGTGCGGGTGGTGGACGAGGCGCCGACGCCGACCGGGCGCGACGCGGGCGCGGACCGCTGACATGAACTTCTCGGCCTGGTCGATCCATCGCCCGCTGCCGGCGATCCTGGTGTTCATCCTGCTCACCGCCGCGGGCCTGTTCTCGTTCAACCGCCTGGCGGTGTCCAAGTTCCCGGACCTGACCGTGCCGATGGTGACGGTCACCGTCGCCCTGCCCGGCGCCAGCCCGAGCACCCTGGAGACCCAGGTCACCCGCAAGATCGAGGATGCGGTCTCCAGCATCGCCGGCATCGACGACTTGATCTCGACGGTCAGCGAAGGCGTGTCGACCACGGTGATCTCCTTCGACCTGGGCCGCGACGGCAACCTGGCCAAGGACGAGGTCCGCGACGCGGTCGACCGGATCCGCATCGACCTGCCCAACGAAGTGCAACCGCCGATCGTCGCCCTGCTCAACCTCGCCGGCGAGGACATGCTCACCTACGCGGTCACCGCCGACGGCTGGAGCGACGAACAGCTGAGCTGGTTCATCGACGACACCGTGAGCAAGCGCCTGTTCGGATTGTCCGGGGTGGGCGGCGTGCGCCGGATCGGCGGCGTCGAGCGCGAGATCCGGGTCGAACTGCGGCCGGAGGCGGTGCAGGGCTTCGGGGTCAGCCCGGCGATGCTGTCGCAGCAACTGGCGCGGATCCAGCAGGAGCAGCCCGGCGGACGCACCACCCTCGGCGGCGGCGAGCAGGCGGTGCGCACCCTGGGCACGGTGGCCGATCCCTCCGACCTGGCCGACTATCCGATCTTCGTTCCCGACGGGCGCAAGGTGCGCCTGTCCACCCTGGCTGACGTGCACGACGGCCATGCCCCCCTGGCCCAGACCGCGATCCTGGACGGCAAGCCGGTGATCGGCTTCGCGGTGCAGCGCACCATCGGCTCCAGTGAAGTGGACGTGGGCAACGCAGTGCGCGCCAGCGTCGCGGCGCTGGGCCGCGAGCAGCCGCGGCTGCGGATCGTCGAAGTGGCCTCGACCACCCAGGAGGCCGAGGCCTCGTTCGACGCCTCGATGCACATGCTGTGGGAAGGCGCGCTGCTGGCGGTGCTGGTGGTATGGCTGTTCCTGCGCGACTGGCGCGCCACCTTCATCTCCGCGGTGGCGCTGCCGCTGTCGATCATCCCCACCTTCGCGGTGATGTACTGGCTGGGCTTCAGCCTGAACATGATCACCCTGCTCGCGCTGGCGGTGGTAGTCGGCATCCTGGTCGACGACGCGATCGTGGAGGTGGAGAACATCGACCGCCACCTGCGCATGGGCAAGGCGCCGCGCCAGGCCGCACTGGAGGCGGCCGACGAGATCGGCCTGGCGGTGGTCGCCACCTCCTGCACCCTGGCGGCGGTGTTCATCCCGGTCGCCTTCATGCCGGGCATCCCGGGCAAGTTCTTCCGCGAGTTCGGCTGGACCGCGGCGGCGGCGGTGCTGTTCTCGCTGCTGGTGGCGCGCCTGATCACGCCGATGATGGCCGCGCACATGCTGCGGCCGCTGCCCGCGCACGAGGGCGATTCGAAACTGATGCGCTGGTACCTGAAGTGGGCCGACCGCGCGCTGCGCCACCGCGGGCGCACGCTCTGGCTGGCGCTGGGGCTGTTCGTGCTGTCGATGGCAATGGTGCCGCTGCTCAACCTGAACTTCATCCCGCCCGACAACGGCCCGCAGAGCACGCTGGTGATCGAACTGGCGCCGGGCACCTCGCTGCAGACCACCCGCGCGGTCGCCGAGGACGCGCGCAGCCGGATCGCCGACATCCCCGATCTCGGGCACGTGTTCGCCACTGTCGGCGCCACCACCGGCGGCGGCGCCGGCGACATGTCCAGCGCCGAGCTGCGCCGGGCCAGCCTCATCATCCGCTGGAAGGAAGACCGCGTCCGCACCCAGCAGCAACTGGAGACCGAGGTGCGCGAGCGCCTGGCCGACATCCCCGGGGTGCGGATCTCCTTCCAGGGCGGCGAGCCCGGCCGCGCGCTGCAACTGGTCCTGGCCGGCGACGACCCGGTGACGCTGGCCCGCGCCTCGCGCGAGGTCGAGCGCGACATCCGCCAGTTGCCCGGCCTGGGCACGGTCAATTCGAGCGCCGCACTGGTCCGGCCGGAGGTGATCGTGCGCCCGGACCCGGCCCGCGCCGCCGACCTGGGCGTGTCCACCGCCGACATCGCCGCGGCCACCCGGGTGGCCACCCGCGGCGACTACGCGCAGTACCTGTCCAAGCTCAACCTGCCCGAACGCCAGGTGCCGATCCGGGTCCAACTGGCCGAAGGCGCGCTGTCCGATCCGGCCCTGCTCGGCCAACTGCGCGTGCCCACCGCCTCCGGCGGCAGCGTGCCGCTGGCGGCGGTGGCGGACATCGGCACCGACAGCGGCCCTTCGCAGATCGACCGTTTCGGCCGCCGCCGCAATGTCACGATCACCGTGGATCTCAACGGCCGCCCGATGGGCGACGTGGACAAGGAGATCAAGTCGCTGCCGTCGATGCGCAACCTGCCGGCGGGCGTCGCCCTGCAGCCGGCCGGCGACAGCGAGATCTTCGAGGAGATGTTCGCCGGGTTCATGATGGCGATGGTGGCCGGCCTGTTCTGCGTCTATGGCGTGCTGCTGCTGCTGTTCAACCATGCCAGCCAACCGCTGACGATCCTGGTGGCGGTGCCGCTGGCGGCCGGTGGCGCCTTCGGCGCGCTGCTGCTCACCGGCACCGACATCTCGCTGCCGGTATTGATCGGGTTGATCCTGCTGATCGGCATCGCGGTGAAGAATTCGATCCTGCTGGTCGACTACGCGGTGATCGCCGAGCGCGAGCAAGGCCTGTCCCGGCACGAGGCGCTGCTGGACGCCTGCCACAAACGCGCCCGGCCGGTGCTGATGACCACCCTGGCGATGGGCGCGGGCATGTTGCCGATCGCGCTGGGCCTGGGCGGCGACTCCAGTTTCCGCGCGCCGATGGCGATCACCGTGATCGGCGGCCTGATCACTTCCACCGTGCTGAGCCTGGTGGTGGTGCCGGCGACCTTCACCCTGGTCGACGACATCGAGGCCTGGGTGTTGCGCAAGCTGGAACGCGCGCCGCACGCGGCATGACCGGGGCCGCGGCCTTCCTTGCCTAGACGACCAGTTCCCACCTAGACTGCCGGGCGCCATCCGCCACATACCGCCGTTCGAGGAGAAATCCCGTGTTCAAGCGATTCCCGAGTGTTGCGCTTGCCCTGGTCCTCGGACTGGCGCTCCCCGCGGCCGCCCAGGCTCCGCAATCGGTCGTGACGACCTCCAACCTCAACATGCGCTCCGGTCCCGGCACCCAGCATCCCGTCGTCGCCTGGGTACCGAAGGGCACCTGGATCCAGGCCTTCGGCTGCACCAACCCGGTCACCTGGTGCCAGACGACCTTCAACGGCACCCATGGCTGGGTCTCGGCGAACCACATCAATCCGCGGCCGACCATCGGCACGATGCCACCGCCGCCGCCGATGCCACCACCTCCGCCGCCGGCCACCGGCACCTGGCACCCGGATATCCCGCTGTTCGGGCCGGGCTTCCGTGGCGAAGGCGACCTGTGCCGCCGTGCGGGCGAAAGCGCCTTCACCAACCAGTTCCTGGGCGGGGCCGGCGACCTGGTCGCCTGCCCGCCAGGTACCGATCCGAGGCTGTTCGCCTTCGAGACCGGAGGCCAGGAAGTCGGCCGCCGTGACGGCTGGATCCTGTTCACCGTGCCGCACGGCGGCGCCGTGGTCCCGCCGGCGCAACCGCCGGCCCCGCCGCCGGGCATCAACCTGTTCGGCCCGGGCTACCGCAATGCGAACGACGTGTGCCGGCGCGCCGGCGAGAGCGATTTCACCAACCGGTTCCTGAATCCGGGCGCCGACCTGGTCGCCTGCCCGCCGGGTACCGATCCGAACCGGTTCGCCTCCGACACCGGTGGCCGGGAAGTCGCGCGACTGGAAGGCTGGATCCTGTTCACCGTGCCGCAGCGCTGATCCGCTGCCCCAGGCTGCAATCCGCATCGAACGGGCGCCTCAGGGCGCCCGTTCGCCGTAGGAGCCAACCTCGCGCACGAATGCCGTGGCACCGGTCATGTCGGCGCCAGCGGCGTGGGCCCACCGTGCAGGTGGCGACTCGCAGTCGACACCTGCACCCGGTGGCTACCCGAACAGCCAGGGCTGGGCGGCCCGGTGCCGCGTTTCGAATGCACGGACCGCATCGGCCCGCTGCAGGGTCAGACCGATGTCGTCCAGGCCGTTGAGCAGGCAATGCTTGCGGAAGGCATCGACCTCGAAGCGATAGTGCACGCCGTCGGGACGGGTGACGGTCTGCGCGGCCAGGTCCACGGTCAGCGCATAGCCTTCGCTTGCCTCGCACTGCGCGAACAGCGCATCGACCTCGTCGTGCTCGAGCACGATCGGCAACAGGCCGTTCTTGAAACTGTTGTTGTAGAAGATGTCGGCGAAGCTGGGGGCGATCACCGCGCGGAAGCCGTACTCCTCCAGCGCCCACGGCGCATGCTCGCGCGAGGAGCCGCAGCCGAAGTTCTCCTTGGCCAGCAGCACGCTGGCGCCTCGGTAGCGGGGAAAGTTGAGCACGAACTGCGCGTTGACCGGCCGCGCGGCGCAGTCCTGCCCCGGCTGGCCCTCGTCCAGGTAGCGCCACTCGTCGAACAGGTTGGGGCCGAAGCCCGAGCGCTTGATCGACTTGAGGAACTGCTTGGGGATGATCTGGTCGGTATCGACGTTGGCGCGGTCCAGCGGACAAGCCAGGCCGGTGTGGGTGGTGAAGGCTTTCATGGGCCAGTCCTCAGGCTTGCATCAATTCGCGCACGTCGACGAAGTGCCCGGCCACCGCCGCCGCCGCCGCCATCGCCGGGCTGACCAGATGGGTACGGCCACCGGCGCCCTGGCGGCCCTCGAAGTTGCGGTTGGAAGTGGAGGCGCAGTGCTCGCCGCTGCCGAGCTTGTCCGGGTTCATCGCCAGGCACATCGAGCAGCCCGGCTCGCGCCATTCGAAGCCGGCCTCGACGAACACCTTGTCCAGGCCCTCGGCCTCGGCCTGCGCCTTGACCAGGCCCGAGCCCGGCACCACCAGCGCCTGCTTCACGTTCGCCGCGACCCTGCGGCCCCGGGCCACGGCCGCGGCCGCGCGCAGATCCTCGATCCGCGAATTGGTGCAGGAACCGATGAACACCCGGTCCAGCCGGATCGAGGCGATCGGCTGGTTGGCCCGCAAGCCCATGTACTTCAGCGCGCGCACGATCGAGTCCTTCTTCACCGGATCGGCCTCGCGCTCGGGATCGGGCACGTTCTGGTCCACCGCCAGCACCATCTCTGGCGAGGTGCCCCAGCTGACCTGCGGCTTGATCTGCTCGGCGCGCAGCTCGACCACGGTGTCGAACCGCGCATCGTCGTCGGACACCAGCGTGCGCCACAGCGCCACCGCCGCGTCCCAGTCCGCGCCCTTCGGTGCGAACGGACGGCCGCGCACGTAGTCGAGGGTCTTTTCGTCCACCGCGACCATTCCCACCCGCGCGCCGGCCTCGATGGCCATGTTGCAGATCGTCATCCGCCCTTCCAGCGACAGCTCGCGGATCGCACTGCCGGCGAACTCCAGCGCATGGCCGTTGCCGCCGGCGGTGCCGATGCGGCCGATCACCGCCAGCACGATGTCCTTGGCGGTCACGCCGAACGGCAGCGCGCCCTCCACCCGCACCTGCATGTTCTTCATCTTCTTGGCCACCAGGCACTGGGTGGCCAGCACGTGCTCGACCTCGGAGGTGCCGATGCCGTGCGCCAGCGCGCCGAACGCGCCGTGGGTGGAGGTGTGCGAGTCGCCGCAGACCACGGTCATGCCCGGCAGGGTCGCGCCCTGCTCCGGACCGACCACGTGGACGATGCCCTGGCGCGGGTCGTTCATGCCGAACTCGAGGATGCCGAAGTCCGCGCAGTTCTCGTCCAGGGTTTCCACCTGCAGGCGCGAGACCGGGTCGGCGATCGCCATCAGTCCGCCGGCGCGCTCGGCGCGGGTGGTGGGCACGTTGTGGTCCGGCGTGGCGAGGTTGGCGTCGATCCGCCAGGGCTTGCGCCCGGCCAGCCTGAGGCCTTCGAAGGCCTGCGGCGAAGTGACCTCGTGGAGGATGTGGCGGTCGATGTAGATCAGCGAGGAGCCGTCGTCGCGGCGTTCGACCTCGTGCATCTCCCACAGCTTGTCGTACAGCGTCTTGCCTGCCATCGGCGGAGTCCTGCGGTCCGTTGGACTGGGTGGCCCGGCGGTCTGGCCGGGACCGCCATCCTAGGCACTTGCAATCGATAACTCCAATTCATATTTTTCATGTATTGGATAACTGACAGGAATCCAGTGGATCCGGCCAGCCTGCACGCCTTCCTCGCCGTCGCCGAAACCGGCAGCTTCTCCGCGGCCGGCGAGCGGCTGCACCTGACCCAGCCGGCGATCAGCAAGCGCATCGCCGCCCTGGAAAGCGATCTCGGCCGGCGCCTGTTCGACCGCATCGGCCGCCGCATCGCCCCGACCGAGGCCGGCCGCGCCCTGCTGCCGCACGCGCGGCGGATCCTCGGCGAACTGGACGACACCCGCCGCGCCCTGGACAACCTGGACACCGAAGTCGGCGGCCGCCTGCAACTGGCCACCAGCCACCACATCGGCCTGCACCGCCTGCCGCCGCTGCTGCGTCGGTTCGGCCGTGAGCATCCGCAGGTCGCGCTGGACATCCGCTTCCTCGACTCGGAGCAGGCCTGGGACGAAGTCCTGCATGGCCGGGTGGACCTGGCCCTGACCACGCTGGGCCCGGCCACCGCACCGCTGCGCGCGGTGCCGGTATGGGACGACCCGCTGGAGTTCGTGGTCGCGCCCGACCACCCGCTGGCCCATCGCGGCGAGGTGTCCCTGCAGGAAATCACCGCGCATCCGGCGGTGCTGCCCGACGCCGGTACCTTCACCCACCGCATCGTCGCCGAGCGCCTGGCCGCCGAGGGCCTCGCGCTCCGCCTGCGCATGACCAGCAACTCCCTGGAGACGCTGAAGATGCTGGCTTCGGTGGGGCTGGCCTGGAGCGTGCTGCCGCACACCATGCTCGACGCGCAGGTCGCGGTGCTGCGCGTGCCCGGCGTGCGCCTGCACCGGCAACTGGGCCACGTCGCCCACACCGGCCGTACCCTGTCCAACGCCGCGCGTGCGTTCGTGGCGATGCTGGATACAGAAGCAATGCAGGATGACGCCTGACCGAGCACAAGCCGGGCAAGCCCCGCCGCCAGCACCGTGCTAGTCTCGATCCGCAACGCATGTGCGGGCATCGCCCGCCGAAAGAGGCACTATGACGTCCGACTTCCTCTGCCGCTTCCTGTTGTGGTCGCTGGCGGTCAACTACCTGGTCCTGATCGTCTGGTTCCTGGTGTTCGTGTTCGCACGGACCTGGCTGCGCGGCCTGCACGGCCGCTGGTTCGGAATGCCCGACAGCGCGTTCGACGCCATCCACTACGGCGGCATGGCGGTCTACAAGATCGGCATCCTGCTGTTCAACCTGGCGCCGCTGGCCGCGCTCCACTTCGCCTCCGCGGGCGGCTGAGCGGCTCGCGGAGACGGTCATGGCAGGTCTGCGGGAATCCTGGCTGCGCCTTGCCTCCGGCGCGAAGATCCTGCTCGGCAGCGCGGCGTTCGGCGTCGTGGGCGTGGGCCCCCTGTTGCTCTACATCGCATTCGGGCCGGCCGACGGCAACCCGATCGGGCTCGGCCTGCTGGCCATGGTGGCCCTGCCCGTCGCCGCGATCGGCATCGGCATCGGCCTGGTGGTGCTGGTGATGGAGATGTTCCGCGGAGGCCGGGGCTAGCCATGTTCAAGGCGCTGGGCATCCTGGTCGGCCTGTATGCGCTGTATGCGGCACTCACCGGCGAGGTGCTCGCGAAGTCCGGCCCCTGGGGCCGGACCGTGTCGCGCGCGGATTCGCCGCGCTATTTCTGGGTCGTGGTGGCGATCTATGCCGCGCTGGCCCTGGCCCTGCTCACGGTGTTCTGAATCAGCCCGCCGCTTCCTCCGGCCGCACCCGGAACCAGGCCGCGTACAGCGCCGGCAGGAACAGCAAGGTCAGCGCGGTGGCCACGATCAGGCCGCCCATGATCGCCACCGCCATCGAGCCGTAGAACGCGCTGCGCGACAGCGGCACCATCGCCAGCACCGCGGTCAGCGCGGTCAGCACGATCGGGCGGAAGCGGCGCACGGTAGCGTCCACGATCGCGTGCCAGCGGTCGTGGCCGGCGGCGATGTCCTGCTCGATCTGGTCGACCAGGATCACCGAGTTGCGCATCACCATGCCGGCCAGGGCAATCGTGCCCAGCATCGCCACGAAGCCGAACGGCATCCGGAACAGGAGCAGGAACCAGGTGGCGCCGATCAGGCCCAGCGGCGCGGTCACCAGCACCATCAGGGTGCGCGAGAAGCTGCGCAGCTGCAGCATCAGCAGCGTCGCCACCACCGCCAGGAACAACGGCAGGCCGGCCTTGATCGAGTCCTGTCCGCGCGCCGAGTCTTCCACCGAGCCGCCGACCTGGAGCAGGTAGCCCTGCGGCAGTTGCGCGCGGATCGGGTCCAGGGCCGGGTCGATCTGCGCGGTCACCGCCGCCGGCAGCAGCGCATCGCCGATGTCGGCGCGCACGGTGATCGTGGGCAGGCGATCGCGATGCCAGATGATCCCGTCCTCGAACGCATGCCGCAGCCGTGCCACCTGCGCCAGCGGCACGCTGCCGCCATCGCCGGTCGGCACCGCCAGGCTGCCCAGCATCTCCAGCTGGTCGCGGTCGGCGGCGCCGCCGCGCAGCATGATCCCGACCAGCTCGTTGCCTTCGCGGTAGGTGCTGGCGGTGTAGCCGGACAGCTGCGCGCCGAGGAACTGCGCCAACTGCGCGCTGGAGATGCCCAGCGCCCGCGCCCGGTCCTGGTCCACTTCCAGCCGCACCACCTTGCTCGGCTCGTCCCAGTCCAGGTTGACGTTGGTGGTATGCGGGTTGGCCCGCACCTGCTCGGCGACCCGGCGGGCGATCGCGCGCACCTGCTCGATGTGCTCGCCGCTGACCCGGAACTGCACCGGGTAGCCCACCGGCGGCCCGTTCTCCAGCCGGGTCACCCGCATCTGCAGCTCGGGGAAGCGCGGCGCGACCTCGTGCAGCAGCCAGTCGCGCAGTTCCTCGCGCGCGTGCAGGTCCTGGGCCAGGACCACGAACTGGGCGAAGTTGGTCGCCGGAAGTTGCTGGTCCAGCGGCAGGTAGAAGCGCGGCGAGCCGGTGCCGACGTAGGCCACGTAGTTGCGGATGCCCTCGCGCTCGCGCAGCAGCGCCTCCAGGCGCTGGGCCTGGGCTTGGGTGGCGCGCAGCGACACGCCCTCGGCCAGCTCCAGGTCCACCATCAGCTCGGGCCGGGTCGAATCCGGGAAGAACTGCTGCGGCACGAAGCGGAACATCAGGATCGACAGCACGAACAGGCCCGCGGTGGCGCCGATCACCCACCAGCGCCGGCGCAGGCAGGCATCGAGCAGGCGCCGGAAGCGCTGGTAGAACGGACGCTGGTACGGATCGTGGTGGTGGCCGTCCAGCGGCGCCGGCGCCAGGGCGAAGCCGAATTGCGGCCAGCGGTCGGCCAGACGCTCGCGCCAGGCACGGCGGCGCGCGGCGAAGCTGCCCGGTTTCGGCGGCTGCGGATGCGCCAGGTCCGGCAGCATCCGGTCGCCCAGCCAGGGGATGAACAGGACCGCCGCCACCCACGACACCAGCAGGGCGATGGTCACCACCTGGAACAGCGAGCGGGTGTATTCGCCGGTGCTGGAGGCGGCGGTGGCGATCGGCAGGAACCCGGCCGCGGTGATCAGGGTGCCGGTCAGCATCGGGAACGCGGTGGATTCCCAAGCGAAGCTGGCCGCGCGCACGCGGTCGAAGCCCTGTTCCATCTTGATCGCCATCATCTCCACCGCGATGATCGCGTCGTCCACCAGCAGGCCCAGCGCCAGTACCAGCGCGCCGAGCGAGATCTTGTGCAGGCCGATCCCGAACCCGTGCATCAGGGCGAAGGTCATCGCCAGCACCAGTGGAATCGACACCGCCACCACCAGCCCGGTGCGGAAGCCCAGCGAGAAGAAGCTGACCAGCAGGACGATGGTCACCGCCTCGGCCAGCACCCGCACGAACTCGCCGACCGATTCGCGCACCGCCTCGGGCTGGTCGGAGACCTTGCGCAGCTCCATGCCGGCCGGCAGCTGCGCCTGCAACCGCGCGAACCGCGCCTCCAGCTCCTCGCCCAGGCGCAGGATGTGGCCGCCGTCCTTCATCGCCACCGCAATCCCGATCGCATCGTCGCCCATGAAGCGCATGCGCGGCGCGGCCGGATCGGCGAAGCCGCGCTGGACCGTGGCCACGTCGCCCAGGCGGATGGTGCGGCCGCCGGCACGGATCGGGAACGCACGGATCTGCTCCACGCTGCGGAACGGCCCGTCAACGCGCAGCTGCACCCGCTCGGAAGGCGTTTCGAAGAATCCCGCCGGCAGCACCGCGTTCTGCCCTTCCAGGGCCTGCTGCACCTGCTGCAACGGGATGCCCAGGGTGGCCAGCTTGGTGTTGTCGATTTCGATCCAGACCTTCTCGTCCTGCAGGCCGAGCAGCTCGACCTTGCCCACGTCCGCCACCCGCTGCAGTTCCAGCTGGATGCGGTCGGCGTAGTCCTTGAGGATCGCGTAGTCGAAGCCCGGCCCGGTCAGCGCGTAGATGTTGCCGAAGGTGTCGCCGAACTCGTCGTTGAAGAACGGCCCCACCGTCCCGGCCGGCAGGGTGGCCTGGATGTCGCCGACCTTCTTGCGCACCTGGTACCAGAGCTCGGGCACCTCGCGCGAGGGCATCGAGTCGCGTGCCATCAGGATCACCTGCGACTCGCCCGGGCGCGAATAGCTGCGCACGAATTCGTAGCGGCCGGTGTTCATCACCGCCCGTTCGACCCGCTCGGTGACCTGCCTGGAGACTTCCTCGGCGGTGGCGCCCGGCCACAGCGTGCGCACCACCATCGCCTTGAAGGTGAACGGCGGATCCTCGCTCTGGCCCAGGCGCAGGTACGACCAGGCGCCGATCACCGCCAGTGCGACCATGAAGTACAGGACCAGGCCGCGATTGTGCAGGGCCCAGGCGGAGAGGTTGAAGCGGCGCATGGTTCAGTCGGCCTGCGGTTGCACGGCGGCGGCGACCGGCACGTTGTCGCGATCCACCGGCGCGACCGGCTCGCCCTCGCGCAGCAGGTGGCCGCCAGCGGCCACCACCCAGTCGCCCGCCCGCAGTCCGTCGCCGGACACCGGCACGCTCTCGCTGCCCAGTTCACCGGCGACCACCGGCACCCGCAGCGCCTGGCCGCCGCGCACCACCCATACCGCGGCGCCGCCATCCTCGCCGCGCTGCAACGCCGACAACGGCACCTGCAGGTGGCCGACGTCCGCCTCGCCGGGCAGGTACACCCGCGCGCTCTGGCCCAGGGCAACCTGCGCCTGCACCGCGTCGTCCAGCGCCACCCGCGCGGCGAAGCTGCGGGTACGCGCGTCGGCCGCCGGGGCGATCTCGCGGATCCGCGCCGGCAGGCGCTGGCCCGGCACGCTCCAGAGTTCCACCTGCGCCGGATCGCCGACCCGGAAGCGGCCGACGCGATCCTCGGGCAGGTCGATGGCGACTTCGCGGCCACCGTCGGCGGCCATCACGAACACGCTCTGGCCGGCGGCCACCACTTGGCCGGCCTCGGCCTGGCGCGAGGCGATCACCCCGGCGCGCGGTGCGCGCAGTTCGGTATAGCCAGCCTGGTTGCGGGTCACGTCCGATTGCGCGCGGGCGGCACGCACCTGGGCGGCGGCGGCTTCATAGGCGGCCTTCTGCGCCTCGTAGGCCGAACGGCTGACCAGTTGCCGTTCGACCAGCTTCGCGTAGCGATCCCGCTCGCCCTGGGCCCGCGCCAGCTCGGCCTCGGCCGCGGCCAGTTGCGCGCGGGCAGCCTGCGCCTGCAGGGCCTGGTCGGCCGGATCCAATTCGGCCAGCACCTGGCCCTGCTCCACCCGGTCGCCGGCACCCACCGCCCGGCGCACCAGCTTGCCGCCGATCCGGAACGACAGCGGGCTCTCCTCGCGCGCATGCACATCGCCGGGGAATCCGAGAGCACCGCCGCCGGCGCCGGCCTGCACCTGCACTACCCAGACGGGGCGGGGCGCCGGCGCCGGCGCTTCCTTGCCGCCGCACGCGGCCAGCAGCGTGGCTGCCAGCAGCACCAGCGCCGGAGCGCCCGTGCGGAGTCCGTTCTTCATCGCGGCCATCCTGTGTTCAATATTGAACCGGTGGGTATGGTATAAATAGAAAACCAAGTAGTCCAGTATTTACGCATGTCCCGCAAGCACGCCGCCACCCTGCCCCCTCCCGCCCCGACCCGGGCCGCCGGCCCCGGCCGGCCGAAGGATCTGGGCAAGCGCGCCTCGATCCTGGAGGCGGCCAAGCGCCTGTTCATCGAGCAGGGCTATCTGGGCGTGAGCATGGACCAGATCGCCGCTGCCGCCGGGGTGTCCAAGCTGACCGTCTACAGCCACTTCGGCGACAAGGAAACCCTGTTTGCGGAGGCCATCGCCGCCAAGTGCCGCGAAGCCTTGCCGGACGACCTGTTCGCCAGTCCGCCCGACGGCCCGCTGCACGAGCAGCTGCGCGCGATCGGCCACGGCTTCTTCGCCCTGATCACCAGCGAGGAGGCGATCAGCATGCACCGGATGATGAACACCCCCGGCACCGCCGAGAATGCGCTGCGCGAGCTGTTCTGGAACGCCGGGCCGCAGCGGGTGCAGGCCGCGTTCGCCGGATTCCTCAGGGACCGCGTGGACGAAGGCCGGCTGCGGATCGACGACGTGGCCCTGGCCGCCTCCCAGTTCTTCTGCCTGCTCAAGGGCGAACTGCATCCGATGATGGCCTGTGGCCTGTGCAACGAGCCCCGCGCGGACGACGTGGCCCGGCACATCGATGCCAGCGTGGACTTGTTCCTGCGCGCATATGGCCGCTGAATCCGCCAGGCGCCGCTGGCGGGCCGCCGCACCGGAGGTGGCGGTGACTTCCGGCACTGCGCCGGGCCCGGCAACGGCGGCGATCCTTGCCGGCAAGCGGCGGGCCGTCCCGGTAGAATGCTTGGCTCCCCGCGCCGGATGACCCCATGACGATCGACTACGCCCGTGCCCGCGAACTGATGGTCGAACAGCAGGTCCGCCCCTGGGACGTGCTGGACATGGCCGTGCTCGACACGATCGGGCGCCTGCCGCGCGAGGCGTTCGTGCCCGAGGCGCAGCGCGCCCTGGCCTACGCCGACCTGGAACTGCCGCTGGGCCACGGCGCCAGCATGATGAAGCCGGTGGTCGAAGGCCGCATGCTGCAGGCGCTGCAGCTGCAGCCGGGCGACAGCGTGCTGGAAGTGGGCACCGGCAGCGGTTACGTCAGCGCCTGCCTGGGCGCCCTGGCGCGCGAGGTGGTCAGCCTGGAGCTGGTGCCGGAACTGGCCGCTGCCGCGCGCGCGCGCCTGGACGCCGCCGGCCTGGGCAGCAACATCCGGATCGACGTGGCCGACGCATTGCAGTACGCACCCGGCGAACGCCTGTTCGATGCGGTCTGCGTCACCGGCGCGGTGGCCCAGGTCCCGGCCCGGTTCCTGCAGTGGCTGCGCCCCGGCGGACGCCTGTTCGTGGTCCGCGGCCAGGCCCCGGCGATGGAGGCGGTGCGCATCGCCCGGACCGGGACGGTCAACGCCACGGCCACCGAATCGTTGTTCGAGACCGAACTGGGCTACCTGCACGGTGCCGAGCCGGTTCCCCAGTTCCTGTTCTGACCGTCGCCCCACGGCGCGGCCGGCACGACATTCCCCCTCGACGGCGCGCAGGCCACCGCGCGCCGCCCACCCAGAAAGGAAGCCGCTGATGATCCGCCGTACCCTCGCCCTGGCACTGGCCGCCGCCCTCGCCTCCGGTACCGCACAGGCCGCCGACCTGCTGCAGACCTACGAGATGGCCCGTGGCGGCGATACGCAGCTGGCGATCGCCGAGTCGAACACCCTGTACAACAAGGAAGGCCAGGTCCAGGCCCGCGCGGCGTTGCTGCCGCAGCTGTCCGGCGATGCCTCCATCCGCCGCTCGCGCAACGAGCCGGATGGCGTCAGCGGTTCGTTCACCAGCACCAGCCGCAGCTACGGCATCAACGCCAGCCAGACCCTGTTCAACTGGAGCCAGTTCTCCAGCCTGCGCGCGCAGCGCGCACTGGGCCAGGCCGCCGACTACGACCTGGACGCAGCCAACCACAACCTGATCGTGCGCACCGCGGCGGCCTATTTCGACGTATTGGTGGCGATCGAGTCGCTGGCTGCGGCCGAGACCAACGAAGCGGCCGGCAAGCGCCAGTTCGACTACGCCGACAAGCGCCTGGAAGTGGGCCTGGCCCCGATCACCGACGTGCACGAAGCCCGCGCCCAGTACGACCAGGCCCGCGCCAGCACCATCCTGGCGCGCAATGCCCTGGCCGACGCCTACCAGGCCCTGGCCGAGCTGACCGGCCAGCCGGTCGCCAACCTGCGCGCGTTGCCGGCCGACTTCAGGCCGGAACTGCCCAACGTCCATGCCGACGCCGATGGCTGGGTCGCGCGCGCGATCGACAACAACCCGTCGCTGCGCTCCGCGCAACTGTCGGCCGATGCGGCCGAGGCCGGCGTGCAGACCGCGCGTGGCGGCCATTACCCGACCCTGTCGGTGAGTGGCGGCTGGGGCAAGGATGCGAGCTGGGGCGACGGCGTGGGCGGCGGCGGCGGCACCACCGGCTCCGGCACCGGCACCAACGTCGGCCTGACCCTGAGCGTGCCGATCTTCGCCGGCGGCGCGACCCAGTCGCGCGTGCGCCAGGCCCTGGCCCAGCGCGACATCGCCCAGGACCAGTACGAACAGCAGCGCCGCGCGCTGGACCGCAACACCCGCAACCTCTACCAGGCGCTGGTCGCCGGGGTGAGCGAGGTCGAAGCCCGCCGCCTGGCGGTGGTCTCGGCGCAGAGCGCGCTGGAGGCCTCGCAGGTGGGCCTGGAAGTGGGCACGCGCACCGTGCTGGACGTGGTCCAGAACCAGCGCACCCTGTTCGCCGCGCAGGTCGAGTACGCGCGCTCGCGCTACAACTTCCTGCTCAACCGCCTGCTCCTGGCCCAGGCCACCGGCGGCCTGGACGTCGAGCAGTTGCGCCAGGTCAACGCGATGCTGACCGTGGACGCCGAGGCGCAGCTGGCCAATCCGCAGCAGTGACGCCCCGCCGGTCCGGCCCGTGTGCCGGATCGCCCGCCGCGAAGGCCGCCCTCGGGCGGCCTTCGTCGTTCCGGCCAACCGGTCCCGGCCGGCGCCCCGCTCAGGCGGCGGGCAAAACGCCCGTTCCGGTCGGCGCCGGCAGTTTGCCGCCGATCAGGGCCAGGGTCCGCTGCAATGCGCCTCGTCCCTGGTCGACCAGTTCGCTGCCCGCTGCGGCCATGGCCCGGCGCAGTCCCGGATCGGCGAGCAACGCCTCCAGCGCATCGCCGACCGCTGCCGCATCGGCGCCGATGTGCAACGCACCGGCCTCCTCCATCTGCCTGGAGATCTCCGCGAAGTTGTGCAGGTGCGGGCCGGTGACCACTGCCGTGCCCACCGCCGCCGGCTCCAGCAGGTTGTGCCCGCCGACCGGCTGCAGGCTGCCGCCGACGAAAGCCACGTCGGCGCAGGCGTAGAACGCCATCAACTCGCCCAGGGTGTCGACCACGAACACCTCGTCGTCGGGGCGCGGCCAGGTATCGCGCTTGCGCGAACCCGTCCTCCAGCCGGCCTCGGCCGCCAGCGCCTGCACCCGCGCGAAGCGTTCCGGATGGCGCGGCGCCCACAGCAGCAGCAGGTCCGGCCAGCGCGCGCGCAGGCGCCGGTGCAGGGCCGCCACCTCCGCCTCCTCGCCCTCGTGGGTGCTGGCCGCCACCCACACCGCGCGGCGTGCGCCCAGGGCGGCGGCGAACGCGGTGCGGAAGCCGTCCAACCCGTTCGGCACCGCCACGTCGTACTTGAGGTTGCCCAGCACCTGCACCTGCCCGGGAAGCGCGCCCAGCTTCTGGAAGCGCCGTGCGTCGGCCGCCGATTGCGCGGCCACGCATTCCACCGTGCGCAGTGCGCGCCCGATCAGCGGCCGCACCAGCCGGTAGCCGCGCAGCGAGCGCGCCGACAGCCGCGCATTGAGGATGTACACCGGGATGCCCTGGTCGCGGCAGCCGAACAGCATGTTCGGCCACAGCTCGGTCTCCATGATCAGGGCCAGGCTGGGGCGGAAGTGCTGGAGGAAGCGCGCGGTGCTGCCGGGCAGGTCGTAGGGCAGGTAGACGTGGTCGACCCGCTCGCCCCACAGCGCGCGTACCCGGTCCGATCCGGTGGGGGTGATGGTGGTGATCACCCAGCGGATGTCCGGGCGCTGCTTCAGCAGCGCATTCACCAGGGGCGCCGAAGCGTTGACCTCGCCGACCGAGACCGCGTGCAGCCAGACGCACGGGCGCCCCGGCTGGGTGCCGTAGCTGGCGTAGCGCTCGTCCCAGCGACGGAAATACTCGCGCACCCGGAAGCCGCGCGAAACCAGGTGGTACAGCGCCAGCGGCGAGAGCAGGTACAGCACGAACGAATACAGCGCGCGCAAGGCGCCTTCGCCCGGTTCCTTCCGCATGGCAGCGTTCGACATGGCGCGCAGCATAGCCGAGAGCGCGGGCCGCGGCCGCGCCCAGGCCGTAGAATCGGCCCATGACCGCGCCCGACGAACTGCCGCCGCGCCCGCCCTTCACGCCCCGCCACTGGCCGACATGGCTGGGCCTGGGGCTGATGGTCATGGCCGCGCGCCTGCCCTGGCTGTGGCAGCGCGCGATCGGCCGCGGCGTGGGCTGGCTGGCACTGCGCCTGGCCGGGACGCGCCGGCGCGCGGCCGAGGCCAACATCGCGCTGTGCTTCGCGGACGAATCGCCGGCGTGGCGCAGGCGCCTGCTGGGCGAGAGCTTCGATGCCCTGGGCGTGGGCCTGTTCGAATTCGCCCGCGCCTGGTGGGGCCGCGTGGAGCCGATCCGGCACGGTGTGCGCATCGAGGGACTGGAACACCTGCACGCCCTGCGGCAACAGGGACGCGGAGTGCTGATGGTCTCCGGCCACTTCATGACCCTGGAGATCTGCGGGCGGCTGCTGTGCGACCACGTACCCCTGTCCGGCATGTACCGCCGGCACAAGGATCCGGTGATGGAATGGGCGGTCAAGCGCGGGCGCCTGCGCTATGCCCAGGCGATGTTCGGCAACGGCGACCTCCGTGGCGCGGTGCGCCACCTCAAGCGCGGCGGCTTCCTCTGGTATGCGCCGGACCAGGACATGCGCGGCAAGGACACCGTATTCGCGCCGTTCTTCGGCGTGCCGGCATCGACCATCACCGCCACCCACCAGTTGGCGCGGCTGACCGGCTGCGCGGTGGTGCCGTTCTTCCATCGCCGCGAAGGCGCACGCTACGTGCTGCGGATCGCCCCGCCGCTGGCGGACTTCCCCGGCGAGGACGCGGTCGCCGACACTACCCGGGTGAATGCGGCGATCGAGGCGATGGTGCGCGAAGCCCCGGCGCAGTACCTGTGGATCCACCGCCGCTTCAAGCGCCAGCCGCCGGGCGCGCCGGACCGCTATGCGCGTTCCGGCGGCGACTCCCGCCCGTTGTAGAACCTAAGATCGTGGCGCCGACGGCCAGTCGGCCTCCGCGGGCCGTCCATGCAGGGCGCCGGCATAGAGGCCGGCCAGCAGCAACGCCAGGCCGCCCCAGAACGTCGAATAGAACGCCAGGTGGGTGTTGAGCGGGAACACGGTGACCGCCAGGGCCAGCAGCGCCGGGCGCGCCCGCTCGCGCGCCGCCGCATCCGCATCGCGCCAGCTGCGCCACACCACCCAGGCCGCCAGCACCCACAGCAGCAGGCCGGCGATGCCGGTCTCGCTCAGCAATTCCAGCACCAGCTGGTGGGCATGGTAGGCCTCGCCTTCGCCCCAGGCCGGCGCCTGTCCCGGCGCCGGATCGCAATCGTGCCAGGCGATGCGGAAGCCGCGCACGCCCACGCCGTTGAATGGGTGTGCCCGGGCCATGCACGCTGCCCCTGCCCAGATCCGGGCGCGGCCGGACAAGGCAGCATCCATCGCGGCGTCATCGGCCTGCAGCGCCGTGGCGGTGCGCGCCACGCGCTGCTGCACCTGCGGCGAGGCTGCATATACCGCCACCGCCGCGACCAGCGCGAGCGCGGCGAATCCGGCCAGCCGGCGCGCACCGAGCGCGCGCCAGCCGGAGAAGGCCAGCACCAGTGCGTAGCTGAGCCAGGCCGCGCGCGCGCCGCCGAGCAGGATCGCCACGCCCAGTGCCAGCGCCGCCACGCTCCAACCGATCGCGCCGCGACGGCGCGCGGCCAGCGCCAGCGCGAACGGTGCCAGGCTGGCCAGGACCAGGCCGAGCTTGAGGTTGCACGGGCCGAACACGCCCCCGAGCCGGTCGGCCGTCAGCAACTCCTGCGCATTGCAGAAGCCTTCGCCGCCGGTGGCGCGCTTGAGCGCATCCAGGCTCCAGAACAGCGGGCTGGTGCCAAACGCCGCCTGCAGCAGCGCGTCCAGGGTCCACGCGGCGACGATCCAAGCCAGCCCGTCGAGGACGATGGCGCGCCCGCGCGGCGTGTGCAGCGCGATCGCCACGCCCCACAGGAACGGCAGGTAGCGCAGGTCGGTCGCCACTTCCTTCCATGCCCGCGAACCGGACAGCGCATCCGCTGCGGACAGCAGTTCCGGCAACCAGTAGGCGGCGAACAGCGCGCCCCCCAGCCAGGCCGCGCGCCGGTCCAGCGGCAGCGGCCGGCCCTTGCCGAGGAAGACCGCGCCCTGCACGAGCACCGCCAGCGCGCCCAGCGCGAGCACGCCCTCGGCGATGCCCGGCAGCGGCCACAGCAGGACCAAGCCCAGCACCCAGTAGGGCGTCCAGGCGAAGGCACGCGCCTGCACGGTGTGATGGTCAGCCGGCCAGTTCGGCATACATGTCCAGGGTCTGTCGCTGCATCGCCTGCAGGGTGAACGGAATTGCCGCCGGCGGCGGCGGCGTGCGCAGCAGGCCAGTCGCAGTGCAGGCCAATGCGGCTGCATCGAACGGCGCCACCGCGCCCTGTGGCTGCAGCCGCGCCAACAGTTCGCCCACGCCGCCGTGCGCCCAGCCGAGCACCGGCCGGCCCACCGACAGCGCCTCGACCACGGTGCGGCCGAACGCCTCGGGCTTGCGCGACAGCTGCAGCACCAGGTCGCTGGCGGCATAGGCTTCGGCCATGCGCGAGGTGGGCGCGGTGAAGGCCACCGCCGCGTCCACGCCCAGCGCGCGCGCCTGCGTTTCGAGTTCGGCGATGTAGGCTTCGCGCCCGGCCTCGCGCGCGCCGGGCAACCACAGCCGCGCCTCAGGGAACGCGCCATCGCGCAATCCGGCCAGCAGCTGCAGGGCATCGGCGTGTCCCTTCAGCCGGGTGCCGCGCCCGGGCAGCAACAGCAACGGGCCGTCGCCGGCAAGCGCCGGATGCGCGGCGGCCACGCGCCCACGCGCGGCGGGGTCCGGATGCGGGCGAGGCGGGAACTGCGCCGGATCGATCCCGCGCGGGATCGTGCGCAGCCGTGCCGGATCGGTGGCCGGGTAATGGCGCAGCACGTAGTCGCGCACCGTGTCCGACACGCACACCACGCGCTCGCCGCTCGTCATCACCGCACTGTAGCGACCCGGCGTGTTCAGGCCGTGCACGGTGGTGACCCAGTGCGGCCGCTGCGCCCGCGGTAGCGTGCGCAGCGCCATCCGCCCCAACCAGGCCGGCAGGCGCGAGCGGGCATGGACGATGTCCACCTGCTCGCGCCGGAACAGCGCGCGCAGGGCCGGCACGTGGCGCACGCTGGCCGGGGACTTGCGGCCGATGTCGAGGGCCACGTGTTCGGCCCCGGATTCGAGCAGGGTCGGCAGCAGCCGCCCGCCGGCCGAGACCACGATCGCGCGGTGCCCGGCGGCGACCAGGGCGGCGGCGATCTCCAGGGTGGAACGCTCGACGCCGCCGGACTCGAGCGCCGGCAGCAGCTGGACCACGGTCAGGCGGCGGTTCACCGCGGCGCCGGGCTGCCTACAGCCAAGCTCAGTCGACCAGCTGGTAGATCGCGCCGCAGTACGGGCACTGCGACTGGTGCCCGGGCTCGTCCTGGATCGGCAGGTACACCCGCGGATGCGAATTCCACAACGCCATCTCCCGGGTCGGGCAGCTCAGCGGCAGGTCGCGGCGCTGCACGGTGTAGCGCTTCTCGGCGTTGGCGGGCGCGTTGGCAAGAGCGGTCATGGCGTGCTGGAGGCGATGCGGAGGCAGGCCGGGATTCTACCGCGTGCCGGGCCCGGCGGGACGCCGTGGGGCCCCCCCCTCTAGAAGCAGGGATCGTGAAGCTCGCGAAGGACGTCGCTGCGCGGGGGTGCTGCCCGAGCGGCACAGGGATGTGCCGCGGCCGCGTGTCGGAGCAGGGACCGCGCCGCCACGCGGCGGGCGGCGCCCTCCGCGCAGCGACGGCCCCGTCCGGAGCCGAAACAAGCCTGCGGACCGCCGGGAAGTGACCTCCGGCCCGCGGCTCAGTTGCCCTTCGGTGCCGACGCCTCGGTGGTGATGCGCAGGGTCACTGCATCGCCCACGTTCGGCGCGTAGGCGCCCACGCCGAACTCGGTGCGGCTGATCGTGGTGGTGGCGTCAAAGCCGATGGTCGGCGCCTTGGTCATCGGATGGACACCGGCCTTGTTCAGTGTCGCGTCCAGCACCACCGGCCGGGTGACGTCCTTGATGGTCAGCTCGCCGGTGACCTTGAGCTTGCCTTCGCCCGCCGCTTCGACCCGGGTGCTCTTGAAGGTCGCGTTGGGGAACCTGGCCGCGTCGAAGAAGTCGGCGCTGCGCAGGTGTTCGTTGAACTTCGGCGAGAACGCTTCCAGCCCCGACAGCGGCAGGGTCACCTGCACGCTCGAGTTGCCGACGTTGTCCGGGTCGTAGACCACGGCGCCCTCGACCTGGCCGAAGTTGGCGAACGGGTTGGAGAAGCCGAAGTGGCTCCATTGCGCCAGCACGTTGGTGTGGGCGGGATCGAGCTTGTAGGTGACCGGCCCGGCGAAGGCCGGGGCGGTGACGAAGGCCAGCAGGGCGGCGGCGGAAAGCAGGCGGATGCGCATGGGTCGTTCTCCGGAGGATGGGGCGGGGATGGGGCCGGTCAGGCGATGCGCGCGGCTTCGTCGAACGACAGCCGCGGCGAGCGCGGAAAGATGCTGGCGGGGTCGCCCTGGCCGAGGTTCACCAGGATGTCGGACTTGATGTGGGTGCCGGCGAAGAAGGCCTCGTCGACCTTGGCGTTGTCGAAGCCGGTCATCGGCCCGGCGTCCAGGCCCAGTGCCCGCGCGGCCACGATCAGGTAGGCCGCCTGCAGCGCCATGCTGCGCAGCGCCGGCTTCTCCCGGTTCTCGCGCGGCCCTTCGAACCAGGCCTTGGCGTCGGTGTGCGGGAACAGGTAGGGCAGCTTGTCGTGGAAGTCCAGGTCGCGGGCCACGATCACCGTGACCGGCGCGTCCATGGTCTTCTGGTAGTTGCCCGGGTCCAGGGTCGGGCCGAGCTTGGCCTTGGCCTGCGCCGACTTCACGAACACGAACCGGGCCGGGGTGGTGTTGGCCTGGGTCGGGCCGAACTTGAGCAGGTCGTACAGCCGGTGCAGGGTCTCGTCGCTGACCTCGCCGGTGAAGGCGTTGTAGGTGCGGGCGGTGCGGAACAACTGGTCGAGCGCGGCATCGTTCAACGGGTGCGGCATGATCGGTCCTCGATGGAGGTCGGCGAGCGGCGGCACGCTGCCGCATCCGCTCGCCAGGCAGGGCACCAGTGTAGAGTGTTGCACCTGCGTTGTTGTGAACTCATCCCGGAACGAATTGATGTCGTTTCTGCAACAAAACACCGCGCCCGGAGCCCTCTGGGTACTGACCGACGGCCATGCCGGCAACCTGCGCCAGGCCGAAGCCCTGGCCCGCGCCCTGGGCGAACCGGCCGCGCACGCGCCGCCGCTGTGGCCCACCGCGCCATGGCGCTGGCTGGCGCCACGCCGGCTGCCCGGCGCGGAGCGCGCCTTCGGTCCCGCCTTCGCCGCCGAATTGCGGCTGCCGCCTGCGCTGGCGATCGGCTGCGGGCGCCAGGGCGCGCTGGCCACCCGGCTGCTGCGCGAGCGCGGCGCCCGCGCGGTGCAGATCCTCGACCCGCGCATCGACCCGCGCCACTGGGACCTGGTGATCGCCCCCGGCCATGATCGCCTGCGCGGCGACAACGCGATCGCCGTGACCGGCAGCCTCAACCCGGTGGACGATGCCTGGCTGGCCGCCGCGGACGCGCGCTTCCCCGCCCTGCGGGCGCTGCCGCGTCCGCGCATCGCGGTGCTGGTCGGTGCGCCGACCCGGCATGCGCCCTGGACGGGCGACGGCCTGCGGACCCTGCTGCAATCCCTGCGCCAACAGGTGCTGGCCAGCGGCGGCAGCCTGCTGGCCACCGCCTCGCGGCGCACGCCGGCGGCCATGCTCGAGCTGATGCGTGCGCAACTGCACGGCGTGCCCGGCCTGCTGTGGGACGGCCATGGCGCCAATCCCTACCCCGGCATGCTCGCCTGCGCCGACCGCCTGGTATGCACCCCCGATTCGGTGAACATGCTGTCCGAGGCCTGCGCCACGCGCGCACCGGTGCAGGTATTCGCCGAAGAATGCACCACCGGCAAGCTCGACGCCTTCCTCGGCGCGCTGCGCGAACGCGGGCGGATCCACGGACCCGAACCTTCGCCCGTCCCTCTCGCCGCCCCCATCGTGCCGCTGCGCGAAACCGCGCGCGTGGCCGGTGAAGTGCGGCAGCGGCTCGGCCTGCAACCCGACGCCGTACCGACGTTGTAGCGACGCCAGCCGGAAAAGCGCGGCCCTCACCTGCACAGTGCGCCGAGCTTGGCCGCCTCCATGGCAGGGCGCTCGAACAGGATCGAAGGCAACAGCCCGTCGTCGGCGACACCGTACCAGGCCGCGCCGTTGGCGAACGGCACCAGGGTGATGCCGCCGAAGCCGGACAGGAACGGCACCCAGGCCGGTGCCCCGCAGCCCAGCTGCGTTTCCAGATTGCGTGCCCAGAACCCGTGCTGGTAGCGGTAGTCGGCCAGCGTCGCCGCCTGCAGCCCGCGATCGGCGGGATCGCGCTGCAGCGCCGCCGCCAGCAGTCCCGGATCCAGTACCTGCCGTTCTCCAATGCGGCCGTCGCCGCGGGCCAGGAATGCGCCCAGCTTGGCGAGATCATCCGGCAACAGCGTCAACCCCCAGCCGAAGAACGGCTGCCGCGCGTCGTCGTAGCTGCGGCGCGTGTGCCTGGCGGTCGGGCTCAGCCCCAGCGGCCCGAGCACGTCGGCCCAGAGCACGTCGTCGAACACGTCGTCGTGCTCGCGACCGGGAATCGCGCGCAACGCGTGTTGCAGCGCGGTGCCCAGCAGGTAGGTGTCGGAGGTGTGGTAGACCCAGCGCCGGCCCGGCGCCTCGCGCTCAGGATAGGCCTCGCAGGCGAAGGCCAGGCGCCCGGCGTGGCTGTCCGCGGCGAAGAACAGGCCGGCACGCTCATCGTCCTCGTCGGCCATGTACGCCGGCGAGTCGTACTGCCCGGTGGCCATGTCCAGCAGGTGGCGCAGCGTGCGCCCCCGCCACTTCTCGCCATGACAGCCACTGGCGGGGACATGCCGGCCTACCGGCTGGTCCAGGATCCCCGGATACAGCCGCTCCAGCCGCATCGCCGCCAGCCCGGCGACGACCGACTTGGCCAGCGAGTACGAAGGCACCAGCAAGGCCTCGCACCACGGATATTCGCCGTGCCGGGTGGGACAGCCGCCGCGGTAGTGGATGCCGTCGAAGACGAAGCCGTGCGTGCTGCGCGCGCGCGCATCGCCGATCGCCAGGTTGCCGGGCACCAACCCGGGATGATCGGCGGCCAGCGCGGCGATCGGCTTCACCGGCAACCGCGCGGCGACCTCGCGCCGATGCGCCTCGACCAACGCCCCGGCGTTCTCCACCGGCCCCGGCAAATACTGCGCGTCGAGCAGGCCCCAGATGTCCAGTTGCAGGTACAGGCAGGTCTCGCTGCCCACCTGCACGGCCGCGCGCGACACGTTGCCGGCGTCGTCGAACAGGAAGGTGAGCACGCCGTTGTGGGTGCAGTTGGCATTGCGCTGCACCAGCGCGAACGGGATCGAGGCGCGGGTGAGGCCGCCATCGCCCGGCTCGTCCCACACCCGCCCCGGCTCGACCGAGAACTCCCACCACGGATGCGAACCGGGCTGCGGGCCGCGCTCGACCGGGATCAGCCACTGCCCATCCTGGACGAAGGCGAAATCGAAGTCCTGCGGCCAGGTCCGCGCCGCCGACGCATCGCCTTCGTCGAGGAAATCGTCGTTGCGCACCAGCGTGCGCGTGGACGGCTTTCCCGACAGCCGCAAGCGCCCTTCGAACCGGTGGCTCGGCGCGACCGCGTCCTGCGACGGGGCATAGGCGGAAAAATCGACCGGGCGCGGATACTTGCCCGAAGCCAGCGTCGTCGCATCCAGCTGCGTGCGCGCAGCGGCCAGCCCGGTGGCCAGCAGCAGCGCCACCCCCGCGATCCCGGCCGACCGCAGCCGCGAGCGCATGCGCAGCCTGCGCTTCAGATCCCGCCGAAGCATGCGTACTTCAACTCGGTGTAGTCGTTCAGGCCGTACTTGGAACCCTCGCGACCCATGCCCGACTCCTTCACCCCGCCGAACGGCGCGACTTCGGTGGACACCAGGCCGGTGTTGACCCCGACGATGCCGCACTCCAGCCGCTCCATCACCCGCCACGCCCGCGCCACGTCGCGGGTGTAGAAGTAGCCGGCCAGGCCGGCCTCGGTGGCGTTGGCCATCGCCACCGCCTCGTCCTCGCTGGTGAAACGGAACAGCGGCGCCACCGGGCCGAAGGTCTCTTCCTTCGCGATGAGCATGCGCGCGTCCACGTCGGCCAGCACGGTGGGCTGGAAGAACGTGCCGCCAAGTTCGTGCCGCGCGCCACCGGCCAGCACCCTGGCACCCTTGGCCCGGGCGTCGGCGACGTGCTCCTCGACCTTGGCCAGGGCGTTGGCGTCGATCAGCGGCCCCTGGTCGGAAGCGCCGGACAGGCCCTCGCCCACCCGCAGCTTGCCCACCGCCGCGGCGAGCCGGCGCGCGAACTCGTCGTACACCGCCGCGTGCACGAACATCCGGTTGGCGCACACGCAGGTCTGCCCGGAGTTGCGGAACTTGCTGGCCATCGCGCCTTCCACCGCCGCGTCCAGGTCGGCGTCCTCGAACACGATGAACGGCGCGTTGCCGCCCAGTTCCAGCGACACCCGCTTCATGCCCTCGGCGCACTGCGCCATCAGCTTCTTGCCCACCCCGGTCGAACCGGTGAAGCTGAGCTTGCGCACGGCCGGGTGCGAGGTCATCTCCGCACCGATCGCCGAGGCGCTCGATCCGGTGACCATGTTGACCACGCCGGCCGGCACGCCGGCGCGCTCGGCCAGCACCGCCAGCGCCAGCGCCGAATACGGCGTCTGCAGCGCCGGCTTGCACACCACCGTGCAACCGGCGGCCAGGGCCGGGGCGATCTTGCGCCCGAGCATGGCCGAGGGAAAGTTCCACGGCGTGATCGTGGCGACCACGCCCACCGGCTGGCGCACCACGACGATGCGCTTGTCGGTGGCCTGACCGGGGATCACGTCGCCGTACATGCGCCGCGCTTCCTCGGCGAACCATTCCACGTAGGCGGCCGAATAGGCGATCTCGCCACGCGCCTCGGCCAGCGGCTTGCCCTGCTCGGCGGTGAGCAGCCGCGCCAGATCTTCCTGGTGGTCCATCATCGACTGGTACAGCTTGCGCAGTACCTGCGAGCGCTCCTTCGCGGTCTTCGCCGCCCAGGCCGGGAATGCGGCGGCGGCGGCCTCGATCGCGCGCCGGGTCTCGGCCGCGCCCATGTCAGGCACGGTGCCCAGCGCCTGGCCGCTGGCCGGGTCGGTGACTTCGCAGGTGGCACCATCGTCGGCGTCGTGCCAGGCGCCACCGATCGGGCATTGCATGCGCAGCAGCCCGGGGTCGGAGAGCAGCGAGGCGATCGGATGAGAGGGTCGGGTGTTCACGGAATCGGCTCCAGACGGTCCACGTAGCGTGCCGCCACCAGGGTGGTGACGGTCGCCAGCGCCAGCATCGCCAGCGCCACGGTGATGAGCAGGTTGAAATCGTCGGCACGCAGCACGAAGCCGGCCAGCAGCGGGCCCGAGGCCAGGCCGAGCTTGGACGCGAATCCGCCGAGGGTGGCCATGCGTCCGCTCGCATCCAGTTTCGAGAGCATGCCGAACAGATAAGGCACCACGAACGACCAGGTGATCGCGGTGCCGACGTTGGCGATGAAGAACACCCAGCCGATCTCACTGCGCCAGAACGCCGCGGTGCCGGCCAGGGTCAGCACGGTGGCCACCAGCAATGGCTTGACCCGCCCGTACTTCGTGCCCATCACGATCACCAGCACCGCGCCCAGCGCGCCGATCCAGGTCGCCCAGCCCAGGGCTTGGCCGATGAAGGCGCGATCGAGCATGAAGTGCGCGCCGAGGCGGATGATGAAGGCCGATAGCGCCATGTTGCCGGCCTGGAACAGGAACATCGCCAGCAGGGCGATCCAGGCCGGATGCCAGGCACTGGCACCCGTGGCTGCCACGCCACCGCCTTCCACCGGCGTGGCACCGCTGCGCAGCTTGGGCAGCAGCGCCAGCACCACCAGCGCGCATGCGCTCACCGCGGCCAGCGACAGGAACAGCACGCGGGTGCCGAACTGCGGCACCAGGGTCGGCAGGAACATCACCCCCAGCCCGCCCAGGCCGAACTGCACCAGCAGCAGCATGCCGAAGGCACGGTCCGGCGAACGGGTGCGGGCGATGACCGAGTAGGTCACGCCCACCGCCAGGCCGCCTACCACCCCGTGCAGCGCGCGCACCACCATCATCATGGTCGGATCACGCAGTGCCAGCGAACCCAGGTCCAGCACCAGCAGCAGCGAGATCAGCGCGAACAGCACCGGCCGCCACTGCACGCGCCGCACCAGGAACACGGCGATGAAGCTGCCGATGCTGGCGCCGTAGATGTTGGCCGCGCCGACCGAGCCGGCCTGCGCGTTGCTGAAGCCCAGCCCGGCGATCAGCCCGTCGACGATCGCCGCCATGATGTTGACGTAGAAGAACCCGGCCGTCGCCACCACGGCCAGCCCGGCGTAGACCCACAGGCTCGCGGACGAACGGTCCTGTACCGATGCGGTGTTCAATGCGTCTCCTCCATGCCGCGATCGACCGGCGCGCCGGCCTGCGCCAGCATCCGCCGCAGCGGTTCCAGTTGCTCCGCATGGCGGCGCCACGCCCCCACCGAGGTCCGGTATAGCGGTTGCCGCACCTGCGCGGCGCTGGCCGTCAGCGTCGGTTGCGGGTTGTGCTCGAAGGCCAGGCAGGCCGGGTCCCAGTCCAGTCCCAGGTGCGCGACCAGCCGCCGGCTCTCCTGTTCCTGGTGCGACACCAGCGATTCGTAGTCCACTTCCAGGAAACGGTCCGCCGGCAGCAGATCGCGCCAGTGCGCCATCAGCCGATCGTAGCCCAGCCAGTAGCGGCCCAGGTCATGCAGGTCGTAGGAATACGGATAGGCCATGCGGAACAGGGTCTTGTACATCGCGTAGCAGGCGTCCATCGGGTTGCGTCGCAGGTGGACGATGCGCGCTTGCGGCAGCGCCGTGGCCACCAGGCCCAGGTACAGGAAGTTGTTGGGCGTCTTGTCGACGACGCGCAGCGCCGGTCCGGCCGGCAGCGTGCGGCAGTAGGCCTCGCCCAGCGGCCGCGGATCCATCAGCGCCGAGCGCCGCACCAGCTCGGCCTTGCCTGCCGCCGGCCCGGCCAGGCGCACCACCGCCTGCGCCAGGTCGGTGCTTTCGCCACGGCTGGTCACCGCCCGGTGCGAGCCCAGGATGCGGTCGACCAGGGTGGTGCCGCTGCGCGGCAGGCCGACCACGAATACCGGGCGCGGGTCGGCGTGGCCGGCGCGTGCGATGGAGAAGAAGCCGGCATCGAATGTCTCGGCGATCAGGCGCATCGTGTCCAGGTCGTCGTCGACCCGGTACGGCAGCCGGCGCCGGCGCGCGTCGGCGCCGCGCGCGAGCGCCGCGAACGAGGTCGCGTGCTCGCCCAGGTCCTCCCGCTCCTTGGCCAGGGCGTAGCAGAACGGGATTTCCGCAGGATCGGACGGCGCCAGCTGCGCGAGCCGCCGTTCCAGGGCGGCGACGTGGTTGCGCTGCGGCGTCTGCCGCCGCAGCGTGGCGCGGTTGTACCAGGCATCGCCGTCGCCGGGCGCCAGTTCGATCACGCGATCGAGCAGGGCCTCGGCTTCCTCCAGCCGTCCCAGTGCGATCAGCGTGGTGGCGTGGTTGTACAGGTGCTCCGGATCGTCCGGACACAACGCGCGGGCGCGGGCACTGCAGCGCTCGGCCTGCTCGTGCCGGTCGAGCACGGTGAAGCGCAAGGCGACTTCCTGCAGCAGCCGTGGATCGTCCTGCGCCTGCTCGGCCAGCGCCTGCAACAGGGCGACGCAACCGGCGGCGTCGCCCTGCCGCAATAGCGCCTCGGCCTGTTGCAGGGCCTCCATCCGCTGGCGCGCGGCACTGCTGGCGTCGGCGGATGGCATGCGCGCCCTCAGAAGCGGTAACTGACCGTCAAGCCCAGTGTACGTCCCAGCGCGGTCAGCGCCTTGGAGCCGTTGCCGTAGTAGCCGACGGCCGGCACCGTACCCATGTACTCCTCCTTGTAGACGCCGGTCACGCCCGCCTCGTTGGCGATGTTCTTCAGCCACAGCGTCGTGTCCCAGTTGCCGTGGCTCCAGGTCGCCGACGCGTTGAAGATGGCGAACCCGTCCAGCGTGTCCCGGTACTTGGGAGACACGCTCAGCGCGTTCTCGGTCTGCGACTGGTAGTAGGCGTCGGCGCGCAGCACCAGCCAGTCCCTGCCGATGGGGATGGTGTAGCTGCCCGAGGCGTTGAGGCGATGTTCCGGCGCGCCCGGCAGCGGGAAGCCCTTGCCAGGCAGGGCGACCCCCGCCGGATAGCCCGGGAGCTGGAGGTCGGCGTCGATCCGCGCCTCGGTGTAGGCGTAGCCGGCCGAATAGGCGAAGCCGTTGTCCAGCACCCCGGCCAGTTCCAGCTCGACGCCGCGGGTGCTGGCCTTCTCCGCGTTGAGCACGGCGAAGAAGCCCCAGTTATAGGTGGCCGAATTGATCTGCGGATCCTTCCAGTCCACGTAGAACACGTCGGCGTTGTAGGTCAGGTGGCCGACCCGGCCCTTCACGCCGGCCTCGTAGTTGCGCACGGTGTCGGCCTGGTACGGGATCGCATCGGGATCCTCGGCGAACAGGCCGGTGGTGGGGACGCTGTTGATGCCACCGCGCCGGTAGCCCTCGGATACGGTCCCGTAGAACTGGTTGTTCTCGGAGAAGCGCCAGGACACGGTGCCCTTGAACAGGCTGCGGGTGTCCTTCTCGCGGGCCTGGGTCTGCGAGGTTTCGCGGAAGGTAGCCCACAGGCCGGTGACCTGGGACATGTCGGTGGTGGTGGTGTCGCGGAACAGGCGGAAGCCGCCGGTCAGGTCGACCGTGGGGCTGGCATGCCAGGTCAGTTCACCGTGCAGCGCGGTTTCCTTGAAGCGCTCGTTGGTGCGGTAGTAGAAGTCCTGGTCGTCGATGACGTAGCCGGGACCCCACGCCGCCTCGGTCCAGCGCTTGAAGCCACGCAGGAAACTGTCCTGGCCGCTGCGGCGCTTCTGGTCCTGGTAGTACGCGCCGAGCACGTAGTCCAGCACCTCGCCCGGCTTCGACACCAGGCGGAACTCCTGGATGAAGGCCTCGTCGCTGTAGCTGCGCACCGCCGAGGCCATCGGCCGCGGATAATTGTAGTAGACCGCGGCCGTCAGCCAGCCGCTCTTGGCGTAGAAGCCGGTGTTCTCGCTGACGATGTCGCCCTGGTGGTCGTATTGCGAGGTGCTGGATGTGAGCGTGGCGAAACCCAGGTCGACGTTGGCTTCCAAAGCAGCCAGGTGGACGCGGCGGTCGGACGGCTCCAGCTGCACCGAACCGATCTCGTTGTCGCGGTAAGGCACGCCCCAGCCGTCGCTGCCCAGGCTGGTGCCGCGGCGGCCGCCGAAGACGTCGTCCTGCGCGGTGTAGCTGAGGGTCATGTCGAAGGCGTCGTTCGGCCGCCACAGCAGCGCCGCGCGGCCATAGGTCTGCCGGACGAAGTCCGCGTCGCGCACGTTCTCGTACACCGCCGCCGGATCCAGCACGCCCTTCGGGGCGACCGGCAACCCGTTGGCGTCCAGCTTGTAGACGTTGCGGTAGTCGGTCACGCCCGGGAAATCGTTGTGGGTGCCGTTGATCCGCAGTGCCACCGTATCGGCCAGCGGGATGTTGGCCATGATCGACTGCGACAGGCCGATGCTGTCGGAACCGCTGACGCTGGAGGCACTCATGCTGACCCGCGCATCCCACTGGCCGATCTCGGGCTGGCGCAGGATGTAGCGCACCGCGCCGCCGATAGCGCCCGAGCCGTACAGGGTGCCCTGCGGCCCCCGCAGCACCTCGACCCGGTCGATGTCCGAGAGCAGGAAGTTGGCGAACAGCGGCGTGTTGTCGACGTAGGTAGCCACGGTCGCCGAGGCCGAGACCGCGTAGTCGCCCAGCGCCGAGCTGTCCACGTTCAAGCCGCGGATGCGGATGCCGCTGACCACGCTGGAATTGCGCGCACCGCGGTCGACCACGCCGACGCCGGCCACCCCGCGCATCAGCTCCGCGGTATCGAGGATGTTGCCCTGTTCGATCGCCTCGCCCGACACCGCGCTGATGTTGTAGGGCACCGCCAGGATGTCCTGCTCGCGGCCCTGGGCGGTGACCACGATGGTGTCCAGTTCCTTGACCGATTGCGCCTGCTCCGCGGCGGTGGACTGCTGGGCGAAGGCGGGCATGGCCTGCTGGGCGGCAAGGCCGGCCACGATCGCCCACGAAAGGCGCGAGTGCCGCATGCGGTGGCGATCGATGGCGTTGCGGTGCGTGTTCATGGCGTTCTCTCCCGGGGTATCGGTGTCGGATCGATTCAGATGGGGCCGGCGGGTCCGGGCCGATCGGCTCCGGGCAGGCACAGCGGGCCGAGCGCCTCCAGCGCAGCGGATTCGGCGCGAGCCGCGCCATAGGCCGGGAACACGACCGCGTGGTCCCGGAAACTCTTCAATGGCTGGCCCAGGCCCTGCCAGCCGCGCTCGCGGCAACGGCGCACGTGGCCGAAGTCGATCTCGAAGGCGATGATTTCGCGGCCCGCGCCGGCCTGGTGGACGACTTCGCCGCCGGGGCCGCAGACCACCGAACGGCCCACGCCCAGGTCGCCGGCGACGTTGATGTCGACGAAGTAGCACTGGTTGCTGGCCGCGCTGGCCCGCGCCATCGCGATCTCGACGTCGCGGTCGATGGTGTTGGTCATGGTCGGATGCAGGACCACCTCGGCGCCGAGGCAGGCCAGCGAACGGGTGGTCTCCGGAAACCACATGTCGTAGCAGATCGACACCCCGAAGCGCCCGGCGCCCGGCACGTCGAACACCACGAACTCGTCGCCCGGGGTCACCCCGCGCTCGTACGGCGCGAACGGGTAGAGCTTGCGGTAGCGGGCCACGACCCGGCCCTGCGGGTCGATCACCGGGGTGGTGTTGTAGATCCGCTCGCCCTGGAGTTCGTACAGCGAGCCCGGGACCAGCCACAGGCCGGTGCGCCGCGCCAGCTCGCACAGGAAGCGCTCGGCGTCGCCCGGCATGCACTGGGCATGGTCGGGGCTGGCGCCGAACCCGCACAGCTCGCCGAGCAGGACCATCCGTACCCAGGGAAAGCGGCGCGATACCGCCACCACTTCCGCGGCGATGCGCTCGAGGTTGTCGCCCGGCCCGTGCGCGAGCTGCAGGCCCGCGATGCCGAAGCCGCGGCTGTGTTCCGACGTCTCCAATGAGATCCCTCTGGTGGCGGCCCGGATCCGACGTTAGTGGCCGCCCCCCGGCCCGATTAGAGCCAGTTGGGTTGATTCCATGGAGCCAGATGATTCAGCCGCGGCGCTTCGGCCGGGCCGGGCGGACCCGGACCATCGTGTCGACCATGAACCCGTCCTCGCCGTAGACCCCGACCTGGTCGCCGTCCAGGGCCACTCGGTAGCCGGCGGCCTCGCCGTACGCCCACTGCCGCCACTGCCGGTACCAGCGGTCGCCCTCCACCCACCAGTGGCCCTGGTCGCAGTCCTCGCCCGAATAGCCTGCTGTGCCGACCAATTCTCCGTTGGCGCGGATCTCGATCGTGCACGGCTCCCCGTACACGGTGCTGTAGAGCATCGTGCTCCCGGCCAGCGCCTGGCGCAGTTGCCGCGCGGCCAGGGCCACGACCCCGTCGACGCCGATCCGGCGCGGGCCGCCGGGCCGTTCCCCGCGCACCAGCCGGGCCAGGTGGCGCACGCCTTCGCGGATGCCGGAGGCCGCAATCCCGGTCACGCCCATGCACAACGCGCCGCTGCCATCGGCGCGGCGGACCGGTTCGACCAGCACGCCGACCGCAGTGGCGCGACGGGCCAGCTCCCATGGGTCCTGCCCGTCGCGCAAGCTCACCCAGTAGGCGCTGGCGCCGGCGAAGGTCTCGATCCTGACCTGGTCGTGCAGGTAGTGGTTGAGCGCGTCGCGCAGCGCGGTCCGGCGCTCGGCCAGCAACCGCCCGGCGCGGACCAGGCTGGCCGAGTAGTGGCCCAGACCGATGTAGTACGCCCAGGCGCGCTGCAGGATCCGCGGCGGCGTGCAGCCCTGGCCGCGGCGCAGCGCGCGGGCGCGTTCGATGAACGCAGGCGCGGCCACCAGCACGCCGGGCGGCTCGCCGCAGGACGCCACGGGTGCCAGACCGCCGACATAGACCACCCGGCCGTCGCGGTCGAACCCGCGCAGCGCCGGCGCCACCCGCTCCCCGTCCTGGACCCCGGCCGGGATGTCGTGCTCGACCAACAGCCCATTGGCCGCGGCCACGTGTGCCAGCAGGCGCCGCGGATAGCTCGAATCGGCGGCGAAGCCATGGCGCCCGCTGGTGACCACCACCACGTTTTCCGGGAACGGCCGCTCCAGCTCCGGCGGCAGGTAGCCGACATCGGCACCGCGTTCGCGCAGCGCGCGCTCCAGCGCCACGTCGACCGGCTGTTCGAGCAGCACCGGCACGCCGCGCCGGGCCAGCAATTCGCCCACGATGCGCAGGGCATGGCGGCTGGAGAGGGTGACCAGGACCTCGTCCGCGCCGGCTTCGATGCCGCGCATCGGCAGCACCTTGCCGCGCATCTCCTCCAACAGCATGGCGTCATCGGCATCGCCGGCCTGCTGCGGCCACTCCACCACCTCGTGGCGCGAGCCGGCCAGGCGGATCGCCTCGCTCCATTCGGCCACCGGCGCCAGTTCGGCATCGACCCGGCCGTCCACGAACGGGAACGGATAACGGTGCCAGTGCTGCGGGCAACGGAAATCACCGTCGTCGGCCGCGGCCGGCAGCCGCGCCATCAGCGGCGAAGCCTGGCTCGCGCCGCGCGTACCGCGTCCGGCGCGCGTGCCCGGCACGTCGGCGGCCACGTAGATGCCGCTGCGCGAACGGCTGGCCAGGTGGCCCTCGGCCAGCAGGGTGTCGTAGGCCAGACTGACCGTGTTGCGCGACACGCCGAGACGGATGGCCAGCTGGCGCGAGGAAGGCAGGCGCTGGCCCGGGCGCAGCACCCGCCGGTGGATCGCGTCGACCAGCTTCTGCCGCAGCTGGTGCTGCAGGCTCAGCGGGGCCGACGGGTCCAGGGCCAGGTTCAGGCCGTCCGTGGCGCGGGACTCGCGTTTCATGGGCAGCGTGGGCAGGGCGTGGACCGCCAGTATCGCTCCCTTGCCGCGCGGCGCGGGGGGATGCGCCGGGGAGCGGGGGCGATGTCAGCCGCCGCTGGCGGGGCGCAGCGCGGCCTCGAGCAGGTCCAGGCCTTCCTCCAGCACCGCGTCCTCGATCGTCAACGGATACAGCAGCCGGATCGCCTCGCCCTGCGCGCCGCAACCGAGCAGGATCAGGCCGGCCGCATGCGCGCGCTGCAGCACGGCCTTGGTCGCGGCCGGATCGACCGCGCTGCCGCCGCGCTCGGCCAGCAGGTCGAAGGCGATCATCGAACCGGGGCCGCGGAGATTGCCGATCGGGCACAGGGCCGGATCGGCGGCCATCCGGGCGAGGCGCTCGGCGACCTTCGCGCCAAGTACCCGGGCACGCTCGACCAGTCCCTCCTCCTCGATCACGTCCAGCACCGCCAGCGCCGCCGCGCAGGCGACCGGCGAACCGGCATACGTGCCGCCCAGCCCGCCGGGCTCGACCGAATCCATCAGCTCGGCACGGCCGACCACGCCCGAGAGCGGGAACCCGCCGCCCAGGGCCTTGGCCACCGTGACCAGGTCGGCACGCACGCCGGAATGCTCGATGCCGAACATGCGCCCGGTGCGGGCGAAGCCGGTCTGCACCTCGTCTGCGACCAGGACGATGCCGTGGCGATCGCACAGTTCGCGCAGTGCGCACAGCAGTTCCGGCGGCGCGGGCAGGAACCCGCCCTCGCCCTGCACCGGCTCGATCACGATCGCCGCCACTTCCTCGGGCGCCACGTCGGCCTTGAACACCCCCTCGATCGCGGCGAGGCTGTCGGCCACGCTCACCCCCTTGTGCGGGGCCGGGAACGGCACGTGGTAGACGCCGCCCGGCAGCGGGCCGAAGCCGCGCTTGTACGGCAGGGTCTTGCCGGTCAGCGACATGGCCATGAAGCTGCGCCCGTGGAAGCCGCCCGAGAACGCGATCACCGCCTGCCGGCGGGTGGCGACGCGCGCGATCTTGATCGCATTCTCCAGTGCCTCGGCGCCGGTGGAGAACAGGATCGTCTTGGCTGCGCCCTGCACCGGCGCGATCCGGTTCAGGCGTTCGGCCAGTTCCACATAGTTGCCGTAGCCGGTCACCTGGAAGGCCGCGTGGGTCACCTTGTCGAGCTGGCCGGCGACGGCGGCCATCACCTTCGGATGGCAATGGCCGACGTTGAGCACGGCGATGCCGGCGGCGAAGTCCACGAACCGGCGCCCTTCCACGTCCCAGAGTTCCGCGTTGCGCGCGCGCGCGGCGAATACCTCCAGCGCCGTGCCCACGCCGCGCGGGACGTTGCGGGTGCGACGCTCGAGAAGCTGGGCATTGCTGGACATGGTCCGCTCCGGAACTGGGATCTGCAGGCGAGAGTGTGGCCGTGGCCCGGACCTCTCGTAGGTCCAGAACGGAACAGACGATGGTGCCAGATCCGGAAACGCAGCCGGCCTCTCAGGCGCTCGCGGGATCGAAATCCAGGCCCTGCCGCGCCACCGCCCCGGTGATGGCCGCGCGGGCCGCGGCGATCGCCTCGGTCTGTGCGGCCAGCCGCGGCCGCCGATCCAGGGTGCAGGCCAGGCCCGCCTCCAGCAGGGTGGCATGGGCCCACCGCAGTTCGTCGGCCTCGGCAGCCCGCAACCCGCCACAGGCGGCCAATGCATCGACCAGGCCCGGGCTGTCGCGCCGCTCCGGCAGCGCCGGCGCTTCCGCCGCGCGCGCCAGGACCCCGTACTGCAGCAGGAATTCCAGGTCGACCAGCCCGCCGGCGCCCTGCTTGAGGTCGAAGCGCGCCGCGTCGCTGCGGTCCAGTTCGGCGCGCATGCGCTGGCGCATCCGCCCGACCTCGGCGGCCAGCGCCGCCCGCTCGCGGGCACGGCCGAGGGTGCGGGCGCGCACCCGTTCGAAATCCTCCAGCAACGAGGCATCGCCGGCCACGCCGCGGGCGCGCACCAGGGCCTGGTGCTCCCAGGTCCAGGCACGCTGTTCCTGGTACTCGGCATAGCCGGCCAGGGTGGACACCAGCAGACTCTTGCCGCCGTCCGGGCGCAGGCGCATGTCGGTCTCGTACAGGCGTCCGGCGCTGGTCACCGCGCCCAGCAGGGCGACGACCTTCTGCGCCAGGCGCGTGTACCAGCGCGAGGGTTCCAGCGCGCGCGCGCCGACGGAGACCGCGCTGGCGTCGGCGTCGTACAGGAACACCAGGTCCAGGTCCGAGCCGAAGCCCAATTCGCACCCGCCCAGGCTGCCGTAGCCCACCACGGCGAAACGGCCGCCGGGCAGGACGCCGTGCGCGGCGACCACCTCCGCCTCGGCCATGCGCAGCACCTGCACCACCACCGCATCGGCCAGCGCGGCCAGTTGCCGGGTGCTGTCAGCGGCGGGCTGGCGCCGGTCCAGCGCCGCCAGCGCCACCCGGAAGCTCAGCGCCTGGCGCACCTCGTTGAGCGCACGCAGCGCCGCCTCGGGATCATCGTCGCCGGCCTGCAGCACCGCGGCCGCGCAGGCCGCATGCATCGCGGCCGCGTCGGGCATCGGCCCGGCCACCCGCGCATCGAGCAGTTCGTCCAGCAGCAATGGATAGTGGGCGATGCGCTCGGCCAGCAGCGCGCTGCGCGCGAGCACGTCGACCAGCCGCGCCAGCGCGCTGGGCTGTTCGTCGAGCAGGGCCAGGTAGCTGGCCCGGCGCAGGATCGCCTGCAACAGGCCGAGCAGGCGCCGCAGCGCCGCGTCGGGCTGGGCCGAGCGCGCCGCCGCGGCCAGCAGCGCCGGCACCACCCGGTCCAGGCGCGCACGCGCGGCATCGGACAGTGCGCGTACCCCGGCGCCGCGGGCCAGGTCGCGCAATGCCGCGTCGGCGCCCTCGGCGTCGGCGAAACCGGCCGCGGCCAGCACCCCGGCCTCGCCGCCACGCGGCAGGCCGCGCCAGTAGCCTTCCAGCGCATCGGGCGCGGCGTGCCCGCGGCGCGGCACCAGCAGCGCATCGAACTCCGCCGACACCCGGCCGCGCCACCGCGCCAGTGCATCGCGCAGTGGCGGCCAGTCCGGGTAACCCAGGCCCAGCGCCAGGCGCAGGCGATCCTCTTCGTCCTCGGGCATGGCATGGGTCTGGGCGTCGCGCAGCATCTGCACCCGGTTCTCCAGCCGGCGCAGGAAACGGTAGGCGTCGGCCAACGCCTGGCCGTGCCCGGGATCGATCTGTCCGGCCTCGACCAGTGCCCGCAATGCCGGCAGCAGACCGCGCCCGCGCAGCGCCGGCTCGCGGCCGCCGCGGATCAGCTGCAGCGACTGCACCAGGAATTCGATCTCGCGGATGCCGCCGGGGCCGCGCTTGAGGTCCTCGGCCATGTCGCGGCGCTGCATCTCGGCCACGATCGCCGCCTTCATCGAGCGCAACCCGTCCAGCGCGGTGTAGTCCAGATAGCGCCGGTAGACGAACGGGCGCAGGGTCTCCAGCCAGGCCTCGCCGGCACGGATGTCGCCGGCGACCGCGCGTGCCTTGAGCCAGGCGTAGCGCTCCCAGTCGCGGCCCTCGCGCTGGAAATAGCCGTCCATCGCCGCGAACGACCACGCCACCCGCCCGGCACTGCCGAACGGTCGCAGGCGCAGGTCCACGCGATGGCAGAAGCCGTCGGCGGTGGTTTCGTCCAGCAGCTTCGCCAGACGCTGGCCCAGGCGCGCGAAGTAGTCCTCCGCCTCCAGCGCGCGGCGCCCGTCGGACTCGCCGGCGCGCGGATACGCATAGACCAGGTCGATGTCGGAGGAGAAGTTCAGTTCGCCGCCGCCCAGCTTGCCCAGCCCGAACACGACCAGGCGCTGTGCCGCACCGGCCTCATCGCGGACCGTGCCGTGGCGTTCGGCGAACTCGGCCTCCACCGCCGCCAGGGCGATGCGCAGGCAATCCTCGGCCAGCCGGGTACTGCCGGCCAGCGTGTCCTCCACCGTGTCCAGACCGAGCACGTCGCGCCAGACCAGCCGGGTGGAGGCGGCGGCACGGTACAGCCGAAGCCGGGTCGGCCAGGAATCCGGCAATCCGGGATCGAGTACGGGTGCGGACAGTGGCACCGGATCCGCCGCGGCCAAGTGCTCGAGCAACGCCGGCTGCCGGCGCAAGGTCTCCACCGCGAAATCGCTGGCCAGCGCCACCTGGCGCACCCGCTCGCCCAGTCCGGGGTCCTCCAGCAGTGCGGCATGCCGCGGCGACGCCGCCCGCAGCATGGCCAGCGCGCGGTCGCCGCTGCGCCGGCGCAGCGCGGCCGGAGGGGCGGATGCAACGTCGGGTGAGGGAGCCATCGGCGCGATTGTGGCATGCGCCCAAGCACCGGCCCCGCCTGGGCGATGATGGGCGCAGCGCGGGCGTCGCTGTCCGCTTCGCTGCAGCGCGGACGGTCAGTCCGCCGCTGCGAGAAGAAGGCCTGAAAAACAGCGCCGGGGTGCTCCGCTCTACGGGCATGAAAAAGCCCGCTTGCAGCGAACTGCCAGCGGGCCTGCTCCCTCCCCCACGTCGGGATGCGGGTGCATCGTGAAGGAAGCGTCATGGCCTTTGCACGCTGCACTGCAAAAAAGCACTGCGAGGTGCAGTAATGGCGGTTTCCCGCAGGAAAACCCTGAATCGGGGAAACGCCGGGATGAAAGCGTTATCAGCCGCCGGCCTCAGGGCAGCAGCGGCGGATGCGACTCGAACCACTCACGGGCGCGGATGAAGCGCATGTCGCGCTGCCCGTCGCGCAGGTCCACGCCGATCGATAGCGGCCCCGACTGCGCCAGCAGCTGACCGTTGTGCTGCTTGCCGGCCAGGCGCAAGCGCGCCTGCAGCCGGTAGCGATCGTTGTTCGCGTCCACGCCGTCCAGGATCAGCACCTCGCCCTTCCACTGCACCCGTCCCTGCGCATTCACCGGGCCCGAGTCCACCAGTCGCCCCATCCATGCCGGCATGCTGCGGTTGCCGCCGAACAGGTCGACCAGGAACCCGGCATCGCTGGCCTGCGCCTTGACCGTCCCGTTGACCGAACTCGGCTCGGACAGATCGATGCGCGCGCTGGGCAGGTCCGCCCGCATCGACCAACCCTGGCGCGAGCGGCCGTCGGCATCGCGGAAGCCCACGTTGCGCAGGCGCACCTGGCTGCCGTCCAGCACGAACTCGCGCTGCTGCAGATCGGCCCGGCGCAGGCGCGCGTCGATCGCCACGTCGCCCTGCAGCTGTCGACCGCCCATCGACATGCGTGCGCCACGGCCCTGCACCGAGACCGTGCCGCGGCCGATGTTGCCACCTTCGTCCAGGCGCAGGTCGGCGCTGGCCAGGCCGCTGCCGCCCTCGATCCGCGCCTGCGAGGACAGGAAGCGGTTGTACACGCGCAGGTCCGGCACCTGTGCATCGGCGAAGCGCAGGTGCGCACTGGTGCCGGCCAGGCCTTCGCCGCGCTCGGGCAGGCCGTGCACGGTCACGTCCAGCAGCAGGTTGTCGCCCTGCGCGTAGGGCGTCGAGGGCGACTTCGCGGCGGCGATGGAATAACCGTCCATGCGCACCCCGATCCGGGTTTCCAGCGCACCCGATTCGGCCGTGCCCAATTCGGCGCGCACCTGGCCCTGGCCTTCGATCCGGTTGTCCATCACCAGCGCGGTCGCCTTCACCTGCGGCAACTCGATGCGGCTGCCGGGCGCGGGCTGGCCGTCGGCCAGTTGCAGATCGGCCACAAGCACGCCCGAACCGTCCAGTCGCAGCCAGTCCGGCGCGTTGAACAGCTTCGGCACCCAGGCCAGCGACGGGAATTGCCATTGCCCGACCACGTGCCCGGACATGCGCGGGATCAGCGCTTGCAGGTCGACCCGCAACGGGATCTCCCGCCCTTGCAGGCGCACCTCCGCATCCAGCTCCAACGCACCGCCCTCGCGCTTGGGTACCTGCGCGCGCAGCGCGATGTCCTCGTCCACCCGCGCCTCCAGGCGCAGAGTGTCGTCCAGTACGGTCCCGGTGACGCCCTGCCCCTGCAACGGGGCGCTCCACACCACGCTGCCGCCGGGTTGCACCTGGCCGTCGCGGATCACCAACTGCGCCTGCAGCCGGCCGCCGCCGGGCACCAGTTCCATGCGGAAGCGCCCCTGCTCGTCGGTATGGACCCGCAGCGAAGAGCCTTCCGCGTCCATGTCGATCTCGCCGTCGGTCAACAGCAGCTTCTGCAGGCCCGTGGCCTGCTCGCGGCTGTGGCGCCGGATCGCGAAGTTGCCGCCCAGGCTGCCGCGTTCGAATACCTCCTCGCCATCGGCCAGCACCCGCGCCCGGTCGAAGTGGAAGCTCGACGGGAAGATCTCCATCGGCCCGCCGCGCAGCGTCTTGGAAAAACCGAAAGATGCGCGGCCGTTGCCGTCCAGCACCACCTCGTCCATGTAACCGCGGCGGACGCTGTCGCTGACGATGCGCTCGAACACCATCGTCCAGCCCCCCTCGCGCGGCGGCGGCGGCTCGCGGTTGCGCTCGGTATGGCGCGCACCGCCGCTGACGCCGGTGGCGACCACCTCGGGAATGCGCACTTCCCGGCGCAGCAGCGGCAGCAGGGCCAGCCGGCCGCTGGCGCGATCGGCCTGCACCTCCCAGGCGATCTGCCGGGTCTGCCCGTGCATGCGCACCTGGTCCGCCGACACGTGGCCGGGAAACAGGCTGTAGGCACGACCCCATTGCACCTCGAACGCATCGGGCCGCTGGTTGGCCACCCGATCCAGCATCGCGTAGATGAAAAGGTTGGCCAGCACCAGGTAGGCCGCATAGGCGACCAGCACTGTCCACACCGTGCGTCGCAGCCAGCGCGGCCGGCCGCGCCAGAAGCCCAGCCAGGTCGCCCACCAGTGCCGGGGACCGCGTGTCGCTTGCGTCTGCGTATTCATGGCGCCCAGCATGCCTGATCCCGGGCGGGCGGAAAACGACCGCACGCACCGTCGGGACGCCCGCTGGCGGCCGCGCCTTGCCGGTGCCCGATGGGGGGTCTCCCGCGCTCGGGGCGGCGCAGCCGCTGCCGGCGCGCCTGCATCTCGCCGCGGTCAGGCCGCCATGCCTGCCCGGACCCGGCCTCGGCGCACCCGCACCGCCGCCGCCAGCCGCTCCAGCACGGCCACCGACGGCTCCCAGCCCAGGCAGCCGTCGGTGATGCTCTGGCCGTAGGCCGGCGCGCGCCCGTCGACCAGGTCCTGGCGGCCGCCGACCAGATGGCTCTCCACCATCACCCCCACGATCCGCGCCTCGCCGCCCTCGAGCTGGCGGGCGATGTCCTCGGCCACCGCCGGCTGGTTGTCCGGGTTCTTGCCGCTGTTGGCGTGGCTGGCGTCGATCATGATCCGCGCCGGCAACCCGGCCCGAGCCAGCGCCTCGCTGGCGGCCTGCACGCTGGCCGCGTCGTAGTTGGGCTGCTGCCCGCCGCGCAGGATCACGTGGCAGTCCGGGTTGCCGGCGGTGGCGGCGATCGCCGAGCGCCCATCCTTGGTCACCGCCAGGAACCGGTGCGGGTGCGAGGCCGCCATCACCGCCTCGGCGGCAATCCGCACGTTGCCATCGGTGCCGTTCTTGAAGCCGACCGGGCACGACAGGCCCGAGGCCATCTCGCGATGGACCTGGCTCTCGGTGGTGCGCGCGCCGATCGCGCCCCAGGCCACCAGGTCGGAGATGTACTGCGGGCAGATCGTGTCCAGGTATTCGCAGCCGGCCGGCAGGCCGAGCGCGTTGATGTCGCGCAGCAGCGCACGGCCCAGGTGCAGGCCCTTGTTGATGTCGAAGCTGCCGTCCAGGTCAGGGTCGTTGATCAGGCCCTTCCAACCCACCGTGGTGCGCGGCTTCTCGAAGTACACCCGCATCACGATCTCCAGCGCGTCGCCTAGGGTGTCGCGCAATGGGCGCAAGCGGCGGGCGTAGTCCATCGCCGCGACCGGGTCGTGGATCGAGCACGGGCCGATCACCACCACCAGGCGGTCGTCGTGTCCATGCAGGATGCGGTGCACGGTGCCGCGGGCGCCCGACACGGTGTCGGATACCTCGTCGGTGCAGGGAATCTCCGCGATCAGTTGCGCGGGCGGGACCAGCGCATCGATGCGGCGGATGCGCAGGTCGTCGGTATGGGGGGCCATCTCGGGATGCTCCTGGGGGTGTCGTGTGTCGCGTCGGTGTCTTGCCTGATGACCGGCGACGAAAAAGCCGCCAGGTTCGCTGGCGGCTTTCGGGGTGGTGTCCGGCGTGGAACTTCCGGAATGCGCGCTACCCTTCCTCCGCCCGTGGCTTCGGAAACCAATATCCAAAATAAAAGGCGGCGCGGTGCGTGTTCACCGGTCCATTGATAGCAACCCGCCGCAGACCGCGCAACCGTTTCAGCGGCAACGACAGCGGGCCGGCGTCACTGGCGGTCGCTGCGCGGCCCGACCGCGATCCATGCGGTGGTCAGCAGCAGCCACTGCATCACCAGTTTGAACCAGACCATCAGGCCAAGGATCACCGCGAAACCGGCCATCAACGGGTTGTTGCTCGCTCCGCTGGCCAGTTCGGCGCCCAGGTACTTGAGCACGCCAAAACCAATGGCGCCCATGAACGCGCCGCGCAGCACCACCCGGTTGCTCACCGGGATGCGCGACTGCAGGCGGAACAGCATGAAGAACACCAGCACGTCGATCAGCAGCGCCAGCAGCAGGCCGGCAACCACCAGGAACGAGTCCGACATCTGGTAGCCCATCGAGACCATCCACTTGTCGGCCAGCCCCAACGCCTGGGTGACGATCACCGACAGCGCGGCCGAGAACACCATCAGCACGCCCAGCGCGATGACCAGCGCCACGTCGATCAGGCGCATCAACAGGAAGGCGCGATCCTTCTCCGGCAGGCCGAAGATGGTGCGCACCCCATCGCGGAAGCTGCGCAGCCAGCCGCTGGCGGTGAAGACCAGGGCGAGCATGGCGAGCAGTCCGCTGATCCCCAGCACTTGCACGTCGAACAGCGCATCGACGTCGATCGCCCCGCCGGCTCCGGTGTCGATCAGGCCGGGGATGGTCGCCGACACGCCCTCCACCACCGCGTCGCGCAGTGCCTTCGAAGACTCGAACACGATGCCGAACACGGCGAAGAACACGTACACCGCCGCGAGCACCGAGAACACCGCCGAGAACGACATCCCGCGCGCCAGCAGCGCCCCGCGGCTTTCCAGGTAGCGCGCCAGGGTCCGGCCCGGGCGGGTGTTCCACCACCAGCGCATCATCGCCCGCACTCCGCCATGCTACTCATGCCGCGGCTCCCCTTGCCACGGCATCCCGCGGCCGCAGTGTCGAACTGGCAACCATGCCCATTCCCCTTGCTTCAGGCGCCGATTCTGGACGCTCCGCCGCGGCATGGAAAGCTGCACAAAAGGAAACCCCGCCTTTCGGCGGGGCTCCCCGGTACTGCGTGACGCCTGAGCCAGGCCCGATCAGAAATCCATCCCGCCCATGCCGCCCATGCCGCCGCCGCCCGGCATCGCCGGCTCGTCCTTCTTCGGCAGCTCGGCGACCATCGCCTCGGTGGTGATCATCAGGCCGGCGATCGACGCGGCGTTCTGCAGCGCCGAGCGGGTGACCTTGGTCGGGTCCAGGATGCCGAACTCGACCATGTCGCCGAACTCGCCGTTGGCGGCGTTGTAGCCGAAGTTGCCCGTGCCTTCCTTGACCTTGTTCAGGATCACGGACGGCTCTTCGCCGGCGTTGGTGACGATCTCGCGCAGCGGGGCTTCCATCGCGCGCAGGGCGATCTGGATGCCGTGGGTCTGGTCTTCGTTGGCACCCTTCAGGTCGCCGATCGCGGTGATCGCGCGCACCAGGGCCACGCCGCCGCCCGGGACCACGCCTTCCTCGACCGCCGCACGGGTCGCGTGCAGGGCGTCTTCCACGCGCGCCTTCTTTTCCTTCATCTCGATCTCGGTCGAGGCACCGACCTTGATCACCGCCACGCCGCCGGCCAGCTTGGCCACGCGCTCCTGCAGCTTCTCGCGGTCGTAGTCCGAGGAGGTTTCCTCGATCTGTGCCTTGATCTGCTTGATCCGCGACTCGATCGCGGCGGTGTCGCCGGCGCCGTCGATGATGGTGGTGTTCTCCTTGGAGACCTGCACCTTCTTGGCCCGGCCCAGGTCCTTGATCGTGGCCTTCTCCAGCTGCAGGCCCACTTCCTCGGAGATCACGGTGCCGCCGGTCAGGGTGGCCATGTCTTCCAGCATCGCCTTGCGACGGTCACCGAAGCCCGGCGCCTTCACCGCGACGACCTTGACGATGCCGCGGATGGTGTTGACCACCAGGGTCGCCAGGGCTTCGCCCTCGACTTCCTCGGCGACGATCAGCAGCGGCTTGCCGGCCTTGGCCACGCCCTCGAGGACGGGCAGCAGGTCGCGCACGTTGGAGATCTTCTTGTCGTGCAGCAGGATGAACGGGTCATCCAGGTCGGCGCTCTGCGACTGCTGGTTGTTGATGAAGTACGGCGACAGGTAGCCGCGGTCGAACTGCATGCCCTCGACCACGTCCAGCTCGTTCTCCAGGCCCGAGCCTTCCTCGACCGTGATCACGCCTTCCTTGCCGACCTTCTTCATCGCGTCGGCGATGATGTTGCCGATCGACTCGTCGGAGTTGGCCGAGATCGTGCCGACCTGGGCGATGGCCTTGTCGTCGGCGGTGGGCTTGCTGATCTTCTTCAGCTCGGCCACGGCGGCCACCACGGCCTTGTCGATGCCGCGCTTGAGGTCCATCGGGTTCATGCCGGCGGCGACCGCCTTGGAACCCTCGCGGATCAGCGCCTGGGCCAGCACGGTGGCGGTGGTGGTGCCGTCGCCGGCGTTGTCGGAGGTCTTGGAAGCGACTTCCTTGACCATCTGCGCGCCCATGTTCTCGAACTTGTCGGCCAGCTCGATCTCCTTGGCGACGGACACGCCGTCCTTGGTGATCGTCGGCGCGCCGTAGCTCTTCTCGAGCACGACGTTGCGGCCCTTCGGGCCCAGGGTGGCCTTGACGGCGTTGGCGAGCACGTTCACGCCGCGCACCATGCGCGCGCGGGCGTCTTCACCGAAGCGGATTTCCTTGGCAGCCATTGCGGATTACCTCTGTTGTTCTATTGGATTCGTTGTGGAGTTGGCGAAGCGGCGGGCTCAGCCCAGCACGGCGAAGATGTCGTCTTCCTTCACCACCAGGTATTCGGTGCCGTCGAGCTTGACCTCGGTGCCGCTGTACTTGCCGAACAGCACCTGGTCGCCGACCTTCACCGACGGCGCGCGCACGCTGCCGTTGTCCAGCACCTTGCCGGTGCCCACGGCCACGACCTGGCCCTTGATCGGCTTCTCGGTGGCCGAATCCGGGATCACGATGCCGCCGGCGGACACCTTCTCTTCCTCGGTGCGCTTGATCACCACGCGGTCGTACAACGGCTTGATATTGCTCATTTCATCCCTCACAAGTGATTGATGGTGTTGGAAAAAGGGCGGCCACTCTAGCACTCGCGCATCACGACTGCCAGCGCCGCGGACGGTCAAAACCCGGTCCGGAGACCGGGGATGCCAAAACAGATGGGGGTGGCTCTGCGCCTTTCAAGGGCCAGGGCCAGCAAGGCCGGAAGCGACCTGGTGCGATACCTGCCGCCGGGAAGCAAAGCAGGAGGATTGGGCCGCAGGCCCGATCCGGGGGACATGAACGGCGGCAGGTATCGGGCCGCGGCGCCGGGGCGCCGCGGCCCACCACCTCCGGCCTCCACCCCGATCCCCCAACCACCCCCGGTACACTTGCCGGATGCCGGTCCACCTCGTGTTCTGCAGCTGCCCCGACGCCGACACCGCCCGGCGCCTGGCCACCGCCCTGGTCGAGGCGCGGCTGGCCGCCTGTGCGAGCGTGCTGCCGCCGATGCGCTCGGTGTACCGCTGGCAGGGCACGGTGGAGCAGGCCGAGGAAGTCCTGCTGCTGGCCAAGACCACGGCCGACCTGGTGCCGGCGCTGACCGAGCGCCTGCGCACCCTGCATCCGTATGAACTCCCCGAGATCGTGGCGGTCGAAACCGCCGCTGGCCTGCCCGCCTATCTGGACTGGGTGGCCGCCGCCACCCGCGAATGACCTCTTGCCGATGCCTTCTTTCCTGCACCGCCTGATCCGGGCCCTGCCCTTCCGCCTGCCGCTGGCCCTGGCCGCACTGCTGGCCGCCGCCCCTGCCCTGGCGGTGGACGACAGCGACCTGCTGCCGGTCGACCAGGCCTTCGGGCTCAGCGCCAGCGCCCCGGACCGCGACCGCATCGAGGTGCGCTGGAAGATCGCCGACGGCTACTACCTGTACCGCCACCGCACCGCGGTGAAGGCCGGCGGCGCGTTCGCCGGCGCCCGCCTGAGCCTGCCCGACGGCGATCCCCACGTCGACGAGTTCTTCGGCCCGGTGGAAACCTACCGCGGCGAACTGGTCGCCGTGCTCGAAGGCAAGGCCACCGGCGACGGCCCGGTCGAGCTGGAGGTGAAGTACCAGGGCTGCGCCGACATCGGCATCTGCTATCCGCCGCAGACCCGACGCCTGCAGGTGGCACTGCCCGCGGCCGGTGCGGCTCCGGCCGCCGTCCGCGGCGCATTGCCCGGCCTGCCCGTGGCCGGCGCCGCCAGCCGTGGCGTGCCGCGCGGGCTGCCGCTGCCCGGCCAGGCCGCGCTGCCGGAAGCGCAGGCCTTCGACGTGGAAGCGATCGCCGACGGCGGCAACCGGATCCTGGTGCGGATGCGCCCGGCGCCGGGCTATTACCTCTACCGCGACCGCAGCCGGTTCGCGGTCGAGGGCGATCCGGGCGTGCAGGCGCAGGCGCCGCGCTGGCCGGAAGGCAGCCGCCACCACGACGAGCACTTCGGCGAGGTGGTGGTGTTCTTCGAGCCGGTGGAGGTGGTGCTGCCGCTGCGGCGCGCGCATCCGGATCCGACCCGGGTCACCGTGGCAACGACCTTCCAGGGCTGCCAGACCGATGGCATCTGCTATCCGCCGATGACCCGCAGGGTGCCGGTGGACCTGCCGGCCGGCAGGGTGGATGCGGCGGCGACCCTGCCGGCGACCGGATCGCCGGCGGCCACTGCGGACGGGACCGATGCGGCGACGGATGCCGGATCCGGTCCGGCACTGCCGGGCATGGCCGGCAACCCTGCCGGCGCGGCCGCCCGCCCCGACGCTTCGGCCGACAACGCGCAGCGCACCGCCGGGCCGCCGCCGGCCGCACCCGCGCCGCCCCTGGCCGGGATCCTGCTGCTGGCGCTGCTCGGCGGCCTGCTCCTGAACCTGATGCCCTGCGTGCTGCCGATCCTCTCGCTCAAGGTGCTGGGCCTGGCCCAGAGCGGCGAGAGTCGCCAGCGCGCCCGTGCGCACGCGCTCTGGTACACCGCCGGGGTGCTGGCGGCCTTCGCCGCGGTCGGCGCGCTGGTGGTGGCGCTGCGCGCGGCCGGGATCGCCGCCGGCTGGGGCTTCCAGTTGCAGCAGCCCTGGTTCGTGGCCGCGCTGGTGTACCTGATGTTCGCGGTGGGCCTGAGCCTGTCGGGGGTGTTCACCCTGGGTGCGGGTTTCGGCGGCACCTCGGCTGCCTCGCGCAACGGTCCGGCCGGCGACTTCATGACCGGGGTGCTGGCCTGCGTGGTCGCCAGCCCCTGCATCGCACCGTTCATGGGCCCGGCGCTGGCCTATGCCTTCGCCGCGCCGGCCGCGGCCGGGATGCTGGTGTTCCTGGGCCTGGGCCTGGGCCTGGCGCTGCCGTTCCTGCTGATCGGCTTCGTCCCGGCGCTGGCGCGGCGCCTGCCGAAGCCGGGCGCGTGGATGGAGACGCTCAAGCAGCTGCTCGCCTTCCCGATGTACCTGACCGCGCTGTGGCTGCTGTGGGTGCTGGGGCGCCAGCGCGGGGTGGACGCGATGGCCCTGGTGCTGGCCGGCATGGCGCTGCTGGCACTGGCGCTGTGGTGGTTCGAACGCAGCCGCTGGCGCGGCCGTTCCCTGCAGAAGGTCCTGGCCCTGGTACTGGTGCTGGTCGCCCTGCTGCCGGTGTGGGGCGTGACCCGGCTGACGCCGGCAAGCCACGACCGGCATCCCGCCGACGGCGTGGTCGCCTACTCGCCCACGGAACTGGAACGCCTGCGCGCCCAGGACCGGGTGGTGTTCGTGAACATGACCGCCGACTGGTGCGTCACCTGCAAGGCCAACGAACGCAACCTGCTCTCCGGCGATGCATTCCGCGAGCTGCTGGCGCGCACCGACGCGGTATACATGCGCGGCGACTGGACCAACACCGATCCGCAGATCGGCGAGTTCCTGGCCGCGCACAACGCAGTAGGCGTGCCGCTGTACGTGGTCTATGGTCCCGGCGCACCGCCGGCGGTACTGCCGCCGGTGCTGACCCAGGCCATCGTCGAGGACGCGCTGCTGCGCGCCTCGGTGCGATGAGCCGGCCGGCGCTGCGCCTGCTGGCCGTGGCGGCGGTGGCCGGCGGGCTGGGGATCCTGGCCAGCCACTGGTTCGGCAATCCCTGGCTGCGCACCGATACCGGCCAGCAAGCCTTGCAGGCGATTGCCGAGACCACCGCGCCGCAGCCGCCGCCCGGGATCCATCCGGCCCGGCCCGGCGACCCGCTGCCGGAGATCCGCCTGCCCGGCCTGGACGGCAACATCGTCGATCTTGCCGCCATCGCCCCGGACCGGCCGCTGCTGGTCAATGTCTGGGCCAGCTGGTGCGGCCCCTGCCTGGACGAGATGCCGGAACTGCAGCGCTACGCCCGCTCCCAGGGCGCGGACGGCGTCCAAGTGGTCGGCCTGGCCCTGGACAGCGCCGAGGGCGTGCGCGGCTTCCTGGCCCGGACCCCGGTGGACTACCCCATCCTGCTCGATACCCCCGGCCCGGCCGACGCCAGCGTCCGGCTGGGCAACCTCCGCGGCCTGCTGCCCTACAGCGTGCTGGTGGACGCCCGGGGCACGGTGGTCAGGCAGAAGCTCGGCCCCTTCGCCCCCGGCGAAATCGAGGACTGGGCCCGGCACTAGCCCATCACCCCCGCAGCGATGCTCCCTCGCCACCCCTCCCGCGCGCCGCCGCAGTGCCCCTGCCGGGAAACACGGGAGGAGGAACCGGCCGCGAGGCCGGTGCCGGGGGACATGTGCGGCAGGGACACGCGGCGGAGGGCCCACGCCATGTGTCGGTCGAGGCGCTTTGGGCGCTGTCCCCCCAGGCACGCCAGGTTCAATCATTCGCTTGAAACGTATTGAACTTCGCCGAACTGGACACCATCGGCACGTTCCCCCACACTCCAGCCCTTTCCGCTCCCCACCCCCCGATGGCCAAACTGCTGGTCCTGCACGGCCCCAACCTCAACCTGCTCGGCACCCGCGAGCCGGAGGTCTACGGCCGCGCCACCCTGGCCGACATCGATGCCGCCCTGGCCGCCCAGGCCAGTGTCGCCGGGCATGCGCTGGAGTCGTTCCAGTCCAACGCCGAGCACGCCCTGGTCGACCGGGTCCAGGCCGCACGCGGCGACGGCACCGCCTTCATCCTGGTCAACCCGGCCGCCTTCACCCACACCTCCGTGGCCCTGCGCGACGCGCTGGCGGCGGTGGCCATTCCCTACATCGAGATCCACCTGTCCAACCCGCACGCCCGCGAACCGTTCCGCCAGCACAGCTACTTCAGCGACAAGGCGGTCGGCGTGGTCTGCGGGTTCGGCGCCGACAGCTACCGCTACGCCCTGGATGCCGCGCTGGCGCGGTTGCCCGGCTGATCCCCTACCGCAACACCGAGGCCACCATGGACCTGCGCAAGATCAAGAAACTCATCGACCTGCTCGAAGAATCCAACCTCGCCGAAATCGAGATCAAGGAAGGCGAGGAGAGCGTGCGCCTGTCGCGCATCCCGCACGGCGTGGCCGTGGCCGCGCCGGCCGCGGCGCTGGAGGTGCGCAGCCCGGCCCCCGTCGCCGCGCCCGCCCCGGCCGCCGCCGCGCCGATGCCGATGAGTTCCCCGGTCGAGGCCGCCACCGGCGGCAGCGCCAAGGCCGGCGCCGAGCTGCCCCCGGGACACGTGGTCCGCGCGCCGATGGTCGGCACCTATTACGGGTCCCCGGCCCCGGACAAACCGGCCTTCGTCGCGGTCGGCCAGGCGGTCAAGGCCGGCGAGACCCTGGGAATCATCGAAGCGATGAAGATGTTCAACCCGATCGAAGCCGACGTGGCCGGCACCGTGGTCGCGATCCTGTGCGAGAGCGGCCAGCCGATCGAGTTCGACCAGCCGCTGTTCGTGATCGGCTGAACGGGGCTTCCGGGCGCCGCCGGCGCGCGCCCGCGAACGCCCACCGGCATCCAGGCCGGCGGGCCGGAAGGACAAATTGAGAAACGGACATGCTCGATAAAGTAGTGATAGCCAACCGCGGCGAGATCGCACTGCGGATCCTGCGCGCCTGCCATGCGATGGGCATCCGCACCGTCGCCGTGCACTCCACCGTGGACCGCAACCTCAAGCACGTGGCCATGGCCGACGAGTCGGTCTGCATCGGCCCGGCGCCGTCGTCCGAGAGCTACCTCAACATGGCCTCGATCATCGCCGCGGCCGAGGTCACCGACGCTCAGGCCATCCATCCCGGCTACGGCTTCCTGTCGGAGAACGCCAACTTCGCCGAGCGGGTGGAGCAGTCCGGCTTCATCTTCATCGGGCCCAGGGCCGACACCATCCGCCTGATGGGCGACAAGGTCGAGGCGATCCGGGCGATGCAGGCCGCCGGCGTGCCCTGCGTGCCCGGCTCGGGTGGTCCGCTGGGCGACGACGCGGCCGAGAACGTCAAGATCGCGCGCGAGATCGGCTACCCGGTCATCGTCAAGGCCGCCGGCGGCGGCGGCGGGCGCGGCATGCGCGTGGTCCACTCCGAGGCGGCGCTGGTGAATGCCATTGCAACCACCAAGACCGAGGCCAAGGCCGCGTTCGGCAATGGCGAGGTCTACATGGAGAAGTTCCTGGAGAACCCGCGCCACGTGGAGATCCAGGTGCTGGCCGACGGCCAGGGCAACGCCATCCACCTGGGCGAGCGCGACTGCTCGATGCAGCGCCGCCACCAGAAGGTGGTCGAGGAAGCGCCGGCCCCCGGCATCAGCGCCGAGCAGCGCGCACAGATCGGCAAGGTCTGCGTGGAGGCCTGCATCCGGATTGGCTATCGCGGCGCGGGCACCTTCGAGTTCCTGTACGAGGATGGACGCTTCTACTTCATCGAGATGAACACCCGGATCCAGGTCGAGCATCCGGTCACCGAGATGGTCACCGGCATCGACCTGGTCGCCGAGCAGCTACGCATCGCGGCCGGCAACACGCTGTCGATCCGGCAGGAGGACGTGGTCCTGGAAGGCCACGCCATCGAATGCCGGATCAATGCCGAGGACCCGGAGACCTTCCTGCCCAATCCCGGCCCGATCCACCATTTCCACGCCCCGGGCGGCCCGGGCGTGCGCGTGGACACCCATATCTACGAAGGCTACCGGGTGCCGCCGAACTACGACTCGATGATCGGCAAGCTGATCGTGCACGGCCCCGACCGCGCCACCGCGATCGCGCGCATGCGCGTGGCCCTGAGCGAGATGGTGGTGGACGGGATCAAGACCAACATCCCGCTGCAGCAGCGGATCATGCGCGACAAGGGCTTCCAGGCCGGCGGCCAGAACATCCACTACCTGGAGAAGCGGCTGGCCGAGCGCAAGAACCAGTCGATCTCGCTGAGCTGAGCGCGATGCCCTGGCTGGAACTGAGCCTGCGCAGCACCGAGACCGAGCAGCCGCGCTACGAGCGCGCGCTGGAGGACGTGGGCGCGCTGTCGGTGACCCTGCTCGACGCCGATGCCGACACGCCCAACGAGCGCGCGATCCTGGAACCGGGCGTGGGCCAGACCCCGGTGTGGAAGTCGCTGCTGCTGACCGCGCTGTTCGAGGACGGCACCGACGCGCTGGCGCTGCTGGCGGCGCTGGAAGCGTTCGACCCCGGCCTGGACTGGACCGGCGCCTCGTTCCGCACGGTCGAGGACGAGGACTGGGAACGCGCCTGGCTGGACCAGTTCCGGCCGATGCGCTTCGGCGCGCGCACCTGGATCGTGCCCTGGAACCATGCGCTGCCGGCCGAAGCCGAAGCGGCGGACGCGGCGGTGGTGCGGCTGGATCCGGGCCTGGCGTTCGGTTCGGGCACCCATCCGACCACCGCGCTGTGCCTGCGCTGGCTCGACATGCTCGCCGCCGATGGCGCGCTGGGCGGCGCGCGGGTGCTCGATTTCGGCTGCGGCTCGGGCATCCTGGCGCTAGCCGCGCTCAAGCTCGGCGCCGCCTCCGCGGTGGGCGTGGACAACGATCCACAGGCACTGCTGGCCAGCATGGACAATGCCCGCCGCAACGCGGTCGACCAGCACCTCGCCGTGCACCTGCCCGAAGACGAACCGCCCGCGGCCTACCCGCTGGTGGTGGCCAACATCCTGGCCTCGGCCCTGGACGCGCTGGCCGAGGTGCTCGCCGCGCGCGTGGCCCCCGGCGGGCGCATCGCCCTGTCCGGGATCCTGCGCGGCCAGGAAGGCGAACTGCTGCAGCGCTATGCGGCCTGGTTCGACGACCTGCGGGTCGCCGGCGAAGAGGACTGGATACGCATCGACGGCGTGCGCCGCTGAGCATGCGCAGCCGTCGCGGCCGGCGTGGCCGGCATGCTTGAATAGGCCGCATGTTCGTCCCCTGCCCGCATTGCCAGTTCCTGGTCGCCTGCCCGCCGCAGCGGCGCGAGCTGTTGCCGGCCAACTGCCCGCGTTGCGGACGCCCGCTGGAAGCCGAATCCGCCGCGGCCGCGCCGCACGCTCCCGTGGCCGCCGATGCCGGGACCGGTTCCGCCGCCGCGCCACCGCCGTCCAGTGCCCAGGCGGCGATGCTGCGCGCTCTAGGCGGGGGCGGAACCGACGCAACGACGGCCCCGGCCACCACGGCACCCGCGACCGCGACCGTGGCCGACGCCGACGCCGACGCCGACGCCGATGACGCGCTGCTCCACCCGGCGCTCGAGGCGGAAACGGATGAAGACATGGAGCGGCGAGCCGTCGGCCAGGCGGAGGCGGACATCGACGCGAGCCCGGATGCGATCGCACCGGCGGGCGCCGTGGACGTCGAAACCAGCATGCCCGGCGCGGACACGGGCGCCGGGGATCCGGTTGCGCACGATGCGGCCGTGGATCAGGGTCCGGCCACGGAGCCGGAGCCGGTGGCGGAATCCGTGGCGGAAGCGCCTGCACCGGCAAGCACGCCGGAACCGGCGCCGGCCGCATTCGCCGCGCGGCGCGCGCGCGGCACCGCGTGGACGCGCCTGCGCTGGCCGCTGGTCGCGCTGCTGGCACTGCTGCTCGGATTGCAGATGCTGCTCGCCGACCGCGCGCGCCTGGCCGCCGACCCCGGCTGGCGCCCGCTGCTGGAAACCCTGTGCGGCACCCTGGGCTGCACCCTGCCGGCGTGGCACGAGCCAGGCGCGTTCGCCATGCTCGACCGCCAAGTGCGGCCGGCACCGCAGGCCGGCGCGCTGCGCGTGGATGCGACCTTCCGCAACGACGCGCGCTGGGCCCAGGACTGGCCCGCGCTGCAACTGGCCCTGTCAGATGCCGACGGGCGCGTGATCGGCAGCCAGGTGTTCCTGCCGGCCGAATACCTCGGCGCGGCGCCGGCCACGCAATTGTCTCCGGGCCAGAGCGCGCAGGTCTCCTTCCTGGTCCAGGAACCGGCGCCGGGCACGGTCGCATTCTCGTTCGAGTTCCGCTGAATGCGTGCCCGGGCGCTGCCGATGGCGGCGCCCGGTCCGGCGCGCTAGACTCGCTGCCCCGCACCGGCACGGCCCGCGCAGCAATCCTCCGGAATCCACGTGCAGCAGAACGCCACTTCCCGCGCCGACGCCGGCCGCACCGCTCCCCGCCAGCCGCTGCGCGAACACGTGGCCCAGTCGGTGCGGCGCTACCTGCGTGACCTGGACGGGGTGGATGCCAACGACGTCTACGAGATCGTGCTGCGCGAGATGGAGATCCCGCTGTTCGTGGAAGTGCTCAACCACTGCGAGGGCAACCAGAGCCGAGCCGCGGCGCTGCTGGGCATCCATCGCGCCACCCTGCGCAAGAAACTCAAGGACTACGGCCTGGCCTGAGCCGGTGCCGCCGCCTGCCGGCGGCTCGATGGGGACCATGGGCGGGCGGCTATAATTCCGCTTCTCCCCCCGCACTTCCCCACTGCCGATGACCGCCGACCTCCTGCCCGTGCGCCGGGCACTGCTGTCCGTTTCCGACAAGACCGGCCTGGTCGAACTCGCCTCCGCGCTGGCCGCACGCGGCGTGGAACTGCTGTCCACCGGCGGTACCGCCCGCGCGCTCCGCGAAGCCGGACTGCCGGTGCGCGACGTGGCCGAGGTGACGGGCTTTCCGGAGATAATGGACGGGCGGGTCAAGACCCTGCACCCGCGGGTGCACGGCGGCCTGCTCGGCCGCGCCGGGCTGGACGAGGCGGTGATGGCCCAGCACGGCATCCCGGCCATCGACCTGCTAGTGCTGAACCTGTATCCGTTCGAGCAAGTCACCGCGAACCGCGACTGCACCCTGGCCGAGGCGGTGGAAAACATCGACATCGGCGGCCCGGCGATGCTGCGCTCGGCAGCCAAGAACTTCGCCCGGGTGGCGGTGGCGACCTCGCCGCAGCAATACGCCGTGCTGCTGGCCGAACTGCAGGCCAACGACGGCGCGCTGTCGGCGGCCACCCGCTTCGCGCTGTCGCTGGCCGCGTTCAACCGCGTCGCCCAGTACGACGCGGCGATCAGCAGCTACCTGTCGGCGGTGACCGACGCCTCCGGCGAAGTGCCCGTGCGCTCGGCCTTCCCGGCCCAGGCCAACGGCAGCTTCGTCAAGGTCATGGACCTGCGCTACGGCGAGAACCCGCACCAGCGGGCCGCGTTCTACCGCGACCTGCATCCGGCGCCGGGCTCGCTGGCCACCTTCGAGCAGCTGCAGGGCAAGGAACTGAGCTACAACAACATCGCCGACAGCGACGCGGCCTGGGAATGCGTGCGCCAGTTCGATGCGCCGGCCTGCGTGATCGTCAAACACGCCAATCCCTGCGGGGTGGCGGTGGGCACCGGCTGCGGCGACAGCTACGAGCGGGCCTACGCCACCGACCCGACCTCGGCCTTCGGCGGCATCATCGCCTTCAACCGCACGCTCGATGCGGCCACCGCCAAGACCATCCTCGACCGCCAGTTCGTCGAGGTGCTGATCGCGCCGGACTACGAGCCGGGCGCGCTCGACTACGCGACGAAGAAGGCCAACGTGCGCGTGCTGCGGATCCCGCTGGCGCCGGCATCACGGGGCTTCATCGATACCAAGCGGGTCGGCTCGGGTCTGCTGATGCAGACCGCCGACGACCGCATCGTCACCCGCGAAGAACTGAAGGTGGTGACGCGGCTGGCCCCGACCGAGGCCCAGTTCGCCGACCTGCTGTTCGCCTGGAAGGTGGCCAAGTTCGTCAAGTCCAACGCGATCGTCTATGCGCAGGACCACCACACGGTGGGCGTCGGCGCCGGGCAGATGAGCCGGGTGTACTCGGCGCGCATCGCCGGGATCAAGGCCGCCGACGCAGGCCTGGCGGTGGAAGGCTCGGTGATGGCTTCCGACGCGTTCTTCCCGTTCCGCGACGGCATCGATGCCGCTGCCGCCGCCGGGATCAAGGCGGTGATCCAGCCGGGCGGCTCGATGCGCGACGCCGAGGTGATCGCCGCGGCCGACGAGCACGGCATCGCCATGGTCTTCACCGGGGTGCGCCACTTCCGCCATTGAGGCGCCGGCGGCCTTGATGCGGCGCGCATGCCGGTTGTGGCAAGGTGGCCGCCTGCCCTTGCCTGGAAACGGCCGCGATGTGGATCCGCGAGGAAGGCCCCGATGACCCAGACGCCATCCACGACCTGGTGATCGCCGCCTTCGCCGGCGTGCCCGGCGAGGGAAGGCTGGAGGCCCGGATCGTCGACACGCTGCGCGCGGACCATGCCCTAGCGGTCTCGCTGGTGGCCGACATCGACGGCCGCATCGCCGGCCACGTCGCGTTTTCGCCGGCACGGCCCTCGCGCGACGGGGACCGCTGGTACGTGCTCGGCCCGGTCGCGGTGGCCCCGGCCGACCAGGGCCACGGCATCGGCGACGCCCTGATCCGCACCGGCCTGCGCCTGCTGGACGAACGCGAGGCCGACGGCTGCGTGGTGCTCGGCGATCCGGCCTACTACAGCCGCTTCGGCTTCCGCACCGATCCGCTGCTGACCCTGCCCGGCGCACCGGAAGGAGCGTTCCAGGCGCTGCGCTACACCGATGCGGCCTCGGCCGGCGAAGTGGTGTTGCACCCGGCCTTCGGCCATCACGAGAAAGACTGACCGCAAGCCCGCAAGCGCCGACCTCCATGCGCCGGATGCCGCCCGGCACGCTTGCCGCCTCCCGCGAGGACAGCGGACCAACGGCCCGCTCCCCAGCCGCACGCCGGCTGCCGCCGCGCCCGGCCGCATCGCCACGCTAGAATCGCCGCTCCCCACGCATGCAGGCCCCCGCGATGTCCAAAGTCCTGGTGATCGGTTCCGGCGGCCGCGAGCACGCGCTGGCGTGGAAGCTGGCGCAGTCGCCGCGCGTAACCGAGGTGATCGTCGCCCCGGGCAACGCCGGCACCGCCGGCGAGGCCGGGTGCCGCAATGCCGCGGTCGCGGCCACCGACATCGACGGGCTGCTGCAGCTCGCGCGGAGCGAAGGCGTGGCCCTGACCGTAGTCGGGCCGGAGGGACCGCTGGTGGCCGGAGTGGTGGACCGCTTCCGCGCCGCCGGCCTGCGCGTCTTCGGGCCGACCGCCGCCGCCGCGCAGTTGGAAGGCAGCAAGGCCTTCGCCAAGGATTTCCTTGCCCGCCATGGCATCCCCACGGCGTTCTACGCCGTGCATACCGAGCTCGATGCCGCGCTCGCCTACCTCCGCGCCAAGGGCGCGCCGATCGTGGTCAAGGCCGACGGCCTGGCCGCCGGCAAGGGCGTGATCGTGGCCATGACCCTGGCCGAAGCCGAGGCCGCGGTGCGCGACATGCTGTCCGGCAATGCCTTCGGCGATGCCGGCGCACGGGTGGTGATCGAGGAATTCCTCGAAGGCGAGGAGGCCAGCTTCATCTCCATGGTCGACGGCCGTACCGCGCTGCCGATGGCCACCAGCCAGGACCACAAGCGAGTCGGCGACGGCGACACCGGCCCCAACACCGGCGGCATGGGCGCGTATTCGCCGGCGCCGGTAGTCACTCCCGAGGTGCATGCGCGGGTGATGCGCGAGGTCGTGAACCCCACCGTGCAGGGCATGATCGCCGATGGCGTGCCGTTCACCGGCTTCCTCTACGCCGGGCTGATGATCGATGGGTCCGGCGTGCCGAAGGTGATCGAGTTCAACGTGCGCTTCGGCGATCCGGAAACCCAGCCGGTGATGCTGCGCCTGCAGACCGACCTGGTGGAACTGGTCGAGGCGGCGATCGACGGCCGCCTGGACCAGGTCGAGGCGCAGTGGGATCGGCGCCCGTCGCTGGGCGTGGTGATGGCGGCCCGCCCCTACCCCGAGGCTCCCGTCACCGGCGATCCCATCTCCGGCCTCGATGCGGTGCCGGCGAAGGCCACGGTGTTCCATGCCGGCACCGCGCTGGACGCCGACGGCCGGGTGGTCAGCGCCGGCGGCCGGGTACTGTGCGTGGCCGCGCTGGGCGACAGCGTGTCCGAGGCCCAGCGCAATGCCTATGCCGGCGTCGATGCGATCCACTGGGCCAACGAATTCCACCGCCGCGACATCGGCTGGCGCGCGATCGCCCGCGAACGCGGCGACGATTGAACGGACAACGCCATGACCCCAGGCAATGCCCAGCTCACCATGTCCCTGCTGATGACCCCGGACATGGCCAACTTCTCCGGCAACGTCCACGGCGGCGCCCTGCTCAAGCTGCTGGACGAGGTCGCCTACGCCTGCGCCAGCCGCTACGCCGGCCGCTACGTGGTCACCCTGTCGGTGGACCAGGTGACCTTCCGCGAGCCGGTCCACGTGGGCGAGCTGGTGACCTTCCTGGCCTCGGTCAACTACACCGGCCGCAGCTCGATGGAGGTCGGAATCAAGGTGGTGACCGAGGACATCCGCTCGCGCTCGGTACGGCATACCAACAGCTGTTTCTTCACCATGGTCGCGGTGGATGCCGAGGGCCGGCCGGTGCAGGTGCCGGCGCGCGAGCCGGCCACCGCCGAAGAACAGCGCCGCTTCGAACAGGGGTGCCAGCGCCGCCAGATCCGCCAGGAACTGGAACAGCGCTATCGCGCGCTGCGCACGGACGCCGCCAGCGTCGCCTGAGCCGGCGGTTCCGGCCGCCGCACGGCGGCTCAGACGTTGGCGTCTTCGGGCGGCAACGCCGTCTGCAACGGCGCAGCGCCTGCACCGTCCGCCGCTTCCGGGCAGCGCGCGTCGAGCTGGTAGGAGGTCATCGACAGCGACCCGTAAGCGTACCCCTCGACCAGCGCCCTGGCCGGACGCCCCGAAGCGGCGGCCAGGCCGGCGATGTAGAGCAGCGGCAGGAAATGGTCGGGCGTGGGCACGGCCAGGCCGAAGTCGCGATGCGCGACCAGCGAGGGGATCTCCTCCGGCCGTTCCAGCATCAGCTCGCGCGCACGCTCGTCGAACCGCCGCGCCCAGTCGAAGGCGCCGTCCGGCTGGTGCCAGTCGATCGCGCGCAGGTTGTGGACCACGTTGCCGCTGCCGACCACGAGCACGCCGCGCGCGCGCAGCGCGGCCAGCTTCGCGCCCAGCGCCAGGTGCCACTCCGGCGGCCTGCGCGCGTCGATCGACAACTGCACCACCGGGATGTCGGCCTCGGGGAAAGCGTGCACCAGCACCGACCACGTACCGTGGTCGATGCCCCACGCATCCCGGTCGGCGCCGACATGGTCCGGCCGGACCGCATCGGCAACCTCTTCGACCAGCCCGGGCAGGCCCGGCGCCGGGTACCGCACGTCGAACAGTGCCTGCGGGAACCCGTAGAAGTCGTGGATCGTGCGCGGCCGCGCCATCGCGGTGACCGCGGTGGCGTTGACGTACCAGTGCGCCGATACCGCCAGGATCGCGCGCGGCCGCGGCACCGCGGCGCCGAACGCACGCCAGGCATCGGTGAAACGGTTGCGCTCCAGCGCGTTCATCGGGCTGCCATGGCCCAGGAAGGCGGCGGGCAGGGGCGGGGCGGCGCTCATCGGGAACCTCGGGCACGGCACATGGACGATTCCCGACTCTACCCCTGCGGGCGGACCGACGGCATGCGGGCGCCGCAACGCAGCGTTGCCGCCCCGGCGCCGGCGGCACTGCGGGCAGCCGCCGTCTGCTAGGCTCCGCGCAGTCCCGCGGAGACCCGCATGTCCGGCCACAGCCAGTTCGCGCTGCTGACCCAGCGCCGCTTCCTGCCCTACTTCGTCGTCCAGGCCCTGGGCGCCTTCAACGACAACGTCTACCGCCAGGCGATCATCGGCCTGCTGTTCTTCCTGGGCCTGGACACCGGGGAGCGCTCGCTGTACGCGATGCTGGCCCCGGCGATCTTCATCGCGCCCTACTTCCTGTTCTCGGCCATCGCCGGCCAGGTCGCCGAGAAACTCGAGAAGCAGCGCCTGATCGTGATCACCACCGCGATGGAGATCGCGATCATGTCGCTGGCGGCGATCGGCTTCCTGACCACGAACATGCCGGTGCTGCTGGTGGCGCTGTTCTGCACCGGGGTGCAATCGACCCTGTTCGGCCCGGTGAAGTACTCGGTGCTGCCGGCGATCCTCAAGCCGGAGGAGCTGACCGGCGGCAACGGCCTGGTCGAGATGGGCACCTCGATCTCGATCCTGACCGGCATGATCTTCGGTGGCCTGATCTTCCAGATCGCCGGCGCGCACGGCCCGGTGGTGGCGGCCACCGCGATCATTGCCTTGGCGGTGGCCGGCAACCTGGTGGCGCGGCTGATCCCGCGGGTGGACGCCGGCGAACCGGCGTTGAAGGTGCACTGGAACCCGTGGCACGAGTCGCTGGCGATGCTGCGCCTGGCCCGGCGCCAGCGCGGCGTGCGCAACGCGATCCTCGGGGTGTCCTGGTTCTGGTTCTTCGGCACCCTGCTGACCTCGCAACTGCCGGCCTACGCCGAACTGCACCTGGGCGGGACCGCCAATTCGGCCTCGCTGTACATCTTCGCCCTGGCCCTGTTCTCGATCGGCACCGGCACCGGCTCGCTGCTGTGCGAGAAGCTGTCGGCGCGCACGGTGGAGATCGGTCTGGTGCCGCTGGGCGCGTTCGGCATGAGCGCGTTCCTGCTGGACCTGTACTTCGCCCGCTCCGGCGCCGCGCCGCTGGTCGGCCTGGACGTGCCCGGTTTCCTGGCCCAGTCGGGCAGCGTGCGGATCGTGATCGACCTGCTCGGTATCGGCGTGTTCACCGGCTTCTTCGTGGTGCCGCTGTTCGCGCTGATCCAGAGCCGTACCCCGGCGTCGGAGATGTCGCGGGTGTTCGCCGCGGTGAACATCCAGAACTCGCTGTTCATCGTCGCCGCGGCCGGCACCGGCATCCTGCTGCAGACGGTGCTGCACTGGACCATCCCGCAGGTGCTGCTGGCGCTGGCGATCGCCAATGCGCTGGTGGCGCTGTGGATCTTCAGCATCGTGCCCGAGTTCCTGATGCGGTTCCTGAGCTGGCTGCTGGTGCGCGCGCTGTACCGGCTGCGCCCGCGCGGCATCGAGGAACACGTGCCGGACGAAGGCCCGGCGGTGCTGGTGTGCAACCACGTCAGCTACATGGACGCACTGATCCTGGCCGCCAGCATCCCGCGCCCGGTGCGCTTCGTCATGTACTACCGGATCTTCAACATCCCGGTGATGAGCTGGATCTTCCGCACCGCCAAGGCCATCCCGATCGCCGGGGCGCGCGAGGACCCGGCGCTGATGCAGCGCGCCTTCGACGAGATCGACGCGACCCTGGCCGAGGGCGAGATCGTATGCATCTTCCCGGAGGGCGCGCTGACGAAGGACGGGGAGATCGCGCCGTTCAAGTCCGGGGTGGAGAAGGTCCTCGAACGCGCGGCCGAGGCCGGCCGGCCGGTGCCGGTGGTGCCGATGGCCCTGCGCGGGATGTGGGCCAGCATGTGGAGCCGGCGCGGCGACCGCGACCAGAGCGGACTGCTGGAACGGATGCGGGTACCGCGGCGATTCCGCGCCCACGTGGACGTGGTGGCGGCCCCGCCGCTCGAAGGCCCGGTGTCGGCCGCCGCACTGGAAGCCCAGGTCCGCGCCCTGCGCGGCGACGCCGCCTAGGACATCCAGCCTTTGCCGGCGCGCCACCGGCTCGGTTAGGCTTGGGCGCAGACGTTTCCCGCTTGCCCCCGTCCCCATTCCGCCGCCGCCAGGAGTTCCCCGATGAGCTACGTCCCGCCCCCCGCCCCGAACGCCGCGCCGGTGAACGAGCCGATCCCCAACTACCTGGCCTGGGCGATCATCGCCACCGTGTTGGCCACCTGCCTGTGCTGTCCGCTGGGCTTGGTCGGCATCGTCGCCATTGTGTTCGCGGCCAAGGTCAACAGCCTGCTGCAGCAGGGCGACGTCGCCGGCGCGCGCCGTGCCTCGGCCAACGCCAAGATCTGGTGCTGGGTGGCCACCGTGCTGGCGATCATCGGCGCGCTGTGGACGATCTACTTCTTCTCGACCGGCGGCATGGCCGAGTACCAGGAGTTGATCGAGCAGATGCAGCACATGCAGTAGGCCGGCCCGATGGCCGCTTCGCGCACGCTGTGGGTCGTGGGCCTGGCGTCGGCCGCAGTCGCGATCGGCGCCGGCGTGTGGTTGCTGCGCACCTTCGACCCGAACCTGGCGGGAAGCCCCTTCCCGCCGTGCATGTTCCACGCGTTCACCGGCCTGTACTGCATCGGCTGCGGCCTGACCCGCGGTCTGCATGCGCTGGTCCACGGCGACATCGCCGGCGCGTTCGCGATGAATCCGCTGGGAATGCTGATGCTGCCCCTGATGCCGCTGATGGCGGCCTGGGACAAGGGCTGGCAGCCGCGCGCGCTGCGGCCGCTGATGGAGGTGGCGATGCAGCCGAAGCTGTGGCTGTGGCTGCTGCCCACCTACTGGGTTGCCAGGAACTTGCCCTGGTTCCCGTTCACCCTGCTCGCACCCGGTTGATCCCGGGGTTCAGCTCACCCAGCCGGCGATGATCAGCAGCGCCAGCAGCGCCAGCCACAGCAGCAGCATCCGCCACACCAGACTCATCGCGTCGCGCAGCTCGACCAGGTCGCCGGTCTCGGGCAAGGGCTGGCCTTCGCGCAGGTAGTCATCGGCTTCTTCGGCCAGTTCGCCGCGCACGGCCGCCCGCGCACAGGCCTCGAGGAAGGCGCTGTCGGCCTGCCAGCGGTCGCCGCCGGCGCCGCGCCAGGCGCGGAACACGCGATCGAAGTTGCCGGCCAGGGCCAGGGCCAGGGCCATCAGTTGCGCCACCGGCCACTCCAGCCAGCGCAGCAGCGTGCGCGCGCCCTCGGCGTTCTCCGCCGGGAGCAGGCCGGCATCGGCCAGCGTGGCACGCTCGACCAGGCGGTACAGCAGCGCCCCGGCCGGCCCCAGCAGCAGGAACCACAACAACGGCGCGAACCAGCGACGCAGGGCGCTGCGCATCGTCGCGCCAGGCAGTTCCGATCCTTGCGCCAGCGCCACGCCCGGTTCGGGCGCCAGCCGTGCCAGGCAGTCGCGCCGGGCCTGCGGATCCTGCGCGTCCAGCACGGCTTCCACGTCGGTGTCCAGGTCGCGCGGGCCCCAGGTCCAGACCAGCACCAGCACGCCGAGCACCAGGCTCCCCAGCCCGAACAGCCGCCCCCCCAATGCGAACTGGATCAGCGCCAGCGCCAGCACCGGCGGCAGCAGCGCCAGCCAGATGCCATGGCGCCGGCGCCAGAATGCGCCCTCGGAGGCATGCGCACCCAGCCATTCGAGCCAGTGGGCGAACCACTGGAACTGGCGCATCGCCGCCACCAGCGCGGGGGCGACATGGCCCAGCACCAGTGCGGCGATGACGGCGACCAGGGTGACGAACATGGCGGCGGATCCCTCCCTCTGCGGCGATTCTAGCCGCACGCCGCCGCCGCGGACGCTAAGCCGGCGTGAGCATCGGCCCGTGCCGGTACCAGTCCCGGATCAGGGAGCGGGCGATCGAGATCGCCGGGGCCAGGCTGATTGCTCCGGGATCGCCCCCATCCGGCTCCGAACCGTCGCGGTGCAGGGCCGCGCCGATTTCCTCGCGGGTGAACCAGCGCGCCTCCTCCAGTTCGTCGTCCACCCGCGGCGGGTCCGGTTCGGCCAGGGCCTGGAAGCCGAGCATCAGCGCGCCGGGGAACGGCCACGGCTGCGCACCCAGGTAGCGGCAGGCGCGCACCCGCACGCCAGTCTCCTCGTGGACTTCGCGCACCACGGCCTGTTCCGGGGCCTCGCCGGGCTCGACGAAACCGGCAAGCACCGACCAGCGCCGCGGCGCCCAGGTGGGCTGGCGGCCCAGCAGCAGCCGCTCGCCGTCGCTGACCGCCACGATCACCGCCGGGTCGACCCGTGGATAGTGGTCGTTGCCGCACTGTGCGCAATGGCCGACGAAGCCGCCGCGGTCGAATGCCACCGTGCCGCCGCACACCCCGCAATAGCGGGTGCGCGCTTGCCAGTACAGCATGCCGCGGGCATAGGCGAACGCGCTGGCGGCCGCGTCCGGCCACAGTGCGGCGGCGCGGCGCAGGTCGATCCATTGCACCGCCCGCAGCGCCGGCACCGTGGCCGCGTCCAGGGCGAACCAGGCCTGGCCGCCGGCGTTGCCGAGGAAGATCGCCGTGCCCGGACCGCCCCCCAGGTCGCCGCCCAGCAGCCGCAGCAGCCCGCCCCCCGCATCGGCGGCGGCCCGCCCCTCGCCGTCGAGCACCAGCAGGCGCGCGCCGGGCCACAGCGATCGCAGGGCCGCGGCGTCACCGCGCAATGCCGCGGCGCGGTCCAGCGCGGCGTCCCGGAATGCGAAGCCTTCGAGATCGGCCGGCGAGGGCACGGCCGCTCAGACCGTGAAACTGCTGCCGCAGCCGCAGGTGGTCCTGGCGTTGGGGTTGCGGATCACGAACTGCGCCCCGCCCAGGCCCTCGCTGTAGTCGACCTCGGCGCCCATCAGGTACTGCAGGCTCAGCGGATCGACCAGCAGGGTCACCCCGTCGGTGGCCACGGCCATGTCGTCCTCGGCCTGGTTCTCGTCGAACTCGAAGCCGTACTGGAAGCCGGAGCAGCCGCCGCCCTGGATGTAGACGCGCAGCTTGAGGTCGGCGTTGCCTTCCTCGGCGATCAGTTCGCGGACCTTGGACGCAGCCGCGGGGCTGAACCGCAACGGCTGCTCGAGCTGCTGGTAGCTGGGATGGAGGAGTTCCATGCCGCTCAGGATGGGGCCGCGACGGCCCCTACTCAAGCCTTGGCCGACTTGGCCGCGGTGATCGGCGTGGCGGCCTCGGCCGACACGGCGGCGGGGTCGACCCCGGCGGCCGCATGCACCAGGCGTCCGGTCAGCTGCGCCCCGGCGCTCATTTCCACCACGGTGTAGTAGACATTGCCCTGCACCCGCGCCTTCTGCGCCAGTTCGACCCGCTCGCCGGCGTGGACGTCGCCGTTCAGGGTGCCGTTGACGATCACCACCGGCACGTGAACCTCGCCCTCGATGGTGCCGGCCTCGGCCAGCACCAGGCTGGCCGGCCGGCCCTCGATCGCCAGCACCTTGCCGACGATGCGGCCTTCCACGTACAGCCCGCCGCTGAATTCCAGGTCGCCGCGGATGGTCATGTCCGGGCCGATCAGGGTATCGATGGCGAACCCATCGCGCTGGTTCGACTTGTTCTTGAACACGGTCACTTGCCCCCTCCGCTTGTCGCGGGTTTCCAGTCGAAAGTCTGCTCGACGCCCCCCGCGCCGCCACGCAACGAGACTCGCACACGTTGCGGGGTGAAGTCCTTGGGCAGCATCACGTTGCCGCCCAGTTCCTGGAAATACCGGAACGAATAGTCCTGCCCCGGCGCCCCGGTCTTCTGGTGCAGCTCGTCCCAGCCGATGGTGGCCAGCTTGCCGGCGCGCACGCCCTCCACCGAGAAGCGCAGTTGACCCTGGCTGATCGCACCGCGATTCAGGTTCTGGGTCAACACTGCGCGGTAGTTCCAGGTGCCGGCGTCGGTCGGGGTGAACTCGATCGAATGCACGTTCAGGCCCTTGCGTTGCGCGGTCGAGCCGACCAGGCGCTCGTAGAAGGCCACGTCCGCGCGCAACGAGGCGATTTCCTCGTCGCGCTCGGCCAGCGAGGACTGCAGCTCGCCGTTGGCCGCGCGGCTGATCTGGTCCGAGCGCGCCAAGGTCACCATGCGCTGGTTGAGCTCGTCGAGCTGGCGCTTCTGCTGGGTGGCGGTGCGCTCGGCGGCGCGCAGCTGGCCGCGCACGTCGCCCTGCGCGGGCGTGGCGCGCCAGCCCGCCAGCAGCCACATCGCCCCGAGCGACAACAGCCAGGCCACGGCGATGGCCACGATCCAACCGCGGGCGGGCAGCCCGGTCTGGCTGGGAACGACCTGGAAACGGGGAACGGGTTCGGTCATGGGACGGCGCGGCCGGCCGGCCGGGGGCCGGTGGTTTCTGCCTATACTTCGGGGCGAGGGGGCAGTCTAGCGCAGCCCCCGCCGGATCCGGGACCGCGCCGGTCGGTCGCAGCAGGAGTTTCCATGACCGAAGCCCACATCTATGTGATCGGCATCCTGCTGGCCTGGATGGCCGGCATCCGCGCCTACCTGACCGTGTTCGGGGTCGGCTTGGCCGGGCTGATGGGCTGGGTCGAGCTGCCACCGGCGCTGGAACCGACCATGTCGTGGTGGGTGCTGGGTACCTGCGGCCTGCTGTCGGTAGCCGAGTTCTTCGCCGACAAGATCCCCGGCGTGGACTCGGTCTGGGACCTGCTGCAGACCTTGGCCCGGGTACCGGCCGGGGCCTTCCTCGCCGCCGCCACCCTTTCGCCCGACGGCCAGTTGAGCACCGGCGCACTCGCCGCCGGGGCCGGCATCGCCCTGACCAGCCACGGGCTCAAGGCCGGCACCCGGGCCCTGCTCAACACCTCGCCGGAACCGGCCAGCAACTGGGTGGCGTCCACCGCCGAGGACGCGGTGGTCATCGGTGGCCTGGCCCTGGCGATCGCTCATCCCTGGATCGCCCTGGTGGTGGTGCTCGGCGCGAGCCTGCTGGGCGCGCTGCTGGTGTGGTGGGTGTGGCGCACGCTCAGCCGCGGCGTGCGCCGCCTGTTCGCGCCACCGGCCACCTGACCCGGCCGCCATGGCGCGCGGACTTGTCGCGGCGAGTGCATCTGGTCACATAATGCGGTCCCAGCCGGGGGAACGCTGATGACCGTACGAGAACCCGCTTCGGTGCCGGAGGATGCGGCTGCGCGCCAACGGATGCGCGCCGAGACCCCGCCAGCGCACTACTGGCGGCGCTGGGTCGGCGATGCCGCCCCCGGCGACGATGCTCCGCCGCTGGCGGCGGCTTCCGCATCCGATCCAGTCGACACCGCGCCACCCGGCGCGGGCGCCGCGGCGAAGGCCGGCGGCGATCCCGATGCCTCCCCCTATCGGGTGCTGATCGTGGAGGACGACCGCACCCAGGCGCTGTTCGCGCAGAGCGTGCTGCACGGCGCCGGGATGAAGGCCGAGGTGCAGATGCAGCCGGACGGAGTGATCGAGGCGATCGGCCGCTTCGATCCGGACCTGATCCTGATGGACCTGCACATGCCCGGCCTGGACGGCATGCGCCTGACCTCGCTGATCCGCCAGCAGCCGGCGTTCCAGCTGCTGCCGATCGTGTTCCTCACCGGCGACCCGGACCCGGAGCGCCAGTTCGAGGTGCTGGAGAGCGGCGCCGACGACTTCCTGACCAAACCGATCCGCCCGCGCCACCTGATCGCCGCCGTCTCCAACCGGATCCAGCGCACCCGCGCCCAGTTGCGCCAGCCGGTGCCGCGCCAGGGCGTGCTGCGCAGCCACCCGGATACCGGCCTGGCCACCCGCAGCTGGCTGCTGCAGCAGGTCGACGAAGCCCTGCGCGACGGGGCCCACGGCGGCCTGTTCTTCATCGAGATCGCCAGTGCGCTGGGTCTGCGCGAACGCTACGGCTATGCCGCGTTCGAACGCCTGATGGCCCAGGCCGGGATCTGCCTGGCCCGGATCGTGGCCCCGGCGCCGCTGGCCCGGCTCAACGACAACAGCTTCCTGGCCCTGCTCCGCGACGAGGACGAATCGACCTTGGAGCGGATCGCCCGCGACCTGCGCAACAGCCTGGCCGCGCAGGGCTTCCCGCTGCGCGACGACGAGCAGGTGCAACTGCGCAGCGCGGTCGGCTATGCCGCGTTGTCGGCCGGCTTCGAGGATGCGGGCTCGGCCCTGGAGGCAACCGAACGCAGCGCACTGCAGGCCCGTCTGCACAGCGATGGCGTGGCCATCTACGTGCCGCCCAGCGACAGCGAGGCGCAGGAGCGCATGGCCCTGCTCGACGGCCAGCTCGAGCTGGCCTACCAGCCGATCGTGGCCGTGGCCGGCAACGAGCAGGCCCAGTACCAGGTGCTGCTGCGCCTGCGCCGCTCCGACGGCACCCTGCTCTCGGCCGCGCAGGTGGTACCCGCGGCCGAGGCCAGCGGCCGCATCGCCGACCTCGACCAGCAGGTGATGGAGCATGCGCTGGACATGATCTGCGAACGCAAGGTCGCCGGCACCCCGCTGCGCCTGTTCGTGTCGCAGTCGCCGCGCACCCTGGCGCGCGAGGCCTTCGCCGACTGGCTGCTGCAGACGATCGCCGGGCGCGGCATCGACGGCACCTCGCTGGTGATCGACCTGCGCCTGGGCGACGCGCTGATCCACAGCGTGACCCTGGACGGCTTCTGCCGCCGGCTGATGGCCGCAGGCGTGCAGTTCTGCCTGAGCCAGTTCGAACCGGGCACCGAGGCCGACGCGCTGCTCAACCAGCTGCCGCTGGGCTACGTGCGCATGGCCGGCCGCTTCGCCGGCGCGCATGCCGACGCCCAACTGCGCGACCAGCTGCGCGGCACCATCGACCAGGCCCACCGCCTGGGCCTGCAGGTGATCGGCCAGCAGATCGAAGACCCGCAGGCGGCCGCGGCGATGTGGATGGGCGGCATCGACTACATCCAGGGCAACCTGGTCAGTTCGGTCGGCACCGAACTGGACTTCGATTTCCAGAGCGCGGTGCTTTGATGGCCTCGTCCGGGCATCGCCGCATCTGGTCCGTGCTCACCGCCATGGTGGGGGCGTGCACGGCGGCGGCGGTCTGGCTGGGCCTGCGCGGCGACGCCGGCGCGTCCTGGTGGTGGCTGGCGGGATGGCTGGCCCTGGCCGCCCTGGCGCTGGCGCTGCTGGCGCTGCTGGCCGGCAATGCCCAGGCGCGCGACCTCAACGAGGCCCAGGCCCGCGCCGCCGCGGCCGAGGACGAATGCACCCTGTTGCAGCGCGACGTCAACCGCCACGACCAGCTCGAACAGCAGCTGCTGCAGGCCAAGCGCGCGGCCGAGTCGGCGGCACTGGCCAAGGGCGAGTTCCTGGCCACGATGAGCCACGAGATCCGCACCCCGCTCAACGGCATCATCCCGATGCTGGACCTGATCGCGCGCGGCAAGCTGGCCCCCGACCAGCGCGAGATGCTGCGCACCGCGCACGAATCCTCGCAGCAGCTGCTGCGCATCGTCGACGACATCCTCGACTACTCCAAGCTCGAGGCCAACCGCCTGGAACTGGAGATCACCAGCTTCAACCTGCGCGAACTGCTCGAGGCGGTGATGCAGCTGATGCAGCGCCCGGCCGAGGGCAAGGGCCTGCGTCTGGAATTGAACATCGATCCCAACGTGCGCCTGCCGGTGCGCGGCGACCCGGTGCGCCTGCGCCAGGTACTGACCAACCTGATCGGCAACGCGGTCAAGTTCACCGAGCGCGGCAGCATCCAGCTGGGCGTGCGCCGGCTGGGCGAGACCGCCGCCCAGCATCTGCTGCGGATCGAGGTCCGCGACACCGGCATCGGCATCGGCCACGCCCAGCAGCAGCGGCTGTTCCGCGCCTTCACCCAGGCCGACGCCTCGACCACCCGCCTGTATGGCGGCACCGGCCTGGGCCTGGCCATCTGCAAGCGCATCGTCGATCTGATGGGCGGCCGCATCGGCGTGCAGTCCGAGCCGGGCCAGGGCTCGACCTTCTGGTTCGAGATCCCGCTGCTGAAGGTGATCGGCGACGTGCAGATCCGCCAGACCGCGCACGACGCGCGCCGGGTGCTGGCGATCACCCCGAACCTGCGCCTGCGCCAGCGCATCGCTCTGCTGCTGCCGAACTGGGGCGCGACCGTCAGCATCGTGGAAACCACCCAGGAAGCGCTGGAGCGGCTGCGCCAGCCGGTCGCGCCGGGCAGCCAGGGCATCGTCGCGGTCCTGGCCGACTATGACGGACTGCGCCACAGCGCGCGTGCGCTGCACCGCGCATTGCGCCGCAACCCCGCCCATTCGGAAGTGCGGCTGCTGTGGCTGTACGGCGAGGAAGCCATCCCCGAGGAACTGCGCGAAGGCGCCGACGTACTCTCTCGGCAGGCGCCGGACGCCGACCTGCGCAGCGCCCTGCTCGACCCGCAACCCGCCTCCGCCACGACGAAGGACGCCGCCTCCGAACCGCCGGCCGAACCCGAGGACGCCGAACCGGCCGCCGCCGCTGGCCCGCCGCCGCGAATGCTGCTGGTGGAGGACAACCCGGTCAACCTGCTGGTGGCGCAGAAACTGCTGTCGGTGCTCGGCTACGACTGCGACACTGCCGCCAACGGCGAAATCGCGCTCGCGCACATGGCCAGCGGCGTCTACGACCTGGTGCTGATGGACTGCCAGATGCCGGTGCTGGACGGCTATTCGGCCACCCGCCGCTGGCGCGAGATCGAATCCAGCCAGGCACCCGGCCACCATCTGCCGATCGTGGCGATGACCGCCAATGCCATGGCCGGCGACCGCCAGCGCTGCCTGGACGCAGGCATGGACGACTACCTGTCCAAGCCGGTCACCCGCGACCATCTCGATGCCTGCCTGTCGCGCTGGCTGCGTGCCGCACCGGCACGCACCGCGGCGCGCCCGCCGGCCGCGACCGCCGCGGCGGTCGATGTCCCGCCGCCCGCCAGGCCCGCGGCGGCGGCCTTGCCCGATCCGGCACCGCTGCCGGAAACCGCGTTCTTCCCCGCCGCCCCGCCGCCGCGGCGTTCCGACGAACCGGCGTCCACGCCGCGTCCGAGCATCGCCCTGGCGCCGGGAATGCCCATCTTCGCCCCTCCCGCCGTGGCGCCTGCCGCCGTCCAGGAGCCCGCCATGCCCTCATTCGCCGAGGCCCCACCGTCCGCCCTGCCGCCCCCGCCGCCGGTGCTGGAGCCGGAGATGCTGGACGAGCTGCGCGAAATCGCCGGCGACGAGGCCATGACCATCGTCAACCTGTTCCTGGAAGACGCCCCGCGCCTGGTGCGGCTGCTGGAGCAGGCCTCGGCGATCCCGGACCTGGAAGTGATGCGCGAAGCCGCGCACGCGCTGAAATCCTCGAGCGCCAACGTCGGCGCGCTGGCGCTGTCGGCCGCGGCCAAGCGCATCGAACTGGGCGCGCGCGCCCACGCCCTGGACCGGCCGGCCGTGGCCGTGGCGCTGCTGATCGCCGAATTCGCGCGCGCGCGGGTGGCCCTGCAGGGCTGGCTCTCGGCCAGCCAGGCCCCGGCTCAGTCCTCGAGCTTGCTCAACAGGTAGTTCGGCTCGCCGATCCGCCCGATCAGGTCCAGCTGGGTCTCCAGCCAGTCCACGTGCTCCTCCTCGGAATCGAGAATCTTCACCAGCAACTGGCGGCTGACGTAGTCGCCGATCGAGTCGGCATGGGCCACCGCCTCGCGCAGCAGCGGGATGGCTTCCATCTCCAGCGCCAGGTCGCACTCGAGCACTTCGCGCGGGCCCTCGCCGATGCGCAGCTTGCCCAGTGCCTGGAAGTTCGGCAGCCCCTCCAGGAACAGGATCCGCTCGGCCAGCGCGTCGGCGTGCTTCATCTCGTCGATCGAGGCCTTGTACTCGTGCTCGGCCAGCTCCTTCAGGCCCCAGTTCTTCAGCATCTTGGCGTGCAGGAAGTACTGGTTGATCGCGGTGAGCTCGTTGTAGAGCACCTTGTTGAGGTACCCGATGACCTTGGCGTCGCCCTTCATGGCGGTGCTCCGTGCGGCGGAAAACGCGCGCACTCTAGCGCGCCGCACCCGGCGGCGGGGGAACGCGAATCGTGATCATTGCCGGGTGGCGCGGGAAAGCCGTCCGCCAGCACCCTTCGCTTGCGGCCTGACGATCGGCATACGCATCGTGCGGGTTGCAGAGCGGACCGTGAATCCACCGCGCCGGGTTCATGCCGCGCGCAACAGCGCACCGCCCGGAACGCACGCTCAGGCGGCGATGGCCAGCACCGGCAAGGGCAGTTCGGACTGCATCTCCGCGATCATGTCCGCGGCCATGTCCAGGCAGGAACCGCAGTTGGCGCCGCAGCCGGTGCGCATGGTCAGTTCGCCCACGCTGCCGCAGCCCTTCTCCACCGCTTCGCGGATGTGGCGGTCGGTGACACCGTTGCAGAGGCAGACGTACACGGGCGGGCTCCGGCGCTGGAGGCGTTGCGCCCATTCCAGCAACAATGAGAATCGATGTCAATTGCGAGAATGTCGCATTCAGCCTGAATACGGCTCAGCCCGGGGAACGGCTCCCGCGGGATCCCCGCGGCCCGCGCGCGCCGGGCGGGCGTCGGCGCGGACGGTCGTGGCCGGCACTGCTGCCCGGCAGCCAGGCCTGCTCGGCGGCGGGCGGCATCTGCCGCAGCGCCGCGCCGCTGCCCTCGGCCACCGGCGCCAGGTGGCGCAGGGCCCGCGCGTACACCCCGCGCTTGAAGCTGACCACGTGCTCGACCGGATACCAGAAATCGACCCAGCGGAAATGGTCGAACTCCGGGGTCTCGGTGGCATCGAAGCGGACCAGGGATTCGTCGCCGAGCAGCCGCAGCAGGAACCACACCTGCTTCTGGCCGATGCATACCGGCCCTCCACCGCCGCGGCGGATGGCCCGCCCGGGCAGGCGATAGCGCAGCCAGCCGGGGGTGGCGCCGAGCAACTCCACGTGCTCGGGCGACAACCCGGTTTCCTCGTGCAACTCGCGGTACATGGCCTCGGTCGGGGTCTCGTCGCTGCGCATGCCCCCCTGCGGGAACTGCCAGCCGTCCCGGCGCACCCTACGCGCCCAGAACACCTGGCCATCCGCGCGCATCAGGACGATGCCGACGTTCGGCCTGTATCCGTCCGGATCGATCACGATGCGGACTCCAGAAAAATCGACTGCCCCGACAATGCCACGACCCCGCCGGGCCGACAAGCGCGCATTGACAGCGCGCCGGGGAAGATGAAGAATTCGCGGTTCCCCGCGTACCCTTGCGACCCGGCCGCCAGCGGCCATCGCACCGCCGGCGCGGCGGGACCGTTGGAAATCTGGCTATGTAGCTCAGCCGGTTAGAGCACAGCACTCATAATGCTGGGGTCGGTGGTTCGAGTCCACCCATAGCCACCAGATTTTTCCTGATATATCAGCTAGTTACACCTTTAAAGCCCGCCTCTGAGAGCGGGCTTTTTTGTGACAAATCGACTGTCACAGCCGGATTGATGGTCATTTATGGGGCCGAGGTGCCCTGCCGTCCCTATGGTGGCCAGAACAGTCTGTGACAGGTTCTGTGAAAGGTCCAAGTGTCACAGGATTGACCTGCCCCCACTGAGCCGTACCACGTGAAGCTGTAAAGTCCGTCAACCTGACCTCCTCCCCGCGTTAGGCCCGAGCAGAGCTGGAAATTTCGGCCTTGAGGTGGGAAGCGAATCGGCAGCGAACTCGGCCGGCGTGACATCGCCGGCAAGGCGCCGTGAGCCGGCCGTGACGGAGCCGTTGCCGCCAGCACCATGGCCGACTGTTTCTCCCGCGGGGGCGCGGGAACGGCATCCCGTTCCCGATGCGGTGAAGGCCGTGCCAGCCCTCCGACTCCACCCGCGAGGGGACGCGACTGACCCATGACGGCTCCCGCGGTCGCTAGACTTGCAACGGGAGAACCGCCATCCGGGCGACCCGACGACGACGCCCCATGAGCGACCCTGCCACCGCCCTGCTGCCCGAAGACATCCAGCGCGGGAACATCTGGCGGCTGGCCATCGCCCAGGCCCTGGCCGGAGCGAACGCGGTGGTGGTGTACGCCACCGGTGCCATCGTCGGCAGCGCGCTGGCACCCGCGCCGGTGCTGGCCACCCTGCCCATCTCGATCTTCGTGGTAGGCATGGCCGCATGCATCCTGCCGATGGGTGCGATCGCGCGCCGGCACGGCAGGCGCACCGCCTTCCTGGCAGGAACCGGCGCCGGGGTGCTGGCCGGGCTGCTGGCGATGCTCGCCGTCACCCACGGCGGATTCTGGCTGTTCTGCACGGCAACCTTCTTCGGCGGCGCCTACGCCGCGGTGGTGCTGTCGTTCCGCTTCGCCGCCGCCGACGGCGTGGCCCCGCAGCGCCGCGCACGCGCGCTGTCGCTGGTCATGGCCGGCGGCGTGGCTGCCGGGGTGGTCGGGCCGCAACTGGTGACCTGGACCATGGGCCTGTGGCCGCCGCACCTGTTCGCGGCCACCTTCCTGGTGCAGGCCCTAGTCGCAGCGGTATCGGCACTCATCCTGCTGGGGGTGCGCTTGCCCCTGCCGAGCGCAGGCGAAATCGCCGGCGGCCGGCCGCTGGCCGCGATCGCGCGCCAACCCCGCTTCGTGGCCGCGGTGATCTGCGGCGCGGTGTCCTACCTGCTGATGAACTTCCTGATGACCGCCGCGCCGCTGGCGATGCACATGTGCGGGCACCCGCAGGCGTCGGCCAACCTCGGCCTGCAATGGCACGTCATCGCGATGTACGCGCCGAGCTTCTTCACCGGCCACCTGATCGCGCGCTTCGGCGCCGTGCGGGTCGCCACTTCGGGGCTGGCGCTGACCGGGCTTTCGGCGGCCGTGGGCCTGGGCGGAGTGGACGTGGCGCACTTCTGGGCCACGCTGGTGCTGCTGGGGCTGGGCTGGAATTTCGGCTTCCTCGGTGCGTCGGCGCTGGTGCTCGAATGCCACCGGCCCGAGGAGCGGACCCGGGTGCAATCGCTCAACGACTTCATCGTCTTCAGCCTGATGGCGATCGGTTCGTTCGCTTCGGGCGGGCTGCTGGCCGCCTATGGCTGGAACGCAGTGCTGTGGGTGTCCTTCGTGCCGCTGGTGCTGGCCTTCGTGGCGCTGGCGATGGCGGTGCGGCGAGGCACCGCCATGCAACCCGGCGATCCGGACGTTCCCGCGGATTGATTCCGGCCGACCGGGCCTATCGGCGCGCCACCAGCGGTCCGGGTGCGGAGAGCACCCGCAGTATCCCGGCCCGGTCGCGACCGGATCGGCATTCGCCCGGGAACGCCGCCGCGAACAGCAGGACCGGCACCCCCCTGGCCTTGTCCACCCGCGCGACCCAGGCGAATCATGCCGGCAGGTCGATGCCCAGGCCGGCGACCATCAGCGACCCGCATCCTGGCCGGAAGGCAACGAGGACAGCGCCAGCCGGGTCACCGTGCCGCGATCGGGATCGGACTGGATCTCCAGCTTCCAGCCGAGGTGCTCGCACAGCCGGGCGATCAGTTCCAGGCCGATTCCACCCCCCATCCTGTCGCCGCCACCTCTGGCGAGCCGGGCGTAGATGGCGCTTACCTCCTCCGGCGTCATCCCGTGGCCCGGATCGGAGATGACCACGGTCGCGGGAGGTTCCAGCCGCACCGTTATCGTGCCCCGGTCGCTGTTCTCGATGGCGTTGCGCAACAGGTTGCCGATGGCGGTATGGACCACGGGCATCGGAGCGAAGATCTCCACGCCGGGCAACCCGGCCAATTCGATCCGCAGGTCCTTGCCCTGGGTCAGGTGGGCATGCTGTTCCACGATTTCGCCGAGCAGTTCGTCCAGCGAAAACCGATCGGATGACCTGGCCAGGCGCGAGGGATCCTTGGCCAGGACCAGCAGCATGGCGATCAGGCGCTCCACATCGATGGCCGTGTTCCGGATGCGCGCCAGCTGCCCGCGCACAGGCGCGGGAACCCCGTGCTGCTCCAGGGCGATCCCGCTGGCGCCGGCGATGACCGCGATCGGCGTCCGCAGTTCGTGGCTGGCGGTATCGACGAAGTCGCGTTCGCGCTGGACGAAGCTGTCGTTGCGGCGCAGGTAGCCATTGAGCGATTCGGCGATGACGAGAAGTTCGTTGGACGCAGATCCCGGGATGTCGATGCGTTGACCGGGCTTGTCCGGCTCCAGCGACTCGATGCGCGCGGCGAGCAGGATCAACGGCCGCACGAGCCGATCCGCTCCCCAGAACACCACCAGGCTTATCAGCGCGACCATGAAGATGGCCGACGCCATCACCATGAGCCACATGCCCCGTTCCCGCGCCTCCAGGTCGGTGATGTCCAGTGCCAGCGCGATCGGCCCACCCTCGACCTGCCGGATCAGGACCACGCGCATCGCGCCGTCGACGACGATCTCGTCGTGCATGCCCGGAGCCAGTCCCTGCAGTTCGCGCGGCAGGGGCTCGTGCCTGCCATCGAACAGGGCGATGTTGGAGGTGTCCAGCCATCGGTAGCCGGGATCCGACTCCATCCGCTCGATGATGTGGTCCAGTTCCGTGTCGAGCAGGGTCTCCCAGACCAGCGCCTCGGCACGCTCGTTGACGATGACCCCGTGGACGAACACGGCCAGGGTCAGGACCGCTGCGTACCCCAGCAGGCCCCACAGGATGCGCCGGCTCAGACTGCTCCTAGCCGCCATCGCCGCCCCCTCGTGCCGAAGGCGGTGCGGCGATCCGGTAGCCGATCTTGGGCAAGGTCTGGATCAGCTTCTCTTCGAAAGGGCCATCCACGCTGCGCCGCAATTCATAGACGTGCGACCTCAGCATGTCGCCGTCCGGGGGGCTGTCGCCCCACAGGGCGTATTCCAGGCGCCCCCGGGACACCACGGCCGGACTGGCCTGCATCAGCACTTCGAGCAACTTGCGGCAGGCCGGATACAGACGCAGCGGTTGCCCCTGCCGCGTCGCTTCCTGGGTCTCCAGGTCCAGCCTGAGGTCGGCAACCAGGAGCGCCTTGCCGCGGCGCCGGCCACCGGCGCGGACGACCAGAGCCTCGAGCCTGACCTCCAGCTCCTGAAGATCGAACGGCTTGGTCAGGTAATCGTCGGCTCCCGCGCGGAAGCCCGCGATCTTGTCCGGCAGTTCATCCTTCGCGGTGAGCATCAGCACTGGCACGTCGCCTCCCGCCTCGCGGAACGCCTTCAGGAACCCCGGGCCGTCCAGGCGCGGAAGCATCCAGTCGAGCACGACGACGTCGAAGGCCTGGGTCACCGCCAGGTGCAGCCCCGTCAATCCGTCGGGCGCCGCGTCCAGCGCGTGGCCGCGCGCTTCGAAGTACTCGAAGAGATTCGCCACCAGATTGCTGTTGTCTTCGACGACCAGTATGCGCATGCGGTATGCCGCCTCGAACGATCACGGGTGAACGGATTGCGCAGTACGCCGGTCCCGGCGCATGGCGTAGAGCATACCGAGATGAGGTCATGAACGAGCGTTCATCTGCGGCCCGCGATTTAACCATCCACTCATGCCGCTCCGACCGCTCTCCGACATTCCCACCACGATCATCCCTGCCTCTCCAAACGCGATGCCGGCGATCTTCCGATGCGGTTCCCCGCCGTAGTTCCCGATGACCCAGGATTCCGGGTCCGCGAGGGATCGTCCCTCCATGCGCATCCGGGGCCGGCCGCGCTGTGGTTGCACCTGATCGTGCCCCTGGCCTGGCTGGGCGTGCTCGCGGCCTGGACGGGACCGCTGGGGGGCGACCGCTGGCTGGCCGACCGGATCTACGCCTGGCAGGGTTACTCCTGGGCACTGCGCGACGCCTGGCTCACCGAGACGGCGATCCATGTGTGGGGACGCAACCTCAGTGCGCTCGCCTGGCTCGCGCTGCTGGCCACCTGGACCTGGGCACGCCTGTCCGGGCGCGCGCGGACGCTGCGCCTGCCCGTCGGGTACCTGTTGCTGGCGGTCCTGACGTCGTGCCTGGCGGTGTCCTGGATCAAGTCCTGGTCCAACATGGACTGCCCCTGGGATCTGCTGCGCTACGGCGGCCGCCGCGAATTCATCGGCCTGATCGAAGCAAGGCCGCCAGGCATGGACCGCGGCCGGTGCTTCCCCGCCGGCCATGCCAGCGCCGGCTATGCCTGGCTCGCGCTGTACTTCTTCTTCCTCGCGGTCGCGCCGCGCTGGCGCTGGCTGGGGCTGTGCATCGGCCTGGGCCTGGGCCTGGTCTTCGGCATCTCGCAGCAGTTGCGCGGCGCCCACTTCGCATCGCACGACCTGTACACCGCCGGCATCTGCTGGCTGGTCGCGCTCGGGCTCTACGTGGCGGTGCTGCGCCCGCCTGGCGATGCACGCAACGCGTCGGTCGTACGCGAAGGCGCGCGATGAACACCGCGCTATCGAACGTCGACGCGCGTGCGCCTGGCCGCTGGTCGCTGCTGTCGCAGGCCTGGGCCGGCTTCCGCCCACGCATGAGCCAGGAGACGCTCGCCCTGCTGACCGGCATGTTCCTGACCGTGTTCTCCAACGCCGCGTTCTTCAGGGCGGTACATGCGAGCGGCTCCTTGCATGGCATCGCTGGCGTGGGGTCGGCAGTCTGCCTGTTCGTGTTCGTGGCCGCGCTCAACACCCTCCTGGCGTTGCTCCTGTTCAATCGCTGGTCGACCAAGCCCGTGCTTGCGGTGCTGTTGCCTGCCACTGCCGCAGCGGCCTACTACATGGACCGCTACGGCGTCTATTTCGACACCGACATGGTCCGCAACGTGCTGCAGACCGACGTGCACGAGGCGACCGAGCTGCTGTCGTTCGGTCTGGCCGCACGGATCCTGCTGGCAGGGGCGATTCCCGCGGCCCTCGCCTGGCGCATCGAACTGGTCCGCAAGACGCCCGCCCGGGCGATCCTCGTCCGCACCGGCGCCGTGGCGCTGGCAATCGCCGTCGCCGCGGGCGCGGCGCTGGCTTCCTTCCAGAGTCTGTCCGCCGTGATGCGGAACCACCACGAGATCCGGCACCTGCTCGCGCCGGGCAACTACCTGGTCTCCCTCGGGCGCGTGCTCGCCGACGACAACCGCGTCAGCGACACGCCCAGGAAGGAACTGGGCGCCGGAGCGCACGTCGTGGGCAGGCGTCCCGACCCGCGCCCCAGGCTGCTGGTGCTGGTGGTGGGCGAAACCGCGCGGGCCCGCAACTGGGGCCTGAACGGGTATGACCGGCAAACCACGCCGCAGCTGGCGCGGATGGACCTGGTCAATTTCACCGACGTGTCTTCGTGCGGTACGTCCACCGCGGTTTCCCTGCCGTGCATGTTTTCACCCCATGCGCGTGCCGACTACGACAAGAGCAAGGTCCGCAACTCCGAATCCCTGCTGCACGTGCTGGCGCATGCCGGGATCCAGGTGACGTGGCTGGACAACCAGGGCGGATGCAAGGGCGTGTGCACCGGCCTGGACTACCGGTCCTACGCGCATGAGGACGACCCGGAGTTCTGCGATGCGGAGGGCTGTCTCGACGGGATACTGGTCAAGGGCCTGGCCGAGCGGATCGCTTCTCTGGAGGGCGATGCGGTGATCGTTCTGCATCCGCTCGGCAACCATGGCCCGGCCTACCACAAGCGATATCCGCAGGCTTTCGCCAAGTTCCTGCCCGCCTGCGAAAGCCCCGAACTGGGCGATTGCAGCCGCGACCAGGTGCTCAACGCGTACGACAACGCCCTGCTGTACACGGACGACGTGCTCGCCCGGGCCATTCGCCTGCTGGGCGAGCAGACCGGGAAGGACACCGCCCTCCTGTACCTGTCCGACCATGGCGAATCGCTCGGCGAAGGCGGGCTGTACCTGCACGGCATGCCCTACTCGATCGCGCCGGAGGAACAGAAGAAGGTACCGATGACGATGTGGCTGTCGCCCGGCTACTCCGGCTCGCTGGGGCTGGATGTCGCCTGCCTGAAGGAGAAGGCCGCGACCGCAAGCGTCAGCCACGACAATTACTTCCACACGGTGCTTGGCCTGATGCGGGTCTGGGCCCCCGAGTACCGGGCCGGCATGGACCTGCTCGAAGGATGCCGCGCCGGGCGTGGCGAGCCGCGACAGGTGGCGCGTGCGGACGGACCGGCCTTCGCGAAGGCGATGACCACCACCGGCCTTCCGAAGCGGACGCCGGACCGGAGCCGCCTTGCCGGCGGACCGGACGTCAGGCGCTGCCCGCCCGGTTCGCCCTCAGGGGCATGCGCGGCCGCGGCAACGGACGATATCCGCCGTGAAGGGGTCGACCTTGAGTTCGGCACGCCGCCCCTGCGGGTTGCGGAGGTCGACATCCCACACGCGCCGGTCGAATTCGACATCGGTGATGCCGCCCAACCCGCGCTGCTCCAGCGACAGGACGATCCGCGCCAATGGCATGGCGTCCCGCGGCGGGAAGGGCACGAGGTCGCGCTCGCGGTCGCGCCTGAGTTCCTGGCCGGTGACCCGGTCGAGATAGAGCTCGGTGCAGATGCCGGGCCGCTCGCACACGACGACCTCCCGGCGGTGGCGCGTCAGGCCGGCGCTGACCGCCGTTCCGTGTTGCTCGACAGGCTTGAGGATCTCCGACAGCGGCTTGTCTCCCGGATTCGCGCCGTCCGCCGCATTCGCGACGAAGGGCAGGAGCAGGGGAAGGAATGCGAGAACACCGGAGATCCTGAGCATTGCCTTGCTCCATCGGGTTGGCATCGGACGGGTATCCCCAGCGTAGTCGGGATCCTGCCGGATACCCGGGTATCGCGCTCCCGGAGTTGAGAAAGCCGTCCGCACAGGACTGGTAGACTAGCCGTCACATCCCCTGGCTGCGCCGCGGTCTCCGTCAGCGGCGCGGACCGGCCCCCTGCAAGGCCGCCCATGCATGTCCTCCCCCTGCGGACCTTCCTGCAGCCGGGCGTGCGCATGCGGTTCCCGTCCTCTCCCCATCTCCAGCGAGACGATCCGACATGAGCGACTCCGGCAACCCGCACCTTCCGAGGTCCGCCCGATGACGGCGCAGGCCACCAATCGCACCGCGCTGGTAACCGGCGGCATGGGCGGCCTGGGCGAAGCCATCGCCCGCACCCTGCACGATGCCGGCCATGCCGTGCTGGTCACCCAGGCCAAGGGCGAGGACGCACCCGCCTGGCTGGCGAGACAGGCCGCGGATGGCTACGCCTTCAAGGCCTACGGGGTCGATGTCGCCGACTATGGGTCGTGCGAGCGCATGGCCGAATCCATCGCCGCCGACGGCCATGCCGTGGACATCCTGGTCAACGGCGCGGGCATCACCCGCGATGCGACCTTCCGCAAGCTGAGCAAGGACAACTGGGATGCGGTGCTGCGGGTGAACCTGGATTCGATGTTCAACGTCACCAAGCCCTTCATCGAGGGCATGCTCGGCCGCGGCTGGGGCCGGATCGTCAACATCTCCTCGGTCAACGGCGACAAGGGCCAGTTCGGCCAGACCAACTATTCGGCGGCCAAGGCCGGCATCCATGGCTTCACCAAGGCGCTGGCGCAGGAAGTCGCGCGCAAGGGCGTGACCGTCAACACCGTCTCGCCGGGCTACATGGGCACGCAGTTGGTGCTGGGCATGCCCGCGGAGATCGTCGAGCGGATCGTGGCCGAGATCCCGGTCGGGCGGCTTGGCCGTCCCGAGGAACTGGCCGCGCTGGTGGCCTTCATCGCCAGCGACATGGCCGGCTATCTGACCGGCAGCAACATCTCCATGAACGGCGGCCAGCACATGCGCTGAGCGCGTGCCGCGCGGGCGCCTATCCGGTGCCCGATGGCGACCGCCCGCTGCCGGCGTAGCTCACCCGGTTCCATTCGATGGCACGGGTGCGCCAATGCCCTTCGATGGCCTGGGTGAAATCGGCCCGCACCAGCTTGGCGCGCGCCACGCTGCAACCGCCGTGCTCGCGCCGCACCACCAGGCCCTCCATCGGGCCGCTGCGGTAGCGGCTGGGCCACTCGGCGAGGATCCGCTCCAATCCGGCGAGATCGGCGTGGCCGACCAGCACTTGCGGCACTGTCTCCACGCCGATGCGCGCGGCCAGTTCGTTGCGGCGCCGGGTACTCCAGAAGCAGCCTTCGGCCCGGTCGTACACGTCGAAGGCCAGGAACCAGTCCGGCAGCAGGTCGTACTCCAGAGAGTGCCGGGCCGCACACCATTCGCCGAACAGGATCAGGTCCGGGGTCAGCGCCTGGCGCAGCGCCTGGCCATGGATCGCCTCCCACGCCGGCAGCCGCGCGAACTGCCCGGCATGGGGATGGGCGAGATACTGGCCGCGGTTCTGCGCGCGCAGGTTGCCGTCCGGATCCAGCGACCAGCCCAGGTTGGCGCCGTCGAGCTTCTCCTCGACCACCACTTCGCCCGAAAGCAGTTCGTCGGCCTCGGCCGGGCCCAGCACCTTGTCCTCGCGCGGCGTCGCGCCGCCGCCCAGCCAGGCCAGATGCGGAGTGGAGGGAAAGCGGAAGAAATCGTCGTGGCCGCTCATCGTTCCTGCTTCTGCGCGTGCTTGGCCCGCGACCAGGCCTCGATGATCGGTTCCAGCAGCAGTTCGTGTTCCAGCAGACCGTCCTCCCAGTCGTGCCAGTCGGTGTCGCCGGCGAAGACGATACAGCCTTCGCCGAAGGCCTGCCGCGAGGCCAGCGCCGCAGCAACCATCTTGCGGTCGGCGCCATCGTGGACCAAGGCGGCGAGCGCGGCGGGCAGGATCGCGCTGCCGTCCTCGTCGTAGGCGACGTCCACGTCGTCCACTGCTGCGGTGCTCCACTTGTGCATGACCACCTGGATGCCGAAGTCGTTGAAGCCCAGCTTGCGGGTGTATTCGTCCATGATCCTGCCGGATCCATCCAGCACCATCCGCGAGTCGCCGCGCTGGAACCGGTCCAGCCACTGCCAGACCTGCTCGCGCAGGCCGGGCTCGCCGGGGGTGGCGTCGATGTCCTTCGGGTTGTCCGGGTCGGCGGCGCTGGCCGCGATCAGGACGTTGGTATCGACCACGTAGCGCGGCCTCATCCGGCCTCCCGCCTGCGCCGCTCGAACATCAGCCGCGCCTGCTCGCGGGTTTCGCCCAGGGCGTCGCCGAAGAAGCCTTCGGGCCAGTTGCCCACCCGGCCGAAGCGGTCCAGGTGCAGGGCGCGCATCCGCGCCGCGCCGGATTCGCGCTCGACGAAGTACATCGCGCAGTCCTCCGGCGTGGCCGTCTCCGCCGCCAGCAGGGTCTGCATGCGCCGGAACAGGTGCTCGGAATGGGTCTCGACCACGAACTGGACGCCGCGTTCGCGGCTGACTTCCACGAACAGCTCGGCCAGCACCGCCTGTGCCTGCGGATGCAGGTGGATCTCGGGCTCTTCCAGCAGGATGGCGCTGCCGCGCGGGGCGAAATGGGCCACCGCCAGCACCGGCAGCACCTGCGAGATGCCGATGCCGACGTCGTGCAGGTTGGAGACAGTGCCGTCGCGACGCACAATCAGGGCGTAGCGGTTGGAGCGCCCCTCCTGCCTGACCTCCAGGCGGTCGGCCAGGCGCATGCGCGAGAGCCAGTGCGACACGCCGTCGATGACCTGTGCCTGCTCCTCGCCCTTGAGCAGGGCGCTGGCCAGCAGCACGTCCACGGCGCGGTGGCCATCGCTGCCGATCCCGCCGGGGTTGCTCTTGTTCCAGGTGTAGTCGCGCTCGGGCTTGCGCCGCAGCGGCCCGAGGTAGGCGATGTTCTCCAGCGCCCGGCGCAGGCTCAGGCTCAGGTCCTGGGCCAGTTGCCCGTCCGCGCCCAGCAGCGCCAGCGCCTCGGCCGGCAGCGCGATCGAGCGCTCGGGGGCCAGGTGGCGGCCCTTGCCGCGCGGCTGCGATTCGCGGTCCACGTAGACGGAGAAGGTGCCGCGGTCGCGCCGCACCGCGCGGAAGGCGCGGCGGCCGGTACCCAGCACCAGCGATTGCACCACCACCGCGCCGGCCGAGGTCTGCCCGTAGCTGCATTCGAAATGCCCGTCGGGCACCCGCAGGTCGCCGGCGTTGTGGAAGTCCAGGGCGATGCCGAACTGGCGCGTGCGCGAGCCCTGGCGCAGCACGTTCTCGAAGCCGCCGAAATCGTAGAGGTCGTCGGTCTCGTCGCCGCCCAGGTTCAGGTGGATGCTGCGATCGGGCGACTGCGCCGTCTGCTTGAGCAGCAGCAGGCTCTGGATCAGCGAGGACTTCCCCGAAGAATTGGTGCCCAGCAGCATGGTTACCGGCCGCAGGGCCACGTCGCCGGTGTCCTTCCACGCCTTGAAATTGGTCAACCTGAGTCGGGAAAACATGCGCGCGCCGTCTGGGGTTCGATGGGCTATTTGATGAAGTCGTACCTGAGCGAGGACTGCAGTCGCAATACGTCGCCGGTCTCGCCGTCCTGGCGTTGCAGCTTGCCCCAGGACAGCTCCAGGCCCCAGCTCCAGGTGCGGCTAGGCGCGTAGATCAGGTTGGCGGCGAGGTAGTCGCTGCGCCGGAATGCCTCGGTTGCGAGCGTCTCGTCGCGCTGCAGGTAAAGCCGGCCGTAGGCCACGGTCGAGCGCCACGCGCCGCTCCAGGGATGGCCGTAGCCAACCCAGCCGCCCCATTCGTCCAGCGGCTCGAGCGAACCATCGCCGTTCACCACCGCGTCCAGGCCGATGCCGCCGAGATCGCCCACGTAGGCGGCAATGCCGCGCCCGGCGACGCCGCCCCAGGTCAGGTAGTCGCCGCTCGCGGCGGCCCAGGCGCCGCTGACGGTCACGCCGCCGGCCAGCACTTCGTCGCGGCTGGCCGGGTCGCGCCAGGCCAGCAGGCGCAGCAGCGCACCGGCCTGGACATGCCCGGATTCGCCTTCATGGCGGGCGGCGAACACCAGGTTCGGCATGGCATCGCGCACGCTCCCGGAATCGGCGGAGACCTGCGCCGATTCGTGCTCGGCGGCGAACACCAGTTGGTTGCCGTTGCGCAGCGGCACGTAGCGACGCACGCTGGCCACGCGCGCGAACGGCATCGCGCCCGGCCCGGCCACATCCAGCGTGTCCGGCGCCGAATCCAGGTCGAGGAACGCGGAGAAGCCGTAACCGGCGTAGGTGTTGCCCAGTTGTCCCCAGGCATGCAGCAGGTTGTAGCCGTAGGAACCGCCGGACCCTTCGAAATCGTTCTGCAGCACGAAGCGCAGCCAGCCGTGGTCGGTCGGGCGACGCGCCTCCAGGGTGAAGCGGGTGCTGCGCGCGTGCATGTGGTAGCTGCCCTGCCCGGACTGCGCGCCGACCGGGATCGCCGAGGTGATCAGCAGGTCGCGGACGCCGGCGTCGTCGCTGTCGTACATCGCATGCAGCCTGGCCGAGCCGCCCAGGCGCAGCCAGGTCGGCCCGTCGCCGACCAGGAAGAAGCCGTCCAGGTCGTTCTCGCCCGGCGGCAGGGCGTTGTCCGCGCGCGCGACCACGTCCTGGTCCTCGTCGAAGGTCGGATGCTCCGGCAGCGGCGATTTCGCCAACGCCGGCATCGCGTCCACGGCGGCAGCCCCCGGCACGGGACGGGACGGCGAGGGCTGCCCCGGAGCCTGAACGGAAACCGCCCCGGCGTGCGGCGGCGCAGCCCCGGGCACCGGCTGCGCCGCAGCCACGGCCGGTGCACGTTCGGCCTCCAGTGCCTCGATGCGGCGGGTCAGGCGCTCGACGGTCTCGCGGAGGCTGGCGATCTCCGCGTCGCGCCCATCTTCGGCGGCCAGCGCTGGCGCCGACGCCAGTGCCAACAGCATCCCCAGGGAAGCGGTCGTCTTCATTCCATCGGTCCCCGTAGCCCCAACGTCCGTTCATGCTAGCGCAGCCACGGGGCCATGATCCGCCAGCCGGAACCGGCCGGACTCCATCCCGTGCGCCCGGGGCGTGCGGGGCTGCCCGCGGATTGACCTGCATCAAGGACAGGACCGGTCCGGATTCATAGCCTGTACCGATGGCCAGCCTGTCCGCCCTGTTCGACCCGCAACTGCTCCGGCGCTATGACGTGCCGGGGCCGCGCTACACCTCCTACCCGACCGCGCCGCAGTTCTCGGCCGGTTTCGGCGAGGCCCAGCTGCGGGAGGTGGCTGCGGCCAGCAATGGCGACCCGATCCCGCGTCCGATCTCGCTGTACCTGCACATCCCGTTCTGCGCCAGCCCGTGCTTCTACTGCGGTTGCAACCGGATCATCACCCGCGACAAGGCGCGCGGCGCGGCCTACCTGACCCGGCTGTACCGCGAGATCGCGATGGCCTCGTCGATGTTCGACCGCGACCGCGAAGTCGAGCAGGTGCACTTCGGCGGCGGCACTCCCAACTTCCTCGACCCGGAGCAGATCTCGGAGGTGGTGGACGTGCTGCGCCGGCACTTCTCCTTCGCCCGCGGTCCGCGGATGGACTGCTCGATCGAGCTGGACCCGCGCTTCATCACCCCGGGGGAGGTGGGCCAGCTGGCCCAGGCCGGGTTCAACCGCGCCAGCCTCGGCGTGCAGGACTTCGACCCGGTGGTACAGGAGGCGGTCAACCGGATCCAGGGCGTGGACCAGACCCTGGGCATCATCGAGGCCTGCCGGAAGCATGGCTTCCGCTCGGTCAACGTGGACCTGATCTACGGCCTGCCCAAGCAGACCCAGGAAGGCTTCGCGCGCACCCTGGACATCACCCTGCAAGCGCGCCCGGACCGACTGGCGATCTACGGCTACGCGCACCTGCCCAACCTGTTCCGCCCGCAGCACCGGATCCACGCCGAGGACCTGCCGGCCCCGGAGACCAAGCTCGACCTGCTGCGCCTGGCGATCGACAAGCTCGGCCAGGCCGGCTACGAGTACATCGGCATGGACCATTTCGCCCTGCCCGGGGACGAACTGGCCAGGGCCCAGCGCGAGGGCGGCCTGCACCGCAACTTCATGGGCTATACCACCCACGCCGAGAGCGACCTGGTGGGGCTGGGGGTAAGCGCGATCAGCCACATCGGCGCCAGCTTCAGCCAGAACCCGCGCGACCTGCCGAGCTGGGAAATGGCCATCGATGCCGGGCGCCTGCCGGTGTGGCGCGGGATGCTGATGGACGAGGACGACGTGATCCGGGCCGACGCGATCCAGTCGCTGATGTGCCATGGCGAACTGGACTTCGAGACCTTCGGCCAGCGCCACATGATCGATTTCCGCGACTACTTCCGCGATTCGCTGGCGAGGCTGCAGCCGTTGCAGGCCGATGGCCTGGTCGTGGTGGACGACGGCGGGCTGCACTCGACCTCGCGCGGGCGGCTTTTGCTGCGTATCATCGCCATGTGCTTCGACCGCTACCTCACGCCAGCCGCCGACGCGGCCCAGCCCCGGTACTCGCGCACCGTCTGATCGGTGCGGGAGGGGCGGAGTGACCCCGTCCGGCGTGGTTTTCCCGCGCTCCGGGCCGGCCACCATGGCCGACGACGGCGATGCGCTGAAGTTCTGCTCGACCTGCGCCTTCTCCCAGGCCTGCCTGTCCGAGGGCATGAGCAAGCATGCGCTGATGGACCTGCACGTGCTGGTCGAGCATGTCGGCCCGCTGCACGCCGGCGAGCACGTGTTCCGCGAAGGCGACCCGTTCACCGCGATCGCCGCGGTGCGCACCGGCACGGTCAAGACCTACCACATCGACCGCGACGGCCACGAGCAGGTGCTGGGCTTCCATCTGCCCGGCGAGGTGATCGGGCTCAACGCGATCCATGACGACCGCTATCCCTGCAACGCGGTGGCGCTGGACACGGTGATGCTGTGCCGGTTCTCGTTCCCGAAGATCGCGCTGCTGGCCCAGCGCCTGCCCAACCTGCAGCAGCACCTGTTCCGGCTGATGAGCCGGGACATCGGGGTGGCTTCGATGTTCGCCCGCGACAATACCGCCGACGAGCGCATGGCCGCGTTCCTGATCGGCCTGTCGCGGCGGCTGGCCGCGCGCGGGTTCTCGCCGCGCCGGTTCCAGCTGACGATGTCGCGCACCGACATCGCCAACTACCTGCGCCAGGCCCCGGAGACGGTCAGCCGGGTGCTGCGCCGCTTCGAGCACGAGGGCCTGTTGCACATCAAGCAGCGCGACGTGGAAATCCTGGACATCCCGCGCCTGGAGGCGCTGGCCCTGTCCGTCCTGCGCGAATAGAGGCCCCGCTTCACCGGCTTCGCTCCGGCGCCGCCGCGGCAACGGGATCGCGCTTCTGACGGAAAGGCCAGCCCGGCCTGGGCGCCTCCTCCCCACAAGCGCCTTTCGCCCCCACGCTTGACCTGCGTCATGGAGCCGCCGGGCCCGCCGGCCGAAGATGCCGCCGATCCCCGTAGGAGAGGACCGTGTCATGAATTCCACCAAGAAGCTGTGGGCAGGCCTGGCGGTCCTGCTCATCGCCTCGTTCGCCGTCCTGCTCTGGGTCGGCAGCGAGATCCACCGCCAGGCTCCGCCCATGCCCGAACAGGTGGTCACCACCGACGGCCGGGTGGTCTATACCCGCAAGGACATCGAAACCGGGCGCCAGGTCTGGCAGTCCATCGGCGGCCAGCAGCTGGGTTCGATCTGGGGCCACGGCGGCTATGTCGCCCCCGACTGGAGCGCGGACTGGCTGCACCGCGAGGCTGAGGCAGTCCTCGACATCTGGGCCGCGCGCGAGCACGGCGTGGACAGCTACAAGGCACTGGACGGCCCGACCCAGGCGGCCTATTCCCGGCGTGTGCAGGACCTGATGCGCCCGAACACCTACGATGCGGCCACCGGCACGATCACCATCGACGCCGACCGCGCCGCCGCCATCGACAAGGTCGCCGCGCACTACGTCGACCTGTTCGGCAACGACCCGGCCACCGCCGAACTGCGCGAGGCCTACGCCATGCGCAACAACACGGTGCCCGATCCGCAACACCGGCGTCTGATGACGGCGTTCTACTGGTGGGCGGCGTGGTCGACGATCACCGAGCGTCCCGGCCAGAGCATCACCTACACGGCCAACTGGCCGCACGACGAACTGGTGGGCAACACCCCGCCGTCGAACCTGCTGATCTGGAGCGTGTTCAGCGTGCTGTTCCTGATCGCCGGCATCGGCCTGCTGGGCTGGCACTACGCGGTCAACCACGGCGACGAGATGGCCCCGGTCCTGCCCAAGAGCGACCCGCTGGCCGACATCAAGGTCACCCCGTCGATGCGCGCCACCGCCAAGTATTTCTGGGTGGTGATGGCGCTGTTCCTGGTGCAGATCCTGCTGGGCGCGATCACCGCGCACTACCAGGTCGAAGGCCAGGAGGCCTACGGCTTCGCCCTGTCCGACGTGCTGCCCTATTCGCTGACCCGCACCTGGCACACCCAGCTGGCGGTGCTGTGGATCGCCACCGCGTGGCTGGGCATGGGCCTGTACATCGGTCCGGCCATCTCCGGGCACGAGCCGAAGTTCCAGCGCCTGGGCGTGAACTTCCTGTGGGTCTGCTTGCTGATAATCGTCGTGGGCTCGTTCGCCGGCCAGTGGCTGGCGGTGATGCAGAAGCTGGGCCTGGACAAGAACTTCTGGTTCGGCCACCAGGGCTGGGAATACGTGGACCTGGGCCGGTTCTGGCAGGCGTTCCTGTTCGTCGGCCTGCTGCTGTGGCTGGCCCTGGTCGGTCGCGCCCTGTGGCCGGCCATGCGCAAGGGCACCGAGTCGCGCTCGATCGTGGTGCTGCTGTTCCTGTCGGTGGTGGCCATCGGCCTGTTCTATGCCGCCGGCCTGATGTGGGGCGAGCACACCCACATGTCGATGGTCGAATACTGGCGCTGGTGGGTCGTCCACCTGTGGGTCGAGGGCTTCTTCGAGGTGTTCGCGGTGGCGGTGATCGCGTTCCTGTTCACCCGCCTGGGCCTGCTCCAGGTGCGCACCGCGACCATGGCCGTGCTGTTCGCCACCATCGTGTTCCTCGCCGGTGGCGTGCTGGGCACCCTGCACCACCTGTACTTCTCCGGCACGCCGACGGCAGTGATCGCCCTGGGCGCGAGCTTCTCGGCGCTGGAAGTGGTGCCGCTGGCCTATGTCGGCTTCGAGGCCTACCACAACTACAAGCTCGGCCGGGCCGCGCCGTGGATGGTCCGCTACAAGTGGCCGATCATGTTCTTCCTGGCGGTGTCGTTCTGGAACCTGGTGGGTGCCGGCCTGTTCGGCTTCCTGATCAACCCGCCGCTGTCGCTGTACTACATGCAGGGCCTGAACCTGACCCCGACCCACGGCCACACCGCGCTGTTCGGCGTGTACGGCATGCTCGGCATCGGCCTGATGCTGTTCTGCCTGCGCGGCCTCAAGCCGGACGTGGTGTGGAGCGACAAGCTGCTGGGCACCGCTTTCTGGGCGCTCAACATCGGCCTGGCCGGCATGGCCCTGCTGACCCTGCTGCCGCTGGGCATCCTGCAGCTGCATGCGGCGATCGAACACGGCTACTGGTATGCACGCTCGGCCGAGTTCATGCAGCAGCCGATCGTGGACCTGCTGGTGTGGATGCGGGTTCCGGCCGACACGCTGTTCAGCGTCGGCGCCTTCGCCCTGGCCTGGTTCATGCTCCGGCTGTGGATTGCGCCGAAGCGCGAAGCCCCGGTGTCCTCGGCGGCGGCCGCGGCCGCCGCGGCGATCGTGCCGAGGCACTGAGGCGTAGCGGCAACAATAGCGGGATCGTCGGGGCCGCCTTGTGCGGCCCCGATGCTTTTCGTGGCCATGCACGCCGGGCGGATGCGGAATTGTGTAACGCCCCCTGGCGACGCTACCTTGTGGCGATGCTCTCCCGCCTGCCCGACCACGCGATCCGTTGCCTGCGCCTGTTGGCGCTGGCGGCCTTGGTGCTGGGACTGCTGGCCAAACCAATCCTGGTCGCGGCCTGTGAGCTGGAAGACCTGCGCCTGGCGCAGGTGGAGACCGGATCCGTGGTCGACGACGCCGGCGAACCGGGCGGCGACCAATGCTGCCCGGGGCAGGCCTGCGGCCAATGCTGCGCGGTCACGACCATGCTGCCGGCAGCCGTGGCCGCCGGCCAGGTGGCGACGCCGGTCGCGCATCCGCAGCCGGCGCTCCGGGCCGGGCACGCACCGGCCCCCCTTCCGGTGGCGTACCGACCTCCGATCCGCGCCTGACGACACCGGCAGCCGCCGGCCATCCCGTCACCGCAATCGGAGATCCACCCATGTCGTTGCGAATCGCGGCCATCGCCGCGTTCGCGTTCGCGTGGTGCCTGCCGGCACCGGCGCGACCGCTCGAGACCCCACCCGGGTCGCTCACCCTGGACGACGCATTCGTGCGCGTCGCCCAGGCCCATCCCGACCTGCGCCTGTTCGGCCCCAGGACCGATGTCCTGCTCGCCGAGCACGAGCAGGCATCGCTGAAGCCGGCACCGAGGATCGGCCTGGACGTCGAGAACGCCCTGGGCACCGGCGCGGCGCGCGGCTTCGACCAGGCCGAGATCACCCTGAGCCTGGCCGGCGTGTTCGAGCGCGGCGGCAAGCTCGACGCGCGACGCGCGCTGGCGCAAGGCCGGATCGATGCACTGTCGGTGCAGCGCGAGGCGCAGCGGCTGGACCTGCTGGCCGAGACCGCGCGCCGCTATCTGGCCGTGGCCGCGGCCCGGGACCAGGGCGACATCGGCCGGCTCGACGTGGAACAGCGTCGGCGCACCGTCGTCGCGGCGCGTCACCGCTACCGGGCCGGCGCCTCGCCCGAGTCGGTGGTGCTGACCGCCGAGGCGGCGCTGGCCCGCGCGGAACTCGCGGTCGAGCGAGCCGCGCAGCAGGAACAGGCCGCGCGCCAGCACCTGGCCGCGTTGTGGGGCGAACGCGATCCGGACTTCCGGCTCGCCGCCGTCGAGCCCCTGGAATTGCCGGTGCTCGCCGACCTGGATCAGTTGACCGGCTGGCTGGAAAGCACGCCCGAGCTGGCTCGGTTCGCCGACGAGCAACGCATCGGCGAAGCCCGCCTGCAACTGGCGCGCAGTACCGCCACGCCGGACCTCGACTGGCAGCTGGGCGTGCGGCGACTGCAGGAAAGCGACGCCATGGCGCTGGTCGGCAGCGTATCGCTGCCGCTGGGCACCGCGCGCCGCGCGCAATCGGAGATCCGCATCGCCGAAGCCGGCCTGGCGGCGCTGGCCCTGGAACGCGAATCGCGCGAAGTGTCGCTGTACTCGACCCTGGTCGAAGCGCACGGACGCTACCGAGTCGCCCATGGTGAGGTGCAGCGCACCGCGCAGGACGTGCTGCCGCGCCTGGCCCGCGCCGAACGCGCCGCCGAGCATGCCTATCGCGCCGGCGCCATCAGCTACCTGGAATGGGCGCAGCTGCAGTCCGAGCGCACCGCGGTGCAACGGCAACAGCTCGACGCCGCGCTGGAAGCCCGCAGCGCCCTCATCGAAATCCAGCGCCTGACCGGCCAGTCCTTCGTGGCCGGCACCGGCGCCTCCGCCCGAGGTACCCCCCCATGAACCGATCCCTGACCAGCGCCCTGCTGCTGGCCCTGCTGCTCGCCGCCTGCGGTCGCGGCGCAGCCGATGCCGACCACGACCCCGGCAAGCAAGACGCCGGCCACGCGCACGGCGAGGCCGAGGAAGACGATGCCGACGGCACCGTCATCGCCGCCGATATCGCCGAAGCCTCCGGCATCCGCGTCGCCCCGGCCGCCGCCGGCACCATCGCCGACGAGCACGAGGTCCAGGGCCTGTTGACCCCCGTGGATGGCCGGGTGGCCCAGGTGGCCGCGCGCTATCCCGGTCCGATCCGCAGCCTGGCGGTGAACGTGGGCGACCGCGTGCGTGCCGGCCAGACCCTGGCCACCGTGGAAAGCAACCTCAGCCTGTCCAGCTACAGCGTGAACGCACCGATCCCGGGCGTCGTGCTGGCGCGCAACGCCAGCATCGGCGGCATCGCCGCCGAAGGCACGCCGCTGTTCGAGATCGCCGACCTGTCGAGCCTGTGGGTGGACCTGCACATCTTCGGCTCCGATGCCGGCCACATCGTGCCCGGCGCACCCGTCACGGTCACCCGCCTGAGCGATGGCGCCACCGCCCGCACCACGCTCGAACGGGTGCTGCCCGGCACCGCCACCGCCAGCCAGAGCACGGTCGCGCGCGCGGTGCTGGACAACGACGACGGGCTGTGGCGCCCGGGTTCGGCGGTCAAGGCGCGGATCACCGTGGAGCAGCAGCCGGCCGCGTTGGTCGTGCCGCTGGCCGCGCTGCAGGTCCTGGAAGGCCGCGACGTCGTGTTCGTGCGCGACGGCGATCGCTACGCCGCCCATCCGGTCCGGCTCGGCAAGCGCGACGGACGGCAAGTCGAGGTACTCGAGGGCCTGGACGCCGGCGACGCAGTCGTGGTCGAGCAGAGCTACCTGATCAAGGCCGACATCGAGAAGGCGGGAGCGTCGCATGAGCACTGACACTGCCGGCGCCGGCCATGGCGGCGCGCTCGAACGCATCGTCGGCTTCGCCATCGCCCATCGCTGGCTGATGCTGGCGCTGACCCTGGCGCTGGTGGCAGTGGGCGCGTGGAGCTTCCGCCAGTTGCCGATCGACGTCACTCCCGACATCACCAACGTGCAGGTGCAGGTGAACACCGCCGCGCCCGGCTTCTCGCCGCTGGAGACCGAACAGCGGGTGACCTTCCCGCTCGAAACGGCACTGGCCGGTTTGCCCGGGCTGGACTACACCCGTTCGCTCTCGCGCTACGGCCTGTCGCAGGTGACCATCGCGTTCAAGGACGGCACCGACCTGTACTTCGCCCGCCAGCAGGTGGCCGAGCGCATCGCCCAGGGGAAATCGCGGCTGCCCGCGGGCCTGGAGCCGGAAATGGGTCCCATCGCCACCGGCATGGGCGAGATCTTCATGTACACGGTGCAGGCCGATCCGGAGGCGAGGAAGACAGATGGCACGCCGTGGACGGCCACCGACCTGCGCACGCTGCAGGACTGGGTGATCCGCCCGCAACTGCGCAACGTGCCCGGGGTGACCGAGGTCAACACCCAGGGCGGCTACGCGCGACAGATCCACATCACGCCCGATCCGGCGCGCATGGTCGCGCTCGGCTTCTCCTTCGACGACGTCGTGCGCGCGGTGGCGTCCAACAACCGCAACGTCGGCGCCGGCTACATCGAGCGCAACGGCCAGGAATTCCTGGTGCGCGCCCCGGGCCAGGTCGCCGACCTCGACGGCATCCGCGACATCGTGCTCGACCGCCGCGACGGCGTGCCGATCCGCGTGCGCGACGTGGCCGATGTCGGCGAGGGCAAGGAACTGCGCACCGGCGCGGCCACGATGGACGGCGACGAGGTCGTGCTCGGCACCGTGTTCATGCTGGTCGGATCCAACAGCCGCGACGTGTCGCAGGCGGCCGCTGCGCGCCTGCAGGAAGCCAACCGCAGCCTGCCGGCCGGCGTGTCGGCGATCCCGGTCTATGACCGCACCTCGCTGGTGGACCGCACCATCCGCACCGTGGCCAAGAACCTGGTCGAAGGTGCGCTGCTGGTGGTGGTGGTGCTGTTCCTGCTGCTGGGCAACTTCCGTGCGGCGCTGATCACCGCCGCCGTGATCCCGCTGGCGATGCTGTTCACCCTGACCGGCATGGTCCGCGGCGGCGTCTCCGGCAACCTGATGAGCCTGGGCGCGCTGGATTTCGGCCTGATCGTCGACGGCGCGGTGATCATCATCGAGAACTGCCTGCGCCGCTTCGGCGAGCTGCAGCACCGCCTGGGCCGCCTGTTGAGCGAGTCCGAGCGCCTGGCGACCACCGCCGCGGCCACCGCCGAGGTGATCCGGCCGAGCCTGTTCGGCCTGGGGATCATCGGCGCGGTGTACCTGCCGATCTTCGCCCTGACCGGGGTGGAGGGGAAGATGTTCCACCCGATGGCGATCACCGTGGTGCTCGCCCTGACCGGTGCGATGCTGCTGTCGCTGACCTTCGTGCCGGCGGCCATCGCCGTGTTCCTGCGCGGCAAGGTCGAGGAGCAGGACACCTGGCTCATGCAGTGGGCGCGCCGCGCCTACCAGCCGGTGCTGGGCTGGGCGCTGCGCCGCCGCGCGCTCGTGTTCGCCGGCGCGGCCGCGCTGCTGGTGGCCTGCGGCCTGCTGGCGATGCGGCTGGGCTCGGAGTTCGTGCCCAGCCTGGACGAAGGCGACGTCACCGTGCACGCCTTGCGCATCCCCGGCACCAGCCTGAGCCAGGCGGTGACGATGCAGACCAGCCTGGAGAAGACCTTCGCCGGGCTCCCGGAAGTGGAACGGGTGTTCAGCAAGATCGGTACCGGCGAGGTGGCCAGCGACCCGATGCCGCCCTCGGTGACCGACACCTTCGTCATGCTCAGGCCGCGCAAGGACTGGCCCGACCCGCGCAAGCCCAAGGCCGTGCTGCTGGAGGAACTGGAGGCCGCCGCGCGCCGGCTGCCCGGCAACAACTACGAGTTCACCCAGCCGATCCAGATGCGCATGAACGAACTGATCTCCGGGGTGCGCGCGGACGTGGCGGTGAAGGTGTACGGCGACGACCTGGACACGCTGGTCGAAGTGGGTCGCCGGATCGAGGCACTGGCCGGCACCCTCGACGGCGCGGCCGACGTGCGCATGGAGCAGGCCGAGGGCCTGCCGATGCTGACGGTGACGCCCGACCGCGCCGCGCTGATCCGCTACGGCCTCAACCCGGGCGACGTGCAGGACACGGTGGCGATGGCGGTGGGCGGCGAGGTCGCCGGCCAGCTGTTCGAGGGCGACCGCCGCTTCGACATCGTCGTGCGCCTGCCCGAGCACCTGCGCCAGGACCCGGCGGCGCTGGCCGACCTGCCGATCCCGCTGCGCGGCGACGGCAACGCCGACGAATCGGCCGGCGGCGCGGCCTGGGCCAGCGGCGAGCCGCGCACGGTGCCGCTGCGCGAAGTGGCGCGGATCGAGACCGTGCTCGGCCCCAACCAGATCAACCGCGAGAACGGCAAGCGCCGGGTGGTGGTCACCGCCAACGTGCGCGGGCGCGACCTCGGCGGCTTCGTCGCCGAACTGCAGCAGCGGCTGGCCACCGAGGTGGAGCTGCCGACCGGCTACTGGCTCGACTATGGCGGCACCTTCGAGCAGCTGATCTCCGCCAGCCAGCGCCTGGCGGTGGTGGTGCCGGTGACCCTGCTGATCATCATGGCGCTGCTGTTCTGGGCCTTCGGTTCGCTGAAGGACGCGGCCATCGTGTTCACCGGCGTGCCGCTGGCGCTGACCGGCGGCGTGGTTGCGCTGGCCCTGCGCGGCATCCCGCTGTCGATCTCGGCCGGGGTGGGCTTCATCGCCCTGTCCGGCGTGGCGGTGCTCAACGGGCTGGTGATGATCGCCTTCATCCGCAAGCTGCGCGAGCAGGGCACGCCGCTCGACGAGGCCGTGCGCGAAGGCGCACTCGGACGCCTGCGGCCGGTGCTGATGACCGCGCTGGTGGCCTCGCTGGGTTTCCTGCCGATGGCGCTGAACGTGGGCGCCGGCTCGGAGGTGCAGCGGCCGCTGGCCACCGTGGTGATCGGCGGCATCGTCTCCTCGACCCTGCTCACCCTGGTCGTGTTGCCGGCGCTGTACCGCTGGCTGCACGGACGCCGCGCGGCGGTGGGGGCCCAGGAAGGCGCCGCACGACCGGCTTCGCCGTGAACCGGACCCATGGCCCCGGCGTCATGACCGTCTCCCACGACCTGGACAGGGTTCGCGCACGAGACTTCCGGGGCCAGGGTCCGGCGACGGAGCACGCACCTGACCTGGGTCAAGGCGACGGCCCGGGCGCATCGGCAGACTGGCGCCATGACCTCGCCGTCCGCCCCACCCCGGTCTTCCGCTTCGCCGCGCTGGCTGGCGCAAGCGCCGCACCGGATGATGTTCTTCGTCGGCGCGGCCAACGTGCTGCTGGCGATGCTGTGGTGGGCGCTGTGGCTGGTGGCGGCGCGCTGGCAGCTGTGGTCGATGCCGGAACTGGCGATCCCGGCCGGCTGGCTGCACGCGTTCCTGATGCAGTACCTGGTGCTGCCCAGCTTCATGTTCGGCTTCCTGCTCACCGTGTTCCCGCGCTGGATGGGACTGCCGGAGCTGAGCCGCTGGCACTACGTGCCGGTCGGGCTGGGACTGATGGGCGGACAACTGGCGATCCTGCTCGGCACCGCCGGCTGGGACGCGGGGCTGACCGTGGGCCTGTGGATGGCGCTGGCCGGCTGGAGCGCCGGGCTGGCGATCCTGGGCCGGCTGCTGGCGGACGAGAAGGGCAGCACCTGGCATGCGCGCTCGTGCTTCGCCGGGCTGGTGCTGGGCTGGCTGGGCATCGCCATGTTCCTGGCCTTCGTGCTCGGCACCTCGGCGCAATGGGCCTTCGCCAGCATCAAGCTGGGCAGCTTCGGCCTGCTGCTGCCGGTGTATCTGACCGTGGCCCACCGGATGTTCCCGTTCTTCGCCGGCAATGTGGTCCCGGGCTACCAGCCGTGGCGGCCGCTGGGGTGGCTGGGCGCGACCTGGGCGCTGGGCATCGCGCATCTGGGCCTGGAACTGGTGCATGCCTATGCCTGGCTATGGTTGGCCGACGTGCCGCTGCTGTTGCTGACCGGCTACGCGGTCTATCGCTGGTGGCCGCGCGGGCGCATGCCCGGGCTGCTGGCGGTGCTGTTCATCGGCACCCTGTGGCTGCCGGTCACTTTCGCCCTCTATACCGTGCAAAGCCTGGTGTTCCTGCTGGATGGCAGCTTCGTCCTCGGCCGTGCGCCGATGCATGCGCTGTTCGTCGGCTTCTTCGGCAGCCTGCTGGTGGCGATGGTCACCCGCGTCACCCAGGGCCATTCCGGACGGCCGCTGCAGATGTACGGCATCGCCTGGTTCGCCTTCGCCACGATCCAGATCGTGGCCACGGTGCGGATCCTGGCCGACGTGCTGCCCGACCCGGGCCTGTGGCAGGCACTGGCGGCGGTGGGCTGGCTGCTGGCGCTGTCGCCGTGGGCGATGCGGATCGGCCACATCTACCTGACCCCGCGCCGCGACGGCCGCCCGGGATGAACTGACGCGAACGAAACCACGCAATGCTCGCCTTCTACCCCCAGATCAAGATGGTGCACGTGGCCGCGGTGTCGCTCAGCGGCGCGTTCTTCGCCCTGCGCGCGCTGGGCCTGCTGGCCGGCATGCGCTGGCCGCGACTGGCGCCGGTGCGCTACCTCAGCTACACCATCGACACCACCCTGCTGACCGCGGCGATGATGCTGCTGACCATCCTGCCCGGCGAGTTGTACGCCAACGGCTGGTTGTGGGTGAAGCTGGCCCTGGTCGCCACCTACATCGTGTTGGGCATCCTCGCTTTCCACCCCGGGCGCAGCGCGAAGGCGCGATGGGCACTGGTGGCCGCCGCCGGCCTGTGTTTCCTGCAGGCCTACACGATCGCTCGCTTCCACCACCCGCTGGGCGCATTGCTGCTGCTGGGCAGCTGAAGGAGACCCCATGGAATACCACGTGCAGATGGGCCAGGCCCGCATCGACATCGAGGCCATCGAACAGCAACTGCTCGCCCTCGATCCAGCCGGAATGGTGGACCTGGACCTGATGTCCGGCCGCCTGCGCATCTCCACCCTGGCGCCTCGCCCGGACGTGGCCGGCGTACTGGCCGCGGCCGGCCACCCGGTGGGCCTGCGCGACATCGAGTTGCAGCCCTCGGTCTGCTGCGGCGGCTGCAGCGGCTAGCCACGGGAGCTGGACCGAGGGGGATCGGGTTCATTGCCCGCCCCCTTCTGGTTGATCGCCTGCGTCAATGCATCGGCACGGTTCGCCCGCCCCTTCGACCATCGGAGGGGCGTCGCCCCGCGGCGATGCAGGTGCACGGTCGTAGAATCGCGGCCATGAACACCCAGCATCGCAAGACCCTGCCAGGCACCTCCCTCGACTGGTTCGACGCCCGCGAGGCGGTCGAAGCCCTGCGCCCAGGCGCCTGGGCCAGCCTGTCCTACACCGCGCGCGTGCACGCCGAGAACCTGGTGCGTTGCGCCGACCCGGTGCGGCTGCAGGATTACCTGCTGCAGCTGGTCGAGCGCCGCCGCGACCTGGACTTCCCCTGGTTCCCGGTGCGCGTGGTCTGCCACGACATCCTGGGCCAGACCGCACTGGTGGACCTGGCCGGCCTGCGCGACGCCATCGCCGAACAGGGCGGCGACCCGGCCCAGGTCAATCCGGTGGTGCCGGTGCAGCTGATCGTGGACCACTCGCTGGCGGTGGAATGCGGCGGCTACGACCCCCAGGCGTTCGCGAAGAACCGCGCCATCGAGGACCGCCGCAATGCCGACCGCTTCGACTTCATCGACTGGACCGCACGCGCCTTCCGCAACATCGAGGTGATTCCGCCGGGCAACGGAATCATGCACCAGATCAACCTGGAGAAGATGTCGCCGGTGGTGTACGTGCGCGACGGCGTGGCCTTCCCCGATACCTGCGTGGGCACCGACAGCCACACCCCGCACGTCGATGCGCTGGGCGTGATCGCCGTCGGCGTGGGCGGGCTCGAGGCCGAAAACGTGATGCTCGGCCGCGCCTCGTGGATGCGCCTGCCCGACATCACCGGGGTCAAGCTGACCGGCCGCCCGCAACCGGGCATCACCGCCACCGACGTGGTCCTGGCGTTGACCGAGTTCCTGCGCCAGGAGAAGGTGGTCGGCCATTACCTGGAGTTCTTCGGCGAGGGCGCCGCAGCGCTGACGATCGGCGACCGCGCCACCATCTCCAACATGTGCCCGGAGTACGGCGCCACCGCCGCGCTGTTCTACATCGACTCGCAGACGCTCGACTACCTGCGCCTGACCGGGCGCGAGGAAAAGCAGGTGCAGCTGGTCGAGGCCTACGCCCGGGCCGCCGGCCTGTGGGCCGACGACCTGGCCGCCGCGCAGTACGAACGGGTGCTGGCGTTCGACCTGTCCTCGGTGGTGCGCAACATGGCCGGCCCGTCCAACCCGCACCGCCGCCTGCCGACCGCGGCGCTGGCCGAGCGCGGCATCGCCGACGAGGCCAAGCTGGAAGCCGCGCGCGGCGAGGAAGCCCGTGGCTTGCTGCCGGACGGCGCGGTGATCATCGCCGCGATCACCAGCTGCACCAACACCTCCAACCCGCGCAACGTGATCGCCGCCGGCCTGCTGGCGCGCAACGCCAACGCGCGCGGCCTGGTCCGCAAGCCGTGGGTGAAGACCTCGCTGGCGCCCGGCTCCAAGGCCGTGCAACTTTACCTGGAGGAAGCCGGGCTGCTGCCCGAACTCGAACAGCTGGGCTTCGGCATCGTCGGCTTCGCCTGCACCACCTGCAACGGCATGAGCGGCGCGCTGGACCCGGCGATCCAGCAGGAGATCGTCGAGCGCGACCTGTACGCCACCGCCGTGCTCAGCGGCAACCGCAACTTCGACGGCCGCATCCACCCCTACGCCAAGCAGGCGTTCCTGGCCTCGCCGCCGCTGGTGATCGCCTACGCCATCGCCGGCACCGTGCGCTTCGACATCGAGAAGGACGTGCTGGGCGTCGACACGCTCGGGAACGAGGTGCGGCTCAAGGACATCTGGCCTGCGGACGAGGAGATCGACGCCATCGTCCGCAGCAGCGTCAAGCCCGAGCAGTTCCGCAAAGTCTACGCGCCGATGTTCGACGTGCGCGTGGAGCACGGCGAGCGGGTGGCGCCGCTGTACGACTGGCGCCCGATGAGCACCTACATCCGCCGCCCGCCGTACTGGGAAGGCGCGCTGGCCGGCAAACGCACCCTGCGCGGCCTGCGTCCGCTGGCGGTGCTGGGCGACAACATCACCACCGACCACCTCTCGCCGTCCAACGCGATCCTGGGCTCCAGCGCCGCCGGCGAATACCTGGCGAAGATGGGCGTGCCAGAAGAGGACTTCAATTCCTACGCCACCCACCGCGGCGACCATCTCACCGCGCAGCGCGCCACCTTCGCCAACCCGAAGCTGCTCAACGAGATGGTGCGCGACGAGGCCGGCAACGTGCGCCAGGGTTCGCTGGCGCGGCTGGAGCCGGAAGGCCGGGTCATGCGCATGTGGGAAGTGATCGAGGCCTACATGGAACGTCGCCAGCCGCTGGTGATCATCGCCGGCGCCGACTACGGCCAGGGCAGCTCGCGCGACTGGGCCGCCAAGGGCGTGCGCCTGGCCGGGGTGGAGGCGATCGTGGCCGAGGGCTTCGAGCGCATCCACCGCACCAACCTGATCGGCATGGGCGTGCTGCCACTGGAGTTCAAGCCGGGGCAGAACCGGCACGATTTCGGCATCGACGGCACCGAGACCTTCGACGTGGTCGGCACCCGCGCCCCGCGCGCGGACCTGACCCTGGTGGTCCACCGCCGCAGCGGCGAAACGGTGGAAGTGCCGGTCACCTGCCGCCTGGACACCGCCGAGGAAGTCTCGATCTACGAAGCCGGCGGCGTGCTGCAGCGCTTCGCGCAGGATTTCCTGGAGTCGAACAAGGCGGCCTGAAGCCGCACCAACCACGAGGGCACGGCGATGGCGGTGACGAAGGGCGTCAAACAACTGGTCGCGGAAGCCAACGCGCGGATCACCACGATCCCGTTCGCGGACGCCAAGGCCCTGCTCGGCAATCCGGGCGTGCAGTTCGTGGACATCCGCGACGTGCGCGAGCTGGAGCGCGAGGGCATGGTGCCCGGTGCCTTCCATGCCCCGCGCGGCATGCTCGAGTTCTGGGTCGATCCGGACAGCCCCTACTTCAAGCCGGTGTTCGGCGAACCGAAGCGCTTCATCCTCTATTGCCAGTCGGCCTGGCGCTCGGCGCTGGCCACCGCCGCGTTGCAGGACATGGGCATGGACAACGTGGCCCACGTCGAGGGCGGCTTCAACGGCTGGAAGGCCGGCGGTGGCGAGGTCGCGCCGCGGCCCGCGCACGACTGAGGTGGACACGAGCATGGCCTTCGCCCCGCAACTGCGCATTCCCGCCACCTACATGCGCGGCGGCACCTCCAAGGGCGTGTTCTTCCGCCTCGAGGACCTGCCCGAAGCGGCGCGGGTGCCGGGGCCGGCGCGCGACCGCCTGCTGCAGCGGGTGATCGGTTCGCCCGATCCCTACGGCAAGCAGACCGACGGCATGGGCGGGGCGACCTCGAGCACCAGCAAATGCGTGATCGTCTCGCCCTCAGCGCGCCCGGGCCACGACGTGGACTACCTCTACGGCCAGGTCGGGATCGACACCGACTTCGTGGACTGGTCGGGCAATTGCGGCAACCTGTCCACCGCCGCCGGCGCGTTCGCGATCCACGCCGGCTACGTCGATCCCTCCCGGGTGCCCGCCGATGGCACCTGCACCGTGCGCATCTGGCAGGCCAACATCGGCAAGACCATCCTCGCCCACGTGCCGATGGCCGGCGGCCAGGTACAGGAGGACGGCGACTTCGAGCTGGACGGGGTCACCTTCCCCGCCGCCGAGATCGTGCTGGAATTCATCGACCCGGCCGACGAGGGCGAAGGCGAAGGCGGCGGTGCGCCCGCCCAGAACAGCATGTTCCCCACCGGCAACCTGGTCGATTCGCTGGAAGTGCCCGGCGTCGGCACGCTGCAGGCGACGATGATCACCGCCGGCATCCCCACCGTGTTCGTCAACGCCGCCGATATCGGCTACGACGGCACCGAGCTGCAGCCGGCGATCAACGAGGACAAGGCCGCGCTGGCCAGGCTCGAGGCGATCCGCGTCGCCGGCGCACTGCGCATGGGCCTGATCAAGTCGCCCGAGGAGGCGCTCAGGCGCCAGCACACGCCGAAGGTGGCCTTCGTCGCCCCGGCGCAGGACTATGTCTCCAGCAGCGGCAAGGCGATCGCCGCCGGCGACATCGACCTCAATGTGCGCGCGCTGTCGATGGGCAAGTTGCACCACGCGATGATGGGCACCGCCTCGGTGGCGATCGCCACCGCCGCGGCGGTGCCGGGCACGCTGGTGAACCTGGCCGCCGGCGGCGGCATGCGCGAGGCGGTGCGCTTCGGCCATCCCTCCGGCATCCTGCGCGTGGGCGCCGCGGTGGCGCAGGTCGACGGGCGGTGGACGGTGACCAAGGCGGTGATGAGCCGCAGCGCGCGCATCCTGATGGAAGGCGCGGTGCGGGTGCCGGCGTAGCGTTACCCGGTTGCGCCGGGTCAGGCACCCACGTCCAGGGTGACGTCCATGACGGCGGGATCGTCGCGGTCCGGGCGCACGCGGAAGCCGAGATGCCGGCACATCGCCAGCATGGTCACGTTCTCGCGCAGCACCTGGCCTTCCACGCGCTTCAGGCCGATGCTGCCGGCGTACTCGATCATGATCTGCATCAGCCGCCAGCCGATGCCATAGCCCTTCAGGTCCGAGCGCACCAGGATCCCGTATTCGCCGCTCTCGTAGTTGGCGTCGGCCAGCAGGCGCACCGCGCCGAGCATGCTGCCGTCACCGGGATCCAGCGCCACCAGCGCGATCGAGCGCGCGTAGTCGAGCTGGGTCAGGCGGGCGATGAATTCGTGGCTGAAGTGGCGTACCGCCGAGAAGAAGCGCAGGCGCAGGTCCTCGTCGGTCACGTGCCGGAAGAACTCCAGGAACAGCGCCTCGTCCTCCGGCCGCACCGGGCGCACGAACATGCGCCGTCCCTGCGGCAACTCCTCCTCGCGCTCCCATTCCTTCGGGTACGGGCGCACCACGAAGCGCGAATGCCACGGCCCCTGCTGCAGGGGGCCGTCCCAGGGCGCGATCGCCACCCGCGCATCCACCGCGATCACCCCGTCCCGGTCGGCCAGCAACGGATTGATGTCCAGCTCGCGCACCTGCGGGACGTCGGCGGCCAGTTGCGCCAGCTTGACCAGCACCAGGGCCACCGCGCGTTCGTCGGCGGCCGGCACGTCGCGGTAAGCCTTGAGGATCCGCGACACCCGGGTGCGGCCGATCAGTTCGTGGGCCAGGCGCAGGTCCAACGGCGGCAGCGCCAGGGCCTTGTCGTCGATCACCTCGACCGCGGTGCCGCCGCGGCCGAATACCACCACCGGGCCGAAGGTGGGATCGTCGGCCAGGCCGCAGATCAGTTCGCGCGCCTTGGGCCGGGTGATCATCGGCTGCACCAGCACCCCGTCGATGCGCGCATCCGGCCGCGCCTGGCGGGCGCGCTCGAGGATGCCGGCCGCCGCCTCGCGTACCGAGGCGGCGCTGGCCAGGTTCAGGCGCACCCCGCCCACGTCGGACTTGTGCACGATGTCCTGCGACAGGATCTTCAATGCCACCGGCTGGCCCAGCGCCAGCAGCGGCTCGGCCGCGGCCACCGCCGCGTCCGGATCGGTGGCGCATACCGCCGACACCACCGGGATGCCGTAGGCCTCGAGCAGCCGGGTGACCTCGATCGGATCCAGCCAGCGGCGTCCCTGCGCCAGTGCACCGGACACCACCGCCTGCGCGGCGGCGGCATCGACCATGAAGTCATCCGGCAGGCTGGGTGGAGTCTCCATCAATGCGTGCTGCGCCTGCTGGTGGCGCACCAGGTAGGTGTAGCCACGGACCGCGTCGGCCTCGGTGGCGTAGGTCGGCACGCCGGCGGCATCGAGCGCCGCCAGCGCTTCGGGCTTGCCCCCCAGCCATACGCCCAGCACCGGCTTGCCCGCGCCCGGGCGCGGCCGCTTGCCCAGCACCGAGGCCACCGCGCCGGCCGCCTCCGCCGACGAGGACAGCGCGGTGGGCACGTTCATCACCAGCACCGCGTCGTTGCATGGATCCTTCAGCAACGCCTCCAGCGCGACTTCGTATCGCGCCGCGTCGGCGTCGCCGATGATGTCCACCGGGTTGGCACGCGACCAGGTCGGCGGCAGCACCGCATCCAGGCGCCGCACCGTGGCCGCGTCCAGCGCCGCAAGGGTGCCGCCCAGGTCGACCAGCCGGTCCACCGCGAGCACGCCGATGCCGCCGCCGTTGGTCAGGATCGCCAGCCGTCCGCCCGGCGCCTGGCGCAGGTGGCCCAGGGTCTCGGCGGCGGCGAACAGTTCGTCCAGGGCCAGCACCCGCAGCAGGCCGGCGCGGCGGAATGCGGCGTCGTACACCGCGTCGGAGCCGGCCAACGCTCCGGTGTGGGTCGCGGCCGCCTTCGCGCCCTGCTCGTGGCGGCCGGACTTGACCACGACAACGGGCTTGGCACGCGCGGCGGCGCGCGCGGCGGACATGAACTTGCGCGCATCGCGGATCGACTCGATGTAGAGCAGGATCGCGCGGGTCTTCGGGTCCTGGGCGAACCAGTCGAGCAGGTCGCCGAAATCCACGTCCAGGGCGTCGCCCAGCGAGACCACCGCGGAGAAGCCGATCGAGCGCGCCGCGCCCCATTCCACCAGCCCGGCGGCGATCGCACCCGACTGCGAGACCAGGGCCAGGTCGCCCGGCAGCGGGCTGCGCGCGGCGAAGCTGACGTTGAGCCTGGCGTGGGGCGCCATCACTCCCAGGCAGTTGGGCCCGATGATGCGCAGGCCGTGCGGGCGGGCGATGCCGCGCAGCTTCTCCAGCAGCGAACCGGGGCCCTGGCCCAGGCCGGCGGTGACCACCACCGCCGCACGCGCCCCGGCCCGGCACGCTTCGGCGATCACCCCGGGGACGGTTTCGGCCGGGGTCGAGACCACGACCAGTTCGGGCTTGAACGGCAAGTCGGCCAGCCGGGCCACCGCCGGCACACCGTCGATCTGCCGGTGCTTCGGGTTGACCAGGCCCACCGGTCCGGCGAACCCGGCTTCGCGCAGGTTCCGCACCACCGCCCTGCCGACCGAGCGCTCGCGCGGACTGGCGCCGACCACGGCGACCGATTTGGGCCGGAACACGGCGTCCAGGGCGTAGGTGCTCATGCGGTGTCGGGTTCCCGGGGGGAGGCCACGAAGATACAGGCCCACGGCTTCCGGCCCCATCCTCCGAACGTGGCATGCCCAATCCGGGACACAACCGGGCCTGAACGGCCTATCCTATGGGGCAAGGGCCAACCCAGCGCGGCAGACAGGCGGTCCCCCTCCAGTCTGCGGGCACGAGCGCGTCCAGCGTATGGGTAGCCTGGCAAAACCGGCCGTGCATTGATCCGGATCAATGTCCCGGACACCTCCCGGGGGCAAGATCGCCCCCGTTCAGACTGAGGAACAGACCGCATGCAAAGCGTGCAGGGTACTTACAACGACAAGGTGGTGCGCCAGTTCGCGGTGATGACCGTGGTCTGGGGCATCGTGGGCATGCTGGTGGGGGTGATCATCGCCGCCCAGCTGTACTGGCCGACCCTGGGCGAAGGCATTCCGTGGCTCAGCTACGGCCGGCTGCGGCCGCTGCACACCAACGCGGTGATCTTCGCGTTCGGCGGCAGCGCCCTGTTCGCCACCAGCCTGCACGTGGTCCAGCGCACCTGCCACGTGCGCCTGCTCTCGGACAAGCTGGCCGCGTTCGTGTTCTGGGGCTGGCAGGCGGTGATCGTCTCCGCCGCGATCACCCTGCCGCTGGGCATCACCCAGAGCAAGGAATACGCCGAGCTGGAATGGCCGATCGACATCCTGATCGCGGTGGTCTGGGTGGCGTACGCGGTGCTGTTCCTCGGCACGATCGCCAAGCGCCGGGTCAAGCACATCTACGTCGCCAACTGGTTCTACGCGGCGTTCATCCTGGCCATCGCCCTGCTGCACATCGTCAACAACATCTCCATCCCCGCCGGCCTGACCAAGTCCTACCCGGTCTACAGCGGCGCGGTCGATGCGATGGTGCAGTGGTGGTACGGCCACAACGCGGTGGGCTTCTACCTGACCGCCGGCTTCCTCGGCATGATGTACTACTTCGTGCCCAAGCAGGCCGGGCGGCCGATCTACTCCTACCGGCTGTCGATCGTGCATTTCTGGGCGCTGATCGCCGTGTACATGTGGGCCGGCCCGCACCACCTGCTGTACACCTCGCTGCCGGACTGGGCGCAGTCGCTGGGCATGGTGTTCTCGCTGATCCTGCTGGCGCCCTCGTGGGGCGGCGCGATCAACGGCATCATGACCCTGTCCGGGGTCTGGTACAAACTGCGCACCGACCCGATCCTGAAGTTCCTGATCGTCTCGCTGTCGTTCTACATGATCGCCACCTTCGAGGGGCCGATGATGTCGATCAAGACCGTGAACTCGCTGTCCCACTACACCGACTGGACCGTGGGCCACGTCCACGCCGGCGCGCTGGGCTGGGTGGCGATGATCTCGATCGGCGCGATCTACGCGCTGATGCCCAAGCTGCTGGGCCGCGAGAGCATGTTCTCGACCAAGGCCATCGACGTGCACTTCTGGATGCACACCATCGGCGTGGTGTTCTACATCGCCTCGATGTGGATCGCCGGGGTGATGCAGGGCCTGATGTGGCGCGCGACCAACGACGACGGCACCCTGACCTACAGCTTCGTCGAGTCGCTGATCTTCACCTATCCGTACTACCTGATCCGCCTGCTGGGCGGCGTGCTGGTGCTGAGCGGCATGTTCGTGATGGCCTGGAACCTGATGCGCACCTACGGCGCCGCCAAGACCATCGCCGAACAGCCGCTGCTGCCGGTCGATCCCTCCCAAGCGCGCGCCTGAGGACTCCCCATGAGCGAACACAACACCAATCCCCATGAGAAGGTCGAGAAGAACGTCGGCCTGATGGCGGTGCTGATCGCGGTGGCGATCTCCTTCGGCGGGCTGGCCCAGATCGTGCCGCTGATGTTCCAGGCCGAGGCGATCAAGCCGCTGGACGGCGTGGAGCCTTACCCGGCGCTGCAACTGGCCGGGCGCGATGTGTACGTGCGCGAGGGCTGCTACAACTGCCATTCGCAGCAGGTCCGCACCCTGCGCTTCGAGACCGAGCGCTACGGCCATTATTCGCTGGCCGGCGAATCGGTCTACGACCGCCCCTTCCAGTGGGGCAGCAAGCGCACCGGCCCGGACCTGGCCCGCGTCGGCGGCCGCTACTCGGACGACTGGCACCGCGTGCACCTGAACAACCCGCGCGACGTGGTCCCCGAGTCGAACATGCCCAGCTACTCGTGGTTGGCCAAGAACACGGTCGACGGCGCCAGGATCACCGCCCACATGAAGGCGATCCAGGCGCTGGGCGATCCCTACACCGACGAGCAGATCGCCCAGGCCGCCGCCGACGTAGAGGGCAAGACCGAGCTGGACGCCGTGGTGGCCTACCTGCAGGGACTGGGCCGGCACGCGCCGAAGGGAGGCCAGCCATGATCGCGGGAATCGTCACCGGCCTGTTGCTGGTGCTGTTCGTCGGCGGCTGGATCTGGGCCTGGAGCCCGAAGCGCAAGCAGGCCTTCGACGAGGCGGCGCAACTGCCGCTGCTCGACGGCGACGTTGCCGCCCATGACCGGATCGAGGACAAGGGGAACGTGGCATGACAAGCGGATGGACCTGGTACATCGTCTTCCTGGTGGTGCTCAACATCGGCGGCTGCGCCTGGCTGCTGTGGTGGACCTCGCGCCGGCGCCCGGGCGACCCCAAGCCCGACGACACCTCGCACGTCTGGGACGGCGACCTGACCGAATACAACAAGCCGCTGCCGAAGTGGTGGATCAACCTGTTCTACCTGACCATCCTCTTCGCCATCGGCTACCTGGCCTGGTTCGGCGGCCTGGGCGGGATCGGCGCCTACAGCGGCTGGACCTCGGCCAGCGAGCATGACCAGCGCAAGGCGGTGGCCGACGCCAAGCTGGAGCAGACCTTCGCCCCCTACGCCGGCCAGGCGATCGACGTGCTGGCGCAGGATCCCAAGGCGCTGGCACTGGGCCGCTCGGTGTTCGCCAACACCTGCGCGGTGTGCCATGGCTCGTCCGGCCAGGGCGCGATCGGCTACCCGAACCTGACCGACAACGTGTGGCACTGGGGCGGCACGCCCGAGCAGATCCTGACCACGGTGCTGGACGGCCGCGAAGGCGTCATGCCCGAGTGGGGCACGGTGCTGACCGGCATGGGCGGTCCGGAAGCGGTGGACTACGTGGTGGCCTACGTGCGCGCGCTGTCCAGCCCGGGCACCCTGCAGAACGACTTCATGGCCGCACAGGGCCAGAAGCTGTTCGAAGGCGTGTGCGCGGCCTGCCACGGCGTGGACGGCAAGGGCAACCAGGACCTGGGTGCGCCGGACCTGACCGACGGCTACTGGATGTACGGCGCCAGCCGCGAGAGCCTGCGCCACACCATCGAGCACGGCCGCCACGGGGTCATGCCCGCGCACCGCGAACTGCTCGGCGAAACCCGTTCCCGCCTGGCTGCTGCCTACGTCTGGTCGCTGTCGCATAATGCAGCCAGGACCGCGGCCCAGCAGAGCGAACAGTGACGCCCGACTTCAGCGAACCCAGATTCGACCACCCGCCCCGACCGCTCGCACAGCGTATCGGGGCCATCGCCTGGCCCAGCTTCTTCGCCGCCGGCGTGGCGACGATGGTGTTCTTCGCCTTCGTCGACCCGCTGGCGTTGCGGGACATGACTTTCCCCGACCTGCCGATGACCCGCGAGCTGGGCTATACGGCGGGCTTCTTCATGTTCTGGGCGGCCACCGCCTCCTCCAGCCTGTTCACCTGGATCCTGCTGCGCCCCTCCAGCCGCTACAACCGGGCGCTGCCGCCGGAATAACCGGCCAGGCTGCGTGATGAATACCCCCAACCTCCCCAGCATCGGACCGTCCGCGCCAGCGCGCGGGGACCGCGAGCCAGGACGAAAACCATGAGCAAGCGCATCCCCCTGGACGTCGTCGACGGCCAGGGCAATTCGCTCTACGTCAGCGAACGCAAGGTCTATCCGCGCGACGTCTCCGGCCGCTTCAACCGCCTGCGCGTGGCCGCGGTGGTGTGGCTGCTGGGCATGTACTACGTGTTCCCGTGGCTGCGCTGGGACGGCCGCCAGGCGGTGCTGTTCGACCTGCCGGCGCGCAAGTTCTACATCTTCGGGCTGGTGTTCTGGCCGCAGGACTTCCTGTTCCTGGCCATGCTGTTGATCATCGCGGCGATGACCCTGTTCTTCTCCACCGCCCTGGCCGGGCGCCTGTGGTGCGGCTACGCCTGCCCACAGACGGTGTGGACCGAGATCTTCCTGTGGATGGAGCGCTGGACCGAGGGTGACCGGCCGAAGCGGATGAAGCTCGACGCCGGCCCCTGGACCCGCGAGAAGATCCTGCGCAAGACCGCCAAGCACGCGTTGTGGGCCGCGTTCGCGCTGTGGACCGGCTTCACCTTCGTCGGCTTCTTCACCCCGATCGTGGACCTGGCCTCGCGCCTGGTGCCGTTCGCCTGGGGCGGCTGGGAGACGTTCTGGGTGCTGTTCTACGCCCTGGCCACCTGGGGCAACGCCGGCTTCCTGCGCGAGCAGGTGTGCAAGTACATGTGCCCCTATGCGCGCTTCCAGAGCGCGATGTTCGACCGCAACACCCTGCTGATCGCCTACGACCCGATGCGGGGCGAGCCGCGCGGCCCGCGCAAGCGCGGCCTGGCCAGCGTGCTCGAACGCGCGCGCGGCCTGCTCGACACGACCACCGCCTACGACTACGTGTTCCGCGCCGGCAAGCACCCGTCCGCCGCGACCCAGGCCGCCCACGCCAAGGGCACGATCACCTGGGACGGCGACCTGGGCGAAGTGCAGCCGCTGCCGAAGTTCGCGCCCGAGGAACTGGGCGACTGCATCGACTGCACCATCTGCGTGCAGGTGTGCCCGACCGGCATCGACATCCGCAACGGCCTGCAGTACGAGTGCATCGCCTGCGGCCTGTGCATCGACGCCTGCGACGAGGTGATGGACAAGGTCGGCTATCCGCGCGGCCTGATCCGCTACTCGACCCAGAACGCGATCGACGGCAAGTCCACCCGGGTGCTGCGCCCGCGCATCTTCGTCTACGGCCTGCTGCTGCTGGGCTTCTGCGTCGCCTGGGTCTGGGGCGTGACCCACCGCAGCGACCTGATCGCCGAGGTGCTGCGCGACCGCAATGCGCTGTACCGCGAGACCTTCGACGGCGTGGAGAACGACTACACGCTCAAGCTGATCAACAAGAGTCAGGAAACACGACGCTTCCGCATCTCGCTGGAGGCCGATGACGCCAACCTGCGGCTGACCCGCGCCGACGAGGTGGTCGAGGCCGGCCCTGAGCAGGTCTTGCCGGTCACCCTGAGCGTGGTCTCCGACGAGGGCATCGGGGGCCGGCACGGCATACGCTTCGTGGTCGAGAGCGAGGACGGGCGCGAACGGCGCGTGATCGAAAGCAGCTTCTTCGGACCGACACGATGAACGAACCCGGCTCCATGCAAACCCGCCCATCCACCTGGCGCAACCCGGTGATGTGGCTGGTGGTGGGTCTGCCGCTGCTGTCGATCGTGGCCGGCGTGGGCCTGGTGGTGATCGCCACCCGGGCCGGCGGCAGCGACGCGGTGTCCGACCCGGTGCGGCGGGTGTCGCAGATCCAGACCAGCGACCTCGGCCCCGACCAGGCGGCCCGGCGGCTCGGGCTCAGCGCAGTGCTGCGGGTCGAGGACGGCATCGTGGAAGTGTTGCCGGCCACCGGCGGGTTCGCCCATGACGCGCCGCTGCGCCTGACCCTGGAGCACCCGACCCGTGGCGCCGAGGACCTGCAGCTTGAGCTGCCGGCGCAAGGCCCGGGCTGGCGCATCGAGCAGGCGGTGGATGCGGACCACGACTGGATCGTGCACCTGCGCCCGGCCGACGGCGCATGGCGCCTGCAGGGGCGCCTGCCCCGGCAGCAGCACGCCGCACGGCTGGCGCCGGTCCTGGGCGGCGGCAGCGGCTGAAGGCGATGGGGACCGGCCTGGCCGCGCACGACGCATCCGCGGTGGCCACCGGCAGTTGCCGCCACTGCGGCGAGGCCCTGCCCGCGCGACCGGTGGTGCAGGCGGTGGAAGACCAGTGGCAGGCATTCTGCTGCCAGGGCTGCGCCGCGGCGGCCGAATGGATCGCCGGGGCCGAACTGGACGGCTACTACCGCCTGCGCAGCACCGCCGCCGGCCGCGTCGGCGACGACTTGCCCGACCTGGCGGTGTGGGACCGCGCCGACGTGCAGGCCGAACACAGCCGCACCGTCGATGGCGGCCGCGAGATCACCCTGCTCACCGACGGCATGCGCTGCGCGGCCTGCGCCTGGCTGATCGACCGCGCCCTGCGCCGCGAGCCGGGGGTGCTGGATTGCGGCGCCAATGCGATCACCGGCCGCATCCGCATCGCCTGGGATCCTGCGCGCACCGCGCTGTCGGCGCCGCTGCAGCGACTGGCCATGCTCGGCTACCGGCCGTACCTGGCCGGCAGCGAGGCGGCCGAACGCGAGCGCACCCGCGAGCGCCGGCGCTGGCTGCTGCGCCTGGGCATCGCCGGGCTGGGCACGCTGCAGGCGATGATGCTGGCCGAAGCGCTGTACCTGGACTTCGACAACACCATGCCGACGGCCACCCGCGACTTCTTCCGCTGGCTGACCTTCCTGCTGTCCACGCCGGTGGTGTTCTATTCCGGTTGGCCGTTCCTGTCCGGGGCGATGCGCGAACTGCGCGAGCGCCGCCTCGGCATGGACGTGCTGATCGCCGGCTCGGTGCTGCTGGCCTATTTCGCCAGCCTGTTCGAGACCATCCGCGGCGGCCCGCACGTGTGGTACGACGCGGCAGTGATGTTCGTGTTCCTGTTGCTGGCCGCGCGCATGCTCGAGCAGCGCGCGCGCAGCGTGGCCAGCGCCCAGGTCGACGCGCTGGCGCGGGCGCGGCCGGCCTTCGCCACCCGCGAACTGGCCGACGGCGGGCGCGAGACCGTGCCGCTGGCCGCGCTGCGGCCCGGCGACGTGGCCTGCGTGGCCGCCGGCGAGTCGGTGCCGGCCGACGGCACCCTGGTCGACGACGAAGCCTGGTTCGAGGAGGCGCTGCTGACCGGCGAATCGGCGCCGGTGCGCCGGCGCGCGGGCGAACCCGTCTACGCTGGCACGGTCTGCCGCGAACGCCCGGCGCGGCTGGTGGTCACCTGCACCGGCGCGGCCACCCGCATTTCGCAACTGGCGCGCCTGGTCGAGCAGGCGCAGGCGCACCGCCCCGCGCTGGCGCGCACCGCCGACCGCATCGGCAGCCGCTTCGTGCTCGGCCTGCTGCCGGTGACCGTGGCCGTGTTCGCCTGGTGGTGGCACCACGAGCCGGCGCGCGCGCTGGAAGTCACCCTGGCGCTGCTGGTGATCAGTTGCCCCTGCGCGCTGTCGCTGGCGGTGCCGGCCGCGCTGGCGGCCGCGCACGGCACCCTGGCCAAGCTCGGTCTGCTGGCGCTGCGCCCGGACGCGCTGGACACCCTGGCCCGCGCCACCGACGTGGTGTTCGACAAGACCGGCACCCTCAGCGACGGCCGCCCGGTGCTGACGACGGTGGAGGCCTTCGGCATCGACCGCGAGCGCGCGCTGCGGATCGCCGCGGCGCTCGAACGCGACAGCGGCCATCCGCTGGCGGCGGCATTCGCCACCCGCGATGCGCCGGCCATCTCCGCCACCGACGTACGGACCGTGCCCGGCCGCGGGGTGCAAGGCGCGCTGGAAGGCACCACCTGGTACCTCGGCCGCGCCGACTTCGCCGCCGGCCGCGACGACGACGGCGCGCTGTGGCTGGGCGACGGCAGCCGCGCGGTGGCCCGGTTCGCGCTGGAGGAGCGCCCCCGCGCCGATGCCGCCGATGCGTTGCAGGAACTGCGGGCGCAGGGCCTGCGCGTGCACCTGGCCAGCGGCGACGGCGAGGCCGCGGTGCGGCGCATGGCCGACGCGCTCGGCGTGGCGCAGGCGCATGCGCGGCAATCGCCTGAGGACAAGCTGGCGCTGGTGCACGGCCTGCAGGCGCAGGGCCGGATCGTGGCGATGGTGGGCGACGGGCTCAACGACGCACCGGTGCTGGCCGGCGCCGACGTCTCCATCGCCCTGGGCAGCGGCGCCTCGCTGGCGCACCGCGCCGCCGACCTGGTCACCACCGGCCCCGGCCTGCGCCGCATCTCCGCCGCGGTGGCGCTGGCGCGGCGCACCCGTCGCATCATCCGCCAGAACCTGGCCTGGGCCGTGGTCTACAACCTGCTGGCGCTGCCGCTGGCCGCCGCCGGCCTGGTCACCCCGTGGCTGGCGGCGCTGGGCATGGCCGCGTCCTCGTTGCTGGTCACCCTCAACGCGCTGCGCCTGGCCCGCGGCGCGCCGAGTCGCGGCGCCGATGCGGCCGCGGCCAGCATCCCCCTGGAGGCGAAACCGTGAGCATCCTGCTGGTGTTGATCCCGCTGAGCCTGGTGCTGCTGGGGCTGGCGGTGGCCGCCTTCGTGTGGGCGGTCAAGCGCGGCCAGTTCGACGACCTGGACACCCCGGCGCTGGACATCCTCGAGGATGACGACCGCCCCTTGCCGCCGCCCCCACCCGCGGCGGCGGGCGAACCGCGCGCGCCGGACGCTTGAAGATGCCGCTCGACCTGCCCGTGCTGCTGGCCGCCGCGCTTGCCGGACTGCTCGGCGGCGTGCATTGCGCGGTGATGTGCGGCGGCATCGCCGCCGGCTTCCCGGCGATGGCGCCGCGCAGCCGCCCGCTGGGCGTGGCCTGGCAGGCCAACCTCGGCCGGATCGGCGGTTACGTGATCGCCGGTGCGCTGGCCGGCGGGATCGGCGGCGCATTCCTGCGCGTGGCACGGATCGACATGCTGGCGGTGGGCCTGCGCATGGCAGCCGGCCTGGCCCTGGTGCTGGTCGCGTTGCGCCTGCTCGACCGCGGCGGCCGCCTGGATTTCCTCGCCCGTCCGGGGGTGCACGCCTGGCGCTGGCTGCAGCCGCTGCACCGCCACGTGCTGCCGGCCAATACCGCCTGGCGCCGGATCGCGCTGGGCACGCTGTGGGGCTGGATGCCCTGCGGACTGAGCCTGGGCCTGCTCACCGTGGCCTGGCTGCAGGCCAGTGCCCTCGGCGGCGCCTTGGTGATGGCCGCCTTCGGCCTGGCGACCCTGCCGGTGATGCTGCCGCTGACCTGGTCCGGCGCGCGCATGCACGGCTGGCTGCAGCGCCCGCGGCTGCGCACCGCGCTGGGCGGAGTGATCCTGGGCGCCGGCCTGCTCACCATGGCCGCGCCCTGGCTGATGCAGATCCCGGCTTTGCACGGGCCGCTGGCCGCGCTCGGCTGCCGCCCGGTCGCAGGCTGACGCCCTGCGTCAGCCTGCGACGTCCAACGTGCCTGCAGACGCGCCGGACACCCGGTTGCGCCCATCGGCCTTGGCCCGGTACAGCGCCTCGTCGGCCGCGCCGATCCAGTCTTCGATCCCCTCCATCCCGGGCCGCAGTTCGGCCACACCGATGCTCAGGGTGACCGGGACACCGCCGACGGCGACCTGACCGGCCACGCGCAGGCGCAGGCGCTCTGCCACGTCCGTCGCCGCATGGCCGTCGGTGCCCGGCAGCAATACCCCGAACTCGTCGCCACCGTAGCGGCCGGCCAGGTCCACGCTGCGCAGGCCTTCGTGCAACTGCCGCGAAACCTGGCGGATCGCCTCGTCGCCGGCGAGGTGGCCATGGGTATCGTTGACCTGCTTGAGGTCGTCGATGTCGATCATCAGCAACGAGGACACCGCGCCGTGGCGCTGGAACCGGCGCAGCCGCTCGGCCACCACCGCCAGCCACTGCTGGCGGGTCGCCAGGCCGGTTTCGGCGTCGATCCGTACCACCTTTTCCAGCATCCGGTTCTGGGCCCGGACCTTGTCGGCCGAATAGTGCGCCAGGGCGCCGATCGCCAACAGGTACAGCACCATGAACGGCAAGCACCACAGCAGGGTCGCGAACGCGGTATGCGGTTCGATGGCGAAGCCGTTGAACAGCATGACCAGCAGGCAGGCGCCGGCCGTCGCCAGCATCGTACGGATCAGCAGCCTCCAGCCGCCGACCATGGTGCGGTCCATCGCCATCACCGCCAGCAACAGTGCCGACGGCATCAGGTCCAGGCGCATGACCCCGATCCACAGCCCGGCAACCACGCCGTCGATCAGCAGGTTGCGCCGCTCGGCCTTCAACAGGGACGGGTTGTCGCGAGTCAGGCGCCAGGCCAGCCAGGGCCAGCCCAGCGCGGTGAGCAGCAACGGCAACCACCAGGTGCCCAGGGTGCCGGCCGCATGCAGCGAGGCGGCCACCGCCATCGAACCCGTGGCGAAGCCGAGCAGGCGCATGGCCGCGCCCAGGCGCACGAAGCGCAGGCCACGCTGGATCATCGGGGGAGCGGGGTCGGACATGGGGCACGCGAGAACGGAATGCCGTAACACATGCAACTAGCGTGCCAGCATGCGGGCAAAACCCGTGAGCCACCTCGCAGAAACGAAAAACCCGGCCTTGCGGCCGGGCTTTTCGTGGAGATGGCAGCCCCGGAAGGATTCGAACCTCCGAATGCCTGAGTCAGAGTCAGGTGCCTTACCGCTTGGCGACGGGGCTGTGGAAGCAGGGCCGGGATTATAGTCCCGGCAGCCGGGGGATGCATCCCGCAGGAGCATCCCGCCGACCCACCAAACGCCTCAGCGCTTGGAGAACTGGGTGGCGCGGCGGGCCTTGTGCAGGCCGACCTTCTTGCGCTCCACCTCGCGCGCGTCACGGGTCATGAACCCGGCCTTGCGCAGGTCGCTCTTCAGTGCCTCGTCGTACTCGACCAGCGCGCGGGCAATGCCCAGGCGGATCGCACCGGCCTGGCCGGTGGTGCCGCCGCCGGTGGCGGTGACGACGACGTCGAACTTGTCGGTGCTCTGGGTCAGCTCCAGCGGCTGGCGCACGATCATGCGCGCGGTCTCGCGGCCGAAGAACTCGTCCAGCGGACGGCCGTTGACGGTGATGTTGCCGCTGCCCTTGCGCAGGAACACGCGGGCGGTGGAGGACTTGCGACGGCCGGTGCCGTAATTCTGAGTGGTAGCCATCGTTGTGCCTTAGATGTCCAGCGGCTGCGGCTGCTGCGCCGCGTGCGGGTGTTCGGAACCGGAATAGACCTTGAGCTTGCGGTACATCGAACGGCCCAGCGGGCCCTTCGGCAGCATGCCCTTGACCGCGATCTCGAGCACGCGCTCGGGGTGGCGCTCCAGCGCCTGGGCCAGGGTCTCGCTCTTGAGGTTGCCGATGTACCCGGTGAAGCGGTAGTACATCTTGTCCTGCATCTTCTTGCCGGTGACGGCGATCTTCTCGGCGTTGATCACCACCAGGTAATCGCCGGTATCGACGTGCGGGGTATAGACGGGCTTGTGCTTGCCGCGCAGGCGGTGGGCCAGCTCGGCGGCCAGGCGGCCGAGGGTCTTGCCGGAGGCGTCGACGAGATACCAGTCGCGCTGGACGGTCTCGGACTTGGCGATATAAGTCTTCATGTGAACTCGGGTGGTTGGTCGGGCGGATTCCGGCCCCGGATTCCCGGGCGGAACTTTGCCTCGCGTTGTGAAGGGTGCCGCAAAGAAGCGGAATCATAGCCTGGGGCTTCCAGCCGTGCAACCCGCCCCTGTCCCTTTCCATCCGGTCCATCCGGTCGCGGGCGGGAAAGCCCCTGTGAGGCTTGGCCGCGGCGCCCCGGCACGATGCCTGCCGCCGCTCATGTCCCCCGGCCCTGGCCTGCGGCCAGGACCTCCTCCTTTACTTCCCGGCGGCAGGCATCGCACCAGGTCGCCCCAAGGGGATCGGCCCCCAACGGAAAGCAGGCCGATGGCTACCGTCGCCAGTGCGGCTGGAGAGCCGACTAATAGTCGGCTCTCCAACAACTGTCCGAAGCACATCCCACAGGAGCGGGAGTCCCGAAGCGCGCGGAGGACGTCGCTGCACGGGGCTCGCGTTCGAGCAGTACATGGATGTACTGCGCCCGCGTGTTGGAGCAGGAGGCGGAACCACGCGGCGAACGCGAGCCCCGTGCAGCGGCGGCCCCAGGCCGAAGTCAGAGCTTTGGCTCTGGCCCCTGAGCCACACGCTTGGCGAACGAACCCGGGGACCCGACAATCCAGGGGTCCAACCGCCGGAACCCGCCATGCCATCCGCCGCCGTGCGTCACCTGTCCCCGCTCGACCGGCTCCTGGTGGAGGCCCAGCGGGCGCTGGAGACCGCTCTGGGTGACCCGCCTGCCGCCCGGCCCTACCCCGCCGTGGCCCCCGACCCGTCCCTGTCGGAGCCGGAGCGGCGCCTCGCCGCCGGCCTGATGCGGATCAACCATGTCGGCGAGGTCTGCGCCCAGGGGCTGTACTTCGGCCAGGCCGCCGTGGCCCGCGACCCGGCCACCCGCGGGCACCTGCTGGAAGCGGCCCAGGAGGAAACCGACCACCTGGCCTGGTGCGCCCGCCGCCTGCGCGAACTGGACAGCCGTCCCAGCCTGTTCAACCCGCTGTGGTACGCCGGCAGCTACGGCATCGGGCTGCTGGCCGGCCTGCGCGGCGACGGCTGGAACCTGGGCTTCGTGGTCGAGACCGAGCGCCAGGTCGAGGCCCACCTGGACGAACACCTCGGATCGCTGCCGGCCGACGACCGGCGCAGCCGCGAGATCATCCGGGTGATGAAGGACGACGAAGCCCGCCACGCGGACCACGCCGAGGCGGCCGGGGCGAAGGTGCTGCCGCCGCCGATCCCGCAAGCCATGGCCGCCGCCTCGAAGCTCATGAAGCTGGTCGCCTACCGGCTCTGAGGCGCCGGCGGACCGGGCCCCGACGCGCCGCCGGCCGGTCTAGATGGTGCAGTTCCACCGCCGCATGCTGGCCAGGATCGCATGCGTGCTCTCGGCTTGCCGGCTCAACGCCGCCTTCAGTTCCCCGCAGGCGCGCAGCCGTGCCTGCTCCTGCAGCCAGCCGCCGAAGGAAGCGTCCCGCATGCGCAGGTTCGGCAGGCGCTCGACCGGCGCGAACGGATCCGGCCCGCCGGGCCGCCTGAAAGGATCCCGCGCGAAGTCCGTGCCGGGCACTGCGCCCGCGGCGACATTCGGCGCGGGCGACCAGGTGTCACCCCCTTCGACGTGGAGGACAGGAGCGGTTTCCTGCCCATGCGCCGGCGCCCGTGCGCCTGCGCCCGCGATCCGGCGTGGCGGGTGCGCGCCCGCCTTCGGGTCGGACCGGTCCGCCCGCGGCACGGGCACCGCGGGCGCCCGCGCGACCCAGGCCAGCCGGACACGTTGCGCCTCGTGCTTGCGCGCCGGCGCCACGGCCTCGCCGGTGGATCGCAGCAACGGATACAGCCCGGCGTGCAGGACCAGGGCCAACAGCGCAGCCAGCCAGCGCCAACTGGCCGGCTCGTCCACCGCGTGCCTGCGCCCGCCGCGTTCCGCATCGCCGATCCCGCGCATGCCCACATCGTCCAGCCCGCCAGCCATCCGAGACCGCGCGCCCGGCGCGGAGTTCCGGCCGCCGCGGGCGGGAGATCAGGCGGGCGATGCCAGCTTCAGCCCGACCACCCCGGCCACGATCAGGCCGATGCAGGCCAGCCGCGCCGGCGAGGCGCTTTCGCCGAGCAGCGCGATGCCCAGCGCCGCCACGCCCACCGCGCCGATCCCGGTCCAGACCGCATAGGCGGTGCCGACCGGGATGCTGCGCAAGGCCAGGGTCAGCAGGTACAGGCTGGCGGCGGCCGCCGCCGCGGTGCCGAGGCTGGGCCAGAGCCGGGTGAAACCGTCGGTGTGCTTCAACCCCAGGGCGAAGCCGATCTCGAACAGGCCGGCCAGCAACAGATAGGTCCATGCCATGGTGCGGTTCCTCCATCGCGCAAAAAAAACGGTCCGGAGCCATGGCTCCGGACCGCCGTCGGTCTGTGTCCGCGGCTTGCGCCGCGCGCGGGCCGTCCCGCGCATTCCGTACCGCCATCGTGCCGGCGCCGGGCTGAACCCCCGCGCACCCGGCCGATGCAGGTCACTCCACCAGGTTGCGACCGTGGAACAGTTCCTCGATCTCGCGCTTGAGCAGCGCCTCGATCCGCATCCGCTCCTTGAACGAGAGGTTGCGCGCCTTCTCCTCGAACAGGTAGGTGTCCAGGTCGAATTCCTTCAGGTGCATCTTGGTGTGGAAGATGTTCTCCTGGTACACGTTGACGTCGATCATCTCGTAGCGTGACTTGATGTTCTTCGCCAAGTAGTCCTGGATCGAGTTGATCTTGTGGTCGATGTAGTGCTTCTTGCCCTTGATGTCGCGGGTGAAGCCGCGCACCCGGTAGTCGGTCACCACGATGTCCGACTCGAAGCTCTCGATCAGGTAGTTCAGCGCCTTCAGCGGCGAGATCACCCCGCAGGTGGCCACGTCGATGTCCGCGCGGAAGGTGGCGATCCCGTTCTGCGGGTGCGTCTCCGGATAGGTGTGCACCGTGATGTGGCTCTTGTCCAGGTGCGCGACCACAGCGTCGGAGATGACCTCCTTGCCGGCCTGCTTCTTGTCGATCACCGGCTCCTCGGAGATGAGGATGGTCACCGACGCGCCCTGCGGGTCGTAGTCCTGGCGCGCGACGTTGAGGATGTTGGCGCCGATGATCTGGGCCACGTCGGTCAGGATCTGGGTCAGGCGGTCGGCGTTGTACGCCTCATCGATGTACTCGATGTAGCGCCGGCGATCATCCTCGGACACCGCGTAGCAGACGTCGTAGATGTTGAAGCTCAGCGCCTTGGTGAGGTTGTTGAAGCCTTGCAGTCTCAGGCGCGGCAGGGGTTTGACCACGGCGGTCGTGCCTCCGGGGGTGGAAAACGCGGCATTATGGGCCAAACCCGGCGGCGGCGATATGCATCGGTCGGCACGGGTTTGCCGGCCGGGGCCGCGACCGGCTATCTTCGGGCGTCCCGGCCCCCGCCGGACCGCAGGAATCCCCGCCCGTGACTCCCGTGCTGCGCTTCACCCACAGTCCCCTGACCCTGGACCAGCCCGCCGTCGAGCGCCTCCTGGCCCACTGCCAGCGCCGCCGCTATCCCAACCGCACCGACGTGTTCCGCCCCGGCGACCCGGCCGGCACGCTCTACTACGTGGTCAGCGGCTCGGTGAGCATCATCGCCGAGGAAGAGGACAACCGCGAACTGGTCCTGGGCTACTACGGCCAGGGCGAGTTCGTCGGCGAGATGGGCCTGTTCATCGAGTCGCAGAGCCGCGAGGTGATCCTGCGTACCCGCAGCGCCTGCGAATTGGCCGAGATCGGGTGCGACCGCCTGCAACAACTGATGCTGGGCCCGTTGGCCGCCGATGCCCCGCGCCTGCTGTATTCCATCGGCGTGCAGCTTTCGCGCCGGCTGCTGACCACCAGCCGCAAGGCCAGCCGCCTGGCTTTCCTCGACGTCACCGACCGGATCGTGCGCACCCTGCATGACCTGGCCAGGGAGTCGGAGGCGATGAGCCATCCCCAGGGCACCCAACTGCGGGTATCCCGCCAGGAACTGGCGCGGCTGGTCGGCTGCTCGCGCGAGATGGCCGGACGGGTGCTGAAGAAACTGCAGGCCGACGGCCAGCTGCACGCGCGCGGCAAGACCGTCGTCCTGTACGGCACCCGCTGAGACGGGCGCGGGTGGCTGCCGCTACGACACCACCGGCTCGCCGGCGCGGTCCCTGCAGCCCCAGTTGAGGATCGGCGTTCCCGGGGGCAGCGCGCGGCGGAAGGTTTCCACCCGGCCAGGCTTGGGGTTGACCACCACCGGGCGGCGCGCGGCCTTGAGCAACGGCAGGTCCGCAGCGGAATCGGAATAGGCCACATCGATGTCGGCGTAGCCGCGCTCGCGCAGCATCCGCATCTTCTCCTCGTGGTGGCAATGGCGAATGGCGACCACCGCACCGGCCCGTGGCCCGACCGCGGTGCCGATCACCGGCAGGTCGCCATGGCCGACGAAGCCCAGGATCGCCCGCGCCAGTTCCGGTGGCGCACCGGTGGCCACCACCACGCGGTCGCCCCCGGCACGGTGCCGGGCGAGCACCTCCAGCGCCACCGGCAACAGCCGCGCGTCGATCCGGTCGCGGTGGGTACCCACGTAGCGGTCGATCACCCGCTCGAACTCGCGCACCCGGTGCATGCCGAAGCTGCCGATCCACACATAGCCGGAGATGCCCCAGCGCCGGGTCGGCAGGAACGCCACCAGCGGCCCGAGCACCGGGGTGGCCAGCAACGCGGCCAGCACCCGCAACGGGTTGCGCCGGATCATCCAGGCGAACAGGTGGCTGCCCGAGTCGCCGTCGTAGAGCGTGTGGTCGAAGTCGAACACCACCAGCGGCGCGGCGGCGCGCGGCGGCGGCGGCGTGGCGTTCATGGCTCGAAGAACAGCTGGCGCAGCGCCTCGCCCGGCTCGGCGGCGCGCATGAAGGCCTCCCCGACCAGGAAGGCATGGACGCCGGCCGCGCGCATCCGGCGCACGTCGTCGGGGACCAGGATGCCGCTCTCGGTCACCAGCAGGCGGTCGCGCGGCACCGCATCCTTCATCGACAGGGTGGTGTCCAGCGAGACCTCGAAGCTGCGCAGGTCGCGGTTGTTGATCCCGACCAGCGGCACCGGCACCTGCAGCGCGCGCTCCAGCTCGTCGATGTCGTGGACTTCGACCAGCACGTCCATGCCCAGCTCCAGCGCCAGTCCGGACAGTTCGGCCAACTGGTCGTCGGCGAGTGCGGCGACGATCAGCAGGATGCAGTCGGCGCCGAGCATGCGCGCCTCGTGCACCTGGTAGGGATCGACGGTGAAATCCTTGCGCAGCACCGGCAGGGTGCAGGCGGAGCGGGCCTGCTGCAGGTAGGCGTCGGCGCCCTGGAAGAAGTCCGCGTCGGTCAGCACCGACAGGCAGGAGGCGCCGCCGAACTCGTAGCCGACCGCGATCTCGCCCGGACGGAAATCAGGGCGGATCACGCCACGGGACGGGCTGGCCTTCTTCACCTCGGCGATCACCGCCGGATCACCGTTGGCAATGGCCGCCTGCAGCGCCTCGGCGAAGCCGCGCACCGGGCCGGCATCGCGCGCGCGCGCAGCCATTTCGGCCAGCGGCAGGCGCGCGCTGCGCTCGGCGATCTCTTCGACCTTGCGGGCGAGGATGGTCTGGAGGATGTCGCTCATCGGCTGTCGCGGGCTCGCGCGGCGGCGGACGCGCATTCTCGCACGAGCCGGCGGCAGCGGGGCCAAGGGCGCCAGCATCCAGGTGCACCGGGACGATGGCCCGGGAACCCGGCTAGGAGCCGGAATCGACCCCGCGGCGGCATAGCTCTGCGGGTTCTCGACGCCGCGCCGCGAACTGAACACCACCGCGCACTAAGGCCGCGACGGCAGCCGGGCGAAGCTTGTCTCGCTCATGCCGGTGTTGCGTGCCCGGCCAGTTCGCGCGTGGTCCGCACGAAATCCGCCTGGGCCTGGCGGGCGGCGCCGCTGTCGATGGCCTGGCGCGCACGCACCAGGCCTTCGGCGATGTCCGTGGCGATGCCGGCCACGTACAGGGCGGCAGCGGCGTTGAGGGCGACGATCTCGCGCGCCGGGCCGGGCGCGCCATCGAGCACTCCCAGCAGCATCGCCCGCGACTCGGCGGCGTCGGCCACCTTGAGGTTGCGGCTGGCTGACATGGCGATGCCGAAATCCTCCGGGTGTACCTCGTATTCGCGCACCTGTCCGTCGCGCAGCTCGCCGACCAGGCTGGCCGCGCCCAGCGACAGTTCGTCCACGCCGTCGCGGCCCCACACCACCAGCGCGCGCTCGGCGCCCAGCCGCTGCAGCACGCGGGCCTGGATGCCGACCAGGTCGGGATGGAACACGCCCATCAGGATGTTCGGTGCGCCGGCCGGGTTGGTCAGCGGGCCGAGGATGTTGAAGATGGTGCGCACGCCCATCTCGCGCCGCACCGGCGCGACGACCTTCATCGCCGGGTGGTGGATCGGGGCATACATGAAGCCGATGCCGCAGCGGGCGATGGATTCGGAAACCTGCCCGGGCTGCAGTTCGATCGCCGCGCCCAGGGCTTCGAGCACGTCGGCGCTGCCGGACTTGGAGGAGACGCTGCGGTTGCCGTGCTTGGCGACCCGGGCACCGGCGGCGGCGGCCACGAACATCGAGCAGGTGGAGATGTTGAAGGTATGCGAGCCGTCGCCGCCGGTGCCGACGATGTCGACCAGGGGGCGGCGGTCGGCGACCTCCACGGTGCGGGAGAACTCGCGCATGACCTGGGCGGCGCCGGCGATCTCGCCCACGGTCTCCTTCTTCACCCGCAGGCCGGTGAGGATGGCGGCGGCCATCACCGGGGAGACGTCGCCGCGCATGATCTGGCGCATCAGGGCGACCATCTCGTCGTGGAAGATCTCGCGGTGCTCGATGGTGCGCTGGAGGGCTTCCTGGGGGGTGAGGCTCATGCTCTGGGGCTCGCGGTTGACCTTCGAAGTCTAGCGAAAGCCGGCTTTCGTTGCCGGATCGCGAGAAGCCTCTTCTTCGACTGGGGCCGCCGTACCTTGGGGGTTGGGCGCGTCGCCCGGTTCCGCGTCCTGCTCCAACGGGCGAGCGTGGGCCATCCATGGCCCACTCGCGCCCAACCCCCAAGGCACGACGTCCTCCGCGAGAGTCAGCAGTACCGCTTCTTCTGGAAGAAGCGGGAGTCTCCAAATTTGCGGAGGACGTCGATGCAAGGGCGTCCCCTCACCGAAGCCAGCGCTCTTCGATCCAACATCGTGGCGGCACCGCCCCTTGCGAAGCCCGCGCCTTTCTCCGCAACAGCAAACGCAAACGCCGGCCTCAAAGGCCGGCGTTCGGGAAGCGGGATCAGGCCGGAAGGCCGAAGACCGGGTCAGTGCTTGAGGTTGCGGCGCAGGCGCTCGAGGGCCTGCAGCTGGGCAGTGACCTCGGCCAGGCGCTGCTGCGCCTCGGCCACTTCCATCGCCTCGCTGCGGTTGGCCAGCACCCGCTCGGCTTCGTCCTTGGCCTTGCGTACCGCGGCCTCGTCGATGTCCTCGGCGCGGATCGCGGTGTCGGCCAGCACCGTCACCACCTGCGGCTGCACCTCGAGGATGCCGCCGGAGATGGCGAAGTCCAGGTGCGAGCCGTCGACCAGGGTCACCACCACCTTGCCGGGCTTGAGCCGGGTGATCAGCGGCGCGTGGCGCGGCGCGATGCCCAGTTCGCCCAGTTCGCCGGTGGCCACGACCAGGGTGGCCTCGCCGTGGAAGATCTCCTGCTCGGCGCTGACGATGTCGCAACGGATGGTGGTACTCATGGGTGTCTTCTTCCGTGTGGCGCGGGTGCGGTCAGGCGATCTTCTTGGCCTTCTCGACCGCTTCCTCGATGGTGCCGACCATGTAGAACGCCTGCTCCGGCAGGTGGTCGTACTCGCCGTCGACAATACCCTTGAAGCCGCGGATGGTGTCCTTCAGCGACACGTACTTGCCCGGCGAGCCGGTGAACACCTCGGCCACGTGGAACGGCTGGCTGAAGAAGCGCTCGATCTTGCGCGCGCGGGACACCGACAGCTTGTCCTCTTCCGACAACTCGTCCATGCCCAGGATCGCGATGATGTCCTTCAGCTCCTTGTACTTCTGCAAGGTGGCCTGGACCCGGCGGGCGGTGTCGTAGTGCTCGTGGCCGATCACGTTCGGGTCGAGCTGGCGGCTGGTCGAGTCCAGCGGGTCCACCGCCGGGTAGATGCCCAGCGCGGCGATGTTGCGCGACAGCACGACGGTGGCGTCGAGGTGGGCGAAGGTGGTCGCCGGCGACGGGTCGGTCAGGTCGTCCGCGGGCACGTACACGGCCTGGATCGAGGTGATCGAGCCGGTCTTGGTCGAGGTGATGCGCTCCTGCAGCACGCCCATTTCCTCGGCCAGGGTCGGCTGGTAGCCCACCGCCGACGGCATGCGGCCCAGCAGCGCGGACACCTCGGTGCCGGCCAGGGTGTAGCGGTAGATGTTGTCCACGAACAGCAGCACGTCCTTGCCCTTGCCGGACGCGTCCTTCTCGTCGCGGAAGTACTCGGCCATGGTCAGGCCGGTCAGGGCCACGCGCAGGCGGTTGCCCGGCGGCTCGTTCATCTGGCCGTAGACCATCGCCACCTTGTCGAGAACGTTGGAGTCCTTCATCTCGTGGTAGAAGTCGTTGCCCTCGCGGGTACGCTCGCCCACGCCGGCGAACACCGACAGGCCGCTGTGCGCCTTGGCGATGTTGTTGATCAGCTCCATCATGTTGACGGTCTTGCCGACGCCGGCGCCGCCGAACAGGCCGACCTTGCCGCCCTTGGCGAACGGGCACATCAGGTCGATGACCTTGATGCCGGTTTCCAGCAGCTCGTTGGCCGAGGACTGGTCCTCGTAGGACGGCGCGGTGCGGTGGATCTCCCAGTGGTCGGAAGCCTTGACGTCGCCGGCCTCGTCGATCGGGCGGCCGAGCACGTCCATGATCCGGCCCAGGGTGCCCGCGCCGACCGGCACGGCGATCGCCTTGCCGGTGTTGGTCGCGATCAGGTTGCGCTTGAGGCCGTCGGTGGAGCCCAGCGCGATGGTGCGGACGATGCCGTCGCCCAGCTGCTGCTGCACTTCCAGCGTGATGGCGGTGTTGTCCACCTTCAGCGCGTCGTACACCTTCGGCACTTCGGCGCGCGGGAACTCGACGTCGACGACGGCGCCGATGATCTGAACGATCTTGCCCTGACTCATTGCTGCATTCCTCTAGAAGAATTCTGTGTGGTTGCGCGCGTCAAACCGCCGCCGCGCCGCCGACGATCTCGGAAATTTCCTGGGTGATCGCCGCCTGCCGGGCCTTGTTGTAGACCAGGTTCAGGGTGCCGATCAGCTTGGTGGCGTTGTCGCTGGCGGACTTCATCGCGACCATGCGCGCGGCATGCTCGGAGGCCACGTTCTCCAGCACCGCCTGGTACACCAGCGACTCGATGTAGCGGCTGATCACGTGGTCCAGCACCGTGGCCGCGTCGGGTTCGTAGATGTAGTCCCAGTCGTGGCTCGGCACCCCGGTCTGCGCCGCCGGCAGCGGCAGCAACTGGTCGAAGGTGGCCTTCTGGCTCATCGTGTTGACGAAGTGGTTGTAGACCACGAACACCTTGTCGACCTTGCCCTCGGTGTAGGCGTCGAGCATGACCTTGATCACGCCGACCAGGTCGTCCAGGTGCGGCAGGTCGCCCAGGTGCGAGACCGAGCCGACCATGTTCACCTTGATCCGGCGGAAGAAGACCGAGGCCTTCTGGCCGATGGTAACCATGTCCACTTCCACGCCCTGCTCGTTGAACTGGCGGATCTCGCCGAGCAGCTTGCGGAACAGGTTGTTGTTGAGGCCGCCGGCCAGGCCGCGATCGGAAGAGATCACGATGTAGCCGACTCGCGCGACCGTGTCGCGCTGGACCAGGAACGGGTGCTGGTAATCGGTGTTGGCCTGGGCCAGGTGGCCGATCACCTGCTTCATCGCGTGCGCATACGGGCGCGAGGTCCGCATCCGGTCCTGCGCCTTGCGGATCTTGGAGGCCGAGACCATCTCCAGCGCGCGAGTCACCTTGCGGGTGTTCTGCACGCTCTTGATCTTGGTTTTGATTTCACGTCCGCCGGCCATGATCGTTCCCTTCGCTTACCAGATGCCGGTCTGCTTGAACTCGGCGATGCCGCTCTTGAACGCCGCCTCGATCTCGTCGTTCCAGGCGCCGGTCTTGTTGATCTGCTCCAGCAGCGCGCCCTGGGTATTGGCGAAGTGCGCGTGCAGGCCCTCCTCGAAGGCGCCGATCTTGGCCACCGGCACGTCGTCCAGGTAGCCCTCGTTGACCGCGTAGATCGACAGCGCCTGGTTGGCGATGGACATCGGCAGGTACTGCTTCTGCTTCATCAGCTCGGTGACGCGCTGGCCACGCTCGAGCTGCTTGCGGGTGGCTTCATCCAGGTCCGAGGCGAACTGCGCGAACGCCGCCAGCTCACGGTACTGGGCCAGCGAGATGCGGATGCCGCCCGACAGCTTCTTGATGATCTTGGTCTGGGCCGCGCCGCCCACGCGCGACACCGAGATGCCGGCATTCACGGCCGGGCGGATGCCGGCGTTGAACAAGTCGGTTTCCAGGAAGATCTGGCCGTCGGTGATCGAGATCACGTTGGTCGGAACGAACGCGGACACGTCGCCGGCCTGGGTCTCGATGATCGGCAGCGCGGTCAGCGAGCCGGTCTGGCCCTTGACCTTGCCCTCGGTGAACTTCTCCACGTACTCCTCGGACACGCGCGCGGCGCGCTCGAGCAGGCGGCTGTGCAGGTAGAACACGTCGCCCGGGTAGGCTTCGCGGCCCGGCGGGCGGCGCAGCAGCAGCGAGATCTGGCGGTAGGCCACGGCCTGCTTGGACAGGTCGTCGTAGACGATCAGCGCGTCTTCGCCGCGGTCCATGAAGTACTCGCCCATGGTGCAACCCGAGTACGCCGAGATGTACTGCATCGCGGCCGATTCGGAGGCGGTGGCGGCCACGACGATGGTGTGGGCCAGCGCGCCGTTCTCCTCCAGCTTGCGCACGATGTTCGCCACGGTCGAGGCCTTCTGGCCGATCGCCACGTACACGCACTTGATGCCGGTGCCCTTCTGGTTGATCACCGCGTCGATCGCCATCGCGGTCTTGCCGGTCTGGCGGTCGCCGATGATCAGCTCGCGCTGGCCGCGGCCGATCGGGATCATCGCGTCGACGGTCTTGTAGCCGGTCTGCACCGGCTGGTCGACCGACTTGCGCCAGATCACGCCCGGGGCCACGCGCTCGACCGGCGCGGTCTGCGCGGCGGCGATCGGGCCCTTGCCGTCGATCGGCTCGCCCAGCGCGTTGACCACGCGGCCGAGCAGTTCGCGGCCGACCGGCACCTCGAGGATGCGGCCGGTGGTCTTGGCCACGTCGCCCTCGCGCAGGTGCTCGTAGTCGCCCAGGACCACGGCGCCGACCGAGTCGCGCTCCAGGTTCAGGGCCAGCGCGAACGTATTGCCGGGCAGCTCGATCATTTCGCCCTGCATCACGTCGGCCAGGCCGAAGATGCGCACGATGCCGTCCGACACCGAGGTCACGGTGCCTTCGTTGCGGGCCTCGGCCGAGAGCTTGACCTGCTCGATGCGGGTCTTGATCAGGTCGCTGATTTCGGAGGGGTTGAGCGTGGTAGCCATTTTGGTTTCCTTGGAGTCGCGCGCCTGGCGTGGCTTGCGACCTGAAAAGTGGACTGTTCCGTGCCGGTGGGCGCGCCGGTCAGCCGGCCAGCGCCGTCTGCAGGCGCTCGAGCTTGCCCTTGAGCGAACCGTCGATCACCACGTCGCCGGCATCGATCACCGCGCCGCCGATCAGGCTGGCGTCCACGGCGGTCTTCAGCTCGACCTCGCGGCCGAAGCGGCGCTTGAGCGCGGCCCGCAGCTGCTCGACCTCGTCGGCCGACAGCGCGGTGGCGGAAGTGACCGTGGCCCGGACCACGCGCTGGTCCTCGGCGCGCAGCTGCTCGAACAGCCCGGCGACCTCGGCCAGCAACGGCAGGCGCCCGGCGTCGGCCAGCAGGCCGAGGAAGCGGGTGAACGAAGCCTCGGCGCCCTGCGGCGCCAGCAGCGCCACCGCGTCGGCGTCGGCCAGTTCCGGGTTCAGCAGCAGGCCCGCCACGCGCGGGTCGGAGGCGACCTGGGCGGAGAAGGCCAGCGCCTGCGACCAGGCGTCGACGCGAGCTTCGTCGCGGGCCGCACCGAAGGCGGCACGGGCGTATGGGCGTGCGAGGGTAAGGGCCTGGCTCATGTCAGATCTGCGTGGCCAGTTCGTCCAGCAGCGCCTTGTGCGCGTTGGCGTCGATCTCGCGGTGCAGCAGCTTCTCGGCGCCGCTCACCGCCAGCGCGGACACCTGCTTGCGCAGGTCCTCGCGGGCGCGGTTGGCGGACGCGTCGATCTCGGCCAGGGCCGCCGCCTTCTGGCGTCCGGCCTCGACGAGGGCTTCCTCGCGGGCGGCGTCGACGATCTGGTTGGCGCGCGAGTGGGCCTGGTCGATGATCTCGTTGGCCTTGCTGCGCGCTTCCTTCAACAGCTCGTTGACCTTGTCCTGGGCCTGCGCCAGGTCCTTCTGGCTGCGGTCGGCCGCGGCCAGGCCCTCGGCGATCTTCTGCTGGCGCTCCTCAATGGCGTTGAGCAGCGGCGGCCAGATGAACTTGGCGACCAGCAGGATCAACGCGGCGAAGGCCAGCGCCTGTGCGATTAGGGTAAGACCGATGTTCATGGGTACGTTCTGCCTGTGCTCGGGGTTCCCGCGGCCGAAACCGGCGGGACCCGCTGGCTGCCGCCATCCCGCGTCGCGCGGGGGGGCGGCAGAACCGTAGGAAGCCGATCGGAACCGGCAGTTACGGAGCCAGGCCGCCGACCAGGAACGGGCTGGCGAAGGCGAACAGCAGGCCGACGGCGACCGAGATGATGAACGCGGCGTCGATCAGGCCGGCGGTGATGAACATGCGGACCTGCAGCACCGGGATCAGCTCCGGCTGGCGGGCGGCCGACTCCAGGAACTTGCCGGCCATGATGGCCAGGCCCAGGCCGGCGCCCAGCGCGGCCAGGCCGATCATGATGCCGACGGCCAGAACGGTCGAGGCCTGGACGGAAGCGAGGGCGGTCAGTGCGGTTTCCATGGTTTTCTCCGGAACGGATTGCTTGAGGTTGAAGCGAAGGGTGAAGGGGTGAAGCGAAGTGTGAAATCTGAAGCGAAGGGGTGGAACGTATCAGTGGCTGTCTTCGGACAGGCTCAGGTACACGATCGACAGCATCATGAAGATGAACGCCTGCAGCGGGATCACCAGCAGGTGGAAGACCATCCAGCCGAAGCCGAAGGCCGCGCCGGCGAACATGCCGGCGATGCCGGCGCCGCCCAGCACCCAGATCAGCAGGAACACGATCTCGCCGCCGAACATGTTGCCGAACAACCGCATCGCCAGCGAGATCGGCTTGCTCAGCCACTCGACGGTGTTGAGGATCAGGTTGAACGGCATCATCCACTTGCCGAACGGCTGGGTCAGGAACTCCAGGGTGAAGTGGCCCAGGCCCTTGGCGCGCAGGCCGAAGAACAGCATCAGGAAGAACACGCTGATCGACATGCCCAGGGTGGCGTTGACGTCGGCGGTGGGCACCGGCTTCCAGTAGTGGATGCCGACCCATTCCAGCGGCTTGGCGATGAAATCTGCCGGGATCATCTTCAGCAGGTTCATCATCAGGATCCAGAAGAACAGGGTGATCGCGATCGGCGTCACCAGCTTGCTGGTCCCGTGGTAGGTGTCGCGCGCCTGGCGGTCAACGAACTCCAGGCAGATCTCGACGAAGGCCTGCCACTTGCCCGGCACGCCGGCGGTGGCGTTGCGCGTGGCCAGCCAGAACAGGAACACCATCAGCAGGCCCATCAGCACCGCGGTCACGAAGGTGTCCACGTGCAGCGTCCAGAAGCCGCCCTCGCCGAACGAATGGGTCAGGTTCTGGAGGTGGTGCTGGATGTAGCTGGTTGGGGTCAGTTCCGCCTCAGCCGCCATGGTTCCGCTCTTCCTGTTCTGCTGTTGCCGTGTTGAATGCGTTTACCGCTTCGACTCTCTTGCTCCGGTCTATTTGCAGATGGCCAGCGCAACCATCTGCACCAGCAGCACCGCGACCGCGGTGGCCAGCATCGGCAGCGGTGGCAGCCCGAGGACGATCATCCCCAGCGCCAGCACGACAACCAACAGCAGCCACTTGACCACGACACCGGCCACCAGCCGGGCCAGCGCCGGGACCGCGGCATCGACCGCGCCGCCCAGGGCGACCCGCGCCGAAAACCAGCCGGCCAGAACCACCGCGCCGCCGCCCGCCAGCGCCGCCGCCGACCAGGCCGGGCCCCGCCAGAGGCAGGCCAGCGCGACCAGCAACGTCGCCCCCACCTGCCAGGCAATCGCGCGACCGGCCTGTCGCCGGCCTGCGGCAACGGAGTTCAGCACGCGGTTGGTTCCTGCGGGGGTTGGGCGAGAGGCGGGAGCAAAGCGTCCCGCCGAGCCGCAAAAGTATAGCAGCGGGACATTTTCGGGGACAACCGGCGAAGGTAGGGGGTCGCCGCGCGGAACTTCCCCGCCCACCGACCGGTCGATCCTGTGCCGGGACGGAGAACCTCGTCGGTCCACTCCCGGCCCAAGGCCCCGGACCCCCTCCGGGGCCTTTTCTTGTCCACAGGCCGGATACCGAGCCTATCGGGGGCCGATCGGCGCTTTTGGCGGCTTTTCAAGCCAGACAGGGCCGGAATCCCGGCCCTGCGCCACCCCGCCCGCGAAGCGCCTACTTCTTTTTCGGGAGGTAGAGGTCGGTGATCGTGCCCTCGTAGACCTCGGCGGCCATCGCCACCGTCTCGCCCAGGGTCGGGTGCGGATGCACGGTGTGGCCGATGTCGGCCGCCTCGGCGCCCATCTCGATGGCCAGGGCCAGTTCGGAGATCAGGTCGCCGGCGTGCACACCGACGATGCCGGCGCCGATGATGCGGTGGCTGGCCTCGTCGAACACCAGCTTGGTGAAGCCCTCGGTGCGGCCGATGCCGATGGCGCGGCCGCTGGCCGCCCACGGGAACTTGCCCACGCCGACCTTCAGGCCCTTGGTCTTGGCTTCGGTCTCGGTCACGCCCACCCAGGCCACTTCCGGGCTGGTGTAGGCCACCGACGGGATCACCCGCGCGATCCACTCCTTCTTTTCACCGGCGGCCACTTCGGCGGCCAGCTTGCCCTCGTGGGTGGCCTTGTGCGCCAGCATCGGGTTGCCGACGATGTCGCCGATGGCGAAGATGTGCGGCACGTTGGTGCGCATCTGCCGGTCGACCGGGATGAAGCCGCGTTCGCTCACCTGCACGCCGGCCTTGTCGGCGTCGATCTTCTTCCCGTTCGGCGCCCGACCCACGGCCACCAGCACCCGGTCCCAGGTGCCCGATTCCAGCGCCGGTTTCTCGCCTTCGGTGGCCGACTCGAAGGTGACGGTGATGCCCTTCTTGTCGGCCTTCACGCCCGACGCCTTGGTCTTGAGATGGACCTCGATGCCCTGCTTCTTGATGCGGTCGGCCAGCGGCTTGACCAGGTCCTTGTCGGCGCCCGGCATCAGCTGGTCCATGAACTCGACCACGGCGACCTTGGCGCCGAACGCGGAATACACGGTGGCCATTTCCAGGCCGATGATGCCGCCGCCGACGACCAGCAGGGTCTTCGGCACCTCGGCCAGGTCCAGCGCATCGGTGGAGTCCATCACCCGCTTGTCGTCCCACGGGAAGTTCGGCAGCTTCACCGCCTGCGAACCGGCGGCGATGATGCACTGCTCGAAGCGCAGCAGCTGGGTCTTGCCGTCGGTGCCCGCGATCTCGAGCTCATTGGGCGACACGAACTTCGCCACGCCCTGCACCGTGCGCACCTTGCGCTGCTTGGCCATGCCGGCCAGGCCCTTGGTGAGCTGGCCGACGACCTTCTCCTTGTAGCCGCGCAGCTTGTCCAGGTGGATCTTCGGCGCGGCGAACTCGATGCCGCACTCGCCGGCGTGCGCGGCTTCCTCGATCACCGCGGCCGAATGCAGCAGCGCCTTGGACGGGATGCAGCCGACGTTGAGGCACACGCCGCCCAGGCTGGCGTAGCGCTCGACCAGGACCGTGTCCAGGCCCAGGTCGGCGGCGCGGAACGCGGCGGTGTAGCCGCCGGGGCCGGAACCGAGCACCACGATCCGGCATTCGATGTCGGCCGGCCTGCCGGTGCCCAGGGCGGGCTTCGGCGCCGCCGGCTCGGCCGGGGCGCGGTGCGAAGGCGCCACCGGCGGCTTGCTGGCCGGCGCGGCGGCGGCCGGCGGCGGGGCCGATGCCACAGCCGCCGCGGCGCCCGCTTCCAGCACCACCACCACCCGGCCTTCGGACAGCGAATCGCCGACCTTGACCTTGATTTCCCGGACCACGCCATCGGCCGACGACGGCACCTCCATCGTCGCCTTGTCCGATTCCAGGGTGACCAGGCCCTGGTCCTTCTTCACCGTGTCGCCGACGGCGACCAGCACCTCGATCACCGGCACGTCGGCGTAATCGCCGATGTCCGGAACCTTCACCTCGATCGTGTTCGCCATGTGCCCGCCTCCTTACAGCAGCACGCGGCGCATGTCCGCGAGGACCTGGGCCAGGAAACTGGTGAAACGCGCGGCGGCGGCGCCGTCGATCACGCGGTGGTCGTAGCTCAGCGACAACGGCAGGGTCAGCCGCGGCACGAACTGCTTGCCGTCCCACACCGGCTGCAGCGAGGACTTGGACACGCCCAGGATCGCCACTTCCGGTGCGTTGATGATCGGGGTGAACGCGGTGCCGCCGATCCCGCCCAGCGAACTGATCGAGAAGCAGCCGCCGCTCATGTCGGCCGGGCCGAGCTTGCCGTCGCGGGCCTTCTTCGCCAGCTCGCCCATCTCCACGGCGATCTGCAGCACGCCCTTCTTGTCGACATCGCGGATCACCGGCACCACCAGGCCGTTGGGCGTGTCGGCGGCGAAACCGAGGTGGAAGTACTTCTTCAGGGTCAGGTTCTCGCCGGTCGCGTCGAGCGAGGCATTGAAATCGGGGAACTGCTTCAGCGCCGCGGCGCTGGCCTTGAGCAGGAACGCCAGCATGGTCAGCTTGATGCCCGACTTGACCTTGTCCTGCTCGGCGTTGAGCTGTACGCGCAGCGCCTCCAGGTCGGTGATGTCGGCCTGGTCGAACTGGGTGACGTGCGGGATCATCGCCCAGTTGCGGGCCAGGTTGGCGCCGGAGATCTTCTTGATCCGCGACAGCGGCTGGGTCTCGACCTCGCCGAACTTGGCGAAGTCCACCTTCGGCCACGGCAGCAGGTTGAGGCCACTACCGCCGCCGGCCGGTGCGGCCGCCGCCGCGGGCGCGCCGCCGGCGAGCACCGACTTCACGTGGCGCTGCACGTCCTCGCGGGTGATGCGGCCGCCGCGCTCGCTGCCCTTGACCCGGGACAGGTCCACGCCCAGTTCGCGGGCGAACAGGCGCACCGCCGGGGTCGCGTAGGGCACCTTGTCCGGCAGCACGCTGTCGGCGCCGAAATCCACCGGCGGGGTCCGCGGCGACTCGGCGGTCGGCAGCGCGTCCTCCTGGGCGATCTCGCGCTGGGCCAGCTTGTCGGGCGCGGCCGAGGGCGCGACCGGCTCGACCCTAGCGCCGGTCTCGGCGGTGGCCACCGGCACGGGCGCGGCGGCCTTGGGAGCCGCGGCTTCGGCCTTGGCGACCGGCGCCGAGGCACCGTCGCTCGCTTCGATCAGCGCCACCACCTTGCCCTCGGACAGTGCATCGCCGACCTTGACCTTCAGTTCCCTGACCACGCCGGCGAACGGCGCGGGCACTTCCATCGTGGCCTTGTCCGACTCCAGCGTGACCAGGCCCTGGTCCTTGGCGACGGTGTCGCCGACGGCGACCAGCACTTCGATGACGGGGACATCGCTGTAATCCCCGATGTCGGGGACGCGCGCTTCCTTGATTTCGGCCATGCCAGGACTCCGGCGGTCACGGGTGGGAGAACCCCTATTGTGTCCGCCAGGGCCCCACCCGCCAACCATCGCCTATGCTGTACCGCCGCATGGACGGATCCGGCCCCGGGCGGAAACGCTCCGGTTCGACTGTACGCAAGCGGATGTGCGGCTCCGCCGCGTCGCTCAGCGCCCGCTCCAGCGCAGCCGGCGGAAGTCGAACCCGGCCTCGATCCGCGGCTTGACCACCTGGAAGAACGGCGAGACATCGAAGTCGCGCGGCACGTAGAGGCTGTAGTGGCGGATGTGCAGGATCTCCTCGTAGCTCCTGCGGCCGGCCGGGGTGGCGGTATCCAGCAGCTCGATCTCGGGCAGGATCGGGTAGCGGACCGAGTCGAAGGCCTGCGCCAGCAGGGTGGAGCAGATCGCCCGGGTCGGCTCGCCGCTGCCCAGGGCGAGCATGCGCCGCTTCATCGGGTCGGGCACCGGCGGGTACCGCAGCAGGTAGCGCGCCAGGTCCAGCACGTTCTTCAGGTCGTAGCTGTCACCGAGCCGGGCCAGCATGAAACCGGCCACCCGCTCGATCTCCGCCGGCGACAGCCCCACCGGCCGGCAGATCCGCACGTGCAGGTCGCCGAACCCGGACAGCGGCACCGTGCGCACGCCCTCGTTGATGTCGGCATCGACGAACATCGGTTCGCCGCCGTCCGTCTCCGTGCCCAGGCACAACGCCGCATGCGACCAGGTCGACTGGGTCAGGTACTTGATCGCGCTGGCGAAGCGGCTGGTGCCTTCGACCAGCAGCACGTCGCCGCGGCGCAGGGTCGCCAGCAGCAGCTGCGGCCGGCTGCTCGGCCCGTGCCCGTAGCCTTCGCGCGGTGCGGCCAGATGCCGCGCCAGCATCCGTCCCAGCATTCCCAAGGCCATGGCCCCTCCTCTCCGCCTGCACCGGGCAAGGCTAACCGATGGCCGCCGTTCCGATGCCATTGCAGTGCCCGACGCCATTGCCACAGGCGCCAACGACTGCGCGGGTACCGAAGGTCGGTCGGAACGCTTCCCCGCACCGTCTCCCGGAAGCGGCCACGGCTGCCGCGCGGAAGGCCGCCGGTCCCATGCACGACGCGCCGCCCGGCGCGGAGTCAGGGCTGGTCGAGCGGCGGCGCCCGCCCGGCGCCGACCGTGCGTTCGCGGCGCAGCAGGTACAGGCCGCTGGCGACGATGATCCCCGCGCCGATCCAGGTCACCGTGTCCGGCAAGGTGCGCCACAGCAGCCAGTCCCAGGCGATCACCCACACCAGGCCGGTGTATTCCAGCGGTGCGACCAGCGAGGCGTCGCCGCGCATGAATGCGCTGGTCAGCGCGATCTGGCCCAGCGCTCCGGCCAGGCCCATGCCCAGGATCAGCGCCGCATGCTCCCAGCGCAGCGGTACCCAGCCCGGGATCGCCGCCAGGCCCGCGCCCAGCGCCATGATCGCCAGGAACCACACCACCATCGACTGCGGGGTGTCGGTGCGGGTGAGCAGGCTCACCGTCACCGCGGCGACGGCATAGGCGGTGGCCGCCACCAGGACCATCAATCCCGGGAACGAAACGATCCCGTCCACGCCCGGGCGCAGCACCACGAGCACCCCGCACAGGCCGATGGCAATGGCGGTCCAGCGCCGCGGTCCGACCTTCTCCCCCAGCACCGGCACCGACAGCGCGGCCACCAGCAGCGGGGCGACGAAGTAGATCGAATACGCGGTGGACAGCGGCATCCGCTTCAGGGCGTAGACGAAGCAGCCGATCATCACCATACCCAGCACGCCGCGCAGCAGGTGCAGGCCCCAGCGCACCGGGACGATCGAGCGCGGCCCGGCGCTGGCCAGCACCCAGGCCAGCACGAATGGCAACGAGGCCGCGCCGCGCAGCATCGTCACCTGCAGCGGCGGGTAGTGCCCGGCCAGCAGCTTCATGCCCGCGTCCATCAGCGAGAAACTGGCCACGGCGGCCAGCATCCAGGCGACGGCGGCCGGCGGCGAACGGAAGGGCGGTTGCATGCCGCCATTATCCTCCGCCAGCCACGGCCGCGGCCATGCGCCGGGGTTAGAATGCGCACCCCCGCCCTCCTCCGCCACGGCCATGCCCTCCTTCGATATCGTCTCCGAAGTCGACACCCACGAGCTGACCAACGCGGTCGACCAGGCCAGCCGCGAACTCACCACCCGTTTCGACTTCAAGGGCGTGGACGCCAAGTTCGTGCTGGAGGAGAGCGTGGTCAGCCAGTCCGCGCCGAGCGACTTCCAGCTCAAACAGATGACCGACATCCTCAAGCAGCGGCTGACCGCGCGCGGCATCGACATCCGTTGCCTGGAGTTCGGCGACGTCGAAACCAACCTGGCCGGTGCGCGGCAGAAGGTGACGATCAAGCAGGGCATCGAACGCGAGACCGCGAAGAAGATCCAGGCCGCGCTCAAGGACGCCAAGCTCAAGGTGGACAGCCAGATCAACGGCGACAAGCTGCGCGTGAACGGCAAGAAGCGCGACGACCTGCAGGAAGCCATCACTCTGCTGCGCAAGGCCGACTTCGGCATCCCGCTGCAGTTCGAGAACTTCCGCGACTGAGCCGCCGCCATGACCGCACCGCACGACGAAGCGCCCGTCGGCCCCGGCGAGGACGAGGCCATCGCCCTGACCCGGCGCTGGGTGGAGAAGGCCGTGATCGGCCTGAACCTGTGCCCGTTCGCCAAGGCGGTATACGTGAAGGAGCAGGTGCGCTTCGCCTACAGTGACGCGACCACGCCGCAGCAGCTGATCGAACAGCTCGGCGAGGAGCTGCTGCTGTTGCGCGACGTGCCCGCCGACCAGATCGACACCACCCTGCTCGTGCATCCGCACGTGCTGCAGGACTTCCTCGACTACAACGACTTCCTCGACCGGGCCGATGCACTGATCGAAGCGCTGGAACTGGATGGAGTGTTGCAGGTGGCGAGTTTCCACCCCGACTACCGCTTTGCCGACAGCCTGCCGGACGACATCGAGAACCACAGCAACCGCTCGCCCTTCCCCACCCTGCACCTGCTGCGCGAGGACAGCATCGACCGCGCGGTGGACGCCTACCCGGACCCCGACGCGATCGTGGAGCGCAACTACGCCACGCTGCGGCGGCTGGGACACGCGGGCTGGCGCGGACTGTTCGAGGGTTGAAACCCGCGCACGGCCGCCCGCACGACCAGGCTCAGGCCACAGGCAACAGCGCCTCCAGCAGCCGCTGCGCCTGGGCCAGCGAACCGACGATGCGGTGTTGCAGCGCGCGCGTCTCCGCATCCGGCTCGAGCAGGTCGGGTACCTGGATCGGGGTCATGCCGGCGGCCAGCGCGGCGCGCACGCCGGTGGGCGAGTCCTCCAGCACCAGGCAGCGCGGCGGCGCCACGCCCAGGCGGGTGGCGGCGAGCAGGTAGACGTCCGGCGCCGGCTTGGGCCGGGCCACGTCGCTGCTGGTGCAGACCGCACCGAAGTACGGCAGCAGTCCCGCGGCGGCCAGCTTGCGCAGCGCCAGCGGGCGCCGGGTCGAGGTGGCGACCGCGCGAGGAATGCGGCGGGCAACCAGCAGTTCGAGCAAGTCGACGATGCCGGGACGGTGGTCGATGCCCGCGTCGGCGACCGCGTCATACAGGATCTCGGCGCGATCCAGCAGCGTCATGGCCGGGGCCTGGCCGATGTGCGCGGACAGCAGGCGCAGGCACAGGGCCTCGTTGCCGCCGACCATCTGCAGCCACAGCGTCGGCGGCAGCGCATGGCCCAACTCGTGCGCGGCGCGCTCCATGCAGGCGTTGATCGCGCGCTCGCTGTCGAGCATCAGCCCGTCCATGTCGAATATCACCGCCTCGGGCAAGAACGGCAGCGGGGCGATCGCCCCGGCCGGGGTCATGCGTCGCCCGCCGCGAACAGCCGCGCCAGGTCGTCCGCCTCCAGCGCGCGCCAGGCGCCTTCGGCCAGGCCGTCCAGCGCGAGTCCGCCCACGCGCGGCCGGTGCAGCGCCTCGACGTGGTTGCCGGCGGCGGCGAACATGCGCCGCACCTGGTGGTAGCGGCCCTCGTGCAGGGTCAGGCGCGCCCGGCGCGGGCCCAGCACTTCCAGTTCGGCCGGCAGCAGCGGGGTGGTCTCCGATTCCAGCATCAGGGTGCCGCTGGCGAACAGCGCAGCCTCGTCGCCGCGCAGGTCGGCGGCGAGCGTGGCCTCGTAGACCTTGGGCAACTTCGACTTCGGCGAGACGATCCGGTGCAGCAGCGCGCCGTCGTCGGTCAGCAGCAGCAGGCCGGTGGTGTCGCGGTCCAGGCGGCCGACGGTGGACAGGGCCGGGTCGCGCAGGCGGAAGCGCGGCGGCAACAGGTCGTGGACGATGCGACCGGGATCCTTGCTCGAACAGGTGCAGCCGGCCGGCTTGTGCAGCATCAGCACCAGGCCCGGCGGCGGATCCAGCGGCTCGCCATCCACACGCACGCTGCCGTGGTCGAGCGGATCGTCGGCGTACAGCACCTCGCCGGCGGCATCGGTGACGCGGCCCTCGCGGAACATCCACGCCACTTCCCTGCGGCTGCCGTAGCCGAGGTTGGCCAGGTGCTTGACCAGCTTCATCGACTTGGCCATGGCTACGCCTTCACTCCCTCGATCACCTTGAAGCCACCGTCCTCGGCCAGCACGCGGCGGGTGGCGAAGGCCCGCGCCAGCGCCGCCTCGTACGGCAAGTGGCGGTTGGCCACCAGCAGCAGGCGCCCGCCGGGGCGCAGGGCGTGCGCTGCCACCTCGATGAAACGCTGGCCCAGTTCGGGGCGGTCGCCGCGGTCGTGGGCATGGAACGGCGGGTTGCTGACGATGAAATCGTAGCCGTCCCGCGGCAGGCCCGCGGCCACGTCGTGCCAATGGAACGACAGCAGCGCGCGTCCCTCATGCCGCGCCAGGTTGGCGCGCGCCAGCTCCAAGGCGCGCGCTTCGGCTTCGTACAGGTCCAGCGCCGTTACCTGCGGCGCGCGGGCCAGCACTTCATCGGCCAGGTAGCCCCAGCCGGCACCGAGGTCGGCACCGTGCCCGCGCAGGTCGGCCGGCAGGTGCGCGGCCAGCAGTGCCGAGGCCGGGTCGATGCGATCCCAGGCGAACACCCCGGGACGGCTGGCGTAGCGGCCTTCGAGGATCGGCCGCGGGGCATCGGCATGGCGCCAGCGCTGCAGCAGCGCGGGGTCGTGCGTGCCGTGCAGCGGCGGGGTCCAGAACACCCGGCAATGGAACTTGGCGAGCGTGCCGGCCAGCCCGGCCAGTTGCCGCAGGTCGCGCTCGCGCGATTTCGCGCCTTCGTCGTTGGCCACCGCGGCGACCACGCGCGCACCGGGCGCGGCCAGCGCCACCGCCCGCGCCAGCAACGCCTGCGCCTCGTCGCGCTGCCGCGGCGGCAGCACCAGCACCAGTGCCGCAGCGGCCGCGTCGTCGAGCCGGGGCCGGACGTCCAGACCGCCCGTGCGCAAGCCGTCGGCCAACGGCTTGAAGCCCTGTTCGCAACCCAGGGCCTGCAGCGGGTACTGGCGCAACGCCCAGCCATCGCGCGCGCGCAGGAAGGCGATGGCTCCCTGTGCCGGCCACGGCAATGCGCCGTCGTCGAACGGCAGCAGCAGGGCCTTGAGAGGGGCGTCGTCGAGGGACAAGTAGGAACGGGCGCGGATGGGCGGTCCATTATCCGCCATCGCGGCTGCACGGGGACCGGCGCCGGCCCGCGACAAAGGCGGCCGGTTCACGCCGCACGCGCTGCCGGCCTGGCGGGATGCAACCGCTGCCGGGCTGACCCAGGTCAAGGCAGCGGCGGCGGGTGTGCGCGATCCTGCGCCTGCACCCCTGGAGCCCGCGATGGATTCCCCGATCTCCCTGGACATCGACGGCGCCCTGGTCGCGCGCGAAATCGGCCTGGAGGTGGCCGAGTTCCGCCGGTTGATGGACGAAGGCAAGATCGCCGTCCTGTGCGAACGCGGCACCGGCGAGGACGCCGGCCGGTATCGCGCATCGTTCTACTATGGCGAGCGCCGGGCCCGCTTGGTGGTCGATTCCCGCGGCAGGCCGGTATCGTCCTGATCCCGGGCCCGCCGGCGCACGCCCGCGGCTACAGCGAACCGAACGCCTTCAGCACCAGGGCCGCGCCCAGGGCCAGGAGTACCGCCGCCATCACCGCATCGGCGTTCGCCTCGAGCCATTCGCGCAGCCTGGCCAACAGCGGCATGGCCTTGCCCGGCGCGATCATGAAGGCGGACAGGGGCAAGGCCACGCTCAGCGAGGACGCCAGCGCGAACCCGAACACGCCCGATGCCTGACGCAGGGGCCCCATGTCGCCCGCGCCGATGGCGACGCCGCCGGCGACGGCCAGCAACAGCACCTTGGGATTGGCCGCCGACAGGGTCAGGCCCAACAGCAGCGCATGCCGGGGCGTGGCCGACTGCACGCCCTGCAGCCAGGCCGGCGTCGCGCCGCGGCCGCGGGCACGCCAGCGCATGGCGCCGAGCACCAGCAGCGCCCCGCCCAGCAACAGGCCGGCCCAGGCCCTCCAGCGCGCCGGCGCATCCGCGCCGTGCGACGCGTCCACGATCGCGACCGCCAGCCCCGCCACCAATGCCACCCCGAGCCACCAGCCAGCCAGGAAGGCAGAAGCCGCTGCGCGCGGGCGCGGGGTCAGCAGCAGGACGATCGCCGGAATGATGGCGAAGGGCGACAACGCGATGGCGACGGCCATGGGCAATGCGGCCAGCATCCGCGCTCCTCACCGTCCCCGGATGACGGGGGACCGCCGGCGGTCATTCCTGGCCATCAAGGTGCTCCTCCGCCTGCGGTGCCGCCGCCGCGCCCGCGTGCAGGCGCACGATGCGCCAACCGGTGATGCCCAGCAGCAGGGTCAGCAGCGGCGCGACGTAGTTGAACACCGCGTACGGCAGGTAGGCGATCGTCGGCACCCCGAGCACCACCGACATGTAGGCACCGCAGGAATTCCACGGCACCAGCGCGGAGGTGACGATGCCGGCATCGCCGACCGCGCGCGAGAGGTTCTCCGGCGCCAGCCCGCGCCGGGCGAACTCGTCGCGGTACAGGCGGGTGGGCAGCAGCAGCGCGATGTACTGGTCGCCGGCGGCCAGGTTCAGCCCGAGCGCGGTGCCGACCACCGAGGCGAACAGCCGGCCCATCGAGCGCGCCCGGTGCAGCACTGGCGCCACCAGCTTGGCGAGCAGGCCGAAATCGTCGACCAGGATGCCGAAGGTGACCGCGCCGATGATCAGCCAGATGGTCAGCAGCATCGAGTCCATGCCACCGCGCGAGAGCAACGCATCGACCTGGGCCATGCCGGTATCGGCGTGGAAGCCGTTGGCCATCGCCAGCCATACGCCCTTGATCGCGGCCACCGGCGCGGCCGTGCCCGGTTCGGCCACGAACTGGGCCACCGCCTGGGGCTGCATGAACGTGGCCATGACCCCGGCCAGCAGCGCCGCGCTCATGATCGCCAGCACCGCCGGCACCTTGCGCACCGACATCCCCAGCAGCAACAGCAACGGCAACAGGTTCCAGGGCGTGATCCGGAACAGTCCCTCGATATGCTGCAGTTCGGCATGGGTGACCACGGCGGGCAGCGCGCCCGGGCGGCCCGCGCCCAGAAGCACGAACGCGAGCAGTGCGACCAGGCCGGCGGGGATCGTGGTCCAGGCCTGGGTGCGGATGTGGCGGAACAGCTCGACTCCGTTCAGCTGCGCGGCCAGCACCGTGGTTTCCGACAGCGGCGAGATCTTGTCGCCCACGTAGGCGCCGGAGATCACCGCGCCGGCGGTCAACGCCGGCGATATCCCGAGCATCTGCGCCAGCCCCATCAGGCCCACGCCGACCGTGCCGGCGGTGGTCCACGAGCTGCCGATGCTCAGCGAGATGGCCGCGCACACCACGAACGCCACCGGCAGGAATACCGAGGGGCTGATCAGCTTGATCCCGTAGTACACCAGGGTGGGGATCGTGCCGGACATGTTCCAGGTGCCGATCAGCGCGCCCACCGCGAGCAGGATGAAGATCGCGCCCACCACCGTGGCCAGGCCCTTCTGCCCGGACTGGGCGATCTCCTCCCAGGCGTGGCCGTTCTTGAGGATGATCGCGACGGCGACCATCGTCGCCAGGATCATCGCCACCTGCATCGGCCCGTCGACCGCGGCCAGGCCGAACAGCGCCACCGAGGCGCCGACCAGCAGGACCAGCACGATCAGCGGAATCGCCGCATCGAGATAGGACGGCGGCTTCGCTTGCCGCGGCGTGCTTGCTTCTGCCATGTGCCCCTCCCCGGGCGGCCACGGCAACGACATTCAGGAGTTCGTGCACGGCCGGCAGGCGCCAGCCTAGCGGAAGGCGCGGGAAGGCGCCACGAAGCGAGGAGCCGGACCTCGCCTCTCTGCGCCGGGCTCTCAGCCGCGGTACTGCAGCGGCACCCGCTTCACCGCGCACAGCAGGCGGTAGCTGCTGGTCTGGCTGTGGGCCACGACCGCGGTCGCGGGTACCTGTGCACCCCACAGCTCCACCCGGCTGCCGATGCCGGCCTGCGGATGGTCGGTGAGGTCGACGGTAAGCATGTCCATCGAAACCCGGCCCGCCAGGCAGCCGGTGCGGCCATCGATGGCCACGGGAGTGCCTGCGGCCGCGAACTGCGGGTAGCCGTCGGCGTAGCCCATCGCGACCACCCCGATCCGGGTCGGTGCCTGGGTGACGAAGCGGGCGCCATAGCCCACCGGCTCGCCGGCGGCCAGGTCGCGCACGGCGATGACCCGCGACTCCAGCGTCATCACCGGACGCAGGGCCGCGGCGGCTTCGTGCGCCTGCGTGAACGGGGACACGCCATACAGCATCAGCCCCGGGCGTGCCCACTCCGCGCATGCCGATGGCCAGCCCAGCAGGGCCGGCGAATTGCTCAGGCTGCTCTCGCCGGGCAGGTCGCCGGCAACGGCCTCGAAGCAGGCCAGCTGTTCGGCCGTGCGCGTACTGTCCAGTTCGTCGGCGCGGGCGAAATGGCTCATCTTCACCATCGCGCCCACGTGCGGCAACGCGCGCAGGCGTTGCCAGGCGTCGCGGTAATCGGCCGGGTCGAGGCCGACCCGGTGCATGCCCGAATCCAGCTTCAGCCACACGTCCAGCGGCCGCGACAGCGGCGTGCGCTCCAGCGCCTCCACCTGCCAGGGCGCGTGGACCACGGTCCACAGGTCGTGCCGCACCAGCAGCGGCAGCTCGTCGGCGTCGAAGAATCCTTCCAGCAGCAGGATCGGCCTGGCGATGCCGGCCTCGCGCAGCGCCAGCGCTTCCTCGATGCAGGCCACCGCGAAACCGTCGGCCTCGTCCTGCAGCGCGGCCGCGCAGCGTAGCGCGCCATGGCCGTAGGCGTCGGCCTTGACCACCGCCAGCGCGCGGCCGCCGCCGAGGCGACGCGCCAGCCGGTAGTTGTGGCGCAGGGCTTCCAGGTCGATCAGGGCGCGGGCGGGACGCATGGCCGGATCAGGCGCCGTTCGCCGCGATCGGGTGGCGGCCGTAGCGGGAGATGTCCAGGCCTTCGGTGCTGATCGCCGTCGGACGGCGGGCGACCAGGTCGGCCAGGTAGCGGCCCGAACCGCAGGCCATCGTCCACCCCAGCGTGCCGTGGCCGGTATTGAGGAACAGGTTGCGCAGCGGGGTGGCGCCGACCACCGGCGTGCCGTCCGGCGTGGCCGGGCGCAGGCCGGTCCAGAACTCGGCGCGGGCCAGGTCGCCGCCCTTCGGGTACAGGTCGTTGACCACCCTCTCCAGGGTGGCGCGGCGGCGCGGCTTCAGGGCCAGGTCGAAGCCGCACACCTCGGCCATGCCGCCGACGCGGATGCGCTGGTCGAAGCGGGTGATGGCGATCTTGTAGCTCTCGTCCAGCACGGTGGAATTGGGCGCCATCGATGCATCGACGATCGGGATGGTCAGCGAGTAGCCCTTGAGCGGATATACCGGCAGACGGATGCCCAGCGGCCGCAGCAGCTTCGGCGACCAACTGCCCAGTGCCAGCACGTAGCGGTCGGCGGTTTCCAGCTTGCCGTCGATGCGCACGCCGGTGACGCGCTCGCCGTCGGCCTGGATCGCCTCGATGTTGGCGCCGTAGCGGAACTCCACGCCCTTGGCCTGCGCCAGCGCCGCCAGCCGCTCGGTGAACAGCCGGCAATCGCCGGTCTGGTCGCCGGGCAGGCGCAGCGCGCCAACCAGCAAATCGCCGGTGGCCGCCAGCGCCGGCTCCACCCGGGCGATGCCGGTTCGGTCGAGCACTTCGTAGGGCACCCCGGCCTCGTCCAGCACCGCGATGTCGCGCGCGGCGGCATCGAGTTGGGCCTGGGTACGGAACAACTGGGTGGTGCCGAGCTTGCGCCCTTCCCATTGCAGGCCGGTGAGCGCGTGCAGTTCGTCCATGCAGTCGCGGCTGTACTCGGCCATGCGCACCATGCGCTCCTTGTTCACCGCATAGCGCGAGGCGGTGCAGTTGCGCAGCATCTGCGCCAGCCACAGGTACATGCCCGGATCGAGCGAGGGCGTGATCGACAGCGGCGCATGGCGCTGGAACAGCCACTTGAGCGCCTTCAGCGGCACGTCCGGCGCGGCCCACGGCGAGGCGTAGCCGGGCGAGATCTGGCCCGCGTTCGCATAGCTGGTGCCCAGCGCCGGGCCCGGCTCGCGGTCCACCACGGTCACCTCGAAACCGGCGTTGGCCAGGTACCACGCACTGGTCACCCCGATCACGCCGCTGCCCAGCACCAGAACTCGCTGCATCGCACGAACCCCCGAATTAGGCGCTTCCACTGGATGAACCGGAAGCGGCCGGCAAGGTGCGCAGTATATGGATGGATATATGGTTGTTTTATCCGATTTATCAAAATGTTAAGGTGAAATCACCTGAACCTGCAGGCTTCCACGGAATTTTTCATGGCCGACCGCCCCGCCCGCCCCCACCCCGTGCGCAGCCGCGACCTGGACCGCATCGACCGCCACATTCTGCGCATCCTGCAACAGGAGGGCCGGATCTCCTTCACCGAACTGGGCGAGCGCGTGGGCCTGTCCACCACGCCCTGCACCGAGCGCGTGCGCCGCCTGGAGCGCGACGGCGTGATCGAAGGCTACTACGCCCGGCTCAACCCGCACGCGCTCAAGGCCGGATTGCTGGTGTTCGTGGAGATCAGCCTGGCCTACAAGTCCGGCGACATCTTCGAGGAGTTCCGCCGCGCGGCGCTGAAGCTGCCCAACGTGCTGGAGTGCCACCTGATGTCCGGCGACTTCGACTACCTGCTCAAGGCGCGCATCTCGGAGATGGCCTCGTACCGCAAGCTGCTGGGGAGCAGCCTGCTGACCCTGCCGCACGTGCGCGAGTCGAAGAGCTACATCGTGATGGAGGAGGTGAAGGAAACATTGGTGCTGGCGATTCCGGATTGAACGCGGTGCCACCGCCCCCAGCCGGTCCACGCGGCCCCCCGCTCGATGGGCCAGCCAGTGGCCAGGTGCCGCAGCGCTCCTTCCGGCTGGCCACGGACACGACGGAAAAGGCGCACTATTCACGGCGGCGCTCTCCGGGGAACGGGAATGGTCAAGAGGACGTGGGGCGCATATTTCTCCATCGTCAGCGCGCTATTGCTGTTCTTGAGCATAGCCGCCTTTTCCGACAACCTGTTCACGGATGTCGGCCAACCCAGCAACAGCGACCCGAAGTTCGTCGTCCACGGCCTGTTCGGGTTGGCGTGGTACGTGCTCCTGGCAATACAGGCGAACCTTGTCCGGACCCGCAATCTCAAGCTGCACAGGAAGCTGGGAATCGCCACTTTCGTCGTGGCGATCGGCGTGACCCTAAGCACCCTCTACATTTTCGCAGTCATATGGAACGGATGGGGCAACATGGCGGCGGACGTCCGCGCCAACCGCCTCTTCCTGCCCGGCTACGCCGCGTGCCTTCTGCTCGCCTGGCTCAGGCGCGGGCAACCGGACTGGCACAAGCGGTTGATTTTCACCGGCACGTTCTTCATATTGGGGCCCGTGCTTTCGCGCGCCTACGACCCGCTGGTCGTGTCGTGGATGGGACCGCTGTTCCCCGCCTTCACCGCGCGGGTGGACGCGGTCGGGTTCCTCGCGTTCCATTGGGGCATCTGGATCGGGCTCTTCCTGTCGCTGGCGCTTTACGACTGGAAGACGCTGCGCCGCATTCATCCGGTGACGTCGGCAGGGTTCGTCTGGTTCGTACTGGCATGGCTGATCGGCATACTCACGTAGACGATTCCGCAACGACGGGGAGCGAACCATGGACACGGCACCGGAAATCTCCGGCATTCGGCAGATCGCCATCACCGTCGGCAGCGTCGACTCGGCGCTGCGCTTCTACCGCGACATCCTTGGCCTCGACTTCCTGTTCAGCGCCGGTCCCGACCTCGCCTTCCTGGACGCGGGAGGCATCCGCCTCATGCTGACCACCCCGCAAGGCGCCGGCGCCGTGGGCGCGAACTCGACGCTGTACTTCAAGGCCTCCGACATCGCGGCCACGCATTCGGCGCTGGTGGCGCGCGGTGCCACGAGTGAACGGGAACCGCAGCTCACCGCAAGAATGCCGGACCATGAATTGTGGATCGGGTTCCTGCGCGACCCCGATGGCAACCTGGTCGGCCTGCTGGAGGAGCGCCTGTCTTGAACGTCGCCGACTCCGCATGCGGCCCCTGCCGGCGCAGGCCGTGGCACGCACGAACGCTGTCCTGGCTGTGCCTCCTGTTCCTGGCGCAGCCGGCGATGGCCGCATCGACCCGGGACATCGCCTGGCAGCCCCCCGCCGGAGCGGATCCGGCGCAGGTCGACGCCCCGCTGGCGCGGATGTCGCAAGCCCTGCTCGACGGGGAAGGCTCCGCGGAACTCACTCCCGCGCAGCGCAGTCATCTGCAGATCGTCGCCGGCCGCGATGCGGAGGCCGTGGCCACCATCGAAGCACTGATGGCTTCGCTCGTGGCCGAGGGCAATGCCAGCCGGGCGCAGCGCTGGACGCCCTATTTGCTGCTGGTCGAGGCCCGCGCCGCCGCGCCGCGCGGTTTCGAGCACGCCTATGCCGACGCATTCAGGGCCAGGTTCGCCGGGCTGGACGATGTCGCCGCGCTGCAGGGCCACTACTGGTTCACGGCCGACGCGGAACGGGCCTACGCGCAGTTGCAACAGGCGCTGGCCGGGCACGCGGGCGACACCACGATCCCGCGCGATGCGGCACTGGGCCTGGCCGGCCAGGCCGCCTTCGTGCACGCCGCCCGGGCCGCCGGCGCATTGGCGCCCGCGCTGGTGCGCGAGGACGAGGAACGGCGCTTCCTGATCGACGATGCGGTGCTGATTCCCGCCGGGGACGGGATCGTGCTGTCGGCACACCTGGCGCGCAGTCGCGGCACCACCGGGCCATTGCCGGCGGCCATGCAGTTCACGATCTATGCCGATCCCGTGCAGAACCGCGCGCTGACGCTGCAGGCCGCGGCCCGCGGCTATGCGGGCATCGTCGTGGACGCGCGCGGGAAGCGCCTGGGCACCGGCACCATCGCGCCCTACGAGCACGAGGGCGAGGATGCGAACGCGGCGATCGACTGGATCAGCCGGCAGCCGTGGAACGACGGCCGGGTCGCGATGTACGGCGGCAGCTACTCGGGCTTCGCCGCGTGGGCGGCGGCCAAGCACCGGCATCCGGCGCTGAAGGCCATCGCGCCCTACGTGGCGGCGATCCCCGGCCTCGGCCTGCCGATGGAGAACAACGTCTTCCTGAGCGCCAACTACGCCTGGCCGTTCTACGTCGCCAACAACCGGCTGCTCGACCATGAGGTCTACGCCCAGGCGGAGCGCTGGAGGGACCTGCCCGGCCGTTGGTACGCATCCGGGCGTCCGTACCGCGAAATCGACCAGGTGGACGGCACCCCGAACCCGTGGCTGCAGCGCTGGCTTTCGCACCCGAGCTATGACGCCTACTGGCAGTCGATGGTGCCGTATGGCGAGCAGTACGCGGGCATCACCATCCCGGTGCTGTCGATCACCGGCTACTACGACGAAGGGCAGATCTCCGCGCTGCACTACTTCAAGGAACATCTGCGGCACCTGCCCGATGCCGACCACACCCTGCTGATAGGCCCGTACGACCATTTCGGGGCGCAGGTGCCGTTCAAGCCGATGCGCCTGGGGGGCTATGCGCTGGATGCGTCGGCGCAGTTCGATACGCAGGCCCTCACCTTCCAGTGGCTGGACCATGTGTTGCGCGGCAGCGAACGTCCCGCGCTGCTGGCCGACCGGGTCAACTACCAATTGATGGGCGCCGACCGCTGGGGCCACGCGCCCACGCTCGACGCCGCTGCCGGCGGCCATGCCACGCTGCACCTGTCGCCCGAACGCGACGGCGCACACCATCGCCTGAGCAGGATCGCGCCCCGGCCAGGCGGCCATCTGAGCCAGCTCGTGGACTTCGCCGACCGCGACAGCGTGGGGCACGCCTACTATCCGAACCCGATCATCCGCGACTCGCTGGAGCCCGACGGCGCCCTGTCCTTCGTCAGCGAGCCGTTCGACCGGCCGGTCGATGTGGTCGGCACCTTCTCGGGCGAGCTGAAGGTGCGCATCGACAAGCACGACTTCGACTTCTCCGTGTCCCTGTACGAACTCAGGCCGGACGGCAGCACCATGCAGCTGTCCTACTACGTGGGGCGCGCCAGCCATGTGCGCGACATGAGCGTTCGCACCCTGATCGAACCTGACCAGTGGACCACCCTTCCCTTCGAGCGCACGCGCATGACCGGACGCCGGATGGCGCCCGGCAGCCGGCTGCTGGTGGTCGTGGACGTGCTCAAGGAACCCATGCACCAGGTCAACCACGGCACCGGCCGGGACGTCAGCGGCGAATCGATCGCCGATGCGGGCACGCCGCTGCACATCGACTGGCACTCCGACAGCCGCATCCGCATCCCCATGCGGCCGATCGGCGAGAGCCAGGACCCCCGCTAGCCGGGCTGCAAGGGACGACCTTCCCGTACATGAAAATCGGAATCCAGACCTGGGGCAGCCATGGCGACATCCGCCCGTTCGTGGCCCTGGCCGACGGCCTGCAGGTCGCGGGCCATGACGTGACCCTGGTCGCCACCTGCGTGGACAGCGACCGCTACAGCGGACTCGGCGCCAGGACGGGCTTCAAGTTCCAGGCAGTCGCAACGCCCGTGATGGCGGACAAGCGGCAACTCGAGGAGACCGGACGCGCGCTCCTCCGCGAGCGTGACCCGATCGAGCAGACGCGGCTGGCCATCGAACGCTTCCTGCTGCCGGCCGAGGCGGAAATGCTCCGGGCATCGGACCGGCTCTGCGCCGAGAACGCACTGGTCATCGGGCATTACTTCCTCTACACGCTGGGCGCCGCGGCCGAGCGGCACGGCCGCCCCTGGGTCAGCGTCGCGCTCGCCCATGGGGCGGTGCCTTCCTCGTTCCGCCCGCCCTCGGGCGTTCCCGATCTCGGCGCGCTCGGCAATCGCCTGGCCTGGCGCCTGGCAAGGTTCGTGCTGAACAGACGCCTGAAGCGGTACCCCGATCGATTGCGTGCGAAGTACGGGCTCGGGCCGGTGCGCGACCTGATCGACAGTGTCTGGGCATCGGAATGCCTGACCTTGCTCGCCATCAGCCCAACCCTGTGCGAGAGGCAACCGGACTGGCCTGGCCACTACCTCGTTTGCGGGTCCCTGGACACCCAGGAGCCGGTGGCGGAGGGCGGCGTCACCGAGTCCCTGCGGGCATTCCTGGCAGGCGGCACCCGTCCGGTATACCTGACCTTCGGAAGCATGGTCTCGGGCGGCGACGAGAGGCAGACAGTCGCGCTGCTGACCGATGCGGCCAGGACGGCTGGGGTGCGGGCGATCGTGCAGGCGCCGCACTGGAGCGAACTCGGATTCGCATCGGACGACCGGATCCACTACGTGGATTCCGCTCCGCATTCGGCGGTGTTCCCCGTGTGCGGACTGGTCGTCCACCATGGCGGGGCGGGAACCTCGCATGCCGCGTTGCGTGCCGGGGTGCCCGCGGTGGTCGTCGCGCACACGGCCGAGCAGGAACTCTGGGGGCGGGAGCTCGAGAGGATCGGCGTCGCCTGCGAGCCGATCCCGCGCAGGAACGCGACGCCTGACCGAATCGCCGCGGCCATCGGCCGGGTGGCGCGCTCCGGAGCGATGGGCGAGCGCGCAAGGACGCTGGGCGCGGTGGTCTCGGCAGAGGATGGCGTTGCGACCGCCGTGAACCTGATCGGCGACCGGTTCGCGAGCTGACGCTTCCGGCCGGCACCGCTTCGGTGCAGGCCGGAACCCCGCTCGTCTACCCCCGCCCGGCCTCAGTCGGCCCAGCGCACCGCCGAGGCCGTCTTCGGCAACACCTGCACCGACAGCGGCTGGTCGTGCTGGAGCAGGTCGATCGCGTCGGCCAGGATCGCGGCGGCCTCGCGCTGCAGCGGATCCGGGCGCTTCTCGGCGGCCTTCTCGCGTGCGGCGTCGCTGACCACGTCACGCTCGTTGGCGGTCAGGCCGTCGTCGGCGTCCTCGGCCAGCGGATCCAGATCCAGGCCACGCTGCTTGCGAATCGCCTGGCGCTCCTTGCGCTGGGCCTCCTGGCGATCGCGCTCGGCGCGGCGCTCGGCCTCGTTGAGCGAGAGGTACTTCTTCGCCGCCTCGGCGCGGTAGTGGGCCACGTCCTCGCTCCACCACTGGAACTCGAGGTCGTCGGCGATGCGCCCGGCATGCAGCCGCTGCAGTTGCGGCAACAGCGGCGCGAAATTGCCGTAGCGGGCGTGCGGCACCCCGGCGATCCGGGTCCACGGCAGCGCATTGTCGTAGGTGCTCTCGCCGAACTCGTTGGCGTCCACGCTCAGCGGATAGGCGATGTCCGGGACCACGCCCTTGTTCTGGGTGCTGCCGCCGTCGGCGCGGAAGAACTGGGCGATGGTCAGCTTGACGTTGCCGTAGCGCGGGCCTTCGCCGGCTGCCGGCCAGCGGTCCAGGTCGAGCATGTTCTGCACTGTGCCCTTGCCGAAGGTGGTCTCGCCGATCACCAGCGCGCGGCCGTAATCCTGCATCGCGCCGGCGAAGATCTCCGAGGCCGAGGCCGAGCCGCGGTTGACCAGCACCGCGAGCGGGCCGTCCCAGGCCACGCCTGGAGTGCGGTCGCTGTAGACCTGCACCCGGCCGCCGGATTCGCGCTGCTGCACCACCGGGCCCTGGTCGATGAACAGGCCGCTCAGCTGCACCGCCTCGTCCAGCGATCCGCCGCCGTTGTTGCGCAGATCCAGGACCACGCCGTCCACGCCCTTCTGCTTGAACTCGCCCAGCAGCCGGGCCACGTCGCGGGTAGCCGAGGTGTAGTCGCTGCCGTTGCGGCGGCGGCCCTCGAAGTCCTGGTAGAAGGTGGGCAGCTCGATCACGCCGATCAGGCGCGCAGGCATGTCGCCCTGCGCGGGGATGGTGTAGGTCTTGGCCTTGGCGGCCTGCTCGGCCAATTGCACGCGGGCGCGGGTCAGGGTCAGCGTGCGGTGCTCGCCGTCGATGCCGGCCTCGGCCGGGATGTATTCCAGCTTGACCTGGGTGCCCTTGGCGCCGCGGATCTTGCCGACCACGTCGTCGATGCGCCAGCCGATCACGTCCTCGACCGTGCCGGACTTGCCCTGGCCGACGCCGACGATGCGGTCGCCGGTCTTCAGGGTGCCGTCCAGCGAGGCCGGTCCGCCGGGGATGATCTCGCGGATCACCACGAAGTCGTCCTGGCGCTGCAGCTGCGCGCCGATGCCCTCCAGCGACAGCGACATCTGCTGGTTGAAGTTCTCGGCGCTGCGCGGGTTGAGGTAGTCGGTGTGCGGGTCCACCGAGGCGGTATAGGCGTTGAGGAACAGCGCGAACACGTCCTCGCTCTTGAGCTCGTTGACCGAACGCGCGAGCTGGGCGTAGCGCTTGTCCAGGGTCTTGCGGATCTCGGCCGGCTCCTTGCCGGCGATCTTCAGCCGCAACCAGTCGTTCATCACCGACTTGCGCCACAGCTCGTCCAGCGCCGCGCCGTCAGCGGCCCAAGGCGCTTCCTCGCGGTCGTAGTCCCAGCGTTCCTTGCCGCCGAAATCGAAGGCGGCCTTGTCGAGCAGCTTGCGCGCATAGGCCACGCGCTGCTCCACCCGCTCGCGGTACACGGCGAACATCGCGAACGCCGCCGACGGGTCGCCCTGGCGGACCGCGGCGCCCAGCTGGTGGCGGTAAGGCTCGAAGCGGGCGATGTCGGCGGCGGTGAAGAACTGGCGGTTGCGGTCCAGCGATTCCAGGTAGCGGCGGAAGATGTCCTCCGACAACGCGTCGTCGGCCGGGCGCGGGCGATAGGCCAGGCGGCTGTCGGACAGCGCGCCGTAAACCATCTTCGAGATCGTGGCCTGGTCGGCGGTAGGCGCGATCGCCACCTGGTCCTTGCCGTCCGGGCGCGCCAGCAGGGCGAGCGGGACGGCCAGCAGGAAGGCGGCCAACAGGGAGCGGAAAGCGGGGGGTTTGCGGTTCATTCGGGACTCGTGGCCGGCGACGGGCCGGTCGGGACAGGCTGCTCGGGAACTGTGACCTGGAACAGTGCCGGAAGTTGCAGGCACGGCCGCGACGGTCCGTTGCAGGCTACCGCAGCGGCCCGCGGAAAGGTGAACGGAGCGGTCCCGGTGCGCGCGGCCCAGGCCAGCCACCCACCGCCGCCCGGCGTCAAGCCCCGGCGGCGACCCCTGCCTCGGCCGCCTGGCGGTCGGCATGGTAGGACGAACGGACCATCGGTCCGGAAGCGACGTGGCTGAAGCCCAGGCCGTTGCCGTACCGCTCCAGCTCCTGGTACTCCTCGGGGGTCCAGTAGCGCAGCACCGGGTGGTGGTGGGCGGTGGGCTGCAGGTACTGGCCGATGGTGACCATGTCCACGTCGTGCGCGCGCAGGTCGCGCAGGGTGGCCTGGACCTGGTCCAGGGTTTCGCCCAGGCCGAGCATGATCCCGGACTTGGTCGGGATCGACGGATGCCGGCGCTTGAATTCGCGCAGCAGGGTCAGCGACCACTGGTAGTCGGCGCCGGGACGCACGTTGCGGTACAGGTCCGGCACGGTCTCGATGTTGTGGTTGAACACGTCCGGCGGGTTGGCCGCCAGGATTTCCAGCGCCCGCTCCATGCGGCCCTTGCCGCGGAAGTCCGGGGTGAGGATCTCGATCCGGGTGCCGGGGGCGCGCTCGCGGATCGCGGCGATGCAGTCGACGAAGTGCTGGGCACCGCCGTCGCGCAGGTCGTCGCGGTCCACGCTGGTGACCACCACGTACTTCAGCCCCATGTCGGCGACGGTCGCGCCCAGGTGGGCCGGCTCGCCCGGATCGGGCGGCTTGGGCCGGCCGTGGGCGACGTCGCAGAACGAGCAGCGCCGGGTGCAGACCTCGCCCAGGATCATGAAGGTGGCGGTGCCGTGGCCGAAGCACTCGTGGATGTTCGGGCAGCTGGCCTCCTCGCACACGGTGACCAGGCGGTTCTCGCGCAGCTTGGCCTTGAGGGTGGCCACGGCATTGCCCGAGGGGATGCGGACCCGGATCCACGAGGGTTTGCGCAGCACCGGCGCATCGGCGAACTGGACCGGCGAACGCGAGATCTTGTCGCCGCCGAGCTGCTTCGCGCCCGGTTGCAGCGGGCCGGCCTCCAGCGACGCCTGCGGCGCGGCCGGTTCGGACAGGACCTGGAGCGGAATAGCGCGGGAAGCAGGGGCGGTCATGCGTCCCATTGTAGGCCCAGAGCGAACGGGTTGCCCGGTGCGGACCGGGCATCGTGCTCCGACGGACGGGCGCGATCCCCGCGCATCGACGGGCTTTGCGCGCCTTCGGGCCGCCCTCGCCGGGGAGGATTGCCGGGAACTGCTAGCCCAGGTCCGGCGAGCCGGGCTGCGCGTGCAGCTCCAGGCCGAACTGGCCGGCCACCTGGGCCAGCAGCGCGGGCTTGACCGCTTCCATGGATGAGGGCCCGCCCAGGTCCTGCATCGAGGTCACCCGCAGGCCCTGATAGCCGCAGGGATTGATCCGGTGGAACGGCTCCAGGTCCATGCCGATGTTGAAGGCCAGGCCGTGGAAGGTGCAGCCGCGGCGCACCCGGATCCCCAGCGCGGCAACCTTGGCCTCGCCCACGTACACGCCGGGGGCACCCTCGCGGCGCTCGCCGCCGATGTTCCACTCGGCCAGGGTGTCGATGATCGCCTGCTCGATCCGGCACACGTACTCGCGAACCCCGACGCCGATCCGGCGCAGGTCCAGCAGCGGGTAGAGCACGATCTGGCCGGGGCCGTGGTAGGTCACCTGGCCACCGCGGTCCACGTGCAGCACCGGGATCCCGCCCGGGGCGAGCACGTGCTCGGGCTTGCCGGCCTGGCCCAGGGTGAACACCGGCTCGTGTTCGACCATCCACAGCTCATCCACCGTGTCCTCGCCGCGCGCGTCGGTGAAGCGCTGCATCGCCCGCCATACCGGCTCGTAGGCCTGGCGTCCGAGGTCGTATGCCCGCGCCGGCAGCCGCCGACCCGCCGACCCGCCGGCCGCGCAGGCCGGCGCCGCGTCGCTCACAGCGTCCACTTCACTTCCGGATGGCCGCGCAGGGCCTGGTGCGCGGCGTCGTACTGGGCCCGGCTCTCGGCGCGGAAGCTCATCCGCACGGACACGTACTTGCCGTTGGAGGAATGCTTCCACTGTATGCGCTCCTCCAGTACTTCCACGCCGGCCGCGGCCAGCAGCTTCGGCAACTCGGCCTCCAGGCCGATCCCGGCCGTACCCATCGCGCTGAGCTCGAAGGTGCCGGGGAACTGGAAGCCGTGCTCGGGATTGTCGGATTTGATTTCCATGCCTGCATTATCGAGGCATCCGGCCCGCTTCCCAAGGGCTGGCTGGCGGCGGCCGCGGGCCGCCGCCCGACGGCAAGGGTTACTTGGCCAGTTCGGTGCTGGTGGAGTTCACCCAGCCCTTGTTGCCCAGTTCGTCCTCCACTTCCCACATGACCCCTTCCTTGGCGCCGGTGGGATACAGCAGCATGCCCGGATCGAGGTCGCGCACGGCCGTGCCGGTGCCCTTGGCGTTGGCCAGCAGGCGCGCCGGCTTGGTCACGCGCAGCGCCTGGGTGACGTTGGCCGCGGAAGCGTCGGCCGGCAGGCCGCCGAGCTGCTGGATCAGGTCCGTATAGGCCTGCAAGTAGGCCAGGGTGATGACCTGGCCGATCTCGGTGTTGGCGTAACCGCCCACGCCCGCGCCGCCCAGGCCGCTGCCGAACAGGCCCGCGCCGGCGCCCCAGCCCAGGTCGGTCTTCTTGGCGCTGCCTTCGGCCATGGCCACCTGCTCGGAAGATCGCACGTCGGTGACGGTCAGCACCACGTCGGCGGTCTTGCTCTTGAGGTTGAGGCCACCTAGCAGGGCGCCGGCACGGCCGCCAACCAAACCACCGATCAGGCCCCCGACGGCGTTGCCGCCGGAATTGCTGTTCTGCGAAATCAGGTCCGGCACCAGCACGTAATCGGCGGCCTTCACCTGGCCCTTGCCGATGTTCGAGCCGCGGCGCAGGTCGCCATCGGCCGCCAGGCTGCGCTCGTATTGCGCGGCCGACATGCCGGCGCCGCGGTCCACCAGGGTGAAGCAGCGCGACTTGTTGACGAACACCTTGATCAGCTTGGAAGGCTCCGGCAACTGCGCGCCGGTCCACCAGTTGTGCGCGTTCTCGTTTTCCACCACCGCGATGGTCCCCAGCGGCTTCTGGCACACCGGGATCTCGGCGGTCTGCTGCTTGCGTTGCTCCTGGGCGCTCTTGCGTTGCGCCATCGCCGGTCCGGCCACGGACAGGGAGACAATCGCCAGGGCGGACAACACCGCCAGGCTGGTACGGCTGTTGCGCATGTTCACTCCTTCATCTGCATAGTCGCGGGCCGCCTGCCGGGACGCCCGCATCCCCTGGCCGACTCCGCACCAGGCCCCCGGACGGATGATAGATCAAGGCCGCAACAGGGACCAATGCAGTGCGGCGGCCTCAGTCCGATTCCCACCACATCAGCAGCGCGTGCCACAGGCGCTTGAAGAAGCCGGCCTCCTCGACCGCCTCCAGCGCCACCAGCGGTGCCTGCGCCACCACTTCGCCATCGAGGGCGATCTTCACCGAGCCGATCTCTTGCCCGGCCTCGATCGGCGCCACCAGCGACCGCGGCACTTCCATCGACGGCTTCAGGTCGGCGTAGCGGCCGCGGGGCACGCTCACCAGCAACGGCTCGGCCACGCCCAGTTGCACCTGATCGACCTTGCCTTTCCACACCTTCAGCGGCGCCACCGGCTGGCCCGGCTCGTACAGCTTGTGGGTCTCGTAGAAGCGGAAACCCCAGTTGAGCAGGGCCAGGCTGTCGTCGGCGCGCTGCTTCTCCGAGTCGGAGCCCATCACCACCGCGACCAGGCGCTGGTCGCCGCGCTTGGCCGAGCTCATCAGGCAATACCCGGCGCCGGAATGGTGGCCGGTCTTGATCCCGTCCACGCTCGGGTCGCGCCACAACAGGCGGTTGCGGTTCGGCTGGGTGATGCCGTTGACCGTGAACTCCTTGATGCTGTTGTAGGCGTAGGCCTCGGGGAAATCGCGGATGAACGCGCGGCCGAGCAGCGCCAGGTCGTGCGCGGTGCTGTAGTGCTCCGGCGAGGACAGGCCGTGGGCATTGGCGAAGTGGGTGTTCTTCAGCCCGATCTTCGCCGCGTAGTTGTTCATCAGCTCGGCGAAAGCCTCCTGGCTGCCGGCGACGTGCTCGGCCAGGGCGATGGCGGCGTCGTTGCCCGACTGCACCGCCATGCCCTTCTCCATGTCCGCCAGCGGCGCGCGCGAGTTGACCGGGAAGCCGCTGAAACTGCCGTCGGTGCGGGCGCCGCCCTCGCGCCAGGCGCGCTCGGACATCAACACCTGGTCGTCGGGCTTGACCTTGCCGGCGGCCTGCTCGGCAGCGACCACATAGGCGGTCATCACCTTGGTGATGCTGGCCGGCTCCACCCGCTCGTCGATGTTCTCGCCGGCCAGCACCTGGCCGGTGGCGAAGTCCATCACCAGCCAGGCGCTGGACTTCGCCGGGGCCGGTGCGGCGGGGATGGCGACCTCGCCGGCCGCAGCCGGCGCGGCGGCGACGGGGGGCTGGGGCGGGGTCGTGTCCTGGGTCTGGGCCACGGCCAGGCCGGCAACCAGGGTCGAGGCAAGCGCGACGGCGAATGCGCGCGGGGTGAACGCGCCGGTGAAACGGAACTTCATGCGGATGCGGACTCCTGCTGTGCCGGCTGCAGGCCGGCGGGACGGATCGGGGGCGCCGCCGGGCGGATGCGGCGCGAACCTGCAATTGTAAACGCCGGCCGACGCCGGCTCCGGCATCAGTCGCGGACCAGTTGCGGCGTACCGAATCCCAGACCGGCGATGCGACCGGCAAGTTCCATCGCATCGGCGCCGCCGGCAGCCACCCGCAACCGCCACCAGGTACGCCCGCCGGCGACCACGTCGTCCAGGCGGGCACCGGCGATGCCGGCCGCGGCCAGGCGCTCCAGGGCGCGACGGGCGTTGTCCAGGCTGGAAAAGCTGGCGATCTGCAGCACCGGACCGGAAGGCAGCGCAGCCGGGGCGCCCGCCGGGGGGGCAGGTGAATCGGCCACCTGCGGCGCGATCGGGGTCACCGACACCGGCACCTGGGCAAAGGCCCCGGTCGTGGACGGCAGGGCCTGGACCAGGGTGTCCAGGCCAGTGGCCGGAAGGGCGGTGGTCGTGGCCGCCGTCGCCTGCGGCGGCGGCCCGGCCGCACGGTCGGTGACGGGCGCCGTGCCGGCGAACGATACCGGCGCATCCGCTTCGGCAGAGGTCAGCGCCCGCACCTCCACCCGCCCCGTGCCGCGCGCCACGATCCCCAGCTTCACCGCCGCCGCGTAGCTGAGGTCGATCACCCGTCCGTCGTGGAACGGACCGCGGTCGTTGACCCGCACCACCACCGACTTGCCGTTGTCCAGGTTGGTCACCCGGGCGAAGCTGGGCAGCGGCAGGGTCTTGTGCGCGGCGCTGAAGGCGTACATGTCGTACACCTCCTGGTTGGAGGTGCGGCGGCCGTGGAATTTGGCGCCGTAGTAGGACGCGGTGCCCTGCTCGACATAGCCGCGCGGCCGGTCCATGACGTGGTACTGCTTGCCCAGCACCGAATACGGCGAACGGTTGCCGATCGGCGAACGCGGCTCGTCCGTCACCCGCGGCTCGGGGATGCAGTCCACGTTGGGCACGTAGTCCGGGGTGGTGTCCCTGACCCCGGGCTTGTACAGGCCGCCGGCGACGTAGTGGCCGCGCGTGGACGGATCTTCCTGTACCGGCGCGTACGGCGACTTGCCGGTACAGCCGGGCGGCAGCGCCGCCGCCGCGCCCGTCGTCGCCTTGCCGACCACCGTCCCGGCGGCGGCATCCTGTGGCTTCTTCGGCACGCCGGCGCAGGCGGCCAGCGCCAGCACCGCCAGGACCGCCGGCGCGCGCAGCCAGCGCTTCATGCCGGCGGGATCTCGCGCCCGGCGATCGCCTGCGAGAGTTGGTACACCGCCATCGCGTACATTTTCGAGATGTTGTAGCGGGTGATCGCGTAGTAGTTCTGGAAGCCCAGCCAGTATTGCGGGCCGGCGGCCCCCTCCAGCGACACCGGGGTGGCGCCGATGCCCGCCGGCACCTGCTGCTGCGGCGCATAGCCGCGCGCGGCCAGCTCGGCCAGGCTGTGGCTCGGGGTCCAGTCCTCCGGATCGAACGGCTCGCGTCCGGCGGCCAGGGTGGCCGGCACCGCGATCGGCGCGCCCGGTACCCAGCCGCCCTTGTTGACGAAGTAGTTGGCGACCGACGCGAACACGTCGTCGAGACTGTTGAACAGATCGCGGCGGCCGTCGCCGTCGCCGTCCACGGCGAACTGGCGATAGCTGGAGGGCATGAACTGGCCCATGCCCATCGCCCCGGCGTAGCTGCCCTTGAGCGCGGCGATATCCAGCTTCTCCTCGCGCGCAAGCGCGAACAGCTGCGCCAGTTCGTCGCGGAAGAACAGTTCGCGGCGCACCTCGCGTTCCAGCTTGGCCGGGTCGCCGCTGCGCGGGTAGCGAAACGCCAGCGTGTACAGCGCGTCGAGCACCGAATAGTTGCCGGTGTTGCGGCCGTAGCTGGTCTCCACGCCGATGATCGCCACGATCAGTTCGGCCGGCACCCCGGTGCGCGCCTGCACCTTCTCCAGCGCCTGGCGGTTCTGGGCCAGGAACGCGCGGCCACCGTCGATCCGCGCCTGGGTGATGAACATCGGCCGGTATTCGTGCCACGGCTTGGTCCGCTCGGCCGGGCGCGACATCGCCGCGACCACCGAATCGAGGAACTTCGCGTTGGCCAGGGTCGCTTCGATCTCCGCCGCGGGAATGCCGAAACGCCTGGACGTATCGCGGACGAAGCTGGCGCGCGCGGTCTCGAACGGCACCGGCGCCAGGTCCACCGCCGGCGCGGCGACCTTCTCCGGCACGGCCTCGGCCGGTGGGTTCGCCGCGGTCGGTCCGCGGGGGACGGCCGGGGCCGGCGGCGAGGCCACCACGGCCTCCTTCGGCACGCAGCCCAGGAGCACCAGGGTGAGCAATCCAGTCAATGCGGGTTTCGTCATCGGCGGCAGATTAGCATCGCCGCCAAGGGCACGGAACCGGCCTGAACCCTAGCGGTAGCCGTGCACCGGCCGGTGCGTGCGCACCGCCATCACCAGGCCCAACCCGGCCAGCAACGACACCGCCGACGTGCCGCCGTAGCTGAGCAGCGGCATCGGCACGCCCACCACCGGCAGCAGGCCGGAGACCATGCCGCCGTTGACCACGCCGTAGACGAAGAAGGCCAGGCCGAGCGAGCCGGCGAGCAGGCGCGAATAGGTGTCGCGCGCCTGCATCGCGATCCACAGGCAACGCCCGATCACGAACAGGTACAGCGCCAGCACCGTGGCCACGCCGATCCAGCCGAACTCCTCGCTGAGCACCGCGAACACGAAATCGGTGGTCTGCTCGGGGATGAAGTTCAGGTGCGACTGGCTGCCCTCGCCCCAGCCCTTGCCGGTGAGTCCGCCCGAACCAATGGCAATCTTGGACTGGATGATGTTCCAGCCGTCGCCCAGCGGGTCGGTCTCGGGATTGCGATAGGCCAGGATGCGGCCCTGCTGGTACGGCCGGAGCATGCCGAACCATTCGATGGGTGCGAACAGCGCCAGCCCGCCCAGCACCGCCGCCGCGCCACCGGCGGCCAGCCACCAGCCCCAGGCCAGGCCCGCCAGGTACAACGCGAACACGCCGCTGGCGACGACCAGCATCGCCGTGCCGAAGTCAGGCTGGCGCAGGATCAACCCGGTCGGCACCGCGATCAGCACCGCGGTGACCAGCACCGTGCCGATCCGCGGCGGCAACGGCCGCGAATGCAGGTACCAGGCCACCATCATCGGCAAGGTGATCTTCAGCAGTTCGGACGGCTGCAGGTAGAACACGCCCAGGTTGAGCCAGTGGCGGCCGTGCTTGCCGGTACCGACCAGCAGCACTGCGATCAGCGGCAGCAGCGACAGTGCGTAGACCGCCGGCGACCAGGCCCGCAACCGGATCACCGACACCCGCGACAGCATCCACATCGCCGCCAGGCCGATCGCGAAGCGCGCGCCCTGGGCCTTGATCAGCGCGGGTCCGTTGGCCGCGCCGCCGGCGCTGTACAGCACCGCCAGGCCGAAGCCCATCAGCGCCAGCAGCGCCAGCAGCAACGGCCAGTCCAGGGTGCGCGTGGCACGCCCGGCCAGGTCCAGCAGCCAGCGCAGGAAATCCTTCACCGCTCGTCCCCGGTGTTTGCCGGCGGCGCGGGCGGCGGCGGACCTTCGTGCGCCGGTGCGGGAGCCGGCACGGGTCCGGAAACGGCGGCGGGGGCGGTTGCCGGGTCCGCTTCGGTGTCGTCGGCCACGTATCCGGGCGTGTCGCCTCCGGTCGCCGCGGGGTGGGGCTGCAGCGGCACGCCCGCCGGACCCGCTGCGACGGGCGCCGCAATGGCATGGCGGCGCGCCCAGGTACCGAAGCCATTGGTCGCCGGGTTGCGGTCCGACTCCACGATCGGCGTGCGCCGCGAGGCCATTGCGGCGGCAGGCGCGGCCGCGGCGGTTGCCGCATGCGCTTGCGCGGCGGCCGGGGGTGCGGCCACCGCCTCCGGGCCGGTACCGGCACCCGTTCCCTGCGCCGCCGCCCGCACGCAGGCCGCGTCGCCCGCGGCGCAGTCGAGCACCACCGCCCCGTCGATCGGCTCCAGCCCCTTCGGCAGCTTGCCCAGCAGCCAGGCATCGAAGATCGCGCGCGCGATCGGCGCGGCGGTGCTGGCGCCGTAGCCGCCGCCCTCCACCGCCACCGCCACCGCGATCTGCGGGTCGTCGGCCGGCGCATAGCCGATGAACAGCGCGCGGTGGCGCAGGTGCATCGGCAGGCTGCGCGGATTGACCGCGGCGGTGCCGCGGCGGCTGACGACCTGCGCGGTGCCGGTCTTGCCGGCAATGCGGTAGGGAATGCCCACTCCTATCGGCCGCGCGGTGCCGCCCGGACCATGCACGGTGGCCACCATGCCCTCGCGCACCACCTGCAGGTGGTCGGCGCGCTCGCTGATCGCGGCGGGCTCGGGCTGGGACAGCGGCGCCCATGGCGCATCGAAGCGGTCGCGGCGCGCCTCGACCACGTGCGGATGGCGCAGCCTGCCTGCGTCGGCCAGCGCGCCGGTGCCGCGCACCATCTGCAGCGGGGTCACCTTCCAGTCGCCCTGGCCGATGCTCATGTTCACCGTGTCGCCGGGGAACCAGCGCTCCTTGCGGGTCTTCAGCTTCCACGCCGGATTGGGCAGGATCCCCGAGGTCTCGCCGGCCAGGTCGATGCCGCTGGGCTGGCCGAACCCGTAGCGGGTCAGGTACTGGTCGATGCGGGCGATGCCCATGTCCAGGGCGAGCCGGTAGTAGTAGGTATTGACCGAATCGGCGATCGACTTGCGCGCGTCGGTCCAGCCGTGGCCGCCGCGATGCGAGTCGCCCCAGCCGCGGCTGGTGCCGGGGAGGTAGAACATGCCGGTGGACAGGGTCTTGTCCTCGGGCCGGCGGATGCCGCTGTCCAGCCCGGCCAGGGCCAGGAACGGCTTGAGCGTGGAGCCGGGCGCCACCCCGCCGAGCACGGCGCGGTTGAACTGCGGGCGCGAGGGATTGTCGTTCAGCGCGCGGAAGTCGGCATGGGAGATGCCGTTGACGAACAGGTTCGGATCGAACGCCGGCAGGCTGACCAGGGCCAGGATCTCGCCGGTGCGCGGATCCATCGCCACCGCGGTGCCCTCCAGTTCGCCGAACGCGGCCACCGCGGCGCGCTGCAGTTCGGCATCGATCGACAGGCGCAGGTCCACGCCCGGCCGCGCCGGCACCCGCCCGATCGTGCGCAGCGCGCGGCCCTGCACGTTGGTCTCGATCTGCTCGTAGCCGACCTGGCCGCGCAGCAGTTCCTCGTAGGAACGCTCCACCCCGGTCTTGCCGATATGGCTCAGCGCGCCGCCGCCGTCGCCGAGCTTGGCCAGGTCGTCCTCGTCGATCCGGCCGACGTAGCCGACCACGTGCGCCAGCAGGTCGCCGTAGGGATAGTGGCGGGTCAGGTAGGGCTGCAGTTCCACCCCGGGGAAGCGCCAGCGGTTGACCGCGAAGGCGGCCATCTCCTCGTCGCTCAGGCGCAGCTTCAGCGCGATCGGCATGAAACCGCGGCCGGCCTTGCGCTCGCGGCGGAAGCGCGCGATCTCGTCTTCGTCCAGCGCGATCACCTGGCCCAGGCCGGCCAGCAGTTCGTCGATGTCGCCGGCCTTGTCCGGAGTGACATCGAGCCGGAACGCCGGCACGTTCTCGGCCAGCAGCCGGCCCTGGCGGTCGTAGATCATGCCGCGCGCCGGCACCACCGGGCGCGGGCGGATCCGGTTGGCTTCCGAGCGGGTGGCATAGTCGGCGTGCTGCAGCACCTGCAGGCGGAAGTACCAGGCACCCAGGCCAACCAGGGCCAGCGCCACCGCCAGGAAGCCGAGCACGGCGCGGCGGCGGAACTGCTCGGCTTCCGCATGCGGGTTCTTGGCCGGGCGCCGGTTGTTCATCGTCGTGCGCGCTCAGTCCCGGCGCCGGCCCAGGCGCAGCGCGTCCAGCAGCAGGAACAGCGGCGGCCACAGCGCCACGCCCAGCAGCGGCGCCCACCAGTAGTTCCAGGGCAGCCGCGGCTGGCCCAGGGCCAGATGGATGGCCGCGTCCACGATCCGGTCGTTGAGCAGCAGCGCGCCGATCGCCAGCGCCTGCTGGGTCAGCGGGAAGAAACGCAAGCGCGCGCGGAAGCGCTGCAGGATGAAGGCCATGATCACCAGCCGCAGCGCGTACTGCCCGAGCAGGCCGCCATACACCAGATCGGCGGCCAAGCCGACGCAGAAGGCCAGGCCCAGGCCGGCGCGCGTGGGCGCCTCGATCACCCAGTAGGCCAGCACCAGCGCCAGCCAGAACGGGCGCAGCGGCTGCAGCACCTCGGGCAGCGGCAGCAGGCCCAGCAGCAGGGCCACGCCCAGGCTCGCCGGCATCACCCAGCCGCCTTCGCGCAGGCGGCTCATCGCGGCGTCTCCGCCGGGGGCGGGGCGGCGGTACTGGGGGGATCCGGCACCGGCGCGGTCGATGCCTCCCGGCGCGGAACGCCGGCGGCGGATCCGCCCGGGACCACCGGCGCGGCGCCGCTGCGCAGCAGCAGCACGTCGCGGCCGCGGTCCAGCTGCGCCGCCGGGGCCAGTTCGCCGACCAGGAAGGCCTGGCTCTCGTCGGGGCGCAACGCAGTGATCATGGCCACCGGGAATCCCGGCGGGAAGCGCCCGCCCAGGCCGGAGGTGACCAGGGCGTCGCCGACCTGGACGTCGCGGTTCAGCGGCACGTCGTGCAATTCCAGGCGGTCGCCGCGGCCGTAGGCGATGAGGCGCACGCCATTGCGCGCGATCATCACCGGCACCGCATGGTCCGGGTCGGTCAGCAGCAGCACGGTGGACTGCATCGGCGTGACCTCGACCACCTGGCCGAGCAGGCCGCCGGCGTCGATCACCGCCTGCCCGACGTGCACGCCCTGGCGGCTGCCGGCGGCCAGCACCAGACGCTGCCGCGACGGCTCCAGGTCGATGTCCAGGATCGGCGCCAGCTGCACGTCCAGGCCGCTGCGCTCGACCACCCCGAGCAGGTCGCGCAGCTGGGCGTTGTCGATGGCCGCGTTGCGCAGCCGGGTCAGGCGCGCGTTGGCCAGCAGCAGATCGTTGCGCAGCCGGTCATTCTCCTCCCGCAGCGCCGCACGCGAGGCGAAGGTGTCCCGCAACGCGCTGCCCAGGCGCCCGGGCAATCCGGCCAGGGCCCAGACCGGCTGCACCAGCAGCTGGGCCTGGCCGCGCACCTGGCGCAGCCAGCCGCCACGGTGATCGAGCACCAGCAGGGCGATGGCCAGCGCCAGGTACGCCAGCAGCCGCAGCGTACCGGCGGTGTCGCCGGGGCGGGCGGCGGCTTGGGGTCCGGGATGGGACGACACGGAAGCGGTTCGGCGGGCGCGTGGGAGACGAGAGGCGAGTATGACCGCGAAGGGCGCCATCCGGGCGCGGTGCCCGGCGCGCGGCTCAGTCCGGGGCGAAGAACTCGTTGCCGTGCATGTCCACCAGCTCCAGCGCGCGGCCGCCGCCGCGGGCCACGCAGGTCAGCGGATCGTCGGCGACCTGCACGTGCAGGCCGGTCTCCTCGCCGATCAGCTTGTCCAGGTCGCGCAGCAGGGCGCCGCCGCCGGTGAGCACGATGCCGCGCTCGGCCACGTCGGCGCACAGTTCCGGCGGGGTCTGCTCCAGCGCCAGCTTGACCGCCGAGACGATCCCGGCCAGCGGTTCGTGCAGCGCCTCGAGCACCTCGTTGGAGTTGATCTTGATCATCTTCGGCACGCCCTCGGCGAGGTTGCGGCCGGAGATCTCCATCTCGCTGACCACCGCCTGCGGGTAGGCGCAGCCCAGCTCGACCTTGATCCGCTCGGCGGTGGCCTCGCCGATCAGCATGCCGTGGTTGCGGCGCACGTAGTTGGTGATCGCCTCGTCGAAGCGGTCGCCGCCGATCCGCACCGAGGCCGAATAGACGATGCCGTTGAGCGAGATCACCGCCACCTCGGTGGTGCCGCCGCCGATGTCGATGACCATCGAGCCGCGCGCCTCCGACACCGGCATGCCGGCGCCGATCGCCGCGGCCATCGGCTCCTCGATCAGGTACACGTCGCGGGCGCCGGCCTCCTCGGCCGATTCCTTGATCGCGCGGCGCTCGACCTGGGTCGAGCCGGCCGGCACGCACACCAGCACCCGCGGGCTCGGGCGCAGGAAGCGGGTCTTGTGCGCCTTCTTGATGAAGTGCTTGAGCATGGCCTCGGTGTAGGTGAAGTCGGCGATCACGCCGTCCTTCATCGGCCGGATGGTGGTGATGTTGCCGGGGGTGCGGCCGAGCATCTGCTTGGCCTCGGCGCCCACCGCCGCCACCGAGCGGGTGCCGCCGATGGCGCGGTCCTGGCGCACCGCCACCACCGAGGGCTCGTTCAGCACGATGCCCTGCCCGCGCACGTAGATCAGGGTGTTGGCCGTGCCCAGGTCGATGGACAGGTCGTTGGAAAACATGCCGCGGAGTTTCTTGAACATCGGGGGAGGCGGTCCTGGGAAGGCTGGCCGGGGCCAGGCGACCGGCGCCGGGGGAGCGCCGATAGCGAAATTTTGGGCAGAAAACGGACCGGTTAGCCTAGCAACGCCGCCGCGGCCGGGCAAGGAAAATCCGCGGCAAAAACCCGCCTTCCGCGCTCGGCAACGGCGGCGCCGGCGCCCCCGTCGGGTCGCCGCGGGCTGGCCGCGCCGGGACGCAGCCGGTAACCTTTGCGCCGCGGCCCCGCCGCCCGCCCCGCCCGTGCCCCTACGCCCGCCACCGGGCCTCCCGAGCAGCCAGCCGATGTCCACCCTGATCTGTGGTTCCCTCGCCTTCGACACCATCATGGTGTTCCCGGACCAGTTCAAGAACCACATCCTGCCGGACAAGGTGCACATCCTGAACGTGTCGTTCCTGGTGCCGCGGATGCGCCGCGAGTTCGGCGGCTGCGCCGGCAACATCGCCTACAACCTGCACCTGCTGGGCGGCAAACCCATTCCGATGGGCACGGTGGGCGCGGATTTCGGGCCGTACCGGCAGCATTTCGAGGCGCTGGGAATCGACCTGTCCCGGATCAAGGTGATCGAGGAGCTGTTCACCCCGCAGGCCTTCATCACCACCGACCACGACAACAACCAGATCACCGCCTTCCATCCCGGGGCGATGGCACGCAGCCACGAGAACCACGTCAGGGACGTGCCCGGCGTGACCCTGGGCCTGGTCGGCCCGGACGGGCGCGAGGGCATGCTCCAGAACGCAGCCGAATTCAAGGAGATGGGCGTGCCGTTCATCTTCGACCCCGGCCAGGCCATGCCACTGTTCAACGGCCAGGAACTGCGCCAGTTCATCGACCTGGCCGACTACGTGGTGGTCAACGACTACGAGTCCAACCTGCTGCAGGAGCGCACCGGCTGGAGCGACCGCGAGATCGTGCAGCGGGTGAGCGCCTACATCACCACCCAGGGGCCGCGCGGGGCGCTGGTCCATACCCCGGAGAAGACCTGGGAGGTGCCGCCGGCGCACGAGCGCCGGGTGGTGGACCCGACCGGCTGCGGCGACGCCTTCCGCGCCGGCCTGATCCATGGCATCCAGAACGGCTACGACTGGCTGACCATCGGTCGCATGGGCAACCTGATGGGCGCGCTCAAGGTCGAGCACCCGGGCACCCAGAACCAGCGTTTCGACTTCGCCGAGTTCAACGACCAGTTCAAGCAGCAGTTCGGCTATTCGCTCTGAGGCACGCGCGCGGGCTCAGCCGGGCAGGCCGCGGCCTGGCGTCGCAGCCAGTCGGGCAGGTCGCGGCGGCGCACGCCTTCGCGGCGCGCCTGGGCCAGGCGTTCGAGCATGTAGTCGCGCCTGGCCGGATCCTCGCCGGCCAGCGACAGGGCCAGGTCGCGGTCCATCCAGCGGCGGATGACCAGGTACAGCCCCACGTGCAGCGCGATCGCCGGGATCGTGACCGCGGCGACGATCAGGTAGTCGACGTTCATGGCGCGTGCATCGGTCCGGCGCCGTCGCGCCTCAATCCCAGCCCGGCATCTGGCTACCGTCCAGGCCACCGACCTCGAACACCGCGGTGCGGGTGCCGCCGGCCTTCGCCGGCCCGCCCTTGACGGGAAATTCCACCTGCAGCCGCTGCGCCTTTCGCAGCTTCTTCCACAGGCCGCGGTAGTCCTCGATGAACATGGCGATGGCCTCGTCGGTCTTCGGCCGCCAGGCGGACATCGGTTTCGGCGCCGCATCGTCGAAGGCGACCTTGATCTTGCAGCCGCCGTAGCAGTCGAAGTCGCCGCCCTGCAGTACCAGATAGGCGCTGCGCTTCCATTCGGGATGGTCGCGGATCACCAGCTGCACCGTGGCCGGCGCGGCACCGCCGGTATCGACCGGCTCGGTGCTTAAGATCGCCGCCGAGCGCTGCTCGCCCTTGCCGGCGGCCACCCGCGCGTAGCTCCACAACGCGGCCAGGCGGCGCTGCTCGCGCGTGGCGTCGGCCTTGGCGGTGACTTCCGCCAGCGCCGGCGCCACGACCGCGGCGGCCTGGGTGCCCGGGTACTGGGCCAGCAGTGCGGCCCCGTGCACGCGCGCCAGTTCCCAGTTGCCCGCGGTCACCGCCGCGTCGTACTCGCCCTGCAGTTTGGCGGCGTCCCGCTCCTTCGCCAGCACCTCGGCGGCGGCCTGGGCCTGACGCTGCGCCTCGCGGTCGGTGCAGGCGGTGGCGGCCAGCAAGGTGGTGCCCAGGAACACGGCACGGGCCAGGCGGGTCAGGATCGGGTTCATCGCCATGCTCCTGCGCGGACAGGGGGGAGCGCGCCGGCGGCACTGCCGGCGCGCAGGGAGGGTCACGGCTGCGGCGCCTGTTCCGGCTGCGGCTGCGGCGGTACCGGGGCCGCGACGGGCGCCGGTGGCGCGGCACTGGCGCCGGCCTTGGCCAGCAACGCCTCGACCGAGGCGGTGGTGATCGGGTGGTAGCCCGGGCGGGCGCGCGCGAAGACTTCGCGGGCGAAGGCCAGTCCGTCCGGCGTCCTGGCCAGCTCGGTGTAGATCGGCATCACCAGCTTGCGCCGGCCGACGCGCTGGATGAACTCGCCCGCGGCCGGGCGCGCCTCCAGGTATCCGCTGCGCAGCGCCAGCGGATACCAGCGCATGGCGATCTCGCCATTGGACGTGCCAGTGAACTTGTAGGCCTCGTCCAGCTGCTTGAGCTGCTCGGGCTTGAGCGTATCGCCCATGCCTTCCAGGAAGTGCACCCAGGCCTGGGTGCCCCACTCATCGGTGACCTGCGCGCTGGGCAGCTGCGCGCTGCCGCGCCAGGCGATGCGCGCGGTATCGACGTTGGCGAAGGTGCGCGAGCGCGCCTGGGTGGCCACGGCCGGGATGCCCGGCTGGTTCAGCCAGGCGTCCAGCTCCTCGGGCAGCACCGCGTTGGGGTTCTTCGGCAGCAGGTTCTGCTTGAGGTAGGCGACGAACTGGTCGGTGTCGGCGCTCTGGAAGGCATGGTCGTCGAACCACGCGCGCAGGAACGGATCGAACACCTCGCGGCCGAAACGCTGCTCCAGGAACTGCAGGAACCAGGCGCCCTTGACGTAGGCCACCTCGCTCAGCGCCTCATCCGGGTCGCGCTCGGTCAGCGGCGGCAGGGCCAGGGCCTGGTCGGCCGGGCTCATCCCCTCCAGGTCTTTCTTCAGCCCGGCCTGGTCGATCTGCCGCTCCATGTCGGCCATCTCCACGCCGTACAGGGCTTCGGTGATGCGGCCCTGGACATAGGTGGTGAAGCCCTCGTTGAGCCAGATGTCCTTCCAGCTGGCGTTGGTCACCAGGTTGCCCGACCAGCTGTGCGCCAGTTCGTGGGCGATCAGCGAAACCAGCGACTTGTCGCCGGTGATCACCGTGGGAGTGATGAAGCTCAGGCGCGGGTTCTCCATGCCGCCGAACGGGAACGACGGCGGCAGCACCAGCATGTCGTAGCGCTCCCAGCGGTAGGGGCCGTACAACTGCTCGGTGGCGGCGATCATCTGCTCGGTGTCCTCGAACTCCTTGACCGCGCGATCGACCATCGCCGGCTCGGCCCACACACCGCTGCGTTCGGAGATCGGCTTGAACGCCAGGTCGCCCGCGGCGATCGCCAGCAGGTAGGACGGGATCGGCTGCGGCATCCTGAAACTGTAGTCGCCGTCGCGGACCGCGTTCGGGTCGTTGTCGGCGCTCATCAGCACCATCACGTCCGGACGCGAAGTGACATGGGCGTTGTAGGTGAAGCGCACGCTGGGGGTGTCCTGCAGCGGCACCCAGCTTCGCGCATGGATCGCCTGCGACTGGCTGAACATGAAGGGCAGCTGCTTGCCCTCGGTCATCGCCGGTTCCAGCCACTGCAGGCCCGAGGCGGTCGGCGCGGTGTGGTAGGTGACGCGGATGCTTTCGTTGCGCTGCGGCGCCTCGATGGTCAGCTTGCTGCCGAACACCGGATCGGCGGCGGCCAGGGTGAACTGCAGCGGCGTCCAGGCGCCGTCGGCCTCGCCCTCGACCTTGAGGATGGTCAGATCGCGGGTGTCGAGCACCAGCTGGGTGGCGTCCGGATCGACCCAGTCCAGCTGGTAGGTGGCGGTGCCGGCCAGTTGCTTCTGGTCGAAGTCCAGGGACAGGTCCAGGCCCAGGTCGGCGATGCGGACCCGTTCGGGCTGGGCATAGGAACTTTCGTCGTGGCGGCGTGCGGATACCGTCTCCCCGGCCGGCTTGGCGGCCGGCGGGGCATCGGTCGAAGCGGCCTTGTCGCCGGAACAGCCGCCGGCGGTGGCGACCATGGCAAGGGAAAACAACAGGACGGGAAGGCGCATGGGGCGTACGGCCTGAAACGGGGAAGCGCCCAGTTTAACCCGCAGCCCCGCGGGCCGGCCGCATGCTCCCGGCGGGGTCGGCCGCCGGTGGGGTGCCTTTCATGTTGTCGCCGGGAGCCGCCAGCCAACGGCCGGCGCGACAGCCGCCCGGGACGGTTTCAGACCCTGTAGCCGGTATGCACGGCCACGATCCCGCCATTGAGATTGACGTAGCCGCAGCGCGACAGCCCCGCCGCCTCCATCATTCCCTTCAGCGCGTCCTGCGGCGGATGCTTGCGGATGCTCTCGGCCAGGTACTGGTAACTGTCCGCATCGCCGGCGAACAGGCTGCCGAGCTTGGGCAGCACCTTGAACGAGTGGAAGTCGTAGATCGGCCGGAACCACTCGGACTTCACCTCCGAGAACTCCAGCACCCGCGCCTGCCCGCCGACCCGCAGCACCCGCGCGATCTCGCGCAGCGCCGCGTCCTTGTCGGTGACGTTGCGCAGGCCGAAGGCCATGGTCACCAGGTCGAAACTGGCGTCCGGGAACGGCAGCTTCTCGGCGTTGCACTGCACGTACTCCAGCCCCGATACCAGGCCGCGGTCGGTGAGCCGGTCGCGGCCGACCGAGAGCATGCCGGCGTTGATGTCGCCCAGCACGATGCTGCCCGATTCGCCCACCCGCGGCCTGAGCAGCGCGGCGATGTCGCCGGTGCCCCCCGCCAGGTCGAGGACCCGGTCGCCCGGCTTGACCTGGCAGGTCGCCACGAAATAGCGCTTCCAGGCCCGGTGGATGCCCAGGCTCATCAGGTCGTTCATCAGGTCGTACTTGCCGGCGACCGAGGTGAACACCTGTCCGACCAGCTTCTGCTTGTCCCCGGCAGGAACGTCGCGGAAGCCGAAATGGGTGGTGCCGCTGTCGTAGGGGGACGGGGTTTCGGGGGCCTGGCTCATGCTGGCGATTATGGCACCCCTCGCGCAGAATCCCCCCATGAACACCACGACCCCCGACTACCGCGCCATGCTCACCGTCGCCATCGAGGAAGCCCGCCAGGGCCTGGCCGAAGGCGGCATCCCGATCGGCGCGGCGCTGTTCGCGCGCGACGGCACCCTGCTCGGACGCGGCCACAACCGGCGGGTGCAGGAAGGCGACCCGTCGGTGCACGGCGAGACCGACGCCTTCCGCAAGGCCGGCCGCCAGCGCTCCTACCGCGACACGATCATGGTCACCACCCTGTCGCCGTGCTGGTACTGCAGCGGACTGGTGCGCCAGTTCGCCATCGGCACGGTGGTGATGGGCGAATCGGCCAATTTCCAGGGCGGCCATGACTGGCTGCGAGAGCACGGCGTGGAAGTGGTGGACCTGGGCGACGCCGAGTGCATCGCCATGCTGGGCGACTGGATCGCGGCCCATCCGGAAGTCTGGAACGAGGACATCGGCGAGGACTGAAGCCGCGCCAAGGCATCCGCCTCAACCCGGCTTGGCCACCATCAGCCAGAAGATGGCGATCACTCCGAGGAACGCCGGCCAGCCCAGCCAGAACCACCAACGCATGATGCGGCGGTAGGCCGCAGGCAACGGCGCGCCGTCCCGTTCCGCCTGCTGCGCCAGATTGCGCGCACGGGCCTGCAACCACACGACCGGCAGCCAGCAGGCGCCGACTACGAAGAACAGCACCAGCGACCACTTGATCCAGAAGTGGCCCAGCGGGATGCCGAGGAAGTTCGCCAGCCAGAGCCCGGTGAGCAGTTGCGTGACCACGGCCGGCGCAGTGAAGCAGTAGTCGGCGATGACCAGCGTGCGCGCGGTGGCGGCGATCACCTTCGCATCGCCGCGCAGGTGCGCGACCCACATGAAAAAGGCGATCCCCAGCCCGGTGCCGAACAGCAGGGTCGAGGACAGGATATGGATCCATTTCACCAGGAAGTACGACATCTCATCTCCGGTCCGAGACTACCCACAGCACTGCCAGCGTCGGCAGCAGCACCAGGTTCTTGGCCAGACCGCCCAGTGGATCGAGCCACAACGCCGGCAATCCCAGACCGAACACGAGCGTATAGACCAGCAGCAACGCCAGCATCGCGGCCACCGCAACGCGCGGGCGCCAGCCGCTCAACAGCCACAGGCCCAGCAATGCGTCTACCACCGCGCCCGACCGCGCCAGCGCCGCCGGTGCAGCGTCCTGCAACCACGAACCCGTGGTCAGCGCCTCGATCTGCGCCGCTGGAGTGAGCCACCCAGCCAGCGCGGACAGCAGCCAAAGCAGCGCCACCGAAATGCGCAGCGCTGGCGCGATGAAGTAGAGCTGCGCATGCCAGCGATCCTGGACCTGGCTGGGCGTGGCCGCCAGCGCTTCGGACAAGGATCGGGTGCCGATGTCGAAATCCAACTGCAGCCGCGCCTGCGTGTCCGGCGCGGCAACGTTGCCGCGCCGGAGCATGCGCCACATGGTCTCGCCTACCGGGCCGCGTCCCAGCACCTCCATGATCCGGACCGCCGCCGACACGCCCCATTCCGGCACGGTCAGCACACGCTCGCCGGGAATCCGCAGCCATCGCCGCCACCGCCGCTGGTATTCGCGCAGGCTCATCGGTTCCGGTCCGGCCATCTGGTACACACCGCGCACCGGGTTCTCGACCGCACGGGCCACGATTTTTCCCAAGTCTTCGGCCGCCACCGGCTGCACCTGCCAGTGGCCATCGCCTGGCAAGGGCTGGATGCCGGGAAAGGCCGCCAGCGCGCGCAGCAGCGAAGTTCCGCCGTAGGAACCGGAGGTGGAATAGACCACCGAAGGACGCAGGATCACGGTATCAAGCGGAAGGTGCAGCAGGGCCTCATCGAAGCGGTGCTTGGAGGCGACGAACCCGCCGTCCTCGGGAATGCCCAGCGCCGATACCTGCACGAAGCGGCTGACCCCCGTCTCGACACAGGCCTTCGCCAGCGCCAACGGCGCAGCGGCATGCACGGCCTCGAAGGTCTGCGTGCCCTGCTCACGCAGGATGCCGGCGGCGTTGACCACCGCATCCACTCCTTGCAGTAGCGGGATCCAGTCATCGGGCGAAAGCATCCGCGCGAGATCACAATGCCGTTCGTCAGCAGCCGGCTGCCTGCCCGCGATACGCACCCCACGCAGCACATGCCAACCGTGGCGGCGCAATGCCGCCACCAGATAGCCGCCAATGAAGCCGCCGGCACCGACCACCAGCACCGTTCGCGATGGTGGCGCGGATGCGCCAGGCTGACGACCCTGTTCCATGTGTGTTCCGCGCCCGTTTTCGCGGCAGCGTAGCAAAGGACCATACGCGTCCCATGGCATCGGAGGATCTGGAAGCCTGGGGAATCCGAGACCGTCCTTTCCTGACACCACAATCAAGAACTCCCGATGGCGAAGGCGATGCCGACTTGCCATCTTGATAAGCATATACATAGCAATTACAATATTACTCTTATAATTTCCTTATGAACACGGTCCATTGGACCAACAAGGCGGTCCGCCAACTCCGCAAGCTGGATCGCAAGATTCAGGTCGATATCCGCGATACGGTGTCACGGAAGCTTCCGCACTTCCCCGACTGTTCCGGCGTCAAGGCATTGACCAACCACGACTGCGACTACCGACTGCGCATCGGCAACTACCGGGTTCTGTTCGACCATCACAGCGGCATCAAGATCATCAGCATCGAAGAGGTCAAGAAGCGCGATGACAATACCTACTGAAATCCAGACGCTGAATGGGCCGGATGGAAAGCCCGCTTTCGTCGTCGTTCCGTATGACGTGTTCGTCCGCGACTATGCACGCCGCAATGACCTGATCCCGCACGCCGTAGTCAGCACCACGGTGGATGGCGCAACACCGATGAAGGCCTGGCGCGAACACCTGCGACTGACTCAAGCCGAGGTTGCCGGCCGCATGGGCGTCACCCAGGCTGCCTATGCGCAGATGGAAGGCTCCGAAAGGCCGCGCAAGACCAGCATCGATCGTGTTGCCGAGGCGCTGGGCATCACGGTCGATCAACTGGACTTCTGATCCGCGTTACAGGATGTACCGGCTCAGGTCCGGATCCTGCACCAGCTCGCCCAGGTGGGCATCGACGTAGGCGCGATCGATCGCCACGGCCTGCCCGTCGCGGTCCGGCGCCTCGTAGCTGAGGGTGTCGAGCAGGCGCTCGAGCACGGTGTGCAGGCGGCGGGCGCCGATGTTCTCCTGGCGCTCGTTGACCTGCGCGGCGATCTCGGCCAGCCGCTCGACCGATTCCGGGGCGAACTCCAGCGTCACGCCCTCGGTGGCCATCAACTCCACGTACTGGCGGGTCAGCGCTGCCTTCGGCTCGGTGAGGATGCGGACGAAGTCGCCCTTGTCCAGTGCGGTCAACTCCACCCGGATCGGGAAGCGGCCCTGCAGCTCGGGGATCAGGTCGGACGGCTTGGCCAGGTGGAAGGCACCGGAGGCGATGAACAGGATGTGGTCGGTCTTGATCGTGCCGTACTTGGTGGACACGGTGGAACCCTCGACCAGCGGCAGCAGGTCGCGCTGCACGCCTTCGCGCGAGACGTCGCCACCAGACGAGTGCGAATCGCCGCGCTTGGCGACCTTGTCGATCTCGTCGATGAACACGATGCCGTGCTGCTCGCAGGCCTCGATGGCGGCGGCGCGGACGTCGTCCTCGTTGACCAGCTTCGCCGCCTCTTCCTCGACCAGCTGCGGGCGCGCGGCCTTGATCGTCACCGTGCGCTTGTGGCTCTTGCCGCCGCCCAGGTTGGCGAACATCTGCCGCAGCTGCTGGCCCATTTCCTCCATGCCCGGCGGGGTCATGATGTCGACGCCGACATTCGCGGAAAGCTCGACCTCGATCTCGCGCCCGTCCAGCTCGCCGGCGCGCAGCATCTTCCTGAACTTGACCCGGGTGGAATCCTCCGGCCCGGAGACCTGGACCTCGGCCACGCCGGGATCGAAGCCCATCACCGGCGCGCGCTTCGGCAGCAGTGCGTCGAGGATCCGCTCCTCGGCACGTTCCTCGGCCTGCAGGCGCACCTTGGCCTTGGCCTGTTCGCGGTACATCTTCACCGCGGTGTCGGCCAGGTCGCGGACGATCTGCTCCACGTCCTTGCCGACGTAGCCGACCTCGGTGAAGCGGGTCGCCTCGACCTTCACGAACGGGGCGTTGGCCAGGGTCGCCAGGCGCCGCGCGATCTCGGTCTTGCCCACGCCGGTGGGGCCGATCATCAGGATGTTCTTCGGCATCACCTCGTTGCGCAGCTCGGGGGCGAGCTGCATGCGCCGCCAGCGGTTGCGCAGGGCGATGGCGACCGCGCGCTTGGCCGAGTGCTGGCCGACGATGTGGCGGTCCAGTTCCTGCACGATCTCGCGCGGGGTCATGGTGGTATTGGTTTCGCTCATCACAGTTCCTCGACCACCACGTTGCGGTTGGTGTAGATGCAGATGTCGCCGGCGATGTTGAGCGCCTCCACCGCGATGGACTTCGCGTCCAGCGCGGTGTGCGCGAGCAGTGCGCGCGCCGCCGACAGCGCGTAGGAGCCGCCGGAGCCGATGGCGATGATCCCGTCTTCCGGCTCGATCACGTCGCCGGTGCCGCTGATGATCAGCGAGGTGTCCTTGTCGGCCACGGCCAGCAACGCCTCGAGCTTCCCGTAGCGGCGGTCGGTGCGCCAGTCCTTGGCCAGTTCCACCGCCGCGCGCTGCAACTGGCCGTGCTTCTCCAGCTTGGCCTCGAACAACTCGAACAGGGTGAAGGCGTCGGCCGCCGCGCCGGCGAAGCCGGCCAGCACCTGGCCGTCACGGCCCAGGCGGCGCACCTTGCGGGCATTGCCCTTCATCACCGTGTGGCCGAGGGTGACCTGGCCGTCGCCTGCCACGGCGACCTGGCCATTGCGGCGCACCGAGATGATGGTGGTGGCGTGGAACACATTGGGGTTCTGGCTGGGGTCCATGCGGCCTCCGGAAGCTGTTTTTCCGATTTGGGGGCGCCCGAGCCCGCGATCAAGGTCCCTAGTCGCAGCGTCCCTCGCGGGAATCGCGGTTGCCGCTTCTATGGGGAAAGCGCTTGTGGGGGCGGTGGGCCGCACGCGGCCCCACGCCGAAGTCGACGCTTTTGATCTCTGTCCAGGCAGCAGCTCCAAGCCGAAGAGGGCGCAGGTGACCTTCGTCCAGGCAGCGACAGCCATGGGACGAAGCCCGCGCCTCAATCTTCGCGCTTGCGGCGCTTCGCGCGCGGGTGGGCCGCGTCGTAGACCTTGGCCAGGTGCTGGAAGTCCAGGTGGGTATAGATCTGGGTGGTGGCGATATCGGCATGACCGAGCAGTTCCTGAACCCCGCGCAGGTCACCGGACGATTCGAGCACGTGGCTGGCGAAACTGTGCCGCAACATGTGCGGGTGCACGTGCTTGAACAGGCCCTGGCGCGCGGCCAGTTGGCGGATCCGGACCTGCACCGCACGCTGGCCGATCGGACCACCGCCGCGCCCGGGAAACACGCAGGCGTCGCCGTCGGCGCCGGTGGAGGCACGCCATTCGGCCAGCGCGCGGCGCGCGTGCGAGCCGACCGGCACGCTGCGCTGCTTGCCGCCCTTGCCCAGCACCGTGACCAGGCCGGCGTCCATCTGCAGGTCGTGCCAGCGCAACGCGCACAGTTCGCTCAGGCGCAGGCCGGAGGAATAGAACAATTCCAGCAGGGCGCGGTCGCGCAGCCCCAGCGGCGCGTCGGTGGGGACTTCGACCAGGCGTACGGCTTCGTCCACGTCCAGCACCTGCGGCAGCCGGCGCGGGGCCTTGGGCGCGCGCAGGCCGGCGGCCGGGCTGGCCGGCAGCGCGCCGTTGCGCAGCAACCAGGCGTAGTAGCTGCGGCAGGCCGACAGGCGCCGCTGCAGGCTCTTGGGCGCCAGCCCGCGGCGGTGCTCGGCGGCGACGAACTCGCGCAGCTGCGCCGGATCCAGGCGTGCCGGATCGTCCTCCCCGCGCGCCTGCGCCCAGCCGGCCAATGCCTCCAGGTCGCGGCGGTAGGCGTCGAGGGTGTGCGCCGACATCGCCCGCTCCACGCGCAGGTGTTCGAGGAAGGCATCGATGCCGAGGGAATTACCGTTCATCGCCTGCCCATGATGCACGTCATCGCCGATGGCATGCCATGCCGCCGGCGGGGAACCGCGCCGGGCCGGACGCCCCGTCGGCGCGGCTCACTCGGCGAAGCGCTCCAGCGCCACCACCAGCGACTCGCCCATCATGCGCAGGAACAGGGTGCCCATCCCGGGGAAGAAGCGGTTGGGATCGTGGCTGCCCACCGCAACCAGGGCCACGCCGCTCAGCGGCAGCAGTGCGCTGGACTGGACCTCCTCCTGGCGCGGGCCGTACAGCACCGCGTTCTTTTCCGCCTGCAGGCGCCCGCACAGCGGTTCGCCCTCGCGCAGCGCGTCGCGGAACGGCTGCAGTTCCGGTTCGCCTTCGCCACGCACCTGCAGCCATTCGGCGGCATCCATGCCGGCCACCGGGCGGAACGAGACGATCCGCACCAGGTCACCGTTGAAGTCCTCGTTCAGGGAGGCGGCCATCGCCCGCAGGGTGTCGGCGTAGTTGTCCTGGCGCATCAGCGACAGGGTCAACTGGTGGGTGCGCACCGCCAGCCGCTCGTTGACCTGGGCATTGGCCGACAACTCGGCCAGCCGTCGCGCCAGTTCGCGGTTCTTGTCGCGCAGCACTTCCAGCTGGTAGCTGGCCAGCGAGGCGGTGCGGCCATCGTCGCGCGGCACCACCAGGCTCAGGGCCAGGTCCGGGAACTGCTTGAGGAAGCCCGGGTGCCGGCGCAGCCATGCGGCCACCTCGTGCGCGCCCTGCTTGTCCTGATCGCTCATGCCTGCCATTCCCCTTCGAATACGAATGTCGCCGGTCCGGCCATGATGACTTCCGCGTCGTCCGCAGGCCAGCGGATATGCAGCTCGCCACCGGGCAGCGCCACCCGGACCTCCCGGGCCAGGCGCCCGCGGCGGACCAGCGAGGCCACCGCCGCACACGCGCCGCTGCCGCAGGCCAGGGTCTCGCCGGCGCCGCGCTCGTACACGCGCAGGCGCACCCGGTCCGGCGCCAGCACCTGGGCGAAGCCGACATTGCACGATTGCGGGAAGGCCGGCGAACGCTGCAACCACGCACCGATCCCGGCCACGTCCGCGGCGGTCACGTCGGCGACCTCGACCACCGCATGCGGATTGCCCATCGACACCGCGCCGAAGACCACGCGCGTGCCCTCCCGTTCCAGCGCGTACTCCGGCTGCGCCGCGGCGAAGCCCGCCAGCGGCACTTCGGCCGGTGCGAAGCGCGGCACCCCCATGGCGACGGCGAACCGGTCCGCGTCCAGGTGCTCGACTCCATGGCTACCGACCGGGCTGTCGACCACGAACCGCGGACCGCGCGCGGCGCCGTCGCGCAGCAGCCAGGCTGCGACGCAACGCGCGCCGTTGCCGCACTGCCCGGAGGGACTGCCGTCGGCATTCCAGATCGCATAGGACGCGACCGAACCGCGATTGCGCGGCGCGCCGATGGTCAGGATCTGGTCGCAACCCACGCCGCGATGGCGGTCGGCCAGGCGCGCGGCGAGCGCGGCGTCCGGCGGTGGCGCGCCGTCGCGCAGGTCGATGACCACGAAGTCGTTGCCGGCGCCATGCATCTTGCTGAAGCGCAACGCCTCAGCCGTCGCCATCGTCGTCATCGTCCACGTCGTCGGCCGGCACGGGCGTGCCTTGCCCGGCCGGTTCGGGTTTCTGCGGCAGCACCAGCGGTCCCTTGTTGCCGCAAGCGGCCAGCAGCAGGGCGGCGATCAGGGCACAAACGGCAGTTTTGGCTTTCATCGGAGGAGTATAGCGAGGCGGCGGGAGGGCACCGTGCAGGGACTGCGCGGGGTTCAGCCACGCGGTTCGCGCAGGAAGCGGGCCATCGACACGCCCGGCTGGGCCGGGGCGAATTCGCCGGCCACGTCGACGAAGCCGCGCATCACCGCGATCTCGCGCGCGCTGCGGTTGAGGGTGTCGCGCACGTCCGGGTCGGCGCCGGCGCGCAACAGGCGCTGGACCACCCCGCGCAGGCCGTGCAACGCGGCCAGGTGCAACGGGCCGAAACCGCGCGGATCCTGGGCCTCCAGGGCCACGCCCTCTTCCAGCAACCGCTCCAGTCCGGCCAGGACCACCTTTTCCTCGCACGGGCTGCCCGGCTCGGCGCGCGCGCCCAGCAACAGCAGCAGCGGGGTGACGCCGCCGGCGGCGGGCATGTCCGGCTCGGCACCGGCCAGCAGCAAGGCGTCGAACAGGGCCAACAGGCGGATGCGGTCGCGGCTGGTGAAGCCGTACAGCGCGGCGCAGTGCAGCGGTGCCAGGCCCTGGCCGTCGCCGGCATCGATGTCGGCGCCGGCGTTGAGCAGCAGCGCGACGATGTCGGGCAGGCCCAACGCCGAGGCCAGCATCAGCACGGTGACGCCGCCGGGCAGGCGGTGGCCGAGGTCGGCGCCGGCATCCAGCAACGCCGTGACGATTTCGGTCTGGCGCATGCTCACCGCCGCCGACAGCGGAGTGGCGCCGCTGTGTGCCGCATGTTGCGGATCGGCGCCACGCGCCAGCAGCAGGTCGACCGCAGCGGCATGGCCGCCGCCGGCGGCGCGCAGCAGGCCGGTGCAGCCCTGGGCATCGACCGCATCCACCGGGAAGCCCAGTTCGAGCAGGCGCCGCACCGCATCGGCATCGCCCGCCATCGCCGCGGAAACCACGTCGGCCGGGCGCAGCGGGCGCTTGGGCAACGGCCAGCCACGCCAGTCGAGCCAGTCGGCCAGGTCGCGGCGGCCGCTGGCCAGGGCCACGCCGAGCGGGGACTGGCCGTCCGCGGCGCGCGCTTCGGGCGAGGCACCCTGGGCGACCAGCCGGCGCAGCGCCGACTCGCGGCCGAGCGCGGCCGCCAGGTGCAACGCGGTCATGCCGTGGCCATCACGTGCCTCGCGGTCGACGCCCGCATCGAGCAGCGCGTCGAGCAGGCGCAGCCAGCCCAGCCGCACCGCCAACGACAACGGCGGGTCACCGGCGGCGGAAGGCGCGAACGGATCGGCACCCTGCCGGAACAGGTCCAGCGCCAGTTGTTCGTTCCCGCGTGCCGCCTGGTCACGCTGGGCGCAGGCGGCCAGGAACCGGGCCAGGCCACCGGCGCCGGCCGGCGAGGCGCCGTGCGCCAGCAGCCGTTCGATCGCGGTGCCGGCATCGGCACCTTCGTCGAGCAACGCGCTCAATGCAGTCTCGCCGGCAACCGACCGTTCCGCATCCGCGCCGTGCGCCAGCAGCCACTCCAGCATCTCCGGCCGGGTGCGCAGCGCGGGATCGTGCAGCAGCCCGGCCAGTTCGGCGGGATCGCACAGCCGTGCCAGTGCGGCCAGGCCTTCCAGGCGCCCGGCCTGCAACCCGTCGCGCAACAGCGCCAGCGGCGGACGCTCGTCGATCGGCGATGCATTCTCCTCGGCGGCATCGGCGACCGCGGCCGGCAGCGGATAGGCCGGATCGAGCGCCGAGACGATCGCCCAGCGCCCTTGCTCGGCGGCGACGTCGACCGCGCGGCGCCCGGCGCGATCGGCCTGGACCGGATCCACGCCCAGTTCCAGCAGGCGCCGGACCAGGGCCAGCGAAGCCTGCTCGGCGCCGGCGGCCAGGACCAGCGCGTTGCGACCTTCGGCGTCGGTGGCGGCGGCGTCGATCTTCTGGGTGGCCAGGTGTTCGATCACGCCACCGCGCAGCGCGCGTGCCGCCTCCAGCCATGGGGTGCGGCCGGCAGCGTCGCGCGCCTGTGGATCGGCGCCGGCGGCCAGCAGCGCGGCGGCGATGTCGGCATGCCCGGCCAGCGCGGCCTCGTGCAGCGCGGTGCGGCCGTCGCGGCCGGGCGTGGCGACCCTGGCCTTGAACTTGAGCAGCAGCTGCACGCCGGCGATGTCGTCCTCCTCGGTCGCCGCCGCGGCCAGCAGCGCCGGCTGCCCGCCTTCCGGCTCCGGCCGCGCGCCGCGCTCGAGCAGGAACCGGGCCAGGCGCCAGTTGCCGCTGGCGCAGGCCACGCCCAGCGGCGAGAAGCCGTCGTGGTTGAGCGCGTCGATCTCGGCGGCGGCGTCGCGCAGCAGCGCAGCCACTCCCGGATCGGTGCTGCGCGCGGCATGGTGCAGGGGAGTATTGCCTTCGGCGTCGGCGGCGCGCGGATCGGCGCCGTTGGCCAGCAGGGTCATCACCGATTCGGGGCGGCCGTGCCAGCTGTCGCGGGTGGCGGCCAGCAGCGGGGTCATCCCCGCCTCGCCGGCGTCGAGGTCCACGCCGCGTTCGATCAGCGCGCGCAGCAGGCGCAGGTCGGGCAGCACCGCCGCCAGCGCGGCCAGGCTGCGCCGGTCGCGTTCGCCGGCCGGCGCGGGCGCGTGCGCATCGGCGCCGGCCTCCAGCAGCTGCAGGGCGCGATCGACCCGGCCGCTGCGCGCGGCAGCGTACAGCCCGGCGACCAATTCGCCGGTTTCCGGCAGCGGTTCGGCGGCGCCCGGCGCGGCGCCGGCCAGGTCGAGGAAATCCAGCGGCGCGGCGACTTCGGCCGGCGCCGCGACCCGCTGCAACGCCAGGTGCAGCAGCGGCAGCAGCAGCGTCCACGCGCCCGCCAGCGGCCAGGGCCAACCCGCCGGCAGCAGTCCCGGCCAGGCCAGCAGCAGCAGCCCGGCCAGCACCAGCGCCAGCGCGGCGGCCACACCCAACCCGCGCCAGGCACCGGTTTCCTGCTGCGGCAGTTTCCGCCACAGCGCACCCAGCCGCCCGTTGCTGCGTTCCAGCGCATGCCAGACCGGCCAGGTGCGCCACAGGCCCAGCAGCACCGCGCTAGCCATCGCGCTCAGGCCCACCGCCGCGCCGAGGCTGCCGCTGTGCCGCAACGCGGTCAGCGGCCAGGCCAGCAGCAGCGCCGTCGCGGCCGCGGCACCGGCCCAGAGGCCCAGCAACGGCAGCACCTCGCGAGCGACCCCGGCCAGGCCCGCAGGAGCCGCGCGGGTCCCGCGCCACCACGAGGCCGCGAGCGCCAGTACCGGCTGGGCGAGGATCCCGGCCACCAGCGCGACCACGCCGCCGAAGCCGGCCGAGGCCGCCAGCGCGATGCCGACGGCGAACGCCAGCCATGCCGGAACTGCGGCGCGCGCGGGCGACTCAGCCATCGACCGGCTCCGCGTCCTGCGCATCCGTCGCCGCTTCGGCCGGCGGCAGTTGCAAATGGAATCCACGCGCGGCCAGGTTGGCGCGCACCGTTTCCGGAGCGGACTGGGCCAGGCGGCGGTCGGGGGTCAGCTCCACTTCCAGCACGAAGGACAACTCGCCCAGGCGTGCGCGCAGCGGCTCCGGCAGCCGCGCGAAGTCGTCGCGGGCGGCGAGGAAGACATAGGTGTCTGCTCTGCGTCGGCTCTTGTAGACGAAGGCTTGCATCCGCGCGTGTCGCGCCTGTCTTTGCTGGGGAATCCCGGGGATTGTGTCGGAAATGCGGCAACGGCGGAAGCGCACCGTGCCGGTTCACGTTTCCCAACGCCGTGCGCAAACGGGCACTCGCCTATACTTGATGGCCCGTCGCCACCTGCCTCGTCCGCTTGCCTCCCGCCCTGCGATCTCCGCTCCCCGCCATGCCGGGAGTCCGCCCGTGAGCCAGCCGCTGTCTGCGGCCGGCACCCCGGAGCCGTGGCTGCAGGTCGCCTATGCGGCGGCGGATTCGCTGCCGCGGCAGCTGGCCGATCCGAGGGTGCTGGCGGTGTTCGGTTTCGGCGCCACGGCGCCCTCGTGCGACGACCCGCGCTGGCTGCGCGTCGCACTGGAACCGCTGGGCGAGGACGCGCCCCGGGTCGAGGTCTGGCGCGCCGGCGGTCCGGTGATCCATGGCCGCGACGGCGACGTGGCCTGGGCCAGCGACGGCGCGCTGCTGTTCGGCGCGCTGGAGATCGACGAGCCCGGCACCGACGGAGCCGGGCTGGAAACGGCGTCGGCACTGGCCTACGCCCGGCTGTCCGCATTCATGGCCGGGATCGGCAGCCATACCCCGCACTTGCTGCGGATCTGGAACTACATGGATGCGATCACCCTGGGCGAGGGCGACCAGGAGCGCTACCGGCGCTTCTGCATCGGCCGGGTCGCCGGCATGGGCGGCGTGGCCGAGACCTCGCGGTTGCCGGCCGCGACCGCCATCGGCGGCTGCGACGGACGCCGCCGCCTGCAGGTGTACTGGCTGGCCTCGCGCGAGCCCGGCACCCCGGTGGAAAACCCGCGCCAGGTCAGCGCCTGGCGCTACCCGCGCCAGTACGGCCCGCAATCGCCCAGCTTCGCCCGGGCGATGCTGCCGCCGGCGGGCGCGGCCATGCCCCTGCTGCTGTCGGGCACCGCGGCCGTGGTCGGCCATGCCTCGCAGCACTCGGAGTCGGTGCCCGCGCAACTGGACGAGACCCTGGCCAACCTGGAGAGCCTGGTCGGCGCCGCGCGCGGACTGGCGCCGGCGCTGCCGGCGGCGTTCGGGCCGGGCAGCCCGCTCAAGGTCTATGTGCGCCGTCCCGCCGACGCAGCGGCCATCGCCGCGCAACTGGACGCGCGGCTGGACCCCGCGGTGCCCCGGCTGCTGCTGCACGCGCATGTCTGCCGGCGCGAACTGCTGGTGGAGATCGACGGCGCGCACGGCGCCGCGACCGGGATCTGAGCCGGGATCGGCGGCCGCGCCCCGGTCAGTCCGGGCGCACGCACTCCCCGCCCTTCCTGCGCAGCGGATTCCAGCGCGAACCGGCGTTCCTGCACTCCGGCTTCGGCACCGGCCCGGCCGGGTACTGCGCCGTGGCACGGGCCTGCGCCTCGCGGGCCTGCTGTTCGCGCGCCTGGGCCAAGCGCTGCGCCTGCAACTGCGCCAGCCCGGCACGGATCTGCGGCAACGCCGCCAGCGCGGCCTTCTCGCCTTCCAGGATCGCCTGGTTGCGGCGGGTGAAATCGGCCGGGCCGATGTCCAGCACCTTCGGCCGCAGGACCACGTCGGCGCGCGCCAGTTCCTGCTCGCCCAGGCGCTGGCCCATGATCGCGATCGACTGGTTGACGATCCCGAGCATGCCGTCGGGGCGCTTGCCGTCGGCCTTGCTGGAGATGTCCACCGCGATGACGAAGTCGGCGCCGAGCTGGCGCGCCGCGTCCACCGGCACCGGGCTGACCACGCCGCCGTCCACGTACTGGTAGTTGCCGATGGTCACCGGCTCGAACACGCCCGGCACGCTGCTGGACGCGCGCACCGCCTGGCCGGTATTGCCGCGCGTGAACACGGTGCGCTCGCCGGTCTCCAGCCGGGTGGCCACCGCGGCAAACGGCTTGCGCATGCGCTCGAGCGGGCGCTTGCCGACCTGCGCGTTGACGTAGTCCTGCAATTTCAGGCCCTGGACCAGGCCACCGGAGAACAGGCGCACGTCGCGGATGCTGGCCTCGTCCAGAGCCACCGCCCGCTCCTGCAGCTGGAACGGGTCCATGCCGCTGGCGTAGAGCGCGCCGACCACGCTGCCGGCGCTGGTGCCGGCGATCACCTCGGGCTTGAAGCCGTTGGCCTCCAGCATCTTGATCACGCCGATGTGGGCGAAGCCCTTGGCCGCGCCACCGCCCAGGGCCAGGCCGATGCGGGGCGGCGGCACCACCGGGTCGGGGACCGGGACCGCGGCCGGCGGCGCCGGTTCCACCGCAGCCGCCGCTGGCGGCGCTGGGGGACCGGCGCTGGCGCAGGCCGCCAACAGCAGGGTCGCGAGCAGGGTGGCCAGCCGCGGCAGGCGGGGATGCACGGGCGGGAAGGGGACGGAGCGGGATCGCACGGGACCGGGGCGAGTGAGCACCGCGGGTCTGCGGCAGGCGCGATTCTAGGCGGCCATGGCCGCCGCTTCCGGCACGGCGGATGAATGCGGGGACGACGGACTGCTACCCTGCGCCGCATCCAAAGTCCCGTCGCCACGCCCATGACCCGACCGCTGCCGCGTCTCCTGTCCCCGTTGCTGGCAACCCTGTGCCTGGTACCCGCTCTGCCCGTCCTGGCCCAGGCCCCTGCCTCCGCCGGCACGGCGTTGTCCATCGAACAGGCGATGGCCGACCCGGACTGGATCGGCCCGCCGGTCGAACGCGCCTGGTGGAGCTGGGACGGCCGCGAGGCGCAGTTGCTGCTCAAGCGCGAAGGCGCCGCGATCCGCGATACCTGGCGCCAGCCCATCGCCGGCGGCGCGCTGCACAAGGTCGCCGACGCCGAGCGCGCCGGCCTGGACGCACCCGATCCGGTGTACGACCCGCAGCGCCGGCGCGCGGTCTTCGTGCGCAACGGCGACGTGTTCCTGCGCGACCTGTCCAGCGGCGCCCTGGTCCAGCTCACCCGCACTGCGGCGACCGAGTCGCAGGCGCGCTTCGCCGCCGACGGCGGGGTAACCTGGCGCGCCGACAACGACTGGTTCAAGTGGAATCCCGGCGTCGGTGCGCTACAGGTGGCCTCGCTCAAGGCCGAGAAGGATCCGGCCGCACCGCCCAAGCCCGACGCGTTGCGCGAGCAGCAGCTGCGCACCATCGACACCCTGCGCAGCGATCGCGCGCGACGCGAGGCGCTGCGCGCGCAGGAAGACGCCTGGCGCAAGGCCGATCCGACCCGCGTCCCCGGCCCGGCATGGCTGGGCGACGACGTGGAGATCGTCGACAGCAGCCTCTCGCCCGACGCCCGCCATCTGCTGGTGGTGACCCGCAAGAAGGGGGCCGACGCCGGCCGCGAAGGCAGGATGCCGACCTACGTCACCGAATCCGGCTACGAAGAGTTCGAGACGACGCGCACCCGCGTCGGCCGCAACGATCCGCTGCCGCAGGCGCTGTGGCTGGTCGACGCGCGCGACGGCAGCGTGCGTCCGCTCAAGTTCGATCCGCTGCCCGGCATCGCCGTCGACCCGCTCGCCGCGCTGCGCAAGGCCGCCGGCAAGGATCCGCTCAAGGGCAACCGCGACGTCCAGGTCTCCACCAGCGGCGACAACGGCGACGGCTCGCGGATGCAGTGGAGCGCCGACGGCCGCAATGCGGCGGTGATGGTGCGCGCGATCGACAACAAGGACCGCTGGATCGCCAGCGTCGACCTCGACGCCGCCGTCCTGCAACCGCGCCACCGCCTCACCGACCCGGCCTGGATCAACTGGAACTTCAACGATTTCGGCTGGCTCCCGGACAACCGCACGCTGTGGTTCCTGTCCGAGGAGTCCGGCTTCTCGCACCTGTACACCCAGGCGGGCGCGGAAAAGCCGCGCCAGCGCACCTCCGGCCGCTGGGAAGCCTCCTCGCCGGCACCGAACGCCGCCGGCGACGGCTTCCTGTTCCTGTGCAACCGCGCCTGGCCGGGCGACTACGAGGTCTGCGCGCTGGACCTGGCCAGCGGCCAGCTGCGCGAGGTGACCGCGCTCGACGGGGTGGAGGACTTCAGCCTCTCGCCCGACGGCAGCCAGCTGCTGCTGCGCCATTCCGCCAGCTACCTGCCGCCGCAGCTGGCGGTGGTGCCGGTGGCCGGCGGCGCCGCGCGCGAACTCACCGACACCCGCAGCGCCGCGTTCAAGGCGCGCGAATGGATCCGCCCCGAATACGTCCAGGTGCCGTCGCAGCACGGCGCCGGCACGGTGTGGGGCAAGTTCTACCGCCCGAAGGACTACCAGCCCGGCCGCAAGTACCCGGTGGTGATGTTCGTGCACGGCGCCGGCTACCTGCAGAACGTGCACGCGAAGTACCCGAACTACTTCCGCGAGCAGATGTTCCACCACCTGCTGGTCGAACGCGGCTACGTGGTCCTGGACCTGGACTACCGCGGCAGCGAGGGCTACGGCCGCGACTGGCGCACCGCGATCTACCGGCAGATGGGCCACCCCGAACTCGAGGATTACCTGGACGGCCTGGACTGGGTCGTCGCCCACCAGCAGGGCGACCGCGACCACGCCGGCATCTACGGCGGCAGCTACGGCGGCTTCATGACCTTCATGGCCCTGTTCCGCGCGCCGGGCACGTTCAAGGCCGGCGCCGCGCTGCGCCCGGTGGTGGACTGGACCCAGTACAACCACGAATACACGTCCAACATCCTCAATACGCCCGAACTCGATCCGGAGGCCTACCGCACGTCCTCGCCGATCGAATACGCGCAGGGCCTGCAGGACCACCTGCTGATCGCCCATGGCATGATCGACGACAACGTGTTCTTCCGCGATTCGGTGGTGCTGACCCAGCGCCTGATCGAACTGCGCAAGGACGACTGGGAGATCGCCCCCTACCCGCTGGAACGGCACGGCTTCACCCGCGCCGATTCGTGGCTGGACGAATACAAGCGGATCCTCAAGCTGTTCGAGCGCACCCTGAAGTGAGCGCCGCGAACGCCCCCCCGCCCCTGCCCGCCGCCGCCGGCTTCGTCACCGTCCTGGGCCGCATCTCGATCGTGCTGGCGGCACTGGGTGTGCTGTGGGCACTGGCGCAGATGCTGCTGGTTTTGCTGCTGCCCGATGCGCTGGCGGTGCGCGCGGCGGCACAGCCGGAGGTGCCGGCGGCGGTGGCCTGGACCCTGCAGCACCGCAATGCACTGGCCCTGGCCATGCTCGCGCTCGCGCTGCTGTTCCTGGTCGTGGCCTGGGGCCTGCTCAAGCGCCGCGAGTGGGGGCGGCGGGGCTTCATCGCTCTGCTGCTGCTCGGCGCGGCGGCCAACTTCGCCGCGTTGCTGCTGATCGACCCGTTCTTCGACGGCCTGCACGGCATGTTCCCGGCGCAGATGCTCGACACTCCGGAAGGCCGGCAGTTCATCGCGCAGATGCGCTTCAACCGCAACCTGACCTGGGCCAGCGGCCTGCTCGGCGCGGTGGGCATCGCCGCGCTGCACGGCTGGATCGTGTGGAAGCTGTGCACGGCCGCGGTACGCGCCGAGTTCGGGCGCAACCGGGCCTGAGCGAGGCCCGGGACCGGCGCGGCCGCCGGCGGGAACTTGATCCCGATCAATGGTCGTACCCGCCCGGCCGCTAGAATGCGCCGCATGGACCCGACCTTCGATCTCGTGCGGAACTATCTCACCGACCTGCAGGACCGGATCTGCGCCGCCATCGAGGCGGTCGACGGCCAGGCCCGGTTCACCGAGGACGCATGGACCCGGGCACCGGACGCCGCCGTGGCCCACGCCGGCGGCGGCCGCACCCGGATCCTGCGCGAAGGCGCGGTGTTCGAGCAGGCCGGGATCGGCTTTTCCGACGTGTCCGGCAGCCGCCTGCCGCCCTCCGCTTCGGCGGCCCGCCCGGAACTGGCCGGCGCCTCCTGGCGCGCCTGCGGGGTCTCGCTGGTGTTCCACCCGCGCAATCCCTACCTGCCCACCACCCACGCCAACGTGCGCCACTTCCGCGCCGAACGCGACGGGCAGACCGTGGCCTGGTGGTTCGGTGGCGGCTTCGACCTGACTCCGTTCTATCCCTTCGACGAAGACGTCGCGCACTGGCACCGTACCGCGGCCGGGCTGTGCGCGCCGTTCGGCGTCGACCGCTACGCCGAGCACAAGCGCTGGTGTGACGAGTATTTCTTCCTGCGCCACCGCAACGAGACCCGCGGCGTGGGCGGCCTGTTCTTCGACGACCTGCACGGCGACTTCGAACGCGACTTCGCCTACCTGCGCGCGGTCGGCGACGGCTTCCTCGATGCCTATTTGCCGATCGTCGAACGCCGCAAGGACACCGCCTACGGCGAGCGCGAGCGCGAGTTCCAGCTGTACCGCCGCGGGCGCTACGTCGAGTTCAACCTGGTCTACGACCGCGGCACCCTGTTCGGCCTGCAGAGCGGCGGCCGCACCGAATCGATCCTGATGAGCCTGCCGCCGCGGGTACGCTGGGAATACGCCTGGCAGCCCGAGGCCGGCAGCGCCGAAGCGCGGCTGCAGCAGTACCTGGTGCCGCGCGACTGGATCTGACCTGCCCGTGAGGCCCCGGCCGCCTGCGCTGTGGGAAGATCGCAACCGGATGCCCGGATCCGGAGAACCCCAATGTCCGACCTGTTCCAGCTGTCCGCGCCCTGGTGGCACTTCGTGCTGCGCGCGCTGGCGATCTACGCCCTGGTGATGGTGCTGGTGCGCGTGTCCGGCAAGCGCGCGGTGGGGCAGTTCACCCCGTTCGACCTGGTGCTGCTCATCCTGATCGGCAACGCGGTGCAGAACGGCATCAACGGCGGCGACAACTCGCTGACCGGTGCGTTCGTCATGGCGACGACCCTGATCGTGCTGAACTACATCGTGGCATTCACGTCTTCCCGCAACCGGCGCATCGAGCGGCTGGTGGAGGGCGTGCCGGTGGTGCTGGCGCACGACGGCAAGCTGTTCGAGCGGGTGCTGCGCGAGCAGTTGGTCAGCCATGCGGATTTCCACAAGGCGCTGCGCGAGCACGACATGGTGGACGTGTCGGGGGTCGCGCTGGCCTTGCTCGAAACCGATGGCTCGATCAGCGTGCTTCCCAGGAACCGGGACGGAGACAGGCTCGCCACGCACTACCTGGACTACCTCGCCGGCGATGCGCGCCGGGCAGGCGCGGACGGCCTGCCGCCCAGGCACGGATAGGGGCGGCCCAAAAAAAAGCCCCGCCGGGCAGGGGGAGCCGGGCGGGGCGGGGAGCCGGACTTGGGGAGGGGTCCGGCCCCGGTGGATCTGCTCCAGGGGAAGGGAGGAGATCCGCGACAGGCGTTGCACCTGTCGGGAGCTATATCAACATCCCGAACATGGACGAAACGTGAAGCGACCCGTTAAGAAAGCCTTGGATTTAGTACGGATTCATTGATCCGGCCGAGGCCGGTGGGATGACTTTTTTCCTAGGCAGTTGCGATCTCACGGGAATGCCTGCGCGGAAGTGCTTGATTCGACGTTCAGTGCGCTTCGTCCCAGTTGCTTCCGACCCCACTATCGACCACCAATGGGACGCTCAGTTGCGCCGCTGAAGCCATGGTCCGGCCGGCTTCTACGACCAAAGTATCAACGAAGCCTTCCTCGACCTCGAACACCAGTTCGTCGTGGACCTGCAGGATCATCGCCGCGCGGCCGCCCTGCCCGGCCAGCCAGGCGTCCACCGCCACCATCGCCCGCTTGATGATGTCCGCCGCGGTGCCCTGCATCGGCGCGTTGATCGCCGCGCGCTCGGCGCCGGCGCGCTGGGCCTGGTTGCCGGCGCGGATGTATTCCAGATACAGGCGGCGGCCGAACACGGTCTCCACGTAGCCCTGTTCACGCGCCTGCTCGCGGGTGCGCTCCATGTACTCGCGCACCCCGGGGTAGCGGCTGAAGTACAGGGCGATGTAATCCTGGGCCTCGCCGCGGGCGATGCCCAGCTGGCGAGCCAGGCCGAACGCGCTCATGCCGTACATCAGGCCGAAGTTGATCGCCTTGGCCGCGCGCCGCTCGTTGCCGGTGACCTCGTCGAGCCTGCGCCCGAATACCTCGGCCGCGGTCGCCCTGTGGATGTCGGCGCCGGACTCGAAGGCGCGCACCAGGCCCGGGTCCTGCGACAGGTGGGCCATGATCCGCAGTTCGATCTGCGAGTAGTCGCAGGCCACCAGCTTGCGCCCTGGCGGGGCGACGAATGCACGGCGGATGCGGCGGCCGTCCTCGGTGCGGATCGGGATGTTCTGCAGGTTCGGATCGGACGAGGACAGCCGCCCGGTCGCCGCGCCGGCCTGGTGGTAGCTGGTGTGGACCCGGCCGGTATCCGGGTTGACCATCTCCGGCAGCTTGTCGGTATAGGTGCTGCGCAACTTGGCCAGGCCGCGGTACTCGAGGATCACCCGCGGCAGCTCGTGCTGGTCGGCGATGGCCTCCAGCGCCTCCTCGTTGGTGGAGGGCTGGCCCTTGGGCGTCTTCACCACCGCCGGCAGGCCCAGTTCGTCGAACAGCAGCGCCTGCAGCTGTTTGGGCGAGTCCAGGTTGAAGCTGCGCCCGGCCAGCTCGGTGGCCTTCTGCTGCGCGGCGAGCATGCGCTTGGACAGGTCCGCGCTCTGCCGGCGCAGTTCGTCCACGTCCACCTTCACCCCATTGGCCTCGATCCGCTCCAGCACCGGCACCAGCGGCATCTCGATCCCGCGGTAGACCCGCTCCAGCGCCGGGACCGCCGCCAGCCGCGGCGACAGCACGCGGTGCAGGCGCAGGGTGACGTCGGCGTCCTCGGCGGCATAGCGGGTGGCGTCGTCCAGGGCCACCTGCGAGAACGGGATCTGCTTGGCGCCCTTGCCGCACACATCCTCGTACTTGATCGTCTCGTAGCCGAGATGGCGGCGGGCCAGGCTGTCCATGTCGTGGCGGGCATTGCCCGCTTCGAGCACGAAGCTCTCCAGCATGGTGTCGTCGTCGTAGCCGGCCAGGGCGATGCCATGGCGGCGCATCACGTGCAGGTCGTACTTGCCGTGCTGGCCGAGCTTGCGCACGCCGGCATCCTCCAGCAGCGGCCGCAACAGGCCCAGCGCCTGCGCCCGCTCCAGCTGCGGCGGGGCACCCGGATAGTCGTGGCCCAGCGGCACGTAGGCCGCGCGACCCGGCTCGGCGGCGAAGCTCAGGCCGACCAGGTTGGCGCGCAGCGCGTCCAGGCTGTCGGTCTCGGTGTCGAAGGCGAACTGGCCGGCGGCGCGCAGCTCGGCGATCCAGGCCTGCAACTGTTCGGCCGTGGTCACGGTTTCGTATTCGCCGGACGCGGCCAGCGCGGGATCCAGGCCTGCGACCGGGGCGGTGGCGGCGGAGACGAAGCCGCTGCCACGCGAGCGCCCCGGCTCCTTCTCGGTCACCGGCACAGCCGGCCCGCCGCCTGCGGCGGCCACCGCACCGGCCTCCAGTTCCTTCAACGCCTGGTTGAAGCCGTAGCGCTGGTACAGCACGCGCAGCTCGTCCAGGTGCGGCTCGCGCAGGCGCAGCGAGTCGGGCGCGCGATCCAGCGCCACGTCGGTCTTGATCGTCACCAGCTCGCGGTTGAGCGGCAGCCGCGGCAGCGCCGCGCGCAGGTTCTCGCCGATCTTGCCCTTGATCGCATTGGCCTGGGCCATCACCGCATCCAGCGAGCCGTATTCGCCCAGCCACTTGGCGGCGGTCTTGGGCCCGCACTTCTCCACGCCGGGCACGTTGTCGATGGTGTCGCCCATCAGCGCCAGCAGGTCGACGATGCGCGCCGCCGGCACGCCGAACTTGCCGATCACCGCCGCGTCCGAGTCCATCCGGCTGCCGCTCATGGTGTTGACCAGCTCGATAGAACCAACGCCGGCGCCCGGCGCGCGCACCAGCTGGGCGAAGTCCTTGTCGCCGGTGGAGATGACCACCTCCATGCCGGCATCGGCGGCCTGGACGGCCAGGGTGCCGATCACGTCGTCGGCCTCCACGCCCTCCACCCGCAGGATGTCCATGCCCAGCGCATGCACCACCTCGCACATCGGCTGCACCTGCGCGCGCAGGTCGTCGGGCATCGGCGGGCGGTTGGCCTTGTACTCGGGGTACAAGTCGTCGCGGAAGGTTCTGCCGGGCGCATCGACCACGAAGGCGACGTAGTCGGGCTTCTCCTTCAGCGTGGCGCGCAGCATGTTGACCACCCCGAACAGCGCCCCGGTCGGCTCGCCGGCCGGATTGCTCAGCGGCGGCAGCGCATGGAAGGCGCGATACAGGTACGAGGAACCGTCGATCAGCACGAGTCTGGGCATGGACCGATTCTACGCCGCGGGCGGTGTCCGTCCTTCGCCGGGCCGGATCGGCCGCGCCGATCCCGGCCGCCGGCTGAACATCGCGCGCATGCCGGGCAAAGGCAGGGCGCATAATGGCGCCGATCCCGAACGAAGCCATGCCATGCGCCTGCCCGTCCCGCCCCCGGCAATCCTGCTCGCGACCCTCGCCCTGGCCGCCTGCGCCACCACGCCCGGCCAGGCCGACGCCCCGCCGGTGGACCTGACCGGGGCCGAAGTCGCCGCCCGCACCCTGGACAACGGCGACGTGGTCGAGGAATACCGGGTCGGTACCCAGCTGCGCATGGTCAAGATCACCCCGGTCCGCGGCGCGCCCTACTACCTGTACGACCGCGACGGCGACGGCGCGCTGGACCGCGACGATGCCGAGCGGCTGCCGCAGACCTACTGGAAGTTGTTCTCTTGGTGATGCGCGTGCGCCTGTTGCGCTGGTTCGAATCCCGGCTCGCTCCCTTCCCAGACACGCCACCGGCCCAGCCCCCGGCCGGCCTGTACGCATTCTGCCGCCACTACACCCGCGGCGCCGAGCCGTGGCTGCTGCTGATGGCGGCCACCACCGCCTGCATTGCCCTGGCGGAGGTGGCGCTGTACGCCTACGTCGGCAGCCTGGTGGACCGGATGAACGCGCTGGGCACGGCCGGCTTCCTCGCCGGGGAAGGCCGCCGGCTGGGGTGGATGGCGGCACTGGTGTTGCTGGGCCTGCCGGCGCTGGTGCTGCTCAACTCGCTGGTCCAGCACCAGACCCTGCTCGGCAACTTCCCGATGCGGATCCGCTGGAACGTGCACCGCTACCTGCTGCGGCAGTCGATGGGCTACTTCCAGGACGAGTTCGCCGGACGCATCGCCACCAAGCTGATGCAGACCTCGCTGGCGGTGCGCGAGACCGTGGTCAAGCTGTTCGACATCGGCAACTACATCGTCGTGTACTTCGGCGCGACCCTGCTGGTGGCCGCGCGTGCCGACTGGCGGCTGATGCTGCCGTTCGCCGGCTGGCTGCTGTGCTACGCGCTGCTGATGCGCTGGTTCGTGCCGCGCATGGGCAAGGTCTCGCAGGAGCAGGCCGACGCGCGTTCGAGCATGACCGGCCGCATCGTCGACAGCTATACCAACATCGCCACGGTCAAGCTGTTCTCGCACTCGCAGCGCGAGCAGGTCTATGCGCGCGAGGCGATGGACGGATTCCTCGGCACCGTGTACCGGCAGATGCGCCTGGCGACCACGGTCTACGGCCTGCTGTACGCACTGAACATGGCGCTGCTGTTCACGGTCGCCGTGCTGGGCATCTGGCTGTGGCTGCACGGCCACGCCAGCGTCGGCGCGGTGGCGGTGGCCTCGGCACTGGCGTTGCGCCTGCTGGGCATGTCGCACTGGATCATGTGGGAGCTGTCGGCGCTGTTCGAGAACATCGGCACCGTGCACGACGGGATCAACTCGATCTCGCTGCCGCCGACGGTGGACGACGCGCCCGGCGCGCCGGCGCTGCCGCAGGTGCGCGGGGACGTCCGCTTCCAGGACGTGGCCTTCCACTACGGCAAGGGCGGCGGGGTGATCGAGCATTTCGACCTGCGCATCGCGCCTGGCGAGAAGATCGGCCTGGTCGGGCGCTCCGGCGCCGGCAAGTCGACCCTGGTCAACCTGTTGCTGCGTTTCCACGACGTGGAGGCCGGGCGCATCACCGTGGACGGCATCGACGTGGCCGGCGTGCAGCAGGACTCGTTGCGCGCGCAGATCGGCATGGTCACCCAGGACACTTCGCTGCTGCACCGCTCGGTGCGCGAGAACATTCTCTACGGCCGCCCGGACGCGAGCGAGGAGGAGATGCTCGAGGCCGCGCGCCAGGCCGACGCCGACGGCTTCATCCGCGAGCTGGTCGACTCCAAGGGCCGCCGCGGCTACGACGCGCAGGTGGGCGAGCGCGGGGTCAAGCTGTCCGGAGGCCAGCGCCAGCGGATCGCGATCGCCCGGGTGCTGCTGAAGAACGCGCCGATCCTGGTGCTGGACGAGGCGACCTCGGCGCTGGATTCGGAAGTGGAGGCGGTGATCCAGGAGAACCTGTACCGGCTGATGCAGGGCAAGACCGTGATCGCCATCGCCCATCGCCTGTCCACGATCGCGGCGATGGACCGGCTGGTGGTGATGGACCAGGGCAGGATCGTCGAGCAGGGCACGCACGAGCGGCTGCTCGCGCAGGGCGGCCTCTATGCGCAGCTGTGGCAGCGCCAGTCCGGCGGGTTCCTCGAACTGGCCGCCGAATGATCCCCCCCGGTCCCGCCGCCTGCGGGTCCGGCGACGCGGATGCCGTCACGCAGGTACCGACCGTATAGGTGCCGGCGGCCGGTCGGCACATGTATCGGCCGGGTCGTGGATCGAACCAAGAACAGCCGACCCACAGCCGGCTCCACGGGACCGCGTCAAGGATGGGTGGGCACGGCGGCTTCGCGCCGGCGCTGGGCGCGGCCGAGGACCAGGCCAGTGCCGGCCCAGGCCAGGGCGATGCCGGCGCCGAGGGTCATGGCCAGCGCCGGATGCTCGCCCAGCAGGTCCAGGGCGCGCTTGACCCAGGCGCTGAGCGCATCGCCACCGCGGTAAACCACCGTGTCGACGAAGTTCTTCGCCTTGTACTTGTCCCCGGCCGGGACCACCGTGTAGAGCATCTCCCGCCCCGGCCGCACGAACGCGTATTCGCCCGCGCGCCGCACCACCATCACCACCACGAACACCGCGAACACCGGCGCCAGCGCCAGCCACAGGAAACCGAAGGCCATCACCAGCGGCACCCCGACCAGCAGCACGCCCACTCCCAGCCGCTGCGCGATCCGGCCGGTGAGGAACAGCTGGGTGCAGATCGCCAGCACCTGCACCACAGTGTCGATCAGGCCGAACACCTGGGTCTGCCGGGCGCGATCGGGGAACAGCTCGGCCACCATCCGCGCTTGCTCGAAGTACAGGAAGGTGGTCACCGTCGCCAGCAGGACCACGAACAGGGCGATGCCCGCCAGGTAAGGCGAGCGGAACACCGCGGTGGCGCCGGCGAAGGGGTTGCCGCCCAGCGGGCGTTGCCGCTGCAGCGGCGCCTCGCCGCCCGGAGCCGGATGCCGGTCGCGCCAGCGGTGCAGCCATGACGCGGCCACGGCGCTGCCCGCGACGAACAGCGCGGACAGCAGCAACAGCCCGCCGTGGCCCAGCGGTCGCACCAGTGCGGTGGCCAGGATCGGGCCGGCGAGCCCGCCCGCGCTGGCGCCGGCGGCGATCAGCGCGAACAGGCGCTTGGCCTCGGCGCTGGCGAACACGTCGGCCAGCACGCTCCAGGCCAGCGAGACCAGCAGCAGGTTGATCACCGAGACCCAGATATAGAACGCGCGCCCAGCCCAGACGTTGTCCGGCTGCAGCGCCAGGCCGGCACCGAAGCCGAGCAGGCTGGCCGCCACCAGGCCGAACACCCAAGGCACGATCCGCCACCGCGGCACCTTCGAGGCGATCCAGCCGTACAGCGGCAGCACCGCCAGCGTCGCCAGGAAGGTGCCGGTGAACAGCCATTGCAGGTTGTCCACGCCACCGGCCACGCCCATGGTCTCGCGCACCGGCCGCAGCATGAAGTAGCCGGTGAACAGCAGGAAGAACATCGCCAGCCCGCCGGCGACCGCCGGCGCCTCGTGCGGGCGCACGCCGAACAGGCGCGACATCCGTATCGCCCATCGGCCGGAATCCCGCGGCACGCTCACCGCGCCTCCTCGTGTGCGTGCATCGCCGAGTCTCCCGGGATTGAGGCGCAGAGCAGTCAGGCACGATCCTACTGCGGCCGTACCTCCGGGCCATGTGACTTGCGGCATGGCGCCGACTGGCACGGTGACCGGCACCACTGGTATCCTGCGCGCACCCTCTTGGGGAGTAGCCTGCTCCGTGCGCAATGCGCGGAGCGCCCGCGTCAACACACTCGGCCTTCACGGCCGTGGCGCGGACACCCGCGGCGTCCGCCGCCGGGACTGGCGAGACCAACGGCCCGTCGGCGCATCCGTGGTTGGACGCCGGCAGGTCGCGTCCGCCTTCCAGCCCGGTGCCCGCTTGCCCATGAATCCGTTCTCCATCCTCCTGGTCGGCCTGGCCATGTCCACCGACGCCTTCGCCGCCGCGATCGGCAAGGGCGCGGCGATGCAACGGCCGCAGTTGCGCGAGGCGCTGCGCGCCGGCCTGATTTTCGGCGCCATCGAAGCGATCACCCCGTTGCTCGGCTGGCTGCTCGGCAGCGCCGCCTCACGCCACATCACCGCCTGGGACCATTGGATCGCCTTCGGCGTGCTGGGCCTGCTCGGCCTGCACATGATCTGGAACGGACTGAAGCCGGAGACGGCGGATGCCGAAAGCGGCGCACCGCCCAGGCACGGCTTCTGGAATCTCGCCGCCACCGGGCTGGGCACCAGCATCGACGCAATGGCGGTGGGCGTGAGCCTGGCCTTCCTCGATGCGCCGATCCTGGTCGTCGCCGCGGCGATCGGCCTGTGCACTCTGGTCATGGTCACCCTCGGGATCATGCTCGGCCGCGTGCTCGGCACCCTGGCCGGCAAGCGCGCCGAGATCCTCGGCGGCGCGATCATGATCGTGGTGGGCGCGGCGATCCTGTACGAACACCTGACCGGCGCCGCCTGACGGCGGACCGGGCAGTCAGCGCACCACCAGCACCGGCACCGTCGACTTCGCCAGTACCGCCTGGGTCTGGCTGCCGAGCAGGACCCGGCCCAGGCCGCGGCGGCCGTGCGAGGCCATCACCACCAGCCCGGCGCCGTGCCCGGCGACCGCGGCGACGATGGCTTCGGAGGGATGGCCGTCGGCCACGTGCACCGTCTCGCAGGCCACGCCCGCGGTCGTGGCCCGGGCCAGTGCATCCTGCAGGATCCGCTGCGCCGAGCGCGCGCAGCCTTCGCGGTACTCGGCCTGCATCGCCGGATCGGCCGACAACGCCAGTGCGTCGTCGAACGCCGGCATCCACGGTTCGGTGACGGTGACCACCGTCACCGGGACCTTCAGGGCCGCGGCCAGCGCCAGGCCATGGGCCAGGCCCCTGCCGGCCAGTTCCGAACCATCGGTGGCGATCAGGATGCGCTCGTACATCATGGCGGGATACCGGCATGGGGATGCGGCTATTGCACACCCACGCCGGCAGCCGGGCAACCCGGCCGGCGTCCGGCATGGCGTCGCCAACCCCTGTGGAGCCCACCGTCGGTCGGCTGCCCTGGAAGCCCGATATCCCGCTGCCGTGGCATGGCGTTGGCCGGCCAACGGCCGGCTTCACCGCCGCAGCCCTGCAACCGTCGGGCTACAGGGGCTGCAGGTTGGCGAAGGCCAGCACCAACCACTTGCTGCCGGCGTCGTCGAAATTGACCTGGACCCGCGCGTGCGCGCCGCTGCCTTCGTAGTCGGTGACCACGCCACGGCCGAAGCTGGCATGGACCACGCCCTGTCCCAGCTTCAGCGCCGGCTGTTCCAGGACCGGATGCGCCGCGCGCGGCGGTGCGGCCATCGGCCGGGCCACCTGCACCCGCGGCCGCACCTCGTGGAGCAGGTGGCCGGGGATCTCGCGCAGGAAGCGCGAGGGCATGCCGTACATGTCCATGCCATGGATGCGCCGGCTCTCGGCGTAGGTCAGTACCAGCTTCTGCCGCGCGCGGGTGATGCCGACGTAGGCCAGGCGCCGCTCCTCCTCCAGCCGCCCGCTCTCCTCCAGCGACTTGCTGCTGGGGAACACGCCCTCCTCCACCCCGACCAGGAACACCAGCGGGAACTCCAGGCCTTTGGCCGAATGCAGGGTCATCAGCTGCACGCCGTCCTCGTCGGCCTGGGCCTGGCCCTCGCCCGCCTCCAGCGCCGCGTAGGAGAGGAACGCCACCAGCTCGCTCATGCTCTCCTGGTCGTCGTCCAGTTCGGCGCGCGAGAAGCGCGAGGCCACCGACACCAGTTCGTCCAGGTTCTCCAGCCGCGATTCGGCGTCGAGCTGGCCGCGCGCCTCGCTGGACCAGTGCTCGCGCAGGCCCGAGCGCGCCAGTACGTGGTCCACCCGGTCCTTCAGCGCCAGGTCGGTGGTTTCCGCGTCCAGCGCTTCGACCAGGTTGAGGAAGCCGGCCACCGCGTTGCGCGCGCGCGCGGCCAGCCCGTTGCCGTTGACCAGCGCGGTGGACGCCTGCCACAGCGACATCGCGCCCTCGCGTGCCTGCCGGCGCACCTCATCCAGGGTACGGTCGCCGATCCCGCGCGCCGGGGTGTTCACCGCACGCTCGAACGCCGCGTCGTCGGCGCGGCTGGCGACCAGGCGCAGGTAGGCCAGGGTGTCCTTGACCTCGGCGCGCTCGAAGAAGCGCATGCCGCCGTACACCCGGTACGGCACCTGTTCGGCCAGCAACACCTCTTCCAGCGCGCGCGACTGCGCATTGCTGCGGTAGAGCACCGCCGCCTCGCGCCAGCTGCCGCCGTCGCGCACCCACTGGCGGATGCGCTCGACCACGAAGCGCGCCTCGTCCATCTCGTTGTAGGCCGCGTACACGTCCACCGGCTCGCCGTCGCCGCTGTCGGTCCACAGCTGCTTGCCGATGCGGTCGGGATTGTGCGAGATCACCGCGTTGGCGGCGTTGAGGATGTTGGCGCTGGAGCGGTAGTTCTGCTCCAGGCGGATGGTCTGCGCGCCGGGGAAGTCGCGCAGGAACTGCTGCACGTTCTCGACCTTGGCCCCGCGCCAGCCGTAGATGGCCTGGTCGTCGTCGCCGACCACGAATACCCGGCCACTGTCCCCGGCCAGCACGCGCACGAAGGCGTACTGGATCGCGTTGGTGTCCTGGAACTCGTCGACCAGGATGTCGCGGAAGCGGGCGCGGTAGTGCCCCAGCAGCGCCGGGGTGTCGCGCAGCAGCTCGTGCGCGCGCAGCAGCAACTCGGCGAAATCGACCAGGCCGGCGCGGTCGCAGCGCTCCTGGTACAGCGCGTAGGCGCGGCGCAGGGCGTCGGTCCACGGGTCGTCGCCGGGCTGGATGTGCTGCGGGCGCCGGCCCTCGTCCTTCTGCGCGTTGATCCACCAGGCGATCTGCCGCGGCGGGAAGCGGCCGTCGTCCAGGTCCAGCTGCTGGGCCACGCGCTTGACCAGGCGCAACTGGTCGTCGCTGTCGAGCACCTGGAAGGACTCGGGCAGCTTCGCCTCGTTCCAGTGCAGGCGCAGCAGGCGGTGGGCGATGCCGTGGAAGGTGCCGATCCACATCCCGCGCGCGCCATGGCGCAACTGCGCGTCGGCGCGCGCGCGCATCTCGCCGGCGGCCTTGTTGGTGAAGGTCACGGCGAGGATGCCGTGCGCCGGCACGCCCAGCACCTCATTGAGCCAGGCGATGCGGTGGGTCAGGACCCGGGTCTTGCCGGAGCCGGCGCCGGCCAGCACCAGATAGTGTCCCGGCGGCGCGGACACCGCCTCACGCTGGGCCGGGTTGAGATCGTCGAGCAGGTGGGAGACATCCATCCGGGCATCTTACCGGCCCGCGCGCAGGCGATGCTGCGGCGCAGCGAAACCGCCTCACCGATCCCCGGGCGAAGGCGTTGCGCGAGTGGATCGACGGTCTTGACCGATAGTGTTTGACAGCGTTGTCAAACCACGGTTACAACGGCCCGGGAGCCGGCGCCCGGGACACGGTACCGCTCCGTGCCCCCCGTGTGGCAGAGTGCCCCAGCAACCGGCTCCGCCACCGGACCGGCGACATCCACCCCGATAACGATGGGCACCGCATGGCACAGCAAACCCGTTGGTCGCAGTTCCTCGTCCTGATCACGGTGTTCTTCTTCTGGGGCTTCGTCGCCGCCAGCAACGACATCCTGATCCCGGTGTTCAAGAAGGCTTTCGCGCTCTCGCAGATGCAGAGCATGTTCGTCGCGTTCGCCTTCTACGTGGCCTACACCGTCGGCTCGCTGGTCTATTTCTTCACTTCCAAGGCCATCGGCGCCGACGTCCTCAACCGGATCGGCTACAAGAACGGCATCTGCCTGGGCCTGCTGATCTCGGCAATGGGCTCGCTGCTGTTCTTCCCGGCGGCCAACAACGGTTCGTTCGGCTTGATGCTGTCGGGCCTGTTCATCGTCGGCCTGGGTTTCTCGCTGCAGCAGATCGCCGCCAACCCGCTGGCGATCGTGATGGGCAACCCGGCCACCGGCGCGCAGCGGCTGACCATGGCCGGCGGCGTCAACAACTTCGGCACCACCATCGGCCCGCTGCTGGTCAGCTTCGCCATCTTCGGCAGCGTGGTCGCCGGCAATACCGAAGCCAGCATCGAGAGCGTCAAGATCCCGTACCTGGTGCTGGGCGCGGCCTTTGTGCTGGTCGCCGTCTTCCTGAAGTTCTCCTCGGTGCCGAACCACATCGACCTCGAGAAGCTGGCCAGCCAGGAAGCCGACGACGCCGGCAAGCTGGCGCACAAGCCCTCGGCGTTCGGCTATCCGCAGCTGGTGCTGGGCATGCTGGCGATCTTCGTCTACGTCGGCGTGGAGGTCTCGACCATCGCCAACCTCCCTGCCTACCTCGAATTGCCGGTGGAACAGGGCGGGCTGGGACTGGCGACCGCGATGATCGCGCCGTTCGTGTCGCTGTACTGGGCCAGCCTGATGATCGGCCGCTGGGCCGGCGCGGCCGGCGCGTTCGAGGTCGGCCTCAACGCCAAGCGCATGCTGACCGTGCTGCTGCCGTACCTGGCGTTCGGGGTGTTCCTCGCCGTCAATGCCATCGCGCGCCACGAGATCGCGCACTTCTTCACCTATGGCCTGGTGATCGTGCTGATGATCGCGGCGACCTTCGCCAGCGGCGGCAATCCGGCGCGGATGCTGCTGTACTTCGCGCTGTGCGGCATCGTCGCACTGCTGATCGGGATGTTCACCACCGGCATGACCAGCGTGGTGGCCTTCGTCAGCGTGGGCCTGTTCTGCAGCACGATGTGGCCGTGCATCTTCGCGCTGGCGATCACCGGGCTGGGCCGCCACACCAACCAGGGCAGCAGCCTGCTGATCATGATGATCATGGGCGGCGGCGTGGTCAGCCTGACGCAGGGCGCGCTGGCCGACCGGATCGGCATCCACTACAGCTTCATCGTCGGCGTGCTGTGCTTCGCCTACCTGGCGTTCTACGCGCTGGCCGCCAACCGGTCGCTGAAAGGCCAGGGCATCGACCTGGACAAGCTCACGGCGCAGGGCGGTCACTGACCGCCGCGCCCCGCGGTCGGGCGCCCCGCCCGGCCGCTCAGCGAGCCGGCGCCGGCCCGGTGGAGCGCCGCAGCTGCAGCGCATACGGCACCGTGACCATGCCGCCGTCGCCGCGGTCGCGGATCGCCTTGAGCAGTTCCAGCCCGGCCAGGCGGCCCATCTCCCGGGTCGGCTGGCGCACCGTGGTCAGCGCCGGATAGATGTGGCGGGCGATCGGAGTGTCGTCGAAACCGCAGACCGACACGTCCCTGGGCACCGACAGGCCGCGTTCGCAGATCGCGCAGATCGCGCCGGCCGCCATGTCGTCGTTGGCGGCGAAGATCGCGGTCGGCGGATCGCCCAGGCCGAGCAGGTGGCTGGCCGCGGCGAAACCCGAGTCGTAGGAGAACTCGCCGTCCACCACCAGGGCGTCGTCCCAAGCCAGGCCGGCATGCTCAAGCCCGTCGCGATAGCCCGCCAGGCGCCAGCTGCTCGCGCCGTGCGCGGGATGGCCCTTGACGTGGGCGATGCGGCGGTGCCCGAGCGAGGCCAGGTGCGCAATCATCTCGGCGACTGCGTTGCGCTCGTCGACCACCACGCCGATGCGGCGATTCGGTTCGGTGGGGGAAATGCTCGCCCACGGGATGCCGAGTTCGTCCAGGCGCTGCAGCAGTGCCGCGTCGTCGGTGATCGGCGGGGTCAGCACGACGCCGTCGATCTGCGACTGCAGGACCAGCGCCTCGACCTTGGAAACGATGTCCATGGCATCGTAGACCAGGGGCACCAGCATGAGGTTGTAGTGCTGGGCCTGGCAGGCGTCGAGCACGCCGAGCTCGACCTCCATCAGGTAGTTGCTGGACGGGTTGTCGTACAGCATCGCCACCAGGTACGAGCGCCGCCCGGCCAGCACCCGGGCGGACGGATGCGGGCGGTAGCGCATCCGCTCGACCACCGCCTGCACTCGCTCGCGGGTGGCCTCGGACACGTTCGGCTCATGGTTGAGCACGCGGGAGACGGTCTTGATCGACACGCCCGCTTCCGCCGCCACATCCTCGATCCGAACGCGTGCCATGTGCTTGCGATCCTCTCCGTGAAGCCTCGGGATTCTGCCAGATCACGCGCCGCGCCATTCCGTGCGGCATCCGGAGCCGGGCGCGCAGGCGACCCGGCGCCATGCACGGCACGCGCCGGCCGGATCCGCGCGTCCGCGGGGTTGCCGCGCACCCGGCATCGGCCGCGCGGACCCGCTATCGTGCAGTATATGACAGCGTTGTCAGACCGTCCCCGGCCAGCGCCGCGCCGGACCACGAACCGATGGAACGCATCCCGATGAGCACCTCCTGTTCCCGTCCGCCCATGCCCTGCCGCCCGTCCATGGGCCTCGCCCTGGCGATGCTGCTGGCCTCCTGCGGCGGCCAGCGCGACGCCTCCGCCGAGCCCGCCGCCACCGACGCTGCCGCGGCAACGATAGACCCGCTCCACTGGCCGCAACCAGCCTGGCCGTTCGCCCAGGACGCGGACCTGGAGCGGCGCGTGGACGCACTGCTGGCATCGATGACCCTGGAAGAGAAGGTCGGCCAGGTCATCCAGGGCGACATCGCCAGCATCACCCCGGAGGACGTGCGCAAGTACCGGCTCGGGTCGGTGCTTGCCGGCGGCGGGTCCGACCCGGGCGGCAGGTACAACGCCAGCCCCGCCGAGTGGCTGGCGCTGGCCGACGCCTTCTGGGAGGCGTCGATGGATACCCGCGGCGGCGGCAAGGCGATCCCGTTGCTCTGGGGGATCGACGCGATGCACGGCCAGAGCAATATCGTCGGCGCGACCCTGTTCCCCCACAACATCGGCCTGGGCGCGACGCGCAATCCCGGGCTGCTGCGTGAAATCGCCCGCATCACCGCGATCGAGACCCGGGTCACGGGCATGGAATGGACGTTCGCGCCGACCGTGGCGGTGCCCCGCGACGATCGCTGGGGCCGCACCTACGAAGGCTATTCCGAGGATCCGGCGCTGGTGGCCAGCTTCGCTGGCGCGTTCGTCGAGGGCCTGCAGGGCAAGCCCGGCACGCCGGAGTTCCTCGACGACCGGCACGTCATCAGTTCGGTCAAGCACTTCCTTGGCGACGGCGGCACCAGCGGCGGCAAGGACCAGGGCGATACCCTGACCAGCGAAGCGCAGTTGCGCGACATCCATGCGGCCGGCTACGTGCCGGGCATCGCCGCCGGCGCGCAATCGGTGATGGCTTCGTTCAACAGCTTCCATGGTCAGAAGATGCATGGCCACGAGCCGCTGCTGACCGGAGTGCTCAAAGAGCGGATGAACTTCGGCGGATTCGTCGTGGGCGACTGGAACGGGCATGGCCAGGTCGAGGGTTGCACCAACACCGATTGCCCGCAGGCCTTCAACGCCGGCCTGGACATGGCGATGGCCCCGGACAGCTGGAAGGGCCTGTACGAATCGACCCTGGCGCACGCGAAGGCTGGCACCCTGCCGATGCAAAGGCTCGACGACGCGGTGCGGCGGATCCTGCGGGTGAAATTCCGCATGGGCCTGTTCGGAAAGCCCAGGCCGTCCGCACGCGCGCTCGGTGGCCGGTTCGAACTGCTCGGCGCGCCCGCGCACCGCGCCGTCGCGCGCCAGGCGGTGCGCGAGTCGCTGGTGTTGCTGAAGAACCAGGGCGGCGTGCTGCCGCTATCGCCCGCGACGCGGCTGCTGGTGGCCGGCGAGGCCGCCAACGACATCGGCCGCCAGGCCGGTGGCTGGACTCTCACCTGGCAGGGCGACGGCACCACCCGCGCCGACTTCCCCAACGCCGATTCGATCTGGGACGGCCTCCAGGCCCAGGTGCGGGCGGCGGGCGGCAGCGCCGAACTGGCGCCGGATGGCCGATACGCGCGCAGGCCCGATGCGGCCATCGTCGTGTTCGGAGAGGAGCCCTACGCCGAATTCCAGGGCGACCTGCCGGACCTGATGTTCGAGGGCGGGAACTCCGGCGACCTCGAACTGATCCGCAGGCTCAAGGCCGAGGGCATCCCGGTGGTGGCCGTGTTCCTCAGCGGGCGGCCGCTGTGGGTCAATCGCGAGATCAACGCCGCCGACGCCTTCGTCGCCGCATGGCTGCCGGGTTCCGAAGGCGGCGGCATCGCCGACGTGCTGTTGCGCGGCGGCGACGGCAAGCCGCAGCACGACTTCAAGGGCAGGCTCGGCTTTTCCTGGCCCAGGTACGCCAACCAGTTTGCGAACAACGTCGGCCAGGCCGGCTATGCGCCGCTGTTCGCCTTCGGGCACGGACTGACCTATGCCGACGACGGCGACCTGGCAACGCTGCCGGAAGCGTCCGGCATCGACGCCGGCACGGCCCGCGCCAGTGCCTGGTTCGAGCGCGGCGTGCCGGCCGCCGGCATGGTCCTGCGCCTGGTCGGCGCCGATGGCGCGGCACTGGACGCCGTGCATCCCGCCGCCGTGACCACGGACGGTTCGCTGCGGATGACCGCGATCGACCATGAAGTGCAGGAAGGCGCGCGCCTGTTCGCATGGAGCGGCGATGCCTCGGTGCAGCTGCGCACGAACGCGCCGCTGGAGCTGGCACGCGAGGCCGACGGCGGCAGGGCCGTGGTCGCGACCCTGCGGATCGATGCGCTGCCGGCCGACGGCAGGGCCTCGCTCGGCGCCGGCTGCGGCGAGGACTGCGGCGGCGAACTGCCGGTCGGTGACGCCCTGGCGAAGCTGCCCCGCGGCGAATGGATGCGGGTGGGCGTGCCGCTGGAATGCCTGCGCGCGGCCGGCGTCGATACCGGCAAGCTGGACGTGCCGTTCGCGCTGCGCATGGGCAGCGGGGCGCGGATCGCGCTAGCCAGGGTCGCCGTCGGCGACGGGTTCGAGCACGAGGTGGACTGCGCGGCCCGGTGACGGCCGCCGCCACGGCACCCCACGCGTCCAGTCCTCCTGCCCGTGCGGGCAGGATGGCTCCCGCGCTTCAGTGCGCCTCGTGCTCGCGCCGGGCGCTGGTACCGGTCATCAGCTTGTCGGTCCAGGCGATGCCGATGGCCGAGAGGATGAACACGACGTGGATGATGGTCTGCCACATCACCCCTTCGGGAGTCAGCGCCGTGCAACGGCCTTCGCCGAGGTTGGAGGCGGCGGTGACGACCAGCTCCGGCGGACAGAACGGCAGGCCCTTCAGGGTGCCGGCGGCGATGAAGGTCTTGAGCAAATGGATCGAGGAAATGCCGATGATGGCCATCGCCAGCTTCACCTTCAGCACCGAGGCGTTGACGTGGCTCAACCATTCCGGCTGGTCCGGGTGCCCATCCAGGTCCAGCCGCGAGACGAAGGTCTCGTAGCCGCCGACGATCACCATCACCAGCAGGTTGGAGATCATCACCACGTCGATCAGGCCCAGCACCAGCAGCATGATCTGCTGCTCGCCCATCGACGGCGCGTCGTGCAGCAGGTGCCACAGCTCCTTGCCGAACAGGAACACGTACACGCCCTGGGCCACGATCAGGCCCAGGTACAGCGGCAGCTGCAACCAGCGCGAGGCGAAGATCAGCGCCGGCAATGGCTTCAGGCGGCGGGGGACGGGCTGGGTCATGGCGGATGCGCTGCGCTGCGGTTGCGGGACGGCGCAGGGTAACGATCAGCCCGCAGGCTGCCAAGCGGGGTCGGGCGGGCGGGATAGGTGGCGCCGGTCGGCCCCGCCCATCCCGCCTCCCCTGCGGCACTCAGCGATGCGGGACCGTGAACAGGATCCAGCCGTCGCGCCGCGCGACCTCGGTGCCGCCGGTCTCGTGGATGAACAGCCTCGGATCGGTCCCGGGCGGGCAAGCGACCAGGTCGGCCCCCGCGCCCATGAACTGGCCGGTGAACGCGCTTTCGCCGGCTCGGCGGCACAGGTCGCCCTCGCTGCGGAAGCCGGCCCCGAACAGCGGGATGTCGGCTGGCGGACGCGCCGCGCTGCCCGGATGGCTGATGGAAGGGCCGCCGCTCGAGCAGGATGCGAGCAGCAAGACGGCGGGCAGCGCAAGAGCGAGGAGCAGGCGCATCTGGAACCTCCGGGTGGGATGAAAGTACCGGCGAACCCGATGGTCCGCGGGCTTCCATCTGAGCACGCCCAAAACTTCAGCGTCAATCCGGGCCGGGATCCCGGATCAGGGCTGCGGCTTCAGCTCGAATTCCTTCGGCGGCTCCGTGCCCAGCAGGTGCTCGACGAAGTAGTCCCAGCGCCGGCGCATCACGTAGTTGTTGTCCGCACCGAAGGCATGGCGCGCGTGCGGCAGCAGCAGCAGGTCGAAGTCCCTGTTCGCCTTCACCAGCGCGTCGACCACCTGCAGGGTGGACTGCACCGGGACGTTGTCGTCCATCATCCCGTGGATCAGGAACAGCTTGCCCTGCAGGTGCTGCGCCTGCGAGGCGTTGTCCTGGCCGGTGTAGTTGCTGGTGCCGTCGGGCTGCTTCTGCAGCAGGCCGTGGTAGCGCTCGGCCCAGTCGTCCTCGTAGGTGAGGTTGTCGTGGTTGCCGGATTCGGCGATCCCGACCTTGTACACCCCGGGATAGCGGAACATCGCCGCGGCGGTGGCGTTGCCGCCGCCGGAATGGCCCCACATGCCGGCGCGGGCGGTATCGATCCACGTATGGCGTTCGCCCAGCTGCTTCAGCGCCGCCACCTGGTCGGGCAGGGTGTTGTCGGCCATGTCGCCGTACCAGGTGTCCTGGAAGGACTTGCTGCGCATGGGCGTGCCCATGCCGTCCACGGCGACGACGACGAAGCCCAGTTCCGCCAGCGCCTGGTGGTCGCGGTGCGCCGGCGCGAAGCTGCGCGAGCGCACCGAGCCGACCTGCGGGCCGGGATAGATGTAGGTGACGATCGGGTACTTCTTCGATGGATCGAATCGGGAAGGCTTGAACATCAGCCCGTACAGGTCGGTCCTGCCGTCGCGCGCCTTGACCGTGAACCGCTCCGGCGGCACCCAGCCGGCGGCCCGCAACCGGGACAGGTCGGCACGCGCGATCTCCGCGACCTGCGCGCCTTCGCTGTCGCGCAGCACCGCCACCGGCGCGGTATCCACCGTCGAATGGACGTCGACGAAATACCTGCCGTCCTGCGAGAAGTGGGCGGCGTGGTTGGCGTCCTCCGGGGTCAGCAGCCGCACCCGGCCGTCATCCAGGCCGACCTTGTAATAGTGGACGAAGTACGGATCGCGCCCCGGCTCCCGGCCCACGCCGCTCAGCCACAGCGTGCGCGACTCCGGATCCAGGCGGGCGATGCCGGCCACATTCCATTCGCCGTGGGTGACCTGGCGTTTCGGTTCGCCGGTGGCCAGGTCGTGCAGGTACAGGTGGCCCCAGTCGGACCGCTGGCTGAACCAGAGGAACTCGCCGCTCTCCGGCAGATAGCGCCAGTTCGCCGAAGCCAGCGCCGGCGCGCTCTGGTACTGCGTGGCCACGGTCTCCTCGTACACGTCGCGGACCTCGCCGGTGGCCGCGTCGGCCACCCGCAGCCGCGCCGACTTGTGCCCGCGATCGGTGCTGACGAAGGCCAGGGTTTTGCCGTCCGCGGCCCATTGCACGTCCTCCCAGCCGTTGTCGCAGACCAGGTCGTCGCTGCAGGTGGAACGGTGCGGGTCCGGCGGCATGCGCAGGCGCACGGTCCGCGGCGCGGCGCCGGACAGGTCGATCACCATCCGTTCGATCATGGTGACGTCCTCGTCGCCGGCGAACGGGTACTTCCATTGCTCGACCCTGGGCGCGCCGACATTGGTGCCGACCATCGTCATGGTCCGGGTCTTGCGCTGGTCCTGCTGGAAGCTGGCGATCTTCCGCCCATCCGGCGACCACGCCACGATGGCGTTGTCGGTGTGCTTCCAGCCGGCGTTGTCGGTGGCGTAGCCGTAGTCGGGCGCGCCGTCGAAGGTGAGCTGGGTCTCCTGGCCGCTGGACAGGTCGCGCAGCCACAGGTTCCAGTCGCGGACGAAAGCCGCGCGGCTGCCGTCGGGCGAGGCCGCGCCCGGTTCCTTGCCGGATTCGGGCTTGTGCACCGCGGTGCATTCGCGGGCATCGCACCGGAATTCGGCACCCGTGGACAGGGACACCACCAGGTCGCCGCCGTCCAGGCGCACCCCAGCCACCGGCAGGCGGGCGGGATCGGCGGGGTGGCCCTTGCCGCGGCCGGACCGGTCGATCGCGGCGGCCAGGGCTTCCGCATCGAACGCCGTCGCCGGTTCGCCACCGGGATCCAGGCGCAGGAAATCGACCTTGCCGCCGCCGGACCGCTGGTACACCACGCTGCCGTCGTCCAGCCAGCCCAGCACCCGCACCAGCCCATCCACCAGCGGCGTGGTGCGCTCGCCCAGCATGCTCGCCGCGCGCGCATAGTCGGCTGCGGTCACCTGCGCCGCCGCCGTTCCCGCCATGCCGGCAACGACGCCGGCCATCAGCGCCACCCCCAGCCAATGCCGCATCCGTTTCGCATCACCCCGCCCCATCGTCCGTTCCCGTCCACGCGGCATGCCCACGCACGCCCCGATGCTAGCGTGGGCGGAAGGGACCGGCACCTGCCGGAAGCTGGGTCGACCGCCTCCCGCTACGGCTGCGGCGGCACCCAGATCGCGACCCCGGCGGCCTTCTTCTGCTGGGTCGGGATGCCGATGCCGATGCCGCCACCGACGTTCCCGCCCCAGCTGCCGGCACCGACCGACATGCTTGCCGGACCGGTGGACGACCCCACCCCGATCAGGACCACACCGTTGGCGCCAAGCGCAGCGGCCTCGCGCTTGAGCCGCTCCACCGCCGCATCGGTCTGGCCCTGGGTGCCGAAGCCGATCGCGCTGGAGGACTCGAGTTGGGCGATTTCCTGCGACCCCGGCGGCACCGAGGCATAGACCTGCACCTGGGCGGGGTCGATCGGCGGACGCGCCTGGCCGACCATGATCTTGGAGGAGCCGGCGCAGCCGGCAAGGGCCAGCACGGCGGCAAGGGCGATCTGCGGGCGCATGGCGATCCTCCGACATTCGGCGATGGAACCGGCGCACATGATCCCCTTCCCGGGGTGAACCGGCCGACAATCCGGCGCACCCGGCCGGCCGGGCGACCCGCAATTCCGGCCCGCCCGGTGCCGCGGCGTATCATGTGCCGCTGGATCGACCGGAGTCGCCATGAGCTTTCCCCATGTCCGCCTGCGGCGCATGCGCCGCGACGAATTCTCGCGCCGGCTGATGCGCGAGCACGTGCTCACCGCCAATGATCTGATCTACCCGGTATTCGTGCACGAGGCACAGGGCCGCGCGCCGGTGCCATCAATGCCGGGGGTGGAACGGCTGTCGATCGACGAGTTGCTGCGGGTGGGCGAGCAGGCGCTGGAACTGGGGGTGCCGGTGCTGGACCTGTTCGGCGTGCCGGACCCGGCGGCCAAGACCGCCGACGGCCGCATCGCCTGGGACGAGGACGGGATCGTGCCGCGTGCGGTCCGCGCGCTGAAATCGCGCTTCCCCGAGCTGGGAGTGATGACCGACCAGGCCCTGGACCCCTACACCACCCACGGCCAGGACGGGCTGATCGATGCGGACGGCTACATCCTCAATGACGCCACCATCGAGGCGCTGGTGAAGCAGTCGCTGGCCCATGCCGCGGCCGGCGCCGACATCCTCTCGCCCAGCGACATGATGGACGGCCGCATCGGCGCGATCCGCGAGGCGCTGGAGGACGCCGGCTTGGTCAACACCCGGATCCTGTCCTACGCGGCCAAGTACGCCTCCTCGTTCTACGGCCCGTTCCGCAGCGCGGTCGGCAGCGCCGGGAGCCTGGGCAAGGGCAACAAGTACACCTACCAGATGGACCCGGCCAATGCCGACGAGGCCCTGCGCGAAGTCGAGCTGGACATCGCCGAGGGCGCGGACATGGTCATGGTCAAGCCCGGCCTGCCCTACCTGGACGTGATCCGGCGGGTGAAGGACGCCTTCGGCGTGCCCACCTTCGCCTACCAGGTCAGCGGCGAGTACGCGATGCTCAAGGCCGCCGCCGCCAACGGCTGGCTGGACGAGAAGGCCTGCGCGCTGGAAGCGCTGCTGGCGTTCAAGCGCGCCGGCGCCGACGGCGTGCTCACCTATTTCGCGCTGGATGCGGCGCGCTGGCTCCGCGGAGGCTGACCGACCATGACCCTTGCCCGTTACGCCGTGTTCGGCCACCCGATCGCGCACTCGCTGTCGCCGGCGATCCACGCGGCCTTCGCCCGGCAGCGCGGCATCGCCCTGGAATACGCCGCCATCGACGCGGCGCCGGCCGACTTCGCCGCCGCGCTGGAACGCTTTGCCGCCGCCCGCGGACGCGGCTGCAACGTCACCCTGCCGCTGAAGGAAGCCGCGTTCGCGCTGTGCGCGCAGGCCAGCGGCCGCGCCCGCCGCGCCGGCGCCTGCAACACCCTGACCCACGTCGACGGCCAGTGGCACGGCGACAACACCGACGGCGCCGGCCTGGTCCACGACCTCACCGGCCGCCGCGGCCTGGACCTGCGCGCGCGCCGGGTGCTGCTGCTCGGGGCCGGCGGCGCCGCGCGCGGCGTGGCCCCGGCATTGCTGGACGCCGGCATCGACGAACTGGTGGTGGTCAACCGCACGCCGGAACGCGCCGACGCGCTGGTCGACGCCCTGGGCGAGCCGGCGCGCGCCCACTCGCGCTACTGGGACGACCTGCGCGAGCTGGGCGATTTCGAGCTGATCGTCAATGCCACCTCCGCCGGCCGCGGCGCGGACGACTTCAGCGCACCGCTGTCGCTGGTCAACAGCCGCAGCGTAGCGGTGGACCTGAACTACGGCGAGGCGGCCATCGCCTTCCTGGCCTGGGCGCGCGCGGCCGGTTGCCTGGAAACGGTCGATGGCCTGGGCATGCTGGTGGAGCAGGCCGCCGAGGCCTTCGAACTCTGGCACGGGGTGCGCCCGCAGACCGACGAGGTCTACGCGGAACTGCGCGGCCGCGACAAGACCCTGGTCACCGCGGACTGAACCCGCGCCGGGCGCCGGCTCAGACCGCCGGCCGCCCCTTGTAGGTCGCCGCGTCGATGCAGGCGAACACGCTGACCAGGAACCAGCCGAACGGCCACAGCGAGAAGGTGATCAGCCAGGTGATGCCATAGGCCAGGCCGGCACCCAGGAACCACAGGATCGCGGCCAGCAGCCGGCCCTGGAGCAACTGGCCCAGGCCGGGCGCGAAGAAACTGCACAGTGCGGCAATCACGTTGCCGGTCGAACCCTGGCCCATCGCATGCTCCGCCGTGTCGTGGAAGTGCGGACAGGCTACAGCAGTCCGTCCCGTTTGACCGCCAGGTAGCGCTCGACCAGCGCCGCCGGCAGGTCGGCCGGGGCCACGTCCAGGGTCGTCACCCCGTGCCGGCGCAGCGCCTCGTGCGCCGCGCCGCGCTGGGCCAGGTAGTGGGCGACCGCGCCGGCGTCGATCGCGCCCGGCAGGTCGGCGACCTCGGCCTCCAGCATCGCGTCGAGTACGGTCTCGCGCAGGCTGGCCACGCACACCAGGTGCCGGCGCCGCAGCAGTTGCATCGCTGCCAGCAGTTCTTCACTGTCCTCGTCGCGCACGTTGGTCACCAGCATCACCAGCGCGCGGCGTGGCTGGCGCAGCGCCAGCTGCCCGGCCAGGGCCAGGTAATCGGTGGCCACCGGCTCCGGCTGCAGGTCGTAGCTGGCGCGCAGCAAGTGGTCGAGCGCGGCGCCGCCGCGGCACGGTGGCACCCAGCGCGACGGTCCGCCGCCTGCCATCAACCCGACCGCGTCGCCCTGGCGCAGGCCCAGCCAAGCGGTCACCAGCGCCGCGTTGAGCGCATGGTCGAAATGCGACAGCCCACCCTCGCTGGCGAGCATGCGCCGGCCGGTGTCCACCACCAGCACCACCTGCTGGTTGCGCTCCTCCTGGTACTCGCGCGAGACCAGCTTGCGCGCACGGGCGGTGGCCTTCCAGTCGATCCGGCGCAGGCTGTCGCCGACCCGGTATTCGCGCATCTGCTGGAAATCGGTGCCTTCGCCGCGGCGCCGGCGCAGGTGCGCGCCGACCAGGCGCGAGGCCTGTTCGGCACTGAACAGCGCCAGCTTCGCCAGCGGCGCGAAATCCGGATACACCCGCACCCGTTGCGGCACGCCGGCCAGGCGCGACTGGGTCCACAGCCGCCATGGCGACTGCAGCCGCAACTGGGTGCCCGGGAACTCGGCCAGGCCGCGCGCGGCAGCGGTGACCCGGTAGCGCAGCAGCGCCGCTTCGCCCGGCACCAGCCGCAACCGTTGCGGCAGGCCCTCGACCGGCCAGCCGGACGGATGCAGGTCGAACACGTCCAGCCGCTGCGGGCGCTGCCGCGGCGCCGGCACGATCCGCAGTTCGACGTCGCGACGCTGGCCCACCGCCAGCGCGTCGGCCAGCCGTCGCTCCACTTCCGGGGTCGGCTGCCGGCGCAGGCGCACGGCATCGGCCAGCGCCAGCAACGCGAGGACCGCGGCCGTCCACCACCATGCCGCCATCGGCACGCGCCCGGCCAACGCCAGGGCGCCGAGCGCGGCCCAGGCCGGCAGCAGGCCCAACAGCAGCGGCGCAGGCCTCATCGGTCCACGCGCCCGGCCACGACCGCGCGCGCGGCGTGCCTGCTTGCAGCGCACGGGCTCACTTGCGCGGCGCCTCCACCCGCGACAGCAGCGCATGCAGCACGTCGTCCGGCGACTGCCCGTCGATCTGCAGTTCCGGCGCCAGCGCGATCCGGTGCCGCAGTGCCGGCGCAGCGATGGCACGCACGTCGTCCGGAGTGGCGAAGTCGCGGCCGCCGAGCACCGCCTGCGCGCGCGCCGTGCGGACCAGGGCGATGCTGCCGCGCGGGCCGGCGCCCAGCGCGATCCCCGGCCACTTGCGGGTGGCCGCGGCGATCCGCACCGCGTAGTCCAGTACCGCCGGGTCCAATGCGACCTGCGCGGTGCCCAGTTGCATCGCCTGCACCTCGGCCGCCGCGGCCACCCGCCGCACCTGCGACAGGTCGAAATCGCCGCTGCTGCGCCCGCCGGTGGTCGCCGCGACCAGCCGCTTCTCGTCCTCCAGCTTCGGATAGCCGATCAGCACCTTCAGCAGGAAGCGGTCCAGCTGCGCCTCCGGCAGCGGATAGGTGCCTTCCTGCTCCACCGGGTTCTGGGTGGCCAGGGCCATGAACGGCGGCGCCAGCGCGAACGAACGGCCCTCGATGGTCACCTGCCCCTCCTGCATCACCTCCAGCAGCGCCGACTGGGTCTTGGCCGGGGCGCGGTTGATCTCGTCGGCCAGCAGCAGATGGGTAAATACCGGACCGCGGCGGATCTTGAAGCTCTCGGTCTTGGGGTCGTACACGGCGTGGCCGCTGACGTCGCTGGGCATCAGGTCCGGGGTGAACTGGACCCGTGCCCAGTCCAGCTCCAGCGCCTGGCCCAGCGCGCGCACCAGCAGGGTCTTGCCCAGCCCGGGCACGCCCTCGATCAGTACGTGGCCGCCGGCCAGCAGCGCGACCAGCACCTGGTCCAGCGCCTCTTCCTGGCCGATGAAGGCCTTGGCGACTTCCGCGCGCACGGCCTCCACGCGCTCGCACAGCGCAGCCCCGCTCAGCGGGGCGATGGCGTTCTCGTTCATAGGCGGTTCCTCATCCTGATCAGGGTGCGCACGCGCGCGAAGTAGGTGTGGCGGTCTGCCGCGCCGGCGCGGACGAGCGCCTCGCGGACATGGGAATGCGGCAGTTCCAGGCGCTCGGCCAACGCCTGCACGCGGGCCTCGCCGGACAACGCCGCGGTGGCCGGGTCGCGGCGGCGCAGGCGCGCCAGGAACGCCTCGCGCACCGCCTCGTACAGCAGCGGCGCCTGGCCATGGCGGAACAGCAGCGCACCGCTGGCATGCACGTGCTCGCGCAGCGAACGGCGGCTGCCGGCCGGCGACGGCAGCCACGGGCCGAAGCGCTGCGCACGCCGCCACAACGCGCCGGCCAGCAGCAGCGCCAGCGGCAGCCACAACGGCCAGCCATCGCGGAGCAGCCGCCACCACAGCGAGTCGGCATGGGCGGCGTGGACCAGGTGCACGCTGCCGCGGCCATAGTTCGGCGCCAGCAGTTGCCGCGCCAGGGCCTGGTGGGTGGCCTCGTCCAGGGAGGCGTTGTGCAGGAAGTCGAAATCCGCCAGCAGGTCCACCGTGCCGGTGCCGTGGCGCAGGCGGACGAAGGCCAGCCCTTCGTCGGCATCGCCCCAGGCCAGCAGCGGCTCCACCGCGTCGTCCAGCCGCAGCCGCTGGCCGCGACACTGTTCCACGTGCGGTTCCTCGCCGACCACCTGCAACCGCACGCACCCGGGTGGTCCCAGCTTCTCCACGCCGAGCCTGCGCAGGATCGGCGGCAACAACTGCCTGTCCGCATCGCCGCCCGGCCGCGGCGGCATGCGCAGCAGCAGGTGGCCGCCGCGCCCGGCCCAGGCCAGCACGGCATCGACGTCGCCGGCGCGCAGCAGCGCCGGATCGATGTCCAGCAGCACCGTGTCGCCCGGCGCATCGACGAACCGCCCCGGCTGCAGCCGTTGCCGCGTTTCCGCCTCCAGCCCGTCGGCACGCAGGGTTTCGCGCAACGCGTAGAGCCGGTTCCATGCGGCCTCGCCGCGCGGTGGCCGCGGCACTTCGTGTTCGATCCGCTCGTGGGTATGCAGGAACCACGCGGTGACCGCGGCCAGCAGCGCGGCCAGGCCCAGCACGACCAGGACCCCGGGCAACAGGTTGCGCGATGCCGGCCTCATCCGCGCCAGCCCCACTGCAGCCGCGAGGCGTCCAGCAAGCCGTGGAACTCCTCGTGCGCGGGCAAGCGCCCGGCGTAGGCAGCGTGCTGCCATATCCGCACCGTACGTGCGAACAGTTCGCGCGCGGCGTCCGGCGGCAGGTGCCGCGCCGCCCGCAGGCACTGTGCCTCGGTCGCGCCCGGCGGAAGCTCGACCCCGGCCTGCGCGGCCATCGACTCGACGCTGGCGCGATAGAGCAGCGCCAGCGCATCGCGGTGGCGGCCGTCCTGCCACAACCGCCGCGCCGCGGCGGCGATGGCGTCGGGCAGCGCCTCCGGCGCTGCCACCGCTTCGGTCCGCACGGCGGGCGCCGGCCGGCGCTCGCCGCGCGCCGAGCCGCGCAGCCATGGCAGCCAGCGGCGCGCCGCCAGCGCGATCGCCAGCACCGCCACTCCCGCCAGGATCCACAGGCCCCATTCGCCCAGCAGCGCCAGCCACGCGGCCACCGCCGACAGGTCGGGCATTCTCCCTTGGCGCTCCTGTTGCGGCGATTTCGGCCGCCATTCCACCACCGTGCGCCTGCCGTCCAGCAGCGGATCGCGGTAGGCGCGCGCGGCCGCATCGCGGAAGCCGGCCTCATCGGCCAGCGGCGCGCCGAACACGTCCTGCAGGCTCGCCGCGACTCCCGCCGCCTCGGTCCCGGCATCGGCGCCGGCCGCGGGGGGATCGGGTTCGCGCATGTGCGAACGGTCCTGCGCGCGCAGCCCGGCCGGCAGCAGCAGGCAGGCCAGCAGCGCCGCGGCGGCCGAACGCACGGCCAGCGCCGACAGCCGCTCGCGCAGGCGGCGGAACGCCAGCTCCACGTCCCAGGCCTCGGTCTCGGTACGGCGGTTGAGGTACAGGCCGAAGCCGGCGGCCACGTAGAACGGCCCGACCAGGCCGGCCGCCAGCCACAGCGCCGCGTTGAAGCCCAGTTGCAGCCACGGCGGCGGCCCGGCGCGCAGCGTCGCCCAGAACGAGCGCAACGAGTCGGGCAGCAACTCGGCCGGCAGGGCCAGGAACACCGCCGCCACCACGCCCAGCGCCAATGCCCACTCGAACAGCCAGCAGGTCCAGGTCAGCAGCGCCGCCTGCGGATAGGGTGGCCCGCCGATCGCACGCCGGCGTTCGCGGCGGCGCGCGCCGGCGGTGCCTTCCAGCAGGTCCACCGGCAGCAGCAGCGAGCGCGCCGGCGACAGTCGCCGCCACAGCAGGTGGGCGGCGATCGCGCCGCGGCCGAAACCCCATTGCGCGCGCAACGCCTCGATCGCCGCCGGCGTGCGCCCGAACACTGCGCGCGAAAGCACGTACAGCGCGATCCGGTCGAACAGCGGCTTCAGCCACCACATCGCCACCGCGGCCAGCCACACCTGGCCCAGCCACCAGGCCACGGCGTTGAACAACGCGAACAGCGGCAGCGTCGCCAGCAGCCACGGCCGCCAGGTCGCGCCCGCATGGCGGCGCAGCAGGGCGGTACCCAGTTCCATCGCCTCCCACGACGATCGCGGGCGCAGCGCCACCTCGAGGTCTTCAGGACGCATCCCGGTCCTCCATCGCCCGTCCGTGTCCGCCGCGCCACAGCCAGCCCAGCACCAGCAGCCACAGCAGCACCGACACCGCGTACTTGATCCAGGCCGGGATCGACTGGGTCGAGGACCAGAACGCCTCGACGAACGCCGCCAGCAGCAGCATCACCGCCACGCCCAGGCACAGCCGCGCGCCGATGCGGCCGGCGCGGACCAGCGCGTCGCGGCGGCGCCGGCGCCCCGGCGCGACCAGGTCCAGGCCCAGGCGCAGGCCGGCGCCGCCGGCGATGACGATCGCGGTCAACTCCAGCGGCGCGTGCCCGGCGACGAAGCGCCAGAACGGATCGCCGTAACCGATCGCTTGCAGGTGGCCGGCCACCGCGCCGATGCCGACGCCATTGGCCAGCAGCACCAGGATCGTGCCGACCCCGGCCAGCAGGCCGCCGGCGAAGGTACGCAGGCCGATGCTGATGTTGTTCATCACGTAGTGACCGAACATCTGCCAGTCGCTGCCGCTCTCGCGGCCGAGCGCTTGGCGTGGATCGGCCGGGTCGTACATCGCCTCGATCTGGGCGATCTGGCGCGGGTCGAGGATCTGGTGCGCCAGTTCCGGGTGGAACTGCAGCAACACGAACAGCCCCAGCAGCGGCACCGCGAACAGCAGCAGCGAGGCCCACATGCACCCGGCCTGGCTGCGCACCAACTGCGGGAAGCCGGCGACCAGGAATTCGGCGGCGCGCTGCCAGCGCGGCGGCGGCGCGCGGTAGAGCACGGCATGGCCGCGTTGCATCAACGCCTGCAACCGCTCCAGCAGCGGCACGCTGTAGCCGCGGCGGCGCGCCAGCGCCAATTGCTGGCACAGGCGCCGGTAACGCGCCGGTGCCGCGCCGTCGTCCAGTCCCGCCGGCGCGGCATCCCGGCGCGACACCGCGTGCGGCCGCTCCCCGCGCGCCTGCAGCCAGTGCTCGAAGGCGTCCCATTCGGCCTTGTGCCGCTCGACGAACTGTTCCTGCCTCATGCGCGCACCGTCAGCGCCGCCCGAGCAGCCAGTTGGCCATGCCGTACAGCCGGCGCGCGCCTTCGCCGCCGCTGCCGCCGGTCAGCCCCTGCAGCAACGCGGCCAGCTCGACCTGGCGCGCGGGGGGGAGCTGCGGCGCGCGTTCGCCGAAGGCGACGATCGCCGCCTGCTCATCGGCCTTCAGCGCCGATGGCGGGGCCAGCGGCGCTGCCGCCGGCAAGCTTGGATCGCCGCGCCGCGGACGCACGTGCACCACCTGGGTATCGGCGACCAGGTCGCCCAGGCGGCGGCCATGGCGGTCGCACAGGCAGGAGACCAGGCCGGCGGCATAGGCGAACGGCAGCATGTCCACGCTGCGCATCAGGTTGCGCACCACCGCCGGCAGCCAGCCCAGCGGGGCGCCGTCGCCGGCGACCACCCGCAGGCCCAGCGCGCGCTTGCCCGGGGTCTGCCCGTCCCACGCCGCCTCCAGCACGATCGGATAGCCCCAGAACACCAGGAAATAAGCGAGCAGGTACAAGCCCCGGCCCATGTCCCCGAGCATGCCCAGCGCCATCGACAGCACCAGCAGCACGCTGGCGCGCACGCACAGGTCCAGCAGCCATGCCAATGCGCGCGGCACCGGGCCGGCGGCCGGCAGGTGCAGCGCCACGCCTTCCGGCGTGAGCACTTCGCGGTAGGTGTCGAGCATGGCCGCGGCGCCGTCGCCGGGCCGCGGTTCCTGCGCGGCGACTGCCTCGGGCGGCATGCGGTCCTCGCGTGGTTCCCCCGACGGACTGTAGCGGGCCGGGCACCGGCTTGCCCAGCCGCCGCCCTAGACTATGGAGATGGATACGCCCTTTCCCTGCCGCGCGGGCTGCGCCGCCTGCTGCACGGCACCGTCGATCGCCTCGCCGATCCCGGGCATGCCCGGCGGCAAGCCGGCCGGCGTGCCCTGCGTGCAACTGGACGACGCGCTGCGCTGCAGGCTGTTCGGCCGCCCCGAGCGTCCGGCGTTCTGCGCCTCGCTGCGCCCCGGCCCGGAGATGTGCGGCGCCAGCCGCGGCGAAGCGATGGCGATCCTGGCCGCGCTGGAGGCGGCCACCGCGCCGTGAGCGCGGCTCAGCCCGCCGCCATGCCCAGGTAGCGGTCCTTGAGTTTCACGTAGTGCGCGGCCGAGTAGTGCAGGCTCTCGATCTCCTGGTCGCCGAGCTTGCGCACGCAGCGCGCCGGGTTGCCCACCCACAACTCCCCCTCACCCACCACCTTGCCCGGTCCGACCACCGCGCCGGCGCCGACGAAGCCGTGCCTCCTCACCGTGGCGCCGTCGAGGATGCAGGCGCCCATGCCGATCAGGCACGCGTCCTCGATGGTGCAGGCATGGATGATGGTGCCGTGGCCGATGGTCACGTCCGCGCCGATCAGGGTCGGGTAACCGGCCCGGTTGTACGGGCTATGGTGGCTGACGTGGACGATGGTGCCGTCCTGCACGTTGCTGCGCGCGCCGATGCGGATGAAGTTGACGTCGCCGCGGATGATGGCACCGGGCCACACCGACACGTCGTCGGCCAGCTCGACGTCGCCGATGATGGTTGCGGCCGGATCGACGTAGACCCGCTCGCCGAGCGCCGGGTAGCGGTCGAGGTAGGGACGCAGCGCGGCGGGATCGGTGTCCATCCCGGCATTGTAGTGCGGGCGTGCGCGTGCCCGCCGGCGAGCGCATACACTCGGCCCATGCAGACCCCCGCCCATGCCGAGGCCGGCGCCACCCCGCTGGCCGAACTCGAACCCGCCCTGGCCCGCCTGCGCCAGGCCTGGCAGGCGCGCAAGCCCGACCGCGCGCAGCGCCGGGGCGACCTGCAGCGCCTGCGCGCCGCGCTCAAGCCGCGCCTGGACGGGATGGCCAGCGCCATCGCCGCCGACTTCGGCCACCGCTCGCGCCACGAAAGCCTGATTGCCGACGGCATGACCGTGCTCGCCGCCATCGACCACCTGCTGCGGCACCTGGACGGCTGGATGAAGCCGCGGAGGATCAGCGCCGGCTGGCGGCTGTGGCCGGCGCGGGCGCAGCTGCGGCACGTGCCGCTGGGCGTGGTCGGGGTGATCTCGCCGTGGAACTACCCGGTGAACCTGGCCCTGGTGCCGCTGGCCACCGCGATCGCGGCGGGCAACCACGTCTACCTCAAGCCTTCCGAGCACACCCCGCGCACGTCCGCGTTCCTGCGCGAGTTGCTGGCCGGAGTATTTCCTACCGACCGCGTGGCCGTGGCCGCAGGCGGCGCCGACGTGGGCGCGGCCTTCGCCGCGCTGCCGTTCGACCACCTGGTATTCACCGGATCGACCGCAGTCGGGCGCCGGGTGATGGCCGCCGCCACCGCCCACCTGACCCCGCTGACCCTGGAACTGGGCGGCAAGTCGCCGGCGATCGTCTGCGCCGACTACCCGGTGGAGCGCGCCGCCGCGCGCCTGGCGACCGGCAAGTGGTTCAACGCCGGCCAGACCTGCATCGCCCCGGACTACGTGCTGGCCGTCGGCCACGGCCGCCGCGACGCCCTGGTGCAAGCGCTGCGCGGACAGGTCACCGCGCGCTACGGCGACCTGTCCGGCGCGGCCGCCGACTACACCCGGATCGTCAACGACGCCCAGTTCGCACGCCTGCAGGGCTGGCTGGACGAGGCCCGCGCACGCGGCGCCACCGTGCTGCCGCTCGCCGGCACGCACGATCCGGCGCGACGCCTGTTCGCGCCCACCCTGGTGCTCGATCCGCCGCTCGACCTCGCGCTGATGCGCGAGGAGATCTTCGGCCCGATCCTGCCGCTGCTGGAAGTCGAATCGCTGCAGCAGGCCATCGCCTTCGTCAACGCCCGCCCGCGGCCACTGGCGCTGTACCCCTTCAGCCACGACCGCGCCGAAGTGGAAGCGGTGCTGCACGGCACCGTCGCCGGCGGCGTCACCGTCAACGACACCCTGCTGCACTTCACCGCCGATGGCCTGCCCTTCGGCGGCGTCGGCGCCAGCGGCATGGGCGCAGTCCACGGCCGTGCCGGCTTCGACGCCCTGGGCAAGCTGTTGCCGGTGCTGTGGCAGCCGCGGCGCAGCGCCACCGACCTGCTCAAGCCGCCCTACGCACGGATCGAACGGATGATCGGCTGGCTGCTGCGCTGAGCCGCATGCGCGCCCCGGGCTATGCTGTGCGACGGCAGTCCCGCCCATCCCGCGCAACGCCATGAAAATCGCCAGCTGGAACGTCAACTCGCTCAACGTGCGCCTGCCGCACCTGGAGCAATGGCTGCGCGCGTTCGCCCCCGACGTGGTCGGGCTGCAGGAAACCAAGCTGGAGGACCACAAGTTCCCGGAAGCGGCGCTGGCCGCGCTGGGCTACCGCAGCGTGTTCTCCGGGCAGAAGACCTACAATGGCGTGGCGATCCTCTCGCGCGAGGAACCGCGCGAGGTGCTGGTCGGCGTGCCCGGCTTCGAACACGAGCACCGGCGCGCGATCGCCGCCACCCTCGGCGACCTGCGCATCGTGAACCTGTATGTGGTCAACGGCCAGGACGTGGGTACCGAGAAATACGAGCTCAAGCTGGCCTGGCTGGCCGCGGTGCGCGACTGGCTGGAGGACGAGGCGCGCCGGCATCCGCGCATGGTGGTGCTAGGCGACTTCAACATCGCCCCGGACGCGCGCGACGTGCACGACCCGGCGGTGTGGAACGACCAACACATCCTGACCTCGGCCCCCGAACGCGCCGCGCTGCGCGACCTGCTCGCCACCGGCCTGCACGACGGCTACCGCCTGCTGCACCAGGACGGCGGCGTGTTCAGCTGGTGGGACTACCGCCAGGCCGGCTTCCGCCGCGACCTGGGCCTGCGCATCGACCTGACCCTGGTGTCGGAGGCGCTGCGCCCGCAGGTGAAGGCCGCCGGCATCGACCGCGAACCGCGCACCTGGGAGCGCCCCAGCGACCATGCCCCGGCCTGGATCGAACTGGCGGGCTGACCCGCCTGGGCGGCGTGCGCCTGCCGCAACCGGGGACGGCAACCCGGCGTTGCCCGGGTCCAACGCCGGAGGCCCGGCGATGCCGGGCCTCCGGGACTCCGCCGATGGTGTCGGCCGACGCCTTCAGCGCACCTTGCCGCGGGTGAACAGGTTCACGATCGCCAGCAGGATCACCGCGCCGACGATCGAGAACAGGAACGTGCGGATGGTGATGGCTTCGTTGATGCCGCCACCGAAGAACCAGCCGGCCAGCAATGCGCCGACGATGCCGACCACGACGTTCAGGATGATCCCCTGCTGCGCGTCGCGCTTCATGATCAGGCTGGCGAGCCAGCCGACGATGCCACCCACGATCAACCAGACGATGATGCCCATGCTCTCGGTCTCCTCAGGTCCACGAAGGTCACCCCGGCACCCGGGGTGTGCCCGCCCATCAGACGCGCCGGGGCGTGAAACTGTTGTTAACCCGCCCCCTGGCTCGTGGAAGATGGGCCCGTGAGCGACGCGTCCCTGCCGCTCGCGCAATGGCGCCACGGCCCGGTGCGGGTCGCCTCTCTGCCGTACCTGCCGGGCCAGCGCGGGGAGCCGCAGGTGCGCGGCACGCTGGCCGACTGGCTGGGCGATCCCGCCGCGCCCATGGCGCGCGACCCCTCCGGCCGGCCGCGCCTGCTGGCGCCGCACCAGGACCACGACACCGGCTGGAGCCACAGCGGCGACTGCCTGTTGCTGGCGCTCGGGCGGGGCGTGGTCCTGGGCGTGGACCTGGAACGGCTGCGCCCGCGCCCGCGCGCCCTGGATCTGGCCCGCCGCTACTTCGCTCCGGCCGAGACCGAACGCCTGCTCGCCCTTGCCCCGGAGCGGCGGGAACCGGCCTTCCTGCGCCTGTGGTGCGCCAAGGAAGCGGTGCTGAAGGCGCACGGCCGCGGCCTGGCCTTCGGCCTGCACCGGCTCGAATTCGGTCCCCGGGACGGTGCGGACGATGCCCCGCTGCACCTGCTCGCCAGCGATCCGGAACTGGGCGCCGCCGCCGAGTGGCACCTGCACGAATGGACCCCGCGCCCCGGCTACCTCGCCGCCCTGGCCTGGCGCCCGCGCTGACCTCCGGTGGCCATCGGCGATACTTCGCCCATGGACACCGCCTTCACCCCCGCCCTGCGCCAGCGCCTGGACGACGGCCTGCACGCCCTGGGCCTGGACCTCGCCCTGGCCACGCCACTGCTGGACTACCTGGGCCTGCTGCTGCGCTGGAACCGCACCTACAACCTCACCGCCATCCGCGACCCGGACGAGATGGTGGTCCGCCACCTGCTCGATTCGCTGGCCATGCATCCGCACGTGCAACCCGGCGCGCTGGCCGACCTGGGCACCGGCCCGGGCCTGCCCGGCATCCCGCTGGCAATCGCGCGCCCGGACCTCCAGGTCGCCCTGGTGGAGAGCAACGGCAAGAAGGCGCGCTTCCTGCGCGAGGCGGTGCGGCACCTGAAGCTGGGCAATGCGCGGGTGCTCGAGTCGCGCGCCGAAGCGGTCGCCGAGCCCGGCGCCTACGCCCAGATCACCGCCCGCGCGCTGGACACCCTGGACGGGATCCTGGCCGTCGGTGGCCATCTGCTGGCCCCGCAGGGACGCCTGCTGGCGATGAAGGGCATGCATCCGGCCGAGGAGATCGCCGCGCTGCCGCCCGGCTGGGCCGCGCTGGCCGTGCATCCGCTCACGGTCCCGGGCCTGGACGCCGAGCGTCACCTGGTCGAGGTGGGCCGGACGGCGTGAAACCCGCATAATGGCCCGTTCCGGACCCACCGCGTCCCCGTCCCGAGGCAGCCTCCGCATGGCCGCGCGCATCATCGCCATCGCCAACCAGAAGGGCGGCGTGGGCAAGACCACCACGGCGGTGAACCTGGCCGCGGCGCTGGCGCGCACGCCCAAGCGCGTGCTGCTGGTGGACCTGGACGCGCAGGGCAACGCGACCATGGGCAGCGGCGTGGACAAGCGCGAGCTGGAGGCCTCCAGCTGCGACGTGCTGCTCGGCGAGTGCGACGCGCGCACGGCCGTGGTGGCCGCCGCCGAAGGTTTCGACCTGCTGCCCGGCAACATCGACCTGACCGCCGCCGAGATCCAGCTGATGGACGTGGACGGCCGCGAGCAGAAGCTCAAGGACGCGCTGGAGCCGCTGCGCGGCGACTACGACTTCATCATCGTCGACTGCCCGCCCGCGCTGTCGCTGCTGACCCTCAACGCGCTGACCGCCGCCGACTCGGTGATCGTGCCGATGCAGTGCGAGTACTACGCGCTGGAAGGCCTGAGCGCGCTGATGGAGACCATCGAGGCGCTGCGCCAGCGGCTCAACCCGCGCCTGGAGATCGAAGGCGTGCTGCGGACCATGTTCGACGTCCGCAACAACCTGGCCAACGCGGTCTCGGCGGAGCTGACCGAGCACTTCGGCGACCGCGTGTTCCGCACCATCGTGCCGCGCAACGTCCGCCTGGCCGAGGCCCCCAGCCACGGCCAGAGCATCGTCGGCTACGACCGCGCCTCGCGCGGCGGCGTGGCCTACCTGGGCCTGGCCGGCGAGGTGATCCGCCGCCAGATCGAACGCGAACGCGCCGGCGCCCGCCCGGCCCCGGTGGAGGCGGCCTGATGGCCACGGCGAAGAAGCGCGGCCTCGGCCGCGGACTGGAGGCACTGCTCGGACCCAAGGGCGCGGCCGCGGCCGCGCCGGCGCAGGTTGAGCAGCCGCAACCGGGCGACGTGCTGCGCAGCCTGCCGGTGGCGCAACTGCAGCCGGGCAAGTACCAGCCGCGCCGCGACATGGACGCCGACAAGCTCGAGGAGCTGTCGGCCTCGATCCGCGCCCAGGGCGTGATCCAGCCGATCGTCGTGCGCGAACTGGCCGCCGGCCGCTACGAGATCGTCGCCGGCGAACGCCGCTGGCGCGCCTCGCAACTGGCCGGCCTGGACCAGGTGCCGGTGGTGGTGCGCGAGCTCGACGACCGCACCGTGATCGCGATGGCCCTGATCGAGAACATCCAGCGCGAAGATCTCAATCCGCTGGAGGAAGCGCAGGCGCTGCAACGGCTGATCGACGAATTCTCCCTGACCCACGCCGAAGCGGCCGCCGCGGTCGGCCGTTCGCGCGCGGCGGTGTCCAACCTGCTGCGCCTGCTCGACCTGCCCCCGGCGATCCGGGCCCTGGTCGAAGCGCGCCGGCTGGAGATGGGCCATGCCCGCGCGCTGCTGACCCTGTCCCCGGAACTGGCGAGCAAGCTGGCCTTCGAGGCCGCCGAGAACGGCTGGTCGGTGCGCGAGGTCGAACATCGCGCCCAGCAGTTCGCCGCCGGCAAGGTGCCGGTGTCCGGCAGCGCGGGCCGCAGCAAGGCCGGCGCCGCGCGCGCCCCGCAGCCGGACATCGCCTCGCTGGAGAACGAACTGTCCGAGGTGCTGGGCGCCAAGGTCGCCATCGCCCACGGCCGCGGCGGCAAGGGCCGGCTGGTGATCCACTACAGCGACCTGGACACCCTGGACGGCGTGCTCGAGCGCCTGCGCGGTCGCCAGGACTGAGCGCGCATCCGCGCCGCGCGGCGGGAGCCCCGCACATGTTTCCGACATCGCCGCGGGTATTCCCCTCGCACCCGTTCCCGGGTTCGACGGGGCGCCGGGACGGGCGGCGCGGAACCCCGGCGTCTTCCTTCCGGTCGAACCGGACCACCCGTTCGCCCCTCCCGGAGCAGCCATGACCTCGCCCGAGTTATCCGTCGTCGTCCCGGTATTCAACGAACGCGACAACATCGCCCCGCTGGTCGGCGAGATCCTCGCCGCCCTGCGCGGCCGCGTCGCCTTCGAGATCATCTGCATCGACGACCGCTCCAGCGACGACACCCTGGCCGTGCTGCAGGCGCTCAAGGCCGGCGCGCCGGAACTGCGCGTACTCCACCATGTCTCGCAGAGCGGGCAGAGCACCGCCGTGCGCAACGGCATCCAGGCCGCCCGCGGCGCCTGGATCGCCACCCTTGACGGCGACGGCCAGAATGATCCGGCCGACATCCCGAAACTGCTCGCCGCCCGCGACGCGGCAGCACCGCAAGTCAAGCTGTTCGCCGGCTGGCGCGTCGATCGCCGGGACTCCGGCTCCAAGCGCTGGGCCAGCCGCTGGGCCAACCGCATCCGCGCCCGCATGCTCCGCGACGACACCCCGGACACCGGTTGCGGGATCAAGCTGTTCGAACGCGCGGTGTTCCTCGACCTGCCCTACTTCGACCACATGCACCGCTACCTGCCGGCGCTGGTCCAGCGCGCCGGCTGGCAGTCCACCAGCGTGCCGGTGGCCCACCGCCCGCGCACCGCGGGAGTCTCCAAGTACAACAACCTGGGCCGCGCCCTGGTCGGCATCCGCGACCTGCTGGGCGTGTCCTGGCTGATCGCGCGCAGCCGCCGCACCGCGGTGGAGGAACGCTGAGATGGAAGAACTGCACTGGCTGGACCAGCCGATCCACTGGCTGTACTGGACCGGATTGCACGTCACCGGCTGGAAGCTGATCGGCTACACCGGCGCACTGATGTTCGGCGCCCGCTGGCTGGTCCAGTTCATCGCCACCCGCCGCGCCGGCAAGCCGGTGATCCCGCGCCTGTTCTGGTACATGAGCGTGGCCGGCAGCCTGATGACCCTGTGCTACTTCCTGTTCTCGGCCAAGCAGGACTCGGTGGGCGTGCTGCAGAACCTGTTCCCCTCCTTCGTCGCGATCTACAACCTCGTCCTGGACATCCGCCACCGCGGCTGGCGCCGGGACCGGGCCAGCCATTGAATGCCGAGCCGGCCAACGGCCGGCGACCCGGGACCATGACCTTGCCGCCTGCCGATGGGATGATTGTCCGTCCCGCCGCCCGCAAGCACTGCCGATGATCCGTCCGCTGCCCGCCATCCTCCTGCTTGCCCTGGGCCTGGCGTCCACGCCGGCGCCCGCCGCCAAGGCGCGCACCGCCACCCGTGCCGACGCCGCCTTCCAGGCGGTCTACGAAAAGGAATGGGCCTGGCGCCGGCACCAGGACGGTGCGGCCGACGAGGACAGCGCCGCCGAGGCCGGCAACCTCAACCCGACCCTGCCGGACGTGTCGCCGGCCGCGCAGCAGGCACGGCTGGACGTGTGGGACGCAGTGCTGCGCCAGCTCGACGCGATCGATCCGGCGCGGCTGTCGGAAGCCAACCGGGTGAACCTGGCCATCTACCGCGACCAGGTCCGCAACCTGGCCGAGGAGACCCGGCTGCGCGGCTACGAGATGCCGTTCAACTCGGACAGCTCGTTCTGGGCCAACCTCAATTTCATGGCGCGGCGGCCGATGCACAGCGCCGAGGCCCATCGCGCCTACATCGCCCGGCTCAATGACGTCCCGCGCTACTTCGACCAGCAGACCGAGAACATGCGCGCCGGCCTGGCGCGCGGCTTCAGCGTGCCGCGCGCGGTGCTCGCCGGCCGCGAAGGCTCCATCGCCGCCGTGGCCGACCTGAAGGACCCGACCCAGGCCGCCCTGTACGCACCGTTCAAGAACCTGCCGGCGAAGATCCCGGCCGCCGAGCAGCAGGCCCTGCGCGAGGCCGCGCAGGCGGCGATCCGCGATTCGGTGATCCCGGCCTACGCCAAGCTGCAGGCGTTCTTCCGCGAGGAATACGTTCCCGCCGCGCGCACCACCCTGGCCGCCAGTGCGATGCCCGACGGGCAGGCCTACTACCGCCAGCAGATCCGCGAATACACCACCCTGGACCTGACCCCGGAACAGATCCATCGCATCGGCCTGGACGAGGTGGCGCGGATCCGTGGCGAGATGGACGCGATCATCGACCAGCTCGGCTTCCAGGGCCGCAGCCCGGAAACCCGCTTCCAGGATTTCCTGCGCTTCCTGCGCACCGACCCGCAGTTCTACGCCAGCGAGCCGCAGCGCCTGCTCGAGCGCGCCGCGTGGATCGCCAAGCGGGTGGACGCCCAGGTCGGCAAGTACGTGAGCCTGCCGCGCGGGCTGTTCACCATCGTCCCGGTGCCCGACGACATCGCCCCGTTCTGGACCTCCGGCCGCGGCGGCCTGGGCACCTACTGGGTGAACACCTACGACCTGCCTTCGCGGCCGCTATACAACCTGCCGGCGCTGACCCTGCACGAGGCCTCGCCCGGCCACGCCCTGCAGGCCGCACTGAGCCAGGAGCAGGGCGACCTGCCCGCGTTCCGCCGCGACAGCTACATCTCCGCCTACGGCGAGGGCTGGGGCCTGTACTCGGAGAAGCTGGGCAAGGAGATGGGCATCTACGAGACGCCCTACGAGGACTTCGGCCGGCTGACCTACGAGATGTGGCGCGCCGCCCGACTGGTGATCGACACCGGCATCCACCACTACGGCTGGACCCGCGACCAGGCCCTGGCCTACCTGCGCGACAACACCGCCCTGTCCGAGCACGAGGTCACCACCGAGGTCGACCGCTACATCTCGTGGCCGGGGCAGGCGCTGAGCTACAAGCTGGGGGAACTGGCCATCGTCCGCCTGCGGGCCAAGGCCGAGGCCGCACTGGGCGACGACTTCGACCTGCGTGCCTTCCACGACGCGATCCTGGCCGAGGGCTCGGTGCCGCTGCCGGTGCTGGAGGAGCGGATCGATGCCTTCATCGCCCGCAGCCAGGCCGCCGCCGGAACCGGGGCCGCCAGCGCCCGCTGAGCGGCCCGCCGCCAGCCCCGCCGCGGCACGTCCCGGCACCCTCGGCCCGAGCCAGATACCTGCTTGCAATCAGGCACTTGGGCCTGCATAATTGCCGGCTCGCTGCGTCCGGCCCGTCCGGATCGGCGGCCCGGGAACGCGATCCGGGGCCGCCCCCGCAGTCGAACCCCTTCCCGCATCGCGTACGGCCACATCCCCTCGGGGCGACGGCCGCGGGGCCGCCGTCTCCCGGGCTATGGGCGACACCAGACCTTTCGAGGTGCGTATGTCCCGCGTTTGCCAAGTTACCGGCAAGGGCGTGCAGACCGGCAACAACGTCTCGCATGCCAACAACAAGACCCGCCGCCGTTTCCTCCCCAACCTGCACGAGCGCCGCTTCTGGGTGGCCTCCGAGAACCGTTGGGTGAAGCTGCGCGTTTCCACCGCTGCCCTGCGCACCATCGACAAGAACGGCATCGACGCCGTCCTGGCCGAGCTGCGTTCGCGCGGCGAGAAGATCTGAGGAGTAATCGACCATGGCATCCAAGCGCGACAAAATTCGCCTGATCTCCTCGGCCAACACCGGCCACTTCTACACCACCGACAAGAACAAGAAGAACACGCCGAACAAGATGGAGATCAAGAAGTACGATCCCGTCGTCCGGAAACACGTGATCTACAAGGAAGGCAAGATCAAGTGATCTTCGAGAAGCCCCGCGAAAGCGGGGCTTCTGCTTTGGGGGTCAGAGTATGTTTTCCCTCCGGGAAAACGTACTCTGACCCCATGAACTGGTCCCTCGGCGCCACCCTGCTCGCCATCGACTGGGCGATCCGCCTGGCCGCGCTGTGGTGGATCCCCCGGCGCTCGCCACCGGCGGCCGCGCGCACCTGGCTGCTGCTGGTGTTCTTCCTGCCGCTGCTGGGCCTGCCGCTGTACCTGCTGCTCGGCCAGCCCTGGCTCTCCGGGCAGCGCCGCGAGCGCCAGGGCCAGGCCTCGCACGCGATCCGCGAGGGCCAGATTCCACAGCGCGCGCTGCGCTGGCAGCCGCCGCCCGCCAGCCCGGCCGCCGAGACCGCGCCGCTGGTCGAACGCCTGGGCGACTTCATGCCGGTGCGCGGCAACGCGGTGGAACTGCTGGACGACTACGACGGCTCGATCCGTGCCCTGATCGCCGACATCGACGCCGCGCGCGAGCGCGTGCACCTGCTCTACTACCTGATGTTCGACGATGCGGTCGGCGAGGCGGTCGCCGCCGCACTGGCGCGCGCGGCCGGCCGTGGCGTGCGCTGCCGCCTGCTGCTGGACGCGGTCGGCGCCAAGCCCGGTTACCGCCGCTTCGCCGCACCGCTGCGCGCAGCCGGGGTTGAGGTCGAGCAGATGATGCCCGACAACCTGCGCTGGCGCCGCAGCAGCCGCATGGACCTGCGCAACCATCGCAAGATCGCGGTGATCGACGACCACGTCGGCTACGTCGGCTCGCAGAACCTGGCCGACGCCATGTTCGTGCCCGGCCACCCGAACCGCGAGCTGGTCGCGCGCGCGCGCGGGCCGATCGTCTCGCACATGGAAGCGGTGTTCGCCAGCGACTGGTACATGGAAACCGGGCGACTGCTCGAGGTCTCGCCGGTGCGCCCGGTGCACGACGAGGACATGGCCGCGCAACTGCTGCCCAGCGGCCCGGCGTACCCGTTCGGCAACGCCGGCGACACGGTGATCTCGCTGATCCACCTGGCCCGGCACCGGCTGGTCCTGACCACCCCGTACTTCGTGCCCGACGATGCCACCGTCAGCGCGCTGCGGATCGCCGCCCTGTCCGGGGTGGACGTGCACCTGGTGCTGTCGGCGACCAACAACAAGGCGGTGGTGCGGCTGGCCCAGCAGGCCTACTACGAGGAACTGCTGCAGGCCGGGGTGAAGATCGCCCTGTACAAGCCGCACTTCATCCACGCCAAGCACATGAGCGTGGACGACTCGATTGCGCTGGTCGGTTCGATCAACCTGGACATTCGCTCGTTCGCGCTCAACGCCGAGATCGGCCTGCTCTGCTACGACCAGCGCGTGGTCGCACGGATGCTGGAGATCGAGGCCGACTACCTGGCCCATTCGGAAATGCTCTCGCTGGAGCGGTGGCGCCGGCGACCGTCGTGGAAGCGCAGCCTGGAAGGGCTGGCGCGGCTGGCGGATTCCTTCATGTAGGCAGGGCCCGCGCATGCCGCACCGGTTCGACATTGCGATCATCGGCGGGGGCGCGGCCGGCGTACTGGCGGCGATCCAGTGCCTGCGCCAGGCCACGATGCCACTGCGGATCGTCCTGTTCGAACCCGGGCCACGGCTGGCCGAAGGCGTGGCCTACGCCACCGACCGGGCCGAACACCTGCTCAACGTGCCCACCGGGCGGATGAGCGCGCTGCCCGACCTGCCCGACGATTTCCTCGACTGGCGTTGTGCCCGACCGGGCCACACCGAAGCGGCGCGCGGCGCGCTCGCCCATGGCTATGCGCCGCGCCGCGAGTATGCCGCCTACCTGCGCGCACGCCTGGCCCAGGCACGCCAGGCCAGTCATGCCAGCCTGGACATCCTGCCCTGGCGCATCGACGACCTGGCCCGCGACGCCGATGGCTGGACCCTCGGCGCAGGCGCGGCCCGCGCGCAGGCGCGGCGCGTGCTGCTGGCCACCGGCAATTCGCCGCGGCCACTGCCGGCACGCGGCGCCCACGACCTGGAGCCCGCGCTCCAGGTCGAGGCCTGGGACTATGCAGGCGTCGCCGCGATCGATCCCGATGCGGAGGTATGCATCGTCGGCACCGGCCTGAGCATGGCCGACGTCCTTCTCACCCTGGCCGGCCAGGGCCATCGCGGTGCCATCCACCTGCTTTCGCGCCACGCACTGCTGCCGCTGCCGCACGCGACCGCGCACGTGGCGGACGAGGACTTCCAGGTCCAGCCCCTGCACGCGATGCCGCTGCGCGCGCGCCTGCGCGCCTTGCGCCGGGGCATGCGCGCGGCCGCCGCGCGCGGCCTGCCCTGGCAGGCGACGATGGAGCGGCTGCGCCCGCATGGACAGGCACTGTGGCGCTCGCTGCCGGATGCCGAACAGCGGCGCTTCCTGCGCCACGCGGTGCGCCATTGGGACATCCATCGCCACCGCATCGCCCCGTCGGTGCACGCGGTGTTGCAGAGGTTGCGCGAAGACGGCCGCCTGCACCTGCACCGTGCGCGCCTGGAGTCGGTCGCCGCCACCGCAGGCGGCGTACGCCTGGCCGCGCGCACCGGCGACGGACGCGCCCTGGAGCTGGCGGTCGCCCGCGTGGTCAACGCCACCGGCCTGGAACTGCGGGTGCAGGCGATGCGCAGTCCATTTCCGGCGCAGTTGCTGGACACCGGTCATGCACGCCTGGGCGCGCACGGCCTGGGCCTGGCCACGGATGCCGAGGGCCGCTTGCTCGACGCCGCCGGCCACCCCCAGGACGATCTGCGCGCGATCGGCAGCCTGCGCATCGGCGAGGCCTGGGAGAGCATCGCGGTGCCGGAACTGCGGGTGCAGGCCGAGGCAATCGCGCGCGCCTGGACGGGTGGCGACCCGTAGCCGCGATCCGGCGCAACCGCGTCCGCGCCGATACCTCGGCCGCCGGCACAGTACACTCCAACGCTCAAGGTGAGGGAGGGCCGCCTTGGTCCCGAGCTGGACCCTGCTGCTGGTGTCGGTCGGCTACGCCGCGCTGCTGTTCACGGTGGCATGGTGGGGCGATCGTCGGCCGATGTACCCGGACCGACCCTGGTTGCGGCCGGTGGTCTACAGCCTGGCGCTGGCGGTGTACTGCTCGTCGTGGACGTTCTACGGCGCGGTCGGCAGCGCGGTGCGCAACGGCATCGGCTACCTGCCGATCTACCTCGGCCCGCTGCTGCTGTTCGTGTTCGGCTGGCGGATCATCGAGCGCCTGGCGCTGATCGCGCGCAGCCAGAACACCGTCTCCATCGCCGATTTCATTTCCGCCCGCTACGGCCGCTCGCGGCGGCTGGCGGCGATGGTGGCCTTGATCGCTCTGATCGGCATCGTTCCGTACGTGGCCCTGCAGTACAAGGCGGTGGCGATGAGCCTGTCGGTGCTTGCCGGGCAGGACGCGGGCCGGGGCGGGATCGCCACCGACCCGGCGCTGTACGTGGCCCTGCTGATGGCATTGTTCGCGGCCCTGTTCGGCACCCGCCAGGTCGATGCCACCGAGCACCACCACGGCATGATGCTGGCCATTGCCCTGGAGTCGTTGGTCAAGCTGGTGGCGATGGTGGCGGTGGGCGTGTTCGCCTGGACCTGGCTGGGGGGGCACCAGGTCCGCGTCGCCGAATCGGCCCGCACCCTGTTCCAGGCGACCCCGCCGATGGGCTTCCTCGCCCAGACCCTGCTCGGCTTCCTGGCCATCATCTGCCTGCCGCGCCAGTTCCAGGTGGCGGTGGTCGAATGCGGCGACGTGGCCGACATCCGCAAGGCGCGCTGGATGTTCGGCGGCTACCTGGCGCTGATCTCGGTGATGGTGGTGCCGATCGCGTCCGCCGGCGTGGCCCTGTTCGGCAGCGACGGCAACGTGGCCAGCGACACCTTCGTGCTGGCGCTGCCGCTGGCCGAGGGGCGCGATGCGCTGGCGCTGGCCGCCTACGTCGGCGGCTTCTCGGCGGCCACCGGCATGGTGATCGTTTCAAGCATCGCCCTGGCCACCATGGTCAGCAACGACCTGGTCATGCCGGTGCTGCTGCGCCGCGGCTGGGGCGATCGCCACGCCGCCGCAGACGTGGCCTCGATGGTGCTGTGGATCCGGCGCGTGGCGATCCTGCTGCTGGCGCTGTGCGCCTACGGCTACTACCGCTGGATCGGCGGCGACACCACCCTGGCCGCCTACGGGCTGATGGCCTTCGCCGCGGTGGCGCAGTTCGCGCCCGGCCTGGTCGGCGGCCTGTACTGGCGCGGCGCCAGCCGCCGCGGCGTGGAATTCGGCCTGCTGGTGGGCTTCGCCACCTGGCTCTATACCCTGCTGTTGCCGACCCTGGCCGGTTCCGGCCACATCGAGTCGGACTGGGTGCGCGACGGCCCGTTCGGCCTGCTGTGGCTGCGGCCGCAGCAGCTGTTCGGGCTCAGCGGCTGGGATCCGCTGACCCATGGCACGTTCTGGTCGCTGCTGCTCAACGGCGCGGTGATGATGCTGGTGTCGGCGCGCTGGCGGCCGAGCGTGGACGAACGCCTGCGCATCGCCCCGTTCCTGGACCCCTATGCCGAGCGCCAGACCCTGGCCCAGGGCGACTGGCCGGGCAACGTCAGCGTCGCCGACCTGCAGGCGCTGGCGGTGCGCATCGTCGGCGAGCGCCATGCACGGCGCGCGTTCTCCGAACAGGCCATCGCCCTGGGGCGCGAACTGCATCCCTCCGCGATCGCCGACCGCGCCTGGATCCAGTTCACCGAGCGCCTGCTGGCCGCCTCCATCGGCGCCGCCTCCGCACGCCTGGTGCTGACCAGCGTGCTGCGCGGCTCGGGCATGCATCTCAACGAGGTGATGGCGCTGCTGGACGAAGCCGGGCAGGAGCTGCGCTTCAACCGCGAGATCCTGTCCACCACCCTGGAGAACATCAGCGCCGGGGTCAGCGTGGTCGACCCGGAGATGCGCCTGGTGGCCTGGAACCGGCGCTACCAGCAGATGTTCCACTACCCGCCGGGCATGCTCTACGTCGGCCGCCCGGTGGCCGACCTGATCCGCTACAACGCCGAACGCGGCGAGTTGGGCGACATCGACGTCGAGGACCATGTGCACAAGCGCATCGGGCACATGCGCGCCGGCACCCCGCACGTGTTCGAGCGGGTGCGCCGCGACGGCAGCGTGGTCGAGATGCGCGGCCAGGCCCTGCCCGGCGGCGGCTACGTCACCAGCTACAACGACATCACCGCGTTCAAGAACGCCGAGCTGGCACTGCGCGAGGCCAACGAGACCCTGGAGCAGCGGGTGGCCGAGCGCACCCGCGAGGCCGAGCACGCGCAGCTCTCGCGCACCCGCTTCCTGGCCGCGATCAGCCACGACGTGCTGCAGCCGCTCAACGCCGCGCGGCTGTTCGCCTCGGCCCTGCGCGACGGCGCCCTGCCCGGCGAGCAGCAGCACCTGGCCGAGCGCGTGGACGCCTCGCTGCGCGCGGCCGAGGAACTGCTCGACGGCCTGCTCGACGTGTCGCGCCTGGACACCGGCGCGCTGCAGGCGGAAGTCACCGTGTTCGATGCCGGCGAACTGCTGCGCGAACTGGCCGCGCAGTACGCGCCGGTCGCCGCCGGCCGCGGCCTGGACCTGCGCGTGCACGCGCGCCCGTGCCCGGTGCGCAGCGACCGCAGGCTGCTGCGCCGGGTACTGCAGAACTTCCTGGCCAACGCCCTGCGCTACACCCGCCAGGGCCGCATCGTGCTGGGCCTGCGCGTGCGCGGCGACAGCGTGGCGCTGCAGGTCTGGGACACCGGCCCGGGCATCCCGGCCCAGCACATGCGCCAGATCTACGACGAGTTCCACCGCTACCAGCAACCTTTCGACTGGGGCGAGCGTGGCCTGGGCCTGGGCCTGTCGATCTGCCAGCGCATCTCGCGCCTGCTCGACCACGGCCTGGATGCGCACAGCCGGGTCGGACACGGCAGCATGTTCTCGATCACGGTGCCGAAGATGGACGCGCTGCCGGCGCCCGAAGCGCGTCCGGCCGCCGGCCTGTCCGCTTCCGACTCGCTGGCCGGCCTGCGCGTGCTGTGCGTGGACAACGACCAGGAGATCCTGGACGGGATGCGCATCCTGCTCGGGCGCTGGCAGGCGATTCCCATCACCGCCAATACCGTGGACGAGGCGCTGGCGCGGATGGCCGACAGCGCGCCGCAGGCGATGCTGGTCGACTACCACCTCCACGACCGCCTCGACGGACTGGACACGCTGGATGCGCTGCGTGCGGCCGCCGGCGGACACATGCCAGGGGCCCTGCTCACCGCCGACGGCCGCGACGAACTCAAGCGCCAGGCTCGCCTCCGCGGCTACCGGCTGCTGACCAAGCCGGTCAAGCCGGCCTCGCTGCGCGCATGGCTGGGCGCACAGGTGCCCAGCGGCGAACACACCGGGATCGATGCCGGATAGCGCGGCCCGGCGCCCGCCCGCCGATCGGGCATTGAACCTGCGCGCCGACTCGCCTACCGTGGCCCCTTTCCGCCTCCCCGCCTCCATGACCCCGTTCCGCCGCCTCCTGTCCTGCCTGTGCGTGCTGGCCCTGCTGGCCGGCGCGCCGGCGCAGGCGCGCATGGCGATGGCCCGGGGTCACGCACACGCGGCACCGGCGGCGGGGGAAGTCCCGGCTGCCGACGCTGGCGATTGCCACGGCGGCGGGGCAGCGGTACCGGCGCCCCGTCACGACGAGGGCCCCACCGGAACGGCGGACTGCTGCCCGGACATGCCCGGCCATCACGACTGCGGCTCCGCCTGCACCTGCCCGGCCGCCGCACCTGCCGTCGCCGTGAAATCGCCGGACACCGGTACGCCGATGGCCGTGCATACCGCCTGGTCCGCACCCAGGCACGCAGGCCGCACCGGCGTATCCGACGGCCCACCCACCCCGCCGCCCCGGATCTGACGCAGGCAATCCCGTCCATGCGCGCGCGTGCCTGCGCGCGTGCCTGCCTGTCGTCCGCGTCGCGCACCGCACCCCGCGCACGCTTGCTGGAACCGCCCATGACCGGTCCTCGCCGCTTTCCCTTCCCCGTTTCCCCGCAATCCCTCTCGCTGCCCCGCCGCCGCTTCGTCCAGGGCCTGGCCTTCGCCGGCTTGGCCGGCGGCACCGGCCTGCTGCGCCTGCCCGCGCATGCAGCCACCGCCAACGCGCCGCAGGTACTGGACGGCACCGCCTTCGACCTGGCCATCGGTACCAGCGAGGTCAACATCACCGGGCGCCCGCGCACCGCCATCACCGTCAACGGCAGCCTGCCGGCACCGATCCTGCGCTGGCGCGAAGGCGATCACGTGACCCTGCGGGTGAGCAACCGCCTGCCCGACGCGCCCACGTCGATCCACTGGCACGGCATCCTGCTGCCGGCCAACATGGATGGCGTGCCCGGGATGAGCTTCGACGGCATCGCCCCGGGCGAGTCCTGGCTGTACCGCTTCACCCTGAACCAGTCCGGCACCTACTGGTACCACAGCCACTCGATGTTCCAGGAGCAGGCTGGCCTGTACGGCGCGATCGTCGTCGATCCGTTGCGGCCGCCGCCGTTCCGCTGCGACCGCGAGCACGTGCTGCTGCTGTCGGACTGGACCGACCTGGAGGGACCGGCACTGTACCGCAGGCTGAAGCAGGCGCCGTCCTACGACAACTACTACAAGCGCACTGTCGGCGACTTCCTGCGCGACGCGCGCGAGAACGGCCTGCGCCCGACCCTGGCCGATCGCGGCATGTGGGGCCGGATGCGGATGACGCCGAGCGACCTGTCCGACGTCAACGGCCACACCTACACCTATCTGCTCAACGGTCTGCCACCGGCCGGCAACTGGACCGGCCTGTTCCGCCCTGGCGAGAAGGTACTGCTGCGCCTGATCAACGCCGGCGCGATGACCTACTTCGACGTGCGCATCCCCGGCCTGAAGATGACCGTGGTGGCCGCCGACGGCCAGTACGTGCATCCGGTGACCGTGGACGAACTGCGCATCGCCGCGGCCGAGACCTTCGACGTGATCGTCGAGCCGTCCGGCCAGGACGCCTACACCATCTTCGCCCAGGACATGGGCCGCACCGGCCACGCGCGCGGCACCCTGGCCGTGCGCCACGGCCTGTCCGCGCCGGTGCCGGCCGTCGATCCGCGCCCGTTGCTGACCATGCAGGACATGGCCCACGGCGAACACGCCGGGCACGGTGGCGCGGCGATGGAGGGCGGTTGCGGCGCGATGATGAGTCAGGGCGCCGAGGGCGGCTGCGGCGCGGCCATGCAGGGCGGCGGCTCGGTCGATGCGCATGCGGGCCACGGCGCCGTCGGCGCGGTGGTGCATCCGTCCAGCGAGGACGGCAACCCGCTGGTCGACATGCAGTCCTCGCCCACGGGCCCGCGGCTGGACGACCCGGGCATCGGCCTGCGCGGCAACGGCCGCCGGGTGCTGGCCTATGCCGACCTGCGGAGCCTGTTCGACGATCCCGATGGCCGCGACCCCGGCCGCGAGGTGCAGTTGCACCTGACCGGACACATGGAGAAGTTCGCCTGGTCGTTCGACGGCATTCCCTTCGCCAGCGCCGAGCCGCTGCGGCTCAACTACGGCGAGCGCCTGCGGATCGTGCTGGTCAACGACACCATGATGCAGCACCCGATCCACCTGCACGGGCTGTGGAGCGACCTGGAGGATGCGGACGGCGGCTTCCAGGTCCGCAAGCACACCATCGACATGCCGCCCGGCACCCGGCGCAGCTACCGCGTGCGCGCCGACGCGCTCGGCCGCTGGGCCTACCACTGCCACCTGCTCTACCACATGGAAGGCGGGATGATGCGCGAAGTGCGGGTGGAGGAGCGCGCATGAACCGCACGATCCCCGCCCTCGCCGCGACCCTGCTGCTGGCCTGCATGCCCGCGGCGGCCCGGGCCCAGGCCGGCTGCACGCCGGAACATGCGGCGATGGGCCACTGCACCCTGCCCGTGCCCTCGCCCGTTTCCGCACCCGCATGCCCACCGGCGCATGCCGCCATGGGCCACTGCACGCCTGTGCCCGCCAAACCCGTCGCCGCGAACGCCGTCGACCCGACCTGCCCGCCGGAACACGCCGCCCTGGGCCACTGCACGCCCCCCGCTGGCGAAGCACGGTCGCCGAACCAACCCATCCCCACTCCCACCGACGCCGACCGCGCCGCCGCATTCCCGCTGCTGCACCACGGCCATGCGCACGGCGGCGGCGTCCACCGCCTGGTCCGCTTCAACCGCCTCGAAGCCTGGGATGCCGATCCCGGCAGCGGCCAGGCCTGGGAGGGCCGCGCCTGGTTCGGCGGCGACGTGCGCCGGCTGTGGCTGCGCAGCGAAGGCGAGCGCGAGGCCGGCAGCACCCGCGCCGCCGACCTGGAAGTGCTCTACGGCTACGCCACCGGCCCCTGGTGGGACGTGGTGGCCGGCGTGCGCCACGACTTCAACCCCGGTCCCTCGCGGACCTGGGCCGCGATCGGCGTGCAGGGCCTGGCCCCGTACAAGTTCGAGGTTTCCGCTACCGCCTACGTGAGCGAGGGCGGCCATACCGCCTTCAACGCCGAAGTCGAATACGAACTGCTGTTCAGCAGCCGCCTGATCCTGCAGCCCGTGCTCGAAGTCGAACTGCATGGACGCGACGACCCGCTGCGCGGCCTCGGCTCGGGCCTGTCGTCGCTGGAGGCGGGCCTGCGCCTGCGCTACGAACTCACCCGCCGGTTCGCGCCCTACCTGGGCGTGACCCGCGAACGCAGCTTCGGCGGCACCGCCGACCATCGCCGCGCGCACGGCGAGCCGGTGGACGACACCCGCTGGGTGGCCGGCGTGCGCTGGTGGTTCTGAGCCGATCCCGCACCCGGCCGCCCGCGAAAACGAAAGGCGCGTGGCGGTCCCTTTCCGGGGACCGTCCACGCGCCCTGGGCAGTGCCTGTGCGGGACCGTGCGTCAGCGGGCCACGCGGGTCTGCGTGCCATCGTTGGTGACGCGGACCCGGTCGCCGACGCGGTAATCGTTCGCCGAACCCGGCTGCACGACCACGATCGACTTGCCCGAATCCAGGGTCACGGTGAACTCGACCGCGCTGGTGTCGCTGGTGAGCCTGCGGCCACTCTCGATCGCCACCGGGCGCACCGCCTGGACGGTGCCCCACTCCACGCTCTGCACCTCCCCGGCGACACCCCGCCCGAACGTATCGGCGTCCCTCGGAGTGCTCGCGCATCCCGAAACCGCGGCGACGGCCACGACGACCGCGACCAGTGCGGCCTTGCTGGAATTGCACTTCATGACTTCGCTCCTGTCTTAGCGCGCTACGCGCGTGGTGGTGCCGTCGTTGGTGACGCGCACCCGGTCGCCGACGCGGTAGTCGTCCACCGAGCCCGGCTGCACCACGGCGATGTTCTGCCCATTGTCCAGGCGGATGGTGAACTCGACGGCCTGAGTGTCGCCACCGGAGATCGCCCGGCCGGCGACGCCGCCGGCGGCCGCACCGACCGTGCCGCCCACCACCGCACCGGCCGTCGCGCCGACGGCGGTGGCCCTGCCGCGCGAATCGTTGGTGATGGTCACCGGGCGCAGCGCCTGGATGGTGCCCATCTGCACGCTCTGCACCTGGCCGGCGTTGCCGCGGGAGAAGGTGCTGCTGTTCTTCGGACCGCTGGAACACGCGGCCAGGAACACGGCGGATACGGCGACGGCGACCAACAAGGCCTTGCTGGCGTTGCTCTTCATGGGGTTTGCTCCTGCTGACTGGGGCTGGGGGGTGTCCGGGTTGCACCGATCCACCCGATAGCGGGATACCGCCAATGGCGTCCGGGGCCGGATCATCCCGGTCACTTTACCCCTTCCGGCGCAGCCTGCGACAGGTGCGTCGCCGGCCAGGACCACCGTCATTCATCGCCACGAATCCTGGCCTGTCCGTCCCCCGCACAGCCAAGGACCGGGTTCAGAAGCGGAAGGTCGCCGCCAACCCGGTTCCAGTCGGCATCCGCTCGGTCGGGACGATGACGACCTCGCCCCCCGCACGGATCACCGCTTCCGCAACGTCGTCGAGTACATCGCTGGTTTCGGCCGGTGCAAGCCCATCGACCTGGATCTCGCCGGTCCCGGGGTCGATGATGCCGGGCATGTTGCGATCCGCTTCGAGCAGCAGCAAAGCCACGCGGCCATCCGCCGCCGCGCGCGCTACCGTCGCCACGTCGTCGGAGCCCTTGCCGCGCGAGCTCTCCAGGCCGAAGTTCTCGACCAGGCCGGCCAGGCGTGCCAGATAGTGGGGCTGAACCAGCGCCCAGGCTTGCTGACGAAGGTCGTCGAGGCTCAGCGTATCGGCATTGACGCGGATGCCGCCGTCCTCGACGAGCAGCGGGTTGCTGCTGACCGCCCGGAACAGGGTCTGCTGTTCAGGCAACCCGGCAAGCAGGAGAGGAAGGCCGGTGGACCGGGTATGCCCTTCCAGGACCGCACGGTCCACTTCCCGGAAGTACCGTTCCAGCTCGGCATCCTCTTCCTTGCTCGCACTGAATCCCTGGCCCGCGCTACGCCCCGCGCCGGTCCTCCGGTTCTCTGCCACACCGTGCAAGACGACCTCGTCCAGCACGTCGCGGTTTCCTTCGTAGAGTCTGGCCTCACCCCGGCTGACCGACAGGATCTGGTAGCGATCCGAGGATTGCAGGATCCGCAGCAATGGCTTGACGTAGAAACTCTCGGCAACTCCGATGAAGGGCTCGACCGGCCTGAGCAGGTCGAAAACCTCGAACACCCCGGGGGCGCTCAGGATCGCCATGCTCTCCGTTCGCCGGTTCCAGAACTCCGCATCATCGAGCAGGGACTCGAGCGGATTCATGGCCGCGTCGACATCGTGCTTCGAATGGGTTTGCGCCAGCCTCCGGCGCAACTCGTCGAGCTGGTTGCGGAACAGGATCGGATCCTGCCTGTTGTCGGGATGCGTGCGATGGGTCGGCTGATACAGCGACACGCAGGGCGGCTGGTGTTTCGCGAGCAGGGTTTCGAATCGGGTCCGGGTGATCTGGCGCATCGTGATGTTCACTTGTGGTGGGATGGAAGATTGCCGCTGGCAACGGGAAGGAGCGCATCGCCATGCGAAGTCAGCGCGCGCCGGAATCCGGGCCGGCGGTGCCTGGCGGACCCAGCCCGAGGTGGGCCCGCCAGGCCAGGCTCGCGTACATGAACGTGCTTGCGATCGCATAGGCGGTTGCCGCCCCCACACTGCCGAAGCGGGGAACCAGCAGCGCCAACAAGGCCATCTGCACGACGGCGGCAATGGCGACCTGCCTGAACAGCACGCCGTTCCTGCCCTGGTGCTTCAGATAGGTGGGCGCCAGTGCGAGCACGGTGCTGATCGCAGTGGCCACGGCCAGCACCCGCAACGCAGGCGCGCCTTCCTGGACGAACTCGGGACGGAACATGCCCACCAGCGGGGACGCGAAGAGGAAGGTCAGCACCAGGTAGGCCATCACCGGGAGGATCAGCCAGCGCAGGCGCTCCCTGCGCAGGTCCGCGATCGCGCGCATGTCGTCGCGCTCGAGGAGTACCGACAGCCGGCTCGCATATACCCGGTTGGTCGAGGTGACCAGCACCCGGGCGATCGCGGCCGTGCTCATCGCCACCGCGAATGCCCCGACCGCGCTGGGAAACGGCTGCAGGATCTCCAGCGCCAGGACGCCGGCCTGTGCCAGCACCACGATGGAAATGCGGTAGATCCAGAACGGCATCGCGGCGACATGCCATTCGCGCCGCCGCTCGATGGCGGGCTGGGCGAAGATCGTCGCCGGAGCCGACTGGACAATGTGCCTCCCCATCAGCACCAGCGCCAGGCACCAGGACAGCCCCCAGGCCGCTATCGGCCAGGAGGCGCGCATCTCCATCGCCACGGCCCACATCGCCAGCACCAGCAACCATGCCGTGGCGGGCACCAGCAGCCGGAACACCACGGCGGCTGGATAGGGCCTGCCGAACGCCGTCAGGACTTCCAGTGCCATATGCACCAGTGCGCCCGCCGGCAACGACAGGCAGCTGATCACGATGGCCGTACGCATTTCGGTGGACAGCCCATCCATCCGCCATGCCCACGCCGCGACCGCCGCACCGACCAACACACTGCCCAGCACGATGCGGCGGATCGAGAACCGCAGGAAGCCGCGGAGCAGCCCGTAATCTCCACGCTCGATCAGGATCGGAAGCAGCTTGAGCGAGTACTTCTCCAGGCCCTGCGGCACCAGAGTGACCATCAGGATGAAAGCCGCCGAGGCCACGACATAGACCTCGAAGCCCTGCACACCCAACTGCCGCGCCAGGAAGATGCCCAGGACATAGGACACCACCTGCCCCGACAATGACAGCGCGGAAAGCTTTGTTCCCCAGCTCAGATGGATCACGGCGCATCCATGTCCTTGTCGCCCTGTGCTGGCTCGACTGTCTCGAGGACGCGCTCCGGACCCGTTGCCAACCGCTTCCCCGCGGGACCGCCCGGGGGCATCAGAACGTCAGCCTGCCGCGCAGGCTGAACACCCAGATCGCATCCGTGGAACGATCGAGTGCCGGATCCACCTGGACCTGCAGGTCCGGGGTGATGGCGAAGTTCGGGGTCACGTGGAAACGGTAGAACACTTCGGCCGTGTACTGCTTGCGCAATGCGGTGCTGGCAGGCTTCAGGCCACCGACCGCCACGCCGAACAGGTCGTTGAAGTGCTCGGTGGGACGCCAGCCGATGCCGACTGCCGCGTTGCGGTCGACGAACCAGCCGTCGGACCAACCGGCGCGCGCGAACCACATCAGGTTGGTCCCCGCCATGTAGTTGGCGTTGAACGCCAGGCCGCGCGCGCGCGGCAACCCGCCCTGTTCCGGATCCTTGTACCAGGCGGTGAGGTGGATGTTGTTGGCGTCCATCGCCGCACGCGCATGGATCGGCGTGCGGGTGCGCGCCAGCGAGCTGTGGCCGACCTCAAGCATGTAGAAGTGCTCGTCCTTGCTGAAGAAGTCGCCGATGGTGCTGCCGGTGTCGCTGCTGTGGACGGTGAACACGCCAGGCTTGATGTACAAGCCGCCGCGGGTCGGGTACCAGGCGGCCACCGCACCGAAACCGCGCAACGGCGCGGCGATGCTCGGGCTGGTCGAGAATGCCTGGGTCAGGAACTGGCGGTTGTCGTCGAAGAATGGATAGGCGTTTAGGAAGTTGGGTGCGAAGATCTTGCCGATCGTGTACTGGAAGCGGTTGTCGGCCAGGTTCTGGCGGATGTAGATCTGGGTAACGCCCAGGCTGAAGTCGCCGTAGGTGGCCGCCGTGGGAATCATGGAGCCGGTGGCCATGCCCGCCTGCAGCGGCGGCAGATCGGTGCCGATCGGGCGGCGGTCCTCGACCGCCACGTCAAGCGACAGCGCATTGGCCTGGCCGCGGTTGAACAGATCGTAGGAAAAGTTCAGGGTCAGCTTGCTGCCGATCGCGTTGTGCTGGTCGATGAGGCTGTTGGAGTAGTTCTGCCACAGCATCATCCAGGAGCCGCCGAAGGTCAGGCCGGTGTTCTCGCGGACCCGGTTCTTCCACGCGAACCAGTCGCCCATCCCGGTATCGTGGCGCAGCCAGCCCATGGGCTGCAGGGTGTCCGCCTGCAGCTCGCCCTGCACCGACATCGAGGTGTCGAGCAGCTCCGGGTGGGGTTCCCGGTCGGCGATGTCGGCCAGGGTCAGATCGAGCGGCGCCGGCTCCTCGTCCGTCCCCGCCGCCTGCTGTGCGGCCGCGGTCCAGGGCAGCAGCATGCAGGACAGCGCAGCGGCAAGCGCCCCCGACCGCCTGGCATGGGACGTCGTGTGCATCCTGCGCATGCTTCAGCCCTCCCAGCGGGGCAGGTCGCTACCGCGCACGGTGACCAGCGGATCGCGCCAGCGGCCGGGCGTCTTCGACAGGCGCACCTGCGGCACCAGTCGCTCGACCCGCCCGTAGGGCGTTTGCCGCTCCATGATCTCCGGCGGGGTCATGCGGTTCTCCGGCCGCGATGCATCGAAGCGGATGTCGGGGAAGTGGCCCATATCCTGGAACCACATCGCCGCCCGCGCGAGGTTGACCCGCACGTGCCAACTGCCGCCTTCCGTCGCCTGCCGGCGCAGTGCGGCGAGGATGCCGGCCGCGCCGATGTAGCCGGTGATGTAGTCGTTCATCACCAGGGTCGGCGGGAAGCGCGGCACGCCGGTGCCGCCACCCTCGGTGAGGGTGAAGCCGGTGGTGGACACGCCTTCCATGTCGAACGCCGCGCGGTCGCCCCAGGGGCCTTCCCAGCCATAGCCGCGCACCGACAGGTAGACGATACCCGGGCTGCGCCGGGCCACTTCCTCGGCGCCGAAGCCCAGCCGCTCCATCGAGCGGCCGCGGAAGCCCTCGATGAACACGTCCGCGTCCGGCAGCAGGGTGCCGAAGCGCTTGTTCTGCTCTGCGTCGCGCAGGTTCACCCAGGCCGAACGCATGCCGACGTTGACGTCGATCACCAGCGCCTCGTGCTCGAAGCTCTGGTCGCGGGCGATGTGCAGCACGTTGGCGCCGTACTCGGCCAGCGTGCGCGCCGCGGTGGTGCCGGCGATCACGTGGGTGCAGGACACCACCCGCTTGCCGGACAGCGGCCGCTCCGGGTTGGCGGTGAACGGCCGCGGCGGCGCCTCGCCGACCTTGACGATCTCGATCAACGGGGTGCCGGCCAGGTACTTGCCCTGCGGATGCGCCAGCCATTCGGCGTGGGTGCGGTGCAGCGCTGCCACGCCGTTGTTCGCGGCCAGGGTGTCTTCCAGCTCCTGCCCGTCCCACTTCTTCACTGCGGCGCGGATCGCGGCCTGGTTCGGCGGGACCTTGAGCACGTTGAGGATCCGGTCCATCAGGTGCGGATAGATGCCGGTGAGGTTGATGAAGCGCCCATCGCGGGTTTCGAAGGCCTGGAACGACAGCGGGTTGCCCAGCCCGACCGGGGCCTGGACCATCAACCCGTTGACCTTCGGCTTCCAGGAGGTCAGCAGGGCCGGGATCGGATCGCTGGCCGGGATCAGTCCGGCGGCCTGCAACTGCTCGTGGACCAGGCCGATCAGCGGGTTGGTGTTCCACACCGCCTGGCGCAGGTCGACACTCAGGTCCTGGCCCTCGCCGGTGCGCTGGCGCCAGATCGCCGCCGCGCCGACACCGGCGCCCATCGCGGGAATCGCCATGCACGCGCCGATGCGGAAGTGGCTGCGCAGCAACGGGTCGGAACCGTGGAATTCCACTTTGCCGCCGGCATCGGCGGCGGTACCGCCGATGCCGCGCATGAATTCCGCGAATTGATTGTCGATGTCGAACTTGACCGGCGCACCCTGCGCACTGGCGAAGCCGGGCAGGCTCGTGGAGAGCACCGCACCGACGGCCGCCATGCCCGTGCCCTTCATGAAATCCCTGCGACTGGTATCGATGCTTGGCATGTGAGTCAACCGGCTCCGTGTGATCGATCAAGAGGGTCTTGCGCTCCCGCCGGCGTGCGCCGTACGGCTCGCCCACTGCGCGGGACCGGCCGCATTCTCCACACAACCCAACTGCCACTTCAATCGAAAGACAGTGGAATACAGCCATATTTTTCGTCGGGTAGGGGGGTGGCCGCACGCCTGCGTTTCAGTCAGGTTTGCCCTGGCCAGGACATGCGGGTTCGCGACGCTGGCAGGTAGGGAGGTGGGCCTCGGCGTGCGTTTCACGCCCTTGCGCCTGCCGATCGGCGTCTCGCCGTGAGGCGATGCGAAGCAGGCTTCAGCGGCTCGACAGGCTCAGCAACAGGTACCTGCCGACGGAATCGTCGTAGGCGATGTCGTAGCCACCGTTGGCGCCGAAGTAGTTCCTTGGCCGCCTGTCGAGCACATTGGCGACATTGAGCCGTACCACCAGGCCGGGCCAACCCGCATAGGCCACGCCGACGCCAACGAGCAGGAACGCCGGATTGCGGCACTTCACGGCTTTCTGCTGCTCGGCCGGGCACGGCCCGGTCGGATCCCAGGCCGCGGACGAACCGACGCGACGCATATCGAGGTGGTAATTCCAGTCGGACAGCATCCAGTCGAGCGTGGCCAGTGCGGTGTCCCTGGGCCCGGCGACGTGGTCGCCGGCCGAGCGGTACAGGCGCGTGCTGCTCTCGCCCCGCACCTCCAGGTCGAGCTTGCCCGGGCCGAGATCGTGCGAATGCGCCAGCCCCCACTCCCATCCGGCCGCGCGCGTTGTTCCTTCGTTGATGAAGGTCTTGAGGATGCCGGTGACCTTGCCCTCGGCGTTCCTGACCAGAAGCTCCGGATGGACGAAGGCGTCCTGCGACACCGAGGTGCGGATCTCGTTGTTCCTGTCGATGCGGTAGTGGGAGATATCCAGCCGGGTTCCGTCGACCGGCTCCCACGTCACGCCGGCGATCCTGCTCGACGACGTCTCCGGCCGCAGGCTCGCGTTCTCCGCGGTCGTCACCCCCAGGCGGCAGTACCTCGGACCGGAAAGGACTGCACAATCGGCCAGTGGACCGACCCGCAGCAGGAATTCGACGAAGTCTTGGTCCAGGGGCTTGCGCAATTCGTAGAGCGTGGGCGCGCGATAACCCTCGCCGATGCTGCCGATCAACCGCAACCGCGGGTGCAGGTCGAGCCTGAAGCCGTACTTCGGACTGAACCTGGCGGACGCGTCGCCCGCCTTGTCCACTCGCCACGAGGCGTCGAAGAGCAGGCGCTGCGCGGCCGGGATGCTCAACTCGCCATATGCCGAAAGGGTATCGCGCCGCAGACGCCGGCGGGCCGCCTGGTTCTCCAGGATGACGTCACCCGCCTCCACGCGCGGATCCGGCCGTGCTTCCTGCCCTTCCCGCCTGGCCTCCGCGCCCACCGAACCCCGGACCGCGCCTGCGCGCCATTCGAACAGCCGCGCGTAGGCCCCGGCGCTGATCGAATGCTGGTAGGACGCGGCTTCGCTCTCCAGTACCGGCGACACGCGGCGCAGGATGGCCGCATCGTTGTCCGGAGCGCCGAGGACGTAGCTCCCGTCATCCAGCGCGGAGAACAGGCCGGACAGCGAGATCGCACCCCGCACCCGCGCATCGAGCCGGTTGCCGGCGCTGGACAGCGCCACCTCCCAGCGGCCATGCGCCAGATCGCCGCTTGCCCCTGCCTGCAGCGCAAAACGCCGTGAGCGCCAGGACGTCGAAACCGGGCCGGCATCGAAGAACGCATGGGCGGTCGAACCCTCGGTTAGATTCTGGTAGGGATAGACCGGATATCTGTTGATCCAGGCGCGGATCGGCGCGGACTGGAGTCGCTTGTATTCGATGCCGGTGTGCAGGTTGGCATAGAGCCTCACGTCCGACGCGGTCCGGCTCGCGGACTGGAGTTGCAGGGTGGTGCTGCGCTGCTCCGGCAGCAGCGACTGCAGGCGGGGGGCGTCCAGAAAGCACCTGCCATCGGCATCGGCGCCGGGCGGACAGATGCCTGGCGACAGGAAAAGATAAGGATAGTCCGCCTCTTCCGTTCCCAGCTCGATTCGCTGGTCCTCCAGGCCATCCCGTCGGCGATCGAGCGTGCGCCAGTTCCGCGCCCCGCCCAGCAGGCCCGAGCGCGAATGGTGGTCGAAGCTGACCGTGAGCGAGCCATGTTCGTCACCGAGTGCCTGCCGGGCGAACACCCGCCACTGGTCGGCGTCGCCTTGCCCGGAGACGCCAAGGCGCGCCGACACCGCGCCCTGCAAGTCGTCCCTCAGCACGATGTTGACCACGCCGGCCATGGCATCGGAGCCGTAGACCGACGAGGATCCGCCGCGCAGGATTTCGACGCGCTCGACCAGCGTGATCGGAATCGCGTCGAGATCGGGAAGCGCACCCAACGACGCCGATGGCTGCGGGTAGGCAGCGAGGCGCTGGCCGTTGAGCAGGAACAGCGTGGCCCGCGGGCCGAACACGCTCCGGCTGGCTGCCGCCGGACCCGCCATCGGCACTTGGCCCATGCCGCCATCCAGCGCGACGTCGACCGGATCGTGGCCGACCATGCCCGGTTCCACCCGCAGCAGCGCGTACAGCGACTGGTAGCCGCCGGACTCGATCTGCTCACGGGAGATGATCGTGACCGGAACGGAGGACTCCAGGGGCTGGCGTGGAATCCTGGAGCCGACCACCTGGATGCGGCCGATGTCCTCGATGGCGCCACCCGGCGTCTCGGGGGACTGCGGGCGCGGCACGGCCGCGGCGGGCGCCTCGACCTCGCGGACGACGAAGGCGCCGGGACTCACCTCCACCGCCCGCAGTCCGGTCCCGGCCAGCAGGCGTGCCAGGGTCACCGCGGGCGGCAGCCCGCCCGGCGCCCCCCGGGTGGACCGGCCGCGGGTCAGGGCGCTGGGATAAGCGATCTGGATCCTGCCCGAGTCGAGCAGCACGGCCAAAGCCCGGTCCAGGCTGCCGGCGGGGATCGGCGTCGCCTGCGGCGGCCCGTCGCGCCGCTCGCTGGCCCCGAGGTGGAATGCGGACGCGGCCAGGGCCAGGAAAACGGCCAGTCCCGCGCGGATGCCCGGCGTCCCTTTCCGCGCCGATACACCGGTTCCCGGCGGGTCCAGCGCGCGTCGCATTTCGTCCGCCGACGCGCCGCCGGCAACCGTTGCGTCCCGCCCGCCCGCCCGTGCGCGCATGGCTAGCGGTCGCCGGGCCTGCGCACCACGATGTCGCCGCGACGATCGCGATCGGCCTCCAGGCCCCAGCCGTGCTGCAGGAGGGTCAATACCGCCTGCTGGTCCCCGGCCTGGAACGCCCCGGTGACCTTGAGCGATGCCACGTCCTGCCCCTGCAGCACGATCTTCCGCGTCGAATACCGGTTCATCTCGGCGACGATGGCCTCCAGCGGCTCGTCCCGGAACACCAGCCGGCCGCCGCTCCAATCGCCGGCGTCGTGCGGGTCGAACGGCTCGACCGCACCCACCTCGCCGGCGCTGGAGTAGGAAACGCGCTCCCCGGCCTGCAGCGTAGTCCTGGGCTGCGGCCGATCGTTGATCGCCACCCACACCGATCCCTCGAACACGCTGACCCGCACCGCATCGGCCACACGCTGGTCCACTTCGAACCGGGTGCCGATGTCGCGGATCACGCCGGAGCCGGCGCTGACCGCGACGCCATTGCGCGTCGCCGCCGAGGTACCCACGAGGACCCGTCCGCGCGCCAAGTCGATGCCGGTTCCGGCGCGGCCCTGCGACACGGTGATCTGCGTATCCGCATCGAGCGTCACCGCGATCCCGTCGGGCAGCGCGACCCGCTTCGGCGGACCGGCCGCGTTCGCGTACGACTGGCTGCCGCCGTCCGGAAGGTGCTGAAGAGCCCGGTAGCCGGCAACGGCGAACAGGCACAACGAAGCGACGGCCGCGAGCCGCAACCAGGGCCGGGCCGGCGGGCGTGCGGCCACCGTCCTGGCCTCGCGCGCGGCGCGCTGCATCGCGGGATCGCTGGCCAACGTCCGCGCCGCCTGGTGCAGGCGCTCGATGTCCACGTAAGCGGCAAGATTGTCCTGCGACGCATCCAGCCACGCTTCGAACCTGCGCCTGTCCTCCGGGGTGCATGCACTGGAATCCAGCAACACGAGCCAAGCCTCCGCCTGGCGCTGCGCAGCGGACCTGGCGGTGGCCGGCAGCAGGGACGACAGGATGTTCACGGCTTCTCCTTCCCTTGCGGCGAGTCGCGCTGCACATGCTCGCGCAACAGGCCCAGCGCGCGGGTCATGCTCTTCTCCACTGCCTTCACTGAGATTCCGCAATGGCGCGCGATCTGGCTGTAGCTCAATCCATCGATCCTGTTCAGCAGATAGACCTGCCGGCATCGCTTCGGCAATGCCGCAACCCCACGGCGGACCAGCTGCAACTCCCGCTCGACCGCGATCCGGTGCTCGTGCGAGAGATCGTGGGACGGCAACTCGATATCGTCCATCGCCACGGCGCCATGCACCGGATCGGTCCGCCGCCTGCGCAGGTGGTCGTTGAACGCATTGATCGCGATCCGGTACAGCAGGATCCGCCACACATCCGCCGACTGGTCCCGGTACCGCATCAGCTTCATCATCGTTTCCTGGACGAGGTCGTTGGCCTCGTCCATCGAGGCGCCGCGCTTGACCATGAACGAGGCCAGCGGTCGCCGGTACTCGCGCACGAAATCGTCGAACGATCCGTGTTCGTCCGCGGAGTCTGGCTTTCGCGTTCCTTCTTCCAATTACACCGCTCCGCGCTCTTGAACCATCCTGCGAGCCGGAAGCACTGCCGCGCCTGCTCTACTGGAGGACATGGAACATGCTGACGCCTTGCGGCTTGGTGGGCCCACCAGGATTCGAACCTGGAACCAAAGGATTATGAGTCCTCTGCTCTAACCGTTGAGCTATAGGCCCGCAGTGGCAGGTGCAGTGTAGTGGAACCTCGGCGGATGCGGCCGCAAAACCGCGCCGGCACCCTCCAAAACAGAAGGCCCCGCTCGCGGGGCCTTCCAGGGAAACGCGAGTACGGGACCGATGCCCGTGCTCAGTCGATGTCCAGGAAACTCCGCAACTGCTCCGACCGGCTCGGGTGGCGCAGCTTGCGCAGGGCCTTGGCCTCGATCTGGCGGATGCGCTCGCGGGTGACGTCGAACTGCTTGCCGACTTCCTCGAGGGTGTGGTCGGTATTCATGTCGATGCCGAAACGCATGCGCAGCACCTTGGCCTCGCGCGGGGTCAGCCCGGCCAGCACGTCGCGCACGGTCTCGGACAGGTTGATGTTGGTGGTGGTGTCGATCGGGGACTCCACGTTGGTGTCCTCGATGAAGTCGCCCAGGTGCGAGTCCTCGTCGTCGCCGATCGGGGTCTCCATGGAGATCGGCTCCTTGGCGATCTTCATGACCTTGCGGATCTTGTCCTCGGGCATGTCCATCTCCTTGGCCAGCTCCTCCGGCGTGGCCTCGCGGCCGTACTGCTGGAGCATCTGGCGGGAGATGCGGTTCAACTTGTTGATCGTCTCGATCATGTGCACCGGGATGCGGATGGTGCGCGCCTGGTCGGCGATCGAGCGGGTGATCGCCTGGCGGATCCACCAGGTCGCATACGTCGAGAACTTGTAGCCGCGACGATACTCGAACTTGTCCACCGCCTTCATCAGGCCGATGTTTCCCTCCTGGATCAGGTCCAGGAATTGCAGGCCGCGATTGGTGTACTTCTTGGCGATGGAGATCACCAGGCGCAGGTTGGCCTCGACCATTTCCTTCTTGGCCTTGCGCGCCTTGGCCTCGCCATAGGCCATCTGCCGGCCGATCTCGCGGATGTCGGCCAGGTCCAGGGCCATGGCCTGCTCGATGGCGATGGTGGCCTGCTGCTCGGCGACGATCTGGTCCTTGACCTCGCGCAGCGCCGAGGACCACTTCTGCTTGCGCTTGAGCACCTCATCCACCCATTCCAGGTTGACCTGGTTGCCTTCCCAGGCGCGGATGAAGTCCTTGCGCGGCATCCGCGCCACGTTGGTGGACAGGTGCAGGACGCGGCGCTCGTGCTCCTTGACCTCGCTCATCACCTCGCGCAGCTTGCGCACCAGAGTGTCGGTCAGCGGCAGCGGCAGCTTGAAGGTGACGAACTGCTCGGCCATCTCCGCGCGCATCTTCACCACGTTCTTGGCTTGCGGGCCGGACTTGGCGTGGGCCTTCTTGAACTTGGCGTACAAGGCGGCCATCGCCTCCATGCGCCGCGCGACCTCGGCCGGGTCCGGGCCGGTCGGGCCGGCTTCGGTCTCGGTGTCGTCGCTCACTTCCTCGTCGTCGTCCTCGTCGGCCTCGGCGTCGGCATCCTCCGCCACCGCGATGGCCGCCGGTTCGGGCGTCTCGTCCACCAGGTCGTTGAAGCCGACCACGACCTCGGCCAGGCGCTTCTTGCCGGTCTTGTGCAGTTCGTAATCCTCGAGCAGCAGCTCGATCGACCACGGGAAGCTGCCCAGCGCGGCCTGGACCTGGCCCAGGCCTTCCTCGATGCGCTTGGCGATGGCGATCTCGCCCTCGCGGGTCAGCAGTTCGACCGTACCCATCTCGCGCATGTACATGCGCACCGGATCGGTGGTGCGGCCGCCTTCCGAATCCAGCGCGGTCAGCGCGGCGGCGGCTTCCTCGGCGGCGGTGTCGTCGATCTCGCGGTTGCCGGTGCTGTTCTCGTTGAGCAGCAGGGTCTCGGCGTCCGGCGCCACTTCATGGACATCGATGCCCATGCCGTTGATCATGCCGATGATGTCTTCGATCTGCTCCGCGTCGACGATGTCGTCGGGCAGGTGATCGTTGACCTCGGCATAGGTCAGGTAGCCCTGCTCCAGGCCCTTGCTGATGAGCTGCTTGATTTCGGATTGCTGGGCTGGGCGTTCGTTGGCCATCTGCGGCGCCACCGGATTCTGGAAAGGTGAAGAGAACCTAGCATTATAACAGGGCACCGCTGCGCGGACCCCTAAACCCTTGCGCGTCAACCGCTTGCGCGGGACGGCGTTCAGCGCCGGTCAGGCCCGCAGCAGGAAGGTGACCGGGCCGTCATTGACCAGGCTGACCACCATATGGGCGCCGAAGCGGCCGGTTTCCACCCGTCCGCGGTGATGGCCGCGGCACTGTTCGACCAGCCGGTTGAAGACGCGTTCAGCCTCCTCCGGCGGGGCCGCGGTGCTGAAGCCCGGGCGCATCCCGGAGCGGGTGTCGGCGGCCAGGGTGAACTGGCTGACCAGCAGCAAGCCGCCGCCGGTATCGGCCAGGGCACGGTTCATCTTGCCGGCATCGTCGGCGAAAATCCGGTAACCGAGCAGGCGCTGGGCCATCCGCTCCACCTGGGTCGGACCGTCGCCGGGCTCCACCCCGACCAGGGCCAGCACCCCTTCCCCGACTTCGCCCACGACCTGGCCTTCGACCTCGACCGAAGCACCGGCGACGCGCTGGATCAGGGCAAGCATGGGCAGGAACCGCAGGGCAGGAGCGGCCAGCATCGAACGGACCCGGCGTGCTTGTCACCCCCCGCCACGCCCGCCAACCGGGCCTTGCCGGCCCCCGCGAGGGGTCGCGGGCCGGCGCCGGCTAGACTGGACGCCCATGTCCGCCCGCACCCAGGCCCGCCTGTTGTTCTCCGCCGCCAGCCTGCTGGGGCGGCTGCCGTGGTCCTGGCTGTACCGGCTCGGCGACGGCATCGCCGCGCTCTGGCGCCGCAGCGACGCGCGCGAGAGCCGGGTGGCCCGACGCAACCTGGAGCTGGCCTTTCCGCAGCTTGCGCCGGGCGAGCGCGATGCGCTGCACCGGCGCATCCTGCGCACCACTGCGCGCCAGGCGCTGGAAACGCTCAAGCTGTGGGCGCGGCCGCCGGCCGCCAACCTGGCCCTGTTGCGCGCAGTGCACGGCGCCGGACTCTACGACGCCGCGCGCGCGTCCGGGCGCGGGGTGATCGTGGCCGCGCCGCACTTCGGCAACTGGGAACTGCTGAACCAGTACCTGGCCACGCGCGGCCCGATCGCGGTCGTGTACCGGCCGCCCGAGTCGGCGGTGGGCGACGAATTCCTGCAACTGGTGCGCGGGGTCGACAACGTGCGCCAGGTGCGGGCCGAGGGCCCGGCGGTGCGCCAGCTATGGAAGGTGCTCAAGGACGGCGGCGCGGTCGGGATCCTGCCCGACCAGCAACCCAAGGCCGGCGACGGCGAGTTCGCGCCGTTCTTCGGCGTGCAGGCGCTGACCATGACCCTGCTCTCGCGCCTGGCCGAGCGCACCGGCGCGGTGATGCTGCTGGCCTGGTGCGAGCGCATCGGCGAAGGCCCGGGCTTCGCCCTGCACCTCGAACCGGCGCCGGCGGCGATGGCCGATGCCGATGCGCGCGTGGCCGTGGCCGCGCTCAACCGCGAGGTCGAGCGCATCGCCGCACGCGACCTGTCGCAATACCAGTGGACCTACAAGCGCTACACCCTGCGCCCGGAAGGCAGCGGCCAGCCCAATCCCTACTCCCCTCCCGACGCGCCGGCTTCGATCTACCGCGACGCCTGAACCCGGCGTCCGCCACGACCCGCTGCCGAACGCTTACGATCCGGTTTCCATCCGCCAACGACCGAGCGCCCGTGACCGACGCAGCGGACGATCCGACCCTCCCGCCGCCGCTGCCCGCGGCGCCTGCACCCGCCATCGCCGCGCCGTGGCAACCGCTGCCACAGCGTGGCGCCTTGCTGTACGCCGCCGGCACCGGCCTCGGTCTGGCGATCCCGGCGACGGTGCTGCTGGGCGTGCTGGCCCGGGTCCTGACCGCGCAGCCGTGGTACCTGGGCGCGCTGTGCGGAGGGCTGGCCGGGCTGCTGCTGGGCGGCGCCATCGGCCTGCGCCGGCATCGCCGGATCGGCTGGAAACTGGACGACGACGGCTTCGCGACCCGCCGCGGCGGACTGTGGCGCAGCGAAACCCTGGTGCCGGTCTCGCGGGTGCAGCACCTGGACCTGGAGCGTGGCCCGCTGGAACGGCAGCTGGGGCTGGCCACCCTGGTAGTGCACACCGCCGGCACCCGGATGGCCGCGGTCAGGCTGCCGCTGCTGGCACTGGAGGACGCCGAGGCGCTGCGCGCGCACCTGGCCCGCCAGGTCGAGACGGACGACGCGCTGTGAACGGAGCGCCGGCCGGCGCCGCCGCGGCCGACGAGCGGCGCCTGCATCCGTGGTCGTGGCTGTTCGTCCTGCTGCAGCAGTTGCGGCAATTCATCGTGCCGCTGCTGGTGCTGCTGTTCGCCGGGCGCCGCAGCGGGCCGGACGACTGGGCGACGCTGGGCCCGTTGATCGGCATGGGCGTGCTGGTGATGGTGTCGGTGCTGCAGTACTTCACCTACCGCTACCGCATCGGCGCCGACGCCATCAGCATCCGCAGCGGGCTGCTGCAACGTTCGCAGCGCGAGATCCCGTTCGCGCGGATCCACAACGTCGGCCTGCACCAGTCGCTGTTGCACCGGATGTTCGGCGTGGCCGAAGTGCGGCTGGAATCGGCCGGCGGGCAGAAGCCCGAGGCACAGATGCGGGTGCTCGGGCTGGACGATGCGCTGGCGCTGGAACGGCTGGTGCGCCACCGCGGCGCGACCGATGCCGGCGCGGATGCCGGCACCGGCGCCGCGGCCGGCACCGATGCCGCGGATGCCACCCTGCTGGCGCTGCCGACCGCCGAGGTGGTGCGGCTGGGGCTGGTATCCAACCGCGGCATGATCGTGGTGGTCGCCGCCTTCGGCCTGCTCTGGCAGCTGCTCCCGGACGAGCGCAGGGTCGCGCGCCTGGCCCGGGAGTCGTTCGACCAGGCCGCCGGCTACGCCGGCACCCTGCACCTGGGGTGGCTGGGGATCGCCGCCACCGCGTCGGCCGCCATCGCGGTGTTCATCGTCCTGCTGCGCCTGCTCTCGGTGGCGCTGTCCCTGGCCCAGTACCACGGCTTCCGCCTCGGCGAGTCGCAACGGCGGCTGACCGTGGACCGGGGCCTGTTCGCGCGCATGCGCAGCAGCGTGGCGCGGCGCCGGATCCAGTCCTGGTACCTGCAGGAGACCCTGCTGCACCGCTGGTTCGGGCGCCGCGCGCTGCGCATCGACACCGCCATCGGCGGCCGCGAGGACGACCCGCGCAAACTGCGCGAACTGGCCCCGATCGCCACCCCGGAAGCGTGCGACGCGCTGGCCGCGCACCTGCTGCCCGCCGGTGCATGGCCGCCGGCGCAGTGGCGGCCGCTGCCGCGCCGGGCCTGGTGGCGCCTGTTCGCCGGTGGCTTGCCCTGGATCGCGCTGCTGGCGGCGGTGCTGTCCTGGCAACTGGGGGCCTGGAGCCTGCTGGCGCTGCTGCTGGTGCCCGGATCGGCGTACGCATCCTGGCGCCAGGCCGGGCGCATGGGCTACGCGATCGATGCGCGGCTGGTGGCGGTGCGCGGTGGCTGGTGGTCGCGCTGGTGGCGCTTCGCCGAAGTGGACAAGCTGCAGGCGCTGCGCCTGCAGCGTTCGCCGCTGGACCGTTGGCTGGGCACGGCGACGCTGTGGCTGGACACCGCCGGTGCCGGGCCGATCTCGCCGCCGCTGCGGATCCGGTTCCTGCCGGAAGCCGAAGCGCGGACGCTGTATGCGGAACTGGGGCACACGCTGGCCGCGCGCCGCCTGCGTTGGTAGTCGCCCGCGCCGATGGCGGGCGGCGGGGCGACGTGGTTCAGGCCGACTGCGGCGGCGGTCCCTTCACGATCCCGTATTCGGTCCAGGTGCGGCGCGTGCGCCGGGTCTCCTCGCGCAGCCGGCGGTTGAACTCGATGCCCTCTGCGGTGACGTAGCCGCGCGAGTGGTCCAGGTGCACGGTCGCGGCGCGGTGGCGGATGCGCAGGCCGCGCACGCCGGCGTTCTCCAGGCGTTCGCCGAATTCGCGGTCCTCGCCGCCGTAGCGCATGCGCTCGTCGAAGCCGTTGACCGCCAGGATGTCGCGCTTCCAGGCCGAGGCGCTGTGCCCGTTCCAGCTGGCGCGCGCCGGGCTGATCGCATCCAGCATCCGGCCCAGCCGCGGCCCGGCACTGAGCTTGAGGTTGCGGTGCGAGGCCGGCATGCCGTGCGCCTTGAGCCACGCCACGTCGAAGCAACGGCCGCTGGCGATGTCCTCCGCGCCGATGGCCAGACTCGTCTGCATCGGCAGCTTGTGGTAGCCGCCGGACAGGAAGCGGCCGGGCCGGCGCAGGCGCAGGTGGGTGGACAGGAAGTCGCCGCGCGGGATGCAGTCGCCGTCGGTGAACACCAGGTAGTCGGCGGTGCTGGCGGCGATCGCGCCGTTGAGCGCCTCGCACTTGCGGAAGCCGTCGTCCTCCTGCCAGCAGTGCCGCAGCGGGAACGGCAGGGCCGGGCGCAGACGCTCGATCCGCTCGCGGGTCGGCTCGCCGCTGCCGTCGTCGGCCACGATCACCTCGAAATCGCGGCGGTCCTGGGCGGCGAAGCCCAGCAGCACCTTTTCCAGCCAGTCCGGCTGGTTGTAGGTGGTGAAGATCACGCTGGCGGCGGGCTGCATGGGGAGGCCGGGTGATGTCGTCTTGTCCGGCACACAGCATACTGGTTACCTTGCTCCCGCCCCATCCACCCGGCGCCCTCCGGAAAGCATGCCGATGCCAGCCGACCCTGCCCCGCGGCCACCGCTGTCGGCCACCGTCATCACCTTCAACGAAGCGGCGCGGATCGGCGACTGCCTGGCCTCGCTGGCGTTCTGCGACGAGATCGTGGTGGTCGACTCCGGTTCCACCGACGCCACCCGGGCCATTGCCGAGGCGATGGGCGCACGGGTGCTGGTGCGCCCGTTCGACGGCTTCCGCAGCCAGAAGCAGTTCGCCGTGGACCAGGCCGGGCACGACTGGGTGCTGTGCCTGGACGCGGACGAGCGCGTGGACGAACGCCTGCGCGCGGCGATCGAGGCCGAGCGCGACGCCGGTTTCGCCCGTGCCGCCGGCTACCGCTTCGCCCGGCTGTCGGAATACTTCGGCCGCTTCCTCCGCCACGGCAATGTCTATCCCGACCGCAAGCTGCGCCTGTTCGACCGCCGCCGCGGCGGCTGGCGCGGCGAACGCGAGATCCACGAGACTGCCAGCGTGGACGGGCCGGTGGCGACCCTGGAGGGCGATCTGCTGCACTTGCCGTTCCGCTCGCTGCAACATCACCTGGACAAGGGCCAGCAGTACGCGCGGATGATGGCCGAGTACGAGTTCGCCCACGGCCGGCGCGCCTCGCTGGCCGGGCTGGTGGTGGCGCCGGCATGGCGGTTCTTCCGCGGCTACGTGCTGCGACGCGGCTTCCTCGACGGCTGGCCCGGGCTGCTGGAGTGCTTCGTCACCGCCAACTACGTGCGCCAGAAGACCGTGATGCTGTGGATGCTGGAACGCGGCCTGCCGCTGGTCGATCCGCCACGGTAGCGGCGGGGTCCGGCTGCTAGCGCGGCGGCGCGGACAGTTCCTTCGCGTCCAGGTAACCGTCGCCGTTGGCGTCCTGGCGGCGGAAGCGCTCGGCCAGGCGCTGGCGATGCGCCTCCAGGCTGACCGGCTTGCCCTTGCCGCCGGGCAACTCGGCCGCCGACAGCACGCCATCGCCGTCGCGGTCCAGCTTCTCGAAGGCGTAGCCCATCCAGGCCAGGTATTCGGCCTGGGAAACGCGGCCATCGCCATCGGTGTCCATCTTCGCCAGGTAGTCGCCGGTACGTTCGACCTGGGCGGCCGCCACGCTCGCCGCCATGCCCGCGGCCAGCAGGCCGGCCCGGAACGCCGGTCCGCGACCCGGGCGCGATGCGTGCTGGCGGGCGTCGCCGTTCATTGTGCCAGCGCGTAACCCTTCAGCCGCACCGAATAGTCCTGCAGCGCGCGGATCCCGCTGGCCTCGGCCTCCTGGCACCAGGCCTGGAGCTGGCGCAGGCGCTCGGCCGCATCGTGGCTGCGCGCCTCCAGCAGCGCCGCCAGGCGCGCGCGATGCTCCACCAGGGACTGGATCCGCGGCCGCTGCGACACCCAGGCGTGCAACTGCTCGCGCGCATCCGGCTTGAGCCAGCGACCGTCGTCGACCAGGCCGCGGCGCATCCGCCGCGGCAGCAGCTGGCGCAGCTTCGCCCCGGCGGCCGCGGCTTCCTCGCGCAGCGCCGGCTTGAGCACGTTGCGCTGGTAGTCGGTCATGGCCTGGAACCGATGCGAGAGCAACGCGCGCAGGGTCTCGCCGTCGGGCACGGCGATGTTGGGGCGGATATCCAGGCTCGGCGCCACCCGCAGCACCCGGGCCAGGCGCAGCTTCTCCAGGCCCTTGATCGCGGCCCAGCCGATGTCGAACTCCCAGCGTCGCATCGAGAACCGCGCCGAACTGGGGAAGGCATGGTGGTTGTTGTGCAGCTCCTCGCCGCCGATCCACACCCCCCACGGAGTGAGGTTGGTGGAGGTGTCCGCCGACTCGAAGTTGCGGTAGCCCCACCAGTGGCCGAGGCCGTTGACCACGCCGGCGGCCCAGAACGGGATCCACGCCATCTGGATCGCCCACAGGGCCACGCCCGGCAGGCCGAACAGGACGAAGTTCGCGCCCAGCAACACGGCCGGGCCGAGGTTGGCGTGCGGCGTGTAGAGGCGGCGCTCGATCCAGTCGTCCGGCGCGCCCTTGCCGTACTGCTCGATCGAGGCGCGGTCGGCGCGCGCCTCGCGGTACAGTTCCGCGCCTTCCCGGAACACCTTGCCGATGCCGCGCGTGCGCGGGCTGTGCGGATCCTCGGCGGTCTCCACCTTCGCATGGTGCTTGCGGTGGATGGCCACCCACTCGCGGGTGATCATCGAGGTGGTCAGCCAGGTCCAGAAGCGGAACAGGTGGTTCAGCGCCGGATGGAAATCCACCCCGCGATGGGCCTGGCTGCGGTGCAGGTACAGGGTCACCGAGAAAATGGTCAGCTGGGTGGACGCCAGCAGCACGGCCAGCAGGCCGAGCCAACCGAATCCGGCCAGGCCGGAAGTGAGGAACTGCAGCAACGCTTCGGGCATGGGGCCGGGACTCGCCGTGGGAGGGAGGCAGGCCGCATGGTGGCCCGCGTGGCGACATGATGGCGCCTGTTCCGGCAAACTTCACCCACCGGCCGCGCATGGCGTTCAGTTGCGGCCCCCGCTTCCAGGAAGGCCCGCGCCGATGTCCCTGCCAGACCCACCGACTGCGACGGACGCGATCCGCCCGCCGCTGATCGAGCTGGACCGTGCCAGCGTGGTCCGGGGCCAGGTCCGGGTCCTGCACGAACTGTCGTTGCGGATCGATCCGGGCCAGCACACCGCTTTGCTCGGCGCCAACGGCTGCGGCAAGTCCACCCTGATCAAGCTGGTCACCCGCGAGCTGTATCCGCTGGCGCGCGCCGACGGCCCCGCGCCGGTGCGCCTGCTGGGCCAGGCACGCTGGCAGGTGGACCGGCTGCGCTCGCAGCTGGGCATCGTCACCGGCGATTTCGGCGCCAACCTGGCCGGGATGCCCGAGCTGACCGTCGAGGACGCGGTGCTCAGCGGCCTGTTCGCCAGTTTCGTGCTGCCGCCGTTCCGCGAGATCGACGCCGGCATGCGCCAGCGCGCCGCCGAAGCGCTGGAGCGCGCCCATGCCTTGCCCCTGCGCCGCCGCCTGTACGCCGAACTCTCCACCGGCGAGGCGCGGCGGGTACTGATCGCCCGCGCCCTGGTCAACCGGCCGCAGGCGCTGCTGCTGGACGAGCCCGGCACCGGCCTGGACCCGGTCGCACGCGGCCGCCTGCTGGCGATGCTGCGCGAACTGGCCCGCGCCGGCACCACCCTGGTCCTGGTGACCCACCACATCGAGGAGATCGTGCCGGAGATCGAGCGGGTGATCGTGCTTCGCCAGGGCCGGGTCTTCGCCGACGGGTCGCGTGCGGACATGCTCGACAGCGCCCTGCTCTCGGCGGCCTTCGACGGGCCGGTGCGGGTCTGGCGGGAACCCGACGCGCACGGCGACGCGCATTACCTGGCCGCCGCCGGAGGCTGAACCATGCCCGAGCTGCCCGAGGTCGAGACCGCCCGCCGCGGCCTGGCGCCGCACCTGGAAGGCCGCACCGTCACCGGCGTGGTCCTGCGCCGGCCGGACCTGCGCTGGCCGATCCCGGCGCAGGTGCGCCGCGACCTGCCCGGCCGCCGCATCGTCGGCGTGCGCCGCCGCGCCAAGTACCTGCTGCTGGACACCGATGCCGGCGACAGTGCGCTGTTGCATCTGGGGATGTCCGGCATGCTGCGGGTGCTGCCCGCCGCCACTCCGGTCGGCGCCCACGACCACGTCGACCTGGCCCTGGACTCGGGCCGGGTGTTGCGCTTCACCGACCCGCGCCGCTTCGGCTGCCTGCTCTGGCAGGCCGCCGGCACCGAACACGAACTGCTGCACGGCCTCGGCCCCGAGCCGCTGTCGGATGCATTCGATGGCGACTGGCTGTTCGCGCGCAGCCGTGGCCGCCGTGCGCCGGTGAAGACCTTCCTGATGGACCAGCGCATAGTGGTCGGGGTCGGCAACATCTACGCGGCCGAAAGCCTGTTCCGCGCCGGCATCTCGCCGCTGCGCGCCGCCGGCAGGGTCTCGCGCGAGCGCTATGCCGCATTGGCCGAAGCCGCGCGGGGGATCCTCGCCCATGCCATCGCCCGCGGCGGCACCACCCTGCGCGACTTCCTCAACCCGGACGGCGCGCCGGGCTATTTCGAGCAGGAGCTGTCGGTATACGGTCGCGGCGGCCTGCCGTGCCCGGCCTGCGGCCGCCCGTTGCGCGAGGCCAGCATCGGCCAGCGCACCAGCGTGTGGTGCCCGTCCTGCCAACGCTGAACGGGCGCCGGCGTCCTGTCACGCCCCCGGAATCCGTCTAGGGGCTATATTCGCCCCGGGCGCAGTCGCGGAGACGACGATGGCCAATTCACCTGGAAGCCTGCACGGGGATGCCCCCGACAGTTCCCCCGAGATCACTGTGTGGCTGGATGCCGCGCGTGGCGGCGACCGCCAGGCGTTGGACCGGGTGCTGGGTACGCTCTACCAGGAGCTGCACACCCTGGCCCGGCGCCAGCTGTCCAGCCAGCAGAACCACACCCTGGATCCGACCTCGCTGGTCCACGAGTCCTACCTGAAGCTGATCGGTGCCAGCGGCAGCGCCCGTTTCGAGGACCGCGCCCATTTCTTCGCCTACGCCGCTTCGGCGATGCGCAGCGTGGTGGTCGATTACGCGCGCAACCGGATGGCCCGCAAGCGCGGCGGCGACCTCAAGCGGGTGGCCGAGATCCCCGAGGAGGCCGAGAGCAGCCTGCGCCTGGACGAGAACCTGCTGGCCCTGGACAACGCGCTGGAGCGCCTGCTGGCGGTGGACGCGAAGCTGGCCAAGGTGGTGGAACTGCGCTACTTCGCCGGGCTGTCCGAGCAGGAGATCGCCGAATTGCTGCAGCGCTCCGAGCGCAGCGTGCGCCGCGACTGGCAGAAGGCGCGGTTGTTCCTGCTCGCGGCGATGCGCGAGGACTGACGGGCACGGCCGATGGACGCCGAGCGCTGGCAACGCCTCTCGCCGCTGCTCGACGCCCTGCTCGACCTGCAGTCGGGCGCGCGCGGCGAGGAACTGGATCGCCTGCGCGCGACCGATCCGGCGCTGGCCGCCGAACTGGAAACGCTGCTCGCCGACGCCGACGAGGGGGATGACTTCCTCCGCGATCCGCTGCCCGGGATCCACCCGGCCTCGCGCCAGGGCAGTCGGCTCGGGCCGTACCGGCTCGAACGCCTGCTCGGCGAAGGCGGCATGGGCCAGGTCTGGCTGGCCGAACGCGCCGATGGCCTGTACCGGCGCCAGCTGGCGCTGAAGCTGCTGCGCCCCGGCTATGCCGATCCCAACCTGCGCCTGCGCTTCTCCCGCGAGCGCGAAATCCTCGCCCGCCTGCAGCATCCCAACATCGCCCGCCTGCTCGACGCCGGGGTCGGCGAGGACGACCAGCCCTACCTGGTGCTGGAATACGTGGAAGGCGTGCCGCTGACCGACTACTGCCGCGCCCATGCGCTGCCGGTCGACGAGCGCCTGCGTCTGTTCCTGCAGGTGTGCGCGGCGGTCAGCCATGCCCACGCCAACCTGATCGTGCATCGCGACCTGAAGCCCTCGAACATGCTGGTCGCCGCCGGCGGCGAGGTGCAGCTGCTGGACTTCGGGATCGCCAAGCTGCTCGACCGTGCGGACGGCGAGGCCACCCACCCGCGCACCGAGGTGCGCGCCTTCACCCTGCACTACGCCGCGCCCGAGCAGGTCCGCGGCGAGCCGGTGAGCACCCTTACCGATGTCTATTCGCTGGGCGTGGTGCTGTACGAACTGCTGGCCGGCGACAAGCCCTACCGGCTGCGCCGGCAGAGCGATGCCGAGTGGGAGCGCGCGATCCTGGAAGTGTCGCCGCCGAAGCCGTCGGTGGCGGTGCAGCGCCTGGCCGAGGCCGGGCAGATGGAGCCGGCGCAGGCCCGGCGCCTGGCGCGGCGCCTGCGCGGCGATCTGGACAACATCGCCCTCAAGGCGCTGGACAAGGTGCCGGCGCGGCGCTACGGCTCGGTCGAGGCGCTTTCCCGCGACGTCCGCCGCCACCTGGAGGGCCGCCCGGTCGAGGCGCGGCCGCCGCGGATCGGCTACCGCCTGCAGAAGTATTTCCAGCGCCACCGCTGGGGCATGGCCCTGGGCTCGCTGGCGGTGCTGGCACTGGTGGCCGCGCTCGGCCTGGCCCTGCGCCATGCCCAGGAGGCACGACGCGAAGCCGCACGCGCGCAGGCGATGCAGCGCCTGGTGCTGGGCCTGTTCGACCACGCCGCCGGAACCCAGCGCAGCGAGGGCATGGCCCTGCGCGAACTGCTCTCGGCCGGAGCCAGGCGCGGCGAGGCCGAACTGAAAGAACAGCCCCGCGCGCGCGCCGAACTGCTCGGCGTGCTCTCGCGCCTGTACATCGGCATCGGCGACTATCGCGAGGCGCTGGCGCAATCCGAACGCCAGCGGCAGTTGCTGGCCGGCGACGCCGGCGCCCCGGCCGGCCTGCGCCTGGACGCGGCCAGCCAGCACGGCCGCGTGCTGCGCCTGCTCAGCCGCTCCCGGGAATGCGTGGAGCGGATGCAGCCGCTGGCCGACGAGGCGCAGCGGCTGCAGCACGAACTGCCGCAGCAGGTGGCGGATTTCTACATCCAGTACGGTCGCTGCCGACGCATGCTCGGCGAACCGATCGCCGCACGGCAATGGTACGAACGCACCCTGGCCCTGCGCCGCGACGTGCTCGGCGACGACGTCGGCATGGTCGAGGCGATGATCGACCTGGCCGCGCTGGAAAGCGACGCCGCACACACCGGCGCGGCGATCGAACGCTTCCTCGATGCGCAGGAGCAGTCGCAGGCGCGGCTGGGCGACCGCCATCCGCTGCTGGTGGACATCCGCCGCAGCCTGGGCGTGCTCTACCTCGATCGTGGTCAGGCCGACGCCGCCGAAGCGGCGCTGCGCCCGGCGGTGGCGCTGGCCCGGGAACTGCACGGCCCGCTGCATCCGGCGACCTTGGCAGTGCGCCGCCAGCTGGGCCTGGCCTACCTGCAGCAAGGCCGTCTGGCCGAAGCCGAACAGGAGTTGCGCGCCCAGCACGGCCCCACCGAATCGGTGCTCGGCGCGCGCCATCGCGAGACCGGCCTGAGCCTGGAGGCGCTGGGCCGGCTGGCACTGGAACGCGGCGACGCCGAGGCGGCGCTGGCGGCGTTCCGCCACACCGTATCGATCTGGCGCGAACCCGATGGCCGCTACGTGCTCGACTACGGCCTGGCCGACCTGGCCATGGCCCAGGCCGCGCAAGGCGACGCCACCGCAGCGCGCGCCACCCTGGAGGAAGCACGGCGGGTCCGGATCGCGCGCCTCGGCGCCAGCCATCCCGCGGTAGGCGACCTCGACCGCCTCACGGGCGAACTGCTGCTGGACGCCAACCAGGCCGAGGCGGCACGGCCGTGGCTGGAGCGCGCCGCGCAACTGACCCGGCTCGGCTACGGCGCCGACGACCCGCGCACGTTGCAGGCCTGGCTGGCGCTGGTACGGCTGCCGCCCGCGCCCGGCGAAGCGGACGAGGGGCCGGCCTCGCGCCTGCGCCGCTTCACCGACACGCTGGCGGAAGAAACCACTGCCGCGCCGCTGCGCTGGCAGGTGCGGGCGTATGCCGCGCAGGCCGAATGCCGCTCCGGCAACGTGGTCGGCGGTACCCGGCAACTGCTCGCCCTGCAGGCCGAACTGAGCAAGGCGCGCCCGGAAGGCGGCAGCCTGCCGCGCCAGGTCGCGCGCCTGGCCGCTGCCTGCGGCGACGAGGCCACCACCTCGCGCTGAGCGCGGCCGCCTGCGGCCGGGACCGGGCTACAGCAGCGGCGCCTGCATCGGTTCGATCGTGCCCTCGCCACGCATGACCTTCTTGAACTCCTGGCGGCTGACCGAGACGTAGCGCTCGTTGCCGCCGATCTCCACCTGCGGCCCGTCCTGCACCGCCCGGCCCTGCGCGTCCACGCGCAGGTTCATAGTCGCCTTCTTGCCGCTGTGGCAAATGGTCTTGATCTCGACCAGTTCGTCGGCCCAGGCCAGCAGGTACTGGCTGCCCTCGAACAGCTCGCCGCGAAAATCGGTGCGCAGGCCGTAGCACAGCACCGGGATGCGCAATCGGTCCACGACCTCGCTCAGCTGCCACGCCTGCGCGCGGCTGAGGAACTGGGCTTCGTCCACCAGCACGCAGCCCAGCGTCCCGTGCGCGAGCAAGTCCGCTTCCACCAGCCGTTCCAGATCGGTGTCGCGCTCGAAGGCGATGCCGTCGGAGCGAAGCCCGATCCGCGATGCGACCACCCCGGCGCTGCCGCCGCGGTCGTCCAGGCGCGGGGTCAGGATCAGCGTGCGCATCCCGCGCTCGCGGTAGTTGTGCGCCGATTGCAGCAGGTTGGTGGTCTTCCCGGCGTTCATCGCCGAGTAGTAGAAATAGAGCTTGGCCATGGGCGGATTCTACCGGCGGACGTGGGCTCCGGCCGGCCCCGGCCCGCGGACCGTCGCCAGGGGCGCGCAACGGATCCTCAGGGCTTTGCGTCGCCCGCGTCCGTGGCGGGTTCCGGCCCGGTCCCGCGCACGGTTTCCGGCGCACCGACGTCGACCCGCTCCCGTACCGGCGCGCGCCAGATCTCGTCCTGCAGGCGCCAGTACTCGCGCGGCTTCCAGTAGGAATCGGCGTAGTACTCGTGGCCATGGAAGCTGTAGGCCTCGCCGGAGGTGCTGTAGGCGGTCACCTGCAATGCCCCGCTGACATAGCCGGTACGGCTGCCGGTGGCGCTCGTCAGGCCGCGCCGCAGCCAGGCCTCCAGGCGCGGGCGTGCCACCGCATCGCCATACTCATCGAGCATGGCCTGGCCGCGGATGCGGGCCTGCGCGCGTTCGTCCGCATCCAGCTGCTCCCAGTAGCGCTCGCGGAAGCGCACGAAATCCGGATAGTCGCGCTCGGCCGACAGGTCCATCCAGGCATAGGCCAGCACCCGGTCGGCCGGAGCGCCGCGGCCCTGCCAGTACATCTCGGCCAGCATCGCCTGCGAGGGCTTGTCCGCATAGCGGGCGGCGTGCTCGAACCGGCGCAACGCCTCTTCGTAGCGTCCCTCGCGATAGAGCTTCATGGCCTGCTCCCGGTAGCGCACGTCCGGGTGGTAGGTCTGGAAGCTGCCCAGGCTCGAGAACAGATCGAAGCGGCGCTCCTCGACCGACTTGCCCGCATGGGCGGGGGACGCGGCCAACCCGCCCAGCACGAGGGCGGCGGTCAGGGCGAGCATGCGGGTCGCGTCCATGCCCCGGAAGGTAGCACGGGCGGCCATCCCGAGCCCCGGGGCCGCGGGCCCGCGACCTCACCGGGCGCCGTCCACCTGCTCCACGTCGCCCACGTCCACGCGCTCGCGCAAGGGCGCCTTCCAGATCTCGTCCTGGAGCCGCCAGTAGGCCTTGGGCTCCCAGTACTTGTCGGCGTAGTACTGGTCCCCGCGCAAGGTCATGCCGGTGCCGGCCATGGGGCCGGTGAACGGAACGATCGTCAACGGTCCCACGGATCCGACCCGGCTTCCGGTGACCTGCCGGCGCTCCTGCCTGAGCACCTTCTCCAGGCGCGGCTTGGCCACGTCGTCGCCGTATTCGGCCAGGATCGCCTGGCCGCGCTGGATGGCGGCGGCACGCTCGGTCTCGGAAAGCGCGTTCCAGTAGGCTTCACGGTAGACGAGGAAGTCGTGGTAGTAGCGCTCGGCGGCGAGATCCATCCAGGCATAGGCGAGCGGCCGGTCCTGGGCCACGCCCAGTCCGTTCCAGAGCATCCCGGCGATCATGGCCTGCGCGGCCTTGTCGGCGTAGCGCGCCGCGCGCTGCAGGTACTCGAAGGCCTCGGCATAGTCTTCTTCCGCGTAGGCGCGCACGCCTTCGGCGCGCCAGCGCAGGTCCGGATGCGCGGCCAGGAAGCCCTCGGTGAGCACCGCCGGATCGATCTCCGGCTCCTTGTCGGTCCGTGCGCCACCGGCGACGGCGGCCGGCGTCACGGCCAGGAGCAGCAGAACCAGAAACGCCTTGCTGGACATGCAGCCACCTCTTGCCGGTACTGCAGGCGATTCTAGCGGTGCTGCCGTGGACGGCACGTGCCGTCGGTCATGGCCCGCGAACGGCCGGCCGGGCCCGCGTTGTAGAATCCGCTTCCGGTTCCAGCCGCCGCCGCATGCATTCGCTCAATCCCCCCCAACGCACCGCGGTCCTGCACGACGAAGGCCCCTTGCTGGTGCTGGCCGGCGCCGGCAGCGGCAAGACCCGGGTCATCGTCGAAAAGATCGCCCACCTGGTGTCCTCCGGCCGCTACCCGGCCCGGCGCATCGCCGCGATCACCTTCACCAACAAGTCGGCGAAGGAGATGCGCGAGCGCGTGTCGCGGCGGATCAAGGGCGACGCGGCCGGCGAGCTGACCCTGTGCACCTTCCATGCCCTGGGCCTGAAGTTCCTGCAGATCGAACACGCCGCCGTCGGCCTGCGCCGCGGCTTCTCGATCTTCGACGCCGACGACAGCGCCGCCCAGGTCAAGGACCTGATGCCGGGCGCCAAGCCCGACGCGGTGGACGATGCGAAAAACCTGATCTCGCGCGCCAAGAACGCCGGCCTCTCGCCCGAGCAGGCGCTGGCCGCGGCCCGCTCCACCCGCGAGGCGGAGGCTGCGAAGCTCTACGCACGCTACCAGGCGCGGCTGTCCTCGTTCAACGCAGTGGATTTCGACGACCTGATCCGGCTGCCGGTGCAGGTGCTGGAAGGCAGCGAAGACGTCACCGCCGCCTGGCGCGAGCGCATCGGCTACCTGCTGGTGGACGAGTGCCAGGACACCAACGACGCCCAGTACCGCCTGCTCAAGGCCATTGCCGGCCCGCGCGGGCACTTCACCTGCGTGGGCGACGACGACCAGAGCATCTACGCCTGGCGCGGCGCCAACCCGGAGAACCTGCAGCAGATGGCGCGCGACTATCCCGCGCTGCAGGTCATCAAGCTCGAACAGAACTACCGCTGCTCCAACCGCGTGCTGCGCGCGGCCAACACGCTGATCGCGCGCAACCCGCACGAACACCTCAAGACCCTGTGGAGCGAGCAGGCCGACGGCGAGCGCATCCGGGTGTGGGAGTGCCGCGACGGCGAGCATGAGGCCGAGAAGGTCGCCGCCGAGATCTCCTTCCTGCACGAGTCCCGGCAGGTGCCGTGGAGCGAGTTCTGCATCCTGTTCCGCGGCAACCACCAATCGCGACCGCTGGAAAAGGCGCTGCAGCTGTTGCGCGTGCCCTACCACCTCACCGGCGGCACCGCCTTCCTCGAACGCCAGGAAGTGAAGGACGCGCTGGCCTGGCTGCGGGTGGTGGCCAACCCGGACGACGACGCCGCCTTCCTGCGCGCGGTGCAGTCGCCCAAGCGCGAAGTCGGCGCCACCTCGCTGGCGAAGCTGTCCGAGCTGGCCGCCGGCAAGCACATGCCGCTATCGCGCGCGGCGCAGTCGATGGGCGCGTTGCAGCAACTGACGCCACGCGCCGCCAACGGCCTGGGCGCATTCAACGACGCCATCGCCGACCTGCGCGAACAAGCCACGCGCCTGAGCGCGGCCGAGCTGGTGCGGCGCCTGGCCGAAAAATCCGGCCTGCTCGCCGACCTGCGCGCGCAGTGTCGGGACGAAGGCGCGTTCCAGCGCCGCAAGGCCAACCTGGACGAACTGGCCGAATGGTTCGAGGGTGGCCCGCGCGGCGCCAGCGCCGGCGACCTGGCCGCGCAACTGGCCCTGCTCTCGCGCAACGACAAGGACGACGGCGGCAACCAGGTCCGACTGATGAGCCTGCATGCGGCCAAGGGCCTGGAGTTCGGCCACGTGTTCATCGTCGGCTGCGAGGACGGCACCCTGCCGCACGAGGCCGCGCTGGAGGAAGGCTCGCTGGAGGAAGAGCGGCGGCTGATGTACGTGGGCATCACCCGCGCCAAGTCGCGGCTGTGGCTCAGCTACAGCCGCGAAACCCGCCGCTTCCGCGAGAAAGTGCGGCTCAAGCCCAGCCGCTTCCTCGACGAACTGCCGGCGACCGAGCTGCAGCGCGACGGCGCCGACCCGGTCGCCGACGCAGCGGCGAAGAAGGAGCGCGCCGCCGCCAGCTTCGCCGCGATCCAGGCGCTGCTGGGCGACTGATCTCCATCCCTGCCTCCCTCCGGGGGAAGGCAGCCCGCTAAACTGCCGTTCCCGGACCCTTTCGAGACAGCGCTCCATGCGCATTTCCCTGCCCTGCGCCGCCCTGCTCGCGGTCGCCCTGGCCGCCTGCCAGCCGATTCGCCCCGATGCGCCGACCCCGGTCGCGACGACCGCGCCGGCCGCCGCCAGCGTCCCCGCCGACGACAACCTCAATGCGGTGCTGTGGGTGCAGCGCTCGGCCGAGTACCAGGCCGCCGCCATCCAGACCTACCGCGCCGCCGCCGAGTACCTGGACAAGGCCCTGGCCGAGCCGCACTGGGACGCGCTGGTCCCCAGCGAGCGCGACAACCACGGCCACGGCCTCAAGCCGGCGGTGGTCCTGGACATCGACGAGACCGTGCTGGACAACTCGCCCTACCAGGCACGCCTGGTCCGCGACGGCCTCGAATACAGCGACCCCACCTGGGACGCCTGGGTCGAGGAACGCCGCGCCAGACCCGTCCCCGGCGTGCTGGAGTTCGCCCGCGCCGCCAACGAGCGCGGCGTGACCCTGGTCTACATCTCCAACCGCGCCGTGCACCTCAAGCAGGCCACCCTGGACAACCTGCGCGCCGCCGGCCTGCCGGTGGCCGACGAGAGTGTGTTCCTGGGCCTGGGCACGGTGGTGGAAGGCTGCGAGCAGGAGGGCTCGGAGAAGGACTGCCGGCGCCGCCTGGCCGGGCGCCACTACCGGGTGCTGATGCAGTTCGGCGACCAGCTGGGCGATTTCGTCCACATCGACGCCAACACCCCCGAGCACCGCCAGGCGCTGCTGGAGGAATACGACGACTGGTTCGGCGAGCGCTGGTGGATGCTGCCCAACCCGACCTACGGCAGCTGGGAGCCGGCGCTGTTCGACAACAACTGGCGCCAGCCGCGCGAAGCCCGCCGCGCCGCCAAGCGCGCCGCACTGGACGTGGCCCCGTGAGTGGCCCGCTGGATGGCCCGAACCGCGCGCCGCTGCCGCTGGCCACCGACGAACGCCTGATCTTCGCCCTGGACGTGCCCGGCAAGCCCCAGGCGCTGGACTGGATCGAGCGCCTCGGCGACGCGGTGCGTTTCTACAAGATCGGCATGGAACTGCTGGCCTCGGGCGAATACTTCCAGGTGCTGGACGCGCTGGCCGCGCGCGGCAAGCGCGTGTTCGTGGACCTGAAGTTCTTCGACATTCCCGCCACCGTGGCCGGAGTGATCCGCGGCCTCGGTCGTTGGCCGGTGAGCTACTGCACGGTCCACGGCTGGCATCCGGCGATGATGCAGGCTGCCGCCGACGCCAACGCCGGCACCGACATGCGCTTGCTGGCGGTCACCGTGCTGACTTCGATGGATGGCAATGATCTGCGATCCATGGGTATCTCCGGCGAACCCGAGGCCATCGTCGTTGAACGCGCCCTGGCCGCGCAGGCCGCCGGGATCGACGGGGTGATCGCCTCGGGACGGGAGGCGGCCCCGCTCCGCCGCGCCACCGGCGCCGGCTTCTCCATCGTCTGCCCCGGCATCCGCCCCGGCGGCCCCGCCGGCGACGACCAGAAGCGCAGCGTCGGCGTGGCCCAGGCCTTCGCCGACGGGGCCGATGCCATCGTGGTCGGCCGCCCGATCCGCCAGGCGCCCGATCCGCGTGCCGCCGCTCTCGCCATCCAGGCCGAGATCGCAAGATCAATTACATATAAATCAATGGCTTGAGATAAGAAATCTCAAGTATTGCCGAAAGTTGCAGGCGGCGCTAGGATGCCCCCGTCCGGCCCCGTTGCCGGAACCGTGCCACAACACGATGTCCTCCGGCCCAGCCGGATTGAGGGAGGCCCAGCCTCCCTTGTTTTTTTCCGGCCCATCCGTGCCCGGCCGCCTTGCCGGCGCACTGCCCCTGCCGCCACACTCGGCCGGCACCCTGGCGGAGGTCCTCCATGTCAGCACCGCGCCGCTCCCCCCGGCTGGCCCGCATCGCGGTGGCCGGACTGCTGCTCCTGCTGGTGGCCGTCCTGGTTGCCTGCCGGCGCGGGCCGTCGGCCGACGACCTGCCCGGCGCGTCCAGCGAGCCGGCCGGCGCGGTGCGCCAGCTGGCCGGACACGTGCAGCGCAACGACCTGCAGGCCTTCGCCCGCGACGCCCTGCCTGCGGAGGAGTACACGCTGCTGGCCCACGCCTGGTCCGACGGCCGCAGCCGCTGGCCGCTGACCGAGTTGCCGCTGGACGAGCGCATCGGCCCGATGCTGGCCGCCCTGTCCGCGCCCGACGCGGAGCAAAAGCTGCGGCGCAGCTTCGACGCCCAGTTCGCCGGCCAGGACAAGGCCCTGGGTGACGCCGCCCGCACCGTGGCCTTGTTCGGCAGCCAGTACGTGAAGACCCAGGGCGAGTACAGCGCCGAGGAGCGCGCGCACTACGCACAGGTCCTGGCCGCACTCGCCGGCTGGGCGGGCACCGCGCCGCTGGGCGAGCGCAAGCGTGGCCATGCCGCGATCGACCAGCTGGCCGAAGCCGCGCGCGCCACCGGCCTGAATGGGGACGATGCCCTGGCCGCGGCCGGCATGGAGGACAGCCTGCGCCGGCTGGGACCGTTCGCCGCCACGCTCAAGTCGGTGCTGGCCGGCTACGGCCTGGACCTGGACCACAGTCTCTCGCACCTGCGCATCGGCCTGGTCGAGGAGCGCGGCGACCACGCCACGGTCCGCATCCACTACCCGCTGGCCGGGACCGAGATCGACACCACCGTCAGCCTGACCCGCCGTGGCGGCCGCTGGTACCTGAGCGACTACCTGGAACATGCGGCCACGATGCTGCGCGAGGCACCGGCGGCCGAGCCGGGCATCGACCCGACACCGCCGGGCCCCGCCGATCCGGCCGAACCGCACCCGGCCGAACCCACCGCTGGGCGATAATCCCCCCATGAGAGAACAGAACTCCCTGCCGTTCCCGGAGCCGGCTCCCCGGCCCGCGGCCAGCGCCCCACCCGGCCCGAACGCACCGCCCCCCGGCGCCGGCGCCGCCGTGCCGCCCGCCGCCCCCATCACCGAGTCCCCTGGACCGGCTGTGGTCGCGGACACGGACCCGCCCATCGACGACGGCACGGCCCCGGCCGCGCCTTCACCCGAGGACGCATCCATCCGATCCGCCACCGACATCGATCCGGCCCAGGGCGACCTGCTCCCGGCCACCGGTACCGCCCTTCCGCAGCCGTTGGCCGGCCCGCGTCCCGCCTCCAGGATCCGTCGCCCGATGTGGGCACGCTTCCTGGGCTGGCTGGCCAGCCCCTGGCTGGACCTCAAGCTCGAACCGGCCGAACTCGACATCGGCGCCGATCCGCGTCCGGTCTGCTATGTGCTCGAGGACTACGGCCTGTCCAACGCCCTGATCCTGGACAAGGCCTGCCACCAGGCCGGCCTGCCCTCGCCGCTGAAGCCGCTGCCCGGCGATCCCACCGGACGCAAGCGCGCCTACGTGGCCCTGTCCCGGCGCAACGCCGCCTCGCTGATCCCCGACCAGCGCCCGACCAAGCGCACCCATTCCGATTCGCTGGCCAAGCTGCTGCAGGCGCATCGCGACGACCCGGCGCTGGACGTGCGCCTGGTGCCGGTGTCGATCTTCGTCGGCCGCGCCCCGGACCGGCACAGCGGCTGGTTCTCGGTGCTGTTCTCGGAGAACTGGGCGCTGGTGGGCCGCTTCCGCCGCCTGCTGGCGATCCTGCTCAACGGCCGCGATACCCTGGTCCGCTTCGCCGAGCCGGTGTCGCTGCGCGAGAGCGTCGAGGAAGGACTGGACCCCGAGCGCACCGTGCGCAAGCTGCAGCGCGTGCTGCGCGCGCACTTCCGCCGGATCCGCGCCGCGGTCATCGGCCCGGACCTGTCCACCCGGCGCCTGCTGGTGGACAAGGTGCTGGCCGCCGACACCGTGCGCGAAGCCATCGCCGACCAGGCCCGCCGCGACAACTCCAAGCCGGTGGACGCGTGGAAGAAGGCCCACGCCTATGCCTGGGAGGTCGCCGCCGACTACTCGCACCCGGTGGTGCGCTCGGCCAGCTTCATCCTCACCCCGGTATGGAACAAGATCTACCGCGGCGTGCTGGTCCACCACCTGGACAAGCTCAAGGAAGTGGCGCCCGGCCACGAAGTGGTCTACGTGCCCTGCCATCGCAGCCACATGGACTACCTGCTGCTGTCCTACCTGCTGTACGAACGCGGCATCGTGCCGCCGCACATCGCCGCCGGCATCAACCTCAACCTGCCGGTGGTGGGCACCATCCTGCGCAAGGGCGGCGCGTTCTTCATGCGCCGCAGCTTCCGTGGCAACCCGCTGTACTCGGCGGTGTTCACCGAATACGTGGCGCAACTGGTGTCCGGCGGCTATTCGCTGGAGTACTTCATCGAGGGCGGACGCTCGCGCACCGGCCGGCTGCTCCAGCCCAAGGGCGGCATGATCGCCATGACCGTGCGCGCCTACCTGCGCCAGCCCACCCGCCCCGTCCTGTTCCAGCCCGTCTACATCGGCTACGAGAAGCTGATGGAGGGCAACAGCTACCTGGACGAACTGTCGGGCAAGCCCAAGGAGAAGGAGTCGATCTGGTCCCTGCTGTGGGGCATCCCCAAGGTGCTGCGCGACAACTACGGCCAGGTGGTGGTGAACTTCGGCGAGCCGATCGAACTGGCCGATGTGCTGGCCGAGCACGCGCCGGCCTGGGACGGCAAGCCGCTGGGCGAGGACGACAAGCCGGCCTGGCTGGCCGATACCGTCGATACGCTGGCCCAGCGCATCCAGGTGGGCATCAACGCGGCGGCCGACGTCAACCCGATCAACCTGCTGGCGCTGGCCATCCTGTCCACGCCCAAGCACGCCATGGGCGAGGCGGACCTGCTGACCCAGATCACGCTGTCCAAGACCCTGCTGGCCGAACTGCCGTACTCGGACCGCTTCACCGTGACCCCGCACACGCCCGAGGAAATCGTCGCCCACGGCGAGGAGATCGGCGTGCTGCAGCGCGTGCCGCACCCGCTGGGCGATGTGCTCAGCGTGTCGGACGACAACGCGGTGCTGCTGTCGTACTTCCGCAACAACGTGATCCACCTGTTCACCGCATCCTCGTGGATCGCCTGCTGCTTCCAGCACAACCGGCGCCTGAGCCAGCGCACCCTGACGCGGCTGGGGCGCACCGTATATCCGTTCCTGCAAGCCGAGCTGTTCCTGCCCTGGAGCGAGGACGAGTTCGCCGGGCGCGTCGACCACATCGTCGACGTGTTCGTGCGCGAGGGCCTGCTGCAGCGGGTCAACGACGAGGAAGGCGGCATCCTGCAGCGCAATCAGGGCCAGAGCGACGAGGTGTTCCGCCTGCGCGCCATCGGCCACAGCCTGCAGCAGGCATTCGAGCGCTACTACATCGCCATCTCGGTGCTGGTGAAGAACGGCCCCGGCACCCTTGGCGCGGCCGAGCTGGAGAGCCTGTGCCACCTGTCCGCGCAGCGGCTGAGCCTGCTCTATGCCGAGTCGGCACCGGAGTTCTTCGACAAGAGCCTGTTCCGCGGCTTCATCCAGAAGCTGCGCGAGTTGAAGCTGGTGTGGCCGGACCAGAACAGCAAACTGCTGTTCGACGAGCGCCTGGACGCCTGGGCCAAGGATGCCAAGCTGATCCTGGGCCGCGAGCTGCGCCACACCATCGAGCGCGTCAGTCCGGAGGCGGCGCGGCCGGAGCAGGTGGAGTCCCCTGCGGCGGATTGATCGCGCCGCCGCTCAGGCCGGCTCATCCGGAATCAGCATGCTCTCCAGCTTGGCGATGCAGTCCTTCAGCTGCAGCTTGCGCTTCTTCAGGCGCTTGGCTTCCAGCTCGTCGTCGGGGTTGGCGGCCAGCTGCTGGATGCGTTCGTCCAGCGCGCGGTGCTCGCCGCGCAGTTCTGCGATGCGTCTGACGATGGCGCCGGGGTCGCGGGTTTCCACAGGAACCAAGCTTACACCGGCCCCGGCCGGTAGAATGGCCGCCCTGATGAGCACCGTCCTGCCCCTGCCCGAACCCCTCTCCCGGAATGCGGCCCGGCACCCGGATCCGCGCGCGGTCCTGCGCGAGCAGGCCAAGCTGGCCAAGCGCCTGCGCCGCCAGGTCGGCCAGGCGATCGCCGACTTCGGCATGATCGAGGCCGGCGACAAGGTGATGGTGTGCCTGTCCGGCGGCAAGGACAGCTACACGATGCTGGACATCCTGCTGCAGCTGCAGCGCAAGGCGCCGGTGCCGTTCGAGCTGGTAGCAGTGAACCTGGACCAGAAGCAGCCGGGCTTCCCCGAGCACGTGCTGCCGGACTACCTGCGCGCGCTGGGCGTGCCCTTCCACATCATCGAGCAGGACACTTATTCGGTGGTCAGCCGGGTGGTACCGGAAGGCAAGACCATGTGCTCGCTGTGCTCGCGCCTGCGTCGCGGCGCGTTGTACTCCTACGCGGCCGAACACGGGTTCACGAAGATCGCGCTGGGCCACCACCGCGACGATCTCGTCGCCACCTTCTTCCTCAACCTGTTCCACCACGCCAAGCTCTCGGGCATGCCGCCCAAGCTGCTGTCCGACGACGGCCGCCACGTGGTGATCCGCCCGCTGGCCTACGTGCGCGAGGACGACATCGTGCAGTACGCCGATGCGCGCGGGTTCCCGATCATCCCCTGCAACCTCTGCGGCAGCCAGGAGAACCTGCAGCGCAAGCAGGTCGGGGCGATGATGAAGCAGTGGGAACGCGACTGCCCCGGGCGGATCGAGACGATTGCCCGGGCGCTGGGCGACATCCGCCCCTCGCAGTTGTCCGACCCGAAGCTGTTCGATTTCCTCGCCCTGGGCCAGCGCCAGGGCGCCGCGCGCGCCGATGCGCACGCCTGGTTGGCCGGCGAGCCGCACGCGGCGGGCGAAGCCGACGACCCCTGACTCCGTCGTTCCCGCGGAGGCGGGAACCCAGCGGCTTTCGCCCGGGTCCTCTCGATCCGGCGGAAGACGCCGGATTCCGGTCTCCCGGGGAACGCCAATCCCTCCGATCCGAGTACCCGAATGTTCTTCCGCAACCTCGCTTTCTTCCGCTTCCCCACCACCCACGACTTCAGCCAGCTCGACGCGCTGCTGCCGGAGGCCGCGCTCAAGCCGGTCGGCCCGCTGGAGCTGTCCTCGCGCGGCTTCGTGCCCCCGTTCGGCCGCGGCGAGGAGGCGCTTTCGCACCGTATCGGCGACGCGGTGTGGCTGACGGTGGGCGGGGAGGACAAACTCCTGCCCGGATCGGTAGTCAACGACCTGCTCGCGCGCAAGGTCGCCGAGATCGAGGACAAGGAAGGACGCAAGCTCGGTGGGCGAGCGCGCAAGCGGCTCAAGGACGACCTGCTGCACGAACTGTTGCCGCGCGCCTTCGTCAAGGGCTCGCGCACCGACGCGCTGCTCGACCTGGAGCACGGCTTTCTCGCGGTGGATACCTCTTCGCGCAAGACCGCGGAGGCGGTGGCCTCGGAGATCCGCCGCGCGCTGGGCAGCTTCCCTGCGATCCCGCCGAACGCGGAAGTGGCCCCGCGCAGCGTCCTCACCGGCTGGATCGCCGGCGAGCCGCTACCCGACGGCCTGGCCCTGGGCGAGGAATGCGAGCTGAAGGACGCGATGGATGGCGGCGCGGTGGTCAAGGCCCAGAACCAGGACCTGCTCAGCGACGAGATCGCCAAGCACCTGGAGGCCGGCAAGCAGGTGACGAAGCTGGCGCTGAACCTGGACGACCACCTGTCCTTCGTCCTCGGCGAGGACCTGGTGGTGCGCAAGCTCAAGTTCCTGGAGGGCGCGGTGGACCAGTTGGAAAGCACCGAGCGCGAAGACCTGCACGCCGAACTTGATGCGCGCTTCGCACTGCTGGCCGGCGAGGTGCGGCGCCTGTTCCTGGTGTTGGAATCGGCGCTGAAGCTGAGCCGGGCCGAGGCCTGATCCACGGCGCCGGTTGCGCCTACAATCGCACATGCCTTCGCTGTTCCGCCGCCTGATCGCCCGCACGCCGCAAAGCGTGCAGCGCGACACCCTGGAACTGGAACTGGGCGACGGCCGCCGCGTCGCGGTCCGGCGTGTGCGCGATCCGCGCGCGCGCCGGCTCAAGCTCAGCGTGGACGAACGCGGCGCGCGCCTAACCCTGCCGCCGCGCGCCAGCCTGGTATCCGGCGACCGCTTCCTGCACGAGCATCGCGAGTGGCTGGCGGCCCAGTTGCAGCGACACTCGCCCGCCGGCGAGGAAGCCGTCGCGCTGCGGCCCGGCGCCGCCGCCAGCCTGCCGCTACGCGGCGGGAGCGTGCCGTTGCACTGGTGCGAAGGCCGCTACCTGCACATCGCCCGCGACCAGGCCGGAGTGCAGGTGCAATACCCGCAGCGGGCCAGCGACGCGGCGTTGCGCCGGGCCCTGCGCGCGTTCTACGAGGCCGAGGCCCGGGCCGACATCGGCCGCTGGCTGCCGGCCTACCTGCCCGGCCTCCCGCGCGCGCCGCGCCAGGTGCGGCTGAAGGTGATGTCCTCGCAATGGGGCTCGCTGGCCCCGGACGGCACCCTGGCCCTGGACCTGGCCCTGGTGCTCGCCCGCCCAAGCGCATTCGAATACGTGCTGGTCCACGAGCTGTGCCACCTGCTGCAGGCCAACCACTCCCCCGCCTTCTGGCACGAGGTCGAGCTGCGTTTCCCGGCGTGGCGCGCCGAGCGCGGCTATTTCCAGGAACACGGCCGCCGGCTCAAGGCCACCCTGCACGCACTGCTGTCATGAACGAGAAAGCCCCGCCGAAGCGGGGCTTTCCGTAGTGCCGGCTGCCGGCGCCGCGCCGGCGCGCGACTCAGAAGCGGTACTGCGCCGAAACGCCGAACAGGTTGGCGCCGCCATCGAAGGAGCCGGCCAGACGCGAGCGGCTCGAGGACAGGATGTTGATTTCGGGCGTGTCCACCAGGCTGATGCGCGCGTAGCTGGCATTGAGCTCGAAATGATCGCTGGCCGCCCAGGTCAGGCCCAGTGCGTACCACATGCGGTCCTGGTCGGGCATGCGCGGGGTGCGGTACGGGAGGCTCACCGGCGAATCGTCGCGGGCCACGCCGGCGCGCAGGGTGAACGTGTCGTTGAGCGCATATTCGCCGCCCACGCTGTAGAACCAGCTGTCGCCCCAGTTGTAGGGCTCGGCCGCGTCGGGCTGGCGCGGATTGTCGAATTCGATCCGGATCTCGCGCAGCGAACTCCAGCCGGTGAGCGAAGTCTCGGCCATCAGCGCGAGCCGGTCGGTGGCCTGCCAGGTCGCGCTCAGGGTGTGCACCGACGGCGTGGTCAGGCGCGCGGTGGCGCCGGTGTCCACGTACTGGCCGGTGGCGGCCAGGATGGTGGCGACGTTGGAGGGCACCGTGAACTCGGCATCGCCGCTGAGCCGATGGTCGACCTCGGAACGGTAGGCGTAGCCGATCGAGAGCCGGTCGCTGGGACGCAGGCTCAGGCCGGCAATGAAGCCCAGGCTGGTGTCTTTGCCCTGGACCTCGACTTGGCCGTCGTTCTTCTGCGGACCGAACGGGCCAGTGATGGGGTTGGGCATGAAGCACAGCGCCTGGGTGGCCGGGTTGGCGCACAGGGCCGAGCCGAAGTCGATGGCGTTGGACAAGGTGACGTCGGAACGCTCGATCACCGCGCCCAGGCCGGCGGAGAAGTGCGGACCCAGCTCGACCGACATGGCCAGGGTCAGGTCGACGATCTGCACGTCCGAGTTCAGCGCGTGGTAGCGGCCCATCCAGCCGTCCTCGTATTCGGTCTTCAGGCCGAACGGCGCACTGACCATGGCGCCCAGGGTCAGGTATTCGAAGCCGCCGCTCAGCGGCAGGATGAAGGACATCGCCGGCACCGGGGTCACGCCGCCGGCATTGCCGCCGTTGCCGCCCCTCAGGGGCTGCTGCAGCGGGGTGCCGGCCGCGGCATAGCCGCCGCCTTCGAACTCGAACGACAGGTCGACCGCGGTGAGGTCGCCCTGGACCGTGGTGCGCTCGAAGGTCGACATCAGTGCCGGGTTGTTGACCACGACCGAAGCATCGCCCTTGGCCGAAGCGGCGCCGGCCATGGCGCGGCCCTGGGCCTTGGCGCTGTTCTCCTTGAGCTGGAACGCGGCAGCATGGGCCTGGCCGCAAGCCAGCGCGCCGGCGATGCCGAGCGCGAGCGCCGAGGCGCGGACGAGTGCGTGGGTGGATTGCATGGCTCTGGGTTTCTCCGGAAGAGGGGATTCGGGGGAGAAAACGCCTCCTCCCGACATACGACGCCGTATGCCAGTATAGCGCACCGGGTTTAACGCAATGACAACGCCGGCCGGAACGGGCCGGATGGCGGCAGCGGCGATGGCATAGTGACGCCATGTTCGTCCCCCTCCCCACCCGCCAGAAGGCTTCGGTGCGCTGGGCCACACCGCTGTTGCTGGCGGCGCTGTGGCTGGCCTTCCTGTGGTCCCTGACCCGGCCGGACGAGGCCCGCCACAGCCTGTGGCTGGCCTGGGGCGCGCTGGGCCACGGCCTGCGCGGCAGCGAGGATTGGCTGGCGGCGCTGCGCGACGGCAGCGTGCTGCGCCTGTTCACCGCGCTGTTCCTGCATGCGGACTGGGCGCACCTGCTGGGCAACCTGGTGTTCCTGCTGATCTTCGGCCTGCCGTCCGAGCGGGTGATGGGGCCGTGGCGGTTCCTGCTGCTGTTCCTGCTCGGCGGCGCGGTGGCCAACCTGGCCGCGGTGCTGACCATCGACAACCCGGACCGGGTGGTGATCGGCGCCTCCGGCGCGGTGTCGGCGGTGATCGGCGCCTACCTGGCGCTGTTCCCCGGCGCGCGCCTGGGCGTGGTCCTGCCGCTGGGGCTGTTCCTGGAGTTCGTCCGCGCCCCGGCGTTCCTGCTGATCGGGATCTGGGCCGCGTTGCAGGTGCTGTTCGCCTATATCGGCCCGGCCTTCGGCGCGGTGGCCTGGGCCGCGCACGTGGCCGGGTTCCTGTTCGGGGTCGCGTTCGCGCTGATCGTGCGCGCCGGCATCGCCCGCCGGCTGCGCCGGCAGCGCGGTTACTGAGCCGCGGTCAGTCCGCCTTCGCTTTCGTCGCGCCGGAACCCGCCAAGGGCCCGCCGGCGACCAGCTTCTTCAGTTCCGCCAGTGCCGCGGCCACCGGCTTGTCGCCGGGCAGCGGCTGCCCGGCCACGTAGCCCTCGGCCCCTTCCTCGTCGCCGTGCAGGTGCCCGGGCAAGGTGGCCTCGCTCATTTTCGCGAGGTTGGCGGGCACGTCCCTGCCGCCGATCAGCGCCGGATCCGGGGTCAGCACGGTATCGGGGACGATGCCGCTGGCCTGGATCGAGCGGCCGCTGGGGGTGTAGTAGCGCGCGGTGGTCAGCTTCACTGAATCGCCGTTGTCCAGCGGCAGCACGGTCTGCACCGAACCCTTGCCGAACGTGCGGCTGCCCACGATGCGGGCGCGGTCGTTGTCGCGCAGCGCGCCGGCCAGCACCTCGGCGGCGCTGGCCGAACCGGCATCGACCAGGACCACCACCGGCGCGCCCCCGAGGCGATCGCCCGGCGTCGCATCGAAGCGGGTATCGCTGATCGGCGTGCGCCCGCGGGTGCTGACGATGCCGCCGTGTTCGAGCAGGTCGTCGGCCACCTGCACCGCCGCGGTGAGCAGGCCGCCGGGATTGCTGCGCAGGTCCAGCACCAGCCCGCGCAGGCGGCCGCCGGCCTTGGCCTGCAGCTGGTCCACGTGCTTCTGGAAGTCGGCGCCGGTATCGGCCTGGAAACTGCCGATCCGCACGTAGCCATAGCCGGTTTCGAGCATCCGGCTGCGCACGCTGGTGACCTTGATGGTCTCGCGCTGCAGGGTCACGTCGAACGGCTTGTCGCGGCCCTCGCGGGCGATGGTGACGGTGACCTTGCTGCCCGGTGCGCCGCGCAATGGCTCCATGCCCTCGACCTGGGGAATGGGCCTGCCGTCGATGGCGACGATCGCGTCGCCGGCCAGGATCCCGGCGCGCGCGGCCGGGCCATCGTCGATCGGCGCGACCACTTTCAGCATATCGCCTTGCTGGAGCAACTCCACCCCGATGCCGTCATAGGCGCCGCTGGTCGCCTCGTCGAAGGATTCGGCCTGCTCGCGGTCGAGGTAGGCACTGTGCGGGTCCAGGTCCAGCAGCAGGCCCTGGATCGCCGACTGCATCAGTTCGCGGTCCTCGACCGGATCGACGTAGGCCTCCTTGATCGCGTTGTACACCGCCACGTAGCGGCGGATCTCCGCCAGCGGCACCTTCGAGGCCGCGGCGCCACGCGCCTCGGCCGCATCCGGATCGTCGCTGGCCGGGACCGGCGCTTCCGGCGGGGGGGGCTGTCCCGCGCCGTCCTCGACCGGCCGCGCCGGCTCCGGCCGGGCCGCCGGCTCCGCCTGCGCGGGCGCCTCGACCGGGGCTGCAGGCGCCGCCTGCTGGGCCAGGGCGGAGGCGGCCGGCAGCAAGGCCAGCAGCGCGGCCGACAGCAGGGACCACGAGGGGCGATGGCGCATGCAGTACTCCAGGGCGCACGAAGCGCAGATGCAATCGATTATGCGTCAAGGCCGGCCCAACGCCGCTTGAACCCGCCGCCGCACGGTGGCGCGCGCTTCAGCGGCGCTGCAGCCAGGTCGTCGGGTCCACCGGTTGGCCGTTGTGGCGCAGCTCGAAATACAGCGCCGGGCGGCCGTGGCCGCCGGAACTGCCGACCCTGGCCACCGGTTCGCCGCGGCGAACCCGGTCGCCGGCATCGCGCAGCAGGGCGTCGTTGTGCGCGTACAGGCTCATGTAGCCGTTGCCGTGGTCGACGATCAGGATCAGGCCGTAGCCGGTCATCCATTCGGAGAACACCACGGTGCCGTCGGCCACCGCGCTGACCGGGCTGCCGGCCGCCGCGCCGATCAGCACCCCGCTGCTGGTCCTGCCATCGGGCAGGCGGCCGCCGTAACGGGCCAGCAGGTCGCCGCTGGCCGGCCAGCCCAGGCCGCCGACCTTCGGCGGTGGGCTGACCGAGGCCACCTGCGGCGGCACCTTGCCCGGAGTGGCCGGGCCGCTGCCACCGGCGTCCTTCTTGCGCTGGGCCGCCGCTGCGGCGCGACGCTCGGCCTCGGCCCGGGCCGCGGCGGCGCGCAGGTTGGCCAGCAACCGCTCCAGCGACTTCACGTCCTGGCCCAGTGCCTTCTCGCGTGAATTGCGGTCCTTGAAACGCTCATCCAGCTCGGCCACCAGGCTCGCCCGGGTGCCGCGGTCGTGCTGGATCGCATTCAGCTCCGACTTCTGCCGCGCCTGCAGCTGCTCCAGCTCGTGCGTGGCCGCCTCGATCCCGGCCTGGTTGACCGCCAGCGCCTCCAGGGCGGCGGACAGCTCGCCGACCTGGCGCACCTGTTCGCGCTGGGCGTAGCGGTAGTAGGCCAGGGCACGCTGCGCGTCGGCGATGCGGTCCTGGGCCAGCAGCAGCTTCAGCGGCGCCTGCGCGCCGTTGGCGTACGCACTGCGCAGCAGCGTGGCCAGGCGCTCGCGGCGCTGGCCCAGGTCGCGCTGCATCCGCGTGCGGTCCCGTTCCAGTTCGTCCAGTTCGGCGCGCCGGGCCCGCAGTGCCGCTTCGGTCTCGGCCACGGCGCGAGTCGAGCGTCCGAGTCGCTCGTCGGCCTGGCGCAGACGCTTGGCCGCGTCCCCGCGTTCGCCTTCCAGCTTGCGCCGCTCGCGGGCGATCTGCTGCAGCTCGGCGCGGGCCTTGCGCAGCTGTTGTTCGGTGGTCTTCTGCGACTGCGCCGGTTGCGGCTGGGCGCGCGCCCCGCCCGGCACGGCCAACCCCAGCAGCAGCGCCAGGGCCAGTACCCTCCCGGCCGGCCGGAACGGCAAGCCCGGCCCGGGGGGCAGTGCGGACGGCAGTGGCTTGCGGCTTCGGCGCACGGCCGGTGGCCCCCAATGACTTCAGACAGTGGCGGATTGTAGCCAAGGGTGGTCCCATGCTGTTCCCGGTCCACAGGAACCCTCCATGACTCGCATCCTCACTCCCCTTGCCGTCGCGCTGGCCCTGGCCTGCGCCACCCCTGCACTCGCCGCCGAGGACATCAGCAAGGTCAACGGCAGCATCGAGACGTCCGCCGGCGGCAGCTACGGCGACCTGGAAACGGTCAACGGCGCGGTCCGCGTCGCCGAGCGGGCCCAGGCCGGCGACGCCAGCACCGTCAACGGCGGCATCACCGTCGGCGACGGCGCCCGCGTGGGCAGCGTGGAAACCGTCAATGGCTCGATCCGGCTGGGGCGCGACGTGCAGGTCGCCGGCGGCATCGAGACGGTCAACGGCAGCGTGTTCGTCGACCAGGGCAGCACCATCGGCAAGGACGTGGAAACCGTCAATGGCGCCATCGGCCTGGTCCGCACCCAGGTCGGCGGCGACATCGAGACGGTCAACGGCAACATCACCGTGGGCATCGGCTCGCACGTGCACGGCGGGATTACCGTCTCGCGCAGCCATGGCATTTTCGGCGGCAAGCCCAAGCGCAAGCCGCGGGTGGTGATCGGCCCGGACGCGGTCGTCGACGGTCCGCTGCTGTTCGAGCGCGAGGTCGACCTGTACCTGCACCGCAGCGCCCGCATCGGCCAGGTCACGGGCGCCGATCCGGTGATCTTCGACACCGATACCGCGCCGCAGGACTGAACCGGCCCGGCTTGGCTAGAATCGGGATTCCGCAGTCCCCGTACGGAGTCCCGATGTCCCGCATAGTCCTGATCGGCCTGGCCGCCGGCGCGCTCGCGCTGGCCGGCTGCAAGCCGGCCGAATCCCCCGCACCGGCCGCCGCGCCGGCGGCATCCGAAACTGCCGGCCTCCCGGCCAGCGACCATGCCTTCCAGCCCGCCATCGACGCGGACGACTTCGCCGAGCTGGTGAAGACCCTGGCTTCGGACGAGTTCGAGGGCCGCGGCCCCGGCTCGCTCGGCGAGGAGCGCACGGTCGAATACCTGCGCGCGCAGATGCAGCGCATCGGCCTGCAGCCCGGCAACGGCGACAGCTACTTCCAGGACGTGCCGATGGTGGAGACCACCGCCGACCCGTCCACCACCCTCAGCCTGACCATCGACGGCAAGCCGGTCGAGCTGGCCTTCGGCACCGACATGGTGGTCGGCACCCGCACCGGCCAGGCCCAGGTTTCGGTCAAGGACAGCCCGGTGGTGTTCGTCGGCTACGGCGTCGACGCGCCCGAGCGCGACTGGAACGACTACGGAGACGCCGACTGGACCGGGAAGACCGTGGTGATGTTCGTCAACGACCCGGGGTTCCACGCCGACGACGCCAAGCTGTTCGAAGGCAAGAAGATGACCTACTACGGGCGCTGGACCTACAAGTTCGAGGAAGCCGCCCGCCGCGGCGCCGCGGCCGCGCTGATCGTGCATGACGACGCCGGCGCAAGCTACGGCTGGGACGTGGTCAAGAACTCCTGGTCCGGTGCCCAGTACGACCTGCCGGCCAGCGACGACCCCGAGCCGCGCCTGCCGATCCAGGGCTGGTTGACCGCCGACGCGGCGCGCACGCTGTTCGCCGGCGCCGGCCTGGACCTGAAGGACGCCTACGCCAAGGCCGGCAAGCCCGGGTTCAAGCCGATCCCGCTCAACGCCACCCTCTCGGTGGACCTGGCCAGCACCACCGCCGCCAAGACCTCGCGCAACGTGATCGGCGTGTTGCCCGGCAGCAGCCATGCCGACGAAGCGGTGCTGTACATGGCCCACTGGGACCACCTGGGCAAGCACGAAGGCGAAGCGGGCGAGGACACGATCTACAACGGCGCGGTGGACAATGCCACCGGCGTGGCCGGCATCCTCGAGATCGCCGAGGCCTTCGCCCATCAGGAGCAGAAGCCCGAGCGCTCGGTGGTGTTCGCCGCGGTGACCCTGGAGGAATCGGGCCTGCTGGGCTCGAAGTACTACGTCGCCCACCCGACCTTCCCGCTGGACAAGATCGCCGGCGTGGTCAACCTCGACGCAATGAGCGTCGGCGGCCGCTCGCGCGACCTGGTGGTCACCGGCCTGGGCAATTCGGAGCTGGAGGACATGCTCAAGGTCCACGCCGACCGCCAGGGGCGGACGCTGGCCGAGGAGGGCAACACGGCCGGCGGCTACTACTTCCGCAGCGACCACTTCAACTTCGCCAAGGCCGGGGTGCCGGCGCTGTATGCCAAGGGCGGCAGCGACCTGCGGGAGGGCGGGACCGAAGCCGGCAAGGCCGCCAGTGCCGACTACGCCAAGCGTTACCACCAGCCCAGCGATGAGGTCCATGACGGCTGGCGCTATGACGGCGTCGTCGAGGATCTGGACGCGCTGTACGGCGTGGGCAAGGATCTGGCCGCCGGCGATCGCTGGCCGAACTGGTACCAGGGCAATGCATTCAAGGCCGCGCGCGACGCGATGATGGCCGCCAAGGCCGAGGCCGCTCCGGCGCATTGATGTCGCCTGGAGCCGGCGTGTAGAGCCGACTGACAGTCGGATCTACACGGAGAGAAGCAACAGAGCCGACCATTCACATGGTCGGCCCTTTTCGTTTCAGGGGCCCGCCACCCGCTCGGCCGCGCGCATCACGCGCAGCACGTTGCCGCCCCAGATGCCGGCGATGTCCTGTTCGCCGTAGCCGGCATCGAGCAGGGCCTGGGTGATCTTCGGCAGATCCGATACATCCTCCAGGCCGGCCACACCGCCGCCGCCGTCCCAGTCCGCGCCGATGCCCACGTGCTGCGGGCCCGCGACCTCGAGGATGTGCAGCAGGTGCTTGAGGTAGTCCTCGAAGGAGGCCCGCGCTACCGGGTACTTCGCATCGATTGCATCGCGCTCGCGCAGGAAAGCCTGCGCTTGCTCGCGGGTCATCGCACCTTCGCCGTAGCGCTCCTCCAGCGCATCGATCTCCGCCTCGCGCTCCGGGTTCTTCTGCAGCGGGATCAGGTAGCCGCCGAAGGCGTTGACCTGGATCACCCCCCCCTTCTCCGCCAGGCGCCGGATGCGCGCGTCGTCGATGTTGCGCGGGTGCTCGTAGATCGCGTCGGCACCGCTGTGCGAGAGCACGATCGGCGCGCGCGACAACTCCAGCAACTGGTCGAACACCTGGTCGCTGGCATGCGAAGCGTCCAGCACCAGGCCCAGGCGGTTGGCCTCGGCCACCAGCGCCTTGCCGGCCGGGCTCAGGCCGTTCCACTCGGGCGGGGTATTGGACGAATCGCCGAAATCGTTGTTGCGCACGTGGGTGATGCCGAGCATGCGCAGGCCGAGCTTATGGTAGGCACTCAGCAGGCTGGGATCGCTGGCCAGCGGCGAGGCGTTCTCCATGCTTATGTAGACCACGCGCTTTCCGGTCCCGGCAATGCGCGCGGCATCGTCCGCGGTGAGCGCCAGTTCGAACTGGTCCGGATGGGCGGCGAGCATCTCGTGGATCTCGACCATCCGCACCAGTCCCTTGTCGCGGGCGAGCCGGTTGCCCTCGGGCGTGCGTTCGCCCTGACCGGTGTAGATCACCCAGAACCCCCCGTCCAGCCCGCCGCGCCGCATCCGCGGCAGGTCCACCTGGGACAGGTCGCGCTCGGCGCTATGGTCGTCGGCGATGTCCCAGCCGGGCCGCGAGAAGTTGGCCGGCGTGTCCAGGTGCGTATCCAGCACCAGGACCCGTTCATGCAGTGCCCGGGCCTGGGGACTGATTTCGGCCGCGGCCAGCGGCATTGCACAAGCCAGTCCCGCGCAGCAGGCCAGGATCCTCTTCACGGCATTCATCGCATCTCCCGGTGGCAGCCCGCGGTTGTCGGGTTCGATCCCGATTGTTGGGCATTCCGGCGCGATCCGGTAGTCCTGAAACGAAGAAACCCCCAGCCACGGGCTGGGGGTTCAACGAAGAAGTCCCTGGCCGCAGGGCCGGGTACCCGAATGGCGCCCCATCCACGCTGGTCGGGCGGGAGACAACAATGAAAGAACCCCCAGCCGCAAGGCTGGGGGTTCCGGGATAAAGACCCTGGCGATGACCTACTCTCGCATGGGAAACCCACACTACCATCGGCGCTGTTGCGTTTCACTTCCGAGTTCGGGATGGGATCGGGTGGTTCCACAACGCTAATTTCACCAGGGAGACGGTTGGAGCGTGCTGGTGAACATGGTTGTCCCCTGGGGACAGACCGTGCATACCGCACCGTCTCGCATAAGTACTTGTGATGTAGTGAGCGGCGGATGGCTATCGACGTCATCGTCGAGTCCAAGGCCACTTGAGGTTATATGGTCAAGCCACACGGATCATTAGTATCAGTTAGCTCAACGCATTGCTGCGCTTACACACCTGACCTATCAACCACCTAGTCTTGATGGTTCCTTTAGGGGGCTTGTGCCCCGGGAGATCTCATCTTGAGGCGCGCTTCCCGCTTAGATGCTTTCAGCGGTTATCGCTTCCGAACATAGCTACCCGGCAATGCCACTGGCGTGACAACCGGAACACCAGAGGTTCGTCCACTCCGGTCCTCTCGTACTAGGAGCAGCCCCTCTCAAATCTCCAACGCCCATGGCAGATAGGGACCGAACTGTCTCACGACGTTCTGAACCCAGCTCGCGTACCACTTTAAATGGCGAACAGCCATACCCTTGGGACCGACTACAGCCCCAGGATGTGATGAGCCGACATCGAGGTGCCAAACACCGCCGTCGATATGAACTCTTGGGCGGTATCAGCCTGTTATCCCCGGAGTACCTTTTATCCGTTGAGCGATGGCCCTTCCATACAGAACCACCGGATCACTAAGTCCTACTTTCGTACCTGCTTGATCCGTCGATCTTGCAGTCAAGCACGCTTATGCCTTTGCACACAGTGCGCGATGTCCGACCGCGCTGAGCGTACCTTCGAGCTCCTCCGTTACTCTTTAGGAGGAGACCGCCCCAGTCAAACTACCCACCATACATGGTCCCCGACCCGGGTTACGGGCCTAGGTTAGAACGTCAAGCACATCAGGGTGGTATTTCAAGGATGGCTCCATGCCAGCTAGCGCCGACACTTCAAAGCCTCCCACCTATCCTACACAGACGAACTCAACGTTCAATGTAAAGCTATAGTAAAGGTTCACGGGGTCTTTCCGTCTTGCCACGGGAACGCTGCATCTTCACAGCGATTTCAATTTCACTGAGTCTCGGGTGGAGACAGCGCCGCTGTCGTTACGCCATTCGTGCAGGTCGGAACTTACCCGACAAGGAATTTCGCTACCTTAGGACCGTTATAGTTACGGCCGCCGTTTACCGGGGCTTCGATCAAGAGCTTCGCCTTGCGGCTGACCCCATCAATTAACCTTCCGGCACCGGGCAGGCGTCACACCCTATACGTCCACTTTCGTGTTTGCAGAGTGCTGTGTTTTTGATAAACAGTCGCAGCGGCCTGGTTACTTCGGCCTCCCCCAGCTATTAACCAGAAGAGGCGCACCTTCTCCCGAAGTTACGGTGCTATTTTGCCTAGTTCCTTCACCCGAGTTCTCTCAAGCGCCTGAGAATTCTCATCCTACCCACCTGTGTCGGTTTACGGTACGGTCTTCGTGAGCTGAAGCTTAGGAGCTTTTCCTGGAAGCGTGATATCAGCAGCCTTGTCCAAATGGACTGGTCCTTGGTCTCAACGTTGCGCTCCCGGATTTGCCAAAGAGCACCGCCTCAACCCTCTCACCGGGACAACCAACGCCCGGCCTGCCTAACCTTCTCCGTCCCTCCATCGCACTCACGCGAGGTGCAGGAATATTAACCTGCTTCCCATCGACTACGGCTTTCGCCCTCGCCTTAGGGGCCGACTCACCCTGCGCCGATTAACGTTGCGCAAGGAAACCTTGGGCTTTCGGCGTGCGGGTTTTTCACCCGCATTGTCGTTACTCATGTCAGCATTCGCACTTCCGATACCTCCAGCAGACTTCTCAATCCACCTTCATCGGCTTACGGAACGCTCCTCTACCGCGCATAACAAAGTTATGCACCCCAAGCTTCGGTTTACCGCTTAGCCCCGTTAAATCTTCCGCGCAGACCGACTCGACCAGTGAGCTATTACGCTTTCTTTAAAGGGTGGCTGCTTCTAAGCCAACCTCCTGGCTGTCTGTGCCTTTCCACATCGTTTCCCACTTAGCGGTAATTTGGGACCTTAGCTGTGGGTCTGGGTTGTTTCCCTTTTCACGACGGACGTTAGCACCCGCCGTGTGTCTCCCATACAGTCCGTCTCGGTATTCGGAGTTTGCAATGGTTTGGTAAGTCGCGATGACCCCCTAGCCATAACAGTGCTCTACCCCCGAGAGGATACATATGAGGCGCTACCTAAATAGCTTTCGAGGAGAACCAGCTATCTCCGGGTTCGATTAGCTTTTCACTCCTAATCACACCTCATCCCCTACCTTTGCAACGGGAGTGGGTTCGGGCCTCCAGTGCGTGTTACCGCACCTTCACCCTGGGCATGACTAGATCACCCGGTTTCGGGTCTACAGCCCGCGACTATGCGCCCTATTCAGACTCGGTTTCCCTTCGCCTCCCCTATACGGTTAAGCTTGCCACGAACTGTAAGTCGCTGACCCATTATACAAAAGGTACGCAGTCACCCTTGCGGGCTCCTACTGCTTGTACGCACACGGTTTCAGGATCTATTTCACTCCCCTCTCCGGGGTTCTTTTCGCCTTTCCCTCACGGTACTGGTTCACTATCGGTCGGTCAGGAGTATTTAGCCTTGGAGGATGGTCCCCCCATGTTCAGACAGGGTTTCACGTGCCCCGCCCTACTCGTCTTCACTGATGTGGCCCTTTCGAATACAGGGCTGTCACCTTCTACGGCCAACCTTTCCAGGTTGTTTTCCTAGAACCATATCAGCTTAAGGGCTAGTCCCCGTTCGCTCGTCGCTACTTAGGGAATCTCAATTGATTTCTTTTCCTCCGGTTACTTAGATATTTCAGTTCACCGGGTTCGCCTCCAGCAGCTATGTATTCACTGCAGGATACTGCCGAAGCAGTGGGTTTCCCCATTCGGACATTGCGGGATCAATGCTTGTTGCCAGCTCCCCCGCACTTTTCGCAGGCTGCCACGTCCTTCATCGCCTCTGACCGCCAAGGCATCCACCGTGTGCGCTTATTCGCTTGACCATATAACCCCAAGTCGCCTCGGGGTTGCCTGTGCCCGGGGGTACAAATCCCGGACGCGAATTGCAACGACTCAAATATTAGGGACTTTCGTCCCCGCCTTAGCCTCAACGACACGTCGAGATAGACATCTCAAACGCTCGCTACATCACAAGTTTTAAAAGAACGCGCACCAAGCCTCAACGCCTGGTCCGCAATCAGAAAGTGTGTGCGCTTGTCATTCAGAGTGGTGGGTCTGGGAGGACTCGAACCACCGACCTCACCCTTATCAGGGGTGCGCTCTAACCACCTGAGCTACAGACCCAAAAGTCGAACTCAAGTGGTGGAGCCTGTCGGGATCGAACCGACGACCCCCTGCTTGCAAAGCAGGTGCTCTCCCAGCTGAGCTAAGGCCCCATGCAGGGACTCGCCCGATCCGCCCTCGCGGACCAGGAACTCTGAATGCAGGTGACTTGTGAGGACGCCCGACAGGACGATGCTGTCGTGCTCAAAAGGAGGTGATCCAGCCGCACCTTCCGATACGGCTACCTTGTTACGACTTCACCCCAGTCATCGGCCACACCGTGGCAAGCGCCCTCCCGAAGGTTAAGCTACCTGCTTCTGGTGCAACAAACTCCCATGGTGTGACGGGCGGTGTGTACAAGGCCCGGGAACGTATTCACCGCAGCAATGCTGATCTGCGATTACTAGCGATTCCGACTTCACGGAGTCGAGTTGCAGACTCCGATCCGGACTGAGAGAAGGTTTCTGGGATTGGCTCCCCCTCGCGGGATTGCAGCCCTCTGTCCTTCCCATTGTAGTACGTGTGTAGCCCTGGTCGTAAGGGCCATGATGACTTGACGTCATCCCCACCTTCCTCCGGTTTGTCACCGGCGGTCTCCTTAGAGTTCCCACCATTACGTGCTGGCAACTAAGGACAAGGGTTGCGCTCGTTGCGGGACTTAACCCAACATCTCACGACACGAGCTGACGACAGCCATGCAGCACCTGTCTCACGGTTCCCGAAGGCACCAATCCATCTCTGGAAAGTTCCGTGGATGTCAAGACCAGGTAAGGTTCTTCGCGTTGCATCGAATTAAACCACATACTCCACCGCTTGTGCGGGCCCCCGTCAATTCCTTTGAGTTTCAGTCTTGCGACCGTACTCCCCAGGCGGCGAACTTAACGCGTTAGCTTCGATACTGGGTTCCAAGTTGAACCCAACATCCAGTTCGCATCGTTTAGGGCGTGGACTACCAGGGTATCTAATCCTGTTTGCTCCCCACGCTTTCGTGCCTCAGTGTCAGTGTTGGCCCAGGTGGCCGCCTTCGCCACGGATGTTCCTCCCGATCTCTACGCATTTCACTGCTACACCGGGAATTCCGCCACCCTCTACCACACTCTAGTCGCCCAGTATCCATCGCAATTCCCAGGTTGAGCCCAGGGCTTTCACGACAGACTTAAGCAACCACCTACGCACGCTTTACGCCCAGTAATTCCGAGTAACGCTTGCACCCTTCGTATTACCGCGGCTGCTGGCACGAAGTTAGCCGGTGCTTATTCTTTGGGTACCGTCATCCCCGCCGGGTATTAGCCAACAGGATTTCTTTCCCAACAAAAGAGCTTTACAACCCGAGGGCCTTCTTCACTCACGCGGTATGGCTGGATCAGGCTTGCGCCCATTGTCCAATATTCCCCACTGCTGCCTCCCGTAGGAGTCTGGACCGTGTCTCAGTTCCAGTGTGGCTGATCATCCTCTCAGACCAGCTACGGATCGTCGCCTTGGTGGGCCTTTACCCCGCCAACTAGCTAATCCGACATCGGCTCATTCAATCGCGTGAGGCCTTGCGGTCCCCCACTTTCACCCGTAGGTCGTATGCGGTATTAGCGTAAGTTTCCCTACGTTATCCCCCACGACAGAGTAGATTCCGATGTATTCCTCACCCGTCCGCCACTCGCCACCCAGAGAGCAAGCTCTCCTGTGCTGCCGTTCGACTTGCATGTGTTAGGCCTACCGCCAGCGTTCACTCTGAGCCAGGATCAAACTCTTCACTTAAAACTGCAATGCCCGAAGGCATAAAGCTTTTAGATGCAGAAGTTCTACCCAGCTACGAATCGCTTGCTTAAAGCAATTGACTTGTTGCTGTTTCAAACGTCTGCAAGATGGACAGTCATCCTTCCTGCAGGCGTCCGCACAAGTTACCTGCGCACACTTTCAAAGAGCGTCGGAATCGGCCTCAGCGCCTTCATCCGTGTCCCGACGTTTCCGTCGAGGTGAGCCGCACATTCTGGCAGCTCGTTTTGGAAGTGTCAACACCGTGTCACGGGGTTTTCATCTTCCCCTCAGCTTCGGCGGCGAACCGCTTCGGTCGAGGTGAGCCGCACATTCTGGCAGCTCGTTTCGGATCCGTCAACACCCCGTGAAGAGGGGCTTCCGTTTCCGCCGCCCCGGGGCTGGACCTTGTCGGTCCGGATCCGCCGTGGTGGGCCGACCATTATAGGGGGCCATTGGAGAACTGCAATACCTCTCCTCAAGGGCTGTCGCTCGCCCCAGTGCCGGCCGCCCCGGAGGACCGGGGTCATTGCCTGGAAAACCCGCGATTTCCCGCGGTTTCATGCATGTGGCGGCAGGGGGCGGCCTCACGCGAGGCCCAACCAAGCTGGACCTCTCCCTGGGAGGCTTGGCCGCGGCCTCCAACCAAAAGCGGCCATGCCTGTGCCTGGCCGTTGTTGAGCCGATTGTCGGTCGGCGCTACAACCACAGTCCGAAACACATCCCATAGAAGCGGGAGTCCTGCAGCTCGCGGAGATGTCGCCGCACGGGGCCGAAAGCAACACGTTCCGCGGCTTCCCGCCCCGACTCGCACCGCGCAACACAACTAGACGGCGAGGAAGCCGCCCAACCATTCGCCCACGCGCGCAGCCTGATCCATGTGCAGGTGGTGGCCACCCGACAGCACCGCCAGCTCGGCGCCCGGAACCGCGGCCAGGCGCGCGCGGCGCACCGGATCGGTGAAATACGGTTGTGCCGGATCGGCATAGAGCAGGCGCAACGGACAGGCGATCGCCGCGAGCAGGTCGAGCACCTGCGCTTCGGTCAGGCGGGTGGGCGAAGGCAGGGTCAGCCGCTGGTCGCTGCGCCACACGTGGCCGCCAGGAACAGCGCGGGTGCCACGTTCGACCAGCAGGCGCGCATGGATCTCGTCCAGCCGGCTGGCCTGCATCCGCGCCCGCACCGCCAGGTCGAGGTCGGGGAACACCCGCAGCGGCTTGTCCGGCAGCGCGCGCGCGGCAGCCACCGCCTGGCGCAGGCGTACGGCGGTCTGCTCCGGCACCTCCACCAGCGGTCCCAGAGTTTCGATCAAGGCCAGCCGCTCCACTCGCGGCGGTGCCGCGACCGCGAGCAGGGCGGCGATCGACGCCCCCATGGAATGGCCGAGCAAGGCGAAACGCTCCCAGCCCAGTGCATCGACCGCGTCCAGGGTCGCGTGCAGGTGGATGGCCTGGTCGTATTCGGCGCCCGGAGGCAGGTGGGTGCTGTGGCCGTGGCCGGGCAGGTCGAGCAGCAGCAGGTCCAGATCGGGCAGGTATGGCAGCAGCGGCAGGAAGCTGGCGGCGTTGTCGAGCCAGCCGTGCAGGGCCACTACCCGCGGCCGGCCGGGGCGTTCCAGGCGCAGCCCGGCCAGTTCGCCCCAGGCTACCGGCAGACGAATCTCGCGCGGGGTCGTGCCGACCCCGGTCATGCCTCGCAGCCGGCGGCGCGACAGGCCAGCCGCGCCAGGGCGTCGGCGTGGGCCGGCGCGTCGTTCAGGCATGGGATGTAGGCCAGGCGCCCGCCCTTGGCCTTGAAGTGCTCGGCCAGGCCCAGCGCCACTTCCTCCAGGGTCTCGATGCAGTCCACCGCGAAGCCCGGGCAGACCACGTCCACTTCGCGCACCCCGGTCGCGGCCAGGCGGTCCAGCTCGGACAGGGTGGATGGCTCCAGCCAGCGTTCGCGGCCGAAACGGGACTGGTAGGACAGCGACCATTGCGCAGGCTCCAGCCCCAGCGCGGCGGCCACCGCGTTGGCACTGTCCACGCAGCGCTGCGGATAGGGGTCGCCGGCGTCGGCGATCCGCTGCGGCAGGCCGTGGAAGGAGAACAACAGGTGCCGGCCGCCGCCATGCTGGTGGCGGTAGCGGACGATCGAGGCGGCCACCGCGGCGACCCAGCCCGCATCGCTGGAATAGTCCTCGATCAGGGTGACGTCCATGCCCTGGGTTTCCTCGGCCACCAGGTCGGCGACCGAAGCGGTGGTGGTGGTCGAGTACTGCGGATACAGCGGCAGCACCACCAGCCGGCGTACCCCGTCCGCGCGCAATTCGCGCAGGGCCGTGCGCAGGGCGGGAGCGCCGTAGCGCATCGCCGGCAGCACTCGCCATTGCGGCAGGCGTTCCTGCAGCCGCTCGGTCAGGCGCCGCGTATGCACCAGCAGCGGCGAGCCCTCCTCCATCCATACCTTGGCGTAGTTGGCGGCCGAGCGCGGGCTTCGCAGCGGCAGGATCAGGCCGTGCAGCAGCGGTTTCCACAGTAGCGGCGGGATCGACACCACCCGCGGGTCGCCGAGGAATTCGCCGAGGTAGCGGCGCACGGCCGCCGCGGTGGGTGCGTCGGGGGTGCCCAGGTTGACCGCGATCAGCGCGGTGTCGGAAGCGGAAGCCATGCCCGCATTCTGACAGAGCCGCCGGCCGCCGGCCCGCGCCCGCGGCACCCGGGGGCGCTGGCACGTGCCGCAGGCGTCATGCACGATTCATTGCCGCTTCATTAGCTTCGGACCATCGCGGCCCGCAACCGCACCACCCTTCCTGGAGCCCCCCATGTCGCCCCTGCCGAAGTTCCTGCTGTCGCTGGCCGTCCTGTTCGCCGTCGCCGGACATGCCGTCGCCGCGCCCTCCGAGGACGAGCGCGCGCGCAATGCGGTACGGGTGCTGGCGGAGATCCAGAACATCCCCGAGCAGGCGATCCCGGACAAGCTGCTGGACGAGGCCCGCGCGATCGTGGTGGTCCCCGACACGATCAAGGCCGGCCTGATCCTCGGCGGGCGCCGCGGCCACGGTCTGATGTCGGTGAAGGGCGCCGATGGCACCTGGTCCAACCCGGTGTTCGTGACCCTGACCGGCGGCAGCATCGGCTTCCAGGCCGGAGTGCAGTCGGCCGACGTGGTCCTGGTGTTCCGCAACGACCGCAGCCTGGACGACATCGTCAACGGCAAGTTCACCCTCGGCGCCGATGCCGGGGTGGCCGCAGGTCCGGTCGGGCGCAACGCGGCGGCTGCCACCGACGGTCAGCTGAAGGCGGAGATCTGGTCGTGGTCGCGCGCCCGCGGCCTGTTCGCCGGCGTCTCCCTGGACGGCGCGGCGCTGCAGGTCGACCGCAACGCGCAGGCCAATGTGTACGGCCCGACCACTACCCCGCGCATGGTCCTAGAAGGCCGCACCCAGACCCCCGCGTCGGCCGCGGTGGTCGCCTTCCGCGACCAGCTGGAGGAAGCCACCCACAACGCCCGCGCCGCGCGCTCCGATGCGCCGGCGCCGAAGCCCGCCACGATGCAGGCGCAGACCCAAGGCACGGTGCAGGCCGCGCCCGCACAGCCTGCCCCCGCGCCGGGCCGGGGTTTCGAGCCGGTGGAAGAGCCGGCCACGAAGACCGAGCCGCTGCCCTGACCACTGCGCTATCCTGTCGGTCCGTAATCCTGAATATGTGAGCGTGCCATGGGCGGCCTGAGCATCTGGCATTGGATCATCGTGCTGGTGGTGGTGGTGCTGGTGTTCGGCACCAAGCGCCTGCGCAATGCCGGCAAGGACCTGGGCGAAGCCGTCAAGGGCTTCAAGGAAGGCATGCGCGACCCGGACAAGCCGGCCGGCCAGCTGTCCGACGAGCGCAGCGCCAAGCCCCAGGACAAGGCCGAAGCCGAGCGCGATCGCGCCCAGCACTGATCCGGCGTCGGTCGCGCGCGAATGTTCGATGTCGGCTTCGGCGAGCTGCTGCTGATCGCAGTGGTCGCCCTCGTGGTACTCGGCCCGGAGCGGCTGCCCAAGGCGGCACGCTTCGCCGGGCTGTGGGTGCGGCGCGCACGAGCGCAGTGGTATTCGGTCCGGGCCGAACTGGAACGCGAGCTGGAGGCCGAGGAACTCAAGCGCGGCATGGCCCAGACGCGGACCGCATTCGAACAGGCGCAGGCGCGCCTGCGGGACGACTTCGGACAGGCCCAGGACGCGCTGCGCGACGAGGCGGAGACGGCCACCAGGCAACTGGACGAGGTCCGGCGCGAAGCTGCCGACCTGCCGCCGGAGCATGTCGATGCGCCTGCGCCCTCCGCGGAAGAAGGGAATGATGGATCACCGCGGCCCTGACCATCCTCCCGAAGCGGACGCCGATAGCAGCCTGGTGGAGCATCTGCTCGAGCTGCGCACGCGGCTGCTGCGCGCGCTGGCCGGACTGGCGGTGGTACTGCTGGTACTGCTGCCGTTCGCCAACAAGCTCTACGCCTGGCTGGCCGCACCGCTGCTGGAGAAACTGCCGGCCGGCGGCCAGCTGATCGCGGTGCAGGTGGCTTCGCCGTTCTTCACCCCGCTCAAGCTGGCGTTCTTCGTCGCCCTGCTGGTATCCGCGCCATGGCTGCTGTACCAGGCCTGGGCGTTCGTCGCCCCGGGCCTGTACCAGCGCGAGAAGCGCCTGGCCATGCCGCTGCTGGTGTCGGCGGTGGCGCTGTTCTACGCCGGCTGCGCGTTCGCCTACTTCGTGGTGCTGCCGGCGGTGTTCGGCTTCCTCACCACGATCAAGCCCGAAGGCGTGGCGATGATGACCGACATCAACGCCTACCTGGACTTCGTGCTGGTGATCTTCCTGGCCTTCGGCGCCAGTTTCCAGCTTCCGGTGGCGCTGGTGATCCTGGTCTCGCTGGGCTGGGTCACGCCCGAGCAGTTGCGCGCCGGGCGCGGTTATGCGGTCGTGGGCATCTTCATCCTGGCCGCGCTGATCACTCCGCCGGACGTGATTTCGCAACTGTTGCTGGCGATTCCGATGTGCCTGCTGTACGAGGCCGGGATCGCCGCCTCGCGCATGGTGGTCCCGCGCGACAAGGACGCATCGGCCGGCACCTGACCGGCTGCGCGTCGCTCAGGCCTCCAGGCGCCCCGCCGCTGCCGCCGCGGCCCCGGCCTCGCCGGCCGTGCCGAACAGCCGCTGCCACGCGGTGTAGGCGGCGCCGGCCAGCATCGGCATCATCACCGCCATCATCAGCAGCTGGCCGACCAGCATCGCCACCGCCACGCCGAGCAGTATCTGCACCAACGCGGCGATGATGAACACGATGAAGTAGGTGGCGAACAGCGCCACCAGGGTCATGAAGAAGAACAGCACCACCGCAGGCAGGTTGTGCAGGCAGGCACGCAGGCTGTCGCCCATCGCCGGGATGCCGTCGCGGCGGTCGAACAGGATCCGTGGCACCGACACGAACACGGTCATCGCCACCGCCACCGCCGCGACCACGACCAGCAGCAGCCACAGCAGGATCCGCCCGGAGGGCAGCCCGGCCACCAGTTCCCGGACCTGCTCGGGGGCGGGTTGCTGTCCGGCCTGAGCCATGGCGTTGAACTGTTCGCTGACCTGGGCCAGGTGCTGCAGCTGCTGCGAGCCGACCAGCACCAGCAGCAGCAGGCCCAGCAGCAGGCCGGCGGCCAGTTGCGGCAACAGGGTCGCCAGCAACTGCGGCACGCGCTGCTCGCGCACTCCGGCCAGCATGTGCGCCGGCTGCGGCACGCGGCCCTGGTCGACTTCGCGCACCGCCCACACCAGGCCGGCGAACAGCAGCGGCCCCGCCAGCGCGACCAGCAGCTGCAGGACCGCGGCCAGCGCCGGAACCGCCGCACCCAGGGCCACTACCAGCGCACCCAGCAGGCCCCACAGCGCGCCCAGCGCGCCCAGCGCCAGCGGCGCCCGCTTCAGCAGGCCGAAGCCGCCGAGCACCCATTCGGCGCCGGCGGAGGCCGGCAACTTGCGAATCGCGTCCATGGTCTTCCCGATGCGGGCGCCCGCCATCGGGCGCGCGGCATGGATTATCCGTGATCGGCCGGGGATTTGCCCGGCCCCGCCGCGCGACTCAGCCCGGCCCCGGCCGCCCCGGCGTGCGGCGGGCATGCTGGACGAAACGGCGCAGCAGGCGCCGGGCCTGGGGTGCGGCGCTGACCCCGCGCGCGATCGAGCGCGGGCAGTGGCCATGGCTGCGCAGGCACTCGGCCCGGGCATGCACGTAACCGCGCATGTGGTGGGTGGCGAACTCCGGGTGGAACTGCACGCCCCAGGCACGATCGCCCCAGCGGAAGGCGTGGCAATCGTCCTGCTCGGAACGGGCCAGCACGGTGGCGCCCTGCGGCGGCCGCAGCACGGTCTGCAGGTGGGTGGCATGGGCGGCGAACCGCGCCGGCATCGCCGCGAACAGCGGATCCTCGAACGCCGGCGGATGCAGGTCGATGAGTACCGTGCCCGACTCGCGGCCGGCGGGGTTGTAGTCGACCTGCCCCCCCAGGGCATGGGCCAGCAACTGGTGGCCGTAGCAGATGCCCAGCAGCGGCGTGCCGGCCTGCACCGCCTCGCGGATCCAGCCGGCGGTGCGCTCGCTCCATTCGGCGCGGTCGGTGACGTAGGCGGCCGAGCCGGTGACGATGACCCCGGCCAGGCCCGCGGTGCCCGGCAGCGGTTCGCCGCGCTCGACGTTGACCTCGACCACCTCGTGCGCAGGCAGGCCGGCGGCCACCCGGATCCAATGCGGGAAGCGGCCATGGCGCCTCAAGCTGGCCACCGGCTGGCCGGTCTCGACGATCAGGAAGGGGGCGCGGGGCGCGTTCACGTTGGCGGGGGCAGGGCCAGGAAAAGTAGCGGATGAAAGCGTCGAAACCCGTGTCGCACGGGCCTTGGGCCTATACTAGCCCGCTTTTCCGCACTGCAATAAACCTCGATGACCGGACCGACCTTCCAGGGATTGATCCAGGCGCTGAACGCGTACTGGGCCGAGCAGGGCTGCGTGCTGATCCAGCCGCTGGACCTGGAGGTCGGCGCCGGCACCTTCCACCCGGCGACCTTCCTGCGCGCGCTCGGCCCGGAGCCGTGGAACGCCGCCTACGTGCAGCCCTCGCGCCGCCCCACCGACGGCCGCTACGGCAACAACCCCAACCGCCTGCAGCGCTACTACCAGTACCAGGTGGTGATGAAGCCGAACCCCGACAACATCCAGGAGTTGTACCTGGGTTCGCTGAAGGCGCTGGGCATCGACCCGCGCGTGCACGACCTGCGCTTCGTCGAGGACAACTGGGAGTCGCCCACCCTGGGCGCGTGGGGCCTGGGCTGGGAGGTGTGGCTCAACGGCATGGAGGTGACCCAGTTCACCTACTTCCAGCAGGCCGGCGGCCTGGAGTGCCGGCCGGTGCTGGGCGAGATCACCTACGGCCTGGAACGGCTGTGCATGTACCTGCAGAACGTGGACAACGTCTACGACCTGGTGTGGACGGTCGGCCCGCAGGGCGTGGTCACCTACGGCGACGTGTACCACCAGAACGAGGTCGAGCAGAGCACCTACAACTTCGAGCACGCCAACGTGGCCGAGCTGTTCCACCGCTTCGACGCCTGCGAGGCCGAGGCGCTGGCGCTGGTCGAGGCCGGGCTGCCGCTGCCGGCCTACGAGCAGGTGTGCAAGGCCAGCCACAGCTTCAACCTGCTGGATGCGCGCCGCGCGATCTCGGTCACCGAGCGCCAGCGCTACATCCTGCGCGTGCGCAGGCTCGCCCAGGCCGTGGCCGAGGCGTACCACGCACAGCGCGAGAAGCTGGGTTTCCCCGGATTGAAGCAGAAGCACAACTGAGTCCCCGTCACCATGAGCGAATCCAAACCCCTGCTGATCGAACTGGGCACCGAGGAACTGCCGGTCAAGGCGCTGCCCGGGCTGGCGCAGGCGTTCTTCGACGGTATGGTCGCCGCGCTGGGCAAGCGCGGGATCGATGCCGACCTGGGCGACGCGCGGCCGCTGCACACGCCGCGCCGGCTGGCCGTGCTGCTGCCGGGCGTGGCGGTCGAGCAGCCCGAACAGGCTTCGGAAGTGCTGGGGCCGTACCTCAACATCGCCCTGGATGCCGAAGGCAAGCCGACCAAGGCGCTGGAGGGCTTCGCCGCCAAGGCCGGGGTGGACTGGACCGCCCTGGAGCGCACCCGCGACGCCAAGGGCGAGCGCTTCGTGCACCGTTCGCTGCGCACGGGCGCGCGCACCGCCGAGCTGCTCCCGGACATCGTGGCCGAGGCCATCGCGGGCATGCCGATCCCCAAGCCGATGCGCTGGGGCGGCCACGACCACGCCTTCGCCCGCCCGGTGCACTGGCTGGTGGCGCTGCTGGGCGACGCGGTGGTGCCGATGCGGCTGCTGGGCGTGGAATCGGACCGGATGAGCCGCGGCCACCGCTTCGAGCACGACAAGCCGGTGTGGATCGGGCAGCCGGGCGACTACGTGGACGCGCTGCGCGCCGCGCACGTGCTGGTCGATCCGGCCGAGCGCCGCGCGCGCATCGTCGCCGAGGTCGAGCAGGCGGCGCGCCAGGCTGGCGGCGACGCGCGCATCACCGACGACAACCTCGAGCAGGTGGTGTGCCTGACCGAGTGGCCGGCGGCGGTGCTGTGCGGCTTCGAGCGCGACTTCCTGGCGGTGCCGCAGGAAGCGCTGGTCGAGACCATGGAGGTCAACCAGAAATTCTTCCCGGTGCTGGACGACGGCGGCCGGCTGACCGAGCACTTCATCGGCATCGCCAACATCGAGTCGCGCGACCCGGTGCAGGTGCGCAAGGGTTACGAGCGGGTGATCCGGCCGCGCTTCGCCGACGCGCGCTTCTTCTTCGACGAGGACCTCAAGCAGGGCCTGGAGTCGATGGGCGCGGGCCTGAAGACCGTCACCTACCAGGCCAAGCTGGGCACGGTGGCCGACAAGGCCGCGCGCGTGGGCGCACTGGCGCAGGCCATCGCCGCGCAGGTCGGCGCAGACCCGGCGCAGGCGCGCCGCGCCGCGCAGTTGTGCAAGAACGACCTGCAGTCGCGCATGGTCAACGAGTTCCCCGAACTGCAGGGCATCGCGGGCCGCCACTACGCACTGGCCGCCGGCGAGCCGAAGGAAGTCGCGCTGGCCATCGACGAGGCCTACCGGCCGCGCTTCGCCGGCGACGACATCGCGCTGTCGCCGCTGGGCAAGGTGCTGGCGATCGCCGAACGCCTGGACACCCTGGCCGGCGGTTTCGCCGCCGGACTCAAGCCCACCGGCAACAAGGATCCGTTCGCGCTGCGGCGCAATGCGCTGGGACTGGCGCGGACGGTGATCGAAAGCGGCTACGACCTGAACCTTTGGCAGCTGCTGGCGAAGGCTGAATTCCAGGCACATGTCGCAATCGGGAAGATCGATCTTTCAGACAGGGAAAGAACGGCAGAGATCGCGAGGAAGGTTGGTTTCGAATTCGACGACAGCAACCTGGGGCTGAAGGTCCATATCCCCGGTGCAGGCCTGTCGGATCTGTACGACTTCATCATCGACCGCCTGCGCGGCTACTACGCCGACCGAGGCGTGCCGGGCGCACACTTCAACGCCGTGGCCGAGCTGAAGCCGGCCTCGCTGTACGACTTCGACCGCCGGATCGAGGCGATCGGCACCTTCGCCGCGCTGCCGGAAGCCGAAGCGCTGGCCGCGGCCAACAAGCGCATCGGCAACATCCTGAAGAAGGCCGACATCGATATCCCGGCGATGGAGGACGTGGCGCTGCTGGCCGAACCCGCCGAACGCGCACTGGCCGAGGCGGTGGAAGCCGCGCTGGACGACACCAACGCCGCCCTGCACCGGCACGACTACGTGCGCGTGCTCGAGCGCCTGGCGCGGGTGCGGCCGCAGGTGGACGCGTTCTTCGACCAGGTCATGGTCAACGCCGAAGACCCGGCCATCCGCGCCAACCGCCTGGCCCTGCTCAAGCGCCTGGCCGACCGTTTCGGCGCGGTGGCCGCGATCGGGCACCTGTCGGCCTGAGCCGCCGCGGACCGTGGATCCGGGAGTCTGGACCGAACCCGTGCCGGGCAGGCACGGGTTCGGCCCCGGCGCGGGTCAGCGCACGATGAAGCGCGTTTCCACCCGGCGGTTCGGCAGCAGGCATTCGAGCAGGGCCGCGCGCGGGGTCACGCCCTTGCAGTACTCCACCTGCTCCAGGTCGCCGCGGTAGCTGTACTCGATCAGCGACGGATCGATGCCGCGGCCGACCAGCAGTTCGCGCACGGTCCGGGCCCGGCGCGCGGACAATTCCTTGTTGTAGTCCGCGCCGCGGCCCTGCATCCGGTCGGCATGGCCGACCAGTTCGACGCGCTCCACGGTCAGTCCCTCGGCGCTGATCCGCGCCAGTGCCCGCTCGAGTTCCTGCAACGATCCTCCGCGGATATCGCCGCGCTTGTCGCGGTCGAACTCGAACAGGACGTTGGCCACCAGCGGCGGACCGGCGACAGGTACGGCGGCGGCCGGGGCCGCGCCGCACTGGCGGGCCAATGCCTCGGCGTCGTTCACCAGGTCCTCGGCGATCTGGATATAGGGCTTGGCGTGGCGCCATTGCTGCTGGTTGAACTCGTTGCCGGCGTGCACCAGCTCGACCTCGCCGCAGGCCACCGCCTGCTGCGCGCAGGTGAAGCCGGGGGTGCCGTGCAATGCCGCCAGGCGCGCCCACAGGTCCTCGCGCAGGCGGACGGCACCGTTGACCAGCGGGGTATCGGTCGGCAGCGGCGAAACCCGGTTCTCCATGCCCACGATCAACTTCACCGACTCGTCCAGCGCTTCCTGGGGGAAGTCGCTGCGGTCGTTGCGGGTGTATTCGTGGAAGGACACGTCCAGCCAGCACTGGGCCTTGGACAGGTGGTAGTCGCGGACCGGGCGGCCGGCGTCGTTGAGCCCCTTGATCCGGCCCTGGGTGGCCTCGTAGCTCTGCAGGTCGGCATGGATCGCCTCATCGGTGATCCGGGCCTGCTGCGGAGCCAGGCGCACCGCGTCCTGGGCCTGCACGGCCAAGGGAAGCGAGGCCAGCAGGGCGAGGGCGAGCGCGCGCCGGGCGCCGGGGAAACGGATGGGCATCGTGATGTTGGTCTTCATTAGTTGGTCGCTCCGTAGCGCACGGGTTCGCGATAGCGGGGTTCGTCCCTGCGGAACAGGTCTTCGTCGAACTTGAAGCGCAGGCGCAGGTAGACGCCCTGCTGGGTGTACTCGTAGCCGGACAAGTCGCGGTCGCCGTCGAATCCGGAGAAGTTGTATCCGGCCGACAGCCACAGGTTCTGCCGCAGCAGGCGGCCCAGTTCGACACCGTATGCGTACTGGTTGGCGCCGTGCTGGCCGCGGAAGGTCGAGGCCATCGCCCCAACGTCCCAGTTCTCGGTGAAGTCGTAGACCATCCGCCCGGACAGCAGCACCGCATCGAAGCTGTCGTCCACGCGGCTTCCGTCGGCGTAGGCAAAACGGTCGTCCTGCCACTTGCCCGCCACCCGGCCGGTGAGCCACCACGGCCGCGACGGATGCCAGTCGGCATGCATCGAGACGATGTGGGCGCGGCTGCGGATGTCCTGGCTGGTGCCCGCCACCACCTGGCCGCGGTCCAGGGTCAGGCCGCTCTCGTCGCTCTCGAGCTTGTACTCGTAGCGGGCGAGCGCGTTGATCCGGTTGCGGTCGGTGTCGCGGTAGGCCAGGCCGAGCTGGAAGCGGTCCTGGAGCACGTCGCCACGGGCGCGGTAGTCGGTGGCCAGCAGGTAGTTGCGCGCCAGCACGGTCCAGTCGCGGTTGATCTTGCGCGCCGCCAGCAACTGCACCAGGGTCGTGTCGAACGACTCGTCGAGGTCGGTGCCGGCCACGTCGCCCGAGATCCGGTGCTCCACCCGCGCACTGCCCCGCCACAACGGGTTGCCGGTGTAGTCAATGCCGAAGGCCAGGCCGGTGGCATCGCCGGTGGCGCCGTCATAGACCTTGACGTGCTCGGCCGAAGCGCTCATCCGCAAGCCCGGGCCCAGGTCCCAGTTCTGGCGGATGCCGGAGGCGGCCTGCAGGTCGCGACCGGCCACGGCGTCGCGCATGCGGTACTCGCTGAACACCTGGGTGTCCTTGAGGTAGTTGCTGTCGACGCCGAACACGAACGCGTCGGCCTCGCGGCCGGCCTCGGTGATGCCGTAGGCGCTGGTCAGGCCGGTCTGCTTCTCATAGCGGCCATACAGGCGGCTGCGCTCGAACACTTGCCAGTCCACGCCCAACGCCAGGCGGTTGCGATCCTCGCCGCCGAAGGCTTGTTCGACCTCGCCACCGACGGTGAACGTCTCGCTGGCACGATAGCCCAGGCCGATGCGCGCGGTTTCCGACTCCAGCTCGGTGCCGATCGGCAGCGAACTGGTCCACTCGCCCTGCGCGCCGCTGCTGCCGATCACCGGCAGGCCGGTCAAGGGATCGAGCGGTTGCTGGCCGAAGCCGAGCGCGCCGCCACCGGCACCGGTGGCGAAGCCGCCGGTCAGGCCACCGGCGTTGCCGAACGGCATGCCCGCGGTCCAGGGCGAATAGGCGCCCACCGTCTCGCGGATGCTGCGCAGCCCCAGGTCGACCGTGAGCCGGTCGGTAGCGCCGATGCGCAGGCCGGCACCGGCCGCATCGCGCTTGCCGCCATCCGGATTGCGGTCTTCGCTGCGCAATCCCTCCAGGTACGGCTGGAATCGCTCGCCCAGCTTCCAGGTCAGGCGCGCACTGTACTCGCCGCGGCCGCCGAACAGCGGCGAGGCCACGTTGTTGAACGCAGGATCGGTACGTGCGGCGAACACCCGCGCGTCCAGCACCTTGCCCTCGTGGCCGAACTCGACCCGCCAGGCGTCGCCGTCCACGTCCCCGGTCAGGTCTTGCAGGCCCGGGGTGGCGTACTGGTTGATGCTGTTGGTGTTGACCTCGCTGCGGGTACGCGCGAACTCGGCGGCCAGGTAGGTCTTCTCGCCAAAGCGGTAGCCGAGGTTGGCGCTGGCCATGCGGAACTCGGCGAACGGATTGCGGTCGTCCACCACCGCGCCGCCGATCTCCAGGCGGTCGGTCAGCTTCCACTGCGCATCGGCGCCGTAGGTCCAGAACTTCTCGGTGCCCTGGTCGAGCTCGTAGGTGATGCGCAGCGTCACCGGGTTGAGGTTGGCATCGAACGCCGGCAGGAACTGGTTGAGCAGGATCCGGCCGGAGAACGGTTCGAAGCTGTAGTCCACCAGGCGCGCCAGCGGCCGCACCTCGACGATCCGCGACGGCTGGTAGCGGTCGCGCACGACCACCTCGACCCGTTCGCTGCCTTCCAGCACCGCGCTGTTGCGCAGCGCGTAGGGACCGCTGCCCTGGCTGGCGAACTCCTCGATCACTTGGCGCAGCGAGTCCTCGGTGGCGAACACGTTGCCGCGCACCCGCCCGCTCTCGAAATGCCAGCCCAGGCCGGTGGCCGTGCGGCTGTAGGCGCCCAGGCTGCGCTGCGGGATCGGCCCGCTGCCGCCGACGCCGGTCCTCGTGGCCAGGGTCTCGCCGGTCTGGAAGTCGCCGTAGAGCAGGTAGCTGCGCCCGCTGTCCAGGCGCACGTACAGGCGTCCGGAGGAGCGTGCGTCGAAACCGTGCAACGAGGAGTCGCCGTAGACGGGATAGAACTCCTCCGGGCGCACGTCGCGCAGCAGGCGCGAGCGCACTTCCTTGTCCGAGTCGTAGGCCGCGGTCAACAGGTACTCGCCCTTGATCCGGCCCTTGACGAAGAACGCGGTGCGCGCGGCGGCATTGGCCTTGCCGTCGTTGAACTGCTTCTCCCAGCGCCGGATCTCGCGCTCGAACGCATCGCCGTGCTGGACCGGCGCGATCAGCTCGCGGTTGGCCTTGCGGTTGAAGTTGACGATGCCCTCGATCAGGCCGGTGGCCAGCAGCTCGCGCATCTCCGGCAGGAAACCGACCACGCCTTCTGCGGTCTGGTCGCCTGCAGTGAACCGCAGGAACACGTCCTGCGGTTCATGCGGGGCGATCAGGTCGAATTCGGCCACGCCGTCGGCAGCCTCGAGCTGCACGCCCGGGGTGGCCTTGTCGGCATCGCTGGCACCGGGCCCGAACTCGTCGGTACGCGAACCCGGCAGGCGGATGCGGCCACCGCTGTGCTCGATGGTGGCGAACACCTGGCCGGCCAGCGGCAGGCCGTCGGCACCGAGCAGTTGCACCCGCACGTGCACCGGCGACTGGCCGTCGGCCGGTACCCCGTCGCGGTCGAGCTCGACCAGGATCCGGTCGACGCTGCGATTGGCGCTGTAGTCGACGCTGCCCGAACGACGGTCGACCACGCGCGGCCCGGCGTTGGTGGTCGCCGGCGACTGCGGGTACAACGCATCGGCGGTGCCGAGCACGGAGGTGAAACGCTGGCTGCCGGAGGGGTCCTGGGCCAGCGCCGGCGCGGCGACGGCCAGGGCGCATGCGAGCAGGCTCAGCCTCGGGGCGCCACGGCGGAAGGAGAACCGGCTCATGGCTGCACCTCCCGTCCGTCGGTGGGTCGGGTGGGTCTGGGATCCACGATCGGTCTCTGGTTGGCCGAATCCGTGCCTTGCTGCGGGCTGCGCAGCGGCTTGCTCTCGAAGCGCAGCGCAGGCTGGCCGGTCTCGGTCTCCGGCGCGCGCACCTCGCCCTGGGTGCGGCGGGCCTTGACCTGCTCGATCACCGGGTTGGAGCAACTGCCCTCGACGAAGTCGGCGCGGTGCAGCTCGCCGTTCTTGAGGTCGATGAACAGGCTGTCCGCGTCGCCGAGGTTGCGGTTGCTGCTGGTGGTCAGGCGCGAGCCGACCGGCAGCGTGGACGCATCCACCTTCAGCGTGTGGCTCTGCGGCGGCAGGCCGCAGTAGCTGTACTTGCCCTCCGAGTCGGACACCACCCAGGTGCCGTCCTCGAAGTACATGCGCACGCCCGGGATGCCCAGCTCCTCGGGATCCTGCACGTGGTTGCGGTTGCAATCCACGAACACCTTGCCGAGCACGCAGCCTTCGCTGGTGAACACGCCACCGGTGACCCGCACGCGGTACTGGGCCTGGTTGGACGGGACGCTGCCGGGGTACGGCTGCATGCCGGCATCGACGCAACCCTGCTGGAACGCGCAGCCGTGGGCCTGGGCGCGATTGACGCCGTCGCCCTGGTCGGCACCCACGCCGACCCGGACCCGGTAGGTCAGCACGCGCTGGGCGCCGCTGCCGATGGCGCCGATGTCGAAGGCCAAGCGCGGACCCGGCTGGCCGTCCGGATCGGCGATCCCCAGCCCATCCACGCGGGCGGTGCCGGCGACGTAGGTGAAGCCGCGCGGCAGGCGATCGAGCACGGTGACCTGGGCGAGCGGCGCGCCGGCGGTCTGGCGCACGGTGATCGTGTACTCGAGCGTGTCGCCGATCTCCACGATCTGCCGGTTGCCGGTCTTGCTGATGCTCAGCCCCGGCGGCTGCCGCGGATCCAGCGGGATGTGGTTGTAGACGATCCGGGCCACGTCCGAGCCACCGATTACGGTCAGGTAATAGCGGGTGCCATCCCCCACCGGCGCGGTCGGCGCGGTCGCGCCCGGCAGCACCGGGTAGCGGCCATCACCGCCACCCGGCGGCGACAGGGTGCCGTCGTTGGCCGGGATCGTGGTGGAGACGAAGGTGTAACTGGGCGGCGGGGTCACGGTCAGGCGGAACTCGCAGCGCGCCGGCGCACCGGTGGCGAACTGGAACTGGTAGTAGCCGTCGCTGCCGACCGTCATCGACACCGCGTCGCCCTGGATCTGGTAACCGCCCTGGCCGACGTTGAGCAGGCTGGTGGCCGGGTCGTAGCCGGCGCACACGCCGACCGGGGTCAGGGTCACGATCGAACCCGGAACCGGAGTACGGGTGATCGAGTCGTAGACCACGCCGCCCGGATCCAGCGGCAGGCTCTGCTCGGGCAGTTCGCTGCCCGGGCGCAGGACCACTTCCAGCGCGGTGAAGCCACCGGACTGGGTGCGGCAACTGCTGGCGGTGCCGTTGGCGATGGCCGCGTCGGCATCGCACGGCGCCGGCGGGCCCGCCGGGGTTTCACCGGACACCGGCCAAGCCCAGATGGCGCCGCTCTGCGGATCGCGGAAGCGCACCTGCCAACGCACGCCCGGAACGACGTCGTCGAAGCGATAGCGGCCGTCGTTGCCGGTGGTGGTGGTGCGCACCACCTGGCCGGTGACCGGATCGACCAGCTCGACGATCCAGCCGGACTTGCGCTGGTCGGCCGAATCCAGCCAATGGTCCCCGGTGCCGCCCAGTTCCAGCCATACCGTGCCGCTCAGGGCGGCGGACAGCTGCACCCGGGTGGGCAGGCGGCAGGCGTTCTGGGTGATGGCCGGATCGCACACCGGCAGGCCGGTGATGTCGCCCTCGAAGGCGGCACGTTCGGCCGGCGTCGGCGCACGGTACGGATTTTCGCCACCGCCCTCGACCAACACGGCGTTGTGCACCGTCCCGGTGGCGGCCGCCGCGGCGGACACCTTCACCGGCAGCTCGATCGGCGCGGCGTCGGCACCGGCGGCGAGCACCCGGCTGCTGCTGCAGCTGAAACGGGTTTCACCGGCCTGGCCCGAGCAGGTCCACCCGTCGCCGCTCGGCACGCCCGCCAGGACGATCCCGGCAGGCAACCGATCGTGCACGGTGTACTGGCCTTCGGTCTGGCGCTGGCCGCGGTTGCGCACGGAAATGGTGTACGTGGCCGGGTTGTTGACCGTGAACAAGGCCGGGTTGGCCCGCTTGCTCACCACCACGTCGGGCGAATCGCCGATCTCGCCGAAGTTGTTGTCGATCGATTCGCCGCCGATGGGCAGCACGATCGCGCTGATCGCCGAGGGAACGACGTCCACCGGGGTGGCGATACCGACCACGCTGCCGTTGATGGTGCCGGCGCTGGTGATGCCGTTGGTCGTTTCCGGCGGCTGCACCGGCTGGGTCACCGCATAGGTGCCCGGACGCAGGCCATCGAAGCGATAGCGGCCATCGGCATTGGTGGTGGCGGTGACGTTGACCGCCTCGCCCAGGTCGTTGGTGCCGGTCAGCACCACCGTTACCCCGGCGATGCCCGCCTCGCCCGGATCGACCACGCCGTTGTTGTTGTTGTCGTAGTACACCCGCCCGGAGATGCGGCCCACCGGGATTTCGCCGAAGTTGTTGGCGCTGGCTTCCTCGCCCACGCCCAGGACCACGCCGGAGATGGTTGACGGTGTGGTCGACGGCGTGGTGGCGGTGCCGCCACCGGTGCCCGGCACCGTGATGCCGCTGAGAGTGCCGGCCGGCTGCTCGGGCTGGACGATGACGTAGGTGCCCGGCGGCAGTTCGGTGAACGTGTAGCGACCGTCGGGACCGGTGACCGTTTCGCGGCTGACCGGATTGCCGGCCGGATCGGTGCCGGTCAGGCGGATGACCACCCCCTCGATGCCGGTCTCGCCCGGGTCGATGACGCCGTCGTTGTCCAGGTCGTTCCAGACCCGGCCGCTGATCGAGCTGTTCATCGGGATCTCGCCGAACAGGTTGTCGATCGAACGGGAGCCCGGGGTGGTCAGGTCGATCCCGGAAATCGCGCTGGGCACGGTGGTGATCGGCGTGCCGGTGCCGCCGGCGCTGCCTGGAATGGTCTGGCCGTTGCTGGTGCCCGGCGGCTGGGTCGGCTGGGTCAGGGTGTAGGTGCCCGGGCGCAGGCCTTCGAAGCTGAAGTCGCCGTTGGCATCGGTGGTGGTGGTCAACGACACGCTGGCGCCGGTGTCGTCCACCCCGGTCAACTCGATGGTCACGCCGGCGATCCCGGTCTCGCCGGGGCCGGACTGCACGCCGTCGTTGTTGACGTCGAAGAACACGCGGCCGGATACCGCCACCGGCAAGGTTTCGCCGAAATTGTTGCCGATCGACGCGCGCCCGGCGGGCAGCACGATGCCCGACACCGCGCTGGGCACGGTGGCCACGGTGCTGGCGGTGCCGCTGGGCACGCCGGAGACGGTACCGGCCACGGTGGTGCCGTTGAGCGTGGTCACGCCGCCGACCACCGGCTGCGCGGCCTGCTGGGTCACCGTGTAGGTGCCGGCCAGCAGGTCGACGAAGAGGTAGTCGCCGTTGGCATCGGTCAACACGCTGGCGACCGGATTGCCGAGCGCGTCGACGGTCCCGGCGGGCAGGCTGATGCTCACCCCGGCGATGCCGTCCTCGCCCGGATCGCGGACGCCGTTGTTGTTGGCATCCAGCCAGACGTTGCCGGCGATGGATGCGGCCAGTTCGCCGAAGTCGTTGCCGTTGGATCCGGTCATCGGCAGGTTGCCGATCGTGATCGTGTTGGACGGGTTCTCCTGACCATCGGCCAGGCCCGGCGGCTGGGTCTGGACCACGCGGTAGTCCTGCCCGGTGACCGCGCCGTCGTAGCTGTAGTGGCCGTTGCCGTCGGTGGTCAGGACCACCGGCGCCGGATCGTCGGCGTTGCCGAAGATGCCGTCCGGGCCTGCGCCCTCGATGGTGATGGTGACGCCGGGCAAGCCCGGTTCACCCGGATCCTGGTTGCCGTTGTCGTTGCGGTCCAGGTAGACGGTGCCGCTGATCGTGGCGTTGGCCAGTTCGCCGAACAGGTAGCCGGTGGCCGCCTCGCCGGCGGTGATGCCGATGCCGTCGATCACGTTGGGCGCGCTGGCGCTGCCCGGGGTGGACGCGTTGCCGGGGGTATGGCGGCCGTCGATGTAGCCGGCCGGCTGGGTCTGGGTGATGGTGTAGGTGGTGCCTGCCTGCGGCGGCATCAGGTCGGCGAACGCGTAGCTGCCGTCGGCGGCGGTCTGCACCGTGCGCGTGACCGGGTTGCCGCGCAGGTCGGTGCCGGTGAGGGTCAGGGTGACGTTGCCGATCGGGTTCTCGCCCGCATCGAAGCTGCCGTTGTTGTTGTTGGCCGCGGTGGACGAGAAGTCCTCGAACACGAAGCCCGCCAGCGAACCGAGCACTTCGCCGAAGTTGTTGCCGGTCGATCCGGCCGGCGGCAGGTTGTTGATCGTGATCGAATTGCCTGGATTTTCCAGGCCGTTGCCGAAGCCGTCGGGCTGGGTCTGGTCGATGCGGTAGTTCTGGCCGATCACCACGTCCGCGAAGTTGAACACGCCATTGGCATCGGTGGTGACCACCACCGGCGCGGGGTCGTCGCCGTTGCCGAAGATGCCGTCCGGACCTGCGCCGACCAGGGTCACGGTCACGCCGGTCAGGCCACCGTTGGGCGCCGAGTAGTGGGTGCCGGCGTCGCCCGCATCGAACTGGCCGTTGTTGTTGCGGTCGACGTAGACACTGCCGCTGATCGTGGTGACGGCATATTCACCGAAGTTGAATTCGGTGCCGTCCTGGCCGGAGCCCAGGTCGATGGTGCTGATGCGGTCGGTGGTGGCCGGATCGCCACCCACGCCGGTGCCGGCTGCACAGCCGCTGGCACAGGCCGCGCCGCCGATCAGGCCCGGGTTCACCGCCAGCGGACGGTTGATGTAACCGCCGACCGGCAGCGGTTGGCGCAGGGTATAGACCTGCAACGGATCCAGGCCGGTGAAACTGTAGGCGCCATTGGCATCGGTGGTGGTGCTCATCACCACCGCGCCGGCCGCGTTGAGCAGTTCCACCGTGGCGCCCGCGATCGGGCCATCGCCCGGGTCGCGGACGTTGTTGTAGTTGGCGTCGACGTAGACGTAGCCGGACAGGGACGGGTTCCTGACTTCCGGGAAGTCGTAGCGCACGCCGGCGTCGTTGGCACCCACGGGCACGCCGGTGTATCGGGTGCCGGAGGCATAGCTGCCGCCCAGCGACGGCGCATCCGCATCCGGCGCCACCGGCGGCGCATACGGACTGTCGATGTAGCCGGCCGGCTGGCCCTGGGTGATGGTGTAACCGGCGGCGTTGGCGGGAGCCAGGTCGCCGAAGCTGTAGGCACCGTTGCCATCGGTGGTGGTGGTGAGGCTGACCGAGTTGCCGTAGGCGTCAATGCCTTCCAGGGTGACGGTCACGCCGGCGATGCCGGGTTCGCCCGGCTGGCGGCGACCGCCATTGCCGGGGCTGCGGTCACGGTCCTCGTAGACCACGCCGGCCAGCGACGAACGGGTCACGTTGATGACCACGTCGTCCTCGTTGTTGTTCGGATCCGGGTCGACCTGCTCGGTGGTGACGCGGGCGACATTGGTGGCAGTACCGCCGGTGGGCCAGGTGACCCAGCGCACGGGGATGATGATCCGCGACCTGCCGGTGACGGTCATGTCGCCCATGGTGCAGGTCACCACGTTGGCCGCGAGCGCGCAGGATCCGCCGCCGTTGGGCACTTCGCCGCCGCCCGGATCGGGGCCCCGCTTCTGCCAGCCGATCGGCCCGGTGACTTCGAGCCCGGGCGGCAAGGTGTCGGTGACCACCGTGCCGGTGCCGTCGAGCGGGCTGCTGCCGGTGCGGTCGCGCGACAGGCTCGCCCCCGGCCCCCTGTTGATGCCCTCGACCACGTAGTAGAACGGCTGCATCAGCGACACCGAGGTCGCCGGCGTCGCCGGCAGGGCCACGGTCGGATCGCTGTTCGGGGCGGTGGTGAACACCGACTTTTCCACCGCCATGTCCGCGCGGGCGCGGATGGTGGTGAACTGCTCGGCCTCGTTGTTGGCCAGGGCCGGGTCGGTTTCGTTCAGTTCGGCCCGCGCATGATTGCGCACGATGTCGCCGCCGGGGCCCGGCGCAGTCAGATAGCGATACTGGATGAAGACATAGCTGGTGGATCCCACGCCCAGCGTGCCCAGGGCGTTGCTCCCGGGGAAGCCGCTGCCCGCGACATCGCAGCGCACGGTCAACGCGGACGGATCGGTCATCTCCGAGCCCGAACCGGTGAACGGATTGGTGCCGGACACGACACTGCAACCCGCCGGGTCGAATGCGGTCGCCGGACCGGTCGCCGGACCGGTGGCGATGCCGATGAATTCGACCTGGCGCCCGGCCGGGGCGCGGTAGCTGTCGACGATCTGCACGCCGGTCGCGACCGAAGGGCCTTCATTGCGCACCGACACGCGGTAGGTGATCAGGTTCGCGGCCGGATTGGTGGCGTCGAAGCCCAGCGGGTCCACGCCCCCGGTGAAACCGGTGTCGACCTTGTTGACGATCAAGTCGGCTTCGCCCGCTAGGAAGGTCAGGGTGGCGTTGCGGGTGTCGTCGGCGGTGTTGGTGTTGAAGTTGAACCCACCCTGGGCATCGCTTCCGGACGCGCCACCGGCGATGGAGAAGCTGGCCGCGTTGGTGAAGACCCGGCCGCCGGCGGTGTTGCCTGAGTTGACGTTCGGACGAATGCTGACCTGCAGGCTTTCGGCCTGGCGGTAGGTCAGGTTGATCGCCGGGCAGGCGATGGTCAGGGTCAGGTCGCCGCCGGTGGGATTGGAGTAGGACGTGCCGCCGGCAGTGACGGTGGCGACCAGGCCCGGCGCGGGGGTGGCCGGGCAGTTGACCGTGCCGGGGGTCCGGGTGGCCGAGCGCAGCACGAAGCCGGCATCGCCCGCCGGGATCACGAAGGTGTCCTGGAACACCACGCCGGGAACCGCCGAGGGCCCCTGGTTGATGTAGGACATCACGTAGTTGCTGTCGACGCCGGCGCGGCCCACGTTGCCGGTGGTGATGTCCTTGGCCGTGGTGGTGACGTTGGCCTCGCGCTCGATGATGACCCAGTCGCGCGCGGTGTTGTTGGCGCCGTTGATCTCGCCGATCGAGCCGGCCACGGCCGGGTCCACGCTGACGGTGGCGGTGTTGCAGCGCGCGCCGGTGGTGGGATTGCCGGTGCCGCAGCTGTTGGCCGCCAGGGTCTGGCCGACGCTGTCGAACAACGGACGGGCGACGGTGAGCACGATGTCGACCGAAGCGCCCGGCGCCAGCGCCGTGGCGCCGGAGCGGCAGGTCACGTTCGCGCCGGACCGGCTGCAGGTCCAGCCCGCCGGCACCGCCCAGGTCACGCCGGTGGCCGGATTGCCGCCGGCCGCGGCCACGAAACCCGGGATCGTGTCGGCAACCACGATGCCGGTGGCCGGCACTGCGTCGGTGATCGCCAGGTTGGTGACGCGCAAGGTATAGGTCAGGCTGTTGGCGCCGACGACCAGGGTGTTGTCCGAGGTGGACGCCGTGCCGTTGGTCCACTTCTCGATCTGCAGGTCGACCCGATCTTCGGTGGTGCGGTTGTTGCCGCTGGCGCAGTTGTTGCCCGGATTGCGATCCTCGTTGACCACGCCGCCGGTCTGCGGCTGGACCGAGCCACCCGAACCGCCGGTACAGGCCTGGTTGGTCAGGGCACCGGACGCGCGCGCACGGGTGACGATGGTCAGGTTGGGCGCGGTCGTGCCCACCCCCAGCGGATAGAGCGAAGCCGCCAGGTCGCAGGTGACCACCTGCTGGACCGCCGCGCTCCAGGCGGCGGGGGCGACCGAGCAACTCCAGTTCGCGTTGCCGCCGCTGAGGTATTCCTCGCCCAGGGCCAGCACGTCGACGACCTGCACACCGCCGATCGCCGCGCGCGGGCCGTTGTTGCTCACCCGGATCGTGGAGGTCATCCGGCTGTCGGTGTCGGAGCCCGTGCCCGGCCACACCGTCACCAGAGTGGGCGTTTTCTGCTTGGTCAGGCTCAGGTCGGCGCCGTCGGCCAGGACGTTGAAGGTGTTGTTGAAGGTGTTGTTGCCGGCGATCGGGTCGGGCGTACCCGAAGCGACCGCAACCGTGTTGGTCACGCTGCCGCTGCTGTTGGGACCGTTGGAGGGAACCGTGGCCTCGATCGTGAAGTCGGCGGTCGCGCCGACGCCCAGGCTGCCCGGATTGGCGCAGCTGCGGGTGGTGGAATCGGGCGACGTGGTGCAGTTCCAGCCGCTCGGCTGGGTGCCGCCGGTCACCAGGAAGCCGGTGGGCAGCACGTCACTCCAGTTCGGGCTCTGGGCGGCGCTGGGGCCCAGGTTGCGGACCTGGACATGGAAGGTCACCGGGCTACCGGCCACCGCGGGGGTCGGGTCGGCGCGCTTCTCGATGGCCAGGTCGGCGCCCGGGGTCACCGAGGTGACGGCCTGGGCCGAGTTGTTGCCCGGATTCGGGTCGGGCACGGCGCTGCCGGCATTGACTACCGCGGCATTGACCACGTTGCCGCTGCCCACGCCGACGCGGGCACGGAAGCTGAAGGAGGAACTGGCGCCGTTGGCCAGCGTGCCCGCATGGGTGGCGGTCATGGTGCCGGGAACGAAGCTCCAGCCGGAGCCGCTGAAGCTGCCGGGTACCAGGGTGACCCCGGCCGGCAGCGTGTCCACCACGTTGAAGCCGCTGGAGGCATTCGGGCCGTCGTTGGTGACGGTCAGGGTGTAGGTGACTTCGCCGCCGCCGATCACCGGATCGGGGGTACCGGTCTTGGCCAGGCGCAGGTCGCCCGCGTTCAGCAGCGTGGTGCGCTCGCTGTTGACGTTGTTGTTGCGCGACGAGTCGCCGTCGAAGAAGGGATGGGTGCTGACGTCCAGGCCACTGATCGCATCGCCGGCGCCCGGCAGGCCCGCGGCGAAGCCGATGGCGCCATGGATGTACACGTCGCCCGGGGTCAGGCCGGCGGTGCCGATCGTCAAGTCGAAGTCGCGCGGCGAGCCGCCCGTCAGGGTGCCGATATTGCAGTGCACGCGGACCGGATTGGTCGCGGCGGCGGTGCAGAACCCCGGCAGGGCCACCGCGGTCGCGCCGGCGGGCAGGTCGAAGATCGCGACCACGTCCGTGGCGGTGTCGACGTCGCCGTTCTCCAGCGACACGTGATAGGTGACTTGGCCTCCGACCGGCGAGGGGTCGTAGATGCCGTCGGACAGGTCGCTGATCAGCAGGTCGGCCGCGGCCGCCGCCGGCGCCCACAGCAACGCCGCACAGAGCGCACTGGCGACCCTGAAACGCCGCCAGGCTGCCCCGGTATCCGTGGCACATTCAGTCCCACGCCGGCCCATGACCGGCTTCCCGTCCTTTCGGTTCACGCTGGTTTTCCCCTGTCGCTCCGCCGGCGATGGCTACGGCCGGCGGGAATCGTTTGCTTGAAGTGCCGGGATCGGGCGCGCTTGCGCCCTCCGGAACTGCCAGGGACGGATCAAGCCCCACGGCAGCCGCCTATTGTTCAAGAATGTGACGGAAATATCAATATTCCCCTCCCGACCCCCGGTTGCAGCTGCTACCTTCGCGCGGAAGCCGCCCGCCGCGACGGCGTCGCCCGTGGGCGACAGGGCACTGCCGGAGGCATTCCCGGTATCCTCCGCGGATGCCACTGCCCCTCCCCTTCCTCCGCTGTGCGATCGCCTTGCTGGCGGCGCTGGCAGCCATCCCCGGGGCCCAGGCCCGCGGCACCATCGACCGGGTCGAAATCCGCGGCCTGGAAGCACACCCGGCGATGGAGAACAACGTGCGCCTGGCCCTGGGCGTGAACACCGCGGTGGGCGAGCAGCAAGGCGAGGCACGCCTGGAGTTCCTCCTGTTCAACGCCGAGCGCGAGGCGCGCCAGGCGCTGGAGCCGTTCGGCTACTACTCGCCGACCATCACCGTCGATTCGCCGCGCGGCGTCGACGACCGCGTCACCGTCGTGGTCCACGTCGACAGGGGCGAACCGGTGCGGGTGCGCGAATCCGACGTGTCCATCCTCGGCCCCGGCGGCGAGGATCCGTACCTGGTCGCCGACATCAAGGCCTTCCGCCCGGCGCCGGGGGAGGTGTTCGACCACACCACCTACGACGCCAGCCGCGACGGCATCAGCCGGCGCCTGGCCGAACGCGGCTACTTCGACGCCGATTTCATGCGCCGCGAGGTGCGGGTCACCCGCGCCGACTTCGCCGCCGACATCGACCTGGCCTGGGACAGCGGCTTCCGCTACGACATGGGGCCGACCACGTTCCACCAGGACTATTTCCGTCCCGGCCTGCTGGAGAAGCTGGTGACCTGGGAGGAAGGCAGCTACTTCCACCAAGGCAAGCTCGACCGGCTGCGGCAGTCGCTGGTCAGGCTCGACTACTTCAGCGCCATCGACATCCAGCCGCGGCCGCAGGACGCCAGCGACGACTTCCGGGTACCGGTCGACGTCAACCTGGTGCTGGCCAAGCGCACCGTCTACAGCGCCGGTCTCAGCTATGGCACCGAGAGCGGCCTGGGCGTGCGCTTCGGCATGGAACGGCGCTACGTCAACAGCCGCGGACACAAGCTGGTCACCGACCTGGACTACGCGCAGAACCGCAAGAACCTGTTGGTCCAGTACCGGATGCCCGCGTTCGCCTGGCTGGACGGCTGGTACACCGTCGCCGCCAGCGCCTACGACGAGCAGACCGACTACATCGACATGCGCCACGTCAAGCTGCTGGCCAGCCGCAGCGGCGAGCTCAACGACCGCTGGACCGCGGTGGCCTCGCTGATCGCGCTGCGCGAGCGCTGGAGCTACGACATGGACGTGACCACCGGCGGGCGCCTGTACAGCTACTCCACCCTGTTCTATCCCGAGGTCACCGGCAACTACATCGGCGTGGACAACCGCCTGTTCCCGCGCCACGGGCTCAGTGCCAGCGTCGCCCTGCGCGGCGGTGCCGACGGCGCCGGCTCGGACACCAGCTTCGTGCAGGGCTGGGGTAGCGCCACCTGGTTCCAGGGCATGGGTGAAGCCGACCGGCTGATCCTGCGCGGCGAAGGTGGCGCCACCTGGACCCGCAACCTGGTCGCGATGCCGCCGAGCCTGCGCTTCTTCGCCGGCGGCGATCGCAGCATCCGCGGCTACGCCTGGCGCGAAGTCGGCCCGCGCACGCCGCCGCCGGACAATTTCGCCCTCGGCGGCCGCTACGTGGTCACCGCCTCGGCCGAGTACGAGCACTACTTCAATGCCGGGCCATGGGGCATGGCCGCGTTCGTCGACACCGGCGACGCCTTCGACGGCAAGAACGACTTCCGGCTGCGCACCGGCGTGGGCCTGGGCGCACGCTGGCGCTCGCCGATCGGCGGCGTGCGCATCGACGTCGCGCGCGGCCTCAACGATCCCGATTCGGTCGTCCAGATCTACCTGAGCCTGGGGGCGAACCTGTGAGCGTGCCGGCCGACGGCGCCGCGCCCCCGGCGCCGCGCCCGCGCTTCTACCGGCGGCGCCGCTTCTGGGTCGGGTCGGGCCTGGGCGTGCTCGCGCTGGCGATCGGGCTGGTGGTGCTGCTGTACTGGCTGCTGCAGAGCGTGGCCGGGCGCGACGTGCTGCTGGCGCAGATCGTGGCGCGCCTGCCGGCGGGCTCCAGCCTGACCTGGGAGAAGGCCGAGGGCCCGATCGCGGGGCCATTGGTGTTCCATGGGCTGGAATTCCGCTACCAGGACTACCGCTTCACCGCGCGGCGCGCGCTGCTGGATCCGGACATCCGCCCGCTGCTGGGCCGGCGCCTGCGCCTGGACGCGCTGGAGATCGAGGGCGCCACCCTGGAGCTGGCCGCCAGCGACGAGCCATTCGAACTGCCGCGCTGGCCCGACTCGCTGCCGGCGATCGAGATGCCGATCCCGATCCAGGCCGACCGCATCGCGATCGACGGCCTGGCCGTGAGTTCCGGCGGCGAACACGCGATCGACATCCGCACCCTGCGCGGCGGGATCGACATCGCCAACGGCTCGCTGCGCGCCGAGCACATCGACATCGACAGCGACCGCGGCCTGTTCTCCCTCCACGGCAGCTACGAGCCGGCGCACGACTACCGCACCGACCTGCTGGCCACCGCGGTGCTGCCGGCGCCGCACGGGCACAGTCCCGCGCGGCTCGGGCTGCTGGCGCGCGGCGACCTGTCGAAGATGGAAGTGGGCATCGGCGGACGGGCGCCGGAACCGCTGCGCGCGACGCTCACGCTCGGCGGCGACAAGGACGCGCCGAACTGGCGGCTGGCCGCGACCAGCGAAGGCCTGGACCCGGCCCTGTTCACCGGCGGCGAACCCTCGGCCGAAGCTTTCACCTTCGATCTGCGCGCCAGCGGCAACGGCGGCGCGGCCGATGTTTCCGGCCAGGTCGGCCGCGGCGACCTGCACCTGGCCATCGCGCCCTCGCACCTGCGCCTGGAAGACCAGGTGCTGACCGTGGCCCCGCTGGCGCTGGACCTGTACGACGGCAGCGTGCGGCTCAAGGGCCAGGCCGACTTCACCGATCCGGAGGATGCCCGCTTCCGCTTCTCGCTCAACGCACAGGGCCTGACCTTCGCGGCCGAGGATCCGGCAGCGCCGGCGGTCGGCCTGGACGCCGCCCTCGGCGTGGCCGGTTCGATGACGCAGTGGGCGGTGTACGGCGACGCCACCCTGAGCCGCGACGGGGAACAGGCCGACGTGGTGCTGGACGTGCGCGGCAACCAATCGCGGGCAACGATCCATTCGCTGCAGGCGACCATGCCCACCGGCACCCTGCAGGCCAGCGGCGAGGCCGGCTGGGATCCGGTGCTGGACTGGGACCTGGCGCTGGTGCTGGATGGATTCGATCCGGGCTATTTCGTCCCCGGCTGGGACGGCAACGTCGACGGCCGCATCGCCACCCACGGCAACGCGCGCGAGGACCGGGGCTTCGATGCCTGGGTGGACGTGCAATCGCTGAACGGGCGCCTGCGCGGCCGGGCGCTGGCCGGCAACGGCAACTTCACCCTGCGCGGCGACCAGGGCGAGGGCCAGCTCGCGCTGCGCCTGGGCGACAGCCACGTGCGCGCCAATGGTCGCGTGGCCGGCGATCGGCTCGACGTCAGCGCGCAACTGCAGCCGTTGCGGCTGGACGACCTGTTGCCCGGCGGCGCCGGCAGCGTCGCGGGTTCGCTGCGCCTGACCGGCACCCGCCAGGCACCGAACCTGCAGGCCAACCTCGAGGGCCGCGGCCTGCGCTGGAACGACTGGAGCGCCAGTGCCCTCGACCTGGACGGGCAGCTGCCGTGGCGCGGCAGCGGCGGCGACCTGGTCCTGCGCGGCAGCGAGTTGCAGGTCGGCATCCCCCTGCAAAGCGTGAACGTGCATGCGCAAGGCGCGGTCGAGCACCTGCGCCTGACGGTGCAGGCCGACAGCCCGCAGACCGCCGGCCTGAACTTCGGCGGGCAGATGCAACGGCGCGGCAACAGCTGGCACGGCTCGATCGACCAGTTGGGAGTGAAGCCGGCGCGCGGCAATCCGTGGATGCTGGAGGCGCCGGCCGCGTTCGTGGTCACCGGCCCGCGCTGGCAGCTGCAGCCCGCCTGCCTGGTCACCCACGACAAGGGCGAAGGACGCCTGTGCGCGCAGGCGGACTGGCCGCGCGAAGGCCTGGCGCTGCACAGCGAACGGCTGCCGCTGACCCTGCTCGAGCCGTGGCTGCCGAACCAGGGCGGGCGGGCGCTGCTGCTGCGCGGCGACGTGCGCCTGGACGCGACCATCCGTCCGCAGGGCAACCGCTGGACCGGCGGCGTGCACCTGGCCTCGCTGGATGGCGGCATGCGTCTGGGCAACAACACCCGGCGCGAGATCGTGCGCTACGACAATTTCACCTTCGACCTGGCATTCGACCCGCAGAAGATCCAGGGCCGCCTGGGGATCGGCTTCCACGGCGATGGCTACCTCGATGCCAGCTTCAACACCGGCTGGGAGCCGTACTCGCCGCTGCACGGCGAGCTGTACACCCACATCTCCTCGCTGTTCTGGCTGGAGCTGTTCTCGCCCGACCTCGTGCGCCCGCGCGGCGTGATCCGCGGCCACATGAGCCTGCGCGGCACCCGCGCCCAGCCGCTGATGGATGGGCAACTGCTGCTGGAGGACTTCGAGGGCGAACTGCCGGCGCTGGGCTTGAGCCTGTCCGGCGGCAGCGGCAGCCTGGACGCGCAACCGGACGGCTCGGCGCGCGTCGCCTTCGCGGTAAGCACCGGCGGCCGCGGCAAGATGATGGTCGACGGCAGCCTGTCCTGGTTCGGCCAGGACACGCCGCTGCAGCTGCACATCCATGGCCAGGACGTGCTGATCGCCAACACGCCGATGCTCACAGCCACCGCCAATCCGGACCTGCAGTTCGGGATGGACGGGGCGACCATGGTCCTGCGCGGCGAAGTCGACGTGACCGATGCCACGCTCAACCTGGAACGGTTCGAACAGGGCGTGTCCACGTCCGTGGACGTGGTGGTGGTCGATCCGGTCGATCCGGAGGAACGGCGCACCGCGCCGCTGGACATGGACCTGGCGCTGGTCCTGTCCAACGACGTGGTCGTCACCGGCTACGGGATGAAGGGCACGACCCGCGGACGCCTGCAGATCCGCGCGCGGCCGGGCCACGAGATGCGCGCCACCGGCGCGCTGGAGATCGGCGGCCGCTACCGCGCCTACGGCCAGGACCTGACCGTCACCCATGGCCAGCTGACCTGGAGCAACAACCTGATCGACGACCCGCGCATCGCGCTGCGCGCCGAGCGCCGCGTGGGCGAGGTGGTCGCCGGCATCAACGTGTCCGGCAGCGTGAGCACGCCGCAGGTCGAGGTCTGGTCCAACCCGGCGATGCCGCAGTCCGAGGCGCTGGCCTACCTGATGCTGGGCCGCAGCCTGGAAGGCGCCACCCGCACCCAGGCCCAGCAGGTCACCGCGACCTCGGCCGCGCTGTCGGCCGGCACCGGCCTGCTCGCCGGGCAGCTCGGCATGCGCCTGGGCTTCGACGACGCCGGGGTGATGCACTCGCGCGCGCTCGGCGGCTCGGTGGTGGGCGTGGGCAAGTACATCACCCCGCGGCTGTACGTCGGCTACGGCGTCTCGCTGGTCGGCGCCGGGCAGGTGGTGATCCTGAAGTTCCTGCTCAACCGCGGCTTCGACGTGGAACTGGAGTCGAGCACGGTGGAAACGCGCACCTCGGTTAACTGGCGCACCGAGCGCTGAGGAGCGACCGGCCGGCAACCTGCCGGCCGGTCGCAACGGTTCCTAGAGCACCAGCGTCTGGATCGCATGCGCCGGGATGGTCACCCGGGTCGAGGCGGTGCCGACGTAGTAGTTGTAGACGATCTCGCGGTCGGTCGGATTCATCACCACCGTGGCCAGCGTCCCGTCGGGATTGAGGAAGGCGGTGGTCAGCAGGTTGCTGCGGCTGCTGGCCGCGCCCACCCGCTGCGCGCCCGGGCGCAGGAACCGGGAGAAATGGCCGATGTACCAGTAGCTGGGGGTGTACACCAGCTCGCCGGTACGGGTGTCGGCATGGATCGGCGAGAAGCAGTAGTTGCCGACATGGTTGGGGCCGCCGGTCTGGTCCAGCAGCATGTTCCAGTCGATCCAGCCGGAAGCGCCGTTGTTGAGGTCGTTGACGATCGAGGTGCCGTAGCGCTCGCCGTTGGACCAGCGTTGCACCTGCGCCCAGTCGAATTTCTCCACCGTGGCCTCGGTCAGCAGCAGCACCTTGTCCGGGTACGACTCGTGCACCCGGCGCACGTTCTCGAACATCGGCTCGAAACCGGCCCAGGTCTCGTACCAGTGGAAGCCCATGCCCCACGCATACTTCGACGCCTCCGGGTCGCCGAAGATGACGTTGGCGCGGTGGACCATCATGTCGCGATTGTGGTCCCACACCACGATTTTGGTGTCGGGATGGGCGCTGGCCTGGATGGTCGGCCCGAGATGGTCCCTGAGGAAATCGCGCTCCTCCTCGGCGGTGAAGAGCATCGACTCCCAGGTCTGCCGGGCCATCGGTTCGTTCTGCACGCTGATCGACCAGATCGGGATGCCTTCGGCGGCGTAGGCATCGATGAACTTCGTGTAATACCGGGCCCAGGCCGCGGCGTATTCCGGCAACAGCTTGCCGCCCTGCAGCATGTTGCCGCTGTCCTTCATGAACGCCGGCGCGCTCCACGGGCTGGCCATCATCGGCAATTGGCCACCGGCGGCCTGGATCGCGCGCTTGATCATCGGGATCCGGTACTTGCGGTCGTGCTCGACCGAGAAGGTCTTCAGGTCGCCGTCGCCGTCCTCGATGTAGGTATAGCTGCCACTGCTGAAGTCCGAGCTGTGGATGGTGGTGCGGGCCAGGGTGTAGCCGATGCCATGCTCCCTGTCGTAGTAGGCGCGCAGGAACTCGGCCTGGCGCTCGGGATCGAGCCTGGCGAAGGTCTCGGCGGTGGCGTCGGTGATCGCGCCGCCGATGCCCAGCAGGGCCTGGAAGCGCCGCGTCGGCTCGACGAAGATCGAATTCTCCGCCTCGGTCAGCGGATGGCCTTCGGCCAGCGGCGCGGTCCGGCTGGGCGCCATCTGCCGTTCCGCATCCTTGGCGGTGGTGTAGACGGCGACGGTCGAACCGGCCGCGGCGATGCCCTGCGCCGGCAGCGCCAGCGCGACCAATGCGGTCAACAGGATGGTTTTCACTGGCGTGCTCCTCGGTCTTTCGTGCGACTGCACGGTTCCATCATGCGAACGGGCCCGTGCCCGGGACGGACTGCTCCCGGACACGGGCCCCGCCGGATCAGGCGCAGGTCACAGCGAGTAGCGGAAGCCGATCAGGTACTGGCGTCCGTACTCGGTGAACTCCTCGGGGAAGAACAGTCCCAGGCCGTTGGAATCGCTGACCTGGGTGCGGAACGGTTCGTTGTTGAGGTTGTTCACCTGGAACATCAGGGTCAGCCCCGACAGCCGGCCCGACTCGGGGAAGTCGTAGCCCAGCTGCAGGTCGACCTGGCGCTCGTTCCTGGTATAGCGATAGCTGCGCTGGCCGAAGATGTAGCTGTACTCGCCGCGGTACGGGTCGCGGAAGCGCTGGCTCACGCGCGCCGAGAACCCATGCTTCTCGTAGTAGACGGTGGCGTTGGCCACGATCTTCGACAGGCCGGGGATCGTGTCGGTGGTGGCTCCGCCATCGGGACTGATGGACGACTCGGTATAGGAGGCGTTGAGCAGCGCACCGAACCCTTCCAGCGAACGGTGGATTTCCTCGCCGCCGATGGCCGTGCTGAACTCCACGCCGCGCAAGGTGCCGCCGGTGCCGTTGGCCGGAGCGGAGAAGATGCCCCAGTCCGAGGCCGGCGGGGTATCGCCCTCGTAGTCGTACCCGGCGAAGTTCCAGGGAATGTTCTTGGTGTAGACGTACGACTCCAGGTTCTTGTGGAAGAACGCCAGGGCCACGTAGCTGGCATCGCCGAAGTACTTCTCCAGCGACAGGTCCACCGAATTGGCCCGGTAGGGCTGCAGTTCCGGATTGCCGCCGCTGCCGGCCCACTCGCCGACGCCGTTGGTGACGGCGACCCACACGCTGCCGTAGGCGCCCATGTCGTTGATGCGCGGACGCATCATCTGCTTGGCCAGGCCCAGCCTCAGGTTCCAGCCATCGCCCCACTCCGCCACCAGGTTCAGGTTCGGCAGGATGTCGGCGTAGGTGGCACCCATCGACTTGACCGCGACCGGGCCGTCGGCCTGGATGTTCACGCCGCTGGAGCGCTGGTCGGTGCGGATGTACTGCACCCCGGCGTCGCCGCGCAGGCGCACCTGGCCGATGTCCATGTCCAGGTTGGCCTTGAAGTACAAGGTGTCGACCTTCTCCTCGATGCCGTAGTCCTTCTGCAGGTCGTCGTTGCTCTCGCTGATGTCGACGTTGTAGACCTGGTACAGCAGCGCGCGCGGATCGAAGCTGAGCACGTTGCCCATGCCGGCGAAGCCCAGGCTGGTGGGCGCGAGCAGGTACGAGGAGCCGACCAGGACCGGCACCCGGCCAGGCAGGTTGGCGAAGTACACGTCGGCGCGCTTGTCCTTGGTGCGCGTGCTGTGGTTGTAGCCGACGTCGTAGCTGCGCAGGAAGTCGGACGATTCCACGACACGGTTCAGGTCCACGCGGAACGACTGCAGCTTGTCGGTCTGCCAGGAGTTCTCCATCCGGCCCTCGTGACCCCAGCCCTGCGGATCCCACAAGTACACCTGGGTCGGGCTGGACAGGTCCGGCAGCGCATAGTGGGCGTTGCCCGGGCCCAGCGGGATCTGGAAGTCCACCGACAGCGGGCCGAGCATGCCGGCGTAGGTTTCCAGCGTGGACTGCTCGCGGTCGGCCTTGGAGTAGCTGGCATCCACGCCCAGCGTATACAGGCCCCACTTGAACTCGTTGTTCCAGCCGATCGCCTGGATCTTGTCCTCGCGGGTGTTGTTGTCGTTGCGCACCACCGGCTGGATGCCGGCCAGGGTGCCGCTGGTGACCACCGGCACGCCATCATGCGGCGTGGTCCGGGCCGCGGTGTAGGTCACTGCGCCGTTGTTCCACCACGGATCGTTGGTGAACATGGTGCCGCGCATGGTCTCGTCCTGGTCGAACCTGGAGTAGTACATGTCCAGGACGCTGTGCCAGGTGTCGTTGGGCTTGAACTCCAGCACCGCCATCACCCCGTCGCGGGTCATGTCGCGGGTCTTGACCCAGCCCTCGGTGCCCTGCAGGGCGATGGCGTCTGCCGGCTTGGCGCCCTGCGGGGCGCCCCACAGGTCGGTGTTGGCCCACCACCAGGACTTGTAGTGGCGTTCCTGGAACGGGGAATCCAGCCGCGCCACGCCGATGGCCACGCCGATGGTGTCGTCAGCGAACTGGTCCACGTACGAGGCCGAGAAGCGGTAGCCCGAGTCGCCGCCGCCGGGGGTCAGGTTGCCCAGCGAGTTCTTCTCGCCCTGGCCGCTGAACACGATCCGGCGCTCGCCCAGATCCAGCGGACGGACGGTCTGCAGGTCGATGGTGCCCGACAGGCCCTGGCCGACCAGCGCCGCGTTGGCGGTCTTGTACACCACCACCGCATTGATCAGCTCGGCCGGGTACTGGTCGAACTCCACGCCACGGCTGTCGCCGGTGCTGACCTGTTCGCGGCCGTTGAGCAGGGTGCCGGCGAACTGTTCGGACATGCCACGGATGTTGATCACTTGTGCCCGGCCATCCACGCGCTGGGTGGCCAGGCCGGGCAGGCGCGAGATCGAATCGGCGATGCTGATGTCGGGCAGCTTGCCCAGGTCCTCGGCCGAGATCGCCTCGACGATGGAAGTCGATTCGCTCTTGGTTTCCACCGAGCTGGCGATGGCGGCACGGATGCCGGTGACGCGGACTTCGTCGAGGGTCTGGACGTCGTCGGTGGTGGTCGCCTGCTCCTGCGCGGAGGCCAGCGGCGAAGCCAGCGCCAGGCAGCAGGCGATGGCCAGGTGGTGCTTGCGCAGTATGCCGGCACCGACGTTGCGATCCGCACGGATCATGGGTGTCATGGTGGCCTCCAGACCGTAGATTGACAGCGCTGTCTTTAATTGGTGGCCCGGGAAATTGTCAATCTAACGTTATTTACGCCACCGCCGAGTGACCAAAAATCAATGACTTGGATGAATCTCGGGTTCAGGCCATGCTGCAACGCAAAATGATCGCGCGAGCCTGCGCAGGCATGGTCTGAGGGCGGGACGGCCCCCGCCGCCCCATTCCTTCCGGACTGTGAGCCTCATGCGAAAGACCCCTGCACCGGCCCTGTGCCTGCTCTGGCTGCTGCTCCTGGCGACGGCGGACGGCATGGCCGCCGGAACCGTGCACGGCTGGGTGACCACCTCCGACCATCGCCTGGCCCTGACGCCGACGGCGCCGATCCCGGTCGCCGAAGGCGCGCCGCATCGATTGCCGCAGCACATCGTGGTGGAGCCGGAGCGCCGCTACCAGACGATGCTGGGCTTCGGTGCATCGCTCACCGACTCGTCCGCATGGCTGATCCGGCACAAGTTGGATCCGGCGCAACGCGACGCCCTGCTGCACGAGCTGTTCGGCCGCGAGCACGGCGGGCTGGGCCTGGGCTTCAGCCGCCTGACCATCGGCGCTTCGGATTTTTCCCGCCACCACTACAGCCTGAACGACCCGCCCGATGGCGCGCCCGACCACGAGTTGCGGCATTTCAGCATCGACCCCAACCGGGACGACGTCATCCCCGTGGCCCGCGCCATGCTCGCGGTCAATCCGCAGCTGAAGATCATGGCCTCGCCCTGGAGCGCACCGGCATGGATGAAGGACAGCAACGCCCTCGTCACGGGGCGACTGCTGCCCGAGCACTACGACGCGTTCTCGCGCTATCTGCTGGCCTACGTGGATGCCTATGCGGCCGAGGGAGTGCCGATCTTCGCCCTGACGGTGCAGAACGAACCGGACTTCGAGCCGGACAGCTACCCGGGCATGCGCCTCAACGCGCCGGCGCGCGCGCGCCTGATCGGCGACCACCTGGGGCCGATGATCGAACGCCGCGGCGACGGGCCGTTGCTGTTCGACTGGGACCACAACTGGGACAAGCCCGAAGAGCCGCTGGCGGTATTGCGCGACCCGGCGGCCGGGCGCTACGTCGATGCCGTGGCCTGGCACTGCTACGGCGGCGAGGTGTCGGCGCAGACGCCGGTGCACGACGAATTCCCGGACAAGGACGCCTACCTGACCGAGTGCTCGGGCGGCGACTGGGAGCCGCTGCGCAGCGGTGGCATCACCGAGCAGGCGCGCACCACGCTCATCGGCGCCGCGCGCCACTGGGCACGCGGGGTGCTGTACTGGAACCTGGCCCTGGACGAGAACAACGGCCCGTACACCGGCGGCTGCGATACCTGCCGCGGGGTGGTGACCATCGACTCGCGCAGCGGCGAGGTCTCGCGGACCGACGAGTACTACATCCTGGCCCATGCCAGCCGCTTCATCCGCCCCGGCGCATACCGGATCGGCTCCAACGAAACCGGCGGCGAGCTGGACAACGTCGCCTTCCTCAACCAAGACGACGGCACGCTGGTCCTGCTGGTGAGCAATTCGGCGCAGCAGCCGCGCAGGTTCAGCGTGGAACAGGGTGGGCGTTCGTTCGAATACGAACTTCCCGCGCGCAGCCTCGGCACCTTCGTGTGGGAGGCCGCCCCGGATCCGGCCGGCGAGCGCTGAGCGCACGCCGCGCAGGGTGCCGCTTGTCAACGGCTTACATCGCCGCGACGCGGTTGCGACAATCGGCGGCCCGCCCCGATGGCGCAGAACCCGCAGCCCATGACCCAGCCGTCCACCGCGCTCGCGCGCAAGATCGTCCAGACCATCGCCGGTGAGATCGGCGCGCAGGCCACCCAGGTGGAGGCCGCGGTCGGCCTGCTCGACGGAGGCGCAACCGTGCCGTTCATCGCCCGCTACCGCAAGGAGGTCACCGGCGGCCTGGACGACACCCAGTTGCGCAACCTGGAATCGCGGCTGGGCTACCTGCGCGAGATGGAGGAGCGCCGCGCCGCGATCCTGGCCAGCATCGAGGAGCAGGGCAAGCTGAGCGGTGAATTGCGCGCGGAGATCGAGGCCGCTGACAGCAAGTCGCGGCTGGAAGACCTGTACCTGCCCTACAAGCCCAGGCGCCGCACCCGCGCGCAGATCGCGCGCGAGGCCGGGCTGGAGCCGCTGGCCGACGGCCTGCTGGGCGATCCCTCGCGCCTGCCGGAGGCGTTCGCCGCCGGCTTCGTCGACGCCGGCAAGGGCGTGGCCGACGCCAAGGCCGCGCTGGAGGGCGCGCGCGCGATCCTGATCGAACGCTGGGGCGAGGACGCGGCGCTGCTGGGCGAACTGCGCGGCTGGCTGGAGGCCAACGGCGTGATCCGCGCCAAGGTGGTGGAAGGCAAGGAAGCGGCCGGCGAGAAGTTCCGCGACTACTTCGACCATGCCGAGCCGCTGGCGAAGATCCCTTCGCACCGCCTGCTGGCGCTGTTCCGCGGTCGCCGCGAGGAGTTCCTGCAGCTGGAGCTGGAACCGGGCGGCGACATCGACGCCGGCAACGCCTATGCCGAAGGCCGCATCGCCCGCCATGCCGGCATCGAGGACCGCGGTCGCGCCGCCGATGCCTGGCTGCGCAACGCCGTGCGCCTGGCCTGGCGCGCGAAGATCCACCTGCACCTGCTGCTGGACCTGTTCAACCAGGCGCGCGAAAAGGCCGAGGCCGGAGCCATCGCGGTGTTCGGCGACAACCTCAAGGACCTGCTGCTGGCCGCGCCGGCCGGCCCGAAGGCGGTGCTCGGCCTGGACCCGGGCCTGCGCACCGGGGTCAAGGTCGCGGCGGTCGATGCCACCGGCAAGCTGGTGGCCACCGACACGATCTATCCGCACGAACCGCGGCGCCAGTGGGACGCGGCGTTGGCCACGCTGAGGAAGCTGTGCAGCACCCACGGCGTGCAGCTCATCGCCATCGGCAACGGCACCGCTTCGCGCGAGACCGACAAGCTTGCCGGCGACCTGCTCAAGCTCGCGCCCGAACTGAAGATGCAGAGGGTCGTGGTCAGCGAGGCCGGCGCCTCGGTGTATTCGGCTTCGGAACTGGCGGCCAGGGAGTTCCCCGGCCTGGACGTGTCGCTGCGCGGCGCGGTCTCGATCGCCCGGCGCCTGCAGGACCCGCTGGCCGAGCTGGTGAAGATCGAGCCCAAGGCGATTGGCGTCGGCCAGTACCAGCACGACGTCGACCAGTACCAGCTCGCCCGTGCGCTGGACGCCCGGGTCGAGGACTGCGTGAACGCGGTGGGCGTGGACGTGAACACCGCCTCGGCCGCGCTGTTGGCGCGCGTGTCCGGCCTGTCGGCCACGGTGGCCGAAAATATCATCGCCCACCGCGACGCCAACGGCCGCTTCGCCTCGCGCAAGGCCTTGCTGAAGGTGCCGCGCCTGGGCGAGAAGACCTACGAACAGTGCGCCGGCTTCCTGCGCATCGCCGACGGCGAGCAGCCGCTGGATGCCTCCTCGGTCCATCCGGAAGCCTATCCGGTGGTCGAGCGCATCCTCGCCGGCAGCGGCCGCCAGGTGAAGCAGGTCATCGGCGACAGTGCCTTCCTGCGCTCGCTCAAGGCCGAGCAATTCACCGACGCGCGCTTCGGCCTGCCGACCGTGCGCGACATCCTCAGGGAACTGGAGAAGCCCGGCCGCGACCCGCGTCCGGAATTCAAGGCGGCGAAGTTCGCCGAGGGCGTGGAGGACATCAGGGACCTGCGGCCCGGCATGGTGCTGGAGGGCGTGGTCAGCAACGTCGCCGCGTTCGGCGCCTTCGTCGACATCGGCGTGCACCAGGACGGCCTGGTCCACATCTCGGCGCTGTCGGACCGCTACGTGAAGGATCCGCGCGAGGTGGTGAAGGCCGGCGACATCGTCAAGGTCAAGGTGCTGGAGGTGGACGTGACGCGCAAGCGCATCGCCCTGACCCGGCGCCTGGACGATGAACCGGGAGCGCAGGACGCACGCGGCGAGCGCGACAGCCGCAATGGGGACCGCGCACGCCCGGCCAAGGCCGGCGCCCGTTCCGGTGGCGCGCCGCGCGGCGATGCCGGCTCCCCACGGGGCCAGCGCCAGGACCAGCCCGCTCCGTTCAACAGCGCGATGGCCGATGCGTTGAGCCGCGCCCGCCGTGGCTGAGCGGACACGGCCCGGCCTTGGCACCGGGTCGCTGCCAAGGCGGCAGGATCGGGCGCACCCCGTGCCGCGTGGCTACATCCAGGCACAGTCCCAGAACGGGTAGCCGCCGAAGTCCTCGATCCGTCCCGCGCGCAGCGCCCCGGCGACGAACTGGCGCGAGGCCACGCGCAGATCCTCGTCCTGGTCCAGCGCACGGCAATCGAAGGCCGGCTCCCACAGCGGTCCGGCCCGGGCCAGCATCCGGTTCACCTGCGCGCCCGCGGTCGCCTTCATCCGCGAGACCACCGTCGCCAGCGCAGTCCGTTCGCCCGGCTGCAACAACCAGTGCACCCGCCCGGGCATCAGCACCCAGGCCAGCAGCGCGGCGTCGCCGCGCGCCGACGGCTGGCGGAAAGCACGCACCGCCTCGCAGGCAACGTGGAAGCTGGAGAACCAGGGCTGGTGCCCACGGGTGGCCACGACGACATGGCAGGCGCGACCGGGCAGCGGCATCCGGCCATGGCGCAGGACGCGATGGCCGTGGAACCGCTGTTCGACATGCATGTCCATGCCGCCAGCTTGCTGCCGCCGCGGGGGATGCGACAGCCGCGCCGCACGCAGCGGCGTGTAGGAATCCACCCTCGTGGAAGCGGGCGGATCGAGCGGGGCTGCGTCAGCCCGCCGCGGCGGCGGCGAACTCCTCGTAGGCGGCCAGCGCGTGGGCGGCATACATCAGCGACGGGCCACCGCCCATGTACACGGCCACGCCGAGCATCTCGCGGAATTCCTCGGGGGTGGCGCCCAACCGCACCAGTGCCTTGGCGTGGAAGCCGAGGCAATCATCGCAGCGCGCGGCCACGCCGATCGCCATCGCGATCAATTCCTTGGTCTTCTCGTCCAGTGCGCCGGGAGCCAGCGCGGCCTTGCTCAGCGCGCCGAAGCCCTGCATCACCTCGGCATTGTGGGTGCGCAGGGCGGTCAGGTTGCGCGAGACGTCGCGGGTCAGGTCTGTGTAGGAAGCAATTGCGGTCATGGCGTTCTCCTCTGGAATCCTGGGTTCAGGTGCGAAGGGCCTGCGGAATCGCCCGCCCTTCGCAAGCTACGGTGTTCAGTGCCGGCCATGGATCAGCGGCAACCCGGCCGCCGCCCAGGCGGCCATGCCACCGCTCACGTTCACGTAGCGGCGACGGGTGTCGGAAGCGAGTGCGGCCCGGGCCGCGCGCGAGCGCATGCCGCTATGGCACACCAGCAGGATTTCCGGCGTATCGGCCACCAGGCCGAGCGCGTCGATGGCAGCCGCGCCCTGGGCGCGGATCCGCCCCAGCGGCAACGGCACCGCGCCGGGAGCATGGCCACCGGCGAACTCCCCCGGTTCGCGCACGTCCACCAGCACCGCGCCCTGGTTGATCCGCCGCACCGCCTCCTGGGGACCGATATCCTCGCCGCCGGCCCCGAACAATCCCTTCAGCCAACCGATCACGCTCCACTCCTCCTGTTGCCGTTGCGCGCACCCGCCGGACCGGCCGGTGCGCAGTAGATGCCGTGCAGGGTATGCATTACCGCCGCGGCCGGGCCGGGTGCGAGCGAGTAGTAGATGGTCTGCGCATCGCGCCGGGTCGCGACCAGGCCTTCCTCGCGCAACACCGCGAGGTGCTGGGACAGCGCCGACTGGCCCAGGTCGAGCAGGCTCTGCATTTCGCCGACCGAGCGTTCGCCGGCGGCCAGCAGGCACAGCACCTGCAGCCGGCGTTCGTTGGCCAGCGCCTTGAGCAGTTGCGCCGCATCGCCGGCGTGCGCGTGCATCGCCTCCAGGTCGAACTCGAATTTCGCCAGGGCCTTGGCCATCGTCATTCCATGCTCATGGGCAGGCCCGCATTGCGCCACGCCTGGAAGCCGCCGGCAAGCGAACCCACGGCAGCCACCCGTTCGTCGACGGTCATGGGCATCCGGGAGTCTCCTTTATTTCAGTTGACTCTAATATAAGCTAGTGCTAATTTAATTGCAACCGGACTCCAAGGCCCGCTCCGCGGGCTGGCCGGCAAGTGGAGGGGATTCCATGGCACGCATCGTGGTACTGGGCGCAGGCATCGGCGGCATGAGCGCCGCCTACGAACTGCGCGGCACGCTCGGCCCCGATCCGGCGATCACCGTGATCGGCGAGGGCGACCTGTTCTCGTTCACGCCGTCCAACCCGTGGGTGGCGGTGGGCTGGCGCAAGCCCGGCGACGTGCAGTTGCCCGTGGCCGCCCACCTGGCGAAGAAGAAGATCGCCTTCGAAGGCGTGGGCGCGGAGAAAGTGGAACCCGAGACCAATCGCGTGCTGCTGCGCGACGGCCGCCACATCGAGTACGACTACCTGGTGATCGCCACCGGCCCGCGGCTGGCGTTCGACGAGATCCCCGGCCTGGGCCCGGAGGGCGGGTTCACCCAGTCGGTCTGCACCACCGCGCACGCGAACAGCGCATGGGACGCCTACCAGGCGTTCCTGAAGGATCCCGGCCCGATCGTGGTCGGCGCCGCGGCCGGGGCGAGTTGCTTCGGCCCGGCCTACGAGTTCGCGATGATCCTCGACAGCGACCTGCGCAAGCGCAAGCTCCGGCACAAGGTGCCGATGACCTACGTCACCCCGGAGCCGTACATCGGCCACATGGGCCTGGGCGGCGTCGGCGACTCCAAGGGCCTGCTGGAGGCCGAACTGCGCCAGCGCCACATCAACTGGATCGTCAACGCGAAGATCGCCGCGGTCCGCGACGGCGAGATGGACGTGGCCGAGATGACCGACGACGGCCAGCCGAAGAAGACCCACGTCCTGCCGTTCCGCTATTCGATGGTGCTGCCGGCCTTCACCGGCGTGGACGCGGTGCGCGGGATCGAGGGCATGGGCAACCCGCGCGGCTTCGTGCTGATCGACAAGCACCAGCGCAATCCCACCTACCGCAACATCTTCTCGCTGGGCGTGTGCGTGGCGATCCCGCCGGTGGAGCAGACGCCGGTGCCGACCGGCGCGCCCAAGACCGGCTTCATGATCGAGTCGATGTGCACCGCCATCGTGCACAACATCCAGGCCGAACTGCAGGGCAAGCCGGCCACCGCCGAAGCCACCTGGAACGCGATCTGCCTGGCCGACATGGGCGATACCGGTGCCGCGTTCGTGGCCCTGCCGCAGATCCCGCCGCGCAACGTGACCTGGGCCAAGGTCGGCAAGTGGGTGCACCTGGCCAAGGTCGCCTTCGAGAAGTACTTCCTGATGAAGATGAAGTCCGGCAATACCGAGCCGGTCTACGAGAAATACGTGCTCAAGCTGCTGGGCATCATGCGCACCCACTGAATCCCTTTCCGCAACACCTGCAACCAAGGAGCTGTCGCAATGAACGTCGATCGTGCCATTTTCGCCTTCGCCGGCATCATGGTCCTGGCCAGCCTGCTGCTGGCCCATTTCTTCTCGCCGCTGTGGCTGTGGCTCACCGCCTTCGTCGGCGCCAACCTGCTGCAGTCGAGCATCACCGGCTTCTGCCCGGCGGCGATCGTGTTCCGCAAGCTGGGCCTGTCCAGCGGCTGTGCCTTCAAGTAATCCGTACCGAAACCGGGAGCCTGGCGTGGACCTGCAAACGAACAAGCGCAGCAAGTGGCTGGTGCCATTGCTGCTGGCCAGCGCGCTGGCCGCCTGCGGCGGCAAGCCGCAGGCGCATGCACCGGCGGCGATCGAGGGCCTGGACACCCTGGTCGTGGACGCCGGCGAAGCCAGCGGCGGTCGCGCCTGGGACGGCGTGGTCGAAGCCGTGCGCCAGGCCACGCTGTCGGCGCAGACCAGCGGCCGCGTGCGGGAAGTGCTGCACGACGTCAACGAAACGGTGGCCGCCGACGAAGTGCTGGTACGCCTGAGCGCGGTGGAGCAGCAGGCCGGCGCCGACAGCGCACGCGCCCAGTTGCGCGCGGCCGAGGCCGCCGCCGCCGAGGCCGACAGCACCCACAAGCGCTTCCAGTCGCTGGCCGGCGACCGCTACGTTTCGCAGGCGCAACTCGACCAGGTGCGCGCCGCGCGCGACGCGGCGTTCGCCGCGCGCGACGCCGCGCGCGCCCAGGTGGCCAACGCCGGCCAGCAGGCCGCCTACACCACCGTGCGCGCGCCCTATGCGGGCATCGTCAGCGCACGCGACGTGGAACCGGGCGAGAGCGTGGGCACCGGGCAGCTGCTGATGACCGTGTTCTCACCCGAAGCGCTGCGGATCGAGGTGAGCCTGCCGCAGGCCGAGGCCGAACTGGTGCGTGCGCAGCCGCAGGCGCGGATCCTGTTCGCCGACGGCCGCAGCGTCGACGCCTCGGAGGTGACCGTGTTCCCGGGCGCCGACCCGGCCACCCATGCGGTCAAGGTCCGGGTGCAATTGCCGTCGCTCGATCCGGTGCCGCGGCCCGGCGTCACCGCAAAGGTCGCGTTCCCGGCGCTGGTCGGCGCCGCCTACCCGCGCGTGCCCGAATCGGCGCTGGTACGGCGCGGCGAGGTGAACGCGGTGTACGTGCTGGACGAGGGCCGCCTGTCGCTGCGCCAGTTGCGCCTGGGCGAACGCGGCGACGGCTCGGTCGAGGTCATCGCCGGCCTCAAGCCGGGCGAGACCATCGCCGCCGATCCGGTGGCCGCGGTGCAGGCACTGGTGGCCGCGCGCCAGGACGGCAAGTGACATGGGCGACGACACGACGGCTCACGACATGAACGCCCAGGACACCCACGATCACGGCCTGCACGCGCAGAGCACTCCCGCGCAGGAGGCGCCGCGCCTGGGCATTTCCGGGCGCATCGCGCGCTACTTCCAGGACAACCCGCTGACCCCGATCCTGGCCCTGCTGGGCCTGCTGCTGGGCCTGGTCGCGGTGGCGATCACCCCGCGCGAGGAGGAGCCGCAGATCGACGTGACCATGGCCAACGTCATCGTGCCCTTCCCCGGCGCCGACGCGCACCAGGTCGAGCAGATGGTGGCCTTCCCGCTGGAGCAGAAGCTGTCCGAGATCGAGCAGGTCAAGCACACCTACTCGATCAGCCGCCCGGGCATGGCCGTGCTCACCGTCGAATACGAGGTGGGCGTAGAGCGCCAGCCGGCGCTGGTGCGCCTGTACGACAAGGTGTTCTCCAACCAGGACTGGCTGCCGCAGGGCCTGGGCGTGGGCCAGCCGATCGTCAAGCCCAAGGGCATCGACGACGTGCCGGTGATGTCGCTCACGCTGTGGACCGACGATGCCCAGCGCGGCGCGATCGACCTGGCGCAGGTGGCACATAGCCTGGAAAACGAACTCAAGCGCATTCCCGGCACGCGCGAGGTCTTCACCGTGGGCGCGCCGGACCGCGCGGTGCTGGTGACGCTGGATCCGGCACGGCTGGCCAGCCATGGACTGACCGTGGGCGACCTGGCCGGCGCGTTGCAGTCGGCCAACCTCGCCCGCCAGGCCGGCGAGCGGGTCGGCCCCGACGGCGTGGTCCAGGTGTCTTCCGGCAGCTTCCTGGCCGACCGCGACGACGTCGCCGGACTGGTGCTCGGCGTGTCCGGCGGCCAGCCCGTCCGCTTGCAGGACGTGGCCACGATCACCGATGCGGCCGACACGCCCGTCAGCTACGTCTGGCACGGCGCGCCGGCCGGACGCGACGGCCCGGCCAGCGGCATGGCCCCGGCCGTCACCCTGGCCGTCGCCAAGAAGCCCGGCGCCAATGCCACCGACATCACCCGCGAAGTACGCGAACGGATCGAGTCGCTGCGCGGCCAGGTGATTCCGGAAGGCGTGAACGTGGTCGTCACCCGCGACTACGGCCTCAGCGCCAGCGACAAGGCGCAGACCCTGATCAAGAAGCTCATCTTCGCCACCAGTTCCGTGGTGCTGCTGGTGCTGTTCGCGCTCGGCAGGCGCGAGGCGATCGTGATCGGCACCGCGGTGATCCTGACCCTGGCCGCGACCCTGTTCGCGTCCTGGGCGATGGGCTTCACCCTCAACCGGGTCTCGCTGTTCGCGCTGATCTTCTCCATCGGCATCCTGGTGGACGATGCGATCGTGGTGGTGGAGAACATCCACCGGCACATGGCCCAGGGGGGAAAGACGCTGCGCGAGGCGATCCCGCCGGCGGTGGACGAGGTCGGCGGCCCGACCATCCTGGCCACCTTCACCGTGATCGCCGCGCTGATGCCGATGGCCTTCGTCAGCGGGCTGATGGGGCCGTACATGCGGCCGATCCCGATCAACGCCTCGGTCGGCATGCTGCTGTCGCTGCTGATCGCGTTGATCGTCACGCCGTGGCTGTCGCTGAAGCTGCTCAAGCGCCACGGGCCGGCGCAGGCCGGCCACCACGACACCGCGCCGGTGCTGGCCGCGCGCCTGCACCGCCTGTTCGAATGGCTGATGACGCCGTTCCTGGAGGTCGAGCGCGGCAAGCGGCGGCGGCGGATGCTGTTCGGCGGCATGGCCGCGCTGGTGCTGGTGGCCGCCAGCCTGGCCGGGTTCAAGCTGGTGGTGCTGAAGATGCTGCCGCTGGACAACAAGTCCGAACTGCAGATCGTGGTCGACCTGCCCGAAGGCCGCACCCTGGAAGACACCGCCGCGCTGCTGTCCGAACTGTCCGGCGTCCTCGACCGCACCCCGGAAGTGCTCGACTACCAGGCCTACGCCGGCACCGCCGCGCCGATCAACTTCAACGGCCTGGTGCGCCAGTACTACCTGCGCAGCGGCGCCAACCTGGGCGACCTCCAGGTCAACCTGGTCGACCGCCATGATCGCAAGCGCAAGAGCCACGAGATCGCCGTGGAACTGCGCCCGCAACTGGCCGCAATCGGCCAGCGCCACGGCGCCTCGGTCAAGGTGGTGGAAGTGCCGCCCGGTCCGCCGGTACTCTCGCCGATCGTGGCCGAGGTCTACGGCCCGGACTACGACCGCGCGCGTTCGCTGGCCCGCGCCCTGGAGCAGCGCTTCCTGGCCACCGACGGCATCGTCGACGTGGACACCAGCGTGGAGGCCGACGCCGTGCGCGACGTACTGGCCGTGGACCGGGTGCGCGCCGCGCGCCTGGGCGTGTCGCAGGCGGCCATCGCCGAGACCATCGCCTCGGGCCTGCAGGGCCTGGACGCCAGCCACCTGGTGGACGACGCCTCCAAGTACCCGCGCCCGATCCGGCTGCGCCTGCCGGCTTCGCAGCGCGACACCCTGGACGACCTGCTGTCGCTGCGCGTGCGCGGCGGCGAAGGCCAGCTGGTGCCGCTGTCGGAACTGGTGCAGGTGCGCAAGGACGGCTGGGACGGCGCCATCCACCACAAGGACCTGCTGCCGGTGGTCTACGTGACGGGCGACGAGAGCAGCCGGGTCGACAGCCCGCTGTACGGCATGTTCGACCTGGTCGGCCAGGTCTCCGGCGAAGCCATCGGCGGCCAGCGGATGGAGCAGTTCTTCGTGCGCCAGCCGCCGGGCACCTCCGCCTTCTCGATCAAGTGGGACGGCGAATGGCAGATCACCTACGAGACCTTCCGCGACATGGGCATCGCCTACGCGGTAGGCATGGTCCTGATCTACCTGCTGGTGGTGGCGTACTTCCGCGACTACCTGGTGCCGCTGGTGATCATGGCGCCGATCCCGCTGACCGTGATCGGAGTGATGCCCGGGCATGCGCTGATGGGCGCGCAGTTCACCGCCACCTCGATGATCGGCATGATCGCGCTGGCCGGGATCATCGTCCGCAACTCGATCCTGCTGGTGGACTTCATCAACCACCTGATCGAACGCGGACACACGCCCGAGCAGGCGGTGATCGACGCCTGCGCGGTGCGCGCCCAGCCGATCGCGCTGACCGCGCTGGCGGCGATGGCCGGCGCCACCTTCATCCTGGACGACCCGATCTTCAACGGGCTTGCGATCTCGCTGATCTTCGGCATCCTCGTGTCCACCGTGCTTACCCTGGTGGTGATCCCGCTGCTGTACTACTCGCTGCTGTCGCTCCGTTCGCGCAAGCGCGGGCAACAAGAGGAGGCTTTCGCATGAGTCCGGTTCCCTTCCGCACCGCCCTGCTGGCCGCGTGCCTGGCCAGCGTCGTCGCCGGCTGCGCACGCCAGCCCGATGCGGCGGCGGCGAACGACTCCGCCGCGGCCCCGACACCGCAAGCGGCGCCTGCCGAAGCCGCCCCACCGCAGGAAGACGCCGACCTGGCCCGTGCCAAGGCCGCAGCGATGGCCTTCAGCGGCCAGCTGCGCGGTGAACTGCAGGCGGCGATGGCCGCCGGCGGCCCGACCGCGGCAGTGGAGGTCTGCAACGAACGCGCCCCGCGCATCGCCGAGGCGGTGATGGCCGAGCATGGCGTACGCCTGGGCCGCGTCGCCCTGCCCGGGCGGAACCGCAATCCGGCGCAGGCGGCGGACGGATGGCAGCTCGACACGTTGCGCGCGTTGCAGCAGGCGGTGGACGGCGGCGGCGCGGCGGGCGAACAGATCGCGGTGATGCGCGACGGCCTGCCCGATGGCGTGGCCCTGCGGATGATGCGCGGCATCGCCACCGAACCGCCCTGCCTGGCCTGCCACGGCAAGGACGTGGCCGAAACGGTGCGCGCCGCCATCGCCGAACGCTATCCGGACGACCACGCCACCGGCTTCGCCCTGGGCGACCTGCGCGGCGCGCTGTGGGTGGAGGTACCATCGGCGACGCCCGCACCGACGGGAGGCACGCCATGAACGCCGACGCCACCATCAAGGTCGCCTGCCCGCACTGCAACGTCATCAACCGCGTGACCGCCGGGCGCCTGTCCGAGGCGCCACAGTGCGGTCGCTGCCGCCAGCCGCTGTTCGCCGGCCATCCGCTGGCACTCGAATCGGACGCGGCGTTCCAGGCGCATGCGGCCAAGAGCGAACTGCCGCTGCTGGTGGACTTCTGGGCACCGTGGTGCGGCCCGTGCCGGATGATGGCGCCACACTTCGAAGCCGCCGCGACGCAACTGGAACCGACCATGCGCCTGGCCAAGCTCGACACCGAGGCCCATCCCGGCCTGGGCAGCCGCTTCGGCATCCGCAGCATCCCCACGATGGCACTGTTCAAGGCCGGCCGCGAGATCGGGCGCGTGTCCGGCGCCATGCCGTCCGGCGAGATCGTCCGCTGGGCCCGGGCGCAGCTCGCGCAGGCCTGACCGGGAGGGAGTCGCCATGACCCGCATCGTCGTCCTCGGCAGCGGCTTCGCCGCACTCACCGTCGTCCGCCGACTGCGCCGGCTGCAGGTCGATGCCGAGATCACCGTGGTCTCGCCACGCAACGAGCTGGTCTACCTGCCCAGCCTGATCTGGCTGCCGTCGGGCGAAAGGCACGGCGACGAACTGCGCATCCCCCTGGCCGGGTTCTTCGAACGCATGCGCGTGCATTGGCACCCGGGCAGCGTGCTGCAGGTGCTCGAAGGCGGGCGCCGCGTGGTCACCGACAACGGCGAACTGGGCAACGACATCTTGGTCGTCGCCGCCGGCGGCCGCTACCTGCGCAAGCTGCCCGGGATCGAGCATGCGCTCGTGCCCTGCGAAGGCATCGCCTCGGCCGAGGCCATCCGCGACCGGCTGGCGGCGATGGATGGCGGCACCATCGCGATCGGTTTCGCGTCCAATCCCAAGGAGCCGGGCGCGGTGCGCGGCGGGCCGATGTTCGAATTCCTGTTCGGCATCGATACCCTGCTGCGCCGCCAGGGCCGCCGCGACCGGTTCAAGCTGGTGTTCTTCAATCCCTCGAAGGAACCCGGGCAGCGCCTGGGCCCGACCGCGGTGCGGAAGATGCTGGGCCGGATGCGCGAACTCGGCATTGAAACCCACCTGGGCCACAAGCCAATCCGCTTCGAGGCGGACAAGGTGGTCACCGAAGGCGGCGAATTCGCCGCCGACCTGATCCTGTTCATGCCCGGGCTCACCGGCCCGGCGTGGCTGGACGAGAGCGAGTTGCCGCGCTCGCAAGGCGGCTTCGTCGCCGCCGACGAACATTGCCGCGCGCGCGGCCTGGAGCAGGTGTTCGTGGCCGGCGACATCGGCAGCTATCCCGGCCCGGACTGGATGGCCAAGCAGGCGCACCAGGCCGACCTGCAGGCCGAAGCGGTGGCGAAGAACATCGCCGCCGGCTTGCGCGGCGAACCCGCCAGACACGGCTTCAAGACCGAACTTGCCTGCATCGTCGATACGCTCGACGGCGGTCTGCTGGTCTACCGCAGCGAATCGCGCACCTTCACCTCGCCGCGTTCGCGCCTGTTCCACTGGCTCAAGCGCAAGTTCGAGGACCGCTACCTGAAGGCCTATCGTTGAACCCGCCCGGCCCGTTCGCGATGCGCGCGGTGCCGCCCGCTACCAGTCCAGCGCCAGATTCACCGCGAAACTGCGCCCCGGCTGGGTATGGAAGCCGAGGCCGTCGTCACCGGCGCCCAGGCCGCGCACGCTGGCCCACTCCCAGTAACGGCGGTTGCCGACATTGAGCAGGGCGGCGTTGACCCGCACGTGCGGGCCGGCCTCGTACCAACCGTACAGGTCGAAGCGGGCGTAGCCGGGCGGGGCGAACAGCGGCCCGACGCCGTGATCGATGCGGCGCATGCCGCGTACCGCCACCATCGCGCCCTCGCCGCCCCAGCGCCCGTTGCCGCCGTCGTAGCGCAGCCCCAGGGTGGCGCGCGGCGGATCGACACTGTTCAGCGGCAGGTTGCGGCGGGTGTCGTCGCCTTCGCTCCAGGCCATCGCGCCGCGCACCTGCCAGTCGCCGGCGCCGGCCGGCGCGACCGGCAACTGCCACAGCAGGTCGGCTTCGACGCCGCGGATGCGCGCGCGGTCGCGGTTGACCGACTGGAACACCAGCGCGCCGGTGGCCGGGTCGATGCCGAGGTTGGCACGCGACTCGATCAGGTCGCGGTAGCGGTTCTCGTACAGCGAAGCGCTGACGCGCAGGTCGCTGCCGACGTAGCGCCAACCCAGTTCCAGGCCCTGGCTGCGCTCCGGGCGCAGGTCGCGGTTGGCGCGGACCTCGTAGTTGTAGACCGGCAACGCCAGGCCGATGTTGACATCGCCGAACGGCGGCGCACGGAACCCGCGCGCATACTGGGCGAACACGCTGTGGCCGTTGCCGAACATCCAGCGCAGCGCCAGTCGCGGCGTGGTCTGCCGGGTCTCCACGTCCACCGGCGGGTTGTCCGGGAAGTCCTCCAGGTAGATCGCGTCCGGATGCGCGCGCAGCCGGTTCCACTCCGCACGCAGGCCGGGCACCACGGCGAAGTGCTCGCCCAGGCGGATCTCGTCCTGCCAGAACAGCGCGATGCTGTCGGCGTCGGTGTTGGGGAAATCGCGCACCGGCAGGTGCTCGCCCAGGATGGTCTGGCTGGTCTTGCCGGTGGCCAGGTTGGTCTCCAGGCCGTCGCGCAGGCCCTCGTAGCGGGTGCGCGACAGATCCAGGCCATACACGTGCCAGTGCTTCGCCCGCGCGCCCTCGTGCCGGGCCTGGCCCAGCAGCGACCCACCGACCGCGTCGGCCGCGTAGTCGAAGCGGCGCCAACGCAGCGATTCGAACGGCGTGGCGCGGTCGGGAAGGCGGTACTGGTCGCTGTCCTGGCGGATGTCGGTGCTCTGCCAGTACGCCTGCGCCTCCAGGGTCTGCATCCATGCGCGCGCCGGAGTCCATTCGCCGCCCAGGCTGGCGCGACTGCGGCGCTGGCGGTCGTCGGCGCCCAGGCGGTAAGTGGTGCTGAAGCGGCCGCTGCCGAAGCGCAGCGAATTGACCTCGGTCTGGCGCGAGGCATCGCTGGCGTCGAAGGTCAGGGCGTAGCGGCCGCTGCCCTTGGCATCGCCGCGCGCCAGCTTGGCCAGCACGCTGCGGCGGGTGTAGTCGGTCGGGTTGGGACCGTCCTCCGCACGCCAGGCGCGGTTGCCGGTCTCGTGCCCGCGGCGCTCGGCGGCCATGGCCATCGCCTGCCAGCCGCCGGACGATTCGCCGGCCCAGCGCGCCGAGGCCAGCCAGCTGTCGTCCATGTCGTCGTAGCCCAGGCGGGCACCGACATAGCTGCCGTCGCCACCGCGCGCCAGCAACTGCTCGGGATCCAGCGTGCGGAACGAGACCACGCCGGCGAGCGCATCGCTGCCGTACAGGGTCGAGGCCGGGCCGCGCTGGATCTCCACCCGCTCCACCGCCTCCAGGTCCACCAGGTCGCGGCCGGCCGAGGCGAACTGGCCGATGCTGTAGTCGTCGGCCAGGGGAACCCCATCGATCAGGATCCGCACCCGGTTGCCCTCCAGGCCGCGGATGGCGAAGCCGCGCGCGCCCCAGCGGTGGCCATCGGCCACCACCGAAATGCCAGGCACGTAGCGCACCAGGCTGGCCGGGTCGCGCACCAGGCGCCGGTCCAGTTCCTCGCGCTCGATCTTGGACACGCTGGCCACGACCTGGCTGATCGGTTCGGGGGCGCGGCTGGACACCACCACCACCGTGTCGAGGTCGGTGATCGGATCGGCGGCGCCAGGCGCCTCTGCGGCGGCGGAGGTGGCGGAGGCAGCGAGCAACAGGGGGATGGCGAGGCGGGCGGAGGACACGGCGAGCGGACACGACTTGTGGAGTTGGGAAACATTCTCGCTTGTGGGTGCGCGGTTTCCCAGCAATTCCGGGCCTTTCGCTGCGAGGCTTGACCTACGTCAAAGCCGCCCCCCCGGGCATGCGGACAATCGAACATGTCCGCAACCCAGAGTTGCCTTTCGCAATGGCGATATCCATGAAACGCACGACACTCGCCCTGACCGTTCCCCTGCTCCTGGCCGCATCCGGGGCGTTCGCCGCCGACCAGCCGAACGGCGAGAAGGTCTTCCTCGACAACTGCGCCGCCTGCCACCAGCCGGACGGCAAGGGCCTGCCCGGTGCGTTCCCGCCGCTGGCCAAGTCCGACTGGCTGGCCAGCAAGACTCCCGCCGAGGTCGCCTCCACCGTGCTCACCGGCCTGCAAGGCGAGGTCGTGGTCAACGGCCAGACCTTCGACAGCCTGATGCCGGCACAGAGCCACCTGAGCGATGCCGACATCGCCGCGGCCGTCACCTACATCCGCGGCCAGTGGGGCAACCCCGGCGGCAGCATCAGCGCCGACGAGGTCAAGGCACTGCGCGCCAAGCTGGCGGTGTCCACCGACCCGGCCCAGGGCCAGATCCATCCCAACACCAGCCAGGCCCAGGCTGCCTACGAAGGCGCGCCGAGCACCCTCACCGGCACCGACATCAAGCAGGTGCGCACCCCGGGCGCACCGGACATGACCGAGGCCGAGTTCGCCCGTGCCTCCGAGATATTCTTCCAGCGCTGTGCCGGCTGCCATGGCGTGCTGCGCAAGGGTGCCACCGGCAAGCCGCTGACCCCCGACCTGACCCAGGCCCGCGGCACCGATTACCTCAAGGCGCTGATCACCTATGGCTCGCCGGGCGGCATGCCCAACTTCGGCACCGGCGGCGAATTGACCGCCGACGAAGTCAACCTGATGGCCAAGTTCCTGCAGCACACCCCGCCGAACCCGCCGGAGTGGGGCATGAAGGAAATGCGCGGCAGCTGGAACGTGATCGTCCCGCCGGAGAAGCGGCCGACCAAGCAGATGAACAGCTACAACCTCGACAACGTGTTCGCGGTGACCCTGCGCGACTCGGGCGAGGTCGCCCTGATCGACGGCGACACCAAGAACATCATCAACATCATCAAGACCGGCTACGCGGTGCACATCTCGCGCGTCTCGCACTCCGGCCGCTACATCTTCACCATCGGCCGCGACGGCAAGATCGACCTGATCGACCTGTGGATGAAGGTCCCCGACCGCGTGGCCGAGATCAAGATCGGCCTGGAGGCGCGCTCGGTCGAAACCTCCAAGTTCCCGGGCTTCGAGGACAAGCTGGCCGTGGCCGGCGCCTACTGGCCGCCGCAGTACGTGATCATGGACGGCGCGACCCTGGAACCGATGAAGATCGTCTCCACCCGCGGCATGACCGTGGACACGCAGGAGTACCACCCCGAGCCGCGCGTGGCCGCGATCGTCGCCAGCCACGAGCACCCGGAGTTCATCATCAACGTCAAGGAAACCGGCCAGGTGCTGCTGGTGGACTACTCCGACGTGGACAGCCTCAAGACCACCACCCTGCAGGCGGCGCGCTTCCTGCACGACGGCGGCTGGGACGCGAGCAAGCGCTACTTCCTGACCGCTGCCAACCAGAGCGACAAGATCGCGGTGATCGACTCCAAGGACCAGAAGGTCACGGCGCTGATCGACGTGGGCAAGATCCCGCACCCGGGCCGCGGCGCCAACTTCACCCATCCCAAGTTCGGCCCGGTGTGGGCGACCTCGGCCCTGGGCAACGCCAACATCACCCTGATCGGCACCGACCCGCAGAAGCATCCGCGCGAGGCCTGGAAGGTGGTGCAGACGCTGCAGGGCCAGGGCGGCGGCTCGCTGTTCGTGAAGACCCATCCGAAGTCGCACAACCTGTGGGTGGACACCACCCTCAACCCGGAAGCGGCGGTCAGCCAGTCGGTGGCGGTGTTCGACATCGACAACCTGGACAAGGGCTTCGAAGTGCTGCCGATCGCCGAATGGGCCAACCTGGGCGAAGGCCCCAAGCGCGTGGTCCAGCCGGAATACAACGCCACCGGCGACGAGGTCTGGTTCTCGGTGTGGAACGGCAAGAACCAGCGTTCGGCGATCGTGGTGGTGGACGACAAGACCCGCAAGCTGAAGAAGGTGATCGACGACAAGCGGCTGATCACCCCGACCGGCAAGTTCAACGTCCACAACACGGTTCAGGACGTGTACTGATCCCTCAGCGGGGATTCCGGGCAACGGGCGCGGCGCAAGCCGCGCCCGTTGCGTTTCAGGGCCTTCACTCGGCCCATTCGCGATCGGTGGTGAAGGCGATGGTCAGCCAGCGGTCCGGGGTATCGGCGCCGATCGCCTCGCCGATCTCGTCGCGCAGCGCGTCCCATTCCTCCAGGGTGCGCGCGGGCCAGCCCGATGGCGCGATGAAGTACAGCTCGATCTGGCGGCCGCGACCGACCTTGGCCACGTAGGCGCAGTAGGAGACGAAGCCGTGGCGCTGCACGATCGCCTGCGCCACCTCGTCCACCTGCCGCTTCAGTTCCATCGGCGTGACCATCAGTACCTCTTCCAGCGCCTGCCGCACCGCCCGCAACGGGATCGGGAACACCACCAGGCAGACCAGCGCCAGCACCGCCGGATCGATGTACGGCGACATCCATTCCAGCGCGGTGCCCTGGATCGCCAGGCCGAGGACGAACGCCACCAGCAGCGCGGCCGTGATCGCCGTCGACATCAGCCAACCGCGCGCATCCATCGCCACCAGTTCCGAGCGTATCCGGCGGTTGGCGCGCCGCCCGTACCAGGCCATCGCCAGGCTGATGAGCGTGGTGACCGCCGCATACACGATGGCCTGGCTGAACTGCAGCGGCCGCCCCCCGCTCATGAAACTTCCGATCGCATTGATGAAGGCGTAGACCGCGGCCCCGGACATCAGCAGGCCGGTGGCGCCCACCACCATGGGCTCCAGGTGCCAGAAGCCCATGGTGAACTTCTCGACCAGGCGCCGGTTCGATTCGTCGCTGGCGTTGTAGGACGCGATCAGGTTGGCCACCAGCAGCGCCACCACGCTGGTGGCGCCGTCGGCCAGCGAATAGATGCCGTCGAAGACGATCGCGTAGGAGCCGCTCAGCAGGCCGAACACGATCCCCAGCGTGGCCACCACCCCGGTGGCGGCGATCGAAATCCGCAGCACGCCCTGCTCAGTCTGCATATGCCGCGGCGCCCGGTCCCGCCGTGCTGGTTCGTTCATGGGCGCCAGCATGCCTGAGCATCGAAAAATGGTCCAAGGCAAGGCCACCGCATCCTGTCGTCCATCGGGACCATGGACTCCGGTGACCCATGCAAGCGGTCCATGGCCTCGGGATGACTCACGCCACCCTGCTGCGGCGGATCCGCTCCAGGTGCACCAGCAGCAGCGAGATCGCCGCCGGGGTCATGCCCGGGATGCGCTGGGCCTGGCCGATGGTCTGCGGGTGCACGCGCTCGAGCTTCTGCTGCACCTCGGCCGACAGGCCACGCACGCCCGCGTAGTCGAAGCCGACGGGGATCGCGGCATCCTCGTGGCGACGCTGGCGCTCGATCTCCTCGCGCTGGCGCTCCACGTAGCCGGCGTACTTGACCCCGATCTCGACCTGCTCGGCGACCTGCGCATCGTCGGTGCCCGGGCCCAGCGCCGGTACCCGCATCAACGCCGCATAGCCCAGCTCCGGGCGCCGGATCAGGTCCAGCGCGCTGGTCTCGCGGCTCACTGCCACGCCCAGCACGGCTTCGAGTTCGCGGCCCAGGGCATTGCCCGGCGCGGCCCACAGCACACCCAGGCGCGCGGTCTCGCGCTCGATCGCCTCGCGCTTGGCCGCGAATCGGGCCCAGCGGACTTCGTCGACCACGCCCAGTTCGCGGCCTTTCTCCGTCAGCCGCAGGTCGGCGTTGTCCTCGCGCAACTGGAGCCGGTACTCGGCGCGGCTGGTGAACATCCGGTACGGCTCGCTGGTGCCGTGGGTGACCAGGTCGTCCACCAGCACGCCCAGGTAGGCTTCGTCGCGGCGCGGCGACCAGCCTTCCTGCCCGTGCACGAAGCGCGCGGCGTTGATCCCGGCCAGCAATCCCTGCGCGGCGGCCTCCTCGTAGCCGGTGGTGCCGTTGATCTGCCCGGCGAAGAACAGCCCGGCCACGGCCTTGGTCTCCAAGGTGGCCTTGAGCCCGCGGGGATCGAAGTAGTCGTACTCGATGGCGTAGCCCGGACGGGTGATGTGCGCGTTGCCGAAGCCGCGGATCGAACGCACCAGTTCCAGTTGCACCTCGAACGGCAGCGAGGTGGAGATGCCGTTGGGATAGATCTCGGCCACGTCCAGCCCCTCGGGCTCGACGAAGATCTGGTGGCTGGCCTTCTCGGCGAAGCGCACCACCTTGTCCTCGATCGAGGGGCAATAGCGCGGGCCGACGCCCTCGATCTGGCCGCTGTACAGCGGTGAGCGGTCCAGCGCGCCGCGGATGATCGCGTGGGTGTGCTCGGTCGTATGGGTGATCCAGCACGACACCTGGCGCGGATGCTCGCCCGCATCGCCCAGGAACGACATCACCGGCGGCGGATCGTCGCCCGGCTGCTCTTCCATCACCGCGTAGTCCAGCGAGCGCCCGTCGATCCGCGGCGGGGTACCGGTCTTGAGCCGGCCCACCGCGAACTGCCGCTCGCGCAGGCGCGCGGCCAGGGTGGTCGCCGGCGGGTCGCCCATGCGCCCGGCGGCATACTGGACCTGGCCGATGTGGATCTTGCCGGCCAGGAAGGTGCCGGCGGTCAGCACCACCGCCGGGGCCTCGAAGCGCAGGCCCGTGTGGGTGACCACGCCGCATACCGTGTCGCCCCGGAGCAGCAGGTCGTCCACCGCCGCCTGGAACACGCGCAGGTTCTCCTGCGCCTCGATGCTACGGCGGATCGCCGATCGGTACAGCGCACGGTCGGCCTGGCAACGGGTGGCGCGCACCGCCGGTCCCTTGCTGGCGTTGAGCGTGCGCCACTGGATACCGGCGCGATCGGCAGCATGGGCCATGGCCCCGCCCAGCGCATCGATCTCCTTGACCAGGTGGCCCTTGCCGATCCCGCCGATGGCCGGATTGCAGCTCATCGCCCCCACCGTCTCGATGGCATGGGTCAGCAGCAGCGTGCGCGCGCCGGCGCGCGCCGAGGCGAGCGCGGCCTCGGTGCCGGCGTGGCCACCGCCGATCACGATGACGTCGTATGGATGAGCGGAGCAGGACATGGGCGATCCGTGGCGCGGGCCGGTCGCGGGCACGCGAACCGGGCAGATTCTACGGCCGGGGCAGGCGGAAGATTTGGCACGCTTCCTGCATCATCCAGGCGGTGCACCCATCGCGGCACGCGCCGGGGGGCGCAGACTGGAATTGGAACAGGGGCCAGTCATGCGCGCGACGGGGAAGCCAGGGGTCGATGGTCGGGGGACCATCGGCCCCATTTTTTTCCGCGAAACCTTGATCCGGCGCGGAAACGAGGCAGCCCGGCCAGGGGCCGGGCTGCCGCAGGGGCGTCGACGTCCGACAGGGCCGGAACAGGGGGGATCCAGATTTCCCTGCCGGACATCGACATGAACCGAGCCGGGCAGGTCAGAACGTGACGCACCCGGTCATCCGCAGATTAGCTTGCGTCCACAACCGCGCCAGCGCAAGGGGGCGATCAGGGCTCGATCGTGTCCCGCGTCTCACTCCGCGCCGGCCGCCGCGGCTCCGACGGTTCCTGCCTGGGCGCGCGCTGTTCCGCACCCCGCGATGGCTGCTGGAACTGGCGCGCCGAGGTTCCCTGGCCCTCCCCGGAGAAACGCGGCCGGCCACCGGCCTGGTTCCCAAAGTCCACGGGCGGCGGCGGACGCACGCCAGCGTCCCCCGACAGGCCGCCCGGCCGCCGAGCCGGGGCAGGGCCGCCGGAAAACGATCCCGCATCGGGCTGCGGGCCGGCGTCGCCGACGAACGCATTCTGGCCGGGCCGCCGCGGGGGCGGCTCGCCATTGGCTTCGCCCCGCCGCAGGCGCTCGATGTCCCGCCAAGGGGCGCGGTTGAGCGGCGGCGGGCCGGCATCGACCGTTGGCCGCGTACCGGGCTGCGGCCGATGGTCGTGGTCGTCCGGCCGCGGATGCACCGGCCGGGGCGGATACGGCCGGTAGTAGGGCGGCCGCGGATAGTAGCCGTAGCCGCCGCCGTAGTAGCCGCCCGGATACGGGTAATAGTTGTACGGATAGCCGAAATCGACACCGAACGACCAGCCCGGACGGTAGCGGTAGCTCTGGTACGACCCGCCATAGCCATATCCGTAGCCGTACGACCCGTAGGCCGACCCGCTGTATTGCGGGGACGCGCCGGTGTAGTAGCCGCCGCCCCGGTCCACGTAGTCATAGCTCACGCAGCCGCTCAGGACCAACGCCGCGGCCAAGCCAGTGAACAATCGCAACTTCATGGGCAATCCCCCCGGTTCGAGGCTCCAGCTTCCGGGCGACGCATTGAATCCGTGCTTAACCCCGCCGTGGCAGCCGCCCCGGTTCAGCCGCCGCTGCCGTGGGTGCCGATGCGCTGCTAACCTTCCTGGATGCCTGTCGACCTCCCCACCGCCGACGACGTCCTCGCCGCCGCCGCCCGGATCGCCGGCCATGCCAACACGACGCCGGTAATGCGCTCGCGCACCCTCGATGCGCTGGCCGGCTGCGAACTGCACTTCAAGGCCGAGCACCTGCAGCGCAGCGGCGCGTTCAAGTTCCGTGGCGCGTGCAACGCGGTATGGTCGCTGCCGGACGCGGACGCCGCGCGCGGCGTGGTCACCCATTCCTCCGGCAACCATGGCGCGGCGCTGGCGCTGGCCGCGCGCACCCGTGGCATTCCCTGCCACGTGGTGGTACCCGAAGGCGCGGTCGCGGCCAAGCTGGCCAATATCCAGCGCCACGGCGCCACGTTGTGGCGCTGCGCCCCGACCCAGGCCGCGCGCGAGGAAACTTGCGCCCAGGTCCAGGCCTCCACCGGCGCACACCTGGTGCATCCCTACGCGGATGCACGGGTGATCGCCGGCCAGGGCACGGCCACGCTGGAACTGGTCGCGCACATGAGCGGCGCCGGGGGCGTGCCCGACATCGTGGTGGTGCCGGTCGGCGGCGGCGGCCTGGCGGCGGGCACCGCGCTGGCGCTGGCCGCGGTGGCGCCGCAATGCCGGCTGCTCCTGGCCGAACCGGCCGGCGCCGACGACACGGCCCGCTCGCTGGCCGCAGGCGAGCGGCGCATCGATTTCGTCCCCGAGACCCTCTGCGATGGCCTGCGCGGCGCGCTCGGCCTGCCCAACTTCGACCTGTTGCACGCCTGGGGCGCGGAGGTGGCGACGGTCGCGGACACCGACACCGTGGCGGCGATGAAACTGGCCTGGCAGGTGCTCAAGCAAGTCATCGAGCCGTCCTCGGCGACCGTCCTGGCCGCAGTGCTGGCGCAACCGGCCCGTTTCGCCGGCAAGCGCGTGGGCGTGGTGCTGTCGGGCGGCAACGTCGACCTGGAGGCGCTGCCGTGGCCAGGATGAAGGGCGCCGGCAAGCGGCGGCGCGGCGGGTGGGCATGGCTCGGCTGGCTGCTGCTGGCGCCACTGCTGTGGCTGGCCGGGGTGGCCGCGTGGATCGTGTGGACCGGGCAACTCGACCAGGCCGCGCCGGCCGACGCGATCATCGTGCTGGGCGCGGCGGCCTACGACACCCGGCCTTCGCCGGTATTCCAGGAGCGCATCCGCCATGGCCTGGACCTGTACCAGCGCGGCTACGCGCCGGTACTGCTGTTCACCGGCGGCTACGGCAACGGCGCGCGCTACGCCGAATCGCAGGTGGCGCGCCGCTACGCCCTGCGCCAGGGCGTGCCCGAGTCGGCGATCCTGATCGAATCGACCTCGCGCAACACCCGCGAGAACCTGCAGCAGGCGCGCAAGCTGATGCAGCAGCACGACCTGCACCGGGTGATCGTGGTCAGCGACCCGCTGCACATGTCGCGCGCGCTGCGCCTGTCGCGCGAGCTGGGCATCGACGCGCTGGGCTCGCCCACGCCGAGCACCCGCTTCCGCACGGTGCAGACCCAGTGGCGCTTCCTGCTGCAGGAGGTCTACTTCTTCCACCGCGACCTGGTCCGGCACGCGGCCTGAACCCGGGTACGGCGGGTATGATGGACGCCTCCCCCGCAGCCGGCGTTTGACGATGAAGATCGATGGCACCCGCCGCCAGGACCGCACCATCGAGCTGGTGCTGGGCTATTACGATGCATTCAACCGCGGCGATCGCGAGACCATGCTCGCGCTGCTGGCCGACGACGTGGTCCACGACCTCAACGAGGGCAAGCGCGAGAGCGGCAAGGCCGCCTTCGCCGCATTCATGCGACGCATGGATGCCAGCTACCGCGAGCAGCTGCACGACATCATCGTGTTCGCCACCCAGGACGGCGACCGCGCCGCGGCCGAGTACGTGGTCCATGGCGAATACCTGCGCGACGACGAGGGCCTGCCGCCGGCGCGCGGACAGACCTACGTGTTGCCGGGCGGCGCGTTCTTCGACATCCGCGACGAGCGCATCGCACGGGTGACCAACTACTACAACCTGCAGGACTGGATCGATCAGGTTTCGCGCTGAGGGGACGCTCAGGTCCGGCGCCGGATCGGGATCTGCGCCAGCGGCACCGTGGCCACCTCATGGCCGCCCTCGCGGATCGGCGCGCCCGGCGCCGGCGCCCAGGCCTGGGCATAGATGACTTCCCAATGGCTGGGCAGCCTGCCCGCGGCGTCGCGCAGCGGTTCGCAGGCCGCCTCGGCGGCGGCGAAGCGCGCCCACCCGGCCAGGCCGCGCCGGCGCCCGACCATCGGGTTGCCCATCCCGGTCGCGCGCAGGTCGCGCAGCAGTGCCGGCAGGTCCGGGTAGGTGAGGGTGAACAGGTCGCGGTCCAGCACCGGATCGCGGAATCCGGCCGCCACCAGCGCATCGCCGAACTGCGCGATCGGCGCGAACGGGACCGCCCGGGACGACGGATCGACCATGGCGAAGGCCTCGCGCAGTTCCAGCAGCGTCTCGGGGCCGAAACTCGAGCACAGCAGCAGGCCGCCCGGCCGCAACACCCTGCGGAACCCGGCGAACGCCGCCGGCAGGTCCTCGACCCACGGCAGGCACAGGTTGGCGAACACCACGTCCACACTGCCCTCGGCCAGCGGCAGCGCGCGCGCATCGGCGCACACCCGCGCGAACGGACGCCACCAGCCCGCCTGCCGCTTCGCTTCGCGCAGCATCGGCAAGGCCAGGTCCAATGCGACCACCTTCGCCTTGGGCCAGCGCCGCTTCATCGCCGCGGCTGCGTGGCCGGTGCCGCAGCCCACGTCCAGCACCACCGCCGGCACCCGGTCGTCGAGGTAGGCCAGCGATTCGAGCAGGCGCGTGCGCACCTCGCCCTGCAGCACGGCGGCGGCATCGTAGCCGGCGGCCGCGCGCGCGAAGGCACGGCGCACGTGGCGGTGGTCCAACAACGGGTCCATGGGGATGTCGCGCGGCTCAGGACCGGGCATTGTCGGCGAAAGCGAGCAGTTCCGCCGCCACCGCATCCAGGTGGCCGAGGAACGGCGCATGCGCGGCGCCGGGCAGCTCGACGAAACGCGACCGCGGCGCCAACGCCGCCGCCGCGGCCATGCCGCGCGGATCGACCAGGCGGTCGCGGCGCCCGGCGATCCACAGGCTGGGCACGCGCAGGCCGGGCAGGCTGCGGCGCAGGTCGGCGGTGTCGAGCAGGCGCAGGCCGTCGCGCAGCGCGGCCGGGTCCGGCTCACCACGCGCGTGCAACAGCGTGCGCAGGGTCTTCAACTCCTCGCGGCCGTGTTCCGAACCCAGGATGTCCAGGGCGATGAAGCGGTCCACGGTTCCGGCGTAGTCCCGGCCCAGCTCCTCGCCGAAGCGCTCGAACACCGCGTGCGGCACCGCGTGCGGCCAATCCTCGCCGCACACGAAGCGCGGCGTGGCCGCGATCATCGCCAGCCCGCGCACGGTCGGCAGGGCGGTCGCCGCGCGCAGCGCGAACAACCCGCCCAGCGACCAGCCCAGCCAGATCGCCGGCGGCGTGCGCGCGGCGATGTGCAGCGCCACCGAGCGCAGGTCCAGGGTCTCGTCCGGATCCCGGCTCAGGCCGTGTCCGGGCAAGTCGACCAGGTGCAGGCGGAAATGCGGCGCCAGGCGCCGCGCCAGCGGCGCGAACACGCCGCCGTGCAGCGCCCAGCCGTGGATCAGGACCAGGTCCGGGCCACTGCCCAGGGTTTCGATGTGCATGGGGGAGATTGTCACCGACCCGGCCCAGGCGACGATACGCGGCGCAGGCACCTGGATTTCCGGCGCCGGGCGGGCAGTTTCCCGACGGCAGGGCGGCGACGCTCCGGGCAGGCTGGCACGCACACCCTTCGCGCGCTCGACCCATGCGCTTCCTGGCCCCCGCTGCACGAGCTCCGCCCGGCCTGCGCGGCACGCTGCGCCGGCTGGCCGCGCGCGCGCAGTCGCTGCTGCCGGCGCGCTGTCTGCTGTGCGCCGAAGCCGGCGACGCCGGCCTGGACCTGTGCGCGGCCTGCCGCGCCGCCCTGCCCGCCAGCCGCCAGGCCTGCCGGCACTGCGCGCTACCGCTGCCGGCACCGGGCCTGTGCGGGGCGTGCCTGCAACGGCCGCCGCCGTTGCAGCTGGCCCGGGCCGCCTTCCTCTATGCCACGCCGCTGGACCGGCTGCTGCCGCGCTACAAGTTCCATGGCGACCTGGCCGCCGGACGCCTGCTGGCGCGGCTGATGGCCGATGCCTTCGCCGGCTGCGAACGCCCGCAGGCGCTGGTGCCGGTGCCGCTGCACCACGGCCGCCTGCGCCAACGCGGCTACGACCAGGCCCTGGAACTGGCCCGCCCGCTCGCCGCCGCCCTGGACCTGCCGGTGCGCGGCGACCTGCTGCGGCGGGTGCGCGCCACGGCCGCGCAATCGGAACTGGACGCGGCCGCACGCCGGCGCAACCTGCACGGTGCCTTCCGCGCCAACGAGCGTGCACCTCCGGCGCACGTGGCCCTGGTCGACGACGTGATGACCACCGGGGCGACCCTGCACGCCGCCGCCACGGCGCTGCGCCAGGCCGGCGTGGCGCGGGTCGATGCCTGGGTTTGCGCGCGGGCGCCCTGAGCGCCTGGCGCGTCCGGCCACATGCCGCATGCGCCCGCACCGGCGCGCCCGGGCCATCGGTTCCGGCCCGCCGCTGCTCGCCGCGGGCCCGCCGTCATTTGACAGTCGCAGGCGCACAGGAGTATCCCGTCCTCGGGCGATCCGGCCCGCGGGCGGGGGGCGTCATGGAGGCGGGAACCACGGAGCAAGTACGGCGCAGCTGGTGGGTATCGGTGCTGTTCGGCCTGATCGGGATCGCCTTCGGCGTGCTGACCCTGGCCCGGCCGTTTCAGGCGCTGGTGGCGATGGCCTGGGCGTTCGGCATCCTGGCCCTGGCCGACGGCATCGCCAGCCTGCTGGCCATGTTCGACCGGCAGGTGGCCATCCCGCGGCTGATGCTGCTGTTCTACGCGGCGCTGTCGATCGCCTTCGGTCTCATCGCCATCTCCAATCCCAAGGCCACCGCCGGGATCCTGTTCCTGATGCTGGCGTTCTGGCTGATCCTCGCCGGGGTGTTCCGGATCGTATTCGCCATCCGCGTGCGCAAGGAAATGGTCGGCGAGTGGCTGGTCGCGCTGAGCGGAGCGCTGGCGATCGTGCTCGGCATCCTGTTCCTGCGCAATCCGATGATCGGCCTGTTCACCACTGCCGTCTGGATCGGCATCGGCGCATTGTTCTATGGCGTGGCCCAGATCGCCGCCGGCCTGCGCTTCCGCAAGCACGCGCCGCTGGCCGCCTGAACGGGCGCCGCGGCAAAGTTTTCCCGGCGGCATGGGCCGCCGGTTCTTCCCCTGGCCTCTTGGAGAGTTCCATGTCCCGTTCCTGGTGGGTGTTCCTGCTCTACGGATTGATGGCGATCGTGTTCGGCCTGTTCGCGCTGTTCCAGCCGCAGGCGACGATGTGGGTGGTGCTGATCGGCGTGGGCGTGCTGGCGCTGGGCGACGGCGTGCTCAGCCTGGTGACCGCGTTCAGGAGGAACACGGCCCTTCCGGCCTGGGTGCTGCTGGTCTATGCCGCCGTGTCGATCGGCTTCGGCCTGCTGCTGGTGTTCCAGACCCAGGCGGTGGCGACGTTCGTGATCTGGCTGCTGGCGGCGTGGCTGATCGTGGCCGGCCTGGCGCGGATCGTGTTCGCGGTGCAGATGCGGGACGTGGTCGACGGCAAGTGGCTGCTGTGGCTCAGCGGGCTGGTGGCGATCGCCCTGGGCGTGTGGTTCCTGTTCAACACCAACGTAGGCGGCGTGGCGATCGCCTGGTGGCTGGGCATCGGCGCGCTGGTCTACGGCGTGCTGCAGGTGGCGGTGGCGTTCTACCTGCGCAAGAAGGCGGTCGTCATCGTCGGGTGACCCGCGGTCCGTGCCCCCGGCCGTGCACGCGCCGGCCGGGGGTGCGAAAATCGGCCGACCCCGCCGACTCCCCGACCCCATGTCCATGCCCTCGCAGTCCGTCGCCGTCAGCGACTCGGTTTCCGTCGCCAACGACGCCCCGTTCGTGCTGTTCGGCGGGCTCAACGTGCTCGAGGACCTGGACTCGACCCTGCACGCGGCCGCGCACTACGTCGAGGTCACCACCCGGCTCGGCATCCCGTTCGTGTTCAAGGCCTCGTTCGACAAGGCCAACCGCTCCTCGATCCACTCCTACCGCGGCGTCGGCCTGGAGCAGGGGCTGCGCATCTTCCAGGAAGTGAAGGCCCGCTTCGGCGTACCGGTGATCACCGACGTGCACGAGCCGGCGCAGGCCGCGCCGGTGGCCGAAGTGGTGGACGTACTGCAGATCCCCGCGTTCCTGGCGCGCCAGACCGACCTGGTCGAAGCCATCTCCCGCACCGGCCGCGCGGTGAACATCAAGAAGCCGCAGTTCCTCAGCCCCACCCAGATGAGGAACATCGTGGACAAGATCCGCGAGGCCGGCAACGAGCGCATCATCCTGTGCGAGCGCGGCAGCCAGTTCGGCTACGACAACCTGGTGGTGGACATGCTCGGCTTCCGCGAGATGATCGAGTCCAGCGGCGGGCTGCCGGCGATCTTCGACGTCACTCACAGCCTGCAGCGGCGCGAGGCCGGCGCCGCCGCGTCCGGGGGCCGGCGGCGCCAGGTGGCCGAACTGGCGCGCGCCGGCATGGCGGTCGGCCTGGCCGGCCTGTTCCTGGAAGCACACCCGGACCCGGACCATGCGCGCTGCGACGGCCCCAGCGCGCTGCCGCTGGCGGCGCTGGAGCCGTTCCTGGCCCAGATCAAGGCGCTGGACGACCTGGTCAAGGGCTTCGCCCCCCTCGACATCCACTGAAACGGCGCCTCCGGCGAACCTTCCCGTATAGGTGCCGACCACCAGCCGGCACATGCGTCCGGGGCCGATCGCAACCGAGTGCCAGCCGGCGCTACAACCAGCGGTTCCGGGTCACCGGGGCGGACTCAGGCGATGGCATAGTGGACGGCGATCCCGGCGAACACGGCCGCGCCGACCCAGTTGTTGTGCAGGAATGCGCGGAAGCAGGCCCCGCGCTCGCGCCGGCGCGCGATCCAGAACTGCCAGGCCACCAGCACCATCGATATGCCCAGCGCAGTCCAGTAGGGCATGCCCAGCTGCGCCTGCTTGCCGACCAGCGCCAGCGCCAGCAGCGCCAGCGCATACAGGATCCCCTGCGCCACCAGGTCGAGGTCGCCGAACAGGATCGCCGTGGATTTGGCTCCCACCCGCAGGTCGTCCTCGCGGTCCACCATCGCATACCAGGTGTCGTAGGCGGTGGCCCACAGGATGTTGGCGCAGTACAGCAGCCAGGCGAGCGCCGGCACCGTGCCCTGCACCGCGGCGAAGGCCATCGGGATGCCCCAGCCGAAGGCCATGCCCAGCCACACCTGCGGCAGGTAGGTGTGGCGCTTGAGGTAGGGATAGGTCGAGGCCAGGAACAGGCCCGCGATACTCAGCCATACCGTCAGCCGGTCGAGCGTGAGCACCAGCGCGAAGGCCACCCCCATCAGCACCGCGAACACCGCCAGCGCCTCGCGCCCGGACACCGCGCCGGTGGCCAGCGGCCGGTCCCGGGTCCGCTCGACGTGCGGATCCAGCCAGCGGTCGGCGTAGTCGTTGATCACGCAGCCGGCCGAGCGGGTCAGCCACACCCCGGCGGTGAACACGAACAGCGTCCACCACGGCGGCAACCCGCCGGCGGCCAGCCACAGCGCCCACCAGGTCGGCCACAGCAGCAGCAGCACCCCGATCGGCCGGTCGCCGCGGGCCAGTTTCCAGTACTGCCCCAGCCGCTCGCGCCAGCGCGGGACCGGCGCCGCGGCGGGGGACTCGAATCGTTCGTAACCCATCGGCGAAGGTTAGCAGTCCCCGGGGCGCGGGCAGGCGGTATCCTTGCCCGATGATTCCCGTCATTCTCTCCGGCGGCTCCGGCACCCGCCTGTGGCCGCTGTCGCGCGAGGCCTATCCCAAACAGTTCCTGCCGCTGGCCGGCGAGGACACCATGCTCCAGGCCACCTGGCAGCGGGTAGCGGCATTGGCCTCGGGCGCGCCCCTGGTGGTGGCCAACGAGGAGCACCGCTTCATGGTCGCCGAGCAATTGCGCCAGGCCGGCTGCGTGCCGGCGGCGATCCTGCTCGAACCGACGGGCCGCAACACCGCCCCGGCGATCGCGGTGGCCGCGCTGCAGGCCACGGCCGAGGGCGCCGACCCGCTGCTGCTGGTGCTGCCCTCCGACCACGTGGTCGCCGACCCGGCCGCGTTCCGGGCGGCCGTGGCCCGGGCCGTCCCCGCCGCCGAGGCCGGCAGGCTGGTCACCTTCGGCATCGTCCCCACCGGCCCGGAAACCGGCTACGGCTACATCAAGGCCATTGCCGGGCAAGGCGCGCAGGCGGCCGCCCTCAAGGTCGACCGCTTCGTCGAGAAACCCGACGCCGCCACCGCTGCGCAATACGTCGCCTCCGGCGAATACTTCTGGAACAGCGGCATGTTCCTGTTCCGGGCCTCGTGCTACCTGGCCGAACTGGAGCGCCATGCCCCGGCGATGCTCACCGCCTGCCGTGCCGCCTTCGCGGGCGCCAGCCGCGACGCCGACTTCGTGCGCCTGGACAAGGCCACCTTCGCCGCCTGCCCCTCCGACTCGATCGACTACGCGGTGATGGAGAAGACCGCCGAGGCGGCGGTGCTGCCGATCGCGGTGGGCTGGAACGACGTCGGCAGCTGGTCGGCGCTGTGGGAGGTGGCCGAACAGGACGGCGACGGCAACGCCCACCACGGCGACGTGCTTGCGCTGGACTGCCGCAATACCCTGGCCTGGGCCGACCGCCGCCTGGTGGCGATGATCGGCCTGCGCGACGTGGTGGTGGTGGACAGCGACGATTCGCTGCTGGTCGCGCACAAGGATCATGTGCAGGACGTCAAGACCGTGGTGGCACGGCTGAAGGCCTCCGAGCGCCCGGAACCCACCTTCCACCGCAAGGTCTACCGCCCCTGGGGCGCATACGACTCCATCGACATGGGCGAGCGCTTCCAGGTCAAGCGGATCACGGTCAATCCCGGCGCCGCCCTGAGCCTGCAGATGCACCACCACCGCGCCGAGCACTGGATCGTGGTCAGCGGCACCGCCGAGGTCACCCGCGGCGACGAGATCCTGCTGCTGTCGGAGAACCAGAGCACCTACATCCCGCTGGGCGTGACCCACCGCCTGCGCAACCCGGGCAAGGTGCCGCTGGAGCTGATCGAGGTCCAGTCCGGCAGCTACCTGGGCGAGGACGACATCGTGCGGTTCGAGGACGTGTACGGGCGCGGATGAGCCGGCCGAGCATGGACATCCTGGTCTGCGGCGGTGCCGGCTACATCGGCAGCCACATGGCGCAATGGCTGGCCGAGCATGATCATCGCGTGACCGTGCTGGACAACCTGTCCACCGGCCACCGCGAAGCGGTGAGGTGGGGCGAGCTGGTCGAAGCCGACCTGCTGGACCCGGCTGCGCTGGAGCGTGCCTTCGCCGGGCGCCGCTACGACGCGGTGATGCACTTCTGCGCCCGCTCACTGGTCGGCGAGTCGGTGCGGCAGCCCTACGACTACTACGCCAACAACGTCGCCGGCACCCTCAACCTGCTCGAAGCGATGCGCCGGCACGGAGTGGAACGGCTGGTGTTCTCCTCCACCGCCGCGGTGTTCGGCAATCCGGTGGCGGACCTGATCGACGAGAGCCATCCGAAGGTGCCGATCAACCCCTATGGCGCCTCCAAGCTGATGGTCGAGCGCATCCTCGCCGACGCCGCGCACGCCCACGGCCTGCGCTCGGTGGCGCTGCGCTACTTCAATGCCGCCGGCGCGTTGCCCGAGCACGGCATCGGCGAAGCCCACGCCTGCGAGACCCACCTGATTCCCAACGTGCTGCGCGCCGCCCTCGGCACTGGCCCGGCATTGCAGGTGTTCGGCGACGACTACCCCACGCCGGACGGCACCTGCGTGCGCGACTACGTGCACGTGCAGGATCTGGCCCGGGCCCATGCGCTGGCACTGGACTACCTGGACACCCATCCGGGCACCCATGCCTTCAACCTGGGCAATGGCCGCGGATTCTCGGTGCGCGAAGTGATCGCCACCGCCAGCGCCGTTGCCGGCACCAGCATCCCCTTCGAGCGGGCGGCACGCCGGCCTGGCGACCCGGCCACGCTGGTCGCCTCCAGCCGCAGGGCGCGCGAAGAGATGGGCTGGCACCCGCAATGGACGGAACTGGCGCCGATCGTGGAGAGCGCCTGGCGCTGGCATCGCGAGCCGCGGTATTGAGGCAACAGGTGAAGCACCATAGCCGATCCGGATGCGACCGGGCACGGCCCTAGGCACCGCGGCCACGTAAGATGGCGACCATGCTGGACCTGCACCATCACCTTCTGCCGGGCATCGACGACGGCGCCAACGACCTGGCCATGGCGCTGGAGATGGCGCGCATGGCCGTGGACGACGGCATCGCCACGGTGGCATGCACCCCGCACATCTATCCCGGGCTTTACGAAAACGACCGTGCCGGGATCGCCGCCGCCATTGAAAAGCTGCAGGCCGAGCTGGATCAGGCCGGCATCCCGCTGCACCTGGTCGAAGGCGCAGACGTGCACCTGGACCTGGGCTTGGTCGAAGGCATCCGCGGTGGCCGCATCCCCACCCTCGCCGGCTCGCGCTACCTGCTGCTGGAACCGCCGCACCACGTGGCCCCGCCCAACTTCGAGGGCGTGGTGTTCGAACTGATGGCCGCCGGTTTGGTGCCGGTGATCACCCATCCGGAGCGCCTGAGCTGGGTCGAAGACCACTACGAGATGTTCGTCCGCCTGAGCCGGCGCGGCACCTGGATGCAGGTCACCGCTGGTGCGCTCACCGGCCGCTTCGGGCGCCGGGTGAAGTACTGGAGCGAACGCTTCATCGACGAGGGCCATTGCATGATCCTGGCGACGGACGCGCACCACCCGCAGCGGCGGCCGCCGCTGCTGGCCGAGGCTCGCGAAGCGGTCGCGGCCCGCCTCGGCGCCGAGGAAGCCTTGCACATGGTGCAGACCCGGCCGGCGGGCATCGTCGCCGACCGGCCCCCGGGCGAGTTGCCGCCGGCGCTGCACGAACAGGTCGATCGGCACCACGCAGACCGCGGCGCAAGTACCCTTGGCCCGTGGGGCCGGCTCCTGCACCGGCTGGGCCTGGGGCGCTGACGGGCGCGCGGCGCCCGCGCCGTCCACTGATTCAGGGACCTGGCCACCGTAGCGGCTATCATCTCCACCCGGGTCCAGGGGGATCGATTCGACGTCGCCGCAGCGCGTCGGCGATATCCCGGCGCCTTGCCTGCCGATGTCATGGGTACCGCCGTGAAACCCCACCTGCAAAACCTGCTCTTCGCCCTGTGCCTGCTGACCCTGGCCGCCTGCTCCTCCACCGGCGGTGGTGGCGTGCATGAAGTGGTGGCAGCCGGAGGGCACTCCCTGCCCGCACCGGACACCACCAACGCCGTCGGAGCCTACGAAGGCACCAGCGAATACCGGCTCGGCGCCAACGACCAGGTCGAGATCAGCGTGTTCGGCGTGGAAGAACTGACCAAGACCGTGCGGGTCAACTCCAACGGCCAGGTCTCCCTGCCCTTGATCGGCAGCATTTCCGCCGGCGGCATGACCATCCCCGAGTTGGAGCGCGAACTCACCCGCCGCTATTCCGACAGCTACCTGCAGAACCCCCAGGTCACCGTGTTCGTCAAGGAATTCGCCAGCCAGCGCATCACCCTGGAAGGCGCCGTGCGCCAGCCCGGCATCTACCCACTGACCGGTCGCACTACCCTGCTGCAGAGCATCGCCATCGCCCAGGGCCTGGACCCGCTGGCCGACCTGGGCGGCGTGGTGTTGTTCCGCCAAGTGGACGGCAAGAAGATGGCCGCCGTGTACGACATCCGCGAACTGCGCAAGGGCAAGGTGGAAGACCCGTTGCTGTACGGCGAGGACATCGTCGTGGTCGAGCAGTCCGGCAGCAAGACCGCGCTGCGCCGTTTCATCGAATCGGTGCCGGCCGTCGGCTTGTTCATGGCCCCATTCTGACCGCACCACGTCTACTATCCCAGGCAGGCTTCCGCAGCGCATGAGCACACCCAACCTTCCAGCCGGGCCCCTGGGCGAAGATCCGTCCCAGCTGCCGGTCCGTCGCGATGGCGCCATCGCCCGTCCGGACAACGCCCAGGTCCTGGACCTCCTGCGCGAGAACAACAGCGACAACCCCGACCAGATCGACCTGCTCGCCTACTGGCGGATGCTGGTCAAGCGCCGCTGGCTGATCGCCTCGGTCGTCGCAGGCTGCGCCGCCATCGCCCTGGTGATGACCCTCACCACCACGCCCCTGTACCGAGCCACGGCCGTTGTCAAGATCGACAACTTCTCGCAATCGATCGTGCAGGTGGGCGAGTTCAGCGCCCCGTTCGGCTGGGACCCCGACTTCCTCACCACCCAGGTCGGCGTACTGACCAGCCACAGCCTGGCCGAACGCGTGGCCGAAGACCTGCGCCTGGACAGCGCGGCGCTCGCGCGATTGCGTCCACCCTCGTGGCTTGGACGGCTCAAGCGCACCTTGCGCCCCGAGGCCACCGCCGAAACCGTCCTCCCCGCATCCATCGATGCGGAAGACGCCGCGGCCGCGCGCGCCGCCGGCACCGGAACGATCATGGGCGGCCTGAGCGTGCAGCCGCAGATGAACTCCAAGCTGGTGGACATCTCCTTCTCCAGCCCGGATCCGGCATTCGCCGCACGCGCCGCCAATGCCGTGGCCGACGGCTACATCTCCCAGGAGCTGGAACGCGCCTTCGGCGCCAGCTCTTACGCCAAGACCTATCTGGAAGAGCAATTGGGCCTGACCAAGGCGCGGCTCGAACAGTCCGAGCGCGACCTGGTCGCATTCGCGCAGAAGGAGAACCTGGTCGACATCGGCGAAGGCCAGTCGCTGGCCGGGCAGAACCTGGGCACGATCAACACCTCGCTGGCCCAGGCCCAGGCCCAGCGCATCGCCGCCCAGGCGCGCTGGTCGCAGTTGCAGGCCAACGACAGCCTGCCCCAGGACTTGATGGCGTCCTCGCTGGTGCCCTCCCTGCGCGCGCAGCGCGCCGGATTGCAGCGCGAGTACCAGGAGAAGCTGCAGGTATTCAAGCCGGACTATCCGGACATGCAGCGCCTCGACAGCCAGATCAAGGAGATGGACCGCCAGATCGCAGCGGAAATCGCCAACGTGCGCCGTTCGGTGCGTGCCGAGTACGATGCCGCCGTAGCCCAGGAAAAGCTGCTGCAGGGCCAGTTGGCCGAGCTTCGCGACGAATCGCTGGACACCGACAGCCGCTCCATCCAGTACAACATCCTGCGCCGCGAGGCCGACACCAACCGGCAGCTCTACGACAGCCTGCTGCAGCGCTACAAGATGGTCGGCGCGGCCAGCGACGCGCGCCCCAACAACATTGCCATCATCGACCGTGCCCAGGTTCCCGGCGGCCCCTACAGTCCCAATGGCATGCGCAACCTGCTGATCGGGCTGTTCATCGGTCTGCTGGTCGGCGTGGCCCTGGCGCTGCTGTTGGAGTTCCTGGATGACACCCTCAAGACCCCCGAGGACGTGGAGCAGAAACTGCGCCAGTCCGTGCTGGGCATCATCCCGAGGCTGGGTGCGAAACAATCCGTGGCCAGCGCCGCGGCCGATCCCCGCTCTTCCTTCTCCGAGGCCTACCGTTCGGTGCGTACGGCCCTGCAGTTCTCCACCGACCATGGCGTGCCGCGGGTGCTGCTGCTGACCAGTACCGGCCCGGGCGAAGGCAAGTCCACCTCGGCCCTGGCCCTGGCACGCAACTTCGCCCAACTTGGCAAGCGGGTGCTGCTGGTCGAGGCGGACATGCGAAACCCCTCCTTGCACCGCACCCTGTCGGCGGTCCCGCCGGGCAAGGGCTTGAGCAACCTGCTGGCCGGCTCGGCCACCTTGCAGGAGGTCGTGGTCGCCAGTGGCGAGGACCAGTTGGACGTGATCTTCTCCGGCCCGCTGCCGCCCAACCCGGCCGAGCTGTTGTCCGGTACGCGACTGGTATCGCTGCTGAGCATCGCCACCCAGCACTACGACCAGGTCGTGATCGACGGCCCGCCGGTGATGGGCATCGCCGACGGCCCGCTGCTGGCCAACGGCGCCGATGGCACCTTGCTGGTGGTCGACTCGGGCCACACCAAGATCGGTCATGCCCAGGCGGCGCTCAAGCGTCTGCTGGCGGCCCGCGCGCATGTCGTCGGCGTGTTGCTGACCAAATACAACCCCAAGGCTGCGGGTCACGGCTATCACTACGAGAGCTACTACGCCTACGGTGGCCCCGCACGCCTGCCGGGGAAGAAACGGTAGGCCGCGGATGCCTGCGAAGAACATCCTCGCGCTGGTCCAGACCCTGTCCCGCCAGCCGGGCCTGCGCCACGAGCTGCGGCTGGGGCCGGTCCCCGACGACATCGAACAGGTTCTCGCGCTGGCCGGCGGCGAGCGCGGCCACCTGGAACGGACCGCCGAGGCATTGGGCACCGATCCCGACCGGCTGCAACAGGCCGCGCGCTTCTATGTGCAGGAGGTCCTGCTGTTCCAAGGCGCCGAGGACCGCCGCCTGCTGGGACTACCCCCTGGAGCCGATGCGGCCACGCTGAAGCGTCACTACCGCCTGCTGCAATCGTGGCTGCACCCGGACCGCGCCAACGCAGACAGCGGCGAGGCAATCCACTCGGCACGGATCAACGCCGCCTTCCATCGCCTGCGTCACGGTTCGGCCGCCGCATCGATGGCCGGCGCCACTCAGGACGAAGCCTTCGTTCCGCCTACCACCCCCGTGCGCGTACGCCACTGGGTCCGCGTGGAGGATGCGCCACCCCGGCGCATGGGGGGCCGCCGCCTGTTCGTCGCAGCGTTGGCACTGGTGCTGGTCGGCGGCGGACTGTGGCTGACCTGGACACCCCCGCAACGTCCAGAACGGGGACTCATCGCCTCCCTGGCGACACCACCGCCGCCGGCGCAAGGCCGGAAGGCATCTGCCTCCGCCCGTTTTTCCGACACACTGGCACTTCCGGCCATCGCGAACGAAGCCATCGATTCGCCCCCCCAGGACGCAGCGATCACCGCCGAAGGGGCGCATGCGGCGGTGCAGCCCCGGTCGGCGGCGCGCCCCGAGGCCGAGGCGCGCGTCGTGCCGCAACAGGTCGCGGCGACAGCCACCTCGGAACCCGTCGCTGTTCCAGTCGCCGCATCGGTACCGGTCGCGTCCCAGGCGGTCAAGACGACCACCGCCATCGCATCGATCAGCGCACCCGCTCTTCCTCAGCCGGACCCAGTGCAGGCACGGGCACCCGATCCGGAACCGACACCGGCGCCGGACCCCGTGCGCGCACGCCACGCCCAACAGCGCGCCCAAGCCCTGCTGGCCTGGCTGACATCGCGCCAGGCCGTTCCCCCACCGATCTGGCGCAGCGGCCCGGCCCTGGACGCGGCCGAATCCGTACGCCGGCAGCTGGCCGACGATTCCAGCAGGGGGCAGGCGCAGATCCTGCACAGCCAGGCCCATTGGCGGATCGAGCCGGACACCGCGCGCCTGCAAGTCCCGGTGCGGACCTCCGACCGCGGTAGCCCGCGCATGCTGCGCGCCGGGCTGGGCTGGCGCGACCAGGAATGGTGGGTGGAAAGCGTGACCCTGGAAACGATCACCGCCGAGCCCGCCCCGTGAAGCCGGCACTGCGCCTGCCCCTGCTCGTCAGCCTGGCTACGCTGGCAGTCTGGTCGGGCTGGCGGATCGTGGCCCACACCCGCGCCGATGCCGCACTGGCCCAGGGCGATGTCGAAACCGCCCTGTCCCGCCTGCCCGGCCACCCCGGCGCGCTGGCCGCACTGGCCGAGCGCCAGGCCGCCGCCGGCGACCTGGCCGCCGCCGCCCGCACCGCCCATGTGTTGATCCAGGCCGCCCCCCTCGAGGGCCGCGCCTGGCGGATCCTGGCCCAGGAACAGGCTGCCGCGGGCCACACCGACCAGGCCCGCGAGCTATACGCCAAGGCCATCGCCCTGAGCCCGCGCGACCTGCCCTCCCGCGCTTGGATGGCCGACGACCTACTGGCCCAGGGCCGCTACACCGAAGCCCTGGTACACATTGATCGCCTGCTCGACACCAGCCCGCAAACCCGCCCAGCCCTGTTGGGGGTGCTGGTGCAGCTATCCGCCGACGAAGAGTTCGTCGACGCCCTGGTGCCGGTGCTGGTCCGTACGCCGGGTTGGCGTCAGGCCTACCTGCGGCAGCTCCAGACCGCGTCCGATCCACAGAATGCGGCCTCGGTCATGGCCGCATTGGGCGCCGAAGGTGGACTGACCCAGTCAGAACACGCGGCCTGGATCGATGAGCTGATCCGACGTGGTCAATGGGGCCAGGCCTACGCCCACTGGGCTGGCACCTTGCCGGCCGGCACGCGCCTGTCGCCCGTCTTCAACGAGGACTTCAGCCATCCGCTCTCCGGCATCGGCTTCGACTGGCGCGTCCGCACGATCCCCGGCCAGACCATCGCCATCGAACCCGCCCTCGCCGGCGCCCAGGGCCCGGTTGCGGCGCTCGAGTTCCGGGGCCGCCCCGCACCCGAGGTCGGGCTGGAGCAGGCCTTGTTGCTGGCGCCCGGCAACCATGATCTGGAAGTGCGGCTGCGCACCGAAAACCTGCGCAGCGACGGCGGGTTGGAGTGGATCGTGGCCTGTGCCGACGGCCGCGTGCTGGGAACCACGCCGCGCATCACTGGCAGCTCGGAGTGGCATACCCTAAGCGGCGCGATCCAGGTCCCGGCCGATTGTCCCGGCCAGTGGCTGCGCCTGCGCAACCCGGCCCCCACCGAGCGCGCCCAGTGGACCGAGGGTCGGATGTGGGTGGACCGGGTGCGCGTGGCGCCGGCCAACCGGCCTGCTTCTGTGACGCAAGTTGCGGATCCAGCGGGATAAATAGTAATGTGGCCGGCGATAGCATCCCTTTCAGGGTCACGGACATGAACAAGTCGCTGATCGCCTTGGCCTTCGCCACGATCGCCACCTGCGGCACGGCCTTCGCCGCGGAGGACCGCGACGTGGCCACCGTGGTCATGCGCGATGGCAGCGTCACCGCCAGCGTCGGTGGCGATTTCAATAGCGTGGCCCAGGGCCAGGAGCTGCACGAAGGTGACCGGCTGATGCTGGTCGACGGCGCCACCGCCACGCTGCGCTACGACAACGATTGCCGTATCCATTTCGACAAGCCCGGCGTGCACACGGTGCCGGACCGCGACGGCTGCCTGGCCTTGTTGCCGCAATCGGGCGGCACGGATTGGGCTGGGGTAGGCAAGATCGCCGGCGGCGTGGCCATCACTGCCGCCCTGCTGAATGCGATGGACACCGTCCCGCCGCCACCGGTCAGTCGCTGATCCCCGACGCTGCAAACAAGCACTGGCGCTGGAGCCTGACAGGCGCTGGCATGGCGCTTCCCATCCTCACCGCACTGCTGCTGGTGATGGCGATGCTCACGGGCGGTGGCTCGCAGGATCGCGGCTGGGGCGATGCCCTGACCCAGTTGTTGGCCTGGCCGGTGCTGTTGCTGGCCGCCTGGCAACTGGCCTCCACGCCCGCGCCACGGGCGCGCGCCTGGCTGGTGGCGCTGGCCGCCGCGGTACCCATCGCCCTTGCCGCGCAATGGCTCACCGGCCTGAGCCTGTCGCCCTGGGCCACCGAACGTTCGCTGTGGTCAGTGCTGCCGGCGGTCGCCGCCTTTCTAGCCGCACTGGCGCTGCCCCGGCGCGAGCTGCAGCAGCTGGCCTGGCTGTTCGTCGCCCTGGCCGGCTTCAGCCTGGTGCTGGGCTACCTGCAGCTGGGCGCACCGCAGGACAGCCCGCTCAACCCGTTCCCGCAGTGGCAACCGGCCCTCAACGGTCTGTTCGCCAATCCCAACCACCAGGCCACCTCGATCGCCGTGGCACTGGTCATCGTCCTGGCCTGGCTGGTCCACGACGACGAGCAGGATCGCGACGGCCGCTGGTGGGCCACCCGAGTGGCGATCGGCGGCCTGGGCCTGTTCCTGCTGGTGGGCCTGCCGCTGACCGGATCGCGCGGCGCGGTGCTGGTGGCCATCGCCGGCCTGCTGGCGGTGCCGGTGGCCAACGGCTGGCTGGGCCGACGCTGGCGCAGGCACCGCCGGCTGGCGCTGGTGGCCGGCGTCGGCGGCGCGGTGGCCGCCGCCCTGCTGCTGGTCGTCGCCCACGGCTGGTTGAAGGTGGACCGGAACGAGGAGGCGCGCAGCGCGGTGTTCGCCGCCACCGCGCAGATGGCGCGCGAGGCGCCGGCGGGCGGCATCGGCGTGGGCAGCTTCGTTCCCTGGTTCGAGGCACATGCCCCCCCCGCACTGGTGCAAGGGGAATTCTTCAACCACGCCCACAGCGAGTACCCGCAATGGTGGCTGGAAAGCGGCATCGCCGGGCTGGCCTGGATTGCCGCACTGGCCGTGTTCATGGCGTGGTCGCGCCCCCGTCCGGGCCGCGGCCGGCGCCCGGACTGGCTGCACGTGGGCACCTGGGTCGGCGTGCTGGTGGTCCTGGCGCACAGCGTCGTGGACTACCCGCTACGCACCCCGGCGTTGATGACCGCCACCGCGCTGCTGGCCGGCATCGCCGCATCGCTCGCGATGGAGGCGAAAAAGGGGACGGAGGCAATTAAACTCGCCTGATCGCGTCGTCCCCTTTTTCATCCAAGGAATCCCTCCTCATGCGGTTTCCGCGCCCGCCCGCCGAGTCGCGCATCGCCATCATCGGCCTGGGCTACGTCGGCCTGCCGCTGGCTGTGGAATTCGGCAAGCAGTTCGAGACGGTCGGCTTCGACATCAACGCCGCCCGCATCGCCGAACTGCGCGCCGGCCGCGACCGCACCCTGGAGGTGGAACCGGAACTGCTGGCCCAGGCCATCCGGCTGCGCTTCACCGACCAGGCCGCCGACATCGCCGGCTGCAACGTCTACATCGTCACCGTGCCCACGCCGATCGACGGCGCGCGCCGCCCGGATCTGGTCCCGCTGCTCAAGGCCAGCGAGACCATCGCCAAGGTGCTCAAGCCCGGCGACGTGGTGGTGTACGAGTCCACCGTCTATCCCGGCTGCACCGAGGAAGCCTGCGTGCCGGTGCTCGAGCGCGTGTCCGGGCTGAAGTTCAACCGGGACTTCTTCGCCGGCTACAGCCCCGAGCGGATCAATCCGGGCGACAAGCAACACCGCGTCACCACCATCCTCAAGGTGACTTCGGGCTCGACGCCGGAAACGGCCGACTTCGTCGACGCGCTGTACGCCTCGATCATCACCGCCGGCACCCACAAGGCCGGCAGCATCAAGGTGGCCGAAGCGGCCAAAGTGATCGAGAACACCCAGCGCGACCTCAACATCGCCCTGGTCAACGACCTGGCCATCCTGTTCGACAAGCTCGGCATCGACACTTTGGAGGTGCTGGAAGCGGCCGGTACCAAGTGGAACTTCCTGCCGTTCCGCCCCGGCCTGGTCGGTGGCCACTGCATCGGCGTGGATCCCTATTACCTCACCCACAAGGCGCAGGAAGTGGGCCACCACCCGGACGTGATCCTGGCCGGGCGCCGCACCAACGACGGCATGGGCGGCTATGTGGCCGCGCAGACCGTGCGGCTGATGATCCGCAAGGGCATCAATCCGGTGGCCGCGAAGGTGCTGGTGCTGGGCCTGGCATTCAAGGAGAACTGCCCGGACCTCCGCAATACCCGGGTGATCGACATCGTCGATGCACTGCGCCAGGACCACCTGCAGGTGGATTTGCATGACCCGTGGGTCGATGCGGCCGAGGCGCGGCACGAGTACGGCCTGGACCTGGTCGCTGCGCCCGAGGCCGGTGCCTACGACGCGGTGATCATCGCGGTGGGTCACCGGCAGTTCCGTGAGCTGGGAGCTGCCGGCATCCGTGCCTACGGCAAGCCCGATGCGGTGCTGTATGACGTGAAATACGTGCTGCCGCGCGATGCGGTGGATGGAAGGCTGTAACCGATGAAAGTCCTGGTCACCGGCACCGCCGGCTTCATCGGCTCGCACCTTGCACTGCGCCTGCTCGAGCGCGGCGACGAGGTCGTCGGCATCGACAACCTCAACGACTACTACGATGTCACCCTCAAGCAGGCGCGCCTGGCCCGCTTCATCGACCATCCGCGCTACACCCATATCACCGCCGACCTGGCCGATCGCGACGCGATCGCGGCCGCATTCGCCTTGCACAAGCCGCAGCGGGTGGTGAACCTGGCCGCCCAGGCCGGCGTGCGCTACGCCGCACAGAATCCGCATGTGTACGTGTCCAGCAACGTCACCGGTTTCCTGCACATGCTCGAAGGCTGCCGCCACCATGGCGTGGAGCATCTGGTGTTCGCCAGCACCAGCTCGGTGTACGGCGCAGATACCAAGATGCCGTTCTCCGAGCACCAGGGCACCGACCATCCACTGACCCTGTACGCGGCCAGCAAGAAAGCCAACGAACAGATGGCGCACAGCTACGCCCATCTGTACGGCATTCCCTGCACCGGACTGCGCTTCTTCACCGTGTATGGCCCCTGGGGCCGGCCGGACATGGCGCTGTTCCTGTTCACCAAGGCGATCCTGGCCGGCGAACCGATCAAGGTGTTCAACCATGGCCGGCACAAGCGCAGCTTCACCTACGTGGACGACATCGTCGAAGGCGTGATCCGCACGCTGGACCAGGTGCCGGGCAAGGATCCGCACTGGCGCGGCGACGCACCCGATCCGGCCAGTAGCGGCGTGGCGCCGTATCGGATCTACAACATCGGCAACGAGAAGCCGGTGGAGCTGCTGCGGTACATCGAGGTGCTGGAGCAATGCCTGGGGCGGAAGGCGGTGATGGAGATGCTGCCGCTGCAGGCCGGGGATGTGCCCGATACGGAGGCCGATGTGTCTGGGCTGATCGAGAGCGTGGGTTACCGGCCGGTGGTGGATGTGGAGGAAGGGGTGGGGAATTTTGTGCGGTGGTATCGGGCGTATTACCAGACCGGAGATTGCTGACTCATGCATGTCCTGGTCATCGCCGGTGCGGGGAATCACTTGGGAGCAGACACATGACGGACGGAAGGACGCCACCCAGAATCACGAAAGCAAAACGCGTCCACGGCGACACGCTGATATTCCGGGACGCGGCCGTTTCCGATGCTGAATTCATCCTTTCGCTGCGCACGGATGTGGAAAAGTCCCGGTATCTGAGCCAGACAGACAACGACGTTGCCGCTCAACGTGCATGGCTGGAACACTATGCCACCAGCGAAGGACAGGCCTATTTCATCATTGAGTTCAATGGTGAGCCTATCGGCACCGTACGTCTCTATGACGCTCGGGGCGGGAGCTTTTGCTGGGGCTCCTGGATCCTCAAGGAGGGCAGACCCAGGCAGGCGGCCATGGAGTCGGCCCTGATGGTTTATGCCTACGCCTTAGATCACTTGCAGTTCGATGCTTGCCATTTCGACGTACGTAAGGGCAATGATCGGGTGATCAAATTCCATGAACGATTCGGCGCCATACGGACAGGAGAGACTGAGCTGGATTTTCTGTTCAAAATTGACCGAACATCTATCCAGGCCGCGCGCGCAAAGTACACCGAATTTCTTTCCGCAGGCGTCACTGTTTCCGGTCTTGAGCCGAATTCATGAATACCTCCAGATCCATCGAGCACTGCCGCATCATCGAACTCCCCAAGATCTCAGACCCAAGAGGCAACCTGACTTTCGTCGAGGGCGGGCAACACATTCCCTTCGATATCCAGCGCGTCTACTACCTTTACGACGTACCCGGTGGCGCCGAGCGCGGTGGACATGCACATAAAGCGCTGCACCAACTTATCGTGGCCATGTCCGGCAGTTTCGACGTCGTGCTAGATGACGGCACCAAGAAGCAGCGTTTCCACCTGAATCGCTCCTACTACGGCCTGTACGTGTGTCCGATGATCTGGCGCGAGCTGGACAACTTCTCGTCCGGATCGGTCTGCATGGTGCTAGCGTCCAACCGCTATGACGAAGACGACTATTACCGTGACTATCAGGATTACGTCCAAGCGCAGGGGTTGGCGTGAGCGGGATCCCGTTTCTTGACCTGAAAGCGCCAGCTCAAGAACTGCGCGCCGAAATCGACCAGGCCATCGCCCGTGTCATCGACTCGGGCTGGTACATCCTCGGCCCCGAAGTCGAAGCCTTCGAATCCGAGTTCGCTGCCTACTGCGAAACCACCCACACCATCGGCGTGGCCAATGGCCTGGATGCCCTGCATTTGGCCCTGCATGCCATGGACATCGGCGATGGCGATGAAGTCATCGTGCCGTCGAATACTTACATCGCCACCTGGCTGGCAGTGAGCCAGTGCGGTGCGGTGCCGGTGCCGGTGGAGCCAGTCGAATCCACCCACAATATCGACCCGGCGCGGATCGAGGCGGCGATCACGCCGCGCACCAAGGCGATCCTGCCCGTGCACCTGTACGGGCAGCCCGCCGATCTTGATCCGATCCTGGCCATCGCCCGCCGCCACCGCCTGCGCGTACTGGAAGACGCCGCCCAGGCGCACGGTGCCCGCTACAAAGGCAAGCGCATCGGCGGACATGGCGATGCCGTGGCCTGGAGCTTCTACCCCGGCAAGAACCTGGGCGCGTTGGGTGACGGTGGTGCCGTCACCACCAATGACCCTGCCTTGGCCGAGCGCCTGCGCGTATTGCGCAATTACGGCTCGCGGGTGAAGTACGTCAACGACGAGCCGGGCTGGAACAGTCGCCTGGATCCGCTGCAGGCTGCGGTGCTGAGGGTCAAGCTCAAGCATCTGGATGCGTGGAACGCGCGGCGTGCTGCCATTGCCCGCCAGTATCTGGAGGGGTTGGCTGACACCGGACTGATCCTGCCCGAAGTGCCGGATTGGGCCGATCCAGTCTGGCACCTCTTCGTAGTGCGCCATCCGCAGCGAGATGCCTTGCAAAAGACACTGGGCGAGGCCGGTATCGGCACCCTGATCCATTACCCGATCCCGCCGCACCGCCAGCAGACGTATGCCGGGTTGGGTTTTCCTGCCGATGCCTTCCCGCTAGCCAGCCGCCTGGCCAATGAGGTGCTGAGCCTGCCGATGGGGCCACACCTGACCCTTGATGCAGCGAAATCGGTAGTGAATTCCCTGCGACAATCCTCCTGAAGTGAGCGAACCCAACTCCTACCGCCAGATCCTGCGCTCCTCCTCGATCATAGGCGGGGCTTCGGCGTTCAACATTGTCATTGGTCTGCTGCGCACCAAAGCGGTGGCGATGCTGTTGGGGCCTGCAGGCATCGGCCTGGTCGGGCTACTGCAAAACCTCATTGCCACGGCAGCCACTGCCTCCGCGCTGGGGTTGGGTACTGTGGGAACACGGCAGATTGCCGAAGCCAATGGCCAAGGCGACCTGGTCGCGGTGACCACGGCTCGCCGCGCCCTGTTCTGGGGCACGCTGGTATTGGCCGTGGTCGGAAGTCTGGTGTTCTGGTTGTTGCGCGAGGCTATCGCGCGGCATGTGCTGGGTGATGACACCCTGGCCGGCGCCGTGGGCTGGCTGGCGCTGGGCGTGGGGCTGACCGTGGCCTCCGGTTCGCAGAGCGCATTGCTGACCGGCATGCGCCGCATCGGCGATATCGCCCGTGTACAGATCGGCTCGTCCGTGCTGTCCACGCTGCTGGGGCTGGCTGCCATCGGCTGGTGGGGAGCAAAGGGCCTGCTGGTGTTCGTGCTGGTGGCACCGGCCTCCAGCTTCCTGTTCGGACACCTGTATGCAGCCCGCCTGCCACGCGTACACTCCGCGCCCACGCCACTGACGCAGCTGATGGAACAGTGGCGCACGCTGATACGGCTGGGCTCGGCCTTCATGGTGGCCGGGTTGATGGTCACCCTAGGGCACCTGCTGGTGCGCACCCTGGTGCAACGGGAGCTGGGTCCAGCCGCATTGGGACAGTTCCAGGCGGCATGGGCCATTTCCATGACCTACATCGGCTTCGTACTCGGGGCCATGGGCACCGACTACTACCCGCGACTGACAGCGGTGATCCATGATCGTGAGGCAGCCAACCGCCTGGTCAACGAACAGACCGAAGTGGCGCTGCTGCTGGCCGGGCCGGTGCTGCTTGCGATGTTGGCGCTGGCGCCGTGGGTGATCCGGCTGCTGTACACCGCCGAATTTTATGAAGCGGCCAACATCCTGCGCTGGCAAGTGCTGGGCGATGTGTTGAAGATCGCCAGTTGGCCGCTGGGCTTCGTGATGCTGGCGGCGGGGGCGGGACGCACCTTCATGCTCAGCGAGACGTTTGCCATTGGCGTGTTCGTGCTGCTGGTGTGGCTGGGATTACCGGTGCTTGGAATCCAGGTTACAGGTATTGGCTTTGCACTGATGTATGTGTGTTACCTGCCACTGGTGTACTGGCTGGCGCGCTGGCGCACCGGATTTGCTTGGCAATCGCACGTTCTCCGTCACCTGGCGCTGCTCACGTTGGTCGCCGTGATCACTTGTCTGCTGCCGCACTGGAACGAATGGGTCACCGTGGTGTTGGGTCTGGCCGCCGCCGTGGGCTTCGGCCTGCACGGCTTGCACCGTCTGGGCAGCATGCTGGACGACAATGGGCGCCTAGGCCGATGGGTTGCCGCGGGCAACCGGCTGATGATGAAAATGAGGGTGTGGGGATGAGCAAGGAAGACAAGCCGCTGGTGACGTTTGCGTTGTTTGCGTACAACCAGGAGGGATACATCCGGGAAGCGGTGGAAGGGGCGCTGTCACAGGACTACCCGAACCTGGAAATCATCCTTTCTGACGATTGTTCGCAGGACCGGACGTACGAGCTGATGCAGGAATTGGCGGCACGATACGTGGGGCCACATGTTGTCAGACTCAATCGGAATCCCAGAAATCTGAGCATCGGCGGACATGTGAATGCGGTCAATCGGCTGGCTCGTGGAAAATTGGTTGTCGCGGCGGCCGGGGACGACATTTCATTACCAGGTCGCACGAGTGCGCTGGTAGATGCCTGGCTGGGAACGGGCAAACGGGCAGGCCTGTTGCATTCAGTTCGAAGGGAGTTCCTGACTGGACATGGATTCGTCAGGGACGATGCTTGCCGATGCCTGGATGCACTTGAATCCCTCGAAAGGATTGTCTCCGAGAACGCACATGTTTCAGGCGCCACAGAAGCGTGGGATCCTGAGTTGTTTCGCCTTTTCGGCGATTTTCTCGATACAACCTTCCACGAAGATTGCGCCCTGACGTTCAGATCTGTACTAGCTAATCGACCTGTAGTTTATGTGGATCAGGTTCTGGTGCTTTGGCGACAGCAGACGGGAGTAACTTTCGAAGCCAACCTCAATCGTCACGGATACGATTCTTCGACCAGACTTCGGGAGCTGATACGTTTGAGATCCATTTCACATCAATTCCAGGCCGACCTGAAGCTAGTGCCCAACGAATACATCGCTGATCTAACGATGAAAAGAGCGGCGCGAGCCGATGCCGCAATTCAGTTCGAACTCGGCTGGCCAAGCCCACGGCAGTTCATAGGGTTGATTCGTTCCACGAACCTGGCGTTCACTGCCCGCTTGACCGTGAAGAAGGCGGTTAATTCCTGGCGGGACTGGCGATATCAATGGCCTGGGTGACCTCCGTCATGCATATGCACCCCGGCAACAGGCGCTTCGATGTGGCAATCGTGACTGGCCCGATTGAGTCGTCTCCGGCCGGCGGACGGTCGCTCCTGAGCAGATTGAACCATGACGCGATGCGCGGCTTGTTCGGCACATCCTTGCTCGAAATCCAGATTTCACCACGGCGGCGGGTCGGATTCGATGCTGTCAGATGCGCCCTCACAGGCGCGGTGGACGGTCTGGACAAAGACACCATTAGCCGAACCATCGCCATACTCCGGAAGGCCGAGATACGGAAGGTTCTGATCGATGGATCGAACTACGGCATGTTGGCAGCCGCAATCAAGAAAAACATTCCCGATATCGAAATAATTGTGTTTTTCCACAACTGCGAGGCACGTTTTTTTTTCGGACTCTTCCGGCAGCGCCCGAGTATCCGGACATTCGGCGTTCTATTGGCGAACTATATCGCCGAGCGCTCAGCCGTTCGGCGCAGCGACAAGCGCATATGTCTCAATGATCGAGACAGCGAGTTGTTGCGACGAATTTACGGCTATAGTGCCACCCATTTTTCACCAATGGCGATGCGGGATCGGTATACGCCGAATACCCCTTACCAATTTCAGGTGCCGTCCAAACCTTATGCGTTGTTCGTAGGAAGTGCTTTCTACGCAAACATCCAAGGCATCAGGTGGTACGCAAATCATGTCGCCCGACAGACTTCCATGCCAGTGTATGTGATCGGCAATGGAATGGAACACTGGCGAGGTGAGCTGGAACGCAACGGCAACGTAAGCGTCGTAGGCGCCGTCAACGATGTTGCGCCATGGTACCTGGGTGCAAGTATCGTTATCGCACCTATCTTCGATGGATCGGGAATGAAGACCAAGATCGCGGAGGCTTTGATGTTCGGAAAGCGCGTGGTCGGCACGCCTGAAGCCTTCGTTGGCTACGAACAGTTCATGGAATTGATCGGAATATCCTGTGAAACTGCACCCGATTTCATTGCTGCAATTGAGAGCGAAGCTTCGACGGCGACTACGGAAATTCACTCTAATCTTCGCAACATCTACCAATCCACCTACTCCTTCGATGCAGCGAAAGAGCGTCTGTCGGCGATACTGAAACAATGAAACAATCAAATCTCCATCGATCCAAGAATCAAATATCAATTTCATCGAACGACAGACGTCTGTTTTTCGTAAATCCGTCCATATGGCAATGGGCAAGGTCCCCGCTGGACGTTTGGAGCGGTCTAGAGACACAGTCTTTCAGTCAATTCGAATGGATTGTTGAAAGAAACGAATTTACCGGCAACACTGTCCGTGTTGTGAAACAGCTCGCAGTGAAGTCCGGATTCGAGGTTGTTCTCGCGGAGACCGACGCGCACGTAGGAAAGACGCCCATCGACAACGAGATGGTGAGTTCGGCCGCTTTGATCCGTGCATTGTCGAATTGAACACACATCCCAAATGTGAACCTCAATCCATTCGTCATAGACTCGACGTGAAAATCCTGAATGTTTTGGTTCGAAAATCGAAGACTTTGCGAACAGAAATTCGAGCAAAGGGCCGGCGTCGAACGGCCCGGATCGCGTTCGACAGGAGTGTGATCTTCGCCCTTTCAAAGATCTATCGGTTCCCGGCAGCGTGGCATACACCCACCAGCATGCGGCCGTACCGCATTGCAGTTGCAACCACGATCAATGCACTGGATCCGAAGGTGGTCTGCGAGGTGGGTTGCGGGCTAGGTTCCATCCTGTCCCGAGTTCATGCCCAGAAACGCGTCGGATATGACGTGTCGCCGGGAGTGCTGCGAGCCGCCAGACTGCTGCGCAGTCGCTCCATCGACTTCAGGTCCGGGAGCATCGACGCGGTGGACCTACCCTCGATGGATGTTCTGGTGCTGGTCAACTGGATCCATGAAGTCAGCCCGGAAGACCTAGAACGCATGCTCCTGCCCCTGCTACCGAGAACACGGCACCTCATGCTCGACGCCATCGACGCCGACAACGCTTTCGGCTACCAGTTCAAGCACGACTTTGCCTTCCTCGACGGCAAGGCACGGCCGCTGTCGAGCACACGTGTGGACGGGGAAGGACGCAGCTTCCGGCTATACGAGGTCATCGCGTGAGCGCCTACTACCTACTCAGGCTGGATGATGCCTGCCACACCATGGATCGCTCTAGATGGGACCGCATCGAGACCCTGCTCGATGCCTTCGCCATCCGTCCGATCGTGGCCGTAGTGCCGGACAACCGCGACCCAGACCTGTGCAAGGCCCCGGCAGACAGCACATTCTGGGAGCGCGTGCGCCGGTGGCAGGCGAAGGGCTGGACCCTGGGCATGCATGGATATCGCCATCAATTGCACGAGACTGATCGCAAGCTAGTGCTGCCGTTCTATCGGCACAGCGAGTTCGCCGGCCTCCCTTACGAGGAGCAGGCGGCGAAGATGAGAGCCGCTTGGGCCCTCTTCGAGCAGAATGGGCTGTCACCCCGAGTTTGGATAGCCCCTGCGCACTGCTTCGAGGAGGATACGTTGCGGGCGTTGAAAGCCGAAACTCCGATCCGCATCGTCAGCGACGGCATCGCCCTCGACCAGTTCTTCGAGGCTGGCCTGCACTGGCTACCGCAGCAACTGTGGACCCTGGCCGAGCGTCGCAAAGGTCTGTGGACGGTGTGCCTACACCCTGGGACCATGGACGACCGGGCTTTCGACGATCTCGCGCGGCGCCTGCACGGCGGTTTCGACCAGCGGATCACCTCTGTGGATCGGATCACGTTGCGGCAACGGGCGAAATCGTTGCCGGACAAGGCGTACAGCACCTGGTTCTGGACCCGCCACAGGACAATGCCCCGACTGCACCGCCTGAAGGAGATGCTGCTTGGCTAGGGACGGGACCGGCGGACGCATCGCCTTGCTGCTGCCGGGGCTTCGCTTCGGCGGTGCCGAGCGCGTTGCGCTGACCCTGGCGGAAGCGCTCGCGGCGGAGGGTTTCGAGATCGACCTGCTACTGATGTCACGGCAGGGGGAGTTTCTGGACGAGGCCGAGTCCCAGTTCAACGTCATCGACCTACGTTGCGGACGCACCTGGAAGCTCCCCTGGAAGCTCGCCGGATACCTCAGGGCACAGCGGCCCACCGCCTTGATCTCCAGTTTTTGGAAGCTGAACCTGTGCGCCTGCATCGCCCGCGTGACGGCTCCGCGCACCAGGCTGCTGCTGTGGGAGCACTCGCAGCCCAGTCTCAGCGCCAACAGTCCCACCTGGCTGTACGCCATCACCGCATCGATCATTTACCGGATGGCGACACGCATCGTGGCGGTGTCCTCCGGTGTTCGCGACGACATCGCCAGTATCACATTGGGATTGGGGCGCAAGCTGCAGGTCGTCATGAACCCAATCCGCCCCCCGGCCGACCTGCCAGACGATGCTTCGCGTCCACGGGACGGAAGCCGCCTGCTTTGGGTAGGCCGCATGGACGGCCCCAAGAATCCACAGCTCGCACTGGAGGCGTTCGCGCTGCTCGCCGCCAGACGGGACGCGACGCTGACCTTCATGGGCGACGGCGACCTGATGGCTGGCCTGATGGAGTGCAGCGATAGGCTCGGTCTCGGCGGCCGGGTTTCCTTCACCGGATTCCACCCAAGGCCGTATGAGCTGATGCCTCATGCCGATGTACTCGTGCTGTCTTCCGAGCGGGAGGGGCTGGGCAATGTGATCATCGAGGCCATGTTCTGCGGCCTTGGCATCGTAGCCACCGACTGCGGCCAGGGCGTACGCGACCTCCTCATGGATGGCCGCTACGGCACCATCGCCAGCGGCCGCGATCCCGCTTCGCTCGCCGACGCGATCGAATACGAGTTGTGTGCCGGGCGCGATCCCCGAGTCCAGATGGATGGTGCGCGTCGATTCCTTCCCAGCCGAGCGGCCGGCCAGTTCCTCGAAATCGTCCAGGGCTGATGGTGTCGCTCATGACCAACCGCTTCGTTTCATCGCTGGGATCAATGCGCCAGCCACTTGCGTACGACATCGCGGGTTGCTGGCGTACCGCGATAAGCACCACATGAAGATCTGCGTCCTTACCGCCCGCTACTCCGTATCTGGTGTTCCCCTCGCCCAGATAAGGCTTGCGAATGCCCTGAGACGCCGCGGCGCATGCGTGGATGTTTTGTTTGGCAATGCAGGCATTGGGTCTGCATGCACCAAGGAAATCGAGGGGTTGGTTGATCTCAGGGTACGACGAACTTTTCTCATGTTGCCCGCGATCATGCGCTACCTTCGGACGGAGCGGCCTGATGTCGTCTTCTCCGCCGAAGACCACCTGAATGCCATAACCCTGCTTGCAGCTATACTCACAGGGAGTAGATCAAGGATCTGTTGTTCGTCCAGAGTAACGCCCCTTGACACCTATGGCAGGGGCAGCATTCTCAAGAGGCTTGTCCTGAAGTCGCTGATCGGGATGGTGTCGCGGAGGGCGCAACTGCTCACGTGCGTATCCGAAGACATGATCGACCAGTATCGTGGGATATTCGGCGACGAAGGCCGCGTCTGCGTATACAACATCATCGACCCGGTCCTCTCAGGAGACCTGATCTCCGAGAATGTGGACCATCCCTGGTTCTCCGACCCGGGTTCGCGGGTAGTAGTCGCCGCCGGAAGTCTCGAGCCATGGAAGGGATTTGCCGATCTGATCCGCGCGATCACCGTGACTCATGACGATGTGAAACTCATGATCCTGGGCGAAGGCAGCCAGAGATCGAACCTGGAGGAACTGATCGGCTCGCTTGGCCTCACTGATCGAGTTCAATTGGTCGGACAGGTCCGGAACCCGCTGGCGTACTTCTCGAAGGCGCGAGTTTTCGCCCTCTCGTCCCATGTGGAAGGTATGCCCAACGTTCTGATCGAGGCCATGATGTGCGGCTGTACTCCTGTTTCCACCAATTGTCCGACCGGGCCACGGGAGCTGCTGGAAGGCAAGGACTACGGCAGCCTGGTCCCCGTGGAGGATTGGGCTGCCCTCGGCAGAGCCATCAATCAGGGTTTCGAAAACCCCGCACCATATGACTGGCTGATGAGGATTATCGAGCCGTTCTCGGAGGCTTGTGTGATCGAGCGATACCAGAGTCTGCTCGACCTCAGGTTCCCCCTGCCCGATGCGACCTTCGGGGAAGGCGGATCTGAGGCTAAGGTCCACTCATGAGGCTAGTATTCTTCATCAAGTCCGTCGCCAATCCCGGTGGAGGGGCCGAGCGCGTGCTATCGCAGGTTGCCTCGGGGCTGGCCAAGCGCGGGCATGAGGTGACGGTGGCCAGCTCCGATGACGAAGGCTCACTGCCATACTATCCGCTGGACCCGTCGGTGGAATTGATTTTCCTCGGCGTCGGGAAGACATCTAGGACGTCGACGCTTTGCGATGTCGCGAAAAGGATGCGTGCTTTTCGCAAGACTGTGTGCGACTTCAAACCCGATGCCATCGTTGGATTCATGCACAGCACCTTCATCCCACTCGGATTGTCCCTCTTCGGAACCAAATCCCGCCTGGTCGCCAGTGAGCACATCGGACCGGAGCATTATCGCCCGAGGCCGCTCCAGTGGCTCCTGCTGCAACTGACTCCGATCCTGTGCGAGAGCACTACCGTAGTGTCGGAACAGATCAGGCTGTCGTTCAACTCCTGGTTAAGGAGGCGAATGGTCGTGATTCCGAATCCCGTGTCGATCGTTGAATCGCCGTCGTCCCACCATCTGCGCGATGAGGATCGACCGGTGATCCTGTCCGTTGGAAGACTGGCCGAACAGAAAGATCATCGGACATTGATATCCGCCTTTGCGCGGGTTGCCGAGCACAATCCCCACATCAGGCTTCGGATCGCAGGCGATGGGGATCTGCGGCCTGCGCTCGAGGCCCAAATTCTCAAGCTGGGCCTCAATGACCGTATTGAGCTGCCCGGGGTGATGTCCGACATGGACTCCGAGTATCGTGCCGCGACCTTGTTCGTATTGCCCTCACGCTATGAGAGCTTCGGACTGGCAACGGCAGAAGCCTTGGGCCATGGCCTTCCGGCCGTGGGTTTCGCGGACTGTCCAGGGACCAATGAGTTGATTGTCGATGGCGTAAATGGCCGCCTCGTATCGGGACCGGACCGCGTGAACGCACTGGCAGACATGTTGCTGGAGCTGATGTCCGACTCCGCGCAACGGCAGAGATTGGCCGGTGCGGCCTCGCAGTCGATCATCAACAGGTTCGGGGTCGAGTATGTTCTCGACATATGGGAGGCCTTGCTTACGCGGACGGTGCGTTCGTGTGCGGCCTGACCGGCTTCTTGCAGCCAGCTGGCTTCGATCCGGCCGCCGCTACCGTGCAGGCCACGATCATGATCAGTCGCATTGTCCATCGCGGTCCGGACGACGCTGGAATGTGGGTGGATGCCGCCGCCGGCATCGCACTGGCGCATCGGCGGCTTTCCATCCTCGACCTCTCTCCAGCCGGCCACCAACCGATGACTTCGGCGAGCGGGCGCTGGGTGCTGGCTTTCAATGGCGAGGTGTACAACCATCTTGAGCTGCGTCACGAGCTGGACGCCAGGGGGGCGGCACCAGCCTGGCGGGGTCACTCGGATACCGAAACCCTGCTGGCGGCGATCGAGGCCTGGGGACCGGAAGCCACCCTGCGCCGCAGTGTGGGTATGTTCGCCATTGCCGTGTGGGATCGGCAGGGACGCGAACTGTGGCTGGCCCGCGACCGCCTAGGCGAGAAGCCGCTGTACTACGGCTGGCAGGGCGACACCTTCCTGTTCGGTTCCGAGCTACATGCCTTACGTGCGCACCCAGCCTTCGCCGGCGGGATCGACCGTGGCTCGCTGGCGCTGCTGTTGCGCCACAACTACGTGCCTGCGCCGTACTCCATCCACACGGGCATCCACAAGCTGCCGCCGGGCCACTGGCTGCGGCTTGGCCCGGATCGGCGCGATGCAGAGCCGGTGGCGTACTGGTCGCTGGCCGAGGTAGCTGAACGCGGCACCGCCGCGCCGTTCACCGGCAGCGAAGAACAGGCCGTGGACCGGCTGGCCGAGCTGATGGGGAACGCGGTGCAAGGTCAGAGGGTGGCCGATGTGCCGCTGGGCGCACTGCTGTCCGGCGGCATCGACTCCACCCTGGTCACCGCATTGATGCAGTCGCAGGTCACACAGCCGGTGCGTACCTTCACCATCGGCTTCGAGGAAGGCGCCTACGACGAGGCGGTGCACGCCCGCGCCGTGGCTGCGCATCTGGGCACACAACACACCGAACTGCGCCTGACCGGTGCCGATGCGCTGTCGCTGGTGCCGCGCCTGCCGGCCCTGTACGACGAGCCGTTCGCCGACTCCTCGCAATTGCCCACGTATCTGGTGATGCAGCTGGCCCGCCAGCACGTGGCCGTGGCCTTGTCCGGCGATGGTGGCGACGAGATGTTCGGCGGCTACAACCGCTACTTCCTCGGGCCGAAGCTGTGGCGCAGGGTGGGCTGGATGCCCGCGCCGTTGCGACATGTCCTGTTCCGAATGGCACCAGCATTACCACGCCCGCTCAAGACGCGGCTGGGTACAGCCCAGGCGGACGACAAGCTGCACAAGCTGGCCCGGATTTTTTCGGGGCACCCGATCGCCGGCATCGACGACCTGTACTGTGGACTGGTATCGGAATGGCCGGATGCCGGCAACATGGTCATCGATGGACGAGTACCGCCCAACTTGTTGGACGACCGCAACCGCTGGCCGCGCCTTTTCGATCCAGTGGCACGAATGATGGCACTCGACAGTCTGACCTACCTGCCCGACGACATCCTGGTGAAGGTGGACCGCGCGGCGATGGCGGTGTCGCTGGAAACCCGCGCTCCGTTCCTGGACCGCGACGTGGTCGAGTTCGCCTGGTCGCTGCCGATGTCGATGAAGCTGCGTGATGGGCGCGGCAAGTGGATTCTTCGCCAGCTGCTGGATCGGTACGTGCCGCGCGCGCTGGTGGAACGCCCCAAGATGGGCTTCGGCATCCCGCTGGACGACTGGCTGCGCGGCCCGCTGCGCGACTGGGCCGAGTCGCTGTTGGATGAAGGGCACCTGCGCCGCGAAGGTTACCTGCGGCCGGAGCCGATACGTGAGGCCTGGAAGCAGCATCTGGGTAGGCAAGCGTCGTTCGGTTATCGGCTATGGTCGGTTCTGATGTTCCAGGCGTGGCTGGAGCAGCAGGGAACGCACCGCTGATGTGGCCCTTCTGGTTGATGTTCCTGGTACCGGCCTGGGCGATCCTGGTGCCAGCGCGATTGCCACCCAGGCAGGTCATGATCGCCTGGTGGGCTGTCGGCATGGTGTTCGCGCTGATGATCGGGTTCCGCTACGAAGTCGGTGGCGACTGGGGTGCGTACCTGCGGCACTTCGAGGCCACCTCCCTCCTACGCTTTTCTGAAATATTCGGCAAGGGCGACCCTGGCCACTACTTCGTCAACTGGCTCGTCGCCCGGCTGGGCGGCGGCGTGCAGTGGGTGAACCTGCTCTACGGCTCGGTGCTGATGTGGGGCACGGTCGTGTTCTGCCGCAAGCAGCCCTGGCCCTGGCTGGCCTTGCTGGTGGCGGTGCCTTACATGCTGATCGTGGTGGGCATGGGCTATAGCCGCCAGGCAATGGCGCTGGGCTTCGCGCTGGCGGGCCTGGTGGCGCTGGGCGAGCATCGCATCCGCACTTTCGTGGTTTGCATCGCGCTCGGTGCGCTGTTCCACAAGTCGGCGGTGCTGCTGCTGCCGATCGCGGTGCTGGCCAACAGCCGCAACCGCTTCCTCACCGCCGGCATGGTCGGTGCCACCTTCGTGTTGCTCTACTTCCTGCTGCTGGCCGACGATGCCGACGCACTGTGGACCAACTACGTCGAATACCAGATGCAGTCCCAGGGCGCGAAGATCCGGGTGCTGATGAACGTGGTCCCGGCCGCGCTGATGCTGCTGTTCGGCAAGCGCCTGGCCCCCGACCGCCAGGAACGTCGGCTGTGGACCATCATCGCCTTGCTGGCCCTGCTGTGCCTGCCGCTGGTGTCGCTCGCTTCCACCGCGGTGGACCGCGTGGCGCTGTACCTGATCCCGCTGCAGCTGTTCGTGTTCGCCCGCATCCCGCTGCTGGCGGGCACCAATATCCGCATGCGCACCGGACTGGTGCTGGGCGTGATCGGCTACTACGCGGCGGTGCAGTTCGTGTGGCTCAACTTCGCCACCCATGCGCAGTACTGGCTGCCGTACCAGTTCAGGCTGTTTGGATAGGCCCGGTACCCTGTGAGGCGGCTCCTCCTTTCACGGGATGCCACCAGCACGGCTTTCCTGTAACTCATTGTTATTAATGTATTTCCTGGAACTGCAACCTGATTCCGACCCCCACCTGTCAATTTTCTACTAATTGGATTACATTTTAGTAGTTAGTTGACAGGAGCCCCCATGAAGATCCCGGTCTCGCCGCCTCCCTGGGAAGGGCTGGTCGCCAAGCACGCGAAGGATCTGGGTCGCCTGTTCTCCTACCGGCTGGGCCCCGAGGTCAAGGGCGCCTATGAGCACTGGGATCATCTGCGCCACCTGACGCCTCCGCGGGAAGATCTCACGCCGGAACAATGGTGGCTGTGCCTCAAGTATGCGCGCCTGGCCATGTACAGCGAGCTCCCGTTGCGGGACAAGGCGGGCGCGCCGTTCACGGTGGCGTTGAGCGACAGCGTCCAGCGCCGACTGTTCCTCGTGGCCCGCGATGCAGCAGGAGCGCTGCAAGGCGCCGAACGCGTGCCTTCCGACAAGATGCGGGAGCGCTATCTGGTGCGCTCGCTGATGGAGGAGGCGATGACCTCCTCCCAGCTGGAAGGCGCCGCCACCACCACCCAGGTGGCCAAGGACATGCTCCGGACCGGGCGGCAGCCGCGGGACTACGGCGAGCGGATGATCTACAACAACTACGCGGCCATGCGCGAGCTGAAGGCGTGGCAATCCAGGTCGCTCACGCCGGAAGCGGTGTTCGAAATGCACCGGATGCTGACCGATGGGACGCTCAAGGATCCATCGTGTGCCGGCAGGTTCCGGCGTCAGGACGAGAACATCGTGGTGGAGGATGAGCTCGGCAACGTCCTGCATGTGCCGCCTGCGGCCAGCGAGTTGCCAGCCCGGCTCCAGGCACTGTGCGACTTCGCCAACCAGGGCGACGACGACGGGCACTTCATCCACCCGGTGGTGCGCGCGATCATGATCCACTTCCAGATCGGCTACGACCATCCGTTCTGCGACGGCAACGGCCGCACGGCCCGGGCGCTGTTCTACTGGTCGATGATGCGCTCGGGATTCTGGATGGCCGAGTATCTTTCGATCTCCAGCATCCTCAAGCAGGCACCGGCGCAGTACACGCGCTCCTATCTGTTCACCGAGACCGATGGCAGCGATGCGACGTACTTCCTGTCGCACCAGCTCGATGTGCTGATCAAGGCCATTGCCGGTGTCCATGGCTACATCGAGAGGAAACAGCGCGCGCAGGCCGAGGCCGAGGTGCTCCTGCGGCCGGGGAGCAGGCTTGCGGGCACGTTGAACCACAGGCAGCGCGCTGTGTTGCTCAACGCCCTGCGCCATCCCGACAAGCAATTCACCATCGACGTCCACCGGCGTACGCACGACATCTCCTACCAGACAGCCAGGACGGACCTGCTTGGGCTCGTCGATGAGAAGCTGATGGAGCAGCACAAGCAAGGCAAGAGCTTCTACTTCGTTCCCGTGCCCAATCTGGACCGCAAGCTGGAACATCGATGAAGCTCGTCCTGTTCGCCAATACCGACTGGTACCTCTACAACTTCCGCCGCTCGCTGGCGCTGGCGTTGCGTGATGCCGGGCATGAGGTGCTGCTGCTGTCGCCCGATGGTCCCTACGGCGCGCGGTTGCAAGAACTGGGCCTGCACTGGGAACCGGTGCCGATGGACCGACGCAGCCTGAACCCGTTGCGCGAGGTGGCGCTGCTGTGGCACCTGTGGCGGTTGTTCCGTCGCGAGCGTCCGGCCCTGGTACACGGCTTCACCATCAAGTGCGCGGTGTACGGCTCGCTGGCCGCACGGCTGGCCGGCGTGCCGGGACGGGTGAGTGCGGTGACCGGGCTGGGCTATGTGTTCACCAGCGACGATGCGAAGGCGCGATGGCTGCGTCCGCTGGTACGCGGACTGATGCGGCTGGCGCTGGGCGGCAAGGGCGCGCGGCTGATCCTGCAGAACCCGGATGACGTGGCACTGTTCGAAAGCGCGCGGTTGGTCGATCCACAGGACATCCGCCTGATCCCCGGCTCGGGCGTGGATTGCGTTCGATTTGCGCCGCGTTCCGACGCCGACGCCATCGCGCCGGATCGGCCATTGCGCGTACTGCTGCCCGCACGCCTGCTGTGGGACAAGGGCCTGGCCGAGTTCGTGGAGGCCGCGCGCCGGTTGCGCGCGCAAGGCCGGGCGCTGGAATTCCTGCTCGCCGGCACGCCCGATCCGGGCAATCCCGCCGCGGTGCCGGAAGCCACGGTGCAAGGCTGGGTCGGCGAAGGCGTGCTGCAATGGCTGGGCCACGTGGAGGACATGCCCGCGCTGTTCCGCTCGGTGGACATGGTGGTCCTGCCCAGTTATCGCGAAGGATTGCCGAAAGGACTGATCGAAGCGGCCGCCTGCGGCCTGCCACTGGTGACCACCGACGTGCCCGGTTGCCGCGAGGTGGTGACCGACGGCGAGAATGGTTTGCTGGTGCCGGTGCGTGATGCCGGCGCACTGGCCGCTGCCATCGCGCGGCTGCAGGACGATCCGGGCCTGGCACGACGGCTGGGCGAGGCCGCCCGCCAGCGCGCGCTGGACGAGTTCGACGAACGCATCGTCATCGACAGGACTGTGGCGGTGTATCGCGAGGTATGGCCCGATGACGATTGAGCGACCAGGATCGCCAGGAGGTGACTCGGCACCCTCCACGCCTGCGGCATCACTGCAGCCGGCGTGGCTGACCGGGCTGGCGCGCGTCCTGCTGGGAGCAGCGGTCGCGCTGGTCGCAGTGGCAGTGCTGCTGCCCAACACCCGGCTGGCGGCGTTGCGCCTGCATTGGAGTTGGTTCAGCGAGGCGATCAACCGCGTCGAAGCGTTGTGGCCCACCGTGGACATGGTGCATGTGGTGATGTTCGGCGCGGTCGGCGTGCTGCTTGCGCTGGCGTATCCGGCGGCGCGCCCCGTGCGGTTGCTGCTGGCCATCGTGGCGCTGGCCGCCGTGTCCGAATTGGTGCAGCTCTGGGTGCCGGGCCGCACCGCCAGCGTGGGTGAAGCGATGCTGGACGTGGCGGCGGCTGGGGTGGGACTGCTGCTGGTGGCCGGAGTGCGCCGACTCACGGGATCCCCTGTTCGACGCATGGATCAATCCATGCACGGCTGATGCCCAATGGCAGCGTAGGCCTGTTGGCTGCGCGCCCTCCAGCGGATCACCCGTACTGCTGCGACAACAGGGAGACTTCATCCAGTGCTTGAGTCGCGCTCTTGAAGCGAGCCGGGAATTGCAGGGCCAACTCATCGGCGATGTCCTGCAGACGCATTCCGTCGGCCATGGCCCGCAGTGCAACGCCCAGGATCTGGCCATCCACGGTCAACGAAGGCGTGTAGTCGGCACTGGCCTTGTGCAGGTGGTCGGCCGAAGTCAGTCTTCCCTGGAAGGTCGACTGCTTGAACTGGCATTTCAGGCCGCCATCGGCGGCGGTGATGCGACTGTCCCAGCGAAATACGTAGCTGCCCTTGACCAGGCGCACCGACAGGTGCGTGTGCACAATGTCGCCCGCCACTACCTCGGTCGCGCGCTCGAAGGGGAAGAACGCCCGTCCATAGACCATCTCCGGCAAGGTCGGTGCATTGGAATAGCCGATCCCCTCGCCCAGGTCGCCGTCGAACCAGACGTACAGGCCATGCAGGGCACCGGCGCGTTCGATCTCCCACTCCAGGCGCTTGTCCAAGCCTGAATCACCACCGTTGGCATAATCGACGACGCCCCAGCATTGCGGGCTGGACAGCAACTGCTCCGGCCGCGCCGGCTCCGCGCGAGCCCGCCCCCATTGGTTGAACACGAACGGTGCGGCGGCGGACAGGTCGATGCCGTAGTCGTTCTGTCGCCACGGCGATTCGATGTGACGGTACTCCTCCGGCGCATGCGCCGGCACGGCATGGAGCACGTCGCGCGAGGGGATCATGCGGCCACCCGGCTTGAGGTGCCGCTTGCGCGCATCGGCCATCGATTCGATATTGCCCTTGAAGAACGGCAAGGTCCCGTGCAGGTCGCCAACCACGATATCCACGGGTTCGGGCAGGTCCAGCCGCGTGGTCAGACCCCGGATCCAGGTGATGCGCTCGCTGCCCGGGACATCGCGGGCACATCGCTTGGCGGCCTCCAGCGCGGCGCCATCGGCTTCCACCGAGTAGATGCGCGCCGCACCGAGCTGGCAGGCAAGGAACGAGAAGATGCCGGTACCTGCTCCGATGTCGAGCAGCACGCTGTCCGGGCCGATGGCACCACGCAATGCTTCCACGAAGGGCGCGGTACGGCGATGATCGTTGATCATCCTTCCGTAGGCGGCGATCGAGTAGTCGTTGTAGCTGGTCATGGCGGGATAGTCAGTCCTGGGGTGGCAGGCTGGCCAGATGATCGACGATTCGCTGCACGAGTTCGTCGCTGCGGGCGAAGTCCCGGGGATACTGCAGGCGGAAGGCCGGCAGCGTCCTGGCGGCGGCACCGCACAGCGCGAACTGTCGCGCGTTGGCAGTCCGATCGCCCAGGTCCAGCCGGAACGAGTGGCGGAGCAGCGCCTGACAGGCTTCCGCCGAGCGTAGGGGAGTCATACGGATCGTTCCGTCGGCTTCATCCGGGTCGCCCAGCACATAAAGCGCATCCACGGGAAAGGTGGCCTCCGCATCCGGTGGCAGCCCCATGGGCATGCGCCGCTTGTCCGAGTACGAGGCGACGGGCCCGGTTCCCTGCACGCCGGGGAAAAGCGCCTGCAGGCTGTCGTCGTACAGGCGCAGGCTGGAGTAGGTGGGCAGGGCGTGGAGGCGCTCGCCACCCGCGACAAGCTGCATGCAATCGTCCGACAGCACGAGATGGCCCTGGCGATGCATCAGCCCCGCCAGGGTGGACTTGCCCCAGCCACTGGGTCCGGCGAACAGGGCGTGGCGCCCTTCGATGGCCAGGGCGCTGGCATGCACCATCAATTCGCCTTGCTGGGCCAGCAGCCGTGGCAGCACCTGGTCGACGAGAACATGTTCCAGCGTAGAGGCATCGATGTCCGTCTCCGGCAAGACCCGGATCCGGCTCGGCTGCATCTGCAACAGGAAGACGGCTATGCCAGGGGCGCGGAGCCAGTAGTCGGCCCCCTGTCTGGCCAGCGACAGCACGATGTCGTCGCCATCGTGCCAGTGATGACACAACTCCACGTCCTCCACCGGGTAGTCCGGGGGAAGCCAGTCGATCTCGGTGGCGTCAGCGGCACGATCAGTACCGTACAAGGGGCGCAGTACCGTCAAGGGTAATGCGGTAAGCACGGTACGGGACCCGAACCAGAGGCCTGTCTGGCCGCAGGGGAAACCAGGGACTCGATCAGGCGGGGGAACAACCAATGCGCGCAGGACTCAGCACATGTTGTACATGTTGTTGATGTTGTTGATGTCGATCATCGTGCACACTCCATTCTCGACCAGATCTTCCTGACCATTCAGGGAGCCGGTTTCGGTCAAGGTGCCAACATCACCCAGCACGCTCAGCCGCGGCGGCTGGTAAGCCTTGCGTTGGCTGCCTGCAATCCGTTCAGCGTCGATAATCCTGGTCACTTTCGGCCCCCTGTTCATAGCCGTCTCAGCGCGCACCGCGACTTGATTCCATACAATTCCACCCATATTGGGGGACCAGACGGCTGCGGTCAATCCGCATACTCTACAGTATGGATTGGACTTCGCGCGGCCTGAACAGATTGCTGCCAGGTCCAAGACGCCACGAATGAGGACTCTCCCTGGACATGCTGCATCTGCCGCGAGCCCGGATTCTGCAGGCCTACCCGCATCCTGCGCAGCAGGAGATCCGCCGCTGCCCGAACTTCCTGCCAAGCCGGCCTGAGTTCGTACTGGGGCACCCGGAAATACCCACCGTGGTGAAGCAGGTCATCGAGGGCATTCCCTGGACCCATTCAAGGAGGCACAAGGGTGTCCTGCTGCGCACCGCGTTGGTCGACGAGGACGTTGGCATGACCGGGTGCTTCTGGCATGTCGACGTGGCCGGGGAAACCGCGGATCACGCCGAGTCGTACGACGATCTGCACCTGTGGCTGATCACTTTCGGGGAAGTGGATGGCGAGGATTTCGGCGGGACCGAGTTCATCACCACCCCGCTGGACCTGCCACAGGTGGACTTCGCAAACCCCGACTACGCCGGCTTCTCGAGGATCGTGGAAGGGAAGTCCTTCGACAGCATGGTGGTGCCGAGCGGCCAGTTGGTCCAATACTCGACCTGGGACGTGCATCGCGGCCTGCTCTGCAGACCGGGGCTGAAGGGATACCGCATGACCGTGATCTGCGCGGAGTCGGACCACATCCGGCCGGTCGATATGGAAAGGCAGCGCCTGAGCGCCGGTATGAAGAGACCCGATTTCTAGCAAACCCCGTCACCGGGGCAGCGACGTTGTGCCGCAGCGCCAGGGCTTGTGGACAGGACCAGGCAGCGCTTCTCAGCGGGGTCTGCCGCTGCGCCTGGCCCTCGCCAGTTCCTTGATCGGGCGTGCGGGTACGCCCATCACCGCCATGCCGCCGGGAACGTGCTTGGTGGCGACCGAACCGGAACCGACGGTTGCGCGGTCCCCGAGCACGAGATTCTCGTTCACGGTCGCATTGGCCCCGATGAACACGCCCTCTCCGAGCCGGCATCCGCCGGAGAGCACCATGCATGTCCCCAGGTGGCAGCCATTGCCCACTACGGTGTCGTGTCCGACCACGCCGGGACCATTCACGACCACATGGTCGCCAATGGTCACGTCGCAGTCGAGTCCTGCAAGCGGGCCCAGCGCCGAACCTTCACCGATCGAGCAATTGAAGCTGATGATTGCCGTCGGGTGGATCAACTGGGTGAAGCGCGCGCCGCGTGCCGCGAGCTTGCGGGCGTACTCCAACCGTATCCCGGGATCGGCGATCGCGCAGATGACGCGATCATCCTCGGTGAAACGATAGGTGTCTGGATCGCCCACGATTCCGAACGGGCGCTTGTAGCCATCCAGGATGCCGGGTCGGTTGTCCAGGAATCCGCCAATGTCCCACTCGCGCTCGGATGCGGGTATGTCCATCGCCCAGCCCAGCATCTGCCTGCCCAGGCCAGCCGCTCCAACGATCAACAGCCTGCGGGGATTCGACATGCGTAGTCGCCTCGATGAATGGTGCGGTATTCAGTTGAAACCACGAACGGTCGCGACGATGTGGTCGATGTCCGCATCGTCGAGGTTCGGATGGATCGGCAGGCTGAGGGCTTCCTCGTTGAGTTGCTCGCTGACCGGCAGCCGCGCCTGCGAGTTGTAGATCCGGTTCATGTGCAGTGGATGGTAGCGAAGCGTCGTGTAGATGCCCCGGTCGAGCAGGTAGCGCGCGAACCGATCGCGGCGGTTCACGCCGCTGCCGCGCTCCGGCAGGATCCGGACGCAGTAGGTGAAGTAGGAGTGCCTCTCGTCCGGTTCGGCGTCCGCCGGGCGGACCAGCCATTCGACGTCGGCGAATTCATGCTGGTAGCGGTCCCAGATCCTCTTGCGGATGGCCTGGTGCATGTCCAGCTTGCGCAGTTGCGCCAGACCGATCGAAGCGGTGACGTCGCTGGGCAGGTACTTGTGGCAGACATGGGCGATGTCGTATTCCCACCAGCGGCCCTGGGAGGCCGGGTTGGCGGCCTGCTGGAAACCGGATTTCTCGATGCCGCAATAGCGCATGGCGCGGGCCCTGGCGAGGGTCGCGGGGTCGCGGGCGGTGAGCCCGCCGCCTTCGCCAACGGCCAGGTTCTTCACCGCGTCGAAACTGAAGATGCCGATGGCGCCGATGGCGCCGCACGACTGCCCATCGAGGCGCGAATCCACTGCATGGGCCGCATCCTCGATCACCGGATAGCCCAATGCCATCACTTCCTTCATCCGCACGGGCTTGCCCGCGTAGTGGACCACCATGATCGCGCCGGTCCTGGGGGAGATGCACGGCCGGATGGTATCGACGGTGATGTTCTGGGTACGCAAGTCGACGTCCGCGAAGACCGGCACGCACCCGGCCAGCAAGACCGCGTGCGCACAACTGAGCCACGTGAACGACGGCAGGATCACTTCCGTTCCACGTGGCAGGTCCAGAAGCGAAACCGCCAGATTCAAGCTGTTGGATCCGCTGTCGAGCATGACAAAGCCGCCCAGGTCCAGTCTTCGCGCAAACTGCGCCTCGAAGGCCTGTACCTTTTCACCGATTCCGAGCCACTGCCTGTCGAAACTGGACTTCACCTCGGCCAGTTCCTCCGGACCCACCTTGCAACCGAAAACGGATATGGGGGATCGCCTGTTCATTGCCGCCTCGATGACATGTCAATCGCGGGGGTCCGATCGGGCGCTGAAGGAGGATCGATTCGCATGGCCGGGAGGCCGGGGGGTGGCGACATCCAGGGCTTCGGCTTCGGCCAAAGCTTGAACAACGCCTCGTCGCCTGGTCGTGGCGCTCCGGTCGCCCAGCGAATGAATGCCTCCAATGCCTTCACACTGCCCACATCATCGAACAGCACGTGACGACGGTCCCGGATGCGCCGTGACAACACTGCGCGGGAATGGGCGTCCCTGCCCAGGTCGATCGCGATCCGCAGGTAGTCGTCGACATCGGTGGCGATGGTGTCCTCGATGCCGAGTTGGGTGAGCAGGGCAAAACTCTGGCGGTTGCGCATCATGGGACCGGGCAGAGTCACGACGGGAAGATCGCAGGCCAAAGCATCAAGTGCGGTGGTGCCGGACCAACTGCCGAGGGGGTCGAGGAACACGTCACTGACGGCATTGAGGCACAGATAGCTGTCGTAGTCCTGCTTGGGGAGGAACCGCAAGTGCCTGTCCGGCGACAATCCGCGTGCTTCAAAGGTGCGTCGCAGACGATCGGACAGCGTTCGGGTCCAGGCCGGATATTTACCCTCGACGAACACGAACACCGCGTCTCCGACGGATTGTGCAATCCGCACGAATGTTTCGTCATGGCAAGGCAGGTACTTGAACGTCGACTGTGAAGAAAGGTACACGATCTGGCCGGGGTCCAGGCCGAAGTCGGCACGGGACCTCCGCACGGCGGGCAGTTCCGGGAGGGGCATGCATACACTGGATCCCGGCAAACCCACCAGCCGCTCACTGTAGTGATCGGCCGCATCCGCCGGTTCGGCGATGGCCGCACTGAGGAAGTAGTCGACCGTGTCCAACCCGGTCGTCACGGGATGGCCCGCACCGGCGCACTGTACTCGTGCAAGCCGCAGCGCCGCCAGCCGGAAGCTGAGAGGATCCATTCCGATCTCGGGATAGATCAACAGGTCCAGATCGCTTGCATGTATTGCCCTGGCGGCGGTTTCCGTGTCCGTGGTGGAAGCATGGCAGGTGTCCACCAGGCTGGCCATGTAATCGGCCGCCTTGCTCTCTCCTGTATTGAAAGGAAAAAGGTGAAGCTCGAATGCCTGCCGATCCGCGTGTTGCAACCAACCGGAGAAGTAATTCATGACGACGTGGGATGTCGTGAACCTGGTCGCATAGCCGACTCGGATTCGTTCTCCGGAAGAGCGCTTTCGCATGGGAGGCGATTCGTCAAAGGCCGGATGGCGCGCACGCATCACCCGTCCAACGTAATGCCCGTAATCGCGCGCTTCTTCGATGCAGGAAGCGCTCAGATAGGCATGGTAGAAGTTCGGGTCCAATGCCGCCTCCCATGCGGCCAACTTCTCCGCACTCTCGGGCAAAGGGGTTGCGGACAGCGCATGGGCCGCCCGGGCGAACCGTTGGCAGGCTTGCTCCAAGGCCGCCTGGGAAACCGGAACGGGAGGCAGCATCAACTCCGCCAGCAGCCTGGCGTGCTCTTCGCCATGCTCGCTGAACCCTTGGCGCCGGATCTCGACGGCCTCCTCGTACTGGTGCAAGTCGCTCAGTGCTTCCGCCCACTGCAAGCAGGCAGCGAGAGGACAGGCGCCGGGAGGGATCGCTGCGGCAAGGCAGATCGCCCGCTTCTCGTTACCCGCCAGACGCAGGGCAAGCAAGAGCGAGGGGAGGAACTCGGGGGTGTGCGCGTCTGCGCCGGGGACAGCCTCGAACGCCTCCACGGCATCGCCAGCCCGGCCACGGGCAAGCAGGTTGACGGCCAGAACGCACTGCGCCTGGCCATGCCTGTCCAGGCGCTCGAGCACAAAGGCGAGATTGAGGGCCGCCTGTCGGCTGGCGGGCTTGGACTGCTGCAACGCCTGGAAGGCAGGCAAGGCACTGGCCCAATCCTGGCGAAGCACGTCGAGGCACGCGGCCGCGAATCCCGGCGATTGGTATGACATCGCGGCCGATGCAGGCGCAGCGGGAGCACTGAGCCGCAGATCCCAAGCCTGTTCTGCAAAACTTGCCGGGTCGTATCCCGCAGCGCCCAGCGCCAGTCCAATCCGATCCAGCAATGGCAGGTCTCCAAGGTCGCAACACATTGCCCTCTGCCAAGCCACAGCGGCGGCGGCGGCGTCCCCGTCACGCATGCGGACTGAGGCGAGTTCGTGCCACCAGCGCGTTGCGCCTGGCTGCTGCACAAGCAAAGCCTCGATCGCTGCGGCAGCTCCCACGCTGTCCGCATTTTCAAGGGCGTCCACAGCCGCCTGCTCGATCGCCACCACAGCCAGGCGCCTTGCTGATGCCGCTTGTTCAAGCTTGAGCGTCGCCTTTATGAATTCGTTGTAGTCCATCGAGCGAAGGCTCTATCTTGGGTGGGTCGTGTCAGGCAGCATCCCGCCAGGCTCCACCGATGGCGCCGGTCCCTGTTCGCCGCCATTCGGCCTGTAGTGACGCGACAATCGCTGGTTGAGACTTCTCCGCCACAGCAGCGTCCGCACCGCCGCAGCCGCGCGACCTTGTTGCTCCTGGACTTCGTGCATGCGCTGCGGATCAAGCCAGTCGCATTCGGGAAGTCCGGTCGGCAATGCCTGCTCCGCCAATGAGCGCTGGAACAATACCCGGTTGAATCGCCAGCCGACATGGCTCTTGTCCCGGCGCCACACCACTTCCGGAGGCAGATCTTGCGCTATCGCCTGCCTCAAGACCCATTTCAGATGCCCATTGCGGATCCTCAGCTCCAGCGGCATCCACGCCTGGAATTCGATCAGTTCGCGATCGGCGTACGGCGGGCGCGGCTCGATGCCGTACAGCGCGGCCACCCGGTTGTAGCGCTCCAGACCCGTGGTGATATAGGGCGCGGAAAGCGAACTCAAGGCTTCGCCAGACGGGTGCCAGTGGTGACTGTCGCCGATGGTCTGGCGATAGCGGCGATAGCGCTCCCGCAGTTCAGTCCGCCTGGCCAAAGCACGACTGATGAGGCTGGCACGCAACAAGCCTCGATATTCAAGCGCTTCATTCATCCAGCTGCGTGCGGCGTGCACGGGAGCGGGGGCGATGCATCCAGCCATCACGCGCAACGCATGCGCTCGTGGAAAACGCACATGGGACACCTGCCATTGCGCCACTGCCGCCAGCCAGGACTCTCGCCATTGCCCCCGGTCGAACAACAGTCGGGCCCGACTGCCGATGGTGTACAGATTGTCGGACGGCACACCATCCATCATGCTCACCACTCCTCGATCGGCCGCGGTTTCGCATATGGCCGCGAGCAAGGGCATGGTGCCGTCGAAAGGCTCGCCGGCCTCATGCCAAAGTCGATGGGCGCGCATGTCGGAACGCTCGAAATCCGGCAGGTCGATAAACGTCGGGGCGCTACGCACATGGCCCACGACAGCACGGATGGCACGAGTTTCATGACAACCCGGGTCGGTCGAGTTGATGGCGGAGAATACGGGCAACGGCGCCCTCCCACTCTCCCCACAGGCAGCGGCAGCCAGCGCCACCACCACCGAGGAATCCAGTCCGCCGCTGAGCATGGAACCCACAGGCCGGTGGCTGCGCAGGCGCTGGCGCACGGCCCGGTCGAGGCGTTCGCGCTGGGCCTCGATCCACTCCTGCTCCGTGTCCGGCAGCCCCGTGGGTCTATCGGTTCCGATTGGCTTCCAATAGCGTTGCTGGGCCAGGTTTTCGCCGCGTACGCGCATCCAGTGCGCCGGCGGCAGGCGCTGCACGGAGGTGAAGAAGGTGCAGGTGTTGTCGATTCCCTCGGTCTCGCCGATCAAAGCGTCGGCGATCCGGCCCTCGTCCAGTGTGGCCGGCACTTCACCCTGCGCGAGCACCGCCTCGGCGCAGGAAGCGAACACGAACAGGCGACCGGGGGAGAAATGGAACAGCAACGGCCGCACACCCATCGGATCACGGGCCAGGTACAGCTCGCGCTCGCCAGGATGCCAGAGCGCGAAGGCGAAATCCCCGCGCAGGCGGTCGGCGCAACCTTCGCGCCAGCGTTGCCAGGCCGCGTGCAGCAGTTCGCCATCGCCGACGTCGTCGGCCGGCTTGTCGATGCCGAGTTCGCGCAGCAACTGCGGACGGTTGTCCAGGCGGCTGTCGGAGACCACGACGCAACCGCTTTCCGGGTGGCGCCAGGGCTGAGGCCCGGCCAACGCCTCCGGTGTGGTGGCCAGCAGGGCGATGCCGAAACCCGCTTCTCCCGCGCAGACGATGTCCTGTCGATCCGGACCACGGGTCGTCATCGGGTGCAGCATGGCTTCCAGCTCCGCCGCGTCCAGGGCATCGCCGAACCGGATCACTCCCGCGATTCCGCTCATTGCCCGGTCTGCATCCCTCTGGGTCGTCGCCACTTATGATAGTCGCCAACCCGGTCCCGACGAGCCCGATGCAATCCGCGATGGCGAACGATTCGCTTGATGTCGCCCCGCTCCCCGGCAGCCAAGGACGGGCCGTTGCCGATCGCCGGACGCTGGTGCGCTGGATGGCCGGCGACTGGAACACCGGCGTCGACGACGCCCTGGACGAGCAGGCCCTGGAGGACATGAAGGACCTGGCCTGGTCCGAGGGAGTCGCAGTGCTTGTCAGCGACAACCTGGCTCGATGTCCGGATGTGCCACCCCCGGTTCGGCAGATCTGCATGGACTGGGCCCGGGGCCAATCCGCTGCGCAACTGGGGCAACGAGCCCACCTGCAGGCGGTGCTGGCATGCCTGGATCGAGCCGGGGCAAAGCCCCTGGTGCTGAAGGGTGCGGCGCTGGCGCAGTGGTTGTATCCAGCCCCCTACCTGCGCGAATTCTCCGACCTGGACCTGCTGTTCGCCGACCATGGGCAAGCACTGCAGGCCGCCGAAGCCTTGGCATCGCTGGGCTACGTCATGCCCTACCATCCCTCGCGCTTCCAGCACGAACTGACCTGCCTTGCCACCGACGGCCACGCCCCGGAGCTGGACCTGCACTGGGCGCTGAGCGACTGGCCTGTGCTGGACCGCCTGCCCGCCTTCGCCGAGTTGGACGCGGCCGGCATCGACCTGCCTGGCCTGGGCCCGGGCGCGCGCGGCCTGGGGCCGCCACACGCGCTGCTGCACGCCTGCGTCCACCGCGCCTCCAACCTGGCTGCCGGCCTCGGTGACCGGCTGAAGTGGCTGCACGACCTGCATCTGTTGGTGCTGGTGCTGGAACGCGACGACGACTGGGAGCGCTTCCTCGCCGCCTGCGAACAGGCCCGGGTGTGCGGCATCGCGGCCGAGGGACTGGATGCGTCGACGAGCTTGTTCGGTACGCCGGTACCGCCTCCAGTTTCCGCTGCGCTGGCCGTCGGCCGCGCGAACGAGCCGCTGGACGCCACCCGGCTGTCCGACTGGCACTACCTGCAGCGCCTCAACTTCCGCGCACTGCCAAGCTGGGGAGCACGTCTGTCCTGGATCGGCGGCCGCCTGCTGCCCCCAGCCGGGCACCTGCGCGCGCTCTACGGCGAAGACCTCGGCTATCCGGCACTGCTGTGGCGGCGTTTGCGCAACGCCGGCTCACGCCTGCGCGGCGGTTGAGGGACGTTCGAACGGCCGGTAGCCGGCATCCGACTCCAGCAGCGGCGTGCCTCCCAGTTCCACCCAGGCATGCGCGCGCAACGTGCCGGGCTGGGCGTCCACCGGCAAGCCCAGATGCAGCGCCGGTTCCAAGCTCTTGCGCCGCAACCAGCCGTACAGCAGCAGTGCGCGACGCAGGCAGGTCGCCTCACCCATCGTGTTGTGGCCGGCGCTGGCCGCCAGTCGAGCCAGCGACTGGGCATCGGCGATCTCGGCATCGGTGGACCGGCGTGGATTCGCGCGCTTCGAACAACGCTCGATCATCGCGCGGGTACGACCGTAGCCGAACACGGCCAGGCTGGCATGCACGCACCACAGGCCGATGACGCAACCGACCAGTCGCCAACGGTCGCGCGCGTCCAGCGCGCGCCAGCGGTGCAGCCGGCGTCCCATTTCATCCAGGTCCGGGCGACACCAGCACCAGCCCGGCTTCGTTCAGCTGCCCCACCAGGGCCAGCAAGTCCTCGCCGATGCGTTCGGGCGTGGCATCGAATTCGTGGCACAGGGTGGCGTGCACCTGCGCCAGCGAAGGTGTGTCCGCCAACAGCTGCCAGATGCGGGTACCCACCGGGTCCAGGCCGAAGTAGCGCTCGCTGGTCAGATCCAGCAGCACGGCCTCGCCGCCGACTTCCTGCATGAGCACCTCGCCGGAGCACTGCACCTGGTGGTCGAGGGTGACGCGGGCGGGGGCTGCGGTCATGCTATGGGCACGGGTCCTGGGGACGAGAGAGCAGGGTAGGCAAGCGCGGATGCCGGGTAAAGGGGACGACCGCAGCATCGACGCGCAGGCCGTGGCGGCGCCATCGCCGCGGGCCCGGCTCGTGGCCCTGCTGCGCCCCTACCGGGGCGCGCTGCTGCTGTCGCTGGCGCTGATGTTCGTGCAGAGCGCTGCAACCCTGGCCCAGCCTTGGGTGGGCGGGATGCTGACTTCGCGGCTGGTGTTCGCCGAGGGCTTCACCGACCTGCTGTGGCTGCTGTTCGTGCTGGTGGCCGCGCAGGCTGCGCTGGGCTATGCGATATCGGTGCAGTTGCAGGCGGTCTCCGGCCGACTGGTGGCCGACGCCGGGGCGCAGTTGTACGCGCACCTGCAGTCGCTGCCGCTGGCCTGGCACCAGGAGCGGCGCCGCGGCGACGTGCTGTCGCTGCTGACCGGCGACATCTACCGGTTGGGCGGCTACCTCACCGGTACCCTGGTGCCGCTGCTGCCGCTGCTGTTCACCCTGGTCGGTGCGCTGGCGATGATGCTGCGCCTGGCACCGGCCATCGCCGTGGCCATCGCGATCCTGATGCCGATGCTGTTCGTCCTGCTCAAGATCGTGGGCCGGCGGCTGCGGCCGCTGGGCCATGCCGCCCAGCAGGCCTGGGCGGAACAGTCGGCTGCGGCCGAGCAGAACCTGGCGATGCTGCCGGTGATCAAGGGCTTCGACACCGCCGGGCTGGAAGCCGAACGTTACGGACAAAGGACTTCGGACCTGTACTCGATCTCCCTGCGCCAGGCGCGCCTGGAAGGCGCGATCTCGCCGGTGGTGCGGGTGCTCAGCGCCGGGGTGATCCTGCTGCTGCTGGGCGTGGCCGGGCGCCTGATCGTGCGCGATGAGCTGACCGCCGGGCAGCTGGTGAGCCTGTTCCTGTACGGCCTGGTGCTGGTGGCCCCGATCAGCCAGCTCTCGCAGCTCTACGGCCATACCCAGTCGGCACGCGGTGCCCTGGACCGGCTGCTCGAGGCGCTGGACGCGGCCCCCGAGCGCGATGACGGCACCGTGGTGCTGGACGACCCGAAGGGCGAGTTGCGCTTCGAAGGCGTCCACTTCGCCTACCCGGGCCGCCCGGTACTGTTCGAAGGCATGGACCTGCACGTGCGCGCCGGCGAGACGCTGGCCCTGACCGGCCCCAACGGCGCCGGCAAGAGCACCCTGGCCCACCTGCTGCAGCGGCTGGTGGAACCGCAGGCCGGGCGCATCCTGATCGACGGCATCGACCTGCGCGAGGCGACCCTGTCCTCGCTGCGCGCGCAGGTGGGTGTGGTCGCCCAACAGGTGCTGCTGTTCAACGACACCGTGGCCGGGAACATCGCCTACGGACGGGCGGATGCGACCTTCGAGCAGATCCAGCGCGCGGCACGGGCGGCGCGCGCCCATGACTTCATCGTCGAGTTGCCGCAGGGCTACGACACCGTGATCGGCGACCAGGGCGTGAAACTGTCCGGCGGGCAGAAACAGCGCCTGTCGCTGGCCCGCGCGCTGCTGCGCGACCCGTCGGTGCTGGTGTTGGACGAGGCCACGGCGATGTTCGACCCGGACGGGGAGCGCGAATTCATCCGCGAATGCCGCGACCTGTTCGCCCAGCGCACAGTGATCCTGATCACCCACCGCCCGGCCAGCCTGGCCTTGGCCGATCGGGTGCTGCGGCTGGACGATGGGCGGCTGCACGAGGTGCGGGGCGACAACTGAACAACGGCGACAGGAATATTCCTGGCCGGTACTGCGTGAGTTTTCGTTCTCGGGGCGCCCCGGCCTGCTAGAGTCCCGTCAGGGCAGCCCGGATCGCGCCGCTTTGCCCGTTCGACAGCGCTACGTCCGAGGGGCAAATGCTTCAACCCGGTTCCACCCCACCCGACCCGACGGTGCTGCTCGACCGGCCGCTGTGGGTTGTCGGCGGCGCCGTTGCCGCAGCCTTGACGACCTGGGCTCTGATCTGGCTACTGCAGCCGCTGGCTGCGCGCTGGGGCCTGCTCGACCATCCCCAGGGCCGCAAGGACCACGCGCATTCGACCCCGGTGACCGGCGGGCTGGGCATCGCCCTGGCGCTGCTGGTGCTGGCCCTGCTGGCGCCTTTGCCGATGACCCAGGCCAAGCTCGGTTACGTGGCCGGCTCGGCACTGCTGATCGTGGTCGGCCTGCTGGACGATCTGTACGATCTGCGCTGGTGGTGGCGGGTGCTGGCCCAGGTGCTGGCCGCGCTGGCGATGGTCTACATCGGCGGCGTGCGCATCGAACAACTCGGCCCGGCCTTCGGCCTGCACGACATGGCGCTGGGCATGCTGTCGGTGCCGTTCACCGTGTTCGCCACGGTGGGGCTGATCAACGCGGTGAACATGATCGACGGCGCCGACGGTGTGGCCGGCTCGCTGGTAGGCGCCGCGCTGCTGATGCTCGCGGCGGCGGCGTGGTACGCGGGCAACGCGGGCGTGGCGGCGGTGACCCTGGTCATCTTCGGCGCCACCGTGGGCTTTTTGGCACACAACTTCCCGCTGCCCTGGCGCCGCCGCGCGCGGGTGTTCATGGGTAATGCCGGCAGCGCGTTCATGGGCTTCTCGGTGGCGTGGATTGCCTTCCGTCTGACCCAGAACCCGGGCCACCCGGTGAATCCGGTACTGGCGCTGTGGCTGCTGCCGGTGCCGGTGATCGACTGCCTGGTGTTGATCGTGCGTCGCATCCGCCAGCGCCGCTCGCCGTTTTCGGCCGACCGCGACCATGTCCACCACCTGATGCATGACGCCGGCTTCGGCCCCGCCCAGCTGTGCGTGGTGCTGACCGGGTTGAGCCTGCTCGCCGGACTGACGGTGGGCCAGGCGATGCGCCTGGACGTGCCCAATCCGCTGCTGCTGGCGCTGTTCGTGCTGGCGTGCGTGGCCTGGCTGTGGCTGACCCTGCATCGCGCGCGGGCGTGCCGGATGTTCGCCGGGCTGCATCGGGTGCTGTTCGGGCGGGGCAAGGTAGCGGACGCGGTCGACATGGCCGTGCACGAATCCGCCTCGCCGGCACCGGTCGTCGAGGATCGCGCGGAAAACGGACCGGACCGGCGTTACGGCTAGGACGGGACCCGCGCACCGGGATCCGGGCACCCGCGACGGGCGGGCGGCGCTCAGCTACAATGGCCGGCCACGCGCCCGTAGCTCAGCCGGATAGAGTAGTGGCTTCCGAAGCCATTGGTCGGGGGTTCGAATCCCTCCGGGCGCGCCATTCTCCTGCACGGTTTTCCGATGGCGCACGCGGGCCCGGTTAACGCATCGCGAATGCGGGCTGCGGCACTCTCTGCACCCTTCCCGCCTTTCGGAAACCGGCCATGTCTCCTTCCGCGTTGCGCCCGCTGCTGTCACTGACCCTGCTCGCCGCCCTGTGCGCCTGCTCCGTCGGCGGGACGGCGGATGACGACGGGGCCGAACAGGAGCAGGCGCTGGTGGCCGCGCAGCGGGCCGCCGAGTCGGTGGCCGATGGCGGGACCACTGTGCCGCCGCCAGCACCGGTATGCGACGGCAGCCAGGTGCAGGGCCTGATCGGCCAGTCCATCGACGACGCAATCGCCGAACAGGCGAAAACCGATGCCGGCGCCGGCAGCGTCCGCGTGCTCACGCCGGGCCAGATGGTGACCATGGAGTTCGACGATACGCGCCTGACGATCGATGTCGACGCGCAGGGCCGGATCACCGCGTTGCGCTGCGGCTGATCGGGTCAGTCGCCTTCCGGATCCCGCCGGTACCCGTCCCCCCGGCGGTGCCGCTCCAGCAGCGACCTGGCCCGGGCCAGGCCACCGGACCAGTCGCCGTACAGGATGGCCTTGAACACCATCCACGCCACCGTCAGGCCGATCAGCACGGGGATGCCGATCACGGCGATCAGAAAGACCCACTGCCAGATTTCAGACGTCCTCATCGTCGCGCTCCTCCCGGGGGTACATCCTAGGCGGAACCACCCGCTCGGGGATGCGTCCGGCCGCGGTTGCGGCACTGCAACATCTGTGGTCTAGTCGGGGTTCCGGCGATTTTCGGATTGCGCAAGTTTCGAAAGAAACTGTGTGCGGCATCGCCTTCCCCGCGTTCGGGAATCGGCTTCCCGGGCACCGACCCCAGAGATGCAGATGGACCCTCGCCACCGCCACGGGCTCCACGACCCGGCCTCCGAACGCGATGCGTGCGGCTTCGGCATGATCGCCCAGCTCGACGACCAGCCCTCGCGCGCGCTGGTCGATACCGCGATCGCGGCGCTCTCGCGCATGACCCATCGCGGCGGCGTGGCCGCCGACGGGCTGACCGGCGACGGTTGCGGGCTGCTGATCCGCAGGCCGGAAGCGTTCCTCCGCGCGCTGGCCGCGGAAGCCGGCATCGCGCTGGCCGCCGATGCGCGCTTCGCCTCGGGCCTGGTGTTCCTGCCCGGCGAGGCGCTGCCGGCCCAGCGCTGCCGGGAGACGCTGGAGCGGGAACTGCAGCGTGCCGGCCTCCGCGTCCTCGGCTGGCGATCTCCCCCGACAGACACGCGGGTCTGCGGGGAACTGGCCAGGCAGACCCTGCCTGCGATCGAGCAGGTCTACGTCCAGGCCGGCGCCGCGCAGGACGAGGAAAGCTTCAACCTGGCGCTGTTCCTGGCCCGTCGCCGCAGCGAGCGCCAGCTCCGGGACCTCCCCGACTACTACGTGACCACCCTGTCGGCGCATGCCATCGGCTACAAGGGCATGGTCCTGCCGGACAAGCTGGTCGACTTCTACCCGGACCTGCAGCGCGCCGACCTGGCCTCCAGCGCGGTCGTCTTCCACCAGCGCTTCTCCACCAACACCCTGCCACGCTGGCCGCTCGCGCATCCGTTCCGGATGCTGGCCCACAACGGCGAGATCAACACCATCGAGGGCAACCGCCGCTGGGCCCAGGCGCGCGGCAGGGTGTGGAAGACGCCGCGCTTCGACATCGCCGAGCTCGAACCGATCGTGTCCATGCACGGCTCGGACTCGCAGAGCCTGGACAACATGCTCGAACTGCTGGTGGCCGGCGGCATGGAGCTGATCCAGGCGCTGCGCATCCTGGTGCCGCCGGCGACCCAGTCGCTGGAGTTCAAGGATCCGGACCTGGCCGCGTTCTACGAGTTCTACGGGCTCAACACCGAGCCCTGGGACGGCCCGGCCGGAATCGTCTCGCTGGACGCGCGCTACGCGGCCTGCACCCTGGACCGCAACGGCCTGCGGCCCTCGCGCTGGCTGCTCACCTCCGACCGCCACTTCATCGTCGCCAGCGAGGCCGGGGTGTGGGAGGTGCCGACCGAGCGGATCGTGCGCAAGGGCAAGCTCGGCCCTGGCGAGATGATCGCCATCGACCTGCGGCGCGGCGACCTGCTCGATTCCGAGGCGGTGGACCGGATCAACCGCGGCCGCGCGCCGTACAAGCAGTGGCTGCAGCAGGGCCTGACCTTCCTGCAGACCGAACTGATCGACCCGTCGCTGGCCGAGGAACCGTTCGACGAGAAGACCCTGCGCAGCTACCACAAGCTGTTCCAGCTCACCGCCGAGGAGGTGGAACTGGTGCTGCGGCCGATGGCCGAGACCGAGCAGGAAGCCACCGGTTCGATGGGCGACGACACGCCCATGGCGGTCCTGAGCCGGCGCAACCGGCCGCTGTACGACTATTTCCGCCAGGCCTTCGCCCAGGTCACCAACCCGCCGATCGATCCGCTGCGCGAGGATTGCGTGATGTCGCTGGCCACCCAGCTGGGCCGGGAGACCAACATCTTCCACGCCGGGCCGGAGACGGTGAACCACATCCTGCTCAATTCGCCGGTGCTGTCGCAGCGCAAGCTGCGCCAGCTGATGCAGATGCCGCAGTACGCGGAGAAGAACCGGCTGGTCGACCTGTCCTACGGCGTGGAGGAAGGGTTGCAGGCCGGCATCGAGCGGATCTGCCGCGAGGCCGAGCAGGCCGTGCGCGACGGCATGGTCATGCTGCTGCTTTCGGACCGCTACCCAGTCCCGGAACGGCCGATGGTGCATGCGCTGCTGGCCACCGGCGCGGTCCACCACCACCTGTGCCGGGTCGGCCTGCGCTGCGACGCCAACCTGATCGTCGAGACCGGCACCGCGCGCGACGCGCACCACATGGCCTGCCTGCTCGGTTGCGGCGCCACCGCGGTGTATCCGTACCTGTCCTACCAGACCCTGTTCGACATGGGCCGGCGCGGGATCCTGCAACTGAAGAAGGGCGAGGTGGCCCAGGTCGGCCGCAGCTACCGCAAAGGCCTCTACAAGGGCCTGTCCAAGATTATCTCCAAGATGGGCATCGCCACCGTCGCCAGCTACCGCGGCGCGCAGCTGTTCGAGATCGTCGGCCTGGCCCCGGAGGTGGTGGCACTGTGCTTCGACGGCACGCCTTCGCGGGTGGGCGGTGCCGGTTTCGAGCGCCTGGACCGCGATGCGCGCGAACTGCAGGCCGATGCCTGGAACGACCTGAAGCAGCCGGGGATCGGCGGGCTGATCAAGTACGTCCACGGCGGCGAGTACCACATGTACAACCCCGACGTGGTCACCACCCTGCAGCGGGCCACCCGCAGCGGCGATGCGGCCGACTGGAAGGCGTACACCGGGGCGGTGCACTCGCGCCCGCCGTCGGCGCTGCGCGACCTGCTGGAGCTGAAGGCCGCCGGTACGCCCACGCCGCTGGAACAGGTCGCGCCGGCCTCGGACCTGCTGCGCCGCTTCGACACCGCCGCGATCTCGCTGGGCGCGCTGTCGCCGGAGGCGCACGAGGCGCTGGCCATCGCCATGAACCGGCTGGGCGGGCGCAGCAATTCGGGCGAGGGCGGCGAGGATCCGGCGCGCTACGGCACCGAGAAGCGCTCGAAGATCAAGCAGGTCGCCTCCGGCCGCTTCGGCGTCACCCCCGAGTACCTGGTCAACGCCGAGGTGCTGCAGATCAAGGTCGCGCAGGGCGCCAAGCCCGGGGAAGGCGGCCAGTTGCCCGGGCACAAGGTCAACGAGCTGATCGCGCGGCTGCGCTATGCGCGGCCCGGCATCGGCCTGATCTCGCCGCCGCCGCACCACGACATCTATTCGATCGAGGACCTGGCGCAGCTGATCTACGACCTCAGGCAGGTCAATCCGCAGGCGCTGGTGTCGGTGAAGCTGGTCTCGCACGCCGGGGTGGGCACGATCGCCGCCGGCGTGGTCAAGGCCGGCGCCGACCTGATCACCATTTCAGGCCACGACGGCGGCACCGGCGCCTCGCCGATCAGTTCGATCCGCTACGCCGGCGGACCCTGGGAACTGGGCCTGGCCGAATCGCACCAGGCGCTGGTGGCCAACGACCTGCGCGGGCGGGCGACGCTGCAGACCGACGGTGGCCTGAAGACCGGCCTGGACGTGGTCAAGGCCGCGCTGCTGGGCGCCGACAGTTTCGGCTTCGGCACCGCGCCGATGATCGTGCTCGGCTGCAAGTACCTGCGCATCTGCCACCTCAACAACTGCGCGACCGGGATCGCCACCCAGGACGAGCGCCTGCGCGCGGACCACTTCACCGGGTTGCCGGAGCGGGTGGAGAACTTCTTCCGCCTGCTGGCCGACGAGGTGCGGCAGTGGCTGGCGCTGCTGGGCGCGCGTTCGCTGGACGAGATCGTCGGTCGCACCGACCTGCTGCGGCAGATCGAGGCGGCGCCGCGCGAAGGCGTGCACCTGGACCTGTCGCGGCTGCTGCACCCAGCCCCGCGCGACGAAAGCCGCTGCGCGGCGGCGCGCCTGTACGAATCGCCCGACAGCCTGGCCACGCAACTGGACATCCAGCTGGCCGACGCGATCACCCACAAGGCCGGCGGCGAGCACCGCCACCTGATCCACAACACCGACCGCAGCATCGGCGCGCGCCTGTCCGGCACGATCGCCCGGGCGCACGGCAACCACGGCATGGCCGAGGCGCCGATCACGCTGCACTTCCGCGGCACCAGCGGACAGAGCTTCGGCGCGTTCAACGCCGGCGGCCTGCACCTGGAGCTGGAGGGCGAGGCCAACGACTACGTCGGCAAGGGCATGGCCGGCGGCCGGCTGGTGGTGCGCCCGCCGCGCGGAGCACGGTTCGAGGCGCGCAGCACGCCGATCGTCGGCAACACCTGCCTGTACGGCGCCACCGGCGGCGAGCTGTTCGCGGCCGGGCGCGCCGGCGAACGCTTCGCGGTGCGCAACTCCGGCGCGCTGGCGGTGGTGGAGGGCGCGGGCGACCACTGCTGCGAGTACATGACCGGCGGGGTGGTGCTGGTGCTGGGCAAGGTCGGGCTGAACTTCGGCGCCGGGTTCACCGGCGGGCTGGCCTACGTGCTCGACCAGGACCGCGACTTCGTCGACCGCTACAACCACGAGCTGATCGACATCCACCGGATCAGTCCGGAGGGCTTCGAGAGCTACCGCCAGCACCTGCACCGTCTCATCGGCCGCCACCGCGAGCTGACTGGCAGCATCTGGGCACAGCAGATTCTCGACGAGTTCCGCGACTACGTCGGCAAATTCTGGCTGGTGAAGCCCAAGGCGGCGAGCATCGAGTCGCTAGCCGACACGCTGAGGCGCGCCGCATGAGCCGCAAGCAAGTCTTTCAATTCCTGGATCTGCCGCGCGAGATGCCGCGGCGGATTCCGCTGGAACTGCGCACGGCCGGCGACTGGGGCGAGCTGTACGGCAGGTTCGGTGCGGCCGAGGCCGACCACCAGGCCGGGCGCTGCCTGGATTGCGGCAATCCGTATTGCAGCTGGAAGTGCCCGGTGCACAACGCCATCCCGCAGTGGCTGCAGCTGGTGCAGGAGAACCGCATCGTCGAGGCGGCCGCGCTGTGCCATTCGACCAACCCGCTGCCGGAGGTATGCGGGCGGGTGTGTCCGCAGGACCGCCTGTGCGAGGGCAGTTGCACGCTCAACGACGGCTTCGGCGCAGTGACCATCGGCGCGGTGGAGAAGTACATCGTCGACACCGCCTTCGCCCGGGGCTGGCGCCCGGACCTGTCGGAGGTGAAACCCACCGGCCAGCGCGTGGCGGTGGTCGGCGCCGGCCCGGCCGGGATCGGCTGCGCCGACCGGCTGGCACGCAACGGCATCCAGGCGGTGGTGTACGACCGCTACGAACAGATCGGCGGCCTGCTGCAGTTCGGCATCCCCAGCTTCAAACTGGACAAGTCGGTGATCGCCCTGCGCCGCGAGGTGCTGGAAGGCATGGGCGTCGAATTCAGGCTCGGCGTGGAAGTCGGCCGCGATGTCGGCATCGAACAGTTGCTGGCCGAATACGACGCGGTGTTCCTCGGCACCGGCGCCTACCGCTACACCGACGGCGGATTGCCCGGACAGGACGCCGACGGCGTGCTGCCGGCGCTGCCGTTCCTGGTCCAGAACGGGCGCATCGTCGCCGGCAACGATCCCGGGCCTCCGACGAGCATGGGCCGGCCGATCGCCGGCTGGGAAGACAAGGTGAAGTTGCCCGACCTGGCCGGCAGGCACGTGGTCGTGCTCGGCGGCGGCGACACCGGCATGGACTGCGTGCGCAGTTGCATCCGCCTGGGCGCCGCCAGGGTCACCTGCGCCTACCGCCGCGACGAGGCCTCGATGCCCGGCTCGGCGCGCGAGGTGGCCAATGCCCGCGAGGAAGGCGTGCGCTTCCTGTTCAACCGCCTGCCGCTGGCGATCGAGACCGATGCCGAGGGCCGCGCGACCGGCGTGCGCCTGGTCGAGACCGTGCTTGGCGAACCGGACGCGCGCGGCCGCCGCAACGCGGTGCCGGTCGAGGGCAGTGAATCCGTGATCGAGGCGGACGTGGTGATCATCGCCTTCGGTTTCTCGCCGCAGGTGCCGGAATGGATGACGTCACTGGGCATCGAGGGCACCCCGAACGGGCGCATCGTCACCGGCACCGGCGCGCGGGACGGCAGCGGCCGGCTGCCGTACCAGACCGCGCATCCGCGGGTGTTCGCCGGTGGCGACGCGGTGCGCGGCGCGGACCTGGTGGTCACGGCGGTGGCGGAGGGACGCGATGCGGCACAGGGCATCGCGGAGATGCTGGCGCTACGGGCGCAAGGCGTGGCCGCCTGATCCGCCGGTGCACCGGCGCGTCCGTCAGGCCGCCATGTCCAGCACGATCCGGCCTTCGATCTGGCCCTGGCGCATCTTCTCGAACACCTGGTTGATGTTCTCCAGACGATCGGTGGCCACGGTCGCGGCGACCTTGCCCTGCTCGGCGAACTCCAGCGATTCCTGCAGGTCCAGGCGGGTACCGACGATCGAGCCGCGCACGGTCACCCCATTGAGCACCATGCCGAAGATGTCCAGCGGGAAATCGCCCGGCGGCAGGCCGTTGAGCGAAACCGTGCCGCCACGGCGGACCATGCCGATGGCCTGTTCGAAGGCCTTCGGCGAGACCGCGGTCACCAGCGCGCCGTGCGCACCGCCGATCTCCTGCTTCAGGTAGGCGACCGGGTCGGTGGTTCTGGCGTTGACGGTCACCGTGGCGCCCAGGCGCGTGGCCAGCTCGAGCTTGGCGTCGTCGACGTCCACGGCGGCCACGTTCAGGCCCATCGCCCTGGCGTACTGCACCGCCATGTGGCCCAGGCCGCCGATGCCTGAAATCACCACCCAGTTGCCCGGACGGGTGTCGGTGACCTTCAATCCCTTGTACACGGTGACGCCCGCGCACAGGATCGGCGCGACCTCGACGAAGCCCACGTTCTTCGGCAGGTGGCCGACGTAGGCAGCATTGGCCAGTGCGTACTCGGCGAAACCGCCGTTGACCGAATAGCCGGTGTTCTGCTGGGTCTCGCACAGCGTTTCCCAGCCGCCCAGGCAGTGCTCGCAATGGCCGCAGGCCGAGTACAGCCACGGGATGCCGACGCGGTCGCCTTCCTTGACGTGGTCGACGCCGGCGCCGACGGCGACCACATGGCCGACACCTTCGTGGCCGGGAATGAAGGGCGGGTTCGGCTTCACCGGCCAGTCGCCTTCGGCCGCGTGCAGGTCGGTGTGGCAGACGCCGCAGGCCTCGATCTTCACCAGGATGTCGCCGGCACCGGGGCGCGGCACCTTCACTTCCTCGATCGCCAGCGGCTGGCCGAAGGCGCGGACCACGGCGGCTTTCATCGTGTTGTTCATGTCCGGAGACTCCTCTTGCGGGGGATATCCATCCAGCCTACGCCCGATCCATGTCGCCACCTTGATCGAGCGCAAGAGGAGCCCCGGGATCGCGGTGCCGGTCGAGCCTGCGGCCGGCCGGGGTGGCCCCGATGACGATTGCGGCCGAGGCGTCCGGTCCGGCCGGTGCCTCGACACGCCCCGCGCCACTGACACCGGACGGCCCTGCGCGTCTGCTAGGATCGGCCACATCCTGACAGACGGGGAGTGTGCGATGGACTATGCGTTCCTGTGGGGCGTCATCGCCCTGGCCTGCGGTACGGTGATGATCGTCTATGGCGCTTCCATGTTCCGGGTGGTGCTGGCCTTCGCCGGTTTCTACATCGGTTTCGGACTGATTTCGGCCTGGCTGGGGAGCCTGTCCGCTGGGCCCAGCCCGGGCATGCAGACCCTGATCGCGGTGGTGCTCGGCGCGGCCTTGGGCGGGATCCTGTATTCGTTCGTCGGCATCGCGGTGTATGCGGCCGGCGCGATCCTCGGCCTGGTCCTGGCCCTGTTCCTGACCTCGCTGGTCGGCATCGGCGGCAGTTGGCTGCTGACCCTGCTGGCGCTGGGCGGCGCGGTGGCGGGCGCCTTCGGCGGGCGCTATCTGGGCGCATGGCTGACCATCGTGTCCTCGGCCTTCGCCGGCGCCTACTTCGCCGTCACCGGCCTGGCCCTGATCTTCGGCCAGACCGCGCCCAACGGGATGATGCCGGTGAACTCGCGCACCCTGGTGGTGTTCGTGCTGCTGGCCACGATCAGCTTCCTGGCCCAGTCGCGCACCCGCAACCTGCGCCGCAGCGGAGCCTTCGTCCGCTGAGTCCCGCCTCGCCGGCCGGCCTGGATGGCGCCGGCCGGGGTCATCCGGACCGCGGCCGCGCGGTTCCGGGGGCGGCGCGAAGCATGAAGGCCCCGGAGCCGCAAGCATGTGCGTAGTCGCCTTCGCCTGGAATGGGCATCCACGCTGGAAGCTGGTGCTGGCCGGCAACCGCGACGAGTTCCATGCGCGGCCGACCGCCGCGCTTGCGGGCTGGGAGGATGCGCCCGGAGTCGCCGCCGGCCGCGACCTGGAGGCGGGCGGCACCTGGCTGGGCGTGGATGCGCGGGGCCGCTGCGCGCTGGTCACCAACGTGCGCGATCCCGGCCATCCGCAGCAGGGGCTTTCGCGCGGGCTGCTGGCCAGCGACTACCTGCGCGGCGGCGAAGGCGCCCTGGAGTACGCGCGCGCGCTGTTGCCGGATGCCGTTGGCTACCGCCCGTTCAACCTGCTGCTGTTCGACCGCCAGGCGGGCGCCTGGATCGGCAACCGGCCGCAGGTGCGCATGGCCGTACCGGAGGACGGCGTGCACGTGCTGTCCAATGCCGAACTGGATACGCCATGGCCGAAGGCCACCGTGCTGGGTACGCGCCTGCGCGCCTGGCTCGACGCCGGCCATGACGACGATTTCGATCCGCTGTTCGGCGCCCTCGCCGACGACACCCGCTACGCCGACGCCTTGCTGCCCGATACCGGCATCGGCCTGGAACGCGAGCGCTGGCTCTCGGCCGCGTTCATCCGCGGCCAGGACTACGGCACCCGCGCCAGCACGGTGCTGGCGATCGGCCACGACGGCAGCGGCACGATCATCGAGCGCCGCTGGGGTCCGCTGGGAACGGCCCTGGGCGAAACCCGGCTGGCGATCGGCGCCGCCACGGCCTGACAGGTCCGCCGGGGTCACGGCAGCGGGAGCGTGCCGATTTTCTGGACCAGGGTGTGGGTCGCCCCCGGGGCCAGCTCGACCGGGTCCGGGCCGGCGTTGGCCGCCTCCAGGCACACGAACCCGCGCCAGTGCGGGCCCACGTCGGGCATGCGCGCGGCGGCGGATTCGCCGGGGTTCCAGACCACTGCGGTGCGGCCATCGCCCACCTCCAATGCGATCCGCCGCCGCATGCCCGGATCGACCAGGCAATAGCGGGCGCCGGCGCCAGGGAACATGCGATCGCTGCGGCCCGGGTCGCGCGGGTCGTGCAGGGTCCAGTCGCCCTGCTGCATGTGTTCGTTGCCGCCGTCGTTCTGGTCGAGGAAGGCCAGGCCGGCCAGGCCCTCGATCCGCACCTTCTCCGCGTCCGCGACGCGGAAGTAGTTGTGCAGCGCTTCGGTGAAGCGCACGGTCTCGCCGCCGACGTTGGTCGTCGTCAGCCGCTGCTCCAGGGTATGGCCGATGCGCAGCTGCATGTGCAGGCGCAGCGACAGGTCCTGCAGCGGCGGTGCTTCCAGTTCCAGGACCATGGTGTCGTCAGGCACGCGCGCGGCCGATGCCAGCCGCCAGGGCAGGGTGCGGACGAAGCCGTGCGCAGGCATGTCGCCGCCCCGGCCCTGGCGGCCGAAGTACGGCCAGCACACCGGGATGCCGCCGCGGATCGGCGTGGGCAGCTCCGCGCGCAGCGGCGACAGCCAGAACACGTCCTCCTGCCCGGCCGGCGCCCACGACAGCACCTGGCCGCCGAACAGCGATACCTCGGCGGTGGCCAGCGGCGTCTCGATCCGCAGGGCCTCCAGATCCCGGAACCGGCCCGTGCGCAGGCCCGGTACCGCGAGCGTCGTCACCGCGACCCGCCCGATGGCGGTGCCAGGGGCGTCGCGCCCGGCGGGTCGGCCGCGGGCGACGCCGGATCGGCAGGCGATGCCTGGCCGCGCAATGCTTCGAGGATGCGCGTCCCGGCCCGGCCGTCGGCCGGCAGCAGGCCGAGCCGCTGCTGCTCGGCCTGGATCGCACGGCGGGTGGCGGTGCCGACCATGCCGTCGGCCGCGCCGATGTCGTGGCCGCGGGCCAGCAGCAAGGACTGCAGTTCGCGGCGCTGCACGCGCGACAGGCCGGGATCGTCGGTGGGCCAGGCCGCGACGATGCCGGCGCCGCCACCCAGGCGGTCGGCCAGGGTGGCAATGGCCAGGGCGTAGCTTTCGGCGGCGTTGTAGGAATAGATCGCGTCGTAGTTGCGGAATGCCAGGAACGCCGGGCCATCGCGGCCGGCCGGCAGCAGCAGTGCGCCGCGCGCGTCCGCGGGCGCGATCGCGCCGCCGTCCGCGCGGACGATGCCGAGTGCGGCCCAGTCCGACAGCGGCCTGCGCTTGGCGCGCCCGGCCAGCGAGGCGTCGAAACCGGCCGGTAGCTTCACCTCGTAGCCCCACGGCTCGCCCGTGAGCCAGCCCGCGCGGCGCAGGTAGTTGGCAGTGGACGCCAGTGCATCGGGGATGCTGCCGACCAGGTCGCGGCGACCGTCGCCGTCGCCATCCACAGCGATGCGCGCATAGGTGCTGGGGATGAACTGGGTCTGGCCGAAGGCCCCGGCCCAGGAGCCGGTGAGGTCCGGATCGGCCAGGTCGCCCGAGTGCAGCAGCGACAGCAGCGAAAGGAACTCGTCGCGGAAGAACGCCTGGCGCCGCCCTTCGCAGGCCAGGGTGGCCAGCGACACCCGCAGCGGGCGCTTGCCGACGACCCGGCCGTAGTCGCTCTCCACGCCCCACACCGCGACCACGGTGGCCGCATCGACGCCGTGTTCGCGCGCGATGCGTTCCAGCAGTTCGCGATGGGTCTCCAGCATCGCGCGGCCATCGGCCACCCGCTCCTCGTCCACCAGCCCGGCCAGGTAGTCCCAGATCGGCGTGGTGAACTCCGGTTGCGCGTTGAGCAGCGGCAACACGCTGCTGTCCGGCTGCAGGTCGGTGGTCAGTCGCTCGAAGGCGGGCGCATCGATGCCGCGCGCGATCGCCTGCGGACGCATCGCCTGCAGGCATTGCTGGAAAGCAGGCTCCCCGTCCTTCGCTTGCACGCCTGCCGCGTTGCCGGCCAGCGACAGCAAAGCCAATGGCAGCCAACGACGCGGCGAGCCCGGGTGACGCATGGCCGCGCTCAGCGCCGGCCGGTTTCGATGAAGCGCAGGAATTCGGCGCGGGTGCGCGCGTCCTCGCGGAAGCTGCCGAGCATCTTCGAGGTGACCATGCTCACCCCGCGCTTGTGGATGCCGCGGGTGGTCATGCACTCGTGCGCGCCCTCGACCACCACGCCCACGCCCAGCGGATTCAGCACCTCCTGGATGCACTGGGCGATCTGCGCGGTCATCTTCTCCTGCACCTGGAAGCGGCGCGCGTAGGCCTCGACCACCCGCGCCAGCTTGCTGATCCCCACCACCTTGCCGGCCGGCAGGTAGCCGACGTGGACCCTGCCAATGATCGGGGCCATGTGGTGCTCGCAATGGCTTTCGTACTCGATGTCGCGCAGCACGATCATCTCGTCGTAGCCGGCCACCTCCTCGAAGGTGCGCTCCAGGTACGCGCGCGGGTCGTCCTGGTAGCCGCTGAACCAGTCGCCGTAGGCCTCGGCCACGCGCCGCGGCGTGTCGAGCAGGCCTTCGCGCGAGGGATCCTCGCCGGCCCAGCGCAACAGGGTGCGCACGGCCTCCTCGGCCTGGTCCTGGGTGACGGAAGCGGCGGCATGGCGGTCCTGGCGCATCGCGGGATCTCGCACGGCGGGTGGGCCGTGCATGGTACCCGACGGCCCTGGCCCGCCGGGCATGACGATCCGCAGGTGCCGGAAAACCCGCCAAGGCGCAGAATCGGGGCTCCTTCCCGCCGAGACACCGCCCGTGCGCGCCTCCGCCCTGACCCCGCTTGCCCTCGCCCTGTCGCTCGCCCTGCTCCTGCCCGCCTGCTCGCGGCAGCCCGCCGGCGAGTCCGCCGCCACGGCCACGGCCGCCGCCGCGCCCACCGCCGAGCAGGTCGCGGCCGAATCCGCGCGCCTGAACGCCTGGTTCGATGCCCAGTACGAGGAGCTGCTGCAGTTCAGCCCGATCCAGCTGACCATGCTGGGCCGCAAGGAGCTCAACGACCGGATCGACGACATGTCCGAAGCCGGCATCCGCAAGCAGCTGGCCTGGCTGCAGACTTCGGTCGAGGAAATGGAGTCGGGCTTCGACTATGCCAAGCTCGATCCGGAAACCCGGCTGTCGTACGACCTGTGGAAGCGCCAGTACGAGAGTGCGCGCGATGGCCTGCCGTTCCTGCTGGACGGCTACCCGTTCGACCAGATGAACGGCATGCAGAGCCAGGTGCCGACCTTCCTGATCAACTTCCACAAGGTCGATGACGAAAAGGACTACCTGGCCTACATCTCGCGCCTGCAGCAGGTCCCGGTGCTGTTCGACCAACTGCTCGAACGCGCCAGCACGGCAGCGGCGCAAGGCATCGGTCCGCCGAAGTTCGCCTGGGAAGGGGTGATCGACCAGTCCCGGAAGGTGGTCGCCGGCGCGCCGTTCGCCACCGGTCCCGACAGCGCGCTGTGGACCGACGCCCAGGCCAAGGCCGATGCGCTGGCCAAGGACGGCAAGATCACCGCCGAACGCGCCGCCGAGCTGAAGGAGCTGGCCCGGACCGCACTGGTCGAGAACGTGGGGCCCGGCTACGCGCGGGTGATCGCCTTCGCCGAGGAGCAGCTGCCCAATGCCGCGGTGAACCCCGCAGGCGTGGGCACCACCCATCCGAACGGCAAGGCCTACTACGAGTACCAGCTCAAGCAGGCCACGACCACGGCGATGACCGCCGAGGAGATCCACCAACTGGGCCTGTCCGAGGTGGCGCGCCTGCGCGGCGAGCTGGAGGCGCTGCAGCAGAAGCTGGGCGTGAAGGGCGACCTGCAGGCGTTCTTCACCCACGTGCTCCACGATCCGGCGCGCGTGTTCCCGAACACCGACGCCGGCCGCCAGGCCTACATCGACCAGGCCAGCGCCGACATCGCCAACATCAAGCAGCATCTGCCCGAGTATTTCGGCCTGCTGCCCAAGGCCGACCTGGTGGTCAAGCGGGTGGAGGCGTTCCGCGAGCAGGACGGCGCGGCCCAGCACTACTACCCCGGCACGCCCGACGGCTCGCGTCCGGGCGTGTACTACGCGCACCTGTCCGACATGAACGCCATGCCGAAGACCGAACTGGAGGTGATCGCGTACCACGAGGGCCTGCCGGGCCACCACATGCAGATCTCCATCGCCCAGGAACTGACCGGCGTGCCCCAGTTCCGCACCCAGTACTTCTCCACCGCCTATGCCGAGGGCTGGGGCCTGTACTCGGAATGGCTGGCCAAGGAGATGCCCGGCACCTACCAGGATCCGTATTCCGAGTACGGCCGGCTGATGTCGGAGATGTGGCGCGCAATCCGCCTGGTGGTGGACACCGGCCTGCACGCCAAGGGCTGGACCGAGCAGCAGGCGATCGACTACTTCCGCGCCAACAGTTCGGTGCCCGACGCGGCGATCAAGTCCGAAGTGCAGCGCTACCTGGTCATCCCTGGCCAGGCCACCGCCTACAAGGTGGGCATGATCAAGATCCAGCAGCTGCGCAAGAAGGCCGAAGCCGAGCTGGGCGACAAGTTCGACATCCGCGGCTTCCACGACGCGGTGCTGGGCGGCGGCGCGATGCCCCTGGACCTGCTGGAAAAGCGCGTGGACCACTGGATCGCGGAGAGCAAGGCAGGCTGAATGCTCTGCCCCGGGCACGGGCCGTGCAGAGCCGACGGCCCGTCGGCCCTGCATGCCGGGCGGCATGACGGGATCATGGCCCCCGGGGGATGCGGGCAGCCTCCGATTGCCACACAATAGCCGCCGGTTGCGGCCATCCGGTCGCCCGTGCCACCTCGCAGGCGACCCACCGCATGAACGAAAGATTCCGCGCGCTCGTCTACGGCACCGTGTTCGCGGTGGTCGTCGGCTGGGTGCTGTACATCGCCCAGGACATCCTGATCCCGATCGTGTTCAGCGTGCTGGTGCTGTACGTGATCATTGGTTCGGCGCGGTTCCTGGCGCGGCTGCCGGTGATCGGCCCGGCGCTGCCGGTGTATTTCCACTACGGCCTGTCGACCCTGGCGATCCTGGTCGCGCTGATGCTGCTGGGATGGTTGACGATGAACAGCATCGACACGCTGGTCGCCAAGGCCCCGCATTACCAGTCGCAACTGGTCGGGCTGGTGCAGCGCGGCGGCCTGCTGTTCGGGATCGAGTCCGACCCCAGCTGGGAGACGATCCGCCAGTACGTGCTCGCCCAGGTCAACCTGCAGAGCCTGGCCGGCATGGCCCTGCGCTGGGTGGTGGCGATCCTGGCCTCGCTGTCGGTGGTCGGCCTGTACGTGGTGTTCCTGATGATCGAGCGCGGCAACGTCGACACCAAGCTCGCCAGGCTCTCGCCCGATCCCGAACAGAACGCGCGGATCCGCCAGGTGATGACCGACATCAACGGCCGGATCGGCGCCTACCTGGCGCTCAAGACCCTGCTCAGCGTGCTGCTGGGCCTGGCGACCTGGGTGATCCTGGCCCTGTTCGGGGTGGAGCTGGCCGTGTTCTGGGCGCTGGTGGTGGGCCTGCTCAACTACGTGCCCTACATCGGCTCGGTGCTGGGCGTGGCGTTGCCGGTGATGTTCGCCCTGCTGCAGTTCGGCGACCTCAAGTCCGTCCTCGGCCTGACCGCCGCGCTGGGCGCCGTGCAGTTCCTCAACGGCAACTTGCTCGACCCCTACCTGATGGGCAACTCGCTCAACCTCAGCCCGTTCGTGATCCTGGTCAGCCTGACCGTGTGGAGTGCGCTGTGGGGCATCCCCGGCGCCTTCCTGGCCGTGCCGATCACCGCCTGCATCATGATGATCCTGGCCGAGTTCTCCGGCAGCCGGCCGCTCGCGGTGCTGCTGTCGCAGAAGGGAGAGGTTTAAGGCTGCCGTAGATCCCGGCTCGGCGGGCGACCCGGGCGCCGGGCGGGCCCGGCCCTTCGCGCATGAAGATCCGGCGTGATCAATCCAGCTTCCCCCTGGAGATGCCTTGCGCCGCTCCTCGCAGGAATTCGCTCCTGTATGCATGTCCGTCGGCCTGGAGGCGATGGTCCGCGCCCGGGTAGATCACCACACCGATATTCTTCTTCCCGGCTCTTTCGGCCTCCGTCCTGATCGCAGCCGCGGAATGCGCGGGAACGCTCGCATCGCGCTCACCCATGGCGACCAGTACGGGAATGTCCAGCGCCAGGTAGTCGAGCATGGGCTCCTGGTCGAGGATATCGAACCAGTATCGGTATGGCCGACCGAGCCAGGTGCGATCGGTGTTGTTGGGATCTGCGGCAATGTTCCGCCATGCGCCTTCGACCTCATCCCTGCCGATCAGATAGCTGAGGTTGTCGCGCATGCTCCACCCTCCGTCACCTATCACCAGGAGATGGGTTATATCGCTCCTTGACCGGGCAACCCGAGCCGCCAGGGCACCTCCTTCCGACACGCCCAGCAGCACGATATTCCTCGCGCTTCCCGGTTTGTCGCTCAATTTCGCCGTCAAGAACTCCATGTAGTCGGCAACCCATTGCCGAGGAACGTCTTGCTGATCGAACTCTTCCGAGCAACCGGTCAACCTGGCGTCTTCGTCGGAAACCCCTCGTTTGTTGAGTGCGACAACGCGAGTACTCGTTCCCAGTTCCATCGCGATCTGCGGGGCCATTTGTTTCCAGCTGTAACACCCGGTTCCGCCGTACACGAACACCAGGGTTTTCGCGTCGTCCGCGGGAACGCCGGCTTCGTAATAGATGGCATGGCCTCCGTCCCGGAACTGGAATACGTCGCGTTCGATCCGCGGCTCGCCCGACACCGCGCTCCCGAGGCACAGCAGCGGGATGGCTAGCGCAGACAACAATGACGGAATGCGGCGCATCGGTTGCCTCAAGGATGGATGGAACCGCGACAAGCCTGCCACAGGATCCGAGGCCGGTTGGCCGGACCAGATCCACGCGCCATCATCCAGTCACCGCTCCAGCCGCCGCGCCAGCCCCGACACCCGGCCCGCATGGCGGCCCAATGCGGCTTCCAGGACCGGGGCGGCGGCGGCCAGGTGCAGCTCGCGGCGGGCGCGGGTGATGCCGGTATAGACCAGCTCGCGCGAGAGCACGCGGTTGTCCCGCGCCGGCAGCAGCAGCCAGACCCGGTCGAACTCCGAGCCCTGCGCCTTGTGCACGGTCATGGCGAAGGCGGACTCGTGCGCCGGCAAGGCGGCAGGATGGAAGGCGCGCACGCCATCGCCGCCGCCGGGGAACCAGGCCAGCGGCGTTCCGGCTTCGTCGGGCAGGCAGATGCCGACGTCGCCGTTGAACAGGCCGTGCCGATAACTGTTCTCGGTGACCAGCAGCAGGCGGCCGGGGAACCAGGCCGGCGGCGCGCCGACGCGGCAACCGGACAGCAGCGCCTCGATGCGGGCATTGAGGGCGCGCGAACCTTGCGGACCCTCGCGCAGGGCGGTGAGCAGGCGCAGGCCGCCGGCCCGCTGCAGGGCCGCGGCGGGATCGGCGGGGGTCGCCAGTTGGCGCCAATGCGCCACCAGGTCGATCCTGCGCGACTGCAGCGGATCGATGACGCCATCGTGGAAGTGCACGCCATCCAGTTCGCCACCCGCCAGCCACCGCAGGGCTGCGGCCGCATCGCCCGCACGCACGGCCTGCGCCAGCGGGGCGAGCTGCAGGCCCGCATCCTGGCGCCAACCACGCTGCAGGTGCACGCGGTGGCCGCGCAGGCCGCCTGCGGCGGCAGCGGCCGGCACCCGGCCCAGCAACGGACCCAGTGCGGTGGCATCGCCGGCCGGCAACGCGTCACCCGGACCGGCAGCTTCGAGGATCGCGGCCAGCACGTCGCCGGCCTCCACCGAGGGCAGCTGGTCGGGATCGCCCAGCAATACCAGCTGGGTGCCGTCGGCGATCGCCTCGGCCAGCTTGCACATCAGCGGCAGGTCGACCATCGACGCCTCGTCCACCACCACGATGTCGAATGGCAGCGGGTTGCCGGCATGGTGGCGGAAGTCCGGCGTGTCGCGCTGCGTGCCCAGCAGGCGGTGCAGGGTCTGCGCCTGGCCCGGCATGGCCTCGAGCAGGGCGGCCTCGATGGTCCCGGCCGCGCGCAGGGCCGCCCGGGCATGGCCCAGGCTCGCGGCCATGCGGTCGGCGGCGCGGCCGGTGGGCGCGGCCAGGGCGATGCGCAGCTCCCCCTGGCCGTTGGCGCGGGCCTGCGCGATGCGCAACAGCAGCATGCGCGCGATGGCGGTGGTCTTGCCGGTGCCGGGGCCGCCGGTGACCAGCAGCAGCGCGCGGCGCAAGGCCAGCGCGGCGGCACGTGCCTGGCGGTCGTCCTCCGCGTCCGGGAAAAGTGCGCCGAACAGGGGCGCGACGGCGCCGGCATCCACCGCCGGCATCGCCTGGGCCGCGATGCGCCGCAGCCGCAGGGCAAGCCTGCGTTCGTACTCGCGGTAACGACGCAGGTACAGCAGGCCATGTTCGAGCACCAGCGGCGCGGTCCCGGCCTCCGCGTCGCCGTCACCGGGCGTGGCCACCCAGGGCGAGTCCGCCAGCGCCTGTCGCCAGGCGTCCGCCGGCGGCCAGGGGAGGTCGACGTCGACCAGCTGACGCGGGCGTGCAGGATCGAACCCGGCATCGCCGTGCGCCACCGCCAGCGAAGCCAGCGCGGCCGCGGCCAGCACTTCGTCCGGGATGGAAGGATCCAGCCGTCGCAGGCTGTTGGCCAGTGCATCGTCCAGCGCGCGCAGTGCGCCGGTCCGGTTGAGCGCGGAAAGCAGGCTCATGCGGTGGCTCCTGCGGCGGCATGGCCGAACAGCGCATCGACCCCATGCACCAGTTCGGGCGGGAAGCGCTGCGCATGGATGCCGGGCGAATCCCCGCGACCGGCATCGAGCCCGCGGCAGAACAGGTAGCGGATGCCGCCGAAATCGCGGGCATAGTCGTAGTCCGCGCCCAGGCGGAACCGCAGCCAGCGGTGCAGGGCCACGGTATAGATCAGCGCCTGCAGGTCGTACTCGCTGTGCTCCATCGCCCGACGCATCGAGGCGGCGTCGTAACCGGGCAGGCGGTTGGACTTGTAGTCGAGCACGTACCACTTGCCGTCGTGGCGGTACACCAGGTCGACCAGGCCGGTCATCAGGCCTTCCAGCCGCTGGCGCAGGCCGAATCCGTGGCGCTCGCGGGCGATGCCGTGCGCATGCAGCAGGTGCAGCAGGTCGTCCACGGGTACCGGCTGCAGCGCGAACTGGAACTCGATCTCCGGCCGGCGCTCGGCCGCGGGCACGTCGCACAGGCGCACGCCTTCGGGCAGGACGACGGTGAGCGCATGCCCGGCCAGGCGCGTGGTCAGGGCGACTCCGCTTTCCAGTTCGTCGGCCACGTAACCTTCCTGGCCCAGTGCCGCGGCGATGACCTGGGCTTCGTCCCCGGGGGCGGCATCGCCGGCGCGCCAGTGGCGCCAGGCGGCGAAGTCCGCGCGCTCCAGCGCGGCGTGCAGGGCCACGCCGTAGCGGTTGCCCGCGAAGCGCGCATCGAAGCCTTCGCCGGATGCGGCCTCGCCCACGGCCTCGGGCTCATCGTTGCCGCCGCCGGCCGGCAGGGTGGCGGCGCTGGCGGTGTCGCCACCGGCATCGGCGCGGGCCAGCTGGCTGAAGCTGTACACCCACCAGTCGTTGTCCAGCCTGCGCCGGGCCTGGCGTGCGGGCGGCACCGGGACGTCGGATTCCGGGGCCAGGTGCGGCAGCTGCGCCGCGGGTTCGGTGGCATCGAACACGATTCCCGCCGCCTCGAGCGCTTCGTCATCGCCCAGCATCTTCGCCAGTGCGGTCCTGTCGTGGGCGTGGAAGTCGCCGGTGGCGATCCACAGCGCCTGCTCGGCGCGGGTCAGGCCGACATAGAGCAGGCGCGCGTCCTCGGCGCGCTGTTCCTTCTTCCACGCCTCCTTCGCGGCATCCCAGCCGGCCTCGGGCAGATCGATCTGCCAGTGCAAGCGGCGGCCCGCGGACTCGTCGTGCACCGTGCAGCGCCGGGCGGGCGAGCGTTCGCTGCTGCCGATGCCGGCGTAGGGCAGGAACACCAGCGGATATTCCAGGCCCTTGCTCTTGTGCAGGGTGACGATCTGCACGCAGTGCGCGTCGGATTCCAGCCGTAGTTGCTGGGCCTCGTCGTTGGGGTCGGCGCAGGCGATGGCATGGGCCAGCCAGTCGATCAGGCCGTGCAGGCCGAGGGTGCCACGCTGTGCTTCCTGCAGCAGCTCGGCCAGTTGCAGGTAGTTGCTGATCCGGCGCTCGCCATCGACCAGCCCGAGCAGGCGCGCAGCCTGGTCCGCGCACAGGTCGCCGACCAGCGCCAGCGGACCGCCGCTGCGCAGGCGCTCGCGCCAGCGTTCCGCGTCCAGGTGCCGGCGGCGGTGTTCGCCGGCGTCGGCGTCCAGGGCGGCGATGCCGCGCGCGTCCACGCCCAGCAGCACCGTGGACAGCGCGGCGCGCAGGCGGCCATCGTCGGCGCCCTGCAGCAGGGCCAGCAGCAGGCCGTGCAGTTCGCGCGCCTCGGCGCTGGCGAACAGGCTCTGCCTGCCGGCGGCGACTGCGGGGATGCCGATTGCCACCAGCGCCTGGCGGATCATCGTGGCCTCGTGGTGCGAACGCACCAGCACGGCGATGTCGCCCGGCCGGACGGGTTGCCCGCCGATCGCGGCCTTGCCGGCGCGCGCATCCGACAGCACCGCGTGGATGGCGGCGGCGCACGCCTGGGTGGCGATCGAGCGCGACCTCGGCGCACTCCACGGCTTGCGCTTGCCCTTGACGTCCGGCGGCGGCGGCGCCCGCCAGACGGTGAGCGCGGGCGCGACGACGCCACCGCGCAGGAAGTCGTCGTCGCCGCGTTTGCCACCGGGCGCGACTTCGAGGAAGCGGATCCGGCCATCGACGAAGGCATCCTCGCCGGCTTGTGCATACAGCGCGGAGACGGCGGCAAGCAGTGCCGGGCGCGACCGGAAGTTCCGCGCCAGCGGTGGCGCCGCCCGGGCGACCCGGCCGGCGGCGAGATAGGTATGCACGTCGCCGCCACGGAAGCCGTAGATCGCCTGCTTGGGGTCGCCGACCAGGAACAGCGCCGGTGCGCTGCCGCCCCGGCCATCGCCACCGTTGCCGAACACGCGGTCGAAGATCTGCCACTGGCGCGCGTCGGTGTCCTGGAACTCGTCCACCAGGGCGACCGCGTACTGCTCGCGCAGGCGGCGCGCGAGCGCGTCGCCATGCGGGCCCGCCAGCGCCTCGGCCACCCCGGAGATCATGTCGTCGTAGCCCTGGACCCGGCGCTGGCGCTTGAGCGCGTCCATGCGCGCCCGTGCGTCCGCACGCACGCGGTGCAGCAGGTGCGCGCGGCGATGCGCGAGGTAGCCCGCGCGCGCCTGGACCGCTTCCACATAGGACGGAACCAGCGCGCCCAAAGGCGAATCCGGCACCTGGGCGTCCTTGCCGCCGTTGACCTTGGCGAGCATTGCGTCGCGGGCGAGCCGGGCGATGCGCTCGTCCAGGGGCGCGCCCGGATCCCCGGCCCGGCACCATGCTGCCCACTGCAGCCACAGATCCTCGATCCAGTCGGCACGATAGCTGTTGCCGTTCAGCACCCGACCTGCAAGTGCGGCGCGCAGGTCGGCGAGGAAATCGTTGCCGTGCTGGCGGAAGCCCGCGGCCAGCGCCCGGCCGGCGGCTTCCACCCGCGGCAGCGGATCCGGGGGCAACGGCGCATCCGGCGGCAACAGCACCGGTTCGCGCAACAGGTGTGGCAGGTCCCTGGCCAGGTCGGCATAGCCGCCCTTCCACAGCGCCGCCAGGTCGTCGACCATCGCCGGATCCTGCGCATGCGCGCGCCACAGGTCGGCGGCGAGCTGGGCGTGCAGCCCGTCCTCGTTGGCCAACAGTTCCGGCACGTCGAAGCCATGGCCGGCCTCCAGGGCGTGGTCGCGCAGCACCCGCGCGCAGAAGCCGTGGATGGTGAAGATTGCGGCCAGGTCGATCTCCAGCATGGCCTGGCGCAGGCGCTGGCGCAGCGCCGCCCCGGTTTCGCCGCTGCGCCGGCGATGGTCCTCCAGCAGTTGGCGGGTCACCGCCACCTCCGCGCCGGTGCCGGCGGCCTGCGGCGCATCGATCAGGTCGAGGGTGAGCTGCAGGCGTTCGCGGATGCGCTTGCGCAGTTCCTGCGTCGCCGCCTCGGTATAGGTGACGGTCAGGACCTCGCCGATGCGCAGGCCGCGCTCCACCACCAGCCGCGCGACCAGGGTGGCCAGGGTCCAGGTCTTGCCGGTGCCGGCACTGGCCTCGATCAGGTGCACGCCTTCCAGCGGCAAGTCCAGGTATGGATCGCGCACGCTCATGCAGCGTCCTCGGCATCGCCGTCCGGCAGCGGCGCGGTGCCGGTATCGATGACCACCGGCACACCGCCGGTCAACGTGCCGAACACGATCCCGGTCGCCCGCGCGAATTCGCGCAACGATGCCTCGTCGCCGAACGGGTCGCGCGCACGCAGGGCCAGGCGCAGGGCCTCGCCCTCGCCTTCGGCCCAGCCGCCGTTGCCGCCGCGCCACTTGTCCGCCGCCTTGCTCACCCCGGTCGCCACGTCGTCGCGCCGGTCGAACAGCTCCCAGCCGCTGTACGGCGCGAACGCCAGCGGCCGGCGCAGGCCTTCGCTGCGCAATGCCAGCAACGCGCGCAGGCCGGCGATGGCGGCCTCGCGCGACAACGGTTCGCGCGGATGCGGGCCGACACCGGCGCCCTTGCGCGCGTGGAACTCGAGGAAGGGCAGGCCGACGCCCGCAGCACTCGCCAGCAGCCAATCCAGTCCGCTGCGGATGACCGACGGCCCGTTCGGTTCACCGAAGCGGAGCCGGGCGATGCCCTGCGGCCACGCATCGGCAAGGCGGCCATGCAGGCGCACGCCGTCGATCCCGACCTCCAGCGGCAACGACCCGACGTCGGCCTCGCCGCGCCAGCGCGCGAATGCCTCGGCATAGGGCCGGACCTCGTCCGCCACTTCGGCCAGCACGCGTCGACCGAGCGGCCCGGACGGCAACAGGCCGCGCGCGCGCAGCGACGCCTGGATCGCCGCGGCATCACCGCCGGCCAGCAGCATGTCGAACACCGCATGCTGCAGTCGCGAGCGTTCCCATCCGCGCGGCGGCGCCCGCAACGGTTCGATGTCCTCGCCCGCCTCCCCGGGCTCGGGCAGGCGCAGCTGCAACCGCTGGGACAGGAACTGCCCGGCCGGATCCAGCAGGAAGCGGCGCAGCGCCTGCAGCGACAGTTCGTTTTCCGCAACCTCCGGCGCCAGCAGCGGCTCGCCGTCGACCGGCATCCACGGCCCGAGCGGTTCGCGTGCACCCGCCAGGCGCCGGGCCGCAGGATGCCAATGGCCGCGGTAGCTGAACCGGCGCGTGTCGCCATCGCCGCCGAACCCGGCCGGCGAGAACGGTTGCAGCGGATGCCGCAGCACCAGCCGCTCCGCGGCCTCATCGGCAGCGGCATGCTGCAGGCCGGCCACGGCCAGCAGCTCGGACACCAGCGCCGACGGTTCGCGCGCGCTGCCGTCGCGTGGGTCGGCGCCCAGCCAGCTGACGTAGAACACGTCCTGCGCGGCGGCGAACAGCTGCAGGAACAGGAAGCGGTCGTCGTCGCGGGTGGAGCGGTCGCCGTGGCGGCGGCGCCCGGTGCCCAGCTCGGCGGTCAGGCGGTTGAGCCCGCTGGCGGGATCGTTGCGGGGGAAGTCGCCGTCGTTCATGCCCAGCAGGCAGATCACCCGGAACGGCAGCAACCGCATCGGCACCATGCGCGCGAAGCTGACCCCGCCGGTCAGCAACGGCGCACGGGTATCGGCCTCGCCCAGCGCCGCGGCGAAATGCGCGCGCACCACCTCGGCCGGAACCGGCCCCTCGAAGCCCGCCTTGCCTGCCTGCCGGGCGAAGTCGTCGACCAGGCTGCGCAGCCGGTCCAGGGCGCGTTGGTCGCCAGTGCTCGTCGGCGCCTTCGGCAGCAGGACTTCAAGCAGCCGCAACAGATGCTCGCGCCAGCGTGCCGGCGGCATCGCCCCGGTCAGCGCGCGCTCGTGCCGGGCCAGTTCCCGCAGCAGCCGCAGCAGCCGGTCCAGCGCATCGAGCGCATGGCCTTCCAGCCCGCTCCATGGCGCGACCAGCCCACCGGCACCGGCGACGAGAGCGTCGTCCGCGCCGGTGGCGTGGCCCAGCAGCAGCCGGTCCAGCGCGAACTGCCAGGTGTAGGCGTTGTCCTCCGGTGCTCCCTGGCGCGCGCGATGCGCCGCATCGATGCCCCAGCGCGCACCCGCGGCCCGCAGCCAGCCGCGCAGGCGCTCGAAGTCCCCGGCGGCCAGGCCGTTGGCCTCGGCCAGTGGCGGACTGGCCAGCAGGTCGAGGGTTTCCTCCAGGCCGAAGCGCGATGCAGGCAACGCCAGCAGGCGCAGGAACACCCCGGCCAGCGGCTCGTCGGCCAGCGGACTGGCATCGGCCAACGCGTACGGGATGGCATCGCGCTGGCCCGGGCCGCCGAACACCGCGTCCAGGTAGGGCGCGTAGGGATCGATGTCCGGCGCCAGCACCGCGATCTCGCGCGGCTGCAGCGGCGGGTCGAAGCGCGGATCCTCGAGCAGCGCGCGCAGGCGGTCGTGCAGCACTTGCAGTTCGCGCAACCGGGTGTGGCAGGCGTGGAACTGCAGGCTGGGATCGCCGGCATCGACGTCCACGCGCCGCGGCTCCGGCGACACCGCGCGCGCATGGAACAGATCGCCCTGGATCCGCCGCAGCAGGCTCCGGTGCCGGTCGCCCGCGCCGTCCGCAGGATCGGCGTAGGCGGCGATCTCGCCGGAGGGATGCACGACTTCGTAGCTGCCGAGCAGGGCCATGAAATCGCGGCCGGCCGCGCCCCAGTCGCGCAACAGCGGATTGTCCGCGGCCTCGTCGGCGAAGGGGTCGATGCCCTGGCGCACGCGCGCGCCCAGCGACTGCAGGTCGCCCCAGTAGGCCCGGCTCGGCGTGGGCAGGTGGAAATGCAGGGTGCCGACCCGGGCCTGGGTGGCCAGCACCCGCAGCACGTCGGGCGAAACGTTGAGGGTGGCGAACGCGAACAGGCGCGCGGGCAGGCCGGCCGGCCGCGCAGCGCCGTCGGCGAAACGGGCCAGGTACTCCTGGATCCGGCGCGCGCGGTGGCTGCGGCCGGCGATGGCCGCGCGCCACAGGATCGCCTGCGGATCATCCGGGTCGGCGCCGCCGTCCCAACGCAGCAGCCAGTCGCGGCGCCAGGCCTGGTATTTCTCGAACACCCGCGCCAGCTCGCCGGCCAGCGACCAGGGCTTGAGCGGATCGGGCGCCTGCGCGGCCGCGCCCGACAGGTAGGCGGCGACCTGCGCCAGCGCCGGTTGCGCGCACAGGGCCGGATCGGTCAACGCGGCGTACAGCCGCCAGCGCAGGGCGGCGGTACCGAGGTCGTCGCCGGCACCGCCGACATTGGCGTCCAGCGCGCGGGTGACGAACTCGCCGGGGGTGAGGAACTCCAGGTTGGCCGCGACTCCGTACTCGCTCGCCAGGGTGGCCTGCAACCAGCGCCGCATCGCCGCCTGCGGGATCAGGATCGTGTCCGGCGCCAGCAGCGCCGCGCCCGGCGCGGGCTCGCGCAACTCCCGGGCCAGCATGCCCGCCAGCACTTCCAGCGAATTGGAGTGGTAGAGGCGGAAGTCGGGCGGCGCGGGGGTCGGCATGGTCGCCGGCATTGTGCCGGAGGCTGATCGCAGGGCGCGAGACGATTCGTGCAGACGCGCGAAAGCGGCCGATAATGGCCGCGGCTTCCGTCCGCCGGGATTGCTTCCTTGACCCTCGACAAGCTGCGCCTGCCGCTGTTCGTGCTGCTCGCCGCCGTGCTGGGCTGGTCGTTCTGGCGCAACGACGGCTGGCTGCTGCTGTGCGCCGGGCTGGCGATCTTCCTGTTCGGCATGCAGTGCCTGGAGGAAGGCCTGCGGCAACTGGCCGGCGGCAGCCTGGAGAAGCTGTTGGCGCGCAGTACGGGCACCCCGGCCCGGGGCCTGGCGTTCGGCATCGTCGGCACCACCCTGCTGCAATCCAGCACCCTGGTGTCGCTGCTGGCCATTGCCTTCCTCGGCTCCGGACTGATCCAGCTGGCCGGCGGCATCGCCATCATCCTCGGCGCCAACCTCGGCGCCACCACCGGCATCTGGCTGCTGGCCCTGGCCGGGCAGAACGTGAGCCTGGCGCCGGCGGCGCTGCCGATGCTGGTGTTCGGCGTGCTGGGCAGCTTCGCCGGGCCGCGCGGCAAGGCGGCGGGACGGGTGCTGCTGGGCATCGCCTTCATCTTCCTGGGCATCGACGGGCTGCGCGCCGGCTTCGAAGCGATGGGCGGCAGCACCGGGTTCGATGCCAACGGCACCACCGGCGTGGCCCAGACCCTGTTGTTCGTGCTGATCGGCCTGGTGGCCACGGTGGTGCTGCAATCCACCCACGCGGTGCTGATGCTCGCCCTGGCCGCGCTGGCCGGCGGCCAGCTGCAGCTGGACCAGAGCCTGGCGATCGCGATCGGCTCGAACGTGGGCAGCAGCGTGAGCACGGCGGTGGTGGGCATGTTCGGCAGCAACCGCAGCGGCCAGCGGCTGGCGTTGTTCCACGTGCTGTTCAACGTGACCACGGCGGTGCTGGCGCTGCTGCTGCTGACGCCGCTGACCTGGACGATGAAGACCCTGGCCGGCTGGGGCGGCTTCGGCGACAACGCGCTGCTGCAGCTGGCGCTGTTCCACACCCTGTTCAACGCCGGCGGCGTTGCCCTGTTCTGGCCGTTGCAGCAACGCATGGCGGACGCGCTGACGAAGTGGCTGCCCGACCGCACCGACCCGGCGCTGCCGGAGACGGCCGCCGATGCGCCGGCCATGGCACAGGTGCGCGCGCACCACCTCGGCGACTCCGCGCTGAAGTCGCCCGACGCCGCCGCCGCCGCGGTCTCGCTGGAGCTGCGCCACCTCGGCACCCTCGGCCTGGAGGTGATCTGCCAGGCGCTGTGCCTGCCGGCGGACCTGTACCGGCAGCCCAAGCCGGACCCGGCGCTGCTGGACGCGCGCCCGGAGGGCCAGGCCTGCCACGATGTGGGCCAGTTGTACCGGCAGCGGGTCAAGGGCGTGTACGGCGACCTGCTCGCGTTCATGGGCCGCCTGGCCGCGCCGCTGGACGAGGAATACCAGCGCTTCTGGACCAACAGCCGGCTGGCGGCGCTGCAACTGGTCAACGCGGTGAAGGACGCCAAGCACCTGCAGAAGAATCTGGGACCGCGCCTGCGCGAAGGCGACACGCCCTTGCGCGCGGCCTATGTCGAGCTGCGCCGCAACCTGTTCTGGCAGATCGTGGCGTTGCGCGAGATCGCGTGGACGGCGCGCGAGACCTCGGAGTGGACGGAACGGCTGGCGGCGCTGGACGGCCGGGTCGAGGCGCAGGATGCCCGCCAGCGCGAACGCCTGTTCGAGCTGATGCGCGAAGGTGCGATCGACGGACTGGAAGCCGGTTCGCTGCTCAACGACCAGGTCTATGCCGCGCGCATCTACGCCAACCTGCGGCAGTCGCTGGACAACACCCGCGAACCGGGATCGCTGCGCCGCCTGCGGCAGCGGGCTCGCGACGAGGCTGTCGCCTGAACCACCCCGTCGTTCCGGCGCAGGTCGGGACCCAGTGGCTTTGGCTTTGGCGTCTAGGTGAAAAACACTGGCGGCGGCCGCAGGCCGGGGTCGGCGCTTTTCGCGACCCCTGGTAACGACGGCCCCTGACCGAAGAGGCGCTTTGGGGGTGCGGCCACGTGCAGCGCTTTTCGATCCAGCAATGGGACAACCTGTTCCCGCAGGCATCGCACCCGGGGATCTTGTTTACTGTACTGCCCGGTTCAATCGTAGGTTAAGATTCAGTTTCCGCCACGCATGATGCCCCGTTTGTGGCGAGCCGACCGCAACGCACCTCATGACCGCCCCGACCGCCAATGCCGTGGTCCTGCAAGGCGTCCGCCTCGACCGCGGCGGGCGCACGATCCTGCGCGACCTGGACCTGGTCGTCCCGGCCGGCAGCATCACCGTGGTGCTCGGGCCTTCGGGCACCGGCAAGTCGACCCTGCTGGCCGCCGTGACCGGCGAACTGGTGCCGGCCGCCGGGGAAGTGCGCGTGTTCGACCGTCCGGTGCCGCAGGGCGCGCGCGAACTGCTGGAGATGCGCAAGGGCATCGGCGTGCTGCTGCAGGGCAACGGCCTGCTCACCGACCTGACCGCGGCCGAGAACGTGGCCCTGCCGTTGCGCGCGCACACCGCCCTGCCCGAGCCGCTGCTGCAGCGGCTGGTGGCGATGAAGCTCAACGCCGTCGGCCTGCGCGCCGCCGCCGGCCTGTATCCGCGCGAGCTGTCCGGCGGCATGGCCCGGCGGGTGGCGCTGGCCCGGGCGCTGGCCCTGGATCCGCCGCTGATGCTGTACGACGAGCCGCTGACCGGACTGGACCCCATTGCCTCCGGCGTGATCATGAGCCTGATCCGGCGCCTGTCGCGCAGCCTGGGCCTGACCAGCATCGTGGTCTCCCACCATGTGCACGAGACCCTGCCCATCGCCGACCAGGCGGTGGTGATCGCCAACGGCGGGATCGTCTTCGACGGCACCCCCGAGCAGCTGCGCGCCAGCGACGATCCGCTGCTGCGCCAGTTCCTGCGCGGCGAACCGGATGGCCCGATCCCGTTCGAAAGCGTGCCGGCGCGGCAGCGCCCGGAGGTGGCCTGATGGCTGCCGCCGCCTTCTCCTCGACCGTGCAGTCGCTGGGCCGCGCCGGGCTGTTCTCGCTGTCGGTGCTGCGCGCCTCCGCGCCCACCCGCGACTTCCTCGCCGAACTGGTGCGCGAGATCTACAAGGTCGGCGGCCGCTCGCTGCCGATCATCGCCGTGGGCGGCGCGTTCGTGGGCCTGGTCCTGACCCTGCAGGGCTACCGCACGCTCGCCACCTTCGGCGCCTCCGATGCGTTGGCCACCCTGCTGGGCCTGTCGCTGTACCGCGAACTGGGCCCGGTGCTGACCGCGCTGCTGTTCATCGGCCGCGCCGGCAGCTCGATCGCCGCCGAACTGGGTCTGATGCGCGCCACCGACCAGATCAAGGCGCTGGAACTGATGGCCATCGACCCGGTGGCCAAGACCGTGGCCCCGCGCTTCTGGGCGGCGGTGCTGTGCGTACCTTTGCTGACGGTGTTCTTCTGCTCGCTGGCGATCAGCGCCGGCTGGTTCCAGGCGGTGCAGGTGCTGGGCCTGGACAACGGCACGTTCTGGTCCTCGCTGCAGGGCAGCGTGGATTTCTGGGACGACTTCGGCGTGGCCCTGCTGAAGTCGGCCGTGTTCGGCGGTACTGCGGCGCTGGTGGCGGCCTACGTGGGCTTCCATGCCGAGCCGACCATCGAGGGCACCTCGGTGGCGACCACCCGCGCGGTGGTCAACGCCTCGTTGCTGGTGTTGATGCTGAACTTCGTGATGTCCGCGTTGCTGTTCTAGGCGAATCCGTTTGCGCGAGTCCCACACAAGCGCCGGCACATCCATGTGCCGGTACTGAATAAAAGCCAAGCTTGTCCCTTGTATCGTTGTTTCTTCGTTCAATCCGTTTCCTGTAGGTAATCCGCCCATGGCTATCCGTGGTCCCAGGCTCGAATTCGCGGTCGGCGCCTTCCTCGTGCTGGCGCTGGCCTCGCTGCTGGTGCTGGCATTCGCCTCGACCAACCGTCAGTTCGGCATCGGCGGCGGCAGCTATCCGCTGACCGCGCGCTTCGCCAACCTCGGCCAGTTGCGGCCGCAGGCGCCGGTGAAGATCGGTGGCGTGGTCGTGGGCCGGGTCGACAAGATCGACCTGGACCCGGTGAAGTTCGATTCGATCGTCACCCTGGCCATCGACAAGCGCTTCGCCGAACTGCCGGCCGACACGTCGGCCGGCATCTTCACCAGCGGGCTACTGGGCGAAAGCTACATTGGCCTGCAGCCGGGCGGCGACCCCGAGCCGCTGCGCCCGGGCGACGAGATCGCCTACACCCAATCGGCCGTGGACCTGATCCAACTGGTCGGCAAGTACATGTTCGGCGGCGCCACCGGCGCCTCGACGCCCCCGTCCCCCACGGAAGAAACCCCGCAACCATGAAGCCGTTCCTGCTCTCCCTTTCCCTGGTCCTGGCGCTGCCGTTGCTGGCCTCGCCGGCGCCCGCGCACGCCCAGGCCGCCGCGCCCGCCGCCACGGCCGGCAAGCAGGTGCTCGAAAGCGGCACCCGCATCCTCGAAACCCTGCAGAAGCGTCGTGCCGAGTTCCAGAAGAGCCCGGCCGCGCTGAAGACGTACATCGACAGCGAACTGAGCTCCAGCTTCGACCGCAAGTACGCCGCGCAATTGGTGCTGGGCCCGCATGGCCGCGGCGCCGGCGATGCCGACGTGCAGCTGTTCGCCGACGCGATGACCGAGAACCTGATGCAGCGCTACGGCGCCGCCCTGGTCAACATCGAGGGCAAGCCTCGCATCCGGCTGAAGTCGGAAACGCCGCTGCCGGGCAACCGCGGGGTGAAAGTCTCCACCGAGATCCTGCGCGAAGGCGGCAACCCGATCCCGGTCGACTACCTGGTCCGCAACAACGGCGGCTGGAAGGTGTTCGACGTGATGGTCGAGGGCGTGTCCTACGTGCAGACCTTCCGCAGCCAGTTCGACGGGCCGCTGCGGCAGAAATCCATCGCCCAGGTCGCCGCCGACCTGCGCGCCGGTACCCTGCAGCCGCAGCCGGAGTGATGGCTCCCGCGCCCGCCCCGGACCTGGCGCTGCGCCGCGACGGAGCGGTGCTGCGCCTGGCCGGCACCCTCGACCGCGCCGCGGCTTCCGCGGCGTGGCCGGCGCTGTTGCCGCTGCTGGACGGCGCGCAGGCGCTGGACCTGTCCGCGCTCACGCGCCTGGACAGCGCCGGACTGGCGTTGCTGGCCGAGGTGGCCGCGCGCCTGTCCGCGCAAGGCGCGGCCCCGCGCATCGACGGCACCCCGGAAGGCCTGGCCGACCTGTGCGCGGCCTATCGCCTGAACCCCGCACTGGGATACGCGGACCCGAACCCGTGACCCTGCGTTTCCCGCTGGCCGCAGCCCTGTTCCTGGCGCTGGCCGCCTGCGCCGGCACGCCCAAGCCGGTGGCCGTGTCGCACGAGCCCACGCGAATCGCCGGCCAGGCACCGGTGGATGCGCCCGCGGAAGCGGGTGCCGCGACCGCGGGAACCGCGCCGACGGTCCCTGACCCGGCCGCAGCCGCGGATGCCGCGGTCGCGGCGCCGGCGCCGGCGGCAAGCACCGGCGACGGCACCGTTGCCCCCACCGCAGCCGAGGACGATTACGCCGCGCTGTACGGCGAGGCACCGCCGGCCGCGGATGCCGCCGATCCTGCCGCGCCGGCGCCGGTGTCCTACGACCCGTGGGAGCCGGTAAACCGGCGCATCCATGCCTTCAACAACGTGGTCGACCGCGCGGTGGCACGGCCGCTCGCCACCGCCTACGTCGCCGTGGTGCCGCAGCCACTGCGCCTGGGGGTGACCAATTTCTTCGACAACCTCGCCTCGCCGCTGACCCTGGTCAACCAGCTGCTGCAGGGCCGGCCGCGCGACGCGGTGCAGACCCTGGGCCGGTTCGTGATCAACTCCACCCTCGGCATCGGCGGCATCTTCGATCCGGCCAGCGACCTGAAGATGAAGCGCCGCAGCGAGGACTTCGGCCAGACCCTGGGCATCTGGGGCTGGCGCAGTTCGCGCTACGTGGAACTGCCCTTGTTCGGCCCGCGCACCCTGCGCGACGTGGTCGGCCTGGCCGGCGACGCACCGCTGTCGGTGACCCAGCGGATCGAGCGGGACAGGCTGCGGATCCTGATGCAGGGGGTGCAGCTGGTGGATACCCGTGCCCAGCTGCTGGCCCTGGATTCGCTGCGCGATTCGGCCCCGGACGAATACGCGATCGTCCGCGACGCCTGGCTCAAGCGCCGGACCTTCCAGATCGAGAGCGATCGCCGCAACCGGGCCCAGGACAGCGAGCTGCCCGACTACCTGCGGGAAGACGAGGACTGGGAGCGCAACCCGACCGTGCCGGCCGACGCGATGCCGCTGCCGATACCCGTTCCGGGCACCTGAGCGGCAACGCTCATTCCTGGACGTCCTCGCCGTCGGTCGGCGCGGCCAATTGCTGGATCACGTCGGGCTGGAGCTCGGCCGGAAGCACCCGCTTTGCCTTGCTGCCCAGTTCGGCGAGCCGGCGCGCGCGGTTGAGCGCGGACTGCGGCGAATCGACCAGCCGGCTGCGCGCACGGCCAAACGCCTGGCTGGCATCGTCCAGGCGCTTGCCGACCGCATCGAACTCGGCGAGGAAGGCGCTCAACGCATCCAGCACCCGGCCGCCGACCTCGCTGATCTCCAGCGCCTGCTTCTGCACCTTGTCGCGGGTCCATAGCCGCTCGGTGACGCGCAACAGGGCCATCAGCGTATTGGGCGAGGCAAACACCACCTGGCGGTCGAAGGCATAGCCCTGCAGGTCCGGATCGGCGCCCAGCGCGGCCGAGAGCGCGCCCTCGATCGGCACGAAGGCGATGGTGACGGCGAGCGCCTCGCTGCCGATGGCCTTCGGATAGTTCTTCTCGCCCAGGTCCTTCACGTGCTGGCGCAGGCCCGCCGCATGCCGGCGCAGGGCCTCGTCGTGCTGTTCCGGGGTGGCCGCGTTCATCGCCTCCTGCCAGGCCACCAGGTTGACCTTGCTGTCGACCACGACCTTGCGCTCGTCCGGGAAATTCACCACCACGTCCGGCCGCAGGCGCGCGCCTTCGTCGTCGACGGCATGTTGCTGGCGCTGGTAATGCACGCCTTCCTCCAGGCCCGAGCCGCGCAGCACGCTGTCCAGCATCAGCTCGCCCCAGTCGCCGCGGATCCTGGCATTGCCCTTGAGCGCGCTGGTCAGCGCGGCCGCCTGCACCGCCATGTCCTGGTTGAGGGTCTTCAGCTCGCCGACCGCGCCGAGCAGGCTGGCGCGCTCGCGCGCCTCGTCGCCGTAGAGCACGTCCACCCGCTGGCGGAACTCGCCCAGCTTGTCGGAAAAAGGCTTGAGCAGCCCCTCGATGTCGGTGCGCGACTGCAGCGCGGCCTGGCGCACGTTCTTCTCGAACTGCTGGCCGCGCTCCTCGAAGACCTTGCCCGCCAGTTCCGCGAACGCGCCGGAAAGCTTCTCCTGCGCCGTATCCAGGTAACTGCGCAGCTCCTGCTGGGCCTGGCGCGAGTGCTGCAGGTCGGCGGCGGCCCGCGCATGCTCGGCGTGCAGCCGTTGGTAAGCGGCGCGCTGCGCCTCGATTTCGCCTTCCAGGGCGGCATTGCGCTCCTGCAGCCGGGCCAGCGCTGCCTCACGCTCGGCCAGACGGGTTCCGATTTCGGCCAGCTGGGTGGTTTCCCGCTCGATGCGCTGATGCGCGGCGAGCAGCGCCTGGGCCTGGCCGGCGGCGCGCTGGCGCTCGTTCTCCCGTTCGGCCAGGACCGCCTCCATCCGGCCGCGCAGCTGGCCCGACTCCACCGCGGCGGCCCGGGCTTCGGCGCGGGCCGCATCCAGCTCGGGCGGCATGTGCGCCGGCGCCCGGGAAGACCGGCGCAACAGCAACGCGACCAGGCAGGCCAGGACCGCCAGCAGCAGGACGGCGAGCAGGTACAGCAACGCGGTATCGGTCATGCCGACAGTCTAGCGGCGGAGGTCTCGGCAGGTGCGACTTCACGCCGCGGCAAGGATTCCGGTGCAGAATCCGCACATGGCCCCCGCCTCCCGCCACCCGATCCTGCTCAAGCGCGCCTACGAACCGCCGGCGCCCGGGGACGGCCAGCGCCTGCTGGTGGACGGGTTGTGGCCGCGCGGGGTGTCGAAGGAGGAGCTGGGCGCCGAAGCCTGGCTCAAGGCGCTGGCCCCGAGCACCGCGTTGCGCAAGTGGTTCAACCATGATCCGGCGCGCTGGCAAGGTTTCCGCGAGCGCTACTTCGCCGAGCTGGAGGCCCATCCCGACGCCCTGAACCAGTTGCGCGGCTACCTGGCCCGCGGCCCGGTCACCCTGGTCTACGGCGCCCGCGACGAGGAGCACAACAACGCGGTGGCGTTGCGCGACTACCTCCTGCACGGGCCAGCGCCGAGCAAGTCCCGGGCCTGACGCGGCGGCGCCGGCCGATGCCGCCGGCCATGGCATTGCTGCGGTGCATTGCGCCACACTCGGCGCTTCGCGTCCCGCACGAGGCCTCCATGAGCTGGCACCGCCGCAAGTCCCTGGACACCATCACCCAGCACGAGGAGGGCCGGCGCCTGGTGCCGACCCTGGGCTGGCCGCACCTGGTCGCGCTGGGCATCGGCGCGATCGTGGGCACCGGCATCTACACCCTGATCGGAGTCGGCGCGGACAAGGCCGGGCCGGCGGTGCTGTTGTCGTTCGTGATCGCCGGCATGGTCTGCGCCTGTGCGGCACTGGCCTATGCCGAGATGGCCACCATGATGCCGGCGGCCGGCAGCGCCTACACCTACAGCTACGCGGCACTGGGCGAGACCCTGGCCTGGATCGTGGGCTGGAGTCTGATCCTCGAGTATTCGCTGGTGGTGAGCACCGTGGCGGTGGGCTGGTCGGGCTACTTCGTCGGCTTCCTCGAATGGGTGCACACCCAGACCGGGTGGAACGTGATGCTGCCGAAAGCGCTGGCCGCCGGCCCGCACGTCGAAGGCGGTTTCCTCAACCTGCCGGCCATCGTCATCACCTTCCTCGTGGCCGGCATGCTGATGGCCGGCACCCGCGAGAGCGCCACCCTCAACGCGATCCTGGTGGCGGTCAAGCTGGTCGCGCTGGCGGTGTTCATCACGCTGGCGCTGCCGGCGTTCAGTGCCGAGAACCTGCAACCATTCATGCCCTACGGCTTCTCCAAGGCGATCGGGCCGGACGGGGTCGAACGCGGGGTCATGGCGGCAGCGGCGATCATCTTCTTCGCCTTCTACGGCTTCGACGCGATCTCCACCGCCGCCGAGGAAACCAAGAACCCCAGCCGCAACCTGTCCATCGGCATCGTCGGCTCGATGATCGGCTGCACCGTGATCTACGTGCTGGTGGCGCTGGCGGCGGTGGGCGCGATGCACTACACCGTGTTCGGCAAGAGTGCCGAGCCGCTGGCGCTGATCCTGCGCGAGCTGGGCCACGGCAATGCGGCGGCGGTGATCGGCATCGCCGCGGTGATCGCCTTGCCGACGGTGCTGCTGGCGTTCTTCTACGGCCAGAGCCGGATCTTCTTCGTGATGTCGCGCGACGGCCTGCTGCCGCGCTCGCTGTCGAAGGTGAACCAGCGCACCGGCACGCCGGTGGTCATCACCGTGTTCACCGCGATCCTGGTCGCTGCGCTGGCCGGGGTGGCCGAGCTGGGCGAGATCGCCGCGCTGGCCAATGCCGGCACCCTGGTGGCCTTCATCGCCGTGTCGATCTGCCTGCTGGTGCTGCGCAAGCGCGAACCGGGCCGCGCGCGCGGCTTCCGCACGCCGCTGGCCTGGATCATCGCGCCGCTGGCGATCCTCGGCTGCGCCTACCTGTTCTGGAGCCTGCCGCGGCAGACGCAGTTGTACTTCCTGGCCTGGAACGTGCTCGGCTTCGTGCTGTACGTGGTGTACGCGCGGCGCAACAGCATGCTCGGGAAAGCCTGAACCCGGCGTCGCGGCTTGCGCCGGGACGCCGGAAACTGATCAGTCCAGCACCCGGCAGAACACCGCCTTGAGGTAGCGCGACTCGGGCACGTTGGCCAAGAACGGGTGGTCCGGGCCGGCACCGGCGACCTTGAGCACCTGCACGGTGCGCCCGGCGTAGAACGCGGCGCGCCGCAGCATGTCCAGGAACTGCTCCTCCGACACCAGCCCGGTGCAGGAAAAGGTGGCCAGCAAGCCACCGGGCCTGACCACGCCCAGCGCCAGCTTGTTCATGTCCAGGTACTTCTTCAGCGCGGCGATCACCTGGTCGCGGTCGCGGGTCATCTTCGCCGGGTCCAGCACCACCGCGTCGTACTGCTCGCCGCGCGCGGCGGCCTCGCGCAGCCACGGGAAGATGTCGGCCTGGACGAACTTCGGCCTGACGTCGTTGAGTCGCGCATTGGCCTTGGCGATCGCGATCACGTCGGCGTCGATGTCGATGCCGACCACCTCGGCCGCACCGCGCACCGCCGCGTACACGGCGAAGCCGCCGGTGTTGCAGCACAGGTCGAGCACCCGCTGGCCGGCCACCTGGCGCGAGAACCACTCGCGGTTCTCGCGCTGGTCGGCGAAGAAGCCGGTCTTGTGCGCGCCGGCGGGGTCGGCGCGGAAGCGGATGCCGTGCTCGGTGATGACCGCCGGCTCGGGCGAGCCGCCCTCGCTGTAGACCGGGCGGTAGTCGAAGCTCTCCTGCTTCTGCACGTGCTCGTCGGCGAAGCTGTAGATGCGCGCGCCCGGGAAATGCCGGCGCAGCGCCGCGTAGACCCATTCGCGGTGGCGGTACATGCCGGCGCTGAAGAACTCCGCCACCAGCAGGTCGTCGTAGCGGTCCACCACCAGCCCGGACAGTCCATCGCCCTCGGAATGGACCACCCGCCAGGCGTTGGAGACCTCGTCCAGCTTCAGCACCTCGCGGCGCAGCGCCACCGCCTCGCCGATCCTGCGCTCGAACCAGGCCTGATCCACCGCCGCGGCCGGATTGGTCTCCAGGATGCGCAGGGCGATCCGCGAATGGCCGTTGTAGAAGCCGCGGCCGATGAACTGGCCCTCGACGTCGTAGGCGTCGACGATCTCGCCCGGGCGCGGCTTCTGCGCAGGCTTGTCGACCAGCTTCTGGAAGATCCAGGGATGGCTGGAACGCCAGGCGTTCTTCAGCCGCACGACGGGGTAGGTGGCATCCATCGGCCAATTGTACGGATTCGCCGGCGCACGGGCGGCGGACGCCAGTCCGCGCAGCGCGCCCGCTGCCAGGCCGGGGCCGGCAGGGGCGGCGAGATCAGGGCGAAGGCGCCCCGGACCACGGACAGGGCTCAGCCGCGGCGGAACCAGCCGGTGATGCTGTAGCGCGGCGAACCCGCCCACGGCGCCACCAGGCTGACCTCGTGCGGCTGCGGCACGCGGAACAGGCTCAGCGTGTTCCACAGCGGGGTGAACGTGTCCACCACGCGACGCTCGGCCGGATCGAGGAAATGCAGCAGGCCACCCCAGTCCGGCAACCACTCGCGGCTGAGGTTCATGACGTAGGCGAAGGCGCGGTCCTCGTTGCCGACGCGGTCGTTGTGCGCGCGCAGGAAGTGTCCCGGGCGGTAGCGGACGCCGATCGCGCTGACCATGCGGATCGCCGGATCACCGGTCAGCTGGCGGGCAAAGTCCAGGAATTCCGGGCTGTTGAGGAAATCGACCACCACATGCAGGACCAGCTGCGGATCGACCCCGTCGCGGCGCGCATCGATCATCCGGTAGCGGTCGAAGTAGAACTCGAATCCCGCGCGCGCGCGCAGGCATGCCGCCTCCAGCAATGCCGCGTCCTCGGGGGTGCCGGGCGCGGCACCGTGGGCCTGGCCGTCGGCCAGCAGCGCATCGGTACGCTGCGCGGTTTCCCACGGCACCTCGTCGCGCAGGCACTGGTGCAGGCGCAGCGCCGCATCTTCCTGCAGGAACCCGGGAATCTGGACCCGGCCATGCGCACGCAGGCGCGCGCGCCAAGGCTCAAGCTGGAGTTCGTTGCTGATCATCGGCGATGCGATGGACGAGCGTCGATGCGGCGTGCCCGCATTCCCGCCCGACCAGGCCTATGGCCAGGCCGGCGGATCGGCTTGCCAGGCGGCCTGCACTTCGGCCAGCGTCGCCCGGTCCTCCTCGCGCCAGTCCGGCAGCAGGCTGGCGAAGTTGGCGGCACTGGACCATTGCCCGGGTTCGGTGCGCACCGCCGCCGCATACCAGGCCACGGCCTCCTGCTTGCGACCCAGCTTCCACAATGCCAGGGCCATCGTCGGCGGTTGCCACGTGGGTGCGCTGGGCCAGCCGCCCAGCAGCGTCGACCACTGTTCCAGCGCGCGGGCCGGTTCGCCGGCGCGGTACAGGTCCCAGCCGTGGTTCCAGGCCACCGCACGAGTCAGACGCTGATTGCCGCCGGCGCTCTTGCGTGCAGCGCGGTACAGCTCCTCGCCCAGTTCGGGCCGGCCTGACGCCATGGCCAGGTGGGCGAGCTGGGCGCGCGATTCGACATCGCCCGGCTTGCGCGCGACGTTGGCGGCGAGCCGCTCCACCACCGCATCGCCCTCGCCCGGAATGACGACGATCGTTCGCGTCGTCTGCGGATCGTCGTCGAAATAGAACTCTTTCGGCCCAGGCAACGCCTGCGCCTGGGCCAGCAACGAATACAATGCAAGCCCGAAGGCGAGCGGAAAACGTAGTCTTTTCACTGTCACTTCCCCGAGAGCTGACAGCCTCCCTCGCCCCATCGTAACCGCACCAGCGCACGTTCGGCGAGTGTCCGCCGTCACAGAATCGGGCTTGATATCATTTCGCATCGGGCCGGGGAGCCCGGCTCCAGCCAGCGCCAGGGCCCATTCATGACCAGCACCGCCGAACTGACCTCGCCTTCCTCGGCCAACCTGCCCGGCCTGGAAACCTTCGACCGCGACTACACCCTGGAGCACAAGTACACCCGCCGCGACGGCCGGATCTACCTCAGCGGCGTGCAGGCCCTGGTGCGCCTGCCGCTGATGCAGCAGCTGCGCGATGCCGCCGCAGGGCTGAATACGGCCGGCTTCGTCAGCGGCTACCGCGGCAGCCCGCTGGGCGGTTTCGACCTGGAGTTGTGGCGCGCGCGCAAGCACCTGGAGGCGGCCAAGGTGCGCTTCCAGCCCGGCCTGAACGAGGACCTCGGCGCGACCATGGTCTGGGGCACCCAGCAGACCAACCTGTTCCCGGGCTCCCGGGTCGATGGCGTCTATGCCATGTGGTACGGCAAGGGCCCGGGCGTGGATCGCTGCGGCGACGTGTTCAAGCACGCCAACGCCGCCGGCACCTCGCGCCATGGCGGCGTGCTGGCGCTGGCCGCCGACGACCACGCTTGCCGCAGCTCGACCCTGCCGCACGGCAGCGAGGACGAGTTCGTCAGCGCGATGATGCCGGTGCTCAACCCGGCCGGGGTGCAGGACATCCTCGACCTGGGCCTGGTCGGCTGGGCGATGAGCCGCTACACCGGGCGCTGGATCGGCTTCAAGACCATCGCCGAGACGGTGGAATCCTCGGCCTCGGTGCAGGTCGATCCGTTCGCGCGCACGATCGTGCTGCCGGAGGATTTCGAACTGCCGCCGGGGGGACTCAACATCCGCTGGCCGGACCCGCCGATGGAGCAGGAGATGCGCCTGCACCGCTACGCGATCCGCGCCGCGCAGGCCTTCGCCCGCGCCAACGGCATCGACACGCTGGTGCTGGATTCGCCGCGCGCGCGCCTGGGCATCGTGACCACCGGCAAGAGCTACCTGGACGTGCTGCAGGCGCTGGAATACCTGGGCCTGGACGAGGACGCCTGCCGCGACATCGGCATCCGCGTCTACAAGGTCGGCATGACCTGGCCGCTCGAGCCCGAAGGCATCGCCCGCTTCGCCCGCGGCCTGGAAGACATCGTCGTGGTGGAGGAAAAGCGCGCCTTCATCGAGCGACAGATGAAGGAACAGTTCTACAACTGGCCGGCCGACTGGGGCCATCGCCCGAGCATCGTCGGCAAGTACGACGAGGCCGGCGAGTGGATCCTGCCGTCCACCGGCGAACTGACCCCGGCGACCATCGCCGGCGTCATTGGCAAGCGCATCCAGCGGTTCTTCAACACCGAATCCATCGAGCAACGGCTGCGCTGGATGGAGGAGAAGGAAGCGGAGATGGCGCTGCCGCGCGCCAACTTCCCGCGCGTGCCGCACTACTGCTCCGGCTGCCCGCACAACACCTCCACCGTGGTGCCGGAAGGCTCGCGCGCGCAGGGCGGCATCGGCTGCCACTACATGGTCACCTGGATGGACCGCAACACCGACACCTTCACCCACATGGGCGGCGAAGGCGTCACCTGGGCCGGGCAGGCGGCGTTCACCGACACCGAGCACGTGTTCCAGAACCTGGGCGACGGGACCTACTTCCACAGCGGTTCGCTGGCGATCCGCCAGTCGATCGCCGCCAAGGTCAACATCACCTACAAGATCCTCTACAACGATGCGGTGGCGATGACCGGCGGCCAGCCGGTGGACGGCCAGCTCAGCGTGCCGGACATCGCCTGGCAGATGCGTTCGGAAGGCGTGGACACGATCGTCCTGGTCAGCGACGACCTGTCGAAGTGGAACAAGCGCGAGCTGTTCCCCGCGGGCGTCGAGTTCCACGACCGCAGCGAACTGGACGCGGTGCAGAAGCGCCTGCGCGAAGTGAAGGGCGTGTCGATCCTGATCTACGAGCAGACCTGCGCCACCGAGAAGCGGCGCCGGCGCAAGCGCGGCAAGCTCGAGGACCCGCAGAAGCGGGTGCTGGTCAACACCCTGGTATGCGAAGGCTGCGGCGACTGCGGCAAGAAGAGCTTCTGCGTGTCGGTGCTGCCCAAGGAAACCGAGTTCGGGCGCAAGCGCGAGATCGACCAGTCCAACTGCAACAAGGACTATTCCTGCGTCAATGGCTTCTGCCCCAGCTTCGTCACCGTGCATGGCGGCAAGCCGCGCAAGGGCCGCAAGGCCGACGCCGCCGCGCTGCTGGACGACCTGCCCGCGCCGGCGTTCCGCTCGGCGCTGGAGCAGCCCTGGAACATCCTGATCACCGGCGTCGGCGGCACCGGCGTGGTCACCATCGGCGCGCTGCTGGGCATGGCCGGGCACCTGGAAGGCAAGGGTGCCACCGTGCTCGACCAGACCGGCCTGGCGCAGAAGGGCGGCGCGGTCACCACCCACATCCGGATCGCGCGCACGCCGCAGGACATCCACGCCGTGCGTATTGCCGCGGGCGAAGCCGACCTGGTGCTGGGTTGCGACATGGTCGTGGTCAACGACTACTGGGCACTGTCCAAGGTCCGCGGCGAACGCTCCGAAGTGGTGCTCAACACCTACGAGGCGATGCCGGGCACCTTCACCATGCGCCCGGACATGCACTTCCCCGCCGCCGACATCGTCGCCGGCATCAAGCTGGCGCTGGGCGGGCGCGAACCGCGCCTGATCGACGCCACCCAGCTGGCCACCGCGCTGCTGGGCGACGCCATCGCCACCAACCTGTTCATCCTCGGCTACGCCTGGCAGCTGGGCCTGGTGCCGATCTCGTTCGAGGCGCTGATGCGCGCGATCGAGCTCAACGGCGCGGCGGTGGAGATGAACCGCCAGGCCTTCGCCTGGGGCCGCCTGGCCGCGGTCGACCCGCAGGCCGTGGCCAGTGCCGCCGGCCTGGTGCGCAACCCGGCCACCGCCGACGAGCGCACGGCCGACGGCCTGCACCAGTTGCCGCCCGGCGACTGGGAAGGCAACGAATGGGGCAGCACCAGCGCGCCGCAGCCGCTGCGCGCCGAGCGCGAACTGCGCGGCCTGCCGGACAGCGGCGGTCCCACGGAAGGCGCGTCGCAGGCCTCCCCGCTCAACGTCGCCACCGGCGAGATCGCCGCGCTGCCGCTGGACGACCTGCGCCTGTCGCGCAGCCTCGACGAGCTGGTCGCCCGCCGCGAGAAGTTCCTCACCGAATACCAGGACGCCGCCTACTCGCGCCGCTACACCGAGTTGGTGGCAAAGGTGCGCGCGGCCGAGAACCTCAAGGCGCCGGGTTCCACCGCGCTGGCCGAGGCGGTGGCGCGCTACGCGTTCAAGCTGATGGCCTACAAGGACGAGTACGAGGTCGCGCGCCTGTACACCAGCGGCGAGTTCCAGCGCCGCCTGCAGCAGCAGTTCGAGGGCGACTACACCCTGCATTTCCACCTGGCCCCGCCGCTGCTGGCGAAGAAGGACGAACAGGGCCGCCTGCTCAAGCGCGAGTACGGCCCGTGGATGTTCACCGCGTTCAAGTGGATGGCGAAACTGAAGTTCCTGCGCGGCGGCGCGTTCGACGTGTTCGGCCGCACCGAGGAACGGCGCATGGAGCGACAACTGATCGCCGACTATTTCGCCACCGTCGAGCGGCTGCTGGCCCGGCTGGATGCCGGCAACCTGGAACTGGCCGCGCAGATCGCCAGCGTCCCCGAGCACATCCGCGGCTACGGTCACGTCAAGGAAGCACACCTGCACGCGGCCAAGGCCCGCGAGGCGCAGTTGCTGCAGGACTGGGACAGTCCGCTGCGGGTGGTGGAACGCAGCGCGGCCTGAGCGGCCGGGGACGGACCGCCGCCCCGCCCCGGTCAGCCGGCGGCGGCTTCCGGATCGTCCAGCGGGCAGAAACCGACCGTCGCCTGCGACAGGCGGCGCAGCACCGCGCGCGCGGCGGCGCTTTCCAGCGGCTCGTACAGCAGCAGTTCCACCGGCCGCCACATGGCGACCCAGCCCACGACCAGCAGGCCCTCGCCCAGCACTTCGACCACACCGCTACGCTCGCCCCCGCCCAGCAGCAGGTGCCGCGCGATGAGGGTGGCCGCCAGCACCCCCAGGCCGATCAGCAGCACCAGCCGGCTCACCCGGATGCGTCGGCGCAGCATCCATTCCTGGTGTTCGAGCGCGCGGCGGAAGTGCGCGTGCACCGCCGCGGCGATCTCCGGCACGCTGGCGCGCAGGGATTCGGGTCCGCGGACCAGCAGTTCCAGGGGTTCGCGCGGGGAAACCTCGTCCGCCGATTCGATCAGCCAGGCTTCGGCATCGCGATCCAGGGACTTGTCGTGGAAAGGCGCCGGGTCCAGCGAGTCGTACAGCCTCGCCAACGCGTCGAGCCGGATTTCGATGGTTGCCATGGTTCCGGATTGTGGCCGAGCCGGGGGCGGAATGCATCCGTGCCTCGCAGGAAACCAACCTGCGACGCTCAGCGCTCCCGCGCCGCGGCGCTCTTTTCGCGCTCCGCGCGGAACTCGCTGCCCGCGTCCCAGCTCGGCCAGTCGCTGCCATTGGCCAGCCGCTCGGCCAGCCGCCAGACGGTGCGCGTGTCCTCGGTCGGGCCACGCATGTCCCAGCTGTCGTCGAACTCGTCGCAGGGCTGGTGGTAGCAGTTGGCGAAGTACTTCGCACGCGCGGCCTTGCCGCCTTCCACGCCGCCATCGAGCTGGTCCGTGCCCGGGCCGATGGTGATCGCCGGCACCCCGGCCTGGGCGAAGGCGAAGTGATCGGCGCGGTAGAACAACCCGGCCTCCAGGTTGGCGTCCTGCGAGTACGCGCGGCCTTCGCTCTGCGCCACTTCGGCCAGGTCGCGCTCCAGCGAGACCTTGCCCACGCCCCACGAGGAGATGTCACGGGTCGGCCCGTCCGGGCTCCACATCTCGATGTTGAGGTCGGCCACCGTGGTCTCCAGCGGGCGCAGCGGATGGGCCGCGTAGTACTTGGCCCCGAGCAGGCCGCTTTCCTCGGCGGTCACGGCCAGGAACAGCAGGCTGCGCGCCGGCCGCTCACCGGCGGCGAACACCCGTGCGATCTCGATCAGCGAGGCGATGGAAGTGGCATTGTCCACCGCGCCGTTGACGATGTCGTCGCCGCTCTCGTCCGCATCGGCGATGACGCCGAAGCTGTCCCAGTGGCCGGACAGGATCACGGTCTCGTCCGGGCGGTTCGCGCCGGGCAGGATCCCGGCCACGTTGCGGCTCGTGATCCGCTCGCGCTGCACGTCGAAGGCCATCGAGGCGCTGGCGCCCTGCAGCGGATGGCCGGCGAAACCGCGCTGCTGTGCGCGCGCCTTTTCGGCCTTGAAGTCCAGCCCCGATTCGTGGAACAGGCGCTCGGCCACCTCGCGCTGGATCCAGCCGCGCATCGGCAGGTGGTAGCGGTCGGCGTCGGCGCGGACGATGTCGTATTGCGGGCCGTTGCGGCCGTTGCGCACAGTCGCCCACGGATACGCGGCCGGTGCGGTCTCGTGCACGATCAGCGCCCCGGCGGCGCCGCGCCGCGCCGCTTCCTCGTACTTGTAGGTCCAGCGGCCGTAGTAGGTCATGGCCTTGCCGCCGAAATCGCCCTGGCCACTCTCGAAGTCCGGATCGTTGACCAGGATCACCGCGATCTTGTCCTTCACGTCCACGCCGGCATAGTCGTCCCAGCCCAACTCCGGCGCGCTGATGCCGTAGCCGACGAACACCAGCGGCACGTCCTCCAGGGCCACGTGGTCGGTCGGATACAGCGTCTCCACCGCAAGATCCTCGCCCTGCACCAGCGCGCGGGTGCCGGCGGCGGTGGCGAACTCGGCCCACACCGGCCCGGAAATCAGGCTGCGCTCCAGTTCGACCCGCTGGAACCAGCCGCCATCGTCGCCGGCCGGCTGCAATCCGGCCTGGGCGAAGCGCTCGGCGATGTAGCGGACGGCCTTCTCCTCGCCCGGCGTGTTCGGGGCGCGACCCTCGAATTCGTCCGAGGCCAGCACGCGCAGGCTTTCGGCCAGGTTGCCGGCCTGGATGCCGGCGCCGGGGGTCGCGGCCGGCGGCGCGGCAACAGCCCCGGCGCCGGCTTCCGAACACGCGGCGCCGCACAGCACCAGCAGCAAGACGGGTAGGGCGCGGCGCATCGGCACTGCGGTCTCGGGCAAGGGCGGGCACCCCAATATAGCCTCGCACCCGCCGCCGCCGGCGTGGCGTCGGGCTCTCGGACCTGCCGGCCGGTCCCTACTCCCCGCCATCCAGGGCCCGTTCCCGGCCGCCCCGGAGCTGGTCCTCACCCGATCCCGCCCCGGCCTGACGCGCTGGCCTGGCGGCCGGCGGCTTCCGATCCAGGCCCCTCCCTATCTATAATCGGCCCCAGCTGTGGCCGGTCGCGCCACTCGCCATAGGATGAGACGTGCGTAACCACGACCTGGAATTCCTCAAGCGCTTCTCGATGGTGATCGGCTTCCTGTGCCTGGTCACGCTGGGCCTGATCCTGTTCGCCATGCACCTGCATCGCACGCTGCCGCCCGAAATCTCGCCCACGGCCGTCCAGCGCACGTCCGCGCGCATCCACCCGGCCGGCGCGGTCTACGCCGGCGACACCGGCGCCGCGGCGCAGGCCGCCGCCGCAGCTGCGGCCCAGGCCGCCGCCGCGTCCCAGGTCGCCTATGGCGGCACCACCGACGGCTCGGTGGTCTACCAGAACCTGTGCAGCGCCTGCCATACCAACGGCGTGGGCAATGCTCCGACCTTGGACCACGCGCATTGGGACGCACGCATCGCCCAGGGCGTCGATACCCTGCACCGGCACGCGATCGAAGGCTTCACCGGGCCGGACGGCGGCATCATGCCCCCGCGCGGCGGCAATCCGGCACTGACCGACGAGCAGGTGATCGCCACGGTCGACTGGATGCTCGCCAACCTCAAGTAAGCCGGCCGCAATCCCGCCGACGCCGCCTCCGGGCGGCGTTGTCGTTTCCGCAGCAGGAGTCCGCCATGCCGCACCGCCGTCCGTTGTCGAACATTTCCGTGCTGTGGCTGCTGCTGGCCGCCGCCCCTGCCATTGCCGGCGAGGCGCCTGCCGCCCTGTCCCATGTCGGCGACGCCCAGGGCGATGGGCCGCACAGCCCATTGGCCGGGCAGCCGGTGGCGTTCACCGCCACGGTCAGCGCGGACTTCCGCACGGGCCTGGGCGGGTTGTTCGTGCAGGACCGGGGCGACGGCAACCCGGCCACGTCCGATGGCCTGTTCGTGCGTCCCGCCGAGGGCTTCGCCTTCCCCGACGGCCTGGCGGCGGGCCGGCAATGCCGCTTCCAGGGCCGACTGGTCGAGGACAAGCGCGGCGCGGACGGCGTCACCACCCTGCTGGCCGAACGCATCGACCGCTGCCGCGACGCGGCGCCGGTACCCGCGCGGGTGCTGGACGCACTGCCGGCCGACTGGGAGGCCCTGGAAGGCATGCGCGTGCGCATCGATGCGCCGCTGACCGTCACCGGCACCGACGCGATCGACCGCTACGGCGAACTGGCGGTGTCCTTCGACGGCCGCCAGTGGCAACCCAGCGAAGTCGCGCGGCCCGGTTCGCCCGAGCATGCCGCGGCCGCCGCGCGCAACGCACGCCAGTTGCTGCGGCTGGACGACGGCAGTGGACAGCGCGATCCGGCCGGGATCGCCTGGCTGGACGGGCGCGAAGCGCCGCGGGTGGGTGACCGCATGCGCGGCGTCGAGGGCGTGGTCGACCGCGACCACGGCAGCTGGCGGCTGCAGCTGGACACCGTGCCGGTGATCGAGCGCGGCGACCGTCCGCCGCCGCCGCAGGTGCCCGGCAACGTGCGCGTGGCGGCGTTCAACCTGGAAAACCTGTTCAACGGCGACGGCCACGGCGGCGGCTTTCCGACCCCGCGCGGCGCACGCACCCCGCAGGCACTGGATGCGCAGCTGGCCAAACTGGTCGCCACCATCCGCGGTCTGGATCCCGACGTGGCCGCGCTGATGGAGCTGGAGAACGACGGCTATGGCGAGGACTCGAGCCTGGCCCGGCTGGTGCGCGAACTCAACGCCGACGGCGCGCAGTGGCGCTATGTCGATGCCGGCCACGGCCCTGGCACGGACACCATCCGGGTCGGCATCGTCTACCGCGGCGACCGCCTGGTCGCCCGCGGCAAGCCGGCGGTGCTGGAAGGCGGCCCGTTCGGCGAACGCAGCCGGGTACCGCTGGCGCAGGCATTCCGGCGCAAGGGCGGCAAGCAGGATTTCGTGGTCGTGGCCAACCACCTCAAGTCCAAGGGCTGCAGCGAGGCCGAAGGCGCCGACGCCGACCGGAAGGACGGCCAGGGCTGCTGGAACGCGCTGCGCCTGGATTCGGCGCAGCGGCTGGACGCCTGGTTGCGATCGGCGCCGCTGGGGAAGGGTCGCGATCGGGTCGTGGTGCTCGGCGACTTCAACGCCTACGCGATGGAAGACCCGGTGCGCTGGCTGCGCGAGCAAGGCGGCTGGACCGACGCCTTCGCCGCCGCCGGCGTGGAGCGCCCCTACAGCTACGTCTACCAGGGCCTGAGCGGACGCCTGGACCACGCCCTGCTGAGCCCGGCGCTGGTCCCGCATCTGCGCGGCGCGGCCGAATGGCACGTCAATGCCGACGAGCCGGACGCCGCCGGCTACGCCGGCCGCAACGTCCCCGGCCCCTGGCGCAGTTCCGATCACGATCCTCTGTTGCTCGGCTTCGATCTGTAGCCATCACCCGCATCCACGCCCGCAGCAGCGGGAGTCCCTGCGCTCGCGGAGAACGTCGGTGCGCGGGGATCGCGCTCGAGGCACAGGTGATGTAACGCGCCCGCGTGTTGGAGCAGGACGCGGAACCACGCGGCAGTGGCCCCTGCCGAAGCCGCGACGCTTTTGCTTTCAGCCGTCAGCCATCCGCACCGTGCAGGTAGTCCAGGCTCACCTGCAGCAACGCCCGGAAGCCCACGTCCAGCGCGGTCTCGTCCAGGTTGAACTCCGGCGAGTGGTTGCTGGGCGCGGTGGCCGGATCCAGCCCCGGCGCGGTGGAACCGACGAAGAAGAACATCGCCGGCGCCTTCTGTCCGTACAGCGAGAAGTCCTCCGAGCCCATCTGCAGCGGCGGCTCGAACACGTTCTGCGCACCGACCACCGCCTGCAGGCTGGGCAGCATCCTCGCGGTCAGCGCCGGATCATTGATCGTGGCCGGGTTGCCTTCGCCTTCCGGCAGCTGGATTTCGGTCCTGGCGCCGTGCGCGGCGGCCACGTGCTCGGAAACGTTGTGCAGGTCGGCGAAGATCTTCTCGCGCATGCCCGCGTCGAAGGTGCGGATGGTGCCGACCATCTCCACGTCGTCGGGGATGATGTTGTAGCGGATCCCGCCCTTGATCGCACCGAAGGTCACCACCGCCGGCAGCTTGGCCACGTCGGTGCGGCGGCTGATGATCGTCTGCGCCGTGCCGATCAGGTCGGCCGCGGCCACGATCGGATCGATCCCGCCCCACGGCCGCGAGCCGTGCGTCTGCCGGCCGATCACCTTGATGCTGAAGCGGTCCGAGGCGGCCATCAGCGGCCCGCCGCGCACCGCGATCTGCCCGGCCTGCACGGTGGAGAACACATGCAACCCGAACACCGCCTCGGGCTTGAAGGCATCGAAGATGCCCTCGTCCAGCATCATCTGCGCACCGCCGTCCTCGCCCGGCGGCGGACCTTCCTCGGCCGGCTGGAAGATCAGCATCACCTCGCCCGGCAAGGTGTCCTGCATCGCCACCAGCGCCCGGGCCACGCCGAGCAGGATCCCGGTGTGCGCGTCGTGGCCGCAGGCATGCATCACTCCGACCGTCTCGCCGCGGTATTGCGCGGTGGCTTTCGAGGCGTAGGGCAGGCCGGTGCGCTCGGCCACCGGCAGCGCATCCATGTCCGCGCGCAGCGCGATCCGCGGCCCCGGCTTGCCGCCCTTGATGACCGCGACCACGCCGTGATGGGCGATCCCGGTCTGCGGCTGCAGGCCCATCCGCCGCAGTTCCTCGGCCACGATCCTGGCCGTGCGCTCCTCGCGGTTGGACAGCTCCGGGTGCAGGTGGAAATCGCGGCGCCAGTCGGTCACCTGCTGCCGCAGCTCGGCGGCGGCGGCGGTCACTTCGGGGCGTTGCCCGGCCTGGGCGGCGGCATTGCCGGCCAGGACCAGGCCCAGCGCGCAGGCCAGCAGCGAAATGCGGGAACGGACGGCAAGGTTCATGGGACGGCTCCGGCAGGACGACCTGCCGATGCTACGGGGAAACCGCGTCGGGTTCACCGCCCGCAACGCCGGGATGCCGCGGCCGGGGTACCATTCCCGCTCCCGCACTCCGCACAGGAAATCCCGACCGTGCCCATCGACCAGGACCAGAAGAACCGCATCGCCTCCGGCCAGGGCTTCATCGCCGCACTCGACCAGAGCGGCGGCAGCACGCCCAAGGCGCTCAAGCTCTACGGCGTCGACGAATCGGCCTATTCGGGCGACGCGGAAATGTTCGCCCTGGTCCATGCGATGCGCAGCCGCATCGTCACCAGCCCGGCCTTCGGCGGCGGGCGCGTGCTCGGCGCGATCCTGTTCGAGCGCACCATGGACGACAGCTTCGGCGGCAAGGACGCGGTGGCCTATCTGTGGGAAGACAAGCAGGTCGTGCCGTTCCTGAAGATCGACAAGGGCCTGGAGGACGAGGCCGACGGCGTGCAGAAGCTCAAGCCGATCCCCGGCCTGGCCGAACTGCTGGCGCGGGCCAAGGCCAAGGGCGTGTTCGGCACCAAGGAGCGCTCGGTGATCAAGGCCAACAACGCCAAGGGCATCGGCGAAGTGCTCGACCAACAGTTCGAGCTGGCGCGGCAGGTGCTGGCCGCCGGCCTGGTGCCGATCGTCGAACCCGAGGTGGACATCAAGTCCGCCGACAAGCAGGCCATCGAGGTCGAATTGAAGCAGGGCCTGCTGGCACGCCTGGACCTGCTGGATCCCGCCACCCCGGTCATCCTCAAGCTCACCCTGCCCAGCGTGGATGGCTACTTCCAGGAACTGGTCGAGCATCCGAGCGTGCTCAAGGTCGTCGCGCTGTCGGGCGGCTACAGCCGCGAGGACGCCAACGCCAAGCTGGCGAAGAATCCGGGCGTGATCGCCAGCTTCAGCCGCGCCCTGACCGAAGGCCTGAGCGCGCAGCAGAGCGATGCCGAGTTCGATGCCGCACTGGATGCGGCAATCGAGTCGATCTACCGCGCTTCGATCGCCTGAGGCCTCAGCCGAACGCGTCTCTCCAGTTCAGCCACCACGCCTTGGGCGGACGCGGGATCCTAGCCCACCATGCCTCCATGGCCTGCGCATTGCCGGCCTGCCATGCCTGGCGGTGCTGCGGGTCGTCGCCGGGTTCGCCCAGCAGTGCGGCGAGCCTCGGATACAGCGGCCCGGACGCCAGTTCCGGGTAGCGGGTGAGCAGGGCGAGCAGCGAGAACCGGTCCTCCGCGGCGGCCCCGGCCGCGACCGCGCTTTCCAGCCCAGGCGCGCGGCGCCCTTCGAGCATGGCCAGGTCCAGGCGCCGGACCGCCTCGCGGAAATCGGCGCCCGCATGGATGGCCAGGGGGATGCCGCTGCGCACGTCGTCGAATGCGAGCGTCGAGCCGGCCGGGACCAGGGTTTCCTGCCCACCGACCCGGTGCATGACCCAACCGCTGGCGACCTGGATCGAACCCGCGCCCCGGACATCGCGGCTCATCTCGAACTCGCAGCCCAGGTCGAGCGTCTCGCCAGCGCCGGCCGCGACCCCGAAGTATCCGGGAGGCGCCCAGATCCGCGCACGTACCCGGCCTTCCACCAGCTCCAGGCGGTGATGCCCGGAGCGGGTATCGCGAAGCCTGATCCTGGTATCGGGCAGCACCTGCATCGACCCGATGCGAGCTATCCGGATGGTGGCCGTCTGCCGCTCCGAGGTGGCCCAGGTCGTCCCGACTTCCAGCGCCCCGGGCGCGGCACCGGCTCCAGCGACGACTGCCCAGTGCGCACCCTCGTTCCATTGCAGCCGCCACGGCAGCCACAAGGCGAGGCCGACCGCGCAGGCGGCCACTGCCGCAGCGCTCGCCAGCAGCCATCGCGGCCGCCGACCGCGCGGGGGCCGCTGCCAGACCCGCGCCGGGAAGCGCGGATCGGGCACATGGCGGAATGCCGCCAGCAGGGCAGCCAGGCGCTGGAGTTCGGCGTCTGCCTCCAGCGCGGGATCCCACAATGCATCAGGCTTGTCGATCATCGGCGTTCTCCTCGGGCTCCACGGCGATGCCCAGCGCAAGCCGCAGCTTCACCATGCCGCGATGCAGGTTCACCCGGACCGACTGCGGCGTCAGCCCGGTCAGGACCGCGATCTCGGGTCCACTCATGCCCTCGACCAACCGCAGGATCAAGGTTTCGCGGTAGGCCTCGGGGAGCCGGCGGATGGCCTGCAGCGCCGCCACCGCCTCCGCGGTCGACTCCGGCGACGCGCCCGGCCAGGGAACATCCGCGGATTCGTCCCACTGCGATTCCCCGATCCCCGCAGACGGCCGGTTCCTGCGCGCGACCATCGCCACCCAGGGGCCGAACCGGGCCGGGTCGCGCAGCTGCTCCAGCCTGGCGAAGGCGACGGCGAAGGTTTCCTGGGTCAATTCCTCCGCCCGCGCCCGCGGTGCCACGCCAAGGTGGATGGCGTGCACCAGCGGCGCGAACGTGCGGTAGAGCCAGGCGAACGCCGGCTGCGACCCCCGCCGGGCGTCCTGCACGTGCCTGGCGATTTGCTCGGGATCGGTCGCGGCCTTCATCTGCAAGGTTTCGGGAGTCGACAGGTCAGGAGGGCGTTCCAAGGCGAAGCGTTAACGCGCCCGGCCCGGCTAACGCCGGGCCGGGCAGGCGGCTCTTCATTCCCGAGCCCCGATGAGGATGCCCCATGCACCGCTTGCTCCGTGCGACCCCGCTGCCGATCCTGTTCGGCGCGCTGCTGTTGTCGGTCCTGCCGCTCAGCGCCTGCGCAGGCGCGGACGCCGGCACCGCGCCGGTCGTCGGCCAACCCTGCGAGGACTGCGATGTCCCCCTGATCGGCTTGCCGGCCGACCCGCCCGCCATCGCCTTCCTCGCGCCCAGGGACGAACCCGGGGAACGCCTCCGTCTCACCGGACGGGTCGTCGATGCCCAGGGACATCCTCGCCAGGGCGTGATCGTCTATGCCCACCAGACCAACCAGGCGGGCATCTATCCGGGGGAACGGACCGCGGACGAGCCCGGCGTGCGCCGGCACGGCCGCCTGCGCGGCTGGGCGGCCAGCGACGCGGACGGCCGCTACACCTTCCTCACAGTCCGGCCCGGCAGCTATCCGGGCACCGCGATGCCCCAGCACATCCACCTCTATGTGATCGAGCCCGGCTGTGCGCTGTACTACATCGACGATGTGCTGTTCCGCGACGACCCGCACCTCACCCCGGCAGCCGAGCGCAAGGCCAGCCAGGGACGTGGCGGTCCGGGAGTGGTGGCGCCGACGCTCGTCGACGGCGAGTGGCAGGCGCATCGCGACATCGTGCTCGGTCGCAGCATTCCCGGCCATCCGGGCTGCTGAGCATGCAACCACGGGTCGCGGACCGCTATCCGCTGGCCGTGCGCGTGCTCCACTGGCTGATTGCCGCACTGCTGGCGGCGCAACTCGTGCTGGGGTTCGCCGCGGAACGATCCGCCTCGCCGACGGTATCCGATGCGCTGTTCCCGATCCATTTCCAGCTGGGCGTATCCATCGCGCTGTTGATGACGGTCCGGCTGTTCCTGCGCCTGGCCCTGGGTACGCCGCGTGGTGCCGGTTGCGGTCCGCGATGGGCATCGCGGATCGCAACCGGCGTCCACGCTCTGCTCTACCTGCTGGTCCTGGCGTTGCCGGTCAGTGGGTACGTCATCTGGGTCTGGATGGGCGCCGACCGCAGCATGCCGGGAGGCTGGGTAGTGCCTGCCCTGTTCGTTCCGCCGGAGGACGACGAAACCGGGCGCGCCATCGCCTGGTACGTGCATACGTACGGCGCCGGGTGTCTGCTGGTCCTGGCCGGCCTGCACGTGGCCGCCGCAGCCTGGCACCCATGGCTCCGCAACGATCGCTTGATCGCGCGCCGGATGGGTTTCGGCGGCCGAAGCGGATCGGGTACATTGCCCCGGGCCATGAACCCGTCCCCGCCAACCGGCGCCGGATCCGTCGACGACCCGCCTCCGTTACCGCCGGAAAAGCCGCTTCCCAACGAATGCTGCGAGAGCGGCTGCCCGATCTGCGTGCTCGATGTCTACGCCGAGGCCCTGGTGGAGTACCGGCGCGCACTGGCCGAGTGGAAGCGTCGCCATCCCGACGCCGGCTGATGCAACGCCCCTGCGGGCCCGGTCGCGTCCAGGCACCGACTCAGACATCGAACGCCAGCAGGTCGATCCCGGTCGCCGCCCGCACCACGCGCCGATACAGCAGGTTGCCCTGCGCCGCATTGGTCGCCACCACCAGCGCGCGCTGGCGCGCCGCATCGCCCAGGGCGAAGGTCTTGAAGATCCCGCCGTTGCTGCCGGAGTGGAAGAACATCGGGCCGCGCGCGGTCGGCTCCAGGTTCCAGCCCAGGGTCTTTTCGCTCCAGCGGCCGGGAACTTCGATTTGCGGAGTCAACATCGCCGTGCGCGTGGCCGGCAGCAGTTCCCAGTCCGCGCCGCGCGCATGCACCATCAGCGCCATGAAGCGGGCGTAGTCGAGCACCGTGCAGCGCAGGCTGGCCGCGGCGTTGGCGAGGATGTCGCCCGGCCAGGCGACCAGGCCGGCGGGCGCGAGCGCCTGCACCTCGGGCAATGCGGCTTCGGCATCGGCATAGCGCCAGTCCTTCAACGACTGGCCATGGCGCTCGGCCACCACCTGCGCCGCCTGCCATTGCTCGCGCAGCATCTGCGGCGGCATGCCCTTGGCGCCCGGCGGGCCATGGCCGTACACCGACCGCGCCGCCAGTTCCGGACTCCATGCATAGCTGCTGTCGCGCATGCCGGCCGGCCCGAACAGCAGCCGCTGCATGCTTGCGTCCAGGCTTTCGCCGGTGATCGCCTCGACTGTCAACTGCAGCCAGACGAAGGCCTCGCCGGAATAGTCGATGCGCACGCCCGGCGCCACCGCCGGCACCAGCGGTTCGTGCGCGGGGTCCTTGCGCCAATCGGGCAGGCCGGTGGAGTGGCGCAGCACGTCGCGGGCGGTGATCGCGTCCACCCACGGACCGTTGCCCAGATATCCGGGCCGCAGGTACTCGACCAACGGCCGGTCCAGCGATAGCTCGCCGCGATCCACCAGTTGCAGCGCCAGGTAGGCGAATACCGGCTTGCTCAGCGAGGCCACCTCGAACAGGGTCGTGTCGGCGATGGGCGTGCCGCGCCCGGCGTGCACCACGCCGAACCCGCGCGACCACACCGGCTCCCCGCGCTCGACTACCGCCATGCCGATCCCGGGCACGCCCAGTGCCCGCATCTGCCGCGGCAGGTCGGCCAGGAAATCCTCCGGCGGGATCCAATCCACCGCTTCGGCGTTGCGCAGCGCAGCGGCGGCGTGACCCGGCAGGACACCGAGGGTGCCCAGCCCTATACCGGCGCCCAGCAGCCGGCGACGGGTCAACGGGATGCAGGCGTCTGGTTCGGCCGGGGGCATGTGTGTATTGAAGCGACTCAGCCGACGGCGATCAAGCAACGGCCATGTAACGGCCATGCAAAGCCGACGGTTGGTCGGCTGCATTTGACGTGGGTCGAGAAGGGCGGCCGACCCACAGTCGGCTCTACACGACGGGCACGGCTGCCTCTCCGGAACCGGAATGCGTGATCGAAGCCGACCCGGCCCCGCAGGCCCGCCGTTGACGCGCGCGGCGACCCAGGCTAATGTTCGCCCGTCGAGGTTCCATCGCTTCATCAGGATGTAGCGATGGATTAAAAGGGAAGTCCGGTGCACCCCGCCAACGGGGCAATTCCGGCGCTGCCCCGCAGCGGTAACTGGAAACGACCCCCGCCATCGCACTGGCCTTCACCGGCCGGGAAGCGGCGGACAGTAGGCCCCCGGCGCGCCCGCGCCGTCCCGTCCACGAGCCCGAAGACCTGCCCCGGCCGGAAGGCGTGCCCGCCTTCCGCATGACCTGGAGCCTCCGCGGGGAGGTGGCCGGACGCTCGTGCGCGGCGGGAAGCCGCGCGTGCGTCTCCGTGCACGTCCCCGTGGTGGTTCCGGTTCGCCCGCGGGGGCGAAGGTCGCTCCGGTACCGCCCGTGGCCCACGTGCGGCGCCCGCCCTTCGTTCCTCATCGACCACGCATGAGGAATCGCAACATGACGCTTACCACCAACCTCGGTTTCCCGCGCATCGGCGCCCGCCGCGAGCTCAAGCTCGCGCTGGAATCCCACTGGCGGGGCGACACCCCGGCCTCCGACCTGCAAGCCACCGCGCGCGAACTGCGCGCGCGCCACTGGGCGTTGCAGCGCGAGGCCGGGATCGACCTGCCGCCCAGCAACGACTTCTCGTTGTATGACCAGGTGCTCGACACCGCCTTCCTGTTCGACGCGATCCCACAGCGCTACCGCGCGCTGGCCGATGCCGATCCGCTAGCCGGCTACTTCGCCCTGGCCCGTGGCCACCAGCGCGACGGCATCGACCTGCGCGCGCTGGAAATGACCAAGTGGTTCGACACCAACTACCACTACCTGGTGCCGGAACTCGAAGCGGGCCAGCGCTTCGCCCTGCGCGGCGACAAGCCGGTGGCCGAGTACCTGGAAGCGAAGGCACTGGGCATCGACACCCGTCCGGTGCTGATCGGCCCGGTCACCTTCCTGTGGCTGGCCAAGACCGTGGACGACAGCGACCGCTTCGCGTTGCTCGAGCACCTGCTGCCGGCCTACGCGCAATTGCTGGAGAAGCTGCATATCGCCGGCGCGCAGTGGGTGCAGATCGACGAGCCGGCGCTGGTGCTGGACCTGCCGGAGGCTTCGCGCGCAGCGTTTCGCAAGGCCTACGCGGCGCTCGCCGACGGTGTACGGCCGAAGCTGCTGCTGGCCGGCTACTTCGGCGGCCTGGGCGACAACCTGGAACTGGCCGCCTCGCTGCCGGTGGACGGCCTGCACGTGGACCTGGTGCGCGCGCCGGAGGAACTTGAAACAGTATTGGCGACGCTGCCGGACGACCGCGTGCTCTCCGCCGGCCTGGTCGATGGCCGCAACATCTGGCGCACACGCCTGGACAACGCCCTGCTGCTGGCCCGCTATGCGCGCACCCGTCTCGGCGACGAACGCCTGTGGCTGGCACCGTCGTGCTCGCTGCTGCATGTCCCCGTGGACCTGGATGGCGAGAAGTCGCTGGATGCCCAGCTCAAGTCGTGGCTGTCGTTCGCCAAACAGAAACTTGGCGAGATCCGGGTGCTGGCCAACGCACTGGACGGCCGCGAGGACGCCGAAGCCGCGCTGGAGGACGCGCGCGCACGGATCGAATCGCGCAAGGCGTCCCCGCGCGTGCACCGCCCGGAAGTGGCCGCGCGCCTGGCCAGCCTGGCCGCCGACGCCGACCGACGCCAATCGCCATACCCGGTGCGCCGCCGCGCGCAGGATGCCGCCCTCGACCTGCCTCCGTACCCGACCACCACCATCGGCTCGTTCCCGCAGACCCATGAAGTGCGCGAGGCCCGCGCGAAATTCAAGTCGGGCAAGCTCTCGGAGGCCGATTACGAGGCGTTCCTCGAAACCGAGACCGAGAAGTGCGTGCGCTACCAGGAACGCATCGGGATCGACGTGCTGGTGCATGGCGAGTTCGAACGCAACGACATGGTCGAGTACTTCGGCGAACAGCTCGACGGCTTCGCCTTCACCAAGCTGGGCTGGGTGCAGAGCTACGGCAGCCGCTGCGTGAAGCCACCGATCATCTTCGGCGACGTGGTGCGCCCGGCGCCGATGACGGTGCGCTGGTCCCGCTTTGCGCAGTCGCTGACGGCGCTGCCGATGAAGGGCATGCTTACCGGCCCCGTAACCGTGCTGCAGTGGTCGTTCGTGCGCGACGACCAGCCGCGCGCCGATACCTGCCGGCAGATCGCCCTGGCCCTGCGCGACGAGGTGACCGACCTAGAGGCGGCGGGCATCGGCATCATCCAGATCGACGAGCCGGCACTGCGCGAAGGCCTGCCGCTGCGCCGCGCGCAATGGCAGGCGTACCTGGACTGGGCGGTGCACAGCTTCCGTCTGACCGCCTCCGGCGTGGGCGATGCGACCCAGATCCACACCCACATGTGTTACTCCGAGTTCAACGACATCATCGAAGCGGTGGCGGCGATGGATGCGGACGTGATCTCGATCGAGACCTCGCGCTCGCGAATGGAGCTGCTGGATGCGTTCGTGACGTTCCGCTATCCGAACGGGATCGGTCCAGGCGTGTACGACATACACTCCCCGCGCATCCCCACCACCGCCGAGATGGTGGAACTGCTGGGGAAAGCGCGCGCGGTGCTGGCGCCCGAGCAGGTGTGGGTGAACCCGGATTGCGGTCTGAAGACTCGTGGCTGGGCGGAGACCGGCGCCGCGCTGGAGCGGATGGTCGAGGCCGCGCGGGCCTTGCGCGGGTCATCGGCATTAGCAACGTGAACGCGCCGGGTTCCGGCCGGGTGCCGGAGCCCGGCGTCTCCCATGCAAGACCATGCCAGACAGGAATGCCTGGCGTGGTCTCAAGCGTCTCCTACGCCGGCAACGGCAACACCGCCGTCGGTTTGCCGTCCGCGCCCAACGCGATCATCACGAAGCGGCCCTGCGTGCACAGCGTGCGTTCGCCGCTGAGCAACTGCTCGTTGAACACGTCCACCTCAACGTGCATCGAACTGCGCCCGACCCGGCCGATCCGCGCCACCACCTCCACCAGGTCGCCCTTGTGCACAGGCTGGTTGAAATCGACCTGCTCCGAGCGCGCGGTGACCACCATGGTGCGCGACCAGCGCGAAGCGGCAATGAACGCGGCCATGTCCATCCACGCCAGCGCCTGGCCTCCGAACAGCGTGCCCAGGTGGTTGGTATGGTCCGGGAAGACCATGTGCAACAGGCGCGCCTCGGTGTGGCGCGCCACGACCGGTGGGGCTTCAGGCATGGGCCGCTCCTGCTTGTTGCATCGCCGGGATCAGAACGCGTGGTCGAAGCCGACCTCGCCCTGCACGCCGACCTGGTAGGCCGAGACCCGGCGCTCGAAGAAGTTGGTCAGCTCCTGCACGTCCTGCAGCTCCATGAACGGCAGCGGGTTGCGCACGTGGTAGCGCCGCTCCATGCCCAGCTTGGCGAAATGGTTGTCGGCGCAGTGCTGCAGATACTGACGCATGTCGCGGGTCGAAATGCCGGCCACGCCGCCGGACAGCACGTCCTCGGCGAACTGCAGCTCGCACTCGATCGCCTCCTCCAGCATGTCGTAGACCTGCTGCTGCATGGTCTCGTCGAACAGGTCCGGCTCCTCCTCGCGCACGGTGCGCACGGACTCGAACGCGAATTCCATGTGGCAGCTCTCGTCGCGGAACACCCAGTTGGTGCCCGAGGCCAGGCCTGGCAGCAGGCCGCGCGAACGGAAGTAGTACACGTAGGCGAAGGCGGCGAAGAAGAACAGGCCCTCGATGCAGGCCGCGAAGCAGATCTGGTTGAGCAGGAACTGGCGGCGCTGGTCGCGGGTCTCGATCCGGCGCAGGCCCTGGATCGAATCGATCCACTTGAAGCAGAAGTCGGCCTTCTTCTTGATCGAGGGGATGTTCTCCACCGCGGCGAAGGCCTTGGCCCGCTCGCCGGGGTCGGGCAGGTAGTTGTCCAGCAGGGTCAGGTAGAACTGCACATGCAACGCCTCCTCGTACAGCTGGCGCGACAGGTACATGCGCGCTTCGGGCGCGTTGAGGTGCTGGTACAGGTTCAGCACCAGGTTGTTGGACACGATCGAATCGCCGGTGGCGAAGAACGCGACCAGGCGATGGATCAGGTGGCGGTCGGCCGCGGTCATCTTCGAATGCAGGTCGGTGATGTCGATCTGGAAGTTGATCTCCTCCACCGTCCAGGTGTTCTTGATCGCATCGCGATACATGTCGTAGAACTGCGGGTAGCGCATCGGGCGCAGGGTTAGCTCGAAACCGGGGTCGAGCAGCATCTGGCGGTTGTGGGTGGACATGGCGTGGTCTCGTTGCTGCATCCCCCGCGGTCATGGCGGAGGATGGGAGGGAGGCGGGGCGCGCGCGCCCCGCCGCGTCTGATTACTGGCAGGCCTCGCAGGCTTCCGGATTCTCGAGCGAGCAGGCCACCGCCTCGGTTGGCGTGTAGGCCGGCTTGGGCGCCGCGGTGGCGGCGTGGCCGACCGTGGTCTTGGCGATCCGGGTGGCCGGGCGCGAGCGCAGGTAGTAGGTGGTCTTGATGCCCTGCTTCCACGCATACATGTACATGGACGACAGCGCGCCGATGTTCGGGCTCTCCATGAACAGGTTGAGCGAGGCCGACTGGTCGATGAAGGCGCCGCGGCCTGCGGCCATGTCGATCAGCGAACGCATCGGCAGTTCCCAGGCCGTGCGATAGATATGCTGCAGTGCCTCGGGAATCCCGGCGATGCCCTGGATCGAACCCTCGGCCAGCTTGATCGCGTCGCGCACCTCCGGCGTCCACAGGCCCAGCTGCTTCAGCTCGCCGACCAGGTAGCGGTTGACCTGCAGGAAGTCGCCCGACAGGGTCTCGCGCTTGAACAGGTTGGACACCTGCGGCTCCACGCACTCGTAGCAGCCGGCGATCGAAGCGATGGTCGCGGTCGGGGCGATGGCGATCAGCAGCGAGTTGCGCAGTCCGTGTTCCTTGATCCGCCCGCGCAGCGCGTCCCAGCGCTGGCTGTTTTCGGGCACCACACCCCAGGCGTCGAACTGCAGCTCGCCGGTGGCCGCACGGGTATCGGCGAAGGACGGATGCCGGCCACGCTCCTGCGCCAACTCCACCGAGGTTTCCAGCGCGTGGAAGTAGATGGTCTCGGCGATCTTCGCCGACAACCCCCGTGCCTGTTCGCTGTCGAACGTCAGGCGCAGGCGGAAGAACACGTCCTGCAGGCCCATGCAGCCCAGCCCGACCGGGCGCCAGCGCAGGTTGCCCCGGCGCGCGGTCTCGATCGGGTAGAAGTTCAGGTCGATCACCCGGTCGAGCTGGCGCACGGCCAGGCGCACGGTCTCGGCCAGTTGCTCGAAGTCGAAGTGCCCGTCGTCGTCGAAATGGTTGCCCAGGTTGATGGAACCCAGGTTGCACACCGCCGTCTCTTCGGCCGAGGTGACCTCCAGGATCTCGGTGCACAGATTGGACAGGTGGATCGCGTTCTCCGCGCGCAGGGTCTGGTTGCTGGCGCGGTTGCACTTGTCCTTGAACGTCATCCAGCCGTTGCCGGTCTCGGCCAGGGTGCGCATCATCCGTGCGTACAGCTTGCGCGCCGGGATCGTCCGCGCCGCCTTGCCCTGCATTTCGGCCTGCACATAGGCCCGTTCGAACGCCTCGCCATGCAGGTCGGTGAGTTCAGGCACCACGCGCGGATCGAACAGCGACCATTCCTGGTCGGCTTCGACCCGTTGCATGAACAGGTCCGGCACCCAGTTGGCCAGGTTGAGGTTGTGGGTGCGCCGGGCCTCGTCGCCGGTATTGTCGCGCAGCTCGAGGAAATCCTCGATGTCGGCGTGCCAGGTTTCCAGATAGACGCAGGCCGCGCCCTTGCGCTTGCCGCCCTGGTTGACGGCCGCCACCGAGGAATCGAGGGTTTTCAGCCAGGGCACGATGCCGTTGCTGTGGCCGTTGGTGGACTTGATCAGCGAGCCGCGCGAGCGCACCCGCGAATAGCTCACGCCGATGCCGCCGCTGAACTTGGACAGCTGGGCGATGTCGCCGTACTTGGCGTAGATCGATTCCAGGGTGTCCTGCGGCGAATCCAGCAGGAAGCACGAGGACAGCTGCTCGTGGGTGGTGCCGCTGTTGAACAGGGTCGGCGAGGACGGCAGGTAGTCGAGCTGGCCCATGCGCCGGTACAGCGCCAGCGCCTCCGGCACGTCCTCGCTGAGCGCACACGCAATGCGCAGGAAGAACTGCTGCGGGGTCTCGATCACCTTGCGGGTGTGCGGATGGCGCAGCAGGTAGCGGTCGTACAGGGTGCGCAGGCCGAAGTAGTCGAAGCGCAGGTCCAGCGCCGGATCCAGCGCGTCGTTGAGCTTGCGCGCATTGGTCTGCACGAAACCGAGCAGGCGCTCGTTGATCAGCCCGACCTCGTGGCCGCGCGCCACTGACTGCGAGAATGCGTGGATCTCCTGCCCCGCGACTTCCTTGGCGATGTAGCAGGCCAGCAGGCGTGCGGCCAGGCGGCTGTACTCCGGCTCCTCGCCGGTGAGCAGCGCGGCGGTGCGGATCGACAGCTCGTCCAGCTCGCGGGTGCTGGCGCCGTCGTAGAGGCCGGAAATCGTGCGCGTGGCCACGCGCATCGGATCGACCGCGTACAGGCCCTCGCAGCAGCGCTGCACCGCGCGCACGATCTTGTTCAGGTCCACCGCCTCGCGGCTGCCGTTGCGCTTGGTCACGCTCATCGCAGTGGCGGTGGGCGGCGGGGTGAGCAGGAATGCGTCCTTCTGGGACGGGGCCTGGTTGCCGGTGGCGGCGGCGGTCTCGATCTGGGTCACGGTGGTCCTCCTTGCGTGGCGCACGCGGCGATCCGCCCGCGCGGTATCGCAAGGCCGGTGCGGAGCAAGGATGGGAAAGCGGCGTCGCAGGAGGCGAGAGCGCGCAGACGGATTGCGGCCGGCCCTGCTTCGCCAGCCATCTCCCCCCGGAGATTCCGCGGCCGGCACCGCGCGGTGTGCTGCGCGCGGCTGTCGGCAGGTCTTCGGACTCGTGGGCGCGGCGGGCCTTGGCCTGCCTCCTACCCGCCGCTTCCCGGGACCGGCGGTCCCAGTGCTCGTATGGCGGGGTCGTTCCCAGTTACCGCTGCGGGGCAGTGCCGGAATGGCGCCATGGGCGCGTCACCGGCTTCCCTATTGATCCGGTGGCGAGCGCGCCAACGGAACCGACCGCCACAAGATAGTGGGGTCCATTGGCAGGCGTCAACCCAGATGTTGTAGCGGCTTGCGTATCAAGGCGCTGCTCCCGCGCCTCCCGGCAGGCCTGGATCAGGATGGCTGTTGAGAATCATTCTCGATAATGGAAAAATAACGGGGCTCGACCAGCCAACCGCTGCGCGGACAGCCACGTCGCCTCATCCTGCCCCCGAGGTCGTCATGAATCGTCCCACCCGTGTACCGGCCCTGCCGCGTCGCACCCTCCTGTCCCTGCTCCTGCCGAGCCTGCTGCTGGCTGCCTCCGCCCAGGCCCAGACCGCTCCCGGTGGCGCTGCCGACGTCGTCGACCTGGACGCCGTCCAGGTCAACGCCTACCGCGTCACTTCCCACGCCTCCAGCGCGACCAAGACCGATACCCCGGTAGCCGAGACCGCGCAGTCGATCTCGGTGATCGCGCGCGAGGAACTGGACGCGCGCGGCGTCGTCAGCCTCAACGAGGCCATGCGCTACGTCGCCGGCGTGGTGCTGGAAAGCACCGGCACCGACAATCGCTACGACGACTTCCGCATCCGCGGCTTCGTCGCCGGCAGCGAAAGCGGCGCCGCCACCGTCGACGGCCTGCGCATGCCGCCGATCGGGAGCGCCTGGAACCGCGGCAAGATCGACAGCTGGAACCTGGACCGGGTCGAGGTGCTGAAAGGACCCGCGTCGGTGATGTACGGCCAGGTGACTCCGGGCGGCATGGTCAACCAGGTCAGCAAGACCCCCGAGCCGGACCAGCAGCAGGTGTTGCGGCTGGGCGTGGACGGACACGGCACCTGGAGCAGCGCCTTCGACGTCGGCGGCGGCAGCTCCGACGCGCGCCACCTGTTCCGCCTGGTCGGCCGCTACGCCGATGGCGGCACCCAGATCGACACGGTCGAGCAGCAGCACTGGTTCCTGGCGCCCAGCTACACCTTCCAGATCGCCGACAAGACCCGCCTGACCCTGCTCGGCTACTACCAGGAAGACAACGGCGGCAGCACCTACCAGTTCCTGCCGATGGACGGCACCCTGGTGCCGACGCCCTACGGCTACATGAAGAACTCCACCTTCATCGGCGAGCCTGAATTCAACACCTGGGATGCCACCGTGTGGCATGCCGGCTGGCTGTTCGAGCATGCGTTCAACGACGCCTGGACGTTCAGCCAGAGTGCCCGTCACATGCATGTCGATTCGCTGTACCGCGCCATCATCACCAACCAGGGCCTGCTGCCCGACGGCCGCACCCAGCGGCGCCGCCAGGCCGCCGGCCTCGGCGACGCCGACAACAACTCGGTGGACAGCCGCATCGTCGGCAGGTTCGGCAGCGGCGCGCTGCAACACACCCTGCTGATCGGTGCCGACTGGCGCAGCGGCGACTGGACCGCCAACCGCCTGCAGGGGCCGCGCGCGCTGCCGACCGACCCGAGGAATCCGAAACCGATCGACATCTTCGAACCGGTCCACACCGGCCTGCCGGCGGGCTTCCCCGACAGCATCGGCCTGGGCGGCGGCAAGGGCACCCAGACCGGCGTCTACCTGCAGGACCAGGTCTCGCTGGACAACTGGCGCTTCACCCTGGGCGGCCGCTACGACTGGTTCAAGGACCAGTCCTGGACCCAGAACTGCACCAATTACGCCACGTGCCAGCCGCGTTCGGCGACCACCACCTTGAAGAACGAAGCCTTCAGCGGCAACGCCGGCGTGTTGTACGTGTTCGACAACGGCTTCTCACCCTACCTGAGCTATGCCGAATCGTTCGAGCCTTCGACCCGCAGCTCGCTGGACAGCTACGACGGCCGGGCCTTCGACCCGACCCGCGGCAAGCAATGGGAAGCGGGCGTGAAGTACCAGCCGGCCGGCTTCGACGGCCTGTTCACCCTGGCCGCCTACGACCTGCGCAAGCAGGACGATGCCGTCATCGACACCGACCACGGCAACGTCTGCGGCGCCAACGGCGCCGGCGCCTGCTACATCAGCGCCGGCGAAACCATGGTCCGCGGCATCGAGCTGGAAGCGCGCGTCACCCCGCTGGAAGGGTTCAGCGTGATCGGCGCGGCGTCGCACATGGATTCGGAACTGGTCAGGAGCGGCACCGCCTGGGAAGGCAAGGACCTGGCGATGGTGCCGGACTGGATGGCCTCGCTATGGGCCGACTACACCTTCCTGTCCGGTGCGCTGGACGGTTTGAGCCTGGCCACCGGCCTGCGCTACAACGGCGAGACCCTGCTCGTCGTCAGCGGCCAGGGCATCGCCGGCTCCGGCTACCCGGAGCACATTCCCTCGTACACGCTCTGGGATGCGGCAATCCGCTTCGACATGTCGCGCACGACCAGCGCCAACCTGCTGGTGTCGCTGAACGTCGGCAACATCGCCGACAAGCGCTTCGTTTCCACCTGCACCGGCATTTCCTCGTGCTGGTACGGCACCGGGCGCACGGTCACGGCCACCGCGCGCTGGGCCTGGTGAAGCGGCTCCTCGCCCTGCTGCTGCTCGGCGCGGCCCTCGTGGCCGCGCCGGCGGTCGCGCAGCCGGACCTGTCCCGGCGGACCGGCACTACTGTCGCTGACACCGGCGCGCCGGGCTATCGCTTCGAGCAGTTCCGGCTGGATTCGGCCGATGGGCAACGCAGTTACCGGGTGCGGGTCGCGGTGCCGGACGTGCCAGCGCCGGCCGGCGGCTTCCCGGTTGCCTACCTGCTCGACGGCAATGCAGCGCTGATGGAGACCAGCGCGGCGCAACTGGAGGCGCTGTCGCGGTCGCCGCATCCGGTGATGGTGGCCTACATCAGCTACGACAACGACCTGCGCATCGACGCCGACAGCCGCGCGTTCGACTACACGCCGCGCCGACCGGGCGGCGAGCAGGCGCAGCAGGATGCGGTCGGTGGCCGCCGCAACGGCGGCGGCGATGCGTTCCTGGACCTGCTCGAAGGCGCGATCGTGCCGCGCGTGGAAGCGCTGGCGCCGGTGGACCCGGCGCGGCGCGCGCTGTGGGGCCATTCCTACGGCGGCGTGCTGGCATTGCACGCACTGTTTTCCCGGCCGGGGGCGTTCTCCGTGTACGCCGCGGCCGATCCTTCGTTGTGGTGGGGGAACGGCCATCTGTTGCGGGAGGAACAGGCTGCGCAAGCATGGCCTTCACCGCCGCCGCGGTTGTGGCTGTGGACCGGCGAGGGCGCCGACGAAGGCGGTGCGCGCCAGCCACCGCCCGGGCGCGACCCGGCCGCCATCGCCGCCATGCGCGCCGCACGCGCCAGCGTGCCGCCGGACGCCGCCGCGCGGATGGCCGAACGCTTGCGCGCGGGCGGGCTGCCGGTCGAATCCGACACCCTGCCCGGGCTTTCCCACGGGCAGACGCTGGGCGCTTCGCTGCCGTTGCTGCTGCACAGACTGGCGGCGGCCAACCCGGAGCGCGATCGATGAATCCCTGGCTGCTGGCGCTGTCCGCGCTGCTCTGCGTCGTCGGCGCGATGCTGCTCTACCTGGCCTCGCCGCAGCAGCGGTTGCGCGCGCGCGGACCGTGGCCGGCACGCCACGGCTGGTGGCCCGGCAGCGCATGTGCGCTGTTGTCGCTGGGCGTCGTCCTGCGCGTGCTGCCCCCGTTCGAGGCGATTTCGGCCTGGCTCGTGCTGCTGACCCTGGTGCTGTCGATCGCGCCGTTCCTTGGCGCGTGGCGCGCCGCCGGCCGCCGCAGGAGTGGCGCATGAACGCCAGGCGTGCGCGTTTGCAGAGTCGCCACTGGTTCGGCAAGACCCTGGCCGGCGCGGTGCTGGGCTATACGCTGGCGCTTGCGGTTTCCGGGGGGGTCGCCCTGCTCACGCCCGGCGGTTTTTCCGGCGAAGGCAAGGTGCAGTTCAACATGTGGATGATCGCGCCGGTGTGGGCCACGGTGCTGGGCTTCGTGTTCCTGTTCCGCGACAGCCTGCGCGCGTGGGCATGGCTGGGTGCGGCCAACGCGGTGGCGTGGGGCGTGTTCTGGGGATTGCGGGCATGGCTGCAGTGACGGCGACGATCCGGGCCAGGTGCATGGAGGCGGGCGCATGAAGATCGGCAGCGACATCGTCAAGGTGTACAAGGACGTGCACATCTGGATCGGCATCGTCTGCGGGCTGATGCTGTTCGTCGCGTTCTACGCCGGCGCGATCACCATGTTCGAGAAGCCGCTGGAGCGCTGGGCCACGCCGCCTTCCGCACTGGCCGCGGCGCCGCCGCTGGAAGACACGGAGAAGCTGCTGGCCGCGGTGCTGGCCGAACACCCGCAGGCGGCCGGGCGCTACGCGATCGTGGTGGACATCGCGCCGGACCAACCGGCGCGGGTGATCTGGAGCGAGCGCGGCGACCGCCCGCGCGAGCGGATCGAATACGGCGCCAGCTTCGCCGCGGACGGCAGCCTGCAGACCGAACGCCTGCGCAAGGCGGCTGCCGCCGGCCTAGTGGACCGCATGCACCGGTACGTCGGCCTGCCGCTGCCGGACGGCATCGCCAATATCCTCATGGGCCTGGTGGCGCTGGCCTATGCGGTGGCCCTGCTGTCCGGGCTGATCGTGCTGCTGCCGACGCTGGCGAAGGACGTGTTCGCACTGCGCATCGGCAGCAACCTCAAGCGCATGTGGCTGGACGCGCACAACGCGCTGGGCATCTTCAGCCTGCCGTTCCACCTGGTGATGGCGCTGACCAGCGTGGTGTTCGCCTTCCACACGCCGTTCTACGCCACCCAGGCCAAGGCGCTGTATGGCGGCCAGATCGACTGGGGCCAGCACGAGGCCCCGCCCACCGGCGAGGCGCCGCTGCCCGCGCACGAACTGCTGGCGCGCGTGCACCTGCAACTGCCGGGTTTCGACGTGCACAACTTCAGCTTCCAGCGCAACGACGAAGGCCAAATGGAGGCCACGCTGTTCGGCCTGGACGAACGCCACGGCACGCGCGGCCGCACCTGGATGCGGACCGGCATCGATCCGTACACCGGCACCGTCGACGTCCACGACCTGCCCGGGCACATGGAGGGCTGGAGCGAGGCGGTGAACGCTTTCTTCGCGCTGCACTTCGGCAGCTACGGCGGCAACGCGGTGCGCTGGCTGTACGTGCTGATGGGCCTGGCCGGCGCGGCGCTGTTCTACACCGGCAACGTGCTGTGGATCGAATCGCGGCGCAGGAAGCGGCGCGGGCCGGAAACGGTGGCGCAGAAGCGCTCGGCGCGGGTGCTGGGATGCCTGACCGTGGGCGTGGCACTCGGCAGCGTGGCCGGGATCTCGGCCACCATTGCCATGGCCAAGTGGCTGCCGGCACACGTCCAGGACCTGGCGTTCTGGCATCAGGCGGTCTACTACGCGGTGTTCTTCGCCGCGGCCGGCTGGGCGTTCGCGCGCGGCGCGGCGCGCGGCGCGGTGGAACTGCTGTGGCTCTGCGCGTTGCTCACCCTCGCCATCCCGCTGACCAGCCTGGCGGGCCTGTGGAGCATCGGCGGTACCTGGAACCATCGTGGCGCGTGGCCGGTCGACCTCACCGCCCTGGTCGCGGTACCGGTGTTCCTGCTGCTGGCCCGGCACACGCGCCGGCGCATGCGGCACGGCCATGCCGACAGCGTGTGGTGGGCCGGCGACGAACGCGGGTCCGCATGGCGGGGGCGGACCCGATCCGGCACCTGACTTGCGTGTGCTGCCGGCGGCTGAACGCCGGCGCGACCGCGCCACCGCAGGTCAACGTCCGGGCACGGGCATGCGTCTATCCGCAGGCGCCACCCCCTGCACACCACCGGAGCCCGCGATGTCGCCCTTTTTTCGCACCACCCCGCTGTGCGTGCTGCTGGCCGTCGCCGCCGGCCTGGCCGCGCCGCCATCGCAGGCGCAAACGGCACGCGCGCACCTGGCACAGGCGCGCGATGGCATGCGCCAACCTCCCGCTGGCACGTCCCGGCAGCAGGGCTTCCGCGACCGCCTCGAACCCATGCGCGAGGCCAGCCGGCGGGAGCGCCCGGTCGCCGTGCCGGGCGGTGGCAAGGCCATCCGCAACGTCGCCTATGGCAACGACCCGGCGCAACGTTTCGATGTCTACCTGCCGGCGAACGCGCAACGCGCACCGGTGGTGTTCTACGTCCACGGCGGCGGCTGGGCCAATGGCGACAAGACCAATCCCGGCCTGGAGAACAAGCTCGACTACTGGCTGCCGAAGGGCTATGCGGTGATTTCCGGCAACTACCGCCTGCTGCCGGAGGCCATGCCGCTGGACCAGGCGCGGGACATCGCCCTGGCGGTCTCGGTGGCGCAGCAGCACGCCCGGGAATGGCGGATCGACCCGGCGCGCTTCGTGCTGATGGGGCACTCCGCCGGGGCCCACCTGGTCGCCCTGCTCGGTTCCGATCCGGCGCTTCTGCGCCAGGCCGGGGCCCGGGCACCGCTGGGCGTGGTATCGCTGGACAGCGGTGCGCTCGACGTGCCGGCCTTGATGTCGCGGCAGCGGGTTCCGAAGCTGTACCAGGACGCCTTCGGCTCCGATCCGTCGTACTGGTCTGCCGTCTCCCCGTACCACCGGATGGGCCACGACGCGCTGCCAATGCTGATGGTCTGCGCCAGCGGGCGCACGTTCCCCACTTCACCTTGCGAGGAAGGACGCGCGTTCGTGCGCAAGGCCACCGGATTCGGCGTGCCCATGGAACTGCTGCCCATGCCGCTGGACCACGGCAAGATCAACCACGAGCTTGGCCTGCCATCGGACTACACGCAGGCGGTGGGTGCGTACATCGACGCGCTGGTGCGTTGAGCGGGCTCGCGACGCGCTAACCGCGATGGGTGCGCGCCAGGTACTCGGCGCTCTGCATCTCGATCAGGCGCGAGGCGGTGCGCTCGAACGCACCGGCCAGGCGGCTGCCCCGGTACAACGCCACCGGCGCCGCCGCGGCGGTGCACACCAGGGTCACCTGGCGGTCGTAGAACTCGTCGACCAGATTGACGAAGCGGCGCGCGGCATCCTCGTTGCCCGCGTCGAACGCAGGGATGCCGCCGAGCAGGACGATGCCGAACTCGCGCGCGATCTCGATGTAGTCGTCGGTCGAGCGCGGGCCTTCGCACAACTCGGCGAAATCGAACCAGGCCACGCCGCGGCTGCGCGCGCGCACGGCGATGCGGCGGCCCTCGATCTCGATGCTGCCCTTGCGCGCCTGCGCACCCGCGGCCAGCACCTGCCAGCGTTCATCCAGCCAGGCGTCGGCACCGGCGTCGAGCGGATGCCGGTATACCGGGGAACGGGTCAGCGCGCGCAGACGGTAGTCCTCGCGGCCGTCGGCGGCCAGCTCCACACAATGCGCGCGCAGCTGCACGATCGCCGGCAGGAAGCGTTCGCGCTGCAGGCCATCCTTGTACAGGTTCTGCGGCGCGGTGTTGGAGGTGGTGACCAGGGTCGTGCCTTCGGCGAACAACCGTTCCAGCAGGCGACCGAGCAGCATCGCGTCGCCGATGTCGGTGACGAAGAATTCGTCCAGCACCAGCACCCGCAGGTTGCCGCGCCATTCGCGGGCGATGGCGGCCAGCGGATCGGACTGGCCGGCGTGCAGGCGCAATTGCTCGTGCACACCGCGCATGAAGCGATGGAAATGGGTGCGCCGCTTCTGCGCCAGCGGCAGGCCGTCGTAGAACAGGTCCACCAGGAAGGTCTTGCCGCGGCCGACGCCGCCCCACAGGTACAGGCCCTGCACCGGCGCCGGGCGCCCGCCCAGGCCGAAGCGGGCGAGCAGGCCGCCCGGGGTGGCGGCGAGCAGTTCGCGCTGGATCCGGTCCAGTTCGCGCAGCGCCGGATGCTGGGCCGGATCGTCGCGCCAACGGCCGGCGGCCACGCCGTCGGCGTAGGCCTGCGAGGGCGTTCGTGCCGAACCGGCCTCGCTCATGCCGGCGGCAGCCATGCCCGGGTTTCGTGCTGGATCGCGCCGCGCAGGTCGATCAGCTTGCGGTGGAAGAAGTGGCTGGTGTCGTGCATCCGTACCAGTTGCGGCTTGCGCGGCAAGCTGCCGATCCACGCGTAGACCGCCTGCGGATCGACGATCTCGTCGGCATCGCCCTGGACCACCAGCCACGGTACGTCGGGCGCCTGGATGGCGGAAAAGTCCCAGCCGCGGCCGGAGGCGGGCGGGGCGATGGAAATCACCGCGTCCGGCATCAGTTCGGCCGCCGCGGCCAGGCTGACGTAGGCACCGAAACTGAAGCCGACCAGCCACAGGCGGTCGCCCGGACGCGCGTCCTGGACCCAGTCCACCACCGCGCGCAGGTCGTCGCGCTCGCCACGGCCATTGTCGAAGCCACCGGCCGAGGCCCCGGTACCGCGGAAATTGAAGCGCACGGTGACCGCACCCAACTCGCGCAGCGCACGCGCGGCCATGGTCACCACCTTGTTGTGCATGGTCCCGCCCTCGGTCGGCAGCGGATGGCAGACCACCGCCACCAGCGGACGCGCGTCGGCCGGCTCGGGGAAATCGACGGCGACCTCCAGCGCGCCGGCGGGGCCGTCGAGCAACAGGGTTTCCGATGCGGCGGGGAAGGATGGCTGGGCCATGCGCTCATTCTACAGTCCAGCGTCTGCACACCCACTGCCAGCCGGCTCGCTCGTTGTCCCAGAGGCGGGAATCCCGAAACCGGCAGCGGCCGAAGTCGGTGCCTTTCCATCGACGCGCGCAACTACACTATCCCGCCACCACCACGACCCCCGACGCATGCATTTCATCCTGCTGAGCATGGCCTGCAGCGTGCTGGTCTCGGTGCTGCTCAAGCTGGCGCCGCGGCGCGGGCTGGACGTGGCGCAGATGGTGACCTGGAACTACCTGGCCGCCTCGCTGCTGGCCTGGTGGTTCCTGCGGCCGTCGCTGGGCGCGCTGCGCCAGCCCGGCGCGCCCTGGCCGGAACTGCTGGCGCTGGCCTTCGTGCTGCCGGTCCTGTTCCTGGTCCTGGCCGCGGCCGTGCGCCATGCCGGCATCGTCCGCACCGACGTGGCCCAGCGCCTGTCGCTGCTGCTCTCGCTGCTGGCGGCGTTCCTGCTGTTCGGCGAACAGGCCGGGGCGCAGAAGCTGCTGGGCCTGGCCCTGGGCCTGGGTGCGGTGGCGGGCATCCTCGCCCGCCCCGATGCGCATGCCGCGCCGGACCGCAGGGGCTGGTTGCTGCTGCTTGCGGTCTGGGCCGGCTTCGCCGTGGTCGACGTGATGCTCAAGCGCCTGGCCATGGCCGGCACGCCGTCCGGCGCGGCGTTGCTGGTGGCGTTCGCGCTGGCCTTCGCCGGCATGCTGGCCTGGCAGGGCTGGCGTTGGGCACGCCACGGCGTGCGCCCGGGGCTGCGCCACGCCGGCGCCGGCCTGCTCCTGGGCCTGCTCAATTTCGGCAACATCCTCTTCTACGTGCGCGCTCACCAGGCGCTGCCGGACAGCCCGGCGGTGGTGTTCGCGACCATGAACATCGGCGTGGTGCTGATGGGCACGCTGGTGGGGGTCCTGGCGTTCGGCGAGCGGACCTCGCGGCTGAACCGGATCGCGATCGTGCTCGCGGTGCTCGCCATCGCCCTGATCGCGCTGGCGCCGAAGGGATAGGGGCGGCCGCTTAGAATGAGGGGATGAGCACGCCCCACGATTCCAGCCTCGGCCGCGAGGTCGCCTACCCGACCCGCTACGACCCGTCGCTGCTGTTCCCGATCCCGCGTGCCGGCGCGCGCGCCGAACTGGGTCTGGATGCGGCGGCGGCGCTGCCGTTCATCGGCCACGACCGCTGGCACGCCTACGAACTGGGCTGGCTGGACGCGCGGGGCAAACCCCAAGTCGCCACCGCCACCGTGCACGTGCCGGCGGATTCGCCGAACCTGGTCGAATCCAAGTCGCTCAAGCTCTACCTCAACTCGCTCAATGCCGCCCGCTTCGCCGACGCCGAGGCCTTGCGCGTGCGGATCGCCGCCGACCTGTCGCGATCGGCCGGCGCGCCGGTGACGGTGGCGTTCGGACTGCCGCCCATGCTCGAGCCCGGCACGGACGCGGGCGAATCGCTGGACGCCCTCGAAGCCGACTTCGATGCCTACGGCCCGCCTGACGCCAACTGCCTGCATGCCGATCCCGGCGCCGTGGTCGAGGAGTACCTGCACTCGGCCCTGCTCAAGTCCAACTGCCCGGTCACCGGCCAGCCCGACTGGGCCAGCGTGCACCTGCGCTATCGCGGTCCGCGCATCGACCGCGCCGGCCTGCTGCGCTACCTGGTGGGCTACCGCGACCACGCTGGATTCCACGAGCAATGCGTGGAACGCATCTTCCTCGACGTGCTGCGCCGCTGCCGGCCCGGCGGCCTGTCGGTGGAGGCGCGCTACACCCGGCGCGGCGGACTGGACATCAACCCCTGGCGCGCCACGTCCGGTAGCCCGGTGCCGGCCGCGCTGCGCGATCCGCGCCAGTGATCGACCCCGGCGACGGTCCGGATAAAAGCTTCACTCGCTACAGATGATTCCTTAACGGGGCGTATGCCACCGTAGCGCCGCCTCCACCACCATCGGAACACGCGCAATGAGCACCGGGAACAAGCCGGACTTCTCCACTGTGCAGGGCGGCGTCCGCAGCACCGAGGCGGAACGACCGGATTTCAGCACCGTGCAGAGTGGAGTGACTTCCACCGAGGAGGTCATCAATCCGCCCGAGCAGACGACGTACACCGTTGTCAAGGGTGACAACCTGTCGCAGATCGCCAAGCACTTCTACGGCAAGGCCAGTGCCTGGCCGAAGATCTTCGAGGCCAATCGCGACCAGCTCGACGATCCGGACCGGATCAAGCCCGGCCAGGTGCTGAGGATCCCATCGACCGAGCCCGAGCCGCCGGCAGTGGCCTGATCCGCGCCCGCGCCCCCACCCGAACACCCGGATCCCAGAGGACTCCCCGCAATGAGCCGCAACCACATCCTGTACCCGCTGTCGGCCGCACTGGCCGCCACTCTCGCGCTGTCCGCCTGCAAGAAGCCCGAACCGGCGCCTCCTCCGGCCCCGGCCGCCACCGCGCCGGCGCCCGCGCCGATCGAAGCGGCGCCTGTCGCCGCCGCCAGCGTGGTGTCGGTGGACCTGGGCAACAGCGTCGGCGCGGACAACCGCGTCGTCGCCCCCGCCGCCACGTTCGCGCCCGGAGACACGATCTTCGCCGCCGTGACCACCCGCACCGCCGATGCGGCCGCCACCGTGCCGGGCAGGCTGTCCGCGAAGTGGACCTTCCAGGACGGCCAGACCGTGAACGAGGAAAGCCGCGACCTCAACCTCACCGGCGACGGCGTCACCGCGTTCCAGATCAGCATGCCCAGCGGCCTGCCGGCCGGGCAATACAAGGTCGAGGTCTCCCTCGACGGCGCGGTGGTGCAGTCGAAGGACTTCGAGGTGAAAAAGTAAAGCCCGCTCTCTGCCTCTCTCCCAGCAGAGCGAGCCTCCCGGGGCGCGACATCCGTCGCGCCCTTTTTTTCGGGTGCGGTACTTGATTCGGCCACCGGCGACCGCCATGGTTCCCGTTCGGACCCTGGAACGCCCATGCCCCGCAAACCCGCCGTCCCCATGACCGCCGCCGAACGCGACCGCCGCCGGCTGGCGCTCGCCTTCAACCTCAGCCTGGGTTTCGTCGGCCTGCTGGTGGTGATCTTCGCCCTGCAGCCGCGCTTGCCGGTATCGGCCATGGCGGTGGCCCCGCGCGAACTGTCCGGCCTGCTCGGCCTGCTGACCGCGCCGTTGCTGCACGGTTCGATCGCGCACCTGGCAGCCAATGCCACCGCGCTGCTGATCCTGGGCACCCTGGCCGGCAGCGTGTATCCGCGCGCCACCCTGCGCGCGTTGCCGCTGATGTGGCTGGGTTCCGGCCTGGGCGCCTGGTTGCTGGGCGAGGAGGGCACCCGCCACCTCGGCGCCAGCGGCGTGACCCACGGCCTGATGTTCATGGTCACCACGCTCGGCCTGCTGCGCCGCGACCGGCCCTCGATCGCCGCGGGCATGATCGTCATGCTGTTCTATGGCGGTTCGGTGCTGACCGTACTGCCGCACGGCGACGGCATTTCCTGGCAGTCGCACCTGGGCGGCGCCATCGCCGGGGTGATTTCCGCATTCCTGTTCCGCCGCCTGGACCCGCAGGCGCCGCGCAAGCGCTACAGCTGGGAGGTCGAGGACGACGCCAGGGCCTCCTCCGGCGATCGCGACGGCCTGGAGCCGGAGGTACCCGACGAAGTGCCGGTGCTGTGGCGACGCGGGAAAGACGACGGGGCGCGGGGCAAGGTACTGCCATTCCCGGAACGGCCGCAGACGCCGCCGGAGTGATGCCCGGCGCCACCTCCGGTATCCACGGACCGGGATGCCGCATCGCGCCGCGGACGCCGAAGCCCGCATTCGTGCACGAATGCGGGCACGCCGGCATCATGTGCCGGGAGTGCCGGCATGATGCCGGCGAAGAACTGCTCGACACGCTGCGCGCGGGACGGGATGCCGCCGCGCCGTTCGACCTGCCCGAGGCCACCTGATGAAGTTGCACCGGTTCCTTCCCGATTCCCCATCCCCGGCGCGAATGCGTGCACCGGCCATGGCGTGCGTGACCATGCTCCTGGCCGCCTGCGCAAGCTCGCCGGCGGCCGCGCCGGCCGATGCCACGGGCGGCACGGTCGCCCCGGCGGCGGTCCCCGAGAGCCGGCCCGGCCGGGCGATCGGCTATCTGGCCCCCACCGCCGTCCCCGACAGCCAGGCGCTGGTGCCGGCCCCGCCAGCGGCCGGCAGTGCGGCACTGGAACAGGACCACCAGGTGATGCGCGCGGCGCTGGCCCTGCATGGCACCCCGCGCTTCGAGCAGGCACGGCACGACGCCGACCTGGACTTTCCCTTCGCTGCCGGCACCTTCGCCTGTGCCCTGGGCGTGGGCCTCGATCCGCAACGCACGCCGGCGACCTACCGACTGCTGCGCCGCACCCTCGCCGATGCGGCGGCGTCCACCCGCAGCGCCAAACTGCGCTACCAGCGCGCCCGGCCGTTCGTGGAGAACGGCGCCCCGACCTGCACGCCGGAAGACGAGGCGGACCTGCGCGGCAACGGTTCCTATCCCTCGGGCCATACCGCGATCGGCTGGCTGTGGGCGCTGGTGCTGACCCAGGCCGCGCCCGAGCGCACCGACGCGCTGCTGGCGCGCGGTCGCAACTTCGGCGAGAGCAGGCTGGTGTGCAACGTGCACTGGCAGAGCGACATCCTGCAGGGGCGCTTCCTGGGCGCGGGCACCTTCGCGCGGCTGCAGTCGGATCCGGCTTTCCGCGCCGACATGGACGCGGCGACGACGGAACTGGCTGCGGCGCGGGCGCAGGGCCTGGCACCCGATCGCGACTGCGCCGCCGAGGCGACTGCACTGGCCCAGCCATTGGCCGGCGCGCTTTGAGGCACTGCCGCGGGGCTAGCCCGGCGGCAGCGGCAATCCGCCGGAGGCCTTCACCGTACGCAGCACGAAGCTGGAATTGACATCGGCCACTCCGGAGGCGTCGAGCAGGCGGTCGAGCAGGAAACGGGAGAAGTGTTGCAGGTCGCGCACGTAGACCTGCAGCAGATAGTCCATGTCGCCGGTCAGGGCATGGCAGGCCACCACCTCGTCCCAGTCCTGCACCGCCTCCACGAAGCGCTCGATCCCGGCCGCGCCGTGCTTTTCCAATTGCACCCGGACGAACGCCTGCAGGCCCAGGCCCAGCGCCTGCGGGTCCAGCCGCGCGGCGTAGCCGGCTACCACGCCGCTGGCTTCCAGGCGCTGGATCCGGCGCAGGCAGGCCGATGGCGACAGGTTCACCTGAGCAGCCAGGTCGGCATTGCTGGCCCGGCCGTCGCGCTGGAGCAGGGCCAACAGGCGCAGGTCGGTGCGGTCTAGGGCAGGTATGGCCTTCATTGTTGCCTTGCAACATCATTATTACGCAACGATGTTGCGCCATTGGCCGATAGGTGCGCAACTTTGCAATCCCGTTGCGCGGCGCCTGTCCTAATCTGGTCCGTCACCGCCGGAACCCGCCTCCATGTCCGAAGCCGCGCCGCGCCGCGTCGAGTACAAGCCCGCCGAAGGCATGCAAACCGACAAGGGCTACGTCCCGGTCTACACCACCGCCGTGGTGGAGCAGCCGTGGCTGGACTACGACGGCGACGACCACGGCACCTGGGGTGCGCTGTACCAGCGCCAGCGCGAACTGCTGGTCGGCCGCGCCTGCGACGAATTCCTGCAGGCCCAGGACGCGATGGGCATGGACGCGCGCGCAATCCCGCGCTTCGACCAACTCAACGAAGTCCTTGGCGCCGCGACCGGCTGGACCCTGGTCGGCGTGGAAGGCCTGTTGCCGGAACTGGACTTCTTCGAACACCTGGCCAACCGCCGCTTCCCGGTGACCTGGTGGATCCGCCGTCCCGAACAGATCGACTACATCGCCGAGCCGGACCTGTTCCACGACCTGTTCGGCCACGTGCCGCTGCTGATGAACCCGATGTTCGCCGACTACATGCAGGCCTACGGCGCCGGCGGGGTGAAGGCGCACGCGCTCGGGCCGGAGGCCCTGCAGAACCTGACCCGGCTGTACTGGTACACGGTGGAGTTCGGCCTGATCCGCCAAGCCGGCGGACTGCGCATCTACGGCGCCGGGATCGTGTCGTCCAGCGGCGAGTCGCTGCATGCGCTGGGTTCGCCGGCGCCCAACCGGATCGGCTTCGACCTGGAGCGGATCATGCGCACCCGCTACCGGATCGACACCTTCCAGAAGACCTATTTCGTGATCGACAGCTTCGAACAGCTGATGCGCGCGACCGAGCCGGACTTCACCCCGCTATATGCACGGCTGGCCGCGCAGGACACGATCCCGGCCGGCGAAATACGCGAAGGCGACCGGGTGCACCAGCGCGGCACCGGCGAGGGCTGGGCGAGCGGCGGCGACGTCTGAGGCGGTATCCGCGAGGCCCGTCACGACCCCTCCTGCCGGAACGCGCCACCGTACCCCTCCCGCCTGCGGGCAGACGGCTTTCGGCAACCCCTGGACAGACAACCGTCGTATAGTCGGCGCGTCCGCCGCTGCTCCCATCCCGGCACCCCGCCGGAAGACGCAGCAGCCTCCAAGTCCAAGGGGAACGAGATGCCGACCGCGCTGCGCCGCTGGAAAACCCTGTTGCCGTTGCTGGCCGTGCTGCCCGGCACGGCCGCTGCGGTCGAGCCGCTGGACACGCTCAGTTTCAGTGTGGGCAGCTACGTCAACCGCTTCGACACCGAATTGCGCGCGGATGGACATCACACCGGCAGCGGCACCACGATCAACCTGGAACGCGACCTTGGCCTGAACCCGGACGATCTGATCGCCTTCGCCCGGCTGTCCTGGCGGCCGTTCGACCGCCACGAGTTCGGCCTGTCCTACTACGGCGATTCGGTCAGCGCCGACCATCGGCTGACCCACGACATCGAATTCGAGGACGAGCTGTATCAGGCGGAGGCCACCGCGCACGCGCACTTCAGGCTGCAAAGTCTCGAGGCGTACTACACCTGGTGGGGGATCTCCAACGACACGTGGGCGCTGGGGCCGCGCCTGGGCCTGACCGTGTACCGGGTCGACCTGGGCCTGGAACTGACCCTGGACGTGAACGGGAATCCGGTCGGCGGTGGTTCGGCCGAGGGCAGGTACCGGGGCGACCTCCCGGCACCGACCCTGGGCGCGGGCTGGCGCTGGACCCCGGCCAAGAACTGGCGGATCTCCGCCGATGCCGGCATGCTGTCCACCACGATCAACCGCATCGATGGCACCGTGTCCTTTGCCCGCCTGGGTGCGGAATGGCATCCCTGGAAGCATGCCGGCCTGACCCTCGAATACAACTTCACCGACGTCCGCGCCAGCACCGAGCGCGAGCATTTCACCGGGCACCTGGACCTGCGCGACAGCGGCTTGCGCCTGGGCCTGGTCCTGCGTCGCTGAGCACGCCGGCACCGGGTTCCGGTCGCGGCGGAAACGGTCGAGGCCGCCACGGCGGCCTGCTACGATGGGCGAGTTTGCGAATGCGCCGGTAGCACCCCGCCGACGCCGCATCCCTCCCCCCGAACCGCAGAGCCAAGCCGTGTCCTTCTTCTCCAGTGTCGACCTGGTGCCGGGCGATCCCATCCTCGGCCTGACCGAAGCCTTCAACGCCGACCCGCGTCCCACCAAGGTCAACCTGGGCGTGGGCATCTACTACGACGAACAGGGCCGGATCCCGCTGCCCGAGGCCGTGCGCCGGGTCGAGCAGGCGCTGGCCGCGGCCGCGCGCCCGCGCGGCTACCTGCCGATCGACGGCCTGCCGGCATATACCGCCGCGACCCGCGAACTGCTGTTCGGCAAGGATTCGCCGTTGCTGGCCGCCGGCCGCGTCGCCACGACCCAGACCGTCGGCGGCTCCGGCGCGCTGCGGGTCGGCGCCGAACTGCTGCGCAAGGCGCTGCCGCACGCGACCCTGGCGCTGAGCAATCCGAGCTGGGAAAACCACCGCGCGGTGTTCGGCGCCGCCGGTTTCGAGATCGTGGACTACACCTACTTCGACCCGGCCAGCCATGGCGTGGACTTCGCCGGCATGCTCGCCGACCTGGGGCGGCTGCAACCGGGCACCACCGTGCTGCTGCATGCCTGCTGCCACAATCCGACCGGTGCGGACCTGGATGCCGGGCAGTGGCAGCAGGTCGCCGCGCTGCTCAAGGAGCGGCAGCTGTTCCCGTTCGTGGACATGGCCTACCAGGGTTTCGACAAGGGCATCGCGGAGGACGCGGTCGCGATCCGCACTCTGGTCGAGGCCGGGATCGATGCGTTCGTGGTCTCCAGCTCGTACTCCAAGTCGTTCTCGCTGTACGGCGAGCGCGTGGGCGCGCTGTCGGTCGTGTCCGGCAGCGCCGACGAGGCCCGGGCGGTGCAATCGCAGGTCAAGCGCATCATCCGCACCATCTACTCCAGCCCGTCCACCCATGGCGCGGCGCTGGTCGCCGGCGTGCTGAACGATCCGGAACTGCGCACGTTGTGGGAGCGCGAACTGGGCGCGATGCGCGCGCGCATCCACGAACTGCGCGGGCAGCTGGTCGACCGCCTGGCCGCGCTCGGCCATCCGGAATACGACTTCATCCGCCGCCAGACCGGCATGTTCTCGTACTCGGGCCTGGGCAAGGCCCAGGTGGAACGATTGCGCGACGAGTTCGGCATCTATGCCGTGGGCACCGGCCGCATCTGCCTGTCCGCCCTCAACCAGAGCAACCTGGACTACGTGGCCAAGGCCATCTCGGTGGTCAGCCGCGGCTGACGGGCGACGGTTTCGCCGCGGGCTTCACGCCGCGGCGAAACGGCCATGGAAGCCGAGCGGAACGGTGTAGGGCAACCAGGCCTGCGCCAGCGGGCCGGCATCGACATGGCGCGCGTCGAACACGGCGATGCCGCTGCGCTGGCGGTCCGCGTCTAGCAACGTGCCCACCAGCCAGCCCGCATCCACGCCACCACGGCCGGGGCGCGGCACGAACACATGCTCCTCCGCCAGGATGCCGGTGCCGTAGCGATGCAGCTGGCGCCGTCCTCGCGCCGGATCGAACGCGGCCACCGCATTGAAGTACGGCGTCGCCTCGTCGCCGTCGGTGGCCGGTGCGTACAGGCGCGCGCCGCGATCGCCCGGGCTGCGCGGATCGAACAACGGGAACTCGATGCCGGCGATGCCCGTGTCCTCCCAGCGGGCGCGTCCGTCGCGCAGGTCCAGGTGCAGTTCCGCCAACCTGGCACCCGATCCCGCCCGTGGCCGGCCATCGCCGTTCATCGCCCCGTGCATGGGCGAGCGCGCGGAGTCGATGTCGGCGTGGCGCACCGCGCGCACCACGATCGTGCCGTTGCGCTCGAACGCGTCGCCGAAATGGTAGATCGCCGCGAACGGCGCCTCGAACCATCGCGCCTGCCCGGGCGCATCCTTCGACACCACCGCGATCCTGCTGGGCTGGTCCGGGGTGAAACGCATCCGCTCGAAGAACGCACCGCCATGTTCGTCGAAGCGGAACGGGATCAGCACGAACACCAGGTGGCGCGCGGTCATCGCGAAGGCATGCAGATAGCCATGGCCGGGCGCGTCCAGCACCTGTGCCTCGCGCAGGTGGCCGTCAGCGCCCAGGTGCCAGACCAGCAACCCGGTGCCGCCCATCAGGCCGATCGAACCGAAGTTCCAGACGCTGCCGTCAGCATCGACCAGCGGATGCGCGGAGAACGGCATCGCCGCCAGGTCCTGCCGCCAGGTCACCGGCCCGATGGTTTCCAGGCGGTCCGGATCCAGCTCGAACGCCGAACCGGCCTCGCACAGCGCGAACAGGCGGCCGTCGAGCACCATCACCGAGGTGTTGGCGGCATTGGCGTCGTCGTTGTTGCGTACCGGCTGCGTCTCCGGAACCGTCGTGCCGGCCGCGGGGAACAGGAACCGCCCCGCCGCCTGCTCGCGCACGAATTTGGGCGTGGCAACCATGCGTGCATGATGGGTGAGCGTGCCGTCGCCGTTGAAGCGCCAGCCGTGAACCATGCCGTCGCCGTCGAACCAGTGCTCGTAGCGAAAACCGTTGCGTTCGGTCCAGGCCGGGCCGTTGCGGTACAAGGTGCCGGCGAAGCCGGCCGGCAACCGCCCCTGCACCGGCACCGTGGCCGGACCCAGCGTCTCGCTGGCCACGCTGCGCCAGCCGGCCAGCCACGGATACTCGCGCAGGCCGGCCGCAAAGCGCGCCGGATCCCCGGCCAGCGCCGGGAAGCCTCGCATCGCGGCGGTGCCGGCGACGGCACCGGCGAACAGGTTGCGCAGGAAGCGGCGACGGTCCATGCGTGGCTCCGGTCCGCTCAGCGCAGCGAGATGCCGATCGTCGCACCTGCCTGCGGCAGGGTGAAGCGCGCCTCCTCGAAGGTCGGCTTGCGCATCACGTTCGGGTTGTTGCTGAAGCCGTAGCCTTCCACCGGCATCCCGATCATGTTGCTGTCGAGCTTGCCGTTGCCGTTCTCGTCATGCATGACCATCACCGCGTAGTCGCCCGGCGGCAGGTCCTTGAACTCGAAGCGCGCGCGGGTTCCGGTCGGCGCGGCGGACTGCCCGCGTACCGGCCTGGCCTTGCCATTCCAGGCATCGGCGGAATCGACCACCGACACCATTAGCTGGCCGGTAGCGACGCGGACATCGTCGAGTTCGATGGCCAGGTCGGCGGCAGCGGCGGCGGGTGACAACACGGCGAAGCACAGGGAAACGAGAACGGTCGTGGTGCGCATGGCGATCCTCCTGGCGGGTTGGGCCCAGTCTCCACACCGCCATGCCCGCCCGGCAGGGCCAGCCGTCACCCGTTGCGGGTGCCGGAAGTCACCTTCGCCACCCTGGGCGTTGCCAACCTGCGCCACCCGGCACAGCATGGCGCGATGCGCCGGATGCCCGAGTTCCTCAAGACCCTGCTCCAGCCCCTGCCCCTGGCCGGGCTGCTGACCATCCTTACCGTCGGCTACTCGCTGCGTTTCGTGGAGGCGTCGCACCGGCCCGCGGCGCTGATGCTGCTGGGCGTATTCCTGCTGCTGTTCGTGGCGTTGCAGCTGGTGCCGGACAGGCGACGCCTGCCCCAGCAACTGATCCTGCTGGCGATGCCGCCGGTGATCCTGGCCCTGCACGGCCTGTCCCTGCGCGTGGGCGCTTCGCCCGTGCTGCTGGTGATCTGGGCGGCGTGCGCGTTCGCGGTCTGGACCCCGCGCACGGCCGCCCTGGCGGTGCTGCTGGTCAACGCCGCCTATTACGTGGGACTGCGCCGGACCGGGATCGACTCGCCGCTGCCCATGGTCGTGATCAACATGGGCTTCCAGGCGCTGGCCGGCATCTGCATCTACTACGCGCGTTCGGCCGAGGGCGCGCGCGACGAACTGGCCCGGGTCAACGCCGGCCTGCTCGCCACCCGCGCGCTGCTGGCCGACAGCACGCGCGATGCCGAGCGCCTGCGCATGGCCCGGGAACTGCACGACGTGGCCGGGCACAAGCTCACCGCCATGCGCCTGAACCTGCGCGAGCTGTCCGCGGACCCCGCGCTGGCCGGGCACGAAGGCATCGCGCTGGCCGAACGCCTGTCCGGCGAACTGCTCAGCGACATCCGCCGGGTGGTGCAGTCGCTGCGCGACGAACGCGGCCTGGACCTGGCCACCGCGCTGCATGCGCTCGCCGCCCCCTTCCCACGCCCGGCGCTGCAACTCACAATCGCACCCGGAGTCCGGGTCGCCGATCCGGCCGTGGCCGAAACCGTGCTCAGGCTGGCGCAGGAAGCGCTGACCAACGCGGCACGGCACGCCGGTGCCGGACAGGTGTGGCTGCGGATCGACAGCGAGGAACAACGGTTGCACATCGACATCCATGACGACGGCCAGTGCGGCTCCCTGCTGCGCGAAGGCAACGGCATCGCCGGCATGCGCGAACGGTTGGCGGCGCTGGACGGCACCCTCGTGGTCGGCCGCACCCCGCAGGGTGGCTTGCGCCTGCAGGCGACGCTGCCGGCATGAGCGGCGCGGGGCTGCCGTTGCGCGTCGCCCTCGCCGACGACCAGGCCCTGGTCCGCGCCGGCCTGCGTGCCCTGCTGGAACGACTCGGCATCGTGGTCGCGTTCGAGGCCGAGGACGGCCAGGACCTGCTCGACGCCCTGCAGCTGCAGCCGGTGGACGTGATCCTCAGCGACATCCGCATGCCCGGCGTGGACGGCATTGCCGCATTGCGCGAACTGCGCGCCATCGGCGACCGCACCCCGGTGCTGCTGCTCACCACCTTCGACGACAGCGACCTGCCGCTGCAAGCCAGCGAGGCCGGTGCGCAGGGCTTCCTGCTCAAGGACGCGGCGCCCGAGGACCTGCATGAAGCGGTCCTGCGCGTGGCCGCCGGCGAGACCCTGCTGGCCCCGGTCAGCACCGACCCGGTGCGCGCACGCTACCGCTTCCACGACGAGGCCCCACCGCACGACAACTTCGGCGAGCGCGAAGTGGCGATCCTGCGCCTGCTTGCCGGCGGCTACTCGAACAAGGAGATCGCCCGCAGCCTGTTCCTGGCCGAAGGCACGGTGAAAAACTACGTCTCCACCATCCTCGACAAGCTCGGCACCCGGGACCGTACCCGCGCGGTGCTGAAGGCGATCACGCTGCGGATCATCTGAGGCCGCCCCCCATGAATGCCACGATCCGCAACTTCATTGCCCGCAACTCGGTCTTTGCATGGATCGCGCTCGGCACCGGCCTGGTGCTGCTGGTTCCCCTCGTCGCCATGCGGTTCACCGATGCAGTGGCCTGGAGCGCCATGGATTTCGTCGTCATGGGCGCGCTCCTGGCGGGAATGGCCAGCCTGTTCGTGCTGGTGGCGAGGAAAGTGCCAGGCCGACTCCTGCTGCCGATCGGGGGACTGTTCCTGCTCGGCTTCCTGTATCTCTGGGCGGAGTTGGCGGTCGGCATTTTTACCGGCCTGGGGAGCTAGGAGCTCCCTTCACTTCACTGAACAGATCTGCTGCGCCAGGACGTCATGCCGATCCTTGTCCTGTCCCCGGCATCGGCCGCGTTATTCCCTAAGTCACATCCGAATGAAGCGCGCCGCCTGATGCGGTGCGCCCGCGGGGGAAGCGTCATGCCGTATCCGTTCGACCCATCCAGTCTGTCCGGCGATGCCCGCCATCGCCCCCCAGCGGCGTGTCGAAGGCACTGACGGCTGCACGGCGACGCTTGCCGACGCCTCTCTCCACCCACCCAATCCGACCGACCACTGTCATGGAGCGATGGCAGGCTGCAGCGACGACGGTCGCCCATGGGCGACCGTCCGGGGAACGTCTCCCGCAGCCCGGCAAATCAGAACGATGGAGCAGGGAACGATGGCGGCAGTTCCGGAAATCAGACCGCGTTGCATGATCTGGCTGGGCAGGCCCTCGCCGCAGGAACGCGAGGTGCTCGCGGCCGCGGGCTGGGACCTGCGGGTGATCGACGACGCCCATGGCGCGCGCATCGGCCTGCGTGGCGGCGATCGCGTCGCCGCACTGCTCGACCTGCGCCATGGCGACGCGGAGTGGGCCGCCTCGATGCAGGCACTGCTGTCGCCGCACTCGGATCTCCCGCTCGTCGCCCTGGATTGGCAGGATGCCGTCCCCGCCCCGGATTGCCTGCTGCACCTGCACCCGCCGCTGGACCTGGCCCAGATCCAGCGCCTGGCCCGGATCGTGGATGGCGAGCCGCACGCAACCGGCCAGGCCGGTACCGAGTGCCTGGTCGGCGGCAGCCCGGCCATGCTCGGCGTACATGCCAGCGTGCACAAGTTCGCCCCGGTCGAGCTGCCGGTGCTGGTCACCGGCGAGACCGGCACCGGCAAGGAACTGGCCGCACGCGCGCTGCACGATATGTCGACCCGCCATGGCCGGCCCTTCGTCGCGGTCAACTGCGGCGCGCTTCCGGCCAGCCTGGTGCAGTCGGAGCTGTTCGGCCATGAGAAAGGCGCCTTCACCGGCGCGATCGCACGGCGCATCGGCCTGTTCGAAGCCGCCGACGGCGGCACCATCTTCCTCGACGAGATCGGCGACCTGCCACTGGATGCGCAAACCAACCTGCTGCGGGTCCTGCAGGAGGGCAGTCTGGAGCGGGTGGGCAGCCATCATCCGATCCGGATCGACGTGCGGGTGATCGCCGCCACCCATGTCGACCTCGAGGACGCGGTGGCACAGGGACGCTTCCGCGAAGACCTGTTCTACCGGCTGGACGTCCTGCGCCTGCACATGCCGCCGCTGCGCGAGCGCTGCGACGACGTGGAGACTCTGGCCCGGCACTTCCTGGCCTTGTTCCGCGAGCAGCATCGGGTGCGTGCGCGCGGCTTCGACGCCACGGCACGGCGGGCGTTGCGGATCCATCCATGGCCGGGCAACGTGCGCGAACTCATGAACCGCGTGCGCCGTGCCGCCGTGGTGTGCGAAGCCGACCTGATCGATGCCGCCGCGCTGCAACTGCACGAAGCCGTGCATCCCTGTACCGGCACGGAAGGCGCCGACGGCCTGGACCATGTGCGCGTCAACGCCGAGCGCGAAGCGGTGCTGGCAACCTTGCGCGAGTCAGGATTCAACGTGAGCGAATGCGCGCGCCGGCTGCGCGTGTCTCGGGTTACCGTCTACCGGCTGTGCAAGAAGCACCGGCTGGAACTGGAATCGTTGCGGGTGTAGCGACGCCGGCATCCGGCTCCGGTATCCGGCCGGAGCCGGACGCCTGCCCGCGCTACAGGCTGTAGGGGATCTTGAAGCCGAGGCTGAAGTCCGGTGCGTCCGGGGTCAGGCCGATGCCAAGCAGGCCGACCATGGTCGCGTGCCGGCTCATCGCATAGGTCACGCCCAGGTTGAACATCGCCGCATTGGCGTCGCTGCCGATCACCTTGAGCCACGGCTGACCTTCGGTACGGGTCCGCGCGCGTGCGCTGAGCCGGTTGCTCAGCGACATGCTGAAGCTGGTCCGCTCGTTGAAGGCGAAGGCTACGCCCGCGCCGTAGTAGAACGATTGGCCGAGCCTGACGTCTCCGGGATTGACGGTGTCCGGATTGCTGTCGATGTCATCGAAGCTGGCCCTGAACGAATAGGTGTAGCCGATGTTGCCGAACAGGATCGCCGGGTCGCTGGTCTTGACCGCCGACACGCCGATGCTGGCCTGCCAGGCGCCGTTGCCGGTGGGCTGTTGTTCGGGCACGGCGAAGCGGATGAAGTCGTCGTCGTCGCGCTCCAGAACCCGCCATGGAATGCCATAGGGCTCGCGCCCGGTAGGCATGGTCAGGCCGAAGTTGAGCACCGTTTCCGGGCGCGCGCCGCGTTCGCCCAGCAGCCGGTAGTTGAGGCTGGCCACGGCGTCGCCGATGCCGTTGCCGGTGGTCTGCTCCTGCGCGATCGCCGCCGCCGCGCCGCCGGCGCCACCCTTCTGGTAGACGGTCTTGCGCGCGATGTAGGGTACATCCAGGTTCAAGGTCAGGTTCGGGCTCACGCCCCAGCGTGCGGCCAGGTTGTAGGTGAGCGTGTCCGATTCGACGTTCTCGATGGCGATGTTGCCCAGGAATATCGCGTCAAGGGCGAGGAAGCCGTTGAGGGTGAGCTGCTTGCGGTCGTAGCGGTTGTAGGTGAGGCCGTTCTCGATCACCAGCTTCTGGTCGAACAGCGCGCGCGCCTGCTGCTTCACGTCGGCCACGCTGCGCGACATCGCTTCGCTCTTGGCCTTTTCCGCCTCGGCGGCGGTGCTGGCGTAGCCATCCGGCGATGGCGGCGGCGCAGCCGCCTGGCCGGGTCCGGGAGCAGGAGCGGGCGGCGCGGCGGCCACGGGGGCGGCCGTGGCCGGAACCTTGCCCGCCAGCCGTGCCTGCAGCGCCTGCACCTGCATGTCCAGCTCGCGCAGGCGCCGCACTTCCTGGGCGTAAGAGGCCTTGAGCGCGGCCAATTCCTGGCTGAGCTGCAGCAGTTCGGCCTCGTCGCCGGCGTCCTGCGCGAACGCGGCCGGCGCCAGCATCGACGTTCCGGCGCCCAGCGCGGCGAGGATGGCCAGGCGCAGGCCAGGGGCCGCGGCGGTCTGATGGTTCCTGATCATGTGCTTTCCCCCACCGGCCCATGCCGGTCCCGTTCAATAGCGAATCCCGATCCCGCGGCTGAGCGCGATCGCCTGGGCCACGTTCTGGCCCAGCGACGCGCGCGCCGCCGAGGGGCTGCGCACCAGGTCCAGCTCCATCCAGTTGCTGGCCTGGTGGCCATCGGCGGCCAGGCGGATGCTCTGGCCCATGCCGCTGCTGCCGATCCACTGCTCGACCGCACCTTGCCCATCGATCTGCAGCAACACGCGCGCTGCGTTGTCCTGCAGCGAGGCGACCGCACTCATGCCCTGCGCCTGCGCGGCGGCGGACAGTTCCATGGTTCCCGCGGACGGGCCTGCCGGCGAGCCTGGCCGTTCGCCTTGCTCGCGCACGGTGATGCTTGCGACATTGCTGGCGCGATTGCCGTCGCCGGCGACCTGCACGCTCTGGACCATGCCGTTGACGTTGGCCAGACCGGCATGGTCGATGCTCCGCTCGCCGGACGGCGGCGGTGGTGGCGCGCCGGCGGCAGTGATGCTCACGTGGGGCTGGAAGGTGACCTTGGGCTTGTCGGGCTGGCTCACGTCGATGCCCAGGGTGACCCGGCTCTGCATGGTCTGTCCGGCCTGGTTTTGCCAGGTGGACACCATGGTCACGCCGAACCAGGCCACCGTGTTCTGGTCCACTGTGTAGCGACCGCGCATGTCGCCCAGTTCCTCGTCGCTCAGTTCGCTCAGCCCGCTGCCGGGCGACTGCGGCCCCTGGTCGGGCGGTTGCTGCGCCCAGGCCGGCAGTGCCGCCGGCGCGGTGACCAGGCCCATGGCGATGCACAGCTTGCGTCGGACGTTCATGGTCCGCTCCTCTCAGAACAGGTCGGCATGGCTGAAGCCGAAATCCAGCAGCTCGGCGTCGGTGATCGGGCCTTGCCGTGCGTACAGCGCCCGCGCGCTGGGTCGGGTGGTCGGCTGCAGCAGCACGGTGTTTCGGTCGAAGTCGCTACCGATGACGACGAATACCGCCCGCGACGGCCACGCTTCGAGGAATTCCGGCAACGGCACTACCCGGTTGCCCAGGATCGGGTCGCCGATCTCGACCAGGTCTCCGCGTACTTGCTTGAGCACGACGAAGTGGCGGAACCCATTGACGTCCATCAGCACCAGGCTGGGCACGCGCAACGAGCGCAGCCTGGCCTCGTCGACCCGGTAACCGCGCCCACGCATGCCCATGGATTCGACGTAGCGCTTGATGTCCAGCAGCGAGAATCCGCGCTCCTTGACCACCTCGGCATCGGCGATCGAGAGCATGCCCTCGATCACGGTGCCCTCGTCGGCATCCAGGCGGTAGGCATACCGCAGGATCGTGGCCAACGAGGCCGCCCCGCAGCTGTAATCGGTCTGCTGCCGGACCAGGTTGGCATAGCGGCCCTCGCGCATGCTCTGCACCGGTGCGGTGTAGAGCGCGCCGTTGGGCAGCACCCCGGAGAAGGCCACGTCGGCGGCGCTGACGCCGGCCACCGGGAGGATGGGCAGCAGCAGCACCGAGAAAATCCAGGCCAGCTTCCAATGCGACAATCGCGACATGGCGGCGATTCCTGTTGCGGTTCCGGTTCCGGGCATTACGGGAAAAGATCCGCCGTCCGGCCAAGCCGGCATGGAGTGGAAGCCCCGTCCCGCGGGGGAGGCGGGACGGGGCATTCCGTGATTTCCCGGCCACGGCGGATGGCCGGGAGTCACTCCTTGCGCACCCCTGCGCGGGGTGCCGGGTTCACCATCAACCGCCCTCGCCACCGCCATTGGACGGCGGCGGCGCCGCGGACGGCTGGGCCACGGCCATCGCCAGGCTGTTGGCCTGCTGGTTGCCGGTGCCGGCCGACACGTTCACGCCGATGTTGCCGGAAGCGCGGGCAAAGGCACTGCCGGACAGCGTGGCGCTGTTGCGGGCGTCGGCGACCACCACGGTGGTCGGGATCTCCAGGGTGCCGCTCAGGCTGGCTTCCAGGTCGGCGTACCCAAGTTCGCTGAAGGACAGATCGCCTTCCTCGCTACCCGCGTAGTCGCCTTTCTCGTCGGTGTCGAAGGCGATGCCGCCCACGCCGTCCTTGTACGGGTTCCCGACCGCGTTCTGGATTTCGTTGTCCATGTCCAGATGGCCCGTGCTGCCGCCACTGGGGTGATTGAGCTGGCCGTCCCAGGTGTCGAGGTAGAAGTTGTCCTGCTGGTAGGCGTTGCCACGGCCAGCGTAGCTGCCCTCGGCCGTACCCGTGTACCCACCGGAGCCGCGGGCGGAAGTCTCGCCCTGGACGGTGCCGGACAAGCTGATCTCGACGGTTTCCGAACCTTCGCGCAGGAGCGGCGCATTGAGGGTCATGTTGCCGCCGGACACCTGGTTCGAGCTGACGCTGGCCTGGGCATAGGCGCTGGTGGCGACCGAAGCGGCCAGCGCGTTCTTCTGCGCGTTGTTGTTGCCGGAGGTCACGTTGACCCCGATGTTGCCGGCGGCATCGGAGAATGCGTTGCCGGACACCGCTGCGCTGTTGGTCACGCCCAGGTTCATCGTCTGGTTGCTCACGCCAGCCTGGTTGACGAAGATCTCGGCGTCAGCCAGGCCGAAGGCGAAGCTGGCGTCTGCAGCCGACAGCGCGGCCGCGTTGTCCTGCACGTTGTTGTCGCCGGCGGCGACGTTGAACTGCAGGTTGCCGGAAGCCTTGGTGCCGGTGTCGTCGCCGATGGCGGCTTCGTTTTCGAGCTGCTGGTTGTCGCCCAGGTTGTTGCCCACGGACTGGCGGTTGTCGATCACCGCGATGGCGGCCGAATCCAGCTTGATGTCGCCGCTGACGGTCGGGCTGCCGCTGAAGGCGATGTCCGAGCTGAGCGAGAGGCTCTTCTTCAGGCTGACCGCCATCTCGTGCGAATCGATGTCGCGATCGACGTTGACCCGCTCGTCATAGCTGACGAAGGTCTCGTCGATCGTGGTCGACCAATCGAAGTTGTCGGTATAGTTGGTCGTGGAGTTGTACAGCGTGTTCATTTCCTCGTTGATGGTCGTGTACCACTCGAAGGAATCGACGCGGTTGACTTCCTCGTTGACCAGGGAGTTGTATTCCTCGTTGATCTTGGTGTTCCAGTCGAACGTGTCGGAATAGTTGACCGTGGTGTTGGTGACGTTGGTCTCGTAGTTCCGGGTGTCGTCGATGGTGACATCCTCGTCATAGACGATGATGGTTTCGGATGACGCAGGCGGCGAGGGTTCGTCGGCTTGCGCGGCGGCAGCGGCACTGATGGCCACGGCGAGCACGGTCCACTTCAGGTTGCTTTTCATGGTGTCCTCTCTCTCTTGCTCCGGGTTGGGTGGATTTACCGCCTCACGGGCCCGGCGCGATCGACAACGTCAGGACGTTGCCGGTCTCGTTGGCCGATCCCGCGATCTGGTTGAGCTGCAGCACGCCCTCGAACCCGCGCAGCGCAGTGGCCTCCACGGCCACGTTGCGGCTGGCGGTCCTCCCCGCCGGGCCGGGGACGGATTGCCGCTCCGCCGACGCGGAAACGCTGGACGACAGCAGGTTGTCCGGCGTTTCGCGTATGCCTTGTTGGGCCAGCGCCAGCGACACCGCGTTGAATTCCGCGTTGCCGCTGCCGCTGGCCTGGTTGATCGATACCAGACCGCCGGCGCCGGCCAGCGCCGAGCCGCCAATGCTGGCGCTGGCATGGGTGGGCGCGTCGTACAGGTCGTCGCGGCTGCGCTGGCGCGCGTCCGCCTGGGCCCGGGCGCTGGAGCCGACCGCGATCGCGCGCAGGTTGGCCTGCCGATTGAAGTCGCCGGCCGTCATGTTCACCGCGATCGCGCCGCGGCTCCCGGACAGGGCATCGCCATCGATCCGGGTCTGCGCCAGGTAGCCGAGCATCTCGGCGTATCCATCCCCGGCCCGCGCAGCGCCGGCGGCAACCAATGCCGCCACGGCCAGCAGCACCGCCTGGAACCGGAGACGCAACCGCGGAAGACTGGCGGCCATCATGGTCACGGGCCCGTGCCCTGCTGCCCGCCCAGCGGGAATTGCGACAGTGCGCCGGTCACGGTGGGGGCGATCGAACGGGTTGCCCCGCCCAGCGCGCCGGTGACACCGCCGATCCCGCGGGCGATGCCATCGCCGGAAACGACGCCGTTCGTGCCGGCGATCCCGCCGATCGAACCCTGCAGCGCACGGCCGACCATCCGCTCGGGCAGCGAGGCCTGCACGCCACCGGCTGCGTCCAGGCGGCCGGAGGACATCGCCGCGATGTCCTCGTCCGACATCTCGCCGGTGCCCAGGCTGCCGTTGATCTCCCGGTTCGGTGTCGGATCGACGATCAGGGCGATGCCCGGCGGGGCGGGACGGTAGGCCGGGCGCGCGCTGACGTCGCGCAGCAGCACCATTTCTCCCTTCTCCGGATGCACGCCCACGTGCGCGTCGGCGGCACGGACCTGCTGCAACGGCGAGCCCGCCAGGCACAGGACAACGATCGCAACCGGCAACGTTCGCATGATGGGTACTCCCGCAAGAGACGGCGGGAACACAAGCGCACGACCCGTGCCAACCCACCTCTCCCTTGTGGATCAATGGCTTGCCGCATGTTCCGGTGCCGTGCCAGCCAGCCGGGTGTAGCAGCGGCGTATCGGGCGGCTGCGACGGCCGCGGCGGAAAGCCGCGTGGCTGCTGGGCTTGCCGATGCTGTTTCGCCGCTGATACAGCGGGACCGGGGGTTTACACCCTCAGAACAGCTGGCCTTGCGGCGATTGCTCGGGCGGTACGGCAAAACGCCCGCAATCCAGCGGCGGCGGGCGCACGCCGTGGTAGCCGAAACGGCGCCGGGCCAGTGCGAAGCGCTGCGCGAGCAGGTCGGCATAGCGCCCCTGGCCGCGCATGCGCGTGCCGAACTCCGCGACATAGTCGCGGCCGCCGCGCATCTGCCTGATCGCGGCCATTACCCGCGCGGCGCGATCGGGGACGTGTGCCTGCAGCCAGTCGCCGAACAGGGGCGCCACCTCGTGCGGCAGGCGCAGCAACACATAGCCGGCACTGGCCGCACCGGCGCCACGCGCCGCTTCCAGTACCGCTTCCAGCTCGTGGTCGTTCACCCAGGGAATCGCCGGCGCGAACATCACCCCCACCGGTACCCCCGCCGCGTGCAAGCGCTGCATCGCGCGCAGGCGCGCATGTGGCGCCGCCGCGCGCGGCTCCAGCCTGGCGGCCAGATGCGGGTCGAGCGTGGTCACCGAGAAGTGCACCTGCACCAGGCGCTGTTCCGCCAGCGGCTGCAGCAGGTCGAGATCGCGTTCGACCAGCGCGTTCTTGGTGATCAGGGTGAACGGGTGGCGGAATTCGAGCATCACCTCGATCAAGTGCCGGGTCAGCCGCAGCCTGCGTTCGGCCGGCTGGTAGGCGTCGGTGTTGATCCCCAGCGCGATCGGGCTCGGCCGGTAGCCCCGCCGCGAGAATTCGCGACGCAACAAGTCCGGGGCGTTGATCTTGGCGAAGATCTTGGTCTCGAAGTCCAGCCCGGGCGACAGGTTGAGGTAGGCGTGGGTGGGCCGGGCAAAACAGTACGAACAGCCATGCTCGCATCCGCGATAGGGGTTCACCGACTGCGAGAACCCGACATCGGGCGAATCGTTGCGGCTGATGATGCTGCGCGCCACTTCCTCGCGTACCTCGGTGCGCGGGCGCAGCGGGTCGGGTCCGGATGCCTCGCCGGCCGGCGCATCCCAGCCGTCATCGACCGCTTCGGTCGTGGCGACTTCGAAACGGCCAGGCAGGTAGTGCCGCGAGCCGCGGCCCTTGATCGTCTCGGTCATCGTCGCAGCCTACGCCTGCGGCGTCTCGCCGCACGCGACGGGCAGAGGGATGGCTTGAACCGTTCATGCACCCCTCCCTGCTGTATCCGGCGAAACTCTGCTCGCCGCCGGTCATGGGGCAGCGCGACGGGCGGGCGTTGCCGCGGACGCACGGTGGCCGCCTCCCGCTCCGGCGCGGCATGATGGCGGCGGCCGGCGGCGCGATGCCCTTCCGGCAACCACCCGGGAGGATTCGCGATGCACTGGCTCTATCTGCTGCTGGCCCTCGGCGCCCTATGGCTGGCGCTTACCACTCCCTATGGCTGGTTGCTGTTCCTGGCCTTGCTGGCGGCGCTGGCGCTGTTGGTGGCCTGGATGCGCGGCTGGTACCTGGACCGGATCGGCGGGCAGCAGCGCGACGAGTCGGCGATCATCGATCCACTGGAGCTGCGCAGGCTGCGGGAACAGGCCGAGGCGCGCAAGCGCGAGGCCGCCGCGCAGGGGCCGGACCAGGTCCCGCCCCAGGCATGAGTACCCGGCTCAGCGTCAACGTCAACAAGGTGGCAGTGCTCCGCAACTCGCGCGGCGGTGGCGAGCCGGACGTGATCGCCGCCGCGCGTGCCTGCCTGGAAGCGGGTGCCCACGGCATCACCGTGCACCCGCGCCCGGACCGCCGCCATGTGGTCGCCGAGGACCTGCCGCCGCTGGCCGCGCTCGCCGGGCGGTTCGGGGTGGAGCTCAACGTCGAAGGCAATCCGTTCGCCCCGCCCCGCGCCGGGTATCCCGGCCTGCTGGCCCTGTGCGCGCAGGTGCGACCGGCCCAGGTCACTCTGGTCCCCGACGGCGACGGCCAGCTCACCTCCGACCATGGCTTTGCCTTCGACGGCGACACCGCCGCGCTGGCCGGGCAGGTCGCCGCCTTCGCCGCACTCGGCTGCCGGGTCAGCCTGTTCGTGGATGCCGGCGTGGCCGGGCTGGAGCACGCCGCTGCGCTGGGCGCTCACCGGATCGAGATCTATACCGGGCCCTACGCCGAGGCTTTCGCCACCGGCGATGCCCGCTCGGCCCTGGCCGCTTGTGCCGACACCGCCCGGCGCGCGCAGGCGGCCGGGCTGGGCACCAACGCTGGCCACGACCTGTCGCAAGCCAACCTCGGTGCGTTCCTGGCCGCAGTCCCCGGGGTGCAGGAAGTGTCGATCGGCCACGCCCTGATCGGCGAAGCGTTGTATGCCGGCCTCGACGCCACCGTGCGCGGCTACCTGGCTATCCTGGCTCGCCACGCCTGAGTACGTGCGGCCCTCCGGCGGGGCAAAAGGAAACGCCGCCCGGAGGCGGCGCTTCCATCGACCTGGCCCTGCGCCCGCCGCCGCTGCAGGAAGCGGCGACCGCAAGACCGTGGCCTTACTGCTGGTTGACGAAGTTGATCTTGATCATCTGCGCGTTCTTGGCCGCGGCCAGGACGCGAGCAGTGGCCTCGTACTCCGAGTCGTTGCTGGCGTCGATGCGCAGCTCCGGCTGGTTGGTGGGATCGCGCTGGACCTCGGTCTCCATCATCTGGCGCAACGCACCCAGCGACACCGGGCTGTTGTTCCAGAACACCTGGTTGCTGGCGTCGATGCGCAAGTCGATAGGCGGCGGAGGCTCCTTCCTCACCGGCGGCGGGTTGATGACCCGCTGCGGCAGCGCCACGTCGATCGGGTAGGTCATGATCGGCGCGGTGACGATGAAGATGATCAGCAACACCAGCATCACGTCCACCAGGGGCGTGACGTTGATGTCGGCCATCGGGCCCTTGCCGGAACCGGAACTGAAAGCCATGGCTCAGGGTCCCTTTTCTTTGGTGGCGACGAAACCGACGTCGAGCATGCCCTGACCCTGTGCGATCTTGGTCACTTCGGTGATCGTGCGCATCTTGGTGGTGCGATCGCCGCGCAGGTTCAACTTGGGCTGCGGAACCTGCTGGGCGACGCTGGACAGGCGCGATTCGAGCACCTCGCGGGTGATCTCCTCGTCGTTCCAGAACAGGGAGCCATTCTCCTTCACCGAGATGGTGATGGGCATGACCTTCGGTACGTCGTCGTCCTTCGCCACGATGTCGGTCTGCGGCAGGTCGATCTTCACCTTGTGCTGCATCAGCGGCGCGGTGATGATGAAGATGATCAGCAGCACCAGCATCACGTCCACCAGGGGCGTGACGTTGATGTCGGCCATCGGGCCGCCGCTGTTGTCCGAACTGAAGGCCATGCGGGCTCTCCGTAGTTTCTTCTAGTCGACGCTTCGGAACCGGCTCAGCGCACGCGCGAGCCGGTGGCGAAGAAGTCGTGCAGATCGTGGGCGAACGAATCGAACTTGGCGATCGTGGCGCTGTTGATCTTGCTGAAGAAGTTGTAGGCGAACACCGCCGGGATCGCGACGAACAGGCCGATTGCGGTCATGATCAGCGCCTCGCCCACCGGGCCGGCGACGGCGTCGATCGAGGCCGAGCCGGTCGCACCGATCTTGATCAGCGCGCCGTAGATGCCCCACACGGTGCCCAGCAGGCCCACGAACGGCGCGGTTGCGCCGACGGTCGCCAGCAGGATCATGCCGGACTGCAACCTGCTGCTCTCGCGGGTCACGGCCTGGCGCAGGGCGCGGTCGACGAACTCGGAGCGGGACAGGGCTTCGCCCAGGCCTGCGCCCGCGCCTTCGGCGCGCTGGTGGTGGGCGGCGGCCTGGGCCGCGTCCAGGGCGATCTTGGAGAACGGCTCGCTGCGCGGCTGCTCTTCCATGGCGCGGATGGCCTCCTGGGCGTTCGGAGCCTCCCAGAACGCATTGACCACGCGGTCCGCGTAGGACTTCAGCCGGGTGTTCTTGATGGCGTTGAAGATCGTCCAGTACCAGGACGCGGCCGACATCAGAACAAGGGTGAGGAGCACGATCCAGGAGACGGCGTACTCGCCCGGCTTGGAGATCATCTCGCTCAGCAGGTGGTCGAAGCCCATCTGCGTCAGGGCGGAGGCATTGCCACCCCCGGCAGCGGTTGCGATGAAGAGTTCCTGCAGCATGTCGCTTACCTTTTGTTTGTTTGGTTGAGAAAGAAGGCGGAAACGCTAGGCCCGGTTCCCGCTGGGGAAACGAACGGACATCAACCCAGGGTGAAGTTCACCGGGACCCGAACGCGACCGGCCGCCTTCTGGCCGTTCACGATGGACGGATTGAAACGCCACTTGCGCGCGGCTTCCATGGCGGCACGATCCAGGTCGCGGTTGCGGCTGGACCTCTCGACCGACACGTTGGTCACGTTGCCGTTGGCGTCGACATCGATCACGAGAATGACCTCGCCTTCGATGCCGGAGCGGGCGGCTGCCGGCGGATAGCGCGGCGGATTCATGTTCTTGGACGAAATGTCGACGCTGGCGCCGATGTCGGCGACCGGGGCCGGCGGCGCGGGCGGCGCCGGCGGCTGGAACACGTCGGTCGGGCGCGGATCGGCCACGTCGATCGGCGGGGCTTCCGGCGGCGGCGGCACCGTCGAAGGCTTCGGCGGCGACAGCTCCTTGATCGGCGGCGGCGGCTTGTCCTGCGGCGGCGGCGGCGGCGGCGGGGGCGGCGGCGGCGGCGGGGCATCGACCAGGGTGACCAGGATATTGCGCTCCTGTTCCACGTCGGCCTTCGGCGCAACGGCCGGGATCAGCAGCAACATCAGCGCAGCCAGATGCAGCGCGATGACGAACGCAATGCCGATGATGCGCGGCCAGCTCAGCCCGCTTTCCTCGGACTCTTCGTAATGCCTGTTTACGATCAGTTGTTCTGCCATGCGCCTAGCGACTCGGGTATGGGGGTCGGACCGACAGCTGTTGCCGCCGCCCGGCCCGGTTTCTCGTGGTGGCACCGCACGAACCGTCAAGCTTATACCAATCCCGCGAACCTTTGCCTAGCTCGCGGCGCTTTTCGGCCACATTACTTCAAGTTGATGATTTTCCGTGCATCCTCGGGCTTCTTCACACCCTTGTCCAAGGCCTTCTGGGCGGCCTGCTTGGCCTCGGCAACGCGATCTTCCTGCCAGAGCGCCCGGGCGAGGTTGAGGTAGGTCTCGCCATCCTTGGACAGCGGCGCGGCCTTCTGCCAGTTGTCGATCGCCTGTGCCATCTGGTCGCTATAGTAATAGGACTGGGCCAGGGCCAGGTACGTCTGATAGTCCGGCTTGAGCACGCCCTTCTGCAGGCCCTCGGTGATCACCGAGATGACGTCCTTCTCGTGGCCGTCCATGTTGGCGTAGGTGATGTACAGCTGGCGGTATTCGCGTTCGTCGGTCAGCTGGCCGGCGGCACGCAGCTTTTCCATCACCGCGGCGGCCTTGTCCATCTGGTCGGCCTGGGCATAGACCGTGGCCAGGTTGGTCTGGGCCTTCTTGTCCCCCGGGTTCTTGGCCGCCAGCTTCTCGGCGAGGGCGACCGCCTCGGTGTTCTGCTCGGCTTCGGCATAGGCCGCCATCAGCAGCTGCACCCAGTTGTCCTTCGGCTCCGGGGAGGAGTCGATGGCTTGCTTGAGCGGACCGATCGCTTCCTTGAAGCGTTCCAGCTGGTACAGGGCCTGGCCCTTGATCACCAGATCCTCGGGCCGGACCGACTTGGTCTCGGCCAGGTAACGGTCCAGGGTGGCCAGGCCGGGCTCGAGCTCGTCGTCGGCCAGCTGCAGCTGGGCCAGCATCAGCATCGACTGGTAGTGGCCATTGTTGTCCAGGCCGCCGAACTGGAGCACCTGCTGCAGGTAACCCTTGGCCGCGGCGGTGTCTTCCTGGTTGTACGCGGCCTGCGCGGCGAGCTGCGCGGCCAGCGACTTGTCGTATTCGTTGGCTTCCTCCAGGCCGAGGAGTTCCTGGGCCAGGGTGAGGGTCTGGGCGAAGTCGTCCTTGTTGTAGACGTCGATCAGCTTCTGCAGCTTCTTGCCGGCCTTGGCCGAAGCCTTGACGGTCGGCTGCTCGCGGGTGGCGTCCGGGTACAGGACCTGGGCCTTCTCGGACTTCTTGCTGCTGGACGACTGCTTTGCACCGCGCGACTGCGCCGAGGCGTCGGCCACCACCACGCCACCGAGGGCGGCGGCGATGAAGAACGACAGGAGGGCTTGCTTGCTGCGGAAGTTCATTGGATCACCTCGTACGGGCCACCGCGCTTCGGGGCGGTGGCGATAACCAGAGCGGAAACGCTAACAGAACGGGAACGCTTACGGAATGCCGTCCCGAACGCCTCTTCGGCGAGACTCAGGGGCCGCACCGGGGCGAACGGCCGGACTTGCGCGCCTCCTGGAATACCGGCTGCAGGGAAGGCGCCCTCGCTTCCAGCGCCCGGATCCGGTTCTGCGGATCGGGATGGGTGGACAGCCATTCGGGCGAACGCCCGCCGGAAGCTTCGAGCATGTTGCGCCACAGGCCCACGGCCTGGGCCGGATCGAATCCGGCCTGGGCCATCAGCCGCTGGCCGATCTCGTCGGACTCGGTTTCCTGGGTGCGCGAGAACGGCAGCAGCAGGCCCAGCTGCGCCGCCGCGCCGCCTCCTTGGGTGACCAGGTCGCTGCCGCTCTGGCCATAGCGCGCGCCGGCCACCGCACCAAGCACCGCCAGGCCGGTGGAAGTGGCCGCCTGGCGCGAGACCCGTTCGTTGGTGTGGCGCGCGTAGACATGGCCGATCTCGTGGCCGATCACCGCCGCCAGCTGGTCCTGGTTCTTGGCCACCTTGAACATGCCGGTGTTCACCCCGACCTTGCCGCCGGGCAAGGCGAAGGCGTTGGGCGAGTCGTCGACGAACACCGCCGTCTCCCAGCGCCGGTCGCGCCATTCCGCGGGCAGTTGCTGGATGAGCGCATCCACTACGCACTGCACGTAGGCGTTCTGCTGGCCGCCGGAGACGGTCTTCTGCTTGGCCTTCATCTCGGTGAAGGCCTGCGCGCCCATCTGCTCGAGCTGGCCGTCCGAGTACATCAGGTACTGGCTGCGCCCGGTCGGCGACGTCGTGGTCGCGCACCCGGCCAGGACCAGGGCCACCCCCAACGCCAGCACCCATGCTGTCGGCTTGCCTTGCATGTGCGATCCGTCCTCCCCCGTCCGATGCGCCGGGGACAGTGTCCGCGCAGCCGTCTTAACTTTTCGTCAAGCGCCGATGCCTACGCGAGGCCGTGCAGCGCCAGGGCCAGGCCATTGTTCAGGGCATGGGCGAGGATCGGCGCCCATAGCGTGCCGGTGCGCCAGTACAGCCAGGCGAAGGCGGCGCCCATGCCGGCATAGACAGTAAGCAACACCAGCACGGCGCCCGGGGGGTTGTCGCTCAGGCCCGGCACCTCGTGGAACAGCGCGAAAGCCAGGCTGCTCAGGACCAGGCCCAGCCAGGGTCGGCCGGCGCGCAGAAAGCGGCCGAACAGCACCCGCCGGAACAGCAGTTCCTCGTACATCGGGGCCAGCACCACCGCGAACAGGACCAGGAACAGCGGCCAGCGCTCGGATGCCTCGAGGATCATGGCTTCATTGCTGGGTGCCGGTTCGATGCCGCCCTGGCGCATCAGCCAGGCCAGGGCGGTGTTGCCGACGAACACGGCCACGCCCACCAGCACGGCCCATCCCAGGGTCGAACGCCGGCGCAAGAACTGGTACGACATCGCCCGCTCCGCGGCGGTGGCCGGCTGGCGCAGGAAATACAGCACCAGCGCCGCGGCCGACATGCCGGCGATCACCATCAGCATTTGCGCCAGCACGCTGGGGTCGCCGATCGCCCTGGCGATCGCCTCGGCGTCGGCCTTGCCGCCTTGCCCGGAGGCCGCCACCTGCACCCCGCGCCACACGCCCCAGACGATGGCCGCGGCCACGCTCGCCACCATCAGGGTCGCCACGGCCACCAGGATGTCGATCGAGAACGCCCCGACCAGCGCGCGGGTGGTGCGCGGCGCAGGTCGCGCCGGTACCGCCGTTCCAGGGGCCGGCACGGCCGCCGGCGGTGCCGCGGCGGGCGCGGGCTCGGCCGGCTCAGACATCCAGGTTGGCGACCTTCAGCGCGTTGTTCTCGATGAACTCGCGGCGCGGTTCGACCACGTCGCCCATCAGGGTGCTGAAGATCTGGTCGGCGGCCACCACGTCCTCGATCCGCACCCGCAGCAGGCGGCGGGAGTCCGGGTTGACCGTGGTTTCCCAGAGCTGTTCCGGATTCATTTCGCCCAGACCCTTGAAGCGCTGGATCTGGCGGCCCTTCTTGGCCTCCTCCAGCAACCAGGCCTGGGCCTGGGCAAAGCTGTCCACCGGCTGCGAACGGCCGCCGCGCACGACCTGCGCGCCGGCGCGCACCAGCCCGTGCAGCAGCGCGGCCGCATCGCGCAACGGGCGCAATTCGCCACTGTCGAAGATCGACAGCGGCAACACCTGCAGCAGTTCCTCGCCCATGTGCCGGCGGGTGACCTGGAGCGCGGCCGGGCGCGACTCGGTGGCCGGCATCAGCTTGAGCGCGTAGCGCGGGCTGCCGAGCTTGCCGCGGTTGAGGCGCGCTTCCAGTGCGTCGAGCTCGTGGCGCTCGTCCACGTTCTGGGCCAGGTGCGCGGCGTCGAGCGGGGTGAAGTCGACCAGCGCCTCCAGCAGCAGCGGATCGAAGCGGTGGCCGTTGCGGGCGATCGCCTCGCGCGCGCCGGCGTAGGCCAGCAGCAATTTCTCCAGGCCTTCGCCGCCGATCGGCGGTTCGCCGGTGGCCGGCACCAGCGAGGCATTCTCCACCGCGTTGCCGGCCAGATAGCTGTCCAGCGCCGCGTCGTCCTTGAGGTAGAGCTCGGTCTTGCCCTGCTTGATCTTGTACAGCGGCGGCAGGCCGATGTAGACGTGGCCGCGCTCGATCAGTTCGGGCATTTGCCGGTAGAAGAAGGTCAGCAGCAGGGTACGGATGTGCGAGCCGTCCACGTCCGCGTCGGTCATGATGATGATGCGGTGGTAGCGCAGCTTGTCCGGGTTGTACTCGTCCTTGCCGATGCCGGTGCCCAGCGCGGTGATCAGGGTGCCGACCTCGGCGCTGGAGAGCATGCGGTCGAAGCGCGCGCGTTCCACGTTGAGGATCTTGCCGCGCAGGGGCAGGACCGCCTGGGTCTTGCGGTTGCGGCCCTGCTTGGCCGAGCCGCCGGCCGAGTCGCCCTCGACGATGAACAGCTCCGACAGCGCCGGGTCCTTCTCCGAGCAGTCGGCAAGCTTGCCGGGCAGACCGGCGATGTCCAGCGCGCCCTTGCGCCGGGTCAGCTCGCGCGCCTTGCGCGCGGCCTCGCGGGCGCGGGCGGCGTCGACCACCTTCTCCGCGATGGCACGCGCCTCGTTCGGGTGTTCCTGGAGGAACTCCTCCAAACGTGCCCCGAACGTGTTCTCAACGGCAGGCTTCACGTCGGAACTGACCAGTTTCTCCTTGGTCTGGCTGGAGAAGCTGGGATCGGGCACCTTCACCGACAGCACGGCGATCATGCCCTCGCGCATGTCGTCGCCGGAGAGGTTGATCTTGGCCTGTTTGGCCAGCCCGTTCTGCTCGATGTAGTTGCTCAGGGTGCGGGTCAGCGCGGCGCGAAAGCCGGCCAGGTGGGTGCCGCCATCCTTCTGCGGGATGTTGTTGGTGAAGCAGAACATCGTTTCCTGGTAGGCGTCGGTCCACTGCAGCGCCACGTCCACCACGATGCCGTTGTGCTCGCCGGTCACCGAGATCACGTTCGGGTGCAGCGGGGTCTTCAGCTGCGCCAGGTGCTCCACGAAGCTGCGGATGCCGCCTTCGTACTGGAAGGTGTCCTGCCTGCCCTCGCCGCGCTCGTCGACCAGGGTGATCTTGACGCCCGAGTTGAGGAACGACAGTTCGCGCAGGCGGCGCGCCAGGATGTCGTAGTGGAACTCGGTGTCGGTGAAGATCTCCGAGGCCGGCAGGAAGCGCAGCGTGGTGCCGCGCTTGTCCGAGGGCTCCAACTGCTTGAGCGGGTACAGCGGCTCGCCCAGCGAGTATTCCTGTTGCCAGTGGAAGCCGTCGCGCCACACGTCCAGCCACAGGTGCGAGGACAGCGCGTTGACCACCGACACGCCCACGCCGTGCAGGCCGCCGGAGACCTTGTAGCTGTTGTCGTCGAACTTGCCGCCGGCGTGCAGCACGGTGAGGATCACCTCGGCCGCCGAACGGTTTTCTTCCTTGTGGGTGTCGACCGGGATGCCGCGACCGTTGTCGGACACCGCGACCGAGCCGTCCTCGAGGATGCGCACGACAATGTCGTCGGCGTGGCCGGCCAGGGCTTCGTCGACGGAGTTGTCGACCACCTCGAACACCATGTGGTGCAAGCCGGTGCCGTCGTGCACGTCGCCGATGTACATGCCGGGGCGCTTGCGGACTGCTTCCAGGCCCCGCAGGACGGTGATCTTGCTGGAATCGTAGGAGTCGTTGCCGGGGGTGTTGCTCGGGGTCTGTTCGCTCATGCCTTCGCCGCGCTCGGGGCCGGGTCGCGGCCGGTGCGGGCGCGACACCTTAGCTATAGGAATCGAGGGTCGATTATAGCAGTCCCGCCCACGTCGCTTGTGGGTGGAACCTGGCGTTTTTCGTGGGTTTTTCCTGTGCGGGAAAGCGCTTGTTGGGGGGGGCTGCGTGCGCCCCGGCGCGACGCCTGCTCCCGCTCATGTCCCCCGGATCGGGCCTGCGGCCCGACCCTCCTCCTTTACTTCGCTGCAGCAGGCATCGCACCAGGTCGCCCCATTGAACTGGCCTTTCCACCAGAAGCGGGATTCCCGACGCTTGCGGAGGACGTCGATGCAAGCCCACACCGAAGGCGGCGCTTCGACTTTGGCTTTTGCCTCAGTCCACCCAGACCCCGCGAGATCAGCTAGCGATCCGTCCGTGTTCCACGTGGAACAACCGGTAACCGGCCCCCTGTTCTTGCAAGGCCGCTGGAATCTCGGTGGCGGTGACGAACAGCTGGAGATCCGGCTGGCCGAGGAGGAAGTCCAGAGTGCGGCGCTGGTGGTCGCGGTCCAGTTCCGAGGGCAGGTCGTCCAGGGCGATGATCGGCCAATGGCCGCGTCGCCCGGCGTAATCGGCCGCCTGCGCCAGCAGCAAGGCCAGCGCGGTGAGCTTGGTCTGGCCACGGGAGAGCGCCTCCCTGCCCGGCAGGCCCGCCAACCCCACGCTCCAGTCCGCCCGGTGCGGGCCGACCCCGGTATGGCCAGCCATCCGGTCCCGGTCCCGCCCCAGCAGCAGCGCATCGGCCAGGGAAAGCTCCTGGCGCCGCCAGCCGGGGTGGAATTCCAGCCCCTGCAATTGCAAACCCGCACTGAGCCGGGAAGCGGCCGTGGCGGCCTGGGGCGCCAGGTCGGCCAGGTAGCGTTCGCGATGGGCGGTCAGCATCTCGCCGGCGTCGGCCAGCTCACGGTCCCAGGCATCGAGCTGGCGGCCCGTGCTCCCGGCCTTGAGCAGCGCATTGCGTTGCTTCAGGGCACGCGCGTACCGGCGCCACAGAGGCAGGAACTCCGGTTCCACGTGGAACAGGCCCCAATCGAGGTAGCGACGCCGGTTCTCTGCCCCACCGGCAACCAGAGCATGGCTGCCCGGCTCGAAGGTCACCACGGCCAAGGCCGCGCACAATTGGCCCAGGTGGGCCACGTCGCGCCCGTCGAGACGCCCCGTCCATTCCTGGCCGGCATGGCGCAAGCCGGCTCGACGTTGCAAGGGAATGCCTGTGGCGGCCTCCTCCCACTCGACGAACACCTCCAGCGCCGGCGTGTGTTCCCGGATCAGGCCATCCCGCACCCGGCCACGGAAGCTGCGGCCATAGGCCATCAGGTGCAGAGCTTCGAGGACCGTGGTCTTGCCGACCCCGTTTGCGCCGACAAGCAGGTTCAATCCCGGCCCCGGCGCCAGTTCGACTGCCTCGAAGCGGCGCATGTTGCACAGGGACAACCGGGTTACCCGCATCGACCGGCTCCCGGGAAACATCCCCTGGAAACAGGACGCCCGGCCGGAGCCGGGCGTCGCAGACGTTCCACGTGGAACACGAGCACCCGCTCCGGCGGTCAGAGCCGCAGCGGCATCACCACATGCCGGCATTTGCTGCTGCTGGCCTCGCGTACCAGGGCCGAGGAGTTGGCATCGCGCAGGGCCAGGACGATGTATTCGTCGCGCAGGGCGCCCAGTGCATCGAGCAGATAATTGACGTTGAAGCCGATGGCCAGGTTGTCGACCCGGGTATCGGCCTCGATTTCCTCCTGCGCCTCTTCCTGCTCGGGGTTGTGCGAACTGATCTTCAGCTGGCCCGGGGAAACCTCCACCCGCACGCCGCGATACTTCTCGTTGGACAGGATCGCCGCGCGCTGCAGGGCCGCGCGCAGGACCTCGCGGTCCAGCTTGACCTCCTTCTCGGCGCCGATCGGGATCACCGCCTCGTAGTCGGGAAAACGGCCGTCGATCAGCTTGGAAGTGAAGGTGACGTCGTCGCGCTTGACCCGGATGTGGCTCCGGCCCAATTCCAGCTCCAGCGCACGGTCGCCGCCCTCCAGCAGGCGCTGCAGTTCGGTCACGCCCTTGCGCGGGACGATGATCTGGCGCTTGGCCCCGACCGCCTGATCCAGCGGTGCCTCGCACAGGGCCAGGCGATGGCCGTCGGTGGCCACGCAACGGAGGGTCTGCTCGCGCAGGTCGAACAGCAAGCCGTTGAGGTAGTAGCGCACATCCTGCTGGGCCATGGCGAACGCGGTGCGCTCGATCAGCTCCTTCAGCCCGGCCTCCGGCACCCCGATCCGCTCGGTGGCCTCAACCTCGTCCACCGAGGGGAAATCGTTGGCTGGCAGAGTAGCCAGGGTGAAACGGCTACGCCCGGCCTGCACCGTCACCTTGTCGCCGGTCTGGCTCACCGTGACCCGGCTGCCGTCCGGCAATGCGCGCACGATCTCGAACAGCTTGCGCGCCGGGATCGTGGTCTCGCCGTCCTGCGCCTCGTCGACTGCGGCGCGGGCCACCATCTCCACTTCCAGATCGGTGCCGGTCAGCGAGAGCTGGTTGCCCTGGACCTGAACCAGGAAATTGGCCAGTACCGGCAGGGTCTGCCGCCGTTCGACCACGTTGACGACCTGGGCCAAGGGCTTGAGAAAAGCCTCGCGTTGCAGAGTGAAACGCATGGGAGTCCGTGCCTCTACGCTTTGAAGGAATGTGGAATAAATCTAAAGGCGGTGGTGCTAGGAGTCGCCCTGGATCTGTGGAAAACAGACTCAACTTATTGAATTACAACATTATTTCCCGCGGGTGAAGGCTGCGGACAAGGGTTCTTGCCGCGCTAGGACAAGCTGTGGATGGTTTCCGGCGCCCGCTTCTGTCCACGACTTGTCCCCAACCCCTCTCCGCATTGTCCCCTCGTGGATCCTCGCAGGTAGAGAATCTACCGCACCCGCTCGCTTCGCGGCTCACTCGCTCAGCTTGCGGATCAATTTGTCCCAGTCCTCGCGCAGCTTGCCGTCGGTTTCCATCAGGGTGCGGATCTGCCGGCAGGCGTGCAGCACCGTGGTGTGGTCGCGGCCGGCGAACGCGTCGCCGATCTCCGGCAAGCTGTGCTCGGTCAGTTCCTTGGTCAAGGCCATCGCCACCTGCCGTGGCCGCGCCAGCGAACGGGTGCGGCGCTTGGACAGCAGATCCTTGACCTGCAGGCCGTAGTAGTCGGCCACGGTCTTCTGGATGTTGGGGATGCCGATGGCCTGCTGCTGCGCGCGCAGCAGGTCGCGCAGGGTTTCCTGGGCGAACTCGACGCTGATCGCGCGGCCGGTGAAGTTGGCGCGCGCGGCCAGGGTGTTGAGCGCGCCTTCCAGATCGCGCACGTTGCTGCGCATCTTCTTGGCCAGCAGGAATGCGACTTCGTCGGGAATCCTCGCGCCGCGCTCGTCGGCCTTGGCCAGCACGATCGCCGCGCGGGTCTCGAAATCGGGCGGATCGATCGCCACCGACAGGCCCCACGCCAGGCGCGACTTCAGCCGCGGCTCCAGGCCGTCGACTTCGCGCGGGTAGCGGTCGCAGGTCATGATGATCTGCTGGCGGCTGTCGAACAGCGCATTGAAAGTGTGGAAGAACTCTTCCTGGGTGCGGTCCTTGCCGGCGAAGAACTGGATGTCGTCGATCAGCAGCGCGTCGATCTGCTGGAACTGGCGCTTGAACTGGTCCGCGGTCTTCTCCTGCAGGGCGCGGAAGAAGGTGTTGTAGAACTGCTCCGAGCGCAGGTACAGCACTCGTGCGCCCGGATTGAGCCGGCGCATCTCGTTGCCGGCGGCGAACATCAGGTGGGTCTTGCCCAGGCCGGTGCCGCCGTACAGCAACAACGGGTTGTGGGTGCGGTCGCCGGGGCGCTGCGCCGCTTGCCAGGCCGCGGCGCGGCCGAGCTGGTTGCTGCGGCCCTCGACGAAGTTCTCGAAGGTGTAGTGCGGGTCCAGGTTGCCGTTGAATGGTTCGGCCGATGCGGCTGCCCGCGGCACGGCCGCGGCGGCGGTCGCCAACGGTGGCGGCGCGGAATCGGCCGCGCGCGGCCGCGAGCCGATCTCCAGGGCCACGTTCAGGCCGGCGAAATACTGGGCCAGCTCACGGATCCGCGGCAGGTAGCGGTCGCGGACCTGCTCGACGATGAAGGCGTTGGGCGCGTACAGGACCACGCCGTCGGCGCGCTCCTCGGCCTGCAGGGGTTTGAGCCAGGTGTGGACGTCCTCGGCCGGGAATTCGGCCTCCAGGCGTTCCAGGCAGCGGGGCCAGGCTTCCATCGGAAAGGCAATGCTCGCAGGGCGGAAGCCCCGCGCCATGGCGGCGCCGGGCGACCGCGACGGGTCGGGGGTGGATCGGAAAGCGGGACGGGCCAGCCTACCATCGGGCCTGCCATTCCCCAAGGGTTATCCACAGGGCCGTCCGTGGTCTTGCGGTGCCCGCCCGGCGCGTCTGGCGCGGGCCGCTTGACCCGGCACGGGCCGACCCCCTAGAATTTCCGGTTCTTTCGATCCGAACACAGCCGAGTGCCGCCATGGCCACCAAGCGCACCTACCAGCCCAGCAACCTCAAGCGCAAGCGCGACCACGGGTTCCGTGCCCGCATGAAGACCGCCGACGGCCGCAAGGTCCTGGCGCGTCGCCGCGCCAAGGGCCGCAAGCGCCTCTGCGCCTGATCGGCGGCTGGCCCGCGCCCCGCGCCAAGGCTGCACCTGCAGCCGGCGCCGGACATAGCCGGGCCACGACGATCGGAAACCCCCGATGATTCCCGCCCCGCGCGCGCGATTCCCTCGCAGCGCGCGGGTTCGCTTGCGCGCCGAATACGCCGCCGTGTTCGAGCATGGCCGCCGTTGCGCCGACCCCCTGTTCGCCCTGCACTGGGTAGCCGGCCCGCAACCGCCGCGGCTGGGACTGGCGGTGTCGCGCAAGGTCGATCCGCGCGCGGTCGGCCGCAACCGGATCAAGCGCGTCCTGCGCGATGCCACCCGGCGCCTGGGCCCGCAACTGGCGGGGGGCGACTATGTGGTGGTGGCGCGCGCGGCCGCCCGCGGCGCCGGCAACGCGCAGCTGGTCGAGGCCTACCTGAAACTGCTGCGCCGGGCCGGCGCATTGCCCCACCCGGTCGCCGACGGCACAATGCCGACGGCCATTCCGCCCGATTCCCCGATCCCTCCCCCGATCCCCTCTTCCACGCCGGACGCCTGATCCGGCCGAGCCAGCCTGCCCGATGAACCAGACCCGCGTATTCCTGATCTTTGCCTGGCTGATGGTGGCGATGCTGCTGTGGATGGAGTGGGGCAAGGAGCGGGCCGCCCCACCGGCGGCCGCGACCCCAGTTGCCGCCGCGACCGCTTCCGCTGCGGCCGCTGCGGCCATCCCGGCCGCGGTTCCTGGCCCCGCCACCCCGGCCGCCGCCGGCGATCCTGCCGTTCCGGCCGCGACCCCGGCCGTGTCGCCAGCCGCCATCGCGACCGCGCCGGTGGCGGACGCCCACCGGGTCACGGTCCGCACCGACGTGCTCGACCTGGTCCTGGACGGTGGCAGCGTGCTGCAGGCCGACCTGCCGCAGTTCCCGCAGACCCGCCAGGGCGGCGGTGCGCCGGTCCGGCTGTTCGATGCCGACCCGGCCAACTTCTATGCCGCCCAGGCCGGCTGGGTCAGCGCCACCGGCGCCGCGCCCAGCCACCAGTCCGGATTCGTGCCCGAGGGAGCACAGACCGAATTCGTCCTCGCCGACGGCCAGCAGCAGGTGGAGGTGCCCTTCGTCTGGAACGGTCCGGACGGAGTCAGCATCCGCCGCACCTACACCCTCACCCGCGGCTCCTATGCGGTGGAAGTGCGCGACGAGGTCGTCAACCGGGGCACCACGCCCTGGCAGGGCCAGGTCTATCGCCAGCTGATCCGCAAGCCGCCGGTGATCAAGCGCGGCTATACCCATCCGGAGTCCTTCAGCTTCACCGGCACGGCCTGGTTCGACGGCAAATACCAGCGGCGCCGGTTCGGCGAGGACTACCTCGAGGACGGTCGCGTCGACCAGCAGGCCGCCAATGGCTGGATCGCGATGCTGCAGCACCATTTCTTCAGTGCGTGGATCCCGGAAGGGCAGCAGCCGTCCACCATCTCCCTCGACGCCCCGCCCAGCGGCGCGCTGGTGCGCGAGTTGGGCCAGACGCTGCAGGTCGCCCCGGGCGCGACCGCGACCACCCAGGCGCGTCTGTACGTCGGTCCGAAGCTGGTTTCGGAAATCCGCGCTCAGCAGGTGCCGGGCCTGGAACGGGCGGTGGACTACAGCCAGTTCTCGATCCTGGCCATCCTCGGCGAAGGCCTGTTCTGGGTGTTGAGCCACCTGTACGCGCTGTTCGGCAACTGGGGCTGGGCGATCATCGGCCTGGTGTTCCTGGTCAAGCTGGCGCTGTATCCGCTGTCGGCCGCGCAGTACAAGAGCTTCGCCAAGATGCGCAAGTTCCAGCCGCGCATCCAGCAGCTGAAGGAGCGCTACGGGGACGACAAGCAGAAGTTCCAGACCGCGATGATGGAGCTGTACAAGAAGGAGAAGATCAACCCGATGGGCGGCTGCCTGCCGATCCTGGTGCAGATGCCGGTGTTCCTGGCCCTGTACTGGGTGCTGGTGGAGTCGGTGGAGCTGCGCCACGCGCCGTGGATCTGGTGGATCCAGGACCTGACCGCGCGCGATCCGTACTTCATCCTGCCGGTGATCAACGTGGCGGTGATGTGGTTCACCCAGAAGCTGCAGCCGTCCCCGGGCATGGACCCGGTGCAGCAGAAGATGATGCAGTTCATGCCGGTCGCGTTCGGCGTGATGATGGCGTTCTTCCCCGCCGGCCTGGTGCTGTACTGGGTCACCAACGGTTCGCTGGGCCTGCTCCAGCAGTGGTGGATGATGAAGAAGCACGGCGAGCCGGCACCGAAGGCCGCGCCGGCGAAGTGACCGTGCCGTCGCTTCGCGGTCCTGCAGGAACCCGCCTCACCGGCGGGTTTTTGCTGTGCCAGACTGGGCGGCGATGAGCGACCCGATGGCCGGCGAAACGATCGCGGCGATCGCCACGGCGCCCGGCGCCGGCGGCGTGGGCATCGTGCGCCTGTCGGGGCCGCGGTCGCTGGAGATCGCGCGCGCGCTCAGCGGCCGGGAAGCGTTGCCGCGCCAGGCCTTGCGCGCCGTGTTCGCGGACGCGGCCGGCGAGCCGATCGACGACGGCCTCGTACTGGCCTTTCCCGGGCCGCACAGTTTCACCGGCGAGGATGTGGCCGAATTGCAGGCTCACGGCAGCCCGGTGCTGTTGCGCCGGCTGGTGGAGCGGTGCTGCGAACTGGGTGCGCGACCGGCCCGCCCGGGCGAGTTCAGCGAACGCGCCTTCCTCAACGGCAAGCTGGACCTGGTCCAGGCCGAAGCCGTCGCCGACCTGATCGCCGCGTCCGACCTGCGTGCCGCGCGTGCGGCGCGGCGGTCGCTGCAGGGCGTGTTCTCGCAACGCGTCGACACCATCGCCGAGCACCTACTGCGCCTGCGCGTGCAAGTGGAGGCGGCGATCGATTTCGTCGACGAGCCGATCGAGACCCTGGGAATCGGCGCCGTGCGCGCCGAGCTGGAAAGCCTGCGCGTCGGGCTGGGTACGCTCATAGAAGGCGCCGAGCGCGGCCGGCGCCTGCGCGACGGCCTGCACGCGGTGCTGCTGGGACCGCCGAACGCGGGCAAGAGTTCGCTCCTCAATGCCCTGGCCGGCGAAGCGCGGGCGATCGTCGCCGATGTCGCCGGCACCACCCGCGACGTGCTGCGCGAGGCCGTGCGCATCGATGGCCTGGAACTGGAGCTGTCCGATACCGCCGGCTTGCGCGAGGGCGGCGACGCGATCGAGCGCGAAGGTATGCGCCGCGCCCATGCCGAGGCACGGCGCGCCGACGTGGCCTTGCTGGTGCTCGACGCGTGCGCCCCGCAGGCGGGCCGCACCGAGCTGGAGCAGGCCGCGGCCGGCGTGCCGGCGCGACTGTGGATTCTGAACAAGGCCGACCTGCTCGACCCCGTGGCCGCAGCCGGCATGCCGGCTGCCGGTGAAATCCGGGTCTCGGCATTGACCGGGCAGGGCCTGGACGACCTGCATGCTGCACTGCGCCGGCTGGCCGCCGGCGGTGCGCCAGAATCGGCGGAAGGCGAGTTCAGTGCGCGCGCGCGCCAGGTCGAAGGATTGCGCCAGACCCTGGCCCATGCCGAAGCCGCCGCCGCCGAACTGGCCGTGGAACGGCTGGAACTGGCCGCCGAGGAGCTGCGCCTGGCCCATGTCGCGCTGGGCCGGATCACCGGCCAGGTCGACGCCGACCGGTTGCTGGGCCACATCTTTTCCAGCTTCTGCATCGGCAAATAGCATCGCCGCGACTTGACCGCCGTCACGTTTCCGGCATCGGCGCCGGTGCACGCGGGCCGGACAGGAGCTTGTGGCGGGCCTCCGGGCGGTTGACAATCGCGGATGGATGGCGCGAGCTAGGGGCCGTGCCGCCGGGCGGTACCACTGTGTTTTGCAAGGGGGAGTTACGCATGTTGTCCATGAACATATCGCCGGGATCGCGCCTGTGCGCGTGCCTGTTGCTGGCGGTCGCGCTGGGCGCCTGTTCCAGGCAGGAACAACCGGCCGCCACGCCTGCGCCTGCCGCCGCGACCGGCGATGCGCCGGCCACCACCACGCCTGCGGCGGCGAGCCCGCAGGCGCCCGCGGTCGCGGCCACCGTCCAGGCGATGAGCGCCGACCAGCTGCGCGAGGCGGCCAGCAAGGCGCTGCGCGAGAACCGCATGTACGCGCCGGCCAGCGACAACGCCATGGAGTACTACCTGGCCCTGCGCGACAAGCTGCCCGACGACGCGGCCGTGTCCAGCGCGCTGACCGACTTGATGCCCTATACCGTCATCGCCGCCGAGCAGGCGGTGGTGCGCGAGCAGTTCGACGAGGCGCAGCGCCTGGTCGCATTGATCGAGAAGGCGGACGGGACCGCGCCGGCGCTGCCGCGCATCCGCCAGAGCATCGTGGCCACCCAGCAGGCCGCGGCCAAGCGCACCGAAGCGGAGGCCACGCGCGCCCAGGTCGAGGCCGAAACCCGCCTGCAGCAACAGCAGCAGCAACAGGCCGCGCAGCAGCAGGCCGAGGCCGAGGCCGCGCGCCGCCTGGCCGAACAGCAGGAAGCCGCGCGCCAGGCCGAGATCCAGCGCGAAGCCGAGCGCGAAGCCGCCGCTGCGCGCCAGGCCGCTGCGGCCGCCACCACCGCGACCTCGCCGCCTCCTGCCGCCGCGCCCGCGCAGCGCAGCCTGCGTGCGATCAGCACGCCTTCGCCGCGCTATCCGCCCGAGGCACTGCGTTCGGGCACGTCCGGGGAAGTGCTGGTCGAGTTCACCGTGGGCACCGACGGCAGCGTGACCGATGCACGCGTGCTGCGCGCCAATCCAGCGCGCACCTTCGACCGCGAGGCCCTCAATGCGGTGCGCCGTTGGCGCTTCGAGCCGGTCGATGCGCCGGTCACCACGCGCCGCACGCTGGCTTTCAACCCAGGCGGTTGACCGCTCCGGGCACTGGCGCCCGGGCAGCGAACGAATGGAAAGGCCCGGCATCGCCGGGCCTTTCCTTTTCCGCACCCCGGTTGCCGACGGCGCTCAGGTCGAGATCGCCAGCTTCTCCTGGCGGTAGCGGACGACCGCGGCCAGCCACAGCAACAGGGCCAGGCCCAGGCTGCAGCCCAGGTATACCGCCCACACCTGCGGGCTGATCGGTTCGCCACGGATCACCTTCAGCAGCAGCTGGTTCTGGGCCAGGAACGGCACCGAGAACTGCCACAGCTGGGTCTTCACCGGATTGACCATCAGCATGATGGTCGGGATCATCGGCAGCAGCATCAGCCAGGTCATGTGGCTCTGCGCTTCCTTCAGGCTCTTCGCCGCGGCGGCCAGGAAGGTCAGCAGCGAAGTGCCGATCAGCAGCATGGGCAGCAGCACGAACAGCATCTTGGCGATCGACAGCAGCGACACGTCCAGGGTGCGGGCCATGCTGGTGGCGAACTGCGCGCTGAGCTTGATCGCCAGCAGCGACAGCAGCAGCGTGCCCAGGCCGAGCAGGCAGGCGGCGGCGATCTTGCCGCTGACGATCGCCCCGCGCGGCGCCGGCGTGGCCAGCAACGGCTCCAGCGACTGCCGCTCGCGCTCGCCTGCAGTGGCGTCCAGTACCAGCGCCGCACCGCCGAGGAAGGCGGTGATGATCAGGAAGTACGGCAGGATCATCGACAGCATCGCGCCGCGCTGGGCTTCGGGCGTGGCCACGTCCAGGGTACCGACGTTCACCGGTTGCGCCACCGCCGAATCCACGCCACGGACCAGCAGGCGCAATGCGCCGACCTGGCCCGAGTAGGCCGCCAGCGCGCCGCGCACGCGGCGTTCGAGGATGTTCGAGTCGCGCTGGGTGCTGTCCAGCATCACCTCCACCAGCGCCGGCCTGCCGGCATGCCAGTCCTGGGCGAAGGAATCGGAAATGCGCAGGCCGATGTCCTGGCGCTGGTCGCGCAATGCCGCTTCCAGATCCGGCGGTGCTTCCACTGCCTCGATTCCCTGGGTGGCCAGGAAAGCGACCAGGTTGGGCGCCCGTTCGATGCCGATGGTCGGCACCTCCAGAGTCTTCTCGATCTGGGTGCGCATGCGCTTTTCGGTCAAGGTACCCATGCCCAGGATCAGTACCGGGAACAACAGCGGGCTCAGGAACAGGGTGAGCGCCAGGGTCCGCCGGTCGCGGCCGATGTCGCGCAGCTCCTTCAGCATCACCGTCCACATCGTCGTCAGCGCGTTCATGCGTGCAGGCCCTCCTCCGAACCGATTGCCTTGACGAAGGCGTCCTCCAGGTTGTCCTCGCCGGTCTGCTCGCGCAGCTGGTCGGCGGTGCCGGCGGCGACCACCTGGCCCTTGGCCACGATCACGATGCGATCGCACAGCGCGGCGACCTCCTGCATGATGTGGCTGGAGAAGATCACGCAGCGGCCCTCGTCGCGCAGTCCGCGCAGGAAGGTGCGCATGGCGCGCGTGGTCATCACGTCCAGGCCGTTGGTCGGCTCGTCGAGGATCACGTTGCGCGGGTCGTGGACCAGGGCGCGGGCGATCGCGGTCTTGGTCCGCTGGCCCTGGGAGAAGCCCTCGGTCTGCCGGTCCAGGATCTCCTCCATGTCCAGCGCCTCCGACAGCCTGGCGATGCGCTCGGCGGTGCGTTGCGGCGACAGCCCGTGCAGGCGGGCGAAGTAGGCGATGTTCTCGCGCGCGGTCAGGCGCTTGTACACGCCGCGCGCGTCGGGCAGCACGCCCAGCGCGCGGCGCACGGTGACCGGATCCTTCGCCGGATCCACGCCGTCCACCTCGATGCGGCCCTGGTCGGGCTTCATCAGGGTGTAGAGCATGCGCAGGGTGGTGGTCTTGCCGGCACCGTTGGGCCCGAGCAGGCCGGTGATCTGGCCGTCGTGGGCCTCGAAGCCGACGCCGGCCACCGCGTTCACGGTGCCGGTCTTGGTCTTGAAGCGCTTGTGCAGGTCGTGGGCGCGGATCATGGCGCGTCTCCGGCGTGTGGGGGCAGGGGTGCGTGCGTGCGCATCAGGGTTCCCATCCGTTGAAACTGGTGAAGGGCGGCACGTAGGTCAGCGTGTCCAGGCAGGCGGTGTCGAGCGCCTTGGCGTCGGCCGATTCCATGAACTGGCCCAGCAGGCGCGGCATGCAGCCCAGCGCCAGGCCGCCGTGACTCTGGCCGCGCAACACCAGGTGGCGGCCGTTGGGCAGGCCCTGGACGACGCGTTCGCCATAGCGTGGCGGCGTGACCGGGTCGAATTCGCCGGAAATCAGCAGCGCCGGCGCCTGCGAACGCAGCGGCTCGGTGAAGCCATCCGGGCGGCTGCCGTGCGGCCAGCCTGCACAGCCGGCGAAGAACATCCGTGCCACGTCCTGGCCGAGCAGGGTGTCCTTGGTTGCGGCGTCCTCCACGTGGCGGTCGGCGTCCTCGGCGCAGATCACCGACCACTGCATGCCGCGCGCCATCGACCCGGCGGTGTTGCGGCCCATCAGTTCCGACAGCGACATCAGCGGCGCAAAGCGGCCGTGGTCGGCTTCGTCCAGCACCAGCGGCAGCAGCGAGGCGGTCTGCGGCATGTACGAGAACATGAAGGCCAGGCCGGTGACGGTGTCGGCGTTCACGGTGCCCTTGCGGCTCTCGCCGCTGGCCGGGTCGCGGAATTCCACTTCCACCGGTGCATCGCGCAGGCGCGCCACCAGTGATTCGAGCTGGGCGTGCGCGTCCCTGGGGAAACGTTGCGCGCACGCCGGCAGCTCGCGGCATTGCCCGGACTGCAGGCGGATTGCGTCCTCGAAGGTATGAGCGAATTCGCCGCCGACCACCAGGTCGTTGGGTGCCACCGCATCGAGCACGATGCTGCGCACGCGGTCGGGGAAGCGCGCCGCGTACTGCTGGGCCACGCGGGTGCCATAGGAAACGCCGACCAGGTTGACCTGCGCCGCGCCGATCGCCTCGCGCACCGCGTCCAGGTCGGCGATCGCGTCGGTAGTGGTGTAGAAGCGCGGGTCGGCGCGATCGGCCACTTCCGCGGCGCAGCGGCGGGCCATGGCGGCGATGGCATCGGCATCGATATCGGTGGCCGGGGTGTCCAGGGTGTCGTCGGCCGGCCGGCATTCCAGGGCATTGGAGCCGCCGGTGCCACGCTGGTCGACCAGCACCACGTGGCGCTGCTTGCGCACCGCGGCGAAGGCCGGGTCCAGTTGCGGCCACACCTGCACCGCCGACTGGCCGGGGCCGCCGGCGAGGAAGAACACCGGATCGTCGGTGGCGGAGCCTTCCTCGGTGGCCGGCAGCCACGCCAGGTTGAGCTCGATCCGGCGGCCGTCCGGCGCGGAACGATCCTCCGGCACCTCGAACTTCGCGCACTGCGCCTGCACGTTGCGCGCACCCTGGCCGCTGGCCAGGGTGCAGGGCTCGAAGGCGATGCTGCCGTAGTGGCGGGTGGCGGTGGTGTCCGTCGCCGGATCGGCGCCGGAATCGCAACCGGCCAGCAGGGCGGCCACGGCGGCCAGCGCGGCCAGGGCCGGGAGAGGGTGGGCCTTGCGTGGATTCATCGGAACGGTCCCTCGTGGTTCGGTGGAAATGGGATTGCGGTAGCGGTGGCGCTGGTCAGGCCTGGTCCGGCAGGAACACGTCCTCGATGCGCAGCCCGAACAGGCGCGCGATCCGGAACGCCAGTGGCAGGCTGGGGTCGTACTTCCCGGTTTCCAGCGCGTTGACCGTCTGCCGCGACACGTCCAGCCGGTCGGCCAGTTCACCCTGGGACCAGCCTTGCGCATCGCGCAGTTCGCGCAGGCGGTTGTTCACCGATAGCGCCTGAGCACGACGACCTTGGCCAGGCCGTACGCGAGGCAGACCAGCGGGAACACCCAGATCATCGCGGCGCCGGCGTCCACGGCGATGACCCTGGCGATCTGCAGGAAGCCGCCGGCCATGTACAGCAGCGAGACGAAGGCGGTGGCGATGCAGACCGCTTCCAGCTCGATGCGCTGCTGCATCTCGTCCACGTCGCGGATGTAGCGGACGATCGCGCGCATCGCCAGCGCGATCGGCGGCAGCGGCGCCAGTGCAACCAGGGCGCGCAGGGCAGGCTCCTCGATCCGCTTGAGCAGCCAGATCGAGACGAACAGGACCATGACGTAGCTGGCCATCGCCAGCATCAGCTCGCGCGTGTAGCGGCGGCGCAGCGTGGGCGTCGCGGCATCGCAAGGCCCGGGCAGATTGCCGCGCAACAGTGCGGCGAAGGCCAGCAGCAGCGCGGTGCCGTACAGGACCACGAGCGTCGGGCGCGGGATCCCGCCGGGGATCAGTCGCGACAGGGCGAACGCGGTCACGCCGAAGACCACGGCGGCGACCAGCAGGTGGCGGGCTTTGATGCGGTTCATGGTGCGGGCGGGTGTGTCAAGCTAACTTGACAGAACGATACGGTCGGCGGCCCGGTATGTCAAGCGTCCTTTACAGATGGCTTCAGGCGTTGCTGACGTACTTCTCGCGCCGGATCCGCGGTACCGGCAGGCCGCACTCCTTCAGCGCCTCGAAGCAGGCATCGACCATGTCCGGGTTGCCGCACAGGTAGGCGATGTCGGCGGCCGGGTCCGGGGCGAATTCGGCCAGGTGCTGCTGCACGTAGCCGCGGCGCACGTCGGGGTGGGCGTGCGCCGAGCCCGGTTCGGGCAACTCGCGCGAGAAGCAGGGCACGAAGCGGAAGCCGGGGTGGGCGGCGGCGAAGGCGCGGAACTCGTCGCCGTACAGCAGTTCGGCCGGAGTGCGCGCGCCCAGCAGCAGCACGATCTCCACGCCCCGCCCGGCGATCTGCGCGGCCAGGTCCGGCAGCATCGATCGGTACGGGGTGACGCCGGTGCCGGTGGCGATCAGCAGGTAGCGGCGGTTGCCGTCGCCGGGTACCAGGCAGAAGCGGCCATAGGGGCCGCTGGCCTCGATCCGCCCGCCGATGGCCAGGCCCTCGAACAGGGCGGTGGCCGCGCCGCCGGGCAGGTGGCTGACCGCGATCTCCACTACCTCGCCGGGGCCGAGCGCGTGGTCGTGGCGGGTGGCCAGCGAGTAGCTGCGGCGTACCGCGGCGCCGTCGCCGCGCTCGAAGTGGATCTGGATGAACTGGCCCGGACGGAAGTCCAGCGGCTGGCCGTCGTCGCGGGCGAGTGTGTAGTGGCCGACGCTCGGCGCCAGCATGCGGCGGCCGACGAGGCGGAGCGGGAAATGGGCGGGCACGATGGCGGTTTTCGCAACAGTCCGTGGCCGGGACGAAGCCCGGCGGCGACCTATAATAGCCGCAGCCCCCCGAATCAGGCGCCGGCAAGCGGCGCGAAGGCGTCCATGGCTTCCCCAGGCGAAGGCGCGATCCCCGCGCTGCGCGTACGCGAGTTGCGCAAGACCTACGACAACGGCGTGCAGGCGCTGAAAGGCGTCTCGCTCGACGTCATGCCCGGCGACTTCTTCGCCCTGCTCGGCCCCAACGGCGCCGGCAAGTCGACCCTGATCGGCATCGTCAGCTCGCTGGTGAACCTGAGCGAAGGCAGCGTGCAGGTGTTCGGCACCGACCTGGTGGCGCACCGCAGCGAGGCCATGCGCCTGGTCGGGCTGGTGCCGCAGGAAATCAACTTCAACATGTTCGAGCAGCCGCTCGACATCCTGGTCAACTACGCCGGCTTCTACGGCATCCCGCGCGCCGAAGCGCAGGTCCGGGCGGAAGAGGAGCTGCGTCGTGCCCATCTGTGGGACAAGGCACGGGTGATGAGCCGCACCCTGTCGGGCGGGATGAAGCGGCGGCTGATGATCGCGCGGGCGATGATGACCCGGCCGCGCCTGCTGATCCTGGACGAGCCCACCGCCGGGGTGGACATCGAGATCCGCCGCGACATGTGGCGGGTGCTGCGCGAGATCAACGCCGCCGGCACCACCATCATCCTGACCACGCACTACCTCGAGGAAGCCGAGAGCCTGTGCCGCAACCTGGCGATCATCGACCATGGCGCGATCGTCGAGCAGGGCCCGATGCGCGCGCTGCTGGCCAAGCTCGACGTGGAGGGCTTCCTGTTCGACATCGACGGCACCCTGCCGGCGCGGCTGCCCGAGATCGAGGGTACCGTGCTGGTCGCCAGCGACGACCACACCCTGGATCTGGACATGCCGCGGGCAATGGACCTCAACCGGGTGTTCGCGGCGCTGGAGGCGGCCGGCATCCGGGTGCGCTCGATGCGGACCAAGAGCAACCGGCTGGAGGAGCTGTTCGTGCGCCTGACCGGCGACCGGTCGAGGGATGCCGCATGAGCGCGTCCGCCGAACCGACCTCCATGCAGCGCAACCTGGTCGCGCTGGGCACGATCGTCCGCCGCGAGGTGAGCCGGATCCTGCGCATCTGGGCCCAGACCCTGGTGCCGCCGGCGATCACCATGACCCTGTACTTCCTGATCTTCGGCGGCCTGATCGGCTCGCGGATCGGCGACATGGGCGGCTACACCTACATGCAGTTCATCGTCCCGGGCCTGGTGATGATGAGCGTGATCCAGAACAGCTACGGCAACATCTCGTCCTCGTTCTTCGGTGCCAAGTTCGGCCGCCACGTCGAGGAGCTGCTGGTCAGCCCGATGCCGAACTGGGTGATCCTGTGGGGCTACGTGGCCGGCGCGGTGCTGCGCGGGGTGATGGTGGGCGCGATCGTGCTGGGCATCGCCATGCTGTTCACCACGGTGCGGGTGCCGCACCCGCTGGTGACCCTGACCACGGTGCTGCTGGGCGCGACCATCTTCTCGCTGGCCGGCTTCGTCAACGCGGTCTACGCCAAGAAGTTCGACGACGTGACCATCGTGCCGACCTTCATCCTGACCCCGCTGACCTATCTGGGCGGCGTGTTCTATTCGGTGAAGCTGCTGCCGGGCTGGGCCCAGGCGGCCACCCATGCCAACCCGATCTTCTACATGGTCAATGCGTTCCGCTTCGGCCTGCTCGGCACCTCCGACGTGCCGCTGTGGGTGGCGTACACGCTGATGCTGGGCTTCGCCGCGGCGCTGGCCGCACTGTCGCTGTGGCTGCTGCGGCGCGGGGTGGGCCTGCGCAGCTGATCCTCATGCGCCGGCGGGTGCAGGGAACAGCGACGCCAGTCGGGCCACCGCCGCCTCGGAGGCGGCCCGGTCTACGCGGTCGTCGGGATTGCCGAAATCGCCCGGGGCCTGCGCCTGCACCAGGATCCCGTCGCGGCGTGGCACCACGAACAGGTTGTGACCGCGCCAGTTCAGGCCGTAGCGCACTTCTGGCTGCGGTACCAGTCGCGCGGTCTGGCCGCGCACCGGCACGACGCTGTCATCGCCGAGCAACGCACGCGCTCCGTAGCCGGTGGCGTTGACCACGGTTTTCTCCTGCAGTCGGACCAGGTCGCCCAGATCGGCGAACTCGGCGATGGCGACCTCGCCGCCGGCGCGGCGGAAATCCTCCATCAGCAGGCGCGCGTAGGCGGCGATGTTGAAGGTCATCTGGGTATAGGCGCGCACGTGCGGTACCGGAAACGGATGTTGCCCGGCCGCCAGCGGCCGCGAGCGCGGGCCCAGGTCGCGCAGCAGGCGCCATTCCAGGTGTGCGTAGTCCGGCTCCCCGTCGTCGCCGTCGCCGCCGGCAGGCTGGTCGAACGGTACGTCCGACAGGGCATAGCCGTCCCGCCATTCGATCGGTTCGCCAGGCAGGCCGAGCAGGGTCTGGTAGACCCGGAACGAGGCGCGCGCCATCCGCTCCCAGCGTTGCTGGAACGCCGGCGTGGCATGCTCGGCGGCGCACAGGCGCGAATCCGGCGACCACACGCCGGTGGCGTGGAACGAACGCACGTCCGGAGGCAACTCGCGGGCATGGATCCGCACCTGCAAGCCTGCGCGCTGCGCGACCAGCGCGGTGGTCAGGCCGATCACGCCGCAGCCGACGACCGCGATGCGCGGTTGCCGGGTGGCCATCGCCAGTGCGACCGCTTCCTGGGCCGCGCCCCAGGACAGCGACCAGCCGCTGCTGCCATGGCCGTAGTTGTGGATCACGGTGTGGCGGCCGACGCGCTCGGCTTCGATGCGCGGGCCCTGGGCGCGGAACGGCCGGGTGCAGGCGCCGATGTCGATGATGCGGTCGGCGCTGGCGTGGATCGGGGCCAGCGGCGATGGGCGGGCGAACTTGCCCGGATCCGGATCGGCGGCGGCGTCCACCGCCAGCGGTCGCGCGCGGGCCGCCGTGGCGGCCAGCGCCAGCGAGACCCCGGCCGTGCCCAGGAACGAGCGTCGGTGCATGCGGCGACTCCCAGGGAAAGGCGGCGCGGCGAGCATAACAATGTGGGGGCTCGTGCGATTGCGCGGGCGGCCTAGAATGCAGGCACCCCCAACGGACGAAGCGGGCGAGTCCATGCGCATCCTGGTTCTCGGCGCCGGCGGCACCGGCGGTTACTTCGGCGGGCGCCTGGCCCAGTCGGGCGCGGACGCGACCTTCCTGGTGCGCCCGGCGCGCGCGGCCCAGCTCGAACGCGACGGGCTGTCGATCCACAGTCCGCTGGGCGATGCCACGGTCCCGGTCGTGCACGTCGCCGCCGGGGATCTGCCCGCGCTGGCGGCAGCCGCGCCGTTCGACCTGGTGGTGCTGTCGTGCAAGGCCTACGACCTGGACAGCGCGGTCGAGGCGATCGCACCGGCGGTCGGGCCCGGCACCGCGGTGATGCCGATCCTCAACGGCCTGCGCCACTACCCGCTGCTGGACGCGCGCTTCGGCCGCGAACGGGTGCTCGGCGGGTTGTGCTTCATCAGCGCGGCCAAGGCGGCCGATGGCGGCATCCTGCACCTGGGGCGGCCGGCGTCGATCACCTTCGGCGAGCGCGACGGCGGCACCAGCGCGCGGGTTGAGGCCTTCGCTGCCCTGTGCGCGAAGGCCGGGATCGAGCACGAGGCCAGCGCCGACATCGCCCAGGCGCAATGGAACAAGTTCAGTTTCCTGGCGACGCTCGCCGCCGGCACCTGCCTGATGCGTGCCGGCGTCGGCAGGATCGTCGCCAGTGAAGGCGGCGCGGAATTCATGGCTGCGCTGCACGAGGAATGCCTGGCGGTGGCCCGGGCCGAGGGTCGGCCGGTGCCGCAGAAGGCGCGCGATACCGCGCGCACCGGCCTCACCCTCGCCGGCTCGGAAGTGAAGGCCTCGATGCTGCGTGACCTCGAATCCGGCGGGCGGGTGGAGGCGGCGCACATCGTCGGCGACATGTTCCGGCGCACCCTTGCGCACGGCATCGATGCCCCCAACCTGCGCGCGGCCTGGGTACACCTGCAGGTATACGAAGGCGCGTGATCCGGCGCTGCGGCACGGGCCGGAATCTGGCGATTTCCTGCCTTCGGGCGCCAAGGCGCGGGCTGCCCCGCCATGCGGCCGCCGCAGCGCCTTCGGCCTGTGCCGGGACGGCGGCCGTCAGGCCGGTTCGGGCAGGCGGAAGAATGCGGTCGCGGCGGCGGTGCTGGCCGCCGCGGTGGCGGTCACGTCCTCGCCGCGGTCGCGCGCCAGTTCCTCGACGATGTGCGGCAGGAACGCCGGCTCGTTGCGGCGGTCCTTCGGCATCGGCCTGAGCGTGCGCGGCAGCAGGTAGGGTGCGTCGGTCTCGACCAACAGCCGGTTGGCGGGGATGTTGCCGACGATCTCGCGCAGGTGCCGGCCGCGGCGCTCGTCGCACAGCCAGCCGGTGATGCCCACGTACCAGTCCTGGTCGAGATAGTCGAACAGTTCCTCGCGGGTGCCGGTGAAGCAGTGCACCACCGCCGGGCCGAGCCGGCCATCGAGCTGCTTCATGATCGCCATGAAATCGGCGTGCGCATCGCGCTGGTGCAGGAACAGCGGCTTGGCCACGCCGGCGACGGCCAGGTCGGCCGCGATCTGCAGCTGGCGTTCGAACGCCTTGCGCTGCGCCGGACGCGGCGAGAAGTCGCGGAAGTAGTCCAGCCCGCACTCGCCCACTGCCACCACGTCCGGGTGCGCGTGCAGGGCACGCAGTTCCGCGTCGCACTCGTCGGTGTATTCGAGCGCATGGTGCGGGTGCACGCCGGCGGTGGCGAACCATTCGCCCGGCCGGGTGCGCGCCAGTTCCAGCGCCCTGGGCGAATGTTCGCGGCTGGCGCCGGTGAGGATCGCGCGGGTCACTCCGGCTTCGCGCGCGCGCCGCCAGACCGCGTCGCGGTCGCGGTCGAAGCTGTCGTGGGTGAGGTTGAGGCCGGTGTCGATCAGTTGCATGCGGGATGGAACCGGTGCGGGATCGCCATTGTAGAGCCGACGGTGGGCTGCATACGCCGGAGCCGCACGGCCACGCGAACGGACAGGCACCGTATCCTTGCGCGCATGGATCCCCGCGACTTCCCCATCGCCGCGCTGCTGCCCGCGATCGCCGACAGCCTGGCGACGCACCCGCGCCTGGTCCTGGAGGCGCCGCCCGGCGCAGGCAAGACCACCCAGGTGCCGCTGGCCCTGCTCGACGCGCCGTGGCTGCAGGGTCGCCGGATCGTGGTGCTGGAACCGCGCCGGGTGGCGGCGCGCAGCGCGGCGATGTTCATGGCCCGCCAGCTCGGCGAGGAGCCGGGCCAGACGGTCGGTTACCGCATCCGTTTCGAGAACAGGGTTTCGACGCGAACCCGGATCGAAGTGGTCACCGAGGGCATCCTCACCCGCATGATCCAGGACGACCCCTTGCTCGAAGGGATCGGCGCGCTGCTGTTCGACGAGTTCCACGAGCGCCATCTGTCGGCCGACCTCGGCCTGGCGCTGGCGCTGGACGTGCAGGCCGGCCTGCGCGAGGACCTGCGCATCGTGGTGATGTCGGCCACGCTCGACGGCGAGCGCCTGGCTGCATTCCTCGATGCACCCCGCCTCTCCAGCACGGGCCGCAGCTACCCGGTGCGGGTGGCGCACTTCCCCGCCCGGCGCGACGAATCGCTGGAATCGCAGGCGCGCCGGGCCACCGAACAGGCGCTGGCGCAGCATCCTGGCGACGTGCTGGTGTTCCTGCCCGGCCAGCGCGAAATCACGCGGCTGGGCACGGCGCTGGAAGCGGCCGCGCTGCCACCCGCCACCGATGTCCTCGCCCTGCACGGCGAGCTGCCGGTGGAACAACAGTCGCGGGTGCTGCAGCCGGCGCCGGACGGTCGCCGCCGCGTGGTGCTGGCGACCAACGTCGCCGAATCCTCCGTCACCCTGCCCGGCGTGCGCGTGGTGATCGACAGCGGCCTGGCGCGCGAGCCGCGCTTCGACCCCAACAGCGGGTTCTCGCGCCTGGACGCGGTGGCCATCTCCCAGGCCTCGGCCGAGCAGCGCGCCGGCCGTGCCGGCCGCGTCGCCGCGGGCCGGGCCTGGCGCCTGTGGCCCGAATCGCAGCGGCTGGATGCGCAGCGCCGGCCGGAGATCGCCCAGGTCGAACTCGCCGGGCTGGCGCTGGAACTGGCGGCCTGGGGCAGTGCCGGCTTGCGTTTCGTCGATTCCCCGCCGCCCGGGGCGATGGCTGCCGCCCGCGAACTGCTGCTGCGGCTGGGCGCGTTGTCGGAGGCGGGCGGCATCATCACCGCGCTCGGCAGGCGCATGCTCGCGCTCGGCATCCACCCGCGTTTGGCGGCGATGCTGCTGGCCGCGCGCGACCCGCGCGAACAGGCGCTGGCCGCCGATCTGGCCGCGCTGGTCGAGGCCCGCGATCCGCTGCGCAGCCGCAGCGATGCGCTGGCCGAACGCTGGCGGGCGTTGGCCGCGTTCCGGGGTGGTCGCGCACCGGCCGATGCCAGTCGTTCGGCCCTGGCCGCGATCGATGCGGCGGCCCAGCAATGGCGCCGCCGCCTGCGTTGCGAAGCCGCGCCGCCACCGGACGTCGAAGCGCACGCGCTGGGCGACCTGCTCGCCCACGCCTACCCCGACCGGATCGCGGCCCGGCATCCGGTCGATCCCCTGCGCTACCAGTTGGCCAACGGCCGCAGCGCGCGCCTGTTCGACGACAGTGCACTGCGCGGCGAGCCGTGGCTGGTGGCCAGCGAGTTGCGCTACGAGCCGCGTGGCGACGCCCTGCTGCTGCGCGCCGCGCCGGTGGACGAAGTGCGCCTGCGCGCCGATTTCCCCGAGCGCTTCGTCGAGCGCGAAGGCGCGGTGTGGGACGCGGGCAAGCGCGCGCTGGTGGCACGGCGCGAATCGCGTTTCGACCGGATCGTGCTCGACAGCCGCCCCGCCGGCCGGGTCGATCCGGCCCAGGCCGCGCAGGCGCTGACCGAAGCGGTGCGCGAACTGGGCATCGACGCATTGCCGTGGACCGAGGGTCTGCGCCAGTGGCAGGCGCGCGAAGTCTCGCTGCGGCACTGGATGCCGGAGCTGGGTTTGCCGGACCTGTCCGACGCGGCCCTGCTGGCCACCCTGGATGCGTGGCTCAGGCCTGCCTTCGCCGGCAAGACCCGGCTCGATGCGGTATCGGAGGAGGAACTGGGCGAGGCCCTGAAATCACCGCTGCCCTGGGGCCTGCGCCAGCAACTCGACCGGCTGGCGCCAACCCGGATCGCGGTTCCCTCCGGGATGGAGCGGCGGGTCGAGTACGCGCTGGACCACGACGGCGTGCCGCAGCCGCCGGTGCTGGCGGTGAAGCTGCAGGAACTGTTCGGCCTGGCCGATACCCCGGCGATCGCCGAGGGTCGGGTGCCGCTGACCCTGCACCTGCTCTCCCCCGGCGGCCGGCCGCTGCAGGTCACCCGCGACCTGAAGGGGTTCTGGGACCGGACCTATCCGGAAGTGCGCAAGGAGATGAAGGGGCGCTACCCCCGGCATCCCTGGCCGGAAGACCCCTGGAATGCGGTGGCCACGCATCGTGCAAAACCGCGCGGGACGTGAGGGCCGGCGGTACGACGTGCCGGTGGCCGGCCATGGGCGGGCCGGCGGACCGGCGGAACCTGGATCGCGGTCCCCTCGCCTGCCGCGGTGATGAACCGCACCCTTCGCCCGGCCGCGGAAGCGGCCACTCGCCGCCGTTGCTGACGTATCTTGCACATATGCATCGCCGATACTGGCAATGTCCCCCTTGCCTCCCGCGGAGTCTCCCATGAGCAGGATGTCCCATCTCACCGATCGCGCCCTGGACCTGGCCGAACAGGCCGGTGCCGGGCTGCGCCAGGCCAGCGCCAGCCTGCGTGACGCCGGCGTCGACGCCGAGCAGTGGATCAAGACCGGCGCAGCGCTGGGCGCGGCCAAGGCCGGGCTCGGCTACGCCCGCGGCACCGTACGCCGGCATCCGGTCGCGGTGGCCACCGCCGCGGCGGTGGTCGGCGCCGGCGTGTTGGCCTACGTGTTGTACCGCAAGGGCCGCAAGCGCCGGCAGCAGGAAGCGATCGAAGGCCAGGCCCGGCGCATCGCCAGCGACGAAAGCGAAGCGGCGGTCGTCCGTCCGCGCACGCCGCGCCGGCGCCGGCAACCTGCCAAGGCCTGACGGCCGCACCGGAGCGGTGTTTCGGGGTGGCGCCGACGGCGGGTCGGCTGCTTCCGTTTCTTTCGCGGAAGATCCGTCCATCCGCCCCCCGCGCCGCAGGACGGGCGCGGATCGGGATCATCCATCGATGCGGCGCCATTGGCCGGGCGGAAGCCAACCTTCCGCACCGGCCAACCCGTGCAGCCGGTACGGACCGATCGCCACCCGCACCAGCCGCAACGTCGGCAGGCCGACGGCGGCGGTCATGCGCCGCACCTGGCGGTTGCGGCCTTCGCCGATGACGATTTCCAGCCAGGCGTCGGGCACGGTCTTGCGGTAGCGCACCGGCGGCTCGCGTGGCCACAACGTCGGCGGCGGGTCGAGTCGGCGCGCCTGCGCCGGCCGGGTCGGGCCATCGTTGAGGACCACGCCTTCGCGCAGGATGCCCAGTTGCTCCTCGCGTGGTTCGCCTTCCACCTGCACCCAGTAGGTCTTGGGTTGCTTGTGCCGCGGATCGGTGAGCCGGTGCGCGAGGGTGCCGTCGTCGGTGAGCAGCAGCAGGCCTTCGCTGTCGTGGTCCAGGCGGCCGGCGGCGTAGACCTCCGGCGGTAGGCCGAAAGCAGCCAGGGTCGGGCGCGGCGGCGTGCTGCGGTCGGTGAACTGGCACAGCACGCCATGGGGCTTGTTGAAAGCGATCAGCATCGTGCCGTGCCGCGCGCCAGCGAGAGGTGCCGAGACGTCGGAAACGCCGGGCCGCCGCGGGGACGGTCCCGGCATCCACCCCGAGCCATTATTCCTGGCGCGGCTTGACGAAGCGCAGCGTCATCCGGTCGCTCTCGCCGATCGCCTGGTACTTGGCGCGATCCTCCTCCGGGTGGTTGTTGGACGGCGGCAGCGTCCACACCCCGTTCGGGTGGTCCTTGGTATCCAGCGGATTGGCATTGACCTCGCTGGTCGCGGCCAACTCGAAGCCGGCGGCGGTGGCCAGGGCGATGACCTGGTCCTGGCCGACATAGCCGCTCTGGTCGTCGTCGGCCACGTCGCCGCTGGCGCGATGTTCGACCACGCCGAGCGTGCCGCCGGGCTTGAGCGCCTCGTAGAACCCCTTGAACATGCCCTCGGCCTGGCCGTCGCCACGCCAGTTGTGCACGTTGCGGAAGGTCACCACCAGGTCCGCCGAGCCGGGCTCGCCGAGCACCGGTGCCGTCGGATCGTAGGTCACCACCGTGGCCCGCTCGAACTGCGCCGGTGCCTCGGCGAATTTCTTCTCCAGGCCATCCTTCGATTTTTGCTGGTAGTCGCGGCCGCGGCCTTCGGGCACCGCCATCGGATCGACCACGGCCGCCACGTAGTGGCCATGCTCCTTCAGGTACGGCGCCAGGATCTCCGCGTACCAGCCGCCGCCGGGGGTGATCTCGACCACGGTCATGTCCGGGCGGATGCCGAAGAACGCCAGGGTTTCGCCGGGATGGCGGTACGGGTCGCGCGCGGCATTGGCCGGATCGCGCCAGGCGCCGGCGATGGCCGCGTCGAGGGTGGCATCGGCTGCGGTGGCCGGAGCGACCGTTTCGGTGGCGGGTTCGGCAGCTGCGGGCGTGGCGCTCTGCTGCGGCGAGCAGGCTGCCAGGGCGAGGACGACCAGACAGGCGCCAGCCAGGGGATTTCGGATCATCGCGGGACTCCAGTGCGAGGGAAATCCGAGCCTAGCACGCGACCCGGAAGACCACGCCACGGGCCGGCCGCATCGTCGCCGCGCGGACGCAAATGCGCAGCCCGGCACATGGCCGGGCTGCGCGATGCCGCGTCGGAATTACAGCGCGGCCAGCGCCGCGTTGAAGGTCGGCGACGGGCGCATCGCCGCACCGGCCTTGGCCAGGTCCGGGTGGTAGTAGCCGCCGATGTCCACCGGCTTGCCCTGCGCACCGTTGAGCTCGGCGACGATCCTGGCCTCGTTCTCCGCCAATGCCTGGGCCAGCGGCGCGAACGTCGCCTTCAGCTCCGCATCGCGGTCCTGCGCGGCCAGCGCCTGGGCCCAGTACAGGGCCAGGTAGAAGTGGCTGCCGCGGTTGTCCAGTTCGCCGACCTTGCGTGCCGGCGAGCGATCGTTGTCCAGAATCAGGCCGTTGGCCTGGTCGAGCGCGGCGGCCAGCACCGCGGCGCGGCCATTGCCGGTCTGCTCGGCCAGGTGCTCGAGCGATGCGGCCAGGGCCAGGTACTCGCCCAGCGAATCCCAGCGCAGGTAGTCCTCCTCGACGAACTGCTGCACGTGCTTGGGCGCCGAACCGCCGGCGCCGGTCTCGAACAGGCCGCCACCGGCCATCAGCGGCACGATCGACAGCATCTTGGCGCTGGTGCCCAGCTCCAGGATCGGGAACAGGTCAGTCAGGTAGTCGCGCAGCACGTTGCCGGTCACCGAGATGGTGTCCTTGCCCTGGCGGATGCGCTGCAGCGAGAACTTCGTCGCTTCCACTGGCGAGAGGATGCGGATGTCCAGACCCGTGGTGTCGTGGTCCTTCAGGTACCGCTCGACCTTGGCGATCATCTGCCGGTCGTGCGCGCGCGCGCTGTCCAGCCAGAACACCGCCGGGGTGCCGCTCAGGCGCGCACGGGTGACGGCCAGCTTGACCCAGTCCTGGATCGGCGCGTCCTTGGTCTGGCACATGCGCCAGATGTCGCCGGCTTCCACCTTGTGCTCGAACACGACCTTGCCGGCATCGTCGGTGACGCGCACGGTGCCGTCGGCCGGGATCCGGAAGGTCTTGTCGTGGCTGCCGTATTCCTCGGCCTTCTGCGCCATCAGGCCGACGTTGGGCACGCTGCCCATGGTGGTCGGGTCGAACGCGCCGTTGGTCTTGCAGTCCTCGATCACCGCCTGGTACACGCCGGCGTAGCAGCGGTCCGGGATCACCGCCTTGGTGTCCTGCAGCTTGCCCTGCGCGTTCCACATGCGGCCGGAGTCGCGGATCATCGCCGGCATCGAGGCGTCGACGATCACGTCCGAGGGCACGTGCAGGTTGGTGATGCCCTTGTCCGAATTGACCATCGCCAGCGCCGGGCCGGCGGCGTAGGCGGCCTCGATGTCGGCCTTGATCGCGTCCTGCCGGTCCTGCGGCAGCGAGCCGATGCGCGCGTACAGGTCGCCGATGCCGTTCTCCGGCGAGAAGCCGACCGCGGCCAGCACGTCGGCGTGCTTGCCCAGCGCATCCTTGTAGAACTCCGACACCGCCACGCCGAACATGATCGGGTCGGAGACCTTCATCATGGTCGCCTTCAGGTGCAGCGAGAACAGCACGCCGAGGGCGCGCGCGTCGGCGATCTGCGCGGCGATGAACGCGGCCAGCGCCTTGCGGCTCAGGGTCGAGGCATCGACTATCTCGCCGGCCTTGACCGCGGTCTTCTCCTTCAGCGCCACGATCTTGCCGTCGTCCTGCACCAGCTCGATCTTCAGGTTGCCGGCGCTCTCGATCGTGACCGACTGCTCGCTGCCGTAGAAGTCGCCGGCATCCATGTGCGCCACGTGCGATTTGGAATCCCTGCCCCACGGACCCATCCGGTGCGGGTGCTTGCGCGCATAGTTCTTCACCGACAGCGGCGCGCGACGGTCGGAATTGCCCTCGCGCAGCACCGGGTTGACCGCGCTGCCCTTGGTCCGGTCGTAGCGGGCCTGGATGTCCCTTTCCCTCTCGTCCTTCGGCGCGTCCGGGTAGTCCGGCAGCGGATAGCCCTGGGCCTGCAGCTCCTTGATCGCGGCCTTGAGCTGCGGCACCGAGGCGCTGATGTTCGGCAGCTTGATGATGTTGGCTTCCGGCTTCGTCGCCAGCTCGCCCAGCTCGGCCAGGTGGTCGCCGATCTTCTGCGACTCGGCCAGGCAATCCGGGAACTGGGCCAGGATGCGCCCGGCCAGCGAGATGTCGCGGGTCTCCACGTCGACCCCGGCCGTGCCGGCGAAGGCCTGGACGATGGGCAGCAGCGACTGGGTCGCCAGGAACGGGGCTTCGTCGGTGAGGGTGTAGATGATCTTCGGCGGGTTCGACATGATCGGCGGGGGTCTCTGGCGGGTCGAATGAACCCCCGATTGTCGCGTTTTTCGCCCGAAGATGCGCGCTGCGCCGCGGGAGCGCGCGCTGCGCCGGCGCCGATGGCGGGCTGTGCCGCGCCTCAGTCCGCCGGCACCGTGCGCTCACGCGCCCAGGCGCGCAGGGCCTCCACCTGCTCGGCCATCAGCACCGACAGCGGGCGGGTGCCGCGGATCTCGGCCATCAGCAGGTCGGTATCCAGCACGCGCCCTTCGGCGTGCGCGGCGTACAGGCCGGAGACGATGGCCTGCTCGATCTCGGCGCCGGAGAAGCCATTGGCCGCAGCCGCCAGCGCCGGCAGCGCGAATGCCTGCGGTTCCAGCCGGCGGTCGTGCAGGTGGATGCGCAGCAGTTCCACCCGGGTGTCCGGGTCGGGCAGGTCGACGAAGAAGATCTCGTCGAAGCGGCCCTTGCGCAGCAGCTCGGCCGGAAGGTGCTGGACCTGATTGGCGGTGGCCACCAGGAACACCGGGGCCTTGCGCTCGGCCATCCAGGTCAGCAGGTAGCCAAGCACGCGCCGCGACACCCCGCCGTCGCCCTCGCCCGCGTCGCCGGCCACGCCCTTCTCGATCTCGTCGATCCACAATACGCACGGCGCCAGCTGGTCGGCCGAGGCCAGCGCGGTGCGCAGGTTCTGCTCGGTCTCGCCGTGGTACTTGGCGTACAGCGTGCCGAAGTCCAGGCGCAGCAGCGGTACGCCGTACGCGCCGGCGATGGCCTTGGCCAGCAGCGACTTGCCGCAGCCCTGCACGCCCAGCAGCAGCACCCCGCGCGGCGGATCCAGCCCCGGCGGCGGGTTGCCGGCGAAAGCCGGCGCGCGCTGGCCGATCCAGCGCTTGAGCCGGCGCGCGCCGGCCACCTCGGCGAAGCCGGCGGTGTCGTATTCGTAGTGCAGGTGGCCGCTGCGGTTGAGCAGCTCGAACTTCAGCTTCGCCAGCTGCGGCAGGTCCGAGGCGGTGAGCGCGCCGTCGGCATGGATCAGCTGGCGGGCGATGCGGCGCGCGTCGTGCAGGTCCAGGCCCTGCAGGTGGCGCACGATCTGGCGCACTGCGTCTTCCTCGGCCTCGACCCGGCGCCCGCCGTGCTCGCGGGCGTAGGCGACGGCCTCCTCGCGGACCAACTTGAGCAGCGCGTTGGCGTCGGGCAGGCGCGGGGCGAAGCGCACCGCCAGCGCATCCAGTTCGGCCGGCAACTCGACCTTGGCCCCGACCAGCACCAGCACGTGCGGCTCGCAGCCGCGGCGCTGGACGATGTCGCGCAGCAGGCGCTGGTGGCTGGCGTAGCCCAGATAGGGATGGAAATCGAGCAGCAGGTAGATGCCGCGCTGTTCGGCCTGGCGGATCGCGTGCAGCACCGAACTGGCGTCGGGCGGGCCCTCGGGCTCGTCCTCGCGGTCCAGGTCCAGCCGGCGCAGGCCCTCGGTGATGGTCCAGCGGTGCAAGGCGCGCCAGACCTGCATCAGGGCCTGCCGGAACAGTTCCACCACCCGTTCCTCGTCGCGGGTCTCGATCACGATCAGCGGGGTGTTGGCCCGGATCAGGGCGGTCAGGTCCTGCAGCTGGCTCATGGGGTTTCCGCGAAGGGACCGGCGCACGATAGCAAGCGGGGGCCCCCGGTTCCCAGCCGCCACGCCGGGTCCAGGCCGTCCCGATACGGCTCGCCGTTACGGGTACGTTCCTACCGCCGCCGCGGGGCCCGGTGTACCCTGCGGGCAGCCCAACGCGGAGGCATTGCGCGCATGAAGACGATCCTGGTGGCCTGTTCCAAGGGCGGGGTGGGCAAGACCACCATCGCCACCCACCTGGCGGCGCATTCGGCGCTGCAGGGCCGGCGTACGGTGCTGGCCGACGCCGACCCGCAGGGTTCGGCCACCCGCTGGGCCGAGCGCCGGGCCGAACTGGAGAGCGCGGTCCTGCCGATCGACGCCAGCCGCCATCGCGCCTGGCGCCTGCGCCTGCCGGACGACGCCGACCAGGTGGTGATCGACGCCCCGGCCGGGGCCATGGCCGAGGACCTGGAGGACTTCATCGACCACGCCGATGCGATGGTGGTGCCGGTGCAGCCCTCGGCGATGGACATCGAGGCCACGGTCGGGTTCCTCAACACCGTGGCCAAGGTCAAGCGGGTGCGCAAGCACAAACTGCCGGTGGGCCTGGTGCTCAATCGCAGCAAGCCGTGGACCAACGCCAGCCAGCAGGCGCTGGACATGCTCAAGACCTGGCCGTATCCGGTGGTGGCGCAGCTGCGCGACACCCAGGCCTACGTGGTCCTGGTCGGGCTCGGCCGCAGCCTGTTCGATTACCACTCGGCGCAGGTGCGCGAGCACCAGGCCGACTGGGAGCCGTTGCTGAAATGGCTGGCCAAGGCATGAGCGCAGGCGGGAGGGGAACGGCGTGCGCGAACTGATTCTGCTGCGGCATGCCCATGCCGAGCCGGCCGTGGCCGGCCAGGACGATTTCGACCGGCCGCTCTCGCCGCAGGGCCTGGCCGAGGCCGAGGCCGCCGGGCGCTGGCTGGCCGAGCATGGCCTGGTCCCGGACCGGGTGCTGTGCTCGCCGGCGCGGCGCACCCGGGAAACCCTGGAGGCGGTGCTTGCGGTCGCCGGCTACGCCGAGCAACGGCTGGAACCGGCCATCTACGACGCCACTCCCGGGGCGTTGTTCGGCGTGCTGCAGGCGCATGGCGAGGTCGAGAGGCTGCTGCTGGTCGGGCACAACCCGGGCATGGAGCGGCTGGTGGCGCTGCTGCACAGCGGCCAGTCCGGCGACTATCGCGGCATGCCGACCGCGGCGGTAGCGGTGCTGGCGCTGCCGGCGCAGGCGGCGATCGAACCGGGCATGGCGCGGCTGACCGCGTTCTGGTGGCCCTGAGCCGATGCGCCGGACCACGGCGCGCGCGTGGCTGCGGGCCCAGGCGGCGTTGGCGCTGGCCGCGGCGGCCCTGGTCCCGCAGGCGCATGCGCAGGCCAGGTTCGACGATGGGCAGAGCTGGCTGGGCTTCGAGGTCTATACCCGCTTCGGCCAGCGCGTGGCGGGCGAATTCCCGAGTTTCCAGGGGGTGGTCGAACCCCTGCCGGACGGGCGGCAACAGGTGCGTCTGCGCGTGGCCACCTCCGAGGCGGTGATCCCGGACCGGCCGCGCTACACGGCCTGGATGCGCGGAGCCAGCTTCTTCGACGCCATGCGCCATCCCTGGATGGAATTCGTGTCCGACCCCTACCCGGCGGACCTGTTGCGCAAGGGCGGACCGCTGCACGGCCGTTTGACCCTGCGCGGGGTGACCCGGCCGCAGCGGCTGGAAGTCCTGCCCGCGGCCTGCGCCCGGCCGGGCCTGGACTGTGGCATCCAGGTCAACGGCAGCATCGATCGCAGCGACTTCGACATGCGCCAGTGGCAGGTGGCGCTGGCCGACAAGGTGTGGCTGCTGGCCAGCCTGCAATTGCGCGGGCCGGTGGAGTGAACGCGATCGCCCGGCTGCTGTGCGCGCTGCTGTTGTTGTCGGCCACCGCCTGCAGCACGCTGGCCCCTGCCGGGCACGAGCAGGCCGCGGCGATAGCGGTGTCGGCGCGTGATGCCACGTTGACGTGCGACCGCGAGGACCGTTGCGCGGCGCCGTCGGAACTGCATGCGCTGGGCGCGGCCGCGTTCGCGCAGTCGCAGGCGTCGCCCGATGCGACCCCGCATCATTTCGTCCTGATCCTGGACCAGGGCGGCGACGCGCTGCTGGCGCGGATCAACCTGATCCGCGCGGCCAGTGCCAGGATCGACCTGCAGACCTACATCTTCGACAAGGACGACAGTGCGCGCCTGGTGATCGACGAGCTGCTGGCCGCGGCCAAGCGTGGGGTCCGGGTGCGGGTCCTGATCGACCAGCTCTCGGCGATCGCCGACCTGCAGATCCTGGCCGCGCTGGCCGGTGCGCACGAGAACCTGGAACTGCGGGTGTACAACCCGACCTTCGGCGAGGCGATGCCCGGCTACCTGGATTATGCGGCCAGCGTGATCTGCTGCTTCCGCCGCTTCAACCAGCGCATGCACAACAAGCTGCTGCTGGTCGACGGGGCGGTGGCCATCGCCGGGGGGCGCAACTACCAGGACGACTACTACGACTGGGATGCCGAGTACAACTTCCGCGACCGCGACGTGCTGGTGGCCGGGCCGGTGGCGCGGGAGATGGAACGCAACTTCGAACACTACTGGGACGATCCGCTGAGCGTGCCGGCCGAGCGCCTGGACGACGTGGCGCAGATCCTGCTCGGGCACGGTGTGCCGCCGCTGCCGCCGGCTGCGCCGTTGCGGCCTGACCGGGTGGAGACGATGTCGCGCGCGGCCGGCGACCCCGCGCTGGTGCGTGAGCGGCTGGTGCAGCGGACGATTCCGGTCGGCGACGTCGCCTATATCGCCGACCTGCCGCGCAAGCACCACGAAGGCCCGGCGGAAGGCACCGGCGTGCCGGGCCTGGCCGGGCTGCTGGCCGGCGCGCGGGAGGAGATCCTGCTGCAGACGCCCTATCTGGTGTTGTCCGACAGTGCGCTGCAACTGTTCCGCGAACTGCGCGCCCACCCGGATCCGCCGCGGGTGGTGGTATCCACCAACAGCCTGGCGGCGACCGACAACCCGATCGTCTACGCGCTCACCTACAAGTACAAGCGCCGGCACGTGCGCGAGCTGGGCTTCGACATATTCGAGTACAAGCCGTTCCCGGCCGATCCGCCGCTGGATCCGGCGCTGGGGGCGTGGCAGCCGGGCGATCCGCCCGGTCCCGCGAGCGCGCCCGCCCCCGCGCGCAGCGAGCTGCCGGGAAGCCTGGGCAGCGGCGCGTCCGGCCGTTCCGGCGGCGTGCACACCGGCGCCGATGACGGTCGCGTCGAGGACAAGCTGCGCACCGAAACCAGGCCTTCGCTGCTGCGTGCCAGTGCCCCGGCCAACCGCCCGGTTCCGGTACTCGGCGAAGGCCCGCGCATGGGCCTGCACGCCAAGTCGATGGTGATCGACCGCCGGATCGGCGTGGTCGGCACCCACAACTTCGATCCGCGCAGCGAGACCTACAATACCGAGGCGGTGCTGGTGATCGAGGATCCGGTGTTCGCGCAGGCACTGGCCGAGAGCATCGAGCGCGACATCGCCCCGGGCAACTCCTGGGCCGTGGCCGCGCGCGGCAAGCCGCCGCTGCTGTCGGGGCTGAACTACAGCCTGGGCAAGGTGCTGGAAGCCTCGCCCGTGCTGGACGTGTGGCCCTGGCGTTATGCCACCAACTACGAGTTCCAGCCCGGCCCTGATTGCCCGGCGCCGTTGTCGCGGCGGGATCCGGGCTTCCATCGCTGCTACGTGTCGGTCGGCGACTTCCCCGAGGTCAGCCTGGGCCCGAAATCGATCTTCACCCGGATGCTGACTGCGTTCGGAGCGGGCCTGGTGCCGATCCTGTGACGGTGGCGCGCATGCGCCGCGGCCACGCCGGCCGCCGTATGCTTGGCACTCGCATCCAGGGAGCGGCAACCATGGCCCATGCATTCAAGGTCGGCGACCACGTGCGCTGGAATTCCGAGGCCGGAGAGGTCAGCGGCCGGATCGTCAAGGTGCATACCCGCGACGTCGACTACAAAGGGTATACCCACCACTGCAGCGAGGACGATCCGCAGTACGAGATCCAGAGCGACCGCACCGACCACGTCGCCCTGCACCGTGGCGCCGTGCTGCACCGGATCGACTGAGGATGGACGCCGCGCCGGCGACGGTGTGGACCATCGGCCACTCCACCCGCACCCGGGAGGAGTTCCTGGCCCTGCTCGAGGCCTACGCCATCCAGGCGCTGGCGGACGTGCGCCGCTTCCCGGGCTCGCGCCGCTGTCCGTGGTTCGCCGGCGAGGCGCTGGCCCTGGACCTGGCCGCCGTGGGCATCGAATACCGCTGGTTGCCGCAGCTGGGCGGGCGCCGCAGGGTGCGCACCGGATCGCCCAACGGCGGCTGGCGCAACGCGTCCTTCCAGGGCTATGCCGACCATCTGGACAGCGATGAATTCGCCGAAGGCATGGCCCAGCTGCTGGAACTGGCCGCGCGCCGGCGGACCGCGATCATGTGTGCGGAGGCGGTGTGGTGGCGCTGCCACCGGGCATTGATCGCCGACGTGCTCAAGCTGCGCGGGATCGAGGTGGTGCACATCCTCGGCGCGGCCCATGCGCAGGAGCATCGCTACAGCGCCGCCGCGCAGGTCCGCGACGGCCGCCTGTCGTACCCGCCGCCGCAGCCGGACTTGCTGGCCGGAAACTGATCTCCGCACCCGGCGGTGCGCCGGTGCGCCCCTGCTGGGAAGATAATCGGACCCTTTCCTGATCCGGCAACCCCCCAATGGCTTTCCGCGCCCCCGTTTCCATCGACGAACTCAACCGGCTCAGCCGCGGCACCCTGATCGAACATCTGGGCATCGTCTTCACCGCCGCCGGCGAGGACTGGCTGCAGGCGACCATGCCGGTCGAGCCGCGTACCCGGCAACCGTACGGGCTGCTCCACGGCGGCGCCTCGGTGGTGCTGGCCGAGACCCTGGGCAGCAGCGCCGGCAACCTGTGCCTGGACACCCGCGAGCAGATGGCGGTGGGCCTGGAGATCAATGCCAACCACCTGCGCGCGGTGCGCGAGGGCAGCGTCACCGGCACGGCGAAGGCGCTGCACGTGGGCCGCAGCACCCAGGTCTGGGAAATCCGCATCGAGGATGCGCGCGGACGCGCGACGTGCGTGTCGCGGCTGACCCTGGCGGTGGTGCCGGCGACGCAGCCGGCCTGACCGGCGTTCAGCCGCCCGCGTGCCCTTTTCGCCCGCGGCGCGGTATCGTGCGCGTCCATGGACCCCGCTCCCCCGCGTGCGGCCCGCCAGCCGGCCCGGTCGGGCGGCGTCGGGCGCGCCTTCCGCTACCTTTGCCGCACCCCCTTGCTGCTGCTGCACGTCCTGCTGCCGCTGCCGCTGACGTTGCTGTGCCTGGCCCCGCCGCTGCGCACGATCCGCTGCGGCGCCGAGACCCTGGGCGACCGCGCGGTGCGCGCCTGGTCGGGCGGGCTGGCGTGGATCTTCGGCTTCCGCCTGCGTCGCTTCGGCACGCCGCTGCCGGGGGCGACGATGTTCGTGGCCAACCATGTCAGCTGGGTCGACATCGAGATCCTGCACAGCCAGCGGATGATGGGCTTCGTGGCCAAGCGCGAGATCGCCGGCTGGCCGCTGGTGGGCTGGCTGGCGGCGCAGGGGCAGACGATCTTCCACCAGCGCGGCAGCACCGACTCGCTCAACGACGTGCTGGAGCAGATGGTCGAGCGGTTGCGCCAGGGCAAGTCGGTGGGCGTGTTCCCGGAGGGGCGCACCCGCGGCGGCCACGAAGTCGGGCCGTTCCATGCGCGGATCTTCCTGGCCGCGGTCGAGGCCCGGGTGCCGGTGCAGCCGGTGGCGCTGCGCTACGGCGAACGCGGCGCGGCGCAGACCATGGTCGCGTTCGGCCCGCGCGAGAATTTCGCCCAGAACTTCCTGCGCCTGCTCGGCGAGCCCGCGCGCATCGCCGAGGTCCACTTCCTGGAGCCGGTCCCGCCCGGCGACGTGGATGGCCGGCGCCGCATCGCCGAGCTGTCGCGCGAGCGCATCGTGGCGGCGATGGGCTCGTGATGGAAGGCTGAATCCCCGCGCGGCCACGCTTGCGCCGGGCCCGCGGCGATGCAAGATTGGCCGTGGCGAACCCGCCCTCCCCGCCATGACCCACGCCGCCGATTTCCAACCCCCGCGCCTGCTGCGCAATCCGCACCTGCAATCGGTGCTCGGATCCAGCGGCTTGCGCCGCCGCCGCGGCCAGCGCGCGCTGGCCGCCAGCGGCGCGACCTCCACCGAGCACATCCTCGACGGCGGCAACGGTGCGCGCCTGCAGGGCTGGCACAGCCACGTCCCCGGCCGCGAGCCGCGCGGCACCGCATTGTTGCTGCACGGTTGGGAAGGTAGCGCCGAATCCAGCTACATGCGCCTGGCCGCCGCGCGCCTGCTGGCCGACGGGCTGGACGTGTTCCGCCTGAACTTCCGCGACCACGGCGATACCCACCACCTCAACGAAGGGCTGTTCCACTCCAACCGCATCGGCGAAGTGGTGCACGCGGCCGCGGACATGGTCCGGCGCCTGCAGGTGCGCGACCTGGTGGTGGCCGGCTATTCGCTCGGCGGCAACCATGCCCTGCGCCTGGGCCTGCACGCGCCGCGGGCCGGGTTGCCACTGCGCCACATCGCCGCGGTCTGCCCGCTGGTTGACCCGGCCGGGACCATGGACGTCATGGAGCGCGATGCGCGGTTCTACGATTGGTATTTCCGCCGCCAGTGGCGCAGTTCGCTGCAGCGCAAGCGCGAACTGTTCCCCGAGCACTTCGGCTACGACGATGCCACCCTGGCGCTGGACATGCGCGGGCTGATCGGCTGGCTGGCGCGCAGGCACGCCGGCTTCGACAGCGCCGAGGAATACTTCGACAGCTACTCCATCGCCGGCGACCGCCTGGCGGGGCTGGAAGTGCCGGCCAGCATCCTGATGGCCGAGGACGACCCGGTGATCCCGATCGAGCATTTCCGCCACTGGCGCCTGCCCGCAGGCGCCGGGCTGGAGGTCGCGCGCTGGGGCGGGCACTGCGCGTTCGTGGAAAACCTGGCCGGCGACGGCTTTTCCGAGCGCTGGGTGGCGGCGCGGCTGGGCGCCGCCCTGCCGCGCTGAACGGCGCCGGGCAGGCGGCACGGTAGACTGCGGGTTTTTCCGGAAGACCCGAAGCAATGCAGGAACGTATTCAAGAAGCGCTGCGGCGCGATGCCGTGGACGAAGCCCTGGCCCTGGCCCGGGACTGGGTCGCCTCCGCCCCCGATGACGCGCAGGCGCAGCGCGCGCTGGCCGGCGTGCTGGCCTGCGGTGGCGACACGGATGCCGCGCTGGAGGCGCTTGACCGGGCGATCCTGCTGGCGCCGGAAGACGCGGGCCTGCATTTCGAACGTGCCTCCCTGCTGCTGCGCACGCGCAACCTGGAGGACGCCGGCGCCGCGCTGGACCAGGGCCTGGGCCTGGATCCGAACCACGTCCCGTCGTACCTGGCGCGTGCGCAGGTCGCCCTGGCCCGCGGCGACCTGGCCGAGGCGGAGCGGCTCAGCCGTACCGTCGCCCGCATCGTCGAGGCCGACGACCCGCGCCTGCTGGCCCTGGACGCGCTGCTGGCGCTGCGCCGCGGCGATGCCGACCGGGCGCTGGCCCTGGCATCCACGGCCAGCGCCGTGCTGCGGGACGACCCGCAACTGCTGTCGATCCTGGGATTCAGCTACTTCGCCAAGGGCCATTGGGCGTTCGCCGAACAGGCGTTCGTCCGGGTTGCCGAACTCTTGCCCGATGCCCGTGCGCTGCGGCCGTTGCTGGCGCAACTGGCCGCCCGCCAGGGCCGTTTCGGGGAGGCCGCCGACCTGGTCGTGCCGCTGACGGAGGACGAGGCCGTCGCCAACCCGGCGTTGCGCCGCATCGCAGGCCTGTACGCGCTGCAGGCCGGGCGCGGCGAACAGGCGCTGGCACTGCTGCGCGCCACGCTGGCGGCAGGCGTCGATCGCGCCGTGCTGCAGGGCTTGATGCTGCTGTGGAACCGCAGCGGCGACCGCGCGGATGCGCTGGCCACGCTGGAGGCGGCGCTGGCCACTCACCGCGACGCCGGTGACCTGTGGGCCGCGCGGCTGGCGCTGGAGGCTTCCGGCAGCGGTGAAAGCGAGCAGGTGCTGGAACGATGGCTCACGGCAATGCCGGGTCACCTGCCGGCACTGGAGGCTGGACTCAGGCAGCGCGATCGCGCCGGGGACCTGCAAGGCACGGAGCATTTCGCCCGGCGCGTGGCCGAAGCCCAGCCCGGGCATCCGCTGGCCGAACAGTTCCTGGTCGAATGCTCGCTGGCCCGGGATCCGGATGCCGCCCTGGCCCGCGGACGGGCGATGGTCGCGGCCCAGGCGGCCGGCGACGCGCGCGTGGCCGCGCGTGCCTGGTTCGGCCGCTTGCTCGACCGTGCCGGCCGCCCGGCCGAGGCGCTGGCGGAGTGGCGGTCGCTGCACGATGAATTCCGCGGTGCCCGCCTGCCCTTGCCGGCACGGGCGCCCGCCGTGACCGCGCCATGGCCGGCACTGCCGATGGCGGCGACGGACGCGCCGCATCCGGTGCTGGTGTTCGGACTGCCCGGATCGGGCATCGAGCGGGTGGTCGACACGCTGGCCGCCGCGGGTGGCCCGGTGCGGGGCGACCGTTACGGCGCCCAGGCGCCCGACGATCCGCTGCGCACCCCGCAGGTCGCCCACGACCTGCGCGGCGGCGGCCTGGATCCGGCCGTGCTGGTCGCCCAGTGGCGGGCGCAATTGCCGGCTCGCGGGATTGCGGACGGCGAGGTGGTCGACTGGTTGACCTGGTGGGACAACGCACTGCTGCTGGCCCTGCGTCCGTACCTGCCCGAGGGCCTGCTGCTGACCGCGGTGCGCGATCCGCGCGACATGTTGCTGGACTGGCTGGCAACCGGATCGCCGGTGCCGCTGGCACTGGACGACCCGGACGCGGCGGCCGAGTGGCTGGCGCAGGGCCTGGAGCACCTGGCCGACCTGCACGAGCAGGATCTGTACCCGCACGTGCTGTTGCGCCTGGACGGCGTGGTCGATTCGCCGCAGGCGCTGGCCGAGGCCGTGGGCGGGGCGTTGGGCATCGCCCTGCCGCCGCCACCGTCCGCGCCGGCGCGGTTGCCGACGGGCCGCTGGCGCGCCCATGCCGAAGTCCTGGCCGCGCCGTTCGCGCGCCTGCTGCCGGTGGCGGTGCGGCTGGGCTACCCTGAAGCCTGACCCCGGAGGAGGACTGCGGACATGCGCATCTGGAGCGACAGCTTCGAGAACCGCGGCGCGATCCCCGCCGGGTTCGCGATGGGCCAGGCGGATGGTTTCGCCGCCAACCGCAACCCGCACCTGGCCTGGGACGACGTACCCGAGGGGACCCGGTCCTTCGCCCTGCTGTGCATCGACCCGGACGCGCCGACGGTGCCCGAGACCGTGGGCCGCGAGGACCTGCAGATCCCGGTGGCGCAGCCGCGCGGGGATTTCGTGCACTGGGCGATGGCCGACATCGCACCGCAGGTGCGCAGCATCGCCGCAGGCAGCTGCAGCGACGGCGTCACCGCCCGGGGCAAGCGCTCGCCCGCAGGCCCGGCCGGTGCGCGCCAGGGCCTGAACGATTACACCGGCTGGTTCGCCGGCGACCCCCAGATGGAAGGGGACTACTTCGGCTACGACGGTCCTTATCCGCCGTTCAACGACCTGCGCATGCACCGCTACTTCTTCCGCCTGTTCGCCCTGGACGTGGCCACCCTGGACCTGCCGCCGCGCTTCACCGCCGGCGACGTGCTGCGGGCGATGCAAGGCCATGCGCTGGCCGAGGCGCTGGTGTATGGCAGCTACACGCTCAATCCGGCTTTGCACGGCTGACGGCCTGCGCGAAGCACGGCCGGCCCCGCGCCCGGCAATGTCCCGATCCCGTTTCCGCGGAAGTGCCGTCGATCGCCGGCTGCCATGCCTCCTGCTGTGCCTGTAGCTGGTCGCCGCGCCCGCGCTGGCGCTGGATCCCGCCCCCATCCGCCAGCAGCTGGAACGGCTGCGCGAGGCGGCGTCGCGGCGCTGGCAGGACGAGCCGCTGCTGTTCGCGCCCGGGCGGCACTGGAACTACTCCTCGTTCGCGACCAACCTGCTGCAGGCGGCGATCGAACGGGCCAGCGGCGAGGGCATGGAGGACTACCTGCGGGCGCATGTCTGGGAGCCCGCGGGCATGGACGCGACTTCGTTCGACGTGCCGACGCGGATCATCCCGCGGCGTGCGCGCGGCTACGAATTCGATGCGGCCAGCGGCGAGCTGACCAATGCCGTGCAGGAGGACGTGAGCTACAAGTACGTCGGCGGCGGCATCCTCGCCAGCGACGAGGACATGGTGCGCCTGGGGCACGCACTGAACGCGGGCACGCTGCTCGGCAAGCCCGCGATCGCGGAAATGTACCGGCCCCGGCTGGACCCATCGGCCACCGCGATGCCGGCGCCGGACGGCGCGCCACCGAGTGGCCAGCCGCCTGTGCAGGGATTGATCTGGCGGCTCCAGCAGGATGGTGCGGGCCGCGATTACGTCGCGCACGGCGGCAGCGTCAAGGGCACGCTGTCGTACCTGGCCAACTATCCCGGGCAGGACGTGGAGGTGGCGCTGCACGTCAACGCGCGCGGCGGCAAGGCCGACCTGCGCGAAGCCGCCGAGGCGATCACGGCGACGGTGCTGGGCCCGGCGGAAGGGGACTAGCAAAAAGAACGGCCGACCCGGAGGTCGGCCGTTCGTCATCACGGAACCGGCGCGGGGTCAGCGCTTGACCGTCTCCGACTCCACCACCATGTCCAGCACATAGGCGTTCGCCGAGGCGTCGGCCGGCGGGTTGGCCAGGGTGTAGCGGTCCACGCGTAGCACGTTGCGGGTGCCGGGCTGGTGGGTGAAGCCTTCGATCTGCTCGTAGAAGTTCTGCCACTCGCCCGGCTCGCCGGCGCGCAGGCCGTTCTCGTCGAACTTGATCTCGCGCACCTGCAGGCACTGCTTGTCCGGGATCAGCGGGTGGCTGCACGGCCGGGTCTCCGGGCCGACTTCCAGGAACACGCGCTCGGCCGGGCCGCCGAAACGGGTGGCCGGGGTCGGGGTGCCGTGGAACACCAGGCGGTCGCCGGCGGCATTGGTCAGCACCAGCTGCGGCACGTCGCCGGCAGTGCTGGCCACGGTGAGTTCGCCGGCCAGGCGGGTGCCGACCTCGGCGTCCAGCGCGGCCAGCTTCGGATCCGGGCAGGCCATCAGGGTGGAGGCCATCGGGCCGAGGGTGGCTTTGTCGCCGGCCAGAACGAAGCCGCCGGTCATCCGGTTGCAGGTATTGGACACCGACACGCGGCCGTCGACGAAGTCCAGCTGCAGCGGCTTGTCCGGGTTGGCGAACAGGGCCTCGATCTTCTGGCCCTGGGCATCGGTGGCCTCGGCCAGGTTCCAGTGGTAGGCCGGCAGCAGGGCGGCGGTGTCGGCCATCGCCGGCGGCGCCTGGTCGGCGGTGGCGGTCGTGGCGGCCGGATCGGCGGCGGGTTCGGCCGGCTTGTGGCAGGCGGCCAGGGCCAGCGGCACGAGCAGGGCGAGCGGGAGCAGCAGCGGACGGTGTTTCATGGGACTCTCCGTGAGGGCGCAGGCCACGACGGCCGGCGATGGGTGGATGGGCGGATCTGCAATGGCACTTCGAGAGGTGGAACGCCTTATACGCCAGTGCGAGTTCAACCCGCGTAAAGCGGTTCAGGTGCCGGCCGGCATGAACGCGAGCAGCAACGCGCCCAGCACGATCCGGTAGAGCGCGAACACGGTGAACCGGTGCGCCTTGATGTAGTCCATCAACCAGCGCACCACCATGAACCCGGTGACCGCGGCGGCGGCGAACGCCACCGCGACCGCGCTCCAGTCCTCGCCGCCGAGGGCGTCGTCGCGGACCAGTTCCAGGAAAGCGTAGCCGCTGGCGGCGAACATGGTCGGGATGCCGACCAGGAACACGAACTCGGCCGCCGCCGAGCGCCGGCTGGTGCCGGCCAGCATGGCGATGAAGATCGCCGCGGCCGAGCGCGAGGTGCCGGGGAACACGCCGGCCACCACCTGGGCCAGGCCGACCAGCACCGCCACCTTCCAGGTCACGGTGGCCACGTCGCCGCGCTTCTCGGCGTAGTGCTCGGCCACCAGCATCCACACGCCGCCCAGCAGCAGCGCCCAGGCCACCGGGGTCACGGTTTCCGGTAGTTCCCAGCCGGCCAGGCGCACCGGCAGGCCGACCACGGCGGTGACCAGGAAGGCCACGCCGATCTTGGCCACGTAGTCGCGGTTGGCCGGCTCGTGCAGGCCGGTGGCCAGTTGCCACAGGCGCTGGCGGAAGGCCAGGGTCACCGCCAGGATCGCGCCGGCCTGGATCACGATGTTGAAGAAGTCCGAGCGCGGCCCGAGCCAGTGCTGGGCGATCAGCAGGTGGCCGGTGCTGGAGATCGGCAGGAACTCGGTCAGCCCTTCGAGGATGCCCAGCAGCAGGGCGGCGAGCAGGTCGGACACGGGGCGGGGCCGGCGGGAATGGAGCGAACAGGATAAGCGAGAGCCGGGTCCGCACCACTTGCACCAGATGGGTTCAATCGCGCATCAAAATAGCATCAAATTGGTGCAATAAAGCCCTGAAGCCACGCCTGGGATCAATGAAATCAATGTCTTGGATGTGGGCCCGGGTTGGCACGCCGCCTGCTATGCCTTGGGTATCCCAACACCCCCGAGGTTGCGTGCGATGTCCGTGGAAAGAGTCGAGAAGCTGATCAAGGACAACCAGGTCGAGTTCGTGGACCTGCGGTTCGTCGACATGCGTGGCATGCAGCAGCACGTCACCTTCCCGGCGAACATCGTCGAGCCGGGCCTGTTCGAGGACGGCAAGATGTTCGACGGCTCCTCGATCTCCGGCTGGAAGGGCATCAACGAATCGGACATGGTCCTGCTGCCCGATGCCGATACCGCGGTGCTGGATCCGTTCACCGCCGACCCGACCCTGATCCTGACCTGCGACATCCTCGACCCGGCCACGATGCAGGGCTACGCGCGCTGCCCGCGCGGCATCGCCAAGCGCGCCGAGGCCTACCTGAAGTCCTCCGGCATCGCCGACACCGCCTTCTTCGGCCCGGAGCCGGAGTTCTTCATCTTCGACGCGGTGCGCTACGCCAACGACATGGGCCACACCTTCTTCGAGATCGAGTCGGAGGAAGGCGCCTGGAACAGCGGCACCAAGTACGAGAGCGGCAACACCGGCTACCGCCCGGGCGTGAAGGGCGGCTACTTCCCGGTGGCCCCGCACGACTCGCTGCACGACATGCGCGCGGAGATGTGCAAGGTGCTGGAGGAGTCCGGCATCGAGGTCGAGGTCCACCACCACGAGGTGGCCACCGCCGGCCAGTGCGAGATCGGCACCAAGTTCAACACGCTCGTGCGCAAGGCCGACGAGCTGCTGACCATGAAGTACATCATCAAGAACGTCGCCCACCGCAACGGCAAGACCGCCACCTTCATGCCCAAGCCCATCGTCGGCGACAACGGCAGCGGCATGCACGTGCACCAGTCGCTGTCCAGCGCCGGCAAGAACCTGTTCTCCGGCGACGGCTACGGCGGCCTGTCGCAGATGGCGCTGTGGTACATCGGCGGCATCTTCAAGTACGCCCGTGCGATCAACGCCTTCGCCAACTCCGGCACCAACAGCTACAAGCGCCTGGTGCCGGGCTTCGAGGCGCCGGTGATGCTGGCCTACTCGGCGCGCAACCGCTCGGCCTCGTGCCGGATCCCGTGGGTGTCCAGCCCGAAGGCGCGTCGGATCGAGATCCGCTTCCCCGATCCGCTGCAGTCCGGCTACCTGACCTTCACCGCGCTGATGATGGCCGGCCTGGACGGGATCAAGAACCAGATCGACCCGGGCGCACCCAGCGACAAGGACCTGTACGACCTGCCGCCGGAGGAGGAAAAGCTGATCCCGCAGGTGTGCTCCAGCCTGGACCAGGCGCTGGAGGCGCTGGACGCCGACCGCGAGTTCCTCAAGGCCGGCGGGGTGATGAGCGACGACTTCATCGACGGCTACATCGCGCTGAAGATGCAGGAAGTGACCAAGTTCCGCGCAGCCACGCATCCGCTCGAATACCAGCTGTACTACGGCGTCTGAGGACGACCTGCAACCCAAGTCCCGGCGGGGGAAGCGCCGGGACGCGCGGCCCTCCCCCACGCCGGGCCGCACTTTCCGGCAACCACGACACCAGGAGCAGGGGCGCACGACGAGAGGGCACCGGGAAGCGATCGGCACGGCAAGGTGCGGCAACGCGCCCGGCCGTGGCCAGGCAGCGCATGGGGATGCGCGGCCGCGGCGCTGCAAGCCAGTACGCAAGACAGGGAGGGCTTTATCCATTACCGGACGAGGAGCCTGTCATGTCGTCACGCAAGATCGCGGTTGCCATTGTTTTGTGCACCGGGCTGTCAGCAGCCGGCGTCGCCTCCGCCGAGGTTTCCGGATCGGTCGCGGTCGTCAGCGACTACCTGTTCCGCGGCGTCACCCAGACCAACGAGAAGCCCGCCCTGCAGGGCGGCGTCACCTGGACGCACGACAGCGGTTTCTACCTCGGTACCTGGGGCAGCAGCATCAGCTGGCTATCCGATGCCGATCCGGACATCTCCAGCCAGGTCGAACTCGACCTGTTCCTGGGTTATGGCGGCAAGTTCGGCGGCAGCGAAGTCGGCTACGACGTCGGCCTCAACTACTACGCCTATCCCGGCGACTATCCGGCCGGCTTCAACAGCGCCGACACCACCGAGCTGTACTTCGGCATCAGCTACAAGTTCCTGAGCGCGAAGTACTGGTACGCCGCCACCGACCTGTTCGGCATCCCCGATTCCAGCGGCAGCACCAACCTGGACCTGTCCGCCAAATGGGAGTTCTCGCCCGGCTGGACCGGCACGGCCGCATTCGGCAAACAGTGGATCTCGGGCAGTTCCGGCGCCGCCGACTACACGTTCTGGAAACTCGGCGTCGACAAGACGTTCGACAACGGCTTCGCCATCGGCGGTTCCTACAACAGCAACGACCTGAGCGGCCTCGACGACACCTTCGTCCTTGCATTTTCGAAGTCGTTCTGAGGCCGCACCGGCCGCAATCTTCAACAGGAGGCGTTTCATGAAACTGATCACCGCCATCATCCGGCCGTTCAAGCTGGACGAAGTGCGCGAAGCCCTGGCCCATGCGGGCGTTTCCGGCATCACCGTCACCGAGGTCAAGGGTTTCGGCCGGCAGAAGGGCCATACCGAGCTGTACCGCGGCGCCGAGTACGTGGTCGACTTCCTGCCCAAGATCAAGGTCGAGACCGTGGTCGCCGACGAACTGCTGGACGCGGTGCTGGAAGCGATTCAGCAATCGGCCGGCACCGGCAAGGTCGGCGACGGCAAGATCTTCGTCACCACGGTCGAACACGCAATCCGCATCCGCACCGGCGAAATCGGCACGGACGCGCTCTGACCTCCCTCCCCCCGATCCGGAGAAGCCCATGAACCTGCGATTCCCTGCCGGGCGCAAGTCCCGGTTCCATGCCCTGTCCCCGATGATGGCGGCCGCCGCCGTGCTGGCGATGGGCGCCTCCGGCGCGGCCTTTGCCCAGGACGTCGCCGCCGAGACACCGGCGTTCGACAGCGGCGACATCGCCTGGATGCTGACTTCCACCCTGCTGGTGCTGCTGATGGTGGTGCCGGGCCTGGCCCTGTTTTACGGCGGGATGGTGCGCTCCAAGAACGTGCTGTCGGTGCTGATGCAGGTGCTGGTGGTGTATTCGGTGGTAGTGCTGGTGTGGATCTTCTACGGCTACAGCGCGGCCTTCACCGAAGGCAACGCGTTCTTCGGCTCGTTCACGCAGAAGGCCTTCCTCAAGGGGATCGTCGCCGATACCGGCGCCGGCGGGCTGCCGGAGTTCCTGTTCGTGGCGTTCCAGTCCACCTTCGCCGGCATCACCGCGGCGCTGGTCGTCGGCTCGTTCGCCGAGCGGATCAAGTTCAAGGCGGTGCTGCTGTTCTCGGTGCTGTGGGTAACCTTCGCCTACCTGCCGATGGTGCACATGGTGTGGAGCGGCGAAGGCGGCTTCCTTGCGCACAAGGGCGTGATCGATTTCGCCGGAGGCACCGTGGTCCACATCAACGCCGGCGTGGCCGGGCTGGTCGGGGCCTGGTTCCTCGGCAAGCGCCTGGGCTACGGGCGCGAAGCGCTCAAGCCGCACAGCGTGCCGTTTACCTTCATCGGCGCTTCCCTGCTGTGGGTGGGCTGGTTCGGCTTCAATGCCGGTTCGGCCCTGGCCGCCGATGCGTCCGCATCGCTGGCGATGCTCAACACCATGGTCGCCACCGCCGCCGGCGTGGTCGGCTGGACCCTGGTCGAGGCGCTGGCCAAGGGCAAGCCTTCGGCGCTGGGCGCGGCCTCCGGCGCGATCGCGGGTCTGGTCGGCGTCACCCCGGCCGCCGGCACGGTCGGGCCGATGGGCGCGATCGCGATCGGCCTGGCCGCCGGCGTGCTGTGCGTGTGGGGCGTGAACGGGCTGAAGCGGCGGCTGGGCGCGGACGACAGCCTGGACGTGTTCGGCGTCCACGGCATCGGCGGCATCGTCGGCGCATTGCTCACCGGCGTGTTCAGCGCGCAGTCGCTGGGCGGCACCAAGGCCGGCCTGGCGATCGGCGCGCAGGTATGGGTGCAGCTGGTCAGCGTCGCATTCACCATCGCCTGGTGCGCGGTTGTCACCGCGGCGGTGATGCTGGTGGTCAAGGCCACGGTCGGCCTGCGGGTGAGCGAGGAGTCCGAGCGCGTCGGCCTGGACATCAGTTCGCACGGGGAATCGGCCTACGAGTCCTGAGGACGCGTCCGGGAACCACGGGCACGGGGCGGGCGGCGGCGGCGCCGCCCGTTTTTTGCGCCGCCGATTGCAATTGCGGCGTGCAGGCGGTGCAATGCGGGAATGAAGCCGACCCGACTCCTCGCCGCCGCCTGCGTGCTCGCGCTCGCGGCCTGCCAGCACGCCGCGCCGCGCAACCCGATGGCGACCTGGGTGCCTTCGCGGAATTACGATGCGCGCCGCGCGCAGTTGATCGTGGTGCACTACACCGAGCAGGACTCGGTGCAGCACAGCCTCGACACGCTGCGCTCGAGCAACAGCGGTGGTCGGGTGAGCGCCCACTACCTGCTGGGCGACGACGGTCGCATCTACCAGCTGGTGTCCGACGAGCATCGCGCCTGGCACGCCGGCGCCGGCCGCTGGGGCACGATCCACGAACTCAATTCGGCCTCGATCGGCATCGAGATCGACAACGACGGCCATGAGCCCTTCACCGATGCGCAGATCGATGCACTGATCCGCCTGCTGGAAGACCTGACCCGCCGCCACCGGATCCCGAAGACCGAGGTCATCGGCCATTCCGACCTTGCCCCCGGGCGCAAGATCGACCCCGGCCCGTTGTTCCCGTGGAAGCGGCTGCACGAGGCCGGCTTCGGCATCTGGCCCGATCCCGCCGCGCCGCCGCCGCCGCCGGGCTTCGATCCGGTCAACGCGCTGCGCCTGATCGGCTACCCGGTCGACGATCTCGAAGCCACGATCCATTCCTACCGGATGCGTTTCCGCGGCGACGATGCCAGGACCCTCGACGAGGAGGACCTGCGCATCCTGAACTCGCTGGCGACGCAGGTGCACGGAGGGCGCTGAACCCGCGCCCCGGCCCGGATCGCATTGGGCGGCGTCTTGCACTAGATTGGTGCAATGGATCCAGCGAACCCTCTTCCCGGCCCCGCCCTCGACCAGCTCGGCACGCCGCTGGCCTGGGCCGACCGCCAGGCGCGGATCGTGGGGGTCAACCTGGCCTTCCCGCGCTGGATCGGGGTTGGTGCGCGGCGTCTGATCGGCCAGCCGCTGGCCGCGCTGGAACTGGAAGGCGACGCCCTGGCCCGGTTCCTGGCCCAGGACGAGCGCGAAGTGCTGCGCCTGCACCGCATTCCGCTGGGGGTCCCGGGCGAGGCGCCGCGTCCTGCCGACGGCTGGCTGACCCGTACCCCCGATGGCTGGCTGCTGGAGGCGCATCCGGCCGACGACTCCCCCTCGGCCGATCCGGCCCAGGCCCTGCCCGGCGCGCTGCAGGCCGCACTCAAGGGCATGGCCCACGAACTGCGCAATCCGCTGGCCGGGCTCAAGGGCGCCGCACAACTGCTGGCCCGCCGCGCCGGTGCGCGTCCCGAGGCCGGCGACGAGCGCGAGTTGATCGGCCTGATTGGCGCCGAGATCGACCGCCTCAGCCAGCTGGTCGACCAACTGCTGTCGCCCGCCCCGCAGCGCCCGCACGCGCCGCTGAACATCCATGCCGTGCTCGAACGGGTGCTGCGCCTGGCCGAGGCCGAGGGCGGCTGGACGATGCGGGTGCAGCGCGATTACGACCCCAGCATCCCCGAGTTCCCCGGCGATGCCGACCGCCTCACCCAGGCGGTGTGGAACCTGGTCCGCAACGCGCTGCAGGCCGGCGCCTCGACGATCGTCCTGCGCACCCGGGTCGAGAGCGGCCTGCACATCCGCGAGCGGCTGCATGCGCGCGCGCTGCGGGTGGAGATCGTCGACGACGGCGGCGGCGTGCCGGAGGAATTGGCCGAGCACCTGTTCCTGCCGCTGGTCAGCGGCCGTGCCGAAGGCACCGGGCTTGGCCTGGCCCTGGCTCACCAGGTCGCGCGCGAGCATCGCGGCTCGCTGGGTTTCCGCTCGCGCCCCGGCCATACCGTGTTCACCCTGCTGCTGCCGCAGAACGAGCCCGAAGGAGCGTCTTTGCCATGAGTTTCCCTGCATGAGCGCCGCCAGCGGCAACCGCCGGGTATGGGTGGTCGATGACGACCGTTCGGTGCGTTTCGTGCTGGCCACCGCGCTGCGCGACGCCGGCTACGAGGTGGACGGTTTCGAGAACGCGGCCAGTGCGCTGGACGCGCTGCAGGTACGCGGCGTGCCGGACCTGCTGTTCACCGACGTGCGCATGCCCGGCGAGGACGGGCTGAGGTTGCTGGAACGGTTGAAGGCGGCGCACCCGCACCTGCCGGTGGTCGTGATGTCGGCCTACACCGACGTGGCCAGCACCGCCGGCGCGTTCCGCGGCGGCGCCCACGAATTCCTGTCCAAGCCGTTCGACCTCGACGATGCGGTGGCGCTGGCCGCGCGCGCGTTGCCGGCACCTGCGTCCTCGGCGCCCGGGGCGTCGCCGCCGCAGGCGGAGCCGGATGCCGCGGGATCCACCGCGACCGCGCACGAGCTGATCGGCGACACCCCGGCCATGCGCGCGCTGTTCCGCGCGATCGGCCGCCTGGCGCAGGTGCCGTTGTCGGTGCTGGTCACCGGCGAGACCGGCACCGGCAAGGAACTGGTGGCCGGCGCCTTGCACCGCGAGTCGCCGCGCGCGTCCGGGCCGTTCGTCGCGCTCAACACCGCCGCGATCCCGGCCGAGTTGCTGGAGAGCGAACTGTTCGGCCACGAGGCCGGCGCCTTCACCGGCGCGAACCGGCGCCATGTCGGCCGCTTCGAGCAGGCCCACGGCGGCACCCTGTTCCTGGACGAGATCGGCGACATGCCGGCTTCGCTGCAGACCCGGCTGTTGCGGGTGCTGGCCGAGGGCGAGTTCTTCCGCGTCGGCGGGCGCGAGCTGATCCGGGTGGACGTGCGGGTGATCGCCGCCACCCACCAGGACCTGGAGGCGCGGGTCGCCGAAGGCCGCTTCCGCGCCGACCTGCTGCACCGGCTCGATGTGGTACGGCTGCGGATCCCGCCGCTGCGCGAGCGTCGAGCCGACATCCCGCTACTGGCCGCCACCTTCCTGCATCGCGCCGCGCACAAGCTCGGCGCCGGCGCCAAGAACTTCGATCCGGCGGCGCTGGCCGCGTTGCAGGCGATGGACTGGCCGGGCAACGTGCGCGAACTGCAGAACCTGTGCTGGTCGCTGGCCGCGCTGGCACCGGGCGAAACCATTACCGCGGGGGATCTGGGGATGCTCCAGGCCCCGGCGGCCGCCAGCGCGGCGACACCGCCGGTGGAGTGGGATCGCCAGCTCGGCCAGTGGGCGCTGCAAAGCCTGCAGGCCGGTGCGCGCGACCTGCATGCGCAGGCGCGGATGCGCTTCGAACAGGCCCTGCTCAACGCCGCCCTGCAGCACACCGGCGGCCGCCGGGTGGAAGCCGCCGCGCTGCTCGGCGTGGGCCGCAACACCGTCACCCGCAAGCTCGGTCCCGGGCGCAAGCGTCGCTGACGGCTTTCGCCCCCGGCCTCCGGGCCGCCTGCCTTTCGTGCGGCACCCCCGGCCATCGGCGCCGTCCATCGGCGCCATCCGTCGGGACCTCGCGACCGCGGACCAGGAACGGCCGGCGCCACGGGAGTGATGCGTCCTGCGGCGACATGGGGTTCATCCCCACCGTTTATCCTAGTCGCCTTCGCCCAAGGAGATCCGGTCATGCGTACCACGGCCCTCGCCGGTTTCAGCCTGCTCGCCCTCGCCGCATGCAGCAGCACGCCCAAGGCACCGCCCGCGGCGCCCGCGCCGGTCAGCACCGCACAGCAGGCGGTGGTGATGCTGGCCTCGGCTTCCGGCAGCCGGGTCAGCGGCAAGCTCACCCTGGCGCCGATGGGCGACGGGGTGCATATCAGCGGCGAGGTCGGCGGCCTGGCGCCCAACGGCCAGTTCGGATTCCACGTGCACGAGAAGGGTGACTGCAGCGCGGTCGACGCGACCAGCGCCGGCGGCCACTTCAACCCGGTGGCCAGCGCGCACGGTCGCGCCGGCGGCGCGACCCACCATGCCGGCGACATGGACAACATCGTCGCCGATGCCGGCGGCGTGGCTCGGGTCAACGTGCACCTGCGCGGAGTGACGCTCGGCGGCGGCGCAGCCAACGACATCGCCGGCCGGGCGATGATCGTGCACGCCGACCCGGACGACTACCACTCACAGCCCGCCGGCAACGCGGGCGCGCGCGTGGCCTGCGGCACGATCAAGGTGACGCAGTAACGCAGGCGCTCGCCGCACCCATTAAGATGCCGGCTTCCTACGCCACCCGGCCGTAGTCCGAGGCACCGGCATGCAGGCATTCGACAACCCGCCCCCGCCCCCGGCGACGGGCCAGGCGCAGGACGCCTCGCCGCTGTTCACCGGCCCGAGGCACTTGCTGGCCGAACGGCTGGAGCGTGGTCGCCAACTGCGCAAGCGGATCCCGCGCAAGGACCAGGCGCTTTACCCGCCGGTCCGCACCCGGCGCAGCCCGCTTGAACTGATCCGGCAGCAGAACGGCTCCCGGGTCGAGAAGCTGGTGCCGATCCGCAACGCGCGCATGCGCGTCTCGCCGTTCGCCTTCTTCCGCGGCAACGCGGCGATCATGGCCGGCGACCTGGCCGCCGCCACGCCGGTCACCGGCATCGACGTGTTCGCCTGCGGCGACATGCACGTGGCCAACTTCGGGGTGTTCGCTTCGGCCGAACGCAACCTGATTTTCGCGATCAACGACTTCGACGAGGTGCATCCGGGCCCCTGGGAGTGGGATCTCAAGCGCCTGGTCGCCAGCGCCGCGATCGCCGCGCGCCACCTGGGCGGCGACGACACCGACGCGGCCGAGGCCGCGCGCGCCGCCGCCGGTGGCTACCGCTACCACATCCGCGAATACGCGCGAATGGGCTACCTGGACACGTGGTACGACTGCATCGACGAGCAGGCGATCCTGCAAGCCCTCCCCGGCCGCGCCCGCGAGCGCGCGCGCAAGGTACTGGGCAAGGCGCGCACGCGCGGGCATGTGCGCACGCTGGAGCGGATGACCGAAACCGTGGATGGCCGGCTGCGGATCCTGGAGTCGCCGCCGCTGATCGTGCGCGAGACCCACCGCCCCGACGGCACGCCGGTGGCGCTGGGCATGGACCTGACCCTGCGCAGCTACATGGAATCGCTGGACGCCCAGATCCGCTTCCTGCTCTCGCGCTTCCGCATCGTCGACGTGGCGCGCAAGGTCGTGGGCGTGGGCAGCGTCGGCACGTCCTGCTGGGTGAGCATGCTGCTGGGCGCCGACGACGAGGAGCCGCTGTTCCTGCAGGTCAAGGAGGCGCAGCCCTCGGTGCTGGCCGCGCACCTGCCGGGCAGGTCGCCGTTCGCCAACGAAGGCCAGCGCGTGGTCGCCGGCCAGCGCCTGATCCAGGGTTCGCCCGATATCTTCCTGGGCTGGGGCAACGGCGGCCACGATTTCTACGTGCGCCAGCTGGCCGACATGAAGGGCGGGATCAGCCTGGAGGAAGGCGACCGCGGCACCCTGGATGGTTTCCCGGCCTATTGCGGCCTGTGCGGCTGGGCGTTGGCGCTGGCCCACGCCAAGTCCGGCGATGCGGCGCTGATCGCCGGCTATTGCGGTTCGAGCGAAGCGCTGGACGAAGCGCTAGCCGGCTTCGCCCTGGCCTACGAGCGCCAGAACGCGAGCGACTACGAACGCTTCGTCGCCGCCTGCCGCCGCGGCGCGTTCCGTTGCGAGAAGTCCGCTTGAGCGGTCGCCGCTCCTACAGCAGCAGCGTGCGGGCGTCCTGCTCGCCGTTGCTGTGCACGTAGAGCAGCGGGATGCCGTGCGCTTCGAGCACGGCGGCGAACTGGCGCTGGCGGGCGAGGAAATGCGCATAGGCGCGCTGCAACCGGCCGTCGTGGTCCTCGACGGCATGGCCGTAGTGCGCGCACCAGCCGGCCGGGTCGAACAGCGCCATGCGCGCCTCGCCATCGGCCAGCGCCAACAGCGGTTCGGGCCCGGCGTCGAGCCATTCCACCGCCCCCGGCGCCAGCAGCGCCGCTTCGATGAGATTCCACAGCGGCGCCAGGCCCTGGTTGGTGTATTGCATGGCCATCATCGCCGCCAGGTCGTGGACGGTGAGGTAGCGGGCGTGCTCGATCCGCGCGTCGAAACCGTCCTGCGCCAGCAGCGCGGTGTCGGCCTGGGCCATGCCCAGCGCCAGCAGCTTCTCTTCCAGCGCAGCGCCGACCGCGGCCACCGCATCCGCAGGCCCCGCCAGCAGGAACGGCAGCACGCGCAGGCCGCCACCGGCCAGCGCCGGCTCGGCCTGGAACGGCAGGGGTACCTCGCCTTGCGCGTCGGCGCCGAAGGCGAGCACGCGCGGGCCTTCGCCGCGGCCGGGCGCGCGCGCATGCAGTTCGAGCAGGCGCTGGTGCAACGGCCAACCGGGTCGCAGCGCCTCGGCCGGATCGAAATGGGCCGCGGCCAGCACCAGGTCCAGCCCGGTCACGCCTTCCGCCAGCCTGGCCAGGTCGCGACCGACATGTGCGGCCAGTGCGCCGCCCTGCCCCGGCGCCAGCGCCGGCCGGCCCGGGGATGCGCCGCCGGCCAGTTCCAGCGCGAGTACCCCGCGCACTCCCTTCGCCTCAGCCATGCGTGGCGCTCCGGCGCGGGGCATCGATGCGGAGGCCATCGCCACGACCTGCACCGCCGGGAGCGTGGATGGGAATGCCGTTCATGTCGGGGTGGGTCTGGATCATTGGCCGCCTGACGGGTCGGGGCTACACTGCTGCATTATGCATTCGGCTGCGTATGCAGTCCGGATCCCACGAATGGATTCTGTCCGAGGCTGCCCCATGCCCACCGCCCGTCCCGTCGCCGTCCTCGGCGGCGTCCGCATCCCGTTCTGTCGCCAGAACACCGCTTATGCGGACGTCGGCAACCTCGGCATGTCGGTGCGGACCCTGGGCGCACTGGTCGAACGCTTCGGCCTGCACGGCCAGCAACTGGGCGAAGTGGCGATGGGCGCGGTGATCAAGCATCCGTCCGACTGGAACCTGGGCCGTGAGGCAGCGCTGTCCTCCGGGTTGTCGCCGCTGACGCCGGGCATCACCATGCAGCGCGCCTGCGGCACCAGCCTGGACACGATCGTGGCGGTCGCCAACAAGATCGCGGTGGGCCAGATCGAGGCCGGTATCGGCGGCGGTTCGGACACCACCTCCGACGTGCCGATCGGGTACGGCAAGTCGCTGCGCGCGCGCCTGCTCGCCGCCAACCGGGCCAAGACGACGAAGGACAAGATCGCCGCGTTCAAGGGCTTCCGCTTCGCCGAGCTCAAGCCCGAATTCCCGGGCGTGACCGAGCCGCGCACCGGCAAGAGCATGGGTCAGCACTGCGAGGACATGGCCAAGGAGTGGAATGTCTCGCGCGATTCGCAGGACGCGTGGGCGGTGTCCTCGCACCGCAAGCTGGCCGCGGCCTACGCGCGCGGCTTCTTCGACGGCCTGGTGGTGCCGTTTCGGGGCGTGGAGCGCGACAACATCCTGCGCCCGGACACCACCCTGGAGAAACTGGCCGCGCTCAAGCCGGCCTTCGACAAGGTTTCCGGCCGCGGCACCCTGACCGCGGCCAACTCCACCCCGCTCACCGACGGTGCCGCCGCGGTGCTGCTGGCATCCGAGGAATGGGCGCGCGCCCACGGCCACGAGCCGATGGCCTGGCTGCGCGACGCGCAGGTGGCCGCGGTGGACTTCGTGCATGGCGAGGGCCTGCTGATGGCGCCGACCGTGGCCGTGCCGGAGATGCTGAAGCGCCATGGCCTGTCGCTGCAGGATTTCGACATCTACGAGATCCACGAGGCCTTCGCCGCGCAGGTGCTGTGCACGCTGCGCGCGTGGGAGAGCGAGGACTACTGCCGCGAGCGCCTGGGCCTGGATGCGCCGTTGGGCCGGATCGATCCGGAGAAGATCAATCCGGTCGGCTCCTCGCTGGCCACTGGCCATCCGTTCGCCGCCACCGGCGCGCGGATCGTTGCCACCGCGGCCAGGCAACTGCAGGAGCGCGGCGGCGGCCGCGCGCTGGTGTCGATCTGCACCGCCGGCGGCATGGGCGTGGTGGCGATCGTCGAGCGCTGAGCGGGACGCTGGCGGCTTGCCGATTCGGGCGCCGCCGGAGGCCGCGACCGGCGGCTATCGTGGTGCGGGATCGGAGCGGAGGCGACGGCATGATGCGCGCGCAGCGGCGGCGGAACGGCATGGCGGCCTGGCTGGCGATGTTGCTGGCGGCGGGCGGCAGCGCGCCGGCCGCGGCGATGACCTTCATGGAAGTGGACTATGTCTGCCCGGTCGGTGGCGAGCGATTCCGTGCGCAGACCATGGGCTCGGGCACCGTCTTCCGGCATTTCCTCGATGGCCAGGCCGAGGGCGCGATCATGTCGCCATGGCCGCTGGTAAGTTGCCCGGGCAACGGTTTCGTGATGTACAGGGACGATTTCAGTGCGGCCGAGATCGCGACGCTGGCGCCGTTCGTGGAGGGCGAGGAGTACCAGCGCCTGCGCCGGGTCGAGACGTCGTACTGGCTGGCGGCGCGGTTGATGGAGGCGCTGGGCGTGCCATTGGCCGAGCGCGCCGGCGTGCTGCAGCGGGCAACCTGGCAGGCCTCGCCGGAGCAGTATCCGCGTTACGTCGAGGCGGCCGCGGCGGCGTTCGCCGCCGCTTGCCCGGACGATGCCGACGGGCGCGACGAGCAGTGGCTCTACTGCCAGTTGATCCGCGGCGAGTGGGAGCGGCGGACCTCGCGCTTCGAGCAGGCGCGCCTGCGCTTCGAGCGGCTGCAGCCGCTGCCGGAGCGACTGGTTGCCGCCGAGCGCGCATGGGTGCGTGCCCAGTACCGGGTCGAGATCGCGCAGCAACTGGAACGGGTTGCCGACGGCGATACCCGCAGCGTGCTGGCGCGCGAGGCGCCCGCCCCCGACCGGACCGGCGGACCGGCGGGAGGCGCCGATGCGGAGTCGATGGCGGAAGCCGCCGCGATCGCCGCCGAAGCTGCGGCGCGCGAAGATGCGCCTGAGGATCCGGCGCCCTGAGACGTGCTTAGCCTTTCAGCCGCGGGATGCCGTGCTCGTCGCGGTCCTCGACCACGGCCAGGTCGTGGATCCTGGCGCGCAGGTCGCGGCCAGGCAGTTCCTCGGCCGCCTCGCCGCGCGCCGCACGCAGGGCGTTGGCGTAGGCGCGGCGGGCCAGGGGCTCCTCGCCCGCGGCGCTGAAGCCCTCGCCCATTTCCTCCCAGGCCTCGGCGCCGGCGCCCTGGGCGATGGCGCGATGCAGGAAGTCCTGCGCCTGCAGCCACTGGCCCTGTCCGCGCGCCAGGCGCGCCAGCGCCACCAGCAGGGCGGGGCTGGCCGGATGCGCCTGCAGCCAGCGCTGGGCGCTGGCGCGGCGCGAATCGACGTGGCCGATGTCGATACGGCCGTAGAGGTCGACCAGCGATTCATCCCAACGGGCATCGATGGCCTGCTCCAGGTGGCGCAAGGCGGCATCGTCCCAGCGCAATCCGGCGGCGCGCTCGGCATAGGCGGCGACCACCGTCGCCTCGGTGCGCAGCGGCTTGGGCATCGCGTCCCAGCGCCCGGCCAGCAGGTTGGCGTCGGCGGCCTCGCGCAGCGAGCGGGTGGCCAGTTCGATCTCCAGCCGTTGCAGTTCGTCCTGCGGCAGCGCCTCTTGCTGGCGCAGTGCGCCGAGCAGGCCGTAGGCCTCGCCGCCGCGACCGGCCACGACCAGCGCACGGGCGCGCAGCAGCAGGCCGCGCGGCGGCAGCGGCTGGGCGGTGGCCACGTCCAGGGCGTTGATCGCGTCGATCGGCAGGTTGCGCGCGAGCAGGCGCTCGCCCTGCAGCAGCGCGTGTGCGGTGGGGTCGCGGGTGGCCAGCAGCGCCAGCCAGCGCTGCGCGGCCGCTTCGTCGCCGCGGCCGTCGGCGGCGCGTACCGCGGCGGCCAGCGCGATCGCGCCGGCCTGAGCGTCCTCGGCGGCGGTGCCGAGCAGGCGTTCGGCGCGCTGCCAGTGGCCGCCCTGCAACGCGCGCAAGCCTTCGAGCAGGCGTGCGCGGCCCTGGCGCTCGCGGTAGCGTCCCCAGGCGCGGAACGGCAGCCGCAACAGCGACCAGGCGAAGCCCAGCGCCAGCCACGCCAGCACCAGCAGCAACAATGCCCGCGGCACCGTGGTGCTGTAATCGTAGCCGCCGGTGCGCACGATCACCTGGCCCAGCGCGGACGGATCGTGCTGGGCCATCCATTGCGCGCCGATCACGCCGGCCACGGCCACGGCCAGCATCGCGACCAGCCAGCGGTAGGGCTTCATCCCGGCTCCTTCATCGCGGCTCCTCCATCATGGCTTGCCGTCGCGCAATGCGCGCAACTGCCGCAGGGTGCTGTCCAGCAGCGGCGACTGCGGCAGCAGCGGCGCCTCGCGCAACGCATCGAGCTCGCGCACAACGTCCCGCAGTTGCGGTGAATCGGGCCACAACCGGGCGATCCAGCGTTCGCTGCGGTTCAGCGCCGTGCGGAATCCGTCGCCGTCGCCGCGCTCCAGCGCGGCGCGGGCCAGGGTCAGTTCGACCTGCAGCGCATCCTCGCCCTGGCGACGCTCGGCATCGGCCATCAGGGCGTTGCTGCCGGCAGGGTGGATCTCCAGCAGGGGCGACAGCAGGCGCTGCCACAGCGGCGGCCTGGCGGCGCCGTTGGCGGCCATGGGGGCCTGGGCTTCGCGCGGCAGCGCCGCGATGCCCGCATCCAGGGCCTGCAGCCGGCGCGCGAGTTCGGCGCGCGGCCCGGGACCCATCGCGTCCAGCGCGTCGCGTTCGGCGGCCAGGGCCTGGCGCAGGTTGAGCAGGCCTGGATCGTCCAGGCCTTCAAGCACGCCGGCAGCCAGCGCATAGGCACGGCGTGCGCCATCCAGATCGCCGGCGAGGTGCAGGCGCTGGGCGCCGAGCACCAGCAGCAGCTCGGCTTCGTCCAGGCCCAGTGCCTGATGGCCTTCGCGCGCGTTGGCATCGAGCCGGGCCACGCTGTCTTCCAGCAGCGCATTGCGCTGGCCCAGGCCCAGCACTTCGTCGCGCAGCACGCGGCTGGAGGCGGACGCGTCCTGCAGCAGCCGGCCCTGCGCGCGCAGGTCGGCGCGCAGCGTGTCCATGCGTTCGCCCAGCGCTTCGAGCTCGCGCGCATCATCCTGGGCGCGTGCCTGCGCCTGTTGCTGGCGTGCGCTCAGGGCCTGCCAGCCGAACCACCCGGCCGCGCCCAGCGCCAGCACCAGCATGGTCGCAGCCGGCACGCGCCAGCGCGCGCGGCGGGGGGTGGGGAGGGCTTCGTCCACGGCAGCAGCATCCTTGTCCGGCGGGGCGCCGTTCGCATCGTCGGATGTGACGTGCGTCGCACAGGCGGCCCCGCGCAAAAGCATCGCTTGGGGCCTGCGCAGCCGCAAGCGGCGGTCGTTCAGGCCTTGGTCGCGAGCACCCGGGCGGCGGTACGGGCGAGGGCCGCCGGGCGCGGGCTGCCGGCAACCGCAACCTGCCGCCAGCCCGCCGCGCGGGCCAGTTCGGCCAGGCGTTCGCTGGCGGCCACCGCGACGGCCGCGCGCAATGCCTCGGCGGCGGCCCCGGGCAGCTGCGCCAGCACCTGTTGCAGGGCCTCGCCGCTGCTCAGCGCCAGCGCCGCCGGAACATCCAGCGCGAGCAGCCGGGCGATGTCCGCATCGGCCAGGGCCAGCGGTACCCGTTCGTACACGTCGGCGCGCTCCACCCGGGCGCCGCGTGCTTCCAGCGCGGGGGCGAGCATCCCGCGCCCGCCCGGTGCGGTGACCAGGCCGACCCGGCGCGCAGCGGCCAGCGCCGGCAGCGCCAGCAGGCCTTCGCTGTCCATCCGCTGCGGCGCCAGCGCCGTGGCGATACCGGCCCGGCGCAGGGCGGCGGCGGTGCCGGCACCGACCGCCAGCCAGGGCTGTCCGGGGCGGGCCTGCAGCGGCTGCAGCGCAGCGGCGGCGCGCACCGCCGCCGGACTGGTGAACACCAGCACCGGCGCCTGCAGCACCCGGGCCAGCGCCTGGCGGCTGGCGTCGTCGCTGCGTGGCTGCAGCGTCCACGGCGACAGCGCCAGCAGGCTGCCGCCGTGACGTGCGGCGGCCCGGCGCAGGGCGCGATGGTCGCCGCGCGCGCGCAACGACACCAGGCACCATGCAGGCGGACGCGGGGCGTTCATTGCGGCATTATGCGGGCCCGCGCACGCTCCGCGCCCGCCGGCCAGGCCCCATGAGTCCGAACCCTTCTCCGATCGCGTTGCAGCAGCACCTGCGCTCGATCCCGCAGGTACTTGCGATGCAGGTCGAACTGGCCGGCGAAAGCGACGGGCGCCAGCGCCTGCGCGCACCGCTGGCGCCCAACGTCAACGACAAGGGCACCGCCTTCGGCGGCAGCCTGGTGTCATTGATGACCCTGGCCGGCTGGTGCCTGGTGAGCGGTCGCCTGGAACGGGCCGGGCTGGAAGCGGAGGTCTATGTCGCCGACAGCCTGGTGCACTACCTCGCGCCGTTGCGTGCCGACCTGGAAGCGGAGGCCTGGCTGGAGGAAGGCGACTGGGACAGTTTCCTGGCTGCGTTTCGCGAGCGCGGCAAGGCCCGTTGCCGGATCGCCGCCTGCGTGCGCCTGCCCGACGGCGGCGAGGCCACCCGCTTCAGCGGCCGCTTCGTCGCCCTGGCCAAGGCATGAGCGGCGGGCCGCGCCGGCCCTGCTAGCATGGCCCCGATGCGCCTGCTCCTGTCCCTGCTGCTGTTCGCCCTGCTGGCGGTCCCGGCCGCACCGGCCGCCGCGGCCGGGGCACGGCAGCGGGCCAGGCTCGACCAGGCCCAGGCGGCCTGGTCCTCGGCGGTGCGCTGGAGCGATTTCGAGGCGGCCTGGGAAATGGTCGACCCGGCGCTGCGCGCCGAACGTCCGCTCACCGAACTGGAACTGGAGCGCTACCGCCAGTTGCAGGTATCCAGCTACCGCGAAGGCGGCAACGGTTTGCTCGACGACGGCACGGTGGTGCGCGGGGTGGAGATCGGAGTGGTCAACCGCCACACCCAGGCCGAGCGCATGGTGCGCTACCAGGAGCACTGGCGCTGGGATCCGCAGGCCAAGCGCTGGTGGCAGGCCGCGGGGTTGCCGGATTTCTGGGACGGGAAGTAGCCGGCTGCTGCGGCCGGATCGCGGCGCCGGCCGGCGTGCCTGTGCGACAATCGCCGCCCTTTCCCGGCAATCGACCCCTACCCCGTGGACCTCGAATCCCTGCTGGCCTTCTTCGGCCGCCACCCGATGCTGTCGCTGGCGCTGGCGGGCCTGACCGTGGCCATCGTCTACACCGAGATCGCGCGCCTGTTCCGCGGCTACCAGGCGCTCAAGCCCGCCGAACTGACCCAACTGGTCAACCAGGGCGGCGCGCGGGTGGTGGACCTGTCGGCGATCGCCGATTTCGAGAAGGGGCACGTGCCGGGTAGCCGCAACGTCATCCCCAGCCAGTTCGACCCGCAGGGCAAGCTGCTGGCGGGTGCGAAGCAGTCGCCGGTGGTGCTGGTCTGCCGCAACGGCATGGCTTCGGCCGACGCGGCCAAGAAGCTGAAGAAGGCCGGCTTCGAGCAGGTCCACTGGCTCGACGGCGGCATCGCCGCGTGGGAGGCGGCGGGGCTGCCCCTGGTCAAGGGCCGCGGCTGAGTCCTCGCCTCCGCAGGGTGGCCGGACCCCGGCCATGCCATAATCCGCGGTCCACGCGATCCGCGTCGATCGCCCATCTATCTACTACGCATCAGTTCTGGAGTTGCCGAAATGTCCGACGAAACCACCAACGGCGCCGCCGCCCCCGCCCAGCAGGACGCCGTGGGTCCCGCCTTCACCGTCGAGAAGGTCTACGTCAAGGACGTTTCCTTCGAGGCTCCCGGCGCGCCGGCGATCTTCAACGAGCAGGGCCAGCCGGACCTGCAGCTCAACCTCAACCAGCGCGTGCAGCGCCTGAACGAGGCCCTGTTCGAGGTCGTGCTGGGCGTGACCCTGACCTGCAAGCTCGGCGAGAAGACCGCCTACGTGGCCGAGGTCCAGCAGGCCGGCGTGTTCGCCCTGGTCGGCCTGGAGCCGCAGGCGATCGACGTGCTGCTCGGCACCCAGTGCCCGAACATCCTGTTCCCGTACGTGCGCCAGACCGTCGGTGACCTGATCCAGGCCGGCGGCTTCCCGCCGTTCCTGCTGCAGCCGATCAACTTCGACGCGCTGTACGCCGAGACCCTGCGCCAGCGCCAGGCCCAGGGCAACGACGCCGACGCGGCCTTGGCCGCTCCGGTCGGCAACGCCTGAGTCCGGACCCCGGCGCCATGACCGCCGGAGCGGCCGCGCCTGGCACCCTCGCGGTACTGGGCGCCGGTTCCTGGGGCACCGCGCTGGCCACCCTGGCCGCGCGCAACGGCCTGGCCACTACCCTGTGGGGCCGCGATGCGGCGATCGTCGAGGCGATCGACCGCACCCACCAGAACCCGCGCTACCTGCCCGGCATCGAACTGCCGGGCAGCCTGCGCGCCACCACCGACCTGGCCGCGGCCGTATCCGGCTGCGACTGGGTGCTGGTGGTAGTGCCCTCGCACGCCTTCACCCAGACCCTGCACGCGCTCAAGCCGCTGTTGCCGCCCGGCACCGGCCTGGCCTGGGCGAGCAAGGGTTTCGAGCCCGGTTCGGGCCGCTTCCTGCACGAGGTGGCCGAGGACGTGCTCGGTCCGGCCACGCCGCTGGCGGTGGTGACCGGCCCCTCCTTCGCCAAGGAAGTCGCGCTGGGCCTGCCGACCGCGGTGACCGTGCACGGCGCCGACGCCGGCTTCGCCCAGGCCGTGGCCACGGCCCTGCACGGCCCCGCGTTCCGCGCCTACACCGGCAACGACATGGTCGGCGCCGAGCTGGGCGGGGCGATGAAGAACGTGCTGGCGGTGGCCACCGGCGTGGCCGACGGCATGGAGCTGGGCCTGAACGCCCGCGCCGGCCTGATCACCCGCGGCCTCAACGAGATGCTGCGCCTGGCCGCGGCGATCGGCGCCCGCCCGGAAACCCTGATGGGCCTGGCCGGGTTGGGCGACCTGGTGCTGACCTGCACCGGCGACCTGTCGCGCAACCGTCGCCTGGGCCTGGCCCTGGGCCGTGGCCAGCCGATGGCCGAAGCGATCGCCCAGATCGGCCAGGTGGTCGAATCGGTGCAGACCGCCGACGAGGTGATGCGCCTGGCCGGCCGCCATGGCGTCGAGTTGCCCATCTCCGCCGGCGTGCGCGCCGTGCTGCACGGCGAGATCACCCCCGCCGACGGCCTGCGCCAGCTGCTGGCGCGCGAGCAGAAGCCGGAGTATCCGGAAACGTTGTTCCGGTAAGGAAAGCGGGCCGGTCGCCGGTCGACGCGCACATCCCCACCGCGCAAAAAAAGAGCCCGGCGCAAGCCGGGCTCCGGGGACTGGCGTGAGGGGAGGGAATCACGCCAGGCAGGGGCCGGGAACGGGGAGAGAGGGCCGCCCCCGGCCTTGCCGCTATCGTCGTCGTTACCAGCTGAAGCGCGGGCCGACGAACCACTGGGTGTCGCCGTCGACGAACTTCACGTCGCCGCTCACGCCCCAGTTCTGGTTGAACTTGGCCTGCGCGCCGAGGCGGCCGTAGAACTCGCCGTCGTAGTGATCGCCATCCTCGTAGCCGGCCATCACGTAGCCTTCGAAGTTGCGCGCCAGCGCGCCGCGCACGCCGACCTCGGCGCTCCAGCCGTTGTAGTCGGAGATCCCGCCGGCATCGAACTTCTCGTACGCCACGCGGGTGACCAGGTCGGCCTTCGGCGAGATCTCGCGGTTGTAGCCCACGCCCAGGCGCAGCTGGTCGAAGTCGATCGAGGTGCCGTCGATCTTCTGGTTGCCGTAGTTGCCGAACAGGTGGAAGTTCGGGGCGATGGCGAACGAGCCGCCCAAGGCCCAGCCGTCGGCGTCGCCGCCGTCGGTGTTGGTGGCGACGTAGCCACCCTCCACGTAGTTCCAGGACACGCCCTCGGCGGCAGAAGCGGCGAACGGCAGGGCGGCAAGCAGGGTCAGGGCAAGCAGGGACTTCTTCATTGTTCTATCGACCTTTATGTCGGTTGTGATGTCCGGCCTTTGGATTGACCGGTGTGGGTAATTATTCGGATGGCAATGCAATCGGCCCTGAATATCAAACTGACCGGTACATAAATTGGGGGCGGCAGGTCCAAGGCCTGCACGTCCGGTTCAGCCAGCTCCGGTGAATCCGTTCTGGCGCCAGGCCTCGAACACCACCACCGCCACCGCGTTGGACAGGTTCAGGCTGCGGTTGCCCGGTCGCATCGGCAGGCGCAGGCGTTGTGCCGGCGGGACCGCCTCGAGCACGCTTTCCGGCAGGCCGCGGGTTTCCGGGCCGAACAGGAAGGCGTCGCCGTCGGCATAGCGCGGCTGGTCGTGGCGGACCTGACCGCGGGTGCTCAGCGCGAACAGGCGCGTCGGCCGGATCGCGGCCAGGGCGGCGTCCAGGCTGGCGTGCACGCGCACGCTGGCGAACTCGTGGTAGTCCAGTCCGGCGCGGCGCAGCTGCTTGTCCTCCATCGCGAACCCGAGCGGTTCGACCAGGTGCAGGCGCGCGCCGGTGTTGGCGCACAACCGGATCACGTTGCCGGTGTTCGGCGGGATCTCCGGCTGGTACAGCAGGATGTCGAAGGCAGGACCTGGCATCGGGGCGATTGTATGCGGGCCGTGCGCCGCGCCGGCGCGGCGGATCAGCGCAGCCCGGCGGCCGCGGCGGTCTCGGCCATCAGGCTGGCGGCCAGCTGCGCGGTCAGCGCCTGCGCGCGCTCGGCGGCGATGACGGCGGCGCGCTCGGCCAGCTGCTCGGCGGTCGGGCGCACGGTCACGGCCGGCAGGTCGATGATGTGGGCGACCATGGCCCGGGCGGCCAGTTCGGTGCGCAGGGCGCCGTCGGGGCGGACCGTGACCGCGGGCAGGTCGACGATGCGATCGACCTTGGCGGCGTGGGCGGCCAGTTCGGTACGCAGGGCGGCATCGGGGCGGACGGTCACGGCCGGCAGGTCGACGATGTGCTCCGCGCGCGGAGCCTCGGCGGCGCGGGCGCCGGACAGGACGGCCAGGGACAGGATCAGGGCGGCGGACAGGGACTTGGCGGTGGTGGTGTTCATGGCGTGCTCCGGTGTTCTGTGTCAGTGGTGTGGTAGTAAAGTAATACACCTAACCAGCAAGTGCAAGGGAAACTTGAGCCTTTCCCAGCCATGTTCACCATCCATTCACGTTCTGAGGGTGGATCGCGTGGCCTGCCCATAGCCAACGCACACCGCGTGCCAACTTCAAGTAATTGATTTAAAAAGATTTATCCCGCGCAGAAGACCTGTCCGGCGCGGGCGCGGACGTCCGCAGGCCCGTCCAGACGCGGCGTCTGATACGTGGCAGGGGTATGGAAGGCCTGCGGGACGGGGCAGGAAGGCGCCGGATCCGGCGCCCACGGGTGTTACCAGGGCAGGGTGCGCCCTTCGCTGTCGATGAAACGGGCGCCGTCCGAGGCACCCAGGCCGTCGAGCGCGCGCAGCAGCGCCGCGGCGGAGTCGGCAACCGTCAGCGGTGCCTGGGGACCGCCCATGTCGGTACGCACCCAGCCGGGGTGCAGCGCCACCACGCGGATCCCGCGCGGTGCCAGGGCCTTGTCCAGCAAGACCGTGCCCATGTTCTGCGCGGCCTTGCCGATGGCGTAGCTGGGCGTGCGGAACTCGCGGCGCTGGGCGATCGAGCCGATCTCGGAGGACAGGTTGGCCACCACCGCGCCCGGCCTTCCGTCCCGGGCATCGGCCAGCAACGGCGCCAAGGCCTGGGTCAGCAGGAACGGGCCGATCGCATTGGTGCGCAGGCTGGCTTCCAGGTCGGATTCGGCGACCTGGCCGAAGCGCTCGCCGCCGTGGAGGATGCCGGCGTTGTTGATGAGCAGGTCGAGGCGGGCATCGTCGAGTACCAGCGGCAGCTCGCGCAGCAACTCCTCGCGGCTGCGGGCGGAGGCCACGTCCAGCGGCAGCACGTGCAGGTGTCCGGGATATTCGCCGGCCAGGGAATTCAACGCGGTGGCGCGTCCGGGATGGCGGCAGGTGGCGACCACCCGCGCTCCGCGCGCCAGCAGTTGGCGGACGAACTCCAGGCCCAGGCCACGGTTGGCGCCGGTGACCAGGCAGTGGCGCCCGAAGGAGGCGGATTCGGGCATGCGGCGGCTCCGTTCCGGCATGGCTTGTGGCCTAGTGTAAAGGCCGCCGGCGCTGGGTAGGATCGATGCCTTCGTGTCTTTTCTCTTCCAAGGAGTGCCAGGCCACCATGACCACGACCGCCTCAAGGTTGTCCCGCCGGCCGCGCCCGGCCGCCCTGGTGCTGGCCATCGCCGCCGCGTTCGGTGCCGCCACGCTCGCGCCGTCGCCGTTGCTCGCCGGGCAGGCCGCCAGTGCCGGTACCGAGGCCCTGGTGCCCTATCAGGAGTTCACCCTGCCCAACGGCCTGCGGGTGATCGTGCACACCGACCGCAAGGCGCCGATCGTGGCGGTGAACCTGTGGTACCACGTCGGCAGCAAGGACGAGCCGGCCGGCCGCAGCGGTTTCGCCCACCTGTTCGAGCACCTGATGTTCAACGGCTCGGAAAACCATCCGGGCGAGTTCTTCGAACCGTTCGAGCTGGTCGGCGCCACCGACCAGAACGGCACCACCTGGCTGGACCGCACCAACTACTTCCAGAACGTGCCGACCACCGCGCTGGACATGGCGCTGTGGATGGAGTCCGACCGCATGGGCCACCTGCTGGGCGCGATCGACCAGAAGACCCTCGACGAGCAGCGCGGCGTGGTCCAGAACGAGAAGCGCCAGGGCGAGAACGAGCCTTACGGCCAGGCCTACGACCAGATATTCCGCGCGCTGTACCCCCAGGACCACCCGTACCACCACAGCACCATCGGCTCGATGAACGACCTCGACGCGGCCTCGCTGGAGGACGTGAAGCAGTGGTTCCGCGCCTGGTACGGCCCGAACAACGCGGTGCTGGTGCTGGCCGGCGACATCGACCTGGCCACCGCGAAGGACAAGGTCAGCCGCTATTTCGGCGACATCCCCGCCGGTCCCGCCCTCGAGCGCGTGCAGGCCGGTCCGGCCAGGCGTGCGACCACCCGCGCGAGCATGACCGACAAGGTGCCGCAGACGCGGATCTACCGTACCTGGAGCGTGGCGCCTTACCGCGACGCCGATGCCACCCGCCTGCTGGTCCTGTCGCAGGTGCTCGGCGGCAGCAAGAGCTCGCGCCTGGATCGGCGCCTGGTGCACGAGGAGAAGCTGGTCGACAAGGTCAGCACGTCCGTATGGCCGTTCGAACTGGCCTCCTCCTTCAACATCACCGCCGACGTGAAGCAGGGCGTGGACCCGGCGCGGGTCGAACGGATCATCGACGAGGAACTGCGCCGGCTGATTGCCGAAGGCCCCACCGCCGAAGAACTGGCCCAGGCGCAGGCCGTGCTGCGTGCCGACTTCGTGCGCGGTATCGAGCGCATCGGCGGTTTCGGCGGCAAGGCCGACGCGCTGGCCGAGTGCGCGGTGTATTCCGGCAACCCCGGCTGTTTCCGCGACGACCTGGACACGATCGCCACCGCCACTGCCGCCGACCTGAAGGCCGCGGGCGGCAAGTGGCTGGGCGAAGGCTCGCACACCCTGCTGGTGGAACCGGGCGAGCGCACCGCGCTGGCCGAGGACGCCTCGCCGACCCCGGCCCCGTTCGTGCTGCCGGCACCGGACCCGAAGTTCAGTACGACTGCGAGCAAGGTGGACCGCAGCCAGGGCGTGCCGATGCCCGACGAGTTCCCCGACCTGAAGTTCCCGGCCCTGGAGCGTGCGACCCTGAGCAACGGCACCCGGGTGATCCTGGCGCGCCGCGATTCGGTGCCGGTGGTGCAGTTCAGCTACGAGTTCAAGGGCGGTTTCGCCACCGACCAGGGCGGCAAGCTCGGCACCTCCAGCTTCGCCATGAGCATGCTCGACGAGGGTGCCGGCGACCTGGATGCGCTGGCCTTCGCCAACCGCGCCGAAGCGCTGGGTGCCAGCCTCGGTGGCGGCGCCTCGCTGGACGGCGGCAATGCCTATCTGTCGGCATTGAAGGAGAACCTGGACGCATCGCTCGATCTGTACGCGGCGATGCTGCGCCGGCCGCGCTTCGAGCAGAAGGAGATCGACCGCGTCCGCGCCAGCTGGATCGCCGGCATCGGCCAGGAAAAGGCGCGCCCGAACGGCGCCGCCCTGCGGGTGCTGCCGCCGCTGTTGTACGGCAAGGGCCACCCCTACGCGATCCCGTTCAGCGGCACCGGCACCGAGGCCTCGATCGGTGCGCTGACCCGCGACGACCTGGTCGGGTTCCACCGGCAGTGGGTGCGCCCGGAGAATGCGACCCTGATCGTGGTCGGCGACACCACCCTGGACGAAGTGGTGCCGCTGCTGGAGAAGCATTTCGGCGACTGGAAGGGCGAGGGTGCCGCGGCGGAAGCCAGGCCCGTCGCCGAAGTGCCGCGCCCGGCGCGGCCGACCGTGTACCTGATCGACCAGCCCGGCGCGGTCCAGGCCACGATCCTGGCCGGCCAGGTGGTGCCCTCGACCAAGTCCGCGGACACGATCAAGTTCGATTTCGCCAACTCGGTGCTGGGCGGCGAGTTCACCTCGCGCCTGAACATGAACCTGCGCGAGGACAAGCACTGGGCCTATGGTGCCTACAGTTTCGCCTCCGGCGCGCTGGGCCAGCGGCCGTGGATCGCGTTTGCCCCGGTACAGATCGACAAGACCGCCGAATCGCTGCAGGAGCTGGACCGCGAGATCCGCCAGTTCGCCGGCGGCCAGGTGCCGCCGAGCGCGAAGGAAGTGGCCAAGATCCAGGCCAGCGAGATCCGCAGCCTGCCCGGTGCCTACGAGACCGGGCGTTCGGTGATGGGCACCATCGGCGGCATGGTCCGCTACGACCGGCCGGACGACTACGTGTTCCAGCGCAAGGCGCAAATCGAGGCGCTGAGCGTGGACCAGGTCAAGCAGGCGGCGGCCACGATCGATCCGGACCGGCTGGTCTGGGTGGTGGTGGGCGACCTCAAGCAGACCGAGGCGCCGGTACGTGCGTTGAACCTGGGTGAGGTCCGCCTCGTCGACGCCGATGGCCAGCCGATGGCGGCCAAGCCCTGACCGCGCCGCGCGCCGGCGGCGCCCGGTTCTGCAGGCGCGGTTCATCCAGGAATCGGCAGGCTGGTCCTGCCGACCGTCCCAACCGGACCCTTCGACCATGACGATCCGCCAACTTCCGTTCCTTCTGCTGCTTGTCCTGCCCGTGGCCGCCTGCACCTGGGTGCCGCTGGAGCCCGAGGCCAAGCAGGTCCGGGTGGTCCCGGCCGGCGCCCCGCCTGCCGGTTGCACCAAGGCGGGCGAAGTCGAAGTCTCGGTCCAGCACGCGGTGGGTTTCTACGACCGCGATCCGCTCAAGGTCCGCGACGAGCTGGAGACCCTGGCCCGCAACAAGGCGCCGAGCGTCCCGGCCAACACCCTGCAACCGCTGGGCGAGCCCGCCAACGGCAGCCAGAACTTCGCTGCCTGGAACTGCCCACGCTGAACCGGGCGCGGTCCGGGGCGTAGCCGTCCCCGTACTTTTGGGTGCGGTGGGGGCGGGCAGCCGGTAGAATCGTCGGTCCTTTCGCTCGACCGGTCCGGTCCAGCCATGCTTTTCAAGAACGTATCCATCGCCGGCCTGGCGCACGTCGACGCGCCCCACACCCTGACCTCGCAGGAGATCAACCAGCGGCTGAAGCCGACCCTGGACCGCCTGGGCATCCGGGTCGACGTGCTCGGCGACATCGCCGGCATCCACGCCCGCCGCATGTGGGACGAGGACGTGCAGGCCTCCGACGCGGCCACCCTGGCCGCGCGCAAGGCCCTGGCCGACGCCGGCATCGGCGTGGAGCAGGTGGGCCTGCTGGTCAACACCTCGGTCAGCCGCGACTTCCTGGAACCGTCCACCGCCTCGATCGTCTCGGGCAACCTGGGCGTGTCCGACGAGTGCATGACCTTCGACATCGCCAACGCCTGCCTGGCTTTCATCAACGGCATGGACATCGCCGCACGCATGCTCGAGCGCGGCGAGATCGACTACGCCCTGGTGGTGGACGGCGAAACCGCCAACCTGGTCTACGAGAAGACCCTGGAGCGGATGGCCGCCCCGGACGTGACCGAACAGCAGTTCCGCGACGAGATGGCCGCCCTGACCCTGGGCTGCGGCGCGGCGGCGATGGTTTTGGCTCGGCGCGAGCTGGTCCCGGACGCCCCGCGCTACAAGGGTGGGGTGACCCGCTCGGCCACCGAGTTCAACACCCTGTGCCGCGGCAACCTGGACCGCATGGTCACCGACACCCGGATGCTGCTGATCGAGGGCATCAAGCTGGCCAACAAGACCTTCGGCGCGGCCAAGCTGGCGCTGGGCTGGGCGGTGGACGAGCTGGACCAGTTCGTGATCCACCAGGTCAGCCGTCCGCACACCCAGGCCTTCGTCAAGTCGATCGGCATCGATCCGAAGAAAGTCATGACTATCTTCGGCGAACACGGCAACATCGGGCCTGCATCGGTGCCGATCGTGCTGAGCAAGCTCAAGGAGCTGGGGCGCCTGAAGAAGGGCGACCGGATCGCGTTGCTGGGCATCGGCTCCGGGCTGAACTGCTCGATGGCCGAGGTGGAGTGGTAGCAATCCGCGGGTGTGCCCGGGCGCCTTGGGTGCTCGGGAAGCCCGGCAAGCCTGCACGCGCCCTATGTCCGGGGTGACGCCCCCGTCGCCCCCGGGCGACGCCGGGCATCGGCGCCCTCTCCGCGCGCAGGGGGCGGGGCTGGATTCATGTCCCGGCGCCTGCAAGCCCGCAGCACTTCTTGTACTTCCTGCCGCTGCCGCAGGGGCAGGCAGCATTGCGTCCGGGCACCGCATCGCGGCGGATCGGGGTGCGCGGGGTCAGCGACTCGACCCGGTGGTGGTTGAGGTCGGCCAGCATCGCCGGCAATCCGAGCACGATTCCCAGCCGGTCGCGGTAGCCGAGTGCGGTGGCCGGTGCGGTCGGATCTTCCGGGTTGAGCGCTTCTCCGCTGGCCAGTTGGTCGAGCAGTTCGAAGACCTCCTCGATCCAGTCGTTCCCGTCGAGCCACTGGTCCCATTCGGCTTCGCGTAGCGTGGCTCCGGCGAAGAAGCCCAGCGCCCAGTCCCTGCCCACGTCCAGCGCATCCTCCTGCACGGCGTCCTCGCCGGTCAGGTCGGGGTCTTCGGGCAGCCACATCAGCGGCGCGAGATGGTCGGGCAGGTCGTCCCCGTCCTGGCGCACGCGTGCCACGCACATGTTCCAGTGGCCCATCAGCAATGTCTGTACCTGTGCCGCCTCATCTTCGTCGGTCCAGGTGGGCGCCTTGCCGCCCCATACCAAGGGTTGCCATTCGTCCGGGGGCACCAGCGACGGTGACACTGCCAGCGCCGACAGGAACCCATCCAGCGCTTCCAGGTTGAAGCCCTTGAACGGTACCGCGCGCTGTTCCAGCAGTTCGGTGAGGCGTTCGACCTGGTCGTCGTCGAGGTAAGGCGGGGGCGAGATCGGGCTGGACATGGCGGCGGTATGCGGTGACGGTCCGCTCATGATAGTTCGCGGAACCAAGAGGTTGATTCTAGAATCCCGTAGTCGAAATGACAGGCCATCCATGAATCTTCCCGGCTATCCCGCGCACCCCCGCCGCTTCGAGGTCCGCCCCGGCATCGCCATGTCGTACCTGGACGAAGGCCCGCGCGACGGCGAAATCGTGGTCATGCTGCACGGCAACCCGTCGTGGAGCTACTACTGGCGCACGCTGGTGGCCGGGCTGTCGGACAGGTACCGCTGCATCGTCCCGGACCACGTCGGCATGGGCCTGTCCGACAAGCCGGACGACTACCTGGCCGCGTCGCCCCGCTACGACTACACCCTGCAGTCGCGGGTGGACGACCTGGAGGCATTGCTGCGCCATGCGGGCGTCGACGACGCCACGCCGGTCACCCTGGCCGTGCACGACTGGGGCGGGATGATCGGTTTCGGCTGGGCCCTGGCGCATGCCGCGCAGGTGAAGCGGCTGGTGATCCTCAATACCGCCGCGTTCCCGATGCCGGCGGCGAAGCGGATGCCCTGGCAGATCGCCCTGGGCCGCGATTACTTCATCGGCGAGGTCGTGATCCGTGCGTTCAATGCGTTCTCCGCCGGCGCTTCGCGTTTCGGCGTGGAACGGAAGATGCCGGCCGCCGTGCGCCGTGCCTACGTGGCGCCGTACGACTCGTGGAAGAACCGCATCTCGACCATCCGCTTCATGCAGGACATCCCGTTGTCGCCGAAGGATCCGGCATGGCCACTGCTGGCGGCGGCGGGCAAGGCGCTGGCGTCGTTCGCCGACCGGCCGGCGTTCATCGCCTGGGGCCTGAAGGACTTCGTGTTCGATCGCCATTTCCTGGAACGCTTCCGCGCCGATCTGCCGCGGGCGCAGGTGCATGCCTTCGAGGATGCCGGCCACTACGTGCTGGAGGACCGGCACGAAGTGCTGGTGCCGGAGATCCGCGCCTTCCTCGACGCCAATCCGCTGTAGTCCGCGTCGCCTATGCCGCGACCGGCGGCGGCATCGCCGGCGGCGACGGGCTGTTGCCGTTGTCGTCGGGATGGTCGTCGTTGCCGGCCGGATCGCGCCAGCGCCAGGCGGCGGCGGTCAGCACCGGCAGGCCGTGGGCGATCCGGGCCTGGTCGCACTGGCGGCTGGCGACGCCGTTCTCCCACGAGGCATCGACTTCGCGACACGCGCTGGGCCGCATCGGGTGGATGGTGCAGCGCGAATGCACGCCGATCTCCGCGTCCAGGGCCACGCAGCGCACGGGCAGGGAGGCGGTGCCGCGCATGCACAGCCGGTGCGGGTCCAGGCGCTCGGTCAGCGCGGCCGGCACTCCGCCTGCGGTGACTTCGTCCGATTCCATCCAGTGAAAGGCGACGCGGTACTGGGTGCAGCAGGCGCCACAGGTCAGGCAGGGATGCATGGGCGGCAGGCCTTGCGCGGCGGGATGCCGGGCGGAGGGCGGAGTTTGCAGCATGCGCGGGCTGCGCAAAACCCGCCCCGGGGGCGGGCTTGGGTGGCGGCGCGAGGGATCCGGGCGGGCGCGGGCAGCGGTGGCCCCGGGCCACCGGCGATCGGCGAGATCCATCTGGGATAATCGGCCGATGACGCCCCCCCCCTGCAACATCGCCGCCGCCCTGCCGCGGCTGGCGGCCGAACGCCCCGGCCAGCCGGCGATCCGCTGCCCGGGCCGGCGTGGTCCGGGCAACGGGCTGGCCGCCTACGACGTGGTCCTGGACTACCGCGCGCTGGACGCGCGCAGCGACGCCATCGCTGCCGGCCTGGCGCGGCACGGCATCGGCCGCGGCGTGCGCACGGTGGTGATGGTGCGGCCCTCGCCGGAGTTCTTCCTGCTGATGTTCGCCCTGTTCAAGGCCGGCGCGGTGCCGGTGCTGGTCGATCCGGGCATCGACCGGCGCGCGCTGAAGCAGTGCCTGGACGAGGCGCAGGCACAGGCCTTCGTCGGCATCCCGCTGGCGCACCTGGCGAGGGTGCTGCTGGGTTGGGCGCGCTCGGCCACGACGCTGGTCACCGTGGGCCGGCGCTGGGGCTGGGGGGGGGCCACGCTGGCTCAGGTCGAGCGCGAGGGCGCGGACGACGGTCCGCAGCTGGCCGCCACTGCACCGGACGAGGTGGCCGCGATCCTGTTCACCAGCGGCTCGACCGGCGTGCCCAAGGGCGTGGTCTATCGCCACCGCCATTTCGTCGCGCAGATCTCGATGATGCGCGAGGCCTTCGGCATCGCGCCGGGCGGGGTGGACCTGCCTACGTTCCCGCCGTTCGCCTTGTTCGATCCGGCACTGGGCCTGACCTCGGTGATCCCGGACATGGATCCCACGCGCCCGGCGCAGGCCGATCCGGAACGGCTGCACGACGCGATCGACCGCTTCGGCGCGACCCAGCTGTTCGGTTCGCCGGCGCTGATGCGGGTACTGGCCGACCACGGCCGGCCACTGCCGAGCCTGCGCCGGGTGACGTCCGCGGGCGCACCGGTGCCGCCGGAGGTGGTGGAGAAGATCCGTGTCCTGCTGGCCGACGAGGCGCAGTTCTGGACACCCTACGGGGCCACCGAATGCCTGCCGGTGGCGGTGATCGAAGGCCGCGAACTGCAGGACACGCGCGCGGCGACCGAAGCCGGAGCCGGCACCTGCGTCGGCCGTCCGGTGGCGCCGAACCAGGTGCGGATCATCGCGATCGACGATGCGCCCATCGCCCAGTGGAGCGACGCGCGCGAACTGGCGGCGGGCGAGGTCGGCGAGATCACCGTCGCCGGCCCCACCGTCACCGACAGCTACTTCAACCGCGAGGCGGCCACGCGCGCGGCCAAGATCCGCGAGGCCCGGGAAGACGGCAGCGAGCGGGTGGTGCACCGGATGGGCGACGTCGGCTATTTCGATGCCGCGGGCCGGCTGTGGTTCTGCGGACGCAAGACCCAGCGCGTGGAAACGGCCGACGGTCCGCTCCACACCGAGCAGGTCGAGCCGGTGTTCAACGTCCATCCCCAGGTGCGGCGTACGGCCCTGGTCGGCATCGGGGGCACGGGCGCGCAGCGGCCGGTGCTGTGCGTGGAACTGGCCGACGGCGTGGAGGCCGGCCAGTTCGCGCGGATCGAGCGCGAACTGCGCGCACTGGGCACGCGCCATCCGCACACCGCGCGGATCACCGCCTTCCTGCGGCACCCCGGTTTTCCGGTGGATATCCGCCACAACGCCAAGATCGGCCGCGAAAAACTGGCTGCATGGGCCGCGGCCTATCGGTCCCGGCCACGCGACACGGGGGCAAGCGCATGAGGTCGGGCGAACGATGAAGATCCTGGTCACCGGCGGCGGCGGCTTCCTGGGCCTGGCCTTGTGTCGCGGCCTGCGCGAGCGCGGGCACGAGGTGGTGAGCTTCCAGCGCCGGCATTCGCCGCAACTGGCCGCGCTGGGAGTCGGGCAGGTGCGCGGCGACCTGGCCGATGCCCATGCGGTGATGCATGCCGCCGCCGGGGCCGGGGCGGTGTTCCACAATGCCGCCAAGGCGGGGGCCTGGGGCAGCTATGACAGCTACCACCAGGCCAACGTGGTCGGCACCCGCAACGTGCTCGCCGCCTGCCGCGCGCACGGCATCGGCCGACTGGTGCACACCTCCACGCCGAGCGTGACCCACCGTGCCACCCATCCGGTCGAGGGCCTGGGCGCCGACGAGGTGCCCTATGGCGAGGACCTGCAGGCGCCGTACGCGGCGACCAAGGCCATCGCCGAGCGCGAGGTGCTGGCCGCCAGCGATGCCTCGCTGGCGGTGGTCGCGCTGCGCCCGCGCCTGATCTGGGGGCCGGGCGACGTGCAACTCCTGCCGCGCCTGGTCGAGCGCGCCCGTGCCGGCCGGCTGCGGATCGTCGGCAGCGGCGACAACCTGGTCGACACCACCTACATCGACAACGCCGCGCAGGCGCACTTCGACGCGTTCGAGCGGTTGGCGCCCGGAGCCGCATGCGCGGGCAAGGCCTACTTCATCTCCAACGGCGAGCCCAGGCCGATGCGCGAAGTGCTCAACGCGCTGCTCGCCGCGGCCGGCGCGCCGCCGGTGCGCAAGACGATTTCATTCAGGACCGCCTACCGGATCGGCGCGGCATGCGACCGGTTGTGGCCACTGCTGCGCCTCGCCGGCGAGCCGCCGATGACCCGCTTCCTCGCCGAGCAGCTCAGTACCCCCCACTGGTACAGCATGGAGCCGGCACGCCGCGACTTCGGCTATGTGCCGCGGGTGTCCTTTGACGAAGGCCTCACAAGGCTGAAGGCCGCCTGGGCAGGCGCCGGCATCGTCACCTGATCGCGACCGCGCGGCAGGCAGGATCCTCGCAACAGCCAGGCAATGGCATTCTTCGAGGGGTATCCCATGCTGCACTACGCCGTCGTCTTTTTCGTGATCGCCATCGTCGCCGCGCTGCTGGGCTTCAGCGGCATCGCCGGCGCCGCGACCAACATCGCGTGGATCCTGTTCGTGGTGTTCCTGGTGCTCGGCGCGATCTCGCTGCTGCGTGGCCGCAAGGCGTGACCCGACTCCGCACCTGATCGTGCGCGCGGTCCCGGCCAGCCATCGCCGGACCTGGTAGCCGGCGCATTGGCCGAAGGTCGCGGCAGGTCGCTGGCCGCGGGCCGGGATTCCGGGCGGGCAGGCAACGCACGCGGGTCGCCGCCGGTAGAATGCCGGCATGCCGACCCCTTTCGATGCCTTGAAGCCGCTGCTCGGCCGTGCCCTGGAGACGGCCCTGAACCGCGCGGTGGCGCTGGATCCCGACACCCGGGAGGCACTGGCCGCACTGGAGGGTCGCTACGTGTCGCTGGCCCTGGACGCGCCGCCGCTGGCGCTGGAGGTCGGCGTGCACGGCGGCTACCTGCAGGTCGGCCCGCCGCTGCGCGAAGCCGACCTGGCGGTGCGCGGCAGCATCGGCGGCCTGCTGGGACAGTTGCCGTTCTTCGCCGACGTCGCGCGCGGCCGGCCGCCCGGCCGCCTGCACGTATCCGGTGATGCCGAACTGGCGCAGCGCCTGCAGAAGCTGGCCGCCGGCTTCGATCCGGACTGGCAGCAGCCCTTCGTGGCCGTGTTCGGCGAGGTGGTCGGGGTGCAGGTGGCCAACGCCACCGCGGCCGCAATGCGGGGTGCGCGCGGGGTCGCTGCCGGGCTGGCGCGGTCCGGCGCCGAGTACGTCACCGAGGAGTCCCGCGACGTGGTCGCACGCGCCGAGGTGGCCGCGTTCAACGACGACGTCGATGCGCTGCGCGACGATGCCGAGCGCCTCGCCGCGCGCGTGTCGAGGCTTGTCCGGGCCGGGGGTGCGGCATGAAGTCCGCGCTGCGGGTCTGGCGCATCGGGCGGGTGGTGCTGCGCTACCGCCTGGACGAACTGCTCGAGGACACTCCGGCCGAACGCTGGCTGCGCCTGGCCCGGCCGTTCGTGCCGAGGGCGCCGGCGCAGGTGGCCGCGCTGCCGCGCGGGGCGCGCGTACGCCTGGCCCTGCAGGAACTCGGCCCGATCTTCGTCAAGTTCGGCCAGGTGCTCTCCACCCGCCGCGACCTGGTGCCGGCGGACATCGCCGAGGAACTGACCCTGCTCCAGGACCAGGTGGCGCCGTTCGACGGCGCTGCCGCGCAGGCGATCGTGGAGCAGGCGCTGGGCATGCCCGTCGCCGCAGCCTTCGCCCGCTTCGATACCGTGCCGTTGGCCTCGGCCTCGATCGCCCAGGTTCACGCCGCGCGCCTGCACAACGGGCGCGAGGTGGTGGTCAAGGTGCTGCGCCCGGCCGTCGAGAAGCAGATCGCCACCGACATCGCCTTGCTGCGTTCGTTGGCGGCACTGGTCGACCGCACCCATCCCAACGCCGACAAGATCCGCCCGCAACTGGTGGTGGACGAGATCCAGGCCACCTTGGCCGCCGAGCTGGACTTGCAGCGCGAGGGCGCCAACGCCAGCGTCATGCGCCGGCTGTGGGCCGGCTCGCCCGACCTGTACGTGCCCGAGGTGATCTGGAGCCACAGCGCCGAGCGCGCATTGACCATGGAACGGGTCAGCGGCATTCCCTCCGACGACATCGCCGCGCTGGACGCGGCCGGGATCGACCGCCGCAGGCTGGCCGCCAAGGGCGTGCGGGTGTTCTACACCCAGGTGTTCCGCGACAACTTCTTCCACGCCGACGCGCACGCCGGCAACGTCTGGGTCGACGACGACCCGGCGCGGCGCGAAGACCCGCGCTTCGTGGTGCTGGACTTCGGCATCGTCGGCCAGCTCTCGGCTCAGGACCAGTACTACCTGGCCGAGAACTTCATGGCGATCTTCAACAAGGACTACCGGCGCATCGCCGAGCTGCACGTGGAGGCCGGCTGGATGCCCGCGACCGTGCGCATCGACGAACTGGAGGCGGCGGCGCGCGCGGTGTGCGAGCCGTACTTCACCCGGCCGCTGAGCGAGGTGCCGCTGGCCGAGGTGCTGGGCAAGCTGTTCCGCACCGCGCAGCGCTACCAGCTCACCCTGCAGCCGCAGCTGATCCTGCTGCAGAAGACCTTGCTCAACATCGAGGGCGTGGGCCGGCAACTGGATCCGAAGCTGGACATCTGGGCGGTGGCGCAACCGGTGCTGGAGAAGATCCTGCGCGAGCGCTACAGCCCGCGCCGGCTGCTGCGCGAACTGCGCGACCGCGCGCCGGAGATGATGACCCGTGCTCCGGACATGCCGCGGTTGGTGCATGCCTGGCTGGAGCAGCAGGTCGAGGGCCGGCATAGCACCGGCATCCATTCGCGCGAGCTGGCGGAGATGGCGCGCACCCTGCAGACCCTGCAGCGGCGCTCGGTGGCGGCGATCCTGGGCAGCGGCCTGCTGCTGGTGGCCGCGGTGCTGTACGCACTGGAAGCCGGCGGACCGCGCCTGCTGGGCGTGCCGCTGTCGGCGTGGGTCGCCGGCATCGGCGGGTTGTGGGCGATCCTGGCCGCGCTGCCGCGCCGCTGACCCTGCATGGGCAACGAACGCCTTCCGTCGAACGATCAGCGCGGCTACGCGCTGGTCACCGGCGCTTCCAGCGGCATCGGCGCAGCCATCGCGCGCGAGTACGCGCGGCGCGGCGTGCCGCTGGTCCTCACCGCACGCCGGCTCGACCGGCTGCAGGCACTGGCGACCGAACTGCGCGCGCAGGTGCCGGTGGAAACCATCGCCGCCGACCTAGCCGAGCCCACGGCTCCCGCCGTGCTGGTGCAGGAACTGGAACGGCGCGGTCTGGCCATCCGCATCCTGGTCAACAATGCCGGCTATGGCGTGCCGGGACGCTACCTGCGGAACGACTGGGACACGCACGCCCGCTTCCTGCAGCTGATGGTCGGCACGGTCGCGGAGCTGACCTGGCGGCTGCTGCCGTCGATCCGCGCTTCCGGCGCCGGGCGGATCCTCAACGTATCCTCGTTCGCCGCGCTGGTGCCGGCTTCCGACGGGCAGACGCTGTACGCGCCGGTCAAGGCCTGGATGGTCAAGTTCTCCGAGGCGCTCGCCCTGGAGAACGCGGACCATGGCGTGCACGCCACCGTGCTGTGCCCCGGGTTCACCCGCTCCGAGTTCCACGACGTCACCGGCACCCGCGAGATGATGTCGAAACTGCCGAGCTGGCTGTGGCTGCAGGCCGACGAGGTGGCACGGGTCGGCATCGATGCGGTGGAGGCCGGGCGCGTGGTCGCCGTGCCGGGACTGGCCTACAAGTGCCTGCGCATGCTGGTCTGGCTGCTCCCGGACCGTTTCCTGCTCAAGCGCATGGCACGCAATTCCAGGCGCATCCGCAGCATCGAATGATCGCTGGAGCCTTTCCCCGGCAGGAGGGGGAAGGGCGGCAACATGCGAACGGCCCGTCTCCGGGCCGTTCGCGTTGCAGCGATACAGCGGGCGCGGGGCTTACTTCGCCGCGCCGGCCTTGCGCGCCGCGCCGGCGAAGTCGCCGGCCACGAACACGCTGAGCGTATCCGGCTTGATGTGGCGCTTGATCGCCGCGTTGACCTGCTCCACGGTCAGGGCGCGGATGGCGGCCTCCTGGTCGGCGGTCCACTGCATGGTCCGGTCCAGGTACAGGTTGCCGCGCAGGATGCCCGCCACGGTGCCGTCGCTGGCGCGGGCGTTGGCCATCGAGGTCAGCATCCCGTCCTTGGCGTCGGCCAGTTCGGCCGCGGTGATGCCGTCGCGGACGAAGCGCTCGAGTTCCTCGTGCATGGCCTGTTCCAGCCGGGCCATGTTCTCGGGCGCCGCGGAAGCCTGGATCAGCAGGGTGGCATCGTCGTCCAGGTCGGGCACGCCGATCTGGCTGCCGACGCCGTAGCTGAGGCCTTCCTTCTGGCGGATGCGGTTGCCCAGCCGCGAGGCCATGCCGCCGCCGCCGAACACGCGATTGGCGATGGTCAGCGCGGGATAGTCGGGATCGCTGGTGCTGAGCGGGAAGTCGCTGCGCGCCAGCAGCACCGCGTTGGCCTTGTCCGGGGTCTCGAACGCCTCGCGCACGGCGGCCACCGGGCGGAACCCATCGGCGATGCGCACGTACGGCTTGGTGCTCTTCCAGCCCGTGAACAGCTCCTGCAGCTGCTGCTTCATCTGTGCCGGATCGAAGTCGCCGACCACCGCCACTTCGCCGACGGCGGTGCCGTAGAAGTCCCGGTGGAAGGCGCGCACGTCCTCCAGCTTCACCGCACGGGTGGCGGCCAGGTTCTCGTCCAGGGTGCGGAACGCGAACGGGTGCCCGGCCGGCCAGTGGTTGAAGCGCTTGTTCATCGCCTCGCCCGCATAGCGGGCCGGTTCACGGCGGCTGGCCTCCATTCCGGTGATGCTCTGTTCGCGCAGCTGCTCGAACTCGCTGTCGGGGAAGGACGGGTTGCGCAGCACGTCGGCCGCCAGCGCCAGCGCCTGCGCCAGGTACTCGCGCTTGGTGGTGACCGAGATGTAGGCATTCTGCGAGCCGCCGTCGATACCCACCGTCGTCTTCAGGTCGTCGAAGCGCTTGTCGATCTGCTCGCGGGTCATGCCCTTGCTGCCGCGCATCAGCAGGCTGCCGGCGAACCCGGCCGCGTCGGTGCGGCCGGTGATGGCCGGTTCGTCGCCGAAGCGGAACACCAGGGTGGCGGTGACCATCTCGCCGCGGGTCTTCTTCGGCAGCAGCGAGACCCGCAGGCCTTCGCCGAGGACGAAACTGTCGGTGCGGGCCTGGATGTTGGCCGGGGTGGGATCGAACGCCTCGCCGGCAGCGACCGCCGCGCGGCCCTTGTAGCCTTCCACCAGGCTGGCCGCGCTGGGCGCGGCGCCGATCTCTGCGCGCACCGGCTCGGTGGTGGGGATGAAGCGGGCCAGGGTGCGATTGCTGGGCAGCAGGTAGGCGCGGGCGACACGGTTCACGTCGTCCACGGTGACCTTCTCCACCGCGTCCCGGTTGACGAACCACAGTCGCCAATCGCCGCTGGCGATGTACTCGGACAGCGAAGTGGCCACCGCATTGACGTTGTTGAAGGACAGCTCGAAGCCGTTGGCGATGCGCTGCTTGGCCGCGTCCACTTCCTCGGCGGTGAACGGCTTGCCGGCCAGGCCTTCGACCTGCGCCAGCAGCGCCTTCTCCGCTTCGGCGGTGTTGCCGTCCTTGGGCGGGACGGCCATGAACATCGCCAGGCCCGGATCGCGGTACGAATCGCTGCCGGCGCCGCTGGCCACGGCCAGCTTGGTTTCCACCAGCGCCTTGTGCAGGCGGCCGCTGGGCGTGTGGCCCATGATCTCGGCGAGCACGCCCAGCGGCGGGTTGTCCGGATGGGTTGCGGCGGGGATGTGGTAGGTCAGGCCGATCAGGTTGAGGTCGCCGACCCGGCGCACGTTGATTTCGCGCTCGCCGTCCTGGGTCGGTTCCACCGTGTAGTGCGAGGGCAGGGTACGGGTGGGGCGCTTGAGCTTGCCGAAGCTGGCCTGCACCGACTTGAGCACGCGTCCGGGATCGAAGCGGCCGGCCACGATCAGGGTCGCGTTGTCGGGCTGGTACCACAGGCGGTAGAAGGCCTGCAGCCGCTCGATCGGTACGTTCTCCACGTCGGAACGGTTGCCGATGGTGCTCTTGCCGTAGTTGTGCCAGTGGTAGGCCGCCGCGCGCAGGCGCTGCTGGAACACGCGGCCGGGTTCGTTCTCGCCGCGCTCCATCTCGTTGCGGACCACGGTCATCTCGCTTTCCAGGTCGCTCTTGGCGATGTTGGAATTGACCATCCGGTCCGCTTCCAGCGCCAGCAACCATTCCAGGGTCTCGTCGTTGGCCGGGAACGAGCCGAAGTAGTTGGTGCGGTCCAGCCAGGTGGTGCCGTTGTAGCTGATGCCGCGCTTCTTGAAATCGCCGGGGATGTCGGTGTGGGTCGGCGTGCCCTTGAACACCAGGTGCTCGAGCAGGTGCGCCATGCCGGTCTCGCCGTAGTTTTCCTGCGCCGAGCCGACGCCGTAGACCACGTTCACGGTCACCGTGGGTTTGGACGGGTCGGGGAACAGCAGCACGCGCAGGCCATTGGCCAGGGTGAATTCGCTGATGCCCTCGATGCTGGGGCCGGCGGTTACGCCATTGGGCAGGGTGGGCGCCTGGGCATCGGCGGGCAAGGGGACGCCGGGCAGGAGGAGTGCGAACGCCAGGGCGAGTGCGAGAATCGGCTTGCTGGGGATCATCCGTGGTCTCCGAATGGGTCGCGCCGGCGGTCGTGCCGGCCGCGGGATTGTCGCAAATGCGGCGGAACGTTGCAGCGGAGGTTCGGGTGCGGTTGCCGGTACTGTTCGAGGACGAGTGGCTGGCGGTGGTCGGCAAGCCGGCCGGGCTGATGGTGCACGACAGCATGCTGGCGGCCGGCGAGACCGACTTCGCCGCCAACCGCCTGCGCGCGCAGTTCGGCCGTGCCATTCACCTGGTGCATCGCCTGGACCGCGCCACCAGTGGCTGCCTGCTGCTGGCCTTCGACCGCGACACCGCCTCGGCACTGGGCAGGACGGTGATGGCGCAGCAGTTGGAAAAGCGCTATCTGGCGGTGTGCCGGGGCTGGCCGGAACCGGCGTTCGAGGTCGACCACCCGCTCGATGGCGGGCCGGGCAAGCCGCAGAAGAAACCGGCGGTGACCCGCTTCCGCCGCCTGGCCACCGGCGAACTGCCGGTGCCCTCGGCCGGATTCCCCACCTCGCGCTACGCGCTGCTGGAATGCGAGCCGCTGAGCGGGCGCTTCCGCCAGATCCGGCGCCACCTCAAGCATGCCTCGCACCACCTGGTCGGCGATACCAGCCACGGCGACGGGCGCCACAACCGCGAGTTCCGCATGCGCCGCGTGCACCGGATGCTGCTGCACGCCTGGAAGCTGGGATTCCCGCATCCGCGCGACGGCCGCATGGTGCGGGTGGAGGCATCGCTGGACGACGAGTTCGCCCTCGCCCTGGCCCTGTTCGACTGGTGCCTGTGACGCCGGCCGGCGCGTTCGCGCTCCCGTACAATCGGCCCATGCCCGCCGGCGCGCTGACCATCGCTCCCGACCTGGCGATCCCGGAATCGGAGATCGTCGAGCGCTTCGTCCGCGCCAGCGGTGCCGGCGGGCAGAACGTCAACAAGGTGGCCACCGCGGTCGAACTGCGCTTCGACATCGCCGGCTCGCCGTCGCTGCCCGAGCCGCTGCGCGCGCGCCTGCTGGCGCGGCGCGATCGCCGGGTTACCGACGAGGGCGTGCTGGTGATCGATGCCCAGCGCTTCCGCACCCAGGACCGCAATCGCCAGGACGCGCGCGAACGCCTGGCCGCGTTCATCGCCGCCGGACTGGCCGTGCCCAAGCCCCGGATCGGCACCCGGCCGACCCGCGCCTCGAAGCAGCGCCGCCTGCAGGGCAAGCGCGAGCGCAGCGAACTCAAGCGCGGGCGCAGCACCCGCGCCTGGGACTGAGCGTGGCCACGCGCGAACCGCTGTTGCCGCCGATCCCGCCGAGCATGCCGCTGGTGCCGCCGCAACGGCGCTTCTCGCGCTGGTTCGGGCGCACCCTGCTGCGACTCGGCGGCTGGCGGGTGGTGGGCACGATCCCGGACCTGCCGAAGCTGGTGCTGATCGCCGCACCGCATTCGTCCAACTGGGACGGCATCTGGGGCATGGCGGCGAAGATGGCGCTGGGGGTCGACGTGCGGGTGCTGGGCAAGGACACCCTGTTCTGGTGGCCGCTGTCGATCGTGCTGCACCGGCTGGGGGTGATCCCGTTGGACCGCAGCAATCCGCAGGGCGTGGTCGAGCAGGCGATCGAACTCATCCGCAGCTCGCCGAAGCTGTGGTTCGCGCTCGCCCCGGAAGGCACGCGCAAGCCGGTCAGGGAATGGAAGAGCGGGTTCCTCAAGATCGCCCACGGCGCCGGCGTGCCGGTACTGATGGCGTACTTCCACTATCCGGAACGGATCATCGGCATCGGCCCGCTGTTCCACACCAGCGGCGATGCGAAGGCCGACATGGTCGCGGTGCGCGAGTGGTACCGGCCGTGGATGGGCAGGAACCGCGGCACGGTGTAGCGGGCGGTCACGAACCGAAGCGGACCAATCCGGTGGATCGTCCTGCGCGCCGTCGCGGCATCGATCCCTGCCATAGGTCATCTGGCATTGCCCGCGGGCAGGCGATAGCGTGGCCGGGCCCGTCCTGCCGGAACCGTCGATGGATACGCCCGCGCCCCACCCGCCCTCCCGCAGCCGCCGGGCCGCCGCCTGGCTGTACCGCGAGGCGTTGCCCCTGCTGCTGATGCTGGGGCTGCTGGTTGTCGCCCGGTCCTCGTTCGCCAACCACTACCACGTGCCCAGCGGCTCGATGCAGCCGACCCTGGAACTGGGCGACCGGGTGGTGGTGGACATGAGCGCCTACGGCCTGCGGGTGCCTTTCACCCGTCGCGTGCTGATCGAACGCGGTACGCCGCAGCGCGGCGAGATCGCGGTGTTCGCCTCGCCGGCCGACGGCACGCGCCTGATCAAGCGCGTGGTCGCCGTGGGCGGGGACAAGGTGCGCTTGATCGATGGCCGGCTGGCGATCAACGGCCAGCCGCTGGCCATCCCGGGGAAAGTCGATTCGGAACAGTTCGGCCCGCGCGTGGCGCGCCTGGACCTGGCCGACGGTGGCGGTCCGGACATCATCAGCGTGACCGTTCCGGAAGGCTACGTGCTGGTCCTGGGCGACCACCGCGGCCGCAGCGCGGACGGGCGCTACTTCGGCTTCGTCGAGGCCGACGCGATCTACGGCAGGGCGGTGGCGGTGTACTGGCGGCGCGGCGAGGGGCTGTCCTGGAAGCGGCTCTAGCGGCGCTCAGCGCTCCGAGGGCCCGCTCTCGTCGTATTCGCGCGGCGCCAGCAGGTCGGGCTTGATCAGGGCGATGAAGGCGCGCGCCTGCGGCGACAGCACCCGGCCCTTGCGCACCACCACCCCGTAGCTGCGCGAGGGGAAGAAGCTGGACAGCGAACGCGAGCCGAGGCGATCGCGGTCGGACTCGACCAGGCAGACCGAGGGGACGATCGATACCCCCATGCCCATCGCCACGTACTGCTTGATCACGTCCCAGCCGCTGACTTCCAGCGCCACCTCGTAGGGCACGCGGTTGCGCTGCAGCACCAGGTCGACCAGGCGCCAGGTGACCTGGCGCTTGGGCGGCAGGATCAGCGGGTGTCCGGCCAGGTCGTGCAGTTCCAGTCGCGGCCTGGTCAGCAGCGGGTGACCGGCCGGGGCGATCAGGCGCTGCTCGAAGCGGTAGGCGGCCTGGTAGCTGAGGTCGGCCGGCACGTCCAGCAGGGTGCCCACCACCAGGTCGACCGCGTCTTCGCGCAGCAGGTCGGTGCCTTCGCCGGTGACCACGTTGTCCAGGGACAGGCGCACTTCCGGGTGGCGCTCGCGGAAGGCCGCCACGATCTTCGGCAGCAGGAACAGGATGGTCGAACTGTTGGCGGCGATCCTCAGTTCGCCGCCCTCCAGCCCGCGCACCCGCTCGCGGAACCCGGCCTCCAGCCCGTCGATCTGCTCGACCAGCGGCAGGGCCATTTCGTACAGCAGCTCGCCCTCCCGGGTCGGCGACAGGCGACGCCCGTTGCGTTCCAGCAGGGGCACGCCCAGGTCCCGTTCCAGGGCCTGCAACTGCAGGGTGATGGCCGGCTGGCTGACGAAAAGCGCATCCGCGGCCCGCGAAACCGAGCCCAGCCGGACCGTCTGGCAGAACGCGCGCAGCGGCTTGAGCTTGTCGGATTTGTAGGAAAAACGAGGACTTGCCGACGGGTTCACGGAATGGTTGTTACTGCGTATTAGTTGTTCTTATGAAGTACATTGCAAATTCTTAGTTGTCAAATAGTTTGGTGCAACGCAGCGTGGACTCCCGAGCCGAGCCTCCAGGAGCCTGCCATGTCCCCCCACGCCGCCATTGCGACCGCCCCCGCCGCTCCGATCCAGGCCCGTCCGGCCACCAGCCGCCCGACGGCGGGGACCGTCGGCGCTCCCGCCGCCCCGCGCGCGGCAGCCGGACTTGCGCTGACCGAGCGGGTCGCCGGGCAGGAGCAACTGCTGCCGGCGCCGCTGCGGGATCTGCTGATGTCGCTGCACCGGACCCTGGAACCGCAACGCCGCGCCCGCCTGGCCGCGCGCCGCGAGCGCCAGGCCTTCTTCGACGCCGGCGGCCTGCCGGACTTCCGCGCCGACACCGCGCACATCCGCGAAGGCCACTGGAAGGTGGCGCCGATTCCGCGCGCGCTGCAGGACCGCCGGGTGGAGATCACCGGCCCGACCGATCCGAAGATGGCGATCAACGCGCTCAACTCCGGCGCGCAGTGCTACATGGCCGACTTCGAGGATTCGACCGCGCCGGCGTGGCGCAACGTCCTGGCCGGCCAGCGCACGATGGCCGAAGCCGTCGCCGGCACGCTCAGCTTCGACGCGGAGAACGGCAAGCAGTACCGCCTGCGCCCCTACGAGGAGCGAGCGGTGCTGATCGTGCGTCCGCGCGGCTGGCACCTGGACGAGAAGCACGTGCGCATCGACGGCGAGCCGATCGCCGGCAGCCTGTTCGACATGGCGGTGTTCGCCTGGCACAACGCCGCCACGCTGATGGCCAACGACCGCGGCCCGTACTTCTACCTGCCCAAGCTGCAGTCGATGGAGGAGGCGGCGCTGTGGGAGGCGGCGTTGTCGCAGGTCGAGGAAATGCTGGGGCTGCCGCGCGGGCAGATGAAGGTCACGGTGCTGATCGAGACCCTGCCGGCGGTGTTCGAGATGGACGAGATCCTGCACGCGCTGCGCGACCGCATCGTCGGCCTGAACTGCGGGCGCTGGGACTACATCTTCTCCTACCTCAAGACCTTCCGCGCCCACGCCGACAAGGTGCTGCCCGAACGCGGCCAGGTGACCATGACCCAGCCGTTCCTGAAGGCGTACTCGGAACTGCTGATCCGCACCTGCCACCGGCGCGGCGCGCACGCGATGGGCGGCATGGCCGCGCAGATCCCGATTGCGGACGATGCCGAAGCCAACGAACGGGCGATGGCGCGGGTGCGCGCCGACAAGTTGCGCGAGGTGACCGCCGGCCACGACGGCACCTGGGTGGCGCATCCGGCATTGATCCCGGTGGCGCGCGCGATCTTCGACCAGCACATGCCCACGCCGCACCAGCAGCACGTGCTGCGGCAGGACGTGCAGGCGGGCCGCGACGACCTGATCCGTCCGTGCGAAGGCACGATCACCCGCGCCGGCTTCGAGAACAACGTCGAGGTCTGCGTGCGCTACATGGCCGCGTGGCTGGACGGCAACGGGTGCGTCCCGATCCACTGGCTGATGGAGGACGCGGCCACCGCCGAGATCGCGCGCGCGCAGCTGTGGCAGTGGCTGCACCATTCCGATCCGCGCGGCTGCCACGCCGACGGCAGCCCTGTGCACCTGGACGACGGCACCACGATCGACTTCGGTCTGTTCGAGCGCACCCTGGCCGCGCTGCCGGGCCGGCTGGGCGACACCGCGACCCTGCCGGGCGGATCGCGCATTCCCGAGGCCATGGCCCTGCTCGACCAGCTCACCCGCGCCTGTCACTTCATCGACTTCCTGACCCTGCCGGCCTACGCCCGGCTGGCCTGATCCAAACGCCATCGTCCCCGCGAAGGCGGGAACGACGGCTCACGACCTCACGCTGCAAGCGCCCCCACGGAGAGTACCGAGATGACCACGCTGAAGACCGCCGACCAGATCCGCCACGAATGGAACACCGATCCGCGCTGGGCCGGGATCACCCGCAACTACTCCGCCGAGGACGTGGTCCGCCTGCGCGGCACCATCCCGGTCGAGCATTCGATCGCGAAGATCGGGGCGAACAAGCTGTGGCGCTACCTGCAGGAAAAGGACTTCGTCAACGCGCTCGGCGCGCTCACCGGCAACCAGGCCATGCAGCAGGTCAAGGCCGGGCTCAACGCGATCTACCTGTCCGGCTGGCAGGTCGCCGCCGATGCCAACCTGGCCGGGCAGATGTACCCGGACCAGTCGCTGTACCCGGCCGATTCGGTGCCGGCGGTGGTCAAGCGCATCAACAACGCGCTGCTGCGCGCCGACCAGCTGCACCACGCCGAGGGCAACGACGAGATCGACTTCCTGCAGCCGATCGTGGCCGACGCCGAGGCCGGATTCGGCGGTGTGCTCAACGCCTTCGAGCTGATGAAGGCGATGATCGAGGCCGGCGCGGCCGGGGTGCACTTCGAGGACCAGCTGGCCTCGGTGAAGAAGTGCGGGCACATGGGCGGCAAGGTGCTGGTGCCCACCCGCGAGGCGGTGGAGAAGCTCAACGCCGCGCGCCTGGCCAGCGATGTGATGGGCGTGCCGACGATCCTGGTCGCGCGCACCGACGCCGAGGCCGCCGACCTGCTGACCTCCGACATCGACGACAACGACAGGGAATTCTGCACGGGCGAGCGCACCGTCGAGGGCTTCTACAAGGTCCGCAACGGCCTGGAGCAGTCGATCAGTCGCGGCCTGGCCTACGCCCCGTACGCCGACCTGGTGTGGTGCGAGACGGGCAAGCCGGACCTGGAGTTCGCGCGCAAGTTCGCCGAGGCGATCCATGCGAAGTTCCCGGGCAAGCTGCTGGCCTACAACTGCTCGCCGAGCTTCAACTGGAAGAAGAACCTGGACGACGCCACCATCGCGAAGTTCCAGAAGGAAATCGCCAGCTACGGCTACAAGTTCCAGTTCATCACCCTGGCCGGCTTCCACGCCCTGAACTACTCGATGTTCAACCTGGCGCACGGCTACGCGCGCCGGCAGATGAGCGCCTTCGTCGAGCTGCAGGAAGCCGAGTTCGCCGCCGCCGAGAAGGGCTTCACCGCGGTCAAGCACCAGCGCGAGGTCGGCACCGGCTACTTCGACCAGGTGACCCAGGCGATCCAGCAGGGCCAGTCCTCGACCACCGCGCTGAAGGGCTCGACCGAGGAAGCGCAGTTCCACGACCGCGCCGCGGCCTGAGGCCAGCGTCCTTGCCGGCGTTCCGGGGAGGGGACGCCGGTGCCGCGGGTGCGCCTGCGCCGATGGGCGCACCCGCGGTTTTTTCCCGATCACCGCCAACATCCATCTTCCTGCAGGGCCGACTGGCAGTCGGCCCTGCAACGGCCCGCCTTGCCACGCCCGGGGGACGCGGGTTGCTTGTTACTTGCGCACGTCCTGGGTATGCGCCTGCAGCGCTTCGGCCAGGCCGTCCACGCCGGCGGCCCCGGCCGGGACGGTGGTGCTGGAACCGTCCAGGTCCGCGCCGATCGGTTGCGCGCGTCCACCCAGGCACTTGGCCAGGAAGTTCTCGGCCACCGCGTTGAACGCCTTGTTGTTCTCCGGGCGGGCGAAGCCATGGCCCTCGTCGGGGAACAGGACGTAGGTGACCGGAATGTTCTTGGCCTGCATCGCCTCGACGATCTGGTCGCTTTCGGCCTGCTTCACCCGCGGGTCGTTGGCGCCCTGGCCGATCAGCAACGGCTTGACGATCTTGTCGGCGTGGGTGAGCGGCGAACGCTCGGTCAGCCACTTGCGGCCTTCCTCGGTGCGCGGGTCGCCCATGCGCTTGGCCAGCTGCTCGTAGAAGCTCGCCCAGTAAGGCGGCACCGTGGCCAGCAGGGTATTGAGGTTGGACGGGCCGACGATGTCCACGCCGCAGGCGAAGGTGTCCGGGGTGAAGGTCAGGCCGGCCAGGGTGGCGTAGCCGCCGTAGCTGCCGCCCATGATCGCGACCTTGTCGGCGGTGGTGATCCCTTGCCCGACCGCCCACTGCACCGCGTCGATCAGGTCGTCGTGCATCTTGCCGGCCCATTCGCCGTCGCCGGCGTTGGTGAAGTCCTTGCCGAAGCCGGTGGAGCCGCGGTAGTTGACCGACAGCACCGCGTAGCCGCGGTTGGCCAGCCACTGGTTCCAGCCGCTGTAGCCGTAGCCGTCGCGCGCCCACGGGCCGCCGTGGACCAGCAGCACCATCGGCACCGGGTGGTCGGCCTTGCCGTCGCCGTCGGCGTCGGCCGTGGCCGGCAGGGTGAGGTAGCTGACCAGGTTCAGGCCATCGCGCGACTTGAGTTCCTGCGGCCACATCGGCACCAGCGGCTTGCCGTCCAGCGCCGGGCGCGCGGAGAACAGCTTGGTCAGCTTGCCCTCGGCGCCGGGCTCGCGGTCGTAGCGGTAGTACACCACCGGGGATTCGGCGGCCGAATAGGCCACGATCCAGGTGCGGTCGTCGAGCGTGCGCGCGTTGACCCCGACTTCGCCCGGACCGAGGGCCTCCAGCGCCTTGAGGTCGGCGGCCACCGCCTCGCCCACCGGCTTCCATTCGTTGCGCAAGTAGTCGACCGACACCGCCTGCAGCTCGCCGGTGCGCGGATCGGCCAGGCCGCCGCCGATGTCGGCACGCGCATCCTCCGCCAGCAGGGTGCGCTGGCCGCTGGCGCCGTCCACCGCGTACACCGCGGCGGTGTTGCGGTCGCGCGAATCGGCCAGGTACAGGGTCTTGCCGTCGCTGGTCAGGCCGAGCATGGCGGTGGTGAGCACGTCGCCGAACGGGATGTCCTCGGCCTTCTCCCAGCCGTCGCCCGCCCGCTTGAGGATGTCCATGCCGCCGTCCGCGCGCGAGCGCTGCGCGTAGCGCAGGTTGAAGTCGCCGTCGGCGACGTAGGCGGCGATGTCGTCGGTGTTCTTCTGCAACAAGGTCCGCTGGCCGCTGGCCAGGTCGACCCGGTACAGGTCGTGCCATTTCGGATCGCGGTCGTTCATGCCCACCAGGATGCTGTCCGGCTGGGTCGGGCTGAGCCCGAACACCTGCGCGGTGGTCTTCGCGAACGGGGTGAGGTCGCGGGTCTGGTTGCCGGCCAGGTCCACCGCGTACAGGTGGAAGTCCTCGTCGCCGCCGCTGTCGCGCAGGTACAGCAGGGTGTCGGGGCGGTAGGACCAGAAATAGTTGCGGATGCCGCGTGCCTTGTCGTCGGTGACCGCGCGCGCGGCGGAGGGATCGCCGGCGGGCGCGACCCAGACGTTCATCACTCCGTCCACCGGCGCGATCCAGCTCAGGTACTTGCCGTCGGGGCTGATCTGCACGCTGGCGCGCTCGGGGTTGCCGAACAGCGCATCGCGCGGGATCAGTTCCACTTCCTTCGGCGGCGCGGGCGCCTCGGCGGTGGCGTCCTGCGGCTTGCCGGTGCAGGCGGCGAGGGCCAGGGCGAGGCTGGAGACGAGCACGGTGGTGGGGCGCATGGCGGGTGGCTCCGGGGATGCGTTTGGCATCGGGATGGCCACGCTAGCGCAGGCCGGCGCCGGCGACGTTCTGGACCCGTTAAACGGGGACCATGACCGATGGGATGGGGCGAGGACGCGACCAGCGTGCCCCGAACCCGCCTAGCCGGCGACCATGGCGGGCGGTGCCGGCATCCGGTACCCCAGGGCCTCGGCCAGGTGCGCGCTGGCGATCCCGTTGCTGCCGGCCAGGTCGGCGATGGTGCGGGCCACCCGCAGCGTCCGGTGCAGGCTGCGTGCGGTCAGCTGCAGGCGTTCGCCGGCCTGCTCCAGCAAGCGCTGGCCGGCGTCGTCGAGGCGGCAGCTGGCCGCCAGCGCGGACGCGTCCAGGTGTGCGTTGAGCCTGCCGGCGCGCGCGAGCTGGCGCGCCCGCGCGGCCTCGGCCCGCCCGCGCACCGCCGCGCTGGATTCGCCCGGTGGCGCATCGGCGCGCAGCAGCGCCGGCGGCAGCCGGGCCATGGCCAGGTGCAGGTCGATCCGGTCCAGCAACGGCCCGGACAGGCGGCTCCAGTAGCGGCGGACCAGGTCCGGCGTGCACTGGCAGCGCGCGGAAGGATCGCCGGCCCAGCCGCACGGACACGGGTTCATCGCCGCCACCAGTTGGAAGCGCGCCGGGAACTCGGCGCTGCGCGCGGCGCGGGAAATGGTGATGCGACCGGACTCGAGCGGTTCGCGCAGCACTTCCAGCGCCGCCCGGCTCCACTCGGGCAATTCGTCCAGGAACAGCACCCCGTTGTGCGCCAGCGAGATCTCGCCCGGGCGCGGTGGGTTGCCGCCGCCGGCCAGGGCCACCGCGCTGGCGCCATGGTGGGGCGTGCGCAGCGGACGCCGGCGCCAGCGTGCCGGATCGATGCCGCGGCCGCTGCTGGAATGGACGACCGCCGTCTCCAGCGCCTCGGCCTCGCTGGCTTCCGGCAGCAGCCCGGGCAGGCACGAAGCCAGCAAGGTCTTGCCGCAGCCGGGCGGACCGCTCATCAGCAGGTGGTGGGCGCCGGCGGCGGCGATCTCCAGCGCGCGCCGGGCCTGGGCCTGGCCACGCACGTCGGCCAGGTCGGGCAGGCCGGCCGCAGGCGCGGGGCCCGCACTCCCGTGGTCGCCGGTCGCGCGCGGTAGCGACGCGCGATCGGCCAGCCCGGCGCAGGCCTCCAGCAGGGTACGGGCGAGATAGGCTTCCGCGTCGCGTGCCAGCGCCGCCTCGGCGCCGCTGCCGGCCGGTACCACCAGCCGGCGGCCGTCGCGGGCGGCGGCCAGCACCGCCGCCAGCACGCCGTCGACCGGGCGCAGTTCGCCGGTCAGGCCCAGCTCGCCGAGGAACTCGCAGCCGGCCAGCGCATCGCGGTCGATCTGGCCGCTGGCGGCGAGGATGCCCAGGGCGATGGGCAGGTCGAAGCGGCCACCGTCCTTGGGCAGGTCCGCCGGGGCCAGGTTGATGGTGATCCGCCGCTGCGGGTATTCGAACTGGGCGCAGAGGATCGCCGCACGCACCCGGTCGCGCGATTCGCGCACGGCCGCGGCCGGCAGGCCGACGATCTGGGTGGAAGGCAGGCCGCCGGAGAGATGGACCTCGACCTGGACCGGCGGCGCCGTGACCCCGGCGCGGGCGCGGCTGTGCACCAGCGCCAGGCCCACGGCCGTGGCCTCAGCCCGGGCCGGTGGGCAACTGGCCGGCCTGGAGGCGGGCTTCCAGTTCCGCCACCGTCCCTTCCAGCGCCTCCAGCTTCTCGCGGGTGCGCAGCAGCACCGCGCGCTGGACCTCGAATTCCTCGCGGGTGACCAGGTCCAGCCTGGCCAGCCCGCTCCGCAGCACGGCGCGGAAGCTGGCCTGCAGCTCCTCGCCCGACTCGCGCAGGCCCGGGGGAACCCGTTCGCTCAGGCGGCGGGCGAGGTCGTCGATGTGGTTGAGGTCGATCATGGGGTCCTCCGCGGGGAGACAGTCTGCGCCGGCGCGGTGGCGGGCGGGATAGGGATGCGGCGGCGCGCGCGGTCGGAAAACTCCGATCCAACGGGGCTGCCGCGATCGGCATTGAAGCCGGCCCGCCGGGGGCATGGCAAGCGCGCCGCGCTATCCTGTCGATCCCGCACATCCTTGGAGCCGCGCGATGAAGATGGTCATGGCCGTGATCAAGCCGTTCAAGCTCGACGATGTGCGCGAGGCACTGTCGGCGCACGGCGTGGCCGGGATCACCGTCACCGAGGTCAAGGGTTTCGGCCGGCAGAAGGGCCATACCGAGCTGTACCGCGGCGCCGAGTACGTGGTCGACTTCCTGCCCAAGGTGAAGGTCGAGGTGGCGGTGTCCGACGACCAGGCCGAGGCCGTGGTCGAGGCCATCGTGCGCGCGGCCGGCACCGGCAAGATCGGCGACGGCAAGGTGTTCGTCTACGACCTCGGCCGGGTGGTGCGGATCCGCACCGGCGAGCTGGACGCGGACGCGCTGTAGGGAGGAGCGACCATGGGCATGGGAAAGGCCCCGGGCACATGCGTGTTGCTGGCCGCGTTGGCACTGGCCGGATGCAAGGAACTCGATGACTCGCTGGCCTGGGTGTTCGGGCAGAAGGCGCCGACGTCCACCGAGCCACCGCCCACGGACGATGCGGCGCGCGTCGATCCGGCTCCCGATCCGGCGTCGGCACCGGCACCGGCATCGGCATCGGCACTGGCACTGGCACCGGCACCGGCACCGGCCGAGGAAGCAGCGGCAGCGGCGACGCGGCCTTTCGATTTCGAGGTCTCCGCGGATCCGGCGGCGCCGCCGCAGCCTGCGGCATGCGCCTTTCCGGAGCTGGCGGCGGCCGGGCCCTTCCAGCTCTATGCGGCCGGTGCCTATGGTGGCCGCACGCTCGGCTACCAGATCGATCGCAGCGGCAACGAGGGCACCGCCGTCGACGTGCTGGTCAACTCCCCCCATTCGCCGGTGGCGTTGATGCTGGGGAACTACCAGCCCACCGCATGGAACATCGGCTGGACCGAGGGCACGCGCATCGTCGCGGTGCTGGTCGGGGGCTACCATGCACAGCAAGTCACCGGCCTGCCGGCCGACGTGCCTCGGATCGTCAGTACTCACGACAACCGTGGTGCCTGCGGCTACTTCTACGTCTCGGCCGACAAGCCGCAGGGCCTCAACCCGCTGGCGCGGCAAGTGTTCGGGCGACGGATCGACATGCTGTACCCGGTGCGGGAGGGCAAGGTGGTGATCGGCGCCACGCCGGAGGCCGGGGCAAAGCTCCTGACCGACGCGGCGGCCAGCCCGGTGTCCACGTTCCGGGTCCCCGACATGCTGGCCGCCGGCGAGGCCGGGCTGGAATATGCAGTGCGCCAGGGATGGCTGCGCCCGGCGACGCCGGGCGATGCCCAGGCCTGGATCGCGGCGCTCGATGCACAGCCCGGCGGCGACCTGCCGCCGGTGGCGGGCGGGCCGCCCCGGCGGTCGCTGAACGTGCACAACGGATACGTGGTGCTGAAGCCGTTCGAGCTGCCGCCGGGCCTGTACGGCGCGCATTCGGCCACGTTCTTCGTGCCCAAGGGCGTTTCCCGCCCGACCGGCAACCCCGGGCACTCGGCGATCTATGACTTCAACACGCTCACCTGCCAGGGTGCGATATGCGGCATGGGCCAGTAGGCCGGACCGGCACGCTGGCCGCCGATGCGTTGCGAGGCTGCCGTTGCCCGATTGTCATGTCCGGGTTCCCCGGCGGGAGTACAGTAGGGGAGCGACGCCCTCGGGCCGAAGGTCCACGTCACCGCAATCCACCCGAACGAAAGATGCCAGGAGAAAAGCAATGAGGAGAACCAAGAGCCTGCTCGGCACCGCGGCGCGCACCGCCGTGATCACCGGCACCGCCAAGGCGGTGATGGGCAAGGGCGGCAATGCCGCCCCGCCGCCGGAGGCAGCCGCCACCCCGGCGCCGGCCGCCGCGGCCGCGCCGACCGGCATGACCGACGACAAGATCGCCACGTTGCAGAAGCTCGCCGACCTGCACAAGAGCGGGGTGCTGACCGACGAGGAATTCGCGGCACAGAAGGCCAAGATCCTGGCCGGATGAGTCCGGCGGGTCGCCGCAGGCAAAAAAGGAAGCCCCGCATCGCGGGGCTTCTTCTTTCCGGGACCGGCGCGGGCTTCAGTCGCCCAGCGCGGCGGCCACGAACGGCGGCGCCACCAGCACGCCGGCATGCAGGTGCGCGGTGTAGTACAGGGTGTGGAACGGCTTGGCGGCCGCATCGGCCTGGCGGAAACCGAAATCGAAGCCGGCGTGCTTGCTGGCCACGGTCACGCTCCACCAGCCGGTGGGATAGCACGGTTGCGGGAACGGCAGGGTCCTGAACGACTCGAACCCGGCCTTGCCCATCTCCGCGCGCATGTCCTTGATCAGGTCCAGCAGCGCCAGCGGCGATTCGCTCTGCTGCACCAGCAGGCCGTCGTCCTTCAGCGCGCGGAAGCAGCTTTCGAAGAACGCCTTGTTGAACAAACCCTCGGCCGGCCCGACCGGGTCGGTGGAATCGACGATCACCACGTCCACGCTGCCCGGCTCGCAGTTGGCCATGTAGGCCACGCCGTCGTCGAACAGCAGTTCGGCGCGCGGATCGCCGTTGGATTCGCACAGCTCCGGGAAATGCTTCTCGGACATGCGGGTGACCTGCTCGTCGATGTCGCACTGGGTGGCTCGGGCCACGCCGGGGTGCTTGAGCACCTCGCGCAGGGTGCCGCAGTCGCCGCCGCCGATGATCACCACCCGCTTCGGGTCCGGGTGGGTGAACAGCACCGGGTGGGAGATCATCTCGTGATAGAAGAAGTTGTCGCGGGTGGTCAGCATCATCGCCCCGTCGATGACCATCAGCTTGCCCCAGTCGGTGCTGGCGTAGATCTCGATCTTCTGGAACGGCGACTGCACCTCGTCCAGCTTGGCGGTGACGCGAAAGCCGATCGCCGAGCCGGTGTGGTCGAAGCGCTCGATGAACCAGTTGTCGTTGGCGGTCATGGCGGGGTCCTGGGGCAGTGGAGCGGATGCGGGCGCGCATTGTAACGGACCCCCATGACCGCAGCCTGTAGAATGCGCCACCGCCCGAACCGTGCCGGAAGCCGCCATGTCCTGGTCCATCGACCAAGCCCGCAAGACCTATTCCATCCCGCACTGGGCGGAGGGGTATTTCGACGTGGACGGCGCCGGCCGCATCGTGGTCACGCCGAAGGGCGCACAGGGCCCGTCGATCCCGCTGCCGGAGGTGGTGGACGCCGCCCGTGCGCAAGGCGCCAAGCTGCCGCTGCTGGTGCGCTTCCCGGACATCCTCGGCGACCGCCTGGGCAAGCTGCAGGCCGCCTTCGCCCAGGCGCAGCAGGACTGGGACTACGCCGGCGGCTACACCGCGGTGTATCCGATCAAGGTCAACCAGCACGCCGGCGTGGCCGGTACCCTGGCCTCGCACCATGGCGAGGGCTTCGGCCTGGAAGCCGGCAGCAAGCCCGAGCTCATGGCAGTGCTGGCGCTGTCGCGGCCGGGCGGGTTGATCGTGTGCAACGGCTACAAGGACCGCGAATACATCCGCCTGGCCCTGATCGGGCGCAAGCTGGGGTTGCAGACCTTCATCGTCATCGAGAAGCCCTCCGAGCTGGCGGTGGCGCTGGAGGAGGCCGCCGCACTGGGGGTCAGGCCGGGCCTGGGCGTGCGCATGCGCCTGGCCTCGCTGGGTGCCGGCAAGTGGCAGAACAGCGGCGGCGACAAGGCCAAGTTCGGCCTCGACCCGCGCCAGTTGCTGACCCTGTGGAAGGAACTGCGCGACGCCGGTATGGGCGATTGCCTGGAACTGCTGCACTTCCACATGGGCAGCCAGATCAGCAACGTGCGCGACATCGCCGCCGGCATGCGCGAGGCCACCCGCTACTTCGTCGAACTCTCGCGCCAGGGCGCGAGGATCAGCCACGTCGATGTCGGCGGCGGCCTGGGCATCGACTACGAAGGCACGCGCAGCCGCAGCTACAACTCGGTCAACTACGGCATCCACCACTACGCCTCCAGCATCGTGCAGCCCCTGGCCGAGGCCTGCCGCGCGGAAGGGCTGGCGCCGCCGCGCATCGTCACCGAGTGCGGGCGGGCGATGACCGCCCACCATGCGGTGCTGGTGGCCAACGTCAGCGAGGTCGAGCGCGCGCCGGAAGGCCGCGTGCCCGAGCCGCATGCCGACGAGTCCCAGCCGGTGCGCCAGCTGCGCGAGCTGCACGCCGAGATGGCCCAGCGCCCGGCGGTGGAAGTGTTCCACGAGGCCACCCAGGCGCACGCCGAAGGCCTGAGCCTGTATGCGCTGGGCCAGCTGGACCTGGTCCAGCGCGCGCGCATCGACGACCTGTTCTACGCCATCGCCCATGCGGTGAAGGCGCGCCTGACCTACGACGAGAAGAGCCATCGCGACCTGCTCGACGAACTCAGCGAGCGGCTGGTGGACAAGTATTTCGTCAACTTCAGCGTGTTCGAGTCGATGCCCGACGTGTGGGCGATCGACCAGGTGTTCCCGATCGTGCCGATCGAGCGCCTGGACGAGGCACCGACCCGGCGCGGCACCATCGCCGACATGACCTGCGATTCGGACGGCAAGATCGACACCTACGTCGAGAACGAGGATCTGGACAGTTCGCTGCCGCTGCACGAGTTGCGCCGCGGCGAGAGCTACCGGCTCGGTTTCTTCCTGGTCGGTGCCTACCAGGAGATCCTCGGCGACATCCACAACCTGTTCGGCGACACCGACGCGGTGGAGGTGCGGGCCGGCAAGGATGGCGGCTACGCCATCACCCAGCAGCGTCGCGGCGACACCACCGACGTGATGCTGGACTACGTCGGCTACAGGCTCGACGACCTGCGCCGGATCTACAAGGCACGGGTCGGTGCGGCCGATATCGGCCCCTCGGAGGCGGCGCGGCTGAATGCCGCCCTGGAAAGGGGACTGACCGGATACACCTACCTGTCGGACGAGCCTGCAGCATGAACCCGACCCTGCGCGGGAACCGCGCGCGGGTGTAAGCCACCGTCCCGTCAGTGTATGTTGCCCCCTGCCTAGACGTGGGAGGGGTGCGGGTGCTGGAGCTGTTCGCAGCGGTGGGAATCGGCCTGGCAATGATCCTGCCGCTGGCCAACCCCTTGACTACCGTGGCCCTGCTGATGGGCCTTTCGCGCGGGATGACCGAGGCCGAGCGCAACCACCAGGCGCTGAAGGCTTCGATCTACAGCTTCGCGATCATGATGGTGGCCTTCTACGTGGGCCAGCTGGTGATGAACCTGTTCGGGGTCTCGATCACCGGCCTGCGCATCGCCGGCGGTCTGATCGTGGCCTTCATCGGCTTCCGCATGCTGTTCCCGGAGCAGAAGCTGGACGAAACTCCGGAAGTGGAGCGCCGCGGCGAGGAACTGCGCCAGCGCCGCACCGAAGACATCGCCTTCATCCCGCTGGCCATGCCCACTACCGCCGGTCCGGGCACCATCGCCATGATCATCAGCGTCGCCGCTGCGATGAAGGACAAGCAGCCCTATGCCGACTGGGTGATGCTGGTGGCGCCGCCACTGACCTTCTTCCTGGCCTGCGCGATCCTGCTGCTGTGCCTGCGCAGTTCCGGTTTCATCATGCAGAAGCTGGGCAACAGCGGCGTGGAGGCGTTCTCGCGGTTGATGGGCTTCCTGCTGGTCTGCATCGGCGTGCAGTTCGTGATCAACGGCGTCTACGAGGTCGTGCTGGAAGTGCAGGCGCTGCTGGCGGCCTGATCCGGACCGGGGTCAGTCGCGATAGACCTGGAACCCCGCGAACGACTGGCTCACCGGCATGATCTCCAGCCGGTTGATGTTCAGGTGCGGCGGCAGGGTGGCGACGTGGAAGATCTGCTCGGCGATGTCCTCGCCGGTCATCGGGTGCGCGTCGGCGTACAGCTTGTCGGAGGCGGCCTGGTTGCCGTGGGTGCGGACCAGGGTGAACTCGGTCTGCGCCATGCCCGGCTCGATCGTGGTCACGCGCACGCCGGTGCCGTGCAGGTCGGAGCGCAGGTTCAGCGAGAACTGGCTGACGAAGGCCTTGGTGCCGCCATAGACGTTGCCCCCCGGGTACGGGTACACGCCGGCCACCGAGCTGACGTTGATGATCACGCCCCGGCGCGCGATCAGGGTCGGCAGCAGACGTTGGGTCAGGACCACCAGTGCGGTGACATTGGTGTCGATCATCGTCCGCCAGTCCTCGAGGCTGGCCTGCTGCGCCGGCGCGGTGCCCAGCGCCAGGCCGGCGTTGTTGACCAGCACGTCGATGTCACGGAAGCCTTCCGGCAGCGCAGCCAGCGCCGCGTCCATCGCTGCCGCGTCGCGCACGTCGAAGCAGGCCGGATGCACCTTGTCAGCCCCCAGTTCGTCGACCAGCGCCTGCAGCCGTTCGCGGCGGCGGCCAGTGGCCACCACCTTCCAGCCGTCGGCGACGAAGCGGCGCGCGGCGGCCAGGCCGAAGCCGGAAGTGGCACCCGTGATCACTGCGGTCTTGCTCATCGTCGTCACCAAAGGAAGGGCAGCAACCGCCGGGTCTGTCGCGCGTACGCTTCGTACTCGGCGGGGAAGACTTCGCGCAGCGCCTGCTCCTCGACGCGGATGCGCCGCAGGAAGGCCAGGGTCACCGGCACCGTGGCGACCAGCAGCGAGGCCCAGTTGCCCAGGGCCAGGCCGAAGCCGAGGAAGGTCAGCAGCGAGCCGGTGTAGGAAGGATGGCGCAGCCGGCGATACGGACCGTCGCGGACCAGGCGATGGTCCGCGTGCACGGCGACGTCGACGGTGAAGAACCGGTCCAGCACGCGGATCGCCCACCAGCGCAATGCCAGGCCCGCCGCCATCGCGGCCAGGCCCAGCCAGAACAGGGGCCCCGACAGCGATGCGGGGAAGCGCAGCCAGCCGCGGAACGACAGCCATACCGCCACGGCCACACTCAGGTAGATGACGACGCTGAGCAGGCGCAGGCTGCCGCGGTCGCGGCCTTGCGCGCCGACGCCGGAACGCTTGCGCCAGTCCAGCCACAACTCGCCGCCCACCCACAGCGCGATCAGGCCGTAGAACGCCAGCGGCGCCGGAGCGAGAGCCATGAGGGTTATTGCGCCCTGATCGCCATCGCCGGCAGGCCGCTGGCGGCGAGTTTCTGCTTGGCCTCGGCCAGTTCGCCGGCGCTGGCGTAAGGGCCCATGCGCACGCGATAAACGGTGCGGCCATTGGCCTGGCCGGATTCCACCCGCGCGCCGAGGCCGAGCATGGCGATCTTGGCCTTCACTTCCTCGGCGTCGCCGGGCGCGCCGAAGGCGCCGGCCTGGAGGATGTAGCGCGCGCCCTCGGCGGGCGCGGCGGAGGCGACCTGCGCCGGTGCCGCGGTGGCAGGGGCGGCCGCATCCGTGGGGGCGGCGACCGGCGCGGGTGGCGGCACGGGCCGGCCCTCCAGCGCATCGCGCGCGCGCTGCGCCTCGGTGCGCACGCGGCGGGCTTCCTCCTCGCGTGCGCTGGCGGCCAGTTCCGCGTCGGACATGCGCACTTCATTGCCCGGCAACACGGTGTAGAAATCGTACTGCGGCGCCGGGTCGGCCGGCTGCGGGGCCGGGGTGTCGGCGATGGCCTCGGTGTCGGCGATGGGTGCCGGTTGCGCGGCCGGGTCGGCGCGCGGGCCGAAGCGGACGAACCGGTCGCCATCCTTCTTCAGCAACGAGGGCACGGCCAGGAACAGCAATGCGCCGATCGCCAGGCCCGCCACCGCCCAGACCCATGCCGGGCGACCGCCGTTGCCGTTGCGCCGGGCCTGGTTCTTGCCACGTTTTGCCGCCATTACCTCGTTCTCCCGTTCGCCCGACCCATTGCCTGCTGCACTGTCCTGGGGGTCACATCCGCTCCGGCGCGCCCACGCCGAGCAGGCCCAGGCCGTTGGCCAGTCCCTGCCTCACCGCCAGTGCCAGCGCCAGCCGCGCATCGCGCAGGTCCGCGTCCTCCACCAGCACCGGAGTGTTCGCGTACCAGGTGTGGAAAGCATAGGCCAGTTCGCGCAGGTACTGCGCGACCAGGTGCGGTTCCAGCGATTGCCCGGCCGCTTCGACCACTTCCGGCCAGCGCGACAGTTCCACCAGCAGCGAGATCGAGCCTTCGTCGTCCAGCCTGGCCAGGTTCGCCAGCGCGTTGGCCTGATCGTAGGAAAAGCCCTTCTCGGCGGCCTGGCGCAACAGGCTGGCGACACGGGCATGCGCGTACTGCACGTAGAACACCGGGTTGTCGTTGCTCTGCTGGCGCGCCAGGTCGATGTCGAACACCAGCTGCGAGTCGGGCTTGCGCGCGATCAGGAACCAGCGGGTGGCGTCGCGCCCGGCTTCCTCGATCAGGTCGCGCAGGGTCAGGTAGGAGCCGGCGCGCTTGGACAGCTTCACTTCCTCGCCGCCGCGCATCACCGTGACCATCTGGTGCAGCACGTATTCCGGCCAGCCCTTCGGGATGCCCACGTCCAGCGCCTGCAGGCCGGCGCGCACCCGTGCCAGCGAACCGTGATGGTCGGCGCCCAGCTCGGTGATCGCGCGCTCGTAGCCGCGCTGCCACTTGCTCAGGTGGTAGGCCACGTCCGGCAGGAAGTAGGTGTAGCTGCCGTCGGACTTGCGCATCACCCGGTCCTTGTCGTCGCCGAAGTCGGTGGTGCGCAGCCACAGCGCGCCGCCCTCCTCGTAGGCATGGCCCTTGGCGACCAGCTCGCGCACGGTTTCCTCGACCTTGCCGTCGGCGTACAGCGAGCTCTCCAGGAAATACACGTCGAAATCCACGCCGAACGCGGCTAGGTCCTGGTTCTGCTCGTTGCGCAGCCAGGCCACCGCGAAGCGGCGGATCGCGTCGAGGTCCTCGATGTCGCGCGCGCCGCTCACCGCGTGGCCCTCGATCGCCACGGTGTCGCCGCGCAGGTAGGCGTCGGCCACGTCCTGGATGTAGTCGCCGTTGTAGGCGTCGGCCGGCCACTCGGCGTCGCCGGGCTTGAGCCCGTGCAGGCGCGCCCGGGTGGAGCGGGCCAGGTTGTCGATCTGCACCCCGGCGTCGTTGTAGTAGAACTCGCGCTTGACCGTCCAGCCGTTGGCGTCGAGCACCCGGGCGATGCAGTCGCCGATCGCCGCGGCGCGGCCGTGGCCCACGTGCAGCGGGCCGGTCGGGTTGGCCGAGACGTATTCCACGCCGGCGACCCGGCCGCGGCCGGAGGTGTTGCGGCCGTAGTCGGTGCCCTGGTTCAGCGCCGCGGCGATCTCGCGCTGCCAGGCGCCCGCGGCCAGGTGGAAGTTGATGAAGCCCGGGCCGGCGATCTCCACCCGGGCCACGTCGGCGCTGGCCGGCAGCGCAGCGACCAGCGCCTGGGCCAGCGCGCGCGGATTGCCGCGCGCGGCCTTGGCCAGCAGCATCGCCGCATTGGTGGCGAAGTCGCCGTGCTCGCGGGTCTTGGGCCGCTCGATGACGAAGTCGGGCGTGGCCGCGTCGGCCGGCAAGGTGCCGGCGGCGCGCAGGGCTTCGATGCCTTGGGCGACCAGGGCGTGGAGGAGGGTCTTCACTCGGGGAGGTGATTCATGCGGTTCGGCCGGGCATTTTACTCCTTTGGGCGGGGGCCGGTTCTCACACCAGGCCACGGGCGGCCATGGACACCGGCTCGCCGTCGCCGACCACGAAATGGTCCAGCAGCCGGATCTCCACCAGCGACAGGGCCTGTTTCAGGCGTTGGGTGACCGCGCGGTCGGCCGCCGAGGGGGCGCTGCAGCCGGAAGGGTGGTTGTGGCCGACGATGATCGCGGCGGCGTTGTGCGCCAGCGCCCGCCGCACCACCTCGCGCGGATGCACTTCGGCGCCATCGATGGTGCCGGCGAACAGTTCCTCGAAGGCCAGTGCGCGATGCCGGGTGTCCAGGAACAGCACCGCGAACACCTCGTGCGCCCGCGGCCGCAGCCGCCGGGCGAAATAGCGGCCGGCGGCGACCGGATCGGTCAGGGCGTCGCCACGCTCCAATGCCGCGGCCAGGTGGCGATTGCCCAGTTCCAGCGCGGCGGCCAGCTGGCAGGCGCGGGCCGGCCCCAGGCCGGGCAGGCGGGCCAGGTCGGCCGCGGCGCGGTCCAGCAGCGCGCGCAGCGGGCCGTGGCCTTCCAGCAGTTCGCGTCCGGTCTGCACCGCATCGCGGCCCGGCAGTCCCGAGCCGAGGAAGATCGCCAGCAGCTCGGCATCCGAGAGCGCCGCCGGGCCGCGGTGCAGGAGCTTCTCGCGGGGACGCTCGCTGCTGGGCCATTCACGGATGCGCATGGCGCCAGCGTGCATGAGCGCGGGCGCGATGGTCATCAGGGCGCTGGCGCGCTTGGAGTAAGCTGGTCGCCCCGTCCGGCGTAGGAAAACCCCAGGGTGAGTGTCCCGGCCAGCGGCCCGCTCCAAGGGCAACGGATCCTGTTGTGCGTGGGCGGCGGCATCGCCGCCTACAAGGCGCTGGAACTGGTGCGGCGCCTGCGCGATGCCGGTGCGGCGGTGCAGGTGGCGATGACCGCCGGCGCCCAGCGCTTCGTCACCCCGCTCAGCTTCCAGGCCCTGTCCGGGCATCCGGCACGCACCACCCTGTGGGACGAGGGCGCCGAGCAGGCGATGGGCCACCTGGAGCTGGCGCGCTGGGCCGAGCGGATCGTGGTCGCCCCGGCCACCGCCGACCTGCTGGCGCGGCTGGCCCACGGCCAGGCCGACGATCTCGTCACCACCCTGTGCCTGGCCTCGACCGCGCCGCTGGCGGTAGTCCCGGCGATGAACCACGGCATGTGGCAACACCCGGCCACCGTTGCCAACGTCGCCCTGCTGCGTTCGCGCGGGGTGCAGGTGATCGGCCCGGACGACGGTCCCTTGGCCGAAGGCGAGTCCGGTCCGGGCCGCCTGCGCGAACCTGACGCGATCGTCGTCGAACTTGCGGCCTTCGCCGTGCCTGCAACCGCAACTGCCCCCCCCGGCCTGCTGCAGGGTCTGAAGGTGGTGGTCAGCGCCGGCCCGACCTACGAAGACCTGGATCCGGTGCGTTACCTGGGCAACCGCAGCAGCGGCAAGATGGGCTTCGCGGTCGCCGCCAGCGCCGCACGCCAGGGTGCGCAGGTGGTGCTGGTCGCCGGCCCGGTGCACCTGGCCACCCCGCCGGGAGTGCGGCGCGTGGACGTGCGCTCGGCCGCGCAGATGCGCGACGCGGTGGCCGCGGCGCTGCCGGCCGACATCTACATCGGCGCGGCGGCGGTGGCCGACTACACCCCGCGTGCGTATTCGCCGAACAAGATCAAGAAGACCGCGGGCGGCCAGACCCTGGCCGTGGACCTGGTGCGCACGCCCGACATCCTGTCCGAGATCGCCGACCGCCACGACGCCGGCCTGAAACTGGTGGTCGGCTTCGCCGCCGAGACCGACAACATCGCCGACTATGCCCGCAGCAAGCTGGTGGCCAAGCGCCTGGACCTGATCGTGGCCAACCGGGTCGGCGTGCCCGGCGCCGGCTTCGAAAGCGACGACAACGCCATGACCGCCTACTGGCCCGGCGGCGAGCGCGACTTCCCGCCGGCACCGAAGCTGCGCCTGGCCGACGACCTGGTCCACCTGGTCGCCGAGCGGCTGCGCGGAGACACGCGATGAGCGCCGCCACCCATGAACTGGAAGTGCGCCTGCTCGACCCGCGCTTCGGCGACAGCTGGCCGCTGCCCGAGTACGCCACCGCCGCCAGCGCCGGCATGGACCTGCGCGCGGCGCTGGAAACCGAACTGGTGCTGCACCCGGGCGATGCCGCGCTGGTGCCCAGCGGCCTGTCCATCCACGTCGCCGATCCGGGCCTGTGCGCGCTGGTCCTGCCGCGCTCCGGGCTGGGCCATCGCCATGGCATCGTGCTGGGCAACGGCACCGGCCTGATCGACGCCGATTACCAGGGCCCGCTGCTGATCAGCGTGTGGAACCGCGGCCGCGAGGCATTCACCATCCAGCCCGGCGACCGCATCGCCCAGCTGGTAGTGGCACCGATCGTGCGTGCGAAGCTGAAGGTGGTGGATACTTTCGCCACCAGCGCCCGGGGCGAAGGGGGCTTCGGCCATACCGGCGTACGCTGACAGGGGACGAGGGGAGGAGAGCCAGATGGATTCAGGACGGTTGCCGCAGGCGCAGATCAAGCGTGCCGCGCCGCTGGTGGCAGGGCTGCTGGTGCTGCTGGCGGCGTGGTTCGGCTGGAGTGGTGTGACCCAGTGGCGCGCCGACGCGCGCGAGACCCAGCTGACGACGGTACGCGACCAGGTCGCGGCGGCCGCCGCCGAGGCCGTCGCCGTGCAGACCGATGCCTTGCAGCAGCGCCTGGAGGGCACCGAGGTCAAGGCTGCCCTGGCCGCCGGTGATGCCGCGGCCGTGGCGTCCGCGCTGCTGGCCGGCTGGACCGGCGCCGAGCATGCGCAGGTCCTGGAGACCGACCTGGACGCTGCCTATGCCGACGCCGCCGCTTTCGGCTATGCCCGCCTGGGCCTGCTGGAGAAGGCCATCGACAACGATGCGGCCGTGGCCATGGTGGTGCGCGACGAGGGCGCGCCGCGCTTGGGCGTGGCCGCGCCCGTGACCCTGGGTGGAGCGCCCGCGGTGGTCTACGTGCGCCTGCCGCTGGCGCCGCTGACCGCCGGCCTGGAACAGGCGGCGGTGCCCGCCGGCGCCTACCTGGCCCTGCGCCAGGGCGGCTACAACATGACCGAGCGCGGCGATGCCGCGCTCGCCGGCACCGCCGACATGCTGTCCCGCGACGTTGGCAAGACCGGCCTGCGTGTGGCGGCGGCGGTCACCGACGTGGCTCGCGGTCCGTTCGGGCTGGGGGCGATCGCATGCCTGGTGGTCGCCGGGGTACTGCTGGCGCTGGCGGCGCTGGTCCTGCTGCTGGTCCAGGGCAAGCTGCCGCAACTGCGGCGCAAGCCGGCCGTCGCCGCGGCCGAGGAGGAGGTGCTCACCCTGGGTGAGACCCTCAAGAGCGCGCAGGACGCCGCGCCGCAAGTCGCGCCGGTCCGGGTGGTGCCCGCGGCCGTGGAGACCGCACTGGAACCGGGCATCTTCCGCGCCTACGACATCCGCGGCGTGGTCGGCCGCGAGCTGACCCCGCAGGTCGCCGCCTGGATCGGCCAGGCGATCGGCAACGTGATGGCCGAGAAGGGCCTGACCGACATCGTGGTCGGCCGCGACGGGCGCCTGTCCGGACCGGAGCTGGCCGGCGGCCTGATCGAAGGCCTGCGCAAGGCCGGCCGCAACGTGATCGACGTGGGCATGGTGCCGACCCCGGTGGTGTACTTCGCCGCCTACCACCTGCGTGCCGGGAGCGGTGTGGCAGTGACCGGCAGCCACAACCCGCCGGACTACAACGGCTTCAAGATCGTGGTCGGCGGCGAGACCCTGTCCGGCGACGCGATCCAGGACCTGTGCGAGCGCATCCGCGAAGGCCGCCTGCTGGCCGCACCCAGCGCCGGTTCGCTGACCCAGCAGGCGGTGGACGAGGACTACATCCGCCGGATCGCCGACGACGTGCAGATGGAGCGCCCGTTGAAGGTGGTGGTCGATGCCGGCAATGGTGTTGCCGGCGACATCGCCCCGCGCCTGCTGGAGGCGATCGGCGCCGAGGTGATCCCGCTGTACTGCGAGGTCGATGGCAGCTTCCCCAACCACCACCCGGACCCGAGCGAACCGCACAACCTCGAGGACCTGGTGCAGATGGTCAAGCGCTTCGACGCCGACCTGGGCCTGGCCTTCGACGGCGATGGCGACCGCCTGGGCGTGGTGACCAAGGAAGGCAAGATGGTGTTCCCGGACCGGCTGCTGATGCTGTTCGCCGCCGACGTGCTGCAACGCAACCCCGGCGCGCTGGTGATCTACGACGTCAAGTGCACCGGCAAGCTGTCCGACTACGTGCTGCGCCAGGGCGGCAGCCCGCTGATGTGGAAGACCGGGCATTCGCTGATCAAGGCCAAGATGCGCGAGACCGAGGCCGAGCTGGCCGGCGAGATGAGCGGCCACTTCTTCTTCCGCGAGCGCTGGTACGGCTTCGACGACGGCCTGTATTCGGCCGCGCGCCTGCTGGAGATCCTGGCCGGGCGCATGGAAACCCCGTCGGAAGTGCTGGAAGAGTTGCCCGAGAGCGTGGCCACGCCGGAGATCAAGGTGCCGGTCGAAGGCAGCCCGCACGAGCTGGTGGCGCAGTTCGCCCGTGCCGCGCAGGCCGAGGACGCACCGTTCGCCGGCGCGCGCCTGACCACCATCGACGGGCTGCGCGCGGACTGGAACCACGGCTGGGGCCTGCTGCGCGCCTCCAACACCACCCCGGTGCTGGTACTGCGCTTCGAGGCCGACGACGAGGCCTCGCTGCAGCGGATCAAGGACCTCTACCGCGAGCAACTGCGCGTCCTGTTGCCGGATGCCGCGCTGGACTTCTGACAAGCGATCCCGGGCCTGCCGCCGGTAGCGCCGGCGGCAGGCCTGCAGCTTGCCCGCGGGGGTCGAAGAGCCGCCGACCGAGCAACCGGCCCTGCGGCGGTCGGCGCTATTGCCGCGGCGCCGGCGGCACGCCCAGCGCCGCCCGCGCGCCGGGTGCGTCGTTGGTCCGCAGGTCGCGATAGCGCTGCAGGATGTCCTCGATCTCCACCTCCAGCTCGGCGCGTTGGCGCTCGAAGCTGCCCTGCAGGGCGGTGTGGTAGCGCAGTTGCGCATGCCGCACACGGATGTCGGTGGCGATCTTCTCCGGCACTTGCTTGCCGGCCAGCTCGCGTTCGCCGGCGGTGCGCAGCAGGGTGACCAGGCCCTCGCGCAGGCTGGCCACGTTGTAGCGGGCGGTGTTGATGCTGTTGTCGACCAGGTTGATCCGCTCGGAGAACACCCGGCGCAGCTCGTCCTCGGTCTGGAACGAGGTGAGCATGGCCTGGTCGGTGCGACGCCGGGTCTCGGCCGCCAGCGCCTCGGTGCGGCGCCGGGCCTCGGCCTCGGCCTGCGCGGCGCGCTCCTCGTCGCTGAGCGCGCGCTGCACCTCGCCGGTGCGCATGCCGCTTTCGACGTTGATCTCCTCGCGCGCGGCGGAGATCGCCTCCGGTGGCAGCGAGTCGGCGCAGGTGCGCTGGCCGTTCTGGTTCCAGCAGTACAGCTTCTTCTTCGGCGCGGCTTGGTCCTGCGCGGCCGCAGGCAGCACCACCCCGGCCGTCAACGCGACCAGCACCGGTCCCAGCATCGTCTTCACTGGCGTCACGGCAGCCCCCTGCTGTCAGTCGGCCCTCGGTTGGCAACCGTAGCGGGCGCGGTAGGCCTGCAGCGGTGCGCGGTACTGCGCCAGTGTGTCGTTTCCGTCGGCGAATGCAAGCAGGTCGGCCAGCCCGGCCACCGCCAGCACCGGCACCCCGGCCTCGGCGGCCACCGCCTGCGCGGCCGAGCGGCGATCCTGTTCGCCGGCGCGCTGTTCATAGGCGATTTCCTGCCGGTCCAGCGCCACCACGATCCCCGCCACCTGGCCGCCGGCGCCGGCGATCGTGGCCAGCGCCTCGCGGATCGCGGTGCCGGCGGTGATCACGTCGTCCACCACCAGCACTCGGCGCCCGGCCAGCGGCGCGCCGATCAGGGTGCCGCCCTCGCCGTGGGCCTTGGCCTCCTTGCGGTTGAACGCCAGCGGCAGGTCGCGGCCGCGGCGCGCGTATTCGCAGGCCAGCGCCGTGGCCAGCGGGATGCCCTTGTAGGCCGGTCCGAACAACAGGTCGAACTCGACCCCGGCCGCGTCGATGGCATCGGCATAGCAGGTGGCCAGCGCGGCGAGGCTGGCGCCGTGGTCGAAGCGGCCGGCGTTGAAGAAGTAAGGCGAGACCCGGCCGGACTTGAGGGTGAACTCGCCGAAGCGCAGGGCCTCGGCGTCCAGGGCCAGTTGCAGGAAGCGGGTGCGGTGGTCGGTCATCGGCGGATTGCAGATTGCGGATTGCGGGGGCGGACAGGATAGCGCCCGTCCAGTGCAGGAGCCGGGCTTGCCGGCGCCGGGGACTCAGAAAACACCTACGGAAAACACCGGCTATTTGCCGATGGTTTTCGGCTCGACCCAGGCAGCACTGGGGCATGCCGTCAATGGGAGTCGGGCGAAAGGAACCCGGATGGACCGGCGTTGAAGCGGCTGAATCTCGTGCAGTGGAAGGGGTTGGAAGTGCCGTCCTGATTAATGGTATTGTGAATCCAGTTAATGATAAGAACGGAGTCCGCCATGCCCGATCTCGTCAAACTGGCCACCGCCCGCGAGCTGGTGGATGCCGGTGCCGTCACGCAGGCCGAAGTGATCGGCCAGCCCGGCGGCTGGGCCGTGCAGCTGCAAACCCACAATCAAGCCCGTGTGCTGGCCACCAAGGGCAACGAGCCGCGCCGCTTCGGTACCTTCGAGAGCGCACTGAAGGTGCTGCGTGAGCTGGGCGTTCGCCTGGACATGCTGCGCGTGGATGCCGCGCGATGGGACGCCCCCAGCGCGGCCGGCACCCGGCAGCGGCCCGACCGCTCCGCCGCCATGAAGCAGAAGGACGCCGACGCACGCTATGCCGCGCTCCTGCGCGAAGGCGTGCTGGAAGCGCGTGCAGACACCCGCTCCGCACTGTCCAGTGCCGAAGCCAGGCGGCACATGGATGCCATCAAGGCCGCGCAGCGGGCACGGCTTGATGCCGCGCTGCAAGACTGAGGGCGCCCGCGCATGACGGTGGCATGGAAGCAAACCGCGCTCGATGACCGTGCCGGTTTGCTCGCCCGGGCACTGGATCGCGCCATCGACGCCTCCGACCCGCAGGTGTACGCCGCCGTCCTGGATCGCGATGACCGCATCGAAGCCGAAGGCGACGCCCTCGATGGCGTGGCCACCTACCTGCAAGGCCCGCTGCCCGATTCGCGCCTGTACCCCACCGGCGACGGCCTGTTCGTGATCCTCTACCGGCGCGATGGCAACACGGTGGAGATCGAGCGCGTGTTCCCCTCGCGATCCAACTGGAAACCCACGCGATGACTGGAAGCACCCGCCCCAGCGCGAGCGGGACGACAGGACGCAGCGTCCCTGCAGGCACAGGGCTTGCCGGCGACCCAACTCCTAGGCATCGGCCACGCCAAGTACCAGCCTCTTGCGCGTGGCCTCCAGTGCCGCGGAAATGGTGTCGATCTTCGTGGGGTTGCGCAGGTCGACCTATCCGTAGGTCGCGTGCCAGCCAGCGGTGATGTCGAAGTAGAAACGTCGACGCCCCTGCCAGTCCGGCGCACCAGCGTCCTTCACGTTGACTACCATCTCGTCGATCACGCGACCGTCCTGATGGATCACGCGTTGCTCGGCCAGCTTCCATTCCTCGTCGATCATCCCCATCACATGGCGGATGACGACATGCTCAACCGCGACGTAATCGACCGTCTCGGAAATGACCAGTGGCGAGTCTGCCTTGCTGGTGCCTGATACCACGGGGAAATCGGGACCGATATCCCGGCGCAGAAGATCGGCCAATGGCGGAGCGGATGTGTTCATTTGCTACTCCTGATTCAGATCTGGATGGCCCTGGATTCGTTCAGAACTCGGAGTCGGCCAGATCGTAGGTCTGGAAGTTCCCGTCCTGGATCTTGTAGAGGTACAAGGCAGCTCGACATCACGCGCGGTCACCGCTCCTCTGCCAGAAGATCCTCGAGTCTCACAATGCCCGCCGTCCTGAAAGGCGTACCTAGGTTGATGGCCACGCAATGGCCTTGCTGCACATGGTGCCGCAACTGGTCGTAGTTCCTGCAGGGGTGGACCAATTCCTCGCATTCCGTGCAGTGACGGGCGCCGCCGGATCCTCCGACGACTTGCAGGTCTTCCCACTGAATGGGGCAGGCAAACTCGAATCGGCAGACGATAGGGATCTTCTCACTCATGGTCGCGTTCTCTGCAAAAGGAGGCGATGGAAGTACTTGCTGCATCAGGGGGCGGGTATGGGGCGGAGCGTCAAGGCAAACCACCGTTTGCCAAATACGCGATCCTGGCCAGCCGGGCGCCGCGGCTCATCCACCAGATCACGAAGCCGGCCGCCGAGACGAGGAACAGCAGGGCCAGCGGAGCCAGGCCGGGAATCGTGCCGACGCCGAAGATCAGCAACGCGCCGGAGATCGCCACGCCGAACATGGCGGCAAGCATGTCGAAGTGGCCTGGATGGGTGTCGTCCGGAGCGTGCCGGGACGCCTGCGCGAACGGCGCGCTTGCCACGACTATGGCGAGCGCGACGGCAAGCCAGGCCGGCGGCCCGGGCGTGTGGAAGTAGTACAGCAGGATGAAGGCACAGTACGCGGCGAACGCGGTACGCCCGAGGAGGGCGAGAAGGGCCGCGAACAGGAACGACAGCGCCATGTTCCCGCGCCTGGCGAAATGGGCCGCCGGGAAGGACAACGGCGTCAGCACGATCTCCACCAGGCCCAGCACCAGCTTGCCGGCGAAGGCGGCACCGATGGCGAGCACGACCGGAAACCAGTGTCCATGCCAGGCGTAGAGGACGGCAGCAACGACGGCGCATCCCAGCAAGGCGATGCCAACGGCTAGTAGCAGCTTCTGCATCATCGATCTCCGGTGCGTGGCAGGTCCTGTTTCCTCGGCTCCATGGGCTCGGCGACGAACGCTGCCATGATGTCCTTTCGGCCGGTTTTTCCGTACCCCAGGAGTATCGATACTCCAAACTCGATGAGTCAAGCAAGTCCGCACGACAGCAGTCAGGAAGCCCCATATTTTGATGGCCTGTCCTTTTCGACGGGCCGCGGGCATGAAGAATTTTGGCGACAGGTTGCGTGCCGCGCGCATCGCCGCCGGGATGACTCAGGAGCAACTGGGCTTCGCCCTGGGCGTCACCAAGTCCTCGGTGTCGGCGTGGGAGAACGAGCGCGAGGCGCCCGGCTTCCGCCTGCTGCCAACCCTGGGTACCACGCTGGGGCGTTCGCTGGACGAACTGATCTGCGGGCCGGCGACCGCGCAGTCGGGCGGGGTGTCGGTCAAGGAGATGGCGGAGGTGTACGTCGGCAATGCCGACGAAAGGAACCTGCTGGTCCGCTACCGTGCACTGTCGCCGAAGCGGCGGCAGGCCGTGCTGGAGTTGCTCAAGCCGGCGAGGTAGATGCCGGTGGTGCCATGACGTTGCCGGTCGCGGCTACTCCGCTCCGGATTCATGCGCGCATTCGATTGCCACATGGCCGCGGGTCTCGGAGATGAAGGGCTGGGATTCGTTCCGGCTCGCGCCGGATACGACAGGACAGTCCGGGCCGACGCTTGGACACCACTCTCATGATGGGCTCGCATTGCGAAGCGTGCTTGCCTTGCTTTCCATTTCCTGAAGCGAAGCCAGTGGACGCCGGTTGTTCGTTGGAACCGGGACAGGCGATCAGAATTCCGAATCGGCAAGGTCGTAGGTGTGGAAATTGCCGCCCTGGACCTTATACAGACTCAGGGTAGTTTCGCTGTACTGCACGCTGTCGGCGGAGTGGGTCTCGTCCACTTCGAACGATTCCGAGCGGGACAGCCCGCCTGTTCCAAGATCCTTGTAGCGGATGTCGTATTTGCCGGCAGTCACCTTGTCGAGGGTGAAGCGGGACTTCGCCGGGAGGTAGAACTGTCGCACCGGATAGGCGGTGTCGTCGTCGAGGGAGACGAGCTTGACGAATACGTCGGCGTCGTTGCGACTGTTGTCCACCGTCACCTTGGAGTAGCCGTCGGCGTTGTCGACGGGATAGCCCTTGATGTAGGCCGCATTGGTGGGCCAGGGGCTGCCGTTAGGTGCGTTGTCGGGGCGGACATACTTGGGCGCTTGGCTTTCAGCCTTTGGCTGCTTCGCCGGCACCTGTCGTTCGGGAGCCTGCGCCTGGTAGGGCTTGGGTCCGGCGGGTGGCGGGCGATCCGGGGTCACCGCATCCCAGACCAACATGCCACCTACGATGATGAGGAGCAGCAGGAGTTGCGGCACGGCGATGAAGATGCGCAGTACGATCTTCAACGGCCAGAGCAGGATCGCGAGCAGGGCGTTTTGCTCCGGCTCCCGGGGTTGCGCCGTGGGTGGCGGTTGCCACGCGGGCGGGATGGGTGGGGATTGCGGCTGGGTCTGCCGCTTCAGCTTCTGTTCTTCCGCCGCGATCCAGGCGTCGTGCCGGGCGCGCCGTTCCGGGTCGGAAAGGACCTCGTAGGAGCTGTTGATGACGGCCATGACATGGGCGGCACGCTCGTCGCCCGGATTCTTGTCGGGATGGTATTTCTGGCTGAGCGTCTTGTAGGCGGCGCGGATGACGTTGTCCGGTGCGTCGCGCGAGACCTTGAGGTTGTCGTAATGGGTGCGGAGCTTGGTCACTTCTTTTGACCAGCAAGGGGGTTCCGAGAGATAGGCCCCCATTGTTGCTTTCCGTTTTCGGAAACACGCGCACCGATGTCGAGAAGCAGCCTCTTGGCCACCTCTTTGTCAGTTCCGATGACGTGTCTAAGGGTGTCTAGCTCGCGCCAGTCGTCCCTTGGGTCATTCAGCATCTGGCGCAGCAGCTTTCTTCTCGGTTCATCCGATCGTCTGATCCAATGACGCTGGAGGCATTGGTTGACGATTGAAGTGGCTGCTGTTGCAACGCTCCCTATAATGGCGCCAACGACACCTATCCAGGCAACAGCAGTAGGATCTGACGGGCAAGTCACAGCGAGCAGGCCAATTCAAGAAGAGCTTCGCCTACCGTTTCAGGCTGCGCTTGTTTCCTTTCTACTTCATAGTTTTTGAAGTCATGCGAGTAGATTGCCTTGCCTCGTAGCCGTTGTACAAAGCTCATCCTGGAGAATTGGCGGGTTGAGCAATGGAAGACGTTTAGATGGGATGTCTCATCGTAAACATCGCCCGTTTTATCCTTTTGCGGGGATTTGTACGTCGATTTCCACCAGGCCGTGACATCCTGGCCGGACCGCTTTGCAGTTTTTTTGTCCAGATAGATTAGGGCGCCATCATCGGCGTCGGTGACGTATATCCACCTGGAATCAGCATCCGACGCAGTTGTCAGCGGCGGTGGCTGGCCAGTCGTGGGGTTTGATACGTTCCTCCTTTCAGGCTGGAATTCTGGAACCGACGCGATCAATTCGGCCGGAATGGCGAAGTTCAATGCTTGCCCGTCCTTGACGTACATGGTGGTGATTCCGACCAGCCGACCTTGCGCGTCGAACAGGCCGCCGCCACTGGAGCCCCTGGAGATGGGCGCAGTCGTTTGGATGTATTCGTTGCCCTCGTGCTCTCGAAAACCGGAAACAATTCCATTGGATAGAGTCAACTCCAGACCTTTCGGTGCTCCCACGGCATAGACGCTATCGCCTACTTCCAGCCATTGCGAAGAGCCGACCTGACTAGCTGGAAGCTCAGGCGAGTCGATGAGCAGCCCACGGATCGTGCAGAGATCGCGCGAGGCATCACGACCGTTGATCCGTCCCCATCCCCGGATGTCACCTTGGCGGAGAGTGACCCTTCCATCCGGTGCCTGGTCGACCACATGGCAGTTGGTGGCGACCAATACCTGGTTCAGTTTCAGTATCCCGTCCTTGAAACGATTCGGGATCACCACACCGCTTCCCGACGCGATAACCTTGTTGTCGTCGTCGGTGACTTCGATCACCACCACGCTGGACGATACCCGCCGGAACACTTCCTGCGGAGACAGGCTTTGCGCATCCGCAGGACGCGCGACCAGCGCCAGCACCGGCAGTACGGCGCCCAGGGCGAGAACACGCACGCCCCTCACTTGAACACCTTCACGACATCGCAGGTATCGTCGTCCTCGAAGATGAGCTTGTTGTCGTAGCCGTACGGCTCGTACTTGAGCACCGCCTTCTCGCCGTAGGCATGGACGTAGCAGTACCGGGTCTGGATGTAGACGCCCTCGGAGGTCTTGTAGAGGTCCTGGTCGATGCGCCGGACCTCGACGGTATACAACTCCGCGCGGGCGACCCCGGCCAGGCCCAGCAGCGCCACGGCCCCCGCTATGACAGCAATGACCCACGACCGCCCCATGAGCTCCTTCTCCTCGTGTGTATAGGCGTTCCGTACCCGGATTGGCCGGAGTATTGCTACGCCTGACTACAAGAGTCAAGGAATGCCGGACGACACTAGTAGGGAAGCTCCATATTTTGATGGCCGGGCATTTCCGGCGGGCCATCGACATGAGAACCTTCGGCGACAGGCTGCGCGCCGCGCGCATCGCTGCCGGGATGACCCAAGAGCAACTGGGCTTCGCCCTGGGCGTCACCAAGTCCTCGGTGTCGGCCTGGGAGAACGAGCGCGAGACGCCCGGCTTCCGCCTGCTGCCGTCGCTGCGCACGGCGCTGGGGGCCTCGCTGGACGAACTGGTCTGCGGGCCGGCGGTCGCCCAGGCGGGCCGGGAGTCGATCAAGGAGGCGCCGGAGGTCTACGTCGGCAACGCCGACGAGAAGAACCTGCTGGTCCGCTACCGCGCGCTGTCGCCGAAGCGGCGGCAGGCGGTGCTGGAGCTGCTCAAGCCGGCGAAGTAAGCGCTTCCCCGCGTAGGCGACAGGCCCTCATGTTTAAGGGAGGCTTTAGTATGCGAAGCACTCTCCCTCATGTTAAACTGTAACTATCATATGGGGCCCGTCGGCTTCCGTGGTGAACTCAGGGAATTCCATGAGCCAGCAGCCCATATCGACTCGCGCGGGTACCTACGTTCGCCAGCAGACGGGCTACCGGGCCTTCATTCCCGCGCCCTTGCCGCCCGAGCCGCCTGTTTCCTTGCAGGGGGAGATACAGGGGCTGCTGTCGCAGGCTGATCGGGCGCTGGGACGGCTGGACGGTTCGGTCCTGACGCTGCCGAATCCGGACTTGTTCATCTTCATGTATGTACGCAAGGAAGCGGTGCTGTCCAGCCAGATCGAGGGCACGCAGAGTTCCCTGCAGGATCTGCTGTCCGCCGAGGCCAATCTGTTCGACGAGAACCGGCCGCATGACGTGGATGAGGTCATCAACTACGTGCGCGCCATGCATCTCGGCCTGCGGTGGCTGGACGAGTTGCCGGTGTCCGTGCGCCTGGTGCGCGATATCCACGCCGAACTGATGCGTGGCGTGCGCGGCGGTCGCTTGCAGCCTGGCGAATTGCGCCGTACCCAGAACTGGATCGGCCCGGGCGGATGCACGCTCGCCACGGCCACCTTCGTGTCGCCCCCGGCGCATGAGGTGCCGCGGGTTCTGGGCGAATGGGAGCAGTTCCTGCATGCCGAAGACGGACTGCCGCCGCTGGTGAGGATCGCCCTTGCGCATGTGCAGTTCGAGACGATCCATCCTTTCCTGGACGGGAATGGCCGCGTGGGACGCTTGCTGGTCACGTTCCTGCTGACGGAGTGCGGTGTGCTGCACAAACCGGTGCTGTACCTGTCGCACTACTTCCGCCAGCACCGGCAGGCGTACTACGAGCACTTGCAGGCAGTGCGCGACCGCGGCGAATGGGAGCAGTGGCTGATCTTCTTCCTGCGCGGCGTGATCGAGGTCGCGGGCGAGGCGGCCGATACCGCGCGGCGCATCCAGCTGCTGCGCGAGGAGCACCGGGCGATCATCACCGACAGGCTCGGCCGTGCGGCTGGCAACGGCCATCGTGTGCTGGAGCGCTTGTTCGATCGGCCGATCCTGACCGTATCGGACGTGCAGCAACTGACCGGCACCACGTATGCCGCCGCCAACAACCTGGTGCACCGCCTGGTCGAGGCGGACATACTGGTGGAAATGACCGGCTTCGCCCGCAACCGGCGCTTCCGCTACGAGTCCTATGTGCGCTTGTTCACCGATGACGTGCCCGACGGCATTTCCGGTGGATCATCGGCATGAAGGGCATCGGCGGCAGGTTGCACACCGCGCGTACCACCACCTGGAATTAAGCATGCGCATCATCAGCTTCAATGCCAACGGCATCCGCTCGGCCGCCAGCAAGGGCTTCTTCGACTGGCTGGGCGGGCAGGGCGCCGACGTGGTTTGCCTGCAGGAGACCAAGTCGCAGGAGGACCAGCTGGCCGATCCGCGCTTCCGGCCGGATGGGCACCACTGCTTCTACCGCGACGCCAGCACCAAGAAGGGCTACAGCGGGGTGGCGATCTACGCGCGGCGCGAGCCGGATGAGGTGCGCACGGCGCTCGGGCGGCCGGACTTCGACGAGGAGGGGCGCTACATCGAGGCGCGCTTCGGCAAGCTGAGCGTGGTCTCGTTCTACATCCCATCCGGGTCGTCGGGCGAGCTGCGGCAGGGCTACAAGTTCCAGATCATGGAGTGGTTGAAGCCGATCCTGGACGAGTGGCTGGCCAGCGGCCGCGACTACGTGCTGTGCGGGGACTGGAACATCGTCCGCAGCGAGCTGGACATCCGCAACTGGAAGTCCAACCAGAAGAACTCCGGTTGCCTGCCGCCGGAGCGCGACTGGCTCAACGGGCTGTGTGCGGACCACGAGCAAGACGCGAACGTGAAGGCCGGACGCGGCTGGGTGGATGCCTACCGGGTGCTGCATCCGCAGGGCCAGGACTACACCTGGTGGAGCAACCGCGGCGCGGCGCGCGCCAACAACGTGGGCTGGCGGATCGACTACCAGTTCGTCACGCCTTCGCTGCGCAAGAAGCTGCGCGCGTGCTCGATCTATACCGGGCGTCGCTTCTCCGACCACGCGCCGTTTACCGTGGACTATGCGGACGGTGCCAAGTGAGCGCGGCACCGCAGGAATCGACCACGCCGTTGAAGCCTTCGTACAAGGGCTGGGCCGGCATCCGCCGCGCCTTCGGCACGCCCTCGGCGCTGACCCTGGCGGTGCTGGGCTTCGGCTCGGGCCTGCCGTTCCTGGCCATCGCTTCGCTGACCCTGGCCACGCGCCTGCGCGACGCCGGGCTGGACCTGCACAGCATTGGCCTGATCAGCCTGGCCAGCTTCTTCTACCTGTTCAAGTTCCTGTGGGCGCCGCTGCTGGATCGCTATGTGTTCCTGCCGCTGGGCTTCCTCGGCCGCCGCCGTTCCTGGCTGCTGGCCGCGCAGGCGGGCGTGGGCCTGGGCCTGGCGGCGCTGGCGTTCACCCGGCCGGACCTGGGCGTGGGGCCGCTGGTGGGCTGGGTGCTGTTCACCTCGTTCGCCGGCGCCACCCAGGACTCGGTGGTGGATGCCTACCGGATCGAGATCGCGCCGGCCGATGCGCAGGCGGCGCTGGCGGCGACCTATACCCTGGGCTACCGCATCGGCCTGATCGTCGGCGGCGCCGGGGCGCTGTACCTGGCCGAGTTCGCCGGCTGGAAGGCGGCCTACCTGGGCATGGCCGCGCTGATGGCGCTCCCGCTGCTGGCCACCTTGCTCAGCCGCGAGCCGGCGGTGCCGGAACTGACGGTGCAGCGGCGGATCGATTTCCTCGGCGCGTTCTGGCAGCCGTTCGCCAGCTTCTTCCGCAACAACGGGGTGACCTTCGGCATCGCGTTGCTGCTGTTCGTGGGCCTGTTCAAGTTCCCCGACCAGGTGATCGGGGTGATGGCCGGGCCGTTCTACCTGGACTCGGGCTACACCAAGGCCGACATCGCCACGGTGTCCAAGCTCTACGGCATCTGGGCCGGTATCGGTGGGGCGTTCCTCGGTGGCATCTGCGTGGCCGCGTTCGGCTACCGGCGGATGCTGCTGGTGGCGGCGCTGGGGGTGGCGCTGTCGAACCTGGCGTTCCTGCTGATGGCGCACTACCCGTCGCAGATCTGGGCGTTCTATGCGGCGATCACCGCCGACAACGTGGCCCAGGGCTTCGCTGGCACCACCCTGATCGCGTTCATGTCCTCGCTGACCGACCGCAACTTCACCGCCACCCAGTTCGCGCTGATGGTGTCGCTGGCCAACTTGCCGGGCAAGTTCGCCGGCGGCCTGTCCGGATACCTGGTCGAAGCCACGTCGTACGGCACGTTCTTCCTGCTCAGTGCGTTGACCGTGGTGCCGACCCTGGTGCTGCTGGCCTGGCTGTGGCATCGCATCCGCGAGCGGCCGCCGGCGCCTGCACGGGGCGGCTGAACGGACAGGTGCCGGCGGTCGCCCGGGGCGGGCGATTCGTGGCAGTCTTGGCCCAGCCACAGGGGGCTGTCATGACCGACTTGCTGCTGCGCGACATCGATCCGATCCTGGCCGACCGCATCCACCGGGTGTCCGTGGCCCGCGGCTGGACCGAGCACGAGACCATCCTGCGCCTGCTCGAACAGGGCCTGTTCGCCTCCGAACAGGAAGTGCGCGGCGGGCTGGAGGGGGGCGAGGTCGACGCCCTGGCCGAGGCGATCGCCGCATTGAAGGACGTGCCGGCCGGCAAGGGGTTCTAGGCCGCCCAGGCCGCTGCGCCGGGACGGGATCACCGCGGTGTAGGGCCACCGCCACTCGGCCGCCGCCCGGGCGGCCAAGGATCGGGGGCGGCCGACCAGCAGTCGGCGCTACACGGTTGAGTTCATCGCCCGGATTTCAGGGCGCCGGCAGCTCCTCGCCGGCGAACACCGCCACGTGCGGCACGCCGTCGGGGCCGATCCAGCCGCGGTACATGCCCTCGGTGTTGAACGGGAAGGCGACGCTGCCGTCGGCCCCCATCGCGATCGCGCCGCCGTCGCCGCCGGCGCGCGGGATCTGCACGTTGATCACGTCGTGCGCGGCCTTGGCCAGCGGCTGGCCGGTCAGGCGTACCCGCGCGCAGATCTCGTGCGCGGCCGCGGCGCGGATGTAGAACTCGCCCCAGCCGGTGCCTGACACCGCGCAGCGCGCATCGGCCCAGGTACCGGCGCCGATGATCGGCGAGTCGCCGACCCGGCCCCAGCGCTTGTTGGTCATGCCGCCGGTGGAGGTGCCGGCGGCCAGGTGGCCATCGGTGTCCAGCGCCAGCGCGCCGACGGTGCCGAAGTAGGCTTTCCCGGGCAGTTTCAGCGGTGCGTTCGCAGCCTGTGCCTTGGCTTCCGCGTCCAGTGCCTTCTGCAACTGCTGCCAGCGCTTCTCGGTGCGGAACCAGGACGGGTCGACCAGTTCCACGCCCTGCTCGGCGGCGAACGCCTCGGCGCCGGCGCCGACCAGCATCACGTGGTTGGAGCGCTCCATCACGGTGCGCGCCAGCTGGATCGGATGCTTGACCTTGCTTACCCCGGCCACCGCGCCGGCCTTGCCGCTGTCGCCGTCCATGATCGAGGCGTCCAGTTCGTTGCGGCCGTCATGGGTGAACACCGCACCGCGGCCGGCGTTGAACTGCGGCGCGTCCTCGAGCACGGCGATGGCGGCGGTCACCGCGTCCAGCGCGGACTTGCCGGCCGCCAGTTCGGCATGGCCGGCCAGCAGCGCCTGCTCCAGCGCCTTGCGCGCGGCCGCTTCATCTTCCGCCGACAGGTCGGCGCGCTCGACCCCGGCACCGCCGTGGATCGCCAGCAAGGTGTTCTGCGTCGCCACCAGCACGCCGTCGCGCACCGCGTAGGGGCGCTCGAACACCGGACGTTCCACCTCGCCGCTGGGCAGGTGCAGGACCGAATCGGTGCCCACGCCGACCACCTCCACGCGCGACACGCTCATTGGCGCGTCCTCGCGCAGTTCCTTGACCAGGCCGCCGCGGACCACGGTGGCGCCGGCGCCGGGCGCGGTCGCGTAGACCCGGGCGCGGCCATCGCCCTCCACCGCCACCGCCGCGTCCTCGTCCACGCCCAGGCCGAGCAGGGGGCGACCGTCGGCCATCGCCTCGGCCTTGGCCACGAAGGCCATCAGCCGCCCCAGCCGGCCGCGCTCGCTGAAATGGGTGTCGGTGACGATGCCGCGCATCAGGTCCAGGCGCAGGAAGTCGGTCTCGATGGTGGTGTCCGGGCCCAGCGGGTCGGACAGGGCGACGGGGCTGTTCACGCTGCCGCCGTCCATCGCGCCGTAGAGGTATTCGCCCAGCATGGCCAGGCCGGCGCTGGTGCCGCCCAGCGGCTTGCCGGCGCGCACGTGCGCTTCCAGCGCCTGCGCCACCGGGGTGTCGCGCCAGTAGCGTACGTAGCGGGACTGGTTGCCGCCGGCGATGAAGATGCCGTCCGCCCGTGCCAGTGCCGCCAGGATCTCCGGGTCGTAGGCCGACTCCCGGTCGCGGAACACGAAGGTCTCGGCCGACTGGATGCCGCCGATCTCGTTGTAGAACTCGTCGCCGATCTGCCCGCCCTGGGAGGCGCGCAGGACCACGATGTGGCCGTGCCCGGCCTTGTCCATGAACCAGCGCAGGGCGTCGTGGTTGCGGTCGCCGCCGCCCATCAGCAGCAGGCCGGGCTTGACCGGGCCGGGGGTCGGAAGGGACGTATCGCCGCTCAGGTAGTGGCCGTACTCGGCCGCCATCGCCGGCGTCGCCGAGGCCAGCACCAGGGCCAGGGCGGCCATCCACGACATCCAACCGCGTTTGTCCATCCGATTCGCTCCAGGTCCAGGGGGGAGGGGCGGCGCAAGCCGCGGGCCACCCCTAGCCTAGACGAACCCGGGCCGGCTTGCCGCCCTCGGCAGGACCGCGGCATCGGTCCGGGACGCCTGGCGGCCCCGGGCGCGGGAGCGCCGGCGGCCCGCGCCGCGCCGACCCGGGCGGATCGTGCCGGCCCGTCCGGAGGGGGTAAATCCGGTTGCGCGCAAAACGATCCCCCGGCCGTATCATTCCGCATGCCCGATGGGGCATGGGGCCACGGGCATGGGCCGTTTCGCCCGCCAGACCCGGTTCGTCCAGATCAACAACAACAATGAGTGCCGCCCGGCACTGGAGAGAGGCAAACATGCGTCACCCGTCGCGAGTCCTGCTGTTGAGCCTGGCCTGTTCGACCGCATTGGCGGCGCAGGCCCAGAACCCGTCCAACCCCATCGGCGCGGCGTCCGGCAAGCTGCCGCCGGCAGCGCAGGAATCCAGCGCCGGCGGCTCGGCCCCCGCCGAGACGTCGGTGACCCAGATCGACGCGGTGCAGGTCACCGGTTCGCGCATCCCGCGCGCGCAGATCGAGGGCCCGGCACCGATCATGGTGGTGACCGCCGAGCAGATCCAGGCGGCCGGCCTGATGTCGGTCCCGGACGTGCTGCGTTCGCTGAGCCAGAACAACGGCTACACCCAGGGCCAGCAGAACACCACCGGCGCCCAGTCCACGCCGGGTGCCCAGGCAGTGGATCTGCGCGGCCTCGGCCCCAACCACACCCTGGTGCTGATCAACGGTCGCCGCATCGCCGACTTCCCGCTGCCGCTCAACGGCCGCAGCAACTTCACCGATATCGGCAACATCCCGCTGGGGATGATCGAGCGGGTCGAAGTGCTGACCGGCAGCGCCTCGGCCGTGTACGGCTCCGACGCGATGGCCGGCGTGATCAACTTCATCCTCAAGGACTCCGTCGACGGCACCACCCTCGACTACCGCTTCGGCGGTACCAGCGGCGGTGGCGGCCAGTCCTTCAACGCCACCGCGACCACCGGTTTCGAGCGCGGAGACTTCAGCGGCATCTTCGGCCTGGAGGTGCAGAGCAAGTCCCCGGTGTGGGGCACCGATCGCGACATCCAGTCCTCCACCCTCAACGCGCCGACCGCACGGCGGCGGTTGCCGCGCCTGATCGCGCAGATCTACGACTGGGACGACGACGTCAACATCGCCCCCGGCGATGCCTGCAAGGCGATGTCGCGCCTGAACGAGGGCACCACCGTGCTGGCCAAGGACCGCTACGGGGAACCGTATTGCGGCAGCGAGCGCGCAATCGCGTACCGGACCATCACCAACGAGCGCAAGGGCTTCAATGCCTACGCCTCGCTCAAGTACCGGTTCAGCGACAGCCTGTCGTGGTTCGCCGACGTGCAGCTGGGCCGCCAGGACGTCCGGCTGTTGACCGGCACCAACGGCAACGACGTGGTCAGCGACCACATGGGCTGGGAGTTCCACGATCCGCTCTCCACCAACAACTACCGCAGCAAGATGTTCTACAACGTCGGCACCGGCCACTACGAGATCTGGTCGCGGCAGTTCTCGCCGGAGGAAATGGGTGGCGGGCTCAGGGACCGGATGAACACCACCACCCAGAAGACGCTGGGGGTGACCACCGGTCTGGAAGGAGACTTCGGCGACGGCTGGGGCTGGGAAGCGGCCTATAACCACTCCGAGTACCGGGCCGACGTGGACATGCCGCGGATCAAGGCCGCGACCGCCAATACGCTGTTCCTGGGCCCGCTGCTGGGCTACGACGACGACGGCTACGCGATGTACAACCCCGATCCGGCGCGCATGTTCACCCCGCTGACCCCGGCCCAGTTCGCCACCATCGGCGTGATGTCGACCTTCCGGCCCAAGGCCGAGAACGACAACTTCAGCTACACCCTGGACAACACCGCGCTGTTCTCGATGCCGGCCGGTGACGTCGGCTTCGCCGGCGCGCTCGAGTACGGCAGGCAGTCCTATGCGATCAATCCCGATCCGCTGGCGTTGACCGAGGACGCCTACTACGGCCCGCGCTACGGCGACGGTTCCGGCAGCCGCAACCGCTGGGGCGCTGCGGCCGAGCTGCGCGTGCCGCTGGTGTCCACCCTGGACGCCAGCCTGGCGGGTCGCTACGACCGCTACAGCTACGGCAACAAGAACCCGGGCAAGTTCACCTACAGCGCCGGCCTGGAATGGCGGCCGCTGGAAACGCTGCTGGTGCGTGGCTCCTACGGCACCGGCTTCCGCGCGCCCGACATGCACTACCTGTTCGCCGGCAACGACTACTACCGCACCCGCTACGCCACCGACTACTACCAGTGCCGCACTGACGAGCCTGGCTTCAGCAACGGCGATTGCTACGACGACGGCAGCTGGGACGTGAGCACCTTCGATGTCTACAGCGGCAACATGGACCTCCAGGTGGAGACCAGCAAGTCGTTCACCGTCGGCATGGTCTGGTCGCCGATCCCCCGCCTCGACCTGACCGTGGACTATTACAGGATCCGCGTGTCGAACCAGGTGCAGGTCCAGGACCGCGACCAGTTGCGCATCGTCGAGGCCGACTGCCGGCTGGGCAAGACCACGGGCGGTGCGAGCGTGGACATCAGCTCGCCGACCTGTGTCGATGCGCTGGCACGCGTGGTCCGCGATGCGGACGGCGACATCACCAGCATGCGCTTCGGGCCGATCAACATCGCCAATGAAGAGACCTCGGGCATCGACCTGACCGCCAGTTACCGGTGGCAGACCGAAAATGCCGGCGATTTCCGCTTCAGCGGTAGCCACACCTGGGTGGAGCGCCACCGCAACCAGCAGTATCCGGGTGATCCGTGGGAGGACATGCTGGATGTCAGCTACACCTATGCCTCTCCGCGCATCAAGTCCAACCTGGGCATGAGCTGGGACAGGAACCAGTGGGGCGCCAGCCTGTTCGGCACCTACCTGGGCCGGCTGGCCAACTACGACAACGATGCGTGGATCCCGTCCACCTGGCGCTTCAACGCCGGCGCCCGCTACGACGTCAACGACCACCTGCGCATGGCCCTGTCGGTCAACAACCTGTTCGACAAGATGCCGCCGGTCGATCCGACCTGGGCGAACTACCCGTACTACGACACGGCATGGTTCGACAGCCTGGGGCGCAGCTACTACCTGCAGGTCACCGTGAAGTTCGGCGGCAGCACGCTGTAACGTAGTCAGGAAGGGGGCCGCCGGCCCCCTTCCTGTTTGCGGCCGCTCCACCGCGGCGTCCCGCGGCAGTTCAATGCGCGCCGCGCCGCCGCGGGTTCAGGCCGGATGCACCACGCCCAACACCCGCGGACCGCGGGCGCCGGTGACCGCGGGCAGGTTGCCGGGGCGGCCGGCGAGGGTTTCCCGGGCCAGCCAGGCAAAGGCCATCGCCTCGACGAAGTCCGGATCCAGGCCGTGGTCGGCGGTGGATTCCAGGCTCATGCCGGGCAGGTGGGCGGCGATGCGCCGCATCAGCACCGGGTTGCGCACGCCGCCACCGCAGGCCATCACCCGTGCGGTGCGTGGCTGCTGCGCGCGCAGCGCGTCGGCGACGGTGGTCGCGGTCAGCTCGAGCAGCGTGGCCTGTACGTCGGCCGGCGACTCGCCGCCGACCAGTCGCGCCTGCAGCCAGCCCAGGTGGAACTGCTCGCGGCCGGTGCTCCTGGGCGGCGGCAGCGCGAACCACGGCTCCTCCAGCAGGCGCGCGAGCAGCGCTTCGTCGACCCTGCCGCTGGCGGCAAACCCGCCGTCGGCGTCGAACGCATGGCCGCTGTGGCGCAGGCACCAGGCATCGAGCAGCGCATTGGCCGGGCCGGTGTCGAAGCCGCGGACGGCCTGGGCCGGACCGTCCGATCCGGGAGCGCCTGCGCGTGGCAGCAGGGTGTAGTTGCCGATCCCGCCGAGGTTGAGCACGGCGCGGTCCTCGGCGGGCGAACGCAGCAGTGCGGCGTGGAAGGCCGGCACCAGCGGTGCGCCGTGGCCGCCGGCGGCGACGTCGCGGCGGCGGAAGTCGGCCACGGTGGCGATCCCGGTGCGTTCGGCGATGACGCTGCCGTCGCCGAGCTGCATCGTGAACGGTGCCTCGCCATGTGGCCGATGGCGCACGGTCTGCCCGTGCGAGCCGATCGCGGCGACCTGGGCGGGGACGGTACCGGCTTCGTCCAGCAGCGCCAGGGCGGCATCGGCGAACGCCCGCGCCACCCGTACGTCCAGCCGGCCCAGCTCGTCCAGCGATTCCGGCTCGCCGCCCTGGCCCAGTGCCACCAGGCGTTCGCGAATTTCCGTCGCCCACGGCACGGTGCAGGCCGCACGCAGGCGCAGCCCGGCGGTGGCGTCCGTGTCATCGGGGAATTCGACCAGCGCGGTGTCGATGCCGTCCGCGCTGGTGCCGGAGATCAGGCCGAGGAAGAGTCGCGACATCCGCGCAGGTTAGCCGAACGCGGGCAGGGAAAGGCTGTTACCGCTTCTTCGCCTTGCCCGAATCGACGTGGGCGAACATCATCTGCTCCATCGACTCCATCCGCGCCAGCGTCGGCGCGGTGGCGGCCTTGAACGCGGCCAGGTCGGCGCCCTTCAGCGGTTCCGGCGGCGGCATGGTCACCGACAGCGGGTTGCGGTGCACGCCGTTGACCCGGAATTCGTAGTGCAGGTGCGGGCCGGTGGCCAGGCCGGTGGAGCCGACGTAGCCGATCACCGAGCCCTGCGCGACCTGCTGGCCCTTCTTCAACTTGCCGAAGCGCGACATGTGCGCGTACAGGGTGGTGTGGCCGCGGCCGTGATCGAGGATCACCACGTTGCCATAGCCGCGCTGCTGGCCGACGAACTGCACCCTGGCATCGCCGGCGGCCATGATCGGGGTGCCGGTGCCGGCCGCATAGTCCACGCCCTTGTGCATGCGCATCGTGCCCAGCACCGGGTGCCGGCGCGAACCGAACGAGGACGACAACCGCGCATACGGGATCGGCATGCGGATGAAACTCTTCTTCAGCGGACGGCCTTCGGCGGTGAAGTACTCGGCCTTGCCGTTGCGGTCGAAGCGGAAGCCGGTATAGGTCTTCTTGTCGGTGGTGAAGGTCGCCGCCAGGATCTTGCCGGTGCCGATCCGCTCGCCCTCGCGCCAGGTCTCCTCGACCACTGCGCTGAAGCGATCGCCGGGCTGCACGTCCTTGAAGTCGATGTCGTACTTGAAGATCTCGTCGGTCATCACCGCGATGGCCGCCGGGCTGAGGCCGGCCTTGCGCCCGGCCGCGTACAGCGAGTGGTCGATCTCGGCGCTGGTCACCGCCAGGCGGGTGGTGGTGGCGCGCTCGAGCACCTTCTCGTGGATGGTTTCGCCGCGCAGGTCCAGTTCCACCCGCTGGGTCGGGTTGCGGTCGAAGCGGAAGCCGCGCAGCGCGCCTTCCTCGTCCAGGGCGAAGCCCAGCTCGGCGCCCGGGCGCAGGCGTGCCAGCGCGTCCTGGTTGGCCGGGTTGTCGAGGATGCGGTGCATGGTCGCGGCCGGCACGCCCATGCTTTCGAACACTTCGCCCAGGGTCTGCCCGGATTCGACCTGGACGATGTCCCAGAACACACCGGCGTCCCTGGCTGGCGCGTGCAGGGTCAGCGGCGGCAACTGCAGCGGCAGGGTGGCGTTGGCTTGCGCGGTGGGCTGCAGCTGCGCGGAAAAGCCGGGGACGATGGTGGCCAGCAGTGCGCCGAGGGTGACGAACAGGCTGGCGTGCAGCCAGTGGCGGCGGGTCCAGCGGGTGTTGAAGGCGGCGGGAAAGCGCTCTTTCAGCTTGCGGTGCAGTTGGCGGTGGTGAAGGATGCCGAGGCGTTCGTGGAACTGCTGCTTGCGGCCGCGGCCATGGTCGGTCAGAGGCATCGCTCGACTTCCTTCACGGGGCCCCGGAATGCGGCCCGCTGGGCGGGTACCATAAACACCTGAAACTTGTGCGTCAAACCATTGAAGCCATTGCACTTTTCGCTGGCTTTCCGGTTAACCCGCACGTAACATTTCGTTCAAGTTCGTCGTCGCCCCAGCGTGGAGTTGCACGTGTCTTCCGAGAAATCCGTCACAGAATCCCTTGCCCTGATCGGCCGCGGCGCCGACGAGATCCTCAAGTGCGAGGAGCTGGAGGCGCGGCTGGCGGCTTCGACCAAGGCCGGGGGGCGCCCGCTGCGGATCAAGGCCGGCTTCGACCCGACCGCGCCGGACCTGCACCTGGGCCACACGGTGCTGTTGAACAAGATGCGCCAGTTCCAGGACCTGGGCCACCAGGTGATCTTCCTGATCGGCGACTTCACCGGGATGATCGGCGACCCCTCCGGCAAGAGCGCCACCCGCAAGCCGCTGACCCGCGAGGACGTGCAGGCCAACGCGCGCACCTACGAGGAACAGGTGTTCAAGGTACTGGACCGCGGGCGCACCGAGGTCCGCTTCAACAGCGAGTGGTTCGGGCAGATGACCGCGGCGGACATGATCCGCCTGGCCGGGCAACACACCGTGGCGCGGATGCTCGAGCGCGACGATTTCGCCAAGCGCTACGCGGCGCAGCAATCGATCGCCATCCACGAGTTCCTCTACCCGCTGGTGCAGGGCTACGACTCGGTGGCGCTGCGCGCGGACGTGGAACTGGGCGGCACCGACCAGAAGTTCAACCTGCTGATGGGCCGCGGCCTGCAGGAGCACCACGGCCAGGCGCCGCAGGTCGTGCTGACCATGCCGCTGCTGGAAGGGCTGGACGGGGTCAACAAGATGAGCAAGTCGCTGGGCAACTACATCGGCATCAGCGAGCCGGCGATCGACATCGTGACCAAGGCGATGAAGATCGGCGACGCGTTGACCTGGCGCTGGATCGACCTGCTCAGTTTCGACATTTCAGCGACCGAGGCGGCGAAGCTGCGCAGCGAGGTCGAGGCCGGCACGCTCAACCCGCGCGAGGTCAAGCTGCGCCTGGCGCGCGAGCTGGCCGCGCGCTTCCACGACGCGGCGGCCGCCGAGCAGGCCATCGCCGGCTGGCATGCGGTGGTGACCGGCCAGGGCGACACCTCGACCCTGCCGCTGCAGGACGTGGCGGTGCCGGCCGAAGGCATCCGCATTGCCGCGCTGCTGACCGCCGCGGGGATCACGCCCTCCAATTCGGAGGCCAATCGCAAGCTCAAGGAGCGCGCGGTGAAGGTCGAAGGCAGCGTGGTCGAAGACCCGAACACGGCCTTCGCCCCCGGTTTCGAAGGCGTGCTGCAGGTGGGCAAGCGCAATTTCGCCCGGGTGCGCCTCGTCGCGGGCTGACGGAAGCGCAGGCGGACCGTTCGTTGGTCCGCCCGTTTTCCACTCAGTCGCCGAGGGTGAGCAGCGAAGCGTTGCCGCCGGCGGCCGTGGTGTTGACCGTCACCGTCTTTTCGGTGGCGAAGCGCGGCAGGTAGTGCGGTCCTCCCGCCTTGGGGCCGGTGCCGGACAGGCCCTGGCCGCCGAACGGCTGCACTCCGACTACCGCGCCGATCTGGTTGCGGTTGACGTAGACGTTGCCGACCCGGACCCGCGAGGCGATCCGATCCACGGTTTCGTCGATGCGCGAGTGGATGCCCAGGGTCAAGCCGTAACCGGTGGCGTTGATCTGGTCGATCACCGCGTCGAGCTGGTCGGCCTTCCAGCGCAGCACGTGCAGCACCGGGCCGAACACCTCGCGCTGCAGCTGCGACAGCGACTCCAGCGCGTAGGCGCGCGGGGCGAAGAAGGTGCCGTGCGCCACGGCCTCGCCGGTGGCGGCTACCGCGATCAGTCGCGCCTCGGCGTCCATGCGCTGCGCATGTGCTTCGAGGATCGCGAGCGCATCCGCATCGATCACCGGGCCGACGTCGGTGGACAGCAGGCCGGGGTCGCCGACCTTCAGTTCGGCCATCGCGCCGGCGAGCATGGTCATCACCTTGTCGGCGATGTCGTCCTGCACGAACAGCACGCGCGCGGCCGAGCAGCGCTGGCCGGCGGAAGTGAACGCGCTGCCGACCGCATCCTTGACCAGCTGCTCGGGCAGCGAGGAGGAGTCGGCGATCAGCGCGTTCTGGCCGCCGGTCTCGGCGATCAGCACCGCGAGGGGAGCCTCGTCGCGCGCGGCCAGGGCGCGGTTGATCGCGCGCGCGGTCTCGGTCGAGCCGGTGAAGGCCACGCCGGCCACGCGCGCGTCGGAGGTGAGCGCCGCACCGACGGTGGCGCCGTCGCCGGGCACGAACTGCAGCACCTCGGCCGGCACCCCGGCCTCGTGCAGCAGTTGCACCGCGGCATGGCCGATCAGGCTGGTCTGCTCGGCCGGCTTGGCGATCACCGCGTTGCCTGCGGCCAGCGCCGCGGCCACCTGGCCCAGGAAGATCGCCAGCGGGAAGTTCCACGGGCTGATGCAGACGAACACGCCGCGGCCCTGCAGGCGCAGCTCGTTGGATTCGCCGGTGGGGCCGGGCAACTGCTCCGGGGCGCCGAACTGCAGACGTGCCTGGCTGGCGTAGTAGCGCAGGAAGTCCACCGCCTCGCGCACCTCGGCCACCGAGTCGGGCAGGGTCTTGCCGGCCTCGCGCACGCACAGGGCCATGAACTGCGGCATGCGCTGTTCGAGCAGGTCGGCGGCGTGCTCGAGGATCGCCGCGCGGCTGGCGGCCGGGGTGCGGTCCCAGGCCGGCTGCGCGGCCACGGCATTGGCCAGTGCGCGCTGCACGGTGGCGGTGTCGGCCGGTTGCCAGTGGCCGACGACCTGGCGGCGGTCGGCCGGGCTGGTCACCGCGACCGCCGCGCCCGACGGCGTGGCGCCGGGTACCCGCGGCGCGGCGCGCCACGGGCCCGGATGCTCGTTCAACTGCGCGGCCAGGGCCCGGAGTACGTTGTCGTCGGCGAGATTGGCGCCCATGGAGTTGTTCCTGTCGAAGCCTTGCTGGATGAAGAGTTCGCGCGGCAGCGGGATGCGCGGGTGGCCGATGGAAAGGCCCTTGGACTCGAAGCCGGCGACCATCGCCACCGGGTCCTGGACCAGGTCGGCCACCGGCACGTTCTCGTCGGTGATGCGGTTGACGAAGCTGGAGTTGGCGCCGTTCTCCAGCAAGCGCCGCACCAGGTACGGCAGCAGGTCCTCGTGGCTGCCCACCGGCGCGTACACGCGGCAGGGCACGCCCAGGCGGTCGGCCGGTACCACTTCGGCGTAGAGGTCGTCGCCCATGCCGTGCAGTTTCTGGTGCTCGTAGGGCCGGCCGGCCGCGATCGCGCGGATCGCGGCGATGGTCTGTGCGTTGTGGGTGGCGAACATCGGGTACAGCGCGTCGCCGTGCTCGAACATGCGCCGGGCCGTGGCCAGGTAGGACACGTCGGTGTTCTGCTTGCGGGTGAACACCGGGTAGCCGGGCAGGCCCTCGACCTGGGCGCGCTTGACCTCCGCGTCCCAGTACGCGCCCTTGACCAGGCGCACCGGGATCCGGCGGCCGGTGCGGCGGGCCAGGTCGGCGAGGAAGTCGATCACGTACGGCGCGCGCTTCTGGTAGGCCTGGACCGCCAGGCCGTAGCCCTCCCAGCCGTCCAGCGAGGGATCGGCGTAGGTGGCCTCGATCACGTCCAGCGACAGTTCCAGGCGGTCGCTTTCCTCCGCATCGACGGTGAAGCCGATGCCGTAGGACTGCGCCAGCCGCGCCAGCTCCAGCACCGCCGGGGCGAGTTCGGCCAGTACCCGCTCGCGCTTGGCGTGCTCGTAGCGCGGGAACAGCGCCGAGAGCTTGATCGAGATGCTCGGCGCGGCGAACACATCGGTTCCCAGGTAGCTCCCGCTCTTGCCGATCGCATGGATCGCGTCGCGGTAGGCCTGCAGGTAGCGGCTGGCGTCCTTCATGGTCAGCGCGCCTTCGCCGAGCATGTCGAACGAATAGCGGTAGTCGGCATTGGCGCCCTTGCGCGAGCGCCCCAGGGCCTCGCCGATGGTCCGGCCCATGACGAACTGGTGGCCCATGATCCGCATCGCCTGGCGCACCGCCAGCCGGATCACCGGCTCGCCGACCCGGCCGACCAGGCGCTTGAACGCGCCGGCGGGGTCGTGGCGGGTCAGGTCGTTGAGGTTGACCAGCTTGCCGGTGAGCATCAGGCCCCAGGTCGAGGCGTTGACCAGGACCGACTCGCTCTGGCCCAGGTGCTTCTGCCAGTCGGCCTCGCCGAGCTTGTCGCGGATCAGCTTGTCGGCGGTTTCCTGGTCGGGGATGCGCAGCAGGGCCTCGGCCACGCACATCAGCAGCACGCCTTCCTCGCTGCCCAGGTCGTATTGGCGCATGAAGGCCTCGATCGCGCCCTGGTCCTGGGCGCGGGCGCGCACCCGGCGCACCAGGTCGGCGGCCAGGGCGTCCACCTCGGCCTGGCGGGCCGGATCCAGCCGCGCCTGTTCCAGCAGTTCGCGCACGTGCGCGGCCTCGTCGCGCAGCCAGGCGGCGGTGATCGCCGCGCGCAGCGGCGGAGCCGGAGGGGCCGGAGCGTCCAGCACCGGGATCGGACCCGTGGTGCCGGTCGCGCCGGTGTGGCTGGCGTCGGAATGCGGGGAGGACATGGGGGCCATGCGGGGCTCGGCGGGAGTGGCGTGGACATCCGGCGCGCCGCGTGGACGGGTCGGGCGATGGCCCGTCCGGGGCCGGTTCGGGCGCGGCCGGTATTCTAAAGGAACAGGCCGCCGGCCCATCGCGCGAGCTCCATTCGGCGCGGTGCGGGTTGCCGCTGGCGGCGCCCAGCCTTACCATCTTAAGGTTTTCCGCGGGCGGCAAGCGGCGGCAGGAGACATGATCGAGGTGGTTTCCCCGGGGTCCGGTGGCACAGGCGCGCAATTGCGGTTGCGCCCGCCGCGGGCGCTGACGGCCCGCCAGTTCAGGGCGCTGTTCGCCGTGCTGGTGGGGGCGATGTGGGTGGCGGCCGGGCTCGGCTGGCTGGCCGGCAACGTTTTCGCCCCGGCCTTCGCCCTGCTGCACAGTGTGGGGGTGGGCGTGGCGCTGCGCTGGCTGTGGCGCAGCGGGGAACGCGGCGAGGAGATCGCCATCGGACCCTCGGCGGTGGAAGTCCGCCGTGGGGCCGGGGCCGTATTCAGCGCTCACCCGCACTGGGTGCGGATGGGCGTGGAGGGGGACGACGGCAGGGTCACGCTGTCGTCCAGCGGCAGGCGGGTGGAGGTGGGCGCGTTCCTGGGCCCGGCCGAACGCTCGCAGCTGGCGCGGTGCTTGAAGGAATTCCTGGCGGCCGCCGAGCGGCCGCAACCGATGACGCAACCAGGGTCTAGGCAATGATGCGAGTGAACGGAAGGTGGAAGCGGTGGTTGGCGGCGGGCGTGCTGTTGGCGGCGCCGGCGCTGGCCTGGGCCCAGTCGGCGGACCCGCACCGCTGGCAGCTCAACATGGGGCGCGGCGTCACCGCGTCCTCGCAGAACGCCTACGACGCGCACATGATCGCGCTGTGGGTGTGCGTGGGCATCGGCATCCTCGTGTTCGGCGCGATGGGCGTGGCGATGTTCAAGTTCCGCAAGTCCAAGGGCGCGGTCGCGGCGCAGTTCAGCCACAACACCACCGCCGAGGTGATCTGGACGGTGATCCCGGTGCTGATCCTGCTGGCGATGGTCTGGCCGGCCACGGCCAAGCTGATCGCCATGTACGACACCCGCGACGCCGAGATGACGGTCAAGGTCACCGGCTACCAGTGGATGTGGAAGTACGAGTACCTGGGCGAGGACGTGGCCTTCACCAGCCGCCTGGACCGCGAATCCGACCGCATCCGCCAGAGCGGCGAGCGCCCGTCCCACGACGCCAACCCGCACTACCTGCTGGAGGTGGACAACCGCCTGGTGCTGCCGGTGGACACCAAGGTCCGCTTCGTCATCACCGCCGACGACGTCATCCACTCCTGGTGGGTTCCGGCGCTGGGCTGGAAGCAGGACGCGATCCCGGGCCTGATCAACGAGGCCTGGACCGAGATCAAGGTGCCGGGCGTGTACCGCGGCCAGTGCGCCGAGCTGTGCGGCAAGGACCACGGCTTCATGCCGATCGTGGTCGAGGCGTTGCCGAAGGAGGAGTTCGCGCGCTGGCTGGCGGCGAAGAAGCCGGCCCCGGCCGCCGAGCCCGCCCCGGCCGGCGAGGTTCCCGCCGCCGAGGCTGCGCCCGAAGCCGCTACCGAAACCGGCGCCGGGCAGGGCTGATCCGATCACGCAACGGCCGCGCCGCGGCCGCCACGCATACGCATTCCAGAGGTAGCAACGCCATGGCCCATACCGACGCCGAGCACCACCACGACCACCACGGCCACCACCAGGGTTTCGTCGAGCGCTGGTTCTTCTCGACCAACCACAAGGACATCGGCACGCTGTACCTGCTGTTCTCCTTCACGATGTTCATCATCGGCGCGGCGATGAGCGTGGTCATCCGCGCCGAGCTGGCGACGCCGGGCCTGCAGTTCGTCAGCCCCGAGTTCTTCAACCAGATGACCACCGTGCACGCGCTGGTGATGATCTTCGGCGGCGTGATGCCGGCCTTCGTCGGCCTGGCCAACTGGATGATCCCGCTGCAGGTGGGCGCGCCGGACATGGCGCTGCCGCGGATGAACAACTGGTCGTTCTGGATCATGCCGTTCGCCTTCACCCTGCTGCTGGGGACCCTGTTCCTGCCCGGCGGCGCGCCGGGCAGCGGCTGGACCCTGTATCCGCCGTTGTCGCTGCAGGGCGGCTACAACACCGCGTTCACCATCCTGGCGATCCACATGATGGGCATCAGCTCGATCATGGGCGCGATCAACATCATTGCCACCGTGTTGAACATGCGCGCCCCGGGCATCGACCTGCTGAAGATGCCGATCTTCTGCTGGACCTGGCTGATCACCGCGTTCCTGCTGATCGCGGTGATGCCGGTGCTGGCTGGCGCGGTGACCATGCTGCTGACCGACAAGTTCTTCGGCACCAGCTTCTTCTATGCGGCCGGCGGCGGCGACCCGGTGATGTACCAGCACATCTTCTGGTTCTTCGGCCACCCCGAGGTCTACATCATGATCCTGCCCGCCTTCGGCGTGGTCAGCGAGATCATCCCGACCTTCAGCCGCAAGCCGCTGTTCGGCTACCAGGCGATGGTCTACGCCACCGCGGCGATCGCGTTCCTGTCGTTCATCGTCTGGGCCCACCACATGTTCACCGTGGGCATGCCGCTGGGCGGCGAGATCTACTTCATGTTCGCCACCATGCTGATCTCGGTGCCGACCGGGGTGAAGGTGTTCAACTGGGTCAGCACCATGTGGAAGGGCTCGCTGAGCTTCGAGGCGCCGATGCTGTGGGCGGTCGCCTTCGTGATCCTGTTCACCATCGGCGGCTTCTCCGGCCTGATGCTGGCGATCGTGCCTGCGGACTTCCAGTACCACGACACCTACTTCGTCGTTGCCCACTTCCACTACGTGCTGGTGACCGGCGCGGTGTTCGCGCTGATCGCCGCGGTGTACTACTGGTGGCCGAAGTGGACCGGGCGCATGTACAGCCAGGGCGCGGCCAAGTTCCACTTCTGGTGGACCATGGTGTTCTCCAACCTGCTGTTCTTCCCGCAGCACTTCCTCGGCCTGGCCGGCATGCCGCGCCGCATCCCGGACTACAACGTGGTGTTCGCCGACTGGAACCTGGTCAGCTCGATCGGCGCATTCGGCATGTTCGTCACCCCGTTCATGATGGGCGCGATCCTGTGGTCCTCGCTGCGCAACGGCGCCAAGGCCGAGGCGCGCGCCTGGGAAAGCGCGCGCGGCCTGGAATGGACCGTGCCGTCGCCGGCGCCGCACCATACCTTCGAGTTGCCGCCGGTGATCCGGCCGGGCGACCTGGCCCACGACGACGTAACGCATTGATGCGAGTCCCTCGCAAGAACCCGCATCGTTGATGCGAGTCCTTGGCAAAAGCCGGCACATCCCTGTGCCGGGATTCAACAGGAAAGCGGCGTGACCCCTCCGACTCACCACAACCAGGACGACACCGCACGGCGCCGCAAGGGCGTGGTGCGCACCGCGCTGGTGCTGGGCGCGGTGGCGCTGGCGATCTACGTGGCCTTCATCCTCTCCGGGGTGCTCGGCGCATGAGCGAAGCGCAGGCCCCGGCGAAGCGCAATGCGGGCTGGCTGAAGCTGGTCGGCGTGGCGCTGGTCGCGTTCGCGTTCACCTTCTCGCTGGTGCCGCTGTACCGGATCGCCTGCGAGAAGGTGTTCGGCATCCGCCTGGAGCAGGGGCCGGGCCAGGCGCGCGCTGCCGTGGCCGGCGGCGGCGAGGCGCGCAAGGCGCGCACGGTCACCGTGCAGTTCGACGGCGGGGTGAATTCGAAGCTGCCTTGGGCATTCCGGCCGGCGCAGCTGAGCATGCAGGTGGTGCCCGGCGAGTTGAACGAGGCGATGTACGTGGCCCGCAACGACGGCGACCGCGCCATCGTCGGCAGCGCCACGCCCTCGGTGGCGCCGGCGCGGGCCTCGGGCCACTTCACCAAGACCGAGTGCTTCTGCTTCACCGCGCAGACCCTGCAGCCGGGCGAGAGCCGCGACATGCCGGTACGCTTCATCGTCGACCGCGACCTGCCGGACGACGTCAAGACGATCACGCTGTCCTACACTTTCTTCAAGAACGAGGACCTGACCGCGCGACTTGGCGCGGCGCAGTCCGCCAACGCGCCGCACGCGGCGCCCTGACGAGCACGGAAACCCACGCCATGGCCCATCCGCAGACGGACCGCTACTTCGTACCGGCGCAAAGCAAGGCGCCGATCATGGCCTCGATCTCGCTGTTCACGCTGATGGTGGGCGCGGCCAGCTGGCTCAACGGCGTCGGCTGGGGCAAGTGGGCGTTCTTCACCGGCGTGGCGATGATGATCGCCACCCTGTTCTACTGGTTCAGCGAGGTGGTGCGCGAGTCGCTGGCCGGGCACTACAACCGCCAGGTCGACGTCTCGTTCCGGATGGGGATGATCTGGTTCATCTTCTCCGAGGTGATGTTCTTCGCCGCATTCTTCGGCGCGCTGTTCTATGCGCGCCAGTTCGCGCTGCCGTGGCTGGGTGGCGAAGGCGACGGGGTGATGACCAATGCCCTGCTGTGGGACGGCTACACCGCGGCCTGGCCGACCGCCGGTCCCGATCAGGTCGGCGGCCAGTTCCAGACCATCCCGGCCTGGGGCCTGCCGCTGATCAATACCCTGATCCTGCTCACCTCCGGCGTGACCTTGACCGTCGCCCATCACGCGATCAAGGCCAATGCACGCGGCCAGGTACTGCTGTGGCTGGGCATCACCATCGGCCTGGGCCTGCTGTTCCTGTTCTTCCAGGCCGAGGAATACCTGCACGCCTACCACGAGTTGAACTTGACCCTGGGTTCGGGCATCTACGGCTCGACCTTCTTCATGCTCACCGGCTTCCACGGCATGCACGTGCTGTTGGGCACGATCATGCTGACGGTGATGTGGTTCCGGACCTTCAAGGGCCATTTCACCGCGGACAACCATTTCGGCTTCGAGGCGGCGGCGTGGTACTGGCACTTCGTCGACGTGGTATGGCTGGCGCTGTTCCTGTTCGTCTACGTGCTGTAAGCGCGCGGTGGGGCGACCCGGGATGCGACGCAGGGGCGCCTTCGGGCGTCCCTGCCGTTTCCGGGGTCCTGCGGTCAGCGGCCGACGCCGTGCGGTTCGATCACCCCGGTCCAGATGCCGAGCACGATCAGCAGGATCAGCAGCACCGAGAAGCCGATCCGGCGGGTGAGCGCGTTGACCGTGCGCTTGCTCTGGCCGCGATCGACCAGCAGGTAGTACAGGGCCGTGCCGAGGTTCCATAGGATGACCAGCAGGAACGCGACCACCAGCAGGGTCTTGAGCGAATCGTTCACGGCGCGGCCCTCGGCGATGGGATGTGGGAAAGGCAGGCGCGCATTATCGCAGGCGCGGAGCAGGCCAGCGTGAGCGGGCGCCGCCTGCCGCTGTGGGCCGGCTGGCTGCTGGCGCTGGCCGTGGCCGCGCTGTGCGCGGCGCTGGGTTTCTGGCAATTGCAGCGCATGCACGCCAAGCAGGCGTTGCTGGACGATTCGGCCCGGGTGCTGGAGCAGCGCCGCGCGCAGCCGCTGGCACTGGCCGCCGATCCTGCGCGCGCGCGCGATTTCGATTGGGCGGCGGGCGCCGGCGGCTTCCCGCCGCTGCCCGCCGTGCTGCTGGACAACCAGAACCGCGAGGGCCGCGCCGGCGTGCGCGCCTATCGAGTGTTCCAGCCGGAGCAGGCGGGTACCGCGCCTCTGCTGGTGGAACTGGGCTGGCTGCCGCTGCCCGGCGACCGCCGGCTGCCCGGCGTGGCCATGCCCGCTGCCGGACGGGTCTCCGGCCTGCTGCTGCCGCCGCCGTCGCCCGGCCTGGCCGCGCCGGCCGTGGAAGTGCAGGCCGACGGCACCCTGCTGCTGGTGACGCTGGATCCGGCCGCGGTAGCCACCGCGCTCGGCCTGCCGGCGCTGGCACCACGGGTACTGCGCCTGGATCCGGACCTGCCGCTGGGCTACGCGCGCGACCTGGACCTGTTGCCGAACACGCTGCCGCCGGAGCGGCACCTGGGCTATGCCGTGCAGTGGTTCGCCCTGGCCGCGGCGGTGCTGGCCATCGCCGCATTGCTGACCTGGCGCGCGCGCCGCCGACGCTGAGCGCCCCGGCGCCGTCGATCCCGCGCATCGTGCGAAAATCCCGCCCATGACCGATTCCGCCGCCGCACCCGCCCGCACCCGCGGACGCCTGATCCTCGTCGCCCTGTTCGTCCTGTTCTTCGGCTCGGCCTTCGGTGCCGGCCTGTTGCGCCTGAGCGGCTGGATGCCGGCGGGGCTCAAGAACCACGGCGAGCTGCTGCAACCGCCGGCCGACCTGCGCGGGCTGCAGCTGTCGCTGGCCGACGGCAGCCCCTACGCCTGGAACCCGGGCGCCCGGACCTGGCGCATCCTCGCCGTGCCGCCGCAGGCCTGCGACGCCGAATGCGCGCGGGTGCTGGCCGAGCTGGACAAGGTGTGGAGGCTGTTCGGGCACAACGCCGACAAGGTCGAGGTGCTGTGGCTGGGGCCGCTGCCGGCCGGCACGCCGGCACTGCCGGAAGTGCGCCAACTGGGCGACGATCCGGCGCTGCGCGCGGCGCTGCCGCGGACCGGCGACCCGACCGGCATCCCGCTGTACGTGATCGATCCCAATGGTTTCGTGGTGCTGCGCTATCCGCCGCACGCCGATCCGGCCGGGCTGCGCACCGACGTGGCCCGTCTGCTCAAGTTGAAGTGAGGCCCGTGTGCCGATGAACGCGATCGCCCGGCCCGCGCTGGCCCGCCATTTCCACCGCATCGCCTGGCTGGCGGTGGCCCTGACCGCCATCGTGGTGGTGTTCGGCGCCTTCGTGCGCCTGTCCGACGCCGGCCTCAGCTGCCCGGACTGGCCGACCTGCTATGGCCGCGCCACCTGGCCATCGGCGTCGCAGGACGCGGCGGCGCACGCGGCCAGCGAGATCCGCCCGTTCGAGACCCACAAGGCATGGCGCGAGCAGGTGCACCGCCACCTGGCCGCGAGCCTCGGCGTGCTGGTGCTGGTGCTGGCCTTGCTGGCCGCGCGCAAGCGCCGCTTCGGAGTGGCCACGATCCTGTCCGCTTCGCTGCTGGTGGCTGCGGCGATCCCGGCATACATGTACGGGCAGATCGGCCTGGCCTTCGCCCTGGCCGGCGGCGGCGAGGCGATCCTGCTGCTGGCCGCGTTGCGCTGGTCGGGGCTGGGGCCGAACGCCGGGCCACGGCCGCCGCCCGGATCCAGCCAGGCGCATGACCTGGCCGGGGTGGCGGTGCTGACCCTGGCGGTGATCGTGTTCCAGGCGCTGCTGGGCAAGTGGACGGTGACCCTGCTGCTCAAGCCGATCGTGGTGATGGGCCACTTGCTCGGTGGCCTGACCACGTTCTCGCTGTTGCTGTGGATGGCCTGGCGCGCGACCGGCCAGCCGATCCGCCTGGCCGAGGCGCGCAGCCTGTCGCGCTGGGTGGTCGTGGGCCTGGTGGTACTGGGAGTGCAGATCGCGCTGGGCGGCTGGACCAGCGCCAACTACGCGGCGCTGTCGTGCGGCGGGGGCGGCTGGGCCGGCGCGGCGCACCACTACCTGGATTTCCCCAGGTGCGTGGGCCAGTGGTGGCCGCACGCCGACTTCCGCGAAGGCTTCGTGCTGTGGCGCGGGATCGGGGTGGACTACGAAGGCGGCGTGCTCGACGGCGCCTCGCGCATCGCCATCCAGATGGCGCACCGGATGATGGCGATGGTGGCGCTGGCCTACCTGCTGTGGCTGGCGCTGCGGATCTTCCGCCTGCCCGGCATGCGCCCGTGGGGCGCGGCACTGGGCGGGCTGGCGCTGCTGCAGGTGACGCTGGGCGTGCTCAACGTCAAGCTGGCGCTGCCGCTGGCGGTGGCGGTGATGCACAACGCCGGCGCGCTGGCCCTGCTGTTCGTGCTGGTGACGTTGCTGGCGCGGCTGAAGGGCCCCGGGCGGCTCGAATGACTTCCCGCGCGATTCCCGCCTGGCGCCAGTACCTGGAGCTGACCAAGCCGCGCGTGGTCGCGCTGCTGGTGTTCACCGCGCTGGTGGGCATGTTCCTGGCGGTGCCCGGCCTGCCGCCGTTGCGGGAGAGCGTGTTCGGCCTGCTCGGGATCTGGCTGGCGGCATCCTCGGCGGCGGCGATCAACCACCTGATCGACCAGCGCATCGACAAGGTGATGGTACGCACCGCGCACCGGCCGCTGGCCACCGGCGCGCTGCGCCCGGGACAGGTACTGGCTTTTGCGCTGCTGCTGGGCGTGGCTTCGATGCTGGTGCTGGTGCTGCTGGTCAATCCGCTGACGGCGGCGTTGACCTTCGCCGGGCTGATCGGCTACGCGGTGGTCTACACCGGCTTCCTCAAGCGGGCCACCCCGCAGAACATCGTGATCGGCGGCGTCGCCGGCGCGGTGCCGCCGCTGCTGGGCTGGGCGGCGGTCACCAACATGCAGGGGCCTTGGGATTGGCAGTACGCGCTGCTGCTGGTGCTGATCGTGTTCGTATGGACGCCGCCGCACTTCTGGGCGTTGGCGATCTTCCGCCGCGAGGACTACGCGCGCGCGCTGATCCCGATGCTGCCGGTGACCCACGGGGTCACCTACACCCGCTGGCAGATCCTGTTCTATACCGTGCTGCTGCTGCAGGTGAGCCTGCTGCCCGTGATCTTCGGCATGAGCGGGTTCTTCTACCTGGGCGGGGCGCTGGTGCTGGGCAGCGTGTTCCTCTGGTACGCCTGGCGGCTGCTCGACCCGCCGGACGAGTTCTTTGCCATGAAGGTGTTCCACTACTCGGTGGTGTACCTGATGGCACTGTTCGCGTTCCTGCTGGTGGACCACTGGCTGCCGCTGCTGTTCGGGTAGGCACGATCATTCGGCCTTGGCCTCCGCCGCGCGCATCTCGCGGCGGCGGATCCACAGGTTGATCGACTCGACGAACACCGAGAACGCCATCGCCGCATAGACATAGCCCTTGGAGATGTGCTGGCCGAAGCCGTCGGCGATCAGCACCAGGCCGATCATCAGCAGGAAGCTCAGGGCCAGCACCTTGACCGTCGGGTGGCGCTCGACGAACTCGCCGATCGGGCCGGCGAAGGCGAGCATGAAGCCGATCGAGACCAGGATCGCGGTCACCATCACCCAGCGCTCGTCGACCATGCCCACCGCGGTGATGATCGAGTCCAGCGAGAACACGATGTCCAGCACCATGATCTGGGCGATCACGCCGCCGAAGGAGGTGGCCGCGCGCTTCAGGCTCGGCTCGCCGCCGGCGCCCTCGATCTTCTGATGGATCTCGTGGGTGGCCTTGGCGATCAGGAACAGGCCGCCGCCGATCAGGATCAGGTCGCGCCACGAGAACGGTTGGCCGAACAGTTCGAACAGCGGATAGGTCAGGCGGGTGATCCAGACGATGGCGAACAGCAGCGCCAGGCGGGTGATCGCCGCGCCGGCGATGCCGAGCCGGCGCGCGCGGTTGCGCTGTTCCGGCGGCAGCCGGCCGGCCAGGATCGAGATGAAGATGATGTTGTCGATGCCCAGCACCAGTTCCAGCGCGGTCAGCGTGGCCAGGGCGATCCAGATTTCGGGGGAGTAGAGGGCGTCCATGGGGTTCCGTGGGCAGTGGCGCGGCGCGGTCGCCGGCCCTGCACGCGCAGCGTGCCTTCAGGCCGGTTGGGGCATTGGCGGGACTGGAGGAGAAACGGGAGACGGAAGGTGGCGGGGCCACGGCACGGACGCGTCGTTCGGACGCACCTTCGCCGCGGGGCGGCGAAGGTCTTGTCCACGAATCCGCCGCGCGTGCCCGCCGGCCGGATCCGCTGCTGCACCGGGGCACGGGGCCCGTCGTGACGGCGACAGCATGTGAGGACTACTCCCCTTCGAGCGGCAAGCCTAGCATGCCTTTCCTGAGCGGGAGCCCGATGTCCCGCCGGCGTCCTTTCCGCAGCGCTCGGCGTCGACGGCGGGGGCGGGTGCCTGCATCCGCTCGATCACTGCCGGCTCCAGCGACTTCAGCCCGGCTGCGCGGCCCAGCGCCAGCGCCTGGTCGCGCGGCATGCCGGCATTCGCATGGCCCAGGGCGAGCAGCGCGCCGGCGCGATTGCCGGAGGCGCAATGCAGCAGCACGCCGTCGCGGTGCGCGTCGAGCAGGGCTTGCAGCGCCTCGGCGTTGGCCGCGGTGATGCCGTCGGCACCCGTGACCGGCAGGGCGACGTAGGCCAGGCCGAGGCGCCGCGCCTCGGCCGCTTCGTCGTAGCCGCGGTCCTCGTTCTCGCCGCGCAGGTCGATCACGGTGTGCACGCCCTGCGCCTGCATCCGCGCCAGGTCGGCGGCGGTGGGCTGGCCACCGGCGTGCAGCCCGGGCCGCACTTCGGCGAATCGGGTCATGGCGGCATCGACGCCGGCCCCTGCGGTCGCGGGAGCGGCAGGTTCGCCGACACTGGCGCAGCCAGCCAGCACGAGGACGATCGCCAGGCAGGATCCGGCAGCCGCGGCCCCCGAAGTCCGGGTGACTTCCTGCACGCGTGGACGGCGCGTGCGCAGCCTCAGGATTCGTGCCAGTCCAGTCGGGAGAGCCCTGCTCATGGCCAGGAAAGTGATCGTCGGCATGCTGGTCGTCTTCATTGCGATCGCCATCGCTTCGCTCGGGTACAAGACCGGCCAGTATCTGGCCCGGAAGGATGCTGCGCCGGTGCGGGCGGCCCAAGGATAGCGCCTGCGGCCTCAGCCGCGGCCGGCCAGGGCCTGCAGCAGCATCCGCAGCTCGTACTTGTCGGTCTCGTCCAGGCCTTGCGCGCGCTGCTTCTGCTGCAGTTCGTCGATGCGTTGCTGCAGGGTCTGGCGTTCCAGCTGGGCGACGGCGTCGTGCAGCTCATGCGCCCAGGAGACTTCCTCGCCGGGGAGTACCTGCACCGCGAGCCGCTGCAGGGCGTCGGCCTGGTCGTGCCCGGCGAAGTGTTCGAGCAGCGCGCCGGTGCTGATTTCCGGACGCTGCTCCACCACGTCCAGGATCTGCAGCAGCAACGGAATGCCCGGCTGGCGCAGGTCGGCGAAGCGGTGGGGTCGCTCCAGTTGCAGGCCCAGCGCCGGGTGCTGCAGCAGCAGGGCGATGGCGCTGCGCACCAGGCTGCGCTTCTGGGTCGATGCGCTGCCGCGCGCGGCCGGCCGCGGCGCGGCCGGTGCCGGGCGCGCGGTGTCCACGCCGGTCTGGCGCTGCAGTTCCTGGCGCATCAGGTCGGCGAAGGCGCCTTCGGGCAACTGCGCCAGCAGCGGGCGCGCGCGTTCGGCCAGGCGCGCGCGGCCGTCGAGCGTGCCGCGGTTGATGTCGCGGCCGATCTCGTCGAAGAAAAACTGCGACAGCGGCGTGGCCTGGGCCAGGCGCGCATCGAAGCCGGCGGCGCCTTCCTTGCGCACGATGCTGTCCGGATCCTCGCCCTCGGGCAGGAACAGGAACAAGGCCTGGCGGCCATCCTTCATCCGCGGCAGCACCGATTCGACCGCGCGCCAGCCGGCGCGACGGCCGGCAGCGTCGCCGTCGAAGCAGAAGTACACGTCCGGCGCGTTGCGGAACAGCAGTTCGGCGTGGTCGGCGGTGGTCGCGGTGCCGAGCGTGGCCACGGCCTGGGTGATGCCGTGCTGGAACAGCGCGACCACGTCCATGTAGCCCTCGACCACGATCAGGCGCTCGAGCTTCTGGTTGGCCTGGCGCGCCTGCCACAGGCCGTACAGTTCGCGGCCCTTGTGGAACAGCGGAGTCTCGGGCGAGTTGAGGTACTTGGGCGTGGCGTCCTTGTCGAGGACGCGGCCGCCGAAGGCGATCACCCGCCCGCGCCGGTCGTGGATCGGGAACATGACCCGGTCGCGGAACTTGTCGTAGACGTGGCCACGCTCGTTCCTGGACAGCATGCCGGTGCGTTCGAGCAGTTTCAGCTTGCGTTCGTCGGTGCCCAACGCATCCTTGAGTGTGGAATAGCCGTCGGCGGCGTAGCCCAGGGCGAAGCGGGCGCGGTTCTCCGCATCCACGCCGCGGCCGTCCAGGTAGTCGCGCGCGCGCGGGCTGTCGGCGAGCTGGCGCTGGTACAGTCTCGCGGCCGCGTCCAGCGCCGCGTACTGGTCGCGCAGGTCGCTGTCCTGGTTGTTTTGCCGGGTTTCCTTCGGCACCTCGATGCCGGCGCGGCGGGCCAGTTCCTCGACCGCGTCGAGGAACTCGAGGCGGTCGTAGTTCATCAGGAAGCTGATCGCGGTGCCGTGCGCGCCGCAGCCGAAGCAATGGTAGAACTGCTTGGTCGGGGACACGTAGAACGAGGGCGTGCGTTCGTCGTGGAACGGGCACGGCGCGCTGTACTCGCGGCCCTTGCGTTTGAGCGGCACCCGCGCCCCGACCACCTCGACGATGTCGGTGCGCGCGAGCAGGTCGTCGATGAATGCGTCGGACAGGCGGGCCATCCCGATAGCATGCCATCCGGGGCGGAGGCGTGCGTTCCGATCGACCCGATCCGCTGGCGGCCCCATCGGACGGTGCGCCCGTAGAGCCCGCAGGCCGTCGGCGGTCCTTGGCGGGATGGCCGGGAGGGCAGCGGAGCAACCGTCCGCTCCGCAACGAACCAGGTCCGTCAGGGCGCGTCCAACAGTGCGGAGCCCTGTCCTGCCAGCGCGCGCAGCGCCTGGCCGTCGAGCCGCTGCACCGTCCATTCGTCCATCGGCCGGGCGCCGATGCTGCGGTAGAAGTCGATCGCGGGCGTGTTCCAGTCCAGCACCGACCACTCGAAGCGGCCGTAACCACGCTCCACCGCCAGCCGCGCCAGATGCACCATCAGCCGCTTGCCGATGCCGCGGCCGCGGAATTGCGGGCGCACGAACAGGTCTTCCAGGTACAGGCCCGGCTTGCCCAGGAAGGTGGAGAACGAGACGAAGCACAGGGCGAAGCCGGCGGCCCGGCCTTCGCATTCGGCGATCACCACCTCGGCGGCGGGACGCGGCCCGAACAGGGCGCGTTCCAGGTCCGCCGCGTCGGCCACGGCCTCGTGCGCCAGGCGCTCGTACTCGGCCAGCCCCGCGATCAGTTCCAGGATCAGCGGGATGTCGGCCGGCGTGGCCGCGCGCACGATGATCGTCGCCATGGCCGGTTCGCCGCTCAGCCGGCCAGCTTGCGCTTCACCAGCGCCGAGACCTGGCCCATGTCGGCCTGGCCGGCCAGCATCGGCTTGAGCACGCCCATCAGCTTGCCCATGTCCGCCGGCCCGGCGGCGCTGGTCTGGGCGATCGCCGCGTCGATTGCGGCCAGGATCGCCGCCTCGTCCAGCTTGGCCGGCAGGTAGCGCTCGATCACCCCGATCTCGGCGCGCTCCACCGCGGCCAGGTCCTCGCGGCCGGCGCCCTCGTACTGGGTCACCGAATCCTTGCGCTGCTTGACCATCTTGTCGAGCACGGCCAGCACCGCCGCGTCGTCCAGCTCGATGCGCTCGTCCACTTCGCGCTGCTTGATCGCGGCGTTGATCAGCCGGATCACGCCCAGGGTGTCCTTGTCGCCGCCCTTCATGGCGGCCTTCATGTCGTCGGTGAGTCGCTGCTTGAGGCTCATGGGAACACCTTGCGGAAGGGGGGATTGTGTTGGAGAGCCGGAAAACACGAAAAGCCGGTCACGCTGGGCGTGCCGGCTTTTCGGATTGCCTCGGCGGCGGGACGGCCCGCGAGGGCGTCCCGTGCAGCAAGCGCTGGCCTCAGTAGAGGCGCTGGCGCTTGGTGACGTCGCGCGACATCCGGCGCATCTGGCGCTTCACCGCAGCGGCGGCCTTGCGCTTGCGCTCCTGGGTCGGCTTTTCGTAGAACTCGCGCTTGCGGGTTTCGGCCAGGACGCCGGCCTTTTCGCAGGTGCGCTTGAAACGGCGCAGTGCGAACTCGAAGGGCTCGTTCTCGCGGACTTTGACGCTGGGCATGGAATCTCCGGGGACACAAAACCGGGCCGGGCCCGGTGAGCCGCGTATGATAGCCCCGTCCCCGGCCCGGCCGCAAGCCGGGGGACGTGCGTTCCCCAGGCCCCCCTCGCTCCGGCAGACCCCGACCCCGACCATGCGCGTCCTCGGCATCGAAACCTCCTGCGACGAGACCGGCGTGGCCGTCTACGACACGGCCCTGCCCGGGGCCGCCGGCCTGCGCGCCCATGCCGTCTACAGCCAGATCGCCCTGCACGCCGAGTACGGCGGGGTGGTGCCGGAGCTGGCCAGTCGCGACCACGTGCGCAAGCTGCTGCCCCTGGTCCGGCAGACCCTGGCCGAGGCCGGCCTGGGCACCGCCGACCTGGACGGGGTGGCCTACACCGCCGGGCCGGGCCTGGTCGGGGCACTGCTGGTCGGTGCCGGCACCGCGCGGGCGCTGGCCTGGGCGCTGGACGTGCCGGCCGTAGCGGTCCACCACATGGAAGGTCACCTGCTCGCGCCGCTGATGGAGGACGATCCGCCGGAACCGCCGTTCGTGGCCCTGCTGGTCTCCGGCGGGCACACCCAACTGGTGGCGGTGGACGGGATCGGCCGCTACCGGCTGCTGGGCGAGACCCTGGACGACGCGGCCGGCGAAGCCTTCGACAAGACCGCCAAGATGATGGGCCTGCCGTATCCCGGCGGCCCGCAACTGGCCGCGCTGGCGGAACAGGGCACGCCGGGGGTGTTCCGCTTCGCCCGGCCGATGACCGACCGCCCGGGGCTGGACTTCAGCTTCTCCGGCCTGAAGACCCAGGTGCTGCTGGCCTGGCGCCAGTCCGACCGGTCGCCGCAGACCCGGGCCGACATCGCCCGCGGTTTCGAGGACGCGGTGGTCGACACCCTGGCGATCAAGTGCGAGCGTGCGCTGGACGCGGCCGGCTGCGGCCCCCGGGCTTGCACCACGCTCGTAGTCGCCGGTGGCGTAGGCGCCAACAAGCACCTGCGCGCGCGCCTGCAGCAGATGTGCGCCAAGCGCGGTGGACGCGCCTGCTTCCCGCGCCCGGCGCTGTGCACCGACAACGGCGCGATGATCGCCTTCGCCGGCGCGCTGCGGCTGCAGGCGGGGCAGCGGGAGGACGCGCAGGTGAAGGTGACCCCGCGCTGGGACATGGCCGCACTGCCGGCGGTGTCCTGAGGGCTAACATGTCGGCCGTAGCCACCGGGCTGCGGCAGGAGCGCGACGCATGGACAAGGTATTCATCGAAGGCCTGGAGATCGAGGCGCTGATCGGCATCTACGACTGGGAGCGGCGGATCGTCCAGCCGCTGCGCTTCGACCTGGAGATGGCCTTCGACAACCGCGTGCCGGCGGCCAGCGACGACATCGCCGACACCCTCGACTACAAGGCGGTGAGCAAGCGCCTGGTCGAGTTCGTCGGCCAGTCCGGCTTCGGCCTGGTCGAGACCCTGGCCGAGCGCTGCGCGGCCCTGGTGATCGAGGAGTTCGGCGTGTCCTGGCTGCGCCTGAAACTGAGCAAGCCCGGCGCGGTGCGCGGTGCGCAGGCGGTGGGCGTGGTGATCGAGCGCGAACGCGGCTGAGGCCCTTGGCCGCACTGCGATGCCCGCAGGGTGCTTGACGGCCCTGCCCGGCGCGTGCATGTTGCAATGCACCACCGGCGTGGGGCGCCGGGCCACCCGCAGGCAGGTGCGATGGATTGGGCGCAGTACCGGACCCCGTCGTATGACGAGCTGATCGGCTCCGATGGACAGCCGCGTCCGGCCGCACGTCCCCTGGTCGAATACCTCGCCGGCCTGTCCGGGCGCGAACTGGCCGAGCGCCAGGCCGCCGCCGACATCGCCGCGCGGGTCATGGGCATCACCTTCACCGTCTACAGCGACGGCCGCAACGTCGACCGCACCCTGCCGTTCGACCTGATCCCGCGCATCCTCGACCGCCGCGAGTGGCAGCGCACCGAGGCCGGGCTGAAGCAGCGCATGCGCGCGCTCAACCTGTTCATCGGCGACGTCTACGGTGCGCAGAAGATCGTCAAGGACAAGGTATTCCCGGCCGCGCTGCTCAAGCAGTCGGTCAATTTCCGCGCGCAGTGCGTGGGCGTGCGCCCGCCGCTGGACGTGTGGGCGCACATTTGCGGCTCGGACCTGGTGCGCGACGGCGACGGCACGCTCTACGCGCTGGAGGACAACCTGCGCATCCCCTCGGGCGTGTCGTACATGCTCGAGAACCGGATGGTGGCCAAGCGCGTGTTCCCGGAACTGTTCGAGACCAGCGCGATCCTGCCGGTGGACGACTACCCGGCGCAGCTCTACGACACCCTGGCCGCGCTGTCGCCGCGTCCGGGCGACACCCCGGTGATCGCGCTGCTGACGCCGGGCGTGTTCAACAGCGCGTACTTCGAGCATGCCTACCTGGCCCAGTCGATGGGCATCGAACTGGTGGAAGGCGGCGACCTGTTCGTCGCCGACGACGACTGCACCTACATGCGCACGGTCTACGGGCCGCGGCGGGTGGACGTGGTCTACCGGCGGGTGGACGACCTGTTCATCGACCCGGAAGTGTTCAAGCCCGATTCGGTGCTCGGCGTGCCCGGGCTGATCCGCAGCTGGCGCGCCGGCAAGGTGGCGCTGGCCAACGCGCCCGGCGCGGGCGTGGCCGACGACAAGGTGGTGTTCGCCTACGTGCCGAAGATGATCCGCTACTACCTGGGCGAGGATGCGATCCTGCCCAACGTGCCCAGCTACCTGTGCCACCTGGCCAAGGACAGGAGGTACGTGCTGGAGAACCTGGACAAGCTGGTGGTCAAGCCGGCCAACGAGTCCGGCGGCTACGGGATGCTGATCGGCCCGCGCGCGAGCAAGCGCGAGCGCGAGAAGTTCCGCAAGCTGATCGAGGCCGATCCGCGCAACTACATGGCCCAGCCGACGCTGGCCCTGTCCACCGCGCCGATCGTCGCGCCCGAGGGGCCATCGCCGCGGCACATCGACCTGCGCCCGTTCATCCTCTCGCGCGAGGACGTCTACGTCACCACCGGCGGCTTGACCCGGGTGGCGATGACGCCCGGTTCGCTGGTGGTCAATTCCTCGCAGGGCGGCGGCGCCAAGGACACCTGGGTGGTGGACGTCGAGGAGGAGGCCTGATGCTCTCCCGCGTCGCCGACCAGCTGTACTGGTTCGCCCGCTACGTGCGGCGCACGGAGAACACCGCGCGCCTGGTCGGCGTGGGCAGCCTGCTGCAGCTGGATTTGCCGCGTCCGGTGCGTTTCGGCTGGCGACCGATGATCGCCACTGTCGGCGCCGACGAACTGTTCGAGCAATGCCATCCGCAGGGCGACGACGCGGCGGTGCTGGAATTCCTGCTGCTGGATCCGCGCAATCCGTCCTCGCTGCGCGCCTCGGTGGAGTGCGCGCGCGAGATCCTGCGCGGCGTGCGCGACGCCTTGCCGCAGGAAGTGTGGGAGGCGGTCAACGACCTGCACCTGTACATCGACGCCGACGGCGGGCGGGCGCTGGCCCGCCGCTACCGCCTCGATTTCATCAATCGCATCACCGACGGCTGCCTGAAGGTGTCGGGACTGCTGCAGGCCAATGTCAGCCGCGACATCGGGTTCCAGTTCATGCGCCTGGGCACCGCGCTGGAGCAGGCGGACATGACCACCCGTATTGTCGATGCCGGGGCTTCCGGGCTGGTCACGCCGCGCAACGAGGAGGACCGCGAGGCCTACCGCAACATGCAGTGGATGGCGGTGTTGCGCGCCCTGGCCGCCTACCAGATGTACCGCCGGCACGTGCGCCAGCGGGTGAACGCGGCCCACGCGCTGCGCTTCCTGCTGCACGACGCCGAATTCCCGCGCAGCGTGCAGTTCTGCCTGACCCGGATCCAGCGCATCGTGCCGGCGCTGCCGCCGCGCCCGGCGGTGGACCGCGCCGTGTCCCGCGCCGTCGGCCTGGTCCGCCAGGCCGATCCCGAGGTCCTGGCCGGCTCCGACCCGAGCCGGTTCATGGACGAAGTGCAGGTGTACCTCGGGCGCCTGCATGAAGCCGTCGCGGCGGGCTATTTCAGCGATTGAACGCCGTCGCGGGGTGCGCACCGCTGACGCACTGCTAGAATCCGCACCGCAGCATCCCCCACGAGCACGCCATGACCTACTGCGTTGGCATCGAAACGGACGAAGGCCTGGTCTTCGCCGCCGACACCCGCACCAACGCCTCGCTCGACGACGTGCGCGTGCATCGCAAGCTGCACGTATTCGAGTATCCGGGCGAGCGCGTGTTCGTGGTGATGAGTGCGGGCAATCTGGCCACCACCCAACTGGTGGTTTCGAGGTTGCGCCGCGACGCGGAGGATCCTTCCGCGCCGCGCAGCCTGCGCACCTTCCGGCACCTGTTCGAGGTGGCCGAATACGTGGGCGAGGTGCTGGTCGCCAGCCAGGTGCAGGCGGGCGGCGACGGCCAGCACAACGGCGTGAGTACCCAGGCCACCCTGATCCTGGGCGGGCAGATCGCCGGCGAGCGGCCCGGGCTGTACCTGGTCTATCCGCTGGGCAACTGTATCGCCGCCTCGCCGGAGACGCCGTACCTGCAGATCGGCGAATCCAAGTACGGCAAGCCGATCCTGGACCGGATCCTGCGCCCGGAAACCGCGCTGGAGGATGCCGCGCGTTGCGCCCTGGTGTCGCTGGATTCGACCATCCGCTCCAACCTGTCGGTGGGCATGCCGATCGACCTGGCGCTGGTGCGGGCCGGGGACCTCCGGGTCAGCCAGCAGATGCGCCTGGAGGGCGACATGCCGCTGTATTCGGAGATCCACGAGACCTGGTCGCGCAAGCTGGAGAACGCGGTGCGTACCTTGCCGCGCTTTCCGTGGGAACCGGCGCTGCCGGAATCGGGCGCGCCGGCAGCGTCCGCGCTGCCGCCGCTGCCGCCGCGGCGCGGTCCGGCGCGGCAGGATCCCGGCGACCAGTCGGCGCAGCAGCAGTAGCCCGCCGCCGCCATGCACGAGCCGGATGCAGGGGAAGTGCCGCCGGGTGCCGTCACCGTGTTGCTCAGCCTGGGCAGCAATGTGGGGCCTGAAGGGCATCTGCGTGCCGCATTGGACGGATTGCGCGCGCGCTTCGGCGAGGTGAAGGTGTCGCCGGCCTACCGCACCGCGGCGGTCGGGTTCGACGGTGCACCGTTCGTCAACACCGCGGTGATGCTGGATACCGCCGAGACCCTGGAGGCGCTGGAAGCGTGGCTGCATGCGCTGGAGGACCGCCATGGCCGCGACCGCAGCGGCCCGCGGCTCTCGGACCGCACCCTGGACGTGGACGTGGTGTTCTATGGCGATGCGGTGGTGCGCGAGGGCGATCGCGTGCGGGTGCCGCGCCCGGAGCTGAAGCATGCCTTCGTGCTCAAGCCGCTGGCCGACATCGCGCCGGGTTTCCTGGATCCGTTGAGCGGCCGTACGCTGGCCGAGTTGTGGGACGGGCATCCGAACCGCGACGATCGGTTCGAGACCGTGTTGTTGTAGGGCCCACTGGCAGTCCGCCCTGCGGCAGCCGGCACCGCGCCGGCGGTCATCGCTCGCGGCCTCCGTCCACGTGCAGCACCTGCCCGGTCACGTAGCCGGCGTCTTCCGACAGCAGCCATTGCACCGCCGCGGCAATGTCCTCCGGCGTGCCGGTACGGCCCAGGGCGGTGGCGTCTAGGATCGCTTGCCGCGCGGCGCCGGGCTGACCGTGTTCGGGCCACAGGATCGCGCCGGGCGCCACCGCGTTCGCCCGCGCCGCGGGCGCCAGTTCCAGCGCCAGCGAGCGGGTCAGCGATACCAGCGCCGCCTTGGCCGCCGAATACGGCGCATGTCCCGGCAGCGGACGCCCGGCATACACGTCGGCGAGGTTGACGATCGCGCCATGGGCTGCGCGCAGGTGCGGCGCGGCGGCCTGGGCGAGGAAGAACGGCGCGCGTGCGTTGACCGCGAACAGGTCCTCCCATTGCCGCGGAGTGACCGTGCCCAGCGGGGTGGGGTGGAAACAGGAGGCATTGTTCACCAGCGCGTCGAGCCGGCCGAAGCGGCCCACGGTCCGGGCGACCAGTTCCGGGAGCCGGTCGAACTGCGACAGGTCGGCCCGCAGCACCTGCGTGCTGCCGGCCCGGGTCGACTCCAGTTCCGCCGCCAACGCCGCGATCTCCGCGGTCGAGTCCAGGTGGTGCAGGGCCAGGTCGTAGCCGGCGGCGTGCAACCGGCGCGCGATCGCCGCGCCGATGCGGCGGGCCGCGCCGGTGACCAGGGCGACGCGGCGTGCGACACGCGGGCGGTCCGCAGGGCGATCGGGATTCATGCGCGACCTCGCTCGGCTATGCTGGGCATTGTCCCTGCACGACGCCTGCAATGCACGCCGATCTCCCGCTTCCAGACCCGCACGCCCTGGCGCACAGCGACATCCTGGCGGCGCACATCCGTGCCGAGATCGGTGCCGGCGGCGGCGCGATCCCGTTCCACCGGTTCATGGAGCTGTGCCTGTATGCGCCGGGCCTGGGCTACTACAGCGCCGGCAGCACCAAGTTCGGCGGCGCCGGCGACTTCGTCACCGCACCGGAACTGGGCCGCCTGTTCGCGGCCACCGTGTCCGGAGTGCTGGCCGGGCCGTTGCGGGCATCGGGTGCGCCGGCGCGGATGCTGGAGGTGGGCGGCGGCAGTGGCGCCTTCGCCGAGGTCGCGCTGGAGCGGCTGGCGGAGCTGGACGCGCTGCCGCAGCGCTACGCGATCCTGGAACCGAGCGCGGACCTGCGCGAGCGCCAGCGCGAACGCCTCGCGCGGGCGCTGCCCGTGGCGGTATTCGGGCGGGTGGAGTGGCTGGACCGGCCGTTCGAGGATGAGTGGGACGGGGTACTGTTCGCCAACGAGGTGGTCGATGCCCTGCCGACGCCGCGCTTCGCGGTGCGCGGCGGCGAGGTGTTCGAGGAATACGTCGCCCTCGACGGCAACGGCGGCTTCATCCGCGTCGACCGGCCGGCCGATGCGCTGGTGGCCGCGGCGGTGCGCCACCTTGAGCACGCGCTCGGCGCGCCATTCGCCGACGGCTACCGTTCCGAATTGCTGCCACAACTGCCGTACTGGCTGCAGGCGGTGGCCGGTGGCCTGCGTTCGGGCGCGATGCTGTTCCTCGACTACGGGTATCCGCGCCGCGAGTACTACCTGCCGCAACGTGGCGACGGCACCCTGCGCGCGTTCTACCGCCAGCGCATGCACGAGGACGTGCTGCGCTGGCCCGGGTTGCAGGACCTGACCGCCTCGGTGGACTTCACCGCGCTGGCCGAAGCGGGGGTCGGCGCCGGCTTCGACCTGGCGGGCTACTGCAGCCAGGCCAGCTTCCTGCTCGGCAACGGCATCGACAGGCTGCTGCTGGACGCGGAGTCGCGCAGTGACGAGGCCGGCGCGCTGCGCCTGCGCCAGGAACTCAAGCGGCTGACCCTGCCCGAACACATGGGCGAACGCTTCCAGGCGATGGCCTTCGCCCGCGGCGTGGACCTGGATGCCGCGTTCCTGCTCGGCGACCAGAGCTGGCGGTTGTGAGCGGCGGGCGCGTCGCCGGCATGTACAAGCCGTTCGCCCCGCCCTGGCATCGGTTGTGGCCGGCGCTGTGGTGGCTGGCGGTCATCGCGGTGGTGGTGCTCAGCCTGGTCCCCACGCCGCAGATGGACTTGCCGCGGGACAGCGACAAGGTCCAGCACGTGCTCGCCTATGCCGTGCTCGCGGCGGCGGCGGTGCAGGTGTTCCGTTCCGGTCGCGCATTGCTGGTCGCCGCCATCGGCCTGGTGTCGATGGGCGTGCTGCTGGAGTTCGTGCAGGGCGCGGCGACCACATACCGCATGGCCGACCCGGCCGATGCGCTGGCCAATGCGCTGGGTGTGGCGCTGGGTCTCTCGACCGCGCTGTCGCCCTGGCGCGATGCACTGCTGCGCTGGAGCGGTGGCCGTGGCTGAGCGTGCGGCCATGCAGGAATCCGGGGCCCGCCGGGGCCGGGGCCGATGCCGGTGACCGGCACGCCTGTCCCCGCCGCGCTGTACGCGCAGGCTTTCGCCGAATTCCGGCGCGGGCAGGCGGAGCGGGCGCTGGCGGTGCTGGGTCGCCTGCTGCAGCGGACGCCGGTGCATGCGGATGGCTGGAACCTGGCCGGGGTGATCCACGGCACGCGCCAGGAACACGCGCGCGCGGTGGAGTGCTACCGGCGCGCCATCGCCGCCGGCGCCGGTGTCGGCACCTGGGTCAACCTCGGGTTGGCCGAGCAGCGCCGCCAGGCCCATGCCGAGGCCGAGGCGGCATTCCGGGAGGCGTTGCGCCGCGACCGCACCCTGGTCATCGCCTGGCAGAAGCTTGCCGGCTTGTTCGAGGAAACCGGCCGCGACAACCAGGCGTTGGAATGCCATCGCCAGGCACTGCGCTTCGAGCCAGGCAACCTGCGCAGCCTGGTCGACGCACTGATGCTGCGCCGCTACCTGGCCGACTGGGATCCAGCGGTCGGCCCGCGGCCAGGGGACGTGGTGGCGGCGTGGGAGTCCGCCACGCACTCCGATGCCTCGCCATTGCTGCTGCTGGCCTTGCCCGAGGCCGGTCCGCGGCTGCAGAAGCGGGCGGCGGCGACGTTCGCCGCCTCGCAATGGGGTCCGCTGCTGGCCCAGCCGCCGTTGGCGGCACCTCCTGCGCCGCTGTCCGGCAGGCGTTTGCGCATCGGTTACCTGTCGTCGGACTTCCGCGCGCACGCGGTTTCCTTCCTGGTCCTGGATGCCATCGCCGCGCACGACCGCGACACCTGCGAAGTCGTCTTGTATGCGCATGGAGCGCCGGTGGCGGACGGGTGGCGCGCGCGCGCGAAGGCCGCGGCCGACCGGTTCGTCGACCTGGAAGCCGACGACCGGTCCGCGGCACAACGGATCGCCGACGACCGGCTGGACGTGCTGGTGGACCTGAACGGATACACCGCGCACGGACGCATGGCGGTGGTGGCGCGCCGGCCGGCGCCGGTGGTCGCGTCCTGGCTGGGCTACATCGGCACCCTGGGCGATCCACGGCTGGCCGACTATGTCATCGGCGATGCCGTGGCCACCCCCGAGGCAATGGCGGAGGACTTCGGCGAAGCACTGGCGCTGTTGCCGCATTGCTTCCAGGCCAACCCGGGCGCGCGGCGGATGCCGGCCGCCAGCCGCGACCAGGCCGGATTGCCGCGCGATGCCGTTGTGTTCTGCAGCTTCAACCAGGCCTACAAGCTGCATCCGGCGCTGTGGGACGACTGGTGCGAGGTGCTGGTGCGCGTGCCCGGTTCGGTGCTGTGGCTGGCACCGCCGCGCGATGCCGCCGCCCAGGCCAACCTGCGGCGCGAGGCCGGTGCGCGTGGCGTGGATCCGGAGCGGATCGTGTTCGCGGCCGCACTGCCGCGCGACGCCCACCTGTCGCGGCTGGCGCTGGCCGATATAGCCCTGGACACCTGGCCATACAATTCCGGCACCACTGCCAGCGATGCGCTGCGGATGGGCGTGCCGCTGCTGACCTTCCCCGGCGATACCTTCGCCGGGCGCATGGCGACCAGCCTGCTGGCCGCATTGGGCCTGAACGAGTGCATCGCCAGCGGGCGGCGCGGACTGGTCGAGTCCGCCGTGCGGCTGGGCAACGATGGTGCGGCGCGCGCGTTCCTGCGGACGCGCCTGGCGGGACTGCTGCCGACCGCACGCCTGTTCGACCCGCGGGCCATGGCCCGCGACCTGGAGCGGTTGTACCGCGCCATGCATGCCAATGCCCTGGCCCGCAGCCATGGAACGATACGGCTGACGGACTGAGCGGCGCGCGCAGGCGGCGGAAAAACGCGGGTACCGGGGGGAGAGGACGCCCGGTACCCGCCAAGGGGTCAACGCAGTTGCAGCGTGGCCCGGTCCAGCACCCACATCTGCGGACGGGTGTCGCCGGTGAAGCGCAGGCACAGGTCGTGCTTGCCCGCGGTGCCTTCCGGCAGCGCTGCCACCAGCTCGACGAAGCCGTCCGCGCCCGGTGCCGCCGGCAGCGGCACGCTGGCGATGCGCTCGCCGCCGCAGCCGTCGGCATGGATGTCCAGCTCGCCATGTTCCGAACGCGCCGGTTCGAAATGGCGGTTGTTCTCGTCGTGGGCGAGCTGGAAGTAGTACGGGATCGTGCCCGCGCGCACCTTCACCGCGGCCACGCCGTCCAGGTCGGCGCCGTCCCACTGCCAGCACGGGTAGAAGATCGTGGTGTTGAAGATCGCACGGTCGCCCTCGGCCACCGGGGTGTCGTCTTCCAGCCGCAGCAGGAGGCGGCCGGCATCGGGGCAGGTGGCCAGCTGTTCGTCGGTGCGGGTCAGCATCGACGCGGCGTCGTAGGCGTACCCGCGCGCAGGTGCCAGCGGCTGGCCGCCGGCGAACGCGGACGCACGCACCTCCACCGGCAACGTCACCTCGAACGGCGCCGCGTACAGCGCGGCGGCCGGCGAAGGCTCGCTGCCGTCGGTGGTGTAGCGCACCTCGTAGCCGAGCGGGTTGTCCAGGGTCACCGTCGCGGTGCCGGCGGCGCGGTCGTCCCGGGCGACGGCATCGACCTGGAACGGGGTGAGCGCGTAGCCCACGCCCCAGCGGCGATAGCGGTCGAGCTGCGCCGGCAGGCGCCGCAGGAAGTCGGCGTAGTCCCTGCGCGACTGCGGCGTCCAGCCGGTCTCGGCGATCGCGGCCAGGCGCGGGAACATGTGGTGCTGCAGGCGCTGGAAGGTGCGGGTGTGCTCGGTCCACAGGTTGCCCTGCAAGCCGAGAATGTGGCCGCGCTTGTCGGCCTCCAGCTCGGCCGGCACCGGATCGAAGGCATACACGTCCTGCAGGGTGATCGTGGCCGGACGGCCCGGCGGCTCGTTCGGCGAGTCGGTCTGCAGGTAGTCCAGGTACAGGCTGCCGACCGGCGACATCACCACGTCGTGGCCCTCGCGCGCGGCCTTCAGCCCGCCCTCGGCGCCGCGCCAGGACATCACCGTGGCCCCGGGCGGCAGCGGGCCTTCGAGGATCTCGTCCCAGCCGATCAGGCGCTTGCCGTGCGCGGCCAGGAACTTGCCCAGGCGCGCGACCATGTGGCTCTGCATTTCCATCTCGGTCTTGGCGCCGACCTCGCGCATGCGTTCCTGCACCCGCGCCGAGGCCTCCCACTGGTCCTTGACCGCCTCGTCGCCGCCGACATGGAAATAGGTGCCGGGGAACAGTTCGACCATTTCGCCGATCACGTTCTCCAGGAACCGGTAGGTGCTTTCCTCGGTGTTGAACAGGTTGGGGAACACGCCCCATTCGCTGGACGGGACCAGTGGCTCGCCGGCGGTGCCCAGTTCCGGGTAGGCGGCGATGGCGGCGGTGGCGTGGCCGGGGACGTCGAACTCGGGGACGATGGTGATGTGCCGCGCGGCCGCGTAGGCGACGACGTCGCGGATCTGGTCCTGGGTGTAGTAGCCGCAGTATTCGCGCGGCTGGCCGGTGGCCGGGTCGACGCCAGCGTCGCCGGAGGGGATGCGGCAGCCGCCGACCTGGGTCAGCTTCGGATACTGCTTGATCTCCACCCGCCAGCCCTGGTCGTCGGTCAGGTGCCAGTGCAGGGTGTTGAGCTTGTGCAGGGCCATCTCGTCGATGACCTGCTTGACCTGGTCCACGCTCCAGAAATGGCGCGCCGAGTCGAGCATGAAGCCACGCCAGCCGAAGCGCGGTGCGTCCTCGATGCGCACGGCCGGCAGCGAGATCGCCTCGGCGTCGTCGAGGCTGGCCAGCTGCAGCAGGGTCATGGCGCCGTAGAACAGGCCGGCGGCGTCACCGGCGCGCACGTCCACGCCATCCGGGGTCACTTCCAGAAGATAGGACTCGGCGCCGGCCTCGGCGCGCGCCGGATCGATGGCGAAACGGATCGCGCCGTGCGCCTGGGCGCCGGCCTCGGCCAGCCGCGGTTCGATGCCGCGACCCTTCGCCAGCAGGGACGCGAACTGGCCGGCGACGGTGCGGGCCTGCTCGTCCTCGGCCAGCAGCGGCGTGTTGGCGCTGAGCGCGAAGCGGCCCTCGCCTGGGGTGATGCTGGCCGGCAGCGGCACCAGCGGCAGCACGGGCGCCTCCGGCCGGTTGTCCGCGGCCGCGGTGCCGGCGGCAGTGTCCTTGCCCGGCGAGCAGGCCGCAAGCAGGACCACCAAGCCCGCGGCACAGAGCAGCCGGGCACGGTGCAGAACGTGGTGTCGATTCATGGTCACTCCGTGTCGTTGCGATGCTGCATCGGCGCAAGCCAGCGCCGCTGGAACCCGCGTCGCCGTGGATGGCGACGCCCGAAACAGGACGGGCCCGGATCGCTCCAGGCCCGTCCGGCGACGGGCGGCCTGCGCCGCCGTCATTGCTGCATCGGTCAGAACTGCGCGCGCAGCGACAACATCACCCGGCGGCCGGTACGGTAGTCGCCGCGCACCAGCTTGTCGGTGTTGGCGATCCCGGCGACTTCCGCGTAGGTGTAGTAGTTGCTGTCGAGCAGGTTCATGCCATCCAGGCTGACGCTCAGGAACGGATTGACCTTGAACGAGAGCGTGGCATCGAGCGAGGCATAGTCGTCGGTGACCAGGTAGTTGCCGCGGTCGACCTGGGTGTAGTACTTGGAGCGCCAGTTGTAGGTCGCCCGCGCGCTGAAGCGGTCGTTCTCGTAGAACGGGCTCAGGTTGTACTGGTTCTTGGAGTTGAACGGCAGCGGGGCGCCGTTATCGGCCTCGGCGTCGGAGTAGGTGTAGTTCGCCAGCAGGCCGAAACCGTGGCCGAAGGTCTGCTGATAGGCCACGGTGAAGCCCTGGACCTTTGCTCCGCCGGCGTTGGTCGGGCGCGAGACGTTGAATACCGTGTCCTTGCCCTGGTTCTGGTTGAAGTGGGTCTCCTGCTGGGTGGTTACCAGGATGTAGTTGCCCATGTTCTTGAAGAACGCCGTGCCGGCCAGGATCGCGTTCTCGGAGAAGTACCACTCGGCCGAGAAGTCCAGGTTGGTGGAGTCGTACGGATCCAGGTCCGGATTGCCGCCACCGCCGGTGAGGGTCTGGTCGCCCAGCCACAGGTAGCTGGACATGTCGCCGTAGTTCGGGCGCGCCATCACCTCGGCCACCGACGCGCGCAGGACCACGTCGTTGCGCAGGTCCCAGGCGATGTTCAGGTTCGGCAGCAGGTTCTTGTAGCTCTTGCGGTAGCTGGTCGGCGCGTACTTGGTGGCCGGGCAGGGGCTGGTGTTGACGGTGCAGGCCCAGCCCATGCTGTTGGACTTGGTCTGCACGTAGCGGAAACCGACGTTGCCGCGGATGCCGACGTCGCTGCTGAAGTCCGCCTGGACGTAGGCCGCGTCGATGTCCTCGGTCACGGTCCAGGTGTTGGCCGCGAAGGAGGGGTCGTTGAACGTGCTCGGCTTCGGCATGGTCTGCCACGGTGCCAGCCAGTCGCCGCTGAGGATGTAGTCGGCCAGCGCCCAGCCGTCGATGGTGAAGCGCTTGCTCAGGTCGCCGACGTTGCTGAAGCCGCGCAGGTAGTTGTCCGGCAGCGGGCGCGGGTCGAACTGGGATGCGGTCGGGTTGCCGTAGCCGGCGACGGTGGCCAGCGACACGCCGCCCATCTCCTGGCCGGTCTCGTGTTCGCGGTGCTTGGCTCCGAAGCGGACCTGGTAGATCGGGGAATTGAAGCGGATGCCGAAGTCGACCTGGCCGTAGTTCTCCTTGTCCTTGGTCGGCTTGAACACGATGTTGCCGCCCCAGCCCGGGTTCCAGGTCGCCGCGCTGCCCGGATCGGCGCCCCAGCCGCCGTCGATCTGGAACGCGGACGGATTCAGGAACGGGTTGGAACCGCTGAAGGTCAGGCTGCGGTCGCCGCTGATGTCATAGCGGTAGTCGGACCAGTTGAGGAATTCGCCGTACACCTGGCGGCCGGTGCCGCCACCGGCTTCGGACTGGCCGAAGTGGGCCGAGGCGAACCAGCGCTCTTCGTTCCAGTCCGCCTTCAGGTCGTAGGAGTTGGTGTCGAGCCGGGCCTGGCGGTTGATCAGGTCGTACACCACCAGCGCGTTCTTGAACGTGCCCTTGGTGATGACCCCGCCGTCCACGGTCAGGTCGGTCATCTTCATCAGGCCGTTCCAGGCATTGCCCATGAAGGCGAACATGGAATGGCTGATGTTGTCGAAGTCGGCCTTCACGTCGAGTGCGTTGAACTCGATGTCGAGCTTGTCGTTCGGCTTGAACTGCAGGGTGGCCGACAGGGTGTCGCGGTTGCGATGCTGCTCGAAGAAGTGCGCGCTGACCGAGTTCGGGCCCACCGCGCCGGGGTTGGCCAGCAGGGTGGTGGCGCAGGCGCCGACGCAGGTCGCCGGCTTGGTCGGCTGGGAACCGTCCGGATTGGGCGGTTGCGACCAGTCGGTCGGCAGGTTGAAGATCGAGCCGCCGCCGCCCTGGCCATAGGCGTAGTCCTTGCCGGTGACCGTGCCGTAGGACTCGATGCCGTCGCGGCGGATGCTTTCCTTGGCGCGCTGCGCGGTGACGATCACGCCGAAGTTGTCGGCGGCGTTCTTCCAGCCGACCAGGACCGAGGCCTGCGGGTCGCCGGTGCCGATGCGGTCGTTGTACATGTAGCTGATCTGGCCGGAGACGGTGGTCTTCGCCAGGTCCAGCGGCTTGCGGGTGACGATGTTGACGGTGCCGCCGATCGAGCCTTCGTCGATGTGGGCTTCGGGCGACTTGTAGACGTCGACGCGGCCGACCAGCTGCGGCGCCAGCAGCGAGTAGTTGAAGGTGCGACCGGGCTGGTCGGAGATGTACCAGTCGGCCGAGGCGACGGTCTGGCCATTGAGCAGGGTGCGGTTCAATGCCGGGTCGGTGCCCAGGATCGAGACCTTCTCGCCCTGGCCGAAGGCCTTGTCGATGGTCACGCCGGGGATGATCGTGAGGGCCTCGGCCACGTTGGTGGCGGGGAACTTGCCCACGTCTTCGGCGGTGATCACGTCGATGATCGCATCGGCGTCGCGCTTGGCGTCCAGGGCCTGCTTGAGGCTGCCGCGGATGCCGACGACCACGACCTCGTCCAGTTCGGTGGCGTCCTGCGCTGCGGGGGCCGCGGCCGTGGTGGTTGCCTGCTGCGCCTGCGCCTGCACGGCGAAACCCAGGCAGGCCACGATGGTGGCGGAAAGGACTGACTTGCGGTGTTTCATGATGTCTCTCCCATCATTGTTCTTGAATTGCACCGGAGATCCGCCCCCGGCGACGTCTGCATCAGTGACACGACCCGGGACCACCGGGAAAACCGACCACGCTCTTGCGCACGGCCCTGCTGCGGGTCGTGCCGCCTACTTCTCCATGAGTCCGGAACCCAGGTACCAGCTGGCGGCGCCGACGACGCCCAGTTGCCCGTGTTCCACCAGTCTCACCGACACCCGCTCCAGCGCCTCGCGCATCGGTCCCTTGTTGAGGAAGCGGGCGACGAAATCGCTGCGGACCAGGAACTCGCGGATCTGCGGCAGGATTCCGCCGGCCAGGTAGACGCCGCGCACGCCGTACAGCAGCGCCATGTCGCCGACGGTGCTGCCGAGCAGGCCGCAGAACACGTCCAGCGCCTCGTGCGCGAGCGGGTCGTCGCCGGCCAGCGCCGCGGCGGTGACCTCGCCGGGATGCGCGTGCAAGGGCGCCGCGCCGCGCAGCGCGCACAGGGCGGTATAGAGGTTCATCAGGCCCGGGCCGGACAGCGCGCCGTGCTCCACCGACACATGGCTGCGCTGGCCCAGCATCTGCCGCAGCAGGGCCATCTCCAGTTCGGTGCCGACGGCCAGCGCGGCCTGGCCGGCCTCGGTGGCGAGCACCACCGGATGGGTGGGCGTGGGGATCCACACGGCCGCGCCCAGGCCGGTGCCGGGGCCCAGGACCAGGATCGGACCGGTCGCGATCTCCGCCGGCCCGGCCAGCTGCAGCACCTCGTTCGCATCCAGATGGGCGACGGCATGGGCAACCGCCTCGAAATCGTTGACCAGGTGCACCGCGTCCAGGCCCAGCTCGTCGCGGATCGCGGCCGGCGTCAGGCGCCAGGGCAGGTTGGCGGTGATCACGGTGCCGTCGGCGAGCGGGTAGCCGGCGCTGGCGATCACCGCTACGCGTGCAGGTGAAGTGCCGGCGATGAATTCGGCCAGGATGTCGGCCAGGCCCGCATAGTCGGCGCAGCGGAACTTGCTGTAGGCCAGTACCTGCAGCGGCGCGCCCGTCGTGGCGCCGGCCTGCACCAGACCGATGCGGACATGGGTGCCGCCGACGTCGGCAGCGATGAACGGCTGCGACGTGCGGCCCGGCAGTGGCGTTGCTTTGGCGGCGACTGACACGCGTACTCCCCGTGGCTGGTGTGCGCAGGCTCCCTCGGCCGGCGACACGGATTGGGCCGGAGTGTGGAAGCGGTTTGACAACGATGTCAACACACCTTCGCGAAAATCCGCCGGGCCCGGACGGATCGGATCGAAAACCGGCGCGGAGCCGGGTCACGATTCCCGATTGTGCGCATCCATGGGGATTATCCGAGGGAATATTGCCTATTCATGGTTTCCGGCGGGGAGCGTCGGATGTTGCGAAGCAGCAACCGGCACGGCCCGCCCGGTTGACAAGCAAGGCCCCAAGGCGGGATATAGCCTGACAACGTTGTTCCTGCCCCGGCGCGCCTGCATCCACGCCCACGGGCCACATCGTCCACCGCCGGGGAGGCCGTCCAGACCATGTCCGCAACCACCTGCACTACGCCGTGCGCGGCCACCGCGCCGGGCTACCGCCGGGCGGGCGCTGAGCGCGCATGATGGGCGGGGAATCCACGGGAAAGGCGACCGAAGGCATGCGCAGGCCGACCATCAAGGATGTCGCCGAACGGGCGAAGGTATCGCTCAAGACGGTGTCGCGGGTGATCAACAACGAGCCCTCGGTGATGCAGGCCACCCGCTCGCGGGTGCTGGCCGCGATCGCCGAACTGGACTACGAGCCGGACACCACCGCGCGCAACCTGCGCAGCGGTACCCCGTTCGTGATCGGCCTGGTCTACGACAATCCCAACCCGTACCACATCATCGGCGTGCAGAACGGGGTACTGGCCGCGTGCCGCGAAACCGGCTTCGGCCTGCAGATCCAGCCCTGCGATTCGACCTCGCCGCTGCTGGCCGAGGAACTGGCCGAGTTCGTGCAGCGCTCGCGCCTGGCCGGGCTGGTCCTGACCGCCCCGATGTCCGAGCGCGCCGACCTGGTCGCCGCGCTGGTCGCCCGCGGCATCCGTGTGGTCCGGATCATCGCCGCCACCGAGGATCCCGGGGACGGCCCCTGCGTCTACATCGACGATCGCGACGCCGCCTACGAGGTCACCGAGCACCTGGTCCAGCTCGGTCACCAGCGGATCGGGTTCCTGTGGGGCGGCGCCCAGCACCGTTCCTCGGGCGAACGCTACGCCGGCTACGAGGCGGCGCTGAAGGACTATGGCATCCCGCTGGACAAGCACCTGGTGGTGCCCGGCGACTACACCTTCGACGACGGCTTCCGCGGCGCGCGCCGGCTGCTGGCGCTGCGCGAGCCGCCGACCGCGATCTTCGGCAGCAACGACGAGATCGCCGCCGGGGTGCTGGCCGCGGCCAAGTCGGCCGGGATCAACGTGCCCTACGACCTGTCCATCGCCGGCTTCGAGGACAGCCCGTTCTCGCGCCAGTCCTGGCCGGCGCTGACCACCGCCAAGCAGGCCACCGAGGACATCGCCCGGCACGCGGCGCGGCTGCTGATCGGCGGCCTGCGCCAGGACGCCTACGACGAGCATCCGCTGGCGGTGACCAACCGCGGCTTCGTGCCCCAGCTGGTGGTGCGCGGCTCCACTGCGCCGGCGCCGTTGCAGGCGCGCCCGCGCCCCTCTCCCCCCGCCTCCGAAGCATGAACATGCCGCTCGCGCTGCCCGCCGAAACCGAGACCCTGATGCACCGCGAGGCCGCCGAGGCGGCGGACGTGATCGCCATCCAGTTCGCCCGCAACCGCGACATCGCCACCGCGCTGGGCGCGCGCCTGCGCGCCGCGCCGCCGGTGTTCGTGGCCACCTGCGCGCGCGGCAGTTCCGACCACGCCGCCACCTACGCCAAGTACCTGATCGAGACCGGGCTGGGCATCGTCACCACCTCGTTGTCGCCGTCGATCGGCTCGGTCTACGAGGTGCCGTTGCGGCTGCGGGGCGCGCTGTTCATCGCCATCTCCCAGTCCGGCAAGAGCCCGGACCTGCTGCGCAATGCCGAGGCGGCCAAGGCCGCCGGCGCCTGCGTGGTGGCGCTGGTCAACGTCGAGGATTCGCCGCTGGCGCAACTGGCGGACACGGTGATCCCGCTGTGCGCCGGGCCCGAGCGCAGCGTGGCGGCGACCAAGAGCTACCTGGCTTCCCTGGCGGCCATCGCCCAACTGGTCGCGCACTGGATGGACGACGCGGCGCTGCTGGATGCGCTCGAGGCGCTGCCGCAGGTGCTGCGCGAGGCGTGGAAGCAGGACTGGTCGTCGTTGACCGACGGCCTGGTCGATGCGCGCAACCTGTTCGTGCTCGGCCGCGGCCTGGGCCTGGGCGCGGCGCAGGAGGCGGCGCTGAAGTTCAAGGAGACCTGCGGCCTGCATGCCGAGGCCTACAGCTCGGCCGAGGTCAAGCATGGTCCGATGGCGCTGGTCGGCGCGGGCTTTCCGGTCCTGGCGTTCGCCCAGCCCGACGGGACCGGTGCCGGCGTGGTGGCGGTGGCCGAGGAGTTCGCCGGGCGCGGGGCCGGCGTGTGGGTGGCGGCGGGCGCCGCGCAGGCGCCCGCGCTCCAGGCCGGGATCCGCCTGCCGCTGGCGGCGGTCGCGCACCCGGCGCTGGCGCCGCTGGCCACGGTGCAGAGCTTCTATCGCGCGGTCAATGCGCTGGCGCTGCGCCGCGGCCACAATCCGGACCTTCCGCCGCACCTGAACAAGGTCACCGAAACGGTTTAACGTTCCTGCGTCGCCATCCCCGTGCGGGAATGGCCGGACCGATGACCACGGGGTCGATGCAATGGATTCCTTCGCGCTCACCAATGCCAACGTCCTGACCGACGGCGGTTTCCGTTCCGGCCTGGCGGTGCTGGTCGAGGGCGGAAGGATTGCCGCGCTGGCGCCGGAATCCGGGTTGCCGGCCGGCATCGTGCGCCGTGACCTCGGCGGTGGCCAGCTGCTGCCCGGATTCATCGACGTGCAGGTCAACGGCGGCGGCGGCGTGCTGTTCAACAATGCGCCGACCGTGGAGGCACTGCGCGCCATCGCCGCCGGGCACCGCAGGTTCGGCAGCACCGGCCTGTTGCCGACCCTGATCAGCGACGACGCCGATATCATGCGCGCAGCGGTTGCCGCGGTGCGCCAGGCCATCGCCGAGGGCGTGCCGGGGATACTGGGCATCCACCTGGAGGGCCCGTACATCGCGCCGGAACGCAAGGGCACGCATGACGCCGGCAAGTTCCGGGTGCCCGATGCGGCCGAGATCGAGATGGCCACCGCGCTGGACAATGGCGTCACCCTGATCACGCTGGCGCCCGAGCGGGTGCCGGCGGACACGATCCGGGCGATGGTCGCGCGCGGCGCGAAGGTCGCCGCCGGCCATACCGCCGCGAACTACGCACAGGCACGCGCCGGGCTCGATGCCGGCATTACCGGCTTCACCCACCTGTACAACGCGATGACGCCGCTGCAGGGCCGCGAACCGGGCGTGGTCGGCGCCGCGCTCGAGGATCCGCACAGCTGGTGCGGGGTGATCGTCGACGGCGTGCACGTGCATCCGGCCAGCCTGCGCGTGGCGCTGGCGGCCAAGCCGCGCGGCAAGATCCTGCTGGTCACCGACGCGATGCCGATGGTTGGTTCCGACGACCCGAGCTTCGACCTGTACGGCGAAACGATCGTGGCGAAGGACGGCGTGGTGCGCAATGCCGCCGGCGCGCTGGCCGGCTCGGCGCTGGACATGGCCAGCGCGGTGCGCAATACGGTCGGCCTGCTCGGGCTGCCGCTGGAGGAGGCCGCGCGCATGGCCTCGACCTATCCGGCACGGTTCCTCGGCATCGACGACCGCCGTGGCCGGATCGCGCCGGGCTGCGTCGCCGACCTGGTACTGCTCGACGGTGCGCTGCAGGTACGCGAGACCTGGATCGGCGGCGTGCCTTGGCAGGCATGAGCACCGCGTCCGCCGGGAATCCTGCCAAGGCGCCGCGCTTCGCCTCGGTCGATGCGCTGCGCGGACTGACCGTGGCGGCGATGCTGCTGGTCAACAACCCGGGCGACTGGGGCCACGTGTATGCGCCGCTGCTGCATGCGGAATGGCACGGGTGCACGCCGACCGACCTGGTGTTTCCGTTCTTCCTGTTCATCGTCGGCGTATCGGTGTCCCTGGGCGTGGTGCCGCGGCTGGAGGCTGGCGCCGACCGCGGCGAACTGATGCGTGCGGTCGCATGGCGCGCACTGCGCATCGTCGGCCTGGGCCTGCTGCTGCACCTGCTGGCCTGGTGGTGGCTGGACCGGCCGCATTTCCGCCCGTTCGGCGTGCTGCAGCGGATCGGCCTGTGCTTCCTGCTCGCCGGCATGGTGGCGTTGTGGCTGCGCCCGCGCGCGCAGTGGTGGTTGCTGGCCGCGCTGCTGCTGGGCTGGTGGGCACTGCTGGCGCTCGGCGGCAGCCTGGAACCCTGGGACAACATCGCCAGCCGGGTCGACAGCGCGGTGATGGGGCCGTGGCTGTACCAGCACGATCCGGTCAGCGGGCGCGGCCACGACCCGGAGGGCCTGCTCAGCACGCTCGGCGCGCTGGCGACCACCGTGCTCGGCCTGCGCGCCGGCGACTGGCTGCGCCGCGGCAAGCTGCGCGCGCTGTGGCTGGGCGGCGCGGCGTCGCTGCTGCTCGGCCTGCTGTGGGCGCAGATCCTGCCCTGGAACAAGCAACTGTGGACCTCGTCCTATGTGCTCTGGGCCGGCGGCTGGGCCCTGCTGGCGCTGGCCGCCGCGCACTTGCTGGTGGACCGGCGCGGCTGGCCGGCACTGGGCCGCAGCTTCGGGGTCAACGCGATCGCCGCCTATGCCGGTTCGGCGGTCATGGTGTACGCGCTGCTCGCGCTGGGCGGGTGGAAGTGGCTGTACCAGGCCGCCTTCGCCGGCTGGATGACGCCGCTGTTCGGCCCCTACCTGCCGTCGCTGGCGTTCGCCCTGGGGTATGTCGCATTCTGGTGGCTGGTGGTGCGCTGGATGGACAAGCGCGACTGGCATCTCCGGATCTGACCGCCGGCGGGCGGCCCGGTCCCGTCGTTCCGCAACCTGGGGAGCATCGACATGTCGATCCTGAGAGGCATCCTCGCGGTGGTGCTGGGGATGGTCGTGGGCAGCGTGGTGAACATGGCGCTGGTCATGGCCGGTGGTCACGTGATCGCCCCGCCCGCGGGCGCGGACCTGACCACGGCCGCAGGCCTGCAGGCGGCGATGCCGCTGCTGCAGCCGCGGCACTTCGTGTTCCCGTTCCTGGCCCATGCGCTGGGCACGTTGGCCGGCGCCTTCGTCGCCACCAAGGTCGCTTCGGGCGGCAAGCGGGTGGCGGCCCTGGTCGTCACCGCACTGTTCTTCGTCGGCGGGATCGCGGCCGCGCGCATGATCCCGGCGCCGGCCTGGTTCATCGTGGTGGACCTGGCCGCGGCTTACTTCCCGTTCGGCTGGCTGGGCTACGTGCTGGCGCGGCCGGGGCAGGCGGGCGCAGCCGCGGCCGGCTGACGGACCGCGGGACCGGGCGGGCGGTCAGGCCCGCAACGTGCGCGCCGCGCCGATGGCGGCGATGCGCGCACGGCGCAGCGCTTCGCCCACCTGGGGGCCGCTGAGCGCTTCGCCGGCGGCCAGGTCGCGCGCGTTGAGTGCCAGCGCGGCGGCATGCAGTCGGCACAGTTCCGGTCCCTGCGGATAATCGTCGTCCGCGTGGCCCAGGCGGCCGCGCTTGTCGGCCTCGCAGGCGATGGCGATGCGCGCGACGCGTTCGGGCCGGCGCAGGGCGTCGCAGCGCTCCAGCAGTTCCAGCACGGTGGCGTCGCGCAGTTCGGCCAGGCGATGCACGTTGAGGTGCTCGCGGCATACCGCCTCGGCGAGGCGGCGGTGCTCCAGCGGGACTTTCAGCCGTTCGCACAATGCCGCCAGCGGCTTGAGCCCGGCGTGCTCGTGGCCGATATGGCGGGGCAGCACGTCGGCCGGAGTGAGCGCCTTGCCCAGGTCGTGGACCAGCGCGGCGAAGCCGACCAGGTCGTCGCCGGGCGCCAGCCGCGCGGCCATGTCCGAAACGAGCTGCTGGTGGATGCCGGTGTCCACTTCGGGATGGAACTGCGCGCGTTGCGGCACGCCGTACAGCGCATCGACCTCGGGCAGGATCGCGGCCAGTGCGCCGCACGCGCGCAGGGTGGCGAGGAAGGCCGAAGGCTGCGACGAAGCCAGCGCCTTGCGCAGTTCCTGCCACACGCGCTCGGGTACGAGGCTGTCGAGTTCGCCGCTGGCCACCATCGCCCGCATCAGTGCCATCGTCTCCGGCGCGACGCTGAAGCCCAGCGGCGCGAAGCGGGCCATGAAGCGGCCCGCGCGCAGCACCCGCAGCGGATCCTCGGCGAAGGCCGGGCCGATGTGGCGCAGTACGCGCCGTTGCAGGTCGTCCACGCCGCCGCAGGGATCGACCAGGTCGCCGTGCGCGTCGCGGGCGATGGCGTTGACGGTGAAGTCGCGGCGCTGCAGGTCCTGCTCCAGGGTCACCGAGGGATCGGCATCGACCACGAAGCCGCGGTGGCCGCGGCCGCTCTTGCGCTCGGTGCGCGCCAGCGCGTGTTCCTCGCCGGTGCGCGGATGCAGGAATACCGGGAAGTCGCGGCCCACCGCCTTGAACCCGGCCGCGAGCATCGCCTGCGGGGTGGTGCCGACCACGACCCAGTCGCGGTCGCCGGGCGGCAGACCGAGCAGTTCGTCGCGGACCGCGCCGCCGACCAGGTACGTCGTCTCCATGCGCGGCATCGTACCGCGGCGCATGGGACGGTTCGTCAGCCGGCTGGCGGCGCGGGGCAGGCGAACGCCTTGCGCTCGCCCTCGGTGCGCCCCAGCAGGCGTTCGCTGACCGGCAGCGCGTCGCCGTTGAGGCGCCAGTCGTAGATCGCGCTGAAGGCCAGCACCCGGGCGACGTAGTCGCGGGTTTCCTTGTAGCTGATCGTCTCGATCCACAGGTCCGGATCGTGGGCAGGGCGCTGCGAGAGCCAGCGCGCGGCCGGCGTCGGCCCGGCGTTGTAGGCGGCGATGGCCTGGTAGGCCTGGCCGTACTTGTCCTCCATCTCGCGCAGGTAGGCGCTGCCCAGGGCGATGTTGGTGGAAGAGTCGTACAGGCTCTCGGCGCCGGCGTAGGGCAGGCCGGTGCGCTTGGCCACCGCCGCGGCGGTGGCCGGCAGCAACTGCATCAGGCCGCGGGCATTGGCGGACGAGCGCGCGTTGGGGTTGAACACGCTCTCGGCGCGGATCTCGGCGGCGATCCAGGCCGGGTCCAGGCCGTGGCGCTTGGCGGCCGCGCGGATGTCGGCGTCGTGGTGCAGCGGGAAGCGGGTTGCGTACATGCGCTGCTCGTCGGCGACCTTGCCCAGCGAGAACACCGCGCGGTCGAACCAGCCCTGCTCCTGGGCCAGCGCCACCGCGGTGCGGCGACGGGCATCGTCGAAGCGGGTCAGTGCATCGTTCCATTCGCGCACGGCCCAGCCGGGCTGGTCGATGCGCTGCAGCGCCAGCGCGCGCTGCAGCGCCGGATCGCGCGCCACCTCCTTGCGCAGCGCCGGCGGGTCGGACGGTTGCCACGGGCATAGCGCATAGGGCAGGCGCAGGCGGTCGGCGGCGAGGAAGCCGTGGAAGGTCGACGAGGCGGCGGCGGCACGGAACAGCGCCTGCGCTTCGGCCGGCTTGCCGGTCTTCTCCAGCATGCGCCCTTCGAACCAGCGCCAGCGCGGATCCTCGCGCTGGGCCGCGGGCATCCTGCGGATCGCCTCCAGGGCCGCCTGCCAGTCGCTGCGCGCCATCGCCTCGCGCGCGCGCCACTCGTGCAGGCGCTCGTCGTAGGCCGCGGCCGGCACCGCGGCCAGCCGGCGTGCCGAATCGGGCAGGTACGAGGCCACGGTCCACAGGGCGACCTGGTACAGCACCTGGTTGCGCCCGGCCGCGTCCATCCCCAGCAGCGGGGCCAGTTGTGCGAGTTGGCGTTCGGCCGCATCCGGATCGCTCTTGGCCAGTCGCGCCAGGCCGGTGGCGGCGACCCGGCGGCTGCGTGCGTCGCGCGGCCATTGTCCGGCGCGTGCGTGCGGGGCCTGGACGAAGGCGGCGTAGTCCTGGGCCAGGGCCGATGCGTCGGCGGGCAGGCCGCGGGCGGCACTGCGCATTACGCCCGGATCGCCTTCGGCCACGGCCAGGTCGAAGCGTTCCCAGCGCAGTGCGTCATCCAGGCCGCCGCGCGCGGCCAGGGTGGCGAAGGTCGCATCGCAGGCGTCGGGTTGCGACTTGCCGCTGCGCCACAACGTCTGGGCTTCGGCGTTCCAGTCGGCGCCGGCCTGGCCCAGGGCCTGCTGCGCATTGAGCCGGGCGCAGCGCAGGGCCGGGTTGTCGCTCGGCTTCCAGTCCGCGAGGAAGTCGCTCCAGCGTTCGCGCCGGGCCAGCGAGGCCAGCCATAGCGGGCGCAATGCGGCCGCGGCAGGCTGGCCATCGTGGCGCTGCAGGAAGTCGCGCACCTGCGCCGGATCGGCGGTGTCCAGATCGCGGGCCAGGCGTGCGTGTTCCAGCCAGGGCCAGCGCGGGTCGCTGCGCAGCGCCTCGGCCTGGCCCGGCGCCAGCCGTCCGGCTTTGGCCGCCGCGATCGCCTCCTGCATGGCGACGTCGTTGGCGCGGCCGGCATCCGGGGCCCGCGCTGCTGCCAAGGCGGGCAGGAGGGCCAGCAGCAAGGCGGACAGGAGCGGGGCCGGAACACGCCGGTACAGTGCAGGGATGGTGGACGGACGCGACATGCGGTCGAATATACCCAACGTGCCTGAACGGCCGTGGGGGCTGTGCAGCGCACCCGCCGCGACCGCGTGCACCGTGCCGGAGCCATGCCCGTGTCGCCACTGATGTTCCTGTGGTTTCCCCTGCTCGGCATCGCCGCAGGCATCCTCGCCGGCCTGCTCGGCGTGGGCGGCGGGCTGGTCCTGGTCGCAGCGCTGGCCTGGTTGCTGCCGTGGTTCGGGGTGCCGCCGGAGGCGGCGATGCATGCGGCGCTGGCCAGTTCGCTGGCCAGCATCGTGCTGACCGCAGCGTCGTCGGCGCGCGCGCACGCCCGACGCGGCAGCGTGCTGTGGCCAACGGTGGCATGGATGGTGCCCGGGCTGCTGCTGGGTGCATGGCTGGGCAGTGGCGTGGCGGTGCGGCTGGATGCGCAGACCCTGCGCTGGATCGTGGCCGGGTATTGCCTGCTGGCGGCCTGGCAGATCGGCTGCGGCCGCACCCGCGCGCCGGCCGACGGCAGCGAGGTGCCGGCGCCGCGCGGCTGGCCGATGAGCGTGGCCGGCGGCGGCATCGGCGCGCTGTCGTCGCTGGTCGGGATCGGCGGCGGCAGCATGACCGTGCCGCTGCTGGTCTGGCGCGGGGTCAGGCCGGTGCGCGCGGTGGGCACCTCCAGCGCCTGTGGGGTGGCGATCGGCCTGTCCAGCGCGGCCGGCTATGCGCTGCACGCGCCGGCCGGCGCATTGCCGGCGCACGCCATCGGCTACGTCTACCTGCCGGCGGCGATCGGCGTCGCGGTGGCTTCGGTGCTGGCCGCGCCCTGGGGCACGCGGCTGGCGCACCGGCTCAGCGGCGATGCGTTGCGCAAGGTGTTCGCGTGCTTCCTGCTGCTGGTGGCGGTGAGCGTGCCATGGTCGGGGTGAGCGCGCTGCACCTGCAGCGAGCGCGTTGCCGCGCCGGGACGCTCAACCGCCGCAGCTCTCGCTGACGATCTTCGCCAGGCGCTCGTACTCGACGCGGCGCCGCTCGGCGTTGTCGGGATGGGCAAAGCGCCAACGCGACTCGGCCTCGCGCGCGTACCGGCGCCAGGCCTCGCAGGCGCCGCCGTCGGCGACCCGCGCACAGCGGTCGCGCACCACTTCGCAGGCCATCCCGGCGCCGGTCCCCGGGTTGCCGTCCAGGCCTACCGTGCGCAGCGGCAGGCAGCGCGGCGGGACGTCCTGATCTTCGGACAAGTAGCTGTCGCCGTCGTAGGTAGTGCACTGGAACAGCGGTGGCGGCGGCAACCGCGCCGGATCGGGTCCGGCCTCCCGTTCCGGAGGCCTGTTCCGCGGCAGGTTGGCACTGTCGAGGATGCGTGGTTCCGGGCCGACGCTGGTGCTGACGAAGCTCCGGTCGGATCCGGGTTGCGATGGCTGCGCCGGCGAGACGCCCGGCAAATCGATGCTGCCGAGAGTGCGGGGGCCGGTGCCGGTGGTGACGAAGCCGCCATCGGACGAGCGCCCCTGGCTTTGCAGCGAGGGCAGCGGCGCGGGTGCCTCGGATCGCGCGGGTGCAGAGATCGGGCCGGGCGCTGCCGCGCTGTCGGACGCGGCTGCAGGTGCGGTGGCGATGCCTTGCAGTTGCTGCTCGCGTTGGGTGGTGCCGGCCGGGCAGGGCCGGTTCTGCACGGTGAGGTTGCCGGCTGAATCGGTGCAGCGGTAGATCGTCACCGGCTGCGCGGGCGCGGGCCATGCGAGCCAGGCCAGCAGGCAGGCGGAAAGGAGCGGTGGGACGGACAGGCGCCGCATCGGATCAGGAGGCGGGGCAGTCGTTGGCCATGCGCGCATCGATCCGTGCCTGCTCGCGGTCGAGTTCGGCGCGGCCGCTGGGCATGGCGGCATGGTAGATGCGCAGGATTTCGAAGCGGCGGTCGGACAGATGCCGGCAGACCTCCTGTTGCGGCAGGCGCACACAGGCATCGCGGACCCAGGTACCGCCAGGAACCGCCACTGCCGACGGCCGTGGCGGCGGCGGTGCGGGCGGGGGCGGTGCGCCGCCCGGCGGCCGGAGCGGCGGCGGGGCCAGCGGTCGCGCCAGCGGCGGCCGCGGCCAAATGCCGACCGCACGGCCCCAGGTCCACATCGGCACCCAGCGCGCATTGCCTTCACTCGAATCGCTGGTGTAGATCGTGCCGTCCGGCGCGGTGCATTCGTACATCGGCTGCGGCGGCGACACGGTGACGATACGGACCTCGTGCGGCGGACCCGCGGCCGGCGGTGGGGTTGGCGCGATTGGCGCCGGGCGCGGCGGCGGATCCTGCGGGCGTTGCATCTGCACGGCTTCCTGGCGCTCGCCGTCGCGGCACGGCGAGTCGCGCAGCGCGACCAGGTGGCCGCGCTCGTCCGTGCAGCGGTAGATGGTGACGCCACCGGGCGCCTGGCCTGGCGTATCGACCACGGCCGCGGCGACCGGGCCGATCACCACGCCCAGCAGCACCGATGGCGCGACGCTGCGCAGGTTCATCCCGGGATCCTGCCGGCATGGATGAAGGCGGTCGATGCCTGCGATGGCGGCTTCCTCGACATGGCAGTCTCCGGGGCGACGGACCCCATGCTAGCGTGTCCGGGACGGGCCCAAGGCGCGGTTCAGTCGCGCAGCACGCTGCCGTTCAGTGCGACCCGGATCGGGGTCGGGCGAGCGAGGCCGCCGGTCTCGCCGGCGACCACGGCATCGACCGCGTCGAGCAGCGCCGGATCCAGTTCGGCGCGCGAATGCGCCGGCGGCTGCCCGCCGGGGTTGGCACTGGTGGACACCAGCGGCCCGCCGAAGGCCTGGCACAACGCGACCACCACCGGATGGGCGCTGACCCGCACCGCGATGCCGTCGCCGCCACCGGTGATCCAGGCCGGCGCGTCCGCGGCGGCGGGCATCACCCAGGTGTTCGGACCGGGCCAGGTATCGAGCACCGCGGCCAGGCGCGCCGCCGGCAAGGCCGCCAGGTCCAGCCAGCGCCGCAGCGGGTCCAGGTGCGCGGCGACCAGGATCAGGCCTTTCCCGACCGGGCGCTGCTTGAGCCGCAGCAGGCGCAGGACCGCGATCTCGTCGCCGGGATCGCAACCCAGCCCCCACACCGCCTCGGTCGGGTAGGCGAGCAGGCCGCCCTGGCGGAGCAGGGCGGCGGCTTCTTCGATGTCGATGGTGCGGGCCATGGCCGCCGATGTTAGCGGCGGCCGCGCCTGCGCGCGATGCAGGCCCGGGATGGCGCGGCGTCAGAACGGCGGCGCGTCATCCGCCGCGCCGCGCGCGGCCTTCTTCGCCGGTGCCTGCTTCGCCGCGGTTTTCTTCACGGCCTTCTTCGTCGCGGCCTTCTTCGCGGGCGCTTTCTTGGCCGGCGCCTTTTTCGCCGCCGCGGTCTTCGCGGGTGCGGCAGTTTTCCTCGCGGCCTTCTTGGCCACGGCTTTCTTCGCGACAGCCTTCTTCGCGCCGAAGCCACGCCGCGCCGGCTTCCCGGTTTCGGCCATCAACTGCTGCACCTCCTCCAGGGTCAGCGAGGCCGGCTCGCGGTCCTTGGGGATCTTGCCGTTGAGCTTGCCATCGCTGAGGTACGGACCGAAGCGGCCGTTGAGCACCTGGATGTCGCTGCCCGGGAATTCCTTGATGATCCGGTTGCGCGCGATCTCCTCCTTCTCCTCGATCAGGAACACCGCGCGCGCCAGGTCGATCTTGTACGGATCGTCCTCCTTCTTCAGCGAGGCATAGGTGCTGCCGCGCCGGGCGAACGGGCCGAAGCGGCCGATCCCCACGCTCACGGTCTCGCCGTTGCTCTCGCCGAGCACGCGCGGCATGTCGAACAGCTTCAGCGCATCGTCCAGGGTGATGGAGTAGATGCTCTGGCCCGGCTGCAGCGAGGCGAACTTCGGCTTTTCCTCGTCCTCCACGGTACCGACCTGGACCATCGGCCCGAAGCGGCCGATCCGCGCGCTGACGTCCTTGCCGCTCTTGGGGTCGACGCCCAGCGAACGCGAACTGCCGGCGTCGGTGCGGTCCAGCGACTGCTTCTTGTCCTCGACCAGCTCCTTGAACGGGCCCCAGAACTTCTCCATCAGCGGCACCCACTCCTCCTCGCCGCGGGAGACCGCGTCCAGCTCGTCCTCGAGCCGGGCGGTGAAGTCGTAGTCCACGTACTGGGCGAAGTGGCCGGAGAGGAACTTGCTGACCGCGCGGCCCACGTCGGTGGGCTTGAACGCGCGCCCTTCCATCTCCGCGTACTTGCGGAACAGCAGGGTCTGGATGATCGAGGCGTAGGTCGAGGGACGGCCGATGCCGTATTCCTCCAGCGCCTTGACCAGGGCCGCTTCGGTGAAGCGCGGCGGTGGCTGGGTGAAGTGCTGGTCGGCGTGGATGCGTTCCAGCGGCACCCGCTCGCCGGGCTTGAGCAGGGGCAGCTTGCGGCCCTCGTCCTCGTCCTCGGCGGCCTTGCCGTCCTTGCCTTCCTCGTACACGGCCAGGAAGCCGGGGAACACCACCGTGGTGCCGCTGGCGCGGAACGCGTGTTCGGCGCCGGCGGCCAGGTCCACCGAGACGGTGTTGAGCGTGGCCGGCACCATCTGGCAGGCCACCGCGCGCTTCCACACCAGTTCGTACAGCTTGCGTTCGTCGTCGGTGAGGTGGCGCGAAACCTGCGCGGGCGTGCGCAGCGCCGAGGTCGGGCGGATCGCCTCATGCGCTTCCTGCGCGTTCTTGGACTTGGTCTGGTAGAAGTTGGGCTTGTCCGGCAGCGAATCGGTGCCGTAGTCGCGCGCGATCACGTCGCGGATCTCGGCCAGCGCCTCCTGCGACAGGTTCACCGAGTCGGTACGCATGTAGCTGATCAAGCCGACCGTGCCCTCGTCTCCGAGGGTCACGCCCTCGTACAGCTTCTGCGCCACCTGCATGGTCTTGCGGGTGGTGAAGCCGAGCTTGCGCGAGGCCTCCTGCTGCAGGGTCGAGGTGGTGAACGGCGGCGCCGGACGGCGCTTGCGCTCCTTGCTGGCCACGTCGGTGACGTGCAGCGAGCCGGCGGCGGCCTGCTGGATGCGCAGGCGCGCGTCCTCGGCGGTGTCGCCGTCGGTGATGGTGAACTGCTCGAACTTCCTGCCGTCCAGCTTCACGAGTTTCGCGGTGAACGGCTGCGAGGCGTGCGCCAGTTCGGCGGCGATGGTCCAGTACTCGCGCGCCCTGAACGCCTCGATCTCCTCCTCGCGCTCGACGATCATGCGCAACGCCGGCGACTGCACGCGCCCGGCCGACAGGCCCGGCTGGACCTTGCGCCACAGCACTGGCGAGAGGTTGAAGCCGACCAGGTAGTCGAGCGCTCTGCGGGCTTGCTGCGCGTCGACGAGTTCGACGGCGATGTGGCGCGGATGGCCCATCGCCTCGCGGATCGCGCGCGGGGTGATCTCGGTGAACACCACCCGGTGCAGCGGCTTGTCCCCGAGCAGGCCGCGGTGCTTGAGGATCTCGGCGATGTGCCAGCTGATCGCCTCGCCCTCGCGGTCCGGGTCGGTCGCCAGCCAGATGTCGTCGGCGGTCTTGGCCGCGCGGGCGATCGCCTCGACGTGCCGCTCGTTCTTCTCGATCGTTTCGTAGCGCATGGCGAAGCCGCGCTCCGGATCGACCGCGCCCTCCTTCGGCACCAGGTCGCGGACGTGGCCGTAGGAGGCCAGGACGGTGAAGTCCTTGCCGAGGTATTTGTTGATCGTCTTGGCCTTGGCGGGCGACTCGACGATGAGCAGGTGCTTGGGCATGGCGGGCGGTTTCGGGGGAGCGGCGGTCCTTCCGGGACCGGGTGCGGGCGGCGGGCGCGGGGTCAGGCGCGCCTCCGCCAGAGAAGCCGACGCCCGGGAGGGAGCCCCCCGGGCGCGGTCGCTGTCCTTTTTATACGTGAATCACGCCGCGGGCGGCCGTGTCAAGCCGGCCGCCCGGTCCGGGTCCGGGAACGGTCAGAAACCCATCGACGCGATCATGCCGGCCAGGGCCAGGCCCAGCACCAGCAGGGCCAGCATGAACAGCCCGAACAGTACCAGCACCACCACGGTCACCGTGCCCAGCCCTTGCTGCTGCCACTCGGGGTGGTCGGTGAAGGCCCACTTGTCCACCACCAGGGTGTCGCAGAGCATGTCGTGCGGCGCCTGCTTGCGCTCGGTGAAGGCCACCATCAGGCCGGAGATCAGGATCCCGATGCCGCAGGTGAGGACGACGAACAGCAGGTAGGCCAGGTAGCGCAGGAACGCGCGCCCGAAGCCGACCGGGTCGCCGTTGCCGCGCACCACCTTGGCCCCCACCGCCATCTTGCCCAGGCTGGCCTGGGTGCCGGACGAGTGCATCCAGGCGAAGTACAGCGCCGGCACGCCGAAGCTGATCGCGTAGTTCAGCAGCAGGAAGCCGGCGCCCATGCCGGCACCGGCGAGCTCGGATTCGACCAGCGACGACATGCTCATGCCGAAAGCCAGCATCACCGGGATCAGCAGCGCGTAGCTGAGGAGGCCGGTGACCACGCCGTCGACGCAGGAGGCGGCGAAACGGCGCCAGAGGCCGGCTTGGACCACGGCGCCGCCGTGGACCGGCGCAGCCACCGCGCCGGTCGCGGCTTCCGGGGCGGAGTACGGGCTGTAGCCGCCGTCCGCAGGGGGCGCGGCCGGCACGGCGTGGAACCCGTCCGGGGCTGGCGCAGGATCCGCGGCAATGGCCGCGGGGGCCACCGGCTCGACCCGGAAGTCCAGGGTGGCCGGCGCTTCATCCAGGCCCAGCTCCGCGCGCAGCGAACCGAGCGGTTGCCAGGAGTCCAGGCCCTCGCGCCAGACCAGGGTGGCCGCGTCGATCTCGCCGGCGCGGAAACGCCGGCCGATCTCCTCGGCCGGTTGCGGGCCGATCTGCCGGCGCTGGCGGTCTGCGTAGTACCACTCGGTCATGCCTTGCTTCCTTCGTTCGTCGGTTGTTTCGCCGCTGCCATGCCCGGCCGCGTCAGCCGCGGCAGGAATGCGGGAGATAGCGGTCTTCCACCGAGGAGGAGCACATCCAGGTGTCCACCGCGGGGTTGTATTCCAGCCACAGGGTATTGCCGTCGAGCTGCTCGTGGCCGGGTGCGCGGATCGTCGCCGCCATCCCGCACAGCGTGCTGGACTCGAATTGGCCGAACTCGATCGACGCCAGGTGGGCGCCGGCATGACTGGTGGCGCGGCCGAAGGCCTCGTCGTCGTTGGTCGGGCAACGGCCGTGCGCTTCCAGGAAGGCGACCACGTCCGCCTGGTGCGCCTGCGCCTCGGCGATCGCGGCGCTGGCCTGCGCGCGCAGGGTGTAGTCCTGGTAGGTCGGGAGCGCGATCGCGGCCAGGATGCCGAGCACGGCCACGACGAACACGCCGGCCGCCGCGACCAGCGCGGCGATCGCGCAGCCGGACAGGTTGCGCGGCGGCGGTTGGGTGGCGGCGGCGGGCGTGGTTGCGGGCAGCGGCGGCGGCAGGGCCGGCAGCCCCAGTTCGATGGCGAAGTCCTGCAACGGGCGCCATTGCGCCTGGCCTTCGCGCCAGACCAGGGTGCGCGCGCCGATCGTGCCGGCCGCGACGAGTGCCTGCAGTTCGGCGGACGGCAGCGGCCCGTGCCGGCGCCCGTCGGCGGTGGCGTAATACCACTCGGTCATGAGGGTCCCCGTGAAGCCTGGGTGCAACTTAACCCATGCCCCGGATGTGCGGAAGCCGGCTTGCGCCGGCTTCCGGGACACGGGTCCGAGGCGCGGTGGCGGGTCAGTGCACCGGCTCCGGTTCCTCGCCGAACATCTGCGTCTCCATCCATGCATAGGCGGCCTCGGCGCCGGGCTGGTTGAACAGCACCATCAGCACCACCCACTTGAGGTCGTCCAGGTCCAGCTCGTCCTGGTCGAGGGCCATGGCCCGGTCGAGCACCAGTTCGCGCTGGTCGGCATCGAGCACGCCATGCTGCTCCAGGAACAGCAGGAAGCCGCGGCACTCCACGTCCAGCCGATCCAGCTCGGGGCCGTGGTAGACCCGCACCGGGCCGTCAACCCGCGTCGGGCCGCCCGCCGGGCGCTGCTGAGCCAGGCCGTCGAGCCAGTCGAAGGCCTTGTTGATCTCGCTGGGGCTGAAGCCGGCCTCGATCAGGCCCTGCTGCAACGGGTCGCGGTCGTGGAGGCAGTCCGCATCGTCGCCGATGTAGTGTTCGAACAGGTAGAGCAGGACGTCCAGAATGCTTTCTTTCATTGCCCTCGGCCTGCGCCCGGTGGGGGCGCCGTGGGGTTGTGGACCACCGGCGTCGTGGGACGTCGCTCAGTCGCCCTGCCGCGCGACCGTGCCGCCGCCGGTGGAGTTGCGGGCGTAGCGGCCATGTTCGACCACGACCCGCCCGTCCAGTTCCATGCCCAGCAGCATGGAGGACAGGGCAGCGGTCGTCAATCCGGTGCGTTCAGCCAGCACATCCATAGGGGTGGGGTCGTGGCCCAGCGCTTTCCACAAGCTGTCGTGGTCGGGATCCAGGCGGCGGGGTGCCGGACCGGCGCCCGTCCGGGTCCTTCCGGGGGCGTTCGCCGAGGCTGCGGGCGGGTCCAAGGCCAGCGCCAGGCGCGCGGCCAGCGGTGCGATCCCCGCCAGCACCTCCTCCGGCGTCTCCACCAGCTGGGCGCCGTCGCGGATCAGGCGGTGGCAGCCGCGCGCCTGCGGCAGGTGGATCGAACCCGGGATGGCGAATACCTCGCGCCCGGCCTCCGCGGCCAGGCGGGCGGTGATCAGGGCGCCGGAGCGCAGCGCCGCCTCGACCACCAGAGTGCCCAGCGCCAGTCCGGCGATGATCCGGTTGCGGGCCGGGAAGTGCCAGGCCCTGCCCGGGGTGCCCGGGGGGTGTTCGCTGACCACCGCGCCCTGCGCGGCGATGCGGTCGCGCAGGGCCGCATGCCGCGGCGGATAGGCCAGGTCCGGGCCGGTGCCGAGCACGGCGACGGTGAGCCCGCCGGGCATGGCCAGCGCGGCCTGGTGCGCGGCCGCGTCGACCCCGGCGGCCATGCCGCTGGCCACCGCCACCCCGGCCCGGCACAGCGCCGCGGCGAACCGGCGCGCGTTGTCGCAACCGCCGGCGCTGGCGCCGCGGCTGCCGACCACCGCCACCGCCGGGCGCCACAGCAGGTCCGGGTCGCCATCGACGAACAGCGCCAGCGGCGGGTCCGGCGCCTGCCGCAGCAGCGGAGGGTAGCGGGGATCGTCGCGGCCGATCAGGTGGCGGCCGGGGCGCGCCAGCCACGCCAGTGCGTGGTCCATCGCCGGTAACGCCGGGTCGGCGGATCGGGCCAGTCCGGCCCGGTCCGGATCGCCCTCGCCCTCGTCCGCCGGCGGCCCGGCGCCGCGGCCGTCCCCAACGACGCCGGCGAGGACGCGCCGGGTCGCACCCTTGCGCGCGGCCAGCACCCGCCGCAGCAGCGGCACCGGATCGGAAGGGGCGGCAGGCTCGGGCATCCTCCGATGCTGCCCCGGCGCCGGACGCGGCGCCCTCGGGCCGCGACGCGCGGAGGCGTAGGAATTCTTCCGCCCGGCGCCCGTCGACTGACTTCCCGCTGACCCGCGGGCCTCGCAAGCGCGCCGGGGGCGCGCAAAAGGCGGACGATGCGGGGTGCGAGCCGGCCTGCGCCGTCCACGGAGATGTCCGATGTCCATGTCCCCGCTCCGAGTAATGGTTCCGGCCGCGTTGCTGGCCCTGGCCGCTTGCGCCGCCAGCGACGCCACCCCTCCGCCCGCGACCGCGGCCGTGAACACCGAGAGCATCGTGCTGGGCATGGGCTGCTTCTGGGGCGCCGAGAAGCGCATGGGCGAACTGCCCGGCGTGGTCGACGTCGAGGCCGGCTACGCCGGCGGCGACGCCCCCGAGGTGGGTTACCGGGACCTGCACGACCAGGAGCTGCGCCTGCGCGCCGGCCGCAGCGCCGCGCGCAACCACGCCGAAGTGGTCAAGGTCAGCTTCGACCCGCGCCAGACCACGCTGGAGCAGGTGCTGGCCGGCTTCTGGGAGAACCATGATCCGACCCAGGGCGACCGCCAGGGCAACGATGTCGGCAGCAACTACCGCAGCGCGATCTACTACGCCGATGAGTTCCAGCACCAGCTGGCGCTGCAGACCCGCGACGCCTACCAGCAGGCGCTGGAGCAAGCCGGCCATGGCGCGATCACCACCGAGATCGCGCCGCTGCGGCACTACAACCGCGCCGAGAAGTACCACCAGGACTACCTGGCGAAGAACCCCGACGGCTACTGCGGCCTCGGCGGCACCGGCGTGCGCTATCCGGCCGCCGCGATTGCCGCGGCCGGCGACGCCAGCGCGATGCCGGCCGCGATCGCGGCGCACGCGCCGCTCGACGCGGGCACGCTGTCGGCGCAGCGGCAGCTGGTCGTGTTCGAGGCCGAGGAATGCCCGTACTGCGCCAGGTTCCAGGCCGAGGTGCTGTCGAAGTGGAACAGCCCGGTGCCGGTCGCGACCACGCTCAGCGCCCTGCCGCCGGACGGCTGGACCCTGCAGAAGGCACTGTTCGCCACGCCGACGATCGTGCTGTTCGAGAACGGCGCGGAGGTGTCGCGCTACACCGGCTACAACGGCGACCAGGCGCGCTTCTGGGCATGGCTGGGCCAGCGCCTGCTGACCCCGGAGCAGCGCCGGATCGCGTTCGAGCAGGGCACCGAGCGCCCGTTCACCGGTTCCAACCTCGACGAACAGCGCGCCGGCACCTATGTCGACCCGGTCAGCGGCGCGGCGCTGTTCCGCTCCGACAGCAAGTTCCACAGCGGCACCGGCTGGCCGAGTTTCTTCACCCCGCTGCCCGGCGCGGTGGTCGAGCGCCAGGACCGTTCGCACGGCATGGTCCGCACCGAGGTGGTCAGCGCCAGTTCCGGCATCCACCTGGGCCACGTGTTCGACGACGGGCCGCCGCCGACCGGCAAGCGCTACTGCATCAACGGCGAAGTGCTGGTGTTCGTGCCCGACGAGCCGGGCGCGGACTGGCGGGTGCGGGTGAGCGCGCCGGAGTAGCCGGCGGGCTGCGCCGCCGGTCCTACGGCTGGTCCGGATGCAGGGCCTGGTAGCCGACCCGGACCGGCTTCACTCCGTCCATCACCAGCGCGTAGCTGACCCGGTCGAAGGTGCGGAACACCATCGCGTGGGCGGTGTACTCGTCCGGCAGGCCGACGGTGTCGCCGGACGCGGTGAAACGGTCGTCCATGCGCGAGGTGTTGCGGCCGGTGACCTTGTTGTTCACGTGGCGGCCCTGCCGCCACAGCGAGAACACGGTGCCGTTGTCCACGCCGTCCAGGCGGCCGGCGGACAGGGCGACGACGTCGCGCGGACCGGCCGCGCTGAACGAGTCGGCCACCGCCAGCACCCGCACGTCGGCCGGCTGCGAGCGCGGCGCGTGCGGGAAGAACTGCAGGTCGTAGGGCTTGGCCTCCACCGGGACCACGCGGTCGCCGGCGCGCACTTCGTGGCCGCTGTCCTCCAACTGCAGGGTGGCGACCTCCACGTCGCCGGAGGGCGTGCGGGTGATGGTGCCGACGTTGACCTGGGCCAGTTCGAAGCCGAGGAACTCGTTGCGGCCGGTCGGCGGCACGTATTCGCGCCACAGGTTGCCGTCCAGGGCCATGGTCCGGCCGTTGGACTCGAGGTTGCGGAACGGGCGCGGCTGGGCGAAGCGCACGGTCGGGCGCAGCACCGCGTAGCGCTGGCCGACCTGGGCGCCGGCCAGGTTCCTCACGTAGGCGGCCTGGCCGGCGCTGCCGCGCAGGCGGTTGTCCTCGAAGCCGACCACGTAGGGCAGGTGTTCGAAGGTGTCGGCCACGCGCAGGTTCTTCAGGAACGGTTCGATCTCGGCCAGCGGGACCGCACCGATCGGCGCCTCCTCGCGCGGGCCCGGCTGCACCGCGACGCGGTCCAGGTAGGCCAGGCTGAGCACGTCGCCGGGGAAGATCAGGTGCGGGTTCTGCACCTGCGGGTTGGCCTGCCAGATCTCGGGCCACAGCCAGGGCTTGCCCAGGAAGCGCCCGGCGATATCCCACAGGGTATCGCCGCGGACGACCACGTAGGTCTCGGGATGGCTGCCGCGCGTTTCGACGGCGGCGGCATAGGTGGCGACGGTGAGCATCGCGACGGCGACGACCATCCGGAGGCGAGTGAACATGATTGCGATCCGCCTGATTCCCCAACAGGTCCGCCGACTATAGTCCAGAATCCGGGCCGTGGCGCAAGCTTCCGCGCTAGAATTGCGACGGCCGGCCGGTTTGCCCCGGCTTCCCGTTCCGGAGTACCCCCATGGCCCTGCTCACCATCCTCGAGTTCCCCGACACGCGCCTGCGCACCGTGGCCGCGCCGGTCGATCCCGCGCAGCTGGCCACTCCGGGGTTCCAGCGCCTGATCGACGACATGTTCGAGACCATGTATGCCGCCCCCGGGATCGGCCTGGCGGCGACCCAGGTCGACGCCCACCACCGGTTCATGGTCATCGACGTGAGCGAGGCCAAGGACCAGCCGATGGTGTTCGTGAACCCGCAGATCCTGGCCCGCGAGGGCGAGCAGGTCTACCAGGAGGGCTGCCTGTCGGTCCCGGGCATCTTCGCCGACGTGACCCGCGCCGACGCCATCGTCGTGCGCTACCTGGACCGCGACGGCGGCGAGCGGGAACTCGCCACCGACGGCCTGCTGGCGGTGTGCGTCCAGCACGAGATGGACCACCTGGAAGGCAAGCTGTTCGTCGACTACCTCTCCCCGCTCAAGCGCGAAATGGTGCGCAAGAAGCTGGCCAAGCAGCGCCGCCAGGCCGCCTGAGCCGCCGCGGTGCGGTGGTCCCGCGCCACGCACCGCTCCCCGTACGAATCCCGCCGGCCCGCGCGCCGGCCCACGGCCGCGATGCCGTTCCGGCGCGGCCCATGGAGCTCCTGACCCGATGAGGATCGTTTTCGCCGGCACCCCGGACTTCGCTGTTCCCGCATTGCGGGTGGCCGCGCAGCATGGCGAGGTGGTGGCCGTCTACACCCAGCCGGACCGCCCGGCCGGGCGCGGCCGCGGCCTGGCCATGTCGCCGGTGAAGCAGGAGGCGGTCGCCCGCGGCATTCCGGTGTTGCAGCCGGAGACGCTGCGCACGCCGGAGGCGCAGGCGCAGTTGCGCGCGCTGCAGCCGGAGTTGATGGTGGTGGTGGCCTACGGCCTGATCCTGCCGCGCGCGGTACTGGCGATCCCGGCCCACGGCTGCTGGAACGTGCACGCCTCGCTGCTGCCGCGCTGGCGCGGCGCCGCGCCGATCCAGCGCGCGATCCAGGCCGGCGACGCGCAGACCGGGGTGTGCCTGATGCGGATGGAGGCCGGGCTGGACACCGGCCCGGTGCTGCTGGCGCAGGCCACCGCGATCGGCGCCGCCGAGACGGGGGGCCAACTGCACGACCGCCTGGCCGGGCTGGGCGCGCAGGTGCTGGCCGACGGCCTGGGCCTGCTGCGTGCCGGCCTGCTGCCGGTGCCGCAGCCGCAGCCAGACGCCGGCGTGACCTACGCGCACAAGCTGGACAAGGCCGAGGCACGGCTGGACTGGAGCCGGCCGGCCGTCGAGCTGGCGCGCACCGTGCGCGCGTTCAACCCCTGGCCGGTGGCCGAGGGCCTGGTCGCCGGCGAACGCCTGCGGATCCATGGCGCCGTCGCCCTGGAGGCGGCGCATGCCGCGGCCCCGGGCACCGTGCTGGAGGCCGGACGCGACGGCATCGACATCGCCTGCGGCGAGGGCGTGCTGCGCCTGCGCGTGGTCCAGCGCGCCGGTGGCCGCGCGATCACCGCCGCGGACTGGCTCAACGCGCGCCGCGACCTGGCCCGGGTCGGCTGAGCGATGTCGCATCCGCGTCCTCCCGCCGACCGCCCGCGCCCGCAGCCACAGGACCGGCGGCCGTTGGCCCCGGGGGTGGAAACCCGGGTGCTGGCCGCGCAGGTGCTGGATGCGGTGGTGCATCGCGGGCGTTCACTGAAATCGGAACTGGCCGCGGCATTGCCGCGCCTGGCCGACCCGCGCGACCGCGCGTTGCTGGAGGCGATCGCCTTCGCCGCGCTGCGCGGCCGTTACCGCTACGCACCGGCGCTGCATGGCTGGCTGCAGAAGCCGCCGGGTCCGAACGATGGCCCGCTGCTGGCGCTGCTGCTGGCCGGCTGCGCCCAGCTCGACGCCCTGCGCCTGCCGGCCCATGCGGCGCTGGACGCGACCGTGGAGGCAGCGCGGGCGCTGGGCCGGCCGCACCAGGCAGGGCTGGTCAATGCCCTGCTGCGCCGGGCCCAGCGCGAAGGCTTCCCGCCTGCCGACCCGGCCGCTGCCTGGCCGGAATGGCTGCGGCGCCGGGTCGAAGCTGACTGGCCGGACCAGGCCGTGGCGGTGTTCGCCGCCAGCGCCCAGCCGGCGCCGCTGTGGCTGCGGGTGAATCCAGGCCGGGTGTCGCGCGCGGACTACCTGGCGCAACTGCAGGCAGCCGGCATCGCCGCGGTGGCCGATCCGGGCCTGGCCGATGCCCTGCGCGTGGACGAACCGGTGCCGGTGCATGCATTGCCCGGTTTCGGCGCTGGCCTGGTCTCGGTCCAGGACGGCTCGGCGCAACAGGCCGCCGACGCGCTGGCACCGGATCGCGGTGCGCGCGTGCTCGACGCCTGCGCCGCGCCCGGCGGCAAGGCCGCGCACCTGCTCGAGCGCGATCCGACCCTGGAACTGCTGGCGCTGGAACTGGACCCGCGGCGGCTGCCGCGGATCGAGGAGAACCTGCGCCGCTCGGGCGTCGCTGCCGCGCCCGGCGCGGGCGGACGGGTCCAGGTGCGCGCCGCCGACGCGACCCTGCCGGCGCTGTGGTGGGACGGCTTCACCTTCGACGCGATCCTGCTCGACGCGCCGTGCTCGGCCACCGGCGTGGTCCGCAGGCAACCGGACATCCTCCTGCACCGGCGCAGCGAGGACTTCGACGCCCTGGTGCAGACGCAGGCGCGCCTGCTCGATGCGACCTGGCCGCTGCTACGCCCTGGCGGCACCCTGCTGTACGCGACCTGCTCGATCCTGGCCGAGGAGAACGCCGGGCAGGTGCAGGCCTTCCTCGCGCGCGCGCCCGACGCGCGCGCGGTGGCGCTGGCGGATGCCTTCGGCCATCCCGCCGGCCCGGGCCGCCAGCGCCTGCCCGGCGAGGGCGGCATGGACGGCTTCTTCTATGCCTGCCTGCAAAAATCCGACAGCGCGGCGGCCGATAATCCCCGCCCATGAGTTCCTTCGACCCGCGCCGGCGCGAAACCTGGCTGTTCTGGATCACCGCCGTGCTGGTGCTGGGCGCCGGCCTGGGCCTGCGCGACCCGTGGCCGGCCGACGAGCCGCGCTTCGCCCTGGTCGCCAAGCAGATGGTGGAGAGCGGCGACTGGTTGTTCCCGCATCGCGGCAGCGAGCTGTACTCCGACAAGCCGCCAATGCTGATGTGGCTGCAGGCGGCGTTCTACAGCGTGTTCGGCAACTGGCGGGTGGCGTTCCTGCTGCCCTCGCTGCTGGCCGCGCTGGGCACGCTGTGGTGCGTGCAGGACCTGGGCCGGCGGCTGTGGACGCGGCGGGTGGGCCTGTACGCGGCCTGGGCGCTGCTGTTCGCGTTCCAGTTCACCTGGCAGTCGAAGAAGGCGCAGATCGATCCGCTGGTGACTTTCTTCATCACTCTGGCCAACTACGGCCTGCTGCGCCACCTGCTGAAAGGGCCGGACTGGCGCTGGTGGGCGCTGGGCTGGTTCGCCGCCGGGCTGGGCACGATCAGCAAGGGCGTGGGTGCGGTCGCGCTGTTGATGGTGTTGCCGGCGGCGGTGGCCTCGGTGCGCGGCTGGCCGCGGGTGCGGGTGCATGCGCGCGATCCGCGCTTCTGGCTGGGGCCGCTGGCGTTCCTGGCCGCGGTGTCGGTGTGGCTGCTGCCGGTGGTGGCCACCGCGCTGGCCCGCGACCTGCCCGAATACCGCGCCTACCTGGACGACATCCTGTTCCGGCAGACCGCCAAGCGCTATTCGCAGTCCTGGGACCACCACCAGCCGCCGTGGTACTTCCTGCAGGTGATGCTGGTGATGTGGATCCCGCCGGTGCTGGCCCTGCCCTGGGCGATCCCGGCCTGGTGGCGGCGGCTGCAGCGGCGCGACGCGCGCTACCTGCTGCCGCTGGCGTGGTGGGCGCTGGTGCTGTTGTTCTTCTCGATCCCCGACGGCAAGCGCGACGTCTACGTGATGCCGGCGCTGCCGATGATGTGCCTGGCACTGGCGCCGCTGCTGCCGGGGTTGCTGCGCAAGGCGTGGGCGCGGCGGGTGCTGCTGGTCCTGGCGGCGGCGCTGGCGCTGCTGTTCCTGGCCGGCGGCACGGTGCTGCTGCAGGGCAGCGGCTCGCTGGTGGCGCGGTTGCAGGCCCAGCGCGGACTGGATCCGGCCGGGATCCATGCCGGCGGCTGGATGCTGCTGGCGATCGGCGCCTGGGGCGCCGGTTGCGTGATCCTGTTCCGGCGCCGCGCGGTGGTGGCGCTGCTGGCCACCCTGGCCGGGCTGTGGGTGGTGTTCGGCCTGGTCGGCTACCGGCTGCTCAACGACTCCAGTTCGGCGCGCGGGCTGATGGCCGAGGTGGGCCGGCGGATCGGACCGGAGGCCGGACTGGGACTGGTGGCCTGGAAGGAACAGAACCTGCTCATGGCCGACCGCCCGGCCGCCGACTTCGGCTTCAAGGTGCCGTGGGACGAGCAACTGCGCCGCGGCGTGGCCTGGCAGGCGCAGGCCCCCGGCCGCTGGCTGCTGGTGGAGGAGGACGCGCTGGAGGCGTGCCTGGACCGCGAGCGGATCGAACTGGCGGGGGTGGCCAATCGCCGCCGCTGGTGGCTGGTACCGCCCGGCGCGGTGGCCGGTGAATGCGTGGCCACCGAGACGGAGCGGGAACGGGCCGTGGTCGGTCAGGCGCGCGAATAGCGGAAGCAGGGCCGGCTCAGCGCATGTTCCGGAAACGCCAAGGAACATGCAGCACCCGGCCGGAACCAACGAATGGAATCGATCCAGGACCACAACGAGGACGGAATCAGGCTGCGCTGGGCCCGGGCCTGTGCGGCTGCCGGCCTGTGGTGCCTGACCGCCCTGGTCCTGACCCTGCCCAAGGGCCTGCTGCCGTTCGGGCTGTTGCTGCTGGGTTCCAGCCTGCTGATCCCGCTGCGCCTGGCGCGCGGGGCGCGGGAGATCGGCTGGCCCTGGTGGCTGGCGCTGGCCGCGGTGCTGGTCCCGTTGCTGGTGGTGGCGGTTTCGATCCGGGTGAGCGGGACCCAGGAGGGCATCGATGGCCCGGACCGGTGGCTGGCCCTGCCCTGGACCATGGCCTGGGCCTGGGTGCTGCGGCCGCCGCGGGAGATGCTGTGGCGGGGCGCCCTGGTCGGGCTGACCGCCGCCGCGGCGCTGGCCCTGGTCCAGATCCTGGGCGGGGAGCCGCGGCCCGGTGGCTGGCTGCACGCGATCGTCTTCGCCAACATCGTGCTCGTGCTGATGGTGCTGGCGGTGTTCTGCCGGCCCGCGCGAAGCTGGCACTGGACCGGCACCGGCCTGCTCCTGGGTACCCTGGCGATCATCCTCAGCGGTACCCGCGGGGTATGGCCGGGGATGGGCTTGCTGCTGCTGGTGCTGATGCTCGACGGCGGCTGGCGCAGCCGGCGCAGCCGCGTCCTGCTGGCGGGCGCGCTGGTGGCCGGAGGCATCCTGCTGTTCGCTTCGGTGCCGGCGCTGACCGAGCACACGCGCCTGTCCGAGCTGCGCCAGGACCTGGAGCGGATGGACCATGGCGACCACAACTCTTCCGCCGGCGCGCGCCTGGAGCGCCTGCAGGTGGCCGCGTACGCGTTCCTCGACGCGCCCTGGACCGGGGTGGGATACGGCGAGTTCGACCGTGCCATGTCGCGGTTGCCGGCATGCCGGGAGGACGCCGGGCAGGAGATCGAGCGCTGCCACCTGGGGCACGCACACAACGACCTGGCCGAATGGGCCGCGACCATGGGTGTGCCGGGCGTGCTGGCGCTGGCGATGCTGTACGGGATTCCGCTGTGGCTGTTCCTGCGCCTGCGGCGGGGCGTCCGCCAGGGCCCGCTGCGCGGATCGGCCGCGGCCGGCGCGATGGTGGTGGCGGTGTTCCTGCTCGGCGGACTGACCCAGTCGATGTTCGCGCACCAGGCCTCCGCCGCGATGTACGCGGCGGTGTGCGGCCTGTTGCTGGGCCTGGCCCTGCGCGAGGCGCAGGGGCCCCATCCCGCCCCGCGGCCCGCCCCCGGCCGCTGAAAGCAAAGCGCCGGCCCCTCGCGGGGCCGGCGCCGGAAGCGTCCGCATGGGCGGGGCGGTTACTGGGTGATGTCCACGTTCCTGGTTTCCTTCAGGAACAGCGTGCCGATCACCACCGTCATCAGGGCGATGCCGATCGGGTACCACAATCCGAAGTACAGGTTTCCGCTGCCCGCCACCAGGGCGAAGGAGATGGCCGGCAGGAAGCCTCCGAACCAGCCGTTGCCGATGTGGTACGGCAGAGACATGGAGGTGTAGCGGATCTTGGTCGGGAACAATTCCACCAGGTACGCGGCGATCGGGCCATAGACCATGGTCACGTACAGCACCAGGATCCACAGCAACAGGATCGTCATCGGCACGTTGATCCGGCTGGTATCGGCCTTTTCCGGATAACCGGCTTCGGTCAGCGCCGCCTTCAGTACCCCGCCGAACTCGCCCTGGTGGGCCTTGAGCGCATCGCCGGCCAGTCCCTCGGCCTCGTAGGACGGCGCTTCGGCCTGGCCGACCCGGACCACGGCCAGCGAACCGGGCTGCGCAGGCTCGACGCTGTACGGGACACCGGCACGCGCCAGCGCAGCGGTGGCGATGTCGCAGGAACTGGTGAACTTGCGGGTACCCGGGATCGGGTCGAACTGGAAGCTGCAGGTCTCCGGATCGGCGACGACCAGGATCGGCGCGTTGCGACTGGCTTCCTCCACCGCCGGGTTGGCGAAGTGGGTCAGGCCCTTGAAGATCGGGAAATAGGTCGCCGCGGCCAGGATGCAGCCGACCATGATGATCTTCTTGCGGCCGATCCGATCGGATAGCCAGCCGAAGAACAGGAAGAAGGGCGTGGCCAGCAGCAACGCGGCGGCGATCAGCAGGTAGGCCCAGGTGGAGTCCACCTTGAGCACGCTCTGCAGGTAGAACAGCGCGTAGAACTGGCCCGCATACCACACCACGGCTTGTCCGGCGGTGGCACCGAACAGCACCAGCAGCATCAGCTTCAGGTTGCCGCCCTTGATCGAGTCCCGGAACGGCTGCTTGGAGCCCTTGCCCTCGCTCTTCATCTGCTGGAACAGAGGCGACTCGCTCAGCTGCAGGCGGATCCACACCGAGACGCCGAGCAGGATGATCGACCCCAGGAACGGGATGCGCCAGCCCCATGCGTTGAATGCCTCGTCGCCCAGGGTCAGGCGGCAGGTCAGGATCACCGCCAGCGACAGGAACAGGCCCAGCGTGGCGGTGGTCTGGATGAAGCTGGTGTACAGGCCGCGCTTGCCGTCCGGCGCGTGCTCGGCCACGTAGGTCGCCGCGCCGCCGTACTCGCCGCCCATCGCCAGGCCCTGGGCCAGGCGCAGTGCGATCAGGATTATGGGTGCGGCCATGCCGATCGAGGCGTAGCTGGGCAGCACGCCGACCAGGAAGGTCGAGATGCCCATGATCAGGATGGTGACCAGGAACGTGTACTTGCGACCGATGCGATCGCCGAGGCTGCCGAAGAAGGCTGCACCGAACGGGCGCACGAAGAAGCCCGCGGCGAACGCGAGCAGGGCGAAGATCATGCCCGTGGTCTCGTTCACGCCGCTGAAGAACTGCCTGGCGATGATGACCGCCAGCGAGCCGTACAGGTAGAAGTCGTACCACTCGAAGACCGTGCCCAGGCTCGACGCGAAGATGACCTTCTTGTGGCCCTGGCTGAGCTCGCCCCGCGGCGAGTGGTGGTGCGTCGTTGCGCTCATGTGGATCCCCTCCTCAGAAGCTGTACTTGACGTGGGTGTGGAAGCGCTTCAGGTCGCCCTCGCGGTCGTCCTCGAGCGAGCGTTGGCCCCAGCCGATCTCCGCGCCGACGTCCAGCTTCGGGAACGGCGAATAGATCAGGTTGGCGTGGAACGACTGGGTGCGCTCGGTCACGCCCCAGCCGATCAGCGAGGCGTCGTTGTCGAAGTGCGAGGCCGCGTACATGAGGTTGCCGCGCAGCTTCGGGTTGAACGCATGGCGCCAGGCGACGAAGCCGCCGTAGCCGGTGAGTGCCTCGATGTCGCCGGTGCCGGTCTGCGACGTGTCGGCGCCCAGGCCGAAGGCCATGTAGCGGCCGATGCCGTTGCCGGCGTTGACCATGTAGCGGATGTCGTCGCTGGCGCCGAGGTTGTACTTGCCGGAGACGCTGATCGCGGCGCCGGCGTCGGTGTGGTCGCCGTACTTGAACTGGCGCAGCATGCCGGCCACCGAGAAATGGCCCCAGTCGCCCTTGATGTTGTAGCGCCCGGTCAGGTCGGGCACGCTGTTGTCGCCGATGTTGATGCGCGTGCCGGCCGCCGCGGCATAGGGCGCGTAGCCCTGGATGGTGGTGTACGGGTTCTCCAGCGCGAACGACCACGGGCCGCTGGTGTAGCGCACCTGGGCCTGGCGCACGAAGGTGGTGCCGTCGGTCACGCCGACGAAGTCCACCGCATCCGGCAGCGCGGCCACGTCCTGGAAGTTGGACCAGGTCTGGCCGGCCAGCCACTTGTTCCAGCTCACGTAGGCGTGGCGCAGGGTGACCGAATAAGTATTGGTGGCTATCTGGTTGCCGGACAGCGCGCTGTTGCCGCCGCCGAAGAAGTCGAACTCGACCAGGGCCTTGAACTTGTCGCCGCCGTCGGTGACGTGGTCGGCGCCGAACCAAACCCGCGAGAACTGGGCGTGGAAGTTGGTGTAGGGATCGCCGCCGTCGGCGCTCGGGCCGCCGACCGGGATGCTGGACGGGAGGAAGAACATGCGTCCCGCCGAGCCATCGGCGATGCGCCCGTCGCTGGTGCTGGTGACCATCGCGTCGAACTTGACGAAGCCGCCGAAGGAGAACTTCGTGCCCGGGTTGGCCGCGGTGGCGATCGCGGTGCGCTGGATCGGTTGCTGGCCGGCGGGAAGCGGCGCCGGCTGCGCCTCCTTGACCTCCGCGATCCGGGCCTGCGCCTCGGTGATCTGGCCCTGCTGGGTCTGCTGCGCCGCCAGCAGTGCCTGCACCTGCGCCTCGAGCTGGGCGACGCGCGCCTCCAGTTCCTTCTCCTTGGCGGTCTGGGCGAAGGCCGCCCCGGGCGCGATCAGCGCCACGAACAACGCGGCGGCCAGCGGCCGTCGTACCGGTTTGCGCGCACTCTTGTTCATTGCTCTCTCCCTGCCTCTGCGGAGGACCAGACTGTCCGGATGGCGAACGATCGCGATGCTGCGCGCGATGGGCCGCTTGCGCAGACTCGCAAGCGCCTTCGGCAGCGCCTATTCGCAATTAGTCGAAGCCGGCCGCCGTCGCGGGCCCGGGGCGCGTGCCACCGGGCGTCCGCATCCGCCGCGCTTCGACCAAGGTCTAAACCCGCTGTTGCGATGCGTCACGGCGGATGCGGCAAACTGGGGGTCCGCCCGCCGCGCCGACCGTGGCCGGCCGCAGAGGCACCTTGAGGAGGGTGAGCCATGTCCGACCTGTATCCCGTCAAGCCGGAGTTCGCCGCGAAGGCGCGCATCGGCAAGGACGACTACCAGCGCCTGTACCGCGAATCGGTGCAGGATCCCGAGGGCTTCTGGCGCAAGGCCGCCGAGCGCCTGGACTGGTTCCGCGAGCCCACCGTCATCAAGGACGTCAGCTACGACCTGGACGACTTCCGCATCCGCTGGTTCGCCGACGGCGAACTCAACGTCAGCGTCAACTGCCTAGACCGGCAGCTGGCCGCGCGTGGCGACAAGGTCGCGATCCTGTTCGAGCCGGACGGCCCGGATACTCCTGCGCAGAAGGTGACCTACCGCGAGTTGCACGAGCGCGTGTGCAAGCTGGGCAACGCGCTGCGCAACCTCGGCATCGGCAAGGGCGACCGGGTCACCATCTACATGCCGATGATCCCGGACACGGTGGTGGCGATGCTGGCCTGCGCGCGGATCGGCGCGATCCACTCGGTGGTGTTCGGCGGTTTCGCCGCCAACTCGATCGCCGACCGCGTCGCCGACTGCGGCAGCAAGCTGGTGATCACCGCCGACGAAGGCCTGCGCGGCTCCAAGAGGATCCCGCTCAAGGCCAATGTCGACGCGGCGCTGAAGATGCCCGGCACGAACACCGTGGAGACGGTGCTGGTGGTGCGCCACACCGGCGGCGCGGTGGACATGCAGGCGCCGCGCGACCGCTGGTTCCACGACGTGGTCGAGGGCCAGCCGGCGCAGTGCGAGCCGGAGCGGATGAACGCCGAGGACCCGCTGTTCATCCTCTATACCTCCGGTTCCACCGGCAAGCCCAAGGGCGTGCTCCACACCACCGCCGGCTACCTGCTGTTCGCCGCCTACACCCACGAGGCGGTATTCGACCTGCGCGAGGACGACGTCTACTGGTGCACCGCGGACGTGGGCTGGGTCACCGGCCACAGCTACATCGTCTACGGGCCGCTGGCCAACGGCGCCACCTCGGTGGTGTTCGAGGGCGTGCCCAACTACCCGAGCGTGTCGCGTTTCTGGGAAGTGATCGACAAGCACCAGGTCAGCATCTTCTATACCGCCCCCACCGCGATCCGGGCGCTGATGCGCGAGGGCGAGGCCCCGGTGAAGAAGGCGTCGCGCAAGAGCCTGCGCCTGCTCGGCAGCGTCGGCGAACCGATCAATCCGGAGGCCTGGCGCTGGTACTACGAGGTGGTCGGCGACAGCCGCTGCCCGGTGGTGGACACCTGGTGGCAGACCGAGACCGGGGGCATCCTGATCTCGCCGCTGCCCGGCGCGATCGACCAGAAGCCCGGCTCGGCGACCCTGCCGTTCTTCGGCGTGCGCCCGGCGCTGGTCAACGCCGACGGCCAGGTCCAGGACGGCCCGACCGAGGGCAATCTGGTCCTGCTCGACTCCTGGCCGGGGCAGATGCGCACGGTCTACGGCGATCACCAGCGCTTCATCGACACCTACTTCCGCACCTATCCCGGCAGTTACTTCACCGGCGACGGCTGCCGCCGCGACGAGGATGGCTACTACTGGATCACCGGCCGGGTCGACGACGTGATCAACGTCTCCGGCCATCGCATCGGCACCGCCGAGGTGGAGAGCGCACTGGTCTCGCACCCGAAAGTGGCCGAAGCGGCGGTGGTCGGTTTCCCGCACGACCTCAAGGGCCAGGGCATCTACGCCTACGTGACCCTCAAGGCCGGCGAGACGCAGAGCGAGGAACTGCTCAAGGAGCTGGTCGCCTGGGTGCGCAAGGAGATCGGCCCGATCGCCACCCCCGACCACCTGCAGTGGGCCCCTGGCCTGCCCAAGACCCGCTCGGGCAAGATCATGCGCCGGATCCTGCGCAAGATCGCCGAGAACGCGCCGGACCAGTTGGGCGATACTTCGACCCTGGCCGACCCGAGCGTGGTCGATTCGCTGGTCAGCGAGCGCAAGGTCAGATAACGGCGCCACACCGCACGGGAGCCCATGTCCACGATCCTCATCGCCGACGACCATCCGCTGTTCCGCGAGGCCCTGCGCGGCGCGGTGCAGCGGATCCTGCCGCAGGCGACCCTGCACGAAGCCGACAGCGTGGATGCGCTGTACGCGCTGGTGGAGGCGCATTCGGACGCGGACCTGCTGCTGATGGACCTGAACATGCCCGGCGCGCACGGCTTCAGCGCGCTGGTGCACCTGCGCGCGCTGCATCCGCAGCTGCCGGTGGTGGTGGTGTCGGCGCGCGAGGAGCCGAGCGTGATGCGGCGCGCGCTGGACCACGGCGCGCTCGGCTTCATCCCCAAGTCGGCCGATTCGGAAACCATCGGCGTGGCCGTGGGGCAGGTGCTCGACGGCGAGCGCTGGGCCCCGGCCGAGGCGGCCGCCGCGCCGGCGATGGACCGCGACGAGGAAGCGGTGGCGCGGCGCCTGCGCGAACTGACTCCGCAGCAGTTCCGGGTCCTGCAGATGCTCGGCGAGGGCCGCCTGAACAAGCAGATCGCCTGGGACCTGGGCGTGTCCGAGGCCACGATCAAGGCCCATGTCACCGCGGTGCTGCGCAAGCTCGGGGTCAACAACCGGACCCAGGCGGTGCTGATGGCCGGGCGCCTGGCCGTGGACCCGGACCGGGTGGTGGTGCCGGAAGAAACGGAGTAGGCGGTCCGGCAGCGGCGCTGTCGCGCTCCGGCACCGCAGGCATAATGGCCGCCGGTCCCGTACAGGAAGAAGCCCGCGCATGCTGCTGGAATGCGTCGAACAGGAAACCGGCCCGGCGCCGGCGTGGACGGTGCTGTGGCTGCACGGCCTGGGCGCCGACGGCCACGACTTCGCCCCGATCGTGCCCGAGCTGGTGCGCCCGCACTGGCCGGCGTTGCGCTTCGTGTTCCCGCATGCGCCGGTGCGGCCGGTGACGATCAACGGCGGCATGCGCATGCGTGCCTGGTACGACATCGTCGGCATGGATTTCGCCAACCGCGCCGATGCGGCCGGGATCGAGGAATCGGTGCAGCACGTCGAGGCGCTGATCGCACGCGAGGGCGAACGCGGCACGCCGGCGGCGCGGATCGTGCTGGCCGGCTTCTCCCAGGGCGGAGCGATCGCCCTGGCCGCGGGTCTGCGCCGGCAGGCGCCGCTGGCCGGGCTGGTCGCGCTGTCGACCTACTTGCCCGGCGGCCAGGAAGCGGCCGCGCTGCGGCAGCCCAATGCGGTCGCGCAGCCGGTGTTCTACGCCCATGGCGACGGCGATCCGGTGATCGCCGTGCAATACGGCCTGGCCAGTGCGCAGGCGCTGGAGCGGGCGGGCTTCGAGGTCGAGTGGCATCGCTACCCGATGGCGCACCAGGTCTGCGCGCAGGAGATCGCCGACCTGGGCGACTGGCTGGAACGGCGGCTGGCGGACTGAATGGGCGATCCGCGCCACGCCACGCCCTGGCTGCCGGACCTGTGCCGGCTGCCGCGGCTGGCGGCGCTGCTGGGCATGGCCGAGTTGGTGGTGCTGGTGCTGGTGCTGGCCCCCGACGACGCGCGCACCTGGACCCTGGCGCGCTTCGTCTCGGCCAGCGGCCTGGCGCTGTGGCTGGCGCTGGGAGTGGCGGTGCTGCTGTGCAAGCTGCGCGCACCGATCTCGCGCTTGCCGCAGCGGATCGGCGCGGTGGCCGCGCTGGCTCTGGCCGCGCTGGTCGCGTTCCTCGGCGCCGGCGTGATCCACGCGCTCTATTCGGCGATCGGTAGCGAACCGCTGGGCGTGGGCTTCTGGCGTTTCAGCGGCGGCAGCGCCGCGGTCGCGACCCTGATCGTCGCCCTGGCCCTGCGCTACTTCTACGTCAGTGACCGCTGGGTGGCGCAGACCGAAGCCAACGCGCGCGCCGAGGCGGATGCATTGCAGGCGCGGATCCGCCCGCACTTCCTGTTCAACAGCATGAACCTGATCGCCGGCTTGCTGCGCCGCGACCCGGTGCTGGCCGAGCGCGCGGTGCTGGACCTGTCGGATTTGTTCCGCGCCGCGCTGGGCGCAGGCGACGGCGATTCGACCCTGGCCGCCGAGTGCGAACTGGCAGCGCAATACCTGTCGATCGAGCAGCTGCGCCTGGGCGAGCGCCTGCGGGTGGAATGGGACCGGCGCGAACCGCTGCCGTGGGAGCTGGCCCTGCCGCGCCTGGTCCTGCAGCCGCTGGTGGAGAACGCGGTGCTGCACGGCGTCTCGCGCCTGCCCGAAGGCGGCATGGTGGAGATCGCGCTGTGGACCGAGGGCCGGGCGCTGCGCCTGCGCGTACGCAATCCGGCACCGGCGCCGGATGCGGCGGCTGCCACCCTGCACCGCGGCGCCGGCCATGCCCAGCGCAACATCGGCCATCGCCTGGCCTGGCGCTTCGGCCCGCAGGCACGGGTGACGGCCGGCTGGGCCGACGGCTACTATGCCTGCGAGGTCACGCTGCCGCTTGCCTGATGCCCACCTTGAAGCTGTTGATCGCCGACGACGAGCCGCTGGCGCGCGAGCGCCTGCGGATGCTGCTCGCCGACGAGGCCGGCGTGGAGGTGGTGGGCGAGGCCGGCGACGGCCAGCAGGTGCTGGATGCCTGTGCCGCGCTGCGCCCGCATGCGGTGCTGCTGGACATCGCCATGCCCGGCATCGATGGCCTGGACGCTGCGCGGCGCCTGGCCGAGGCCAGCCCGCACACCGCGGTGGTGTTCTGCACCGCCTATGACGCGCATGCGCTGTCGGCATTCGAGGCGGCCGCACTGGACTACCTGGTCAAGCCGGTACGGCCGGAACGGCTGGCGGCCGCGCTCGAGCGCGTGCGCACGTTCCACGCCGGCCGCCCGGTGCCGGAAAGCGGCCGGCGCACGCAACTGTGCGCGCGCCTGCGCGGCAGCCTGCGCCTGATCCCGCTGGACGAGGTGCAGTACCTGCAGGCCGAGGAGAAGTACGTGGTGGTGCACCACGCCCGCGGCGAGGACCTGATCGAGGAATCGCTCAGGTCGCTGGAGGAGGAGTTCGCCGACCGTTTCGTGCGCATCCACCGCAACTGCCTGGTCGCGCGCCAGGAGTTGGTCGAACTGCGCCGCGGCACCGACGGCCACGTCCATGCGGTGTTGCGCAGCGGCGGCCCGCTGCTGGAAGTCAGCCGCCGCTGCGTGCCGCAGCTGCGGCTGACCCTTCGCCACCTTTAGGACCGCTGTCCGGCGACGGCTTTCGCACCAAGGCAAAGGCGGCCCACTGGCAGGCGGCTGCTGCCGGGCGCGGCCGCGGGAGGACAGCCAAGAAGGCTCCATGCGCGCCCGGCTTTGGCGGGTCGTGCTCCCTGCATGGCCGCGATCCCGGATAATGCGGCCATGGATACCCTGCGCATCGCCACCCGCAAGAGCCCGCTTGCCCTGTGGCAGAGCGAACACGTCGCCGCCCGCCTGCGCGCGGCCCACCCCGGGCTGGACGTCGTGCTGGTGCCGATGAGTACCCGCGGCGACGAGCAACTGGACCGCTCGCTGGCGGCGATCGGCGGCAAGGGCCTGTTCCTCAAGGAACTGGAACTGGCGATGCAGCGCGGCGAAGCCGATTGCGCGGTGCATTCGCTCAAGGACGTGCCGATGGAGCTGGATCCCGGCTTCGAGCTGCCGGCGGTGCTGGAGCGCGCCGATCCGGCCGACGCCTTCGTCAGCCACGCCTTCGACGGCATCGACGCGCTGCCGCGGGGCGCGGTGGTGGGCACGTCATCGCTGCGCCGCCAGGCGCAGCTGCGCGCCCGGCGCCCGGACCTGCAGCTGCGCGACCTGCGCGGCAACGTCAACACGCGCTTGGCCAAGCTCGACGCCGGCGAATACGACGCCATCGTCCTGGCCTGCGCCGGGCTGCAGCGGCTGGGCCTGGACGGGCGCATCCGCGCCCGCCTGGCGCCGCCGGACTGGTTGCCGGCACCGGCCCAGGCGGTGGTGGCGGTGGAGACGCGCGAAGGCGACGACCGTACCGCGTTGCGGGTCGCCGCGCTCGAGCACGCGCCCACCCGGATCGTCATCGAGGCCGAGCGCGCCCTCAACCTGGCCCTGCACGGCAGCTGCCACGTGCCGGTGGCCGCATTCGCCGAACTGCACGGAGAGCACCTGCGGCTGCGCGCCTGGGTCGGCTCCGCGGCCGATGGCAGTGGCGTGAGCGCCATGGGCGAGGGCGTGGCTGGCGCGCCGCAGGCGCTGGGCCAGGCGGTCGCCACCGATCTGCTGGCGCTGGGCGCGGCGCGCTTCCTGGGCTGACCGCAACCGGCCCGCGCGTGGCGGCCGGCCAGGGGCGGGAGTGTCAGCGCGATTGCAGGCGCTCGGTCGCCGTCCCGGCCAGTACCGACAACGCGATCAACGGCCACAGCACGCGCGCCCAGCCAGGCTGCAGGTAAAGCAGGCCCGCGAGCAGCAGCGGCAAGCCGGCGGCCAGCGCCAGCGCCAGCCAGCGGCCGCGCCGGTGCCGCCAGGGGCGCAATCCGCCCTGTCCATGCCACATCGCCAGCAGCAGGCCGGCGACCGCCACTACCAGCAGCGCGAGCGAGGGCACGGGACCGGCCGCGAGCCCGGACCCGGCCGGCCAGCGCAGCGCGAACAGCGCGAACAGCAGGGTCGCCCCGCCCAGCAGCGCCTGTGCCAGCCTGAGTGGCAGCCGCAACCGGGGCTGTCCGGTTTCCAGCAGTGCCAGGCCCACGATCGCGGTCAATGCCCCGACGCAGGTCACCGCCGCCAGCAGCGCCAGCCAAACCGGGTCCGGCTGCGGACCCAGCCGGTGCAGGGCCAGAACCGCGCTGCCGACGGCGACCACGACCAGCGCGGCCACGCTGCGGTTCCACCAGGCACCGGCGGCGGGCGGGCGTGGCAGCAGCACGCCCAGGCCGGCCATCGCCAGCAGCGCGCCCAGGCCCAGGCCCCGGGCCTGCAGTTCGATCAGCCTGCGCACCGTCGCGGTCGTGTCCGGCAGCAGGGTGCTGCTGAGCGCTACCCACAGCACCAGTCCGCAGCCGGCGCCGCACAGGACGGACAGCCATGCGTGCAAGGGTGGATGCGTCGCCGCATTGCCGGCGGTGGCCGGGCCGTGGTCGTGGTTGTTCATCGGCTGCATGCTCCCCGGATCGGCGGTCTGGCCGCCTGAGTGTTTCCCCTGGAACGGATTCTGCCATCGGTCGCGGTGCGGTTCCGGGCGCCGGTCGGCGGATTGGCGACGCCGGTCGCCGGTCCATGGCAACCGCGCCATAATCCGCCCATGGACCGCTACGAACGCATCAACGCCCTGCACCGCATCCTCAAGGCCGCACGCTACCCGGTCACCGTGCCGCGGCTGCAGGAGGAACTGGCTTGCTCGCGGGCCACGGTCTACCGCGACCTGGCATTCCTGCGCGATGCGCTGATGGCGCCGGTGGAAGGCGACGGCGAGGCCGGCTTCCGCTACGCCGCCGCCGAGAGCGACCGCTTCGAACTGCCCGGGCTGTGGCTCAGCTCGGAGGAGCTGTACGCGCTGCTGGCCTCGCAGCAACTGCTGCGCCGCACCGGCGGCGGCGGAATGCTGTCGACCATGCTGGCGCCGCTGCAGCAGCGGATCGAGGGCCTGCTCGCGGCGCAATCCGGCGCCGGGCGCTGGCCGGTGGAGCGGGTGCGGGTGATCCCGCACCGTGGCCGCCGCCTGGACGAGGCCAGCTTCCGCAGCGTGGCCTCGGCGGTGCTGGAACGGCGCCAGCTCGGGTTCGAATACCGCGCCCGTTCCACCGACGAGGCCACCCGCCGGCGCGTGTCGCCGCAGCGCATCACCCACTACCGCGACAACTGGTACCTGGATGCCTGGGACCACGACCGCGAGGCGCTGCGCAGCTTCGCGGTGGACCGGATCAGCCAGGCGCGGGTGCTTGACGAGGCCGCCCGCGACGAGGAAGAGGCCGTGCTCGACCAGCACCTGGCTTCCAGCTACGGCATCTTCTCCGGCGAGCCCAAGGGCTGGGCGACGATCGTGTTCAGCCCCAAGGTAGCGCGCTGGGTCGCCGACGAGCACTGGCACTCGAAGCAGCAGGGGCGCTTCCTGGCCGATGGGCGCTACGAGCTCAAGCTGCCCTACAGCGTGCCGCGGGAATTGCTGATGGACGTGCTGCACTACGGCGCCGATGCCGAGATCGTCGAGCCGGCGGTGCTGCGCGAGCAGGCCAAGTCGCTGCTGTCGCTGGCCCTGTCGCAGTACGACAAGTAGCGGTCGGCGGCGCCAATCGCAGCCATTGAGATGGCGGTCGCGCAGGCTGCGGTTCCACTGCATCAGGAGCCGCCGCCATGCCGAACGGGTCGCCTACCCACGCCGTCCTCGCCCCCCGCCGGGCCGGGGACGGGATCGATCCTGCGCTCGAACGCCTGCTCCGTGGCTGCCTGGCTGCCGGTCTGCTGGCGGTGCTGCTGGTGCCGGCGCTGCGCGGCTCCAACGCCTGGCTGGGGTGGTGGCCGATGTGGCTGGTGGCGATGCCGGGCACGGCCTGGTGGGCATTGCACCGTTTCCGGTTGCCGCGGGCGCGGCGGGGCACGGAAAGCGCCGGCCGGCACCGGCGTGCCGGCCGCCAGGCGCGGCGGTGGACCCGGCCGGCCACCGCGATCCTGCGCCCGGCGGCCTGACCAGCGACCTGACCAACGACACGGGGCCGCGATGCGGGCCTGTGCTAGCTTCCCGGGCTTGTGCAACCGACCCGGAGTCGCTGGATGTCCCGTTTCGCCCAGGCCTGCCTTTTCGCCGGTTTCATTGCCGCCGGTGCGGCCCATGCCCAGGAGCCGGCCGTGGCCGACGATCCGTACCAGTGGATGGAGGAAGTTGCCGGCGAGACGCCGCTGCAGTGGGTCCGCGCCCAGAACGCCAGGACCGACGCCGCGCTGGCGTCCAGTCCGGAATTCAAGCGCCTGGAGGCGGGCATCCGCGAAGTGCTCGATTCGGACGCCAAGATCCCGTTCGTGCAGAAGATGGGCGGCCACTACTACAACTTCTGGAAGGACAAGAACCACGAGCGCGGGGTCTGGCGCCGGACGACCCTGGAGGAGTACCGCAAGCCGAACCCGGCATGGGAAACCATCCTCGACCTGGACGCACTGAACCAGGCCGAGGGCGAGAACTGGGTCTGGCACGGCGCCGACTGCCTGCGCCCGGACTACGACCGCTGCCTGATCGCGCTGTCGCGCGGCGGTGCCGACGCCGACGTGACCCGCGAGTTCGACGTCCCGTCCCGCGCGTGGGTCGAGGGCGGCTTCTTCCGTCCCGAGGCCAAGGGCGGCCTGCGCTGGATCGATCGCGACACCGCCTACGTGTTCACCGACTTCGGTCCCGGCACCATGACCGAGTCCGGCTACCCGCGCGTGGTCAAGCGCTGGAAGCGCGGAACGCCGCTGGCCTCGGCGCAGCCGGTGTATGAAGGCAAGCCCGGCGACATGTACATCGCCGCCGGCCACGACGACACCCCCGGCTACGAGCGCGACTTCGTCACCCGGACCCTGGCCTTCTACAACGACGAGCTGTACCTGGTCGGCGCCGACGGTGCGCTGGTCAAGGTGGACGTGCCCAACTCGGCGCAGAAATCGGTGCAGCGGCAGTGGCTGGGGCTGGAGCTGCGCGAGCCGTGGACGGTCGGCGGCAAGACCTACCAGGCCGGCTCGTTCATCGTCGCCGACTTCGACGCGTTCATGGCCGGCGAGCGCAAGTTCGAGGTTCTGTTCGAACCGGACGCGCGCACCTCGCTGGCCAGCGCCACCCTGACCCGCAACCATGTCGTGCTCAACGTGTTCGACGACGTCAAGAACCGGATCAGCGTGCTCACCCACGGCGCCGACGGCTGGGCCTCGCAGCCGTTGAAGATCGGCGACGGCGGGATCGGCACCACCACGGTGGGTGCGGTCGACGCCGACGAGAGCGACCTGCTGTGGGTGACCACCACCAGCTACCTGACCCCGACCACCCTGCTGCTGGCCGACGCCTCGCGCCCGTCGGCCCCGGCGCAGCCGCTGAAGGCGATGCCGGAATTCTTCGACGCCAGCCGCGACGTGGTCGAACAGCACTTCGCCACCTCCAAGGACGGAACCCGGGTGCCGTACTTCCTGGTGCGGCCGAAGGACCTGGTCTTCGACGGGACCAGTCCGACCCTGCTGTACGGCTACGGCGGCTTCGAGATCCCGATGGTGCCGGGCTATTCCGGCGGTTTGGGCCGCGCCTGGCTGGACAAGGGCGGCGTGTACGTGGTCGCCAACATCCGCGGCGGCGGCGAGTACGGCCCGCGCTGGCACCAGGCCGCGCTCAAGCAGAACCGGCACAAGGCCTACGAGGACTTCGCCGCGGTGGCGCAGGACCTGTTCAAGCGTGGCGTCACCTCGCCGCGGCACCTGGGCGCGCAGGGCGGCAGCAACGGCGGCCTGCTGATGGGCAACATGCTCACCCAGTACCCGGAGCTGTTCGGCGCGATCGTGGTGCAGGTGCCGCTGCTGGACATGAAGCGCTACAGCAAGCTGCTGGCCGGCGCCTCGTGGATGGCCGAGTACGGCGATCCGGACACCGACGACTGGACGTTCATCCAGGGCTTCTCGCCGTACCACCTGTTCGATCCCGGCAAGCAGTATCCGCCGGTGCTGTTCACCACCTCCACCCGCGACGACCGCGTCCATCCGGGCCATGCGCGCAAGATGGCGGCGAAGATGATCGATGCCGGCAAGGACGTGGCCTACTTCGAGAACATCGAGGGCGGCCACGGCGGCGCGGCCAACAATGCCCAGGCCGCGCACATGTCGGCGCTGGCCTACAGCTTCCTCTGGGACAAGCTGAGCCGATGACATGAACATGAGAACCCTGAAGCCGACCTTCCTCCTGCTGACGACCTCCTTGCTGATGACTTCCCTGTCCGCCTGCACGCCCGGCAAAGACGCCGACCGCCCCGCCGTCGCCCGCGCCGCCCCGCGCGCGCTGGCCTCCGCGGCCACGCCGCCGGACGCCGCGCAGCGGCCGCACACGGTCGTTGCCCCGCATGGCGCCGAGCGCAGCGACGAGTACTACTGGCTGCGCGACGACAAGCGCGAGAACCCGGAGATGCTGGCGTACCTGGCGGCCGAGAACGCCTACGCCGATTCGGTGCTGGCGCCGCTGAAGGGCGTGCAGGACACGCTGTACGAAGAGATCGTCGCCCGGATCAAGCAGGACGACAGCTCGGTGCCGTACCGTGAGCGCGGGTACTGGTATTACACCCGCTTCGAGACCGGCAAGGACTATCCGGTCCACGCACGCCGCGCCGATGCCGAAGGCATGGATGCGCTGTCGATCCAGAGGGCCAACGAGGCCGGCGACTTCGCCGGCGAGCAGGTGCTGCTGGACGTCAACGCGCTGGCCGCGGGCAAGGACTACTACCAGGCCGGCGTCCTGGCGGTCAGCCAGGACAATCGCCTGCTGGCCTGGGCCGAGGATCTCAACGGTCGCCGCCAGTACACCGTGCGCTTCCGCGACCTGGAGAGCGGCGAAACCCTGCCCGACACGATCGCCGGCGTATCCCCGAACCTGGTCTGGGCCGACGACAACAAGACCCTGTTCTACGTCGAGAACGACCCCGACACGCTGCTGACCAAGCGGGTCAAGGCGCACGTGCTCGGCACCCCGGCCGCCAGCGACCGGCTGGTCTACGAGGAGCAGGACGACACCTACTACATGGGCATCGGCCGCACCCGCGACGACAAGTACATCGTGATCGGGCTGGACAGCACGGTGTCCAACGAGTTGCGCTATGCGCCGGCCGCCGATCCGCGCCAGTTCAAGGTGCTCGCCCCGCGCCAGCGCGAGGTCGAGTACGACGCCGACCACCTCGGCGAGCGCTGGGTGATCCGGACCAATGCCGACGGCGCGACCAACTTCAAGCTGGTCGAGGCGCCGAGTGAGGCCACCTCGCGCGCGCAATGGAAGGATCTGGTGGCGCACGACCAGGACGTGTTCATCGAGGGCGTGGAGCTGTTCGACGGTTTCATGGCCGTGGCCGAGCGTTCCGACGCGCTGGAGCGCCTGCGCCTGGTCCGCAACGACGGCAGCGAGGAGTACGTCAAGGCCGACGAGCCGGCCTACTCGATGGGCCTGGCCGCCAACCCCGAGCCGGACAGCGAATGGCTGCGCTACGCCTACACCTCGATGACCACCCCGGCCACCACCTACGAGCTGAACGTGAATACCGGCGAGCGGCGCCAGCTCAAGCAGCAGCCGGTGCCCGGCTACGATCCGTCGCGGTATGTCACCGAGCGGGTCTGGGCGCCGGCGCGCGACGGGGTGACGAAGATCCCGGTCACCCTGGTCCGGCACAAGGACACGCCGAAGGACGGCACCGCACCGCTGCTGCAATACGCGTATGGCAGCTACGGCATCTCCATGGACCCGGGCTTCAGCGCCACCAACGTCAGCCTGCTGGACCGCGGCGTGGTCTACGCCATCGCCCACATCCGCGGTGGGCAGGAGCTGGGCCGCAAGTGGTACGAGGACGGCAAGTTGCTGAACAAGACCAACACCTTCACCGACTTCATCGACGTCACCGACTTCCTGGTCAAGGAAGGCCATGCCGCCCCGGACCGGGTGGCCGCGTTCGGCGGCAGCGCCGGCGGCCTGCTGATGGGCGCGATCTCCAACATGGCGCCGGAGAAGTACAACGTCATCCTCTCGCAGGTGCCGTTCGTGGACGTGGCGACCACCATGCTCGACCCGAGCATCCCGCTGACCACCAACGAATACGACGAGTGGGGCAACCCGGAGGAGAAGGAGTACTACGACTACATCGTCACGTACTCGCCCTACGACAACCTGGAGGCCAAGGCCTATCCGGCGATGTTCGTCGGCACCGGGCTGTGGGACTCGCAGGTGCAGTACTGGGAGCCGGCCAAGTACGTCGCCCGCCTGCGCGACCTGAACACCGGCGACCGGCCGCTGCTGTTCCGCACCAACATGGAAGCCGGACATGGTGGCAAGTCCGGCCGCTTCCGCCGCTTCCGCGAATCGGCCGAGATGTACGCCTTCATGCTCGACCAGCTCGGGGTGCCCGAAGCCCCCTGATCCGCGGCATTGCGGCCGGGCTCCGCCGATAGCGGCGGGGCCCGCGTTGCAGCGACTCCGCGCCGGCTTGGCGAACGCGCCGCGGACGCGATGGGCGACTGTCTGTGGTGCCGACCGTTGGTCGGCACGCTCCCTCGCACCCTATCATGGCCGCCCATGGAGGACCGCAACCGATTCCGCTGGGCCTGGTGGCTGCTGGCCTACGCGAGCCTGGCACTGGGCATCGTCGGCATCTTCGTCCCGGGGCTGCCGACCACGGTGTTCGTGCTCATTGCCGCGTGGGCCGCGGCACGCGGTTCGGAGCGGTTGGAACGACGGCTGCTGGCCGACCCGCGCTTCGGGCCCATGATCCGCAGCTGGCGCGAGCACCGCGCCGTGCCGCGGCGGGCAAAGTGGGCCGCGACCTGGACCATGCTGGCCAGCGCGCTGATCCTGCTGGCGCTGATGCTGTCCAGCGCCTCGCACGGCGCCTGGATGGTGGCGCTGCCGATCGCGTGCATGGCGGTGGTCGGCACCTGGCTGTGGCTGCGCCCGGAACCGCCCGGCGACCGGTAGCGCTGGCGCCGGGGAACATCCGTCAGTCCGCGGCGCGGGGCGTGTCCGCATCCCCGGCGTCCGCGCTTCGGACCTCGTCGGCATCGAACAGCTGCAGCAGGTCGGCGCGCGCCTGGCGCGCGCTCTGCCTGACCGCCGCGTCGTCGTCGTACACCAGGTACTGCTCGCGCAGCAGCATCTCGTCGTGCTCGCGGAAGCGCCGCACGTGGTCGGCGGCGACGCTGGCCGGGACGCCCAGTTCGCGCAGCACGTGCTCGCCCATTTCCAGGCTGGAGCCGAGCAGTTCGCGGAACGGTTCGGCGCCCAGGTCCATCAGCCGCCAGGCATGCTGGCGGTTGCGCGCGCGGGCCAGGACCTTCGCCTGCGGGTACAGGCGCCGGATCAGGCGCACCGCGCGCAGGTTGCTGTCCGGATCGTCGGTGCAGACCACGAACAAACGCGCGTACTGGGCGCCGGCCGCGCGCAGCAGGTCCGGCCGGGTCGGGTCGCCGTAGAAGATGCGCCCGCCGCTGCGGCGCACGTCCTCGACCTGCTCGATGCTGTTCTCCAGCGCCACGTAGGGGACGCGCTGCGCGGCCAGCAGCCGGGCCACGATCTGGCCGAAGCGCCCGACCCCGGCGATCAGCACCTGCGGCGGCTGTGCCGCCGGATCCGGCGCGTCGTAGCGCGGCGGTTGCGCCGGCGCGTGCAGGGCCTCGGTATCGCGCATGCGCCGGTCCAGCGCCAGCAACAGCAACGGCATCAGTGCCATCGACACGCCGACCACCGCGACCAGCCGATCGTGGTCGTCCGTCGACAGCAGGCCCACGCGCAGGGTCTCGTGGAACACCACGAACGCGAACTCGCCGCCCAGCCACAGGGTGCCGCCCAGCAGCAGCGCCGAACGCGGGGCCAACCCGGCGACCCGGCCCACGCCGAACAGCACCGCGAACTTCACCGCCAGCAGCAGCGCCACTCCGGCCACCACCAGCCATGGCTCGGCGACGATCCGGTCCAGGTCGATGCCCATGCCCACGGCGATGAAGAACAGCCCCAGCAGCAGGCCTTTGAACGGATTGATCTGCGATTCCAGCTCGTGCCGGTATTCCGAATCGGCCAGCAGCACGCCGGCCATGAACGCGCCCAGGCCCGGGCTGAGTCCGGCCTGCTGCATGATCCAGGCGCTGCCGAGCACCGCCAGCAGCGCGGTGGCGGTGAACACCTCCGGTGCCTGGGTGCCGGCCACGACCCGCAACGCCCGGTGCATCAGCAGGCGGCCGCCGAACCAGACCAGGGCGAGCGCGCCGAGCGCGTGCCCGACCATGGGCCAGGTCAGGGTCTGGTTCTTGATCCCGCCGAGCAGCGGGATCAGCGCCAGCAGCGGGATCGCGACCAGGTCCTGGAACAGCAGGATCGCGAACGCCAGGCGTCCGTAGTCGCTGTTCAGCTGCTTGCGTTCGGCCAATAGCTGCAGGCCCACCGCGGTGGAGGACAGGGCCAGGCCCATGCCGGCGACCAGGGCGCCCTTCCAGTGCACGTTCCAGGCCAGCAGCGCCGCGCCCAGCAGCAAGGCCGAGAGGAACACCTGCGCGCCGCCCGCGCCGAACACCGGCCGCCGCATCAGCACCAGCCGCGCCGGCGACAGTTCCAGGCCGATCACGAACAGCAGCATGACCACGCCGATCTCGGAGGCGGCCAGGATCCGGTCCGGATCGCTGACCATGCCGATCCCGTCCGGTCCCAGGAGCACGCCGGTGGCCAGGTAGGCCAGCACCGCGACCAGGCCCAGCTTGCGGAACAGCGGCACGGCGACGATCGCCGCCAGCAGCAGGACCAGGGCCAGTTCGAAGCTGAGGCTGTTGGGCACGCGCGACTCCACGGGGTATGCCGTGGATTATGCGCCCGCGTGCTCCAGCTCGATGTGCTCGCCGGCCGGTCCGATCAAGCCCAGGCGCGGTTGAGCACGGTGATCCGGGTATCGAACGCCCAGCCTGCGGCGCCGAGCAGGGCGCCCCAGGCGCGCCGCGAGGCGTCGCGGTCGGGCGTGATCGTGACCCCGATGAAGGGTACGGCCACCCTCGCGGCGGTCATCGGCAGGTCGAAGGGCGGCACCGCGGCCTTGATCTGGGTGAGGTAGAGCAGTTCGCCGCAGGGACCGCGTACCTGCGCGGCGCGGATGGCATCGCTCAGCTCCAGGTTGGCAGGCGCGCCCAGCACCTTGAAGGGCGCGTGCAGGCCGGCGGCGAGGCCGTCGATGTCGCCCACCAGGATTTCCAGCGCCAGCCAGCCATGGCGGAACATCGGTTCGGCCGCCATCGCACGGGGGTCTTCGATCACGCGCAGGATCGGTTCGCCCTCGCCATTGGCCAGCCATGCCAGCGGTGCGCCGACGAGGTCCGCCAGGCCGAGCGCGGCGGCATCCTCGGTGGCCAGGGTGCCGCGGCTGGCCACGCCCACGGCCAGTTGCGCGACGTAGGCATCGCAGGTGGCGGCCAGGTCGTCGGCGACCAGGGTGGCGTGGACGATGCTGCTGGCGCTGGCTGCCCTGACCGCCGCCCAGGGCGTGGTCTGGAATGCCGGCCAGTATTTCCCGCTGGTGTTCCTGCAGTCGCCGCTGGGATTGGACGTGGGCCAGGCCAGTCTGCTGATGATGTGTGCGCTGCTGCTGGCCGCGCCGATGTTCCCGCTGGCCGGCTGGCTGTCGGACCGGGTCGGCCGGCGTCCGGTCATCGTCGCCGGCTTCCTGCTCGCGGCCGCGACCCTGCTGCCCGGCCACATGCTGCTGGCGGTGGCGGTGCGCAGTGGGCTTGCGTTCGGTGCGACGCTGGCGCTGCTGTGCGGCCTGCTGGCGCTGTGGAAGATGCCCGAAACCCGGCATCGGGATATTTCCCGGTAGTCCAGGCTTCCTGGGTGGCCAGTGCTACGATCCGTGCATCGCGACCACCGGGAAGGATCGGGCATGTCGGGAAGGATCTGGATCGGACTGGCGCTGGCCTTGCTGGCAACCGCCGCGTTGGCCGCCGGGCCGGGTGCAGTACGCAAGCAGGCCGAGGCCAGCATGCTGGTCACCGGCCAGGTCCGGATCGAACCGGACGGCAGCGTGTCCGGCTGGGAGCTCGACCGGCGCGACACGCTACCCGAGGTCGTGACTGAACTGATCGACAGGGCCATCCCCGCTTGGCGGTTCGAGCCGGTCCTCGTCGATGGCAAGCCGGCCAAGGTCGAAGCGGCCATGAGCCTGCGACTGGTCGCCAACCGCCTGGACGACGGTGACTACCAGGTGTCGGTCCGCAGCAGCTACTTCGGCGACGATGCGAAGGGTTCGGAGGGTATGGTCAAGGAAGGGCGGGCCGACGAGACCGTGCACGCGATCCAGATGCGGCCGCCATCGTATCCTCCGCAGGCTGCGAAGGCGGGTATTCGCGGGACGGTGTATCTGGTGCTGCGGATCGACCGCGAAGGTACGGTCGACGACGTGTTCGTGGAACAGGTCAACCTCAGGAACATCGGGAGCGAGCGCCAGATGGATCTGATGCGGGCGGTACTGGCCAAGCCGACGGCCGCCGCCGCGCGGAAATGGACGTTCGCCATCCCCACCGCCGGCGAGCAGGCCGGCAACGGGTACTGGTCGATCCGGGTTCCCGTCGCTTACATGCTCGATGGAGAGAGGGATGCGGCGTACGGCCGCTGGGAAACCTACATCCCGGGTCCGCGGCACCGCGTGCCATGGGACGACGGCGAGCCGGACCCCAACGCCGGTCCCGACGCGCTGATTGCCGGTGGCGTCTACCCGGCGGGCAAGGGCATCCGCCTGCTCACGCCGCTGCATGAAGGCTGACGCGAGGGCGGCGGCCGGCCAGGAAGCAGCAAAGGAAAAGCCCCGCGGATGCGGGGCTTTCCGTTTGCAGGCGGGGAGCCGTACTCAGCGCTTCATCGAGCTGAAGAACTCGTCGTTGGACTTGGTGTTCTTCATCTTGTCGAGCATGAACTCCATCGCCCCGATCTCGTCCATCGGGTGCAGCAGCTTGCGCAGGATCCAGATCTTCTGCAGCAACTCCGGCTCGATCAGCAGGTCTTCGCGGCGGGTGCCCGAACGGTTGATGTCGATGGCCGGGAACACGCGCTTCTCGGAGATGCGGCGGGACAGGTGCACCTCGGAGTTGCCGGTGCCCTTGAACTCCTCGTAGATCACCTCGTCCATCTTGCTGCCGGTGTCGATCAGGGCGGTGGCGATGATGGTCAGCGAGCCGCCTTCCTCCACGTTGCGCGCCGCGCCGAAGAAGCGCTTGGGCCGGTGCAGGGCGTTGGCGTCCACGCCGCCGGTCAGGACCTTGCCCGAGGACGGCACCACGTTGTTGTAGGCGCGGGCCAGGCGGGTGATCGAGTCGAGCAGGATCACCACGTCCTTCTTGTGCTCGACCAGGCGCTTGGCCCGCTCGATCACCATCTCGGCGACCTGCACGTGGCGCGCGGCCGGCTCGTCGAAGGTCGAGGAGATGACCTCGCCGCGCACGGTGCGCTGCATCTCGGTCACTTCCTCGGGGCGCTCGTCGATCAGCAGCACGATCAGGTGCACGTCCGGGTGGTTGGTGGTGATCGCGGTGGCGATCTGCTGCATCATCATCGTCTTGCCCGCCTTGGGCTGGGAGACGATCAACGCGCGCTGGCCCTTGCCCTGCGGTGCCATCAAATCGAGGATGCGGCCGGTGATGTCCTCGGTGCTGCCGTCGCCGCGCTCCAGGCGGAAGCGCTTGCGCGGGAACAGCGGGGTCAGGTTCTCGAACAGGGTCTTGTTCTTGGACGCTTCCAGCGGCTCGCCGTTGATCGTGTCGACCACCGACAGGGCGAAGTAGCGCTCGCCGTCCTTGGGCCAGCGGATGCGGCCGGACAGGTAGTCGCCAGTGCGCAGGTTGAAGCGGCGGATCTGGCTGGGCGAGATGTAGGTGTCGTCCGGGCCGGCCAGGTAGCTGGCCTCGGCCGCGCGCAGGAAGCCGAAGCCGTCGGGCAGGATCTCCAGCACGCCGTCGGCGGCCACGCCTTCGCCATGGCGGGTCAGAACCTTGAGCAGGGCGAAGATCACGTCCTGCTTGCGGGCGCGGGCCACGCCTTCGTGGATCTGCAGCTGCTCGGCGATCTCCAGCAGCTTGTGTGCGGGCATCCGCTTGAGGTCGCCCAACGAGTACTGCGGGAAGCCTTCGGGCACGCTCGGGTGCGGTCGCGACACGTAAGGCTGCTGGTTGCCGCCGTCGTCCTGCATGCCGCCGTCGTCGCGGTAGCGCTCGCGCTGGCGGTCGCGGCGGTTGCGGAAGCGGTCGCGGCGGTTGTTGCGGCCGCCTTCGCGCTGCTCGCCGCCGTCGCCGCCACCCGGGTGGGGCTGGCCGTGCTGCGGGGTGCCGCCGTTCTCGGCCGGCGGGGGATTGGGGGTATCGCCGCCGGACGGGGCCGGGGCGCTGGCCTGGGGGGGCGGGGGAGCCGAAGCGGCGGGCGCCGGGGCGGCGGCCGTCTCGCTGGCGCCGGCGTCGGCGGCCGGCTGCTTGGTCACGCGCTTGCGCGCACGCTTCTCGGCGGGTGCGTCTTCGCTCCCGGGCGTTTCAGGCAGGGTGTTCTCGGACAAGATTGCGATTCCTCGCTGGTAGGTGCGAGCGCCCGGTGCGGGCGTTGGGATCGTTGGGATCCTGGGGTGGGATGGGTGGTCCGGCGGTAATCCCGGACTGGGGGGACGCGGCCATCCATGCGGCCGGTCCGGATGACGTTAACACCGCGGCCCGGGCGCCCGCAAGCGGGGCCGGGCGCCGGTTCAGGCGCCGGCAGGATGCGTTCCCGACGGTCCTGCGGGCTGCTCAGGCGGCCAGGGTCCGGTCCAGCATCTGGGTCAGCTGGCCCTTGCCGACCGCGCCGACCTGGGTGGCCTGGATCTGGCCGTCCTTGAACAGCAGCAGCATCGGGATCGAGCGCACGTGGTAGCGGATCGCGGTGGCGCGGTTCTGGTCGATGTTGACCTTGGCCACCTTGACCCGGCCGTCGTAGGCCTGAGCCAGTTCGTCGATCACCGGCGAGATCATCTTGCACGGGCCGCACCATTCGGCCCAGAAGTCGACCAGCACCGGCTCGGGGGATTGCAGCACGGCGCTGTCGAAATCGGCGTCGCCGACGTGCATCACCTTGTCGTTCACTTGGGAGTCTCCGTGGATGGCCGGCGCCGGCCGGCGGGGTCACTGCGGGGCCGGTGGGCGCCTTTGGGGTAAACTGGGGCGTTTCGCGGAGAAGTCGGGGGCCATTGGCGCCCGGCGGCCGCGCGATCCGGCGACGGTCCGCAGTGTGCGGCGCCCCGGAAACGTATGCAAGCAGCCCGCCATGCAATGCGACGCAGCGCCGGGCTGCACTCACAGAATGAAGACTGGATGATGAGCGACAAACCGCTGACCGATGTAGCTTTTTCCTCGTTCGACCTGCACCCGGCGCTGCTCGCCGGCCTGGAAGCCGCCGGCTTCACCCGCTGCACCCCGATCCAGGCGCTGACCCTGCCGGTCGCGTTGCCCGGCGGCGACGTCGCCGGCCAGGCGCAGACCGGCACCGGCAAGACCCTGGCCTTCCTGGTGACGGTGATGAACCGCCTGCTGACCCGCCCGGCGCTGGCCGAGCGCAAGCCGGAGGATCCGCGCGCGCTGATCCTGGCCCCGACCCGCGAGCTGGCGATCCAGATCCACAAGGACGCGGTCAAGTTCGGCTCCGAGCTGGGCCTGCGCTTCGCCCTGGTCTACGGCGGCGTCGACTACGACAAGCAGCGCGAGCTGCTGCAGAAGGGCGTGGACGTGATCATCGCCACCCCAGGCCGGCTGATCGACTACGTCAAGCAGCACAAGGTCGTCTCGCTGCACGCCTGCGAGATCTGCGTGCTCGACGAGGCCGACCGCATGTTCGACCTGGGCTTCATCAAGGACATCCGCTTCCTGCTGCGGCGCATGCCGATCCGCACCGAGCGCCAGACCCTGCTGTTCTCGGCCACCCTCAGCCACCGCGTGCTGGAGCTGGCCTACGAGCACATGAACGAGCCGGAGAAGCTCGTGGTCGAGGCCGAGACCATCACCGCCGCGCGCGTGCGCCAGAAGCTGTACTACCCCTCCGACGAGGAGAAGCTGCCGCTGCTGATCGGCCTGCTCTCGCGCAGCGAGGGCGCACGGACCATGGTGTTCGTCAACACCAAGGCGTTCGTGGAGCGGGTGGCGCGCGCGCTGGAACGCGCCGGCTACCGTGTCGGCGTGCTCTCCGGCGACGTGCCGCAGAAGAAGCGCGAGACCCTGCTGCGGAAGTTCCAGGCCGGCCAGCTGGAGATCCTGGTCGCCACCGACGTGGCCGCGCGCGGCCTGCACATCGACGGTGTTTCCCACGTCTACAACTACGACCTGCCGTTCGACGCCGAAGACTACGTCCACCGCATCGGCCGCACCGCGCGCCTGGGTGCCGAGGGCGACGCGATCAGCTTCGCCTGCGAGCGCTACGCGATGGGCCTGCCGGACATCGAGGCCTACATCGAGCAGAAGATCCCGTCCGAGCCGGTCACCGCCGAACTGCTGGTCCCGATGCCGCGGCCGGAGCGCGCGAAGCCGGAGGCCGGCGCGGACGACGACAACGAGAGCGTCAGCGAGATCTTCCGCGAGGCGCGCGAGCAGCGCGCCGCCGAAGAAGAACGTCGTGGCGGCGGGCGTTCTTCGCACGGTGGCCGTGACGGCGAGCGCCGTCCGCCGCGACGCAAGGCGGCGGTGGCCGCCGGTGCCGTGGGCGCAGCCGGCGTGGCCGTGGCCGTTGCGTCCGGCGCGGGCGAAGCCGCGGCGGCGGGCGGGGATGCAGGGGCCGGCGGCGAAGGCCGTGGCCGCCGCTCCCGTTCCGCCGGTGGCAAGCCGCCGCGTGCGGAAGCCGCGGGGCAGGACCCTGGCGCGAATGGCGGCCGCGGCGATGAACCGTCCCAGGCCGGCAGCGACCCGGCCGACGACGAGCGCGCTCCGCGCAAGCGTCGTCGCCGCCGTCGCGGCAAGCCGGTCGATGGTGCCGCGCCCGCCGCCAACGGCCAGGCCGGCTCGCCTTCGCAGGTCCCGGCCAGCCGCCAGGGTCCGGCGGCCAAGCCGGTGACGGGCCACGCCCAGAAAGAGCATGCGCAGAAGGAATCGTTCTTCGGCCGCATCGGCCGCAAGCTGCGCTCGCTGGTCGGCGGCAACTGACGTTCCGGGGCCTTGCCCCGGACGCCCGGGCCCCGCGGAGGTAGCGCCTGTCGGTCGGCTGCCTCTCGCGCCATCGCCAAGAGCAGCCGACTGACAGTCGGCTCTGCAGGCAAGGCGGCGGGCGGCCCTGTCCCCGCCGCCCATGGCCCTGCATAATTGCAGGATGACCGTCCTGCGATTCGAGAACGTCAGCAAGCAGTACGCCGGCGGCCACCAGGCCCTGGTGGACGTGAGTTTCGAGGTGGCCGAAGGCGAGATGCTGTTCGTCACCGGCCACTCCGGCGCAGGCAAGAGCACCCTGCTCAAGCTGATCCACCTGTCCGAGCGGCCCAGCCGCGGCGCGGTGGTGTTCAACGAACGCAACCTGCTGCGCGTGCGCGGCGGCAAGGTCGCGCTGCACCGGCGCGAGGTCGGCGTGGTCTACCAGGACCACCGCCTGCTCACCGACCGCAGCATCGGCGAGAACGTGGCCCTGCCGCTGATCCTGCGCGGCACCCGCCGCGCCGAGATCGGCAAGCGGGTGCGCTCGGTGCTCGAGCGCATGGGCCTGGGCCACCGCGAGAAGGCGCTGCCGACCCAGCTGTCGGCCGGCGAGCAGCAGCGCGTGGGGATTGCCAGGGCGATCGTCGCCGAGCCGCGTCTGCTGGTCGCCGACGAGCCCACCGGCAACCTCGACCCGACCCTCTCGGCCGAGATCATGGAACTGTTCGCCGGCCTGCCCGAGCGCGGCACCAGCGTGCTGGTGGTCAGCCACGACCTGCCGCTGCTCAAGCGCATGCGCAAGCGGGTGCTGATCCTCGACCACGGCCGCCTGGTCGACGACATCTCGCCGCAGGATCTGGCCGAATGAACAGCGACGCCGCCGAGCCGGCCGCCAGGAACTCACCCGCGCCCGCGGCGCCGTCGCGCCTGCGGGTCTGGTTCGACCAGCACCTGCACAGCATCGTGTTCAGCCTCGGCCGCGCCCTGCGCAAGCCGTGGGCCACCCTGCTGACCGTGGCGGTGATGGGCATGGCGCTGGCCTTGCCGCTGGGCCTGTCGATCGTGATGGACAACCTCAACCAGTTCGCCGGCAGCGTGCAGCAGTCGCGCGAGATCAACGTGTTCCTGAAGATGGACGTGGACGCCGCCGCGGCCGCGAAGCTGGCCGATACCCTGCGCGGGCGCGGCGACGTGGCCACGGTCGAACTGCGCACTCCCGAGCAGGCATTGGCGGCGTTTCGCGAGAGCAGCGGCCTGGGCGAGGCGATCGACGCGCTCGGCGACAACCCGCTGCCCACCCTGTTGATCGTGACCCCCGCCGGCGATGGCGGCGATGCGGCCCTGGTCGCCGCGCTGGAGGCGTTGCCACAGGCCGACCTGGTGCAGCACGACGCGGTCTGGCGCCAGCGCCTGGATGCCTGGCTGGCGTTCGGCCAGCGCGTGGTGCAGGTGCTGGCGGTGCTGCTGGGCCTGGGCGCGGCGCTGGTGGTCGGCAATACCGTGCGCCTGGACATCCAGGCCCGGCGCGAGGAGATCGGCGTGCTGCAGCTGCTCGGTGCCAGCGACGGCTTCATCCGCCGTCCGTTCCTGTACCTGGGAGCGTGGTATGGCGTCGGCGCCGGGTTGCTGGCGTTGGGCCTGATCGCCGCCGCCGGGCTGGCGCTGCGCGAGCCGCTGGCCGCGCTCAGTGCCAGCTATGCCAGCCAGTTCTCGCTGCAGGGACTGGATGCGCTGCATTCGGGCCTGGTCCTGCTCGGCACCGTGCTGCTCGGCTGGATCGGCTCGTGGACGGTGACCGGGCACTTCCTGCGCCAGACCCGGCCCACGGAGACCTGATGGCCGCCCAGGAGCTCAAGCACCTGATCAGCGACGCACCGCGGGTGATGGTCGCCGATGGTTCGCGCCTGGTGCGCAAACTGATCGCCGACGTGCTCGAGCGCGAACTGCCCGGCGTGCGGGTGGTGGGCTGCTCCAGCATCGCCGAGGCACGCGCCGCGCTGGCGGAAGGCCCGGTGGACCTGGTCACCACCGCGCTGACCCTGTCCGACGGCGACGGCCTGGAACTGGCGCGCAGCGTGCGCGAGGCCGCCGGCCAGGCCTACGTGCCGGTGATCGTGGTGTCGGGCGACGCCCAGCAGCACCTGGTCGAGCGCCGCTTCACCGAGTACGTCACCGACTATTTCGACAAGTCGCTCGGCCACGACGCACTGGCCGAGTTCATCCGCGGCTACGTGCAGCCGCAGCCAATCGTCGGCGCCACCGTGCTCTACATCGAGGACAGCCGGGTGGTGGCCGAGGCCACCCGGCGCATGCTCGAGCGGCAACAGTTGAAGGTGATCCACGTGATCACCGCCGAGGAAGGCTTCGCGCTGCTCACTGCCGAGTCGCTGGGCCGGCTCACCGACCAGATCGACCTGGTGCTCACCGACGTGACCCTGAAGGGCGAGCTGAGCGGGCGCGACGTGGTCGAACGGATCCGGATCGACTTCGGCTACGGCAAGCGCCGCCTGCCGGTACTGGTGATGACCGGCGACGGCAACCCGCACAACCAGTCCGAACTGCTCAAGGCCGGCGCCAACGACCTGGTGCAGAAGCCGATCGAGGAACGGTTGCTGGTGACCAAGGTGCTGTTCCAGTTGCGCCTGGCGCGGCTGGACGGCGCGCGCCAATACTGAGCCGGGGAGGGGCGATGGGCGGCGACGCGGAGGACCGCATCCGGCTGGAGCCCTCATGGAAGGCGCGCATCGGCGACTGGCTGCTGCGCCCTGAGATGCGCGCGCTGTCGGAGTTCCTGCGCCAGCGCCAGGCGGCCGGTGCGCGGGTGTATCCGCCCGGGCCGCGGATCTTCGCCGCCTTCGACGCCACTCCGTTCGAGCAGGTGCAGGTGGTGGTGCTGGGCCAGGACCCCTACCACGGCCCCGGCCAGGCGCACGGCCTGTGCTTCTCGGTGCTGCCCGGGGTGCCGGTGCCGCCGTCGCTGGACAACATCTTCAAGGAGATCGGCGCCGAGCTGGGCCTGCCGCGTCCGGACCACGGCTGCCTGCTGCCATGGGCGCGGCGTGGGGTGCTGCTGCTCAACGCGGTGCTGACCGTGGAGGAGGGCCGCGCCGGCGCCCACCAGGGCAAGGGCTGGGAGGGATTCACCGATCGCGCCATCGAGGCGTTGTCGGCCGAACGCGAAGGCCTGGTGTTCCTGCTGTGGGGCAGCTATGCCCAGGCCAAGGGCAAGGTGATCGACCCGCGCCGGCACCGGGTGCTGAAGGCGCCGCATCCCTCGCCGTTGTCGGCGCATCGCGGCTTCCTCGGCTGCGGCCACTTCGCCGCGGCCAACGAATACCTCTCCCGCCGCGGGCAGGCGCCGATCGACTGGTCGCTGCCGCCGCGGGCCGAGGTCGAGGCGATGCTGCGGCAGTCCTGAGCCCCGGACGCGCGGGCAGGGATGGCCCTTGCTGGCCACCCCTTGAAAGCCGCCGTCCCGGCCGCATTCCTCCCCTATGGGTGCCGGTGGTCGGTCGGGACCGGGCCAGCCGCCGTACCCGCTAGGGCATGGTTCAGTTTTTGCGAAGTAAACCATTGATTATAAAAGAAACCAATGGTGCAAAGATCGTTGCAGGGATGCAACGCCGGGAACCATTCGCGGCGTTAGCAGTCCAACCTCCCGATTGCTAAGATGGATGCCATGACCCAGACCCTCCATGCCACCAGCCTCGTCGCCAACAACCTGCCGGTCCCCAGCCCGCTGGGTTCGCTGGAGGCGTACATCGGTGCCGTGCACCGGATCCCGGTGTTGGATGTCGAGGAAGAGCAGGCCCTGGCCCGCCGCTTCCGCGATCAGGAAGACCTGGACGCGGCCCGCGAGCTGGTCCATTCGCACCTGCGCTTCGTGGTCCACGTCGCCCGCGGCTACAGCGGCTACGGCCTGCAGCTGGGCGACCTGATCCAGGAAGGCAACATCGGCCTGATGAAGGCGGTCAAGCGCTTCGACCCGGACATGGGCGTGCGCCTGGTCAGCTTCGCGGTGCACTGGATCCGTGCCGAGATGCACGAGTTCATCCTGAAGAACTGGCGCATCGTCAAGGTCGCCACGACCAAGGCGCAGCGCAAGCTGTTCTTCAACCTGCGCAAGGCCAAGACCCGCCTGGGCTGGATGAACGCGGCCGAGGTCACCGCCGTGGCCCGCGACCTCAACGTGCCCGAGCATGAAGTGCTGGAGATGGAAGCGCGCCTGTCCGGCCGCGACATCGGCTTCGACGCTCCGGCCGACGAGGACGACGAGCACGCGCCGCCGTCGCCGGCCGCCTACCTGATGGCCGATGCGGAAGATCCCTCGCAGGCCTACGAGCGCGCCGACAGCGAGGACAACCAGCTGCAGCTGCTGCGCGAGGGCCTGGCCGGCCTCGATGCGCGTTCGCGCGACATCATCGCCCGCCGCTGGCTGGACGCCGACAGCAAGGTCACCTTGCAGGAACTGGCCGACGAATACGGCGTGTCCGCCGAGCGCATCCGCCAGATCGAGGCGAACGCGATGAAGAAGATGAAGGCCCTGCTGGCGGCATAGGCGCGCAGCGGTTCCGCGTTGCGGTGGCAAACGGCCCGGCATTCCCGGGCCGTTCGCTTTTGCCGCGGGCAGCGGGCCTTGCGGCGATCGCGCGGTTGTCCGGTGGGCGCTATTCCGGCGCCGGGTCCTGCGCGTCCCTTCCGAGGATGATCCGCGCCGCGCGCTGGTAGCTCCAGTACGCCCAGGCCCAGTTGAGCAGCACCACCAGACGGTTGCGGAAGCCGATCAGGAAGAACACGTGCGCGGCCAGCCAGAACCACCACGCCGGCAGGCCCGACAGCCTGATGCCGTGCAGGTCCACCACCGCGGCCATGCGGCCGATGGTGGCCAGGTTGCCGAAATCGCGGTAGCGGAACGCATCGGCCTGTTCGCCACGGAGCCGGGCGCGGATCGTTGCGGCGACGTGCCGGCCCATCTGCTTCGCGGCCGGAGCCACCCCGGGGACCGCGCTGCCGTCGGCGCGCTTCACCGCGGCCAGGTCGCCGGCGACGAAGACATGCGGATGCCCCGGCACACTCAGGTCCGCCTCCACCGGCACCCGCCCGGCACGGTCCAGCGGCACGCCGAGCGAGCGCGCCAGCGGCGAGGCGGCCACGCCGGCGGCCCAGACCACGGTGCGCGCCGGGACATATTCCTCGCCCAGCCGGTAGCCACCCGCGTCGATGGCGGTGACCGGCACGCCGGTGGAGACTTCCACGCCCAGGCGCTGCAACTGCCGGCGCGCCCGCTCCGACAGCATTTCGGGAAACGAGGGCAGCACCCGCGGCCCGGCCTCGATCAGGCGCACCCGCGCGCTGGCCGGGTCGATGCGGCGGAACTCGCGCTTCAGCGTATGCCGGGCGATCTCGGCCAGGGTGCCGGCCAGTTCCACCCCGGTGGGGCCGCCGCCGACGATGGCGAAGTTGAGCCAGGCCGTGCGTTCGGCCGGGTCGTCGCAGGCCTCGGCCCGCTCGAACGCGAGCAGCAGTCGCCGGCGCAGATGCAGCGCGTCGTCCAGCGACTTCAGTCCGGGCGCGTGCGCCGCCCAGTCGTCGTGACCGAAGTAGGCATGCGTGGCGCCGCTGGCCAGCAGCAGGTAGTCGAATCCGAGCGTGCTGCCGTCGGCCAGCGCGACCTGCCTGCCGGCGGCATCGATCGCGGTCGCTTCGCCCAGCCGCACTTCCACGTTGCGCTGTCGGCGCAGGATATGGCGCAGCGGCGCGGCGATGTCCGGCGCCGAGAGACCGGCGGTGGCGACCTGGTACAGCAGGGGCTGGAACAGGTGGTGGTTGCTGCGGTCGAGCAGGGTGATCCGCAGCGGCGCCCGGGCCAGCGCCCGCGTGGCCCAAAGCCCGGCGAAGCCGCCGCCGATCACCAGCAGGCGGGGAAGGGGGTCGGCCAGCTCGCTCACTTCATGCCTCCGTGTCGGCGTGGGGATTCAGTACAGGTCAATCGGATCCACATCCAGTGACCAGCGCGTGCGGCGCGCTTCGGGCAGGGCGTGGATCGCCGGCAGTGCCGCGTCCAGGCAGGCGTGCAATGCGGGACGGCTGGCCGAGGACAGCAGCAACTGCATCCGGTACAGGCCGGCACGGCGGGCCATCGGTGCGGTCAGCGGGCCGAGCACCTCGATCGGTGCCGGCACCGCGCCGGCCGGCTTCGCCGCCTCCTGCAGGATCGCCCTGGCCGCACGCAGGAGCGCGCCGGCGGCGTCGGCCTGCTGCGCCTCGGCGCGCAGCAGCGCCAGGTGGGCGAATGGCGGGAAGCCGGCGGCCTCGCGCTGGGCCAGTTCGTCGCGGGCGAAGGTGTCGTAGCCGCCGTGGATCAGGTCGTGCAGCAGGCGATGCCCGGGGTGGTGGGTCTGCCACCACACCTCGCCGGCGCGCCGCGCGCGACCGGCACGGCCCGCGACCTGGATCAGCTGCTGGGCCAGCTTCTCCCCGGCGCGGAAATCGGAGGAGAACAGGCCCTCGTCCACGCCGACCACCACCACCCGGGTCAGGTTCGGCAGGTCATGGCCCTTGGCCAGGATCTGGGTGCCGACCAGGATCCCGGGGCGGTCGCCGAGTTCGGCCAGCAGTTTCGCCAGACCGTCGCGGCGGGCGGTGGTGCCGCGGTCGAAGCGCAGCACCGGCCATTGCGCGAAGCGCTCGGCCAGCAGTTCCTCCAGGCGCTCGGTGCCTACGCCCTGCGGCTGCAGCGCCAGGCTGGCGCAATCAGGGCAGGCTTGCGGCCGCGCCTGGCGGTGGCCGCAGTGGTGGCACAACAGGCGTCCGCCGCCGCCATGCACGGTCAGCGGCGTGCCCTGTGCGGGCGTGCTGCAGCGCGGGCACTGCGCGCTCCAGCCGCAGTCGTGGCACAGCAGCACCGGGGCGTAGCCGCGGCGGTTCTTGAATACCAGCACCTGGCCACCGTCGCCCAGCGCCGCCTCGATCATCTGCAGCGTCTCCGGCGCCAGGCCGGCCTGCAGCGGGCGCTTGCGCACGTCGACGATCCGTACCATGGGCGGCCGCGCGTCGCCGGCGCGATGGCGCAGGCGCAGGTGCGCGTAGCGCCCGGCCTGGGCGTTGTGCAGGGTCTCCAGCGAAGGCGTGGCGCTGCCCAGCAGCACTGGCACGCCCAGCGCCTTGGCCCGGACCAGGGCGAAGTCGCGGGCGTGGTAGCGGATACCGTCCTGTTGCTTGTAGCTGGCGTCGTGTTCCTCGTCGACCACGATCAGGCCGGCGTCCGGCAACGGCGTGAACACCGCCGAGCGGGTACCGACGATCACCCGCGCCTGTCCGCGCCAGGCCGCGGCCCACACCCGCGCGCGTTCGCCGTCGGCCAGGCCCGAGTGCAGCGCATGCACCGGCACGCCCAGGCGCGCGCGGAAGCGGGCCAGCGCCTGCGGGGTCAGGCCGATCTCCGGCACCAGCACCAGCACCTGGCGGCCGCGCGCCAGGCAATCGGCGATGGCGTGCAGGTAAACCTCGGTCTTGCCGCTGCCGGTGACGCCTTCGAGCAGGATCGGGGCGAAGCCCGTGCCGGCGGCGATCGCGGCGATCGCGGCGCCCTGTTCCGCGTTCGGCTGCGGCCCGGGCTGCGGTGCCGGGGCGTGCGCCACGGCGGGCACGGCCACGCGCTCGACATGGCCGCGCCGGGCCAGCGCGCGCGCCGCCGTGCGCCAGCCCTCCAGCTCGCGCTCCAAACGGTCCTCGTCGACGGCCGTGCCGTGGGCGAGCAACTCGGCCAGGCGCCGCGTCCGGCTGCCCTGGCGCAGCCCGTGGCGCCCGGTGGCGCCGGCCTCGGTGGCGACCCAGGCCCAGGCGTGGGTATCGGGCAGCGGCTCGCCGGCGCGCAGCGCGGCCGGCAAGGCGGTGGCGAACACCTCGCCCTGTGGCGCGTGGGTGTAGCGTGCGAGCCAGCGCAGCGAGTCGAGCAGTTCGCCGGAAAACAGCGGTACCGCATCGGGCAGGGCGCTGGCCCGGCGCAACTCCAGCCCCGCCTCGGGGATGCCGATCCCGGCCACCACGCCGACCAGTTCGCGGTTGCCGAACGGCACCCGCACCCGCTGGCCGATCGCCCCTGCGTCGGCCACGACGCCGTCCGGAGGCAGGTAGTCGAACAGCCTCGGCACGGGCACGGGCAGGGCGACCTGGAGGCTGGGGGAAGCGGGCATCGCGGCAGTCTAACCAAGCCGGCGATGCGGCTGGCGCGGATGGCGACTTGCGTTCCATTGCTGCCCGGCGGCTGACGAATGGGACGTAAACCAACGTCACAGTTGGGGATTTGGGCTTATCCACACCGGATGTGGATAAGCTTGTGCATGAGCGCAATGCTTCACGCCGCAACAATGGCAATTCAAGCCTGCCGGCTGGATTGGTCAAAAAAACGCCATATGGAAATAATCATTGAAAACAATAAGTTGTCCGTGAAACAGGGATGACGCGAAGGATCGACAGGGAAAAATGGCGGTTTTCCGCGGCAAAAGTTTGCGCTGTGCACAACCGCTATGCCGGCAAGCCTTGCCATTGCTGGGTGGAACGACGGTCGCGGCGCTGTCAAGGGGGCGCAGCCGACGCCGGCGCGGCTAAGCTGGGCCCATGCCGGAGCGCCCATGCACGATGACTTGTTGAGCGGGGCCAGCGGACTGCCCGCTGCCCTGTCCGCCTTCCTGCGCGGCGTCGAACGCCGTGCCTACGTATTCCTCTGGCTGCAGGACGGCAATGCCGCCGGGGCCGAGCGCGCGCTGGCCGCGGCGATCCGTGCGTTCCCGGGGCCGGCCGCGGCGATGCCCATGGCCGAATGGCCGGCCCGCTTCTGGAGGCTGCTGGCGGCACTGCCGGCCCAGGCCGGGGGCGGCGTCTGGCCGGACGGCCTGGAAACCCTGGCCACGCTGCCGTGGCCTGCGCGGCGGGCGTTGCTGCTGCGGCAGGTGGCCGGGCTGGACGAGGCCGCGGCGGCCGCGGCGTTGGGCATGGACGGTTCCGCCTACGAGGCCTTGCTGGCGCAGGCCTGCCCGCGCGCTCCCGATGGCGCGCCGGATGCCGCCGGCTGGCGCGCCCAGGCCGAAGCGATCCAGCAGGCCGGCCGCGGCCTGGCTACCCCGCAGCTGCTGCGCCTGGCGCAACTGCGCGAGGCGGCGCTGGCGGCCAGGCCGGTAGTGCCTGCCGCACCGGCCTGGGAGGCGCCGGACCGCAGCGCCGCCGCCGCTGGCGATAGCAGGCCGGATCGCCGCGGCGCTGCCGGCAGACGCGGGTGGAGCGCCTGGCGATTGGCGGCGCTGGCCGCGCTGCTGTTGCTGGGCGCGGTCGCTGCGGCCTGGTGGCTGTCCTCGCGCCCGGCCGCGGTGGCGCCGGCGGCCGTGGCACCGGCGCAGGAGGAGGACTTCCGGGTACACGACAACGATCCGGTCGCGGTCGAACCGTTGCCGGATGCCGGGCCGGCGGCTGCCGCGACCGGTTGGCCATCCGCGCTGGCGGAGGCACCGGCCATCGATCCGGTGGTGGCGGACCTGGCGCTGCTTTCCTGGTACGCCGCGGGCGCGCCGGCGTCACGCATCGAGCACGAGGGCAAGGCCGCGGGGACGGCGGCGCCCGCCTCTCCGGCCAGTGCCGTCGCCGACGAGACCAGCGGGCAGGAGGACTGGATGCGGCTGGACGGATCCGAACAGGCCGGCGTGCGTGCCGCGGCGGTGGCCCTGGCGGCCGATACACCACAGGCGCAGGCCGAACTGCGCGCACGCTTTGCCGCACTGGACGCGATGGAGCGCCGCGGTTGGCGGCTGGGTCCGGCGCTCGGTGCCGACTACGCCGTGCTGCAGCCGCTGATCGGTTTCGTCGCCGGGGAGGAGCGCGTGCCGCTGCTGGACGCGTTGCGCGCACTCACCCCGGAGCAGCGCGCGCAATTGGGGGAACTGGCATTGCGCACGCCGCCGACCGCGCGCGCATCACTGCGCCATGAACTGCTGGCGCAGCCGCCGGCGTCGCGCGGGGACTGGCTCGCGGCCCGCGCACGGCAGTAGCCGCCACCCCCTAGAATGGCCGGCCCGCGATCCGGCCGCCGTGCAACCGCACGACCGAAGTCGTGCCTTTCCCCTGATGTCCCCGCCTGCCGCCCATCCTCCGCGCTTGCGCCACGAACTGCGCGCCACCGCCACGCTCGCCCTGCCGCTGGTGCTGGGCCACGTGTCGACGGGGCTGATCAGCTTCGTCGACAACGTCATCGCCGGCCGCCACGGCACCCTCACCCTGGCCTCGGTGACGGTGGGCACGGCCTTGCTGTACCTGCCGATGATGGTGCCGCTGGGCACCCTGATCGCACTGACCGCCTCGGTCTCGCAACTGGACGGTGCCGGCCGCCGCGACGAGATCGCGCCGCTGTTCCGCCAGGCGTTGTGGCTGGGCCTGGGTCTGGGGCTGGTGATGTTCGCGTTCCTCAGCGCCGCGCCGCTGTTGCTGGACGCGTTCGGGATCGCGGCCGACATCGTTCCCGGCGCGACCGCGTTCTGCCATGCGGTGCGCTGGGGCGCGCCGGCGCTGGTGCTGGGCTTCTGCATGCGCTACGTGAGCGAGGGCACGCACTGGACCTGGCCGACGATGGCGTTCGGCTTCGGCGGCCTGCTGGCGCTGGCGCCGCTGGGCTACGCGCTGACCTTCGGCTTCGGGCCGCTGCCGGAGATGGGCGCGGCCGGGCTGGGCACGGCCTCGGCGATTGCGATGTGGCTGCAGACCCTGGGTTTCGCCGCCTACCTGTGGAAGTCGCGGCGGTTCGCGCCGCTGGGATTGTTCGCGCACCTGGAGTGGCCGCGCTGGGCGCCGATCCGCGGCCTGCTCGCGGTCGGCCTGCCGATCGGCGTGACCGTGTTGATGGAGGGCGGGCTGTTCATCGCCACCGCGCTGCTGATCGCACGCCTGGGCGAAGTGCCGGCGGCAGCGCACCAGATCGCGATCAATGTGGCCGCACTGTGCTTCATGCTGCCGATGGGGCTGGCCGAAGCGACCACGGTGCGGGTCGGGCACGCGCTGGGCGCCGGCGATCCGGACGGGGTGCGCCGCGCCGCGCGTGCCGGCTACGCGATCGTGCTGGTGACCCAGACCTGCTCGGCGATCGCGCTGTTGCTGGGCCATGGTGCGGTGGTGGCGGTCTACACCGCGGACCTGGCGGTGGCGGCGATGGCCTCGACCCTGCTGCTGTACGCGGCCGCGTTCCAGTTCCCGGATGGCATCCAGGTGATGTCGGCCGGCGCGCTGCGCGGCCTGCGCGACACCCGGGTGCCGATGTTTCTGGCCATGGCCTCCTACTGGGGCCTGGGCATGCCGCTCGGCGCCTGGCTGGGCCTGGGGTTGGGCCGTGGGCCGCAGGGCATGTGGACCGGCCTGATCGCCGGCCTGGCGGCGGCGGCGCTGCTGATGGCCGCGCGCCTGGCCTGGCGCCTGCGTCGCTTGCCGCCGCCGGTCGCCGTGGCCGCACCGCCGGCCGGCCCCGTGACTTGAGGCGCATGTAAGCCGCCGGTGCTGCGGCTATCCTGCATGCCGCAACCCGCAATCCCGCCTGCCGGAGCCGCTGTCCGATGAACCCGCCCCCCCTGCCGTCGCGTCCCGGTCCCGTCGTCCGCTTCTTCGTCGGGTTGTGGGACGTGATGAACTTCACCCGCCGGCTGATCCTCAACCTGCTGTTCTTCGGCCTGCTGTTCCTGGTGCTGGTCGCGTTCCTGGTCGCGGTCGGCAAGGGCCGCAGCGGGGTGGCACCGATGCACGAGCGCACCACCCTGGTAATCGCGCCGGAAGGGCGGCTGGTGGAGCAGTTCTCCACCGATCCGCTCAGCCGCGCACTGGCGCGTGCGCTGGGCGACACCTCGGCCGAGGAAGTCCAACTGCGCGACCTGCTGCGCGCGATCGAGGCGGCCAGGGACGACAAGCACGTCGAGCGCGTGCTGCTGCAGCTGGACGGCCTGCAGCCGTCGGGCATGGCTTCGATGCGCGAGGTCGCCGCCGCGCTGGGCGAATTGCGCGCCAGCGGCAAGCAGGTGGTGGCGTTCGGCGAGAACATCGGCCAGGGCCAGTACCTGCTGGCGGCGCAGGCCGACGAGATCTACCTGGACCCGATGGGCAGCCTGATGCTGGAAGGCCTGGCCCGCTATCGCCAGTACTTCCGGGCCGCGCTGCAGGACAAGCTGGGCGTGGACGTGCACCTGTTCCGGGTGGGCGAATTCAAGTCCGCGGCCGAGCCCTTCATCCTCGACGCGGCTTCGCCCGAGGCCAAGGAAGCGGACCTGTACTGGATGAACGACGTGTGGCAGCGCTACCTGGCCGACGTCGGCACGGCGCGCAAGCTCGACCCGGCGCAGCTGGCCGCGCAGATCGACGCGCTGCCCGAGGGCATCGAGGCCGCCGGCGGCGACATCGCCAAGTACGCGCTGGAGATGAAGCTAGTCGACGGACTGAAGACCCGCGAGCAGCTGGACCAGCTGCTGACCGAGCGCGGGGTCGCCGACGCGGATGCCGACCATGGTTTCCGCAGCGTGTCCCTGGACGGCTATCTGGCCCACCTGGACGGCCGCCGCCTGCCGGTGGACAAGCGTCCGCAGGTGGCGGTGGTGGTGGCCGAGGGCGAGATCAGCGGCGGTGAGCAGCCGGCCGGCCGCATCGGCGGCGTGTCCACCGCCGCGCTGCTGCGCCAGGCGCGCGACGACGACCAGGTCGAGGCGGTGGTGCTGCGGGTGGATTCGCCCGGCGGCGAGGTGTTCGCTTCCGAGCAGATCCGGCGCGAGGTCGAGCAGCTCAAGGCCGCCGGCAAGCCGGTGGTGGTGTCGATGGGCGACCTGGCTGCCTCCGGCGGCTACTGGATCAGCATGAACGCCGACCGCATCTATGCCGATCCGTCCACGATCACCGGCTCGATCGGCATCTTCGGCATGTTCCCCAATTTCACCCGCACCCTGGACAAGATCGGCGTGCACACCGACGGCGTGAGCACCACCCGTTTCGCCGGCGCCTTCGACGTGACCCGACCACTGGATCCGGAGGTGGGCCGCGTGGTCCAGGCGGTGATCGACAAGGGCTATGCGGACTTCACCGGCAAGGTCGCCGCCGCGCGCGGTAAGTCGGTGCAGGACGTGGACCAGATCGCCCGCGGCCGGGTCTGGAGCGGTGCCCAGGCCAAGGAACGCGGCCTGGTGGACGAGCTGGGCAGCTTCGGCGACGCGGTCGCCGACGCGGCCGGCCGCGCCGAACTGGAGCAGGACACGTACCGCGTGGTCTACCTCGACAAGCCGGCCACCCCGTTCGCGCAGTTCCTGGCCGGCTTCGCCGGCAGCCGGATCGGCGCGGCCCTGCTGCAGGACTCGGACCTGGCCCGGGCGATGCTGGCGCGGACCCTGCCGGAGAGCGAGGCGCAGCTGCGCTTTGTCGAGAACGCGGTCAAGGACCGCAACGGCGCGCCGGTGAAGGCGCTGGCGTACTGCTTCTGCGGGCTGTAGCCGCGGTGGGCGGGGATGCCGGCGGCTGCCGGCATCCGGCCCTCATTCACCCTCGGCGGCGTCGGCCTGCTTCTGCTGCTGGTCGGCGGCCTGCTGCAGGGTCTGCTCGACCGCGCGGGCCTTGTCCAGCGGTTCCTTGATCGCGTCGCGTAGTTGGGTGTGCGCCTGCTGGGCCTGAGCCTGAGCCTGCGGTTCGGGCGGTCGCTCGGCCGGCGGCGGTTCGGCGCGGCAGGCGGCCAGCAGCAACGGCAGGCCCAGGATCGGCAACAGGATCGCCGCACGTGCGATCGATGCGCGGGATCGGGCGCGGTGGAGTTCCGGCATGACGTACTCCCTCGGGAAGGCTGGCGCTATCCTACGCCGATGGACGCGAACCGGTGGCGACTGGATGGACGGCTGGCGCTGGTGACCGGCGCCAGCGCCGGGATCGGCCTGGCGATCGCGCACGAGCTGGCCGCGCTGGGGGCGCACCTGCTGCTGGTCGCGCGCGAGGAGGATCCGTTGCAGGATGCGCGCGACGAACTGGCCGAGCGGCATCCGGCGCAGGACTTCATGGCCATGGCCGCGGACGTGGCCGACGACGGCGACCGCCAGGCGATCCTGGACTGGGTCGAGGACCAGGGCGAAGGCCTGCACGTCCTGGTCAACAACGCCGGCGGCAACGTCAGCAAGGCCGCGGTGGACTACACCGAGGACGAATGGCGCGGGATCTTCGAGACCAACCTGTTCTCGGCCTTCGAACTGTCGCGCTATGCGCACCCGCTGCTGGCCCGGCATGCGGCCTCGAGCATCGTCAACATCGGCAGCGTGTCGGGGATCACCCATGTGCGCAGCGGCGTGGTCTACGGGATGAGCAAGGCCGCGTTGCACCAGATGACCCGCAACCTGGCCGCCGAATGGGCCGAGGACGGGATCCGGGTCAACGCAGTGGCGCCGTGGTACATCCGCACCCGGCGCACCTCGGTGCCGCTGGCGGACCCGGACTACTACGAGGAAGTGGTCGCGCGCACGCCGATGCGACGGGTTGGCGAGCCGGAGGAGGTCGCCGGGGCCGTCGCATTCCTGTGCCTGCCGGCGTCCAGCTACGTCACCGGCGAATGCATCGCGGTGGACGGCGGCTTCCTGCGCTACGGGTTCTGAGTCGCGGCCTGCTCACCCGCGCAGCGCGCGTTCCGGTACCTGGACTTCCATCGCCAGGGCCAGGTGGTCGGAGAAGGCGGCGGCCACCGCCTGGGTGCCCAGGCATTTCAGGTCGCCGCTGACCAGGATGTGGTCGATCGCGCGCTGCGGTTTCCAGCTGGGGAACGTCGGCACCATGCACTCGGGCGGGCGCAGGCCGGTGTTGCGGTAGAGCACGTCCATTTCCGGCTGGTCGGGCAGGCAGTTGAAGTCGCCCATCAGCAGCGCGTTGGGGTGGTCCTGCAGCACCTCGGCGATGAACGACAACTGCGCCAGGCGCGACCTGGCACCCAGCGACAAGTGCGCCACCGCCACGGTCAGGCTCTCGCGGTCGCCGCCGAAATGCGCCAGCAGCACGCCGCGACCCTTGATCCGTCCAGGCAGGGAATGGTCGGCGGTGCGCACCGGCTCCAGCCGGCTGAGCAGGCCGTTGGCGCTGGAGGCCACGCCGCCGACGCTGCGGTTGGGCTGGTGGGTCCAGTAATGGAAGCCGGCGCGCTGGGCCAGGTAGTGGGTCTGGTTGGTGAAGCCCGAGCGCAGGCTGCCCGGATCGCTTTCCTGCAGGCCGACGATGTCGTGGCCGCTGGCCAGCTGCGCGATCGCGTCCAGGCTGCCGCGCTTGCCCCCGGCCGGCAGCGCGTGCGACCAGCTGCGGGTCAGGTAGTCGCTGTAGCGGCGGGTGCTCGAACCGGCCTGGATGTTGGCGCTGAGCACGCGCAGCGTGCGCGTGCCGGGCGTGGCCGGCGGCGCGTCCGCTGGGTCGTGCGCGCGGGTGGGGGGACCCATGCTGGTGGCCGCGGCCGACGGGTCAGTTCGCGCCGCCGCGTTCCTGCGCCACCAGCCAGTCCACGGTCTGCAGCATCTTGCCGAAGCCGTCCTGGTCCACCGTCACCCGGTACTTGCCGTTGACCACGATCGACGGGGTGCTTTCGACCCCGGACTTCACCGCGAACTGGCGCGCGCGGTTGATCTTCGCGTCCACGCCGAAGCTGTTGTAGGTGTCGGCGAAGCGCTTGGCGTCCACGCCGTACTGGGCGTAGAACGGAGCCAGCTCGGCGGCGCCCACGTTGGGGCCGACCGGCATCGTGCGCTTGACATGGATCGCGTCGAACATCGCTTCGTTGCTCTGCGCCAGCACGCCCAGCGCCTCGGCGGCGTAGTACGCGCGCGCATACGGATCCCAGTAGCCGCCGAACGGCGCCGGCACCTGGACCAATGCCACGTCGGCCGCCTGGCGCTTCTTCCACGCCTGCAGTTCCGGCTCGAAGTGCGCGCAGTGCGGGCAGGTGTAGCCGAACACCTCGGCGACCTCGATCCGGCCCGTGCCCGGCTGCAGCGGCTGGCCGTTGGCGATCTGCACGTAGTCCACCCCGGCGACCGGGGCCGGGCCCTGCGGCGCGGCCGGCGGCGGAGTGTCGGCCGCGGTCGTGGCGGCTTCGGTCGGTTGCGCCTCGCTGGCGGCGGGAGCGGCCGTCGGTGCGGCGGCGTTCGGCGCCGCTGCCGGCGCGGCAGGAGCGGGGGCTTCCCGGCTGGAGCAGGCGGCCAGGGCCAGCAGCAGCGGCAGGGACAGGCTGAGATGGCGCTTGGTCATGGAAACGATCTCCTGGAAGCGGGAAAGGGGGCTGCCGGTGCCCGGAGGGGCGTGGCGGCCGTATGGGTCAGGGCGCCTTGCCGGACTTGGCCGGCTGGCGTTCGCGCGCCACCAGCCAGTCGGCGATGCGCAGCGATTCCTCGAGGGTACTGCCAAGCACCCGGTAGCGGCCATTAACGATCAGGGTCGGGGTGCCTTCCACGCCCGAAGCGATGGCGAACTCGCGGGCCCGGGCCAGCCGCGCATCCACCCTGGGATCGGCCAGCGCAGCGCGGAAGCGCTCCGGGTCGACGCCGTAGCGGCCGTAGAAGGCGGCCAGCTCCTGTGCGCTGGGATTGCGCGGCAGCTGGCCGTTCTGGTGGATCGCGGCGAACACCGCATCATGGGTACGCGACAGCAGGCCGAGATCGGAGGCGGCGAAAAAGGCGCGTGCCCATGCGTCCCAGGCGCCGCCGAATGCGGCCGGCACCGGAACCAGGTCCACGTCCTTGCCCTGCCGCTGCTTCCACTCCTTGAGCAACGGCTCGAAGTGCGCGCAGTGCGGACAGGCATAGCCGAACAATTCCACCACCTCGATCCGGCCCGGCCTGGCGGCCCAGGGCTTGCCGTCCGGGATCTCGACGTAGTCGCGCCCGGCCTGGGGTGGGTCGTCTGCCCGCGCCGCGCCCGGCAGCCACGCCAGGACGACCAGCAGGAACGCGCACAGCACTGCCTTCATCGATGGAGCCTCCCGGTAGCGGCCTTGCGTCTGCCGAAAAAACGACGCCGGCCTGGGGCCGGCGCGGGTCTGGAGAAAGGGCCGCGGCGTTCAGACCGCGCCTGCGCCGCGAAGTTCAGTGCGATGCGGCGGCGGCGACGTCGTCGGCATACGGATGCAGGCCCTGCAGGTAGCTCGCCAGCGCGCCGATCTCCTGTTCGGTCAGCGAGTGGGCGACCTTGGCCATGATGTGGAACTTGGCCGGATCCCGCTCGCTGGTGACGCCGGCCTGGTATTCCTGCAGGCGGCGGGCGGTGTACTCGGCGAACTGGCCGCCGATGTGCGGATAGCCCGGGCCCGGATTGCCGGCACCGCTGGGGCCGTGGCAGGCCATGCAGGCGGGGATGCCGCGCTCGGCGTCGCCGCCGCGGAACAGCTGCTGGCCGATCTCGTAGTACTTCAGGCCCGCGTAGCGGCCTTCGCTGACCAGGGTGTCGTCGGCCAGGCCGGCGCCGGACTTCTGCTTGGCGAAGTACGCGCCCACGTTGCGCATGTCCTGCGGGCTCAGGGCCTGGGCGAAGGGGGCCATGACCGCGGCCAGGCCGGTGTTGCGCTGGCCGGTGGCGAACAGCGCCAGCTGCTGGGCGATGAACTTCTCGCCCTGGCCGGCCAGGCGCGGGTACATCGGATCGCTCGGGTTGCCGTCCACGCCATGGCAGGCGGCGCAGGTGGCGGCCGCAGTCGCGCCGGCCTCGGCGTCGCCCCAATGGGTCTTGGACAGGTCGATCTCCAGCGGCGCGGTCTCCACCGGCGCGTTGTCCGGCGCGGCGACCACGGTGGCGGCGGCGGGGGCGGCGTCGTCCGCGGCCTGGTTGGCCCAGGCGGCGACGGTGGCGACCGCGAAGGCCAGTCCGGTGAGGGCGAAAACGCGAGCGTGGCGCATGCTAAAGCTCCGGGAACCCGATCCAGGCGGCCATCCCCCCGGGTCGGGTGGACGGCCGCAAACACCGGGATTATCCCCGCGGCGGGGCGCGACGGTCAACGAAACCGGCGCCCGGCCCCGGCGGTCGCCTCGGCATGCGATCCTTTACCCATGTCCAATCCCCTAGGCAATCCGCTCGAGAGGGCCCGCTACCTGGGCTCGGCGCACACGCCGGCGCAGTTGCCGCCGGACGGTGGCCGGGAGGTGGCCTTCGCCGGCCGCTCCAATGCCGGCAAGTCCAGCGCGCTCAACGCCCTGACCCGGCAGAACGCCTTGGCCCGGGTCTCCAAGACCCCGGGCCGGACCCAGCAACTGGTGTATTTCGAAGTCGCCCCGCAACGCTGCCTGGTGGACCTGCCCGGGTACGGCTACGCCAAGGTGCCGATGGAGATGAAGGCGCACTGGGAGCAATTCCTGGACGGATGGTTCCGGACCCGCCAGGCCCTGCGCGGACTGGTGGTGGTGATGGACATCCGCCACCCGCTCAAGGACTACGATCGGCAGATGATCGGCTACGCGGTCGGCCGCGGGCTGCCGGCGCACGCATTGCTGACCAAGGCCGACAAGCTCGGCCGGGGCCAGCAGATGCAGGCGCTGCAGGCGGTGCGCAAGGCGCTGGCCGAGGCCGGTGCCGGCCAGGTGGGAGTGCAGGCGTTTTCCAGCGAGAACAAGCAGGGCGTGGACGAGGCCCGCGAGGTCGTCGCCGGCTGGCTGGAGCTGCCGTAGGCTGCATTCGTTTGTTTCAGGTGCAGCCGGACCCGGATCGCACCCGGTCACACCGGCACGTCGAACAGGCTGCCGATGGCGTGCGCGGCGACCATCGCCAGCGCGCCCCAGAACCCGACCCGCAGCGCCCCGCGCAGTATCGGTGCGCCGCCGGCCCAGGCCGCCAGGCCGCCGGACAGCAGCAGCCCGGCCATCGTGGCGGCCATGACCACCGCCGAGGTATGCGCCGGCGGCGCCAGCAGCACGGCCACGATCGGCAGTGCCGCGCCGGTGCAGAAAGCCGCCGCCGAGGCCAGCGCCGCCTGCACCGGGCGGGCGCGCAGCGATTCGCCCAGGCCCAGTTCGTCGCGCGCATGCGCGGCCAGGGCGTCGTGTTCGGTGAGCTGTTCGGCCACCCGTCGCGCCAGCGCCGGATCCAGGCCGCGCTGGCGGTAGATCCGGGCCAGTTCCTCGAGCTCCGCTTCGGGTTCCTCGTGCAGCTCGCGCCGTTCGGCCTCGATGTCGGCCTGCTCGGTGTCGGCCTGCGACTGCACCGAGACGTATTCGCCGGCGGCCATCGACATCGCCCCGGCCACGGTCCCGGCCACGCCGGCGGCGAGGATCGCGCCGTGGCCGGCACCGCTGGCCGCCACGCCCACCACCAGGCCGGCAACCGAAACGATGCCGTCGTTTGCGCCGAGGACCGCCGCGCGCAGCCAGCCCACGCGCTCGCTGCGGTGCAGTTCGGGGCGGCGGCTGCGATGGCCCAGGGTCGTGTGCGGCATGGGTGGCATCGTAACGGGTCTGCATCGCTTCCTGGATGCCGTGCAGGCGGCTTGGCGACGTCGGCGGAATGCTGAGGCGCGCCAGCCACCGCATTGGCGCCGGGGCGGCACGATATAGTGCGGGCTCCGCAGGCGCCCCCATGCCTGCGATCCGCGAGCCGCCCTTGTCGAGTCCCAGCCACACCGCCGACACGCCGATCGTCCAGCGCAGCCAGCTGGTCGACTACCTCGCCTCGGGCGAGAAGCCCCGGGCCGACTGGCGCATCGGCACCGAGCACGAGAAGTTCGGCTTCCGCCTGGACGACCTGCGCCCGCCCGCGTTCGACGGCCCGCACGGGATCGAGGCCGTGCTCGAAGGCCTGGTCCGCTTCGGCTGGACCCCGGTGCGCGAGAGCGTGGACGGCCACCCGCCGCGCACGATCGCCCTGGTCCGCGATGGCGCCTCGGTCACCCTGGAGCCGGCCGGCCAGCTGGAATTGTCCGGCGCGGCGCTGGAGAGCATCCACCAGACCTGCGTGGAAGTGGGCACCCACCTCAACGAGGTGCGCCAGGTCGCCGACGAACTGCAGCTGGGCTTCCTCGGCATGGGCTTCCAGCCCAAGTGGCGGCGCGACCAGATGCCGTGGATGCCCAAGGGCCGCTACCGGATCATGCGCGACTACATGCCGAAGGTCGGCGACCTGGGCCTGGACATGATGACCCGCACCTGCACCGTGCAGGTCAACCTGGATTACGCCTCCGAAGCGGACATGGCGAAGAAGTTCCGGGTGTCGCTGGCGCTGCAGCCGGTGGCCACCGCGTTGTTCGCCGACTCGCCGTTCGCCGAAGGCAAGCCCAACGGCTATCTCAGCTACCGCTCGCACATCTGGACCGACACCGATCCGGATCGCACCGGCATGCTCGACTTCGTGTTCGAGGACGGCTTCGGCTACGAGCGCTACGTCGACTACATGCTCGACGTGCCGATGTACTTCTCCTACCGCGACGGTGTCTACGTGGACGCCTCCGGCAAGTCGTTCCGCAAGTTCCTGCGCGGCGAACTGGACGTGCTGCCCGGCGTGCTGCCGACCCTGCGCGACTGGTCCGATCACCTGACCACCGCCTTCCCCGAAGTGCGGCTGAAGAAGTTCCTGGAGATGCGCGGCGCCGACAGCGGCCCGTGGGCGCGGATCTGCGCGCTGTCGGCGTTCTGGGTCGGCCTGCTGTACGACGATGCGGCGCTGGACGCGGCCTGGGACTTGGTCAAGGACTTCGACCGCGGCGAACGCCATGCGCTGCGCGACGGCGTGCCGAAGTCCGCATTGAAGCTGCCGTTCCGCGGCGCCAGCGTGCGCGAACTGGCGATCGCGGCGCTGGAGATCTCCGCCGCCGGCCTGCGCCGGCGCGGTGCGCTCAACCGCGACGGCATCGACGAGTCGCGCTTCCTCGACCCGATCATCGAGATCGCCGAGAGCGGCCAGACCGCAGCCGAGCGCAAGCTGGAACTGTTCCACGGGCCATGGCGCGGCAGCGTGGATCCGGTGTTCCGCGAGTTCGCCTACTGACATCCCATCGGCCCCCGAATCCAGGAGCACGCGCATGGCCAGCGGAGAGATCGTCCTGTACACCAACCCGATGTCGCGCGGCCGCATCGCGCGCTGGATGCTGGAGGAAGTGGGGCAGCCCTATCGCACCGAGGTGATCGAATACGGGCCGGCGATGAAGTCGCCCGAGTACCTGGCGGTCAACCCGATGGGCAAGGTGCCGGCCATCGTTCACCGCGGCGTGGTGGTAACCGAGTGCGCCGCGATCTGCGCCTATCTGGCCGACGCCTTCCCCGAAGCCGGGCTGGCGCCGCCGCCGGGTGATCCGCTGCGCGCGCCGTACTACCGCTGGCTGTTCTTCGCCGCCGGGCCGTTGGAGTCGGCGATCACGGCCAAGGCACTGGGCCTGCTGGCGCCGGCGGAGAAATCGGTCATGGTCGGCTACGGCAGCTTCGAGCAGACGGTCGATGCGCTGGAGGCCGTCGTCGCCGGCGCCGCACCCTGGCTGCTGGGCGAACGCTTCAGCGCCGCCGACGTCTACGTCGGCAGCCAGGTCATCTGGGGCGTGCAGTTCGGCACCTTGCCCGCGCGCCCGGCCTTCGCCGAGTACGCGGCGCGCCTGCAGGCCCGCGAGGCCAACAAGCGCGCCACCGCCCTGGACGACGCAGCGGTTCCGGCGAAGCCCTGAGCCGCCCTACAGGTCGAAGCCGAAGCCCATGCCGGCCGACTTCTCGCTGCCGCTGAACGCACCGCCCAGCGAGAACGAGGCGCTCTTGCCGATGCGCTTGCCGTAGCCCACAGACAACGCGCTCTCCCCGTTCTGGAAGCCCACGCCCACTGCCACGCGTCCGCGTTCGCTGGCGGTGCCGCCGGCGTTGATCGCCATGCTCAGCATCGCCGAACCCATCGCGCCCTGGCGGTCGATGCGCCGGTCCTGCTCGCTGAAGCGCTGGTTCACGTCGTCGCGCAGGTCCTGGAAGGTGTCGGACAGGCCGGCCAGCGCGGCCAGGCGCAGGTCGGTGTAGCTGTTGGCCGAGGACAGGGTCTGGCTGGCGCTGCGGTCGGTGTAGGCGTGCGCGTCTTCCAGGGTGGCTGCGTCGCCGGCATTGACGATGGCAGCGACCTGGTCCGGATCGACGACACCGGGCTCGCCTTGCGGGCCTTGGGGCCCGGTTGCGCCGGCCACGCCCTGCTCGCCCCGGGGGCCTTGCGATCCGGCAGCCCCTGCAGCACCGGCTTCTCCCTGTGGACCCTGTGGACCCTGTGGACCCTGTGGACCCTGTGGACCCTGTGGACCCTGTGGACCCTGTGGCCCGACCACGCCAGCAATGCCTTGCTCGCCTTGCGCACCCTGCGGTCCGGCCGGGCCTGCGGCGCCCGTTTCGCCTTGAGGTCCCTGGGGACCTGCGATACCGGCGACACCTTGTTCGCCTTGCGGTCCTTGCGGTCCGGTCGGTCCCGCGATGCCCGGCTCGCCCTGCGGCCCTTGCGGTCCGGCCGGACCCGGGACGCCATTCCCTCCCGTTCCGGGTTCGCCTTGCGGTCCCTGCGGCCCGGCCGCCCCAGCGACGCCCGGTTCGCCCTGCGGCCCTTGCGCACCGGTGGCGCCCGTCGCCCCGGTATCGCCCCTGTCGCCTTTCTCGCCCTTGAGCGATGCCAGCCAGACGGACTCGCTGCCGCTGAAGCCGTTGGCCACCGCTACCTGGTATGCGCTGGCCCCCGCCGGCCCGGGCGTGCCGCCACCGCCGCTGCCGGCCAGTGCGGTCAGCCGCGAGTCCACCGCAGCGAAGGCGGCGCCGACGTTGTCGTAGCTGGTGCCCTGGATGCTGAAGCTCGGCGCGGTGAACATGCCGCCGGCATAACTGGCGCCACCGCCCATCCAGCCCGCGAGGCCGGCGCCGAACACGTTCATCGAGGACGCGAGCTGGCGCAGGTTGACCGCGTCCTTCTGCTCTTGCGCGTCCTCCACGTCGGTGATGCGGCGGTCGCCCACCGCTACCGTGTCGTCCTCGTCGGCGACCGAGCCGGCGCCCAGCGCCACCGCGTTGGTGCCGGTGACGGTCGCGTTGTCGCTGCCGTCGTTGGCGCCGGCGGCGACGAAATAGGGGTGGCTGTTGCCCGCCGTCACGCCGCCGATCGCGGCGTTGAGCTGGCGCAGGTTGACCGCATCGGTGCCCAGGGTGCCGTCGGCGACGTTGACCACCTGGCGCTCCTGGCCGCTGCTGCCCACTGATACCGTGCCGGCGCGGTCGGCCACCGCGCCGAAGCCGATCGCGGTGCTGCGTTCGGCATTGGCGCGCGCGCCCACGCCCCAAGCGCTCGCGCCGCGTCCGCTGGCCTGGGCGTCGATGCCCACCGCTGTGCTGTAGTCGCCGCCCGCGTGCGTGCCGTTGCCCATCGCCACTGCGTTGAGGCCGTTGGCCCGGGTCGGTTCCAGCACCGCTTCGGCGTTCCCGTCGCCGTCCAGGTCGACGGAACTGCCGGCCAGGCCGCCACCCACCGCGAGCGCCCCGGCCGCATTGGCTTCGGCGCGCGTGCCCATCGCGGTGCTGCTGGCCGCGTTGGCGCTGCTGTAGCGGCCGACTGCCAGCGAAGCCTCGTTCGCGTAGTTGCCGCTGCCCATCGCGGTGCCCCCGGCGCTGACGTTCTCCACGCCCATGCTGACGGTATTGGACAGCAGGTTGGTGTTGCCGGCGCCGATGGCCACGCTGCCGCTGCCGGCGCCGGTGTCGTTGCGGAGGCCCAGGGCGATGCCCTCGCTGCCGGATACGGTGTTGTGGGCGCCGAAGGCCATGCCGTCCTCGGCCTCCACCTGGAGGCTGGAACCGACCGCGAGGCTCCGATCGCCCCGTGCCTGCACGCCCCAGCCGACCGCGATCGAGCGCGTGCCCGCGGCGGTGGCGCCGCCGGTGCTCGCATCGCCGAGTCCATCGCCATCCAGGTCCAGGTCGTCGATCGACGCCTCGCCGCTGGCGAAGCTCGATAGCGCCAGGCTGCCGGCGCCCCACGCCGAGGCCGCGTTGCCCAGCGCGGCGCTGTTGTTGCCGCCGGCGCGGTTGGCGAAGCCGACCGCCGTGCTCTGCAGGCCCAGTGCCGAGCTCTGCACGCCGAGCGCGCTGGACGCACTGCCTTCGGCGTTGGTGTTGCGGCCCATCGCGGTGCTGCCGTCGCCGTGGGCACGGTTGCCGTAGCCCACCGCGACCGTGTGGTCGCCATAGGCGCCGTTGGCCGTGCCCACCGCCGCCGCCGCCATGCCGCCGGTGTAGTTGGCGTTGCCCAGTGCGGTGGACTCGATGCCTTCGGCCGTGTTGTCGCGGCCGACTGCGCTGGCGAAATCGTTGTTGACGCTGTTGTAGAAGCCCATGGCCACGCTGGCTTCGGCCGCGGCCGTGTTGCTCCGGCCCAGTGCGGTGCTGTTGCCGCCACTGGCGGTGTTGCCGTACCCGACCGCGCTTGCGCGGTAGCCGGAAGCGCGGTTCGAAGCGCCGGCGCCCAGCGCTTCGTCGCCGTCCACCGTGTTGGTCTGGCCGAAGGCGCCGGCCAGGTGCCCTTCGACGATGTTGCCCATGCCGAAGCCACTGCTGCCGCCGCCGCGGACCGTGTTGGCCGCTCCGTACGCGCTGCTGTTCTGCCCGCTGGCGGTGTTCAGCGCACCGACCGCCGAACTGCCGTTGGCGAAGGCCTGGTTGGCCCGGCCCATGGCCGAGGCATTCGGTGCGGTGGCTTCGTTGTAGCTGCCGAGCGCCTGGCTCTCGAGGCCGCTGGCGGTGTTGCCGTAACCGATGGCGCTGGCCGCGGTTCCGCTGGCGACCGAGTCCACGCCGAGCGCGGTGCTGTTCCCGCCGCGCGCGACCACGCCGGCGCCGAGCGCGACCGATGAAGCGCCAATGGCGGCGGCGGTTTCGCTGCTTCCGTCCAGGATTCCATCGTCGTTGCCGTCGATGTCCAGGTTGGCGGCCCCGTCGGCGTTGCGGTCGAGGAATCCGCCGATCGCCAGGGCGCCGAAGGCACCGGTTCCGGTATAGGCCTTGAAGCCCAATGCGCTGCTGGCGTCCGCCGATGCGATGTTGCCGTGGCCGATCGCGCTGGCGCCGACGCCGCCGCTGATGTTGCTGCTGCCCAAGGCGACACCCCAGGTGCTGCCGACGGTGTTGGCATAGCCGAAAGCGCTGCCGCGGACCGCGCCGACGCTGTTGGCGAAGCCGAACGCGCTCGTATCGTCGCCATACGCGGTGTTGCCGGCACCGAAGGCGCTGCTGCGTCGGCCATGGGCGTAGTTGCCGCCGCCAAGTGCGCTGCTGTTGGCGGAATGGGCCTGGTTGTCGATGCCATAGGCGGACGCCGACGTGCTGCAAGTGGTGTTGTCGCGGCCGTTCTCGTTGCCGGCATCGGTGTTGGCCGCCGGGTCACTGCTCCCGTCCGGGCGTATGCAGGGATCGTCGGCCGCCAGGCTGGGCGCTGAAAGAATCGACAGCAGGGCCAGCGACAAGGCGGTGGCGGCGACGCGGCGTGGGCGGGGGATTGGCTGGAACACGGGGCTTCTCCGATTTCACCGGCGGGCTGCCGGACCTGTTGTGTGTATGCGAAACTCGGCCCGCACACAGGACACGCCCGGCACCGGCCCGGGCACGGGGAATCCGGCATGGGCGGGGAAGGCGATGCGGTCGAGGTGACCCGGTTGCTGCAGCGCGCCCGCGACGGTGACGCGCAGGCGCTGGGCGACGCCTACGCGGCCGTCTACGACGAGCTCAAGCGCGCCGCCCGGCTGCAGCTGCGCCGCGGACGCGGCCCGCTGGAAACCACCGCACTGGTGCACGAGGCCTACCTCAAGCTCGTCGGCGCGACGCCGCTGGCGGCCAACGACCGCCACCACCTGCTGGCGCTGTCGGCGCGGGCGATGCGCCAGGTGCTGGTCGACCAGGCCCGGCATGCGCAGGCGCAGAAGCGCGGCAGCGGCCAGCAGGCGATGACCCTCACCGCCTCGGTCGCCTCGGGCGAGCAGGCGGTGGTCGAGGTGCTGGCCCTGGACGAACTGCTCGGCGCGCTGCACAAGCTCGACGCGCGCGCCGCGCAGATCGTCGAGCTGCGCTACTTCGGCGGCTACGAGGAAGAGGAGATCGCCGACATGCTCGGCATCAGTTACCGCACCGTGCGCCGCGACTGGCGCAAGGCGCGCGCGTTCCTGCTGGCGGAGATGGGCGCATGAGCATGGGCGACACCGAACGGCGACGGCGTGCGTTCGCGGTATTCGAGGAAGTCGTGGAGCTGGAGGGCGCCAGGCGCGAGCGGCGCCTGCGCGAAGCCTGTGCCGGCGATGCGTTGCTGCAGGCGCAGGTGGAAGCCCTGCTCGCCGCCGATGCGAGCGCGCACGAACCGTTCTCCGGCGACGGTGCGCGCTGGATCGATGCCCTGCACGAAGGCAGGGACGAAGCGCCCGCGGACACCGGCGCGGACGCGGCCATCGGCCGCACCGTTGGCGCCTGGCGCATCAGCGGCGTGCTCGGCCGCGGCGGCATGGGCGCCGTCTATGCGGTGGAACGCGACGACGGTGCCTATGCGCAGCGCGCCGCGCTGAAGCTGATCCGCAGCGGCAGCGACGGCCCGGCGGCGCGCGAACGCTTCCTGCGCGAACGCCAGCTGCTGGCGCAACTGCAGCACCCGCACATCGCCACCCTGCTCGACGGCGGCTTCAGCGGGCAGGGCGAGCCCTACTTCGTGATGGAGCAGGTCGACGGCGAACCCATCGACCGCTGGTGCGACGCGCGCCGGCTCGACCTGCGCGCGCGCGCGGCGCTGTTCCTGCAGGTGCTCGACGCGGTGCAGTACGCGCACCGCAACCTGGTCGTGCACCGCGACCTGAAGCCGTCCAACCTGCTGGTGACCGCCGACGGCCAGGTGAAGCTGCTGGACTTCGGCATCGCCAAGCAGCTGGAGGCGGGCGACGCCACCCGCACCATGGACCGCGCGCTGACCTTCGAGTACGCCTCGCCCGAGCAGTTGCACGATGCGCCGATCACCACCGCCACCGATGTCTGGCAGCTGGGCATCGTGCTGCACCGGCTGCTGTCCGGCGCGCATCCGTTTGGCCTGACCCGCGACACGCCGCTGGCGCGACAGCTGCAGCAGCTCGAACGCGAACCCGAACCGGTCGCGCGTGCCGCCGCGCAGGCCGGTGCGGCGGAGGCAGCACTGCGCGGCGGCGCCACGCCGGCGGCGCTGGCGCGGCAGTTGCGAGGCGGGTTGTCGGCGATCGTCGAGGGTTGCTTGCACCGGGAACCCGAAGCGCGCTACGCCTCGGCCGAGGCCATCGCCGCGGACCTGCGCGCCTGGCTCGACGACCGCCCGGTGGCGGCCAGCCGGATGGGTCGTGGCGAGCGGCTGCGCCTGTGGTTGCGGCGCAACCGCGCGCTGGCCGCGTCGGCCGCGGCGATCGCGATGGCCTTGCTGGCCGGCAGCGGCGTGGCGCTGTGGCAGGCGCACGAGGCACGCCTGCAGGCGCAGGTCGCCGCGACCGCGGCCGCCAATGCCGCGCGCGAAGCGGCCAATGCACGCGCGGCGCTGGGCATCCTCACCGAGACCCTGGCGGCCACCAATCCGAACGAGACGCTCGATACCCGCGTCAGCGTGCGCCAGTTGCTCGAATACGCCCAGGGCAAGCTCGACGCGGACGACACCGACCCGAAGGTGCGGCAGCCGGTGCAGCGGATGCTGGCCACCCTGTACGGCATGCGTGGCGACCTGCCCAAGGCGCTGGAACTCTACGAAGCGGGCCTGGCCGGCGTGGGCGTGTCCGGGTGGGAGCCCGGCAGCCGCGAGGAAGCGCTGGCGGTCGCCGACGACCTGGCGAACTACTCCGCGGTGCTCGGCGCGCTCGAACGCGGCGACGAGAGCTTCGCCGTGGCCCAGCGCGCGGCGGCGTTGCGGGAGCGCCACGCGGCCGATGATCCGGAGCAGCAGGCCATGGCCGCCGCCGAACTGGCCTATGCCAGTTACCGGCATGGCGACAAGGAGGCGGCCGAGCGGCACTGGCGGCGCGGCATCGCCCTGGTCGGCACCCTGTCCGAGCCGCCGATGGACGATGCGCTGCGCATGTACAACCAGCTCAGCCTGATGCTGACCCTCGATGGCAGGCCGGTCGAGGCTCTGCCGATCGCCCGGGAGGGCCTGGCCTTCGCCGACCGGCACGGAGTGCCGGCCGGCTCGCCGGTCCGTTCCACGCTGCTGCGTGCGCTGTCCGACGCCCAGGCCGAGACCGGCGACGCGGCCGGCGCCGAACGCTCGATCCGCGAGGCCATCGCCCTGGGCGAAAAGTACGACGGTCCGGAGGGTCCGACGCTGGGCCGGCTCTACAACAGCCTGGGCCTGGTACTGGGCGACCTGGGCCGCTACCGCGAGGCGACCGCAGCGCTGGTGCGCAGCGACCAGCTGCAGAGCGCCGACCCCTCCGTGATCGAAGCGGCGACACGCCGCAACAACCTGGCCGGGGCGTACGAGAACGAAGGCGACTACGCGCGTGCGCTGGCCGCATACGCACAGGCACTGGCGTTGCTGGATGGCGCAGAGGGCGACGTTGCCGTCCAGCGCCGCAAGCTGCAGGTGCGCCAGGCGCGCGCGCTCGGCCTGTCCGGCGATCCGGCCACGGCGCTCGACCGGCTGGAGGCCTTGCGCGCGCAGATCCGGCAAGCCGGGGCCGGCGACAGCATCGAGTATGCGTTCGCGACGGTGCTGCAGGCCGGCGCGGCGCGGCGCGCCGGCGATCCGGCGCGCGGGGTGCCGCTGCTCGACGCGGCCGAACCGCTGTGGAAGGCGCAGGTACCGGCCACGCACCCGGTGTTCGGGCAGATGCAACGGTTGCGCGCGGACTTCGCGCGCCAGAGCGGCGACCTGGGCGCGGCCGCCTCTCTGCTGGAAGCCGCGCTGGCGCAATCGCGCGCCGCCGGATCGGCGAACGCTTTCAGCGAAGCGGCGTTGCGCGCCGACCTGGCCGCGGTCCGGCTGGCACAGGGCGATCCGGCCACGGCGCGCCGCCTGCTCGACCAGGCGCTGCCGGCGATGCGCGGGTCCGTGTTGCCGCAGCAGGTCGACCGCGCGGCCGCCGAGGCGCTGGCCGCGCGCCTGTAGGCGGCTTCAGTACGCCCAGGTGCGCACCAGGCCGTCGGCATCGAAGCGTCGCACCTGGTGTTCGTCGAGCACGAACAGGGTGCGGTCAGGTCCATAGCAGAGGTTCTTCGCCTCGCGGAAGCTGGCATGCGCGGCGACGCCGTCGTACGGCGCTTCTTCGTGGCCGGGGCGGTAGTCGTTGCCGGCGAATTCCTTGCCGAAGGACTGCCCGGTGAGCACGATGAGTTTCCCGCGCGTTTCGTCCAGGCGCATGACCTGGCGCCGCGCGCGGTCGGTGAGCAGGCGGCTGGCCACGACCATCCGGCCCTGGTCGTCCACGGTCAGGGCCCAGATCGCGTCGGTGTTCTGCCCGATCGGGCGCGGCCGGCCTTGAGCGTGTAGTACACGCGGCGCGCCTGGCCGTCCGGACGGATCCGCCACAGGGTGATGCGCATGTCGTGGGTCGGGCGCCCGGTGATCACGCCGCCGCCGGAGACCAGTTCGCCGGCATCGGCCTGGCCGGCGGGTGCCAGGCAGGCGAGTGCGGCCAACAGCGCCGCAGCGAGGACCGGGAGCGGGTGGCCGCGCTCCAGCGGCAACCGGCGTGTCGGGAGTGTCATTCGGGACATGTGTCCACCTTCTCCATCGGGAGGTCCGGTCCGGTGCCGCCGCAGGCCTTCGCGCCCGGGCCCATCGCGCAGCCGGTGAGGGTCGTGTGCAGCAGCGCGCCGTCCTCGGTTTCCTCGACCGTGTAGGTGCCGTTGAAACCGGCGCTGATCGAGTCGATGCGGGTGCTCCAGTCCATCGTTCCGCCGGCCTTGCCCGAGGGGGTGAAGGCCATCCGGCTGCTGGCGCCGCCGGCGCAGGCGGTGCCTTCGATCGCGAACGGTTTGGACAGGTCGCAGATGTCCTCGCCGCGGACGCCGCCGCACCCGGGGAACACGGTGATGCGGTACGCCCGCCGTTCCCGGGTGTCGAACTCCAGCGTGGCGCGGCCGACGCCGCGCTTGCTGCGCGCCTCGAAGGCGATGCTGGCGGTCTTGTCCTTCTCCGCCGGGGCGACGTAGGTGTATTGCGCATCCGCGCGCACCTTCTCGCCTTCGCGGGTCAGGCTCTGGCCGCCGGTGAGCGTGGCGCGCACCGTGCCGGCGGGAAAGCTGCCGTCGGACTTCACCCGCGGCGCGGCGGTGACCTCGAAGGACGTCGACGGCTTCACCCCGCTGCGCTTGCCCGGCGTGCTGGTCGCGTCGAGCTTGATGCAGCGGCCGGACTCCCAGGGCGATTGCTTGCCCGTGCCGCGCAACAGCATCTCCGCGAACAGGGTCTGGATCAGCTGCGCGCCCTCCAGCAGCTTCTTCGTGCGCTGGACCTCGTCGGGGCGGAAGATGCTAAAGCCCTGCTCCAGGCGGTTCTCGAAGACTTCGCTGCCGCCGCGTTTCCAGCCGGCGCTGATGTCCAGGTGCTGGGACTCGTAGTTCTCGTAGCCGCCCATCCTCAGGTCCATGCGCGAGGCCGAGCCCTCCGGGCCCTGCATCAACTGGGCGTCATCGTCCAGCCAGCGCTCGTAGACGAAGCGCGAGCGCACGTAGCCGCCGGTGCCGGCCTTGGCGGCGACGCGCACCGAGGAATCGACATCCGACACCACCGTGATCCTGCCCTGGGCGTCGGGGCAGGCATCCATCTTCATCTTCACCTTGACCTTGCCGGTGAGGCCGTCGTCGACCTTGCCCTCGAACTCGATGTCCTGGTGGATGCTGCCGTCCGCGCCGACGGTGACCTTGTAGCCGCCCTCCTTGCCGCCCAGCTGCATCGGTCCGTCCTTGGCCAGCTCGGCCAGCGTGGCGTCCGAGGCATCGGCGATCGTGCTGGAGATCAGGCCGCCGGTCATCAGCCCGCCGAAGGTGCCCATGCCCAGGCCGAGGAAGCCGCTGGTCATGCCTTCACCGGTGAAGGCGACCGGAATCATCCTCGGCACGTCCGCCTGCGCACCGCGCGCCTGGCGTTCGTAGTCCTCGGCCAACGCCTTCAATGCGGCGACGGCCTGTCCCTCGCCACCCAGCGCCTCCTCGACGCCGGTCGCCTGCATCAGCCGGTAGTGCAGCCAGTAGTCGGGCGGGCGCAGCGCCTGCAGCGAAGGCTCCGGTCCTTCGGCGATGAAGCGGTCCAGTTCGGCCTGGGTGGGTGTGAGGCCGGCTTCCTGGACCGGTGCTCCGGGCGAGGTGCCGGGGACGTCGTCTGGCTTCGAGCAGGCGGCCAGTGACACCAGCAGGAGGGCGAGCAGCAGGCGTGATGCGGCATCAAGGGTCATGGGATCGGGCCGTGAGCGGGAGGCTGATGGAGGTATGCGCGGAACGCCGCGCAGACAGGACACGTGGGTCCGGTCCGACAAGTGCGCACGGCCCGGCCGTGGCCGCATCGGCGACGCGGCACGCGATCAGGCCACAACGATGGGGCGCCGGCTCAGAGGTTGCGCAGCAGGCCCTTGAGCAGCTTCTTGCCGGTGCTTTCCTCAGGCTTCTGCTGCGGTTGCGCCTGCGGGCCGCCGCCGTCCATGCCGTCCATGCCGCCCAGGTCCATGCCGAGGATCGCGCCGGCGGTGGACTTGGTGCGCACGCGCACGTTCCATTCCGGGTTCCAGGGCTGCTTGGGATCGGCCGGCTTGGGCGGCCAGGCGAGATTGGTCTCGGGGCCGTAGGCGATCATGCTCAGCATCGGCGGGGTCGCTTCGCCGGTGCTGCCGGCGAAGATGCCCTTCGGGATCGCGCACGAGGTGGTGGACGGCGGCAGGAGCACCTTCTCCTTGAGCCAGCGGTCGATCTGGCCGCCGGTGAGGAAATCGACTACCCCCGACCCGGCGTCGGGCACCTCGGCGCTGCTCCAGATCACGATGGTGGTCTTGTCCTGCATACTCAGCGCGTGCAGGAAGTAGGCCTTGGAGCGGTCCACGGGCTGCCAGCCCAGGGTCATGCCGGTGGCGAGGTCGCCGGACTGGGTCAGCGCGATCTTCGGCATGAAGTCGGCATTCGACTGCAGGTCGAACTTCAGCGATTCGGGCACGCCCGGCCCGGTGATGCGGTGCGCGCCGACCAGCGATGCGTTGGCCGGCGCGCGGTTGCGGGCCTGCGGATTGGGCCACAGCACGTAGGACGGATCGGGCTGGACGCCGCGCTCGGGCGCGTATCGGCCCTGCATCGGGTCGCCGCTGAACTCGAACTTGCCGCCCTTGGCGCGCAGGTGCATCTCGCGCGGCTGGCCGGCGCGCACTTCGTTGCCGCAGCCCCAGTAGAACTTGAGGTGGATTTCCGCATCGGGCATTTCGGGGCTGCTGCCCGGCTGCTCGGTATGGACCACCGTCTTCGGCGGCAGCAGCGGCAGCGACGGACCCAGGCCCAGGCCGGCGGGAACCTGCTGTGCCGACGGCTGCCCGGGCGCCGGCCGGTTGAGCATGGCGATGTCGAAGAACTTGCCGGGCATCATCGTGCCCCGCGCGTCCGGGTAGCCGAGCACCTCGCCCCGGGCGCCGCCCATCATCCGCGCGGCCATGCCGCCCAGGCCGCCCATCGCACCCGGATCCGGCATGCCCGGCATGGAATGGGTGGCCACATCGATCCAGACCTGGGTCGGCGGACCCGGAGGGGCGCTGCTGGCGGGCAGGGCGGCCAGCAGGGCGGCGGCGAGGGCGAGCGGGAGGGCGTGGCGGCGGATGTTCATGGCGGGGCCTCGGGTGGTTGTAGGACGTATGCGCGGAAAACCGTGCATACAGGACACGCAGCCGGAACAGCGTTCAGGACAGCGGCCCGGAGCCGCTTCTCCACGGCCGCCGCCCGCCGCCGCTCCCGGCAACGCCCGACGACACTTCCAGGCGGCCATCGCATATACTGCCCCCCAGTACAGGCCACTCGTCCGACCGTGCCCCATTCCCCGACCGAAAAGAAAAAGGCGATGGCCCGGGTGCGCCGCATCCGCGGCCAGTTGGACGCGCTCGAGCGCGCACTGGCCGAAGGCGCCGATTGCGCGCCGGTGCTGCAGCAACTGGCGGCGGTACGCGGTGCGGTCAACGGACTGATGTCCGAAGTTTTGGAGAGCCATCTGCGCGAGGAGTTCGCGCAGCCGGGCGCCTCGCCGCGCCAGCGCCAGGAAGGCATCGATGCCGCCGTCGCGCTCGTCCGCAGCTATCTGAAATGAACTTCCCCCCGCTTTCCAGGAGTCGCCCATGAAATCCCGTGCCGCCGTCGCCTTCGGTCCCGGCCAGCCGCTGCAGGTCGTCGAGATCGATGTCGCCCCGCCGAAGGCCGGCGAGGTGCTGGTGAGGATCACCCACACCGGCGTGTGCCACACCGATGCCTTCACCCTGTCCGGCGAGGATCCGGAAGGGCTGTTCCCGGTGGTACTCGGCCACGAAGGCGCCGGGATCGTGGTCGAGGTCGGCGAGGGCGTGACCTCGGTGAAGCCGGGCGACCATGTGATCCCGCTGTACACCGCCGAGTGCGGCGAGTGCCTGTTCTGCACGTCGGGCAAGACCAACCTGTGCACCGCCGTGCGCGCCACCCAGGGCAAGGGCGTGATGCCCGACGGCACCTCGCGCTTCTCCTACCAAGGCCAGCCGCTGTACCACTACATGGGCTGCTCCACCTTCAGCGAGTACACGGTGGTGGCCGAGGTGTCGCTGGCCAAGGTCAATCCCGAAGCCAACCCCGAGCACGTCTGCCTGCTCGGCTGCGGTGTGACCACCGGGATTGGCGCCGTGCACAACACGGCCAAGGTGCAGGCAGGCGATTCGGTCGCGGTGTTCGGCCTGGGCGGGATCGGCCTGGCGGTGATCCAGGGCGCACGCCAGGCCAAGGCCGGGCGGATCATCGCCATCGACACCAATCCATCCAAGTTCGGGATGGCGAAGCAGTTCGGCGCCACCGACTGCATCAATCCGAAGGACCATGACAAGCCGGTCCAGCAGGTGATCGTGGAGATGACCGGTTGGGGCGTGGACCATTCGTTCGAGTGCATCGGCAATGTCAACGTGATGCGCGCCGCGCTGGAGTGCGCGCACCGCGGCTGGGGCCAGAGCGTGATCATCGGCGTGGCCGGCGCCGGTCAGGAGATCTCCACCCGTCCGTTCCAGCTGGTGACCGGGCGCAAGTGGATGGGTACCGCGTTCGGCGGGGTGAAGGGCCGCAGCCAGTTGCCGGGCATGGTCGAGGACGCGATGAAGGGCGAGATCGAGTTGGCCCCGTTCGTGACCCACACCATGGGCCTGGACGGGATCAACGAGGCCTTCGACCTGATGCACGAGGGCAAGTCGATCCGCAGCGTGGTGCACTTCTGATGGAACGGGTCGAACATCGCGCCTGCTTCGGCGGCTGGCAGGACGTGTACCGACACGCATCCTCCGTACTCGGCTGCACGATGCAGTTCGCCGTTTACCTGCCGCCGCAGGCCGCACACGGCCCGTGCCCGGTGCTGTACTGGCTCTCCGGGCTGACCTGCACCGAGCAGAACGTCATCACCAAGGCCGGTGCGCAGCGCTACGCGGCCGAGCACGGGATCATCCTCGTCGCCCCGGACACCAGCCCGCGCGGCGAGGCGGTCGCCGATGCCGACGGCTACGACCTGGGCCAGGGCGCCGGCTTCTACGTCAATGCCACGCAAGCACCATGGGCCGCCAACTACCGCATGTACGACTACGTGGTGGACGAGTTGCCGGCACTGGTAGAGGCGGGCTTCCCGGCGACCGATGCGCGCGCGGTCAGCGGGCACTCGATGGGTGGACACGGTGCGCTGGTGGTGGCGCTGCGCAACCCGGGCCGCTACCGCAGCGTGTCGGCGTTCTCGCCGATCGTGGCGCCGTCGCAGGTGCCATGGGGCGAGAAGGCGTTTTCCGCCTACCTGGGCGAAGACCGTGAGGCGTGGAAGCGCTACGACGCGACGGAACTGGTGAAGGGCGCGCGGGAGAAGCTGCCGCTGCTGGTCGATCAGGGCGATGCCGACGAGTTCCTGCACGGCCAGCTCAGGCCGGAACTGCTGCAGGCCGCGGCCGCGGCGGCGGGCCATCCACTGGTCCTGCGCCTGCAGCCGGGCTACGACCACAGCTACTACTTCGTCGCCAGCTTCATCGGTGAGCATATCGCCCACCACGCCTCGGCCCTGCGGGGCTGATCGCGGCTCGTGCTTGGAGGCTCCGGAACGTGCCGACTGTTAGTCGGCACGAACGCCTCCGCCGCGCTGCGCCGTTGCCACGGCGAAATCCGTGTAGGTGAAGCGGCCGTCGCGCAGCACGGTCTCGCCGCGTTCGAGTTCCAGCGGCGCGTCGAACATCGGCCCGTCCCATGCGCAGGTGTGGAACTCGCCGTTCTCGCCGCACGGATCCACGTCGGGCGGAAGCGCGTCCAGCAACGCCGCATCGAACGGGTGCCCGGCGAATCGCGCGTCGAGCCGCTGCGTATCCACGCAACACAGTCCGGCCCGCAGTCCGGCCGCCTGCATCTCCCGCGCCAATGCCGCAGTGTCGCTGCCGAACAGCGGAGTGACCAGGTCCCAACCGACTGCCGCCAGCCGTTGCTCGCGGTATTCGCGGATGTCCGCCAGCAGCAGGTCGCCGAAGGCCGCAGTGCGCAGCCCCGGCCAGCGCGCCTGCGCCTGCCGCAATGCGTCGGCCATCGCCGCGTCGTAGGTGGCGTTGTCGCACTGTGCAGGAATCGGTGCCTCCAGCAGCGGCAGTCCCGCCGCCCGTGCCTGTGCCTGCAGCACATCCGTGCGCACGCCCTGCATCGAGGCGCGGGCATGCTCGCGGGTGACGGTGGACAGCAACGCGACCACTTCCACTTCGCCGCGCCGGCGCAGCACGTGCAGCGCCCATGCCGCGTCCTTGCCGCCGCTCCAGGCCAGCAGCGCGGGCGCGGCCGGCACCTCAGGCCTGGCTGACGTTGCGCATTTCCCAGCGGTTGCCGGCAAGCAGGCGCAGCCGGTGCTGGAGGATGTCGCCGGGGAGGACGGTGGTGGCCACCAGGCCGATCGACAGGTCGTGCTGCTCGCCGCTCACCACGGCCGCCGGATCGGTCGCGCCCAGGGCGGGATCCACCTCGTCCGGCTCCGGTTGCAGCGCGCGCCAGCGCTCGAACAGCCCGGGCGTGCGCAGCGCATCCTGCAACTGTTCGGCGAACGCCTCGGGGCCGTGGGCGGTGAACGCCAGAGCCGGCTCGCTGCCGCGGGCCTGGGTCGGATCGGGCAGGCGGATCTGGTAGCGGACGGGCATGGCGGACTCCGGAGTGGCGATGCCCGCATTGTAGGCGCATGCCCGGCCGGCGCCAGACCGCTGCCTTGGCGCCAGGTGCGGCGGCAGCGCGCGGATCAGGCGAACTTGTGTGGCGGCGCGGCGAAGCCGAGCACGATCGCGCCCTTGCCGACATTGACCATGCCGGTCAGGCTCATCACGCTTTCGAACTGTTCCACGTCGTTGGCGGCGCAGGCCTCGCGCAGCCGGTCGTATCCGGGCAGCGCGTGCAGCGCGGACAGTTCTCCGCCATAGCTCACGCACATCGTCGGCGTCATCAGCCCGGCCTGGATGCGCTGGATGGCGAAGTCGAACAGTTTCTGCACCGCCGGCTCGAAGCCCTTGATCTTGCCTACCGGCGCGGTATCGCCGCGGTTGCAGTGCAGGATCGGCTTGATGTCCAGGGCGGTGCCCAGGGCGGCGCTGAACAGGCTGACGCTGCGGTCGCCCTTGCTGCGTGCGCGGTTGCGCAGGTAGTACAGGTCGGGCGGGACCATGTAGCCGTGGGTGTTGAGCGCCAGTTCCTCCAGCCGCTCGCGGATCTGCTGCACGCCGGCGCCGGCGGCGCGCATGCGCACCGCCTCGACCACGCCGACGCCCTGCGCGGAGAACAGGTTCTGGCTGTCGATCACCCGCAGCGCGAACGGCGAGTTGTAGCCGGCGGCCTGGCGGACCGGCTTGTAGTCGTTGAGGATCGCGAAGCTGGCCTGCACCGCGTGCTCGTGGATCGGGCTGCGGTTCCGGGTCACGGTCAGGCAGAACACATGGTCGTAGTCGACCACCAGCTTGCCCAGGAACAGGTCGCGGATCTGCTCCACCGAGTACGGGGTGGTCTCGGCCTCGTGGCCGCGCTCGGCCACGTGCGCGTGCAGGAAGCTGAGGGTGGCTTCCTCATCGCGGTGATCGGCCAGCACCGCGTCGCCGATGCGCACGGTGATCGGGAGCAGGACCACGTTGTTGGCTTCGATGTATCCAGATGGCAGGTCGCAGGTCGAATCGACCACGATTCCGATGCGCATGGGCCCTCCCGAGCAGGCCGGCATTTCAACTTTGCGGAAACCCTAACGCAAAACCCCGGGTCAGCGCGAATAAGCCGGGGGCAGGCCCGATTCGCCGGAGCCATGCAGGTAGCGGTCGCGCAGTTCGGTCTGGCGCGAGCGCATCGGCATGGCACGACCGCCCAGCCAGACCTGCTGCGCGGTGTTGATCACGTCCAGCGGATCGCCGGTCCACAGCACCAGGTCGGCGGTCCGGCCCACCGCGATCGTGCCCAGGCGGTCGCCCACGCCCAGCGCCTGCGCCGGCACCCGGGTCAGGCCGGCCAGGCCGGCGTCCCAGGGCAGGCCGTTGGCGACGGCGTTGCCGGCCAGCTGGCGTACCTTGCGCGCGTTGTGCGAGGCGTCGCCGGACTGGGTGAAGCCGACCTCGACCCCGGCGGCCTGCAGCAGCGCGGCGTTGCGCAGGGTCGCGCCGATCTGGTCGAAGTTGCCGGGCAGGTCGACCAGCGCATCGACGAACACCGGCACCTGTGCCTGCGCCAGTTGTGGCGCCAACTGCCAGGCCTCGGCGCCACCGGCGATCGCCAACCGCACCCGTTCGCGTGCCGCCCAGCGCAGCAATTGGCGGATGTCGGCCGCGCGGTCGATCCGGACCACGATCCGACCCTGGCCATTGAGGTAGCGCGCCAGGGTCGCGCGGCCGGCGGGCGTGAGCAATGCGTGCGGCGAATCGGCCGGCATCCGCCCGCGGGCCTCGGCGACCATCTGGTCCAGCAGCATCCACAGCGACGCGCGCGACTTGCCGCCCAGTTCGGCGGCGCCGGCGCCGAGGCCGACGAACAGCGCGCGCGGGCCGACCGGATCGGCGCTGCCGTCCAGCCGCACCACGCCGCCCTGACCGGCGACGAAGGCCTTGCCGGAATCGGCCGCCAGCAGGGTGAAGCCCAGTCCTTCCACCCGCGCCACCGGCACCAGCACCGAGGCCGGGTTGTAGGCCAGGGTCACGTCGAATTCCGGGCGCACCGGCTGGTCTTCCAGCGACACCGCGTTGTCCACGGTCGGCGGTTCGCCGGAGACTTCCTCCAGGCCGATGCCGGTGATGCCGGCGAACAGGGCCGGGGTGAGCGGCTTGCCGGCCGCCTCCACCACCTGTGCGCCGGCCGGAGCCGCAAGTTCCTTGCCGATCGCGCGGATGGTGCCGCCCTGGACTAGCACGTCGGTATCCCGCAGGGTGCCCTGCGGCCCGGCGGTATGCACGGTGGCGTTGCGGATCAGCACCGCGCCGGAATCCTGCGCCAGGACCGGGGCGGCCGGGAGGGCCAGGCCGGCGCCGAACAGCGCGCCGCCGGCGAGGAGGGACAAGCGACGGATCGCGGCGAAAGGACGGTTCACAGGTCACCTCCCGGCGCGGCCGCCGGTTGCCCGAGCATGAAATCCGACTTCGGCTGGCGCGCGGGATCGTGACGGTCGTACACCCGCGCGCCGTCGATGTAGACCTGCTCGGCCTGCGCGTAGACGCTGAAGGGATCGCGGTTCCAGACCACCACGTCGGCCAGCTTGCCCGGTTCCAGGCTGCCGGTGCGGTCGGCCACGCCGAGCGCACGCGCCGCATTGGAAGTCAGCCAGCCGATCGCGCGCTCTGGCGGGATCTCGATTCCGGCGCGGCGTGCGTTGGCAATCGCCTTGGCCGCTTCCTGGTTCAGCCGCTGGATGCCCTCTTCCGAATCCGAGTGCACGATCGCGCAGCTGTTCTTCGGCCGGTCGACCAGGGCGATGTTCTCCTGGATGCCGTCGAAGGCCTCCATCTTGAAGCCCCACCAGTCGGCCCACAGCGCGCCGCAGATGCCCTCGGCGGCCAGCCGGTCGGCGACCTTGTACGCTTCCACGCCATGGTGGAACGCGGCGATCTTGAAGCCGAACTCCTTGGCCAGGTCGATCATGGTGGCGATTTCGTCGGCGCGGTAGCAGTGGATGTGGACCAGGATGTCGCCGTTGATCGCGCCGGCCAGGGTGTCAAGCTTGAGGTCGCGCTTGCCGCCGGAATCGCCGGAACTGTCGCCCTTGCCGGTGTCTCCCGACTGCCACCACTTGCGCTTGGCGGGCGTCGTCTTCGGCTTGCCGCCACCGTTCTTGCGCAGGTATTCGCTGGCGTCGATGAAGGCGGCGCGATAGCCGGCCACGTTTCCCATCCGGGTGGAAGGCGCGCTGCCCTTGCCGCCGTACACGCGCTTGGGGTTCTCGCCGCAGGCCATCTTCAGGCCCCACGGCGCACCGGGGAACTTCATGCCCTGGTAGGTGGTGGCCGGCACGTTGCGCAGGGTCACGCCGCGGCCGCCGACCAGGTTGGCCGAGCCGGGCAGGACCTGCAGGGTGGTGATGCCACCGGCCAGTGCGGCGGCGAAACCCGGATCCTGCGGCCATACCGAGTGCTCGGCCCAGACGTTGGCGGTGACCGGCGCGGTCATCTCGTTGCCGTCGCCGTGGGCGCGCACGCCGGGGCTGGGATACACGCCCAGATGCGAGTGCACGTCGATGATGCCGGGGGTGATCCACTTGCCGCTGGCATCGACCACGCGCACCCCGGGCTCGGCCTGCAGGCCGGCGCCGACCTGGACGATCTTGCCCTCGCGCATCAGCACGTCGGCCCCGTCCAGGCGCTGGCCGGTGCCGGTGAGCACGGTGGCGTTGCGCAGCAGCACCGGCTCGGATGGCAGTGGCCGGTAGGTGCTGGGATAGGGGTCGTCGGCGAAGCGCGAGGCTGCCTGCGCGGTCGGCACGGCGGTGCAGGCGAGGGTGCCGGCAACGGCCAGGCTTGCCGCGGCGAGCTTCAGGTGGCGCATGGTTTTCCCCGGGTGGAGCGGATGCCCCGAAGCTAGCCTGCTCCGGCCCGGCACGCAACGTGCCGGAAGTGTGCCGAGAGGGCATCGCCGTGGGATGCGGGCATTGCCGCGCCGATCGTGGCAGGCTGTCCTCTCGCGGATGCGGGAGGTGGAGGGATGCGGACCACGGCGGCGGAAGTGGTGCGGTTCTGGCGCGAGGCCGGCATGCGCGCCTGGTTCAACGGCGGCGAGGTGTTCGATCGCCAGTGCGAGGAACGGTTCCTCGATGCGCACCTGGCCGCCGCGCGGGGCGAGTGCGAATCCTGGCTGGACACCGCCGAAGGCGCGCTGGCCCTGCTGCTCCTGCTCGACCAGATCCCGCGCAACGTGTTCCGCGCCAGCGGCCACGCTTTTGCCAGCGACGGCCTGGCCCGCCAGTGCGCCGACCGCGCGCTGGCCGCCGGCCACGACGCCGCGTTCGAACCAACGCTGCGCGCGTTCTTCTACCTGCCGTTCGAGCATTCCGAGGATCCGGCGGACCAGCGCCGCTCGGTCGAACTGTTCCGGTCGCTGGGCAACGCGACCTACACGGAATACGCGATCGAGCACCAGCGGGTGATCGAGCGCTTCGGCCGCTTTCCGCACCGCAACCGCGCGCTGGGCCGGGAAAGCACCGCCGAGGAGCGGGCATGGCTGGACGCCGGCGGCGGTTTCTGAGCCATCGAGGGCCGCCGGCAAGCTCGGCTCCTACGCATGCGTGCGCCGCCACGGCGCTTGTAGGAGCCGAGCTTGCCGGCGGCCCGGCGCCTCAATAGCGCGGAATGCCGCCGTCCACTTCCTGCGACCAGCGGTCGATGCCGCCCTCGACGTTGAAGATGCAGGTGAAGCCCTTGGCGCGGAATTCCTCCGCCGCGCGCCCGCTGCGGCCGCCGTGGTGGCACAGGAACGCCAGCCGGGTGTCCTTCGGCAGCGCTTCCAGTTCGGCGCGGCCGTCACCATCGAAAGTGCGGTGGGCCACGCCGATCGCGGCGATGGCGCGCTCGTCGCCCGGGCGCACGTCCACCAGGACCAGTTCGCCGCTGCGAACCTGGCGGTCGGCTTCGGACGGAGAGATCGCCTGCACCGGCCTGGGCGCGTTGGGGTTGTCGATCGCCAGGCCCTGGCCGCGGAAATCGTCGACCCAGTCGATGGTGATGCCGTGGGCGCGGCGCGCGCTGGCCGGATCGAACTGGATCCGCAGGCCGGCGGTCTCCACCGCGATGGCGGTGTCGTTGCGCGGGGCGATCTGGAAGCGCGGCTGGAAACGCGCGTCGATCGCCAGCGCCAGCGCGCCGTTGCCGGCATCGGCCAGCGCGCCGCGCAGCTTCTCGGCGGCCGCCTCGGTCACGGTGACCTGCGGCGGGGTGCGGTCCGGCGGCGGCAGGCCCAGCAACTGCGAGAGTTCGCCGCTGGAGGCCATCTGCTCGATGATGTCGCTGCCGCCGACCAGTTCCCCGTCCACGTACAGCTGCGGGATGGTCGGCCAGTTGCCGAACGCCTTGATCCCCTCGCGGATCTCCTGGTCGGCCAGCACGTTGACGTGGCCGTATTCCACTCCCAGGTCTTCCAGCACGCCGCTGGCCTTGGCCGAGAAGCCGCATTGCGGCGCGCCCGGCTGGCCCTTCATGAACAGCACGACGCGGTTGGCCTGGAGCAGCGATTCGATACGCGAACGCAGGGCGGGATCGAGGGACATGGGGGGCTCTGGAAAGCGAGGAGGGGGCCGGACGAAAATCCGGGACCGTCATTCTACCCCCGCGCCCATGACGCGGCGATCAACGCCCCGGCAACGTTGCGTCGCGTCCCGCGCCGCGGAAGCGCGCGATCGCCGGGATCGGCAGGGCAGGCGGGACGCGCACGGGAGCGGGCATGGCGACCGGGGGTCCCGGGGCGGGGCCGGATGGATGCCCGCATCCGCCCGGTCAGGCGCAAGCGATGCCCCGGTGCCGGCCGCCCGCGGCCGTCACTCCGGTGGCTGTTGCTGTTCCAATGCGGCGCGCGCCACCGGCAGCGCCAGCTCCGCCCACAGTGCATACATCGCCGCCGAGGGATGCAGGCCGTCCTCGACCAGCATCCCCGGCTCGCCGCCACGCTCGCGGCTGACCGGGGCGATATCGATCCAGCGGGCACCGGCGCGGGCGGCTTCTTCGCGGCATGCGGCGTTGAACGCGTCGATCTGCGTGGCGACCCGTGCCGGGTCGCGCGATTGCGCGATGGCGAACGGAGTCACCCCCCAGTCGGGGATCGCCAGCACCAGCACGCGCCCCCGTTCGCCACCGGCGAAGGCGACCGCCCGCCGCAGCAGCGCGGCGAACTGGGCCTGGAACACGTCCAGCGGACGGCCGCGGTACTGGTTGTTGACACCGATCAGCAGGCTGACCAGGGCATGGTCGTGGCAGATCGGCGCTTGCGCCCGGGCCGCGTCGATGCCGGCGTCCAGTTCGTCGGTGGTCCAGCCGGTGGTGGCGACGATCCGCGGTTCGCCGAGGGCGAAGCCTTCGCCGTGCAGGGCCCGGGCCAGCTGCACCGGCCAGCGGCCTTCCGGTTCGACGCCTTCGCCGATCGTGTAGGAATCGCCCAGCGCCAGGAACCCGGCCGGGACAGCCGCCGGCAAATCGGTCCCGGTGGACTCGGCCCGGTCGGTCGCCATTCCGTGCCCGCCCGCTCAGGCCGCCGCGTGCTGCGCCTTGGCCTTGATCGGCACCACCTTGCCGGCCGCCTCGGCGCGCCGCGCCAGGGCGCGGTCGATGCGCGCGAACACCTCGCGCATGACTTCGGCCTGCGGCAGCAGGGTCACCCGGAAGTGGTCGCGGTAGGGGACGTTGAAGCTGGAGCCGGGCACGATCAGCACATCCTCGGTTTCCAGCAGTTCCAGTGCGAACTGGTGGTCGTCGAAGCCGCGCGCGGCCGCGCCGGTCACCGCCGGGAACGCATACAGCGCGCCGCGCGGCTCGACCAGGCGCAGGTGTTCGCTGGCGGCACAGGCCTCGACCACTGCGCGGCGGGTCTCGTACAGGCGTCCGCCCGGCGCGCACAGCTCGCTGATCGTGTCCGGGCCGTTCACCGCCGCGGCGATCGCATACTGGCCGGCGACGTTCGCGCACAGGCGCAAGCCTGAGAGCAGGTCCAGCGCATTGCGGTAGTCGACGGTGCGCGCCGGCGCGCCGGTGAGGATCGCCCAGCCCACCCGCCAGCCGCAGGCGCGGTGCACCTTGCTCAGGCCGGAGAAGGTGATGCACGGATGCTCGCCGGCGATCGGCGCCAGCGGCTCGAACCCGGCCCCGTCGTACAGCACCTGGTCGTAGATCTCGTCGACCAGCAGCAGCAGGTTGTGGCGCTTGGCGATCGCCACCATGCGCTCGAGCAGTTCGCGCGGATAGACCGCGCCGGTGGGGTTGTTCGGGTTGATCAGCACGATCGCGCGGGTACGCGAGGACACCAGCGCCTCGACCTCGACCGGGTCGGGCAGGAAGCCGTTTTCCGGCGCGCAGCGGTAGTACACCGGGCGGCCGTCGTTGAGGATGGTGGCCGCCGACCACAGCGGATAGTCCGGCGAGGGCACCAGCACCTCGTCGCCCGGATTGAGCAGGGCGCGCAGGGTCATGTCGATCAGCTCGGACACGCCGTTGCCGACGAATATCCGGTCGGTGTCCACGTAGGGCGCGTTGCGCGCGCGGTAGGCCGCGGCCAGCGCCTCGCGCGCGGCCGGCAGGCCGAGCTGGTGGGTGTAGGGATCGGTGTGGTCGATGTCGTCGACGATGGCGCGCTGCAGGTGCGCCGGGGCGCGGAAGCCGAACGCGCCGGGGTTGCCGATGTTGAGCTTGATCAGCTTGCGCCCCTCGGCTTCGAGTGCGTGCGCGCGCCGGTTCAGTTCGCCGCGGATCTCGTAGCGGACTTCCGACAGGCGCTCGCGGATGCCGAGCGGTTTTTCGGTGGACGACATGGGGATGGGCCTGAGCGTGGGGTACTCGTCGCCGGCCATGGTACCGAAAGAACCCCGTAAATGCCTGTGCCGGCAGGGATTCCCGGTGATTCCCGGGATCCGCGCCAGGTGCGCTTCCGCGCATCGCCGCCGCCCGGCCGTTGCCGCACGCGCCAGGGTCCGGCGCTTGCCCGGCCCGCGAGCCGTGCCCGGTGCGGCCCGAATACAATGCCGGCATGGATCCTGATCACTTCGAGAATGCCTCCCTGCGCCGGATCGGCTGGCCATGGGCGGGGGCTGCCGAAGACCCGGCCTGGCAGGCGCTGGCCGCCGCCCACCCGGGCGCCCGCCCGGCGCGGGTCAGCGAGCAGCACCGCACCGGCTACGTGCTGTCCGACGCGCCGGATGCGGGTTTCCGCGCCGAGTCGCCGCCGGAATGGCAGCGCCGCCCGGTGTTCACCGCCGATGGCGTGCCCCTGCACGAGCGCGCCGCGGTCGGCGACTGGGTACTGCACGACGGTCGCCGGATCCTGGCCCTGCTGCCCCGGCGCAGCGCGATCAAGCGCGCCGCCGCCGGCGAGCACTACCAGCAACAGGTGATCGCCGCGAACGTCGATACCGCCTTCGTGGTCTGCGGCCTGGACGCGGACTTCAACCCGCGCCGGATCGAGCGCTACCTGCTGCTGGTCGGCGGCGGTGGGGTGCAGCCGGTGATCGTGCTGACCAAGGCCGACCACGCCGGCACCGACACCGAGGCCGCGCTGGCGGCGTTGGCCGATCTGCGCGCCCAGGGCCTGCCGGTGCTGGCGCTCGATGCCAGGGATCCGCAGGCGGTGGCGGCGCTGGCGCCGTGGCTGGCGCCGGGCATGACCGCGGTGCTGGTCGGCTCCTCCGGCGCCGGCAAGTCCACCCTGACCAACAGCCTGCTCGGGCAGCAGCGGATGAAGACCGGCGAGGTGCGCGAGCACGATTCGCGCGGTCGCCACACCACGACCCACCGCGCGCTGATCGCGCTGCCCTTCGGCGCCTGCCTGGTCGATACCCCCGGCATGCGCGAACTCAAGCCCACCGGCGAGGAGGAACTGGCCGACGGCGGTTTCGCCGACATCGAGGCGCTGGCCGCGCAGTGCCGCTTTAGCGACTGCTCGCACCGGACCGAGCCGGGTTGCGCGGTGAACGCTGCGCTCGAGGCCGGCACCCTCGATCCCGCCCGGGTGGGCAACTACCTGAAGCTGCGCGACGAGATCGCCGGCGCCGCCGACCGCCTGGCGACCCGCCTGGCGCAGAAGGCCGACGCGAAGGTGCAGAACAAGGCGCTGCGCCGGCGCCTGGACGAGAAGTATCCGCGGCGTTGATGGACGCCTCGGTCGACATCGCCCGTCATGCCGCGCTCGACGCGCGCCTGGTCAAGGCGGTGCGCGGGATCAAGCTGCTGAGCCTGGCCAGTTGGCCGGCCGCGGTGCAGGTGGAATTCCTGGAACGCTGGCGGCGCGGGCAGGCGGCGCTGCCGGTAGTGGAATACCCGAAGCTGGATTTCGCCGACGCGCGCGCCGAATTGGCCGCCATTGCCGCCGCGGCCGACCCGCGGCATCCGCTGGGCGTCTACCTGCGCGAGTCGGCCGCCAGTTGGGACCGGGCCGCGCGCCTGCTCGAAGCGCTGGGCCGCGCCGGTGCCTGCGCCGAATCGATCGCGCTGTTCGGGCGCCCCGACGAGCCGCTGCCCGGCGACGGGCCGACCACCCGCGAAGCCGCGCGCCACTTCATCCAGATCGCCGGCGAACTGGACCGCGAACTGCTCGCGCCGGAGGAACAGGTGCCGGTCTCGGCCACCGCGCTGGCGCTGCAGCTGCAGGGCGATCTGGACGATTTCTTCGGCAGTCGCGTGATCCAGGTCGAACTGGACCCGGACCTGATCGCCAAGGCCGCCGCCGGCGCCACCCGCATCCGCCTGCGTGCCGGCGCCGCGTTCAGCGATTACGACCGCCGCCAGCTGTTCCATCACGAAGCGTTGGTGCACTCGCTGACCGCGCTCAACGGCCGCGAACAGGCCAACCTGCCGAGCCTGGCCCTGGCCTCGCCGCGGGTCACCGCGGTCCAGGAAGGACTGGCCACTTTCGCCGAGCAGATCACCGGCAGCATCGACATCGAGCGGATGAAGCGGATCAGCCTGCGCATCGAGGCGGTGGCCATGGCCCTGGAGGGTGCCGACTTCCTGCAGGTATTCGCCTATTTCCTGGAGGGTGGGCAGACCGGGGAGGAGAGCTTCGCCTCGGCCCAGCGCGTGTTCCGCGGCGTGCCGGTGACCGGCGGCCATGCCTTCACCAAGGACACCGTGTACCTGCGCGGCCTGATCGGCGTGCACACCTTCTTCCGCCGCGCGTTGGCGCTGGACCGGTTGCGCCTGTGCCGCTGGCTGTTCGCCGGCAAGATGACCCTGGACGACGTGGTCCGCTTCGAGCCGCTGTTCGCCGACGGGACCCTGGCTCCGCCGCGCTGGCTGCCGCCGTGGGTCGAGCGTGCCAATGGCCTGGCCGGGATGCTGGCGTTCTCGCTGTTCGCCAACCGGATCCGGATGGACCGGATCGCGGAGTGCCCGCTGGATTGAGGCCCGGCGGATCGAGCGCGCTCAGGCGGCTTCGAGCAGCGCCGCCACCCGCTCGCCGCTGCCCATCGCCAGGGTCCAGCCCAGCATGCCGTGGCCCAGGTTGACGAACAGCCCGTCCCGCGCCTGGCGGATCACCGGCGAGGAGAACGGAGTGACCGGACGCAGCCCGCCCCATTGGCTCTCGACCCGGTCGTAGTCGGCCGCCCGCGGCAGCGAGGCGCGCGCCAGCGCCACCAGGTCGGCCATCCGCTGCGGCGAAGGCTGCGGATCCCAGACGTTGACCTCGGCCACGCCGGCCACGCGCATGCGCTCGCCCAGGCGGCAGAACACCAGCTTGCGCGAAGTGTCGGTGATGCTGGTCCGCGGCGCCGCCGGGCCGCAGGGCGCGGTGAACGAATAGCCCTTGATCGCCATCAGCGGCACCCGCACGCCGAGCGGACGCAGCAGCGCGTTGCCGCCGATGCCGGTGCAGACCACGACCTGGCGCGCCTGCAGCACCTGGCCGTCGGCCGCTTCCAGCCGCCAGCCCGAGGTGCCGTCGCGTGCCAGGCGCCGCAGGTCGAGGCCGAAGCTGGCCTGCACCCCGTAGCGTTCGCGCAGCACCTCCAGCAACCCGTTGCTGAAGCGCCACGGATCGCCGACCTCCTCCTCGGGCGAATGCACCGCGCCGGCGATGCCGGGGATGTCCGCCAGGGCCGGTTCGATGCGGGCGACCTCGGCCGCGTCGACCAGGCGCTGCTCCACGCCGTAGGGTCGCTTGAGCGCGATCATCGCCTCGGCCGCGGGCAGCGAGGCGGCCTTGTAGTACAGGTGCAGCTTGCCGGCCACTTGGTGGTCGAACTCCAGCGCATGCCGCTGCAGCAGCGCGGCCATCGCCGCACGCGATTCCAGCGCCAGTTCCAGCGTGGCCAGGGTGTTGCGGCGCAGGCGGCCGGCGGTGGCGTTGCGCAGGAACGCCAGCGACCAGCGCCAGTAGTCCGGATCGGCCGTGGTATGCGCGCGATAGGACGGATCGCTGCCGCCCAGCACGCCCGGCAACTGCTTCCACAGCGCCGGCCCGGCCATGGCATCGGTATAGGCGTAGCTCAGCTGCGCGCCGTTGGCGAAGGAGGTGCCCAGCGCCGGTCCCGCCGCCCGGTCGATCAGGTGCACGCGCTTGCCGCGCCGCGCCAGCGCGTACGCCGTGGCCACGCCGACCACGCCGGCGCCGATGACGACCACGCCGTGGTCGGCTGGGGAGGCGGGAGGAGGGCTGGACATGGGCGGTTCGATCCGTTGCTTCGCCGTCACTGCGGCCAGAAGTTGAGGAACCCGGTGATGATCAGCGCATTGGTGAAGTCGATGAAGAACGCGCCCACCAGCGGCGCCACCAGGAACGCGCGCGGGGCGATGCCGTAGCGCTGCACCAGCGCGCGCATCACCGCCATCGCATTGGCGGTGGTGCCGAGCATGAAGCCGATGAAGCCGCCCCCCATCACCGCCGCGTCGTAGTCGCGGCCCATCAGCATGAACACCGGCACCGCGAACGCGGCCACCAGTGCCACCTGGATCGCCAGGTTGACCATCAGCGGGACGCCCATGCCGGCCAGTTCCCACAGTTTCAGGTTCATCAGCGCCACCGCCAGGAACAGCGCCAGGCACACGTTGCCGATCAGGTCCACCGTATGCGTCGGCAGGCGGATCAGGCCGGTGAAGTCGTCCAGGTTGCGGACCAGCGCGCCGACCAGCATCGCGCCGATGTAGGCCGGCAGGGTCAGCCCGATCGCGTCGAAGCCCTTGCCGAGGAACGAGCCGGCCCACATCGCCAGCAGGATCACGACCAGCGCCTTGAGCGCGTTGAACTCGCGTGCCGAATCGATCTCGGCGTGCACCACCTGGCCGCTGACCTCGTCGGCGATGGGCGTGGAAGCGGTCTGTCCCTTGTTGGGGTTGGTCACCTTGAAGCGTTCGATCAGCCAGGTGATGACCGGACCGCCGATCAGGCCGCCGCAGACGATGCCGGCCATCGCCGCGGTGACCGCGATCGACTCGGCGCCCTTCAACCCGGCCGCCTCGAACAGCGGCGCGAAGGCCAGGCCGGTGGCCGGGCCGCCGGTGAGGGTGGCCGAACCGGCCAGCACGCCGAACATCGGATGCAGACCGAATACCTTGGCAACCGCAATGCCCACCAGGTTCTGCACCACCGCGAACAGGCTGGCGATGATCAGGAACGCCAGCACCTGCTTGCCGCTGACCTTGAGCAGCCTGAGGCTGGCGTTGACGCCGATGGACGTGAAGAACGCGATCATCAGCGGCGATTGCAGGCCGGTGTCGAGCTTGAACAGCGGCGTTCCGCGGCTGTGTCCCCACCATGCCAGCAGCGCGACCAGCAGGCCGCCGAGTACCGGTTCGGGCAGGTTGTAGCGGCGCAGCAGCGGGATCGCCTTGCACAGGGCATAGCCGGCGAACAGGGCAAGCCCGCCGAATGCCACGGTCTGCACGCTGTCCAGTTCGATCATCGTGGCTTCCCCGGTCGCCGAAGGGCGGATGTTCGCACGGACAGGCGGGTTCCGGTGGCCGGTGGTGGGCGGCGATACCCGCCAGGTTGTCGCCGCCCGCCGACGGTCCGCCAGCGTCGGGCGGGGCTGCCGGTTCGTCCGTGCGGGTGCCCACGGGTCGCTGGCGCGGTGGCGGCGCAGTCGGTACAACATGTGGCACCCCCGCCTGCACGGCAATGCCGCCGCCCGGAGTGCCGATGTCCCCGTCCCATGCCGTCCATGCCGGGCTACGGCCACCGCTGTACCGGCAGCTGTATTTCCAGGTGGTGCTGGCCATCGTCGGCGGCGCGGTGCTGGGCCACTTCCAGCCGGAGCTGGCGGTGCAGTTCAAGCCGTTGGGGGACGCCTTCATCAAGCTGGTCAAGATGATCATCGCCCCGGTGATCTTCCTGACCATCGTGACCGGGATCGCCGGGATGGCCCAGCTGCGCATGGTCGGGCGGGTGTTCGCCAAGTCCATGGCCTACTTCCTGTTCTTTTCCACGCTGGCGCTGGTGCTGGGCCTGGTGGTCGCGCACGTGGTCCAGCCTGGCGCGGGGATGAACATCGACCCGGCCAGCCTGGACACCCGTGCGGTGCAGGACTACGTGCAGAAGTCGCACGAGCTGACCCTGACCGGCTTCCTGATGGACATCATCCCCAAGACCCTGCTCAGTCCGCTGGTTGGCGACAACATCCTGCAGGTGCTCCTGGTCGCGGTGCTGTTCGGCATTTCGCTGGCACTGGTGGGGGAGAGCGGTCGCCCGGTGCTGTCGCTGCTGGAAGCGCTGGTCGCTCCGGTGTTCCGCCTGGTCCACCTGCTCATGCGCGCCGCGCCGATCGGCGCGTTCGGCGCCATCGCCTTCACCATCGGCAAGTACGGGATCGGCACCCTGGTCAACCTGGCCTGGCTGGTCGGTTCGTTCTACCTGACCTCGCTGCTGTTCGTGGTGGTGATCCTGGGCGCGGTGTGCCGGTGGTGCGGCTTCTCGATCTTCAGGCTGATCCGCTACCTCAAGGCCGAATTGCTGCTGGTGCTGGGCACCTCGTCCTCGGAGTCGGCGCTGCCCTCACTGATGGAGAAGATGGAGCGCGCCGGGGCGGCCAAGCCGGTGGTCGGACTGGTGGTGCCCACCGGGTACTCGTTCAACCTGGACGGCACCAACATCTACATGACCCTGGCGGCGCTGTTCATCGCCCAGGCCACCAACATCGAACTGAGCCTGGGCGAGCAACTGGCCCTGCTGCTGGTGGCGATGATCAGCTCCAAGGGCGCAGCGGGCGTTACCGGCGCCGGATTCATCACCCTGGCCGCCACCCTGGCGGTGGTGCCGCAGGTGCCGGTGGCCGGCATGGCCCTGATCCTGGGCGTCGACCGTTTCATGAGCGAATGCCGCTCGCTGACCAACTTCATCGGCAACGCCGTGGCCACGCTGGTGGTGGCGCGCTGGGAAGGGGCACTGGACCGGGATGCGCTGGAGCGTGCACTGAGCCATCCCTCGTCGCAGCTTGCCGCGCCCCCGGACCCGGCCGCCGGCCCGGGCGACCCCACCCGGCTCACCGCCGACTGATCGCGGCCACCGTATTTGATGCATCGCAACAACGGCACCTGGCGGGCGGGTGCGACGCGTCACGGTTCCGGTCCGTTGCGCCTGTTCACCGCCTGCCCGCCGCATCCGCGGCCCGCGCGCCGATTCCCGGGAGCGACCGGGTAGAATCCCAAGCCTGCCCACCGCCGTGACGGACATGTCCGAACAAGAAGACTTCAAGCAGGCTGCGCTCGACTACCACCGTCACCCGCGTCCGGGGAAGATCAAGGTCTCGCCAACCAAGGCGATGCTGACCCAGCGCGACCTGGCGCTGGCGTACTCGCCGGGCGTGGCCTATGCCTGCGAGGCGATCGTGGCCGACCCGAAGCAGGCCAGCGAGCTGACCGCGCGCGGCAACCTGGTGGCGGTGGTCTCCAACGGCACCGCGGTGCTGGGCCTGGGCAACATCGGCCCGCTGGCCGGCAAGCCGGTGATGGAAGGCAAGGGCGTTCTGTTCAAGAAGTTCGCCGGGATCGACGTGTTCGACATCGAGATCGCCGAGAACGATCCGGACAAGCTGGTCGACATCATCGCCTCGCTGGAGCCGACCTTCGGCGGCATCAACCTGGAGGACATCAAGGCGCCGGAATGCTTCGTGGTCGAGCGCAAGCTTCGGGAGCGGATGAACATCCCGGTCTTCCATGACGACCAGCACGGCACCGCGATCATCGTCGGCGCGGCGGTGGTCAACGCGTTGCAGGTGGTAGGCAAGAAGATCGAGGACGTGAAGCTGTGCACCACCGGCATGGGCGCGGCCGGGGTGTCGTGCGTGGACATGCTGGTATCGCTGGGCCTGCGCAAGGAAAACGTGACCGCCTACGACCGCAGCGGGGTGATCCACAGCGGACGCACCGACCTGGATCCGGACAAGCGCCGCTACGCCCGCGAGACCGACGCGCGCACCCTGGAGGACATCGTGCGCGGCGCCGACATCTTCCTCGGCCTGTCGGCCGGCGGGGTGCTCAAGCCGGAAATGGTGGCCAGCATGGCCCCCGACCCGATCATCCTGGCCCTGGCCAATCCGTACCCGGAGATCCTGCCGGAGGACGCCAAGGCCGCGCGCCCGGACGCAATCATCGCCACCGGGCGCTCGGACTACCCCAACCAGGTCAACAACGCGCTGTGCTTCCCGTACCTGTTCCGCGGCGCGCTGGACGTGGGCGCCACCGGGATCAACGAGGCAATGAAGGTGGCCTGCGTGCACGCCATTGCCGCCCTGGCCCGGCGCGAGGCCTCGGACCTGGGTAGCGCCTATGGCGACGAAACTCCGAGCTTCGGGCCGGAGTACCTGATCCCGCGGCCGTTCGACCCGCGCCTGCTGGTGGAGCTCTCCAGCGCGGTGGCCCAGGCGGCGATGGACTCGGGCATCGCCGAGCGACCGATCGAGGACATGGCTGCCTACCGGGAAAAGCTGGGCCAGTTCGTGTACCGGACCAGCCTGATGATGAAGCCGGTGTACGACCGGGCCCGCTCGGACAAGAAACGGGTCGCCTACGCCGAGGGCGAGGAAGAGGTGGTGCTGCGGGCGGTGCAGACGGTGGTGGACGAAGGGGTGGCCTATCCGGTGCTGATCGGGCGTCCCGACGTGATCCAGGCGCGGATCGAGCGCCTGGGGCTGCGGATGCGGGCCGGGGTGGACTTCGAGATCACCAACCAACTGGACGACCCGCGGTTCAACGAGTACTGGCAGCACTACTACGCGGCCACGGCCAGGCGCGGAGTGACGGTGTCGGCGGCCAAGAACCTGCTGCGCTCGCGGCCGACCCTGATCGGCGCGGTGATGGTGGCGCGCGGGGAGGCCGACGCGCTGCTGACCGGGGTGGTGGGCAGGTTCCACAAGAAGCTTGGGTATGTGCGCAGCCTGATCGACCTGGACCCGGGAGTGCAGTCGACCTCGGCGATGACCGGGGTGATCAACAACCAGGGCGTGTGGTTCTTCCTGGACACCCATGTGCAGGACGAGCCGACAGCCGAGCAGATCGCCGAGGCGACGCTGCAGGCGTCGTACCGGTTGAAGCTGTTCGGGATCGAGCCGCGGATCGCGTTGCTGTCGCACTCGAACTTCGGCAGCCACCAGACGCCGGGAGCGCTGAAGATGCGCAAGGTGCGCGAACTGCTGCTCAAGCGGGTGCCCAGGTTGAACGTGGACGGGGAGATGCAGGGGGACACGGCGTGGGACGAGGCGCTGCGCCAGCAGATGATGCCGGGCAGCACGCTGAAGGGTCGGGCGAACCTGTTCGTGCTGCCGAACCTGGATGCCGCCAACATCGCCTACAACCTGGTGCGGGTGGTGACCGAGGGCGTGGCGATCGGGCCGATCCTGATGGGGATCAGCAAGCCGGTGCACATCCTGACCAGCAGCGCCACGCCGCGGCGGATATTGAACATGACGGCCATCGCTGCGGTGGATGCGCAGATCCGCGAGCAGATGGAGGGTGGGCGGAGGGGGTGAGGGTCAGGGAATGATTACATTCGCACGGGGGATGCGATGAAAGAGTTGATGTTTCGTCAGTAGTAGGATGGAACTGAGTCAATTCTTGACTCATCGTCAAACCTGCATTCAAGGAGGAATGTATGCGTGCTCTCTCGACAACCGAAACGATGTCTATTGTTGGTGGGAACGGGAATAGCGCAGCGCGTAATGCTGCGATCAAGCAATGTGTAGGGCTTCCCGACGAAACAAAAGTTACGTTCGAGATTAAGATCGAGTCGAATGCGAGCGGGAAGGTTGCTGGTGTTGGTGGTGAATCAACCACCACGCAAACGGTGAAGGTCGAGACTACCTGCGGCGATTTGCGTAAGGGTGGTGGCGGCTAATGATAGGTGGCGCCCCAACAATGGGGCGCCACTTCCAGTTTGCGGAGTGCACCATGCCCTTGATGAATACAGTCATGGCTCTCACTCAGTTGATCTCCATCTCGATCGATCCGAGCGTGTGGATGTATACGTCAAGGATTGAGTGGCCCGATGAGCATGAAGAAGTGCTCGTGTTGAAGCCGGTTTCAGGGAATTTTTATATTGGGTGCGGCGATGTAATGCCGCACGATGCCCGGGATATCTACTTTTTCAGACTTGGAGAACATTGCAATCGACTAATTGTCCTGATGGAGTTTTTGCCAAGTCCGGAGAATGCACGTAAAGCCGAGGCGTTTATTGGCCATCACGAGGCATTCCACTTGGCTGTCCAGATGTATGGGTTCAAGGTGCCGTGGGAGTTCTTGAGCATTGATCCCACATTAGTTAAGCGGTATTCCTATAAAAATAATCTAATAGTAATATATGGTGAATTAGACAAAATTTATGAGGCGGTGACGGAATACAGAGATGTGTCGTGCAACAGTCTCTGGGATAGATACTCCCGATTAAATGAAGGCGAGAGAAGGTATTTGGATTACAAAATGTTCTGGGAATGGCCTGCCGAGTTTTATGCGGAACAGGTTATTTTTGGGAAGAATTTCACGGGCTATCAGGAATTCAGGGGTCGACTGTTTTATGATGGAAACGAAGGGTTTGAGCTATTTGTTTCCGGAGTCAAGGTTGGGATGATTCTAGATAAATTAATGGGTCGAGAAAAATGGCAGGAGAGGGTCGCAGATGGAGTGTCGATGTTTGACTTGCTTCTGTCAGAATTGGGGTGCACTCCACCGACTCGCGGCTTTGGCGTAAGAATGAAGCGCGTAAACTTGATGCCCTAGTTGAAATACGAGTGTCCACGGAGGAGTGGTCCGGTTTGATGTTGCATCGCCGCATTAAGTAGTTGCAGAGCGAGTCACCCCTCATCAAACGGCCTCCCATACGCCCCCGTAGCGCCGGCCGACACCCGGCCCCTTGCGCTAAACTCCCGAGTTCATGGGACAGAATCGCCGCGGCCCCGCGCGCGGCAACGGGAGTGATATGAACTGGCTGAACGAGGTGCTGCAGAACGATCCGGATCCGGTCGAGACCCGGGAATGGATCGAGTCGCTCAAGGCGGTCATCGACCGCGACGGTCCCCAGCGCGCGCACCTGCTGCTGGAGGACATGGTCGAGCTGACCCGCCGCTCCGGCGCGTTCCTGCCGTTCTCGCCGACTACCGAATACGTCAACACCATCGCTCCCCAGCTCGAAGCCAAGAGCCCCGGCAACGCCGAACTGGAGTGGCGGATCCGCTCGCTGATCCGCTGGAACGCGATGGCCACCGTGGTCCGCGCCAACCGCAAGCCCGGCGACCTGGGTGGCCACATCGCCTCGTTCGCCTCGGCCGCTACCCTGTATGACGTGGGTTTCAACCACTTCTGGCGTGCCCCCTCCGAGAACCATCCCGGCGACCTGCTGTTCATCCAGGGCCACAGCGCCCCGGGCATCTACGCCCGCTCGTTCCTGGAAGGCCGGATCGGAGAGGACCGGCTGGACAACTTCCGCATGGAGGTGGATGGCCGCGGGATTTCCTCCTACCCGCACCCCTGGCTGATGCCGGACTACTGGCAGACCCCGACCGTGTCGATGGGCCTGGGCCCGCTGGCGGCGATCTACCAGGCGCAGTTCATGAAGTACCTGGAGCATCGCGGCCTGATCGAGAAGTCCGACCGCAAGGTCTGGTGCTTCCTCGGCGACGGCGAGACCGACGAGCCGGAGAGCCTGGGCGCGATCGCGCTGGCCGGCCGCGAGGGCCTGGACAACCTGGTGTTCGTGATCAACTGCAACCTGCAGCGCCTGGACGGCCCGGTGCGCGGCAACGGCAAGATCATCCAGGAGTTGGAAGGCGTGTTCCGCGGCGGCGGCTGGAACGTGATCAAGCTGCTGTGGGGCGGCTACTGGGATCCGCTCCTGGCGCGCGACACCGACGGCATGCTCAAGAAGCTGATGATGGAAACCGTCGACGGCGAATACCAGAACTGCAAGGCCTTCGGCGGCGCGTACACGCGCGAGCACTTCTTCGGCAAGTATCCGGAGACTGCGGCGATGGTCGCCTCGCTCTCCGACGACGACATCTGGCGTCTGAACCGCGGCGGCCACGATCCGCACAAGGTCTATGCCGCCTACCACCAGGCGGTGAACACCCGGGGCATGCCGACGGTGATCCTGGCCAAGACGGTCAAGGGCTACGGCATGGGCTCGGCCGGCGAGTCGCTCAACCCGACCCACCAGACCAAGAAGCTGGACGACGATTCGGTACGTGCCTTCCGCGATCGCTTCAACATTCCGGTCAGTGACAAGCAGCTGGAAGAGGCCGAGCAGATCCCGTTCTTCCACCCCGGCGAGGACTCGCCGGAAGTGCAGTACATGAAGGAGCGCCGCGCGGCCCTCGGCGGCTACCTGCCGCAGCGCCGGCGCAAGGCATCCAAGTCGTTCGCCGTACCCACGCTGGACAAGTACGAGCGCCTGCTCAAGGACAGCGGCGAGCGTACCTATTCGACCACCATGGCCTTCGTGCAGACGCTCAACATCGCCCTGCGCGACAAGGACGTGGGCCCGCGCCTGGTGCCGATCGTGGCCGACGAGGCACGCACTTTCGGCATGGAAGGCCTGTTCCGCCAGATCGGCATCTATGCCCCGTTCGGGCAGAAATACAAGCCGGTCGATTCGGACCAGCTGATGTACTACCGCGAAGACCAGGCCGGCCAGGTGTTGCAGCAGGGCATCAGCGAGCCGGGTGCGATGTCCTCGTGGATGGCTGCCGGCACCAGCTACTCGGTGTCGGACGTGCCGATGCTGCCGTTCTACATCTACTACTCCATGTTCGGCTTCCAGCGCATCGGCGACATCGCCTGGCAGGCGGCGGACATGCGTACCCGCGGCTTCCTGCTCGGCGGCACCGCCGGTCGCACCACCCTCAACGGCGAGGGCCTGCAGCACGAGGACGGTTTCAGCCAAGTCGTCGCCGGCGGCATTCCCAACGTGCGCAGCTACGATCCGACCTTCGGCTACGAAGTTACCGTGATCCTTCAGCGTGGCATGAAGTCGATGCTGGAGGACCAGATCGACGAGTACTACTACCTCACCCTGATGAACGAGAACTACACCCATCCCGAGATGCCTCAGGGCGCCGAGGAGGGGATCGTCAAGGGCATGTACCTGCTCAAGGACGCCGGCAAGCCGAAGAAGGGCGAGTTGCGCGTGCAGCTGCTGGGCAGTGGCACCATCCTGCGCGAGGCCATCGCCGCGGCCGAGCTGTTGGACAAGGATTTCGGCGTCACCGCCGACATCTGGTCCTGCCCCAGCTTCAACGAGCTGCGTCGCGACGGTTTCGACGCCGAGCGCTGGAACCGCATGAACCCCGAGGCCAAGGCCCCGCGCAAGGCCTACGTGACCGAACTGTTGGAAGGCCGCCAGGGCCCGGCGATCGCCGCGACCGACTACGTGCGCGGCTTCGCCGACCAGATCCGCGCCTTCGTGCCGATGCCCTACACCGTGCTGGGCACCGACGGTTTCGGCCGCTCCGACACCCGCGCCAACCTGCGTCGGTTCTTCGAGGTGGACCGCTACTACATCGCCCACGCCGCCGTCGCGGCGCTGGCCAGGGAGGGCAGGATGACCGGCAAGGACGTGGCCCGGGCGATCAAGCAGTACAAGATCGATCCGGAGAAGGCGAATCCGGTCGGGGTTTGATGGGTCCGACGAGGGCGGCCGATGGCTGCCCTCGTTCCATCGCGGGAATCGTCGAGGATCACGCCTTCCGACGGTGAAACCACCGGTCCAGACGTGATTTTCCTTATCGCTTGGCGGAATACGCATCCAGCGGCAATGGCGGGGAGATCGGGCATGCGCAGGTGGAATCGTTGGCTTTCGGCGGCGTTGGCCGCAATGCTTGTCGCCTGTGCCACCGGGCATGGCGTCGCGCCGGCCGTGGTTGCTGTCCCCGCGTCCCAGGCAGTGCGGGCGGCCCCGGTCGTCGATACCGGCACGCTCGACGGCGCGCCCTATCGCATCGACATCCCCGCCGATTGGAACGGGGAACTGGTGGTCAACGCGCACGGCTACGCGGTCGCGGGCTCGCCCGCGCGTCCGATGGAGGTTCCCGGAGGAATGCAGGCGCTGCTCGACCGCGGCTTCGCGGTGGCGGCCAGCGACTACTCGGACCAGGGCTGGGCGATCGCCGAGGCGGTCGCCGACACGGAGCGGCTGCGTGAGTATTTCGTCGCCCGCCATGGCGCCCCCGCCAGGGCCTGGTTGGTTGGCTGGTCGATGGGCGGGCTGGTCGCACTGGCCAGTGCCGAGCGGCATCCGCAGGCCTGGGACGGCGTGGTCTCGATGTGCGGCGTCGCGGTTCCGACCGAGGCCATGTTCGCGCGCGGAGCGCTGGCGCCGCTGGCCGCGTTCGACGCGCTGTACCCGGGCGTGTTGCCGCAGGCGCCCGGCGGCCTTGCGGATGCTTCGCTGCCGGCTATGCCGGATAGCGATGCGATCGAGGCGGCGTTTGCCGGGGACGAGATGCGTGCGGCCGCGTTCGCGCACCGCTTCGATATTCCGCGCGCGGACGCGGCGTCTTCGCTGTGGCTGTACTACGTGGCGCTGCGCGAACTGGCGAAGCGGGCAGGCGGATTCCCGGCAACGAGCACGACTGGCATGGACGGTACCGATGGCGATGAGGCCGCGCTGGGCATACACATCCGCCGCTATGCCGCCGACCCCGCCGCGCTTGCCTACGTCCGGCGTACCGGTGGACTGACCGGTGCCGCGCCGGTGCCGGTGGTGTTGCAGCCGAACGCCGTGGATCCGATCGTCACCGCCCGTTTCAGCGCTGGCTATCCGGCGTTGGCCAGGACGCAGGCGCGCGACGCACAGGTGCGCATGCTTCCCGGCGTCGGCGAAGGTCATTGCCGGTTCCCGCCCGAGACGGTGGTGGCTGCGCTGGAGGTCTTGCGCGAGCCGTGACGCCGAGTGCCGGTCGGCGGCGAGCCGCCGGCGTTCTTATCCACGCCTGGCTACGGCTCGGCGTTCCGGCGCAGCAGATTGGAGTAGGACTTGGTGATCAGCTCGACGGCCCTGGAGGTGCCTTCCAGGCCGGCCAGGAGTTCGCGCGCCTCGGACAGGTCGTGCAGCAGCTCGCGGATGGCGGGTTCTCGCACCAGGCTCTGGACCCAACCCACCACGGCGAGCCGCTCTCCCTGTTCCACCGGCCGCACGCGGTGCAACTGCCCGGTGGGATAGCAGATCGCCGAGCGGGCTGGCAGCTTGAAAGAGGTCTCGCCGCTTCCGGTTTCGAACGAGAGTTCGCCGCCTTGATAGGCGTCGGGTTCGTTCAGGAAGAGGGTGAAGGACACATCGCTGCGGACGTGGTTGGGTTCGCCCATGATCGGCGCGTCCACGTGCGACCCGTAGGCCATGCCCGGCTGGTAGCGGCTGACCAGCATCGCGGCCAGGCGCCGGGGCTGGGCCACGCTCATGAATGCATCGTTGCGTCCCAGCGCCTGCATCACCACATTGGTGATTTCCTTCAGCACCGGATGATTCGCGGGAATCTGCTGGTTGTTCTTCGCCTTGTGCAGCAACTCGCCGGCCGTGGCCCTGCCATCGGCGAACTGGACCGTGGAAATCTTCTGCCTGATCAGCGCGAGTTCGTCGAGCGTGATCAGGTCGGGGAGGGTGATGATCATGATCGGTCCGCTGGATGCTGGACGTGCCGGATGGTCCGGTGTCCAGTGTAGGGGGTGGCGCTTCCCGCTGTCCTCGCCCGGAGAAGGGGCGGTCCGCTTGCCGGCGCGGGAAGGGTAGCAGGGTGCCGATGGTCGTTGGCCCAGCCGGCACATCGCCCGGCGTATCCTTGGCGGACACGATCCGTCCTGGAGCCTTCCCATGCGCCGCATTCTCCTCCCCGCGTTCCTGCTGGCCCTGACCGGCCTCGCCCATGCCGGCGAGCCGGCCCGCTACGGTGCGCCGCTGCCCGCCACCGCGGCGGTACCGGTGTCCGCGGCAGTGGCTGCGTTCGACCAGCATGCGGGCAGGCCGCAGCGCTACAGTGGCCGCATCGCCCAGGTCTGCCAGGCCGAAGGCTGCTGGATGATGCTGGAGGACAACGGCCAGGCGGTGCGGGTGATGTTCAAGGACCATGCGTTCCTGATTCCCAAGGACAGCAGCGGCCATGCGGAAGTGATCGGCGTGCTCTCGCGCAAGGAGCTCACGCCGGAGCAGGTCGAGCACCTGCGCGAGGACGCCAAGGGCCTGGACGTCTCCCCGGTCGAATACCGGATCCTCGCCGAGGGCGTGGAGATCGTGGCCGTGCCGGCGACCTGAGCCGGCCGGCCGGCTGTTGCGCGGCGAATCCGCGCGCTCCACCGCGCCGTCGGCCGTGTCACGGCGTGCGTGGTGCGGGGATAAGGTGCCGAACGGCCATCGCCAAGGGGAACCCCAGATGCTGCAGCGTCGCCTGAGCACGATCGTGTGGCTGCTTGCCTGCCTGTCCGCCTTTCCGGTTCCCGAGGATCCTGGGCGAGGCCATCGCCTACGGGCGCCAGGGCACGCCAATCGGCGGCTATCTCGACGAGGTCGGCGGTCCGCTGGCGCGGCAGGACATCCGCGACCTGGTCCACTGGTTGCGCGAAACCGCTGGCGTGGAGCCGTTGGTGATCGACCCGGAGAAAGGCCACGACCGCCTGGCGGCCGATGCCGCGGACGGCGCGCGGGTCTATCGCGCGCATTGCGCCAGCTGCCATGGCAACCAGGGTGAGGGGGGCACCGGCACGGCGCTGGGCAACGCGGCGATGCTGGCGCTGACCCCGGACCATTTCCTGCGCCATCCCATCGTCGAGGGACGCCAGGGCACGCCGATGCCGGCCTTCGCCGGGATCCTGTCCGCCACCGAAATGGACAACCTGACCGCGTTCCTGCGCAGGCCGCCGCCGCTGGACCGGTACGTCATCAATCCTGAAGGGGAGGCGCCGCGGTTCGGCGAGCTGAAGGACGGACGCTACCTGAGCGCGACGGTGCTGGATCGCGAGTTGCGTGCGCGGCGGCGCATGGTCCTGCTGGACACGCGGGTGACCTCGATGTGGCAGATGGCGCACATTGAGGGTGCGGTGCCGGTCCCGTACTACGCCAACCGCGAGCAGGCGGTGGCCAGCCTGCCGCGCGACAGCACCTGGATCGTTGCCTACTGCGAATGCCCGCGCGCGGCGGCGGACTCGGTGGTCAAGTGGCTGCGCGAGGAAGGCGGCTTCGGCCATACCGCCGTCCTCTATGAAGGCATCCGGGGCTGGGTGAGCCTGGGCTATCCGGTAGTGGCGGGCGACGCCTCGAAATAACCGACCGCTCCGCTACTGTGCTTGACACAGTAGAAAGACCCTTGTACTGTGCGTGAAACAGTACAAGGTGCCGCATGGTAGAGCGCGACAACACGGGCCTGACCGAACTCCGCCGCGGGGTACTGGTGCTGGCGGTGCTCTCGAGGCTTCAGGTTCCCCAATACGGCTACTCGCTGCGCCAGGCGCTGGCCGAAGGCGGGATGCCGGTCGAGGAGGGAACCCTGTATCCGCTGCTGCGGCGGCTGGAGGCGCAGGGCCTGCTGGCCAGCGAGTGGAACACGGACTTCGCGCCGCCGCGGCGCTACTACCGGTTGAGCGGCGAAGGCGTCCGCGCTTACGCCGCGCTGGCCGCGGCCTGGCGCGAACAGGTTCGGGTGATGGGTGGTTTCCTGCAAGTGGAGGTGCAGTGATGAACGTCGACGAGATCATCGAATCCTGGGTGCGCGACGTGGTCGCGTGCCTGCCGCGCGGGCGTCGCGCCGACGTGGCGTTCGAATTGCACGCCTTGCTGCAGGAAGACCTGGCCGCCCGCGCCGAGGCGGCCGGTCGCGCACCGGACAAGGCGATGGCGCTGGCGCTGCTCAAGGACTTCGGGCGTCCGGCCGCGATGGCCCAGCTCTACCATGCACGGCCGGCGCTGGTGGCCGCCGCAGACACCCACCATTTCCTGATCTGGGCGCTGGGCGGTGCCGTGGTGCTGGTGACGCACACGGTGCTCGGCCATCCCGATACCGACGTGGGCGGGTTGTTCCTGCAGTGGCTGGGACTGCTGCTGCTGTGCTTCGCGGCCATCGACTGGATGCGCCGGCGCCGGCCCCACGCCCTGCATTGGACGCCGAGCCGCGGCCCGGAATGGACGCCGCGCTGGCTGTCGGCGCTCTCGCTGGCATGCCTGCTGGTGTTTCCCGTGGCCATGTACGCCGCGCCGATGGAGTTCGCGCGTTGGCTGCTGCCCGACGCGGTGCGCGTGGACGGCCTGGCGCTCACCAATGCATTCGCGGGCAGTTGGCAGCGGGGTGTCACCCAGGGCTTGCTGGTGGCATTGGCCTTGCTGGAAGGCGTCGCGCTGGTGGCCGGCCGCCGGCCGCGATGGACGCGCCGTGCCGGCGCGGCGGTGAGCCTGGCCTTGGGCACGATGTTCGTCGCCCACGCCTCGCCGATGACGCCGTTCGGCGGCGGCGCAGCGTTCGAGGTGTTCGCCCTGGCCCATGCCAACGCGGTGGCCGCACCGGTGTTCCTGGCGGTGGGCGGGATGATGATCCTGTTCGGCCTGTACTACGCTTGGCAGGAATGGTCGCTGATCCGGCCGCAGCCTTCGCCGCCGCGCAGCGCTGCAGCCTGATCCGGGCGCATGCAGCCCTCAAGGCTGCGACCACGTATTCAGCCGTGGCCCGATCGGTGTTTGATCTGGATCAATGTGTGCATCGTGGCCGGGAGGGAGACTGCAATGGATCCCCGAAGGAGAGTACGTCATGTACAAGCATCTTCTGGTTCCCACCGATGGCTCGCCGCTTTCCGACTACGCGGTCGACCAGGCGCTTGCGCTGGCCAAGGCGCTCGGCGCCAGGGTGACCCTGTTCACCGCGATCGAGCCGTTTCACGTCATCGCCTACGTGCCCGAACAGGTCGCCGAGTCGCGCAGCAGCTACGAGGAACATGCCAGGAGGGCGGCCGACCAGCGGTTGGCCGCGGCCGCGGCGAAGGCTTCGGCCGCCGGCGTCGCCCATGCGACCGAAACGGTCGGCAGCGAGGATCCGCACGAGGCGATCATCGCCACCGCCAAGGCCAAGGGGTGCGACCTGATCGCGATGGCCTCGCACGGCCGCCGCGGCGTCAAGGCACTGGTGCTGGGCAGCGTGACCGCCAAGGTGCTCACCCATTCGGAAGTGCCGGTGCTGGTCTACCGCCACGCGGCGGACTGATCGCGCACGCTCCGATCCTGCCGGCGGCGGGGTGCCGCGATCAGCGCCGCCGCGCCAGCACACCGTCCAATGCGGGCTGCGCGCCGAAGCCGGCCTGTTCCAGGCGCCTGCACACCTCGCGTGGCAGGTCGCGGCCGCTGCTCAGGCGGTTCGGCATGCCGGTGTAGTGGAACAGGCGGCCGCCGCGGCGCAGGACGCGGGCGAGTTGGTGGTAGAACGCCTGCGAATACAGTTCGCCGGCGATGCCGAAGCGTGGCGGGTCGTGCAGGACCACGTCGAACGAGGCATCGGGTAGCGCGTCGATCGCCTGCGCCACGTCCGCGTGCACCAGGCGCAGGCGGCCGCCATTCGCCTCCGCTCCGGGGTCCGGCGACCAGGGATTGAGCGTGCGCAGCCACAGCACGCTGTCGTTCTTCTCGAAGGAATCGATCCGCGTCGCGCCTGCGGCCAGGCAACAGGCGGCGAAATAGCCCAGCCCGCCGCAGGTGTCGAGGACCGCCTTGCCGTGCGGCTCGACCAGCGCGACCTTGCGGCGGGCGTCGTCCAGCGGCGATGCCTTCGAGGTCGGCAGCATCTTGATGCCGTCGATCTCGAACGTCGGCACGTCCCATTCGGTGGGCACCAGCTTGATCAGCGCGCCGGCATAGCGCGCCGCTGGCTCCCAGCCGGCGCCGTCGAACCAGTAGAGGGTGCGTTCCCTGAGCGGCTCCGGGTACGGGTATGCCGCACCCCGCCATTGCCAGTGCGCCGGGTCCAGCGTCGCTTCGTCCTGGCTGCGGCCCAGGTCGAGCGAGCCGGTCCAGCGGATCTGGCCGCGCTGGCGCGCGTCCAGCAGCGCGGCGGCGGTGGCGCAGGTGAGCAGCGGTCCGGGGTAGTGGCGCACGGTCGGTGGGGGCAAACGGGGGCCGGGCATCGTAACCGAGGCCGGGAACAGGCGATGCCGCCCACGGGGGGCGGCATCGGCGGCTGGAACCGGGGTCGCGGCCGCATGCCCTGGCATGGCATGCGGCCGCGGCGCGTCAGTGGATGCGGAACATGGGCGACTCCACCGGCACGTAGCTGGACTCGCGCACCCGGCGGCGGTGGGCGGCCAGCGCCGCTTCGGCATGCCGGGCCGCTTCCCAGTACCGGCGATCGAAGTGCAGGGCTTCCGGGGCGCAACCGCGCAGGTACGACTCCAGCGCGCGCAGGCGCAGGAAGTCGCGGTAGCAGGCGGCTTCGCGACCCAGGATCGGCCAGGCCACTTCCACGACGATGGCATCGTCCAGATGGCCGAACCAGGGCAGGGCTTCGGGGATCAGGCGGCGGCGCTCGCGGGTGTAGTCGAGCACCAGGCGCGCGCAATCCATCGCCTGGTTGGCCGCGGCCCAGTCCGGATCGGCGACCATGGCCGCGACCGTTTCCAGCCGCGCAACTCGTTCGGCGATGCATCGGGGAGTATTCTCCCCGCCAACAGGGGGCGGCAGCTGGCGTGCCGCGGTCGCCAGCTGGTCCAGGTCCAGCGGCGGGAGTTCGCGGCCCAGGCGGGCCAGCAGCTGGTTGAAGCGCTCCAGGTCCGGCTCGGACGGGCGGTAGTCGCCGATGGCCTGGCGGCGGTGCGGCAGGTTCCGGGACGCGGGATCGACCAGGGCGGCAGGCAGGGACTGGGTCGGGCAGCGGGTTGTCATCACGGCGTTCATGGCGTGTCTCCAGAGGATTGGAATGAGCGCGGCATTGCCGGCGCCGGGCCAGCATCCCGAATGCGTCAATCCGGGTCATGAGGTAGTTGCGATCGTTCCATGCGTGTTTACCGAGTCTCTGAGGGAAACATGAGGAATCGATGATGAAGCCGGGGAACGGCTCCCACGCCGACGGCCAGGGCGCGTCCGGGCGCTACCGCTTCGATGGCATCGAGGTGGATGCCGCGGCCCATGTCGTGGTGCGTGCCGGCCGGCCCCAGCCTCTGGAGCCGAAGGCCTTCGCCGTGCTGCTGGCGTTGCTGGGCCGTCCGGGCGAGTTGCTGGGCCGTGACAAGCTGCTCGACCAGGTCTGGGGCCATCGCCACGTCACCCCGGGCGTGCTGACCCGGGCCATCGCCCAGGTGCGCGCCGCGCTGGACGACGACCCGCAGCAGCCGCGCTACATCCAGACCCAGCACGCATTGGGCTACCGCTTCATCGGAACCCTGCTCGCGGCCGCGCCGGAACCGGCGGTGGCGGAATCGACCCGGGCCATACCCGTGCGGGATGACGGTTCCGACGCCGCGCCTGCCCCGCCGGCGGCCAGCGGCAGCGGGCCGGAACACGCGTCGGTCGCAGCCTCCCCGGAGCACGATCCCGGCCCCCGGGCCCCGCTGCAGGCCGCGCCGCCTCTCTGGCACCGGCCCTGGGTAATCGCGCTGGCCGCGGCGGCGGTGCTGGCCCTGGTGGCGTGGCTGGGGCGGGAGCCGCCGCCGGCGGCCAGCGGCGCTTCCGTCGCCGTGCTGCCCTTCACCACGCTCAGCGACACCCGCGAGGACCGCTATTTCGCCGAGGGCCTGTCGGCGGAGATGCTCAATGCGCTGGCCGGCATCCCCGGGCTGAAGGTCGCCGCGTGGCGGCCATCGGAGGCGATCGACCGGACCCGGGACGTGCGCACCCAGGGCCGGTTGCTGGGCGTGGCCACGCTGCTGGATGCCAGCGTGCGCCGTGACGGCGAGCGCCTGCGCGTCAGCGCGCGGCTGTCGGACACCCGCAGCGGCTACACCCTGTGGTCGCGCAACTACGACGTCGATGCGGACGCCGTCTTCGACACCCAGGCCGACATCGCCGAGTCGGTGGCCAAGGCGCTGGTCGACACGTTGCCCGAGGAGCGCGAGAGCCTGCGCAGGCGCCTGGCCCCGACCCATAGTGCGATGGCCTTCGACGCCTACCTGCTCGGGGTCGGCCAGCTGCTGGGCTCACGGGACCAGGAGGCGCGCCGGCAGGCCACGGTGTACTTCCGCAAGGCACTGGAAGCGGATGCCGGTTTCGCGCGGGCACAGGCGGGGCTGTGCCGGATGGCGTTGTGGGACTTCGAATCCAACCACAACGCCAAGGCGTTCGACGATGCGCGCCTGGCCTGCCTGCGCGCGCGCAACATGGACCAGACCCTCGGCGAGGTGAACCTGGCGCTGGGCGATCTGTACCGGGTGCAAGGCGATCCGGAGCAGGCGCTGCACTACTACGACCTGGTCGCCGGCGATCCGGCGTTGCGCTGGCAGGGTCTGGCCCGGCGGGCGCAGGTGCACGTCGAGCGCGGCGAGGACGAACGGGCGATGCGGGATTTCCGCCAGGCGCTCCAGGCCAGTCCCGGCAACGCCGAGGTGCATGCCGAGCTGGGCTACCAGCAGTACCGGCTCGGGCGCTACCGGGACGCGATCGATGCGTACCGCACGGCGGTGGAACTGCGCCCCGACCTGTCCGAGTACTGGAGCATGTATGGCGCGTTGCTGCAGCTGGCCGGCGACAACGACCAGGCCGAGGCCGCGCTGCGGCGCTCGCTCGCGCTCGAACCCAATGAAAGCGCGCTGAGCAACCTGGGCACCGCGCTCTACCGCAAGGGCGACTATGCAGGCGCGGCGGACTTGTACCGGCGCGCGATCGAACTCAATCCCGGCAATTTCCTCTACCTCGGCAACCTGGGCGATGCGCTCGAGGCGGACCCGCGCACCGCCGCGCAGGCGCGCGTACCGTACGCGCAGGCGCTCGCGCTCGCCCAGCGCTACGTGGATGCCAAGCCGGACGACGCCCTCGCGCTGGCCGCGCTGGGCTGGTATCGCGCGCAGCTGGGCGAACGCGACGGTGCGCTGGAGTCGCTGCGCCGGGCCGAGGCGCTGGGCCTTGAGTCCGGCGAGGTCGCCGTGTTCAAGGCGGCGGCGCTGGCCGTGCTCGGGCAGCGCGAGCAGGCGCAGGTCGCGCTGCAGGCCGCACGCAAGGCCGGGGTGCCCGAATCGCGGATCGCCACCCATGCGGTGTTCCGGCGCGCCGGCCTGGCCGGGTCGCCGCACCGCGCCGTGCCGACCGCGGAAATTTCCCCCGCACCCATGGCATCACCACGAGGAGAATGAGATGGCCATGCGAATGGACAAGAACACCTTCAACCTGGATCTGGGCGGTGGCGTCTTCGTCGATGTCGACGTCACCCCGGTCTACAACACCACCCAGGTACCACGGCCGCGACCGAAGCTGATCGCGCGGGTGGTGATCGAGGTGGGCGACCGTCCGGAAGGCGGCCCGCCTCCGCTGGAACTGGAGTGCACGTTCACCGTCCACGGCGACTCCTAGCCCGGCCCGGTGCGCGCGCCGCCGCGCGGCGGGCGGTGGCGGCGCACTGCGCTGGCCTCAGTCGCGGTCCGGCGCGCCCAGCGGGAAGTAGCGCCGGTACGGGCGCGCCTGGTCCACGGCGCAGGCGAAGCCGGGACGCTGCAGCAGGCGTTGGCGGTAGGCATGCACGTGGCGGTGGGCCGGCGGGATCGGATGGGTCCAGTCGGCATAGAACAGGAACGGCGCGGCACCGCAGTCGGCCAGACTGAAGTCGTCGCCCGAGGCCCAGGTGCGGCCGTCCTGCAGGTGCCGCTCCAGCCAGGCATAGGCGGTATCGAGCATGCGCCGCGCCTCGGCCACGCCGTAGGGGTCTCGGTCGGGCTCGGCGCGGATCGCGTCGAACACGATCTTCTGCTGCGGGGTGGACACGTAATTGTCGAAGAAGCGGTCGAGCATGCGCACTCCCACCGCGGCCAGCGGATCGGCCGGCAGCAGGCGCAGCGGCCCGGGATGGGCGACGTGCAGGTACTCGATGATCGAGGTGGCCTCGATCACGGTACGGGGGCCGTCGACCAGCACCGGGAAGCGTTTCATCGGCCACAGCCGGGCCAGTGCCTGCGCGTGCGCCTCTTCCTCCAGGTGGCGGTACTCGAACGCAGTGTCGTTCTCGTACAGCGCGACCAGCACCTTCTGGCAGTAGGACGAGAACGGGTGGGCGTAGAGGGCGAGGGACATGGGCGGCTCGATCGAGGGGGACGACGGGCGGTGAGAAGGCAGAGCGTATCGACGCCGGGCAGGATCTCAGTCCGGTACGGGCTCCGGCTTGATACGCAACGATGAGACGTACTCTGCCAGCTGCGGGAAGAAACGGTCGAAGCCGGTGGCGATGGCGGCCTCGTGCCGGCGCAGGTCGTCCAGGCACTGGACCAGGCGCTCGCCGTTGCGCGACAGGCGGGTGGCGATCCGGGTCACCGCGCGGTCAACGTTGCCGCGCTCGCGGTAGGAGCCGAGCCAGTCGTGCGCGGCCATCAGTGGCGCGATCCGGCGCAGGCGCTCGGGCAATTCGTCCACGCGCGCAAGCAGGTAGCGATAGAACGGCGCGGTGAACGCCTGCAGCGGGATGTCGCAGTAGCGGTCCCAGTCGCGGGCCAGGCAGTGGTCGTAGTACACGTCCAGGGCGATCCCGGCATAGCGCCGGCGGCCTTCGCCGAACAGGCGCCGGGCCGCGGCCACCTGCGGGTGCTCGTCGGTGTAACGGTCGACCCGGCGATGGATCAGGATCTCGCGCCGCTCCACCTCGCTCCAGTCCTCGAGCGTGTTCCGGCCGAACACGAAGTCGCCGAGCAGCGCGCCGAGCATGGCGTCATGGTCCGGGCGGGCCAGGTAGAGGTGGGCGAGATAGTTCACGGCGCCGTGCCGCGCGCCAGCCGCTCCTCGATCGCGCTGAAGGCCGAGGCGCTGCCCGGCTCGGCGTTGGCCACCCCGGTGGCGAAGTAGGCCGTGCCGGTCCCCGCTTTGCGGTCCAGCCACAGCCCCGACAGCAGGCCATAGGCCGAGCCGGCATGACCCACCCGCTCCACGCCGTCGCCGAACGGATCGTCGTGGCAGCCCGGTCGCGGCGTGGCCAGGGTCTGCACGGCCAGACCGTAGCGGCAGAAGAAGCCGGCGCGCGACTGGCCGCTGTCGTCCTCCTCGGCGGTGACGCCGTTGCCGTCGACCAGGGTCCATTGCGGCGCGAACAGGATGTCCACCGACTCCGGGCGCAGCAGACGCACGCCATCGACCTCGCCGCCGCGCAGCAGCAGCCGGCCGATCTTCGCCAGCCCGGCGGCGGAGATGCGCATGCCGCCCTGCGGCGAGAACATGCCGCTGTTCACTCCCGGCTGCCAGCGCGAAAGATCGCAACTGCCGTCGCGGGCGCGCATCACCGGGCAGGCCGGCGCCTGCCCATGCAGGTCGTCGTTCACCGGTTTGCCGCCGGCCGTCTCGTACAGCACCACCGCGCGGGCGATGGCCGCATCGCTGCAGGTGGCCCAGCCGTAGCAGGCATCCAGCGCCAGCGGCTCGAACACCAGGCGGCGCATCAAGCGGTCGAAGCGTTCGCCGGTGGCGCGTTCCATCACCGAGGCGACCAGGGGGAAGTTGAGGTTGGTGTAGCGGAAGTACGTGCCGGGCGCGTGTGCCGGATCCCAGGCGCGCGGATCGGCCAGCAGGTCGCGCAGCGCGCCGTCCAGCGGCACCTGCCAGTAGCCGGCTTCATCGGTCAGCCCCGACGTGTGCGAGAGCAGCATGCGCAGGGTGACCGGCACGTCCGGATGGCCGGGATGGCGCAGCTCCCAACCCAGCAGCGTGGACGCATCCGCGTCCAGGTCCAGCGTGCCGGCTTCGACCAGGCGCATCACGCCGATGGCGACGACGAGCTTGGAGATCGAGGCCACGCGCACCGGGTCGTCGGCGGTGACCTCGCGCCCGGCGGCGGCATCGGCCAGGCCCGCGGTGCGGGAGGTCGTGATCGCTTCGCGGTCGAAGGTCACCCGCACCTGGGCCACCGGCCCGGCGGCGAGGGTCGCCGCCGGCAGGCCGAGCAGGGCGAGCAGGCAGGCCAGTCTACGGACGTGCGGGAGACGCATGGCGTGCGGGCCGGTTGAGGACGGTTGAATGACTCTACCCCACTCCGGTGTCGTTCGACCTGCCGCTTGGAAGTCGGCTGGCAACCGCTGTTCGGCCATCAGCCGGTTGCCAGCCGCCGCCGCAGGCGCGGGAATGCGGATGGGTCCGGGAGGCATCCATACGCCCCGGAAGGGCGGACTGGAGCCGGACCACTTAGACTGTGGCACGCGGCAGCCGTCCTCGGCGCCGGCGCTTCCATCCGCTTTTGAACGAGGCACTCGTGGTCATCCATCCCAAAGTCCGTGGCTTCATCTGCACCACCGCCCATCCGCTGGGCTGCGCGAAGAACGTGCGGGACCAGATCCGCCACGTGCAGGCGCAGGGCGTGCGCAACGACGGTCCCAAGCGGGTGCTGGTGATCGGTTCCTCGACCGGGTATGGCCTGGCCGCGCGCATCACCGCCGCCTTCGGCTACGGCGCGGCCACCCTGGGCGTGTTCTTCGAGAAGCCAGGCACCGAGAAGAAGACCGGCAACGCCGGCTGGTACAACTCCGCCGCGTTCGACACGTACGCCAAGGAAGCCGGGCTGTGGAGCCGCTCGATCAATGGCGATGCCTTCTCCGACGAGGTGCGCGCCAAGGCCATCGAGCTGGCCCGCGGGATGGGCGGCCCGATCGACCTGGTGGTCTATTCGCTGGCCTCGCCGGTGCGGCGCCTGCCCGATACCGGCGAGCTCAAGCGTTCCGCACTCAAGCCCATCGGCCAGCCCTACGAGGCCACCGCGGTGGACACCAACCGCGACCAGATCATCCATGCCACGGTCGAGCCAGCCACCGACGAGGAAGTGGCCGACACCATCCGAGTGATGGGCGGCGAGGACTGGGAGCTGTGGATCGAGGCGCTGGACCAGGCCGGGGTGCTGGCGCCGGACGCGAAGACCGTGGCCTTCAGCTACATCGGCACCGAGATCACCTGGCCGATCTACTGGCACGGCGCGCTGGGCAAGGCCAAGGAAGACCTGGACCGCGCCGCGCACACCATCGATGCGAAGCTCAAGCCCGGCGGCGGCCAGGCCAACGTGGCGGTGCTCAAGTCGGTGGTGACCCAGGCCAGCGCCGCGATCCCGGTGATGCCGCTGTACATCGCCATCGTCTACCGGATCATGAAGGAGAAGGGGCTGCACGAAGGCACGATCGAGCAGCTCGAGCGCACCTTCCGCGAACACCTGTACGCGGCCGCCCCGCCGCCGCAGGATGATTCCGGCCGCCTGCGCCTGGACGACCGCGAACTGCGCGACGACGTGCAGCAGGCCTGCCGCGACCTATGGCCGACGGTGACCACCGAGAACCTGTTCGACGCCACCGACTACGCCAGCTACAAGCACGACTTCCTCAAGCTGTTCGGCTTCGAGCGCGACGACGTGGACTACGACGCCGACGTCGATCCGGTCACCCCGTTCGACGTGGTCGACCTGACCGGCGAATAGATCGCTTGCCCGCCTCGCCGGGGGCGTACCGCAGGCCCGCCCCGTCCGCAGCCGGTTCCGATGGCCGGCCGGCGCATGATCGATCCGGGACGGCGGTCCCGGCCGGGGAACTCTGGCTGGCGCAGTGGGTCTTTCCCTCTTCCCGCCAGTCCACCTTCCATGGCCTTGCCCCGACCCGCCGACCTGCCATGGCGTGAGGAAATCCTGCCGCGAGCCATCGCCGCGGCGGGGACCGTCGTGTTGCTGGTGGTGGCGTGGCGGTTGGCCAGCGGCATCGTGCAGGTGGTGCGGGTCGATCGCGGCGTCCAGGAGCGCATGCGGATCGTCTTCACCGAGCGCTGGAACGAGGCGCGTCCGGGCCTGCCATCGCCGGCCATGCCGCCTGCGGCGGGGCCAACCACAAGCGTTGTGCCGCCACCGTCGCGCGCCGCCGCGGCGCCGTTGCGACCGGACCCGCCGGTCGTCGTGTCGCCACCCGGGTCGCCGGGCCTGTTCGACGAGAATGGCCGCCCGCGATTGCCGGCCGACTCGTCCGACCGCTGGCTGCGACCACCGGCCGCGGCACCGGGCAGTGGCACCGCGGTGCCCGACGATGGCCGGGCGATGCGCCGGTTGACCGAGCGGCCCAACCCGGTGAACTTCAGGGACTCGCGCTTCTCCCCGGAGAACCTCCGGGCGCTGCGCAACCAGGCGCAGAGCAAGATCGAGGAATTCCTGTTCGGCAAGGATGTACAGCACGCCCGCGCGCGGCCTTCTCCGGACATCGCCTTCAATCCGCTGAACCACGCGCGACCGACCGACCTGGGCAGCGAAGCCACCGGCGACGCATACAAGGCCGCGCCCATCGCCTATCAGCCGGCGCCGGGCCTGGACGGCGAGGCCAGCCGCCGCATCCGCGAGCAGGTGGCGGCACTGGAGACGGCGTATGCGCACTGCGACCGCGTCCGCCTGCGCGCGCTGATGCAGCCGTTGCTGCTGCACCTGGACGAATTGCAGAAGGCCGAAGCGGCCATTGCGCGCGGCGCCGACCCGGTGCGCGCTGAGCACATGCTGCCGAACGTGGCCAACAACGCCTACGACATGGCGCGGCGCGCGCTGTGGTACGCCGATGCGAGGATGGCCGGCTGCGGTGGCTGAGTGCCGCGCCGGGACCGCAGGTTCAGTCGGCTGCGATGAAGTACGGCTCGACCGTGCCCTTGACCTTGATCGTCATCGGGTTGCCGCGGCGGTCGCGCGAACGGCCGACCTGGACCCGGATCCAGCCCTCGCTGACCGAATACTCCTCGACGTTGTCGCGTTCCTGGCCGTTGAAACGCACGCCCACGCCGCGGTCGAGCACGGCCTGGTCATGGAAGGGGCTGGCGGGATCCATGGCCAGGCGGTCGGGGGGCGTGTCGCTCATCGGCATTCGGCTGTTCGGGGTGTGGCGCAAGGATACCCCCAGTCCGGCCTGCCTGGCCCGCCCGCGTGGCGCGTATGATGCGGCACCCTTCGCATATCCCGCTGCCACGCCGCCACCCTCCCTGGACGGTACTGGCGCGACAGGACATCCCCATGGCGCTGAAATCCACCGTGGTCCGTGCCGAGCTGCAGGTCAGCGACATGGACCGCCACCACTACGCGACGTACCCGTTGACCCTGGCCCAGCATCCGTCGGAGACCGACGAGCGGCTGATGGTGCGGCTGCTGGCGTTCGCGCTGTATGCGGACGAGCGGCTGGAGTTCGGCCGCGGCCTCAGCACCGACGAGGATCCGGACCTGTGGCAGCGCGACTACGGCGGTGACATCGTGCGCTGGATCGAGGTCGGGCAGCCGGACGAGTCGCGCATCCGCAAGGCCTGCGGGCGCGCGCAGCAGGTCGTGGTGTTGAACTACGGCGGCCGCGCGGCCGAGGTGTGGTGGGAGAAGAACGCGCAGGCGCTGGCCCGCCACGCCAACCTGACCGTGCTCGACCTGGCGGCAGAACAGGTGCAGGCGCTGGCGGGACTGCACGCGCGCGGCCTGCGCCTGACGGTGATGATCCAGGACGGCGAAGTCAGCCTGCTGGGCGAGGATGGCCGCGAGGCGGTGCTGCGGCCGATGCCGCGCACGGACCCGCGGGCGAACTGAGCCGGGCATGGGTGCCGCGCGCTACGACGTGGTCGTGGTCGGCGCCGGCGCGGCCGGGCTGATGTGCGCGCTCACCGCCGGCGCGCGCGGCCTGCGCGTGCTGGTGGTCGAGCACGCCAACAAGGTCGGCAAGAAGATCCTGATGTCCGGCGGCGGGCGCTGCAATTTCACCAACACCGGCACCACCCCGGCCAACTACCTGTCGGCCAACCCGCACTTCTGCAAGTCGGCGCTGGCACGCTACACGCCCTGGCACTTCATCGACCTGGTCGAGCGGCACCGCATCGCATATCACGAGAAGGCCCCCGGCCAGCTGTTCTGCGACGTGTCTTCCAAGTTAGTGGTGAAGATGCTGCTGGACGAATGCGCCGCGGCCGGGGTGGAGATCCGCACCCAGTGCGCGGTCGAGCGGGTCGAGCACGACGATGGCGGCGGCTTCCGCCTGCGCACCGCGCAGGGGGGCTTCGCCGCGCCGGCGCTGGTGGTGGCCAGCGGCGGCCTGTCGATCCCGAGCCTGGGCGCCAGCGGTTTCGGCTACGAGTTGGCGCGCCGTTTCGGCCATGCCGTGCTGCCCACCCGTGCCGGGCTGGTGCCGTTGACCCTCAGCGGCAGGCACCAGGAGCGGCTCGCCGACCTGTCCGGGGTGTCGCTGGAAGTGGAAGCGCACTGCAATGGCCGGAGCTTCCGCGAGGCCCTGCTGTTCACCCATCGCGGCGTGAGCGGGCCGGCGATCCTGCAGGTCTCCTCGTACTGGCAGCCCGGGGACGAATTGCGCCTGGACCTGCTGCCCGGCCGCGACGCGCACGCGTGGCTGCACGAGCAGCAGCAGCGCCGTCCGGACGCCGAGCTGAAGACGGTGCTGGCCGAGGCGATGCCGCGGCGCTTCGCCCAGCGCCTGTGCGAGGCATGGCTGCCGAACCGGCCCATGCGCCAGTACGATCCGCCGCAGCTGCGACAGGTGGCCGGGACGCTGGCGCACTGGCCGCTGGTAGCCAGCGGCACCGAGGGCTACCGCACCGCCGAGGTCACCCTGGGCGGCGTGGACACCGACGGCGTGTCCTCGGCCACGATGCAGTCGCGCCAGGTGCCGGGCCTGTATTTCGTCGGCGAGGTGCTGGACGTGACCGGTTGGCTGGGCGGCTACAACTTCCAGTGGGCCTGGGCTTCCGGCCACGCCGCAGGCACGGCGCTGGGCTGACCGCCCCCGCCGCACCGGCGGGGGCGGCGCGGGATCGTCGGCGCGCGCCTTCACCGTGCTTCCACCGCCGTGGCCGGAGTCTGGTCCGGTATCCACTGCCCGCCGCCGCCATGCACATCGACACCTTGTTCAACCTGGTCGCCAAGCGGGCCTCGCGCGCGGCCGGGACCCCGTGGGTGTTCTGCCTGGCGCTGGCCGTGGTGGCAGCGTGGGCGCTGAGCGGGCCGGTGTTCGGCTTCAACGACACCTGGCAGCTGGCGATCAACACCGGCACCACCATCGTCACCTTCCTCATGGTGTTCCTGATCCAGCACACCCAGAACGCAGACACCGCCGCCATCCACCTGAAGCTGGACGAACTGATCCGCGCCACCCGGGAGGCGGACAACATCCTGCTGGACATGGAGGAGATGGATGAGCGCGAGCTGGAGGCGATCCGCAAGCGGTACGAGGCGCTGGCGGACATGGCACGGCGGAAGCAGGAGCCGCGCGGGGCTTCGCCCTGCCGCGACGGGGACTGATCCGGGCGGTCCCCGGGCCGGATCGGAAGCTGAACCCTTCAGCCCGTGCGGGTCCACGTTCACCGCATTCCCACGTCCCTGACCGGATCCTTGCGCGGGCAGGTCTGCAACGGGAAGACGATGGACAACGGACAAGCGGACCACCAGGCGGTGGTCATCGACATCGATCGCGAGCGCGAGCATTGGCGGCAGCGGTACCACGCCCTGCCGCGGGCACGGGCCATGCGCAGCTTCGCGCGCTACTGGCCAATCCTGTGCGCGGCCTACGACGTGTATCTCAACCATCCGCGTGCCGGACACGGCGAGTCGCTGCGGCTGTACCTGCAGCGCGCCGAGGTGGCCGCCAGCGTGCTCACCGAGGCGGAGGCCTGCCTGCTGTTCGAACGTGCCTGGTCGCGGATCGGGGCCGTGCCCCGGGCATCGGCCGGCGCGGCAGGCGCATAGGCCGGGGGCGGGCTTCCGCGATCCAGGACAGCCTTGCCGCGTGCCGGGCGCACCGTCGCATCCGGGCGCCCGCATGCCGGTTCCGTCGGCGCATTCCCGGCTTCGTCGCATGCCTGCTTGCCGCGGCGCCACCTGGGGCTATGCTCCGCGGCAACCGTAGCCAAGGGTGTTCCCCGTGTCCTCCAGCCTGTTCCTGATCCTGCGCATCCTCTTCGCCTGGTCGGTCGTGATTCTGATCGCCGCACTCGCCTGGGGCGGCCTGTTCGGCGGTCCCGGCAGCTTCTTCTGGCTGTTGGCGCTGGTCACCATGGTGCTGGCCTTCCTCGGAGCGGTGACCCACTTGCGCCGCACCCGGCTCATCGCCGGGCCGCTGGACTCGGCCAAGCTCGGCAGCCACCAGCAGCGCCGGATCGAACTGCCGATGGACACCGATGCGGCCTTCGCCCTGGTGGTCGCGGCGGTGCGCGAACTGCCGCGGGTGGAGGACGTGGAGGAATCGCGTGGCAGCCTGCAGGTGCGGGCGAAGGTACGCCGCAGCGATCCGTTCGGCGGCGCCCGGCCCTCGCGCTGGAACCTGCTGGCGCGTTTCGCCATCGCCAACGACCGGGTCCTGGCTACCGTGCAGCCGGGCGAGGGCACCAGCGGCGCGACCCTGCTGTGCGAGCCGGATGCAGCGCACTGGGTGGACCTGTTCGCACTGGACGAGGGCATCAACTACGAGAACGCCGAGGCGCTGCTGCGCTCGGTCTCGCGCCGCGTCGCCGAGCAGCGCCGCGACGAGCAGGCCGCCGCCGAGCGCAGCGCCACCGACAACGCCCTGACCGTGGCCCGGCTGAACCTGCTCCAGGCCCAGGTCGAGCCGCACTTCCTCTACAACACCCTGGCCAACGCCCAGGTGCTGGCGCGCGCCGATCCGCCGCGCGCCGAGGAGATGATCGGTCACCTGATCCAGTACCTGCGCCGCTCGCTGCCGCGCGAACACGATGCACTGTCGAGCCTGGGCGAGGAGCTGGAGCGCACCCAGGCCTATCTGGAGATCCTGAAGATCCGCATGGGTACGCGCCTGGAGCTGCACATCGAGGTGCCAGACGAACTCAAGTCGCTGCAACTGCCGTCGATGATGCTGCAGACCCTGGTCGAGAACGCGATCAAGCACGGCCTGGAGCCCAAGCCCGGTGGCGGCACCATCTGGATCCTGGCGCGCCGTTTCGACGGCCAGGCCACGATCACCGTGGCCGACGACGGCCAGGGTTTCGACGGCGCCGCGGCAACGTCGGGGTCCGGGATCGGCCTGAAGAACCTGCGCGAGCGGCTGCAGCTGACCTATGGCGAGCGCGCGTCGTTCTCGGTCGTCTCCAATTTTCCCAGCGGCGTGGCCGCCACCCTGGCCCTGCCGCTGCCGGAAGCCGTTGCGCAGGCAGTACCCGTCGCGGTGGCGGCCGGCGGGGTCGCAGCCCATGGTTGAGTGCGTGGTCGCCGAGGACGAGGAACTGCTGCGCACTTCGCTGCTGCTGCAGCTGGGCGAAGTCTGGCCCGGGTTGCGGATCGTCGCCGAGTGCGAGGACGGCGCCTGTGCGCTGGAGGCGATCGCCGAGCACAAGCCGGACGTGGCCTTCCTCGACATCCGCATGCCCGGCCTGACCGGGATCGAGGTGGCCGCCGCGCTGGCCGAGGTCAGCCCGCACACCCAGGTGGTGTTCGTCACGGCATACGATCAGTACGCGATCGACGCTTTCGAGCAGGGCGCGGTCGACTACCTGCTCAAGCCGGTGGCGCGCGACCGGCTGCAGACCACGGTGCAGCGCCTGCAGGCCCGGGTCGCCTCCGGCAGCCCCGACCCGGCCGTCCTGGACGCATTGCTGCGCCACCTGGCGCAGCGCCCGGCAGAACCGGCCGTCGCGCCGCCGCTGGCCTGGATCACCGCCAACAGCGGCCGCGAGACCAAGTTGATCATGCTCGACGACGTCGCCTATTTCCGCGCCGACAGCAAGTACACCGTGGTGGTGACCGCCGAGGGCGAGTCGCTGCTGCGCACGCCGCTGAAGGAGCTGCTCGAAGCTCTGGACCCGCACCAGTTCCGGCAGATCCACCGATCCACCATCGTCAATCTCAGGGCGGTGGCCTCGGTGGTCCGCGACGACAGCGGCAAGGGCACGCTGCGGCTCAAGGGACGCAGCGAAACCTTGCCGGTCAGCGTGGCCTACATGGCCCTGTTCCGGGGCATGTGAACCCCACCGGCCGTGGTCGTCCGCGCGGCGGCCACGCAACGCCTCCACCCTCGACCGCAAGGAGTCGCCGCATGAAACACCCGCCTCCCCATCCCGTGCCCTGGGCGCGCCCGGCCACGGGCGCCGCCGGAGACAAGCCATGCGCCTGCTGACCGCCCTGCTGTCCTGCGCGATGGCGCTGTTCGGTTGCGATACCCGCCCGGCCACCACCAGCATCACCCGGGTGGTCGAGCACGGAACCGAGACGCTGTTCAGCAAGACCACGCTGGTGGACGGCATCGCCTCGTTCGAGTGCTTCGCCAGCACCAGTGGTGGTTGCCACTACCGCATCTACGAGGCGTCCTGCCCCGTGGCCGCCGCAGGGGATGCGGGAACGCAATGCGAACAGCGGTTGGTGGACCGCTTCGACCTGGCGGTGGGCAGGCGTCACGAGGTGCATGGCTTGCCACACGGTTTCCGCCACTGCGTGGCCACCGGTCCCGAAGCTCCCTGCATGGTCTGAGCGGTATCCGCGCACATTCAAGGCAGGGAACGGGCGTCTGGGGTCCAGGCCCGTCGCGGGTGCCGCCGGTACAACCAGACGCTCTGCAGCAGCAGGCCCAGGCCGATCGCCAGCGCGACCGCCGCCGCGGTGGCCGCGCCGGGCATCGCCGAGCGCGATTGTTCCACCCATACCGCCACCAGCCCCCACAGTGCGGCCGCAGCGTAGGCGGCATTGCCGCGCATGCGCCGGTTCAGCTCCAGCAGCAGTGCGGCGGCGGCGGCGAACAGCAGCAGGCTGGGGCCGAGCTGGGCGTCCGCACGGACCCAGCCGTACGCGAGTGCGGCCTGCGCCAGGTTGAGGAAGGCCGCCAGCGACAGCCAGCCGGCGTGCAGCGACAGCGGCAACCAGGCCCACAGGCGGCTGCCCTCGGCGGGCGTGGCGGCCGACAGCCGCAGTGCGGCCCAGGCCAGGCACGCCAATGCACCGAAGATCACGAGCAGGCAGAGCCAGAACAGGCCATGCGAGAACAGCGGCATCCATGCGGCGGTGAGCGCGAAGCCGATGGCGGTCGCCGGTGCGATGCGGCCGAGCATCCGATCGTCGCGGCGCCGGCCGGTGACCTGCCAGACTGCATAGACCAGGTCGAGCAGGAAGATCAGGCCCCAGATCGAGAAGGCGTAGCCGGCGGCGACCAACAGGGTCGGGTAGCGGCCCGACACGGTGGCGTTGTCGGGTCCGAATGCACCGACTTGGGACATCCAGGCCACCAGCGGCATGGCCTGGGCGAACAGCAGGACCAGCAGGCGCATGGCGCTTCTCCGCGACGACGGGATGCACGCAGGTTAGCAGCGGAGGAGTGAAAGCCCGCTCACGTCGCCGTCGCGGTGCGTGGAGGCGGATGCCGGCTCAGGCCGGGCCGGCTTCGGCGCCGCCGCGCCGCAGCGGGTCGGGCAGCGGCTGGCCGGCATCGACGAAGGACAGCGACACCGAATTCAGGCAATGCCGCTCGCCGGTCGGCGGCGGTCCGTCCGGGAACACGTGGCCCAGGTGGCTGCCGCAGCGCGCGCAGACGATCTCGGTACGCAGCATGCCGTGGCTGGCGTCGCGGATGCGGGCGATGTGGGTCTCGTCCCAGGCGGAGAAGAAGCTCGGCCAGCCGGTGCCGGAATCGAACTTGGCGCTAGAGCGGAACAGCGGCAGACCGCACAGCCGGCAGCAGTAGGTGCCTTCGCGCTTGTGGTCGAGGAACGCGCCGCAGAATGGCGCCTCGGTGCCGTGCTGGAGCAGCACCCGGCGCTCGTCCGCCGACAGGCCCGCGATCAGCGCTTCGCGCTGTACCGGCGTCGGCGGTGCGAGGTCGAACCGGGCCATGCGCCGATCCGGCCCTTCAGCGTGCCGCTTGCGCGGTCGCCGGATTGGTCGGCAGCTCGCGGCGCAGCCAGTCGTCGATCATCCGCTTTTCGTGCCGCAGCGAATCGCCGCTGTTGAGTGCAGGCGGGCCGCTGTGCAGGTAGTTCATGTCCGACAGCCTGCGCTCGCCCTCGGCCAGCACCTGGCCGTCGGCGCCGGTGATGCGCATTTCGAGCGTCATCCGCGGCGGGTAGATGTCGCGCATCATCCGCACGTGCGAGTAGTTCGGGCCGAGCCATGGCTCGAAGCCGCCGGCACGCTGGATGTCGGTGATGGTCACGTCCATGGTCTGCCCCGGCGGCAGGCGTTCGTCGGCGCGACGCTGCAGGTGGCGGGCCAGTTCGGCGACCCAGTCGCCCCGCTGCGCCTCCCAGCGGTTGTGGCTGAGGCGCAGGTCCGAGAACCCGGCCGGGTCGGTCCATTGCACCTTGACCGGGCCGGCGGCGGGAAGCTCCCGTGGCGCGGCCGGGTCGGTGACCATGGGCGGTCGCGCCTGGGCGCCGGGAGCCGCGGCGAGGGCGGCGAGCAGGACCAGGGGAAGGAGCGGTCGCATGGTGGGGTGTCCTCGCATGGATGGATCCGATTCTGCGCCGGGCCGGACAGGGACGGAAGCTTCCGGGCGTGACCCGTTGGCGGTGCTTCAGGCGGCCCGGGAGGCCACCGCTGCAACGCTGAACCGCCACCGGCGGCGGCACCGGCACGCCAGCGCGCACGCTAGAATCCGCAACGGTTCCCCCGCCTCCCGTCCCCCATGTCCGCTCCCGCACAGGCCCCGGCACGCGCCGCCGGCCTGGCCGTCGTTGTCGCCCTCGCCATCGTCTACCTGGTGTGGGGGTCGACCTACCTGGCGATCCGCCTGGCCCTGGAAGGCGGGTGGCCGCCGCTGATGGGTGTGTCCGGATCGCGCTTCGTGCTGGCCGGCGGCGCGATGTACGCCTTTCTGCGCTGGCGCGGCGTGGCCGCGCCCACCGCCGCGCAGTGGAAGAACCTGGCGGTGATGGGGGGATTGCTGCTGGGCCTGGGCAATGGTTGCGTGGTGCTGGCCCAGCAGCACGTGTCTTCTGGCCTGGCTGCGGTGGCGGTGGCCTCGATGCCGTTGTGGATGGGCGTGTTCGGCATGTGGCGCGGGTTGCATCCCAGCCGGATGGAATGGCTGGGCATCGCGATCGGTTTCGCCGGCGTGCTCTGGCTCAACGCCGGCAGCAGCCTGACCGCCAGCCCGTTCGGACTGGCGATGCTGCTGGTGGCGCCGGTGGCCTGGGCGTTCGGCTCGATCTGGTCGCGCGGGCGCGACCTGCCGTCGCCGTTCATGACCGCCGCCGGGCAGATGCTGTGCGGTGGCGTGTTGCTGGTGGCAGCGGGCCTGCTGCATGGCGAAACCTTCGCGGCGGTGCCGACCCTGCGCGGCACCCTGGCGCTGCTGTACCTGGCGGTGTTCGGCTCGATCGTGGCCTTCAGCGCCTTCGTCTGGCTGCTGCATCATGTGCGCCCGACCCTGGTCAGCAGCTACGCCTACGTCAATCCGGTGATCGCGGTGACGCTGGGCGCATGGCTGGCCGGCGAGCGCTTCACTGCGCACGATCTTGGTGCGATGGCGGTGATCCTGGCCGGCGTGGTCACCATCACCGTGGCCAAGGTGATGCGGAGGTGAGCCCGGCGGCCGGGAACGGAGCCGCGGGAGGCGCCACCGCGGCGCACGCGCCGGGCATCGACCGTCGCGGCCTGGCGATCATCGCCGGCACCTTCGCGATCTGGGGCGTGGTGCCGGCGTACTGGCACCTGCTGAAGGTGGTGCCGTCGATGCAGATCATGGCCCACCGCGTGGTCTGGAGCGCGGTGCTGGTGGTCGGTTGGCTGCTGTGGCGCGACGGTTGGGACTGGCTGCGCCGGATCGCGGCCCGACCGCGCACCCTGGCGGCGCTGGCGCTGAGCAGCGCGGTGATCGCGTTCAACTGGAGCCTGTACATCTGGGCGGTCAACGCCGGCCACGTGGTCGAGACCAGCCTGGGCTACTTCATCAATCCGCTGGTCAACGTGGCCCTGGGCGTGATGGTGTTGCACGAACGGCTGCGGCGCCTGCAGTGGATCGCGGTCGCTTGCGCGGCGCTGGGCGTGGCCTGGCTTACCTGGAGTGCCGGTTCGCCGCCATGGATCGCGCTGGGCCTGGCGGGCTCGTTCGCCCTCTACGGGCTGGTGCGCAAGCTGGTGCCGGTCGATGCGGTCGCCGGGCTCGGGGTGGAGAGCCTCTTCATGCTCGCGCCGGCACTGGCCTACGTGCTGTGGGCCGAGGCCGGGCATGGCGGCGGCTTTGCCGGCGACTGGGGCATCGGCATCGACCTGCTGTTGGTGTCCAGCGGCGTGGTCTCGGCGGTGCCGCTGATCGGTTTCGCCTACGGCGTGCGCCGGATCCCGTTGTCGGTGGTCGGGCTGTTGCAGTACATCGCGCCGACCCTGCAGCTGCTGCTGGGGGTGTGGTTCTTCCGCGAACCGTTCGAGGCGGTGCACCTGGTGGGCTTCGGTGCGATCTGGCTGGGGCTTGCGATCTATGCCGGCGAGGGCCTGTGGCGCGTCCGGAGTCGCGGAGCGGCGATCGGCGGGTGATGCCGTCCCCCTGCCCGGGGCAGGGGACGGATCAGCTCAGCATCCGCGCCAGCTGCGTACGGTTGGCGATGTTCAGTTTGCGGAATATGGAGCTTATCTGGCTCTCGATGGTTTTGCGCGATCGGCACAGGCGCTGCGCGATCATGTCGTTGCGCAGGCCGGCGGCAACCAGGGCGGCCACTTTCCGTTCGCTGGGCGTCAGGCATTTCAGCAGCGGCAGCGCGCGCGGGAAGCCATCTGCGTCGGATGCGCCTTCGCCCGCGCCGTCCGGGGCTAGGACCAGCAGGTAGTTCACCTGCCCGGTCGAGGTTCGCAGTGCGGGGCTGATTTCCAGACGCAGACGCCGCCCGGCATGCTGGCCATGCTCGACGGTGAAGGCAGCCTTGCGTTCTGGGCTGGCGGAGGACCCGCCTGGGTCGTGGTCCAGGCCTGCCATCCATGCGCGCAAGGGAGCCTCGATCGCCTGCGGCAGGCGTTCTTCGCAGTCCCCGTCTCCGCTCCAGCGCCGGCAGATGCGGCGGGCTTCCTGTGACATGTACGACGGCACCAGGCCGGCATCGACGAAGACCGCGCCAATGGGCAGCTCGTGCAGCAGGGCCTCGAAACTGCGATGCCGTACCCGGTCCGACTCGAGCGCACGTACCCGTTGCAGGCTGGCATCCAGCAGCGGATACAGGTCCAACAGGAAGGCAAGTTCGCCTGCTGACAAATCAGCATGTCCGGCGCGGATGCGGATGCTCAATACGGCGTCCAGCCGGTCCTGGTCCCAGAATGCCATGTGGATGAATTCGTCCCAACCGGGCGTCGGGTTCTGTGCGCGCAGCCGCTCGGCCGCATGCGCATCCTGTGAGGCGATCTGCGAGAAGGTGTACCAGGGGATGCGCGGGTGGGCGTCCAGGTAGGGCGCCGCCACCTCCAGGCTGGTGACCAGGCGTGCGCCATCATCGCGCAGCTCCGCCAGGTGATGGCGGCCTTGCTGGGGCCGGTAATCATCGATGTCGAACAGCAGACTGCAGGAATGGCAGGGCAATGCCTTGCTGATCAGCGTCGAACAGGACTGCCACAGCGATCCCATGTCCAGCGCCTTGACCAGAGCGGCACGCTCGACGGCCATATTGTTCGCGGTGGCTGGAGCAGCGATGGCGTCGAGCATCAACATGGCGTCGTTCGGGGCACGAGTGGATCGGACAATGCGTCTTCAGTATCGTCTTCGGTTGGCTTTTAACACCCGCCTAACAGCCTGGCAAGCTGACCCGGCAAAGCCGTTGCTCCAGGCGACGGTGACCCTGCCACGCAGACAAATATCCGGGTTTCTTCCGATTCGTCCGGTATCGTGGCGGCACACAATGATGACGGGCCTGGATTGGGCCGGCCCGGGACCACGTGGATCGGGGAATGCTCGAATGAACAAACCATGGCATGCGGTGACGGAACAGAATCCGAAGGGCAATGCCCTGAGCGAGCCGTTCAACACGGTGGTTCTGCGCAAGCCCTACCTGCTGTTCCTGGGCGAGGAAACCAGTCCATTGAAGGCCAAGACCGCCTTCGGCCTGCGCGACTGGGCGCCGGGGAGCTGTACGGGACAGATGCGCATGCCTGGCGGCACGGTCGATCTGGGGTTGCGGGAACTGGATCCGGTTGCCGCCTACGCCGCGGGCGCGCGTTCGTTGCTGATCGGCGTCACTCCCGTGGGCGGGCGGATCCCGGCGCACTGGTCTCCGATCCTGCTGCAAGCCGTGCGTGCCGGACTGGACCTGGTCAGCGGGTTGCATACTCCGCTGGAATCGGTGCCGGGCCTGGCCCGCGCTGCGGCGGATGCGGGCGTGCGCCTGGTGGACGTGCGTCGTCCTCCGGACGACCTGCCGCGCGCCACCGGCAAGCGCCGCAGCGGCAAGCGTGCAGCGATGGTCGGCACCGACTGCGCGCTGGGCAAGAAGTACACGGCGCTGGCATTGGCCCGGGCGATGCGCGAACAGGGCATCGACGCCGATTTTCGTGCTACCGGCCAGACCGGCATCATGATCGCCGGGGCGGGCATCGCGGTGGACGCCGTGATCGCCGATTTCATCGCCGGCGCGGCCGAATGCATCTCACCCGATGCCGCACCCGGGCACTGGGACCTGATCGAGGGCCAGGGTTCGTTGTTCCATCCTGCCTATGCGGGGGTCACCCTGGGCCTGCTGCACGGGTCGCAGCCCGATGCGTTGATCCTGTGCCACGACCCGCTGCGCACCCATGTGGTCAGCTGGCCCGACTATCCACTGCCGACCCTGAAGGAAGCCGAGCGGCTGTACCTGCAGATGGCGCGCCTGACCAATCCCGGCGTACGGTTGGCGGGAGTGAGCCTGAATACCTCGGCGCTGGACCAGGCCGCGGCGCATGAAGCTTTGGCCCAGGCCGAACGCGAGCTTGGCGTGCCGGCCTTCGATCCGATGCGTACTCCGCTGGATCGCGCAGTCGCCGCATTGCTGGATTGAGGGCGAGGCATGGCGCGCACCCTGCGGGCCAGGCCGCATGCCTGGAGATTGAAGGAACCCTTCGTCATCGCGCGCGGGGTACGCAGCGAGGCGCGGGTGGTCATCGTCGAATTGCACGAAGCCGGCAAGGTGGGCCGCGGCGAAGCCTGTGGCGTGCCCTATCACGGCGAAACCCCGGAGACCATGCTGGCCCAGATCGAGCAGGCGCGCGCGGCGATCGAAGCCGGTTGCGACCGCCACGGGTTGCGCGAGGCATTGCCGGCCGGCGGTGCGCGGCATGCGCTGGACGCAGCCCTGTGGGACCTGGAGGCCAAGCTGACCGGCGTGCCGGTCTGGCAGCGGGCGGGTGCGCCGCATTGGCAAAGCATCGCCAGTGCAGTGACGATCGGCATCCGCGAGACCGACGCCTACGAGGCCGCCGCGCGCGAGCGCGCGGGCTTCCCGTGGCTGAAGGTCAAGGTGGGGCGCGGCTCTCCGCTGCCGGCCGTGGCCGCGGTGCGCCGCGGTGCGCCGGATGCGCGCCTGATCGTGGATACCAACCAGTCGTGGACACTGGACGAGTTGCGCCAGTACGCACCGCAACTGCAGCCGTTGCGTGTTGACCTGCTGGAACAACCGCTGGCGGCCGGTACCGATGCCGGCCTGATCGACTATGCCAGCCCGATCCCGCTGTGCGCCGACGAGTCGCTGTCCACCTTGGACGACGTGCCGGGGCTGGTCGGGCGCTACCAGTTCGTCAACATCAAGCTCGACAAGGTCGGTGGCCTGACTTCGGCGCTGGAGCTGGCATCCGCGGCGCGCGCGTCCGGGTTCCGCCTGATGGTCGGTTGCATGCTCGGGGGCTCGGTTTCGGTGGCGCCCGGCATGGTCCTGGCGCAGCAGTGCGAGGTGTGCGACCTGGACGGTCCATGGCTGCAGGCCGAGGACTGGGCGGACGGCATCGTCTACGACAACGGACGCATGGCGCCGCCGGTACCCGCGTTGTGGGGTTGAAGTGCCGGGCCTGACTCAACTCTGCGTGCGGGCCCACTCGACCAGCGGATAGGCGCCCTCGCCCAGGAACAGCTGCAGCATTTCCCGGTAGGTTGAAAGGCCGTTCTCGCTGTTGGTGAACAGGACGAGGCTCTCGCCGCTTTGCGGATCGAGCACGAACAGTGCCTTGAACCCGGGGTTGTCGCCCCAGTGCCAGACGAGCTTGCGCGCTTCGGTCTGTTGCAGGCCCACGCCCAGACCCCAGGCGATGAACGGATCGGCCGGCGTGGGTAGTGCGCGATCGTCCGCGTCGCTGGATTGCGCGAGCATCATCGCGTGCGTCGCCGGCGCAAGCCCTTCGCCGGCGAACAGTGCGCGCTGGACGAAGCGGCTGTAGTCATCGGCGTTGGTGACCAGGGTCCATGCCGTGTTCTCCCAGCCGAACACCCGGGCCTTGCGGGTCGAACCATCGCGATCGTGGCCGTAGGCGTTGTCGGCTGTGGGCGCGGAGCGGGTCAGGAAGCTGCTGTCGGGCATGCCGAGCGGGGCGAATACCTCGCGCTCGGCGAGCGCGTTCCAGGACAGCCCGGAAACATGCTCCAGGGTCTTCTGCAACAGGTAGAAGCCCTCCCCCGAATAGGCGAAACGCTCGCCCGGCGCGAACAGGCTTTCCAGGTGCGTGTCGTCAATCGCCGGATCGGACGGCGAGATCTGCCAGTTCGGCAGGCCGGTGGTGTGATTGAGCACCATGCGCGCGGTGATCGCCGACGCCGGGTCGGCGTCCCCGATCCGCGGTGAGCGCCAGTACTCGCGCAACGGCGTGTCCAGATCGATCAGGCCCTGGTCGACCAGCCGCAGCGCGATGTAGGCGCCGACAACCTTGGACAACGATGCGGCCTCGAACGTGGTTCGTGCATCGACCTTGGCGCTTCCCGCGTCCCCGACCACGCCATGGACATATTCGCGGAGCACGCCGTCGCGGACGTGCGCCAGCTGCGCGCCGGAAATGCCGTGCTGCTGCATTGCGTCGACGAACCTGGCCCCGACCTCCGCGTCGTCAACCGTTTCCATGGCGGCAGCGGCTTCCTGCACGGTTCCCGTCTCCGCGGGACGGGAGCAGGCCATTCCCACCAGGGATACGGCGATGGCCAGGACCATGCTGCGTGATGTGGCGATCTTCATGGTGTCCTCGGCAAGGGCGATGGTTGGATGCAGCTTTGCTTGCCGGGACGATACCGTATCGGCGCCTCGCCGGAAGCGTGTCCTTGGCGTGGCGCTACGTTGCCGTCCTGGCGCAAAGTCAGCGGGATTCTCAGGATTGAGGGTTTTCCCGGATGTGGCCGCCACCGGTTCGTGCGCAGCATGTGCCCGCCGGCATCGACGGTGGCGTATCGTGTCCGGCACTGCGGTATCGATTCACTTGACGCCCGTGCCCGGAGGCAATCGTCCATGAAACCCGGTTCCATCCTGCTCCTTGCCCTGGCGACTTCCGCCGCACTCCTGCCCGCGTCTGCCGCCGAACAGCGTCCGCGTGCGCGCGATGCCGGCGTGACCATCGGCACGATGTCGCCGGGGCCGCGCAACGCCATCACCGACGTCGCCGGCGTCGGCGTGGGCCATGCCACCCTGGCCGAGGGTGCGCGGTTGAACACCGGCGTCACCGCGGTCGTGCCGCATGCGGGCAACGTGTACCGGCAGCGGGTACCGGCGGCGATCGTGGTCGGCAATGGCTACGGCAAGCTGGCCGGGATCACCCAGGTGCAGGAACTGGGGGAACTGGAGACGCCGATCCTGTTGACCGGCACCCTCAGCACCTGGAAGGTCGCCGACGCCACCGTGGATTGGCTGCTCCGCCAGCCGGGGATGGAAAACGTGCGCTCGATCAACCCGGTGGTCGGCGAGACCAACGATGGCTACCTCAGCGACATCCGTGCGCGGCCGTTGACACCGGCACTGGTCGAGCGGGCGTTGACCGGAGTGTCATACGCCGAGGTCGAGGAGGGTAGCGTCGGCGCCGGCGCGGGTACGGTCGCATTCGGCTGGAAGGGCGGCATCGGCACCAGTTCGCGCGCGCTGCCGCGGCAGGACGGCGGCTACACCGTCGGAGTGCTGGTGCAGAGCAACTTCGGTGGCGAACTGACCATTGCCGGGGTGCCGGTATGGAAGGTTCTGCCGGATCCAGCCACCTACGCGCGCAGCCTCAAGGTGCCGCCACCGAGCAACGGCGACGGCAGCATCATGATCGTGGTGGCCACCGACGCTCCGCTGGATGCGGCGCAGCTGCAGCGCCTCGCCCGGCGTGCTCTGGTCGGGGTCGCGCGCACGGGTTCGGTGATGTCGAACGGATCGGGCGACTACGTGATTGCGTTCTCGACCGCGAAGGACAACCTGCGCGACCCAGACGTGGACGTGCAGCCCGCGCGCAGCGTGGCCGGCGAAGCGATGTCGCCACTGTTCCAGGCCACCGCGGAGGCGACCGAGGAGGCCATCGTCAATTCCCTGTTCCGGGCGCGGACCGTGCACGGCCATCGGGGGACCGCGGCGGCCATGCCGCTGCAGCCGGTACTGCAGGCGCTGCGCCAGGCACCTCCCCGCGCGTCGAAGACGCCCTAGCGGGCCTGCCCACCGAGTCACCGTGCAGGGCCACGGCCGCCGCCCGGCCAAAGGAAAATTCCATGGATCGAATCGATTCCCGCATGATGCGCCTGCCGCGTCGGCCGAAAGCAGCAATCGCCGTCATGGCGCTGCTTCTGCTGTCCAGCTCCGCAGTCCTTGCCTCCGGTACCAGGCCCGGTCGAAGCGAGCCGTTGCAGGAGGAAATCGAGCGTCTCGTGTCCGACCTGGACGGATCGGCCGGGGTCTACGTGCTGGACTTGCGCAGTGGACGCTCGGCTGCAGTGGACCCCGGGGTCGGCTTCCCGATGGCCAGCACGGTGAAAGTGCCGGTCGCGGTGCACATCCTGGCGCTGGTCGATGAAGGCAAGCTGGATCTGCGCCAGCAGGTCCCGCTGGAAGCGGGGGACATCTATCCCGGCATGGGCGGCCCGGTGGATATCCACCTCACCCCGGGCTCGGCGATCAGCGTGCGCGATCTTCTGCACATGATGATTACTGTCAGCGACAACAACGCCACTGACATCCTGATTCGGCTGGGTGGCGGCCCGGCGGCGGTCAATGCGCGGATGCAAGCACTGGGGATGCAGGGGATCCGCGTGGACCGCTACATCTGGGAGATGCTCGCCCACTACCTGGGCGAGCCCGAAGCATCCGCGGAGCATCCGCTCGACCCGGCCGCCTACGCCCGCCTGGATTCGGCTCGGCGCAGTCCCGAGGAGCGCGACCGTCTGACCCGCCTGTACAACGGGGATCCTCGCGATACCAGCACCCCGGAAGGCATGGCACGCCTGCTCAGGCGGATATGGGAAGGGGAGGTGCTCGAGGCGGAAACCACTGCCCTGTTGAAGACGATCATGCGGGATACGCGTACCGGCCAGGGACGGCTCAGGGGCATGCTGCCCGACGGTACGCCAGTGGCGCACAAGACCGGCACGGTCGGTGATGTGATCAACGACGTGGGTGTGATCGCGTTGCCGGATGGTCGCGGCGAAGTTGTCGTGGCGGTGTTCGTGAAGGCGAAGGGCGGCGAGGCCCGGGACCGGGCGATCGCACAGGTGGCGCGTGCAGTGCACGACTACTTCCTGTTCGTCCCGGAGCGCTGACGGCCTCTCCGGTCCGGTCTGGTCCCGCATGCCGGGTGCCGGGCGCGGCGAAGAATAGGGATTTTCCCGGATGCATACGTTGATCGGCCACGCCTAGCATCGGTCAATGCACGCCATGGTGCGTGCTTCGACGAACGCGGATTGCCCGGGCATGCAACACGCCGCCGGCCCCGGTCCGCGCCGCCGCAACTGTCTGTCAGTCGTTCCAAGTCGTAGCCGCCGGAGAGAGGCCGCCCATGTCCATTCGTCAGCACCAGCCTTCGCGTTCCCGATTGTTCGCAGCCGTCCTGATGGGCCTGGCCCTCCCGCTGGCGACCTTCGGGGCCATCGCGCAGGACGCGCAAAAGCCAGCCGATCCCGATCCGGCCCCGGGTGCCACCACCCAGACCCTGGACAAGGTCGAAGTCACCGGTTCGCGAATCAAGCGCGCGCAAGTGGAGGGCCCGACGCCGGTGGTGGTGATCACCGCCGAGGACATCAGGGAACAGGGCTTCAGCACCATCGCCGAAGCGCTTGGGACGATGACCCAGTTCAATGGCGCCACCGTCGCCGGCGCGGCACCGGACAATTATCTCGGGCTCAGCACCACCCAGCCGGATGCCTCGTTCCTCAACCTGCGCGGCATGGGCGTTGGCTACCAGTTGATCCTGGTCAACGGGAAGCGGATGGCCGAGTATGCCGCGAGCTCGGGCGCCGCCACCACCGGCGTGAGCATCGGCAGCATTCCGGCCGCGGCGGTCGCACGCATCGAGATACTCAACGGCGGTGCATCGGCGATCTACGGTTCCGACGCGGTCGCCGGCGTGGTCAACATCGTGACCAAGGAGAACTGGGACGGCAACAACCTGCGCCTGCGCGGCGGCACCACGACGCGTGGCGGCGGCGACACGTTCCAGCTCCAGTACACCGGCGGGAAGTCCTGGGATCGCGGCGGCCTGACGTACGCGTTCGAACAACTGAACCGCCAGCCGATCTTCTCGTCGCAACGCGAGAACATCATCCTGGCCGGCATGAGGGCCCCCGGCAACGCCGGCACGGACCGCCCCACCCACGGCCTGGACACCGCCCTGATGGATGGCGGGTACGGCGACTATTACTGGATGAACCAGGCCGGAGAACTGGTGTACGCGGGCGACGTCGATGCCGATACCGCCACCGCGGCGCTGCTGAACACCTGCCGGTTCATGGGCGGGAACTACTTCCCGATGTACTGGTCCTCCAGCAGCACCCGCCCAGGTACCTGCGGCAACGCCAACTACTATGACGGCGACACCCTTTCCAACCGGTACAACAAGACCTCCGGCTACGTTGCCGGGAACTACCGGTTCACCGACGACATCGAAGGCTACGGCCAGTTGCTGGTGCAGTTGTCGAAGAGCCAATCGGCCCATCGCAGCAGTGGGTATCTGTACAACTCGGGCAGCGCCTACGATGTGAACATCGGCCAGTTCGAGTACTGGCGACCGCTGGATCCGCATCAAATGGGCGGGACGCCGATGCGGCTATGGGAGCAGACGACCGTCAGCGCCAACCTCGGCGTGCGCGGCACGATCGGCAGCCGCTTCGACTGGGACGCGAGCCTGAGCCTGTCGCGCGACGAGATGAAGAGCAGCTGGAAGCAGCTGCTGACCGATCGCGTCCATCGGTACCTGTTCGGCGAAGCGATCGGCGCCGTCGATGGTGCGCCGTTGTACCGGATCGATCCGCGCGTCCTGTTCGGCCCGGTACGGGCCGAGGATTACGCGAAGATGGTCGACACCGTCCGCAACCGGAACGTATCGCAGACCTCGCAGGCGCAGGTCGTGTTCACCGGCCCGGTGTTCACGCTTCCGGCCGGCGAGGTGGAGATGGCGGCGGTGCTGGAGGCGGCCCACTCGACCTATCGGCTGGGCCCGGATCCTCGAAGCCTGGTCACCTATGATGGCCCCGACCGCACCTTCAACTTCACCGGCGTGGCCGGTGGCGGGCCGCGCGACCGCTATGGCGCCGGCGTCGAGTTCCGGGTACCGCTGCTGGAGCGCCTGACGGCGAACCTGGCCGGGCGCTGGGACAAGTACGACGACATCTCCGACGTCGGTGATGCGACCACCTGGCAGGCCAGCCTGGAGTGGCGTCCGCTCGACAGCCTGCTGATCCGGGCCAGTCGCCAGACCAGCTTCATGGCGCCCAACATCATGTGGCTCTATGGCGAGCCGGTGACGAACTACGACGACTTCGTCACCAACGAGTACCTGTGCCGGGTCAACGGCCTGGACCTGACCACGCCGGGCGGACTGACCCAGTGCGGTGCCGAGTTCCGCCAGGGCTCGTGGTATGTCGAGGGCGGCAACAACACCCTGCTGCACGAGGAGACCGCGACCTCGAACGGCATCGGCTTCGTCTGGGACGTCTTCGACAAGCTGTCGGTCAGTGTTGACTATTGGGAAATCGAACTGAAGGGCAAGAGCCGGTACCTTGATCGGGACACGCTGCTCAGCGGCAACGCCGACTGCCTGTTGGGCAAGCGCATCGACGGAACGCCAGTGGATCCGAATTCGGCCGCGTGCGCGATGTACGCGGCGTATGTGCAGCGCAATGCGTCGGGCGGCATCACCGAGTACTTCCTCGGTGCCATCAACCAGGCCGGGGTCCGGACCAAGGGCTACGACGTCAGCCTGAAGTACGCCTGGGACTGGGAGGGGATCGGCAAGTTCAACCTGAGTGCCGGCCTGAGCAGGACCCTGGGCTACGACGTGGAGATCGTCGAGGGCGACGGCTGGAAGGACTACCTGGGATGCTCCTTCTCCTCCGCCTACAGCTGTGGCGACCAGCCGGTGGCGTTCCGCACCGGCACCAACCTGGCGTTGAGTTGGAATCACGGCGACTGGTCCGGGAGCCTGTATGGCCATCGCAACGGTGCACGGGTGAATTTCCAGGCCACGGGCCATTTGCCTGCGGTCATGCAGTGGAATGCCGGTCTGTCCAAGAAGATCACCGACGACATCCGCATCGGCCTGGACGTGACCAACCTGTTTGACAAGTTCGGTCCGAAGGACGGCACCATGACCTGGTATCCGTTCTACCAGACGGCCTACGGCATCCAGGGCCGGGCGGCCTACTTCAACGTCGATTTCAGCTTCTGACCGCGGCGGCAGGCCCGGACGAGCCGGATACCGGCCGTCCGCGGCCTGCTGCACGACACGCGGTGCGACGGCGGGACGTCACACCGCCCGCAGTGCCGCGGTGATCGGCAGCCGCGCCGCGCGCAGGGCCGGGAACAGGCCGCCGACCAGGCCGATGCCCAGGGCCCACTTCAACCCGGTCCACAGCAGCTCGGGGGTGACCTTGAACTCGAACACCACCGCGCTGAAGTTGCTGCCCATGGTCGAGGCGCTGTAACCGTTGAACACCAGCCACGCCAGCGCGCCGCCCAGCATCCCGCCGACCAGTGCCAGCAGCATCGTTTCCAGCATCACCCCCATCACCACCGGCAGTCCGCGGAAGCCGATCGCGCGCATGGTCGCGATCTCGCGTGCACGGCCGGCCACCGCGGCATACATGGTGTTGAGCGCGCCGAACACCGCGCCTACGGCCATGATCGCGCCGATCACCGTGCCGAGGATGGTCAGCAGGGTGTTGAGCTGGCCGCTCTGCTTGGCGTAGTAGGCCTTGGTCGTTTCCACGTCCAGCTTCAGCCGCGGATCGGCCGCCATCGCCGCCTTGAACTTCTCGAAGCCGTCCTTGCCTTCGGTGCGCACGCTGGCCAGCTGCCAGGCCCCGCGGTTGTAGGTGGTGGCCAGGGTCTGCGCGTCGGTCCAGATCTCCGAATCGTGGGCGTCGCCGGACGCGAACACGCCCACCACCGTCCATTCCTGGTTGCCCAGCTTCAGGGTCTTGCCTACCTCGAGGTCGCGGAACTGCTTCTGCGCGCCCTGGCCGGCCACGATCTCGCGCAGGCCGGTGTTGAACTTGCGGCCTTGCACCAGCTTCACCGAGTCGTGCACCGCCCAGCCCTGCTCGCCGATGCCGCGGAACTGCACGTTGACGTCGGTGCCGTCGGCGCTGGAAGGCAGGGCCACCACCTGCGACAGCTCCGGCGACACCAGCGCCCGGCCCTCGGCGTCGCGCGCGATGCCGGGCAGGCTGGAGATCAGCGGCACCTGGTTGCGCAGGATCACCGAGTTGGTTTCGGCCTGCGAACCGCCGCGCAGCACGATCGCGGTGGTTTCGTCGCCGGTGCTGTTCATGGTGGCCTGGAAGCCGCGGCCCATCGACAGCATCGCCACCAGCACCGCGACCACGCCGGCGATGCCGATCACGATCACCGAGGAAGCGCCCCAGCGCTGCGGCAGACTGGCGATGCCGATGTGGGTGGCCGCCAGCGCCAACCGGCCGCTGCGGGTAAGCAGCAGCCACAGCGCCAGTACCACCGCCACGCCGAGCACGCCATACCACGGCAGTGCGATCCACACGCCCAGGCCCGCGGCAAGCGTCACTATCACCGCCAGGTTGCTTGCAAGGCGCCGGCCGCGGTCTGCGTCACCGAAACCCACGGTCCAGAACAGTGCGCGGGCAAGCGTTGCCAGCAGTCGTTTCATGAAGTCCATGCCCACTCCTCAGCGCCCGGCCAGCGCATCGACGATCTTCAGGCGCTTGGCGCGCAGCGCCGGCAGCACGCCCACCACCAGGCCGATCAGCACGATCAGCCCCACTCCGAGCAACCACGTCTGGGCCGGGATGGTCGCCGGCAGCATGCCCTGCGCCCGGCTGGCCAGGGCCGGCAGGATCATCCGTGCCAGCGCCATGCCGAACAGGCCGCCGATTCCGACCAGCAGTACCGACTCGACCAGCACCAGCCACAGCACGGTGCCGTCCTTGAAGCCCAGGGTCTTGAGGATCGCCAGCTCCGGCACGCGCTCGCGCACCGCCTGGGCCATGGTGTTGCCGGTCAGCAGCAGCAGGGTGAAGAACACCGCGCCCATGATCGAGGTGACGATCAGGCCGATGTCGGCGAACTGCTTGGCGAATGACTGCTGGAACGCCGATTCGGTCTGGCTCTTGGTCTCGCGATCGGAGTTGAGCGACAGCGCGTCGATGGCCTGGGCCACGCGCGAGGCGTGCGCCGGGTTGTCCAGGGTGACCGTGTACCAGCTGACCTGGCCCTTGATGTAGTCGTTGGACTCGTCGAAGTACTTCCAGTTCATCATCAGCTGGCGCTCCTCGCCGCTGGCCGCGGTGCGGTCCTTGGCGCGGAAGATGCCGACCAGTTCCAGCGGCCAGTCGTTGCTGCCCTGGCGCGGGAAGATGGTGGCCTGCAGCGGGATGGTGTCGCCGATCTTCCAGCCGAACTCCTTGGCCAGGGTCTCGCCGACCACCGCCCCGGTGCGGGTGTCCTGGAAGGCCTTGAGCTGCTCCGGCGGGAGTTCGTAGTTGCTGTAGACGTCGAAGAAGTTGGGCGCCACCGAGAAGTTGGCGAAGAAGTTCTTCGGATCCTGGTAGATGCCGCCGAACCACATCGCGTAGGTCACGTCCTTGACCCCCGGCACGCCGCGGATCTGCTCCTGCAGCCGGACCGGCAGGCTCTGGGTGATCGACAGCCGCGAAGTGGTCACCAGGCGGTTGGCGCCATCGACGCTGCCACCGGAGTTGAACGCCACCCGGACCGAGTCGAGCATGCCGAACAGCAGGAACGCGGTGACCACCGACAGCAGGGTCAGCAAGGTCCGGGTCCTGCTGCGGAACAGCTGTGCCCAGACCAGAGAGAGGTATTTCATGGCCGGTTCCTCCGCTCAGTGCGCGGCGGGCGCATCGGCCAGCTCGCCCTTGTCCAGGTGGATGGTATGGGTCGCGTACTCAGCTGCCTTGGGATCGTGGGTGACCATGATGATGGTCTTGCCGTGCTCGCGGTTGAGCATCTGCAGCAGGTCCAGGATCTCCTGCGCCGAGTGCCGGTCCAGGTCGCCGGTGGGCTCGTCGCAGATCAGGAAGGTCGGGTCGGAGACGATCGCCCGGGCGATGGCCACGCGCTGCTGCTGGCCGCCGGACAGTTCGTTGGGGCGATGGCTGCGGCGGTCGGCCAGGCCGACCAGGGTCAGCGCGATCTGCGCCCGGCGCGCGCGGTCGCCGGCGCCCAGGTCGGTCAGCAGCAGCGGCAGTTCCACGTTCTTCTGCGCGGTCAGCATCGGCATCAGGTTGTAGAACTGGAACACGAAGCCCACGTGGTGGCTGCGCCAGGTCGACAGCTGCCCGGCCGAGAGCCGGTCGATGCGCTCGCCCTCGATCTCGATCTCGCCGCCACTGGGCGTGTCCAGGCCGCCGATCAGGTTGAGCAGGGTGGTCTTGCCCGAACCCGACGGCCCCATCAGCGCCACGAAGTCGCCGCGCGGGATGTCCAGATCGATGCCGTGCAGCACCTGCACCCGCTCGGGGCCGCGCTGGTAGGTCTTGGTGATGCTGCGGAGGGTGACCAGGGTGGACATCGGGGTTTCCTGTGGTGGCGCCACGCGTGCGTGGCGGTGGATTGCATCCGCGCGCTCAATGGCTGGAGCGGGACTGCGAATAGCCTTCGATATAGCCTTCGACGAAGCTGCCGAGCGCGGCCGACAGGAACAGCACGACCGCACCGGCGAGCAGCAGGTTGCGCAGGTTCCTGCGATAGCCGATCGCCAGCAGCACGATCCCGGCGACGAACAGCACGATTTCCAGGAGGTACATGGCCTGCTCCTTACGGCGAGGAAACCCGGGCGCCGTCTTCCAGGGCGGCGGGAGGATCCACTACCACGGTTTCGCCGGGTGCCAGGCCTTCCAGCACCTGCACGTCGCTGCCGCGCTTGCCGGCGACCTTGAGCGTGCGGAGTTCCACGGTGCCATCGTCGCGGGCCACGAATGCGGCCTTGCCGCCGTCGCGGTCGATCACCGCCCCGGCCGGAATCTGCACGCCTTGCGGCTGCGCGTCCCCGGCCTCGGGCCTGGGCGCCTCCAGGAAGCTGACCCGCACGCCCATGTCCGGCACGATCCGCGCGTCCTTCTCCTTCAGCGCGACCCGCACCTTGACCGTGGCCTTGCCGCGGTCGGCGGCGGGGATGATCGCGATCACCTCGCCGGGGATGCGCCAGTCCGGATAGGAATTGAGCACCGTTTCCACCGGCATCCTCGGCTGCACCCGGCCGATGTAGGACTCGCCGACCTCGACCTCGACCTCCAGCGACTCCATGTCGACGACGGTGCCGATGCCGGTGCGGGTGAAGCCGCCACCGGCCGACAGCGGCGAGACGATCTCGCCCGGCTGCGCGGCCTTGGCGATGACCACGCCATCGAACGGGGCGCGGACCACGGTGTGGTCCAGGTTGATGTCGCTGAGCCGCAACTGCTCGCCGGCGACCTGGGCGTTGCGCTGGGCCACGGCCAGTTGCGCGCGCAGCGCGTCGCGCTGGGCGAGGGCCTGGTCGTACTGCGCGCGCGACACCAGTTGTTGCCGCACCAGCGGGGCCAGCCGCTCGGCATTGGCCTCGGCCTCGCGCAACTGCGCGCCCACGCTGCCGATCTGGCTGCGCGCGGCCTCTGCCTGGGAGGCATACAGCCGGCGTTGGGCGTCGGCGTCGATCGGATCCAGGGTGGCCATCACCTGGCCGGCCTCCACCCGCATGCCTTCCTCGATCTTCACTTCCTTGACCCGGCCGGTGATCTGCGCCGAAACCGTCGCCATGCGCCGGGCCACGACGTAGCCGCTGGCGTCGAGCACCGAGGCGCTGCCGCTCCCGGAGGCGATGGCCACCACCGGCGCAGTGTTCACCTCGACCGCGCGATCGCGGCCCAGCAGCAGCCAGGCGGCCAGCGCCACCAGCACGGCCGCGGCGACTATGCCCAGCAGAAGCCATCGCCGTCGCCGCGACGGCGGCGGGGCGGGAGCCTTGCTGCGCTCCAGCCGGAGTTCCTTGAGCAGTTCGGAAGAAGCGTTCATCGGTTTCCCTGAGGCGGTCCTGGCCAGTGTCAGCGGCAAGCGTACACGGCGACCAGTTGCCGGAAGTCACTTTCCGGCGGCCGGTGCCCGGATCGGGCAGGCCGCCGTGCCGCGACGATGGTCCGGGCGGGGATCGGCATGCCGTCCACGCCGTCTCGGTACCGGCGCATCCTGCCGGCCGCCGCCGGCCCGGCACAGTGACAGCTGTCATGCACTTTGCATGAGGCCGATGACTGCCGGATTCGGGCCGTCCGCGGGAAAGTGGCGCCATTCCACCACGGAGGCCGTCATGGACAACACGTGCGACACCATTTCCGGAGACCGCCGCCGCGAAGCGCCGCTGGCGTGCCTGCACGGTGCCGGCAAGCGCTATGGCGCGGTGCAGGCGCTGGCTGGCCTGGACCTTGAATTGCATGCCGGCCAGGTGCTGGCCCTGCTCGGCCCCAACGGCGCGGGCAAGACCACCGCCATCGGCCTGCTGCTGGGCCTGCAGCGGCCCGATGCCGGCCGGGTCGAGCTGTTCGGCCTGCCGCCGCAGGCGTTGCAGGCGCGGCGCCAGGCCGGGGTGATGCTGCAGACCGCCGGCATCCCCGACACCCTGGAGGTGGGCGAACTGGTGGCCCTGACCCGCAGCTACTACCCCGATCCGCTTGGCGTCGACGAATGCCTGGCGCTGGCCGGCCTGGAAGAACTGCGCGGACGCCGCTACGGTCGCCTGTCCGGTGGCCAGCAGCGGCGCGTGCAGTTCGCGATGGCCGTCTGCGGACGGCCGCGGCTGCTGTTCCTGGACGAACCGACCACCGGCCTGGACATCGACGCGCGCCAGAGCCTGTGGCGCACCATCCGCGCACTGGCGGCGCAGGGTTGTGCCGTGCTGCTCACCACCCATTACCTGGAAGAAGCCGAGGCCCTGGCCGACCGGGTGATGGTGATCGACCGCGGCCGCCTGCTTGCACAGGGCAGCGTGGACGAGGTCCGCGCGCGGGTTTCGCAGCGGCGGATCGGCTGCGTGTCGTCGCTGCCGCCGGCGCGGGTGGCGGCGTGGCCGGGGGTGCAGGATGCGCGCGCCGGCGCCGGCGGACGCCTGGAGATCATCGCCGCGCAGGCCGAACCGGTGGTGCGGCGGCTGCTGGCCGAGGATCCGGCGCTGTCGGAACTCGAGGTGCGCCGCGCCGGCCTGGCCGAGGCGTTCCTCGCCCTTACCGGACAGGAAGACGAAGCCGAGCAGGAGGCCGCCTGATGGACGCCACGATCCGCACCTCCCGCGCCTGGCCGTATGTGGGCGCATGGGTCCAGGAAGCGCGCTACGAGTTCCTGCGCCTGTGGCGCACGCCCTCGTTCGTGGTGCCGTGCCTGCTGTTCCCGTCGCTGTTCTACCTGCTGTTCGGGGTGGTGCTCGGCCACGGCAGCGGTGGCGAGGCGGCGCGCTATCTGCTGGCCGGCTACGGCGTGTTCGGGGTCATGGGCGTGGCCCTGTTCGGCTTCGGCATGACCGTGGCCATGGACCGCGAGGAAGGCCTGCTCACGCTCAAGCGCGCCCAGCCGATGCCGCCGGGCGCCTACCTGGCGGCGAAGGTGGGCATGGCCCTGCTGTTCTCGCTGGCGATGTTCGCCCTGCTCGCGGCGCTGGCGGTGGGAGTGGGCGGCGTGCGCCTGGCGCCCGCGCAATGGCTGGGACTGTCCGCGGCGGTGCTGTGGTCGGTGTTGCCGATGGGTGCGCTGGGCCTGTGGTTGGGTACCCTGGTCGGCGGCCGCGGCGCCCCCGCCCTGATCAACCTGGTCTACCTGCCGATGGCGTTCCTGTCGGGCCTGTTCATTCCGCTGGCGATGCTGCCCACGCTGCTGCAGCAGCTCGCACCGCTGTGGCCGGCGTACCATCTGGCGGTGATCGCCCAGACCCAGACCGGGTTCGGCACCGAGCGGGCGCTATGGCCGCACCTGGCCTTCACCCTGGCGTTCTCGGCGCTGTTCCTGTTCCTGGCCCGGCGGCGCCTGGCCCGCGCCTGAAGCGCAAGGAGTTCGCGATGTCCGGTTCCGTCCCCGCCTGGCTGCGCGCCGCGCCCGATTCGCAGCTTGCCGGCGCGTTGCGGCGCGGTCGGCCGGCCTGGTCCGAATTCGTGCACCTGCTGTGGTCGGTATGGGTGTTCATCGTTCCGGTGTTCACCTCGCAGGGCTACGACGCGCGCTGGTGGTTGCTCACCCTGGCGTCCTATCCGCTGTTCGTGGTGCTGTTCACCGCCGCGCTGCTGCTGCCGGCGCGTCGGGTCCGCGCCTGTGCGCTGGGCATGGTCGCACTGGCACTGGCGCTGATGCCCTGGTACCCGTCGGGGATGAGCTATTTCGTGTTCGGCTGCGTGTTCCTGGGCGCCGGCCGCTGGCGCACGCCCTGGGGGTATCCGCTGGCGCTGCTGGCCCTCAACGTGCTGTTCCTGGCCTGCGCGCGCGTGATCGGCTACCCCTGGTCGGCGATGCTGTGGATGCCGATCACCACCCTGGCCATCGGCACGATCCTCCAGGTCCAGCGTCTGGTCGAGCGCAAGGATGCGGTGCTGCTGCTGTCGCAGGAGGAAGTGCGGCGCCTGGCCGCCACCGCCGAGCGCGAGCGGATCGGCCGCGACCTGCACGACCTGCTCGGCCACACCCTGTCGCTGGTGGCGCTCAAGGCCGACCTGGCCGGTCGGCTGCTGCCGCGCGACCCGCGGGCGGCGCAGCGCGAGATCGAGGAATTGGGCCAGGTCGCGCGCGAGGCGCTGGGCCAGGTGCGGCGCGCCGTGAGCGGGATCCGGGCCGCCGGGCTGGCGGCCGAGCTGGCCGCGGCCAGGGTGCTGCTGGAGGGCGAGGGCGTATCGCTGCAGGCGGAGATGGATGAAGCGGCGCTGGCGCCGGAACAGGAAACCGTGCTGGCGCTGTGCCTGCGCGAAGCAGTGACCAACATCCACCGGCATGCGCGTGCCACCCGGGTGCGGGTGACGTTGCACGGAGCCGGGGCGAACTGGCGCCTGCAGGTGGACGACGACGGCCGCGGCGGCGCGATCCGGCCCGGCAACGGCCTGGACGGCATGCGCGAGCGCTTGCAGGCGCTGGGCGGCAGCCTGAGCCTGCAGCCCATTGCTCCGCACGGCACGCGCTTGCGCGCCGAAGTGCCGCACTGGCAGTCGGTGCCCGTCGAAGCGCCGCCACTGTAGGGCCGGCCGTCGGTCGGCTGCCCTGCGCCCCGGCGTCGGACTGCGGGTCCGTGTGCCGATTGACAGTCGGCACCTGCGCGGTCGGCGCATGCATCGGCAGCATGCAATCGGCACGACGCGATCTGCTAACGTCGCCCCATGCCCGATTCGCGCCGCCGTCGATGATCCGCGTCCTGCTGGCCGAAGACCAGGCGATGGTCCGCGGTGCGCTGGCCGCACTGCTGGCGCTGGAGCCGGACATCGAGGTCGTCGGCGCGGTGCCCGACGGCGAGAGCGCCTGGCGCGAGGTCCAACGCCTGCAGCCGGACGTGCTGGTCACCGACATCGAGATGCCCGGCCTCACCGGGCTGGAGCTGGCCCAGCGCATCCAGCGCCACGACCTGCCGATGAAGGTGGTCGTCGTCACCACCTTCGCCCGCGCAGGCTTCCTGCGTCGTGCGCTGGAGGCCGGCGTTTGCGGCTACCTGCTCAAGGATGCGCCAGCCGAACGCCTGGCCGAGGCGCTGCGCAAGGTCTGCCGTGGTGGACGCGCGATCGACCCGGAACTGGCGCTGGAGGCCTGGGGCGAAGCCGATCCGCTCAACGACCGCGAGCGCCAGGTATTGCGCCTGGCCGGCGAGGGCCGCAGCTCGGCCCAGATCGCCGCCCAGCTCAACCTCTCGCAGGGCACGGTGCGCAACTACCTGTCCGAGGCGATCGGCAAGCTCGGCGCGGGCAACCGGATCGAGGCCTACCGCCTGGCCCGCCAGCGCGGCCTGCTGTAGTTCGACGCGTCAGCCGCCGTAGCGCGCCTTCAGCATCGCCCAGGCCGAGCGCAGGCCCAGCGCTTCGCCGCCGGCCGGATGCCCGGGGCGGCTGGCGTCGTTCCAGGCGTAGGTGTCCAGGTGTGCCCACGGAATGCCGGCCGGTACGAAACGCTCCAGGTACAGCGCCGCGGTCACCGCGCCGGCCATGCGCGAGCCGGCATTGGCCAGGTCGGCGACGTGGCTGGTCAGGTAGCGCAGGTACGGGCGCCACAGCGGCATGCGCCAGACCGGGTCGCGGGTGCGCTCGCCCGCGGCCAGCCATTGCGCGGCCAGCGCGTCGTCGTTGGCGAACAGCGCAGGCAGGTCCGGTCCCAGCGCGATCCGCGCCGCGCCGGTGAGGGTGGCGAAGTCCACGATCAGTGCCGGCTTGCCTTCGCCGGCATAGGCCAGCGCGTCGCACAGCACCACCCGGCCTTCGGCGTCGGTGTTGTCGATCTCCACGCTCACGCCGGCGCGGGTGGCGATCACTTCGCCCGGACGGTATGCATCCGGGCCGATCGCGTTCTCCACCGCCGGCACCAGCAGGCTCAGCCGCACCGGCAACCGGCGCGCCATCACCAGTCCGGCCAGGGCCAGGGCATGCGCGGCGCCGCCCATGTCCTTCTTCATGTTGCGCATGCCGTCGGCCGGCTTGATGTCCAGGCCGCCGGTGTCGAAGCACACGCCCTTGCCGACCACGACCACGTGTGGCCGGCCGGCGTCGTCGCCGCCCCAGCGCAGCTCGATCAGCCGGGGCGCGCGGTGCGAGGCACGGCCCACGGCGTGGATCGCCGGGAAGTTGCGCTCCAGCAGGGCGTCGCCGGCTACCACCTCGACCTGCGCGCCATGCGCGGCGGCCAGTTCGCGGGCGGCGGCTTCCAGTTGTTCCGGACCCATGTCCTGGGTCGGCGTGTTGACCCAGTCGCGCACCCGCGCGGTGGCCTGCAGCACGTCCAGCGCCTCGGCATCCAGTTGCGCCAGCCGCAATCGCGCCGGCACGCGCGGTGCGGCCTTGTAGCGATCGAAGCGATAGCTGCCCAGGCCCCAGCCGAGCTGCAGCGCGGCCAGCGCCTCGGCGGCCGGTTCGGCAGCCGGCGTCCACGCGTCCGGCGGCAGCGCCAGCGGCGCGTGCGCGTAGCTGCACGGATCCAGGGCGTCGCCGATGCCGCACACCGCGCCGGCGATGCCCGCTTCGCCCGGCAGCAAGGCGATGGCGCCGGGCACGGGCTGGAACGCCTGCGCATCCAGCCAGGCCGATACCGCCGCCGGCTGCGCGGCGCGCCATGCGTCGTAGCCGGAACGGTCGAGCAGGTGCAGCGGCAGGGCGGGGGTGCCGGCGTCGGCGTAAATGGCCTGGGTGTTCATGGGTTTGCTTCCGTGGCGTGCGCGTCCAGCCAGTCGGCCAGCGCGGTGAGGGTGGTGAACTGCAGGTCGGGCACGATCTCCTCGTGCCGCCAGTCGCGTGCCTCGCGGTTGATCCAGCAGCTGCGCAGGCCGGCACGGGCGGCGCCGGCCACGTCCATCTCGGCATGGTCGCCCACGTGCAGCACGAGGCCCGGCTCGCATTCCAGGCGCGTGCAGGCGGCCAGGAAGATGCTCGCTTCGGGCTTGGCCGCGCCGTGTTCGCGCGCGCCGAGCTGGAAGGCGAAGTGATGGGCCAGACCGATCCGCCCCAGGTCGGCGTTGCCGTTGCTCAACGCCGCCACCGGCACCCGCGCGGCGATCCGCGCCAGGGCATCGACCGCGTCGGGGTAGAACTCGACCTGGTTGCGCGCGGCATAGAACGCCTCGTAGGCCGGATCGAGCAGGTCGAGGCTGGCGCCGCTGTTCTCCAGCGCGACGCGCAGGGCCAGCCGGCGCAGGGCGGTGAGGTCGTGGTGCAGGTGCGGATGCTCGCGCCAGGTGCGGTCGCGCAGTTCGCGCATCGCTTCCAGCGGATACATCGCGGCGGTCGCCGGGCTGTGCAGGTCCATCCACGCGTGCAGCACCTGGTCGATGCGCGCAGCGATGGGCGCGAACGGCCACAGGGTGTCGTCGAGGTCGAGGGTGATGGCGCGGACGGTGAAGCTCACGGCCCATTGTAGGCCGGCGTCCGGGGTGCCGGGCGCGGGTGGATGGCCAACCGGAGCCGGCCCTGCATCGGCCGCGGGCACCATGGTGCCCGCGGGATGCCGCTGCGTCCGGCGGCGTGCTAGCGCTCGGACAGTTCGGTGGCCGCTTCGGCCGGGGCCGGGGCGCGGGCCATCGAAGGTGCCGGCGCGGCCGTGCCGAGCGCGTCCGGTGCCGGGGAAGGAGCGGCAGCCGGGGCGGCGCCGGCGGGGTTGCCCGCCTCTGCGGAAGCTTCTGCCGCTTCCGCGGCCGATGCGTTTTCGGCTGCGGCGCGCAGGGCCGCGAACATCGAGGACACCGTACCGGCCATCTGCAGCCAGCGTGCGCCATCCATCCGCGACAGCGGCTGGCTGCGCCCGACCAGGAAGCCGGACAGCAGGCCGGCCGCCACGATCCGCCCGGGAGTCCAGCCCCGGCGCCAGGCGTCGAAGAATGTCAGGCGGCTGGCCTGGGCGCGGTCGCTGCATGCGGACACGCGCGACTCGGCACGTTCGACCCGTTGCCGCAGCAGTTCGAACCTCATGCGCGTGGCTCCCCGGCGGACGGCGCGGCCGTCGCCGCCGGGTCGTCCACGTCCTCGCCGTGCTCGTCGAACAGGCCGAGCCGGCTGAGCTGGCGCCGGGTGGCGTGCAGTCCCATGTAGTCGAAGAAACGCGAGGCGCGCCATGCGGCGAGGCCGGTGATGGCCAGGTTGAGCAGGGTGGCCACGGCCAGTGCGGACAGCCAGCTCAGGCCGCTCATGCGCTCCAGCAGGGCCACGATCCAGGCCGTGGCCAACAGCCAGGCGGTGGCGCCGAACACCACCGCGGCGGCGGTCCATGCCAGTCCGCGCCCGGCCGCGCTGCGGGCCATGGCCAAGTCGGCGGAGATGAGCCCGCGCAGCGCACGCAGCGTGTCCACGGTCGCGCCCAGCGAGGCGCTGCCGGCGTTGCTCACCGCGCGCAGGCTTTCTTCCAGCGAGGGCGGTGGCGGTGCAGCGCTGCCCTCGCCTTCGCCGGGTGCGCCGGCGGCATCCGCGATGTTCCCGGGGCGCGGGTCCTGCGCCATGTCCGGCCCGGATCCGTCAGCGGTCGCGGCGGGTGAGCGCGGCCACCAGCCAGCCGGCGGCGAAAGCGACGCCGAAGGAGGCCAGCGGGCGCTCGCGGATCAGGTCGGCGGCGCTGTCGATCAGGTCGCGGCCCTTGTCCATCAGCGCGTCCATCTGCTCGCGCGCGGCGTCGCCGCTGAGCTCGGCGGCGGCCAGACCGGCCAGCGCGGAATCGGCCAGCTCGGCCTTGACGTTGGCCCGGCCCAGGCGCAGTTCGTCGCCGGCCGCGCTGCCTGCGCCACGGATCGCCTCGCCGGCCGCGCCGGCGGCAGCCTTCAGGTGCGAACCGGCTTCGGCGAGGTTGTCCTTCAGGTCCTGGGTGGAAGTCGGGGTCATGGTGGTTGCTCCTGGGAAAATTCGGTGGAGGGGAGGGGGAGGCACCGCGGGAGCGGTGCCGCCATGAAGGCATGGGGCCGGCGCACGCGCCGTGAAGGCGGGAATCGGCAGGCGCCCGGATCAGCGCATCAGGATCGTCCCCGGTACGTTACCGCGGACCACGCGCAGGACCAACTGCTGCGGTGGCTGGGCCAGGCTGGCGCGGAGCCCGGCCAGGTCGTCGAAACCGCCGGACGAGCTGGCGATGATCACGTCGCCCTTGCGCAGCCCGCTTTGCCAGGCGCGGCTGCCTTCCTGCACGTTCTCGACCAGCACCCCGCGGCCGAAGGCCTGGCGCTGCGCCTCGGGCAGTTCGGCCATGCGCGCGCCGGCCAGGCGCGGATCCAGCGCGGTGCCGTCGGCGTTGCGCGGCTGCTCGCGCAGGGTCGCTTGCAGTGCTACCCGCTTGCCCTCGCGCAGCACCACCAGCGGGACCTTCGTGCCCACCGCCTGCAGGCCCTCGAGGTTGTGCAGCGCCTGCGGGTCGGCAATGCGCTGGCCACCGGCCTCGACCACCACGTCGCCGGGCTTGACCCCCGCCGCCGCCGCGCCGGAACCGTCGGCCACCCGGGTCACCAGTGCGCCCTGCTGGTTCTCCGCCAGGCCCAGGCTGCGCAGCAGGCGCGGATCCAGCGGCTGGCTGTCGATGCCCAGGGTGCCGCGCTTGACCTCGCCCACCGTGACCAGCTGGTGGACCACGTCGCGGGCCAGGTTGGAGGGAATGGCCAGGCCCAGGCCGATGTTGCCGGCCATGCTGCCGCGCGGGTTGAGCGAGGCGGTGTTGATGCCCACCAGCCGGCCGCGCAGGTCGACCAGCGCGCCGCCGGAATTGCCCGGATTGATCGAGGCGTCGGTCTGGATGAAGTTCTGGTAGCCCAGTCCGCGGATGCCGCTGCGGCCGACCGCCGAAACGATGCCCGAGGTCACCGTCTGGCTCAGCCCGAACGGATTGCCGATGGCCACCACGTAGTCCCCCACCTGCAGCTGGCCGCTGTCGCCCAGCGGCAATTCGGTCAGGTTGCCGGCCGGGATCCGGATCAGGGCCACGTCGGTATCGGCGTCCGAACCGAGAAACTCGGCGGTGAGGGTGCGCCCGTCGGCCAGGGTCACCGACACGTCGTCGGCACCCTCGATCACGTGGTGGTTGGTCAGCACGTAGCCGCGCGCGGCGTCGATGATCACGCCCGAGCCGAGCGACTCGTTGATCCGCTCCTGCGGCACCTGCGGGAACAGGCGGCGGAAGAACGGATCGTCGAAGAACGGATTGCTCACCGCCACCCGCTGCTTGGTGTGCACGCTGACCACCGCAGGCATCACCTGGCGCAGCATCGGCGCCAGCGAGGGCAGCGGCTGGCCGGCGACCGAGGTCGGCAGCGGCGGCGGCAGGGCCACCGCCTGCGCGGCGGACGGGGTCGGCTCCTGCGCGGGCGCGGCTTCGGCGCGGTTGTGCAGCGCTTCGTTCACCGCGGTGGCGGCGAAGCCACCGAACGCGGCGGCGGCGATCAGGGCAAACAAGGTCCGGGTCGAGCGCTTCATCGGCTTCGGCATCGTGGGGGCTTTCGGGATTTCCGTTCAGTTTCAACGGAAGTCGCTCAATCAATGCTGAAGCTGGGGTCCGAATCGTCGAGGGGCAAGCCTCGCGCCGGTGCGCGCCTGCCCCCCGCAGGGGCTCAGAAGGCCCGCCCCAGTCCCAGCCAGACCTCGTCTCCGCGGGGCTCACCGAAGCCGCGCACGCCAGCCAGCGACCAGTCCCATCGCCGGCCCAGCGTGCCGTCCAGGCGCAGGCGAAGCTCGGTGACTCCATCCATGCGTTGGCCAGGCACGTCGAACCGGACGTCCGGGACGCCCCGGAACGCGGCGCGCAGCGGATCCCCGGCCTCGAGCAGGGAGTGCCGGTAGCTGGCCCCCAGGTCCAGCCGCAAGGTGCTCCGCCCGATGTCCCATTGCCGTGCATAGCGAGCCCCGACCGAGCCGGATAGCCGCGCGCTGTGCTCCGGCGCGCCGACCAGCTCGAAACCGGTGTCGCCCTGCTCGGCGAAACCGTCGCTGCGCAGGCCCATGTAGTCGAAGGCGGCGAACGGGACCAGACGCCCGCCCGCCACCGCCATGTCGCGCCCGATTTCGCCGTGCGCGAACGTATGGTCGAGCACGTGCTGCGAGTGCGCGGCATGCAGGCCCGGCGCGCCGGTCTTGATCGGACGTTGCATCCGCACGGTGGCCCGCCCGGCACCGGCCTGTCCGGTGGCGTGCCAGCCGTCTCCACGGTAGTGCGCATGCACACTGGCGATCGGCGATTCGCTGGACGCCTGTCCGCCCATGCCCTCGAAGCGCAGCGTCGAACGACCGCTGCCGATGCCCGCGCCCACCAGCAGGCGTGGCGTGAGCCATTGGTCACCGCCACCGCCGATGCCCTCGTAGCGTTGGCTGCCCGGTACGTTCGCAAGCGATCCGGACCAGGCGAGCGGCCGCGTCGTGTAGGCGAGTTCCGAGAGCCTGGCATCTAGCTGCGCCGACGAATCGGCGAGCTGCGCTTGCAGCCCGTCCCGCACCGAGACATGCGCATGTCCGGCCAGGCTTTCCAGGGCGAGACCGGCCTGGGTGCGGTCCCGCATCCACAGCAGCGACGCCGCCGAGGTGAGGAACTGGCGCTGCGGCAGGGCCAATGACGTTGGCGGCAATCCGGCAAAGCCATCGGCAGCCGCAAGCGCAGTGTCGATATTGCCGGCCGAAACGAGGGTCAGCGTGTTGGTGGCCTGGGTGGCCATGGCTGCGGTCAGGGAAATGCGGCCAAGGTCGAACCAGATGTCGTTGGGTTCGTAGCGCAAGCTGCCGGTGATGAACAGCGGACTGGATTTGCCCGTTTCGTCGAACCAGTCCCTCGCTATCCATCGCGCGAATTCCCCATGGACGCCATCGTCGGCATGCAGGACCCTGAAACTGGTGGGGGCCGTGGGCAAGGGCACGGTGATGTACCCATACCAGGCGCCGAAATCGTTGTAGGACGGGCGATAAAGCTCGAGGGTTCCTCCCTCGATGTCGGCACGCCCGTTGATCTGGAGTGATGAGGTGTACGCCCAGTTGGGGTCATCGGTGGGGAGCATGATGCTCAGTGTGCCGCCGACCGATTGCCGGAAGTTTCCGTCGACGAGGTTGCGGGTTTCAACCCAGAAGTCGCCGACATTCAGCCGGCCCCGGTTGACCAGGTTTCCCTCGACGGCGCCCGTGAGCGTCAGTGTGCCGTGGTTGTCCACGTCGCCGACGACCGTTCCGTACAATTCGAACGACCCGTGGTTGTCCGCATCGCCGCGGATCGTCCCCCCCCAGTACACCGCAGCGGACCCGTGGTTCTCCACGTTGCCGTGGACTTTCCCGACTGTCTGCAGGCGGCCGGCTGCCCGGACCAGGACATCCGATTGCAGGGTGGCGTCGTGGTTGTCGGCGTTCTGGCCGAACCCGACCGCAAGTGCGCCCTCTTCGATCAGGGTTCCTCCATCGAACCGGTATTCGTTGTCGGCCATGCGGAGCTGGCCGTTGCCGCGGAGGATCAGTGCATGGTCGCTGCTGGTGCCTCGCAGGTATTCCAGCTGGGACTTGGCCATCGTCACGATGCAGTCGGAACCGACCGGTGCCGGGCAGGGGTTGAAGGAGTTGGGTGGCGGCGCGGGCGGTGGCGGCGTGGGGGGAGACAACGCCGCAGGGGCGGATATTGGCCTTGTGCCGCTGCTCGTGCAGGCGGCCAGCAGCATCGCGGAAATGCACAGGGCGATCGGAGCGTGGTTGCGGCGCATGATGTTCTCCTCGAACGTGGGTGCCGGCCCGGGATCGGAAGGACGGGCGCAGGCCGAACTCACCGCCTCCGGCGTGGCCTGCCGGTGCCATACTCCGGCGACGTGGCCTAGTGCCGGGCAACGGGTCGCGCGGAAACTGCGCCCGTGGCGGCCGGACGCGCCATCGGATTGGGTGAAAAAACATGAAAACCGGTGAATTGACCCAGGGGGACGCGCGCCGCTGCCGGTTCGGCGGCTTCGTCCTCGACCCCGCTGCACGCGAGCTGCGTCGCATCGACGGGGTGCCGGTGGCCCTGACCGCCAAGGCGTTCGACGTGCTGTGCGTGCTGGTGCAGGAGCGCGGGCGCGTGGTCGGCCGCGACGAACTGTTCGACCGGGTATGGCCGGGGCGGGTAGTCGAGGAGAACACCTTGACCCAGGCGGTATCGGCGCTGCGCCACGCGCTGGGTGCGGACGGGCGCTACGTGGCCACCGTGCCGGGCCGTGGCTACCGCTTCGTCGCCGCGGTCGAGGAGGGTGAACCACCCCCGACCATGGAGATGCACGGGGCCGCGCGGCCGGCCGGACCCGTGCGACGTCACCGCGACCCACGCGTGATCGGGGCCGGCGCGGTCGCCGCGATGGTGTTGCTCGGCCTCCTGGGCTGGCGCCTGCAACGAACGCCGGACACCGTGCCGGGATCGACATCCACGCCTGCCGCCGCCGCGCGCGCGCAGGGCCAGGCGCCGATCACGCTGGCGGTGCTGCCGTTCCGGGAGCTGTCGAGCGAATCGCCGGATGCGTTGCTCGAACTCGGCCTGGCCGACACCCTGATCACGCGGATCGGCAGCTCGACCGTGCTGCGGGTGAGCCCGCTGTCGTCGAGCCAGCGCTTCGCCGGCGCCGGACACGATCCGGCCGATGTCGCACGCCAGCTCGGCGTCGCCTACGTCGTCGAAGGCACCATCCAGCGTCACGGGGACGACGTCAAGGTCAATGCGCGCCTGCTGTCCGCCGACGGCAGTCCACTGTGGTCCGACACGTTCGACGAGGACATCGGGCGGATCTTCACCTTGCAGGACCGCATCGCCGACGACCTCGCCAATGCGCTCGCCGTCCGGATCCCGGCGGCGGCACGGCGCAGTCCCTGCGACGGCGAGAACGCCGAGGCCTATCGCGCCTATCTGTCCGGACAGTACCGGCTCGCGCGCCCCTCGGTGACGACCGCGCGCCAGGCGATGGCCGATTTCCGCCGTGCGCTCGACCTGGACCCGACCTGCGCGCGCGCCTATGCCGCCATGGCCAACGCCTGGCGCACCCTGGTACCGACCGCCGACGTCGACCCCAACGATGCCTTCGCGCGCGCGCAGGCACTGGTCGACCGGGCGCTGGCGCTGGATCCGCAACTGCCCGAAGCGCACCTGATGCGCGGATGGATCGGGTTCTGGTACGACTGGGACTGGCCGGCCTCGGAAGCGTCGTTCCGGCGCGCCATTGAGCTCAATCCCAGCCTGGCCGACGCGCATTTCGGCTATGCCCACCTGCTCAACAACATCGGCCGCAAGGACGAGGCGCGCGTGCAGGCACTCGAAGCGATGGCGCTGGATCCGCTGTCGCCGGTGATCAACGCAATCGGCGGCTGGTTCGTCGCCCCGCCCGGCGAGGGCATCCGTTACCTGGAGCGCGCGTTGGAGCTGGATCCGGACTACTGGCTCGCGCTGCTGCTGCGCGGCTGGATCCGCGCTTCGTCGGGCGACATCGCTGGCGGATTCGCCGACCTCGATCGCGCGCGCCTGCTCTGCGGCGATTGCGGGCACGCGCTGACGACCCGCGGCTTGATCGAGGCACGCTCCGGCAACCGCGAGGCCGCGCGCCAGTTGCTGCAGGCGCTGGAAGCCCGCGATCGCGAAGGCTACGTGCAGGCCTCTTCGCTGGCGGCGCTGCACAACGCGCTGGGCGACACTGACGGCGCGCTCGACCTGCTCGAACGTGCCTGGCGCGAGCGCGACATGCGCATGGCGTTCCTCGTGCCCGACACACCCATGCGCTGGAGCAACCTGCGCGCCGAACCACGCTTCCGCGCGCTGATGCAACGGATGAACCTGCCCCAGAACCAACCCCAGGCCGCGCCCGACGACGCTAGAACGAATACGCCAGCGTCAGCGAGTGGGTCCGCGGCGGACCGTAGTAACCGGTGACGATGCCGACCGGATAGGCGAAGCCGGTAGTGCGATACGCGGTGTCGCCGAGGTTGTCCACGCGCGCGGTCAGCTCCCAACGCCGCTGCGGCGAGGTCCAGGCCAGCGAGGCGTTCCACACCGAGTAGCCGGGCTGGACCAGCAGCTCGGTGAGGTCGGTGGTCGGCCGGGTCATGGACTGGTAGCGGCCATCGACCCGGGCCAGCAGCCAGCCCGCTCCGCGCAGCGGGACATCGGCGATGAGCGAGCTGCCGGCGGTCCAGCGCGGCGCATTGGGGAAATGGCGGCTGCCGGCCACGTCCAGGCCGTCGTCGATGTATTCGTCGTAGCGCGCGTCCAGGTAGCCCAGGTGGCCGCTCCAGCGCAGCACCGGTCCCAGCCGTGCCTGCCATTCCAGTTCGGCGCCGCGGCTGGTGCCGCTGCCGGCGTTGCGGAAGTCGGGGAAGCCGCCCTGGTCTTCGGAGCCACGGGTCAACACGCTCAACTGGATGTCGCGGTAGTCGTTGTGGAACACCGCCGCCGCCCAACCCAGCCGGCCGTCCAGCCAGTCGCCCCTGGCGCCCAGTTCCCAAGCCAGGACGATCTCGGCGTCGACCGGGTGGGCCGACTGCGGATATCTCACTGCATTGGCGCGGACGTTGTAGCTGCCCCCCTTGAAGCCGCGGGCGACCTGCGCGTACAGCAAGGCCTGCTCGCTGGCGCGCCACGACAACGCCAGTCTCGGCGTGGGCTCGCGGAAGTCCGCGCTGTCGCTGAAGTCGGCTGTGGTGGAGTGACGGTCATTGAAGCCGGCATCGTTGTAAAAGCCATTGTCGGCGACCACGCTCTTGCGCTCGACGGTCTGGCGCAGGCCCAGTTCCAGCTGCCAGGCGGCGCCGAGATCGCGTACCCAGTCGGCGTAGGCGGCGATGCTGCGCGTGCGGATCGTCCCGGTCGCGCGATAGAAGTGGGTCGGCATGAAGTGGAGGGCGTTGGCGCGGCCGTCGCCGGCTTCGGTGCCATCGAACAGGTACAGCCCGGCGACCAGGTGCGTGCGTTCGTCGTCGCGATGGAGCTGCAATTCCTGCGAGCGCTGGCGCTCGGCGAAGTCGCGGCCCAGTAGCCACTGCGGCCGCGGCAGGCTGTCCATGTCGAGCACGGCGTGCGAATCGCCCTGCCGCCAGGCGCTGATCGAGCGCAGCCGCCAGCGCGCGTCGATGCTCCAGTCCACCGTCACCGACGCGCCCTCGTTGTCCAGGTCCAAGCGCTCGCGCGCATCGCTGCGCACGTCGTGACGCCCCGGGTCGAGCGGGGTCTGCTCCGGATCGATCGCGGGCGGGGGCACGGCCAGCCGGCGTGCACCCTGCGCTCCGGAACGGTCGCGGTAGCGGTCGTAGGCGAAGCGCACCTCCAGGTCCGTGGCCGGCGTCCACAGCGCGATGAAACGCGCCACCGTCGCGTCGCGCGCGCTGACCTCGCCGCCGGTGTACAGGTTGCGGCCGTAGCCGTCGCGGTCGTGGCGGGCCACGCCCAGGCGCGTGCGCAGTGTGTCGGCCAGCGGCACGTTCAGCACCAGCCGGCCGTCTCGCCGCCCGTAGTCGCCGGCGGTGAGCGCGATCTTGCCGCCGAACTCCGCCTCCGGCGCACGGGTGACGACCTTGACCGCGCCACCCAGCGAGTTGCGGCCGTACAGGGTGCCCTGCGGCCCGCGCAGCACCTCCACCCGTTGCACGTCTAGCACGTCCAGCAGCGCCCCCTGCGGCCGCGCCAGGTGGACGTCGTCCAGGTAGATGCCGATGCCCGGCTCCACGCCCCAGATCGGATCGAACTGGCCGATGCCGCGGATGTAGGCGGTCACGCTGCCGTTGAAGGCGCGGGCCGGATGGATCGTCAGGTTCGGCGTGAGCATGTCCAGCGCGGCGATGTCGATGGCACCGCGCGACTCCAGTTCCTCGCCGTCGACCGCGGTTACCGCCTGCGGCACGTCCCGCAGCGACTCTTCGTGGCGGCGCGCGGTGACCACGATACGGTCCAGCTCGGTAGCCGCGCGCGGCGGTCCGGCCGTGTCCTGCCGGGTACCCGCCTGTGCCGGTCCGGGCTGCTGCGGTGCGGCCATGGCCAGTGCGGCGGCCAGCATCGCGGCCAATGCATCGCCCACGTTGCATCCTCCCCTTCAAGCGGCAATCGTAGCCCGCCAGGACGGGCCGGACCGCGTCCTTCCAGAGCCGGGCGCGCCGTGCCCGGTCCGGTCCTGTCCAATACCGGTGCAGGCACCGGCGCGACAGTTGACAGTCCCCGGGTCCGGCGTTAGCGTGACGGCCTGTTGCGCCACTAGATATAGCGGTCCAACGAATTCCAGGCCCAAGCGATGGGGGTTCAGGCTGACAATGCCTGAATACGTATCGTGGCGGCCCAATCGCCCGGGGGGATGGCGAGCGGATGCGGCAGGAAAACACGGTCGAAGGCGGCTCAAAGGGCCGCAATACCATCACCGTCTGACCCGGACAGCGGCGCGCACCTGCGCGAACCGCCAGTCCCGGCCTTTCCTTCCGCCTGCTGTTGCCCGGGAGTATTCGTACACAGCCGGGTGCGGTAAGGAGATACCCACAGCATGAGCACGGTGCGCCTCGAAGTGGTCCAGGACAACACCAACAAGAACGGCGCGGAGATCCCGCTGCAGCCGGCCTCCCAGGACATCTGGGACAAGAAGTACCGCCTGAAGACCAAGCAGGGCGTGCCGCTGGACGCGGACATCGACGGCACCTACCAGCGCGTGGCCCGTGCCCTGGCCGACGCCGAGGCCACCGAGGACAAGCGCGCCTACTGGTACGAGCGCTTCCTGTGGGCGCTGCGCCGCGGCGCGATCCCGGCCGGCCGGATCACCTCCAACGCCGGTGCGCTGGAGCACAAGCCGGCCACCAGCACGATCAACTGCACCGTCTCGGGCACCATCACCGACTCGATGGACGGGATCCTGGACAAGGTCCACGAGGCCGGCCTGACCCTGAAGGCCGGTTGTGGCATCGGCTACGAATTCTCGACCCTGCGCCCGCGTGGCGCGTTCGTCGCCGGTGCCGGCGCGTACACCTCCGGCCCGATGTCCTTCATGGACATCTACGACAAGATGTGCTTCACCGTCTCCAGTGCCGGCGGCCGCCGCGGCGCGCAGATGGGCACCTTCGACGTGTCGCATCCGGACGCGAAGGATTTCATCCGCGCCAAGCGCGAGGACGGGCGCCTGCGCCAGTTCAACCTGTCGCTGCTGATCACCGACGGCTTCATGCATGCCGTGGCCGACGACGCCGACTGGCCACTGGTGTTCCCGGTCAGCCGCAAGGAGGAGGGCGACATCGACCTGGCCGACGCGGCCAAGGTGGTCTGGCGCGACTGGCCCACCCACGAGAACTACATCGTCCGCGATGACGGCCTGGTGGCCTGCAAGGTGTACGGGCACATCCGCGCCCGTCACCTGTGGGACATGATCATGGTGTCCACCTACGACTATGCCGAGCCGGGCTTCATCCTGATCGACAAGGTCAACGAGATGAACAACAACTGGTGGTGCGAGAACATCCGCGCCACCAATCCCTGCGGCGAGCAGCCGTTGCCGCCCTATGGCGCCTGCCTGCTGGGCTCGATCAACTTGACCGGCTTCGTCCGCGACCCGTTCACCGACCAGGCGCGCTTCGACTGGGAGGAGTACAAGGAAGTGGTGCGCGTGTTCACCCGCATGCTCGACAACGTGGTCGAGGTTAACGGCCTGCCGCTGCAGCAGCAGCGCGACGAGATCATGCGCAAGCGCCGCCATGGCATGGGCTTCCTCGGCCTGGGCAGCACCCTGACCATGCTGAGGATGAAGTACGGCTCGGCGCAGAGCCTGGAGTTCACCGAGCAGATCGCCCGCGACATGGCCGTGGCCGGTTGGGAAGTCGCCCTGGGCCTGGCCCAGGAGAAGGGTCCGGCGCCGATCATGGAGGAGCGCTTCACCGTGACCGCGCAGATGCTGCGCCAGCGCCCGGAGATGGCGAAGGACGGCTGGCGCGTGGGCCAGGAGATCGAGGGCAAGGTATTGCACGCGCGCTACAGCCGCTACATGCAGCGGATCGCCACGGTCGCACCGGAACTGGTGGACGAACTGGCCGAGCTCGGCGCGCGCTTCACCCACCACAGTTCGATCGCCCCGACCGGCACCATCTCCCTGTCGCTGGCCAACAATGCCTCCAATGGCATCGAGCCCTCGTTCGCGCACCACTACAGCCGCAACGTGATCCGCGAGGGCAAGAAGACCAAGGAGAAGGTGGACGTCTACAGCTACGAGCTGCTGGCCTACCGCCACCTGGTCAACCCCAAGGCGATGCCGTTCGCGGAAGGCGCCGACGCGCAGTTGCCGGAGTACTTCATCGCCGCCGACGACATTTCGCCGAAGGAGCACGTGGACGTGCAGGCCGCCGCCCAGAAGTGGGTCGACAGCTCCATCTCCAAGACCGCCAACGTGCCCACGGACTACCCGTACGAGGAGTTCAAGGACATCTACCGCTACGCCTACGAGCAGGGCCTGAAGGGGTGCACCACCTTCCGCTTCAACCCCGCTGCGTTCCAGGGCGTGCTGGTCAAGGAGAAGGACCTGGAGAACACCACCTACCGCTTCGAGTTGGAGGATGGCTCGGTGCTCGAGGTCAAGGGAAACGAGGAAATCGAGTACGACGGCGAGATCCACACCGCCGCCAACCTGTTCGATGCGCTCAAGGAAGGCTACTACGGCAAGTTCTGACGAACCTGCCAAAGCCGCGGCGCGCGCTGTTTCCGGGCGCCCGCCACGGCCGTTGCATCGCGACATGGCGCCCGGAGCAGTGAAGCAGTCCCGATTACCACGCAAATAAAGAGTGCCCCCAGGAGGGCTCCCATGAGCAATGGCAAGGGTGTGACGGCGGCCATTTCCGAGGCCGCCGAGACGGTGATGGACAAGGCCGGTGAAGTCGGCCACGCGATCGCCGATACCGCCAGTGGCGCGGTGGACAGCGCCGGCAAGGCGATGAAGAAGGCGAGCAAGACTGCGAAGAAGACCATGGCCAAGGCGCAGAAGGAAGTGAAGAAGGACGTGGCCAAGGCGAAGAAGACCGCGGCCAAGGTCCAGAAGTCCGTCGCCAAGGACGTGGCCAAGGCGAAGAAGGCGGTGGAGAAGACCGTCGGCAAGGTCGCCAAGTCGGCCGGCCAGACCGTGGAAAAGGCCAAGAAGGCGGTGACCAAGACCAAGGACAAGGTCAAGAAGAAGCTCGAGGCGGCCAGCGCCAACGCCAAGAAGGAAGCGGCCGCGCTCAAGCGCAAGAACGCCGCGGCCAAGAAGAAGGCGGCCAAGAAGGTCAGCGCCGCGCGCCGCACCGCCAAGGCCGACATCGCCAAGGCCAAGGGCACAGTCAAGAAGGAAGTGGCCCAGGCCAAGCGCAAGGTCGCCAAGAAGGCCAGCGCCGCGAAGAAGGCGGTGAAGAAGGATGTGGCCAAGGCGGAAAAGGCCGTCAACAAGGCGGTGAAGAAGGTCGTGCCGAAGAAGGCGCCCGCCAAGAAGGCTCCTGCGAAGAAGGCCCCCGCGAAGAAGTAAGCACCACCCCGCAACGACTTCCCTCCCCGCGCAGGGGAGGGAAGGTGGCGGCGTCCCCGCCGCTCCCGCGCAAAGACGCAACGACGCACAGGAACAGAGTAGATGGCCGTCAAGATCGACAGCAAGATCAAGGGTTACGCCGTGCTCACCTCGGAGGACAAGGCGCGCGAAGCCGCCGCGCCGGTGCCGGTGGTCGACAGCGCGACGGCCGAGGCCCCCGGCCAGGACAACATCATCCACATGCACGAGCGCATCGAGCGCCCGGAAGTCCTGATCGGCAGCACCTACAAGATCAAGTCGCCGATGGTCGAGCACGCCATGTACGTGACCATCAACGACATCGTCCTCAACGCCGGTACCGAGCACGAACTGCGGCGCCCGTTCGAGGTGTTCATCAATTCCAAGTCGATGGACCACTTCCAGTGGATCGTCGGCATGACCCGGATCATGTCCGCGGTGTTCCGCAAGGGCGGCGATGTGACCTTCCTGGTGGAGGAGATGAAGGCCGTGTTCGACCCGCGCGGCGGCTACTTCAAGGCCGGCGGCGTGTACATGCCCTCGCTGGTGGCCGAGATCGGCGCGGTGGTCGAGGAGCACATGAAGTCCATCGGCCTGATCCACGATCCGGAGATGAGCGCCCACCAGCGCGCGCTGATCGCCGAGAAGCGCAGGCAGTTCGAAGAGCGCTCAAAAAAAAACAGTGAAGTGAGCGCCGCGCCGGACGCCGGCGCCCGCGAAGACATCGCCGTGACCGGCGACGGCACCAGCTTCCCGCCCACCGCCACGATGTGCCACAAGTGCAGCACCAAGGCGCTTGTGTTGATGGACGGGTGCGCGACTTGTTTGAATTGCGGGTATAGCAAGTGCGGGTGAGGCCTGGCACTTAGATGAGTCAAGGTGTGCTCGTTGTTTTTCTTTGCGCTGCCAGGTTGCGATGCCGGCCTCGAACCCGCCATTGAGGTGCCAACCGCTATCCCGGCGGAGACCTTCGATACCGGAGTAGCGGCGGGCAAGCTGCCGGGTCCTGAGGCCCAAGCCGCCCTGGAGGGACTTGTCGCCCGCGCTGGCTGGCAATGCGCCGATATTGTCGGTGTTCGTTTTCTGGGTGAACTCACCAACGACACCGAGGTTGTCTGCTTCGAGCAGCCCGGTGGCTCGAAGCGGATTTCCTACATCATCGACCTGGGCACCGAACAGGTACGGAAGAACGACTGATCGCCAGAATGGGGTGGCCTCCGTCCCGCTGGGTACAGGGCCAGAATGAACTTTCCGAATTGCCCCTCTGACCGAATCAGGCTCGCTTCCTGCACGCGAGGCGAGCCGTTGAGTTGTGAAACTTCCATACGGGAAGCCACATGGACGCAGAGCACAGAGCACCGCTGACCTTTGCCATCCTGGACGCGAAGATCAATGCGCTGCCGCAGGGTCCAGTCTCGGCACTCAACACGCCCCGCTGGGCCTGGCGTCTGTCGCTGGTGGGCCTGGTCGGAATGATCGCTGCCTTCATGCCGTCGCTCTTGGTGAAGTGGCTGGCTCCGCAGATGTGGATGGTAGGGCTTGCCCAGGTGGGCTTGGTGATGACCGTTGTCGGTTTCCTGCCCGGCTTCCTGCGCAACCTGTGGGTGCTGGTACGGGACCTGCGTCACCATCGCGCTGGCATGGTCGCCCAGTTCGACCATGGTGTGGCCCAGTTGAGGGGTCTTGCCACCTGGATGAGCGGTTATCCGCGCGAAACGCTGGAGTCGAGTCTGCGCTATGCGCGCATGGGCCATGAACGCCTGCACTCGCGCCTGGGCATGCTGCTGGGTGGAATCGACCGGCTCGGGCTGCTGCCTGTCCTGGTCTCCCTGTTCGTGCTGCTGCGCAACTGGCAGGATCTGCTGCACCTGCCGGGATGGCTGGTGATACTCGGCCTGCTCGCCCCGGCGCTGTGGCTGATCGGCTGGCTGGGCGCGGAGTTCAGCCGCCGGTTGCAGCTGTATGCCTTCCTGTGCGACGAGGCACTACGGATACAGGAGCCGTCGGGTGTGGCGGGATCATCGGTGGTTGCGAGCCGATCGAGCCGGATGCGCAGGCGGTCGGATCACCAGTGTCGGTGTTGTTACTCGCCGCGCCGATAGCGCAGCGTCAGGCCCTTGAGGAAGTTGCGCAGCAACTGGTCGCCGCAAGGCCGGTAATGCCGGTGGTCTGGCTGACGGAACAGCGCACTCATCTCCGGCTTGCCCAGCGGGAAGCCGGCCTCCTCGAAGATCTCGTGCATGTCCACGTCCTTGAGCTGGAAGGCCACGCGCAGCTTCTTCAGTACCAGGTTGTTGGTGATGCGCTTCTCCACCGGGCGCTGTGGCTGGCTTTCTTCGCGACCGCGGTAGTACACGATCAGGCCATCGAGGAAGTGCGCCAGCAGGGCATCGCTGCAGGGCAGCATGTCGGGGTCGTCTTCCTTCTTCAGCAGCGCGGGGATGTCGGCCTTGTCGAGCGGGAAGGCCGGATCGATCAGCTGGACGATCTCCACGACCTTGGCATCGCTCAAGTCGAGCATGTAGCGGATGCTGCGCAGCACGTCGTTGTTGATCATCGGGGCGGTGCTCGTGGCTGGGTCGGGATCGGGAAACAGGGGTCAGAGCACATTTCTTTTCAACAACAAGAGAAATGGAACTCTGACCCCTGTTTTTGGTTGAGCCCGGTATCGTTGCTCAGCGTTTTGTATGAAGTCCGTGGGCAGTCCGGACGATCCGCTTGCCCTATCAGTTCGGTGCGTCGTCCGCCTTGGCGTTCGGGTCGCGCTCGACCGGCGTGGCTTCACGCTGCGCCTCCTTGAGGTCGCGCCGCGCCTCGTTCACCGCGCCCTGATTGATGCGGCGGGCGGTGGCGATGTTGCAGGAGGAGAACGTCGAGGGGCGCCCGCCAGCCGCCAGCGGCTGCACCGAGTCCATGCGCGGCATGACGGTGCCGAAGGAGTGCGAGACGGCGATGGAGGAGGCGGTGGTCAGGCCCGAGCAGCGGGTGTGCAGCTCGAGCAGATAAGGCTGGTTGCTCTGGCCGCGCAGGGTCAGGGCCTGGTCGCCGAGCGAGTTCCATTGCATGGGGCGGCCTGTACGGCTGTCGATGCGGAAGCTCCCGACGGGCGTGGAGTTCGCGCGGTAGAGCGCGAGGCGTTCCTCGGTCGTCAGATTGGGCCCGGAGTTCGTGGCGCAGCCGGCCATGACCAGTGCGAGCGACAGGAGGAATCCGGCGTTTTTCATGACGAGCCTCTGATTGCATTTCCCGACAGTCGACCGGGCATGCTCTACCGGCTGGTATATGTGCGTCAACTCCCGTGGATAGGAAGCATAAAGGCCCTTCTCGGCCAAATCGTGCCCTTCTCGGACGTCTGCCGGGGAAGGGCGCTGCCTCAGCGCATCGTCATCGCGGCAGTTGGGCAAAGATCGAGCTCACCGTGCTGTCGATCACCCCGCCCGGGTTCGAGGACGCATTGCTCGGAATGCGGCCATACGCGGCGCCCCGCCAGACGAGCAGGTTCGAGTCACGCTCGACGAGATCGATCGTGAGCGTACCTTCGTCGACCGTGCGGACATTCGGTGTGCTGGCGCTCATGCCCATGTGCGTACCGCGCCGACCCCATCCGCCGTAGGATATCGAGGCGGAGGACGGCGAACTCTGGATTGTCTGGCGCGTGGTGACCATGAAGTTCACGAGGAGATCGGGGTTCGTTTCCGAGTACCTGAATCCATGCCGCTGCATCTCGCGGTCCACCGCGTTCTTGATGTGCGCCGTCGTGATGGTCGAATAGCCCGCTGCATCGGTGCTGAGCGGCGAGAAGTAGCCGTAGGTGCTGAAGCTCGCGAGGTTCGCGCCGGGCCGCAGGTCGCTACGGGTATTGGGTCCGGACGAGCAGGCAGCGAGGACGAGCGTGAAGGCGAAGATGATGAGCGATCGGATTGCATGCATGGCCGGAGTCGTCGTTCGGGGCATCACAACGTAGCACCGAAGCCGGGCCGGGCGGCAAGGGCGTCCTGTTTTCGCTGCCCATCCACGCAAATCTGGCACGATTTGCATAGGAGCCGCAGGCGGGCCAGGTTGAAGATTGGCCACGGCAGATGCCATGCGAAAAGAGGCGCCCGGTTTACCGGGTTCGCTGTTCTTACGCTGCGTTGGCGCGTGTGGCGAAATTACCGGCGCTGGCATGGGGCAAGGCATCTCCTGCGGCGGGTCAGTTGTTGGCGTTGCCGTTCGTCTGAGCACAATCTGGGAGATCCGTGACATGGCAAAGGGAAAACCAGATTTCCCGATCATGTGTCCGTACCGGGCCTGACCTAGTGCCACATGCGGAAACCCGTAGAAGCAAAAGAACGAACGACATGAAGGCCTGCTGGAAGATTCTCTCGATCGCCGGTCTTGCCGGCGCGCTGCTATTGCTCGTCGGTTGCGCATCCACGGGCGTGAACGTACCCAGTGAATGGGATGGCCTCAAGCGCGTGCCCAGCCGCAATGTGGACCAGCTGTTCGTGCTGCCCGGCACGCAGCTCGGCCCGCTACAGGCCGTGATCCTGGAGGATACGAAAGTGTCCTTCGACCGCAACTGGAATCCGAACCGCAGCCAGCGCGGACTGTCGCGCCAGCTCAGCCAGAACGATATGGACCGCATCCGCCGCGAAGTGGGCGAGATGATGGATGCCGCGCTGCGCCAGGAGCTGGAGCGCGGCGGATACCGCGTGGTGACCACGGCGGAGGCCGACACGCTGCACATCGCTCCGGCCATCATCAACCTGTACATCACCGCCCCGGACACGAGGTCCGCCGGACGCTCCACCATCTGGGTGATGGACGCCGGGCGCATGACGCTGTTCATGGAGTTCCGCGACGCCTACTCACATCGACTGATCGCCCGCGCGGTGGACACGCGCGGGGGCACGAGCTTCGGGCAGATGCAAGTGGCCAACAGCGCGACGAACTCGGCCGAGGCGCGGCGTGCGACGACGGCCTGGGCGCGGACGCTGGTGCGCGGCCTGGACGGGCTGAAAGAAGCAACACCATGAGGTCGGTCAATGCCTGAACGCTCTGCTACACCTGAACCCATGAAAGTACGCGGATTTCTCTTTCGATCCATCATGCTTGCCGGGGCCGTGCTCGCAACGGCGCACGCAAGCGCGAGTACCGCGAGCTTCGGCCGCATCATGGCGGTGCGAGGGGTCGACCTTCAGAACCAGGGCGCGCAAACGGCCGGTGCGCTCGTCGGCGGTACGCTCGCGGCTACATCCGGTTCGGGTCGGTCGCGCAGCAATCGCACGCTGCGTGGAATCGGTGGCGCGGCGGTGGGTGGCGCGGTCGGCGGTGCGGCGGGCTCGACGCGCGGCTTCGAGTACACGGTGATGATCGGTGGCACCAATACGGTACGCATCGTCACGGACAAAGCCGGGCTGCGCGTCGGTGATTGTGTATCGATCGAGCGCGGCAACTTCAACAACATTCGCCTCGCGGCGGATGCCAACTGCGATGCACGGCCGACGGCGGCCGCGCAGTCGAGTGCGGTGGATGAGGCCGACGCGTGTGACGTGGCAACGCAGCAGTTGCTCGACGCAACCACCGACGCGCAGTTCGATCTCGCCGAACGACGGATGCGGCTGTTGTGCGGCAGATAGAGATCTCGTCGCTGGAAGTGGCGGCGGCGACGTCGGGCGACGATGGCAAACGTCACGCCGCGATCTTGCGCAGCACCTGCGGATGGAGTTCGGCAACCTTTACAGTGTCTTTGCAACGGCCTGCACACTCATCAAGTCACCCAAGGTGACCATTGCGCCGAAGGCTTCAGCTACCCATCCTTCTCGGCTGCTCCGATTGCTAGCGACTGGAGCGATAGTTGCCGGGTGGGATTTGCACCCACTGCGACACCGTGCCTTATCACGGCGCACGAGAAATCCGGGCTGGCGTCCTGTCCCTCTACTGATCCGTTCACTAAATAGTTCGTAGTTTGGTATGACGATCGCCATGCCCAGCAAGCCCGATGCACACAGGCGCGGTCAGCTGTCATCCGACATGATCGCCGCATTCACCTTCGCGGTGGTCAACGTGCCACAAGCGATGGGCCATGCGCTGTTGGCCACGGTCAATCCGGTGCTGGGTATTTTTACGCTGATGGTCGCTGTGCCCATCGGCGCCATTTTCAGCAGCTCGGTGCTGATGAACGTGTCCAGCACCGCTGCGCTGTCGGTGGCCATCGGGGTCATCCTGGCGGAGGTACCGGCCGACCAGAAGGCCGAGGCGCTGGTCGTGCTGGTGCTGCTGGTCGGCGTGATCCAGTTGCTGGCTGGCCTGTTCCGGCTGGGCTTCCTGGTGCGGTTCGTCTCCAACTCGGTGATGACGGGCTTTCTCAACGGCGTGGCGGTACTGATCATCCTGGGCCAGTTGGCCGACCTGACGGGCTATCGGAGCACTTTCCCGAATCCGGTCGGACGGGCACTGGACCTTCTGCTGCGGATCAATCAGGTCAACTTGCAGGTGAGCGCGATCGGCGCATTCACGCTGGGGCTGATCGTGCTATTGCTGTGGGTGAAGTCGCTTCGGCGTTTCGCCTTCTTCATCGCGATTGCTGCGGCAACGGCGCTCCTGGCGGTCCTGAACATTCCTGCGTTGTCCTCGGCATCCCACTTCGCCGCAGTGCCAACGGTTGGCGACATCGCATCCATTCCGCGTTCGCTGCCGCGGTTCGCCATTCCGCAGATGTCACTGGTACCGTTGCTCTTGTTGCCGGCCTTTTCCGTGGCCATCATCGGGTTGGTCCAGGGCGCAGGCGTGAGCCAAGGCACCCCCAACCCCGATGGGCGGTATCCGGATGTGTCGCGCGACTTTCTCGGTCAGGGCGCGGCGAACATCGCCACCAGCCTGGCCGGCGGAATTGCGGCCGGAGGATCGGTCTCCGGCACCGCGCTGATCATCAGCGCCGGCGGCAAATCGCGCTTGGCCAATATCTTCGTCGGGCTGTTCGTGGTGGCGATCGTGCTGCTGGCCGCGTCGCTGGTCGAACGCGTGCCCATGCCCGCGCTCGCCGCCTTGCTGATCGTGGCAGGCTTTCAGAGCCTGCGCATTCCACAGGCCGTGATCGCCTGGAAGACCGGCAGGATCTCGCGAGCCGTGATGATCGTGACCTTTCTCGCCACTTTGGCGGTGCCTCTGCAATTCGCAGTCCTGTTCGGCGTGGCGCTCAGCATCGTGCTGCAGATGTTTCGCCAATCGAACAAAGTCGTCATCACACAATGGGTGCTGCAACCGCAAGGCTTTCCCATCGAGCAACCGCCGCCGGCGCAGTTGCCGGGTCACCAGTTCACACTGCTCCAGGTCTATGGCAGCCTTTTCTTTGCCGCGGCCAAGAGCATGGAAGAGCTGCTGCCGCGCGTGGACCACGCCACGCATGCCGTAGTTGCGATCAACCTGCGCGGCAAGAGCGAAGTCGGCAGCACGTTCATGACCGTGCTACAGCGCTACGGCGAGACGCTGCAGAAGCACGAAAGCAAGCTGATGCTGGTGGGCGTCGACCCGGTCGTCCGCGACCAGCTCGCCAAGACCGGAATGCTCGAGGTTCTTGGCGAGAAGAACGTTTTCGTGGCCACGCGGCAACTGGGCGAAGGCCTCAATCAGGCCGTGGCGGCGGCCACCGCCTGGCTCGATGCGCACGCCGCCGGGCAGGCACAGTAGATCGACGACGGGTTCGTAACCAGATCTTGCCTGCTGAAGCACGTCCGGCCGTGATATCCCGACCACTCCCCGCCGGGCTTTCATCTGCTCGTCAAGCCGAGCGGTTCGACCTGCAACGTCGATTGCGCGTACTGCTTCTTTCTCTCCAAGGAGGCCCTGCAGGTCCGCGTCAACGACTTCGCAATGACCCGTATTGAGCAGGCGGTGCATTTCGCGCACCACCGCAAGCGCATTGTGACCCTTGCACCGAAGGTTTCAGCCGCCCATCCTTCTGCGGCTGCTCCGATTGCTGCCGGCCGGAGCGACAGTTGCCAGGTGGGGTTCGCACCCACTGGGACGCCGTGCCTTGTCACGGCGCACGAGAAATCAGGGCTGGCGGCAGCCGGGCTGGGCGGCAAGGGCGTCCTGTTTTCGCTGCCCATTCACGCAAATCTGGCACGATTTGCATAGGAGCCGCAGGCGGGCCAGGTTGAAGATTGGTCAAGGCAGGTGCCATGCGAAAAGAGGCGCCCGGTTTACCGGGTTCGCTGGCCTTACGGTGCGTTGGCGCGTGTGGCGAAATTGCCGGCGCTGGCACGGGGGCAAGGCATCTCCTTACGGCGGGTCAATTGTTGGCGTTGCCGTTCGTCTGAGCGCAAACATTAGGAGATCCGCGACATGGCAAAGGGCCAACCAAATATTCTGGTCATGTGGGGAGACGATATCGGTCAATCGAACCTGTCGATCTTCACCAAGGGCATGATGGGTTATCGTACGCCGAACATCGACCGCATCGCCGAAGAAGGCTTGCTGTTCACCGACTATTACGCGGAGCAGAGCTGCACCGCGGGTCGCGCTTCGTTCATCACCGGCCAGTGCGGCTTCCGGACCGGCCTTACCAAGGTGGGGTTGCCGGGGGCGGATATCGGCCTGCGCGGTGAAGACCCGACGATCGCCCGCGTGATGAAGGGCCAGGGCTATGCCACCGGCCAGTTCGGCAAGAACCACCTGGGCGACAAGGACGAGTTCCTGCCGACGATGCATGGCTTCGATGAATTCTTCGGCAACCTCTATCACCTGAACGCCGAGGATGAGCCCGAGCTGCGCGACTATCCGCCGGCCAAGGATTTCCCGAATTTCCGCGAGAGATTTGGCCCGCGCGGCGTGCTGCACTGCCATGCCGACGGCAAGGGCGGGCAGACGATCGTCGATACCGGCCCGCTGACGAAGAAGCGGATGGAGACGATCGACGATGAGGTGCTGGAAAAGACCATCGATTTCATCAAGCGGGCCAACGCGGCCGGCACGCCGTTCTTCGTGTGGTTCAACACCACGCACATGCACTTCCGCACCCGCGTCAAGCCCGAGAGCCTCGGCCAGTCGGGCCGCTGGCAGTCGGAATACCACGACGTGATGATCGATCACGACAAGGCCATCGGCGTGCTCCTGGACCTGCTCGACGAGCTGGGCATCACCGACAACACCTTCGTGATGTACTCGACTGACAACGGCCCCCACTGCAACAGCTGGCCGGATGCCGGCACCACGCCGTTCCGCGCGGAAAAGAACACCAACTGGGAAGGTGCCTATCGCGTGCCCTGCCTGGTGCGCTGGCCGGGCCACATCGAGCCGGGGTCGATTTCCAACGGCATCGTCGCCCATCTGGACTGGCTGCCGACCTTGGCGGCCGTCGCAGGCGAGCCCGACATCAAGGGCAAGTTCCTGAAGGGCCACACCGTCGACGGGCATAGCTACAAGGTCCACATCGACGGCATGAACCAGTTGGAGCACATTACCGGCAAGGCGCCCAGCGCCCGCGCCGGCTTCGTCTACTGGACGGATGATGGAGACATCGCCTGCCTGCGCTACGACAACTGGAAGTTCGTGTTCATGGAGCAGCGCTGCCAGGGCACCTGCATGATCTGGTCCGAGCCGCTGACAACGCTGCGCGTGCCGAAGATCTTCAATCTGCGCACCGACCCTTATGAGCACGCGGACATTACCTCGAACAGCTACTGGGACTGGATCTTCGACCACATCTATCTGATGGTGCCCGCCCAGGTGGTGGTCGGGGAGTTCCTGGAGACGTTCAAGGAGTTCCCGCCCAGGCAGTCCGCGGCCTCCTTCGTTCTCAAGGGCGTGCTCGAGAAGATGAGCCGGGGGGCGTCTGGCGGCGACTGATGGCGAAGTCCGGCATGAATCGCCAATAGCGTGGCCGGGCGGGTAGCACCCGCCCGGCCACGTCGTTTTGAGTGGCGAAGGGGAGATCGGGCATGGATCCTGCTGTTCTTCTGCAAGGGGCGATCGTGTTGTCGATCGCGCTTCTGGTGTTTTCCATCGGACTTGAAGTCGTGCCGGGCACCATCACGGGTTTCCTGAAAGACCCGCGCCCCGCCACGCGCGCCCTGCTGGCGATGTTCGTGGCGATGCCGCTGTTCGTGCTGGGGCTGGCGTTGGCCGTCCCCATCCGGCCGGCCGTGCTTGCAGCGCTGCTGGCGCTCAGCATTTCCCCAATGCCGCCGATCCTTCCCATCAAGGAACGGAAGGCTGGCGCCGGCCTCGATTATGCGCTGGGTATCCAGGTGACCGCGACCTTTCTGTCGCTGGCCATCGCGCCCTTGTGGATACTCGTGTTAGAGCGAATTGCCGGGCGCGCCTTTCCCTTTCGCCCGGTGGCCATGCTCGTCACCTTGCTGATGACCGTGGTTGCGCCGTTGGTCCTTGGCATCGTCGTCAACCGCCTGCTGCCGGATCTTGCGCGCAAACTGGAAAAGCCGGTGAGCCGGGTGGCGCTGGTGGCCCTTCTGGCCGGCGCCCCCGTCCTGTTGTGGAAGCTGGGTCCGGCGATGGGCGCCACCCTTGGCGGCGGCACGCTTGCCATCATGGTGCTGGTCGCCGTGTTCGGGCTCGTCGTGGGCTACCTGCTGGGCGGGCCGGACCGTGGCAATCGTGGTGCGCTGGCGCTGGCGACATCCGCGCGGCACCCCGGTGTTGCCATCGGGCTTGCAACCGCGCTGTTCGCCGGCGCGGCGATGCCGGTGATCGGAGCGGTGCTCGTCTATTTCCTGGTGAGCGCCGTGATCGGGATGCCGTTCGTCCGGCTGGTTCAGAAGCAGACGACGTCACCGGCTTGAGGCAACTGGCCGCCGAACCTACTCGGGCTCGGCGGCCTTTCGGGCCTCGTGCCGTTCCCGCGCTTCGCTCTTCGGCCTGAAGTCTTCAAGATCCTTGGTGAGGAACCAATTCAGCACGGTCCGGATGCCGGCAATAGCCGCCAGCTTGCCGATCTCGTCCCAGGTGGGGGAAACGGCCGAGCGGATGATATCGGCCGCCAGGGCAAACTCCAGCGCCAGCAGGATCCAGACGGCGAAGCTCAGCCACAGCGCCTTCGCGGCCACCAGTGGCTCCGGTGCGGAAAATATCCCCGGCACCCGGATCAGCGCCTGCACGGTGCCGATCGTCGCGATCATCACGACCGAGCCTTCGATCAGCAGCGCCACGAACGAAGCGAAGAAACGGAAGTTTTCCTCGAACAGCTGCAATATGTCCATGCCCGCATGATTACTTGCCTGCCAATCGCTTCGCAACCGGGGCTTCCATCTCGCTGCATAAATGGCACGATTTGCATAGTAGCCTGCCAATTTCGGGGGATTCTGTTGGGGGGGCGTTCCAACCGCCAGAGCAGAGGTGGCGAATGAATATCGGTGAATCGGCTGCGACGCCCGCCACGCCGCCCACTGTCTTGCCGGTGGCTGGCAAACCGATGCACTTTGCTTCGGTTGATGAACTGCAGGGCCTCATTCGCCGCAGCCGTCCTTCGATGGACTGGGAAAGCGCAGCGCTTTCGGCGCAGCCGTTGCATGGCTCGGTGCTGGCCTTCGGCGGGAAAAAGGTGCGAATAACCAGCACCCAGACGGTCGGCGGATATAAGATAGAGGGGGTCGTCTCGATCTCGAACATCGTGCTGTCACTGGCGGTCGATATTGGTGGGGCCAGCAGCATATGGCGAACCGATATCGGGAATGGCGGGCTCGCGCTGGTACAGCCGCGACAGAGCGTCGACGCCGTATTCCGGGCGAACCCCGGCTACCTGACGATCGACATTTCCCGCGACATGCTGGAGGCGGAACTCGCCCGGTACGACCTCTGCCCGCCGCCTCGGTTACTGGATTCGAACGTCGTGCTGGATGGCGCGGCAGACGCCATGCACATGGCGCAAATCCGGCATGGCATTGCCCGGATGCACCTGGGCCAGAAGCTGGCCCTGCCACCTGGCTACAGCATGGAGCAGCTGGTGCTGTCCTCGGTCATCGCGCAGTTTTCACGACATTGCGAAATCCATGAAGCGCAGACCAGCCGCAGCTATGCCCGGATCGTGGGATGCGCGCGCGACTATATCGACGCCCACATAAGCCACCCCATTTCGCTCGATGAACTGTGCAAGGCGTCCTGCGTCTCCAAGTGCACGCTGCACCGCGCCTTTCTGGAAGTGATGGGCGAAACGCCGCAGCAATTCATCCTGAATCTGCGGCTGAACCGCATCCGCCGCGAGCTTGTCCACAGCGAGGAGGAGGAGGAACGCACCGTAACCGTGGTGTCGATGCGCTGGGGCATCACCGAGCTTGGGCGGCTGGCAGCGCGCTACCGCGAACAGTTTGGCGAACTGCCCTCTGAAACTCTGCGCCGGCGCCGGGGAATCCGCACTGTCGGTGCGGCTCCTTCGCTCGACCGAGCCGCCAATGCGGCACGATCTGCATTGTGGATCAACCAAGCTCTTGCTAATGAGTGAACGGCTGACAGGTCGCGGGGAAAGAGACGAGTGAACGCACCGGCTGCAAACACGCAGGGCATGGCCTGGATCCCCGGCGGTCGCTTCCGCATGGGGTCCGACGCGCACTACCCGGAGGAAGCCCCCGCCCATGAGGTGGAGGTTTCGGGCTTCTGGATGGACGAGACGCCCGTTACAAACCGGCAGTTCCAGGCCTTTGTGGCGGCCACCGGCTACCAGACGGTCGCCGAAGTGCCGCCCCGGGCCGAGGACTATCCGGGCGCCGACCCGGCAATGCTGGTGGCCGCAAGCCTGGTGTTCACGCCGCCCGCCGCGCCCGTGCACCTGGGCGACTGGAGCCAGTGGTGGGCCTGGGTTCCGGCCGCCAGCTGGAAGCATCCGCTGGGGCCCGAAAGCGATCTAGAAGGCCTGCTGGATCACCCGGTCGTCCACATTTCCCACTACGATGCCGTCGCCTATGCCCAATGGGCAGGGAAATCCCTGCCGACAGAGGCCGAGTGGGAGTTTGCCGGCTGGGGCGGCAATTTCGGCCACGAATTTGCCTGGGGCGATGAGCTGGCGCCCGGCGGCGTGCACATGGCGAACACCTTCCAAGGCAGCTTCCCCCACTTCAACAGCCTGGAGGACGGCTTTGCCCGCACGTCGCCGGTGGGCAGCTTCCCGGCCAATGCGTTCGGCCTGAAAGACATGATCGGCAATGTGTGGGAGTGGACCGACGACTGGTATTCCACCCGCCACGAAGGGCCGCCCGCCGGCAAGAGCTGCTGCGTGCCCGCCAACCCGCGCGGCGCGGCCATCGAAGGCAGCTACGACCCGACGATGCCCGACATCCGCATTCCCCGCAAAGTGCTGAAGGGCGGATCGCACCTGTGCACGCCAGACTATTGCCGCCGCTATCGCCCGGCCGCCCGCCACGCGCAGATGCTGGACAGCGCCATGAGCCATCTGGGATTCCGCTGCGTCATCCGCCCGGCGACGGCCTGATTACAAGACTATCCGGGGACGAAAGATGACGGCGCGGCAGCTTCTGCCGCCCGCCGACGGGGTGCCGCCGTCCCTCGCCCTTCCCGTGAGTAGCACGACCGTGAACTGTGGACCAACCTTGCCAACAAGCGGAGATGCAGATGCAACTGATATCCGAAGACCTCTCGACCGATCTTTCCTCGCGTCGGACCAGCATGTCGTTCCAGCGCACCCGACTCGCTGCGGACCGGACGCTGATGGCGGTGATCAGGACATCGATCTCGCTGATGTCATTCGGTTTCACCATTCACCAGCTTGCGGAGTCGCTGAAAGAAAGGGGGCTGTTGGCCTCAGACGGGACGGAACGTTCCTTCGGCGGCGCGCTCATCGTGATCGCCATCGCCGTGCTCGCCATGGGCATCATCTACCACCTCCGGTTCATGCTCCAGATGCGCAGGGAGCGCAAAGCCATGGTCGCCGCGGGATTACTCCATGCCGACGATCAATTCCCGCCATCGATGACAGTCATTACCGCCCTGCTGCTGCTGACGCTCGGCATTGTCACGATCATAGCCATCGCGACCTGATCATGCCGCGCCGCACATTGGGGTCACTACACGAAGAGTGACGTATCTGCACGCTAGTGACCTGGAACTGAAGTAAGCATCGTTGTATATCAGGAGGTTCCAATGAGGTGTGGCATCCTCTTCCTGCTGCTCGCCATGGCAGGCATCGCGCCTGCCTCGGCGGCGCCGGATATCGTGGACGACCGATGGCAGTACCGCCTCGTTCCCTACATCTGGGGAGCCGGCATCGACGGCAGGCTGGCCCACGCCGGCCTGCCGATCACCTTGCATCCCAGCGCTGGTTTCGGCGACATCTGGAACCATCTGGATTTCGCCGCGATGATGGTGTTCGAGGCGCAGCGCGGTCGGCACGGCATGCTGGCCGAGCTGGTCACCCTGCGCCTGTCGGGTACCGTCGAGGTGCCCATCCCCACCACCGGCTTCGGACTGCCGGTCGACCTCGGCGGCAATACGACGTCGGTGTTGGCTGCCTACCAGTACCGCATGATCCGGGGGGAGCGCGGCCAACTGGACGCGGTGGCGGGGGTCCGCTACTGGTCGACCACCACGGACCTGGCCTACGCGATCCCCGTGCCGCCGCCGCCGCCGGTCCCACAGGTCTACGACCGATCACAGTCGCGCAACTGGGTCGACGTGCAGGTGGGCATCAAGGGACGCCGCAACTTCACCAATGGCGCCTACGTCGGCGGTTGGCTGCTGGGAGGCGCGGGTGGGTCGGACCTGTCGATGGACGTGACGCTGCTGACCGGCTACCGTTTCAGCGATCGCACGGCGTTGTCCGTGGGCTATCGCTGGCTCAAGGCCGACTATTCGACCTCGAATGGTTTCGCCTTCGACGTCGACATGCATGGACCCGGCATCGGATTGGAATTCGCGTTCTAGTCTTTCGCCCCAACGGGGGTTTCGCCACGACGAAGCGGACATGATCACTCATCGCCCAGCACCAGATGCACCGAATCCTGCACGCAGGCGCCGGATCGCTGGAGTGGCCATGGGAATGTTGGGCATGTGCCTGACCGGCAGCGTGGCGGCGGCACCCGGGACGGACGTGGTGGTGCTGGCCAATGGCGACCGCATCACCGGCGAAATCAAGGGATTGGAGCGCGGCCTGCTGACGCTCAAGACAGATGCGCTGGGTACCGTGGAAATCGAGTGGGCGAAGATCGGGCGGATCGAGACACAGCAACTGCTGGAGATCGAGGACAGCGCCCACAAGCGTTACCTGGGGCAGGTCGTGGGCACGGGCGAGGATGGAAGCCTGCAGATCGCGCCTTCCCGCGGCGGGGTGGATTCGCAATTGGCAATGGCCCGCGTGGTGCGGATATCGCCACTGTCGGATGACCCGTGGGAATACCGCCTCGATGGCAACGTCAGCCTGGGCCTGAGCGCGGCGTCGGCCAACGAGGATCGCCAGGTCGCCCTTTCGGCCGAGGTCGATTACCGGGACCAGAGACGCAGCGTGGAGGCCAGCTATTCGGGCGCGCGCACACAATCGGCGAACAATCCGGACGTGCAGCGGCAGGACGCTCAATTTACGTATCGCTCGTTCTCCAGAGAAAGTGGGTTCTGGGCGGCCGCTGTGCGCGTATCCACGAACGACCAATTGGACCTGCGCCTGCGCCGCCAGGCGGGCGGTGGCGTCGGACACTACTGGCTGCGCGACGCGAAGCGTGAGTTGTCGGGCCTGGTCGGCCTGGTCGTGACCCGAGAGCGATACCGTGGCGACCACAGCCGCGAGCAGCTTGAAGGCATGCTGCAGGGAAGGTTCGACGTGTATCGACAGGGTTACCCGGAGATCGACGTGTCGGCGCTGATGACGTTGTATCCGAGCCTGTCCGTATCCGGGCGCGTGCGCAGCGAATGGTCGCTGGAGGCGCGTGTCGAGCTGATAGACGGCATCTACTACGAGTTGGCCTACCGGCGCAGCCAGGACAACAAGCCGCCGGGAGGCGACAGCCGGCGGATCGACTGGTCGCTGACCACTTCGGTCGGCTACGAGTTCTGAGGACGGCTAGAGCAAACGGATTCCCTCGACCACGAGCAGTGTGCCCAGGACGCCCAGCACGATCGCCAGCACTGCGTCGGCGTTCGCCTCAAGCCAGGTACGCAACCGCACCAGCAACGGCATCGCCTGCTCCTCCGCGGCCAGGAAGGCGAACCATGGCAATGCCACGCCGAGCGAAGACACCCCGGTGAAGGCGAGTACGGCCAGCGCCTGCATATGCGCCGGGATGGCTGAAGCGATGGCGCCACCTCCGGCTACCGCCAGCAACATCACTTTGGGATTGGCGACGGACAAGGTCAGGCCCAACCCAAGGGCGTGCCATGGCGTCGCCGTCTGCACGCTCTGCAGCCAGGCGGGCGCCGGGCCGCCGCGGCGACCCCATCGCACGATGGCCAGCACGAGCAAGGTGGCGCCCAGCAACAGGCGCGCCCATGCGGTCCAGCGTGGCGTGGCGGCATAGGCATCGCGAAGATCCAGGACGGCCACGGCCAGGATCACGACCAAAGCCACGCCCAGCACCCAGCCGACCAGGAAGGCGCCTGCCGTCGGACGCGGGCGTGGCGTCAGCAGGAGCACGATGGCGGGAATGATCGCGAAAGGCGACAGCGCGATCGCCACCGCCATGGGCAAGCTAGCCAGCATTTTCCCTGACCCCATTGTCGTCAGCCTACGAATGCGATGCGGCATGCATCGATCCGGTCGCGCACATTCTGCGCCTTTCTGCGATACCCCGTCCTGCGTATCCGACCCAAGGGTGTCAGGATCGTGCCAGCCAGGCCGGGGTGATGGTCGCCCTTCGCTTGGATATTGTCTCTCCCCCGGATTGAGCTAGGATGCCCGGCATGGGCCCCTTGGACCCGCCGATCAGTCCGAACGACGCCTATGTGTCGACGGGTGCCTTGCCCCCAGTCGAGCAGGTCCGAACCCTGGTAGCCGACGCGCACGATCGCTTCGCGAACGTGGAGCAAGGACAGGTCTCCTAGGTCTATCCGGCGCTGGCGCGCGTGGATCCGGCGCTGTTCGGCATCTGCGTGGTCGATGCCACTGGCGGCATCGTTTCGGTGGGCCAGGCCGAGCATGAGTTCACCATCATGAGCGTGTCCAAGCCGTTCGTGTTCGCGCTGGTGTGCAACCTGATCGGTGCGACCGGCACGCGCGAGCGCCTCGGGGTCAATGCCACCGGTTATGCCTTCAATTCGGCCATCGGCATCGAGCGTTCGCCCGAAGGTCGTTCCAATCCGATGGTCAATGCCGGCGCGATTGCCACCACCAGCCTGGCACCGGGCAACAACGCCGCCGAGCTCTGGAAGTTCCTCCACGAGGGCCTGTCGCGTTTCGCCGGGCGCACGCTGTCGGTGAATGAAGAGGTCTACCATATCGCGTCCGAGACCAACTTCAGGAACTGCAGCCTGGCGTGGATGCTGCAGGGCTTTGGGCGCCTGTACTGCGATCCGGTCGAGGCGGTCGATCTCTACACCAGGCAGTGCTCGCTGGATGTGAGCGCCAAGGACCTGGCGATCATGGGCGCCACCCTCACCCATGGCGGCTTCAATCCGGTAAGGAAACCCCGCTGCTGGCGCTGGCGGTGATCGATTCGCCGCAGGAGCGCGCGGCGGTCTACGCGATGTTCGCGGTGGTCGCGCTGGAAGCCTGCCTCAACTTCTCGGTGCCGCTGTACATCCAGATCATGCAGGGGCGCACCCCGCTGGCCACCTCGGTGACGATGCTGCCATTCAGCCTCACCGTGTCCTTCGCCGCGCTGCTGGTGGTGCGCTACTACGCCCGCTTCACCTCGCGGCAGATCGGCCGGGCGGGCTTCGTCCTGTGCACGGCCGGGTTGCTGTGGCTGTCGTTCGTGGTGCGCAACGACTGGAATTCGGTGCCGGTGATGCTCGGCCTGATCGTGTTCGGCATCGGCCAGGGCGCATTGGTCACGCTGCTGTTCAATGTGCTGGTCACCGCCTCGCCGAAGGAACTGGCCGGCGACGTCGGCTCGCTGCGCGGTACCACCAACAACCTTGCCGCCGCCGTGGGCACTGCGGTGGCCGGTGCGCTGCTGGTCGGCCTGGCGTTCCTGTCGATCGTGCCGGCCGGCTGGCTGCCGGCCTACAAGCCGGGCGAGATACCGGATCCCAAGTAGCTTGGGCGAATGCCGGCCACCGTGGCGGATGCCGTCCGCTATGGCTGGCTCGCATCCCCCGCGGTCACCGGATAGCCCAGGCTCACCCAACCCTGGATGCCTTCCCACAGCACTGCGGTGTGCTCGAACTTGCCTTCCTCGCGCAGCCATTTCACCACCGAGTCGGCGGCTGCGCGCGGGCATTCGCAATAGGCCACGATCCAGGTGCCGTCGCGCGGCAGGCTGGCCACCGCTTCCTCGCGGTTGGCGTAGTAGGGGATCGGCACGGCGCCGTCGATATGGGCCATCTGCCACATCGAGGTCACGCGGGTGTCCAGCAGCACCATGCGCCGCTTCGCCCGCAGTTCGCGGTCCAGCACCGAGGCGCTGACGTAGCGGCCTTCGGCCAGTTTGCCGAAGTCCGGCGCCTCGCCGTCCGGGTTGATGACGTACTGGCCCAGCGGTGGCGGCCGCCTCAGCTCGCGCTTCTCGGCGGTCCAGCCGGTGCCGCGGCTGCGCAGGAACGCGGTGACGTCGTCGATTTCGGATGCGCTGAGCTTGTCGGCGAAGGCCGGCATCGGCGTGTCCTGGCGGCCGTGGACGATGGCGTGGCGCAGGAAGCTGTCCGGGGTCAGCGCCAGCATCGCCGGGTTGCCCAGCGCGGTGCCGGTGCCGCCCTCGCCGTTGGCGCCGTGGCATTCGACGCAGTGCTGCCGATACAGCGCCGCGCCGGAAGACACGTCGCCGGCTACCGCCTCCAAGCCCAGTTTCACCCGTTCGGCACCGGCCTCCCGTTGCAGCCACAGGGTCAGGTCGATGAGCTGGTCCCGCGTCAGCGGCCCGCCGACCTCGTCGATGTAGCCGCCCATCGCCGTGCCCTGGCGGCCGTAGGCGATGGCCTCGCCCAGCACCATCGGGAACCCGGATTCAATCAGCGATCTGGAGCGTAGCGACGGCGCATGGTCGTTGACGTGGCCTTCGCGGTTCGGGCCGTGGCACAGCGCGCAGTAGCGCTGGTAGTTGTCGGCGGCCTGGCGGGCGCCTTCCTCGGTCAGCACCGGCATCTGCGCGGCGGCGTGTCCGGCAGGCAGGCCGGCGAGCAACAGGATGGCGACCCACATGTTGCGGCGATGCGTCATGACGGCTCCCTGGCTGACCAGCTCTGGCGATGGGAAGGTTGCAGCATAGCAACGCAAGCGTGCCATTGCCGCGGGACAGGCCATCGGGTAGTGCGGGAGGCCCGAATGCAAGCCCCCGTCCTTTGTGACACTCTTCCCCGATCATTCCATCCGCTACCCCTACCGAGAATGAAATCAACGATCAAGCCAGGAATCCTGCTGACCTGCCTGGTGGCCGTTGCGGCCATCGGTTGCGGCCCGGAATCGTCGGCTGCCGCCGCCGATGCTCCCGCTGCGGCCGCGCATGTCGTGCCGTTGCCGCGGTCGATGGAAACGCGTCCCGGCGAGTTGCGGATTGCGGGCGCGGTGGCGATGGAAGCGCCGGAGGATGCGCCCAATGCGCGGCGCGCGCTGGACGAATTGCTGGCGGGCCTGGGCGTCGCCACAAACGATGCGGCGAGCGTGCGCATCCGCCTGCAACGGATGGACGATGCCGCACTGGGCGAGGAGGGCTATCGGCTGGTGGTGGGGGACGAGGGCATCGAACTGAGCGCACGCACCGACGCCGGGCTGTTCCATGCGGTGCAGAGTTTGCGCCAGCTGCTGCCCGCGCAGGCGCAGCCGGAGTACCGCCTGCCCCATCTGGCAATCGACGATGCGCCGGCCTACCGCTGGCGCGGCCTCTCGCTGGACGTGGCCCGGAGTTTCCTGCCGGTCGAATACCTCGAAAAGCACATCGACCGCATGGCACTGTTCAAACTCAACCGCCTGCACCTGCACCTGACCGACGACCAGGGCTGGCGGATGGAGATCAAGCGCTATCCGAAGCTGGTGGAGATCGGTGGCGGCAGCGCGGTCGAGGGCGGGCGCGCCGGCTACTACACGCAGGAACAGCTGAGGCACCTGGTCGCCTACGCGCAGGAGCGCGGCATCACCATCATCCCGGAGATCGACATGCCGGGCCATGTGCAGGCAGCGCTGGCGTCCTACAACGAACTGGCCTGCGATGGTGTGGACAACCTGTCCACCTATTCCGGCCGGGAGGTGGGCTTCAGCGTCCTGTGCCTGGACAAGCCGGAGGTCGTCTATCCCTTCGTCCGCGACGTGCTGGAAGAGGTGGTATCGGTGTTCCCGTCGCAGGAGATCCACATGGGCGGCGACGAGATCAAGCATCCGCTGTACGCCGATTTCATCGCCCGCACCGCGGCGATGGTGCGGGAGATGGGACGCACGCCCATCGCCTGGGAGGAAGGTTCGGTGGCCGACACCAGTCCCGACCTCATGCTGCAGCTCTGGAACGACGGCTACGACATCGCCCCGGCGGTCGCGAAGGGGCATCCGCTGATCCTGTCGCCGTGCACATACTTCTATATCGACCACGGCAACTACGCCGGCCAACCTGACACCTACGACTGGTGCCGCAAGGAAGGCGTGCCGCTGGAACGCATCTACGGCTTCGACCCCACGCCATTCGAGACCGCGGTGGGCGTCGAGGCGGCGCTGTGGTCGGAACTGGTCCACGCCGACGCAACCGCGGACGACCGCCTGTGGCCGCGGCTGGCGGCGGTGGCCGAGGTGGGCTGGAGTCCGGCCGGACGGCGCGACTATGACGGCTTCCGCCAGCGCATGGGCGCGCTGCGCCCGCATCTGGACGCGCTGGGGATCGTCTATCACCCCGAGCCGGACCTGGGCTGGGGAGACGGGGACCGGGCGAAGCGCCAGGAATCGGACTGATCCCGCCGAAGCGGAGCCGTGAATGAACCATTCGACCGCAGCCGCAAACACCCGTCCGACCGACCGCGGATTCTTCGGCCACCCGAAAGGCCTGGCGTACCTGTCCTTCACCGAGGCCTGGGAGCGCTTCTCGTTCTACGGCATGCAGGCGCTGCTGATGCTGTATCTGGTGCAGCACCTGCTGCACCCGGACGTGGCGGCCGGCGTGTTCGGGCTGGGGCCGCTGCGCGCCGCACTGGAGCGCTTGACCGGCCCGCTGTCCGAACAGGCGTTCGCCAGCCAGATCTTCGGCTGGTATTCGGGCTTGGTCTATTTCACCCCGGTGTTCGGCGGCCTGCTCGCCGATCGCGTGCTCGGCCAGCGGCGCACGGTGTTGCTGGGGGCGGCGTTGATGGTGGCCGGCCACCTGCTGATGGCCCTGGAGGCCGCCTTCCTGCCGGCGCTGGTGCTGCTGGTCGCCGGCAGCGGCTGCCTGAAGGGCAACATCTCGGTGCAGGTAGGCCAGCTGTACGGCGCCCACGAGGAAGGGCGGCGTTCGCGCGCCTTCGCGATCTTCTCCGCGGCGATCAATGTCGGCGCCCTGTTCGGACCGCTGGTGTGCGCGGTGGTGGCGCAGGTCTGGGGATGGCACATGGGCTTCGCCGTCGCCGGAGTGATGATGCTGGTGGCGATGGGCATCTACATTGCAGGACGCAGGTACCTGCCACCCGACGTGTTGCGGCAGCGCGAAGCCCTGCCGCGCGCCCCGCTGACGGCGCACGACTGGCGGGTGATCGTCGCCCTGGTCCTGGTCAGCCTGCTGGCGGTGTTGCCGGCGGCGGCCTACAACCAGGAAATGATCGCCGGCATGCTGTTCATCGAGGCATCGGTGGACCGCAGTTTCCTCGGCTGGATGCTGCCGACCAGCGGGTTCAATGCGCTCGACGGCCTGTTCTGCATCGTCTTCGTGCCGCCGCTGGTGGCGCTGTGGCGGCGGCAGGCGCAGCGCGGGCGCGAACCCGGCGAGCTGGGCAAGATCGCGATCGGCTACCTGATCACTGCCCTCGCCAGCGTGGCGATGGTGTGGCCGGCGGCACGGGCGGAGGCGGGGCAGACCGTCGGCGTGGTATGGCCGGTGCTGTTGTTCGCGCTCAACGCGCTGGGGTTCCTCTACTACTGGCCGACACTGCTGGCACTGTTCTCGCGCGCGGCGCCGGCGGCGGTCAATTCGACCCTGATGGGCGTGTTGTTCTTCTCGACGTTCCTCGGCAACGTGGCCAGCGGCTTCTTCGGCGGCGGGTGGGAGACGATGGGCCACGCGCACTTCTTCTGGCTGCACGCGGCCCTGTCGCTGGGGCCCTTCGTGTTGACGCTGCTCACCCTGCGCCCGCTGGAGCGTTTGTTCGCGTCCTCGGCCCCCTGTGCGCCCGCGGCGCCAATGCCCCGGCCCCCGTCCGGCTAGAATGCACCGCCCGGCCCGGCCGGGCGGGAACCGGTCGGGGAGGGGCACGGTGGCGGAAGGGGGCACGCATTGGGTGGTCAGGCTGAACGGGCGCAACCGCGCGACGTTCTTCCTGGGCGTGCTGGCGATGCTGGCCCTGCACCTGCGCCACCAACAAGTGGGCGCGTTGCACTGGACGTTGCTGGTGCTGCAGTTCGCGGTGTATCCGGGGCTGATCTACTGGCGGGCCGTGCGTTCGGCCGACCCGCTGCGCACGGAGCTGCAGAACCTGCTGCTGGACGGATTCCTGCTGGGCATGTGGATGGCGGTATGGGGGATGCCGTTGTGGATCTCGTTCATGCTGGTCATCGCCGTATGCCTGAACGTGGTCATCTACATGGGCATGCCAGGGTTGGGAAAGGCCTGGGCGGCGCTGGGTGGCGGGATCGCGCTGGTCTGGCTGGTGGCGGGGATCGACTTCCGTCCCGATACCAGTCTGGCGGTAAGCCTGCTGTGCATCGGCCTGCTGACCTTGTACCTGCTGTTCTTCGCCAACGCCGCCTACCACCGCGGCCTGTCGCTGCGCGAAAACCGCAAGGTGCTGGGCGAGCGGCTGGAGCAGATCACCGAGTTGCAGGCCAGGCTGCAGGAGCAGGCGCTGCACGATCCGCTGACCGGGCTGTACAACCGCCGCCACATGGACACCGTGCTGGCGCGCGAACTGGCGACCTGCCGCGACGCCGGCGAGTCGCTGGCGCTGGTGCTGCTGGACATCGACCACTTCAAGCGGGTCAACGACACCTGGGGCCACCTGGCCGGCGACGACATGCTGTGCGTGCTGGCCGGGCAGTTGCGGGACATCGTGGAAGGGCGGGCGATGGCCTGCCGCTTCGGTGGCGAGGAATTCATGCTGATGCTGCCGGGTGCGGCGGCGACGGGCGCGCTCGAGGTAGCCGAGCGGCTGCGGCGGCGATTCGAGCGGGAGCCGGGCCTGGCAGAGGGCCAGCCCATGCGGGCGACGCTGTCGCTGGGCGTTGCCGTCGCCCCGGACCACGGCGGCAGTGCGCGCGAACTGCTGCTGTGCGCCGACCAGGCGCTCTACCAGGCCAAGCTGCTCGGCCGCAACCGGGTCGTGCCGGCCGCTGCGCCCGTGGGCGAGGACGCAGCGGCCTCCGCGGAGGGTTGAACCGGGCAGCCGGGTTCATTCCCCGGCCTGTGGCATCCTGCCGTGGTTTCCCGGCCCGAGCGAGGGCGCACCCGTGGACGCTGGCAGGCGATCGCGCAATCTGGGCCTGGTGGAATGCGCCATCAAGGCCGCCTCCAGCCACAACACCCAGCCGTGGCGCTTCCTGATCGAGGGCGACCGGATCACGATCCTGCCCGACCCGACGCGGCGTTGCCCGGCGGTGGACCCCGACGACCACCACCTGTTCGCGAGCCTGGGCTGCGCGGCGGAGAACCTGTGCGTGGCGGCGCGGGCCACGGGCCTGGAGGCCACGGTACGTTTCGACCACGCCTCCGCGGGCGTGCAGGTGGACCTGGCGCAATCCGCATGCAGCGGCGACCCGCTGTACGCGGCGATCGACCTGCGCCAATGCAGCCGCAGCCTCTACGACGGCACGCCGCTGACCGCGGGCGAACGCCGCCTGCTCGAGATCGCCGGCACCGGCGAGGGCGTGCGCCTGATGCTGCTGGAAGGGAGTGGGCAGCTGGAGCGGATTGCCGATTACGTGGCCGCCGGCAACAGCGCGCAGTTCGCCGATCCGGCCTGGCGCGCGGAGCTGCAGCACTGGATCCGCTTCAACACGCGCAGCGCACGGGCGACCGGCGACGGCCTGCATGGCCCGGTGATGGGCAGTCCGGACGTACCGGACTGGCTGGGTGGGCTGTTCATGCGCTTTGGCTTCTCGGCGGCCCGCCAGAACCGCAAGGACCGCGAACAGATCCGCAGCTCGGCGGCCGTGGCCGTGTTCGTGTCCGCGGTGGACGATCGCCGGCACTGGGTCGAGGCGGGCCGCTGCTACCAGCGCTTCGCCCTGCAGGCCGCAGCGCTGGACCTGCGCACCGCCTTCATCAACCAGCCGGTGGAAGTGACGCCACTGCGGCCGGAGTTCGCCGCGTTCCTCGGCGTGGGCACGGGCCGTCCCGACCTGGTGGTCCGCGTCGGGCACGGCCCGCGCATGCCGCGCTCGTTGCGGCGGCCGGTGGAGGAAGTACTGGCCGGGTAGCTTGCCCTACACTCGCGGTCGGGCCGCGGGTTGCGGCGTGGAGTACGCCTTGAACGAACAATTCCAGCACGTGATGGTGCTGATCTCGATCGTCATCGGCCTGGCCATCACCCATCTGCTCTCGGGCGTGGTCGATGCGATGGACCGGGCCGAGGACGACGACCATCCGGAGATCCTGAGCCTGCTCGGGGTGCTGTGGGCATCCACCGCGTTCATGTGGATGATCAATTTCTGGTGGTTCCAGTACAGGCTGCTCGCCTACGAGGGTCCGTGGACGATCTGGCGCTACCTGTTCATGGTTCTGTACTCGGTGGTGCTGTACATGCTGGCGGTGATGCTGGTCCCGCGCGATTGGGATTCGGTCAAGCGCTACAACGAGTATTTCATGCGCAACCGGCGCTGGTTCTTCACCGCGTTGCTGCTGGCCAGCGTCGCCGACCTGATCGACTCGTGGATCAAGGGCGGTTGGCGCTACGTCGTGGACATGGGGCCGTTCAACAACACGGTGGTGCTGGTGACGATCCCGGTGGTGGCCATCGGCATCGTGTCGCGCAAGATCCGCACCCAGGAGGTCATCGCGGCGCTGTACTTCGTGCTGTACGTGATCGCGATCTTCGAATACACGCCGGTGCTCGGCTCGTAGCGATCGCAGGGCGTGGCGGAGTCGGCACCGTGGGAGCGGACGGGAGGGGGGGCAAAAAACAGAAGGCCCGGCGCCGCATTGCGGCGCCGGGCCTCGGGTATCCCGCAGGGGCCGGGATCAGCCCAGCGCCCTGGCCTTCAGCTTGGCGAACTCGTCGGCGCTGATCGTTCCGGAGTCCAGCAGCGCCTTGGCGTCGGCGATCTGTTCGGCGGCCGACTTGCCACCGGCGACGCTGCGGATGTAGGCGTCGGTCTCCAGGCGTGCTTCGCGCACCGCTTCCAGCTGGCGCTCGGACATGCCGCGGCCACGGAACAGGATGTAGAGCAACGCGGTCAGGAACGGGACGAAGATCAGGCCCAGGAACCAGATTGCCTTGGCGAAGCCGCCCAGCTTCTTGTCGCGGAACAGGTCGACGATGATCTGGAACAGGACGATCAGGTAGGCGACCAGGACGAAGATCACCAGGATCTGCCAGATGGTCTCCCAGAAATTGCTGCTCATTGCGTGGTTCTCCGGATGGATGAGACGGATGGGCGCCCGGCCGGCAACCCCGGCGCGGACGAAGACGTGAGGCCGGCCACACTAGCATCCGGCCCAGCCCAAGTCATCCACGCGTGCCGGCGGCGGCCGGCCGCGTGCCCGGGTCAGCGACGGGTGCCGGTCTTCTTCGCGGCCTTCTTGGCCGGCGCCTTCGCCGCCTTCTTCCGCGCGGCCGGTTGCTTCGCCGGAGTCTTGCCGGCGGCCTTCTTGGCCGGCACCTTCGCCGCCTTCTTCCGCGCCGGCGCCTGCTTCACGGCGGCCTGCTTCTTCGCCGGCGCCTTGCGCGCAACCGGCTGCAGCGAATAGGCGACGGACACGTCCGGCAACGCCGCCTCCCAGCCAGCGAACAGGCCGGCCCAGTCCGGATCCAGCGCCGGGGTGGCGAGGCCGGCCTGGTCCAGGGCGGCGATGGTGTCGCGCTGCCAGGCCGCCAGCGCGTCCTGCACGCCGCGGGCGAAGCTGGCCTGCGCGGCCACGGCGATCTGTGCGGCGGCCTGCTGGTCGCCGAAGCGCTGCTGCAGCTGGCGCCAGTATGCGTCGGCCGGGGTCGCCAGCAGCCGCTGCCAGTCCTGGGTATGGAGGATTTCCTGCAGTTCGGCGCTGCCTTCGGCGATGCCGTCGTTGACCAGGCGTTGCACGAACTCGTACCAGTACTGGCCGCCGGACTGGGCCAGTTCGGCGATGCGCGCCTGCAGCGCGCAGTTTGCCTGGGCTAGGGCCATGGGGAAGGCGGTGGGGTCTTTCATGCGCGTGTCCTCGTCGGGGATTGCATGGGATCCGTGGCTCCGGGCGGCGGGGCCGGACGCGACCGGGAGAGCCGCCCACCACCTTGCCACGCTAGCGCCTGCGGCCGCCGCGGGCAACGACCGCCCGTGCGGGCTATGCTTGCATCCCTTCCCCGTCTTTCGTGCGTCTGGAGCCGTCCCTTGAGCACTTCCGATTCCCGCTTCGCCCGCATCGCCGGCCCGCTGCTGCTGTGCAGCCTGTTCGCCGTCGCCGGTTGCGCCTCCGCGCCGTCGGCCGGGCATGCCCCGGCGGGGAAGGTGACCGTGGCGATGCCGGCCACGGCCCTGCCCGGCCAGGGCTACGCCTTCGTGCCGCTGCTGCCCATGACCTCGGCCGAACAGGATGCCCGGGTCCAGGACGAGGCATTCCGCGCCCGCCTGCGCCAGGCGCTGGAGCGCTCGCTGCAGGACAAGGGCTACGTGCCGGTGGACCTGGCCAAGGCTGATTTCCTGGTCGCCTACCGGGTCGGCGTGCGCGACCTGCAGGAGGTGGTCCCGGTGGCCGAGCAGGCCGGCGGCGCCACCCGCATGGCCGCGGTCGAATGCAGCGGCGGACGCTGCTCGCAGCTGGTGGTCCGCAACGACACCGGCACTCCGGTATCCCGCTACACCTACGTCGCCAGCGAGCGTACCGAAGGCGGTTTGCAGGTGGAGATGGTGGAGCCGGCTTCGCTGCGGGTGGTGTGGAGCGCGCTCAACGCCGGCACGGTGCAGCCAGGCGACGCCACCCAGGCGCGGCTGGACGCGATCGCCGCGCAGACCCTGGCGCAGCTGCCCGCGCACCGCGACTGAGCGGTACCCACTGCCGTCCGCGCGGAGTAGGGCGTAGGCTGTGCCCGCGGCACTGCCGCCGCGCGCGAACGGGGAGAAAGGGCATGCATACGCAGACCGGGGCCGCCAGGCCCGGGGCCTACTGGTGGATCGCGGTGCTGGCGCTGGCCTGGAACCTGATCGGGCTGGCGATGTTCTTCATCCAGGTGACCCTGGACGGCGAGCAGCTGATGAAGCTGACTGAAGCCCAGCGGGCCGTGCACCTGGCGACCCCGGGTTGGGTGAACCTGGCATTCGCCTTCGCCGTGATCGGTGGCGTCCTCGGCGCGCTGTCGCTGCTGCTGCGCCGACGCTGGGCGGTGCCGATGTTCGCGATCTCGCTGCTGGCGCTGCTGGTGCAGATGGTCGGCGGCTACGCGGTCACGCCTGCATGGGCCGCCTATGGCGCGGCAGGACTGGCGATGCCGGCGCTGCTGCTGGTGGTGGCGCTGTTGCAGTGGAACTACGCGCGCCGCTGCAGGGCGCGCGGGTGGCTGCGCTGAGGCCGCAGTCGCGGCGGTGGCCGCGACGCCGCCTTCCCCGCCCAGCGATCCGGCGCCGGCGGAGGGACTGAACGCTACACAACCTTCACGCCGGGATTCACCATGGCTGTACGCATGCATGCGGAGACTACGTCCACACCCACGCAAGGACAGGAGTTCTCCAACATGCTGAAGCAGACAACCACTCTCGCCGTCGTCCTGGCCGCCCTGCTGTGCTCCGGCGCCGCACTGGCGGACGAGCAGAAGCCGCAGAAGAAGGCCGCCGCCGAGGCGGCGTCGGCGCAGCCGATCGATGACACCTGGATCACCACCAAGGTCAAGGCGAGCCTGGTGGCGGACGAGGACGTGTCGGCGATGAAGATCGAGGTGGACACGGTCAATGGCGTGGTCTTCCTGACCGGCACCGTACAGACCCAGGTCCAGGCCGACGAGGCCAGGCGGCGCGCCTCGCAGGTCAAGGGCGTGGCCAAGGTCGATACCTCCCGGCTGAAGGTCACCGGCAGTTGATGGCTGACGGCTGACTGCGGCACCGGCGCCGGGCCCGTCCGGGGCCGGTGCCGGCGGTTCCGGCGCAATGGGAGACGGCGGTTGCGCCGCGGCGGCGCGGAACCTGCGGGTGCCGCGCCGCCGTCTTGCTTGCGGGCGCGTTACATGCGTTACATGGGGCATGCCGTGTGGCCTGCCGCGGCCGGGCGCTGGCCGTGGCGCAAAGCTCCGCTAGAATCGGTGTGTTTCCCAGCGCGCGACCCGGAGCATGTCGATCGAAGCGAAGTCCCCCCAGGCGAGGATCGAATCCCTGCTCGCGTGCATGACCGTCGAGGAGAAGGTCGGACAACTGGGCATGTTCGCCGACATGGTCCGGCCGTTCGCGCCGGACGTGAACCCGGACGCCAACGTGCGCAACGCCGCCGAGGTGCTCGAGCAGGTGCGCGCAGGGCGCGTGGGCGCGCTGTTCAACGGCGTCGGTGCGGCTCTGGGCCGCGAGATCCAGCGCGTGGCGGTGGAGGAAAGCCGGCTCGGCATCCCGGTGCTGCTGGCGGCCGACGTGATCCACGGCATGCGCACCGTGTTTCCGATCCCGCTGGGCGAGGCGGCCAGCTTCGAGCCGGATCTGGCGCGGCGGACCGCACGGGCGACGGCGATCGAGGCCACCGCCGCCGGGCTGCACTGGACCTTCGCCCCGGCGGTGGACGTCGCCCGCGACCAGCGTTGGGGCCGCGGCGCGGAAGGCGCGGGCGAGGACGTGTTTCTCGGCTGCGCCTTCGCCGCCGCGCGCGTGCGCGGCTTCCAGGGCGACGACTTGCGCGCGCACGATTCGCTGTTGGCCACGCCCAAGCACTTCGCCGCCTACGGCGCGGTGGCCGCGGGGATGGACTACAACTACGTCGAGATCTCCGACGGCACCCTGCGCGACGTGCACCTGGCGCCGTTCAAGGCCGCGTTCGACGCCGGTGCCCTGACCGTGATGACCGCGTTCAACGACATCAACGGCGTGCCGGCCAGCGCCAACCGGATGCTGCTGACCGACGTGCTGCGCGGGCAATGGCGCTTCCCCGGACTGGTGGTCTCCGACTACACCGCCGACATGGAACTGGTCGCGCACGGCTATGCCGCCGACGACCGCGATGCGACCCTGCGCGCGTTTTCCGCCGGCATGGACATGAGCATGCAGAGCGGCTTCTATGCCGCGCACCTGCCGGCCCTGGTCGCCTCCGGCGAGGTGCCGATGACGACGTTGGACGAAGCGGTGCGGCGGGTGTTGTGGGTGAAGGAGGCCATCGGCCTGTTGGACGATCCGTACCGTTCGCTGGACCCGGTCCGCGAGGCCGACGCCTCGCTCCCGGCCGCGCACGAGGCGCTGGCTCGGGAGGCGGCGCAGCGTTCGATCGTGCTGCTCCGGAACGAGGGCGAACTGTTGCCGTTGCGCCGCGATGCGCGCATCGCCCTGGTCGGGCCGTTCGCGCGCGACCGCGACAACATCGAGGGTTGCTGGACCCTGTTCGGCGACAAGTCGCGCTATGTGACCCTGGAGGCGGGCCTGCGCGCGGCTCTGGCGGACGGCGCCGCCCTCGAAGTGGTCGATGGCTGTGCCCTGGAGGCGCCACTGGCGGGCGGTATCGAGGCAGCGGTGGCTGCCGCGCGCGGCGCCGACGTGGTCCTGCTGGCGGTGGGCGAGCCCCAGCGCTACAGCGGCGAAGCCCAGTCGCGCACCCGGATCGTGCTGCCGCCGGCGCAACAGGCGCTGGCCGAGGCGGTGGCCGCCACCGGCACGCCGGTCGTGGTGCTGCTGCGCAACGGCCGCGCGTTGGCGCTGGAGGGTGCGGTCCGCGACGCGCCGGCGATCCTGGTGACCTGGTTCCTGGGCAGCCAGACCGGGCACGCGGTGGCCGATGTGGTCTTCGGCGGCTGCAGCCCCTCGGGGCGGTTGCCGGTGAGCTTCCCGCACGACTCCGGGCAGCAGCCGTTGTTCTATAACCATCCACGCACCGGGCGCCCGGAAACGCCGGAAATGTCCGAGTTCAAGGCACGCTGGCGCGAGTATCCGAATGCGGCGCTGTACCCGTTCGGCCACGGCCTGGGTTACGGCCGGATCGAATACGGCGCCACCCGCGTGGATGCCGCGGAACTGGCCTGGGACGGCAGGCTCGTCGTCCGCGCCCAGGTCAGCAACACCGGCGCGCGCGCGGCCGAAGAAGTGGTGCAGCTGTACCTGCACGACCGGGTCGGCAGTCGGGTGCGGCCGGTGCGCGAACTGAAAGGGTTCCACAAGATCGCGCTGCAGCCGGGCCAGACGCGCGAGGTGGCGTTCGAACTGGATCGCGGATTGCTGGCCTTCACCCGCGCCGACGGCAGCCACGACGCCGAGCCGGGGCTGTTCGACGTCTGGATCGCGCCGTCGTCGGCCGCCGGCGAGCCGGCGCAGTTCCGGCTGCTGGCGCCGCCGCACCAACCCGCCTAGCCGGTGGCCGGCGGGTCGCTCGCTTCCGGGCTGTAGCGGGTCACCAGGGTGGCCGCGGTCAGGCTGCCGGTGACGTTGCCGGTGGTGGCGAACACGTCGGGGATGGTGTCCACCGCCAGCAGCAGGCCCAGCGGTTCCACCGGCAGCCCCATCGACTGGGTCACCGGCATCACCGTGGCCATGAAGCTGACCTGGCCGGGCAGACCGACCGACCCCAGGCTGATCACCACCGCCAGCGCCGCGCCGGTGGCCAGCTGCATCGTGCTCAGCTCGATGCCGTAAGCCCAGGCCACGAACGCGGCGGCGACGATGTACTGCACCGGCGAGGTGATCCGGAACAGGGTCACCGCCATCGGCAGCACCAGCGCGGCCACCGCGCGCGGCAGGCCGAGGCGGTCGCGCGCGCTTTCCAGCATCGCCGGCAGCGAGGCCAGCGACGACTGGGTGCTCGCCGCCACTACCTGGGCCGGCAGGATCGCCGAGGCGAACGCCGCCGGCGAGCGCCGCGCGAACACCACGATCAGCACGTAGCACATCAGGATCGCGCCGAGGTACATGCCGCACTGCAGGAGGATGTAGCCGGCCAGTGCGCCGACCACGCCCAGGCCGGCCTGGGCGCACACCGCCAGCATCAGCGCGAACACCCCGACCGGGGCGACCAGCAGCACCCAGTGCACGATCACGATCATGGCGTCGGCGATGCCGTGGCACAGGCCGATGATGTGCATGCGGCGCTCGTTCTCGACCCGGGTCAGGGCGAAGCCGAAGAACAGCGCGAACACCACCACCGGCAGCATCGCGCCCTGTGCGGCGGCCATGATCGCGTTGGACGGGATCACCCCGCCGACCCATTCGGCCAGGCTCGGCGCGCCGCCGGAGGCGGTCGCCGCCGATGCCGAACCGGCCAGGGTCGCGGCCAGTTGCGGGCTGCGCGGAACCAGCGACAGCAGCGCCGGGGCGACGATCGCCGCGTAGGCGGCGAACAGCGAAAGCATGAGCACGAACAGGGTCATCGCCCGCCGCGCTACCCGTCCGGAGGTGGCCGCGTCGGCGGCGGTGGCCACGCCCAGGATCACCAGCGCCAGCACCAGCGGTACCACCGTCATCTGCAACCCGCTGAGCCAGAGCCGGCCGATCGGCTGGGCGATGGCCGCGGCGGTGGCCGCCGCGGCCGGATGCCAGCGCGCCAGCGCCAGGCCGACGACCGCGCCGAGGAACAGGGCCGAGAGCACGCGCGTGGTCGCGCCCGGCCACCTCACGGCACGTCCCCCGTCGCCACCGGCAGGCCCCAGGCCGTGGCCAGGCGCTCGCGTTCGGCCTCGGGCAGGAGCACGAAGCGCGGCGCCTTGTCGGCGTCCAGCCACTCCAGCATCGCCTCCATGTCGGCGTCGGCCATCGCGGTGCAGCCGGCGGTGGTTTCGCCGGGCTTGCGCCACAGGTGGGCGAAGATGCAGCTGCCGCGCTGCGGGGCGTTGCCGGGATTGTTGTCGATCACGAAGCCCAGGCGGTAGCGCGGATCGCCTTTCTTGTGCAGGTCCAGGCGCATTGGCTCGGTCGAACCGGCCACCGCGGCTTCGCCGACCTCGCGTGCGTCGACGATGCGGTTGTAGAGCGGCGAATCGGGTACGTCCATGCACCAGCTGCTGGCCTGCATCTGCGCGTAGGGCAGGCCGGCCGCGGCCTGGCCGGCATAGCCGAAGGCGGTGCCCAGGGCGAACACCCCGGCCGGGCTGCGGCCGTCGCCCTCGCGCTTGACCGGGCCGTCGCCGAGGTCGGCGGCGGCGTGCAGGCCGGTGCCCCAGGCGCTGCCGTTGCGGCCGATCGCGACCGGGAAGGCGGCCACCTCGCGCCAGGCCGCCTCGTCGCCCGGGCGCTCGTAGCGGTGCAGCGTGCCCTGGTTGGCGTCCCAGCCGGCGGTGGTGACCAGCACCAACTGGCGTGCACCCTGCAGCGGGCCGGGGTCGGCGAGTGCGCCGGCGGCCGCGCACAGCGACAGCAGCAGGACGACGAGGCGGAGCCCGCGCCCGGCGGGGCGCAGGGGGGGCAGGGCGGCGGACGCTGGGGCCATGGGCGCGGTCTTCCGGGTCAGGAATCCAGCAGGTGCTGGATGCGTTCGAGGTTGGTGCCGAGCTGGCGGTGCCGTTCCGGGTTGGCCCGGCACAGGAGCACGAACAGGAAATCGAGGAGGTATTGCAGGGACGAACGGTACAGCAGTTGTTCGATGTGCGGGGCCGGGTCATGGGCCGAGACCACCAACGCCGCGTCGGCATGGGCGCGCAGCGGGTTGGCGGTGTGCCGGGTGATCGACACGACCTTGCCCTCGCAGGCCTGGAACTGGCGGTTGATCTGCGCCAGCTGCGGCAGCTGGCCGAACTCCGAGAACGCCAGCAGCACGTCGCCCGGCCGCACCGCGGACAGGTTGGCCATCATCAGGATCGGGTCGGCATGGTCCACCACCAGCATGCCCAGCAACGACAGGCGCATGGCGAACTCGCGCGCGAACAGGCCGTCGTCGCCCAGGCCGCAGACGAATACCTTGCCGGCGCCGTCGACCAGGGTGACGATCTCCTCGACCCGCGCGCGCGGGTTGAGCAGGCGGGTCTCCTCCTCGGCCGCGGCCTTGCTCCGGCGCAGGCCCTCCTCCAGGCGGGTATACTCATCCCCGTCCCCGTCGGCCGGGGTGGTGGTGGCCGGCTTGTCGGCACCGTTGCGGGCCAGCGCCTGGCCGATGCTGTACTTCAGGTCCGGATAGCCCTTGAAGCCGAACTTCTGGCTGAACTTGACCACCGAGGACTGGCTCACTCCCAGCGCGCTGGCCAGTTGCTGCGAGGAGTAGTCGCGCAGCAGGTGGGCGTTGTCGAGGATGAAGTCGGCGATGCGGCGTTCGATCGCCGACATCTGGTCGCGTTCGGAGCGGATCTTCAGCAGCGGCGGCATGGGCGCGATCTTCATCCTGGACGGGTGCGCCTGGCAACCGGCGCCGGCCTCAGCGGGCCAGCGGCTCCAGGCCGCGGATCTCGCGGATGCCCAGGCCGGGCGCGTCGGTGATCGAGATCTCCGATTCGTTGAAGATCACTCCGCCCTCGACCGGGTTGAACTGGCTCAGCGAGGGACCGTCCAGGTCGACCTTGGTGATCGCGTCGGCCTTGGCCACTGCCAGGTGCACCGCCGCGGCCACCGAGATGGCCGATTCGAGCATGCAGCCGATCATGCACTGCACCCCGTACAGCGAGGCGATGTCGGCGATGCGCACCGCGTTGGAGATGCCGCCGGTCTTCATCAGCTTGATGTTGATGATGTCGGCGGCGCGACGCTGGATCAGGTCGAACACCTGGCTGGGGCCAAACACGCTCTCGTCGGCCATCACCGGGGTATGCACCCGCTCGGTCACGTACTTCAGGCCCTCGATGTCGGCCGCCTTGACCGGCTGCTCGAGCAGTTCCAGCAGCACCCCGGCCTCCTCCAGCGCGTGCATCGCGTAGACCGCCTGCTTCGCGGTCCAGCCCTGGTTGGCGTCCAGGCGCAGCAGGGCGCGGCCCTCGACCGCGGCATGGATCGCCTTGACCCGCTCGATGTCCAGGCCGATGTCCTTGCCGACCTTGATCTTCAGCGAGTCGAAGCCGCGATCGACCGCGGCGATCGAGTCGGCCACCATCTTGTCGATGTGGTCCACGCTGATGGTGATGTCGGTGGTGATCACCGGATCGCCGCCGCCGAGCATCTGGTACAGCGGTGCGCCGTGGAGCTGGCCCCACAGGTCGTAGACCGCGATCTCCACCGCGGCCTTGGCGCTGGTGTTGCGCTCCATCGCGCCCTGGATCAGGCCGCAGATGCGGTTGAGGTTGGCGATGTCCTGGCCGATCAGGCGCGGCTTGATGTGCCGCTCGATGGCCTCGATGATCGAGCCGTGGGTGTCGCCGGTGATCACCGCGGTGGGCGGCGCCTCGCCGTAGCCGGTATGGCCGCTGTCGGTGCGCACCAGCACCACGATGTCCTCCATCGTGTCGACCGTGCGCAGCGCGGTCTTGAACGGGGTCTTCAGCGGCACGCGCAGCATGCCCAGCTCGATGGCGGTGATCTTCATGGCGCGCGGGACGTTCCTTCGCTGGGCAGGGGCCGCATCCGCTGGATGCTGGTGATGTGGTCGACGTAGGTGCCGGTGTCGGAGAACAGCATCGGTTCGAGCGGGGTCACCGACACGCCGTTGAGGCTGGCGCGCACGCGCCGGCCGTCGGCGCCGGCCCAGCTGCCGCCGTTGGTGTCGTGGATCATGTAGGCCATCCCGTCCTGGTGGCCGATCGCCATCATCACGTGGCCGGGGATGTAGACCAGGTCGCCGACCTGCAGCTCGCGCACCGCGCGCATGCGCCCGTCCAGGCCGTCCTCGGTGGCGAAGCCGATCCGGTCCAGCGCCGGGCTGACCGCCTGGTCGCGGGTGTTGCGCGGCAGCAGCACGCCGAAGCTGCGGTAGACCTCGGAGACGAAGCCCGAGCAGTCGCGGGCGTCATACCCGTGGCCCCAGCCGTAGCGTTCGCCGAGGAACTTGAATGATTGCCGCAGCAGGTTGGCCGGGGTCAGCGGCAGGTAGTCGGGGCTGACATCGGCGACCTTCGGGATCAGCGCCGGGGCGAAGGCCAGGCGGCCGTCGGCGTCGCGCACCGGCAGCTCCACCACGTGCGAGGCGTGCGGATGCTGGCCGTTGACCGGTTGCATCGGCGGCCAGTCGCTGCGCAGCGGCAGGCGCACGCCCATGTCCAGCTGCAACGCCGAGACCCGCGGCTCCTCGGGGGTGAAGGTGGTGCGCACGGTCGCGCCGGTGACCACTACATGGGGCTCGCGCCGGGCGTAGCCGAGCACCGCGTCGCGGTCGCCCAGGGCGACGTGGCGGGTCTCGATCCAGGCCGTGTAGCGCTCGCTGGCGACGAACAGCCATTGCCGGTCGCGGCTCTCGTGCAGTACCGCCACCGCGTCGCCGGGGAACAGCGCCGATTCCTGGAAGCGGTCGATGTCGGTGTCGCCGGGAGAATTGAACACCCGCATCCGGGTGGGGAAGGCGCGCAGGTCGGCCCGATGCACCACCAGGCCGTAGTGGACCGGGCGAGTGGCCTGGACCGCATCCAGCGCCAAGGCATGCTGCAGCGCGGCAAGCTCGTCCGGCGCGACCGGTCGGCCATGCTCGTCGTGGAGGGTCCGGGTGGGCGGGGCGGAGATCGCCTCGACCTGGCCGCGGACGAAGGCCGCCGGCAGTGGGTCGGGCAGGGCGGCGATGTCCAGGATCGACTTGTCGAGGGCGCGCATGCGTGCGTTCTGCACGGCGATGGCGGCGCGGTCGAGGATCACCCGGTCTGGCTCGGACAATGGCGCGATCCAGTGCTGCGGGGCGAGGTCGGCCTGGCGCACCGCGACCACGCCGGTCGGCGGATCGGGGGTCTTCCCGTGCGCGGCCAGGGCCGCCGGCAGCAATGCCGCCAGCAGCAGGCACCACCGGGTGCTGCGCGGACGAGCCGCCGGGTGCCGGGCCGTGGACGCCGGGTACGGGATTGTCATGCGCCGGTGCTCCCCCTGCAGGCGGTTGAAGAAGGAATAGTTATTCCGAATGTTGGCAACGTCAAGAATAAATTATTGACCCGTCTCCGGGGGCGTGTTACACCGGCCACGAGCCACCGCACCGGGGAAGTGTCGCCGTGGGACCCCGCCATTGCCAGTCCACCCGCCAGCCGATGCCGCACAGGTGCCACTCGTGGCCCGTGGCCATGGCGGCTGCGCTCATGGCGCTGACGGCCTTCGGGGTGCAGGCCGGACCCGCGGCCGGCGCGCCACCGGCCGTGGCCGCGGCGGTGGACCGTGGCGACTTCCGCGGCGCCGAGGCGGCCATTGCCGCCGCGTTGGCCGACCCGGCCTCCACCGCGGCGCAACGTCAGGCCCTGGAGTTCGAACGCGAACGCATGCGGCGCATCCGCCTGGACTTCGACCTGGACCGCGCGGCGGTGCTGACCCGGCTGCGCCAGTCGATCCCGGACCTGCGCGAACAGGAATTCGACGCCTGGGACCGGGACGGCCTGGTCGAGCGCATGGACATCGACGGACAGCCTCGCTACTTCAACCGCTCGGTATCCAACCTGTTCCGGCTCAGCCCCGAGGCCGCCGCGCGGCGTGCGCCCCCGGTCCAAGCATTCGATGCCGGTCCGTACGAGCGCCTGCATCCGCACCACGCCGAAGTGATCGCCGCCGCCCACGATGGCGCCACCAGCGTGGCTCCGCGCCGGGTCCGGGTGACCCAGTCGCTGGTGGTGGATGCCGACGCGGTTCCGGCCGGCGAGACCGTGCGTGCCTGGATCCCGTTCCCGCGCGCCATCGACGGCCAGCAGGAGCGCATCCGCCTGCTCGATACCGCGCCGGCCGGCGGCCAGGTGGCGCCGGAGGAAACCCTGCAGCGCACCGTGTACCTGGAACGTACCGCGGTGGCCGGGGAGCCGACGGCATTCTCGGTGAGCTACGAACTGACCGTGTACGCACGCCACTTCGCCATCGACCCGCAGCGCGTGCAGGCCCCGCCCGACGATCCGGCGCTGGCCCCGTTCCTGGCCGAGGAACCGCCGCACATCCGGTTCACCCCGGCGTTGCGCGCGTTCTCCGCGCAGGTGGTCGGCGACGAAACCAATCCCTACCGGGTCGCGCAGAAGCTGTTCGCGGCGGTGGACCGGATCCCCTGGGGCGGCGCGCGCGAGTATTCGACCCTCTCCAGCATCAGCGACCATGCCCTGCACGCCAACCACGCCGATTGCGGCCAGCAGACGTTGCTGCTGATGGCGCTGCTGCGGCTCAACGGCATTCCGGCGCGCTGGCAGTCGGGATGGGCCTACTCCGAGGATGCCGAGGGTCACGACACCATGCATGACTGGGGCGCGTTGTACCTGGCGCCCTACGGCTGGGTGCCGATGGATGTGACCACCGGCCAGCTCGCCAGCGACGATCCGGCATTGCGCTGGTTCTACTTGGGCGGCCTGGACGCATACCGGGTCGCGTTCAACGACGGGTTCTCGCAGCAGTTCGTTCCGGCCAAGCACCACTTCCGTTCCGAGACCGTGGATTCGCAGCGCGGCGAGGTCGAGTGGGCGGGCGGGAACCTCTATTTCGACCAGTGGAAGTACCGGTTCGAATGGCAGATGTTGCCGGCAGGCGATGGGACCGCCGGTTCCGGCAGCGACGACACCACCACCAACACCAACGTGGGAGAGACACGGGGATGAACACCAGGACCTTGAGGAAAGCGGCGTTGTACGTGGCGCTGGGCGCGTGCCTCGGCGCGATGACGATACCGGCGGCCATGGCGCAGAGCGCGACCGGCGCGGTGGCCGGACGGGCCAGCGCCGGCGACCAGATCACCGTGACCCACGTTGCCACGGGGGCCACGCGCACGGCGACCGTCGGCAACGACGGCGTCTACCGCCTGACCCAGTTGCCGGTAGGCGACTATCGGCTGCAATTGCTGCGCAATGGCCAGCCGGTGGGCGAGGGGGCGACGGTCAGCGTGTCCCTCGGCGGTACCACCACCGTCAACCTCGGCGGCGAGGGCGGCGTGGCCAACCTCGATGCGATCCAGGTGGTGGGCAACCGGGTGGTCAACCGCGTCGACGTGTTCTCCACCGAGACCGCCACCAACATCAACCGCGAGGAACTGGCGCGGATGCCGGTGGACCAGAGCCTGTCCTCGGTGGCCCTGCTGGCACCGGGCGTGATCCCCGGCAACGCCAGTTTCGGCGGCATCTCCTTCGGGGGCTCGTCGGTGGCCGAGAACTCGGTGTTCATCAACGGCCTGAACGTGACCGACTTCTACCGGCGCCAGAGCTTCTCGACCGCACCGTTTGCCTTCTTCGACCAGTTCCAGATCAAGACCGGCGGCTACTCGGTGGAGTTCGGCCGCAGCACCGGCGGCGTGATCAACGCCGTTACCCGTTCGGGCAGCAACGAACTCCATGGCGGCCTGGAATTCACGTTCGAGCCCTCCGCCTGGCAGTCGACCGCCCAGGACCACCTGTTCAATGCGGTCGACGGCGACGGCACCGCCGTATCGGCCACCTACCGCTCCAGCCGCGACCGCAGCAGCTTCCTGAAGGCCAATGCCTGGGCCTCGGGCCCGCTGATCCGGGACCGCCTGTTCCTGTTCGCCATGTACGAGCAACGCCAGACCGGTTCCGGCTACACCAACTCCAGTGGCAGCACCTGGTCCAATGGCGATTCGGACAACGGTTTCTGGGGCGCGAAGCTGGACTGGAACATCAATGACAACCACAGGCTGGAGCTGCTCGCGTTCTCCGACGAGGCGGAGACGAACACCTCGGTGTTCAGCTACAACTTCGATACCCGCGCCGTCGGCAGCCTGACCGGCGAGAGCACGTCCGAGAGCGGCGGCAAGAACGGGTCGGCCACCTACATCGGCCACTTCGGCGAGAACTTCACCGCCAAGGCCATGTACGGCGTCAACCGCAGCAGCAGCCTGGCGTACTCGCCGGCCGACGGCCCCTGCTCGCAGGTGCTGATCGACAGCAGCTACAACGCCCGCTGGGTCGCGATGGGTAGGCCATCGGTGAGTTGCCATCCCAGCGGTTCGACTTCGGTCGTGGATCACTACGACGAGCGCAAGGTGGGCCGCCTCGATTTCGAATGGGCGCTGGGCAACCACCTGCTGCGCTTCGGCCTGGACCGGGAGGAGATGACCACCGACCGCACGACCCGTTATCCGGGCCCGACCCTGATGCGCTACACGGTGTTCGGCGCCACCGCGGGCGCGGAGCTGGACAATGGCGCCACCGTGCCTGCAGGCGTGGATGCCATCGTCATGGGGCGCCGGCGCATCGATGGCGGCGTGTTCGAGACCACCGCCAATGCCTACTACCTGGAGGACATCTGGAACGTGACGCCGAGCCTGGTGCTGAACCTGGGCGTGCGCGTGGATGCCTTCGACAACAAGACCGCCGCCGGCGACAGCTTCATCAAGATGGACGGCCTGGTGTCGCCGCGCTTCGGATTCGCCTGGGACATGAAGAGCGATGGCACCACCAAGCTGTTCGGCAACCTTGGCCGCTACTACCTGCCGGTCACCAACATCATCAACTACAACTTCGCGGGCGGCCTGATCGACGAGCGCACCTTCTATGCGCTCGGCGGCTGGCGTGCCGCGACCAATCCGATCACCGGGTCGGGCTACATGGAGCCGGTGCTCGGTGCCCAGATCGGCCCGGTCGACGATTCCTACAACCTTCCCGTGGACGACTTGCGCCAGAGCGTGAGCCGCGATCTGGACGCGGTATATCAGGACGAGGCGATCCTCGGGTTCCAGCAGATGATCAACCAGGCCTGGTCGTGGGGCGTCAACGCCACCTACCGGCGCATGCCCAACGCGATGGACGACATCCGCATCAACCACACGCCCTGCGGGCCGGTCGGCTACAGCCTGTGGCCGATCGGCAACCCCGGCGACAAGGTCACCATCTGGGGCAACGAGGACATCGGCTGCGACACCGAGGGCTGGGTCACCATCGACACCTCGAAGGACGGCTACATCAAGGGCGGCAGCGGTGAGGTCGTGGGCTATTTCGACCCCAAGCGCACCTATACCGCGGTCGAATTCCAGATCGACCGCGCCTGGGACGACAAATGGGCGTTCAACGCCTCCTACCTGTGGTCGAAGTCCGAAGGCAACCACGAAGGCCCTGTGAACTCGGATACCAACTACGCCGATACCGGCATGGTCCAGCACTGGGACCACCCGGCCAACAACCAGGACTATGGCCCGCTGTTCAACGACCGCCGCCACCAGATCAAGCTGCGCGGCGCCTACAAGCTCAACGAGATGTGGTCCTTCGGCTCGACCTTGACCGCCACTTCGGGTGGCCCGATCACCGCGCTCGGCGTGGCCTGGCCCAATGACAGCACCGGCGCGGCCAGCTTCGTTACCGAAGGTTCCGGCGGCGGCTCGTTCTGGCATTGCGTGCAGAACTGTTCCGGCTCGTGGAGCAAGCGGGTATTCGAGTACTCCCCGCGCGGCGCCTTCGGCCGCATGCCGTGGATCTATGACCTGGGCGCCAACGTCACTTGGACCCTGCCGGCCCCGAATGTGGACATGAAGATCCGCTTCTCGGTATACAACCTGCTCAACGAGCAGGAGGTGATCAACGTGCGCGCCCGCTACGAGAAGGGCCCCGGGGTCACCCGCGGCCTGTTCGGCACGGGTACCCGCTGGCAATCGCCGCGCTCCGCACAACTGGTGCTGACCTGGAACTTCTGATCGACCCACGTCCCTCCGGCGCATCCCATCCGCGGGCTGCGCCGGAGGACAGCAGGGGCCGCGCATGCCGCGGCTCCGGGAGCGGCACATTGATGCGCAGGACTCTCCCGTTCGCGGTCGCCCTGGCGGCCGCGTCTTTTTTCCAGGCGCCGGCATCGGCCGTGGTGCCCGCGGCGGCCGTGCAACATGACCAGGACCGCGGCGGGATCGCGCGCCTGGTCGACGAGGCCTTCGCCCAGTACCGCCTGCCCGGCCTGGCCGTCGGCGTGATCGAGGACGGCCAGGTGGTCGCGGTGGAAACCCGCGGCGAGCTGGTCGCCGGCGGCGGCGAGCCGGTCACCCCGGACGCGCTGTTCAAGATCGCCTCCAACACCAAGGCGATGACCGCGGCAGTGCTGGCGCGACTGGTCGACCAGGGCAAGGTGCGCTGGGACGATCCGGTGACGAAGCACTTGCCCCAATTCCGCATGCACGACCCCTGGGTCACCGCGAACATGCAGGTGCGCGACCTCCTGATCCACAACAGCGGCCTGGGCCTGGGCGCCGGCGACTTGATGCTGTGGCCGGAATCCAACGACTTCACCCGTGCCGACATCATCGCCGGGCTGCAACACCTCGAGCCGGCGACCAGCTTCCGCTCCGGCTACGCCTACGACAACCTGATGTACGTGGTCGCCGGCGAGGTGGCGGCCGCGGCCGGCGGCGCTCCCTACGAGGAACTGGTGCGGCGCGAGGTCTTCGCGCCGCTGGGCATGGACGGCTGCCGGGTCGGCAGCTGGCGTCCGGACCAAGCCGGCCCCGTGGCCCGGCCACACCGCCGCGTCGAGGGCCGCAACGTGCCCATGGACGGAGACGCCGAGCGGGTGCCCGACATCACCTCGATGGCCGCCGGCGGCATCCGCTGCGGCGTGCAGGACATGCTCAAGTGGATGCAGGCGTGGCTGGACCCGGCCGATCCATGGCTGTCGCCGCCGCAGCGCCGCGCGGCGTGGACCGCGCACATGCCGATGCCGCTGGGCGAGCGCATGCGCCAATGGGACAACAGCCACTTCTCCGCCTACGGCTATGGCTGGCGCCTGTCCGATGTGGACGGGCAGTGGAAGGTCGCCCATACCGGCACCCTGTCGGGCATGTACTCCTCCCTGGTCCTGTTGCCGGACCGGCGCAGCGGCTTCGTCATCCTGATCAACGGCGAAGGCGAGGACGCGCGTACCGCCCTCGGCCAGGCGCTGCTCGAGCGCCATACCGCCCCGGGAGCGGGCCACGGCGTGGCCCACTACGCTGCGCTGCTGGAACGCGAGCGGAGCCAGCGCGCGGCCGCCGATCCGTCGCCGGACACGTCCTCGCGCCAGCCGGCCACGCAGGCCGAAGCCGGCGGACTGCTGGGGGTGTGGCGCGACCCGTGGTTCGGCGAGGTGGCGATCTGCCCCCGCGCCGGCGGCGTCGGCTTCGCCTCGGCGCGCTCGCCACTGATGACCGGAAGCGTGATGCGGGTGGACCAGCGCTGGCTGGTCGACTGGGACGACGACAGCGTCGATGCCGAAGCCTGGCTGCATCCGCCGGTGCGGGCCGGCGGCGAGGGAGCCGTGCTGACCCTCTCCGCCGTGGACCCGGAGGCGGATTTCAGCTACGACTACCACGACCTGGCGTTCACCCGCGTGCGCGATTGCCGATGAGCCCGGTAGGACGGGTGCGATGGGCCGGGCACGCGGTCGTTTAGACTGCCCGCATCCCCGCCTGCTCCCTTCCCATGAACCTGCCGCTGCACACCGGCCTGCTCGGCGCCCTGGAAGCCGGATTGATCGCCTTCGTCATCGGCGTGCTGGTGTATGCGCTGTGGTCCTGGGTCTGCCGCCGCGCCGGGCTCAAGGTCGGCCACGCGATCGGCTGGGGCGCGGCGATCTCGGTGGCGCTGGCCGCCGGGATCGACACCTGGAACCTGTTCTACCTGGGCGTGTCGCGGCTGGAGTCGCCGTTGTATGCGCGCCTGGCCCTGGAAGGCATCCACGATCCGGATCGCCTGGGCACGCGGGTGGTCATGCAGGTGATCGGTGCGCTGGCCGGCACCGTGCTCGGCTGGTGGCTGTTCAGCCATCGGCCGGCGATGTCGAGGCCGCAAGATGCGACCGATTGAGCGGTTGCGGCGGGGTCCCGGTCGCGGTTGAACCCCGCGGTCACGCGGTGCCCACGCGGATTTAACCATCGCCATAGACGCCTCCTCGCGCACGGTGGTTAATGTCGCGTGGACTTGGCGATCGCGGCGCAAGAGGCGTTCATGCGGCCGTGTGCAGGGTTGGCGTCGTGCATCCGCGCAGTCGTTTCCGGCGGCGGGTCACGCACTCCCACCCGAGCAGGAGCAAGTCATGAGCAACAGCACGCGCCTCACTTCCGCTTTCCTGATCCTGGGCATGGTCGCGGCCGCGCCGCTGGCCTTCGCCCAGTCCGCCACCGCCACCGACGAGGCCACGGCAGGGAACGCCCAGGCCCGGACGCCGCCCGCCGCGGATGCCACGCAGCAGGCGCAGGCCCGGTCCGCCACGCCCCCTCCGGGCACCAGTTGGGAAAGCCTGGACACGGACGGCAACGGCACCCTCAGCAAGGACGAGGCGCAGCGCCACGAGGGGCTGGCCCGGGTGTTCGCCGAAGTCGATGCCGATGCCAATGGCGAACTGACCGCCGACGAGTACCGCACCTTCGCCGAGAACCAACAGGCCATCGCCGCACGCAAGCAGCAGAAGTAGGGCGGGTGGCATCGCTCCGGCGAGGCGCAGGATGCGCAGGGATGCAGGAGCGATGCGATGCCGGGGAGCGGGCCAGGAGGCCCGCTCCCTGCTCGCTTCCCGGGACGGGACGGCTCCCGGCGCGGTCGCTGCTATCCTGCGCCTCCTCCAGCGACGCGCGATCCGCGCCAGGTACTCCCCGATGGCAGACATCCGCCTGGTCGGCTTCGACGGCGACGACACCTTGTGGCGCAGCGAGGACTACTACCGCGCCGCCGAGAAGCAGTACGAGGACATCGTCGGCCGCCACATCGACCTGCACGATGCCGGCACCCTGCGCCACCTGCTCGAGGTCGAGCGCCGCAACCTCAAGGTGTTCGGCTACGGGGTGAAGGGCATGGTCCTGTCGATGATCGAAGCGGCCATCGAGTTGACCGACGGCCGCATCGGCGCGCGCGACCTGCACGAGGTGATCGAGATCGGGCGGGCGACCCTGCAGCACCCGGTGGAACTGATCGAAGGCATCCGCGAGGCGGTGGCCGAGATCGCCGCCGAGTCGCCGGTCGTGCTGATCACCAAGGGCGACCTGTTCCACCAGGAGAGCAAGATCGCCGCCTCCGGCCTGGCCGACCTGTTCCCGCGGATCGAGATCGTCTCGGAGAAGGATCCGCCCACCTATTCCCGGGTACTGGCCGAGTTCGGCGTCGACCCGTCGCAGTTCGTGATGGTCGGCAATTCGCTGCGCTCGGACATCGAGCCGGTGGTGCGGCTGGGTGGCTGGGGCGTGCACCTGCCCTATGCGGTGACCTGGGCACACGAGGCCGAGCACGGCCTGGCCGAGGCGCATCCGCGGGTGCTCTCGGTGGAGCGCGCCGCGCAGCTGCCGCAGGCGGTGCGCGGCATCGTCGGGCGCGCGCGCAACGGCGGCTGAATGCCGGGCGCGGGCGTGCTGGCTGGGATCGTTTCCAGCCGATCGGGTTAAATCACCGTTCACCGCCTGCGCCGCAACGTCATCCGCAACAGTCGCCCCACGGGAGTGTTGCCATGAACAACGCCGCATCGAACCTCCGCAATCCCACGCGCGCGTGGCTGCCCGCCGCGCTGCTGGCGCTGACCCTGGGCGGTGCCGCCGTGGCCGTGCCCGGCCAGGCGCGGGCAGCCGACGTGCAGGTACGCGTTTTGGTGGACGTGGCCGACCTGATCTTCCGCAGCGGCAGGCCCTACTACTACGACGATGGCTACTACCAGCCGGTGGTGGTGGAATACGACGCATGGCGCCGCCCGGTCTACTACCGCTATGCGCCACGGCCGGTAGTGATGTACCCGCCGGCGCCCCACCGCCACGCGCCGCCGCCGCGCCATTACCCGCCGCCGCGTTACCGGATGGGCTATGGCGACCACCGCGACGACTGGCACGGCCATGACCGTGGCCACGACCGCGATCACGGTCACGGTCACGGTCACGGCAAGCCTCGTGGTCGCTGGGACGATTGATTGACCTTCCGCTGGCGCGCCGGTCACCCCGTGGCCGGACCGCGCTCGCAGCTGCAGCCCAGGGACCATTCCTCCCGGCCGCGTGGCCGCATCGCACCGCATCGCGGTACCGGCCGATCCCCGGAGAGGCCTGACAGGCCGGCCATCGTGTTGCAGAATCGCGGCATGCCTGCTTCGCAGCCGATTCCCCGTCCGGGCCTGCGCATTGCCATCGGCGCCTGGCTGATGGCGCTGGCGACCATGGGCGTTGCCCAACCGGCCGCCGAGGCGATGCCGGCGGCAACACGGGTCGACACCGAGGCGGCCGCCTACGCCACCGGCGACGCCTGGATCGATGGCCGGCTCGCCGACATCGACCGCTATGCGGCCCGCCACCCCGATGCCTTCGCCGACGAGCTCGAGCGCCATGCCGGCGTGCCGCGCGCCTACACCCAGGCCCTGCTCGCGCAGCCCGGCTGGCGCGCGGGCGACGCCTGGTTCGCCTGCTTCCTCGGCCGCGCGGTGGAGGCGACCTGCCGCAGCGTGGTGCGCGATCGCAGCCACGCCGGCGCCGGGGTTCCCTGGTCCACGGTCGCCGCCGGATTCGACGCGCCGCCCGGGTCGCCGGCCCATGCCGCCGTGCGCCTGGCCCTGGCCGACAGCTATCGGCGCTGGGATCGGCCGCTGCAGCCGGATCCGGCGCTGAAACGCGCCCTGCGCGAGCGCGCCCAGCGCCAGGCGGCCGCCGACGCTCCCCGATAGCCAGGCAGGAGCCGTGTAACCTAGCGACCCACCTCTGCGGCACGGGTCGGAATCAGGGCCGGCATGGGCATCATCGAGCATCGCGAAAACCAGGAACGCCCAGCGGAGAGCCGCGTGCAATCGCGCTACCGGGCGTCCGTGCGCCTGTCCGTCGCCCCGATGATGGACTGGACCGACACCCTGCAGCGGCGGGGCTTTCCGGGGGGTCTGGTACGCCAATGGTGCGGGCATCCTGTGGAAAAGGTGAGGCCGCCTGGTGGCGGCCTCGGTGGGGCGTAGCTCCGTAAATGCCAGCTGGTTATCCGATATCGGGGGCTGGTCGCCGTCTACTGGGAGTTGGGCCGCAGTTGCTCGCGGAATTTTTCGATGTCATCGGGGCGCTTCCCTTCGGCAACGTCCTGAATCCAGTACGCCGTTTCACATGCCGCTGGTGTGTGTCCGGCCAGCCAGCGGCCAGCGGTATTGCAAGCCGTCCTGTACCGCTCAAGCGTCAGCATTTCTTTCCGTGCAATCGTCCACTTCAACCAATTCAACATTTCGATTCTCCGTGGGCTGCGGCCCAACAACTCATTCAAGCCGACGCCTACGGCGCGGCTTAACTCAGGCGTTAGACCGCAATGGAGCCAAGTCGCCACACCACAGGCATTCGCACCAGCCATCCGCGCTCGGTGCTGACCACAGGTGCGATCCATTCTGGTTGGCGCGGCATGGTTGGGTGGAGGCATCCGGACTCTCACCGGAGCGGACATTGCCGCCGCTTCCAACCCTTGATGCCAGCTTCTCGGCGTGTCCAGCGCGCATTGGCCGTTTCATCTGGTCAGTTTGGTTGTGCATTTCTGCCGTACCTCCGTAGTCGGTTGCGGTCTAACAATTCATTCAAGCCGAACCCGCTTCGCGGGTCGGCTTAGCTTCGGTGTTAGAGGGCATGAAGCAGCTTCGCATCGTCCAGCGCGCGTGATACATGCGACCGGATGGCTTGCTCTGCAAACTGCTTACCCTGGTTGAATACCGCGTCGAGCATTCTGGCGACGACTTGATAGTCGCTGAAAGAATCGAGGTGCAGCGAGTATTCAACGCCGTCAATTTTGAAGACTGCGGTCCCATCAACCGCATCCACACTACCTTTCCACTCACTTGGATAACTCATCGCAAACGCCCTCTAACAGTTCATTCAAGCCGACGCCGCTTCGTTGCGGCTTGGTGCATCACCCCGCCTTCTCCATCCGCATCTGGTCCCACCAGGTGGCCACGTCGCGGGTGTCGTAGACGTCGCCGGTGCGGGGGGGCAGCAGGCCTTGGCTGTGCTTGTTGGCCATGGTCTTGATGGCGGCGCCGGGGAAGTAGGCGTCGCGCAGTTGCTCCAGGGTCATGGTGGCGCCGTACTGGCCGAACAGCAGCCAGAAGGTGGAGTAGTCGTGGGCGGTGGTCATGGTGCGTGGGCCTCGGCGATCGTGATGCCGGTCATGTCGCGCAGGTACTGGATCAGGTCGTCTTCGATGTGCTCGACGGGGGTGGTGGCGGTGTAGGTGCCAACCAGGTCGTGGCCTTTGGGGGGGCTGTAGGACTGCGGGCGGGTGGTGGCGACGGCGGCCAGGGTGCCGTCGTGGGTGACGTGCACCACCATGCTGGCGGCCCAGCCGCGCACCTTGCGGTGGATCTGCAGGGCGGCGTCGGCCCAGCCGGTGCGGTAGAGGTTGCAGAGCGGGGCGCGCTTCATGCTGGTTTGGCCTTCTTGGTGGCGGCCTTGGTGGTGGCCGGCTTCCTGGTGGGCTTGGCGGGTGCCTTCGCGGGCTTCCTGGCGGGCGCCTTCTTCGCGGGGGCCTTCTTCTTGGCCGGTGGCTTGGCGGCCTTCTTCGGCTGGCTGGCCTTGGCGGCGGGGGCGGGCTTCTGGCCGTAGGTGGGGCCGCGCAGGGGCTCGGGCAGCCAGCCGGTGCCGGCCAGGAGCTTGGCGGCGGTGGCCACGCGCTCGGCTTTCTTGAGGCCGGTGAGCTGGGCGGCCGCTTCCGGGCCCCGGGCTTCGGTGACGGCGCGGGCGATGGTGGCGCCGGGCACCTTGGCGAGGAAGCCATCGGTGGTGGGCGACCAGTGGTCGGCCATGTCGAATCCGGTGACGGCCTGGATGGCGGTCACGCCGGGGTGGCCTTGCAGGGCGCGGGTGGTGCCGTCGAAGTTGAGGGCGACCAGGCCGGCCAGTATCTGGGCGCGGGTGGCGTCGGTCTGCTTGAGCAGCCAGGGCAGGGTGCCTTCCATCGGGACGTCCGTGATGGCGCGGGCGGCGGCGGTGATCCTGTTGCGCACGGTGTCGTGCAGGTCTGGGGTGTCGGCGGCGGTGGAGAAGCCTTCGCAGCCGATGGCCAGGCCGTTGTCGGGATGGCGGTCGATGGAGGATTCCTGCAGCAGGCGTTCCAGCAGCACGCACTGGGCCAGCACCGGGTCCTGCAGTAGGTGCATCACGGCCACCGCGTTGCGGTGTTCGGACAGGGCCAGGCACAGGGATTCGGGCAGGGCGGGCACTGCGTCGGTGTCGGCGTCGGCGTCTGCGGTTCCGGTTTTGCCGGCGGATTTGTGGGCGGCCTTGGGGGCTTTCTCGCCGGGGCGGGTGGACATGTAGTCGAAGCGGAACACGCCGCTGTCCACGGATACGATCACGCCGGCGGTGGCCTTGGTGTCGGCGGGGAAGGCACGCGGGTGGCGGTAGTCGATTTCGTTGGCTTCGCCTTCTGCGGTGAGCAACTGGGCGGCCAGGTCATCCAGGACGCCGGGGTCGGCATCGCCGGCTTCCTCTGCGTCCAGGCGTTGTTCCAGCGCGGCGATGTGCTCGATCAGTTCACCGGCCCGGGCCGCGTCGGCGGCGTTGTCGTATTCGACGGGGAGGTAGTGGGGCTCATACAGGGGGCCGTACTCGCGGAGCTTCGCCCAGTCCCTCGCCAGCCATGTTTCCGTCCACGCCCAGCCGCTGGCGCGCAGCGTGGCGGCCTTGGCTTCCAGCTTGTCCATGGCCAGGGTGTCGAGCAGGGCGGGATCGGCCAGCCAGGCCTTGGCGCTGAACAGGTCTTGCACCACTTCACCGCCGGCGGCGCGGTAGGCGTCAAGGCCGACGAACTGCGCCAGGCTGGAATCGCTGGGGGCCTTCTCGCGCATGATGTAGCCACGCAGGTGGCTGGGGCTGCGCTCCCAGTCGCCGCGGGCGGTCTCCCAGGCTTGGCGCTGGGTTTCGTGGTTGTCGGTGGTGGCCAGGGCTTGCAGCTGGTCAAGCGTGATTTCGTCGGCGCGGTACATGTCCAGGAACTGCGGGCGCAGGCGCGACAGCCGCAGGCGCTGTTTGACGAAGGTGTCGGTGACGCCGAAGCGGCTGGCCACCTCGGTGATGGGCTGTCCGGCATCCACCAGGGCGGTGAAGGCGTCGAACTGATCGGCCGGGTGCATGGCTTCGCGCAGGGTGTTCTCGGCCAGGCTGGCTTCGCCGGCCACGGTGGCGTCCACCACCTGGCATGGCACGCTGGCCAGCGCCGCCGGCAGGCGGCCTTCTGACTGCAGCAGTTGCAGGGCGCGCAGGCGGCGGCCGCCGGCTTCCACGTCGAACTGGCCGTTGCCGGCGTCGGTGACCACGATGTTCTGCAGCAGGCCTTCGGCGGCGGTGATGGCGGCGAGGTCGGCCACGGACTGGCCGCCGGTCTTGCGGGCGTTGCGCGGGGAAATGCGCAGCTGCGCCAGCGGGAGTTGCTGGATGGTGGACATGGGGTGGGTTACTCCGTGCCGGTGCGGCGGGTGGGTTGGGATACGCCGGCCTGGGCGGCGGCGTCGGCGTAGTGGAGGACGCGACAGCCGGCCAACTCGGCGCGGCCGCGCAGGTTGACGCGGGTGAGGATCAGCGTGTTGGTGCCGATGCCGGGCGGCAGGGCGTGCGGGTCCTGGTTGTCGAAGATCCGGCACAGGCCGAAGTGGCGGGCGATGGTGACGGCGTTGAAGGTTTTGCCGCAGCCGGGCGGGCCGTGGACGATGATGGATTGGTGCATCAGCGGTGGATCCTCAGGGTGATGGCCCGGCCGAGTTGGCGGGCGGGGAAGCGGCGGCGCACCAGGGCGGTGGAAAGCCACGGGTGCCGGCGATGGATGGAGCGGCGCAGGCGGAAGCTGCAGGCGTGGCGAAGGTGGCCGCCGAAGCTGGCCACGCGGCACTGCAGGTGTTCGAGTTGGGCCGGAGTGCAGCGGATGCGGTCGCCATGCACGTGCTGGCCTTTCCACTCGGCCAGGGCCTGGCGCACGTGGCCGACCACGCGGCGGCGCGCCAGCGTGTGGGTGGGGCGGATGACGTAGCCGAGGAAGTCCAGGCCGTCCTCGATGCGGCGCAGGCGGATGTCGGGCTTCAGGCGCAGGCCAAGGCGCTCGGCGAGGAGGCGTTCGATCTGGGCCTGCCACTGCACCAACTGGGCGCGATCGTGATGGAACAGCACGAAGTCATCGACGTAGCGCAAGTAGCGCTTGGCCTTGAGGGTGTGCTTGGCGAACTGGTCCAGGGCGTCCAGATAGACGTTGGCGAAGAACTGGCTGGACAGGTTGCCGATGGGCAGCCCGCGGCCGGCGCCGGCATTGGCCAGCCGCTTGTGCAGCGGCACCTGGGCCAGTTCGGCGGCGGTGGCGCGCACGTGGGCGCCGGCGTGCAACGGCGCCCGGCGCAGCAGGGCGTGGGTGGCGCGCTGGGTGGTTGCAGGCGTTGCACGCTGTTGCATGCGGTCGCGCAGCATCCGCCACAGGGTGGGGCGGTGGATCGAGTTGAAGAAGTTGTGGATGTCGAGCTGCAGGTACCAGCCGCCGCCCTGGCCGTTGTGCACCTGTCGGGCGAAGGCCTGCGCGCGGCGCACTGCGGCGTGGCTGCCCTTGCCGCGGCGGTTGGCGTAGCTGTCGTGGATGAAGCCGGGTTCGTAGATCGCCTCGAGCTGGGGAATCAGCCAGTGGTGGACGACGCGATCGGCGAAGTCCGGCGCGTGGATCTCGCGCGCCTTGGGCCGGGTGGCGATGAAGCAGGTAGACGGCCGCGGTTCCCAGGTGCCGGCCTGCAGCTCGCGCTGCAACTGGATGAGGTTGCACATCCAGTCGCTGTCGAAGCGCAGCTGGTTGTGGCTGGGCACCTTCTGGCGGCGCGCCCGCCGCCATGCCTGGTACAGCGATTGCAGCGAGATATCCGGCGCACCCTGAAACTCACCGGCGCGGCGCACGGCCAACGCGAACCCGTGGTTGTTGCGGTGGTTGTTGTTGACGTTGCCGTTGTTGAAGTTGACGTTCCACGCGGACGCCGAAGACCAGGCGGCCGCCTCCCCGTGCGCTTGAGACCCGGCCAGGCAGCCCGGATGCGGGTAGCGTGGCGTCGTCATGCGTTGGCCCCAGCAGAGGCGGCACGGGTACTCAGTTTCTGGCCACGCTGCGGCACGCCGCGAGGGGCGGCCGCATTCTGGGCACTGGGGTGCAACTGGCGGCGCCAGCCGCCTACCTGTGCGCCCAGGCCTTCGACCTGGCGCGCGAGGTGCTCGAACTGCCGGAAGCTGGCGGTGGCGCCCACCAGCTTGGCGGTCTGCAGGTACATCTTCAGCTCGTCGACCTGCCACACCAGCCTGTCCACCCACTGCTGCCGGCCGGCCTGGTCGCGCCAGGCGCGGTTGGCGGTGCAGTAGGTGGCCGCCGCGGCCTTGCGCAGATCCGCGCCCACCACGTAGCGGTGGTAGCGCGGGAACTGGCGCACGGCGTGCTCGATGTCCACGAGCAGGCGCTCGCAGGCCTTGATCACGGGCGGTGGCTGGAATCGGCTGGTCACGCGCGGGCCAAGATCAAATTACTGACCGGCGCGGCGCACGGCCAACGCGAACCCGTGGTAGCCGCGGTGGCTGACGGTGACGTCGCCGTAGTAGAAGTAGACGTTCCACGCGGACGCCGAAGACCAGGCGGCCGGGGTCTTTGACCAGTACCAGTCGTTCTCGATGTCGACGAAGTAGTCGGTGTCGATCGCCGGCTCGTACCGGCTGCGGTCCACCAGTAGCTGCAGCTCTTCGATGGTGGGCAGGTCCCAGTCGGAGTGCCCGGCCAGGGTGAGCGCCTTGCAGGCGGCCTCGCACTTCTCCTGGGGCACGTCGGTGTCGACGATGCTGGTGCGGCTGAAGGTGAGGCCGTGGTCGGGGAGCTCGACGGCGACCCAGTCGGTGGCGTCGTTGGGCAGGCGGGCGCCGTCGGCGCCGATCTTGATGAAGGTGGGCTTGGTCATGGTGTGCGGAGTCCTGTCAGGTGGTGGATGCAGATGGGCCGATTACTGACCGGCGCGGCGCACGGCCAACGCGAACCCGTGGAGGTTGCGGTGGATGCCGTCGACGTAGCCGACGTCGAAGAGGACGAGCCACGCGGACGCCGAAGACCAGGCGGCCGGAGTGCTGGTCCAGTGCCAGCGCGGCTTCACGCGCGGGAACAGGACGGTGTCGATTGCGGGCTCGTGGCGCGTGTCGTCAACCAGGCCGGCGAGCTCGGCGCGCGTTGGCAGGCGCCAGTCGTCGAAGCCGAGCAGCCGCAGCTCCGCGCAGCGCTTCTTGCACTCGGCGTGTGGCAGACCGCTGTCTTCGTCGCTCGGGTCGCCCAGGGATTCGACAGACCACATCAGGCCGGTCGCGTTGTCGACCACGGCCACATGCGGGGTAATGGTGTCGTCGGCCGCAATGTAGGAGCCGTCGGCGGCCACTCTGGCGTGCGACTGGATCAGGGCCCAGCGGCGTTCTGTGGTGCCAGGGATTTCGGCGCCGCCCGGCGCGGGCGCATCGTTCGCCGGGGCCTCCTTGGTGTGGTTGCCCAGCGCCGACGCCAATGCCAGGGCGAGGATCGGCGGGAGCGGTTGTGTGGCTCCGGGTAGGGAGATGGTCAGGTTCTTAACGTTGACGGTGAGGCTCATTCGGAGGGTTCTCCTGGTTGCGGTGCCGGCTGGCCGGCGGCGAGGTGGAGGCGGATCCGCTCAAGCAGGTCCGTCGGGCATTGGTGGTCAGGGAGGTCGTGCAGTGCGCGAGCGGCTTCGGCGAGCAGTGCATCGGCGCGGCGCCGGCGGCGGCGATTGGGACGGGGAGGCTTCTTCTTCATTCCTCTTCGTCCTGGCTCCTTCGTCGTCGCTCGCGCGTCTTGAGTCGCGCCTGGGCCATGGCGGAGCTCATTTCGCGGTACTCGATCTGGTGGCCCTTGCCCAGCTCGTGGGAATCGAGCACCTGGACCTTGTTGCCGCGTTTGCGCAGGAAGGCGTCGAGGTGAGCCTGCAGGCGATCGCGCTCACCGTCCTTGGCGCGTACGGTGTTGATGTTGATGGAGACCGGCGGGCGTCGCTCGGTGCTCATGCGCTGGCCTGCTCGTGCTGCGGTGCCGGCGCGTACTCGTACTCGTCCAGGCTCAACAGGAAGCGGAGCGCCATCGCGGCGGTCTGGAGCGCCTCGTCCCGCACCTGGTCGCGGCCGCCCTTGTGCGGCTCGTACACGGCCTGCAGCACCGCGCGGGTGAGCTCGCCGTATTCTTCGCCCAGCACCGCGGTCGCATGCACCGGGTCGCTCGGCCAGGTGGGGAACTTGGCTTCAGCGCGTGCCAGTTCGGCCAGCACGTCGCCCAGGACGGCATTGGTACGCGCAGCGCCCTCTGGCAGAACCGCGCGCACGCGGTCCAGGGCGGCCAGGTCGGTGACGTTGGCGTGTGCGGACAGGTCGGCGCGTCGGATGACGATGAAGTCGTCCTGGGTCATGCGATGGCCCGCCCGTGGACGTTGAAACTCCTGTGCATGGTCAGCCTCCCAGGCCGATGACGATGGCGACGATCAGCAGGGCGCCGATGCTGGCGGCGATCCAGCCGACCAGGTGGCGCCAGACGCTGGTGGTGCGCGATGGCGGGGTGAACCGGGGGGTGGTGGTGGCGATGCTTTCGCACACGCCCTCGGCGAGCTGGTGGTCGGTGGTGCGCATGGGTGGCTCCTATCGCAGGTAGACGTGGCCGGACAGGGCCGGCAGGTCGGTGTTGCCGCGCTGGATGCCGTCGTTGGGCGGCGGCGCGTGGGCGTGGGCGTCCAGTCCGGCGCGGCCGGCGGCGGCCAGTTCGTCCAGCTCGGCCAGGCAGGCGGCGCAGGTGTCGGCCCAGAAGCGGGCGGTCACCGGGTCGTGCGCGTAGGCGGCCTGGCGCTGCCGGCGCCAGGCGTAGGTGTGGGCGGCCATGGCGGCGGCGGCGCGCTCGTCCACGGTGGCGTGCAGCTCGGTCATGCGGCGGCCTCCTGGTGGGTGGCGCGGCCCGGCATGTGGAAGTGGGCGGCGACTTCGGGAGGCATGGAGTCCAGCCAGTGCTCGAGCTTTTCCAGCTCGGCCGGGGAATGCAGGACGATCAGGGTGCTGGCGAACCAGCAGCCCGCCGGGAGCCAAACGCTGCGGTCGGGGGTGATGGGGTCGCCGCGGTGGACCACCTGGGTCACCACCGTGATGGAGGTGGGCCAGCGGCCCTTGTGCAGTTCGACCACCAGCCTGTCGCCGCCGCTGTCGGCCACCCGCAGCCGCAGCCCCGGCAGCGTCGTGCGCAGGGTGAGGGCCTGCGGCCACACGGTGCGGGCGGTCATGCCTTCCTCCCGGCCGGCGTGGCCTTGCCGCGCACGGCGGTGGCCAGTCCGCCACGGCGGCGCTTGGCGGCCATGTCGCGCTCGCCCAGCATGTGGCGGGCGGAGTAGCGGCTGGCGCGGGCCGCCGCCACGGTCTTGAGGTAGGTGGCGGTGCGGAACTTCCAGCAGTAGGTCTCCACCGCCGTCGGGGTGTCGCAGCCGGCGCGGATGGCGCGCACCGCGTCATCGGTGCCGAAGGCCGGGTAGGCGGCGCGCAGGTGGCCGAGCGTGGGGAACACCTGGCCCATGAAGTGCAGGTCCTGGGCCGGCGGCACCGCGCTGGGGCGGCCGGGCTTGGGCCGCGGCGGGGCGACGTTGGGGCGCGGGCTCACGCGGCACCGCCGTGCAGCTGGGCGCGGCGCAGCGGCTTGAGCGCGCTGTTGGCCAGCGCGACGGCGGCGGCCGATGAGCGGCCGGCGTGCATTTCCGCCAGCAGCGTTTGCAGGGCGCGGCGCAGCGCGTCGGGCGCGGCGTCCAGGGCGATGGCGCGGGCGCGCACGGCTGACATGCCGGCGCGGAAGCGGGCCACATCGGCCGGCAACTGGATGATGGTGCTGGTGGTGTGCTGGTGCATGGCGCCGCTCCTGGTGAGGGAGGGCGCCGGCGGGTCACGCTGGCCTGGGGAGTGGCCGTCGACCGGCCAGGGGAGGGACCGGCGGCGACCCGCCGGTCGCCCGCCAGCGGGAGTGCTGGCGGGGGTAAGACTAGCGCTGCTATTAAATCACTGTCAATAGCTCCGCTATTTGGGGGCTGACACCGCTTTGCGGAGCCGTTTGACGGCATTGACCTCGGCTGTATGCGAGGCCTTGCCTGTCTTCGCAATTGCCTCGGCGGCGGCCAGGACGTCGTAGCGGTATGCCTCCGGGCTCTGTGCCACGGCGCTTATCTCTTTTCCGAACCCGATGGCAGAAAGTGGATACCAGGTCGAAACTTCAGCGACGACGTGGTCGATTGTTTCGCGGTCCGCATGTGGCGATTGCCGCTCAATGAACCCACGCATCACGGCTTTCTCGTTGGCTCTGAATGCGCCATCTGCCTTGCCAACGTAGTGAAGGCAGCGAAGTGCGGCGGCGTGTTGAGTGATGAGTGATTCAACCGCGGCGGCAGGGGTGAGTTCGTAACGCTGGTCAAGCCATGAACGAAGGTCTTGAATCTCCGTGCCAGTTTCAAGGTCAACTGCGCGTTTGATCCTTGAAAACAGGAACGATCTGTTGCCTTTGCGCAGGTGGCAAAACGCATTGATGTTCCCGTTCTCTGGGCCGTATTGGTAGTCCTGCGTTGTGATTCGCCTGCAGGTGGCGTTCCCGTACTTGTCGATGAAGTCGATTTCGATGTCGGCGGCGAGTGTTCGACCTTTGCCTTGGCTGAAGAACTCTGCGGGTTCGTCAGGCGGAAACCCGCCTGGCTCATCTTGGATTGCTTCGGCTTCAGCGGATGCGATTTGAGCTTCAAGTGTGGCGATCTGTCGCTCAATTTCCTCGACTCTCCGGCCGGCGCCGTTCCGCACTTTCGTGACCTTGCGACGCTTCGGTTTGCTGGCGATCCAGAGAATTGCTGCGATGGCGGCAATGGCGATGATCCACAGCATGGCTACTTACCTCCTTCCTTGGTTTTCATGGGCTGCGCCTGTTGAGCAAGCGCACTCCCAACCTGCCGCCAGGTGGCTTGATGCTCAGGAGACATGGCGGAATAGATCTCAAGGATCGCCTGCTGCCCCTGGTCAAGGTCGCCTGCCTGTTGCGGAAGGTAGCCCGCTGGGAGCTCCCGCACCGCGTCTGGCATTACGCTGGAGTACTCGGCGCTGACCTGGGCAGGTGTTGTCCCAAGGGCCTTTGCCAGTGCGACTGCGCGAGTGGCGCGCACCGGAAGGCGGCGATTGGCCCATTGCCAAATCTGCCCCTGCGATACGCCAACCTCGGCTGCGACCTTTTCCTGGGTGGCACTTCCCCGGATCGCGGCCAGCCGTTCCTTGATGTGGTCCGAGGCCGCCACCTCCTGGGGAGTGAGGGGGCGCAAGTTCTTGGTTTTCTGGCGGCCTGGAGTCATGGAGGCACCCTATTAACGCTCAACCAGAAGCGCCACTAGGCTGCCTATTGACTTGCCGCGAATAGTGCCGCTAGTATTTCCGGCATGAAGCTCAGAGACTACCTCCGCGAATCCCGTATCACCCAGCAGAACTTTGCCCGCCAGATCGGTGTAACCCAGGGCCGGCTGCAGCAGTGGTTCACGGGTGACCCGATCCCAGCCGAGCGGTGCCTGCTGATCGAACGGGAATCTGGCGGGCTGTCGCCCGTCGAAGACAACCGCCCAGATCTTCCGTGGCGCCGCGATGACGCCGGCAGGCCGTTGCTCGATGGCCTTAGCTGGGTTGAAGGGCTGGCGAGGAGTGACCCCGATGGGGGTGCCAAACATGAACAGAAGGAGGTGACCCGTGCCGCATGAGCCTCTTGGCTGCTCGCGCGCGTCGCCATTCGACTTGGCCGAGTGGTCTACGCGTCGTCTGTTCGCCCCCGGGCCGCACGGCCAAGGGTGTCGAATCCTTCCGCAAGATCCAGCAGCATCGCCCGCGCCAGCGGGTGCAGATCCGGCACCCCGGTCGCGTGGGCTTGCAGCAGCGTTGCGCATTGCACCAGGTCTGCTCGCGCAGATGCTGCGATCGATAGCCCAAGGCCTCGAAGCGCTTGCTGCACCACGTTCAGGGTCTCGGCATTGATGGCCGCGCTCGTTTCCATGTCGGTCTCCGGTAGTGGTTGGTGGTCTCGTCCCCGCCAATCCTACCGGCAGGCCGGCGCCAAGCGGGCCGAAGAACACGGCCGCCACCGTCGTGGTTCCGCGGGCCGGATCCACCAGGGTGAGGCTGCCTAGGTGGCCGACGCCCTTGGCCCCTGGGAGCTGCGTGCCAAGTGCAGCGAAGCCGTGCACAAGCGGTTCCACACCTTTGCCCTGGCCGCGGGCCGGGAAGGTGCGGACGTTCTGCGCGAGCTGGTCGCCGAATGGATTGAACGTGAAGAACATGCCCACACCCTGCGCTGCCGCCTGCTGCGGAGCGAGGGAATCGTGGTGGAACCCGGAGGGAGCCCATGATCAGGGACACGCGCTGGCTGCACCCGCGCCCCAATCCCACCCCGGCCGCGCGCCGCGCCTGCGCGCAGATCGCCGCCGTGCTGGCCGCGCCGCCGTCGAACCGCAGCCCCGCCGACCTGCTGGCCGAGCGCGAGCGGTTGCGGGTGGAAGCGGTGACCTCGGTGCAGGGGGTGTTGCGGTTGGGTGGGCGTCCATGACCTTGCGCGGTGGGTGGGTGAATCCCCGCACCCCTTGGGGCATGGAGCAGCGCGCCACGGTGGTGGCGGCGGTTTCAGTATCGGGCGCGGCGACAGCGACGGCGGCCGGCTCTGGGTCCTCCCTAGGGGGTGCCCATGCGGGTAATTCGGACCTCGTTCGTTCGGTAGTCAGCGGGGCAGGAAGTAACTGAAATGATGGCCTCCAACTACGCCGACGTGCTCGACCAGCTGTCCGCTGCCGGGCTGATCATCCCGCCAGGTGAGGGCCTGCGCATCGGCGAACATCGCCCGGTGCGCGTGCTGGTGCAGGACGGTGGCCGCGAGCGCCGTGGCTGGTACCTGCTCAAGGAGTGGTCGCCCAGCGTCGACAGGGTGCTGATCGTCGGCAGCTACGGGATCTGGCGCGGCGCCGACAACGGCGCGCAGAAGGTGGCGCTGCCGAAGGACGACAAGAACCGCGTCACGCCCGAGCAGCACCAGGCGATGAAGCGGGTGTGGGCTGAGGCCTCGAAGCTGGCCGAGCAGCAGCGGCGAAAGGAAGCCGATGCCGCGGCAGCGCGTGCCACCAAGGTGTGGGAGCGGCTGAGCCTCACCGGCGAATCGCCCTACCTGGTGGCCAAGGGCGTGCCCGGCGTCCAGGTGCGATACACCGAGCACGGCACCGCCGTGGTCCAGCTCTCCGACACCGCCGGCAAGACCCATGGCCTGCAGTTCCTGCGAACACCCGCTCAGGCTAAACAGGCGAAGCGGCCGGCAAAGGAGTTCTGGCCGACAGGCCTGGCGAAAAAGGGGCACTTCCACCTGCTCGGCCACCAGCCCCACTGGGTCGTCCTGGTCGCCGAAGGCTACGCCACCGCCGCATCGCTGCACGCCGCCACCGGCATGCCGGTGGCCTGCGCGTTCGACGCCGGCAACCTGTTGCCGGTGGCCGAGGCCCTGCGCAAGCGGTTCAAGCGGGCGAAGATCCTGATTTGTGCCGATGACGACTGCTGGACCGAAGGCAACCCCGGCATCACCCACGCAGCTGCCGCCGCCCTGGCGGTCAGTGGCGAGTGGATGAAGCCGACCTTCACCGATGAGGCCGACCGCCAGGCGCGGCACGCCGCCAACGGGCACAAGATCACCGACTTCAACGACCTGCACGCCATCGAGGGGCTGTCCGCGGTCGGCGCCCAGGTGACCACCCGCCTGTCGGAGCTGCAGTGGTCTGCCCCCGTGCCGCGCGCTTCATCCTCCACCACCGGGGGGCGGGGTGCGCCGTTGCGCGTCCTGACGGGGCTGGATGACCTGCTGCCGCGCTATGCGATGGTGTACGCCGCCGGTGGCGCGGTGTTCGACCGCGTCGAGCATTGCCTGCTGGCCCTGACCGACGTGCGCAACGCCTGCATCCGCGCCGATGTGCATAAGGCCTGGATGGAGCACCCGGACCGGGCCATGGTTCGCCAGACGGATGTCGGGTTCGACCCGGCCGGCGAGGATCCAGCCATCACCTGCAACCTGTGGGGCGGCTGGCCATCGGAGCCGGTGCCCGGCAGCTGCGAGCGCATCCTGGGCCTGCTTGAGTACATGTGCAGCGGCGAACGCAACGGCCGCGAACTGTTCGAGTGGGTGCTCAAGTGGTGCGCCTATCCGATCCAGCACCCCGGCGCCAAGATGAAGACCACCGTCGTTGTGCACGGCGGCCAGGGGCTGGGCAAAAACCTGTTCTTCGAGGCTGTCATGGGCATCTATGGCCCCTACGGTCGCATCCTCGATCAGGACGCCTTGGTCGACAAACACAACGACTGGGCGAGCCGCAAGCTGTTCCTGATCGCCGATGAGGTCGTGGCCAGCGCCCACCGCTTCGAGCACAAGAACAAGCTCAAGACTCTGATCACCGGCACCATGCTGCGGATCAACCCCAAGCACATCGCCGCCTACGATGAGGCAAACCACGTCAACCTGGTGTTCCTCTCGAACGAGGCCATGCCGGTTGTGCTTGAGGAAGACGATCGGCGCCACTGCGTCCTGTGGATGGCAAAACCAAAGCCCGAGGACTACTACCGAGCCGTGGCACAGGAGATGCGGGAGGGCGGCATCCCGGCCCTGCACGACTACCTGCTGCACCTGGACCTGGGCAACTTCAACCCGCACACCAAGCCGCCCGATTCCGAGGCCAAGCGCGAGCTGACCGCGCTGGCCCAGGACAGCCCGGTGGATTTCATCGACGCGCTGGTCGAGGGCGACATGGCCCCGCTCAAGAATCAGCCCGGTCTGACCATGGACTGGTTCCGGGTCTACCAGCACTGGTGTGCAAGGACCGGCGTCAAGCCGGCCTCCCAGAAGCGCTTCATCGACACCATCAAGCGGCGCCGAGGAATGAAGACCGACCGGGAGCGATACCGATGGATGGGCCGGATCGTCCAGCCCGCCGGCGTGCTGCTGTTCGGGTTCCGTCCACCGGAAGGGGTGACCGCCAGCACCTGGCTGGGGGAGGCCATCGAGAAGATGCGCGCCGGCATGGGCTTCTACATCAACGGCAACCAGCCAGGCGACACCGACGATTTCGGGGGCAGTCCATGAAAATCTGTGCGGGATGTGCGGGATCGTGTGCGGGATCATGTGCGGGCTCAAACCCTTACGCCGCAAGGCTTGTGCGGGATGTGCGGGGTTATCGCCCTCACGCGGGCGCGCGCATTAACACCGGTCCCGCCCCCGCGTGCGTGCGTGCATGCGCGCACGTAGACGCACCCCGCACATCCCGCACACCCCGCACAACGCCTTACGTGGCGCGGGTGTCCGCCTCGCGCACCCCGCACATGATCCCGCACACGATCCCGCACACCCACGCATCACGCGCGCCCGCGCCCCTTCCCAGCTCCAGACACCTGAAAAAAATGGAAGGGGAGGCCAGTCGTGGGTGATTCCGCACCGGAGGTCCTGGGCTTCCAGGCGTTCGCCCAGCGGATCATGCGGGCGCCGTCCTACGTCACCCAGCTGCGCAAGGCCGGGCGCCTGGTGCTCAGCGCAGACGGCAAGGGCGTCCTGGTGGCCGAGTCGATCAAGCTGATCGCCGACACCTCCGATCCGTCCCGTGCGGGCGTCCAGGCGCGCCACGCGGCCCAGCGCGAGGCGGGTGGCGCCACCGCCACTCCGCCGCCCGCCACGGGCCGCCACGGCGGCGAGGCGCACGATCCGGCCCCGTTCGGCGATGACCCGCACAGCAAGCGCCGCTCCAAGGCCCTGGCCGACAAGGCCGAGGCCGACGCCCGCAAGGCCCTGCGTGATGAGCAGGCCGAACTGGGCGAGCTGCTGCGCCGTGCCGACGTGGTGACCGTGGTGGCCGAGGCGGTGGCCCTGCTGCGCAGCGCCCTGGAAAACCTGCCCTCCCAGGTGGCGGCCGAGCTGGCCGCCACCGATGACGAAGGCCGCGTCCGCGTCACCCTCACCGAAGCCATCGAATCCCGCCTGGGCGATCTGGCGCGCCGTGCCGGAGCCATCGGGAGGGCGGCATGACCGCCCTGGCCGCCACCCGTGCCGAGCTGTTCGAGGCCGTGGCCCGGTCCATCGCCCCGCGCAAGCCGCTGCGGGTGAGCGAGTGGGCCGAGCGCGACCGCATCCTGGGGAGCGAGGAAAGCCCGGAGCCGGGCAGCTGGAGCAATCGCCGCAACCCGCTGCTGGTCGAGCCCATGGACTGCATGTCCGCCCGCAGCCCAGTGCACGAAGCGGCGTGCATGTTCCCGATCCAGTTCGGCAAGACCATGATCAGCTCCAACGCCCTGGGGTACGCCATGTGCGAGCACCCCGGCCCGGTCATGGTCTGCCTGCCGGCCGAGGTGACCATGAACACCTGGGTGGCCCAGAAGCTCAACCCGATGATCGAGAACAGCCCGGCCGTGGCCGCCGCGCTGCGCTCCCAGGCCAGCCGCGATGCGGCCAACACGCGCACGTTCAAGGAGTTCAACGGCGGGCAGCTCTACCTGCAGCACGCCGGCAGCCCGGCCCGGCTCAAATCGACCAGCGTCCGCACGCTCATCGTCGATGAGCTGGACGAGTTTGCCGCCAACCTGTCCAGCGGTGACGACCCGGTGGACATGCTCGACGGGCGCACCTCCGCGTTCCAGTCCACCTACAAGCGGCTCTACATCTCCACCCCCGGCATCGCCGGCGTGAGCCGCATCGAGGCCAAGTGGAAGCAAAGCGACCAGCGCCGGTGGTGCTGGCGCTGCCCGGACTGCAACCACGAGCAGCCGTTCGAATGGTCCGGCCTCACCTACACCCCCGACGCCCGCGAATGCTGGTACACCTGCCGCGAGTGCGGCGTGGTCATCAACGAGCACCAGAAGCCGGCCCTGATCGCCGCCGGCCGATGGGTGCCGGCCAACCCGGAATCGAAGATCCGCGGCTACCACGCCAACGCCCTGTACTACCCCATGGGCCTGGGGCCGCGCTGGATCGACCTGGTCCACATGTGGCGCGCCGCCCAGACCGACCCGGCCAAGCTCAAGACCTTCGTCAACGACCGACTCGCCGAGCCCTGGGAGGACCAGGCCATGCGCGCGGTCAAGTTCAACATCATCGCCGAGCGCGCCGAGGCCGTGCCGCTGCGCCCGGTACCGCGCTGGGTGCTGGCCGTCACCGCCGGCATCGACACACAGGACAACCGCCTGCCGGTGCACCTGCTCGGCTGGGGCCGCGGCATGACCTGCTGGCCGATCGACTACGTCGAGCTGCCCGGCGACCCAGCCGATGAAGACGTCTGGACCGCCCTTGTCGATCTGCTACTGCGCCCCATCGACCGCGAAGATGGCGCCCAACTGCGCGTGGACGCCAGCCTGCAGGACATGCTCGGCCACCGCACCGAAGCGGTAAAAGCCTTCGTCCGCAGCCGCCGCGGACTGCGCCGGCATATGGCCGGGTTCGGCGCCACCGCCAACAACGCGCCGGCCCTGGGAAAGGGCCGCCTGCAGGATGTGAACTGGCGCGGGCAGTACGACAAGCGCGGCGTCATGGCCTATCCGGTCGGCACCGTCGGCATCAAGCACATGCTCTACAGCTGGCTCTCGGCCGATGCCGACAAGCCCGTCGACGCCCGCCGCGTCCGCTTCTCCGACCAGCTCGATGACGCCTACTTCGGCGGCCTGGTCAGCGAGACCTACAACCCCACCCGCAACCGCTTCGAGAAGAAGCGCGGCGGCCCGCGCAACGAGCCGCTGGATACCTGGGTCTACGCCTACTCAGCGGCGCTCCACCCCGAGCTGCGCCTCAACCGCTGGACCAAGGCCCAGTGGGACGCCCGCGAAGCCCAACTGCTGGCCCAGATCGGAAAGGCGCCGCCGGTGTCTCATGGCCATCCCGCCGCCCCAATCCACGCGCCACCACCCGGCCCAATTGCATTGGACCCCCGTGGCACCCCCTCCCGCCCGCGCCGCCGTGGCGCGGTCATCGACCCTACCTGACGGAGCCGACCGTGGCCGACGACGCCAAAGCAGACGAATACCTGGAGCAACTGCGCGAAGGGTTCCATAGCCAGATCCTCAATGCCGTCCGCGATCTGCCAGCCCATCAGGCGCTGCAGCTGGCCGACAACCTGTGCACCATCCAGCTCAACGTGCTGGCCGGCCTGCGCGTGACCTACCGTGCGGCGGCGAAGGTGGACGCCGGTCAGGTCGTGGAGGACTGGCGCCGCGGCCTGTCCCTCCAGGAGATCATGCGCAAGCACGGGATCAGCCGGTCGGCGGCCTACAAGCACCATCCGGGGCGGAGTTCCGAGCCGCGCCGGGCCGGGTGAAAAAGTCCACGAAAATCCCTGACTGTGGACTCGACCTTGTATAGCTTGGGTCTCCATGTCGACCACCCAAGAACGACTGGACCTCTATCTGGCCGCCGAGAGCAAGGTTCTCGCCGGCCAGAGCGTGCGCCTCAATGAGCGCCAGGTGACCCTGGCCGACCTGGCCGAAATCCGCAAGGCCATTGCCCAGCTCCGCAGCGAGCTGGCCGCAGAGCAGATCAAGGCCCCGGCCCGCGGCAGCCTGCGCTACCGCACAGCGGTGTTCGGCGGATGAAGGCCGCCCCGGCCCCTCGCGGAAACGTGCTCGAGCGCGGCATCGCCCTGTTCGCGCCGCGCTACGCCGCAAAGCGCATGTTCGCCCGCCAGGTGCTGGGCATGTACGAAGGCGGGCGCAGCACCAAGCGCCGCAAGAAGTCACGCGACAACAGCACCGGCGAGAAGCTGGTCGCCCGCGACGCCGCCACCGTCCGCGCCACCGTCCGCAACCTGGAGCGCAACTACGACCTGGTCGATGGTGCGCTGACCACCCTCACCCGCAACATCATCGGCCCGGCCGGCATCAGCATCGAGCCGACCCCGCGCAACGGCACCTCTGGCGCCAACTACGACGACATCGACGACGATTTCGCCCGCCAGCTGCTCAACCTGTGGCGGGAGTGGTCCGTCCTGCCGGAGGTCACCCGCACGCTGAACTGGGTGCAGACCCAGGAGCTGGCCTGCCGGTCCTGGCTGCGTGACGGCGAGGTGTTTGCCCAGGTCGTGGAAGGCAATGGCACCTTCATCCGTCACTCCAGCAAGGTTCCGTTGTCGTTGGAGCTGCTGGAGGCCGACGTGGTGCCGCTCGACTACGAGCGCGACACGCCCACCGTTTGCGCCGGCATCGAGCGCAACGAATGGGGCCAGCCGCTGGCTTACTGGTGCCACAAGAAGCACCCGGGCAATGGCTACGCCTTCGTCGACGGCGGCGCCGACCTCAAGCGAGTGCCGGCCGAGCGGATGCTTCATGTGGCGGTGCGCCGCCGCCTGTCCGGCCTGCGCGGCATCAGCCTGTTCGCGCCGGCCATCGATCGCCTGCTCGACATCAAGGACTACGAAGAGTCCGAGCGCATCGCTGCGCGGATCGCCGCGCGGATGGCCTGGTACATCAAGCGCGACAAGGAACTCGCGGAGAACTGGACGCCGCAGGTGGACGAAAACGGCAACCCGGTTGACCGCGACTTCACCCTGGAGGCGGGCGCCATCTTCACCGACACCGCGCCGGGTGAAGAGATCGAGATGATCAACGCCAACCGCCCGAACACCGCGCTGGAGCAGTTCCGCTCGGCCATGATGCGCGCCGTCTCGCGCTGCCTGGGGCTGAGCTATTCCAGCCTGTCCGGCGACTACGACGGCACCTACAGCGCCCAGCGCCAGGAGCTGGTCGAGGCCTACGACGGCTACCGGATGATGACCGCCACCTTCGTGGCGCGCTTCGTGCAGCCGGTGTGGGAGCGCTTCGTCACGCTGGCCATCGCCTCCGGCCAGGTCAAGGTGCCGGCCCACGTCAACCCGGCCACCGTGGCCCAGGCGGTATTCCGCGGCCCGAAGATGCCCTGGATCGACCCCCAGCGCGAAGCGAACGGCATCAAGGGCCTGTTCGAGGCTGGCGTGGAATCCCGCACCGCCGTCATCGCAGAGCGTGGCGGCCGCGTCCAGGACAAGTTCGAGGAGATCGCCCGCGAGCGCCGCTTGGCCGATGAGCTTGGCATCCCGCTCGACGGCGCCACCACTTCCATCGCCCCGCCGCCCGGCAACGAGGACGAGGACACCGACCCGCGCCGTACGCGCCAGCGCCAGGCGCGTTTCCGCGTCGTGCGCTCCACCGGAGACATGAACTGATGAAACCCGCATTGTTCTCGGCCGCCCTCGCGGCGTGCATCGGCCCGCAGGCCAGCCCGCGTTCCCCGCAGGACCGCCCGCACATCGAGCCGCGCATGGAGCTGCGCCCGGTCGCCGACGCCGCCGACACCTACGAGCTGCTGATCTACGGCGACATCGGCGACAGCTGGTGGGGCGAGTCGGTCAGCGCCCAATCCGTGGCCGAGCAGCTCAACGGCCTGGACGCCACCGTGGCCACCATCAACGTGCGCATCAACAGCTATGGCGGCAGCGTCGCCGACGGCCTGGCCATCTACAACGCGCTCAAGCGGCACAAGGCCACCAAGGCGGTGACCATCGACGGCGTGGCCATGTCCAGCGCCTCGCTGATCGCCATGGCCGGCGACACCGTGTCCATGCCGCCCACCTCGATCCTGATGATCCATGCGCCCTGGGGCGGCTGCTACGGCAACGCGGTGGAGATGCGCCAGTACGCCGACGTGCTGGACAAGTTCAGCGAATCCATGGCCGATGCCTACGTCAAGAAGTCCGGCAAGGGCAAGGACGACATCCTGGCGCTGCTAAAGGATGGCGAGGACCACTACTACACCGGCGAGGAAGCCGTTGCCGAGGGCTTTGCCGATGCCGTTGACGAAGGCGACGGCGGCAACGACACCCCCGACGAAAACGCCCGCGCCTACGCCAACGAGCTGCTGGCCCGCATCAGCGCCCGCGGCGCCCCGGCCAAGTACGCCGGCCTGGTAGTCACCGCCGCATTGCGCGGGGCGCCGCGGGCCGCGACCGCGTCCGCCGCGCCCACCGCCGCGCCCGCCGCCCAGCCCCAAACCATCAAGGTCACCGTCGATGCCAGTGCGGTGCGTGCCGCCCTGGCCGATGCCCTGGCCGACCTGAATCCGCCGGCCTCTCCGGCCGCGTCCACCCCGCCGGCGGATGCCGGTAATCCCTCTGGAGATACCACCATGCTCACCCCGGAACAGAAGAAGGCGCTGGCGCAGCGCCGTGACGCCATCCGCGCGGCGTTCTCGCCGTTCGCCACCCGCGCCGACCTTGACCAGGCCGCCCTGGCCACCCTGCAGCGCGAGTGCGAAGACGACACCGACCTGACCGTCGAGGCCGCCGGCCAGAAGCTGCTGGCGTTCCTGGGCGCCAATACCACGCCGACCGCCACCGGCTCGCGCGTGGATGCCGGCAACCTGGACGAAACCGCCACCTACCGCGGCGGCGCCATCACCGCCGTCCTGCACCGGTCCAACCCGGGCGCCCACAAGATGGACGAACCGGCCAACCAGTTCCGCGGCTTCGACCTGGTGGACCTGGCCCGCGACTGTGCCGAGCGTGCCGGCCAGCGCACCCGCGGCATGAGCAAGCAGCAGATCGCCGTGCTGGCGCTGCAGTCCACCACCGACTTCCCGAACATCCTCGAGAACGTCATCACCAAGACCCTGCGCGCCGGCTACTCCGCCGCCGCCCGCACCTTCGTCCCGTTCTCGCGCCAGGCCACCCTGCCGGACTTCAAGCAGGTCAGCCGCACCCAGATCGGCGGCGCCCCGGACCTCAAGCGCGTCCTGGAAGGTGCCGAGTACGAGTACGGCTCCATCGGCGACGGCGCCGAGAAGTACGCCGTCCAGAAGTACGGCCGGATCGTCCACATCACCTGGGAAACGATCATCAACGATGACCTGGACGCGCTCACCCGCATCCCGCAGGCCTTCGGCGCCAGCGCCGCGGAGCTGGAGTCGGACATCGTCTACGCCATCCTCACCGGCAACCCGAACATGGCCGACGGCAAAGCCCTGTTCCACGCCAGCCACGGCAACCTGGGCACGCCCACCGCCCTGTCTGCCGCGCTCAACCCGGCCGTGGCCAACCCCATTGCCGAGATGCGCAAGCTGATGACCCTGCAGAAGGGCATCGAGGGCCGCTACATCACCGTGCGCCCGCGCTACCTGGTGGTGCCGCCGTCGCTGGAAGAGGCCGCGCTCAAGATCACCAGCGCCAACTTCGTGGCCAGCAAGGGCGTGGACCAGAACGTGTTCGGCCCGTCGCTCATCCCGATCAGCGAGCCGCGCCTGGAAGATGCCAGCACCACCGCCTGGTTCGCCTCGGCCGAGCCGAACACGATCGACACGATCGAGTACGCCTACCTCGAAGGCCACGATGGCGTCTTCACCGAGACGCGCAACGGATTCGAAGTGGATGGCCTGGCGGTGAAGTGCCGCCACGTGTTCGGTGCCAAGGCCATCGACTGGCGCGGCCTGTTCAAGAACGCCGGCGCCTGATCGCCGCAGGGCGCGGCCACGCCGCGCCCTGACCTGCCTACTTCCCTGGAGCCAAGACCATGAACAACGCTTTCTCCGATGGCAACACCATCACCATCACCGGTCCGGCCACCGCCGGCGTGCCGGTGATCGCCGGCACCGTCCTTGCGGTCCCCGTCGCCACGTTGGCCAGCGGCGAGTCTGGCGCCGCGATCATCGACGGCACCGCCTTCGTCCTGCCCAAGCTGTCCACGGCCGTCGTGGCCCAGGGCGCAAAGCTGATCTGGGACGTGAGCGCCTCCCAGGTGATCGTCGCATCGGCGGCCACCGGCGACCTCAACAACTTCGGCGTGGCCATGGCGGCCGCGGGCAATGGCGCCACCTCGGTGGTCGCCAAGCTCACGCCCGGCGTGGCCGCCCTGCAGGCCTGACCGTAACCGCCCCGCCGCCGTCGCCACTCCGCGTGGTGCCGGCGGCGGCCGGCAATTCCGAGGCCGTGACCATGGCCAGAGCACTCAAGGGACCACCGGTGAAAGACCAGATCACCACCGACCTGCTGACCGCCGGGGCCAAGATCGCCCCGCCCGCAGCGGTGGCCTTCGCCAGCGGCGTCGGCGCCATCAGTCCGCACACCATCCTGGTGTGGCTGACGATCGTCTACACGCTCTCCCTGCTGATGACCAACGTCGTCAAGAACTGGGGCATGTGGCTGGAGTGGTGGGACAAGCGGGCTGATGACCTGCGCCGGCTGTGGGCGAGGGTGCGCCGCCGTGGCTGAGGTCGGCACCAAGGCCGTTGTCGGTGGCGTCGGGGCAGGCCTGGTGCTGGCCACCGCCGGCCTGCTGGCCTTCATCAACGGCTGGGAGAACGGCAGCCCGCAGTTCAAGGACACCGTGGTCTACGCCGACAAGCTGGCCGGCGGCCTGCCCACCGCGTGCGGCGGTCTGACCAGGCACATCACGGACACCCCGATCATCGTTGGGGAGAAGTGGCCGGCAGCAAAGTGCGAAGCCGAGATGGGCAAGGCGGTGGCGAAAGTGCAGGCGCAGCTGCTGCGCTGCTTCAAGGTCACCCCGCCGCAGCCGGTGTTCGACATGGCCACGTCCCATGCCTGGAACTTCGGTGCGCCGTCCACCTGCGGCAGCGGCGCCATGCGCGCATGGAATGCAGAGCAGTGGGCGCTGGGGTGCCGCCGGCTGGCGCTGGATGACGCGGACCGGCCGATCTGGAGCTACGTCAAGACCGGCCGCAAGCTGCCGAACGGGAAGCCTGAGATGCGGTTCGTTCAAGGGCTGAAGAATCGCCGCGAGGCCGAGAGGAAGGCGTGCATGGAGGGCGTGGTGCCATGAACCGCATCCTGATCGCCATCACCTCCCTCGCCCTGTGGACCTTCGCCACCTTCTGGGTCGGCTGGGAATGGCGCGACCGCAGCGCCGACATCAAGAAGCTCCGCGCCGACCTGGAGCTGGCCGAACTGGTCAACGACACCCTGGTCGAAGCCATCGACTCCGAGCGCGCCAAGGCCCGGGCCCTGGCCGACATCGGCACCCAACATGAAGAGGACCGCCGTGAAGCCGAAACCGTCCCTGCTGCTGTTGCTGCTGACCTGCGCGCTGGCAACCTCCAGCTGCGCAAGGAATGGGCTGGCTGTGAAACCCAGCGTTTGTCCGACGCCGCCGCCGCCACCCTCGAACGTGATGCGCTCGCCCAACTTCGAGACGAGGCTGCGGGCCGAATTGTTCGAGTCGGACGCGACGCCGACGACCAGCTCCGCGCCTGCCAAGCCGTGATCCTGGCCGACCGGGCCGGAGGCGCGCCATGAGCCTGGTCAAGATCGACGTCGACGCCGACAACGTGCTGTCCCGCCAGTTCACCGAGCTGGAGCGCAAGAACCTGCCGTTTGCCATCGTCCAGGCGGTCAACGCCACCGCCTTCGAGATCCGCCAGGTATGGGCGCGCACTGCCGCCCGCGTGTTCGATCGCCCGCGGGCGATGACCATCAATGCCGCCCAGTACACCAAGGCCACCAAGCAACGCCTGTACGCCACCATCTTCCTGCGCGATGAGGCCACCGGCGGGACCCCGCCGGCAAAGTACCTGCTGCACCAGGTCGAGGGTGGCGCCCGCACCCGCAAGCCGATGGAGCGCTTGCTGGCGGCCCGTGGCGCGCTGCCGGCTGGCATGTTTGCGGTGGCCGGCAAGGGCGCGGATCTGGACGCCCACGGCAACGTGCGCGCCAGCACCGTCAACCAGGTGCTCTCGCAGCTGGATGCCCGCAACGACAAATACCAGAACGAGACCGCCGCCAGCCGCGGCCGCCGCCGCAAGCGCGCTGCCAAGCGCGGTACCCGGGGCGGGGAGTTCTTCGCCATCCGGGCCCGGCATGGCCGCCTGCGCCCGGGCATCTACGAGCGCATCACCACCGGCTACGGCAGCGCGGTGCGCAGCATCTTCGTGTTCGTGCGCCAGCCCCGCTACCAGAAGCGCTTCGATATCTTCGGCCTGGCACAGCGCCAGTGGGACAAGCTGATGCCGTTCCACTTCAACCGCGAGCTGGCCAAGGCCTTGCAGACCTCCAAGTACCGGGGGCGGCCATGAGCGAGGCCAGCTGGATGCAGGCGTTCGACCGGGCCTTCTACGGCGCGTTCGCCGCCGTGGTCGGCACGCTCGATGCCACCTACACCCCGCCGCCGGGCGGCCCTGGGTCGGCGGTCACCGTGCAGGTGCTCAAGGATGTCAACGTGGAGCAGTTCGGCGAAGACGGCGCGCCCATCGCCTTCCACGCCGTGGTGCTCACGTTCCGGCGCCAGCAAGTGGAACCGGCGACCCGCGCCACCGTGACCGTGGGCGGCCAGACCTACACCCTGGCCCAGCACATTGGCGGCGATGACTCGCTCAGCCGCTGGTCGGTGCGCGCATGAGCGGCGCTCGCAGCCAGCTGCTGGGGGCCGTGGAGACTGCGCTCAAGCGCATCCAGAAGGCCAACGGCTTCCACACCGATGCCGGCCTGGCCGTCACCCTGGAGCCCACGCCGGAAAAGGAAGACGAAGCCGAGCAGTTCGTCACCGCGGTGTGGACCTCCCAGGCCCGCGCCAGCGACGTGGCCTTGCTGCGCACCCACCGCCTCACCACGTTCCGCGTGGTGGCCAAGGTGCCCGCCGACATGGACGACGCGCAGGAGCACCTGGACGAACTCCTGGACGACATCGAGCGGGCCATGGAAGCCCAGCAGACCCTGTACCCCAAGGGCTACGAGTTTCCGCGCTACCAGGGCGCCGAATCCCTGGCTGGCCAGATCGCGGCCGGCTGGGTCGGCGTCGCGGTCACCTACACCAGCCACATCCCTATCCGCCGCCCAGCGGCATAAACGAGGACTTCCACCATGGAAAAGCAAGACTACAGCTACGTGGGCAGCGGCCAGATCTACATCAAGGAGTTCGGCGCCGCCGCCGCGTTCGCCCCCATCGGCAACTGCTCGGTGCTCAACTTCGCCCCGCAGTCCAATACCCTGTCCCTGCCGGACCACACCAACCCCGGCGGCGGCATCCGCAACCGCATCGATCGCGTGAGCGATGTGCAGTTCAACCTCACCTTCCACGACTTCGACGCGGAGAACTTCGCCCGCTTCACCCGCGGCACCTCCACCCAGGTGGTCGCCGGCACCGCCACCGCCGAAGCGGTTGTGGGCTACAAGGGCGGCTGGGTGGCGCTGGCCAAGATCGCCGCCACCGTCACCTCGGTGGAGCCGGTAGGCGGCGGCACGGCCTACACCGCCGGCACCGACTACGTGCTGACTGATGGCGGCTTGTTCATCCCGTCCACCTCCACCATCCCGGCCCCGACCCTGGGCGCGGCCAACTTCGAGGTGGACTACACCTACGCCGCCCACAGCGTCACCGAGGCCTTCGTGGCATCGGCCAAGCAGTACACCCTGGTGTTCGCCGGCCTCAACGAGGCCCGCAGCGGCAAGCCGGTGCGCGTGATCGCCCACAAGATCAGCGGCGGCGTGCTGGCCTCCCTGGGCCTGATCGGCGAGGAGTACGGCGCCGGTGAGGTGAGCGGCTCGCTGATGACCGACACCACCAAGGGTGCCGGCCTGTCCAAGTACTTCCAGGTCACGGTGGTCGACTGATGTCGGCCGACGATCTGGACACCCTGGACCCCCAGCCAGCGGTCGTGCAGTTCCGGGGTGAGCGGCTGGAGATCCGGCCGCTCACCGTCGGCCAGCTGCCGCGCTTTTCCCGCCTAGTGCGCCCCGTTGTGGACGACTTCGTTGCCGGCAACGAGGCCTGGAGCCTGAGCGATGACGTGATGGTCGCCGAGGTCATGGAGAAGCATGGCGAAGCCATCATCGAGGCCGCTGCGCTCGCCTGCGGCCGGCCCGTCGAGTTCATCGCCGGCAACCGCAACGCCGCCGAGCTGCTCGACCTCGCGCACCGCGTGGTGGAGGTGAACCGCGATTTTTTTTTCCGGACGGTGCGGGCAGCCATGCTCGGGCAGAGCCTCGCGCGAACCGCACCGACCACGGATGGGCCGGAGACATCGACTACCTCGTCGGCGCCGGCTACTCCCTGACCGAGATCAAGGGCCTGACGCTGGCCCAGTTCAAAGCGTTCTCCCGGGCCGCCGCACGCCGCGAGCGCGACCGCCTGGTGAATGAAGCGAGGACCGTTCGCGCGGCCTCGCAGTACCTCGAAGGCGACTGGAACCGATTCATGGCGGAGCTGGACAAGGAAAGCTGATGGCCACCAACGATTCCGCCAACCTGCGCGTCCGCATCTCCGCCGACCTGGCCGACATCAAGCAGGGCCTCGGTGTCCTGCGCGGCGAGCTGGCCAAGGTCAAGGCCGATGCCGCCAAGGCCGCGCCGGATGCGAATGCCTGGACGTCCGGCCTGGGCAAGATCCGCAACGCACTGGGGAACCTGGCCGGTGCCTACATCGGCGTGCAGACGATCACTACCGGATTCAACGCTCTGTTCGGTGCGATCGATCGCATGGACCGGATCGACGAGCTGTCCCAGATCACTGGTGACAGCGCCGAGGAACTGTCCAAGATGGCCTACGCGGCCAAGTTCGGTGCGGTCGACATCGAATTGTTCGGGAAGGCTGTAGCAAAAATCGGCAAGGATGTATTCGACAGCAAGAGCAAGATCAGGCAGCTCGGCATCGAAGTTGATGATTCGCTGACCGGGCGGCCAAAAAAGGCGACCGAGATATTCAAGGAGCTGGCGGATGTATTTGCCAGCCTGCCTAGTGACATCGATAAGAATCGACTCGCCGCGGAGCTGTTCGGTGACCGTATCGGTCCTGGACTTATTCCTCTGCTCAACCTTGGCCGGAAGGGCATCGAGGATCTGGGTGTCGAGGCCGAGAAGACCGGCAATGTATTCAGTGGAGAGGCCGCAGCGGCGGCAGGTCAGTTCAACGACATGTTGGGCAAGCTGAAGTTTCAGGCTGTCGGTCTTGCCAATGAGACGGCTAAGAACCTGCTTCCCTCGATGACTGCGTACGCCGAAGCGGGTGTTGCCGCTGGCGAGGCGTCCAACTTCGCCGCTACCGGAGGAAAGGCCCTAGCGGTGGTCCTGAAAGGTCTTGCTGCGATCGCCATTATCGCCAAGAACATCGTAGAAGCGCTGACCAATGTCATCGGCTTCCTGGGGACGATCGCCACGGAAGTCGCCGGCACGTTGCTCGGCGGACTCGTCCGCGCCGCCGGCGTGTTCAACAAGGCGTTCTCGTCGCTGGCCAGCGGGCAGTCGCCGCTGTCGGTGTTCAAGCAGCTGGTGGTGGACGCCGGCATCGCCGTGAAGCAGAACGTGGCCAGCATCGGCCAGATGGGCACGAGCATCTCGGCTGGCTTCGACGCCATGAAGGACGGCGTCGCCGAGGCCTACCAGGACGTCAAGAACATCGGCAAGTTGTTCGATGACACCGCAGCTGCAGCAGACAAGGCGGCCGGTGATGCCAAAGGCGCCGCGGAGAGCGCGGCGCCGGCGAACCAGAAGCTGCTGGACCTGATCCTCAAGATCCTCGGCGAGGACGGCGACAAGAGCCCGAACGCCAAGAAGATCGAGCAGCTGGCCGACAGCACCGCGCTCCTGCAGGACGCGGTGAAGCGGGCCCAGGAAGCGCTGGACCGGCAGCTCGAAGACAAGCAGATCAGCATCGCCGACTACTACGCCAAGCGCGTCCAGCTGCAGCAGCAGCTGATCGACCTGCAGGTGGAGCAGACCAAGGCCGAGCTGGCCATCACCACCGAGCTCGGCAAGCGCCGACAGCTCGAGGAGCAGCTGATCATCTTGTCGCGTGACCGGGCCGACGCCGCGGTGGCCGGTGCACGCGACCAGAAGAAGGCCGAGGCCGAGCTCAACAAGGAGCGCCAGGACGGCTACCGTGACCGGCTGTCGAACCTCACCGGCGGCCTGTCGGCAACCGAGGGCTCGCTCAGCGCCCAGATCGACGCCGGCGCCATCGGGATGACCGAGGGCGAGCGCCGCCTCCGAGAGGAACGCCAGAAGACCCTGGAGCAGCTGCGGACCCTGCGCGCCGAGCAGGCCGCCTACCTGGCGCAGCTGGCGCCAGAGAGTCCCGAGTACTCTGCAGCCCGGCAGAGCCTGCTGGAGATCGAGGCGGCGATCGCGGGCGTGACCGCCTCGATGCAGGAGTTTCGCCAGGATGCGACCGACGCCGGGGCCAACGCGCTCCAGAGCGCCTTCCAGAACATCAAGGACGGCGCCATGTCCGCCGGCGACGTCGTGCGGCAGCTGTTTGCCGACTTCTCTGACGGCCTCTTCAACATGGCCTCCGAGTCGCTTTCCAAGCGTGCGGCCTCTGCTATTGCCGGGCTGTTCGACAAGGGCACGGAAGCCATCGCTGACACGTCGGTCGCCACTGCAGGCGCGACGGCCGCGGCGACGATCCAAACCACCGCAGCCACCACGTCCGCCACGATCCTGACCACTGCGGGGACACTCCTGGCGCAGACCATGGTGACGGCTGCCACGACGTCGGCGCAGATCCTGGCTTTCGCGAGCGCATTCGGTGCTGCCCATGGCGGCGGCATCGCCGGCAGCTTGCAGATGACCCGGCACGGGATCAGTCCCCTGGTGTTCGGCGCCGCTCCCCGCTACCATGGCGGCGGCGTGGCCGGCCTGATGAGCAACGAGGTGCCCGCCATCCTGCAGCGGGGCGAGGTCATCCGCACCCGCCAGCAGGAAACCGCGCTTGCCGCCCAGCTCGACGCCGCCCGCAACGGCGGCAACGCCGCCGCCCCCATCCGAAACATCATCGTGTTCAGCGAGGACGAGCTGGCCAACGCCATGTCCGGCGCCGCCGGCGAGAAGGTCATCGTCAACCATGCCCGCCGCAACCGGGGCGCGCTCAATGGCTGACCCGGTGCCCTGGACGCTGGACCGAGGCGGCGACTACACCGAGGAGGTGGCCTGGCTGACCGACGTCATGCAGGCGCCCACCGGCGGCACCCAGCACCGCCGGCTGCGGCAGTCGCCGCGCACGTTCCTGGCGTTCTCCGCGCTGGAATCTGGCGCCCGCCGCCGCTGGATGGAAGTGCTGCTGCGCGCCCACGGCGCCGCCAGCTGGTGGGCGCCGGTGTCCATCGATGCGGCTGCCCTGGACACCGCCGCGGCTGCCGCAGACACCGTGCTGGCCGTCACGGGCGCCGGTGCGCGGCGGTTCGTGGTGGGCGGCCATGCCCTGGTACTCGGGCCCGATGCCCGCCGCCACGAGCTGTGCGAGGTCGCCGCCGTGGCCGCCAACGCGATCACCCTGGCCGATGGTCTGACCTTCGACTGGCCCGCCGGCACCGAAGTGGTGCCCGTGCGCCGCGCTCACCTGGCCGAGACCCCGCAGGTGGGCCGATTCACCTCCGATGACACGGCCCTGGTGCCCATCCGCTTCCGCCTGGACGAGCCGCTGGACACCGACCCGGTGCCGCCAGCCACCGCCTATCGCGGCTACCCGGTGTTCGACGGCTTCCCGCCCGTGTGGACCGCCGACCCGCTGTGGGTGCCCGAGCGGCAGATCCACCATTCCGACATCGAGGTGGGCCCGGTGTTCGTCGCCGATCTGGCCGGAGTGGCCATGGGCCGCACCACCATGCAGCACGCCGCCACCACCGCCGCCGAGGTGGCCGCATTCCGCGGCGCCCTGTTCGCCCTGGCCGGGCGCTGGTCGCCGGCCTGGGTGCCCAGCTGGGCGCACGACCTGCGCGTGGTGGCCAACGTGTCCGCCAGTGCCACCACCTTGGACGTGGCCGGCCCCCTGCTGTCGGGCCGCCCCATCGAGCCCAACCACCGCGACCTGCGCATCGCCCTGGCCGACGGCACCGTCCTGTACCGGCGCATCAGTGCCGTGACCGCACAGTCGGACTCCGTGGACAGGATCACCCTGGGCGCCGCCCTGCCGGCCTTCACCGCCGCCCAGGTGCAGATGGTCAGCTTCCTCACCCTGAGCGTGCAGGACAGCGACACCAACTTGCTGCGCTACGTCGACCGCACCGCCATGCAGTGCGAACTGACCTGGAGGGAGCTCGACCATGAGCTTTGACCTGCTGGAGCGCAGCCGCTTCAGCGGGCGCCCGGTCCACCTGTTCATTTTCCAGCGGCAGGGCCTGATCTGGCGGTTTGCCGGCGGCGACCGCGATGTGGTGGTGGGTTCCAACACCTACCTGGCCGCCAACATCGCCCGCACCGAGATCGAGCAGACCGCTGAGCGCGCCAAGGACACCATCAAGATCACGTTCCCCTACGTGCTCAACCCGGCGGCCACCGAGTTTCCGCCCACGCAGTCGCTGGGCGACGTGTGGCGGCCGTACATCCCCAGCGACCCGGTCACCGTCACCTGCCTGGCCACCCACTACGGCGACACCGATCCGCCGGTGGTGCAGTGGATGGGCGAGGTGGTGGGGCCGGAGTTCACCGATACCGGCGTCACCCTCAGCTGCGATCCGGGCCACGGCGGCGAGGCGCGCAACCAGGGTGCCAAGTTCCAGCGCGCCTGCTGGAAAACGGTTTACTCCACCGGCATCCGCGGCTGCAATCTGGACCCGGAGACCGTGCGGGTGGAGGGCGAGATCACCTCGGTGACGGGCCTGGCGGTGGAGGTGGCCGAGTTTGCCGGCTCCGCGTTCAGCCTGCGCGGCGGCACGATCTACTGGACCCGGGACGATGGCGTGGTGGAAGAGCGCCCGATCATGGGCCACGACGGCGACACCGTGGACGTGCTGTATTCCGGCGCCGGGCTGCAGGCGGGGCGCGAGGTGTCGGCGCTGCCCGGCTGTGCCGGCAACTGGGCCGCCTGCGCAGCCCTGCGGCCGGACCCCGAGCTGCACTACGGCGGTGCGATCTACAAGCCGGTCAAGAACCCGCTGGATGGAGTGTCGATGTCATGGGGCTGATCACGCGCGCCCGCCGCCTGCACTACGTCTGGTCCTGGCGCCTGCGCTACTGGTGGCTGGACACGCCCGCCGGGGCCCAGGCGCAGATGGGCGTGCTGGCCTTCGCCGCGCTTGTGGTGATCATCCAGCTGATCCGCATGGCCATGGCCGCCCTGGTACCGCCGTCGCCAGGCGAGCCAGCCAAGGCCATCTACTGGTGGGTGGTGCAGCTGATCATCGCCATCGTGAGCGCCATCATCAGCTACGCCATGCGCCCCAAGGTGGAGGAGCAGAAGCCGCAGGCCGGCAAGGCCCCCAGCACGCAGGACGGCCAGGCGGTGAAAGACCACTTCGGCACGGTGTGGGTGGAGGACGAGTTCATCCTGGCGTGGAAGATGATGGGCACGGACAGGATCCGCTCGAAGGGAGGCAAGAAGTGATCGTCACGCTGCGGCACCTGTTCACGATCCCCGGCTACACGCGCCGCCCCGGCTTCTGCCGCAGCGGAGCGCGTGCGTTCTTCCAGCGCCACGGGCTGGACTGGAAAGCGTTTGTGCGCGACGGCATCGAGGCCGAGCGCCTGGAAGAAACCGGCGATGGCCTGGCGCTGGCGCTGGTGGCCTGGGCACGCAAGTGCGAAGCGGGGGCGATCGATGGGCAAGGGTAGCGGCACGACCGTCGGCTTCCACTACCGGCCCGCGTTCCACTCTGGGCTGGGGCGAGGCCCCATCGACGCCTATCTGGAGTTCCGCGGCGGCGACCGCACCGCATGGTCGGGTGAGTTGACCTCCAGCGGCACCATCAGCATCAACGCCCCCAACCTGTTCGGCGGCGAGAAGGACCAGGGCGGAATCGTCGGCGACGTCGATGTGATGTTCGGCACCGCCGACCAGGAGCCGAACACCTACCTGGTGTCCGCCTTCGGCCCGCAAACGGTGGCCTGGCGTGGCATGGCCACCGTGGCCTTCAAGGGCGGCCGCTATGGCGCCATGAGCCCGTACCCGCAAAAGGCGAGCCACAAGATCCGGAAGATCAAGGAAGGCTGGGACGAGCCGGGGTGCTGGTATCCGGAGAAGGCGGAGATCCTGATGCAAGGGAGGTCTGTCGTTCTGTCGCCATGGGTAGATGGGAACGACCCGAGGAACGAGCAGAACGTGCATGAGTATCGACGATGGTCGATTGCCGGTGATCATGGGCTATGGAGAACGTCGCTTGCCGAGGCAATATCAGATTCTTTCGTAGACGGAGTGGTGGAGGAAGACTTTTCATCCCAGATCGGCTGGTCATTCGACGGGTGGAAGATCAATAGAGTGTTCGATATTTCGCCTGGGGATTCCCCGTCCTTGGTCTTGCATTTCAACCGGCACTCAATGGCTCAACTTGGGTGGGTATCTGTTGCCGGGGATGATGGCCTCGGGAATAGGCTGTGCACGAACCTAGCATGGCTTGGCATGTCCCCCGGCTTGGACCGGAAGTACTGGACGGGTCTTGGTCTTGACATGCTGCCATTCCCAGACGGCGGCGGGTATATCCGCCCTGGGTTCTACAGGCTCCTCCCTGGGGTATGGGATGGTGATGCCAGCCCACCGTTTGATCCTGGCGAGTGGGAAGTCAACCACAGCTGCTCACAGTGGCCTTCCGGTGGTGGGTACTTCGCAGCGGCGGCAGTTACGGTTGACCGGCACATTGAGGTGCGTAGATCTTCGGTGGGTGACAGCTGCTTGGCGATTAACCCTGCTCACGCAATCTACTACGTTCACACCGATGGCGAGCACGGGCGGAGTTCGAGAGGAAGCATCAACGATCAGAGCATTCGTAGTGCTGCCGATCTACTATATGCTGAGGGCTTCGGTGTGTGCACAAGCATCGATCCCTCGAAAGAGTCGCCGAATGAGTTTATTGAGAGAATTGCACGTCTGATCGGTGGAAGTTTTAGCCGAAGCCTTTCAGATGGGCAGTGGTATCTGGACCTGGCGCGCGGTGACTACGACAAAGACGCTCTGCCGGTGCTCACCGACGATGACATCCTCAGCTTCAACGAGAAGCCATCCACGCTCGATGGCGCGGTCAACAGCGTGGCAGTCAAGTACTTCGACCCCGAGCGCAAAGAGGAGATGGTCACGCCAGCCGTCAGGGCCTTGGGCCTGATACGGCGCTTTGGCGAGAACCACATGGTTGTGGAATGCCCGGAAATCCCCACGGCAAGCTTGGCGCTTCGCAAGGCCGAGATGGAACTGCGTGCGCGGTCGACGCCAACTCGCGCATTTGAGCTTGCGACCACCCGGCACACGTTCGGCTGGAGGCCCAACCAGTACTTCCGCCTGCAATCCGTCAAGCGGGGGATCGCTGACATGGTGTGCCTGGTGGGTGAGGTGGGCGCGGGAACCCTGCGCAGTGGCGCCATCACCCTCAAGGCGTCCCAGGACATCTACAGCCTGCCCGCCACCACCTACGTGGAAGTCGAAACAGGTGTGGATACGCGGCCATCGCAGACGCCGCTGGCGATTGATGCACAAGTGGCCTTCGAGGCGCCTTACGTCGAGCTGGCACAGCGGATGACGCGAGCGGATCTGAGCTTCCTTCCGTCTGGCGCCGGCTATTTGATGGCGGCGGCCAAGGATCCGGCAAACAGCCGCGATTTCACGATGGTGGTCCGCGAAGCGGGTGGTGAGTTCACGCGGTCCGGAAACGGGAGCTGGTGCCCGACTGGGCGCGTGGTAGAAGTGGCCGGGCTGGAAGGCGGACCATTCACGCTGACAGACGCCGTCGGGATGGATCGCGTGCGTATTGGGCAGGCCGCACTGTGGGGCGGTGAAATCTGCCGGGTCGATGGCGTGGCCCCGCTGTTGCTTGGGCGCGGCTGTGCAGACACCGTGCCGGTTCCGCACAGCGCCGGCGAGCGGATCTGGTTCTATGACGATGAGTTTGCCGGGGATGCGACGGAGTACGCAGAGGGCGAGGTTGTTGATGTCCGGCTTCTGACCAACACAGGTAGCCAGCAACTGCCGGTCTCGGCGGCGGCCAATATCGTCGTCACGTTCGATCACCGGCAAGCGCGCCCCTATCCTCCTGGTGGGGTGTTGGTTAACGGGAGCCCGGCGCCGGCTTACTTGAGTGGGTTGCTCACCCTCGGGTGGGTCCATCGAGATCGGCTGCAGCAGGCCGACCAGCTGATTGACCACGGCGTGGCCGGCATCGGGCCAGAGGCCGGCACAACATATGCAGTCTCTTGGTACCTGGATGGCGTGCTACAGCACAGCGAGTCAGGCATTTCCGGTACGTCTGCGGCCTACACCTACACCGCCGATGGTCGCGCCCGCGTAGAACTTGAAAGCGAGCGCGACGGGCTTGGCAGTTGGCAGCGCCATGTGCGCGAGTTCGATTACACGGTGACGCCTGGCGTTCCGTGGGAGTTGCAGTCCGGTTCGGCGCTGCAGCAGCAAAACAACAGCATCATCCTTCTGATGGGGTAACACATGGCAAAGATTCCATCCCTTGATCGTCCCGGCCCGCTTCTCCCCTGGTGGATGACGGCGATTGTGACTGGGCAATCCACAAACGCGCGCCTGCCGCTCTCCCACCTTGGCATGCTGCCGCGTGGAGGCATTGCGCTGTCGCTGGCGGCCTATGCTGCCGACACGGCCTCCACGGCAGACGCCGATCCGGGTTCCGCCAAGCTGCGCTGGGACCATGCGACCCAGGCCAGCGCCACCAATCTTTTCATGAGCGACGTGGACGATGACAGCGAGGATCACAGCGCTCTGTGGCCGACGCTGGATGTTGGTGCCCACCTGTATCTGCACAATCCGGATGACCTCGACGTGTGGCAATGGTGGTCGATCACGTCGGTCACCTACAGCAGTGGGTACGTGAAACTTGCTGTCACGCTGACCGGAAGCGCGGGGAGTTTCGGAGATGGTGACCCGGTGGTGGTGACGGTGCAGCAGCCAGAGTCCGGAGGCGGCGTCGATTCCGTCAACGGCCAGACCGGCGCGGTGTCGCTGGCACTTGATTACCTGTCCGACGTGGACGCCAGCGCTCCTACGGACGGACATGCGCTGACCTGGAACAGCTCGGCAGGCAAGTGGGAGCCAACTGCGCCTTCTGGCGGTGGTGGCTCACCCGGCGGGTCGTCTGGACAGGTGCAGTACAACGACGCCGGAGCATTTGGCGGGGATTCGGCGTTCAGGTTCGACCCCGCGACCAAGGCACTGTCCGCCCCCGTCATGGACTTCGGCAAGGGCACGGACATTGCGCGAGCTGCCACCACGCCCATCGGCGTGGCAACAGGCAACTTCGTCCACCTGACTGGCACCACGACGGTCACGAGCTTCGGCACGGGGACTGCCGGTCAGATCAGGTACATCCGGTTCGGCGGTGCGGGTACGCTTACCCACAATGCTGCGAGTCTGATACTGCCAGCCGGCGCGAACATCACCACGGCTGCGAATGACTGCTGCATTGCGGTGTGTGAGGGCGGCTCGAACTGGCGCGTCATTGCCTATGAGCTGGCCAACGGTCAGCCTATCGGCGCTGCTTCGATCACCGGCTGGACTCCAAGCACCAACACCTCCAGCCCGAACAACACCGCCCACGCCGCTCGAATGCTTGCCGCCTCAGCAAGCACAAATGTCGATGCTGTCATTCAGCCGAAAGGGTCTGGCGCACTCATGGCGCAGCTTCCGACCGCATCGGCGACTGGCGGCGACAAGCGCGGAACCTATGCAGTTGACTGGCAAATGCAGCGTGATAACGCGAATGACGTCGCGTCGGGATACAATTCGTCCCTCGGCGGCGGGTACGGCAACAGGAGTGGTGCTCCGTATGCCGTTGTCGGCGGAGGATTGTACTGCCGAATCACCGCTGGTGATTGCTCTGTAATTGCAGGCGGAAGCAGCAACACTTCAAGTTACTCGAATACCGCCATAGGTGGCGGAAGTAGCAACTCAATCACCGGCCAGGGGTCTGTAATTTCCGGCGGCGTTACTGGGAATATCTCCGAGCAGTACGCCGCAATCACCGGCGGAAATCAGGTCAGTTTGAGCGGCCGCTATTCACGAGGTGGCGGGAATGGCGCCTCGGACCGCGGCGTCTGGGGCGCGGACGTGTTTGCATCGGCCAGTATGCGGGGGAGTGGAGACTTCCAAAAGGGTGGATACACCCTCGGCGTTGTCACTTCAGATTCGAGTGCAACCCGTGCCACGACTACATCTTCAGGGCCCCCGTCCACAACCAACCAGGTCACGCTGCCCGACAACGGCGCCTACAGGCTGAAAGGCCACGCAATCGCCCGCCGCGCTTCCAACGGAGACACAAAGTCATGGGACCTTGCGGTTACTATCAAGCGTGGCGCCAACGCCGCAGCTACTGCCATCGTCGGTACCGCCACGGTGACGCCGGTGGACGCGGACCCCGGGGCATCGGCATGGACCATCGGCCTGACCGCTGACACCACGGACGGATGCTTGGCGGTGACGGCGACAGGGCAGAGTGGAGCCACCATCAAGTGGTCGATCCGACTGGATTCGATTGAGGTGGTGGGGTGATGGATCGCCTGCGTTGGTTCAGGTAGCGCTGCCACATGCGGGCTACCCACCCACCTCACCCCGATGCAGCGACTCAGGCCGCAGTTGCGTGTAGCGTTTCAGCTCGTTCCAGGATTCATGCAGGGTGACGGCTGCGACTTCGGGGATGTCGTAGCCTTGCTCGAACAGGCGGCTGGTGCCTTCGTGGCGCAGGTCGTGGAAGTGCAGGTCGTGGATCTGCAGCTTGATGCAGGCGCGGGTGAAGGCGGTGCCCACGGATTTGGAGTTGTAGGGGAAGATGCGGTCGTCGTCGGGCGCCACGGGTTGGCGCTGCACGATGTCCCAGGCTTCGCCCAGCAACGGGAAGCGCTTGTGGTTGCCGACCTTCTTGCGGGGGTGTTTGGCGTCGCGCAGCAGGGCGGTGCGGTGGGTGGTGTCCAGGTCGGCGCGCAGCAGGCGGGTGATCTCGCCTTCGCGCTTGGCGGTGGCGATGGCGAAAGCGATGATGTCGTTCATGGGGATCAGCGAGCGCCAGGCGCTGGCGGCGAAGTAGGCGTGCAGGCGCTGGAGTTCGTCGGCGGTGGGGCGGCGGTCGCGGCGGTGCGACTTGCTCACCAGCTTGAGCAGGCGCATGACGGGCCGGGCGTCGGCCACCGCGTCGGTGGGCGGGGCGATGCCCTTGAGGGGCTTGGCCAGCTTGAGCAGCTCGCTCAGGTAGCCCAGCTCCACATTGATGGTGGCCGGGGCGCAGGCGGGGATCAGGACGCCGTCGGCGCGCATGTGGCGGCCCTGGACGCGGCGGCGGGCGTGCTCGATCACGTCCTGGGCGGTGAGCTTGCGGGCGATGATGTCGCCCAGGCCTTCGCGCAGGCGGGTCATGTTGCCGGCCTGGGTCTTGCTGACGGCCTTGAGGCTGGCCAGCTCCTGGGTGCGCCAGTCGATCAGCTCGGCGATGGTGGCATCGTGGGCGGTGTTGCCGCCGCGGGCCTCGATGTCGGCCAGCTCGCGCTCCGTGCGCTCGGCCCACACCTTGGCGGCCGACTTGGTGGGGAAGGTGCGGGTTTGGGTGGCGTGGCCTTTCCGGCGCACAATGGCGCGCCAGCTGCCGGCCCGCTGCTGGTAGGTGGGCATGGTGTACCAAGGGTGGCGTGGTGCGCCAATGGTACATCCGGGCGGGAAAGATCGGGAAAACGCGGGATTGAACGGGCGGCAGCGGGGCGCGGAAATGCAGGTAACACGATGAAAACCCTTGAAAAGCCACGCCCGGTGGTGGCCGTGGCCCCGATGATGGATTGGACCGACCGTCATTGCCGGGTCTTCCACCGCCTGCTGGCGCCGCATGCGCGCCTGTACACCGAGATGGTCCATGCCAACGCGGTGGTGCTGGGCGATCGCGAACGCCTGCTCGGCTTCGATCCGGTCGAGCATCCGCTGGCCCTGCAACTGGGCGGCAGCGAACCGCAAGTGTTGGCCCAGGCCACGCGCATCGGCGCCGAATGGGGCTACGACGAGGTCAACCTCAATTGCGGCTGTCCGTCGGACCGGGTCCAGGCGGGGCGTTTCGGGGCCTGCCTGATGAAGGAGCCGGCGCTGGTCGCCGATTGCGTGGCGGCGATGGCCGCGGCGGGCAGCGTCCCGGTCACGGTGAAGTGCCGCCTGGGCGTGGACGACGAGCACGACTACGACCGCTTCCGCGCCTTCGTCGACACGGTCGCGGCCGCCGGCTGCCACACCTTCGTGGTGCATGCGCGCAATGCCTGGCTGCAGGGCCTGTCGCCCAAGGAGAACCGCGAGGTGCCGCCGCTGCGCTACGAATGGGCCTGGCGGCTCAAGCGCGAGCGCCCGGACCTGCAAGTGCTGGTCAACGGCGGCATCGCCAGCGTGGAACAGGCACAAGCGCAACTGGCGCACGCCGACGGGGTGATGATCGGCCGGGCCGCCTACCACGATCCTTACGAACTGCACCGGATGGACGTGGCGCTGTACGGTGGCCAGGCACGGGACCGCGCCGCGCTGCTGCGGGCGTTGCGTCCCTACGTCGAAGCCCGGCTGGGGCAGGGCGTTGCGCTCAAGCACATCGTCCGCCACCTGCTTGGCCTGTTCCATGGCCAGCCCGGCGGGCGCGCGTTCCGCCAGGTGCTCAGCGAGGGCGCGCACCGCGCGGGCGCGGACTGGTCCCTGCTCGAACAGGCCCTGGCCTGCACCCTGCCGCGGCGCGCGGCGGCATGATCACCCGCGACGCCGGCCGGTTCCTGGCGCTGGCGCGCGCCTGCGCGCCGGATTTCGGCCCGGCCACCGCGCGCGCCGCGTTCCTGGTGTCCCCGGAAGGCTTCGCCCGCGCCGAGGAGTCGGCGCTGGACAACCGCTACATGGCCGCGGCCGACTGCTACCGCTGCGACGGTGCGCTCGAAGAGCATCGCGCGCTGCAGCGGGCGCTGGCGGCCGACCTGCCGGTGTTCGCCTTTCCCGGCGATCCGGCCACGCCCGATGCGGTGTTCCCGAACAATGTGTTCGCCATCGCCCGCCCGGATGCGCGCGCCTTCCCCCAGGCGATGCCGCGGCTGGTGGTCGGGCGCATGCGTCATGCGGTGCGCCAGGCCGAAGCGGTGCGGGCCGACATCCGCGGCTTCTTCCGCGACCTGCTCGGCACCAGCGAGGTCGACCTGTCGCAGCAGCCCCATGCATGCGAACTCACCGGCTCGCTGGTGATCGACCGGGCCCGCGGGCTGGGCTACTGCGGGCTGTCCGAGCGCTGTGACGAGGCCGGTGCGCGGCTGATGCACGCGGCCTTCGGCCTGCGCGCGACCCTGTTGTTCGACCTGGCCGCGGGCGAGTACCACGCCAACGTGGTGATGGCGGTGCTGGCCGGGCGCGCCCTGCTGCTCAGTCCTTCCGGGTTCGCCGTCCCGGACCTGGCGCATGCCGTCGCCGGGCTGTACGCGCCCCACGCGGTGCTGCTGGATCCGGTCCAGCAGGCCGCCTTCGCCGCCAATGCGATCGCCCTGTCGCCGCGACGGGTCTGGATGAGCGAGGTGGCCGCCGCTTCGTTGCGGCCGGCGCAGGTGCGGGCACTGGCGGCGGCCGGGTTCGAGCTGGGGCAGGTGTCGCTGGGGGCGATCGAGGCCGGTGGCGGCTCGCTGCGCTGCTGCGTGGCCGAGGTGTTCTGAGCCCGGCCAGGCTGAACCGCAGCGCCCGGGGATGTGGATAAGTTCAGACCGGATTCACCAGTTTCTAACGAACATCTTCGGCCTGCCATGGCCCCGTCTCCCGTATCCGTCCCCGGGCCGGGATTTGCCTTTGCCGCCCGAGTCCGTTAGGAAGTCGTAATGTCGCGCCGGATCCGCCTCGCCATCATCGTGTTGCCGCTCGCCCTGGGCGCGGCGGCGACGGGTGCGCAGGAGGCGGAAACGCAGCCGTCCCCCAGCCGGGCCCAGGCGCCTCCGCCGCGGATGCCGGCCCCGTCGGCAGCGCAGGATGGGCGGCGCGAGTTCAGGCCGAGGGAGTCCCTGATGCAGATGCAGCGGCGCGCCGAGCCGGACCCCGACCGCCGTGCCGAGCCGCCGGCCCCGCAGGATCATCGTTCGATGTCCGATGCGGTGCGGCGCGTGCAGCGCTCGACCGGCGGCCAGATCATCGGTGCCGAGCGGGTGCCGTACGAGGGCCGCGACATCACCCGGGTCAAGTACATGGACGAGCGTGGCCGGGTCCGCTATATGGACGATCCGGGCGCCGAAGAACGCCGGCCACCGCGACGCCCGGATAACGGGCAACCCTAGATACTGGCGGCCCCAGCCGGGTGTGCGTTCCGGGGACGCTCGGGCAGGATCCACAACGAAACCGCAACTCAGGGAGAGTGCATGCGAATCCTTCTGGTCGAAGACGAAGCGCCGTTGCGGGAGACGCTGGCCGCGCGCCTCAAGCGCGAGGGCTTCGCGGTGGATGCCGCGCAGGACGGCGAGGAAGGCCTGTACATGGGCCGCGAGGTGCCGTTCGACGTGGCCATCATCGACCTGGGCCTGCCCAAGATGTCGGGCATGGAACTGGTCAAGGCGCTGCGCGACGAGGGCAAGAACTTCCCGGTCCTGATCCTGACCGCGCGCTCGTCCTGGCAGGACAAGGTCGAGGGCCTCAAGCAGGGCGCCGACGACTACCTGGTGAAGCCCTTCCACGTCGAGGAACTGCTGGCGCGCCTGAACGCGCTGGTGCGCCGCGCCGCCGGCTGGAGCAAGCCGGTGCTCGAATGCGGCCCGGTGGCGCTGGACCTGGCCGCGCAGACGGTCAGCGTCAACGGCAGCAACGTCGACCTGACCAGCTACGAGTACAAGGTGCTCGAGTACCTGATGATGCACGCCGGCGAACTGGTCTCGAAGGCCGACCTGACCGAGCACATCTACCAGCAGGACTTCGACCGCGACTCCAACGTGCTGGAGGTCTTCATCGGTCGCCTGCGCAAGAAGCTGGACCCGGACGGGGAGCTGAAGCCGATCGAGACCGTGCGCGGTCGCGGCTACCGCTTCGCGATCCCGCGCACCGACGGCTGATACCGGCGCGACCGGGGAGTCCGCCGTGGAGCGACGCCGACTCGGCTTCAAGCCCTGGCAGCCGCGCTCGCTCAAGGCGCGCCAGCTCACCGCGGCCAGCATCAGCCTGGTCGCGTTCCTGATGCTGGCGGGCTTCGCCCTGGACCGGGCCTTCGCCGAGACCGCCGAGGCCAACCTGCGCCAGCGGCTGAAGAGCTACGCCATGGCGTACGTGGACAACATCGACTTCGGCCGCGACGGCTCGTTGTACACGCCCGAGGTCGGTCCCGATCCGCGCTTCCACCGGCCCGGCAGCGGCCTCTACGCCGAGGTGCTGATGCCGAACGGGCACTGGGCCTCGCTGTCGGCCGAGGGCCCGCTGCTGCCGGAGGTATCCACGCAATTGCAGCCGAGCGAAGAGCGCTTCGACGGCCCGTTGCCGATGACCCAGCTCGACGGCAGCGAGGGCGAGGTCTACCGCTACGGCATCGGCCTGGTCTGGGGCGAGCGCGGGCCGGACAACGAGTTCCCGTACTCGATCTTCGTTATGGAGGATTCGCAGATCCTGGCCGCGCAGGTGCGCGTGTTCCGCGCCGCGCTGTGGGTCTACCTGGGCGGCGCCGGCCTGTTCCTGCTGTTGCTGCAGGTGGTGATCCTCAACTGGAGCCTGCGTCCGCTGCAGCGCGTGATCGCCGAGCTGACCCGGGTCCAGCGCGGCCAGCTGCAGCGCATGAGCGAGCGCCACCCGCGCGAACTCGAACCGCTGACCGAGAGCATCAACGCACTGATCGAGTCCGAACGCGAGCACCTGGATCGGCAGCGCAACACCCTGGCCGACCTGGCCCACAGCCTGAAGACGCCGCTGGCGGTGCTGCGAACCCAGCTCGACGCCGGCGCCGGCGAGGCCAACCTGCGCCAGGAACTGGACGCCCAGCTCAAGCGCATGAACGACCTGGTCTCCTACCAGCTGGCACGCGCCGCGTCCGGTGGCCACAAGCTGTTCTCCGCGCCGGTGGCGATCGAGTCCAGCGCCGAGGAGATCGTGCGCGGCCTGGAGAAGGTATACGCGGCCAAGAACGTCCTGTGCGAATTCGAGATCGCCGCGGACGTGCAGTTCTACGGCGAGGCCGGCGACCTCCAGGAGCTGCTCGGCAACCTGCTCGAGAATGCGTTCAAGTGGGCCCGCCACCGGGTACTGCTGACCGCGCGCCCCGGCCCGGCCGCGCCCAACCGCCGCGCCGGCCTGCAACTGGCGGTGGAGGACGACGGCCCGGGCATCGCCCCGGAGGACGTGGCCAAGGTGCTGCAGCGCGGGGTGCGCGGCGACGAGCGCGTGCAGGGCCACGGCATCGGCCTGTCGATCGTGCAGGACCTGGTGCGCGACTACCGTGGCGAACTGCAGGTGAGCCGCTCGGAAGAACTCGGCGGCGCCCGCTTCGAGGTCACCCTGCCGCCGGGGTTGTGACCGGCGTGCGCCCTGCCGCATCCCCCGGCCGGCCATGCGGAGCCGGCCAACGGCCGGCACCAGGGCGGCCTCCGTGGCGGATCCTGGATCAGGATGGCGGCGAGGGACCGTAGAAGCGCGCCAGGTGCGCGGCCACCGCCGGCATCGCCTCGGCCAGCAGCGCCGGCGCCGAGAAATGGTACTCGCTGGCCACCGCGAAGAATTCCTCGGGGGCCTCGGCCGCGTATGGATCGATCGTGGTTTCGCGCCCGGCATCCACGTCCGCGCAGAACCTGTCGTAGGCGCGCTGGAAGTCGCGCGCCCATTCGCGCTGCCAGCGCGACGGCAGCGGCGGGGTGCCGTCGAGCTCGCCGTCGAGCGCGTCGAGCTTGTGCGCCATCTCGTGCACGGCCACGCAGAATCCGGCGTCCGGCTCGGCGATGTCGGCCTGCACGTCGGCCCAGGACAGGATCAACGGGCCCTGGTCCCAGGCCTCGCCGATCAGCTCGTCGTCCCACTCGTGGAGCACGCCAGCCGCATCGACATGGCTGCGGCGCACCCGGAACGCGTCCGGATAGACCAGCAACTGCGACCAGCCGCGCAGCCCGGCCGCGCCGAACTCCAGCAGCGGCAGGCAGCACAGCGCGGCCAGCAGCACCCGCTGTGCCGTGTCCAGCTCCAGGCCGCCCAGCGGGGTGATGGTCTTCTGCCACAGGAAGCGCGCGGCCAGCGCGCGCAGGCGCTCGCGCCGCTGCGGCTCGAGCGCGGCCACCCAGGGCAGGCGTGCGCAGGCGGCCTGCCAGGAAGGGTCGTCGATATCCGGGGGGCGCGGCCGCAGCCAGCGCGACAGCAGGCCGATCACCCGGTCAGCGGAACATGCCCGGCAGGAAACTGTGCCAGCGCGTGCCGCGGGTGCGCGGCGCCACCGTTTCTGCATCGCTGCCGCCGCCACCGCCGCCACCGCCGCCGGAGGTGGCCGGTTTGGGCGCGGCGCGCGCGGCCGGCGGGGTAGCCGGCCGCGCCTGCTGAGAATCGGCGTCGGCGATGGTGGTTGCAGCCGAAGGGCGTGCATAAACGCAGGCGCCCTGCTTGGGTGCCGTGTCGAGATCGGAGGCGGCCCAGCACAAGGCCGGGGCGGCGAGCAGCAACAACGGGAACAGGCGGCGCATCGGCGGATCCGTCGACCGGGGCAATCCTTGGACTATACCCCGCCGGCGACGCCCGGGCATGTGCCTGACGCACAGGCCGTCCCGGGGCGCCGGGACGCCTCCGGGGCAGGTAATAATCGGCATGACCCTCGCCCGTGCAGCCGGGAGCGCACTTGGAAGCCCGCAATCCGCCGCTCCCCCCGCCGGACCTGCTCGATGCCGACGTGCTGCGCGCCGCCCTGCCCGGTCGGGTGGCCGCCGGCCCGGTCTCGCTGGAAGTGGCGTGGAGCGTGGATTCCACCAACTCCGAACTGTGGCGCCGGCCGCCGCCGGACGGTTGCGCCGTGCTGCTGGCGGAGCGCCAGACCGCCGGCCGCGGTCGGCTCGGCCGGATCTGGACTTCGCCGTTGTCGGCCCAGGTCTGCCTGTCGGTGCGCCGCCGGTTCGATGGCGGCCTGGTGCGGCTGGACGGCTTGAGCCTGGCGGCCGGGGTGGCGGTGGTCGAGGCGCTGCGCGGGCTCGGCTTCGCCCAGGCCGGCCTGAAATGGCCCAACGACGTGATTGCCGATGGATGCAAGCTCGCCGGGGTGCTGGTCGAATGCCGCGGCGAACCTGCCGGGCCGGCGCATGTGGTGGTGGGGCTCGGCATCAACGTGCGCCTGCCGCAGATGGCCTCCGCGGCCATCGACCAGCCCTGGACCGACCTGGCGCGGCTATCGGCCGATGGCGTGCCGCCGTCGCGCAATGGGGTCGCCATCGCGGTGCTCGAGCATCTGCTGGAGGCACTGGAGCGCTTCGAGTGCGAGGGACTGGCACCGTTCCTGCCGCGGCATGCCGCGCTGGGCACGCTGGTCGGTCGCGAGGTCTGCGTGCTGGCCGGTCGCCAGGTCATCGAGGGCCGGGCGCTCGGGCTTGCCGCGGATGGCGGCCTGCGCGTGGCCACCGCCGCGGGCGAGCAGGTGTTCCATGCCGGCGAAGTGAGCGTGAGGGCGCGATGAGCGACTGGCTGTTCGACCTGGGCAACTCGCGCTTCAAGGCCGCGCCCTGGCAGGGCGGGGAGGACATCGGCGAAGCACGGGCCTGGCCGCAGGGCGCCGACGCGTTCGCGTTCGGCGGCGACGACGGCGATCCGCTGCCACGCGGCGCGCGCGCGTGGGTCGCGAGCGTGGCCGCACCGGCACTGACCGCGCGGGTACTGGAGTTGCTGCGCCGGCGTTTCGTGGAAGTGCGGGTGGCCCGCACCCTGGCCGAGTGCGCGGGCGTGCGGGTGGCCTATGCGCAGCCGCAACGGATGGGCGTGGACCGCTTCCTGGCCCTGCTCGGCGCGCGCGCGATCGGCGGTGACGTGCTGGTCGTGGGCGTCGGCACCGCGTTGACCCTCGACCTGATGGATGCGGACGGGCGTCATCTTGGAGGCCGCATCGCCGCCTCGCCCACCCTGATGCGCCAGGCGCTGCACCAGCGCGCCGCGCAACTGCCCGAATCCGGGGGCGGCTACCGCGAGTTCGCCGACGACACCGACGATGCGCTCGCCTCCGGTTGCGACGGCGCGGCGCTGGCATTGGTCGAGCGTTCGCTGGACCAGGCCGCGCTGCGGCTGGGCCGGCGGCCGGCGTTGCTGCTGCACGGGGGCGGCGGCGAGGCCCTGGCGCCGCTGCTGCCGCAGGCGATGCTGCGCCCTGCCCTGGTGCTGGAGGGCCTGGCGGTGTGGGCGCGCGTGGCCGATCCCGGTGCCGGCGATGGGCCGGGGCAGTCGCTCGGCTAGAATCGACCGCCATGTTCGCCCGTGCCCTCATCGTGGTCCTGGTCGCGCTCAACCTCGGCGTTGCCGTGTGGTGGCTGTCGCGCCCCGCGCCGGTGCCTGCGACGGCGCCGGTTTCTGACAAGGGCGGCGCGGCGTTGCGGCTGCTGCCGATGGATGCCGCGGCAATGGCTGCGAGCGCGGCGCCGGCTCCGGCGCCGGTGGAAGATCACGCGGTAGCCGGGCCTGCGCCCGCGCAGGCGTGCCTGCGGATCGGCCCATTCACCAACCGGGCCGCGGCCGATGCCGCGCGCAACGGCCTGGGCGCGGCGCTGCGCGATCCCGAACTGCGCGAGGAACCGGGCCAGGCATCCCGCTACCGCGTGCTGCTGCCGCCGGCGGGCGACCGCGCCCAGGCGCAGGCCAGTGCAGATCGCATCGCCGCGGCCGGCTTCGACGATTTCCTGATCCTGTCCCAGGGCGCCGAAGCCAACGGCATCGCCCTCGGGACTTACACGGGGCGCGACGCCGCAGAACGCCGCGCCGCGGCGTTGGGTGCGGCGGGATTCCCGGCCAAAGTGCAGGCACAGGGCGCGGCCGGCGCTTCGCAATGGTGGCTGCTCGGCGCCGGCGCCGATCCGGTGGCGGTGCGGGCGGCGTTTCCCGCGGCCCAGGAGCTGGACTGCGCCTCCTTGCCGGAAACCGCGTTGCGCTAGAATCCAGCGCGCAGCGCCGCCTTAGCTCAGTTGGTAGAGCACTCGCCTTGTAAGCGAGCGGTCGTCCGTTCGATTCGGACAGGCGGCACCAACGCAGTCGTGCGGCCCGCGTCATGCCGCCCGAACCCACGGAGTCGAGCATGGTCCGCACCTTTCCTCCCGTTTCGCTGATCGGCGTGCCCACCGACGTCGGTGCCGGCCATCGCGGCGCCTCGCTGGGGCCGGAGGCGTTGCGGATCGCCGGGCTGGCCGAGGCGCTGGCCGGGCGCGGCGTGGACGTGCGCGACTGCGGCAACCTCGCCGGTCCGGCCAATCCCTGGCAGCCGCCGGTCGACGGTTACCGCCACCTGCAGCAGGTGGTGGACTGGAACGCCGCGTTGATGGAGGCCAGCCTGGGCGAACTGCGCGCCGGGCGCCTGCCGGTGATGCTCGGCGGCGACCACTGCCTGGCGATCGGCTCGATCGCGGCGGTGGCGCGCCACTGCCGCGAGACCGGCAAGGACCTGCGCGTGCTGTGGCTGGATGCGCATTCGGACTTCAACACCAGCGCCGTCACCCCTTCGGGCAACGTGCACGGCATGCCGGTGGCCTGCCTGTGCGGGCTGGGTCCGGACGCGCTGACCGGGCTCGGCGGCGAAGCCCCGGCCATGCATCCGCGCCAGTTCCGGCAGATCGGGATCCGTTCGGTCGATCCGGAGGAGAAACGCCTGGTCAAGCGGCACGGCCTGGACATCTACGACATGCGCTACATCGACGAGATCGGGATGAAGCGAGTGATGGAGCAGGCGCTCGAGGGCGTGGGCGCCGACACCCACCTGCACGTCAGCTTCGACGTCGATTTCCTCGACCCGGGCATCGCCCCGGGCGTGGGCACCACCGTTCCCGGTGGGCCGAACTACCGCGAGGCGCAGTTGGCGATGGAGATGATCGCCGACACCGGGCGCATGGGCTCGCTGGACATCGTCGAGCTCAACCCGGTCCTGGACGACCACAACATGACCGCCGAGCTGGCGGTGGACCTGGTGGAGAGCCTGTTCGGGAAATCCACCCTGATGCGCGACTGAACCGGCGCGTGGCTGTACGATGCGCTTTCATGGATGCTTCCGCCTCGCCGTGGCATTGTCGGCCGGCAAGGAACCATCCGCATCCTTCACCCCGACCAGGAGATTGCCCATGAAGCGCATCGTCGCCCTGACCCTGCTGAGCCTGTTTTCGGTATCCATGCTGTCGGCCTGCAACACCATGGCCGGTGCCGGCAAGGACATCCAGAAGGCCGGCGAGAAGGTCGAGAAGAAAGCGGAAGACTGCAAGGACGGCCGCTGCTGAGGTTCGCGGCACGCCGTGTTCCGGAGGGCCGGGATTTCCCGGCCCTTCGCGTTTCGGCGGCGCAATCATGGGCGATTCAGCCGGATAACTTCCCCTTGACGCGGGTTGGACACCTCCGGAACGCAGGTGTTGCGATGCTGGTTGCGCGGTGCAGGACAGGGTCACGCACCGTCCCCCCAACCAAGCAGGAGCAGTACATGAACCGCGACATCATCGGTGGCAACTGGAAGCAGCTGAAGGGACAGATCCAGGCCAAGTGGGGCGATCTCACCGACGACGACTTCGATGTCGCCGAAGGCAATTCCAAGTATCTCGCCGGCAAGCTGCAGGAACGCTACGGCTGGGAGAAGGATCGTGCCGAGAAGGAAGTGCGTGAGTTCGAGCGCACCCTGGACGACAAGTACCGGCACTGATCATCGCCGCCAGCGGCGGCAGCGATCGAGGCGGCGGGCTCCGGCCCGCCGCCTCTGCATGGGCGGTGCCTGCATGGACGCAAGCGTGCGCTTCGCCCAACGATCCGGTTCACTCTCCCGGCACGCAGCATGGCGGATCGGGGACGAAGCCTTGCGGGAACGCCTGCGGTGCATCGCCCCAGCGCCGCCGAGGCTGCGGGGGCGTTACCGGCACGCCGTGGGCCAGCAGGCCCCGCCAGGTGTCGTAGCGCACCTGGGTGACCTGGATCGGTCGCGATTGCCGGTCGAAGGCGGTGGCGCGGGCCGGCGAGGATTCGATCCGGCCATGGCCGGTGCCCAGGCCGGGCGCAGGCGAGTAGGGCGCGTAGGCGCCGGCGGCGGCATCGGACCCGGCCTCGGCCGAGCGCGCGCTCGCGGCAGGCTGCGCCTGCCGCTCGGGCTTCGACGTCGCCGGAGGGGTGTCGAGCAGGCGCGCGATGCCGGCCGGCGGCGGCCGTTCTCCGAACACGGCGATCCCGATCACGCCCACGTTGTCCGGACGGCCGGTGCGCGCGGCGTAGCTGCGCGCCGGGTCGACGAACACGAACCGGGCCACCGCATCCATCGACTTGCGCCAGCCGTCCACCTCCAGCACCTGCCATGGACCCAGCACGTAGCCTGCCTGGCGGGTGTCGGCGGTCTGGCCGCTGATAGCATTGACCCCGTCCACGGACAGCACCACCAGCACGCGCTGCGCACCCAGGTTGCGCAGGCGCACCGCGTAGCCGTGGCCCGGCTCGGCGGGCAGCCAGGTCTCGCCGTGGTGCGGGTACTGGGGCAGGATCCGGCCCTCCTCGCGGTCCACGATTTCCAGGGCAACGCCGGGCGCGGGCGCCCGCGCCCGGCCGGCGGCCGGGATGGACCAGGGCACCAGGGCCAGGAGCACGAGCAGGGTCGGGCGTTTCATGGCGGCATTCCGGTTGGGGGTCTGCAGGCATGAACGGCCGGTGCCGGCGGATGGGGTTGCGCGCGCAGGCTAGAATCGTCGGGTCCCTCGCCCCGCATTCCCCATGACCGTCCGCGTCCTCACCGGCATCACCACCACCGGCACCCCGCACTTGGGCAACTACGCCGGCGCGATCCGTCCCGCCATCGCCGCTTCGCGCGATCCGGGCGCGGAGAGCTTCTTCTTCCTGGCCGACTACCACGCGTTGGTGAAGGCCGACGATCCGCGGCGCGTGGCCCGTTCGCGCCTGGAGATCGCGGCCACCTGGCTGGCCTGCGGCCTGGACCCGCAACGGGTGACCTTCTACCGGCAGTCGGACATCGTCGAAATCCCGCAGCTGACCTGGCTGCTGACCTGCGTCACCGCCAAGGGCCTGCTCAACCGGGCCCATGCCTACAAGGCTGCGGTGGACAAGAACGTCGCCGACGGCGAGGACCCGGATTCGGGGATCAACGCCGGCCTGTACATGTACCCGGTGCTGATGGCCGCCGACATCCTCGCCTTCGGCGCGCACCGGGTGCCGGTGGGCCGCGACCAGATCCAGCACATCGAGATGGCACGCGACCTTGGCCAGCGCTTCAACCACCTGTACGGCGATGCCTGGCGCCAGGCCACCGGCCGCGACGGCGAACCGCTGGTGCTGCCGGAGGTGCAGATCGACGAGAACGTGGCCACGCTGCCCGGCCTGGACGGGCGCAAGATGTCCAAGAGCTACGACAACACCATCCCGCTGTTCGCGCCGTCGGCGGAACTGAAGAGGCTGGTGATGTCGATCGTCACCGACTCGCGCGCGCCCGGCGAGCCCAAGGACACCGAAGGCTCGGCCCTGTTCCAGCTGTACCAGGCCTTCGCCACCCCGGCCCAGGCCGCGGAAATGCGCCACGCCTATGCCGAGGGCATCGGTTGGGGCGACGCCAAGCAACGCCTGTTCGCGCTGGTCGACGAAACCGTGGCGCCGATGCGCGAGCAGTACGCACGGCTGATCGCCCGCCCCGCGCAGCTGGAGGAAATCCTGCAGGAGGGCGCGCGCAAGGCGCGCGAGGTGACCGTACCGTTGCTGGACGGGCTGCAGCGGGCGGTCGGCCTGGGGCCGTTCTCGGTGCCGGCGATCGCGGCCGGCGCATCCACCCAGGACGCGGCGGTGCGCCTGCCGCAGTTCAAGCAATACCGCGAGGCCGACGGCCGTTTCCACTTCAAGCTGGTCGATGGCGAGGGCCGCCTGCTGCTGCAAGGCGATGGCCATGCCTCGCCGCGCGATTGCGGGCAGGTGGTGGCGCGGCTCAAGCGCGAGGGGCGCGACGCCCTGCACGAGATGGAGGCGCGTGCGGTCGGCCTGCTCGGCGAGCGGATCGGCACCCTGGGCGAAGGACTGGCCGGAGTCGACGGAATCCGGGAAGCACTGCGGCAACTGGCCGAGGTGGCGGAGTGATCGCGGTCATGGCGCTGCTGTTGTTCATGCCCTGGTTCGCCCTGCTGGGCGCGCTGTACTGGTTCTATCCCCGCACCCCGCGGCCGCCGGCGCGACGCGCCTACGACGCGGTCGTGCTCCTGCTCGCGCTGGCGCTCAGCATCCTGGGCATGCGCTGGGGCTACGCCGAAGGCGTGGCCGACGTGCGCAGCGGCCCGATCTGGTGCCAGGTGCTGGCCGTGCTCTACGCCTATGGCGCGTTCCTGGCCGTGTTCGCGCTGGCGATCCCGGTGCGCATGCGCCTGATGGCCCGCTGGCGCCGATCCGCTGCCGGAACCCCTGGCGCGTAGAGCCGACCGGCCGCCGGCCCTGCATCGGGCGGCGCCATGGATGTCCGCACTGCCGGCATACGACCAAAGCCGGATCGTCGCCTCCCCTGCCGCTGGCTAGGATCGTGGTGCGCGTCGCAGCGGCGACTGGCAGGGAAGGACCGCACATGCCGGAACAGGGCATCCACACCATCGACACGGGGTATCTGCGCCCGCGCTTCGACGCGGCCTACCTGGTGGTGGAGAACGGGCGCGGCGCCTTCGTCGACTGCGGCACCAACCACAGCGTGCCGGCACTGCTGGCGGCGCTGGAACCGGCCGGGCTGGCTCCGGCCGACGTGGACTGGCTGATCCTCACCCACGCGCACCTGGACCACGCCGGCGGCGCCGGGGCCCTGATGCGGTGCCTGCCGAACGCGCGCCTGGTGGCGCATCCGCGCGCGGCGCCGCACATGATCGATCCGGCGCGGCTGGCGGCCGGCGCCATCGAGGTCTACGGCGAGGAGACGTTCGCACAGCACTATGGCGCGCTGGTGCCGGTGCCGGCCGGGCGCGTGGTGGTGGCCGGCGACGGCCATGGGGTCGACCTGGCCGGGCGCGCGCTGCGCTGCATCGATACCCCCGGGCATGCGCGCCACCACCTGTGCGTGTGGGACGCGCGCAGCCGCAGCTGGTTCACCGGCGATACCTTCGGACTGTCGTATCGCGAACTGGACAGTGCGGCCGGCGCCTTCATCCTGCCGACGTCCTCGCCGGTGCAGTTCGAGCCGGAGGCGATGCAGGCCTCGATTGCGCGGATGCTGGCCGAGTCGCCGCAGGCCATGTACCTGACCCACTTCGGCCGCGTGGAAGGCGTGGCGCGGCTGGCGGCCGAACTGCACGAGCAGGTCGATGCGATGGTCTCGCTGGCCCAGGCCTGCGACGGCGGCCCGGACCGCCACCGCGCGCTGGTGGCGGCGCTGTCCGGCTACTACCTGGAACGCGCCCAGGCGCACGGCTGCGCGCTGGACGACGCGGCGGTGCTGCGCCTGCTGGAGATGGACATCGAACTCAATGCCCAGGGCCTGGAAGTCTGGCTGGACCGCAGCCGCAGGGCGTGATCCGGGCCGACCGTGGTAGCGGACGGTGAGGCGTCGGGGCGGGAGTCCCGCGCTACTGCGGCAGAGCCATGTCGTCCAGCAGCGCCTTGAGGAAGCGCGCGGCCTCGCCGCCGGTGGCGGCACGGTGGTCGAAGGTCAGCGAGACCGGCAGGCGGCGATGCACCTCGATCCCGCCGATCACCGCGACCACGTCGTGCGCGAGCCTGCCTGCGCCGACGATGGCCACGCACGGCGGCACCACCACCGGGGTGGCATAGCGGCCGGCGAACATGCCGAAATTGGACAGCGAGATGGTGTAACCGGACAGCTCGCTGGCCGGGATCGTGCGCTCCTCCACCTGCGCGCGCAGGCGGTTGATGCCCTCGCGGATGCCGCGCGCGTCGAGCATGTCGGCGTTGCGCAACGCCGGCACGAACAGACCGTCGTCGGTGTCCACCGCGATGCCCACGTCCACCTGGGGGTGGCGGGTGACCGCCAGCGCCTCGCCGTCGAACCAGGCATTGAGTGCCGGCACCGTCCTGCAGGCGGTCACGATCGCGCGGATCAGGCGCGCGGTGATGTCCTGCTTGCCGATCCATGCATGCAGATCGGCGTCGTCGACCAGGGTGGTCGGCACCACCTTCGCATGCGCATCGGCCATCACGCGCGCCATGTTGCGGCGCACGCCCTTGAGCTGCTCGGGCTGGCCGCTGGCGGCCGCCTGCGCGCCCGGCGGGCGGGTGCGCATGGGTTTGCCGCTCGCGGAGACAGGCGTGCGCATCGGGCTCTTCTCGCCATGGGCGAAGGATTGGGCCGGGGGCACGGCGGGAGCCGCAAAGGTTCCGGCTGCGGGGCTGGCTGCCGGATCCTCTCCCCGCGGTCCTTTCCCGGCGGCGGAGGGGAGCAGGGCAGAGGGATCGGCCGCGGCCTGCTTCACGTCGGCCAGGCTGACGGTCCCGTCGGCGCCGCTGGCGCGCACGCGCGACAGGTCCACGCCCAGCTTCTTCGCCAGCGCGCGTACCGCCGGCATCGCCTTCACGCCGCCCACGGAAACCGCCTGCTCGTTGTGCACCGCATTCGAACTCTGCATCGCGCCGACCACGGTGCCGGCATCGTCGCGCTCGCCATCGCCATCGCCATCGGCCGTCGGCGCTGTTGTCGCCTGTGCCGCCGCCGGCTGCGCGGATGCGCCGGCCGCGTGATGCCCGCCGCCGCCATGGCCGTGGCCGGTGTCCTGGCCCTCGGCGCGCTGCGGCAGGTCCGGGTCGGCCTCGAACACCGCCAGCATCGCGCCGGTGACGATCACGTCGCCCGCACCGCCGGCCAGCTTCAGCACCTTGCCGGACACCGGCGAGGGCACCTCGACCACCGCCTTGGCCGTTTCCATCGACACCAGCGGCTCGTCCAGGCGGATCGTGTCGCCCTCCTTGACGAACCACTCGACGATGGTCGCGTCCGGCAGGCCCTCGCCCAGGTCGGGCAGGTGGAAGGTCTTGCTCTGGCTCATGCGGAGGTTCCTGGCGATCGTTGCGGGCGGGCGCGGTGCGCCATGCCCAGGGATGCTAACGGGCGCGGCGCCGTCGTGCGCGGCGCCGGGATTTCAGCCGTGCGCCACCGCGCGCCGGGCCGCGGCGACGACCCGTTCCACGCTCGGCAGGTATTTCATTTCCAGCCGGAACAGCGGGATGTGGGTGTCGTAGCCGGTGACCCGCTCGACCGGGGCGCGCAGGTCGTACATCGAGTGCTCGGCCAGGCGGGCGGCGATCTCGGCGCCGAAGCCGGCGCTGCGCGGGGCCTCCTGCACGATCACGCAGCGCCCGGTGCGCGAAACCGATTCGGCGATGGTGTCGAAGTCCAGCGGGCGCAGGGTGGCCACGTCGATCACCTCGGCGCTGATGCCTTCCTTCGCGAGGGCGTCGGCGGCCTCCAGTGCCTCCTTCACCTGCGCGCCCCAGGCCACCAGGGTCACGTCGCTGCCGTCGCGCAGCACGAAGCACACGTCCAGCGGCAGCGCCTCGCCGTCGTCGGGCACCTGTTCCTTGTACTGGCGGTAGATCCGCTTGGGCTCCATGTAGATCACCGGATCGGCGTCGCGGATCGCCGCCAGCAGCAGGCCGTAGGCGCGCTGCGGCGAGGATGGCATCACCACGCGCAGGCCCGGCACGTTGGTGAAGATCGCCTCGTTGGCCTCGCTGTGGTGCTCCGGCGCGCGGATGCCGCCGCCCCAGGGCACGCGCAGCACCAGCGGGCAGTGCAGGCGGCCGCGGGTGCGGTTGCGCAGGCGCGCGGCGTGGCAGATCAGATGGTCGACCATCGGGTAGACGAAGCCGTCGAACTGGGCCTCGGCCACCGGCTTCATGCCCTGCGCGGCCAGGCCGACCGACAGGCCGGCGATGGTGGTCTCGTCCAGCGGCGTGTCCAGCACGCGCTGCGCGCCGAACGTCTGCTGCAGGCCGGCGGTGGCGCGGAACACGCCGCCGTTCACGCCCACGTCCTCGCCCAGCACCAGCACCGTGGGGTCGTGCTGCAGTTCCCAGGCCAGGGCCTGGGTGACGGCTTCGATCAAGGTGATCGGGGCGGCGGCGGGCGCGGCGGTCATCGGCTGTCCTCCACGGACGGGGGTGCGAGTCGCGTCGACGTGGCCGGCATCGCCGGACGCGGGATGCGCGGCACGTTCATGGCGGACGTCGTCATCCATGGCGGCGCTCCGATGCGATAACGGCCGCGCGCTGGGCCAGCAGTTCCGGCGGCGGATCGGCGTACAGGTAATCGAACATCGCCTCCACCGGCTGCACCGGCGTGGCCAGGTAGGCGTCGACCTCGATCGCGATCAGGCGGTCGCACTCTTGCTTCCATGCCGCCTCCTCGGCCTCGCTCCAGGCGCCTTGCGCGGTGAGCCAGGTGCGCAGGCGGGCGATGGGCTCTTCCTTCCAGGCGGCCTGGACTTCGGCGTCGTCGCGGTAGCGGCGGGCATCATCTGCGGTGGTGTGGTCGGACAGGCGGTAGGTCAGGAACTCCAGTACGCTGCCGCCCTCGCCGCTACGCGCGCGCTCGGTGGCGATGCGCATGGCTTCGAGCACCGCGACCAGGTCGTTGCCGTCCACCTGCAGGCAATGCAGGCCCCCTGCAATACCCTTCTGGGCCAGGGTCTGCGCGCCGGTCTGCGCGGCGCGCGGCACCGAGATCGCCCAGCCGTTGTTGACCACGCACAGCACCAGCGGCAGCGCGTAGGCGCCGGCCGAGTTGAGCGCGGCGTAGAAATCGGTCTTGGAGGTGCCGCCGTCGCCGCAGGTTGCCACCGCCACGTGCGGCTCGCCGCGCAGCTTGAACGCCAGCGCCGCCCCGGCTGCATGCAGGCACTGGGTGGAGATCGGCACGCAGAACGGGAAGTCGTGGCGTGCGGCACCTTCCTGGAAATCGTTGCCGCGCTCGTCGCCGCCCCAGTACAGCAGCACCTCGCGCGGGCGTACCCCGCGTTCGAACAGGATCCCGTACTCGCGGTAGCTGGGTGCGTACACGTCGCCCTGCGCCATTGCCGCACCGATGCCGACGTGGGCGGCTTCGTGGCCCAAACAGGAGGCGTAGGTGCCCAGCTTGCCGGTGCGCTGCAGGGCTACCGCCTTGGCGTCGAAGTGGCGCACGTACAGCATCCGCCTGAACAGTGGCAGCAGCGCGGCCGGATCGCGCAGGGCGCGGGGGAATTCGCGTACCGGAACGCCGTCCGGGCCAAGGTATTGCAGGTAGTCGATCTGGAAACTGGCGGCGAGGGTCATGGCGTGCGTCACCGGCGCGGTTGCATCGTGCAGGATAGTTGCACATGGTACGGAACTGCGCCGTGAATCCCGCATTGCGATGCAACAACGCTTTCAATCCGGGGACTTGGGCGTGGCGGGAGCGGCGTGCGGATGGAGCATCCAAAGGGCCGCGGACCCGCAGTCCGTTCGACGGAGGGGGCGGCCGGGGGGCGGGCTGGGGTACCCTTGCGGCCCCTGTGCATCCGGCAAGCCGATGAGCATAGAAAAGAACCAGCGCGCGCTCGAAGCGGGCATCCACACCGACCTGCAGGGCCGCCTCACCTATGGCGGCTACCTGCACCTGGACCGGCTGCTGTCGGCGCAGCAGCCGGTGTCGGACCCGCCGCACCACGACGAGATGCTGTTCATCGTCCAGCACCAGGTCTCGGAGCTGTGGCTGAAGCTGCTGATGCACGAACTGCAGGCCGCGCGCAGCCTGCTGCAGGCCGACCGGGTCGGGCAGTGCCAGAAGGTGCTGGCGCGCAGCAAGCAGGTGCTGCGCCAGCTCACCGAGCAGTGGTCGGTGCTGGAGACCCTGACCCCCTCCGAATACATGGGCTTCCGCCACCTGCTGGGGCCGTCCTCGGGCTTCCAGTCGCTGCAGTACCGGGCGATCGAGTTCCTGCTGGGCAACAAGAACGCCGCGATGGTGCGGGTGTTCGCCCATGACCCGGAAGGGCAGGCGGTGCTGCGCGCCGAACTGGAACGGCCCAGCCTGTACGAGGAATTCCTGCGCTACCTGGCCCGCTTCGGCCACGCGATCCCGGCGCGGTACCTGGAGGATGGCCGCGACTGGACGCCCGCGCACGTGTCCGATCCGGCGCTGGTGCCGGTGTTCGAGCGCATCTACGAGGACACCGACCGCTACTGGCGCGAGTACGCGCTGTGCGAGGACCTGGTCGACCTGGAAAGCCAGTTCCAGCTGTGGCGCTTCCGGCACATGCGCACGGTGATGCGGATCATCGGCTTCAAGCGCGGCACCGGCGGTTCCAGCGGGGTGGGCTTCCTCAAGGCGGCGCTGGAACTGACCTTCTTCCCGGAGTTGTTCGAGGTGCGGACCCATATCGGGCCGGGCTGAGGCGCCGGCCGGCACGGTTCCGGCCTGTTCTCGCCATCGGGTCGACTGCCGGTGGGCCGCTCCCGAGGCCGCCCACCAAGGGCAGCCGATTGACCGTCGGCGCCGCACGAGGGGCGATGACCATGGCGCTGTGGGCGCAAGTCATTGATCGATAATGGAGGAAATTGGCAATGGCGGGACTGCATGGCCGCGCCCCGCATTGACGTGCGGCACATCGTCGGTGATTCTCGGCCTACTCCGGGGGAGCGGTCCGGCAGCGGTCCGCCCTGATTCCAGCCAGAACAGAACATAAGGACTTCCATGAGCGCCGACGCCGTCGAGCCCAAGGTCGCGGCCCCGCCGCCGCCCGCGATACCCGAATTCGCCCAGGTCATGGGCCATCCGCGTCCGCTGTGGATGCTGTTCATGTCCGAGTTCTGGGAGCGGTTCGCCTTCTACGGCATCCGCTGGGCGATGGTGCTGTACATCGTGTCCCAGTTCCACGGCGGCGATGCCACCGGGCAGAAGCCGGCCAGCGAGCTGTATGGCGCCTACCTGGCGCTGGTCTATGCCGGCGCGATCTTCGGCGGCTACGTGGCCGACAAGCTGATCGGCTTCCAGCGCTCGATCCTGCTCGGCGCGGTGTTCATGGCGGTGGGCCTGTTCCTGCTGGCGACGTCCACCGAGACCATGTTCAAGCTCGGGCTGGCCACGATCATCGTCGGCAACGGCCTGTTCAAGCCGATCATCTCGACCATGGTCGGCAAGCTCTACCTGCAGGGCGATCCGCGCCGCGATGCCGGCTTCACCATCTTCTACATGGGCATCAACATCGGCGCGATGATCGCCCCGGTGATCACCGGCTGGCTGGCGCGCGAGATCTTCGGCACCAATGACGACCCGCATTACCACTGGGTGTTCATCTCCGCCGGCATCGGCATGATCGTCAGCCTGGTGTGGTTCTGGATCGGCCGCAGCCAGCTCAAGGGCATCGGCGTACCGGCACCGGGCCAGGAAGGACTGGGCCGGATCGGGCTGGTGGCGCTGCTGGGCGCGGCCATCGGCATCCCGCTGTTCTACTTCCTGCTCACAATCGACGCCAACGCGCTGCAGGCGATCCTGATGGCGCTGTTCGTGGTGCCCGCGGTGATGCTGGTGGTCGAGGGCTTCCGCGAAGGCAAGGTCGCGCGCGACAAGGTCGTGGCGATGCTGGTGATCTTCGTGTTCAACGTGCTGTTCTGGATGTTCTTCGAGCAGGCCGGCAGTTCCTTCACCTTCCTCGCCGACCAGATCGTCAACCGCCAGTTCGGCGACTGGACCTTCCCGCTGGAATGGTTCCAGTCGGTGAATTCGATCGCGATCATCACCCTGGCGCCGATCATGGCCTGGCTGTGGGTGAAGCTGGGCAAGAACAATCCCTCGATCCCGCGCAAGTTCGGTCTGGGCCTGATCTTCAACGGCCTGGCCTTCCTGCTGCTGATGGTGGCGTTGTCGAGCATGGTCAACGATGCCGGCAAGATCCCGTTCTGGACCCTGTTCATGGTCTACGTGATCCAGTCGGTGGGCGAGCTGTGCCTGTCGCCGATCGGGCTGTCGATGACCACCAAGCTGGCGCCGGTGAAGCTGGGCGGCATGGCGATGGGCTGCTGGTTCCTGTCGATCGCCATCGGCAACAACCTGGCGGGCATCTTCGCTGGCCGGGTCAGTGGCGAGGGCGGCATGACCGTGGAATCGGCGCATGCCGGCTACACGTTCGGCTTCTATGCGCTGGTGGGTTCGGGTGTGCTGCTGTTCATCGTCGCGCCGCTGGTCAACCGCCTGATGCACGGGGTCAAGTAAGCGCCGACAGGATGGGAAAAGGGCCCCTGCGGGGGCCCTTTTCGTCGAACGGGTTCAGGCGCCTTCGCGCAGCGCAGCCAGGCCGGGGCCGGAAAGCTTGACCATCAGGCGCTCGAGGGTGGCGCGCTCCTGCTCGTCGAGGGTGGCGATCAGCCGCTGCTCGCAGGCCAGCGCCATCGGCACGATCTCGTCGTAGATCGCGTAGCCGGTTTCCGACAGCGTCAGCACCGAGCGGCGGCGGTCGTCGCTGTGGATCTCGCGTTTGATCAGGTCGCGCTCGAGCAGCCGCGCCACCGCGCGGCTGACGGCGACCTTGTCCATCGCCGTGCGCTCGGCCACCTCGTTGGCCGACAGGTCGGCGAAGCGGCCGAGCACGGCCATCACCCGCCACTCGGTGATCGCCAGCCCGAAACGCTTCTGGTACATGTCGGCGATGGTCTGGCTGACCCGGTTGGAGAGCACGCTCAGCCGGTAGGGCAGGAAGTGCTCCAGGATCAGCTGGGCGTGGCCGGCGGCATCGTTTTCGGGGGAGTTGGGGGCGGACATTGCGGCGGTGTACCTTGCGTATGGTTGCAGACGTAACTATAAAGGGAGGCTGGATCAAACCGCTTCCCCGACGGGGATGTTCAGGAAGCCATCATGAGCGCGCAATCGCAAGCCCCCTCCGGCCCCGACGTGGGCATGGTCGTGAAGCAGTTCGAGAACCCGATGGGGATCGACGGCTTCGAGTTCGTCGAGTATGCCGCCCCCGCCGGCCAGGCCCAGGCGCTGCACGACTACTTCCGCAAGCTGGGTTTCGTCCAGGTCGCCCGCCACAGGACCCGGCCGATCAGCACCTACCGCCAGGGCGACTGCACCTTCCTGATCAACGAGGACCCGGACTCCTTCGCCGCGCGCTTTGCCGCCGAGCACGGCCCCTGCGCCTGCGGCTTCGCGATCCGCTTCAGGAAGCTGGCCGAGTGGGTACGGGTGCAGGCGCTGAAGAACGGCGCCGAGTCCTTCGATGCGCACGACGAATTGAGCAAGGCGGTGGCCGCGCCGGTGATCAAGGGCATCGGCGGCTGCATGCTGTACCTGGTCGACCGCTACGACGAGCAGGGCACCATCCACGACCCGGACTACGAGTGGCTGCCGGGCGCGGAGAAGATGCCCAGGGGCTTCGGCCTGACCTTCATCGACCACCTGACCCACAACCTCTACCAGGGGAACATGGCCAAGTGGTCGGACTACTACGAGCGGCTGTTCAACTTCCGCGAGATCCGCTACTTCGACATCAAGGGCGCCAAGACCGGCCTGCTGTCCAAGGCGATGACCGCGCCGGACGGCATGGTCCGGATCCCGCTGAACGAGTCGTCCGATCCCAAGTCGCAGATCAACGAATACCTGGACGCCTACCACGGCGAGGGCATCCAGCACATCGCCTGCTTCACCGACGACATCTACACCACGGTCGAGGCCATGCGTGAACAGGGCGTGCAGTTCCTCGACACCCCCGACGTGTATTTCGACTTCATCGACCAGCGCATCCCCGATCACGGCGAGGACGTGGAGCGGCTGCGCCGCAACGCGATCCTGATCGACGCCGACCCGGAGACCAAGCAGCGCAAGCTGCTGCAGATCTTCACCCAGAACGCGCTGGGCCCGATCTTCTTCGAGATCATCCAGCGCAAGGGCAACGAGGGTTTCGGCGAGGGCAACTTCCAGGCCCTGTTCGAGAGCATCGAGCGCGACCAGATGAAGCGCGGCGTGCTGTAAGGCGGCCGCAACCCACCAGCGAGGAGCGCCATGTCGCAGTCCAGTGGATACATGACCGGCTTCGGCAACGAATTCGCCACCGAGGCGGTGGCCGGCACGCTGCCGGTCGGGCGCAACTCGCCGCAGCGGGTCGCGCACGGTCTGTATGCCGAGCAGCTCAGTGGTACGGCGTTCACCGCGCCGCGGGCACAGAACCGGCGCAGCTGGCTGTACCGGATCCGGCCGGCCGCCATGCACGGGCCGTTCGCGCCGTTCGCGCAGCCGCGCCTGCACAGCGACTTCGGCAGCCATGCCGTCACCCCCGACCAGCTGCGCTGGGATCCGCTGCCGATGCCGGCCGGTGGCGCCGATTTCGTCGAAGGCCTGTACACGATGGGCGGCAACGGTTCGCCGGCGGCGGGCAGCGGCGTGGGCGTGCACCTGTACGCGGCCGACCGTTCGATGCAAGGACGCTACTTCTACGACGCCGACGGCGAGCTGTTGATCGTGCCGCAGCTGGGGCGGCTGCGCATCGCCACAGAACTGGGTGTGCTGGAGGTCGAGCCGCAGCAGGTCGCGGTGATCCCGCGCGGCATCCGTTTCCGGGTGGACCTGCCCGATGGGCCCTCGCGCGGCTACGTGGGCGAGAACTTCGGTGCGTTCCTGCGCCTCCCCGACCTGGGGCCGATCGGTTCCAACGGCCTGGCCAACCCGCGCGATTTCGAGACCCCGGTGGCGGCCTACGAGGACGTGGAGGGCGATTTCGAGCTGGTCGCCAAGTTCCAGGGCCACCTGTGGCGCGCCGATATCGGCCATTCGCCGCTGGACGTGGTCGGCTGGCACGGCAACCACGTGCCGTACCGCTACGACCTGCGCCGCTTCAACACCATCGGCTCGATCAGCTACGACCATCCCGACCCGTCGATCTTCCTGGTCCTGACCTCGCCCAGCGACACGTCCGGGGTGGGCAATCTGGATTTCGCGATCTTCCCGCCGCGCTGGCTGGTGGCGCAGGACACCTTCCGTCCGCCGTGGTTCCACCGCAACATCGCCAGCGAGTTCATGGGGTTGATCCACGGTGCCTACGACGCCAAGGCCGAGGGCTTCGTGCCGGGCGGCTGCTCGATCCACAACTGCATGACCGGGCACGGGCCGGACGCGGCCACGTTCGACAAGGCCTCGAATGCCGACCTGTCCAAGCCGGACGTGATCGCAGACACCATGGCCTTCATGTTCGAGACCCGCGCGGTGATCCGGCCGGCGGCGCAGGCACTGGAGGCGACGCACCGCCAGCGCGACTACCAGCAGTGCTGGGCCGGGCTGCGGCGCCATTTCCGCGCCCCGTAGCCGTGCCCGCAGTGTCTGGGTCGCCCACGCGGCGGCGGGCGGCAGCCCCGGGATCGACCGCCCGGCACCGGCCGGGCTAGGATCGCCACAGGCCAAGGGAGGGACGGGCGATGGGGGAGGCACTGGGGCTGTTCGCGCTGGGGTTGCTGGCGCTGGCGTTGGGCGGGGACTCGATCGTCAAGGGCGTGTCCGGACTGGCCCAGCATTTCGGCATGCGGCCGTTCGTGGCCGGACTGCTGCTGGTCGCTTTCGGCACCTCGGTGCCGGAACTGGCGGTCAACCTGCGCGCGATGTACCTGGGCCAGCCGCACCTGGCGCTGGGCAATGCCGTCGGCAGCAACATCGTCAACCTCGGCCTGACCCTGGGCATGGCCGCGCTGGTTGCACCGCTGCTGCTGCGCGCGCGGATGCTGCTGCCGTTGCTGGTGTTGCTGGCGGTGGCCTCGCTGGCGCTGATCGTGTTCGGCCTGGATGGCTACATTAGCCGCATCGAGGGCGGCGTGCTGCTGCTGGGCTTCCTGGCCAGCACCGCGTTCCTGCTGCGGCACGGCCGGCGCGAGGCCGAGGAAGTCCAGGCCGACATCGCCGCGTTCGCGGCCACCCGCACCGGGCTGGGCCTGAACGCGCTGCGCATGGTCATCGCGGTGGTGCTGCTGTCCTTCGGCGCGCGCTGGGTGGTATCCGGTGGTCTCGGCCTGGGCCAGGCCTGGGGCATGACCCCGTTGATGGTCGGCCTGTTGCCGGTGGCCGTCGGCACCGCGCTGCCCGAAGTGGCCGCGGCGATCGCGGCCGCGCGCCGCGGGCGCGGTGACATGGTCGCCGGCCACGTGATCGGTTCCAGCCTGTTCAACCTGCTGGCGATCGTCGGCGGCATGGCCGCGTTCGAGCCGCTGGCGCTGCCGGCTTCGTTCGTGCGGTTCGAACTGCCGGCGGTAGTGGTGCTGACCCTGCTGGTGTATCCGCTGCTGCGCAGCGACCGCCGGGTGAGCCGGCAGGAAGGCGCGATCCTGTGCCTCGCGTTCGCGGCCTGGGTGGCGCTGGAGCTGATGCTGTTCCTGTGACGCGGGGTTCGCCGCCTGCGCCGCCGGATGCGCACATCCGGTTGGGTGCCGGCCGGTGGTCGGTGCGAATCGGATGCGGGAGATCCGGTCGAAGGTCGGCCGACTGGCCGTCGGCTCGGCAACGAGCGGGATCAGGCCTGGTTGTCGGGCTCGCTGTCCGGCTGCGGCGGTCGCTCGGCCATGTGCAGCGACAGTGCGGCCTTGGCCATCAGGTGGGCACTGATCGGCGCGGTGATGAACAGGAACGCGGTGATCAGCAATTCGCGCGGTTGCGGATCGCTGCCGGCGAGGATGTGGTAGCCGACCGAGGCCAGCAGCACGCAGCCAACGCCCAGGGTGCTGGCCTTGGTCGGTGCGTGCAGGCGCTTGAAGAACTCCGACAGCTTCACCAAACCCAGCGAGCCGACCAGGATGAAGAAGCTGCCCGCCGCCAGCAGCAGCACCAGAACGATCGCGAACAGCCAGCTCATTCGACGATGTCCCGGCGCAGCACGTACTTGCTCAGCACCACGGTGCCGACGAAGCCGAGCATGGCGATGATCAGCGCCGCCTCGAAGTAGACCGCCGTCCCCAGGTGCATGCCGAACAGCATCAGCTGCGCGATCGAGGCCACGAACAAGGTATCCAGGGCCAGGATCCGGTCGGGCACGCTGGGTCCGCGCAGCAGCCGGTACAGCGCCAGCAGCATGGCCAGGCCGACCACGTGCATGGCCGCGACGATGGCGTAGCCGACCAGGGCCTGCGGGGTCACGGGAAGATCTCCATCAGCGGCTTCTCGTAGCGATTCTTGATCTGGCGGATCACCGCATCGGCGTCTTCCAGGTGGAGCACGTGCACCAGCAGGTAGCGGCGGTCGTCCGACAGGGCCGAGGACACCGTGCCCGGGGTCAGGGTGATGATGCTGGTCAACGCGGCGATGCCGTGGATGTTGCGGATGTCCAGCGGCAACCAGATGAACCCTGGCGTGATCCTGCGCTCCGGCCCGAGCACCTGCATGGCCACGGTGACATTGGAGTACACGATGTCCAGGAGCAGGATCGCCAGCATCTTCGGCACCTTGCGCAGGCTGCCGATGCGGGCGAACTCGCGGTCCAGGCGTGCGGCGAACGGCGGGATCAGCAGCGCCAGCACCAGGCCCATGGCCGCGTGACCAACCGTGACGGTGTCGTTCAGCAGCAGCCAGAAGCAGAACACCATCACCGCCAACGGTGGCGAGGGCAGCCAGCGCTTGCGCCAGTGAAGGAAGGCGGATGTGGCCATGCTCAGGGTTCCCTCAACGCCGGCATCGTCGCGCGTATTTGCTCGACGTAGCCGGCGGGTGCCTGCAGCTGCGCCGCCGCGGCGCGGGTGTAGTCCAGCAACGGCGCGGCGGCGACCGACATGACGATGCCGTAGGCCAGCAGCAGCACCGTGGCCGCGGTCTCCAGCGGCCGGCTCGGCGCCACCTTCATCGCGTCCACCGGGGTGTAGCGGGCCAGCTGGTCCGGCGGTGCATCCGGCCAGGGTTCGACCCGCCAGAACAGGCGGGTGCCGGCGCGGGCCAGGCCGACCAGCATCATGAAGCTGCTGGCCAGCACCACGGTCCACACCCAGCCGGTGCTGGCGGACGGCACCGCCTCCAGCAGCAGCAGCTTGCCGATGAAGCCCGACAGCGGCGGCAGGCCGGCCAGCGATACCGCCGCGAGCAGGAACAGGACGCCCGGCACGGTCCGGTCGGGCAGCGCGGCGAGCACGTCCTTGCGATCGCCTGCGGCGCCGCGGCGGCGGCGGATCAGGTCGGCGAGCAGGAACAGCGCCGCGCCGGCGAACGTGCTGTGCGCCAGGTAGTACAGGCCGGCCGAGATCGTGCCGGCGGTGGCCAGGGCGAAGGCGATGAACAGGGTTGCCGCCGAACCGAGCACCAGGTAGGCGGCCAGCGAACGCAGGCGCTTGGACGCCAGTACGCCCAGCGCGGCCAGCAGCAGGGTGGTGCCGCCCAGCGCCAGCAGCGCCGGCCAGGCGAAGCCGTCCAGCGCGCCGGCCGCGCCGAAGCTCAGCGTGCCCACCCGCAGTACCGCGTACAGGCCGACCTTGGTCATCACCGCGAACAGCCCGGCCACCGCCGCCGGCGCATGGGTATAGGTCTGCGGCAGCCAGAAGTACATCGGCAGCACCGCCGCCTTGGCGCAGAACACCACCAGCAGCAGGCCGGCCGCGGCCTGGACCAGGGCCAGGTCCTGCGCGGGCAATTCCGCCACCCGCACCGCCATCTCGGCCATGTTGAGCGTGCCGAGCAGGCCGTAGAGCAGGCCCAGCGCCATCAGGAACAGGGTCGAGGCGGCGATGTTGAAGGTGACGTAATGCAGGCCGGCGCGCATGCGCTCGCCGCGGCCGCCGCTGAGCATCAGCCCGTAGGAGGCGATCAGCAGCACCTCGAAGAACACGAACAGGTTGAACACGTCGCCGGTCAGGAACGCGCCGTTCAGGCCCATCATCTGGAACTGGAAGAACGCGTGGAAGTGCGGCGCGCGCCGGTCCCAGCCGGCGCAGGCATGGAGCAGGCAGGCCACGCCCAGCAGCAGGCCGACCAGCAGCATCAGCGCCGAGAGCCGGTCCACCATCAGCGCGATGCCCAGTCGCGCCGGCCAGTCGCCGACCAGGTAGACCTGGATGCGCCCGCTCGCGGCTTCGGCGGCGAGCAGCAGCGATACCGCCAGCATCGCCGCCATCGAGATCCAGGCCACCGCGCGCTGCGGCGCCATGCCGAAGCGGCGATGCTCGAAAAACAGCGCCAGCGCCGCGGCGAACAGCGGGATCAGGATCGGCAACAGCGGCAGGTGGCTCATGCGCCATCCTCCCGGCGCGGGCCGGCCGCCGCGGGGTCGGCCACATGCGCCGTCTCCCGCGCCTGCGCGTGGCGCCGCCGCTCGCTGCGCTGGAACTCGCGCTCGGCGCGGCTGCCGTCGACGTGGTCGCTGTGGTTGTCGGCGCGGCTGCGGATGGCGATCACGATGCTGACCGCGGTCATGGCGAAGGCGATCACGATCGCGGTCAGGACCAGCGCCTGCGGCAGCGGGTCGGTGTAGTTGGCCAGGTCGGCGGCCACCCCGTCGCGCAGCACCGGCGGCTTGCCCGCCACCAGCCGTCCGCCGGAGAAGATCAGCAGGTTGGTCGCGTAGGACAGCAGGGTCAGGCCGAAGATCACGTCGAAGCTGCGTGCGCGCAGCAGAAGATACACGCCGGTGGCGGTCAGGAACGCGATCGCGCTCGCCAGGGCCAGTTCCATCAGGACACCTCCATCAGCGCATCTCCCCGGTGCGGGTGGAGCGCTGCCCCGGCTCGATCACGCCCAGCTGCGCCACCCGGGTGCGCGAGGGCTTGATCGTGCCCAGCATCGACAGGATCAGCATCGCCCCACCGAACACCACCAGGTACACGCCGGTGTCGAACACCATGGCGCTGGCCAATGGCAGTTGGCCGAACAGCGGCAGGTACGGATCGGCGTGCCCGCTGGTCAGGAACTCGACCCCGAACGGCAGCGAGGCCGTGCCGCCGATCCCGGCCACGATCAGGCCGACGCCGATGCACCTGATGTAATCGAATCCGAACCGCGACTCGACCGAGGCCGCGCCCTGGATCACGTACTGGATCAGCAGCGGCACCGCCAGCACCAGGCCGGCGATGAAGCCGCCGCCGGGGCCGTTGTGGCCGCGCAGGAACAGGAACACCGACACGGTCAGGGTCAGCGGGAACATGATCTGGGCCAGGTCGGCCGGTACCGGCAACTGGATCGGCGGGCCGGACATCACCTTCTCCGGCGCCAGCCGCGCGCGCCGCAGCAGCGCGTGCACGATCAGGGCGGCGACGGCGAACACGGTGATCTCGCCGAAGGTGTCGAAGCCGCGGAAGTCCACCAGGATCACGTTCACCACGTTGCGCCCGTAGGCCTCCGGCAGTGCGCGCGTGAGCATCTCGATGCTGGCCGGCTCGCCCGGCGCGCGGGTCATCACCGCGTAGGCCAGCAGGCCGGTGCCCAGGCCGGCGGCGGTGGCGATCGCGATATCGCGCAGGCGCCTCCGCGGCGCGCGTTCGGGCGGCGAGCGCGGCGGCAGGTAGTGCAGGCCCAGCAGCAGCAGGGCCAGGCTGACCATTTCCACCAGCAGCTGGGTCAGGGCCAGGTCCGGTGCCGACAGGAACACGAAGGTCAGGCTGACCATCAGCCCGGCGCCGCCGAGCACGATCAGCGCCAGCAGGCGCTGCCGGTACAGGCGGATGGTCCAGGCCGTGCAGGCGACCAGTACCAGCCACAGCAGCCAGCCCAGTGGCGGCATCGGTTGCGGCGCGCGCCATTCCAGCGGCGGCGACACCCCGGTCACGAACGGCGCCGCACCGGCGAACAGCGCCGCCAGCACCAGCCACACCAGGCTGCGTTGCAGGCTGCCGTTGGCCAGGCGCGAGGTGAAGCGCTCGGCCAGCGCGTACAGCACGTCCATGTTCCAGCGGAACAGGTGCCGCCCGAGCGAGACGCGCACGACCTGGTGCAGGTCCAGCAGCCGGCGCAGGCCGAAGTACAGGGCGATCCCGCCGGCGATCCCGCACAGGCTCATCAGCAGCGGCAGGTTGAAGCCGTGCCACACCGCCAGGCTGTAGGTCGGCATGGCCTCGCCAAGGATCGCCCGGGCGCCGGCCTGCAGCACCGGCGCCACCGTCCAGGCCGGGAACATGCCCACCGCCACGCACAGCACCACCAGGATCACCACCGGCGCGCGCATCCAGCGCGGCGGCTCGTGCGGCACCCGGTCGAGGTCCCGCGGGCCTGGGCCGAAGAAGGTCTCGTGGACGAAGCGCAGGCTGTAGGCCACGCCGAAGATGCCGTACAGCAGCGCGGCTACCGCCACCGCCATGCGCATGGTGCCGTGCCCGCCGCCGATGCCGAGCGCCTCGGTGAAGAACATCTCCTTGGACAGGAAGCCGTTGAGCAGCGGGATCCCGGCCATCGCCAGCGAGGCCACGATCGCCAGCGCGCTGGTGATCGGCATGTAGCGGCGCAGGTTGCCCAGCCGGCGCATGTCGCGGGTGCCGGTCTCATGGTCGATGATGCCGGCGGCCATGAACAACGAGGCCTTGAAGGTGGCGTGGTTGAGGATGTGGAACACGCCGGCCACCACCGCCATCGGCGTGGACAGGCCGAACAGCAGGGTGATCAGGCCCAGGTGCGAGATCGTCGAGTACGCCAGCAGGCCCTTGAGGTCGTGCTGGAAGATCGCGTTCCACGCACCCAGCAGCAGGGTGGTCGCACCGATGCCGGTGACCACGTAGAAGAACAACTCGGTCCCGGCCAGCGACGGATGCAGCCGCGCCAGCAGGAACACGCCGGCCTTCACCATCGTGGCCGAGTGCAGGTAGGCCGACACCGGGGTCGGTGCGGCCATCGCGTGCGGCAGCCAGAAGTGCAGCGGGAACTGCGCGCTCTTGGTGAACACGCCGGCCAGCACCAGGGCCAGCACCCACGGATACAGCTCGCTGGAACGGATCAGGTCGCCGGAGGCCAGCACCGTGTCCAGGTCGTAGCTGCCGACGATGCGCCCGATCAGCAGGATGCCGCCCATCAGCGCCAGGCCGCCGCCGCCGGTGATCGCCAGGGCCATGCGTGCGCCCTCGCGCGCGTCCTGGCGCTTGTACCAGAAGCCGATCAGCAAAAAGGAGCTGATGCTGGTCAGTTCCCAGAACACCAGCAGCAACAGCAGGTTGCCGGCGACCACCACACCCAGCATCGAGCCCATGAACAGCAGCAGCAGGCCGAAGAAGCGCGGCGCGCTGTCCTCCTTCGACAGGTAGTAGTGCGCGTACATGACCACCAGCGCGCCGATGGCCAAGACCATGCCGGCGAACATCCAGGCCAGTCCGTCCAGGCGCAGGTCGAAGTCCAGGCCGATCTGCGGGATCCAGGCGTGGTGGGCACGCGGGATCCAGCCCTGCAGCACCGCCGGCGACATCCACGCCAGCAGCACCAACCCCAGCAGCGGCGCGGCCGCGGCCACCCACGCCACCTGGCCGCGCGAATGCCCGCGCATGAACACCATGGCCAGCGCTGCCAGGAACGGCAGGGCGAGCAGGGTTTCCAGGAAGGGGATCATCCGGGGGCGAAGGCGTGCAGCGTGCGGTCCCCGAGTCTACCAGCCGCCTGCACTCCCCCTGTAGAGCCGACCGCTGCTCGTCTCCGGTCGTGGCCCTCGTTGCCGTCGGGGTCGCGAAACGCTTCGATATCGGTACGGGGCCCCTTGCATCGACGTCCCCTGCGGGCTTGGCGACCTCCTGCTTCTACAATGCGGCGGATGCACACCTCCGACACCCCGTCTGTCCCGGTGCCCCGCGCCCTGCTGTTCGGCGCCTCCGGCCCCATCGGTCGGCGGGTACTGGAGCGGTTGCTGGCGCACGGCTGGGCGGTGACGGCGCTGTCGCGCGAAATGCAGACGGCGCGCGAGGGCGTGGATTGGCGACGGGGCGGGTTCCCGGACACGATTGGCGAGAGCGTCGGGTTCGACGCCATTCTCAGCTGCGGTCCATTGGACCTGTTCTCGCACTGGTACGCGGACACCTCGACCGGCGCTGCACGCGTGGTTGCGTTCGGCTCGACCAGCGTGCACGTGAAGGCCGATTCCCCGGACGCCGCCGAGCGCGACCTGGCCGAACGCCTGCGTGAAGGCGAGGCACGAGTGAGCCAGGCCGCGCGTGCGCGCGGTGCCGTCGTCACCGTGCTGCGGCCGACCCTGGTCTACGGCGGCGGTGGCGACCGCAGCCTGAGCCGGATCGCCGCGCTGGCCCGTCGCCACGGCTTCTTCCCGTTGCCGGACGATGCCCTGGGCCTGCGCCAGCCGGTGCACGTGGACGATCTGGCCGACGCCGCGCTGGCAGCGCTGGCGCGGGCAGGCGGCGGTGCGCGTGCCTACGACCTGCCCGGCGGCGAAACCCTGTCCTACCGCGAGATGGTGGCGCGTACCCTGGCCACGCTGGACCCGCCGGCAAGGCCATGGTTGCTGCCGGCGCCGCTGTTCGCGCTGGCGGTCGCCGCCGCCCGCCTGTGCGGCCTGCACGATGCCGGCCCGGCCATGCTGGCGAGGATGCGCCAGGATCTGGCGTTCGACGACGTGCCGGCGCGGCGCGAGCTGGGCTACGTGCCGCGCGGATTCGAGCCGGACGCGGGGATGTTCGGCACCGGGGACGCCGGCTGAGTCAGTATTTCCAGCCCATCCTGCGGTACACCCGGGCCAGCACCCACAACGGCCCGACCAGCAGGTACCTCAGGTCGCCGAGGAAAGCCGGCCTGCGCCCCTCGATCCGGTAGCCGACGAACTGCGCGACCCCCCCGATCGCGAGCACCGCCGCCGCCGTCCACAACAGCGCCGCCAGTCCCAGCCGCATCTCGAACAGCCGGCACAGGCAGCCGAAGACAAAGAACACCGCCAGCATGCCCAGCCCCAGCGGGCGCGAGAGCCGGTAGTAGTACGACCAGGCGAAGAACATCGCCAGCGCGGCCCAGATCCCGGTCTTGGCCAGGGTGCCGAACACCGGGATGCACCACAGCAGCGCCACGGCCGACCACGCCATCGCCGGCACGGCGACGCCGCCGATGGCCTGGTTGAGCGGATGGCGGTAGTACTCGGCGTAGCCGGCGAAGTAGCGGTCGAGCGGCCGCTGCGGGGGCGTCGTGTTCATCGTCCCGTTCCGCGCCTCAGTCGACCGGGATGCCGGCCAGCTTCTGCAACGCCTCCGCATAGCGCGCGCGGGTGCGCCTGATCACTTCGGCCGGAAGTGCCGGCCCCGGCGGGGTCTTGTCCCAGCCCGACGCTTCCAGCCAGTCGCGCACGATCTGCTTGTCGTAGCTCGGCGGGCTGGTGCCGACCTGGTACTCGCCGGCCGGCCAGTAGCGCGACGAATCCGGGGTCAGCATCTCGTCCATGATGTACAGGCGGCCGTCGGCGTCGGTGCCGAATTCGAACTTGGTGTCGGCCAGCAGGATGCCGCGCTCGGCCGCGTAGGCCGCGGCGTAGCGGTACAGGCGCAGGGTGGCGTCGCGCACCCGCTCGGCCAGTTCGCCGCCGACCTTGCGCACCATCGCGTCGAAGTCGATGTTCTCGTCGTGGTCGCCGACGGCGGCCTTGGTCGAGGGGGTGAAGATCGGCTCGGGCAGCTGTTCGGCCTGGCGCAGGCCGTCGGGCAGGGCGATGCCGCTGACCGCGCCGGTGCGCTGGTAGTCCTTCCAGCCGCTGCCGATCAGGTAGCCGCGGGCGATGGCTTCGACCGGGACGGGCTTGAGCTTGCGCGCCACCACCGTGCGCTTCGCGTACAGCGCCGGATCGACGCCTTCGGGCAGCACCGCCGCCACGTCAATACCGGTGAGGTGGTTGGGAATCAGGTGCGCGGTCTTGGCGAACCAGAAATTGGAGATCTGGCACAGCATCTCGCCCTTGCCCGGGATCGGGTCGGGCAGGACCACGTCGAACGCGGACAGGCGGTCGGTGGCGACCATCAGCAGGTAGCGGTCGAACAGGGTGCCGGAGGCGGCCAGCGCCTCGGTCGGAATCCGCTCGCGCGGCAGGTCGAACACGTCGCGCACCTTGCCGCGATGGCGCAGCGGCAGGCCGGGCAGGTCGGACTGGAGCAGGGTCGTGGACAACGCAAGTCTCCGGGGCAGGGCAGGAATCACGATCAGGGACGCCCCGGCCACGCCTGGCAGCGCCTGAACGGCGGCCGGCCGCACAGTGTACGGCCAGCCGGGCCGGCTGTGCCTTAGAATCGACAGCTGGATCGGCCAGGCCCGAGGCATCGACCGCCGCATGAACCGCTGGTACGGAAAACTGCTGGGACTGGTCGCCGGTGCACTGCTGTTCCGGCCCAATCCGCTGTTCGGCGCGGTCATCGGCCTGCTGATCGGACATGCCTTCGACAGCGACTGGTTCCGCCTGCGCCAGCACGACAATCCCTACGCCGAGCTGGGCCTGACCGCCGAGGCCAGCGATGCCGAGATCGACCAGGCCTATCGCCGGCTGATGTCGCAGTACCACCCCGACAAGGTCGCCGGCGCCGCGCCCGAACTGCGCGCCCAGGCGGAAAAGCGCGCGCGCGCGGTCAACGCCGCCTACGACCGCATCCGTACCCTGCGCCGGCGCTGACCGCCGCCGCTCCCCTCCTGTCCGCTTGCCGCGAGCCGACCATGCAGTCCACCGTCATCGCCCCGTCCATCCTCTCCGCCGACTTCGCCCGCCTGGGCGAGGAAGTGGACAACGTGCTGGCTGCCGGCGCCGACTGGGTCCACTTCGACGTGATGGACAACCACTACGTGCCGAACCTGACCATCGGCCCGATGGTCTGCCAGGCACTGCGCGCACATGGGGTGACCGCACCGATCGACGTGCACCTGATGGTCGAGCCGGTGGACCGGATCGTGCCGGACTTCGCCCAGGCCGGGGCCACGCTGATCAGCTTCCATCCCGAGGCCAGCCGCCACGTCCATCGCACCGTGCAGCTGATCAGGTCGCTCGGCTGCCAGGCCGGGCTGGTGCTCAACCCGGCCACCCCGGTGGAGGCGCTGGACTGGGTGCTGGAAGACCTGGACCTGGTGCTGCTGATGTCGGTCAACCCCGGCTTCGGCGGCCAGGGCTTCATCCCCTCGGCGCTGGACAAGCTGCGCGCGGTGCGGGCGATGATCGACAGGACCGGCAAGCCGATCCGGCTGGAAATCGACGGCGGAGTGAAGGCCGACAACATCGCGCAGATCGCCGCGGCGGGCGCGGACACCTTCGTCGCCGGCTCGGCGATCTTCAACGCGCCGCGGACCCGCGAGCACTACGCCGGGGTGGTCGGGCAGATGAAGGCCGCGGTGGCCGCGGTCCGCTGAGCCGCAGGCGGGCTAGAGCCGACGCATGCCGCCCGGCGTGGAAACCACCTCCAGCAGCGCCGCGGTCTCCGCGTCCGGTTCGCCGGCGATGTCGGACGGGCGGTACTTCATCTGGAAGGTGCTGATCACGTCGCGGGTGGCCGGGTCCAGCGCGCCGCCCTGCGGCACCCGGTAGCCCACCGCCGCCAGGCGTTGCTGGAACCAGGCCACGTCCGGCAGCGGATGGCTGCGGTGGAACGCCAGCCGCTCCTCGACCTGGGCCGCGTCCGGCCACAGGATCAGCCCGGCCTCGGCGAACTGCCGCCACGGGAACCGCGGGCCCGGATCCTGCTTGCGCCCGGGCGCGATGTCGGCGTGCCCGAGCACGTACTCGGGGGCGATCCCGTGGCGTGCCACGATCTCCTTCGACAGGCGGATGACTGCATCGATCTGCGCCTGCGGATAGGGTGCGTACACCCGGCCCTCGGGCGTGTCGGCATAGCCGGGATTGACGATCTCGATCCCGATCGACGAGGCGTTGAGCCGGGAGACTCCGGCCCAGTAGCTCTCGCCCGCATGCCGCGCCAGCCGCGATTCGTCGACCAGCTGGTAGATCTCGACCGGGTCCTCGCGCACCAGGTAGTGCGAGGACACCCGCCCCTGCCGGGCCAGGATGTCCAGCGATTTCTCGAAGTCCTCGTCGGTGTAGTGCAGGATCAGGAACTGCACCCGGCTGGCCTGGACCACCGATTCGTGGCTCGTGTCGATCTTCAGCGCCGGGCTGGCGCAGCCGGCCAGCAGGAGCGCGGCGGCGGCGAGGGCGGGCAACGGGATGCGCATGGGGCCTTTTTACCAGTAAAGTTGCCGGCATGTCCGGCCAGGCGATCAGGCTCCTCCCTTCCTCCGCGCGCCCGTGCTGGCGATGGCGGCCGGTTGCCGTCATCCCCTGCCATGCCTTGACCCGCCGGAAGGAAGCCTGCCTTGATTTCGCCCGAACAGTTCCAGCAGCACGCCGCCGATAGCCACGTCCCCGGCCTGCACAAGCGCGTCCCCGTCGTCCGCGAGGTGCTGTCCGACCTGGACACGCCGTTGTCGGTCTACCTGAAGCTGGCCGACGCCCCGCATACCTACCTGCTCGAATCGGTCGAGGGCGGCGAGCGCTTCGGCCGCTACTCGATCATCGGCCTGCCGGCCCGGCGCACGATCGCCTTCCGCGGCCATGCCATGGAGGTGCGCGAGCACGGCGCGGTGGTGGAGTCGCGGCAGGTGGCCGATCCGTTCGCCGAGGTCGAGGCGCTGCGCGCGTCCTACTCGGTGCCCAAGCTCGATGGCCTGCCGGGGTTCACCGGCGGCCTGGTCGGATGGTTCGGCTTCGAGTGCATCGGCTACATCGAGCCGCGCCTGGCCGGCGGCGGCAAGCGCGACGAACTCGGCACCCCGGACATCTACCTGATGCTGTCCGAGGAACTGGCGGTATTCGACAACCTCAAGGGCCGGCTGTACCTGGTCGTGCACGCCGACCCGCGCGAGCCCGGCGCCTGGGACGCGGCGCAGGCGCGCCTGGATGCGCTGGTGGACAAGCTGCGCCAGCCCGGCAGCTACCCGGTGCCGCTGAGCCGCGACGTCCTCGACGAGGGTCACTTCGTCTCCGGTTTCACCCGCGAAGGCTTCATCGCCGCGGTGGAGCGGTCGAAGGAATACATCCGCGCCGGCGACGTGTTCCAGGTGGTGCTGAGCCAGCGCCTGAGCGTGCCGTTCAACGCCCGCCCGGTGGACGTGTACCGCGCCCTGCGCGCGCTCAACCCCTCGCCGTACATGTATTTCATGGATGCCGGCGACGTCCAGGTGGTCGGCTCCTCGCCGGAAATCCTGGTGCGATTGCAGCAGGGCGAGGTGACCGTGCGCCCGATCGCCGGCACTCGCCCGCGCGGCGCCACCCCGGCCGAGGACCTGGCCCTGGAGCAGGACCTGCTGGCCGATCCCAAGGAGCTGGCCGAGCACGTGATGCTGATCGACCTGGGCCGCAATGACGTCGGCCGGGTGTCCGTGGCCGGCAGTGTCGAGGTCGGCGAGCGCTTCGTGATCGAGCGTTACAGCCACGTCATGCACATCGTCAGCGAGGTCACCGGCAGGCTGCTGCCCGGGCTGAGTTATGCCGACGTGCTGCGCGCCACCTTCCCCGCCGGCACCGTCAGCGGCGCACCCAAGATCCGCGCGTTGGAGGTGATCGGCGAGCTGGAGCCGATCAAGCGGAATGTGTATGCCGGCAGCATCGGCTACATCGGCTGGCACGGGGACGCCGATACCGCCATCGCCATCCGCACCGCGGTGATCAAGGATGGCCGCCTGCACGTGCAGGCCGGCGCCGGCATCGTCTACGACTCCGACCCGGAGAAGGAGTGGGACGAGACCATGAACAAGGGCCGCGCATTGTTCCGCGCGGTGGCGCAGGCGGCGAAGGGGTTGTGAGGGTCCAAACGGGAGAACGGAACATGAGGAACATCTTCGCGGCGGCCGTGCTCTTGCTGGCGGCAGCAGGAGCGCAGGCGCAGTCGATCGGCGGCCCCCCCTTCATTGCCGTCCATGGCAAGGCGAAGGCGGAGGTCGTGCCGGACATCTTCCCGCTGGAAATCACCCTGTCGGAAACCAGCAAGGATGCGGCCAAGACGCAGGAATTGATCGAAGGCCATGCACGCCAGATCGTCGACCTGACCCAGGCGATGGGCATGGCCGAGCGTGACGTGGAGATCTCCAACCTCGACGTGTCGCCGGAATACCGCTACGACGACAAGAACGATATCGAGGTGTTCCTGGGCAACACCTACGAACGCAGGATCAGGCTCCGCTTCCACACCCTGGCGGATTTGCAGAAGATGATTTCATCGCTGCCGCGGGCTCCGCAAGTGAGGTTGAGTACCGGGAATTTCGCAACGTCGGAAGCGGACGAGTTGCGCCGCCGGTTGCTTGACCAGGCAGTGGCGGATGCCCGGAGCACCGCGGAAATCATGGCCAGGGCCGTGGGGAAGAAGATCGGCACGGTGCACAATGTCTCCAATCAGGGGTTCAACGTCCGCTACGTCACGTCGGGGGATTCGGACCAGCTGGACCGGATCATGGTGACGGGCTCGAAGACCGCTGCCTCCGCTCCGGCCGTGGCGTTGCGTGAAGGCACCATCCAGCTCGACCAGAATGTGTACATCATCTACACCCTCGTCGATTGAGGCAGCCGCATGATTCTCATGATCGACAACTACGACAGCTTCACCTTCAACCTCGTCCAGTACCTGCAGACGCTGGGGGCGGAGGTGGAGGTGGTGCGCAACGACGCGATGACCGTGGACGAGATCGGGAAGCTCGCGCCCGAGCGCATCGTCATCTCGCCGGGGCCGTGCACGCCGAACGAGGCGGGAGTGTCGCTGGAGGTGATCGAACGGCTCGGCCGGACCACGCCGATCCTGGGCGTATGCCTGGGCCACCAGGGCATCGGCCAGGCCTACGGCGGCACGGTGGTGCGCGCGGGCAACATCATGCACGGCAAGACCTCGCGCATCCGCCACCAGGGCCGCGGGGTGTTCGCCGGCCTGCCCGACGGCTACGAGGCCACCCGCTACCACTCGCTGGTGGTCGAGCGCGCTTCGTTGCCGGCGGAGCTGGAGATCACCGCCTGGACCGAGAACGAGGACGGCTCGTTCGAGGAGATCATGGGCCTGCGCCACCGCGAACATCCGGTCGAAGGCGTGCAGTTCCATCCCGAGTCGATCCTGACCGAGCATGGGCATGCGTTGCTGAGGAACTTCCTGGAGCGCTGAGCTTCGGCGAGCTTCGGCGGGGGTCAGCGGTAGACCAGGTGCCGGAGCAGGAAGAAGTTGGCGACCGCCAGGCCGGCCTCGACCACGGGCTTGGCCAACCAGGCCCAGTGCAGGCCCAGGTGCGTTTCGACCAGGGCCACCAGCACCGTGCTGATCGCGGTCATTGCCAGCCACAGCAGCCAGAAGCGGACGAAGCGGCTCCAGCCCAGGCGGCTGCCGGCACCGTCGGCGAAGGTGTAGCGGCCGTTGAGCCAGAAACCCAGCAGCGCCGCGCTGGTGCGGCTGCCCAGGTTGGCCGGTGCCGCCGGCATCCCAGATGCGGTGAACGCGACGAACAACAGCCAGTCCAGCACCAGTTGGAGCACGCCGAACGCCAGGTAGAGGCCGCCTTGGCGGAGCAGGGGCATCGGTGCGGGTTCTCCATCCTGGTGGCGAGGGGGACATGGCCATTGTAGGCCCCTACAAGGTGGCGAGCGCGGGTCGTAGAATCGGTGCGTCTTCCAGGATCCGGCCGGACATGACCCAGGCATTGCACGTGGTGATCCTCGCCGCCGGCGAGGGCAAGCGGATGAGGTCGGTGCTGCCGAAGGTGCTGCAGCCGATCGGCGGGCGGCCGATGCTTGCGCACGTGATCGACACGGCGCGGGCGCTTTCGCCGGCCGGCATCCATGTGGTCTATGGTCATGGCGGCGAGGCGGTGCGCGCGGCCTTCGCCGGGCAGGACGACCTGTCCTGGCACGAGCAGGCCGAACGCCTCGGCACCGGCCACGCGGTGCAGCAGGCGCTGCCGGCCATCCCCGAGGCGGTGGACGTGCTGGTGCTGTACGGCGACGTGCCGTTGACCCGCGCGGAGACATTGCGCCGACTGCTGCAGACGGACGGCCTGCTGCGGGTGCTGGTGGCCGAGCCGGAAGACCCCACGGGCTACGGCCGCATCGTCCGCGACGAGCAGGGCAAGGTCGCGGCCATCGTCGAACACCGCGACGCGGACGAACAACAGCGCCAGATCCGCGTCATCAACACCGGGATCATCGCCGCCGAGTCCGACCCGCTCAAGCGCTGGTTGTCGCGGCTGTCCAGCGACAACAGCCAGGGCGAGTACTACCTGACCGATGTCTTCGCCATGGCCGCCGCCGAGTACAACCCGGCCGAGATCGTGGCCGTGGCCGACCCGCTGGAGGCCGAAGGCGCCAACGATCCCTGGCAGCTGGCCCAGCTCGAGCGCGCATTCCAGCTGCGCTGCGCGCGTGCGTTGTGCGCACAAGGCGCGCGCCTGCTCGATCCGGCGCGCTTGGACCAGCGCGGCAGCGTGCGGGTCGGCAGCGACGTGGAGATAGACGCCAACGTGCTGCTTGAAGGCGAGGTGGAACTGGGCGATGGGGTGCGGATCGGCCCGTTCACCCGGCTGAAGGATGTGCGCCTGGGTGCCGGCACCGTGGTGCGCGCGCACTGCGACCTGGAAGGGGTGGTCGCCGAGGGCGCGGTGCAGATCGGTCCCTATGCGCGGTTGCGTCCGGGCACGGTGCTGGCCGACGGCGTGCACATCGGCAATTTCGTCGAGACCAAGAAGGCGGTACTGGGCGTGGGCAGCAAGGCCAACCACCTCACCTACCTGGGGGATGCGCGGGTGGGGGCCGGGGTGAACATCGGCGCCGGCACCATCACCTGCAACTACGATGGGGTGAACAAGTCGACCACCACCATCGGCGACGGCGCGTTCATCGGCTCCAATTCCTCGCTGGTGGCGCCGGTGGAGATCGGCGCGGATGCCACCGTGGGGGCGGGTTCGGTGGTCACGCATGATGCGCCGGCCGGGGTATTGACCGTGTCGCGGGCCAAGCAGGTCGCGCTGGAGCATTGGAAGCGGCCGACGAAGAAGCCGAAGGACTGAGCCAGCCCCACACTATCCGGGCGCGCGAACAGGGATGATCGAGGCGCTCTCCCCAGCCCCTCTCCGCGGGGGAGGGGGACTCTAGTTGGAGGACTCCGGCAGCATCACCGCCACGCACAAGCCGCCATCGGCACGGTTCTGCAACGATAGGCGGCCGCCGTGCGCCTCGACGATCTCGCGCGCCAGCGCCAGGCCCAGGCCGGTGCCGTGGCGCTTGGTCGAGTAGAACGGCAGCAGTGCGTTCTGCAACACCGCCTCGTTCATGCCCGTGCCGCGGTCCAGCACTTCGAGCCGGATCCAGCCGGGCAGGCGCAGCAGGCGCACGCGCACCTCGTCGCTGGGCGGCGCCGCATCGGCGCCGGCCTCGTGCGCGTTCTTGAGCAGGTTGAGCAGCGCCTGCTCCATCTGCGCGATATCCACCCGCGCGTGCAGGCTGTCGTCGGCGCCCTCCAGCTCGAAGCCGATCTGGCGCTGCAGCCGGCCCAGGAACTCGGCCCAGGCGATCGTCTGCAGCTGCGGCTGCGGCAGCTTGGCGAAGCGCGCGTAGCCGCGGATGAAAACCTCCAGGTGGCGAGCGCGCTCCTCGATGGTGGAGAACACCTCGCCCAGCCGCTCGTGGCGTCCGCGCCGCACCAGTTCGGCACCGGAGTGCGCGAGCGAGGCGATCGGCGCCAGCGAGTTGTTGAGTTCGTGGCTGATCACCCGGATCACCTTCTTCCAGGTCTGCACCTCCTGGCGGCGCAACTCCGGGGTGAGCAGGCGGACCAGCAGCAGTTCGTGGCGGCGGCCGTTGAGGCTGAAATTGCGCCGCGACAGGTGGAACACGTCCTCGTCGTCGCCCTCGCCGGGCACCGCGAACAGGCTGTCGCCGCCGCGCGCCACCGCCTCGCGCAGTTCCACCGGCAGCGAGTCCAGGAGGTCGTCCAGGCGCTGGCCTTCCAGCCTGCGGCCGTCGTTGAGCAGCTTGCGCGCGGCCAGGTTGGCGTAGGCCACGCGACGCAGGCCGTCGCCGCCCTCGGCCGAGAGCAGCATCGCCACGGGCGTGTTCTGCACCATCGTGTCCAGCAGCAGTTCGCGCTGGACCAGGTCCTGGCGCTGCTGCCGCAGCACCTCGCCCAGTTCGCCGTGGGCGCGGACCAGGTCGCCGACCTCGTCATCGCCGGACCAGTGCACGCCGAAGTTGAATTCGCCGTCGCGGTAGGTGTTGACGCTGCTGGCCAGCGCCCGGAACAGCGCCCGCAACGGCGCCAGCGCGTGGCGCAGGCTCCACCACATCAAGGCCAGCAGTACCGCCATCGAGGCCAGGGCCAGCAACCAGCCGCGGTCGATCCAGTAGGCGAACACCCACGGCAGCGCCGCAGCCAGCGCCAGCACCGGCAGCAGGCGCAGGAACAGGCGCAGGGTGAGGGTGCGGCGGATCATCCGCGTGCGCCCGGGTGGCCGATGGTCGCTGGCGCCGCCGCTCATGCCGGCTTGAGGCCGTGGCGTTCCATGCGCCGGTACAGCGCCTGCCGGCTCATGCCCAGTTCGGCGGCGGCCTGCGCGATCACCCCGCCGGCGCGTTGCAGCGCCGCCTCGATCTGCTCGCGTTCGGGTTCGCGCGCCGGGCCGCCGCGCACGGCCGGCGCGCGCGGCAGGCCCAGGTCGGCCGCTTCGATCCGCGGGCCGGTGGCCAGCAGTTGCGCGCGCTGGATCGTGTTGCGCAGTTCACGCACGTTGCCCGGCCAGGGATGCCGTTGCAGCGCGGCGGCGGCCGCGGCCGAAAGCGGCTTGCCGCCATCGCCGAAGCGCTCGGCCAACGGCAGGATGTCGCCCGGACGCTCGGCCAGCGGCGGCATCGCCAGCTCGATGGTGTTGAGCCGGTAGTACAGGTCCTCGCGGAAGCTGCCGTCGCGGATCATCGCCGGCAGGTCGGCGTTGGTGGCGCTGACCACGCGCACCTTGACCTGGCGCTCGCGGTTGGAGCCCAGCCGGGCGAAGCGGCCGGTCTCCAGCACCCGCAGCAGTTTCATCTGCCCGGCCGGGGGCAGGTTGCCGATCTCGTCCAGGAACAGAGTGCCGCCGTCGGCGGCCTCGAACTTGCCTTCGCGCGCCTTGTTGGCGCCGGTGTAGGCGCCGGCCTCGGCGCCGAACAGTTCGGCCTCGATCAGCTCGGCCGGCAGCGCGCCGCAGTTGACGGTGACGAACGGGCCGCCGCGGTTCGCCGAATTGGCCTGGATGATCTCGGCGATCTTCTCCTTGCCGCTGCCGTTGGGCCCGGTGACCAGCACCGGCAGCTCGGAACGGGCGACCTGGCAGGCCAGCGCCACCACCCGCTCGCTGGCCGGGTCGGCGAACACCGCGCCGCGCAGGTCGTAGCGCCGGGCCAGGTCGTCGCGGCGGCGGCGCTCGCCGTCGCGGCGCAGGTCAAGCTCGCGCCGCGCTTCGGCCAGTTCAAGCAGGTTGTTGACCGTGGCCAGCAGCTTGGCGTCCTGCCAGGGCTTGGCCACGTAGTCGGCGGCGCCGGCCTTGATCAGCTCCACCGCGCTTTCCAGGTGGGTCCAGGCGGTGAGCAGCACCACCGGCAGGTCGGGATGCCGCTCGCGGATCGCCGCGAACAACGCGCGCCCCTCGTCGCCGGAAGTGGTGTCGGCGCTGAAGTTCATGTCCTGGATCACCAGGTCCACGTCGCCCTCGTCGAGCAGCGCCAAGCCTGCCTCGGGGGAGCCGGCGTGCACGGTGGCGATGTCGTGCAGCGAGAACAGCACCTCCAGCGCGGTGGCGACCGCGGGGTTGTCGTCGATGACCAGGATGGTGGGCATGATGGCTGGAGTCGGAACCGGGGATGCAGGCCGGGAAAGAGTAAAGGCTTTTCCGGGACGCCGTCCTGTCGGGAGGTCAGGTACTGCGCGTGGCGATCGCCGGCGGCACCGAGGCGGCACGGCGGGCGGGGGCGAACACGGCAACCTGTCCCAGCAGCCACAGCGCCAGCGCGCCGACGGGCAGGTAGTACAGCGGCAGGCGGTCCAGTTCGTACTTGCTCATCAGCACCTGGTTGATCGCGTAGGCCAGCAGCATGCCCAGGGCGATGCCGACGGTGGCCAGCAGGAAGTTCTCGGTCTGGAAGTAGCGCAGGATCTGGCCCTTGGTCGCGCCGAGCGCACGGCGCACGCCGATCTGCTTGGTGCGCTGCTGCACCCAGAAGCTGGCCAGGCCGACGATGCCCAGCGCGGTGACCAGCAGCAGGGCGACGCAGACGATGGCCAGCAGCCAGGCCATCGAGCGCTGCTGCTGGTAGAACTCGGTGCGCAGTTCGGAGAAGGTCTTGGTGTTGTCCTCAAGGATGACGCGCTTGGGGCCGTTGGCGCGCAGGGCCTCCTTGGCGGTCTTCAGGATTTCCTGGCGGCGCTCGGGCGAGGTGCGGATCACGTACTGGCCGCCGAGGTCGTAGGTTCCCCGCACCGGGACGATCGTGGTGTATTCGCGCTGCGCGGGACCGCCCTGCATGCTCGGCCGCACCAGGTGCTCGACCACGCCGACGATGCGGATGGGCGAATCGCTGCCGGTATAGATCGTCTTGCCCAGCGGATCCTCGCCGGGGAACAGTTGCTCGGCAAGCTTGCGGGTGACGATGACGCTGCCGATGCGGGCGGGGTTGTTGGGGTCGTTCAGCGCCTCGAACTCGAGGTACTCGTCGGCGGTGAAGTTGCGGCCGGCGACCAGCTGCAGACCGAAGGTCTCGAGGAATCGATCCTCGGCCATGTACATGGTCGCGTTCAGAGTGGGGCGCGGCTGGTCCGGTTCCAGGTTCAAGCTGTTGTTCCACGACGAGTTGACGAACGGCACCTGGTTGACCGTGGTGGCCGCCTTCACCCCGGGCAGGGCGCGCAGCATCGCCAGATCGGCGCGGGTCTGCGCGCGGGCGTCGGCGTCGCCGCCGATGGGGATGATCTGGATGCGGACCAACTCGTCCTCGACGATGCCGCTGGTTTCGCGGATCTGGGCGATGCGCTCGCCGATCAGGAACAGGGCGTTGCAGATGATCGCGCAGGTCAGGGCGATCTCCAGCACGATCAGCCCGGCGGCGGTCTTGTGCCGCATCAGGGTGGAGAGGATGGGGCGGATTTCCATGGGAGTCTCCGGTGGGTCTTGAAGCCCCTCTCCCTCCGGGAGAGGGGTTGGGGAGAGGGTTCGGGGCGAAGGGAGCGGGAGGCTATTGCGACTTGAGCTGGATGGCCGGGGTCACCTGCATCGCCCGCCACGCCGGCAGCATGCCGGCCAGCAGGCTGGCGACGATCGCCAGGACGAAGGTGGTCAGCAGCATGGACGCGTCCAGGTGCGCGAGCTGGGCATAGCTGGTGGGCTGCTGCCGCACCGCCCACAGCCCGAGCAGGGCCAGGCCCAGGCCCAGCACGCCGCCGGCCAGGCCGACGGTGCCGGCCTCGACCAGGCACTGCTTGAATATCTCCCCGCGCGATGCGCCCAGCGCGCGGCGCACGCCGATCTCGCCGCTGCGGCGCAGGAACTTGGCCAGCAGCAGGCCCACGGTGTTGAGCAGACACACCAGCAGGAAGCCGAAGCCCAGCCACAGCTGCATCACCACGTCGCGCGGGACCACGCGGTTGAAGTCCAGCCAGTCCATCACGTTGCGCAGGCGCACGTTGGGCTCCCGCTCGTAGCGGCCGGCGGCCTTCTGCTGGGCCGAATAGTTGTCCAGGTAAGCCTTGTAGTCCGAGGCCTGAGCGGCGCTGTCCAATTCCACCCAGTACTGGATCCAGGCGCAAGGTGCATTGAGGCCGGTGGAGTCGCCTTCGCTGTTGCCCCAGCAGTTCATGCTGCCGTTGCGGCCCAGGTCCAGGGTGCGCGAAGTGGAGAACGGCAGGAACACGTCCTCCAGTTCGCCGTAGCGGCCGGTGTTCATGTCGTAGAACCGGGGCGTGGGCCGCCACGTATCGAGCACGCCCGCGATGCGGAACTGGTTGTCGGCGAGCACCAGCGTCTTGCCGACGCTGTCGCCGCCGCCGAACACGCGGTCGTTGAGCGCCTTCGAGATCACCACCACCCGGGCGCCGGCCTCGTCCTCGGCCGCACCCCAGCCGGTGCCGTACAGGAACGGGGCGGAGAACATCGGGAAGAAATCCGCACTGGTGTAACGCGCATCGGCGTAGAACGGCACCAGGTCGGCGCGCTCCGGGGTGATCGAGACCGCGCCGCCGGTCATCATCGCCTGGCGGGGCGCGCGCTTCTCGCGCAGCAGGGCCTCGGCGTCGAAGCGGGTGAGCTGCTGCTCCGGTTCGTCGCCCGGGTTGAAGTAGCGCACCGGTTCCGGATCCAGCTGCGCATAGAACAGTCGTTCGCTCTTTTCCGGGATCGGGTCGCCGGAGAGCACTCGGAACACGGTCAGCGTGGTCATGCACGCGCCGATGCCCAAGGCGATGGCCAGCACCATGAGCGCGGTCAAGGCCTTGTTGCGGCGGAAGCTGCGCAGGGCGAGGTGGAAGTAGTAGGCGAGCATGGCGTCGGTTCCAGTGGGGTCAGGCGCTGCGGGTTGCGATGGCGGGGGGGACGTTGGCGGCACGGCGGGCCGGGCCGAGCACGGCGAGCTGGCCGAGCAGCCACAACGCCACTGCGCCGACGGGCAGGTAGTACAACGGCAGGCGATCGAGTTCGTACTTGCTCATCAGCATCTGGTTGATGGCGTAGGCCAGCAGCATGCCGAGCACGATGCCGAAGCTGGCGAGCAGGAAGTTCTCGGTCAGGAAGTAGCGGAGGATGTCGCCGCGGGTCGCGCCCAGGGCGCGGCGGATGCCGATCTGGCGGGTGCGCTGGGCAACCCAGAAGCTGGCCAGGCCGACGATGCCGAACGCGGTGACCGCCAGCAGCGCCACGCTCACCGACACCAGCAGCCAGACCACGGCGCGGTCGCGGCTGTGGAATTCGTGGCGCATGTTGACCAGGGTGTCGCGGGCGTTGACCAGCCGGTTGGGGTCGGCGCGGTTCAGGGCGGCCACCGCCGCGTCCAGCACCTCGTCGCGGCGCTGCGGATCCACGCGCAGCGCGTAGTCGCCGTTGGAGGTCCGCAGTGGCAGGATCATCGACTGGTAGCCGTCCCCGAACATCGCTTCATTGCTGGGGGCCCGGAGGTTGTCGATCACGCCGACCACGCGGGTGGGGTTGGTGCCATAGATATAGATGGACTTGCCGACCGCATCCTCGCCGGGGAACAGGTGTTCGGCCAGGCTCCGGCCGAGGATGACCGCGGGGACGTTGGTGGGGGTCGTGGACGCTTCCACCGCGCTCATGTCCTGGTACTCGTCGGCCTCGAATCCACGGCCCTGGATGATGCGCAGGCCATAGGTCGCGATCATGTTGCCGTCGTCCATGTAGTTCGTGGCGGTGGTGGTTTCATCGGGCTGGCCGGGCTCCAGGTTGATGCTCGAAGCCCAGACGTTCCGGCCGTAGGGGATCTGGTTGATGCTGGCGACGGACACCACCCCGGGCACGGCGGCGAGTGTGGCCACGTCGTCCCGGCGCATCGCATCGCGATTCTGGTCGGGCAACAGGCTGCTGACGCTGATGTACACCAGTTCTTCCTCGGCGATGCCGCTGACGCGCTGCATCTGTTCGACCCGGCTGCCGACCACGAAGAGCGCGTTGCAGATGATCGCGCAGCTCAGCGCGATCTCCAGCACGATCAGGCCGGCGGCGGTCTTGTGTCGCAACAGCGTGGACAGGATGGGGCGGATTTCCATGGAGGCTCCGGCTATTGCGACTTGAGTTGGATGGCCGGGGCGATCTGCATCGCCCGCCAGGCCGGCAGCAGTCCCGCCAGCAGGCTGGCGGCGAGCGCCAGTGCGAGGGTGAGCAGCAAGGTGTGCCCGTCCAGTTGCGCGGCCCGGGCGTAGTCGTCCGGCTGTTGCCGGATCAGCCACAGGCCGAAGGCGGCGAAACCCAGCCCGAGCAGGCCGCCGGCGATGCCGATCGTGCCGGCCTCGACCAGGCATTGCTTGAATATCTCCCCGCGCGAGGCGCCCAGCGCCCGGCGCACGCCGATCTCGCCGCTGCGGCGCAGGAACTTGGCCAGCAGCAGGCCTACGGTGTTGAGCAGGCACACCAGCAGGAAGCCGAACGCCAGCCACATCTGCAGGCGCACGTCATTGGGCACGATGCGGTTGAAATCCAGCCAGCCCATGACGTCGTCCAGGCGGACGTTGGCGGGCCGCTCGAAACGGCCGGCGGCGCGCTGCTGTTCGGAATAGCGGGCCAGGTAGTCGAGGTAGTCGGCCGCCTTCCGCGGGGAATCCAGCTCGACCCAGTACTGGAGCCAGGCACAGGGCGCGTTGACCCCGGTGCTCCCCCCTTCTTCCTGGCGGCTGTCACCCCAGCAGTTCATGCTCCCCTGGGAGCCCAGGCGCAGTTCGCGCGAGGTGGAGAACGGCAGGAACACCTGTTCGGGACCGCCGAACATCTGGTTGGTCACGTCATAGAAGCGCGGGGCCAGCTTCCACGTATCCATCACCCCGATGACCTCGAGGGATCCCCGGGTGGTCACCAGGGTCTTGCCGATGGCGTCGCCATTGGCGAACAGCTTGCCGGCCAGTTCGTGGCCGATCACCGCTACCCGCGCGCGCGATTCGTCCTCTTCCTTCGTCCAGCTGCGCCCGGCCAGCAGCGGTGGTTCGAACATCGGGAAGAAGTCGGCGCTGGTGTAGCGCGCCTGGGCGCGGAACGGCTGGATTGCGCTGTCCTGCGGGCGAATCGTGACGTTGCCGGCCGTCATCAGCGCCTGGCGGTCACCGCGTGCCTGGCGCAGCAGTTCCTCGGCGTCGAAACGGGTCATCTGATCGAGCGGCTCGGCCTCCAGGCGCCCGTTCTGGGCCAGGCTGCGTGGCTCAAGCCGCGGGTAGAACAGTTGCCGGCTCTTGTGCGGGATCGGGTCACTGGAGAGCACGTAGTACAGTGTGAGAGTGGTCATCGTCGCGCCGATGCCGGTGGCGATGGTCAGCACCATCAGCAGGGTCAGCACCGGGTTGCGGCGGAAGCTGCGCAGGGCGAGGTTGAGGTAGTAGGCGAACATCGCGGCTTCCTATCCCTTTTTCCGCCGGGAGAAGGTGGCCCGGAGGGCCGGATGGGGTTTGGTGGGACGGATGGTGGACTGTCCCGGGCGGGGCGGATCCTCACCCCAAGCCCGCTCCCGGGGGGGAAGCGGCTGCACTGGCCGCGAGGCCTGACAGGCCGCGGTCCTGGACGATGTCGGTGGCCACGCCGTCGACGATGTGCACGTTGCGTTGCGCGCGCGCGGCAAGCTCCGGGTCGTGGGTGACCATCACGATGGTCGTGCCCTTGGCGTTGATGTCCTCCAGCAGCTCCATCACGCTGCGTGCCATCTGCGTGTCGAGGTTGCCGGTCGGTTCGTCGGCCAGCAGCAGGCGCGGCGAACCGGCCAGCGCGCGGGCAATGGCGGCGCGCTGCTGCTGGCCGCCGGACAGTTCGGCCGGATAGTGCTTCATCCGCGAGCCCAGGCCGACCTGGCCCAGCGCTTCCTCGATCCGGCGCCGGCGCTCGGCCGCGGGCAGGCCGCGGTAGCGCAGCGGCACGTCGCAGTTGTCGAACAGGTTCAGGTCCGGGATCAGGTTGAAGCTCTGGAAGATGAAGCCGATCTTCTCGTTGCGCAGGCGCGAGCGGGCGTTGTCGTTGAGCCCCTTCACGTCCACGCCGTCGAGCCGGTAGTCGCCACCGGTGAAGGTCTCCAGCAGGCCGGCGATGTTGAGGAAGGTGGTCTTGCCCGAGCCCGACGGGCCGGTGACGGCGACGAACTCGCCTTCTTCCACCTGCAGGTCCAGCGAGCGCAGCGCGTGGGTTTCGACCAGTTCGGTGCGGTAGACCTTGGAGACCTGGCGCATGTCGAGCATGGGAATGTCCTTGGTTGTCGGAGATGTACGGGGAGGGGAAGAGGGAGAGAGAAGGAGAGAAGTCACTTGCCGGAGATGCGCACGCGCTCCTGGCCGGCGAACTGGTCGGTGCCGGAGACGACGATGCGCTGGCCGGCTTCCAGGCCGGAGACGATCTCCACGGCGTTGAGGCTGCTGGCGCCGGCCTGGATCGGGCGTCGCACCGCGGTGCTGCCGTCGACGACCCAGGCGAAGCGGCCGCCGTCCTGCTCCAGGAACGGGCCGCGCTCGACCATCAACACGTTTTCGCGCGTGTCGAGCACGATCCGCGCCGACAGCCGCTGGTTCTGGCGCAGGCCCGGCGGCTGCTTGCCTTCGTCGAAGCGCAGCCGCGCGGTGACTTCGCCGTTGACCACTTCCGGCGACACCGCCGAGACCTTGGCCGGGTACTGCTGGCCCTGGCTGGTGACCTGTGCCGGAACGCCGATCGACAGGTCGCGGGCGAAGCTCTCAGGCACCCGGATCTCGACCTCGAACTCGCTCAGGTCCACCACGCTCAGGAGCGGCGCGTTGATCGCCACGTTGGTGCCCTGGGCGATCTGCACCTGGCCGACCTGGCCGTCGAACGGTGCGCGCAGGGTCAGCGCTTGGACCTGGCGCTGCAGTTCGGCCACCACCGATTGCTGGCGATCGGCGAGCAGGCGCTTGTTGCGCGCGTCGATGCCGGCGCCCTGGCCCTGCAGGGTGAAATCCTTGCGTGCGGCCTGCAGGCCGATGTCGGCCTTGCGCTGGTTGTCCTGGGCGCGCTCCAGTTCGTTGCGCGACACCGCGCCGCCGTCATAGGCGCGCTGGTAACGCTCCAGGTCGCGCTGCGCGGCGGTGTGTTCGATCATGGCCTGGTCGACCAGTTTCTGTGCGTTGGAACGGGCCAGTTGTGCGTCCAGCGTCGCCCGGCTGGCCTCGCCTTCCAGGTTGGCCAGGGTCGACTCCTCCTGGACCAGCTTGCTGCGCAGTTCCGGGCTGTCGATCACCGCCAGCTCCTGGCCTTTCTCCACCGCGTCGCCGGCTACCACCTTCAACGTCACCGTGCCGCCGGCGATGGCGTACAGGGTGGGGCTGTTGGCGGTGATGACCCGGCCGTCGGCGGAGATGTCACGGACCAGGTCGCCGCGCTTGACCTCGGCGACGCGGATCCGCGAGGCGTCATAGGAGCGCGAGCCGCCGGTCCAGCCCATCGCCACCCAGGCCAGCAGCGCCAACGCCGCCGCGGCGCCGACGGCCGGCCATAGCCAGCGGCGCCAGGCCGGGCGGGCCTGGTCGGAGAGCTTGCGGTCCTGGGCGGAGGTATCTGGGATCATCGTGAGTGAGCGTGGCTGGCGTCGGGACAGGCAACGCAGATCGCGTGCCAACTACAGCCCATTGAATTGATTGGGAATATTCGGACGCGACAGGTGTCCGTGGCGTCCGCCGGACAGTGCCGGACACCCGGACCGCGATGGACAGCGGCCGGACCGGCCGCGGCCCGGCGAGACAGGCCTGAAGCCAGGACGTGGACCGGGTCCGCTAGAATCCGGTCTTTGTTCCCCGTGGATGACGGCATGTGCGGAATCGTGGGTGCGATCGCGGATCGCGATGTGGTCCCGGTCCTGGTCGAGGGACTCAAGCGCCTGGAATACCGCGGCTACGATTCCTCCGGCATCGCGGTGGCCGACGCGGCCAGCGTGCGCCGGGTGCGCCGCACCGGGCGGGTGGCCGAGATGGAACAGGCGGCGGTGGCCGAGGGCTTCAACGGCACGCTCGGCATCGGCCACACCCGCTGGGCCACCCACGGCGGCGTCACCGAGGCCAACGCCCATCCGCACATCAGCCACGGCGACCTGGCCCTGGTCCACAATGGCATCATCGAGAACCATGAGCAGCAGCGCGAGCGCCTGATCGCGCTGGGCTATGTGTTCGAGTCGCAGACCGATACCGAGGTCATCGCCCACCTGATCCACCACCACATGGCCCAGGGCCGCGACCTGCTCGCGGCCTTGCAGGTGGCGGTGAAGGAGCTGACCGGTGCCTACGCGCTTGCCGTGCTCAGCCGTTCCGAGCCGGGTCGGCTGGTATGCGCGCGGATGGGCTGCCCGTTGCTGGTCGGCCTGGGCGAGGGCGAGACCTTCGTCGCCTCCGACGTCTCGGCGATCGTCTCCGCCACCCGCCGGGTGATCTTCCTGGAAGAGGGCGACACCGCCGAGCTGACCCGTGGCGGCGTGCGCGTGTTCGGCCACGACGACCGCGAAACCACCCGTGAGGTGCACGTCTCCGACGTGTCGCTGGCCTCGCTGGAGCTGGGCCCGTACCGCCACTTCATGCAGAAGGAGATCCACGAGCAGCCGCGCGCGATTTCCGACACCATCGAAGCGGCCATCGATGCCGGCGGCTTCGAGCCGGCGCTGTTCGGTGCCAAGGCCGCGGCGGTGCTGGGCGAGGCCAGCGGGGTGCAGATCCTGGCGTGCGGCACCAGCTACTACGCCGGCCTGACCGCGCGCTACTGGATCGAGGCCATCGCCGGCCTGCCGTGCAGCGTGGAGATCGCCAGCGAGTATCGCTACCGCGCCGCCTACGCCGATCCGAACCACCTGGTCGTCACCATCTCCCAGTCCGGCGAAACCCTGGACACGATGGAGGCGCTCAAGTACGCCAAGTCGCTGGGCCACCGCCACACCCTGTCGATCTGCAACGTGCCCGAGAGCGCGATCCCGCGCGCCAGCGAACTGGTCTGCTACACCCGTGCCGGCGCCGAGATCGGTGTGGCCTCGACCAAGGCCTTCACCACCCAGCTGGCCGCGCTGTTCCAGCTGACCGTGGTGCTGGGCAAGCTGCACGGGCGGGTGGACGCGGAGCAGGAGGCCGACTACCTCGAACAGCTGCGCCACCTGCCCGGTAGCGTGCAGCATGCGCTGAACCTGGAGCCGCAGATCCAGGCCTGGGCGGAGCGCTTCGCCGGCAAGGACGACGCGCTGTTCCTTGGCCGCGGCCTGCATTACCCGATCGCGCTGGAGGGCGCGCTCAAGCTGAAGGAAATCTCCTACATCCACGCCGAGGCCTATCCGGCCGGCGAGCTCAAGCACGGGCCGCTGGCGCTGGTGGACGAGGACATGCCGGTGGTGGTGATCGCACCCAACGACGGCCTGCTGGAGAAGGTGAAGTCGAACATGCAGGAAGTGCGCGCCCGCGGCGGCGAACTGTTCGTGTTCGCCGACCAGGACAGCCACTTCAGCGAATCCGAGGGCGTGCACGTGATCCGCACCCCGCGCCATGCCGGCGTGCTCAGCCCGGTGATCCACACCATCCCGGTGCAGTTGCTGGCCTACCACACCGCCCTGGCGCGCGGCACCGACGTGGACAAACCGCGGAACCTGGCCAAGAGCGTGACGGTGGAGTGAGTCAGTCGGCAGCGACCGGGTCGCCCGCCTTCCATCCCCGGGCCTGCAATTGGTCGAGCAGGGCATTGACCCGTTCGCGCGCGGGCATGCTGTGCACCGGCAGGGCCAGGCTGTCGCCGGGGCGAGCGGTGGCCAGGATCGTATGCACGGCCTCGGTCTCGTCCAGGCATTCGACGATGGCATGGTCCGCAACGCCGTGGCTTGCCAGCGTGGCGCGCAGCAACCGGGCCACCTCGCCGCTTTCGCGTCCGCGCAGGTAGCCCTCCATGTCCTTGAGCACGACGTGGTCGGGCCGGAACCTGGCGGCGGTGGCGGCGAGTTCGGCGATGGCCTCGTCGCTGCGGTCGCCGGCCTGGCCGAGCAGCAGGTGCAGGCGGCCGCCATCGTGGTGCGCTTGGCGCACCAGGTCGAGCAGTTGCGCCAGGCCGTCGGGGTTGTGCGCATAGTCCACGTAGACCTGCACGCCGCCGCCGAGGGTCCAGCGCTGCAGACGGCCGGGGTTGTCGCGGTTGTCGCGACCGAAGCGGGCGAGCACGGCGGCGATCGTCGCCGGCGCGATCCCCAGCCCGGCGGCGGCCAGGGCGGCGGCGGCGCAGTTCTGCACGTTGTGCGCGGCCAGGCCGCCGAGGGTCAGCGGCATGCCGGCGATTGCTCCCAGGTCATGCGCACGGGTTCCGTCGAACAGCCACAGGTGGCCGTCGCGCACGCCGCAGCTGCGGCGGCCCTCGGCGCGCGCCTGCAGCAGCAGCGGATGGCCGTCGTCGGTGGAGAACCACGCCAGCGGCGCGGCGAGGCCTGGGGCATGCCGGCGCAGTAGTTCGTTATCCGCGTTGAGTACCAGGATGCCGTCGACATCGATGGCGCGGGCCACGGTCAGCTTCACCTCGGCCAGGCCATCGAGGTCGTGGATGCCGTACTCGCCGAAGTGGTCGGGGCTGACGTTGGTGACCACGGCCACGTCGGCGCGTTCGACCGCCAACCCGCGGCGCAGCAGGCCGCCGCGTGCGGTCTCCAGGATCGCCGCCTGGGCCTGGCGGTTGCGCAGCAGGCTGCGCGCGCCGCCGGGACCGGAATAGTCGCCGCCTTCGATCAGGGCGCCGTCGAGGTAGAGGCCGTCGGTGCAACTGTTGGCGGTATGCCAGCCGTGGGCGATGGCGATCGCGGTGAGCAGGCGCACGGTAGTGGTCTTGCCGTTGGAGCCGGTGACCAGGGCCACCGGGATGGAATGCAGTTCCGGCCACGGCACGTCGCCGGGCACGGGCAGGGCATGGTTGTCCCAGGTGCGGCTGCCAGTGCCCAGGCCGATGGACAGTTGTGCGTCGTCCAGCAGCAGCGGCAGGCCGCGGGCGGCGGCACCTTCGCGCAGCGCGGGCAGGCGCGGCAGGCGTTCGGCCGCGGCGACCGTGCACAGCAGGCGCAGGGCCGCCGCCTCGTCGTCGAGCGGGGGATGCCCCGGCTGCAGTGCGGGTTCGCCGGTGTCCATGCCGGCCGCGGCCAGGGCCGACAGCCAGGCCCACTCGTGGACGTCGGCGGCGGCGTACAGCCTGTCGCCGGGTGCGGCGAAGGCGAGACTGGCGCCGCTGGCGTGCGCGCGCACCGCCAGCGGGCCGTCCGGCCAGCCCAGGGCGGCCCGCGCCCGGGCGATGCGCCGCCTCCAGTCCGCGATCAGCGCCGCCGGCACCGGCGCGCCGACCATCGTCTCCAGCACCGCGCCCGGCTCGGCGAAGTACAGGTTCGGGCCGGTCAGCCGGCGCAGGTCGTCGAAGGGCAGGCGTGGACCCGGGCTCAATCGCTGTCCTCGTCGTGGCGCGCGAACACCAGCCCGCGCTCCTCGCGGATCACGCCCTCCATCGCCGCGACCACCGCCTCGTCGGCGCTCGGCGCCGGCTCCAGCGACGGCAACTCGACTTTCCTGGTGTTGCGCGGCTCGGCGCCGTCGGGCGCGAACTTGGTGATCTGCTTCCACGAGCGGGCCAGGGCATCGGCGAACACCAGCAGCAGGTCGCCCGGCTGGCCCATGCGCAGCGCCGCGTCGATGGCCTGTTGCTCGTCGGGGATCTGCTGGATCGCCTCCTCGCCCACGCCTGCCGCCTGCAGCGCGCGGGCGATGATCCGCGGCACCTCGTCGCCGTCGCGGCCGCGCAGGCCATCGTCGCGCTTGACCACGTAGTGGTCGAAGCGGCCGGCGACGGCGCGGGCGATGTCCTGGATGTCCTCGTCGCGGCGGTCGCCGGGCGCGGCCACCACCACGATCCGGCGCCCGCTCACCTCCAGGCGCTGGGCCAGGTCGGCCATCATCCCCACCGCGTGCGCGTTGTGCGCGTAGTCCATCACCACCTTGAACGGATGCTCGTCGTACACGTTCATCCGGCCCGGGGCCTGGAAGAAGGTGGTGTCGAAGGTGCGCAGGCCCTGGCGGATCGCGTCGAGCTTGATCCCGAGCGAGAACGCCAGCGCCGCGGCGAACATCGCGTTCTGCACGTTGTGCAGGGCGCGGCCCTCCAGGGTGGCCGGGATCAGGTGGGTCCACATCAGCGGGATGTGGCTGCCCTTGTCGTACAGGGTGATCATGTGGCCGTTGACGCCGTTCTCCAGCGCGCAGGCGCGGCCGCCGGCGCGGATGTGCTCGCGCACCAGCGCGTGCGACGGGTTCATGGTGACGTAGCAGATCGTGCTGGCGTCGGTATAGCCGGACATCTTCAGCACGTTGGGATCGTCGGCGTTGAGCACGGCGCAGTCCCGCGCCACCTCGACCACGATCCGCTTGATCTCGGCCAGCTGCTCCAGGGTGTCGATGCCCTTGAGCCCGAGGTGGTCGGCGGCGACGTTGATCACCGCGCCCACGTCCACCTCCGGCACGCCCATGCCGGAGCGCAGCAGGCCGCCGCGCGCGGTCTCCAGCACCGCCAGGTCGATGTGCGGGTCGGACAGCACCATCCGCGCCGATACCGGGCCGGTCATGTCGCCTTCCACCGTGCGCTGGCCGTCGATGTAGACGCCGTCGGTGGTGGTCAGGCCCGGGGTGTAGCCGGCCATCTTGGCGATGTGCGCGAGCATGCGCGCGGTGGTGGTCTTGCCGTTGGTGCCGGTGATCGCGGCGATCGGCACCCGCGAGGGCGAGCCCGGCGGGAACAGCATGTCGATCACCGGCCCGGCGGCGTCGCGCGGGGTGCCTTCGCTGGGCGCCACGTGCATGCGGAAGCCGGGCGCGGCGTTGACCTCGCAGATCGCGCCGCCGATGCTCTTGTAGCTCTCGGCGATGTTGGGGCTGATGAAGTCCACGCCGCCGACGTCCAGGCCGATCGCGCGCACCGCGCGCACCGCCATGTCGCGGTTGTCGGGGTGGATGACGTCGGTGACGTCGGTGGCGGTGCCGCCGGTGGACAGGTTGGCGGTGGAGCGCAGGAACACCTTCTCGCCGGGCGGCGGCACGCTGTCGGCGGTGTAGCCGACGCGTTCCAGCATCAGGTTGGCTTCGCGGTCGAGCTCGAGTCGGGTCAGCACCTTCTCGTGGCCCACGCCGCGCCGTGGATCCTGGTTCACGATCTCGACCAGTTCGGCCACGGTGCGCTGGCCGTCGCCGACCACGTGGCCGGGCGTGCGCCGGGTCGCCGCGACCAGTGCGCCGTTGACCACCAGCAGGCGATGGTCGTCGCCGGTCTGGAAGGTCTCCACGATCACCGAGCGCGAATGCTCGCGTGCGGCGTCGAACGCGGCGCGGATCTCCTCGTCGCCGCTGATGTTGATGGTGATGCCGCGGCCATGGTTGCCGTTGTAGGGCTTGAGCACCACCGGGCCGCCGAGCCGGCTCGCGGCCTTGAGCGCCTCGGTCTGGCTGGAGACCAGGTGCTGACGCGGCACGGGCAGGCCGAGCGAGCCGAGGATCTTGTTGGTCTCCTCCTTGTCGCTGGCCAGTTCGACCGAGATGTAGGGGGTCTTGCCGGTGATGGTGGCCTGGATGCGCTGCTGGTACTTGCCATGGCCGAACTGCACCAGCGACTGCGCGTTGAGCCGCAGCCAGGGGATGCCGCGCTCCTCGGCCGCGCGCACCAGCGAGGCGGTGGACGGCCCCAGCGCGCGGCGCTGGGCGTAGCGGATGAAGTCGTCGCGCGCCTGCTCCCAGCTCCAGTCCCCGGGCACGCTGCCTTCGGGGCGGATGGCTTCGGGCAGCAGCGAGCAGAGCAGGCGCAGGGCCAGGTCGCCGGCGGCGATGCCTTCCTCGCGCTGGGCGTATTCGTAGACCACGCTGTAGACGCCCGGACGGCCGTCGACGCTGCGGGTCTTGCCGAAGGTGACGTCCTCGCCGGCGATGTTCTGCAGTTCGATCGCGACGTGCTCGAACACGTGGCCCAGCCAGGTGCCCTCGTCCTCGCGCATGCGGCGCAGGAAGCCCCCGGGCTCGCGGTAGGAGCAACCGTGCTCGGCAAGGCCGGGCAGGGCCGCCACCAGGCCGTCGACGAAGGCCGGGCCCAGGCGCGCGGTGGGCCACTGCTCCAGTTCGCCCAGGTCCAGCAGCAGCCGGATCACCGGGAAGTGCGCATGCTGCGAGGGACCGACGTAGACGGAGCGTTCGAGGATGCGCATGGTGGGTGTTCCTTGTCCGGATCAGGTCTTGCGGGTAGCCAGGCCTCCGGCCGAGGCCCGCCGCGTGTGCAGGTTGAAGGTGGCACCGGCGACCAGTATGTGCACGCCCAGGCCGAGCATGCACACCGGGTCGTCCTCGTCGGCGTGGGCCATCGAGGAGAACTGCAGGTCGTGGGCATCGACCACGGTGACTGCGCCGCTGCCTTCGACTTCCAGGACGTCGTCCGGGGAAATGAATGCGGCGGTGTCCTCGTCCAGGCCGATGCCGATGGCGAACGGGTTGTAGGCCAGCGCGGCCGTGAGGCGACCGAGGCGGTCGCGCTGGCGGAAGTGCTGGTCGATCACGAAGCGGTTGGTCAGGCCCAGCCCGGGCGCGAGACGCACGCTGCTAGCGCGCGGCGAGGAGCCCTCGCTGCCGAAGGCGATCATGTGCTCGCTGAGGAAGCCGGCGCCGGCGCTGGTGCCGGCCACGGTCACGCCCTGGGCATTGCGCAGGCGGATGGTGCGCGCCACGTGGGTGCCGCCGAGGATGGTGGACAGGCGCAGTTGGTTGCCGCCGGTGAAGAAGAGGCCGCTGGCCTCGGACAGCCGCGCCAGCCGGCCTTCCTCCTGGCAGTCGCGGCGGGTATCGAAGTCCAGCACCTCGACCCGCGGCGCGCCCATGGCGCGGAACAGTTCCTGGTAGTTGTTGCCCGATTCCTTCAGCCGGCTCGCGGTGGGGATGACCACGATGTCGGCCTGGTCGCCGCCGCTGAGTTCGACGAAGCGCTGCAGGATGCGCGGGTTGGTGTCCTTGTCCTCTGCGCCGCCGATCGGGATGATCCAGCCGCGGTGCTCCCCGTTGACGGGCTTGCTTGGCATCTATCGCTCCGCTGTTTCAGGTGTCTTGCGTCTCGAACGTACCACGTCGCACGATGGCGCCTTCGCGCAGGTGCGGGTGGCCGCCGGCGAACACGTCGACGATCGCGCCGGTGGCATCCAGCGCCACCAGGTCGGCATCGGCTCCGGCGGCGATCCGGCCCTTGCCGGGCAGGCGCAGCAACTCGGCGACGTTGGAAGTGAAGGCGGGCAGCGCGTCTTCCAGGGCGATGCCGCGGGCCAGCAGCTCGCGCAGGGTTCCAATCAGCGCGCCGGAATGGCCCACCTCCATGCTGCACACGCGCCCCTGTTCGTCGAAGCACGGCAGGCAGCCGCCGGCGTCGGAACTGACGGTCACCCGCTGGCGCGGGGCGCCGCTGTCGAGGTAGCGGACCAGGGCGTCGGCCGCGCTCCAGGCGTCCTCGCCCTCGGCCACCGGGAAGGCGGTGATGTCGATGCTGCAGCCGCGCCGGGCCAGTTCGATGGCCTCGTCGAACAGCGCCTTGCGCCGGTTGACGTGGGTCGGGTTGAACACCCTCGGCGGCAGCTCGCTCTGGTCCAGCGCGCGTCGCACCAGGTCCAGGCCGCGCGCGCCGTCGCCCAGGTGCAGGTGGACGATGCCGGCCTTGCCGGTCATCAGCCCGGCGACATGGGTTTCGGACGCGATCCGCAGCAGCTCGTCCAGGGTCGGCTGGCTGGAGCGGTGGTCGCTGATCGCCAGCTCGCCCACGCCCAGCAGGCAGTCGATGAAGACCAGGTCGGTGCGCACGCTGCCGGTCAGGGTCGCCGGCGGCAGGTGGTAGCCGCCGGCGTATCCCCAGGCCGACAGGCCTTCCTCGCGCAGCGCGTTGACTTGGGCCACGAGGTCGCGGGTGCCGCGGGCGACGTCGTCGGTGCCCAGCAGGCCGACCACCGTGGTGACGCCATGGCGGGTATAGCGCGAGAGCATCGGCGCCGGCACCCGGCTGGCGAAGCCGGCCTCGCCGCCGCCGCCGGTGACGTGGACGTGGCCGTCGATCAGGCCCGGCGCCAGCCGGCGGCCACCCAGGTCCACGACCTGCGCGCCGAAGCCGGCGGGCAGGTCGGGCGCCCCGGTGGTGCCGATCCACAGCACCTTGCCGCCGCCGAGCAGCAGGTCCCGGCGGCCCAGCGGCTCGGGTGCGTATACGTCCGCGTTGCGGATCAGGATCATGCTCATCGCCGGCCTCAGCCGTCCACGGTCTCGTCCGCGCTCCCCGCCAGCTCCGCCCGGCGCCGGTCGTCGAGGAAGCGCCGCAGCCGGTCCAGTTCCTGCGGCGACCAGTCGTCGACGCCGGTGGCCTCCAGCCATGCGTTCAGGTAGTGCGAGGGCGCATAGACGTGGCCGAAACCCATCGGTGCGCTCATCGACAGCGAGGTGTCCAGGCCGATCTGCAGGTTGGTCACCACCGGGTACCAGCTCATGTAGGGCGACACGTCCGGCGGGCGCGGGCCCTCCAGCAGCTCGGGCTTGCGCAAGAAGCCATGGCGGTCGAAGAAGGTGACGGCATCGCTGCCGTACTGCAGGTACACCGCGCGCAGCGGTCCCCATGGGGTGCCGGCGGGCGTGGAGGTGCCATTCTGGTTCATGAAGCGCACCAGCGAGCTGTCCTGGAACTGCGGCAGCCAGATCGGCGTGCCCGGGTTGCGGGCGCGGGTGGCGGCGGCCCACTGGCTGGCGGCGAATGGCGGGCCAGCCCAGACCGCGCCGTCGAAAGGATCTTCCAGCAACTCGAACATCTGGAACGAGCGCTCGGAGTTGAGCGCGCCCAGGCTCAGGCCATGCAGGTACAGCTTCGGGCGGTGCGCCTTCGGCAGCGTGCGCCAATGGGCGTAGACCTCGCGGAACAGCGCGCGCGCGGTCTCCTGGCCGGTCCTCGGATCCAGGAACAGGGTCAACGGGCTGGACAGGTACGAATACTGCACCGCGACGCTGGCCACGTCGCCGCGGAACAGGTATTCGACGCCCTCGATGCTGGAGGGGTCGACCCAGCCGGTGCCGGTCGGGGTGATCACGATCAGCGCCTTGCGTTCGAAGCCGCCCACGCGCTTGAGCTCCTCCAGCGCCAGTTTCGCGCGTTCCTGGGGCGTTTCGCCGGCGGGCAGGCCGGCATACACGCGCAGCGGCGACTTGGCCCCGGGACCGGCGAACTCGGCCAGTTCGGCGGCCGTGGGCCGGGAATCGACGTAGCGGCGGCCCATGCGCCCGAGCTGGTTCCAGGCCACCAGCGACTGCGCGCTGCCGGGGCTGTCCCATTCGGTCGGCGGCGGCATGTCCGGCGTGATCAGCGCGTCGCGCTGGCGGTAGGACTCGTCGAGCATCTCCAGGATCGAGCCCAGGATCACGCCGTTGACCAGGCCCACCAGCAGCAGCACGCCGGCGATGAAACCGGCCACGTGGGCGATGCGCCGCGGTATCTTGCTTACCACGAAGCCCATCACCGCCTGCACCAGCATCAGGGCCGCGCGCCCGACCAGGATCACCACCGCGGCGACCACGACCGCCCCGACCGCCACCCACAGCATCCGCGAGGGCCCGGCCGGGTCCAGGTGCATCAGTTCGCGGACCACGTTTTCCCAGTGCTGGCTGCGCCACAGGGCGATGCCGGCGATCGCGGCGCAGACGGCGTATACGAGCTTGCGCCGGCGCGGCTCGCCGGCGTCGCCGGGCAGGGGCAACTCCATGTAGCGCCAGGTCCAGTACAGCAGCACGCCCAGCCCGTACCCGACCGCCAGGCACAGGCCCGACAGCACCGCCTGGGCCACGACGATGCGCGGGGTCAGGCTGGGAGTGAGCGAGGCGGCGAAGAACAGCGCCGCCAGCACCAGCCCGGGGTTGCACAGGCGGGCGAACAGGCGCTGGCCCAGGCGCCGCGCCCATGCCTTCACGCCCTTGGCCGGGCCGGACGGGCCAGTCGTTGCCTCGTTCATCATCGATCCCCTGGGTTCCCGAGTGCGGTCTTCCGCGTGAAGGGACAGTCTAACCGGGCAGGGCGGTAGAATTGCCCCACTCCCCGTGCCGAACCTCCCATGTCCCAGCGCGCCTGGGTGGCCGCCGCCATCCGCATGATCGAGGCCGACTTCAACCGTTCGGCCGACACCCACCTGATCCGGTTGCCGCTGCCCGGCTATCCGGGCATCCACGTCTACCTCAAGGACGAATCCAGCCATCCGACCGGCAGCCTCAAGCACCGGCTGGCGCGCTCGCTGTTCCTGTACGCGCTGGCCAACGGCTGGCTGCGCGAGGGCAGCACGGTGATCGAGGCCTCCAGCGGCTCGACCGCAGTGTCGGAAGCCTATTTCGCGCGGCTGCTGGGGCTGCCCTTCATCGCGGTGATGCCGGCCTCGACCTCGCCGGAGAAAGTCGCGGCGATCGAGTTCCAGGGCGGGCGCTGCCACCTGGTTGAGAGCGCCTGCACGATCAACGCCGAATCCGCGCGCCTGGCCTGCGAAACCGGCGGCCACTTCATGGACCAGTTCACCCACGCCGAACGGGCCACCGACTGGCGCGCCAACAACAACATCGCCGAATCGATCTTCAAGCAGATGGCGCAGGAACCGCACCCGGTGCCGGAGTGGATCGTGTGCGGGCCGGGCACCGGCGGCACCAGCGCCACCCTGGGCCGCTACGTGCGCTACGGCCGCCACCACACCCGGGTGCTGTGCGCCGATCCGGAAACTTCGGTGTTCTACGACTATTACGCCGCGGCACGGAAGGGTTGCGCCGATCCTGCGCTGGAACTGCCCGGCGGCTCGCTGATCGAAGGCATCGGCCGGCCGCGGGTGGAGCCGAGCTTCATCCCGTCCTGCGTGGACGCGATGGCCAAGGTGCCCGACGCGCTGAGCCTGGCGGCGATGCGCCACGTGAGCGCGGTGCTGGGCCGGCGGGTGGGCGGTTCCACCGGAACCAACTTCGTCGGCGTGCTGCGCGCGGCGCAGGCGATGCGCGAGGCCGGCCAAGGTGGTTCGATCGTGAGCATCCTGTGCGACAGCGGCGAGCGCTACGCGCACAGCTACTATGACCCGGACTGGTACGCGCGCCACGGCATCGACGTGGCGGGCGCGGACCGTGCCATCGCCGAAGCGGTGGCCGGCGGCGCATTGGCGGGCCTGCCTGTCTGCGGCGACGTGTAGACCCGTTGCCTGCGGCCCGCCGTTGCAGGTGCCGACCGGCGTTCGGCTCTACATTCCGGTTCCCATGACGTGAACGACATGCAAGACAATCCGCTGCTCGATCTTTCCGGCCTGCCGCGCTTCGACGCGGTCCGCCCCGAACATGTCGGCCCCGCCATCGATACCCTGCTGGCGCAGGCCGAGGCGGCGGTGAACGCCGCCTCGGTGGTTTCCCCGCCGACCTGGGACAGCTTCGCGATCCCGCTGGAGGACGCCACCGAGCGGCTGTGGCGGGCCTGGGGCCAGGTCTCGCACCTGCAGGCCGTGGTCAACACTGCGGAACTGCGCCAGGCCTACAACGACGCCCTGCCGAAGGTGACCCGCTTCGGCAGCGCCCTGGGCCAGAACCTGGCCCTGTTCGCCCAGTACCGCGCGCTGGCGGACTCGCCGGAGTACGCCGGCTACGACGCGGCCCGGCGCAAGGGGGTGGACAACGCGCTGCGCGATTTCCGTCTCGGCGGTGCCGAACTGGACGCCGCGGCCAAGGTGCGTTTCTCGGCGGTGCAGGAGGAACTGGCGGCGCTGGCGGCGAAGTTCGCGCAGAACGTGCTCGACGCCACCGACGCGTTCGCGCTGCATGTGGCCGACGAATCGCGCCTGTCCGGCCTGCCGGCCGAGGTGGTGGCCGCCGCGCGTGCCGCGGCCGAAAAGGACGGCGACGCGCCCGATGGAAGCCGCGGCTGGAAGCTGACCCTGCAGATGCCGTGTTACTTGCCGGTGCAGGCCTACGCCGAGGACCGCGCGCTGCGCGAGGCGCTGTACCGCGCCAACGGCGTGCGCGCTTCCGAATCCGGTCCGGCCGAACTGGACAACAGCGGCCTGATCGACCGCATCCTGGCCCTGCGCGCCGAACTGGCCGCGCTGCTGGGATTCGCCAGCTACGCCGACTACTCGCTGGCGACCAAGATGGCGCAGTCGCCGGCCGACGTGCTGGACTTCCTGCGCGACCTGGCCGCCCGCGCGCTGCCGTTCGCGCGCCGCGACCGTGCCGAACTGGACGCCTTCGCCCGCGACGAACTGGGCCTGGACGGGCTGCAGCCCTGGGACCTGGGCTATGCCGGCGAGAAGCTCAAGCAGGCGCGCTACAGCTATTCCGGCCAGGAAGTGAAGCGCTATTTCACCGAGCCGAAGGTGCTGGCCGGCCTGTTCGGGGTGATCGAGTCCCTGTACCGGGTGACAGTGAAGCCCGACGAGGCGCCGGTCTGGCACCCGGACGTGCGCTTCTACCGGGTGGAGGATGCCGGCGGCCGGCTGCTCGGCCAGTTCTACCTGGACCTGTACGCGCGCGAGGGCAAGCGCGGCGGCGCCTGGATGGACGACTGCCGCAACCGCCGCGTCACCGCCAACGGCACCCAGACGCCATTGGTCTACCTGGAATGCAACTTCGGCAAGGGCATGGACGGCAAGCCGGCCACCTTCAGCCACGACGAGGTCACCACCCTGTTCCACGAGATGGGCCACGGGCTGCACCAGCTGTTGACCGCGGTCGGCGAGTTGCCGGTGGCGGGCATCAACGGCGTGGAGTGGGACGCGGTGGAGTTGCCCAGCCAGTTCATGGAGAACTTCTGCTGGGAGTGGGAGCGGGTACGGGCGATGACCGCGCACGTGGACACCGGCGAGCCCTTGCCGCGCGCGTTGTTCGAGAAGATGCTGGCGGCCAGGAACTTCCAGAGTGGCATGTTCACCGTGCGCCAGCTGGAGTTCGCGCTGTTCGACATGGAGCTGCACAGCCGCTTCGACCCGGATCAGGACAGCGTGATGCGGCTGCTGGAGCGGGTGCGCGACGAGGTGGCGGTGAACCGGGCGCCGGCCTGGCACCGCTTCCCGCACCAGTTCAGCCACATCTTTGCCGGCGGCTACGGAGCCGGCTACTACAGTTACAAGTGGGCCGAGGTGCTCAGCGCCGATGCCTACGCTGCGTTCGAGGAGGCGCCGGACCGCCTGGCCGAGACCGGCGCGCGCTTCCTGCGCGAGATCCTCTCCCGCGGCGGCAGCCGCAGCGCGCTGGAGAACTTCACCGCCTTCCGCGGCCGCGCGCCCAGCCTCGACGCATTGCTGCGCCATAACGGCATGGTGGCTGAGGCCTAAGGTCTTGGCCCACTGCGAAAAGCCCTGACTTCGGTCCAAGGCAGCCACTGCAATGGAGTCCCACTTCGGCCCAGATCGTTCCTGGCGCCCATGTAGAGCCCACTGTCAGTCGGCTTTACAGGGGCGAACGCCATCCCTGCGCAGCGGCGGCCCCCGGCCGAAGTCGGTGCTGACAACTTTCCGCTTTTCCGCCAAGCCCCAGACAGCGAATCAGGCCCGCGCGAACACCAGCGTGGCGTTGGTGCCGCCGAAGCCGAAGCTGTTGGACATCACCAGGTCGAGCTTCGCGTCGCGGCTCTCGCGCAGGATCGGGAAGCCCTCGGCGCGCTCGTCCAGCTTCTGGATGTTGGCCGAGCCGGCCATGAAGCCGTCGCGCATCATCAGCAGGCAGTAGATCGCCTCGTGCACGCTGGCCGCGCCGAGCGAATGGCCGGACAGCGCCTTGGTCGAGGAGAGCGGCGGCACGTCCGCGCCGAACACCTCGCGCACCGCCTGCAGTTCGGTCACGTCGCCCAGCGGCGTGGAGGTGCCGTGGGTGTTGAGGTAGTCGATCTTGCCGCCACCCAGTCCCTGCATCGCCATGCGCATGCAGCGCACCGCACCCTCGCCGGAAGGCGCGACCATGTCGGCACCGTCCGAGGTCACGCCGTAGCCGACCAGTTCGGCATGGATGCGTGCGCCCCGGGCCACCGCGTGGTCCCAGTCCTCCAGCACCAGCATCCCGCCGCCGCCGGCGATCACGAACCCGTCGCGGTCGGCGTCGTAGGGGCGCGAGGCCGTCTGCGGGGTGTCGTTGAACGAGGATGACAGCGCGCCCATCGCGTCGAACATCACGCTCATGGTCCAGTGCAGGTCCTCGCCGCCGCCGGCGAACACGATGTCCTGCGCGCCCAGGCGGATCAGGTCGGCTGCGGCGCCTATGCAGTGCGCCGAAGTCGCGCACGCGGCACTGATCGAATACGACACGCCCTTGATCTTGAACGCGGTGGCCAGGTTGGCCGACACCGTCGAGCACATCGTGCGCGGCACCATGTACGGGCCGACCTTGCGCACCCCGCGCTCGCGCAGCAGGTCGGCGGTCTCCACCTGCCAATGGCTGGATCCGCCACCGGAGCCGGCGACCAGGCCGGTGCGCGGAGCGCTCACCTGTGCCTCGTCCAGCCCGGCGTCGGCGATCGCGTCGCGCATCGACACGTAGCTGTAGGCCGCCGCATCGCTCATGAAGCGCTTGAGCTTGCGGTCGATCGCGGCCTCCAGGTCCAGTTCGACCGCGCCGCCGACCTGGCTGCGCAGGCCGCGCTCGGCATGGTCGGGCAGGAAACGGATCCCCGGGCGACCCGCGCGCAGCGAGGCGGACACCGTGTCCAGGTCGTTGCCCAGGCACGAGGCGATGCCCATGCCGGTGACGGCGATGCGACGCATCTCAGAGGTCCTCGGTCGAGGTGAACAGGCCCACGCGCAGGTCCTTGGCGGTGTAGATCTCGCGGCCATCCACCAGCATGCGCGCGTCGCCCTGGGCCATCACCAACTTGCGGTTGATCACCCGGCTGATGTCGATCTCGTAGGTCACCACCTTGGCCGTGGGCAGCACCTGGCCGGTGAACTTGACCTCGCCGCAGCCCAGCGCGCGGCCACGACCCGGCGCGCCGAGCCAGGTCAGGAAAAAGCCGACCAACTGCCACATCGCGTCCAGGCCCAGGCAGCCCGGCATCACCGGATCGCCGAGGAAGTGGCACTGGAAGAACCACAGGTCCGGGCGGATGTCGAGCTCGGCGCGGATGAAGCCCTTGCCGTACTGGCCGCCGTCCTCGTTGATCTCGACGATGCGGTCGAACATCAGCATCGGATCGGCGGGCAGCTTGGCGTCGCTGGAGGCGAACAGCTCACCGCGGCCGCTGGCTTCCAGTTGCTGGCGGGTGAACGAAGAGGCGCGGTTCATGCGGGGTCCGGGCAAGAAAATCACTAGATCGTGCCCGACGAACCCCGTTTCAATCAAATGTTTGGCCATACGCCGGCGTCCGTTCCGCGGCGGCGGCACAATGGGCGGGAATGCAACCGGCAACCACGCCCGCGCCGCGCAAGATCATCCACGTCGACATGGATGCGTTCTATGCGTCGGTGGAGCAGCGCGACGACCCGGCGCTGCGCGGCCGCCCGGTGGTGGTGGCCTGGCGCGGTGCCCGTTCGGTGGTATGCGCCGCGTCCTACGAGGCGCGCAGGTTCGGCGTGCGCTCGGCGATGCCGGCACTGCGCGCCGAACGCCTGTGCCCGGACGCGGTGTTCGTGCCGCCGGATTTCGTCCGCTACAAGGCGGTTTCGCGCCAGGTGCGGGAAATCCTGCTCGAGCACACCGACCGGGTCGAGCCGCTGTCGCTGGACGAGGCCTACCTGGACGTCACCGCGCCCAGGTCCGACCTGCCCAGCGCCACCGCGGTGGCCGAGGCGATCCGGGCGAGGATCCGCGAGGTCACCGCGTTGACCGCCTCGGCCGGGGTGGCGCCGAGCAAGTTCCTGGCCAAGATCGCCTCGGACTGGAACAAGCCCGACGGCCTGTTCGTGATCCGTCCGCACCAGGTCGAGGGATTCCTGACCCCGCTGCCGGTGGCGCGCATTCCCGGCGTGGGCAAGGTGATGCAGGCCAGGCTGGAGGCGATGGGCGTGGCCACCGTCGGCGACCTCCGCGCCTGGCCGCTGGAGGAGCTGCGCCAGCGCTTCGGCAGCTTCGGCGCGGCCCTGCACCGGCGCGCGCGCGGCATCGACGAACGCCCGGTGGAACCGGACCAGCCGGTGCAATCGGTGTCCACCGAGGACACCTTCGCCGAGGACCTGCCGCTGCAGGCGCTGGAGCCTGCGATCCGGCGGCTGGCCGACAAGACCTGGCTGGCGGCGCGCAAGACCGAGCGCATCGCCCGCACCGTGGTGCTCAAGCTCAAGACCGCACAGTTCCGGCTTCTCACCCGCAGCCACACCGGCACGCATCCGCCGGCCTCTGCCGCCGAGCTGGCGGAGATCGTGCTGGGATTGCGCGAGCGGGTGGACTTGCCCGTGACCACCCGCTACCGCCTGGTCGGCGTCGGCTTGTCCGGCTTCCGCGAGCCAGACGAAGCCGAGCCGCAGCCCGACTTGTTCGAGCTTCCCCCGTAACGCCGCGTCCGCAACGCCTGCGACACCGGCAGGTCCGGCGCCTAGCGCGGCCGCCAGCGCACGTTGATGCCGAACTCGCGGCCGGGCTGGTTGTACCAGTCCACCAGCTGGTAGTCGCGGTCGAACAGGTTGGTCACCCGCGCCAGCACGGTCCAGTCCGGGTGGAACGCATATTCCATCCGCAGGTCCAGGGTCGCATGCCCGCCCACCCGCACCAGGTTGGCGGCGTCGTCGAAACGCCCGCTGGCTGCATTGACGCTGGCGCCGAACGCGAACGCATCGAAGCGCCGGTCCAGGTCGATGCGGCCGGTATCGCGCGCGCGTCGCGGCAGCAGCTTGCCGTGGTTGGCGCCGCCGGAGCGGTTGCGCGGATCGACGTGGCTGTACTGCCCGGCCAGCTCCCAACCGGCCAGGGTCGTGGCCACGGTCAGCTCGCCGCCGCGCAAGCGCGCGCGGTCGACGTTGCCCGGCAGCCAGGTGCTGGAATCGAAGCTGATCAGGTCGTCGACCCGGTTGTCGAACAGGTCCAGGGTCCAGCGCAGGCCACGGCCGGTGCCGCCGGACAGGCCCAGGTTGAGGTTGCTCGATTCCTCCGGGCGCAGGCCGGGATTGCCGAAGTACGGGTAGTACAGGTCGTTGAAGCTCGGCGCGCGGAAGCCGGTCGAGTATCGCGCCGAGAGCAGCAGGCCGCCCTCGAAATGCCAGCCCCAGCCGAGGTTGCCGGTGGTGTGGCTGCCGAACTGCTCGTTGTCGTCGTAGCGCAGGCCGGCCTGCCACTGCTGCGGTCCGAAGCGGCCCTGGTACTCCGCGAACACGCCGGTGTTGTCGCGGCTGTCCACGTCGTAGTCGGTGGTGCCGGTGATGCGGTCGCCGAGCCAGTCGAAGCCGGCGGTCAGCCGCTGGCCTTCGCCCAGGACGAAATCGCCCTGCAGCGCGGCCTGGTCGCGTCGGGTCTGCAGTCCGCCGACGAAGGTGCCGTTGCCGTAGTCGTCGCTCTCGTCACGGCTGCGTCCGAGCGTGGCCAGCCATGTCGTGCGCGCGGATGGCGCGTAGCGCAGCTTGCCGGAGAGCACCTGCTGGACCGTTTCGGAGTAGTTCGCCCAACTGCCGTCGTAGTGGTTGTAGCCCTCGGCGCGCAGCGCGCTGCCTTCCAGCGTCCAGGCCTGGCCGAGCCGGGTGCCGCCGCGCAGGCTGGCCGAACGGTTGCGGTAGCCGTCCAGGTCGGGCTCGTCCGCGAAGCAGCCGGCGCCCCAGCCCTCGGCGGTGCCTTCGCAGGCATTGATGCCGTCGGTGCGCAGGAAGGCCACGTCGGCGCCGAACCAGCCGCGTTCGCCGCTGCCACCGATGCCGGCGCTGGCCTCGCGCAGGTTGCTGCTGCCGGCACCGAGCATCGCGCGTGGCTGCATCCCGCCGCGGTCGCGGCGGGTGAAGATCTGGATCACGCCGCCGATCGCATCGGCGCCGTACAGGCTCGAATGCGGGCCGCGCACGATCTCGATCCGCTCGATCTGCTCCACCGGCAGGTCCTGCAGCGCCGGCAGGCCGGCGGTGGCCGAGCCGATCCGCACGCCGTCCACCAGCACCAGCAGCTGGTTGGAGCCGGCACCGCGCAGGAACAGCGAGGTCTGTTTGCCCAGGCCGCCGGTGTTGGTCAGGTTGATGCCGGCGCGGCCGGCGAGCAGTTGCTGCAGCGAGGTGGCCTGGCTGCGTTCGATCTCGGCGCGGTCGATGACCTGGGCCGGGGACAGGCTGTCGCGCAACGCGATCTCGGTGCGAGTGGCGGTGACCAGCACCTCATCCAGGTCGGTGGCGCGGTCGGAGGCGGAGGCGATGGCAGGCAGGGCCAGCACCAGGGCGACGGCGGTGGCAAGCGGGCGGGACTTCATTCGGGCAACTCCATGCGTGCGTGGCGCCGCACCCGGCGCCAGTTCGGGGAGTCGTGAAGGGAGAGCGGGGGGCGGACGGATGCACGCGCGGCGGCATCGGCACGCCGCGACGCCCTCCGCATCGCAACCTGGGATCCGCAAGGCCGGTCTCCGGGCTTGCGATCGGGAGCGGGCGGCCCCGCGCCTCGACGAGGGTGGGGCCGGACTCCAGCGGCGACGCCTTCCCGTGCGGAGCACAGTGGCGGATGTCGCGGCGTTGCGGTCGCTTACCGTTGCGGGGGCAGCGCCGGCCTTGCCCGGGATCGAACCCGAGGGCGCACCGGCTTCCCGTTTCAACCCGGACGGCGGATGCCGGCCGGGTCACCTTGCAGGCCGGCGATTGTAAGCCATCGCACGGGCCGGCGGCTCACTCCGCTGTCCGTGTCGGCTCCCGTCGTGGCACCGACGGTTGGATCGGCCGCCCTTCGCGCCGATGCAGAAGCGGCCGGCCTGGCAGCCGGCTCGATGACAGCGGCCCCGCGGCGGGCCTACGTGAAACGATTGCCGCCGTCGTCTTCGGCCGGCGGTTCGTGGTCGTCGGCCGGGGAGGCGTCGCCGCTGTCCCCACCGCGGAACTCGGTGGTCGTCACCGGCCCGCCTACCGGCCGCCCGCGCGGGGGCGGCAAGGCGGCGCTGGCCGTTTCCAGCTCGGCCTGCAACTGCTTGCGTCGAGCGTCGGGCACGTCGTGCCAGTGGCAGTCCAGCAGCGCGCCTTCCAGCGCATAGAGCAGGTTGAGGCTGGGCTTGAAGCCGGCCCGCCTGACCTTCAGGAAGGCCTGCACCGAACCGGCCGCGACCAGGTCCTCGGCGCTGCGCAACCCGACCTGGCGCAGCCACGCCGCGCTCTTCGGACCGATGTTGCGCATCCCGGCGGTGCTCATGTCAGCGACTCGATGAAGGCGGCGGCGATCGCTTCCAGCCCATCCTGATCGTCGGCGTCGAAGCGGTCCGGATCCGGGCTGTCGAGATCGAACACCCCGAGCAGTTCGCCATCGCGCACCAGTGGCACCACCAGCTCCGAACGCGAGGCCGAGTCGCAGGCGATGTGGCCGGGGAAGGCGTGCACGTCGGCCACCCGCTGGGTGCTGCGGGTGCGCGCGGCCGCGCCGCACACGCCCTTGTCCAGCGGGATGCGCACGCAGGCCGGCAGGCCCTGGAACGGGCCGACCACCAGTTCGGTACCGTCGTGGAAATAGAAGCCCGCCCAGTTCAGCGCCGGCAGCGCGTGGTACACCAGCGCCGACAGGTTGGCGGCATTGGCGATGCGGTCGCGTTCGCCGTGCAGCAGGGCGCGGGCCTGGTCGAGCAGCTGCGCATACTGCGCGGGCTTGTCGCCGGTCAGGGGAATGGCGGTGAAGGACATGCCGCCATGGTACTCCGCCGAAGAGGCGATCCGACCCTCCCGGTCGCGGGCAAGCCCGGCTCCTGCGGACGCGGGGTCCACGAGCTCGCAAAGGACGCCGCTGCAAGGGGATCCCGTTCGAGTGTCACAGGGATGTGCCACGGCCGCGTATTGGAGCAGGGACAGCGCACCTGTGCGGCGAACGGGAACCCCCTGCGGCGGCGGCTCCGGCCGGAGAAGATGCTTCTTGTGCTGCGCTTAGGAGCCAGCCTTCGGCCAGTACAGGCTGTCGGGCGTGGAGCGTTCGCCGAAGATCGCCTGGCCCACCCGCACCACCGTGGCGCCTTCCTCGATGGCGATCTCGTAGTCGCCGGACATGCCCATCGACAGCCCATCCAGGGCGATGCCATCCGGTGCGTCCTGGCGCAGCCGATCGCGCAGTTCGCGCAGGCGCGCGAAGCAGCCGCGGACCCGCACGCTGTCGTCCGACAACAGCGCCAGGGTCATCAGCCCGCGCACCCGCAGCGCCGGGAACGCCGGCAACTGCTTCAGGAACGCCGCCACCTGCTCCGGCGCCAGGCCGAATTTGCTGGCCTCGCCGGAGGTATTGACCTGCACGTACACGTCCAGCGTGCGGCCCTCGGCTTGCAGGGGCCGCTCCAGCGCCTCGGCCACGCGCAGGCTGTCCAGCGCCTGGAACTCGCTGGCGCAACGCGCCACCAGCCTGGCCTTGTTGGTCTGCAGGTGGCCGATCGCCGACCAGCGCAGGTCGGCCAGGTCCGCCAGCGCCTGCCACTTGCGCTGCATCTCCTGCGGCTTGTTCTCGCCCAGCATGCGGCAGCCGGCGGCATGGGCCAGGCGCAGGATCGCCTCGTCGCGGGTCTTGCTCACCGGCAGCAGGCGCACGCCGGCCGGGTCGCGTCCGACCCGGCGGCAGGCCGCCTCGATCCGCGCCTGGACCGCGGCGAGGTTGCGGCGGAGGTCTGCGACCGATTCCGCCTGCGGCCAGCGCCGCGGTGCGCCGGGAGTCATGCCTGCACGCTCACTGCAACGCGACCCTGGGAAAGTCGACCGGCACATCCAGGGCGACGTTGATGTAGTTGGTGAACAGGTTGAGGGCCACATGGGCCATGATTTCCACGATCTGGCCGTCGTCGAAACCGGCCGCGCGCAGGCCCGCCACGTCGGCGTCGTCCACCTGCGCGCGCTGCGCGACCACCTTCAGGACGAAAGCCAGGGCCGCGGCGGTGCGCGGGTCATTGGACCGGCCGACCTGGGCAGCGGCCATTTCCGCGGCGGTCGCACCGGCGTTCTGGCCAAGCACGGTATGTGCCGCCAGGCAGTACTCGCAGCGGTTGGCATTGGCAATGGCCACGGCGATCTGCTCACCCAGGCGGGCGCCCAGGGTGCCCTTGCCCAGGGCACCGAACGCGCTCCACATGCTCTGCAGCGCGGCCGGCGAGTTGGACACGGCCCTGAACATGTTGGGCGTTGCGCCGAAGGCCTGCCCGATCTGGGCCAGCAGCGGTCCGCTGGCGGCGGGGATGGGTTGGGGATGGAGGTTGATGCGGGACATGGCGGTCTCCTGAGGATGCCTTGAGTGGCCGGGCAGTAGCCCGGTGCGGTCACTATCGGCTCCCCGGATGTATGATTGGGATCATATAGTCCACAAAACATACCAATCAGTACGATGAGCGCCGATGTTCCCATCGATCGCCTTTCCGGCATCCTCGAGCGGTTCCGGGTCCGCGCCGAGTTGCACCACACCGGCGCGCTGTGCGGTACCCAGCGCTTCGACGCCTGCGCCGGACATGGCTACCTGCACGTGCTGCGCCGCGGCCGGTTGCAGGTGGCCCACCCGCATGCGCGCGAGTTGCCGCGGACGATGCGCTTCGACGAACCGACCCTGCTGCTGTACCCGCGGCCGCTCACCCACTGCTTCGACGATCCGCCCGCGGGGGGCGTCGACCTGACCTGTGCGCGGCTGGATTTCGACGGCGGCGCCTGCAACCCGCTCGCCCGCGCGCTGCCGCCCCTGGTCGCGCTGCCGCTGGCCCGGGTGTCGGGGCTGGAGCAGTCGCTGGAACTGCTGTTCTGCGAAACCGACCGGGTGCGTTGCGGCCAGCGCCTGCTGGCCGACCGGATTTTCGAGGTGGTGTTGATCCAGCTGCTGCGCTGGCTGCTCGACCACCCGCGCGAAGCGGGCGTGCGCCCGGGCTTCATCACCGGGCTGTCGGATCCGCGCCTGGCGCGGGCGCTGGTCGCCATCCATGACGCGCCGGGCGAGGCATGGTCGCTGCAGCGCATGGCCGGATGCGCCGGCATGTCGCGCACCGCCTTCGCCGGCGCCTTTCGCGACGTGGTCGGGCAGACCCCGGCCGACTACCTGGCCGACTGGCGCATGGCGCTGGCGCGCAGCCGGCTGCGCGAAGGGCGGCCGATCAAGCTGCTGGCCGATGAACTCGGCTATGCGAATCCATCCGCGCTGTCGCGCGCGTTCGCGGCGAAGGTGGGGATGTCGCCGCGCGCCTGGCTGGCCCGGGCCTCGGCGGGGACCGATGCCTGAGCGCCAGGGCCGGGACAAAAAAAACCCGACAGCGAGGGAACGCTGTCGGGTCCGGATTTGCGCGGAAGGGGAGGGGGGATCCGCGCAAGTACCTGTAGCGCTGGCCGGGTCGCGGTCGCGTGGGGCGGCCGCGGACGCGCGGGGGATCAGCGCTTGGAAGCGGCCTTGGTGGCCTTGGCGACGGTGGCCTGGGCCTGCTCGGTGGCGGCCTCGAACTGGCTCTTGGCCATCTGGCCCAGGGCCTCGCTGGTCTTCAGGGTCAGGCCGAACACTTCCTGGCCGGCGGCGGCGACGCGCTCGGCGTTGTCGCGGGCGACCTGCAGGCCCTTCGGCAGCAGCGACTTGTAGGCTTCCACGTCACGCACCTCGACCAGCTCGCCCAGGAAGGCGGTGGTGGCGTCGACGTTCTTCTCGAGGGTGCGCAGCTGCACGCCGAACACGCTCTCGGCATTCTCCAGGGCCAGCCGGTTCACGCGCGCAGCGGCGGCGGCGAACTGGTGGGTGTAGGTGCTGAACTGGTTGTTGAACTGCTCGTTGAACTGGTAGGACATGGCGGACTCCGTTATGTGGTCTGGCCGTGATGGTGCGATGCAACATACAGGCGCTTTTGTTGCATTGCAACACGTCCGTGCAGGAAGGTCCCCGAATGCTTGTCTTATTCTTGTAAATCAAATACATAGATATGTACGAAGGCTAAACGCCAAGCCCGTCAAGCGTGCCCTCGGGGCCGGAATGCGCCACCGGGCCTCCCCATGGCCGATGAACGCCGCCCCAGCGATCCGCCCCGCGCCGCGTCCGCTTCGCGTAGAATCCATGCCCTGATTGCCAGCGGCCGTCCGTTTCCCTCAGGGGCCGGCGGCGCCGGACACTTCCGGCGCCCCACCCACTCCGACGCCATTCGCCACGCAATCCGGGTCGGCCCCTGCCGGCCTCCCATCCTTCTCGCAGCGCGGTTCACGGGAACGCTCCGAGCCACCCCGGTCCTCACCGACCCGCCCGCCGGCATTGCGCCCGCGGGGCGTTCGCTTATGGAGCTTTCCCGATGTCGTTCGAATCCCTGGGCCTTGCGCCCTTCCTGCTGCGTGCCCTGGCCGAGCAGGGCTACGAGACCCCCACCCCGATCCAGCAGCAGGCCATCCCGCTGGTCCTGGCCGGCCACGACCTGCTGGCCGGCGCCCAGACCGGTACCGGCAAGACTGCCGCCTTCGGCCTGCCCCTGCTGCAGCACCTGGGCACCTCGCCACAGGCGGTCAACGGCCCGCGCCGGCCGCGCGCCCTGGTCCTGACCCCTACCCGCGAACTGGCTACCCAGGTCCATGACAGCCTGCGCGGCTACGGCAAGTACCTGCGCATCCCCAGCACCGTGATCTACGGCGGTGTGGGCATGGGCAACCAGCTCGACGCCCTGCGCCGCGGCGTGGACCTGGTGATCGCATGCCCCGGCCGGCTGATCGACCACATGGAGCGCCGCAGCGTGGACCTGTCGGGCATCGAGGTACTGGTGCTGGACGAGGCCGACCGCATGCTCGACATGGGCTTCCTGCCTTCGATCAAGCGCATCCTGGCCAAGCTGCCCAAGCAGAACCGCCAGACCCTGCTGTTCTCGGCGACCTTCCCGGAAAGCATCAAGCAGCTGGCGATGGAGTTCATGCGCCACCCGCGCGAGGTGCAGGTGACCCCGCAGAACACCGTGGCCGAGACCATCGCCCACCGCGTGCATCCGGTCGATACCGCGCGCAAGCGCGAACTGTTGCTGCACCTGCTTTCGCAGGACGCGCGCGTGCAGACCCTGGTGTTCGCCAAGACCAAGCACGGCAGCGACAAGCTGGCGACCTTCCTGGAGAAATCCGGGGTGCAGGCCGCAGCGATCCACGGCAACAAGAGCCAGGGCCAGCGCCAACGCGCGCTGAGCGACTTCAAGGCCGGCAAGGTCAAAGTGCTGGTGGCCACCGACATCGCCGCGCGCGGCATCGACATCGACCAGCTGCCGCGGGTGATCAACTTCGACCTGCCGATGGTGGCCGAGGACTACGTGCACCGGATCGGCCGCACCGGCCGGAATGGTTCCAGCGGCGAGGCGCTGTCGCTGGTGTCGCAGGAAGACGCCAAGTACCTGCGCCAGATCGTGCGTCTGCTCGATCGCGACATGGACATCCGCGACCTGCCCGGCTTCGAGCCGCAGGTGCCGATCCGCTGGGGCAACAGCGCACCGGGCAAGGCCGAAGTGCCGGGCGGGCAGCAACCGCCGCGCCGGCATGCGCGTCGTCCGCACGGTGATGCGCCGAGGCACGCGCATGCCGGCCCGAAGAAGCATGGCGGCGGGCCGCGCAACGGTGGCGGCCAGGCGGCCGCGCCCGGCGGTGGCCAGCGCGCCCAGCACGGCCGCGGTCGCGGCCACGGCGGCCAGCGCGCGCCGGCGTGATGGCCACCTCCGGCCACGCCCCGCAGAATCGGCCCATGGACATCTTCAAGGTCTTCACCCTGGAGGCGGCGCACCGCCTGCCCAACGTGCCGGACGGGCACAAGTGCGCGCGCCTGCACGGGCATTCGTTCCGGGTGGAGGTCCACGTCTCAGGCGAAGTCGACCCGCGCACCGGCTGGGTGATGGATTTCGCCCAGCTCAAGGCCGCGTTCAAGCCGCTGTACGAGCGCCTGGACCACCACTACCTCAACGAGATCGAGGGCCTGGAGAACCCGACCAGCGAACGCCTGGCGGCGTGGATCTGGGAACGGCTCGAGCCGGCGCTGCCGCTGCTGAGCGAGGTGGTGGTGCACGAGACCTGCACCTCGGGCTGCCGCTACCGCGGCGGCTGAGCAAAAAAAAGCCCCGGCGCTGGCCGGGGCTTCGAGTGACGTGCGCGGGCGCAGGATCAGAGCAACGGCACCAGCAGCAGCGCCACTATGTTGATGATCTTGATCAGCGGGTTGATCGCCGGGCCGGCGGTGTCCTTGTAGGGGTCGCCGACGGTGTCGCCGGTCACGGCCGCCTTGTGCGCCTCCGAGCCCTTGCCGCCGAAGTGGCCATCCTCGATGTACTTCTTGGCGTTGTCCCAGGCGCCGCCGCCGGTGGTCATCGAGATCGCCACGAACAGGCCAGTGACAATGGTGCCGATCAGCAGGCCGCCCAGCGCCTTCGGCCCCAGCAGCAGGCCGACCACGATCGGCACCGCCACCGGCAGCAGCGACGGCACGATCATTTCCTTGATCGCGGACTTAGTCAGCATGTCCACCGCCTTGTCGTACTGCGGCTTGGCGGTGCCCTGCATGATCCCGGGGATATCGCGGAACTGGCGGCGCACTTCCTCCACCACCGCGCCGGCGGCGCGGCCCACCGCTTCCATCGCCATCGCGCCGAACAGGTACGGGATCAGGCCGCCGATCAGCAGGCCGATGATGACCTTGTGGTCGGACAGGTCGAAGGCGAAGGTCTGGCCCGGGTTGCTGGCCTGCAGGTTGTGGGTGTAGTCGGCGAACAGGACGAGTGCGGCAAGGGCCGCCGAGCCGATCGCGTAGCCCTTGGTCACCGCCTTGGTGGTGTTGCCCACCGCGTCCAGCGGATCGGTGACATTGCGCACCTCCGGCGGCAGCTCGGACATCTCGGCGATGCCGCCGGCGTTGTCGGTGATCGGGCCGTAGGCGTCCAGGGCCACGATCATGCCGGCCATCGACAGCATGGCCGTTGCGGCGATGGCGATGCCGTACAGGCCGCCGTGCAGGAAGGCGAACCAGATCGCCGCGCACACCGCGACCACCGGCAGCGCGGTCGACTTCATCGACACGCCCAGGCCGGCGATGATGTTGGTGCCGTGGCCGGTGGTGGAGGCCTGCGCGACGTGCTGCACCGGCTTGTACTGGGTGCCGGTGTAGTACTCGGTGATCCACACGATCAGGCCGGTCAGGACCAGGCCGATCAGCGCGCAGATGTAGAGGTTGACCGCACCGTGCGCGTTGTCGGCCATCAGCGCGGTGGTGATCGGCCAGAACGCGATCGCAGCCAGCACGCCGGAGACGATCACGCCCTTGTACAGCGCGCCCATGATCGAGCCGCCCGGCTTCACCTTGACGAAGAACGCGCCGATGATCGAGGCGATGATCGACACCCCGCCCAGCACCAGCGGGTACAGCACCGCGTTGGGGCCGACCTCGTCGATCATCAGCCCGCCCAGGAGCATGGTGGCGATCACGGTGACCGCGTAGGTCTCGAACAGGTCGGCGGCCATGCCGGCGCAGTCGCCGACGTTGTCGCCGACGTTGTCGGCGATCACCGCCGGGTTGCGCGGGTCGTCCTCGGGGATGCCGGCCTCGACCTTGCCGACCAGGTCGGCACCCACGTCGGCGCCCTTGGTGAAGATGCCGCCGCCCAGGCGGGCGAAGATCGAGATCAGCGAGGAGCCGAAGGCCAGGCCCACCAGCGCGTGCAGGTTGTCGGCCTGGCTCAGGACCATCTTCTGCAGCAGCCAGTAGTAGCCGGCCACGCCCAGCAGGCCCAGGCCCACCACCAGCATGCCGGTGATCGCGCCGCCGCGGAACGCCACGTCCATCGCCGGGCCCAGGCCCTTGCGCGCGGCCTCGGCGGTGCGCACGTTGGCGCGCACCGACACGTTCATGCCGATGTAGCCGGCCAGGCCGGACAGCACCGCGCCGATCGCGAAGCCGATCGCGGTGTACCAGCTCAGGAACACGCCGACCAGCACGAACAGGACCCCGCCGGCGATGGCGATGGTCAGGTATTGCCGGTTGAGGTAGGCGCGCGCGCCTTCCTGGATCGCGGCGGCGATCTGCTGCATGCGTTCGTTGCCCGCCGGTTGCGCCAGGATCCAGCGCGCGGACACGATGCCGTAGACGATTGCGAGCGCCGCGCACACCAGCGCCAGCGTCAGACCATATTGTTCCAGCATGAACCCCTCCCCGAGACTTGATGGAATCCGGCAGGTCGGGGCGGGGCCGTGGCCGCCGCCCGATACTCCCCCGGAGCAGGCGAAGTATGGGCTCGAAAGGACTTGGCTGCTACCCTGCACGGATCGACATGCGCATGCACGGGCTCTCGGCACTGCTCCTTTTGTCGCTGTGGCCATCGCAGGCGATGGCGGCGGACGGCTGCGGGGAGGGCGGTTCGGACGCCGTGCGCGGCGCATGGGATCTGCGCTGGGACAACGACGCTTTCGGCAGCGCCTCGCAGGATCGAGGCTATTCCAACGGCATGGTGATCGCCGCGGTGTCCGCCGACGTGGCCGATCCGGCGCAGCCTTCGTGTCCGCGCTGGCCGGCCATCGGCTCGCGGCCCCGGGCCGCGACCGGCGGCCCCGGGCAGGATGTGTCCCTGCACCGCCTGATCGCACTCAGGCACGACATCTACACGCCGGCGGACAAGACCCGCACCGACCTGATCGAGGATGACCGCCCCTACGTGGGCGCGCTGCTGCTGAGCCTGGGAACCTACCGGCGCGAAGGCGAACGCCTGCGCGTGGACCAATGGCGTTTCGGCATGGTCGGCCCCTCGGCGCGCGGGGAGCAGGTGCAGAACGCGGTGCATCGCGTGATCGGCGTGCGCCTGCCGCAGGGCTGGCAGCACCAGCTGCGCGACGAACCGGTGCTGCAATGGGTCCACGAACGGCTGCGACGCTGGCACGGTGGCACGCATGGCGATGCCCTGGGCTGGGACGCCATCGGCCATGCCGGGGCGAGCCTGGGCAATTTCGCCACCCATGCCAACGCCGGCGTGGAATGGCGCTGGGGCTGGCGATTGCCGGACGACTTCGGCAGTTCCTCGCAACGTCCCGGGCAGCCGTATGGCGCGGTGGCGCCGACGGCCGGCCGTCGCGATTGGCGCTGGCACCTGTTCGTGGGCGTGGAGGGCCGCTGGGTGTTGCGCGACATCACCCTGGACGGCAACACCTTCAAGTCCAGCCACCGGGTGGACAAGCGTCCGTTCGTGGCCGACCTGGGATACGGCCTGGTGGTGGCCCACGGGCACTGGCGCTACACGCTGGCGCAATACCAGCGCAGCCGCGAATTCGACGGACAGGCCGAACGTCCGTCCTTCGGCAGCATCAGTGTCAGCCGCGCGTTCTGATGCGGCAGGCGCGTTCCGGCACCGCTCCCGCCGCAGGCGGGAGTGGATTCGTCCGGATCCGGTTCAGCCCTCCCAGGCAGGCAGTTTCTTCTTCACCGCCACGTTCTTCAGGGCCACGTACTTGGGCAGGCCGTCGCGGCCCCAGGGCAGGGGCGCTTCGCCACGGACCAGCGGTTCCAGGTACTCGCGGGCCTTGGCGGTGATGCCGTAGCCGTCCTTGCGGATGAAGCCCGCCGGCATGGTCTTCTCGTGGTTGGCCACCTTGTGCAGCGGCGCCGGCTCGATCTTCCAGCGGTACGGGGCCGAGGACGTGCGCACGATCACCGGCATCACCGCGTTCATGCCCTTGAGCGCGTACTGCACCGCGGCTTTGCCCACTGCCTGGGCCTGCTCCCAGTCGGTCTTGGAGGCGACGTGGCGGGCCGAGCGCTGCAGGTAGTCGGGCAGGGTCCAGTGGACCTTGTACCCCAGTTCGTCCTTGACCTTGCCGGCCAGGTAGGACGCCACCCCGCCCAACTGGGTATGGCCGAAGGCGTCCTGGCCCCCGCCGGCGTCGGCGACGAACCTGCCGCCGGCGTCGCGGATGCCCTCGCTGGCCACCACCACGCACCAGCCGACTTTCTTCACCACCTTGTCGACCTGGGCCAGGAACGCGGCTTCGTCATAGGCGCGCTCGGGGAACAGGATGACTTGCGGGGCGTCGTCCGGGCCCTGCCCGGCCAGGCCGGCGGCGGCGGCCAGCCAGCCGGCGTGGCGGCCCATGGCCTCGTAGACGAACACCTTGGTCGAGGTCTCGGCCATGGCCTGCACGTCCAGTGCGGCCTCGCGCACCGACACGGCGGTGTACTTGGCCGCCGAACCGAAGCCCGGGCAGGTGTCGGTCACCGCCAGGTCGTTGTCGATGGTCTTGGGCACACCGATGCAGTGCAGCGGGTAGCCGAAGGCCTGGGCCAGCTGCGAGACCTTCCAGGCGGTGTCGGCCGAGTCGTTGCCGCCGTTGTAGAGGAACCAGCGCACGTCGTGGGCCTTGAGCACGTCGAGCAGGCGCGCATAGCGGGCGCGGTCCACTTCCAGCGACTTGAGCTTGTAGCGGCACGAGCCGAATGCACCACCCGGGGTGTGGGCCAGGGCGGCGATGGCCGCGGCCGATTCCTTCGAGGTATCCACCAGGTCCTCGCGCAGGGCGCCGAGGATGCCGTTGCGGGCGGCCAGCACCTTGACCCCGCGGGCCCGCGCTTCGCCGATCACGCCGCTGGCGGTGGCGTTGATGACGGCGGTGACGCCGCCGGACTGGGCGTAGAGCAGGGTGCCTTGGACCATGGTCGGGGTTCCTCGAGGGGCGGGATTCTTGGGGCGGGGAGGGCGGATGCGTTAAGCTGCATCGCGACGGTGCAGCTGCGATACGGCGCCGGGAAGCAGAGTCTAGCCTCCCCCGTCGGCCACCGGACACTCTTCCCTGGAGGATCGATGCGACTGGTATTGCTTGGCCCGCCCGGCTCGGGCAAGGGAACGCAGGCCGCGCGCCTGAAGGACACGCTCGGCGTCCCGCACATCTCCACCGGCGACCTGTTGCGCGCCGAAGTGGCCGCCGGCACTCCGCTGGGCGTGCAGGCCAAGGAAGTGATGGCGCGCGGGGACCTGGTCTCCGACGCGATCCTGCTGGGCATGCTCGAGTCGCGCCTGGGGCGCGACGACGTGGCCGGCGGCTTCATCCTCGACGGTTATCCGCGCAACCTGGCCCAGGCCGGGGCGCTGGACGGGCTGCTGGCCAAGATCGGCCAGCCGCTGGACGCGGTGGTGCAGTTGGACGTGGCCACCGATCTGCTGGTCGAGCGCATCGCCGGCCGCGCCCAGGCCGAGGGCCGCGCCGACGACAATCCCGAGTCGGTGCGCAAGCGCCTGCAGGTCTACAACGAATCCACCGCCCCGGTGATCGGGTTCTACGCCGACCGCGGCACCCTGGCCCGGGTCGACGGCGTGGGCAGCATGGACGAGATCACCGCCCGCGTGCTGGCTGCGCTGAACGGCTGATCCGACCGGCGGAACTCCAGGCGCGCGCTGCCTCCGGGCGGCGCGCGTTTTTGTTTTCGACAAGAGCGTCTTGTCCGGTTGCGGCCGCCGCCGCACGGGGCGCGCACGGCCACGATCCCCGCACGCGCTTTCGCCCATGCCCATGGACGCGGCGGCTCCATCCGGAGAAGGTGCTTTTCAGCGACAATCGCCGCCATGAGCAAGATCCACATCCTCGGCATTGCCGGGACCTTCATGGGCGGGGTGGCGGCGCTGGCGCGGGAGCTGGGGCTGCAGGTCGAGGGCAGCGACCAGGCGGTCTATCCGCCCATGTCCACCCAGCTGGAGAACCTGGGCATCGGACTGCGCCAGGGCTACCTGGCGCGCAACATCTCCGCCGACGCGGACGAGATCGTCGTCGGCAACGCCCTCTCGCGCGGCAACCCGGCGGTGGAGCAGGTGCTCGACGACGGCCGCCGCTACACCTCCGGCGCACAATGGCTGGCCGAGCGGGTGCTGCCCGGGCGCACCACCCTGGCGGTGGCCGGCACCCACGGCAAGACCACCACCACCAGCATCCTCGCCTTCCTGCTGCATGCCGCCGGCCGCGACCCGGGCTTCCTGGTCGGCGGGGTGGCCGAGGACTTCGGCCGCTCCGCGCGCCTGGGCACCGGCCGCGAGTTCGTGGTCGAGGCCGACGAGTACGACACCGCCTTCTTCGACAAGCGCAGCAAGTTCGTCCACTACCGGCCCAAGGTGGCGATCCTCAACAACCTCGAGTACGACCACGCCGACATCTTCCCGGACCTGGCCGCGATCCAGCGCCAGTTCCACCACCTGGTGCGCACGGTGCCGGGCAACGGCCGGCTGATCGTCAACGGCGAGGACGCGCACCTGGCGCAGGTGCTGGCGATGGGCTGCTGGACGCCGGTGGAGACCTTCGGCCTGGACGAAGCGGCGGTGGCGATCGCGCGTGCCGATGGCGGCGCCGGGTTCGACTGGAGCGCGCGCCTGCTGCAGGCCGACGGCAGCGCATTCGTGGTCCTGCACCAGGGGCGCGAGGTCGGCATCCTGCGCTGGCCGCTGCTGGGCCGGCACAACGTGATGAACGCGCTGGCGGCGCTGGCCGCTGCGCACGCGGTGGGCGTCGAGCCGGCGCAGGTGATCGGCGCGCTGTCCGGCTTCGCCAGCGTCAAGCGCCGGCTGGAAGTGCTGGGCACCCGGGGCGGGGTGACCGTGTACGACGATTTCGCCCACCATCCCACCGCGATCCGCACCACCCTGGAGGGGCTGCGGGCGAAGGTCGGCGATGCGCGCATCGTGGTCGCCATGGAGCCGCGCAGCAATTCGATGCGCCTGGGTGCGCACGCCGGAGCGCTGGCGCCATCGCTGGACCTGGCCGACGCGGTGGTGTTCCTGCACCGGCCCGAACTGGCGTGGGACGCCGGCACGGTGACCGCGGCCGTGCGCGGCGATGCGCGGGCCGTGCCCGATACCGACGCGCTGCTGGCCGCCCTGCGCGCGCAGGTGCGCGAGGGCGACCACGTCGTTTTCATGTCCAACGGCGGCTTCGAGGGTGCGCCGCGGCGCTTCCTGGCCTTGCTCGGTGATCCAGGCCCATGACCGCACCCGGGTCGCTGCCGCTGTTCCCGCTGCATACCGTGCTGCTGCCCGGCGCGCCGCTGGGCCTGCGCGTGTTCGAACCGCGCTACCTGGACATGCTGGCCGAATGCGGTCGCAGCGACGGCGGCTTCGGCGTGTGCCTGATCCTGGACGGCGAGGAGGTCGGCGCCCCGGCGATGCCGGCCGCGTTCGGCGTGGAGGCACGGATCGAGGACTTCGGCAACGACCGCAACGGCCTGCTGACCTTGCAGGTGCGCGGCGCGCGCCGTTTCCGCGTCGACCGGCTGCGGGTGCGCGACAACGGCCTGCTCATCGCCGAGGTGCAATGGTGCGAAGGCCCGTCCACCGCGCCACTGCGCCCCCAGCACGCCGCCCTGGCCACCTTGCTGGCCGAACTGCTGGACAAGGTCGGCGCAGAGCACCCCGGTTCAGGGCATGCCGGCGCCAACCTGCGCCAGCTCGAGGATGCCGCCTGGGTCGGCTGGCGCCTGGCCGAACTGCTGCCGCTCAGCGACGAACAGCGCCTGGCGCTGCTGCAGGAGGACGATCCCCACCAGCGCCTGGACCGGGTGCTGGAATGGATGGACGAGGACTGATCCCGGCCTTGGCCTCGAAACCGTCGGTGCGCAGCCGCAACACCGGCAACTGCGACTGCGGATGCAGCGCCACCACCTGCGGCAGGTCGTGCAGCGGCGCCAGTACCTGGCCCAGCGCCGACTCGGTGCCGCGTTGCGGGCGCCAGGCCACGATCAGGCCCAGGTCCTGCTTGAAGTGCATGGCCTGGGTGGTGCCGACCCACAGCGGCACGTTGCCCGGCTGCAAGTGCTGCGGCGTGGGCCACAGCCGCAGCACGTAGCGCAGGGTGGGATCGGGTCCGTCGCGGACCATCAGCAGCGCCTCGGTATGCGCATCCAGGGTGGCCGGCAGCACCGGCACCTCGTGCGGCTCCACGTTGGTGTCGAGCAGGCTCAGCGCCTGTTCCCACTTGGCCTGCGGCTGCACCCGCCAGCCGGCGGCCAGCAGCCGCGACTGCAGCGGTTCCAGCGGGCCGGCCACTTGCAGGTCCAGGGGCCAGCGCAGGTCGTCGTCGAACTCGTTGCGCCGCGCCGGCTGCAGCATCCATTCGTGGCTCCACCAGTCCTCCAGGTCGGCCAGCACCGGCACCGGCGGCGGCGGTTCGAAGCGGGCCAACTTGGCCTCGATGTTGCGCGGCGCGTACCACAGCGCGGCCACCAGGAACACGCCGTAGAACACCGCCGCGACGGGCTTGACCCAGAACGAGCGGTTGAAGCGCCGACGGTAGGCGATCCCCAGCACCAGCAGCCAGACCACCCCCAGCAGCATCCCGCCGACCACGTCGCTCAGCCAGTGCGCGCCCAGGTACAGGCGGGCGAAACCGATGACCGCCACCACCGCGCCCGACACCAGGTACGGCCAGACCCGGTCGCGCCCGGGCAACTCGCGCGCGATCAGCACCGCGAAGAAGCCGAAGGCCACGGTGGTCATGGTCACCGCGATCGAAGGGAAGCCGAAGCCGCTGCTCGCGCCGGGCGGGCGCACCACTTCCATGGTGTTGCCCAGCAGCCAGGTCAGCGCCAGGCCGAACGCCAGCGCCGCCAGCCAGTGCGCGGCGGCCATCCAGCGCCGGCGCCAGGCGAACCAGCCCAGCACCGCGATGCAGGCCGGGGCCAGCACCGGCCAGTCGCCCAGCGAGGCCAGCGCCGCCATCGGATAGTCGGCCAGCGGGTTGCGCAGGGCCAGCATCGCCTGGTGCACGGCCAGGTCCAGCGCCAGCGGTTCGCCGTGGCCGATCACCACCAGCAGCAGCACGAACCAGGCCCAGCCGATGGCCATCAGCAGCACCGCCAGCAGCGCCAGCGAGGTGGACTCGCGATGGCTGGGGTCGAACAGCGCCGCCGAGTGGCGGCCCACCACCGGATGCCGGTGGCTCCAGTCCAGCGCGCGCGCCAGCAGCGAGTCGGCGTGGTTGGCGAACCAGCGGTAGGTGTAGAGCACCCACGCCCAGGCCAGGCCCAGCACCGTGGCGAGCAGGCCCAGCACGATCACCAGGTGGCCGGCCACCGCCGCCACCGCGTCGTAGGCGCGGCCCAGGACCCAACCCGGGGCCAGGAACAGCAGCGCCCACGACAGGCAGGCCACCGCGCTGATGGACACGTAGCGCGCCGGTGGCATCTTCGAGATCCCCGCGATGGCCGGCACGAACGGCCGCACCGCGCCGACGTAGCGCGCCACCAGCAGCGCCTTCAGGGCATTGCGCCGGAACAGGATCTCGCCGCGCCCCAGCAGTTGCGGATAGCGCCGGAACGGCCACACCCCGTGCAGGCGCGCGCCCCAGCGCCAGCCGATCCAATAGCTGAGCCCGTCGCCGACAAACGCGCCCAGGGTGAGGCAGGCCACCGCATAGGCACCGGAGACCTCGCCCATGCCGATCAGCACGCCCACCGCGATCAGCAGCGGCAGCGCCGGGACGATCGCCCCCACCAGGATCAGTGCGTCGGCGAAGGCGATGGCAAAGAACGCCAACCCGGCCAGGACCGGGTGGTTGCCGACCCAGGTCAGCGTGGCGTCCATCCATGAGGGTTGCATGGCGCGGATTATAGAAGCCTGCCCGCGCGCGGCAGGCCGGGCGGCCGGTTGTCGCCTGCTCCGCGTTCATCCGCGCGACAATGCAGGCCTGTGCCCTAGCGGATCGACCGACATGCCCAGCCTGGCCGGCAAGACCCTGTTCATCACCGGCGCCTCGCGCGGGATCGGCCTGGCCATCGCCCTGCGCGCGGCGCGCGACGGCGCCAACGTGGCCATCGCCGCCAAGTCCGCGGTACCCAATCCGAAGCTGCCGGGCACCATCCACAGCGCCGCCGAGGCGGTCGCCGCGGCCGGCGGCCAGGGCCTGGCGCTGAAATGCGACATCCGCGAGGAGGAGCAGGTGCGCGCGGCGGTGGCCGCCACCGTCGATGCCTTCGGCGGCATCGACATCCTGGTCAACAATGCCAGCGCGATCTGGCTGCGCGGGACGCTGGACACGCCGATGAAGCGCTTCGACCTGATGCAGCAGGTCAACGCCCGCGGCAGCTTCCTGTGCGCGCAGGCCTGCCTGCCGCACCTGCTGGCCGCGCCCAACCCGCACATCCTGACCCTGGCGCCGCCGCCCTCGCTGGAGCCGAAATGGTGGGGGCCGCACACCGGCTATACCCTGGCCAAGATGGGCATGAGCTTCGTCACCCTCGGCCTGGCCGCCGAGTTCGGGCCGCAGGGGGTGGCGGTGAACGCGCTGTGGCCGCGGACCCTGATCGCCACCGACGCACTGAACATGATCCCCGGGGTGAGCGTGGGCAACGGCCGTCGCCCGGAAATCGTGGCCGACGCCGCCCATGCTGTGCTGGTGCGGCCCGCAGCCGGCTTCAGCGGCCGGTTCCTGATCGACGACGAAGTGCTGGCAGGAGCCGGCATCACCGACCTGTCCGGCTATGCCGTGGATCCCGCCCGGCCGCTGTTGCCGGACCTGTTCCTGGACTGAACCGGCAACATCGTGCCCACCCCGGAGGCGAACCCGATGAAATACCTGCACGCGATGATCCGCGTCCACGACCTGGACGCCACCTGCCGCTTCTTCACCGAAGGCCTGGGCCTGCGCCAGACCCGGCGCAAGGACAGCGACGCCGGCCGCTTCACCCTGGTCTACTTCGGCGCGCCGGAGAACCCGGAGGCCGAGATCGAGCTGACCTACAACTGGCCGCCGGCCGACGGCTCGCCGCCGGAGGAGTACGGCAGCGCGCGCAACTTCGGCCACCTGGCCTTCGCCGTCGACGACATCTATGCCACCTGCGCCCACCTGCAATCGCTGGGAGTGACCATCAACCGCCCGCCGCGCGACGGCCACATGGCCTTCGTGCGCACCCCCGACCTGATCTCGATCGAACTGCTGCAGAAGGGCGAGCGCCTGGCCCCGGCCGAACCGTGGGCGTCGATGCCCAACACCGGCACCTGGTGAACCGCACCGGCCCGGCCGCGGCCAGCCTGCGGAGGGCCGGACCGCCGCCGTCGTCGTAAGGCGGCAAGCCCCCATCCCCGGGCAGCCCCTGCCACGCAGGGCACGGCGATGGCGCCGGGCGTGCACGCCGGCAGTGAAGTCCGCCCGCCGTCGCGGCACAATGGCAGTTTGTTCCCGCCGTCCACGGATCCCCGCCATGACCGCCCCCACCGCCGACCTGCTCGCCCTCGGCCGCGACTACTACCTGCCCGTCTACCGCCCGCGCCAGATGGTGCTCGAGCGCGGCCAAGGCTCGCGCCTGTGGGACAGCGAGGGCCGCGAGTACGTGGACTGGGCCGCCGGCATCGCCGTGTGCGGCCTGGGCCACAACGACCCCGACCTGCACGCCGCGCTGCTCGAACAGGCCGGCAAGCTGTGGCACACCAGCAACGCCTTCCTCAGCGAGCCGCCGCTGCACCTGGCCGAGGAGCTGGTGCAGGCTTCGCGCTTCGCCAGGCGCGTGTTCCTGTGCAACTCCGGCGCCGAGGCCAACGAGGCGGCGATCAAGCTGGTGCGCAAGTGGGCCGCCGCCCAGGGCCGCGCGCCGGAGCGGCGGGTGATCGTCACCTTCCGCGGCAGCTTCCACGGCCGCACCCTGGCCACGGTCACCGCCACCGCCCAGCCCAAGTACCAGGAAGGCTATGAGCCGCTGCCGAGCGGCTTCCGCTACGCAGGTTTCAACGACATCGCCCAGCTCGAGGCAGCGATGGCCGGCGGCGACGTGGCCGCGGTGATGCTCGAGCCGGTGCAGGGCGAAGGCGGGGTGATGCCGGCCGCGCCCGGCTACCTGCGCCAGGTGCGCGAGCTGTGCGATCGCCATGGTGCGCTGCTGGTGCTGGACGAGATCCAGGTCGGCATGGGCCGCACCGGCACGTTGTTCGCGCACTGGCAGGACGAGGTCGTGCCGGACATCGTGACCCTGGCCAAGGCACTGGGCGGCGGCTTCCCGGTCGGTGCGATGCTGGCCGGGCCGAAGGTGGCCGAGGTGATGCAGTTCGGCGCGCACGGCTCCACCTTCGGCGGCAATCCGCTGGCCGCCGCGGTGGCGCGGGTGGCGTTGCGCAAGCTGGCCTCGGCGCAGATCGAAGCGAACGTCGCACGCCAGTCGCAGGCCTTGCGCGAGGGCCTGATGGCGGTGGGCGGCGAGTTCGACCTGTTCGAGCAGGTGCGCGGCCGCGGCCTGATGCTCGGTGCCGTGCTCAAGCCGGCCTACGCCGGCCGTGCCGGCGAGATCCTCGACCATGCCGCCACCCATGGCCTGCTGCTGTTGCAGGCCGGCCCGGACGTGCTGCGCCTGGTGCCGGCGCTGAACCTGACCGATGCCGACGTGGCCGAGGGCCTGGTCCGCCTGCGCGCGGCGCTGGCGGGATTCGTCGGACGATGAATCCCGACGGCAACGCCGGCTTCATCCTGCGCCCCTGGCGTACGGACGATCTCGATGCGTTGCTCAAGCACGCCAACGACCCGTGGGTGCCACGCGGACTGAGCGATCGTTTCCCGCACCCCTACACCCGCGCCGATGGGCAGGCCTTCCTCGCCGGGCACGTGGTCGATTTTTCCGATCCCGTGCTGGCCATCGAGATCGCCGGCGAGGCCTGCGGCGGGATCGCGCTGCGCCGGGGCAGCGGTGAGCGTGCGCATGGCGGCGAACTCGGCTACTGGCTCGGCCGCGCGCACTGGGGGCATGGCTGGATGACCCGCGTGGTGGCGGCCTACCTGGACCGGGTGGTGCCCGGGTCGGGATTGCTGCGGGTCGAGGCCAACGTGCTCGATACCAACCCGGCTTCGGCGCGCGTGCTCGAGAAGAACGGTTTCGTCGAAGAAGGCCTGCGTCGCGGCGCAGTATGCAAGCCCGACGGCCTCCACGACCTGCGCCTGTTCGGACGCTGCTGGCCGCGGTAGCGGTAGCGCCGCGGGCCGTCAGACCGCATGCGCATCCTGTCGATGTCGGAGACGTCCGGTGCGCGGCGTCACGCCATCGAGGTGCCGGCCATCGGCCAGCGCGGCATCAGCCTGCGGCGACGGCCTCGAAGGCCTGGCGCGCGGCGGCGAGGGTGGCTTCGATCACGGCGTCGTCGTGGGCGCTGGAGAGGAAGCCGGCCTCGTAGGCCGAAGGCGCCAGGAACACGCCGTTCTCCAGCATCGCGTGGAAGAAGCGGTTGAACGCAGCGGTGTCGCAGGCCACCGCCTGGGCGTAGGTCTCCACCTTCTCGCCGGTGAAGAACAGGCCGAACATCGCACCCACGCGATTGGTGGTGACGGCCACGCCGGCCTCGCGCGCGGCCGCTTCCAACCCTTCGCACAACGCCGCCGTGGCGGCGGCCAGGCGCGGGTGGAAGCCCGGTGCCTGGACCAGTTCCAGCATCGCCAGGCCGGCGGCCATCGCCACCGGATTGCCGCTCAACGTGCCGGCCTGGTAGATCGGCCCGGACGGCGCGATCTGTGCCATCAGTTCGCGGCGCCCGCCGTAGGCGCCCACCGGCATGCCGCCGCCGATGATCTTGCCGAAGGTGGTCAGGTCCGGGACGATCCCGTAGTGCGCCTGCGCGCCGCCCAGGGCGACGCGGAAGCCGGTCATCACCTCGTCGAAGATCAGCAGTGCGCCGTGCCGCGTGCACAATTCGCGCAGGTGTTGCAGGTAGCCCTCGCGCGGCGGGATGCAGTTGGCGTTGCCCACCACCGGCTCGATGATGACCGCGGCGATCTCGCCGCCGATCTCCTCGAACAGCGCGGTCGCGCCCTCGAAATCGTTGTAGCTCAGGGTGGCGGTCAGTTCGCTCAGTCCGGCCGGCACGCCCGGCGAGGTCGGCACGCCCAGGGTCAGCATGCCGCTGCCCGCCTTGACCAGGAACGAATCGCCGTGGCCGTGGTAGCAGCCCTCGAACTTGACGATGCGCTGGCGCCCGGTGGCGCCGCGCGCCAGGCGGATCGCCGACAGGGTGGCCTCGGTGCCGGAGTTGACCATGCGCACCATCTCGCACGAGGGCACCAGGCGGACGATGGTCTCGGCCATGGTGACCTCGGCCGGGCAGGGCGCACCGAACGAGAGGCCGTCGCGCACGGCTTTCTCCACCGCCTCGCGCACCGCCGGATGGTTGTGGCCGACGATCATCGGACCCCACGAGCCGACGTAGTCGATGTAGCGGTTGCCGTCCACGTCGAACAGGTAGGGGCCGTCGGCGCGCTGGACGAAGAACGGTTCGCCGCCGACCGACTTGAACGCCCGCACCGGCGAGTTGACCCCGCCCGGCAGCAGCTGCTGGGCACGGGCGAACAGGGCGTGGGAGCGGTCGTGGTTCATCGGTTCGATCCTGCAACGGCGAAACCGCCATTGTAGAGCCCACCGCCGGTCGGCCGCCTTGGGCGGTGCCGCGAGCGTGATGGTGCGCCAGGGGCCGGCCGACCGATGGTCGGCCCTACACCGCGACGGTGCCGGGGCGGGGGGCGGCGAGGCAGGCGTTGTAGGCGCGTACGGCGGCCGCCGGGTCGGGGGCGTCGAACACGCCACCGACCACTGCCAGCAGGTCGGCGCCGGCGTCCACCAGCGGTCGCGCATTGGCGGGCGTGATCCCGCCGATGGCCACCCGCACCACCTCCAGGGTGGCGGCCGCGCGCAGCAGGTCCGGGGTGGCACGGCGCGTGGTCGCCTTGGTCGCCGTGGGGAAGAACGCGCCGAAGGCCACGTAGCTGGCGCCTGCGGCCACCGCGCGCCGGGCCAGTCCCAGGTCGTCGTAGCAGGACGCACCGATGATCGCGTCCGGGCCGAGCAGGACGCGAGCCGCGGCGAGATCGCCGTCGTCCTCGCCCAGGTGCGCCCCGGCCGCGCCGATCTCCCGCGCCAGCGCCGCATCGTCGTTCACCAGCAGCGGCACGCCGGCGCCGGCGCACAGCGTTTGCAGCGCGGCGGCCTGCGCGCGGCGCAGTTCCGCGGTGGCGGTCTTGTTCCGGTATTGCAGCCACGCTACGCCCTGGTCCAGCAACGGCGCCACCCGCGCCAGCAGGCGCACGGTGTCGGACTCGTCGGGGGTGATCAGGTAGAGGCCGCGGGGAAGCACGAAGGGGGCCGATGCGCGTTTTCCTTGGGAAGCGCACTCTGCCCCGCTTTGGTCCATGTGACAATGCGCGCCCAGCCAGCCCGGCATCCGCAGTCCCCGCATGAGCGCCATCGACGAAACGATTCCCTGGCGTGACTGGATGTGCGTGGTCTGCGGCTTCGTGTACCGCGAGGCGGAGGGCATGCCGGAGGAGGGCATCGCCCCGGGCACGCGCTGGGAAGACGTGCCGGACACCTGGACCTGCCCGGATTGCGGCGCCACCAAGGCCGATTTCGAAATGGAGCCCGTGTAGAGGCGGCCATTGATCGGTTACCCCCTCAGGTCGCCGGTCGGCGCCGCGGGAGGGCGGGGCCTAGTGGAGGATGGCGCGGGTGCCGGCCGCATCGACCAGGCGTTCGCGTACCTGTTCGGTGTCGGCGGCTTCCGGGGCCAGCTCCAGGTACCGGGCCAGGTCCTGGCGGGCGCCGGGCAGGTAGTCCAGTTCCAGGTAGGCCAGGCCGCGGTCGCGCAGCGCCTCGGGCTGGTCGGGGATCAGCTTCAGCACCCGGTCGGCGCTGCGCGCGGCGCGGTCCCACTGCCGGGCTTCGGCATAGACGCCGTGCAGGTTGCGCAGCACCCGCACCAGGATCGCGCGGTGCGGGGCGGGATCGAGGATCTGCAACAGCACGTTGTCGTCGGGGGTCTCGCCCAGGTGCGGCCGCGCCCGCTCGCGCAGTTCCTCCACCGCCAGCGGCCGGCCGCCGTTGAACGGGTCCATCACCAGCAGCCCGCCGTCCACCGGCAACCGCACCAGGAAATGGCCCGGGAACGACACCCCGTCCAGCGGGATGCCCAGCCGCCGCGCGACCTCCATCTGCACCATCGCCAGCGAGATCGGATTGCCCAGGCGCCGGTCCAGCACCTGGTTGAGGTAGCTGTTGCGCGGGTCGTAGTACTCGTCGTGGTTGCCGCTGTAGCCCAGTTCGTCGAACAGGTGGCGGTTGATCGCCGCCATCTGCAATGGCGCCTGGTCGAGGATGCCGACTTCGGCGCGCAGGTGGTCGGCATGGGCCTGGACCCGGGCTTCGTAGGGGCGCGGATCCAGGTCGGGATATTCGTCGCGGGCGATCAGCAACAGCGCGGGCAGCAACGGCAGGGCATCGTCGTCCAGCGCGGCGAGGGTGTTCCAGTCCGGCAGTGGCACGCGATCGATGCCCATGGCGCAAGACTAAGGCAAAAGGCCGGCGGGGTGGGAAGAGGGGCGCCGATCGTGCAGGTGCCGTCGGTCAGTCGCACGCGCGCCAGGCGAAAGGCGGCCGACCGGCCGCCGGCCACGCGCACAACAGGGAGACCAGGTTCAGTCGGCGATGCCGGGGCCGAAGGTCAGCGCGGCGCCGTTCTCCAGCTTCAGCCGCGCGGCCTGGCCGGCGTTGAGTTCCAGCACGTAGCGCGCCGGGCGATGGCTGGGGTACGGCGGGCAGCGGTCGCCGGCCGAGCACGGCGGCACGTCGCGCTGCTGCGCCACCAGCCTGCGCTCATTGTCGAAGTAGAGGATGTCCAGCGGGATCTTCGTGTTCTTCATCCAGTACGCCTGCGGCTCCTGGCGGTCGTGGATGAACAGCATCCCGTGGCCGGGCGGCAGCTCGTCGCGGAACATCAGCCCGCGCGCGCGTTCGGCGTCGTCGTCGGCGATCTCCACGGCGTAGCGCTCCCCGCCCAGTTCCACCCAGGGCGAACGCGCCGAGGCGCAGGCGCTGAGCAGGAGCAACAGGGGCAGCAGGCAGAGGCGGGTCATGGCCGTCGTCATGGTCATGCCGCCGTCGCCCAGGGCCGGATCCGCGCAAGCTCCTCGGCCAGCAAATCCTTCGCGGAAGCTGCTTCGTAATCCAGTTGCAGCCCGGTCCAGAAACCCTCCGACATGCCGAAGAATCGCGACAGGCGCAGGCCAGTGTCCACGGTGACCGCTCGGGTTCCGGCCACGATCTCGCCGATCCGGCGCTGGGGCACGCCGATTTCCTTGGCAAGCCTGTACTGGCTGATACCCATCGGCTCGAGAAATTCCTGCATCAGGATCTCGCCCGGATGCGGATATGGAACCTTGCGCATGTTGGCTTCTCCTCAGTGGTAATCGACGATCTCGACGTCCCTGGGGCCGTTGTCCGTCCAGACGAAGCAGATCCGCCACTGCCGATTCACGCGGATGCTGTGCTGCCCGGTGCGGTTGTCCCGCAACGCTTCGAGATGGTTGTTGGGTGAAATCCTCAAGTCGTCAAGCACGCCGGCCCGGTTGAGCATCGCCAACTTGCGCATTGCTACCGACCCGATGTTCACGAAACGACGCGAATGGCCTTCTTCGAACAGGCTCCGGGTGTCTTTGCACCTGAAGGAAAGGATCGCCATGACCCGATACTAACGTAAGGCGTTAGTATTGCACAACATCACGTCCCTGGCAGGTCACGGGGCGGCCGCGGCCTGGCGGTAGCGGGCATGCAGGTCGGCCACCGCGGCGTCCAGGCGCAGCGGGTCGCCGTCGTTCACGATCAGGTCGTCGGCCATGGCCAGGCGCACCTGGCGGGTGGCCTGGGCGGCGATCATCCGCGACGCCAACTCCGCATCCACGCCGTCGCGGCGCATCAGCCGGGCGTGCTGCAGCTCCTCCGGCGCGTCCACCACCAGGACCCGGTCCAGCCATGGGTACGCCGCGGGCCCGGCTTCGGCCAGCAGCGGCACGGCCACGATCGCGTACGACCCGGTCGCGGCCAGGCATTGCTCCTTCAGCAGCGCACGGATCGCCGGATGGGTGATCGCCTCCAGGTCGCGTCGCGCCTGCGCATCGGCGAACACCAGCGCGCGCAGCTGCCGGCGGTCCAGGGTGCCGTCTTCCCGCAGCATCCCCGCGCCGAAGCGCTCGGCGATGCGCGCCAGCGCCGGCTGCCCCGGTTCCACCACCGCGCGCGCGGCCAGGTCCGCGTCGACCACGGCCACGCCCAATGCCTCGAAGCGCCGGGCCACCTCGCTCTTGCCCGAGGCCACCCCGCCGGTGAGGCCGATGATGAAGTCGCTCATCCTGCTCCTTCGCAAGTCTGTGGCCGAGGAGGACGGCCGAGGGCAGGGCGGCGCCTCACCCCAGCCCGGCGAAGCGCAGGTACGCGCCGATCATGTCTCCGCCCCAGAAGAACACCAGCCAACCGGCGATGGCCAGGTAGGGGCCGAAGGGGATGGGAGTGGCGCGGTCGCGGCCTTGGGCGGCCAGCCAGATCGAACCGATCACCGCGCCCACCACCGAGGAGAGCAGGATCACCGGCAGGATCCCGCGCAGGCCCACCCACGCGCCGATCGCCGCCAGCAGCTTGAAGTCGCCGTGGCCCATGCCTTCCTTGCCGGTGAGCTGCTTGAACAGCCACCACACGCTCCACAGCGACACGTAGCCGGCGATGGCGCCCAGCAGGGCCGGCTTGGGTTCGATGAACAGCTTGTCCAGGCTGGCGATCAGGCCCAGCCACATCAGGCTCAGGGTCAGCTGGTCCGGCAGCAGCCGGGTGCGCAGGTCGATGCCCGACAGCGCGATCAGGAACCAGGTGAACACCATCGCCCCGAACCCCTGCCAGCCGAAGCCGAAGCGCCAGGCGCACACCACCGTCAGCAGGCCGGTCAGCAGTTCCACCAGCGGATACTGGATGGAGATCTTCTGGCCGCTGTAGCGCGAGCGCCCGCGCAGCGCCAGCCAGCTGAACACCGGGATGTTCTCCCACCACTTCAGGCGGTCGCCGGTGACCGGGTCGTGCGAGGGTTCCACCACCACCCCGGGCGGGGGCGGGTCGTAGAGCTCCGGCAGTTCCAGGATCTCGCGCGCGTCACGCTTCCATTCCCATTCCAGCCGCCTGGGCAGGCGCAGGATCACCACGTTGAGGAAGCTGCCCACGGCCAGGCCGAGCGCGGCGGCGAGGGGATAGCCCAGGGCGGGCTGGGTGTCGAGGAAGGCCATGCGTGGCGTCGGTTCGCGGAAAGGCGTTCAGGTTACAACATGGACCGAAGTTGTAGAGCCGACTGTCAGTCGGCTGCTCTCCATCCCGGCGGCGCCCAAAACGAACCCCGCCGCAGCGGGGTTCGGGGGGAAAGCGGGCGTGAAGGGCGCGCCGGCCCGCTGTGGGGTTCGGGAAGGTGGGCGGGCCGTCAGACCACCGCTGCCAGCTTGAAGATGGGCAGATACATGCCGACCACCATACCGCCGACCAGCACGCCCAGCACCACCATGATCAGCGGCTCGATCAGGCTGGCCAGCGCATCGACGGAATTGTTCACTTCCTGCTCGTAGTACTCGGCCACCTTGAACAGCATGGTGTCCAGCGCGCCGGCCTCTTCGCCGATGGCGGTCATCTGGATCACCATGTGCGGGAACAGATGGGTCTGCTTCATCGCCAGGTTGACCGGGTAGCCGACCGCCACGTCGTCACGGATGCGATGTACCGCCTTTTCGTAGACGCTGTTGCCGGTGGCACCGGCCACCGAGTCCAGCGCTTCGACCAAAGGCACGCCTGCCTTGAAGGTTACCGCCGTGGTGCGGGCGAAGCGGGCGATGGCACTGTTGTGCATGATCTGGCCGATCACCGGGACCTTCAGTATCACCTTGTCCAGGAAGTGCTGGAATGCGGGTGATCGCTTGTAGAAGAAGATGAAGGCGCCGATGGCGATCACGGTAAACAGCAACACCGCCCACCAATAGGCCACCATGAACTTCGACGCTCCGACGATCATCATGGTGAATGCAGGCAGGTCGGCGCCGAAGTTCTGGAATACTTCCTCGAACTGCGGGATCACAAAGACCAGCAGGATGGCACTGACGAGGATTGCCACAGCGATGGTCATCGCCGGGTAGAACAGGGCCTTCTTGATCTTGCCTTTCAGCGCCTCGATGTTCTCCTTGTAGCTGGCGATGGTGTCCAGCACTGTTTCCAGCACGCCGGCGCTTTCGCCGGCCCGGACCAGGTTTCGGAACAACTCGTCGAACTGCACCGGATGTTTGCTGATGGCCTCGTACATCGAGGAGCCGCCCTCGATGTTGACGCGGATGTCATCGACCATCGCCTTCATGCGCGGGTTCTTCTGGCCGCCGCCGATGATCTCCAGCGCCGATACGATGGGCACGCCGGATTTCATCATCGTCGCCATCTGCCGGCTGAAGAAGGCGATTTCCTTGGGCGTGATGGCATGCCCGGCCGAACCGAACAACGGTTTGGGCTTGGGCTTGACCGCGGTGGGGTTGATGCCCTGGCGGCGCAGCTCGGCCTTGAGCAGGTTGGCGTTCCTGGCGGGCGACTCGCCCTTCATCTTGACGCCGCGCTTGTCGGTGCCTTCCCAGACGAACGGCACCAGGCGGGTGGTGCTGCGGTCGACGGGCTCCGACGGCTTCTTCATCGCAGTACGGGTTGCAGACATGTCTTCTAAGTCTCCCCGCCGGCATCCCCACGCCGGCCTGACTCGCGCATGGTATCCCCTAATCCGGCCCCTGACACGCCACCCCCATCACGCTTCTCGTAGGTGCCGACCGTTGGTCGGCACACCCTCCCTCGCCTTCGATATGACCCTGTGCGTCAAAAAGTGACGCAATCCATCATTTTGCTGCTCCCAAGCTTCGGATCGCCCGTCGATAGACCGTTGGAACACGGCCCTCCGTTCCACTTCAGTTGCTTGTATGCTTGCGCCAAGCCACTCGGGGGACTTGGCACACATCCTGCGTCAACACCCCCACGTGGCCTCAACCACGAACAACCCGCGTTCCGGAAAGGGCACGGGTCCGATGCACCAAAGGCAAGTGTCCTTACCAATCCAACCGCTCTAGGGGATATATCCATGAAGAAGAACATGCAGGGCTTCACCCTCATCGAACTGATGATCGTGGTCGCCATCATCGCCATCCTGGCCGCCATCGCCATCCCGGCCTACAACGATTACGTCACCCGCGCGCAGGTGTCCGAAGCTGTCGCCCTGGGCGGCGGCCTGAAGGCTCCGCTGGCCGAGTATGGTGCCAACACCAACTCTTGGCCGACCCTGGTTGGTCCGCTGGCTACCGCCACCGCCACCCAGATTCCGGCCACCCTGACTGGCAAGTACTCGACGGTGTCCCCGAACATCACCGGTACCTACCCGGCGGGTGCTGTCACCGTTACGATGAACAGCGGTAGCCGCGCCACGGGCAACGTCGTGTTCAACACCACCGACGGCGGCGCCACCTGGGCCTGCAACGGCTCTGGCACCACCGTGATCTCGAAGTACCGCCCGCAGGCTTGCCGCTGATCCCTTCGGATCTTCGGTAGCCAGAAAGACCCGGTCTCGGCCGGGTCTTTTTTTTTGGCATCCAAATTGCATGTGGTTGCAGGTGGGTTCAGGAAATTGGGGGGAGCATGGGCCGCGAGTCAGGCTTCACACTCATCGAGCTGATGATCGTCGTGGCGATCGTGGCGGTCCTCGCGGCGATTGCGATCCCGGCGTACACCGACTACGTGACACGCACCCAGGTCACGGAGGGCGTGTCGCTCTACTCCGGGGTGCGCACGGCGCTGACCGAATACGGTGCCATCAATGACGCCTGGCCGACCGCGATCGTGGGGCCGCTGGTCACCTCGACGGCTACGGAAATCAACGGCGTATTGGCTGGCAAGTACACGCAGTTGACGAACAGGGTGACCGGCACCTATCCCGGTGGGACGTTGACCGTGACCATGTCCGAAGGCAGGGCAGCCCCAGCAACCATTCTTTTCGTGACGTCGGATGGCGGAGTAAGTTGGAGCTGCAACACTGGGACCGTCGAGTCCAAGTACCGCCCACAACCCTGCCGTTGAGCCACGGGGAAACGGGGTCAGGATCGGCTCCCCCCGCTTCACGACAAACCCCGCTTCGGCGGGGTTTGTTTTTGCCCGGTTCCAAGCATGCGTCAGCCGTCGCCCCGAGTCGTTGTAGGAAAACCCCTATAACCTTGCCCGAAGCCCGGCCAGCCGTGAGGCGGGGTTTCCGGTGCGATTGCAGGCCGGCCCACGGCGCACGATCGACTATCAGGAGAACGCAAGTGGCCAATGGCGCAGCGAACTATACCGAGGAGATGGTGATGGCGATGGTCACCACCCAGTTGACCATCATGAGTTTCCCGTTCTTCAACGTCCAGATTGTCCCGTTCTCGTCGAATTTCGAGCGACTGTTCGGAGCGGATACCAGGATCCCGGGTTCGGCGAAGGTCGCGCCGTTCTACATGGATAAAAATGGGGTCAGGTTCAATTTCTCCGTTCGCTTGACTACAAACCCCGCTTCGGCGGGGTTTGTTTTGGCGCTGTTCGCATTGAGTAGTGACAGTCGCAGGATTTGAGTGCGACAGGAGGAAGGGTGATCTCTCAGACCCGAGGGGTTCGGGTCTCGGAGCTCTCCCATGCGTACCCGTGAACGGTAATCCCCCCGCTTTTAACAGACATCCAAAGTGGAGCTGACCAACCCCGCTTCGGCGAGATTGGTTTTTGCGCGCGGGGTTTTCCCACGGCGCTGGGTGGCGCGTTCCGGTACCGGCGCCTGGCGCGATGGCGCAAGGTGGAGGCATGCCAAAGAGGGGGCTGCGTCCATGCCCACCCTGCTCGATCCCGGGAGCGACTACGTCTTCAAGTGTCTGTTCATGGATACCCCGGTGTTGCTGGCCGATTTGATCGGCGCGGTGCCTCATGACGAGCCGCCGTTGCGGCATGTTCACGGCACTTGACAGCCCTATTATTCGTAGCTACGTTAATGCCGTGCGAATCACCTGTGATCCAGGGAAGCGTGATTGGACGCTGCACAACCGCAATCTCGACATGCTGCGCGCCAAGGAAGTATTTGCCGGGCCACACTTCACTCGCACGGACGACCGCCATGACTACGGCGAGCCTCGCTTCATCACCACTGGCTGGCTCGACTCACGGCTTGTCGTCTTCGCATGGACGTCCCGCGGCGCTGCAAGGCGCATCATCAGCATCAGGCATTGCCATGAACGCGAAGCAAAGAAGCTCATCCCGCATCTCTCCTGATCCGGATCTGCCGGAAATCACGGACGACTGGATTGCTGGTGCGGATATGTACAGCGGCGACAAGCTGGTGCGGCGAGGGAGACCGAAAATGGAGAATCCTCGCCAGCTGCTTTCACTTCGCCTTCCTCCTCAGGTGATCGCTCGCTGGAAGGCCAGTGGCCCGGGGTGGCAGACCCGCATGGCCGAAACACTCGAGAAGTCCGCGCCCAAAAAGCAGGCTGCCGGCTGAAGGAAGCGCGGGGGTAGGTTCACTTGCATCGAGTATCGGGGTGGATCCGGCCAAGTCACCTACATTGTGGACATGAAGTCTGGAAGGGTTGAGAAAGGCGGCTAGGGTAGGGAGCGCCGGGCGGCCGCACTGGCACGGCGTTTGCGTTATCTTTCCCGTCCGATCGACAGGGGGATCCCGTTCCATGAATGCCCAGCCCGTACCCAACGTCAACCTCGTCGGCATCACCGGCATCGCCCGCCGGCTGGTCCAGGACGGGGCCATGGACGAGGCTGCCGCGCGCAGCGCCATGGCCGCCGCCAGCGAGGCCAAGGTGCCGCTGGCGCAATGGATCGCCGAGAAGAAGCTGGTCGGCGCCGCATCGATGGCGGCGGCCAACGCGGTCGAGTTCGGCATGCCGCTGCTGGACGCCACGGCGTTCGACCCCTCCCACAACGCGATGAAGCTGGTCAGCGAGGAACTGGTGCAGAAGCACCACGTGCTGCCGCTGTTCAAGCGTGGCGGCAAGCTGTTCCTGGGCACCAGCAACCCCACCCAGACCGCCGCCCTGGCCGAGATCCAGTTCCACACCAATCTGGTGGTGGAGGCGATCCTGGTCGACGACGACCAGATCCGCCGGGTCCTGGAGCAGTGGCAGAACCTCGGTGGCCAGATCAGCGGTGACCTGGGCGACGACGACGGCGAGGGCCTGGATACCCTGGAGGTCGGTGCCGGGGACGAGGACGCCGGCTCCGAATCGGGGGTGGACGCCAAGGGCGAAGACACGCCGGTGGTCAAGTTCGTCAACAAGGTGCTGGTGGATGCGATCCGCCGCGGCGCCTCGGACATCCACTTCGAACCCTACGAGAGCGACTACCGGGTCCGCCTGCGCATCGACGGCCTGCTCAAGAGCGTGGCCCGGGCACCGGTCAAGCTGAGCCCGCGCATCGCCGCGCGCCTGAAGGTGATGGCGCAGCTGGACATCGCCGAGAAGCGGGTGCCGCAGGACGGGCGCATCAAGCTCAACCTGTCCAAGACCAAGCAGATCGACTTCCGCGTCAGTACCCTGCCGACCCTGTTCGGCGAGAAGGTGGTGCTGCGCATCCTGGACGGCAGCGCGGCCAGGCTGGGCATCGAAAAGCTGGGCTACGAGGAGGACCAGCAGAAGCTGTTCCTGGATGCCATCGCCAAGCCCTACGGCATGGTCCTGGTCACCGGCCCGACCGGTTCGGGCAAGACGGTGTCGCTGTACACCGCGCTGGGCATCCTCAACGACGACCAGCGCAACATCTCCACGGTCGAGGATCCGGTGGAAATCCGCCTGCCGGGCGTGAACCAGGTGCAGCAGAACACCAAGCGCGGGATGACCTTCGCCGCGGCGCTGCGCAGCTTCCTGCGCCAGGACCCGGACATCATCATGGTCGGCGAAATCCGCGACCTGGAGACGGCCGAGATCGCGATCAAGGCGGCGCAGACCGGCCACATGGTGCTGTCCACCCTGCACACCAACGATGCGCCGCAGACCATTGCGCGCCTGATGAACATGGGCATCGCTCCGTACAACATCACCTCCTCGGTGACCCTGGTGATCGCCCAGCGCCTGGCGCGGCGGTTGTGCTCCAAGTGCAAGAAGCCGGTGACGCTGCCGGAGAACGCGCTGCTGGCCGAGGGTTTCAGCGAGGCCGAGGTCAAGGCCGGGTTCACCCTGTACGACGCGGTGGGATGCGACGAGTGCACCGAGGGCTACAAGGGCCGCACCGGCATCTACCAGGTGATGCCGATGAGCGAGGAGATCCAGGCCATCGTGCTGGAGGGCGGCAACGCCATGCAGATCGCCGAGGTGGCGCTCAAGGCCGGGGTGAACGACCTGCGCAAGTCGGCGTTGCTGAAGTGCCGCAATGGCATCACCAGCCTGGCCGAGATCAACCGCGTGACCAAGGACTGAGCCGTCCGGCCAGCCGATGTTCAGCATTCCGATACGCGTGTACTGGGAAGATACCGATGCGGGTGGGGTGGTGTACCACGCCCGCTACGTGGCTTTCCTGGAACGCGCGCGCAGCGATGCGCTGCGGATCCTGGGCCGGGGCCAGCGGGACCTGCAGCGGGCCGGGCAGGTGTTCGCGGTGCACTCGATGCGGCTGGAGTTCCTGCGCCCTGCGCGGCTGGACGACCTGCTCGAGGCCACCGCGGCGGTGACCCGCCTGGGCCGGGCCAGCCTGGTCTTCTCCCAGCGCATCCTGCGCGGGGAGGAGGTGCTGCTGGAGGCGGAGGTGAAAGTGGCGTCGCTGCGCGCGGCCGACTTCCGCCCCTGCCCGATGGACCCGGCGCTGTACCAGGAACTCCACAGGCTGCAGGCCGGTCCGACCCCATGAGGCGCCCCCGGGCGTAGAGGCATCCATGGCGCGCGGGCGGCGCCGGCGGCAACATCCCCCCATGCGACGAAGGACAGAGGAAACAGCAGGATGACCGCAACCTTCCTGGCCCTGGCGGCCACCGTGGTGCAGGCGCTGCCGGAAGAGGCCGCGGCCGCGGCGGCAGCCACCGCCGCACACGGCGGCATCAACTACCTGGACCTGATGCTGCGCGCCAGCCTGCCGGTCAAGCTGATCGTGCTGCTGCTGCTGGCCGGCTCGCTGATCAGCTGGGTGATCATTTTCCGCAAGCTGCGCACCTTCAAGGCCGCCGACCACGAGGCCGACGAATTCGAGGGCCGGTTCTGGTCCGGCGCCGAGCTGGGCAAGCTGTATGCGGCGGCCACCGACCGCAACCGGGTGGTGACCGGGCTGGAGGCGATCTTCGAGGCCGGCTTCCGCGAGTTCAGCCGCCTGCGCGAGCGCCGCCACGACGGCCGGGTGCAGCTGGAGGGTGCCCAGCGCGCGATGCGGGTGGCCTACACCCGCGAGGTCGGGCAGCTGGAGGGCAACCTGGAGCTGCTGGCCAACATCGGTTCGACCGCGCCCTACGTGGGTCTGGTCGGCACCGTGTTCGGGATCATGGTGACCATGCACGACATGGTCAGCCAGGGCGCGCAGGTGGGCATTGCCTCGGTGGCGCCGGGCATCTCCGAGGCGCTGTTCGCCACCGCCATCGGCCTGTTCGTGGCGATCCCGGCGGTGTGGGCCTACAACCGCTACACCACCCGGGTGGAGCGGCTGGCGCTGCGCTACGAGAGCTTCGCCGACGAATTCAGTTCGATCCTGCAGCGCCAGGCCGGCGCGGGCGAATAAGTCCAGGCGACCGCGATGAGCATGATGACCCGCCACAAGCGCCGCAAGCTCAAGTCCGAGATCAACGTGGTGCCGTACATCGACGTGATGCTGGTGCTGCTGATCATCTTCATGGTGACCGCGCCGCTGCTGAGCCTGAGCGTGGACGTGGACCTGCCCAAGTCCAGCGCACGCGCGGTGGACAGCAAGAAGGATCCGGTGATCATCACCGTGGGCGCGGACGGGCGCTATTTCCTGACCGTGCAGGGCGGCAAGCCCGAGCCGATCGACGCCACCGAGCTCAAGCCGCGGCTGGAGGCCTTCGTGGCCCAGAACCGGGACGTGCCGGTGTTCGTCGCTGCCCCGGGCGCGGTCGAGTACCAGAAGGTCATGGACACCATGGCCCTGGTCCAGGCTGCCGGGGTACCGCGGGTGAGCCTGATGAGCCAGCCCGGTGGCAATGCACGCTGACGCCTTCTACCGCAATCCCGGCGACCGCGACGGCGGCCTGGCCGGCCCGCTGGGGCTGGCGCTGGCGCTGCACCTGCTGGTGGCGCTGCTGTTCTGGGCAGCATGGCGATGGTCGCCGCAGCGGCAGGTGGAAGCGGCGGCCGGAACTCCGGCGATCGAGGCTTCGCTGGTGATCTCGTCGTCCGACCTGGCCGCGGCCCAGCGCCGTGCCGAGGACGCGCCCAAGCCCGAGCCGCTGCCCGAGCCGGTACAGGAACCGGCGCCGGAGGAGGTCGTGCCGCCGCCGCAGCCGTTGCCCGAGCCGCGCCCGCAGGACGCGGTGGTGGCGCCGCAGCCCAAGGCCCAGGAGTTCATCCCGCAACCGGACACGGCGGACCAGGACGCCGCCCGCCGCGACGCGATCGCCCGGGAAAAGGCCGAGCGCGAGCAGGAGGAGCGCCGCCGCCAGGAGCAGGTCGACCTGACCGAGCAGCGCGAGAAGCAGAAGGCCGCCGAGAACCAGCGCCGGCTGGCCGAGCAGGCCGAGGCGGAGAAGCAGAAGAAGCTGGCCGAGATCCGCGCCCAGCGCGAGAAGGCCGAGCGCGAGCGCGAGCTGGCCGAGCAGCGGGTGCGCCAGGTCCAGCAGGCGCAGCAGCGCCAGGCCGCCCAGGCGGCCACGCCGGCGGCGGCCAGCCCGGCCACCGGCGGGCAGGGCGGGACCAGCGACGACCTGACCGCCAAGTACGTCGCGGCGATCCAGGCGGCGGTGGTCGCCCAGTGGAGCCGGCCCGACTCGGTGCCGCTGGGCACCCGCTGCCGGGTCGTCATCAAGCAGCTGCCCGGCGGCGAGGTGATCAGTGCCGAGGTGCTGCCTGGCTGTGCCATGGACCCGGCGGGCCAGGACTCGCTGGAGCGTGCGGTGCTCAAGGCCCAGCCGTTGCCGTACCGCGGCTTCGAAAGCGTGTTCAATCGCCAGCTCAACTTCAATTTCGAGGCCCGGGACCGCTGAGGAGCGCGGCCATGGTCCGGTGGACCCTCCGGTGCTGGCGCCCACCAACGGTCGGCGCTAGACAGGACGGGGCGATGCGGGGATTGCGGGACATCGTGCGTTTTTCGTTCATGATTGAGAAAATGTTCACGGTCGGGCTGTTATCCCTGTCCCTTCCCCGATAGCGCCCCTTGCCACGGACCTCGACGACTCGCCCATGATCAAGACCCCCCTGCGCTGGTTCGCCCTGCTCGTGTCCGTCCTGCTGCCGTTCGCGGCCAGCGCCCAGCAGGGACTGGAGATCGACATCGTCGGCGGCAGCGCCTCGGCCCTGCCGATCACCGTGGTGCCCATCCCCTACCAGGGCAGCGGCACCCCGCCGCAGACCGACATCTCCAAGGTGGTGCGCGACGACCTGGCCCGCTCGGGCGTGTTCCGGCCGCTGCCGGAGAACCAGATCGTGCAGCGCCCGACCCGCGGCAGCGAGGTCGACTACGCGACCTGGAAGCAGCTGCGCCAGGATTACATCGTGGTCGGCCGCACCCTGGACGCCGGCGACGGCGGCTACCGGATCGAGTACGAGCTGATGGACGTGGCCCGCGGCGAGCGCCTGCTGGGCCAGGCGATCACCGTGCGCCCCAACGCCACCCGCGACGCCGCCCACCAGATGGCCGACGCGATCTACGAGAAGATCACCGGGGTGCGCGGCGCGTTCTGGACCCGGGTGGCCTACGTCACCGCCAGCGGCAAGGGCAAGGACATGCGCTTCGCCCTGAACGTGGCCGATGCCGACGGCTGGAACCCGCAGGTGGTGGTGCGTTCGGCCGAGCCGTTGCTGTCGCCGGCATGGAGCCCGGACGGGCGCAAGCTGGCCTACGTGAGCTTCGAGCGCGGCAATTCGGCCGTCTACATCCAGGACATCGCCAGCGGCGCGCGCGAGCTGGTGTCCAGCTTCCGCGGCATCAACAGCGCGCCGTCGTTCTCGCCGGACGGGCGCAAGCTGGCGCTGTCGCTCTCGCGCAGCGGCAATCCGGAGATCTACGTGATGGACCTGGGCAGCAAGCAGCTGACCCAGGTCACCAACCATTTCGGCATCGACACCGAGCCGACCTGGAGCGCGGACGGCAGCAAGCTCTATTTCACCTCCGACCGCGGCGGCCGGCCGCAGATCTACCAGGTCGCGGCAACCGGCGGCAGCCCGTCGCGGGTGACCTTCCAGGGCAACTACAACGCCACCGCCTCGGTCTCCTACGACGACAAGAAGATCGCCGTGGCCCAGGGCGCCGGCAACACCTTCCGGATCGCGATCATGGACTCCAGCCTGGGCGCGCCGCGCTGGAACACGGTGTCCACCGGCAACCTGGACGAGTCGCCCAGCTTCGCCCCCAACGCCGGCATGCTGCTGTATGCGGCGCGCGAGGGCGGCCGCGGGGTGCTGTATGCGGTCTCGGCCGACGGCCGGGTCCGCCAGCGCCTGGTCCTGGCCGACGGCGACGTGCGCGAGCCGGCCTGGTCGCCGTATCGCATCGCCCGCTAGGCAACCGCGGTAAGATGGCGTCGCTGCGCCATCTCCCCCCGTATCTCCACCCGCCGCTGCATCGTCAAGGAACCAAACGATCATGAACACCTCCACCCGAGTGCTCCTGGTTTCGCTGCTCTCCGTCGCCGTGTTGGCCGGCTGCCGGTCGAACGCCAAGAAGCCGGACCAGGTCGACATCAACGCGCCGGCGGACACCGCCCCGACCCAGCCCTACACCGGCACCGCCGGCGCCTACGGCCCGGAGGATCTGGAGAAGGACGCCTGCCTGCGCCAGCGCGTGATCCATTTCGACTTCGACCAGTACACGGTCAAGCCGGAGTACCAGGCGGTGATCAATTGCCACGCCAAGTACCTGCGCGACCGCCCGTCGGCCCGCCAGACCCTGGAAGGCCACACCGACGAGCGCGGCAGCCGCGCGTACAACATGGGCCTGGGCGAGCGCCGCGGCAACGCCGTGTACGCCGCACTGCAGGCCGCCGGCGCCAGCTCCAGTCAGCTGACCGTGGTCAGCTACGGCGAGGAGCGCCCGCTGTGCACCGAGTCGAGCGAGGACTGCTGGGCCCAGAACCGCCGGGTCGAGATCGTCTACAGCGCGCGCTGATCCATGCTGCCGAAGCTCGCAATGCCGATGCTGGTCGTGGCGGCCCTGGTGGCCGCCACCCCCGCCCATGCGCAGAAGCTGAGCCTGGCCGACCGGGTCGCCCGGCTCGAACTGCAGGCCAGCAACACCCAGGCCCAGCAGGAGCTGCTGAACCAGCTCGAACAGCTGCGTGCCGAGGTGCAGGCGCTGCGCGAGGCGATGGAGCAGCTGCAGCACGAGAACCAGCAGCTGCAGCAACGCAACCGCGACCAGTACCTGGACCTGGACGGGCGCCTGAACCGGCTGGAAGGCGGGGCCGTGCCCACGGCCCCGGCCCCGACCGCGGAATCGCCGGTCGCGCCGGTGCCCGCGGCGGCCGCCCCGGTCGCCGCCGCTGGGTCCCGCGTGCAGGGCGATCCCGGTTCGCTGGCCCAGGTCGGCGACGAGCGTGCCGCCTACGACACCGCCTTCGCGGCGCTCAAGGGTGGCCGTTACGACGAATCGGCGCAGTTGTTCCAGGCCTTCATCGACGCCTTCCCGGCCGGCGTGTACGCGCCCAACGCGCTGTACTGGCTGGGCGAGAGCTACTACGCCACCCGCAACTTCAAGCTGGCCGAGCAGCAGTTCCAGGCCCTGGTGGGCCGCTACCCGACCCACGACAAGGCCCCGGGGGCGCTGCTGAAGCTGGGCCTGGCCCAGTTCGGCGACGGCCAGGTGCGCGCGGCCGAAGCCACCCTGCAGCAGGTTATCGGCCGCTACCCGAACACCGACGCGGCGCGCATCGCCGGCGACCGCCTGCACTCGATCCAGATCGGCCAGCTGCGCTGATCGCCCGTTCTTTCTGAGCGCCCGTTTTCTGCAGAGCCGACTGGCAGCGGGTTGCTCTTCGTCCAGCATCCGCGCCGGCCAACGATCGGCCGCCGCAACCGCCTTCCCATGCATACCGACGCCCCGTCCCATCGCCTGCGGCTGACCGAAATCTTCCTGTCGCTGCAGGGCGAGGCGGCTTCGGCCGGCTGGCCGACGGTGTTCGTGCGCCTGACCGGCTGCCCGCTGCGCTGCCAGTACTGCGATACCGCCTACGCCTTCCACGGCGGGCAATGGTGGGAGATCGACGACATCCTGGCCGAGGTGGCGCGCCACGGCGTGCGCCACGTATGCGTGACCGGGGGCGAGCCGCTGGCGCAGAAGCGTTGCCTGGACCTGCTGCGGCGGCTGTGCGACGCCGGCCATGAGGTGTCGCTGGAGACCTCCGGCGCGCTGGACATCGCCGGGGTGGATCCGCGGGTGTCGCGGGTGGTGGACCTGAAGACCCCCGGCTCGGCCGAGATGGCGCGCAACCGGCTGGAGAACCTGCCGCTGCTGACCGCGCGCGACCAGGTCAAGTTCGTGCTGTGCGGCCGCGGCGACTACGAGTGGGCACGCGGCATGCTCGCCGAACACCGCCTGGCCGAGCGTTGCGACGTGCTGTTCTCGCCGAGCAAGGGCGAGCTGGAGGCGCGCGAGCTGGCCGACTGGATCGTTGCCGACCGGCTGCCGGTTCGGTTCCAGATGCAACTGCACAAACTGCTCTGGAACGACGAGCCGGGGCGGTGAGGTGGCTCCGCGCCGCGGGTTTTGCGGCGGCGCACAAAAGGACGCTAAGCTCGGGGCCTCCGTCTGCCGCGCGCTCCGCTTGCCGATGAACGACACCCGTCCGCTCGAGTTCGCCCCGCCGGACCTGCCGCTGCGCGAGGACGTGCGCCGGTTGGGCGCGCTGGTCGGGGAAATGCTGGCCGAGCAGGTCTCGCCGGCGTTCCTGGACGAAGTGGAGCGGGTGCGCACCACCGCGATCGCCCGGCGCCAGAGCGGCGGCTCGATGGAGTCGCTGGCGAGCTTGCTGGATGGGCTGGAGCCGGTCCATGCCGAGGCGCTGGTGCGCGCGTTCTCCACCTATTTCCAGGTGGTCAACATCGCCGAGCGGGTGCACCGGATCCGGCGCCGCCGCGACTACCAGCGCGCCGGCACCGGCAAGCCGCAGCCGGAGAGCCTGCACGCCGCGCTGCAGCGGCTGCGCGGCGAGGGCGTGACCGCGGAGGAGTTGCTGCACTGGCTCGAGCGCATCGACATCGAGCCGGTGTTCACCGCGCACCCGACCGAGGCGGTGCGCCGGGTGCTGCTGGAGAAGGAACAGATCATGGTCGCCGCGCTGGTGGACGACCTGGACGGCGGGCGCACGCCGGGCGAGCGCGCCGCCGACCTGGCGCGTTTCCGCATGGCCCTGACCTCGGCCTGGCAGACCGCCGACTCCTCGCCGGTGCGCCCGGGGGTGGAGGACGAGCGCGAGCACGTGGGCTTCTACCTGACCGAGGTGCTGTACCGGGTGATGCCGGTGTTCTACGAGACCCTGGAGGATGCCGTCGGCGAGTCGTTCGGCATCTCCGCCGAACTGCCGCGGCTGCTGCGCTTCGGCACCTGGGTCGGCGGCGACATGGATGGCAATCCGAACGTGGACGCGGACACCATCCGCGGCACCCTGGATGCGCAGCGCCGCGCGATCCTGGACAAGTACCTGGCCGAGCTGCAGAAGCTGACCCGGGTGCTGACCCAGACCACCGGCCTGGTCGGGGTCGACCCGGAGGTGCTGGCGCAGGTGGAGCGCTACCGCGCGCTGCTGCCGGAGGCCGCCGCGGCGGTGCGCCCGCGCCATGCCGACATGCCGTACCGGCTGCTGATCGACCTGATGCGCGCGCGCCTGCAGGCCAGTCGCGAGGACCGCGCCGAGGGCTACGCCTCGCCCGCCGGGTTCGCCGCCGACCTGGAACTGATCCGGCGCAGCCTGGAGCGCCATCGCGGGATCCATGCCGGCTGGTTCTCGGTGCGGCGGCTGGGCTGGCGGCTGCGCACCTTCGGCTTCCACCTGGCGCGGCTGGACGTGCGCCAGGAGTCGGGCGTGCATGCGCGCGCGGTGGCCGCGGCCCTGGGCGACGCGCAGTGGGAGTCGCGCGATCCGGCCGCGCAGGCGGCGGTGCTCGGTCCGTATGCCCGCGGCGCGTCGGTGCTGGCGCGCACAGAGGAGGCCGGCAATCCGCGCCTGGACGCGGTGTTCGCGGCGCTGGGCGACGCGCGCCGCCGGCATGGGCCCGATGCGCTGGGGGCGTACATCATCTCCATGGCACGCAGCCGCGCCGACGTGCTGGCGGTGCTGGCGCTGGCCCGGCGCGGCGGGCTGGCCGGGCACGACGGCGCCGGCGCGGACCGGAGCGTACCGCTGGACATCGCCCCGCTGTTCGAGACCGTGGACGACCTGCAGCGGGGGCCGGACACGCTGCGCGACCTGTTCGCCGACCCGGTGTATCGCGCCCACCTGGCCGCGCGCGGCGACGTGCAGATGGTGATGCTGGGCTATTCGGACAGCGGCAAGGATGGCGGCATCGCCGCTTCGCGCTGGAGCCTGCAGCGCGCCCAGGTGGAACTGATGGAGGCGGCCGCCGAACACGGCGTGCGCCTGACCTTCTTCCATGGCCGCGGCGGCTCGCTCAGCCGCGGCGGCAGCAAGACCACCCGCGCGGTGGACGCCTCGCCGCGGGGCAGTGTCGACGGGCGCCTGCGGGTGACCGAGCAGGGCGAGGCGATCCACCGCAAGTTCGGCATCCGCGCACTGGCGCTGCGCGCGCTGGAGCAGGCCGCCGGCGCGGTGCTGGTGTCCAGCCTCCGTCCGCGCCCGGCCGAGCCGCGCGAGGCGCGCTGGCGCGAGGTGATGGGCACGGTGGCGCAGGCCAGCAGCCACGCTTACCGCGGCCTGGTCGGCGCGCCGCGGTTCATGGACTACTTCCGCGGGGCCACGCCGATCGACGTGATCGAGCGCATGACCCTGGGCTCGCGGCCGTCGCGCCGGCTGGGCGAGGACGCCGCGCTGTCGAACCTGCGCGCGATCCCGTGGGTATTCGCCTGGAGCCAGGCACGGGCGGTGATCCCGGGCTGGTACGGGGTGGGCAGCGGGCTGAAGGCGGCGGTGGAGCTGCACGGCGAGGACGCGCTGCGCGAGATGGCACACGACTGGCCGTTCTTCAAGACCTTCCTCGACGACGTGTCGATGGTCCTGGCCAAGGGCGACCTGGGCATCGCGGCGATGTTCTCGCGGCTGGCCGGCGAGGAACTGCACGCCGGGTTCTTCCCGCGGATCGGGGCCGAGCACGCGCTGACCTGCGCCTGGGCGATGCGGCTCAACGGCAACGAGTTCCTGTTGCAGCACGACCAGCGTCTGGCGCTGTCGATCCGCCTGCGCAATCCCTACGTGGACCCGATCAGCGTGCTCCAGGCCGACCTGCTGGAGCGCTGGCGCGCCAGCGGGCGCGAGGACGACGCGCTGCTGCGCGCGCTGGTGGCCAGCGTCAACGGCGTCTCCCAGGGCGTGCAGAACACCGGGTAGGGACCGCCCGGCCGTTGCCGCCTGCCGTGCCGCGGGATCGCTGCAGTCCGGGCGGACGGCTGGCACGGGGCGCCGGTGAAGCGCGGCCGACGGGCAGTCGGCGCCACGCGGGGACCGGTTCTTCCGGAAAGGAAACGGGCCGCTTGCGCGGCCCGTTCCCCGTCGATCGGTTGGATCGGCGATTACAGCTTCGCGTCGGCGCGCAGGGCCTTGGCCTTGTCGGTCTTCTCCCAGGAGAAGGCGGTGGCGGTCTGCTTCTTGCCGGCGCCGTCGGTGTAGGTCACCTCGAACGGCTTGCGGCCGAAGTGGCCGTAGGCCGCGGTGTGCTGGTACACCGGGTGGATCAGGTCGAGCATCTTGACGATGCCGTAGGGACGCAGGTCGAAGTGCTTGCGGATCAGCTTCTCGATCTGCTCGTCGCCGATCTTGCCGGTGCCGAAGGTGGTCACCGAGATCGAGGTCGGCTCGGCCACGCCGATGGCATAGGACACCTGCACCTCGCAGCGGTCGGCCAGGCCGGCGGCGACGATGTTCTTGGCCACGTAGCGAGCGGCGTAGGCGGCCGAACGGTCCACCTTCGACGGATCCTTGCCCGAGAACGCGCCGCCGCCGTGGCGGGCCATGCCGCCGTAGCTGTCGACGATGATCTTGCGCCCGGTCAGGCCGCAGTCGCCCACCGGGCCGCCGATCACGAAGATCCCGGTCGGGTTGATGTGCACCTTCTTCTTCGGCAGCGATTCGAGCCACTTCTTCGGCAGCACCGGCTTGAGGATGTGCTCGTACACGCCCTCGACCAGGTCCTTCTGCTTCACGCCCGGGTCGTGCTGGGTGGACAGCACCACCGCATCCAGACCCACGACCTGGTCGTCGCCGTCGTAGCGCAGGGTGACCTGCGACTTGGCGTCCGGGCGCAGCCACGGCAGCGGCGAGTTCTTCTTCTTGCGCACCTTGGCCTGCTGCTCGACCAGGCGGTGCGAGTAGTAGATCGGCGCTGGCATGAATTCCGGGGCCTCGTTGCAGGCGTAGCCGAACATCAGGCCCTGGTCGCCCGCGCCCTGTTCCTCCGGCTTCTTGCGGTCCACCCCGGCGGCGATGTCCGGCGACTGCTTGCCGAGCATGTTGATGATCGCGCAGGTATGGCCGTCGAAGCCGACGTCGGAGTTGTCGTAGCCGATCTCGTTGATGACCTTGCGCGCCAGGCCCTCGATGTCCACCCACGCGGTGGTGGTGACCTCGCCGGCGACGATCGCCGCGCCGGTCTTCACCAGGGTCTCGCAGGCCACGCGGGCGCGCTTGTCCTGGGCCAGGATGGCGTCGAGGACGGCGTCGGACACCTGGTCGGCGATCTTGTCCGGATGGCCTTCGGAGACCGACTCGGAGGTGAAGAGGTAGCTGGACATCGGCCTATATCCTTGTATGCGGATGAAAAGATGGCCGCGAATGATACACCCCCGCGAGCCCGGGTGCATTGTGCCCGGGCGGGGGTTGGCGGGGGTTAAGCATCCAGGGCCCGGCGACAAGCCGGTTGCCCTAGCATTCGCGGATGGATTCGTTGACCCAGATCGTCCTCGGCGCGGCCGTCGCCGCCGTCATCGCCCCGCCGCACCATCGCCGTGCCGCGCTGTTGGCCGGCGCCGCGCTGGGCACCCTGCCGGACCTGGATTCGCTGCCGGTCATGCTGCTCACCGACGATCCGGTGGCGCGGATGACCCTGCACCGCAGCCTCAGCCACTCGCTGCTGGTGCTGCCGTTGCTCGGCACGGCGATCTGGTGGCTGTTCCGGCGCTTCGGCAACGGGCCGGGTCGCCGAAGCGCCGCGGCGCTGGTTCTGGGCGATCCAGCTGGCCCTCGTCACCCATCCGCTGCTGGATGCGTTCACCGTCTACGGCACCCAGCTGCTGTGGCCGCTGGCCACGCCGCCAGTGATGTGGTCGAGCGTGTTCATCATCGATCCGATGTACACGGTCTGGCTGCTGGTGGCCTGCGCGGTGGCCTGGTTCGCGCGCGGGCGGCCATTGGCACGGCACGCGCTGGTGGCGGGGCTGGCACTGAGCAGCGCCTACCTGGGCTGGTCGCTGCTCGCCAAGGGCATGGTCGAACGCGAGGCGCAGCGCAGCCTTGCGGCGCTGGGGCTGGCCGATGCGGCGCGGTTCTCGGTGCCGATGCCGTTCAATACCCTGCTGTGGCGGGTGGTGGCGATGACCCCGGACGGCTTCGTCGAGGGCGAACGTTCGCTGGTGGCCGACCGCGGGCCGATGCCGTTTCGCGCGTACGCCTCGGACGTGGGTGCGCTGGAGGCGGCCAGCGAGCTGCCGGCGGTGCGCCGGCTGGCCTGGTTCAATCACGGTTTCATGAAGGCGCGCGAGCACGACGGGCGGCTGGAACTGAGCGACCTGCGCATGGGCGCCGAGCCGGACTACACCTTCGTGTTCGCGGTGGCCGAGCGCGACGGCGCGGCCTGGCGTGCGGTCCGGCCGGAACAGGTGCGGCTGCCATGGGAGGCGACCCGGCGCCTGGGCGGCATGTGGGAACGGATCTGGGTCGCGCCCGAGGCCGCTCAGGCGGCGACCGACAGCGGCGGCACGCCGGCTTCCAGCGCGTCGAAGTAGGTGGCGGTGAGGTCGAGTTGCTCGGCCGCGCCCTGCGCGCGGTTGACCACGGTGCGGAAAGCGGTGTTCTCGGGGCGGTCCTTCGCATACCAGCCCAGGTGCTTGCGGGCGATGCGCACGCCCTGTTCCTCGCCGTAGAAGGCGTGCAGCGCGCGCAGGTGGTCGAGCAGGATCGCGCGCACTTCGGCGACGGTCGGCGGCGGCGGCAGTTCGCCGCTGGCCAGGTAGTGGGCGATCTCGCGGAAGATCCACGGCCGCCCCTGCGCGGCGCGGCCGACCATGACCGCGTCGGCGCCGGTGTGCTGCAGCACCTGCGCGGCGCGCTGCGGGGAGTCGATGTCGCCGTTGGCGATCACCGGGATGGACAGGTCGGCCTTGATCGCGGCGATGGTGTCGTATTCGGCCTGGCCGGTGTAGTGCTGGTCGCGGGTGCGGCCGTGCACGGTCAGCGCCTGGATGCCGGCGGCCTGGGCGATGCGGGCGATCGCCGGGGCATTGCGGTTGCCCGGGTTCCAGCCGGTGCGGATCTTCAGGGTGACCGGAACGTCCACCGCGGCGACCACCGCGTCGAGAATCCGCCCGACCAGCGCCTCGTCGCGCATCAGTGCCGAGCCGGCCCATGCATTGCAGACCTTCTTGGCCGGGCAGCCCATGTTGATGTCGACGATCTGCGCGCCGTGGTCGACGTTGTAGCGGGCGGCCTCGGCCAACAACCGCGGCTCGGTGCCGGCGATCTGCACACTGACCGGTGCCGGCTCGCCGGCGTGGTCCATGCGCTGCAGCGACTTGCGCGTGTTCCAGAAGCGTGGGTCGCTGATGGTCATCTCCGACACCGCCAGCCCGGCGCCCATGCGCTTGCACAGCAGCCGGAACGGCTTGTCGGTGACCCCGGCCATGGGGGCCAGGACTACCCGCGGTTGGATGCTGTGGGGGCCGATGCGCATGCGGCCATTCTAGCCGGCCGCGCTGCACGGCCGGTCAGAACCCCATCCTCCTTGCCGGGAGCCACCCACCGCCACGCTGGCCAGGTGCACGCCGGCCTCCAGGCTGCCCTCGGAACCGGGGCGGTATGGACGGCTGTGCTTCGGCGCGCTTCGGCGCTTCCAGGACCGCTACCGCCGCTGCCGTCGGAAGCTCCGCGAAGGGCCATGATGGCCATCACCGGCGTTGAACGGCGCCGCCCGCATTCGACCGCGCGCTGCCGCGGCGTGGATCGGGCGAAGCAGAAGCCCGGCGCCTTGGCCAGGCTTCGATGCAGCGGTGCGAATCGCCTTCAGGCGGTCTCGTCGACCACGTCGGCACCGGGGGCATTGTTCTTGACCGAGGCGATGCCGTTCTCGCGACCGGCCTCGCTCTCGTACATCTCGCTGCTGCCGATCACCTGGCCGTTGCCGGCGAGCAGGTTGAAGAACCACTTGCCGTTGCTGGACATCTTGCGCTCGTAGCGGGCGTCGTCCGGGCTGTTCTTCTGCACCGACTCGATGCCGTTCCTGCAGCCGCCCTTGTCGGCGTAGCCCTGGCTGGCGAGGATGACCTGGCCGTTGCCGGCCTTCAGGTTGAACTGGAAATCGCCGTTGCTGCGCTTGCCGATCACGAACTTGCCTGCCATGGAAATCTCCTTGGGATGGAATTGCCCGATTGTGTGGCGCCGACGGTCGGCCGGCAAGGATTCCGCGGAAGGCCGCCCAATGACAGTCGGCTCCGCACGGCCCGCTTGGCAGCGGCCGCTGTCCTTGCGCCTGCCCGGCACCGCCTTCAGCCGGGGAAGCGGGCCCGGACTTCGGCCAGCGGCGGCATCGACAGCGCCGCACCCGGGCGCTCGGTGGACACGGCTGCATAGCGGTTGGCGAAGCGCACATGGACCGCGAATGCTTCCTCCGGGGCGGCAGCCAGCGAGGCGGCCAGGGCGCCGTTGAAGGCATCGCCTGCGCCGGTGGTGTCGCTGGCCGCCACGCTCTCGGCGCCGATGCGGTAGTAGGACTGGGCGTCGCCGCGCAGTTGCGCGTCCGGATGCGAGACGAACACGCCGATCGAGCCCAGCGTGACCACCACGCTGCCGTGCGGCAGCAGCTTGCGGCACAGGGCATGCAGTTCCCCGCCGCCGAGCGCGGCCACCGACTCGGGATCCACGCGTTCGCCGACGTGGCGGGCGAGCAGGGCGGCGAACTCGGTCTCGTTGGGGGTGAGCACGTCGGCCAGGCGCAGCAGGCCGATGCTGCTGCTGGCATTGGCCGGGGCCGGGTTGAGCAGGGTCGCCACGCCGGCTTCGCGGGCCAGCGCCAGCGCCGCCTCGATGGTCTCGACCGGGGATTCGAGCTGGGCCAGGAGCACGCGCGCACGCGCCAGCAAGGCCGGGTCGGCGGCGACGTGGCCAGTGCCGAGGGTGCCGTTGGCGCCGGCGCCGATGACGATGCAGTTGCGGCCACGCGCATCCACGTAGATGCCGGCGGTGCCGGTGGGCTGGCCGCTGGCCTCGGCGCGCAGGTCGATGCCTTCGGCCGCGGCCAGTGCCCGCGCCAGCGCGCCGCCGGGATCGTCGCCCAGGGCGCAGACGAAGACCGTGCGCGCGCCGGCGCGCGCGGCGGCCACGGCCTGGTTGAAGCCCTTGCCGCCCGGGCCGGTGGCGTACTGGCCAGCGATGGTCGCGCCCACCGCCGGAAGTTCGGCGCAGCGCCAGACGTGGTCGACGTTGAACGAGCCGACGACGATGACCGGGTTCATGTGTTCGCCTTCCTGCTCAACTCAGGTTGGTCAGCACGCCGGCGATGGTGGCGGTCATGAAGGTCGCCACCGAGCCGCCCAGCACCGCGCGCATGCCGAACCGGGCCAGGTCCTGGCGCCGCTCCGGGGCCAGGCCGCCGATGCCGCCGATCTGGATCGCGATCGAGCTGAAGTTGGCAAAGCCGCACAGGGCGTAGGTGGCGATCAGCGCGCCCTGCTTGCTCAGCGCCACGTCCGGCACCTGGCCGTTGAGGATGCTGGCCAGCTGGGTGTAGGCGATGAATTCGTTGATCACGACCTTCTGCCCGATCAGCGATCCGACGATGGTGGCGTCCTCCCACGGCGTGCCGATGACCCAGGCGATCGGCGCCAGCAGATAGCCGAGCAGGGTGGCCAGGCTGGTCGGCTGGCCCAGCCACGCGGCGATCCCGGTGGCCTCGCCCAACCACTTCAGCGGCGCGTCCACCAGCGCGATCAGGGCGATGAAGGCCAGCAGCATCGCGCCGATGTTCAGGGCCAGGCGCAGGCCGTCGCCGGCGCCGGAAGCGGCTGCGTCGATCACGTTGGCGGTGGTCTTCTCCACCTCCATCTTGACCGTGCCGCGGGTCAGCGGTTCGCCGGTCTCCGGGACCAGGATCTTGGCGATCACCAGGGTCGCCGGCGCGGCCATGATGCTGGCCGCCAGCAGGTGCTTGGCGAAGAACGCCTGCTGCACCGGGTCGCCGCCGCCGAGCATGCCCACGTAGGCCGCCAGCACGCCGCCGGCGATGTGGGCCATGCCGCCGATCATCATGGTCAGCAATTCGGACTGGGTCATCTTCGAGATGTACGGCCGCACCGTCAGCGGCGCCTCGGTCTGGCCGATGAACACGCTGGCGCAGACGCTGGTGGTCTCGGCGCCGGACACGCGCATCACCTTGGTGATCGCCCAGGCCATCGCCCGCACCACGGCCTGCATCGCGCCCAGGTGGTAGAGCACGCCCATCAGCGCGGAGAAGAAGATGATGGTCGGCAGCACCTGGAAGGCGAAGATGAAGCCGTTCTTCGGGATGTCCATCAGGCTGCCGAAGATGAAGTTGGAGCCTTCGTTGACGAACGCCAGGATGGCCACGAAACCACGGCTGAGCCAGTCGAACACCCAGCGCCCGCCCGGCACCAGCAGGACCAGCGCGGCGAAGCCGATCTGCAGGGTCACGCCGGTGGCGACCAGTTTCCAGTCCACCGCGCGGCGATTGTTCGAAAACAGCCAGACGATGCCGATCAGCACGGCCAACCCGAACAGGCCGAAACCGATCCGACCCAGTGCCTCGATCATGGAATCCCCTGCGTGCGTCGATATGGTCGCCGAAGCCTAGCAGGTCGGCGCCATCTTGCGGCGGGCCGCCCCGGGGCCTGCCGCCCCGTGTCCCGCCGGTGCCCTTCGACGGAGCCGACCGTCGGTCGGCGATTGTCGATCTCCGGCGCCAAGAGCAGCGGACCGACGGTCGGCTCTACAATGCACGGCGATCGCTTCCGGGAGCAGGAACCATGCAATACCGTCGCCTCGGCGCTTCCGGCCTGCAGCTGTCGGCGCTCTCCTTCGGCGCCTGGATGACCTTCGGCCGCCAGGTCGGGCGCGGCCAGGCCCGCGAGCTGATCGCCCAGGCCTGGGACCACGGCATCAATTTCTTCGACAACGCCGAGGCCTACGCCAACGGCGAGGCCGAGCGGGTGATGGGCGACGTGATCGCCGACCTGCGCCTGCCGCGCGACGGTTACTGCGTGTCGAGCAAGGTGTTCTTCGGCGCGGCCGAGGAGCCGCGTCCGACCCAGCGCGGGCTGTCGCGCAAGCACGTGGTCGAGGCCTGCCACGACGCGCTCAGGCGCCTGCGGGTGGAACACCTGGACCTTTATTATTGCCATCGCCCCGATCCGGACACGCCGCTGGAAGAAACCGTGGCGGCGATGGACCTGCTGGTGCGGCAGGGCAAGGTGCTGTACTGGGGCACGTCGGAATGGCCCGAGTCGTCGATCCGGGAGGCGGCGAAGATCGCCCGCGCCAACCACATGACGGCGCCGACCATGGAGCAGCCGCAGTACAACCTGCTGCACCGCGAGCGGGTCGAGCTGGAGTACGCACCGCTGTACTCCGAACTGGGACTGGGCACGACCATCTTTTCGCCGCTGGCTTCGGGGCTGCTGACCGGCAAGTACACCGACGGCATCCAGCGCGAGGGGCGCCTGGCCGCACCCGACGCGGGTTGGCTGCAGCGCTTGGTGGTCGGGCACAGCGAGGAGCGGCGGCTGGAGCGGGCGCAGCGTTTCGGCCAGGCCGCCGCGGCGCTGGGCGAGAAGCCGGCGCCGCTGGCCATCGCCTGGTGCCTGCGCAACCCGCACGTGAGCAGCGTGATCCTGGGCGCCAGCGGCACCGCGCAGCTGCAGGAAAACCTGGCCGCGCTGGAGCTGGCGCGCAAGTACGACGAACCGGTCTGGCGCCAGTTGGAGGTGGCCGCGGCGCCCTGACTAGCCACCCTGTTGACAGGGTAATGCGAATCATTATCATCACCAGGGACGCCACCGCTCCCCGGAGCCCGACGATGAATGTGCACCGCCTCACCCTGCCGCATGCCGAACCCTCCCACCCGGCCATCCCGGCGCCGCACGCCGCCGAACCGGTGCTGGACAGCGAGCGCCTGTTGCAGGGCCGGCGCGAGATCCTGATCCGCCACGGCGACAAGCTGTACCGCCTGCGCCACACCAGCAACGACAAGTTGATCCTGACCAAGTAACCGTACGTGCGCTTCCGCCTGCGTGCGCGCAGGCGGTTGCCGCCGGTGGCGCGTGCGCGCCCCGCATTTCCTCCTGGATGCCAGCCCCCGGTTCGCCGGACGCCAGCCCGACAGGTACTTCCCGTTCCCGGAAAACCTCGACGCTGACACTGATGAACCGCCTCACTCCGCTGGGCGCAGCCATCTGCGCGATCCTCGCCGCCGCCCCCTTGCCTGCCTTCGCCGCGGACCCCGCCGACGCCGACGTCGCCGTGCGCGAATTCGACCGCGTCCAGGTCACCGCCACCCGCACCGAGCGCGCCATCGTCGACGTGCCCGCCTCGGTCGACGTGATCGACCGCGAGCGGCTGGACCAGACCCTGGCCCGCGACATCAAGGACCTGGTCCGCTACGAGCCCGGCATCTCGGTCACGTCCAGCTTCGGCCGCTTCGGCCTGGGCGGGTTCCGCATCCGCGGCCTGGACGGCAACCGGGTGCAGATCCAGGCCGACGGCATCGCCGTGTCCGACGCGTTCCTGATCGGCAGCTTCGCCAATGCCAACCGCAACTTCGTCGACCTGGACACGCTCAAGCAGGTGGAGATCGTGCGCGGCCCGGCCAGCGCGCTGTACGGTTCCGATGCGCTCGGCGGCGTGGTCGCGTTCGTGACCAAGGATCCGGTCGACTACCTGGGCGAGGGCAGGGACGCCTACTTCGGCCTGAAGTTCGGCTACGAGGGCGACTGGCGCGGCCTGTCGGCCGGCGCCACCGCCGCGTTCGGCGGCGAGCGCTGGAGTGGCATGGCCGCGATCAACCGGCGCACCGGGCAGGAGCCCGGCAACCAGGGCCAGGGCCGCGGCACCGGCGCCGCGCGCACCGCCGCCAACCCGCAGGATCGCGACAGCGCCAGCGTGCTGGCCAAGCTGGAGTTCACCCCGTCCGCCGACCAGCGCCTGCGCCTGACCGCCGAAGGCAACCGGGACGCCGCGCAGACCGATGCGCTGTCGCTGGTCAACGCGACCACGCGCTCGCTGCAGGGCGACGACCGCCAGCGGCGGGAGCGGGTGTCGCTGGCGCACGAGATGGACGCGGTTGGCGCCGGCCTGGCCGACAGCCTGTCCTGGCAGGTCTACTGGCAGCAGAGCGAAACCACCCAGGACACCGACGAGCTGCGTACCGGCAACATCCGCCGCCAGCGCCGCTTCGAGTTCGACCAGCGCGTGTACGGCGTGCTGGCGACCCTGCACAAGGCCCTGGGCGGCGGCAACATCGCCCACGACCTGACCTACGGTCTCGACGCGTCCTGGACCCGCACCGAGCAGTTGCGCGATGGGGTGCAGACCAATCTCAACACCGGGGTGTCGAGCAGCACGATCCTGCCGGACGTGTTCCCGGTACGCGATTTCCCGCTCAGCGACACCACCAAGGTCGGCGTATTCGTGCAGGACGAGATGCGCCTGGCGGATGGCCGCCTGAGCCTGGTGCCGGGCCTGCGCATGGACTATTACAAGCTGGAACCGGAGATCGATCCGATCTTCGCCGCCGACAACCCGGGGGTGCCGGTCAGCAGTCTGGGCCAGACCCGAGTCTCGCCCAAGTTCGGCGCGATCTGGCGCTTCGATCCGGACTGGTCGGTGTACGCCAACTACGCGCACGGCTTCCGCGCCCCGCCGTACAACGACGTCAACCTCGGTTTCACCAACGTCATGTTCGGCTACACCGCGATCCCCAACCCGGACCTGGAGTCGGAGACCAGCGACGGCGTCGAACTGGGCTTGCGCCACGCCGGCAAGGCGGCCTGGTTCGGCCTGTCCGGCTACTACACCGACTATCGCAACTTCATCGAATCGCTGGTGATGATCGGCATCAACGACCAGGGGCTGATGGTATTCCAGTCGCGCAATGTGGCCGACGCGCGCATCCATGGCGTCGAACTGAAGGCCGGGATGGACTTCGGAGCCTTGTCGGACGCCTGGGCAGGCTGGTCGCTGCGCGGCGCGGCGGCCTGGGCGCGCGGCGACAACCGCACCGACGGGGTGCCGCTGGACTCGATCGATCCGCTGCGCGCCTCACTGGGCCTGGCCTATGCGCGCGACGACTGGGGCGTGGAACTGGCCGGCAGCTTCGCCGCGGGCAAGGACCGGGTGTCCGATCCGGGCTACTACCGGCCCTCCGGCTACGGCGTGGCCGACCTGCTGGCGCACTGGGAGTTCGCGCCCGGTGCGCGGATCAACCTGGGGGTGTTCAACCTGGGCGACCGCAAGTACACCGACTGGGCCGACGTGCCGGCGGGCGTGGCGGCCACCTCGCCGGTCCTGGACCGTTACACCCGGCCGGGCCGCGCGCTCTCGGCCAGCCTGACGGTGAGCTGGTAGCGATGGCCGGCCTGCGGCCCGCGCGGGCGGTCGCGAGACCTCCGGTCTTGCCGGAGCCGTTGCCGCGGCCACGGCAACTGGCGGAACTGGGCACGGTGCTGTGCATGCATCGCCCGCAGCAGGGCGGCGAACTGGCCGGCTGGACCCGGGCGGTGCGTGCGGCAGCGGCCACCGGCATGGACAGCGACGGGTTGTACGAGAGCCTGTCGTTCTTCGACCGGCAGGACCAGTGTTGCTGGCGCCTGTTCCTGTTGCCCGACAGCGACTTCCTCGCCTGGGACACGCTGGCCTCGCGCCTGCCTGCGCATGGCGGCATGGCGGCGGGGCAGGGTGGCGTGGCCGAGCGCTTGTGGCGGCGGCTGGCCGGGCGCCTGGCCGGCAACGGCTGGCGCTTGTGCGCGTTGCGCCTGCACGTGCTGACGCAGGCGGGGGACGCGGCCATGCTCGCCGCCAGTCCGGCCCCGGTCTCGCCGCTGGGTGCGGCCACCGCGCGCCGGATCGCGCGCCAGGAAGGCGTTGAAGGCGAGGTGCGGGTGGACGACTGCTGCTGCGCGCGCGCGGCAGCGGCCTCGATGCGGTTCTCTCCCGCCAGCGGCAACGAGGTGCCGCTGGTCAGGCTTTGATCGTGGACCTCGGCGGCCAGGGACGGCCTTCCCAACTTCCTTCCAGACTCCTCCCATGCCAAGAGCCACCATGAACATCCCGGCAGCCCTGCTCACCGTCCTCGCCTGCGCCGCCGGAATCGCCCCGGCCGCCGCCTCCACCCCGGATCCGCGCGATCGCCAGAGCATCCTGGCGATGCAGGGCCAATACCTGGTCGACTTCGCTTTCGACGAAACCGTGCTGCTCAAGCCCGGCTACGAGCGCATGGCGGCCCAGCGCAGCGGCGGCGACGAGGCGGTGATCGTGGTCGAGGACGCGCCGGGCCGGATCGTGCTGCAGCACCTGCTGGTCGATCCCAGGAGCGGCCACGTCACCAAGCACTGGCGCCAGGACTGGACCTACGAGGCACCGCAGCGCTTCGAGTTCAGCGCCGACCAGACCTTCAGCGTGCGCGGGATCCCCGCGGAACTGACCCGCGGGGCCTGGACCCAGTGCGTGTACGAAGTCAGCGACGCGCCCCGCTATTGCGGCACCGGCCGCTGGATCCACGACGACGGTGCGTCCACCTGGACCTCGGACCTGTCCTGGCGGCCGCTGCCGCGGCGCGAGTACACCCAGCGCAGCGACTACAACGCGCTGGCGGTGGTGAACCGGCACACGATCACCCCGGGCGGCTGGACCCACGAGCAGTTCAACACCAAGGTGCTGCGCCAGGCCGACGGCACGCAGGTGGAGATCGCCCGCGAGTTCGGCTTCAACGACTACCAGAAGGATACCGATGTCGACTTCGGCCCTGTGTACAAGTACTGGGAAGCCACCTCGGACTACTGGGCGCGGGTGCGCACGCGCTGGGACCGGCTCCTGGCGCAGGCGCCCGGGGTACACCTGAGGATGCCGATCGACGGCATGAAGATGATCATGCCGCTGTTCACCCAGGCCGAGGAAGTTGAGCAGGGCCAGGCGGTGGCCGACGCGGAGATCGACGCGGTCTTCGCCGAATGGGTCGAGCCGGCACCGGCCCGATGATCGCGGCTTCCCGCGGCGGCCTGGCCCGTGGATACGGGGCCGGCCATCGGACGGCGGCGGCCGCATCCCGGCGAAAGGCAGCGCGCCGACAGCCCGCTCCACCAGGCAGGCGGTGCATGGCGCCACGGCCCGCCGCCCCGTCAACCGCCACCTATATATACTCGAGGGACGGGACAACTGCGGCCGTGGACGGCCAGGGGAGTGGAGCATGGGTTCGGTCGTACTGTCGCTGGTGCTGTTGGTCGCTGGCGCGATCGTGCTGTTCAAGACCGTGCGGATGGTGCCGCAGGGCTACGAGTGGACGGTGGAGCGTTTCGGCAAGTACACCCACACCCTGGATCCCGGCCTGCACTTCCTGATCCCGGTCATCTACGGCGTCGGCCGCAAGGTGAACATGATGGAGCAGGTGCTGGACGTGCCCAGCCAGGAGGTCATCACCAAGGACAACGCGGTGGTCCGCGTGGACGGGGTGGTGTTCTTCCAGGTGCTGGACGCGGCCAAGGCCGCCTACGAGGTGGCGACCCTGGAAGTGGCGATGATCGCCCTGGTCCAGACCAACATCCGCACCGTGATCGGTTCGATGGACCTGGACGAGTCGCTGTCCAACCGCGAGGCGATCAATGCCCAGTTGCTCAACGTGGTCGACCACGCGACCAATCCCTGGGGCATCAAGGTCACCCGGATCGAGATCCGCGACATCCAGCCGCCGCGCGACCTGGTCGATTCGATGGCGCGGCAGATGAAGGCCGAACGCGACCGCCGCGCGGTGATCCTGGAGGCCGAGGGCCATCGCCAGTCGGAGATCCTGCGCGCCGAGGGCGACAAGCAGGCGGCGATCCTGCAGGCCGAGGGCCAGAAGGAGGCCGCGTTCCGCGAGGCCGAGGCACGCGAACGCCTGGCCGAGGCCGAGGCCAAGGCGACCCAGATGGTGTCCGACGCGATCGCCCAGGGCGACGTGCAGGCGATCAACTATTTCGTCGCGCAGAAGTACGTGGAGGCCTTCAAGGAGCTGGCCATGGCGCCGAACCAGAAATTCGTGCTGATGCCGATGGAGGCCAGCGGGGTGATCGGTTCGATCGCCGGCATCGCCGAACTGGCGCGCAGCGCGCTGGACGGGCAGCAGAAGGGCGGCGGCAAGCCGCCGCGGCTGGGAGGCTGAGCCCATGCGCGTGGACGTGATCGTGTGGGCAGCATTGGCGTTGCTGCTGATCGCCGCCGAGACCCTGGCCCCGGGCGCATTCCTGCTGTGGATGGGGCTGGCGGCCGCGGCGGTGTTCCTGGGCGTGCTGCTGGTGCCGGGGATCCCGGTGCTGGCCCAGGCGGCGGCGTTCGTGGTCCTGAGCTTCGTCTCGATCCAGGTCTACCGGCGCTGGTTCCGCAAGGCGGCGCGGCAGAGTGACCAGCCGCTGCTCAATCGCCGCGCGGCGCAGATGGTCGGCCGGGTCGCGGCGCTGGAGCAGGCCATCGACCGCGGCCGTGGGCGGATCAAGCTGGACGATGCGTTCTGGACGGTCGACGGCCCGGACCTGCCGGCCGGCACTGCGGTGCGCGTGATCGCGGTGGACGGGATGGTGCTCAAGGTCCAGGAGGCCTGATCCCGCGCGGTGGGGAGCAGCCGACCACCCGTCGGCTCTGCCCCGGGCGGCCCCGCAGCGATCGGAACCACGGCGGGACCGCTTCCGGCCTGCGGGCGGCTGATGCGGGATAATGGCGGCTTTCCCGCCTGCGAGACCGCCATGACCCGCAAGACCGTCCTCAACGACACCCACCGCGCACTCGGCGCCAAGATGGTGGATTTCGGCGGCTGGGACATGCCGATCCACTACGGGTCCCAGCTCGACGAGCACCATCTGGTCCGGCGCGGGGCCGGGATGTTCGACGTCAGCCACATGACCGTGGTCGACCTGCGCGGCGAGCGCGTCCGCGACTTCCTGCGCCACCTGCTGGCCAATTCGGTGGACAAGCTCAAGGTGCCGGGCAAGGCGCTGTACAGCTGCATGCTCGACGAGCGCGGCGGGGTCATCGACGACCTGATCGTCTACTACCTGGGCGACGCCTTCTACCGCCTGGTGGTCAACGCTGCCACCCGCGACAAGGATCTGGCCTGGATCGAGAGGCAGGCTGCCGGATTCGGCGTGGAAGTGACCGAGCGGCCGGACTTCGCGATGATCGCGGTGCAGGGGCCGCAGGCCCGCGACAAGGCCATCGGCCTGCTGCGCGAATCCGACCGCGCCGCGGCCGCCCGGTTGGCCCGCTTCGCCGCGGTCGAGGTGCAGACGGCCGGCGGCGTGCCGCTGTTCCTGGCCCGCACCGGCTATACCGGCGAGGACGGTTTCGAGGTGGTGCTGCCGGAAGGCGAGGCGGTGGGTTTCTGGAACGCGCTGCTGTCCGCCGGGGTGAAGCCGGCCGGGCTGGGCGCGCGCGACACCCTGCGCCTGGAGGCGGGCATGAACCTCTACGGCCAGGACATGGATGAATCCACCACGCCATGGGAAGCGGCGCTGGCCTGGACCGTGGCGCTGGACGGCGGGTCCGAACAGGAGTCGAGGGACTTCATCGGTCGCGCCGCGCTGGAGGCGCAGAAGGCCGCCGGCGTGCCGCGCCAGCTCATCGGGCTGGTCATGGACGAGAAGGGCGTGTTGCGCCACGGGCAGAAGGTGCTCACCGCAGGCGGCGAGGGCGAGATCCTGTCTGGCACGTTCTCGCCGACGCTGGGCAAGGCGATCGCCTTCGCCCGGGTGCCGGCCGGCGATGCTGGCCAGGTGCGGGTGGACATCCGCGGCCGCGAGGTCCCGGTGCGGGTGGTGAAATTCCCGTTCGTGCGCGAAGGCCAGGCCCAGCCCGGCGTGCTCGGCTGAGCCGTTGCGCGACCCGCCGACACCTCCGCTAAACTAACCGCCCACCCACTCCACAGCGCATCACCGGAGCAGCCCCATGAGCGAGATCCCCGGCGACCTCAAGTTCCTCAAGTCCCACGAATGGGCCCGCGTCGAAGGCAACGGTCGCGTCACCGTGGGCATCTCCGACCACGCCCAGGGCCTGCTCGGCGACCTGGTGTACGTGGAGTTGCCGAACGTCGGCGACCAGGTCGAGGCGGGCAACCCGGTGGCGGTGGTGGAGTCGGTCAAGGCCGCCTCGGACGTGTACAGCCCGGTCGGCGGCAAGGTGGTCGAGGTCAATTCGGCGCTGGCCGACAAGCCTGAGACGATCAACGAGGACGCCTACGGCGAGGGCTGGCTGTTCGTGGTCGAGGGCGGCGATGCCGACCAGCTGGCCGAGCTGCTCTCGCCGGACGACTATGCCGAGCTGATCGAGGGCGACGACGACTGAGCGCGCCGCGCCGTTCGCAGCGCTCCCGGAACGCCCGCCCCGTGCGGGCGTTTTCTTTTTCCGGATCCGGTGCGGCGAGCGCGGATCGCCGGTGCCGATGGCGTCGCCGGTGGCGGCATGGAGCGGCGGAACGGGTGCGCGGATGGCGCGTGCACCGCCGCCGGAGTCGCCCGCAGGCTTGCGCAGTTCTGCGCAAATCGGCTTGTGCGACGCGAAACCGGGGCGCTCCCGGAGATTTTTTTTCATGTCCTCGAACTGCCGCCGAGGCGTTCCCGGAACGTCCGCGTCGATGGTCCGGCGACACCTCCCGGCATCGGCGCGTTGCGATGCGTTTGCAGAAAAGCACTTGTTTTACGCGTCGGATGGAAATGGGTTGCAGCGATGCGTGGGCGCGGCGGGAATGCGGCGGGCGTCCGCGGCCGCCGCGTGGCGGGCCGGCGGCTTGAACGGCGGCGAAAAAAAATCGCCGAAGGTGTTGACAGTGAAAAAAACCGTGATTAGGTTTCGCCCAGCAGACGCTGCCTGCCGAAGCGAGTGAGTCGAATCAACACCACAACGCGAAGCACAACTCGGGCATCCGCCAGGAACCTTCAGACGGTGGAGCAGGCCCGCTTCCCTCCAAAAAAAGCAGCGACCCCCCGACCGACTTCCGTCCGCGCTCCTGATTCGCGCGGGCTTCACCGTATCCGTATCGACGTGCTGATCGCGCCGACGGACTCTCCCCGGCGCTCGCCGCCGCGGGTTTTCGAGACTGGGCGTTACCCATCCGTAGTCCACTGACGAGGAGCCAACCATGGCAACGAAGAAAGCTGCGAAAAAGAAACCGGCCGCCAAGAAGGCGGTGAAGAAGACCGCCAAGAAGGCCACGGCCAAGAAGACCGTGAAGAAGGCCGCCAAGAAGCCGGCCAAGAAGGTCGCCAAGAAGGTCGCCAAGAAGCCGGCGAAGAAGGCCGCCAAGAAGACCGCGAAGAAGGCTGCCAAGAAGGTCGCCAAGAAGCCTGCGAAGAAGGCTGCCAAGAAGACCGCGAAGAAGGCCGCCAAGAAGCCGGCCAAGAAGACCGCGAAGAAGGCTGCCAAGAAGGTTGCCAAGAAGCCGGCGAAGAAGGCTGCCAAGAAGGCCGCCAAGAAGCCTGCGAAGAAGAAGGCCGCCAAGAAGCCTGCGAAGAAGAAGGCTGCGAAGAAGAAGGCGGCCCCGGTCGCGCTGCCGGCTACCCCGGCCCCGCTGATCTGATCCAACCCCGATAGCCGTACGAAATGACTCCCTCCCCGGGCCCAGCGGGGGGGGAGTTTTTTATTTGGGGCGTCGGTTCAGTGCGGCGAGGCGGACGAGGTGGAGGCCGAGCCGCCCTGGGCGGGCCGGTTGTCGGCCGGCGTGGCGGCATCCTCGGCGAAGAGGTTGTCGGCGCCGAAGTCGGTGTCCACGTCCAGCCAGCGCTGCGCGGGCAGGCCGATGGCGCGGTCGATGACGGTCGGCACCAGGCCGGCCGGCAGCGAGCTCTCGCTGTTCCAGAGGATGACGACGCCCAGGTCGCGGCCGGGCAGCATCGCGACCATGCCGCGATAGCCCTGCACCGCGCCGGCATGGAACACCACTTCCTCGCCGGCATAGTCGAACACGCGCCAGCCCAGCGCGTAGCTGGCGGCATGCACCCGGTCGCGGCGCCAGCCCGAACGCATCTCGCCGGGGGTGGCTACCACCGGCGCGTGCAGGGTGGCCAGCAGCGGGGCGGGCAGCACGTCCGGGCGATGCCCGGTATGGGCCAGCAGCCATTGCGCCATGTCGCTGATGCTGGCGTTGACGCCGGCCGCCGGCGGCAGCCGGTAGTAGGTGGGCTTGGGACTGAGCGAGACCCAGCCGTTGCGGCTGCGCACGTGCGGTCGCGCCCAGCGCGGGCTCGATTCGATCCCGGCCAGGCCGAGGCTGGCGTCGTCCATGCCCAGCGGCTTGAACAGGCGGCGCTGCACTTCCTGTTCGTAGAACTGGCCGGAAGCGGCGAAGACCACGTCGCCGACCAGGCTGAAGGCCACGTTCTGATAGGCGTAGCACTGGCCCGGGGCGCACGATAGCGGCGCGCTGCCGAGCTTGTGCGCGACCTGGTAGTACTCGGCGTTGCCCTCGATGTCGCGGTCGAAGGCATTGTGCGATTTCAGGCCGACGCGATGGCTCAGCAGGTCGGCCACGGTCACCTGGGCGGTGTAGGCGGGGTCGGACAACTGGAAGCCCGGCACGTAGTCGGTGACCTTGCTGTCCCAGCGCAGGTTGCCGTCGTTGACCAGCAGGCCGGTCATGGTGCCGGCGAAGGCCTTCGACAGCGAGGCCAGGCGGAACACGGTGTGCGAATCGACCGGCTGCGGGCGGACCACGTCGGTGACGCCGTAGCCGCGCGCGCTGAGGATGCGGCCGTCCTGCACGATCGCCATCGCCAGGCCCGGCACGCGCTGGCCCTGGACCAGTTGCTCGGCCAGCGCTTCGAAACGGGCCACGTCGAAACCGGGCGCGACCGGCCGGGTGCCGGCATTGGCATAGATGCGGTAGGGCAGCGGCTGGGCAGGCGGGGGCATTGCCCCCGGCGAGAGTGTGGGCGTCACCGCGGTGGAAGGCAGGGCCATCGCCGCCAGCAGGGCCAGCGTGCTTACCGCCAGCGTCCGCATCCCCCGGGGCCGGTTCGGCCCTGCACGCCCGTCTTTCATGGTTTTGTTGCCTGTAAGCTACCGCTTCGGCCGATTCTAGCGCCGCTTCCCGCGAATGCACAAACCAGGAGAAGATGAATGGGCATTATGTTGATCCTGTTGGTGTTTTTGGGCCTCGCCGTGGTCCTGGCCCTATGGGCGGTGGGCATCTACAACGGCCTGGTGACCAGCCGCAACGGCTGGAAGAACGCCTTCGCCCAGATCGACGTGCAGCTGCAGCGGCGCTTCGACCTGATCCCCAACCTGGTGGAGACCGCCAAGGCCTACATGGGCCACGAGCGCGAGACCCTGGAAGCGGTAGTCGCCGCACGCGCGGCCGCGCAGTCGGGCCTGGCCGCGGCCAAGGCGCATCCGGGCGATGCCGACGCGATGGCGCAACTGGCCGCCAGCCAGGGCCAGCTCAACGGCGTGCTCGGCCGGCTGATGATGGTGGCCGAGGCCTATCCGGACCTGAAGGCCAACCAGAACATGATGCAGCTCACCGAGGAGCTGTCCTCCACCGAGAACCGGGTGGCGTTCGCGCGCCAGGCCTACAACGACGCGGTGATGGCCTACAACAACCGGCGCGAGGTATTCCCCTCCAGCGTGGTCGCCGGCATGTTCAACTTCGCCCCGGCGGCGCTGCTGGACATCCCCGCCGACAAGGCCCAGGTGCGCGAGGCGCCGAAGGTGCAGTTCTGAGCCAGCGGTTCCGGGTCCGGGGTTCGCGCGGATGAACTTCTTCGAACATCAGGCGGCGGCGCGGCGCGGCTCGGGCAGGCTGGTGCTGCTGTTCGCGCTGGCGGTGCTCGGCATCGTCCTGGTGGTGGATCTGGCCACCCTGGCGGCCACCGGCAGCGTGGGCGCGACCCTGGCCGCGACGGTGGCGACCCTGGCGGTGATCGGTCTGGGCTCGCTGTACCGGATCGCCTCGCTGCGCGGCGGCGGTGCGGTGGTGGCCGCGCAGATGGGCGGCAGCTTCGTGCCGGAGGACACCCACGACCCGTCGCTGCGGCGGCTGCGCAACGTGGTGGAGGAGATCTCGATCGCTTCCGGGGTGCCGGTGCCGAAGCTGTTCGTGCTCGAGCAGGAGGCGGGGATCAATGCCTTCGCCGCCGGCTACGGCCCGGCGGACGCGGCCGTGGCGGTGACCCGCGGTGCGCTGGACCGGCTCAATCGCGACGAACTGCAGGGCGTGATCGCGCACGAGTTCAGCCACGTGCTCAACGGCGACATGCGCCTGAACATCCGCCTGATCGGCCTGCTGTTCGGGATCCTGATGCTGAGCCTGATCGGGCAGCGGATCCTGCTCTACGGGCGCTTCGGGCGCAGCCGCGACACCACCCCGATCCTGCTGGCGGCGATGGTGGCGATGCTGGTCGGCAGCGTGGGCGTGTTCTTCGGACGCATGATCAAGGCCGGGGTCAGCCGCCAGCGCGAGTACCTGGCAGACGCCTCGGCGGTCCAGTTCACCCGCCAGACCCGCGGCCTGGCCGGGGCGCTGAAGAAGATCGGCGGGCTGGACCAGGGCTCCAAGCTGCAGGACAAGGCCGGTGCCGAGGAGGTGAGCCACATGCTGTTCGGCCAGGGGACCGCGCTGGCAGGCATGTTTGCCACCCATCCGCCGCTGGTCGAGCGCATCCGCCGGCTGGAGCCGGCCTTCGACGCGCGCCAGTTGCAGGAACTGCAGGCGCGCTGGCTGATCGCGCCGCCCGATGGCCTGGCCGAGGACCGCGCCCTGGGCCTGGCGGCCCGCGACGCGTCCGCGCCGTCGGCGTCTCCCGCGCGCACCGGCGCCATGCCGCCGCCGTTGCCGGCGGCCGGCGCGCGGATCGTGGTCACTCCGCCGATGGTGGCCGGCCAGGTCGCCACGCCCGGCGAGGACGACTACCGCCGTGCCCACGAGGTGGTCGCAAGCTTGGACCCGCAGTTGCGCGCGCTGGCCCGCCAGCGCGAGGCGGCGATGCCGTTGCTGCTGGGCCTGCTGCTGGACGAGGACGGCGCGGTCGCCGCGCGCCAGCGCAGCGAGATCGTCGCCCGCTGCGGCGAGGGCATGGCCGCGCAGGCCTTCGAACTGCGCCGGCAGTACCTGGAACGGCTGCATCCGTCGCTGCGGCTGCCGCTGGCTTCGCTGTCGTTCCCGGCCCTGCGCCAGCGCCCGCGGCCGGAACTGGACGGTTTCCTCGACACCATCGAGGCCATGGTCCACACCGACGGCCGGGTCTCGGTATTCGAGTATTGCCTGTCCAAGCTGTTGCAGGTGCAGGTGCGCGAGGCGCTGGATCCTTCGCGCCATGCCCGCTTCGGCCGCAACAAGGTCCCGGGGGTGCGCCAGGAGTTCGCCATCCTGCTGGCGGTGGTGGCCCAGGCCGGGCATCCGGGCGAGCCGATGCAGGCTCAGCGCGCCTACCTGGCCGGGCTGCAGCGGGTGCTGCCGCGCGACCACCTGCCGTACGCGCCGCCGGCCGAAGGCGTGCAGGCACTGGACGCGGTATGGGCGCCGCTGGACGCGCTGGTGCCTGCGGCCAAGCAGGTGCTGGTGGAAGCGCTGGTGGACGCGGCCTCGCACGATCGCCAGGTGAGCGTGGCCGAGGCCGAACTGCTGCGCACCGTGTGTGCGCTGCTGCATTGCCCGCTGCCGCCAATGCTGGAACGCGGCTGACCCGCGTCAGGGCGGTGCCGCCCCCGGCCGCGCGCCGCCGATGAGGTCCGCGGCGCGCTCCGCGATGGCGATCACCGGGGCATTGGTGTTGCCTCCGACCAGGGTGGGCATGACCGAGGCGTCGACCACGCGCAGGCCGGCGATGCCGCGCACGCGCAATTCCGGATCGACCACCGCGCCCTCGTCCTCGCCCATGCGGCAGGTGCCGACCGGGTGGTAGATGGTTTCGGCCTTGGCGCGCACGAATTGTTCCAGTTCGGCGTCGGTCGGATTCTCCCGGGTCGGGAAGATGGGCTCGCCGCGGAAGCGGTCGAACGCCGGCTGGCGCAGCAGTTCGCGCGCGAGCTTCGCGCATTCGAGCATCATCCTCAGGTCGAAGCCTTCCGGGTCGGACAGGTAGCGGGCCTGGATCCGCGGCGGCGTGCGCGGGTCGGCGTCGTGCAGCGAGATCCGGCCGCGGCTGCGCGGGCGCAGGAAGCAGGCGTGTACGGTGAAGCCGTCGCCCGGCAGCCGGTTGCGGCCATGGTCGTCGAGCATGGCCGGAACGAAGTGGAACTGGACGTCGGGCCGTTCGTCCGCGGCCAGCGCCGAACGGACGAAGCCGCCGGCCTCGGCGATGTTGCTGGTGCCGGCGCCGCGGCGGCCGCGCAGGAACCAGTCGAAGGCGATCTTCAGCTCGCTGGCGCGGTCGTAGCTGAGCCCGGGCGGACAGTGGTGCAGAGTGCAGATGTCCAGGTGGTCCTGCAGGTTGGCGCCGACCCCGGGCAGATCCGCGGCCACCCCGATGCCGTGGGTGCGCAGTGCGCTGGCCGGGCCGATGCCCGACAGCATCAGCAATTGCGGCGAGTTGACCGCGCCGCCGCACAGCAGCACCTCGCGGCCGGCGCGGGCCAGGCATGGGCGGCGACCGATCCGGTATTCCACGCCGACGGCGCGGCCGCCTTCGAGCACGATGCGCGCGACCAGAGCGCCGGTGACCACCTCCAGGTTCGGGCGGCACCGAGCCGGGACCAGGTAGGCGGTCGCCGCCGAGCACCGCGCGCCGTCGCGCTGGGTCACCTGGTAGAAACCGATGCCGGCCTGCTGCGGGCCGTTGAAGTCGTCGTTGCGCGGCCAGCCGGCCTGGATGCCGGCCGCGACGAAGGCCTGTGAAAGCCGGTTGCGGTGGCGGAGGTCGGACACGCACAACGGTCCGTCGCTCCCGTGCAGAGGTCCGCCGCCGCGCGCGTTGCCTTCGGCGTGCAGGAAACACGGCAGCATCGCCGCCCAGTTCCAGCCCGCCGCGCCCGCGGCTTCCCAGCCGTCGTAGTCAGCCGGGACGCCACGGGTGTAGCACATGGCGTTGATCGAGCTGGAACCGCCCAGCACCTTGCCGCGGGGCCACCACAGGCGGCGGCCGCACAGTGCCGGCTCCGGCTCGGTGCGGTAGTCCCAGTTGAGCGTGCGGTTGCCGACCAGGCGGCCCAGCCCGGCGGGCATGTGGATCAGCGGATTCCAGTCGCGCGGCCCGGCCTCCAGCAGCAGCACCCGGCAGTGCGGATCCTGGCTGAGCCGCGCCGCCAGCACGCAACCGGCCGAACCGGCGCCGATCACGATGTAGTCGTACATGCGGTCCTCCGTCGGCGCGGCCGGGCCGGGCGCCGGCCGTCGCCCGATCCTGTCGGCAGCGCGCGGCCGGCGCAAGCCTGTGCGGGCCGGAGGGCGCGGAGCGTTGGGCGCGGAATTCCGGGAGCGCTGGCGATGTTGCAGTGCATCGGATACCGTGCGCGCCAAGGACGGGCCGGTATGCGCCGGCCGGCCCCCGCCCAGGAACGACCAGCCCATGATCCCTGCAGACGCGGCCTCCTCCCGGTTCGGTCGGCTCCGCTCGGCGATGTCCGAGTCGCCGCCGCTGCTGTGGGCGTTCGTGTACTTCTTCTGCCTGCTCAGCGGCTACTACGTGCTGCGCCCGGTGCGCGAGGCGATGGGCGCTTCGGCCGACGTGGCGGCGATCTTCCCGCCGGCGATGATCGCGTTCTTCGCCGAGCGCGGCATCGCGCTCAAGGACTTCACCCTGCAGGTCCTGTTCACCTGCACCTTCCTGATCATGCTGCTGTTGCAGCCGGTCTATGGCTGGCTGGTCAGCCGCTATCCGCGGCGGGTGTTCCTGCCGGCGGTGTACGGCTTCTTCATCGTCACCCTGCTGGGCTTCTACGTGCTGTTCGACAGCGGGGTGCCGGGGCGGGGCATGGCCTTCTTCCTCTGGATCACGGTGTTCAACCTGTTCGCGGTGGCGGTGTTCTGGAGTTTCATGGCCGACGTGTTCAGCAACGCCGAGGCGCGCGCCTACTACGGCTACATCGGTGCGGCCGGCACCCTGGGCGCCTTCCTCGGGCCGATCCTGACCCGCAGCCTGGTCGAGCGGATCGGCATCGCCAACCTGATGCTGGTTTCCGCCGGGTTCCTGGCGATGTGCGTCGTCTGCCTGCTGCGCCTGCGCCTGTGGGCGGTGGCGCGCGAGCGCGAGCGCGGCCTGGCCAGTGGCGAGGTGCCGATGGGTGGCGAGGTGATGGCCGGACTGAAGCTGATCGCGCGCGAGCCGCTGCTGCGCTGGATGGCGCTGATGGTGGTGTTCGGGGTGGGCGTGGGCACGCTGCTGTACAACGAACAGGCGGCGATCGTGCGCCGCACCTTCACCGATCCGGCCGCGGCGACCTCGTTCTACGCCACCCTGGACCTGGCGGTGAACGCGCTGACCCTGGTGGTGCAGCTGCTGGTGACCCGGCGCCTGCTGTCGCGCTACGGCATCGCCCCGGCGCTGCTGATCCCCGGCTGCGCGATCATCCTCGGCTTCTCGATCCTGGCCGCCTCGCCGCTGCCGCTGATGGTGGCGGTGGTCCAGGTGGTCACCCGCGCCAGCGAATTCTCGCTGGCCAAGCCGGCGCGCGAGACCATCTATACCCGGGTGGGCCGCGAATGGCGCTACAAGGCCGGTGCGGCGATCGACACCGTGGTCTACCGTGGCGCCGACCTGGGTTTCGTCTGGCTGCACAAGCCGCTGTCGATGTTCGGCTCGAGCATGGTGTTCGGCGCCGGCGTGCTGGTCGCCGGCGCGATGACGTTCTCGGCGCTGAAGCTGCTGCGCCAGGAGAAGCAACTGCCGGACGAGCGCCAGGCCGGCACCGCCTCCGCGGCCGGCGCCGCCTGACCTTCGGGACAGGCGGTTGGAAGGCCGGGACCATGCCCCGGTCCTGGCCTGCGACACCCCCGTGCTCCGCAATGGGCGGCCGCCCGCCAGGTCCGGCCCGTGTCCGGCCGCCTGCGGATCGGGGCGGACCGGAGCGGAGCGCCGATGTTGCGATGCAGCAACGGATTCCGGCCGGTGCCGCGAGGGCGGTCTGTCCGAGCTGAATCGATCCGCAATCTCAAAATTTGAGACTAAACAGCGACTTGTGGAAAACCCTTGAACTCTTCTCTGAAGATTGCCGCAAGCCATTGACGCAACAGGCGATTTTTTCCTCCGAATCCTGTTGACAACCCTGTTGGTGAAACCTAAGGTGGGCCCTTGGGGGAAAACCGGGATTTATGTGGTTTTCCGTGGTTGAATTGACCTCCGATCAGGGCAGGACGGCAGCGAACGTGTTCCAGGGCGAAACCGCCATCACTGTGGACGACAAGGGGCGGGTGGCCATTCCGACGGCCTTCCGCGACCTGGTCGCGCGCGCGTGCGGCAACCGCCTGGTCATCACCTACAACCCGTTCGAGGCCGGCTCGCTCTACCTGTACCCGGAGCAGGAATGGGAACGGGTGCGCGACGAGGTCAATGCCCTGCCCAGCACCCGGGCCGCGCACCGCCAACTGCAGCTGAAGCTGGTCGGCGCCGCCGCGCACGTGGAGCTGGACGGCAACGGCCGCATCTCGATCCCCGCCAGCCACCGCAGCGCGGTGGGCATCGAGCGCAAGGCCGTGCTGATGGGCATGGACGGGAAATTCGTGTTGTGGAGCGAGCAGGCGCACCACGCCCAGATCCGGCAGACCGTGTCTGACGAGGATCTGAGCGAGCACATGCTCGACCTGCAGTTGTGATGGCGGGGGACCGGATGCGCAACGGCGCGCAGGCCGGCCACCCCACGGACCCTTCGGCGCCGGCGGCGCACCTGCCGGTGCTGTACGCGCAGGTCATGGAAGGGTTGCGCGTGGTCGAGGACGGACGTTACCTGGACGGCACCTTCGGTCGCGGTGGCCACGCGCGTGGAGTGCTGGAGAAACTCGGCCCGGGAGGCCGGCTGCTGCTGATGGACAAGGACCCGGAAGCGATCGCGGAAGCCGAACGGAGTTTCGGCGGCGATCCGCGCGTGTCGATCCGGCGCGGCAGTTTCGCCTCGCTGGGCGCCTGGGAGCAGGCGCGCGACCTGGACGGGGTGCTGTTCGACCTGGGCGTGTCCTCACCGCAGCTGGACGTGGCCGAACGTGGCTTCTCCTTCGGCAAGGACGGTCCGCTGGACATGCGCATGGACCCGGATTCCGGCGAGAGCGCGGCGCAATGGCTGGCCCGTGCCGAGGAGCGCGAGATCGCCGACGTGCTGTGGCTGCATGGCGAGGAACGGCAGAGCCGGCGGATCGCCCGCGCGATCGTCGCCCGCCGCGCGCAGCAGCCCTTGCAGCGCACCGCCGACCTGGCCGAGCTGGTCGCCTCGGTGGTGCCGCGCGGGAAGGACAAGAGTCACCCCGCGACGCGCAGCTTCCAGGCCATCCGCATCCACATCAACCACGAGCTGGCCGACCTGGAGGCCGGTCTGGACGCGGCGTTGGCGGCGCTGAAGCCCGGCGGCCGCCTGGCGGTGATCAGTTTCCACTCGCTGGAAGACCGCCTGGTCAAGCGGTTCGTCGCCCGCCATGCCAAGGCGCCGCCGGCCAACCGCCGCTTGCCGCAAGCGCAGGCGTTCGTGCCGGCGCTGGCCGGCGAGGGCGGCGCGATCCGCGCCGACGAGGCCGAACTGGCCGCCAACCCGCGTGCGCGCAGCGCGGTGCTGCGGGTGGCCGAGAAGCTGGATGCGCAGGGGAGGCGGGCCGCGTGAACCGGATCCTGCTCGCCGTGCTGCTGCTGGCCGTGGTCGGCACCGCCATCGCCGTGGTCTACGAGCGCTACCGCCACCGCCAGTTGTTCGTCGAGCTGACCCGGGCCGAGCGCGAGCGCGACGAACTGAACATCGAGTTCGGCCGGCTGCAGCTGGAGCAGGCGACCTGGGCGCAGGCCAACCGCATCGACCAGGTCGCGCGGCAGAAGCTGGGGATGAAGTTCCCCGAAGCCGAGGACATCGTGGTGGTGCGGCCATGAACCGCCCGGCGCGCGGCAACCGCAACCGCAACGCGTTCAACCTGCGCGGGCGCATGCTCCTGGTCGGCGTGGCCCTGGGCCTGTGCTCGGTGGCCCTGGTCGGCCGCGCCGCCTACGTGCAGCTGGTCAACGCCGACTTCTACCAGCGCCAGGGCGAGGCGCGCTTCGTGCGCGAACTGCCGATCCCGACCTCGCGCGGCATGATCACCGACCGCAACGGCGAGCCGGTGGCGGTGTCCACCCCGGTCGAATCGGTGTGGGGCAACCCGCAGGAACTGCTGCGCCACCCCGAGCGCATCCCGGAGCTGGCGCGCGCGCTGGATACCCCCGCCGACGAACTGATGAGCCGGCTGTCCCAGCGTGCCGAGAAGGAGTTCGTCTACCTCAAGCGCCGGATCAATCCGGACCAGGCCAAGGCGATCCTCGCCCTCAATGTGCCGGGCGTGTTCTCGCAGCGCGAGTTCCGCCGCTTCTACCCGCAGGGGGAGGCGATGGCGCACGTGCTGGGCTTCACCAACATCGACGACCGCGGCCAGGAAGGGCTGGAGCTGGCCTTCGACGAATGGCTGCGCGGCAAGCCCGGCAGCAAGCGGGTGATCCGCGACCGCCATGGCCGCATCGTCGAAAGCATCGACCTGGTCCGTGCCGCCGAGCCGGGCAAGGATCTGACCCTGAGCATCGACCGCCGGATCCAGTTCCTGGCCTACCGCGAGCTGCGCAACGCGCTGGCCGCGCACAACGCCAGCAGCGGTTCGGTGGTAGTGCTGGACGTGGCCACCGGCGAAGTGCTGGCCATGGTCAACCTGCCCAGCTACAACCCCAACGCAGTGGCCGGCGACAAGCAGGATGCCCACCGCAACCGCGCGGTCACCGACCTGGTCGAGCCGGGCTCGACCATGAAGCCGATCACCGTGGCCGCCGCGCTCAACGCCGGCAAGATCACCGCGGCCACCCGTTTCGACACCAACCCCGGCTATATGGCCCTGGGCAAGTACACGATCCGCGACCACCACAACTACGGCGTGCTGGACGTCACCGGGATCCTGACCAAGAGCTCGAACCTGGGTGCGGTGAAGCTGGCCGAGCCGCTGCCCTCGCAGTACTTCTACGAATTCATCAAGGGCTTCGGCTACGGCAGCGTGCCCAACAGCGGTTTCCCCGGCGAGGCGGTGGGCTCGCTGCGCGAGCCGGCGCGCTGGGACGGGCTGACCAAGGCCACGATGGCCTACGGCTACGGCCTGTCGGCCACCCCGCTGCAGATCGCCCAGGCCTATGCGGCTCTGGGCAACCACGGCCGGCTGACTACCCCGACCTTCGTCAAGGGCCAGATCAACGAGCCGCGTCAGGCGGTGAAGCCGGAGATCGCCGACCAGGTGCTGCGGATGATGCAGACGGTGACCGAGCGTGGCGGCACCGCCACCCAGGCCGCGATCCTGGGCTACCACGTCGCCGGCAAGACCGGCACCGCGCGCCAGGCCGCCGCCGGCGGCTATGCGCGCCGCTACACCACCACCTTCGCCGGGCTGGTGCCGGCGTCCAACCCGCGCTTCGCCACCGTGGTGGTGATCAACGATCCGCAGGCCGGCTCCTACTTCGCCGGCCTGGTCTCCGCGCCGGTGTTCCGCAGCGTGATGGAGGATGCGCTGCGGCTGATGGACGTGCCGCCGGACGACATCGACACCTGGCTGGCCGCGCAGGCGCGCGGCGAGGCCAGGCGCCAGGCTTCGCTGCCGCAGCTGCCGGCGGCGATCCAGGACATCAGCGAGGACGACTCGACCATTCCCCCGGCGATGGTCGATGCCGGCGGGGGACGCCGATGAAGCGCACCCTGCCGCTGTCGCACCTGCTGCCCGACGTCGCGCTGCCGCGCGACATCGCCGTTTCCGGGCTGACCATGGACAGCCGCGAGCTGCAGCCGGGCGACGCCTTCGTCGCCATCGCCGGCTTCGGCACCCACGGCCTGGCGTTCGCCGAGCAGGCGCGCGAGCGCGGCGCCGCGGCGATTCTGTTCGAGCCGCCGGCGCCTGCCGAATACCCGGCCCCGAGCGACGCCATCGCCGTGCCGGGGCTGCGTTCGCGGCTGGGCGCGATGGGCGACCTGTTCCACGACCATCCCTCGCGGGCGATGACCATGGTCGGGGTCACCGGTACCAACGGCAAGACCTCCACGGTGCAATTGCTGGCCCAGGCCTGGCACCTGCGCGGGACCGCCAGCGGCAGCATCGGCACCCTCGGCGCCGGTCGCTACGGCGCGGTCCAGCCGACCGGGTTCACCACCCCGCTGGTGCTGCGCATGCATGCGCTGCTGGCCGGGCTGCGCGACGACGGGGTACGGGCGGTAGCGATGGAGGTGAGTTCGCACGCGCTCGACCAGGGCCGGGTGGATGGCGTGCACTACGACGTGGCGGTGTTCACCAACCTCACCCGCGATCACCTCGATTATCACGGCGACATGGCCAGCTACGGCGGCGCCAAGGCCCGGCTGTTCGTGCGCCCCGGGCTGAAGGCGGCGGTGCTCAACCTGGACGATGCGTTCGGCCGCACCCTGCACGGCAGCCTGGGGGCGAAGCTGGAGGTGGTCGGGGTCAGTTCGCGCGGCCAGCCCGCCGCGGCGGTACGCGCCGAGGCGCTGCGCCTGGACAACCGCGGGATCGGCTTCGACCTGGTCGTCGATGGCCGGCCGCATCCGGTGCGTTCGCCGCTGCTGGGCCGCTTCAACGTCGACAACCTGCTGGCGGTGGCCGGGGTCCTGCATGCGCTGGGCGAGGATCCGGCGACCATCGCCGGCACGCTTTCGCAGCTGCAGCCGGTACCGGGGCGGATGAACCGGCTCGGCGGCGACGGCACCCTGCCGCTGGTGGTGATCGACTACGCGCACACCCCCGACGCCCTGGCCCAGGCCCTGACCAGCCTGCGTGCGCACGCCGCGGCGAAACTGGTCTGCGTGTTCGGCTGCGGCGGCGAGCGTGACCGCGGCAAGCGCCCGCAGATGGCGCAGATCGCCGAGGCCGAGGCCGACGTGGTGATCGTCACCGACGACAATCCGCGCGGCGAGGACGGCGACGCCATCGTCGCCGACATCATGGCCGGGTTCGCCGCGCCGCCCGCGGTGACCGTCGAGCGCGACCGCGCCGCGGCGATCGCCCGCGCCATCGGCCAGGCCGGTGCGGACGACATCGTGCTGGTGGCCGGCAAGGGCCACGAGCCGTACCAGGACGTGGCCGGCGTGCGCCATCCGTTCGACGACACGGTGGCGGCGCGGCGGGTGCTGGAGGCGCGCGCATGAACCGCCTGCCGCTGTCCCTCATCGCCCACTGGGCCACCGGCGAACTGCACGGCGACGACGTGCCGGTGGACGCGATCGTCCACGACACCCGTGCGCTGGCGCCGGGCAGCCTCTATGTGGCCCTGCGCGGCGAGCGCTTCGACGGCCACGATTTCGCCGTGGACGCGGTCGCGCGCGGGGCCGTCGCGCTGCTGGTGGAGCGCCTGCTGGACCTGCCCGGGGTGCCGCAGGTGCTGGTCGAGGACGGTCAGCGTGCGCTGGCGCGGATCGCCGCCGGCATCCAGCGCGACCGCCGCGCCACCGTGGTCGCGATCACCGGCAGCAACGGCAAGACCAGCGTCAAGACCCTGGCCCTGGCGGTGCTGCAGCGTGCCGGGCTGGCCTATGCCAATCCCGGCAACCGCAACAACGAGATCGGCCTGCCGCTGGCGGTGATCGATGCGCCCGAGGATGCCGATTTCGCGATCTACGAGATGGGCGCCGGCAAGCCCGGCGACATCGCCTACCTGACCGCGATCACACGGCCTGACGTGGCCCTGGTCAACAACGTCGCCGCCGCCCACCTGGAGCGGATGGGGAGCCTGCTCGGCGTCGCCGAGACCAAGGGTGCGATCTATGCGGCGCTGGGCGAGGGCGGCACGGCGGTGGTCAATGCCGACGACGCCTTCGGCGCGTGGTTCGAGCAGCAGGTGATCCGCGCCGCCGACAGCGGCCGCCGGGTACTGCGCTTCGGCCTGGAGGCCAGCGCCGAGGTCGGCGCACGCCAGGTGCGCGAAACCGGGCACGGCAGTCGCTTCGTGCTGGTCGCGCCGCAGGGCGAAGTCGAGGTGGAACTGGCGTTGCCGGGCCGGCACAACGTGCGCAACGCGCTGGCCGCCGCCGCGATCGGCCTGGCCTGCGGCGTGCCGCTGGCCGAGGTCGCCGCCGGCCTGGCCGATGCGCGTCCGGTGCCGGGCCGCCAGGTGGCGCATGCGCTGGCTGGCGGCGCGGTCCTGGTCGACGACAGCTACAACGCCAATCCCGGCTCGCTGGCCGCGGCGATCGAGGCGTTGGCCGCATCCGGCGACGAGGCCTGGCTGGTGCTGGGCGACATGCGCGAGCTCGGCCCGGACGCCGAGGCCCTGCATGCCGAGGCCGGCGCGAGCGCGCAGCGGGCGGGCATCGCCCGGCTGTATGCGCTGGGTCCGCTCAGTGCCGCGGCGGCGCGCGCGTTCGGCGACCGGGGCCGCCATTTCGACAGCCACGACGCATTGGCCGCCGCGCTCGGCGCCGCGCTCGGTGCGCGTGCGACCGCCGGCGGCGCGGCACCCGCGCTGCGGGTGCTGGTGAAGGGGTCGCGCGGCAGCGCGATGGACAGGATCGTGACCGCGCTGCTGGCGCAGGGGGACGCTGCCGATGCTGCTTGAACTGACCCGTTGGCTGCAGGGACTGGAGGGCTTCTTCGGCCTGTTCGGCTACCTGACCTTCCGCGGCATCCTCGCCGCGCTGACCGCGCTGTTCCTGTCGCTGTGGTGGGGTCCGGCGGTGATCCGTCGCCTCGGCCAGCTCAAGGGCGGGCAGCCGATCCGCAAGGACGGGCCGCAATCGCATTTCTCCAAGGCCGGCACCCCGACCATGGGCGGGGCGCTGATCCTGCTCACCGTGCTGGCCGCGGTGCTGCTGTGGGGCGACCTGCGCAACAAGTACGTGTGGATCGTGCTGCTGGTGATGATCGCGTTCGGCGCGATCGGCTGGTACGACGACTGGATCAAGATCGTCCGCCGCGACCCGAACGGGCTGAAGTCGCGCTGGAAGTACCTGCTGCAGTCGATCTTCGGCCTGGCCGCGGGCCTGTACCTGTGGTTCTTCGCCGACGTGCCGGCGGCCACCACCTTCTACGTGCCGCTGTTCAAGTCGATCGCGCTGCCGCTGGCCGGGATCGGCTTCGTCACCATCGCCTACCTGTGGATCGTCGGCTTCTCCAACGCGGTCAATCTGACCGACGGCCTGGACGGCCTGGCGATCATGCCCACGGTGCTGGTCGCCGGCGGCCTGGCCGCGTTCGCCTACGCCTCCGGCCACGCCGAGTTCGCCCGCTACCTGCAGATCCCGCCGGTGCCCGGCGCCGGTGAGCTGATCATCATCTGCGCGGCCATCGGCGGTGCCGGGCTGGGCTTCCTCTGGTTCAACACCTATCCGGCGATGGTGTTCATGGGCGACATCGGCGCGCTGGCGCTGGGCGCGGTACTGGGCACCATCGCGGTGATCGTGCGCCAGGAACTGGTGCTGGTGGTGATGGGCGGCATCTTCGTGATCGAGACCCTGTCGGTGATGATCCAGGTGGCCTCGTTCAAGCTCACCGGCAAGCGCGTGTTCCGGATGGCGCCGATCCATCACCACTTCGAACTGAAGGGCTGGCCGGAGCCGCGGGTGATCGTGCGCTTCTGGATCATCTCGGTGGTGCTGGTGCTGGTCGGCCTGGCCACGTTGAAGGTGCGCTGATGAACGACCTCTCGCGCCAGGCGACCCGACTGGAGGCCATCGGCGGCCAGTACGACCCGTGGTTGCTGGGCGCCGCGCTGGCGCTGGCCAGCCTGGGCGTGGTGATGGTCGGCTCGGCCTCGGTGGCGATCGGCGAGAACCTCGGCGTGGGTCCGTTCCACTACCTGGTGCGGCACGTGCTGTTCATCGCCGTGGGCGTGGTCCTGGCGCTGGTGGTGATGCGCACCGAACTGAAGACGGTGGAGAAGTACAACCAGCTGCTGCTGCTGGGCTGCTTCGTGCTGTTGCTGCTGCCGTGGCTGCCGGGGCTCGGAGTGAGCGTCAACGGCGCGCGGCGCTGGATCAACCTGGGCGTATCGCGCTTCCAGGTGGTGGAGGCGGTCAAGGTGCTCTACATCGTGTGGCTGGCCAGCTACCTGGTCCGCTTCCGCGACGAGGTCAACGCGACCTGGGCGGCGATGCTCAAGCCGCTGGGCGTGGCGGTGTTGCTGGTGGGCATGCTCCTGGCCCAGCCCGACTTCGGCTCGGCGACGCTGCTGCTGGCGATCACCGCCGGCATGCTGGTGTTGGGCGGGGTCAACCTGCCGCGGATGTCGCTGCCGATCGTGATCGGCCTGCCGGCGCTGGCCGCGCTGGCGATCTTCGAGCCGTACCGCATGCGCCGCATCACCTCGTTCCTGGACCCGTGGGCCGACCAGCTCGGCTCCGGCTACCAGCTCAGCAACGCGCTGATGGCGGTCGGGCGCGGCGAATGGTTCGGGGTGGGCCTGGGCGCATCGGTGCAGAAGCTCAACTACCTGCCCGAGGCGCACACCGACTTCATCTTCTCGGTGATCGCCGAGGAGCTGGGTTTCCTCGGCGTCTGCGCGGTGATCGGTCTGTACGCGCTGCTGGTCGGGCGCGCGTTGTACATCGGGATCAAGTGCGTGGAGATGCGCCGCCACTTCCCCGGCTACATCGCCTTCGGCGTGGCGCTGTGGATCGGCATGCAGAGCTTCGTTTCGATCGGCGTCAACCTGGGCGTGCTGCCGACCAAGGGCCTGACCCTGCCACTGGTGTCCTCCGGCGGCTCCAGCGTGATGATGACTTGCGTGGCCATCGGCCTGTTGCTGCGGGTGTCCTACGAACTGTCCCGCGCCGAGCGCCAGCGCACGCTGCGCCAGGAGGCGATGCCGGGCGCCGAGGCGCCGGCCGCAGCCCCCCCGGTCGAGCCCGTTCCCGCGCCGCGCCCGGCGCCGAAGAGCGCCGCCGCGCCGGTCGCGGCACGCAACCCGGTGGCCCATCCGGCTGCCACGGCCCTGCGCGGCCGGGGGACTTCGCGGGTCGAGCCGACGTTCGGGGGGTTGGGATGAACGCCAGCGCCCCGCGGCAGGCCGCAGGTTCGCATGCGGCCGATCCCCAGCAGTCCCCGGTCATGGTGATGGCCGGCGGCACCGGCGGCCATATCTTCCCGGCGCTGGCGGTGGCGCAGGCGCTGCGCGAGCGCGGTGTGCCGGTGACCTGGCTGGGCGCGCACGGGGCGATGGAAACCCGGCTGGTGCCGCAGCACGGGATCGAGATCGACACCCTGCCGGTGGCCGGCGTCCGCGGCAAGGGCGCATTGACCCTGCTCGCGGCACCGTTCCGGCTGGCCCGCGCGATCGGCGCTGCGCGCGCGGTGCTGCGCCGGCGCCAGCCGCGCGCGGTGATCGGCTTCGGCGGCTTCGCTTCCGGCCCCGGCGGCGTGGCCGCCTGGCTGGCGGGCTTGCCGCTGCTGGTGCACGAACAGAACCGCGCCCCGGGCATGACCAACCGCACCCTGTCGAAGCTGGCCCGGCGCACCCTCAGTGGCTTCCCCGGCAGCTTCGAGCGCGAAGAAGTGGTCGGCAACCCGGTGCGCGAGTCGATCGCCGCATTGCCGCCGCCGGAGCGGCGCCTGGCCGGCCGCGAAGGCCCCCTGCGCCTGCTGGTGCTGGGTGGCAGCCAGGGTGCGCGCGCGCTCAACGATGCGCTGCCGGTGGCCCTGGCCGCGCTGCCGGGCCTGGCGATCGAAGTACGCCACCAGTGCGGCGAGAAGCTGCGCGGCGAAGCCGAACGCGCGTATGCCGAGGCCGGGGTCGCGGCCCGGGTCGAGGCATTCATCGACGACATGGCCGCCGCCTACGCCTGGGCCGACCTGGTGGTGTGTCGCGCCGGCGCGTCCACCCTGGCCGAGCTGTGCGCGGCCGGTGTGGGCAGCGTGCTGGTGCCGTTCGCCGCCGCGGTGGACGACCACCAGACCCGCAACGCCGAATACCTGGTCGGCCACGGCGCCGCGCTGCTGTTGAGGCAGGACGCGGAGCTGGCCGCCAATCTGCAGGGCGCGCTGCGCGCACTGGCCGCTGCGCCGGCACGGCGCCTGGACATGGCCAATGCCGCCCGTGCGCTGGCCCGCCCCGACGCCGCCGGGCGCATCGCCGGCATCGTCCTCGAGGAATCCCTCCCCGCCGCGTCCACCGGAGCCCGCGCATGATCCGCCGCCTGCACGACAGCGACGACCTGGTGCGCGCCTTCCCCCGCGTGCACTTCGTCGGCATCGGCGGCACCGGCATGAGCGGCATCGCCGAGGTGATGCTCACTCTGGGCTATGAAGTCTCCGGCTCGGACGCGGCCGAGAACGCCGCCACCCGGCGCCTGGCACGGCTGGGTGCGCGCGTGGTCCAGGGCCACTCGGCGGCCAACGTGCTGGGCACCGACTGCGTGGTGGTGTCCAGCGCGATCCGCGAGGACAACCCGGAACTGATGGAGGCGCGCAGCCAGCGCATCCCGGTGGTGCCGCGCGCGGCGATGCTGGCCGAGCTGATGCGCTTCCGCCGCGGGATCGCGGTGGCCGGCACCCACGGCAAGACCACCACCACCAGCCTGGCCGCGGCGGTGCTCAGCGAGGGCGGGCTGGACCCGACCTTCGTCATCGGCGGCCAGTTGCTCGCGGCCGGCGCCAACGCCAAGCTCGGCGGCGGGCAGTGGCTGGTGGCCGAGGCCGACGAGAGCGACGGCAGTTTCCTGCGCCTGAACCCGCTGGTGGCGGTGATCACCAACATCGATGCCGACCACCTGGAGAACTACGGCGGCGACTTCGCCCGCCTGCAGTCGGCCTTCGCCGAGTTCCTGCAACGCCTGCCGTTCTACGGCCTGGCGGTGCTGTGCATCGACGATCCGGAAGTGGCCGCGCTGGCCGCGCACACTCCGCGCCACGTGATGACCTACGGCACCGCCGAGGGCGCCGACGTGCGCGCCGACGACATCGTCCAGGACGGCCCGCGCATGCGCTTCACCCTGCGCCTGCCCGAGGGCGCGACGGTGCCGGTGACCCTGGCCCTGCCGGGCCGACACAACGTGCTCAACGCGCTGGCCGCCGCCGCAGTGGGCTGGCAGCTGGGGGTGTCGCCGCAGCACATCGCCGCTGCGCTGGAGAAGTTCGCCGGCATCGGTCGCCGCTTCAACGATCTGGGCGAGGTGGCCACGGCCGCCGGCGCGAAGGTGCGGGTGGTGGACGACTACGGCCACCATCCTAGGGAACTGGCCGCGGTGTTCGCCGCCGCGCGCGGCGGCTGGCCGGAGCGGCGCCTGGTGGTGGCGTTCCAGCCGCACCGCTACAGCCGCACCCGCGACCAGTTCGACGCCTTCGCCGCGGTGCTCTCGGAAGCCGATGCGCTGGTGCTCAGCGAGGTCTATCCGGCCGGCGAGGCGCCGATCCCGGGTGCCGACGCGCGCGCGCTGGCGCGGGCGATCCGCGCCCGCGGCCGCAGCGAGCCGGTGGTGGTGGGGCAGGTCGCCGACCTGGCCCAGGTGCTGCCGGACGTGCTCCAGGACGGTGACCTGCTGTTGATGATGGGCGCCGGCGACATCGGCTACGTTGCCCACCGCATCGCCAGCGAGGGATTCGTCTCCCTTCCGGGAGGACAGCCGTGAACGCGACCGCCGCGATGCCGCGGCCGCGCTTCACCGATCCGACCGTGTTCGGCAGGGTGGCCGTGCTGATGGGCGGAACCAGTTCCGAGCGCGAGGTGTCGCTGGACTCCGGCCGCAACGTGCTCGCCGCGCTGCGCGCGCACGGCGTGGACGCGCATGCGGTGGACGGCATCCCGGCGCTGGTCGAGGCCTTGCTGGCGAAGAAGTTCGACCGCGTGTTCAATATCCTGCATGGCGGCGACGGCGAGAACGGCGTGCTGCAGGGCCTGCTGCAGACGCTGGGCGTGCCGTGCACCGGTGCCGGCGTGCTCGGTTCGGCGCTGAGCATGGACAAGATCCGCACCAAGCAGGTGTGGCTGGCGCTGGGCCTGTCCACCCCGCAGTACGTGCGCCTGGCGCGCGGCGCGGACGCGGAGACGGTACGCGCGGCCGCGCGCGGGCTGGGCCTGCCGCTGATCGTCAAGCCGTCCTCGGAGGGCTCCAGTGTCGGCGTCTCGCGGGTGCTCGACGAGGCCGGGCTGGACGATGCGGTGGCGCTGGCCTTGCGCTATCCGGGCGAACTGCTGATGGAACGGATGATCGTCGGCGACGAACTGACCGTCGGCATCCTCGGCGACGTGGCCCTGCCCTCGATCCGGATCGTGCCCAAGGGCCAGTGGTACGACTACCACGCCAAATACGTGGCCGAGGACACCCAGTACCTGTGCCCCGGCCTGGACGAGGCCGGCGAAGCGCGGATCGGCGCGCTGGCGCTGGCCGCGTTCCGCGCCGCCGGCTGCGATGGCTGGGGCCGGGTGGACGTGATGCGCGATCGCGACAGCGGCGAGCTGTACTTGCTCGAGGTCAACACCGCGCCCGGCATGACCAGCCATTCGCTGGTACCCAAGGCCGCCGCGCAGGTGGGGGTCGGGTTCGAGGCGCTGTGCTGGCGGATCCTCGAGCAGACCCTGCCGGCCGCCCCCGACGGAGGTGGCGCCCGGTGAACGCGATGCTGCGCATCCTGGCCTGGCTGCTCGCGGTGGCGCTGGTCGCGCTGCCGGTGGTGGCGGTGCTCAATGGCTGGGTCGGCGCCGAGCGCTGGCCGCTGTCGCGGCTGCGCGTGACCGGGGAATTCGAGCGGGTCCAGGCCGAGCAACTGCGGCAGGCCGTCGCGCCGCATGCCGCCCGCGGCTACTTCGCCGTGGACCTGGATGCGGCGCAGCGGGCGGTGGAGCAACTGCCCTGGGTGGAGCGCGCGCAGGTACGCAAGCAGTGGCCCGACGCGCTGGAGATCCAGGTCGAGGAGCACGAGCCGTTCGCGTTCTGGGGCGAGGACCGGCTGCTGTCCAGGCGCGGCAAGTTGTTCCCCCTGCCGCCGGACCTGGCCGACGAGCGCATGCCGCGGCTGGGCGGCCCGGATGCGCGCAGCGCCGAGGTGGTGGAGATGTACGAGCAGGCGCACGAGCTGTTCGCGCCGCTGGGCTATGGCGTGGAGCGGCTGGCGATGGATGCGCGCGGCAGCTGGTCGCTGGTCCTGGACAACGGCGTCGAGGTGGTGGTCGGCCGCGACGACGCGCGCGCGCGCCTGCAGCGCTTCTCCCGGGTCCTGCCGCAGTTGCTGGCGCGCCAGGCGCGCCCGCTGGCGCGCGCCGACCTGCGCTACACCAACGGTTTCACCCTGGCCTGGGGCGCACCCGCCGGCCGGCCGACGAATTCACCCCCACCTCCGCAGGCGCCCGACGGCGCGGCGCGGATGCAACCCAGTCAGGCGAGCAGTACATGAACCGCAAAGGCGACAAGTCCCTCATCGTCGGCCTCGACATCGGCACCTCCAAGGTGGTGGCGCTGGTGGGCGAGTATTCGCCGGGCAACCCGATCGAGGTGATCGGGATCGGCTCGCACGAGTCGCGCGGGTTGAAGAAGGGCGTGGTGGTCGACATCGAGTCGACCGTGCAGTCGATCCAGCGCGCGGTCGAGGAGGCCGAGCTGATGGCCGGCTGCGAAATCCGCTCGGTGTACGCCTCGATCTCCGGCAACCACGTGCAGTGCAAGAATTCGCCGGGCATCGTCCCGATCCGCGACGGCGAAGTCACCTGGCAGGACCTGGACCGGGTGCTGGACGCGGCCAAGGCGGTGGCGATCCCGGCCGACCAGCGGATCCTGCACGCGATCCCGCGCGAGTACGTATTGGACGATTCGCAGGAAGGGATCCGCAATCCGGTCGGCATGACCGGCGTGCGCCTGGAGGTGCACGCGCACCTGGTGACCTGCGCGCAGTCGGCGGCGCAGAACATCACCAAGTGCGTGCAGCGCTGCGGCCTGCAGGTGGACGACCTGATCCTGTCCTCGCTGGCGTCGAGCGTGGCGGTGCTGACCGCCGACGAGCGCGAGCTGGGCGTGGTCCTGGTGGACCTGGGCGCAGGCACCACCGACATCGCGGTGTTCATCCAGGGCGCGATCTGCCATACCGCGTCGCTGCCGATTGCCGGCGACCACGTCACCAACGACATCGCCCACATGCTGCGCACGCCCACGCCCGAGGCCGAGCAGATCAAGGTGCGCTACGCCTGCGCGCTGGCCCAACTGGCCACCGCCGAGGAGAGCATCCAGGTCCCCAGCGTCGGCGACCGCCCGCCGCGGCGGATGCCGCGCGCCTCGCTGGCACAGGCCGTGCAGGGCCGCTACGAGGAGATCTTCGAGATGGTCCAGGCCGAGTTGCGCCGCTCCGGCTTCGAGGAGCTGGTGCGCGCGGGCATGGTCCTGACCGGCGGCGCATCGAAGATGGAAGGCGTGGTCGAACTGGCCGAGGAGATGCTGCAGATGCCGGTCCGGATCGGCATCCCGCAGCACGTCAGCGGCCTGGGCGAGGTGGTCGGCAACCCGGTCCACGCCAGCGGCGTGGGCCTGCTGCTGATGGGCAGCCAGATCGAGCACCCGCGCCGGCCGTCGCTGCCCAGCGGCCGTGCCGGCAGTTTCTTCAAGAAGATCTTCAAGTGGTACGGCGGCGAGTTCTGAGCCGCACAACACGGTAGCGACAACGGCGACAACGACAGGCGACACCCGGAAGACGAAGCGGCAAGCGGCCCCACGGCAACACCCGACGAACGCCGGAACACAGAAAGCCGGCACTTATAAACAAAGGACAACGGACATGGCACATTTCGAACTGATCGAGAAGATGGCTCCCAACGCGGTGATCAAGGTCATCGGCGTGGGCGGCGGCGGCGGCAATGCGGTCGCGCACATGGTCAACAGCAGCGTCGAGGGCGTTGAGTTCATCACCGCCAACACCGACTCGCAGGCGATCAAGAACTGCGGCGCCAAGATGCAGCTGCAGCTCGGCGGCAACGTCACCAAGGGCCTGGGCGCGGGCGCCAATCCGGAGGTCGGCCGCCAGGCCGCGCTGGAGGACCGCGAGCAGATCATCGCCGCGCTGGAAGGCGCCGACATGGTGTTCATCACCGCCGGCATGGGCGGCGGCACCGGCACCGGCGCCGCGCCGGTGGTGGCGCAGCTGGCCAAGGAGATGGGCGTGCTGACCGTGGCCGTGGTCACCAAGCCGTTCCCGTTCGAGGGCCGCCGGCGCATGCAGGTGGCGCTGAAGGGCATCGAGGAACTGTCGGCGCACTGCGACTCGCTGATCACCATCCCCAACGAGAAGCTGATCACCGTGCTCGGCCGCAACGCGACCATGGTCCAGGCGTTCCGCGCCGCCAACGACGTGCTGCAGGGCGCGGTGCAGGGCATCGCCGACCTGATCGTGCGCCCGGGCCTGATCAACGTGGACTTTGCCGACGTGCGCACGGTCATGTCCGAGATGGGCCTGGCGATGATGGGCACCGGCACCGCGCGAGGCGACGACCGCGCCCAGGCCGCGGCCGAGTCGGCAATCCAGAACCCGCTGCTGGACGACGTCAACCTGGCCGGCGCCAACGGCATCCTGGTCAACATCACCGCCGGCCCGGACTTCACCATGGCCGAGTTCGACGAGATCGGCCGCACCGTCGAGGGCTTCGCCTCGGAGGACGCGACCGTGGTGGTGGGCACCGTGCTCGATCCGGAAATGCAGGACGAGGTGCGGGTGACCGTGGTCGCCACCGGCCTGAACCGCGCCGTGGCGCGCCAGCCGGTGCGTGGCGGCGAGCGCGAGTTCGGTGGCGGCCGCGCCGACTTCGGCCTGCGTCCCGAACCGGTGCGCGCGCCGGTGCGCCTGGTTCGCGACGGCACCACCGGCCTGCCGATCGACGACGGCTTCACCGCCGACCAGGTGGCCAATGCGGTGAACGGCGTCAATGGCCTGCGCCGCGGTTCCGCCGCTGGCGCGGCGGCCTCCGCGCCGGCTCCGGCGGCGGCCGACCTGCCGAGCGACTACCTGGACATTCCGGCGTTCCTGCGCCGCCAGGCGGACTGAGCAGGCCGTCCGGCAACACCCGGGGGCGCGCCGGCCACGGCGCGCCGCGGTCCCGGAGTCCGCAGTCCTTTGCTGCCGGGCCGTGCAGGCCCGGCAGGTTTTCCCGCCGGTCGCCGATACCGGAGTCGACGGGAGCGTCGTTGCGGTTCGTTAAGATTCAGCTAAATGCGTGATATTCTCGACTTCTTGCGGCGCGGTACCCAGCGCCTGTCCCGTCGCCCGTGACCCCATGACCCGGCAGCGCACCATCAAGAACACCACTCGTGCCACCGGCGTCGGCCTGCACAGCGGCAACAAGGTCTACATGACCCTGCGCCCGGCTCCGGTCGATCACGGCATCGTGTTCCGGCGCACCGATCTGGACCCGGTGGTGGACGTGCCCGCCGCCGCCGGCCTGGTCACCGAGACCACCCTGTGCACCGGCCTGACCTGCGGCGAGGCCAAGATCCAGACCATCGAGCACCTGATGTCGGCCGCCGCCGGCCTGGGCGTGGACAACCTGATCGTCGAGCTGTCCTCGGCCGAGCTGCCGATCATGGACGGTTCCTCCGGCCCGTTCGTGTTCCTGCTGCAGTCCGCCGGCATCGCCGAGCAGGATGCGCCCAAGCATTTCATCCGCGTGCTCAGGGAAGTGGAAGTGCGCGAAGGCGACAAGGTCGCCCGCTTCCTGCCCCACGACGGCTTCCGCCTGGACTTCACCATCCAGTTCGATCACCCGATGATCCCGGCGCGGCAGTCGCACCACCGGCTGGAATTCTCCACCGCCGCCTACATCCAGGAAATCTCGCGCGCCCGTACCTTCGGCTTCATGCGCGACCTGGAATACATGCGCGAGCTCAATCTCGGCCTGGGCGGTTCGATGGACAACGCCATCGTGCTGGACGAGTTCCGGGTCCTCAACGAGGACGGCCTGCGCTACGCCGACGAGTTCGTCCGCCACAAGATCCTCGACGCGATCGGCGACCTGTACCTGATCGGCGGCCCGGTGCTGGGCGCCTACGAGGGCTTCAAGTCCGGCCACGCGCTCAACAACAAACTGGCGCGCGCGCTGCTGGCCGATGCCAGCGCCTGGGAAAGGGTCAGCTTCGAGGACCTCGCCGCCGAGGCGCCGCTGGCCTACGGCACCCCCGCGCTGGCCTGACCGGCGGCCCCCCGCCCGGGTCCGGGCGGTTCGATCCCCGATGCCTGCCGCGCACATCCGGCGGCACCATGAACCGTGAGCCCGGTCATGGATTCGTTACTTATGTAACGAATGTTTAACCAATCGCTAACGACCGGATCGGGATCTGACGTTAGGATGCCGGGCAGCTGGCCGCAGGTGCGGGAACACTACGTTCCATGACCCGCGCCAGCCCCCGGGGCAGGAGTCCCGGTATCCGGGGAGCCCGACGGATCGGCTTCCCGCAAGGATGCCAATGCATCGCCGATGGCCTTCCGCGCGGTTTCGGAGGGCCGGGGTGCCGTGTTTCCCGCTGCAGGCGGTGGCAACGGCGCGGTGGTCGTCTTGATGACGACGGTAGTGGAAGCCAGCCCGATGGATCGGGCCGCATCGAGGAGTTCGGCCTCGGCCAGGCGCAAGCGCGCCCGCCAGACCGGCGAATCGGTGACCAGAACGAGCTGTCCGCCGGATACGTTGGCCAACCGGCAATGGGGCGCCAGCCCCGGCGGCAGCAGGGGACGCAACTGCTGGTCCAGCGCATCGAGCCACAGGGCGCGGCGCAAGGTGGCGCCAGTTTCATCCGCCAGTGCGGCCTCGGCCGCGGTGGGCGGGAGGGCCGCCCGGCGGGCGTTGGACTTCGAATCAGGCATACCCGGAAGCATGAGCTACAAATTCATCGTAAGGAACCCGCGTGACAGCCACGCGACCGGACTGGCCGAGCGCGCGACCGCGCTGGCCGCGCAGCGTCCGGGCCTGGCCTTCTCGGCGGTGCTGGCCCTCGGCGTCCTGTTCGGTACCGGCGTCGGTGTCGCCATCGGGATGCTCGGGGCGCAGCACAACGCCGCGCGCCTGGCCGAGCAGCAGCGCGAGCTGGAGCAGGTCAAGCAGCAGTCGCAGCAGGAAATCAATGCCCTGGCCGCGCGCCTGGGCGAACTCCAGGCCCAGGCCAACCGCCTCAATGCGCTCGGCGAGCGCCTGACCGAAGCCGGCCAGCTCGAGGACGGCGAATTCGACTTCCAGGGTACGCCCGGCCAGGGCGGTACCGAGGCCGCCGGCGACATGCCGCTGGAGGAACTGCTCACCGGCCTGGACGAGATCCAGGCGCAGTTCGACGCCTCCGGGCGCCAGCTCGGGGTGATGGAATCGCTGCTGTTCGACCGCCAACTGCAGAACAATGCCCTGCCGGTGCGTTCGCCGGTGCGGCGCAGCTATGTCACTTCCGGCTTCGGCTATCGCGCCGATCCGTTCGGCCGTGGCCGCGCGCTGCACAAGGGCATCGATTTCGACGCCAATGTCGGCGACCCGGTCATGGCGGTGGCCGACGGCGTGGTCAGCTTCGCCGGAACCCAGAGCGGCTACGGCAGCACCATCGAGGTCGACCACGGCAACGGCTACATGACCCGCTACGCGCACAACTCGCGCCTGACGGTGAAGGCGGGCGACCTGGTCCGCGCCGGCCAGCAGGTGGCACGGGCCGGCTCCAGCGGCCGCTCCACCGGCGCCCACGTCCATTTCGAGGTGTGGGAGAACGGCCGGGTGGTCAATCCGCGCACGTTCCTGGCCGACAGCCCCGGGGCCCCGGTGGCCAAGCGCGGCCGCGGCTGAGCGAGGGCGGAAAGGGGGTCAGGTTGTGTTTCCGGAGGGAAACGCAACCTGACCCCCTTTTACTTGCCTTGAGATCGCCGCCGGCGCCCCAAGCTACAATGTCATGTTGTCCCGGCCGCTCCGCCCGTGAGCGGATGCCGGGGCGTTCGTTCCCAACCGGCCCCATCATGATCAACAAACTGCTTACCCGTGTCTTCGGCAGCCGCAACGACCGGCTCCTGCGCCAGCTGGACAAGATCGTCGCCAAGGTCAATGCCCTCGAGCCGGAGATGCAGAAGCTCTCCGACGAGGCCCTGAAGGCCAAGACCGCGGAGTTCCAGCAGCGCATCGCCGGCGGCGAACCACTCGACAAGATCCTGCCCGAGGCCTTCGCGGTGTGCCGCGAGGCCAGCCAGCGGGTCATGGGCATGCGCCACTATGACGTGCAGCTGATCGGCGGCATGGTCCTGCACCTGGGCAAGATCGCCGAGATGCGCACCGGCGAGGGCAAGACCCTGGTCGCCACCCTGCCGGTGTACCTCAACGCGCTGGAAGGCAAGGGCGTGCACGTGGTCACCGTGAACGACTACCTGGCCCGCCGCGACGCGGCCTGGATGGGCAAGCTCTACAACTGGCTGGGCCTGAGCGTGGGCGTGGTCTATCCGGGCATGCCGCATTCGGACAAGCAGGCCGCCTATGCCGCCGACATCACCTACGGCACCAACAACGAGTTCGGCTTCGACTACCTGCGCGACAACATGGCCTTGTCCAAGGCCGATCGCTTCCAGCGCGGCCTGCACTACGCCATCGTCGACGAGGTGGACTCGATCCTGATCGACGAGGCGCGCACCCCGCTGATCATCTCCGGCCCGGCCGACGAGTCGCCCGAGCTGTACATCCGGGTCAACCGGATCGTGCCCCAGCTGGTGCGCCAGGAGGCCGAGGACGGCGACGGCGACTTCTGGGTGGACGAGAAGGGCAAGCAGGTGCACCTGTCCGAGGCGGGCATGGAACATGCCGAGTCGCTGCTGCGCCGCGCCGGGATCCTGGCCGAGGACGAGAGCCTGTACGGCGCCAACAACCTCGCGGTGGTCCACCACCTCAATGCCGCGCTGCGCGCGCATGCGCTGTTCCAGCGCGACGTGGACTACATCGTCCGCGACGGCGAGGTGGTGATCGTGGACGAGTTCACCGGCCGCACCCTGGCCGGGCGCCGCTGGTCCGACGGCCTGCACCAGGCGGTCGAGGCCAAGGAAGGGGTGCCGGTCCAGCGCGAGAACCAGACCCTGGCCTCGATCACGTTCCAGAACCTGTTCCGCATGTACAAGAAGCTGTCCGGCATGACCGGCACGGCCGATACCGAAGCCTACGAGTTCCAGAGCATCTACGGCCTGGAGGTGGTGGTGATCCCCACCCACAAGCCGGTCCAGCGCAAGGACCACCCGGACCAGGTGTTCCTCAACCGCGAGGGCAAGTTCCGCGCGGTGCTGGCCGATATCCAGGACTGCCACCAGCGCGGCCAGCCGGTGCTGGTGGGCACGACCTCGATCGAGACCTCGGAGATGCTGTCCGAATTCCTGCGCGAGTCCGGCGTGCACCACGAAGTGCTCAACGCCAAGCAGCACGAGCGCGAGGCGCAGATCGTGGCCAATGCCGGCCGCCCCGGCGCGGTGACCATCGCCACCAACATGGCCGGCCGTGGCACCGACATCGTGCTCGGCGGCTCGCTGGACGCAGAGCTGGCCGAGCTGGGCGACGAGGCCGGCGCGGTCGACAAGGCCACGATCAAGACCGACTGGCAGCAGCGCCATGACCAGGTCAAGGCCGCCGGCGGTCTGCACATCATCGGCACCGAACGCCACGAATCGCGCCGCATCGACAACCAGCTGCGCGGCCGTTCCGGTCGCCAGGGCGACCCGGGTTCCTCGCGCTTCTACCTGTCGCTGGAAGACAACCTGATGCGCATCTTCGCCTCCGACTGGGTGCAGAAGGCGATGCGGATGATGGGCATGAAGGAGGACGACGTCATCGAGGACAAGCTGGTCAGCCGGCAGATCGAGAAGGCGCAACGCAAGGTCGAGGCGCACAACTTCGACATCCGCAAGAACCTGCTCGACTTCGACGACGTCAACAACGACCAGCGCAAGGTCATCTACGCCCAGCGCAACGAGCTGCTGGAGGCCGATTCGGTCAGGGACAACGTCGACGGCATCCGCGGCGACGTGATCGCCGAGCTGGTGGCGCGCTTCGTGCCGCCGGAATCGGTGGACGAGCAGTGGGACCTGCCGGGCCTGGAAGTGGCGCTGCAGGGCGAGTTGGGTCTGGGCCTCGACCTGCAGGGGCTGGCCAAGGGCAGCGAGGAGCTGGACGCCGAGGGCATCGAGCAGCGGGTGCAGGACGCCGTCGCGGCGATGTTCGCGATGAAGGAGAGCCAGCTGGGCGAGGAGACGGCGCGCGCGCTGGAAAAGCACATCATGCTCAACGTGCTCGACCAGAGCTGGAAGGAGCACCTGGCGCGGATGGACTACCTGCGCCAGGGCATCCACCTGCGCGGTTATGCGCAGAAGCAGCCCAAGCAGGAATACAAGAAGGAAGCGTTCGAACTGTTCTCGGAGATGCTGGAGCACGTCAAGCGCCAGGTGATCAGCCTGCTGGCGCGGGTGCGCATCCGCAGCGAGGAGGAAGTCGCCGAGATGGAGGCGCAGGAGCGCGCCCAGGCCGAGGCGCAGCTGCGCCAGGCCCAGTTCCAGCACGCCACCGCCCAGGGCTACGACACCGAGGACGAAGTGGCGGCGATCGAGCGCGAACGCATGGCCCAGGTGATGGGTACGGCGCATGCCGGGACCGTGGTGCGCGAGGCGCCCAAGGTCGGCCGCAACGACCCGTGCCCCTGCGGAAGCGGCAAGAAATACAAGCATTGCCACGGGCAAATCAGCTGAGCTGATTTGCCCGTAGCGCAGCCCGCACGACGGGCTGCGCACCCGCGGTTCGCTGCGTGAACCGACGGGTACACGGGTGCGTATTCAAACGGCTTCGGCGTATGAATGCCCCGAAGTTCGCTGTCGCGAACTTTGGGCCCCGGCTCGTTCACACCCGATCCCCCGCCGCTGTCGCGGCGCCCCCCTTGCCAAGGGGGGCTTTCCTCCAGAAGCTTGGCTGCAGTGCCGGGGTTGTAGGTGCCGACTGTCAGTCGGCACGCTCCTGGCAGGGCAGGTGATTGCATCGGAAGGCCGGGTTTCGGCATTCTCGGGGGCATGGGGTCTGCATTGCGCTCAATCCACGTCGTGGCCGGCGTCATCGTCGACGTCCGCGGCCGGATCCTGCTCGCCCGGCGCGGGGAGGACAGCGACCTGGCCGGGCTGTGGGAATTCCCCGGCGGAAAGCGCGAACCCGGCGAGGCCTCCGAGGAGGCGCTGGTGCGCGAGTTGCAGGAGGAACTCGGCATCGAGGTCGAGGTCGGCGATGCGCTGATCGAGGTGCCGCAGGAATATCCGGCCAAGCGGCTGCGCCTGGAAGTGCGCGTGATCAAGCGCTGGACGGGCACGCCGCGCGGCCGCGAGGGCCAGGCGCTGACCTGGGTCGCACCGGAACGGTTGTCGCGCTATTCGATGCCGTCGGCCGACGTGCCGGTGGTCGGCGCGCTGCGCCAGCCGGATCGCTACCTGGTCACGCCCGAGCCCGGAGCCGATCTGGCCGCCTGGCGCCGGGCGCTGCGGCGCGCGCTGGAGGACGGCATCGCCCGCGTGCAATTGCGTGCCCGCAGTCTGGCGCCGGCGGCAGCCGCGGGACTGGCCGGGGACGTGGTCAGAGAGTGCCGCGATGCCGGCGCCGAATTGCTGCTCAACCGCGATATCGCCCTGGCCGCAGGGTTGGGCGTGGGCGTGCACCTGGGCAGCGAGCAACTGGCCGGGCTGGACGCGCGCCCGTTGCCCCCCGGCCAGGCGGTCGGTGCCTCGTGCCACGACCTGGACGACCTGCGCCGGGCCCAGGCGCTGGGCTGCGATTTCGCCGTGCTGGGCCCGTTGCATCCGACCGCCAGCCATCCCGGCGCCGCGAGCCTGGGCTGGGACGGCTTCGTCGCCCTGCGCGAGCAGGTCGCCCTGCCGATCTATGCCATCGGTGGCCTCACCCTCGACGACCTGCCCGCCGCCCGCGGCAACGGTGCCCAGGGCATCGCGGCGATCCGCGGGCTGTGGCCGCCGGGGTCGTAGCAGAACCGTCGGGCACGATCGGCACGCTGGAACCCTCTGCCGATGCTTCGCCAGGCATGGCGGTTGCGCCCGCTGGCCCTCGTACGCGCGGGCTGGCGGCTACAGTACCTGCGGTGGCTCGCCGCCGACGATCACGATGTCGGCGCGGCGGCGCGCGAACAGGCCGACGCTGACCACGCCGGGGATCTGGTTGAGCTCGGTTTCCAGGCCGACCGGATCGACGATGGACAGGTTGTGCACGTCCAGGATCCAGTTGCCGTTGTCGGTGACCACGCCGTCGCGCCACACCGGCTGGCCACCGGTCAGGGCCAGGATGCGGCGGGCAACCAGGCTGCGCGCCATCGGGATCACTTCCACCGGCAGCGGGAACTTCCCGAGTACCGGCACCCGTTTGGCCGGGTCGACGATGCAGACGAAGGTCTCGCTGGCCTCGGCGATGATCTTCTCGCGGGTCAGCGCGGCGCCGCCGCCCTTGATCAGGCACTTGTGCGGGTCGCACTCGTCGGCGCCGTCCACGTACAGCTTCAGCGGGCCGGCGGCGTTGGCGTCCAGCACCTCGATGCCGAGCATCCGCAGTCGCGCGGTGCTCTGCTCGGAACTGGAGACGGCGCCGGCGATCCGGTCCCTGATCCGGCCCAGCGCGTCGATGAAGAAGGCCACCGTGGAGCCGGTGCCGACGCCGACGATCATGCCGTCCTCGACGTAATCGATGGCCTTCTCGCCGGCCAGGCGCTTCGCTTCGGACATGGTGTCTGGGAGCCTCGGGATGCGGGGGTTATTCGAGGGACAGCAGCAGCTTCCACTGCGCGGCGGTGACCGGGAACACCGACAGGCGGCTGCCGCGGGCGGTGAGCGGGAAGCCTTCGCCCAGTGCGTCGGCGTGGCGCTTGATCTCCTCCAGCGGGATCACGCGCCGCAGCTTGCGCTCGAACTTCACGTCCACCAGGAACCAGCGCGGCTGCTCGCGGGTGGCCTTGGGGTCGTGGTAGTGCGACTTGGGGTCGAACTGGGTGTCGTCCGGGTAGGCGGGGCTGGCCACGCTGGCGATGCCGGCGATGCCCGGCACCTGGGTGTTGGAATGGTAGATCAGCACGCCGTCGCCGGGCTTCATCCCGTCGCGCATGAAATTACGCGCCTGGTAGTTGCGCACGCCGTTCCACGGCTCGGTGCCGACGCGCTGCAGGTCGTCGATGGAGAAGGCGTCCGGCTCGGACTTCATCAGCCAGTGGCGCTTGCGGGCGGTCATGCGGGGGCGTTCTCGCGGAGCAGGGTGGATTCCTCGGTGCAGATCGCGTCCGGCACGATGTCCCATTCGGCCGGCTCCAGCATTGGCACCCGCTGGACGGCGAAGCCGGCGCCCACCAGCCATGGCGGCGCGGCGCGGCCGCGGCGGCGCTCCTTCAGGAACGCGAAGCTGCGATCGTACCAGCCGCCGCCCATGCCCAGCCGCTGGCAGCGCGCGTCGAAGCCCACCAGCGGCATCACCGCCAGCGCCAGATCCTGCGCCTCCAGGCCGGAGGACGGTTCCACGTCCGGTTCGGGAATGCCGTAGCGGTTGCTGACCAGGGGATTGCCGGCTCGCCATGGCGCGAAGCGCAGCACATCCCCGTGCAGCACCGGCAGGCACCACACCAGCGCCGGCGGCAGCCGCAGCTGCAGCACGTGCAGGCCGATCTCGCCGTCCAGCGCCCAGTAGCCGGCGACGTAGCCCGCGCGCGGCAGGAACGGCAGGGCGAGGATGCGCTGCGCCAGCGCCTCGGCGGCGGCGATCCGGGTGGCCGCCGGCAGTTCGCGGCGGCGCTGGCGCAGTTCGCGGCGCAGGGTGGCGCGGTCCTGGGTCATCGGTTCGCGGGCTGGGGCTGGGTGGTCATGATCGCATCCGTTGCCGCGACCCGGAACGCAGACGCCTCCCGCGGGGGAGGCGTCGGAAAGGTGCATTCTCCGCCATGCCGATGCGGCGAAACGACCTTGAACCCGGGGTTCAAGTGGGAATGCTTGGAGACCTTCGGGCTTCCCGCTGCGTGGCGGACCTGCACACCCGGTTTCGTCGCATCCCCGGTGTCGTTTTTAAGGGACAAGGCGAATGTTTTGCCAGCTGTCGGACACGGCAGAGAACGCGCGACGATTATAGCGGAGCGGAACGGGGACGGAGTGAATTTCCCTTCAGGAAACTCATCCCGGTTCCCTGTCGCCAAGCAGCCCGTCCAGGCGTCGGTTCAGCGTTTCCAGGGTCGCGGCCAGTTCGCGCTGGCGGTCGTCGCGCTCCTGGCGCAGTTGCTGCAGCTCGTGGGCCAGGTTCAGCGCGGCCAGCACCGCCAGGCGGTCCAGCGCCACCATGCGGTTGTTGCCGCGGATCTCGCGCATGCGCGAGTCGAGCAGGCGCGCGGCGGCGAGCAGGCCGTCGCGTTCGTCGGCCTGCACGCCCACGGTGTACTCGCGGTCGAGGACGCGGACGCTGACCGGCTCGGTGGCGCCGCTCACGTGTGCTGTTCCAGCGATTTGAGCCGGGCGATCATGGCTTCCACCCGCGAGCGCGCCTGCTCGTTCTTGGTCAGCAACTGGGCGCGTTCGCCGAAAAGTTGTTCCTGCTGCTGGCGCAGGCTGCGGTTCTCGTCGGCCAGGCGCTGGCAGCGGTCGGCCAGCGCCTCGATCCGCGCGGCCAGGGCGCGGAGCTGGGCGATGGCGTCGGTGGAGGCGTCCATGGCGGCCACGATAGGCAGCGGCCGGTTGCCGGGTCAAGCACCGGCTACAGCGGCACCGGCATCGGCGTGGACAGGAAGGCCTGGCAATCCTCGCGGCTCATCGCCCGGGCGATGTAGTGGCCCTGGACCTCGTCGCAGCCATGCTCGCGCAGGAACTGCAGCTGGCCGGCGGTCTCCACGCCTTCGGCGACCACGGTCAGCTCCAGCGAATGGCCCATGGCGATCACCGTGCTGGTGATGGCCTCGTCGTCCGGGTCGCGGGTCAGGTCGCCGACGAACTCCTGGTCGATCTTCAGTGTGGTCAGCGGCAGTCGCTTGAGGTAGGCCAGCGAGGAGTAGCCAGTGCCGAAGTCGTCCACCGCCACGCCCACGCCGAGGATCCGGCAGGCGTGCAGCACGCTGGCGCTGCGGCCGACGTTGGCCATGATCGCGCTCTCGGTCAGTTCCAGCTCCAACTGGCCGGAGGCCACCCCGGTTTCGGCCAGGATCCGGGCCAGGGTGGCGGCCAGGTCGCCGCGCAGCAGCTGGATCGGCGACACATTGACCGACATGCCGATGCCGGTCAGGCCGGCCTGGTGCCAGCCGCGCAGGGTGGTGCAGGCCTCCTTCAGCACCCATTCGCCGATTTCCAGGATCAGGCCGGTGTCCTCGGCCAGCGGGATGAACTGGTCCGGCGGGATCGCGCCGAACTCGGGGTTGCGCCAGCGCAGCAGCGCTTCGGCGCCGACCACGCGGTTGTGGTGCAGCGAGTAGCGCGGCTGGTAGACCAGGGCCAGTTCCTCGCGCTCGATCACCCGGCGCAGCAGGCCGGCGAGGGTGGCGCGGCGGCGGGTGGCCTCGTCCATTCGCGCCGAGTACACCTGCCAGGTGCGGCGGCCGGCGGCCTTGGCCTGGTACATGGCGGTGTCGGCGTGCTTGAGCAGTTCGGTCGGGACCTGGGCGTGGTCGGGGAACAGGCTGATGCCGATTGAGGGCGAAACCGTGATCTCGTGGTGCTCGTCCAGCACCAACGGCTGCGAGAACGACTCGATCACCCGCTGTGCGACCTCGCTGGCCTGGGCGGCGGCTTCCAGCCCTTCCAGGACCACCGTGAACTCGTCGCCGCCCAGCCGCGCCACCGTGTGCTCGGGGCCGACCGCATGCTGCACCCGCTCGGCCGCCGCGCGCAGCACCCGGTCGCCGGTGGCGTGGCCGAGCGAGTCGTTGACGTCCTTGAAGCGGTCCAGGTCCAGGAACAGCACCGCCACGTGGCTGCCCTCGCGGCGCGCCCGCACGATCGCCCGCGCCAGGCGCTCGGACAGCAGCGAGCGGTTGGGCAGGCTGGTCAGGGCATCGTAGTTGGCCAGGTAGCGCAGCTCCTGCTCGGCGCGCTTCTGCTCGGTGATGTCACTGAGCACCACCACGTGGAAGTTGACCTCGCCGCCGATGTCGGCGATGCCGTTGTGCTTGACGTGGCACAGGATCTCCTCGCCGTCGCGGCGGGTCATCCACACGTTGCCCTGCCAGTGCTGGCGGCCCAGGTCGCGGTGCAGGGCGCCGCTGTGGGCATCGCTGTCGAGCATGTTGAAGGGGCGGCCCAGCGCTTCCACGTCGCTGTAGCCGGTGATCTGGCTGAAGGCCGGGTTGACCGCGACGAAGTGCAGGTCGTGGTCGAGGATGGCCACCGCCTCGCTCATGCTGCGCAGCACCTCGCTGGCGATGCGGCGCTCCGCCTCGGCGTGGCGGTCGGCGGTGGTGTCGCGCGCGGTGCCGGCCAGGCGCCGCGGCCGGCCGCGCGCGTCGCGTTCCACGGTGCGGCCGCGGATCCGGATCCAGGCCCAGTTGCCGTTGCCGTCCCGGTCGACCCGGTATTCGGAGCTGAGCAGCGGGTCGCGCCCGCGCAGGTGGGTGCGCAGCTGGCGGCGCAGGCTGGCGCGATCGTGCGGGTGCACCAGCGGCAGCGAGGCGAGTCGGCTGGTCACGGCCAGGCCGCGGCCGGGTTGGGGTTCGGATTCGTCGGCGTGCAGCAGGTGCAGTTCGCGCCGGTCCAGGTCGAAGTCCCAGAACTGCTCGCCCGAGCCCCACAGGGCCACGGTCAGGTGCTCCTCGCGCGCCTGCAGGGCCTCGTGCTGTTCCAGGTGGCTGCTGCGCCAGCGCCAGAGCAGGACCAGCACCGCGATCATCAGGCCCGCGGCCAGGGCCATGAGCATGCCGGTCACGGCCGGCCGCTCCGGTGGGGTCCTGCCTTGCGGTGTCGCGCAACAACCTCGGACGGCATGATGGCGGGCGGGAGGGGCGACTGCGGCGAGTGTAGGCACGCAGGGGGAAGGTCGACAAGCGGCGGCGCGCGCGCGGTTGCTACACTTCCGGCCAGACCCCATTGCCTGCGTGATCCATGTCCGATCTGCCCGTTCCCGCCGAGGTTGCCGAGGCCAGCCGCAGCCTTGGCCTCGGCGCCAGCGTGCCGGAACTGCACGGTGCCCTGTGCGGATGGCTTGCCGGTGGCGGTGACGACGTGGCGGGGTGGCCGGCGCGGGTGCTGGCCGACCCCGGTGCGCCCGAACCGGCGCCCGGCAGTGCGCTGGACCGGTTGCGCACCGCCACCGCGGCGCAGCTGGGCGACGGCGAGTTCTCGTTCCAGTTGTTGCTGGGCGAGGACGCGTTGCAGCTGCGCGACCGCGCCCAGGCCCTGTTCGACTGGTGCCGCGGCTTCCTGGGCGGATTCGGCCTGGCCGCCGGCGCGCAGCCGCCGTTGTCGGAGGAAGGATCCGAGGCACTGCAGGATCTGGCCCGGCTGGCCGGCGCCAGCGTGCAGGACATCGACGAAGACGAGGACGAGGACGAATCCGCGCTTGCCGAACTGGAGGAGTTCGTCCGCGTCGCCGTGCTGCTCCTGCATGGCGACTGCGTACTCGGCCCGCGCCACCGCCGCAGCCTGAACTGACGCTCGATGACGCGCGCGATCACCGGCATCACCGCCGCCGAGCACGCTCGGCGTCGCCGCCAGCTGATGCGCATGGCCGGCGAGGATGCGATTCTGGTACTGCCGGCGGCGCCGCTGCGGGTGCGCAGCCACGACACCCACTATCCGTACCGGCAGGACTCGGACTTCTGGTACCTGTGCGGCTTCCCCGAGCCGGAGGCGGTGCTGGTGCTGGTGCCGGGCCGCAGGCACGGCGAGGCGCTGCTGTTCTGCCGCGAGCGCGACCCCGAGCGCGAGGCCTGGGACGGACCGCGCTTCGGCCAGGAGGGCGCGGTGGCGTCGTTTGGGATGGACGACGCCTATCCGATCGACGACCTGGACGAGATCCTGCCGGGCCTGCTGGAAGGGCGTTCGCGGGTCTACTACCACTTCGGTCGCGACGCCGAGTTCGACCTGAAGCTGATCGGCTGGGTCAACCGCGTTCGTGCCCAGGTGCGCCACGGTGCGCAGCCGCCGCACGAGTTCCTGGAACTGGGCCACCTGTTGCACGAGCAGCGCCTGTTCAAGTCGCGCGACGAGATCCGGCTGATGGACAAGGCCGCGGCGATCAGCGTGCGCGCGCACGAGGCGGCGATGGGCGTGGCGCGGCCGGGCATCCACGAGTACGAATTGCAGGCCGAGATCGAGCGCGTGTTCCGCGCCGCCGACGCCTGCCCGGCCTACGCCAGCATCGTCGGCGCCGGCGCCAACGGCTGCGTGCTGCACTATGTCGCCAATACCGCCCGGGCGAAGGACGGCGACCTGGTCCTGATCGATGCCGGCGCCGAGTACCGCAGCTACGCCGCCGACATCACCCGCACCTTCCCGGTCAACGGACGCTTCTCGAAGGAACAGCGCGTGCTGCACGACCTGGTCGGCGCGGCGCAGGCGGCAGCGCTGGCCCGCGCCCGGCCGGGGGTGGCGTTCGCGGCGCTGCACGAGGCGGTGGTCGAGATCCTGAGCGAGGGCCTGCTGCGCCTGGGCCTGCTCAAGGGTTCGCTGGACAAGTGCATTGCCGGCGAACACTACAAACAGTTCTACCGCCACAAGAGCGGGCACTGGCTGGGCCTGGACGTGCACGACGTGGGCGACTACCGGATCGATGGCCAGCCGCGGTTGCTGGAGCCGGGGATGGTCCTGACCATCGAGCCGGGCCTGTACGTGGGTGCGGACGACAGCGCGGTGGCGGCGAAGTGGCGCGGCATCGGCATCCGCACCGAGGACGACGTGCTGATCACCGCCGACGGCCATCGCGTGCTCACCGACGGCCTGGTGCGCTCGGCCGACGAGATCGAAGCGTTCATGGCGCGACGGTAGGCCGGCCCATTCGAACCCGAAGCCGTCGGCACGCTGAATGCCGGCCAGGGCCCGCCGCCGGCCCCTTGAAATACCTGCCTAAGCAGTTATATCCTGCGCACCCATGTCCCGGACCGACCCCCGCGAAAACCTCGGCTACCTGGTCGCCGACCTCGGCCGCCTGTTCGGGCGGGTGTTCGACCGCCGGGTCGCCCACCTCGGCCTGACCCGGGTGCAGTGGCGCACGCTCAAGCGGCTGTCGCTCACCCAGGGCGTCACCCAGGTCGAACTGGCCGACCAGCTCGACCTGGAGCCGATCGCCGTGGGCCGGGTCATCGACCGCCTGCAGAAGGCCGGCTTCGTCGAGCGCCGCGCCGACCCCGCCGACCGCCGGGTCTGGCGCCTGTACCTGCTGCCGCAATCGGCGCAGGTGACCGGCGAGGTCGAAACCGTGTCCCAGGCGGTGCGCAAGGAGGCGACGGCCGGCATCGCCGCTGCGGACCTGGCCACCGCGCTGGCGGTCCTGGCGCGCGTGCGCGACAACCTCTCCCGGCTCGATCGCGAAGACCGCGGCGAGTCCTCCCCCAAGGCCTGAGCCCCCATGACCAGCAAGTCCGACAACGCCGCCCCGGAGGCGGCTCCCGCTCCCGTGCGCAAGCGCCGCGTGCCCGCCTGGCTGTGGGTCGCCGGGCCGCTGGCGGTCGTCGGCTTCTTCGGCTGGCAGTGGTACCTGTCGCGGGATGAGGTCGGCACCGACAACGCCTACGTCAAGGCCGAGCGCATCCTGGTGGCGCCGCAGGTCGGCGGGCGCGTGGTCGAGGTGGCCGTGGGCCAGAACCAGCCGGTCAAGCAGGGCGACCTGCTGTTCCGGATCGATCCGCAGCCGCTGCAGATCGCGGTGGCGCAGAACGAGGCGCTACTGGCGCACATGACCAACGCGGCCGAAGCCAGCCGGGCCAAGGTTGCCGGCACCGGCACCACGATCCGTTCCGCGCGCGAGACCCTGTCCTGGGCCGAGCGCGACCTGGCGCGCATGGAGCAACTGGCCGGCCAGCAGCTGGTGTCGCGCAAGATGCTCGACGATGCGCGCCACGCCGCGGCCTCGGCGCGCACCGAGCTGGCCGACGCGATCGCCAGCCAGTCCGAGGCCGCCGCCACCCTGAGCGGCGACGCGGCCACCCCGACCACCGAGCTGCCCGACTACCGCGCCGCGCTGGCGATGCTGGAGAAGGCCCGGCTCGACCTGGCCCACGCCGAGGTGCGCGCGCCGGTGGACGGCATCGTCGGCCTGCACGACCTGCAGGTGGGCGAGTTCCTGGGCGTCGGCCAGACCGCGATGCCGCTGGTGGCCACCGATCCGGTCTGGATCGAGGCCAACTTCAAGGAAACCGAACTGGCGAAGATGAAGGTCGGCCAGCCGGCCACGATCAAGGTGGACAGCTACCCGGGGGTGAAGTGGAAGGCGCACGTGGCCTCCATCGCGCCGGCGTCGGGCTCGGAGTTCAGCGTGCTGCCGGCGCAGAACGCGACCGGCAACTGGGTCAAGATCGTGCAGCGCATCCCGGTGCGTCTGGAGATCGACGGCGCCGACCGCGACGACGCGCCGATGCTGCGCGCCGGCATGAGCGTCGAGGTCGAGGTCGACCTGCGCGAGCGCGCCACGCCTGCCCCGGCGGCCCCGGCGGCCCCGGCAGCCCCAGCCGAAGCCGCCGCCGGCCGGCACTGATCCCACGCGCGGCCTGGACTTGCGCAACCCTCCGCGCATCCGGTCCGCATCCTTCCCCCTCGGGCATCTCGATGATCTCGCGCCTCAAAGCCACCGCAGGCGGCAACCGCGCCCTGCTGGTCGGCTCGGTGATGCTGGCCACGCTGATGCAGGCGCTGGACACCACCATCGCCAACGTCGCCCTGCCGCACATGCAGGGTGCGCTGTCGGCCACCCAGGACCAGGCCTCCTGGGTGCTGACCAGCTACATCGTGGCCGCCGCCATCCTCACCCCGGCCACCGGCTGGCTGGCCGCGCGCCTGGGCCGGCGCCGGCTGCTGGTCGTGGCGGTGGGCGGCTTCACCGTGGCCTCGGTGCTGTGCGCGATGGCCACCGGGATCGGGCAGATGGTGCTGTTCCGGATATTGCAGGGCGTGTTCGGCGCTTCGCTGGTGCCGGTCTCGCAATCGCTGCTGCTGGACAGCTTCCCGCGCGAAAAGCACGGCGCGGCGATGGCGATGTGGGGCATGGGGATCATGGTCGGCCCGATCCTCGGCCCGCCGCTGGGCGGCTGGCTGACCGAGTACTACAGCTGGCACTGGGTGTTCCTGATCAACCTGCCGGTGGGCGCGATCGCGCTGGTCGGCATCCTGCTCAGCGTCAAGCCCGAGACGCCGCAGGCGCGGCCGCTGGACACGGTGGGTCTGGCGCTGCTGGCGCTGGGCATCGGCTCGCTGCAACTGTTCCTGGACCGCGGCGAGACCATGGACTGGTTCGGCAGCCTGGAGATCCAGGTCGAGGCGGCGCTGGCGTTCCTGGCCCTGTACCTGTACGGGCTGTGGTGGTGGCGCCTGCGCGATCGCGCGATGCTGGACCTGGGCCTGCTGGGCAACCGCAACTTCGCGGTGGGCTGCGTGCTGATCTTCATCGTCGGCATCGTCCTGTTCGCCACCCTGGCGCTGATGCCGCCGTACCTGGCCACGCTGATGCACTACCCGGTGGTCACCATCGGCATGGTGCTGGCGCCGCGCGGGCTGGGCACGATGTTGTCGATGATGGTGGTCGGGCGCCTGCTCGGCCGGATCGACGCGCGCATCCCGATCATGGTCGGCATGGGCCTGATCGTGCTGTCGCTGTACGGCATGTCGCGGTTCGGGATCGTGGCCTCGGTGGACGCGGTGGTGTGGCTGGGCGTGGTCCAGGGCCTGGGCCTGGGCCTGGTGTTCGTGCCGATCTCCACCATCGCCTACTCGACCCTGGACCCGTCGCAGCGCACCGAGGCCGCCGGCCTGTTCAGCCTGGTCCGCAACATCGGTTCCTCGGTGGGCATCTCGATGGTGGTGGCGCTGCTGGCGCGTGCGACCCAGATCAACCACGCCGAGATCGCCGCGCGCATTCCCGCCTATGGCGCCGAGCGGACGCTGCTGCCGGCGATCTGGGATCCGGCCACCGCCACCGGCGCGGCGCTGCTCAACGCCGAGGTGACCCGGCAGTCGGCGGCGATCGGCTACGGCAACGACTTCTGGCTGATGATGGTGCTGACCGTGGCGGCGATGCCGCTGGTGCTGCTGATGCACAGCGGCCGGCACGCGGCGGCGGGTGCGGCCTCCGAGGCCGGCGCGATGCACTGAGCGCGGCGCGGCCTCAACCCAGCGCGGCCAGCCACTCGTCGTCCGAGCCCTCGTTCACGCCCTCGAACAGTGGCGTGGAGAAGTAGCGCTCGCCGGTATCGGGCAGCATCGCCAGCAGCACCGAGCCCGGCGCGGCGCCGGCGGCGACCTGCAACGCGGCGGCCACGGTGGCGCCGGAGGAGATGCCCACGAAGATGCCTTCCTCGGCCGCCAGGCGGCGTGCGGTGGCGATGGCATCCTCGTCGGCCACGGTCACGATCCGGTCGGCCACGTCGCGGTTGAGCACCGCGGGGACGAAGTCCGGGGTCCAGCCCTGGACCTTGTGCGGCTTCCACTCGCCGCCGCCCAGCAGCGAGGCGTTGGCCGGCTCGGCGGCGACGACCTCCACCCCCGGCCGTGCCACCTTCAGCACTTCGCCCACCCCGGTCAGGGTGCCGCCGGTGCCCCAGCCGCTGACGAAATGGTCGAGGCGGCGGCCGGCGAAGTCGCGCAGGATTTCCGCCGCCGTGGTCTGGCGGTGGTAGGCGGGATTGGCCGGGTTGGCGAACTGGCTGGCCAGGAACCAGCCGTGCTTCCTCGCCAGTTCCTCGGCCTTGCGCACCATCCCGGTGCCGCGCTCGGCGGCCGGGGTCAGGATCACCTTGGCGCCGTAGGCGCGGATCAGCTTGCGGCGCTCGATCGAGAAGGTCTCGGTCATCACCGCCACGAACTTGTAGCCGCGCGCGGCCGCGACCGCCGCCAGGGCCACGCCGGTGTTGCCCGAGGTCGCCTCGACGAGGGTGTCGCCGGGCTTGAGCAGGCCCCTGGCCTCGGCGTCGAGGACGATGGCCAGGGCCAGACGGTCCTTGACCGAGCCGGCCGGATTGAACGCCTCGACCTTGGCGTAGAGCTCCACGTGCGCGGGTGCGACGCGGTGCAGTCTGACCACCGGGGTGCGGCCGATGGTGTCGAGGATGCTGTCGTGGATGGCCATGGCGAGGCTGCCGGCGAAGGGGTGAGGCAGGAACCGTACGACTGGCTCATAACCTGAGGAAATAACTTGCCGCACATTATTCATGCGCTTTGGTTATAAGATCGTGAGCGATCCTCCTGCAGTCTTGCCGGGACGGTTCCCGCATCCGACCGCCTCCGCCCTCCCGCCGATGACCCTCACCCAGCTGCGCTACCTCGTCGCCATCGCCGACGCCGGGCTCAACATCACCCTGGCGGCTAGCCGCGTGCACGCGACCCAGCCGGGCCTGTCCAAGCAGGTCAAGCAACTGGAGGAGGAGCTGGGCTTCCTGCTGTTCGTGCGCAAGGGCCGCAGCCTGGAGGCGATCACCCCGGCCGGGAGCGAGGTGCTCGGACGCGCGCGGGTAATCCTGGCCGAGGCCGGCAACATCCGCGCCTACGCCGCCAACCAGCGTCGCGAGAGCCAGGGCCAGCTGATCATCACCACCACCCATACCCAGGCGCGCTTCGTGCTGCCGCCGGCGATCGCGCGGATCAAGCGCGATTTCCCCCAGGTCAGCGTCCACCTGCAACAGTCGGCCGAGGGCGCGGCGCTGGACCTGCTCGGCAGCGGCGAGGCCGACATGGCGGTGGTCAGCACGGTCGGCGCCGAACCGCCGGGCGGGGTGGCGGTGCCCTTGTACCGCTGGCGCCGGCTGGCGCTGGTGCCGCGCGGCCATGCGCTGGACCGCGGCGGGGCCGCGCCGGGCCTGCGCGAACTCGGGCGCCATCCGCTGATCAGCTACGAGTCCTCGGTGCGCCCGGAATCCTCGCTGCGGCGCGCCTTCGCCGGCGCCGGCCTGGAGCCGGACCTGGCCCTGACCGCGCTGGACGCGGACCTGATCAAGACCTACGTCCGTGCCGGCCTGGGCGTGGGCATCCTCGCCGAGATGGCCGTGGGCAGCGGCGATACCGACCTGCGCAGCTGGCCGGCGCCGGTGGAGATCGGCGAGTGCGTGGCCTGGGCGGTGCTGCCGCGCGAGCGGGTGCTGCGCGACTATGCGCTGGAACTGGTCAATGCGCTGGCCCCGCAGATCGATCGGCGCGACCTGCGCCGCGTGCTCGACGGCAACCAGGTCCCGGACTGGCCGCCACCGCCGACCTGGGAATCGCTGACCCAGACGATTACGAGTTGAGGGCGGGCCAGTGCGGGCTGGCCAGCGCGCGGGGCCCGGTCGCGCAACCGCGTTGCGCGCGCGCTTCAGCGCCGGACGCCGATCACCAGGCGGCCGTCCCGGATGTCGACCCGGTACACGCGGCGCCCGAGCGGCACCTGCTCCTGGCGGCGTTCGCTCAGTTCGTAGACCGGCACGTCGCGCGCGTATTCGGCCAGCAGTGCATCGCCCAGCGCGCGCAGTTCCGCCTCGGCCGGCAGGCCTGGAACGCGCGGCAGGTCCAGTCGGGTGAGGTGGGGTTCGTGCAGGTACAGCGCCTGGCTGTCGGGATCGAAGCGCAGCCCGGAGTCGAGGCCGAAATGGCCGCGCAGGGGCAACCGCATCCCGGCCAGCGAAGCCTGCATGTCGAAGTCCAGCAGCAGCCGGTCGTCGCGCAGCTGCGCCTGCGGCTGCGACAGGGTCAGCGTCGCCATGCCCTCGCCGACCTCGAAGTCGCGCGGGAAGCGGCGGTCGAAGCGTTGCTGCAATTCGGCCTCGGTGACCACGACCTTGCCGCCCAGGAACGTCCACAGCGTGCCCAGCGAGGAGCAGCCCGCCAGCAGCAGGCTGGCGAGGACCAGCCCGGCGAGCGTCCAGCGATGCGACGGCGGAGCGTTTCGGTGCATGGGCAGGTCCGGATGCGGAGGGCGCGCCATCATATCCGGACGCCGCACGCAGGGTTTGCCCGCCGCGGATCGGCGCCCGCGCCGCCCCGGCAGGGGGTGGTTCGCTTATGCTTTGCGCCTGTTTCCTGCGCCCGGCCGCAGCCCGAGCCCCCGATGAGCCTGGCCCGATCCCTGTCCCATCTCGACCGCCTGGAGGCGGAGAGCATCCACATCCTGCGCGAGGTCGCCGCCGGGTTCGCAAACCCGGTGCTGCTGTACTCGGTGGGCAAGGACAGTTCGGTGCTGCTGCACCTGCTGCTCAAGGCGTTCGCCCCGGCGCGGCCGCCGGTCCCGCTGCTGCACGTGGACACGGGCTGGAAGTTCCGCGAGATGATCGCTTTCCGCGACCGCCGGGTCGCCGAGGCCGGGGTGGAGTTGCGGGTGCACATCAACCCGGAGGGCGTCGCCCAGGGCATCGGCCCGGTCAGCCATGGCGCCAGCGTGCACACCGACGTGATGAAGACCCAGGGCTTGAAGCAGGCGCTGGACCTGTGGCGGTTCGACGCGGCCATCGGCGGAGCGCGCCGCGACGAGGAGAAGTCGCGGGCCAAGGAGCGGGTGTTTTCGTTCCGCAACGAGCACCACCGCTGGGATCCCAAGCGCCAGCGCCCCGAGCTGTGGAACCTGTACAACACCCGCATCCGCCAGGGCGAGAGCGTGCGCGTGTTCCCGCTGTCCAACTGGACCGAGCTGGACGTGTGGCTGTACATCTACCGCGAAGGCATCCCGGTGGTGCCGCTGTATTTTGCTGCCGAAAGGCCGGTCGTCGAGCGCGACGGTGCCCTGATCATGGTCGACGACGAGCGCCTGCCGCTGCGGCCGGGCGAAACCCCGCAGTGGCGCCGGGTACGCTTCCGCACCCTGGGTTGCTACCCGCTGACCGGGGCGATCGAGTCCCAGGCCGATACCCTGGAGAAGATCATCGCCGAGATGCTGGTGGCCACCAGCTCCGAGCGCCAGGGCCGGGTGATCGACCACGACCCGGGCGCGTCGATGGAGAAGAAGAAGCTGGAGGGGTACTTCTGATGAGCGCCACCCAAGGCGCCGCCGGCATCGCATCCTGGCTGCAGGCGCACGAGGACAAGCCGCTGCTGCGCTTCATCACCTGCGGCAGCGTGGACGACGGCAAGAGCACCCTGATCGGACGCCTGCTGCACGAGAGCAAGCGCCTGTTCGACGACCAGCTGGCCGCGCTGGAGGCCGACAGCCGCCGCCACGGCACCCAGGACGGGCGGATCGACTATGCGCTGCTGCTCGACGGGCTGGCCGCCGAGCGCGAGCAGGGCATCACCATCGACGTGGCCTACCGCTATTTCGATACCGACAAGCGCAAGTTCATCGTCGCCGACTGCCCCGGCCACGAGCAGTACACCCGCAACATGGCCACCGGCGCGTCCACCGCGGACCTGGCGGTGGTGCTGGTGGATGCGCGCAAGGGCCTGCTGCCCCAGACCCGGCGGCACAGCTACATCGTGTCCCTGCTGGGCATCGGCCAGGTGGTGCTGGCGGTGAACAAGATGGACCTGGTCGGCTACGACCGCGCGCTGTTCGAGGGCATCGCCGCCGGCTACCGCGAACTGGCCGCGCAACTGGGCATCGCCCGGGTGCAGGCGATCCCGCTGTCGGCGCTGGAGGGCGACAACCTGCTGCAGCGCTCGCCGAACACGCCCTGGTACGACGGCCCGGCGCTGCTGCCGCACCTGGAAGCGGTGGACGCCGGCGATCGGGGGGCCGCGGGCAGCCTGCGCCTGCCGGTGCAGTGGGTGAACCGGCCGCACCAGGATTTCCGCGGCTTCGCCGGCACGATTGCCTGCGGCCAGGTGGCTCCCGGCGACGAGGTGGTGGTCCTGCCTTCGGCGCGACGTTCGAAGGTCGCTCAGGTGCTCGGTCCGGGCGGCGACCCGCTGCCGCGCGCCGGTGCCGGCCAGGCGGTGACCCTGACCCTGGCCGACGAGATCGACGTGGGCCGCGGCGACGTGATCGCCGCCGCCTCCGATCCGCCGCCTGTGGCCGACCAGTTCGCCGCGCACATACTGTGGATGGGCGATGCACCCTTGCTGCCCGGTCGCCCGTACTGGCTCAAGATCGGCACGCGCACGGTGGCTGCCAGCGTCAGCGAGATCAAGTACCGGGTCGACGTGAATACCCAGGAGCACCTGGCCGCAAAGCGCCTGGAGCTGAACGAGGTCGGCTGCTGCAACCTCAGCCTGGAACAACCCATCGCGTTCGCGCCCTATGCGCAGGACCGCACCCTGGGCGGGTTCATCCTGATCGACCGCCAGGACAACGACACCGTCGCCGCCGGCACCCTGGACTTCGCCCTGCGCCGCGCCGACAACGTGCACTGGCAGCACCTGGACGTGGACAAGGCCGCGCGCGCGCGGATCAAGGGCCAGGCGCCGAAGGTGCTGTGGTTCACCGGCCTGTCCGGCGCCGGCAAGTCGACCGTCGCCAACCTGGTCGACAAGCGCCTGCACGCGCTGGGCTACCACACCTTCGTGCTGGACGGCGACAACGTCCGCCATGGCCTCAACCGCGACCTGGGCTTCACCGACGAGGACCGGGTGGAGAACATCCGCCGGGTGGCCGAGGTGGCGCGGCTGATGGCCGACGCCGGGCTGATCGTGCTGGTCAGCTTCATCTCCCCGTTCCGCGCCGAGCGACGGATGGCACGCGAGCGCTTCGCCGAGGGCGAGTTCGTCGAGGTGTTCGTGGACGTGCCGCTGGAAGTGGCCGAGGCGCGCGACGCCAAGGGCCTGTACCGCAAGGCGCGGGCCGGACTGATCCCCAACTTTACCGGCATCGACTCGCCTTACGAGGTGCCGGAGCGGCCGGAACTGCACCTGGACGCGACCGCCGCACCGGAGGCGCTGGTGGCCCGTGTGCTCCAGGCCATGGGTCTGGATTGAGGCGGCACCGGGTCGACCAGGGCGCATCCGGGCGTTCGTCCCATGGCGGTAGACTTGGAAGCCCGTGCATGAATTCTGCGAGGCGGTCGATGCTGTCACCTTTCCGGGCCGCCGGCCTGCTGCTGTCGGGCGTCCTCGGCCTGACCGCCTGCGGCGGCAAGCCGGCCGCCTCGCAGGCGCCGGCCGCCAGTGCCATCCCGGTCACCATCACGGTCGTGCAGCCCGCTGCCTGGAGCGACACCGTGCAGGCGCTGGGTACGGCGCATGCGCGCGAGTCGGTGACCCTGACCGCCAAGGTCAGCGAGATCGTGGACCAGGTGCATTTCGAGAGCGGCCAGCGGGTCCGGGCCGGGCAGCCGCTGGTGACCCTGCGCGTGGATGCGCAGCACGCGGCCCTGGGCGAGGCCGAGGCCACCCTGGCCGAAGCCGAACAGCAGTACCGGCGTCTGGAGGGCTTGGCCGGGCAGAAGCTGGTGGCGCGCTCCACCCTGGACGCGCAGCGCGCGCAGCGCGAGGTGGCCGCCGCGCGGGTCCGGCAGATGCGCTCGGACATCCGCGACCGCCAGGTACGCGCGCCGTTCGCCGGCGTGCTCGGCATCCGCCAGGTCAGTCCCGGCGCGCTGCTGACTCCGAACGCGACCATCGCCACCCTCGACGACATCTCGCGCATGTACGTGGATTTCCAGGTGCCGGAGACGGCGCTGTCGGCGATGCAGCCGGGGGCGCGGGTGACCGCGACCACCGCCGCGTGGCCGGGCCGCGATTTCGAGGGCGTGGTGGAGGCGGTGGACGCGCGCGTGGACCCGGTCACCCGCGCGCTGACCGTGCGCGCGGCCTTCGACAACGACGAGGATCTGCTGCGGCCGGGCATGCTGCTGGACGTGCGCTTGTTCCGGCCCGCGCGCGAGGCGCTGGTGGTGCCGGAGATCGCGGTGGTCCAGGTGGGCCGCGATTCGTTCGTGTACCGGGTCGACAACGAGGGCCGGGTCGCCCAGGCGCCGGTGCGCGCCGGCGTGCGCCGCGCCGGCCTGGTCGAGATCGTCGAAGGCCTGCAGCCCGGCGACCGGATCGTGGTCGACGGCACCGGCAAGCTGCGTCCTGGCGTGACCGTGGCCGAGGCCCGGTCGGCGGCCGAAGCCGGCGCGCCGGACGCGACGGCACCCACCGGGAACTGAGCGGATGAAGCTCTCCGACCTGTCGATCCGGCGCCCGGTGTTCGCGGTGGTGGTGAGCCTGCTGCTGGTGGTGCTGGGCGCGATGTCGTTCATGCGCCTGACCCTGCGCGAGCTGCCCAACATCGATCCGCCGATCGTGTCGGTGGCGGTGAGCTACCCGGGCGCTTCGGCGGCGGTGGTGGAGACCCGCGTCACCCAGATCCTGGAGGACGGGCTGGCCGGGATCGAGGGCATCCGCACCATCCAGTCGCAGAGCCGCAACGGCCGCTCCGACGTCACCATCGAATTCAACCTGAGCCGCGACATCGAGGCGGCGGCCAACGACGTGCGCGACCGGGTGAGCCGGGTCATGGACCGCCTCCCGGACGAGGCCGATCCGCCGGAGATCGCCAAGGTCGAAGCCGATGCCGACGTGATCATCTGGCTCAACATGCGCTCCACCACGATGGACACGATGGAGCTGACCGACTACGCGGACCGCTACGTCATCGATCGCCTGTCCTCGCTGGACGGGGTGGCCCGGGTCCAGCTCGGAGGCGCACAGCGCTACGCGATGCGGGTCTGGCTGGACCGCGACGCGATGGCCGCGCGCGGCATCACCACCTCCGACGTGGAGGGCGCCTTGCGCGCGGAGAACGTGGAACTGCCGGCCGGCCGGATCGAGTCGGAGGACCGCGACTTCACCCTGCGCGTGGAGCGCGGCTACCGGCGACCCGAACAGTTCGCGCAACTGCCGTTGCGCAAGGGTGCCGACGGCTATGTGGTGCGCCTGGGCGACGTGGCCAAGGTCGAGCTCGGGCCGGAGGAGCGCCGTTCCTACATGCGCAGCAACGGCGTGCCGAACGTGGGCCTGGGCATCGTCCGCACCTCCACCGCCAACGCCCTGGACGTGGCCCGTGCCGCCCGTGCCGAGGCCGAGGTCATCCAGCGCACGCTGCCGGAGGGCACCGAGATCTTCGTCGCCTTCGACAGCACCACCTTCATCGAGGCTTCGATCGAGCGCGTGTACTGGACCCTGGCCGAGGCGATGGCGCTGGTGTTCCTGGTGATCTGGCTGTTCCTGGGCAGCCTGCGCGCGGCGCTGATCCCGGCGGTGACCGTGCCGGTGTGCCTGGTCACCTCGTTCATCGCCCTGTACGCGTTCGGCTTCTCGATCAACCTGCTGACGCTGCTGGCGCTGGTGCTGTGCATCGGCCTGGTGGTCGACGACGCGATCGTGGTGCTGGAGAACATCCAGCGCCGCGTCGACCTGGGCGAGCCGCCGCTGGTGGCCGCGCGCCGCGGCACCCAGCAGGTGGCGTTCGCGGTGATCGCCACCACCGCGGTGCTGGTGGCGGTATTCCTGCCGGTGGGCTTCATGGAGGGCAATACCGGGCGCCTGTTCCGGGAGCTGTCGGTGGCGCTGGCCGCGGCGGTGGCGATCTCGGCGTTCGTCGCCCTGACCTTGACCCCGATGATGTCGTCCAAGCTGGTCCGGCCGCACGCGGCGCAGCGCGGCCTGCATGGCTGGATCCAGGGCAGCCTGGGGCGGCTCGGCGAGGGTTACGGCCGCCAGGTCGAGCGGATGGTGGCGCTGAGCGGCAGGCGGTTGCTGGTGATCCTGCTGGCGGCGATGGCGCTGTGCGTGGCGGCGATCGCGGCGCTCGGCCTGCGGGTGCCAAGCGAATTGGCCCCCGGCGAGGACCGCGGCCGCTTCTTCCTGATGGTGGACGGCCCGGAAGGCGCGGGCTTCGACTACACCGTGCGGCAGATGCAGGAAGTCGAACGGATCATGCTGGAACAGGTCGGCGAGGGGCGGCCGGTCCTGCGCGCCAACTCGCGGGTGCCGCGCGGCTGGGGCGGCGGCGAGGACATGCACACCGGCCATGTGGTCGTGTTCCTGCAGGACTGGCGCCAGCGCAAGGTCAGCACCGACGAGGTGGTGGGCCAGTTGCGCGCCGAGCTGGCCAAGCTGCCCGGCGTGCAGGCCCGCGCCAGCGTGTCGGGCGGACTGGTCAACACCCGCGGCCAGCGCTACCAGCTGGTGCTTGGCGGTCCCGACTATGCCGAACTGGCGCAGTGGCGCGATCGCATGCTGCAGCGGATGGAAGAGAATCCCGGCATCCTCGACCCGGACTCGGACTACAAGGAAACCCGGCCGCAGATGCGGGTGGAGATCGATCGCAACCGCGCCGCCGACCTGGGCGTGCCGGTGCAGGAAATCGGCCGCACCCTGGAGACGATGATGGGTTCGCGCCGGGTCACCACCTACGTGGACAACGGCGAGGAGTACGAGGTGATGCTGCAGGCCGGGCGCGAGAACCGGGTGGATCCGTCCGACCTTGCCCGCACCTACGTGCGCGGCCGTGGCGGCGAACTGGTGCCGCTGTCCAACCTGGTGACCCTGTCCGAACTGGCCGAGCCGGGCAACTTCAACCGCTTTAACCGCCTGCGCGCGATCACCATCGGTGCCGGCCTGGCGCCGGGCTACACCATGGGCGAGGCGCTGGAATGGACCCGACGGGTCGCCGCCGAGGAACTGCCCGACTACGCCCAGATCGACTGGAAGGGCGAGTCGCGCGAGTACCAGGAGGCGGGGGGCGCGGTACTGCTGACCTTCGGCCTGGCCTTGTTGATCGTGTACCTGGTGCTGGCCGCGCAGTTCGAAAGCTTCCTGCACCCGCTGGTGATCATGCTGACCGTGCCGCTGGCGGTGCTGGGTGCGTTGATCGGGTTGTGGGCGACCGGCGGCACCCTCAACCTGTTCAGCCAGATCGGCATCGTGATGCTGATCGGGCTGGCGGCCAAGAACGGCATCCTGATCGTGGAGTTCGCCAACCAGTTGCGCGACCAGGGGCACACCGTCGCGGCCGCCATCGCCGGCTCGGCGCGGGTGCGCCTGCGCCCGATCCTGATGACCTCGGTGGCCACGGTGATGGGTGCGGTGCCGTTGGTGCTCGCGGGCGGGCCCGGCTCGGCCAGTCGCGGCACGATCGGCATCGTGGTGATCTTCGGCGTCACCTTCTCCACCATGCTGTCGCTGTACGTGGTGCCGGCGTTCTATGCGCTGCTGGCACCGTACACGCGCTCGCCCGAGGCGGTCGCGCAGGAGCTGGAGAAGCTGGAGGCGCAGGTGCCGCCGGTGGGCGGGCATGGCTGAGCCTGCCGCGCGTCGGTTCACGGCCGTGCACCTGCACGGCGATGGCCTCCAGGACGCCTCGGGCGTGTCTGCTGGTACTGTGCATGCCGACTTCCGGAAGGAGCGGAACTGAGATGGCAGGGCCCTGGGATCGTGGACCGCGTCCACCGCGTCCACCCGCCGCGAGTGCCGGCGGACGGCCTGCACGGCATCCGCAGGCGCCTGCGCCGGCCGACGCCCACCAGCCACGCAATCCCGGCGCCGGATCGGAATGGAGCGGTGGCGCCGGTCCGCAGCGCCCGGCGCATCGCGGCGAACTGCGGCTGTACGGCGTCAACGCCGTCGATGCGGTATTCCGCCGCCGCCCGCAGGCGATCCGCAAGCTCTGGCTGCTCGAATCGCGCCTCCCTGCGCTCAAGCCGCTGCTGGCCTGGTGCGTGCGGCAGCGGGTGGGCTATCGCGTGGTCGGTGACGCCGACCTGGACCGGCTTGCGGGCAGTGCGCACCACGAGGGCGTGGTCGCCGATGTGCTCAAGCCCGAGCCGCTGTCGCTGGACGAGTGGTTGCGGGCAGTGCCCGCGGATGCCCCGGCACTGGCGCTCTGGCTGGACGGGGTCGGCAACCCGCACAATTTCGGCGCGATCCTGCGCTCGGCGGCGCATTTCGGTGCGGCGGTGCTGCTGCCGGACGATTCGGGACTCGCGCTCTCGGGCGCGGCGGCGCGGGTGGCAGAAGGGGGTGCCGAGGCGGTGCCGATGGTGCGCCTGCCCGATCCGCCCGCGGCGCTGGCGCGATTGCGCGAGGCCGGGTTCGCGCTCGCCGCCACCGTGGTCCGGGGCGGCGAGGACCTGTTCGCCCGCGAGCCGCCGCCACGGCTGGTCTACGTGATGGGTGCCGAAGGCGAGGGCATGGATCCGGCGCTGGCGGCGGCCTGCGACCGGCAGTTGTCGATCCCCGGCAGCGGCGCGGTGGAAAGCCTCAACGTCGCCGCGGCCACCGCGGTGTTCCTGGCCCGCTGGTCGTCGCGCCGGATTCCGTAGCCGATGGTCAGTCGGCCGCCGTCCGCGGCGAAGGCGGGGCCAGGTGCGCGACCGCGCCAGCGCCGGCGGCCAGGTCCAACGCCAGGGTGCGATGGCCGGCATCGATGCGGCGTTCCTCGCGTCGCGCGGCATCGGTCTCGTCGCCATCCCGCCACAGCGTGACTTCGTAGTCCGCGGCCGGCAGGAAATCCAGGTCCAGTTCGAGCCGGCGCGGCAAGGTGTCGTTGGCGATGCCGATGAACCAGTCGCGGCCGCTGCGGCGGGCGACCACGCGGGGGCCGTCGCCGTTGCCGGCGAGCTTGCGGGTTTCGTCCCAGGCGTCGGGCAGGCGCGCGGGCAGGCCGGTGGCGCCGGCATCGTGCGGCCGGGCGGCATCGGCCGATGGCCCCGGGCCATCGATCAGCCGCAGCGCCAGCCGCCGCGCGGCGCCGGCCGGATCCGCGGAGGTCATCCGGCCGCTGGCCGGTCCGGGTTGCGCCGGTGCCCGGCCGCTGCCGAAATCGCCCTCGGCCTCCGCGGCCAGGTAGGCGAACACGGCGTACGCGGCCACGTTCTGCGCCAGCGCGGCCGGATCGATCTTGTCCAGGGTGTCATCGGCGGTGTGATGCAGGTGGAAATAGTCGCTGCCATCCTGCGCCAGCCAGGCCCAGGTCGCACCCTGGGCGGCGAGCGGGCCGATGTCCGGGCCGGGACCACCCTTGTCCGCCGCGTATTCGATGCCCAGCGGTGCCAGCGCCTGCGCGATCTGCCGGGTGGCTTCGCGCGCATGTTCCGGTGCGCCGGTGTTGAAGGCGTAGATGCGGCCGGCGCCGAAGTCGCTTTCGGCGGAGAGCTGGTGGCGGGCTGCGTCGCCGGCGTGTGCATCGGCGTAGGCGCGGCCACCGTGCAGGCCTTGTTCCTCGTTGGCGTAGGCGACCACGCGGACGGTCCGCGCCGGGCGTTGCGGCAACTGCCCGATCAGGTGCGCGGCGGCCATGGTGATGCCGATGCCGGCGGCGTCGTCCACCGCGCCGGTGCCCAGGTCCCAGGAATCCAGGTGGCCGCCGATCAGCACCACCTCTTCCGGGTGGCGGCTGCCGGTGATCTCGCCGATCACGTTCTGCGAGGTGTACTCGCCGTCCCAGCCGGCGTCCACCTCCAGGCGCACCCGCACCGGGCCGCGTGCGGCCAGGCGCGCGAGTTGGTCGGCGTCGGGGATGCTCAGGGCCGCTGCCGGCACCGGCGCCAGGCCCTCGTCGAAGCGGGTGATGCCGGTGTGCGCGACGCGATGGTTGTCGGTGCCGGCCGAACGCATCAGGAACCCCCTGGCGCCTTTGCGGATCGCCAGCGACGGGCCGCGCGAGCGCACCGCGCTGCCCTTGCCATAGCCGCTGCCGTCGCGCGCGGCAGCCATCCGGTAGTCGACGAAGGCGATCTTGCCGGCGAGCGAGCCGTCCGGCGCCGCTTCCAGCGCGGCCAGGTCGGCGAAGCGCACCACCTCGCCCTCGATCGTGCCGCCCGGGCTGCCGCCCAGCACGGTGATCGTCAGCGGTTGCGCATGCGGACCCAGCACCTCGGCGCGCTCGCCGCGGCGCACCCACCTGGGGAAGGTGACCGGCTCGGTCCACACCCGGTCGAAGCCCAACTCGCGGAACTTGGCCTGGGCCCAGGCCACCGCGCGCGCGTCGGCCTGGCTGCCGGCCAGGCGCGGGCCGATCTCCGTGGTCAGCGACTCGACGACCTTCCAGCCGGTGTCGTCGGCCAGAGCGCGCTCGCGCAAGTGCGCGGCCTGCTCCAGGGCACGGTCGGGGATGCGGGTCTCGGCGGCATCCGCCACCGCCGCGGCGGTGCCCAGCAGCAACGAGGCGATCGGGGCGGCGACAAGCAGGACAAGGCGCATACGGACTCCGGTCAGGCAAGCGTCGCAGCCTAGCACCGGCGGCGCGGCCCCGGCCCCCAGAGCCGGAGTCGCGGGCGCGCGCCGTCGCTCACGTCCGCGGGGGCTTGAGCGAGTCGCGGATCTCGCGCAGCAGCAGCACGTCTTCGCTCGGCGCGGCCGGCGGCGGCGGCTCGGCGCGCGACAACCGGTTCATCGCCTTGACCGCCATGAAGATGGCGAAGGCCACGATCAGGAACTGGATGACCGCGTTGAGGAAGGTGCCGATGCCGATGCTCACCGCCGGTACCGCGTTGCCGGCCGCGTCGACGCTGGCTTCCCTCAGGGTCCAGGCCCAGTCGGTGAAATCGACCCCACCGATCAGCAGCCCGATCGGCGGCATGATCACGTTGTCGACCAGCGCGGTGACGATCTTGCCGAACGCGGCGCCGATGACCACGCCCACGGCGAGGTCGATCGCGTTGCCGCGCATCGCGAACTCCTTGAATTCCGCCATCATGCCCATGCCTGTCTCCTTGGTGTATGCGGTGTGCCTGGCTAGCCTAACCCGGCCGGCGCCGCCGGTTCACCCGCCGATGCGGCCATGCAGGGTGGCGACGCCTTCCAGGCTGGCCTCGAAGCGGTCACCCGGCTGCAGCGCGGCGACCCCCGCCGGGGTACCCATGAACACCAGGTCGCCGGCGCGCAGCGCGTAGAGCTTGGACAATTCGTGCAGGATCTCCGGCACGTTCCATACCAACTCCGACAACGACGCGCGCTGGCGCACCTGGCCATTGACCCGCAGTTCCAGCATCCGCGAATCCAGCCCGTCGACCTCCGCCGCCGGCACCAGTTCGCCGGCCGGCGCCGAGTGGTCGAAGCCCTTGGCCGTGTCCCAGGGCAGGCCCTTGGCCTTGGCTGCGGCCTGCAGGTCGCGGCGAGTCAGGTCCAGGCCGACGGTGTAGCCGAACACCAGCGCCGGCGCCCGCGCCAGCGGCAGTTCGCCGGCCGGCGCGTCGTGGCCCAGTGCCACCACCAGCTCCACCTCGTGGTGCAGGTCGGAGGTGGCCGGCGGATAGGGCACCACCTCGCCGGTGAACACGGCGTCGGCCGGCTTCATGAAGAACACCGGGGTGCCGCGCTCGGCCTTCGAGGCAGGCGCGGTCGCCCCCATCTCGCGTGCGTGGTCGGCGAAGTTGCGGCCGACGCAATAGATGCGGCGGACCGGGAAACGGCCGCCGCCGCGCACCGCCAGGCGCGGCGTGTCCGCGGCGGGGATCGCGTCGGTGGTGTGGGCGCGGGGGGGAGTCGTGCCGGTCATGCGCGGAATCCGCTTGCGTTAGCGCACCAGTCTAAGCGGTGCGGCATCGCGCGTGCGCGCCGGACCGGCCGCGCGCGACGGCGCTCAGCGCGGTGCCGGCAACTCCGGGCGTTCGATCACCCGGTATTCGGCGTCGACCACTTGCGCGGGGTTGCCGCCCGGGTGGCCGGCGCCGTGTGTGTCGCGCCGGCGCAGCAGGCGCCAGGCCAGCCCCGCAACCAGCATCGCCGCACCGACGAACAGGCCGAAAAACACCAGCAGGGTCAGCAAGGCCAGCCCGATCAGGCCGAACAGCACGCGCAGCAACGGCGAGCGCGGCTTGCGCGGGGCATGGTGGAAGGCATCGAAACGGAAGGCGCGGGCGTGCATCGGGATGGGCGTGCCAGAATGGCGGACGCGTGCAGTATCCGTTCGCGCGCGGGCGAGGTTGTAATGGGATCGTTAAACGTTGAACCGTTGCTCAGCCTGGATGCATTGGCCGATGGCGCGTTCGCCGAGACCGAGGCGGTGCTGGACGGCGATGCCGAGTCGCTGATCCTCTACCGCCAGGGCGATGCGGTGCGTGCCTGGCTGAACGTGTGCCCGCACGCCGGTCGCCGCCTGGACTGGGCGCCGGGCAAGTTCATGCAGAGTCGCGAAGGATGGCTGGTATGCGCCGCGCATGGCGCCAGCTTCGAGCTGGAGGGCGGCCAGTGCGTGGCCGGTCCCTGCCGCGGTGATGCCCTGCGCCCGGTGCCGGTGGAAGTGCGCGACGGCCAGGTCTGGCTGGCCATGCCCGCGGCGCCGGCCAGCCTCATGCATGGCCCCAGAACATCAGGTTGACCACCACCACCGTGATCACGGCGTAGATCAGTGACAGCGGGCCGCCCACGCGCCACAGGTCGCGTGCGGAGTAGTTGGCCGGGCCGGTGATCATCGACATCACCGGGTTGGACGCGGTCATCAGGTTGTTGGAGGCCGACAGGGCCGTGATCAGCGCGAAGGCGGTGGGATCGCCGCCGACCGCCAGGGCCAGGTTGATCGCGATGGGCACCATCACGATGGCCGCGCCGACATGGCTGATGACCAGCGAGAAGCCGGTGGTCAGCAGCGCCACCACGATCTGCACCACCCAGGGCGGCGTGCCCCCCGGCAGCCGTTCCAGGGTGTGCCCGGCCACCCACGCCGCCGCGCCACTGCTGTCCATCGCCCAGCCCAGCGGGATCAGGCAGGCCATCAGGAACACGGTCTTCCAGCTGATCGCCGCGTAGGCCTCGTCCATCTTCAGCACCCCGGCCAGCAGCATCCCGGCCACGCCGGTCATCAGGGTCAGCGCCACCGGCAGCTTGCCGGTCAACGCGATCGCCATGGTGACGGCGAAGATCGCCATGGCGATCTTGAACTTGTGCGGACGCTGCTCGGCCTTCGGATAGTCGGTGACCACGGCGAAGTCGCGGCTCCCGGCCGCGTTGGCCAGGTCCTGCCACATGCTGTGGAACACCAGCATGTCGCCGGCGCGCAACGGCACCGAACGCACGTTCTCGCGGATCACCTGCTTGTCGCGGTTGATCGCCAGCAGGCTGATGCCCAGCTGCTGGCGCAGGCGCAGCTCGCTGGCGCTCTTGCCGATCAGGCGCGAGGTCGGGGGCATCACCGCCTCGGAGATGCCGGCGCGCGCGGGGTTGAACAGGTCGCCCAGGTGGCGCAGTCGCGAGGACATGCGCAGGAACTGGTTCTGGGCGAAGTCGGCCACCTGCTGCCGCGGTCCCATCACCCCGAGCACGCTGCCGACCCAGATCCGCATGTCGGCCGGCGGCGCCAGGCGGGTGTCGTTGCCGGACTTGAGCGCCAGCAGCAACGGTGCGTCGTGCAGGGATTCGGCATCGGCCACCGCCATGCCCACCAGCGGGCTCTCGGCGCTGACCACCAACTCGAACACGTCGCCCTCGATGCCGTAGGTGCGGGCGAAGTAGCTTTCGGTGCTGGCCGGGGTGGTGTTCTCGCCGCTGTCCTCCAGTTCGGCCAGCTTGCGGTTGCCGTAGAAGCGGAAATACAGCAGCGAGGCGGCCAGCAGCGCCAGGCCGACCGGCGCCGGCGCGAACATCGGCAGCTGTTCCAGGGTGGCCATGCCGGAGGGCAGGTTGTTGTTGGCCGACACCAGCAGGTCGTTGAGCAGGATCAGCGGCGAGTTGCCGACCATGGTCAGCGCCGCGCCCATCACGATCGCCGAGACCAGGGGCAGCATCAGCCGCGCCATCGACAGCCCGCTGCGCGCCGACAGGCGCGCGGCCACCGGCAGGTACAGCGACATCACCGATGGGTTCTGCATGAACGAGGAGTTGAGCCCGGCGACCAGGCTGGTCATCGCCAGCAGCCGCTGTTCCTTGCCGTGACCGCGGCGCAGCAGCCAGCCGGCCAGGCGGTTGAGCGCGCCGGTGCGCTCCAGGCCCGCGCCCAGGACCATGGTCGCCATGATGCTCATCACCGCGTTGCCGGAGAAGCCGCTGAAGATCTCCTCCGGCGCCACCAGCCCGGTGATGCCCAGCACCACCAGCACCACCAGCGCGACCAGGTCGGCGCGGATCCGGTCGAACACGAACATCGCCATCGTGAACCCGACCAGCCCGAGTACCAGGCGCATGTCGTTGGTCAGGGTCAGGCCGGGATCCATCGGGCGCCGGGGTCCTTATGGCGTTGGGGTGGCTGAGCGGCGCGCGCGACCGGCGATCGGGACCGGGCTGGAGGCGGGCGGGGCGACGCTCATGCGATGTGAGTTTAGCCCTCTCCCGGCGGCTTGTGCCCGGCCGCGGCCGCGGTGCCGTCGATCCGGTCGTAGAGCAGGTCCCAGACGCCATGGCCGAGGTTCACGCCGCGACGCTCGAAGTGGGTCTGCGGCCGCCATTCCGGGCGCGGCACGTGGCCGCGCGGACCGGCGCGGTTGGCCAGGCCCGGGGTCGCGTCGAGCACGTCCCACATGTGCTCGGCGTAGGGCTCCCAGTCGGTGGCCAGATGCAGGCGCCCGCCCGGGTGCAGCTTGCGCACCAGCAGCGCGGCGAACTCCGGCTGCACCAGCCGGCGCTTGTTGTGGCGCTTCTTGTGCCAGGGGTCGGGGAAGTAGATCCGGATCTCGTCCAGCGCACCGTCGGCGATCTCGTGGCCCAGCACCTCGACCGCGTCGTGGTGGTACAGGCGGACGTGGCCGGCGTCGTCTTCGGCCAGCGCGTTGAGCAGGCGGCCCACGCCGGGGGCGTGGACCTCGATCCCGACATAGTCGCGCGCCGGATCCTGCCGCGCGGCGTAGCGCAGCGCCTCGCCGTTGCCGAAGCCGATTTCCAGCACTTTGGGCGCGGGGCGGCCGAAGGTGGCGTCCAGGTCGCGCACGCCGCCGGCGTAGTCCAGGCCGAAGCGCGGCCAGGCCTGGTCGAAGGCGCGCTGCTGGGCCGGGGTGAAGCGGCCCTGGCGCAGCACGAAGCTGCGGATCTCGCGGCGGCCTTCGCTGGCGGTATAGGGCTTGGGCGGGGCCTTGGCGCCCTCGCTGTCGAACGGGTTGGTCATCGTCGGATCGAAGCGTCGGATCAGCCGATCAGCCCGTCCACCGGCGAGGACGCGCTGGCGTAGCGCTTGCGCGGGATGCGCCCGGCCAGGAACGCTTCGCGCCCGGCCTCCACCGCCTTGCGCATGGCGCCGGCCATCAGCACCGGATGCTTCGCCGAGGCGATCGCGGTGTTCATCAGCACGCCGTGACAGCCCAGTTCCATGGCGATGGCCGCGTCCGATGCCGTGCCCACGCCGGCGTCGACGATGATCGGCACCTTGGCGTTCTCGATGATCTCCAGCAGCGTGTAGCGGTTCTGGATGCCCAGGCCCGAGCCGATCGGCGCGGCCAGCGGCATCACCGCGCAGCAGCCGATCTGCTCGAGCTGGCGGGCCAGGATCGGGTCGTCGCTGGTATAGACCATCACCTGGAAACCGTCGGCCACCAGTTGCTCGGCGGCCTTGAGCGTCTGCACCACGTCCGGGTAGAGCGTGCGCTGGTCGCCGAGCACTTCCAGCTTGACCAGGGTGTGGCCGTCGAGCAGTTCACGCGCCAGCCGGCAGGTGCGCACCGCGTCTTCGGCGGTGTAGCAGCCGGCGGTGTTGGGCAGCAGGGTGTAACGATCCGGCGGCAGCACGTCGAGCAGGTTGGGTTCGCCCGGGTTCTGGCCGATGTTCGTCCGCCGGATGGCCACGGTGACGATCTCGGCGCCGGCGGCCTCGGTGGCGCGGCGGGTCTCGTCCAGGTCCTTGAACTTGCCGGTGCCGGTCAGCAGGCGGGAACGGAAGGTCCGGCCGGCGATGACCAGCGGATCGTGCGCGGGGGTGTCGTTCATCGGGCAATTATGGCCCAAGCGCGGTTCAGCCGCCGCCCAGGGCATGCACGATCTCGACCCGGTCGCCCGCGTCCAGCGCGTGCGTCTGGTGGCGCCCGCGCGCCACGATGGTACCGTTCACTTCCACCGCGACCCGGCGCCCGGCCAGGCCCTCGGCCTCCAGCAGCGCCGCCAGGGTGATGCCCGCCGCGACCGAGCGCGGCTCTCCGTTGAGGACGATATCCATGGGGCCGATTGTCGCATCGGCGGCGGTTTGCCGCAGCGCAGCGTGAATGCGGAGCCGCGGCGACGGACCATATGACCATGCGCATGCGTACGTATGCATGCCTTCCCCGCGCCGACCATTCCAGGAGATTCCATGTCCGCCCTTCGTCCGCTCCGATCCACCCTCGCCGTCGCCCTGGCCCTGGCGGCCGCGCCGGCCCTGGCGGGCCAGTTCGGCAACACCGTGTTCTTCGGCGACAGCCTCACCGACTCGGGCCACTTCCAGAACCAGTTGCCGGCGGCGGTGCGGCCGATCACCGGCAAGTTCACCACCAATCCCGCCTGGGTCTGGGCCGAGTACGTGGCCGACCATTACGACGGCGACGGCCGCACCGACAACCAGGGCGGCGACAACTACGCCCAGGGCGGCTCGCGGGTGACAGTGCAGAACGGCGCCGCCGAATCCACCGTCGCGCAGATGCAGCGCTACCTGGCCGGCAACGGCGGCAAGGCCGATCCGGGCACGCTGTACACGGTCTGGACCGGCGCCAACGACATCTTCGCCATCGCCGGCGCCGGCGCGCCGCCACAGCAGACCATCGGCACGGCGGTGGCCGGCGTGGTCCAGATCGTCGGCACCCTGGATGCGGCCGGTGCGCGCTACATCCTGGTCCCGAACCTGCCGGACATGGGCCGGACCCCGAACGCGATCGCCGCCGGGCCGGCCGGGCAGGCGGCGCTGACCCAGCTCGCCACGACCTACAACGGCGCCATGTACGGCGCCCTGGCCCAGGCCGGGCTGCGGGTGATCCCGCTGGATACCTTCACCATGCTGCGCGAGGTGATCGCCAGCCCGTCCACCTATGGCCTGCGCAACGTCACCCAGACCGCGTGCCTGCCGCCCGAAGCAAGCTCGCTGACCTGCAACCCGTCCTCGCTGGTGGCGCCGGATGCGGCCAGCACCTACCTGTTCGCCGACGGCGTGCATCCCAGCGCCGCTGCGCACGCGATCCTGGCCGACTACGCGATCTCGGTGCTCGAAGGCCCGATGCTGCTCGGGGCGCTGCCGCATTCGGCCAAGGCGATCGGCCGCGGCCGCGCCGAGCAGGTCGCCTCGCACCTGGCCGGCGCGCCGGCCGAAGCCGGGCTGCGCTGGTGGGGCGGCCTGCGCGCCGACCTGCAGGACCACGACGGCCTGTACGACGGCAGGGCCCCGGCCGGGCTGGTCGGGCTGGACTGGTCCAACGGCCACGGCCTGGTCGGCGGCGGGTTCCTCGGCCATGGGCGCCTGCGCGCCGATTTCGGCGGCGGGCGCGGCGACTTCCGCCAGGCCGACACCAGCGTCGGCGGCTTCCTCGGCTGGCAGGGCGAGCGCGGCTGGATCAATGGCCAGCTCAGCCACACCTCGCTGGACTACGACGTGACCCGCGAGGTGCGTATGGGACCGTCCATCCGCCGCCATGCCGGTTCCACCGACGGCAGCAACACCGCCCTCGGGGTGAGCGCCGGCTGGGAGTTCGGTGCCGGCGCGTTCCGGCACGGCCCGGTGGCCGGGCTGCTGTGGCAGTCGATCGACGTGGACGGTTATGCCGAGGACAACCCGACGGCTTCCACCGCGTTGGCCTATTCGGACCAGGGCCTGGACTCGCTGGTCGGCAGCCTGGGCTGGCAGGCCCGCTACGACGCCGGCGGCTGGGAGCCCTATCTGCGCGCGACCTGGGACCGCGAGTTCGAGGATGCGCCGGAGGAGGTGTCCGCTCGCCTGCAGACCGTGTCCGGACTCGAGTACGCGGTGCCGGCGCATGCCTTCGACGGCGACTTCGGCACCGTGGCGGTGGGCGCGCGGATGCAATGGGGCGGGCTCCAGGCCGACCTCGGCCTGCGCAGCAGCGTCGGCCAGAGCGGCGGCAGCGACCGCGGCGTGTTCCTGACCCTCGGCGGCAGCTTCTGAGCCGTCGCGCGGTGCGGCGCGCCAGCGCGCACCGCATCGGGGCCGGCGTTGCGCCGGGAGGGCGTGGACGCATAGACTGCCGGTCCCGCGCGGGTGTAGTTCAATGGTAGAACTGCAGCTTCCCAAGCTGCTAACGTGGGTTCGATTCCCATCACCCGCTCCACTCAGCCAGGCGCCGCGGACTCCCGCGGCGCTTCGCGTTGCGGGGCCCGCCCACCCACGGTAAGCGCGCCGATGAAGCTGGCGATCCTCTCCCGCAACGCCTCCCTGTATTCGACCCGGCGCCTGGTGGAGGCCGCGCGCCTGCGCGGCCACAGCGTGCGCGTGCTCGATCCGCTGCGCTGCTACATGCGCATCGCACCGGAAGGGTTCGCCATGCGCTACAAGGGCCGGCCGGCGGCCGGCTACGATGCGGTGATCCCGCGCATCGGCGCCTCGATCACCCGCTACGCCAGCGCCGTGCTGCGCCAGTTCGAACTGATGGGCTGCTACACCCCCAACCCGTCCGACGCGATCCTGCGCGCTCGCGACAAGCTGCGCGCGCACCAGTTGCTGGCGGCGCAGGGCATTGGCCTGCCGGCCACGGTGTTCGGCGACAACCCCGACGATACCGCCGACCTGCTGTCCCTGCTCGGTCCGCCGCCGCACGTGGTCAAGCTCAGCGAGGGCACCCAGGGCGCGGGGGTGATGCTGACCGAGAAGCTCTCGGCCTCGCGCGCGGTGGTGGAGACCCTGCGCGGGCTGTACGCCAATTTCCTGGTCCAGGAGTTCGTGGCCGAGGCCGGCGGCGCCGACCTGCGCTGCTTCGTGGTCGGCGACCGGGTGGTGGCCGCGATGCGCCGCCAGGCGGCCGAGGGCGAATTCCGTTCCAACCTGCACCGTGGCGGCGAGGGCTCGCCGGCCGAGGCCAGTGCCGAGGAACAGGCGGTGGCGGTGCGCTCGGCGCGGGCACTGGGCCTGGGGGTGGCCGGGGTCGACCTGATCCGCTCGGTGCGCGGCCCGCTGGTGCTGGAGGTCAACTCGACCCCGGGCCTGGAAGGGGTGGAGACGGCCTGCCGGGTGGACGTGGCCGGGGCCATCATCGATCATGTCGATTCGCAGTATTCCCTATATAAAACAATGAGATGAAGGGGAATCGCGGTATCTGGGCGGGGGCCGCCGCGCTGGTTTTAACACCCCTTTAATCGATTCCGGCTTAGGCTCCTCCGGACCGCAGCTCTTCGTCAGCCGGGTTGATCGCAGCTTCCCGGCCGTCAATACGAGATACGGTAATCGGGGCAATCCTTGGCCCAGGCGGTATCCCCGACCTGGGCCTTTTTGCATCCGCTCGCCGGCGTTTGCCCGGCCGCCGAGGGAAAGGCAGAATCGACCCGCACGGTCGGATCCCGGCTGTGCCCGTCACCCCCTTCATTCCGTGAGGTCCCGATGTACAAGCTGGTGCTCCTGTCCCTCCTCGCCCTGACCCCGTTGGCCGCCAACGCCACCATCGGCCCCGGCGACGACTCCTTTTCGCCCGAGAAGGGGCTGGATCTGAGCCGTTCGTTCGAGGTCCAGCGCCAGGCGATCTTCAAGGCGCTCGCCGACGGCGAGACCTACAGGGAGATCCCGAGCCAGGACCGGCAGACGGTCAAGGAATCCCTGGACCGCATTTCCGGCCTGCTGGGCGACGCGCAGAACGCCGACCAGCTTCCGGAGGCGACCAGGGTCGAGGTGTTCAACGAGCAGGAGCGGGTCAACACCCTGCTGACCAAGGCGCGCGAAGACAGCCGGCTGGTGTGCACGCGCGAGAAGAAGGTCGGCTCGCACCGCACCACCAACAGTTGCAAGACCGTGGCCGAACGCCGTCGCGACATGGAAGAGAGCCAGAACGCGTTGCGGCGGAACATGCGGGTCGCGTGCGTTCCGGGCGTGAGCTGCCCGGGCATCTAATTCCACCGGACGGGCCCCCATGCGCATCCTTGTCATCGAAGACAACAGCGACATCGCCGCCAACCTCGGGGACTACCTCGAGGACCGCGGCCATACCGTGGACTTCGCCGCCGATGGCGTGACCGGCCTGCACCTGGCGGTGGTCCACGACTTCGATGCGATCGTGCTGGACCTGAACTTGCCGGGCATGGATGGCATCGAGGTCTGCCGCAAGCTGCGCAACGAGGCGCGCAAGCAGACCCCGGTGCTGATGCTGACCGCGCGCGACAGCCTGGAGAACAAGCTGGCCGGATTCGACTCCGGCGCCGACGACTACCTGATCAAGCCGTTCGCGCTGCAGGAAGTCGAGGTCAGGCTGGCCGCGCTGTCGCGGCGCGGCAAGGGCGTGCAGACCCGGGTGCTGAACGTTGGCGACCTGGAGTACAACCTGGACACCCTCGAGGTGCGGCGCGAAGGCAAGCTGCTGCAGCTCAATCCCACCGCGCTGAAGATCCTGCAGGCGCTGATGGAGGCCTCGCCGGCGGTGGTCACCCGGCAGGAGCTGGAGACCCGGGTGTGGGGCGAGGAACTGCCGGATTCGGACTCGCTGCGCGTGCACATCCATGGCCTGCGCGCCGTGGTCGACAAGCCGTTCCCGGTGCCCTACATCCAGACCCGGCACGGGATCGGCTACCGCATCGCCGCCCCCGATGGCGGCGGCTGACGACGCCCCGACCAGCCGCCGGCACCGCCGCTTCCGGCGCCGGCTGCGCACCCGCATCATCCTCTCGTTCCTGCTGCTGGGCACGGGCCTGACGGCGCTGTTCGCGTTCCTCACCGACTATGCGCGCCAGCGCGTGGAGAACCAGCTGGTCGAGGACGTGATGAACCGCAATCTGGACGAGTCGTGGCGGCGCTTCGCGCAAAGCGGCGGCCAGGATCCGGGGGCGCCGATCGAGCAGATCAAGGGCTACTACTACCTGCCCGACAAGTTCGAGAGCCTGCGCGCCAACAATCCGGAGTGGTATGCGCTGCCGGACGGCATCCACAACATCACCGACATCGACGAGCACGGCAACCCGTTCTCGTACAAGCTCGGGGTGCGCAAGACGCCACAGGTATGGTTCTTCATGGCTTACGACATGACCCAGACCTTGCGCGGGGACGCGCAGCTCAAGCGTGCGCTGTTCGCCTCGATCCTGCTGTTCAGCGGCCTGTCGCTGGTGCTCGGATGGTGGTCGGCGTCGCGGGTGATGCAACCGGTGACGGAACTGGCGACGCGCCTGCGTGCCTACCGCGGCAGCAGCCATCCGGAGAACCTGGCCGGCCATTTCCCGGACGACGAGGTCGGCCAGCTGGCCGAGGCGCTGGACGACTATGCGCTGCGCCTGACCGAAGTGGTGCAGCGCGACCGCGAGTTCAACGCCGACGTCAGCCATGAGCTGCGCACGCCGCTGGCGGTGATCAAGGGTGCGGTGGAGCTGCTGCTGTCGCGCCCGGAACTGGACGAGCGCACCCGTACCCGCCTGCTGCGGATCCAGCGCGCCGAACAGCAGTGCAGCGACCTGATCGGCTCGCTGCTGCTGCTCTCGCGCAACGAGCGCGGGCAGGGCAGCAGCGACGTGGCCAAGGTCGCCGAGCAGCTGCTCGACTCGCACCGCGCCCAGCTCGGCGGCAAGCCGCTGGAACTGCGGGTGGAAGGCGACGCGGGGCTGGTGGTCGATGCGCCCGAGGCGGCGTTGTCGGTGGCGCTGGGCAACCTGATCGGCAATGCGGTCAAGTACACCCCGCAGGGCGAGGTGGTGGTGCGCCTGCTGCCGGACCGGGTGGAAGTGGTCGATACCGGCCCCGGGTTGAGCGACGAGGACGCCGGACGGCTGTTCCAGCGCGGCTACCGCGGCACCCACGCCGGCCATTCGCAGGGCGCGGGCATCGGCCTGTCGATCGTTGGCCGCCTGTGCGACCTCTACGGCTGGCGGGCCAGCGTGCAGCCGCGCCAGGACGGCCAGCACGGCGCATTGGCGATGTTGTCGTTCAACCGCTCCGCGGGTTCCGCCGGCGAAGCGGAAGCATCGCCCCCGCCCTCGTAGGCTACAGGGCGATCCAGAAGCAGCCGTAGGCGCGGTGCAGGCCGAACACGGTGCGCACCGGCGTGTTGCCGCCGGCGAGGGTCTGTTCGATGCGCAGGGCAACCGGATACGGGCGCGAAGGCGCCGCCGCGGGGAGCGAGGCTGGATCCGGCGGCGCCCCCGCCGCGCCCGTAGCGATGGCCGGCGCCTGGCGCCAGCTCGGCATCCAGGCCGCCGGCCCGGTGGCGGCCGGATGCATGGGCAACGGATCCGGCGCGGTCTGCGCGGGACCGGTCGCCGGCGGAGCGTTGTCGCGGTAGACCGGCGCGATGTCCACCAGCGGCCGCTCGGTCATCGCCTCCAGGCGATCGAACAACTGCGTGGCCGCGACGCCGGACACGCCACGCCAGTCGTACACCGCCGACAGCCGGTTGACGTCGCGCGCCTGGATCGCCGCGCCGATCTCGCCGACCAGTTGGCTCAACAGCCGCGGGCAGCCGCCGCGGACCAGGCGTGCGCCCTGGGAGGGCGTCGCCGGCGGCAGGCGCTGGACCGCGCCGATGTCGTCGCAGCGGCGGTCGGTATAGACCGCGCGCCCGTCCGGACCCATGCAGCGTTGCACCGACTGCGCGCTCGCGGTCGGGGACAGGGCCGCGGCGGTACAGGCCAGGAGTACGGGAAGGATGCGGCGCATGGGTCGCAGCCTAGCCCGGCCGGATGCGTGCGGAAAGCGCGGCCGTGCCGCGGCGGCGCGGTTCAGAGCCTGGCCAGCACCGCTTCGGTCGGCCTGGCGAGGTTGAGAGTGTAGAAATGCAATCCCGGTGCGCCGCCCTGGGCCAGGCGCCGGCACAGGTCGGCGACCAGCTCGGCGGCGAATTCGCGGACCGCCGCGGCATCGTCGCCGAAGGCTTGCATGCGCTTGCCGATCCAGCGCGGGATCTCCGCGCCGCAGGCCTCGGAGAAGCGGCGCAGCTGGGCGAAGTTGGAGATCGGCATGATCCCGGGCACGATCGGGATGTCCACCCCGATCCGGCGCGCGTCGTCGACGAAGCGGAAGTACGCGTCGGCGTTGTAGAAATACTGGGTGATCGCCGCGTCGGCGCCGGCATCGACCTTGGCCTTGAAATGGCGGATGTCGGCCAGCGCGTCCTCGGCCTGCGGATGGGTCTCCGGATAGGCGGCCACCTCGATCCGGAAGCGGTCGCCGTGCTCGGCGCGGATCAGCGCCACCAGTTCGGCGGCGTAGCGCAGGTCGCCGGCGTGGCCCATGCCCGAGGGCAGGTCGCCGCGCAGGGCGACGATCCGGCGGCAGCCGATGGCGCGGTACAGCTTGAGCAGTTCGCGCAGTTCCTCGCGGTTGCCGCCCACGCACGACAGGTGCGGCGCGGCCTCGAGACCATGGTGCTGGTTGAGGTGGCGCACGGTTTCCGAGGTATAGCTCAGGGTCGAGCCGCCGGCGCCGAAAGTGCAGGACACGTACTCGGGTGAGTGTGCCTTGAGCCTGTTCGCCGTGCGGTCGAGCTGGGCGCGCTGCTCGTCGGTCTTGGGCGGATAGAACTCCAGGCTGATCGGGATCATCGCAGGCGGCAGGGTGGGGGCGTCGCGGGATAATATCTCTTTATCGCGATGAACGTGAAGTGGAGCATGCCGGCCGCCACCGGCGAGCCTGCGGCTAGACTCGAACCCGCCCCCCGCGAACCGTCCAGCGCATGTCGATCTTCCTCACTCCCTTCGCCCGCACCCGCCTGTTCCCGCGCCAGCCGCGCGGCAACACTGTCCGCGACTGCACCCCGGAGCAGTTCGAGCGCCACCTCAACGAGCATGCGCCGCTGCGGGTGCTCGACGGCTACGCGCCGTTCTGCAAGCTGCACGTGCATCGCAACTGGACCTCCACCCGCTGCCTGACCGTGCCGGTGACCGACGCCAACCGGCATCTGCTGCGCTCGGCCTACGAGGCGCGGGCGAAGGAGGAGCTGCCGGTGCTGGTGCGCTGGTTCGAGGGCGTGGCACCGCCGGTGGCCGAGTACCTGGTCGCGATCCTGTACAGCCGCGGACAATTGGCGAAGGAGGGCAGCCCGATCGAGGCCGAGTGGGGCGTGGTCGGATGCCTGTACACCGCCACCCCGGAGGAGATCCCGATGGCGCCGATCACGATGATGCGCAATGCGCTGGGCGTGGAGGAGGGCGGCTCGGGCGTGCCGCTGGACCGGCAGGCGTACCGGCGTGCGGTGGAGTTCTGGGAGCACAACGCCAACTGGCGGCCGTAGCCGGCGCCACTCAGGCCGCGTCGGCCAGGCTCGCGTTGTCGATCACGAAGCGGTACCTCACCTCGCCCCTGAGCATGCGCGCGTAGGCATCCTCGATCTGCCCGGCGCGGATCAGCTCGATCTCGGCGACGATGCCGCGTTCGGCGCAGAAGTCGAGCATCTCCTGGGTCTCGGGGATGCCGCCGATCAGCGACCCGGCCAGGGAACGCCGCTTGCCGATGAAGTTGAACACCCGCGGCGAGGGATGCGGCGAGGCGGGCACGCCGGCCAGGGCCAGGGTGCCGTCGCGCCTGAGCAGGGACAGGAAGGCGTCGAGGTCGTGCGAGGCGGCCACGGTGTCGAGGATGAAATCCAGGCTCTTGGCATGGGCCTTCATCTGTTCCGGGTCGCGCGAGACGACCACCTCGTCGGCGCCCAGGGCCCTGGCCGCCCCGCGCTTGGATTCGGACGTGGTGAACGCCACCACGTGCGCGCCCAGCGCATGGGCGAGCTTGATGCCCATGTGCCCGAGCCCGCCGATGCCGACGATGCCCACCTTCTTCCCCGGTCCCGCCCGCCAGTGGCGCAGCGGCGACCAGGTGGTGATGCCCGCGCACAGCAGCGGCGCGACCGCGGCCAGTTGCGCCTCGGGGTGGCGGATGCGCAGCACGTAGCGCTGGTCCACCACGATCCGCTGCGAGTAGCCGCCCAGGGTATGGCCCGGCGGGTCCGCGGTCGGCCCGTTGTAGGTGCCGACCATGCGGTCGCAGTAGTTCTCCAGCCCGTCGGCGCAATCCTCGCAATGCCGGCAACTGTCGACGATGCAGCCCACGCCGACCAGGTCGCCCGGCGCGAAGCCGGACACCTGCGCCCCCACCGCCGACACCCGGCCCACGATCTCGTGCCCGGGCACGCACGGGTAGCGCGTTCCGGCCCATTCCGAGCGCACCTGGTGCAGGTCCGAATGGCACACCCCGCAGTAGGCGATCTCGATCTGCACGTCGTGCGCGCCCGGGGCGCGGCGGACGATGTCCAGCGCTTGCAGCGGCTGGTCGGCGGCATGGGCGCCATAGGCCTTGATGGTCATTGCGAACGTCCTTCAGTTCATCGGTCGGGATCGGCGGGCGGCCCTGCCCGCCCTCGGCATGGTCCTTCACCAGCCCTTTCAGGATACCCGAGCGCTTCCCGTCCATCGCGTTGCAGGCGCCGTGGCTAGGGGCGTGCCGCCGCAGGACACCCGCATCGCATCGCCCTTGTCGTGGCCGGTCAAGCCGTCGCCGGGCTGCTTCGCCCAGCCGGTGTACCCGTGGCCCAGGCTGAAGCCGGGCGGCATCGGAGTGCGGCCGTCGATGATGTACAGGTCGGAGCGGCAGGCGGCGGCGATCTTCGGCAGGACTTCGTCGCCTTTCGGGGGCAACTCCTCGACATCGCGGAACACGCGGACGTCGTGCGGGTCGATCGTGCCGCCAACGAAAACGGGCGCCTTGCGGCGCCCGTTCCGTGTACGTGCATGGATCGCTGCCGACTCAGTAGCGGTAGTGCTCCGGCTTGTACGGCCCGTCCACGCGCACGCCCAGGTAGTCGGCCTGGTCCTGGGTGAGCCGGGTCAGCTTGACCCCGATCTTCTCCAGGTGCAGGCGTGCCACTTCCTCGTCCAGCTTCTTGGGCAGGATGTAGACCTTGGGGTCGTAGAAGTCCTTGTTCGCCCACAGGTCGATCTGGGCCAGGGTCTGGTTGGAGAACGAGTTGGACATCACGAAGCTGGGGTGACCGGTGGCGCAGCCCAGGTTCACCAGGCGGCCTTCGGCCAGCAGGAAGATCGAGCGCCCGCCCGGCAGGTCGAAGCGGTCCACCTGCGGCTTGATGTTGACCTGCTTCACCCCGGCCAGGGTCTTGAGCGCATCGACCTGGATCTCGTTGTCGAAGTGGCCGATGTTGCAGACGATGGCCTGGTCCTTCATCGCCTGCATGTGCGCCAGGGTGATGATGTCCTTGTTGCCGGTGGTGGTGACGTAGATGTCGGCCACGCCCAGGGTGTCCTCGACCGTCTTGACCTCGTAGCCCTCCATCGCCGCCTGCAGCGCGCAGATCGGGTCGATCTCGGTGACGATCACCCGGGCGCCGTAGGCGCGCAGCGAGTGCGCCGAACCCTTGCCCACATCGCCGTAGCCGCAGACCACGGCCACCTTGCCGGCCAGCATCACGTCCATCGCGCGCTTGAGGCCATCGGCCAACGACTCGCGGCAGCCGTAGAGGTTGTCGAACTTGGACTTGGTGACCGAGTCGTTGACGTTGATCGCCGGCACCAGCAGCTTGCCGCGCTCGGCCAGCTGGTAGAGGCGGTGCACGCCGGTGGTGGTCTCCTCGGACACGCCCTTCCAGTCGGCGACCACGCGGGTCCAGTAGCCCGGGCGCTCGGCGGCCACGCGCTTGAGCAGGTTCTTGATCACCTGTTCCTCGTGGCTGCCCGACGCGCTGTTCACCCAGCTGGCGTCGCCCTGTTCCAGTTCGTAGCCCTTGTGGATCAGCAGGGTCACGTCGCCGCCGTCGTCCACCACCAGCTCCGGGCCGGTGAGGGTGCCGTCGGCCAGGGTGAAGGTCAGCGCGTCCAGGGTGCAGTCCCAGTATTCCTCCAGGGTCTCGCCCTTCCAGGCGAACACGGGGGTGCCGGTGGCGGCGATCGCGGCGGCGGCGTGGTCCTGGGTGGAGAAGATGTTGCACGAGGCCCAGCGCACGTCGGCGCCGATGTCCTTCAGGGTCTCGATCAGCACCGCGGTCTGGATGGTCATGTGCAGCGAGCCGGTCACGCGCACGCCCTTGAGCGGGGTGCTGGCGGCGTACTTGCTGCGGATGGACATCAGGCCGGGCATCTCGTGCTCGGCGATGTCGATCTCCTTGCGGCCCCAGTCGGCCAGGGAGAGGTCGGCGACCTTGTAGTCGCCTTCGGTACTGAAGGTCTTGGCTACGGCGTTCATGCGGGTGGTGCTCCGGTTCGGGCGAGGGAGACTCGCTTGGTCCGGGCGCCGTTGTCGCTGAAGGAACGCCCTGCCGAGCCTGGCCAGGGATCGCAGGCGCGCACGGACGTGTGCGCGGCTTCGCGGCTCGGGCCGCAGGTCCATGGTCGCAGCGCCCCTCGGCGGGCGCCGCGCATTGTATCCGGGTATCCGGATCGAAGGATGAATCCGGACCGGCATCGGCGCGGCCGGGACTTTCGTCACGCGGCAGCCGCGGGCCGGGCGTGCTATCCAGACAAGTCATTTGCCCGGAAGGTCCACGATGCCCAAGCCCGTGCCGAAGCCTGTCGCCCTGCGCTGCCCGTCCGCCCGCCGGCGCCCGGCCTGGACCGCCTTGTCGTTGCTGGCCTGCGCCGCGCTGGCCGGCTCCTGGTCGCTGGCCGCCCCGGCCCGGGCGGCGGCCGGTGGTGGCTACCGCGAGCCGGTACCCGAACTGAAGGCGATCGTCGACGCCCCGCGCGCGCCGCAGCTGACCCTGTCGCCGCGCCGCGACCTCGCGGTGCTGGTGCAGATGCCGGACCTGCCCGGGATCGACGTGGTCGCCCAGCCGGAGCTGAAGCTGGCCGGCCTGCGCATCCATCCGCGCGTGCACGCGCCCAGCGCCTTCGCCTTCGGCACCGACCTGTGGCTGATGGACGTGGCCAGCGGCGACGAGATCCGCATCGCCGGGCTGCCGCAACCGCTGGGCCTGGCGGGAGCGGCCTGGTCGCCGGACCAGCGCTGGCTGGCATTCAACCGGATCGACCGCGCCAGCGGCGGCAACGAACTGTGGCTGGTGGACGTGGCGGCGCGCAGCGCGCGCCGGCTGGCGGGCGGACTCAACACCGCGGCCGGCGGCGGCTACGCCTGGTTGCCGGACAGCAGCGGCCTGCTGGCACGCCTGCAGGTGGCGGATGCGCCGGCACTGCCGCCGGCCGACGCGGTGCCGGCCGGCCCCAACGTGCAGCAGACCGATGCCGGCGCCGGAGTGCGCTCGGTGCGCACCTATCAGGACCTGCTGCGCAACGAGAACGACGCGCGCACCCTGGAGCACTACCTGACCTCGCAGCCGGCGCGGATCGACCTGCGTGGCGGCGTGCGCCGGCTCGGCGCGCCGGGACTGTACACCTCGACCTCGGTGTCTCCGGACGGGCGCCATGTGCTGGCGCAGCGGATCGAGCGGCCGTTCTCCTACCTGGTGCCGGTGTCGGACTTCCCGCGCGTGATCGAGGTGCTCGATGCGGTCTCGGCCAAGCCGACCCACACCGTGGCCCGACTGCCCCTGGTGGAAGGCCTGCCGACCGGCAACGACGCGGTGCCCACCGGCGTGCGTTCGATCGGCTGGCGCGCCGACGCGCCGGCCACCCTGGTCTGGGCCGAGGCCCAGGACGGCGGCGATCCGGCGCGGGAAGCCGCGGTGCGCGACGCGGTGTTCATGCAGGCGGCGCCGTTCGCGGATGGGCCGGTGAAGCTGGCCGAACTGGCTTCGCGCTACGGCGGCATCACCTGGGGCCGCGGCGACCTGGCACTGCTGGACGAGTACTGGTGGAAGACCCGCCGGGCCCGAACCTGGCGGATCCGGCCGGACCAGCCGGCGCAGGCGCCGGCATTGATCGTGGAGCGCTCCTTCGAGGACCGCTATTCCGATCCGGGCGAGCCGGTCACCGTGGCCGACGCGAATGGCCGCCAGCGCCTGCTGACCAGCGCCGATGGCGGCAGCCTGTTCCGGATCGGTGCCGGCGCCTCGCCCGAGGGCGACCGTCCGTTCGTGGACCGCTACGAGCTGGCCAGCGGCAAGACCGAGCGCCTGTTCCATTCGCAGGCGCCGTACTACGAGGTGCCGCGCGGGCTGCTGGACGATACCGGCAGGCGCCTGCTGGTCACCCGCGAATCGCCCACCGAGCCGACCAACTACTACGTGCGCGATGCGGCGGCCGCACCGCTGCGCGCGCTGACCGCCTTCCCGCACCCGACGCCGCAGCTGCGCGACGTGAGCAAGGAGCAGATCCGCTACACGCGTGCCGACGGCGTGGAACTGACCGGCACCCTGTACCTGCCGGCCGGCTACGACGCCGGGCGCGACGGTCCGCTGCCGGTGCTGATGTGGGCCTATCCGCAGGAGTTCAAGTCGGCGCAGGCGGCCAGCCAGGTCACCGACTCGCCGTATCGCTTCAACCGGGTCAGCTATTGGGGCCCGCTGCCGTTCCTGGCGCGCGGCTTCGCGGTGCTGGACAACCCGTCGATGCCGATCGTGGGCGAGGGCGACGCCGAGCCGAACGACACCTACGTCGCGCAACTGGTCGCCAGCGCGCAGGCGGCGGTGGACGAACTGTCCCGGCGCGGCGTTGGCGATCGGCAGCGGATGGCGGTGGGCGGCCACTCCTACGGCGCGTTCATGACCGCCAACCTGCTCGCGCACAGCCGCCTGTTCAAGGCCGGCATCGCCCGCAGCGGCGCCTACAACCGCACGCTCACGCCGTTCGGCTTCCAGTCCGAGGAGCGCAACTTCTGGCAGGCGCAGGACACCTACCTGGCGATGTCGCCGTTCAACCACGCCGACCGGATCAAGGACGCGCTGCTGCTGATCCACGGCGAGGAGGACAACAACTCCGGCACCTTCCCGATCCAGAGCGAGCGCATGTTCGCGGCGATGAAGGGCCTGGGCGGCAACGCGCGGCTGGTGATGCTGCCGAACGAGTCGCACGGCTACCGCGCCCGCGAGTCGATCCTGCACATGCTGGCCGAGACCGACGACTGGCTGCAGCAGCACGTCGCCCGGCCGGCGAAGTGAGCCCCGCGCGGACGGCGGGCCGGCCTACAATGGGCGGCCCCCACCTCCGCAACGTTCCCATGAAGAAAGCCGTCGTCCTGGTGTCCGGTGGCATGGACTCGGCCGTGGTCCTGGCCATCGCCCGCGAGCAGGGCTTCGCGGTGCACGCGCTGAGCGTGCGCTACGGCCAGCGCCACACCTCCGAACTGGAAGCGGCCGACCGCGTCGCCCGCGCGCTGGGCGCGGTGGCGCACAAGACCGTGGGCGTGGACTTGCGCAGCATCGGCGGTTCGGCGCTGACCGACGACATCGAGGTGCCGGACGCCGGCGGCGAAGGCATCCCGGTCACCTACGTGCCGGCGCGCAACACCATCATGCTGTCGCTGGCGCTGGGCTGGGCCGAGGTGCTGGGCGCGGCCGACCTGTTCTGCGGGGTCAACGCGGTGGACTATTCCGGCTATCCGGATTGCCGGCCGGAATTCGTGGAGGCCTTCGAGCGGCTGGCCAACCTGGCGACCAAGGCCGGCGTGGAAGGCGCCGGCATCCGCGTGCACGCGCCGCTGATGCGCATGGGCAAGGACGGGATCGTGCGCGAAGGTTTGCGCCTGGGCGTGGATTTCGCCCAGACGGTGTCCTGCTATCGCGCCGACGCGGAAGGTCGTGCCTGCGGCCACTGCGATGCCTGCCGCCTGCGCGCGGCCGGCTTCGCCGATGCGGGCGTGCCGGACCCGACCCGCTACGTGGGCTGAATGCCGTAGGTGCCGACTGTCAGTCGGTACCTACGTGGTTGTCACCCGCGCCGTCGGTGTCTATGGGTCCAACAGCAGGCCTCAGTGGCTGCAGGCCGGCCCGCCATCGCCACGTCGCCTTTGCCGCAGCGGATCGATCTCCAGGCCGATGCGCAGCGACTGGCCGATGCGCTCGGCGGTCGCGAACACGTGGCGCGCCTGTTCGCGCGGCAACACGTCGTGCGCGGTGCGGTCCCACAGCGCCAGCCAGCGCGCGAAGTGCTGCTCGTCCAGGTCCAGCGGCCGGTGCGCGGCCATCGGGTTGCCGCGATAGCTGCCGGCGCGCAGCAGCACCGAGCACCAGAAGCGCACCAGGGTATCGAGGTGCGCGTCCCAGTCCTCCACGGCGGCCGCGAACACCGGCCCCAGCAGCCAGTCGGTGCGGGCGCGGGCGTAGAAGGCGTGGACGAGGCGGGCGATGCCGGCTTCGTCGGGCAGGTGGGCCGCGGGGTGCGGGTCGGGGAAAGCCATGCCCGTATTATCGCCCCGCACAGCCCCGCTTGTTGTAGAGCCGACTGTCAGTCGGCTGCGGTCCGTTCCGCGGCCATGCGCCTTGCTGGATGTGCCGACTCACGGTCGGCACCTGCGCAATTGGCACAGAGTTGATGCCTGCGCCACCGGTACCCACAGGTCAGCGGAGCGAGGCACGCAGTGTCCGCGTGCCTGGGGAGCGGGAAGGCTGGTGGGCCGTGTTGGAATCGAACCAACGACCAGCGGATTAAAAGTCCGATGCTCTACCGACTGAGCTAACGGCCCGGATGCCGGCGTATGGCCGGACGCGCATGTTAACCGATCGGGCGTGGAGGCTGAACGCGGCAGGCTGGCACGAGCCTGGGCGGTTGAAGCGTCCCGGGAGCGGGCGCATATTCGATTGACCACTTCCTGTCCCGTGCGTCTCACCCGCTGCGACGCCTTGGGCGCAGCCTGCGATGCTCCGCCCCGTCCCCGCCCATGACCCCCCCGGCCTTCCATCCCGCCGTCGCCCGCTGGTTCGACGGTGCCTTCCCCGGCCCCACCGCGGCGCAGTCGGCGGCATGGCCGGCGATCATGGCCGGGCGCAACACCCTGGTGGCCGCGCCGACCGGCTCGGGCAAGACCCTGACCGCGTTCCTGGCCGCGATCGACGCACTGGTGCGCGAGGGTCTGGCCCACGGCGGCGAGCTGCCCGACCGCACTAGCGTGGTCTACGTCTCGCCGCTGAAGGCACTGTCCAACGACATCCGCCTGAACCTGGAGGCGCCGCTGGCCGGCATCCGCCAGGCCCTGGTGGAACTGGGCCTGCCGGACGTGGAGATCCGCGCCGCGGTGCGCACCGGCGATACACCGCAGGCCGAGCGCGCCCGGGCGCGGAAGAAACCGCCGCACATTCTGGTGACCACGCCCGAGTCGCTGTACGTGCTGCTCGGCTCGGCTTCGGGCCGGGCGATGCTCGGCGGTGTGCGCAGCGTGATCGTGGACGAGATCCACGCCCTGGCCGACGACAAGCGCGGCAGCCACCTGGCGCTGTCGCTGGAGCGGCTGGAGGCGTTGTGCGGGCGGCCGCTGGTGCGGATCGGGCTGTCGGCCACGCAGAAGCCGGTGGAGGAGGTGGCGCGGTTCCTGGTCGGCGGCGCCAACGTCTATCCGGCGCGCGACGGGTTACCCGGTTGGAATGGCGCAGATCCACTGGCCGGCAGCGACGCGGTGCTCGGCGGCAAGGCCACGGCCGACGTGCCCGACTGCGCCATCGTCGACATCGGCTACGCCAAGCGGCGCGACCTGGCGCTGGAACTGCCGCCCACGCTGCTGTCGGCGGTGATGTCCAACGAGCAGTGGGAACAGGTGTACGCGCGCCTGGTCGAACTGGTGCGCGCGCACCGCACCACCCTGGTGTTCGTCAACACCCGGCGCATGGCCGAGCGCGCCGCCTTCCACCTGGGCGAACTGCTCGGCCGCGAGGGCGTGGGCACCCACCACGGCAGCCTGTCCAAGGAGCTGCGGCTGGAAGCCGAGCAGAAGCTCAAGCGCGGCGAACTGCAGGTGCTGGTGGCCACCGCCTCGCTGGAACTGGGTCTGGACATCGGCGACGTGGACCTGGTGTGCCAGCTCGGTTCGCCGCGCTCGATCGCCGCCTTCCTGCAGCGCGCCGGGCGCTCGGGTCACCACGTCGGCGGGGTACCGAAGGCGCGGTTGTTCCCGCAGACCCGCGACGAGCTGGTCGAATGCGCCGCGCTGCTGGATTGCGTGCGCCGCGGCGAACTGGACGCGCTGCGCGTCCCGCCGGCGCCGCTGGACGTGCTGGCGCAGCAGATCGTGGCCGAGGTCGCCGCCACCGAGTGGGACGAGGACGCGCTGTACGACTGGCTGCGCCGCGCCTGGCCGTATGCACGGCTCGGGCGCGGGAAGTTCGACGAAGTGGTGAAGATGCTGGCCGACGGCTTCAGCGACCGCCGTGGCCCGCGTGCCGGCTGGCTGCACCGGGATGCGGTGAACAAGCGCCTGCGCGGCCGCCAGGGCGCGCGCATGGTGGCGACCATGTCCGGCGGCACGATCCCCGACACCGGCGACTACGCGGTCGTGCTGGAGCCGTCTTCGACCTTCATCGGGTCGGTGAACGAGGATTTCGCGGTCGAGAGCATGGCCGGCGACATCTTCCAGCTCGGCAACGCCAGCTACCGGATCCTGCGCATCGAGCCAGGCCGGGTGCGGGTGGAGGATGCGCAGGGCATGCCGCCGAGCATCCCGTTCTGGCTGGGCGAGGCGCCCGGGCGCACGGACGAGCTTTCGTTCGGCGTCTCGCGTTTGCGCGAGGAAGTCGCCGCGCGCATGCCGGACGCGATGGCGTGGTTGTGCGACGAGGCCGGCCTGGACGAACACGCCGCGCGCCAGTTGGTCGACTACCTCGGCGCCACCGCGATTGCCCTGGGCGCGATGCCGACCCAGCGCCGCATCGTGCTCGAACGCTTCTTCGACGAGACCGGCTCCACCCACCTGGTGGTGCACAGCCCGTTCGGCAGCCGCCTCAACCGCGCCTGGGGCCTGGCCCTGCGCAAGCGCTTCTGCCGCCAGTTCAATTTCGAACTGCAGGCGGCGGCCACCGAGGACGCGATCGTGCTGTCGCTGTCCACCAGCCACAGTTTCCCGCTGATCGAGGTATCGAAGTATCTGCATTCGTCCTCGGCGCAGGACGTGCTGGTGCAGGCACTGCTGGACGCGCCGCTGTTCCCGGTGCGCTGGCGCTGGAACGCGACCACCGCGCTGGCCCTGCCGCGCTTCCTCGGCGGCAAGAAGGTGCCGCCGCAGCTGCAGCGGATGAAGTCGGAGGACCTGCTGGCCACGGTGTTCCCGGACCAGGTCGCCTGCCTGGAGAACATCGTCGGCGAACGCCAGGTGCCCGACCATCCGCTGGTCGCGCAGACCCTGGACGACTGCCTGCACGAGGCGATGGATACCGAAGGCTGGCTGGGGGTGTTGCGCGGGCTGGAATCCGGCACCATCGAGGTCGTGGCCTGCGACGTCACCGCGCCGTCGCCGCTGGCGGCCGAGGCGCTCAACGCGCGCCCGTATGCATTCCTGGACGACGCGCCGCTGGAGGAGCGCCGCACCCAGGCGGTGCAGACCCGCCGCTACGCCGATCCGCAGTCGGCCGGCGACCTGGGCCGACTCGATGCCGAGGCGGTGGAGCAGGTGCGTGCCGAAGCCTGGCCACGGGCGCGCAATGCCGACGAGATGCACGAAGCGCTGACCGGGCTGGGCGTGGTCAGCGCCACCGAAGTCGCGCGCACGCCGGCGTGGGAGCCCTTGCTGCAACAACTGGCGCGCGACGGCCGTGCCACCCGCACGACCGTCGCCGGGCGGCAATGGTGGGTCGCCGCCGAGCGCCTGCCGCAGTGGCTGGCGCTGCACCCCTCGGCGCTGCAGCAGCCGGGCATCGCCGTGCCGGCGGAGTTCGCGCAGGTCGAATGGAGCGCCGGCGATGCGGCGGTGGCGCTGCTGCGCGCGCGCCTCACCGGCCTGGGGCCGGCAACGGCGGCGGCGCTGGCCGACGGCCTGGCGCTGGCGCCGCTGGACGCGGACATGGCCCTGCTCAGGCTGCAGTCGCAGGGCTACGCGATGCAGGGCAGATTCACCCCGGGCACGTCTGCATCGGGCGCGTCCACGCGCGGTGCTGCGGCCGACGAGTGGTGCGAACGCCACCTGCTGGCGCGCATCCACCGTTACACCCTCAAGCGCCTGCGCCGCGAGATCGAGCCGGCGGCACCGCGCGACTTCATGCGCTTCCTGTTCGACTGGCAACGGGTGGCGAAGGCGGCGCAGGTCAGCGGTCCGGAGGCTCTGGCCGGGGTGCTGGCGCAGCTGGAAGGCTACGAGGCGCCGGCCGCGGCCTGGGAAGGCGAACTGTTGCCGGCGCGGATACGCGACTACTCGATCGCCTGGCTGGACGACCTGTGCACCGCCGGGCGCATGCTGTGGACCCGGCTGCGTCCGGCCGAGGCCGAGCCGGGGGCGCCGCGTGGCCCGGTGTCGCTGCGCGGCTCACCGCTGCTGTTGCTGCCGCGGCGCAACGCGTCGCATTGGACCGCACTGGTCCGCGACCCGCCGGGCCAGGTGCAGGACGACGAGGCGATGCTGTCCTCGCGCGCGCAGAAGCTGGCCGACTTCCTCGCCGCGCACGGTGCCTCGTTCTTCGACGAAATGCTCGCCGGTACCCGCCTGCTGCAGACCGAACTGGAGGATGCGCTGGCCGAACTGGTCGCCCGCGGTCGCGCGCACTGCGACAGTTTCGCCGGCCTGCGCGCGCTGCTGGTGCCGGCCTCGAAGCGGCCCACGCCGGGCGGCCATGGCCGCCGCCGCGCGGCGCTGTTCGGGATCGAGGACGCGGGGCGCTGGGCGCTGGTGCGGCGCGCGGCGGCGGATGCCCTCCAGGCCGCCAGCCCGGTCGACGGCTCCGCGGGCACCGCCCCGGCCGCGCGCCCGGTCCGTGCGCCCAGGCCCGACCCGGAGGCGGTGGAGCACGTGGCGCGCGTGCTGCTGCGCCGCTACGGCGTGGTGTGCTGGCGCGTGCTCGAGCGCGAGGCCGGCTGGTTGCCGCCGTGGCGCGAACTGCTGCGCGTCTACCACCGTCTGGAAGCGCGCGGCGAAGTGCGCGGCGGGCGCTTCATCGCCGGCCTGTCCGGCGAGCAGTTCGCCTTGCCGGAGGCCATCGGCCTGCTGCGCAAGGCGCGCTCGCAGGCTGGCGACGGCGTCCTGGTCTGCGTCAGCGCGCTGGATCCGCTGAACCTGTCCGGGACCGTGGTCGCCGGCGACAGGGTGCCGCGGATTGCCGGCGCGCGTCTTGCGTTCCTCGATGGCATGCCGGTGGCGGCGCTGGTCGCCGGCGAGCTGCGGCCGATGGCGGCGATGGAGGCACTGGCGCCGGAAGCGCGGGCGGCCGTGCGCAAGGCCCTGCTGCGCGAGCCGGGCTCCGATGCCGCCGCACTCGTTCAACCCAGCTCGCGCACGATCTCCAGCACCGCCTCGCCGTAGCGGGCCAGCTTGCTGCCGCCGATGCCACCCACCCGGGCCAGTTCGCTCACTGCGGCCGGGCGCAAGCGGGCGATGTCGCGCAGGGTGCGGTCGTGGAAGATCACGTAGGCGGGCACGTTCTGCTCGCGCGCCGCCAGCGCGCGCCAGGCGCGCAGGGCGTCGAACAGCGGCCGGTCGCCGGCGTCCACGTGCAGGGTGCTCTCGCTGCGGCCCGGCTCGCCGCTGCCCGCCGATTTTCCGCGCGCCCTGCGCGGCGCCTCCTCGCGCAGCTGCACCCCCTGTTCGCCGCGCAGCACCGGCCGTGCCGCCGGGCCCAGGCGCAGGCCGCCATGGCCTTCGGCATCGACCTCCAGCAACCCGGCGACGACCAGTTGCCGGAACACGCTGCGCCAGGCGTTCGCGTCCAGTTCGGTGCCGATGCCGTAGGTGGACAGTTCGTGGTGGCGGAACTGGCGCACCTTGTCGGTGTCGGCGCCGCGCAGCACGTCGATCAGGTGCGCGGCACCGAAGCGCTGGCCGCTGCGATACACGCAGCTCAGTGCCTTGCGCGCGGCCTCGGTGGCGTCCCAGGTGCGCACCGGGTGCAGGCAGTTGTCGCAGTTGCCGCACACCCCGGTGCCGTTGCCCGCAGCGAGGTACTCTTCGCCGAACGCGGCCAGCAGCGCCTGCCGCCGGCAACCCGCGGATTCGCAGTAGCCCAGCAGTTGGTCGAGCTTGCGTCGTTCCAGCCGCTTGCGCTCCTCGCCGGCCTCCGACTGCTCGATCATCTGCCGCAGCAGGACCACGTCGCCCAGGCCGTAGCCCATCCAGGCCTCGGCCGGCTCGCCGTCGCGTCCGGCGCGGCCGGTCTCCTGGTAGTAGCCCTCGATCGACTTGGGCAGGTCCAGGTGGGCGACGAAGCGCACGTCGGGTTTGTCGATGCCCATGCCGAAGGCGATCGTGGCGCACATCACGATGCCGTCCTCGCGCAGGAAGCGGCGCTGGTTCTCGGCCCGCACCCCGGCCGCCAGGCCGGCGTGGTAGGGCAGGGCGGCAATGCCGCGGCCGCACAGGAACTCGGCGGTTTCCTCGACCTTGCGCCGGGACAGGCAATACACGATTCCCGATTCGCCGGCGTGGCCGGCGAGGAACTCGAGCAGTTGCCGGCGCGGGTTGTCCTTGTGCGCCACCGAGTAGCGGATGTTGGGTCGGTCGAAGGAACTGACGAAGCGGGCCGCCTCCTCCAGCGCCAGGCGCTCGGCGATCTCGCGCCGGGTCGGCGGGTCGGCGGTGGCGGTGAGGGCGATGCGCGGCACCTGCGGCCAGCGCTCGTGGAGCACGGTCAGTTCGCGGTACTCGGGACGGAAGTCGTGGCCCCACTGCGACACGCAGTGCGCCTCGTCGATCGCGAACAGGGCGATCCGGCTGCGTTCCAGCAGCGAGAGGAAGCGCTGGGTCAGCAGCCGTTCCGGAGCGACGTAGAGCAGGTCCAGGGTGCCGTCGAGCAGTGCCTGCTCCACTTCGCGCGCCTCGCCCGCGTCCAGGGTGGAGTTGAGGTAGGCCGCGCGCACCCCCAGCTGACGCAGCGCCTCGACCTGATCCTGCATCAGCGCGATCAGCGGCGACACCACCAGTCCGGTGCCCGGGCGCAGCAGCGCCGGCACCTGGTAGCACAGCGACTTGCCGCCTCCGGTGGGCATCAGCACCAGCGCATCGCGGCCGGCGGCGACATGCTCGATGATGGCCTGCTGCTGGCCGCGGAAGGCGTCGTAGCCGAACACCTGGCGCAGCACCGCCAGCGCGTCCGCGGCGGGGCGGGCGTCGGCGACGCGGGGCGTGGGGTGCTGGAGCAGCGCGGTCATCGGCAAAGCATACCGGCCAGGTCAAGCCGGGGCGCCGGGGCATGGCGGCACGGGGGTCGGGAGTTCCCGCGCCCCGCCGTAGGGCGAGGCCGTGGCCCGCGCCGCCGTTCAGGCTTCGCGCGCGAACGAGAACAGCTGCTTCAGCGGATGCCGCCTGCGCTCCACCGTCGCCCGCAGCAGTTGCGCGCCCAGCGCCGAATAGGTGATGCCGTTGCCGCCGTACGCCATCGCGAACAGCACCCGCGGACCCCATTGCGGATGCGCACCGAACCATGGCAACCCGTCGCGGGTCTCGGCGAAGGTCCCGCCCCAGGCGAAGGCCGGCCGCAGCGCCAGCCACGGGAACAGGCGCTCGACTCGCTTCGCCAGCTTGCGCGCCTTCGCCGGCACCCGCGCATCGCGCCGCGCGGGCAGGTCCAGGGCGTCGTCCTCGCCGCCGGCCAGCAGGCGGCGGTCCGGGGTGGTGCGCAGGTACAGGTAGGGCCGGGCGGTTTCCCAGACCAGGCTCCCGGCCAGCGCGCCGAGCATGCCGGCGGGCAGGGGATCGCTGACGAAGGCGTAGCTGCTGCGGTTGCGCGCCACCGGCCTGTGCAGCCAGCGCTGGCTCTCGTAGCCGCAGGCCAGCACCACGTGGCCGGCGCGCACGCGGTATCCGGAGGCGGTGTGCAGCACGGCGCGGCGCGCGCCGGCGTGCAGCTCGACCACGTCCTCGTGGTCATGCACCGCCGCGCCGTTGCCGTGCAGCCGGCGCAGCAGGCGCTGGGCCATGCGGTAGGGATCGACCTGGGCGGCCTGGCGGCTCAGGAGCGCCGCAGGCGCGCGGAATCCATAGCCGGCCTCGATATCTTCCGGCGTCCACCACTCCACCTCGATCCCGTGCCGCCGGCGCGCGGCGAACTCCTCGCGCATCCCGCGCACGTCGCGCCGGCGGCTGGCGTAGTAGAGGCTGGAACAGGCGGCGAAGGAAACCCCGCCCAGGCCGGCGGCGCGCTCGCGCAGCCACTCGATCGCGCCGACGCAGGCGGTGTAGGCCAGCGCCGCGTCCGCCTCGCCGTGGCGCCGTGCCAGGTCGACCAGGTGGGTGTCGATCTCGTACTGCAGCAGCGCCGTGCTCGCCGAGGTGCTGCCCCAGCCGATGTCGCGGCGTTCCAGCACCGCCACCGCATGGCCGTGTGCGGCCAGTTCGTCGGCGATCAGGGCCCCGGTGATGCCGCCGCCGACCACGGCCACGTCGCAGTCCAGGTCGGCCTGGAGCCGGGGCAGGGGTGCGGCCAGGCCGTTGCGGATCGCCCAGAACGGATAGCCGCTTTTCAGGTCCATGGCCGCAGTCAAGCCGAGGACGGCGTAGGCGGCCGTGAAAAGGGGGGGGCGGTGCGGACGACAGGTCGGCGGATTGCCGGCCGCGCGCGTTCCGGGCATGGTCGTCGCGGCGCGCGCCGGATGCCTACACCGGCGGTACCGCGGTCTCGCGGCCGGCGTAGCGGAACGGAGGCGTGGACATGACCATCTCGGCCAGCGAGTAGGCCAGCTCGCGCTCGGCCATCACCGCGCCGTCGGCGCCGTGGGACAGCAGGTGGCGCACCTCCGCGTCGCTGTGCGCGCGTGCCAGCACCGGCAGCGCCGGATTGATCACGCGCAGCTTGGCGATCGCCTCGCCGGCTTCCAGCGGCTGCGGGATCGCCAGGATCGCGATCGCCGCCGATTCGGGATGGGCCTCGGCCAGGACCCGCTCCGAGGCGGCATTGCCGCGGATGGCGGGGATGCCTGCGGCGTGGGCGCGGTCCACGTGCAGCGAGTTGTCGTCGATCACCACCACCGGCACGCCGCGCGCCTGCAGCACCTGGCTCAGTTCGCGGCCGACCCGGCCGTAGCCGATCACGATGGCGTGGTTGCCCGGGTGCAGCCGCGGGCCGGCGGGCTGCTCCGGCTCCGGGCGCAGCGGGATGTCCTCGCGCTGCCTGGCCTCCCAGCGGTCCAGCAGCATGAAGATCATCGGATTGAGCAGGATCGAGATCAGCGCGCCGGCCAGCACCAGCGCCTGCCCGACCGGCGGCAGGATCTTCAGCGCCACGCCCAGCCCGGCGATGATGAAGGCGAACTCGCCGATCTGGGCCAGCGAGGCGGAGATCGTCAGCGCGGTCATCTTCGGGTGGCCGAAGGCGCGCACGATCACGAACGCGGCGGCCGACTTGCCGAACAGGATGATCGCGGCGGTGGCCAGCACCTGCCACGGGTGCTCGACCAGGATCGCCGGGTCCACCAGCATGCCCACCGAGACGAAGAACAGCACTGCGAACGCATCGCGCAGCGGCAGCGAGTCGTTGGCCGCCTTGTGGCTCAGTTCCGACTCGTTGAGCATCATCCCGGCGAAGAACGCGCCCAGGGCGAAGGACACCCCGAACAGCGAGGCCGCGCCGAACGCCACGCCCAGGGCGATCGCCAGCACCGACAGGGTGAACAGTTCGCGCGAGCCGGTGCCGGCGATCCGTTCCAGGATCCACGGGATCACCCGCCGCCCGACCAGCAGCATCACCGCCACGAACAGGCCCAGCTGCAGCAGGGTCCAGCCGATCCGGGCCAGCACGCGCGCGGTGGACAGGCCCTCGGCCGAAGCTTCCGGGCCGAAGATCCCGGCGATCACCGGCATCATCACCAGGGCCAGCACGCAGGCCATGTCCTCGACGATCAGCCAGCCCACCGCGATCTTGCCGCGCACGGTCTCCAGCAGGCGGCGCTCCTCCATCGCCCGCAGCAGCACCACGGTGGAGGCGGTGGCCAGGGAGAAGCCGAACACCAGCCCGTACAGGGTCGGCCAGCCCATCAGCGAGGCCACGCCCCAGCCCAGCAGGGTGGCCACCGCGATCTGCGCCAGCGCGCCGGGCACGGCGATCCACTTCACTTCCAGCAGGTCGTCCAGCGAGAAGTGCAGGCCGACGCCGAACATCAGCAGCATCACCCCGATCTCGGCCAGCTGGTTGGCGATCTCCTGGTCGGCGACGAAGCCGGGGGTGAACGGGCCCACGAGCACCCCGGCCAGCAGGTAGCCGACCAGCGGGGACAGGCGCAGCCGGTTGGCCAGCGCGCCCAGCACGAAGGCCAGGCCGAGGCCGACCGCGACGATGTCGATCAGGCTGGTGTCGTGGTGCATCGGGGTGATGGCGCAGGGAGGGGACCAGTGTCACCGACAGGGGACTATTCGGCAAACCCGGACCCCGGCGCGATGGAGCCGCGCCCGTCTGCCGCGACGGAGACGAAAAAAAGGGAACCCCGCCGGAGCGGGGTTCCCTGTCGATCGCGGCGAACCCCGCTTACCAGGCGTAGGCGACGCGCCCGTACACGTAGCGGCCGTTGAAGCCGAACGGCGAGTACAGGCTGTAGGGCATCAGGCCGAAGGTGGAGTTGGCGTAGATGTTCTGCTGCGGGTACTCGTCGAGCGCGTTGTCCGCGCCCAGGGTCACGGTCCAGTTCTCGCCCGGGCGGAAGTTGGCCGACAGGTCCAGGGTCCAGGCCGGATCGAAACGCTGGTCCTGGGCGGGGTTGGTGGCGTGCCGGGAAGTGAACCTGCCGTAGCGGGTGGCGCCGGCGTTGAAGTCCCATTGCGCCAGCTTCCAGTTGGCGTTGAGCGCGAACTTGTCGCGCGGCGCGCCTTCCTCGATGCGCCCGCGCTCGTCGCGGCCCATGCGTTCCAGGTTGGCGCCCAGTGCGGTCAGCACGTCCGGGTTCGGCGCGATCCGGGTCACGTCGGTCTTGTTGTAGTTGTAGCTGCCGGTCAGGTTCAGGCTGCTGGCCTGCAGCGGGATCGAGTACGAGCCCACCAGGTCCACGCCGCGGGTGCGGGTGTCGATGGCGTTGTTGAAGTAGCGCGCGCTGGTGACGTTGGTGATGCCCAGCGCCGCCAGCAGGTCCTGCGCGGCCTTGTTGCCGGCGATGTTGAGGTTGGACGAGAGCACGATGCGGTCGTCGATGGCGATCTGGTAGGCATCGATGGTCAGGTACAGGCGGTCGATCGGCTGCAGCACCAGGCCCAGGCTGTAGGACAGCGAGGTCTCGGCCTTCAGCGGCTCGGCCCCCAGCGCCTGCGCCGCCGCGCCCGCGGCCGGGAAGGTGCCGGTCTCGAAGGCGACGCCGTTGTTGATGTTGGTGGTCACCGCCTGGTAGTGCTGCTGGGCCAGCGCCGGTGCGCGGAAGCCGCCGGCGACGGTGCCGCGCAGTGCGACGGTGTCGGTGAACGCATAGCGTGCCGACAGCTTGCCCGAGGTCTGGCCACCGAAGTCCGAATAGTCCTCGTAGCGGCCGGCGACGCCGGCGGAGAACCTGTCGCTCAGGTCCGCTTCCAGCCCGGCATAGACCGCATCGCTGTCGCGGCTGTAGCTACCGGCGTTGCGCCGGGTGAAGCCGCCGAAGCCCTGGGCGCCGGAGCCGTAGTAGGAACTCGGCTCGCCGGCGGTCTGCGCCCAGTCCTCCATCCGGTGTTCGGCACCCAACGAGAGTGTGGCCGGGTACGCCAGGCCGATGTCCAGGGCCTTGGAGAAATCGGCGTTCAGCACCTGCTGCTTGTACGTCAGCTGGCCGACGTAGAAGCTCCGCGGGCTGGAGGCGCCCAGGGCGTAGTTGATGGTGTTCTGGGTGCGGAAGCCCAGCTGGTTCTCGCCGAAGTTGTAGCTGACGTCCCAGCGCCAGCCGCCTACGCTGGAGCCCTTCACGCCGAGTACCGCGCTGAGGTCGCGCGCATCCTGGTTGATCTCCGGCACGTAGCCGTTGGGGTACACCTGGGCCAGCAGCGCGCCCTGGCCGCTGTGGTTCTTGGAGCGGTAGAACGCGAACGAGGTGATGTCGCGGTCGCTGCCGATGAGGGTGGCATAGGCGTGGGTGCGCTCACCGATGTTGAATTCGGCGTTGATCGAGACCGCGGACTGGTCGACGTCCGGGTCGCCCAGCTTGAACGCCTTCTCGCCCACGCCGGGGAAGTTGCCGGTGTGCGGCGCGGTGCCCTGGTAGGCGCCGGAGCGGTTGGTCATGTCCTGGTGGCCGGTCTGCGCGGCCAGGTGCACGGTGCCCGCGCCCTGGCTCAGGGTGAGGCCGGCATCGCCGGAGACCTGCCATTGCTTGCCGTCGCCCTCCGAATACTGGCCACCGCCCAGGGCGATGCTGCCGCCCGAACCGGAACCCTTGAGCACGATGTTGACCACGCCGGCGATCGCGTCGGAGCCGTACTGCGCCGAGGCGCCGTCGCGCAGCACTTCCACCCGCTCGATCGCCGCCACCGGGATCGCATTGAGGTCCACGGCCGAGGAACCGCGGCCGATGGTGCCGTTCACGTTGACCAGCGCCGAGATGTGGCGGCGCTTGCCGTTGACCAGGATCAGCACCTGGTCCGGCGACAGCCCGCGCAGCTGCGCCGGGCGCACGCCGCTGGTGCCGTCGGCCATGCCGGGGCGCGGGAAGTTCAGCGAGGGCAGGGCGCGGGCCAGGGCGGTGGCCAGTTCGGTGGTGCCGGTGGCAGTCAGTGCCTCCGGGGTGATGATGTCGATCGGCGACTGCGATTCGGCCACGGTGCGGTCGGACACGTAGGTACCGGTGACGATCACCGTGTCCAGGGAAGTCGGGGTGGGGGCGCTGTCCTGGGCCCGGGCGGCGGGGGCCAGAGCGAGGGCGACGGCGAGGGCGAGCAGGTGGTGCTGGGAAGGCATGTGAAGCGACTCCTGGGGGGGCGGGTCAGAGCAGCAGGCGTGGGGCCTGTTGGATGTTGCATCGCAACACCCTGATCGGGGATTACCCCTTCCCGGGGCAATTGTCAAATTTCCGTTCTCCGGTCGATGCCGGCGAGTCAAGTATTCGTTAACAGTAGAATGGGCGTCGCAGGATGCATTGCCATCTGCTTATTCCTTCCGGTTCTAACGATCCCCCATGATTTCCCTGCGCAATTTCGCCCTGCGCCGTGGCGAACGGCTGCTGCTGTCCAACGTCGACCTGGCCCTGCACGCCGGCTACCGGGTGGGCGTGGTCGGCCGCAACGGCACCGGCAAGTCCAGCCTGTTCGCCGCGATCCAGGGCGAGCTGGAGGCCGACCAGGGCGACGTGGACCTGCCCGGCAAGGTCCGGATTGCCTCGGTGGCGCAGGAGACCCCCTCGCTGCCGGACCCGGCGCTGGACTTCGTGCTCGGCGGCGATGCGGTGCTGGCCGCGGCGGTGCGCGCGGAGGCCGACGCCAACGCACGCGAGGACTGGGAGGCGGTGGCCGCCGCCCACCAGACCCTGGCCGAGCTCAACGGCTACGACGCCGAGGCCCGCGCCGGACGCCTGCTGCACGGGCTGGGCTTCCCGGCCGAGACCCACCGTCGCGCGGTGTCCACCTTCTCCGGCGGCTGGCGGGTGCGCCTGAACCTGGCCCGCGCGCTGATGATGCCGTCCGACCTGCTGCTGCTGGACGAGCCGACCAACCACCTGGACCTGGACGCGGTGTACTGGCTGGAGCAGTGGCTGCTGAAGTACCCCGGCACCCTGCTGCTGATCTCGCACGACCGCGAGTTCCTCGACAACGTCGCCACCCACACCCTGCACCTGCACGGCGGCGGCGCGAAGCTGTACGTGGGGGGCTACACCGACTTCGAGCGCCAGCGCGCCGAGCAACTGCGCCAGCAGCAGATCGCACACGAGAAGGAGCAGGCCGAGCGCGCCCACCTGCAGAGCTTCATCGACCGCTTCAAGGCCAAGGCCTCCAAGGCGCGCCAGGCGCAGTCGCGGATGAAGCGCCTGGCCAAGCTCTCCGGCACCGAAGCGGTGCGCGCCGAGCGCGAGTTCCGGATCGAGTTCGCGCCCCCGGCGCGACTGCCGCATTCGCTGATCCGGCTGGACCACGTCGAGGCCGGCTATGGCGCCGACGCGGTGATATTGCACGCGGTCGGCTTCGGCCTGGAGGCCGGCGACCGGATCGGCCTGCTCGGGCCCAACGGCGCCGGCAAGACCACCCTGGTGCGCACCCTGGTCGGCGAACTGCTGCCGCTCGCCGGCGAGCGCAACGCCCATCCGGACCTGCGCATCGGCTACTTCGCCCAGCACACGGTCGAATCGCTGCACGAGGGCCAGTCGCCGATCGACCACTTCCGCGAGATCTCGCCGGACGCGCCGACCCAGGCGTTCCGCGACTTCCTCGGCAAGTGGAACTTCCCCGGCGACCGCGCCTTCGAGGTCGTGGACGGCTTCTCCGGCGGCGAGCGCGCGCGCCTGGCCCTGGCCCTGCTGGCCTGGCAGCAGCCCAACGTGCTGCTGCTGGACGAGCCGACCAACCACCTGGACCTGGAAATGCGCGAGGCGCTGGCCGAGGCGCTGAGCGATTTCGACGGCGCGATCGTGATGGTCAGCCACGACCGCCACCTGATCGGCCTGGTTTGCGACACGTTCTGGCGGGTGGCCGATGGCGTGGTCGAGCCGTTCGACGGCGACCTGGACGAATACGCGGCGTGGCTGCGCTCGCGCCCGGCCGCGCAGGGCACCAAGCAGCGCATGGCCGAGATCGCGCCCGCACCGGCCGCGCCGCCGCCCGCGGCGGTCGCCGCGACGGCGAGGAAGCCGGCCAACCCGGTCAAGCTGGCCGCGGCCGAGAAGCAGGTGGCCGAACTGGAAGCCGAAGTCGCCGAACTGGACCGGCAACTGGCCGACCCGGCGCACCTGGCCGATGCCGCGCGCCTGTCCACGCTCGGCCGCGAACGCGAGCAGGCCGCGCGCCTGCTGGAACAGGCCGAGCAAGCCTGGCTGGAGCTGCTTTAGCCGCGCGGGGCTCCGGATCCCAGGGGGGCAGCGGCTTGCGCCGCTGCGCCCGTAGCTACCGCTACAACGAGGGCAAGCTGCTCAAGGTCGAGCGCGGCTACGGCGCCGGCAGCATCCTGCAGACGAGCCTGAGCGCCTACGACCTGGCCCTGGCCGGCACCCCGTATCCGGCCAAGTTCGGCACCTCGACCCGCTACAACTTCGACGGCTGGGCCGAGAACTTCCACCGCCCCCTGCTCGCCACCACGATCACCCAGGATGGCGTCAACTTCGGCTCCAGCAATGCCGGCTTCGACGCCTTCGCCCGGCCGCTTTCGGTGCTGCGTGCCAGCTCGCTGGGCTACTCGCGCACCGATGCCTACCAGTACCACGACCTGCAATCCAAATGGGTCATGGGCCAGGTCAAGCAGGTCGCCCGCGGCGGCCTGGTCGAAGCCGAGCTGACCTTCGACGCCTCCAGCGCACTGCAACTGACCTACAAGCAGTTCGGTGCCCTGCGCCAGACCCTGACCTGGAACGCCAACGGCACCGTGGCCACGGTCAAGGACGGCAACAACAACACGACCACCCTGGCCAGCTGGTATCGCGGCATCCCGCAATCCATCACCTATCCGGGCAGCGCCAGCCAGAGTGCGGCGGTCAATGCCTTCGGCTGGATCACCTCGGTCACCGACGAGAACGGGTTCAGCACCGGCTACGGCTACGATCCGGTCGGCCGGTTGACCAGCATCACCTATCCCACCGGCGACAGCACCGCCTGGAACGGCACCACCCAGGCCTTCGCCCAGGTCGCCAGCACCGAATACGGCATTCCCGCCGGCCACTGGCGGCAGACCGTCTCCACCGGCACCGGCCGCAAGATCACCTATTTCGACGGATTGTGGCGACCGCTGCTGGTGCAGGAATACGACACGGCCAACCAGGCCGCCACGACCCGGTTCCAGCGCTTCACCTACGGCTACGACGGCAATGGTCCGCTGGATTTCGCTTCCTACCCAGGCACGACCGACGCCCTCACCACGGGAACCTGGACGTCCACCGATCCGATCGGCCGCCCCCGTGGCCAGGCCCGGACGTCCGAACTGGGCACCCTCACCACCACCATCGAATACCTGCCCGGCTTCCTCACCCGCGTGACCCAGCCCGGCGGGCAGCAGACCGTCACCGGCTTCCAGGCCTGGGACACTCCCACCAGCGACTATCCGGTCGCCATCCAGCAGCCCGAAGGGGTGTATACCGACATCGTGCGCGACAGCCTGGGCAAGCCCACCGCCCTGACTCAGCGCAACGCGGGCGCGACCGTGGCGGTGACGCGCAGCTACGTCTACGACGCCCAGCAGCAGCTGTGCAAGAGCGTCGAGCCGGAGACCGCCAGCACGGTGATGGCCTACGACAACGCCGGCAATCTCAGCTGGTCGGCCAGCGGCCAGGCACTGCCGTCCACCACCGCCTGCAACACGGCCAGCGTGGCAGCCGGGCAGAAGGTCGGCCGCAGCTACGACGGCCGCAACCGTCTGCTGACCCTGACCTTCCCGGACGGCAACGGCTCCCAGAGCTGGGGCTATACCCCCGACGGCCTGCCTTCCACCGTGACCACCTGGAACGACGGCGGCGCCAGCACGGTGGTCAACAGCTACACCTACAACAAGCGCCGCCTGCCCACCGGCGAAGGCCAGCAGCAGACCGGCAGCCCGACCTGGTCCATCGGCTACGGCTACGACGCCAATGGCCACCTGACCAGCCTGGTCTATCCCGACGGCCAGATCATCGACTACCTGCCCAACGCCCTGGGCCAGCCGACCCGGGCCGGCACCTACGCCACCGGGGTGCAGTACCACCCCAACGGGGCGATGAAGCAGTTCACCTACGGCAACGGCCTGGTCCACACCCTGACCCAGAACACGCGCCAGCTGCCGGCCCGCAGCACCGACAGCGGTGGGGTGCTGGACCTGGCCTGGAGCTACGACGCCAACGGCAACGTGGCCTCGATCACCGACCACACCAGCGCCGGGCGGCAGACCCGGAGCATGACCTACGACAACCGGGACCGCCTGCTGACGGTGGCCTCGCCGCTGTA